>Ga0316204_10000002_pt1 | contig 1635913 bp, 1599 predicted proteins | sample 6monrhotite_MG_2_FD_205661 | JGI IMG/M metagenome (GOLD analysis project Ga0316204, IMG submission 205661) | Microbial mat bacterial communities from mineral coupon in-situ incubated in ocean water Damariscotta River, Maine, United States -... | ecosystem: Environmental > Aquatic > Marine >...
TGATATTGCCTCTGAAATTACGCAATTCACATCTCAGCAAATTCTATTGCAGTCTGGTATCTCTACATTAGCTCAGGCTAATCAGGTGCCGCAGAACTTGCTGTCTCTATTCCAGTAAGTTGAAAACGTTACCGGATGGGGCTTCGGCCCCATCCACTAACATAACAAAAGATATAAGAATCCCAAAAGGGACACGTTGGACAGAAAGGAAATGAACAATGGATATTAAAGGAGTGACTAGCCCAAATGTGGGTGCTGTGACTCAAGCTGATCCAAAAATAAGACAAAAAATAGAAAAAAGTTTGTCAGCAGGAGTGACGAATAAAGATGTTGGAGAAGGCAAAGTTGTTGGTGAACAACAGTTGCGCGAAGCCATTAAAAATCTTGAGAAAGCCATAGAGGTTGCAGCTCCACCAGAGAAAAGCATGCAATACCGCAAGGAGATTGACCTTTTGGTCGGGCTAATTGAGAAAAATGGAAATGTTTTCAGCATTCCCCCAGAAGAGGTTTTGGAACTGAAAGAAGTTTTGAAAAAGTATAGCGCGTACAATTCTGGCATACTTTTTGAAAAGAACATTTAAAGCGAGTTAGCTGTGCCCTGATTTAATGGGGATTTGAAAAACAGCAACCGCTTAACAGGAGACGTGTGCACTCATGAGTGACTTTAATTTTAATAACCTACGGGTTGATGATCAAGGCCGGACATCGTTCTCTGGTCTAGGGTCAGGTATTGACTTTCAAGCAACAGTAGATCAGATCATCCGGGCCAAAAGAATTCCCGTTGACCGCATCGAAGCCCGAATTGAAAACAATCAGGGGAAAATTTCATCTTTCCGTGAAATGGGCGGACTTTACGATAATTTCCGTTCTGCCTTAGATTTACTCCGTGGGAAAATTACATTTGGTAACGCTGGAAATATTTTTGAATCGAAAGCTTCTTTTGCAACATCCAGTCTTTCAGGAGGAAGCCTTTTCCGCCCAACAGCGCTGACTGCCTCTGATTTTAGTAACCTGGTGGGCATTACCGTCGATAATAATGCGGATATTGGCTCCAGAACATTAGAAATTGTCCAAACAGCAGAATCACAAAGACTTTCAAGCAGCGAGTTTACAACGGATACAGATCCCCTTGCCATATCTGGAACCTTCAGCGTTAATGGCGCCGAGGTCACAATTGATGCCAACATGAGCTTGAGAGACGTGCGTGATGCAATCAATAACGCAACTTATGATGATGATGGGGATCCAGATACAGATCCTATAAAATCAGGTGTTCAGGCCAGCATTATATCTGCCAGTGATACAGAACATTATTTAATTCTGACAAATGAAGAAACAGGTGTTGAGATCACCTTTGATGACCCAGACGGCTTATTAAGGGATATGGGCATTCTAATAGGAAACTCTGGAACAGTTACCAGTAACGCATTTACAGATAGCTTTACCCCCCTTGCTGGAGTCATTGGACCTGGGTTTACCGGTGGAAGCGTCACTGTAAATGGAAACGTAATTAATATTCTGGCAACAGATTCTTTACAGGATATCGCCAACAAACTAGATGCCCCTGGAAATGTTGTTGCCTTGGTCAATGGATCAGGTGGAATTGATATGGCAACCCCAGGTGGCGGCCCCATTGAAATAGATGACCCAAATGGCGTCATGTCTTTGCTTGGCTTTAATGTTCCTGCTGAAAATGGCGGAAATGTAACAGGAACCACCCAAATTACAGATACGGCCGGGGAACTCGCCCGCCAGCTTTCTCCCTGGGAAGGCGGAAGCTTTTCCTTGAATGGAGAAGTTTTCAACATTGGTGTGGACGATACTTTGCAAGATGTTGTAGATGCCATTAATGCCAATGGCAACTTGGGTGCAGCAAACATTAGCGCCTCTAGCCTGGGTGGAACCTTGTCCATTACAGATGCAGATGGCGATGAAATCACCGTTGTTGATATTTCAAACGGTGCAGCAGGTGATTTGGGGCTTTTCAACCAAGTGCCAAATAATGGGTCAATTTCAGGTGTGTCTGGCATTAATGTCAGCACTTCCTTGCAAGTTTCTTTAAGTACATTTTCACCCGGTGATATTTACGTCAACGGTGTACAGTTCACATTCACTGATACCGATAGCTTAGAAGATGTTCGTGATGCTATTAACGCCAGCGGGGACCCTGCTTTGGTCAATGTTACAGCATCCATCAGTGGGAGTGGCGAACTCGTCTTGGTCGACGGGACTGCAGCAGATATTGAATTGGGGGATCCAGACGGCCTATTAGGGGATCTTGGGATTGTCGCCACAGTTGAAACAGGCATTATTTCTGGTTCAGACTTTGCGGTTTCAGATGTCCAAATGGGGGGTGGATTGCTTTCCACTTATCAAGGGGGTGATGTTACAATTAATGGCATAACAGTTACCATCAACCAATATGACAGCCTGGAAGATATTCGCGATGCCATCAACGCTGCTGGTGCTGGTGTTTCTGCCAGTATTATAGGGGGGACAAGCCTGCAAATTGATAGCGTACCCCCAGGGTCAGACATCAATATTGGGGACCCAACAAATGCATTTGGGCAGCTGGGTATTACGGCAAGCTCTGGTGTAGCCGATGAATTACAAGCCGCACAGAATGCGTTATACAACCTTGATGGGTTAAGCGATGATTCACGCTTCCAGACAGATTTGGTTTACAACGCAAATGAAACAATCTCTACCCTAACATCAGGAACGATTTCCGATGGGTCGTTTAATATAACGGTGGATGGAACAACCCTGACCATTAACTATACAACGGGGATGACCATTAATGATATGGTCAATGAAATCAACCTACAGGCCAATGGATCCGCCATTGGACGTGACATTGCGTCTGTTGAAAGCTTTGGATCACGCGGGGTGCGTCTTGTTGTAGATGGAGACCCTGACGATGTTGCTATTAATAATGACAGCAATGGCGCCAATGGTTTTTTGACATCCTTTAACTTTGACAACCCCTTACTTTTGGAAAGCGCCAGCAACACAGTGGTATCCAATGGAATTACGTTCAACTTCTTTCAGGCAGAACCCGGTACTATTATCGAAGTTGATGTTGATCGGGATAGAAACTCTGTCAAAGATGCTGTTGTTTTGTTAGTGGATAGCTATAACGAAATTATCAATTTTATGAACCAGCAAGGGTTAGCTCCAGAATCAGATGAAGATTTAGCTGATACATTGGTCGGCCCCCTTTTTCAAGATTCAACAATGCGCGATCTTCGTCAAACCATTTCAACCATGATGGCTGGCGCTGTTGATGGCGCAAACAGTGAATTCAACCAACTTGGTTTGTTGGGAATTGAATTTGCCAGCACCAACAATGGATTACTGGAAATTGACGAAACTGTTTTAGATGATGCTATTGTTGATGACTTTGAATCTGTCAGAAAATTCTTTTCTTTCGAAGCCCAAACAAGCCTTTCCAGCTTTACGGTACTGGGGTTTGATGGCGACATGACACGTGTTCCCGGTGGGCTGGACGTTAATTTTGAAACAGATGTTGATGGCAACCTGACCAGTGTTGACATTGGGGGGGACAGCAGCATCGTGGAGATTGATGGAAACAAAATCACCATCACGGGTGGCCCTGCTGAAGGCCTTGTTTTGAACTATGCCGGTGGTGCTGTTGTTGGTTCACAAACAATGACGGTAACCTATAGCGTAGGGCTGGGTGCAAAGCTTTACGAAGAAGTTGGTCGAATCACAGAGTCAACAACAGGAACGTTGGATCAACGTATTGCAGAACTGAATGATGTAAACAAAGCAGAACAACGCTCTGCTGATCTTATTCTGGAACGGCTAGATCTGGAACGTGATCGTTTGTTGAACCAGTTTATTCGGATGGAAACCGCTTTGGCCCAGTTTGAAAGCTTGAAATCTAGTTTAACGCAATCTTTTGCGGCCCTGAACAATAGCGGTGACAACTAATAACTAACTAAAATTTAAGGAAATTTCTCTACCCTAAAAGAAGAAAGAGACAAAATAGAATGACCCAACCTGGAAACAAAGCTTATCAGCAATACTTGACACAAGAAGTCATGACCTCTTCGCCTGAAAAGCTGGTTTTCATGCTTTATGACAAGGCAATTTCCAGCCTAAAAGATGCTATTCTTGCCATAGAAAATGGGGATATTGATAAACGCTGCCGGTCCAACACAAAGGCCATGCAGATCATTGGCCATATGTGGCAAACCCTGGATATGGAAAAAGGCGGAGAGATCGCTGCCAACCTAGACAGGCTCTACAGCTTTATGCTCAGCCACCTACCTGATGTTGATTTTAAAAATGATCCTCAACCAGCCTTAGATGTTATTAAGCTGCTGGAACCGCTACACGCTTCATGGAAAGAACTGGCCATGAACAACCCTAAATCCGGGGAAGCACAACCCGCGGCGCCCGAAATACCTACCTCTCCTGAGGCTTCATCTGCTACGCCTTCTTCAGAAGCACCACCTGCTGAGGAAAAAGAGCTAGAACCTGCTGTTCCTGGTGGCGGATTTTCTGTTTCTGCCTAAACAGGCTTTGCTTAAGAAGACCTTTTTCAACCCTCTGACATACAGTTACACCCCTTTATTTGCATAACTTTGCCAAAAGTTGGCACACTTTCTGCATATCCTTACGTGGATAATAACAATACCTGTGATGTATAGGAAAAAGTCACAACAGGTAGACTGAATAAGTCCAATGTAAGGAGAACTAAAATGACTTTAAATCTTATTGCAAACAGAGCTGCGGCCGTTGCCAACAGAAAGCTTGGAATTACAAGCGCAGAAGTAACAAACTCAGTTCGTAAACTATCTTCGGGAACACGTGTTGAATCAGCACGAGACGATGCCGCCTCTATGGCCATTGGGTCACGCTTGAAATCTGAGCTGGCAGCCCTAAAACAAGTTTCATTAAACGCCACACAGGCTGTGTCCCTTCTTCAAATTGGTGAAGGTGCAATCGGCCGGGTACAAGACATGCTGGTTCGCTTGAAGGCTTTGGCCACACAAGCTGGATCTGGTAACTTGTCTAACGGTGAGCGTGAACTGCTAGATGTTGAGTATCAACAACTAACAGCAGAGATCGACCGGATTACCGGCGATACACAATTTAACGGTCAACAATTGGTGGCGGCGACACAAACAGTAACAGGTGCCCTGATTGGCACAAACGGAATTCTTGAAATTTCTGCCAACAATGTTGTTCCATCAAACCCTGATACTGCAACTTTTGATGAATTCCGTGTCAGCTATGTTGCTGCAACACAGACCTTCACTGTTGAATCGTATCTTGCTGGGGCTGCCACAGGTCAACAATGGACAGCAACAATCGCCCCCAGTAACATTGATGCTGGTGGACAAGTAATTGCCGGAACTTCGCTGAAGTTCACACCAAACGCAGCAGCGGTTACAGCCCACGGTGATGATTCATTCTTCACATCATCTATCAACAATAACACAGCAGCCGCGAATGCTTTTGATGCGACAGCAAACATTGCAGCAGCAGCTGGTACAGCCATTGAAGTTGCTGGCTCAAACTTAACAACAAAAAGCTTTAAAGTTGGAACAGGATCAGACCCAACACAAGATCAAATCACAATTGCCCTTCAAGGGGTAAGTGTTGATGCTCTTGGTTTGGCAAATTCTAGTATCGCTGAACTTGGTTTAGCTGATGCAGCTAACGCAGCTATTGACCTTGCTTTGGATACCGTGATTGTTTCACGCGCCCAAGTTGGTTCAACGCAAAACCGCGTAGAAGCCACAGCAATTAACATTTCAATTACGCAAGAAAACATTGATGCGGCAAGAAGTGCCTACTTAGACCTGAACGTGGCGGAAGAAATATCCACATTTACAGCCAAACAGGTTCTACAACAGGCTGGTGTATCAATTGCGGCCCAAGCAAACTCGCTACCGCAGAACTTGCTACAGCTGTTCCAGTAAACTTAAACCGGAACATAGCTTAAAACAGTTTTCCCTACCTTCCCCAACCCTAAAACGCCCGGCTCGCCAGAGTCGGGCTTTTTTCTTTCCAGTTCTAAAAACTTAAAAATCAATTGTACGGGATAATTGAATATCGCGATGCACCCACGCGTTCATCACTAACCCAAAACTGATCAGAACTGCCAGCATGGCTGTTCCCCCATACGATACCAACGGCAAAGGAATTCCCACCACAGGGAAAAGACCCATCACCATGGCCATATTAATAAAGAAATACAGGAAGAATGTTGTCATCAACCCCACAACCATTAATCGACCGAATTGATTATGGGTTCTAAGCGCTATGGCATAACCATACATCAGAATCACAACATATAACCCAATCAGGCTGGCTGACCCCAGCAAACCAAACTCTTCCCCAATCATGGTAAAAATAAAGTCTGTCTGCTTTTCAGGCAAAAAATTCAGCTGACTTTGCGATCCCGCCATATATCCTTTGCCCGTTATGCCCCCAGACCCCAACGCGATTTTGGATTGAATAATATGATAGCCCGACCCCAGTGGGTCACGTTCTGGATCAAGAAAAGTCAGCACCCGCTTTTGCTGATAAGTATGCAGAAAATTCCACCCCACAGGAATGGCAATCAACCCCAAAATGCCGCCAACAATGAAATAGCGGGCTGAAACGCCAGCAGCAAAAAACACAGATAAGCCACTTAACAAAATCAACCCCGCCGTTCCCAAGTCTGGTTGCTTTAAAACCAAAACAGCCGGAGCCGTAATAAGAGCCAAAGGAAATAACAAGCTTTTCAATTTGGGTTCGTCCACCTTAACCAACTGGAAGTACCGTGCTACAGCCATGATAACACCAATTTTCATCATCTCAGACGGTTGCAATTTAATGCCCCCAATGGAAATCCATCGCTGGGCGCCCTGGCCTACTTCTCCCACAAACTCTACAGAAAGCAGTGTTAAAAAAGCCAAGCCATAGAAGAAATAAGCATACTTGAGCCAAATACGAATATCTACCATCGCAATGACCAACATGGCTAAAACCCCCACAACAAATCGGGGGAACTGCCGCGCTAGCCACGGGTTAACATTTCCCCCTGCCGCAGCATACAGCATGGCAAACCCAACACCGGCCAACAAACACACAAACAATAAAAGCAGCCAGTTAATATTACGAAGTTTATCGCCCAAACTTAATTCTGTTGAAGAAAATAAAGAGATCATATCCCCATCCTTTAGGTTATTGCCCCAAGGGCAGCGTCATCTGTAATCAGTTCATGGGTTTTGATCAAAATATCCCGCGCCAAGGGCGCTGCCACAGCACCACCGCCACCGCCATGCTCCACCACAACGGATACTGCAAAACGCGGCTTATCAACGGGCGAATACCCCGTATAAAGTGCATGGTGACGATACTTCCACGCTAAATCTTTATTTTCAATCCCTGCTTCTCGCTCGGCCATGCTAATGCGTCTGACCTGCGCGGTACCTGTTTTTCCTGCCATCTGAAACCCCTTGCCGCGAATGCGCGCCCAGTAAGCTGTCCCTGTTTGGCTATTGGTTGCTTTATCCATCGCACGCTGTACAAAAGATAAGGCATATCGCGACACGCCTATGCTTTCTAGTTGAGGGGCCGGGCTATCTGGTGTTACTTTAAACAAACGTGGTTCAATTTTCTTTCCCCCATTGGCTAATTGAGCCGCCATAACTGCCAACTGCACAGGCGTTGAAAGCATGTAACCTTGCCCGATAGATGCAACCAATGTTTCCCCACGGTGCCATCTATCCCCATATCTGTCACGCTTCCATTTTTTAGAAGGCACTAATCCAGCTTTTTCCCCCAGCAAAGGAATACCCGTTTTTGCACCCAGGCCAAAACGCTCTGCCACCGACGCAATTTTATCAATGTCCAGCTGCTTGGCAATTTCATAAAAATAAATATCACAAGATTGGGCGATGGCCTCGCTCAGGTTTAATTTACCGTGATAAGGAGATGGCTTCCAACAGTGGAAGCGTCCATCTCCAAAATTAATATGTCCACGGCAATTAATAATTTGGTTTGGGTCCCACCCTTCTTCAAGCGCGGCTATGGCCACTAGCAATTTAAAGGTTGAAGCCGGTGCGTATTGCCCCTGGATTAACCGATTCGTCAGCGGAAAGCGATCATTCGTATTCAAGGCCTGCCAATCAGCAACGTTAATGCCAAAGGTAAATAAATTTGGATCATATGCAGGCTTGGAAACAAAGGCATGAATTTCCCCGGTATAAACATCCATCACCACGACAGAGGCTACCTCATCTCCCAAACGTTCATAAATATAGCTTTGCAACCCTGCATCCACAGACAGTTCAAAGGTTTCCCCCGGCAGCCCTTCTTCGCGGGAAAGCTCACGAATAATACGACCAAGGGCGTTTACCTCTACTTGACGTGTGCCGGCCTGCCCTCGTAATTTTTCATCCAAAGTACGCTCTATCCCTGTCTTACCAATGCGAAAATCTGGCAACTGCAACAAGGGGTCATTCTTCATATCACGCCCAGAAACAGCGCCCACATAACCAATTAAGTGTGCCGTTTCTTCTTTCAAGGGATAATAACGTTGCCGCCCCACTTCAATTTGTAAACCAGGCAAATCAGGGGCATTTACTTCCAGGCGTGCAACCTCTTCCCAAGATAAATTTTCACGAACCACCACAGGCACAAACCTTCTGCGCCGGCGAACCTCTTTCAAAACCCTGTCCTTGGCCCGCTTGGAAAGCCCAATCAACTTTTCCATCCGTTGCAGTGTTTCTTCCACCGAAGGGGTTTGTTCGGCCACCAAAATGGCCCTGTACGTTTCTTTATTCACTGCAAGCTTTGCTCCCTTGCGGTCCAAAACTTCACCACGCAGAGGGGGAATCAACCGTAAGCTAATACGATTTTCTTCTGCCAAAACGCCAAATTTATCCGACTTTACAACCTGCAAAAAATACAATCGCCCCAACAAGGTTGTGACCATCAGCCCTTTCAGCCCCCCCAACATTAAGGAGCGCCGAGAAAAAAGCCGTTCGCGGAAAATATCACGATTCATTTTTCAGCCTCGGCCCTTTGAGCATCAACCCTGGCAAACCAAACGCTGAAAATTGGATACAGGCACAACGTTAAAACCGTTTTAATAAAAATGGATAGTTCATCCACTTGGGTACCACCATAGGCAAAGTGGGCCAGAATCCCAAGCCCTGTCATCACAACTAAGGTGGCTGCAAAAATTGCCCATATCACAGAAAAAGAAAGCGGCATTAAGAAGTGGCGCTGCTGATAAATGACCCCGTAAGTCACCACCCCCCACAACGCATTCAAGCCAAAATAATCACCATTAAAAACATCCAGGAACAGCCCGATGATAAAAACAGCCACCAATGGTAACAGCTTTGCCCGATACAGCGCCCAATAAAAAACGGAAATTAAGAATAGGTTTGGCGTAATAGCTGATGACACCGGCAGCCCGAATGGAAGAATCATGATGCAGCATAAAATAAACGTAATCATCACCGGCGCAGCCTGCAAAAAAGTATAGTCCACCTTTTGCAGTAACGTCTTTTCTGAAAGTTGATTTTTGCTCATTTCTGTCTGCTTTTACGTTGGTTTCTATTTAGCTTCCAGCAATCCTGTCAAGCCATAGTCGACAATCTTAACAAAATCCAGTTTACCTGTTTGGGCCAACAGCTGGACCTTGGCCAACCCATCACGGGTGGAAACCACAACCCCAATTGGGATTCCCTGGGGGAATACCCCCCCATCACCAGATGTTACAATATGTGATCCCACAGCAACCTGGGCTGTTTCTGATAAATACGATAAAGTTGGCAACCGTGTATTGTTACCTGCCAGAATTGCCCTGTCACGGGTTTGCAAAGACATTACAGGAATACGAGAGTTCAAATCTTCCAACAAAACCACACGCGAAGAACTGTTCCCCACTTCATGTAAGCGCCCCACCAAACCATCGCCTGTTACCACGGCTTGGCCTTTGCGAATGCCATCCTTTTCCCCGGCTTTTACGATAACACTGCGCGCGAAAGACCCAGACCCATCAGCAATTACGCGAGCGGTAATAAAACCAAAAGAATTTTCCGGAATAAAGTTTAACTGTTTTTTCAGTACCTGATTCTCTGACTTCAGGTTATTCAGCTCTATCATTGACCGTTTAAGGGCAGTGACCTCAATACGCAAGGCTTCATTCTCTGTCCGCAATTCTGCCAAATGTTCTAAGTTCTCCAACAAATCACGTACAAAGTAAACGGGCTGACTCAGTGCCTCAATCAATGGACTTGCCGTTTCCAACACCACCATTTTGAACTGCTGAACAGGCTTAACGCCTGCACGATCCAGCACGATAAAAGTCAGCGCTAAAATCGCCATGATGATAAACATGCCACGTTTGGAAAAACGCCGCCGTCCGCGAAATAAATGAAAAGAAGTACTTTGTTTTGTGCTCACCCAAATACTCTAACTAACTGTGCTTTTTAAAGCTAGCCCAGGATAGACAAGAATACAACGATAAGACCTACCCTTCGCTAACAAGAACATTGCGCAGCGTCTTCATTTCCTCTAGACACTTTCCTGTTCCCAACACAACACACTGCAAGGCATCTTCTGCAACAGATACCGGCAGCCCTGTAGCGTGGCGCAGAACCAGATCTAAATTCCCCAGCAAGGCACCCCCGCCGGTCAACACAATTCCTTTGTCCACGATATCAGCCGCCAGTTCTGGGGCGGTTTGTTCCAAAGCATCTTTAACAGAATCTACAATCTTGGTAACAGGTTCAGCCAAGCTTTCAGCAATTTGGCGTTCAGAAACGATAATCTCTTTCGGGACACCATTTAGCAAGTCACGTCCTTTGATTTCCATTTTTTCGCCATCGCCTTTTTCTGGCGGAGAAGCAGACCCAATCTGCTTTTTAATGCGTTCTGCCGTGCTTTCACCCACCAGCAAGTTTTGCGTACGACGGATGTAAGAAATAATAGCATCATCCATTTTGTCTCCGCCAACACGAACAGAGCGGGCATACACAATCCCCCCCAAAGAAAGGACGGCGACCTCAGTGGTTCCCCCCCCAATATCCACAACCATGGATCCTGTGGGTTCTGTAACAGGCAAGCCAGCCCCGATAGCAGCGGCCATTGGCTCTTCAATCAAAAAGACACGCCGCGCGCCAGCACTGGCGGCCGATTCAATAATTGCACGGCGTTCCACCGCTGTTGATCCAGAAGGCACACACACCACAACTTGAGGAGACGCAAAAGACCGGCTGTTGTGCACTTTTCTGATAAAGTGCTTAATCATTTCTTCAGCCACTTCAAAATCTGCGATCACACCATCACGCAAAGGGCGAATGGCTTGGATGTTTCCAGGGGTTCTTCCCAGCATTAATTTTGCTTCATCCCCAACGGCCAAAACTGTTTTTTTGCCTTTGACATCCGCTATGGCAACCACAGATGGTTCATTCAACACCACCCCTTGGCCGCGCACGTAAACCAACGTATTAGCGGTCCCCAAATCAATAGCCATATCACTTGAAAAAAGCCCCAGAAGTTTTTGTAGCATTGCAATCTTCCTTTAAATTTTTTAGTTACTGGTATCAGATGTACTGGAACTGCTGCCCCCCTGCAAGCCTTTTATGCAGGATATAAACGTTTCCAAATTTTTATCTGTTTCTATTGATGTTCCCACCACAGCTTGTGTCAATTGTTGGCGCAGCCACGTCAGTTGGCGCTTCACATAATGGCGCGTATTACGTTGAGCTTGGGTTATGGCTTCTTCGTGCGTCATCTGCCCGCGCTGCAAGGCAATCAGCTCTGGCACGCCGTGGGCGCGCATAATAGGCAAGCTGGGATCCAGATTCTTTTCGGCCAGGGCGGCAACTTCTTCCATTGCACCTTGACTCATCATCTGTTCAAAGCGGGTATCCACCCTGTCATAAATCCACTGCCTATCCTGCCCCAGCGCTAATACTGTGTAATTATAGGGTGCAGGCTTTTGCGGGGGGTTTTGGGCCTGCCAGTCATAAATAGATTGTCCCGTAGCCGTGATCACTTCCCATGTTCGGCAAAGCCGTTGAGAGTTCCCAGGGTCCAGCTTGTCTTTTACCTGAGAATCCAAAGCGCATAACTCTGCATAGAATTGCGCGTTCCCTATCTCTGTCAAACGGGCGCGGCCCTCTTCCTTGATCTCATCAGGGATTTCCGGAATGGTGGAAAATCCTTCCATCAGCAATTTCAGGTACATACCCGTGCCGCCTACCAGCAAGGGGGCCTTGCCGCGGGATAAAACATCCGCCAGAACAGGCAAGGTATCTTCAATCCACCTGGGGCCGGTCCCCCGGTCTTTTGCCGCCCAAGTTCCATATAAATGGTGGGGGATACCTTCCATTTCTTGCTGTGTGGGGCGAGCAGTGATGACTTGCAAATCATGATACATTTGCATGGTATCGCAGTTGATAACTTCAAAATCAAAATGCTTTGCCAACTGAACAGCCAGCCCCGTCTTGCCACTGGCCGTTGGCCCGTAAAGAACAAAAACCTGAGGCACCAAGCCCTGAGCCAACTTACTCAGCTTTCTTGGTTTTTGACTCCACCAAGGGCAGAACAATATATCGGGGATTCCCCGTCCGGCCAATAACACGCAACAAAGTTGATTTCTTTTTGTCGGCCTTCAGTTGCTTCACAACAGTCTTTATATCTTTAACACGCTGTACTTTTTGCTGGTTGATTTCAACAATCAAATCACCTGGACGAATGCCTTTTTCCGCAGCAGCCCCTGTCCGACTGACACCCACAACCAAAATCCCTTTTGCACTTTCAGCCAGTGCAAACCGGTCCCGATATTTTTCAGACAAATCTGCAAGAATCATCCCCAGCATTTCAGCGCCGTCACCTTCTTTTGAATCGGCGGCTCTGCGTTCTTCTTTCAAAGCACCAGATTTTTCGGCTTTTTCCAGTTCTCCCAGATCCACCTTAAACTTATGAATCTTACCGCCCCGAAAAACTTCAACAGGGGCCATTTTACCGATTTCTGTTTCTGCCACAATACGGGGCAATTGACGCATCTCTTCAATGGGCTTGCCATCAAAGCTTAAAACCACATCCCCTGGTTCCAACCCAGCTTTATCAGCCGGGCCGCCTTCCGTCACACTGGCAACCATGGCACCGCGAATATCTTTAAGACCCAAAGCTTCTGCAATTTCGGGGGTTACAACCTGAATGCGCACACCCAGCCAACCGCGTTTGGTGCGACCATATTCTTTCAGTTGCTCAATTACAGGTCTGGCCAAATTAGCTGGGATGGCAAACCCAATCCCCACACTTCCCCCACTGGGAGAGAAAATCGCAGTGTTAACACCTACAACTTCCCCATCAATATTGAACATCGGGCCGCCGGAATTTCCCCGGTTGATCGATGCATCTGTCTGCAAGAAATCATCATAGGGACCAGCGTTGATATCACGCGCGCGGGCAGAAAGAATCCCTGCAGTCACAGTCCCACCTAATCCAAAAGGGTTCCCAATGGCTAAAATCCAGTCGCCAACACGAATGGTATCAGAATCTGCCCACCGCACATAAGGCAAAGGTTTGTCTGACTGAACTTTCAGCAGCGCTAAATCCGTTTTGGGATCCATCCCAATAACTTCTGCGGGCAGTTCTGTTTCATCCGATAAAATCACCGTCACCTCATCGGCCGAAGCAATCACATGATTATTGGTCACGATGAACCCTTCGGCACTAACAATAAAGCCAGACCCAAGAGATGTTACATCGCGTTTTTTGGGCTTGATACCATTGCCGCCAGGGCGCCCTGGAAAGCCGGGGGCTTGTTCAAAAAACTTTTTAAACAAGTCTTCAAACGGGGATCCAGGCGGAAACTGCGGAGCCTGCATCTTAAAAGGGCTACCTTGCACTTCCTGTAAGGTCGAAATATTCACCACAGCTGGCAACAAACTTTCTGCCAAATCAGCAAAACTATCTGGACGGGCTTGCGATGCATGCGCCGTTGTTCCAAACAGCAAAAGAATAGTAAAACTTACAAGAACATGTTTCAGCTTCATGGAATCCTCGTTTTATTTAAAGTTACTTTCCGCGTTTTGAAGAGCTGTCAAAAAACTTGAAGAACTCACTTTCTGGTGACAGAATAAACGTTGTATCAGTATCTTTCAGAGTTTTTTTATACGCTTCCAATGACCGATAGAAGGAAAAGAACTCCGTATCTTTACCAAAAGAATCCGCATAAATTTTGTAAGCCTCCCCTTCACCTTGTCCACGCAAAATCTGTGCATCTTTTTCTGCTTCAGCAATCAAAATCGTGCGTTCACGGTCAGCGGCAGCGCGAATCTTCAACGCTTGTTCTTCCCCTTGGGCACGAAATTCTTTGGCTTCTCTTTCCCGTTCCGCAATCATTCGCGCTAAAATCGCATTCGTGGTTTCAATGGGCAAGTCAGCTCGGCGAATCCGCACATCGATAATATTAATTCCCAACTTGGCTGTCTCCTCATCTACCGTATCGCGGATTTGCTCCATCACCGCTTGACGCACTGTTGATATCGCCACTGTGTCTTTGGAATTATCAGATAGCAAATCTGACAACTGGAAAGACCCCAGCACTTCCCGTGTTTTGGAAATGATGATGTTGGTCAGCTGCCGGCGTGCATTATCTTCTGTTTGAACAGAAGTATAAAACTTGCGTGGATCTTCAATTCTGAACCGAGACATCGTATCTACCACCAAACGTTTCTGATCAGCAAGAATCAGCTCGTCCGGGCGGGGATCCAGCTCCATAATACGGTTATCATAAAAAATCGTATCTTGGATCAACGGAATTTTGAAATGCAACCCAGGAACTTTCACCACACGTTTGGCTTCTCCAAACTGCAGTACCAACGCCTGGCTGGATTGATGAACAGTAAACGCTGAACTGAACCCAACAATGGCAACAACAACAGCCAGAGCAATTAAAAGTTTTTTCTTAGTCATCTGTTTACTCCTTAGTTGCTAGATTTATTCAGCTGTTTTTGTAATTCAGGCAATGGCAAAAACGGCATGACCCCGTTGGCATCGGCACTATCAATCACAACTTTGTTCACATTCTGGAAGATTTCTTCCATGGCTTCCAGATACAAACGCTTGCGCGTTACATCACGGGCCACACGATACTCCCGAAGGACAGATTCAAAACGGGCAGAATCCCCTGTCGCGCGATTTACCACTTCTTGCTTATATGCGTTAGCGCCTTCAATCATCTTGGCCGCTTGTCCACGGGCACGGGGAATAATGTCATTGCGGTATGCTTCTGCTTTGTTCACTGCTGTCTCCAAATCTGATCTGGCACGCTGTACATCATTGTACGCATCCACAACATCAAATTCACGTGAAGATGGCGGATCAATCCGCGCCAGCTGCACCCGCACAATTTCGACACCAGCTTCATAGGTATTCAAAATTTCTTGCAAACGTTGCTCAACTTCAATTTCAATATTACGGCGGTCTTCACTTAAAATTCGCTGGAAAGCCACCTGTGAAATAATCTCTCGCATGGCAGAATCTGCAGCCGCGATAATAGTGCTTTCTTGATCGCGAACGTTAAACAAAAATTTTCCAGCATCCTGAATTTTCCAGGCCAGGTTAAATTCCAAATCCACAAAGGCTTCATCCCCGGTCAGCATAAATGTTGGCGGCAGGCGATTTTCTGCTTGCTGGCTAACACGGCGAAGGCCACTGGCAGCATAGGTCCGAGACCCAATTTCCACCTCATTAATGCGCTCGACTTTTGGTGTCATAACACTTTCAACCGGCCATGGCAGATGATAATTCAGCCCCGGCTGTGTGGTTTTCACCCATTCCCCAAAGCGCAAGACCACGCCTTGTTCGTCCTCTTGCACCCGGTAAAAACCAGATAGCATATAGAAGAAAATCGCGACTATCAGAATTAAGAAGACGCCACGATTAGATCCTGGCCCTCCCGTCATTTCCTGAAAGCGCTTGTGACCTTTTTTGAACAACTCATCGAGATCCGGCCCGCTATTGCCTGGGCCAGATCTTCTGGGGCCTGTCGGCTTGTTCCCCCACGGATTATTATTTTCCCAAGACATCGTTGTTTGTATATAGAAGAGTTTCCCCCCGCTTTCAATAAAAACGAGTTGTAAAGTTTGCAATTGTGCTTAAGTTTTACTCAAAGAGGATAACTATGATCGATAGACAAGCTATTTTAACTGTTCTAGAAACCGTACAAGACCCAGTTCACAACGCATCCGTTGTGGCAGCCAACATGGTTTCGGGCCTGGTGATAAAAGAGGATGCCATTGGCTTTGCCCTGGAAGTAGACCCAAAACGCGGACAAGAAGCAGAACCATTACGCAAAGAAACAGAAGATGCGTTAAAAACGGCATTTCCCCAACACAAGATAACTGTGGTGCTGACAGCCCACAACCAAACCCCCAAAATGAGCACTGAACGCAAGCAACTGGCCCAACCCGAACAGAACGGACTTGTGGATGTCCAACACGTTATTGCCGTGGCCAGCGGAAAAGGGGGGGTGGGAAAATCCACCGTCGCTGTTAACTTGGCTGCAGCGTTGGCGGCCCAAGGTCTAAACGTTGGCTTGCTGGATGCAGACATCTATGGACCATCGGTCCCCAAAATGGTGGGCAAACACCAGCGTGCGGAACTGACCGATGACAAGTTGATTCAGCCCCACACCGCCCAAGGCATGGCGGTGATGTCCATGGGCTTTATGGTGGATGAAGATGCGCCCCTTGTATGGCGTGGGCCTATGGTGATTTCTGCCATTCGGCAAATGCTGTACCAGGTGAAATGGGGTGCACTGGATGTGCTGGTGGTGGATATGCCCCCCGGCACGGGCGATGCTCAACTTACACTGTCCCAACGCGCGCCACTGGATGGCGTGGTGATTGTCACCACCCCACAGGATATCGCCCTGATTGATGCGCGCAAAGGAATTGAAATGTTCAAAAAAATGGATGTCTCAATTTTGGGATTAGTGGAAAACATGAGTGTATTTACCTGCCCCAGCTGCGGTCATGAAGAACACCTATTTGGCTGTGATGGCGGGAAATCCATGGCCGACCAACTGGGCATTCCGCTGTTGGGGCAAATCCCGTTGAACTTGGATATCCGCACCCTAAGTGATGATGGTAAACCCATGATTCAACACGCAAAAGATCATGCAGCCTCATCCCTTTTTGCAGGCATGGCGCAAACCATTTGGGACGGGGTTAAAAAGAAAGATACCTAATTAACGTGCGCGGCCTTCGGCCATGCCGTCAGCGCCCAGGCCACAGATAATGGCGCAAACTTTCTCGCCCTTGGCGGGTTTGTATTTTTCTGTCAACAGCACCGCCATCACGGCCGCCGCGGACACCTCTGCCGCAATACCAAAACGCCGCCACAACCAGCGGGCGGCTTTTAACATTTCATGGTCAGACACCTGATACATTTCATCCACGTATCTTTGTATAATCTCAAAATTCAATGGGAACGTAGTGGCCAGCGCCAAGGTGCCAGCAATGGTGTTCAATTGCGGCAGGCGGATGATCTCTCCCGCCTCCAAGCACTTAGCAATGGTGGGTGCGCCAACAGGTTCCACCCCAACGATTTTCACCTTGGGATTTTGCTCTTTAATTGCCATGGAAACGCCAGCCAGCAATCCCCCCCCGCCGGTGGCAATCAGCACAGTATCTACATCTGACATATCTTCAAAAATTTCCAACCCCACAGTGCCAGCCCCGGCGATCACTTCCGGGTCTTTAAACCCATGGATATAAACTTTTCCTTCGTCAGCCGCATATTTTGTGGCCACTTCCGCCGCTTTATCCAAAATATGACCTTCCACATAAACTTGGGCGCCCTGTGCCAAGATAGCGTCCACCATATGTTTGGGCGCAGATTTTGGAACATAAATTTGCGACGGCACCTGATTCAGCAAGGCAGCATAGGCAACAGCACGGCCATGATTCCCCCCCGATGCTGTCACCACCCCTTTTTTCAATTCTTCTTTGTCACACAGTAACATCTTGTTCAGTGCACCACGCACCTTGAACGCACCTGTGGCTTGCAACATTTCTAACTTAAAGTGCAAATCCATGTTTTCAATCAAGGGGTCACGGGGTGTTTGTGAAGCAGCAAACATAGGTGTGCGCCGCAAAAACGGCAACAACCTTTGTTGCGCTGCAAGAATATCTTTTAAATCCATACAGTTACAGAATACACCAACAGCTTCAAAAAAGCATCTACATGTGTGGATGATTCTAAATTTTTAAATTGTGATTGTCGCCTTTGGGATGCATAAAAATAAGCATGTATATAAGTAAAGCCGAGAAAACATATCTCAACCTTCTTGAGCACATTCTTGAGAACGGTGAAAAACGCGAAGACAGAACAGGCACGGGAACATTAAGCTGCTTTGGATACCAAACGCGGTACGACTTTTCCGAAGGATTTCCCCTGCTGACCACCAAAAAAGTGATGTGGCGATCTATCGTCCATGAACTGTTGTGGTTTTTAAGTGGGGACACAAACATCCAGTACCTGAAGGATAATAAAGTATCCATCTGGGATGATTGGGCCGATGAAGACGGCAACCTGGGACCTGTTTACGGTAAACAGTGGCGGGACTTTAACGGCGTTGACCAAATTGAATGGGTAATCAACGAAATTAAAACCAACCCAACCAGCCGCCGATTGATCGTTTCTGCCTGGAACCCCAAAGATGTAGAGCACATGGCCTTGCCGCCCTGCCATGCCTTTTTCCAGTTCTATGTGAATGGAGACAAGTTATCATGCCAGTTGTATCAGCGCAGTGCAGATGTTTTCTTGGGTGTGCCCTTTAATATTGCTAGCTATTCTTTGCTGCTGATGATGGTGGCCCAAGCAACAAACCTGATCCCCCATGAATTTGTACACACCTTTGGCGATGTTCATATTTATGACAACCATGTAGAGCAAGTGAAATTGCAGTTATCGCGTGCCAACGATGCCCGTGAATTGCCCAATGTTCAGTTGAATCCTTATATCAAGGATGTTCATGACTTTACATTTGAAGATATTGAGCTGCAAAACTATGACCCACTGCCTTACATCAAAGCACCTATTGCGGTTTAAAGTATGGCGACTGTTTCCCTTATCGTAGCGGCAGCGGCTAATAATGTAATTGGCGTGGACGGTGATTTACCGTGGCATATTTCCGATGATCTAAAGCGCTTCAAAGCGCTGACATCTGGCCACACGGTTATTATGGGGCGCGCCACGTGGGAAAGTCTACCTTTCAAACCCCTGCCAAAGCGTCGCAACTTGGTGCTGACGCGTCAGGATACCTATGCCGCAGATGGGGCAAAAAATGGGGCTGAGATTTTCTCCAACCTCGAAGATGCATTGGCCAGCTGTGCCGGGGAAGAAGAAGTCTTTATTATGGGGGGAGGACAAATTTATGCTCAAGCCATGGAAATTGCCCATAAAATTTACCTGACCCGCGTACATGAAAGCATAAAAGGCGACACTGTTTTCCCCGAAATTCCAGAGCGCTTTGCCATCGAAAGCCAAGAAGATATTCTGGATCACCAGCCCCCCTATTCCTTTATTGATTTGGTGGCAGCGTAAGATGCAAACAGTTACGTGCAGTCAACAGTCCCTTACTGCAGAAACCGTTAAAGTATTCTGGGGCACACACGCTTATTGCGTTAGCGCCATTAACCCCACACTTGCCAGCGCTGCCACAAAGGCAGATGAAATATTTTTAACTGATGTCCGCTTTGTTTTTGACAAAGATTTATACGAAAGCAGCAAAAGCAGCCACCATCGTGTAAATTACACTTGGATTGAAGGCACTTTAGCATGGGATCAGGCCGCCAACCATGACCTTGCCTTCCCCACCATTCAAGGGCGAACTTCCTCTGTTTATTTTAAGCATAACAGCCCCACCCCCTTTATAGACAAAAAAGGGGATGAATACACCAGCCTGCCTGCCTTACACCTGATCACAATTGGGGGAGCGGGCATGGGAATTGATGGAAAGCCCAAACGCAGCCCTGCGATGACTGCCGTTCTTGAACCTGATGCGGTATTGGCCAAACTGACTGATCTTGCACAAAAAAGGCGGGCTGGCTGATCCAATATCTCTTGACACCCACCCTCATTATCCTTTAAAGACACACCATGACTCAACCAGCCGCCCTCTCCCTTGAAGCAGGTGCACTAACATCTGCAGCTATGCACCCCCAACGGGTGTCGGTACACTGGTTTGGAAGTAACTTCTCTTCAGAGCCTACAACAAACAAACAGGGCATCCACAGCTACAAAGAGATTTTCTTGCTGAATGCTTCGGTTAGGTTTGATGAACACAGCTATATGATGCAAATGGAAACGGGCGCCTTTAATGTTTATTCTTGGATCGAAGGGCATTTGCTATGGCAAACTTCCGCCAGCACATCAGAAACCAACAGCCCGGCCGGACCAATTTCAGAGCTGGAAAAAACAAACTGCCTAAATGCAATTCGGGGGCTGTCCCGCCCCATTCGCTTTGCTCCCCTATCTCGGGATCCATTTGTTGATCACCGTACAAATATCCCTTTTTATGATATGCCCGTAATGCACTTTAAAGTTACCAACACAAAGGATATTTACGGTTATACCAAATCATCTCCGCGGATGAGCGCTATAACAGACCGAAAAGTTATCCCCCAATACATCAAGAACCTGATGGAACGACAGTATGGATAATATGTCAGATTTACTCTTTAAAGGAGACCTGCAACCAGAAACGGTCAGCGTGATGTGGGCAGCCGAAAAATGGATCACCATGCACCATGATGGCCCCAAAAACGGCGCACTTGCCCCCATGGAAATTTTGATCAGCCATGGTACTTTTGATGTGAACATGGATGTGTTGAAAGAGTTTCGTAAAGATGGGCAGAAACGCGATTTTGCCGCCATCACCGGGCTTCTTGTTAGTGAAACCAACCACGATGACGCCATTCAACATGCGTGCCGCCCGCTAACAGTTGAGAATATTGTTTCAATAAAAAATGTGATTCGCGACACCGGCAAAACTGTCAGCTTTGACCCCTTTTCAAAAAACGTCTTCAAAGATGAAGAAGGCAACGGCATAACAGAAGCAGCCCTTATTTACTTGTCTTGTATAATTGATAAATGGCCCGTGGATGAAGTAGCCCCACCCCCTGATAAAGTTCACCCTGAAATTTATATCCTGCAAGATCCACGGCAAATTCCTATGCATCTAAAATTAAAGTTACAGCAAGTAAATCGACATCAAAAACATAAGTAATTGATAAAGGCTTCTTATAATGGCAATGGTGACAACATCTATATTTACATCGCTTCCTTCTGTAGATGTTGTTTGGGATACGAACAAAGGATATGCCGTCAGCCAGTTTAACCCTGCAAGAAACTCTCTTTCCATTCACATTTCCCCAGAAGTTTTAATCTGGCGACCATCTTTCCGCGTTGATCAAAAAAAGCGCGAAGAAGCCCTTGCCCAAGAAAGAAAAGACAAAGTTTTATGCGCCAAAATTTCTGGCACAGGGGCTTTTTTGTCCGGTTATTCAAATGTCCCAGGGTTCCCCGCCCCCACGATTGGGGCCTTACTTCTCAACTCTATCCAAAAATTAGAGGCCGCCACCCACCCTATGAAAGCAGACATCAGAAATCCAAATGTTTTCAGCCTAACAGATGACGCCCCTATCGCGCCTATCGCAGCAATCTACCTTCAAACAACGATGAGTAATGGCGTTAGAAAACCTCAGGTTTCAGCTGTTCTAAATGAAAAAGATATCCCTGCAGACCTTCTGGAATTAATGCACACCACCTTTAAAACCCGTAACCGGTAAAAATTAAAGCTTTTCCCCTCTTCCCATAAGAACTGAAGTTCCCTATACTAAAGGAGTTCGGCTTGTTCGGACTATGACGATAAATTGCTTATGTAATAAGCACGCGGACCCGGGGGCAGTACCCGGCGGCTCCACCATATTTCTTTGCCCTATCGTGCGTTGCACTACTTGAGGGCTTTGAAGTTAACTTGCTCTCAAGCAACACATACATTGTGTAGTAGAGCATTAATTATGTGTCCTCAAACAGGCCAAGGGCCGATAGGACTATAATTAAATATGGGGCCGAAATAGCTTCGACGGGTGTGTAAAGATTCGACTTTCGTTCGGTGAGATACCACCGTTACCGGTTCAATCGTTATAAGTGCAAACGACAACTATGCACCTGTAGCTCTAGCTGCTTAATAACCAGCTGACTACGCGGTCCGGGGGGCACCGGGCAACAGAAGCCCCTCACTTTAATTCATGTACTATCGCCTTCGGCTACTTGAGTACTTTCTTAAATCCCACAAAAAAATCTCCATCCCCGCGCAGGCGAGGATCCAGAATTTGCCAGGATGACGGAGGTTTCTAATACCTGCCCCGTTTACCTGCCCCGTTCACCATGGTTTGGCTGTACAGCAGGGCCGCCAAAGTCCCCTTTTTCAGAATCATACTCACGGATAAATGTACGGGCATTAATAAACAAATCACCCCCCCCAAAGCGCACAAAATTGGGGCTGCCTGAATACCCTGTGCATTTGCTATCCATCATGGCAGAAATCAACGCCACATATGGGGCAACCTCTTCCATGGTTTCAGGGCCAGTAATTTTAATACCTTTGGGTTTGGCATCTGGGTCTTCTTTCAAGCGCGCATCCCAATCGCGCTGAATGGCCCGCATCATTGGGGGCACATCGGAAAGATCTGCCACATCAACTGGCCCAGCGTCACGAATGGGGAAGCCTGTTGAGGTTACAATAAAGTCTACTCCGCCTTGTAATGCACCCAAAGCAACTTCCTCTATCACTTGTGAGAAGTTAGGCAATTCCCGCAACGCAGTTGTCCGAAGAATGGCCTTCACCTTTAAACCATTATTAATAGCTGCACCTACAGCCATCTCTGCTTCTGCTTTCGGGCTTCCTATATTAATACGACATCCTCCTTCGCCACGATGACGGATAATTTGGTCTGTATATACAACATAATCAATTTCATCCACTGCTTCCAAAAGATTTAAACCGCCTTGATATAACTCTCTTGCATCAACAACTAAACTCTTGGGATTTGGAAAATTAACAACAGTGGCAAAATTGAACGAGCGCGGTGGCAATGCAGCACCATTAACTGCCAAATCATTCACACGGCTTATTTCGTCAGGTCGCACACACACTGTTGCCGGGGAGATACTATGAGGATTGCTTGCCTGACTCACCAAATTTTCAATTGCTTCTACATTTTTTTCTGTGTCTTGATCCTCCAGGTAAGTGTGATCTGATTGAATACAAATATGGACAGCCATTTTGAAATAAGGGGTAACTTGATTGGCTTGATCGATTAGATCTTGGTCTGACATTTTTGGCCTTCTTTTCTTGGTTTTTTAATTTGTTTGGTTACAGAACCCCCGCATAATATCCCAAAAAAATCTTAGGGCAAGACTTTTCTGTGTGATTTCCCCGCTCTTAAGCAGCACGAAGGCGCGTTAGAGCAATAATTAAGTGACACATCCGCACAATTAGAGGAAATTAAGTGAAAACAAGTGGATCATTCCCCTTGATCTGTCCCAAAAGGCCACTATAACTAAACATATGTCAGATGAGCTTTTTGAATACGAAATCATGGTGGAGCGGGCGCTCCGCGGCGTGGTTAGACAATCCCTAGAACAAGTCCGTGAGCATGGCCTGGTGGGGGATCACCATTTCTTTATTACATTCCATACGGATTTCCCTGGCGTGGAAATGCCCGAATATTTAGCAGAAAAATACCCTGAAGAAATGACAATCGTTTTGCAGTATCAGTTTGAAACACTGCTGATTGATGATGAAAAGTTTGAAGTTACCCTAAGCTTTAATAATATCCCAGAGCGCATGGTGGTGCCGTTTGAGGCCATTACTGGCTTTGCTGATCCATCTGTGAAGTTTGGCTTGCAGTTCCATGTCAGCATGTCAGAGCTGGATGATATCGAAATTCAAGACCTGGAAGAATTTTTGGAAGAAGGCGGGATCGACATTACAGAGATCGACCCAGAAGAAGAGCTGAAGAAAGCACCAAAGAAACCAGCAAAAAAGACTGGTAAAAAAGCTGGCAAGAAATCTGAAGATGGTAAAGATGATGATGGAGATAACATTGTCAGCTTGGATCATTTCCGCAAAAACTAGGCATAAAGCTTGAGCACCCATTTGAACCCAAATACCCCAACCTTTCTTATAAGGAGAGTCCCCTATGTCAACTGCTGAACAACCAAACACATGCGCCACAAATATGCGCACAGAATCAGACACCATGGGGGAAATGCAGGTTCCGGCCGATAAATATTGGGGCGCACAAACAGCCCGATCTTTGCAGAACTTTAAAATTGGCGGGGAAACCATGCCCCTGCCTTTGGTTCGGGCCCTGGGCATTCAAAAGAAAGCCGCCGCCCTGGCCAACAAAGATTTAGATAATTTGGAAGCCGATTTGGCCGATGCCATTAGCGCCGCTGCCGACAAGGTCATCGCTGGCGAGATGAATGATCAGTTCCCACTGGTGGTTTGGCAAACAGGGTCAGGCACGCAAAGTAACATGAACACCAATGAGGTTTTGGCCAACCTAGCCAATGAAAAAATGGGCGGAGAGCTGGGGTCAAAGTCCCCCGTGCACCCCAATGACCATTGCAACAAAAGCCAAAGTTCAAACGATACTTTCCCCAGCGCCATGCATATTGCCGCGGTGGAAGAAGTCAGCAACCGGTTGATCCCTGCGCTAAAGCATTTTCACAAAGCGCTGGACGCCAAGGCCAAGGAATATGACAGCATTATTAAAATTGGTCGCACCCACTTGATGGATGCAACGCCACTTACGCTGGGGCAGGAATTTTCTGGCTATGCCAAGCAAATTGAATACGGCATTGAACGGGTTAAATCTTGTCTGCCACGGTTGTCTCAATTGGCCCAAGGCGGAACAGCCGTTGGAACAGGAATCAATTCCAAAAAAGGCTTTGCCGAAAAGTTTGCAGAACATGTCGCCAAAATCACTGGCCTGCCCTTTACCACAGCTGAAAACAAGTTTGAAGCCCTGGCCGCTCACGATGCTGTGGTGGAAGCTTCTGGCGCGTTAAACACTGTGGCAGTTTCTGCGCTGAAAATTGCCAACGATATCCGCCTGCTGGGATCTGGCCCCCGGTGTGGCATTGGGGAAATCAAATTGCCCGCGAACGAGCCTGGATCTTCCATCATGCCCGGCAAAGTAAACCCCACCCAAAGCGAAGCCATGACCATGGTTTGCACCCAAATTATGGGGAACCACACCACAATAACCGTGGCAGGGTCCCAAGGACATTTTGAACTGAACGTGTTCAAACCCGTGATGATTTATAACCTGCTGCAATCAATCCGCCTGATGGCTGATGCTGCCGTCAGCTTCACCGATAATTGCGTAGTAGGCATCGAAGCAGATGAAACGCGCATTAAAGCCTTGATGGAAGAGTCATTAATGTTGGTCACAGCGCTGAACCCCCACATTGGTTATGACAATGCGGCAAAGATCGCCAAGAAAGCCTATGCTGATGGAACGACATTAAAACAAGCCGCCAATGATCTTGATTTAATGAGCCCTGAGGATTTTGACGAAAAGGTCAACCCAGCCAATATGGTGACCCCACAATAACATCATGATGAAAAAGCATTCGGTTACCATTTCTGGGCATGCCACTTCCATTACCTTGGAAGACCCATTCTGGAATGCGTTGACCAACATTGCCACAGCCCGCGGCCTTAGCCGTAATAAGCTGGTGAGCGAAATTGATACCCGACGAAAAGAATTCAACGCCGACAATCTGTCCAGCGCTATTCGCATTTATATTCTGCGCTATCACCAAGAAGCGTTGGTCGCGCTGAGCAGTAAAGACTAATGCGCAAAAATTAGGGGTAAAAGGTGCATTGCTTGCAATTTCGGCAAAAATGCGTATATTGGTGCCAAATAAGATAACTTTTAAGCAGAACCATGGATATTACTGACCCATCCGCAAGATCACTCCCCCAAATCCCACACTTGGGGCAACAAGGCCGTATCGTTATGCGCGCAGAGGCGATGGACCCTGACATGTTTAAAAAACGTCAACAAGACGACCGACGCAGGAAAGATCAAGTGACGATCGCGCGGAAAATTAAAGATAACCCTTGGATTGAAACCCTACCCAAGCCTACATCTTCACTCTCGCCGTGCGTCCTTGCACACTTGGGGAAAGTGATTGATAGATGCGCGTAATCTAACTTGCAAAAAGTTTTGCCCCCCCCTAAATTCTAAGCATGAAAATTACGCAACGCCCTTCCCCCAATTTTGATGATCGACCAGACGATGTCGCCATTGATATGCTGGTTTTGCATTACACGGGCATGGAAACCGGCACAGCAGCTTTGGACAGATTATGCAATGAAGAATCCAAAGTTAGCAGCCATTATTTGGTGGAGGAAGACGGCACTATCATTCAACTGGTGGAGGATACCAAACGCGCCTGGCATGCTGGTGCCAGTTACTGGAGTGGTCGCGAAAGCCTAAATGCCTATTCCGTGGGCATTGAAATTGTAAACCCCGGACACGAATGGGGATACCAGGACTTTCCCGAAGTACAAATGGAAGCGGTAAAGGATTTGTCCGTCCACCTGATTAAAACCCATGGCATTCCTCAATATAATGTGGTGGCACATTCTGATATCGCCCCAGACCGCAAAGAAGACCCGGGCGAAAAATTTGACTGGAAATTTATGGCACGCAACGGCGTGGGCATTTGGCCTGCCGCGTATGATGTGATGCAAGCCCCAGATATGCGGGAAGCCATGAAAGCACTGGGAATCATTGGATATAAAGTTGGCACCAATGAACAAAACTTCCAAGCTGTGAGGGCATTCCAGCGCCGTTACCGCGGAAATCAGGTGGATGGCAACCTGGACAAAATCACCTATGGCCGTATCTTGGCCCTGGCTGAAATCATCAACGCACACAAAAACCCATAATATTGCTTGACTTTGCCGCCAAATATAATATTATTGCGAAAATTTTTCGGAATTGAATACTATAAAAGGCAGGAATCGCTTCATGACAAGATCAACAGTATTGAACGCAAAACTTTGGACCACACTGGCCGGCATGGCCACAGCCGCCGCCGCTTTAACAGGGTGTGGAAATGAAAACAACACCAACCTGAGTGTTACAAAAGACCGCATAGAAATGCCAACAGCAGAAACAAGCGGTGGAATCTATGCCAGGCTTTCTGACCAAACTGACAATGAATTCAGCCCAATTGAAATCACGTTTCTGGCAACAGGCACCACAATGGTGTTACGTGAAGGGGCTTACTTTGAAATTCTAAAAGATTCAAAAACCCATCGCTTCCAAGGCATGAACATCATGCAAGGAACGGGGGAACCAGTTATGGTCCGCTCTGTCCCAGGGGCAGTTACACAGCTTAGCTTGAATGTAGATGGTATTTTAGCCATCAACATGCCCAACCCAAATCCAGATGAAGTAAACGGGTCTATCAGTATTTTCAACCTGTATAATGGAGAGTTTTTGCATCATCTTCAGCCGGGCGACCAAATGGACATTCGTATATTTGATAATAAGAAAGGCCCCGTCTTTATTGCAAACCCCTATTCCGTAGAACGTAATATTGAGCAAAGCTATCGGGTTGCAAATTCACAGTTTGGCATAGCACCAATTGACATTACAGATCAAGGCGAGCTTATTTTTCAAAACAGGGAATTAAAAATTGAACAATTCAGCAAAAATGAAAAAACATTGGGCGTTACTGTTGGAAGCATAAAAGAAAGCATTGAGTATGGACCAGGTAAATTCGTTGTCCATAATTTGCACAACGGTATCCATGGCCCAACAGAGAAGTTCCTGGAAATTCGCGAGATGGAAACCCTACCATCAGATTTGGAACGCCGCGGGACAGCTTTGGAAAAACAACAAGGATCCGGACTTTCTATAGACCCCAACCCGACACCTGTAGAGGGGGATCTAACAGACGAGGAATTGGAAGCGTTGATTAATCCACCCTCGAACACAAAAGATACCAAAGGCGATACAATGGGCAACAACACAAACCCCGCTCTTTTAAGGTTATTGCAGGGTAAAACGCGCGCTATTGCGTAAAAAAACTAGCAGTATTACAATGCCCCTTACTCTATAATTTGTCAGGGGCCGTTCTGTCGCTTTTCTTCGGAAGAGAGGAAAGTCCGGACTCCCTAAAAACACGGTGCCAGTTAACGACTGGGAATTTGGTTTCTGTCTGCAAAGACAAAAATTGGGTGACGGCAAGTGCCACAGAAAATTACCGCCAATCTTTCTACCTGGCTTTATCCAGCTGGAAAGATCGGTAAGGGTGAAAAGGTGCGGTAAGAGCGCACCGCCGAACTGGCAACAGAACGGGCAAAGGTAAACCCCACCGGGAGCAAGACCAAGTAGGCGCAGCGTAGAATCGTAAGATTCGGGGGACGTTTTTATCCCTGACTGCGCGGGTCGGTCGCACGAGCGTTTTGGTAACAAAGCGCCCAGATGAATGGCAGTTAAAACAGAATCCGGCTTATGAGCCCCTGACAAATTATAGAGTAACCCAGACACATGGATCTATCATTTTGGAAGATAGATTTCTCGCAAACCAATGAATTTTAAAACTTATCGGGTGCGGGCCGGCGGGTATTGTAATGGGAAGATATACCCCACACAAAGGCATAAAGATTTAAATGAAACTCCAGTTTCATTGGATAGCATCTGTAGGAATTTTGGCATGGGTCGACACCCCTGCATAATTAATGAGGAAGACAGGGGTTCCCGTTCCATAATTTTCGTTACTTGGCCAGAATCTACTCCCTCAGCCTGAAAAGTTTCTAAGAGAATATCATAATAATTAACACGATTTCTTTTACTCATACGAGGCACTATCACAGCCACAGTTAGCCCTGTCAATAAACGTTTAATCGGACTGCAATGTAACTAGATAGAATCTTGCCCTTAAAATATTGACACAAGGGCAATCTAAAACCCCCGAACCTTTACCGCTTCAATCGCCATCCACGGGCGTGGTGACCCATTCTGCGCAACCTTTTTTGCTTTGGTAACTGGCGTCATAAATGAACATTCAAACCCTGCTTCGGCCAATTGCTGGCGGTATTCATCCTTTTTCCAGTACGTCATCTGAAAGCCTTGCTCTGTATGGTGCTGGCTGGGCAGTGAATATTCAACAGCAGCCATCAACAACCCGCCCACGCGTAGCATGCGGTTAATTTCCTTCAGCTCTGCAACGCACGCTTCGGGGCTTTTGAATAACGTCCATACCCCAATTTGAGTCACAACATCTAAGCTGGCATCTGGAATTTCTGACAGATGTGAAATGGCCGTCACCTTTTCAACCAAAGACAATGGATAATGCACATGTATATCTGGAGTGTTGTATGAAATGGTCAACCCGCCGCCCAGAACCCGATGCAACTGGGGGATATATCGCGGGTTAGGATCATAACTGGTGACATGCTGTACATTCGGTAACGCTGCCAAGCGCGCGCCAAACAACCCCACAGCAGCACCATGGTCCAAGATTTTCAAAGGACCGTCCAACCATTCAACTTGTTTTTGAATTTCATCATCGCCGGGCAAAAAGTGGGACCGTGGTGTGGTAAAACCATCTTCCCCAATATGCACCAAACCATCATCATTGGCCGCCACCCCGTACCGACTTTGGGCATAGCGCTGGGCTTTTTCATTTTTCTTCCAAGAATCAGGCACCCGCCCGACAGTAAAAGCATAACTTTGTGTCATGCTTTTGTTTTACAACCTGCGCACCTTTTTAGCAAATGGGGCGCTTATAGTCCCCGAACTTTTTGGGCCTTAACTACTGCCCATGGAAAAGGGCTGCCCACTGTTTCTGTTTCTTTGTGCCAAGTGTCATCATATTCTGCACCAAGGTTCTGGCCCAGGGGAGTTACAAAAGTAATTTCAAAACCATTACGGTTTAAAACAGCCTCATACTGATTCAACGTTAAGGGGTGATGGGGCTTATTCCCCTGCCTTTCTGCTATTTCATGAGATGTCAGAAGGGTCCCGCCCTTTTTAAGAAAGGAATTGATCTTACCTAAATTCTCGCCCACCGCCTTTTCACGGTTTTGCATATTTCCCAAAACACCCAAGCTGGTGATACAATCCACCTTCCTGGGCAACCCTTTTTTCCCCATTTTACCAATGTCACTAATCATATGAATTTTGCTTGCGATCGTTGAGGGCATACAAGCAAGGGCACTTTCCAGATGCGGATACTCCAAAGTTGAAATTTCTGGTGAATCTTCAGAAGCAATGGGTGTAACAGAAGAGGGTTGAAAGTATGGGTTGGGGTCATAACTAATCGCTTGGCTTACATTACCAAGAGCAGCCAGCTTAAAGGACAGCGCCCCAACACAACCGCCCCAATCTAAAACCTTGGTCCCTTCTTTTGCCCTGGAAACATAGTCATGTACAATAAAAGTGCCTGGCAAGAACCTGGCATAATGATTACCAGATTTAAGAACTCCATCGTCACCCACCGCCAAGCGGCGATGATCGCCGCTCACATAATCAATATATCTGGAATTAGCATACTCAAGCGCTTCACCAGCCCCCCCCCATGTTACTTCAACTTGGTCATGTTTAATTTGTTCTTGAACTATCTTTGTAGCCATTATAACCCCCGTACTTTTTTAGCCTGGATCAGTGCCCAGGGAAATTTGGAAAATTGACCTGTTTGTGCTTTTCCTTTCTGAACCGAGAAAGAATTCTCTACATCAATTACTGAAACAACTTCAAAGCCTGCATCCTCCAAAAAACTATGCTGATCTGCCAAACTCCATAGGTATTTATCATCATGAACAATCGAAACACCAGAGGCTGAATGCTCATGAGAAATTATGAGTCGCCCATGCATTTTAATCAGCTTATTAGCGCACTCTAAATGATCAGAAATGACTGTTTCCGGTCGGTCTAGGCTACCACAAATTCCCACCATTGTTACAACATCCATTTTTTCTCTGCCAATTTTTCCAAGATCACTTATCAATCTGACTTTTTCTGCAATTGAGGGGGCAATATCCATCACAACAGGCATACTTTTAAGGCGATACCGGCAATACCCCTGAGCATCTTCATAAGTTGATTCGGCTCTCTCTGTTGTAGATTCGAAGTGAGGGTTAGGGTCATACGAAACTGATTGAGAAACATTTCCTAATGCCGCTAAGCGCATGGCCATAGCCCCAATGCAACCACCATAATCCAAAACATGCAAATCCTGTCCTGCTTTTGACACATGCTTAACGACTTCGTTGACACCCGGCAAAAAATATACTGGATGTTGAAAAAAACGGGTGACATCTCCAAATTCTGAAACAAGAAAACCTCCATCAGTATCTGGAATATTGCCAATATAACACTGTAATAGATACATCTTTGCCCAGAGTACGCCAGAAAACACTGGCTCTACAGGAATTTGATTAATGGTTTGCTCTGTCATAATTTTCTTATTTTGATAAGTTTGCCACCTTATAGCACAAAGATCCAAAAAAGAAACATGTTTTTATGAGTTTTTTTCTTCGCCTACCTGGCCACATACAACTGCATCCGTATCAGAACAAACGAAGTCAAAACCGCAACGGCACGGATTCAGCCAAAAAATCAGTTTTCCATCAGAACTCCATCATTTTTCTATAAATTCCCATTGCATCCCATATTTTTCCATGATATACCATAAATAACCGATAAGGTTGTTTGAGGACTAAAAAACAAGGGTGGAGCGGCTTTCGGGCCTCTCCCTCCCTAAAAAAAGATCTACAAACTTGAGGCATAAAAAGAATTTTTCTCTCAAGTAGCACAAAGTGCAGTAGAGCAATTAAATTGGAAGTTGGCAGAAAACATCTTCCCCCCTCTCACAAACAAGTCGGCCGCCCTGAAATGCACAGCAGGGTAAATATGCCCTCAAGTAGCGCCCAAAATATTCAGAGCGCGATAGGGCAAATAAGAATGGTCTCAAACAGGGCAAAGCCCGTTAGACCAAAAATAAGAATGAGGCTGCTAAAAAGTGAGTTTGTTTTTATCAACATATGTCAACAAAGTGGACAAGAAGGGCCGGGTTTCCGTGCCTGCCAATTTCCGCGCGGCCTTAGCAGGACAAAATTTTCATGGGGTTGTAGTGTTTGGGTCTTACCAACATGACTGCCTTGAAGCATGTGGTATGGACCGCATGGAACAACTTTCTGAAAGCGTTGACGCGCTGGATCTTTTTTCTGATGAGCAAGATGATTTAACAACAAGCTTGTTTGCAGATGCTCATCAACTTCCCCTGGATGGGGACGGACGGATTATCCTGCCTACCGACTTAGCCGCCCATGCTGGAATCGACCTTACTTCTGGTTCCGCACAGGCGGCTTTTGTTGGTCGGGGCAAAACATTCCAAATTTGGTCGCCAGAGCGGTTTGAACTTCACCGTAAAAAGGCCCGTGAACGTGCGCGTGAACATGCACGCACCCTGAAGCTTCAAAAGCAAAAGGAGAACGGTGAATAATGACTCCGGCTGAAACTCCTCAAAATACAGAGCCACATGCCCCCGTTCTACTGGACGAAGTCCTGACCTTTCTTGCCCCCAAAGACAATCATACATATTTAGATGCCACTTTTGGGCGCGGCGGATACACCAAGGCCATTCTGGAAGCAGCAAATTGCAACGTCATCGCGCTGGACCGCGATATGGCCGCCATTGAATTTGGTAAAAACATGGAAGCCAATTACGGCGGCCGGTTAAAAGTTCTACACGGGCGCTTTTCAAACATGGAGCACATTTTAGAAAGTGTTGGCATTGCCAAAGTTGATGGCATTGTGTTTGACTTGGGGGTTTCTTCCCCTCAGTTGGATGAAGCAGAACGCGGCTTTTCTTTTGCCAAAGAAGGGCCGCTGGATATGTCCATGGGCCTTGCCAGCAGATCTGCCGCTGATTTAGTCAACAAAGCCGAAGAAAGCGAATTAGCCAATATCATTTATCAGTATGGCGAGGAAAGAAAATCCCGCCAGATCGCTAAGCGCATTGTGGTCCAACGCGCTGAAAAGCCATTTGAAACAACAACAGAGTTGGCCAACCTTGTGCGCTCTGTCGTCAAGATGAAACACCCAAAAAAGGGCAAGATGATTGACCCAGCCACGCGCACATTCCAGGCATTGCGCATTGCAGTCAACGAAGAGCTGGATGAATTAAAAGAAGCTCTTGAAAAATCAACTGACCTTCTAAATGCCAATGGCATGTTAGTAGTTGTGTCTTTCCATTCATTGGAAGACCGCATTGTAAAAGTTTTCCTGAAGCAACACAGCAAGTTTACAGCTTCTCGCTTGTTGCCTCATGAATCTCCTGAACCTGATCCTACGTTTGACTTAATGACTAAAAAAGCTGTAACCCCCTCTCAAGCAGAGCGTGACCGGAATCCGCGGGCACGCTCTGCTAAGTTGCGGGCTGCAAAACGGGTCAGAGAAATTTTCGGAGATGCCGCATGAGACGCAAAAAGACTCTTCGTCTTGGGCGTGTTATGCCAAAAATGATTCCCCAAATCATGACACTAACATGTTTGGCTTTAATGATTGTTTTGGGGATGGCTGTTTACCAGCTAAAATACAAAGTTATGGCGCTAGAATCTCAGCTGGCCGAAACGAATCAATCTATTTACGAAGAAAACCAAGCTTTACAAGTTTACCAAGCGGAATGGCAATACCTGACCAGCCCGCAGCGTTTGGCTGATATCAACAAGAAAAAGCTGGGACTTCAGCCTGTTGGTACACACCAGATTCAAACGCTCAATATTTTACAACGCGCATCATTTGAGGACACAGGAAAGAATTTGGACGCATCGGAAATAAACCGTCAAACTTACATTAATGGATGGATTCAGACCTCTACACCATGGGAATAATTTTTGAAGACAAAGTTCGCAACCTGAATATGCAAGACCGACAACGCCGGTCTCTCAGAACATCGCGCCAAGAGCAGCTGGGACTGGATACAGCGCACAATCGCTTGTTTGTTGTTATTCTAATGGTCGGGTTTTGCTTTGCAGCTATTTCTGTCCGCTTGTTTGATTTGATGATCATTGAACACAGCGATAAGCATAAAACAGCCAGCGCCACAACTTCCCCGCTGGATAAACTGCACCGCCGGGCTGATGTAGTGGACCGCAACGGTGTTGTTTTGGCCACCAGCTTAAAAACAGCTTCTGTTTATGCAGACCCCAAAGTTGTGATGGATCCCAGTGATGCGGCATACAAAATTTCTATCGTTCTGCCACATTTAGATGAAGACGATTTATACCGCAAACTAACATCCAACAAACGCTTTGTTTGGCTGGAACGCGGCCTGTCCCCCAAGCAGCAATATGAAGTAAACCGCTTAGGTATTCCCGGCCTTGAATTTGTGGAAGAGGAACAACGATTCTATCCTCATGGGGAATTAATTTCGCACATTCTTGGTTATACAGATATTGACAACACAGGCATCGCCGGTGCTGAAATGACATTTGATGAAGACCTGAAAGAAGGCAAAACACCCCTGGAACTTTCTTTAGATGTGCGAGTTCAGCAAATTGTACACGACACCCTGAACGATGTTATGCGCACTCACAAAGCCAAAGGCGCTGTGGGTATTGTAATGAAGGCGAAAAGCGGCGAAGTTGTTTCATCCGTCTCTTTGCCAGATTTTCACCCCAAGTTCCGCAAGAAAGTATCTGGCAACGCTCTCTTCAATCGCTCTACCGCCGGTGTTTATGAAATGGGATCAACATTCAAGCTATTCACAGCAGCCATGGCGCTGGATGAAAAGCCATCTATCTTTAAGCGCAATTACGATACAAAAAACCCCATCAAAGTGGCAAATTTTACAGTAAAAGATCACAGATCTTATGGCGATAATTTATCATTCCCAGAAGTGTTTATGTACTCTTCCAACATTGGGGCTGCCCGCATTGCGGGGGATACAGGCCTTGATAAACAAAAAGAATTTTTCCACCACATTGGCCTTGGCGATCCCAGCAGCATAGAAGTGCCTGAAAGCGCTGCCCCATTAATGCCCAGCAGGTGGGATGATATCACCATGCACACAATGTCTTATGGGTATGGCGCCTCCATTTCGCCCATGAAGTTGACAGAAAGCATTGCCGGCCTGGTTAATGGCGGTGTCATGAAAAGTGCCACATTGGTTAAGGGAAAGAAGACAGAAGAAAGACAGATTATCTCGGCCAAGGCATCACAAAAATTACGTGAATTGATGTATATGACCGTCCAAGAAGGCACGGGCAAAAAGGCCAAAGGCTCCGGCTATTTGATGGGTGGAAAAACCGGAACGGCCGTTAAGATGACATCAGCTGGCTACACAGAAGGTAAGCAACTGGCCTCTTTCGTATCAGCATTCCCCATCCATGATCCTGAATATGTTGTGTTGGTTATTTTTGACGAACCAGAAGGCACAGAAGAAACATTTGGCTATGCAAACGGGGGATGGGTTGCGGCCCCAGCTGCTAAAAAAATCGTCCAGCGGATGGGTCCCCTTGTTGGCATTAAACCCTTTGATATGCCTGAAAACCGTGCTACTCAGAACTTGATAAACATTAAATACTAATACCAACAACAGAAAGAGTTCTGCATGGAAGTTGCACGTTCTGCATCAACTACATCTATTCAAGATCTTAGCATCAAAGGGTTGACCTTGGATTCACGCGAAGTAGAACCCGGGTTTTTATTTGCCGCCGCACCTGGCTTAAAAGTCCAAGGCACAGAATTTATTCCCCAAGCCATCCAAGCTGGTGCCACCGTTATTTTGGCCCCCACAGACTATACCCCCCCTGCTGACTTAGCTGACAAAGTTGCCTTTATATACAGTGATAATGTTAATTATGAACTATCACGCCTAGCTTCAGAGTTTTACCCAAAGCAGCCACAAAATATTGGGGCCATTACAGGATCTATTGGAAAAAGCTCCACCATTCGCTTTACCTATGATTTGCTGGAAGCATGTGGGGAAAAAGCATGTTCGTTAGGGTCTTTGGGGCCGCAACCAGATGGCGGCTTTTTAGAGCGGTTTATGACTACCGCCCATGCACCAACCAATCATAAATTTCTGGACAGTTTTGCAGATCGTGGATTCACACATCTTGCCTTTGAAGTTACCAGCCACGGCTTGACCCAAGATCGTGTCAGCCATGTCAATTTTACGGCAGCAGCCTTTAACAATTTTTCAGAAGATCACCTGGATTATCACGGCACAATGGATGCTTATTTTGACGCAAAAATGCTACTGTTCAAAAAGTTTATGCCAAAAGGTGCAAAGGTTGCCATCAACAAAAAAGATGCATCCTTTGATAAAGTCAGGGCTGTTTGTGAAGAAAATGGCCTGGATGTAATTGGTTTTGGATCACAAGATTCTGATGTGTACTTGAAAAATGAAACAACCTGGATTGCCTTTGGAATGGAATACACTGTGATTTTGCCCAAGCTGTTCCCTTTCCAGTTTGATAACCTGATGTGTGCCGCCGGCCTTGCTTTGGCCATGGGTATTCCAGCAGAAACCATCGCGCCGAACTTAGGTAAGATCAAGCCTGTTCCAGGGCGAATGGAGTTGGTAACTACTTTTAAAAATGGGGCCGAAGTCTTTGTGGATTATGCCTATGCTGGGCCGCCATTAAAACTGGCCCTAGAGCTAGCCCGGGAAAGAACTGACAAAAAAGTTAGCTGCGTCTTTGGATGTGGCGGAGACAAAGCCCCAGAACGCCGCAAAGACATGGGAGAAGTTGCTCAAAAATTAGCTGACCACGTTTATGTGGTTGACAACGAACCACGCACCGAAGACCCTGCCGCTATCCGGGCAGAGATTCTTGGCCATTGTGCCAAGGCTGAAGATTGCGGAACCCGTCCGGCAGGAATTGAAAAAGCCATGCGTGAATTGCAAGCGGGCGACATTTTAATGGTGTGCGGCAAGGGCCACGAAACCACCATCGATTATAATGGCGAACTTGTCCCCCACCTGGACAGTGAAACCATCCGCAACATTTACAAAAAAATGAGCGAGGAAGGTCTGGGCTAAATGGCAAAAACGCTCTGGACAGCTGAAAGTTTACAGCAAGCTCTTGGCTTGTCTGGCCTGCCCCCCATTCATGGGGGGATTACAGGCATTTCCATCGACAGCCGCACTGTCCAACCAGGGGATTTGTTCATCCCTCTAAAAGGCCCTAATTTTGATGGCAATGAATACGTGGCTGAAGCCCTGACCAAAGGCGCTGGTGCTGCATTGACTGACCGCACGATTAATGGCGCCATTACTGTGGAAGACACCTTTGAAGCGTTGCAAGGTTTGGCCACATTTAAACGCCAGCAAACGGCTGCAAAAATCATTGCCATAACGGGAAGTTCCGGCAAAACATCTGTCACCCGGGCCTTGGCCCATGCCTTGACATCACAAGGAACAACCCACAGCAGTTACAAAAGCTTTAACAACAAAATCGGTCTGCCGGTGATTATGGCCAGCTTGCCCGATGACGCTGCTTATTATGTTCAAGAATTAGGCATGAGCGAGGCAGGGGAAATATCTAATATGGTTAAATTATTGCGCCCCCATATGTCGATCATCACCATGGTAGGGCCAGCGCATCTGGAGTACTTTAACAGTGTTGATGATATCGCGCGGGCCAAGGCAGAAGTGATGAAAACACTGCCCGCAGATGGCCTGGCCGCCTTGCCAAAATCATCCCCCTATTTTGATATCTTGAAAGATGCAGCTGGCGCCCATAGCGTGGCAGAATTCACAGCATTTATAAATCCGCCTGCAAACTTGCCAGGCCCCCACTGGGCTGAAAATGTGGGCGCAATTCTGGCCATTACAAACCACCTTGACTTGCCCCAAGATGATATTTTAAAAGCTTTGAAAACATTCAACCTTCCCGCAGGTCGGGGGGAAAGATCTGTCTGTCAAATCAAGGACACACCCTTTACCATGATTGATGAAAGCTATAACGCCAACCCCGCATCAATAGTGGCATCATTACACGTATTAAGCACCGTGCCTGGTCGCAAAATTGCTATTTTAGGTGACATGCTAGAACTGGGGAAAAACAGCCCTGCCCTGCATGCGGACCTTGCAGACGCCGTGACAGAAACGGCACCAGATTTAATTATCACCCATGGCCCCATGATGCAGCATTTACATCAGGCCATCCCCAGCAACATAAATAAAATTCACTGCGAAAGCCTGGACGACATACAAGAAAAGCTTGCTTCTTCACTACAGCCTCATGATACTGTCATGATTAAAGGATCCAACGGGACCAAACTACATACCCTGGTGGACCGCTTCAAACAGCTGCACGCGGCTTAACTAAAAAACGAAAAAACGCACATGCTTTATCATCTTCTTTTTCCCTACGCTGATCAATTTGGCTTTCTAAATCTGTTTCAATACATCACATTCCGTACCGGAGGGGCGGTGATGACATCGTTGCTTATCAGCTTTATTTTTGGCCCCAAAATCATTAGCTGGTTGAAAGTAAAACAAAAGCGCGGACAGCCCATTCGCGATGTTGGTCCAGAACGCCACATCGTTGAAAAACAAGGTACCCCCACCATGGGTGGCTTGCTGATTTTGGTGGCTTTGCTGGTCAGCACCCTTTTGTGGTCAGACTTGGACAACCCGTTCGTATGGATCATCCTGTTGATCACCTGTGGGTTTGGATTAATTGGCTTTCTAGATGATTACCTAAAAGTCAAACAACACAGCTCTCACACCCCTTTTTCTGGCAAAATTCGCCTGGCCATTCAATTCACCTTAACAGGGGCGGCATGCTACCTTATTACCCATCACTTGCCGGCCGAACACAACACAGGGTTGGCCATCCCCTTTATGAAAGATTTCTTTTTAAACTTGGGCATTTTCTTCATCCCCTTCGGCATGTTCGTCATCGTGGGGTCTGCCAATGCCGTTAACCTGACCGATGGATTGGACGGCCTGGCCATTGTTCCGGTGATGATTGCCATTTGCTGTTTTGCATTGATTTCTTACCTGGCAGGGAATGCTGTTTTTGCTGAATACCTTCACATCCCCAACATCCCCGGCACAGGGGAATTGGCTATTTTCTGTGGCGCAATCTTGGGGGCGGGCCTTGGCTTTTTATGGTTCAACGCCCCACCAGCCATGGTGTTTATGGGCGATACCGGGTCCCTTTCTTTGGGCGGGGCTTTGGGCGGTCTTGCTGTTATGACCAAGCACGAAATTGTGCTGGCTATTATCGGTGGGCTGTTTGTGTTGGAAACAGTTTCCGTGATTGTACAGGTTGTCTCTTTCAAATTAACGGGCAAGCGTGTTTTCCGCATGGCCCCCCTGCACCACCATTTTGAACAAAAGGGCTGGGCAGAACCCACCATCGTGATCCGCTTTTGGATCATTGCCGTCATCTTGGCATTGGTTGGCCTGTCTACGTTAAAGTTACGATGATTCCACTGGCCCATTACAAAGGTAAGGTTGTTGTGGTCTTTGGGTTGGGCCGCACGGGCGAGGCAACAGCCCTGGCCTTGATGGAAAGTGGCGCCACTGTTTGGGCGTGGGATGATGGGGAAGTAGCCCGTGAAAAAGCCGCAACCAAAAACATCCCCTTGCAGGATATCAACACCATTCCTTGGCAAGATGTGGACCGCTTTGTCCTCAGCCCTGGCATTCACCCCAACCACCCAGCCGTGGTGGCAGCCATTGAAAGCCGCGTGGCCCCGGTGGCCGATATTGAACTGCTGTTTGAATCCCAGCCCAACGCCACCTTTATTGCCTTAACAGGCACCAATGGAAAGTCCACCACTACATCTTTGGTTGGGCATTTGCTGCAAAAGCTGGGGCACAATGTGCAAATTGGCGGCAACATTGGCACTGCCGTTTTAGGGCTGCACCCCTTTATGAAAAAAGGCATCTATGTGCTGGAAATTTCCTCTTTCCAGTTAGACTTGCTGGAAAAATTTCGTGCCCACATAGCGGTCCTGACCAACATTACAGAAGATCATCTGGACCACCATGGATCTTTGGGAAATTACGTTGCCGCAAAAATGAAACTGTTCAACAACCAAACAGCTGAAGACATTTGCGTGGTGGGCATTGACAGCCCACTAAGTGCCGCTATCTACGAAGGTCTACTATCGCAAAACCAGCAAACAGTGTTTCCTGTCTCGTCAGGCAAAACAGCCCCAGGCGGCGTGTTTGTGGACACAGGCACCCTGTATGATGACTTTGAACAAACAGGCACAGCCATTGGCGATGTCAATACAAACAAATCTTTGCAAGGCATCCACAACCATCAGAACATTGCAGCAGCCTATGCCGTGTGCCGGTCATTAGGCAGCGCGCCCAATCAAATCTTGAAACATCTAGATAGCTATACTGGCCTGCCCCACCGCCAAGAATGGGTCGATGAAATCAAAGGCGTTACCTTTATCAATAATACACTGGCCACCAGCCCAGATGCCGCCAGCCATGCTTTGGCCGCTTATGAAAACACCTATTGGATTGTGGGGGGCAAACGCAAGACAGATGACTTTTCAGCAATTGTGACCAATCTTGGCAATGTGACCAAAGCCTTTATCATTGGGGAAGAGACAACCTTTTTTGAAGAACTCCTGACCAAGCATAATATCCCTCATGATATCAGCAAAACGTTAGATATTGCTGTCAGCGCCGCCTTTGCCGATGCCGCGCAAGGGGAACCAGCCACCGTTTTACTGGCGCCAGCTTGTGCATCTTACGATCAGTATGACAACTTTGCCCAAAGAGGTGACAGTTTCAAAAAAATTGTCCGCAATCTGTCAGTCGATACTGGATCCAAAAGCCAAATTGGATAACATACAAACATAGTCGTCCTGAACTTGATTCAGGATCCCCTGCAATAAGATGCTGAAATAAATTCAGCATGACGGTGTTTTGGATATGGCAATATTTTCTCGTGCAGATAACAGTGTTTTAAGCCGCTGGTGGTGGACCGTCGATAAATGGACGTTGTCCTTACTATCGGCCATCATTTTAATGGGCGTATTTTTAAACTTTGCCGCCAGCCCTGCCGTGGCAGAACGTATTGGCTTGTCCACCTTTTACTTTGTCCAACGTCACCTGATTATTCTGCCGGTGGCTGTTGCAGCAATGATTGGTTTGTCCTTGACCAGTCAAGAACGGATCAAACAAATTGCGCTTATCCTGTTTGTTGTCAGCCTTGGGCTGGTGGCCCTTACCCTGGGCTTTGGGATGGAGATTAAAGGCGCACGGCGGTGGTTGTCCATCGGCGGATTTTCCCTGCAACCGTCAGAATTGCTAAAACCTGCTTTTGCTGTAGTTTCTGCGTGGATCTTTGCTCAGAAATATAAGGTGCCCACTTTCCCGGGCTATACAATTGCCGTGGGTATGCTGGTCATTGTCCTGGGGTTGCTATTATTACAGCCTGATTTGGGGATGAGTGTGGTGATCACTGTCGTCTTTGGGGTGCAGTTTTTCTTGGCTGGCTTGCCGCTCAGCTTTGTGATGGTGTTAATGCTGTTGGGGGCGTGCGGACTTATCGGCGCGTACTTCATTTTCCCCCACGTGCAAAAACGGATTGATCTGTTTTTGGACCCATCAACGGGGGATTCTTACCAAGTGCAGAAATCCCTAAATGCCTTTCGCGAAGGTGGGTTCTTTGGTGTTGGTCCGGGTGAAGGCACTGTTAAAGAAGTCATCCCCGATGTACACGCAGATTTTATCTTTGCTGTGGCAGGGGAAGAATTCGGCCTGATTAGTTGCTTGATTATCCTGTTGCTGTTCGCCGGTGTTGTAGTGGGGGGGTATTCCCGCTTGCTGAAAGATAAGAACCTGTTTGTGGTATTGGCCGTGGCTGGTATCCTCAGCCAGTTTGGATTGCAAGCACTGATCAATATGGCCTCTACCCTGAACATGATTCCCACCAAAGGAATGACATTGCCGTTTATTAGTTACGGGGGATCATCTTTGCTGGCCCTTGGCATAGGTATGGGATTTGTTTTAGCCTTGACGCGCAAGGGTTCTACAGCCATAAGAAGATCCTGATGGCACATAAAAACACTGATAAAAAAGTCCTGGTTCTGGCCGCTGGTGGAACGGGGGGACACATGTTTCCGGCTTTGGCCTTGGGCCAAGAGATGGCCGCGCGCGGCTGGACAGTCCGCTTCTTAACAGATGCCCGCGGCAAACGTTATTTAAAAGATAGCCTTCCCAGCACAGTTATTTTGGCTGGCACACCAAGCGCCCCTGGCCTGAAAAAGCTGTGGCACATGTTTAAACTGGCCATTGGGCTGATCCAATCTATGGTTCTGCTTTGCCGCATCAAGGCAGATGTTGTGGTGGGTTTTGGCGGATATCCGTGTGTTCCAGCAACTGTGGCAGGGCACATTTTAAAAAGACAAGTCTTTTTGCACGAACAAAATTCTGTTCTGGGGCGCGCCAACCGCTTCCTGAGCCGTTATGCCAAACTAATTGCAACATCCTTCCAAAAAACAGAACCAGAACAATCCACCTTTGCCCAAAAGTATACCTGGGTGGGCAACCCCGTGCGTGCCGACATCCAAAACTTGAGCAACACCCCCTACCCCCATTTAACATTGGATACCCCGTTGAAAGTTTTCGTCATGGGTGGATCACAAGGGTCCAAAGTTTTCTCTGATGTGATTCCAGAAGCTGTTAAAAACTTACCAGAAGCGCTGCAAGCGCGTCTTTACATCACCCAGCAGTGCCGGCCAGAAGATATCGATGCCGCCACACAAGCGTATGAAGATGCCCGCGCAAAAACAAACCTTAAGACATTTTTTGATGATGTCCCCAACCACTTGGAAAACTGCCACCTAGTTATTTGCCGGGCTGGGGCATCAACCGTTGCTGAAATTACAGTCAGCGGCCGACCGGCCATTTTTGTGCCCTTCCCGCAGGCTTTGGATGATCACCAGCACAAAAACGCGCTGACAGTGGAGGGCGCCGGCGGCGGATGGGTCGTTGAACAAGACGCCTTTACCCCAGAAGTGCTGGCAACAAAACTGGAAACAATTGCCAATATGCCCCAAACATTGAAACAAATGGCCGACAAAGCCAAAGAATGTGGAAAACCCCAAGCAGCCGCTGAACTTGCGGATTTGATTGAGGAACACAAATCTGGCATGCTGACAAACTTGGCAAATTCTGAAAATTCAGACCCAACATCAAACGAGGCAGCTTAAAAAATGCGTAAACTTCCCTTCCCTCTTGGTAATGTTCACTTCATCGGTATCGGTGGTATTGGGATGAGCGGCATCGCCGAAGTTCTGCATGGTATGGGCTATAGCGTCCAAGGCAGCGACATCCGCAAAAACGCTAATGCTGAACGCTTGGAAAGCTTGGGCGTAAAGATTTTTGTTGGTCAAAAGGCCGAAAATGTGGCCAACGCCAACCTGGTTGTTAAATCATCAGCCGTTAAAGATGACAACGCGGAAATCATCGCCGCCAAAGCCAATAAAATTCCCATCATCCGCCGGGCTGATATGCTGGCAGAGATCATGCGCCTAAAATGGTCCATCGCCATTGCCGGCACCCACGGCAAAACCACCACCACATCATTAGTAGCCCACATTTTAAGCACAGCAGAGGCCGACCCAACAATCATCAACGGCGGCATCATCAATGCTTTTGGCACCAACGCACGATTAGGATCTGGCGATTGGATGGTTGTGGAGGCAGATGAATCAGACGGCACCTTTACCAAGCTGCCTGCCACCATTGGCGTAGTCACCAATGTAGACCCAGAACATTTGGATCATTTTGGGTCTTTCGATAATTTAAAGAATGCCTTTATCACTTTTATCGAGAATTTACCGTTTTATGGGTTTGGCGTAATGTGCTGGGATCATGAAACCGTGCGCAAACTGCTGCCAGAAATCATTGACAAAAAAGTTGTTACCTATGGCCTGACAGAGGGAGCTGATTTACAAGCCACCATCACCAAGATGGAGCCAGATGGCTTAACGTTTGATGTCAAAATCACCCCGCGTTTGGCGCGTGATGTGACAGAATTAAAAGATGTAAAACTGAGCATGATTGGAGAGCATAACGTCAGCAACGCAATGGCTGCCGTGGCCGTGGCCCACCAAATGGGTATCAAGGCCGAACACATCAAACAAGCATTGCGGTCTTTCCAGGGGGTGAAACGCCGCTTTACCAAAGTGGACGAGGTTAATGGCATTCATATTTTTGATGATTACGGCCACCACCCAACAGAGATCGAAGCCGTATTATGCGCCGCCAGCCCTGTGTGCCAAGGCCGTTTGATTGCTGTGGTACAGCCCCACCGTTTTACCCGTGTTCGTGATTTGGAAGCTGAATTTATTCAATGCTTCGACAAAGCTGATCAAGTCTTCATTACCCCCGTTTACACAGCTGGCGAAGACCCAATAGACGGCGTAAGTTCAAAAATTCTGGCAGAAAAAGTGGTCGCCCAAACAGGCAAGCCAGCCATATTTGTGGAAGATCCCAAAGCGTTGGCCACGGCCCTGGCCCCCCATGTGAAATCTGGGGATTTTGTTGTGTGTCTTGGGGCTGGCGATATTACAGCCCACGCACACGCCCTGCCCGATGCTTTAAGAGAGGCCTTGAGCGGTGATCCAGTTGCAGTCAACGGTTAGAAAAAACCTGCCAAATGTGCGTGGCACATATAGATTTGATTACCCACTGGCGGGCAGCGTTTGGTTTGGTGTTGGCGGCCCGGCAGAAATTTTTTTCAAACCGGCGGACGCCGAAGATTTATCTGATTTTCTAAAGCAAAAGCCTGCTGATTTACCTGTCTTGCCCATTGGCGTGGGGTCCAATTTGTTGGTGCGCGATGGCGGTATAGATGGGGTGGTAATTCGCCTAGGCCGCGGCTTCACCGATACCGAATTTTACGAAGATGGCCTTGTTTATGTTGGCGCAGCCATGTTGGACCAAAATTTAGCCAAAGTATGTCAACAAAACGGGTTGGGCGGGTTGGAATTCTTGTCCGGTATCCCCGGCACAATCGGCGGTGCTGTCTTTATGAATGCTGGCGCCTATGGCAAAGAAATCAAAGATGTTCTGGTTTCTGTCGATGTTATCCTGCCTGATGGCAGTCACACTATTCTGGAAGCCGAAGAAATTCCTTTTACCTATCGGCGCAGCAACTTGCCCGAAGGGGCCATCGTGATTGGCGCCGCATTTCAAGGTCAACCAGAAGACCCCACCCTGATCCAGCAACGCATTGACCACATCCGTCAAGAGCGTGAAATATCCCAACCCGTTCGGGCTAAAACCGGGGGCAGCACCTTTAAAAACCCAGAGGGACATAAGGCTTGGCAACTAATTGACGAGGCCGGTGGCCGCGGTTTGACCCTTGGTGATGCCCAAGTTTCAGAAAAGCACTGCAACTTTTTGATTAACACCAGCAACGCCACAGCTCGTGATTTGGAAGCGCTGGGCGAAGAACTGCGCACCCGCGTGAAAACCAACAGCGATATCGACCTGCAATGGGAAATCCAGCGCGTTGGTGAACATATTTTAGAAGAGGACGCAGAGTAATGGCCCGCGTTCGTAAAGCAAAAAAGGCCCCAAGACGGGCCAATACCGCCGGCAGCAAGCGCCGCGTTTCGCGCCCCTCCCCCCAACGGCAAGACCCCAATGCCAATAAAATGCGCCAATATATTCGCATGGGTGTGTTGGTGGCTTTTGTTTTTGGGTTTATCGGCAGCGGTGTCTATAGCGGTTATTACCTGTGGAGCAAAGGCTATTTCAACCAACGCTATGAAGAGTTGGTCCGCTGGACCCATACCACAATGGCGAAAGCTGGCTTTGTGGTGCAGGACATTTATGTGTATGGACGCAACCGCACAGACAAAGACAAGCTGGAACTGTATCTGCCTTTTGAAATTGGTGAACCGCTTTTTTCCTATGACCTTGAACGCATTGGTGAACGCCTGGAAACACTGCCATGGGTGGCCAGCGCCAGCGTGCAGCGTCACTTGCCCGCGCGCATCAATATTATCTTAAAAGAACGTCACCCCCTTGCCCTGTGGCAGATGGATACAGATGTGTATTTGATTGATCAACGTGGGCAAATCATCCCCAGTCAGGATGTTGATGCCTATAACAAGCAAATGCTGGTGGTAGGGCCAGGTGCAAATTTAAAGGCACAAGAATTTTTGGCCATGCTGTCTTTAAAGCCCGAAATTATGGAACGCGTCGTGGCCGGCATTTGGGTGGGTGGCCGGCGCTGGAATTTATTGATCGACAACGGCGTTTTTGTTAACCTGCCAGAAGAGAACGTTGTAAAAGCATATCAAGAGCTGGCAAAACTGCAGGAAGAGAAAAAAGTTCTGCAAAAAAACATTCGGGTTTTGGATATGCGCATTGAAGACAGATACATACTGGAATTACCTGATTCAGTTCCAAAAGGCCCGCTTGTTTTTGAACAAAAAACATAGGGCAAAACTTATATAAGGGTGAGGCTTTAAGTGGCACGCAGCAAAGAAAATCTAATCGCGGCTTTAGATGTTGGAAGCTCTAAGATTTGTTGTTTTATTGCGGCCCATGAACCAGGTAGCCGCCCGCGAATTGTTGGCATCGGGCACCAAATTTCCAAAGGCTTGAAACGCGGCACCGTCACAGATATGGACGCGCTAGAACTTTCTATTCTAAATGCTGTCCATGGCGCCGAGCAAATGGCGGGGGAAACAATCCGGTCTGTCATCTTAAATCTATCTGGCGGTTTGCCCAGATCCATCGGGGTGGATGTGAAGCTGGAGGGATTAGGCCACGGCATTCAAGACAATGATATCAATCGCTTGCTGGAACAGGCCAATGAACCCGCCGTCAACGGCGTTGAACATGAACTGGTGCACTTTATTCCCACCAGTTTTAGTGTAGATGGCCACACCGGCATTCAAGACCCACGTGGTATGTATGCCGACAAACTGGGCGCACATATCTTGACAGTCAGTGCGCAGAAATCCGCCGTGCGCAATTTGATTACCTGCGTCAACCAATGCCACCTAGATGTAGAAGACATTGTCATCTCTCCATACGCTTCTGGGCTGTCTACCTTGATGGAAGATGAACTGGATTTAGGGGCCACCTTGATCGATATGGGCGGCGGAGTAACCAGCATCGCTGTTTTTGAAAGCAACAAGCTTTTCTTTGCTGATGTTGCGCCCGTTGGCGGCAACCATGTTACCAGCGATATTGCCACTGGCCTTTCCACACCAGCAGGCCAAGCCGAACGACTAAAAACATTGTATGGCGCGGCCACTGTTTCAAATTCTGATGATAACGAATTTATCGAGGTTCCCAGCCTGGGCGATGAAAGCTTCCGTCAAACGCAGCAAGTGCCCAAATCTCACCTGACCCAAATTATCCAACCACGTTTGGAAGAAATTTTAGAAATGGTTAAGCGCAAACTGCAAGAAAATAACGTTTATCACCTGGGAGGAAAACGTGTTGTTCTAACAGGGGGCGCCTGCCAATTACCTGGTACGGCAGAACTGGCTGCGAATATCCTGGGTAAAAACGTTCGCATTGGAAAACCATTGCGCATAGCTGGATTAGCCGAAACCAACGGTGGCCCAGCGTTTTCCACCTGCGCGGGGTTAATTCAATATGCCCTTGAACATGGAGATGAAAACCGCGCTGGCCTAATAGGGTCTTTTTCAGGTGCCAGCCCCTCTAGCGGGGGATTCTTTGATCGCCTCAGCAGCTGGTTTCAAGGGGGGTTTTAAGTTAGGCTTTGAAGTAGATTTCAGGCTTGATGTAAAAAACCCGCATTTCCCAGATTTTCTGTACTTTTCTGGGGATGATTATCCAAAAGGGCCGCTTTTCTGCTAGTGGGCTATATATGTTTATGCTATATATCGTATGTTTAGGTGCCAAAAGAGCATTCAAAACAATAGATAAAGAGAAAAATTAGGAGCGACGTTGTGTCCATTAATATTACAGTTCCAGAAAACGAAGAAATTTTGAGGCCAAAAATTACTGTTATCGGCGTTGGTGGTGGTGGCGGAAACGCCGTAAACAACATGATTCGCTCCAACCTTGAAGGTGTTGACTTTATCGTTGCTAATACAGATTCCCAAGCTTTGGCACAGTCCTTATGTGACAGACGCATTCAAATTGGGTTGGGCATCACCCGCGGATTGGGCGGCGGTGCCAAGCCAGAAGTGGGCCGCGCAGCAGCTGAAGAAAATTTGGATGAAATCACCAACCATTTGCAAGGATCTAACATGGTCTTTGTCACTGCCGGACTTGGCGGCGCAACAGGATCCGGGGCTGCCCCTGTGATTGCCCAAGTAGCACGCGAACAAGGCATTCTGACTGTTGGTGTGGTGACAAAACCTTTCCATTTTGAAGGCAAACGCCGCATGGATGTGGCAGAAAAAGCGTTGGAAGATCTGCAACAGCATGTCGATACGCTAATCGTTATTCCAAACCAAAACCTTTTCCGTGTTGCCAATGAAAGTACAACATTTGCAGAAGCCTTTAATCTGGCGGATGATGTTTTGCATTCTGGCGTGCGGGGCGTTACAGATTTGATTGTTATGCCTGGCCTGATTAACTTGGATTTTGCTGATATTCGCACCGTGATGAGTGAAATGGGCAAAGCCATGATGGGAACTGGTGAAGCTGAGGGCGACAACCGCGCCATTGATGCAGCGGAAGCTGCAATTTCCAACCCACTGTTGGAAGATGCCACCATGAAAGGCGCCCGCGGTGTATTGATCAACATTACGGGTGGCATGGACATGACCCTGTTTGAAGTTGATGAAGCAGCCAACCGTATTCGCGATGAAGTCGATGCAGATGCCAACATTATTTTTGGATCAACATTTGATGAAAAACTGGAAGGAAAAATTCGTATTTCTGTAGTTGCCACAGGCATTGATGCTGAAAGCATGAAGCAAGCACGCCCTGTTCCCCCTCAACGGACGCCACAGCTGCAGCCAACCCATGACCGTGCTGTCAGCACCAACTTGTCTGCATCATTGTCTGTTTCTGGGATTGAAACTGAACAAAAGGCCTCACCCCGACAACCAGAACAGCCGCGGCAATCTCAGCCGGCGCCTGCTCAGCCTCATCAGGACCAGCCACAGCAATCTACACAGCCAGCATATGAACGCACCGCAACTGCCGCGGCACCCACAGAACCTGAGAAACCCGCATTTATTGCTGAAGCCCCTATGCAACGTGATGAAGATGGCACCCCCAATGCTACACAGGCAGACCCCTTCACGCCCCTTCCTTTAGAGAGTGAAGACCGTGCAGAACCTACAGAGGAAACCACATCATCTGAAGCGGGCCGCCCAACACCATCTTTGTTTGAGCGCTTCACAGGCCTGACCGGCAGCCGTCGCCAACCGAATATTGAGCAGAATGAGCCTCAGATTCCCACACCGGAAAGCGCAAATGATCGGGGGCCAAACCAAGCACCTGAGCAAGCTGCAGAACCCGCCGCAGCTCCTTCGCTAGAAAGCAATGCCCGCAGCGAAGATGAAGATGAAACATTGGAAATCCCAGCATTTTTGCGCCGTCAAATTAACTAAAACAGCGCTTTATTTTGGCTCAGCTGCACCCTGACACGCAGGAGCATAAACCTTTGCTTTGCAACATTGTGTAACATAATGTGATTCGCTCTTTCCGCCTATTTTTGCTATATCAGGAGCATAGAATTTTTATGTACTGTTTATAAAAAAAGAAAAGGCTTGAAGGTGTTAGAAACCTTAACAATAAATTCTCTGGAAACGCCAAAAGATGGGCGCTCGGCTATGGTGTCGACGCAGACACATCAGCTGTTAGCGAATCTATCTCAAAAAACTTTGTCCCAAATGATTGATTGTGAAGGCGTTGGCCTGCACTCTGGAAAGTGTATTAGTTTGCGCCTGGTCCCAGCTGCTGCTGACACAGGCATTATCTTCCGCCGGACAGATGTCCCTGCCGGTCAGCAAATGATTCCCGCACGTTATGACAACGTGGTGGATACCAAGCTGTGTACCGTCATCAGCAATGAGTATGGCGTGAAAGTAGGAACGATTGAACATGTCATGGCAGCTCTTTGGGCCGCAGAAGTTGACAACGTTATTGTTGAAGTAGACGGTCCAGAAGTTCCCATCATGGATGGTAGTTCCGCACCTTTCTTATTCTTGATGCAGTGCGCTGGCGTGCAAGAACAAGATACGCTACGTTCTAGCTTAAAGGTAACAGAATCATTTACCGTTGTTGATGGGGACAAGAAAATTGAGTTTCACCCCTCTGAAACATTGAAAATTGATTTTGAAATTGATTTTGACTCCAAAGCAATTGGTAAGCAAACTTTTCAATTTGATGGCAACCCGGCTGCTTTCAGGCACGATCTTGCGCGCGCGCGCACCTTTGGATTTGCCCAGGAAGTTGAATGGATGCGCCAAAATGGCCTGGCCCGTGGTGGAAGTTTGGAGAATGCTGTCGTCGTGGATGGGGACACAATCCTGAATCCAGAAGGACTGCGTTATACTCATGAATTTGTTCGTCATAAAATTTTGGACCTGATTGGAGATTTCTATCTTGCAGGGGCGCCTATTGTTGCACACATTAAGGCCACAAAAGCGGGGCATGATCTCAACAACAAAGCAGTTCATGCCCTACATAAGCACCTTTCTGAATGCATGGCGGGTGAAACGCTTTAAACTCAGCTAATGAGTTATTTTTCCTTTTTTCTAAAGAACTGGAAAGTCCTGAGCTTTGGGATTTTTCTAACTATCTTTTCTGGTTTTGGCCAAAGCTTCTTTTTTGGCATTTTCAACCCAGATATCCGCGCTGCATTTGATATTTCTCAGGCAGAATTCGGCCGGTTTTATGCAACCGCCACATTTTGCAGCGGGGTCTTATTGTTCTTTTTTGGGGGAAAAATTGACCATGTCCCTGTTAAAAGATTCACCTTGCTGGCCTGTACCGGCTTTTTAGTTGGATGTGCTTTGTGGGTTGTATCCCCCACACTTTTGCCCTTTTTCATCGGTTTGTTCCTGTTGCGCTGCATTGGACAGGGCATCTTTCCCCATATTGCCAAAGTTTTTACGGCACGCGCTTTTACCAAAGGTCGCGGCAAAGGGATGAGCGTTGTTCTGTTGGGGCATCCTTTGGGGGAAGCTGTTTTACCCATTATCTTTCTGGGGCTGGCCACCCTGTTCGGGTGGAGAGATATCTTCATTCTGGTTGGTCTTAGCGTTCTGTTTATCTTAATTCCTATGACCATTTTTGTGCTGAATCGCCATAATGATTTAGACAAGAACGTTACTGCACTTAATACTTCCCCGGCTGATTTGGTGGAAAGCAAACATGTCAAAGAACTGCTGAAAGACTGGCGCTTTATTGCCATCATCGCCACCAGCCTTGTTCTGCCTTTTGTGGGCACATCCATCTTTCTGTTTCCAGATTTTTTCATTATGGGCCGCGGCTTTTCTATTGAACTTTTTGCCAGCAGCTTTGTCATTTCTGCCAGCACTAAGTTCCTTAGCTCTCTCGTCGCAGGGGCGTGGATAGATAAGATTTCTGCGCGGGTTTTATTACCCATATTTCTTATTCCAATGGTTATTGGGATGTCCTTGTTCTTGATTATTGATCATTGGGTCATGCTGCCCATTTTGTTTGCTACAATAGGCATGACAGACGGGCCATCCGCCCCCATTATCAATTCATACTGGCCAGAAACATATGGCACAAAATTTGTGGGTTCTATCAAAGCATTTCACACCAGCATGATGATCTTTTCAACAGCCTTGGCCCCCCTGACAATTGGCTTTTTAATTGACCAACAGATGAATTCCGGCGTGCTGTTAGGGGCGTTTGCTGCATTTGGTGTCGTTGGGTGTCTTTTTGCATTGATGGTGCAAAGAAAAGCAAAAGGAACAACAGAAAAAGTCAGCTAAACTCTTAGCTTGATTTTTACGCCCTTTCTTTCCATAACTAAGGCTATGAAAGCTTATAAGTTCCTATGTTTAATTCTTCTATGCACATTTATCGCCGGCTGCAGTAGCAGTGACGATGAACTGGCCTATGAGGAGAAAACTGTTGAAGACCTGTATAACGAAGCCCAAGATGCGTTCGCTCAGGAAAGCTATCGGCAAGCGGCCCAGCTATATGATGAAGTAGAACGCCAGCATCCCTACTCTGCCTGGGCGAAACAAGCACAAATTATGGCGGCTTTTTCTTACTACCAAAGCCGCAAATATGATGATGCCGTCGCAACACTGGACAGATTCATCCGCCTGCACCCTGGGCACAAGGATATCGACTATGCCTATTATTTACGGGCCATCAGCTTTTATGAGCAAATCTCTGATGTGCGTCGTGACCAAGGCTTTACAAAGCTGGCACAAGATTCTTTGAATGAAGTAATGGTGCGTTTCCCTAGTTCAAAATATGCCCGTGATGCCAAGTTGAAATATGATCTAACGCGCGATCATCTGGCGGGGAAAGAAATGGCCATTGGAAGATACTATCAACGTGTGGATAACCACCTAGCCGCCATTAACCGGTTTAAAGCTGTGGTGGATGATTATGAAACCACAACCCACGTTCAAGAAGCTTTATACCGATTGATAGAATCTTATGTTTCTCTGGGGCTTATCCCACAAGCAAAGCAAACCGCTGCTGTACTGGGACACAATTACCCTGGCGGAAAATGGTATGAAAAAAGCTATGACTTGCTGGTGGATGAAAAGGGACGTGTTGATCCCAAATCCGCTCACGAAAAAGGTTTCTTTGAAGAATCACTGGATTACGTTATTAATTAGAGATGTTAGTCTCTCTCACCATTCAAAACATTGTTCTGATCGACCAGTTATCGCTGGCCTTTGAGGCTGGCCTGACAACCTTTACGGGGGAGACTGGCGCCGGAAAATCCATCGTACTGGACAGCTTAGATCTGGTTCTGGGGGGGCGCGGATCCGCCACTTTCATCCGGGCAGGAAAAGACAAAGCCACCATAATTGCAGAGTTTGATATAAACCAAAATGCAGCCTGCCAAGCTGTGCTGAAAGAATATGACATCGAATCGGAGGAAACGCTCCGCTTAAAGCGCAGCCTGAACCGAGACGGCAAAAGCAAAGCGTTTATCAATGACCAACCCGTGGGCGTTGCACTTCTTCGCCAAGTGGGGGATACACTGCTAGAAATCAGCGGTCAGTTCGAACATCACCTGCTGATGGATACCAAAAATCACCGAACAATGCTGGATGCGTACGGCAATCACAAAAAAGCTTTGGCAAATGTAGTGAGCACCTATCAAGACTGGCAAGATTTGCAGCGCCAATGCACGGATATTGAAACCCGATTGGCAGAAACAAAAGCCCAAGAAGAATATTTACGCTTTGCCGTGACAGAATTTGAAAATCTGAACCCAGAAATTGGCGAAGCAGAAACCCTGGCAGAACGCCGTCACTTGCTGATGAATACAGAAAAAATTAGCGAAGAGCTGAACACTGCACTGAATATTCTGGACCATGATCAAGGCGCCAACAGCCAGCTGAATACTGCGCTAGCAGCTGTTGAACGCGTTCAAGAGGGAATGACAGATAAACTTACCCCCCTATTGGGAAGCTTGGGAACGGCCACTGCTGAAACGCAAGAAGCTATTGCCACCCTGCAAAGTATTTTATCAGAAACGGAAGATGACCCAAAAGATTTGGAACAGATTGACGAACGCCTATTCGCACTGAAAGACTTGGCGCGCAAACACCAAACAGAACCGGACAACCTGCCTGTTGTTTGGCATCGCCTGAAAGATGATTTAACCAACCTAAGCGAAGGGGAAGGCAACCTGGATGAACTGCGCCGCCAAGCTGTGAATGCGCGGGAAAATTACATCATGGCCTGCCAGCAGTTAACAACGCTGCGCACAAAAACTGCACAGAAAATGGATGCAGCCATCATGGCAGAACTTGCGCCGCTTAAATTGGAAAGTGCCGAATTTCTAACCGAGATCACCCCATTAGAAGAAACAAGTTGGGGGGGAAACGGCCAAGATAAAATTTTCTTCACGGCGCGCACCAACAAAGGCACAAGTTTTGGCCCTATCCCCAAGATTGCCTCAGGGGGGGAATTATCACGCTTCTTATTGGCGTTAAAAGTGGTGCTGTCTGAAACAGCTCAGATTCCTGTTCTGGTTTTTGATGAAGTCGACAGCGGTGTCGGTGGACCCACGGCCGATGCTGTGGGTGAACGCCTAAGCCGGCTGTCCAAAGATGTGCAGGTTTTGGTGGTGACCCATTCACCGCAAGTGGGCGCACGGGGGAATCACCACTATTTAGTGGCCAAGCAAGAAACAGGCAACAACACAACCACATCCGTTACCCAACTGACAGGGGAAAGCCGGCGCGAAGAAATCGCCCGCATGCTTTCTGGTGCCAGTATTACTGACCAAGCCCGCCAAGCGGCTGACAGCCTGATGAAGGCCGGATAATGGACACCAGAAAGATTCAAGACCTTACCCCGCTGGAAGCGGCCCAGGAGCTGGCAGACCTTGCCCAGAAAATTGCCCATCACGATGCGCGCTATCACCAGCAAGATGACCCCGAAATTTCAGATGCAGATTATGATAAGCTGCGCCAACGTAATGATGCGTTGGAAGAAGCTTTCCCAGATTTAATTCGCGAGGATAGCCCCAACAAAGCTGTGGGCGCCAAACCCAAACAGGGTTTTCAAAAAGTAAGGCATTCCGTGGCGATGTTATCGCTATCCAATGCTTTTACACCAGAAGATGTGCAAGAATTTGAAGCACGCCTGAAGCGATTCTTAAACTTGGGTGCGGACGACACAGTAGCCTATGTGGCAGAGCCGAAGATTGATGGCTTGTCTGCCAATTTGCGCTATGAAAAAGGCCAGTTGACCCAAGCCGCCACCCGCGGTGATGGGGAAGAAGGCGAAGATATCACCGCCAATATCAAAACCATTGAAGATATTCCCCAGACTTTAAAAGGTGATGTGCCAGATATTTTAGAAGTGCGCGGGGAAATTTTTATGACCCATTCGGACTTTAACGCTTTGAACAAAGCCCAAGAAAAAGCTGGCAACAAAGTATTCGCCAACCCGCGCAATGCCGCCGCAGGATCTGCCCGTCAGTTGGATTCTTCCATCACAGCCAGCCGCACATTACACTTTTTTGCTTATAGTTTGGGACAGGTATCAGCCCCCTTTGCCAAAAACCAATTTGAAATTCTGAGAAAATTCAAAGCCTGGGGCTTGCCTACCAATGAGCTGACAACCACTGAAAACTCTGTCGCAGGATTGGTCAAAGCCCACGAAAAGATTGAAGCCGCCCGCGCCACGCTAGATTACGATATTGATGGCGTGGTTTATAAGGTGGATGATCTGGGGTATCAAGATCGCTTGGGCTTTGTCGCGCGTGCACCGCGTTGGGCCATTGCCCATAAATTCCCTGCAGAAAAAGCACAAACGCGCCTGCACAACATTACAATTCAAGTGGGACGTACCGGTGCCCTGACCCCTGTGGCAGAGCTGAACCCCATTACCGTGGGTGGTGTGGTTGTTTCCCGCGCAACGCTTCACAACAAAGATGAACTGGAACGCAAGGACATCCGCGAAGGTGATTGGGTCATCATTCAGCGCGCTGGCGATGTTATTCCCCAAGTGGTGGAAGTGATTCTGGACAAACGCCCTGATGATTCTGCTCCCTTTGTCTTTCCAGATGTGTGCCCGGCTTGTGGGTCTCATGCTATTCGGGAAGTAGACGAAGCAATTATCCGCTGTACTGGTGGGCTGATTTGCCCTGCCCAACGAGTGGAGCAGCTGAAGCATTTTGTCAGCCGTAATGCTTTTGATATTGAAGGGTTGGGCACAAAAAGCATTGAAGAATTTTTTACCGATAATTTGATAGACTCTGCCGCTGATCTTTTCACCCTGACCACCGCTGATTTAGAAGGCCGTGAAGGCTGGAAAGAAAAATCCATCGAGAATTTATTGAGCGCCATCACCGCTCGCAAAACTATCGATTTGCATCGGTTTATTTATGCCCTGGGCATTCGCCAAGTGGGGCAAGCCACCGCCAAGTTACTGGCCACCCATTACCAAACGTTTGGGGCTTTTCAACAAGCCATGGCCGATGCCGTTGACCCTGAAAGCACGGCTTATGAAAATCTGTTGAATATTGACCAAATTGGTGCAGCCAGCGCGGAAGATTTAATTCAGTTTTTTAACGAGCCAAAAAACAAAATAGTTATCGATAAGCTGCTGGACCACCTGACCATTAAAGATGCCGAGAAAATCAACATGGATTCTCTCGTGGGCGGTAAAACCGTGGTCTTTACCGGCACCCTTGCCACCATGAGCCGCCAAGAAGCCAAAGCCAAAGCAGAAAGTTTGGGCGCGAAAGTGGCGGGGTCTGTCTCTTCAAAAACTGATTATGTTGTGGTGGGGGCAGATGCAGGGTCCAAAGCCAAAAAAGCCGAACAGCTGGGGCTGACTATCTTAAGCGAGCAAGGCTGGTTGGCTCTTATTTCTGATTAAAAATATCAGCGTTTAAAATATCCAAATTCAAGGCTTTTGCAATCTTTAAGCAAATTAGCAACGTGGGATGGGATTTTCCCCGCTCTATCAAACTGATGGTTGTTCTATGTAATCCGGTGATTTCTGCTAATTTTTCATACGAAAACCCCTGTTGCAGCCGTTCTTCGCGCAACTTCTCTATGAGATGCTTTTCCAACACTTGAGGATTTTCTAACATAAAGAGAGTTTTCCACTATTGACTCTAAAAATGTATGAGAATATATTCTCTGTTAATGGGAGATTATATTCTCCCCTTGATTGGCTTTGGATTTATAGAAAGGAAACAATATGATAAATCTTAAAACAACTGCAGCGGCAGCACTTGCCTTTGCAATTATACCCATATCTGCACAAGCTGCCGAGAATGACTTTATCTTTGATCCCTATGTGGGGTTGGACTTTCAGCGAATTGCTGTGGATTATGACACAGTTGGCGGTGTTAACGTTGAAGATGTCTATGAAGATGGGTTTAATGGCGCTAATCTTTACGTTGGTGCCAAATTTCATGAAAACTTTGGGCTAGAAGCTGGATACACACGCACAACTGACCAAGAAAAAAGTAATTTTTTGGCGTCTGGTGTTGATTCAAACGTTGAACTGGAATCATGGTCTTTAGATCTGATGGGATATTTACCCATAGATAATTCTGGGAACTTTGAACTTATTGGAACAATTGGTGCCGCGCATATTAAAGCTGAAACCTCATTTAGCGCCCCTTCTGCATCAGTCTCTTTTGATGATTCATCAACAGAATGGCGTGCCGGATTGGGCTTGCAGTACGCCTTTACCGATAATTGGTCTGGCCGAACACTTGTGCGTTATCAAAACTTGGATTTTGATGGGGCAGCAAATCACGCCATTCTTTTCAATGCTGGTGTGAACTACAGCTTTTAACTCTAACAATACAAATCCTGATCAAACTTGAGGCCTCTGCAGAAATGCGGGGGCCTCAAACTTATTACACATTATTTAAAATTAGGTAAGAAGGGACCGGGTAGCAGCATCCAACCATGCGCGCTGATCTTCTTTCAAATGGCCAGCAAGCTTTTCTTTGACTTCTGCATGGTATGCATCAATCCAATCTATTTCATCACTGGTCAGCAAGCTTTGCTCAATCAAGCGCTTGTCAAATGGCGCCCAGGTTAGCTGTTCAAACTTCAGCCAGCCTTCTTGGTCAGATTCTGTAACCAATACCAAATTTTCCAGCCGAATACCGTAAAAATCTTCCTTATAAAAGCCAGGCTCGTTAGATAAAATCATGCCTGGCTTCAAGGGGGCATCCGCCCCTTTCTTTGAAATACGTTGAGGGGCTTCATGCACGCACAAATAACTGCCCACCCCATGGCCAGTACCGTGTGCATAATCCTCCCCAATTTGCCATAAAAACTGGCGGGCCAAACTGTCTAGTGCGCCACCGGTTGTGCTAACGGGAAAACGGGCCGCCCCCAGGGCAATATGCCCTTTTAGCACACGGGTATATCGGTCTTTGATTTCAGGGTCTTCACACACATCCCCCAAGAAAATCGTGCGGGTGATATCTGTCGTGCCATCCAAATACTGAGCGCCCGAATCCACCAAATAAATATCATTCTTTTTCAGCGGCCGGTTGGAAGATGCATCCACCTTGTAATGCACCACAGCCCCGTTGGGGCCCACCCCGGAAATAGTGGGAAAACTTAACCCTTTAAAAGAATCATTCTCTGCCCGCAAAGCTTCCAGCTTATCTGCGGCAGCGATCTCTGTCAGGGTTTCTTTGGGGGCTTCAGCATCCAACCAGTGCAGGAACTTGACCAAAGCCACCCCATCACGCAAATGGGCCGCGTGGGTACCCTGAATTTCTGTTGAGTTTTTACACGCTTTGTCAAACGCACAAGGGTCTTTATACGTTCGCACTTTGGCGCCAGCATCTTCCAACATCATCGCAATAGCATGGGGGACAGAGCTGCTATCCAGCCCCACGGCTTTATCTGTCAAACTACGTAGGCCAGCCTCGAAATCTGTATCCAGGTGAACAGTCACTGTATCGGGCATAACCTTGACCACTTTATCCGTTGTTTTGTCCGGACTTACAAACCAGTCCAACTTTCCATCAGCATATAAAATGGCGTAGCTAAGAACCAAAGGATTATAGGGAATTTCCCTCCCCCGAATATTTAACAACCAGCAAATGGAATCTGCTTGGGTTAAAACAACTGCATCCACCCCATCACGCTTAATTTGCAAGGAAAGCCTATCAATCTTTTCAGCTGTTGAAACGCCTGCGAATTCCAACCCATGAATAGCTGCCTTGGTGGTAAGTGGCACAGGCCGGCTGTTCCATGTTGCATCAATAATACTGGCAGAAAGGTACAGGATTTCTGCCCCCACCTTGGTGGCAGAGGCTTCAATCAAATTTGCTTCACGATGCGAATGGGTCCACGGGTCCATGGCCACACGCTTGCTCTTTTCAACATGGTTTGCCAACCACTGATATGGATTTTCCGATGCCCACAAATGAACATCCCAAACGTCTATATCTAATTCATCCTGACACTGCAAAACATAGCGGCCATCGGTAAACAAGTGGGCATGGGTCATACCAATCACTGCCAACCCAAAGCTGCCGGTAAAGCCAGACGCCCGTGCCAACCGTTCATTATAAGCAGGCAGATATTCGTTATTAAATTCATCCCCGTGGGGAACAATTAAATAATCAATCTTTTGCTTTGCCATGGACAAGCGAATTTTATGTAGGGCTGTGATCATATAATAAAAAGGCGCTTATGCTGTTTTTTGCAAGGCAGCAGCCATCCAGGTATAATTCCCATCTTTCCGTTGCCATGTCTCTACGATAGACAGGGGTTGGTAAGCACTCAACAACTTTTGCCATTGTTCTTCAAAAAATCCTGACAAAATAAGTCTTCCCTCAACAGCTAAACGCTGAATAATATCTTGCGCCATGTCTGCCAATGGCTCTGCCAATATATTGGCCATCACCAAATCATAAGGGGCGTGGTCAGACAAAAGCTGGTTTTTAAATCCATCGCTTACAACACATTCAACCTGATCATAACCATTCAGACAGGTATTCTCTGCCGCCAACGCAACAGAGGGGTCATCAATATCACTGGCCAAAATATGTGCTTCTGGAAAAAGGTGTTGTGCCGCCATGGCCAAAACTGCTGTCCCACACCCCAAATCCAGAATGCGGCGAGGCGTTTTTCCCTTCATCACAGTTTCCAGCAAGATTAAACAGCCTTCTGTTGTCGCATGGCGCCCTGTTCCAAAAGCTTGAGACGCTTCAATATGTAAGGCCTTTTTATCTGCTGGTAAATCCCCATCATAATCGGCAGGATGAATCACAAAGCCGCCAATTTCCAGCGGCTGAAAGCTTTGACGGTTTTCTGCCAACCAATCTTTCTCCGGCAATTTTTCAACCAACAAACTTTGAATATCAATTTCGTAAATATCCATCAGCTCTGTCACGATTTCTAACGCAGGCTCAAATTCGGTATAGGCTTCCACGCCCCAGGCGCCCTCGCGCTCATAAATGCTGACAGTATCAGTAAATGTTTCCAACGCAGCGGCAGCGCGGTCTGTCTTATTCTTTTCCAGCTGAACAGTGATAACCCACATATATTCTAAGCCGGCTTAATAAAGCTTTTCAGTACTTTCTTAATGCCAGCCCCCTCAAAAATAACATGTACTTTGTTGCCATCAATGGACCGAACCACACCAAAGCCAAACTTTTCATGGGAAACCCGATTCCCCACGACAATACCATCTTTTTTCTTTTGAATGGTAATGGTTTTCTTCGGTGCGCTATATGCCCCGCTGCTAGCGCCAGTGCTTTTAAATTTTTTGCTCATGGTTCCACCAAAGCGGCTTTGTGACTGCTTTGGGCTTTGCCTATTTCTGGGCACTTGGGCATGGCCCTTATCATAATTCTTTTTCTGGAATTTATTCTGAAACTGCGGCCCACTGCCATAAACCCCTGTTTCAGCCTGAACTTCTGTAAAGTCAGATGGCAACTCATCCACAAAACGCGATGGCACAGAACTTTGCCACTGATTATAAATGCGGCGGTTGGCAGCATAAGAAATAAACAAACGTTTCTTTGCGCGGGTAATCCCCACATAAGCTAAACGGCGTTCTTCTTCCAGCGCGGCATTGCCCGATTCATCCATAGACCGCTGATTGGGGAAAACCCCCTCTTCCCACCCTGGCAAGAACACAACATCAAATTCCAGCCCTTTGGCAGCGTGCAATGTCATCAGACTGACCATGTCATCTGTTTCATTTTCAGCCAGATCCATAACCAAGCTAACGTGTTCCAAAAACCCTGCCAAGTTTTCAAACTCTTCCATAGCGTTGATCAGCTCTTTCAAGTTTTCTAGCCGACCGGGGGATTCTGGCGATTTATCATTCTGCCACATGGCAGTATAACCAGATTCATCCAAAACAATTTGGGCAAGTTCCGAATGTGGTGTTGTTTGTGCAATCTGCTGCCAACGGGCAAAGTCATTCAATAAGTTATGCAAGCTGTTGCGCGCTTTATTGCCCAACACATCGCTTTGTACCGCTTGCCACGCCGCATCAAACATCGAAATGCCCTGTTCGCGGGAAATGTTGTGCAAAATTTGCAGCGAAGCATTTCCAAAACTACGCTTGGGTGTGTTTACAATACGCTCAAATGCCATTCCATCATGGGGTTGGGCAACCATGCGTAAATAAGCCATGGCATCACGAATTTCCATCCGTTCGTAAAAACGGGCACCGCCAATCACTTTGTAAGGAACCCCGATTTTCAAAAGACGTTCTTCAAATTCCCGTGTTTGGAACCCAGCACGCACCAACACAGCCATTTCTTTTAGATTAAAGCCTTTGCGTTGCAAGGATTCCATTTCCTCCCCGACGAAACGGGCTTCTTCCTGGCCATCCCAAAGCCCGCGCACTTGTACTTTTTGATCGTATGGCGCTTCCTGATCTGTCCATAACGTTTTACCAAGGCGCGAAGAGTTATGAGAAATCAACCCAGAAGCCGCCCCCAAAATATTACTGGTAGATCTGTAGTTTTGTTCCAAGCGCACGGTTTTAGCGCCGGGGAAATCTTCCTCGAATCTTAGGATATTTCCAACTTCTGCCCCGCGCCAAGAATAGATAGACTGGTCATCATCCCCCACACAGCAAATGTTACGATGGCTTTGGGCCAGCAACCGCAACCACAAATATTGTGCAACGTTGGTATCTTGATACTCGTCCACCAAAATATACTGAAACTTTTCTTGGTACTGGGCCAGAACCTCTGGCTGTTTTTTAAAGATGGTCAAGGCATGTAAAATTAAATCGCCAAAGTCACATGAATTCAAAGTACGTAAGCGCTGCTGGTAATCTTCATAAATAGCCAACAACTTTCCATTGGCAAAATCTCCCACATCATCGGCCGATAAATCTGCCGGCGTTTGTGCTTTATCCTTATAACGCTGAATAACCGACAAAATCATTTTTGCAGGCCAACGTTTGGGATCAATATTGTGTAATTCCAATACTTGCTTAACCAGACGGATTTGATCATCTGAATCCAGAATTGTGAAATTAGATGTTAAACCAACCACTTCAGGGTTGCGGCGCACAATACGCACACACAGGTTATGGAATGTCCCCAGCCACATGCCTTCAACAGCTTGCCCCAACATTTTTTCTAATCGTTCGCGCATTTCACGGGCAGCTTTATTGGTAAAGGTTACAGCCAACATATTATGTGTGCTGGTTTTACCCTGCATTAAAATATGGGCCAGTCGCGTGGTTAACACACGGGTTTTCCCCGTCCCAGCACCAGCCAGAACCAGCACGGGGCCATCGGTTGCCTCAACAGCTTCCAATTGTACCGGGTTTAACCCCGTCATATACGGGGGAAGAGAAGACGGTGTTGTTTCCATAAGGGCAGAACTCATCGTCTAGGAATAGCATGTCTTCTTGAAAAACCAAGGGCGAATTCTCTGATTTTTAGAACAATGTGGGCAAATTTATCAAAAGTGTTCTGTTTTTGTTCTTACGCCACTCAAAAAACTTTGCAACGCAACATAAACCTGACAGAAAATATCCCCCAACGATCAGAAAGAAGTTATCAACATTTGTTTTGTGCGATCAATTTACCCGTCACCCAAAGCCAGGCTAGGGTTGAAGAAATCATTAAAATATATTTCAAAATATTACAAAAAAGACAGTTGCATGCTTCTCGATTATGGATATAGTTGCGGCAATTGCAACTGCCTGAGGAACCACATGCCTAACACGTATGGCCTTGTGTTGACACCAACACCCCCCCTCTTAAAGACAGCTGCGCAAAGACAATCTCCCTTTTTTAAAAATCACTCACTCTGCACAATAGCAAGTTGGCTGTGTGTGCTCTGCTGCAAGGATAGATAAATGGCTGATTACAGTACTTCCTCCCCACAAAACCCCGCTCAAAAAAAACCAAAAATCCGAGCCGTCACCCCCACTTACAATCGGTCACACTTTTTGATTAATCAGTATGATCAATTTGATGCCATGAGCCGAGCTTACAACGGGGAAGCGGAATGGGTAATTATTGACAAATCAGCAGAACCGAACACCTATTTTTCTGACCTTGAGGATAACCGGGTCGTTTATATTCACCTCCCCACCTTGGATAGAAGGCATTTAGTTGAACATTTAGAGGAGCTATATCCAGAATTAGCAGCTTGTGTGTTACCAGATGCTGAAGCCGTACAAAGTAAGGTTGGATATTTGAAAGCATTAAAAGAACAGGCCCCTGAAAAATACCCCCCCATGATCAAAGAGCCAGAAAACTGGAATGAGCTGAGCCTTGGGGAACAACGAAACATGTCTCTGGCCCTTAGAACAGATGGACCACGCGCCGATCTTGTGGTGAGTCTTGATGATGATGACTTTTATGGGCCTGAATATTTAAACTGGGTTGAAGGTCAATTACAAAACCATGATTTTATCCGCCAAGGCGACCTATTTATGTATATCCAAGACTGCAAAGGTTGGGTTTTATATGAATTTGACAGCAACAGCTCAACCCATAAAATTAAGTCCACAGGGGAATTGATTGAAACAATTCTCCCTGAGGAAGTGCGCCGTCGCCAAGCAGAAGGAACATTCAGCCGTGAAGGATTTGGATTCGGGTTGGGGTTTGCCTATAGAATGAACATCATAGACGATATAATTGCAGAAGGCGAAACGGTCTTCCCGCCCATCAGCCTTTATGAAGATGGCTTTATGCTGGCTGGCCTGGAAGACCGGGGGGCTGATATACATTTCCCAAAATCTGCCAACCCCCTTGTGTGCCGGATCATGCATTCCCGCATGGTAGGGCCTGACCAGCAGAATATTTCAGCAACCACACGCATGCACACACGATTTGACAAAAACCAAATTCGCAGTCTTTACCCAGACATGCATGAAGGTGTTATGAGCTTAGTAAAACATACCAACAACTCTAATCCAGTGAATGATCATGCGGCTGCTACCCAGCGGAGCCTAGACGGGCGAACTCATGCCTAAGCTTAGACCTCCCACCCCCAGCTTAGATATTTACACAGATAACACCCCCAAGGGAGAAGACTGCATCATTCGGTCCCTAACGGGCGGCAGCTACATCCATATTGATGCAGCTGGGGCGTCTTTTCGCTATTCTTTGGAAGCCGCCAAACAAGGGCGCAAAGAACCTTCCCCACGTCCTGTCGCTCTTGAAAACCTGAAAGCAACATACAGAACATTGGGTGCCTGGGTTGCCAATGAATTTGGGCAACGGGTGATTGATCATTTGGATGAACACCCCAACACACCTGTTCAAGAACTGTATGATAATGTTGCCACTGAAATCTTAAAACACATGAGCAATCTTGGTATTGATTATGCAGAAATCCCTGTGTGGCAGCGCGAAGCTATGTCCTTCACGCATGTTCAGCTGACGGACGGTAAAATCCACATCCACCGCGTTGGGGATGTTGCATGCTTTATTGAGCATCAAAATAATAAGTTGACTGAAATGACTTCAGACCCTTTTCACGATATTGAAGGCCCTTATCAAAAAGAAAGAACTGATATATTGAGTGGAACGCTGGGGCACGCCACGGATAGCGTTGAATTTTTCTGCCAAGATTATGCTGGTTTTGAACACGAAGGCATTAAGTGGGATGGTCTGGTTAAAAACCGGATAGATATGATCTACCACCGTGGTAAGTGGGCCAAAATTGCAGGTGCTTTTCAGGCTATTTTGGGCGCAGAAGATTTATGGCTGCCCCATATTTCATCTAACACTTTTAATACCGCTGAAATCAACCGAATTGTTACAAGTTCTGATGGGGTCTATCAAAAAGGGGTTGGCTATGGCCTGATAGAAAGCCCCAAAGATTTTTTATCCGCCTTGGGACAGGCGGGTTCGGCGATAAGCACCATCGCAGCGCGCATTCGCACCCACGAAGAAGAACATAGACAAGATGTCTATCCAGATGATATGTCTTTAGCTGTTTTAACTGTTAAATCACGCTAAAAACAAACGAACCCCCAGACAAAATTCAGGAGTCCCTATGAAAAACTTTATCTTTGGAACAGCAACATCTTCCTATCAAATTGAAGGCGCCGCAACACAAGATGGCCGCGGACCCAGCGTTTGGGATATGTTTTCTCACACCCCCGGCAAAGTCGAACGCAATGAAAATGGGGATGTGGCTTGTGACCACTATAACCGCTGGCAAGAAGATGTCGGCCTGATCACCGATCTTGGGGTGGATGCATACCGTTTTTCTTTCAGTTGGTCTCGGCTTTTACCCGAAGGGGTTGGCGCTGTAAATCAAAAAGGGTTGGACTTTTACAACAACCTAATCGATGGCCTGCTTGAAAAGGGCGTTGACCCGTGGGGCACGCTATTCCATTGGGACTTACCATTAACATTGCACGAAAAAGGGGGGTTCCAGAATCGTGATATCATCAACTGGTTTGAAGAATACACAAACCTGATTGGTACACATTTTGGTGACAGAATTAAAAACTTTGTTGTTGTGAACGAACCAGGCGTTTTTGCCACCCACGGATACTTACGTGGTGTACATGCCCCTGGCCTGACAGATATCGATGCATATAACGCCGCTGTTCATCACCTAAACATGATAATGACGCGTGGGTATAAAGTTCTGAAAGACCTAAGCCCCACAGCCCAGGTTGGATCTTCTTTTGCTTACACCGTCACGCAACCTGCAACAGACTCTGCTGATGATAAACTGGCAGCTGAAATTGCTGAAGCCTATGAACATGGAAACTACCTAGATCCTTTGTTTTATGGAAAGTACCCCAACATCTCGGCCGATCAAATTTCCCCCTATGTTAAAGACGGCGATTTAGAACAGATTCAGGGATGCTATGATTTCATTGGCATTCAGCACTATATGCCATTTTATGCCCGCAAGGACGAATCAGACATCTTCGGGGTACATCGTGACTTTGAAACCATGAAAACAGATTTGCCCAGAAGCTCCTTTGGTTGGATTATTGAGCCTGAAATTTTCAATCAGGCCCTGAACCAAATGAAAGAACGCTATGATAATCCGCCCCTATACATTACAGAAAACGGCATGGCGAACTTTGATACCCTTGAAAATGGCGAAATAAACGACCAAAAGCGGATCCAATATTTTGAAGACTATATATCTGAAATGCTAAAAGCCCGTGAACAAGGCGTTGATATTCGCGGATACTTTGCCTGGTCTTTGATGGATAACTTTGAATGGGGTGCAGGATATTCCCAAAGATTCGGCCTTGTGTATGTTGATTACGACAATGAACAAGCCCGCATACCCAAAAACAGCTACCACTGGTATGCTAATAAAATTAAGCAACTGAAAACTGGTCTCAGCCAAGCTGCTTAACAAGCTATTATAATAAGACAAAAAAAGAGAGCCTTTAGCCCGGCTCTCTTTTTTTATAGGGATGCCCCTAAATCTTGCGTAATTTTGTTCTTTACACTGGGTTTGTATTGATCTAAAACACAACCAGCTTTAGAAGCCTGTTAATAAAATATTAAAAAAAATGAAATTTTAGTAAATTTTTTATTGACAGAGTTACCCAAACACCATATAAACTGATAACAAAGTTTCCCAGACGGGTTTTAATTTGAACATAAATTTAAAATCCGCGAATTAACTTAAATGAAAGTGATTTAAAAATGAAAACGCGTATTAACAAGAATTTTGAAGCCACAGAAGCCCCATCGAACGATGACTTCCGCTACACGGCCCGCCGCATTAAGCTGGACCGCATTGATCGTCAGATTTTAAGCGACCTACAAGAACATGGCCGCATGACAAACGTTGAATTAGCAGAACGTGCTGGAATTTCAGCCCCTCCTTGCCTTCGTCGTGTTCGTGCTTTGGAAGAAGCTGGCTTTATCGAAGGATACCACGCAGATCTTAACTCTTCTGCCCTTGGGTTCTCAATCACAGTATTTGCCCACGTTGGCTTGAAGGATCAGTCAGAGCAAGCACTGGTTGAATTTGAAGAAGCTTTACAGGGATGGCCTGAAGTTCGCGAATGTCACATGCTGGCTGGCGATACTGACTTTTTGCTGAAAATCGTTGCTCAAGACTGGGACTCTTACCAGTTCTTTGTAACGCGCAAGCTGACAGCTGCCCCCCACGTGAATTCTGTAAAATCGTCTTTGGCGATTCGTACAACCAAGAAAAAAGCTGGTGTTCCAATTGAAGTTGGTGATGCACCACGCAAAACAGCTGAAAAAACTTCTAAGACATCTACAAAGTCTGAAGAGAAGAAAGCAGCTTAAAACCTTTTATTGGGTAGAGAAAATAAAAAAGGCTTCTGAGAAATCAGGAGCCTTTTTTTATGCACTATGCGCCCTACCGGGCTTTGCGCTACATAAAGCCTTAAAAAAACTAAAGCTTACTTATATTCAATACTTACCACTTCATATGTTTTTGAGCCACGGGGCGTAGTCACCACCACCTCATCATCAGCCTTTTTACCAATCAAGGCCTTAGCAATGGGGGACGCAATAGAAATCAGGTTCTTTTCAATATCTGCTTCTGGCTCACCCACGATCTTATAGCTCACCTCTCCATCAGTATCGACATCAAACAACACCACTGTGGCACCAAATTTAATAGAATCTCCCCCTACTTTCACGGGATCGATAATATCGGCCCGGCCCAGCACGTCTTCCAACTCCATGATGCGGCCTTCGTTAAAGCTTTGCTTTTCCTTGGCTGCATGATATTCAGCATTCTCTGACAAATCCCCATGGGCGCGCGCCTCTGCAATAGCAGCGATAATAGCTGGGCGCTCTACAGATTTGCGATTCTTTAGCTCAACTTCTAATTCTGCATGGCCACTTTTGGTAATGGGAACTCTTTGCATGATTCTCTCTCAAACTTTTTTTGCTGTTATCATAAAAAAACGGGGCGCAAATCCCCGAACTTGTTTTTTATACGCCTTTTGATTGCAAAAATCAAATGCTGCCCGCCAACTTTTTACCCAAACCTCACCTTTCTGGGATTTTATTTGACAGCCTTCGGTAAACACCCTAGAAATTATCTCAAAGAGACACAAAAGGAACATCCATGACGCTCGCAACTACAGAAACCACACAAATAACCCCCATCCACGAAAGCCAAGCGAAAATGGAGGGACGGGCTGCGAAAGTCCACGGCACCCTAAAGCAAGCACTAACTTCTAAAGAACTATCCGATTTTGAGGCTTTTGCAGAAGCCGTCGATGAATATAGAAGCTTTTTTACCAGCACATACATATCTTCTTTTAATAACAAACAACGCGTTATTGCCGAAAGTATCCCGTCCCTTCAACTTGCTGCACAGGTTTTACTAAATAATGAAAGGATACTGCGCGACTCTTTTAAGGTAAGGCACTCTATCTATGAAGCTTTTAAATTCATTCTAAAATACAGTGCCCCTGAAACAGATTTTGCACGCACCGCTATTAGAACTTTACTCAATACCCTTTACCCCCTAGAGCTTGAATTAGAAAAAACAAATTCTGCTGAAAACATTCTAAATACAATCATAAAATATGCGCCAACACCTTTTAAAGAATCTGCATGGCAGCAAATTGTCTGGAAACTGGCCCCCAAGCAAATAGAACAATCACAACAAACTGATGACAAAAGCATCGCAGAACAAAAGCTGCATCAAGCCAACAAAAACTTAACAGACCTTTTTCAGGAAATAGACGTCGGTCATGAGTTGGAAGTAGAAATTTTGGATGTAATCGAACAACAATTAATTCCTGCTATGACTAATCTAGACAACCCAGAAAGCGCTAAAAATGCTTTGATGTTCCTAATAAAGTACGCCGATACTGAAGATAGAATAAAAAGAACATTGAACCCACTTCGTCAAGATGTATACCCCAAATACAGCAAAAGCTTTCCCCATAGCGCGCACACGCTTTTGGAAAAAATCTACCAGTGTGAATTAAAGCTTGTTGATAAATCTAATCACCCAGCCCTTACCCAAAAGTATGTGTCTGACCTTCTTGAATTATCAGATAACCTGGTCGCATCACAGCACCATTCAATAGCTATAGACGCTTTAAAAATTGCAGTGGACAGCGCACAAGAAAGCCAGAAACACACTGCCCTGGGCAAGTGGGCAGATATTTTACCCCATTTAAGACCAGACGACACAGCATTATGGAACAGCTGGGATATTTTGGAGCAAACAAAGGATGCCCCCTTGCGGACTAAGGTTGTAAGTAACTTGCTTAAAGAAGATGGCATCATTGATCAACTCCGCGGCTGGACCACCCCTAACGGGTGTAAGGTTGCAACAAACGCCTTGTTAGAGGTTCTAAAGTACGCACCAGAATTCAAAAAAGATATCATTGCAAAGCTAGTTGATCTGTACACAAAACCAGAGATCATTGCCCGTCATAAAGAAGGGTATGCTGAGCTCTTTCCCTGGAAAGAAATTAAAAAACTGGGTGAAGCCTGCCTGCCAAGGCATATTACAAGCATTGCTGATTTAGCCACAAAAATTGAAGAAGCCATCCCCGAAAAAGCACCGGAACCACCAAAAACCGTCAGCGCAGAAAATGCCAGGGCCATCACAGCAAAATTGTTGGAAAATCTGCAACAAGCGGTAAGGGGCTAAGACAGAGGAACAAAAAATGACTGAACATAATCACCCGCTTTTAGCAGAAAAGTATGAAGCCACCTGGGAAGAGCTATCCACTGCGATAGAGGCCTCAAGGGGCGACGCATCTGCAGAGAATGCAGAACGCCTTGCTTCAGCAATACAGCAAACCATCAACTTACATACCAACCCCGTTATTGAAGCGCCAGTGGAAGATTTTATCCCTGCCCTTTTAATTGGCGTGGAAGAGCTGGCAAGCATCACTGATATCCTGTCTCACACAGCTAACGACACCGGGGACCTTTGGAATGTGCTACACAGCTCATTAGAGTTTATTGCAGAAAACACAGGGGCTGAAGACCCTGGCCCCAGCCGTCGGGTGGCAGTTGAACTGATGATTAACCCCTGCTTAAACCACCATATACACACAACAGATTACAAAAAGGCGGCATCGTGCGCTTTAACAATTCTGGAATATGAAGTACCTAACCAACCAGACTCTGCGGCGGGCAAACTTGTCGACAGTGTTGTTTTCCCGCTCATTAAACAAGGGGATTTAGATACTGCGAATAATGTCATCGATCACGCTTGGGAAAAACTTTCAAATTATGAGAAACCAAAATTAGACGTCGCCGTGGAAAAATTGGCAAAAGCCTATATCCAAGCTGGCAATCTTGACGCGGCGGCAAAAACTTTAGAGCTATGCGCTGATAATCCAGCAATGTTCAATACTGTTTGTGATGATTTACTGCCTGCCTATTATAAAAAAGAGAAAATTGGTTTCGGACTAACAGAAGAAGAATCTACAAATATACAATACTGGGTAGATCATATTGCTAGAAATGGAGACCGAACACATCATATGCTCCTTTGGGTAGGTGAAATTAATCGCTACTTTGGTTTAGCAATGGCGGGCCGCAATGTTTGCACCAATTGTGCAAACATCCTGGGTGTTTTTGAGATGATTGAAGGCAATGAATATATCAAAGGAAAAGCGGCGGAAGCTGTTGCCGGTATTATTCTGGGGGAAACAGCACCATTGATGAGTTATGTTGACGTCCACCAAAAACTTATCCCTGCGTTGGGGCGTAATAACTTGAGCAACTATTTACTGGCGGACGAACACACCACAGGCGCGTTAATAGATGCGCTGCAAAAAATAAAACCAGACACGGCTGTTCCAAAAGTCAGCCAACAAACAGCCTTGGCAAAATTTATGCGTCGGGCGGGCCACCAAAAAGCTTAGGCAACTAAACCCAAACGACACTGTCTTGTAAGAATGAAGTGGAAAACTGCCATAGCCCTTCTTGTGGGCCGACCATCCTTTTATTATAGGGGTTAACCAACAGGCGGTTTCTCTACCAGCAGCACTTTGTGCCCAGCTTTTACCAGCATAGCCCGCGACACACGCCCTTAGGAAGCTTTTTTCAACGGGGGTTGCGCGGCCAAACCTGCCAGATGTTCCTGCACAGATTTAACCTTCAAGTTGTCTTCCTTCAACGCTGTTATTCCGCGCACAACAGACCTAAAACTGGATGCCACAGTATAGTTGGGAATATTGCGCTTTAACGCTGTTTCGCGAATTGAAAAACTGTCGGCAATAGCCTGAGCACCCCCGGTGGTGTTAAAAATCAGGTCTACATCACCACTGACCAACCGATCAACAACGTTGGGGCGGCCCTGCATCACTTTATTGACAAACTCAACTTCCAGCCCTTTTTCAGACAGGTATTTCTGGGTTCCCTTGGTGGAAATAATCTTAAACCCAAGATCAATCAATCCTTTGGCTGCTTCATAACAAGCTTGCTTATCTTCATCCTTCACAGAAATAAAGACTGTACCTTTGGTTGGCAACTTAACACTGGCAGCCAGCTGCGATTTGGCAAACGCCTGGGCAAATGACATATCCAGCCCCATAACTTCCCCAGTTGATTTCATTTCTGGCCCCAAAATTACATCCACGCCAGGGAAACGCGAAAACGGGAACACAGGTACTTTCAAAGACATATGCTGTAAATCCAACGGCTGTAAATTAAAACTTGCCAGCTTTTCCCCTGCCATTAAACGGGATGCAATTTGTGCTACAGCAACGCCAGTTGCCTTGGCAACAAATGGTACCGTGCGCGATGCCCGGGGGTTTACCTCCAACACATAAATATCTGTTCCTTGAATGGCAAACTGTGCATTCATCAAACCAACAACATTCAACTCTTTGGCAAGGTTTTGGGCTTGTTTTGCCAGTTCATCCTGAATTTCTTGAGACAAAGAATGCGGCGGCAATGTACAGGCCGAATCACCAGAGTGAATTCCGGCTTCTTCAATATGCTCCATGATACCTGCAACATAGGTATCATGCCCATCACACAGAACATCCACATCCACTTCTGTGGCCCCTGCTAGGTATGAATCCAGCAAGACAGGGTCATTCCCAGAAACAATTACAGCCTGACTGATATACCGTTCCAGACCGGCTTGGTTATCAACGATTTCCATGGCACGCCCCCCCAAAACATAGGATGGGCGAATCACCAGCGGGAACCCAACATCTTTTGAGACCGCAACCGCCTCTTCTAAAGAACTTGCCAAACCATTGTTGGGTTGCTTCAGCTTCAGTTTACGCAGCAATTTTTGAAACCGTTCACGGTCTTCGGCCAAATCAATGGCATCTGGCTCTGTCCCCAGAATGGGAATACCTGCCTCTAATAACGCATGGGAAAGTTTCAGCGGTGTTTGCCCACCCAACTGAACCACCACCCCTTTCAGGGTGCCTTTACCCTGTTCACGCTTGCAAATTTCAATTACATTTTCCGCGGTTAAGGGTTCAAAATATAAACGGTCCGACGTGTCATAATCAGTGGAAACTGTTTCTGGGTTGCAGTTCACCATAATTGTTTCATATCCAGCTTTTTTCAAACCAAATACAGCATGAACACAGCAGTAATCAAATTCAATCCCCTGGCCAATGCGGTTAGGCCCAGACCCCAGAATGATAACCTTTTCTTTGTCAGAGGGGTCTGCTTCGCACACTTCGTCATAGCTAGAGTACATATATGATGTAGAAGATCTGAATTCCCCAGCACAAGTATCAACCCTTTTGAAAACAGGGGAAACACCCAAAGAATCACGTTTATTCGCAACGTCTTGTTCGCTCATGTTTGTTAAGTTAGCCAAACGACTATCAGAAAAACCTATCTGTTTTAACTTGCGCAGTCCTTCTGCTGTTTCAGGCAGGCCATTTTCTGCAACGTATGTTTCTGTTGCCACCAGCCCTTCAACTTGCTCCAAAAACCATGGATCCATTTTTGTGTATTGATGAATTTTTTCAACTGTCATTCCAACACGAAAAGCCTGTGCCACTGTTAACAACCGGTTGGGAACTGGCTTTGCCAGCTCTGCTTTTAGCGCTTGCAGGCTTAAATCCTCATGAACAGGGCTAAGTCCATCCAAACCTGTCTCCATAGATCTTAGCCCCTTTTGCAAGGATTCCTGAAAGGTCCTGCCCATGGACATCACTTCCCCCACAGATTTCATCGATGTTGAAAGCAATGCATCGGCAGTGGGGAATTTTTCAAAAGTAAAGCGAGGAATTTTTGTGACCACATAATCGATCGCCGGTTCAAACGATGCTGGCGTTGTCCCAGTGATATCGTTCATCAATTCATCCAGCGTATAGCCAACAGCTAACTTGGCAGCCACCTTGGCAATGGGGAAACCTGTTGCTTTAGATGCCAACGCAGAAGACCGCGATACCCGCGGGTTCATTTCAATCACCACCATGCGGCCATCTTCTGGGTTCACAGCAAACTGCACGTTAGATCCCCCTGTTTCCACCCCAATTTCCCGCAACACAGCCAACGAGGCATTGCGCATAATTTGGTACTCTTTGTCCGTCAGGGTCAAGGCTGGGGCCACGGTGATGCTGTCCCCCGTATGAATTCCCATGGGGTCAATGTTTTCGATAGAACAGATGATGATGCAGTTATCCGCGGTATCGCGCACAACTTCCATTTCAAATTCTTTCCAACCCAGCACAGATTCTTCCAGCAAAATCTCACCAACAGGGGAAAGCCGCAACCCATTTTGTACAAGCTCTAAAAATTCTTCACGGTTATAGGCAATTCCACCGCCTGTTCCCCCCATGGTAAAAGACGGGCGTGAAATAATCGGCAAGCCAATTTCAACGACAGCCTCTTCGGCTTCTTCCATAGATCCCACCATAATTGAACGGGGAGATTCCAGCCCAATTTTATCCATCGCCTGACGGAACAGTTGGCGGTCTTCCGCTTTTTCAATCACGGCAGCTTTGGCGCCAATCAACTCACAGTCATATTTTTCAAAAATACCGTGCTTGTCTAATTCCAACGCACAATTTAACGCTGTTTGCCCACCCATAGTGGGCAAAACGGCATCAGGGCGTTCTTTGGCAATGACTTTCTCAACAAACTCTGGCGTGATGGGTTCAATGTATGTGGCATCGGCCAACTCTGGGTCGGTCATAATAGTGGCAGGGTTGGAGTTAATCAAGATGACCCTGTACCCCTCTTCACGCAGGGCTTTACAAGCTTGCGTCCCCGAATAATCAAACTCGCACGCTTGACCAATAATGATGGGGCCGGCCCCAATAATCAGAATGGATTTAAGATCAGTTCTTTTTGGCACTAATTTATTCCTTTACTAAAAGTGGGGAAAAGCATACTTTTGGTCGTAATGAGAGACAAAAGATGACGAAAATTTCCAAGCATCCTATTAAAAAAGACGGATTGTCCCGCAGGGATGCTTTGTGCTTGATGGGATGCACGGCGGTGATTCTGCCTATTGGCATTGCGGTTGAAAGTACGATGTACGTAGTTGGTAAGTTTAAAGGGCCAGAATGGCGCACACGCCGCAAAATTGCGATTCAGGAGAGAGAAGGTCCCTATGGATTTGTTGGCACCAGAGAGTATGCCCTTGATAGGAGTCGATGCTGAGATGCCAAAGTATACCGAAAACCATTCAGAGGAAACCCGCCTGCAATATTGGGGCCTTGTTGCCGCGATAGGCGTGGCTGCACTTGCATTAATTACAGTAGAAAAATTAAATCCTGTGAACGTTCTTCGCGCCTTATCCCATAAAACCAAAGGAAAATAGCTACGCCGCATCCATCATCTCCGTAAAACGGTGGAACAGATGGTTAGAATCTTGCGGACCTGGCGATGCTTCTGGGTGGTGCTGTACAGAAAAAACAGGTTTGTCTGTCAATTTAATACCTTCATTGGTTTTATCAAACAAAGACATATGCGTGCGCACCACATTGGCCGGCAAAGATTTCTCATCCACCACAAACCCATGGTTTTGGCTGGTGATTTCCACCTTTCCGCTTTCCAAATCTTTTACAGGGTGATTCCCCCCACGGTGGCCAAGGGCCATCTTTTCGGTTTTTCCACCCAACGCCAGGCACAACATTTGGTGACCAAGGCAAATCCCAAACATGGGCTTGCCGCTATTCAATAATTCCTGAATAACAGGCACGGCATATTCACCCGTAGCGGCCGGATCCCCCGGCCCATTGCTCAGGAAAATACCGTCAGGGCTTTTTGCCAACACATCTGCCGCAGAACTTTGCGCGTGCATCACTGTTACTTTGCAACCGGCTTCTGCCAATTGGCGAAGGATGTTTTTCTTCACCCCATAATCCAAAACCACCACGTGGTGCTTGGGGGATGTTTGGGTTTTATAACCTGTTCCCAAATCCCAGCCAGCTTGATCCCATTCATATGTTTGCTTGGCAGATACCTGAATCGCCAGATCTAACCCTTTCAGGCCAGACCACTCTTGCGCCTTCTTCTGCAAGGCAGGGATATCAAATTCACCCTTTTCATTATAGGCGACCACCCCTTTGGGGGCACCGTTATCACGTATACGGTGGGTTAAAGCACGGGTATCAACATCCGACAGCCCAATCATGTTATTCTTTTCCATCCACGGGCCAAGGTGACTTAATGCACGGAAATTACTGGGGTTTGTTACATCAGCTTTGGTAATAAGGCCAAGAGCGGACATACCATCTGTTTCAATATCTTCATCATTTGCGCCCACATTTCCAATATGTGGAAAAGTAAACGTGATGATTTGTCCCGAATAAGACGGGTCTGTCAAAATTTCCTGATAGCCTGTATGGGATGTATTGAAACAGATTTCGCCGACTTTTTCACCCTGAACACCAAACCCAATACCAAAAAATGTTGACCCATCCTCGAGAACGAGGCAGCCTGTTTTTAGAGGGTTTTCCAAGTTGTTCACAATCTCTCTTATCTGTAATCGTTTTGGCAAATTGACGGAAATCTATAAGATGTTTAAAACCAGGTCAAGAAGAATTGCACTATAGTCACAAAAGTTTGAGGAAAAAATGAGTTTACGTGAAAGATTAACCACCGCCATGAAAGAAGCCATGAAGGCAAAAGATCAACGCACGCTGACCACAGTACGGTTGATTAACGCAGCTGTAAAAGACAAAGACATCAGCGCCCGAACCGGCGGCAAAGGTGAGGGAATCAGCGATGCAGATATCCTGAGTTTATTACAGTCCATGATCAAGCAGCGTCAGGATTCCATCAAAATGTATGAAGATGGTGGTCGCCCAGAACTGGCCAAACAAGAGCAAGAAGAAATTGATGTCATCAAAACTTTTTTACCAGAACAGATGGATGCAAGCGCCACAGAAAGCGCTGTTGAGGGCCTGATTGCTGAAGTTGGCGCTGAAAGTATGAAGGACATGGGTCGTGTTATGGCCGTGATGAAAGAAAAATATGCAGGGCAAATGGACATGGGGTTAGCATCAGGTCTTGTGAAAAAGAAACTGGCCTAGTAAAACTAAGCCACATAACAGGCTGAACAAACAGCCAAGCAGGGATATAGAATAACGATGAAATTTCCATCCTCTTTTCTGGATGAGCTAAAAATGCGATTACCTTTGTCAGAGGTCATTCGCAAATATATCCCTGTGCAGCGCAAGGGAAAAGAGTTCCAGGCCCTGTGTCCGTTCCATAATGAAAAAACCCCGTCTTTTACCATTAATGATGAGAAAGAATTTTATCACTGCTTTGGCTGCGGCGCCCACGGCAGCATCTTTGACTTTGTCATGGATCATCAGAATATGTCGTTCCCAGAAGCGGTGGAACATTTAGCCAGCCTGGCCAACATGCAGGTACCACAAATGACCCCTGCCCAGCAGCAGCGACACGAAGAAAGAAAATCCCTGTTCGATGTGACAGAGACAGTCACCACATATTTTACCGACAACTTATTCGCCCCTGTTGGACAAGATGTGCGCGAATATTTACGCAAGCGCGGGCTGAAAAAATCTGCCGTCAACAAATTCCGTCTGGGGTACGCCCCAGATTCAAAATCGCGCCTGAAAGCATATGGCCAGGAACATGACATCGGGGAACAGCAGCTGGTGGACACCGGCATGTTGATCAAAACTGATGACCGCAGCACCTATGACAGGTTTCGGGGCCGCTTGATGTTCCCCATTGAAGATGCCCGCGGCCGGGTGATTGCCTATGGCGGGCGCTTGCTGGATGCCAACACCAAAGCTGCCAAGTATTTAAATTCGCCAGAAACCGACCTGTTTCATAAGGGCCGAACCCTGTACAACATTAAAAATGCCAAAGCTGCCCGGCAAAATCATATTTTAGTGGTGGAAGGGTACATGGATGTTATCGCGCTGGACCAAGCTGGTTTTCAGAACGCCGTTGCACCGCTGGGAACAGCTTTGACGCAAGATCAAATACAACTGTTATGGCAAAGCACAGACAGCATTGTCGTTTGCTTTGATGGGGACAATGCTGGGCTGCGCGCAGCTGCCCGATGTGTGGAAACTGTGCTACCCATTTTAAGTTCTGGCAAGGAGATGAAATTTATCCACCTTCCCACAGGCGAAGACCCCGATACATATGTTCAAAAAGAAGGGCAAGAAGCCTTTCAAAACATGATTCATTCTGCCCAAGCCCTGCACGAAAAAATAGTAGAGCTGGAAATGGCCAAGCGCCCACTCAATACGCCAGAGGCAAAGGCTGATTTTTATAACCGCCTGAAAGCCATCACCAAAACCATTCAGGACCCCATGCTGTCCTCCATGTACTACAGCAGCCTGAAGGAAAAGGCTGGCAAGATCCTTTACAAAAAACGCCCCTTTACAAAAAAGGGGGAAGCACCCTCCGCCTTTATGGATGGGTCTGGCACGAAAACACTGAAAGATTTGGAGCTGAACTGCAAAGCACTGTTGGCAGCCCTGCATCTACATCCACAAATTTTAGATCACGCGTGGGAATATCTGGGTGGCATCACTTTTACCAATAATGTCCTGCATGATATTCAACAAAAATTTATCGATGCCCACTTAAACGGGACAGCCCTGGAATTTTCTGACCATGAAACTTCCATCCTGAAAAACCCAACCTTAAAAACCATGTTTCCCATGCTGGACCAAGACTTAACCGCAGTAGAAGATTGGTGGTACGAAACCGCACAAGCCTTGATTGACAAGGAAAAAACCGCGGTAGGGCCAACCGTACCAACAGACCTGGATGGCGGTAAGCTGGAAGATTGGTGGAAAGAATATTCCCGGACACTATCCGCAGAAGCCCCATAAGGCATTCAACAAGATCAAAAAAACCAATTAAAACTTGCATTACGCGAATAAATCACTAATTACATAGGGTACGCAAAGAAGTTCTTTTTTGTGCGGAAAATTTTTGTGGCAATTGAGGGAAAACACAATGGCAAAAGAAAAAAAGGCAACGAAGCAGGATACGGCCCCCGCTGAAGAGCAAGAGAACGAAGAAACAGTTGTCGTCGACGCAGATGCAGCCATCAAAAAGATGCTGGCTGGTGCCAAGAAAAAAGGCTACATCACCTATGACACCATCAACAAGCTTCTTCCACCAGATGATTTTTCCTCTGAACAAATTGAAGATGTTCTGTCCACCCTGTCAGACATGGGCGTTAATGTTATCGAAGATGAAGAAGATGACGATGATGCAGAAGACGTTGAACTAGACGATAAAGCCAAAAAAGGCGGAAACATTTCAGAATCTGACACAGGCCGGTCAGATGACCCCGTACGCATGTACCTGCGCGAAATGGGAAGTGTAGAGCTGCTATCACGTGAAGGTGAAATTGAAATCGCCAAACGGATTGAAGCAGGTAAAATCGCCATGATGGAGGGGATTTGTGAAAGCCCTCTGACCTTTAAAGCATTGGTGCGTTGGCACCAATCGCTAATCGAAGGCGATGTTCTGCTGCGCGACATTATTGATTTGGACACCACATACAAAGGCACTGAAGAGGGTCAAGCCAGCCAAGCCAGACAGGCCGAAGCGATGGCCCAAAAGAAAGAAGCTGAAGAAGCCCGCTTGCTAGCTGAAAAAGAAGCTTTGGAAAACCCCAAGCCAAAAGAGGAAGAAAAGAAAAAAGCTTCTAAGGATGGCGAAGATGAAGACGGCGATGAAGCAGAAGAAGACGCTGAAGGCGATGATGATGAAGATGATGAGTTTGACGAAGAAGCAAATGTTTCTTTGGCTGCCATGGAAGAAACGCTGCTGCCAGATGTTCTAGAAACATTTGAAAAACTGTCAAAAGCTTATAAGAAATTCAGCAAAGAACAAGAAGCCCGTCTTGAACTGCTGCAAACAGGAAAAGACCCAGATAAAAAATCTGAAACGAAATACGCCAAGCTTCGCACAGAACTAATGACCCTGATGGAGTCAATCCATCTGAACACCAGCACCACAGAAGAGCTGATGGATCAACTGTATGGTCTTAACCGTCGTATCCGCGATAGTGAAGGAAAAATGCTGCGCCTGGCTGAAAAATACAAAGTTAAGCGCAAAGACTTTTTGGATACATACCTTGGGTCAGAACTGGACCCAGAATGGGTAGACCGCGCCAAACAGAAAAAAGAAAAAGGATGGAAAGACTTTATTGCAGCTGAAGAAGCGCCAATTCGTGACTTGCGTGATGAAGTTTTGGAAACAGCTGAAGATGTTGGCCTGCCCGTTGGGGAATTCCGCCGCATTGTGGACACTGTTCAAAAAGGGGAAAGCAAAGCCGAACGCGCGAAGAAAGAAATGATCGAGGCCAACTTGCGTCTGGTGATTTCCATCGCCAAAAAATATACCAACCGTGGTTTGCAGTTCCTGGATTTGATCCAGGAAGGAAACATCGGCCTGATGAAGGCCGTTGATAAATTTGAATACCGCCGTGGGTACAAATTTTCGACCTATGCAACATGGTGGATTCGCCAGGCGATTACACGGTCAATTGCGGATCAAGCCCGCACCATCCGCATTCCTGTGCACATGATTGAAACCATCAATAAAATCGTCCGAACATCCCGCCAGATGATGCACGAAATGGGGCGCGAGGCAACACCAGAAGAACTGGCAGAACGCCTGTACATGCCGCTGGATAAAGTGCGCAAGGTTCTAAAAATTGCCAAAGAACCCATTTCACTGGAAACACCAATCGGGGATGAAGAAGATTCATCGCTGGGTGATTTCATTGAAGACAAAAATGCTGTTATCCCGCTGGATGCTGCCGTAAACATGAACTTGCGCGAAACAACAACGCGGGTTTTGGCTTCCCTAACACCACGGGAAGAACGGGTCCTGCGCATGCGTTTTGGCATCGGCATGAACACCGACCACACGCTGGAAGAAGTGGGCAAACAGTTTAACGTAACGCGGGAACGGATTCGTCAAATCGAAGCCAAAGCCCTGCGCAAGCTGAAGCACCCCACGCGATCTCGCCTGCTGCGCAGTTTCTTGGATACGTAAAGCCAACAGCTATTGTTTTTTGACAGGAACTTGTTTAAAACCATATGACCAACAGGTGGGGCCTGTAGCTCAGTTGGTTAGAGCGGGCCGCTCATAACGGCTTGGTCGGGGGTTCAAGTCCCTCCGGGCCCACCATTTTCTGGTTTGCAGAATCTATCTTACCCTACTCCGCCAGGCGAAGGTTGCTGAGTTGGGAGCCAATTTGGCGGAAGATGCCGGACAGTTCTGAATTTGACGGCGAATTAAAATACTGCCCCGGCGTAGTGGCGCAGCGGCGGTAAATATCTTGTGTGTCAGAATCATTCAAGCGGAAAGTAATCGTGTATAGAATAATACCTTCATCCTTCATGGCTTCGCACACATCTTCCAACCGATCATTGGCCCGGTCAATAGCTGTCCAACGGTTTGTCGTGCCAAGGCGCCCCCACCCCAACCGACCATAGGCAGTATAATCTGACCCCGCAGGACCCCCACCTTGGTGGTCATACATTTGGTTTTCCCCATCAGTCAGGATAATGGCAACTTTATCAATCAACGGGTCTTCATAGTCCAGCGGCAATTCCGCGGGAGTATCACCGCCCCATAACCCCCGCCATTGGGGGGAAATTGTTCGCCACCCCCAAACCAGGCCAAGGTTTGTTAATGTTCCCCCGCGGTGCCAGGGTTGCATTTCATCGATGGCATCCTGAATATCAGGTTTACTGGAAATCAAGGGCGTAATAGCAGGTCCACAACCCAAATTTGGTCCCAGTCCATTATTTTGCCAACTGTTCTCTTCACGAATGGGGGGCCAGTTATTATCAACATCACTGGGGTAGAAAAAAGGCGGCCACAACGTATCTTCATCCGCTAAATCCGGCGGGGTATCTGTCACATCCCCATCATTTACCTGACGTGCTTCTACGCACCCCTTCCAAACAGTGGGGGTAAAGTTGTTGGGGTTATAATCACGCAACCAGCTTGCGTGTGTGTTGCCCACATTAACAGCCGCCGTATAAGGCACAAGGCTAACCCAGAAATTAGGTATTTCATCAAAATCCCCATATAATATATTGATTAAATCTTGGGCGGCATCTTTCATGGTGGTTATTTTATTCCCGCCACGCATGGACCCTGTGTTATCCATGATCAAGGCCAATTCCATCCCGCGAACAGCCCGCTGAACTAAGGCACGGGCAGAAACATCCATTTCATCAAAATCAAAGACAGACATAAATGTGGTTTTGATGGTGGCGGTCGCCTCTATTGTAATGAACTCGTTATTTTCATCCGTGGTAAAAGTGGGTCCTGCAACCACAGCATCCATATACCCAGCAGGGAAGTTGGCAAAAAAGTATTTATCAATCTCTGCCTGTAAATCATCAGAGAAAATATCCCGTCCACCTGCAAGTGCCGCTGCATCGACAGCCTGGGAAAGCTTGGCTTTTACAAAATACCCACGGGCGCCATCCACCCCCAAACCAGATAAACCGACAAGGGGGATAATAGCCAACGCAATCAAAACACCAGTGGCAGCGGCTTGCTCTTGGCAGAACCGCCCCACTGTGTTGTAAACCCATTTTATTACTTTGGTTGTAACTCTGGACCCAACGTTAAATGTCCATTTTTTAATCATTTTTACGCACGCCTTTTAAAATGGCTTATGGATCTAGTATACAAAATGCAGGTAAAGAAAAAATTTTTAACACATTGAAATTAAATAAAATTTTTCATAAATACCTTTGTTAACCATCTAAAACATTGATGACAAAGGTGTGTTTTTCTAAGTCACTAAAATGCATCTTAAATTTTTCTTAAATCCTATTAAAATCCCGTTAATAAAACTTCTTGGTGTTAAGTTTTTGGTAACAGATCGCGTGTCATCCTGCCCTCAATGAACAACAAAAATCTATAAAAGGAGTGCGTAATATGTTCATGAAATTTATTAAATCAAAATCAGGTGCCACGGCCATTGAGTATGGTCTGATCGCCGCCCTTATTTCTGTTGCTGCCATTGCTGCGTTTGATGCAATGGGTGGATCACTTAATGACGTGTTCACGACAGTATCAGCAGAGCTTGATGAAGCTGTAACAGCTGGATCAGGTGGTGCTACACCATAAGGACCATAGATTAGGGGGTGTAAAATCCCCCTTTTTCCAAAAATTGCCATAACACCTGGCAAAACACCTGGAAGGTTCTTTTTAAAAATAAGGTAAAAGTAATGACTGGTTTTGATTCCCTTGTTCTGACCGCTTTTGTTGCAACAGCATTATATGCTGGTGCCGAAGATTGGAAACGATACGAGATTCCAAATTCTGTCTCTGTTGTTTTAATCGGTTTGTTTCTCCTACTTTCTTTTGCAACATCCAGTATTGCTTTCCTTCCATCTTTTATCACTGCTCTTTGTGTTTTGGTTATTGGATTTCTGTTCTTTGTAAAAGGCTGGTTAGGGGCCGGCGATGTAAAGTTTTTAACTGCTGCGAGTTTATTTGCGGGACCTCCGCTTCTCCCCTTGTTTCTCTATATTATTGCTCTTTCTGGAGGTCTTCTTAGTGTCTTGTTTTTAGTAAAGAGCAGACTCCTTTCAACGACAGCCGGGGCAACAGTTCGCCTGCCTTATGGCGCCGCAATTGCGGTCGGCTGTTGTTGGCTTTTTTCGCAGCGAATGGGGCTGGCTTAAAAGCCAAGCACGTATTTTTAGGACATTAGAAAAATGAATAAGAAAAAAGTTTTGCTTTTGGGCCTTGGCCTGTGCCTTGTGATTGTCCTGCTATTTAGTGGGGGCGAAGAAAAAGCACCTGCTGTTTCTGCTAAAGCCCCTGTCGTAATAGAGAACAAAATTTTGGTGGCCAAGCACCGTTTACCCCAAGGTTTGTTCTTAAAATCTGACCATGTTGAATGGGTCAGCTGGCCAAAAAATAAAGTTCATGCAGCGTACATCACCAAAAAAGAATCACTACCCGATACGTTTTACAAATCTGTTGTGCGCTTCCCTCTAACAGCGGGTGAACCCCTGACAGAAGAAAAAATTGTCCACCCCGGCCAACGGGGGTTTTTGGCAGCCACCCTGCCATCAGGCATGCGCGCCGTTAGTATTAAAGTAAAAGAAGATACAGGTATCAGTGGATTTGTGTTTCCTGGGGACCGCGTTGATGTTTTGCTAACCCAAGAAATTCGTAACCCAGATGATGAACAGCGCCCCATGCGTTATGCCAGCGAAACACTGCTGACAAACTTACGAGTCCTAGCAGTAGATCAATCATTTAAAACCCCAAATGAAGCCAACCCAAACGTGGCTAAAACTGTTACATTAGAAGTTAGCCCAGAACATGCAGAAGTCATTGCCGTGGCTCAAGATTTGGGGGACCTAAGTTTAAGCTTGCGCAGCCTGTCAGTTGAAACATCTGAAGAAGCCAAGCGCGTTCTGGCCAACAGTACAAACACTGTTATGAACGATGCAGATGCAGATTTGCTCAGTGAGTTTTATTTCCCAGATAACAAGAAGACCTATACCTGGGATGCTGACGCTAGCCAAATGGTGGGTAGAAGCATTGGATCAAATGTCGTTATTATGCGCGGCGTCCCAGGGTCAGAAGGGGGTCAATAACATGAAACATCTAACTGCTCTTATCTCATTCTTGTTCTTGTTGACTTTGCCTGTTATGGCCAGTGCCCAACAAGTTATAGAACCCAGTAAAGGCAAAATGTCTTTAGAGGTCAACAAAGGAAAGCTTTTAAAATTGTCCCAAGGTGCAACAGAAGTCTTTGTGGCAGATCCCACAATTGCTGATGTTCAGGTGAAATCACCCTCCATCATCTATGTTTATGGCCGTAAGCCAGGGGAAACAGTTTTATACGCAGTTTCCAGTGTGGGGGATGTGGTTGTGAATCAATCCATCAACGTCAGCCACAACTTGTCACGTCTGAATGAAGCGTTTAAAGATTTATTGCCCGGCACCACAGTCAAAGCACAATCTTTAGACGGCGGCATTGTGCTGACAGGCCAAGTATTCAACGCGACAGAATCAGCCACAGCTATTCGCCTGGCTCAACAATTTTCTTTATCTGAAAATGGGATTATCAACCAAGTGGCTGTTGCCAGCGCTAACCAAGTTAACTTGCGTGTGCGCATTGCAGAAGTATCGCGCGAACTGGTCAAGGAACTGGGCGTGAACTGGGATTCTGCCATCAATACTGGCAACTTTGTTTTTGGCGCTGCCACCGGCAGCCCTGTTGTGGGTGCTGCCGGTGCTTTTTTAACGCGCAATAATTCCACCAACAGTTTGTTTGGCAGCTTTTCTTCTGGATCTGCTGATTTAAACGCACTGATTGATGCACTGGACGATGAAAACTTGATCACAGTTTTGGCAGAACCAAACTTAACAGCCCTGTCTGGGGAAACAGCAGAATTCTTAGCTGGGGGTGAATTCCCGGTACCCGTCGCCCAAGAAAACAACACCATCAGCATCGACTTTAAAGACTTTGGCGTTAGCCTTGCCTTTACCCCCACCATTGTGGGCAATAACCGTATTAACTTAAAGGTGCGCCCAGAAGTCAGCCAACTCAGCGAAACAGGTTCCATTCAAATTGATGAATTACAGATCCCCGCGCTATCAACGCGCCGTGCGGAAACCACGGTTGAATTGGGCAGCGGGCAAAGCTTTGCTATTGCCGGGTTAATCCAACAAGATGGCGGTGATATCGTTAAACGTGTCCCCGGTCTTAGCAGCTTACCTATCTTGGGTGGGCTGTTCCGGTCTAACCGCTTTCAACGCCAAGAAACAGAACTGATGATTGTGGTGACACCTTATATCGTGAAACCTGTTTCTGGCCAAATTGCAATGCCAACGGATGCATACCAAGGCGCCCCCAGCATCAGTGAGAAGAAAAAAGAGGAAGTTGATTTAGCCAAAAACCTGGGCTTTAGCGTGGAATAATTTTGCAAAATAAACTTTACGACAAACCAATGGAGTTAAAACCATGGACTTTATAAAAATAACATCTGTTCTTTTCTTACTCATCACTACAGCTTGTGTGCCATCGGCCCATACCCGCCAACACACATTGGCCAACGTTCCTACTTTTGACAAACTAGATGGAAACGTAGCGCTTAACGGGTGTGAATCAACACATCAGTTTGGATGCTCTAACGCCATGGCATTGCAATCCATGATTGCCGATGAAAACGATTTGATTGAAGGGCGTGACCCTGGGCATGCTGACGGCAATACAGCTGCTGCCAGCATTCACCGTTACTGGAACAGCGAAACATACGAGTTAAGCGACAGTGTCAGCATTACGGAGATCAGCCAATGATTGATACATTGATAAAAAAAACTGAAACTCAAGAACCAGCAAAAGCTGTAAAAAAGGTAACCGTAAAAGCGTGCCTTCAGGACCCTGCATTTAAAGAGCTGTTCAACAAGTTTGATGCCATCGAGCAAGATCCCTCAAGCGTGTTGGAGCTGAACAAAAAGCTTTCCATGGATGGCGTAGATCTTCCCTCTATCTTATTTGTTGATTTAACATCAGCAGAAGATATGATTGAAGAAGCATCCACCCTGACATACCTGACACGGGGAAAAACATACCTGATAGGATTGGGTACAGAGAACGATGTAAAATATTACCGTGATTTAATTGCGCTTGGCTTTCAGGATTATTTGGCAAATACACCAGATAAACCCCTGACCCAAGAAGATATCAGCACTGCATTAAACCAAAGCCAAGATTCACAAAAAAGCAATTCCCGAGATTGCAAAACCATTGGCATAGTAGGGGTGCGCGGTGGCTGCGGGGCTACCAGTTTGGCCTTGAACTTGTCCTGGATTTTGGCTGAGAAAGGCCGTGGCGAAAGCGTTTTGGTAGATGTTGACCCCCATTACGGCACATTAGCCTTGAACCTGGACTTGGAACCCAGCATGGGATTTTCCGAAGCACTGCGCAACCCAGATCGCATCGATGACTTGTTTGTCAAAAGTGCGTTGGTTCCTGTACGCAATGATTTAAAGTTGATAAGTTTGGAAGAAAATTTGGATGACAAAGTTGATTTTGGTGTTCATGCGCTGGGATCCTTACTATTCGAATTACAGCGCAGCTTCAGCCACGCTTTGCTGGACATCCCCCGCACCAATCACGATGTGTTGAATATCGCCGCTAATCGTTTGCATGAAATTATTGTGGTCAGCGATTTAAGCTTAGCCGGCGCGCGCGATACGTTGCGGCTTTGCCAATTGCTAAAGTCTTACAAGAAAAATGTCTCTATTCGTTTAGTTTTGAACCAATCAACCAGCAGTGAAATTAGCAAATCTGACTTTGAGAAAACCGTAGGGTACACAGCAGCTTGTGTTCTGCCTCATGATAGCAAAACATTCTTGGAAGCCTCTCGCCAAGGCCGCCCCGTGATGGAAGCTGCTCCAAATGCTATCTATTCTGAAACAATAGAATCTATGATGTACCGCCTAATTGGTCGCAAGCAACCTGAAAAAAGACAAGATCTTTTGGGTAAAGCCATGGCGTGGTTAAACAGCTAAAAGGGGGGGCACGATGACAGCAGATACCCTGGACAGATTATCAAAACTTAAAAACCGGGTGGCAGAATCCTCCAAATCTGTGTCTGTGCTCAAGCATGCTACAGCAGCGGATTCTATTGCTGAAATTTTGGAGCAAACCCCAGCTTCCCAGCAAGAAAACCCAATTGAGAACGCAGAACCGGCTGTAAAACCCCACAATTCTGGAACAGATTTAGAAACCATAAAATCTAAAGTAATGCCCCCTTTGATGGAGCGCATCGATATTCTGAAAGTGGCAAAATTGGAAAGCACAGATCTGGCACGGGAAATTTCCCCTGTTATGGAAGATTTGTTGAAAGAACACAAAATCAATTTAAACGGCCAAGAGCGCCAGTCGCTAACCCACTCTGTGGTGGATGATATGCTGGGTCTTGGCCCGATTGAACCACTTTTGGCCGATGATGATATTACAGATATTATGGTCAATGGGCCGGATCAGATTTTTGTGGAACGCAAAGGAAAGCTGGAATTAAGCAATGTGAAATTCCGCAACAATGCCCACGTGATGAATGTAGCAACGCGCATTGTTTCGGCCATTGGTCGGCGCGTGGATGAAACATCCCCCATGTGTGATGCTCGCCTGGCAGATGGATCACGGGTAAATGTCATTATCCCCCCCCTGGCGTTGGATGGAGCGTCTATCTCTATTCGAAAATTTTCAAAATACAGCATCACGCTGGATTTAATGACCAAGCAAGGCAACATTTCAGAAGCCATGGCACAAGTACTAAAAATTGCGGCGCGGTCCCGACTGAATATTATCATCTCCGGCGGGACGGGATCTGGTAAAACAACATCACTAAATGCTCTATCACAAATGATTGACCATGGGGAACGCATCGTCACGATCGAGGATGCGGCAGAACTGCAATTACAGCAACCCCATGTTGTGCGACTGGAAACACGCCCCCCCAACTTGGAAGGCACTGGCGAAGTAACCATGCGGGACTTGGTTAAGAACTCTCTCCGGATGCGGCCAGACCGCATTATTTTGGGAGAGGTGCGATCCTCAGAAGCCGTAGATATGCTGCAAGCCATGAACACGGGCCACGATGGATCATTGTGTACCATCCATGCCAACAACCCGCGTGAAGCATTAACACGGATGGAAAACATGGTGGGCATGGCCGGCATCAACCTGCCCAGCAAAGCTGTGCGCACGCAAATTGCCAGCGCTGTCGATATGATCATTCAGGTTTCCCGCATGCGTGATGGTATGCGCCGCATCACCCACGTAACAGAGGTAGTAGGCATGGAAGAAGATGTCATCACCACACAAGATTTATTCAAGTTCCAATTTGAAGGCGAAGATGACAACGGCAACCTTTTGGGTAATTTTGCCTCTGCTCAGGTGCGGCCCAAATTTATCGATAAAGCATCCTATTTTGGATTGGACAAAGTCCTGCTGGAGGCACTGAAATGTTAATCAAAGCAATCACAATTCTGGTTCTTTGCTTGAGCAGCGTATGGGTCGCCATTAGCATATTGAAAGAACGACGCCAACAGAAAGGCCGCCTAAAAGCCATTCAAGATCGCTTCCAAGCCAATGGAGTAGACATCACGCCCCTGTCAAAAGGTGGCCGCTTTGATAAAACTGATAAAGTCCTGTGCAAATACTTACCACGGATTAGCAAATTGACAGACCGATTAAAGCGCGCCGGCCTAACATGGGGACCCACCCGCTATTACCTTATTTCTGCCACTGTTACCATCGCCACTTTTGGTTATCTGTTCGTGCACAAGGAACTTGCCGGAGGGCTGTCTGCTTTTGCCGGTGTAATTGCAGGGTTAACCCTGCCCTATTTTTTTGTGTCTGCAAAAATTAAAGGGCGCAAAAAACTGTTTATCGTACACTTTCCAGAAGCCATTGACTTAATTGTCCGTGGGCTTAAATCAGGCTTACCCATTACCGAATCCATCAAAACTATCGCCACTGAAATCCAAGGCCCGGTGGCTGAAGAATTTGAAAAGGTGGGCGAAGAATTAAAACTGGGACGAGAGCTATCCGACATTCTGTGGGATACGTCCAAAAAATTAAACCTGCCAGAGTTTGATTTTTTCGTCATCGCTCTGTCTATACAACGGGAAACTGGTGGAAACTTGGCAGAAACACTAGAGAACTTGGTCGATGTTTTGCGTCGTCGCAAACAAGTTGAAATGAAAATAAAAGCCATGTCATCAGAAGCCAAAGCCAGTGCCTATATCATTGGGTCTTTGCCTTTCATTATGTACGTCATGCTGTGGCAAATGAACCCTGACTACATGTCATACCTGGTGGATGATAGCCGTGGCATTATGCTGACCGCCGCCGCCTTGTTCTTTGTGGGATTAGGCGCCATGGTCATGCGCAAAATGGTGAGGTTTGAGATATGAGTATTTTAGACATCACCCTAGTTGCAACCATTGGCCTGTGTTTATATGTGCTGGGCAGTACCCTGCACGCATCACGGCTAACCAACACCCGCCTTAAGACCATTTCTGAAGGTTATGGTGATAAAAAACCAAAGGCGGACAAAGTACCAAAAACAACATCAGATTCCTTCATGCAAACGGTGGTTGAACGCTTAAAACTGATGAAAAGCCAACACGCCAAAAAGATCACCACTAAATTATCCCGCGCAGGGTGGAGATCTGAAAATGCTATGATCAAGTATCTGTTCTTTAAAGCCGTCTCCCCCATTCTTGTGGGCGGATATGGAGCATTCCTGATTTACAGTGGCACCTTTGTTGACAAAGGCCCAACCATCAACGCCATGCTGGCCATTCTATGCGTTATGCTGGGCTATTATGCGCCAGAAATTTACATCAAGAACGCTGGTGACAAGCGCATTGCAAAGCTGAAAAAATCCGTGGCTGATACCTTGGATTTGTTCGTGATTTGTGCCGAAGCCGGCCTGTCGCCAGACGCCACCATTAACCGTGTTTCTGAAGAAATCAAAAAGACGTACCCAGAAATGTCTGAAGAGCTGACCATCACATCGCTGGAGTTGGGCTTTCTGCCAGACCGCAAGGTTGCCTTCACCAACTTCCGCGATAGGTTGGGGTTAAAAGAAATCAACGCGCTGGTTTCCACATTGATGCAAACAGAAAAGTATGGAACACCCCTTGCCCAGTCCATGCGGGTTCTAGCAGGGGAATTTCGTCATGAACGCATGATGAAAGCCGAAGAAAAAGCCGCGCGGTTACCCGCGCTTCTAACCGTACCCATGATTGTTTTTATTCTGCCACCGCTGTTTGTGGTTTTGATTGGGCCGGGTATTTTAAAAACCGTTGATGCCTTAAGTGGTTTTTAAAGGGGGATACGATGAACAGTGTTAAATCAATTTCCCAACTGTTTACTGCGCAAAGCTTGCAAGCGCGAAATGCTATCGGGCATGGTCCGCAGTTTATTAAAAAACACCATCAAATCCCCAACTTGGGATGCTCGGTAATCTTGCGTCAAAACCTCTTCAGCACGGGCATGCAGGTTGAACAAACTGTATATCATGGCCAGGTTTGTGCGCTCTTTCACGCCAGCTTCTTGGCGTTGTACAATACCTTCCATTTGCAAAATAGCCTTTTCCCGGCTGCCAACCAACGCATAAGACAATGCCAAGTTAGAGGCAAGCTGCAAAGAATCGGGCGATCTTTTCAACCCTTTTTTATACCAATCTTGTGCCAAAGTGTGCTGCCCCAAACTGTCATAGGCCACACCCAAGCTATTAAATGCGCGGGCATTGGGTTGGGCGTCCAGAATTTCTTCAAGCAAGGAAACGGCCTTTCCAGCTTCGTCCTGAGACAAATAAATATTTGCCAGTGCGCGTTTTGTTTCCAAATCACGGGGGGTCAATTCCAGTACACTCTTATAAGCATCAGCCGCCGGGACCCATTGCTTCAATTCCTGAAAAACCTGCCCCATGCGCATCAATGGCAAAGGATTGCTGGGAAACTGTTCATGGGCGCGCTGATAAAAGCTGAGCGCCGTTTGCGTATCCCCACGCATCAAAGTGCCATCGCCAATGCGCACCAACTTCATGGCGTGCAATTGATCTTCATTATCCGGAGCAGAAGATGTGCTTTGGCAGCCAACCAAAACAAACAAGCAAAACAGAAATGTCAAAGCGCGGGTCATTAAATGAGAGTAAGTAACTTATCCTTGGCTGTAAACTTTATAAAGAACCGCAATGGTGCGGCGGCTGTGGAATTTGCTTTATTGTCGCCCACCCTGTTGTTGCTGCTGATTGGAGGGATAGAGATTCTAATGCTGATGTTTGTGAATATCTCACTGGAGGGGGGCTTGCGACAAGCTGCCCGTTATGGCGTTACCGGGGCAGAAACGCCCGCCGCCCGTGAAGCGCAGATTTTGGATATTCTGGATCGGCATACCTATGGCTTTGTGAATATGGCAGAAGCACGCGTTACCACAAAAATCTATGAAAGCTTTACCAGCATTGGCGCTCCAGAACCCCATACCGATGATTTGATTGCCAATGGCCAGTATGATGCTGGCGAAACTTATGATGATATCAACGGCAACGGCGCCTGGGATGATGACCAAGGCCGTCCAGGAATTGGGGAAACCAATGAAATTGTTTTATATAGAGTTGAATACGATTGGCCGTTTTTAACAGGATATATGGCCAGTGTAATTGGTGAAGAGCTAACATTGGGCGCAAGCATGGCGGTGAAAAATGAACCGTTTTAAAGTTCCAACAAAAGAGACGCAGCGCGGCAGCGTCATCACCGAAATGGCTTTTCTATTGCCGTTGCTGGTTATGGTGATTTTTTCCAGTGTTGAAATTTCACGCTATGTTTTATTGCACCAAAAAATTGACCGCACTGCCAGCACCATGGCCGATCTTGTCACTCGTAGTAATGATATTTCATTGGCTGAACTGACAGATTATTTTGAATCTGCCAATGCCGTCATGCAGCCGTTTCAATTAGCCGCAGAAGGCGCCATCATCGTCAGCAGCATCTATCAAGAAGAAGACCAAGCCCCGCGCGTGAACTGGCAACAAACTGGCGGCGGCACATTATCTGGCATCACCAGTTTGTTTGGCGCCACCAACAGCAACGCCACACTGCCCGAGAACTTTATTATGAATGATTTTGAAGCAGTGATCACCGTGGAAGTTTTTTATGCTTATCAACCCTGGCTGTTTGACCTTAGCATGTTTGGCTTTACCGAAGCCAACACCATTTATCATCGCGCCTTCTTCCGCCCACGGCTGGGGGATTTAAGCGTGCTGGGTTGAATTCTTGACAACCCACACCCAAATCCTTAAAAGAAACAAATGGCACATTTCTATCATTATACCTCTGAAAGGGCTTGGGAAGAGGCTATTTCCCTACCAGATCGCCCAGGTGGAGAAATCCCCAACGGGTTAAGGCCAATGAATACCTTGGCAGATATATATGGCCGCAATGATTCCCCTGACTTACCTGCTGAATTGAAAGAGAATGTGATAGAGGGATTGTTAGATCCAATTCCCCTGAGCTGGACAGACCATAAAATGGGGATGTCCGGGAAATCTGTTTGGGAAAATGCTGTTCTGGCAATTGCTATCGGGCGGCCTAAGAATGGATTTGCTGCACAGTATAAAGAAAAACAGAGCAAGATTTGTTTGCTGAAAGTGGATGTTACGCCAGAAGATCCTGTTTATGTTCTCGACTTTAAGCCCATTATTGACCAAAGCAAAGACATGCATGTTGATGCCCGCCTAACTGCATATCTGGGGACAAAAAGGCCCTTTTACGAATATTTACAAAACCCCACGGCTGAAATCCCCATTGTAATCAGTTGGGAGCGGGTCCCCCCAGACAAGTGTAGCGTTGCCTTGCGCCTTACTGCAAAAGAACTGTACAATACACAAATATATAAAGAAGCCACCTGTACGGAAGTTACAACAAGACAGCTGCAAAACTTTCATGCAGAGAAATACCGTTAAGCAGCACGGGTACGGCCAGAACGAACAGCTTGCTCTGTTAGGTAATCTGTCATCTTAAAGCTGCCACCCCCAAAGTTAGAAGCATGGGCCGCTGCGGCAAAGTTTTCTGCTGCTGCCAACGTTTCAACACCTGCAAACATCACTGCTTCACGGTTTCTGCGGTTTTGAATGCCCTTGTGTTGGGTGCGGTTGGATTTATGCATAATTTCATACGTTGCGGCCGACCAATCACCGTTGCGCACTTGTCGTGTTAAGTTGGGGCCAATTAAAGCGGGCCGATTAAACGCCAAAGATACCAACGCAATATACTGGTGATCTTGCAGCTCTACACCTTTAAACTTGCGATCTACAAAATCACGTGCTTCCTGCACACTATCTGCGAACAGCTGTTTAACCTGGCCATCTGTAAGCGCTTGGCGGCCTTCCAGCACATTTTGTAAATATTCCGCATCTACGCTCAGCGCTCTGCAAAATTGCGCTTTATTGCCCACTGCATCCAAAGAAAAACCCACCCCAATGGTGCGTTTTTTGCTGGTGCACGCATAAATTTTATTGTGTTTGCCCTCTGAATCCTTGATGAATTCAAATAGGCGTTCTTCTAATGAAGGTCCGGTGGTTGGCCGGTCTGCCTGCATCTGCGGCGCGTGAACTGGTTGCTGGGTAATCGTCGCAATAGATGGCACGGCTTCAATGGCATAGGAAACAGTGTTTGGCAAAGGACGAATTGGCATTGCCCCTATCTCTTGATTGACAATAGCTGGAGGGGATTCCTGTAGCGGTTCCTGCGAAAAATTTGCTGTTAAAGCCCCTAAACTCAAAACACTTGAACTGGTTCCCAGAACATAACTAACTGCCCTCATTTTTAACGAATATGCCATCTTACCCTCGTCACCCTTATGGTTTTATCCTTTTTGGATAATTTATATAGTTATATTGTAATTTTATTACAAAGTCAAGGGTTTGCAGATGATTATAACCGGGACTATTAATCGTTAAGCCCTTGCATTTTTCCCAGAAACATGCACATTTGGGGCCATGGTAGAATATGTTTATGTTATGAAAGGCATGTCCAAAACCTATCCCGGTGGGAAAGAGGTTATCAAGGATGTGTGGCTTTCGTTTTTGCCCGGCGCCAAAATCGGTGTTTTGGGCCCGAATGGGGCGGGTAAATCCACCCTGATGAAAATTATGGCCGGCCTTGATACCGAATTTAATGGGGAAGCGTGGGCCGCCAAAGGTGTGAATGTGGGTTACTTACCCCAAGAACCACAGCTGGATGAATCCAAAACCGTTGAAGAAAACGTGATGGATGCCTTGGCAGACCTGAAAAAACTGGTGGATGACTATGAAACTATCTCTGCCAAATTTGCTGAGGAAATGACAGATGATGAAATGAATCAGCTGCTAGCCGATCAAGCGGAACTACAGGAAAAGATTGATGCCGCAGATGCTTGGGATCTAAGCCGTAAAATTGAAATTGCCATGGATGCGCTGCGTTGCCCCCCTGGGGATTCTGGCGTTGCCAACTTATCTGGTGGGGAAAAGCGCCGCGTTGCGCTTTGTAAACTGCTGCTGTCAGAGCCTGACATTCTGTTGTTAGATGAACCAACAAACCACCTGGATGCTGAATCTGTTTCTTGGTTAGAGCGCTTTTTGGAAGAATACAAAGGAACCGTTGTGGCCGTAACCCACGATCGTTACTTCCTTGATAATGTGGCTGGCTGGATTTTAGAAATTGACCGCGGCCAATGTATTCCTTACGAAGGGAATTATTCTGGTTGGCTGGATCAAAAACAAAAACGTTTACAACAAGAATCTCGTGAAGAAAAAGCCCGCCAACGCGCCTTGAAAGAGGAATTAGACTGGATTCGTCAACCGGCCAAGGCCAGACAGACCAAACAAAAAGCGCGGATTCAATCTTATGAAACGTTATTGAATGAATCCAAGGAAAAGGCACCAGATACTGCCCAAATTGTGATTCCCCCTGGCCCACGCTTGGGAACAAACGTTATTAATGTTCAAGGCGTCACCAAAGGCTTTGAAGAGAAAATGCTGATCGAAGATCTATCCTTTCAACTGCCCCCTGGGGGAATTGTTGGTGTGATTGGTCCAAACGGAGCGGGTAAATCCACCCTGTTTAAGATGATCACCGGCCAAGACACCCCTGATGAAGGAACCTTTGCCGTTGGTGAAACAGTAGAGATGGGCTATGTCGACCAAAGTCGTGACAGCTTGGACGCAAACAAAAATGTGTGGGAAGAAATTTCCGGCGGTGATGATATCATCGACCTTGGAAGGCGGGAAATGCAAAGCCGCGCTTATGTTTCCATGTTCAACTTCAAAGGATCTGACCAACAGAAAAAAGTAGGCATGCTATCTGGGGGGGAACGAAACCGCGTTCACCTGGCCAAGATGCTGAAGAACCCGTGCAACTTGCTGCTATTGGATGAACCATCAAACGATTTGGATGTCGATACATTGCGGGCGCTGGAAAATGCTCTGCTGGATTTCCCAGGTTGCGCCGTGGTAATCTCGCACGATCGTTGGTTCCTGGACAGAATTTGTACACACATCCTGGCCTTTGAAGGCGATTCCCATGTGGAATGGTTTGAAGGAAACTATGGTGCTTATGAAGAAGATCGCAAACGCCGTCTTGGTGCTGATGCAGACCAACCGCATCGTATCAAGTACAAACCAGTCATCCGCAAAGCCGGATAGGTTTGAAAAATATAGATATTCTGAGAAAGGGGATATAAAATCCCCTTTTTTTGGGGGGAAAATTTTGAGCCGTTAAGTTTATGGCCGTTAAGTTTGTGTAAGTGCCATTTTCTTTTCACGCAAGGCTTCCAACAGTGCGTTTACATCACCCCCTTTGCCTTGAATAACAGCAGCAAAATCTTCGCGCTGGGTCAAACTTAAGCTGACACCCTCAACAATCACATCGACGATCTTCAAACGACCGTTCTTACCTTTGCGAACGCGCCAATCCACATTAATCACATCTGCCGCCTCAGGGGCCGTAATTGTGCTGCTAACAAAAGCATAACGCCCCTTGGTTTGCACGTCTTTTACATCCACATCTTCGCCTGAATAGCTAGAAAACTGGTTGGCATAACTTTGCACGATGTAGCTTTCAAACAGCTTGATAAATTCCTTTTGCTGATCATCACTGGATGATTTCCAGTAACTTCCCAACACAAAACGCCCAATACGGGGTAAATCAAAACTGGCCTTCAAAACCTTGCTGAATTTTTTTTCCAGATCCTTCTTTTCAATTTCTTTATCTACCAGGAAAGACGTTACATCAGTTGAAAGTTTTTCTACAAATTTTTTAGATTTTTCTGCAAATTTTGCATCTTCTTTATCATCAGCCAATACAGGAAAGGCCATAAATAAAAGGATGATAAAGGAACTAAGGGCTTTCACGACAATGATTCTCTCATGCAAATATAAATTTGGGTTCGACCAATTTATTAGTTTTCAAACTCAAAATCAAGATCATCAAAGTTTTGATCTTTGCTTGTTTCTTGGTTTGCAATGCGCGCTCTGCGGTTTTGAGTGTACAAACTGCGGATTGTTGCATAGTAATCCAAAGAATTTTCCCGAATACTGTCAAAGCTTTCCATATTGCGTGATCTAGCATCGATCACATCAGCAGTGGTGACGCTCAACAAAATAAGGGGGTAGTCTTCATTGTTCTTAGCCACAACATACGTTAAGGGGTTCATGGCATAATCCCCAATGCGGCCAAAGACATCGCGCACATTAGACGGACCAAAAATTGGCAAAACAACATAGGGTCCACCATCAACACCCCATGTGCCAAGGGTTTGACCAAAATCCTCTTCATGCTTGGGGTATCCAAAATGCGTCCCAGCATCGTACAGACCAGCAATCCCAAACGTTGTATTCAACGCAAAACGGGCAACTGTGTTCCATGCTCTATCTCCATCACCCTGCAAAACGTCATTCATCAAGATAACGGGAGTGCCCAAATTATCGATCACATTGCGTAAAGAATCCCGCATTGGCAGGGGCACAACAGTTCTGTAAGCAATGGCTGTGGGGCGCAACAAAAAAGTGTCCAGCGTATTATTAAAACCAAACATCAGGCGGTTAAAACCCTCCCATGGGTCTTCGATATCTTTGCGGGCTTGCGCATTAGCAGTTGAAAATGCCGACAGCATTAAAAGAAGAGTGGCCAAAAGCACTGTTTTTTGTGAAAAAATCTTACGCATCTTATTACCTGATCTGTTACCTTATATAGCCTGTGGGTATCTTTTTATCACAAGACCTTCCAAACCCCCTAGGTATATTGTTTTTTGGCTGTATGTCAAACGTTTCCTTGTTGTATTTTTACCGCGCGAAACCAATCAACACCCCACCATAACCTTTGGGTCAGTTACATATAAGATCTTTTAAAATCAATACCAGATCACGGTATCGAAAATTCATTAATAAATCCCTATATAAGGGGCACCAGCGTCCTACAAAAGTGGACTAATCCACAAGTTTTGCCCAGAAGCTCCCCTTACAGAAAAAGCGGGCATTGCGTGCAGATAATTTAGGCTTAGGATGATCAAAAATGTATCAAAGAATAAAAAACGATAGGAATTCAAAATGACAGCTGAGACAACAAAACATGCCCCTGTCCTAATTATTGGATCTGGCCCGGCAGGGTGGACCGCTGCAATTTATGCTGCGCGCGCAGCCCTTACCCCCATGGTGGTAACGGGCATGCAGCCTGGCGGGCAACTAACCATTACAACAGATGTTGAAAACTACCCCGGCTTTGCAGATGCAATCCAAGGCCCCTGGCTGATGGAACAAATGCAGGCGCAAGCCAAAAATGTTGGCGCCCAAATTGAAACAGATCACATTGCCAAGGTTGACTTTTCATCCCGTCCATTTAAGGCGTGGGGCGAAAGCGGCACCCTTTACACAGGGGATGCTGTGGTGATTTCAACAGGCGCCCAAGCCAAATGGTTGGGGTTAGAATCTGAACAGAAATTCCAAGGCTTTGGTGTTTCTGGTTGTGCCACATGTGATGGGTTCTTCTTTAAGAATGTTGAGGTTGCGGTTGTGGGCGGCGGAAACACTGCCATTGAAGAGGCGCTATATCTAACCAAATTTGCAAGCAAGGTGCATGTAATTCACCGGCGCGACGAACTGCGCGCAGAAAAAATGCTGCAGAAACGTGCCTTGGAGCATGAAAAGTTGAACTTTATTTGGGACACAGCTTTGGAAGAAATTCTGGGAACAGAAGACCCACTGGCTGTTACCGGCTTGAAGCTGAAAAACCTGAAGACAGAAGAAACTTCTGAGCTAGCTGTTGATGGGGTGTTTATTGCCATTGGCCACAAGCCAGCTACTGGCTTTTTGAAGGGAGCAGTAGACATGGACGAAAGCGGTTATATCAAGGTGGAACCCGGAACTGTACGTACCAACATCGATGGCGTTTACGCCGCTGGGGATGTGGCTGATCAAACATATCGCCAGGCTGTTACCGCAGCTGGGTTTGGATGCATGGCAGCACTGGATGCTGAAAGATTCCTGGCGGAAGCCCCCAACACCAATAATGAACTGGCGGAGGCAACAGCCTAATGTCCAACCAAGCAGATTTGCCCGTTGATTTCACCCATGCCCAAGAGTTTATTGACCCACTTTTAACCAAGGCGATTGATAGTGGCGTTTCAGACTTACACTTTGAACGATTGGGGGAAGATGGCGTGGTCCGCGTGCGGGCCGATGGCATGATGCGCGAATGGATCCGCTTACCCATGGAGCAAATGAACCTGGTGATTTCCCGGTTAAAATTTATTTCTGGCGTTGACCCCATGCTGACAGGGGCCTTGCAGCAATCGCGCTTTACCCATAACTATTCCGGCGGGGAAGTTGACATGCGCGTCAGCGTTTTGCCCACCCCCAATATGGAAGATATGGTGATTCGTATTCTGTCTTCCAAACCAGAGGTGATGAAGATCGATAACATGGGTCTGCAACCCTATATTTTGGATGATTTGAAAAAAGCAGTTCAAGCCCATACGGGTTTGATTTTGGTCACCGGACCCACAGGGTCTGGAAAAACTACCACGCTGTATTCATTAATTGACACAGTCAATGACAACAGTCGCAAGATCATCACCGTGGAAGACCCCATCGAATATAAGGTCGATGGCTTGACACAAGTTAAGCTGGAACATGACCGTGGCTTGGATTATGCCGCCATTTTAAAAACAATTCTGCGCCATGATCCAGATGTAATTCTGGTGGGGGAAACGCGGGATTTATCCGCCGCTGAAATTGCCGTGGAATCCAGCATGACTGGCCACTTAGTGCTGACCACCCTGCACACAAATTCGGCACCAGCCACCATTTTACGCTTAATCAATATGGGTGTACCCGCGGTGGATGTTTCCAACGCTGTAACAGCATTATATGCCCAACGGCTGATCAAAAAACTGTGCCCAGATTGCAAGAAAGAAGCCCCTGTTTCGGACGAAATGGCAGCTTATATGAAAGAGCATATGGCCGACCAAAGCACCCCCCAAACTGTACATATTCCCGTGGGTTGCCCGGCATGCGATAACACAGGGTATAAGGGCCGCGCGCCCATCGGCGAGTTACTGGTGATGAACGATGATATCCGCGATGTTATTTACAAAAATGCTACCCTGAACTCTTTGGGAGAAGCCGCCAAACAAGCTGGTATGAAGCCCATGAAGTATAATGGAGTGTTACTGGTGTTGGATGGTCTTGCCCATTTTGATGATATTGTGCGGACAGTTGGATAAAATTCAGATAGATTACCCCCATGATAAAAACAGTTGTTCTGCCCGAAGCGGGTGCTAAAACCCTGGAAGATCTGGATCTGACCTTCGATCTAGAAGGCGCCATCAATACACTGCGCAAAGAAATGAATGCCGTTATCCTGGCGCATTATTATCAGGAAGGCCCCTTGCAAGATATTGCAGATTTTACCGGTGATTCGCTGGACCTGTCACGCAAAGCGGCTGAAACAGATGCCGATGTTATCGTCTTTTGCGGGGTTAAATTTATGGCAGAAACAGCCAAAATTTTAAGCCCCAACAAAACCGTTCTATTGCCCGATCAAAAAGCCGGCTGTTCACTGGAAATGTCTTGCCCGCCAGATGAATACCGCACTTGGCGTGATGAGCACCCAGATCACATCGCTGTAACTTACATCAACAGCTCGGCAGAAGTAAAAGCCGCATCGGACATCATTTGCACCTCTTCCAACGCGGTGGATATTATCAATCAAATCCCGGCAGACCAACCCATTTTATTTTCACCCGATAAATACCTGGGCGCTTTTGTGCAGCAACAAAGTGGGCGCGATAACATTAAACTGTGGCAAGGCACTTGTATTGTTCATGAACAGTTTTCTGGCCGCGAATTGGCCAAACTGAAAGTTCAGCACCCCGATGCAAAAACCATTGTCCACCCTGAAAGCCCCGGCGATGTCATCGCCTTGGCAGATTTTGTGGGATCCACCCGCAAACTGCTAAATTATATATCAGATAACCCCGCTCGAACATTTATCGTGGGCACAGAATCTGGCATTTTACACCAAATGCAAAAAGCAGAGCCCGCCAAAGAATTTTTGGTCGCCCCTGGCAATGATGGCAGCTGCGATTGTGCCAACTGCCCATATATGAAGCTAAACAGCATGGAAAAGTTGTACCTGTGCATGGTTAATCAAGCCCCCCGCATTGAGCTGGATGAAAATTTACGCCAACAGGCACAAAAATCCCTGCAACGTATGTTGGATATGTCCAAATAATGCACATCACGCCCGACATTCTGGATCACATCACCCGCTCCCTGACAGAGGATATCGGACCGGATCTTTCAGCGGGTGACTTGACCACCAATGCGGTCATTGGTCCTGACCAAGTTTACAAGGCCCGCATTTTTGCCAAGGAACCAATTTACGTTGCTGGCATCGATGTGGCCAAAACTGTATTCCAAATCTTGGATAAAGATTTTGAAATCACCCCCACTGTTAAAGATGGCGATTTGGTAGATTCTGGCCAAACCATTTTGACACTTTCCGGTGCGGCCCGAACCATTTTAACGGGCGAACGTGTGGCCCTGAACTATCTGCAACATTTATCCGGTATTGCCACATTAACAGCTAAATACGCTGCTGAAGTTAAAAACACCAAGACCCGCGTGCTGGATACCCGCAAGACCATCCCTGGATTAAGACTTTTGGAAAAATACGCCGTTACCTGCGGGGGCGGTATGAATCATCGCATTGGCCTGTATGATAAAATCATGATTAAGGACAATCATGTTCTGGCCGCAGGGAATTTAGGAAACGCTATTGCCGCGTGCCAAGCCAATAACCCACAAAACATGAAAATTCAGGCAGAATGTGATACATTGGAACAAGTGAAAGCCGCGTTGGACCTGGGGCTGACGGATTTGCTGCTGGATAATATGACCATAGATCAATTGTCCCAAGCTGTCAGCCTGAACAAGGGACGTGCCACGCTGGAAGCATCTGGCGGGGTAACGTTAAAAACAATTGGCGCCATTGCCCAAACAGGGGTGGATTTTATCTCTGTCGGGCGATTAACCCAATCAGCCCCGGCTGTGGATTTAAGTTTAGAAATTATTGAGAATTAGGCACTAAACTATTACATAAGGATAATAGGTAAATGGATATGAGCCGACTTTTTACAAACTTTTTAATGGGATTCTTAATAGTTGTTTTTACAACTACTGGCGCTTTTGCACAGCAAATTAGCCATAAAAAAGATAAACTGGGGCCAAATGTCAAATTCTATTATAGCTTTAAAGACTACCAGGGGCGCAAACATGATTTATCCTTCTTGCTGCCGTCCAATACAATCAGAACGGCCCATGATGACTTTCAGCCCTATTCCAACTATCAGGCCAATACTTATATTTACAACAAAATTCTAAAGTTCAGCCGTGCGCTGACCAATGGGGTACAGGTAGATGTGCGTCGCTCTGGCAATAATCTCAGTATCAGTGCCCGTGGCCCCTCGGAAGAGGAAGTCCAAGATACATTGGGGCGCATTCGCACCCTCAACCGGGCTGCCCAACAGGAATATTTACACTCTAACTATTTTATTGAAGACCCCAGCCAGCAGTTCGTTTTCCCAGACCACATTACCTTGGCGCAAAAATATATTGCACCGCTGCGCCCTGTTGCATCCGCCATCCGCCAAAAAACAGGGGGGTATGGCCTGCGCGCCACGTTAAATTACACCCTGAACTTTTTGCAAGGCATTCCTTATGACACGTTGATGAGCCGTGAATCCGCCAACGGCGCTGGATTCACCACGCCCCCTGCCTTGTTTGATATTAACAAAGGGGACTGTGATACCAAAAGCGTGGCCCTAGCATCTTTGGTCAAAACACTGTATCCGCGCACCCGCACCATGCTGATTTATACATCTGGCCACGCATTTATCGGGTTTTCCATCCCCGCTAAATCAACAGACAAAACATTGAATATTGAAGGCACAACATTCGTGCTTGCTGAACCCGCTGGACCGGGCGTATTACCCATTGGGGAAATTAGCCCCACTGCCGAAGTGGAACTGAACAAATCCCGTTACAGTTATCGTGAAGTCAGCTAAAGTATTTAAAATACAGATTTAAAATACAGGCGTTGATCCAACCCAAACGCAATGCCATACCACAACATGCCAATTGCCATCAGCAAAAGATACGCCATCAACAATCGCCCGTGAACTGCCATAAAAGCGCGGCCAAAGCTCCACTGTCTTTGGCGTTTTACCAAGTACACAATCAAGCTGGTCAATAGTGTGATCAAGGCGCAAAGCCCAAAAATTGCCAGTGCCGCCAGAAACGCCAGTACCATCGAATCAGAAGATGCCATCTTTTGCCTTTATTTTTACCGTTATTGCTTTATGTATCTACATTCATTTATAAGCATTTACAGGCATAAATGCGAACAACGAAGATAACTTAGCAGAAAAGATTATATTCTCAAACAGAGCAACCCTTAAAATATACAGAGCGCTGAAAGAATTAAGAACCAACCTTTCTTGCTGCACAAACATCATATAGTTTCGATTTGCCTTCATTTTTTGGATGTTTTTTGCTATAAATAAGAAAATACAGAGGAAAAATGACAGAAAAAATATTAACGATAAAAGACACAGGCAAAGAACCCCACCCCGGCCCAAAAACATCTATGCGCACAACGGGGAAAATCCGGAAGACTAAGAAGCAACACGCAAAAGACGAAGCGACCAATGATTCTTTTTTAGAGGGCGGCATGTACGCTATCGATACCAGCCTTTGGCAAGAAGGTGGTGGTTATGGAATTGTGGCCACGGGGATTGGCGTTCTAAAAACACGGGCTTTAAAAAAATCAATTCGCAAATCTGCCCAAGTTCACGGAAAAATTTCTAGCAAGGAATCAATTGTCGATGCCCACCACCAATATGCCAGAGAATTAAAACTGTATGCCTGGTGGATCAGCACCTTCGGGGTTGCACTACAAGTAGGCATTGAGGTTGCCACCGCAACAATCCCTGCTGTCAATCAGCTGCCAGCCCCGCGCAATGTTGGGCATACAACATTCTCGCTCGGGGTTAGTCTGGCTGTAGAGGCCCAAGTCCACCGTGAAGCCGTTAGCCAAATGGAGGGCGCCCCTGCCGAAGACCAAGCACACATGAACGAAGGGCAACGCTTTATTGAAACACTGTCCACCAAAACCATCAGCAAATCCCGCCTGGTGGCCATGGGCGCTGTTGCCGCACCCCTTGCCGCCCATGGATTACAAGTCGCCACAGGATTTGGGATTGGCCCGCTTGGATATATGATGGGGATTGTTCTGGGAGCTAGCTCTGCCCAGAACATGGTTGATGGTGCCATCAAAAGGCGCGCCAACAAAAAGCTGGAAGAACAGCGTTTGGAAAACCCAAACGTGGATGGACACAAACAGTTCCACAAAAATATGGCTCCCAATGAACTGGCCGCTGGTATCGGCATGATGGCAGCTGGCTTTGCCATTGCATTGGCGGCCAAACCCATCATGAACCCGTTTATGGCGACGGGGGGAATGATTCTGTTTTTCAAAGGGCTGAACACCTTTTGTAAGGGGATTGTCCGGCAAATCAATAAAGATAAGCTGAAGTCCCGTTATGATCAGCCAGGGGGAACTTTTGAGCTGGCCAAGATGGCTGCCTTTGAACTGATGAACATAGGGCAGGATTTTTGCAGCTCTCTCTATGCAGGGCGGAACCGGGGGAAAATTGAACAGATGGAAGCCAACCACACAACTGTTGAGGAAAAATTTGGCCGCCTGGCCCGCGCCGGTAAACAAAAAATTGGGGTGCAACTTTCCAAAATAGCGGAAATGAAAGCTTGGCTCAGGAAGTCAGCACACTCTCGCTAACGCCCTGGCCAAATTCTCATAACTAATAAACGGTACCGTGAACGTCGGAAAAAAGTGCCTAAAACGCATCGCGTTCATCATCAATGCCTGCAGGTTCTTGGTGGATGGTCACAAAACTGTTGTTAAATTCGCTTCGAATCTCTCGCTCTACATCATCGGTAATAATATGAGCATCCCGCAGGGTCAGGTTTCCCTTCAGCTCTAAATGCAGTTCGATGAAAAAATCTTGTCCGGCACGGCGTGTGCGCAAATCGTGAAAATCAATTACTTCGGGATGAGCCATAATAATATCGCTGATCCGCTTACGTTGCTTGGCAGGTAGCTCCGCGTCCATTAATTCATGCAATGTGTCCATAATGATGGATTTGCTGATATACAAAAGATACATCGCAATTAAGATCCCAGCCAATGGGTCTATCCATGTATACCCAAATGTTTGCGTGGCAAACAAAGATCCAATAACCAATGAATTACTGAAAAGATCACCTTTGTAATTGGCTAAATCCGCCTTGATTGCCACAGAGCGTGTTCGCAGCACAACAAAGCTTTGGAACAAAACCAGCCCCAATGTCGCACCCAAAGAAACCGCCATAACGGCAAAGGCCGCATCCAGGTTCTCAACAACGTGGGGGTCGATAAAACGGCGCAAGGCTTCCATCACCAGGAAGACAGCTGACCCCAAAAGAATGGCCCCTTCTGTCATAGCAGCCACGGGTTCTGCCTTGGAGTGGCCAAACCGATGACCTGGGTCTGGTGGGATCTGCGCCTTGCGAACGGCGTAAAAAATCAGGATGGATGTGCCAAAATCCAAGAATGAATCCATTAAACTGGACAAAACAGCGATGGATCCCGTCATAAACCAGGCCACTGTTTTAAAAGCAATCAAGCAGCTTGCCACAAGAATGGCGGAATACGTTGCATACCGGCGCAGCCTGTTTGCTTCGGCCGTTCGGATGGGGGTGGTTTGTTTAACGTTCATGGATACTCCCGATGGGTCATCCAATTACCACCCTGTTTGGTATAAATCAACCGATCATGCAGGCGAAAATCCCCCTCATCCCAAAATTCGATACAATGAGGTACAACGCGGTACCCTACCCAATGGGGTGGACGGGGAATATCTTCACCAGGGTACTTGGCATCATACTCTGCAACCCGATCCTGCAAATCTTTCCTGCTTTCCAAGGGCCGAGACTGCAAACTTGCCCACGTTCCAATGCGACTCATCCGCGGGCGAGAGACAAAGTAAGCATCGGCCTCCTCTGGGGAAACCTGCTCTATACTTCCTTCAACACGCACTTGCCGTTCTGTGGTTTTCCAGTGAAAACACAAAGCTGCCTTTGGCATTTGCTGCAACTCTATTCCCTTGCGCGACTCCGAATTGGTGTAAAAAACGAACCCCCGATCATCCACCCCTTTCAATAAAACTATCCGCACAGATGGGGTACCCGCCTCATCCACTGTGGCCAAAGACATACTGTTCGCATAGCTTGGCTCTGACTTTTCAGCAGATGCCATCCACGTCTGAAACATTTTTATAGGGTTTTGTGCAATATCAATCACAGGATTTCCTTATTTTGTACGTATACCTATTTTCAACATATAACAATTGAAACCGGGTACATAATACAATACATATTAACGTGTCATGCATGTTAATTTAATCAATATGTACTGAAATCAAACTTTGGAATAAAGGGATTTTTCATGAAAAAAAGTTTTATTGTACTGATTACCATTAGCTTCATCACAATGGGCTGCCAAACAACCGGTGGTGGACAGAAACAATCTGTTGGAACATTATTGGGCGCCATTGGTGGTGGCTTGGCTGGATCACAACTGGGAAGTGGTAAAGGGCAATTGGTTGGTGTTGCTGCCGGCACATTGCTGGGAGCTTTCCTGGGCAGTGAAGTTGGGGCATCTTTGGACCGTGCTGATGCCATATACGCAAACCAGACAGCAAACCGTGCTTTTGAATTTAACGCCGCAGATGAAACATCCAACTGGGAAAACCCAGAAACAGGAAATTCTGGATCCGTTACCCCCACAACACAAAGTTACCAGGTGACGAATGGGCAATATTGCCGCCAGTATGAACAAGAAATTTTTGTTGAAGGACAAAAACAAATTGCCACCGGAACAGCCTGCCGTAATGAATATGGCGAATGGGTGATCCAGTAATAAAGACCAACCATAAAGAAATCTGTAAAAAGTAATATGAAAGACTTGTACAAAACTTTAGAATTGTCCAAAGGGGCGTCCCAAAGTGATTTAAAATCAGCGTACCGGAAACTGGCCAAGAAATATCACCCCGATGCCAACAAAGGCGATGCGGAAGCCGAAAAGAAATTTAAAGAAATTTCTGCAGCTTATTCCATTTTGGGCGATGAAGAAAAACGCAGCCAGTATGATGCAGGTGTGATTGATGCCGAAGGCGTTAAGCAAGCCCAGCAAGACTTTTACCGTGCCTATGACAACAATGGTGGGGGGTTCCGTAGCGCTTTTTCATCGGGCGGCATTAATATTGATGATATTTTTACAGAGTTCTTTGGCAATAGCCGCAGAAAGACACGGCCTTCTGCTCGCCCACAAGCAGCAAAGGGAGCGGATGTTTCTTATTCCCTGCGCGTTAGCTTTGAAGAAGCTGCAAAGGGCTTAAAACGCCGGGTTGCCTTGGGCGGTAAAACGTTGGATGTTGCCATTCCCCCTGGCGCAAAGGATCAACAAACTTTGCGATTAAAAGGCCAGGGCCAACCGGGACAAAACGGCGGCCCCAATGGCGATGCTTATATTGAAATTCACGTGGACAGCCACACATTTTTTGAACGCAAGGGCGATAATGTCTATGTGGATGTGCCCATCACCTTGAACGAAGCCATTAATGGCGGCCCCATCACCGTGCCCACCATTGGCGGCAAAGTAAAAGTAAAGGTCCCCCCCCTTTCTTCCAGCGGAACTTTACTGCGCTTAAAAGGCAAGGGCATCAAAGGCGCGGATCAATTTGCACGGCTGCAAATCCACCTGCCAGAGAAAATGGACAAAAAGGTGGAAGATGCGCTGAAAGCGGCGGCAAAGAAAGATGCCTTTGATCCCCGTAAGGAAGCTGGCCTTTACTAAGCAACTGCTCGTTTCCCTATTGACGACAATGCGCAAATCCGCTATGAAGCAATTATTGTTAACAGCAGGAGTCTTCTCAATTATGCGAGGTTTACGTCCACATGAAACCACACTCAATAGCGCCCGAGAATATATCTACGGAACTTTTCAAGATCAAAAGTATACAGATACAGACCTGCAACAGGGAGTTTTAATTACAGAAGAGCTTGGAGCCATTAACGGGCTTACAGAAAGCTGGTCCCCCAATAATATTGAGCTTCAGATTGCAGCTCTTTTTTCCAAAAATGGCCTGCCTGATGAGGATAATTTTGAACACATTAGAAAGTCATGCGCTGGCTTAGCGCCGTTAGCATGTGGGCTGGACAGAACAAAAATTGCCCAAATTGCTTTTATGGTTCAAAACTTTGATAAAATTTGGGAAGCGCCCGAAATTTTAGAAGGCGAAGTGGGTTTACAAGAAATTGCCGCAGAAATCCGTCAGAAAAAAACCGAAACCGAAAAAACGTTTTTTGGCAAAGATTTACAGCCTGAGGTTTTGCAAGATGCCTTGACTTTTGATTGCCTGCCTGAGGAGGTCAAGCTATTGATCACGGCACAAAAGTTATTCACCATAAAAAAATTCAGTACTTTGATCAGCAGTAAAGACATGCCCCCTTCTTTACCTGTGGCGACGTTCCCCCAGGTAATAGAGAAAACTAAATGCATTTTACTGCCTAAAACATTTAACCCAAACACCGACAGACACAAAAGCCAAATTGAAACAACAGGGCTTGGCACCGACCAACAACCTGAAAGCAGCCCGCTACTACTGGCCAAAAATGATCTTTCAAAAGCCACTAAAACAGCAGAGGCAGAAATCCGTGCCTGGCGCATTCTGCAAGCAGGAAGACTGCATAATACAGCCCACCACAAACAAAAGTAGAGATATACAATGACAGATTTATCAATGACCGAAAATGATGCGAAGTACATGAAGCTTAACGCCTTGGTTGATGCGTTACACGACAATATTCCCCATGGAAAAAGTGGGACAATCGCTGGTCAAGTACAGGCAACAGCAACGCGCGTGCGTGATTGGGCAAATGAACATGAAACGTCTTACATTACGGCGCTTTTGCATAAATCCATGGAAACAAAGCGCATTGCAGAGGGGGTCGCCCCCTTAACGGTGGAAGAAATTGCCCACGGATCTGACCGCTGCCCTGCATTGGGTGTGACAGTGGCAACCGATGTTGAGCTGTTTCATAACATTGATAACTTTTGGGAAAATCCAGAGTTAGCCCAAGGTGAGTTGGCAACACAAATCAATGCCTGGCAAAATCAACTTGCTGGGAAAACCCACGACACCTTTGGCCCAACAAAGCGGGAACAACAAGCGCTGATGGCGCCATTTTTACCAACAAATCTAATGCTTGTTCTGGCTGCCGAAAAAATCGCCAACCTAGAAGGATCCATCAACAAAGTAGCCACGCTGACGCAGCTTGACCTGACCAAAGAACAAAAGCAACTTCCTGAAAAAGAACGTAAAGCCGCAGAAAAAAACACCATTGCCTGGCACAAAACTTATGCGCGTGAAGCTTACACCGTGATTATGGGCGGAATGGCATATACTTCGCCAATATGGGGAGTATATTTGCAAGCTGGTGGCTTACGTGATGGTGTTAAAGATCGTGCAGGGTGGGCCAGACAATCTGTTGCGAGCGCTGCTGCTGATTTCGATGCAATTTACAAGAAATTCCACACAGCCACAGGCGTCCGCCTTAAAGCTCTAAAACAGCTTCGCGACGGCAACACCAACGGCTAGAAAACACCACCCATTTCGCTGGATACGAGTATTCACAGTCCCCTCTTGCATTTTGGGTGATTTTTGTCTATGCATAAGCACGATTTAACTTCAACGGCGAGAGAATAAAAAATGACCGCACCTGTAGGTTTAATGCCAAAACTTTTGATGGATGGAAAAAAAGGCTTAATCATGGGCGTTGCCAATGATAGGTCAATTGCTTGGGGAATCACCAAGGCATTGGCCGAGCAAGGTGCCGAAATTGCGTTCACATACCAAGGGGAAGCGCTGGCAAAGCGCGTTAAACCCCTGGCAGAATCCATCGGATCTGACATTTTATTGGAATGTGATGTCACAGACCAAGACAGCATCGATGCCGTCTTTGAAGCCCTGAAAGAAAAATGGGGCAAGCTGGACTTTTTGGTCCACGCCATCGGATTTTCTGACAAAGAAGAACTACGCGGGCGTTATGCCGATACCAGCCGCGAAAATTTCCTGAAAACAATGGATATTTCTTGTTATTCCTTTACAGCCGTTGCCAAACAAGCAGCAGCCCTGATGACAGATGGCGGCAGCATGATCACCATGACATACTATGGTGCAGAGCGCGTTATGCCCCATTACAATGTAATGGGCGTGGCCAAAGCCGCACTGGAAGCCAGTGTACGTTATTTGGCAGCTGATCTTGGAAAAGATAAAATTCGGGTCAATTCAATCTCTGCTGGCCCCATCAGAACATTGGCCGCCAGTGGAATTGGCGATTTCCGCTATATCCTGAAATGGAACGAATATAACTCTCCGCTACGTCGTAATGTTACCATTGATGAAGTGGGCGGATCTGCCCTGTATCTATTGAGTGATTTGGGATCTGCCGTTACGGGTGAAACCCACCATGTTGATTGCGGATACCATGTGGTGGGCATGAAAGATGCCGAAGCGCCGGACATTAATGTGGCCAGCAATAATTCATCAGAAGCTGCGTAAACGTTACTTTCCACACAATTTCAACCTATCATAACCTGACTGCAGGCCAAGACGCTGCACAGTAAAATTTGCACAACCACAAAAACCTCATACAGCGTGTAAACAACAAGTAACAGCACAACGCTATATCAATAATATTTATCAAACTCTCGCCATTGATATTTTTTACTTATACACAAAACATTCTATACAAAAAACTTAAGCGAAGACAGAATCCACCCGCGCAACTCTGTGGCTGGAAATAATATTTTATTGACAAGCCCCAAATTTAAACAAAGAATATTATCAAACATATAAAAAACAGGGTTAAATAGGATGCAGCTGCCAGAAGATGAAAGAGCAGAATTGCTCGATGGTTCTTTAGATAAATTACAAGCTTGGCTAGTAGAGCTTTATCAAGATCACAACCCCCGTCACATCATTGTAGAAGATATCGTGACCCTGTCACTGGACCACCCGGACAGCAAAACCAGTAAAGCCACCAGCTTCTTACGCTTTGTTTCACGCACCCTGTACGATTCAGGTATGACGGCCGAAAACATCCAAGTTTTGGAACGGCTAACAGAAATTGAACCAGAAAACATGGTCAATTATGGCTATATACTTCATAGTCATCTAAAAATTGGACAAAGACCAACGGCCATTGAAAAAGGGCTGAGATACATTGAAGATGGAAAAGCTGATCAACAAACTTTTGGTCTTGTTATCAGAATGTTGAACTATGTCAAAGATCACCCAAAGGCAATAACTGTGTACAAAATGGCAGCGGAGAATTATCCCGGGCATCGCTATTTTATATCCCAATATGTTAAAACTTTAACCAAAATGAAACACTATGGCAAAGCAGCTGCCGCCTGTGAAGCTGCCGTTACCGAGTTCCCAAACGATGAACATTTACACACACAGTTGGCAAGCCTATACGTTCACACCAATCAGTTCGGCAAAGCCAGGGAGCAAATTGCACTTGCATCTGAAAGATTCCAAGATGCACAAACGTGGCAACTGTTGACTGATATTCAAAACCGACTAAAAGCAAAGATCGCAAAATCTGCTGCTAGTAATCTACAGCAAATGACAAAGCGCATGAACCTTGCCATAAAACTTACAGGCATAAGGGAAAGAAAGCGCGTTGGTTAAGCTGCTTTTTTTTGCAGGGTAATGATACCCACCCCCACTGTGCTGAGAAGACCACCAACAATCAAATTCCAGGTAATAGGTTCCCCCAGAAAAAAAGCACTTTGGCTAACAGTAACAATGGGGATCAACAGTAAAAATGGCGCCACAAACTGAACCTGATTGCGCTTAATTAAATACTGAAACAAACTATAAGCCCCAATAGATGGCCCCAACACATAAAATGTTTGGATAATGGCCAGCTTAACCCATAAATCTGCCGTTGATGTAAACACCCAATCCTGATTTTCCAGCACAAAAGAGGTTGCAAATAAAAATGGCACGGCAAATAAATGCGCCCAAAAAATAAAATCCCTTACCGGTTCTTCCTTTAAACGACGCATTTGAATACTCCCCACAGCCCAGGCACAACAACTGAGCATAGCAAACCCAAAACCTATCCATTTTCCAATAACATTGGGGGCGCCATAAATAAGGACAACCCCTACAAAAGCTGCAAAAACGCCCAAAACTGTCTGCAACTGGATTCTTTCCCCCAGCAACAGCCAAGCCAAAATCACTGAAACTGGCACACAAAAGTTTACCAGAATGGTTGCCACCCCTGCATCCAGCTGTTCCAACGCCAAGTACAGAAACCCCCAGTGTAGAAAATAAAGGAAAAACCCCGTTTTTAAATATAGCTTCCAAAGCGGGGTGCGCACATTAACAAAAGGCACCATAACAAGGGCCACAATGCTGCACCGAATGGCCAACAGCATCAACGGTGGAAAGTCCACCACAGCTATTTTGGTAATGAAGTTAGATGTTCCCCACAGGGTGATAACAACAAAGGCGTATAAAAAATGAAGGGGCCTGACTGTCAACACATTGAGCTTTACTATTTACCAGCAGCGGCAAAAAGATCTTTTGCAACATCCCGGACCGTCTTTTTCTGGCCCAAAACATCAAAAACCTTGGCAACAATATGCGTTGCCATCAACCCTGCCGTTTCATACTGACTGACAGGGGCTTGATGATCCAAGAATACATCTGGCAAAAACATGTTGCGCAACTTAAAACCCTTTTGTTGCATCAAGCTCGCTTCCAATAGCGTATGATTGACCTGGGCAGCAAACCCACCGATGGATCCTTCTTCAATCGTAATTAGAACTTCATGATTCTTGGCCAGATCTGCAATTAAATCAGCGTCCACAGGCTTGGCAAAACGGGCATCAGCCACGGTGGTTGATAGCCCTCGCGCCTCCAGCTCATCGGCCGCTTTCAAACATTCCTGCAAGCGCCCCCCCAAAGACAAAAGCGCAACTTTTGATCCTTGGCGAACAATGCGCCCTTTCCCAACTTCAAGGGGGATGCCAATTTCTGGCATTTCAACGCCGGCTCCTTCCCCACGGGGATAGCGGAATGCCGATGGTCTGTCATCAATTTCAACAGCTGTAGCCACCATATGGGCCAATTCTGCTTCATCACCGGCTGCCATAATAACCATCCCTGGCAAACACCCAAGGTAAGCCAAATCAAAAGAGCCGGCATGGGTTTGGCCATCTGCACCCACAAGACCAGCGCGGTCCATAGCAAAACGCACAGGCAACTTTTGAATGGCAACATCATGCACCACTTGATCGTACCCACGCTGCAAAAAGGTGGAATAAATCGTGGAAAAAGGCTTCATGCCTTCTGCCGCCATCCCAGCGGCAAAGGTCACGGCGTGTTGTTCGGCAATTCCCACATCAAACATGCGATCTGGGAATGCAGCCCCAAACTTATCCATCCCCGTTCCACCTGGCATGGCCGCAGTGATGCCCACAATTTTATCATCTTTTGTGGCTTGCTTGACCAACTGATCTGCATAAACATTGGTGTAAGTTGGCGCCTTTGGAGCAGGTTTAGATTGCTTTCCTGTCACCACATCAAACTTGGCCACAGCGTGGCATTTATCGGATGCTGTCTTAGCCGGCTCAAACCCACGGCCTTTCTCTGTCCGCACATGAATCAGCACAGGGCCAGGGTTTTTGGCATCACGCACATTTTTTAGCACCGGAACCAAACTTTCCAAATCATGCCCATCTACCGGGCCAATATAGTAAAAACCCAGCTCTTCAAACACAGTGCCGCCGCCCACTAACATGTTGCGAGTGTTTTTCTCTGCCCGCTTAGCAAAGTTGCTCAGCAAGCTTGGCAGCTTAGAAATAACTTTTTTACCAATATTTCGGGCGCCCCGATAAGATTTGCTGGTTACCAACCGGGCTAAATAGCTGCTCATTGCCCCTGTTGGCGGGGCGATGGACATATCATTGTCGTTCAAAATAACAATTAAATTTTCATCCAAGTATCCGGCATTATTCATGGCTTCATATGCCATCCCGGCAGATATCGACCCATCCCCGATTACGGCGATAACTTTTCGGTCTTCCTCACCTTTCAAATTGCTGGCCACCGCCATGCCAAGCCCTGCGGAAATAGACGTAGACGAATGCCCCGCCCCAAAGGGATCATATTCAGATTCAGCACGTTTAGTAAATCCGGACAACCCCCCACCTTGACGTAAGGTACGAATTCTGTCACGCCGTTCAGTCAAAACTTTGTGGGGGTAAGCCTGGTGACCCACATCCCAAATAATGCGATCATTGGGGGTATCGAACAAGTGATGCAAAGCCACAGTCAATTCTACCACACCAAGACCAGCGCCCAAATGCCCCCCAGTAACGGAAACTGCACTGATTGTTTCTGCTCGCACTTCATCGGCCAGCTGTGTTAGCTGTTCAACAGAAAAATCTTTCATATCGCACGGGCTAGTGACCGTATCTAATAACGGCGTATCGGCCCGATGCTGAACGGGTTCCCCGGCTGGAACAGCGGATTGTTTTTTTGGCATTGGTGCCTCCCTGCTTTTTATCTTTTTATTCTTATAGCGTCATTTTTATTATTGGCGACGTTCCAATATGTGGCCAGCTACTTCACGCAGCGGGTCTGCTTTTTTGTCAAAAATATCCAAGTGACGAATCGCCTGATTCGCCAGCATTTGTGCCTGTTCACGGGCTTTCTCCACCCCCAAGATAGAAACAAATGTTGCCTTGTCGCTATCTTGCCCCTTGGGCTTACCCATTTCTGCTTCATCCCCTTCGATATCCAATAAATCATCGGTGATTTGGAAAGCAAGGCCAATGGCTTGCCCATAACTGCCCAAAGCATGACGGGATTTTTGTGAAGCCCGGCCAATAATGGCCCCAGATTCACAGGCAAAAATAATCAATTTTCCTGTTTTCAAACGCTGCAAGCGGGTGATTGTGCCCACATCAAATTCTTCTGTTTCTGCAATCATATCCAGCATTTGCCCCCCGACCATTCCCCGGGCGCCAGCGGCTTGGGATAATTGACGGATAAGCTCTGTTCGGACAGAAGCTTCTGGGTGCGTCTCACGCTGAGCCAGAATATCAAAGGCCAATGTCAACAAGGCATCCCCAGCCAAAATTGCTGTCGCTTCATCAAAAGCTTTGTGAACAGAAGGCCTGCCTCTGCGTTTATCGCTATCGTCCATTGCCGGCAAATCATCGTGCACCAAAGAATAGCAGTGAATCATTTCTAAGGCAGCAGCCACACGAAGTGAAAATTCCTGGTCTACCCCAAAAATAGCAGCTGAAGATAAAGCCAGAAATGGCCTTAAGCGCTTTCCACCATCCACAGTAGCGTGGCGCATGGCTTCAAATAGTTGACTTTCCACGCCACTGGTTTCCGGGATTAGCTTATCCAAAACATCGGTAACAACTTGGGCAGATTCAGTTAGTTCTTCGGGAAAAAATGGCATGTTGGCTTATTGCTCTTCTTCTAGGGTTGCAGTTCCATCTTCTTTAAAGTTGATGCGGTCAATCTTCATCTTAGCTTCGTTCAACGTCTTTTCACAATGTTTCTTCAAGGCTGTGCCCCGTTCATAAAAAGATATGGCATTATCCAGACTTGGCTGTCCGCTTTCAAGCTCTTTTACAATTTTCTCTAATTCATCCAACGCTTGTTCAAAGGACAAAGTGTTTACATCTGTTTGTGCTGCAGTATTCATGGCTATTATTCCTTTGTTAAAACCCTGTGACCATACATGTGTTGAAAATCTCCTGCAACTGCTTTGATGTTTGTTTAAAGCGCATAAATATCTTTTTTATAAGCAATAAAGGGTGCTAGAATATTAACAGTTATTAACACTATAAACGAATCGTTTACCATTTAGGCGTAAAGTTATAGAAGTCTGAAAAGATAAACAATTTTAAAGAAAACACGGGTTAGTATGAGTATTTCAGCAGAAGAATTGCAAGATATTTTAGAAAAGCACAAATTGTGGCTAGAAAAGAAAAATGGTGGGACCAGAGCCAACCTAAGTGACAAAGACCTTTCAGAGCAAAGCTTGCGCGGGGCGAACCTGCAATCGGCTATGATGACAGGCTGTAACCTAACAAAATGTGACTTAGAGGGCGCGGATTTAAGCTATGCAGATCTTTTTGTCGCCAACTTTAACGAAGCAAACCTTAGAAATGCCAACTTAATGCGCGCAGACATGCGCGGTGCCAGCTTGCAATCAGTTGATTTCAGCTATGCCAATATGAAAGAGGCAGATTTCCGTGGTGGGTCATTAATTAGTGGCAACTCACCCAATGGCCAAATTGGGGCCACGGGCAGCGGCGACGCCGGCTTTAGTGGTGCTAACCTTGAAAAATCTAAGATGATCAGCTGTGTCCTGGTGGGGGCGCAACTTTCTGGTGCAAACCTAGCGGATGTGGACCTGAACCGTGCAAATTTGGACGGGGCAAACTTGTCCAAAGCCATTATGACCAACGTTAATCTAAGCCTGTCTTCTATGCGCGGCACAGATTTATCAGAAGCTAACATGGAGAATGCTGTCCTAAAGCATGCTGATTTGGATGGCGCTATTTTGAACGATACAAACATGGCCACAGCCGATATGACCGGGGCCAACTATGAAGGACGTGGCGAAAACTTTACGGCGGACTTACGCAAAATCTTAAGTGACCACATGACATGGATTCGTGAAAGCGGCGCCCGTGGCGTTCGGGCCGATTTAAAAGGCCGTGACCTTTCTGGTGCTGATCTTTCTGGCTTTAACCTTTCTGGTGCTGATCTTTCCAACATTAACCTGACGGATGCGAATATGTCGCACACTGTCATGGTGATGACCAACCTGACAGAGTCCAAACTGGATAAATGTAACTTGGCAGAATCTGTCATGGATGGTGCAAACCTGAAAGATGCCACAATGGTTGGTGCAAATTTAAGCAAAGCTGCATTGGGGCAAGTTGAAATCAAAGGTCCAGATGGCAAACCAACCGGTCGTTTTTGGCCAGCAAACCTAACTAATGCAAATCTGGATGGTGCAAATTTGGTAGAAGCAAATTTGGAAGGGGCAGATTTATCGGCTTGCCAGATGACAAATACAGATCTTTCCCAAACCAATCTTAAAGGGGCCAAGCTAGATGATGCCAACTTTGACGGCGCAAACCGACAGGACGCAATCTCAGCTTAAGGGATCGAATGGTGCGACACCGCAGCGACACCACAATTTTACAGGTGCGCCATGTTAACATCACAAGAACTTATCCAAATGCTGGACTTACACCAGCGCTGGCTGGACGGTAAAGACGGCGGCCGTCGTGCGGATTTTTCGTGGAAAGACCTTTCTGGTATGTCCTTTGCGTATCAAAATTTGGAGTCAGCCAAGTTTACAGGCGCCATTTTGAAAGAAGTAAATTTTAAATCCAGCAACCTAAAACTGGCAGATATGTTTGGGGTTGATATGGAAGAAAGCGATCTTTCTGGCTCTAATCTTGCGCGGTCAGACATTCGCGGGGCCAACCTATTTCGGGCAAATTTTCATAAAGCCGATGTCGCCGAAGCAGATTTACGCGGCGGCACCATTATGGGGCGCCCCAAAGTGGAAGGGGAAGAAGCCCCCCTGTCCTTTGCCGAGGCATTAGAGCACAAAACAGGCCTGGAAGATGGTGTAGATTTACGCTACGCAGATTTATCAAAATCTGCCTTTCGGGGGGCGCAACTGAGTAAAGCAAAAATGGACCATGTCAGTGCCAAAGACGCAGATTTTGACAGAACAAATTTGTCTAATGCCAGCTTAAAAGATGCAGATTTCACAAGAGCTTCCTTGGTAAAGGCCAACCTGAACAATGCTGAAGTTAATAACACAACATTCCGTCATGCAGATTTAAATGATGCCATTATTGAGAATGTGGATCTAAGCGTTGGGGATTTTAATGGAGCAAACTTATTTCGTTCCAGCGCAGGGCTTGCAAAACCCATTCAGGATGTTTTTGTTGCACACTTTAGTTGGATTAAAAATGAGGGGATTTCTGGCGAGCGCGCCAAACTGCAGTCTGAGGATCTGAGCCATATTGACCTGACCGGAGTAAACTTAAGTGGAGCGCAGTTGGTCAATTGCAAATTAGCTGGTACCCGCATGCAGTACATTATTCTGGTAATGGCAGATTTAAGCCATTCAGATTTACGCAGCACAGATTTGCGTCACGCACAATTAAATGGCTGCAATCTTTCTGGTTGTAATTTCTCCAGCGCGAATCTAGAAGGCGCCAAACTGGGTACCGTTGCTATCAACATCAAAGGAAAAGTCCAAAACTGGCCTGTCAATTTAACTAACGCAAATCTGGCAGGGGCAAACCTGAAAGAAGCAGATCTCAGCCACGTAAACCTGGAAGGCGCAGACTTGACCGGAGCCGATTTACGCCATGCGGACTTGACTGGGGCCAATTTAACCGGCGCCATCATGGAGAATGTCCTGCTGGACAAAACCTTGATTCATCAGACAGTTTTGCCAAAAGACAGCTAAAAAACCCACAATATCGATTGTTTTTCCCTATTTCCTTGAAAAAGAACCCTTGTCGACCGCTTTTTTGCCGGGCATACTATGAAAAAAGTCGTCCCAAAAAGGGCAAACAGGAAGGCACGATATGTCCACATATTTAGAGCAAAAAATTGAAGAAGCGCTGAAGGAAGCAAACGGCAACCACTTGCGCGCAGCAGCGTTTCTGCAGCGCATGGCAGAAAATGACGAAGTATTGTACGCAGGGCTGACCAATCCCTTTTTATCCAGTGCCGCAACATTTGCCATTCAACGATTTTTAAGCCAACAGCGAGGACCTTCTTCCTCTGCCAAAAAGGCCAGCAGCATCACAGATGGTGATTTAGACAAGCTGGTCAATAATATGGCCAACAATGGCGATAATGATTTTATTGGTTCTGGCACTCCAGCAGGGAAGGCGGCCCAAGGATCATCGCGGCACAGTTCCAACATGCAGAAAATTGCAGAAGCATTTGGCGGACCTGCCAAGCCTGACTCTAAATCCGGATCCTAAAGAATTTTGCCAATAAAATTTTGATGCCAAATAACTTTGATGAAAGAGAATATTTATGTATAAGTTTCTAAGTTTTTTAATTATTGCCCTAGGAGTTACCATGACACAGCCTGCTTCTGCTGAATCAGCACCCGAACTTACCCCTGAAAACACCTTGATGCTGGAATTAGCCAATGGCCCTGTAACGATTCAACTGCGCCCAGATCTGGCCCCTAACCATGTGGACCGTATCAAAGAACTGGCACGCGAAGGCTTTTATGATGGACTAGTTTTCCACCGTGTGATTGACGGCTTTATGGCCCAAACCGGAGACCCACTAGGTAATGGTACAGGCGGCTCTGGCCAAAATCTGGACGCAGAATTTAATAACGAACCCCACCTACGTGGCGCCGTTTCTATGGCTCGGGCCTCTGATCCCAACAGTGCAGACAGCCAATTTTTTATTGTCTTGAAAGATTCACAGTTTTTAGACAATAAGTACACCGTGTGGGGCCAAGTGGTCAGCGGTATGGAATATGTTGACCAAATCAAAAAAGGCGATAAAGCCGCCAACGGAAGCGTTCGCAATCCTGATAAAATCATCAGCATGAGCATTGCAGCAGACGCCCAAGCAAACAACTAAGCGCCCGGTTTCTGTGTCTTCTTCCATGTCTGATTCTTCTATGCAAGAGACACACACCTTTACGGCTCCCGAGGATTTCTCAGGTGGTCGGTTAGATAAATTTCTGGCCGACCATTTGTCTAACCTGTCCCGAACACGGATAAAATCTCTGATTGAATCAGGTATGGTGCTGCTGAACGATAAAACATGCACCAACGCATCTGAAAAAATCAAACCAACCGATGCCATTACCTTGCATTACACGCCCCCACAAGATTATAAGCTGGAACCAAAACCATTGGATTTATCCATTTTATATGAAGATGAACATTTACTGGTGGTGGAAAAACCCTCTGGCCTTGTGGTTCACCCTGGTGATGGGCAAGAGAAACTAACCCTGGTCCATGGGTTACTGCACCATTGTGGGGGAACGTTATCTTCCATCGGGATTGATGGTCTGCGCCCTGGGATTGTTCATCGCCTGGACAAAGACACCAGCGGCATTCTGGTGGTTGCCAAGCGGGATGAAGCTCACCTAGGGTTAACACCGCAATTCCAAGATCATTCCATTGAGCGGGGCTATAAAGCCCTTGTTTGGGGCCTGCCAAAGCCCCTTGCCCAGACTGTACGTGCAGATATTGGGCGCCACCCCCAAAACCGCAAAAAAATGGCTGTTGTGAAACATGGCGGGCGCCCAGCCGTCACACATTTTAAGACAGAGAAAATCTTTCACGGCATTGCCAGCTTGCTGGACATCCGGCTGGAAACGGGCAGAACCCATCAAATCCGCGTTCATTTGACAGATCTGGGCTATCCCTTGGTGGGGGACCCTGTTTACGGGCGTGTGAATCATAACAAACATGAAAAACTTTTAAAATCTGCGAAGATTGATACCAACACCCGTAAAATGATTTTAGATTACCCCCAACAAGCCCTGCATGCTTATAAGTTGGGCTTTATACACCCCATCACGGGAGAGCACCTAATGTTTGAAAGTGCTTTATCAGAAAGTTTTTTAACTTTATTAGGTAACTTTTCTGAAACCTCTGCCGAATAGAATAAGCAACCGTCATAAAGATATTGGCATAAAGATATTGGATGGAAAATTTGTTTTTTTAGCACTCTCTTGAATAGAGTGCCAAAAATGCTAATATAAAAACACATAGCAAAGGTAACGTAATGAACACATCTGCTTTAACAGTTTCGCCCAAAGATAACTTGACGCGCTATATGCAAGAAATTCAGCGCTTTCCCATGTTATCCTTAGAAGAAGAGCAAACAGCGGCAAACCGGCTGTATCACCACCAAGATGCTGCAGCAGCGCAAACTTTGGTAACATCTCATCTGCGTTTAGTGGCAAAAATTGCTATGGGGTATCGTGGCTATGGATTGCCCGTTACAGATTTGGTATCTGAAGGTAATGTCGGTCTGATGCAAGCCGTAAAGAAGTTTAACCCAGAAAAGGGGTTTCGTCTGTCAACATATGCCATGTGGTGGATTAAGGCTTCGATTCATGAATATATTTTACGATCTTGGTCTTTGGTAAAAATTGGAACCACGGCAGCCCAAAAGAAGTTATTCTTTAACTTACGGAAACTTAAAGGCCGTATGAAAGCCTATGACGATGTTGGCCTGTCAGATGAAAATGCAGAATCCATCGCCAAAGAATTGAACGTGACGAAAAAAGAAGTGTTTGATATGAATGGGCGCATGTCTACCGGCGATCAATCTTTGAACGCCCCTGTTCGTGATGACACCGGTGGATCCATCGAATGGCAAGATTGGTTGACAGATGACAGCCCCACACAAGAAGAATACTTTTCTGATGCAGATGAATATGGCAAACGCAAAGCATTACTGGTGGATGCCATGGCCACGTTGAAAGATCGGGAAAAAGAAATTTTTGCCAAGCGGCGTTTGGCAGACCCTGCCCTAACGTTGGAAGAGCTAAGCCAAGAACATGGCATCAGCCGTGAACGAGTACGCCAGATTGAAAACCGCGCTATGGAAAAAGTGCAAACTCATGTAAGTGAAAATGCGGGCCAAGATTTGCTACCAGCTTAGTGATTTAATCAAAATCTTCTAAATCCATATGGTCAGCCCGAACATCGGGTCCCCATTCTTCCAGAAGGCTCTTTTGCTGACGCTTTAGTTTGCGCAATCGCTCATCATAGTTCAAATTTAGGGTGAAATTCACAATCCACGGGGCAATCATCGTCAACCCCCACCCCAATCCAGCAGCGCTGTACATAACCAAGTAAGTCATAGCATTGGTAATCAAACTGATACTATCTTTCAGCGTTCCGCCCATATCCCACAGCTCAAACATGAAAGGAAGAATGCCACAGAAATTCAAAATAAAAACGGTTTGACCAACATATTTTTGTGGGCGCTTATCAATCATCCACGCCATTGCCGCAGGTAAAGACCCAAATACAAACAAAATTGTAAAAGGGTAAAATACCATAGCCAAAACAAGAAGTGTCAGCGGAATAAAGCCAGCCTTATTCACCTTTTTCTTCTTCTTTGTCTTTTTGTCGCCTTTTTCACTCATCTTTTAACCTTTTAGGAGAACTCTACTGATACCAACATAAAGCAGATTAGAACTGCAATAATCATCGCTACCAGAACAGAGACCTGCTCTCCCTTAAACTGGGCGATTTCCTTTTTATTGTTTTGCAGCTTTTCAATGCCATCAATTTCAGCTTTGATTTGTGAATAATCGGCCACAGCTGTTTGAAACTCCTGCTCGTCCTTAAGGCGCTCAGCCTCATTATCAGCAACCATAATGACCCTCGCGATAGAGCCAGAAGATGTTGCCTCCTCCATCCGTTTTTCCATTGCCTTTTTACGTTTCAAGTTCTTATATTTTTGAATTACAGGCTTTAAAAGGTCCGCCATCCAAACATTTAAACTTTTCAAGGGGCCTATATCTGCCAGCATCTGCACCTTACTCAACAACCTGGCAGCCGCCAGATTAAAGGCTGCTGGCTCTTGGTTTAATCCAAACGCCACAAATTCTGAACTTTTGATATCACCTTTCAAACGGGCCGCAAGAAAAGCCACAATATCTTTATCTATCGGGGTGTTTGGCCGGTTGCTCATGCGGGAAACTTCATCCAACCCCATCATAAGTTCTTTGGGGTTCATTATGTATTTTTTCCGCACTGATGGGCTTAAACACGGCATTTCAGGAGAAATCTCGTACATCATTCTTTCAATAGAAAACGCTGGCCCACGGCGATTCGCAAGCTTGCTCAATTCCCCCAACATCGACATATAAGTGGAATTCACCTCTGGCGTATGCTTACGGGTTTGCAAAAAGATATTTGGAATTTGCTTTAAAATAAGGTCCTGAATATCAGCTAACTTATCCATTTCTGTTAATGATGCGGCAATCAAAGAGCCAATGCCATCCAGATTCATCGACACATGGCGATACCGAATAGGGGCCAATGGGTCGATAACCAGTAAAACCCGCGCAACCATGGATGTTTTCTGCGCATCATTCGCCGCGGTGGCGTTTGCCGTAGATCCAGCTGCTGCCATTAAATCATCCGCCATTTTCTCATACCCAAAACTTCGGCGTATCCAACGGTCAAGGGATCTATCCATCACCAATTCCGCCGCCGCCGTAATATCACGTGACATTGCATAGGCCAAAGATCGGATACTTAAGTGCTGATCCCCCATAAAGGGAAATGGGCGCGATGCTATTCGCTGTTGGGGTTCTGGCTTTGTTTGTAAACGCCCTGCATCCAACCATTTGATAACATCGCCTAATGTAGCACGAGTAATCACATCATCATACAACATGCTGCGACAACCCACTTCCATTGTGCGGGTTATGCCATGCTTGGCTAATAACGCAATATAGGATCCTTCATTAATTTTGTGCATAATCAGACGGAATTCATCCATCTTGCCGCCCAGCACTTCCCCAATAGAAAAATACAAAAGCAACGTCCCCAAATTGTAAATATCATCGGTTACTGTACCGGCACCGCGGCCTGCTGGATTGGTCATCCCCATTTCAATGGTTTCCATCCATACAGGTTGATGGCGCCCTGGCAAAACAGATAGGTAATCCCCTAAAACAACACCATCCCCAGCCCTGTTATAGAATAAGTTATCAGGGCGAATATTCCTGTGAACAATGTTACGGGAATGCAGCTCTTGCAGCGCACTCACGATGGGTTCTGCAACCGTTTTTATGATTTCTTTGTCCTTCATTTTTGGTGGCGCCTGAATATCCGGAATAAAACGATCCCCCGGCTTTTCATACAGCAACACCAAACGACGGCTACTATCAGGTTTCCAATCAACAAACCCCCAATCAAACAGGGTAATTAACCCCCGTTTTTGAACACCCTTGATGGAATCAAGATTACCTGTGCGCAATGGTAAGCCGATTTCACAAACCAAAGCATACAGCGGCACACCCGTTTCTGTTGTTTGGGCAACATCAAAGGCGTTTGCATTGGGCGTGTTCAAATGATCACAGGGAGATGACAACAGAATATCAAAACCATTAAAGGCAACTTTGCCGCTGCCCCCACTGCCGCCGCTGCCCGCAGAAAGTTTCTTTTTTGGGGCTGGTGGCGCTTCTGAAGGCTGCTGCGCCTCCTCAGGGGGTATAATTTCGTCTGACATCCCTTGTAGTATGTAGATTTCCGCCATTTCTGGCTAGGAAATTTGAAGTTTTCACGAAAAGTTTATTCTAGCTCTGGACACATGTGTGTTTTTTTCCTATAAGCATGAGCTTACTACTCGCACACAATAGCTGACCAACCAGCAATATGTGCGAAAAGAATGTGCTCAAGTAGCCGCAAGGCGATAGTACAGAAAGAATGTGCTCAAGTAGGCCAACTGGCCGTTAGCACGAAAAGAATGTGCCCAGGTAGCTCAGTTGGTAGAGCAAAGGATTGAAAATCCTTGTGTCGCTGGTTCGAGTCCGGCTCTGGGCACCATCTTTTCCTCACTTTCTTCCCCCAATTTTCCATGATAGGGTACCGCTTATGCGTGATACTATTTTTAGACTTCTTGCCGCTCTTGCCCCATTGGCTATTATCTTGGCTAATTTTGTTCCTGGAATTTTGGGGTTTTTTGCCATTGCAGATTGGTTTGGCGGTGAAATTTTGGGCTTTATTGGCTCTTTCGTGTTTGTATCATTTCTCCCAACCTTGGCCTCTCCTGTTGCGGTTTATGCCGCCATTGTGGCATGGGATTGGCCGTGGTACGGGGCAGTTTTAGTTTTTATGTGGCCTTTGGTCTTAACGTTGACAGGCATCAGCGCCTTTTCAATTTTTACAGCGTTTAAAATTAATAAAATCAAAAAAGACCGGCTGTTTGATGAAGAAGAAACAGACGGCCCCATCATTGACGTGGAAGCCAAGAACAAGAAAGAACCTTAAGCGCTTCTTTGATGCTTCCAATCTTGCCATGCGGCATGAACAGCTGCGCCCATGGCCGGGGCAGAATTAATGGGTTGTCTGTTGGGTAAATTTGGTGTGGCCAAAGCGCTGATGGGGTGCGCTTCTTCGCGCTTAAACAGGCCATCCATGTAATTCTTCACTGCAACCCTTAGCCCATAACGCATATGCTTTCCAAACAATGGGTTTGATTTTGGCAACCCCAACCCTGTTAGGTCTGCATCATAATCCGTCGGCAAGGAAACAAACACTGGCTTGCCAGTGACCAAGGCATCAGATGTCATGGAAATGGAATCCCCCGTCACCACAACTCTGTCCGCCACTGATAACATTGGACGGTAAGGGTTGGGGCCTTCAACCGAAAAATCATGAACATAGGCAGGGATATCTGCCACCAAATCACGGATTAGATCTGTGTTTCCATTTGCTGTCCGGCGGCTGGTGGTTAACAACAAAGATCCATCAATAGCTTTCACAGACTCGGCAATATGGGTTAACGTTTGTTCCAACAGCTGTGCAGATACCTCTGTCTCCTTCGCGGTGGGAATATCTTGAACAAAATTTATAAAGCTGCCTAAAGCAGCCACGACTGTGGGGCCTGGTGTAGCTGCAATTTCAGCAATCTCTTCCGGAATTTCCCGCCGTGCTTCAACCAACCCCTCTACCGTAATTGGCGTCGGGCAATGATCAAAAAAGAGTGCCCATTCTTTCTGAAAATCTGTCATTTCTCGCCCGTGACAAACAAGTTCATCAAAACTCCCTGCATGTGAGTAAGACAGCGTCACATCAACACGGCTATCCGCATAATATAATCCCCCTGTCTGATCCGGGGATCTCATGCCTACCATACAAATACCTGCTTCTGAAATAGGCCTACAAAATTCACTCATTAGCCCATCTCTAGAGCCTGAAAAAAGGAATATATCTGGTTTGGGGTTTGTTAAAATTTCCTGTGCAAACCCGTTCTCAGATAATTCACCACATCCAGAGTAACGCAGAAGCATCTTCTCACTAACGGGAGCAACTTTTGCTTGCGGATGAACGTTTTGTGCAACGGCCAAGCAGTTGTTATTATCCCCTGTGAACTTAGATTCCAAGTAATAGATTAAAGGTGCCTCACTCATAAGGTGTTTCTTTATAGGATCGCAGAAGATCCGTCAAGAATTTTTCAGGCGATAGAGGTACTTAAACCTCTTCCGGGTGAACTTTTTTCAAGAAGCTAGCGGCACGTTCCAGCTCTGCCATAATAGCGTCCAGAACCTCTTGCTTGGCGGCGGCTGATCCATCAAAACCAAATTCAGCTGTCTTGCAATGGACGCTTAAAGCTTCTGCCCCAAGGTTGGCGCTGGCGCCTTTCAATTTATGGGCAGCTTTTTTCCATGCTTCATTTTCACCATCAGAAAGGTTGTCTTTCAGCTCTTGAATAGATTCATCAGCTTGCCCCAAGAAGAGATCAAAGATTTCCAGCTCTTCTTCGCGGTCCCCTTCTGTGAACATGCGCAAGTGTTCCAGATTTACAGGGGGTGGGCCTGATAATTCTTCTGCCACCAGTTGAGGGGTCTCATCAGTACCCTCCACTGGGGCAGGTGGCACCTCTGTCGCTGCATCAGATGGCTTTATGAAGCGCGCCATAGATTGCTGCAAGCCAACAGGGTCAATGGGTTTACTTAAGTAATCATCCATCCCAACGGCCAAACATTTTTCCTGCGCGCCGCGCATTGCATCGGCAGTCACCGCGATAATGGGAACGTGGCTGCCAGATCCTTGTTCACGTTCACGGATCTTCTCCGTTACCTCAAACCCATCCAGCTCTGGCATTTGGCAATCCATCAAGATTAAATCATATTCATTCTCATTAAATTTTTCGATAGCATCTGCCCCATTAAACGCTTCATCAATCTGGGTGACCCCCATACGCTTTAAAAGCTTTTTGGCGAACATTAAGTTAATAGGATGATCATCTGCCACCAACACACGAGCCGTTGGGAAGTGTAAAATTTCATCTGCCGTACTTTCAGTTGTTTCTTTCTCTTCATGTTTTTCAACAACATCAAAGGGAATAGAGAACCAAAACGTAGATCCCTGGCCTTCAATGCTCTCTACACCAATTTGGCCATCCATCATTTCAACTAACTCTTTGGTTATAGCAAGACCCAATCCTGTTCCACCAAATTTGCGGTTGGTAGATGTTTCAGCCTGCGTAAATTTGTTGAAAATGAAATCTAGCTTATCAGCAGAAATTCCAATCCCCGTATCTTCCACGCGGAAGTACACAGCTGGCTTATCACCTTCGGTTCTGTATGAAACATCGATGCTGATGGTCCCTTTCTCTGTAAATTTCAAAGCATTTCCAACCAAATTATTCAAAATTTGCTGTAAACGGGCTGGATCACCCTTAACAAACTTTGGCATTGTTGGGCTAAAGTTATGATGAATTTGAATAGACTTTCTATCTGCCAAGGGCCTCAGCAATTCCACTGTTTCTAAAGTTGATTTCCCCAAGTTGAAGTCTATGCTTTCTAAGGTTAGCTCCCCTGCTTCTATCTTGGAAAAATCCAGAATATCATTCAGAAGAGACAGCAAATTCTTAGCTGACTTATTCACCGCATTGGTAAATTCCTTTTGTTCTACATCCAAAGATGAATCCATTAACAAGCCAGACAGCCCAATGATTCCATTCATCGGGGTACGTAGTTCGTGACTCATATTTGCAAGAAAGCTGGTTTTGGCATTCGCAGAAGCTTGCGCTTCATCACGTGCTTGCAATAAACTTTTTTGTGAATTGACCACAAGAAATTGCATGCCGGCAAAACGTTGGATTAATTCCCCCATCTCATCAGCATGCGCCTTTGGTAAAGCAACATCATAAATTCCGTTTGCCATTTTCTGAGCAACATCCTTCAGGTTTTTAGTCGGCAACAGAACATACTGATACATAATCCCCATCAACGCAGCCGCCAACAATATAAGAGAGATGCAAATGAAAACAGCGTAAGACCCTATCTGATCCGTGAGAAAAGCTTCCAGCTGTGCCGCCTCAAACCCTGTTGGGAGATAAGCACTTGCTTCAGACAAAGCTTGAGGCAGCCAGATGTAACTTCCATATCCGTAGGTAACAGCCAAAACAACCAGGAAAGGCAGCAGGACTTTTACTTTCAAATTAAAAATCTTTTTCATGAGTCCTCTCCTTAACCATTCCTACGCGCGTACCGCATTTTTCATTTTACGGTGCTCTGCATCCTTTAAGTAATGCTGGATACGGTCCTTATCGAAAGGTTTCGGAATGAAACCATCTGCCCCTTTGGACAAGGCCTCTACCAAGTTTTCGATATAACTATTCCCACTGAACATCACGACAGATGAATCAGGATCAAAATCTTTAATTTTCTGCAAAACGTGATACCCGTCAGAAGATGGAAGCCCGATGTCTAGAAATACTAAATCCGGCGCATATTTCACATGATTAAACAATGCTTCAAATCCATCCCCAGCTGTGATTAGCGTGTAATCCTGTTTCAAAGCCTTGGCCACAATACGGCGTGTTAGGGGATCATCTTCCACCAGCATAACAACCAGGTTGCTACGGGTGGGGCGTTCATTAAAAGCAACCTCTGAGGCATGATCATTAATTACCTGCAAGAACACCTCTTCATCTGAGGCCAAGCTCCAGTTATTATCAGATTCAATATCAACAAAGCTGGAAACAATATACTCCAAAGCCCGAATAAACATATTAGACTGATCTTGAATGCCAAACACATCACTGACTTCACCCTTTTTAAGAAGGTACGGGTACTCTTGCAGAAGTCTCTGGTAAGCGGCAGTCAAATCTTCTTTGCTTAGTTCCTTTGTCATCAGAACCAGGTGCCTTGCCTGATGAACATACACCGCACAATCGGCAGGAGACAAAACTCCATTCAAGACCTCGTTAATATCGATATCAGCTGCTGATTTAGAGCTTGTATCAATCTCCAAACAAAAGCCAGACCATTCTTGCCAACTGAATGGGTCTACCTGAATAGACAGGGCTAGTTTGCTCAATTCATTTTCAACATCGTGGGAAATTATTTTCATGGGTTTATCCTTTCTGTTTTCTAGTAAATATTAATCTTCTTGGTTGATTTATGTTGTTTCTAAAACTTGTTCGTTTGCCTGCTTGATGTACATCAACAGTTTGTCCTTGGTGAATGGCTTGCCAATAAAACCTTTTGCGCCATTACCCAGTGCCTTCATGATATCTTCGCGTGTACTATTTCCACTTAACATCACAATAAAGGCAGAAGAGTCGATGGACATAAACTTCTCCAGAATTTTATGTCCATCGGAGTCAGGTAGGTCGATATCTAAAAAAACAATATCGGGAGCGGTAAACGTGAATTTCTGCAATGCTTCAACAGCATTGCCAGCTTGGACAACCTCGTGTTCAGCATCTAAAGAGTTGCTTACCAACCGGCGAGAAAAAATATCATCATCAACAACCAATACCACAAGCTTTCGTCTCTCGGCGCGCCCTTGAACTGCCTTTGCATACACATCGGCATCAAAAGCAAACGCATCAAGCGCAGACCGAGAGTGGGAAGAGTTAGGATTAGAAGCTTTAATTCCTTTTACAATCGTAATTTTGTGATCAACGACTTTGCCGAACTCATCATATGTCATGCTTAAATCATATAATGGTAATTCCTTGCTCAGATCATACCCTTCTGGCTTGATCTGCTTTAAATTATCTTTTAGCGGAGTCACAATGCGGGTGCTGGCCCCTTTAAACATAATGATGATATCACCATCACGAAGAAGAAAGGCGTGACCTTCCTCACGGCCAATCCATTCTGCAAGAAAAGCTTCTATAATTTTAATTCTCGTTTGGAATTCCACATCTGTTAGAGTCAGATCAAAGCTCAAATGCAAAGCGCGCCATACCTTGGCCTCAGCCTTAATACCGGTGTATAGTTCTTTTAAAACCGTCTCTGCACCTGCTTTATGAATTCTCATTATCTTACTCCTTGCCCTAAGTGTAGCAAGAAATGTACTAATATTTATCTAATTGATTTTAAAGGATTTTTGTCATTCCATGGTATGGAAAAAGCGCATAATCCATTGCAAAATGCAACAAAATTTGCAATTTGCAGCTAAATCACAACTTTTTGAAAATCCAGCGACGCCCCGTACAGTGCTTCAGCACTTTTCAGGTATCCATCACTTAAATCTGTCACCCAATATTGGGCGCGCCCTTGCTTGGAAAGCCTATTCTCTAAAGCTGGGTGGCGATGTAAATAATTTTGTAGTTTGGCGGGAATGATTTCTTGCTGAGACAACAACTTCACAGAATCTGGTATAAATTTACGCAACAACGGCTTTAATAATGGGTAGTGAGTACACCCCAAAATAAGCGCTTGGATATCCTGCTCAAGTAGGGGATCCAGATAGTCTTGCAAAATTTTCTCGGCATATTGCATGCCATTGTGCTCAATCAACGGCACAAGCAGGGGGGCGGCCTGCCCTGTTAACTGAATTTGGGGATTCAGCTTGGCCAACTCTTCGGCATAAATATCAGATCCCACCAAATGCTGGGTGCCAAGCAAGCCAATACGCTCATACCCAGATTCCACTGCTTCTTCCAATGTGGGCACAACCACCCCAAGAATACGCCGATGAGCAGGCTGCTGATCTTTCAAATAACTTTGCTGTAACTGGCGCAAGGCACTTGCACTGGCCGTATTGCACGCCACAATCACCAATTCGCACCCCCCATGAAAAAGCGTGTCTACAGCGCGGCGTGAATAATCGTAAATCGCTTCACGGGACCGCCCCCCATATGGCACGTGCAAGGTATCGCCCAAGTAAATGTAATCGTAATCTGGCAATGCTGCGCGCACGGCCTTGGCTACCAACAATCCCCCCAAACCAGAATCAAAAACACCAATTGTCATGCGGCTAAAACTTTGTTGATTTGATCTTCTGTAATAACCCCAGCGCGAATAATTTTAATCTTTGCCCCTTGTACCCACACCACGGTCGAAGGTTCATTCAAGGGGTCTTGAGTATTATCCAAGTACACAGCAACATCGTCCCCGAAAATGTTTTCTACCTCTGTCTTTGTTAGGGCCGGTGGCTGATCTGTTTTGTTGGCACTGGGCACAGCCAAGGGGTTTGGGTAATGCTGCAAAACAGCCTGCGCCACTGGATGATCTGGAATACGAATGCCCAACGTATGACTGCGCACATTAATCGCACGAGAAATATTGGCCCCTTCACGACGTTCCAAAATCAGAGTAAGAGGCCCTGGCATAAAAGCAGTAGCCAATTTTTCTGTGGTTTCTGACCATTCAGCAAAACGCCACATCTCTTCCACACCATGCACCTGTAGGCTAAATGGTTTTTCTTCACCGCGCCCCTTCAACTGATATAATTTTTCAACGGCAGCATCATTGGTGGCATCAACAGCCAACCCATAAAGGGTTTCTGTCGGCATAGCGATAACATCACCGTTTGCCAAGGCTTCTAAAGCCGCGTCGATTTCTGAAGAGATGTGCATAAATTTCAAAGCTCTTGTTTTGTTACCTTGTCTTGATACCTAAAATCAGTCAAATTTGAAAGAAATAATGCACCTGCAGGGAGACACTCACATGACAGCAAAAGTAATAACCATTGCCCAACAAAAAGGCGGAGCTGGCAAAACCACACTGGCCATTCATTTATCTGTGGCGTGGAGCTTGGCTGGAAAATCTGTCGCGCTAATTGATATTGACCCACAAGGCAGCGTGCACGCATGGGACCAGATGCGCAATGATAGCTTTGGCGAAGATGTCCCCTCCAGCCCAGATGTTCGGGCCATTACTGGGTGGCGCACCGCAACCGAGGTTGACCGCCTACGCCGTGATTATGATATTATTGTGATTGATTCTCCACCCCATGCGGAAACAGAAGCCAAAATTGCCATCCGCAATGCTGACTTAGTGGTGATCCCCTGCCAGCCCAGCCCTGTGGATCTATGGGCAACAAAACCCATCATTGATCTGGCAGTGATGGAGAGCACCCCCACAATCACCGTATTGAACCGCGTGACAGCGCGCGCCAACATTACAGAGCAAATTAAAACCAAAGCCACGCAATTGGATTCCATGCTGGCTAAAACAACGTTGGGTAACCGCGTGGCTTTTGCTGAAAGTTTACAAGACGGGTTTGGAATTGGGGAATTTGCACCCTCTTCTCAAGCGGCCAAAGAAATTAGTGCCCTGGCCAAAGAAGTTATGCGTGCGGTTTCAGCAATGGAAAAGCAGCTTGCAGCTTAAAATAGATTAGACACTTTGAACAAGTTGTGGCGCCATGCTTAAATTTGCGTGCGCTACCAGCGGTGGCATCAAGAAATTGGTGTTCCCATACGTAATTGGCGCCCCATGCAAAGTTTGAAACACACCACCGGCTGCTTTCAACACAGCGTGGCCAGGGGCAATATCCCAATCATGGGTGGGGCGTTGACGAATGTACAAATCCTTTTGACCAGAAGCCACCAAATAATGCTTCCACATGCCTATATGATTCTCTATAGAACCAACTTCATAAGGAATTGAATTAAAATATTCCTGAACTTCGTCAGATTTAATTTCATCCGTGCTGGCTACCACAACATCCAATGTATTGCTTACCGGCTTCTTGGTTTTCAGCATTTGCTTATCAGCATTGGGGTGCTCTTTAAAAAAAGCAGTTCCCTTTCCTGCTGCTCCACACACCACCCCTTTTTCGGGGTAATAAAAAAGTCCCAAAACTGGCTCATGATTTTCAATTAAGGCAAACGCGGTACAATACTCGTCCGTGCCCTTCATAAACTGCAAAGTTCCATCGATGGGATCTGCCAACCAAAAGGGGGAAGCCCCAACTTCTGGAATACGACCTTCGGAAACACTTTCTTCAGAAACAACCGGATAATTAGGGGTTAGCTCGGCCAAGGCCGCATTGATAAATTGATCCGCCATTTGATCGGCCAATGTGACTGGGCTGCCGTCTGATTTCCTGATGGGGTTCTTCGCGGATTCTTTGTTATCCAGAATAACCTGCCCAGCGCCAAAGGCAATTTTCTCAACGGCAGCTAAAAGATCTAAGTCAGGGGAACTTGGCAAGAAACGCTCGATTCTATCGTTAAGTTATAAGCTTATGATTTTTTCTCATTAGCGGATGAGAAAATAAACCGACCCAAAAGATCCATCAAATCAACAGGGGGTTGGGTGAAATCAATTGACCCTTCATTTTCGATATATTCTTCTTCAATTCCGGGCGTGACACTCAGGTAAAAGCCGCCCAGCAACCCTTCGGTTAATACTTGTGCCACTGTATCAATTGGCAACTGAACAGAATTTTTAATAGATAGCGTTGCCATCGCTTTGTAGTTATCTGGGTTCAAAGAAACGCTTTTCACGGTCCCAATTTTAACGCCACTGATACGCACATCATTACCCGTAGACAGCCCCCCAATTTTACTAAACTCTGCCGTTACTTGGTATCCATCGGTTGCTTGAATATCCGCTACTGAAACAGCGAAAAAGAAAAAGACACCCGCCACCAACAGAACAACGGCACCCAAAATTGTTTCAAATAAACTACGTTTCATGTTCTTTATCCCTTATTCTTTTTCTAATATTTTCTAATATTTTTAAGTTGGATTACTCAGGCTTCCACGCTTCGTAATCACCTGTGGCCGTGGCCCGTTCGCCCCCCTCTAACACATGCCCTTTTGGCCGGTACGTATACTTAGTGCCCGACAAATTTGGCAAGTGGGGTTTGATCCACGTTTTGGTTTTATCTTTAGATGGCCCGGGGGATGACTTGGGTTTTTTATCAGTTACGTAATGAACCCACGCATGCCAAGTGGCTGGAATTTTTGTTGCCTCTTCTTCTCCATTGTAAATTACCCAACGCTTTTTGCGTCCGCCCAGCAGGGCAGAACGATGTTCATAATACTTGTTGCCAAATTCGTCTTTACCCACAAATTTGCCAAACAGAAGCGTGTTAAGGATGGTTCCAATGGTTGCCATTCCTTTTATCTAACCCAAGCGGCGCCCAATTACAAAGGCTTTTCACCATGTTGTTAGAATAACACAAGACTTTGTATCCACACGTGTTATGCACACCACATTTATGATTTGATCTTGTGATCATTCCGCCAGATAGGTAATACTGAATTCAACAAACAAACACGCCCGAAAGCAGTTTTTGAAAAAATGACGAAGGGCGAAAAATGAAAAAAGAATTTTTAATGCTTGAGTGTCTAAAGATCAAAATTTTAAAACTAGATTCCTAGGGAAAAAGGGCTATCGCTCCGACAGCCCTTTTTCTTTGAGAATCGAACGATTTTTTGACACGTTCTATGTTACCCTGCCTCCAAACTTGTGGGTGTTGCTTGCAACACCCCTTTTTTGTTTGAAGGGATCGGCAGTATGTGGATAATTTTACAAAATGTCACGGACTTTCTTTAGGAAGTGGGAAAAAAGTTATCAAGTCATTATATATAAAGGATTCTTTTTATGTCAGACAGTGTGAATAACCAAACCGTAGAAGCCAAGTTACAAGAGCTGGGATTACAGCTTCCCCCACCATCTCCCCCTGCTGCCAACTATGTGCCGGCGTTACAAAGCGGCCAAGGAGATAGAAAGTATGTTTTTGTCTCTGGCCAGTTACCATTCAAAAATGGTGAGCTGGAATTTCTGGGAAAATTAGGCAAAGACTTTTCCGTGGAAGAAGGTCAACAAGCAGCCCAACTATGTGCGCTAAATATTTTGGCCCAGGTTAAGGAAATTTGCGGCGGAGATTTTGCCCGCGTTAAACAATGTGTGCGCCTGGGTGGCTTTGTTAACGGAACAGACGATTTTACCGACCAACCCAAGGTGCTGAATGGGGCATCTGATTTAATGGGCACTGTATTGGGTGACCAAGGCCGCCATTCCCGGTCGGCCATCGGGGTTAACAGCCTGCCGCTCGGCGTTGCCGTGGAAGTAGAAGCCCTGTTCGAGATAGAATAACCAAACCTCCCCGTATATCTTTTTGAGATAAATTGTTGCTTCCATCTACATAAGCATGATACAAAGCGCCAAATTTCATAATGATGGCTGCTCTGGCCATAGGTAAAGGGCCTAAAGATGTTAGACACCACACAGAATCACCCCGCGCTGGAAACCGCAACCTTTGAAACCGCCCATGGGGCAATAATCTTTGAATATGACCCCACATTGACACCGACAGAGCAAGATAAAAATGATTGCGCAGAGGTGCTGCGCCTGGGACGCAGAGGCAACAATCTTTTGCGGCTTTCTAATCTTGGGTATGCAGGATCGGGCCTTGCCTTTGGCCTTGCTCTGAAGCCCTTTATTTCGGACAACCAATCCCCCACCCCACAGAATATTGCAATACCATTGGTTATTTCAGCGGTTATCCTTTTGTTGGCCAGAATTTGCGTTGGCCTGGCAAAAGATAAGCTTTTAGATGCAAACTGTATTAACATACAGATGTACCGGCGCTTGCAGGAACGCACGCAATCAGAACGTAGTGGACGGTAAAATTATAATGAATCAGACAAGTACTCAAAAAGATTTGCGCGAAGCTCAAAGAAGATTAAATGCAAATGAAATATCAGCAAACATCCATGCGATAGGATCATTTATACTCCTTGTTGATGCTTATCATAAACTGACTGAACTGACTGAACAAAGAGAACCTTCAGCCATTCTCACCAATCTTGTCATTGCTATGATGTTTGCATGTGCGGCTGATATTTTAACAAAATCTGCCCATATCCACAGGCTAGAAACTAGAGAACTGCGGAGATTAATTGATATGCAAACACCCCGCACAAGGTAACTTTTTTCTATAGCGGCCAGAAGTAGCTGATCAACGGCACGCTGACGGCGATGATGATCATATCCAGCGGCAAACCCATGCGCCAATAGTCAGAAAATTTATATCCCCCCGGCGCCATCACCAAGGTATTACACTGGTGCCCAATGGGTGTTAGATACGTGGATGAACTGGCAACTGCCACAGCCATCAAATACGCATCAGGGCTTACCCCCAATCCTTGGGCTAAACTTAGCGCGATAGGGGCCATCACAACGGCTGTCACGGCATTATTAATCACATCGGACAACATCATCGTCACCACCATTAACGCCACCATCAGTGTAATGGGCGTGAGATCTTGGCCATATACCATGACCAGTTGCGCAATTTCTGCTGTAGCGCCAGTATCTTGCAAAGCTTGCCCGATAGGAATCATCCCGCCCAACAAGATGATCACTGGCCATTCAATGCTTTCATAGACATCCCGTATAGAAAGAAACCCGAACAAGATAATCATCAATACCGCAATAACAAAACTGATTTGCACCGGTAAATAATCAAAAGCTGCCAGCAAAATAGCACCGATAAAAATCAATAACGGCCATGGCGTTTTGCGCTTATCCAAATTCAATTCCCGCGTGGCAAGTGGCAAACACCCCAGCCCGCCCAATGCTTCTCTCAGCGATTTGGGTTCCCCTTGCAGCAACAACACATCCCCTGCTGCAAAGCGGATCCGTCCCAGCCGTTCCAGAATCGTACGGCCCTGATGGGCCACCGCCAGCAGGTTCACTCCATAGCGCGACCGCAGCCGCATGGACCGAGCTGTCGCACCTTCAATACGGGCGCCCGGGGGGACAACAGCTTCCAGCACTTCCACATCATCATCGCGAATGCTGTCTGTGTCATGCTCTGTCTTGTCCAGTTCAATATCGCCATTATCCAACAACTTGGTCAAGCTGGATGGATCGCCTTCCATCAACAAAATATCATCGGCTTGCACGGGGACAAACCCACTGGGAGCCAGAATTTTACGCTCTTTACGGATCATACCCACAATGGTTGTCCCACCGGTAGTAACCTGTTCAACTTCCCGAATAAGCTGGCCAACAAGCTCTGATTCTTCCGGGATATGCGCTTCAATAATATAGCCTTTCAGCTCAAACAAATCCTGGTTCACCGCATCGGGGTCTTTGCGTTTAGGCACCAAGCGCCACCCGATAAAAGAAATAAACAGCACGCCAACCACAGCAATTCCTGCGCCCACTGGGGCAAAATCAAACATACCAAAGGGGGCGCCCAACTGGTCCGTGCGGAAGTTGGCAATAATAATATTGGGCGGCGTCCCGATTAAGGTAGTTAACCCCCCCAACAAAGATCCAAAAGAAATAGGCATCAACATGGATGATGGCGATCGGTTGGTCAACGCCGCTTGCTGCAGCGCCACAGGCAGCATCAACGCCAAAGCCCCCACATTGTTCATAAAGCCAGACAAAGCGGCCACAATAAAAGTCAGCACAAAAATTTGTAACGTTGCAAACCGCTTGAACGGCTTAATTGCGCCGGAAATATACCCCACAATCCCACTGTTGTTTAGCGCCACAGAAATAATCAAAACAGCAATCACCGTAATAACTGCAGGGTGGCCAAAACCATTAAATGCCCCTTGGGCAGGCACAATGCCAAACACAACACCAGCCATCAGCGCCATCAGCGCCACAATGTCATAGCGAACCTTGCCCCATATAAACATGGCCAGGGAAAAACAAATTAAACTAATAGCGATATAAGCGTCTTGCTGCATTTTACCTAAATAAATGGTTCCATTTCCGCTGAATTTACTTTATCACAGGGATGAAAAGCAAACTGTAAATCACAGGCAAGGGGCAAACCGATGACAAATGTGGCTGTAATTGGCTCTCAGTGGGGCGATGAGGGTAAAGGAAAAGTGGTGGACTATCTGTCGAAAGAGTCAGATGTTGTCGTGCGATTCCAAGGCGGGCACAATGCAGGGCATACTCTGGTTATTGATGGCAACGTTTTTAAACTGCACCTTTTGCCATCGGGCGTTGTCCGCCAGAACAAACTATCTGTTATCGGAAATGGGGTTGTTGTTGACCCTTGGGCCTTGGTCAAAGAACTGGACAATCTGAAGGAGAAGGGCATAGAGCTAACCCCAGATAGCTTAAAAATTGATAGCGCAGCAACGCTGATTTTGCCCTTTCACACCAAGGTGGACCAAGCCAAAGAAAAGGCATTGGGGAACCGCAAAATCGGGACGACAGGTCGCGGCATTGGCCCAGCATATGAAGATAAAGTTGCCCGCCGCGCTACCCGTATGTGCGATTTGAAAGACCCAAAATATTTGCGCGAACGGCTGGAAGCCCAACTTTCCCACCACAACCTGATTTTAAAGGCTGCTGACGAGCCAGCTATTCAGGTTGATGATTTTATGGGTGACCTTATGGAAGTGGCAGAACGCTTACTGCCTTTTGTGGACGAAGCATGGCGCTTTTTGCACCAAGCCACCAAACAAGGCAAAAAGATTTTATTTGAAGGCGCCCAAGGCGTGATGCTGGATGTGGACCACGGGACATACCCCTTTGTCACCAGCTCTAACACATCATCAGGGACAGCAGCCACAGGATCTGGCCTTGGCCCTCATGATATTGATTTTGTACTGGGCATTACCAAAGCATACACCACCCGTGTTGGGGCCGGCCCCTTCCCGTCAGAATTGGAAGACACCACCGGCGAACACCTGGGACAAAAAGGTCGCGAATTTGGCACCACCACCGGGCGCAAGCGCCGCTGTGGCTGGTTCGATGCTGCCCTTGTCCGCCAAACGGTGATGAAAGGCGGAATCGAAGGCATCGTTCTGACCAAGCTGGATGTGCTGGATGAATTGGAAAAGATCAACATTTGTGTTGGCTATGAATTAGATGGCAAACAGATCGATTACCTACCCGCCAGCCCGAAAGAGCAAGAGCGCCTGATCCCTGTTTATGAAACGGTGGATGGATGGCAAACATCGTGCGAAGGCGTCCAAAAAATAGAAGATCTGCCAGAAAAAGCAGCGGCGTACATCAAGCGCATTGAACAGTTAATCGGCATTCCTGTGGTGCTGGTTTCCACCAGCCCAGAGCGCGAAGATACAATCGTGATTACAGATCCGTTCTCTATGCCACTTCGCAAACCCCAAGCCAAAGTAGCTTAAGCGTTTTGCTTTTCTAAAACGCGCAGCTGGCCCAGTGTAATGTCAAACTTTCCTTTGACAGAAGAACTTTCGATAACGCCACCTTCTTCGCTATGGCCAAGGGCGACGATACGACCGTTGGGCACAGATAGTGCACCGCATTTAACAACAGGGGGGGTATCTTCCCCCTCTTTTGTTTTAGGGTGACCATGTGTTCCAACAACCAAATCGCCTTGACCAACTGTTAATGTACCCGAACAGTTAATACCGCCACCAACAGTCAATCCATTAGTTCCCCCCACTGCAAGAGAGGCCTGAATTTCTTTTGCCGTTAAATCACCCAAAACGCTTATCTGTGTTACTGTCTCTAGCTTTCTGAACGTGGCATCCCCAGAAACAGAAAGCATATTTGCCTGCACATCCATGCTGCTTGCGTCAATGCCGCCATACCCCACGCTAATAGTTGTCGCCTTGAAGCTGCCTGAATGATCTGTGTGAATTTTCCCCGCCTGAACCATGGTGCTGATCTCAGAGTTCCCCCACCCAGTCAATCTTAGCATTCCCAGGCACGCAATACCTTTAGCATTGATCCCACGATCAGCCTCGATATCTGTCATGCTTTCCAAGGCCGCTTGTGGCATAGAGATAGCCCCCTCAACATACAGACCTCTTGCTGTCAATAATCGAGTACTAGATAAATCACCCTGAATTCGAATTAACCTAGGCCAAATTAAAGGAGCATCTAATTCGATGACAACCTCATCCTTAATACATTCATATAGAGAATCTTTTAATGGAGATAAATAATACACACCGCCTTCTTTTTTTAAGCGCTTACGCCATTTTTTATCTTCAGTTGAAATTGTAACGGTCATTTGGGAACTCCTTTGATATATTCCTTTGGGATACTATTGCCGAAAAGCTAACGTGTCAAGCAACTCTACGCAAAAGGGCGGTATTTGCGGGGGCGGACAAGTTCAAACAGGCCGGCTTTGGTAAAACCCAAAATCTTGGTGGGCAGGCGGTCTGCCTCCAGCGCTGTTTGTAGGGTTTTGATAATTTGCTTCTGGTGTTTATCTGGCACGTTCAGGAAATCCACCACAATGGTGCCAGCCAGATTGCGCCACCGCATTTGGTCCGCAATTACATTGGCCATTTTCAAATTCAGGTTCAGGTTGGTTTCCGCACTGTTGCCAGAATCAACATCAACAAAGGTCACAGCTTCCAAAGATTGAATAGTCAGGCTGCCGCCCTCTTCCAATTCATAAACCGGGCTTTCCAATGTTTCCAAAAGTTCTTCCACATCAAAAGCATTTTGCATGGTAGCCAGCTTGGCGGCGATTTTCACCCCCACCCCAGCATCTTCCAACATTTTTTTATGGCCCGCAGATTTTTTGCTGCGCTGGATAATAGCATCTGACGTGCCATCCAAATAATACTCTATAAATTCCTGCACGGGGGAAACAGGCTCTTGCGGTTCTTCTGTCTCTGCCAAGATAATTTTGGGGCCTTTATTGGCAAAGGCATCGCGGGTGATTTTCACCCAAATCTTTTCACCATCATTAAAATCACTGCCCTTGGGGGCTTGCAAAAACGCTGGCTTTGTCTTGGGTGTTATCCCCTTGATATCCACATAAAAGGTGTTGGTATTTGGTCGACGCCCCAGAACGCGCCCTTCACGCACGGCCCCCACAACTGATGGATGCTTCTTTTCATCAAAGGCAACGCCCACCACATGGCCCTGATTATGCAGAATAGCCAATTCATAATCAGGCAAGTCACACACCAATAACTGACTCATACTTTAAACCCCGCAGCTGTTAAATAATTAGCTGTCTGATATAAATTCAACCCAATAATATTGGAGACAGACCCCTGGATACTTTTGATAAAACGTTCTGCTTGCCCCTGAATGGCATAGCCCCCGGCTTTTCCATCCCATTCACCAGAATCGACATAGCCTTGTATTTCCGCTTCAGTCAGACGTTTCATCTTTACCGTGCTGGAACAAACAGTCAGATTCTTTTTACCATCTGGATGAATTAAACAAATGCCACCCAATACTTTGTGAGAACGACCAGACAACATTTCTAAACACTGACGCGCTTGTTCTGGCGTTTCAGCTTTTGGTAAAATACGCCGCCCCACGGCCACCACAGTATCGGCAGCCAGCACAAAAGCATCTGTCTGGTCAGCAGCAATTTTCTCGGCCTTTTCCAATGCCATACGCTTGGCATAAGGCGCGGGTAATTCCCGCTTCCCTTCGGTTTCATTGATATCTGCGGGAATAACGTGGTCGGGCGTAATGTTGATTTGCCTCAAAAGATCCAGCCGACGTGGCGAGGCAGAGGCCAAAATCAACATAACTTATCTATCCGTTATTTTCTTGTGATCCTTCAGCCTGATCGTTTTCTACTGGGGCTTCTTCCCCATAGTAATCTGGCTTTTTCTTGTACCGGTATGTAATGCGCCCCTTGCTTAAATCATAAGGCGTCATTTCCACGCGCACATAATCCCCCGCCAGAACGCGGATGCGGTTTTTGCGCATTTTGCCAGAGGAATGCCCCAGCACCATGTGTCCATTTTCAAGCTCTACCCGATACATTGCATTGGGCAGCAACTCTAAAATAACACCATCAAATTCCATTAAATCTTCTTTTGCCATGGAAGGTGTTATACATCTTTCATTCTAGATTGCAAGTGGATGTTTAAGAAGTGCGTCGAAGAATTAATCCTTCAGTCGCTCTATCACGGCGCCGCAAGCGCGCAGCTTTTCTTCCAGCCGTTCGTATCCGCGGTCCAGGTGATATACGCGGGAAATGGTGGTGGATCCTTTGGCAACAAGCCCTGCTAGAACAAGAGAGACAGAAGCACGCAAATCTGTCGCCATTACTTCTGCCCCCTTCAGGGGTTTACCGCCGGCGACCATCGCAGTGTTGCCGTTCAGGGTAATGTCCGCACCCAAACGCGCCAGCTCCGGCACGTGCATAAAGCGGTTTTCAAAAATTGTTTCCGTGATGGACGATGTGCCCTTGGCCACGGTGGCCAAGGCCATAATTTGGGCCTGCACATCTGTGGCAAAACCCGGGTGGGGTTTGGTCACGACTTTAAAAGGCTGAACACCTTTTTCCGGTGCCTTAATTTGCAGGCCAGTTTTGGTTTCTTTGATTTCCGCACCTGCCTCTCTCAACGTTTGCAGAACGGCACTGATATGATCAGCCTTGGCGCCGGTCAGCGTCACTTGCCCCTTGGTCATCACCGCGGCAATGGCATAGGTGGCCGCCTCAATACGGTCTGGCACCACGCTGTGTTTGGCTTTCTTGAAACTTTTCACCCCATGGATGGTCAAGGTATCTGTGTCCACGCCTTCAATTTTCACACCCATAGCTTGTAAGCACGCGGCGATATCGCCAATTTCAGGTTCGCGGGCAACATTGTGCAAAATGGTGGTGCCCTTGGCCAAGGCGGCAGCCATCATCACATTTTCTGTGGCCCCCACAGACACCATGGGGAATGTGTATTCTGTGCCTTTTAACCCCTTTGGCGCTTTGGCCAACACGTATCCATCTTTGATAGTGATTTCTGCGCCCAAAGCTTCCAACGCCTTTAGGTGCAAATCCACAGGGCGCGCACCAATGGCGCATCCGCCGGGCAGAGAGACTTTTGCCTCTTTAAATCTGGCCAATAACGGCCCCAACACAAGAATAGAGGCGCGCATTTTCCGCACCAGCTCATAAGATGCCTCTACACTATTAACGCCCCCAGCATCGAGGACCATCTCTTGGCTGTGGTCACCCTTCAAGGTTAACTTCACCCCCAAAGTTCCCAGCAAATTGGACAGTGTTGCAATATCTGCCAGGTGAGGAATGTTCGTCAACGTTAAGGGTTTGTCAGAAAGCAGGCAAGCGCACATCAATGGCAAAGCGGCATTCTTCGCCCCAGAAACAGGAATTTTCCCCTTCAGGGGTATACCCCCTTTAATACGAATTCTATCCATGGAAGTAGCCTCTTATTGTCTTTATAATCTGGGCAGTGTTACACCTTGCTGACCCATGTATTTTCCCTTGCGATCTGCGTAAGATGTTTCACATACTTCATCGGCCTTCAAAAAGATAAACTGTGCAGCCCCTTCATTGGCATAAATTTTTGCCGGCAACGGGGTGGTGTTGGAAAATTCCAGCGTGACGTGGCCCTCCCACTCAGGTTCCAGTGGCGTCACATTAACAATAACACCACAGCGCGCATAGGTGGATTTACCCAAACAAATCACCAACGTATCACGTGGGATGCGGAAATATTCCACCGTACGCGCCAGAACAAAACTGTTGGGTGGGATAATACAAACATCTGTTTTGCGATCCACAAAACCTGTGCTTTCAAAATTTTTGGGATCAACCGTAGCCGAATCCACATTAGTAAAAATTTTAAATTCATCAGAAACACGGGTATCATACCCGTAAGAAGAGACCCCATAAGAAATCACACCATCACGCTTCAACGTTTCTTCAAAGGGTTCAATCATCGGCTTGCCTTGATTTAAAGACATTTCCCGAATCCACGTATCTGGTCTAACTGGCATGAAGGCCTCCTCTATTTTTTATCCGCGTTTTTGAGCGCGTTTTATCTGTTCATCGACAGCCTAAAATGGAATGCGCCAAAAAACAATACGTCTACAAAAGGCGTTTGTAAACTGTGTGTAACTGATAGTCTTTTTTCGGCCCATTGACAGTATAGGAAACTTGCCAACTGTCAGCGTTTTCCAAGGTATATGTGGCACGGTAATGGTCTTGCCCACAAATTCCCTGCCCAGCGTACTTACCTTCAGAAGCACCATTCAATGTTAAAAAGGGGGAATCTGATGGGCGGGCGGCTTCAAAAAACAAAACCTTTCCCCCTTGCCAGCGAATCACGTGACGCTGAAAACCAGAAACACTTTCCCCGCTTTCCACAGCTTCCTCATACAGCAATTTATCTTCCTGTAACTGCTCTATTTGGGCTTTACCAGTCCAGCTTGTACCATCATTAGCATGGCGAACCAACTGCCATTGGCCAGGCAAAGTTGTGAAAAAATCTTGCAGGCTCATGCTTTTTGGACATCCCCTTTAACGTCCCCACCGGATTTTTCTGTTTTACGCTGCTTGGCTTGCTGCTTGCGGCGGCGCAAGTTCTGGCGAAGGGCTTCTGCCAATCTATCTTTCTTTAGATCTGATTTTGCTTTTTCTGTCATATCGCCGACCCTAGAAGATCATTGTCACATTATCAATAAAACTCTGCATACATATCATCATGCATTTGATATAAAGCACCCCTTTAGGATATAGTAAGAAAAATTAACACAGGAAAACATCATGAGCTATCAAGCAATTCCAGTTTGGGACACCTTTAAAGAGATCATTAAACCATCCTTTCACAATACAATTGCCTATGTGAAGGAGCTACCCGGCCTGTTCGGCTTACACGTCTTTCTGGCCCAGCTTGGCATGGTTTATTTCCTGTTTGCTGACCCTGTACAAGTCTTCGCGCAACAAAGTGCAGATACTGCCGGCTCTGTCATTGCATTGTTAGGGTCTTTGACATCTATTTTTCTGACAATGCCAATCTTGTTGATTGCCATTCACCGCGGCTTGATTCTGAAAGAAAGACCAGAGCAAGGCTTCCACGGTATTTCATGGAACTCCCGAACCCTGCATGTTTTGCTATCTATGCTGAAAGTGATGGGGTTTTTCTTTGGGACAATGATTTTGGTCACCACAGCCGCTGGGCTAATTTCTGCACTGGTCTCATATCTAATCGGGGCATTTGAATCAGAATTGGCCCCAGCCATTATGGGGTTTGTGATCACAGCATCGGTAATGGCAGCAACAGCCTTTCTTTCTGTGCGGCTCAGCTTGTGCCTTCCCGCAGCAGCTTTGGATACAGAAAAAGTTTTGCGTTTTTCATGGGATAAAACCAAAGACTATTTCTGGCCCCTTTTATGGATTTGGAGCTTGGTTGTCTTGGTCTTGTTTATTGTAAACGTAGCCACATTTATGTTGGGCTTTATGGGCGGGTTTTTAATCAGCAACAACGCACTATTGGGCATCATCGTTATCTTGATTACCGCGGCCAGCAGTGTTTACACATTAATCCTAACCACCAGCATGATTTCTACTTTTTACAAAAAAATAGTGCGGCAGAAATCAACTGCAAAACCGGCTGTAAAGAAAGCTGCAAAACCCAAAGCAGCGGTTAAGAAACCGGCAACTAAAAAGACTGCTACAGCGAAAAAAGCAAAGCCTGCGACCAAAAAGAAAGCTGCACCAAAAGCAAAAGCCCCCAAGAAAACTTGAGGGCTTTAATTCTAAAAGTTATTATTGTGGTGTGGATGGCTCTCCGATTGTGTCAAGCACATCTAGAATCAACTTGGACACCCGAGAGTTAAAACACTGTGATTCTTCTGGAGTGTCAATCACACCATTGCCATTTCCTTGCCCATCACAATACGCCGCTATTTGATTAACAACTAACACCCCAAAATCTGCCAACCAATCGGTGTCGTCATCAGGATTATCTGGGTCTGGCAAAAGATCTATAGAATCTAACAAGTTAACCACTGCTATTATTATGATCCCTGAAATTGACTGATTGCTTTCTGTTCCACCATTCAAAATTGGGTCATCAAGGTTATACGTAGCACTTGTGCCATCTGGATTGTTAATCGTAATAGTTGTGCTATCTAAAGCAATACTTCCATCAAATGCAGCACTTAACACATCTACAAATTCCGCCGCCGAAAAAATACTTTGCGAAGTATTAGAAATGGTTCCACCCACTCCACTTACTGTAACGTTAACCGTCCCTTGCGCATAGGAAGCTGTGCCCATAAATAACATAACAATAAACACCAACACTGACCTAAAAACTAACTTCATATTTTACTCCTTAAAAAATATAGGCTAAGAAAACACAAGAACATATAATAATAAAGTGCGCAACTTTCTAAAAACTGCAGGCAATGAACATAAGGGGAAGAACTAAGAAGCATAATTCGCTTGCATCTACGTGGGGGGAAAGGTTATACCACAAACCTTACCACATCCTATGGCCGCCGCTGTAGCTCAGTGGTAGAGCGTACCATTGGTAATGGTAAGGTCGGGAGTTCAATTCTCCCCAGCGGCACCAGTTTTTATTATAACGTTACTACCCCGCCAACCTCTCAGCCGTTTGGACGAATTCTGTGATCACGCCTTGCAGCATGGCATCTTGTTTTTCATCCTTCAGTTTGCCATCCTCATCAAAGGCTTGAAAACCAGACCCAATAGCAACTTGAGACGGGGTAACCGTTACGCCAATGTTGCCCAACATCATACGAAGCGGCACAAGCCCGCGGATGCCGCCCAAACCACCAGGGGAAACAGCGCCAATGGCCGCCACTTTTCCTTTGAACGCAATCAAGGGGGCTTCCCCCTTTTCATGGGGGCGTGAAATCCAATCCAAAGCATTTTTTAAAAGGGGGGACATCGAACTATTATATTCTGGCGAGGCCACAAAAAACCCATCGGCCTCGGCAAAAAGCTGTTTCAACTTGATGGCATTTTCTGGCAGACCGTTTTCTGCTTCGGCATCGCCATCATAAATTGGCATGTCATAATCTTTCAGATCAACAAACGTGGCTTCTGCCCCTGTATCTTGCGCAACATCCGCTGCCAATTGCGCTAATTTTTTATTGATAGATTCTTTGCGCGCGCTGCCCGCCAAAAATAATAACTTTGCCATTATGATAGTTCCTTTTTTCTAACCCATTAAGATATACCCTTCTATGTAGGAAGCACAAATACACTAGACAAGGGTGGGGAAATTCTTTTTACTCTTACTAAAGGGAGCCAAAGGGAGCCAAAGGGAGATTGAAAAATGGATAAAGCCACGCTTTCATTATTGTTTTTGGGAATTTACTTCGCCGTTGTGTTGGGCGTCAGCTGGTTTGTTAGAACCCGTAAAGAAGCACACGATGCCGGGTTTGCCATCGGGGGGCGCAACGTTGGATTTTGGGCTACGACCGGATCATTGGTTTCCGGGAATCGAGATGGCGGCGGGCTAGCCGTTTGGGTCACCATTGGGGCCAGCTTAATGTTCGGCTTTTACTGGCTAATTATTGGCTTTGCAGTTGCGCTTATCTTACACATCATCCAGCTAAAGTACGTCCGCCCCTTGGCTGAAAAACATAATTTTATCACCCAAGCCGATATGATTCGAAGCTTGATTGGCCCCAAGACAGAACGCGGGTTTTCTTATGTGCTGATTCTATTCGCCATTCCCTATGCCGCACTTCAGCTTTATGTCAGCGGACAAATTTTAAGCTCTCTAACAGGTCTTTCATTGGTCTTTGGGGTTGGGATTTCTGCAATTCTTGTTGGGATTTATCTATTCTGGGGCGGGTACCAAACACTGGTGGTGACAGATCTGCTGCAATGGATAATTTTGGCTGCAATTTTGCTATTACCATACATTTTGTTGCAGATTCCGACAGACATCCCTGTCATTGAAAATTTCCTGGCCGATGGGTCCTTTAATTTTGGAATTGCCGGGGTTGGATTTTTATGGGGGTATTGTACCCCGGAAATTTGGCAACGGATGTTCTCGGTCAAATCTGTGGGGGTCGGCCGTAAAAGTCTGATCGCCACCATTCTAATATTCCCTGTTATTACAATTGGATTGACACTGTTTGGCCTTTACCTGGCTGGTATTTTCCCAGCGATGGATTCTAAAGAACTTTACTATCAAGTCTTTGCACAGGCGCCTCTCCCCCCCTTAACATTGGCTTTGGCGGGCATTACTTGCATCGCCATTACCATGTCTACGCTAGACACCCAAACTTACCTGTTTACCTCTACCGTTTCTAAAAATATTATGAAAATTGATAACGTCAAAGATCACGACAAATATGTCCGGTGGAATCGAATTTTAATGATTGGTTTTCTGGCAACCCTGTCTTTGGTTGCTATGGGGATTTATGACCTTATTAAATTTATGATTGATACGGCTTTGATTATTTCCGTCTTCTTGCCATTTATTGTTTATGCCCTTGTCTTTGGCAATGCAGATAGACGCTGCTCTGATAAACAGCTAAGCTTTGCACTATATGGGGGGGCTATTCTCTATCTTGGCATGTTTTTCGGCGACAGCTTTACCAGCTTGCTGCATAATTTAATTCCTGCAGCTGCCACCAGTGCGTTTGTGATTTTATTACATATTACAATGCGGGGAACGGAAAGCGCCAAAGCTTAGTTACGCAGGCTTTCTTTTATTAACTCCACAAGATCAGGGTCTTCTGGTTCTGGCTTTGGTTGGAGAGCCGTGCCATCATATGCCACCAAGCGGTTTTGTTCACTTTCCTGCGGAACAGGATAACATTCAACTGCTGCGATGGTGGAATAGCAAAACGCCGTTGGAACTTCGCCGGGCTTTTCCGGCTCATACTTATTGACCTTGTAAGCGCCATAACCTAATCCAGCTACAGACAAGGTTCCACAGCTACTTAGAAACGGTAAACAAACAAGACAGATCAACAGCTTTTTCATATTTTAAATCCTTCTGCCCTTTAAATAAGCAAAAATTGGGCCAAAGCAGCCCTATTTACAGGATAAAACAAAAATCTTTCAAGAATCTTAAGACTGGAATTTAACAGGCTGAACCATGGGGCGGGCTTGCAGCTCATCATCGCGCATTGCGATTTGCCCGCGAATGATGGTAGCCATGGGCCAAGCAGTGGTTTTTTGACCATCATAGGGGGTCCACCCACATTTGCTAACGATTTGATCATTCTGGAATGTTTTGTCTGCTTTCATATCAACAATGGTAAAATCTGCATCATACCCCACGGCAATTTTGCCCTTGTTCTTGATGCCAAAGGTGCGTACCGGCCCTGTGGTCGTTAAATCCACAAACTTTGCCAAACTCAACCGCCCGCTGTTCACATGGCCCAACATTAACGCCACAAAGGTTTGCACCCCCGGCGTGCCAGATGGGCTGTCAGGGTATGTTTTTGCTTTCTCTTCCAATGTGTGGGGGGCATGGTCAGTTGACAGCACATCCACCAGCCCACTATTCACCGCTTGCCACAAAACATCTTGGTGGGATTTATCACGAATGGGGGGGTTTTGCTGAGCGTGGGTACCCAACCGCTCATAACAGTCTGGCGCGGCCAGGGTTAAATGATTAGCCAGCACCTCTACCGTGGCGATGTCTTTTTGATCTTGCAAAAACGCCATTTCTTCCTTGCTACTGATATGCAAAACATGCACGGGACGATTATGCTTTCTGCCCAGGTTCACCAGCTTTGTTGTGGCTTTCAACGCTGTTTCAGCGCTGCGCCACACAGGATGCAAAGCAGGGTCCTTGCCTTCTTTAGCAATGTGGGCGCGTTCGCGCAGCATGGCTTCATCCTCGGCATGGGCAGTAATGCGACGCACGCCGCCATCGCGGATAATAGCTTCCAAAATTTCTTCATCTTCCACCAACAAATTTCCGGTGGAACTGCCCATAAAAATTTTGACACCCGGGCACCCAGGGCGTTTCTCCAACTCAGCCAATTGATCAACATTTTCAGCAGACCCACCGATGAAAAAACCATAATCCACCCAGCCTTTTTCAGCTGCGATATCCAGCTTTTGTTGGTGGGTTTCTGCCGTCAATGTCAACGGATTCACATTGGGCATATCAAAAATCAAAGTAATCCCACCAAGTGCGGCAGCCATGGTGCCGTGTTCAATATCTTCTTTATGGGTTAAGCCTGGTTCACGGAAATGTACTTGTGTATCCATTACGCCGGGTAGAATGGTCAACCCTGTAGCGTCAAACACCTCCTCTCCATCAAAACCATGACCTATGGCAGCAATTTTTCCATCTTTAACGGCAATCTCAGCATCTTTCAGACCATTTTCGACAAAAACATGCCCATTTTTCAAGATAAGGTCGTACATTTCACTCATAAATCTGCTTTCTACCCTTGTTTCAGGTCATATCTGGCTTTTAAGTTGGACATAAATGGGTAAAGTCCTGCAAAAACGGCCACAATAAACCCATGTCCACCCTCTTTATACCCCTTCCGCATGACAAAGCACTTGAAAAAGCGCGTAAAGATGCGCCGAAAGTCACTGGCCAATGATGCGATTTTGTTTTGCTCTACCAAGCTTTTGGCATTGGCCGATGTATATCCATTAAACCGCAATACCAAATCTGAGAAGTTATCATCCACATAGTGGTCCAACGGGGTTTGCAGAATGTGCCCTTCTGTCCCTGTCAGGTGAACGGACGGATGCACATACCCATCGCCCCATTCCTTTTTTCCCGCACGAGATAAACACATGGTTTTGCTTTTGCCAATATAAGCGCCCCACCCATATCGCACCAATTTCTGGCCAATGTAATTATCAACTTTGATGGGGTGGTAATCTGCCGTTGATGTTTTAACAACCTGGCAAATTTCCTGCCCCAAGGTTTCTGGCACACGTTCATCTGCATCCAGTTCAATTACCCAATCTGACGAACATTTTGACAACCCAAAATTGCGCCTGTCACATTCCAAATCCCATGATCCTTCATGAATATGTTTGGTAAATTTTTGGGCAATGGCCTTGCTGTTGTCCGTACATTTATCCAACACCACCACCAGCTCATCAACAAAGCACAATGTTTGCAAACAATTTTCCAGGTGTGTCTCTTCGTTGTGGGCCACAACTAAACCAGAAATTTTAGCCACGTTTTACTCTCCTATTCAGTTTCTGTGCCGCCTTATAAACTTTATCAATGCTCAGGGACGTCATGTTCGATGTATTTTTCTTCCAGCAAAAATCTGGGTGCTGGGTAATTTCTTCATAACTTTGGTCCGTACGTACCACGGCTGTCAACTTACCCCACGGCCCATAGTGTATATCGCGGCTTGGTCCAAACAGTCCCAACACGGGTACCCCACTGGCAGCAGCTACATGCATCATGCCGGTATCATTGCCAACAAAAAAGTCCAACCGTTTGCAGCATTCATACGCTGTCAGCAAATCACATTGGCCCACCAGGTTAATCAACTGCTTTGCCGGCAATAAATCCAAAATTGGTTTTACCATTACTTTTTCATGTGCGGCACCAAAGACAGCAATCTTTGCTTTTGGAAATGGTCCGCGTGGCGCGGTTAATTTTTCAGCTAATTTTACAAAGCGTTCGGCAGGCCATTGCTTGCCCCGCCAATTGGCAGAAGGCCCAAAGCCGATGATAATTTCCCCTTCTTCGCGGTCAGGCACCAAATGTGCTGCGCTCTGCGCTTCTGTTGAACCACTCCATAACATAGGGTTGGGGACTTCCATGGGGTCTAAAACACCATCCAACGTTTTGGCCAAAGCAGGCACTTTGTGCTGTGTTCCGCCATGTTTTGGCGCCACAAAAGCTTGTTTACAGCGCAGCAAACTTGTAATGGCAGACCGGCGTAAATCCACCACAATATCCCACTTTTTCAACCCCACTTGCTGCCAAAGCTGCACCCAATGCCAGGAAAAAGCCTTCTTTTTTACAGCGATCAATTTTTCCAAGTTTGAGAAATCTTTAAACAATGGGGCAGAAACATCGCCCGCTGCAATGGTGAATTGCGCTTCAGGGTAGCGTTCATACAAAGCCCGCAAAAGCCCTGTCGATAAAACAGCATCCCCAATTCGGGTTGACGTAATAAAAAGAATTCTCATATATAAAGGCTATCGTCTGTTGTCTGATTCATAAAAGGAATACAAAAACATGGCCCTCAAGTACAGTTCTTTATCACACCGCGCAGGGGTTCTTGTTTCTGGGCCAGATGCATTTTCCTTTTTACAAGGGCTTATCAGCAACGACATTACAAAGTGCACAGCCAGTAATTCAATCTATGCAGCTTTTTTAACGCCACAAGGGCGCTTTCAACATGATCTGTTCATCACTAACCTGGGTGGTAATTACTTTCTGGAAACCGATAAAGAGCGGTTGGAAACATTTGTTAAAAAGTTGGGCATGTATAAATTGCGCGCTGATGTAACGCTGGAAATCAAAAATTGGCACATCACTGCCGCTTGGGGAAAAGCCCCAGACCAGCCAGACGGCACACGCATTGACAAAGCCAACACCATTGCCGCTTTTGCGGACCCCCGCAAGAAAGCAGTGGGCCTTCGAATGATATCTGAGAACGCTATGCCAGAAACAGCATCATTTGCCGACTATAACGCCCACCGTATCAATCTTTGCTTGCCAGATACCCCCCATGATATGATCCCGGGGAAAAGTATTTTACTGGAAAGCCGGTTCGATGAACTGAATGGCGTGGATTTTGACAAAGGCTGTTACCTGGGCCAAGAGATGACAGCACGCACACATTTTCGCGGGGAAGTGCGCAAAAAACTATTTGTTGTAGAGATCGACGGCGATGCCCCAGAAATTGGTGAGACACTGTCTTTTGAAGAAAATGAAAAAGCCGCCACCATGTGCAGCCATCAAGGAAATGTTGGCTTAATTCTGGCACGCCTGGAGGAAGAGCAAAAGGCGCGCTCATCGAACGCGCCTTTTAGGTCTCAAAAGAAAACCTTACTCCGGCTTAAATCTGTTTAATCGTTCAGAAAGTCTACGATCTTTCTGGTGCCTTCCAATCCGTGGGCAAAATGCTTTTTAATAAAAGCTTTTGATAGTGGCTTACTGGCAGGTGTTTTCATGGCGTCTTTCAACGCGGTAACCCCATCAAAATCAACATAAGAGTATCGTGCGGCCAAAGCCTCTGCCGGCATGTTAAAGGCACTGGCCGTTAGAATGGCTGCTCCGGTTTCTTTCAAAATCTTGTCACATAAATCATCTGATGTTTTGATACCGCGCTTTGCCAACTTTTCTCTAAACGGGCTGAAGTCCAAAAACAAATAAAAGCCGCCTTCTGGTGCATGAACATTCACACCACCCTCTTTCAGAATACCATAAGACAACTGTCCTATGGTTTTCAGGATACGGGTTTCCTGGGCAATATATTCTTTAATTTCCTTACCGTACTTAAAAGCTTCAATAGCGGCGTACTGAATCGGGGCTGCCGCACAGGAATACGTTTCAGACCCCATTCCCAGCAATGCATCACGCAGGCCATCATCATCTGACTCAGGCACAAGACAATACCCCAACCGCCACCCACCAGCGCCCAGCATTTTAGACAGCCCAGATGTAACAATCGTGCCTTCTGGATAAAGGTTCGCAATGGAAGAATGACTTTTGTTGTAGTCCAGCATGGAATAAATTTCATCAGAAATGACCAAAAAGCCATTACTGCGCAAAAGCGGCACCAGTGCTTCCAGTTCATCTTTGGAATACTGCAAGCCGCACGGGTTATCCGGGTAATTCAAAACCAGAATGTTCTGCACGCCCTTTTCAGCGCCCTTGATAGCACGGTGCAAGCTTTCATAAGTCATGCGCCAACGCTTGTCATAATCTGTTTCAACACACAGAACATTATGTCCGGCCAACCGGGCTTGTGGGGCATAAGAAACCCAAGACGGCCCTGGCACAAACACATTGGCTTTTTCAAACGCCATCATGATATTCAGCATCAACTGCTTTGACCCTGGCCCCACCAACACATTATCTGGGCTGACGCTCATCTTATATTTCTTTTTATAAAATTTGGAAATTTCTGTGCGCAGTTCCGGAATTCCCCCCACCGGAACATACAAGGCCTGATGCGCATTTTTCGCCAAAGTCTTTTGCATAATCGCCGGCGGTTCAAAGGGATTTTGGCCAAAGCCAAACTTGTAAACTTTTTGACCTTCCGCTTCTAATGATCGGGATTGTTCATTAATGAAAAGCGTTTGAGATTTTTCAACGTCTCGTAAAGCTTTTAGCTTTAATTTGCGCTTCTTGCCTTTTTTCTTGTACAGCATCAACATGATGAGCTGTCCTTCCTAACTATGGTGCACAATCTGTTTCTTTAGTATGGAAAAAACTGGTTAACCAAAGATGAACAAAAGCCATAAAAAGAGAAAAAGGCGCGTCTATTCAACGCGCCTTCAGGTCTCAGAAGAAAACCTTGCTCCGGTATAAAGATTTTAGCCTTCAAGCAGAGCAAAATAACTTGTCCCTTTAAGTAATATAGATAACGAATCTGTTTTCAGTATTAACGGCGAAGCATTAAAGCATCGTTAAGAAAAATTAGAAATCGCGCCGAACGAAAAAATCTGCCGTTTCAAGCAGTGCATCACGCGCATCAGAAGGGCTTAAGACATCCAGCGCAGCCTTGCCTTGGTCACAAAAAGCATAAGCTTCTTCCATACAGGCTTCCAAAATTCCATACTTTTGCATGAGTGCTTGAACGCTTTCAAAATCCCCTGCTTGCTGGTCATGATTAGTCACCGTACGGGCTAAAAATTCTGCTTCTTCTCCCCTGACCTTTTGGGCCAAATGAATCAACGGCAAAGTCACTTTTCCTTCGGCAAAATCATCGCCCACTGATTTTCCAAGCTTGGCTTGATTGGCGGAATAATCCAGCACATCATCCATCACCTGAAAGGCTTGCCCCATATAAAAACCATAATCCTGCACTGCTTTTATTTGTTCGTCAGACCCACCAACAATACGGATACCAACATCCATGGCCGCAGAAAACAGCGCCGATGTTTTGTCCTGAACAACTTGGTAATACATTTCTGTTGTTGTGTCCAAGTTATGCTGGGTGCTTAGCTGCAGCACTTCGCCTTCAGCAATTTGGGCGGATGCATCGGACAGAATTTTTAAAATTTCTAAAGACCCAGCCGTAATCATTAACTGAAACGCCCGGCTGAATAAAAAGTCCCCCACCAAGACACTGGCCTGGTTGCCCCAAACATGATTGGCAGATTCCTGCCCACGGCGCATATCACTTTCATCAATTACATCATCGTGCACCAAGGTGGCTGTATGAATAAACTCTACCGTTGCTGCCAAGCTGATGGCTTCTTCTGTCGGGGTACCCAACAAACGGGCAGAGGCACACGTCAACATGGGGCGCAGGCGCTTTCCGCCGGCAGTAATGACATGTTTTGCCAGTTCTTGCACCAGCGGGACACGGCTGTCCATATACTTTAAGATTGTATCGTTAACGCGGCCCATATCTTCCGCCACCAAAGATTGCAAAGTTGCTAAACTGGGGGCGGGCTGTTGGTCAGAAAGGGCCGAGGCTTGACTCATGAAATTTGCTTTACCATATTAATAAGAACACCCCTACAATAGCCTGAATTCAAAAGGATTCAAGAAAAAGAATATCGTCATCCTGAACTTGATTCAGGATCTTTTGGAAAGAGATTCCGAAATAAATTCGGAATGACGGTCAAGGCAGAAGAATATGAAAGAATTGAAACGCAGCAACGACCCTGTTTACTTATCTTGGGCAGAGGATGTCTTGCGCCAACACGGCATAGCCCCCATCTCACTGGACCATCATGCCAGTGTTCTGGAAGGCAGCATCAACGCCATCCAACGGCGCATCATGGTGACTGATGAAGATTTCCCTGCCGCCGAGAAAATTTTAGGCGACGCAGAAGCCTCCCTTTAAACCAGTTTTTCGTCCAAGAATGCTTTCACAGAATCCAGGGGAATGCGTTCTTGGCCCATTTCATCGCGGTCACGTACGGTCACGGTTTGGTCTTCCAGCGTTTGGGTATCAATGGTGAAACAATACGGTGTGCCCGCTTCATCTTGGCGGGCATAACGCTTACCAATATTCTGTTTTACATCCATCTGTACCGCATGGTGAACACGTAAATCCATATACAGCTTTTCAGCAACTTCTGGCATGCCATCTTTGGCCACCAATGGTAAAATTGCGGCTTTAATTGGCGCCAAGCGTGGATGGAATTTCATATACATTTTAGACGGCCGTGATTCATCTTCTGTCAAGGCATCAGACAGCACCGCCAAAACACCGCGTGTTAAACCAGCAGCCGGTTCAATCACGTGCGGCAGGAATTTTTCTTGGGTCGCATCGTCAAAATAATCCAGCTTTTGTGATGATTTTTCATGGTGTTGAGTTAGATCATAGTTTGATCTGTGGGCGATGCCCTCTAATTCCCCAAAGCCAGGATCGGTAAAGGGGAATTTGAATTCAATATCGTGCACGCCAGCGCCATCTTTTGAATAGTGAGACAGCTCATCATCTTCATGTTGACGGAACAACAGGCTTTCTTCTTTCAGTCCCAATGATAACCACCAAGATTTGCGCTGTTCCATCCAGAAATCCAGCCACATTTTGGCATCATCCCCATGGCAGAACCATTCCATTTCCATTTGCTCAAATTCACGAGACCTGTATATAAAGTTCCGCGGTGTTACTTCGTTCCGAAAGGCCTTTCCAACTTGTGCAATCCCGAAAGGCACTTTCACCCGGCTAGAAGAGACCACATTTTTAAAGTTGATAAAAATGCCCTGCGCCGTTTCTGGGCGAAGGTATGCTTTATCATCTTCAGACGCCGTCGCCCCCACATATGTTGGGAACATCAAGTTAAACTGGCGCGGCTCCATCAATGTGCCCACCTCTTTGGCATCTGGCCCCAAAATCTTGGCGTAATCATCCGCCGCAACTTCAGTAAACAGGGTTGTGTCAAAATCTTCAACCGGGCGACCTTTGGCTGTTTTCTTTAATCGCTTGGCCAGGGTTTCTTCATCCCCTTCCAGTACCGCAAACCACTTCCCATTGCCATCTTTTGGTTTGTAAACTACCACATGATCTGCACGGTATCGGCCCTTGGTTTCTTTACAGTCCACCATGGGGTCATTAAACCCGCCCACATGGCCTGAAGATTCCCAAACTTTGGGGTTTTGAATGATAGAGGAATCCAACCCCACAATCTGCAATGGATGCCCATCTGGTCCCAACGGGGGACACATAACCATATCGCGCCACCAAGCATCACGCAGGTTGTTTTTCAACTGTGTTCCAAGTGGGCCATAGTCCCAGAATCCGTTGATTCCACCATAAATTTCAGACGCTTGATACACAAACCCACGCCGCTTACAAAGGGCAGTTAACTCTTTCATTTTTTCGTCTGGGGTCCAAGCCATAGGGTTTTCCTTCTTTTTCTTGTTTTTTGGCACATTAATGCAGGAATTAGGTATTGACAAGTCACTTCCAAGCTATTAACACTAGGCGCTTCTTGGAGGCAAGTTATGAAAAAGAAAAGTTCTTTAAAAGCGTGGCGTCACAGAGACCGCAACAACCAGATTGTTCGTCGTCGTGGCCGTACATATGTCATCAATAAGCGCAACAAGCGCATGAAGGCTGTTCAAGCCTAACCTATTTTCGTGTCTATTGATTTAGCTGCCTACCTTTTTTCATCTAAATAAAAGGTATAGTATTCCTTTAATCCCGCAGGGTATATGGGAACCTTGATCTGGCTCAGGCCGCGCTTCAACGCAAAAACATCCAAAATACTTTCTGGTTTTTCTTCTGACGAAACGTATAAGTACGGAGTTTTTCGTTCTAAATTTGCAAAATCTTCTTTCAGATAAACCTTTTCAGGCGTTGGGACCGTATAAAAGTATAGCGCCCCTGCTATTGTTTTATTCTCTGCTACCAAATCTGCACTGGAATAAACAGCCCAGTTCGCCCCCACATCTGCCCCTAATTGTGACCAACCACGTGCTTCATAAAATGGGTCATTGACCATTTTCAACGCATCGGGGAAGGCCTGCTGCAAAACAAAAAGATTGTACAGGAAAATGGTCATCACCAAACAGATGGGAATCATCACATGGGCTACCCAAATCTTATGGCTTACAAAAACAGCTTCCATCGCCAAGATCACCGCCAGAAACAACGACAGCCTGGGGGCATAGGCATCCAAGCCACTGGAAACAGCTTGTTCCCATAAAACAGCTGTCAATGTTGCAACAATCAATTTCCCTAAATAAGAAAGGCTTGAAAACGATTGCCAAACCCACAGCACAGTTAAAATCAAAACGCCCAGCACAGCTGTCCATGAAAATAGCAAAGCCCCTAATAAGGGAATTGCTATCTGGGCAAAAGATTTACGCAACACAAAGGCATAAAAAGACATTAAAAACAATGGAATGACAAACAAGTGGGGATGATACAGTGTGGCGCTTACTGCCGCATGGGGAAAGACAGCCAACAGCAGCCCTGTAAAAAATGCAGCTTTGGCACCACGAATTTGGCGCACCCAATAATATCCTAAACTGGCTGTCGCTAAAATTAAGAACGGACTGATATACCGCAAAGCTAGCTCATTCATATCAGCAACCGATGTCCCAGCATGAATGAACACCGCGCCCAAAGACCAGGTAAACAACCCTTCTGACAAGCGCCAATAAGTATCAAGTTCTGATGGAAACAAACTGTAAAGCCCCGCACCGGCAAAGCGCAGTTGGGTCACCAGCACAATTAACAGGGCTGCCCCCATCATCACAGGCTGATAGGGTTTAATATGAAAACTCAAGGAAGAGGGCATTAAACTGCCAGCTTTATTAAATTACGATCCCGGATGGTGGCAATGCGCAGAACATTAGTGCTGCCTGGCGTGCCAAATGGTGTTCCAGCCGTAATCACAACCTTGTCCCCCATGGCGCTGAATTGCTCTTCATAGGCAACACTACACCCAATTTTTACCATCTGGTCAAAGTCTGTTGCCTCTTCTGTATGGATGGCATGGACCCCCCACACCAAAGACAAATATCGGGCCGTTTCAACTTTACCACTGATGCACAAAATGGGCACAACAGGCCGTTGACGGGCAATGGACATGGCTGTCCCCCCTGTAGCAGTATAGGAAATAATGGATGAAGCATCGACAGATTCAGCCGATGTTCTGGCTGATGCACTGATGGCATCTGACGTATTTGTACGGATTTCTGCATGATAGGCCATCTGAATTTTGTAATAGCCTTCATCTTGCTCCACCGCCTCGATGATACGATTCATCATCTGCACACTTTCAACGGCATACTGACCAGCTGCACTTTCCTCTGACAACATTACCGCATCTGCCCCATCATAAACGGCCGTCGCAACATCAGATGCTTCTGCACGTGTTGGTGTTGGGGCCTTGACCATTGAATCCAGCATTTGCGTAGCAACAATAACAGGCTTACCAGCATGGCGGCATTTCCGGATAATGCGCTTTTGCAAAGGGGGCACTTTTTCAAGTGGAATTTCCACCCCCAAATCCCCACGAGCAACCATAATACCATCGGACAAATCAATAATTTCATTCAGCTGTTCAATGGCCTGGGGCTTTTCAAGCTTGGAAACAATCTTGGCTTTTCCCTGAATAATTTCTTTGGCTTCTAAAATATCTTCTGGTCGCTGCACGAAAGAAAGCGCCACCCAGTCCACCCCCAGCTTTAAGGCATACTCCAAATCCTTCCGGTCTTTTTCCGTTAAAGCAGATACCGGCAAGGCAACATCTGGCACATTCACACCTTTGGTACTGGTTAACTTACCACCAAAGGTTACAGTCGTTTTAATTTCTGTCTTTGTCAGCGATGTAATTTTCAGGCGGATTTTACCATCAAAAATTAAAAGATCTGCTCCAGGCTTCAGCGCTTCGAAAAGCTCTGGATGGGGCAGGTAGACCCGCGTTTCATCTCCTGGATCTGGGTTGTTATCCAACGTAAAAGACTGCCCAGCTTCCAACATCACAAAATCTTCTTTTAACTGACCAATGCGTAATTTTGGCCCTTGCAAATCAGCCAACACCCCTATGCAGCGGTTAAATTTCTTCTCAAGATTACGGATATGGTCATAGCGCTGCTTATGCTCTTCGTGGGTTCCATGACTGAAATTCAAACGGAAGATATCTGCCCCAGCTTCAAATAGTTGGGCAATCTGATCCTCGGCCGTGGAACTTGGACCCAAAGTGGCTAAAATTTTTGTCGCGCGCTGTCTTCTCATATATCCTCCTCCGTCTTTAAAGGACTGTAAAGCGTCCTTTAAAGACAACGCAATAGCAAAGTGTTACATAGTTCTTTTTTATCATAAGTCATAGAGCGCCAAAACCACACGTCGCACGGGATCAAACAAAGCACGCAAAGACGTAGCATCGCTGCGGATGGTCAGAAAAATGGGTTCTTTAGGTGAGATTTTAGTCATGGTTTTTGCTAATAGCTTACGACGATCTGGCCCATTTAATAAATCAACAGATTGGCGCGCTGCCCTTAATTTATCGGGGGTCAACCCTGTCCAAAATGATAAAAACCTTAAATCTGTATACTGTAGATTCAGCTTATCTTGTGTGGTGAAAGGCGAAAAATACTGCAAAAGCCAACGGCGCTCACCTCCCCTTAAACCGTCCCAACCCCTGCCAGAAATTTTGCGAAAGAAATGGGCACGCTGGTCAGAGGATAATTCCTGCCACTGCAAAAATTTTTGCCAATCATTCACCTTCATCAAGTGCAGATCAAGACGTGTTGAAACAGGTGTTAAATAAACCTGATACATTGTCTCATCCAATTTAAAGGCATAGGGCGTCTGACGAATACTATAAGTTACGCCATAATCGCGAATAACAGTTTGGGCCACATTCAGCAACTGTTTTTCTGCCAAAGAAGCACCCACCAACCGTTCAGAAAATACTGGTGTGGGGGTGGATGTTTGCACATAGAAAAACAGGGATGCCCCCGCGATTGTTAAAATCCAGAGGAGGAAAAGACTTGAAAATCCTGCAGTGCAAAAATCAAGTTTTGGGCTTTGTCTTGATGAACCATATCCAACCCTACCATTAGCGGTAAAGTGGTAAAATTTTCTAAATTCCCATCTAAATTCCCATCTAAATTCCTGGGGTCTGTCCATGCTTGTTTGTCCTGTTGCCAAAATTTAAAAGCTGCATCATTTATATCGGCAAAGATGACTTTCTCCCACTTCTTTTTTGCGCTTTGTGATAAGCCGACAGAAGAAACCTGCTCTTGATAGAGCAATCTCCCTGCTTCAATTTGATACTGAACCCGCACAGGTTTCTGCACACCATGAAAGGCACTGCGCCAGGTGGTAAAAGAAATAACATTGGGCTTCAGCACGGGTTTTGGGGCTGATTTATCCAGAAAATTTAGCTGCTGGCGCATGAAATTCTCCGCTGCGTAAAAGTGGCGTTTTTGATCCAGTTTTGGCCCAACCTTTTGTACCGTTTGCCACAGACCAATACCACCCACAACCAGCATCGTCATAATTAACGTGCTGACCACTATTTCCACCAAGGTAAACCCACTTTGCATTTTCATCGCCCCAGTTTGGCAGGGGGGCCTGAACAAATCAACACAATGAACTGATTTACCTTTCTCTTCCATTACTTGGAAGCTGAATAACATTAGAACCTGGTTGCCCAGTAAAGTTCTCTTGTAAACGGAAGGTGCCATCTAGTTGCTGCACCCATTTTGGAACGTACCTCCAAACTTTCGGCTTTTCAGAGATAACGCTTAAGTCTAAATTCACATACGGTTGAGAAACAACAAACCCGTTACTGCCGCACCAATCGCCAAATTCTGGAACAACTGCCAACCCCAAGTATCGCCCGGCATGACCAGCTTTTTTATCGTCCTGTTCTCTTTGGTTCTGGGCATGGTCAGCGTTTTCTTCCCCTCTCTTTTTTTGTTCTTCTTCATGCTCCTCACTGCCGCGCTCCCACATGCCTGGATTCCAGCGGGGAAGACCACCACCGGCACTACTTGAAACTTCACCCGTTCTTGAAGATCCCCCTTCATCCTTCAATTTCTTAATTCTGTCAGCTTCCTTATCTGCAGCATCTTTCTTGGCCTTTGCAATTTCATCTTGCTCCTTCTCATATTCTTCTTGGGCTTTTCTTAATTCTTCTTGCCTCCTTCTATCTTCTTCTGCTTGGTCTGCTTCTGCTTTAACTTTATCCAAATCTTCGCGTCTTTGCTGCTCTCTATCAATTCTGTCTTTTTCTGTTTTTCCGTCTTGCACAACTTCAGCCATTTTATATGTAGTCACCCCAATGCCTGCTGTTCCCCCCAGGGCAGCGCCAGCAGGACCGCCAAGCTCTCCACCAACAATAGACCAGCGCAAGGTCCTTTCTGCCCCCGCAGCACTTTCCACTGCCAGACCAGATGAAATATTAACAGCATTAGTAATTTTCATTTTTGTAATTTGCCCACTTGAAGGAATATATGTTGCACCACTGCTAAAGGGCATATCACCGCCTTGGCGTCCCATGTGGCTGGCCATAGACCCACGCATCTCAAAACCTGAAAACCCCTGACCTTCCATTTCATCCATAAAGCCTATGCGACCAACATTTAAATCAGGTTCGTACATGCCAAACCCCACAGACATAGCGCTGCGTAAATAGCGCGCACTATCCCCAGCACTGATACCAAACTCTTGCAAATCAGCACCAGCGCCCCCATCGAAAAAGCCGAGATAGTTATTTTCGATATCCTGGAAACCAAGTTGATCAAAGGCCGCACCCTTGCCAAACCCCAGTGTTTCATCAATAAATGCAAAATTACCATCAAGATAGTCGCCAATGCCGCCGTTCATTTTGCCTAGAAAGGGGGTCAATTGACGTGTGATATCATATTGGCCAAAGGTAATGGATTCATTCAACAAAGTTAAGCCATAAGCCATTGTGCCCATTGTTTCCTGCATCCGTTTTTGCCTATCAACAGCCGCCTGCAAATCAAGGTCTAAGTTTGTAGGCCCTACACGGTCAGGAGCGTTCACCCCTGGAAAATCAACTATAGATATTTTATCTTTCTTCTCTAAAACTTCGTAAGCAATACCGCCCCGGTGCCTGTCAATCGCGGCTTCTAATTGGCGATCAAATTCTTTACTCCCCAAATGCGGATTAAGCTGCAACACAACATACTTGATACCTTGCTGAACTTTTTTAAGCTCTTCAGCGGACAATATTGTCGTCTGGTTTTGCTGAATGACTTCTGAAAGATCCCGCAGAATTTTATACTCTGCAATTTCTGATATATCTTTCACGCCACTGCTTTGCAGATACCGTGCATAGGAAAAGTAAGCATACGCTCCATGCACATCTAGATAAACAGACGACAAATTTAACCCATTGGAATCAGGTAAATATTCATGCCCTACAACAGGCCGAACAGGACCAAAATCTGAGCCGACAAAAATTTCAGGATCTCCCAAATGTGCTGTTACCTCAGTGTAAAAAGCCTCCACTTCATCTAAATCATCACTCATTTGGCTATTTACATAAAGAGAGTGCAGCCCACCTGACATTTTTTTTATTATCTCTCGGGGGTTTGTTTGCCAGCTAAAGCCATACTTTTTCCAAAAATCAGAATCAGCCGCATAGTAATCAACAATAGATTGCAAGACAGGGGCATCTAATTTTATCAAAGCATCTAAAGACTTTTTATCCGCATCGCTTAAATCCACAGGGGTGAAGTCTGCATGGCCTACCATATCGCCTCGCAACGCCCTTAGATCAGTGTCTTTTGGGGATACCATATCGGAAAAGTGAGGCTTATCATGAGTATGATCTGGGTCATCGTGATGGTCTGGATGGTATGCCAAGGCAGACAAAGTTCCACCCATTGATAACGCTACGGACCCTAAAAGTGCTGCCTTTTGTGTGAACTTATTCATACTGTGAGCTCCTACATAATTTTCCTTTATGAAAAAATATATTGAATCCACACCAAAATGTAAAATAAAAAAATTATATTTTACACCTTGACGAACTTATGTATCGACTTATACTTTTTGGGTTGTCTAACTTATCGCACGGGAATTGTGCCGCAAGCTTTTAACCAGATTAAGCGGCAGAGACAGCTGCCCTCTCTCAGAGCTGGGAACCGTGGGCCTCATATGATTTGTGGCAATGTAGCCTGCTGGCTTGCCAGCCTTAACATTAAACTTTGGGAATACTAAGCGGGACCCGGCCTCCAAAATAATGGGCTGCCCGCCATCATGGGCAATGACCCTGTCTTCATAATGAGCAGCAGACAAATTTTTGATGCCCGGCTGGAACTGAAAGTTATCAGTGTTTGCGATAATTTCGCCTTCAAGCAACATTACAGCCAGCTGCTCTTGCACTTTTGGTTCGTGCTCTGCGGGTAAAGGAGTGGCCCCTGTGGCGCCCAGAAACTGTGTAACACAACTGTAAAGTCGGTATTGATTTAAAGCAATATTGTCATCCTTGCAGCCAGCCTCTAGCGTGATTCCAATCCCACCAATGCTATCAATATATGTATCCGTGCAATCTGACATCGTCTGCACTGCCGAAGGCGTAGCAGGGGAAACCACCGTTTCAATACCACTTTGGGACACAATCATATGATGCATTTCTGTATCCGCGGAACAGGCAAACCACCCTCCCCCATCAACTGGTTTTCTGGTTTGGTGAATATCCAGCAAAAAATCCGTCCCCTCTAATAAGGGGACCAATTCCAGTAATCTTTTTTCTTCTGGGGTTCTATGTTCAGGGTCCACCTTCATAATTCGCTTTACATGGTCATGGCTAAAAATTCTATTGAGATCCCTGTCCTCTGCTGTTGCTCTTTCCCCCATTTTGCAAGCCTCTGGGTTTCCCAAAATGGTCAAAATTTCGCCAGATAATTTCTGAGTATTGATTGAACAGTGAAGAAATTCGATCAAATCAATGCCCAACGGTTCATCCCCATGAACCCCCGCCATAATCACCACCTTGGGGCCGGGCTTAGCCCCAACAACTTTAACGCAGCCCTCAATGCCTTTGTAATTTTCAATCTTCATTTTTTCAGTTTCTCATATGAATGTTAAGGCTGAGTTTACTGAAACAAGACCAACGCACTTGCATATTATGCTGTATATACGCATAATAAAAACATAAGGAGTGCATCTTTATGCAAGACAGGTTAGAAAACACAGTTCGTCAGATTATTTCTTCTCATAAATGCCAAACACAGTCAGATGTTTTAAAACACCTACAGAAAAAGGGAATTGCCGCAACGCAATCAACCGTATCACGTGTTTTGAATAAAATTCAGGCGCTAAAAGCTTTAGATGAAAAGGGGCAAATCTATTACAAAGTACACTTCACACCGCTGGCCATGAACAGTAATTTGGTGTTGAACATTGTGACATCTGATACATTAGTGATCATCAAAACCCGCAGCGGTGCAGCCGGCCATGTGGCAGAACTAATTGATGAAATTGACTTACCGGAAATTGCAGGAACCTTGGCGGGCGACAACGCCATATTTATCAGCCCTTTTAAAACCATTCAACGTCTACCCTTGGCAAAGAAGCTGAAGGAAATGTTTTTGTAAATTCTTACTGGTCATAACTGATCAACGCATCGGCTTGCATACCGCTCCATTCAAAAGAATTTAAAAATGTTAGGTTCAACAGCACAAAAAAACCCTCGACAGTGTGGCCAGCCTTTTCACATAAATCTGCGGCAGCCACCAATGTACCCCCTGTTGCCAGGACATCATCAATAATCAGAACATTCCCCTGACCGGGCTTCATTTCCAGCACCCCTTCTCCGTATTCAAGCGTATACGGTTGCTGCAATGCCGGCGGCGGCAGCTTACCAGCCTTCCGGATCATACATAAATTTTTACCCAGCTTGGCTGCAAGACCAGCTGCAAAAATAAATCCACGGGCATCGACCCCTGCAAAGGCATCAACTTTTTCCAATTTTTCTACCCCAATTTTTTGGGCAATTTCATCAATCACTTCTGGAAATTTTTTCATCAACAGCGGGGTAATATCTTTGAATGTAACCCCTTGCTTTGGAAAGTCAGGGATATCTTCTATATAAGCAGCCAGCGCGGTCACAACCTTCATCCTTTGGGCTTTATTAAACAATACAGCCGCCCACAGTAACGAGTTCTGGAAAAAATGCAAAAAACATTCTGTTTTTTTGTAAGGACGTATGTAATTTATTTCAAAAATATTTACCCGTGCCACAATCTTGTATACGGTGACTATAAGCTTTCAACTTGTAAAAAACATAAAGGAAATCAAATGCCTAATATTTGCAGAACCCGCACACTTTTCTTTGCAACCCTTCTAAGCTTTTTTCTTACTTTCCTCCCTGCCTTATCATACGCACAACAATCGGCCCTATCTTGGGTACCATTACTGGGAGCTTGGGAAAGTGACACAGGAAGCCCGTACATCAAAGTTGAAAGCTTTGACAATATCACCGATGGCACTTCTTTTATCGGGACAAACTTGCAACTTAATGGGGCGACAATCTTTCAAGATGTTGGGTATAACCCTGGGAACGTGATGGAAAATGGCCATATTCAAGGCCAACCATTCACAAGCACACAAGCTTTCTATTTAGATAGCAACAATGGATTCAACGGAACAAACCTAGCGTTCTTTGCAATTCAGCCGCCAGAGCAACCCTTGCAATCGGACCCAGGCCTGATCATTAATTTTGACACCCCTGTCAAGGCTTTTGCCATGAACATTATTGGGTTCGAAGATGATTTAAAAGTTTCATACAATGACGGAACAGAGGAAATTGTTAATATCCCAATCTTGCCTCAAAACTGGGCATTTATGGGGTACACCTCCACAAAACCCATAAACTCTATTGAATTCCTAAGAGATGGTGATATCGGCGGTATCGATAATTTACGTCATTCTCCGTACATTGTTTCCCAAGAAGTTTTTGAATCCACCAACTTTGTTATGAACCGGTTTGCCACGATTTATGAAAATCCATCCTCTTTGGCAGACCCTTATTTCTGGACAGTTCGTTTGGTTGAAACGCCAGATGTACGCATGTTGGCTGTTCATACAGGGGCGGATAATTCATCTGGTGATGTTGAAGCTATCCTTCGCAAAGTGGGGTGGACCATCCGTGGGGATGAACAGTCTGCAAAAGATTTTATTGAATTCGAAGCAGATATGCTGACTTTGGGGTCTAATGGTTTTATGACCATTGGCTTGAAACAAGGAAGCAATATCTTTATTCCAGCTGATGCAAACGAACGCATCAATAGTGCTTATGCCCCACCACTTGTAAACCGTACTGTGGGGCCAATAAAGTTTGAAGACTTTACCTGCGTTAACAACCCTGGCCAAACGCTACAATTCGGGCCAGGAACGCAAATCATCAAAATTGGGATGTACTTTAACCAAACCAATATTCCCCCGTGGGAATCGTCTACCTTCACCATGGACCACTCTCGTTTTACGGTATCAACTGTCGCCCAGTAAAACCACTAAAAGCTGCAAATAACATCAATTCAAAAAGGGGGGATAGATTCCTCTCTTTTTTTGTTGTGCCCACGCACAAGGTAAAATCCAGCTCTCTAAAACCCCATTATCTCCAGGAATGTATGTAGCCGATTTGACAAACAAACCAACACCATGCAATAAAGCGCGCAACTTAATGTCATGAAAAGGAAAGAATATGACCAAGGCATCTCAACACCTTCAAATGGCGGCCATCGCAGCAGCAAGCATCCTGGGAAACCCATATTTAACAGCACCAGCAAGGGCAAGCTCCACTAGCGAACATACGACATATAGCTATTCCGCTGCTGATGATACAATGTCAGATAGAATTGCGGAACGTTGGGCAGACCCTGTAATTCGGGAAGAAATTTACAAAATCTTGGGAATCACCGCAGGAACACATCTTGGGAAAGAGCTGCTGGAAAAGATGATAAAAAGCTCTAATCCCGTTATGCGGCTTTTAACAATTGCAGAGCTGGCAAAAGACATACAATCCATTGCAAAAGTTTATAACCTGCTGCTTTCTGACCATCCAAAAGTCCGCAGCCTAACCAATGCAGAACTGCTTCAAAATTACACAGAATATACACAGTCAATGAATGATGATCTTTTCTCATTGAGCTCGCAATATACCCCCAATAAGGCATCTGTTTATATCGGAAATTTTGAACTCCGCGCTTCCCATTATCACGAGACAAGCCCAACTTTTCAGGTCATCCAGAATGATGAAAACGGACAGATTGTCTCTGCTCAAAAAATCAAAAGCAGTTGGGATTTTCATAGCATTCTTGGTGACATAGGCGTCAAGAGTTTTTTCTATCGCGCTGCGGCTGCCACAGAAAATGACTATATTATATCAGGCTTAATTACGGACGATTATTTCCCTGCATTTAGATATACAGACCCCTACAAAAACACAAAAACAGGGAAGCATCTGTTTGACGCAATTACAACATTTGACGGGCAAGACATTACATTTTTCCATAGCGGTTGGTACGGAAGCTTCAGCAAAGAGTGGTTTATTAAAAAACTTGTTGAATCCCGTGTACCACTGGAAAGTGCAACAAAAAGAGTAGATTGGTATATTAAGATTAGCGAATCATTTGATATCAACACCGTAGATATTACCAAAACCTTCCAGAAAAGGGCCAAAGCTTTCAAGGAAGAAAATGGTGGTATTGATTGTTTTTTCTCATACAAAAATGATGGGTTCTCTATAAATATGGGTGGGTATACTTTATTCGCTAAAATCGATAAAAATGATCAAGTTTCTATCGGCCTTGAAATAATGACGAAGGGCCATGCTTTTCACAAGCAGGAAGAATTAAGTCCTGCACAGTTTATGGAACTGGGTGCTTTAGTAAGGGATAAAGAAACCATTATGAAACAAATCCGCATGAAAGCCGACCCCCGCATTGTTGAAATTTTTGAAATATTTGGAAACGCTAAACCAAAGAGACAATCCTCTGCGCCATCACCAACGAACATAGCAGAAATGCGTGGGCACGTACGGGCTTAAACTTACTTGAAAATGGTGGGCGGTAGAAGTTGAGCAGTACGAGCCGTTTATCGAAGAAGATTTCGGACGCAGTGCGATTTAGCTTTGTGTAGATAGTGGCAGTGACAAGTCAGTAGACTTGCCTAGATTGCCTGTAAACACTTGCGGCCAAGGAGTTTGTAGTGCAGGATAGGGGTATGAAATCAGGAGCTGTGCCAAATTGTATTCGATTAACCCGTGAGCTGCTAACGCAATTCCGGAAGCTTGAAACGCATGGCAGTTCGGCCCGTGCAACAGTCTTGGAAGAAGCTCTTGTTAACCGGGTCTTCAAGACACTGGTGATACAGGATTATTCGGTTGATCAAGCTGATGTCGCAAAAGCGTTAGACATTCTCGTGAAGGATCGAAGTATGGTTCGGCGCGCCGACGGGAATGATGCAGTTCTCCGATTAACTGCCAAGGGGCGATCAAGGTTAATTCACGGTACTCCTCTCCGTGCCCCAGAGCGGGTGAGAGCGTAGAGTAGTTTGGTTTCACAGATAGATAAATTGTATTTATCATTGAAACTGCCATTGCTCTGTGGCACCAAATGGAGTCGCAGTATCAAGTTTTAGAGTAGCCATGTTGGGAGTTCTTGGAAATGTGTATTCGAGGATGAGTTTTCTAATATATTTCGCCTCCACTTGAGTTCCAGATCGATGTCTCAAGAATGGCAAAGAACGGCAATAATTGGCAAAGACTCGGAATGGAAAAATGGCTCCTTGATTCAGAATCGCTGATTTGGGGCTAAAACCAGTGATTGCAAAACATCAAACGGCGAATCCCCCGTCAAACTCTTCGAGTTCCGCTGTTACCGATTCTGGGCACTCAATGACATCTTGATCGCTTGGACCGGTATTGGAACCGCCTGTATCGAACCGCTCTTGCGAGAGTATGCTCAGCTCGGAAATCATGAGTCTAGGGCATTATGATCGCTTGATCGCCAATGTGCCGAATTCAGAGCAGTACCCCAATCTGAGTATCTCGCTCGGAGGCCGGGAAACGCATCAGTTGACCAAGCTTACTGGGGACGAAGATGTAAAACTGCCCGGTTTTGTAGCGTACGAAGGGGTGGATATCCAATGAGCTGTGCGCCAAACACGCGCCAAATCGTGTTTTTCAGGATTGGTTTAATAAAGGCAGAGTGGACTCATTATCGGATAAGGCATTGAAACTGTTGGGGGATTCAATGGTGGGCGGTAGAAGATTGTCCGGCGCGCAAAGTGGTTTGCGCTTCGCTCGTGCCTTCCGCGCCCAACGCGGCGCGGCACCGAACCTAAGCTCTCACCTAACCATCTCATATATTTTCAAAACCAGGGGATCCATCCCCTTATTTTGAAAATGGTGGGCGGTAGAAGATTCGAACTTCCGACCCCTACGATGTCACCGTAGTGCTCTAACCAGCTGAGCTAACCGCCCCCTATATCAAGAACCTTGAAGGGAAGAAGCGGACTATATCATATCTTCGTCAGAGTGCAAGAATGATGATATGGAAACAAAGCCACAGTTTTTATCATATCGAAAAAAGCAATTTTATTATTAGAAATCTCTCTTGACAGAAAAGTCAGGCTGGCCCATCGTGGGCAAATGAATTTTTCAGCCAACACATCTTTGACAGGCTTTTCAAACAGCGCCGCTACCCCAGCGGATTGCCAAGTATGCCATCTGCCTATTTCTATTCTCCTCATTCAGAACCCTCGATAGGGGCGGAGGAGCCGCCCTATTGAGGGCGAAAACTTCTGACAGATACAGACCACCCATTCGTTAGATATCTTTAATTTTGTATGGCTCCTCACCCCGCTTAATGCGGTTTTTTACTTATCTATTTTTTGAGGTTCTATAAATAAAATGACAACATCAACACCCACCGCAACAATAACCAATGTGGCCCACACACAAAGCCCACAACCTGCACAATATACCATCCGCCCTGCATCCTATGAAGACATTGTCGGCATCATTGAAACCCACCGCAGCGCTGTAGCGTGGGTACAGAATAATACAGACAGCACAACAGCAGAACAGCTGGAAGGATGGCGATTATATGAAACGCCAGAAACAATTGGAAAGTATTTGGACAACCCAAGTTGCACCACTCTTGTGCTAACAGATCAGTGTGCACCAACGCAGCCATTGTCATATTTAGTGATGGGCAAGAATGATGTAATGAAGCTTTACACCCGTGCCGAACATGCTGTTGGCAAGGGATTTGGGCGGCAGCTAATTCAAGCAGCTGAACAATGTGTTCGCCATGATGGGTATGACCATATGACAGTTACGTCTTCCCCTTCGGCCGAGGGATTTTACGCTAAAATGGGCTTTGTGACACAGCGACGCGACCAAGTGACTTTCCCCAACGGCAAGCCCATCGATACCCCCATCATGAAAAAGGACTTGCCCTGTAGTGGGGAGTTGTGGGAAGTTTTGGCTAGACACAAAAGAACTGCAGCAATGGCAAGAGGACGCTGATGACTCACCCCCGTTTACAAGATACGCTGGACGCGCTTTCGAAGCTAATCAGCTTTGAAACAGTTTCTGACCAACCTAATTTACCCCTGATTGAATGGGCCGCTGCAACACTGGAAAATGCAGGCCTGAATGTGAACATCCACCCTGCAAGTGAAAAGGGAAAAGCCAACCTGACAGCTCTTATTATGCCACAAGGATCAACTGCGGATGCCCCACCGTTGATGTTTTCAGGCCATACAGATGTGGTGCCCGTAACGGACCAGCAGTGGAATTCTGATCCTTTTGTGATGGAAATTAAAGATGGTAAAGCCTATGGCCGTGGGGCGGTGGACATGAAAGGCTTTGTCGCCTTGATGATGGTGTACGCCCCCCTCTTTCAACAGCGTGCAAATGACTTAAATCGCCCTGTTATCTTTGCCTTCACCCATGATGAAGAAACAGATATGTCTGGTGCTTATGGCTTGTGTGAATCACTACCAACAAAGCCAGATACAATCGTGGTGGGCGAACCTACCGGCATGAAAATTGTGGACGGCCACAAAGGGGTTGCAATTTTAACCACCCGCGTAAAAGGGCACAGCGTACATTCATCCCAACCATACAAGGGGATTAATGCCAATTTAATTTTGTCAGATATTATCCAATTTCTAAAGAAAATAGCACAAGAGAAAGCTGCTGCGCCCATTGCTGGATCGCGCTTTATCCCCCCCTATACCAGCATGAATATCGGGACTATTTCTGGCGGCAGCGCCTTGAACATTACGGCCGTTGGCGCCCACATGCAGTGGGAATTCCGGCCCGAACCCAACGATGCCACAGCCATGAACATCGTTGAAAGTTTAAATTCTTATTCAAAAGATTTGGTCGAAGCCTACAAAGTGGATGACGCAGCACCAGAAATTGAAACAGTTGTTAATGTAAATCTTCCGCCCCTTGCCCCAACCAAAGATAATACAGCGCGGGAATTTTGTGCCCGCCTGACGGGGGAAAACCAAACAGAAGTTGCCCCTTATGGCACCGAAGGCGGTGTTTTCCAATTGGGGCTGAAAGATCAATCGGGAAATCAGCCAGGCGTAGTCATTTGCGGACCTGGCGGCATCGAAATGGCCCACCAGGCAAACGAATACATCAGCCTGGAACAGCTGGAAAAAGGCGCACACTTTATGGATAAAGCCTTGGAAGATCTGTGTCAGGACATCAGTAAACCCACCTGATTTTTTCCTCGCGGTGTGGTATACTGCTTCTATGGGACAAAAAACCATAAAGCCAAGCCATATACCGGCCCCAGAAAACAGCTTTACCATCAATAGGCCGTCACAGGACAGCACCCCTATTGTACTGGCTTCTCCCCACAGTGGTTCCATTTTTCCAGAAACATTTCTGCAGTGCGTTACCCTGCCGGCCAATGATATCCGCCAACAGTTAGAAGATAGCTTTGTGGACCAGCTGTTTGATTTTGCCCCAGAATTGGGCTGCCCCCTTATTAAGGGTGAAATAAGCCGCGCCTATATTGATTTAAACCGCGCCATTAATGATATAGACCCCACCATGTTTAACGTACCGTTGCCTGCGGATTTATGCACACGCCCTTCCCCCTCTTTACGCGTACAGCAAGGATTAGGGTTGCTGCCATGCACCTTAAATGATGGCCGCCAGCTTTACAAAAACTCCTTAAGCATTGCTGATCTAACAAGCCGCATCAAGCACGTTTACACGCCCTATCACACAGCTTTACAAGAGCTGATAACATCCAATGTCAAAGCCTTTGGGTTTTGTGTACTGATTGATTGCCATTCCATGCCATCAGATTGCTACGAAACATGCGGGCAAAAAACTGTGGCAGATTTTGTTTTGGGGACACGCTATGGCAAAAGCTGTGATCCATTCTTTGCACAAAGACTAACGGCGGAAATCAACAAAGTTGGGTTCTCTGTCAGCCAAAACAATCCTTTTGCAGGGGGCTTCACCACCACACATTATGGAAAACCAGCGGAAAACGTTCATGTTGTACAGCTGGAAATCAACCGTCAGCTGTATATGGATGAAGTGAACCTGGTCCTAACCGATAGCTTTTTCGCGCTAAAAACGTGCTTGAAAGACATCATCCAGCAAGCAATCAGGAAAACCAATGCCTTTTCCACCCATTTGAGCTAAAATCTTAAAGCTCTCTTAACTATTTCGTAGCACTTTGTAAGTAAAATAAAACAAAGCGTTATAGAAACAGAAAAAGATATGCAGAAGCACAGCTCAATTTTCCTAATTGTTTTGCTGGTGACAGCCCTTGTTATGCCCGGCGTTGCGGCCGCAGATAGAATGCTAAAAAGCAGCGCTCTGTGCAGTTATGAAATTGAAAAACATGAACGCCTGAACCGTATTCCCCAACAGTTATTAAAAGCAATTTCAGTTACAGAATCTGGCCGCTGGCACAAACCATCCCAGCGCGTTGTGCCTTGGCCATGGACCGTTATGGCCAAGGGGGAAGGCAAATTTTTTAACAGCAAAGGCCAAGCCATTGCTTATGTTATGCGTATGAAAGACCAAGGCATCAAGAACATTGATGTGGGCTGTATGCAGGTGAACCTGTTTTACCATGGCGATAAATTTGCCAACCTGGACGAAGCCTTTAACCCACGTACAAACGTGGGGTATGCCACCCAATATCTGACAAACTTGAAGCAGGAAACACGATCTTGGACACAAGCTGTTTCCAAGTATCATTCTAATAATAAAAAGTTCAGCCAACCATATCGTAAAAAGGTGTTCGCCAACTGGAATAAAGAAAAACGGTATTCGTATGAGGATCGTCGTCAGATGTTATTGGAAAGATACCGCGCTAAACGGCTGAGCAAATACTATCAAAAAGACGATACGCCAGTTCAAACGGCTTCAGCTGAATAAAGCGCTTACTCTTCCAGCTCCAGTTCCTTTTCAATCTCTTCCAACGGCATTTCGATATACCCTTCATCCAACAATCTGCGTTCCACCATCCAATCTGGCATGGGCGGCGATGGTGGGAAAGTTCCCCCATTATCAGGGTCCACCAACTTTTTATATTTGGGATACTTAAAATAGAATGGCGTATCACAATAAATGGGACGCTGTGTCCACCCTTGGAACAACACCAACTGCTTTCCAAATGGAATGTTCAACAAATCATTTGCCCCCCACAAGGACCCAGTCCCCCAGGATCTGTTGACATTCTCAGCAAAGGGGTTCCAACTGGCAGAAACCCCTTGGGTTCTGGAGTAAGATTCACTCATCCCTTGAACATTCCCGATCATTTTTTCGAATCTCTCCGATGTTTGAGTATTGGTCAACGTAAAAATCACCTTGGCCGCAGTGGTTCCCATCAATGTTTCCGAAGCTTCTGCCCCATAGGTATCCTGAATCTGCCCCAAATCCTGGGCGATCATCATGTAACTTACCTTCTGTCCCCGTCCAACGGCAGGACCATCCAACAATGCCCGCAACTTGGGCATTTGGGGAAATTCATCCAACACAAACATCACAGGGAACGGTCCCACTTTTGTACCATCTGGGTTCACATGATTAGGTTTGTGGGCAATCAACCATGCAGACAGCAGCTCCACAAACAGACCGGTAATCACACTCAGGGCTTTGGCATCTTCCTGGTTCACTACCAAATAAACAGTAAGTGGTTTAACTTTTCCATCAGTTGGATCCAAAATACCGCGCAGATCATCAAAAGAGAAATCTGATTTGGATGTTCTGCCCCGCACGGCAGAGTTCTTGAAAATGGTCAGCCCCGCATCCATGGTCGATAAAATCGATCCCCGCTCCTTGTCCGGGGTATTGGCAAGCTGGGTTAATTCCAAAATCGCACGGGAATCATATTCCAACTGTCTTGCTTCTTTCACAGAATCCATCAAGAAGTTCCGGACAGGGTCTGCAAACAAAGCCGCATTGGGATCTTCATCACGCAGACGATCAATTTCATCAGATGCTTTCAACAATGCTTCTGTAATCCAATCCAATAACATGGGCAGGCTTACCTCTTCCCCATACCATTGGTCGGGGATACGGTCATAGTTCCCTGCTTCCACCTTACAAGCTAGAAAGTGGATAAACCCGGTTAAAGACGCACGCCCCTTATTAGTCCAGTGTGGGTCTGCATCTCCCTTGGGTTCTTGAATAATCACACTAACCAAACGATCAATATACAAATCGCGCTGCGGCCCACGATCAGGCATAGAGCGTGGTGAAATGGGGTTCCATCTTGGGTAAAACAGCCCCTCTTCGGGCTTATCGGCAGCGGCCCATTCCAGGCGCAAGCAAATGCTGTGCAGTGATCTGTACCCGCTGGTCATATCACAAATTTCTGGTTTTACATCATTGACTACCATAGAACATTCGTTGGTTTCTAAAATGGTAGGCACCACAACCCCTGTTGTTTTACCAGTCCCTGGGGGGGCGATACATAAAATAGATAGCGTTTCTTTCAACCGCAAAAGCTTGTCTTTAAATTTTCGCCCATTCCAGATACCCAGCACCATAATCCAACCATCAAACAACCCCATGGCTTTGACATCCATATCATAAGCTTCACGCGCACGGGCTTGATCACGCGGGTTATTCTCAAAAGGGTTACCACTTAGCCCATAAGAAATCACAAAAATACCTGTTAATATGGGTAAAACCGCTAAAGGGGTATGCAAGCTCGGCTGCGTCAAAGAGCGCCCGAAATAGCTGCCATAACTGGAAAGCCAGTAATCAAAACGGGGTAAAACAGTCCAAAAATACTCGCCAATATAATCAAAGGCTTTCTGAGAAAAACCATACTCTATCAGCGCTGCCAAGGGCAGGGTGAAAAAAATCACCCCGATAACGGACCCCACACCGGCCAGGATGCTAAGGGCAATCCACTCCTGCCAGAGCAGATTTTCGGCCTTACCGCCATAACCATCATTCTTCTCGCCCATAAAATCCTCGTTAATAAGTCAGCTAATAGTATACAGTGTTTAGCTGGGAAAATCCATTTTTCCGGCTCTTTTCCGGCTCTTTTCTAACCAATATTAAGGCATTGGCGTCCGTTTTGCCTCATCCGCGATCACATCACGAATCATGGAGGGCAACTCAACGCCTGTCACAATTCTTTGACCCGATGATCTGTCGATTTGCACCACCCGGCCAAAAGAGCTGGAAATAATTTCAATCGCAGCTTGGGCGTCCAGCTTCACACCAGATTGCACCAAGTTCTGCCAAAATGCCCGAAGTGCCATTTCTGGGGAATCCGCATGGATGGTCGCAAAAAAGTTAGCATGCCCTGTGGTCATCAATCGGTATATACTGGCAGAATTGACGACAGAAATCTCTCCACAAATAATTGCATCTGGTGTTAAGCGCACCACGGAATCCAGCACTTGGGTGTAATCCACCTTGTTGGCAGAATCTGTTCGCGACACAACCAAATGCACCCGGTTTACATGGTTTGGCAACAAAACCTCGCGCACATCCTCGACTGTAATAATGCGTTTACTATCTGGAATGTAATCAACCAAAGCATTCAAGAAAGTGGTTTTCCCCGTGGCTGTTGCCCCAGAAATAAGAACAGCTTCGCCATTGGTAACAGCACCAACCAAATCTTCATATGGAGTGTCAGAATAGCGCTTGCGTGCCATTTGCTGTTTTTCCGTTTCTGATAAATTGCGCCCTGGCTGCAAGCTATAATCTTCCAACCCAAAGCGTTTTTCTTTATTAAAGCAGCGAATACAAAAACAAAATCCGCGTGCATCATCAATTTCATAGCGTACATTTGGGCCAATCATGGCTTGCAATCTATGCCCCCCCGGCAAGGTGGCTGCCAATACGGGTAACACATCTTTATCAAATTTCTGTTCTGTCAAATTGGCAATGAACCTGCAGAAAGACATAACGTATTTATATGTAATCTCGGGATCTGTTTCTGCTTTCCACCCTTCAGATGTTTTAATCCAAACTTCTCCCTCTCGGTTGGCTGCAACTTCTTCGATGCCCTGTCGGTCATAGTATTTTTTTAAAGGTTTTAATGATCGCTCTAACAGCGACCCTCCATATTCAGCCATAGATTGATTTTAGATCTCTTTGTAGGTTTTCTCAAGATATCAGTTACTGGTGCGCGGCGGCAATGGAACCTGAGGCGTCGGCTGTTGCTGTCCAGTGACCACCAACTGATCATTGGCAGATGATCTATCCACTTCATCATCAGAAGAATTATTGTTTTGGGAGGAATCCCGCGAACTTGGACGCTCCGGCGCATCTGTTTCAATAATTGGCCTGTTGTTATTCAACTGCTCAAAACGACTCTCTACCTGACGACCGGTCAGAGAAGTTCCTGAATTTTCAATCAAGAAACGTTCAAAATCAACCGCAGTGATTAATGTTGGCTTAGAAAATACTAAATCTGTCTGGGGCAAAATCAGGAATCGCGTGCCCGCAGGCACTGTCAGAACTGGACGAATAGAACCCCGGCGCTCCTGTATAATTTCATCCAAAGACTCTTCTAAATCTGAACGAATTTGGTCAACAGCCCTACTTTCTGGCGTTTGCTCAATAACCTCTTCCGTTTGTGAATCAGCACTCCCAACAACACGGGTTGCAATTTGGTTCTCTGGTGCAGCAACAAATGTACCGGCCGCTTCAATTAAGGAAACTAGAAGTTCAAACTGCAATCGTTCAAAGATTCTGCGGTCTAAATCCCCCACAATGCCCAGCCGCCCCATAACATCAGCAGAAGGGGAATCCACAACAATGGCCACACCATCTGGGCGGATTAACCTGTCCCACTGTACTTCAATTCGCTGATCCTGCCCTGCGGCCCCACCTGCGGAATAACGCCCAGTTACGCGTGACCCTGCAGGGATTAAAATGTATCTATTATCCGCCCCATAAACATGGCGTTCAACCACAGCAACAACGCGCCCTTCTGGAATTTGAGTACTAAGCGTGTTTTCTAAAACAGCGGGAATATAACGATCGGATGTAATCATCAAAGACCGGTCCACTTTTAATGAACTGCGTGATGGCTCATATCCTAAATCCCCATAATCCAGGTTCACATCCTGCAAAAATTGGGGGTCAAAGAATTCTGGATTTTGGCGGACATAAGCCTCCCCCTGGCTGCGGGCACGGGCAACTTCCAAAGCATTTAGATACTCTGGCGGTGGCGCAGCAACAGGCTGCGTGGGCGATGGTTGCGGGATAACTGCGGGCGCTGGAGCCACGACTGCGGCCTGTGATTGCCCCCGAATTGTCATAAATTCTGGCACATTGGACGCACTGTGGGACAAGGTTAAATCCACCTGATAAGACTGCGCTGTTTGAACGGCTGGACTAAACACAATGGGGATATCACAAACCTCCCCAGATTCCAGCACAGTGCCGTCCTGACAACTTCCACCCCGTCTGGAAATTTCCGTAATTTGAGGACTTAGACGCACAATATTCAGCGTTAAATCTTCCCCCCCAACATTAGAAACTTTGATAGATCGCAAAGATTGCAAACCAGCTTTAGTTGCTGGGAACGCAATAGATTTAGGCTGTATTAAAATTTTTGCCGGGGCCAGCGGATCCGGCTCTTCCACAGGGTCTGGCAGTTCAATAACAGGGGGGAGTGCATCTTCTGGTGGAATTATAAAAGGGTTTTCCGGCGGCGGTTCATTATCCAAAGGTTGCTGTTGTGGGGCAGGGTCTTCACCACAAGCGACAAGGGTTGCTGTCATCACCAACACCCCCAGAACCGTACTGGTCAGCTTTAGAAAAGAATTGTATTTTTGCATATATCCCTGCTTTTTACTTACGTCACAGAATATCCATCTTCTGCCAAACTGCTAAGCAGAAAAACATCAAGCGCACCTCAGGCGGTGCACAATGTGGGTAAGTTAGTACGTCGTCCCACCAGAGCAATGGTCCGCCGTGGCATCAATACGTGTTAGGTAATAAACAAACTTGTGTTCCTCACCTGAACAGCGGCACGCAATATCATCAATCGCGTCGCTACATTCCAGCCCACCAACTGCCTCATTATTCCCGAAACGCCCTTTTAAATTCACACCAATAACACTGCTGATAAATTGCGCGTTGCCGGCATCTGATAGCGCGATTGAAATACTGACAGCTTCATCATCATGAATGTATTTCCACCCATTTGCTGCAAAGCCTGGGATATCCTTGGGATAGAACCAAGACCCTGTCCACAATGTAGCAGGGTTAGAGTTAGGGCAGGTCAGCCCACTGACATCCGCTGGTTGCACACCAGGGTTAGGGTACCCCAGAAACGTCCCAGTTCCTGTTCCACCATTGCCAGTACGACAAAATTCAATAGCCGCCACAATATAGTTGGCCTGGGCATATAACTCTTCACGGGCGCGGTCCACCTGGGCGCTAATGGCGGAATCTGACCCACCACGGGTTAAAGCGGCTGTCAAAGACGCCAACAAAACAATGGCCAGAATAATATAGGCAATAGCCCCGAAACCGGCTTGTGGGTTTTGTAAATTTTGTAGTGATTTTTCCATACTTGTACGCCCTTTTTCTATCTCTTTATTTTACAACATTTTGCAGCATTTTTCCAAAGAAAAACCCGCCAAAATACTTGGCGGGCTTCCTTTAGAATTTATCAGATAATATTACTCTGTGTGATTCTGCAGAATTCTTACGAAGTAAGTTCCTGTGTTATCACCAGCGTTATCAACTGTACATCCTTCTGGGTCAGCATCCCCATCAGCGTCAATATCGAACCCAGTTGGGGCAGCTTCTGCAAAGTTATCCGCTGGCGCTGTTGCAGCATTATGCAGGATAGAGTTAATCTGCTCACAAATTTGGTTTCCTTGGGCAGGAACGCCGGCAAGGTATGCAAAAGTTCCACTTCCAGCAGCAGCACTTACACCCACATCCCATGTGGCGCCAGCTACAACAGCTTCTGCATCTGGCAAGGCACCGATTGTTCCATCAACACCAACCATTGATCCAAAGTCATTATCCGCAATAGCATCTGCACCATTGTTTAAACCAAGAGCATCATACCGAAGTGCAGCGTTTTTCAGGGCAATCCCTTGCTGTACTAAAGTAGAGGCGTTAATTCTTGCTTGTTCCCGATCCCCTGAAGAACCAGAGTCTTGTGTTGATACGGCAATTGCCGCCACGATAGCTGCGATCAAAACAACGGCCAAAAGAATCAGACCAATGGCGAAACCGCTTTGTTTGTTAACTTGTTTAGTCATGTTTAAGTCTCCTACGAGTTCTAAGTTGTAACCTGTGACCCTTAGATATCTTGAATTTATACCTAAAGCCTTGCCAATATATTATGTATACTCTTAACAAGATACTAACAAATTCTTAACAAAGTGTTAATAAGCCCTTTATCGTCTTTTCAGCTATGGCCTCTGGGTCACACCTGAGGCCATACTCTGGCTGTTTTGCTGGGGTGGAGCTGGCTGAAAAACCAGAACCAGCAAAATGGCCGCCATAAAATATTGGAAGATCCAATGAAAAAACAAGACATTCCAAACACTTAAAACAAAGGCCAAAACCACTGAAAAAGAGAAGAAAACAACCTTTTGGCCATAAGAAGGCATCTTTAAAATTAAGCGATTGGCATAAACCCAAAGCACCAAGAACAGCACCAAGCCAACATATCCCCCACCCAACAACACTTCTAAAAACGCGCTATGAGGGTTGGGAGGATATAACTGTAAACGGGGTTGATCATCGATCCAGTCCAAAGGCTCCATAACCCCTGGCAAAGACCATCCAGCGGAAACACCCCAGCCAAAGGCTAGTTTTTCGGCAATTTTCTCGCTGCTAAATTTCCAATACTCTGTCCGCAAACGTAAAGAGCTGGGTAATGAGTCACGCGCTTGCTGAATCTGGGGCTGATCCCACACCGCATGAATGCCCCACGGCAGCAACACAGCCCCCAAGACAAGTACGGCTGTTACAACCGTAACAAGGCGCTTAAAGGAAGCTTTAAACCAGCAGGATAGCGCAAACATAGCTACCATCAACCCCAAAGATAGGCGGGCCGTCAAACTTTCACTGAAAAAGATGATAAGCAAAAGAAGGGCGGCTGACATCAGCGGAAGCACAGAAAGTAAAGGCCGTTTTTGCTGCACGTATGAAGATAAACATGCCCCACAAATTAGGGTTAAAAACAACGCCGCACGGTCAAAATACAACCAGCTTTGCATCACCAAGCCACCATCATAAACAGCTGCCATATTCTGATAGGTTGATAATTTATACAGCGCCCCATTGGTTAAAAATTCAAACAAAATACCAACCAAACATAACGCGGCGGCAGCAGCAAAAAGAGGCAGTCCATTTTGCTGTAACCCCCGCATTGGCTTTCTGCAATGAAAATAAATCACTGCCCAAAACAAGGCAGATGAATAACAAATTTTGATATAGTTCAAGTATTGGAAGGAGAATGTCTCTGCACTCCAAACCATGCTGAGAGCAAAATAGCCCAGAAAAATTACATGCAAAATCAGGCCTTGCCAGAAAGCCACTGGCAACGCTCTGGCCTCATCAGAAGAGGTCATAAAATACAGGCCGGAGCATATTAATAAGCCAACCAAAAAAATGGCCAGAACATTCCATTCATACCAAAGGATATTGGACGTAGCCAAAACTGCAACAGGCAACAGGCAGATCAACAGCCCTGCAAATATTTCAGCACTTCTGGAAAGAAATAACTTCACTTGCACTTACTGCAAAGTCGATTTCTTGCGATACGCTTTCAGCGTTGCCTGGTATGGCACATTCCCGCTACACCCTTCACCAGCACAGATATAATCAAATTGCCAACGGGCATCTGGCACAGCTGTCATAATATCGTAAATCACAATAACAAAGGTGTAATAGGCGGAAACATCATCAATCCCAACGCGAATCCCTGAAACATTCTTGCGGCCTTGACGGCCTGTTGTGAACGTCACATTTTGGTGAATATTAGTCAGTGTTTGCACAACCTTGTTATATTCAGCTGCTGAAACTTCTTCATCGCGCACCACCAACTTAGCAGGGGTGGATTGTTCCACTAGATTAATCTTGGTTCGATCATCTGACTTAATGCGCGCTTCCAACGCCGCACCACCGGCCAAGAACAGGGCAATCCCCCATATTAAAAGAGCAATTCCCGTGGCTTTAGCTGTTCCCAAGGCATCTAGAAAATTCATATCTTATCTCCGCCTGTTGTTCTTACTTTGGAAACTGGCTTCGCCCTTACGAACGATAATAATATTCCGTTCCTCGTCCTTGGTGGGCTTTAACCCGCGGCCAAATTCTTCAATAATTTCACTTGTAGCCCAGCCAGGAAGTTCAATTTCCCATGATTCTTTATTGCCAGATAGCTCATAAAACACAACATATCCCCCAATTTCAGAGGCTTTTGAAATCAAAGTTTGAAGATCCCGAATATTTTCAATAACAGGCTGCTTGGCAAAGTTGTTAATTTGATCAGCCGCCGCACGAACAGAGCTTTCCGTTTCTCGCTTAATGCTGGCAGCTTCTGCATCTACATCACGACCAAAGCTGGCAACACCAAACCATGCCATAGCGGCAAGAAAAGCAAAAACTGCGCCCAGCATAATGGCAAACTTGGCCAGTTTTTGGGCGCGTTGGATGCCCCCAAGGTTATAACCTTCCCACGGAATAGCTGCCGTTTCACTGGCAGAATATGTTGGAACTTGGTGGCCCAGAATAAAAGCATCCACTGCTTCACGGTCACCAACATAACTAAACATTTCCTGGCCTTTTTTCACCACAACGGCGTATCCACTTTCAGCAATGGCCACGTATGCGCCATCTTCTTGGTGGGCTTTTGTCCCCGGCAAAGCCGCCGCCAATGGCGTAACAGCAGAAAGGTGTCCTGCAAAATCTTCCGATGCAGCTGCAATGTAATAAACCACCTCTTTATCAACGGAATAAATAAGGTGAACATCTTCACGGTCCAACGCATAAGCCGCATTGTTATAAGCAACCTCGCGGGGGTCTTCCGTCCCCACGTTCAATGCCGCCGCAATAATTGAATCTGGTGTAAAGACGTCTACATAACGCACTTAGAAGCCCCCCGTACTAATGTTATCTAACGTGGCCGTAACCCCTTTGTTTTGCACCCACAAAACCCACAACGCAGTTCCGGCAGACGCAAATGTAAAGAAGATCGTGAACATCACCCCACTCATGATAATACGCTTCAATCCCCGTTTAGAGGATTCTGCGCGTTCTTTAGCAATATTCAAAATCATGTGTGCTAGCTGCTCCGAATTTTGGTGGGCTGAAATCTCAATAATCTCTCCTCTGGAAAGAAGATCAGATCTCATGGCTCGATCAATTGTATCACCGCGCGCCACACGTTCAAGCACGCTTCTCCAGAAGTTACGCACAGGGGTGTATGGTGTTGCTTCGGAAGCGACACGCGCTGACTCAGAAAAAGATACCTTTCCTTCAACCATGCGCCCCACAATCCCAAAGGTTTCCGCCATAGCAGAATCTTCCATAAAGGGACGAATAACAGGGAGTTTAGCCGTGGCTTTCTGCGAAATTTCTTCCAACTTTCCGCGGGCGCCAATCATTGTAAACAAAACGAACACACCCATCACAACAGCGAATGCTGCCAAGGCCAGAAGCGTTCCATTAATGAAATAAGCTGTGTTAATAGCGCCCCAGAATTCAGCTTCCAGGTTTGCATCCTTTGTCTGAATTCCTTGCTCTTCCACCCATGGTAAGTACCCAAATTGCACCCCAAAAACAGAGGAAATGGCCATACCCAAATCAAACCATAACCAGCCAAGGGCTGCCGTCAGAATTTTCCAAATCTTTCCTTTTTCCTGCAAATGGTCCAGAGCAGAGTTAATCACATCTTTCAAATCTCCAATCCGTTCCCCCGCGGCCAAAATCGATAATGTTCCGCGGTCAAACATGCGCAGCTCTTCCATGGCTTTCATAAAGCCCCCCCCGCGACGTAAAACTTCTAACGCAGGATCTAATTCCAAGCGGCGCCCAGAGTGATCTTCTGATTCAATGGTAATCCAAACAGCCCGGCCCGCCGACATCCCTGCATTCACGTGGAACGCAATAGAGCGCAGGAAACCAAGCTTGTAAGCTCCTGAGATAAATTCCCGCTCCCACCATTTGATCTGGCGCTTTTTAATGCTGAGGATTTGCCCCCCCATTTCGGCAATTTCTTGGCGCACAGCTTTAGGGTCTGGCAAAAAGAAATCCTTGCTCATCACACGGTTTTCAACACCGATTCTTACCATGTACTTTGCTGTGTAAAAGGTACTCATCTGTCAGGCTTACTCCTGAATTGGTGGCAAGCTGGGTTTATCCGCAATTGCAGGACCTTCTGGATCTGCAATTGTAAAGTCTGGCCCCTCTTTATGGCCAGCTTCGATAGATTCCGCCCCGGCCAAAGCAATTTCTGGGTCAATAATATGACGACGCATCAAAGCAGCAGCAGCTTCCGCCCTGGATTGGAAGACAATACCATCCAGCTTCTTCACATCGCTCAAATTCCCTTCCATCAAATAGTCTGCCAAACGGTGACGCAGATCCGCGTCAAAAGGAATAAACAGTGTTTCAGGCAACATCACCCGCCCCTTGTACCCTGTGTAATTACATGTATTACAGCCATTAGGGTTGGGAACAGAGATTTCCTCGTCAGGGTTCATGTTAAACAGGGAAAGGTCTTTATCGATAATTTTCTCTGCTTCTTTAACAGATGTTTTGACATGACACTGCGAACATAAACGCTTAATCAACCGCTGGTTCAGCGCTGCCCATAAATAGTGGGCCAGAACGAACAAACCACTGTGTCGGTATTCTGGTGGGAACATCCCGGCCAAGCGCTCAATAGTCTGAATGGCATCAGTGGCGTGAATGGTGGTTAAAACAAAGTGACCAGATTCCGCAGAGCGCAAAGCTGTCTCTGCCGTTTCACTATCCCGCAATTCCCCCACAACCAGAATGTCCGGGTCATGACGCAACTGGGCACGCAGAATCGCCCCAAATGTTGATCCCACTTCTGGGAAAACCTGGGCCTGCCGCACCAACGGCAACCGGTACTCCACCGGATCTTCCACCGTCATCACATTCAAGCGGTGGCGGTCAAGCTCTCGAATGATCGCGTACAAGGTTGTGGTCTTTCCTGACCCAGTTGGGCCAGACAGAATCACTACACCACCTGTCTTATTCTTAATACTGGCCAGGGCCTTCATCCGCTTATAAAGAACCGGACTATCTTGGAAAAGGTCTTGCAACGTCAACAGGGCTTCTGGATCCAACAGACGCATGGTGATGGTTTCTCCGCCATCAATCGGCATGGCAGCAACCCGCACATCAATCTGACGGCCTTGGTACATAAACGGAAAACGCCCATCTTGCGGACGACGTGTGTCCGAGAAATCCATCCCCGCATCGTTCTTTAAGCGGGTTCCCAACCGGCGGGCAGCGTCTGGTGCCAGCAAGTACATATAACGCAAGTCACCATCAATCCGTAGCGAAATCCAAGAGCTGATAGAATCTTCCAAAACATCAAAGTGAATATCCGATGCCCGGCTTTGCACGGCATCAATCATCATGTCGTGAATAATTTGCTGAATCAAAACCCCTTCATCAGGGTTAGCATTCAACCTGTCAATTTTCCGGCCCAGGGCCTCTGAATCCACGTGCGTGTCCGTTCTTAAAACAGCCAGCGTTTCTTTCTTATCGCGCGGATCAATCAGCACATCATCCACATCCACTTTTGCAGCACGGGCAGCAATAATCAGTTCGTCTTTTTCCTGTTCTGACAAATGGCGCGTGGCCGCAACGTATAGTTTTTTCTCTACCGTTCTAAGGGGACGCACCCCCAAACGGCGACATAAATTATGCGGCAGTGCCAAACGCAACATGGCAGCACTATTTTGAACTGCTTTGGCTTTTCCAGATTTATCACGATTAGAATCCAGCGCAGATATAGCCTTGGCCACTTGTTCACGGCTGGCAAACCCATTGGTGATGATAATATCATCCAGTGAAGATCGCTCACCCAAAGACAGCAACCGACGGTGCTGGGCAATCACAATACCTAGCTGAGCCTGGCTAATAACACCCTGCTCTACAAGAATATCCCCCGCATCCACGGCTTTAACTTCTTGGATATCTGCTGATAATTCGTCTTCAACGTCGTCTAACATGGTTGCCCTTCAACACATTCTTGGGACACATTTTGGCTCTTTGGCCGGCGCGTCTACCTAACTGATAAAATTATACAAACCGGGCCTTATACTATAATAATATATATGCCCAGTTTGCGCAAATTAAAGAATGCTAATATTTAACGTCCGACCAATTCTCCGTTCAAAAACTTCGATTGGCTCAATATCATCTTCACCCTCTTCTTCAGCTTTAATATACTCTCCAATAGATAGCTTAAAAGCATCACTTTTAATACCAACATTGTATACGGCACCATTGTAAACAAACTTCTCACCATCTTTTAAGAAGTAAATATTTTCAGGCGCCCGAACAACAGCAACGCCATCGCGAATACCCACCAACTGAAGAACACTTAGCTCAATCTCATAATCCAGAATCGTTGGCTGAACAGGCGTAGATACCTGCGTGGGCGGTAACGGCGTTTGAGAATTATTCGTAATTTGGGGTTCTGGTTCTGGGGCTGGCTCAATGATTTTACGAGAGAAAACATTCTGTGCCGAAACAGGTGTATTATACCCTAATGAGAAAAGAGCAACCAACACTGCTAAAAGTATCATTCTGCGCATCTTTTGGATCCTTTTTTGTTTATTATTAGCCTCAAAGCAAACATCCTTATGATTTTTATCCTGCACAGATTATGTGGTGTCTATATAGCTTTGATACGCATAATATACGGGAAGAGAGCCAAAATGGGAATGCTTATCCCCTAAAACGCGATTGCATTTCCGACAAGGAGCCTTGCCTTGTGACAAAATTAAATCAATACACGGGTTTTTCTGCAACAATTCCGCCAGGTAAAGTGCAGCGCCTGCGCGCCAAACAAGTTACTTACTTGTATTAACGGACCCATCTTTATGAAAATATTGAACCTTCCCAAAAAAAGGATCCTCCCCAGCTGGTCCTTGTGCAGCTATTGCCCCATCCTGTTCAGGAGGAGAGTCAACAGTTGCCGATAGCGGCGGTGATTCTGTATCTTTCAGCAAAGAATCTATGTCTGAATCTTGAATTAGGACGCTTTCATCTTCAGGGCCTAAATCTGGTAAATCCTGCTCCAAAAGTTCATAAGGCTGTACTTCGTATTGCCCTTGATCATTCGGCCGTGGCAAGGGCAACCCTTGGTAATCCGTTTTGTTCAGTAGCTTCGCTGGCGCTTGTTCTGTCAATGCAGGTGCTGCAGCGGGCGCAGAAGCGGGGGACGCATCATTATTAAATAGCGGGTCTGCATTCTTCTCTGCAGCAATAGCGCGGGCATCCTCTGGCGCATCAAAACGAATAACACGCGGCGTCATAATAATAACAATCTCTGTCCGCTCTACATTTGTGTCTTTTCCTGTTGCAAAATCATCTGCCCCTAACAATGGAACGGATTCATAATCCGCTTCATCCCGAGATTGATTGATCCCAGCCATCAGAATGGTATCTCCTGGGCGGGCGCGAACAGTTGTCTCTAAAGACCGCGTTGTTGTAATAGGCAAAGTTACAGAGTTAAAAATAGGATCTCCCGTTGCACCGCCGTCTAACAAGCCGGTTGCAAACTGCTGAATGGGCAAACCAACAAGGTCCGCAATTTCTAATTTAATATTTGAATAGACAGTTTCATCCGCGTAATCAGCACCAAGTTCCACACGCAAGCCTGTCACCACCACATCTGGGGTAATTGAAGTTACGGGACGCTCTTCAGAGTTTACAACCTGGAAAGTAGTTTCAACTTCAGCAACATACGTTGTTTCCTGTCCAACTTCAAAAGTTGCCTTATTTCCGGAAATTAACGTAATTGTTGGCTTGGAAACAATCTCCACATTTCCTTGGGTTCTTAAGAACTGCAATGTGGTATTGAAATTAAAGCCCTCACTTTGAGTTCTGGACGCACCGAAGACAAATGTCTGAACGGTGGATGAAACATTCGTCCCCCCGCTGGTTGTCAAATCATACAGTGGAGACGCTGCATCTGCATCGTTCAAACGGGTATTAAAATTGCTCCAGTTAATCCCAAGTTCGGTATCGTCATTTAAAACAACTTCCAAAACATACGTTTCATAGACAATCAGAACTTTGTTCTCTTTCACACGATTTAAGTATGAGCGAATATTGTCGTACGATTTTCTATCAGCCACAAAAGTCAGCAACCGTGATGATGTGTCCACATTCACACTTTCAGCGCCAAAGGCCGACACAACACTACTTACCCCATCAAAAGAATCTTCCAATGGCGGCAAGGGAACAATAAACGTTCTGGCGGGCGTTACGGTCAGCAAGCCATTTTTATAAACATAATAAATCCCAGAAACTTCACTAACGCGATCAAGAACTTCTTGCAAAGACCCATTCAAATCAAAAATGGTGATGCGTGTATCTGTAAATGTGGGGTCTGCGCTAACAGAAATCCCTTCATCCAGAACCAGCAACCGGATTGTTTCCAAGATTGTCGCATCAACAGCGTTAAATCCATTAATCTTCACATCTGGCAAGGCATCTGATTTTTCCAAGGGCTGGGGCACAAAAATATCTTTTGCCAAGGGCACAGACACAATGGGATCCTGCTGGTCCCGACCCATTATTTCCAGATCATCGTCCATCAATTTTTTCTCAGCAGGATAGGAGAAGTCAGGCTCCATATCCTCACGATAAGATGTACAGCTGACAACAAAAGTCGCCATCAACAAGATGATTAAAAGATTTTGGATAGAGCCCTTAGCAGTGCGTTTCATATTGTTTTTCTTTGCCTATTCGAACCAGCTTGAGACATTATCAAGGAATCCCCCATTTGTCTCAACGCTTTTTTCAGGATCAAACCCCTGACTGTGAATATCTTGAGAGGGGACAACTCTCAATTGATCTGGATTCACTTTGAATCCGTTTGCCTTCTGAAGCAACAAATCCGGGTCCTCGCGGTACCTGAGCGTGCTATTGCGATACACACAAATCACACGATTCCCATTTCGGAGGGTAAAATCACCCATTGCTTCGGCAATCAATATGTTGCCTTTTGGCCCCACCGTACGGGTGTTGATCATGGTATCAACATCATCTTCCACCAAGAACACAACAGGACGACGCATAGAATCGACCTTATCGCCAAAGTCAAAATACGTCCAAACACCATCATTAAAAACCCGCAATGGGGCAATAGCCGTATCTTCAGGTGTTGGCGCCAGAATTGTCATATCAAAATTCAACGCATCAGGACGAAAAGCGATCTTGCGGATGTAATCCGGCGCTGAAGATGGCCCCCCATTAATAGAAGACGACAATGCCGTACTTAGCGTATTAATATCCTGTCCATTATACCCTGCGGGAAATCCGCCAGAACCAGAAGCAAACCCAGGCGTAATAGAACTTACACCTCCAACCCCTCCAGGGGATTCTGCCTCTACATAAACGGTGATGTCTGAAATTTGGTCTGTGTTATACCCTTCTGAGCGCACATAAAAGCTGTACACATTGCCAGATGTTCCCAACACCGTGATATTTGAGTCTGCCCCTGAATGATTGGGACGCACCCCAAAAACATTGCCCGAAATTTGCTGGGCTTTAAAAATAACAGGGTCCCCCACCACAACACTTTTTATATTTTCAAAAGACGGCAGGTGAATGGTTGTCATAATAAATTCACGCGTCCGAATAGCCATAACATTATCTGGCCGCCATGCATAACGCACCACCCCGGGGGAAATTTGCCCCAACGAAGAATATGGCGCATCCCAAGCGCGCTGAATCGCCCCCAAAGGAAGTGTGGGGCTGCGCTCTAAAATAGGGTACTGGCCCTGGCTTTGCGGTACAATTTGCCCGGCGGGGGAATTTCCATTATTACGCTGAGATGGCAATGCACCGGATGTTGTATCAACCTCAAAAGGCAACCCTTGTGTATTCTGCTGTGTGGTTTGGCCTGACTGACCAGGCAGCGGTGGTGGCGCGGGTAACGATCCGCTATTTCCGCCCCCATTCAAATTAGGCAGCTGTGATGGTGGTGGCGGCAAATCAAACGCACCCTGTGCGCTAACATTCCCCAAAACAGGGAAGGCAGAAAGCAAAACTGTGGCTGTAAAAATTCTCAACTTATTCATTTAATAACGGCCTTACATTATATTGAGTTACCACTAATCCAATGGGATTTATATAAAGATCTTCCGATGATACCTTTCGCTTGGAAAAAGCAAACTCAATACTTGCTTCCCAGCGATTTTTCAGCTGTGGATCATTATTTTGTCGCCCTGTAATGTTCACAGGAGATTGTTTGTTATCTAACGTTTGCGTTTCAAAAACCACGGTAATCCGCCGGGGGCTGCGCCGCACGCTTTCAATTACACTTACTGTTCTGGTATAGCCGCGCTGCAAAGCCTGCTGGTATTGCGCCACGCGCTGCGTGCGAAATTTCTTTACCACACTATTTGTGCTGCGTGCGGGAATGACCTTGTTCCACCTGTACAGCATTGTATCACGATTATTTAAAAGCTCCTCACTAAAGACCACATATTCACGAGACATTGCCTCAAGCATAACATCAAACCCACGAAGACCACGGCGCAATGGCTCGATCTCTACCACCTGATCAGATTTGTCTTTAAACGTTACCAGATAAGGCTCTACCTTTTGCAAGGGGAAAACTGAATTCAGCATGATCACGATAACAGACGCCAAAACAATATTCAGAACCAGGCTTAGAAAAAAAGAAATGGCAAAAGCCCGCGCCGTCCAAATAAACCGCCGGCTTTCCAAAGCCGGCACGCTGAAGTCCTTTGGATAGGGACCCAACTCATCTGGCGAATCTGGATTAAAGATATCTTGCTTTTTACTGAACTTGCGACCAGTGAACGCCTTCTTTTTCTTTTCTGGTTTATCGGCAGCAGGCTCTGGTACTGGGCGATCATTTCCCAGCACTGAAGTACGCCGCGATGTTCCCACCGATGGCGACTGAGGTGCTTGGGGTGATTGCGGGGCTTGGGGCTTTTGCCCACCCGCGATCACTGGATCAGATTTATTGTCGTCTTCAGCCACTTAACGCCTCTAAGATTATGTCCAATCAGAATAGTCTTGCTCTACTTCCAGACAAGCACAGGGGCTACGCTTCAGATCATCAATTGCCTCCCCAATACCCACGGGTTCTGGCAATGTATCTGACCCACACGCAGACACCGTTAATGTGACCACCAGCAGAACAAGAATTTTCAATTTATTTTTCATGCAAAAGCCTCCATCGACCCAAGCTTTATCCTTCTGTTAAAACAGATTTGGATTCTACTGTACAGCCTTCGCGCTTGGGACAGAAGCAGAAGTTTTCAACAGGCAGATGAATGCATCATCTTTGTTTCACTAATCTATTTGAACAGTCTATTTAGCAAGACAACCCGGATTCCGGTTGGGGTCATAATAGATGCAGTCTGAACAGGCATCAATTTCTGTCACACCCAGTTCCAGAAAACAACTTTTTGTTTCAATGGTATCTCCATCAGCAGGCCGATCAACTGCATTACACGTGTTATCAATAGTGTTTGTATCTGGCTCATCTGTAAAGCCAATCAACGCATTATAAGCCTGGATTCTGGCTTCAATTCCCACAGTTAATCCAAAAGTAATCTGCCCCGTGGTGTCTGCCTCTTCAATGGCTTGAATTTCTTCTAACCCTTCTTCAAAAGTACGTGTCTCCATAATTTCTTTGAGCTGATCCACCAGTTCTTGTTCAGTTTCAAAGCTGCTTTCTTGCCCTTCTGGGGTAAAGACATCAAAACCATATTCTTCCAGCAGGTAATCACGATCAGCCTGCATATATTCATACGCAACTTCGATATACTCATCCAAACCAATGGGAACATTACCCAAATCACCCGGGTTGATATCTTCCAATGGAACGCCAGCTGCATCAGCAAATTGTTGCAGCTCCTCTTCTGTTGGGGGGCGCCCAAAATTCATGCGCAAGTCACGGTACATGCGCTCATACTTGTCATTCAACAACCACTTCTCGAACAACCCATTTCCATTCCTGCACGTTGTTCCACCAAGCTGGTAAGGATCATTAGCAGGGACTTCTGGAATGATTTGACCATTAGCTGCGTATTCATATTCATTATTACTTCCGTTGTGATAATCATTTTCATCATTCATAAGATCAGCATTGGTAGGAATTCCCTGCCACGCATTACCAGACAAAATTTTATTATCCCAATACTTCAGCAATGTTTGTTCTGACACACAATAAGCTGGCCACATAACTGGTTGCCGATTAAACCCTGGCCCACTAACCCCGATTGCAAGTTCGATAGGGGCGCAATCTGACTCAACTCCAAAGGCCTCTTCCGTTTGTCCGGTCATCATATCAGTCAATACTTTATGGGCGGCCCGGTTGGCTGTGTAATGGCGCTCGCACCTGGCTGTTTGGAAAAACTCTGTTGGGTCTAATTGGCGCAAATAATTTGAAAGCGGGGCAGATTGCGCCATATATCCGACCATAGCTTGGTCAATTTCTTCGCCTGATGATCCTGGACCAATACCATCGGGCGCAATCACAAAATGCCCTGCAGCATTTTCCGGCACAGCCCCGCGGGGGTATAGCGAATTCGGATAGTTTGGAAATGGCAGGCTATCGACAAGATCGGCAAAACGCTCTTGATCAAAACGCAAATCTGCATCGGCATTAATCGCATCAGCTGATGCCTTTACATCCAAAATTGACTGTCGGTGACATTGAATCGCCACATTGACAAACTGCAATTCCTCTTGCATGGCCAATACCCGGTATCGTGTATTGTGAACGCGCAATAACTCATCGGCAACTTTTCGGGCATCGTACATATGTTCGTTTTCAAAATCATCCACCATCCCGGCGATGGCCTCACGAACAGCTGTTTCCTGACTTTTGTATTCGTCAAACTGAACATTTTTTTCCACCAGGTCTTCATCACCTTTTGCAACTTGCTGGGTAATACCGCGGGCTTTCTGCTCTGCATCTGTAATGTATAAATCAAACGACCGCAGATTGTTTGCTGCCATCATGCGCAAATACATGCCATCCAACAACAAGCTATCAAGTTTGTTGGATTTGTCTGGCGCGCGCACTTTCTCAGCTTCGGCAGCAATTGCCTCCAAAGCCCCTAAGTTCGCGGCCTCCAAAGACCGGTTACTTTCGGCCTGGATATCATGGTTTGTTGCTGCAATCACTTGCTGGAATGTTCGGGCATCATCTTGGCTTCTCTGGTTAATCAGCGTTCTTTCTTCGCCTTCATTCTGCTGATCTTCATTCAGGTATTGATATTCCTGAATTTGCGCCCAAATATCTGGCAACTCTGCCGTGATATCAATGGCTGTATTTCCAACAGAATCTTTATATTGGCTATCATTGGGATCCACTGCAAAGTGCTGCTGAATATGCGGTTCAATGGCACTGGGATTCACGTATGGCGCATCCCCACCATCTTGACGTAATCTTTCTGTGTATTTTTGATAGGTTTCTATAATTGTTGTCAGGTTGGTTTTCAGGGTATTTAACTCTGCGGCGATAGAAGCATAAACCCCTTGGTCTTGGATCACACATGGCCACGGGCAGCATAAAGGACAGTCAATAGCATCATTATGGGGGGGGGCGCAAATTGGGCATGGAAAAACCCCCGTAGGCGATGGGCACAACGTGCATCCATCTTGCGCCCAAGATTGCTGGGGGGTCATCCCCAACAAAAATATGCCCAGGAAAACAACCAAAATTGAACAGGATAGTCTCATGCTATTTCTCCTTTACCCATGCAGAGGCTTACTCAGCCTTAACCTTCACAGATCCTGTTGTTGCCCGAACCAAACGCTGTTGCAGCGTCTCTTCACCCAGGCCTCTGGCCAACAGCTCTTTCTTCTTGCGGTATTCGCGAATTTTCTCGCGCTCTTCCGGTGTTGCCAACCTGGCTGATTGAATAGCCTTGGTGTAAATAGGGTCATAGGTTGGCTTAAAGGTTGTGGCAATCACATTCTTAGACGCCATTTCCCCATCACAAGCTGCTTCCAATTCCAACCGGTAAGCCTGAATTCTGGCCATGCTGGTCATCATTGCACTATTCATCTGCATCGCTTCCCCGGTTTGATCCAAACTTGGAACCGTGGTGGCAATAGATTGAATGTGGGCAGCTTCCTCACGCGCTTTGGCGCGCATATTGGCGGCTAAAGATTGGCAGTCAACCGTAGCAACCACACGCTCTTTTTCCCAGTTATCACGAACCTTTTGTTGCTCGGTAAGGGTCAACGTTTTTTCTGCAATCTTGTCTTGCAGCTCATTCAGCTCACGCTCGGTCACGGCAACCAGATCCAATTTTGCGTCTGACCCGATAATCTCGTTACAGTTAACGGGGTCACCCTGCTGGAATCCACCGTTGGTAGAGTTTTGCGCCGCAATAGTTTGATAGTTAGATCCAAAATCAACACGTGCGCCCATAACAACACCAAAGCTGTCACGCAAGCAACCATCGCCAAAATCCAACCCCTGGTTTAAGTCTGAGAACATTGTGTTCAAACTGTAATCTTCGGCCAGGTTATAATCCCCAAGGCGTCCATAAAAACCTTCGGTGTAATCCGGCAAGCCGGCAGCGTCAGAAATTTGACTAATAGCATCACAAATCCCATCTGGCGTATTCAAGCTTGGGAAAGGGAAGCTAAAATTAGCGTTAAATTTTGGGATTGGTGGCTCTAACCCACCACAAGCAGCCTGAGTAACCCCGTTGATAATCAACGCAAGGCCGGCATTATCATCCATAAATTCATTTAAGTCGCCGGTGAAATTATCAAACTCTTCGCGGGCCTCGTTAATGCCTTTCAGAAATTCATTCTGCTCCATAATACCATCGACAGTCCCTTTAACTGTACTCATGATGGAAGAAATTTGCTGGTTCACGGCGGAAATCGCATTTCGAATACTATTTCCAACCCCATCATTTGTTGGGACCCCGGCGTGGGCGGTTCCCGTAATCATCAAAGCTGTGATGGCACAAATGCCCCCATATTTTACCTGATATTTTAATTGCCCTAAGATTGACATCGCCATACTCCTTTCAAGAAAATAACTCATTCAGTTCTATATTTTAGGGGTTCCCCCCATAATTCAAATAATGTGTCAGCCATTCTGCGCTGTGCTCATCCATCATCCGCTCTGCCACGGCTTTGGATGTTTCGTCCGATCTAAAGATGCGCAAATATTCACCCAGCGGCCCCAGATCCACATCCAGAATAACAGATTCCCCTGTTGCCCGCTTCACTAACATAGAACGCCGCATGCGCCGAGCCTGTGGCAAACGGCCTTTCACATAATCCCATTCACGGTCTGTCAAACTCCAGTCTGCGTATTCTTCTTCCTGAGCCTGGGGATTTTGCAGGAAGAATGTGGTTTGTGCTTGGCCACGAATCGCCTCTCCAAGGCCAGCCTGGGAAATTGCCTCTGGCCGTTGGAATGCAGAAATAATAGCAGACCCTTTCTTTCTGTACTCTTGCAACATTTGCAAAAAGAACTTACGGAACATGGGGTGCTGCACCACGGGTTCTGTCTCGTCAATAAAGATCAAGGCCGGGCTTTTTAGTTCTGTGATCGATGCTTGAATCCGGTGCATCAAGTATAAAATAACGGCACGGGCCACATCATCGTTTTCATAAATTTTGGTAAAGTCCAGCGTCACCAATCTGTTGGTGGTTAAATCCAATGTATCGCTGGGGGCGTTAAACAAATCGCCCAACATGCTGGGGTCTATCCAGCGTTCCAACTTTTTACGCACGGGCTTGGACTTAGAAAACACTGCATCAAAGACATTTACCAAAGAGCGCTCTGCCTTGGGCAGACCTGGAATATCGTACATAGTATCTACGGCGAAGGAAATTTCCTCTAACGAATCCGCATCATCCACATCCGCCAATGCTTGCAGGAAATTGCGCAAGAATGCTTTGTTCTCTTTCGTATTTGGCATCTGGAATGGGTTCAACGCGGAATGGGTTCCTTTTAAATCGGCGCCATCAAAGACAGCATACTTGCCCTTCATTGCATTGGTGAAAATGTAAGCACCACCAAAGCGGTCAATAATATAAGTGCGTAATTTTTTATGACGCATGGCCATGGCCGCCAAAAACGTCACAATAGTGGTTTTACCACCCCCCGTTGGCCCGATGGTAACGGCGTGTGCCACCGCAGCTGTATCCGTGCTAACGTGGAACTGGAACTGGTACGCAGACCCTGTTGAGGTACGGAAGTACGCAATGGGGCCTTCCCCCCAATCAGATCTTGGCAATCCTTCGGGCGGACGGTCCAAGGTAATTTGGTTGGCAATATTGTAAGAGAACAATTTATACTGACGCGGCCAAGACCGGAACCCAGGGAACTGAGAGAACCACGCCGCATGGCCTGCCATCCCTTCGTTTACCGGGGTCATGCCATATGAATTGGCAATGCGCTTTACATCGCGCTCATAATCATCCAACTTTTCAGGGGAATCCGCATACAGAAAAATAGTCTGATTATAATACGTCAAACATGCTGCTACTTCACCGTTACCTTCAATCAACTCTTCTGCTTCAACAAACTGTTCAGCGGCAGAAAAAGTAAAGTTGGCAGAAAGCTTCATACGCTTATCTTGCCCCACCACTAATGTTGCTTTAGCGCGGCTCAAAGGTTCGATATTATTCAGCACCACCATTTCACACTGAACACCAGAAAGCTCTGTGGCAAAATTTTCATCGGTATAATCGCCCAAACGACGAAACCCAAGAGGACGACAATATATATCTTCTGACCCGCTGGAGAATTTAATCAGTCCATCTTCCCCCCCAAAAAAGACGTGGTCCGCGGTTAATGCCTCGGAGACAGATCCCCCCATTCCCGCTGGCGTGGGGCGCGTAACTGGGCTGATAATTCGACCCAACACAGATAAGGGACGCATATCTGAGTCATCACTATTTTGATTCATCACTGTTGCGTCATACGTGTCTAAAAAACTTAGCGTGCTTTGAATGGCATCATCCAATTGGGCCATCAACTTTTTACCGCGGCCCGCTTTAGATATTAGAATGACCTGCCGATTACGGAAGCTTTCTTGGAATGTGCTGTTCCACTTTGCAGCCATTGAGCGCAGTGGCTCTTCTTCAATCTCATGTTCGGTATAAACGGGAACTTTATCACGCAACATGTATGTGCGGATAGAAACACCAGATTCAGCCAAGCTATCAATCCAATTTTTGCGGGCCTGGGTGAATGTGTCGCGCTCGGTCGCGCTGAAAAATGTAGTGTCTTTTCCTGCGACTTCCACCATCTGGCACAATGTTCCATCACGACAAACAATGGTTTTGCCATCTTCCAACACACGATCAAAAGGTAAATTATCAGACAACAGGCTTTCTTGGGGTTTAGGCAAAACAACCCGCGCCACGCCTGGAACAGCCAAAGACACAAACGCTGCGGCGCCAAACAATAACCCAGTAAAACCAGCGGTTATACCGGGAACGCTAACCGATTGACGGAACGCCGATAAAATCTCAGGATCTGTAATTGAATTCAACATACTTTTGTTGTCTCACATCCTTCATGACCTGGCTTCATTGCCTGCCCGACAGATGGTGCTTTAACACACCTTTACGGACTATATTTTTGCTTGAAACCTTCCACTTTGCCAAGGTTTTTTGTGGACTTATACCCATATCCCTTGGCCTGCATGACCTTTTCCAAGTGTGGTTCCTTAAACCCCCAAGCAACCAAACCCATATGAACAACAATTGCCGAAATAATAAAGTAAAGCGGGTTGATATTAATAAGCCCCGCCAAAATCATCATTAAACAAGCATGCATCCCCACAGACGCTGCTGCGGGCATTGCCGGCGCGAATAAAAACGTGGCCGGCAATGCAACAGCTTGCATAATACGCTCAGGCATGATTAACCATCAATGTCCAGGATATCACTATCAACATAGCCTTCTTGGAACGCATCAGATGAATCTTCACCAATGGCAAAGTTCACACCTTCAACAACCAAAGCCACAACAGCTAGGCCGCCCAAGATACTCCAAAACCAGCCCCACTTAAAGCGGCCGAAGAATGCCATCACACCACATCCCAAAGCGGCAATCCCACCCAAGATGTAAATAATTGTTCTTGTTTGACGGAACCCAGAAGCCAAACGCCCCCGTGTAACATCAAAAACACCGGTTTGTGCATCACTGTCAGTCACGACGTCATTTGCCATTGCCGATTCCGGCAAAAGCAGGACCACACAGACCAAAACAAAGAATTGGGCAAATTTGATATATTGCTTATTTCTTTCAACTAGATTTTTCATTGATATATCCCTCAGTCAGTTTACTTGTTTTTCATTGTACACGACAATTACAAACTTGTCACTTATTTTAACAAATCATTAATATTTGCAATAATATTATAACCTACCATACCCTCAAAGGCTTAGCACGAAAATTCTTAACTTTCCCCAAAAAAAATTAATGTCTGCAGACAAAAAACATCGGATTTTTATCTGCTTTTGAAGCCCCCAGCCACCAACGGTTATATGTTGCTTTGCACAACAAAAACGTGCCGTAACGGGGATATCGATGGCCGCTACGGATATTTTTTATCATTTTTCTGCATTTTTCACTAGATATCCGGACATAATTGGTCTAGGGTCTTAAAACTTTAAGGATATAAGAAGAAACAAAAACAGCTGCTAACAAAGACAGAAAAGCAAGATTTCACTAAAGGAGATAGTCATTATGGAAAACATTGCACCAAATAGAATTAAGGAAATGCGCCTGAAGCGCGGCATGTCGCTGAGTGAGCTTTCAGAGCTTACCGGCCTAACCAGATCGGAACTACACAAGTTGGAGAAAGGCGTTCGCAGAATCAGAACAGACCACCTTCCCCCGCTTTCACGTTCCCTGAGATGTTCTGCTGAAGAACTTCTTAACCCAGAATTGGCTGAACAGCTTGTTGAAGATCGCCTAAAGTACATGGGAACTGCTGATGGAAAAGATGGCCCCACAGCAATTGCAGACCTGCCTGTTCTTGGCATTAAGGAAGGCGATGGATCTTTCAACTTGGACGAAGCCCAACCACAAGCTTTTGTTCAACGTATTCCTTTGCTGTTTAATGTAAAAACATCTTACGCAATTTACATGCCTGACAGCGCGATGGAGCCACGCGTTCCCGCTGGTGCTGTTGCATACATTAACCCTGTTCTTCCAGCCCGTGCTGGTGACTTGGCTGTTGTACGTCAGAATGATGGACGTGGCGTTGTTGTGATGCTTCAACATGACCGTGAAAAAGGCCTTGTTGGTATTCAGGAAAATTCTGAAACAGTTATCGAGATTGCAAACGAAAATGGCGCCCGCATTCAGCGCATCGTTGGCTTGTCTTTCATGTAAGGCAGCAGTCTAAGAATAATAAAAAAGACTGGCCCGTTGGGTCAGTCTTTTTTTTGGTCTTTCATAGTAAAAGAGGGAAATCAAGCTGACCGCTTCTGGAAGTGCCGTTCAACATACATTTTCAAGGTGGCAGGCGTGGCAGCTGGCTGCAGCTCCCCAGGCAGGACAGCCAAAACTTCGTACTGGCCCTGATTGGTCACCTGTCCCCAATGACGTAACACTTCATAGTGAACATCTTCCCCAGTGGCATGAATATAATGCAGGGTCACCTCCCCTGTGTCTTCATAACGCCCAATAACGGTGTAAGATTTGGCCATAGCCAAAGAATAACGCATTCACACGCAAAGAGCCAAGAGTTTTTAGGGGTTTTTACTTATCTTGTTTAATAAGGTTTGCCAGGTTTTTATTACCCTTGCGCATTGCATTCAGGTGCTTGGCTTGCATCATCAAACCAACCCCGCCTGTTGCCAACCCAACAGCACCGCCGCCGATTGTCGACACCCCTGCCCCAGCAGTTTTAGTAAGCTGTCCGGCAGCCTGACCCGCCAAGTTCGCGCCGGCTTTTCCAGCACCTTGAGCAACAGAATCCACAATCGTATCAGAATACTGACGCGAAATGCGCATCAAAATCAGGGTTAAAATGCTGGCCCCAATCATCCACCAATATCCAACAGCGCCAACAGTGTAATGTTTTAAACAGTTCTGGGATGCGGCTTTCTGCAAAATATTTAAATACCCATCATTTAGATCAGATCCATTTTCCCCGTAAGACTCGGTACAATGCTCTTTTGAAACCGTTGCCGTTAAGCCTGGAATCAAACGTCGCTTTGCAAACCATGACGTAACACGGAACCCTGCTCTTTCAATGAAATTATACTCATCTTCCAGCCCCGCCCCATAATCCATTACTAACTCAACAAAAGGTGCCGTACTAACTTCCATTTCCGTTCTAAGATTCGCTGGCTCGTAGTACTTTTGAATACTAACAGCGAATAGATTTAATCCAATCATCAACCCCAACGTCACGAAGAATAAATTGAATGCTGAACGCACTAAACCCCAAATGGTTTCTTTAAATAGGCCACGCGTTGCTTCAAACAAATAGCCTGCAAACATAAAGGGGGAGGAAATCCCCAGATACACCGTTCTAAGCGCAATATCCAAAACCGTAATGGCGTAGAAAACAAGCACAAGCACCATCAAAACAATAGGGATAAACGCAAAGATTACATTGATCAGCACGCCAAAAGCATTAAGAAGGGCAGTAATAGGATCAGCACCATCAGCTGCAGCAACAAGAGCGCCTGCAAACATCGTCCCGATCAGTTGGCCAAAAATCCCATGCAATTGGGCGACAGAGCAAATCATCACCCCCCATGGCTGACGAATAGATTCAAGGGCAACCCTGTACCCTCCGGGAACATTATCCAAAGAATAATCCATCTGATTAAAAATATCTGGACCACATCCCACATAGGGAATTTGCTTTAAATCTTCAAACAAAGGCTCCGTATAAAAATGCCCATCAGTCATTAGAACCTGGGTCATCCCTACACCAGCACTAACAATGGGAGCAACAAACCAGTGCCAATAGACGCCTGAATCTGCTAAAACTGTGGAAATAATCATCAATAAAACAAAGCGCCACAACAAGTTATTCCATCCACTGGTATCCAACATAGACCCAAAAGGCATAAACACACGCCCCATTTGGAACAAAACATACGTAGCGAAAACAATAACAAGAATGGCCAAAACTGACGGGGCAATGGCCTCATAAAAGCCAACGGCAAAAACCGTTCCCTTTAGAAAAACAATATTTATAAGGGAACACGTCCAGCATTCGGAAAGCAAATCACCCAAAATAACAGCCAGTTGAGAAGCAAAAAACTCATCAAAGAATGACCCATTACCTTCTTGCGCCCAGGCAAAATCTGGGAATATCAAGGCCAAGGCCATTAAAAAGAAGAATGTGTACTGTCTCATCTGCATCGCTCTGGAAATATATTACCAAAAAGTTAAGGAAATCGCAACAAATTAACCTTTTTGGGTTGTTTTTGAAGATTCCATCTTCCAGACCTATCAGGAAACGGCCGTTATTGTCCTGCAAATAACACATACCATGGGACAAAAAAGCCAAATGGCGGCTGTTAAGTCACCTAAATCACAATAGAATTTAGATAGCCCCCTAATTTTTCTTGGTTTCCCCGCCAAATCAGGCGATAAAAAGACAAATCACACAAACAACTGCACCTTAAAGATACCAAACGATGTCAGATTTAGTTTCCATCATCACGCCCACCTATAATTCTGTCCAATATATTGCAGAAACAGTGGCGTCTATTCAGGCTCAAACTTATAAAAACTGGGAACTCCTGATTACCGATGATGGATCAACGGATGAAACACTGCAAATTTTGGCTGATATATCCAAAGAGGATGCCCGCATTCAGGTTTTCCAGCTATCAGAAAATGGCGGACCTGCCAAGGCACGCAATCATTCCATTGAAAAAGCAAAGGGCCGGTATATTGCATTTCTGGACAGTGATGATGTTTGGTACCCCAACAAGCTGACAGAACAAATTATCTTGATGACAGAAAAACAAGCCGGTTTTTGTTATGGTAGTTTTGATGTCCGTTTTGAGGAAGGCCCCGTCGTGGATCAAAAACACGTAGCCCCAACAATCGATTACAAAGGCCTGCTGCTGGAACGGGCCATCGGATGCCTGACAGCCATTTATGACACAAAAATTTATGGCAAAGTGCTGATGCCAGATATCAAAAAGCGTCAAGATTATGGGTTATGGCTGCATTTATTGCGCATCAAAAGCCCCGCCGTGGGGATTCAGCACCCTATTGCCTTATATAGAAAGCGCAAACAGTCTGTGTCTAGCAACCCGGCGAAATCTGCATACTATGTTTGGAAAGTATATTATGGCGTTGAAAAATTGGGTGTTTTAAAAAGCACGTATTACTTTGTTTTATATTCTGTTCGCACTTTGTGGCAGGCGCTGCGCAGACAGATTAAAAGACAGATCAAAAAGCACATCACAAATAAACGCCATGGGGAAAGTGCATCATGAGCATCTCTTTAATTAATCTTGTGCTGATTTTTCTGTCTAGCTGCTTACTAACGGGACTGATTTATAAAATCGCCCTGCAGAAGAACTTAATGGATATTCCCAACCACAGATCTTCCCACACACTGCCAACGCCCCGCGGCGGCGGTCTTGGCTTTATCCTGATCTTGCTGGGCTATCTTTTGATGTCTCCACCCACGCTTTTATGGACGGGGCTGGCCGGGGCTGTGGCATTATTAAGTGTCACTGGATTACTGGATGATAAGTTAACCCTTTCAGCCAAAACACGTTTGCTGACCCAAGGAATTGCAGCGGCACTTGTGCTGTGGGCCGCAGGGCCAATCATGGTCGTAAATTTTGGCATCTTCCCTATAAACCTTGGCATCTTTGGGCTTATCCTGAGTTGGTTTGCATTAATGTGGTTGATCAACTTATATAACTTTATGGATGGCATTGACGGCCTTGCCGCCTTAGAGATGATCTTTATTTGCGCCGGAGCGTTAATCTTGCTTTTCTTGCCCCATGGCACGAACACAGATGTTTCTTCTTTTGTTTGGGTTTTGCTGGTTAGCATCCTTGGCTTTTTTATGTGGAACAGACCAACGGCTAAAATCTTTATGGGCGATGTGGGCAGCGCCACCTTGGGATTGATTCTGGGCTTTCTGATCCTGGCAACAAAACAAGAGATTTCTTTGTGGAGCTGGCTGATCCTGGCCAATGTTTTCTTGATCGATGCAACAGCCACCTTAATTGAACGGCTGTTACAAAAACAACGCATCTACGAAGCCCACCGTCAACATGCGTACCAAGTTGCCAGTCGCCTGTATCAAAGCCACAAAGCCGTTGATATAAGAATCATGCTGCTTAATATTTTATGGCTGCTGCCCCTGGCGGTGCTGTCGCACCTTTCCCCGCAACATACACAGGTGTGGATTTACGTAGTTAGCAGCGCCCCCCTTATTAGTTTAAAGTTAAAATTGAGGGAAACATTTCTTAAATAAACACATCTTAGAGTTGTTATTATTGATTTAATAACTACTTTGTGATTAAATTTCCCAATGAAGGAATTTTTGTATACAAAATATCGGCGGCATAAACTTCTCTTTATGGGGGCAATACTGACTTTGGCCTCTTTGTTTCTGTATCAATTTATAGAAGCAAGCACTGCAGCACAAAATAGCAGCCTGGGCCTAGGTATTTATTTAATCACAGTATTACTTGCCTTTTGCACCGGTGCTTACGCCCAAACATCCACACACAAGAATAATTCCCTGCCCACAAATATTTTGCGGGATACACCCCCAACAATACAAGAGACAGCAAAAGATTCGCCCAAACATTCCGTTTTTGCACCAAAAGACTATTCCAACGATTCTCAAAACAACAGCCACCAATATATGACAACCTTACAAGATCTTTGTCGTAGGCTGGTGGTTGATTACAAGGGTATGTTGAAACAAGTTGAAGGCAACTTGAACAAACTATCTGACCTGACAGAAGCAGTAGATGAAAAAGCTGGTATCACCACAGTCTTCAAAGATAACACGTTTGAGAACATTGAAGTGCTGACCACCGTTACAAATGCTAACAATGGCCATATGGAAAAAATTGGCCAAGGCATTGCAGATTTCCAATATGCAATTTTGGATATACGCAACATCATTCAAGATATTGGATTGATTTGTGATCGCATGAAAATCAACACAAGCAACGGCCAGGCCATTGCCACGCGTATACGTGAAGATGCAGAACAAATTGCTGCCGACAATGCCCGCGGAAAGAAAATGAATGTTAAAAGCCTGCTATCCAACATGACATTGTATGCAGATTCATTGCAAAAAGTAGCCAATCACGAAGACACTTTTTTACAAAGTATCGCACACAAGTTGCAAGATATGTCAGATGGGTTGGATCAATTTAGCGGCGAAAACCTTAGCCTGTTTGACAGCCTTGAGGGGTACCAAGAATCAGGTGTTCAGATTACAGCAGCCATAGATGATTTTTCTGCCATTGTGAAACGCTTAAAAATGTCTATTGAAGAATTTGTCCACCAATCTTCTCGGGCCAAGGATGTTACCCGCGAAGTTTTTGACGCGATATCTGACATTAATGCAGATTCAAAATCTTTTGTCCGAAAAGTTGAAACCCACTTGGAAGCCCAGTGAAGTTAGCAAAAAGCAATAGGCAACTCTGCGGGGCTTCCAAATTTCTTTCTTTATAACCCACTGGCCATTTTACAAACTAATTTCCAATGTTCGTCACTCACCAGGCCAAAACACCCTTTTTCATCAGCACAGTCTGGGCACCAGACTTCTCCCCCAATACGCTATTTCTTTTTCCTTTTTATGCAACTTCCTGTTCACGCCGGAGTGGACGTGAAAGCAGCGCCGCCACAATATCGTCAACGGGGTGATTTTCGTACAAAATCGCAAAAACAGCTTGGCAAATGGGCATGGGAATATTTCTTTCCTCTGCCATTTTCCAAACAACTTTGGCGGTAGCCACCCCTTCTGCAACGGATGAGCGCTCCGCCATGATATCATTCAGTGTTTTACCTTTGCCCAGCTCTGCCCCCAAAGACATGTTCCGTGATTGCAAACTATTACAGGTCAAGGTCATGTCTCCAGCACCACTTAACCCCAAGAACGTTTCTGTTTTCGCGCCAAAAGCCGCACCAAAGCGGGTGGCTTCAGCCAAACCACGGGTAATAACAGAAGCCCTTGCGCTGTCCCCCATGCCACATCCCACAGTCACCCCGCAAGCAATAGCGATAACATTTTTGATCGCAGCTGCACATTCCACACCACGGATATCGTCACTAAGATAGGGGCGCAAATTTGTTCTTTCAAAATAACCAATCAATTTTTCACCAATTGCTTCATCAGCACAAGCTAACGTGGTAGCAGCTGGTAACCCCTTGGCAATTTCTGCCGCAAAATTAGGGCCAGATAAAGTTGCAAGGGGCGCATCTGTAAAAACATCTGCTGCAATATCAGATAAAAATCTTTGGGACTTTACATCAATACCTTTGGAACAAATAATCAGCGGGACAGACAAATCTTTAATTTGCTGCCATAATCTTTCAGAAAACTGTGCCGGTATAACAGACAAGACAGCTTCTGCCCCCTCAACCGCTTGTTGCATATCATCCATCGCGGTGATATTCGCACTAAGGGGGATGCCCTTTAGATAAGTTGTGTTTTCCTGCGTATGATTGACGCTGTCGACAACATCTTTTTCAAACGCCCAAAGCGTTACATCATGGTTGGCTTTTGCCAAACTGTGGGCCAACGCTGTACCCCAGGCACCAGCCCCTAAAACTGTTAATTTAGTCATGTTTCACCTCCATCAACGGCCAACGGGGCCGTGGTTTCATTTCTAATCCGTCAGTCAGACCCAGCTTGAATCTTTCAATCCCGGCCCATGCAATCATTTCCCCATTATCTGTGCACAAAGCCAGGGGCGGCGCAATCAAGGGTAGCCCCTTTTTTGCACAAGCTTCTTCCAAATGCATTCGCAAAAACTGGTTGGCAGCCACGCCCCCTGCCACAATACAAGCTGTTACCGGGCCAGATATTTCAAGTGCTTTATGAATTCTGTCCACCAAAGTTTCTGCAACCGCTTGCTGGAAACTAGCAGCAATATTCTTTTTCACCACTTCTGTTACGTCAGCTTCTTTTTGCAACGCATAGCGGACGGCCGTTTTAAGGCCAGAAAATGAAAAATTTGGCTCTGCTGTTTTTTTCAAAGGGCGGGGAAAAGCATAGGCATCACTCTGCCCGCCCTGGGCCAATTTTTCTACCTTTGGTCCGCCAGGGTAAGCCAAGTCCATCATCTTGGCGACTTTATCAAACGCTTCCCCCACAGCATCATCAATGGTGGTGCCCAGCAATTCATACTGCCCTACTCCTTTGACAACCAACAGCTGGGTATGCCCACCAGAAACCAGCAACAATAAATACGGAAATTCAATATCTTCAATCAACCGTGGGCTTAGGGCATGGCCCTCCAGGTGATTAATACCCAAGAACGGCTTGCCCGCCCCCCAAGCCAGCGCCTTGCCAACAGTGCTGCCCACCACTAACCCACCGATCAAGCCCGGGCCAATGGTTGCGGCCACCGCATCCAAACTTGCAACAGTGCAGTTTGCTTTTTCCAACGTGCTGGCAATCATTTTGGGCAAGTGAGACAAATGCGCGCGCGCTGCAATTTCTGGCACAACACCCCCAAAAGGGCGGTGATCTTCCAGTTGAGACAGCACGGTCGATCCTAAAACCTGTTTTTGGTCGGTCACCACAGCTACGGCTGTTTCATCACAACTTGTTTCAATCCCTAGAATAATCATCGAATGGTCAAGGACGCGTCCTTCTTTCTTTGCTTTTTTGTCAATTTTGGTTAAAACTAAAAACAGACTTAACAGTGCGGAACCATGCCGAAAAAATGACAGAAAAGCAATCCCCCTCCTCTAAAGACAAATCATCAAAAGCTGTCCCTGCAAACAAAAGCAAATCACCATTTGGGGCAATCCTGTTTATTTTGGTGCTGGCCAGTCTGGGTGCCAATGCGTACATGTACCAACAAGTCCAAGGATTAAAAACTGAGCTGGCAGAAAGGCCACCCCAGCAACCTGCGGTCAAGCAACTGTTTTCAGAGCTGAAAAACACCATTGAAACGGTGCGCGATGAAATTCCCATTTTTGATGATGCTGTACTGGATATGTTGCGCCAGCGCATGACTAATGTGGAAGGCTTTGTCGAAGCTTTGCGTGATGATATCCCAGCCCCGTATAAAATGGACCCAGAATTTAAACGCAAGATTAGCGCCCTTATCGAACAAGACAACACAGGGAACAACAACGATATAACCTTGGCCAAACTTTTCTTGCAGCTGGAAAATGATTTACATGTCAGCCCCTCTGTCCGGCCGGCAAGCTTGGTAGAATTCAAACAACTTGCAGTGAACTATCCGGCACTACTGCCTACGGTGGATGCCTTATCCAATTTACCCTTCAGTGAAACGGCATCTTTGGCTGAACTGAAAACCAACTTCCACCAGATGGCGCGTGATACGTTAAGCGGCCAAGGCAACAACAACCAGCCAGAGTGGCTGAAGAACACGGTGGGGGCGCTTTCTAACATGGTGAAGGTTCGACGCAAAGGAAACGATGCAAACCTGACCGAATCTGAACGTGCCTTTAACATTGCCGAAGTTGCCCTGGCCAGACAAAACCTGTCCAGTGCCTTACAAGCTTTAGCAAAGGTAGATATTTCTTCGGCTGCACTACAGCAATGGATAAAGAAAGCTGCTAACTTGCGCCATCAACAAGATTTGCTAAGTGATCTAAAATCCAAAATGTTTGAGGTGATATCCGTTTCATGAAAGGTTTCTGGTTTTTAATTAAGCTCAGCGCTTTGATTCTTGTGGCCGGGTGGGTTATCCGCCAAGATGGATCTGTCATCATCACATGGCTGGATTATGAAATTGAAACCAGCGTAGGACTGGTTATTTTGGGTATTGCGGCCATTGCGTTGATGTATTCCAGTTTTGATAATTTACTGCGCGTGCTGCGCACTTCTGTTAAATCCATCTTCAAAACACCAACAGAAAAAACGCTGCAAAAAGGAATCGATGCAGTGACTGATGGATATATCGCCCTGGCCCAAGGGGATGCCCGCACAGCTACCGCCCAATCAAAAAAAGCAGGTAAACTTTTAGAAGAAGCCCCCATTACCCACCTGTTGGCCGCCCAAGCTGCCCAAATGCGGCAAGACCCTGCAACAGCCAAACAACATTACCAGGAATTGCTGCTGGATGACCGAACGCAGCAACTGGGGTTGAAAGGGCTGTTACGCCAATCCCTGCAAAAGCAAGAGTATGATTCAGCCCTTGCCATCGTGGAAGAAGCCCACCAACGCAACCCAAAAAGTAAGTGGGCGCTGGTAAATAAATTCCACCTATTGGCCCGCGAAGGCCGCCATGATCAAGCACACGAAATTCTAACAAAAGCATACAAGGCAGATGGATTTGACCGCGATGATTATAAAATGCACCAAGCGGCCCTGTTTTATGCAGCATCCCAAAGCGATGTTGAAAACCGCGAAAACTTGTTAAAAGCTGCCGTGAATGCAGCGCCATGGTTTGCACCAACCGCCGCAGCATATGCTTTAGAAATTTGCCATAGTCAACTACGCAAAGCCAAAGGTGTTCTGCAAAAAGCATGGAATGCCAGCCCCCACCCCTTGTTGATTGAAGCCGCTTTGCAATTGCAGCTGGAAACCAAAAAACGCATGCATCTTTTTGAAAAATTTGCCGATGCTTATCCAGATCATTACTTAAGTGAACTGGGCCTGGGCAAAGCAGCAATAAAGGGAAACTTTGTTGGCTTGGCGCGCACACATCTGGAGAAAAGCTTCAGCAATAAGGCATTACATTCTACTTATGATATTTTGCAAAAATTGAACGAAGCTGCCCCAAAGAAAACGTTTGTGTCTGAACCCATGTGGGTGTGTGAAGAAACGGGGCATCGCACGGCTGACTGGGCGCCCCAGAACCCGCTTGCCTTTGGCTTTGATACCTACCGATGGGAGCAACCAAGCCAACTTGTACAAACAACCGCCCTTCCTTCTTTGGCAGAGGTTGCTTAATGGTTCGGTGGGCGTACTTTGCCTTTGGGTTTTTCTGCACGGCCCTTGGCATCATCGGGGCTTTTTTACCTGTCATGCCCACTACAATTTTTCTTATTCTGGCATTATGGGCCTTTGCCAAAAGTTGCCCGCATATGGAAAGCTGGCTGCTCACCCACCCCCAGTTTGGAGAGGGCCTGCGCAACTGGCAAAACCATAACGTTGTGCCAAAGAAAGCCAAAATCTTGATGACAATTATGATGGTAGCATCGTTGGCTTTAACAACATATATATACCTGGACAAACCCCTTATCCCCGGCATCACTGGCGTGCTGATGTTAGCTGTGTGTTGCTATGTTTATCGGCTACCGTCTCGGGTAGAAGAATGAAATTACAAACACCCCAGACCCCTTTGATGATCCTTTTTATGGGTGCGCTGTGGGGCACCACATACCCGCTTATCAAAATTGCAGACAGCTATGGCATCCCCAAGTTTTCTTATATTTTTTGGGAATCCTTGGGCGTTGTTCTGCTGTTGTTACCTTTTGTTTTAATTAAAAAGCAGCTTTCAAAAGATTTCTTCGAAAGCTATAAATACCATCTATTTCTTGGCGTTTCGAACATTGCTCTGTCCCAAACACTTTTCTTTTTTATTGCCAAACAGGTCGATTCTGCCTTGCTGAATGTGATTGTGGTTTTAACCCCTGTTTTTACCTATTCAATTTCTTTGTTATTGGGGCATGATTCGTTTTCAAAAGAAAAAGCTACTGCTGTCATCGTTGGCTTTTGTGGCGCATACCTGCTGTTCACACCAGATGACATCACCAACAGTGGTACTTTTTTATGGGTTCTGTTGGCTTTTTCCCTGCCCATAAATTATGCCGCAAACAATATTGTTGCCAGTAAACTGCGCCCAACACATGTTCCGGCATCTGCGCTATGCTTTGGACTATTCTTCGTCGCAGCGGTTATAATGCTTGCCTTATCTATTGCCTTTAATCAATTTCATATCCCCTTCTCAGGCCCAAGAAACCCAGGAGACTATGCCATTCTGGGGCATGTGTTTGTCAGCTTGATTTCGTATTATCTGTTTTTCACCATTGCAAAATCAGGCAAAGCCATTTTTATCAGCCTTGGGTTTTATGTCATGTCCATCGTGGGAATTGCCTGGGGGATTACATTCTTCAACGAAGAGCTGGATGCATACTTTTGGGTTTCAGCGCTTCTGATTTTCTTAAGCCTGTTCCTGATTAACCGCGGAAAATTCAACCAAAAAGAATCTTAAACCAAAAAGAACAGATTACTCTGCCCCTTCACCTTCCGGCGGTAGAACAGCAACAAAGCATGCAGATCTCAGTAACTCGTACTGAAATTCTGTTACATACTCAATACATCGGAATGTTTCTGTGCCACCTGTCAAGTAAGTCACCACGACCATAGTGCCAGGATCTAAGCGTGCGATATCAGAACTGACAACCGTGGCACTGCGCCTTTTGACCAGATATGGAATTGTTTCTCCTGGCAAGATTCGCCATAGACTTGCATATGCTTCTGCAGACAGGAATGTGAAAAATGATAAAAAAATCACAAAAAAGCGGCAGTTTCTAACCAATAAGCTCATATCTATCTTTTTGTCCTTGTTGTGCTTTTTTTAAGGTTGCGATGCTGTTATTGTAATGCGAAATAAGAATCATTGAAAGCAAAAGATTTTTGCTATCTTGACACGGTAAGGATACTTAACAAATGACAAGCACTGCAAACAGACCCCTTTCCCCCCATATACAAGTTTATCGCCTGCCGTTGCCAGCGGTTATGTCTATCACCCACCGCATGGCCAGCGTTGCCAACTTTGTTGGCTTGTTCGTTCTAATTTGGTGGTTAGGGGCCATGGCCTCTGGCGCAGAAGCATATGCTGAATTCACCAACCACACATCTACTTGGTACGGGCAATTGGCCCTGGTGGGATGGACATTCACACTCTTTTACAATATGGCCCATGATGTACGCCACCTGTTTTGGGACTTTGACAAGGGTTTTGAGCTAACCACAGCGTACAAAGCAGCTTTTGCTATTTGTGCCTTCAGCATTGGGGCAACGGTGCTGACCTGGCATAGCGTTTGGGCCAACATACTTTTATAAGGAACACGACAAATGACAACACAAAGATCTAATTTAAGCAAAGCGCGCGCCCTTGGGGCTTCCCATCATGGGACAGACCATCACATCAGTCACCGCATTGCAGCTGTCGCCCTTGTACCCTTGGGGTTATGGTTTGTCATTTCTTTGGCAACACTGTGTACAGAAGGTTGCGGGCTATACACGTTCCAAGATTGGCTGGCATCCCCCTTTAATGCAGTGGGTACGGCCCTGTTTATGTTGGTGGCGTTTTATCATTCCTTTCTGATCATGCAAGTGGTGCTGGAAGATTACATGGCCCACCAGTTTGCACGTATTACCAGTATCGTGTTTTTAAAGTTTGCCATGGCTGCCGGGGCAGCTTACGGGCTTTTCTCTCTCTTAAAAATTGCTTTAACTGCATAAATCAAAGGATAAAAAATGGCAGCGACCAAAAAGACAAAAAGTCAAAAGAACGATGGTATAAAATCATACCAGATTGTTGATCACGAATATGATGTTGTGGTGGTTGGCGCCGGTGGCGCTGGCTTGCGTGCCACCCTTGGTATGGTAACGTCTGGCTTAAAAACAGCCTGTGTAACAAAAGTTTTCCCAACGCGAAGCCACACGGTGGCAGCCCAAGGGGGCGTTGGCGCTGCCCTTGGAAATGTAGATGGCGATAGATGGCAGTACCATGTGTATGACACAGTAAAGGGATCTGACTGGTTGGGAGACCAAGATGCCATTGAATATATGTGCCGCGAAGCAATCCCCGCTGTGAGAGAGCTGGAACATTTCGGTGTACCATTTTCCAGAACAGACGAAGGTAAAATTTACCAACGCCCCTTTGGTGGCCACACACTGGAACAAGGAAAAGGCGGCATGGCGCGCCGGGCCTGTGCAGCAGCAGACAGAACAGGGCACGCAATTCTGCACACGTTGTATCAGCAATGTCTGAAGCATGATGCAGAATTTTTTATTGAATACTTTGCTGTTGATTTAATCATGGATGAAGAAGGCGCATGTCGCGGCGTAATGGCCTGGGATTTAGAAACCGGAATTTTACACCGCTTTAAAGCGCACCAAACTGTTTTGGCAACCGGCGGATATGGCCGTGCGTTTTATTCTTGTACATCAGCCCACACGTGTACGGGGGATGGAAATGCCATGGCGTTGAACGCTGGCATTGGCTTGCAGGATATGGAATTTATTCAGTTTCACCCCACCGGGATTTACGGCGCTGGCTGTTTGATTACAGAAGGCGCCCGCGGCGAAGGCGGATACCTGACCAATTCTGAAGGGGAACGCTTTATGGAACGTTATGCCCCATCGGCCAAGGATTTAGCATCACGTGATGTTGTCAGCCGGTCTATGACTGTTGAAATTAACGAAGGTCGCGGTGTCGGTGCAGAAAATGATCATATCTTCCTGCATCTTGAACATTTGGACCCAGATGTTTTGGCAGAACGCCTACCCGGTATTTCAGAAACAGCAAAAATTTTTGCTGGTGTGGATTTAACCAAAGACCCAATCCCCGTACTGCCGACAGTACATTATAATATGGGGGGAATTCCCACTAACTATAAGGCAGAAGTCATTCGCCCCACAAAGAAAGATCCCAACGCTGTGTGCCCTGGCTTGATGGCCATTGGGGAAGCGGCCTGTGTATCCGTACACGGGGCAAATCGTTTGGGAACAAATTCGCTGCTTGATATTGTGGTCTTTGGGCGTGCCGCTGCCATCCGCGCGGCAGAGCTAATCACCCCTGGCCAACAGCACAAGCCTTTACCAGCAAACGCCGGGGAAACAGCCATCGCCCGATTAGATGCTTTACGTCACAACAAAGGTAAGCTGAAAACAGCAGACCTGCGTTTAGACATGCAAAAAACCATGCAACAGCACTGTGCCGTTTTCCGGGACGAAAAAATCTTGAAAGCTGGCGTGAAGAAAATCACAGATATTTCCAAGACAATCGGGGATATTGGGGTAACAGATAAATCCATGGTTTGGAACACTGATTTGGTAGAAGCCATGGAGCTGCAAAACTTGATGAAGCAAGCCGTTGTTACGGTAAATTCTGCTTACAACCGCAAGGAAAGCCGTGGCGCCCATGCTCGGGATGATTACCCAGACCGCGATGACAAAGAATGGATGAAGCACACAGTGACCAGCGTGAATGACAACGGCAAAGTGGATATTACATACCGCCCCGTTCACACAACGCCATTGTCCAATGAAATAGAACCCATCCCCCCACAAAAACGGGTGTACTAGGAGAGAGCCATGGTTCAGTTTACCCTTCCCAAAAACTCGAAAATCAAGCCTGGTAAATATCACCAGTTGGACAAAAAAGCAGATAGCGCCAAAAACTTTAAGGTTTATCGGTGGAGCCCTGATGACGAGGACAACCCACGTATGGATACATATCAGGTGGACTTGGATGATTGCGGACCCATGGTGTTGGATGCCTTGATCAAAATTAAGAACGAGACAGATTCCACCCTAACGTTCCGGCGGTCTTGCCGTGAAGGTATTTGTGGAAGTTGCGCCATGAACATTGATGGTCGCAATGGGCTGGCGTGCACAACCCCCATTGAAGATGTAAAAGGGGATGTCAAAATCACCCCCCTGCCCCACATGGAAGTGGTGAAAGATTTGGTACCAGATTTAAACCAGGCTTACGCGCAGTTAAGATCGGTCGAACCATGGATGAAGGCAGACACTGCCCCCCCATCTAATGGAGAGCGTTTGCAAAGCCCAGAAGAACGCGCAGAGCTGGACGGCATGTATGAATGTATCCTGTGTTTTTGCTGTACAACAAGCTGCCCCAGTTACTGGTGGAATGGCGATAAATACCTCGGCCCTGCTGTGTTGTTACAAGCGTATCGTTGGTTAGCAGATTCCCGTGATGAAGCAACTGGCCAGCGCCTGGACCAGTTGGAAGACCCGTTCAAGCTATACCGCTGTCATACAATTATGAACTGTACAACGGTATGCCCCAAAGGCCTGAACCCAGCCAAAGCCATCGCCAAAATTAAGAAAATGATGGTGGACAGACAATATGGGGGCGGACACCCGACCCCAGAAAAAGTCGCTACTGAATAGAACTTTCTTTTTAAACTGGATCGTCAGGAGACTGATGGGGCAATGGTGGCCCCTCAAACTCATCATTGGTATAAGGGTTGTTCTGATCATCGATGAACTGTTCGTAATCTTCCAACATCTCAATGATACCATCAATATCGCCATTATGAATCATTTGCAGCAACAACAACCACATATCACGATCTGTCGCCATTAAGTGGGCAAACATCGCGAAGAATGTTCCCCCATCCTGAAAGCCAGCCGGCAACTGATCAGCAATGCTGTTAAAAACCATACCCGGCAAAATGCCATTCATAATCGCGTTAATTGTACTGTCATCAAACCCTGGCCCCGTTGGGCTGAACCAGAAACCACCACCCCTAGCATAGCTGGCAACACCACTAACAGCACCATCCAGAAGGTGTTCCTCTAAATGAATGTTACAGAACTTTTCTAAATTTTCAGCACAGGCTTCAAAACGAAATGCTACAGCTGGGAAGAGTGGGCCAAAGGAATATTCAATGCGCTTATCACCACCGGCAAGTTCCTGTAAAGACTCCGTCAGACCATAGCTAAGGCCCAACATATTATTCAAGCTGATAATTGAATCCCCAATCGTTTGGTTGTCTGGCGCTGTAATTGAAATTTGCAGCCCCCTAATCATACAATCAACCCTATGCTGTGTATTCAAGTGCCACTGCTTGGTTAGCACATCAATAATGTCTAAACTTTCCAAGGACGGAGCAAGCTCTTCCTGCACAGCTTCTGCAACACCTGGGGTGATTAACTTAACCGTACAGCTGCTGGGGATTAACTGGGGCCTTGGGCTGGCGGCTTTCTGGGCACCCGAATATTGGGGGGTCAAAGCCAATGCCGCCGAAGCTGCCATGCTCACAAAAATAGCTAAAAATAATGGAAAAATAAAATGCCTCATGAATCCCTACCTTTATTGTATTACAAGCACATAAGCGCCTGAAAGCAACAATCTGCCTTTAAGGATACAAAAATAAGGTTAACAAAAGATTAAGACGCCTTTTTAAGCTATTTCCAAAATTCATATTTACAATGGAGGCGGAACCCCGTATTTAGGCCACATGGACGGAACACCTTTAACCGAGTATCAAGCCAAGATCTGGCGCGGGGAATTGAATAAAGATCCCCAGCAACTTGCAGCCATGGAAGAGCTGCAACGTTTGTTCCTGGAAATTGACGCCCACTGTGAAGGCGAGGATAAAAAAAGCCTGGTCCAGAAAATGTTCAGTAGCACCAAGAAAAAACGTGGGGCCATTAAAAGTGTTTACATGCACGGTGGAGTTGGCCGTGGAAAATCCATGCTGATGGATTTGTTCTTTGACCTGGCCCCCACCACCAAAAAACGGCGCGTGCATTTTCATGAATTTATGGATGGTGTACACCGGCGATTACACATATTCCGGCAGTCTATGCAAAATGATAGCGAAGGGCACGACCCCATTATCCCCCTGGCCCATGGTATTGTGGAAGAAAATTGGCTGTTGTGCTTTGATGAATTTTTTGTGTCGGACATTGCCGATGCCATGATTTTATCACGCCTGTTTACAGAAATGTTCAAGCAAGGTTTAGTGATGGTGGCTACATCTAATATTGAACCAGAAAACTTGTATAAAGACGGCCTGCAACGTGAACATTTTTTGCCTTTTATTGATTTGCTGCAAAAAGAATGTGCTGTTGTCCCGCTGGGCCATGGCAAAGATTTTCGTCTGGGCCGATTGGAAGGGGATGAAGTTTACATCACCCCCAACACCAAAAAGAACCAAGAAAAGCTGGATAACATTTTCACCACCCTAACGCGCAGTTTGCCGAAAAAACCAAAGCAAATTAAGTTAAAGGGCCGGTCCATCGCCGTGCCGGAATCGGCAGGCAAATATGCCCGCTTTTCATTTGATGATTTATGCACTACTGCTCTGGGGGCTGCAGATTATCTAAAGTTGGCGCAGCACTTCCACACAATTTTCTTGGAAGATATTCCCATCCTGACCCCCGAAGACCGGAATGAAGCAAAAAGGTTTGTCAACCTGATCGATACGTTGTACGAAAAGAAGGTTCGGCTGATTTGCACTGCCGCTGCCAGCCCAGAAAAAATTTATGAAAAAGGTGATGGCACATTTGAATTTGATAGAACCATTTCCCGCTTAAAGGAAATGCAAAGTAACGATTATCTAGAGGCATTCGACACATGAGTTTATATAAAAAAATCAGCATCATTGGCGCCGGACGTATTGGAGCCTTACTGGCAGCAGATTTAATGACGTTTGAAAAACTGGAAACAGTTACGCTGTTCGATAGTAAATCAAATTATGTTACTGGAAAAGTTTTGGACCTGTCCCACAGACAAGGAGTTTTTGGTCATACAACCCCGACCATAGAAGTGGGTGAAACGCCCGAAGATTTAGCCGGATCAGATGTAGTGGTGATAACCGCCAGTGCCCCCTATACAGATATTTCCAAACGCGCAGAAGTTACACGTCAGAATGCAGAGCTCATCACCACCTTGGGCAAAGACGTCCAACGCCATTGCCCAGATGCTTTTGTAATCATGGTCACTAACCCCGTTGATGTCATGACTTATTGGTTTCAAAAAGCAGCTAACCACCCCAAGGACAAAATTTTGGGACTATCCGGAGAATTAGACCGCGGGCGGCTGCGTACTGAATTGCAACAAAAGCTGGATCAAGATTTATCATCTTTGGAAATTCCCGTTCTGGGTGCACATTGGCCAAACACTGTTTACTTGTTCCAGCACGCTTATTTGAATGGGACCCCCTTGTCAGATATTTTGTCTATAGAGGAGTTTTCTACCCTGGCCAAGAAAGCCTCTAACGGGGGAGCTGAAATTATAGATTTGCTGAAAAATGAATCAACAGCCTATGGCCCGGCAGCTGCCTTAATGCGCATGATTTCTGCGCTGGACCAAGAAACATCTACGCGCATTACGGGTTCAACCCTGTTGGTGGGGGAATATGGCTGGCAAGATGTTGCCGCCGGTATGGATGTTTTGGTTCAAGACGGACAAATTCACCAGGTTATTGAATATGACCTTGGTGAAGAAACGCAAAATACGTTGGATAGCTCCATTCAGCAGACGGCGGACTTGTTATCTGACTTGCAGTCTCATTTTCAGAACTTGATGCAAGAGTCTGCCTAAAACCATACCACAGGATTTTAAGTGGATATTGTCTGCTTCATTCTTGCCTTTGGCCCTAAAACTGATTAGCTTTTTGAGTAGATTAAGCTTATTGAAAGGGACCCCGCCATGGCTGCTGCAAAATCATCTCACAAAGGAAGACACAAAATCGCGCTTGTTGGCGCTGGAATGATTGGGGGCACACTGGCCCATCTAGTTGGTTTAAAAGAATTGGGTGACGTTGTCCTGGTTGATATTGCCAAAGGCGTTCCCCAAGGAAAATCTTTGGACCTGATGCAATCTTCAGCTGTTGAAGGATTTGATTCGCGCATGATTGGCGCCACCAAAAAATATTCAGACATCAAAGGCGCAGATGTTGTGATCGTCACCGCTGGGGTTCCCCGGAAACCGGGGATGAGCCGCGATGATCTGATTGGTATCAACACAGGGGTCATCACCCAAGTGGCGGAAAACATTAAAAAGTATGCACCAAACGCTTTTGTAATCGTCATCACCAACCCGCTGGATGCTATGGTTCAAGTGATGAAAGAAAAATCGGGTCTGCCTGCAAGCAAAGTTGCCGGAATGGCTGGGGTCTTGGATTCTGCCCGCTTCAAGTATTTCTTGGCAGAAGCCGCTGGCGTTTCTGTGGAAGATGTGCATGCCTTTGTACTGGGCGGCCATGGAGACACAATGGTGCCTTCTATTCGCTATTCAACCATCGCCGGGATTCCCCTGCCTGATGTGATCAAAATGGGGTGGTTGACTAAAAAGAAAGTAAACGAAATTGTTGATCGCACTCGCTTTGGTGGTGGTGAGATCGTGCAACTTCTGGGGAATGGGTCTGCGTACTATGCGCCTGCAAGTTCAGCCATTGCCATGGCGGAATCTTACCTGAAAGACAAAAAACGCGTATTACCCTGTGCAGCATACCTAACAGGCCAGTACGGCGTAAAAGGCATGTACGTGGGCGTCCCTGTTATTATCGGCGCTAAGGGAATTGAGAAAGTTATTGAGATTAAACTTGATGCAGCCGAAAAAAAGATGTTTAACAAATCTGTCGCAGCTGTTAAAGAACTGGTAAAGACAACAAAGAAGCTTGAAAAGCTAGCAAACAAGGAGAAAGCTGCCGCAAAAAAGCCTAAACCCAAAACGGCTGCCAAGAAAAAATCGGCGCCGAAAAAGGCAACAAAGGTAAAGGCCAAAACCAAGGCTAAACCAAAATCAAGACGCAAAGCGGCCTAAACCAAGGACAAGGATATAGAATGGACAACACAGCAAACGTAGAAAACATTAAAAGCCTGAATGATGAAGAACGCCAAAAGCTGGCCAAAGCAATCGTCGACGAAATCATGGAACGAGAATCTTTGAAAGCATCTTTGGAGCTACCAGAAGGTCATCGCTTTCGCATTTTTTCTGCCAAGCCCACAACAGCTATCGTCATTAATGGCGAACGCCGAGCATAGGCCCCAAAAATGAACCAGCCAAACGAACGCATTATTGTTGATAGTGTTGAGAATATCAGTAGACAGTCTATCCATCGGGCAGCGGCTGGTGTACGGGCCAAACAACAAAACGATTTAAAAACCGGAAAGTTTGTCCGGGCAGATAGATCTTTTGATAAAGAAGCATTTGATGAAGATAGAAGGATGGCCCCTAAATATATAGAACACTCAGCAAACAGGCTTTTGCAACTTGGCCAAATTTTGGGCAGCAACATTGTCGCAAAGATGGAGCAAGCCTCGGGCAAGGAAACTAGCCTTCTGGCCGAAGGGGCAAACATTAAACCAACAGGGGAACGCCCCGTTATTTCAGATCAACTGGCTGCCGCACTAACAGCCAAAATCAAGACCCAATAAAGTATAACTGAAGGAAAATTTATGAATATCCATGAATACCAAGCCAAACAAGTTATGAAGAAATACGGCGTTGCTGTTCCCCACGGAATTCCTGCTTTTACAGCTGATGAAGCGGTGATAGCAGCTGAAGAGCTGGGCGGCCCCATTTGGGTTGTTAAAGCGCAGATCCATGCTGGTGGCCGCGGAAAAGCCGGCGGTGTTAAGGTGGTAAAGTCTGTCGAAGAAGTTCGCACAGAAGCTGAACGTCTGCTGGGATCCACCTTGATAACACACCAAACAGGGCCAGAGGGCAAAGAAGTCAACCGCCTATACATTGAAGAAGGGTGCGATATCGCCCGTGAACTTTACTTGTCTTTGTTGATTGACCGCGCCTCTTCGCGCGTGACGATTATGGCCTCTACCGAAGGTGGGATGGACATTGAAGAAGTAGCTGAAAGCAGCCCAGAGAAAATTTTCAAGGAAACAATTGACCCCAAAGCAGGTTTGACAGATGCACAGTGCGAAACTGTTGCCGCTGGCCTGAAGTTGGAAGGCGGACAAATTGAATCTTGCAAACAGTTTTTGCACGCAATGTACAAGTGCTTCTTGGAAACAGATGCAGATGTTGTAGAAATAAACCCCCTTGTGGTGACCGGCAGCGGCGATATGATCGCGCTGGATTCTAAAATGAACTTTGATTCCAACGCGCTGTATCGTCAGCCAGAAATTGAAGCCATGCGCGATGAAACAGAAGAAGACCCCATGGAACTGGAAGCAGACCGTGTTGGCCTGAACTATGTAAAATTAGATGGGAACATCGGCTGCATGGTAAACGGGGCCGGCCTTGCCATGTCCACCATGGACATCATTAAGTTATCTGGCGGTGAACCTGCAAACTTCTTGGATGTTGGCGGGGGCGCCACGAAAGAACAAGTGACTGCTGCCTTCCAACTGATTTTAAGAGACCCCAATGTTCAAGGGATCTTGGTCAACATTTTTGGCGGCATCATGCGCTGTGATGTTATCGCTGAGGGTGTTGTTGCGGCAGCCCGTGAATTGGACCTGACAATCCCGCTTGTGGTTCGCCTTGAAGGCACCAAAGTGGAAGAAGGTAAACAAATTCTCTCAGATTCTGGGTTGGCAATCATTCCAGCCAATGATTTGGGTGATGCGGCAGAAAAGATTGTCGCCGAAGTTAAAAAAGCGGCATAGAAGGAGAACCCCATGTCAGTTTTAGTAAATAAGGATACAAAAGTAATTTGTCAGGGATTGACCGGAAAAACCGGAACATTCCACACACAACAAGCTATTGAGTATGGTACTCAGATGGTAGGGGGTGTAACCCCGAAAAAAGGTGGGACAGAGCACCTGGGCCTACCTGTTTTTAACACCGTTCAAGAAGCCAAAGACCAAACAAACTGTGATGCATCTGTTATTTATGTGCCGCCACCGTTTGCGGCAGCAGCCATTTTGGAAGCTGTTGAAGCAGAAATCCCCTTGATCGTTGCCATCACAGAAGGCATTCCCGTGCTGGACATGGTAAACGTGAAGGCAGCTTTGGCTGGGTCAAAATCTCGTCTAATTGGGCCAAACTGCCCCGGCATTATCACGCCGGATGAATGTAAAATCGGGATTATGCCTGGCCACATTCACCGTCGCGGAAAAATCGGTGTGGTTTCACGCTCTGGAACCCTGACTTACGAAGCCGTTGGCCAAACAACAGCTGTTGGCCTGGGTCAATCCACATGTATTGGTATCGGTGGGGACCCTGTAAACGGAACCAACTTTATTGATTGTTTGGACTTGTTCCTGAATGATCCAGAAACAGAAGGAATCATCATGATTGGGGAGATCGGCGGAACGGCAGAGGAAGAAGCATCTGAATGGTTGGCAGATCAATCTGTCAAGAAACCTTGTGTTGGCTTTATTGCCGGTGTAACAGCACCCCCAGGAAAACGTATGGGCCACGCTGGTGCCATTATTTCTGGTGGACAAGGAACAGCCGAATCCAAGCAAAAAGCCATGCAAGAAGCTGGCATCATGGTGTCTGATTCCCCCTCCAAATTGGGAACCACCATGCTTGAAGTCATGAAACAAGCAAAGGCGGCGTAAGCTGTCTTTTAACTTACAAGAATATGCGAAGGCCCCCCTGTTGCTGGGGCCAACGCCTATTCACCCTCTCAAAAATTTAAGCCGATATTTGAATGGTCCAGAAATTTGGATTAAGCGCGATGACCTGACCGGCGCTTTGGCAGAATTATCCGGCAACAAAGTTCGCAAACTAGAATACCACTTTGGCGCCCTTCAAGAACGAAACTTAGATGTTTTTATAACAGAAGGCGTCACTAGCTCTAACCACTGTCGTCAAGCCAGCGCTGCTGCCAACAGGTTGGGAGTAAGGTGCGGGCTTATTATAAAAGGAAGCCCAGAAACAGAAGATGAGGGCAACCTGCCCCTGTATCAGCTTTATGGAGCTGATTTACACTGGAGCGGGGATCAAACCCGTGCTGATATCCGCGAAGCTGTTTTTAAATCTTACCAAGATAAGGGGTTATCTTACTTACACACCCCAACTGGGGGATCCGACGTGTTAGGCGCACTTGGCTATATTAACGCTGCTAAAGAGATCAAAGAACAAGAAGGCCAACTGGGGTTAGTTTTTGACCACTATGTTCACTGTACTGGCAGTGGGGGAACAGAAGTTGGCATGACACTGGGCATTGAAACACAAGGCTTAACACCATCCCAGCACAGTGTGATGATTGAAACCCACATTGATGATCAGTGCATTAAAGAAATGACTAATGCTTTACTGGAAAAAAGTCGCGAGGCTTTTGGAATTCCAACGCCACAGCTTTCACCCTGTCAGCGCCATAATTATGTAGGGGAAGGTTATGGCGAATTAACCGAAAAGGAAGTTGAAGCAACGGCTACATTCTTAGCACTGGAATCCATTGATTTGGACCCCGTTTACATGGCTGGTGTTGGGGCCTTCATGCTGGATGCATGCCGCAATGGCTTGTTTGCCAAATCTGATAAAGTTTTAATGATTCACACTGGCGGGCAATCTGTGTTCTTTAACAAGAAATACAAGCAAGATTTAGTCCCTCGGCTGGTCAAAAAAGCGGCAGAGATCAGAGCCAGCCTAGCGTAAAACTTGCGCTTTTTTGGGAAACATGGCACGTTCCCCATATTATGAACATCGATATTCCACGCCTCAACTTAGGTCTATTCCCCACCCCCATCGTTAAGCTAGAGGGGCTTTCTACTTATCTTGGCGGGCCCACTATCTGGATGAAACGTGATGATTTAACCGGCGGTGCCAGTGATTTTTCTGGCAATAAAACCCGCGCGCTGGAATTTGTTATGGCAGATGCCTTGCAAAATGGCGCCACCCACATTGTGGTAGAAGGGGCGACCCAATCCAACAACTGCCGCCAAGCCAGTGCCGCCGCCAGCAAACTGGGGTTGGGGTGCAGCAACATTTTCAAAGAACATGAACCTGCTGAAGGCTGGTCTGGAAATGTGCTGCTGGATGATATGCACGGGGCCAACTTAACCTGGGTAAATGACCAAACCCCAGCAGATGTACTGGCTGAAACCCTGGACAGATTAAAAACACAGGGGGAAACCCCCTATCATGTGCCTTTGGGCAGCTCCAACGAAATTGGGGCACTGGGCTATTACCACTTTGTGCCAGAGGTAATGAAGCAAGAGCAAGCCATGGGCATAAAGTTTGACCACCTGGTTCACACATGCTGTTCTGGCGGAACCCAAGCTGGGCTGCTGATGGGCAAAGAAGCTTTTGACTGGGCCACCCCCATCCAAAGTGCCGCGAATGATACCCATACTTATGGTATGCATCTGCTGGATTACGTGCGTAGCATCGTTGAACGTGGACGTGACAAATACGGCCTGAAGAACAAAAATGTGCTGGAGAATGACCAAATTCTGCACCTGGATTACGCCAAAGGCGGGTACGGCAACACGACAGAGCGTGACATCAACGCCATGGCCACATTCTTGGCAACAGAATCCATGTACATTGATGCAATTTACGTTTGCCGGTCTGCTGCATTCCTGATTGATAGCGCAAAAAATGGGACCTTTAAAAAGGATGAAAATATCTTGATGCTGCACACAGGGGGCCACCCCAGCATCCATTCAGACAGATATCGCAAAGACGTCTATCCCAAGGTAGCCGCCAAGGCCCGAGAAATAAGGCAGGAAATTCGTGCTGATATGGCACAGCACCTTGCCGCCAATTCAAATACAGAAAACACCCAAGCGGCTTAGTTTTTTCCTTTAATTTTGCCGGAATTCCGTCTATACAGCTTTAAGCTTTATTAACCGTATTACGGTACTTATATAAAAAGAGAAAAAAGAGCTGCTAAAACATGCGCGATACAGAAAAAACATCATACTTGCACAGTGCAAATGCCCCCTTTATTGCGGAGCTGTACGAAAAGTACCTATCCAACCCCAATACTGTTGATGCCAGCTGGCAAGAATTTTTCCGTGGGTTAAAAGATAACCCTGATCAAGTAGCACGCGAACTAGAACCCCATCAAACCAAGATTATTGGCGCCGTAGATGATGCCGTTAAGAATGGCAAAGCCACCCCAACTGACAAAAAAGGGGCCGTGAGTGACCAAGCAGTTTTAGATACAATTCGGGCGCTGACGTTAATTCGTCTATACCGCGTACGGGGACACCTAGAAGCAAATATTGATCCTTTGGGCATGCGCAAACGCACTGACCACCCAGAACTGCAGCCAGAGCATTACGGCTTTACCGCCGATGATTACGACCGCCCAATTTTCATTAATGAAGCCATCCCTGGGGTGAAATCTGCCACCTTGCGCGAAATTGTCGATATCTTGCAGCAAACCTATTGCGGCAGCGTTGGAATTGAATACATGCACATACATGATATCGAAATAAAAGCTTGGCTGGAAGGGCGCATCGAAACCATTAAAAACCACACAGACTTTACAGATCTTGGTCGTCAAACAATCCTGGAACGTCTAACAGAAGCAGAACATTTTGAACAGTTCCTGCATACAAAGTATGTTGGAACCAAACGCTTTGGCCTGGATGGTGGAGAAGCCGTAATTCCCGCCATGGAGCAATTGATCAAAAAATCATCCATGCTAGGCGTGAAAGAAGTTGTCCTTGGTATGCCACACCGCGGGCGCTTGAACATTTTATGTAATGTGTTGGGTAAATCTTATCGCCAAATTTTTGCAGAATTTTTGGGGTACTATGAACTGCCCATGGATACAGATGTCTCGGGCGATGTAAAGTATCACCTTGGGGCCTCATCAGACCGTGATTTGGGGGAAGGGCCTGTACACTTGTCTTTAACCGCCAACCCATCTCACCTGGAAGCAGTAAACCCTGTTGTCTTGGGGAAAGTGCGTGCCAAGCAAGATATGCGTGGAGATGAAGGCCGCGATGAAGTTATGGGGATTTTATTGCACGGTGATGCGGCCTTTGCCGGTCAAGGTATCGTGCCCGAATGCTTGCTATTATCTGAATTGAATGGATACAAAACCAGTGGAACCATTCACTTTATCGTTAACAACCAAATTGGTTTTACCACCCGCCCTGTTGACAGCCGATCATCAGAGTATTGCTCGGACATTGCTAAGATGATTCAAGCCCCCATCTTTCACGTAAACGGCGATGATGTAGAAGCCGTTGTACACGTGGCGCGCGTTGCATCAGAATTTCGCGCCAAATTCAAAAAAGATGTTGTCATCGATATGTATTGTTACCGCCGTTATGGCCATAACGAAGGAGACGAACCCGCCTTCACACAACCAGCCATGTATAAGATCATTAAAGATCAACGCAGTGTACGGGCAAAATACGCCCAAGAACTAATCGACAGTGGAACGGTGGATCCACACATCCCCAATGAACTGGAAGACAAAATGAAAGGCGTACTGACAGAAGCCTTTGAATCTGCCCAAACACGCAATGTAGAAGGCAAAGGTGATTGGCTCAAAGGGGCCTGGAAAGGCATAACCCATAAAACTATTGTGGGTGAAAAACAAAAAACAGGGGTGGGCCTTGCTACTTTAAAAGAAGTGGGGACGGCACTGACCAAACTGCCAGAAGGCTTTAACCTGCATTCAAAGTTGCAACGCTTGTTTAAGCAAAAAGAAGCGATGTTTGAATCTGGTGAAGGGATTGACTGGGGCACTGCAGAGGCATTAGCCTTTGGAACATTACTGTTGGAAGATTACACTGTCCGCTTAAGTGGGCAAGACTGTAAACGGGGAACATTTTCCCATCGCCATGCCGTTGTGTTTGACCAAAACACAGAAGAACAATACACCAGCCTGAGCCATATTCGCGATGGGCAAAAGCCGTTTGAAGTGATCAATTCTCCCCTATCGGAAGAGGCCGTGCTGGGGTATGAATATGGATACACCCAAGCAGACCCTAATTCCATGGTCATGTGGGAGGCCCAGTTCGGGGATTTCGTCAATGGCGCTCAAATGATCATCGATCAGTTTATCTCGTCTGGGGAAACAAAATGGCTGCGCATGTCTGGCTTGACAATGCTGCTGCCCCACGGGTTTGAAGGCCAAGGGCCAGAGCATTCCTCTGCCCGGCCAGAAAGATTCCTTCAGTTGTGCGCTGAAGATAATATTCAAGTGGCCAACTGTTCAACACCGGCCAGCTACTTCCACATTCTGCGCCGCCAACTACACCGCGATTTCCGCAAACCTTTGGTGATAATGACGCCAAAATCTTTACTGCGTCACAAGCTGTGTACTTCCACCTTGGAAGATATGGGTCCCGACACACAGTTCCAACGGGTGATTGGGGAAATTGATAAACTTGGTAAAAACATTAAGCGCATCGTGCTGTGTACAGGGAAAGTTTATTATGACCTGCTGCAAGAACGCCGGGACCGAGGCATTGATAATATTGCCATCGTCCGCACAGAACAGCTTTACCCCTTTCCAGAAAAAGAACTGGTGAAAGAATTTAAAAAGTACCCAGATGCCGATGTAATTTGGTGTCAGGAAGAGCCAGAAAATCAGGGATATTGGTTCTTTATGGATCGCCGTATTGAAGGCGCGCTGGCAACCGCCAAACACAAAACCAAGCGGCCAGCTTATGTGGGCCGCAAAGAAGGCGCTGCCCCTGCCACGGGCATTCCATCTCGCCACGCTGAGGAGCAAATCACCCTGATTGACACGGCCCTGACAGTATAGAGCCGCCAGCTATTGCCTTGACATGTTTTCTCTATTGAATACAATTAGTGCACATTAATTGTGATAGAGAGAACCCAAAACATGCATATAGGAATCGGGCCTGTCTCCCTTTTTACACTTGCAGCCATCGGCGCGGCTGGACTGTACTGCACCTCTCCTGAAAACCGGGAATTCCGCCAACTGAAAAGAACACTTCGTGGAACAGAAAATCAACTACGGGCGCTTGACCGCTCTATAGAATCTCTACAGAAATACGGCGTTGAAAAATTAAACATTGATCAGATTTGGGTTTATGGTGGGGCATCTGCCAAAATCAACAAAAGAACCAAGGTGAATTTATCAACCGCTTTGAACCCGGACATGATTGGGGGGCATCTGCCAAATGCAATAATTATGCACGATCTTATAATCACAAAAGCAGATGATACCACCCAAACTCTCCCCAATTTTGATTCATACTTGGGCTTAGATCCTTGGCAAGTATCTATTATGAAAGCCCACATCCCAGCAGCAGATAGAATTGCAAATTTAAAACAAAAGCGCCCTGCCCTGGAAGAAAAGTTGGCAGATCTACGGGAAAGAGTTGCCCACGTTAAAAGGCATGGAATTTACACCTCTCCCGCCAGCAGCCAACGTACACGGGTTTAACGAAGTTTTTAGGGGGATGGTGTTCAATACAGTTGAAAAAAAATTTAGACCCCCTTATGTTCTTGTGGCATAATCTGTTCAAAATTAAGGAAGTTAAATGTCTGTTGAAATCAAAGTGCCCGCTTTGGGCGAATCTGTCAGTGAAGCAATTGTTGCCCAGTGGTTAAAAAAGCCAGGCGAAGCCGTCAACCAAGATGAAACCATTGCTGAACTTGAAACAGACAAAGTAACCTTAGAAGTCAACGCCCCCAGCAGTGGCGTAATTTCAGAAATCAAAGCCGAGGAAGGCGCCACCGTTGAAGTGGGTGCATTGCTGGGCATGATCGATACTGATGGCAAAGCCGCAGCCCCTGCCCCAGCTGAAAAAGAAGCACCAAAAACTGTCGCCCCTGCTCCCCAGCAAACAAATGAAGCAGCGGACACATCTAGTGCTGACGAAGTATCCCCTGCTGTGCGCAAAATTTTGGAAGAAAACAGCTTATCTGCTAACCAAATTACAGGCACGGGTAAGGGCGGACGCCTAACAAAAGGGGATGTGATTGATTTTCTTGAAAAGGGATCCTCTACCCCAGCGGCTAACCACGCTGCAACACCGGCGCCCGTTGGCGAACGCACAGAAGAACGTGTGCGCATGTCCAAACTGCGCCAAACAATTGCAGGACGCCTGAAAGATGCCCAGAATAATGCAGCCATCCTGACCACATTTAATGATGTGGACATGACAGGCGTGATGGAAACCCGCAACCGGTATAAAGCTGACTTTGAAAAGCAGCATGGGGTTCGCCTTGGGTTTATGTCTTTTTTCGTAAAAGCCGCCGTACAAGCGTTGCAAGCATTCCCAGCTGTAAACGCAGAAATTGACGGCACAGATACTGTTTACAAAAAATACTATGACATCGGCGTTGCCGTGGGAACAGCCCAAGGCCTAGTTGTTCCCGTAATTCGCGATGCTGACAAGCTGTCTTTTGCTGAAATTGAAGCAAAAATTGCAGACTTTGGTGCCCGCGCCCGCGATGGAAAATTGTCTATGGATGAATTAACGGGTGGAACATTCACTATTTCCAATGGTGGGGTGTATGGGTCATTAATGTCGACCCCTATTTTGAACCCACCTCAATCTGCCATTTTGGGTATGCACCGCATTGAAAAGCGGCCCGTGGTGGTTGATGATCAGGTTGTGGTCCGCCCCATGATGTACCTGGCCATGTCTTATGACCACCGCATCATTGACGGAACAGAATCTGTCCGCTTCTTAAAGACCATCAAAGAAGCTATCGAAGATCCACAGCGCTTACTGTTGTTTTAAAAGGATAGAGAAACATGTCAGCCGATACGGAATTTCATTCAACGGCTAACTTCCTTCCCATCGTACAGCTCAATAACGCGCCAGAAGAAACAATACTTCACGCACCAACAGGTCTTTTTTGGGATCATGATAGCGGCATGCCAAGCAGCTTTGGAGCTGCGTCCAGCATTTTTCTTCCCGTTATTATCGCCCTTCTTGTTCGTCATAGGCTTGCTGAAAGGCGCAAAAAGCGGGCCTGCCTTCTCGATGACACTGCTATCCCTCTTTTATCGGGGAAAGAAAGAAATTAAAGTCATCTTAAGACTAGTAAAATACATTGTGATACGGTAAGTCCTGCATATATTATTAATACCCATCAATAAAGAGAGCTTAAAACATGACAACTTCCTATGACGTAATTGTAATTGGTGCCGGCCCCGGCGGATACGTAGCAGCCATCCGTGCTGCACAATTGGGATTCAAAACCGCTGTGGTTGAAAAGCGCAAAAGTTTGGGTGGAACCTGTTTAAATGTTGGCTGCATTCCATCAAAAGCTTTACTGAACAGCTCTCATCTTTTTCATATGGCTGAACATAATTTTGCAGATATTGGAATTGAAACCAAAGGAACCAAGCTGGATCTGGCAAAGATGATGGGCAATAAAGATAACATCGTCACAGATTTGACCAAGGGAATTGAATTCCTGTTCAAGAAAAACAAAATTACCTGGCATCAAGGTGCTGGAAAAATTACGGCCTCTGGAAAAGTGACTGTTACCGATGACAAAGGCAAAGAAGAAAAGCTGGAAGGCAAACATATTTTAATTGCCACAGGGTCTGATGTGGTGAGCTTGCCAGGGATTGAGATCGACGAAAAACAAATCGTTTCCTCCACTGGGGCATTGGAGTTAACAGCAGTCCCAAAGAAAATGATTGTTATTGGCGCTGGTGTAATTGGGCTGGAACTAGGCTCTGTCTGGGCACGCTTGGGCGCAGATGTAGAAGTGATCGAATATATGGATCGCATTACCCCAGGGCTAGATTCAGAAATTGCCAAGGGCTTCCAAAAAATTCTGACAAAACAGGGGTTCAAATTCCACCTCAGCAAAAAAGTGACCAACGCCAAAACCAACAAAGCTGGCGTGACGCTAACGGTGGAACCCGCAGCAGGCGGTGATGCTACAGAAATGAAAGCAGATGTCGTGTTGATGTCTGTGGGGCGCAAAGCCTATACCGATAAGCTGGGCTTAAAAGATGCTGGCGTTGCCCTGGATGATCGGGGCCGCATCAAAGTAGACCATGACTTTCAAACCAACGTCAAAGGCATTTATGCCATTGGTGATGTGATTGAAGGTGCCATGCTGGCCCACAAAGCCGAAGAAGAAGGCGTTGTTTGGGCTGAAAAACTAACGGGGCAAAAACCGCACATTGATTACAACCTGATCCCCGGCGTTATCTATACCCACCCAGAAGTAGCCAGCATTGGCAAAACTGAAGATCAACTCAAAGAAGATGGCGCGGCTTATAAAGTTGGGAAGTTCCCCTTCCAGGCAAATTCCCGCGCCCGCGCCAATGGTGACACCGATGGCTTGGTGAAAATTCTGGCGGACAAACGCACCGACAAAGTACTGGGCTGCCACATCATGGGGCCAGAAGCTGGCACCTTGATCCATGAAGTCGCCGCGGTGATGGAATTTGGCGGCTCATCAGAAGATATTGCACGCACCTGTCACGCCCACCCCACCTTGAGTGAAGCTGTAAAAGAAGCAGCCCTGGCCGTGGATGACCGCCCCATTCATATGTAAGCCATATGTAAAGTGCGTGACAAAGTTAAGTCACAGAAAAAAGTGCAAAAATATGCAAAAAAGCGCGCTCGTACCCTTGTGCTTGCAGGGCCTGTATGCTAACAAAGGCGCTGGATGAAGAAGTTTAAGAAAATTTTGCACCAACATTAAAAGACGGGGATTTCATTGGCTAAAAAACGGTATCTGGTTTCACAGTTTTTGATTCGCTACGCGCGGACGCTGTATGAATTGGGGGAAGAGGCAAAGAACCTGCCAGCTTTGCGTAAAGACGTCACAGCCCTTTTAAAAACAATTGAATCCCAAGAAAGCTTAGCTGATGCCCTGGAAAACCCAGGCGTCCCACGCAATGAAAAATCTGCTTTGATGGCAGAGGTCACAAAAAAACTAAAATCTGTAAAAACACTGGCACAGTTTGTCGGTGTTGTGATGGAAAATAATCGTGCAGAAAGCTTGGCAAGCATTCTGAATGCCTTTCAAGAATATGATGCGGACCAGCAAGGCATCATGACAGCAACTGTTACATCTGCTCAGCCCCTTACAGCTGGTCAGAAAAAAGCCCTTATCAAAACTTTGTCTGACAAAACAGGCAAAAGTATCGACCTTGATGCCGAGGTTGACTCAGACTTAATTGCAGGGATCATCGTGAATTTAGGATCTACCCTTTATGATGCCAGCCTTAAAACCAAATTAGAAGAGCTGCATACCAGCTTAAAACAACCTCAAGAAGCTTAATTACAAGGAAACAGGAGACACACCCACATGGAACTTCGTGCCGCTGAAATTTCAAACATACTTAAAAAGCAGGTCAGCAATTTTGACACGCAAGCCAAAACCGCCGAAATCGGTCAGGTCCTATCCGTTGGAGATGGAATTGCCCGTATTTATGGTCTGGATAACGTTGAAGCCGGTGAAATGGTTGAATTTGCCGACGGCACAAAGGGAATGGCCCTGAACCTGGAAACAGACAACGTTGGTGTGGTGATCTTCGGGGATGACCGCGATATTGAAGAAGGTCAAACCGTTAAAAGAACAGGTGAAATTGTAAGTGTGCCTGTTGGACCAGAACTTTTGGGCCGTGTTGTTGACCCCCTTGGAAACCCCATTGATGGCAAGGGACCTATTAAGGCCAAAGAACGTCGCCGGGTAGAAGCAAAAGCCCCTGGAATTATTCCACGTAAATCCGTACACGAACCTATGTCAACTGGCTTGAAAGCAATTGATGCCTTGGTTCCCATCGGGCGTGGTCAGCGGGAACTTATTATTGGAGATCGCCAAACAGGAAAAACAGCTGTTGCTGTTGATGCCATCATCAACCAAAAAGCTATCAACCAGAGTGACGACAAATCTGAGAAGTTATACTGTATTTATGTGGCCATTGGGCAGAAGCGCTCTTCTGTTGCACAGTTGGTAAAAACGTTGGAAGAAAACGGTGCCATGGAATATTCCATCGTTGTTGCCTCTACAGCGTCTGAGCCAGCCCCCCTACAGTTTTTGGCGCCATATGCTGGATGTACAATGGGTGAATACTTTCGTGATAACGGCATGCACGCTTTGGCCATTTATGATGATCTGTCCAAGCAAGCAACGGCTTACCGTCAGATGTCTCTGCTTCTTCGTCGTCCGCCAGGACGTGAAGCTTACCCAGGGGACGTTTTCTACCTTCACTCTCGTCTATTGGAGCGTGCAGCGAAGATGTCTGACAAAGAAGGTGCGGGATCTTTAACAGCCCTGCCGATTATTGAAACACAAGCTGGTGATGTATCGGCTTATATTCCAACTAACGTGATTTCAATTACAGACGGTCAGATTTTCCTGGATGCAGACCTGTTCTATCAAGGGATTCGTCCTGCCATTAACGTGGGTATTTCGGTTTCTCGTGTGGGATCTGCCGCCCAAATTAAAGCCATGAAACAGGTTGCTGGATCCATTAAGCTAGAGCTGGCTCAATATCGTGATATGGCTGCCTTCGCGCAGTTTGCATCGGATCTTGATCCTGCAACTCAACAATTGTTGAATCGTGGGGCGCGCTTAACGCACCTTCTAAAACAACCACAGTACCAACCCTTGAAAACAGAAGAGCAAGTTGCTGTGATCTATGCTGGTGTAAATGGCTTCTTGGACAAAGTGCCTGAATCACAAGTAAGTGCTTTTGAAGAAGGTTTGTTGGAAGGCCTGCGTTCTCGTGGGAAGGCAATTTTGTCCAGCATTGCGAAAGAGCAAAAACTAACCGACAAAACAGAAGAAAAACTACGTGAATTTGTCTCTTCTCATGAAGAAAAATTCCGTACTCAACTAAACGCCGACGGATAAGCAAAGATGCCCAATCTTAAGGAACTGAAAAACAGAATTAATTCGGTCAAATCGACGCGGAAAATTACCTCTGCCATGAAAATGGTGGCGGCAAGCAAGCTGCGCCGGGCGCAAGAGCAAGCAACGGCTTCTCGGCCCTATGCTGAAACAATGGAAGCAATGCTGAAATCTGTTTCTGGCCAAATTGAATCTATGGAAACTGTCCCCAAGCTGATGGCTGGAACTGGAGATGACAAAGTTCATTTGTTGGTAATTTTCAGCGCTGACCGCGGCCTATGTGGGGCCTTCAACAGCTATATTGTGCGTGAAGCACGCCGGTTCCTGCAAGAGCTGCGTGAAAATGGCAAGCAGTTTAAAATTATTACTGTTGGCCGTAAAGCACGCGAACAACTGATGCGTGAATATGGCGATTATATGGTTGGCCACTTTACTGATATCGGAAAGCCACAGCCCCGCTTCAGCGATGCAGACCGAATTACATCACAAATTTTGCAAATGTTTGAACAGGGGGATTTTGATACCTGCCATGTTCTGTATAACAAGTTTCAATCTGCCCTTGTACAACATGTGACGCTGTCACAGCTTATCCCAATTCCCCTGCATGAGGATGAAGTTGACACCCTGACGCCGGCCAATAGCAATGCAGACCCAAGTGATCTGGAGAAAGTTGCAACGCCGACGGATCAATACAGCTCTTATGAGTTTGAGCCAGATGTAGAAACAATTTTGGAAAGCCTTTTGCCCAAAAACCTGAATGTGCAAGTATTCAAATGCTTGTTGGAAAGCGCAGCTTCTGAACACGGGTCACGAATGACCGCCATGGATAATGCCACGCGCAACGCTGGGGACTTGATCAAAAAGCTAACATTGACATATAACCGCGAGCGCCAAGCATACATCACGAAAGAAATCATCGAGATTATTTCCGGCGCGGAGGCTGTCTAACCACGGCAAAATAATGGATTCAAGAAATAAGAGTTAAAATTTAAGGAGAACGTAACAAATGGCTAAAGCAACACCAGCAAAGAAAAAAGCAGCGCCGAAGAAGGCCGCTACTGGCAAAAAGGGATCTACAGGAAAGGTTCTACAGATTATCGGGCCTGTAATTGATGTACAGTTCGAGGGAGACCTTCCCCCAATCCTGAACGCATTGGAAGCAACAAACAACGGCAAGCGCCTTGTTTTGGAAGTGGCTCAACACTTGGGAGAGAACTCTGTTCGTGCCATTGCCATGGATGAAACAGAAGGTCTGGCCCGTGGTGCAGAGGTTGTTGACACCGGTGCGCCCATCACTATTCCTGTTGGCCCTGAAACATTGGGACGTATCTTCAACGTAACGGGTGAAGTAATTGACGAAGGCAAGCCTTTCAAAGCCAAGAAACATTACCCCATTCACCGCCCTGCCCCTGCTCTGACAGAACAGTCAACTGAGACAGAAATCCTGGAAACAGGCATTAAGGTTATTGATCTTCTATGCCCTTACCCCAAGGGTGGTAAAATTGGTCTATTCGGTGGTGCCGGCGTTGGTAAAACCGTTCTGATTATGGAATTGATTAATAACATTGCCAAAGGACACGGTGGATACTCTGTCTTCGCTGGTGTGGGAGAGCGGACCCGTGAAGGGAACGATCTGTACCACGAGATGATTGAATCTGGCGTTATTGATATTAAAGGAAAAGAGTCAAAAGCGGCCCTTGTATATGGTCAAATGAATGAACCACCAGGGGCCCGTGCTCGTGTTGGTCTAACAGGTGTGACCATGGCCGAATACTTCCGTGATGAAGAAGGCCAAGACGTTCTGTTGTTCGTTGATAACATCTTCCGTTTCACACAAGCTGGTTCAGAAGTATCTGCCCTGTTGGGTCGTATTCCTTCTGCGGTGGGGTATCAGCCAACTTTGGGAACAGAGATGGGCGCCCTGCAAGAACGGATTACGTCCACGAAAAAAGGATCTATTACATCGGTACAGGCCGTTTATGTCCCTGCGGATGACTTGACAGATCCTGCCCCTGCAACATCATTTGCCCACTTGGATGCAACGACAGTTCTGTCTCGTCAAATTGCCGAGCTTGGAATTTACCCTGCCGTGGATCCATTAGATTCAAACTCTCGTATTTTGGATCCTCAAGTTGTTGGTGAAGAGCACTATCAAGTTGCCCGTAACGTGCAAGAAATTCTGCAGCGCTATAAAGCCCTGCAAGATATTATTGCCATTCTGGGTCTGGACGAACTATCAGAAGAAGACAAGCTGACAGTATCACGCGCGCGTAAAATTCAGCGTTTCTTGTCACAGCCTTTCCATGTGGCAGAAGTCTTTACTGGATTCCCTGGGATCTATACAAAGCTGTCTGAAACAATTTCTGGCTTTAAAGCAATCTGTGATGGGGAATATGATCACCTTCCAGAAACAGCGTTCTACATGGTTGGAAACATTGACGATGTGAAGAAGAAGGCTGAGAAGCTGGCTCAGGAAACTGATGGTGAAAAGAAAGCCGCGTAAAAGAAAGTAACAAAGATGTCGACAGAATCTGCAAAGTCTTTTGAATTTGAGCTGGTCACCCCAGAATCGCAAGCCATTAGCGTCTCGTCCAACTTGGTTGTGATGCCAGGGCGCGAGGGCCACCTGGGTGTGCTGCCAAATCATGCCCCCATGATTGTGGAGCTAGGCCTGGGAATTGTTGACATCTATGTGAACGGTAAAGTTGAAGACCGTATTTACATCAATTCTGGTTTTGCCGATATTTCTCAGGAGAAATGCACAATCTTGGCAGAATCTGCCACCATGCTATCGGATGTTGACCTGAACCAAATCACAGCCAGTATCGAAAACCTGGAAAACGTTGTCAAAAACGCCCAGGTTGATACCGTCCGCCAGACAGCCCAGGCAAAACTTCTGGAATCCCGTATTCTGAAGAATGCTTTGGAAAACGGCCCAACGGTTGAAGTTTACAACGGCTAATCTGCTTAAGCAGCACGGACTTTAGCGGCGCGCGATTCTTGTACCTTCTTTTTAATGACAGAAGCAGCGGCCGTGATAATAATCTCTACGGCAATAGGGTTTCCCATCACATATGGCGTTCCATAAAAATGGGCCAGCACGTTTGATTCCACAACCAGTGCGGCAAATCCTTCGCGGTTTTCCTGTTGGCATTTCGCCATATCATCGGCCATTGGGTCGCGAAAACAATCTTCCTCGGGGGTGGCAGAAAGAATCAAATCATATTCAATAATATCAATAACTTGTACGTTGGCCATATATCTTTTTTAGATACTAGAAACAAACCTGTCAAGGAAGGATAAATCCCCCTTAAAACAGCGCGGGAATATGATTATGCATGGGGCCATAAAGAATGGTGATGACAATTCCCACTGCGATGCCTGGGCCAAAGGGAACCACATCTTTCAGTGATCCTTTGCGGGTTATAATTGCTTTTAGTAAAACAGCCAACAGCGTGATCAAAGACCCATAGAACGCCACACTGATAACGCCTTCTACACCTACCCACATACCGGCGGCGCCAAACAGCTTTACATCGCCCAGGCCAAGGGCCTCTTCCTTTTTGATCATGTAAACACCCCAGCGCAAGGCCCAAGAAGCCCCATAACCAGCAGCAGCGCCAATGGCACCCCCAACTATATTAACGTGGATTGGATCGCTGAGGGCGATCAGAACACCCATCAAGAATACAGCCAGTGTTAACATATCTGGCAGGATAAACTTTTTGAAATCAATATAAGAAGACCATGCCAAACACCCAACGGTGATCAGCAAGCACAGTGTTTGAAAGTCTGAAAGATATACCATAATGCTTGCATGATGAAATCAATCAGGGACCTTGTCTACGGAAAAGTCTTTCCACCACCACCAGCGTGTGGATCAAGTCTGCTTTAATGTTCGTGTGGATCACGAGACTTCATAGCTGATTGCGCTGCCAGACCTGGCTCTAAATGGCTATGTTCATGTGTATTTCCACCCCCGGCACCGGCAGTGCCTTCTGCTGCTGGCGGGTCGTCTTCAAGGCCAGAGGATTTGGGCGTACCCCTTCTTTTCTTAAGTTTCTTACTCTTGCGCCCGCGTGACCCTAAGTTAGTTGCCTTCATCGGGTACAACAAGCCTTTAAAACCGCGTACGATATTATTCAACACAGTGACGATAGCATTGATAATGAATTTAAAGGGCATCAAAAGCGGCTTAAAGATGATCTCTGCGTATTGGTTATAATTGGTACGATTGTTCTGGATAACGCGAAACACCCCGTACCCAAAAATAAGACCGGCCGCAATAAAACAAGCAATAAAACCTGCTGGAATCGCCCCGCCATTACGATAAAACAATTGCAAACGCCGCCAACTGACAGCAGAAAAAATATCAAACTGTGCAAACAAATAAAAGACAGCGAAATACAATGCCGTCAAAACCAAGGCAGCCAAAAGACCAACTTCTATGCCGGTCACAATGGCAATTTGAAGCTTGCGCCCATACTTCGTCACCCAGGCAGGATACCGAATTTCTGTGAAGCCAGATTTTTTACCAGCCCCTGTTTTCCCAGCCAAAACTTTCTTGGCTTTTTCTTCAGCCAAAGATTCATCTTCCCACAGATCATCAACACGCGTCCGCGGTTTGCTTTCTTCTTGGCGTGCATCTTTAATAACGCCGCCGGCGCCAATCTGGCGCTCGTTTCCTTTGATTAAATCATCTGGCATCCCTTAAGTGTAAGGCAGAGTCTTTAAAAAGACAACAAGACTAAATGTATGACGCATTTTGTCCGTAATTGGACTCATCTTTGTCCCTCAGCTCTGGGTGGCGCTTGCGAATCCACCAAACCCCCAGATAAACAAAGGGTGTATCGAGAAATGCTATGAGAACGTAAAACAGATAGGAAACAATAGTGAAATCAATAATCTGTGAAAAGTCGTAAACACCCCAAAAAGCAACAAAGTTAAAGGCCGTACAATCCAATAGCTTCGAAAGAGCTGTGGATCCATTATTGCGAATCCACAAAAAACGCCCGTTTGTCAATTTCCGAAGATATGAAAATAAGGATACATCGGCGTATTGACCAACAATTATTGCTAAAAACCCAGCAAATACGAACCGGGGAGATGCCCCCAAAATGGTATTATACGCTGATTCATATTCCCAGAAATCGGCTGCTGGTAGAATTAAATCCACCTGAATAAGAACCAGAAAAATACCCAACCCCGCAAGACCACAGGTCACAATTTTACGGGCATAAGATTTTCCATAAACCTCTCCCACAATATCTGTGCAGGGATACGTAACAGATGCCGCAATATATCCCCCAGGCGTAATCAAACCATATAAATCCATAATTTTGATTCCTTGGATCACGCAAATACATAAACCCGTCACATAAGCCGTCAATAGAATGCAAAGGGGCATTAAAGTTGAATCTTGCATTTGATGGTGTCTCACAATGTTTCTCTCGCACGTTTCCAGATGCGGAAAAAGTATCCATTTCAGCGTTGCTTTCTACATAAAATGTATTTTTTATTTTTAAAGTTGTAAAAAATACTACTTTTTGTTACTTTAATAGAATGATTTCCTCAGAACAAATCCGTGGCGCCCGTGGCTTACTAGGGTGGAGCCAATTAGATTTGGCCCGCAATTGCCACTTATCAAAGACAGCCATAAACAATATTGAGCGCAATCTCGTTAACCCCCGCTCCAGCACTTTGGCCATCATCCGTGCAACATTGGAAGGATACGGCGTTGAATTTTTGGGAGAACTGGGCGTCAACCTGAAGAGGGATATCTTCAATGTCTCCTCAGAAGAGGGGGAGCGTGGCTTTGCTAACTATTTAGCAGATATCACCCGCTCTTTGCGGGGCACTAATGAAATTTCCTTGCACTTCAATGTGGATGACCAACTGTTGGTAGATATAGGGTTTGGGGATGTTATGCATAAATATTATGAAGAAATGCGACGTTTTGGATTGCGAGATAAAGTTTTGGTACAAGAAGGGGATTTGGTCAGGTATGGCCCCCCTGATGTTAGTGATTACGCCTGGCTGCCTAAAAATATGTTCAGTGTGACAGGCTATTCCATTTACGGAAATAAGTATGTCATCTTTATTTTAGAAGGAGAAAAAATACGCACAGTAACAATCGAAAACGCCTCTGTCGCAGATGTATTCCGAAAGCAATTTGAAGGCATCTGGGCCCTATGTAAGCCCCAACCAACAGTTAAAAGTTTATACGAAAAAAACCAACAAAAAGGCGTATTCAACTAGGTCTTATTGGCAACTACTGTCAATGGCTTTCAACGCCTTGCTAACGCCATACAGCGAATATGTATCCGTTGTCAGGGTACCGCGCTTAGATGTGCCCTTTACCGTCAGCTTCTTTCCCTTTTTCATCGCTTCAACAATGGCAGCATCTGTTGCTGTATCAGCGGCCCAGGCACGGTCGCCTTGAACAAACAGCGTAAAGGTTTTTTTGCCATCCACATCCACCGTGACTTCAGAATCTGACTTATAATCATACCCGGCCAAAAAACTGACCACATTGAATTCTTTGGCAGACGGACGGTGCGTTATAAAAACAAAAATATCATCACGTTTTTTGTAGTCCCCAGCAGATTTTGTGGGCTGGCTGGCGCTGTAACAAACCTGGCTGCCTTGCTCCAGAAAAGTATAGGAAGACCAGTCTTTATACGTTCCCAGTCGAGTAGATTTATCGGCCATAGCAGGTCCAGCAAACCCCAAAGTTGAAATCAGTAGCGCAAAAAATATTCTTTTCATTTTTTTATCCTTGTCTCTATCGATAACCAGTGCAGAAAACACCCTAACCAAGATTGAAGATGACATCAAGGGCAATGCGTTAAGAGGCAATTTTCTCTCGTGAAGGCTCTGCCTCACACACATTTAGTTGCTCTACCGCAGTCAGGTACCGTTGGTTTTCCGGCGTCATTTTCTCTTTCCCTGTAAAATCACGTCCATTCACAATTTTCTTCAGGGCAATCAGCGATAGCTTTACGCCCGCGCGTGGAAGACCGGGAATTGCAAAAATATAATTAGACGGCGGCACACAAAACGCTGGTTTTTCTGCCAGAATTTGCGTCGCAATTTGCTGTTTCATCAACCCATCCAGCACAGCCCCTTCATCCAGCACCACAAATAAAACAGGGTAATCACTGCCCTTGATATTGCGGCCAACCACAGCCGCTTCTTGGATACCATCGACTTTTTGAACCAATGTCATGATTTCAATGGGACCAATGCGGTTACCATTAATATTCAATGTTTCATCAGATCGGCCCAGCACCACCATACCTTTTTCTTCAGTAATCAACATTTCATCCCCATGGCGCCAAATTGCATCCTCCGCCTCAAAGTATGCATCTTTGTATCGCGTGCCGGTTTCATCACCCCAGAACTTCACAGGCATGTTGGGGAATGGCTGGCAGCACACAAGTTCGCCCGCTTCATAGGCAGGAAGCTCTTGCCCATTGGTGTCAAAAGCACGCAGGTCATAACCCAGCGTAATGGCTTGGCTCACCCCTTCATACACCGCGCCAATGGGACACCCATGGACAAAACAGCCCACAATATCCGTCCCACCAGAGACAGAGGCAATTTCCCCCTGCAAATTCCAAGCATCATACATGTATGAAAATGTTTCTGGCAAAAGACGTGATCCTGTGGACTGGATCTGCCGAACACTGGCCAAAGCATCTGCCGGGATGGGCGAAAAATTTCGCCGTTGCAGCGTGTTGAAAAACCCGGCAAAGGAACCCAGCACCGTTACTTTTTCTTCATGGGCAATCCGGAACAGAACGTTCAAATTTTCATGCTTCACATTTAAATCTGACAGAACAACCGTGGCACCACACGCCATTTGACTTAAGTTATAATGCCACATCATCCATTCTGAATTGGTTTGAAAAAAGGCGATATCACCTGGCTTTACATCGGCGTGCAGCTTGTGCTCCTTCAAATGCTCCAGCAACGTCCCGCCAATCCCGTGGGTAATACACTTGGGGTTCCCCGATGTGCCAGAGGAATACAAAATAAATAGCGGATCATTAAATGCATAGCGCTTATAGGTTAGCGGCGCAGCATCCACCCCCCTTTGTAAATCTGCCAAGTAAGCAGCCGGCGCATCAAACTCAGAAAGATCTTTCTGATCCTGCCCTCGGTAACGCTGAGTCACAATAACTTGCTTGACATTAGGCAACGTATTGGCAATTTCGCATGATGTTTTTAACCTGTCGACTACGCCACTTGCACTTTCAAAGTCTTCGTCTGTGCAAACCAGTACCGTGGGGTCAATCTGGGAAAATCTATCTAGGACCGATTTTGCCTCGTTCCCTGGCCCAATGATAGAAAACACAGCGCCCAAATATCCTGCGGCCAACGCAAAGCATGCAGCTTCTGGTGTATTTCCAATGTAAGCAGCCACCCGATCCCCATGGGTAACACCGGCCTGCTGCAAAAGTTGAGCATAAATTGAAACAGCACTTTTAACTTGTTGAACTGTCAGCTCCCGTCGCGAATTAGGCAGATGATCCCGATAGACCAAAGCAATCTGGTCATCACTTTCATAGTTTTCCAGCTGGTTTTCCGCATAATTTAAATATGTATCGCGGAAAAACCGTGCACCATAGGTTCCCGGCTGCCGCGGAGCCAGAATCTCTACCCCTTTGTCACAAATCAGGCCGGAATGATCCAACCAAAAATCCCAGAATGCTTCATTCTGGTCAATACTAAGCGCATGCAAATCTTTGTACTGCTCTGTAAATGGTTGTTCCAGGTGGGTGGTAAACTTTTCCCCAAACTGATACAAAAGGGTGTCTTGATAATTTGGGCGGCGGTCTCTAAGTTTCTTGAAAGTCATCCCAACATAATACGGAATCTATGAAAGAGTTCAAAGGCGTTTTTTACGCGCTGCTTGCCACCTTGTTTTTTACTACCATGAGCAGCATGGTCAAAGTGCTGGGGCAAGACTATTCCAGTTTCCAAACCATGTTGTTCCGTAACGCCGTGGCCATGGTCATTTTGGTTCCCTTTATTTTGAAAGTGGGTATCCGTGAAACCTTTGCCAGCAGCCGGTACGATCTGCACATGGCGCGGGGTTTGCTGGGCTTTGCTACCATGATTATGTGGTTTTATGCCTATTCCAATGGGGTTTTGGTAGATATCATCACCATTGGGTATTCTGGAATTTTGTTTACAACAATCTTTGCAGTCATCTTTTTGCATGAAAGAATCGGCCGCCAACGGGTAATTGCGATTTTAGTTGGGTTTTTAGGGGTTTTCTTCATGGTCAAACCAGAAGGAAATATGGCAGACCCCTCTGCCCTGGTTGCTTTGGCAGCCAGCATTAACATGGGTATAGTGACTGTTTTCCTTAAAAAACTGACCCGAATTGACCGCGCCTTTACCTTGCTTTGTGTATTCACGTTACTTTCAACGGTTTTAAGCATTCCACTGGCAGCCTTTGTATGGCAACCTATGCCACTTGATGATGTCATGCTGGGCATTGCCGTGGGTATCACGGGGCTTTTGGGGCAGATTTTTATTATTATGGCTTATAAACACGCCAAGGCCATTCATGTCGCACCCATGGGGTATGTCTCGCTTATATATGGGGGCATCATTGGCTTTTTCTTTTTCAACGAACTGCCCGATGAATGGAGCTTGCTGGGCGCCCTAATTATTATTGGGGCAACAGCCTACATCAACTGGCGCGAATACCAGCTGGGAAAAGCCGCCAAGATAAAAGAATCGCCCTAACTTCCAGCCTTATCCTTTTCGGACATTAATCTGCTTTTAATAATTATTCCGTATAGTTAATAAAAAGCTGAGAAAAAAAGGATGTACTATGGGCTCTGAATTTCGTTTTATCCGCTGTATTTCAACATGTGTCGTTATTCTGAATATGGTCCTGGCGTATTATGCCATCTCTAATATTGTTCAAACCCAGCTGAACCCTCATTTAATGGCGGCCCAAGCATCTATCACACAGATTGAACAGTACCAACCCCAAGTTGTTGCAGCCCTTGAAGGCACATCCATTTGGAATGCACGCTAAGCTAATTCATTGAAAAGGCTTGTTATTTTCTAACAAATAGGGCACAATCAATCCAAATTCTAAGAAACGTAAGTAGGTTAGCTGTTCGTGTATAAAGTCTTATTTCTGTGTTCTGGGAATATCTGCCGGTCTCCCTTAGCGGAAGGCATTTTCCGTAAACTACTGACGGACAAGGGGCTGGACAGCCGCATCGAAGTTTCTTCCGCCGGCACCCACGGCATGCACGCTGGTGAAGCCCCAGACCCACGCACCATTAAAACAGCAGAAAAACATGGCTATAGTCTGGGCGGTATTACAGCTGAACAAATTGACCCCCTTAAATTGCGGGATTATAAATTGGTAGTTTGCATGGACAGCAGCCACTATCAATTTGTGATGGAACGTTGCCACCCAGATGATGAAAGCCGCGTAAAACTTTTCCTGCACTATCACACAACCACAGAACTGGATGATGTGCCCGACCCCTATTACGGAGAAGAAGATGGATTTGAAGAAGTCTTTGAATTAATCGAACAGGGTTGCCGACAATTTCTGGAAACCATCGAATCGCAAGTTCTTGCAACATAAATACCTTGCTAATTCTAACAACAAATTACCGATTTCACTTGAAAGTCTGCCAGAAAGCGCCCACATTTCTGATATAAATTTTTAACATCGTACGAGGACTTTTATGAGTTTCAATGTAAATCCCAATGCAATGGCACGGGGAAAATCATTAGATGAACGTGTGGATCAGGGCTTACGCTCTCACATGATTCGTGTTTACAATTACATGATGGGGGCATTGGCCCTGACAGGGCTGACAGCCTGGGCAACATCTCAATCCAGCTTAATGCTAAGTATGCTGTATACAGCGCAGGGTACACCATCTGTTGGTGGGTATATTGTTATGTTTGCGCCGCTGGCTTTCGTTCTTTTCCTGGGCATGCGCCTGAATAAAATGAGCTTAGCTGCCGCCCAAACAACCTTCTGGATTTTCAGCGCTGTGATGGGCATTTCCCTCAGCTGGATTTTCCTGGCCTTTACCAACAGCAGCATTACACAAACTTTCTTTGTGACATCTGCAACTTTCTTGGCGATGAGCATTTACGGCTATACCACCAAGCGTGATTTATCCGGTCTTGGATCCTTCCTGTTTATGGGATTGATTGGCATTATTATCGCCAGTGTGGTCAATATCTTCCTGGGCAGCACGATGCTTCAGTTTGTTATATCTGTTGTGGGTGTGCTGATCTTTACAGGACTAACAGCTTATGACACCCAAAAGATTAAAGCGATTTACGCAGAATCAGATTCAGCTGTTACCAGTGGCAAGAAAGCGATTATGGGGGCATTGTCCCTGTATTTGGATTTCATCAACTTGTTTATCATGCTGTTGCGCCTGATGGGCGATCGCCGATAAATAAACTGAAAAGATTAATTGTGAAAAACCCTGCCCTTAAACCGGCGGGGTTTTTTATTTGTATAAGGGAGAAAACTCTTTCAACAGTTCTTTGTAAAGATCTACTTTGAAAGGCACGATCATGCTGATCATTTGTTCTGGTGGCACCCATTTCCATTCTGTAAATTCAGCAGGTGTATGAGTGAAAATATTGACATCACTGTCTTGACCTGTGAACCGGGCCAAAAACCAGCGCTGCCGCTGTCCCAAATATTTTCCGCCCCAAACCTGTTTTTGTAAATCAGTTGGCAGATCATAATATAACCACTGGCTGCTTTCCTGGATAATGCTGACATGCTGATCCGTCAGGCCCGTCTCTTCATTTAGCTCCCGCCAGAAAGCTGTTTCAGCATCTTCCCCGTCATCAATGCCACCTTGGGGCATCTGCCATGCTTCCAACAATTGGTCCCGGCGTTGCGCCACAAAAGCCTGGTTACCTTGGCTCAACAACATCACCCCCACACAGGGACGATACAAGGCGGGATCTTTTGGTTCTTTGATACTGGAACTCATTCTGCAGGGTACTTTTCACGGGCATGATGGGACACAGGCACCAGCTCAATATTGCGGGCTTTAATACCAGCAACCCACTTCACCAGCGTGTCAATAGTCATTGGCGTGGCACGAGCGTGAACGATAACAACACCTTCGGTAACAGCTTGCTCGGAAGCAAAGGCCAGTTCTGTTTCAACTTTTGCAGGTAGCAATTCTTCATCCAAAGCAGAATACAATTTCAAGAACTTCAAAGAGGTTGTTTCAGATACCGTTGTGGTTTCAGACGTTGAAAACTGCCCATTGTCGATAAACAGAATGCCGCGGTTAGCCAGCTCACTCAGCACAGGTTTCAGGCTTTGCTCAAAACGAATAAACTTATCTCCCAGCAAGTTCACAACGCCCACAAACCCTTGACCGCGACTTAACACCCATTTTAAACGATCCAGGTTCTCAGTCGCATCGTACGCCACTTTCATCTCATATGTTCCTTGATCCACCGTTGATGGGGTCAAAGTTTCCAGCGGTGCTTCAATCAATACTTCATGCCCATTACTGCGGATGGCATCCATCTTAGACTGCAGTCCCGGCGCATACGGGCTGAGGGAAAACGTCACATTAGCTGGTAATTTACGAATGGCATATGTCAATAACTCTGGCTGCAACCCAAGCCCTGTTAAGACAACAGACATTTGGGGGCGGTTTGCTTGGGCAGAAGTAAAGGGGCGGGCATAAATGCGCCATGGTTCTCTGCCATCGGCGCTGATGACAGGTAAAATGCCAAATGGGCCCTTTTCAGTCAGCTCGCCCAAAGGTGCTGTAGATAGCGCCTCTTCACGAATGTCTGCCGGTTGTTCTGCAGCGTTACCAGCAAGCCCGTCAACTGACGGGGAAAAAGCATCTACCCCAGCAGGGGCAGAAAGATTTTCCAAACTAACTTTAATATGTGGCACCATTAACAACCGCTTATTGATGGTTGTTTCTGCACTCATCATCAACCACACACCAATTAGCAAGAACAAGGCAACAAGCCCCAACGCCACCGCATGAGATTTTAAAGTTTGCACAGGATTCAAGGTCATAATCTTATTTTGCTTTTGCTGCTACCCGTTTTTCATACAGGTAAAGCCCCTTCAAGATATCAATTGCACGAACCAGTTGGTAATCTTTGATTTCACGCTCTGATTCATCCACGGCCGCTTTCTGGCCTTGGCTGCTATCCTGTTTCAAGGCATCGCGCAAATCTGCTTCGCGGCGCCCTACATCTTCAATGGCTTCAACACGTGCAGGGGGCACGATGATGTCAGGCTCAATTCCTTTTTGTTGAATTGAGCGCCCTGAAGGTGTGTAGAAACGGGCTGTTGTCAAACGAATGGCCCCGTGATCAGGGATTGGGATAATAGTTTGCACAGATCCTTTCCCAAAAGACAAGGTCCCCAGAACCAGGGCGCGGCGGTGATCTTGCAAGGCCCCAGCCACAATTTCGGCTGCTGAAGCTGACCCACCATTGATCAACACCACAATGGGCTTACCATCAATGATGTCACCGGCTTTGGCTGAAAAGCGCTGAACATTCTCCAAGTTTCTATCTCTGGTGGAAACAATTTCTCCTCGCTCCAAAAATTCATCAGAAACAGAAACAGCCTGATCCAATAATCCACCGGCATTGTTGCGTAAGTCTAAAATATAACCATACAGCTTTTCATCGCCAGATTTTTTCTTGATTTCAGCAATACCGCGCTTTAATTCTCGGTCTGTTTCTTCGTTGAAAGTTGTAATCCGCAAGTAGCCAACATTCTCTTCCAAACGGTGGCGAACAGATTTAATTTTGATAACATCACGAACGATATTTACATCAAATGGCTCCTGACCTTCACGGCGCAGCGTAATCTTTATGGGGGCACCCACTTTTCCGCGCATGCGCTCTACCGCTTCGCTGATAGTTAGGCCCATGACAGGTTCGTCATCCAAATGTGTGATAAAATCACCTGCTTCAACACCGGCACGATAAGCCGGGGTATCATCAATTGGGGAAATGACCTTTACCAAACCGCTTTCCATGGTCACTTCAATCCCAAGCCCTCCAAACTTTCCGCTTGTTTGAACCTGCATATCCTGAAAACTTTTTGTGTTTAGATACGAAGAATGTGGATCCAAAGACGTCAACATACCATTGATGGCGTTTTCAATCAGCTCTTCGTCTGATACATCCTCAACATACTCTTGACGGACGCGCTCAAAAACATCGCCAAACAAATTCAGAAACTTATACGTTTCTGATGCTGATGTGGCGGCTTGACCAGGTTGAGCTGGAACCATCCCAATCAAAACTGTCACCGTCAAAATTGTAACCAATACAAGTGCTGCTTTTTTAATGCGCATTATCCGCTTCCTTTATCTTCGCGTTGGGCAATCCAGGGGGTAATATTAATAGGGGCACCCCTTTTTCTAAATTCAATATATAGCGTATTTTTCCGCCCACCATTCTTATTATGGTGATTCTGACTCATTGTGCCAATAGGCTCTCCTGATAAAAGCCATTGTCCGACCTCTGTGTCAAGGTTCTGCAAACCCGAGAGCAATGTATGGTAGCCAGAATCATGCTCAATAATGACCAAATTACCATACCCCCTGAACGGAGCGGCGTAAACCACTTCCCCATCATAAGGGGAAACAACTGTTGCCCCGGCACGGGTTCTGATTTTCATACCCTTGGCTGTACCACCAGCATCTGTTCTTTGACCATAACGTTCCAGCACCTTTCCGCTGGCTGGCATCACCAACGCCCCGCGCATTAACTTACCACCCTTACGACGAGTTTTTTGGCCAGCTTCCGGGGTGCGCGCGGCCAACTGTGTGCGGTTTGGCTTGCGTGATGGTGTTGCTTGGGTGACCTCTCGGCCTTCATCTAGCTTATTCAAAAGATCATGAAAATTACGTGACTTTGCCGCCAGCTTTGCAACATTCTTCAGCTTCTTTTCACGGGTGCCAGCAACTTTGCTAAATGTTTTTTTGCGTTTCTCTACCAGGTAGCTCAGCCACTCTTCGTCCTGATCCAGCCGGACCTTACGGGTGATAATACGTTCTTTGCGGGTATGGATTTCCTCTTCAATTTCAGCCAATGCTGTTAGCTGCTCTTGCAGGGATGCCATTTTTTTCTGGGCCTGAGGCACAATTTGACGCATCACACTTAAGCGTTGAGCTGTCTTCAATGGTGATTCTGGCAAAGCCAGCAGGGTCAAGGGTGACTGGCGTGACGCCTGAATGAGTTGAGCAATAGTCGTATGCGATAAACTGCTTTGCGCAGCAAGGTGTGTGCGGACGGTTTCTTGCTCTACTTCCAATTCTGCAAGCTGGTTTTCCAACACAGTCAAGCGCCGCTCGCTTTGCTGTTTTTGCTTAGCCGCCTCAATCAACGCTACCTTATTGCCTTCAATCAGGTTTTCCAGTTTTCCGGCACGACGCTCCAGATATTTTAAATCTTTGCGCTCTTTATTCAGGTTCTTTTCTAAAGATTTGATCTGCTTTTTAACGGCCGAGGCATCTTCCCCATGGGCAATACCCGGCACACCCGCTGCAAGCACAGCAAGAAAAAGCCCCACAACGCCCCATAACCGGGGAGTCTGTACAATCGTCCATATTTTTGTATTCATATTGATGACAGTCTACGGTGATCCCCTTTAAAAATCCAATAAAACCCTTACGATCCTGTAAAACACGCTGGGTTTTTGTTCGTTTCCAGGTTTTTTGTGTTCTGTTGACAGCACTTTTAAAAAAGTGCCAAGGTAACACCCATGAAATTAGCTCTTATCTGTGGGGGACCGTCTAAAGAGCGCGGCATTTCCCTGAACTCTGCCCGATCAGTTTTGGATCATTTATCAACGTTGGATGCAACAATCCAACCAATCTACATTGACCCCACTTTACAGGCCCATGCCATCGACCCCAAACAGCTATACTCTAACACACCATCAGATTTTGACTTTAAACTGGCAGATATTGGGCAACCGCTTGATAGCAATGAATTTGTCACGCTTTTAAAACAACAAGATATCACCCTGCCGCTGATCCATGGTGAATATGGAGAAGACGGCACCCTGCAAAAGATTCTAGAAGCAAACAACATTCCCTTTGTTGGCCCCAGCAGTGCGGCTTGCCAGCAGATGTTCCACAAACAACGGGTGCGCGAAACGTTGCAAGATATGGGGCTGCCTTTTGTGCCCGGAACTGCTGCCACACAGGCAACCTTTGATGCCGAAAAAATTTGGCAAAACCTGGCCGCCAAAACCGTCATTGTAAAACCAGCAGCCAGTGGGTCTTCCATCGGAGTGGGAATTGCTTCCTCTGCCCATGAATTGGCCAAAGTTGCCGCACCCTTGTTTGAAGACTTCCATGAACTGGTCATTGAACCTTTTGTAGAGGGACAGGAGTTCACTGTCATTGTGATGCAATCACATGATGGAACACCCATAGCACTGATCCCAACAGAAATTGAAATGGCCAAAGAAGAAGAACCGGCTATTTTTGACTATCGTCGCAAATACCTGCCCACCAACGCCACATTTTATCATACCCCTGCCCGCTTTCACGCAACAGCCTTGCAAAAAATTCGTGAGCAGGCGGAACAACTGTTTACACACCTGCAAGTCACAGATTTTAGCCGCTTTGATGGATGGTTACTGCCAGATGGCCAAGTAGCATTTAGTGACCTAAACCCCATCAGTGGAGCAGAACAAAACAGCTTTGTCTTTCGGCAATCATCTCGCCTTGGGATGAGCCACGGGGACTTTCTGCGTTATATTATCTCCAACGCATGCCAGCGCAATGGCCTGCCGCCGTTGCAGAAAAAGCCGCAGCGCGACAAAGCAGACAAGGCACAGGTGAACGTTCTTTTTGGGGGCAAAACGGCTGAACGACAAGTATCCCTGATGAGTGGCACTAACGTGTGGCTAAAATTGCGCCAATCAGAAATTATGCACCCAAGCCCCTATTTGCTGGATAAAAGGGGCGATGTCTGGCAACTGCCGTACGACTATACCATCGACCATACAGTGGAAGATATTTTGCGCAACTGTGCAGAAGCACCTGAAACATTAAAAGTTCTGGCCCCAATGATTCGCAGCATCCGACAGCAGTTAAAGTTGACAGATAATTTTGACCCCAAAACTAATACCCCCCAACATATGCGCTGGCAGGACTTTATCGATCTTTGCCACGAACAAGATGCTTTTGTTTTTCTGGGTCTCCATGGTGGGGATGGGGAAGATGGTACCATTCAAACCAAACTGGATGAAGCAGGATTATTGTATAATGGGTCAGGACCAGAAGGGTCAAAAATTGGGATGGATAAGTTGGAAACTGGCCGCATCGTCGAAAATTTACAGAACCCGGCTTTATTGAGTTCCCCCAAAATGACGGTAGACCTGAAAAATCTGACCACAGATAAGGCTGGGCAAATTTGGCAGGACCTGACACAAAAATGGGGCGTGAAACATTTGATCATCAAGCCTGCCGGCGATGGTTGTTCTGCCGGGGTATTAAAGCTTCATTCCGTGGGCGAATTAATAGATTACAAAGCACTGGTAGACAGCGGTGCCAGCACCATCCCCCCCCATCGGTTTTTGGGCCAACCCACAGAAGTTGAAATGCCTGGGCCAGAGGCTACCTTTTTTGTAGAAGCTTTCCTTGAAACAGATGGATTGGTAGCAGATGGCCTGAACCTGGTGCACACGCCCCGCCAAGGCTGGCTGGAACTGACCGTTGCGGTGATGGAACAAAGCGGCACATACCACAGCTTTAACCCCAGCATGGTCATTGCCGAAGCTGGCGTGCTGAGCTTGGAAGAAAAATTTCAGGGTGGTACGGGCGTCAACATTACCCCACCCCCGGCGGATGTCTTTACCGATGCCCAAGTAGCCACCATGAAAACATTAATGGAAAAAGTGGCAGCCGCATTGAAAATTCAGAACTATGCCCGGATCGATTTTTTCTATAACCGCCAAACAGATAAAATGATTGTGATAGAAGTTAACACGCTGCCCGGGCTGACAGGATCCACCGTGACCTATCATCAGGCCCTGGCTGAATCCCCCCCCATGGCCCCAACACAGTTTTTGGAACACCTGATCCAGATGAAGCAAGCCAGCGCCCAAAACCTGGCAAAATCAGCATGAATGCTACTTGACAGAATGAGGTAAGTTGTGTATTTTCCCAAAAAGATACGAAACATCATTTGAGTCAGGACAAAAACCATGAGCACAGGAATCTCCACACTAGACACGCAGATGGAACAGCTGGCCGAAGCTTTCATCAGGACAAATCAAGACCCAACTGCAAAAAACCTGACAACTTTGATTAACCAAACACTTGAACTCGTAAATAGACCGGACACAGGATCACCTTCTTCCTCTTATATGAATCAAATATCTTCTGTGCTGCTGGAAGTTGCAATTGTTACAATAGATAACCTGAGTAACGTACAAGATTGGCAACTCCTTAATGTGGACAGAATTCTTTCATCAATGCAATACAGACCTGAAGACCACGATCAAGAGGGGTCAGCAACACAATTAATGCTGACAAAATTTGTGCCCGCACTGGTAGAAGGCGATTATGGGTGGGTTGCCTACAATCCGTTAACGTATCTATTCTTGACATCTGCAGAAACAGAAAAACAGCAAGTAGACATTCTGGATATTATGTTAAACCAGCTTGCCGCAACTGCGATAACAGTAAAAAATCCATCCTCTGCTAATGATGCCATAAGATTTGTGATAAACAACAGCCCCTGCCCGCATCAAAAAGAAGACGCTTGCAGTATGATGCGCAACCTCGCCCAAGCATGGCTAGAGGAGGGGTTCCCCTCAAAAGCTGAAGAGGCCTTATTAACGGTCATTTTTACCACGCAAAGTTCTGCTCAAAAACAAAACGCTTCCAGAATGATCTTGGAAAAAGTTGTCCCTATGACAGTAGGTGGAAATTCTTCCTCAAGAGCTTGTTATATCCTTGATAGGGTAGAACAACACTGCAATGACGAAACAAGCATCGTAAACAGATCTTTACAGTTGAGGATGGAACTTATTATCCCATCACTAATGAAAGCAAGAGAAACAGAGCTTGCCAGAGAGGTTGCAAAACACGTGCAGAGAAAATCTGGACAAGGCAGTGATTTGCATGCCCAAGCCACAGAATTCATACAAAAACTTCCCCCTGCACCACCCCTTACGGCAAAGGAACAGCAGGTAAGTGATGCTGTCGCGCAGTTCCATACGTTTACCAAAGGCCATGGCCGTCGGTAAATTATTCTCGGTGATAGGGGTGGTTGTTCAGCAGTGTACAGGCGCGGTAGATTTGCTCGCCAATCATGGGCATAACCAGCTTATGGGGCCAGGTTAATTGCCCCAACGCCAGCTTGAAGGTGGCTTTCTGTAAAACATCCGCATGCAAACCATCTGCCCCGCCAATCACAATGTTCAAGTGGCGGGTTTGCAGGGCTTCTAACTTGGTTGCGAATTTTTGGCTGGTCAAGTTTTGACCCCGTTCATCCAGGGCAACCAATGGTGCCTTTTCATCAATCAGCGATAGCAGCACGTCAGCCTCTGCTTTTTTCAGGGCATCACCGGTCAAATTCTTTTTTACGGTTTGTTGCTTCAGCGTTAACTGCCACCCAAAACCGGTCAGGCGTTTCTGATATTCTTCAAGCAGCGCTATTTCTGGGCTGGCTTTGGGCCGGCCAATGGCAGCAAGCGTAATATGCACGGATTAAACAGGAACTTTCTGAGAACTGTTAGACGGACGCTTATCAAAATCGGTCTCCCACATTTTCTCAAGATTATAAAAGTCACGCACTTCCTGGCGGAAGATGTGCACGATGATATCGCCTGCATCCACCAACACCCAGTCACCAGATTGTTCACCTTCAATCTTGGGTAATAGGTCCAGGCCTTGCTTTAAATCAAACGCGATTTTGTTGGCCAGAGACGTCACATGGCGCTGCGACGTTCCCGTCACGATAACCATATGATCTGCGATAGAGGATTTTCCATTCAAGTCGATAATAACGGGATCAATCCCCTTATTATCATCGATTGTCGTCTGTACCAGCTCTACTGCTGCGGTTCTAGACGGTTCTGATTGCTTAGAAATAAGCCGTTTCTCCTTATGTTTTAGTCCCACCACTTCCCGCTTACTTTTTCACGGATCGCGGTGGAAGATGCCCCATGGGGCGCAAAGTTCATATATGTCCATTTCGGCGCATCTTTCAAGGTATATTTTACGCCATCGGTCTTAAAAAGTCGTGCACTTTTATATATTCTTGCCGCAATTGACCGCGATGTGGATGGCAACACCCCAGGGCGCGGGAAAATGGCCACTGGCAAAGATTCCAAAATATCTCGCCAGTTCATCCACTTATGGAATATTTCCCAGTTATCAGCGCCCATCAGCCAGGTAAATTCTGCCCTTTTATTACGCTTCAGCAACACCTGTATCAATGGCCAGCTGTATGTTGTGCCCAGCTGTGTTTCAATATCTGACACCATAATTTTGGGGTTTTTGCTTGCTATCTTTTGGGCAGAGTCAAACCGTTTGGAAAAGGGCGCCATTCCCTTGGCTGATTTCAGCGGGTTTTGTGGACTTACCAGCCACCAAACCTGGTCCAACCCCAGCTGTCGCAAGGCCTGTTCTGAAATATACAAATGGCCTTCATGGGCGGGGTTAAAGGATCCACCAAACAACCCGATTTTTAAGGGGTACACCACAGAACCATAGACAAGATTAGCAGGGAATTTACGCACGGAACCCTTCTTGATGCTAGTTTTTTAAGGGCTCCACGCTTCTTTTTCTTGTGGGGCCTCTAACTCTTTATACGTTTGAATGGTTTTGAAAAGCAAGCGCAGCAAATCTTTTACGCCTTTTTGTGCAGCGGCTGAGATCAAATGAACATCCATGCCTGTGTGTTTTTCCAGCATTTCTTTTTTCTCGGCCACTTCTTCATCCAACAGTGCATCGACCTTGTTCAAGACCAAAATTTGATGCTTATCAATCAGCCCTTCGCCATAGGCTTCCAGCTCTTTTTGGATAATATCGTAATTGCCTGTCAGGTCTTCTTCGGTTGCATCCAACACGTGCAGCAGCACGTTTGTCCGTTCTACATGACCCAAAAACCGCGTGCCAAGACCGTGACCTTCGTGGGCGCCTTCAATAAGGCCTGGAATATCAGCAATTACGAAGCTGTTATGATCGATCAAAACCACACCCAGGTTAGGGTGCAGTGTGGTGAAAGGGTAATCAGCAATTTTTGGTTTCGCCGCCGAAACAACTGACAAAAGTGTCGACTTACCCGCATTCGGAAGCCCCACAACCCCAGCATCTGCCAGCATTTTCAAGCGCAGCCAAACGGTCGCCTCCTCAGCAGCCCCACCTTCTTCAAAACGTCTGGGGGCTTGGTTGACTGATGTTTTAAAATGGGCATTCCCGCGGCCGCCTTTGCCACCTTTCAGAAAAACCAACTGTTGGCCTGGCTCTGTCAAATCTGCCAAAATATGTTCACGGTCTTCATCCATGATTTGGGTACCCAAGGGAACTTTGATAACTTTATCCGCTCCACTGGCCCCCGTGCGGTTCTTTCCCATTCCACCTTCACCGCGCTGGGCTTTTTGATGCTGCTGATAACGAAAATCGATCAACGTGTTTAGCCCCTCGTCCACTTCAAATATGACATCACCGCCGCAGCCGCCATCGCCGCCATTGGGGCCGCCAAAAGCCAAATATTTTTCACGCAGAAAGCTGACACAGCCATTCCCGCCTGCACCAGAGCTGAGATAAATTTTTGTTTGATCTAAAAACTTCATATCTGCACTTCTTCTTTAAAAATAAAAAGGGCGGCTTTTTGGCCACCCCTTTTCACTCAAGCTTTTATCTGTTGAGTCCTAGGCGGCTTTCGCCTGGTCAACATTCACATATGTTCTGCCGCTGGCAGTTTTTTTCTTGAAAGTCACAACACCTTCTTCAAGGGCGAATAATGTGTGATCTTTTCCCATACCAACATTTGTTCCAGGGTAAAACTTTGTTCCCCGTTGACGCAAAATGATGTTTCCAGGAACAACAGCTTGTCCCCCAAATTTTTTGAATCCTAATCTTTGGCCGATCGAATCGCGGCCGTTTGAAGAACTACCACCAGCTTTCTTATGTGCCATTCTTACTCTCCTTTAGCTTCTTCTTTTTTCGGGGCTGCTTTCTTAGCAGGCGCTTTCCCACCTACGCTGGTAATGCGTAGAAGTGTGATATCTTGACGGTGTCCTTTTGTACGGCGGTAATTCTGACGACGCTTCTTCTTGAACACTTTTACTTTATCGCTTTTGATCTGCTCGATGATCTCAGCTTCAACAGATGCACCAGAAACCAAAGGCGCCCCCACTTTTACGTCTTTTCCTGTTCCTGTCATCAAAACTTGGTCCAGCTTGACTTTATCGCCTTTTTTGCCGTCCAGTTTCTCAACGCGGACAACGTCAGAGTCTTGAACTCTGTACTGTTTTCCGCCTGTTTTCACCACTGCGAACATGATTTTTGCCTTTCAATTCTTTCAATACCGCCCCAAATCAGGGCAAAGGTCTCTTTAAAACTTTTCAGAAGGCTGGATAATACTTATTTTCCGCGCCATGTCAACGCCTTTACGCGCTTTTTTTGGCCCTTTGAGAAAATCTAATCAACCAACAAATACGTAACATTCACGTTAACACTAACGCGGCTGGTGTCAGCTTCTGCCGATGGGGCTGCATAATCTGCCCCGGCCATCGCCATCATTTCCATACCACCACGCGCGTTATAGGGGCGTGGGCCGCCGCTGCCATGTTCTGAATGGTTGATTCTGTGGGCCTTGGCAGCTTTGTATCCTGTTTCACGGGCAATGTTATCAGCGCGCATTTGCGCCTTTTTTAAAGCTTGGGAAATAAGTTGATCTGTCAACGCCTGGCGTGCATCAAACGACAGATAATAGCTTAACCCCCCAAGACGAAAACCCATTTCCTGCAAACGACCAGAAATTTCGACGATTTTTTCATACTTCATGCCATCCAAAATCACGCTATGGCTGGCGCGCCAAAGATTTTTGCGTTGATCTTCATAGGTAGAGTAAGACCCCGTTGTGACTTTCACGCCTTTATACGTTTTAGCAATTTCCAAGGCTTTGCGAATATTGGTGTTCACTTCATTCTGGGCGCGGGCCGCATTTATATTCTGCGCCTGGTACGTCAGCGTTGCTTGCAGTGTATCTTGCGCCACTTCTTCAGAGACAGAAACAGACAGGTTAATCATGGGTTCATCAAAATCATCAGAATCGGCAAAGGCCGGGCTGACAAACAGCGCCATCAGTGCAACTTTTGCGATAAATAATCCAAAGATATGTTTTCCCGAAAGATTAAGGTTTTGCATTTTGTTTCTCCTATCCTAAAAAAATGTTCTGCAGCCCATCGATCACAAACTGAATTGATAAAGCCGCCAATAAAATACCCAACACCCGGGTAAACAGTGCCGTTCCGCCGCGCCCCAGCATACGGGTAATGGTCATGGCAAACAGAAGACAGAAAATAGCGATAATCAAAACCGAAATCAAAGCAGCAAAAAGCTGCATTTGATTCATCACAGGGTCACCGGATGCTGTTACCTCTGACATCAGCAGAATCATTGTGGTTAAAGACCCAGGCCCTGCCAATAGTGGAATGGCCAAAGGGTAAAAAGCATAATCTGCGTCCGATTCCGATTCTTTGCTTTTTTCACCCGCAGCCACCCGGCTGGGCGTAGGGACAGATGTCACCATTTGAAAAGCCGTGGTAAACAGAAAAACCCCTCCCGCAATACGAAAGGCATCAATGCTAATCCCCAGGCGAGTTAAAACAACTTCCCCAAACAAGCCAAATAAAACCAGCAAAAGAAAGGCTGCCGCCACCCCCTTAAAAGCCATGACCCGTGCAGCGGCTGGGGTTTCATCACGCGTCAATGCAGCATAAATCGGGGAAACCCCGATGGGATCCATGATCACAAAAAAACTTGTTAACGCGTACAGGTAAATATCGAATGACATTGGTAATTTTTTTTATTAGCTTGCTGCAAATCACCATAGAGGATTTGAAATGAAATGGAAGTACTTCTTGAGTTAGCATTGGAAAATTTACTGGCACCCCTTACCCTGTTTTTCTTGATGGGTGTTCTGGCCGGGGCCGTAAAATCTGATCTAGAAATTCCGGACTCTATCTCAAAAGCATTGGCCATTTACCTGATCACCGCCATTGGGTACAAAGGCGGAATAGCTTTGGGAGATCAAGACCTAAGTGGCGTTTGGCCTGTTTTGCTTTTTGCAGCGGCGTTCAGTTTCTTTCTACCGTTTTTATCCTTTGTTATGCTCAAATTCTTTTCTCGGCTGGATGCCCTGAACCGTGCATCTGTTGCAGCCCATTATGGATCTGTCAGCCTGGTTACATTCACCGCTGCGTTAACCTTTATTGAATCTTATGGCATGGAAAGTTCCGGCATCATGATTGCAGTTTTAGCAATTATGGAAACACCTGCCATTATGTCTGGCTTGTTGTTGGCCAGTGTATTTGGCACGTCCCAAGCGTTCAGTAAGCGCCCTGGTATTTTGATGCGTGAAGTCTTTTTAAACGGCACAGTTATCTTGCTGCTGGGAAGTTTCGTCATCGGATACTTGGCCTCCCCAGATCAGCAAGCTGCTTTTCAACCGTTCTTTATTTCTCCCTTTAAAGGGGTGCTAAGCTTGTTTTTACTAGAAATGGGTATTTTGGTAGGTCGCAGGATTGAAGAAATCCGCGCCCTTGGGTTTATGCCCTTCTTGTTTGGTATCGTCATGCCCTTGATTGGTGGGGGCTTGGGGGCGTATGGCAGCAGCTTCTTGGGCTTAACAGCCGCTGATCACATTCTGCTGACCGTCTTGTGTGCCAGTGCTTCTTACATCGCGGTACCAGCGGCAATGCGCATTGCCCTGCCGCGGTCAGATGTCAGCATTCCGCTTACATTATCACTGGCGGTGACCTTCCCCTTTAATATCATCGCGGGAATTCCATTATACTTTTGGCTTGTTCAAGGGGCTGACATCTTCTAGAAATAGAAGATGGAACCTACCTTTGATATTATTCGTGACCTAATCTCTTTTCCCGATCAGCATTGGGGCAGCGTGTTGGCCATTGGCAATTTTGATGGCGTTCATCTGGGGCACCGACAAATCATCGAAACGCTGAAATCAATCGCAACACCAGATCAGCCCAAGGGAATCCTTAGCTTTCATCCGCACCCGCGGGCATTTTTCAACCCAGAGCACCCCCCCTTTTGCCTGACCGTGCTGGAAGATAAAATTGACCTTGTTAAACCTTTGGGGGCGGACTTTTTTGCCGTTCAACAATTTGACAATGGGTTTTCTTCCCTTTCGGCAGAAGATTTTATTGAAAAAGTTCTGGTCACCCAGCTGGGCATAAAGCACGTGATCATTGGTCAGGATTTTTGCTTTGGCAAAGGCCGCACCGGTACCGTCGATATGTTAAAAGAAGCCGGCACCAAAAGTGGGTTTGACGTTACGGTTATTGACCCCGTTCTGGACGAACATGGCCATCCCTATTCATCCACCCGCATTCGCCAAGCCTTGCGCGATGGTGACCCCAAACAAGCTGCCACGCTGATGGGCCACCCCTGGCATGTCACGGGGGAAGTTGTATGCGGCGCGCGCCAAGGTCACCGCATGGGATTTGCCACAGCAAATATCGATATGCAAGAATATGTCCGCCCCTTGTATGGGGTGTATGCTGTACGCGTTAAAGTTCCCGCCACTGACGCCTGGTTGCCGGGCATTGCCAACATTGGTGTGCGCCCCACCGTGGGTGGCCACCGCGAATGGCTGGAAGCCCATATCTTTGATTTCAATGAAACGCTGTATGGCCAAACCATCCGTATTCAATTTATCGATTTCATCCGTGCGGAAATGAAGTTCAAAAATCTGGACCAGCTAAAAACCCAAATCCCCGATGACATTGAAAAAGCCAAAGCAATTTTGGCCGCATGACAATTATCGCAAATGCTTGACCAAATCTGAAAAATCGGCGTATATATATGTGCCCGCTCGTGAGGCGGGGATTGTTAACCTGAACAAGGCAGATTTGATATGAACATTGATTTTTCAAAAACCGTTTTCCTTCCCAAAACCAATTTCCCCATGAAGGCCAACCTGCCCCAACGCGAGCCTGAAATTCTGGAAAAATGGAACAGCATGGGCCTGACTCAAAAGGTGGAAGAAACGTCCAAAGACAAAACGCCGTTTATCTTGCACGATGGCCCCCCATACGCCAACGGCAACATGCACATTGGCCATGCGTTAAATTACATTCTGAAAGATACGGTGGTGCGCTACCGACGCATGGAAGGGCATTATGTCCCGTTTATTAATGGGTCTGATTGTCATGGCCTGCCCATTGAATGGAAGATTGAAGAAAAGTACCGCAAGGCGAAAAAAGACAAGGATGAAGTTCCTGTTCTGGAATTTCGTGAAGAATGCCGTCAGTTCGCTGCCAGTTGGGTGAAAGAACAGCGCAAAGATTTGCTGCGCATGGGCCTTGGCGTGACTGAAGAGCGGTCTTACACCACCATGACCAACCGTGCAGAATCAAAAATTGCCGAAGAAATCGGACGCTTTTTGCTGGACGGATCTTTATACAAAGGATTGCGGGCTGTAATGTGGTCACCTGTTGAAAAAACGGCCCTGGCCGATGCGGAAGTGGAATATCACGACCATAAATCCACCACCATCTTCACCCGTTTTACCGTTGTAAAAACCAACGTAGAGGACCTGCAAGATAACAGCATCGTAATCTGGACGACCACACCGTGGACCATCCCTGGCAACCGCGCTATCTGTTATGGCCCAGCCATGGATTATGGCCTGTATGAAGTTGTCGCCACTGAAGAGGACAGCCTGGCGGTTGTTGGCGAAAAGTTTACTGTGACACCAGCCTTACTGGACCAAGCCCAACAAGGGTCCGGCATTACGGAAGTGAAATTACTGAAAACGTTCAAAGGATCAGAACTGGAAGGCACGATCTGTCATCACCCCTTCCACGGCGATGGTTATGATTTTGATGTGCCATTGCTTCCGGGTGATCATGTAACGGCTGAGCAAGGAACAGGATACGTTCATACCGCCCCTGGACACGGGGAAGAAGATTTTATCATCGGTAAGCAGTTTGACATTGAAATCGCCTGCCCTGTGAATGAAGAAGGAAAGTATTACGACCACGTACCATTGGTCGCTGGCGTTCATGTTTACAAAGCGGCAGAGCCTGTCTGTGATTTGTTAATCGAACGTGGCAAGCTGATGGCCAAAGGGGAGTTGACACACTCTTACCCCCATTCATGGCGATCAAAAGCACCGTTGATTTTCCGGGCCACCCCACAGTGGTTTATTTCTATGGACACAAACGGCCTGCGTGACAAAGCCCTGAAAGCCATTGACGATGTACGCTGGGTGCCAGAACGCGGACGCAATCGCATCCATTCTATGGTGGAATCGCGGCCAGATTGGAATATCTCTCGTCAGCGTGTGTGGGGGGTACCCATCCCTGTCTTTGTTCATAAAGAATCGGGCGAGGTTTTACGGGACGAAGCTGTCATGAAGCGCATTGTCGAAATTTTTGATACCGAAGGGTCAGACGCCTGGTTCATCCACGAAGCCCAACACTTCCTGGGGGATGGATACAATGCTGATGACTATGAAAAAGTTGATGACATTGTCGATGTTTGGTTTGAATCTGGCTGCACCCATTCTTTTGTGGTGGAAAATAGACCAGAGCTAACCTGGCCGGCTGATTTGTATTTGGAAGGGTCTGACCAACACCGTGGCTGGTTCCAATCTTCATTGTTGGAATCTGTTGGGACGCGGGGCACTGCCCCCTATAAAGCTGTGTTAACGCACGGTTTTGTAATGGATGGCCAAGGCCGCAAGATGTCTAAATCCATGGGCAACGTGGTCAGCCCGCAAGACATCATTAAACAACACGGGGCAGATATCTTACGCCTGTGGGTGGTCAATTCTGACTATACCGAAGATCTTCGCATCGGGAATGATATCATCAGCCTGAACAAAGATATCTACCGTCGTTTGCGCAATACACTGCGCTACCTGATTGGGAATCTGAACAACTATACCGAAGAAGAAGCCGTCACAGATATCAATGAAATGCCAGAACTGGAGCAGTGGGTTCTGCACCGGTTATCGTCTATGTACGAAACTGTAAAAACCGCATCAGAAAATTACGATTACAACGGCATGTTCACAGCGTTGCACACATTCTGCACGGTGGATTTATCAGCGTTCTATTTTGATATTCGTAAAGACGCTCTTTATTGTGACCGACCAGACAGCATCACCCGCCGATCTTGCCGCACGGTGCTGCATCACTTGTACATGTGCCTGACCAGCTGGTTGGCGCCTGTTTTGTGTTTCACCATGGAAGAAGCATGGGCTGCCCGCCCCACAGAAGGGGGCGCAGAAAGTGTTCACCTGCGCGAGCTGGAAACTGTTCCCGCCTCTTGGCAAAATGAAGAACTGGCTGAAAAATGGCGCAAGATTCGCCGTCTGCGCCGCACTGTCACTGGGGCGCTAGAGCAAGAGCGCGCAGCGAAAAATATTGGGTCTTCATTGGAATCACACCCCACGGTTTACACCACAGGTGAATACATTGAAGCTTTGAAAGATTTGGATTTGGCAGAAATCGCCATTACATCCGGCGTCACATTGGAAGAGACTCAAGGCCCTGCAAATGCATACCGGCTGGATGATGTGCCAGATGTAGCTGTGGTTCATGCCCCTGCCCAAGGGCAAAAGTGTGAACGGTGCTGGAAGTTTTCTACTGAAATTGGAACCGATGCAGACTACCCAACCCTGACACCCCGTGATGCCGATGCCGTGCGCTATTTTCTGGAAAACGCCCCCGAAGAAGCTAAGCTAAAAGCTGTGGGAGAATAAATAGCCTGAAATGAAGTATACACTAACTTTCTTCGCTGCGGTTATTGTTGCCCTGATCCTGCAAAATCAGTTTTTCCAGCCGAGTAACAATGGCGAAACAGCAACACAAGAATCTGTTTATGAACGCGTGATGCGAACAGGAACAATTCGGTGTGGCTATTATCCTATCGCACCTTATTTAATTAAAAACCCGAATACGGGCCAATTATCTGGCCTATGGTACGATTATGTAGAAGCCGTGGGCAATAAATTAAATTTAAAAGTAGATTGGAATACAGAACTTGGTTTAGGGGACTTCATTGAAGCTTTAGATTCTAATAAAATAGATGCAATGTGTGTAGGAATTTGGAATAACCCCCCACGTGCAAGAAAAATAGAATTTGGCACCCCCATATCTTACCAAATGGTCTTACCGATCGTGAGAAAAGATCGATTACCCATCTACAAAGATCTTACGGCACTAAAAAGCCAAGTAAAGACTGTTGCGTGTATTGATGGGACGCTTGCACCAATAATTGCAGATGAATTCCTCCCTAATGCTAAAAAAGTCTGTCTTCCAGAACTATCACCCTATTCAGATATGTTCAAGAATGTCGCAAGCCAAAAGGCTGATGTAACGTTTAGTACATATGAGCTTTATAACTCCTTCAATAAGCATAACGATAATGTATTGGCTGAGATTCACTTAGAGGAACCTTTAAAGATTTTTGCTGAAGGCATTGCCATCAAGAAAGGGGCCTTTGAATTTAAAAGCATGCTTGATAACGTGACAGACTTCTTAATTTTGAATGGTCAAATAGAAAGTATTTTTGATAAATATAACTTTAACTATGGATTCTATCAGGCACCTAAACCATCGTTGAAAGAGAATAAATGAAACTGGGTCTTTTAATCGCGGCAATTATCACAGGTTTGGATCAACTGACCAAGCAGATGATGCTGCAGACAATTTTTGACCCCCCGTTTCAAATTCATCTGACATCTTTTTTCAGCTTAAGCCCGGTTTACAATCACGGCATCAGTTTTGGCATGTTCCCCGCCAGCTCATTTTATGGGGTTCTGTTTTTAATTTTGATGAAAATTGCCATTATTTTAATCTTGCTGAATTGGTTGCGCCAAAGCATCACCCCCATGACTCAATTTGGGTTGGGCATGGTGATTGGTGGCGCCCTTGGAAATGTGATTGATCGTATTAGCCTGGGCGCAGTCGTTGACTTTTTCGATGCCCATTACGATACTTTCTATTGGCCGGTCTTTAATGTGGCAGACGTTGGTATCAGCTTAGGAATAATCATTCTGTTGATTGACCACTTCACAAATCCATCAGAACAGGATACAAAGAAGACATGAAAACAAACCGTCTTATCTTGTGCACGCTAACAGCTTTATCATTAACTGCTTGCGGCAGTGTTTCAGATCAATTGGGCCTGAACAAAAAACCAATTGATGAATTTCAAATCACCACGCGGGCACCTTTGGTTGTACCACCAGATTTTGATTTACGCCCACCCCAACCTGGTGTGGCCCGCCCGCAAGAGCAAGGCCAACGCAGCCAGGCCGCAAAAAACCTAATTGGCCTGGATGTTCAAGACCCAGAGGATATGACCAACATTTCTCAGGAAAATTTAAGCGAAGGGGAATTATCGTTCCTAACACATAGTGGTGGCCTGACAGCAGACCCAACAATACGTGCGCGGCTGGATGAAGATGCCCGGAAAATTGTTGAAGAACCTGAAAAAGAAGGTGGATGGCTAGAAAATTACAACCCCTTCTTGGATGAAGATGATGGCATAGAATCTGATGTCATAGACCCTGTTAAAGAAAAAGAACGTTTAGAATCTTTGAAAGAAGAATCAGAAGAAGCACCAGAGACAAACGGAAGCACAGATCTTCCCTTAAGTGATGAATCGTAGTTTTCTTTTTGCCACGTTATTTCTTTTCCTGGGCACTTTTAGCCACGGCGCTTTGGCGCAAGTTTTCAACCCAACAGTTTTCACATTAGAAAATGGCCTAACCATTGCGGTGATTGAAAAACCAGGCTTACCTGTTGTATCGCATATGGTTTGGTACAAAGCTGGCAGCCGGGATGACCCGGCCGGAAAATCTGGCATTGCCCATTATTTGGAGCATATGATGTTCCGTGGAACCACCACAACAAAAGATGGGGATTTTTCCAAAGCTGTTGCCGCAGCCGGGGGAGAGGACAATGCCTTTACATCTTGGGATTTCACCGCCTATTTCCAGAAAATCCCAGCGACAGAGCTAGAATCCATGATGAAGCTGGAAGCAGACCGCATGGTCAATTTGCTGTTGGACCGTGAAATTTTTGATCGCGAAAAGAATGTGATTTTAGAAGAACGCGCCAGCCGTACAGGAAATTCCCCCGGCGCGCAACTGCATGAACAAGTGGGTGCGGCATTCTATCAGAACCAACCTTATGGTCGCCCCATCATCGGGTGGGAAGAGGAAATCAAAAATCTGGAAATGGAAGATTTCAAAACATTTTACCAACGCTATTACGCGCCCAACAATGCCATCGTGGTGGTGGCCGGTGGTGTTACTGCAGATGACGTAAAAACGTTGGCTGAAAAAACATACGGCAAGGTGCCCCGCAAAGCGGTCATGCGCACCCCCATGGCTGTTGAACCACCACACATTGCCAACCAAACAGTGCTGTTTTCCCACCCCCATGTGCGACAAGACTATGTCACAGTGAAATGGTTGGCGCCTTCCTACTTGGATGGAGAGACAAAACATGCTTATGCCTTGCAAGTTTTGGATGAAATTTTGGGTGCTGGGGAAACAGGTGATTTGTACAAGCATTTTGTGCTGAATAAAAAATTGGCTGTTGGGGTGAGCACATCTTATGACCCCATGCGCACAGGAATGACAGGTTTTTCTATCGGCATGGTTCCAGCTGAGGGCATTTCCCTGAAAACTTTACAAACAGAACTTCATAAGTTCCTGACAAGCTGGGCTGCCAGTAGCATTTCTATAGACCGGCTGGATATAACGCTGAATCGCCTGCAAGCTGATGCTATTTACGTACAAGATTCTTTGCAAAGTGGCGCGCATTTATTTGGTCAGGCTTTTACCATAGGCCTTCCGTTTGATGTGATTGAAACATGGCCCGCCAAAATTGGCGCCATTACCCAGACGGATTTGCAAGCGGCCCTTGACCATGTCATCACAGACAAAGCCTATATGACAGCAACCCTGGAAGGGGAAAAGAAATGAGGAAACAACTTGCCGTTCTTTTCACCTTTCTTTTCTTTTCTATACCAGCTTTTGCGCTGGATATTCAAACATCCCAAACAGAATCCGGGCTAAATTATTGGCTGGTTCAAGACACATCTGCCCCCATTGTCAGTTTTAACCTGACATTCAAAAGTGCAGGTGATGCTTACACGCCCGATCACCTGAACGGGCTGGGGTCTATCCTGTCCACCATGCTGGATCAAGGCGCAGGCCCTTATGATCGAAAAGCATTTCAAGACCTACTGTACAAGGATGCCATCCAAATCAGTGCCAGCATAAGCCCGGATGGTTTTTCCATTTCTGGACGCACATTGAAAAAGAATATGGCTACCACGGCAAAGCTGGTCAACCTGATGCTAACAGCGCCCCACTTTAAAGATATTGATTTACAGCGCACAAAAGATCAGTTGATTACCAGCCTGCGCTTTACACAGCAAAAGCCACAATATATCGCTGGAAAAATCTGGAAGGAAACCTATTTTGGGGATCACCCCTATGGGCGTAAATTTGATGGAACGCCAGAAAGTTTGCAAAAAGTAACGGCAAAAGATTTGCACGGCTTTATGCAAACACATTTTGCGCTGGATAACATGGTTGTGTCTTTCGCAGGCGATATTACCCAGGCAGAGGCAGCCAACACTCTGACAACAATGACCACAAAGTTACCAGCAAAGAATCAGGCAGAACTGTTGCCAAAATTTATACCACACTCAACACCCCCATCCCCAATTTTCAAAGAAATGGATGTTCCCCAATCAATTTTAATTTTTGGCCAACCCTTTGTGGGGCGGAACCATCCGCAGTTTTTTGAAGCCGCTGTCTTGAACCAAATACTGGGCGGAAGTGGGGGGTACCCATCTCAGTTGAATCAGATAGTTCGCCAGGACAACGGCCTGGTTTATTATATATACAGCAACATCAGTTTATACGACCAAAGCGCACGCCTGATGGGGGCTGCGGGCACCCGCACAGAAACCGCTGGGAAAGCTGCACGCCTGACCAAAGAGCAGTGGAATCTAATGCGCAACAAAGGTCCAAACAAAAAATCACTGGCAAAAACCAAGAAATACATGAAGGGATCCTATGCCCTAAATTTAGACAGCACCCAGAACATTGTTGGCGTGTTGAATGTTTTACAATATTATAATTTGGGGACTGACTATTTAGACAAACGCAGCGCCCTGATTGACAATGTTACCGCACAAAGCGTCAAAACTTTTGCACAAGAATATCTCCACCCCGATGCACTTTTATTCGTCACGGTGGGGGCAAAACCAACAAACTAACACAAGACAAACAAGGACACTTTAATGGCACTTCCCTATACCCAAGATATTCGTAACTGCTTTGAAATTGAAGATGGTTTTGACCAAGAAACTTTTGATGATTATGTGAAAAAAGCAGAATTTGCCACCTTGCGCGTCCACAAACAATATGAAGAAGAAACACTGCCTTTATTACATCTGCCAGAATCCACTGAAGATCTGGACGCAGCAGAAGAATTGGCAACCATCTGGCGTGAAAAATTTGACCATATTGTGGTCATAGGCACAGGGGGATCTTCCTCGGGCGGGCAATGTTTATCTGCACTGCGTTTAAAAAATGAAAAACCCAAGCTCAGCTTTATCGACAACCTAAGCGTTGGGCCATTTCAAGAATTTCTGGACGGCCTGGATTTGGCCAAAACGGGATTCATTATCATTTCCAAATCTGGCAGCACGGGGGAAATTCTGGCCCAGTTCTTGGTAATTCTACAACTGTTGATCGATGAAAAACTGACTGAAAATGTCATCACTATCACAGAAAATACAAACAACCCGCTGCGGCTTTTATCTGAAAAATATGGCATGCCGTGTCTGGAACATGACCCAAAAGTGGGCGGCAGATTTTCTGTTCTTTCCATCGTGGGGCTGCTGCCAGCTATGATGATTGGGCTGGACGCAAAGGCCATTCGCCATGGCGCCAACAAAGTGCTGCAAGATGTGTTTGAAAATCGTGCAACTTCTGCCGCGGCCCAAGGGGCCATCGCCGCTGTGCAAGCATATCGTCATCATTATTGTCAGATGCAAGTGTTCATGCCCTATATCGAACAGTTAAAACCCCTGGCTTTTTGGCATCGTCAGTTATGGGCTGAAAGTTTAGGAAAAAATGAAAAAGGCCAAACCCCCATTGATGCATTGGGAACCGTGGACCAACACAGCCAGTTACAGCTGTATTTAGGGGGACCAAAGGACAAGTTCTTTACCCTGATTGTGGAAGACGTTTTCCACCAAGGGCCCATGGTGACGCTGGATTTATCAGACTTTCCAAATCTGGATTACCTGCAAGATAAAAGCCTCGGCGATTTGCTGGCCGCCCACCAAAAAGCTACCATCGAAACGCTGGCCAACAATGCCCGCCCCACCCGGCTTTTCAAAATTGAAAAATTGTCAGAACCTGTGGTGGGGGCCCTGTTAATGCACTTCATGCTGGAAACCATTATCGCAGCAGATCTTATGGGCCTGAACGCCTTTGACCAACCCGCTGTGGAGCAAGGCAAAATTTTGGTGAAAGAATTCCTGCGCGCAGGAAGAAACTTGAAACTGGATGCCGCATAAAGATTCACCCATCACCATTCAGTCAACCCACTCTGCCCCCCATCATATTCCTGTTATCACCAAGTGGTTACAAACAGAGTGGGGACATCATAACCCGGGGTGGTCTTTTGATGACCATTTGGCTCATTACAAAACATACGCAGTTCAATCTGGCTTACCCATTCAAATGGTGGCGGTGCAAAATGATCAACCTATTGGCTGCGTAACCCTGAATGAAGATGACCTGCCATCGGAACCTGACCTGGGACCATGGGTGTCTGGCTTATTCGTGCCAGAAGAATTCCGCAGACAAGGGTTGGGGCAGATTTTGCTAGCAGGCGCAGAGGCAGAAGCCAAACGCCAAGGGTATACACACCTTTACCTATTTAATCGGTCCGCGATTAAGTTTTACACAAAGGCGAGTTGGGTGCCGGTAAAGACTGTTCTCTTTCGGGAAAAAGAGTATACTGTATTCCAGAAAAAGTTATAAAAAAGAAATGATGGACGCAGCAACACAAACACCCTCCCCCCAAATTGGGATTATTCGTCGATTGCCTGAAGGCCTGATCAACCAAATCGCCGCGGGGGAAGTGATTGAACGCCCAGCCGCCGCCGTAAAAGAAGTGGTAGAAAATGCCCTGGATGCCGGCGCCACAGAAATTATCATCACCCTGAACAACGGGGGGAAATCTTTGCTGCGCATTACCGATAATGGCCGTGGAATGACGGACGATGATCTGCAACTGGCTGTTGAACGCCATGCTACATCCAAGCTGCCCACCAGCGATTTAACCCATATCAGCAGTTATGGCTTCCGGGGAGAGGCACTGGCCTCTATCGGATCAGTGGCGCGGTTAAAAATTACATCCAAAGCTGCCAATGAAAATATGGGATATGAAATTGCTGTCGAAGGCGGTGTTGTTCAGCCGCTATCCCCCGCAGCACATCCGCAAGGCACAACGGTGGAGATTCGTGACCTATTTTTTGCAACACCCGCACGATTAAAGTTTTTAAAATCTGACAAGGCAGAACAAGGCGCCATCCTTGCCGCCATCAAAGCCATCGCGCTTGCCAACCCAAATGTTAGCTTTGAAGTGCGCAATGAAAACCGCGCACTGATGAAGGTGACAGGATCATCTGCAGATTTATCTGAAAGCCGCCTATCACGCATTGATTCACTGTTGGACGCAGAATTTAAAGGCAACAACATGCCGCTGGATGTAACCCGCGAAGGGTGTAAACTGTCTGGCTTCGCCAGCCTACCCACTTTTCACAAGGCAAACAGCCTAGCGCAATATGTATTTATTAACGGTCGCCCCGTGAAAGATAAACTAATTATGGGGGCTGTCCGCGGCGCTTATATCGATGTGTTGGAGCGCGGGCGATACCCTGTGGTGGTTTTATTTCTGGAAATCCCCCCCGAAGAAGTGGACGTTAACGTGCACCCTGCCAAGACAGAAGTGCGCTTTCGCCAAGCAAGTTTAGTGCGAAGCTTAATTTTTTCTGCCATCCAACAAGCCTTGGCAGAACATGGCCACCGCAGTGGGCAATCCCCCAAACATTTCTTTGGACGCTCTCAAAGCAATACTCATAACTATAATCACAGCTTACCCCCTTCCCTACAGGTACAAGAACATCAACGCGCCTTTACAAGCGTGGAAGAAACATCTGTTCGTCCCACGGTTACACACCGGCCCGTGGCAAAAAATGAACATGCCCCCGAAGCCACACCAGACCAATTCCTGGGCGTTCCCTTGGCGCAGGTATTTGACACATATATCATTGCGCAAAATGATGAAGGGTTGATCCTGATTGACCAGCATGCCGCCCATGAGCGTATTGTGTATGAGCAGCTCAAAAACCAACTGGAAACTACAGGGGTGAAACGCCAGATGTTATTGCTTCCCGAAGTGGTGGATCTGGAAGATCATGAAATAGAGCTGCTGGTATCGCGCCAAGAAGAGTTAGAAAAACTGGGCTTGGCCCTGGAAGCTTTTGGAAAGGGGTCGGTTCTGGTGCGTGAAACCCCAGCCTTGCTGCGTGAAATTAACGCCAAAGCCCTAATAAAGGATTTGGTAGAAGAGCTCGTAGAATTTGAAACCACCACCAAGTTAGAGGAGAAGCTTCTACATGTTTCTGCCACTATGGCCTGTCATGGCAGTGTGCGCGCCGGCCGGCGTTTAAATCATGCAGAAATGTCTGAATTGCTGCGACAGATGGAAACCACTGAAAGATCTGGCCAATGCAACCACGGTCGGCCCACCTATGTGCAAATTTCAGCCAAAGATTTAGAATATTTGTTCAAGCGGTAAGTGCTCAAACAGCCAAGAACGATAGCAAAAATAAAAAGGCCATAAAAAAGGGCCGGGAATTTCTCTCCAGCCCTTTTTAAAACTTTTATGCCTTCAGTCTTAGGCGGCATTTGTCAAAAATGAGAACCGAGACGCACCATAAACACGCTCGTCAAATTTGTTGTAATCCCCAGGAACTTTGTACATTTCTTGAGACGAAGATTCCGCCACAACAATTGTCCGTTCGTGAATCCACCCATTCTGCTTCAATAGTTTCAGCGCAGGTTCAACCAAAGCTGAATCATACGGGGGATCAATAAAGATGATGTCAACAGCTTCATCAGCTTCTGGCAGGTCTTTATAATCACATGTCAAAATCGTAGATTTTGCTGTTTCTTCCAGATCTGCAATATTCTCGCGCACGATTTCCGTGTTGATGTCCAAGAATGTTGCATGTTCTGCACCGCGTGATAGGCACTCCAAGCCCATGGCACCCGTTCCGGCGAAAAGATCTAAAACCCGTGCCCCGTAAATAACGGACATACCGTTACGAGCATGGGATAGCATATTAAAAATCGCTTCGCGAGAGCGGTTGGATGTTGGGCGGATGCTTTTGTCTTCAGGCGTCTTGATTTTTCGCGATCGGTTTTCACCGGCGATAATTCGTACTTCATGTGGGTATCTCATATATCCCTCCTAGTCTTTCCTTAAGTCTACGGCCTACTACCTCGGCCAGTTTATTTTTCTCCAACGTTCCTAAACTGAACGGTCCATACTGTTCGCGTATTAACCTATTCACCTTTAAACCAATGGAATCGAGAACTTTTCTTACTTCCCTGTTTTTTCCTTCGGCCAGTTGAACCTGCAGCCAACTATTTGATTTTCCTTGTTTAATCACGTCAGCCTGTATTGGTCCATATTGGATACTGTCGACCTTAGCACCTTGTTTTAGGTTTTGCAATTTTTTTTCATTAATATCTCCGAAAACACGCACTTTATATCGTCTAACCAGCCCAGTTTGTGGATTTTCGAGCACACGTGATAGTTGTCCATCATTGGTTAGCAGCAATAATCCCTCGGTATTTAAATCTAAACGACCAACGCTAATGACCCGCGGGATATGGGATGAAAGGGCATCAAACACCGTTGGGCGGCCTTGGGGATCCTTGGTTGTAGTGACCAACCCAACCGGCTTGTGATAGAGCCATAATCGTGTTTTTTCTGTTTTGGGTAAAATTTTTCCATTCACGTATATTTCATCACGCTTCGTCACGGTAAAGGCGGGTGAGGCCAGGGTTTCCCCGTTTACCCGCACTTTTCCTGCCAAAATCAGGGCTTCTGCTTCCCGGCGGGAACATACCCCTGCCCGAGCAATGCGCTTGGCAATTCTTTCTGGTTTTTCCTGATCACTTGACATATCTCTTTGATACCGGCTAGGAAACAGACATGCAAAGTAAATATATGGAAATGGCGATCGAACAAGCAAAACAAGCTTTCGCCGCAGAAGAAGTACCTGTGGGCGCCGTTCTGGTGCACCATGAAACTGGAGAGATATTGACCAGCACCTATAACTTGGTGGAAACCCTGCCAGATCCCACCGCCCACGCAGAAATTTTGGCCATCCGTGAAGGTGCTAAAAAAGTGGGCGCACCACGACTGCCAGAATATGATTTATATGTAACGCTGGAACCCTGCGCCCAATGTGCTGCAGCCATTTCTTTCGCGCGAATCAAGAATGTGTACTTTGCAGCTTTGGATGAAAAGGGGGGTGCGATTATCCACGGTCCGCAATTTTTCCAGCAACCAACTTGCCACTGGCGCCCCAATGCCGTACACATGGGCCAGCCTTATCAGGACGAAAGCAGTCAGCTGCTGAAAGACTTTTTTAAGGCTAGACGTGCATAATGTAATAATAAAAATATACTGGTCTGAGTTCTGGAAAAGAGGATAAAATCCTTTACAAAGAACATAAAAACCGCTAAATCGTTTCCTCAAAGGAAAACTTGAATGACAAACATCTTTGTTGCCGCCGGATCTTCCCTAGAGGGTGTTGATGAACACCTGAAAAGCGTCGCCTACCATACAGGGCGAAAAATTGCAGAATCTGGTGCCACCCTGATCATTGGAGATGCCAAATGCAATGGCCTTATGGACTTTGTGGCCCAAGGGGCATTGGAGGCATCAAGCGGCCCCAAACAACGTGTCATAGAAATTAATACTCAAGAATTCTTAGAAGAACGCAAAGAAAATGGCACGACCACCCCCAAGGGTGTCAAAACCATCCGCATGAAGGATCTGCATGAAAGAACGGCTGCTTTACTGAATAAGGCAGATCACATGATTGCCCTGCCTGGCAATCATGGCGTAAAAGCTGAATTACAAAATGCAATTATGGAAGCAGGCATTAAAGAAACCGGTCATATTATCGCCCTGAACCATAGTGGGATGTTTGATTACCTTCAGGGGACAGATCTTCCCCATCGCGTCCAAATCATAGAACCATTGATGGATGCCGTTGGAACAGCCAGGCTACTTGTTTCAAAAACACAATTCCAAGAAGTCAGAATTTGTGGAACGGAAGAAACAATCACAGATGATACACCCCCAACATTGTGGGGCAGGGATAAAGAAGAGCCAGAAAAACCAAAACCAATGGTAAGAAACTGGTTAGGTAAACTACCTGCCAAAGACAAAACCCGCGGCTCTTAAATCTAAGCCGCTTTCTCTTGTAAGGCCCGCCAACCAATATCCCGGCGGCAAAATCCACCATCCCAATCAATTTGGTCAACGGCGTTATAGGCAGCTTGCTGGGCTTGTGCCAATGTATCTGCACAGCTTGTCACATTTAAAACGCGACCACCGCTGGACAGTATTTTTCCATTTTCCTGTTTCGTCCCTGCATGAAAAATGGTCGCATCAATCACAGCATCCAAATTTTTAATCTCCACCCCTTTTTCATAAGACCCTGGATACCCCGCAGCTGCCAATACAACAGTCAGGGCGTGCATACCTGACCATTCTGCTAAGGTCTGATCCAATGTTCCAGTGGCTGTTGCGTATAATAAATCCACCAAATCACTTTCCAGGCGCTGCATCAACACCTGACATTCCGGATCCCCAAAACGCACGTTGTATTCAATCAACTTTGGCCCATCAGCTGTTAACATTAATCCCGCATATAATACACCCTGGAAAGGCGCCCCCATATTTGCCATGGCCTTGACAGTGGGGTGAATAATTTCATCCAGAATACACGCCTCCATTTCATCGGTCACAATGGGTGCAGGGGAATATGCCCCCATCCCGCCAGTGTTGGGACCTTTGTCACCATCAAAGGCGCGTTTGTGATCTTGGGCAGAGGCCAGAGGCATAACTGCCGTCCCATCTGTCAGGGCAAAAAAGCTGGCTTCTTCGCCGGTCATAAATTCTTCAATAACCACCTTGGCGCCAGCTTTGCCAAACTGATTGCTGGTCATCATTACTTCCAAGGCATCCATGGCCTGATCGTGGCTTTCACAAATGATCACACCCTTACCAGCAGCCAGGCCATCGGCCTTGATCACAACTTGCTGAGGGAAATCCGCCAGGGCTTTTTGTGCCGTTGGCAGATCTGTATACACGCCATAGGCGGCTGTGGGGATGTTGTACTCTTTGCACATGTCCTTGGTAAAACTTTTGGACCCTTCCAACTGGGCGGCTTTGGCACTTGGCCCAAAGGTGGGGATACCTGTTTTCTGCAATTCATCTGTCAAACCCAGCACCAAGGAAACTTCTGGCCCAACCACCACAAAATCTATCTTGTTTTCCTCGACAAAAGTGACCAAACCTGCAACATCATCGGCTTTGATATCAATATTCTCAGCCACATCGGCCGTGCCGCCATTACCAGGGGCGCAGTAAAGTTTTTCGCACTTTTCAGATTGTGCTAACTTCCAACATAGCGCATGTTCACGGCCACCACCGCCCACAACTAAAATCTTCATGTTTTACCCTTTCACTGATTGGCATCAATTGGCTTCTGTTGTACAGTAGCCGCCATGACCTTACAATCAGAATTCCACGATAAAACCCATAACCAGGCAGAGTATTCTATTTCTGAACTGTCCACCGCCCTGAAGCGTGTGGTGGAAATGAATTTTGACCACGTCCGCCTGCGGGGGGAAATATCAGGATTCAAGCGCGCAGCTTCTGGCCACTTGTATATGAGCCTGAAAGACCATGACGCTGTGATCAGCGCTATCTGCTGGAAAGGCATGGCCAACAAAATTGCCCTGAGCCCTGAAGATGGATTAGAAGTGATTGTCACAGGGAAGGTCACGACATATCCCGGCCGATCCCAGTATCAAATCATTATTGAATCTATGGAGCTGGCTGGCGAAGGCGCCATCCTTAAAATGCTGGAAGAGCGCAAAAAGAAATTGGCCGCCGAAGGCCTGTTTGATGCAGACCGCAAAAAACCTTTGCCCATTTTACCAAAGTGTATCGCCGTTATCACATCCCCCACTGGCGCAGTGATTCACGACATCTGCACCACACTGGAACGCCGGTTCCCCCGTCATGTAATGCTAGCCCCGGTTAAAGTACAGGGCGAAGGCGCCGCGGCAGAAATTACTCGCGCCATCAACAGCTTTACCCAGCTGGCAGAAACACAACTGCACTTAGCACCTGATTTATTGATCGTGGCCCGTGGTGGCGGAAGCCTGGAAGATTTGCTGCCTTTTTCCGAAGAATCTGTCGTGCGCGCTGTGGCCGACTGCCCCATCCCCATCATTTCATCGGTGGGTCATGAAACTGATACCATGCTGATTGATTACGCTGCCGACAGGCGCGCACCCACCCCAACGGCAGCCGCTGAAATGGCTGTACCCGTGCGCGATGATATTTTACGCACCCTGAACAAGGAAGAAATGCGGATGCAATCTGGTTTACAGAAAATTCTGCAAAGCTTTTCAGAACGGGTAACAGGTTTGGCCCGCGGGTTGATCAACCCAGCTACCATGGTGATGAACATGGGCCAACGTTTGGATAGTGCTACAGAAAGATTATCCAACAGCACCACCAATTTTTTCAGGGAACTGGAGAACAGATTACCAGATCTGCGCGCACCTACAGATCTTTGGAAAGAATCAGAAGCACGCCTGGCCCAAACTTGGCAGCTGGTCCCGCCTTATGTTTCCCAAATTGTGGAACGCCAATCCACACGAGTGGAAGCCGCAGGCCGATTGCTGGAAAGCTTTTCATACAAAAATGTTTTGGATCGCGGTTTCGTTCTAGTACGTAACAAAGCGGGAGACCCCGTTTTATCTGCCAATGGCGTCAGTGCTGGGGATGATGTTTCACTTACTTTCAAAGATGGCAACAAGCAAGCCACTATTTCTGGCAACAGGGCAAAAGCACCCCCCAAAAGAAAGAAACCCACACCGCCTGCTGCTAATGACGGGTCTAATGATCAAGGATCTTTATTATGAGATATATTTTTGCGCTTTGTTTTTTGCTAACTTTCCCAATCATATCTTCAGCACAAGCTTTAGAGATAAAATCCCCCATTCAGCAAGGATCATTAATTGAGGGGCATGTCACCCCCGGCCAAACAATCACCGTCAATGGAGATGCTGTTTTGGTGAACGATGATGGACGCTTCTTTTTTGCCATTGGCCGGCTGCAAGAAGGAGAGATAAAAATCACCGCCGGTGACCAAACAAAAACATTTCCCATTGCTAAACGAGATTGGAAAATTCAGAAAATCAAAGGGCTGCCAAAAAACAAAGTAACCCCATCAAAAACAGAAATGGCCCGCGCCGCAAAAGACAACGCTGCTATTTTAAAAACCCGCACCCGTAAAACAGAAACTTTGTATCTGACAGATTTTGTCTGGCCAGTAACGGGGCGTATTTCCGGTGTGTTTGGCTCTCAACGGGTTTTGAACGGCAAACCCAAATCCCCCCATCGCGGGGTGGATGTAGCTGCCCCCACTGGCACACCTATTTTGGCCCCAGCTGATGGCATTGTCAGCCTGACATATCCAGATATGTTTTATTCCGGCAACGTGGTGATGATTGACCATGGCCACGGCATCAGTTCTGTCTATGTTCATCTGGACACCATCACTGCCAAGGAAGGTGACCACATCAAGCAAGGGGAACAGCTAGGCACAGTGGGCATGACAGGCCGCGCCACAGGGCCACATCTTCATTGGGGGGTGAACTGGTATAAAGTGGCGGTGGACCCAGCATTGCTCGTCCCAGAAATGCCGGCACAAACAGCCACAAACTAATCTACTTTTTTTCAGCTGTCTTTTTTGGCCAGCGCTTGTGCAACCAGAACCACTGGCTTGGATGTTGGGTCACCCACCCTTCAATATATTTGTTCAACCGCACCATGGCAGCATGAATATCTGCCTTCTTATTCTTTGTGTTTTTCAACTTGAACGGTTTTTCAACGACAATACGGAACTCTACCCCCCGTTCACGCACCACGTGCACCGGCACCAGCCATAAATTATTTTTCAATGCAACTTGGGCAATGGCTGGGGCTGTCATGGCATCGCGCCCGAAGAACGGCACAGGGATGCCATCATTCATTTTTTGATCAATCAACAAAGCGATATTGCGCCCTGTTTTGGCGGCCTGAACAACACCACGCGCGCCTTGTGGCCCTTTGGTCAACAAATCACCAACAACTTCTTGCCGACACTTTTTTAAAATCCAATCTACCCAGGGGTTGTTGGGCGCCCGATAAATAGAAATTAGATCCAAATCATAACGCTGACCCAGCAATAAGCTAAGCTCCCAATTTCCAAGGTGGGCAGAGAAGAAAATGGCCTGCTTATTCTTATCGCGCATATTCTCCAGAATCTCTTTCCCCTCTATCGGGATTTCATTGCTCTGAAACTTGCGCTTAAATTTATACAAGTGCGGATACTCGGCCAGCGTACGGCCCACATTCTCCCACATATCGCGGACAGTGGGGTCCACCTTATCATCCGCCCAATCTGGAAACGCCAGTCTAATTTGCTGACGGGCAATGCCGGTAATGCCAAACAACGGCCCAATAAAACGGCCGAACATCCCCCCCAACCAAGATCCAACGGCCAGGCCAGGCAGCCAAAAAATCAGCAGCAAAAGTGACAATGCAATTGCTTCGGCAGGATATATTAAGTATTTTTTGATCATGCCTTTACATGTAATCCCTGCAACGCCCCAGCACAAGAGGCAAAGAGACTTGACAAAAATATCTCTTTTGGCATAAAAAGAGCCATGCAACCATTACCCCCCGCCTCAGAAGTATTTGAAAACAGGCTTGACCACCTTGCCTTTGCCCATACGTCAGCAGATGCCCCCAACAAGGTTTGCGTTGATCGGGATAATACGGCAATTATTTGGTTAAGCCTGCTAGAGGATCTGGAGGTAGAGGGAGTTATAATTGAAACGCTTACCAAGCGTAAGCTTATTAGCTCTACTAAGGCTCAATCCACTTTAGAATACGAAATTAAAGGCGAAATTGGTAAGCATATACAAGGCGGAGATTATGATGCCTATCACCGCCAACTGATTAACGACATTGTCTTGAACAGAAAATTTTTTAAATCTAATAAAATTTACGATGCGACGTCCTTTTTCCCAGCTCCTATCATAACATTAATCCACAATGCTTATGGCCGTATTGATTCCTTTGCCCCTTTTGTTATGGGTGTTTTGCTGGAGCAACAAGACAAATTCCCTGACGACCCTATCCTGAGAATTTTAAAAGACAATGGCATCGCAGCAGAGCATTTTGCGCCTTATTTAAAAGACCAAATTAGAAGGACCACAGAGCAAGAAACGCTTCCCCAAAAATCCCCAGTTAAGTTCTTAGGGGCTCTTATTGCCAGCTTATCGTTGATGCCAATGGCCATAGAGGGGCCTGTTGAATACGCTCGTGAATTACCAACAGTTGAAGGGGCCACCAAAGTATTTACAGCTGTCAGTATATCCGCGCTCTCTTTGCTCGGTGCTGAACTTGTCTCCCATCAAGCAACCAAGAGAAGCCTTGTGAATCTTAAGGCTAATGAGAAACATAGAAGAAAGAACACAAAACGGCTGACAATGCTGGGGGTGGCAGCCATTATTTTACTGGGATATAAACCCAGCCATTTTGTTTCTAGTGTTATTTGCAATGGTATTGTTGACAGACACAGAACCAATACAGAAACTAAACAAGTTGATCGCGCTGTTGTGTCCTTGGCAAAGCCTGAACAAACACGATAATATAGATTGAACATTATGGCACAAACCACATCCTTACCGCTTGAAAATTTTGATCAGCACCTGGAACACTATTCCTGGGCGCTAACAGAGCCAGACGATAAAAGAAACAGGCATGAAGCTGTCGATAAACACCACCCTGTTGTAATTTATCTGGCAATTTTGCGGGACGAAGCAGTGGCTGATTTTCTAAATCACCGCCTTAATATAGATTCAAATGCCCTGCAAGCAGAACTGACAGATAAAATTAATGCCTATGCCCATGATAAATTATATAACAGGGCAGCAATGGGCCACTTTAACCAATGGCAGGGACAGCAAACTCTTTTGGGTCATGACCCCAATGCCTTTATGATCATCAAAGCAAATCGCGATATTTTCTTTCCCCATTCCCTGGTTTACTTGAGCAGAAGTGAAAAGCACCGTGATTCCTTTTCACCCTATTTACTGCTAGAAATGATTATGCAGGAAGGGGCAAAGTTTCCCCGTGATCCATTGCTGAATATTTTTCGTACCGCCGGCATTACCGAGCACTTGTTTTTGGATCATCTCAACGCTTTAAAACAAGAGCAAATTGACCTTGAAGAGCAGCGCACCCGCGCCAGAGACCGTTTCACCGCAAAAATGGCAGGGGCCACGTATCTTGCTGCCCCCATTGTTCTGCCACCCCTGGCAGAAGCCATCCACAAGACAGCCATGTGGGCATCATCACCCAGCCGAATCCCTGATTTAGTTGCTTTGGGCTTGAGTGCGGGGGTTGGAACTGCTGCGGCTTGGGGTTTAGGTAAGCTTATAAAAAGTGCTTTTAGGGGAGAACCTTCCAACAAAAGACTTTATCGCTCAGTCAAAGTCGCACAAGCAGTTTGTATAACAGCGATGGCTAATACCTATATTAACCCTATTGTTCAGGATCGTGTATCACTGGACCGTGGCACTCTGTCTATAAAGATTTTTAAAGATAGCGCATCAAACAGCCGCTAGGTTTTTGATTTCCTGGATGTCCAATTCAACTGGCAAAACTTTTACTTGGTTTCGCACGGGGGCAGGCAAGCGCACAGCATCCTTGCTGGTGGTGTAAACAGGCACTTGGTCTTTTTCTGCTTGGCGCAAAATGTGGGTTAGTTCTTCTTTGTTAAAAGCATGATGATCGGGGAAGGCATATGTTGTCCCGATGTACGCCCCCAAATTGCGCAATGTATCAAAGAATTTCTCAGGCCGGCCGATGGCCGCAAAGGCCGTGATTTTTTTACCGTGCAGCTCTTCCATGGGCTGCGGCGCAAGCGTTGCGGTTAACGTTTTATCAGCAGGCAAACCTTGTGTGATACCTGTTTCATCTGGCCCAACAATCAAAAATTGATCGGCCCGTGCCAGCCCGCGGCTTTTAAATTCGCGCAAGGGCCCTGCGGGAATCAAGTGCCTATTACCAAACCCAAAGCCACCATCAATGACCATAATGTGTTTGTCTTTGTGCAAATAGGGGTATTGGAATCCATCATCCATAATGATAATTTCGGCCCCGGCGGCCACAGCTTTCTGTGCGCTGGTGGCACGATCCCGCCCAATCCAGGTTGGGGCCTTTTCTGCCAGCAATATGGCTTCATCCCCCACATCTGCAAAACTGTGTTTGTGCAAATCTACCTGCAACGGGCCTTGCTCACGTCCGCCATATCCATAACACAAAATATGAACCGTTTTTCCCTGATTCTGAAAATAATCTGCCATGGCCAATACTGTTGGTGTCTTGCCACTACCGCCAGCCGTTAAATTGCCAACGCAAATCACCGGCACCCCACATTTCGCAGGGGATGCAAAAGCTTGGCGCATAATTCCGCCCAACCCATACAGCCACCCCAATGGGGAAAGCATACATCCCATCACACTACGTCTTGCCCAAAACTTTGGCGCGCGCATGGTTTATTGATCCTTGTATAAAAGGGGTTTTAAAATGCGCATGACATCATCCAACACGTGCAAATGTTTGTTGGCCTGCTTGCTGGCAGCTTTTGCCATGGCTTTACGCACCGATGGAAAACTGAGTAACTTGGAAATGGATTCCGCCAAATCATATTCATCGCGGGCGGTAATCAAGGCTTCTCCTTGGCGAAACTCCCGGTACATTTTAGAAAAATTATCCATATAAGGACCCACAATAATCGACGACAAAAGCTGTGCGGGCTCAATTAAATTATGCCCACCAATGGGCACCAATGATCCCCCCACAAAAACAACTTCTGAAAGCCGATAGAACAGCCCCAATTCCCCCAGCGTATCGGCCAGATAGATTTGTGTATCTTTGCGGATGGTATCTTTTTGGCTGCGCTGATGAACGGGCAAGCCCATCATTTCTAAATCTTGGCGAATGCCATCCCCGCGCGATGGGTGGCGCGGCACAATGATTGTAACCAAACTTGGAAACTCTTTCATCAAGCGCTTGTGGGCCAGACCAATAATTTTCTCTTCCCCCGCATGGGTGGACGCAGCAACCCACACCGGGCGGCGGCGCAATTTCTCCTGCATCACTTTTTGTTGAGAGCTATTGGCTTTCAGCGGTGGGTTGGCATACTTCAGATTCTCAATCTTGCGCGTATTATAGGCGCCCAGCTGAATAAATTTACGTTCATCATCTGATGTCTGCGCAAACACAGTGTCAAACGCTTGTAAAACCTGGCGCACCAATCCACCAAAGGTCATCCAGCGATCAAAAGATTTATCAGACATCCGCGCGTTTAATAAAACTTTGCGCACCCCTTTCTTGTGGGCTTGCAATAACATGTTGGGCCACAGTTCTGATTCCAGCCAAATGGCCAAATCTGGCTTCCAATGATTTAGAAATTTCGTCACCCAGAAATGGCAATCCACAGGAGCAAATTGATGAATACAGCCCTTGGGCAGTTGATCCGCCATCATCTTGGCAGAGGTCAACGTCCCCGTTGTCACCAAAATCTTCAGGTGTTTATCTTCCTGCAACAAACGATTGATCATCGATAACATGGACTGGGATTCTCCCACGCTGGCGGCATGGCACCACACCAGAAACCCATCGGGCCGGCCAACAGAAGGCACACCCATTCTTTCAGACAAGCGGTCTGGATCTTCTTTGCCTTTTTTAATACGCAGTTGTAAGTGCAGCCTAATAAATGGCTGGAAAAGAATGGTGAAATATTTGTACAGAATATAAATCATAAAAAAAGAGCGCCTCTATCTGGGCGTTTCCCGCCCACACAATCTGTCTGCTTTGTTTGTAAGGGCGATCATCATATTTTGCAACTCCTTGCTTTTGGCTGAGATATCTTTCTCTTGCCTATCGACATAAAATGGCTCACTCCACGTAAAAACACCCTTGGTAAAGGGGCGGGCCACCCAAAACTTATCCCAGCTTTTTAAATGCTTCCCCCGCTTGGTAGAATAGCTAACAGCAATGATGGGAACATCTGCCATACGTGCCAAGGCCACTGCCCCATCGGACGCCTGCATATACGGGCCGCGGGGGCCATCTGGGGTTATACCAACAGATTCGCCTTTTTTCAATGTACGCATCATTTCTTTCAATGCCACAGCCCCGCCCTTGGATTTAGACCCCTGGATTGTTTCTATGCCAAAATGGGCAACGGTACGGGAAATCAGCTGACCATCAGCATGGCCGGAAATCAGCATATGGATGTTTTTTCCCTTGCTCCAACAGTATGGCATCATCAATAATCGGCCATGCCAAAAAGCCAGAATAAAGGGCTGCTTTTTATCCCAGAATTCTTTCGGGGTATCCAACCCATAATGGGTCCAGCGCGATGTTGCGTGCACAAGACGAATATACAAACTGCCAAAAAAACACAAAATGGCATACATCGCAGGATATCGCAGGATTTTCTTTAAACGCATGTTCATGGTTCTTTTAATCTACGCTGCTTGGGCAGCAAACTGCAACTGATAAAGCTGAGCATAAATACCATCTTGATCAATCAGGTCTGCGTGCTTGCCAAATTCTACCAGGCGACCGCCTTTCAGAACATAGATGATATCAGCATCCATAATGGTGGATAAACGGTGGGCAATCACCAGCGTTGTACGGCCCTTGGTCAGGTGCTTCAGCGCCTGCTGGATATGCTGTTCAGATTTACTGTCCAACGCCGATGTGGCTTCGTCCAACAACAAAATGGGGGCATCTTTTAAGATGGCCCGCGCAATGGCCAATCGCTGGCGCTGCCCGCCGGACAGGGAAACGCCCCGCTCGCCAATAACAGTGTCATACCCATCTGGTAGGTCCATAATAAAGTCATGGGCTGCTGCCTGCTTGGCGGCTTCTTCAATCTTTTCTTGGCTGGCACCAGGGCGGCCATATTCAATGTTTTGTGCGACACTTTGATCAAACAAACCCACTTCCTGGGCAACAAGCCCGATGGACCCACGCAAACTTTCCAAGGTAATATCCTGTATATTCTGACCATCGATTATGATTTTGCCCGAATCCACATCATAAAAACGCGGAATCAAATTCAACAAGGTGGATTTCCCCGCCCCACTTGGCCCCACCAGGGCCACAGTTTTTCCAGCCGGAATTTTTAAACTGATTTTTTCAACAGCGTTGTCTTCCTCGTACGAAAAAGTAACGTCTTTAAATTCAATAGCGCCCTTCTCCAGTGTCAGGTTTTGTGCCGCATTCTTGTCCTGGATAGAGGCCGGCGCATCCAGCAACCGGAATAACCTGTCTGCCGCACTTAACCCTTCTTGTAAAATGGCATTCAGGTTGGACAGTTTTTTCATCGGCTCATACGCCAATAATAACGCGGTGATAAAAGAGAAAAACGTCCCCGTACTGCGGGTATCTTGAATCACCTGACTGCCACCATAAAACACCACAATTACAATAGCCAACCCGCCCAATGTTTCCATAATTGGCTTACTGACCGCTTTGATTTTGGTGGCGCGGTAAAGCAAGCTAAACAACTGGTCGATCAATGAATGGGCACGCACAGATTCAGATGTTTCCATCTGATACGCTTTAATATGACGGATATTTTCAAACCCCTGATCCAAATGTGCGGTAAAAGACCCCATTTCTTCCTGGGTAGAGGTAGACACTTTACGCATCTTCTTTCCAATTTTAACGATGGGCAAAATCGCCACTGGAAAAACAAAGAACGAAAGCGTCGCCAAAACCCAATCTTGGTAAAACATCACTGCAACCAAAAAAACCAGCGTCAGTGTGTCTTTCCCCAAACTGGTAATGGTGCGTGAAACGGCACTGCGCAACAAATTAACATCATTAGTAAACCGGGAAATTAAGCTGCCTGTTGATGATTTATGAAAAAAGGCCAGATCCGCCCGCATCATATGTTCGTACAGTTGTTTCTGCATATCGGCGATTATTTTTTGTCCAACAAAACTTAACAACACATCCTGAAAATAGGTGGAAACACCCTTTAGAACGAAAACCCCCAAAATGGCGCCAGAAATCCAAAGAAGTTTGGATTGATCTTTGGCCACAAAAATATCATCCAGCACTGGCTCCATCAACTTGGCCATAGCTGCAGTACACGCCGCTGCCACAGCCATAAAAATAACCGCAACAGCCAACCGCCCCGCATAGGGACGGACGTATTCACGCAATAACCTGCGAAAAAGATAAGAGGTTGATTTATCCATGGCTTTGGTTTTAGCTGAGATTGCTTAAAAGCGCAATTCTCATCTTACATAAGGTCACGATGATGCTACGTCAAGAATCTGCCCATAACATTGAAACGCCGGATGCAAAAATTTATGGCCGCCTGTCCAGCGTTAGCAGCAAAAAACTGGTGATCCACCTGCACGGCATGACACATGCAATGCATTATTTCTTGGAAGTCATGGGGGCAGAAATTTTTAACGAACATGGCTATGACCATTATCGATTTAGTTTTTACACTAATGGGCCAGATGCCCGCCACGGCAACACCGTGGACATGACCACCCACCTTGCTGACACCAAGGCGGTGATCAATCATTTTCGCGGCAAATATAATGAAATTTACATCACTGGCCACAGCTTGGCAGCGCCAATGCTTTTGGCCACCAACCCCCCAGAAATTAAGGCTTTCAGCTTGTGGGACCCAGCTTTTGATGCAGAAACATTCTGGCAGACAGGAAACTATTTAACATACGATGCTGATAACAGTGAATATCATCTGAACTATGGCAATGTTTTTGTGCTGTCAAAAAAATGGGTGGATGAAATCAAAATTTATAACAACGATTACTGCCTGGATCTGGCGGCGCAAGTTGCAACCCCAACCCAGCTCATTATTCCAGAAGAGTCCATCTTTCTAGCAAGCCCGGACACATCCCCCGCGGAATATGGCGATTATTTTACCGGAGACTTTGACCTGGTCAAGATACCGAATTCTGACCACTGCTTTTCATACCCAGGAAATTACAAAAAACTGTTTGCAGAAACCATCCGCTGGTTTGAAAAATGCTAAAGCAACTATTTACTTTTACCAAACAAGCCCTTTTTCTTGGCTGCAGCTGCAGGTAAAGGTTTTTCTGGCTCTTTCTTTTCGTAGTAATGGTTTCCCCATACTATATCAACATGCCTTTTGGCCTCTCCCGTCAGGGCTGCGGTATCGCGCACTTTATCAATAATGGGGCGGCAAGCATTGGCCAGCCCTGCATCGCCCCTGGCGCCCCCATAGGTGCTAGCATAACAAGCCATTTCAGCCGCAACAATTGAATTGCCTGTCTGCGCTGCATAACCTGCAATTCTTTTTGCAACCTTATTGGCATGGTCTGGAAAATGTGCCGAAATATGCATCAATAAATGCTGAGATTCTTTGGCACGGGACTGTTCTGGGATATGCGGGATGCACCCCTCCATCACAAATGCCAGACGTACTTTTTCATCTTGGTTTGGGGCTAGATCTTCGTACTGCTTACGCATCTTTTTCCAAAGTTCATAGCTGGGAGTTAGCTCTTGATTTTGCATCTTTTGATACATATCTCGGGCATAGGCCTTGGCCGGTTCGTTCTTGGCTGTCCAAGCGTTTGCAGCTGTTCTTGCCATCGCCCTTTGTTCCTCTGCCCTTATCGCAAGAGCCTCTTGTGAACTAGCTTGAATTTCTTCAACTCGTGCGCGCTCTTCTGGAGTTATAGTGCGAGGTACACGCTTTGGTTCTTCAGCTGTGGGAATTTCTGCTGTTGGTTGGGGGGGCGATTCACTCATATTCCATCTCCTGCGATGATTGTTTGTTCCCAATAAGCATGGTATTACGAAACAATTGTGTCAAACACATTCCTTAAACAAACAAAAATAACAACAATATTACAGAAACTTGTAATTGCATTACAAAGATTAAAAGTGCTATCTAGAACATTATGGCAGCGATTGAAATTTCCCACCTAAAAAAAGACTTCCAAGTGAAAAAGGGCCAGAAGGGGCTGGGCGCCACACTAAAAGCTTTTGTTGCGCCAGACTATCGCACCGTGGAAGCGGTTAAGGATGTCAGCTTTTCCCTGAAAAAGGGGGAGCGCGTTGCCTTTATCGGCCCCAATGGGGCGGGGAAATCCACCACCATCAAAATTTTATCAGGCATTTTGCACCCAACCAGTGGCCACGTGGAAGTGCTGGGCTATATCCCGTGGCGGGACCGCCAAAAAATGTCCTATAAAATCGGCACGGTGTTTGGGCAGCGGTCCCAACTTTGGCAACATCTACCGCCATCTGATACATTCAACCTGCTGGCGCGGGCCTATGATTTGGAAGAAAGTTTTTATCAAGCACGGCTGAAAAAACTAACCACAGATTTTGAAATCAAAGATTTGATGGATCAACCCGTGCGGCAAATGTCCCTTGGCCAGCGCATGCGGTGCGAGATTGTCGCCAGCCTTTTGCACAAGCCAGAGATTATTTTTTTGGACGAACCCACTATCGGGTTGGATGTTTCAGCCAAGGCCATCATCCGCGATTTAATCAAGCGCGCATCCAATGAAGATGGCACCACCGTACTGCTGACATCCCACGACACAGGCGATATGGAACAGGTGTGTGACAGGGTGATTGTGATTGATGAGGGCAGCGTGCTGCTGGATCAATCGGTAGAAAAATTGAAAAAAGATTTTATTGACGAAAAGATCGTCCAACTAATCACAAAAGAAGAAACTTTGCAGCTGGACTTACCCGGCGTCACGCTGCTGGACCAAAAACCCCACGTCATGACCTATACCGTGAACCGGAGCCAAACCCCCATTGAAAAAGTCATCCAGGCAGTGCTGAAAAAGGGAACCTTGCGGGATTTATTGATCGAAGATCCCCCGCTGGAAGGTATCATTCAGCAAATTTATGCAGGCAAAAAAACAGCCCCAAAACGCAGGAAGAAAAAGGCGTGAAGAAAACTTTCAGAAAGTATTCTGCCTTTTTCCAACTGGGCTTCCGCGAACATATCGCCCATCGCACCAAGATTGTTGGGCGGTTATCCGCCCACATGGTTTTTATTCTGATTTTCGCCCAACTTTGGAAAACCGTCATTAACGAAAGTGGTATCAACGTTCCTTTCACCTTGGTGGAAATTGTATGGTACACAGCGGCGGCGCAACTGATTATGTTTGCCTCTCCCCGCTGGTTTATGAAGATTGGCGATGATGTGCGAACTGGCGATGTGGCCTATGCATTAAACCGTCCCATTTCATATATCGCCATGCGCCTGGCAGAAGGCGGCGGCGCCATGAGCGCCAACATGATTCTGTTTACCGCCGGTAGTGTGCTGGTGGCATATCTGTATACAGAAACTATTCCCGCCCATATTGCCAGCATTATGGGAGCCGTGTTGTTGGGGTATCTTGCATCCTATCTGCATTTGTTGTTTCAAATCTCCATCGGTCTTTCTTCCTTCTGGACCAAAGATGCCGAAGCACTTTACAGAATCTATCAGAAAATTCTGATCACATTGGGGGGGTTATATTTTCCTGTTTCCTATTACCCAGATTGGTTGGCGGGTATTGCCAATCTTACCCCCTTCCCTGCAATGATTTCTATTCCCAGCATGATGATCTATCAGCCCTTTGATTGGGGTATTTTCATCAATGGAATTGGGGTTTTACTGGCCTGGAACTTTATTGCCTTTGGTTTGATGGTATGGGTGTACAGCAAAGCCTGCCATAAGCTGGAGATTCACGGTGGGTAACAACATGAAAAACAATTGGCAATATTTTGTCGCGCTGATGCAGGTTAACCTGAAAACCATGCTGGCATTACGGTTTGCTTTTTTGCTGCGCACTTTATTTACCGTCTTGAATCATGGAATATACTTGATCATTTGGTATGCGTTTTATGACATGGTTCCCACCATTGGTGGATGGACATTGGATCATATTTTTCTGGTCTATGGCATTGGGTGTTTTGCTTGGGGGTTTGCCACTTTCTTTTGTTATGGCATTCGCATCTTGCCCCGCCAAATTGACGAAGGCATGTTCGATGTTTACTTAACCCACCCCAAACCCGTTTTGTTAAACGCTACCATCATGACCAGTCATGGGTCTGGTTTAGCAGAAATCATTGTGGCGTTTATCTTGATTCATTGGGCGGGTGTGCTGACCTTGGCTAAGCTCCCTTTGATCCTGGTTTTGCTGATTTTGGGGGCCAGTGTTTTTGTCAGCATTCAACTAATTCTTGGGTGCATTGGTTTTTGGGTCAAAGATATGAACGAGGCAAATCAGGAATTTTTGTATAATTTATTTCTGGCATCTAACCGGCCGGGGTCTATTTACACTGGCATTTACAAGGTGATTATTTACACGCTTTTACCGGTGGCATTTGTCACGTTCCTACCTGTCGATATTTTGCTGAACGATGATTGGGAAGCACTGGCGCTGATGCTGGCAGGCAGTTTTGTTATCATCCGCCTTGCATTGTGGTTGTTCCACCGCGGATTGACCCGATATGAATCTGGCAACCGCTTTGGCGCCATGGGCGCTTAGTCAGGGCTTAACCCAGCGCCACCAAATTTTTCATAAATAAATCTGCGCACGCATCCCATGAATAGGGCTGAACGTAATCAACACAATCTTGAGATTTTAACGTCAGGGCTTTTTGCACGGCTTTGGCCAAATCATCATCCAGGCAGCCCACTTTATCGCTTTTAATCACATCATTGGGACCTTGCACGGGGTATGCTGCCACAGGGGTTCCACAGGCCATTGCCTCCAGCATCACCATGCCAAAGGTATCTGTTCTGCTGGGGAAGACAAACACATCGGCACTGGCGTAATAGCTGGCCAAATCATCGCCCGTTTTCACCCCTACAAAGATTGCATCTGGAAATTTTTTCTCTAGCGCAGCGCGCTGGGGGCCATCGCCCACCACAATTTTTGTGCCAGATTTTGTATTGGGGATGTCCAAACCAAGGAAGGCTTCAATATTTTTCTCTACCGCCACACGCCCCACGTAAACCATGACGGGGCCTTTATATTTTTTCCGCAATACAGCCGATTTTTGGCCAGGGTGAAACACGGTGGTATCCACCCCACGAGTCCACAAATTGCAATTGGGAAACCCTTTTTTCTGCAGTTCTGTCAGCAAGTTTGGTGCCGCCACCATAATGCCCGATGATTTTGCATGAAACTTTTTCACCAGCGCCCACCACCAATCCAAACCAAAGCCCAAGCGGGCCTGAATGTATTCTGGAAAGCGGGTGTGATAGGATGTTGTAAAAGCCTTGCCATGCTTTAAACAATAGCGCCGGGCCGCCTGCCCCACAGGCCCTTCGGTGGCAATGTGAATAGCATCCGGCTGAAAGCCATCCAACAAGCGCCGCGTTTTGAAAGATGGCAGCACAGCCAACCGAATTTCAGGGTATGTTGGCAGCGGCACTGTTTTAAAATCTTGCGGGCTGATGATGAGAACCTCTACCCCCCGCTTGGCGAGCATTCTGACCAGCATCTGATACGTTCTGACCACACCATTTACCTGCGGTTCCCAGGCATCGGTCACCAGGGCCAGCTTTTGCACTTTTGTCACAAACCACAACCTTGAGTTTAGCGTTGATTTTCACACCATGGTGGGCCATTATGCCGTACATGGGTATTAAAAAGCTTTTTCTGTTCGTACTTTCTGTATGCGCAATTTTGGTGACAAGCGCAAGCGTTAGCTTTGCCCAAATTCCTGTTACAGCCAGATACTTTGGTCAAATCACATCCGGGGAAAGCGGCATTACAATTACCAGTGGTGACCTTATTCAAATTGTTTATGACGACAACAAAACAGATATTTTCGGACAAGGGGCTATTGATGATGGGGCTGGCAATTTCAACTTTACTGTTACGGTTGATTCCACTTTTGGGAATCCGCTGGCCACAATGTTATATCGCAAGGCCAATAAAATTTACTTCCTGGCACCAGAAGATAATAACACATTCAGCTTTCCATTTTTTGCAACACCAGCAGGCACCGCAACAGAGCTAAACTTGGTGATTAAAGATTTATTTTTAACAGCCGGCGGCAGCGGGGGCAGTACCGGTTCTTTTGCAGCCGATGGATTTGACGTTGACGGTAGCGGGGATTTCAGCCGCGCTGATATAGACGCCATTGCCGAAGCAGTCGGCCGCGGATCACGTGAAGCAAAATACGATGTAAACGGGGATGGTATTGCCAACACCCGCGATATTATTTCCGCCATTAAAGAATACCAACGGCTTTTATTCCGGTCACGCATTCAGGCGCAATAACGTGACCCACCTTTCCATTCAGCAACAACACAAACAAGGTGGTTTTACCTTGCTGGAAAGCTTGATATCTCTGCTCATTTTTACAACAGCGGCCATCACGCTGCTCACTCACTTACAAGGCTTGACGTTGCATGCCGTTAAGCTGGATGATCGGCACCAAAAGAACCAAGCTGTTGTTATGCAAAGTACGTTTTTCTCGGCAGCGCAGATTTGGGAATCTGCGCTGGATGAATCCGGCACAGTGGCGCTGACCACCCCCAACTTCCCAGCCCTTCCGCCAGTTTATGTGGACAACTTTGACACCCCCATAAACAGCACTGTTACACCCCTGCCGCAGAACGCCAACCTGCAAGGGTTTCGCTTTGGCCAGGATATTGGCTTGCCTTTCACGCTGATTTATCCCAAGCCGGGGAAGTCTCTCTAAGTTTCTGCTTTCTTTCGAGGATCATTTTTGGCTTAATTCTTACAAAGTAACCATAAAAAGAACATTGGCAGCATGCGGGGCATTTCATCCCTTAACCTAGCGATTTCATTTTTGATTATACTGTGCATTATCACAGCGTGCTTATTTATGCTGCCCATCCAAACATTGCAGGGGCAAAAATCAACCATCCAATATGCCTATGTCGAAAAAATAGCGCCCTTGCGATTAACAGACACCCATGATGCAGCACTATCTTTTACGGCCTTCACCCCGTTTGCAGATCATCTAAAAGCAACTTTTAACCAGCACCAAATTGATGATTTGCACTACAAGGCCGTGCGCTTAGAAAACAAGAATGACAGCCTGACTGAAGCCGCGTTTGAGGTGTTCTTCTCGGTCAATGACCTGTCCCATCTGGATACTATTTTACAAGCATTGGGGTCTGGTCTAACAGGTGAAAAGTTCAAAAATGTACAGGTGACAAAAGAAGAAAATTTACCCGGTTACAGGGTCACCGCCCATATCCAACTGGTGGCGGCCAAGGTGGTTGATTTATGAGCATGACACTCCCTGGATACCTTCTGGTCACCTTTAACCGCTGCTTGATGGGGTTTGCAGCCTTTACCCTGTGCCTTATGGTGTTGGGTATCACACAAATGCATCCGGCCCCTGTTTCTTTTACTGAAGTTAAAATCCCAACCTTGTTACCCAACCAAAAGCAACCCTTGCAAGTTGTAACGCCCGATTATTACCAAGCACCGACAAAAGCCAACATCCGCATTGGGGATATAACCGCTACTGTTGATCAAACCACTTATCACCTAAGCGGGGGCCACCCATGAAGATAAAACGTCACATCTTTGCTTTGTTTGGAATCCTTGTTTTGCTGCTAACAAGCAGTTGTGATACGTACAAAAAACACAACCCTTTTACAAGCAAACCACTTTCGACAAAACAGCAATTATACGCAGATGGATCCCCTGTTTTTAGAAAGATTACCCCTGACCACCAACCTTCTGACAGCGCAGAAGGCATCATGCAGCGCACAGCGCCAAAGGGCAGTGGCCAGTTTGAGAACATTGCCCTGTCTGATGAAAACACCCAGCCCAGCGTTAATCTTGGCAAGGCCAGTAATTTGATTCTGCCCAAACTAGCCCGTGACAGAACCACCAAAGCCTTTGAAGTTGATTTTCAACAAGTTAGCTTGAAATCTATTATTGATTTCATGTTTCAGGAATATATCAAACACCCCTTTACCATTCGCGAACCGTACACAGATGCCCAGGTAAACTGGCGTGTTTCTGGGGAATATAACGATGCTGAAATTTTGGCGCTGTTCGAAACGTTCATGAACATCCAAGGCCTGACTGTTCATCAGCAAGGTAAGCAGTTCGTTATCACCCAGCTACTGAATACAACACCCAGCTATGGGGTGGGTTTAAACCAAACCACACAACTTTGGCTGCTGAAGAATATCCGCCTGAGAGAAATTGAACCCTTGTTGAGCAAAGCTGTTTCCAACGAAGGGGAATTTATTACACTAAATGAAATCAACACGCTTATTGTTTCAGACAAACCCAGCAGCTTGGAACAGCTAAATACATTGATTCGCCGCGTTGATATCAGCCCCTTGCAGGGAAAAACCATCAGCATTTATACGCCCAAGTATTTATCACCCAAAACGTTGGTGGTGATGCTGCAAAACTTGCCAGCACAAGCATCGGTCAGCGCGGAAACAACTGTCACAGGGATTGATGCCGATGTGATTGAAGGCACAAACCGCGTGGTAATTGTGAACAATGACAAAGGCCAACAAAAAGCCATCGCTAAATATATTACAGAAATTGACCAACCCAGCGAAAGCATTCGCCAGGTGTTCCATTACAAACTGCGCAACCAGCAGTCAGGCGCCATTGCTGATACTGTCCGGAACCTTTTAAGCAGCTTGGACTTTCCTGAAGATATGGTGACCATTAACACCCACAACGATACCAACAGTTTGCTGGTAACCGCCACAGCCGAAGACTACTTTGAAGTCAAACGCCTGGTCGATAGTTTGGACTATGATGTACCATCAACCATGATTGACGCCACCATCGTGGAAGTTTCATTAAACAATTCTTTGGCCTATGGGGTGGAATGGTTTCTCAGCGGGAATGGGGCAGGCACCGCTGCGGATTTGGCTGTAGATTTGAACAACGTGGCCAACATCCCAACCCCCGCTGCAAGCCTGGGGGTTGTGTCTTTATCCAGCAGCCGGTTTGCCACCATTGAATTGCTGGCGACAGAAACCAATGTTCAAATTTTATCTCGTCCCCGGGTTTTGGTAAAAAACAAGTCCACCGCAGAAATCAGAAGCACAGATGAAGTGCGCGTTTTAAAAACACAGCTAATTACTGATGCATCCAGCTCTGGCACGAACTTGCCACAAAATGAATTTGAAGAGCGCATCGTGGGGATCACCTTGGAAGTGACACCGCAAATTGCTGATGATGGCACCATCACCATGGTGGTGAATATTGAAGATTCCCGCCAAGGCCCGACAGATAATTCCAGTGGCGTGCCCCAACCCACTTTTAATACACGCCAAGTCAGCACAGAATTTTTGGTGGGCGACCAACAAACTGTTATGATTGGCGGGCTGATTCAAAAAACCCAAAACCGCTCCAAAACCAAGGTTCCATTCTTCGGGGATTTACCAATTCTGGGTGATGCCTTCCAGAACCGGGCCGATGAAGAGCAACGCACAGAGCTAATTGTGTTCATCACGCCCTATATTGTCCGCAACCAATCGGCTGCCAGAATGATATCCGAAGCGTTTTCCGGCATTGACCTAGATGAGACAGACCCAGAAAAAGCAACGTCTCTGTTTTAGATCGTATTGACAGACAGGGGCCTGTCACCGCATCATTATCCACAGTTATGTTGTGGAAAACCCGTACCCTGCTCTGCCTTACTATTATATGTACCACTGCGCTACTTTCAGGGTGCGTCATCACCGGTGGCTCAACGACTGCCCGGCCAGACCGCGGCGAGTGGCTGGATATCAGCTCCAACATTTCAGAAACACGCCCTGTGCTGGCAACATCGGCGCAGGAAACGTCGGGGCAACCCCTGCACCGTTATTATAAGAACAGCGGGTTAGTGGCAATTCAACAGCAAAACATCCTGACCCCCTCACAAGCTAACTTTGACAGAATCGCCCTTGTGCGGTTAAAAATTGATGGGCATGAAGTGGATGTGTCCAATCTTTCGCCACGGCTAATTAGCAAAGCGGGAAAGTTCAGCAAAGTTTCTATCACGGCTGTACGCGTGGCAGATGATTTATCAGATATCGTCTTCTTTTCTCGCAGCCCTGTAACGGGCCACGGCTATATGACGGAAATTCCCCTAACCCTTGTAGAAGCCGGATTCAGCTTTGACTTTCCCATCCTTCAGGGGGGGAAACTGCAAGGCAAACCAATCGAGATTATGGAAGTTACCCATCGCCCTGCTTTGGCGCAGCCGTTGGCTCGCTTTCGGTATTCAGGTGTGCTAAATAACTAATCTATGTATTGCGATGTTATTGATCTTCGGGATTTTTACAGATCCCTACTAGGCAGGCTTGCTGGCCGCATGATCAATCGCTCATTGCGCCGCTTTTGGCCTAATGTAAAAAACGACCGCATCCTGGCAATTGGATATGCACCCCCTGTTCTTGGCCAATTTCAACAAACGGCAGAACGTGTGATTGCCGCCATGCCAGCCCGGCAGGGCGTTATTCAATGGTCTGGCCATGCTGAAGATAACCAAACGCTTTTAGTGCAAGATACACAACTACCCTTTCCTGATGTCAGCATGGATAAGATCATCCTGATTCATAGCCTGGAAATGACAGAGAACGCCACCCCCCTTTTACAAGAATGTTGGCGTGTTTTAAACAACAGCGGCAGTTTGATTGTGGTTGTTCCCAACCGCCGCGGTATTTGGGCACGCAATGATCGGACACCCTTTGGCCACGGAGCGCCTTATACCCGCTTTCAGCTGGATCGGGTTTTGCGCGATCACTTGTTTGACCCCACCCATTATGAACGCACCCTATTTACGCCGCCGGTGCATTCACGTTTAATTTTGTCTTTCGCCCCCCTTTTCCAACGGATTGGCGCCCGCTTCTTTCCACGATTTTGTGGCGTAATTGTGATGGAGGCCAAGAAAAAGCTGTACGCTGCCAGCATCTCCTCCAAAGCCAAAAAAGGGCGCACTGGCCGGGGGATCCCAGCCATTTCTAGCCCATAGCCTGGGTTTCTATTTTCTATTTCAACCTTTCTATGGGCAAATATTTGCTATAAAGGCAAAACATAGGTAAAATCCTATTAGACATTTGGTGGAATATGATGCAACCTATTCTAATTATGAGTGTACAAGACCGTTTAATTCAACTGATTGAGGAGTCAGGGGAAAGTTTTGCAGAAGTTTCGCGCAAAATTGGAAAGAACCCAACTTACCTTCAGCAGTTTGTTCGCTATGGGCGCCCCGCCTATCTGCCAGAATTGGTGCGCCATAAGCTTGCTCAACACTTCCAGGTCGATGAGCGAGAATTTCGTGACCCCGAATATTTACAGGAATTACAAATCCCTAAGACGCCAATTACTGATAAAAATTCTGGTAAAGTTGAAGAAAGATCAGATGCGTTTCTCTCCAAAAAATCACCCCTTCTGTCGCCCAAAGACAAGCAAAAACTACTGACCATTTACGGCACGTTGACCTCTCTCTACCAAGAACAGGGCGCAGATCTTGCCCCCACCACAATCTTGGAAAGAGCGCTGGAAGAATTAGAGCGACAAAAAGGTAACGATTCCTAAAAAATAGGATAAAGACGATTTTTTACTTGATACATAGGATGAATCCTATATACTAACTTACATGAGCGTGGATAACCTTAAACACACAGACCAAATGCTAGGTAAGTGCCTACGGCTTTATCGAACATTAGGCGGCATGACCCAAACTGAACTTGGGAATATGGTGGGGGTTTCTTTTCAACAAATCCAGAAATATGAAAATGGATCGACCCGCATTAGCGCGGCACAACTTCTGAACTTGGCCAGGGCCCTCAAAATATCCGTGATAGAATTTTATGACCGCCTGGAAGAGATCGACTACCCAGAGGACAGCCGCCCCAACCCCAAAACGATTGAAATGCTAACGGTGTTTCAGCAGCTTCCCCATAGTGTGCAACGTAATACGGTGGAACTGCTGAAATCTGTTTTAAAGCCCAGCTAAAGGGCTAAACTGTAGCTGCGGCGGCCCAGGAAACAATAAGCAACAAAGCCAGTAATTGAATATAACATATGCTTTCTCCGATTAAGCAGGAGAAAGCATATAAAGGAATGGCCCCGCAAGATAAGAACTGCTCAACACAGATGCCTGAAAAGCCTACCTATTAGAAAATTAAAGCCAAAACCCCAATATAGGCTGCAATGCCAGCACCGGCAACGAATGTAGAGCGCCCCTTCACAAACACAAGTAAAGATTGCTTACTAAATTTTTGCCAGGTTTCTTTCCACGTCATGGTCATAAAGTCTCGCTGAGACATAATGCCCAGCAGATCACCGTTGTAATCAACAATCGGCATATGACGGAAATGCCCTTCTGACATTGCCTCGGTCACCGTATACAGGGGCGCATCTGGCGTGGTGCTAATGGGGTCAGGTGTCATGACATCCTTTAGTTTGGTTGTCTTCACGCTCAACTTTTTGGCAACAACACGTTTCATCACATCTCGTTCCGAGAAAATGCCAACCAGCCTGCTGCCTTTAACCACTGGCAAAGCCCCAATATTGAGCTTAGCCATTAGCTGAGATGCAGCTTGAACCGTCATATTTGGGTCTGCCGTACAGATCTCTCTTTTAGAGTCCCGTACATCGTACATATCTTCAACAGTCAACATGGGCTTTTTTCCTTTCTTCTAAGCTGTTTGGCCGGGCGTGCAATAAACCAACTGGTGTATTTTCCCAGCCCCTTGCAACTTTACGTCCAATAAGTTATAAAAAAGGTATCCACCTGATATACCAGGGCTTTTCGTTATCATTGCGAGAGTGGAATAATAAAAACCCCTACCAATGCATTGCATTCTGCAAGGCAAAAGGCGGGCTTCCTTTAAGCGGGGGTGACTAGGCGGCAGTGTTTTGTTTATCAGCACGCCCCAAAAGGCGCGCAACCCGGTCAGAAATTTTTGGGCGTACTTGATCTGCTTTGTGATCTTTGGCCAAAGCAAACCCAAAGCACAACATTTCTATGGCATTTGGCGTTCTGGATCTAACGGTATGAACATCCTCTTTTGTTTTACAAAGCAACAAAAGGGTCAGATCTCCCCCCTGGTAAATCAGTTTCGTGCCCGTAACACCTGCTTGGGAGATTACTTCCTGAAACATTTTCTGGGCCGAAGGTTCATCAACGCACCCCATATGTTCGGCGGGGTCTTTATAAACACTCTCTCGCAATTTTCTGGAAACACTTTCCAGCTTAGGATAAGGCCTTTCAACTGTACGCTCATAGGCTTTTGTCGTTCTGTATACAACACGAACAGGCAGCCCCCCCTCAACCGTTAAAGGCAACCTATCCCTCAATAAACTTGTATTTTTAGGGTTATCGACCCTTACTTCAAAAACCCACTCGTTGTCTTTTAAAACAACGGCAGAGCTGTCTACAAACTGAGTCCCTCTCAATTCCGTGTCCCTGCGCTCCAGGGCGCTAAGAACTTCGCGGGATAATGGCAAGACAACCTGAACTGAAGGATTGTTTTTGGGCATGATAGGCATCTCCTAAATCTCTTTTGGAAGAGAATACCAGACCCACACCCAAAAACCAAACTTATCGATTTAAAACGTCTTCACGCGTGCTTTCAGCAATCGTCATTACTTGACCAATCAAATCTGCCGGCACGTTCAGCTCTTCCAATGTTGTTTGCAGATTTTCTGCAACGGCATCAAAGTGCATATCGTTCAAGCCTTCCAGATGGGCATGGGCTTTACGCATGCTGGGTGCAGGGTATTGGGGGCCACCAAAGGCCATGGCCAAGAACCGTTTCTGCTTGGCGCGTTGGCCTTCCATATCAACGGGGTCAAAATAATGTTTGATGCGGTCATCCGCCAAAACTTTTGTGTAAAAAATGTCAACAGCGGCATCAACAGCAGCACCGCCACCAATTTTATCATACAAAGTTTCTGTCATAAGAATTCTTCCTTTCTTCTTTAATTTTAAAAGAAGTCTACTCCTTTCTATAAAATTGAACAGGGGCAAAGTGACGCAGGTATGTCAGATAAATTATTTTTACAACCAAAGAGAGGATAGAGATCCTCTCCCCCAGATCATCAGAAGCCAAACATTAGCTTTCTATCTCTTTCAAGAACGCCGCCACATCCTCGTGGGCGTGGGTGTAGGGCGTGGACATATCCCAGACTGCTTTATGGAGAGTGCGTTGAAGATTAACCAGCTCACGACTCTCAATGGTGAACCCGAAGCTCTCTGCCCGAGAAGATGTGAACACAATTTTATCACCGTAAATCCAGTATCCCATAGTGAAGTCCACTGCGTCAGGAGCTTGACGAATTTCGCGTAAAAATTCAGCGGTGCCTCCTAAAAAAGGGTAACGCTTAAAGTCAATCAGCTGCTTCCTAGGCCAGACCACTTCAATAGAAATATTACGCTTAATACGCTCTTTGTTATGCCAATAAAGAAAATCGGCAGTGACCGCTTCTAAGCTAGCCTTGATAGGCCACATTACATAAGTTTGGGTATCTGGATACAAAAGAACATCCTCAAGGGCTGACTGCAAACCTTGTGTCCCTTCAAAAGTAGTCATTTTGGGAGACATAAGACTAAGGCCCGCGCGCTTCTGAAGCTCTGGCAGGAAAGTCTGTAAAGATTTGCGCTTAATTTCCAACTCTTCAATGCGGCGCTTGTAAATGAAGTCCAATTTTTCTCCGGCTTCGGCGATAAACAGCTTTACATTGTTCCGGCTACTTTGCCGCACACAGCCTGCATCCTGCAAGCGTTCAAGGTAACCATACAAACTGGCACGGGGAACGCCCAATTTTTTGATTAAAGCACCTGCGGTCGATGGGCCAACCTCTATCAAAGCTAGATAAACCCTAGTTTCCTCTTCTTTCAATCCAATGGCCTGAAATATTTCTTGCAGCATAATCCCCTCATTGTCGCATTCTGACGACAGATATTGTCGCATCATCACGACAACAATTTGCTTTGTGCCACATACACCCTTATGAATCAAGCCTTCATGGAAAATATATTTACACCAACTCAAGGTATATGGGCGCTCATTATTTACGGAACATTCATGCTCGGGCTTGCGTTTTGGTCAAAATATCGACATCAGCAAGACAGAACAGAGTTCCTGCTGGCGGGTCGTAAAGTTGGCGTTACATTCGGTGCGATGTCCGCAGCTGTATCCTGGATTTGGGCACCAGCACTGTTTATAGGGTCACAAAAAGCTTATGAACAAGGAGTAGCAGGGTTGTTTTCTTTTGCTTTTCCCAATTTCTTTGCCCTGATTTTCTTTTCGTTTATTGCATTAAAGGCGCGCAAGATTTTCCCTAACGGCTTTACGTTGCCACAACTGATGAAGAGAAAATATGACCGAAAAACCCACACCCTGTACTTGGTACAATTTATTGGCTTACAAGTCTGTTCTTTTGCTATTCAACTGCTGGCGGGAAGTACGTTAATTTCTCTTTTGACGGGACTCAGCTTTCCAATTGTGGGCCTAAGCCTAATTATCATTGCATTATCATATTCCCTCATTGGGGGTCTGAGAGCATCGATCCTAACAGATGTCATTCAAATGAGTTTGATTCTACTTGTGATCGGCATTGTAGTTCCAACTGCTGTTGACAGTGCTGGCGGGATTGACAAAGTCGCCGAAGGCTTAGCAGGCATCAACGGAATTGGTGGAAATTTCTTGGATCCATGGATCTTATACTCATTTGGTATTCCTGCGGCCGTCACACTTCTAACTGGCCCTGCAGCAGACCAAATGCATTGGCAGCGCGCTTTCTCTTTAAAGTCAAACAAACAGGTTGTCAAAACATTCACCCTGGGCGCATGCCTCTTTATTGCCGTACCCCTTTCCCTTTCTACTCTAGGGTTCTTAGCTGCAAACCCCGATGTATCAGCAGGGTGGGAAATCACCACCACCCAAATGATTGGGCCAACCGCCGTGGCCAAGCTTCTCCCCGACATAATGCTGCTTGGATTCAGCATAATGTTAATTTCGGGGCTATGCTCAACGTTAGATTCAATTTTATGTGCGGTTTCCTCCCTCACTGCCATTGATATTTTCAACGAACATAAAGATGAAAAAACGCCCAAGGGCCACAAAGTATTTTTGGCCCGGTTGGGAATGTTGGGTGTGGCCTTGTTTGGGCTTATGATGATTATGATTCCAGGCATTAACATAATCTATCTTTGGTTTTTTGCCACCACCTTTCGTGCGCCTAGTTTTATTCCAACAATTCTGACGATGTTCTGGAAACCTATGAGCAGCAATACTGTTTTTTGGGCGATCTTATCAGCAATTCTGACCGGGGGACCAACGTACGTCACGGGCGCTATTATGAAAAACCCGCACTTAATTGTGGCTGGCAGCCTTCTGCCCCTGATTATTAGTGCAGGAGTTTGCGTGGGGTTGACCAAATTCTCGGCACATCAAAAGCATTAAGGAAGATATGGTGGAGCCGATCGGGATCGAACCGACGACCTTTACACTGCCAGTGTAACGCTCTCCCAGCTGAGCTACGGCCCCTTAACCATTTATAACGCAGTGCCTTGTCTTCTGCTCAGCTGGGTTTCCACCCCTATCGCCCTTACGGGCTATTTGAGGGAAGCTGAGCGATGGCCCTACATATACTGAAGAAGCTAGATTAATAAAGAATTTTTCGCCCTTGTCAAACATTTCACAAAAAAGGGCTCCCGAAGGAACCCTTTTAGAATCTATTGTCTGAAAATATCAGGTCTTAATCTTCAATTGTTGGTTTAGGGCTTGGGACAATTTCCACGCCTTCTTCCAACTCTGCTAAATCTTCGATCACAGAATCCTCTTCGCTGTCATCATCATCCAATTCTACATCTTCGATGTCATCCAAGTTGATTTCATCGCTATCATCTGCACTTTCCTCTACATCGGGGTCTACAGCTTTGACTTCTTCCTTCTTAGCAGATTTCTTATCTTTATCTGCCTTAGAAGGCTTCGCAGGCTTATCTACAATAATTTCATACACTGTTTCGCAGCTTGGGCAGGTAATCGGGTCTTTTTTAAAGTCATAAAACCGTGTTCCGCAACTGCGGCAAATCCTTTTAACGCCCCATTCTGGTTTGGCCATAAGTTTATCTCTCAACGTTGATGGTTTTTTTTCGTCCTGTATGGCATTGCCATGGCAAAAATGTGTTGTCAACTCTTAGCTGCAAAAAATCAAAATTATGCTTTCTTTTCAAATCAAGTTGGCCAAGAATAGCGCCCATGATTATCGCAGTAGATGGACAAGCCGCTTCAGGCAAGGGAACACTTTCGCGGCGCTTGGCGCACACTTATAACCTGGCATATCTTGATACAGGCCTTATTTACAGGGCTGTGGCCAGAAAAGTGCTGGAAGCAGACGCCAAATTTGAAGATGAAAAGGCAATGATCAAAGCCGCTGAAGCGCTGCACCCAAAAGATTTGGAGAGAGATGACCTGAGAACAGACGAGGTCTCTCAGGGGGCCTCTATTGCCGGAAGCATTGCCGAAGTGCGTAAAGCGCTGCTGGAATTTCAGCGGAATTTTGCTGAAGACCCCCCAGCAGATAAGGAAGGCGCCGTTTTAGATGGCCGCGATATCGGCACTGTTGTGTGCCCAAATGCAGATTTTAAGTTTTTTGTGACAGGAAATGTCGAAATTCGCGCAAAACGGCGACATAAAGAGTTGCTTTCCAGTGGACAAGACGTTATATATGCCCGCGTTCTTGATGATTTAAAAGAACGGGACGGGCGAGACGCCGGACGCACTATCGCACCGATGAAAGCTGCAGAAGATGCAGTTCTTATCAATACAAGTTCGATGGATGCTGAAGAGGTCTTTGCGATAGCCGTCTACCACGTAGGGAGAATGACTTAAAAAAATCCCTATATATTTTACTCTAGAAAGGCTCTTTCATTATGCCGTGAAAGAGAATGGTGACTACAATGGCAGCGACAGCAAAAAAGATGGATATTGAAATCGAAGATTTTGCAAAATTACTAGAAGAACACGGACAAAGCGAGAATGAATCTTTCGAAGGACGTGTTGTAAAGGGCCGTGTGGTTCGCGTTGAAGGCGATATGATCGTTGTAGACGTTGGGCTGAAATCTGAAGGCCGCATCCCCCGTAAAGAATTTGGCGCCAATGCCGAAGGTTCGGAAATCAAAGTAGATGACGAAGTAGAAGTTTACGTTGAGCGGATGGAAAACAAAGAAGGGGAAGCCGTGCTTTCTCGTGAGCGTGCGCGCCGCGAAGAAGTTTGGGTGGAACTGGAAAAATCTCATACAAAATCAGAGCCCGTTACAGGAGTTATCTTTAACAAGGTTAAAGGTGGATTCATGGTTGATATTGATGGCGCAATTGCCTTCTTGCCCTCTTCGCAAGTTGACATCCGCCCCATCAAAGACCCCAGCGTTCTGATGAACAAACCACAGCCATTTATGATTCTGAAAATGGACCGCAAACGCGGAAACATCGTTGTTTCACGTCGTGCGATCTTGGAAGAGTCTCGCTCTGAAACGCGCTCTGAACTTATGGGCAGCATGAAAGAAGGCTTGGTTGTTGAAGGTCTTGTTAAGAACATCACTGATTACGGTGCGTTTATCGATCTTGGTGGTTTGGACGGTCTATTGCACCTGACAGACATTTCTTGGAAGCGAATTAACCACCCATCAGAAGTTCTAACTCTCGGCCAAAGCATCAAAGTACAAGTGATTAAGTACAACCAAGAAAATGGCCGTATTTCACTTGGCATGAAACAGCTTGAAAAAGATCCATGGGATGAAGTGGAAATTCTATACCCACTACAAACCAAGTTCAAAGGCCGCGTCACAAACATCACTGATTATGGTGCGTTTGTTGAATTGGACGATGGAATTGAAGGGTTGATCCATGTTTCTGAGATGAGCTGGACGAAATCTGGCGCACATCCTGGTAAAATTGTTTCAACAAGCCAGGAAGTAGAAGTGATGATTCTGGAAATTGACCGCGATAAACGCCGCATTTCTTTGGGGCTGAAGCAGTGTCAATCTAACCCATGGGCATACTTCGAAGAAAAGTACCCCGCTGGAACAGAGCTGGAAGGTGAAGTGAAAAACCTCACTGACTTTGGTCTGTTTATGGATCTACCAGAAGGCTTGGACGGAATGGTTCACGTTTCTGATATTTCATGGGACAAATCTGGTGAAGAAGCCTTGAAAGACTTTGAAAAGGGTCAAAACATTAAGGTGAAAGTAATCGACATCGACCCCTCCAAGGAAAGAATTTCTTTGGGAATCAAGCAACTTCAAGATGACCCATATGGCGAAATCTTTGAAGGCTTGAAAAAAGGTCAAGTTGTTACCGGAACAGTTACATTGATCCAAGACAAGAGTGTCGATGTAGAAGTTCAGGGTATTACCGGAACTATCAAAAAGAACGATCTTGGCCGCGACCGCGCGGACCAGCGTCCTGACCGTTTCGCTGTTGGTGAAAAGGTAGATGCTGTCATCACACGAATTGACAAAATGGGCCGCAAGCTTGAATTGTCGATCAAATCACGTGAGATTCAAGAAGAGAAAGATGCAATGAAAGAATACGGCTCTACAGATAGTGGGGCACAGCTAGGAGAAATCTTGGGTGGTGTTCTAAGCAAGGCAAAGGAAGACGCCCCTGAAAAGGAAGCTAAGAAAAAAGCTCCTGCGAAGAAGGCGGCTCCAAAAGCTAAAGCCAAGAAAGAAGAAAAAACCGAAGCCGCAGATGATGCAGCCAAGGAAAAAACCGAGAAGTAATTTTCGATCTTTTTTGACTATGAAGATTAAGCCCCACAATTTTCTTTGTGGGGCTTTTCTTTTCAGAAGAAACTTGACCTGTCCGGCCGGACTTGGCATTCTGATAGAAATTAACCAATTCGGTTGTAAAAATGACAAAGTCAGAATTAATCAAACGGTTGAATGCAACCCATCCCCACCTCTACCTACAAGACTGTGAGCGTATTGTTCAAACAGTGTTTGACGAAATCACAAACACACTAGCAAGTGGTGAACGTGTAGAGTTGCGCGGGTTTGGCGCCTTCTTTGTAAAAAGCCGCCCTGCACGAACAGGACGCAACCCCAGAACAGGGGAATCGGTAACAGTGCCAGAGAAAAAAGCACCGTTTTTCCGAACAGGGAAGAAGTTGCACGAAGACCTGAATACCTAATTATTTAGAAAGTTAGGGGCATGATTGGGACTGCTTTAAAATGGATCCTTGGGGGTCCCCTTACCTTGTTGTTTGTTATCTTGTGTTTAAGCAACACACAATCTATCGCTATATCATTGTGGCCACTGGCGTACGAACTGGTGGTCCCACTTTATCTTGTTGTTCTAACAGGGGTGTTTTTAGGCTTTATTCTAAGCCGTATCTTGCTTATGTTTGAGCCGAAAAAACAGAAGGTGAAAACAACATCACCCCAAAATGCGAAAAAAACTGATACAACACCGGAAAGAACAGACACACATGACCTTACAGCCCTTGCCCCATAATCCCATTGCCGTAGCTTTAGACGTTGAAACAACCAAAGCTGCACAAAAAATCTGCCAGGACTTATCAGGCAAAGTTGGGGTTTTAAAGATTGGGTTGGAGCTTTTTGGGAATGAAGGCCCCAGCGCCATTACCAAATTGAAAGAGTTGGGAATTCCCATTTTTTTGGATTTAAAATTGCATGACATTCCAAACACTGTTGAAAAAGCAGCCAAAGCTGTTGCAAAGCTGGGCATCGATTTTCTAACAGTCCACACAACTGGGGGCCAGACAATGCTGGAGGCCGCCTTGCACGGTGCCAAAACCGGCGCTGATGAAGCCAATGTGCATCCCCCAAAAATACTTGGCGTCACCGTTCTAACCAGCCTGGGTGAGGATGACTTTGGCAGCATTGGGTGGCAAGAGTCATCCCAAGATCAAGTTGTCCGGTTGGCCAAGCTGGCCCATAAATCAGGGCTGCGGGGATTAGTTTGCTCTGGCCAGGAATTGGACGTTTTAAAGCCCCAATTACCAGAAATGACATATGTTGTCCCAGGAATTCGTCCCAACTGGGCTGCCGCCGGTGATCAAAAGCGGGTTCTAACGCCTGCCGATGCCCTGGCAAAGGGGGCTGATTACTTGGTGCTTGGCCGGCCCATCACCCAAGCAGAGGTACCAAGCACAGCTGCCATGCAAATTCTGGAAGAGATCAACCAAGGAAGGGCGGCCTGAAAATGGTGAACGTCCGCCTCACAGGTGTTACAACCCCCACAGATGGCATTGCCGCCGCTGAAGCTGGATACAGCATGGTTGGCTTGGTTTTTGACCCTGACTCCCGCAGATGCTTGTCTGCTGCCGCAGGGGCCGCAATTGCCCAAATTTTAGGTGATAAGGTCACTGTTGTAGCCGGCGTCAAAGATGGGGGCGATGAAATGCTATTTGATATCGTCCGGACCGTTAAACCGCAGATTCTGGAACTACAAGGTGATGAAAGCCCGCAACGGGCCCAAATGATCAAGCATAAGACAGGTTGCACCTTAATGAAAACGCTAAAGATCTATAACGAATTGGATATCGCCAACGCCCAAGCCTATGCAGCTGTGGTGGACTGGATTGTTTTTGATGTCAGACCCAACAAACCTGCCAATGAAAATCAGGCACAGGGCCTTACCCAGGATATGGCTGGGCAGCGCTTTGATTGGTCCCTGTTCAAGACAGTTCGCCTGCCCATTCCATGGATTCTGTCTGGCGGGCTGGATCTGGACAACGTGCAAACCATCTTACACCACAGTGGGGCAGATTATATCAATGTTTGCTCTGGCGTAGAACCCAGCCCCGGCCGCAAGGATATCGCCCTGATTAATGAATTTATGCAATTAGCAAAAACAGCTTAATATCAAAGCGTTATAAAGTATGGGGCAGTTTCTGTTTGCACTCTACCCCTATTTTCGTGTACAACAAGCAGCCGTCCCAAAAAATCATAAAAAAAGCGGGACTAAATAGGATGCAAAAGAACAAAAAGGTAATTTAGAATGAACTGGTTAACAAACTTTGTCCGGCCCAAAATTCAGGCCCTTGTAGAGAAAAAAGATGTCCCAGAAAACCTTTGGGTAAAGTGTACTGGGTGTGCGCAGATGATTTTTCACCGTGACCTAGTTGAAAATAAGCATGTTTGTACCAATTGCGGTCACCACATGCGCTATCCATCCATTAATCGCCTGCAAGACCTGTTTGATGACGGCAAATACAAGCTGATGGACGAATCTATTGTCGCTGTTGACCCTTTAAAGTTTAAGGATCTAAAACGCTACACAGACAGGCTCAAGGCCTCACAATCCAAAACCAAGCGCAAAGATGCGTTAATGGCCGCCACAGGGAAACTGAATGGCCAAAAGGTAACGGCAGCGGTCTTTAACTTTGGCTTTATGGGCGGATCCATGGGAACTGCTGTGGGCGAAGGAATCGTCCGCGCGGCCTTGGCAGCTGCTGAAAAGAACACCCCTTTCATCATTTTTGTTGCCAGCGGCGGCGCCCGCATGCAGGAAGGGATCTTATCCCTGATGCAAATGCCCCGCACCATCATTGCTGTTGAAGCACTAAAAGAAAAAAACCTGCCTTTTATCGTGGTTCTGACAGACCCTACAACGGGGGGGGTTAGCGCCTCCTTTGCTATGGTGGGGGATGTGCATATTGCAGAACCTGGCTCGGTCATTGGATTTGCCGGCGCCCGCGTAATTGAAGAGACAATTCGTGAAAAGCTACCAGAAGGTTTCCAAACGGCTGAATACTTGCTGGAACACGGCATGGTAGATATGGTGACAACGCGCCATGAAATGCGCGATACTTTGGCCCGTGTCCTAGGGCTATTGACACAGCCCAAATTGTCTTTACCAAAAGCCGCATAAACCATGCAACAGCTGCCGGATTTACTGGCGTATTTTGCCACTCAGCATTCCCGTGATATTGATTCGGGCCTTGATCGTATTTTAAAGCTTCTGGAACATTTGGGCAATCCCCATCATCACCTGCCCCCTATTATCCATGCTGCTGGCACCAACGGTAAAGGATCCGTCCTGGCGTTTACTAAAAGCTTGCTGGAAGCAGCCGGCAAGGTCACCCATCGATATACATCGCCCCATTTAATTTCATTCCAGGAGCGCATCGAAATTAAAGGCACCCCCATTTCTGATGAAAAACTGGCAGAATACCTACAAAAGATTGAAGAAGTCCATAAAACAGCAAACCTGCCCATCAGTTTTTTTGAAGCCACAACGGCGGCGGCATTTCTAGCTTTTGGGGGGGCAAGGGCAAATTATGGGCTACTGGAAACGGGGCTGGGCGGCCGGTTAGATGCCACCAATGTTATTGACAAGCCAGCCTTGGCTGTGATCATGCCGATTGATTTTGACCACACAGAATTTTTGGGCAGAACCCTGGAAAAAATCGCCCGCGAAAAAGCCGGCATTATTAAAGAAAACAGCCCTCTGGTTATTGGCCCCCAACACGCAGAGGTTTATGGGTATCTGACACGCTATCCATGCAAGTCCATCTTTCAATACGATAAAGATTGGCACGTCACCGTGGCAGAAGATCATTTTGTGTATGAAGGGATGAAAACATACCAATGCCCCTTGCCATCCTTACAAGGGACACACCAGATCTATAACGCCGCCACGGCAATTGCCTGCCTGGAGGTTCTGGGGGAAGAGATTATCCCGAATGCGCTGACCACGACAATCTGGCCTGCCCGCTTTGAACACTTAGCGGAGCTTAGTACAGAAAGCATGGATGTTTATCTAGACGGCAGCCACAATGTTTCTGGCGCCAAGGCTTTGGCTGAAACGTTAAAGCAATGGCCGGCAGAGGATGTTATCCTCATGGTTGCGTGTAAGGAAGGCAAGGATATCAACGAATATCTGAAGATTCTGGACCCTATATGTAGCGAAATGATTTTCCCCGAAAATCCTGAATCTTATAACAAAGCCCCCGCTGCATATCTTCTAGAAACGGCTAGGAACCTTGGTATAGAGAGTCGCACTATTAACAGCGTGTGGGCTGCATTGGATCAAATCAAGGCAGAAAAAAACCGCAGCCCTAAAATAGTAACGATCTGCGGTTCTTTATACTTTGCAGGTGAAATCAAAAGAGAACTTGAGAAAAACAGAAAGTAATCCCTAAACGTTCTCTTCAATCCACTCTTGAATTTGTCCTTTGGGAAGGGCCCCAACCTTTGTTGAAACAGTTTCCCCATTTTTGAACATCATCAATGTTGGAATCCCACGCACACCGTATTTTGTGGGCGTGTCTGGGTTATCATCAATATTTACTTTAACAATCTGCACCTGCTCGCCCATTTCAGCAGCAAGCTCATCAATTGAAGGGGAAATCATTTTACAAGGACCACACCATTCTGCCCAAAAATCTACAACAACAGGTTTATCTGAACTCAGAACCTCAGAATCAAAAGTAGAATCGGAAATTTTTTTTGCTGACATGTTTTGTTACCTTAATTTGTGAACGTTTCTTTTTATGTAAGCTACTGTCAGTGAAATATCAAGAGCTTGTCGTCTCATGCTGCAATACGCTGGCGTGCCAAAATTTCTGTCGGGATTTCCAGCAGACTCGCATCTTTGGTAAAAATCAACGCACAGCGGACTTCTTGGTCCGGGTACGCCTTTTGCACAGCCTGTTGATAAGCAGCCAGCTGACCAATATAACCAGCGTCTACCCCCTCTACTGAGGTGGGCACTTGCCGGTTGGTTTTAAAGTCCAAAACCCAAAACGTGTTGGATGCCCTGACCAATCTGTCAATCTGCCCTGTCAGAACACCGCCCCCAAGTTCCGCGGTGATGGAAACTTCCTGATAGGCATTCTTATCAAACACAAAAGACAAGTGGGGGGCAGAAATAACCTTTGTCACTTCTTCATAGTAAGCCAATTTTTGCACATCCGTGGTTTCAAAAGTTGTTAACAGCCGACCGGCCACATCTGTCCACTCTGTTGCAGAGTAAGAAGGCAGAACCTCTAGCAAGGCATGAATAGCTTGGCCGCGCAGCAAGCTTTCTTTTTGGTCAGAGAAGCTGCGGGTTTTTCGCACTTTCCTCGCCGTCTCTAACCCCAATTTTGAAGGGCGGATTTGGGCAACAGCCCCCTCCACAGGGGCGGGGGCCCTCACCCAGTCAGCCAACTGCTCTGCATTGGTCACCGTTTTAGACGGAACGGCCGTTTCAACATCTACCGTTTGGGAGGATGTTAGCTGCAAGGCAGTACGGCCGGCAATTTCAATCTGGGTGGCACTGTCTTCCAGACCCTGCCAAATCATATTGTACCAAAGCTTATCACTCCCGCCGGACCCCACTTGTCTACTGTTCATAGCCCCCGTCACATACAATCTATCTGCCGCACGGGTCAGCGCCACATACAACAACCTGTTATACTCTTCATAGGTTTTGGTTTTGATTTTACCTTTAACTTTTTCAGTTTGCGTGATGGCAATTTTCTTAGCTGGCAACCACAAAAGCAGTTCAGATTCTGCATCTATCTCCATCTTGATGTTAGAAGGAATGTGCGGATCAGCAAAAGTATCGGCCAGAAAAACAATAGGCGCTTGCAATCCTTTGGATCCATGCACTGTCATAATGCGCACCTGATTCAAATCTCCCGCTTCCTGATCACGTTTCAGTTCTTTTTTCTGGGCTGTCATCCAATGCAGGAACCCTTGCAAGCTGGGGGGGTGATCTGCTTCGAAGCGGCTGACCTCTGCTAAAAATTCCTGAATAATTTCATCGCACCCCCCACCAAACCGGCTAAACAGCACCGCCCGCCCAGACTGTTCATATAAAAGCTCTGCCAACAAGGCAGAAGGGCGTACAAAATCTGCTTTAGCCAAAAAGTGGGAAAGCTGATTCACAATAGAGTCAAATTTCTCATTGTGTTCCTGCAAGGTTTGCAAAGACTGCCAAACACTTCCTTTACGTCCATGGCACAGCTGGAATAGTTCTTCTTCAGTCACATTAAAGAAGGGGGATTTCAACAAACTGGCCAAGATCAAATCATCTTGCGGTAAGGCCAAAAATGATAAAAATGCCAATAAATCTTTGACCGCTAAATCATCTGTCAAAATCAATCTATCTCGTCCAGCTACTGGCACGCCATGACGGGTCAACGCTGCTTCCAGCTCCACAGCCAAAGGTGGACGTTTATACAGCAAAATCATAATATCTTTTGGCTCTATAGGGCGGGCTTGCGATCCCAGCATCTCTTTTTCTTTCAGCATTCTGGCAATGCGGCTGGCAATGGCATCTGCCATTTCCGCCGCAGCTGTTTGATGATGCTTGTAGGTTAGTGGCAAGGACCAAGGCTCTGGCGGTGGGGCTTTTTCTGCCCCAAAGGCGGGCCAAATCTCTACGACACCCTCTTCCCCTTGACGCTTTAAGAAGTGCTCTATCTTATCTTCATACAAACCTTGCTGCGCATCAGCAGTGGAGAAAATTTCATCTACAGCCTTTAAAACAGGATAGGTAGAGCGGAAAGATAAATGCAGGGGAACCGGCGTCCACATCTGGTTTGCAGAGATCACTTTATCGACAAAGTATTTTTTCATACGGACAAACTGATCAGGTACAGCACCCTGGAAGCTGAAAATAGACTGCTTTAGATCCCCCACCACAAACAGTGTGCGGTCTTTCTCTCTTGCTTCACCAGTATAAAAGTCCCCCACCAACAACTGTAAGATTTCCCACTGAGCGGGGCTGGTATCTTGGGCTTCGTCCACCAAAACGTGATCCAACCCTCCATCCAGTTTGAACAAAACCCATGGGGAAATCCCTGGCTTTTGCAGCAGCGCTTTGGTGGCAATTACCAGATCATCAAAATCCAAAACGCCTTGCTGGATTTTTAAATCCTGATAGGCAGATAAAATGGCTGTGCCGATTTTCCAAAGTGCCATGCTGACATCTACAACATCGGCCGCACGTAATTGCTGTAAAACCTTATCAATATGCTGGGATTCTGTTCCCAGGGCATCCAAAACATCGGCCTGCTTTTTATAAAGCGCTTTACCCGATAAAGACTCCGCCGTTTTTAAATTCTGATTGCTGTCATAAAAAAGATCCGCATAGCTGCCTAGCTCTACAGCTTGTTCTTCTTTGCTCAAGTTTTCAAACGTGGCGATTTTTTCAGCCAATGCTTGAAATGTAAATTTGCCCGTCCGCAGAACTTCGCACACACCTTTCAAAGATGTACGGTTATCCAAAAAGTCCTGTACAGATTTTTCGGCAGAAAAATCTGCCGGCAACCCAACTGCCTTGGCAAGGTGATCTTTATACCCCGTTTCCGTATACCTGGCATTCAATTGCGCAAGAGTGCCACGCCTGGCCAACATGGTGCCCACCACATCCATCAAGCCACGCTCCCCAAAAGTTTGCACCAATAGTTGGAACGAGTCAGCCAAATCATCGTTGGGGTTTTGATTTATATTTTCTAAAACTTGATGAACAGCCCGTTGGATTAACTCACCTGTTTCTTCCAAAAGCGTAAAATGGGGGGACAACCCTGCTTCTAACGGAAACCGGCTGAGGGTGGACTGACAAAAGCTGTGCAACGTCATGATACGCAAACCATCAGGCACATCCAGCAGCAGGCTGAAAAGTTGCCGCGCTTTAGGCAGAAGATTTTCTACATCTTCATCAGGGGCCAGAAACGTAATTTCTTCTCGCAAGTCCTCTGCGGGTTTTGTCAGCCAACTTTGGGCTTTAGCTAAAATACGCTCCTTCATTTCTGTGGCAGCGGCTTTGGTATAGGTCAGGCACAAAATGCGCTCAGGATACGTGCCCGATAACAGCAGCGCCAAAAAGCGGTTGACCAAAACCGTGGTTTTTCCCGTCCCGGCTGATGCCGACACCCACACGCTGCTGGCTGGGTTAATGGCCAGCTGCTGTCGGTGAAGGGCCTGTTCCAAAACCTGACTCATGCAACAAACCTCCGCCATTCTTCTTCCCGGGCCAAATGGTCATAATCAGAATACTTGGGCCGGTGGTCTGGATTTGGCGCCGAAAGATATGGCGTTTCTGCTTTCTGAAATTCTTCCAGCAATGCTATGACACCTTGTTTTGTTTCCTCCAACAAGCTCAAATCTTTGTCAGTAATGAATTTAATTTTGCCGCCCTCACGCCCGCCTTTCAGGTGCCAATACTGCATCCCCACCTGAGATGTGTCTGCGCGCACGCCGGGGAATCCACCATTGGCCACCAGCACCCCTTCCAAAACCAACTGCGGACTGAGGCCGGCTTTAACCTCTCCTGTTTTAGGGGGCTGACCGGTTTTATAATCAATCACCGTCACAGTTCCATCCCGCAAAATATCCAATCGGTCTGCATGGGCAGATAATGTAAGTGTGGATGTTAAGGACATTTCCCCCTGCACCTCGCACAGTACTTTTTGTCGGTGGGGGGCAATGGTTTTTTCTGTTTCCAAGAACCAATCAGCAACTTGCAAAAACCGTGGCTGCCAAAAGGCCAAAACCCCAGCCCTGTCCTGAAACGCAGAAAAGGCTTCCGCCCCAATAGTTTTTAACGCATCCGCCCCAACAACGCCGGTTGATAAATACGTTTCAAAAATACTGTGCAAAATTTTTCCGTAATCCATAGCTGCGGGGTCTGCCGCCAGTGGGTTTAGTTTTTCCAGCTTTAAAATGTGCTTTGCATAAAAGCCATAAGGGTCGCGCTGAAGCTGTTCAACATGGGTCACATACATTGTAGTGGGGCGCGCAGATTGAGGGGGGCACGGGGCAGGTGGCGCAATCATAACAGCGGGGTCTATATCCTGCCCATCCAATAATTTGCCCCAAACTTGCAAATCTTCCCGCGTTTGTGGCCACGTTTTTGAAACCCCCTTCACATCGGCATAGGCTTTAACCCGCATTAAAAAGCGCGATGGCAAGGTAGCCTTTCCACCATCTTGTTTGGCACGAGTTAGGTGCACTTCTTTGGCTGAAACATGCTGGCAAAAGTCGTGGGCTGTTTGCCCAACCCGCACATCAGGAGATTGCAACCCAAACTGCTTACGCATGGGGCGACTCATCCACGGGTCAATTTCGGGGTCGGGCGGCCAACTGCCTTCATTCAGGCCCGCCATAATCACAACATCTGGCTTTTGCAACCGGGCTTCCATTAACCCGTATAATTTGGCACGTGGGTGGGCTGGCCGGTGGGTTGTACATTTTTGTTGGGCAAACAAACCACCCAAAACCTCTAGATAATCGTTCAAAGAATTGACTGCAATATCAATTGTAGATTCACTTAACTGCACCAAAAACCGGCCCAAATGAAATGCCTGATGGGCATCTTCGTCTGTCAGGTCTTCTAGCTCCCAACTAAAATCGGGGGCAACGCATTTTTCAAAACTTTGAATATGCGCCTGCAAATATTCCTGGAAGCTGGCTTCTTTTTGTCGACAAATATACTGCAATGGCTTCAGGGCCGCTGCGATGGATTCAACAAATTCTGCTAACTCAGGACGCTCTTCACACAGACGCTGCAAACCATCCAAACCAGCGGGGGCCAAACCACGCAATATACCAGTATTTAGCTTACGGCTAAGCTGGCGAATATCTTGCCGGGCCTTACCCAGCTCACACAAAGGATGATCCAAAAAGCTGAGCAGCGCAACAGGATGCCAATTTTGGACGACAACATCAGCCATCAATAAAAAGAAAACCGCCGTTGGGGTTTTCAAAAGCGGCGTTGTACCGGCATCATCCAAATCAACTCCCCAACGCTTTAGGTGCTGTGTTAAGCGCTCTGCCAAAGCAGTGTCTGCCGTAATAACTGCCACTGTTTGATCAGGTATTTCCAACGCCTGACGGACCACCAAGGAAATGTAAGTGGCTTCCTCCTCCAATGTTTTTCCTTCATAAACAGCCAGGTTTGGCAAGACTGGTGCGTCTCCCACTTGCCATTCATGAGTGTGGGCTGCGGGCAGAAAAACCTGCTGCCATAGGGCAGAGTCAACATTCTGACTAGCCGGCCACAAGGCAACATTTTGTGGCGTTACATCTATCTGTTTTAATGTTTGCCCCAAAAGGTATTGCGGATGAGTGGGGCATAAATCTTTCCATGTTTCTGCAGGTAAATCCATCAACCCAGGCAAGACAACACACCCATTTTTAAGATCACTAACGGTTTTCATTAAATCTGCCGTTGCGGGGATACTGCCCGTTGTGCCCGCAACAATAATGGGATGAGCTGGTGGCGTTAATTCCCACAACGCGCACTGAGCAGCCAACACTGTATTGCGATAAGTTACAGGGTCACTAACCCCGCGCTCATTCAGAATTTTTGGCCAGTGTTGGCGCAAAATATCCAGGAACAAAACGGTCTGCTGCCAATGTTCAGATAAATCATCCGGCACAAGATTTTCCAGCGCGGTAAAGTCGATATTTTCGGTCTGGGCCTGGTCCAGGAATTTCCCCAACTCAAAAGCAAGCATCATCGCCTGGGCGGGAGAGACCGACCTTAAGCTGGAAAACTCCTCCGCAGCATAAGCTGTAATCAAATGCGCCAACAAGCACTGCCTGTTCAGGGGCAAAATGGGGGGTGTAATATCCATGGCAGTTTGCACTTGGGCTATTTTTGCCTGATCAAATTCAGCCTTAAAATCGTTAAGATCAGCAAAATCATCCCCCAAAGAGATAATTCTTGGTAAAAATACCGCTTTATTAGGTGATTTTTGCAGAAAAATATCACCAATCACTTTTTTACTACGGTTATTTGGCAGGTATATCGTCAAAAAAGGTAACTGATCGATAGAATCTTGGTATTCACGCAAGATTCCTGTCACCAGAGACTCTAAAAAAGCATCACCGGCGGGAATTGTGAAAACCCTCTGCTGAAAGATAGATCCTGCCATTTGCCTTATGTATTTCTTATTTATCAGAGTTCAAACTTTTGCTGGTCTGCATTTTTTCCAACTTTTCTTGGGCCACTTGTAATTGACGTGGGGTGCCCACATGGAACCAAGACCCTTCATGCAAGATGCCATACAGATTGCCATCTTCTTCGGCTTGATCCCAAACTTTATTGATGGAAAAGTTTTCGACCTTTGTCTTTTCATAAGCCCGCGGATGCCAAATATGAACCCCCATGTACAAGTATGGGGTGACTTCCTGCTCGTACCGCCGGCGCATGCTGTTATCAGGTTCCAAGAAGAAATCACCTGGGCTGTGTTCATCTTTGTTGCGGATTGTTTCTGCCAAACCAACCAAAGAATCCATTTTTTCTGAATCCCAAAAATTGGCCATAATTTCTAATGTCGGTTGTGGGCCATTCAACCATAAAGAATCACTATTCAAAACAAAGAACGGATCAGAAAACCAATCTGGTTTTGCCAACAGCATGTTACGCACACCACCTCCTGTTTCCAGAATGTCTTCCTCTGCCACAAACTCCAAATTAAGGCCTTCATAAGATTCCACAAACGATTTGATCTGGTTGCCCAGGTAATGGCCATTCACACAAACATTCTCAACGCCAGCTTCTTTCAGATGATCCAACACCCACCCCAGCATGGGTTTGCCCCCCACTTCCAACAGCGGCTTGGGGGTAGTTTGCGTTAATGGCAGCATGCGCTTGCCAAAACCAGCGGCAAGAACCATGGCAGACTTAATCATGAGAAACCCTTTCTGAATCTGGGATGTGTGCCTGTAACCACCCTTTTAAGGGGGTTAAAGCTGCATGAGAAATATTATAATTGATAATTTCCCAACAGTTGGGAATAAATGTTAAGTACCTGGCATTTTCCTGACCAACACGGGTGAAAAAGCCCAAACATTTTAACGCCAAGGCCACAGCCAAAATTGCAAAGTCCTGATCAAACTGCTGGGTATCTGTAATATTTGCAGCTTCGCAAAACATTCTTTTATAGTGTTCTGTTTTCTCAAAATCATTCTTCAACCGAGGCGACTGCAACACATGCATCAAATCAAAGGCGGGCGTTGCCATCATATTGCCCTTGGCAGGGGTGAAATCTTCAAAATCAATCAGGCCACACTGCCCAGGCGCTTGCCTGTCTGGAAAGTAAAACAAGTTTTGCGCTTCAAAATCCCCATGCACCAAAACAGGTGGAAGCTTTTCTGTCTGTGCGATGAGATTTTGGAAAATCTGCATGTATTCAGCCTCGGCCGCTGCTGATAAGGATGAAGATCCATAGGCAGGCACATAGTGAATTAAAAACTGGCGAACGCGATTTTCCCAATACTCCCACCCAAAAGCGGTGGAATCTTGCAAGGCAATTTCGGGATCGGCCGTGGCCAAACACACCAATGTTTCAATGGCGGCCTGATACAATTCGGCGGGGTTAGTGTTATTGTCTTTCAATAGCTCAAAATAACGAACTTCGCCAAAATCTTCCTGTAGCACAAAGTGGTTCTGAATATCGTGGGCGTAAACCTTTGGCACAGACAACCCCAGACGAGACAACTTTTTCTGCATAAACAAAAACGGTTGAATATCGTCCATTGGGGGGCGGGCTTCCATCAAAATGGCCACTTGCCCATCGGGCTTGGTCAGACGCATAAAGTGACGGGTAGATGCATCTTTCTGAACGGATGATCGGGTAGCCCCCGCCCAACCGGCAACGGTCAAGAATTGATCCAAGCTCTCATTCGATGATGTGCTTACAGCGCAAGCTGCCTCTGTTGCCATTGGCCTTCCTTTTTAATCTCAACGTGGCGTTCTTCTTCTGTTTTACCTAATGATAGAGAAATCTCCAAACGATCTTTTGGCAAAAAATCCCCCAGGCGCTCTGGCCACTCAATCAAACTGATGCCAGTGGCTTGGGCTTCATCCAGGCCCAGCTCTATAATTTCTTCTGGGTCTGTCAGGCGGTATAAATCAAAATGAAAAACAGGCGGCGATGTTTCATACTGCTGTACCAGTGTGAATGTGGGGCTGGGGACCAGCTCTGTATTGCCCAGGGCCTGTATAAAAAAGCGCGCAAAAGTAGTCTTGCCGGCACCTAAGTCCCCGTGTAGACAAATAACGTCCCCCATCTGGCATACAGGGGCAATTTTTGCGGCCAATTGTCGCATTCCATCCAAATTTCCAACAGTTGTTTGCATTGTCCTCTTTTCTTTCTGCTTAATACCAGCTATATGAACAGGAAGTTATAGGAGTGTCAAAAGATATGACGGATACAAGACAAGAAACAGATGTTGTTGTAATCGGGGCCGGCCCCACAGGTTTATTTGCCACTTTTCAGTGCGGCATGCTGGGATTATCCTGCCATGTTATCGATGCTCTGGACATGATTGGCGGACAGTGCACAGCCCTTTACCCAGAAAAACCTATTTATGACATTCCGGCCCACCCCCAAGTTTCTGGAGAAGAGCTGATCCGTAACTTGGAAGAACAGGCCAAGCCTTTTAACCCCACCCATCACCTTAGCCAACAAGTGATGACACTGGAAAAGCAAGCAGATGGCAGCTGGCTGGTGGGCACATCCAACGGAACAGAAATTCTGACGAAAACTGTGATTATTGCCGCAGGCGTTGGGGCTTTTGGCCCAAACCGCCCGCCCTTGAAAGGGTTAGAAGAATATGAAAGCAAATCCGTGTTTTACATGGTCAGATCGCGCGAAGATTTCCGCGGCAAAAAGGTGGTCATCGCCGGTGGCGGGGATTCTGCACTGGACTGGGCCATTTCCCTTTCTGAATTAACAGAAAAAATGTACGTGGTGCACCGCCGCGATAAATTCCGTGCAGCACCAGATTCTGTCAGCAAACTGCATGCTTTACATGAAGAAGGAAAGCTGGAGATTGTCACGCCATATCAATTGGCGGGGCTACAAGGGGACAACGGCCAACTAACCGGTGTGCAATTAAAAACCCTGGATGGGGAAGAACGCCTGTTGGACGCCGATAGAATGCTGGCGTTTTTCGGCCTGTCCATGAACCTTGGCCCCATTGCCGAGTGGGATTTGGATTTAGAGAAAAAGCAAATTGTTGTGGACCCGTCTACCTGTGAAACCAGCCAGAAAGGCATTTATGCCGTGGGCGATATTGTGACGTACCCGCACAAGTTAAAGCTGATTCTGTGTGGTTTTTCAGAAGCTGCCATGGCAGCCCACAGCATCCGTGCGGCCATCTACCCGGACCAAGACTTCCACTTTGAATACTCCACCTCCAAAGGCGTGCCGGGCGACAGCAAAGCCGCTTAGGGTTCAGGGGAATCAGCCGCCAACGCTCTTTCCCGCAGATGGAGACAACTTCAGACATCAGATATGTGTAATTGTTACTGTTGTAAGAAACAACAACGGTGATACAAAAATATGAATCAAGACGATATTAGGAAAATCCTAAAACACAATAATGTTAATGGTAACAAGAAAAGTAAAAAATATATCTGGCGAACACAAAAAGATAACAAGGTAAGATCTTCTCATGCAGATCGTGACGGAAAGATCTATGATTGGGATGACCCGCCTCCAGGCGGGCATCCGGGAGAAGACTTTGGGTGTCGTTGCTGGGCAGAACCTATTGAAGCATTAAAGGAAGAAAAGAAGAGAATTTCAAAAGACCCCTTCATACAGTGGCCAGGTAAGCTATCGATTCCAGCTTCTTTTATTAGATATTTTAAAGGGACTGGAAACGGGATTCTTACACTTGACCAAATGGGATTGCTGGATGATATAAAAAGATCATCAGGCACCGAAAAAGCAAGAACAAGATTTAGAGAACAGTTAAGGGGTTTTATTGAAAATGAAATGATAATTTCTCAACCAGGAACTTACCCACTAGAAAACTATTTTGAAAACAGCTACAGCTTTCATGATCAGAGTATTATTATCGGCAATGGGACACTGGGGGGGCACTTTCAAGGGAAGTGTAACAGTTGAAAACGATAGTAAATACAAATTCAGTGGCGACTTAAGCTTGCACTTAAAAGATGCATTTATAGATCCTTTTAATATACTTAATGTTGTGAAAGATGATATTGACCTTCCTGGTACAAACCCTTTTAAAATTATTGGATCATGGAAAGAACTTTTTTTTGGAGTTGGGCAACTAACATTCCAGGCCTAATAATATATAGAAAGAACATTTTTTGACAAAAGAGCCCTCAGACAAGTATGCAAAGTTCCGAAGAATGGAAATGAAGTTTGCAAAGTACCTTCTTGGGTTTGCAATCTCTCTTTGGGTTATTTTTGGACTGCTGGTTGGATTAGTCATGCTTTCTCTATACATCAAAAATAATAATGCGCGCGCACATATTGTTGAAGATATCTACTTGGACGAAAGATGGGACGAAAATATTTTCGATATTGATAAAGATGGATCCCCCCAAGTAGAAGATGTGCAACTTATTTTAACGCACAAGGGATTTACCTATGGCACATGTGCTAAACCAAAGGGAGATTGCTTCTTTTTTATTAATCATAGCACTTTGTCAATTGACCTCTTGGACAAGATTCTTCTTGATCAAATTATAAGAAAAAATAGCTTATATGAAATTAGTGAAGAATGCGCGCTAACACCGTTATCTTATATAGGCGGTATAGAAAGGCCTGCTTATCTTTGTCTTAAAACAAAGTATGGTCGCTAAAAACTCTGAGACCCGCTGGCTTCCAAGCCAGGATGGTCTTCCAATTCTTTCTTGGCTTTTTCCACCAATTCTTTATTGGCAGGTTTTTTGGGGATGCGCAGGGTAACAGTAGTGCCGTTGCCTGGTTCTGATGCCAGATCAATTTGGCCATCATGCAAATCCATAAAGCTTTTCACCAATGACAAACCAAGGCCAATGCCAGAGCGCCGGGTGGGGTTTTCCCCCTTGCTGAATTTTTCAAAAATTGTGGCTTGTTGATCTGCCGGAATACCAACCCCTGAATCAATAATAGTCAAAACAACTGTGTCTTCTGTCTCTTCTGCATTCACGGTAATTTTGCCCCCGTCTGCCGTGTGTTGAACGGCGTTCAGCAGAATGTTGAATATGGCTTGGCGCAACCGTTTTTCATCGGCTTCAATCGCCCCCATTGTTTCTGGCAGCTGGCGGATAATTTCCAGGTTTTTCGCATTGGCGCGTTTATCTAAACTGCTGATAACCCCAGCGATTGTTTCACCCAAATCAAAGGTTGTGTATTGCAGGGTCATGTATCCCGCTTCAATCGTCGCCAGATCCAGAATATCATCAATCAAGCCCATCAGCTCTTCCGAAGCTGTGAGAATATCGCCCATGTATTCGCCCTGCTTATCATTCAATTCGCCAAAATACTTGTTGTTCAAAATTTCAGCAAAACCCCGAATGGTGTTCAAGGGGGTTCGCAAACCGTAAGACACATTGGCGATAAATTCAGATTTTAATTTATCTGCCGCTTCCAGGGCATCGTTGCGCTCTCTCAGTACAGTTTCCACACGGAATTGATCAGTAATATCCAAATAACTCAATAGAGAGGCCCCATCAGGCAGCGGCACCACAGCATAATCCAGGATTTGTTCGTCCGTGCGCTCCAGCCGGCCTTCCCGTGCCATGCGATCCGTGTATAGGGTAATCAGATGCTTTTTCAGCGTTGGCCAGTCCCCGTTAGCATGGGGAAACAAGTTTTGGTTCAATTCCAACACATCGGATAAATGTGGCTCTTCTTCGCCCTCTGGCAAGGTCCATTGCTTGCGATACGTGGGGTTAGACAGCTTCAAGCGGCCATCACTGCCGTACACGGCAACGCCCTCATACAAATTATCCAGCGTTTCTTTCTGCACTTCCAACAACGTATTGACAGATGAAGTCAGATCCATTTTTTCTGACACATCTTCATGGAAGAATAACAACCCCCCTTGCGGATGAGGGGAAACAATAATCCTGAACGTCCGACCATCGGGCAGGTGTTGCAGTTCCTCTTTGGTTTCTAGCAGTGATGTGAAAAGTTGGTTGCGCTCTTCCTTGAATTTGGGAAAATCTGACACCTCTGGCAGCAAGCGATTCTCGCGCAGCTTGTCATAAATAGCCGACAGCGTGGGCGATGTTTTTAAAAATGCCTCATCCAGCTGCCAAATATCGACAAAGGCAGAATTATAAAATGTCAAACGCTTGTCCGTACCATAAATTCCAATGGCTGTGGCCATGGTTTCCAACACTTGCTGGTGGCCTTTTTCCAAACGCTGGACCTGACCTTCCAGCTCAAACTGGTCATTCAAATCACGGATATAGCCAACGGAAACAAAATCTCCGCTGTTTTTCAGGGGCAGCTCCAACACTTCAACATAACGGCGCTGGCCGCTCAGAATCAGGTGGCCCTTTATGGTGGCGGCCTCGCCTGTTTTGATAACAGCTTCACCCAGATCTTTGCCATCCTGCCCAGCAAGGCCGGCAGCAATTTCCGGAATTCTGACATCGGGCTTCACACCCATAGCCCGTTCATAAGCCAAATTAACCAACACCAAATTGCCATCGCGACTGCGCACCCAAATAGGGACGGGCACGCTATTTATCATGGTTCTCATTAGCTCGCGGCGCTTTTCAATTTGCAAAGATCGCTCTTCCAGCTCAGCCAACTGACTACGCAAATCTGTTTGATCTATCAGACAGATCACATCAGCCAACGTCCGGCTGGACCCATCCATAGACTGAACCGTTGGGTCCTCTGCCCGATAACCAGAAATCTGATAAATTTTGCCCGTTTCTGCCCGTACTGCCACGGCAAATTTCTTGCCAGATTTTCTAAGCTCACGCACATGACTATCCAACGATTCTTTGTTAGGGGCGTCGAACAATTGCAATAATCTTGAATAAGCCGGAATATCAGGGTTAGAGGATTGCGGCAGCATCGCCACCATGGCCGGCGTGGTATATTCCTTACCGTTCTGTAAATCCCAATACAGCGCCCCCGATGTAATTTGATTCAGCGTGACAGCCGAAATCGCCGCCGCAAGGGGCGTCGGATCATCATCTTTTCCTTTTCGAAATAGGCCAAGCACCATGAGTCTTTCTTGGGGTCCTTCTTAAATATGTTCAGTATAATCATATTATGCAAAACGCATACAGGCGCCATTATATGCATAAGGGCGCCTGTAAAACAAGAAAGGACGAAGCCTAAACCATTAATACCTATAGGCTTCAGGCTTGAATGGCCCATCTACATCAACGTTGATGTAATCAGCCTGTTCTTTTGTCAACTTAGACAGCTTCACATCCAGCTTTTCCAGATGAAGCATAGCAACCTTCTCATCCAAGTGCTTGGGCAAAACATAAACCTTATTTTCATAAGAATCAGTATTTCCCCACAGCTCAATCTGCGCCAAAACCTGGTTGGTGAAAGAAGAACTCATCACAAAGCTTGGGTGACCTGTAGCACAGCCCAAGTTCACCAAGCGGCCTTCAGCCAACAGAATGATGCGTTTGCCGTCTGGGAATTCAATTTCATCAACTTGTGGCTTAATGTTGGTCCACTTCATGTTGCGTAAAGATTCAACCTGAATCTCGTTATCAAAGTGACCAATATTACAAACAATAGCGCGGTCTTTCATTGCACGCATATGGTCCAACGTGATGATGTCTTTGTTTCCGGTTGTTGTTACAAAAACATCAGCCGTGGGTGCCGCTTCTTCCATGGTGACAACGGTGTATCCTTCCATGGCAGCTTGCAGCGCACAAATGGGGTCAATTTCCGTTACCATCACACGCGCGCCTTGCGAGCGAAGAGCCGCAGCGGACCCTTTACCAACGTCACCAAAACCGGCAACAACACAAGATTTCCCAGCCAACATTACATCTGTCGCGCGCTTGATACCATCGATCAAAGATTCACGACAACCGTACAAGTTATCGAACTTGGATTTGGTTACAGAATCATTCACGTTAATCACAGATGTCAGCAAGGTTCCTGCTTCTTCCATTTCTTTCAAACGGTGAACACCTGTTGTGGTTTCTTCTGAAATCCCTTTGATTTGCTTTAACATATCTGGGTTTTTCTCGTGCATCATGATGCTGAGATCAGCACCATCATCCAAAATCATGTTTGGCTCCCAACCATCGGGGCCTTTGATTGTTTGGTCAATACACCAAACGTACTCTTCTTCTGTTTCGCCTTTCCAAGCAAAAACAGGAACACCTGTTGCGGCAATGGCAGCAGCTGCATGATCTTGAGTAGAGAAAATATTACAGCTGGACCAGCGCACTTCTGCGCCCAACGCTGTTAACGTTTCAATCAACACAGCCGTTTGAATGGTCATGTGCAAACATCCAGCAATGCGCGCGCCTTTCAACGGTTGTGATGCAGCGTACTCTTCGCGCAATGACATCAGGCCAGGCATTTCGGACTCGGCAATGCTAATTTCTTTCCGGCCCCATTCGGCCAAGCTGATATCAGCTACTTTATAATCTTCAGAATTTTGTGTGGCGGCTACCGCAGACATGAGTATTCCTCTCGTTTTAAATTGATTTATTGGGTTCTTCTTACCTATAGAAGTTCCCTTTAAAAAGCTAGCCTAAAAGACTAAAAAATGCCCTTGAGTCCCAAAAAGATATGGATATAATCACCCCCAATTAACGGAGAATCTTTGCTGCAAAGGGGCATGACCCACCTGACAGTTACCCCCCTGATTACAGGGGAAGTTCTGGCAGTGACCAGGGAGCCCAAACAAAACGGAAGTTAAGTACTTACTTCACATCCCGGTGCAGTAACTTGGCATTGGGCTTTACCTTGTTCAGCCATTGGTGGAAGGATTCGGCCAAAAACACAGATCGGTGCTGGCCACCGGTGCACCCAAAAGCAAAGGTGACATAGTTTTTCCCCTCCTGCTTAAAGCGCGGAAGCAAGGGATCAACCATTTCTGTTACTTGGGTGAAGAACTTTTCAAAATCAGGATCTTTTTGAATATATGCCTGCACGGCTTTATCGCGCCCATCTTTTTCTTTTAAGTCTTCATCATAGAACGGGTTTTTTAAAAACCTGACATCGAAAACAAAATCAGCTTGTGGTGGCACACCCTTGGCAAAAGAAAAAGACATCACCGTATACACGGTACGTTTAGTGATATCGGGGTCAAAGTCTGCCAACAAGGAATTACGCAAATCAACGCTGTCAAACTGCGTTGTTTCGATAACGTAATCAGCATGTTCTTTTAAGCCCACCAGCATTTCTCTCTCTGCACGGATGCCTTCTATGGCTTGCTCATCCTTGGCCAAGGGGTGGCGGCGGCGCGTGGCAGAGAATCTGTTCTGCAGCTCATCATCTGAACAATCCAAAAACAGAATCTTCCCCTTATACGGCTTTAAAGTCTTCAACAAAACATCTGCATCAAAATCACGGGTACGGCTGTCAATCCCCACAGCCACAAGCCCTGTCTGAGATGGCGTTTGCTTTAAAAAAGCTTCCATCAAAGACAGCGGTAAATTATCAACCACCTCATACCCCAGATCTTCCAATGTATTGAGAACGGAACTTTTCCCCGCCCCTGACATTCCCGTTACGATCAAGATCCGATTGGGCATATTAGTGCGCCTCTCCCCACGTGTTGCCGATGCTGCCTTCTGCAATCAAGGGAACAGATAGTTGCACCACAGGGGTGGCAGCTTGTTCCATCACGCGGGTGACTTCCTGTAAGGTTGCCTGCGCCTGATCTTCTGGCGCTTCAAAAATCAATTCATCATGCACTTGCAACAGCATTTTTGCATCCAGCCCTTTGATGACCAAAGCCGGCGGTAATTGAATCATCGCGCGCTTGATAATATCGGCGGCAGTGCCCTGTAACGGTGCGTTAATAGCAGCGCGTTCTGCAAAGTTGCGCATGTTGGGGTTTTTATCTTTAATCCCTGGTGTGTAACAGCGTCGGCCATACAACGTTTCTACGTATCCGTGCGCGGCGGCCTGCTCTTTCGTGCTTTCCATATAGGTTCTAATTTCTGGAAAGCGCGCAAAATACGCATCGATAAATTCTTTGGCCTCTCCGTTGGAAATACCCAATTGACGCGCCAGACCAAAGGCGCTGATACCATAAATAATCCCAAAGTTAATGGCCTTGGCATTACGCCGGACCATGGGGTCCATCCCGTCCATCGGCACACCAAAAACCAGGGATGCCGTGTGAGCATGAATATCCAGCCCGTCATGAAACGCTTGCTGCAGATTTTTGACATCGGCAATGTGGGCCATCAAGCGCAGCTCAATCTGCGAATAATCGACAGAAATCAACTTATGGCCCTTGTCCGCGACAAAGGCTTCACGAATTTTACGGCCCTCTTCCGTGCGAATGGGAATGTTTTGCACATTGGGGTCACTGGAACTTAAGCGCCCAGTGCTGGTGCCCGCCATGGAAAATGATGTGTGCACGCGCCCCGTTTCTGGGTTAATTTGCGCTTGTAGCGCATCGGTATAGGTGGATTTCAACTTGGACAACTGCCGCCAATCCAAAACTTTTTGGGCAATGTCATGCCCCTTGGCGGCCAAGCCTTCCAAAATCTCACTGCCAGTTTGATACGCCCCAGTCTTGGTTTTTTTGGCACCATCCAGCCCCATGGAATCGAACAGGATTTCCCCCAGCTGTTTGGGCGACCCTACATTAAACTCTGTTCCGGCCAGTTTGTGAATCTCGCCTTCCAACACGCCCAAGCGCTGTTCAAAGTCTGCTGATAAATCGTACAACATCTTTGGATCAACCTTAATCCCATTTTGTTCCATATTCGAAATAACTTCCGCAAGGGGCCTTTCCAGTGTTTCATAAACCCGCACCAACTTTTCCTGGAACAGCTCTTGCTTCAACAGATGATAAAGGCGAAGCGTGATGTCTGCATCTTCCGCTGCATAGGTGACAGCCTCTTCCGGGGCAACCTCATCAAAGGTACGTTGCTTTTTCCCTGTACCCACGATGTCCTTATATTTGATGGTGGTGTGGTCCAGGTATATTTCAGCTAACACATCCATGCCGTGGCTGCGCGCGCCAGCAGCCAACACGTAAGACAGCAACATAGTATCTTCCACCGGATCCAGATGAATGCCATTGCGCGACAATACCCCATAATCATATTTGATATTCTGGCCCACCTTGATAATGCCCGATGCTTCCAGCACTTCTTTCAAAGCATCCAAGGTCGGGGTAAACGGCAGCTGCTTGATTGTACTTTCCAAAGTTTGAACATGGTTCAACGGAATATAGCACCCGTTCCCCGCATCGGTGGACAAAGAAATTCCCACCAATTTTGCCGCACGGGCATTCAATGAATTGGTTTCTGTATCCACGGCCACGATGCCTGCTTTTTTGATGCGGGTGATCCAGTTCTGTAGCTGACTTTCTGTCGTTACGAGTTCATAATCAGCTTCAATCGGACTTGCCCCCGCTGGGCTTGTACCATCTGTCGCGACACCATCACCATGGCGGCTGCGATATCGGCTTAAAATAGCCTTAAATTGGTTTTCCTCTAAAAAAGCAGTCACTGTCGCGGGGTCTTGCTCTTGCACAGCCATCTCCCCCAAGGTTGGGATACCCTCCACATCCTCTTTCAAGGTCACCAGCTGTTTGGAGATGCGCGCATCCTCCGCATGGTTGATCAGCGATTCACGTCGCTTGGGCTGCTTAATTTCTTCCGCGCGGACCAACAGCTCTTCTAATGACCCATATTCATTAATTAGCTGGGCTGCTGTTTTCACGCCAATGCCAGGCACGCCGGGCACGTTATCGCTGGAATCACCCGCCAAGGCCTGCACATCAATCACCTTTTCTGGTGATACGCCAAACTTTTCCATCACTTGGTCAAAAGACAACGTGCGTGACTTCATCGGGTCCCACAGGCTGATTTTATCACTCACCAATTGCATCAAATCTTTGTCAGAAGATACAATCGTCACTTCAGCGCCCTGCGCAGCTGCTTGCCTGGCATAGGTGGCGATCAAGTCATCCGCCTCATACCCTTCTTTATCGATGCACGCCACATTCAAAGCGCGGGTGGCCTCGCGAATCAGGCCAAACTGGGGAATCAGGTCCTCTGGCGGGTCAGACCGGTTGGCTTTGTAATCTGCATAAATATCATTACGAAAATTCTTGCGCTTGGCATCAAAAATCACCGCCACATGGTCTGCATCTGTTTCATCCACCAATTTCAGCAACATGTTGGTGTACCCATAAACGGCATTCACCGGCGTGCCGTCGGCGCGCGTCATGGGGGGAAGCCCATGATAAGCCCGAAAAATATACCCCGACCCATCTACCAAAAATAAATGTTTAAGACCTGTGTTTGAAGAAGACTTAAGAAGTGCTGACATGCCCCAACCTTATCGGGTTTTGGGCTGATTTCAAGCTCTTTCAGGCTTTGGCCTTGCGGGGGTTGTACACAAATTGACGGTCACAATATTTGCACTCTACCATCTTGTTCGTGCCCATATCATAAAACACACGCGGGTGCCCTAAACTACCCTCTCCACCATCACACACCACCTTTTTGGCCTTGGTGTAAATCACTTCTGGGGGCGCTTGAATATCGGCTGGAATATCAGTTTGTGTGCTCATGTGTTTAATCTACTGGCTGTTTTGTTTGAAATTGCTCTTCTTATGGCTTACATCTCAAGGACAGAAAATTCAAGGATAACCCGATGCCTGCTACAAACAACGCCATAGAAATCAGCAATCTGTCGAAAGAATACCCCGCCCAGGGCAGGCGTGGGTCTGTTTCTGCCTTAAAGGATGTATCCATTACGATACCGAAAGGATCTATTTTCGGCCTGCTGGGGCCCAATGGCGCGGGAAAATCCACCATGATTAACATCATGGCAGGCCTGGTGATTAAATCTGCCGGTAATGTGGTGATTGATGGGCTGAACATTGAAAGTCACCCCATCGAATACAAGCGCCACATCGGCATTGTCCCGCAAGAGCTGAACCTGGATTCATTTTTCGCAGCCGATGATTTGCTGAATTTACAGGCCGGGCTTTGGGGCGTCCCCAAGTCACAACGCCGGACCCAAGAATTGTTAGATATCATGCAGCTGGGCGGCAAAGCCACCAGCAAAACACGCATGTTATCAGGCGGGATGCGCCGGCGCCTGATGGTGGCCAAAGCCATGGTCCACAGCCCCCCAATTTTGGTATTGGACGAACCCACCGCTGGCGTTGATATTGAACTGCGCCAACAGTTGTGGGAACACGTGAAGGATTTGAACAAGCGCGGCACCACCATTTTGCTAACCACCCACTATTTGGAGGAGGCAGAGGCCCTGTGCGATGAAATCGCCATCCTGAATCATGGAAAAAAGATGGCCCAGGATTCTACCAAAAATCTGATCAATCAACTGGATTGCAAGCAACTTATTTTGAAATTGAGCAAGAAGCTGCGCGGCGTGCCCACAGCCCTTAAAAAGTTTGACGCCACCACCGCGAACGAGAACGAACTGCATATTTCATACCGCCCTAGCCAAACCAGGGTGGAAGAAATTCTGGCCGCCTGCAAAACGGCCAAGCTAACCATTCTGGACCTCACCACCCGTGAAGCTGATCTGGAAGATGTGTTTGTCAGCCTGACAAAATAGGGCGCGCAAGCACGGCCCATGATCAAGTAATTCACCCTTGCCCCTTCCCTTTTGTGCAGATCTCTGCTATCAAGCCATAGTTTTCCAGCATGCGGACCCGTAGCTCAGCTGGATAGAGCGTTAGCCTCCGGAGCTAAAGGTCGTGAGTTCGAATCTCGCCGGGTTCGCCAGCTTTTAGAAAGTTTTAGTACAAGCTATAGGCATAAATGACAGCTGAACTTATCATTACTGTTTTTATTATATGCTTTGCCTTTTCAATTATGGCATTAATTGGCTTTGGGTCTGGGTTAATTTCTATTCCGCTATTGGCTCTATTTATGCCCCCTACACAAGCCATAACCTTAATCTTGCTTTTTCAGTTCTTAAATGGAGTCATAATGCTTGGCTTCAATTACAAAAAGGTAAACTGGGGTGTTCTAAAGAAAGTAGCTTTTGGTACAATTTTAGGAAATATCATAGGTGTTCTGTTTCTAACGACGGCCAATGAAGATTTCGTAAGGCTTTCTATAGGGCTTCTTATTCTAGTATATGTAATTCGCAACCATTATGCGCCCGATCTTGGTAAAGAGCTTACCAAGAATCTTCCTGCAACCAGCGTAGGCCTGACTGGGGGGCTAGTTCAAGGGCTGTTTGGAATGGGTGGCCCTATTTACGTAATTTTTTACAATGAAGTTTTGAAATCTCACTTCAATATTAGGGCGACAGTAATGATAACCCTGCTTATCAGCAATATAATACGAATTATCGGGTCTGGAACGGGTGAGCTTTTAAGTGCAGAGATTATAGAATACGCTATTTGGGCCCTGCCATTCTTTCTATTATCTATCATTATTGGGCAGAAGCTTCACCACAAAGTGAACAGAGATTTATTCAGGAGAGGAACTGCGGCCCTACTAACAATATCAGCCATCAGCCTGATCGGAAAAGTAATCCTTAACCATTTTTAGAGAAATACCCCCAGAATCAGTAGTGTTACCGACTGAAACACCACCCTCATTTTAAACTACAAACACAGTTTTAACCTTTCGTTAACCAAACATCCACAGGGGTGGGGCAGTAAAAAGAGGGGGAATTATTCCGAATGTTTCTGTACGAATGTCTTTTCTGAAAGAATCTGAAATGATGTCAATTTGGGATGGCGGAATTCTGGAAACGTTGGCGCAAAACCAGAATTAAGAAGCCATACGGTGAGTAATACCAGTGGTAGAATGCCCATCAACCAATTGAACCAGGTGAACTTTACCGCCATACTTGGCCACAACGTCGTGTCCGACCACTTCTTCCACTTTATAGTCAGACCCCTTGACCAACACATCTGGCTGCAAGGTTTTGATCAAATCAATGGGGGTGTCTTCCCCAAATAAAATGACCATATCGACATTTTCAAAACTGGCCAAAACAAGGGCGCGAGAATCTTCTGATTGAATGGGCCGCTTGGGGCCTTTGATGCGTTTGATAGATGCATCAGAGTTCAACCCCAAAATAAGCTTATCGCACGTGGCGCGGGCCTCTGCCAACAGGGTCACGTGGCCAGGGTGGATCAAATCAAAACAACCATTGGTAAAGCCAATCTTATTGCCGTTCTTACGCCAAGCGGCAATCTTTTCCAAACCTTCATCCAGCTCCATAATTTTGCGTCGGCCAGAACGCTGGTTCAAATCCAACAGCGCGGCTTGCAGTTCTGTCTGGGTGGTGGTGGCTGTGCCCAGCTTGCCCACCACAACACTGGCAGCAGCATTGGCCAAATCCATTGCGGTCTGATCATCCAATCCAACGGCCCAGGCGGCGGCCATCAACGCCACGACAGTATCGCCAGCACCGGAAACATCATAAACTTCCCGCGCTTTTGCGGGGATATGCAAGCTTGGCTTGCCAGCGCGCACCAGCATCATGCCCTCTGCACTTAAAGTTACCAGAATGGCCTTGATATCATGGGCCTTGATCAGGGCTTTTGCAGCCTGCTGAACAGCTGCTTGATCTTTTAAGGGCTGCCCCCCGGTGGCCGCTTCCAGCTCTTTGCGATTGGGGGTGATTAAATCTGCCCCCTGATAGGCGCCATAATCTGTCATTTTGGGGTCAACAATGACACGACACCCTGCTTTTTGTGCCTTTTTAATAAAGCCGCGAACATTCTTGGCTGTAAAGATGCCCTTGCCATAATCTGATAAAATCACCACATCTGACTGCTGGACCAACTTTTCAAACTTGGCGGTTACCTTTTCCATGTCTGGGGCGGCAGCAATCTCTGCCGTTTCTTCATCCACACGCAAAACCTGTTGGTTTGTGGCGATAAACCGGGTTTTTAGCGTCGTTGGCCGACCTTTAACAGGCGTCAAGTGGGGTTTTGCCCCCATGGCGGCAGCCAGACCCTTGATAGAGTCACCTGCTTCATCTTTGCCAACAATAGACAGCAAGGTAGAATGAATGCCAAGTTCACATAAATTGCGCGCCACATTGCCGACGCCGCCCAGCATGGACCTTTTGTCCGATACTTTTAAAACTGGGACCGGGGCTTCTGGTGAAATGCGGGACACTTCTCCATAGGCAAAAGTATCAAGCATAATATCGCCAAAGCATAGCACTTTGGCATTTTTCAGCTGCTCAATCACGGCGGTATAATCTGTCATAAAAATTCCCTTAGGAGACTAAACCCAATTGCTGCTCTAAAATACCACACAGCATTTGCCCCAACATAATGTGCATTTCTTGAATGCGGGCAGTGGTATCAGACGGCACAATTAAACACGGATTGGCCAAATCTTTTACAGCCCCACCATCGCGGCCCGTCAAACAAGCTGGAATAATTCCCATAGACTCCGCGGCTTCCAACCCCAACAGCACGTTCTGGCTGTTGCCAGATGTTGTAATCCCGATGGCCACATCCCCCGGCTTCCCAAGGGCACGAATTTGCCGGGCAAACAATTCATTAAAACCAAAATCATTGCCGATAGCTGTTAAGGTAGATGTATCCGTTGTCAACGCAATGGCAGCCATGGGCGCGCGATCTGATATAAACCGAACGGTAAATTCTGTGGCAATATGCTGGGCATCGGCAGCGCTGCCACCATTACCAAAAAACAACAATTTATTGCCAGCTTTCAGGGCTGCTTCACATACTTGCACCAAGATATAAAAATCATCTTCGCACATTTGTTGCGTTTGTGAAACAACCTCTTCGTGCTCTTTAAAACACGCTTGATAATAAGCTTTCGGACTCATCCTTGGTTTGTAGCAAATAAGCAGCGGAACTGTAAAGCTTTACGTTTATGTACTGGTATGTAATGGCCCTACCCTTTGGGGGCATGCTTTTGTAAAATACGCTGCAAAGTCCGGCGATGCATTTTTAACCGCCTTGCAGTTTCAGACACATTGCGGTTGCACTGCTCATACACGCGCTGGATATATTCCCAACGGGCGCGATCTGCTGAAATGGGATCTGCCGGTGGTGGGGGCAATGATCCCACCTTTGTGGTCAGCAAGGCTGCTTCAATTTCATCTGGGTCGGCCGGCTTGGCCAGAAAATCAACGGCCCCCTGTTTAATGGCCACCACAGCCGAGGCAATGTTTCCATACCCTGTCAGCATGACAGCACGCACGTTAGGGTTATATTCTTTTAGAATGGGAACCAAGTCCAAACCATTGCCATCCTCCAAACGCATATCAATCAATGCATGGGTGGGTGCCATTTTTGCTTTTTGCTCCCCCTGGGCAAAGCTATCAGCCGTTTGGACATTGCCAAAACCGCGTTTGGTCATGGCCGTTGCCAACCGCTCTCGCAACACACGATCATCATCGATGATCAATAGCTTCCTTGTACTATCAGTCATTATGCATCCGTGTGAGTTGATCGCTGAATTCGCCGGGGTAAACGAATATCTACCACAGCTCCTTTTTGGGGGGCCAAACTATTGCGAAATGTTAAATGCGCGCCCAAAGATGTTAAAAGTGTTTGGGCAATAAACACACCCAGACCAAGGTTGGATTCACTGCGCCCCCCCAAATAAGGTTCCCCCAATTTGGGCAGAATGTCCGCATTAAACCCAGGCCCATCGTCTTCAATGGTTAGCTGCAAGCGTGGACCAACAACCCCAATGCGCACGCTTACTTTTGTTTCAGCAAAGCGCAAGGCATTGTTCACCAAATTACGGATAGATTTTTCCAACTCTACAGATCTGAAAACTTTTAAGCTGCCCACTTCCACACCATCATCCAGCTCGATAGATGTTTTAATGCCTTTGTGATTCTTTTTACATTCCAAGAACATCTCCTCGACCAACTGGTCCAGCCGGACATAATCAAAGTGTGCATTCTTCAATTTATCAGGATTGGTAGCCAATTCTGTCAGAATTTTTTTACAACGCCGCACCTGAGAAAGCAGATCTTTTAAATCTGCCTGGGCCTTCTTCTTTTTACCCACTTCATCTTGCAGGTCATTGGCAATCAATTGAATGGAATTCAGCGGTGTCCCCATTTCATGGGCAGCTGCCGCAGAAATGGCCCCAAGGGCCGCCATTTTACGGGCGCGGCTTAAGCTTTCCTGCAGTGTTCCAACGGCCTGGTTCTGGCGCCGCCCATCCAAGGCTACCTTGTAACTGTACAAAGTAATAAAGCTTATGGACACCACCATAGACAGCAAAAAGCTGAGGATATACATATCTGGAATCAACAGCGACACACCGTCTTTCCAAGGTAAAGGTAAATGGTTCTGGTAAAGAACCGCCAAAATAATCATCGCCAATGCAGACAAAATAACGGTGCTGGACCGGGACAATGAACTGGATGAAATAACGACCGGCGCCACCATAAAAACAGCAAACGGATTCATCAAACCACCAGTTAAATAAAGCAGTAAACCCAATTGAACAAGATCAAACCCCAACTGCACCGTAGCTTGTCCATTAGACAAAATGGGGGGCATGGTCTGAGAAACAATAAAGTTAAAAACAGCAAGGGCAAAAACCGTGTTCAACGCAGCAACCACTGGCATTTCATAATTCAGCCCAAAGGCAACAGCCAGAATTGTAACCAACTGACCCAAAACCGCGACCCATCGTAACCGCACCAAGATGCGCGACCGCACAGAAATATTTGCTAATTGTTCAAATTCAAACCTGGCGCTGTCGACCAAGCGCTTATGCGTTTCTTGCTTTACTGTGGCCATAATTTTTCCTTCTCTTCATCAATTCATCGGTCTTATAATTTAAGGGCGGCTCTTAAAAATTGCAAAGCCAAAGGGGCTGCAACATGCATTTCAGAATAGTACATTTCTGGCAAAATCGCAGGGATTCTTGCAAAGTCATTTGACCACAACCCATCAGCAGTAGACGGCAATTCCGCCGCCAAAAAACAATGGGCCGCAGCATTGCACTGCTGGGCTTCGACAATATAAGCTGCCGCAAGGGCTGCAACACCTTCCAACACCACTGGCAATTTGGCCAAACGCGCGGCCATCAAAACACCAACCATCGCCGCTAAATCCCGCCCACCATGCTGGCACAAAAGATCCAGGCTATCATCATCAGTTGTTTTTAAAGTTGATAAAATTTTCTCCGCCGCTGTCTCTGCCCCTTTTGAAAAAGATGCAATGCTCAATGCATCAACACCTGCTTCCACTGCCATCATCCCGTATGAAATGGCGTGGGCTGCTTCTTCTTCACTCAGGCCATTGGTGGGTAGCTCTGGCGCCAACTCATACAACCGCAAATCACTGTCCACACTTTGACATAACCCATTTAGTGGGTCTGTGCCGTCAGCTAACGCTTGTACCCGGTCAAGAGCAGCTTGGTCACCTTGCAGCCCATCGTACCCGGCCAAGTACACAGCTACGCGCGGGCGGCGCATGTCATTCTCGCCCGTTCCCCATCGAGTAGCTTGCTCTGCAATGCTTTGCAAACGCGTCAGAACAGCATCCGGTGTCTTCACCATTCTTTCAGACAAAGCTGTCAAAGCTTCTAGATTTGGGCTGGGAAATTCCGCAAAAATACGCTTGATATCTCCCAGTGAAGTTGGGGCCAGGTTTTTATCTGCAACGGCTGATGTCATTCTTTTGATCCTTTTACTTTATAGTAAAGCCGAAAGCCTTTACCCATCTTACTAGAAACCTAGAACAAGATATTATTTTCCGCAAGCCCAACAGTGTTAATTTGGTCAGATTCAACTTATAGGTTGCGATGCTCTGGAAATACAGGTATGAATCTTTTTTTCGAATGGATGATACATGACTTTTAAACTGAATTCTTTGAATATTTCTGGTTTTGACTGCCTACCCCTTGTAGAGGGCGGGAAAGGCATCGCTGTTTCCAATGGTGAAAGCTCTGGCGCGTGGTCTGCTGCCGGTGGCGTAGGAACATTTTCTGGCGTGAACGCAGATTCTTGTGACAAGAATGGCGTGCGAATCCCCCAAGTGTACAAAGGGAAAACTCGTGTAGAGCGCCACAAAGAACTGATTGATTTTGGAATCAAAGGCGGGATTCACCAAGCGCAGGTGGCCCATGACCTGACAGGCGGAAAAGCCCCTATCCACATGAACGTTTTGTGGGAAATGGGCGGAGCCCAGGAAATTTTGCATGGCGTTCTAGAGGGCGCCAAAGGCCTGATTCACGGGATTACCTGTGGGGCAGGAATGCCTTATAAATTATCAGAGATTGCAGCCGGATACGGTATACATTATTACCCCATTATTTCATCAGGCCGGGCATTCCGGGCGCTGTGGAAGCGCGCCTTTAACAAATTTGCAGATCTTTTGGGTGGCGTTGTATACGAAGACCCATGGAAAGCCGGCGGACATAACGGTCTGTCCAATGCAGAGGATCCCAAAGTGTTTCAAGACCCCCTTCCCCGTGTGATAGAGCTGCGCAGGATGATGGACGATTGCGGCGTTAGCCGTGATGTTCCCATTATTATGGCTGGTGGTGTTTGGCACCTGAACGAATGGTCTGACTGGTTGGACAATGAAGACGTTGGCCCCATCGCCTTTCAGTTTGGAACGCGCCCGCTGCTAACCAAAGAAAGCCCCATTTCGAATGACTGGAAAAAACGTCTAATGACCTTGAAAGAAGGCGATGTTTTCTTGAACCAGTTCAGCCCCACCGGGTTTTATTCCAGCGCAGTCAACAATGACTTTATTGCAGAATTGCGCAGCAGAAGTGAACGTCAAGTTCCCTACTCCACTAAAGAAGTTGGCGAACACACAGCAGAGCTTTTATTGGGTCCACGCGGTCGCCCCGTTTACGTGACGCCAACAGACAAAGAAAAAGTGCTGAAGTGGATGGAAGATGGCTACACAGAAGCATTAAAAACACCTGATTCAACCTTAATTTTTGTGGGCTCAGAAAAACAAGCTGAGATCAGAAAAGACCAGGTTGATTGCATGGGTTGTTTATCACAATGTCGTTTTTCCAACTGGGCGGAAAACGAAGAAGGCACCAACGGCAAACGCGCAGACCCAAGATCTTTTTGTATTCAAAAATCTTTGCAGAATATTATCCATGACGGGTTTGTTGAAGATGAACTTATGTTCTCGGGGCATAATGCATATCGTTTTGCCACGGACCCATTCTATGCCAACGGCAATATTCCCACGGTTAAAGAACTGGTCGAGCGCATCGCCAGCGGGTATTAAGCGCCCTTATCTTTCTTTTAAACGATACGCAGCAGCAACAGCCAGCAGGGCTGAAGAAGACCAAAGTGTATACTTCAACAAAGCAGTGCCTTCTTTGTTGGGCGGCACACCAATGGGCAGAACCATGCATCGGATACCAGCGTTCTTGAACCTGAAATCAAAACCTTCAGACGGCATGGTCACATTGTACCCCCGCTCTGTTAAGATATTAGAGAAGCTTTGGTTATGACCCGTCATCAGAATCTCAGGTCCATTCTTAACAAAATTCGCTGAAAAATCGTACGCCATCTCTTTTGTTAGGTAAACAATCTGATTCTCTGGGATCATCTCCTTCAATGTCTCCAAAAACTCTGATGATGTAGCTGGCGGATAGATAACGATCTCTCCATTTGGCAGGGTATTAAAGAATGTGTCTAGGTGATAGAAATCACCTTCCGTCCATTTACCAATATTACGGCCTTCTTTGCTATACAATGTTTTGGGCACGACAATAACGCGCTTTTCTGTAATTGATTCTAGCGTGGCACGCTCAGCATCTGCTTCTTCAGAATCAATATTCCTTCCAAAGAAAATCGTGTCTGTTTGTTGGTGATAGCAAATATCGCCACCCTGGATGCCATACGGGACTGCAATAGGGGCATACCCTAAATCTTTATACATTCTGCTAACTGGGTCAGCCAACCGTTCTGACTTCCAAACATACTCATCATCATCCGTCTGCGCGTAATAGGCTTGCCCATCAATGACAAAGCCGCCATCCCTGACAAACGGATAATTAACACTCATTTCTGCGTTCTTTCCTGTTCCTTCGTTCAAAAAGATTGTCCGAACACCGATTGACTGAAGCATTCTGGAAGCTGCTTCATATTCACTAATAATATCTAATTTTTCTGTTATATCTGAATGAGAAGCGGTGGTTTGGGGGGCCATCATAAGAACAGCAGGGGCTTGCACCGATAAGCTTTCTTTAGAGCGGGCGGGCAAAGGAATGGCGGCATCTGTCACACTATCGGCCAAGAAATTATACAACAAAACAGCAGCCTTCTTGGTCAGCCTTCCCTCTTCAACAAGGGGTTGGCCTTGCAAAGAACTTTCCCACGTTTTCAGAAAAGAGGAAAAATCAATGCCATAATGCTGGCTAAGTGCTCCAACCGCCTCCTCAGGCAAATTAAGGGGAGATCCACCCTCTGGGATATATCTCTGTGTCACATGCTCTAGAAATGCAGCACGTGCCACAGGTGTTTTAGGCACATATACTGCGCTTTCTCCAATTTCTACCGGCATGGTCTCGGCAAAGTAATGTATAAAATACCCCCAAATACTTGCTGGGGTAACTTTTGTTTTCTGAATCTTCAGATTTTCTTCTGCCCCCTGCACAGGACTGGCCTGCACCAAGGTGGCACCCAGGAACTGACTGCCTGCAATAACCCCAAGGGACGCAAGGCGTTTCCATTGCTGTTTCATGATCTTATCACCCCAAATCGTATCTTTTTTAGATAATACAGGATTTCCAGGCAAATCTCTAGAAATTTATTCAATCAGCTCGTTCGGGTACATACCCCAAAGCTGCTCTTTGGGGACCCAACCACGAAAGCCAGATACATCGATATAGCACCATTTTCTGGAGCATTCTAAAAGACGTGCCACAACATTTTGTTCAGCCACAGCAACGGGGGCAGATTCATAATTGGCATCCCGATACAATTGCACAGCACGGTCCATAACCACTGCAAAACGCTTGCCAGACAGAACGCTTTGATGAATCCAACCTTCTGATCCATTTACATCCCGCACTTTGCGCCAGGTATCAAATTCGGCAGTTACCTCCAATGGCAGCCCCTTGACCGTATATGTCCATTCGATAGGGTAGCGCACACCAGGACCGGTGCGCATGTTTACTTCTCCATGGCGCAAGCTGATAAAACGGGGGATGGGCAACCCAGACGGGTTGGACGACTCGGCCAACGCCGCTGCCAAGGGCATCAAAAAGCAAGCCACCAACAAAAGAAGTAAAATACGTTTCATCTTTTTTCTATACAGTTCTCAGCGTTGCAGTCCCGGTTGATCCAAACCCGCCAGCGCCACGTGTCGTTTCATCCAGTGATTCAACAGCCTGCCATACGGCCTGCGTTACGGGGGCAATGATCATCTGGGCGATACGCATGCCGCGCTCAATTTCAAACGGTGCTTGACCATGGTTAATTAAAATAACTTTGACCTCGCCACGGTAGTCAGCGTCCACCGTGCCGGGGGAATTTAAAACCGTTACCCCATGCTTGGCCGCAAGGCCAGAGCGGGGACGCACTTGCGCTTCATACCCAGCGGGCAAGGCAACTGCCAATCCTGTTTCCACTAATTTTGTCTCTCCCGGGGCCAGTGTAATGTTCTCTGCAATCGCTGCCATTAAATCCATACCGGCGCTTTGCTCTGTCGCATAATGGGGCAAGGGTAAATCTTTGCCGTGGTCAAGTTGAGTTACTTTTACATCTATTGTTTGAGTCATGCGGCCTCCTGCTGTGTGGCTATTAAAATTTCCTGTACGATTCTTTGGGCAGCGTCTTGCTTGCTCATCTCCTGCCAGGGGTGAGCGCCATGCTGATTAATCCAGGTCAAGTCAGCAGAATCGCTACTCAATGTGGCAACTGGATTGGCAAAAATCCAGTCTGCATTCTTATTTCTTCGCTTTTGAACAGCATTGTCCACAAGGTTTTCCGACTCCAACGCAAAACCAATCACCAAAGATGGTCGTCCAACTTCCAGACGGCCCAACGTTTCTAAAATATCGGGTGATCTTTCCAGCTCAATCGTCATGGCTTTTTGATCCAGTTCTTTCTTTAATTTTTGGTACGCCTTTTTTGCGGGGCGCCAATCGGCCACCGCGGCTGTACAAACGGCAACATCAGCCGGCAAAGATTGTTGCACGGCTGCCTCCATGTCAGCAGCAGATTCACATGCAATAAAGGTGGCCACATCTGGCGGTGCCAAATCAACAGGACCGGAAACCAGCGTGGTTTGAACACCAGCCTGTTGCAGCGCTGCTGCCAGGGCGTACCCCATAGCACCCGATGACGCGTTGGATAAATACCGCACCGGGTCTATCCATTCACGCGTGGGTCCAGCTGTTACGATTGCTGTTTTTAAAGTCATGCAAAATAATCTTTTAAATAATCAAAAATATCCTGGGCTTCAGATAATCTACCTGGCCCCCATTCGCCACACGCCATATCCCCCTCACACGGGCCGATGAATTTCACGCCGCGCGCTTCCAACGTTTTTACATTGGCTTGGGTGGCGGGGTGTTCCCACATCCGCACATTCATGGCTGGGGCCATCAACACAGGCTTGTCTGTTGCCAGCAATGCTGTGGTGGCAAGGTCCGTGCACAGCCCTGCGGTATGCTTGGCCATAATGTCCGCCGTGGCTGGCGCCACCAAAACAACATCCGCCACGCGAGAAAGTTTTATGTGTCCCATTTCCACTTCATCGGTCAGGGAAAACATATCCGTATACACTTTTGTGCCGGCAAGGCCCGCCACCGACATAGGGGTGACAAATTTTTCTGCCGCTGCTGTCATAATGGTTGTGACGGTAACACCCTCACGATGCAACAGACGAATCAATTCCAGCGTTTTATAGGCGGCAATACCGCCTGCAATAATCAATAAGATGTGCTTGTTTTTCATGATTTTGAATTTACGCTTTTTGCGCTAAATAGCAAGATCCATAAACGACTTGATTTTACGTCATGATTCCGTTATTTTCCGAAAAAGATAAGAAAAGAAGTAAAAGATGGCAGAAACCGCTCCCCCAACACCACAAGGCCCAACAACCAACATTCGTTCAGACGAACTTCTGGCTATCCTGAACGAAGAAGAAGAAGTTCTGCCCAACATTGCGCCCCACGATGACATGCAACCCACACTACTGAACCGTCTGTTCCATGGCTTTATTAATTTGCGCATCAAACGTCTGACAAAAGTAAACCCAAAAAAATTACGGCGCATTAAAAACCGAATCAAAGGGGAAGAACTGACAGCAGCCATTCGATCCTATATCGAAGATTCCGGAGAGATGTTCAGCCTGAGTCAGCTTATCAGTGTTTTGAATATGTACCAAACCCGAAGCGATGAAAAAGAGGCAGCTTTTGAAAAGGGGGCAACTTTGATTTCAGGAACCCTTTCAACAATGGTTGGCTGTATCACGGGGGCGCTAACAACAATGGCGTTATCTGGCGGGCAGGCAGCGCCGGTTGTTGGAAATATTTTTCAGAACGCAGCGGTCCAGGGCATTACCTGGATTGGATTAACCACAACACTGGCCCTGGTTCTGGGGGTTGCGGCCAAAACAATCGCACACCAAATTACCCCTTTTTCCGTTCGGTATTTGAACGAGAAAGAAAAGAAATTTTTTGAAAAAGCCCAAGAAAAAGCAACGGAGCTTGGGTATGTGTTGGTAAAAAACAAGTCCAATAAATTTGTGCCCCGCCGCGCTTTAAGCGCCCGAATATCTGCAAAATTAGCATTATTGGGGGAAGCCGGGATTTTGGTTTTGGGTCCAGAAGTAAAAAACGAGCTAGAAGCATTAAAACTGGAAACAACCCGCCAAATTGCTGCGGGAGAAAAGCCCACCCCCGCAAACATGCCGGAACCAGAATATATTCGGAAGCAATGCCTGCTTCATATCGAAAGGCGGGCTTTAGCTGTCTTGGTTGATGTCCAAGCAAAAACCAACGGCTAATTCGAAAAATTAAATCTTCCACCCTTGGTGAATGGCGGCAATCCCGCCAGACAAATTATAATGCCGCACACGGGCAAACCCAGCTTTTTTCATCATATCTTCTAACTGTATCTGGGTGGGGAAACGAGCAATGCTTTCCACCAAATACTTGTATGATTCTTCATCTTTGGCAATCATGCCGCCAAGCTTGGGAATCACGTTAAAGGAATACAATTCATAAATTTTATCCAGCACAGGAAGCTGAACCTGAGAAAATTCTAGACAGAAAAAACGCCCCCCTGGCTTTAAAACACGAAAAGCTTCTTCCAACCCTTTTTGCCGGTCGGTAACATTGCGCAGACCAAAAGAAACAGTATACAACGAAAAGGTATTATCTTTGAACGGCAAGTCTTCTGCGGGAGAGCACACCCAATCAAGGCCCGATAAAATGCCTTTATCAATGGCACGGTCCTGGCCCACATCCATCATTTCTTGTGACGGATCACACACAGTGACAGACTTTACCCCACTATCTTTTTGCATGAGTCGAAAGGCGATGTCCCCCGTTCCACCGGCAACATCCAAGCATACATCATCTTTGCGGGGGGAAATCTTGCGAATAAATTCATTCTTCCAAAGCCGGTGCACGCCCAAGCTCATGGCATCATTCATCACATCATAATTGCGCGCCACCGCCGCAAACACACCATTGACCCGGTCTGGCTTTTCATCGGCTGAAACTTCTTCAAAGCCAAAATCTACTTGTTTTGTTTTCATGCCTATTTATATAACAGATATATAAAGGGACGAAAGGGAAATCATGCCAGAATTACCAGAGGTGGAAACCGTTGTCCGTGGCTTAAAGCAGGCAATAGGCGGCACAACCCTGACACAGCTGCAAGCCATGCGTCCAAACTTGCGCTTCCCCATCCCCAAAAATTTAGACCCCCTTTCACGCCAACAAGCCCTGACTGGATTGGACCGGCGGGCAAAATACATCCTGATGCATCTGGCTAATGGAAATACAATTGTTCTGCATTTGGGCATGTCCGGCAGAATAACAATTCACAACGCCAAACCCAACACCCTGGAAAAACATGACCATTTGGTGTTTGATTTTTCCAATGGTAAAACCGCGGTGTTTAATGACGCCCGGCGCTTTGGATTTATCGACATTATCCCAACAGATAGTTTGCCTGCCCACAAATTTTTTGCACACCTGGGGCCAGAACCTTTGAGCACTGAATTTGATGCCCCCTATTTAAAAGCTAACCTACAAGGCAAAAACACTGCCATCAAAACAGCCATCATGGACCAACGACTGGTGGTGGGAGTTGGCAATATTTATGCCTGCGAAGCTTTGTACCAGGCAGGGATCCACCCTGAAAAACCAGCCAGGAAAGTTTCCGCCCCTAAAATTAAAAAGCTGGCAGCAGAAATTAAAGATGTGTTGGCCAAGGCCATTCAGGCAGGCGGGTCTTCGCTAAAAGATCACCGCCAACCAAACGGAGAGCTGGGATATTTCCAACATACGCTCCAAGTTTATGGGAGAGAGGGAGAACTCTCACCCACAGGGCGTGGAACCATACAGCGCATCGTTCAGGCCGGACGATCCACATTTTATTGCCCCGTTAAACAAAAGTAAGTGTGCATCGCAAAAATTTTTTGCTAGGGTTTGTCCAGCATGAAAAAAGTACTGATTTTTGTTGCAATACTTATGTATGCCGTCGCTGGCATGACGGCCCCCGTGCGGGCGCAAGGCACTAACTTTATTGCAGAACTGAATGATATTCCCGTGCTGGATGGGCTGATTAAATTGGCTGACCGCGGATTCAGCTTTGATTCCCCCGCCGTACAAATTGCCGAAGTTTACTTTGTAACAGCCCTGGACCGCGAAATGGTTACAGATTTTTATACAAAAACTCTGCCGCAACTGGGATGGCGCGTTATTACACCCGAAACATTTTTCCGCGCTGATGAGCGCCTAACCATCTTAATTGAACCGGGAGAGTCGGAGAAAACAAATGTTGTCCGCTTTTTACTTGCCCCACCAACCCCTTCAGATCTTAATGCAGAAAAGGAAGCATCATGAGCTATAAAACAATTACCGTTAAAAAAGAAAAGAACGTTGGGGTTATTACCCTGAACCGGCCAGATGCCATGAACGCCCTGTCGACAGAACTGGTCATGGAAATTGGAAAAGCTTTAGACAAGATGGAAGATGATGACAAAATTGGCGCCATTATCCTAACAGGGGGGGACAGAGTTTTCGCCGCAGGGGCGGACATCAAAGAAATGCAGGAAAAAACTTTTCCTGAAACATACCTAGAGGACTTCATCACCAAAGGTTGGGAGCATATTACTAAAATCCGCAAACCCATTATTGCCGCAGTTTCCGGCTTTGCATTGGGTGGTGGCTGTGAAGTGGCCCTGATGTGCGACATCATCATCGCCGATGAAACAGCACAGTTTGGCCAGCCTGAAATTAAGCTGGGAATTATCCCCGGCGCGGGCGGAACCCAGCGCTTGACCCGCGTGATTGGAAAATACAAAGCCATGGAAATGATCCTGACAGGCCGCTTTATGGGTGCAGAAGAAGCATATAACGTTGGCCTGATCAGCAGCATTGTGGTCAACAAGTCCAGCCTGCTGCCAGAGGCGTTAAAGATGGCCGGCAAAATCGCCAGCATGTCTCGCCCAGCAGTCCTGATGGCAAAAGAATGCGTGAACGCCGCAAGTGAAATGCCTCTGAGTCAGGGTGTTCAGTTTGAAAGGCGGGCATTCCAAAGCTTATTTGGCACCCCTGATCAAAAAGAGGGCATGGCTGCCTTTGTTGAGAAGCGCAAGGCCAACTTTGGAAGAGGTGGTGGGCGCTAAACTCTCAAGGAACCTAACAAATTCCAAGGGTTTCCGACACTTTTTTGGAAACCTGCACATTTTTAGCTTAAAAAAGATGCATTTTTTTGGGCCAAACCCTTGACGCGCGTGCAAAACCCCTCTATACATTCGCTTCTTCAAAGGAGTTAATTATGGCTAATACAACATCTGCCAAGAAAATGGTTCGCAAAATTGAGCGTCGCACAGAAGTAAACAAGCGTCGCAAATCACGTGCACGCACGTTTTTCAAACGCGTAGAGCTTGCGATCACTGATGGTGACAAGAAAACTGCCGTAGTTGCTTTGGGTCAAGCTGACAAAGAAGGTCAAAAAGCTGTAACAGCTGGTGTCTTCCACAGAAAGACAATTTCTCGTAAGGTGTCTCGTCTGGCGAAAAGAATTTCTACTCTTTCATAGAAATTTTTTCTTTTCTTAAAAATATATCCCGTTTTATTATTTCGATTTTCCCCTCTTTTTTGAGCGATTTTTTTCGCACCTAATTTTCATACGATCGTACCGCAAATTTACCAAAAGAAACAGACCAAGAACATGCATGCTCTTCTGCCGTATTCTTCGGGCAAAATGGCTCAGCGGCTTATCTGCAAAATGCAAATTTCCTTCTATTCCCCTGGCTTTCAGCCAAAAAAAAGTGTCAAGAATTTTTTTTTGATTTTTGTCCAAAAGTTCCCTTGCACACGATTAAAAGCGTGCTAATCTTGATTTCACTTTTGGCGGTATAAGCATCTCATGATCGCCCGATTTTGAGATGTAATTATAAAAAAAATCGCCTCTGGAAACCACTGTTGGGTGCGCAGGATAACACCATTCCGACAGACTGATTGTTAAGTTATAATTTTTACACCTGAAGACATGTGTTTTCAGGAGAGGGGATTTTTGTGCCATGACATAAGCTGCTGTACTGATACTTCATTCATATGCGAGGAATAATACAAATAAAAAATTCTAAAAAATACGAAGATATAAGGAATACAAAGACAAATGGGATACTTAGATAGTTCATACAAAAATACAGCAGCAAAAGGCTTTGATAGTGATGTTACCTTCTCCGCAGAAGATTTGGCGGTTCAGTGGGCGAATGTACGATCTAAGATGCGCAATGAATTAGGGCAAGCGGCGTTTAAGAGTTGGGTAAAACCTTTGACATTAGTTGGCGTAGAAACAGGCCAGGTTCGCATGGCTGTACCAACACGCTTTATCCGGGACTGGATTTTATCTCGTTATGGCGATCGCCTTCTAACATTTTGGAAGGAAGAAAACCCTTATGTTCGCACAATGGAAGTTACAGTAGCGGCGGCCCCTGCAAAGGCCAACCGCTTCGAAGATGGGTTTGAAGCCAGCCTTCTTAACCCCAACACCCAAACAGAAGAGCTTGAAGAAGTTAGCTTTGGCGAGGACCAAGACGGCAACGGCCTGAACAAAATTACCTCTAAGTTAGATCCTCGTTTTACGTTTGAAAATTTTGTTGTGGGCAAACCAAACGAGCTGGCTTTTGCTGCGGCACGTCGCATTGCAGAATCAGATGACATTCCGTTCAACCCTCTGTTCATATATGGGGGTGTGGGCCTTGGAAAAACACACCTGATGCATTCTATTGCTTGGGCTGTAAGACAGCGTGACCCTTCCAAGAAGGTTCTTTATATTTCTGCTGAAAAGTTCATGTACCAATTTATTCGCGCCATTCGCATGAAGGACACTATGTCTTTCAAAGATCAGTTGCGCTCTGTTGATATTTTGATGATTGATGATGTTCAATTCATCAGTGGCAAAGATTCCACGCAGGAAGAGTTCTTCCATACATTTAATGCGTTGATTGACCAGAACCGCCAAGTGGTTATTTCATCTGACCGCGCGCCATCTGACCTAGAAGGCCTGGAAGAGCGCTTACGCTCTCGCCTAAGTTGGGGTCTGGTGGCAGATCTTCACCCCAGCACTTATGACTTGCGCCTTGGCATTGTTGAGCAAAAAGCCAAAGCTTTGGGTGTTCATGTGCCCATGGAGGTTTTGGAATTCCTGAGCCACAAGGTGGTTAGCAACATTCGCGAACTTGAAGGAGCGCTGAACCGTATCGTTGCACACTCTTCCTTGGTGGGTCGCCAGATCACACTGGAAGGTACTCAAGAATTGCTGCAAGATCTATTGCGCGCCAGCGACAGACGCATCAGCATTGAAGAAATTCAAAAGCGTGTTGCAGAACACTTCAACATTCGCTTGTCAGACATGCACTCTGCCAGACGGTCTCGTGCTGTTGCCCGCCCCCGTCAGATTGCTATGGCCTTGTCTAAGCAGTTGACGCAACGCTCTCTGCCAGAAATTGGCCGCAAGTTTGGCGGACGCGACCACACAACCGTGATTCATGCGTGCCGTAAAGTTGAAGAGCTGTGTGCACAAGATCCCGTTTTTGCTGAAGATGTGAATCTGCTGCGCAGAATGTTAGAGGGTTAAACCCCTCTATCCCTCTGGTCTTCTAACCAAAGGTTTTCAAAAATGGGCTTGAGCTTACCTTACACAAATATATTTCTGGGAAGAAATTCCCTTTAATGTCAACCTGTTTTCAATTAAAAAGAAGCCGCCCTATCACTGCAAAAGTGAGGGCGGTTTTTTTCTAAGCATCAGCAGACGAAAAATCACATACAAACAGCGTCTTTGTTGTGGAAAACTTTGTCATGCAAGCCGCAGAATCTGTGAGAAAAAGCTTTCGTTTTAAGAGCCATTTGCTAAGATGCAACACAGCTTGATACAAATAAAATACAGACAATCTATAAAGGGTACAAATTATGCAACTGAGCATTGACCGCGCAACACTTCTGAAGTCACTAAGCCACGTACAAAGTATCGTGGAAAAGCGCAACACAATCCCCATTCTTTCCAACGTCCTTCTAAGGACAGAGGGCGGCAAATTACACCTGACCGCAACGGACATGGATATCGATATCATTGAAGCGGTAGAAGCCAACGTTACCGAAGAAGGTCAATGTACAGCACCTGCACATACGCTATATGAAATTGTCCGCAAATTGCCAGACACCGCCACAGTGGAGCTTAGCTTTACAGAACAATCTGCACAGTTAACAGTAAAAGCCGGCAGATCTAACTTTACGCTGGCAACTCTGCCCATCGCAGACTTCCCAGCCCTCAACACGCAAGATTTCCCACACACATTTTCAATGGACAGCAATGATATGCGCAGCCTGATTGATCACACGCGCTTTGCTATTTCAACAGAAGAGACAAGATACTATCTGAATGGTATTTTCTTCCATGCTGCAAACAATAATGACCAGCCTGTTCTGCGCGCTGTTGCCACAGATGGGCACCGCCTGGCACGCATGGAGATGGACCTGCCCGAGGGTGCTTCCGGAATCCCTGGTATCATTGCACCACGCAAAACGATCGGGGAATTGCGCAAGTTAATTGATGAATCTTCTGATGACATCAAGGTAGAGGCATCTGAAAGCCGCGTGCGTTTCACATTTGGAAGCATTGTTCTAACATCTAAATTAATTGACGGAACATTCCCGGATTACGAACGCGTGATTCCAACAAACAACAACAAATTTATGGAAATTGACACAACGGATCTGGCCAAAGCTGTTGACCGTGTGGCCACAATTTCAACAGAGCGATCCCGGGCTGTGAAGTTAACTTTCCAGAATAAGCTTCTAACCCTGACGGCATCTAGCCCAGAAAATGGAACAGCCGAAGAAGAAATCGAAGTTCAATACGACAACGAAGCGTTGGAGATTGGATTTAACTCTCGTTATCTTCTGGACATGACACAACAGATCAAAGGCAACGTAATTCAGCTGTCTATGTCTGATGGGGCGTCTCCAACAATCGTCAAAGATACAGACGATGAAAACGCTCTATATGTTCTAATGCCGATGCGGGTATAATCCCAAGCGGGGCTGTGCATCGTGTCTGTTGATCTTTGGGTTCGAAAGCTCAAGCTCACCAGTTATCGTAATTATTCTTCTGCCAACATCCAATTGGACGCGCGACCGGTTGTGCTGGTCGGTCAAAACGGCGCCGGCAAAACCAATATGATGGAGGCAATCTCCTACCTGTCCCCAGGTCGTGGGATGCGTAGTGCTGGACTGGATAAACTGCAAAACACATCTGAAACCATCCAAGGATGGTCCGTCTTTGCCGATCTAGAAACCGCAAAGGGGCCTGTTCAGGTTGGTACAGGCATTGAAAGCCCAGACCGCACAAGAGACCGCATAAGCAAGCGTATTGTGCGCATAAACGGCGAAGCGGCAACAGGCCAGGCAGAACTGCGCCAGCATTTATCCGTCAGCTGGATGACCCCACAAATGGATCGCCTGTTTGTGGATACGGCCTCTGAACGACGGCGCTTTCTGGACAGGCTGGTCTATGGCTTTAACAAAGGGCACGCCCGTGCTGTTTCTCAATATGACCACGCCCGAAGCGAACGCTTAAAACTACTAAAGGAAGGCCGGGGCGATGCCACCTGGCTAGATACATTGGAGCAACGGCTTTGGCAATTTGGTCAACAGATTTATCAATCACGCCAAAATGCGCTGGAAGCTTTGCAGCCTTTTTGCCTGGAACGCTTGGGTCCCTTCCCTACGGCGAATCTGCTTTTGGAAAGCGATTGCCACATGGAAAATGAAGGGCAATTTCTGGCAAAAATGGCTCAAAATAGATTAATTGATGGTCGATCCGGGACCACAATTTATGGTGTTCACAAAACAGATCTGTCAGTTATCCACGTAGAGAAAAAAACTCAGGCAAATCAATGCTCTACGGGTGAGCAAAAAGCTCTTTTAATCGCCTTAATCCTTGCAAATGCAAGGGCTTTGGCTAAAATACAAGGGGTTGGTCCTTTGTTGCTATTAGACGAGGTGGCCGCCCATCTGGATGAAGAGCGCCGGAACAGCTTGTTCCAAGAAATTTTGGCCTTGAATGCCCAAACCTGGATGACCGGGACAGAGCAAGAGCCCTTTGCCGGATTAACTGATCAGGCGCAATTTATTGAAATTGCCGCTGGAGAGATCAAACAACAGAAAGACAAGCATTTAAGCTTGGTAGAAAAGAGATATGGCGAATCAAGTGGCTGAAAATTTAGAAGAACAGAATGAAGATTATGGCGCAGATTCCATTAAAGTCCTGAAGGGGCTGGAAGCTGTCCGCAAACGTCCGGGGATGTATATCGGGGATACCGATGATGGATCTGGTTTGCACCACATGGTGTATGAAGTTGTCGATAACTCCATTGATGAAGCATTGGCAGGTCACTGTGATGATATTCAGGTTTCACTGGAAGCTGATGGGTCTGTTATCGTGCGTGATAATGGGCGTGGAATTCCCGTTTCCATGCACGAAGAAGGTACAAGCGCTGCCCAAGTTATTATGACCCAGCTGCACGCTGGGGGGAAATTTGACAAAAACTCCTACAAGGTTTCTGGTGGGCTACATGGAGTGGGGGTTTCTGTTGTAAACGCCTTGTCCGTCACGTTAGAGCTGACAATTTGGCGCGATGGGAAAGAATACTTCATGCGCTTCAAAAACGGGGAAGCAGAAAAAGACCTGGAAGCTGTTGGCCCATCCAATGGCGACAAAGGAACCCAAGTTCGGTTTCTGCCGTCGGATGAAGTTTTCACCCAAACAGAATTTGATTTTGACCGCCTGGAACACCGCTTACGTGAACTGGCGTTTTTGAATTCTGGTATTTCAGTGACGCTGAAAGATAACCGATCAGGTGACGAACCGCGCGTTAGCCACCTGCACTATGAAGGGGGCTTGGAAGAGTTCGTCAAGTATCTTGATCGCAGCAAAACACCAATTCACCGTCCACCTATCGTGGCAACGGGCGATAAAGATGGTATCGTTGTAGAAATCGCCCTGGAATGGACAGAGGCCTATCATGAAACCACCCTTTGTTTCACCAACAACATTCCTCAGCGCGATGGGGGAACACACTTAGCCGGCTTTCGTGGGGCGTTAACACGCACCATCAACAACTATGCCCAGGCCACAGGAATTGCAAAAAAAGAAAAGCTGGCCCTTGCCGGGGATGACGCGCGTGAGGGATTAACCTGCGTGTTATCTGTCAAGGTGCCCGATCCAAAATTCTCTTCCCAAACAAAAGACAAGCTTGTTTCATCAGAAGTGCGTCCTGCTGTTGAGGGGATTGTCAACGACAAGCTGACTCAGTGGTTTGAAGAAAACCCTGCAGAAGCCAGAAAAATTATCTCGAAGGCCTTTGAGGCTGCCGCTGCCCGAGAAGCTGCCCGCAAAGCTCGTGAATTAACCCGCCGTAAAGGGGCGCTGGATGTTTCCAACTTGCCTGGAAAACTGGCAGATTGCCAAGAACGCGACCCTGCTTTATCTGAAATCTTTATTGTTGAGGGGGAATCCGCTGGTGGAACAGCGAAAAGTGCGCGGAACAGAAAAACACAGGCTATCTTACCTTTGCGTGGGAAAATCTTGAATGTAGAACGAGCGCGCTTTGACCGCATGATCGGGTCTCAAGAAATTGGAACTTTGATCACCGCCCTTGGAACCGGCATTGGAAAAGATGACTTCAACCTGGAGAAGCTTCGCTATCACAAAATTGTTATCATGACAGATGCGGACGTGGATGGATCGCACATCCGGACACTATTGCTGACCTTCTTTTTTCGTCACATGCCTGCCTTGATCGAAGCAGGCCACCTGTACATTGCGCAACCACCTCTGTACCGGGCCAAAAAGGGAAATTCAGAAGTTTACCTAAAAGATGACCGGGAAATGGAAACATTCCTGATTGAAAACGCCATCAAGGATGCCACGCTTACATTAAACAACGGCGAACAATTGATGGGTGATGATCTGCGCGATATGCTACACAAAGCCCGCAGTTGTCGCCAAGCAATTTTGTCTTTGGAACGTCGCGTTGGCCACGGCCGTTTGGTAGCACAGTCTGCCATTTCCGGCGTGTTTAACAGCACATTGTTAGAGCCTGGCCAAGAAACAAAAGCCCAAGAAACAGCAACCAAAGCCGCAGAACGCTTAACTGCTCACCCGCAAGGTGACCGCGCTAAGTGGGGCTGTATTTACGAGAATGGCACCTATACTTTCACCTGGTCTTTAAAAGGTGTGAACCGCAACTACAAAGTTGATAAGGCCATCCTGAGCAGTGCAGAAGCACGTAAACTGGAACAAAACCAAGACTACCTGAACGAATTTTTTGCCGACTCATCCACACTGCAAATGGGCGAAAAAACAGAACCCATCTTTGGGCCTGTTGGCTTGGTTGACACCATGATGGCCGCTGGCCGCAAAGGGTACAGCACATCCCGCTACAAGGGTTTGGGGGAAATGGATGACACCCAACTATGGGAAACAACCATGGATCCAGAGTCGCGCACCTTGCTGCAAGTAAAAGTGGGCACCCAAGATTTGTCCGAGGAAATTTTCTCGACCTTGATGGGTGATATCGTGGAACCACGGCGTGAATTTATCCAAACCAACGCCCTGAAAGTTTCTAACCTGGACGTTTAGGACAGCCAATACCTAAGGGTGGCAAAATGCAGGGTGCAGGATGCCACAGCTTGGTACAGCTATTGGGCTGTTCTTAGGAAATAGAAGCGTTTAACAACAAGATGGATGAGACGTGGGAAATAAGGGATGCAAAAACAGCAAACCCAACGTAGGGAAGCCACGCCGGCATCTTAAGCTACAGCCTTATCGATAGAAGGGCGCATCGTGGCCGATCCAGCAACGGTTGCAAGATCTGTCAAATGTTTCCACTGCATGCTTTCTTCATGGCCCAGCAAAAAATGTTTGATGGCCGGTCCACCACAAGAATAGTTCCCCACTTCGCCAGAAGCTGGCAGCACGCGGTGACAAGGCACCAGCAATACAACAGGGTTTGCCCCACAAGCTGTGCCCACAGCACGGGCCGCGGTTGGCTGGCCAATCTGTATCGCAATTTCTTGATAGGTGCGGGTTTGTCCGTAAGGAATTTGAGCCAAGGCGGACCAGACTTTCTGTTGAAAGTCTGTGCCTTGTAAATCGTACTCAAAAGGTAGGTCGGATTCTGGTGCTGCTCCCGAAAGAACAGCCAGAACACCTGTTAGATCATCTGCAACAGCATCTTGATCGGCACACAAAACCTGTCCGGCAAAATGAGATTCCATTCTGTCGTACATGGTTTTCAGATCTGTCCCCACCAACAGCATCGCGATGCCATCGTCAGAACGCACAACCAATATATTGCCAATTTCTTGGCCGTACACTTGGTCAGATCCCAGTTTTAATGTGCCGAACTTCAGCATGCCTATACAGCCTCTGCAGATCCATCATCGCCGTTAGAATCGCCATCTTCACCAACTTCTTCACCGGTCTTCTGGTCAATTCCCTTCATAGACAACTTGATCTTGCCACGATGGTCAGATCCAATCATTTTAACAAAGACTTCATCGCCTTCGTCACAAACATCGGTTGTTTTGGCCACACGCTCATACTTCATTTCAGAAATGTGCACCAAACCAGATTTACCGCGCATGAAGTCAACAAAGGCACCAAAGTCAACAACCTTGGCAACTTTTCCTTTGTAAATTTCGCCTTGCTCTGGCTCTGATGTTAGGCCTTTTACCCAGTCGATAGCTTGCTGAGAAGATTCTTCGCTTGTCGAAGCAATTTTTACAGTTCCATCATCTTCGATATCCATTTTCACGCCAGTAACTTCAACGATTTCACGAATCACTTTACCGCCTGTTCCAATCACATCGCGGATTTTGTCCACGGGGATTTTCAAGGTTGTGATGCGTGGTGCAGTTTCAGCAACTGTGTCACGCGCTTCAGTCAAAGCTTTGTCCATTTCACCCAAGATGTGCAAACGCCCATCTTTGGCTTGTGACAAAGCTGTCTTCATGATGTCTTCTGTGATGCTGGTGATTTTGATGTCCATCTGCAAAGATGTAATTCCATCTTTTGTACCAGCAACTTTAAAGTCCATGTCACCAAGATGATCTTCATCACCCATGATGTCAGACAGAACTGTAAAGTCTTTATCTTCTTTGATCAGACCCATGGCGATACCCGCAACAGGTTTTTTCAAAGGTACACCGGCATCCATCATCGCCAAAGACGTTCCACACACTGTGGCCATAGAAGAAGATCCGTTGGATTCTGTAATCTCTGACACGATACGAATTGTGTAAGGGAATTCATCTTTGCTTGGCATCATTGGCTTCATTGCGCGCCACGCCAGTTTTCCGTGACCAATTTCACGACGTCCCGGAGGCGCCATACGTCCTGTTTCCCCAACTGAATAAGAAGGGAAATTATAATGCAGCATAAAGTTTTCACGATATTCACCAGTCAGCGCATCAATCATTTGCTCGTCTTGGCCAGTTCCCAACGTAGCAACACAAAGAGCTTGAGTCTCTCCGCGGGTGAACAAAGCAGATCCATGAGAGCGGGGCAAAATACCAACTTCTCCCTGAATTTGACGAACATCTGCTGGCTTACGACCATCAATACGCTTTTCTGTTTTCAGCATGTCCCCACGAACGATGTCAGATTCCAACTTTTTCATGTGGTATCCAACACGTGAAAGGTCGATGCTGTCATCCTTTTCCGCCTTGGCTGTGAATTCTTCCATAACCTTGGAGCGTGTTTCATTCAACATGTTAGATCGTGTTTGCTTGTCTGTTTCACCGTATGCGGCACGCAGATCTTTCTCAGCTGCTTTTTCAATCGCCTTACGAAGAGATTTCTCAGCCTTCTCATCACGCTCTGGCAGATCCCACGGGTCTTTGGCGCATGTTTCAGCAAGCTCGATAATTGCATCAATCACAGGCTGGAAGCTTTCATGACCTTTCATGACAGCTGTTAGCATTTCTTCCTCAGAAAGCTCCTGCGCTTCTGATTCAACCATCAGCACGCCTTCTTTGGTTCCCGCAACCATCAGCTCCATATCAGATTCTTCCATCTGTTCCAAAGTTGGGTTAATTACCAAATCACCATCCAAACGGGCAACGCGTGTAGCACCAACAGGACCCATGAATGGCATCCCAGAAAGGGTCAACGCAGCTGACGTCCCGATCAAGGCAGGGATGTCAGAGGGGTTTTCCATATCGTGTGATAGTACTGTACAGATAACTTGCACTTCGTGTCTGAACCCTTCTGGGAACAATGGACGGATTGGGCGGTCAATCAGACGCGCCGTTAAAGTTTCTGAGTCAGATGGCTTGGCTTCACGCTTGAAGAATCCACCTGGAATCTTTCCAGCAGCATAACCTTTTTCGATGTAGTGAATTGTTAGCGGGAAAAAGTCCCCAGCAAAGGGTTGCTTGGCCCCAACAGCAGCACACAAAACAGTTGTGCCCCCATATGTAACCATCACAGCAGAGTCTGCCTGGCGGGCAACTTTACCCGTTTCCAGACGCAGCGTGCGGCCTTCCCATTCGATTTCTTTTCTAAAAACATTAAACATAGACATTAGCGACCTTCCTTTCATTAAAAGGCTTTTGGGTTTTTGGCCGCTTCCTGAATTTATAAAATAAGACCATAAAATAAATCTGCGAATCTTATTGTAGAAATTCAGAGCAAAGCGACCGATTTCATAATGAAAAGGCAAAGCTTTCGCTTTGCCCCTTCGGATTAAACTATTGGCGAAGCCCCAGCTTTTTAATCACCGCTTGGTAGCGGCTTTCTTCTCTGGACTTCAAATATTTTAGCATACGCTTTCTGCGACCAACCATGATCAACAACCCACGACGAGAGTGGTAGTCGTGTGAATGCTCTTTCATATGCTCTGTCAAGTTGCGAATACGCTCTGTTAGAATTGCCACCTGAATTTCAGGGGATCCTGTATCTGTTTTTTCTTGGCGGAACTCTGTAATCAGCTCCTGCTTTCTTTCAGCTGTAATCGACATCGGCTACTCCTGTTTGTTATAAGTTAAAAATACGAACCGGTTTCAGATTTTCATCTTCGACCTTACAAAAACCGATCAGCGTTTCTTCGCATTCGGCCCGGATAAGGTCCCCGGTTTTGACCCCTTGTTCATCGATGTTTGCTGGGCGGGGAATAAATCCGCCGTTTTTCAGCAAAGCCATCTGGGGGGCCGTTACAGACAAGGCCGGGATGTCGTCCAGTCCCTGTCTAATATCCAGAAGAACACCTTGCAGAACATCTTCTGTGGATATCTCTTCTGAATTGCGCGCACTATGCCCTTTTTCTTCCAGAAAATCTAGTGAAAAAGCATCTTTTTCGCCAAAAGGCCCCACTTTTGTGCGGCGCAATTGGATGACATGGGCAAAGCACCCTAATTTAACCCCTAAATCCCGCGCAATAGACCGCACATAGGTCCCTTTTCCGCAGCTTACGCGGAATATTGCCTGGTCTTTTTCTGCTTCCAACAACTCCAACTGGTCAATGCGTACGGTACGCGATTTCAAGGCAACTTTCTCTCCCTGTCGGGCCAAATCATAGGCGCGCTTGCCATCCACCTTTAAAGCAGAAAACTGCGGGGGCATTTGGTTGATCTCTCCGACAAAATCGGACAAAAGTGCAAGAATTTCATCTTTTGTGGGGCGGGAATCTGATGCTTCCACCACATCGCCTTCTGCATCATCGGTGGTGGTGGAAGATCCCCACTGAGCCGTAAAAACATACTCCTTGGTGCTTTCCATCATAAAGTTGACGGCTTTGGTGGCCTCTCCCAACGCTAAAGGCAAAATACCCGACGCTTCTGGATCCAACGTCCCAGTATGGCCAATTTTTTTGGGACGAAACAACCACTTTACCTTGTTTACCACCTGTGTTGAGGTCATGCCCAAAGGCTTATCAACGATAATCCAACCGTTCAAAATTTGTTTTTTCATAGGAGTTAAGTACGCACTCTTGCAGCGCGCGTCAAGAAGTCTGGGTGGGTCAAGGGTGTCACAAAAACCCGATCTTTATGCGGGGCAGCGCTTCGATCTTGATGCAAAAGGACTGTTTGAATACTTTTCTGCCCTGTTTCCTTTATTTCACCAAAACGCGTCTGCCGAACTTCCCCCCCATTATCTTTTCTTTTAGGCGCCAGAACCAACTGATCGTAAGTAACATAGGATCCACCATATGTTGCCGCCCCAATCAAACCAAAAGCAACAGCCTTTTTCATCCACTCTGGCTTGGTATAGGCCATATTATTAAAACGGCTTACAGCATAGGAAACAGCAACAGCCATAGTGACAAAGGCTACACTTATTCTGGGGGGGGTGATGCCTGCGGGGAAAGCGCTGGCATGCATAGTGCCTGCTGCTGCCAACATAAAATAGGCAATCAAATTTGTTGCCCTAATATCTTTGCGCCTTTCGATAATTTCTGGGTTCATGGGCGCACCTTAGCAGACTTTTCCTAAAAAGCAACAATACTATCGTTTACTCATCTGAATTGGTCTTTTTGATATCGTTTTGAACTTTTTCTGACTGAAAAACATCTTCCAACTGGCGGGTGGCATCCAGACCCATATCAGCCACAAACTTTAGTTTTGGCAAATATTTTAGGTACACCTTCTGAGCCAGCTCCTTACGGATTAAAGGCACATGCCCTTCCAGCGTTTTGACCAAATCAACGGCGCTGGCCTTCTCTCCACCCAATGGCATCAAACTGACACGGGCATGGCGAAGGTCTGGGCTTAAATCAATGGCGGTGATAGTGATGGATGCCACCTTCACATCCAAAGCAGGCAGATCCCGATTCAAAATTGTTGCAAGGGCACGGCGCAATTCATCGACAACACGCTGTTGACGCCTGGATGGTTCTGACGATTGAAATTTTGCCATATGTTGACTCCCCACAAATCTGTGGCCATTGCAGCTTTATCTGTGTGACTTAATCCAGGTTACGGGCAACTTCTTTAGTTTCGAAGCATTCAACAACATCACCTTCTTTAATGTCATCATAGTTTTCAAAGGCCATTCCACATTCATAACCTTCTTTCACTTCTTTCACTTCGTCCTTAAAGCGCTTCAGTGTTTTCAACGTTCCTTCATGAATCACCACATCATCGCGCAACAAACGAACGCCGGCACCGCGCTTAACGGTTCCTTCTTTGATGAAACATCCGGCAACTTTCCCGTATTTAGACATATTAAAGACCTGGCGGATTTCAGCATAGCCGATAAAGTCTTCCTGAACAGTTGGGGCCAACATTCCAGACAGCATCGCCTTGATATCTTCGATAATATTGTAAATAATAGAATAGTATTTAATTTCAATACCTTCTACCTTGGCCAATTCACGCGCCTGGGGGTTTGCCCGAACATTAAAGGCCACAACTTGTGCATTTGACGCCGCGGCCAAACTGATATCTGTTTCGTTAATTCCGCCAACACCGGTCGCAATCACAGATGCCTTTACCTCTTCGGTCGACAATTTTTCCAAGCTTGCTTTGATCGCTTCCAAAGATCCGTGCACATCAGTCTTGACGATAATAGGCAGATCCTTCACTTCCCCCGTCTGAATCTGAGATAACAACTGATCCATGGTACTGCGGGTTGTAACAGAAGATGTTTGACGCTCTTTACGTTGGCGATACTCTGCGACATCACGGGCTTTAGCTTCTGATTCAACAACCACAAACTCATCCCCAGCGAAAGGCGTTCCATCCAGCCCCAAAACTTCAACAGGGTCAGACGGACCAGCTTCCTTAACTTGCTTGCCTTTATCATTGATCAGCGCCCGCACTTTACCCCAAGTTGCCCCGGCAACAAAAATGTCTCCGCGCTTTAATGTTCCACGCTGAATCAAAACTGTCGCGACAGAACCACGGCCTTGCTCTACTTTTGCTTCAACCACAACACCATCAGCTTTACGATTTGGATTAGCTTTCAAATCCATCAATTCAGCTTGTAGCAAGATGGCTTCTTCCAGCTTCTCAAGACCCATTCCTGTTTGGGCAGAAACCTCAACAGACAGGACATCCCCGCTCATTTCTTCCACAACAATTTCGTGACTCAACAGTTCCGTGCGCACACGGTTGGCATCGGATTCTGGCTTATCCATCTTATTGATAGCAACAATCATGGGAACTTCTGCAGCTTTTGCATGACTGATAGCTTCAATGGTTTGCTCCATGATTCCATCGTCCCCGGCAACAACCAACACAACAATATCTGTGGCATTGGCCCCACGGGCGCGCATCTCAGTAAAGGCAGCATGACCGGGTGTATCAATAAAGGTCATGGAATCACCTGATTTCATGTTTACTTTATAAGCCCCGATATGCTGGGTAATTCCACCAGCTTCCTTGGCAACAACATCTGTTTTTTTCAAAGCATCCAACAAAGATGTTTTTCCATGGTCCACGTGCCCCATCACCGTAATAACAGGAGGGCGTGATTTCATATCTTTTTCATTGTCTTTTTCAGTTTTTAGGCCAGATTCAACATCAGATTCAGAAACCCGCTTAACGGTATAGCCAGCATCAATAATCAGCAGCTCTGCCATATCTGCTTCAATAACCTGATTGACAGTAACCATCGTACCCATCTGCATTAAAGATTTCACCAACGCGCTGGCCCGTACAGCCATGCGGTTTGACAACTCTTGTACGGTAATTGTTTCTGGCAAAATAATTTCTTTAATTTGCTTACTGGCACTGGCCCCGCCGCCGCTACCAGAAACCGACTGTGATTTCTGCTTTTGACGAGCGCGTTTTACAGCGGCCTCGGAACGAACACGGTCCCCCTCTTCTTCCACAGCAAGAACCTGTGAAAGCGTCAGCTTTCCTTTAAGTTTACTGTTGTCCCACTTATTGGAAGGAGCTGATTTTTTGGGCGCATCCTGTTTTTTCTTTTTCTTCTCCAGATCACTATCTATAGAAGGGCGCGGGCGCGCCGCATCCGGGCGGCCTGTGTTAACAGGTGTTTTCGCCGCTACATCACTGACTACATCACTAACCACATCACCGGTGGCAACCGCTGCAGGTTCTGGCTCATTGGCTTTGCGCTCTGCTTCTTCTTTTGCCCTGATGGCATCTTCTTCTGCTTTACGTTTTGCCTCTTCTTTTGCCTGCTCTGCTGCAACCTTGGAATTTTCCAAGGCTTGCATGCGCGCCTGACGCTCTTTGCTGGTTAGTGTTTCGTCACCACTTTGATTGGGCGCTTCTGCTTCAGACCCCTCCTCTTCCTGGTCGCGGCTTATCACACGCTTGCGACGCACTTCCACTTTTACGGAATTTGTGCGCCCATGAGAAAACGTCTGACTAACATCGGCAACACGTCGCCGCGACTTTAATTCAAGCGTACCAGAAGGTGACAAACTTAGTGTCTTCTTCTCTCCAGAGGCTTTTTTCTCGTCGTCTTTTTTATTTGTCTCAGACATTTTCTACTTTCTTGGTGATCTTATTTATTAAGAAGCCTTCTTTTCAGCTTCTTCTGGTTGCGCTGCAGGCTCATCTGCAAACCAGCCAGCCTTTTCACGAGCGGCCATAATCATAGCCTCTGCTTGGTCACGGGTAAAGGTCTCTTCTGGAAGGTACTCCAAAAGCTCATCCGTGCCAAGGTCAGCAAAGTCATCTAATGATTTCACATCATTCGCTGCCAACGCCAAGGCGATTTCATTGGTGATGCCGTCAAATTCTAACAAATCATCATTCACAGATGCTTTTTTCAGCTCTGTTTCCATGACTTTGTCATCTTTCTCAACAGCTTTTACAGCGCGGTTCTGAAGCTCAGAGGCAATGTCTTCATCAAACCCTTGGATAGCTGTCAGCTCTTCCAAAGGAACAAAGGCCACATCGCGCACGGTGCCAAATCCTTCTGTTGCCAGCAAACGGGCGATAACATCATCCACGTCCAGCTTGTCCATAAAGGTGTTTGCACGCTCTTCAATTTCAGATTTCATAGCTTCAGCCTCTTGGGCTTCTGTCATGATATCAATTTCCCAGCCGGTCAGCTTGGCAGCCAAACGAACATTCTGTCCGCGACGGCCAATAGCCAGGCTCAGGTTTTCTTCCCCGACAACAACTTCAATCTTATTGGCTTCTTCATCCAAAACAACCTTGGTTACTTCTGCGGGATACAGGGCATCAACCACAAACGTTGCTGGGTCAGGGTTCCACAAAATTACATCGATGTTCTCTTCTTGGATCTCCGCCTTTACAGCTTGGACACGGCTTCCACGCATACCAATACATGCCCCACGCGGGTCAATGCTTGGGTCATGAGAAACCACAGCCATTTTCGCACGGCTTCCAGGATCACGGGCAACGCCCTTAATCTCAATCACACCATCGTAAACTTCTTGGACTTCTTGCTTGAACAGCTCCACAACGAATTGAGGGTGCGTCCGGGACAAGAAAATCTGCGGACCAGAACTGCTTTCTGAAACCTCATAAATATAAGCCCGCACGCGATCTCCCTGGCGTAAGTTTTCACGCGGAATTGCCTCTTCTTTACGAATAACAGCTTCGGCACGGCCCAGGTCAATTGCAATGTTCCCAAACTCAACCCGCTTAACAACACCGTTTACAATCTGACCAACTTTGTCTTTGTACTCATCAAATTCGCGCTCTTTCTCAGCAGCACGGACACCTTGCAAAATAACCTGACGGGCACTTTGGGCAGCAATGCGGCCAAAATCGATTGGTGGCAGCTCTTCAACAATGTAATCCCCAACATCCAAAGACTCCTCTTGTTCTTTGGCATCGGCCAAACGAATTTGACGCAAGCTGCTTTCAAAGAATGGTGTTGGCTCTTCGCCCTCTGGGGCGTCTGGATCGATCTCTACAACAGGATCTTCATCAGGCAAAACTTCAACAAAACGCTTCAACACCACATGGCCATTATTGCGGTCAATCTCTGCACGAATGTCATATTCGTGACCGTACTTTGCCCGACCAGCTTTTGAAATTGCTTGCTCCAGAATGATAAAGACCCGCTCACGCTCAATATTCTTCATGCGCGACACTTCATCAACCACCATCATGATCTGTCCTGATACGACTTCAACCATTGATATTCTCCTTGTTCATTAACGCTTTTTTGCCTCAAGTAATTCATCACTCAGAATCAGTTTTGCTTTTTGCATTTTATCAAATGCAAGCTCCACAGATTCATCATCAAGTTCCATCACCACACCTACTTCTGTGCGTGATTTCAAAATCCCCCGAAAGTTCACTCTTTCACCAATGGGCATCTTTAGTTTAATTTTGACCTCAAAGCCCATGGCATAATCAAAATCTTCCTGACGTACCAGCTCTCTGTCAATTCCCGGAGAGCTAACCTCCAGATAATAGCTGTCTGAAATAACGTCCTCCACATCCAACAATGCAGCAGACGCGCGACTAATTTCTGCGCATTCATCCAAATTAATGCCGCCGTTATCAGGCTTTTCAGCCGTAATAAGCAACGTTTTACGCTTCCCGCCCAAGCTATCCAGGCGCACATTCACCAAATCAAACCCCATATCTGCCAAACAAGGTGTCAAAATCTCTTGAACCTTTTTGGCCGGGCCTTCCGGATTTGCAAGGACACGTGTCATTCTTCTATGTTCCAGTCTTTACCTACAAAAAACGGGCCCCTTGCTGGTGCCCGTGATCATTATCACAGTAATTTTGTCTTTGTTATAAGGCTTTTTGCGCAAATTTCAAGCAATTTCTGAGTTTTCTGCAAGCCTGTCTATTCGCACCGGGTGCGCTGAAAGGTAAGATAGGTTGGCCTGTCACGGTGATTGTTGTCTTTCAGCTCGTATTTGGTTGAGGACCACCCTGTCGGTGGCATCGTCCAATCGTCAGATCCCGTTGGGGTCCACGAAAAATCTGAGCTATGCAAAACCAGCTCCAGCGCCATGTTGACATAGTCAGCATTATCGCTGGCACAGATAAATTGGCCGCCCGGCTTAATCAGGTCAGCAAACTGCCTTAACGTCTCGGCATTCAAAATCCGCCGCTTTTTGTGCTTCTTCTTTGGCCATGGGTCCGGGAACAACAACAAAATTTGATCCAAACTAGCCGGCTGCAAAGCGGCCAACAAATCACGGGCATCATTAACATACAGACGAATGTTGTTTAGCGGGCCATCCACCAAATCCGCGCACAAATGGGCCACGCCATTCATAAAAACTTCTGCACCGATATAAGCAGTCTCTGGATTTTTCTGTGCTTGGCTATAAATAAACCCGCCATTACCAAAGCCAATTTCCAAAACATAGGATTTATACTGGTCTGGAAAAATATCTTGCGGTGTGGTGTGGTCCAAGTCTTGGGGCAGGCCAAAGTTTTCCAGGCCAATTTCCAACTTTTGTTGCTTGCTGGGGCTGAGCTTTCTGCCTTGGCGACGACCAAAACTTCTAAGCGACGCTTTTGAGGTCATCTCCATTAGAAAAATGCTTTTTTAAAGGCTCTACCAGGTCCAACTTCTCCCATGAAAAACCACCATCAGCTTCTGGATCACGCCCAAAGTGGCCATAGGCCGCCGTACGACGATAAATTGGACGATTCAAGTTTAGGTGCTTTCTGATCCCAGCGGGTGAAAGATCCACAAGATCACGCAGAACATTGATCAGCTCTGTCTTGTCAACTTTTAGTGTGCTGCGGCTGCCAATATAAATAGACAGCGGATAGCTAACCCCGATAGCATAAGAAAGCTGGATGGTACACTCGCGCGCCAATCCTGCGGCTACAATGTTTTTAGCCAAATAACGCGCCATGTAAGCGGCAGATCTGTCTACCTTTGTTGGGTCTTTTCCTGAAAAAGCACCCCCCCCATGGGCGGCAGCGCCCCCATAAGTATCAACAATAATCTTCCGGCCAGTCAGGCCAGCATCACCGTGGGGACCCCCGATGATAAAGACGCCTGTTGGGTTTACATATAAATTCTCATCAGCAGGCATCCAACCTTCTGGCATTACCTGCTGGACAATTGGTTTCACAATTTCACGAACATCAGCCTGTGAAAGCGAGGCATCATGCTGGGTAGAAACCACCAGGTTTGTTGCGCTGATGGGTTGGCGATCTTTTGAATAAGCCAATGTTACCTGCGACTTTGCATCCGGCCCCAGCAATGGCTGCTTGCCGCTTTTGCGAACATCCGCCAACGCTTTGACAATTTTGTGTGAATAATAAATAGGGGCAGGCATGAAAACATCTGTTTGGTCACAAGCATACCCAAACATGATCCCCTGATCTCCAGCACCCTCTTCTTTGTCACTTCCAGCATCAACACCCTGGGCAATATCTGGAGATTGCTGGTGGATATAATTTTCTACTTCCAAGGTTTCCCACCCAAAAGTATCTTGGGCATAACCAATATCCTTTACAACATCACGAACAACGCCTTCCAAAATATCTGGCGTGACACTTTCAGGCGCCCGAACCTCCCCTGCCAGAATGATGCGGTTTGTCGAGCTCATCGTTTCCACTGCAACCCTGGCTTGTGGATCCGCGCTTAGATATGTATCAACGATCGCATCTGAAATTTGATCACAGATCTTATCTGGATGCCCTTCAGAGACAGATTCACTGGTAAAAACAAATTGATTATTGTGGGCTTCTTGAGACATCAGACATCCGTATGTTCTGCTAATTTTATAGGTTTACAGATTTAAACGGCGAACGGGCAAAACAGTCAAGCTCTTTATTTAAGTTTTCCTCAAAACTTAGAAAAAACAGCAAGCACCGTACTGTGCCTAGGCAGCTTCTGTTTGTGCCAAAAGCTTGGCCAGCTCAACCACCTTCTTGCGCATTTGCGGGTCTGGGATCTGATAATAAGCCCGTACAAGGTCCAGTGTTTCCTTGTTATTGAAAGGGTCCGCATCAAACGTGCTGGCTGCTGCCTCTGCTATAGAGAATTTTGCATTCTCATCATCAGCAAACGCTGTTTCAATAGCCCGATTTGCCCCATCAAAAAACGATCCAACAGGCACTTTTAGAACTTTGCTGAAATCGAACAAGCGGCTTGCTCCAATCCGGTTGGTTCCCCGCTCATATTTCTGAATTTGTTGGAAAGTAATGCCAACAGACTGCGCCAGTTTTTCTTGGGTAAAACCCTTCATTGTGCGCAGTTGCTTTAACTTTTCGCCCACGAACTTATCGACTGGATTTGGTCTTGGCTTTTTATTTTCGGTCATCATTAAATTTTCGCCTTAAAAGATACTTGTGTACATACATGTATTGGTTGTATGTACTTTTGTCAAGGCCTTGTATTCAAGTTTTTACGAACTATGGAGATTATAAACCCAAACAGAAGGAATACAAGTAATGCGTGTGGAAACTTTTGATACACAGTTGCATGCAACAAACCACGGGGTAAGCGCCCATCAACGAGCCCTTGTTGACCTAAATCGAGATGTGCCTTTATGCGACCGTATGGATCAATAATGCCAGATATACCGCTATTGGCTGCGCGCAACATTGGAAGCCCCTCCTCAATGGCCCGCAACCGCGACATTTCAAAATGCTGATAAGGGCCTGAAGAGTTCCCGTACCAGGCATCGTTGGTAATGTTTAGTAAAAAGTTTGGTCGATCCGCCGGATCTGTAACAGCCCCCGGGAAAATTACTTCGTAACAGATTAAGGGGCTGAAAGAAACGCCTGCTGCTGTCATCGTCCTAACCCCATTACCAGCTGTATACCCCCGTCCACGCGTGATTTGCTCCAACGGCAAGTAATCATGCAACGGAATAAACTCCCCAAAAGGCACCAGCCGTGCTTTGTCATAGCTGTCGGTAATTTCACCCCGATCATTTAGCACAAACAAGCTGTTCCAGATCTTTGAAACCTTGGCATCTTTGAAAAGTGCGCGCCGGGCGCCCACTATAGCCGTTTGACCGGTCTGCAAAATACTGCCAATCATGTTTTGCAGGTCTGGCTCATGCTCCAACCAATATAAAACGGCTGTTTCTGGCCAAATAATCAGATCTGGAACTTCCACACCCTTTAAGCTGGAAAGCTCTAGCTGCTTCCAGAAATGATTGTTCACATTGCGTAACTTTACCTTGTCCAGCTGTGGCGTATCCGGCTGCACCAACCGCACAGTGGTTTCTGTATAAGACGTTTGCGTTTGCAACCGTTGCCAACCAAAAACAATTACGCAAACCAACACCAGAACCATCGTAACCCGCTGATATGGACCCATTAAAATGAAAAGGGCCAAATATGTAATCAAAAAACTGAGACCATATGACCCCACAAAAGAAGCAACCTGAATCAGGATGAGTGAATCTGAAACACTATACCCAACAAGGTTCCACGGGAACCCACCAAACACTATGCCGCGCAGGAACTCGCCAAACATCAAGCAAACAGAAAAAGTGAAAACAGGCAGACAAGACCTGCCTTTAACCAGATAAAATATAGTTGTTGCGATTCCGGAATACAAAGCCATTAAGCCCGCAAGACCAAAGCTTGTGATGGGCAGCATCCATAACAGCTCCCCCTCTACCAAAACAGAGAAGGATACCCAGTAAAGGCCAGCCAAATGATACCCCAACCCAAATGAAAAACCTGTGGCAAGCGCCCGTTTCCAATTTTCTTGGGCAACAGATAGAATGTATAAGACTGGATAAGTTATAAAAAGAACAGCCACCCAATGCACAGGCGGCAAAGCTAGGACGGACAGCAGCCCCGCCAGAAAAGCCCAGATCAACTGATTCTTATAGGAGGAATTTTCCAAATATACGGCGCATCGATCTAAAAGGGTCATGCCGCAGTTGTGACGGATTCTTTGCCTTTGGTCAAGCGCCGGACGCGCAAGCGCTTTAAGCGGCGCGGATCTGCATCCAGAACCTCAAATTCCAGCTTACCACGGTAAGGAATAATCTCTCCTCGGTCAGGAACGCGCGCAGCCAACGCACAAACGAACCCCCCCAAAGTATCTATATCTTCACTTTCTTCTTTGGGAAATACCTCGCCCACCCACTCTTCAAATTCTTCCAGCTCTGCGCGGGCATCGGAAATCAATGTGCCATCTTCTTGGGGTTCCAGCTTTGGTGCTTCCACCACATCATGCTCATCTTCAATTTCGCCAACGATTTGCTCAACCAGATCTTCAATGGTCACCAACCCATCAACCCCCCCAAATTCATCAACAACCAAGGCCAGGTGGGTTTGCTTTTGACGCATTTTCAAAAAAATATCCATCACAGGGGTGGACCCCACCACAAATAATGCCGGGCGAATAAGATGCTTTAGCTTAAAATTTGACTCAGCCGCCTTGTTGGTCAGCACATCTTTGATGTGCACCAAGCCCAGCGCGTCATCCAACGTTTTCCGGTAAACAGGCATACGTGAGTGGCTGTGCTCTGACAGCGCATCAATCAATTCCTTGTGACTGGCGCCCACTTCAATCGCAATAATATCAACGCGCGGAATCATAATATCTTCTGCAGTAATATCTGATAATCTAAAAATATTTGCCAGCAGAACTTTCTGTTCTTGATCCAGAATTAGGTCTTCCGCGGGATTATCCTCCAGAAGCTCCTCAATGGTTTCGGTAATCGTGCCATTTCCATTGGACCGCCCAAAAGAAAAAAGGCGCCGTTTAATGCTGTCCCACAACGAAGGGGGTGATGTTTTATCCATTTTTATAGTACCTGCTCACCAGTATCACGCTGTTCATAGGGGTTTTCAATGCCTAACGTAGATAAAATCTGAATTTCTTTTTGCTCCATGATCATGGCATCAGCCGGATCTTCATGATCATGGCCCAATAAATGCAGCAAGCTATGCACCACAATATGCGAGAAGTGATCATGAAAGGAAAGATCAAAGTCTGCAGCGTCTTGTGTCATCGTTTCATAAGCCAGCACAATATCTCCCAGTATTATTGGTAGTATCTCTGGATCTTCTGAATTTTCCGTTAAAGGGTCGCTGAGCGACCCTGGGAAAGAAAGTGTATCGGTTGGCTTGTCTTTACCTCGGAACCGCTTGTTCAGCTTTTGGATTTCTGCATTATTGGTCAAAACAACGCTTAATTCCAAATACTTTGCAGAAAGCAGCGCAGGGGCCTCTGCCCGCAGGACGGTCTTTGTTAAATTTGCAATTTTTTGTTCATAAGAAATTTCTTGCTGGGTCCATAAATCAGATTCAACATCCAAGGCCAGCATTAAGCCATCATTAGCCATAAGCTTGGGACGTCCCACGTTTTTCATCATGTTCTTTGTACGCATTCACAATGCGGGTAACCAACGGGTGGCGCACCACATCTTCACCCGTAAAGTGGGTAATGCCCACACCTTTCATGCCTGTCACCACATCTTTGGCATCCCGAAGGCCGGATCTTGTGCCCTTGGGCAAATCCACCTGACTTAAATCCCCTGTCAGCACCATGCGTGATCCTTCCCCCAAACGGGTCAGGAACATCTTCATCTGGACAGGGGTTGTGTTTTGGGCTTCGTCCAAGATCACAAAACAATGCGATAATGTCCGCCCACGCATAAACGCCAAGGGCGCAATTTCAATCTCTCCCACAGCCAGCTTTTTAACCACTGTTTCAGCGGGCAACATTTCATACAGCGCATCATAAAGTGGGCGCAAGTATGGATCGATTTTTTCTTTTAAATCGCCGGGCAAGAACCCCAAACTTTCACCGGCTTCCACAGCAGGGCGCGACAAAACAATACGCTCTACCTTGCCCTCCAACATCATGGCAACACCCATGGCAACAGCCAAGAATGTTTTCCCCGTCCCTGCAGGCCCAAGCCCCAAAACAAGATCTTTATCTTTCAGATGGTCAATATAATCAGCCTGATTGGGGGTTCTGGGGCTGACAGATTTTTGACGGGTTTTGATTGTTGAATTGGCACTCACCAATGGCTTCATTTCTGATCCTTTTCCAGATTTTCCTTTGGCAGATTGCGTTGCCATCCGGATGGCAGCATCAACTTCATCCATGCTGACACTCATACCTTTTTCTAGGCGTTCATATAATGTGTGTAAAACGGCCTCTGCTTTTTCAATGGCCCGGGCATCAATGCCGTTAATGGCAATCTGGTTACCACGGGTGTTGAGTGAAACGCTCAAAGACTCTTCAATGCGTGCGATATTACAATCATGTTCGCCGACAAGCAGGGCGAACAAACTGTTATCTTCAAATTCCAAAATATTTTGGGGTGGGTTCTTTGACTTAGCCATTCTTTGATCTAAGCATAGATTTCATCAGGAGTCATCAATTCACTCTCATCTATCACCAACTCTCCTTTTAGAGAGTTATGAAGGCCTTCCGTAATTTCAACATCTACAATTTGGCCGATAAGCCGCTCATTCCCCATCACATTAACGGATTGAAGGTAGGGGCTTTTTCCACCAATCTGGCCATCCAGCTTGGCTTTCTTTTCAAATAACACGGGCAATGTTTTACCCACACATGATTGGTTAAATTCATGCTGTTGTTTGTTCAGTAGGTCTTGCAGCTCTGCCAGGCGAGCAATTTTCACATCCTCTGCCACTTGCAACTGATGGGCGCTAGCAGGGGTGCCAGGCCGGGCGCTGTACTTGAAAGAAAAACATTGGGCAAAGTTCACCGCTTCCACCAGCTTCATGGTGTCGGCAAAATCTTTGTCTGATTCACCGGGGAAGCCCACAATAATATCTGATGAAAAGGCAATATCTGGCCGACCCTCACGAAGCCTGTCAATCATGCGTAAAAATTCTTCGGCTGTGTGCTTACGGTTCATGGCATCTAATACGCGATCAGATCCGGATTGAACTGGCAAATGCAAATACGGCATCAGCTGCGGGATTTTGGCATGGGCCTCGTATAACTCTTCATGCATATCGCGCGGGTGCGATGTAGTATAGCGAATACGGTCCAAACCATCTAGTTCAGCCAATTCAAATAACAACTGCCCCAGGTTCCACTCTTTTCCATCGGGGCCTTCCCCGTGGTAAGCATTTACATTCTGGCCCAACACACTTATTTCACGGGCGCCTGCAGCAATTAATTTTTTTGCCTCACCCATAATGCTGGTAATGGGCCGGGAAAATTCTGCGCCACGCGTGTACGGCACCACACAAAACGTACAAAACTTATCACAGCCTTCTTGGATAGATAAAAAGGCTGATGTACCGCTGTTTTCTCGCTCTTCCGGCAGGGCGTCAAACTTGGGCTCAATGGGGAAATCTGTATCAAGGATTGTTTGCTTGCCTTGCTTCTTTTTCTGTTCGCGCTCCAGCTTTGTGACAAATTCTGGCAGACGATGATACGTTTGTGGGCCAAAAACCATATCAACATATGGGGCGCGGCGGATGATCTCCGCTCCTTCTGCTTGGGCAACACAGCCAGCCACGGCCAACGCCATGCCTTCGCCTGTGCGGGCCTCTTTTTTCTTGCGCAATTCGCGCAAGCGACCCAAATCTGAATATACTTTTTCTGATGCTTTTTCACGAATGTGGCATGTATTCAAAATAACTAAATCTGCATCATCTGGCTTTTCTACAGAATCGTACCCAAGATGCCCCAGCACATCCATCATGCGCTCGGAATCATAAACATTCATCTGACACCCAAAGGTTTTGACGAATAACTTCTTTTTATTTTTGGTTGATGCTTCTGCCATTACTCTCTCTTTTTCAGAGCCGGAAAGCTATCAGGATTGGGGGAAAAGTCAAGCAAAGCAAGAAATTTTAAGCTGCTATCGCCATTTTGGGTGCCGGTGCCGGCGCCGCGGATTTACCCGACAATGATTGCCCCACACCTGTGGCCACGACCTGCTGGCAATGCTTGGCCAGCTCTTTGCGGGACTTAAACTGATCTATTGTCACCGGGGGGTGCAGATAAACCTCTGCCCCCAAGCGCCCCATGCCAAGGCAGTTGAACAGGTGATCTGCCAATGTCATATCCCCATACCAGGCATAAGCTGGGCGCAAATGAAACCCCATGGGAATACCATTGACCGTTTTGTATGCAATTGAAACTGGCTGGATCAACAGAGACTGCCCCTCTACCTTGGTTTCTGCCACGTTAAACAAAGAACTTTTGAATTCTAAGGTGCGGTTTCCATCATTGCTTGTTCCTTCTGGAAAGAAGATCAATGAATCATGTGCCTCCAACCGTTTTTGCAGCTGAGAAACATGCCCTTTGGCTTTGCTTCTGGTGCGTTCAATAAAAATACTTTGGCTCAATTTTGCCAAAACCCCCAGCAATGGCCACTTGGCTACTTCGGCCTTGGAAACAAAACTAGCCGGCAACACACTGCCCAAAATTGTAATATCCAAATATGAAGAATGATTACACACAAAAAGAACAGGGCGTTTTTCGCTCATTCTGCCACGGACAGTCACATCTATCCCCCAAAGATATGCGCATAACCTGTGATAAAATTGGGGAAAGGTTTTGGCCTTTTTCGACTTAAAAACCAGCAATAAACACTGAAGACAAATACTGACCAACGTAAAAGGCAAGTATATAATCAGCCGAACAGTTGCCAAAAGCCAAGATCCTCTCATTTTACTGCTCCTCCACCTGACCCATGTATTTGTTCAGGTACCTGTCTGTTACATTTTCAGTCTTTACCACCATCAAAACATCAACGCTGTTCCATTGATGATCAATCACCGCGCCATCGGCCACAACATTACCCACCCGCAAATACCCCTTCATCAAAGGGGGCATCATGGAAATAGCCCGGCGCTCACTAATTTCCTCCAAAGGCATCAAATTCATGGGGGTCCTGGCAAAATTATGACCAGCCGGAAAATCCAACGCTTTAGCCCGCAACGCTGGAGGGGCCAAATGAAAATGATACAAATAAGACAGTGCCAGTTTCCATTCCTCTGGATTTACCCCCTCAAGACTTACACTGCCAAACATCACCTTAACATCGTAGTTGACAACATAAGCAGCCAGCCCCCGCCACAACAACTGCATGGTTGCCCGGCTGCGATAATGTTTATGGACGGTAGATCGACCCAGCTCCAGAATCTCTCCAGATGTTTGCAAAATAGGTCCCATATCAAATTCAGCTTCTGAGTAAAACTGGCCAATTTTAGCTGCCATATCACGACGAATGAACCGGTATGTCCCGATGACAGCCTTATCAAGGTCAGCCTCGCTCCGCTTCAAAACCATTAAGTGGTCGCACACATCATCATATTCATCATAGTCTAATCCCAAGATGCCCATTTCTTTAATGGGGGTGGCGCCCATTTCTTCGTAAAAAGTTTGAAACCGCAATCTTTGACAGGCTTTGATCTCTTCGGGTGTAACGGCCAAGCGCAAATCCAGATCTTCTGTACCAATAGGCCCAAGTGACCCTGTCTCAAGGTTCAAAATTTTTCCAATCAAAGACTTTTTTTGGGCGGCCACAGACATATCAGAAAAAGAGTGTGGCGCAGGAAAGGGCGTTACAGACGCTATCATAGTGCTATTCTTTCTTATCCATGGCTTTGTCTTATCACAGCAATACAGGAGCAATCAAACAATAAATTTTTTGCCAAAACAGACCGCTCAAGCAGGGGTCTTGGCATTCCTGGAAAAGCTCACATCTGCCCCACGAATATAAACAGGGTCTGGGATCTCTGCACTGGCAGTTTTACGCAAAGAAGCCCGGTACAAATTCACCTGCACAGCGTCCTGCAGCCCAACAACCTGCACTCCACGATTGGCCAAATCTGCGGCCACATGGTGGTCGGGGGCAAGGACTGCCTGCCCCGAAGGAATATGCCCCACAATATTGTCCGCAGAAACTTGCACAACACCCTCAAGCGGAGCCCCAACTTGCCCCACAAAAAAGTCCCGCTTCCCTGATCGCAAGATAACCAATTTCCCGGCCTCAGCGTTCGAGTCTTCGGCCACGGCCTCAAAATAAGTTACGCCAATCATGGGAATATCTGCACTTAACGTTAAGCCAGCCGCCGCCGCCAAGCTAAGGCGAATACCTGTGAAAGAGCCAGGCCCTATGTTCGTGACAACTGCCCCCAGATCTTCTAACGACACAGCGGCAGCAGCCAATGCTTCTTGCATCAAAGCAAAAATAACCTGTGAAGGCCTCAGCTTTATCTCAGCCTGAGTTTTTTCTGCTAGAACTGTGCCCTGCTTAGAAAAAACAGCGACCTCGGCCAATGGATCAACGGTGTTCAAAACAAGTGTTATCACAATGGTTCCCTATAATTATTACATCAACACCCATATGACCAAGAGTGTATTGTGTGCACTGCCGATGAGTGGTTTTTGCCGATTGTGTGCTCATCTCTGGCAATGGTTGATTTCCTGTGGCAACCTCGTTACATATCAAGTTTGTATAAGAATGTAAATCTAGATGAGTTACCAAGTGAATAGATTGAAGGCCCTTTGTTTGCTTTTACTGTTGGCTTTCGGCATTGCACTGCCGAGCGCATCTTATGCTGCCGATTCTGCAACTGTTTTCATGTATCACCGATTTGGGGAAGAAGAATACCCCACCACGAACGTCCGGTTGGACCAATTTGAAGCCCACATACAAGAACTGGTCAACGGCCCCTACACTGTTTGGCCCCTACCCAAGATTCTGGATCGGCTTAAAAAAGGCAAAGCATTACCAGAAAACACCGTTGCCATTACCATTGATGATGCGTACCTGTCCGTTTATGAAAAAGCCTGGCCACGGTTAAAGCGGTACAATCTTCCCTTTACTTTATTCGTTGCGACAGATGCTGTTGACCGCAAAAACCCCAATTATATGAGTTGGCAACAAATTCGCGAGCTGAAACGCAAGGGCGCTACTATCGGATCACAAACAGCCAGCCATGGCCGCATGATCAACAAAACCCCAGACCAGAACCGAGCAGAGATTGCCAAATCCAACGACCGTTTTAAGGAAGAGCTGAACTTCCGTCCCACGCTGTTTGCTTACCCCTTTGGGGAATATTCATCTGCCGTACTGGAGGTGATTAAGAACAGTGGGTTTGATGCCGCCTTTGGCCAACACTCTGGCGCTTTTGATGGCGGATCCAATTTGCTTGAACTGCCGCGCTTTGCCATTAATGAGCAATACGGAGATTTGGATCGTTTCAAATTGGCTGCCAACACCTTGGCTTTGCCCATTCGTGAAATCACTCCCAGCAATCCCTTGCTATCTAAAAGCACCAATCCGCCGGCATTTGGATTTACACTAGATCAAGATGTTGGCAGCCTGAAAGGACTCAACTGCTTTGCATCTGGCCAAGATAAACCGGACATTACAATACTGGGGGAGAACCGCGTGGAAATCCGGCTGAAAAAAGCGTACAACCCCGGCCGCGGGCGCATTAACTGCACACTTTCTGCGGGGAACAATAAATGGTACTGGCTTGGTCGCCAGTTCTTCATTCCGTAAAGACGAAGTAACAATCATGGCCAAAATGTCACCAGAAGAAATCGACACTTTCTTCACTATTTTATCTACAGAAAACCCCAGCCCTGAAACGGAATTGAATTACGAAGATTCTTTCACGCTTTTAATTGCTGTTGTCTTGTCTGCTCAAGCCACAGATATCAGCGTCAACAAAGCTACTGACAAACTGTATAGAAAAGCCAAAACCCCTGCGAACATTCTAAAGCTGGGGGAGGAGGGACTGAAAAAATACATTCAAACCATTGGGCTGTATAATTCAAAAGCCAAAAACGTCATCAAGCTGTGCCAGCTTTTGCTGGATGAACACGCCGGACAAGTGCCCGAAACCCGGGAAGAGTTGGAGAAGCTGCCTGGCGTTGGTCGCAAAACAGCCAATGTTATTTTAAACGTGGCATTTGGGCAGCCCACTATTGCCGTGGATACACACCTGTTTCGTCTGGGCAATCGCACAGGGATGGGGCCGGGCAAAACACCACTGGATGTTGAAAAGAAACTGGAAAAGCGCATTCCTAAAAAGTGGCTATTGCACGCCCATCACTGGTTAATCTTGCATGGCCGTTACGTTTGCAAAGCCCGCAAGCCAGATTGCAATTCCTGCAAGGTTTTTGACGTGTGCGGATTTAAAGACAAAGTTCTTTATGCAAAGGGGCTGACACCAGCAAAAAAACCAGCTACAACAAGAAGCCGGAAAAAGGCAGCCACAAAAACGGAGAAAAAACGTGAGCAAGACCATTGATGTAACAGGCGTAGGTGCCGCAATTGTAGATGTTTTAAGTAATATTGAAGACAGGTTTTTGGATGACAATGGTCTGAAAAAATCGGCCATGACGCTGATTGATGAGCCAACATCAGATGCCTTGTATGAAAAAATGCCCACAACGATGGAATGTTCTGGCGGATCTGTTGCCAACTCTATTGCTGGGGTGGCCTCTTTTGGCGGGAAAGCATCCTTCATCGGAAAAGTAAAAAATGACCAGTTTGGGAAAATATTCAGCCATGATATCCGCAGCGTTGGCGTTGAATTTGAAACACCCCCCACAACAGAAGGTCCCTCAACATCTTCGTGCCTTGTGGCTATCACACCAGATGCAGAACGCACCATGCAAACATATTTGGGCGCATCAACACAGTTAAGCTTTGATGATTTGGACGAAGAAAAAATCAAGGCCTCTAAGATTTTATATTTAGAAGGCTATGTCATGGATATTGAAATTGGACTGGAATGGCTCAATCGTGCTGCCGATATTGCTCATGCAAACGATACCCTGGTTGCTTTGAACTTGTCAGACCCATGGTTTGTTGATCGCCACCGCGATGCATTGCTGGGGTTTGTAAAAGAAAAAGTAGACATCCTGCTGGGCAATGATGGTGAAGCAACATCGCTTTTCAAAACAACAACCCTGCAAGATGCTTTAAACATTATTGACAGCATTGTTCCTGTTGCCGCCATCACCAAAGGGGCTGAAGGGTCTATCATTTGTAAAGATGGGGAACAATACGAAGTAAAAGCAGACGCCGTTACCAACGTAGTGGACACAACAGGCGCCGGGGATCTTTACGCCGCCGGTGTTTTGTATGGATTGGCACAAGGCAAAGACCCTGCAACATGCGGAAGATTGGGAAGTTTGGCAGCAGCAGAGGTAATTTCCCATATTGGGGCGCGACCCCAAAAGCCACTTGCTGAATTGGCCCAGGAAAAGTTAGCAGCATAGGATGTTAGCAAGGACCCTGAGAAAATATCAAGACTCCAGGGTTCTCGTTGCAACGCTTCTGGGTATTGCCTCTGGCACCCCTATTGCTTTAATTGCCAGCACATTAAGTTGGTGGCTGGACAGTGTTGGCGTTACACTGACAACCATTGGTTTTTTTGCCTATGCCCGCAGCCCCTATTCTTTCAAGTTTTTGTGGAGCCCCTTTTTAGACAAATTAAAGCTGCCATTCTTTACAAAAAAGTTTGGCCAACGCCGTGGCTGGGGTATCTTTATCCAAATAGCCTTAATCGCCAGCATTATTGGGCTGGGGTTTTCTGACCCCGTAGCAGACCCATGGTTTACAGCCCTGATGGCGCTGTCTGTTGGGTTCTTTTCTGCCAGCCAAGATATTATTATTGATGCCTTTCGCATTGAACTTTTTGAGAAGAACGAACAGGAAATGGGCGCCAGCGCCGCGGCTTTTGGGTGGCGCGTAGGCAGCCTAATTTCCGGCGGCGTGGCCATTGCTCTTTCCCGTTATATGGATTGGGGATGGGTGTACACGGCCATGTCCAGTCTTGTGGTGGTGGGCCTTGTGACATTCTTAATGGTATCAGAAAAAACACTGCGTCACCCTGAGCCAAAAATTAAACGATCCATCAAACAATGGATTTTACATGCCGTCATTGAGCCTATTGCAGAATTTATGCGCCGCGATCAAGCCATCCTGATTATCGCATTTATTTTAGTTTATAAATTGTGTGATGCTTACATTGGCATGATGTCTTTTCCCTTTTACCGGCGCATTGGATTTGACGAGCTGCAAGTCTTTGGCATTGTCAAAGGCGTGGGAACAGCCGCTACCTTGGCTGGGTTTGTTGCTGGTGGGTTGATGGTTTCAGCCTATGGCCTTTACCGCAGCTTGTGGATTGGTGGAATCCTGCAAATTTTGTCCAATTTTATCTTTGCTTGGCAAGCACACGTGGGGGCAGACCCCTGGTGGTTAACGGTAACCATCACCATTGAAAATTTCACCAACGCATTATCGCTGGTGGCCTTTACATCTTACCTGTCCCAACTGGTGAATGTAACGTACACAGCAACACAATACGCGCTGTTAACATCATTCATGGCTTTCCCACGGGATATCATTACATCCAGCTCTGGCATCTTGGCCGACCACACAACGTGGGTCGAATTTTTCATGATGTCAGGATTGCTGGGGCTGCCCGGCCTGGGGCTGCTTTGGTGGCTGCACAAAAAGGGCGGCTTTAAAATCTAGGCCGCTTTCTTCTTGGTTGCCTTTTTCTTTTTCGCAGGTGCTTTTTTGGCCGTCTTCCCGGTCTTGCCTTTCGGGTACTGAATTGCTTCATGCGCAGCAAAAGCAGCTAGCGTTGTCAGGTCCCCGGCAGTAGCAGCCATCTGAGCAATCTGCACAGGGCTTTCATACCCCAATAGCAATGGCCCAATCATGGTATCTACACCCAGCTGCTGAAGCAGCTTGGAAGAGATTGCCGCTGCATGCAGCCCTGGCATCACCAAAATGTTAGCAGGCCCCGTCAACCTGGAAAATGGGTACAACTCGGTCATAAAATCATGGTCCAAAGCAATTTCAGGGGACATCTCACCTTCGTATTCAAAGTCCACCTTCATGCTGTCCAAAATCTTTACAGCATCGCGGATACGTTCATTGCGCTCCCACATGGGATACCCAAAATTGGCAAAAGACAGCAGCCCAACGCGTGGCTCATGCCCCAACTTACGCGCCTTCTCTGCCGAGCGAATAGCGATATGCACCAACTGTTCCGCCGTTGGCAGCTCGTTAATGGTGGTATCAGCAATAAAGACTGTCCGCCCACGGGTGATGGCGATGTTTAGCCCAAACAATAAAGGCTTATCAGTGGTCATACACTTCCGGTCAAAAACCCGGTCAATATCCTTCAGCGCAGAAAAATAGTTCCGCGTCAGCCCGGTCACCACAGCATCTGCATCGCCCATTTTCACCATACAGGCGGCAAAAACATTCCGGTTGGTGTTCACCAGCCGTTTGGCGTCGCGATACAGGACACCTTCACGCTTCACGCGATCATACAACATGTCAGCATATGCTGATCGTTTCTTGGTATTGGCAGCGTTCACCACCCTCAATTCACGCGCAGCATCCAAGCCAAGTTCATTGATCCGATCGGCAATGACTTGTTCACGCCCCACCAGAATTGGCTCTCCATAACCTTCGTTCTTAAAGGCAAGGGCAGCGCGGATTGTGCGGCGTTGCTCGCCTTCTGCAAAAACCACACGCTTGGGGTTAGCGCGAACTTGTTCAAAGAAAATCTCCAAATGGCTAACCGTAGGATCACGTCGCACATTCAAGGCATGCTTGTATGCTGACATAGATTCAATTGGCTTTTTCGCCACCCCTGTTTTGGCAGCAGCTTCTGCAACAGCCGGGGGAATGGATGAAATTAACCGGGGGTCAAACGGAACAGGGATGATATAGTCCGGCCCGTATTGTAAGCGTTTGCCGGCATAGGCGGCAGCAACTTCATCTGGCACATCTTCACGAGCCAATTTTGCCAAAGCTTCCGCCGCAGCAATTTTCATTTCTTCATTAATTTTGGTGGCGCGCACATCCAACGCCCCACGGAAAATATATGGAAATCCAAGCACATTATTAACTTGGTTGGGGTAATCAGACCGGCCCGTAGCCATAATAGCATCAGGGCGGATTTTCTTCACCACTTCGGGGGAAATTTCTGGCACTGGGTTGGCCATGGCAAAAATCACAGGGCTTTTGGCCATAGATTTCACCATCTTTTCAGAAAAGGCACCCGCCACAGAAAGACCCACCAACATATCAGCGCCCTTACATGCATCTTCCAATGTTCTGTCAGAAGACGTCACAGCGTGGGCTTCTTTCCACTCGTTCATGCTTTCGTTGCGACCCTTGTAAATAACACCGGTCCGGTCACAAACCAGAACTTGATCATGGGGCACGCCCATTTTACGAAACAAAGCCGCACAAGCCAGGCCGGCAGCCCCAGCGCCATTGACCACCAATTTGATGTCCTTAATATTTTTGCCCGAAATATCCAATGCATTCAAAAGCCCTGCCGATGAAATAATCGCCGTGCCGTGTTGGTCATCGTGAAAAACGGGGATATCCATTTCCTCTTGCAGGCGCTTTTCAATAATAAAGCATTCTGGCCCCCCAATATCTTCCAGGTTAATTCCCCCAAAACTTGGCGCCAGGTATTTTACACAGTTGATAAATTCTTCAACATTTTCTGTGTCCACCTCCAAATCCACACCATCAATGTCGGCAAACTTTTTAAATAGAACAGACTTTCCTTCCATTACGGGCTTGGATGCCAAGGCCCCCAAATTCCCTAACCCCAAAACAGCGGTTCCGTTACTGATAACAGCCACAGTATTTCCCTTGGCAGTGTAATCATACACTGTGTCTGGGTCCCGGTGAATTTCCTTACACGGCGCCGCCACGCCTGGCGAATACGCCAAAGACAAATCACGCTGTGTGCTTAAAGATTTGGTTGGCTGCAATGCAACCTTACCTGGGCGGCCTGCTTTGTGAAAATCTAAGGCCTCTTGATCAGTAACTTTGACAGATCCAACAGGGTTTTCAGGGTTTTTAGATGTGGGCATAAATCTCTTTCGCTGTGCTATGTTTCATTTCTTTCTGGAAAAGAAATGACTTTTTTGTTTTTATGGCTTTCTTGGTTGTACCTTTTTCAAAGACTATTAACAACCTATATTGCACAGAAAGTGAAGCAGGATGGGCGTTGCAGCGCACAAAATTGAGGATAAAGAGACACAGGGCGAAAAAAAGCCAAAAGCGGTTCAGCCGCCCCAAACGCCTATGATGTCACAATACTGGGAGATTAAAAACCAGAACAAAGATCATCTGCTTTTTTTTCGTATGGGGGATTTTTACGAACTATTTTTTGAAGACGCTGTCCAAGCTGCCGCAGTACTGGATATCACCTTAACAAAACGGGGCAAACAAGGCGGGGAGGGCATTCCCATGTGTGGCGTTCCGTGGCACCAGCTGGATCCATACTTGGCAAAGCTAATCAGCAATGGCTATAGCGTAGCAATTTGCGACCAAACAGAAACGCCCGAAGAGGCCAAAAAGCGTGGCGGGTACAAGGCGCTGGTCAAGCGCGAAGTCATCCGCATTGTCACGCCCGGTACCTTGACCGAGGAAAATCTGCTAAACCAGAATCAGAATAATTACCTGGCGGCCATTGGCGGTGCCAAAGGGGAGTTGGCCATCGCCTGGCTAGAAATGTCCACCGGCGAATTTTTTGTTCAGTCCGTCACCGCAGAAAACGTTGAAAGCGCCCTGACGCGCTTAAACGCGACAGAAATTTTGGTCTCTGATTCTTCTGGCCTGCAACAGGAATTATTCAAAACATGGGGCGCAAAGCTGAAAGCGCAGCCTGCCAGTTGGATGCAGTCAGATGCCGGCGAACATCGCCTGAAAAGTTTATACGGCATAGACAGCTTGGAAAGCTTGGGGCCTTTAAGCCGCGCACAAATTGGCGCGGCTGGGGCGATAATCCATTATGTTGAGATCACCCAAAAAGGAAAGCTCCCCCAGATCAACCGGCTGCAAGCGTTGAATGATCGCGCTATTATGGAGGTTGACCCCTCTACACTCCGCAATTTAGAAATTTTACGCACAACAGATGGTAATTTTAAAGGCAGCCTGTTGAGTGTTATGGACCGCTGCCTAACAGCAACAGGCGGACGGATGCTCTCTTCCCGGTTGGCAGCACCCCTAACAGATGTAAGCGCCATCAACAAACGGTTGGAAGTAATTCAAGCTTTTGTCGACTCCCCAACTTTGCAAAAAGATATTGCAGCAAAACTGCCAGAATTTCCTGACATTGAACGCGCCCTTTCACGCATTATGCTGGACCGCGCCAGCCCACGTGATTTAGCTGCCATTCGTGATGGCCTGCAAACAGCCGTGACCTTGCGCGAACTTTCGCGCGATGCAGATATCGCCAGCCCCATGTTGCGCCATCTGTTTAGCGCATTGACAGGGTACGGAGAGCTTATCACAGAACTGACCCACGCCCTGGCCGAGAATTTACCCTTTCTGGCCCGCGATGGTGGCTTTATTAAAAAGGGGTACTCTCCTCAATTAGATGAATTTCGGTCGCTGCGCGATGAAAGCAAAAAGCACATCTTAAACTTGCAAGGCAAGTACATCGAAATTACCGGCATCCCAACTTTAAAGATTCGTCACAACAATGTGCTGGGGTATTACGCTGAAGTGTCCCCCAAACAGGCAGATAAAGTGCCCGATCAAGATAACGGTCCCTTTATCCATCGGCAAACATTGGCCAGTGCTGTACGCTATACCACCACCGAACTGGCAGATCTAGAAGCCAAACTATCCAAAGCAGATGAGCAAGCACAAGCCATTGAAATGCAGTTGTTTGAAAAGCTGTGCGAGCAAATCAAAGAGGCGGCAACGCTGATCTCAGACGCCGCCCAAACTGTGGCGCAAATTGATATTGCTGCTACCCAGGCCCAGCTGGCGACAGAGGAAAATTTTTGCTGCCCTGTGCTAAATGAATCTTTGGATTTTGCCATAGAAGGTGGACGCCATCCAGTAGTGGAAGCTGCCCTGAAAAAAGAAGGTGACTTGTTTATAAAAAATAATTGTGACTTTAAAGACGGCCAAAAGCTGTGGCTGTTAACGGGTCCAAACATGGCCGGTAAGTCCACTTTTTTGCGCCAAAATGCGCTGATCGTGGTGCTGGCTCAGACGGGGCTTTTTGTCCCCGCCGACAAAGCCACCTTGGGCGTGGTAGACAGGCTGTTCAGCCGCGTTGGCGCATCCGATGATTTGGCCCGTGGGCACTCCACATTCATGGTGGAGATGATTGAAACGGCCACCATCTTGAACCGTGCCACTGAAAGATCTTTGGTGATTTTGGATGAAATCGGTCGCGGAACAGCAACCTATGATGGGATGTCCATTGCCTGGGGAACGTTGGAACACCTGCACGAAGCTAATAAGTGTCGCGGGCTTTTTGCCACGCATTACCATGAGCTAACCACCCTGTCGAACCAACTAACACAGCTGAGTTGTTTCACCATGCGCGTTAAAGAATGGCAGGACAAAATTGTGTTCTTGCATGAAGTGATCGCCGGACATGCCAATAGATCATACGGGATTCATGTGGCAGAATTAGCTGGCTTGCCCAAAGGGGTTATCCAACGTGCCCAACAAGTGCTGCAAGCGCTGGAAGAAAATGAACAAGGCGCAGCCACCACAAAACTGGCCGAAGACTTGCCCCTGTTCCAAGCGGTGCAGGAAACTGCACCTTCCTTTCAAGAAAAATCCGCCGCGCTGGAAAAGCTGGAAACCATCCACCCCGATGACATGACCCCACGCGAAGCGCTGGATGCTTTATATGAAATCAAACGGCTTGCTGAGTAGCTTAGCAGAATAAATAGAATTTCAGTTCCCATTTTGGGCGCTTCCTATTATGGTGGGTAAGGACAAGGAATGCACACACCATATGCTGTTAAAATCTGTTTTTAAAGTGGGTTCTCTAACCCTGCTCAGCCGTATTTTCGGCTTTATCCGCGATATCCTGACGGCCAGCTATCTGGGCGCTGGCCCCATTGCTGATGCTTTTTTTGTGGCTTTTCGTCTGCCCAACTTTTTCCGCCGCCTATTTGCAGAAGGCGCTTTTAGCGCAGCTTTTGTGCCCATTTTTTCCCGCATCTTAACACAGAATGGTAAGGCCGCGGCCCTGGCTTTTGCCGAACACAGCATGGCAGCGCTGATTACAATTTTAATTGTGCTAACAGCATTGGCAGAATTCTTTATGCCTTCTGTTATGTATATTATAGCCCCAGGTTTTGTTGATTCGCCAGACCAGTTTTCTTTGGCTGTGGAGTTTGGGCGCATTACATTCCCATACCTTTTGTTCATTTCACTAGTAGCCCTGATGGGCGGGGTTTTAAATTCATTGGATAAATTTGCCGCCTTTGCCGCTGCGCCCATTTTATTAAACCTAACGCTTATTTTCTCTCTACTGGTTTTGGCGCGCGAAACCCCGACGCCTGGCCACGCTATGGCCTGGGGTGTTTTCATTGCAGGGATTTTGCAATTCCTGTTTCTGCTTTTGGATTGTCGTCGCCACGGGGTAAACTTAAAGCTGAAGCGCCCCACCCTAACCCCTGAAGTTCGGAAATTAGGTAAGCTAGTGCTACCTGGCGCCTTTGGCGCAGGCGTGATGCAAATCAACTTGCTGGTCAGCACAATTTTGGCCTCCTTCCTGCCAACGGGGTCTGTTTCATATCTATATTATGCAGACAGAATTTCACAGCTGCCCTTGGGCGTTATTGGCATTGCCATCGGGACAGCACTATTGCCCATTTTATCCAAACAAATTCGCAGCGACAACATGGCCCAGGCCAGCACCACCCAGAACCATGGGATAGAACTGGGCTTGATGATGGCCATTCCTGCCAGCGTTGCAATGCTGACCATTCCAGATGTAATCCTGAGCATTTTATTTGAGCGAGGTGCTTTTAATGCCGGCACAACAGCAGCAGCGGCAGCGGCCTTGCAAGCCTTGGGCGCCGGGGTGCCCGCTTACATTCTGGTCAAGGTTTTGGCCCCTGGGTTCTTTGCCCGAGAAGACACCAAAACCCCCGTCAAAATTGCTATGGTTTCTGTGGCCCTGAACATCACCCTGAATCTAATCTTAATGCAGCACTATCTGCACGTTGGCATTGCCATGGGGACAGCCATCGCCGCGTGGGTAAATGCTGGGTTGCTGGGGTTCATTTTACACCGTCGTGGGTTTTTGGCCCTTTCAAGGGAAACCATCAAAAATACGGGGCTGATTATTGCTGCAGCGCTTTTGATGGGGGCAGCGCTTTTATACCTGAAACAGTTTTCCATCGGCGATAGTTTCTGGGCGGGTGTTATCTATCTAATGGGGCTTGTGGTTGCGGGCAAAGCTGTCTATTTTACAGGCCTTGTCGCCACCGGCGTTCTGAACCGCAAACGGCTAAAAGTTTTAACTAAAGGAACAACATCATGAATCGCATTTTATCAGGCGTCCAACCAACAGGGCAATTGAACATTGGAAATTACCTGGGGGCGATTCGTAACTGGGTACGCCTGCAAGATGATCAAGATGATTATGAGTGCTTTTATTGTGTCGTAGATTTGCACGCTATTACCGTGCGCCAAGACCCCGCCGTGTTACGTCAGGCAAAACGGGAAATGGCTGCCGCCTATATTGCCTGTGGGGTAGACCCGCAGAAAAGTGTGATTTTCAATCAAAGTGATATCAGTGAACATGCCGAACTGGGCTGGATTTTATCAACCCAGACACCCATTGGCTGGTTAAACCGGATGACACAGTTCAAGGATAAAGCCGGAAAAAACAAGGAAAAGGTGGGCCTTGGTCTTTATGCCTATCCCGTGTTAATGGCCGCTGATATTTTAATTTATCAGGCCACCCATGTGCCTGTTGGTCATGATCAAAAACAGCACCTGGAGCTAACCCGTGATATCGCCACCAAATTCAACCAAGAGTATGGGAAAGAATTTTTCCCCATTCCGGAACCCAAAATTATGGGCGAAGCTACCCGCGTGATGAGCTTGCGCGACGGCAGTAAAAAGATGAGTAAATCTGATGAATCTGACAATTCGCGCATTAACCTGACGGATGATGCCGATACTGTGGCCAAGAAAATAAAAAAAGCCACATCAGATCCAGACCCATTACCAAGCTCTGCTGAAGAATTAGAGGGCCGCCCAGAAGCGAAAAACCTGCTGACGATATATGCCGCGTTTCAAAATAAGCTTTTGAAAGACGTTGTGACAGAGCTGTCCGGCAAACAGTTTTCTGAATTCAAGCCAATGCTGGCAGATTTGCTGATTGAAAAAATCAACCCCATTTCAACAGAAATGAATAGGCTGCTGCAGGACCAAGCCCACCTAGATACTATCCTAGAACAAGGCGCGACCAAGGCCCGAAGCGTGGCCAGTGAAACACTAGATGGCGTTTATAAAATTATGGGGCTGCGTTAAGGATGCAGTTTTACCTGCCCATTGCTGAGATAAGTATCAATGGGTTTCTGCCCATCTGCCTTGGCTTACTGGTGGGCTTTTTATCTGGCCTGTTTGGAGTGGGCGGCGGATTTCTGATGACCCCCTTGCTGATTTTTTCTGGCATTCCCCCCGCTGTTGCGGTGGGCACCCAAGCCAACCAATTGGTGGCGGCTAGTGCCTCTGGTTTTTGGACATACTGGAAACAAAAACGCGTTGATTTCAAAATGGGCAGCTATCTAATGTTAGGGGGTCTGGTTGGGTCTTTTATCGGCGTTATGCTGTTCAGCTTATTGCAATATTTGGGACAGATCGACTTTGTCATCTCGCTGGCCTATGTGCTTTTGCTGGGGGGTATTGGTGGATACATGCTGAAAGAAAGCCTGACCTTTATGCGCCATGAAAAGCGCAAACTGGGCCGCGGAAAATTACGCCAATATAAATGGGTTCGCAGCTTGCCATACCGCACCCGTTTCCCGGAATCAAAGATGTATATCTCGGCGCTTGTGCCGGCGGGTCTTGGCTTTATTACCGGGATTGCGGTATCTATCATGGGGATTGGTGGCGGCTTTATTATGGCGCCGGTAATGATTTATTTGCTGGGCATGCCCACCATGATTGTGCCTGGCACAAATCTATTCCAAATCACCATCGTTATGGCTTTTACCACGCTAATTCATGCTGTTCAGAATCATACCGTTGATTTGCTATTGGCGGTGATTTTATTGTTGGGCAGTGTGATGGGTGCCCAAGTTGGAAGTCAGGTTGGCTTGAAGGTGAAAAGTGAATACTTACGCCTAATGTTGGCGCTGGTGGTCATGGCCCTGTGCATTAAAATGTTTTTTGAGCTAACTGCCACGCCAGATGAAATTTTTCAGGTAGTGATCCGATGAAGTACATCTTGGTTTTTCTTTTTCTCATCACAACTTCTGCTGTGGCCCAACCCATTGTGGCGGATGTTTCTCAACCCCGCATTGAAGTTACCACCAACTTTGATGGCGCAGAGGTAGTCGTCTTTGGCGCCACCGAAGGCAAGGGAGAGGTGGTGGTGGTGGTGCAAGGCCCTATGCGTGACATTGAAGTACGCAAAAAAGAGCAGGTCAACGGTATGTGGTTAACGGGCAAGCGCATGATTTTTAAAAGCATGCCCACGGTTTACCACATTGCCTCTAGCCGACCCACCAGCGAGCTGGGCGATGCATCCCTCCTCAAGCACAATGAAATTGGGTTTGAGAATATTCATTATGAAGTCAGCGGGAAACATTCCAAAGACAAGATAAAAGAATTTCACCAAGCCTTATTAGATCAGCAGAAAACCAACGGCTTTTATTCAGAGGAAATTGGCGCCATTCACATTCAAGGGGGGCGCCTGTTTCGGTCAACCATTACCCTGCCGCCGGATGTGCCAACAGGCAGCTACCGCGCCGAAGCATTTTTGTTTCAGAACGGAACCATGGTGACCGCACAACTGAAAGAATTTGAAGTACGTAAGGTTGGGTTTAGTGCTGGCATTTATAATTTTGCGACTCAGAACTCTTTCTTCTATGGCCTTGTGGCTGTTGCCTTTGCGTTTATGGTTGGGGTTGGGGGCGCATATATGTTTAAATCACGATAGAAATCCTGAAAGGAGTTTTGGAAATGACCAAAACAATGGACAAAATGATTTACCTGACAGTGGTCAGCCCAGATCAAGATTTTACCCCCGCCTTGCAATACGCCAGCTTGAAAGCAAAAAAAAACACGGGTGTTGTCGGCCTGGTGTACGCAATTGCACCTTCTGAATTGCGCATGAATGCCGGCGTTGAGGAACTGGTGCTGGAAGAGCGGCGCAAAGAAGCTGAAGACCTGCTCATGGAAATTGCTGGCCAAATCAAAAAAGTTGCTGGCCGCGCGCCCATGATTTTTGTACGCGAAGGATCACTGAAAGATCAAACATTTTTACTGTTAGCTGAAGAGCAAAATACCGCCCAGCTGGTACTGGGCAGCCAAGTGAATGGCGAGAGCGTGGAAGTGTTCCTGAGTAACGCGCAAAAGAAGATGAGTGCGGCGGCCAAGCCCGTTTTGGTTGTTCCAGACTCTATGACAGAAGAACAAGTGAAGACTTACCTAAAGGGATAGGCGCAAAAACAGCTGAATTTGCTTGAAACAGGACTAAACTAAGCCTATATAAAAGAACACAAAATACAGTCAAATGGAATGCCATGTTTATTCAAACTGAAGAAACCCCAAACCCTGCAACGTTAAAGTTTATTCCCGGCGAACGGGTCATGGAAAAGGGAACATCTGATTTCCCCAACGCAGAAGATGCCAAAAAATCGCCGCTGGCCACTTATCTTTTTGAAGTAGATGGCGTCACAGGCGTTTTCTTTGGGGGGGATTTTATAACCGTTACTAAAAGCAGTGACAGCGATTGGCAGATGATGAAGCCATCTATCTTGGGGGCGATTATGGATCATTTTACATCCAACAAACCGCTGTTCCATGATGGTGCAACAACATCTGATCATGCCGTGAACGAAGAAGATGACGAAATTGCAGAACAAATAAAAGAACTGCTGGATACGCGCATTCGCCCAGCTGTTGCCCAAGATGGTGGGGACATTATATACCATGGGTTCAAGGATGGTGTGGTTTACCTGAAAATGATGGGGGCGTGCTCTGGCTGCCCCAGCTCTACAGCAACGCTGAAGGCGGGCATTGAAAACATGCTGCGCCACTATATTCCAGAGGTTGAAACCGTTGAAGCGGCCGCAGGTTAAACGGACTGTCTTTATGTTAAAATTTTTAACAAAAGCACAATTAAAATGGCTAACCTTTTTCGCCGGGGCAGCTGTATTTCTGGCCTTAGCTGGCATCTTTCCACTGGCAAAAATTTATGGCATCTATTTTCCACATTATGATGAAATTCTTAATGTGGAAGTCCCCGCCGGTGTTTTCCTAGCCCAGCAGAATCAACCCATCAGCGGCATCAAAGTACAGGCCGGTCACTTTAAAGGGTTAGAAAGTCTATACAGCATCGTGGGATACGATTTGCATAAAGTTCGACGCAATCAACAGGCAGTCCCGCGATTGTTTTTACAAAGCGTCCCAGAAAATTTATCAAAGATGCGCAACATTGCTGCCCGAAAGAATTTATTTGTTGCAAGTGTTTTACCCCTGATTTTAAGTGCAAATCGGGAAATCATTAAAGAACGCCAATGGCTGCTGAAGATAAAGCAAAAACAAAATTCAGGACAAAACCTTTTGCCCGATGAAAGCCACATGCTGGAAGATTTGGCAGACAAATATCAAGCGGACGCAAACGTTAAAATGCTGCTTAAGAAAGTCGATGTTTTACCTGTTTCACTTGCCTTGGCGCAGGCGATTGAAGAAAGCGGCTGGGGCACATCGCGTTTTGCCCAACAAGGGAACGCACTGTTTGGTCAGCAAGTTTTCAGTGAAAAAGCTAGCGGATTTGTGCCAGAAAATCGCGGTAGAGGGAAAATCCACCGAGTTGGTAAATTCTCTAATTTGTATGCTTCTGTTAAATCTTATATGAAAAATTTAAACACCCACTTTGCCTATGCAGGGTTTCGCAATCAACGAGCCATTGCCCGACAGAATGCCGAAATTCTAGACAGTATCTCGCTAGCCAACAGCTTAACGTCATACTCTGAGCGGAGGAAAGATTACGCCGCTAGCTTGCAAGTTCTTATCTTGTCAAACAAACTGCAAGCTTTGGACACAGCACAGTTGCAAAGCTCGCCCAAACCTGTTCTCAGAACTGCCTTCGCTCCTCTTTAATTCGGCAGGGATTAGTCCGTCAAGTCTTCCCAAAACGCCTTCACACGATCTGTAAAAGAGGCATGATCTGGGTGGGACTTTCCTTTGCATTGACCAGAAAATTCCTTTAGCAGCTCTTTCTGTTTTTTTGTCAGGTTTTGGGGAACTTCCACAATGGCCTCCACATACATATCCCCGCAATGAGAGGACCGAATCTCTGTCATGCCCTTGCCGCGCATACGAAATTGGCTGCCCGATTGTGTGCCTTCTGGAATTTTGACCGAAGCTTTGCCACCATCAATCAGCGGCACATCCACCTCTCCACCAAGGGCCGCTAACGTCATGGGTATGGGCACACGACAAAATAAATCAGGCCCCTGACGAGCAAACAAGGAATGGGGGTCAACATTCACAAAAATGTACAAATCACCTGCAGGGCCACCTTGCATGCCTGCTTCACCCTCACCGGCCACGCGGATACGCGTGCCATCCTCAACACCGGCTGGAATATCAACATCCAAATTTTTCTCTTCCTGGGTCCGCCCAGCGCCATTGCAGTCTGCGCAGGGGTTCTCAACAATTCTACCTGCCCCTTGGCAGTGATGACATGCGCGCTGAATGGTAAAAAACCCCTGCTGCGCACGCACCTTTCCATGGCCCTCACACGTGGGGCAACTAATAACTTCTGAATGTTCGTCCGCCCCAGATCCATCACAGGTTTGGCAGGACTGTAAACTTGAAACTGAAATATTTTCTTCCCGGCCGCTATATGCTTCTTCCAAAGAAATCGTCAGGTTGTATCGCAAGTCTGCGCCGCGCAATCGGGTGCTGGACCGGCGGCCGCCAAATTCACCGAACATCTCTTCAAATAGATCAGAAAAGCTGGAACTGAAATCAAATCCCCCCATGCCAGCGCCACCGCCGCCCATGCTACCATTAAATGCAGCTTCACCATACTGGTCATAAGCAGCCCGTTTTTGCGAATCTTTCAGAATTTCGTAAGCGACAGAAATTTCCTTGAACCTGGCTTCAGCTTCTGGGTTACCGGGGTTGCGATCAGGATGGAATTCCATCGCCAATTTACGATAAGAAACTTTCAGCTCTTTATCGGTCGCTGTTTTGCTTACGCCAAGAATTTCGTAGTAATCTGCCAAAACACAGGTTCCTTAAAATAAAAAGGGCAGCTGTTATAGCTGCCCTTGCCCTGCATTAGGCAGATTTTTTCTTTCCATTTTCATCAGAAGGCTCATCATCAACTTCCTCAAAATCAGCATCCACAACATCAGCGTTGCTTTCTTCTGAATCGTTTGATGCATCAGCTGATTCTTCATCAGCGGAATCGCCTTCCTTGGCCGCTTCGTCTTGCTGGGCCTTATACATCGCTTCACCCAACTTCATGCTGGCTTGCGCCAAGGCATCTGTTTTTTCTTTCAAAGCGGTTGGGTCTGGCTCTTCATCCTCCAACAAAGTTTTCAAATCTGCAATGGCAGATTCGATAGCTTCTTTATCTTCGCCTTCAACTTTATCGCCATACTCTTTCAAGTTTTTCTCTGTCGAATGTAGCATGCTTTCAGCCTGGTTCATGGCCTCTACACGCTCGCGACGCTTCTTATCGTCCTCTTCATGCTCTTCAGCATCTTTCACCATTTGGTCGATATCATCATCGCTCAGCCCGCCAGAAGCCTGAATGCTAACTTGCTGTTCTTTGCCAGTGGCCTTGTCTTTGGCCGATACATTCACAATCCCGTTTGCATCGATATCAAACGTTACCTCTACTTGCGGCACGCCGCGCGGGGCAGGGGGAATGCCAACCAAATCAAACTGACCCAATAATTTATTGTCTGTGGCCATTTCACGCTCTCCTTGGAAAACACGAATCGTCACAGCTGTCTGATTATCTTCAGCCGTTGAAAAAACCTGGCTTTTCTTTGTAGGAATTGTTGTGTTGCGCTCAATCAAGCGTGTAAACACGCCACCCAGTGTTTCAATTCCCAAAGACAGGGGCGTCACATCCAATAGAAGAACGTCTTTCACATCGCCCTTCAGGACACCCCCTTGAATTGCAGCACCCATGGCCACAACCTCATCAGGATTCACCCCGCGGTGGGGATCCTTGCCAAAGAATTTCTTTACAGCTTCCATCACTTTTGGCATGCGGGTCATTCCCCCAACCAAAACGATCTCATCAATATCGCCAGCCTTTAAACCGGCATCTTTCAGGGCAGCCTTGCAAGGCTTGATCGTACGGTCGATCAAATCTTCTACCAAAGATTCCAACTTGGCACGGGTCAACTTCACGTTCAAGTGCTTGGGACCATCCTGATCTGCTGTAATAAACGGCAGGTTTACATCCGTCTCCATGGCAGAGGAAAGTTCGATTTTAGATTTCTCGGCGGCCTCTTTTAATCGCTGCAGGGCCAACTTATCTTTGCGCAGGTCAATGCCCTGCTCTTTCTTGAACTCTTCAGCCAAGAAATCGATGATGCGGATGTCAAAATCTTCTCCACCCAGGAATGTATCCCCATTGGTAGATTTTACTTCGAAAACGCCATCGCCAATCTCAAGAACGGAAACATCAAACGTCCCCCCCCCAAGGTCATAAACAACGATGGTGCCAGATTCTTTTTTGTCCAACCCATAAGCCAGCGCCGCAGCTGTCGGCTCGTTTATAATGCGCAACACATCAAGGCCAGCAATTTTACCAGCATCTTTTGTCGCTTGGCGCTGGGCATCATTAAAGTAAGCTGGAACTGTAATCACAGCTTCTGTTACATCTTCACCCAAGTAATTTTCGGCAGTCTCTTTCATTTTCTGCAAAATAAAAGCAGACATCTGTGATGGCGAATATTCTTTCCCGCGGGCCTCTAGCCACGCATCCCCATTTTCAGATTTTACAATCTTGTATGGCACAACTTCCTGATCCTTCTTTGTCATTGGATCACTGTATGTGCGGCCTATCAAACGCTTGATAGCATATAGTGTGTTGTCCGGGTTTGTAACGGCCTGGCGTTTGGCAGAATGCCCAACTAACCGCTCGTCCTTTTCAGTAAACGCCACCATAGAGGGGGTCGTGCGGTGCCCTTCAGCATTTTCGATCACTTTGGAATCTTTTCCATCCATAATCGCCACACATGAATTTGTGGTCCCTAAATCAATTCCAATTACTTTACTCATCTCTCAAGTATCCTCTCAATTCATCGTATCGTGTCTGTTTTTGTAAAGACGGCGTTCTTTTAACGCCAAAAACCCAGTAAATGTCAACAAATCTCTCCCAAAATCTGCTTTTACCCCTGATTTCTATGTAAATAAGCATTCATTCCATGTTGTGCAAGGGCTTTTTGGTATCTTTTACTTTGTTTAAGCTGTGGTATCAATTCCTTCGATGTCCTCTGGGGGGGTGTCACTTTCTTCCCCACCCTTGGCCACGGCCACCATAGCAGGGCGCAACAACCGATCTTTTAACATATATCCTGCCTGCATTTCCTGCACCACTGTACCGGCAGGGTGGTCAATAGTTTCAATCTCCGTCATGGCCTGATGCAAGTTATAATCAAATGGTTGGCCTGTGGCTTCAATTTTTTCAATGCCTGCTTTTTCAAACGCTTTTTGCAACTCTTTGTTGGTTAACTCAATCCCTGAAACAAAATTCTTGATCACATCATCAGTCTGCTGATCTTCTGGCAGAGATGCCAACGCGCGCTCAAACGTATCGGCAACAGCCAACAAATCTCGCGCAAAATTCGCCGTAGCATATTTCATGGCATCTTGCTTTTCACGCTCTGCACGTTTTTTCACGTTCTCAACTTCTGCCATAGCGCGCAACAACTGCTCTTTCATGGCAGTTGCATCATCCTTCGCAGCCTCTTCGGCAGGCTGTTGATTTTCAACCGTCTCCTCGTTTGGAGCATCCTGATCTTCTGGTTGGTTTTGTTCAGCATTCTCGGCAGACATATTCTTTTCCATTCTCTATCTTAAGTCTATTTTGGGGTGTCCATTAACGTTGTAATCACTTTTGCAGTATAATCAACCATTGGAACGATGCGCGCGTAATTCATTCTGGTGGGGCCAATCACCCCAATGGCCCCCACGATGCTTTCCGTTTGGTTTTTATTTTTCTTCTTTAGGGGGGAAACCACCAAAGAACAGCCTGTCAAACCAAACAATTGGTTCTCTGTTCCAATATAAATTTGGATGCCCTCTGCCCCTTCGGTCGCTGTTAAAAGGCTCAGAATGCTTTCCTTGGCTTCCAACGCTTCAAACAAATTCTGAATCTTGCTCAGGTCTTCAAACGCTTCTGCCTGGTGCAACAAGTTTGCTTGACCCTTGACAATCAAAGACCCCACCTGCTGATCACCAGACCAAACGGCCAAGCCTTGCTCTATTACCTTCTGGGATAGCGTGTCCAGCTCTTGCTTGCTTTGGGTCAGCGCCTGCTGGATATCTTCCAGCGCTTCTTGAATGGTTTTGCCCGTCATATGATGGCTAAGATAATTTGTCGCCTCCACCAAATCAGCGGGCCGCACACCGACAGGAATATCTACCACGCGGTTTTCTACACCGCCGGCTGAAGTCACCAAAATCACCAGTGCTTTTCCAGGCTCTAGAAACACAAATTCAATATGCTTGATTGAACTATGTGTTTTGGGAGCCAACACCAACCCTGCACAATTTGATAGCCCTGAAAGTTGCGATGTGGCCTGCTCCAACACCTTTGTAAAAGGAGTATTCTGAACTTTGCATTGCGCTTTAATGCTTTGCTCTTCTTCTGTACTCAGACGTCCTGTTTCCAACAGACCATCCACAAAGAATCGCAACCCCAATTCCGTGGGCAAACGCCCGGCCGATGTATGGGGGGCAAACAGCAACCCGATCTTTTCCAAACTGGCCATCACATTGCGGATGGTGGCAGATGATAGCTCTATGCCCAAACGTTGCGCCAAGCTTTGAGATAGCGTTTTTGACCCCACAGGCGCACCAGTGGCCACGTACGCGTCAATAACGTGGCGCAAAATTTCCTGACTGCGTTGATCTAACATATGTTGCATAGATAAAGGATGTAGCCGCTTTTTGTCCCCAATTCAAGGGGCAGGATGCCAGTTAAGAACTTCGATGTCGGCCCTGGCTGGCTATCGCATGCAGTAACCATTTATGGTTTGTATACATTTTACCAGCAACACCCACGAGCTTTTCAGGTTGGTCAATTTTAGGCAACATAGAGATTATCCAAGCTGTTCTTGGGACAAGCTGCACCAGCCGGGTCACAAGGTCTGCCCCCTCACGTGGAGGAGAACGATCAACGCTGAAATTATGCCCCAAATCATATTGAGGCCTATCAATAGGTATGCCGTGTAGCGCATCCCTTACATTTTCCTCATTTGCCCCCATCTTTCCACAAACATGGTGCACAAGGTCATTACAATCATTTTGGGAAAAGCCCAAAAAAATCGAGTCCTCCACCAGAACCACATTTATGCTGCGATCAATTTCCATTAACAACTGCTGACCCGTTGCAAACTCAATCACTTCTGCGCCAGCACCCTTCAGCGCTAATGTGTTATCAAACCACTGGTGTGACCGGCCGGCATAGGCGATTTTTGCATTCTCTAAAAGTGGGGTAGATTTCATGGTTGCCTCTTTCTTTTTTTAAAACTTAAAGCATATCTTTTTTGGCCGCAACCCCTTTTCCAAGCCTTGCATTTTACCGCAAAGTCTATAAAACCAAGAGAACCCATCCAAAAAAGGACCAAGAAAAGGAAAAGCATTATGCGCCCTTCAGGCAGACAAAAAGACGAACTTCGCACAGTTGAACTGGAAACCAACGTTAGCATCCACGCAGAAGGATCCTGCCTGGCCAAGTTTGGCAACACCCATGTGTTGTGTACCGCCAGCGTGGAAGAAAACGTCCCCGGTTGGATGAAAAACCAGGGCAAGGGGTGGATCACCGCAGAGTACGGCATGCTGCCGCGCTCCACATCCAGCCGCATGGACAGGGAAGCTGCCCGCGGAAAACAAACGGGCCGCACCCAAGAAATTCAACGCCTGATTGGTCGATCTTTGCGCGCAATTTTAGATATGGAAAAATTGGGCGAACGCCAAATCCGGGTGGATTGTGATGTTATTCAGGCTGATGGCGGCACCCGCACAGCAGCTATCACAGGCGCATATGTTGCCATGTCCATGGCCATTCAAACATTGCTGGATAACGGCAAGTTAACCGAAACACCCTTGACTGATTCTGTTGCCGCTATTTCTTGTGGCATCTATAAGGGGGAAGGCGTGCTGGATCTGGATTACCCAGAAGATTCAAACGCAGAAGCCGATGCTAATTTTGTCCTGACCGGTAGCAACAAAATTGTAGAAATCCAAGGCACTGCCGAAGAATATGCTTTTGGCCGTGATCAGTTTAATGAGCTGCTGGATCTTGCCGAAAAAGGAACCAAAGAACTAACCCAACGCCAAGAAGAGGCCTTGAATGAACAGTCCAGCCCTGACAAACAATACGCTGTTAATAGCTAGTAAAAACCCTGGTAAGATTCGCGAATTCCAAAAAATTCTGGGGGAATTAGGCCTGATCCTTAAAACGGGGGCCGACATTGATTTCCCAGATGTTGAAGAAACAGGCGCCACCTTCCAGGAGAATGCTGAACTAAAAGCCCGCTCTGCTGCCGAACACACAAGCTTGAGTGTTGTGGCGGATGATTCTGGTTTTATGGTGGAATGCATGAATGATTGGCCGGGCATTCGGTCTTCACGTGTGGTGGACGAAATGGGTGGGGACAAAAACTTATTCCCGCACATTGATCGCCATGCCAGAGAAGCTGGCAATCCAAATGCCAGCTTTTATTGTGCTTTGGCGCTGTGTCATCCCGATGGATCGGTAGAACACTTTGCCAGCCAAGTTAAGGGCGCCTTTGTTTTTCCGCCCCGCGGGGACAAAGGATTTGGATATGATCCCGTTTTTGTGCCAAATGGCCACACACAAACATTTGCTGAAATGAACCCTGAAGATAAAAATGCCATCAGCCACAGGGGGCAGGCCATAAAAAAGCTATATGAAAGATTAAGGCAGAAATAAAGTGCACAAAAAACCATACGGCCTTTTTGTTAATTGCCCCGCGAATCAAGCTGCCCTGATTGCCCGCGAATATGAAAGCTATCAAACACTTTTGAATGCTCCCCAAATATCAACACTGTTTATCACAGGCAACCCAACCGCCGATGACCTTGCAAGAATTTTGCAAATGAATGCCGAAAACACAGCTTATGAAGTAACCTTGGAAATTACAACGCCCTGCGAAATAGATTTTGCTGCCATTAAAAAACTGGGTATCAACAGGCTGTCCTTTAAGCGGGGCGCATCCGCAGATACCGTTGCCGCAGCGGCGCAACACATCGATAACATTTCTCTGGATTTGGGCCAAAGCGACACCCTGCCAGATTCTTTATTAGCTGCGCTTTCCCATATCGCCATTTATGAAAGTAACCAATTTGACGAAAGCGGTTATTGGGCCAAAGAAAATACACTGAAAGGGCACGGCTTTACCCGGTACGATTTGTATCACTTTGCCCAGCCAGGCAAGCAAAGCATTCACCAACTAGGGTATCTTTCTGGCGCGCCATATTTGGGGCTTGGCCCTGGCGCCTGTGGCCGATTAATTTTGGAAGAACAATTACATGACCAACAAAATCTGGAAGATGCAAAAGCCTGGCAAGAAGCCGTTGAAGACAACGGCAAGGGGCCGCAGCACTTAATTCCCCAAACAGAAGAAGACATGCTGTTCGAAGCCATCCACGCAGATCTTTCCCGTCCAGATGGCGTCAAACTATCATTAATCCCCTATGTAACAGCAGAGAAAATTGCCAAACTGCAGGACAACGATTTAATTGAACTCAGTGCAACCCACTTAAGGCTGCACACCAACGGGTTTTTTAAAAGCCACTCTGTGGCTGCAGCTTTGCTGTCTTAAACTTATTAATTTGTGGGCACTGCCACTTTGAACGTACTGGGGGCGGGCACAATGGGCTTTAAGCCGCGTGATGTTACTTCCAAAATAGCCAGTCCACGCTCTACGGTATAGTTTGGCTTGAAACGGAAAATCCCGTCCACGCCCACAAAACCATTGGGCTGGATAATAGCATCACGGGAAAAATCTGGGTTCTGCTGCTTGGCCAAAACAGAGGACAGAGCCACTGCATCATAAACCAGCGTGGCGATGCGCGGGGGTTGTGCGCCAAAAATGCCAACATAGCGCTTTTCAAAATTCAACCGGTATGCAGGGTCCGGCGCCGCCACCCAAGCACCGCGGAACGTTGGGTCTTGCCAGGGTTTAATTTCTTCCCACCGGCCAATGCCCAGGCGCTGCACGTGTTCCTGGTCAAGATCATAATACGCCAACAACGGCACAAGCGACCGCAATGTATCGCCCCCTTCCACAATCAAGACAGCTTCATAGGGAAAATCCCCCCACGTATCCAAACTTTCCATTTGCTTCAGGATATCTACAAAAATCTGGTAATCATCGCTGTCCTCGGGGAAATAAGATTGAATTTCCTGAACACGTTCAATTTCATCTTCCAGGTTCTTTTGACGGTCTTCGTAATTGGCCAGCGCCTTTACAGCTGGGCGTAAATCATCTTTGGGATTATACCTTTCCACCTGAACCAGATCCAAATTATAATAGCTCATCACACGGCGCAGAACTTCATACGTAATGTTTCCATAAGCTGAATTCGGAATCATGGCAGCAACCTTCTGAATGCCCTGGGATTGGGCATAGGAAACGATATAAGTGATTTGAGGCTCTGGAGCGTGGCCCATCACATAAATTCCGCGCGCAGCTGCCCCGCGATCATTGGTTAACGAGACCATATTCACCCCAGCAGAGCGCACCACCGAAGAAGCGGCCTCTGCATTTTTGGAAAACAAGGGGCCGATGATCAAATCCACATTTGCAGCCACAGCATCGCGCGCAGCATCGCGGGCGCCCCGCGTTGTGCCCTTGGTATCAAAGGGCATTAAATTATAATCAGCTGGGGCCAGCTCCTTTGTTGCCAAAAGCCCCGCATTCAACAAAGCTTTGCCCAAACCCTCATGTTGGCCCGAAAGGGGAAGCAAAACACCGATTTTGGTTTTGCCATCATCCTGAATGGTCCCCAGCGTTTGGGACAAAAAGAAAGACAGCCTGTCCGCAAAAGAAGGCGCTTGCAAAGAAGCATCCTGCTGGCCAGAAACAGCTGGCCGCTGGCGGTTTGGCAGTACAACATCTGTCTGGTTTTGTGTTGATGGCAGCTGTGTTTGTGGGGTCGGCGTTGCCGCATAATCATCTATTGTACCGAACGGGTTGCTGGGTTGCCTTTTTTGAGCCTGGGGTGTCCGATAAACATCGCCCTGATTTTCCGAGGGAACACCCGCTACTTTTGTGGGGTTTTGAGTCGATTGTGGGCCTTTAGAAAAATCCCCAGGCAGATCCACAGTTTGACATCCACTCAATACCCCAAAAAAGAGTACAGAAAATAGAAATATATACTTTCGGAAGATTGCACTTTTCATAATCTGTTCTATGCTACCTCTATGACATCAATCACGTTAGATTCACCAAACTTGCCCTCTGGCTTATACCTTGTTGCCACCCCTATTGGCAACCTCAAAGATATCACCTTACGCGCGCTAGAGGTTTTAACCTCTGTCGATCTTATTGCCTGTGAAGACACGCGCGTGACAAAAAAACTGCTGACCCGATTTTCCATCAGCACCCCCACCACCAGCTATAATGATTATAATGCTGATCACAAATTGCCCGATATAATGGCCGCTTTAGAGAAAGGGAAAGCCATTGCCCTGGTCAGCGATGCTGGCACCCCCCTTATTTCTGACCCTGGCTATAAACTGGTGCGCGCTGCCCGGGAAAAGAACATCATGGCCACCAGCTTGCCAGGGGCATCGGCCGTGTTAACAGCCATTACGCTCAGTGGCTTACCGGTAGATTCGTTTACGTTTTCCGGATACCTTCCCCCAAAGGAAGGGGCGCTAAGAACTGCGCTGGAAAAAACCATCCAATCTGATGGCACCCAAATCTTCTTTGAATCGCCCAAACGGTTGGTCAAAACGTTAAAGATGCTGGCGGACCTAAACCCCGAAGCCCGCGTCTGTGTCGCCCGTGAACTGACCAAACTGTACGAAGAAGTGCGCATCGGTCGGCCAGAAGATGTACTGAACCATTACGAAGCCCTGCCCCAGGTCAAGGGAGAGATCGTCCTGCTGGTCACCCCAACCGTTCAGGAAGACCAAGACTGGCGAACCATTCTAAAAGACCGATTGAAAGATGTGCAGGTTAAACAAGCTGTGGAAGAGATTGCCAGCGCATACGGCATTCGCAAAAAAGATGTCTACACCCAGGCCCTTGAATTCAAGGGGGTAAAGAAGTGAGCACATATAAGCGTGGCCAATGGGGAGAGTGGTTAGCCGGCGCATGGTATGTTTTGCAAGGATATCGTATTTTGGCACGGCGCTATAAAACCAAAGTTGGGGAAATTGATCTGGTGGCCAAACGATGGAACACCCTGGTGTTTATTGAAGTTAAAAGCCACCAAACAGAAGAATCCAGCCTGAACAGTGTGACGCCCCTTCAGCAGGATCGCATTCAACGGGCGGCCCAGATGTTCGTTGCCAAGAATGAAAAATGGCAGGAGCTGGATTTTCGATTTGATGTGGCTATCGTAAATTGGAAATTGCGTCCCTTTCCCGCACGCTTTAAAGTCCGCTGTATTAAAAACGCATTTATTGGGTAATTTTTTATGAGAACAATCGCCATTTGTCTTTTATCTTTAAGCTTTTTACAAGGATGCACCGTTGTTGGAGCTGCCATTGGCGCCGCCGCCACCGCAGGAAGCGCCGCCTTACAAGAGCGGGGCCTGACTGGGGTTTTAAGTGATGCCGAAATTGAGGGCACCATCAGTAAAGCATGGTTTGATCATGACTTTGATATGTTCCAGAATCTGAATCTGAAAGTTTATGAAGGGCGCGTCCTAATCACTGGATTTGTCACCGGCGATGAGCAGCGCTTTGATGCCATTCGCCTGGCCTGGAAACCAAACGAGGTGAAGGAAGTCATCAACGAAATCCTGATTGGTAATGGCCCAACATTATCCCAAAAAGCCAAGGACACCTGGATCAGCAGCCAAATCGAAGGCAAGCTGCTTGTGCAGTCAGAGGTCCTAACCCTGAATTATAATATTCATACAATCAAGGGGACTGTTTACCTGATTGGGGTTGCTCAGAATGAAAACGCGCTAGAGATTGTCACTAATATTGCCCGCTCTATCGAAGGTGTTGAGAAAGTTATCAGCTATGTGCGGCTGAAAAACCAGAACCTACCTCCAGAACCTGAAGCAGAAGAAAGCCCCAACTCCTGATGGTTGCCCGCGTCGCCACAGTTGCCTTTAATGGCGTTGATGTCATCGACGTGGATGCCCAGGTACAAGTGGCCAGTGGCATGCCCGCCTTTACGATTGTCGGGCTGGGGGACAAAGCGGTTTCAGAATCCAAAGAACGTGTCCGCGCCGCCTTTAATTCTGTGGGGTTGGCCCTGCCGCCCAAGCGTATCACCATCAACCTGGCGCCGGCCGATTTAAATAAAGAGGGCAGCCACTATGATTTACCCATCGCACTTGGGCTGCTGATGGCCATGGGCGCCATGCCAGCAGATAGCGTTGCCCAGCACATTGTGTTGGGGGAACTGAACCTGGATGGGTCCATCGCCAACGTTGCAGGCGTCCTGCCCGCCGCCATTCATGCCAACAGCTTGGGATACAACATTATATGCCCCGCAGCATGTGGGTCAGAGGCGGCCTGGGCTGGGGAGATAGATGTTGTTGCCCCACCAGATTTGCTGGCATTGGTCAATCATTTTAAGGGGACGCAAGTTCTGTCCCCGCCTCAGCCAAAATTAGCAGCGGCTACAGAATCGTACCGAGACATGAAAGATGTGCGTGGCCAAGAAAGCGCCAAGCGCGCGCTAGAAATTTGTGCCGCTGGCGGACACAATTTACTGATGATTGGCCCGCCGGGCGCCGGAAAATCTATGATGGCGGCACGCCTGCCTGGCCTGTTGCCAGAATTAACCCCGCAAGAAGCCTTAGAAGTCAGCATGATCCATTCTGTCGCTGGGCAATTGGATGGGGGCAACCTGATCAAACAACGCCCCTACCGTGATCCACACCATTCTGCATCCTTGCCTGCACTGGTGGGCGGGGGACACAAAGCCCGGCCGGGGGAAATTTCCCTGGCCCATAACGGCGTGCTGTTCTTAGATGAACTGCCAGAGTTCAACCGTGCCACGCTGGAATCTTTACGCCAACCGCTAGAAACACGCCGCGTCAGCATTTCGCGCGCCAATGCCCACACAACATACCCTGCCAAGTTCCAGTTGATTGCGGCCATGAACCCCTGCCGATGTGGAAATCTGGGTGATGCTGAACTGGCCTGCAATCGCGCCCCCAGGTGTGGGCAAGACTATCAATCTAAACTGTCTGGCCCACTATTAGATAGGATTGATCTGCACGTTGACATGCAAGCGGTAAACCCAAGGGATTTGGCAAATGCACAGCCGGGGGAAGCATCCAGCAAAATATCAGACCGCGTGACCCGCGCCCGAGACATCCAAACCCAAAGATACGCCAATGAAAATATCCGCGTAAATGCCGAAGCTGATGGCGATGTGCTGGAAGCCGCAGCACCCCTGAACGACAAAAGCCGCAAGTTATTGGAAGATGCTGCTGATAAATTGCGGCTGTCTGCCCGCAGCTGGCACCGGGTAATTAAAGTTGCGCGCACCATCGCAGATCTCAGCGGCGGCGCCGACATTGAAAGCCCGCACATTGCCGAAGCTTTAAGTTATCGGGCAAAAGTTTATAAGTAAAAAGGATGGCGTTAGGCTGCTTGGGCAACCAACGCCCCAACAGGTTCGCCCGCTAGAATATGGACATGAAAATGAGGAACTTCCTGCCCGCCATGATTGCCGATATTTGTCACCAGCCGGTACCCATTGCTGGATAGGTTTAATTTCTCCCGCGCAATCATGCCCACTTTCTCAAAAAACCTGCCGACAGCTTCCGCCCCCGCTTTGCTTGAAAAATCATCAAAAGAAACATACTCCCCCTTGGGAATCACCAAAACATGAACAGGTTTTTGGGGTTGAATATCGGCGAAAGCCAACACATCTGAATCTTCATGCACCGTATTGTTTGGGATGTCCCCGCGCAGAATTTTAGCAAAAATATTCTCAGAATCGTACATCAGTTTTCTTCCTATTTTTTCTTCTTCACATAATCCTGGCCCGCCAACCGGTCACCCAGCTCTGCCCAAATATCACCCAGTGGTACGTTGCGGTCTGCCATCATGATCAAAAAAGTGTACAGCATGTCCGCTGCCTCGCTAGTAATTTTTTTCTTATTTCCCTTCAAGGCCTCTATCATCAGCTCGACAGATTCTTCGTTAAACTTGCGGGCGATGTTTTTGCGCTTCTGGCGTAAATCGCGGCCAATTTTCGTGTCAGGCTGGCCTTCCTTCACTTGATTCAAAATCGCCTTGTAATAGGTTTCTAGAATCTTGGGGGATGTCATGCTGCGTCCTCTGCTTCTTGGAAAAGCCGCAGGGCGGCTTGGGCATCGATACGACCATCATGCAAAGATGTCCCCACAATCACACCGGCCAGTCCAGATTTTTGTTCCATTTTAATGGTGGTCAAGTCTTCCATAGATGCAACGCCGCCGTTAACAATGACTGGAATTGTGACAGACCAAGCCAAATCCACCGCCACGTCTGCGTTAATCCCCAATTGCGCACCATCCAAGTCAACATCCGTATAGATCAACGCAGCCACGCCCATGTTTTCGACCTTCAGGGCAAGGTCCATCATCTTTACATTACTTTTTGTGTACCAGCCGGCCGTGGTGATATAGCCATCTTTCACATCTAAGCTAACAACAACTTGGCCGGGGTATTTCTCGCACGCCTCTTGTAAAAGTTCGGGGTTGTTGATCGCCATGGTCGAAATAACAACTTGGGCGGCGCCCCTTTCAAACCACAGGTCAAAATGTTCCATACTGCGGATACCGCCGCCGATTTGCAGTGGAATATCAACTATTTCAATTAATTCAGAAATAACATCGATGTTGACAGGCTTTCCCTCTACCGCGCCATCAAGGTCCACAACGTGCAACCACTTAAAGCCCAACTCTTCATAACGCTTGGCAATATGGGTGGGGCTTTCATCCAAAACAACCAAATCATCCAGGTTGCCTTGAACAACCTTTACACATTTGCCATCTTTGATGTCTAAAGAAGGATAGATAATCATCGTCTAATGGTTATACTTCAACACAGTGCGAAGTTAAAGCTTGATCTTTAAACTAGAAACACCCAAATGTAGGTTTAAGAACAGGGAGAGACATCATGACAACAATTTTATGCATACGAAAAGACAAAACCGTGGTCATTGCCGGGGATGGGCAAGTATCTATGGGGCAAGCTGTGATGATCAAGGGCAACGCAAAAAAAGTACGCCCCCTGGCTGGTGGATCCGTTATCGCTGGTTTTGCAGGCGCCACAGCAGATGCTTTTGCACTGTTTGAACGGCTAGAGGCAAAGCTGGAGCAGTATCCAGACCAACTGATGCGGGCCTGTGTTGAAATGGCCAAAGACTGGCGCACAGACAGATACCTGCGCCGACTGGAAGCATTGATGGCAGTGGCTGATAAGAATGTCTCCCTGATGATTTCAGGGACTGGCGATGTGTTAGAGCCAGAAGACGGCATCATCGGCATTGGCTCTGGCGGGAATTATGCCCTGGCCGCAGCCCGCGCCCTGAACGGCCACAAACTTTCTGCCGAACAAATTGCCGAACAATCTTTAAAGATTGCTGCAAACATAGACTGCTTTACCAACGACAATATCGTCATTGAAAAACTAAAGAACGAGGCTTAATCAAAAAATGGATGCATATACCCCCAAAGAAATTGTCGCAGAATTAGACCGCTTTATCATCGGCCAGCATGACGCAAAAAAAGCTGTGGCCATTGCATTGCGTAATCGCTGGCGCCGCCAGCAGCTGGATGAAGATTTGCGCGAAGAAGTGCTGCCCAAGAACATCCTGATGATTGGGCCAACAGGCTGTGGAAAAACAGAAATTTCACGTCGCCTGGCAAAGCTAGCCAATTCACCATTCATTAAAATTGAAGCCACCAAATTTACCGAGGTGGGATACGTCGGCCGTGATGTGGAATCCATCGTACGCGATTTGGTGGAAATTGCCATCACCATGACCCGGGACAACAAGCGCAAGTCAGTACAGGAAAAAGCGCTGGAAAACGCCGCTGAACGGGTTGTCGATGCCTTAGTGGGTCAAAGCGCATCTGATGAAACGCGCGAAAAATTCCGCAAGCGCCTTTATAATGGGGACCTGGAAGACAAAGAAATTGAAATCGATGTTCAAGACAACTCGTCAATGAGCATGCCAACCATGGATATTCCTGGCATGCCCGGTGCGCAAATGGGCATGATGAACCTGGGCGATATTTTGGGTGGTGCCATGGGTGGACGCACCAAGAAGCGTAAAATGAAAATTAAAGATGCCCGCAAGATTCTGCTGGATGAAGAGTCTGACAAAATTGTTGACCAAGAAGAAGTGGTGCGCGAAGCCATTAACGCTGTGGAGCAAAACGGCATTGTATTTTTAGACGAACTGGACAAAATTTGCGCCCGGTCAGAATACAAGGGTGGCGATGTCAGTCGCGAAGGCGTCCAACGTGATCTGCTGCCACTGATTGAAGGGACCAGCGTTTCCACCAAGCATGGATCTGTAAAAACCGACCACATTTTGTTTATTGCCTCTGGTGCGTTTCATATCGCCAAACCATCTGATTTGTTGCCAGAACTACAAGGGCGGTTGCCCATTCGGGTTGAATTAAAAGCGCTGGAAAAAGAAGACTTCAAACGCATTTTGACAGAACCTGCTGCCAGCTTGATCACCCAATACAAAGCCCTGATGGCAACAGAAGGCGTGGAGCTGACCTTTGCTGAAGATGCGATTGAGGTCCTGGCTGATTTGTCTGTGAAGATCAACTCATCGGTAGAGAACATTGGCGCCCGCCGCCTGCACACGGTGATGGAGCGCTTGATGGAAGAGATCAGCTTTGAAGCCTCAGAAATGGATGGCGTCAAACAAGCAATTAATGCCAAGTACGTAAATGATCGCGTGGCAGAGTTGGCAAAAGATGCCGACCTTTCCCGCTTTATTCTGTAGATTTTCTGCCAAGCTGTTACACTGGCTGAATGATTCGTGATATTCTTTTTCGAGCGCTTTTGCCTTTCTGGATTTTGCTGGGCGCCGCCCTACTGACGTTTTTTGCTGTCTATCAGGTTGACCCCTTTTGGGCCGCCAGCGCCGCGATGATTGCCGCCTTTTTTGTGGTGGGGCTGATGGCATTTTACGCCATGTGGTACGGCGTACCGCCCATGCCCACCAAGCACAAAGACCAGGCCGATATCCTGTCGCTAATTCCTGAAGATGCCACACATATATATGAACTGGGATCTGGTTGGGGTCATTTGGCCGATGCCCTTGGCAAAGCGCACCCAAACAAAGCTATCACCGGGTATGAAATTTCCCCCGTGCCGTACTGGGTGGGGTATGCACAAAAATTAATATCTAACCGCAAAAACGTTCGCTATATCCGTGGCAATTTTTTTACAGCCGACCTGGCCAATGCCGATGTTATCGTGTGTTACTTGTTTCCGGAAATTCTGGAAAAACTGCTGCCCAAGCTGCAAGCTGATCTAAAACCCGGCACACTTATTTTATCTAATCACTTTCAAATTGCAGGCCTAACCCCGGAAAAAACCACGGGCAGCATTCATGTTTATCGGGCTTGATTAACGCCGCCGCTTAAGTAAAACATACAGGGCGCCGCTGCCACCATCTTTGGGTTGGGCTGCTGTAAAGCCGAGGATTTTGCTGCGATTCTGCGGCAGGTTCAACCAAGCGGGGGTACGTTGGCGCAACACGCCTTTGTTTTCCTTGCTAACACCGCCCTTGCCGGTAATAACAATCACGCAGCGCTTGCCAGCATGGTATGCATGGTCAATAAATTCATCCAGCGCGCTGTGGGCCTGCTGCTGTGTCATGCCATGCAAGTCCAAGCGCCCCTCGATGGGCATTTGCCCACGCTTTAATTTTTGCGCAGTGGATTTATCCATGTTTATAGCATCACCCGCTGACAGTTCCGCCAAAGCTGGCTTTGGTTTGATAATGGGGTCCTTCATTATCTCTGGCATTATCTCTGGCATTTTTACTTTTTGTTTTGGGACAGCTGCCGGCTTGGAAGGTTTTGCAATTTTCTTGGGTTCATGTTTGGCCAGCGATTTTGTTTTCTCTTTTTTCATGGGGGTCACACTTTTGGTGATTTCATCCCAAACATCATCTTCACTCATCTGCCGTTTGCCCCTTGGGAATTAGCAAATAATAGCGGCCCATCTCGTTAAGGGGGCCGGCCTTTTCGCCCGCTTCATCGCCAGTGCCAAAATAAATGTCCCCACGGATTACCCCTTTGATGGCCCCGCCCGTATCTTGCGCCAGCATCAAGCGCTGGTGATCTGCTACATCCAACCACAGAACACTGCCCAGCTTTATGTGGCGCCTGTCAACAGCCAGCGACCGCTCAGCCGTAAGCGGCACACCCATTGTGCCGGTGGGGCGGTCTGTGTCCCGCTTTCTGAAAAACACATAAGACGGGTTGGTGGCAAACACGCCGCCCATTTCTTTTGGATTTTCTTCCAGCCAGCCACGAATAGATTGCATGGATACATTTTCTTTTGTCAGCACGCCACGATCAATTAACGTGCGCCCAATGGCGTGATAGCGGTGACCGTTCTTCCCGGCATAACCCAGACGCAGCATCTTGCCTTCGCCCATCACTAAACTGCCAGACCCCTGAATTTGCAAAAAGAAATGATCAACAGGGCGCATCCATGCCAAGATTTCTGCTTTAAAAGGACCGGCGGTGATATCATCGCGGCCATGGTATGGCACAACTTTTTTGCCCACAACACGCCCCACCAAGGTGTGCGGTTCCAGCTCTGTCGAAAAGTCTGCAATGTTAAGGGTCAACATATCATCGGGCAGGGCATAAACAGGCTTGGAAAACTCTGCGCTACGCTGACGGCGGCCATCAAAAACTGGCTCATAATAGCCGGTAAAGCGCCCTTTTTGACCATCATTAATTTCATGGGGCGTAAAGTGTGTTTCAAAAAATTCTTTGGCTTGGGCTGCTGAGTATTCTCCTGGCAGCAAATCACAAGGCGCTTTCATCTTGCGGGTTTCTGTGCAGCTATAGTGCAAAGCATCCAACGCCGCAGCGTGATTTTCACCACTCCACCCAACAAGGTCATCATAAGAAAGGGGGGTCAGGGACTCAACGGTGGTGGGGTCCTCCCCACAGGCTGCCAGAATAAACAAAAGAAGGACAAGAACCCTATGCATCTGTCGAGGAAAGATACCACGTGGGGTCTTCGCTTTTAGGATCTTTGCGGAATGTCCAAACATCGGTAATGGTTTCTGGCGTATGGGGGTCCCCGTCGATAATGCGGTGTTCTTCATCCTTCACCACAGAAACCTGGTCACTGACAAATTCTACTGTCAGCTCTACCTTGGTTTTTGTCACGCTGGCCTTTTTGAGGACAACAGATTTAAATTGCCGAATCTCTGTGTGGAGGACATGCTTTTTTCGTTTTAGTTTTTTGATCTCTTTATCAAAGTCAGCCAGAACTTCTTCGGTCAAAAATGATTTTAGCGTTTCTTTGTCAGCCTTGGTAAACGCCTTGATGATCATTTCAAACGCGGCAGTGGCATTGCTCAAAAATTCCTGTTCATCAAAACCAGGTATATTTACCTTAACAGTCGAAGCGGTTGGCTTGGACGCAGGGCGCGGCGGCGGTGCTTCATTACGTTTTGCTGCAATATCGATAATTTTATCATCCGCCTCTGGCGTTTCTGGCGTTTCTGGGCGGCCTTTTTTGCTTTCTTCTTGCGAATCATCCATAAAATCTGTGTCAGAGTGCTGGCCCAGCACCATATACAGCCGATACGCCAAGAAGATTGTCACACCAATTAAAATAATATTTTCCAAATTTTCCCCCAACAGACTTGTCTTACTACTATATTTGGTTCAGATTATGCCTGGTCAAGGTTGTGAATCAATAAATTTCGTGCTAAACCGCACAAAACTATACAAAGGAAGATAAAGCGTGACTGAAGAACAAACACCCCAAGCTGGTGCAGAAGCGGAAGCTCAACAAGGGCAACCCCCATTGGTGATCAATGCACAGTATGTAAAAGATTTCTCGTTCGAGAATCCAAATTCGCCCAAAATTTTGCTGGAGCAAAAAGAGCCGCCCGCGGTTCAGATTAATGTGGACGTAAAAACGGCCAAACTAAGCGACACTGTTTACGAAGTAAGCCTGAACATCCAGGCCCAAGCCAAAAGCAATGCTGAAACAGCGTTCTTGTGTGAACTTGTTTACGCAGGTGTTTTTACCATCAAGGGAATTCCTGAAGAACAGCTTCAGCCTGTCTTGTTGATTGAATGTCCACGGCTATTGTTCCCGTTTGCGCGCGCTGTGATTGCGGACGCAACACGTGAAGGTGGCTTTGCCCCGCTATTGATTCACCCAATTGATTTTGCTGGGTTGTATCTGAAGCAACGGCAGTCAGAAGCAACAGAGGCTGCCCCACAACAAGCTAGCTAATAAAACGGTCTAGTTGGGCCTAGTTGGGCCTAGTTGGGATTGGCCCAGATTGGGTCAGAGATTTTAGAGAGGAAGCTCTGGTGGGCTTCCTCTTCTTCTTGGGGTACAGAAAAAACACGTGGCTGGCGGAATGTGCGCTCCATAACTTCATATACTTCTTTTTCTTCTGACTCACCGGCAGATAAGTCTAGCTTCCCGCCACCAGTCATTTCACTGTAAACTTCTGCCAATAGCTGGGCATCCAACAGTGCGCCGTGCAAAGTGCGGTTGCTGTTATCAATCCCAAGACGCCGACACAAGGCATCCAGGTTGGCTTGCTGCCCAGGATAAGCTTTTCGCGCCATTTGAACCGTATCCAGCGACCTTTCCATGGGGATGATATCCCGCTTTATCCATGTCAGCTCTGCATTAATAAAGCGCATATCAAATTGGGCGTTATGGATTACCAATCGATCGTTTTGGATAAATTCTAAAAAACTGTCAGCATGGTCCTTAAACAAGGGGTGTGCGCGCAAAAACTCTTCACTGAGGCCATGCACGTTAAAGGCCTCTTGGGGCATATCGCGTTCAGGGTTTACATAAACGTGGTATGTCTCTCCCGTTGGGATGCGGTTAATAATTTCCACGCACCCAATTTCCACAATTCTGTGACCACTTTTCGGGTCCAGGCCCGTTGTTTCTGTATCTAAAACGATTTCACGCATCTGCTTTTTCCAGTATTCCTGCTACTAAGTCTGTCACCTGTCCATAAGTATAGGCGCGACCAAGGCCCGTTTGCAAAACGAAATCAGCTTGTGCACACTTTTCTGCAGTAGGCATTTGCAAGGTGAGTATTTTTTTCAACTTTTGGGCGGTCATGTTTGGGCGGGACATTACCCGCTGTCGTTGAACAAAATCAGGCGCAGCCACAACTGCCACACCATCACAGTACTGATCTAGCCCACTTTCAAACAACTTCGGAATGTCCAATACCACGATAGGTGTTTTTGCCAAGCGGTGCCGAAAGATAAAGCTGTGCATTTTCGCGCGAAGGTCTGGGTAAAAAATATTTTCCAACTTTTTTAGAATTATGGGGTCATTAAACGCCTGCGCGCCCAGCGCTGCCGTATTTAATTTCCCTTGCAACCAATAATCTGGAAAGGCTTTTTTCAACGCATTTATGGTTCTGGGGTCTGATTCACGCATTTGACGAACAACAGCATCTGCATCAAAAACGGGCAAACCTTTAGACCGGAACATATCACTTGTTGTCGACTTTCCCATGGCGATAGATCCAGTCAATCCCAAGACAAAACTCATGTATAACTATCCCCTGTTAATGTGATCCGTTTGTGGATGACTGGCATTATGGGTGGGATAACTGGGTTATCCGCAATTCGTGCTCGTAACATCCCAAACTTATACCACTGTTCATAATCATTTTGAATAGACTGCCTCCCTCAGGATAGATTTTTCTACAGCACTTTTTCTAAATTTTGTTTCCACATTAACTGCTGTATTATTTATTGTTTTATATCAATGGATTATAAAATTCTCCCCCAAGGCGGGATAACAAAACTTTGAATAAATCGCATATGTGGAGAACCCATCGCATAACTTTTAACCCACAAAATTCACAGGGTCCCACTACAACATCTAATATTCTTTTATTAATATTATAATAGTAATAGTAGGGCAAACAGGTATGGTCTCTCAGTGCTTTGAAGACCGGGCAAGAAAGTAAACCTCGCCCGTACCGAGAAGAGCGTGAGAAATGATATGAAAAGCCGAGCGGGCAAGGCGAACCCATCATTTTTCTTGATTTTAACAACGAAGAAAGATATAACTTGAACCTCATCGGAACACACATTTCCAAATTTTTTCCAAAATCAAAGGTCTTGATATGCATTTAAGCGATCTAAAACGGATGAAACCGGCAGAATTGCTGGAACTATCAAAAAAACACGACATCGAAAACGCATCCTCACTTCGTAAACAAGAATTGATGTTTGCCATTTTGAAAGCTGCAGCCCAGCATGGGGATAGCATCTATGGCGGCGGTGTTATTGAAGTTTTGAACGATGGTTTTGGATTTTTAAGGTCTCCAGAAGCAAACTATCTGGCAGGACCAGACGATATTTACGTTTCGCCATCACAGATTAAAAAATTCAGCCTAAGAACTGGCGATACCGTTGAAGGTGAAATTCGCGCCCCCAAAGAAGGCGAAAGATATTTTGCTTGCTTGAAGGTAGAATCCATCAATGGGGAAGATCCTGGCAAAACGCATCAGCGAATCAATTTTGATAACCTGACCCCGCTTTACCCTGAAGAAATGCTGAAGCTGGAACTGGAAGAGCCGACAAAAGATGCAACCCCTCGTGTGGTTGATCTTGTCTCCCCAATCGGGAAAGGGCAACGTTCTTTGATTGTGGCTCCGCCGCGGACAGGTAAAACCGTGATGCTGCAAAGTATTGCGAAATCTATTACTGAAAATTATCCCGATGTTTATTTGATCGTTCTACTGATTGATGAACGCCCTGAAGAAGTAACGGACATGCAGCGCTCTGTAAAAGGGGAAGTTGTTAGCTCTACGTTTGATGAACCTGCATCACGTCACGTGCAAGTGGCCGAAATGGTAATTGAAAAAGCCAAGCGTTTGACCGAACACAAACGCGATGTTGTCATTTTGTTGGATTCTATCACGCGTCTTGCGCGGGCTTACAACACGGTTGTGCCATCTTCTGGTAAAGTTTTAACTGGGGGGGTTGATGCTAACGCCCTGCAACGCCCGAAGAGATTTTTTGGAGCAGCCAGAAATATCGAGGAAGGTGGATCCCTAACCATTATTTCAACGGCCCTAATTGAGACAGGAAGCCGTATGGACGAAGTTATCTTTGAAGAATTCAAAGGAACTGGTAACTCTGAGGTTGTGTTGGATCGTAAGCTTTCAGATAAGCGTGTCTTCCCATCGATTGATGTGACAAAATCTGGAACACGAAAAGAAGAGCTTTTGGTGGATCAGGCAACCTTGCAGAAAATGTGGGTATTGCGCCGCATTCTAATGCCCATGGGCTTGACCGATGGCATGGAATTCCTGCTGACAAAGCTGAAAGAAACAAAATCCAACGAAGAGTTTTTCCAATCTATGAATTCATAGATTTTCAGAAACACCAAATAAACAGCGGGTTACGTGAAAAGCGGACCCGCTTTTTTGTTATTTTCATACATATATGTGTAATAAGATTGTCTTCATTTGAAGTCAAAAAACACAAATTTACACATATATGTAATATAAATATTCAAAAAAGATATTGACTTTGTAATTATGATCCATGACAATGGTTGAAATTAATGATAATTGCAGATTTCTTAAAAACACAATGACAAAACACACAAACTTTTCTTGGCCTTATATGACAGCGACCTTTTCGCTGAATGGGTCTGTGTGTGTTTCTGCTCCTGCACTCTTTATTATTCAGCGATAGAACATAGTCATTACGATGGCTATGCATGGCTGAGAGATTTCCAGCAATTTTTAAAAAAATTTATATGAGCAAGATGCTTGAAGGAGCGAAAAATGACCACATCAATAAAAAATGAAGTACAACCAGAAGCACAACCATATGAATCCACTGAAGGAGATAGATTCAGGGATGAAGTTCGTGGCGCCGGTTTCGGTGTAGCAACAACTGTATCGGGTAAAACAAAAATTCATTCGCCTGGGTCTGCCCCCGCAATTGTTGAAGCAAAACCTGTCTATACACCAACAGAAAATGCCTTAACACTTGCTGCAATTTTGGGCGACAGAATGATTCGTCATGGTGGCCATTGGGGTGTTGAGGCGCTTCGTGATTATGATACCCTTGGGTTGACACATCCACACGTGACACACCCTGTTTCTGTGCAAGGTACTGTGGCCCAGCCACAAGCCAACAGAGATTTGGGATCTCGTCATCCGGCAGACCATGGCAAAAAGCGCGTTACTGTAACTCCACGAAAAGATGCAGGAAAAGGCAGCCGATAGTAAAGACAAATTTGAAAAGGGGGCAGATTTTCTGCCCCCTTTGCTTTTCTGATAAATATTTATCAGGCCTCTTGACTTGCCAGTAAAAGAAATCTATTCAAGGTTTATGAAACACGCAAACCACTCTTCTTTACTTTCTTGCGCGGCTTCTGCCGTGGTGGTGGTTTATGCCTATACTTTCTTTTTTAAGAACACAGGCGCTTCGGCGGCTGTGCGTTAAGGCGCTTTTCGCCCTTCCCCCCAATTCAAATTGAAATCCAAACTTATCCTATTTTAAAGAAGATACTTATAATGACATTACAAAACCTTGGTCAACGTGGCTTGGACTTAACCGGTGTTTCTGCTTTACGGGCAGAGATTGACAAGCTTGACGCACAGTTAATTGATGGACTGATTTCTATCTCTCAGATTCCGTTGGATGCCCGTGCCATATACAAGCGTCCACCTATAGATATAAGTGCTTATGCTAACCATGTGCGCCCGCCCCTATGTGAAGTGCATGTTACTTTTCATGGCAAGAAATCAGAGCTGCTTTCAGATCAGCTGAATTTTTTGGCAGAAAAGATCGAACAACGCCTGCAGATTGCTTCCAGGATTGGGGATCGTAAAAAAATAGCAGGCTTACCTATTTATGTGCCAGAGCGTGAAGCTGTTGTTCAGCAAAAAGCTGTTAAGCGCATTCAAGGGATTGCAACGCTTTCTGATGCCTGTGTTGAGCGGTTTATGTCCTCTGTCATTGTACAGTGTCGCACTATTCAGCAAATACAGTCTTCTGGTCCACGCGCGTCTCTTCCCCACCCTTATATTGTTGAAGGGTTGGGTGAACGCGGATCGTGTGGGCGGGATATCTATTACTAAACCCTTTTATCATGGATTGACGTTAGCGCCAAAAGTCATATATTCTCGCGTTTATGGAAAGCCCAAACCTTTATTACGAAACACATATCTTTTGCTGCATTAATCGCCGGCCCAATGACCATGCCGGCAACAGTTGCGCGCCTTGTTTATTGCCTGGTGTTGATGAGGCCGCGACGTGAGTGAGACAATATACGCCCTTTCTTCGGCTAATGGACGTGCTGGCGTTGCAGTTATTCGTCTTTCCGGGACAGAATCTGTGAATGCTCACAAAAAGCTTGGCGGAAAAGATTTGCAGCCACGCATTGTTTCACGTGAAACATTCATAGACCCTATTACACAAGATCCATTGGATGATGGTCTGGCTTTGTACTTTAAGGCGCCTAAAAGCTTTACGGGCGAAGATGTGGTGGAGTTGCACACACATGGCAGTACGGCGGTTATCAACGGGGTGTTGGCCGCCTTATCCAAAATGCCGGGACTAAGGTTGGCAGAGCCGGGAGAGTTTTCCAAGCGAGCTTTTGATAATGGCAAGCTGGACCTGACAGAGGCGGAAGGCTTGGCAGATCTTATCGAAGCTGAAACAGCTGAGCAGCGCAAGGCTGCTCTTTCGCAGCTGGGGGGCAGTCTTTCGCAGTTATACGATAGTTGGCGGGATCGCTTGATAAAAAGCTTGGCCTATATCGAGGCTGATCTTGAGTTTCCAGACGAAGAGCTGGAAAGAGACCTGCTGACAGAGTCAAAGCCATCATTGTCTGCCCTGCAAGAGGAAATTATTTCACACTTAGATGATGATAATCGTGGGGAGCGCCTGCGTCAGGGGGTGCGTGTGGCTATTATTGGCCCACCCAATGCGGGAAAATCTTCATTCATTAATCACATGGCCCAACGCGATGTTGCCATCGTGACAGATCAGGCCGGCACAACCCGTGATGTTTTAGAGGTGCATCTAGATTTGGGAGGATACCCCGTTGTTTTGGCAGACACCGCAGGTTTAAGGGAGACAGAGGACAAAATTGAGCAAGAAGGCGTTCGCCGGGCAATAAAATGGGCAGAAAATGCTGATTTAACCATATACATGGACGATTTAACCATGTTCAAGGGTGATTTTAACCAAGAAAGTGCTGATTTTTACGTTCTTAATAAATTAGATTTGGGTAATAAGCCCGAATCATGTCCTGAAAACGTCTATTTAATGTCAATTTCTGCAAAAACAGGGATAAAAGAGCTGATAGAGGCCCTAAAATCCCGGGTGGCTGTGCTGTTTTCACAAGGGTGTGTGCAGGGTCCTGCCCTTTCGCGCGCACGCCATCGCGATGCTTTGGAGAAAGTAAGGCATCATTTGGGTCAAAGCTTAGGGGCAGAAATGTTGGAGCTGGCGGCAGAGGATATCCGCCTTGCAGCAAGAGAGTTGGGGCGCATTACCGGCCGGGTCGATGTGGAGGATCTGTTAGATGTGATTTTCCGGGACTTTTGTATTGGAAAATAATCAAGCAGCAGAGCGCTGCCTCATCAGCTCTTTCGCGTGCTTTAGAGCAAGAGCAGCATGCGCTTCTTCTGCCGCTGCCTTTTCTTCAAGGGCTTGCTGCGCTTTCTTGTTACCTTTAATCATAGCGTGACCCAAAACACCTAACCCATTTGTGCCAAGATTGGCCAGGGGTTTGATGGCACGGTCATCATTTTCTTGCATCAAAGCCCTTGCAAAGCTTCCTACGGCCTCTAAATCCTTTTTATTTCTGAGGTGTTCTTGACCTTGATCATATGACGGCATCATTGTTCTGTCCTGGCTGTTCTGTATTAATGTTTTATAAAGCAGATTATATATGTATTTATATTACAATCAAGTGTGTTTTAGGAGTTTTCTGGCGTTTCAGAGGAATATTTTGACATTTTTTTACACTTCTTATACAGTGCGGCCCATTGGTGGTAAAACAGGGCCTTGGAATAATGCAAAAATATGATGTGATTGTCATTGGTGGCGGACACGCTGGCTGCGATGCGGCGGCAGCTTCTGCGCGCCTTGGCTCTAGGACATTGCTGCTGACTCACAAGGTTGAAACAGTGGGCGCTATGTCTTGTAATCCAGCTATTGGGGGCCTTGGAAAAGGGCATTTGGTGCGTGAAATAGATGCTTTAGATGGCCTGATGGGCCGTGTAATTGATCAATCTGGCATTCAGTACCGGATGTTAAATGCCAGCAAGGGGCCGGCAGTTCGCGGGCCTCGCGCCCAAGCGGATCGCATTTTATATAAAGCCGCGATGCAGAAAGCTTTGAATGCGCAAGAAAATCTAGAGATAAAAGCTGCTGCTGTAGAGGATCTGTGGTTAGAGAATGAGGCTGTTGCTGGTGTGATCACTGCTGCGGGAGAGAGGATTGCAGCTAACGCTGTGGTTTTAACAGCTGGCACCTTTCTGCGGGGCTTGATTCATCTTGGCAAAAAGAAGATTCCCGCAGGCCGCGCTGGTGATGCCCCTGCCCTTGGGTTGTCTGAAACGCTTGAGCGGTTTGGTTTTCAGCTGGGGCGCCTGAAGACTGGAACGCCGCCCCGCCTTGATGGGCGCAGCATTGATTGGTCAAAGACAGAGCGTCAGCCAGGGGATGTGACCCCCCAACCGTTCTCCTATTTAACAGATAAAATCACCCTTCCCCAGGTTCCGTGTTGGATTACCTATACTAACCCAACTGTGCACGAAATTATTCAAGACAACTTGGATCAATCCCCTATGTACTCAGGACAAATTGAGGGGACGGGCGTGCGTTATTGTCCGTCTATCGAGGATAAAATCGTCCGATTCGCAGATAAAGAGCGCCATCAGGTGTTTTTGGAGCCTGAAGGGCTGACGGATCCTTTAATTTACCCCAATGGGATTTCAACATCTTTGCCAGAGGGTGTGCAAGATAAAATTTTACAGCATATCCCTGGTTTAGAGGCCGCTGTTGTTACCCAGTACGGCTATGCCATTGAATATGATTATGTTGACCCGCGCGAATTGGGGCCAACCCTTGAAACCAAAAAGATTGCGGGGCTTTATCTGGCCGGCCAAATTAATGGCACAACAGGCTATGAAGAAGCTGCCGCCCAGGGTTTGATGGCTGGTTTAAATGCCGCGCTTGCCTGTGTCGGCGCAGATCCTTTTGTTTTGGATCGTTCAGACGCCTATATTGGCGTCTTGATTGATGATTTAACTACGCGTGGCGTGACAGAGCCCTATAGAATGTTTACATCCCGCGCAGAATACAGGCTGACGGTGCGCCAAGATAATGCAGATTTACGCTTGACCGCCAAGGGTATAGAGCTTGGTTGTGTGGGGGAAGAAAGAAAGGCAGCATATCAGGCAAAGGCAGCTAAATTAGATGTTTCACGTGAAACAATGCGATCTGCTAAGGCCAGCCCAAATCATTTGGGCGCTTTTGGTCTGTCCATTAATATGGATGGTATTAGGCGGTCAGCCTTTGATCTTCTGTCCTATCGGGGCGTTGACTGGCAAAAATTAGAGGAAATATGGCCAGAATTAAATGATATTGATGCCCCTGTTCGTGAGCAGCTAGCTATTGAGGCAATGTATGCTGGCTATATCGAGCGACAAGAAGCGGACGTGCGCCTGTTCAAGAGTGATGAAAAGCTAAAGTTGCCGGCGGACTTGGATTACACCGCTGTAAAGGGCCTGTCTGTTGAGGTTCGGACCAAATTGCAAGGCGCGACCCCCCCGACATTAGGGGCGGCAGCGCGCATCTCCGGCGTAACTCCTGCTGCTTTAGTCGCCCTGCTACGCTATGTTAAAAAGGGCCAAAAGGCCAGTCGCCGGAAGCCTGCCCATGGCCAAGAGGCGTCTGCGTGAGTGAGCAAAAAGTTTACGACTATTTGTCAGAACTGAATGTTTCACGTGAAACATTCCCCTTGCTGGCGCAATATGTTCAGCTTCTTTTAAAGTGGAATCAGGCCTATAACCTTGTGGGCAAAACCACAGAGAGCCAAATGTGGGACCGCCATGTGTTGGATTCTGTTCAGGTTCTGCCGCATGTCGATTTGCAGCAACCATTGCTGGATATTGGCACAGGCGCAGGCCTGCCAGGCCTTTTGCTGGCTGTTCTGGGCGCAAAAGAGGTGCATTTGGTAGATAGCAACCACAAAAAAGGACAGTTTTTACGAATGGCTGCCCGCCAGCTGGGTATTGCGCCCTATATTTATACAGAGCGATTGGAGAAAATTACCTCCTTCCCTGTCAAAACAATCACATGCCGCGCCTTTAAGTCCTTGGATACAATTTTGGATATGACGCAATCTTTTCAACAGGCAGAGACAATCTATGTTCTGCTGAAGGGTGCCACATGGACAGAAGAAGTGGCCACCGCCCATGAGAATTGGCAGTTTGAGAGCCAAAATCACCCGAGTATGACCGCTGATGGCGCTTGCATTTTGTGCTTGGAAAGCGTCAAATATAGTGGTAATAGTAAAGTATGACCCAAGATATAGGCACTACTCACATAATCTCTGTCGCCAACCAAAAAGGTGGCGTTGGCAAGACAACAACAGCAGTAAATTTGGCAACAGCCATGGCTGCAATTCGTAAAAAGGTCTTGGTGATAGATTTGGATGCGCAGGGTAACGCCTCCACAGGGCTTGGGTTGTCCCCCAGCCAACGGCAAGTTGGAACATATCATGTTCTGACAGAGGGGTTGCCGGTATCAGATGTTGTGCAGGCTACTGAAATACCAGGGCTTTTTGTTTTGCCTTCTTCTGTTGATCTGTCTGGGGCAGAGCTGGAGTTGGCGCACCTTGATGGGCGTGAATATATTTTGAAATCATCCCTAGAGGGGCTGCAGGGCCAGTATGATTATATTTTTATTGATTGCCCCCCTGCCCTCAGCTTGTTGACGATCAATGCAATGACAGCGTCTACGGGGGTTTTGGTGCCGTTACAGTGCGAATATTACGCCCTGGAAGGGCTAAGCCACCTCATTCGTACGATTGACCGCATTAAAAGCCGCTTTAACCCGCAATTAGACATTTTTGGCGTGCTGTTGACCATGTTTGATCGGCGCAACAACTTAAGCCAGCAAGTGGCGCTGGATGTACGCAATTACTTTGGCGATGATGTGTTTAAGGCGGTTATCCCGCGGAATGTCCGGATTTCAGAGGCGCCATCCCATGGAAAGCCCGTTTTGCTGTATGATCACAGGTGTGTCGGGTCTACGGCTTATTTGTCTCTGGCAAAAGAGATTTTAAAACGCGATAAGCGAGAAAAGGCAGGGAAAGTGCCAGACTCTAAACATAATGTAAGACAAAAAGAGGCCGCATAGCATGCAAGCAGCAAAAAAAGACGAGAAAAAGAATTTGGGCCGCGGATTAGCCGCTTTGTTGGGTGAAGAAAGCCAAGATTATGCCGAACTGGACAAGGCGCGGCAGATGAAGGTTGTTTCTATTGACCAGCTTGTGCCCTCTCCCTTCCAGCCCAGGCGTGAATTCAAGAAAGAGCACCTGGAAACATTATCTCACTCTATCAAGGAAAAGGGTGTGTTGCAGCCGTTGGTGGTGCGCCGCAAGAAGGAAGACAAGAACGTTTACGAGATTATCGCTGGAGAGCGCCGCTGGAGAGCGTCTCAAATGGCTGAGCTGCATGAAGTGCCAGTGGTTGTGAAGGATATGACCGATGAAGAGGCGCTACATATCGCCTTGATCGAGAATTTACAACGCCAAGACCTGAACCCATTGGAAGAAGCCCGCGCGTTTCAACGCCTAATGCGCGAATTCAATCACACACAGGAGGCTGTAGCCCAGGCTGTGAGCCGCAGCCGCAGTCATGTGGCCAATTCTTTGCGGCTGCTGAATCTGCCTCAAAGTGTGCAGCTGCTGATTTCTGAAGGAAAGCTTTCAGCCGGTCATGCCAGAACCCTTGTAAGCTCTGATTTTCCCGAGGTTTTAGCCCAGCAAATCATTGATCGCAACTTAAGTGTGCGCGAAGCAGAGCGTTTGACCCAGGCCGCGCGCCAAATGGCACCGAAAGCGGCCAACCACAACCAGAAAGATCCGGATATTGTGAACTTAGAGCGTGATTTATCCGCTAAGTTGGGTATGAAGGTGAATATTCAGTTTCGCGGGAAAGCTGGCACCATTACATTCCATTATTCAGATTTGGATCAGTTAGATAGCATTATCGGCAATCTTAAGCCGAGCGCTTCTGTGGCCTAGTTCTTAAGCCTATCTGGTCGCTAAATTTTCTCTCCGTGCCCGCTCAACAGCTTGTGCCGCTTGCTTTAAAAACCTTTTATCGGGGGTGAAATTAATTCTGTAGCCCCTATCTCTCAGGGGAAGGTCTGCATGGTGCTCAATAGGTGTGATTTTCTGCAGGTCCGTTAGATTTTGGACCGCTTTTCTGACCCCTTCCTCCTCCATGCCAGTTAGAAATGTTATTTGGCCAACATCCGCAGTGCATTCATTGGTAAGGATGCGGAGAATTGTTCTTTCTAGTTCGCTCAGGGGGGGTGCTCTTTTGCTCTTGTCATTCGCCCACTGTATGAAATGCTTTTGGGGAGAACAAGGAAAACCTTTAAAACTAGGCCTGTTTCCTCTGCCGCTTAGTGCGGGGTAGTGTGGAGATCTTGAACAAGGCAGCCCTGCAGATGGATTCATGCGGTAGCCCTGTTGTTTTCATCTGTCTGTCTGCTTTTATTAAAATCTCAATCGTTTCTTGCAGATGAGAGACCTGCCAGCGGCCTAATTGACGGATCAGTCGGTCTTTTAGCTTGAAAAACACAGGTGGACGCTGGCTTTGCACCACTTGAGCGGGGTTTTTGCCCATGGCCACCTCTGAACACATCGATAGCAGCTTTTGAAAATGCCGCGAAACCATAATAAGTATGGCAACAGGGGATGTGCCTTCGCGAAATAGGCTGGAAAGCAGTTTGTCAATTTCATTCAGGTTTCCATCGGCAACTAATTGTGAAACTTCCAGGATTAAGCTTTCTGATTGGTTGCCAACGCAAGCTTCGGCGTCAACCAGGGAGATGGTTTTGCTGTCACCAGCATATGTCATAAGCTTTTCAAGAGCTTGGCGGTTCATAAGGCGATTCCCGCTAAGGTTTGCCTCCAGATAGTTTACAGCATCCCCATTAATGCTATAGCCTTGTTCTCTCAATTGATCTTGAATCAGGTTTTTCAGGTTATAGCCTTCGTCGGCATAACAGCCAATGGCTGCGGCTGAAGGCGTTGCTTCAAAGTACTTGCGCAGTGCGGAGGATGGCTTCAGGTCTCCGGCTTCAACAATCAACGATGTGCTTTGTTTTTGGGGAATCTCTTCCAGAATCTTCTTGATGGCTTTGCCGGCCTTGTCCACCACATTGCGGAGGATAATGACACGGTCCCCACCCAGCATAGAAAAGGCGTTCAGCTCATCAGACAGCTTTGCAGGATCATCAGAAACTTGATCCCCTGTCAGCTCAATCAGGTTCATGCTTTCGGCGTTTTCTCCCAGCAGTTTTTTAGACAGCTGGTGGGCGCGATCCCGCTTTACGCCTTCTTCCGGGCCAAAGAATAAAAAGCAAAAAACCCCGTCAGGCGGGGCCTTGAGGAAACCATCAGCTTTGTTGGCTGGTACTTTCATCGGTAATCAACCCCTCGCTTGTAGGGAGCAGTTTTAAAATAAGTCCCAAGGCGAATATAGATATCTTCACTGATTTGGCCAAGGGCTCGGTCTCTGGCGCTGTTTTCGGCGGCAAACTCTCCATAGGGGGAGTCCACAACGTTAAAGCTGACCGAGCTTTGGCTGATGCCACGGAAAACAGTGTTGCCGGTTTCCAGGTTACGCAAAGCGAAGCTGCCCGACACTTGCAGGCGAGAGAACGTGGCAGAGGTGTCACTTTCAATGCCCAGGTCTTTTTGTGCTTCTGTCAACTTAACAGAAAGGGTATAGCGTGGGTTTTCTGGCTCTCCCTGAGGGTTTAGCTTCTCAACCAAATTGTTGCGGAGTGTTTGCCCCTCTCTGTCTGCAATGGCATTAATCTTGACCGTTGTTAGCAGTGGGCCAGGGTTTCTGCTGGATTGGGTGCTGTAATACAGCGGCTCAAACCCACAGGCGGCAACAAAAAGTAGACTGCAAAGAGTTGCAATTTTACAGAACAACATTAACGATTTTGTTTGGAACAACGATCACCTTCCTGGGTTCTTTTTCTTCGATAAATTTTACAATTTGGGGCTGGGAAAGGGCAAGTTTTTCTGCTTCCTCCCTGGCTGTATTCATTGGTAATTCTATGGTTGTGCGTAACTTACCATTGATCTGCACAGCCATGGTAACTGTGTCTTCCACCACCAGTGAAGGGTTTGCCTTTGGCCACGGGGCGTTGCAAATCAGGCCATCTTGTTCCATTTGCTGCCACAGTTCTTCGCACAAGTGGGGAATGACGGGGGCGATAAGCTGCAAAAAGCTCAGTAAGGCTTCTTTCAGGGCGGCTTTGTCCGTTTCTGTTTGTGGTTTAAAGCCATCAAATCCGTTGGAAAATTCACGCAAGCGGGCGATGGCCTTGTTAAAGTGGAAATCAGCAAAATCTTTGGTGATTAGCTCGATGCTTTTGTGGGTCAATTTGCGCAAATCCAGCGCTTTGTCTTGCGCTTGATCAAGCAGAGACAAATCTGCATCGCTGCAATGAGTCATGGCATCAGTGAAGATGCGGTGAATGCGGTTTACATAGCGCCATGCACCCTCTACGCTACCCTCTGACCAAATTAAATCCCGATCTGGGGGGGAATCAGACAGCATAAACAGGCGCGCCGTATCCGCCCCGTATTCACGAATAATTTGGCGCGGATCCACAACGTTCTTTTTGGACTTACTCATTTTGATAGAGCGCCCCACCGTTACCGGTTTCTTGTCCGCAATGGTTTTAATTTGGCCGTCTTCATCTTTGAATGTATCTTCTGGGTATAGCCATTTTCCGTCAGGGGCTTTATACGTTTCATGGGTGACCATCCCCTGGTTCAGCAGGCGGCTTGCCGGCTCTGTTAAGCCCCAATACCCGCAATCGCGCATCGCCATGGTGAAAAAGCGAAAGTACATCAGGTGCATGGTCGCGTGCTCTACTCCGCCGATGTATTGGTCGATAGGCAGCCAGTAATCAGCGGCTGTCCTGTCGATAGGTTGATCGCTGTTGGGCGAACAATAGCGCGCAAAATACCAGGACGATTCAAAGAATGTATCAAACGTATCAGTTTCACGCACAGCGCCCTTGCTGCAGCTTGGGCATGTGGTGTTTTTCCATGTGGGGTGGCGGTCCAGCGGGTTGCCAGGCTTTGAAAAATCAACATCGTCAGGCAGTGTGACGGGCAGTTGGTCTTCCGGTACGGGCACAACGCCACAGTCATCGCAGTGGATCATGGGTACAGGGCATCCCCAGTACCGTTGGCGTGATACGCCCCAGTCGCGCAGGCGATAGGTCGTTTGCTCTTCCCCTTGCCCTGTGTCTTGTAGCTTGGCAATGGCGGTTTTCTTGGCATTGGCCACGTTCAGGCCATCCAAGAAATCAGAATTCACCAAAACGCCATCTTCTGTGAAGGCCTCTGTTGTAACATCAAAGTCGGCGGGCTTATTTTTGGGGGCCACCACAATGCGTACAGGTAAGTCATATTTATTGGCAAAGTCCAAATCGCGCTGGTCGTGAGCTGGTACGCCAAAAACGGCACCTGTTCCATAGTCCATCAGCACAAAGTTGGCGACATAAACGGGTAATTCCCATGTGGGGTCAAAAGGGTGCACGGCTTTCAGGCCTGTGTCATAGCCCAGTTTTTCAGCCTGTTCGATGGCCGCTTCACTGGTACCGATGCGGTTGCACTCTTCAATAAAGGCGCCCAGCTTGGGGTCTGCTTCTTTCAACTTCTCAGCCAGTGGGTGATCAGCAGCAATAGCACAGAAAGAGGCTCCAAAAATTGTGTCAGGCCGTGTTGTAAAGACGGTCAAGGCTTCTTCTTGCCCTTCAATTTTGAAATGAATCAAGGCGCCGCTGGATTTCCCAATCCAGTTCTTTTGCATGGTGCGGACTTTGTCCGGCCATTCTGTCAGGGTTTCCAGGTTGTTTAGCAACTCTTCTACATAATCTGTGGTCTTCAAGAACCATTGGTGTAGCTTGCGCCTTTCAACGGGTACGCCAGATCGCCATCCCTTGCCATCAACAACCTGTTCGTTGGCTAAAACCGTGTTTTCTACGGGGTCCCAGTTCACCACACTTTCTTTCTGATAGGCCAATCCCTTGTTGTAGAAATCAATAAACATTTTCTGTTCATGCTTATAGTAGTCTGGCTCGCATGTGCTGATTTCCCGGCTCCAATCATATGAAAGCCCAATGCTTTTCAGCTGATCGCGCATGTCCGCAATGTTTTCCCGTGTCCATTTTGCCGGGTGGGCATCGTGTTCGATGGCCGCATTTTCTGCAGGCAGGCCAAAAGAATCCCAGCCCATGGGGTGCAAAACGTTAAATCCCTGGGCTTTTTTGAAGCGCGCAGTCAGATCCCCAATGGAATAGTTGCTGACATGACCCATGTGAATGCGCCCCGAAGGATAGGGCAGCATTTCTAAAACGTAATATTTGGGTTTGCTGGGGTCGATCTCTACCTTAAAGGCGCCCTCTTCTTCCCAGGTTCTTTGCCACTTCTGTTCAGTTTCGCGAATATTGTACCGCTCTGACATTATTGTCTGTTCCTTTGGTTTAGCTTCGTTTTGCTGCGTTATTAGTTGTTTAGGCCGCGGGATTTTAGCTCACGGGCGCGGGTCAGGATGGAATTTTCAAGACCTGCTACTGTTTCAGCAGAAACAGCCCGGTCACGCCAAATGCCGTTATCCAAGGCTTGGCGGAAAACGCTGGTGCGGACTCCATCAGATCTCAGCTCTTTTGATAAAATAAAGATGTTTACCTTAAAGCGCTCGTCTGGTGTGTTGGGGGGCGAATACCAATCTGTGATAATAACGCCACCAAAGGGATCTGCCGATGCCAGTGGCATAAAGGAGATGGTATCCAGCGATGCCCGCCATAGATGAGAGCTAACCCCTATTCCCGTTGTGCCAGATGATTCTTCGTCATCATATGTACTAAACAGGTCAACAATGCCGCTTTTCCCGCTAAATACGCCGCCTGATTCACGATCTTTTTTCAGGTCATCGTGGCGGGGATTAGTGTTGGGCGCCCCCGTTTTGATGCCGGAACAGCTGGTGATGGCAAAACATAGGATCGTAAGTGCAATAATCTTTTTCATTCTATAAACTTTCAGCGTAATGCTTTTATAATGGACTTCACCTGCTGGTTTTATTACAAAAGAGACATGGTTTCAATCTAGAAAATCTTTAGAAACTGGGAAAATAAATTGATGCAATAATGCAACGCGCCCAAGAAACTTACTTTTTATCCTTTTATCTCTGTTCTTTCCCTGGGTCTTTTCATATATTCTGCCTTCGTAAAGATGCTCAGGCATCGTCTTTAAGTAATGTTGTGATAAACAACATAAATTAACGAATCAGGAGAAACCTAATGAAAAAAATCCTACTAACGACAACAGCTCTTGTTGCTGCTGGATTCCTTTCTAGCGCAGCCTTGGCTGATAGCGCTTCAGATTCATTCGATACATCATCAAAGCCCGCTGGGATTTCCCTAGGGCTAGGCGGTTACTACAAAGCTGCCGCTGGTTTTGTTGACAGTGATCTTCAAAGTGCACGTGAATATGCAGTTCAACACGATGTTGAAGTGTACTTCACTGGTGAAACTACACTAGACAACGGTCTAACTGTTGGTGCTCGTATTGAGCTTGACACAGATGACAGTTCTGCAACTACTGAGACTAAGGCTGATGAGCGTTACGCTTACTTCCGCGGATCTTGGGGTGAGTTGCGTGCTGGTAACGAAGACTCTGCAAGACGTCTTCTTTCAGTACAAGCTCCAGAGCCAAGCAGCGTTTTCTCTTCAGGTGATGGTTACATCAACATGAAAGAGCTAGACCTTGCTACAGGTGTTGCTACATTTGATAACCTAGTTGGAATCGGCTTCGATGGCGAGAACGACACAGTTGCGGACCTAGAAGGCGATGACGCGAAGTTGATTTACTTCACACCTTCATTCAACGGTCTAACACTTGGTGTGTCTTTCACTCCTGAAGTTGGCCGTGACGGTACTGCTGTAAGCAATGGCGTTTCTGGAAATGACCAAACAACAGAAGGTGATGTAATTTCACTTGCTGCTTTGTACGAAGGTGACTTCGATGGTGTTGGCGTAAAAGCTTCACTAGGTTACGAATCAACTGATGGCGGAAAAGCTGGCGGAACAGCTGCTGGTGCCCAAGTTGATGACAGAGATGCACTTGCATTTGGTCTACAGTTCAACGTAAGTGAGTGGTACTTCGGTGGATCGTACGGAATGTTTGATGACTTCTCTACGACAACTGGTGCAGCTGTCACTGAGAGCGATCTTGAGTTCGATGTATACGACCTTGGTGTTGTATGGGCTCCTGGTGACTACTCTGTTGGTCTTTCATACTCTAGTGGTGACTACGAAGCTACTACAGGTGGAGCCGAAGTTGAGCTAGACACTTGGCAGGTTTCTGGTGCGTACACACTTGGTCAAGGAATTGACCTTGTAGGTGCTATCCAGTTCAACGACCTAGATGCTGATGGAATCACTGGAATCACAGCTGCTGAAGCAGACCAAGAGTCTACAGCTGTTCTAGTTGGTACTGACATCCGCTTCTAAGACCGAAGTTGATACTATTTTGCAGGGGGGCGGCCAGTTTGGTCGCCCTTCTCGCATTTAGGGGTTAACACCCCATGCATATTTTAAGAGGCAAAGCATGTCCATTGAGACAAATTTATCCAAAATCCAAGCAGACCTGACAGAGGTAGCAAAGCTTTCCCCTCTGGCAACCAAGGCGCCGACCCTCATTGCTGTTAGCAAAACTCACCCCGCAGAAGCTATCCGACCGGCCCTGCAGGCCGGTCATCACCACTTTGGAGAGAATAAAGTGCAGGAGGCCTCTAAAAAATGGCCAGATTTGCGGACAGAGTACCCAGAAACAACCCTTCACCTAATCGGTCCGTTGCAGTCCAATAAGTCCGAAGAAGCAGTGGCGTTGTTTGATGTTATTCACACGTTGGATCGGGAAAAATTGGCAAAAACTCTGCAAAAAGCAGAAGAGAAGCTGAATTTGAAGCGCCAATACTTTGTGCAAGTTAATACGGGGGAAGAATCACAAAAAGCAGGCATCGCACCAGATCAGGCTGAATCATTTATAGATTTTTGTCGTGAGGAAACAGCGCTGGATGTTGTTGGTTTGATGTGTTTGCCGCCGCTCCAGGATCTGCCTGGGCCACATTTTGCATATTTGCGCACCCTGGCCGACAAAATGAACCTTTCACAGCTTAGCATGGGCATGAGCGCTGATTATGAGGAAGCTATTCGCTTTGGGGCCACCCATATTCGTGTGGGCACAGCCATTTTTGGGCAGCGCCCCCCACAAGCAGTCTAGAAAAAACTATAGGGGTCAATGTCTGTTTGAATTCGTACCTTGCGCGGCGGTGTTACCTGTGCCAGCCAGTCTTTAATAACCTGCTGTATGTGGACACCTTTTTCTGCTTTTAAAAGAAGACGAAAGCGATATTTTTGTCGAACTTTGTAAAGCGGTGCCGGGGCTGGCCCCAATACCATTAATCTGTCATGGACGGGGGCTTTCGCTGCCATCTCTTGGGCTGTACGCAGGGTTTCCTGTTCGTTCGGGCCACTGACAATAAATGCGGCCAGGCTGCCAAAGGGTGGCCAGCGCATCATTTCTCTGGCTTGAATTTCTTGCTGATTAAAGGCGTCGCGTTCGCCCTCTATCAGTGCCTTCAAAACGGGATGGTCGGGCGTATAGGTTTGCAAGTAAACGCTGCCTGGTTTTTCTGCCCGCCCCGCGCGTCCAGAAACTTGGTGTAGCAGCTGATATGTGCGCTCTGCTGCCCGGAAATCGGGGCCAGAAACGCCCAAATCTGCATCTACAACGCCAATCAACGTTAAGTTTGGAAAATGGTGCCCTTTGGCAATAAGTTGTGTCCCGATAAGCAGGTCAATTTTACTGTCTCGAATTTGCTCAAACAAAGCTGCCGCGGCCGAGGGGCTGGTTAATGTGTCGCTACTTAAGACTGCAATTCTTGCATCAGGGAACAGCTTTTGCGCCTCCTCTTGAATGCGTTCCACACCAGGACCCAAGGCACGCAGGCTGTCGGCCTCTCCACAGCCCGGGCAGGCCCTCGGTTTCTCTACCTGATAGCCACACTGATGGCACAATAGTTGATCATATAGCTTGTGCTCCACCATCCAGGTGCTGCAAGATGGGCATTCAATGCGGTATCCGCAGTCTTGGCACAATTGTAGCGGAGAATATCCGCGACGGTTCAGAAACAATAAGGCTTGTTCGCCCCTGTCCAGTGTTTTGGTTACCTGATCCGCTAACGGTCCGGAAATCCAGCATTCCTGGCTTTTTGGCAGCTCTCGCATATCAACCAGGTGAATATCTGGCAGGCTGGCCCCTGTTGCCCGTTGGCGCAGTTGAATTTGTTCATACTTGCCGGCTGCAACATTCTGCAAGCTTTCGATGGAGGGGGTGGCGCTGGCCAGCAGAATAGGGCAGTTTGCTTGGTGGGCGCGGACCACAGCCATATCTCGGCCATGGTAAATCACCCCTTCTTCTTGCTTATAGGAACTTTCATGCTCCTCATCCACTACAATCAAGCTAAGCTTGGGGTAGGGCAAGAAGAGAGCAGACCTGGCCCCCACAATGACTTTTGCGTTCCCTTGAACAATGGCCCGCCATGTTTGCCTGCGCTGGGCTGGGGTCAGATCAGAGTGCCAAACAGCTGGATAAACCCCAAATTTCTGCTTAAAACGCTCCAGCCACTGGGTGGACAGGGCGATTTCTGGCAAAAGAACCAGAATCTGCCCAGGCTGTTGCAAGGCTTCAATCATGCCTTCGAAATAAACCTCGGTCTTTCCAGCCCCAGTGACACCATCAATTAAAACAGGTTGGAATGTAGCATTACCAACTGTTTTTTTAATTTTTCCAATGGCTTGTGTTTGCTCTTCGGTATAGGTAATCCCAAGATTTTTGGAAAAGGGGGTGGGGAATACCTTTTCAATAGCTTGGGGTCGTCCCACCAGGACTTCACGGTCCTCCAGCCCCTTAATGACTGAGGCGCTAACATTGATGGCACTACGAATATCTTTGTTTGTTTTCCAGGGGTTCTCGGCCAGGTACTCCAACACTCTTTGGCGTGCCTTTGTCATGGGTATGTCTGGTACTCCCCCATTTTTGTTGGCAATACCATAGACAATTTCCAGGCTTGGAGCCTCTAATGCCTCTTTAACAGGCAGGGCCATTTTCAGGACTTGACCTGTCGAAGAAAGGGAATATGTGGCCACCCACTGGCAAAATTCCAGCACTGATTCAGGCACAGGGGGCAAATCCAGTGGCTCAGCAATGCGTCGAACCCTGTATTCGGGCTTTTCGGGGGTGGGGTCTTGCCAAATCACGCCGTAAAGCGTTTGCCGACGGAAGGGGATTTTACAAATTTGACCCCGCGCAAGGGGTTGGTCCGCCGGGAAGCTATAGGTAAAAGAGTGCACCCCAACTTGACCCACAGTGGTTGTGGGAACAACTTCGTAATATAGTTGCTCTTGCGGGGTGTTCTGATCTAAGTTGAGGGCTTGTTGTTTCATGGATACTCCACCACCATGATTAAGGATAAACATCAACACTGACAAGAGGACATATGAAGTTTTTTGTAGATACTGCAGATATTGAAGAAATTAAAAAGTTGGCAAACCTTGGTTTGCTGGATGGCGTAACCACAAACCCCAGCCTGGTTGCGAAGTCTGGTCAGGATTTTAAAGCCCTGATTAAGGAGATTTGTGCAATCGTTGATGGCCCTGTCAGTGCAGAGGTTACGGCAACTGATTATGATACCATGATGAAAGAGGCAGATGTGTTGCGTGCTATTGCCAAGAACGTGGCGATTAAGGTGCCGCTGACACCAGATGGGTTGAAAGCGTGTAAGGCCTTGTCAGATGATGGAACTATGGTGAATGTAACGCTGTGCTTCAGCCCAACGCAAGCGCTGTTGGCAGCAAAATGTGGCGCCACATTTATTTCCCCGTTTGTGGGACGGTTGGATGATATTTCAAGTGATGGGATGCAGCTTATTGCTGACATTGTTGCTATATATGATAACTACCCAGATTTAGAAACAGAAGTTTTGGTCGCCTCAGCGCGCAGCCCAATGCATGTTCTGGACTCAGCCCTTATGGGTGCAGACATTGCAACACTGCCACCCAAAGTGATCCATGATATGTTCAAGCACCCCCTAACAGACAAGGGGTTAGCGGCGTTTTTGGAAGATTGGAAGCAAACAGGTCAATCTGTTCTCTAAAGCCCTTTAGTGTTGGGTGTTGCTTTTTCGGTGTGATATACTGGGGGAATGAGTGATAAGCCAGCCCTGGATATAAACGCCCGTGAAGTCTTGCGGTTTTTGGAGGGCAACCCCGATTTTTTAAAGGATCACCCAGATCTTTTTAAAAAGCTGACAGCGCCAGATCGTTATGAAGATTTGAGCGCTTCTTCAGGTGTGGTGGATTTGCAAAAAGTGATGGTGCATCACTTACAGAAAGAATCAAAGCGCCTGACAGATGATCAACAAAGGCTGGTTCAAAGCACGCGTCAGGTTTTAAGCTTGCAGAAGAAAGTTCACGCAGCAGTGGAATCTTTGTTGGCTGCCCCTTGCTTTGAAAGCTTCATCCACAACTTGGCCCGTGAAGTGCCCTTGCATCTGGAGGTGGACTTGGTGGGTGTTGCCATTGAATCAGAAGAGCTGGGTATAACGGGTATGCGCACCAGCGGTATTCATTTGCTGCCCAAAGGTTTCATTGATGATTTTATGGGGCCAAAAACTAAGTTGCTTTTTGAGCAGAATATAGCGGGTGATCCTGCTTTTTATGGGGCAGGGGCTGGTCTTGTTCGTTCACAGGCATTGATCCGCTTGCAAGTTAGTTCCCGCTGCCCTAATGCAATTTTGCTTTTGGGGTCCCGCCTGAAAACAGACTTTAAACCTTCTATCGGGCAAGAACAGCTTTATACATTCTTGGGGTCTTGTGTGTCGCATTTGTTGCGAACATGGCTGGATCTTCCACCAATATAAGGTGATTTTTATGCAGGAGATGGAGAAGTGGGTAGATTTTCTAAAGAACGAAAAGCAAGCTTCTAGCCATACTATAAAGGCATACCAGCGCGATCTGTCTGATTTTATTGGGTTTTGTCAGAGCTATTTGGGGTATGAGCTGACAAAGGAAGATTTAGAAGGGTTTGGGGCCATTACTTTTCGGTCCTGGCTGGCAGAGCTGGCAAAGCAAGGCAAAAAGCGAACATCAATTGCGCGGCATCTTTCGGTGGTTAAAAGCTTTTTCAGCTTTCTAGAGCGTAACGGCCTTGCCAAAAACCCCATTGTTCACAGTATTCGAACCCCAAAATTGCCCAAAGCACTGCCAAAACCCTTGTCCGCGCCAGATGCTATGGATTTGACAGCCTTGGCGGCAGAGCAGGGCGACTGGGTCAGTCTGCGCGACCACGCTTTGTTTGTGCTGTTATATGGCTGTGGCCTACGCATAAGCGAGGCTTTGAGTTTGCGCGGGGATCTAACCCTTTCTGATCCCACGTTGATTATTCAGGGAAAGGGGAAAAAGCAACGTTTGGTCCCCGTTTTACCAAAAGTGCGGGAAGCTTTACGAGCGTATCGAAATGCCTGCCCCCTTCATTTGGAAGCAGCGGGCAGCTTTTTCAAAGGTAAGCGTGGGGGCGATTTGGGGGCTCGTGCTGTGCAGAAATCTATGGAGGCCTTGCGCCGGCGGTTAAATTTGCCAGAAACGGCTACACCACATTCATTGCGTCATAGCTATGCAACGCATTTGTTATCCAGTGGGGCAGATTTGCGCACTATTCAGGAGTTGTTGGGGCATGCCTCTTTGTCGACAACCCAAAAGTATACAGAGATTGAGACAGATCAATTGCTGGAAGTTCACCGCAAGGCGCATCCTCATGGCTCCTCGGCAGCTTAGGGGACATTCACGTGCTTTCTATTTGATGTAGGTTGCTTGTTTATGGCGCTGTTGGGCCATGCTTTCATACTTATCAAGCGCGTCCATCATGGCTGCAGGCATACCTTGCACGGGGACATATGCAGGTGCAGCAGTGGGCTGATTCTGGGGAGAAGCTGGCTCTGATGCTGTTTCCTGGGGTGCGGGTGCGTCTTTTTCAGCCAAACCTTGGACGGCAGCTAAAACAGTTTCATGCAATGTTGTGTTGGGGGCTACGTTTGCTTGTGGGGCAAAGAAGGGGTTTGTGCTGGATGCTGGGGATGGCGTTTGGCTGGGAACCGTTTTTTCTGCCAGCTGTTGTGTTTGTTGGGGCGCGTTCTTCTCTCCCCCAAACAGGGCTGCTATGTGCCCATGAACATCATCGCCTGTTTCACTTTCAATAATCGAATCAATGGCAGATGCTGCAAATCCAACCACACCACCAAAGATTGCGCCACCCACCATTTCGGGGCCGGCATCAATCTTGTCCCCTGTAATTTCACGATAAAGACCAGAGATAACTGGTAAGTGCTGGAGCGGGTTGACCATATCCAGTATGTCCCCAAAACTAAAGCCATCCTCGCCAAAGAATTTGTCTTGGCTTTCGGCTGTTTTGGTTGCGGGCAGTGCTGCACGCTTTGCTTCCACTTGCTCTCGCACTGCTCGTTGGCTGAAAAATGAATCAGAATGTATAGCCATTTTACTTTCTCTTCGCTAAAGTTACCCTTAGGTATTGCAAGCTACGTGCCATCAAGGTGTTGCGAGCGGCAATGACAACTAAGCAGCAAGCAGAAAAATAGCCTATGCCATTGATAAATAAGAAGAAACGCGCAGATTTGTATGTTTGGAGAGGAAGCGAGGCCTTGCTGTCCTTTTTGTCAGATCATCTACAAGACGTCAGTGTTCTGCCGGCAGACGATGATTTGGAAAAAATTCAGAACAAACAACAGTTTATAATTGTAGGGCCAGGCGGTAGTACCACCTTCCCACCCTTTTTAAGGTCAGAAAAAGTTCTTTATTTACAGAAAGATGGAGAGGAACTGTTAAAGCCCTCCATTTCTTTGCCAAAAACACCGAATATTCTGTTAAAGCTTATTCGTCAATGGCTAATGGAGGCGACAAAGCTGATTCGGTTTGGCCGTTGGGAGTATGCGCCGTTTTCTCGTCGATTGATTGATGGGGCAGGAAAAGAGACAGCCCTGACAGAGAAAGAGTCAGATATTCTTTTGTTTTTCCTGGAAAATCCAAACAAGCCTTTCTCAAAAGAGCAGCTGTTGCCCATCATATGGGGGTATCACCCAGATATCACCACCAGAACACTGGAAACACACATTTATAAACTGCGTAAAAAGATTGAAGAAAACCCAGAATCCCCCAAATATCTTAAGACAGAAGACTCTGGTTATATTTTTAATGAGCGCCCCAAAATATAGGGGGCGTTATAACCCCTCACCAATTTGCAAGTTCCATAAGTCTTGGTATGTTCCTTTGCGTGATAGCAGCTCTTCATGGGTGCCGCTTTCAACGATGGCGCCAGCCTTCATAACATGAATACAATCTGCGTGGCGAATGGTTGAAAGCCGATGTGCAATGATAAGGGTGGTTCTGTTCTTGGAAATCTTTTGCAGCGATTTTTGAATGGCGCGCTCTGTTTCGTTGTCAACAGCGGATGTTGCTTCGTCCAGAACCAGAACGGGTGGATTGCGTAAAATGGCCCGCGCAAAGGCAATGCGCTGGCGCTGGCCGCCAGACAGTTTATGGCCGCGCTCACCCACAATGGTTTCGTATCCATTTTCCAGGGATGTAATAAAATCGTGTGCCTCAGCTTTTTCGCAAGCTTCTGCAATTTCTTTCTGGCCAGCATCGGGTTTACCATAGGCAACATTTTCGGCAATGGTGCCATGAAATAGAAAAACATCTTGTGACACCAGCCCCATCACGCTGCGTAAAGAGGCAACATCAAAGTCGGCCAAGGATGTGCCATCCAGGCGAATATTTCCCTGAGTTGGCTCATAAAATCGCATCAGCAACTTAATCAAGGTGCTTTTGCCTGACCCGCTCTCCCCCACCAGGCCAATGGTGGCCCCGGCAGGGATTTCAAGATCCACCTGTTTTAGAACGGGGTGTTCTCCATAATTGAACGAAATATTTTCAAAGGTGACCGCCCCCTTCACCTTGCCTGACACCGCTTTTTTCTTGCCGCTTCGAATATGAATTGGCAGGTGAAGCAGGTCCAGCACCCGTTTGGTGGATGCCATAGACCTTTGGTACAGAACGGTCAGCTCTGCCAGATCACGCAGAGGCCAAAGAAGACGTTGAGTTAAGAAAACAAGCACGCTGAACACCCCAACTTCCATGGTGCCCTCAAGCGTGCGCATTCCCCCCAATACCAGTGTAAACAAAAACCCGGCAAGAACAGCCACACGAATCAGGGGCGTGACGAGTGAACTAAGGACAATCGCCTTTTCATTGGCCGCGCGATACGTTTCACTGTCTTGCTCAATCTTTTTGCTTTCCATAGTCTCGTTGGAAAAACTTTTGATGGTGATAATGCTGGAAAGGTTATTGGATAGACGTGCGCCCAATAATCCTGCCTTGTCGCGGACATTCAAAAAGGTTTCCGCCAGGCGTGTTTGGAAATAGAATGTGCCAAAGAAAATAATGGGAATTGGCAGCACAGCCACGGTTGCAATTTCCGGCGTGACCGCAAAAAAGATGGCCCCGATAACAACAGTGGACACAATAATCTGGATAATTTGACTGACGCCATCTTCCAAGAATCGTTCAATTTGGTTTACATCATCATTTAAAATAGACAGCAGCGTTCCTGTTCTTTTTTCTTCCAGCGTTTTAAGGTCCAGGCGTTGGACATGGTCGTATGTTTCAGTGCGTAATTTGTGCTGGACGATCTGGGCAAGGTTACGCCACTTGATAGAGTATAAATATTGTGTCAGGGATTCCAGCACCCAAATTACAAGCGTTAGCAGGGCCAGCACCACCAGCTGTTCCATTGGGTCGGAATATCCGGTTGCCCCCAACAAAGATGCTTCCCGCCGCACAACTGTATCCACCGCAACCCCAATTAAGATTTCTGGGGCAATATCCAGCAATTTACGCAAGGTGGAATAAATCGCCCCCAGAATATAATCCCGCCGGTAGGGGCGCATATATGACAAAAGACGTAAAAAGGGAGAGCGCGATGTCATGTTGTTTTTAGCCCTTGTGCATGAGTGGCCTAAAATAATGAAATGGCTGGGGTGGCAGGATTCGAACCTGCGCATGACGATACCAAAAACCGTTGCCTTACCGCTTGGCTACACCCCAACATTCGAGATTCATATGTCTATTCAAAAAAATGTGTGTTGTCAACGGGTGCTTTCATATGATATTTAACTTTAAAGTAATATTAAAAAAGACAAACGGTATGGCCACTTCAAAACCAGCAACAAAAGCATCATCCATTCCTTGGAGCATCAAGGGTGTGTCTGACAGCGCACGCGCGCAGGCAAAGCGCAATGCCCAAGACGCAGGCATGACAATTGGCCAGTGGCTTTCGCGTCAAATTCTTTTGAACAGCAATGGCATTTCTTTGGGTTCACAGGAAGAAGTTAGCCAAACCGTTGAAAAGATTGATGATTTATCAACACACTTGAATGAACTGATCCACAACCTGGACAACCAATAGGGATTATTTACATGGCACTACCAGCTTGGAGTGTAAAAGGCATTGAAAAAGATGTTCGTGAAATTGCTAAGGCTAGCGCCAAGCAAGAGGGGTTGAATCTGGGGGAGTGGCTAGAGAAAATCATTATGGAAACAGGGGAAGATCCTGCGTTTTCTGAACCTCCGGCCGGTTTGCAGGCCAGCAGCGCCAAACAGACCCAACAATCCCAAAGCCCAGTAACCCAGGCTGCACAGCCTGAAACAAGTGCCAGCAATGTGGCGAACGGAAATTTTCAGCGCTCGCCCGCAAGCCGCGAAGAACAGCTAGAGAATATTTTTACTAGCCCCAATGCCAGGCGCGAAAATGTTGCAACATCATACAAAGTAGATGACCCTGTTGCGGCGGGGGCAGCCAATCAGCAAGCCCATGATGCAAGGCAAGGTTTGGCAAGACCGCCGGCTGGTGTTCGTGAGATGGCTGAAGATGTTCACACACAGCAAGCTGGGCCGCCGCCAGTGGCTGCGACTTCCCAAAGCTTGGTGCAGGCGCTGGGTGAGGAAGACCCCTCTTTGGCTGGAGAGCTGAAGGAGACAATGGCTGTTTACAAGCAGCGGATTGCAGATTTGAACTATTTTGATAAGTATGAAACGGTGGAGCAGAGCCTGGACAAGACCCAAACAGGTGTTTTAACCCTTTTGGTTGTCTTTGCGGTGCTTGTTACGGCTGTTTGGGGCGTTTTCTTGGTGTCTCAGATATACGGAACCCCTATTTCAACGTTTTTAGGTCTTTAAAGCCCCTGTTTATAATGTGTTTGTGGTGAAAATCCGCTTTTTAACGCTGTTTTCCAGTGCTTTTCCTGCTTTTTTCGCATCTTCCCCGCTTTTGTATAATCCATAGCATACACTTCCAGACCCTGTCATTTGGACATACCAAGCGGGAGTACTGCTGCTAATTTCTTCTAAAACCTCAGAAATGCGGGGGTTTGCAAGGGTTGCTGCTGGACTCAAATCATTCTGACCACCAGACAGGAATGTTTCAAAGGCTGTTGGGCAGCTAATTTCTTCTGGAATGACGGTGGGGGCGGTGCAGGCATCAAGGTTGACATGGTGATAAACATCCGGCGTAGAGAGGCTGAAGTCTGGCTGTACAAGCACCACGTATAGGCGAGGTAAACAAAGGGGTGGCCCCAGTATTTCACCGCGCCCCGTCATAATGCAGGGGGTTTGCCGAACGCAAACAGGCACATCACTGCCGATGCGGGCGGCTAATTCATAAGCTTTTGATTCTGACAGCATATTTTTTTCTATGGCATGCTTGATTAATGCCCCTGCGTTGCTGGACCCACCCCCCAGCCCTGCTTGGGTCGGAATGCGTTTTTCAACATGAATGTCATAGTTTTGAAATTTATCGATGGCTTGGATAACTTGCGTCACAGTGTTGTTTGCGGGGTCAATATCCTGTTGACCAGCGCCTGTGAATTTAAGGGTGTTGGTGGACCCTGTCTTGGGAGATAAATGGATGGTATCTCCAAAGTTTGTGAATGCTACCAGGCTGTGCAGCAGGTGGTAACCGGCGCCATCACGCCCGGTGACATGCAGCGTCAGGTTGATTTTTGCCGGACTATGAAGAGAGAGATGGGACACTTGAGCCATTAAACGCACTGCTTACTGCAAGCCGTTTTGCAGCTTGTAGATGATCTTATCTTTGGCATCGTCTGCTGGATTAAAGGAAAGCGCTTGGCTCCACATAAATTTGGCTTCTTGGTGGCGGCCTGTCTGCCACAATGCGTCGCCATAATGGTCTACGATAACAGCATCGCTGGGTTCCAGCCGGACAGCTTTTTCCAGGATAAGTGCTGCTTGTTCATACTCTTTCAGGGTATAGAGAACCCAGCCATAGCTATCGACGATAAAGCCATTGCTGGGGCTAAGCTCTACAGCTTTCAGGATAAGGTCTTTGCCTTCTTCAATGTTGATCCCCATATCAATCCAGCTATAACCAAGATAGTTCAGTACGGTTGGTTGTTTGGGGTCTAGAACGATAGATTGCTTTAAGTCAGCTTCGGCTTTGGCCCATTTCCCCCCCCGTTCATAGGCGACACCGCGAGCGTAAAAGAGCGTCCAGTGGCGGGGTTCGTGTGGTGCTGTCAGGTTGATGGCCTTGCCGTATTCAGCCGCCGCTTGCAGATACTGCTTTTGGTTGCGGTAAATATCCCCCAGCAGCACGTGTACGTCACTGCGATCAGGGTAAAGGGACAAAAGATTTTCCAGCTCTATGGCTGCTTCTGCAAATTTTTCCTGAAAAAATAAATTTTCTGCCTGGCGGAAAATAGCGGTAAAACGGAAAGGATCTGGTAGGTTTGCTTGTCTGTAGGTGCGATTGGATTCATCAAAGCGCTGTAATTGCCGAAATAGGTTTGCTACAAACAGCGGATTAATAGGGTTTGTAGGGTCCAGGTAGTTGGCCAGCTGCCCATAAAACAACCCCTGGCGCGGGCGCCGTTCAGACGCAAAGATGGTGCCTACATCGTAAAAGGCTGCGGCAGCTCCTTTTTTGGCGGAATAACTGATCCAGGGATCGCCCTTGTTCAGTTTATCTTCCAGATAGTTTATAAATTCAGAGTCGGGCTCACGCGCCTTTACATCTTCCAGTACGGCTTGGGCCTTGGGCAGATCATAAATACGCAAATAATAATCCAGCGCCAGCATAACATAGCGGATGTTGGCATCTTTCAGCGTTTCTAGCACTTCTTCCAGATAGGGTTTAGCCATCAACGCCTCTTCAAAGTAAAGGTACAGCAGTCCCGTATGCAGGTTTTGCAGGGGGGTCAGGGCTTCCAGGTTTTCCAGCTTCTTGATTTCGGCCAGGCTATCTGCTTTTTTGCCCTGCCCAGCCTTGATCCACGCTGTGATAAGGGGCTTTATAAAAGCACCAGAAAATTGATCGCTGGCCTTTGCATAGATTTCTTCGGCTTTGGCAAACTCCTCTGCCTCTATGGCCCTGATAGCCAGAATCAGGTGGTTTAAACTTTCATCAGACCCTTTTTCTGGCAGTAGACCAGCTTGGTCAAAGGCGCTGGCCATATTGCCATCAATAACAGTCAAAATTAACTTTTGGGTTAGGATGGTACTACCGGGGTCGTCCAGGTTTGCAATAAAGCCGGTTGCTGCTGAAAAGTCGTTTGCACGGTTTGCATGAATGGCTGAAAGGTAATTGGCTGCGGAGCTGCTTGTTAAAGGTTCAGAAGATAAGATATCTTGCTGTTGCGAACGTGCTGCCGGTTCAGTGGATTTCCAAAGACCATCCCCAAATGATGCACAGCCTGTCAACGTAATCAGAAGAGCAAGAAAGAAAAAAGATTGTTTCATGGACCAGTTTTGTTTTTACTATGTTTATCTGCTATAGCAGCTGCTATCAGGTTTAGCGCGCCCCACAGTCAATTACTATGGATACTAACACAAGAGAGTTAAAAAAGTCGATGGATGCCCTCAACAAAACAACAATCCCACAAAGTAACCCTGCGACAGGGGCTAAAACCCTTCTCAAGTGGTATTTAGAGAATGGAATTGATGAGATCCTGGCAGAAACAGCAGAGCCAAAGTGGCATGTTTCTTTAAAGCCATCCAAACCCACATCTGCAGCAGCCTCGCCTGTTACAGTAGCGTCACCAGCGGCAGAGGATAGCGTTGGGCCGACCAAAGTGCCTGTTCCAAGTTTTGCTGCAGGTTCGCCGCCCCAGGCGGCCCCTGTGCTGCCAGCACCAGTTGCTGAGAAAAAAGCCCAGGCCATTGATTTTTCAGCCATGGATAAAGGCGCTTTCTTAGTAGCTATCAAGGAAATCACAGATCTTCAAGTGACAGCGCATGTGCCTGAAAGCACTGATGTATTGTGGGTTGTGCCCAATGTGCCTGCCAAATCTGCAGAAGCAGATTTGCTGGCCAAAATGACGGCTGCTATCAAAGCGCCGCTGAATAATCAGGCCCATGTTATGATTAATGCCTCCAAAGGGATGTTAATGCGTCTGACGCAACCGCAAAGTGCCGTGGTTGAAAAAATTGTTGGCAAGATGGTGGCTTTGTCTTCTCCCAAGATGGTTGTTTTCGTGGGGGACTTTGTGGCCCGGCATATTCTGGACGCAAAGATTAATGTACGACAGCTTCGTGAAATTCCAACTTTACCCTACGGGGATGTGCAGTTGCCGTCTGGGTTTATCTTTCACCCCCAGTTTTTATTGCGAACCCCTGCCCAAAAAAAACAGGCGTGGGAAGATTTGCAAAACATTGAAGCAAGGATGAAAGAGACAAGTGCCTGATTTTTCATACGAGGACAGAGTCTCTGGCCTTGTGGCTGGCGTTGACGAGGTGGGCCGCGGCCCTTGTGCAGGGCCTGTGACGGCTGCAGCAGTTGTATTGAACCGCGAAACAATCCCAGATTCATTGCTGGACCAGCTGGATGATTCAAAGAAAATCTCACCCGGCAAGCGCGAAAGAATTGCAGAAAGCTTATTGGATTATGCCTGGATTAGCATTGCAGAGGCCAGCGTTGTTGAAATTGATGAAATCAACATCCTGCAAGCTTCTTTGTTGGCCATGAAGCGGGCGGTAGAGGGGCTGTCCGTACCAATTGCCCAAGCGTTGATAGATGGAAACAAAGCCCCTTCATTGTTGGTTCCAGCCCAAACTGTTGTTAAGGGAGACAGCCGCAGCTATTCCATTGCGGCAGCGTCTATCGTTGCCAAAGTTGATAGAGACCAGCTGATGCATCGTCTTGATGCCCAATACCCTGAATATAGTTGGGCCAATAATGCCGGATATGGTACAGCGGCTCATTTGCAAGCGTTGGAACAGTACGGCGTAACGCCCCACCACCGGCAAAGCTTTGCTCCTGTGCGGCGCCAGCTGGAAAAAGAAGCAGCTTAACAGGTGTTTTAAGCTAACTTCTGAACAATACTGCGCAACTGCCCATTAAAGACTGTCAGGGACGCCATTGTCAGAGGTTCATCTTCCAAACCGGCCAGAACATCCTGAATAGGCGTCAATGTTTCCTTGTTCTGTTCATACCATTTATTCAGAACAGCAGCCGGCTTTGCAGATTTGCCTTTGGCAGCGGTGAGGATAATTTTGGCTAGGTGTGCCTGGAAGCTGTAAATTTCTTCCACCAGCATATCTAATGCCCGTCTGTGCCAATCATTTTCAACAGGCATTTGTTTGGCTGACCCAATAAGCTTGTTCAGACCAAATGTTTCCCCTACTTGGAAGTACATATCAGCAGTTCTCAGTGGGTTAAAGTTATTGGTTGCTGAAATATAAACTGCATCAGCCACGTGGCTTAGCATGCTATGTTTAGAAACCATATCTGCCACTTTTGCAGGGACCCCCTGTTTGGTGTAACTGGCCACACGTTCTTGGTAAACGCCTTTCATGTGGCCGTGCAGGATGTTGTCCAGCTTACCTCGGATGGTCCCAATGCCGTTGTCATATGTTGCTATAACTTCATCAAAGTCCAGCTTCCCATCATATTTGGTCAGGAACCAAAAAGTAGAGTCCCAGCCCAGCTCACGGGCAACTTTGTAAACGGCATGCTGTGTTTTGAAGTCGACTTTATAGTCCATTTTCTCGCCGGCTTCGTAGATCTTTTCCAGCCCAAACAGCGCCTCTGTCAAAACAAATGATTTCGCAATATCCGCATAAGGCGCATTTGATGCTTCATGCATAGCGTAAATAAATGTGCCCCCCATTCGCGCGACAATCCGGTTTGTGAGCTGCGTCGCGATGATTTCACGGCGCAAGGGGTGCTTTAAGATGTCTTCGCGGAATTCTTCACGCAAGGGTGTTGGGAAATAGTTGATCAGGTCTTTTTCAAAGATTGGGTGATCCAGATAATCTGAAGCCAACAGGTGTTGTTTCAGGAAAATCTTTCCATAAGCCAGAATCACAGCATATTCAGGGCGGGTAAAGCCCACTCGTTGGGGGATGCGCTCTTTTAGAACTTCTTCATCGGGCAGAAACTCCAGGCGTTTGTCCAGTAGGCTTTCATGCTCCAGATGGTTCAAGAACCGCTCATGCAGCTCTGCAAATCGGTAGCTAAGCTGTGAATAGAAGGTGATACACTGGGTTTGCAGATAGTTGTCACGCAAAACCAAATCCCCCACTTCGGTGGTCATTTTTGCCAACAACTTATTGCGGGCTGGTTCATCCATGCGGCCTTCACTAACCAGTGTATTCAGCAGAATCTTGATGTTCACCTCATGGTCAGAGCAGTCTACCCCACCAGAGTTATCAATGGCGTCCGTATTCAGGCGTCCACCTTTCAGGGCATACTCCACCCGAGCCAGTTGGGTAATACCCAGATTGGCCCCTTCCCCAATAACTTTAACGCGCAGATCTTTTGCATCAACACGGATTGCGTCATTGGCGCGATCATCAGCATCGGCGTCAGATTCGTTGAAAGATTTCACATAGGTTCCAATACCGCCAAACCATAGTAAATCAACATTTGCCAGCAGAATATAGCGCATCAACTCGTTGGGTGTGACAGCATTGGTGGGAATATCCAGCGCATCCATAATCTCTTTTGAAAGCTTCAGAGTTTTGGCGTTTCGTTCAAAAATTGCACCACCTTTAGACAGAATTTTCTGATCATAATCCATCCATGTGCTGCGGGCTTTCTTAAACAAGCGTTGGCGTTCTTTAAAGCTTTTTTCTGCATCTGGGTTGGGATCCACAAAAATATGCATGTGGTTAAAGGCAGCAATCAGCTTGGTTTTTTTGGACCTTAAAAGGCCATTCCCAAACACATCCCCGGCCATGTCACCAATCCCAATGGCGGTAAACTCTTCTTTCTGGGTGTTCAAGCCCATTTCACGGAAGTGGCGTTGCACAGCAACCCAAGCTCCACGGGCAGTGATCGCCATTTTTTTGTGGTCATACCCATGGGTCCCACCTGAGGCAAATGCATCCCCCAGCCAAAAATTATGTTCAATGGAAATATCATTGGCGATATCTGAAAATGTTGCTGTTCCTTTGTCTGCTGCAACAACCAGGTATGGATCATCCTCATCATAGCGCACAACATCAGCTGGGGGAGTGGCTTTTCCCTTCACCAAATTGTCTGTTACACTTAGCAGGTTGCGAATAAAGATGCGGTAACAGTCTTGCCCATGGGCGAAGAAATCTTTGTTGTGCGGGTTCTTTTTAATGGCAAATCCACCTTTGGACCCAGTGGGCACAATCACAGCGTTTTTCACCAGCTGTGCTTTCACCAGTCCCAAAATTTCTGTCCGGTAATCATCCAAACGGTCAGACCACCGCAACCCACCGCGGGCCACTTTTCCGCCACGCAGGTGGACGCCCTCTACCAAGCTAGAGAACACATAAATTTCAAACATAGGTCGTGGGTGGGGCAAGAAATCTAAATTGCGTGAACTAAACTTAAAGGCCACAGCAAATGGATTCATTTGATCAATCTTGCGCAAGTGCTGATAGAAGTTTGTTCGTAGCGTGTTCTTCATCATCGCCAAGAAGGTCCGTAAAATACGGTCTTCGCTGGCATTGGTGATGGTTTCCAGCGCCTTTAGAATTTCTTTCTCTACACGGTTTTGTTTTGCACGCTCGGCATTATCAAGGCCGGGGTTAAATCGTAGGTCAAAGAACTTAAACAGCTTGGCCGTCAAGCCAGCATGATTGCACAGCGTTTTAATGATGGTAGAGCGCGTAACAGTAAACCCACCTTGCTTCAAATAGCTGGCATAAGCCCGGATAACAAAAATTTCTGACCAATTAAGGGGTGTTTCCATAATCAGGCGGTTAAAGCCGTCATTTTCGTTGGCGCCTTGCCAGATTTTTTGCAGGCATTCTTCAAAGCGGTTTTTCAGATCTTGATAATTGCGCTTACCTTCCAGTTCATCGGCCAGTTTGAAGTCATGCAAAAAGACCAGTTCATCCAATTCTGGGTGAATGATTTCAAAGTTATATTCGCTAATAACTGTCAGCCCCATGTTTTCCAGGATTGGCAAAATGCTGGACAGCTGGATTTCTTCTTTCAGGTTATAAAGTTTTACGCCAAGGTGGCGGATGCCATCACGTTCATACGCAGTTAATAGAACGCGGAACGGGTGCAAATCAGATATTCGCTCGCACTCCAGAATATCTTCCATTGCCTCAGAAGGATGTGTCAAATCCTTGTATGCTTCAGAAAATTTATCCTGATAGTTTCGTAATGATTTTTCTGCCCGATCATCTTGGTAATAGTCGTAAAGCTCTGTCCGTAGTTGTTCTACCCAAATGGCACAAATTTCTGCCAGGCGCATTTCAATGGTATCTAGATCATAAGGTTGGATCTGATCTTTGTATGAGATAATGTAGTTAATCCGCGCCAGGGGAGAGTCCGACACAGTGATATAATGTGTGGAAATTTTTCCATCAAATTCTTCTTCCAGCATTTCCTCTAATTTAATGCGAAGCTGTGTGGAAAGCGTTTCTCGTGGCATAAAGACTTGGCACGAGATATAGCGATCAAACCGGTCCTCTCGCACAAAAATAGCGGTGCGCCGGCGCTCTTGCAGCTGCACGATCCCTGTGGCTATTTCTACCAAGTTGGCATTATCGATCTGGAATAAGTCATCTCTTGGGAAAGTTTCCAGAATATGGATCAGTGCTTTGCTGTTGTGCCCCCCTTTGTCATAGTCAGCCTTGTTGATGACCCAGTCAATCTTGTCTTTCAGGACAGGAACTGTTTGCGCGCTTCTGCTGTAGGCGCGCGATGTATAAAGACCAATAAAGCGCCGTTCTCCAATAACGTTGCCGTTCTTATCCATTCTTTTGATGCCAATGATATCCATAAAAACAGAACGGTGAACAGTAGACCGGCGGCTGGATTTTGTAATTAGTAAAAGTTCGTTACTTTCGGCGAAAGCCCGCTCTTCTTCTGAGTGGGCGCCGGCGTTAATAATAGTCCGCAAGGCATCCTTGCCCTGTTGTTCCAAAACACCCAAGCTGCTGTCATGCTTGGGCTGTACTGGGTTTTTGGGGTGTTTTAAATCATAGGCATATTCGCGATACCCCAAGAAGATAAAGTTATCATCCAGCAGCCATTCTAAAAACTCAACAGCCAGTGATACGTTCTTTTCTTTAAAGCCTTTTGCCTTTGGGGCGTATACGTCTAAATCCCGCGTACACTTTTTCAACTCTGTCAGCATGTCATCAAAATCACGAACGGTGGCAGAGACATCCCCCAGAACGGACGCAATACCAGCTTCTACTTCACGCAATTGTTTTGCTGTGCGCAGTTTGGGAATAATGACATGAACTGTGGATTCCGCAGAATGTGCTTTGTTTTTGCCGTTCAGGCCGGTGCGCTTGCCATTTTTATCACGCTTTACATATAAAATTGGGTGAACGATAAGTTCGGGCGGCAGATTCCGGCGCAAAAGCTCATTTGTGATTGAATCAATTACAAATGGTTTGTTTGGCAGCACAATTTCAATGTGGGAATATCCAGACGTCCATCCATCATCTTTTTCGGTGGGGGTATAGGCCCGGATCAAAGTTTGCTCTTTTTTGCGGGTTTCTGTGAAAGACCACATCGAGGAGACAATACTCCCAAAAAAGCTAGCTTCAAGCTCAGCCAGATCTATGGTAGATGTGTTGCCATAGAACTTTTCTGTAAATTCAGCTAGGTTGGATTTTTGTGTGCGTGGGACTTGCTTAGAGACAGTTTCAACAATCTTCTTCAGCAGCGCCTTTTTTTCTTTTGTTTCTAAAGCCATAACACACACTATGGCCCTTTTTTAAAAACCAAGTCAACGTGGACCCACATCGGTTTAGAAAAATCTTGATACCTATGGCCAAGATATAACGTCCCCCTTTTGGGCCATGTGGAGCCATCCCTTATTTTTTGCGGTTTTGGTCAATTTATTTAACCGGCCGTTAACCAAATTTCCTTAATCTAATGAATGCTATGGCCCATAAAATAAGCCGACGATTATGCATGAAAAAAAATTGAGACCTTATTTTCTGCGAGATTTCTTTGCCCGATTCAGAAACCGCCCGGATTCTGAGCATATACAGGCGTTTCTAGGCATTATTGTAAGCAACATCGTTGTTGTTTTTTCGCTCTATCTATATTTTACCAACAACCCAAGCGCGATGCCGCTCTATCAAATCATGTATTTTGCAGTAGTGATGAATGCGCTGATGTGGGGGAATCTTTTCTGGATTCTGTACGACCCCGGGGTGAATCATACCCGGCGTATCATCAGTATGATTTTCTATCTTGGGTTTTTGTGTTTGGGGCTAGCCGTTGCCAGCGATACTGTGGCCCTGTTCTATCCCATACTGCTATGGATTATTTTTGGATATGGCTTCCGGTTTGGGCGGTTTTATTTGTTGGTGGCTGCTGTTATCGCCGTGATTGGGTTTTCAGTTGTCATGTACTATAACCCCTATTGGCATCAGCAGGTTAAGTTGAGTGCAGGGCTGTTGTTGGCCTTGATTGTGTTGCCGGCATATACCTATTTCCTATTAAAGCGGTTGGAACAAGCACAGGAAAAGGCGGTCAAGGCCAACCTTTCCAAAACCAGATTCTTGGCTGCGATGAGCCACGAGCTGCGCACCCCACTGAACGCTATTATCGGGAACAGCGATATTTTACGAACAACAAAGCTGGACGAAGAGCAACGTGACATGAGCTTGACGGTTAAAACATCAGCCAGTGCGCTTTTGTCGATCATCAATGACATTTTAGATTTCTCGAAAATTGAGGCCAACCAAATGGAATCAGAGGTGCTGGACTTTGACCTTTATAAATTGCTGCATGATACGCGCAATATGTTGGCTGTGCAGGCCATCGGCAAAGGTATTGGCATGAACTTGTGTGTGTCCAGCCGAGTGCCGCGCCTAATTAAGGGGGATCAGCAGCATTTACGCCAGGTTTTAATTAATCTGATGGCCAATGCTTTAAAATTTACGGATACAGGATATGTGACTGTAAATGTCAGCAACTTGAGTGAAATGCCAGGCAATCATTCTCTGTTGTTTGAGGTGATCGATTCAGGCATTGGTATCCCAGAAGGGAAACTGGACAAGATTTTTGACAGCTTCAGCCAGGCTGATGAAGGGGTGTCACGGAAATATGGCGGAACAGGTTTGGGTTTGAGTATTTCCAAGCAGCTTGTATCCCTGATGGGTGGGGATCTGACCGTAGACAGCATCGTTGGCCAGGGAAGTCGGTTCTGGTTTGTGCTGGATGTGCCAGAGGGAGAGGCCATCCGCGCCGAAGAAGAGGCACCACTGCAAAAGGTTTCTGTTAATTACCCCATTCTGGTGGCCACAGAATCTGCTGCACAAGGCACTGCTTTGTTGCAAGATCTGCAACCCATGACAGAAAATGTATATTTAGCGACAACGCCAGAGCAGCTTGAAGGGCAGTTCACAAAACTAGACAAAGAATACCACCACAAAGTCATTGTAATGTTTGACGGCCGGGAAATGAAGGATGCTTTGCCCTTTGGGGAAAGTGTTTATTGGCCAAAACTTCAAAAATCTGGCTGTATTTTTGCCAGCGTCACCAGCGACTATGATGTACAGAATATCAGCAGCTTTATAAAGAAAGAGTGCTTGTCCATTTTGCCATTGCCGTTACGACAAGTTGATGTCGATAATTTGCAGCTAAATGCGTCATACAAATTCAACCCTGCGGAAGAAGAAAAACGCAATGTTATGAAGTTGCAGGAACGCTTTATGGCCAATGGCCGCAGCTTGCGCGTTTTGGTGGCAGAGGACAACAACATCAACCGCAAGGTAACAGGCAAAATCCTGAAACGGGCGGGACACAAGGTGTATCTGGCAGAAAATGGAGAAGAGGCGCTGGATATGCTGGAAGGTAATTCACTGGATGTTGTTCTGTTGGATATGAACATGCCAATCATGAGTGGGTTGGAAGTGCTGCAAATGTTCAGATATGGAAATACAGACCGAGCTAACCTGCCCTTTATTGCTTTTACCGCAGATGCCACTCTGGAGACAAAGCGAACCTGTGAAGAGGCTGGCTTTGATGGGTTTATCTCCAAGCCTGTTGAGCCAGAAAAACTTTTAGAAACCATTGAGGATATTGCAGGCGAAATATTGGCCTCTACTACAGATGGGTTCCCAGATGATGCAGATGATACTGAAGAGGGACGGGCAGAGAACCGTCAGGCCAGCAATGCGAACTCTTTGCCAGATTCAGAGCAACCTACTCCCTTGCCAGCCCTTGTACCCGATTCTACTGCAAGTTTAGAAGAGGATTTGAGCGAGGAGGGAGAGGAAGATGCCTTTGGCTTATTTGCTTCCATGGCTCATACAGAACCCCATGCTTTAGAGGGTATCTCTATTATTGATTTAGAGGAAATTGAGAAGCTGAAATCCATTGGAGATGGCGACTTCTTTGTTGAAATTGCCAGTGACTTTTTGAAGGATGGAGATGAATTGCTGCAAAACATGGAAAAAACCCTGATAGACAAAGACATTGTTGGGTTTGATGATGTTGCCCATGCTCTGAAAAGCTCAACGGCCAATATAGGTGCTAAGCGATTCTACCAATATCTGGTGCAGTATCGCACGTTAGAGCGCAAAGACTTTGAATTGCAGGCGGCAGAGTATTACAAAATCTTCCGTCATGAATTTGATGCTGCTCGTGATGAGTTGCAAAAGATCCTGGATAGTGAAAAGGCGGCAGGATAACCGCATAAATACATGTCGGATAAACCTTTGTTTTGTGCGGGTTTCAGCTGCCTACCTGCGCCAAATTGACGCGTTGCCCGAAAAAGCATTTGATTTTTTAAAATCATGGGCCTAGGATGCGCCCCATGCCAACCAAAACTTGTATGATCACAGACGTAACCACCACTTCACCAGAACGCACGTTAGGGCATGCAGTGGATATTATGGAAGAAAAGCAGTACCGCTTGATTCCCGTGGTTGATGGCGATGGTAAATTCTTGGGTATTGTTAATACCATTCTTCTTATAAAAGAGCTTCTACCTCAGACAGCCACCATGGAAGGTGGTCTGGAAGATTTAGACTTTCTAAAAGGCGCTACACCGGGCGTTGCTAAAAAATTGCAGAAAATAAAGCAAAAGAAAATTGAAGATGTTGAGCTGGAGAAGTGCGATTTTGTACACCCAGACACCCCGATGCTAGAGGCTCTAAGGCGACTATATTCCCACCGCGGACCTCTCCCCGTGATTGAAGAAGACTCTCACAAACTTGTCGGGCTCATCACCATCTGGAATGTGCTAGCAAAGTTGGAAAATCACGAAATCTTAAAATAACCCCTTAAATAGTAAAAGAGAAGATCGCTTATGGTCCCTGCTCACGCCGCTTCTGGCATGGAAACATCTGTTATATTTGGCCTAGACCCCACATGGGTCGCCTTGTCAATCATGGTTATCAGTTTTGCACTGATTATGACCGAAAGAATTAACCGTGCAATTGTTGCCATGTTGGGTGCATCGATGATGATTTTCTTCGGTATCCTGAACCAACATATGGCAGTGCAGGGGGTTGATTTCAATACCATTGCCCTGTTAACGGGGATGATGGTTGTTGTTGGTGTGGCCAAACATTCTGGGGTGTTTCAGTTCGTGGCCATTTGGGCTGCTCAGAAAGTCAGGGGAAATCCGCGGAAGCTATTGACGGTTTTGGCGATTATCACAGCTGTTTTCTCGGCCTTGTTGGATAATGTGACCACGGTGATGTTGATGGTGCCCGTGACGCTTTTGATTGCAGAGCAGCTAAAGCTGAAAGCTTACCCGTTCCTGTTTACACAGATTTTTGCCTCTAACATCGGGGGTATGGCTACGTTGATTGGGGATCCGCCAAACATTTTGATTGGATCTGCCGTAAACCTCAGCTTTATGGATTTTGTTTATAATGTGGGGCCTGCTTCTTTTGTTATTATGATTGTGACCACAATTTTCTTTGATGTGTTGTGGGGCCGCAAGATGAAAACATCTGAAAACGCCGTATCGCATTTGATGGAATACGTTGCTATTGATGCCATTAAAGATTTCCGCCTGTTGTGGCAATCTTTGTTTTCTATCCTTGTTATTTTGGTTGGCTTTGTGTTTGGCCATCCCATGGGAATTGAACCTGGAACAACGGCTCTTGCTGGTGCAGCGCTACTGTTGTTGCTGTATACATACAAGCTGGATCCAGAAGAGCAGTCCCACAAAGTCCACCAAAGCTTTGGTGACGTAGAGTGGGTTACCATCTTTTTCTTCATTGGTCTTTTCGTGATCGTTTACGGGGTGGAAACTACAGGTTTCTTGACGCTGGTTTCTCATGAGTTAATGGCCCTGACAGAAGGCAATATGATGTTGACAGGAATGGCGATTATTTGGGCCTCTGCCATTATTTCGGCTTTGGTTGATAACATTCCTTTTGTGGCAACCATGATTCCGTTAATTGAAAGTATGGGTCCAAGTGTGGCAGAAATTACGGGCCTTCCCCCACGCGAAGCCCTAATGCCTTTGTGGTGGAGCCTGTCTTTGGGCGCCTGTTTGGGGGGGAATGGTTCCCTGATCGGGGCTAGCGCCAACTTAATGGTGGCTGGTATCGCTGAACGGGCTGGTCAGAGAATCTCTTTCCTTGGCTTCCTGAAGTTGGCCTTTCCGCTAATGATCTGCACCGTCGCTATGGCGTCAGTTTACGCCTGGCTTGTATTTTTTATGCAATAAATTGATGGGGGTGGCCTCAACCAGTGCTGCATCTTTGCAGATGGTCTGCCACCTCTTGAAGTGCGATTTTTCCACCATTTTCAGATTTTGCAATTGGGTAGTGAGCCGCCCTCAAGGCATATTTTGCACTTTATCCGTGAATCGGGTATGCTCTGCAAAACTATAAAGAGTAAGAGGGTATAAATGACATTCTTAAAGCGCCTTCAATTTTTCATCTTTCTTTTATTTATTTCGACAGGGACTGTATTCGCACAAGCAACTGATGATACACATAGCGTCACGCTGTTAGACGGGTATCCACTGGATTTGGCGGTGCGTGGGCAATATGCTTATGTCACGGTTGTCGGTATTGACACGTCTTCTGGAAATCAATCAGGGTTGCGCGTGATTGATATCAGTGATCCAGCCAATCCGGTGCAAGCTGGGTTGCTCGACTTCACAACAAATGGCGCATACGGCCAGGATATCGATATCAGCGGGAATCGTGCATATATTGCCGCTCGTATGGGGGGTGTTCAAATTGTCGATATTTCAGATCCGACAAACCCTACTTTTCTGGGATACGTTGATACAACAACACTGGAAAGCCACCCAACAGCGCAAGGTGTGAAGGTGATTAATAATATCGCTTATATTACCAACTATTTTGACCTTATTATCGCTGATGTAAGTGATCCAGCAAACCCACACATACTAAGCATTTATGATACACCACATGTGGCACAAGATCTCGACGTACGCGGCGGTGTTGCATACGTAGGGGACACCGCCGCGGGGGTGCAAGTGATTAGCGTGGGTAACCCCTCAAACCCACAACTTCTCGGGGTTTATGATACACCTGGTGTTGCGGTTGATGCCGATTTGCGGGGGAACCGCTTGTATGTTTCTGATGGCTTCGGTGGCATGCATATTTTAAATATACATAATCCAGTGAATCCAGTTTTACTTGGCACTTATGATAATTTGCCCATTGGCAGTGTGCGCAATACGACAATTAGTTGTGGGACAGCCTTTCTTGCAGCACACTACGGTGACTTAATTACTGTTGATGTCAGAAGCCCTGCTAACCCTCAATACATCCGAAATTATGAACACTCTGGCCCGCTCAGCGTTGTTGTGAATGTAAAGGTTGTTGGGGATTATGCGTTTATCGCTGCTTTAGACGGGAATTTTCGGGTTTTTGATATTTCTGATTCATTAAACTGCAATTTGATGCCGATGCCAATTGGGGGCGCTATTCCATTATTAGCAACGCAAAAAGCGCTTGAAGGTACGGGTCTGTCCGATGAAATGGTTGACCCAAAAATGATTAAAAACCTCGACGCTGACCTTCGTAAGCAGGGCAAAGTAATGATGATAACGCCAAGATAGGGGTGGGATTATAATTTCCGCACCCTTTGTGGTCTTTTTCATGTCATTGATTTTATGGGGAAAATTACTGGAGCGAGTGAAGGGATTTGAACCCTCGACCTCAACCTTGGCAAGGTTGCGCTCTACCCCTGAGCTACACTCGCATCCGATTGAGGGTTTATACACGCCATCCTAAGGCTGTGCAAGCAAAATCTGCTTTCGCCCGCTGTTCTCTGGATCTCGGCTTTTTTGCAGTTCTGGCGCGTGTTTGGCGCGTAGCTGTGTGTGGCTATACAGGCCATCAAGTGCATCCTTCTACTCCAGCTCAGATAGTCAAAGCTGCGAAGCTCGGTTTGCAACGGATGAGTATGTGCTAAAGTGCCTCCGAAAAGGCAGAGAGAGTTTGAAAAAGAAAACATCTGCTAAGAGAATGTCGGAAACATTCCTTGAGTTCTACGCGCGATTGGCTTGTCAAAAACGGTCCCTAGACCCGAACTGGTTAGTCGAGCAGTCGGACAACCCTGATTCTACAAAAGAGATAATTCTTGTTGCCTCTGCGGAGGAGAAAGCAGACGCTCTATCCGCGGTACTCTCTGCAGGACTTGGAACAACACTCGTTATCGATGCCGGCCTAGCTCAGCGAGTTCTCGAATAGCAAAGTATCGCTCAAATTGTATATCCAAATGAAGTTCCTCAATTGAACTAGCTCTACCCAAACATGCCCTAGCTCTATTGGGATCGATTTTATTTTTGCGACAGCGTGTTTTTGTGGTTCTGATACGCTCTGGAGTATTCTCGGGTTGCATGTATATCCTCATGGCGGGTGATTTTTGTACACATACCACACATTCTGCGAATCGCCAACTAGGTTTTTCACAATACCATCTACCCAATTGGCTCTTGTGCTTCTGATTATTAATCGAGGCGAATGGTTTCCGGTCAAATTTTCCGTGCATTGATAAGCACTATGAATCAGCAGACGAAGACTTCAGCCTGCGATAAATCGACAAATGATTTTATGAGCTAGTAGACATATGGGGATATGATTTTCACCCAATTTAGTATCCATACACGCAGCGAGAGTCATCTAGCGCGCACCAGCGAAACCTCGCTCATTAAACATTCAGCGAAGACGATTTGTGCCCATTGATTCAGTTCCCACCCGGGTGTTTGCACCGAAAGGATCGGAAGCCCCGCCGGCAGCTCAATCACCTCAAACTTCTTTCAGAACAAATCTGTTACTCTGGCGCGCGTTGGCGCGTAAAGGATGTATCTCAGTGTGATTTGGTGTGATTGAGTGTGGCTACAACCCGCAGAAACCCTCACTTTCAAGGTTCAAAAACACCTTGGCAAGGTTGCGCTCTACCCCTGAGCTACACTCGCATCCGATTGAGGGTTTATACACGCCATCCTAAGGCTGTGCAAGCAAAATCTGCTTCCGCCCGCTGTTCTCTGGACCTCGGCATTTTTGCAGCGGGGCTTGGTGCTTTTCTATGGTCGGGGCCAGAAATATCAGTTAAAAAGAAGCATGCCGAAAAAAGTTGACCCTAAGTTGTTGGAAATTGTCGTGTGTCCCTTGACCAAGGGCGCACTGTTTTATGATGAAGCAGCGCAAGAATTGGTTAGCCAGGAGGCAAAATTAGCCTATCCTATTCGTGATGGTGTGCCCATTTTGTTAATAGAAGAAGCGCGCGAACTGCCCTTAGATTAGAATTTATAAGATAGCTTATAGGGCCTGGCCCTTGAACAGGCGCGGAGTATGCACACCTGTTCCCATGGCTTGTCGAATAAAGAAATCTCGCAAGGGGGGGATTTTTCCTACCAGGCCAATCCCCAACTTGCGCGGCAAGCTAATGGTTCTGGATTTCACCCCAAAAAGACGGTTCAGGCCATCGGTGGCTGCGGCGAAGGACATAACATCTGGCTTGCGGGCCTTATTGTAGCTTTGCAAGAAAAAATGGTTTCCCAAATCGGTGGGCTGTTGATCGGCAATCATCTCTGCCAAGGCGGCAACATCACGCATCCCCACATTCAGGCCCTGTCCAGCAATGGGGTGTAGACCGTGGGCGGCATCGCCAATCAGTACAATACGCTCTGCCACGTAGTCATAAGCATGATTAAATGCTAGTGGATAGCCAACAGGGTCTGATTCCAGGGTTAAATCGCCCAAATCATTACCAAATTGCGCCTGAAGTTGATTAATAAGCTGCTTTTTGCCATTTTTAAGGGCGATTTCGGCATTTTCCCCCTCTAATGACCACACAACTTGTGATTTATTGCCCGTCATTGGTAAAAATGCCAACGGACCTTGGGGAAAAAAGCACTCATGTGCCCAATTTTGATGGTCTTTACTATGGGAAACCAGAAAAACCAGCGCTGTTTGGCCATATGCCCAGCTTTTAGTGCGGATTTTGGCCCATTTGCGCACGAAAGATCTGCGCCCATCGGCCCCCGCCAGTAAGTTTGCAGAAATGCTGGATGTGGGGGTGTTGACCACAATCTTGTCAGTGGTGCGCTCTATCCCGGTGGCTTGCGCTTGATCCAACAAGGTAACAGATGGGTATTCTTTTAAGGTTTTGGCTAAGGCTTGGCGGATGATATGATTTTCTACGATATAGCCCATGGGTTCAGTACCAGCCATTTTATGATCAAAATGCAAAACCATCGGTGAATTTCCATCACGAATTTTAATGTCCAGAATGGGGGTGGCTTCCGCATCGATGTGTTGCCAAATGCCCAGCGTTTTCAGCATTCTTTTCATGCCTTGGGCAATGGCGGTAGTACGGCCATCAAAGCTGGCTTTCAGCATATCTGTGTGGTTTTCGCGGTCAATGATGACAGTTTCGATGCCTAATCGGCCCAAACAACAGGCCAAAGACAGGCCGTTCATGCCCCCACCGACAATAACAACATCTGTTTGCAGGGCTTCGGTTGGGAAAGATTTGTGTTTTTTGGCCATAATGTGTTTGTAAAGGGGATGGCAGGTAAAATCAAGCTGGCCATTGTCTTCGCGGGTGTGTAATCTTGTTTTATGTCTAATACGATATCGCCGTTTTTTCCACCGGCACTCCAAAGATTTTTTGAACGCGCGGCGCAGATTTTCGCAGCCACACTGCTATTGGGCTTGGGTTTGGGCTTGGCTATCGCAATGCTGACGTATAGCCCGGCAGACCCATCGCTGAACACGGCTGCTGCTGCTGACCAAAGCATTGAAAATGCCTTGGGCCTGCCGGGGGCTTATATGGCAGATATTACCATGCAAGGTGTGGGGTTGGCTGGCGTTTTTCTGGTGTTCAGTTTTATGGGCTGGGGTGCCCGCCTGATGGTTTTTCAGCCCATCCGCCTGATGGTTTGGCGATTGTTGATTCTGCCGTTGATGATGGCTTTTATCGCTGCTTTTCTGGCGGCTTTGCCTGTGCCAGAATCCTGGCCGCTGGATAGTTCCCTTGGGGGATTGTTTGGATCGCTTAGTCTAAAATCTATGGTGGCAATGGTTTTTGTTGAATCTGAATATTTGCGCTATGGATTGGCAACGTTGAGTTTATTCTTGGGGTTGGGTTTGTTTTTGTTCGTTGGCGGTACCACCAAGAAAGAAATGATGGTTATGGCAGCCCTGACGTACATTGCCTCGCGTTGGACAGTGCGCCAAGTGTATGCCTTTGCCCGATCGGTTGTATTGACAATTTGGACTTCCAGTGTGTTTGCTTTTCAGTGGCTGCGTGCCAAGATTCTAAGGAAAGACACACTTGTTCGGCTGGAAAGAAAGAAACCCCGTCGCAAGCCAGCCAAAGCCAAGCAGAAGCCAGCCAATGATGCATCCCGCAAACCAAAAGCCCCCAAGCAGGCGGCCCTTAATTTTGGATCCAGCGGTCACTTTAATTTGCCGTCCACCAGCTTGTTGCAGCAAGCCCCGCCAGTGCAGGGCAATACGCTGAGCAAGGAGGAGCTGGAAGAGAACGCCCGCCAGCTGGAAACTGTTTTGAATGATTTTGGGGTGCAGGGCGAAATTTTGAACGTACGCCCTGGTCCTGTGGTCACACTGTATGAGCTGGAACCTGCCCCTGGCATTAAATCTGCCCGCGTTATTGGTTTGGCTGATGATATTGCCAGATCCATGAGTGCCATTTCCGCCCGTGTTGCGGTAGTGCCTGGTAAAAACGTTATCGGGATTGAGCTGCCAAATGCCAGTCGTGAAACGGTGTTCTTGCGCGAATTGCTGGAAACAAAAGATTACGGTAAGAACGGTGCTGGTTTGCCGTTGGTTCTGGGGAAGGATATTGGGGGGCAGCCCATTATCACAGATTTGTCTCGTATGCCGCACCTGTTAATTGCTGGGACGACTGGTTCGGGGAAATCTGTGGCTATCAACACGATGATCCTGTCTTTATTGTATCGCTTATCGCCTGATGAGCTGCGCATGATCATGATTGACCCCAAAATGCTGGAATTGTCGGTTTATGATGATATCCCCCATTTGTTGACCCCTGTTGTGACCGATCCAAAGAAATCTGTCGTGGCTTTAAAGTGGTGTGTCCGGGAGATGGAAAACCGATACCGTGCGATGTCCAAAGTAGGCGTGCGAAATATTGCTGGATACAACCAGAAAGTAGCAGAAGCAGAAAAGAAGGGGGAAACCCTCAGCCGGCGTGTACAAACGGGGTATGATGAAGAAACAGGCAACCCGTTGTACGAGGAAGAGTCTTTGGAGATGAAGCCCTTCCCTTATATTGTGGTGGTGGTCGATGAAATGGCCGATCTGATGCTGGTGGCAGGAAAAGATATTGAGGCCGCCATCCAGCGCCTGGCACAAATGGCCCGTGCAGCTGGGATTCACATTATTATGGCTACGCAGCGTCCATCGGTGGATGTGATTACCGGAACCATCAAGGCCAACTTCCCCACGCGCATCAGTTTCCAGGTTACATCAAAAATTGACAGCCGCACGATTCTGGGTGAACAAGGGGCCGAACAGTTGTTGGGTCAGGGGGATATGCTGTATATGGCCGGCGGTGGACGTATCACCCGTGTCCATGGTCCTTTTGTGGAAGATGGCGAAGTAGAAGATATTGTGACCTTCCTGCGTAAGCAAGGCGCCCCAGATTATCTGGAATCAGTGACTGAAGACGATGATGAGGGTGGCGATGACATTATGGGCGGACCCCTTGAGCAAAGCGATGTCGAAAATAGCCTATATGATCAGGCCGTTGCCTTGGTGGTGAAAGATCAGAAAGCATCTATCAGTTATATCCAGCGGCGACTTCGCATTGGATACAATAAGGCCGCTACCTTGATGGAGCGGATGGAAGAGGAGGGCGTTGTCTCTGCCCCCAACGGTGGTGGGAAGCGTGATATTCTGGTGCCCAACAGGGATGAGCTTTATGGCTAAGGTTTTTGCTTTTCTCTCTCTTGTGGCGCTGTTTTTTTCTAGTACGAGCTTGGCGAGTTCTTCGTCAGAATCTATTGCGAAGGTGGAACAATATTTGAACAACCTAACCACGCTGGAGGCGACCTTCCTGCAGCGCTCTAGCACGGGAAATCAAGCCTCTGGCAGGTTCTATCTGGACCGATCCAATGAACGCTTCAAGCTGGATTATGATGACCCCACTCCCATAATGATCTTGGCGCGTCGGGGCAAGTTGACCTATTTTGATAAAGAATTGCAGCAGCCGTCCTTTATTGATTTAGATGAAACACCGGCGGCAGTCTTGTTGCAATCCCCGTTGAATGTTCTGTCTATCGATGCCACGCCAGGGGTTCTGGAAACAGAAGAGATTTTAGAGCTGGCCTTTCAACCAGAGGGGAGAGAGGAAGAAATCACCTTAACTTTTCAGAAAAAGCCATTTCAGCTAACGCGTTGGTCTGTGTTGGATGTGCAAGGCGTGGTGACAGATATTTACTTGCAGAACATCCAGGTTGGCCAAGCCTTGCCAGGGGCATTGTTCCGGTTCCGTAATCCTGAATTTTTCACAACACTTGAATAAGGCACAGAATGACAAATTTTTTTACTCTCGATGATGTGGACGCCCAAGATAAAACAGTTTTGGTGCGTTTAGATTTAAATGTTCCCATTCAAGATAGACGCATTACAGATTACACTCGCATTGATCGATGCCTTCCAACATTAAAGGCATTGACAGAGAAAGGTGCCAAGGTTGTGATTTTGTCTCATTTGGGGCGACCAAAAGGTATTATCCGGCCGGAATTCTCCTTGGCTATTGTGGCCAATGCATTGAGTGAGAGCCTGGGACAGTCTGTTCGTTTTGCGGCCGAAACAGAATCCGGCGCTATTGAGCTGGCTATTGAAGCTTTGCAGCCTGGTGATGTGATGGTGTTAGAGAACCTGCGATTTTTTGAAGGGGAAGAGTTGAACGATGCAGAATTTTCTGAAGCCTTGGCCAAGCTAGGGGATATATATGTGAATGATGCTTTTTCGGTCTCTCATCGTGCCCATGCCTCGGTAGAGGGGGTGACAAATTATCTGCCGGCCATTGCCGGTAAGCTGATGGAAGAAGAGTTGTCTGCCCTTACAAAAGCTTTGGGTACGCCCCAGCGCCCTGTTATGGCCATTGTGGGCGGGGCCAAAGTGTCTACTAAGGTGGATTTGCTAGTGAATCTTATTTCCAAGGTGGATCAACTGGTTATTGGCGGCGGCATGGCCAATACATTTTTGCTGGCTCAGGGCAAAGACATTGCCAAGTCTTTCTGTGATAGGGAATCTGTGCCCCTGGCGATAGAGATTCTGGAAAAGGCAGAAGCCGCAGGGTGTAATATCATCTTGCCGACAGATGCTGTGGTGGCGGAAAAGCTGGAAGCAGGCGTTTCAACGAAAACCGTTTCTGTTGATGCTGTTCCGGCCGGAGCTATGATTTTGGATATTGGGCCAGAAAGTGCCGCCCATGTGGTGGAGCAGTTATCCGCTTGCAAGACTTGTGTTTGGAATGGCCCCATGGGTGTGTTTGAGGTAGCCCCTTTTGATGCGGCCACCACCATAATTGCCAAGGCAGCAGCTGATCTAACGGCCGGTGGCAGCCTGTTAACTGTTGCTGGTGGCGGAGATACCGTTGCGGCACTCAACCAAACCGGCGTTGCAGACCAGTTTACGTACCTTTCGACAGCTGGTGGGGCTTTTCTGGAGTGGTTGGAAGGTAAAACTCTGCCCGGTGTTGCAGCGCTGGAGCGTTCTGCCGCTGCAGGTGGCCCAAAAACAGGCACTGTCGGTTAAGTTTCTTCCGTGTTTCTTAATTTTTACAGGGTATTCTGATTTTCTTGCAGGTGGGGGAAGGGCTTCAATCCTTTGTTATTCCTCATTTCTTCATCCCTACAATGGTGTTAACTAAACATTAACCATAACTGTTTATACCTTTTTAAAGAATATAAGGGAAAATAAACAAGTATCAGTTTGGGGCTGAAGTTTTATGTTAGTGAATTCTTTAAATACAAATACGGTTACTGCTTTTAATTCAAGTCCGGCACAGAATGTGTCGACGGCAACGCCATCCAAGGCACAAGCGTATCAAGCGCAAACAAAGCAAGCTGTCCAAGCCCCTAACGAAAAATCAGAACCCAACACAAATCGCCCAGCATACGGAAAAGATGGTCAGCTATTTGCTGAGGAGCGCGGCTCCAACATCGATCTTCTCGTTTAAATTCAAGAAATTTATTATCTAAGCCGCTTTTTCAATTCCAATCAGGTTATTGGCAAAGTCTTCTGCGTCAAATGGCTGCAGGTCATCTGCTTGTTCGCCAACACCTACGGCATAAACAGGCAGGCTGAATTGTTCAGCCAGGGCCACAACCACACCACCGCGGGCTGTCCCATCCAGTTTTGTGACGGCAAGGCCGGTCACATCAATCAACTCCAGAAATGTTTTGGTTTGTGCGATGGCATTTTGCCCCGTGGTGGCATCTAGCACCAGTATTGTGTGATGGGGGGTGTTGCTATCTAGTTTTTGTAGGGTGCGGCGCACTTTAGCCAGCTCTTCCATCAAATCTGCTTTATTGTGCAGGCGGCCTGCTGTGTCAATCAGCAGCACATCCACCCCTGCTGCTTGGGCTTGCTCCAAGGCATCATAAGCCAGGGCTGCGGCATCGCCCCCAATTTTAGTAGAAACTACCTTGGCCTCTGTCCGCTCTGCCCAAATGTGCAGCTGTTCAATGGCAGCTGCGCGGAATGTATCGCCTGCAGCCAGCATGACGGACTTTCCTTTGGATTTATAATGGGCAGCCAGTTTGCCAATGGTGGTGGTTTTGCCCGATCCATTCACGCCAACCACCAAAATGACTTCTGGGGTATGCCCTTGCAGGGAAAGTTCTTGGGCAACGGGTGTTAAAATTTCGGTGATGGATTCAGACAAAGCTTCTTTAACTTCATCATCGCTAACATCTTTGCCAAAGCGTGATTTGCGCAAAGATTCTGTCACCTTGATGGACGCTTCCACGCCCAAATCAGCGCTGATCAGCAGTTCTTCCAGCTCTTCCAGCGTTGCATCGTCCAGCTTTTTCTTGGTGACAATATCAGTAATCCCCTGCCCAATTTTGGTCGAGGATTTTTTCAGCCCATCTTTTAGTTTCTTAAACCAGCTCATATCATGCCCTTGTTGTATGGCCAGATCATAAGAAAGAACCAAAAAACAATCAAGAGCAGAAGGGGGGATGGAATTTCTCCAAAATAATCCTTTTCAGAGACAAGTCTTTCAGGTATGGTCCCGGCCATGGGAAGTTACGTATACAGTTCTGACAAAGCATTGCTGCGGCAAATTATGGGCCATTATCGACAGTTGTCTCAAGAAGTGAGCGGGCACATTGCTTGGAGCTTTGATCCCCCAACAGAGCTGACAGAGGCGCAAGAGAAGAAACTTCGGTGCATTATAGGCCTGATTATTGAGTATGCCAATTCTTATGAATCTGAAGGTGTGGCGTTTAAGGAAGAAATCGGTACTGATATGCTGCGCAAAACGGCACAGTTTCTGAAAAGATTAGAGAAACAGAAAAGGATTTCTGCGTCAGGGCTTTTACGTCGTAAGGTTCGGGACTATCGCAGAAAGGCTTTAACAGAATTGCGGCAACAACGGGGTCGCGGCGCTAAAGTACAAATAAAAAACAACAAAAGAGGTAATATGACATTTTTAAGACAGCAATACGAAAGCCAAGTTGATGGGCTGATTGATAAAGAGCTAAAAGACCGAGGGCTTTACTCTGAAGATTCTCCCAACCATGGCTTAAAAGCAGCCATTGGGATAGAGATTACTTTTGAAATGCGCAAAAGTTTACCCTCTGCCCATATGGGAACACAAGAAGCCCAGGAACATCTGAATGCTTTGTGCGCGATTGGCCATGCTTATCGGAAAAAGTACGAAAATTCTGCCGTGCTTGTTCCGGCGCTGGATGTTGAAGCTTTCAAGGCTGATGCCTTAAAGCAGTCTGCAATTCATATGATTGAACAACTTGCAGGATATGCTTGTACCGTAGATAAGGATGTAAAGTTAGGGATGCAGGTAGATATTATCAAGGACCTGAAAAGGAAAGAGGCTGGTATGTTGGAATACCGGGCATATGATGATGTCATGCATGGCTTGGAAGCAAGGCGGGTTGCTATTCTAAAAATGCGCCGCGCCGCACAGAACAGACAAGCTGTTCGCTCTGCTTGACATTTGCTGTAAATCTGCTTAAAAGTGCAGCATATTTTGAAAAAAGCCAGTCGACGAGGGTTCGTCCACTGGCCTTTTTCATTACAAAATTTTGGACCAAGATAAAGAAACTGGACAGAAATGTTTGAAACACTCAGTAATCGCCTCGGCGACGTTTTTGATAAGCTAAAGGGTAAAGGCACCCTGAGCGAAGCTTTGATTGAAGAAGCGTTGCGCGAAATTCGCCGCGCTTTGTTGGAAGCAGACGTTGCCCTGCCAGTTGTGAAAGAGTTTATCGCCGGCGTGAAAGAAAAAGCCACCGGCGAAGCAGTGATCAAATCTGTAAAGCCGGGTGATCAAGTCGTTAAGATTGTAAACGACCATTTAGTAGAAATTCTAGGCGGCGATGCTGAAGAGCTGAAATATCAGGGTGAGCCATATGGCGTTGTGTTGGTTGTTGGTTTGCAGGGGTCAGGAAAAACCACGACAACGGGGAAGCTTGGGAAATTCCTGACAGAAAAGAAAAAGCAAAAAGTGCTGATGGCATCGTTGGATGTGCATCGCCCCGCTGCCCAGGAACAGTTGCGTCAGTTGGGGGAACAGACAGGTGTTGCAACATTGGAAATTGTTGCAGGGCAAGACCCTGTCACCATCGCCAAGCGGGCATTGGATGTGGGCCGCAAAGAAGGGTTCGATACAATCCTGCTGGATACAGCTGGGCGCCTACACATTGATGAAGAATTGATGGATGAAGTGGCTGCCGTGCGCAAGGTTAGCAGCCCAACAGAAACGTTATTGGTGGTTGATGCCATGACAGGCCAAGATGCGGCAAATATCGGGAAAAGCTTCCATGAAAAAGTGGGTTTAACCGGAATTGTCCTGACCAGAATTGACGGGGATGCCCGCGGTGGGGCGGCCCTTTCCATGCGATCCGTTACCGGCCAGCCCATCAAGATTTTAGGAACCGGTGAAAAACTGGATGAGATAGAGGAATTTGACCCCAAGCGCCTTGCTGGCCGCATTTTGGGCATGGGCGATGTTGTTGGTTTGGTGGAGAGGGCCATTGAAAGCATTGATGAAGCAGATGCTGAAAAGATGGCCAAGAAAATGGCCAAAGGCAAATTTGATCTGGAAGATCTGCTGTCCCAGTTTCGGACTATGAAAAAGATGGGTGGCATGGGCGCGATTTTGGGCATGCTGCCGGGACTTGGGAAAATGAAAAAGCAAATCCAAGACAAGATGCAAGATGATGCGTTTAAGCACATGGAAGCGCTGATTTTATCCATGACGCCACAGGAGCGGCATCACCCAGAAATTATCAAGGCCTCGCGCAAGCAGCGCATTGCCAGCGGATCTGGCCGCACAGTGCAAGAGGTCAACAAGCTTTTGAAGCAGTACGCAGAAATGAACAAGATGATGAAGCGCCTGAAAAAAGGCGGCGGCATGGAGAAAATGGCCCAGCAATTTATGCAAGGCGGCGGTGACATGGGCGGCCTGATGGGTGGGCCAGGGGGCAGTATGCCCGGTATGGGGGACATGCCCCAGTTGCCAGGTCTGGGCGGCGGCAGTCCCTTTAATAAAAAGAATTAATTTAAACTTTAACGATCAAAACTAAAAAACGAAAGAGAGACTAAAAAGATGGCATTGAAACTTAGACTATCCAGAGGTGGCGCGAAGAAGCGTCCATTTTACAGAATTGTTGTTGCAGAGAACACGGCACCCCGTGATGGACGCTTTATCGAGCGTTTGGGCGTGTACAACCCTCTTTTGCCAAAGGATCACGCAGAGCGCGTTGTCTTGAACAAAGAGCGCATCCAGCACTGGTTGGATAATGGCGCCAAGCCAACGGACCGCGTTGCGCGTTTCTTGGGTGAAGCCAAATTGATTACAATGCCAGAGCAAGGCAATAACCCTGAAAAAGCCAAACCAAAAGCAAAAGCACAAGAGCGCCTGAAAGAAAAAGAAGAAGCCGCAAAAGCTGCTGAAGAAGCTGCCAAGGCAGAAGCCGAAGCTGCTAAGGAAGCACCAGCTGAAGAGGCTGCAGCGCCAGAAGCCGAAGCAACACCAGAAGCAACAGGGGAAGCTACTGCTGCTGAAGAACCTGCTGAAGAAGCGAAAGAGGCGTAAGCCTTTTTTAAAAGGAGGGGATCTTCGGATCCCTCACTTTATATGTCATCAAAGCGCAAAATTTGTGTGGCTCAATTTGGTGCCCCTCATGGGGTTAAGGGCCACCTGCGCCTGATGAGTTTTTGTGAACCGGCAGGCAATGTGTTGGGTTATCAGCCGTTGGAAAATCAAGACGGCAAACCCTTTTCTTTTACTGTTATCAAAATGGCTTCTAGCAAGGGGAAGCCCCACTTTGTGGTTTCTGTAGATGGGATTACATCGCCAGAGCAAGCAAAGATGTTGACCAACATGCAGCTGTTTGCAGATCGTGATGCCTTGGACTTAGTAGAGGAAGAAGGCACGTTTTATAATGCGGATCTTGTTGGTTTAACGGTTCTGGACCCTGCTGGGAAAACCGTGGGAACCGTGAAAGAAATGCATGACTTTGGCGCAGGGTCTATTGTGGAAGTGGCCCTGCCCTCTGGCAAGACAGATATGATCAGCTTTGCCGATCAGATTGAAAGCGTGGACCTTGACCAAGGAACGATGACCTTGGCAGAGATAGAGATTGTTGAGGTTAAAGATGAGCAGTAGTACGAATCAAAAACCTTGGAAGGCCAGTGTGTTAACTCTCTTCCCCGAGGCATTCCCTGGCACATTGGGTGTTTCTGTGGTGGGCCAAGGGCTGGAAAATAACCTGTGGGAGCTGGAAACAGTTAATATCCGCGATTATGCTGAAGGAAAGCACAAAACTGTCGATGATATTCCTTATGGTGGGGGCGCTGGAATGGTGATGAAAGCAGATGTTTTGGACAAAGCTGTCAGCTCTGTCGCTGCCCAAGGGCGGCCAATTATTTACTTGTCGCCGCGCGGCAAACCTTTTGACCAGAAAATGGCCAAAAAATATGCAAAAAATTCAGGAATCATCTTGCTTTGTGGAAGATATGAAGGTATAGATGAACGCCTTCTGGACCTGCACCCTATAGAATTGGTGAGTTTGGGGGATTATATCCTTGCTGGTGGCGAGGTTGCGGCACAAACAATGATTGAATCGTGCGTGCGGCTTTTGCCAGGTGTTTTAGGGGATGCGGACAGTTTAGCCCAAGAAAGTTTTGAAGATGGGCTGCTGGAATATCCGCACTATACACGCCCGGCAGAATATAAAGATTTAGACGTCCCAGATGTTTTAAGATCTGGCAACCATAAGAAAATAGACCAGTGGCGAAAAGCCCAGGCAGAGGAAATAACGAAAAAGCATCGCCCAGATATGTGGGCAGCATATGGTGCGAAAGACAACTAGACCGAAGAGGTGTAACATGAATATTGTACAACAAATTGAGCAAGAGCAGCTAACAAAGTTGACAGAAGCGAACCCCGTGCCAGATTTTCAGGCAGGTGACACGTTAAAGGTCATGGTCCGCGTTGTTGAAGGAAAGCGATCTCGTCTACAGGCTTTTGAAGGTGTTTGTATCGCCCGTAAAAATGGCGGTTTGAATTCAAGCTTTACCCTTCGTAAGGTTTCTTACGGTGAAGGTGTTGAGCGTGTGTTCCCATTGTACTCTCCTATTCTGGACTCTATTGAAGTGGTTAGACAGGGTGTTGTAAGGCGTGCCAAGCTATATTACTTGCGCGGACGTTCTGGTAAGGCTGCCCGTATTCGTGAGAAAGACACAAGTGCTGCTGCAAAAGCAAAGAAAGCTGGGGTTCAGGCAAAATCTCAACCTAAGGCTGCTGCAAAAAAATCAGCCCCAAAGGCTGAAGACAAAGCTGCCAAGTAACAAAGCTGTCGCCTTATTTTGACAACCAAGGGAGAGACCTCTGATGGCACTTGCCACTCCCGAGATCTTATTTAAAGAATTTGAGAAACTGGGGATTGAGGTATCAACTCAATCTCACGAACCTGTGTTTACCAGTGCCGAAGGCATGCACCTGAAAGATAAAATTCAGGGCGCGCATTGTAAATCCCTTTTCTTAAAAACGAAAAAGCATGCTTATTACCTGCTGATTATGCTGGATGATACACGTCTGGATTTGAAGGGTCTTGCACATACGTTAAAGTCAGACCGCCTGAGCTTTGCATCGGATGATCGGTTAATGGAAAAGCTGGGCATTAAACCGGGATCTGTTACGCCGTTTGCGGTGATCAATAACACCGATAAAGATGTCAATGTTGTGCTGGATTATGACATGATGCAGCACGATATCTTAAACTATCACCCCTTGGAGAACGACAAAACCACGTCTATTGCCCGCGGGGATTTAGAAAAATTTCTGACTGCACAAGGTTACACGCCCTTGGTGCTGGAATTACCGAAACTACCAAAGATTGAGGAGGCTATCTAAATGGCCAATGTAAATGGATTATGTATTGCTGTTGTGGGCGCAACAGGAAATGTGGGACACGAAATGCTGCAAACATTAGAAGCGCGGGAATTTCCGGCAGAGGAAATTTTTGCCGTTGCTTCAGACAGCTCTATTGGGAAAGAAGTTTCTTATGGCGAGGATAAGCTTTTAAAAGTGCACGGCATTACCAGCTTTGATTTTAGCAAGGTGGACATCGCGCTGTTTTCTGCAGGGAAAAAAGTGGCAGCAGAATATGCGCCAAAAGCTGCCGCCGCCGGCTGTATTGTGATCGATAATTCATCAGAATTTCGCATGAATGCCACTGTGCCGTTAGTGGTGCCAGAGGTAAACCCAGATGCATTGGACGGTTTTCGTGATTCTAACATTATTGCCAACCCCAATTGTTCCACCATTCAAATGGTGGCAGCGCTGAAGCCATTGCATGATATTTCCCCTATCAAACGCGTTGTGGTGTCTACCTATCAGGCAGTTTCTGGTGCCGGGCGTGCGGCCATGGATGAACTGTTTGCCCAAACGCGGCACGTTTATATGAATCAACCGTTGGTGAAGGAAGAATTCACCAAACAAATCGCCTTTAACGTTATTCCACATATCGATGATTTCTTGGAAAATGGCTATACCCGGGAAGAGCAGAAAATGCGTGAAGAAACCCAAAAGTTGCTGGGTCCCGATGTACAGGTGGTAGCCACGTGTGTACGTGTTCCTGTGTTTGTCGGCCATTCTTTATCTATTAACGTAGAATTCGACAACGCTGTAACGTTGGAACAAGCCCGTGAAGCATGGGCAGAGTCAGAATCCATTTCCATTGTTGACCACCCCATTGATGGCGGCTATGTCACCCCTGAAGAAGTGGCGGGCGATGATTTTGTTTATATCAGCCGTAGCCGCGAAGACAGCACTGTGCCTTATGGTTTATCATTTTGGTGTGTGGCCGATAACCTGCGCAAGGGCGCGGCCTTGAACGCTGTACAAATCGCTGAAGCCTTGGTTGACGGGCATTTGTAAACAATCCTTGACGTCTGTGGGCCCACTTGGTCCAATGTGCGCATGAAACATTTGCGTGGACACCCCGAAGCTGGGAACATTTACTTTTTATCGCTGGTTATCTTGGGGTTTTTCGCAACGATTATTCTGTTGGTTTACCCAACGACACAGGGGCGCCGCCCGTTTGAAGTTTTCCCCCCAGATACGTCCTGTAAATTTTGCCCCGTGGGCAGCCAGGGGATATACCACTTTGTGTTGGCAGAAGGGGACCACGCCACAAACTTGACGGCACTGCGTAAAAAGGCCGTTGAATATTGTGTAAAAATTGGTAACCCACAGTGCGTTGTTTCGTTTTGGTCAGACGCTGCCATGGTACCTGCCCGTTTGCCTTTGGGCCCTGCCAGTGCGCGGGCAGAAATTGCCCGTTTCCAAGCAAACTGGGAGACAGGTAAACAGCTTATTTGCCCGCTGAAAGCCGGCGTCGTTCAAGAAGATGATTGTTTTTAGGGGGGACTAGGAAATGAGTTTACTGTCGCAAACAGAAGGATTGGTGTTGTTGGCTTTGTTTGGGGTGGTGATGATTGCTCTGGTTTGGGTTCGCACCCATCAAGAAAAGCACGCCGAAGGATTTTTGGCAGCAGACCGACAGGTTCCTGCTTGGAAAGGCGCGTTTAGTATTGCCATCAGTTGGGCTTGGGCGCCGGCCATTTTTATTTGTTCGATGCAGGCCTTTAACATGGGGCTGCCAGGGATCTTTTGGTTTACTGTTCCCAACATCATTTGCTTTTTTGTGTTTGTGCCCATCGCGCTTCGTCTGCGCAAACTTTTGCCCAAGGGCTATACAATGCCCCAATTTATTTATGAAAGGTATAAAGGCAGCGCGCCTGTTCACTTGATTTTTGTGGTGGGCTATATGCTTTATATGTTGTCGGCTTTAGTGGCCAATGCCTATGCTGGTGGAAGCTTGCTGCATGCTTTGTCCGGTGTGGACCTGGATCTTGCGATTATCTCTATGATTGGCATTGCGTTGGCATATTCTTTTTTAAGTGGGTTGAAAGCGTCCATCTTTACCGATGTCATCCAAATGGTCATGGTGTTGGGTTTGGCCATTATCATCGTGCCATGGTGTCTTATTGAATTGGGTGGGGCGTCCACTATTATGAATGGGTTGGGCGGCGTCACAGAATCAGCAGCCAACCGATCTGTTTTTAATCCGGCTGTCGCCTTTGCCATGGGTATTCCTATGAGCATTGCTTTACTGACGGGACCCATTGGTGATCAAATGTTTTTCCAGCGCACTTTTGCCGTGAAAAAAGAAGCGGTGAAGAAGACTTTTATTTGGGGTGGCCTGTTGTTTGGCTTAATCCCCATCACACTTTCGTTGTTGGGTTTTATGGGTGCGGATCTTGTTTTGCAGGGGGAAATTACAGTGTCGAATCCTGAAATGGTTGGGCCTGTTGTGGTGGGGTATTTGTTGCCCAAAGCAGCGCTATATGCTTTTACCTTGATGGCGTTAGCAGGGCTTTGCTCCACACTGGATTCTGCCTTTTGCGCGTTAAGTGCTTTGGGTGGGGTGGATGTTTATCAGCGTTATGTGCAACCAAGGGCAAAAGACAGGCGTTTGCTGAAGGCGTCGCGCAAGTTTATGGTGGGCTTTGCAGTTTTGGGCCTTGCTATCGCCTTGTTAAAACCAAAACTTCTTTGGGTATTTTTAACCGGGGGCAGTGTTACGGCAGCTGTTTTCTTCCCTGTTATTTTTTCATTGTTCTGGTCACAAATATCTGCGCGCGGCGCAGGCGCTGCGGTGGCAACTTCCCTATTGGTGGGTGTGCCCTTTACCATTTATGCAAACGTACAGGGTGATGCAAATTTAATTGTATTGGCAGCAATCGTTAGTGTGTCGCTGGGGCTTGTTGTGTGTGTGATTGATGGGGTGCTGAACAAAGCTGCGCCGTATCAGTTTAAGGCTCTTAACTAAGGTCAATCCAGAAACGCATGATTTTCTCCGTCGTCCAGGACAGATCACGGATGTCTTCCAGCACACCGCCGTTGGCTTCGATAATGCCGCGCGATGCCGGATTGTCAGGGCTGCAGGTGATCAGCACTTTATCCAACCCTTGTTCTTTGGCCTTTTCCAGCGTTAATGCCACCATCTTTTTGCCATATCCCTGGCCTTTCCATGCAGGGCGAATGCCATACCCAATGTGCCCGCCATAATGAATCAGCAGATCGCTCAATTCATGACGGAAGGAAACAGACCCAATAAAAGTTTGGTCCAACACCAGCCAATATAAATCGTGGGAAATCTTTGGGCGGGTGATACCGTCAGGGCATTCCACTTCCCCTGTTTGATCGTTCAGGGCATTCAGATAATTTTGGAAAATAGTGTCATCTTCCAGCTTTTCAATTTCTGATAAAGGTGTTTGACGGCCTACTCCTTGGGTGAATCCTTCACGCAGGGCATCCAAGTGTGATTCTTTGTAATCGAAGGAAGGGTATACAAGTTTGGCCATGGTCTTACTATGCACTGGTTTGAAGGGGGTATAAAATAGAAAACGCCGGAATTCTGACTAGCAGAAAATCCGACGTTTCCATGAACTCTTAACCGGAGTCAAGTGCTCGGTGTAACAGCAACGTTCTGATATCAACGCTTAGCTGGCTTCAACCCCAGCAAGCTCCTTCAGAAAAGACAGGCATCGAATATAAATTCTTTGTCTGCCCCCTTACGCGTCCTCTGGTCGAGGTTACCCTCGGTTAATCCAGAGCTCCGAAGAGCAAGGACGAGAACGCAGTTAAAAACATTGAAACATCGATTCTTGGGTTACGATCCAATTTTAATCCCGAAGGATAAGTGAATTGATACCTCTGTTTCTTTTCGTAACGTTTGACATCTAAAATCAAAACCGAAGTTTTTTCTTCTTTGATGTCGCTGCGTTGTCGCTACAAACAAACTATGCCCCAGGGGTTTCTGGGCCGCAATACGAAAAAATCATCAAAGTTGAATTTAGGGTTTTTGGGCTGGTTTCCCCCTGCATACTGACAGCTTATGCACGTATTTCCTGTGGACAAAACTTATAACCGGTTGATTTTAAATATATATCCTTAAGGAAGTCAACGCCCACAGGGCAACCCCAAAAAGTGTTTGGTGCTTGAAATAAGTTAGACAACTGGCGGGATTTGATAAATCCACGCGAAAAATCAGATAAAGATAGGTCATGCATATGCCCGCCAAAGGAATGCCTTCCACCCATTTAAATGTGGGACCATCATACAGGGCAGCCGCCAGGAACAAGCACTGCACTATGAAAAAAAGTAACAACGCTGGTTTTGTTTTCTTCCCTAATTTTAGAGCGCTGGATTTAATGCCCACTAGCACGTCATCTTCTTTGTCTTGGTGGGCATAGACTGTGTCATAGGCCAGCGTCCAAAAAATACAAGAAATATATAAAAGAATGTGGGGCAGGGTAATGCTGCCCAGTACGGCCGTTCCCCCCATTAATGCCCCCCAGTTGATGGTCAACCCCAGGAAGACTTGTGGCCAATAAGTAAAGCGTTTCATGTAAGGGTAAATTGCCACGGGGATAATGGCCACCATCCCCAGAAAAATCGTTAGCTTGTTAAAATACAAAAGTATGGTCATGGCAGCTATCAACAGCAGAATCAGCAATCTCAATGCGCTTTTTACAGATATTTCCCCACTAGCCAGGGGGCGGGTCTTTGTACGCGCGACGCTGCTATCAAAATCTTTGTCGGCCAGATCATTTAGAATGCAGCCGGCGCTTCTTACCAAAAATGCTCCAATGGCAAAAAGAATATAGAAAATGGGGTGTGTGATGGGGGTTGCCCCCGCCAACGCCAACGCCCAGAACCCTGGCCATAAAGTCAGCCAAGTGCCAATGGGTTTATCAACGCGCATCAGGCGCAAAGCGGCAGATTTTTGGATAAGCGGGTGCATGCGTGTTTTCCTATGTTCTTTTTACATTCTATCTTATAGTGGCCAAATGGTTCCCAGACTTTATACCTCTCAGCCCCTCAGCTCAAGTGTTGTGGATCTGTCAAAAGAGCAGGCCCACTATTTGCGCAATGTTTTGCGCCGGTCGGTGGGGGATACGGTTTTGCTGTTTAATCCAGATGATGGAGAGTACGAAGCCACAATCTCAACGCTTGATAAGAAAAGCGCCCAAGTGGAGGTGCAAAAGCAAACCCACCCCCCCAAGGCAGAGGCAGATTTGTGGCTACTGTTTGCGCCGTTGAAAAAAACGGCCACAGATTTTGTCATAGAAAAAGGCACCGAGTTGGGCGTGACAAAATTTTATCCCGTCATTACTGTGCGCACCCAAACCCAAAAAATTCGCGATGACCGATTGCAGGCCAATGCCATAGAAGCGGCAGAGCAGACAGAGCGTCTATCCATTCCAAAGGTGCAAGAATTGACCAAACTTTCAACTTTGCTGGCAAGCTGGTCAGCGGATCGTACCCTTTTTTATGGCGATGAAAGCCACGCCTCTCCCCCTGTGGTGTCGGGGCTGGAGAATGTGACTGGACCAGTTGCATTTCTTGTGGGACCAGAGGGGGGGTTCTCGGTTGATGAGCTGCAGTTTTTGCAAGAACTGCCCTTTACACAGGGTGTGTCGCTGGGCCCCCGCATTTTACGGGCCGATACGGCCGCTTTATCGATGTTGGCGTGTTATCAAAGCTTGAAAGGGGACTGGATTTCCCCTATATAAAAGCCATGCCATTATCAATAGACGCACTTGAAACAATTTTGTTGGAAAAATACCCTGGCGCCCAGGTCACTTTAAAGGACCTTGCGGGCGATGGTGATCATTATCAAGCAGAGGTTATCAGCGAGATTTTTGAGGGCATGAATCGTGTGCAACAACACCGCCATGTGCAGGCATCCCTGAAAGGGACAGAGGCCGAAGATTTACACGCACTGGCGCTGACAACAAAAATACCAGCTTAATAGACAGAGGAGTTAATCAAATGGGATGTCAAATGGGCGGCGGATTGCCGGAAGTAACTGAAGAACAAATTGCAGAAGTTAAGAACGTCATCGACAGCAATGATGTTGTGTTGTTCTTGAAGGGGACAAAAGATCAGCCAGTGTGCGGGTTTTCTGCCACTGCTGTGCAGGTTCTAAACCACTTTGGTGTAGAAGATTTCACAGATGTAAATGTTTTTGATAACCGTGAAATGGCTTTTGCCCTGATCAAGCACAATGACTGGCAAACATTCCCACAGTTGTTTGTAAAGGGTGAGTTTGTCGGATCGACCGATATTATCCGCGAGATGGCAAGCTCTGGTGAGTTTGAGCAGCTTTTGCGGGATAAGGGAATTATTGAAGGCGCAGCTGCCTAAGGACCCCCCCAGTCTTTAGCAGGTCTTTAGCAGGTCTTTAAGGCCTGATTTCAGGTCAGTGGAAGAGGTCAGGAATTCCCTGGCTTTGCCCATGTCTGCTGTTGAATGCTTGATATCCCCAGCGCGTGGCGCTTTATAAGCGCGTTCAACCGTACTGTTCAGAATATCCTCAATAGTATCAATTAGCTGATTTAGCGTTACGCTTTTACCGCTGGCAATGTTGCTGACACCGGTTGCATCACTTTGTATGGCATTATAATTGGCTGCGGCCACGTCTTTAACAAAAACAAAGTCACGGGTTTGTTCCCCATCGCCAAAAATGGTCAGGGGTGTGCCATCAGTGATTTGCCCTGCAAACTTGGCCAGTACCCCCGCATAATCAGACGCCGGATCTTGCCCTGGTCCATAGACATTAAAGTAACGAAGGCCCATTGTTTGCAGCCCGTACAGGTTCTGATATAGTTTGGCGTACTCTTCGTTCAATTGTTTCTCCAGCCCATATGGAGACAGGGCAGTGGCTTTTGCGGTTTCTTCGCACGCCCCTTCGGTGGCGCCATAAGTTGCTGCACTGGAAGCATAAACAATGCGGGGCATTTTTTCTTTCTGGCGTGCGGCATCAAGAATATTTAGAAACCCGCTGACATTTGTCTCGGCAGATTTGACAGGGTCTTCAATAGATTTTGGCACAGAAACTTGGGCTGCCAGGTGTAAAACGGCATCAACACCATCCATTGCATGGGTGCAAGAGGCAAAATCACGGATATCGCCCTCAATTATCTCTAAATTCGGGTTATTTAAAGCATTTTCAGGCAAATTTTCACGGCAACCCGTTGACAGGTTGTCAAGCACCCGAACACGGCAGTTTTGAGCCAAAAAGCGGACGACTGTATGATGGCCAATAAAGCCTAAACCGCCTGTAACTAAGATAAATCCATACGACTGCATGCAACTATAGATAGAATTAATGGTTGATTTTCAACTTTAAGTTTGCTTTATTCTTCCGTAAAAGATACAAGAGTATTCTTTCAAGCATAATTTATAAAAGAGAGTATAGGCAATCTCATGAGCGGGGCCAAGTCATTAGCGTCAGTGTTAACTGATTTAAATCACAGAAAAACAACTTTGTTGGATAAATTGGGTGTGCACCAGGGTGCATTATATGAAAACGTGTCCTATGTGCCGGCAACAAGGTCATTTCAGCATGACTTTTCTTTATCCTATAATCCACTGGGGCCTTCAAAGGCGGTGGTAGATGCTTTGCGTCAAAAAGTATTGTCAGTATCGCAGTATCCCGATTATTCATACACAAAGATGCGTGAAAGCATTGCAGCCTATAATGCTGTCCAACCTGAAAACGTGGTGATTGGCGATGGTATTTGCGGGCTGATGAAAAACTTCATTCATGGTGTTTTGAGCGAGGGGGATGAATACATTTCTTCTGCATGCAGCTTCTTTTTCCCAGAAATTACAGCACATATTTCTGGCGCTGCTGTGCATCGTATTCCCAATGCAGAAAATTTTGCTGTTAATTATGAAGGGATGCTATCTGCAATTAACCCGCGCACAAAAATGATTTATCTGTGTTCGCCAGCCAGTGCCAGCAGCATGCGCCTTAACCTTGAAGAGCTGGCGGATTTTGTTAATCGTGCGTGCAGGAAATCAAGAAACCTGATTATTATTATTGATGAAGCGTATTTTGAATTTGAAGATCAATCCATTGCAGGCTTGATTACATCTTGCCCACAATTGATTGTTTTGCGGACATTTTCAAAAGCATTCGCGTTGCCAGGCCTGCGGGTGGGGTATGCCCTGGGCGATGCCCACACCATTGCGGATATCAGCCGCCTTATCCCAACCATGACAGTCACCAGCTTGGCAGAAGTTGGCGTTGTTGCTTCCCTGAACCATGTTGAAGACATGTTGGATTCAGTAGATTGGATTAAAAAGAAAAGACAGTCTATGGCCACAAAATTGACCCAGCTTGGATTCCAGGTCTTACCGTCTGTTACAGACTATTTGGTTGCTAAAATCCCATCCCAGTATCGGGCGAGTGATCAGTTGATTGCATCTTTGAATGATAAGGGCATCAACATTGCCAGTGGATGCGATATCCAAGGGCTGACAGATCAATATGTGCGGATTTGTATCCGGCCAAACAGTATGAACAAGGTACTGATTATGGCGTTAAGGGAAGTTGTATCCCTACCCCAACAGCAGCAAGCGGCCCCGATTCAACAAACTATCTAGCTTGTGTTCATTTAAATATTGAGCAGCTTCACTTTCCTGCCACGCTTTTTCTGGGTTGATAACCATGACATTCAGTGTTTGCTCTGGGGCAATGTCAGATATATTGGTGAATCCCAGAAAAACAGAATCTTTAAATAGAAAAATACGCTCAGGTGGGCTGGCCAGAATATTATCTTGCTCATCCAAAATATATAGCGCTGCGTTTTTTATCAGCAATTTGACTTTATGGCCAGATGCCATGGTCAGTGATGCAATTGCTTCGTAGTAAGGTTCAGAGTTTAAAATCTTTACCGTATCCACCTTGCCTGAAAAAGATTCACGGATATCAAAATTTTTGATGATGTCATTCAAATCTGGCAGGCCACCGTACCGCATGTATTTTGAAAGACCCTTGTTGTCGGCCGGCGTTTTGACCAAATCTTTAACGCGTAACGCCCCACCCAGCACAAAGATGTTGTTGTCTTTGGAAAGGCTAGCACAGGTTTCAAAAATTTCGTCACAGCGTGAATGGGGCAGTAATCCTTCAAAGGTAATAATTTCGTTGTTGTCTGTTGCCACCACGAAAGGCCAAAACTTGTTGGCAATGCCATACAAGTTCAACAGGTTAATCTCTGTTTTTGGAAAGACCAGCCCGCCTGTAATATCAATATCTGCCAAGGGCAGATTGGATAAAAAAGCTGTGTCAATCAGAGCACTTTCAGACCCGTGGTGGGAAAAGTAAAGCCCCGCCACTTTTTGACCCAGTTTTTGCTCCAACGCCTTTAATGCTTTGTGCAGAATCAGAAATTTATCCATTTCCAGCGTATTACATGGGCCAAATTCAAAGGCGGTAACAATTAAGTCCTCGGGTGAGAATTCTTCTAACTCTTTGATTTGTACGGAAGGATTAGGGTGAGAGCTGGTGGTTTTTTGGTGCATCACGCGTGGACGACTGGCGCCAGAATTCACAAAGGACATTCCGCGCACAAGAGAAAACAGATCTGAGTGTGTTAAATCTTTTACCATGGTGTGTAATAATATCCAAAATGGAAAATTATGCAACTGTTTTTAGGTAAAAATTGAATTTTTCTAATCATTTATGGCTAAATTGGTTAACATACTCTCTTGAAGATCGTGCATTTACTTCCCGCTTATGTTATACTGTGCCGATGAAAAGGGCCTTTGTCTTTCTGTGTTGCTTGCTTTTTACAGTGAATACGGCTGCGGCCTTTGCCTTGCCCTGTGTTATGACGATGGGGCCTACATCTAACCTGGTGGATAATATGGATCAGGCAGAAATGGCGGTGGATTGCCATTCTGCAGAAACAACAAACGCTGAAGCTGATGTGCCGTCAAAAAAGCAATGTTGTGACAGTGGGTGTCAGTGTGCGCAGACGTGCGCGGCAAAATCCTTATTTGATGTGGCCGCGGCAGATGCATCTGCGGCTTATCAATCAACCGATACAATTGTTGCATTGGTATTTACGGTTTCTAATCGCACGTTGGATATACCCTCTCCCCCCCCCAAAGCATAATTCCGTTTTCTAAATCTTGCAGGTTCGCCTGCTGTTAAATTTATGAATGGAGTTATTTTAAAATGAAAAATCTATTTTTATGGATGGCCTTGATGTTGGTCCCTTTTGTGGTGCAGGCACGCCCTGTTTCATACCCTGGGGGGTGGACATTTATGACCATGAACAAGGCAGATGAAAGATCTGTCCATGTTCACTATTCCCCTACTGCCTGGATGTCTATTGGTTACCGTGGTGAATATTACCAGGGGGATGATTTCCAGCTGCATGCTGTTCAAGTGAACAATCTGCTGAAGCGTTGGAATAAAAAAGAATCCCAAGCAAACTTCTATTTAAAATCCGGTCTTGGTGTTGCGTACAGCGATGCCGGTATTTTTGATGGAAAAACCGAACCCGCTGCCTTTACCGGCATTGCCACAGATTGGGAGACACGCAGGTATTTTGTCTCTTATGAAAATCGTCTGACAGAAGCGGGTGATATTGCCGATACCTTCCGCCATAAAGCCCGTGCGGGCATCGCCCCTTACGTGGCCGACTATGGTGATTTGCATACCTGGCTGATGTTGGAGGTAGAACATGCCCCCGAAGCAGAAGACACCGTCACCGTAATGCCATTGGTGCGCTTTTTTAAAGGAACAAACCTTGTAGAAGCGGGCCTAAGCACGGAAGGCGAAATGCTTCTTAACTGGATTATTCGATACTAAGAAAGGATACAAACAATGAAATATTTTCTAACCTTACTTTTAACACTTCTTTTTATATCACCTTCTATTTCTATGGCGACAACAGAGCTGCAAGCCGGAAAAATTGATCCTGGTGGGCAGGTGATTTCTGTCGATGCCAAAGGTTTGGTCTGTGATTTCTGCGCCCAAGCGCTGGAAAAAGTTTTTATGAAACGGCCAGAAGTTTCTGGCATTGGTGTTGATCTTGATAATGCCAAGATCAATATTGCGTTGAAAAAAGGCACATCCATGACCGATGAAATGGTGACAGACCTTATTGTGGATTCTGGCTATAACGTTGGTGGCATTAGCCGCCAAAAAGCGGCGGAATAATGAGTCCTGTTTCAAAGAAGTATATCATTGTGCCAACGCTGTCTTTGTTTACCAGCTTTGGCACACTCATTTGCTGTGCGTTGCCCGCCTTGTTTGTAACCATCGGGGCGGGCGCTGCATTGGCTGGGGTGGTTTCTGCTGTGCCGCAGTTGGTCTGGGTATCCCAATATAAAGGGGTGGTCTTTGCTGTTGCTGGCGTTCTAATTATCGTTTCTGGCTGGCTGCAATGGCGGGGCAGAAATGCGCCGTGCCCAGCAGATCCGGATAAAGCACGCGCCTGCCTGCGGCTTCGTAAGGTAAGTGTTTGGATTTATATCGCGTCTGTTTTGATTTATCTAATAGGGTTCTTTTTTGCCTTTGTTGCGATTTACGTTTTCTGATAGCGTATAGGCATGGATTTAAAACACGTGCGTAACCAGTTTCCTGCTTTTGCTTTGGAAAAAGATGGATACGCCCCCGTTTTTTTGGATGGGCCTGGGGGCGGGCAAGTCAGCCACAATGTGTTGGATGCAATGATATCTTCGTTGGCCACGTGTAACGCAAACTTGGGCGGCGTTGCGTTCCCCCAAACATTGGAGATTATCGAACACGCACGGGCAGCTTGCGCAGCTTTGATCAACGCCCCCCGATCAGAGGAAATTTTCTTTGGCCCTACCATGACCAGTAATACGCTAACCTTCAGTCGGGCATTGTCACGCAATTGGCAGGCGGGCGATGAAATTATCGTCACCGCGCTGGATCATTACGCCAATGTTTCTCCGTGGATAGAGGCTGCCAAGGACAAGGGCGTCACTGTTCATCAGGTCCAGGTTAAAGAAGATGATTGCAGTTTGGATATGGAGGATCTGGCTGCAAAATTGTCAGATAAAACAAAATTGGTGGCTTTTACTGCTGCATCTAACGTTACAGGAACGGTGGTGGATGTGAAGGCCATTGTCGCCATGGCCAAATCTGTGGGCGCCCTAACATATATAGATGCAGTACACTATACCCCCCACTTTTTGCCAGATGTACAAGATTGGGATTGTGATTTTCTGGTCTGTTCTGGGTACAAGTTCTGTGGCCCCCATGTTGCCTTTGTTTATGGAAAATACGATTTACTGAATAACCTGACACCGTACAAGTTGGAACCAGCGGCAGATGTTGTGCCTTCAAAATTTGAAACAGGCACACAGCCGTTTGAGCTGTTGGCCGGTCTTGCTGCGTCCATACATTATTTGGCCGACTTGGGGGCGGGGGAAACCCTCCGCCAGAAATTATCAGACGCTTATGAAAAAATCGCAATGCATGAATTAACCCTCAGCCGATATTTCTTGGGCAAAATTCAACAGTATAAAAACGTTCATTTGTGGGGCGTCAAAACGCCGGATGATGTAGCGCAGCGCACCCCCACCTTTGCTTTAAGGTTGGATGGGGTAAGCCCCGATGATGTCATCAAAATCACCACTGCAGAAAATATCAGCGCCCAGTATCATGATAATTTCTATGCCCTTGGCCTGCAGCGTCAGTTGGGGGTGGATGGATTCTTCCGTGCCGGGTGTTTGCACTATAACACCACAGAAGATTTAGACAGGCTGTTCAGCGTTTTGAATCGTGTTCTTTCCCGCTGTTAAAGTGAGGATTACACATTCAGTGGAGATTTTAAGAAAGATCTTCTTGTGAAGTATGTAAACCAAGGGCAGAGAATTATTCAGCCTTTCTATTTTGATCTGACGACACCTATCAAGGCCCCTCAAGATTTTCGCAGCCCGGACTGAAGTTTTTTGGCCATGCCACTCTAGTCTGTCGTCTTATTCGCGGTCAGAACAAAGATGTCCCAGTGGCCGTCTTCTTCGTTCTCGGTTGGGATAAGGGGTGCGGCATTGTGGAACAGTTTTTTGTCGTTCAGCACCAGAAACTCGCCAGGGTTGAAGACCTCTTTGACAAAGGGATCATCGTTTTTGCCGTGGAGCAGCATCAATTCCCCGCCTGTGTGATTGTAACTACCGGCAACAAAGATGGCGATGTAATTGAATCCATCTTGGTGGTTGCCTTCGGGCGCCGCTTCTTTCACGCGCTGTCCAACATGGAAGCGAATTTGGTGCACTTCAATGGTTGCGTCTTCTTCCAAATCTGTGCGGGCCTGGAATTCAGCAAACATTCTTTTGAAAGTTTCATTCTGTTCTATTTCTGGCTCTAGCTCTTCATAGGTGCGCTCAACATCGCCCAGATAATCGTTGATCTCTGATGATTGCATGAAATCTTTCATGGCACGGTGATCCAGCTTCCCATCGATAAACTTATAGCGCGAATACCGCCGCGATCTCAGTCGCAAGTCAGCATCGGCATAGGGGTCAGCCGGCAGGCGTTCAAAGAAAGGCGCAAGATTTTGTAGGTTCACATCACCCAGGTTACCCTTTTCAAATAGGTCACTGTTTTCATCTTGTGTCAGCATAATATTTCCCCTTTCTGTTTATAGTATAGAGTACCCGGGTTAACAGTAAGTTTCCACTAGGGGGGCGCCAGAAAAATCGATGCCCGTATGGCTGTGCAACAGCCAAGGCCAGACATTCCTACAAAAGACCAGCTTCGCGCAGGCCGGCCTCGATCTCTGGCGGCATGGTTTCCTGCCCCAAAACATAGGGGCGCATATCTTTGGGGGTGTTTTCTTCTTTAAAGTATCGCCACCCCTGAAAAGGACGATGAGACAAAGAGTGCGTCTGCATAATTTCGGTGTCAGTCAAAATCAGGCATTTGGGTTTTCCATCTGGCGTTTCAGTTTTTTGAAACCCAACGATGCGTTGGCGGCAGCAAATTCGTCCTTTAATGGTCCGATAAATGGACCCACCCGTTTTCAAAATCTCGTCTGCCTGCTTGGGCATATTGCGGGTATGGACAACATTGGCGGGTTTGCCCTCAAACATCACAACTTCATCGCGCTGCCAGGTGGCGAATTCTTCCAGGGTGTTTGACCCTACAACAAGTTTAATTAAATGAACGATCATAGGAACTAACATAGGAAAGATGGTGCAAGAATAATAGGGGCAAAAGAAATTGCCCCTTACCTGATGATGGCATCAAAAGGTAGGAAAGGGGCAATTCAGAATATGGGGGTGGTGTTACTTCACCCGTTTAATGCTGGCATATTCGCCTGTGGTTGTAAGGGTAACTGTTACATCGCCATCATTCCGGTTGCGCCAAAACCAGCCATGGGATCCATCAAAATCTGCAACCAGCGTTGCTGACTTTTGAACGGCAGAACCTTTGTCATAGTTATGGTATTTAATATTCAAGTTGGCTGAATCACCATGAACATCAAAGTTTACCTTGCCACCGTCAGTGTGCCATTGGTAGTCAACCCTGGCCCCTTTAGCCATGGTAACTTTGATTTCTACACCTTGGTTTGGGGCCAAGGTTACCACTGTTTCATCTGTGTTGATTGATGAAATGGCCGCAACAGTCTCTGCTGGCAGGGGTGCAGCGACTTTCTCTGTCGCTGCTTCTTCTGCTAAAGATACTTTAATTTCTCCCATCTTTTTCAGGCCAATAGCCTTACCAATGCCTGTTGGGTCAATCCCATATTCGGCAGGCATTACAACGGTGACCAGAAGAATCATCGCAGTAATAAGGGCAATGATAGTAGACTTTACCAACTTTGCGGTAGAGGGAAGTTCCCGACCTTCGGGAATATTTGTATTGTACATAATATTTTTCCTTTTCTAGAAAATTTGTCGTGATTTGATTTATGAAATGATATAGCCGGTGATCTGGTATCCCATTAGCAGGAAGCCCAGCATCATTATGAAGGCATTGGCGTTATAGGCATGCCTCATAAAGCTGGTTGATTTACGCCAATAACTAATGACAATCAGGATGGCAGCCAGTGCCAGCAATTGCCCAACTTCAACACCAATGTTGAAGAAAATCAGATTGGGCAACAACCCCTCTGGTGAAAGTTCATATTCAAGAATCTTGGTGGCCAGGCCAAACCCGTGGAACAGGCCAAAGATAAAAGTGGCTGCTTTTGTGTTTGGTTGATAGCCAAACCAGCGTTGAAACGCACCCATATTATCAAGCGCCTTATAGGCCACTGAAAAGCCGATAATAGCATCAATAATATAAGCGCTGATGTTAATTTCCATCAGCACGCCAGAAAGCAGGGTGATAACATGCCCCACTGCGAACAGTGTTACGTAAATCCCTACATCTTTCAGGCGGTATAGAAAGAAAATAACGCCAAACAAAAACAGCAGGTGGTCATACCCTGTCATCATATGTTTTGCGCCAAGGTATAAAAATGAAACAGCGTGTACGCCACTGATTTCCTGAATGTATCCCTTGTCCCCGTGTGTTACACCATGGGCCAGGGCATCGGGCATAAACCCGAATAAAGCAACTACCGCAATGGCAAGCCCGGCAAAGGGCAACCACCGGCTTTTGCCAGTTAAATATTGTATTAGTTTCATAAGAATTTCTCTATTTTATGGATGTTAAAATTTAAGCATTAAAAAATGAAACGATCAGGTATCACGCCACCAAGTTGGCGGGCATGAAAACGCTTCATGTTCGGGTGCTTAAATTCTTAGGCGCTGTGTTGTAAGATATAGGGGTGGACCATTAAGATAGATGGTAAGGTTGGGCGGGGGCGGCCCGCGTGTTCTCAATGCCGCAATTTCATAACGCCAGGCAGAGGCCAGAACAGCATTTGTGTTATAGTCTGGCTCAGCGCTTGTCAGCGATGCAGGAACAAAGGGTTCAGCATCTGCGTTCTTTAAATCAACATGCAGAAAATCTGCGTAATAGGAAACAATATCCGTCATCAAGCCATGGGTAATGTTTTCCTGATTGCCATGAAAATCCATCCCGTGGTCATGGGAATGATCAACTTGTGCGTGGCGATGGTGGGGCGCTTCCCCGTGATGTGAGGTATGCGCATTATAAAGTGCGTGGGCAGCCCCGTGGGGCGCCAGCGGCAAAAACGCCGGCAACAACAAAATAAAAGCCAAAGCCGTGCACAAAATATTTTTCATGGATCACAGTATAAATGTAAAGTTTAAAACCTCAACCATGAAAGTGGGCGATCCCGTAAAATCTCCCTTGGCTTTCATGGGGTGCTAACACCCAAAGAAGCCAGAGATAAAGCTGCTGATACTCTCTATGCCATTCGTAATGGCGCTGATCCGGCAGAGGAGAAACGCAATGCCAGTCTAAATATGGTCAACATTTCAGCATCGAGTTGGGTGAATTCCTGCAAATGAGTAGGCCCACTATATTCCGCCCTGAAATTTCTGGCAAACTGAAAATATCGCTCAAAGCCACCCGCCATAAGGAGTTGCTTATACAACTGTGGTGATTGGGCCAAATGTGCGGACTGCCCACCCCACATGCTTGAAAAGACCGTAAAATCTTCACCCGTATATTCATAAACAGATCTAGTTAAGCACGGTGTTTCAACATAACAGAAGTATTGAGATCTAAGGGGTGCAACTAAATGGGGTGTAGCGCAAGTTAGCATGGCCCGGCTCCCACAAGCCATAAGCACAGCGTAGCTTACCACTGGCGGCGACTTGTATCTGCCGCAAATGATACACCTTTCGGTCCATCCTTTATGGCCGGGAGGTGTCCGCGTATGTCCAGGCGAAAGCTAAAGGCGGCCACGCCATTCCAGTGGATGGTTACTAACTCCCGGCTACCAGGAGCCGCTTAGCACACGACTCCCGGTTAGCTTTTTTAAGCCAACAACCGGGAGAATGCCATGCGAAACAAGAGCCTTCATATAATTAACGAGCGAATTGGAGAGAACCTGCGTCTGATTCGACAGATTCATAATCTCACACAAACCCAGCTGGGAGAGATATTGGGCGTTACATTCCAACAAGTGCAGAAATATGAAAAGGGCATGACCAGGGTGCAAGCTGCCCATTTAAAAGTGCTAAATCAAAAGCTCAAGGTGCCCTATACAGATTTCTTTGAGGATTTTGGTTGGGAGGCAAATGGAAATAAGGTCCGCCTTAGCCAATCCCACTTCAACAGAAAGGCGCTCTCTTTATTTTTATCGATTGAAGACAAATCAGTACAACAAAAGGCCCTGGCTCTCCTCAAAACCTTGAGTGAGGATTAGTTAAGGATGACCCTTCGAAAGGTGAGCGAGAGTCGTCTTGAGCGAGAAATTTTAATGCCATCTACCTTATCCGACTTTCTGGCGGGTATGGCATGCTGCCATTCAAAGCGGGCAGATCCTTGTAGGATGATAAGGGAGCAAGGCTCAAGGTAGATATCATGTTTCTCAGATGTTACGGGATTGCTCAGCTGCATGATAGCGCCTGACCCCAGACTGAGCGAGGCAATAGTCTCTCCAAAACATGGGGCACAATCGATATGCGCAGAGATCCCTTGGCCGGGTTGATATTCATTTACAATGACTTGATCTGGCTTTTCAGGAGAAAAGGATTGTTGATGTAAGCGCTGTGATAAATTTTCAAGCCAATACGGCAGTGGCCCGAGATACATCTCTGGATCAATACCGCGGGCCTTGTAGTCATATTTATAGCCGTAGTGTTGCACGCGACGCTTTAGATCATGCAGCCAAGGTTGAGCATTAATTTGGCTGACAAGATTCATCTCCTCATTAGCGGTAATAAAGTGAGGGATGTATGTTAACTCTTCGATATCAGGGATCTCAGATTGAGTTTCAAATAGAGCTGGCTGCATTTTGCTTATGAAAGACCCATGTCGTGAATTTTTTGTGATTTTTAACTCCGCTCTCATCATCGTGAGTATTGACATGAGAATATCCCTTAAACACTTTTGGGTCAAAGCGATATGATTCTGGCGCTGAAAATTCAGAAGCTTCTGCAGCTTCCTGAAATTGAAAAGCACCTTCATAATGCGCTGAATTAACAGTTGTGATCATCGCCGTGCCATTAGGTTTTAAAATTAAGCTCGCTTCTTTTAGAAATTTCCGGATCATTACAAAATTCGGATTACGGTTGTATTTCGGGTCGCGAGACCCAGAATGAGGGAATTGAAAAATGATTGTATCAAAGGATTTTGGATTGAATCGAGTGCTCAGCTTTTTAGAGTTAACACCATAGTGCGGTGTGATACCCTGCATCTCTAATTTATGAGCATTAGCCCGAGTAACTTCATCAATCTCTTCTTCCATTTCAAATACTGTTGGCACGAGTTGAGAGTAGCCAGGGTTGTCCATTTCCAGCAAAGAAAGGCTGAAGCTCAGATTTCCCTCCCCTACGAGAAGAGTTTACTCCAAATTTTGCCAGATAGAGGAATGAGGTGACTGTTGAGTGATGTTGTTGTGTTTGTATATTTCATTTATGGCGTTTTGATAATCCATGGGAGTTCTTGTAGTTTGTTTTTACAGGATTATAGCACACCCAAGGCTGTAAAATCTGCGTTTGTATCCAGAAAAAGTGCAGAAAATAAAGTTTTTTTGATTCTGTTCTTGAGCATTTACATCCTTCAGCGTATTCTAGCGGCGCTTTGTGGCGTGAATGACTTGCTCCCGAAGCGAAAAGTTGGAAATGCCGTGATAAGCGAAAATGGTGTGTAAGGTTTTGAAAACAAAACAGAAAATGGCGCACCCGAGAGGATTCGAACCCCTAACCTCCTGATCCGTAGTCAGGTGCTCTATCCAATTGAGCTACGGGTGCATTCTGAATGAACCGTAACTAGCCAGAATCTGGCAGCAAAGTCAAGAGGGCTGTACAGAAAATTCTGAGGGCTGCAGTGTTCGCTAGTATTCGCGAGTCAAGCTCCATGGTTGCCCAGCGATATTGGTGATATCTTGTGTTCTTACTGGTGGTGTGCTTTGCGCCTTGGTTTTTCCAGGCCGGCCAACGTTTTTAAGGACTGCGTTTAAATCTGCCAGGTCATTAATGATTAGCTCCACGCCCAGTTCTTCAAACATTCTTCGGGCGGCTTCTGGGTTGGGGTTGCTGCCAGTATAGCCAACAACGCACATGCCAGCGGACAAGGCTGCTGTGGCGCCACCGCGGCTGTCTTCAACAACTAAGACATCCTTATAATTATCCGCGGTAATCCCCATTTGCTGGGCGGCGTAAATGAATAAATCTGGCGATGGTTTTGGTTTTAAGCCTTTTGGCATTCTGTCGGCTGTAAAAATGTGCCCTTCTTTCAGCATGGGGTGAATGCCGATGCTTTTCAGGGATGCTTCCACACAGCTGAACGCCCCGTTGGAGCCAACAGCAACCAAATCTTGGCCAGCCTTTACGGTTAATATTCTCATCATTTCAGCGGCGCCTTCAACAGCGTCTGCGTGTTCACCATAGTATTCAATTGCCTGCTTTTCAAAGCGGGCCACAAGATTTGGCAGGATGTTCGTGTCAATTTCTGTGCCTGTGTCCCTGACAGAATCAATAAAGATGGTGGCAGGATCTTTGCCAACATGGGCATCGTAAATTTCTTCTACCGTTAGTTGGATGTCGTATTCTTCTGCCAGGATATCGCGAAAAGCCATCAAGTTGGGCAGCTCTGTTAAGGCAAGGGTACCATCGCAATCAATAATCGCCCCCTGCAGTTTGCCACCTGTTTGGCCTGTTCTTAAGGTATGCATTAAAGTAGACACAGAGTTAGACATCATAGACCTCAACTAGCTTTGTTTCCTTTTCAGAGACACTACCTTAACCAGTCTGAAATATCAAGAGATTTTTTGCAAAATTATAAAAAGTGTGTATTTCTGTAAAAAACAACTAATGATTGTTCTTTATGTTCGGTTTTGTCGGGGTTCTCGGTACATTTTACTGGGCTAGTCACAAAAAGAACTTGTTCTTGCCACACGGCTGCTTTAATACTAGTAAACTTGCAATTATCAGTTGAAGACTAGCTATCCTTGCGGTAGAGAAATAAAAGAAAAGAAATAAGGTTCTAAGTTCTATGAAACTTAAGGTGACACTACACTCATTGGCATTACTCGCACTTGTAGGGGCAACGACAGGTTGTTCTTTGACTCCAGGATCAAGCAGTTTTGCGACACTCAATCCGAATTCATCTTCCCAGGGAACTGTGGGCAGCTATCAGCCTGCTGACAATTCCGGGGCAACGCCGCAAGTTGATTATAATCAACTGAAAGCGCCGGATCGCCCCCCACCGCTGGGAACCACAAATTTTATTCCTGTTGCGCCAGAATCGTTTAACTCTACTGGGACATTAGCCAGCAAAAAAGTACAGCAACTGCGCGAAGACCTTGTTTTGTTGCAGAATTCTATCGCTGAACAAAACCAGTATCTGCAGAATGTTCGTAACACTGTGCAGGGCAACACACAGCTGTATCACAGCTTGGTGGCCAGTATCAGTACGCGCTTACAAATTGGAACAACCCCTGGAAACCCCGAACTTGTAAACCAGTGGAATCAGGCCCAAGGGCAGCTGGAACGTTTAAGCAGCAACGTGGCAGAGCTGAATAATCTTTCAAACTCTGTTGCAGCCAGTGCAACGTTGTCTGGGTATTTGCTGGATTCTGTAAAGGCTGCTTACGGTCTTTCTGGGGCCGTGGATGAAGATCACCGTCAGCTGGGTATTTTGGAAAATGATACCAACCGTACAGTTGTTTTGATCGACCGCCTGTTGGGAGAGTTGAGCAAGGATATCAGCCGTCAAAGCAATTATTTGAACAATGAGCAAGCAAACTTGCGCACACTTTCTTTGGCCATTAAGACTGGCGAATTGTATGGGCGCAGCCTTTCTTCTTATGCGCCTGCGCCACATTCTTTTGCTGCTGCCCCTGTGGTTGCGGCACCGCGTATGCCAGTGACAACCGCAGGCAACTATGCCCCACGCCCTTCAGTAGTGGGGGGGGATCCTTTGGTTGTGATTCGCTTTGACGATGTGAATGTGAATTATGAACGCCCATTGTACAATGCGGTTAGCCAAGCTTTACAAAGAAAATCAAACGCCAGCTTTCACTTGGTGGCTGTAACGCCCCGCGCCGGAAGTGCAGCAACTTTTTCCCGGGGGACGTTCCAGTCTGAAAAAAATGTAGAGGATGTTCTGCGTACCCTTCAAGATATGGGTGTAGAGCAGGGCCGTGTTCAGGTTAGCTCATTGGAAGCAGCTGATATTGGTGGCAACGAAGTTAGATTGTACGTTCGTTAAACACCCCACAATAATTAGAAAGAAAATTCAGGAACCTTCATGAGTGCAGAAGAAAACCTTTATAATAAAAGTTTAGCTATCTCTTGGATGGAAATTCATCAAGATGCTAAGAAGCTGGGCGAAAAATTGTTGGGCGTTAGAAAGTGGGATCGTATTGTTGCGGTGACCCGCGGTGGCTTGATTCCTGCCGGCATTGTTGCCCGTGTTTTGAAAGTCCGTTGGATTGATACAGTTTGTGTCATGGCCTATGATGATGAAGACGCTGTTGATGAAAGTACTGTCAGCGGCATTGGGCTGGAACAGCATGATTCTATCGAGGTCATTAAGGGCATTGATGAAGTTGATGAAAATGAAAACATTTTGATCATCGATGATTTGGTCGACAAAGGGGATACGGCCAAGTTAGTCAGAAAATGGTTCCCCAACGCACATTTGGCTGTTTTGTATGCCAAGCCAGAGGGCAAGCCCCAGGCCGACACCTATATCAGAGACATTGCCCAGGAAACGTGGATTTACTTCCCTTGGGAGCTAGAGCCCAATAACCCAAAATCATAACAGAAAAGTTGAAAGGGGTGTTACGCCCCTTTTTGTTTTGCGTTGTGCAAAGCAACCCTTTGCGTTCGCAATGCAGCCTTTCGGGCTGGCCCTGTAACGTGCAAATCTAAACAAAAGATAGATAATATATCTGCCCTTTCTGTCGCAATTGAAAACTTGTTACCATTTAGTTCTGGGGCGACAACAGGCGTTTGGGTCAGACTTTCTAAGCCGCTTTCTTGGATGACAGACAAGACTTGATTGTTTAAGTCTCTTACAGTTGTTTTATCGTCCAAATCACGGATAAGCTGTCGGGCTTGTTGCTCTATCCTGCTTAAGGCCTCAAAGCGTTCTTGTGTTGCTTTCCCGGCAAATGCACCCGTTATGTCAAACTGACCATTGGCAAAAATGTATGAATCTGTATGTGCTATGCAAAATTCATCGATGTTTGCTTTGCAAGTGATTGTCACCACTGAGGGGGATTGAAACGCAGCTCTTGATGGTTTGGCGCGGTCTGGGCTACCTGGCAGAAGTGTGTCGACCCCTGCTACAACAATAATTTCTGGACGGCCATCAATGTGGTTTGAAATTTCCCCGTGCTTCAAGCACTCACGAATATAGCTTTGAATGGCTCTGGGGTTAAAGATGTCGTTTGTGTTTCTGTCACTATCAGATGTTATGGCGTTAATCTTATCATCTGAGTGGGCCCTAGATAGCAGGCTTATCTCGATGTGGTTGGAGGCCAAACCACTTAGAACGTCTTCCATATTAAAGGTTGCGTTGCGTAGGCGTTCAAACTCTGTTGTTTCAGTAAGTTGCTCTTCTTCCATTATTGCGGTTGTCATTATTCTGCCTCTTTCAATTTATTGTGTTGTTTTTTTTATGAAGAGGGGGTTGTAGCAGATTAACTGCAGATGTCAAGGCTACACAGGGTTTATGTAGGGCAAGGGGCTAGCTAACCAAACGTTGTTTTTTGTTTAAAAGTGCGGCGATATGCCCACCGGCTCCGGCTTGCAGGGCCAACCTTACCTGTTGGACTGTTTCAGTCATGGTCTGTTCTTTTGGGTTTGTGCGCCAGTCATATGATTTATTCTGACTGACATTATCAATTTCTCTAACAATATCGCGTATTATTCTATCGCGTGGTGCCACGCAGCGCATACCTTCAAAAGCCCGGCGGACAAACTGTCGACCATAAGGACCCATCTGGGGGCTGGGGTTTTCCCAAACTGCCAATCCAAATTGTGGGTCAAGCCCCAAAGATAGATAAGGTGATTGTTGGAAGTCATTCAAGGCTGCTGTTTCTGTAATGCGTGTGGTCCATGGCCCAGCTATGTGCTCGTAACTGGCAACAACGCTAAGCATGTTTTGAAGGGTTGGTAGCAAATGAAGATGCGCATGATCCACGCAGGCACCCGCTTTAAAGTCCAAAGCATGTTCTGGGGCAGAAGAAATGCAAGAATTTGCAGCAATGGCCCCGTGCTCTGCAATGAAGAAATTGCACCCCAAAGCCGGGCGAAAGACGTCCCGCAATACACCGCAAAAAGTATAAGCTAAATCAATTGCCTCTGTTAATAGGGGGGCGGGCATTTGTGCAAAGGATGTATAGTTTTCTTCGGGTATCATCAAGCAATGGCCCAGTTCTAGTGCGCCTACACTGGTTGTGAAAACTACTTCTTGCCCGTCTGAAAGCGTCTCTCTCCAAATTTCGCGCCAAGAGGTCTCTCCCTCTGGGCCAAAGAATTCTTGTTCAAATGTTAAGTGTAAACTTTCTTGAAGATTTTTGGCGCTCATCTTATTTTTCTTTCTTAACGTGCAAGGGCCATAGTTTCTGCATCAGGATATATGTATACGATCCAGACCAGGCGATCATAATTAGGCCAACCAAAGCTTCCACCCCCGTAATCAGGCGAATGGCACCAGTGGGAAAGACATCGCCCAAGCCAAGGGATGTATAAGATGTAACGGAAAAGTAAATATAATCAGTGGCATGGAAGGCCAGCTCACCGGCAAAGCCGCCGATATTTAGCTCTATATCCATAATGTAATAGCCAATGGCAAATAGCCATACTTCAACGGTATGGGCCAGAAAAAGCATACAAATAGCGACCAAAATCTTAAAGCGGGGGTGGCCGTTAATGCTTTCTACTACTATGCTGCTCAATCGAAGGGCTTCGTAATGGATGAAAATGGTTGCAACCACTAAGATTGTAGCCGGAATCATGGCCTCGACAAAATGCAGGTAAAATAACTCGTGCACTGTTGACTTCTCCTTTTGTAGAAGTTATAACCGCATCTCTTTGAAAAGGAAAGAGACCCCTTAACGGGTAATATAGAGAGAGAAAAATGAAAAGAACATTTCAACCCAGTAACCTAGTTCGCGCCCGTCGTCACGGCTTTCGTAGCCGCATGGCCACAAAAAACGGCCGTCAGGTTCTTAACCGTCGTCGTACAAAGGGCCGTAAAAGCCTGTCTGCCTAGTAGCGCAGCCAAAGGCTTGAGCGCGTTACCATTGTGAGAGAGAAAGCTTTCCTCACACATTCTTTCAAAGATGGATCAAACTGTACGCCACGGCTTTTACAGCTGACACAGCGGGCAGATTTTCTTACCATTCAGAAAAAACATAAAAAACAGGTCACCCAGGGCATGATCGTGCAGATGCACTATCGCGCAGAAATTGAAAGTTATGATGGCCTGCCCAGAGTTGGGTTTACAGCCAGCCGCCGGGTTGGTGGTGCCGTAAAGCGGAATCGTGCAAAACGCCGGATGAGAGAGCTGGTACGGCGCCACGCAGTGCACTTTGATAAACAGGGCTGCGATTTTGTCTTGATTGCGCGGCCTGACATTCTAAACTTGCCCTTTCATCAATTGGAGACAGACCTAGTCAAATGCTTTTCCTCGCTTTAAAACTGAAAGAGATAGCCCGCGCTGCATTGATTGGGGTGCTCAGCTTGCCTGTTTATGGGTATCGGTTGTTTGTTTCGCCGTTTATGGCAGCGAATTGCCGGTTTCAGCCAACGTGTTCAGCTTATGCATTGGAAGCACTTGCCACACAAGGACCTGTAAAGGGTGGCTGGCTGGCTATAAGAAGGATTGGGAAATGCCATCCGTGGGGCAGGCAAGGGTTTGATCCCGTGCCACGGTTGCCAAAGAAACATTAAAAGAATTAAACGATAAAGAAACTTAAGGGATTTTCATGACACCTGATACGGACGAACAGAAAAGATTAATTTTGGTAGTGGTTTTGGCTATGGCGGTGCTGGGAATATTCCAGTATTTCTACAGCCCTGCGCCCCAGCCTCAACCCGCTCCAATGATGGCGGAAGAAGGTATGGAAGATTCAATCGCCCCCAATATTGATATTCCCGATATTGCGGTTGAACCCAAAACAAGAGAAGAAGTAATCGCTGCTGCCCCCCGTTTGGCTATCCAAGGCCCCAAGGTGTATGGATCCATCAACCTGAAGGGCGCCCGATTGGATGATTTAATACTTCGCAATTATCGCACCCAGTTGGCAGAAGATTCCAACAACATCACGTTGCTTTCCCCTTCCAGCTTTAGTCAGTCATTCTTTACAGAGTTTAACTGGGTTGCAGCAGACAAAAATTTAAACTTGCCAGACAAAAATACTGTTTGGACTGTTGTTGGAAATGATTTCTTAACACCTTCCCAGCCTGTCACATTGCGATACGATGGTGGTCAGGGGGTGGTGTTTGAGCAAACTTTCTCGCTGGATGATGATTACCTAGTGACTGTTGACCAGCACGTGATAAATAATACTGGTAATGCCGTTGTTGTTTATCCTTATGGGTTGGTTTCCTTGGCTGGCGGTGATGTAGAGCTAAGCGCTATTGAGGACCGGCTTGTTCATCGCGGCCCTATTGGGTATTTCAATCAAGAATTACAGGAAGTTGACTTTGCTGAACTAACAGAAGACGGCAACCGTCAATGGCAAGCCCAAGGTGGCTGGCTGGGTATGACAGATAAATACTGGATTGCTGCTTTAATTCCTGATCAGTCAAAAAACATCACAATTGATTTCAGTTCCAAGAAAAGATTGTCTGGTGACTTGTTCCAGGTGAACTTTTCTACCGAAGCTATGACAATTCAGGCTAACAGCAAAGGTACGTTGACAAGCCATGTCTTTGCCGGGGCCAAAGAATTAAACTTGCTGGAACAATATACAGAAGAGCTTGGCGTTCCCCATTTTGATTTAGCAGTGGATTTTGGGTGGTTCTATTTCCTGACCAAGCCGTTCTTTATTGCGCTGGACTTTTTGTATGGCCTGTTCGGCAACTTTGGGGTGGCCATTATTTTGCTGACAGTATTCATCAAGGTATTGTTCTTGCCCCTGGCAAACAAATCTTATCGTTCCATGAACCGCATGAAAGAATTGCAGCCGCGCATGAAAGAACTGCGTGAAACGTACAAGGAAGACCCTGTCCGTTTGCAGCAAGAAATGATGGCAATGTACAAGAAGGAAAAGGTGAACCCTGCATCTGGTTGCTTGCCGATTTTTGTGCAGATCCCCGTGTTCTTTGCCCTTTATAAAGTTTTGTACGTCAGCATTGAAATGCGTCATAAGCCTTTCTTTGGTTGGGTGCAAGATTTGTCAGCGCCAGACCCAACAAGTGTGTTGAATTTATTTGGATTGCTGCCTTATGATTCGCCAGAGATGCTTTCATTCTTTGCTATCGGGGCGTGGCCCTTGCTGATGGGCTTTGCCATGTTCTTGCAGCAGCGCTTGAATCCGGCACCGGTAGATAAAACGCAAGCCCAAATCTTTATGCTGATGCCTATTGTTTTCACGTTTATGTTGGCAAATTTCCCAGCGGGTCTTGTGATTTACTGGACAACCAATAATTTCTTGTCCATTGCCCAACAGCGGTACATTCGTCGTCATGACCCTGAAACAATGCGTCTGGCAAAGCGTAATGCCCAGCGTGAAGCGGCAGATAAGAAATAGGGCGGAGGGCTGTTGAGTGAATCCGGATAAGTTTTTTCAGCAGCCTTGCGATTTTGTCTACGCATCGCAAAAGCCTGATCAGTTACCCAAAGAACGGCTGCCAGAAGTTGCGTTTGCCGGTCGGTCTAATGTGGGGAAATCATCACTGCTAAATGCTTTGGTAAGGCGAAAATCTTTGGCGCGTACATCTAACACGCCAGGGCGTACCCAGCAGATTAATTTTTTTGATTTGGCCAATAAGCTTACCTTGGTGGATTTGCCGGGATATGGGTATGCCAAAGTTTCCAAGGATCAGCGCAATTTATGGGAAAAACTGATGAGCAAGTACTTCGAATCTCGCGGTACTTTAAAGCGTGTGTGCTTGCTGATTGATGCCCGCCACCCCGTTAAGCCATCTGACCGGGAAATGATGGAATTTCTAGATACTTTTGCTGTTCCGTATGTGTGCGTGCTCACCAAATCTGATGCTGCAAAGGTCAAAGAATTGGAAAAGAACGTCGCTATTTTGCGGGATGTTTTATCTGACCACCCCGCCGCTTTTCCAGATTTACTGATGACTAGTTCGCGCAAGAAAAAGGGCTTAACAGATTTGCGAAAGCACATCCAAGATTTGGTTGTTTCTTAAAGGGAAATATGCTATAAAGTAGAGCTATGACAACTAGAATGATGCGCAAATTTGGGGTAGAAAATGAGTTGGTGAATATTAGCACCTCTAGAGTATCCAGTATTCTTTCTGAATTGGGTAGCGATGTTTACGTTCGTGATGGGGATGGTATAGAAGAAAGACAGCAACGCAAGGAATGGCTTGTTCATCAAGAGATTTGCGTTGCAGGGAATCATCCGTTTATTAGCACAGAGGTTGTTACCCCGGTTTTGGAACCTGGGAAAGGCCGTCGGGATTTACTGCGAGTGGCAAGCGCTCTTCTCAAAAGTGGGGCAGCCGCAAACCCAGAAGGCGCTGGCCTTCATGTTCATATTGGGGTGGAGGATTTAAAAAAAGACCCAGAAAGGCTTTTGGTTGTTGTTAAGGCGCTTTACAAACTTTTCTTGAAATACGAACCTGCTATTGATCTTCTGATTCCAGAAAGCAGGCGGGGAAATCAAAATACAGATGCACGCAGCTATGTGATGCACCAACCAACCTCAGAAGGGCGCATCCATTTTATTGAGGGGCAATTCAGCAAAATTGATCGAGCCGCAGACGTACAGAGTTTTGATACAGATCAGTATTTGATTGAACCTGTTGAAAGAGCAAGCAAGTTAAATGTGCTTCCTGCTCTTGGCAAGCACGGGACAGTTGAATTTAGAATGCAGGGCGCAACGTTGGACCTTACCTTGCTAAAATACTGGCCGGTTTTTTGTGATCGGTTTGTGCACCTGGCTGAAAAGTTGGCCGATGGTGATAAATCATTAGATCACCTGTTGGATTTGGATTCTCAGAAATTACCAAAGCAAGATTTGAGAGAACTTCTGTCTGCGATGAATACGCCACGGCTTGAAAATTATATGCTTAGACATGCAGGGCTGATATCTGAGCTTGATAAGCAGAAATTCCGTAAGTTTCGCAATAACCAACGCGTTGCTTAATATTCTACTTTTACAAAATACAGGCCGGCTGAAGGGGCTGTGGGCCCAGCTTGCTTTCGGTCTTTGGCATCCAAAATGCGCTTAACATCGGCGGGCGCCCACTTGCCCTGACCCACGTGGACGAGCGTGCCTGTTAAATTCCGCACCATATGGTGCAGGAAAGATTGCGCCTCTACATGAATTAGAATCATTTCCCCCTCTGTCTTGATATCTAATATATCAATCGTTCGGATGGGGGAGTCAGCCTGGCATTCAGAAGACCGGAAACTGGTGAAATCGTGCTTTCCCAACAGGTGATTTGCAGCTTCCCGCATGGCGGCAAGATCCAGCGGCTTGCGAATATGCCAAACTCTATCCTTATACAAGGGGGATGTGGGGACCCGGTTCAGGATTTTATAGACATATGATCTTTTCTTGGCGGAAAAACGGGCATGAAAGTCATCTGCCACTTTTTGCGCAGATACAATGCTGATTTGCTTATCACGTAGATAATGGCTAAGCGCTGTGCGGATGGTATCTGTTTCCAGCTGCTTATTGCTGTCAAAATGTGCGCATTGCCCAAAGGCATGAACGCCAGTATCGGTGCGTCCGGCAACATGCAGGCGCACATCTTGTTGACAGAAATCCTGGATGGCTTCTTCCACTTCTGTTTGTACACTTGGCCCGTTAATTTGGCGCTGCCACCCAACATAGGGGGTGCCGTCATATTCAATGGTTAGAAGATATCTAGGCATCGGTCAGGGAAACTCCCGCTGGAATGGGGTAACCACGCAGCAGCGCATCGGCATCCATGGCATCTTTCCCGGGGCGCTGCAATGTTTCCAGCTTCAAGGCTTTGTCACCGCAGGCCACAACCAAATCATCAGATAAAGTGGTGCCAGCTTGGCCGTTCTGGTCAATGATGCAGGCGCGATGAACTTTGATCTTTTCCCCGTTGTATGAAAAATGTGTTCCTGGCCACGGATGAAAGGCGCGAATTTTACGCTCTAACATCTCAGCAGATTCTGACCAATCTAAAGCACTTTCTTGCTTTGATAATTTCTTGGCATAGGTAACCCCATCCCCTGGTTGGCGGGTGGGGGAAAGCGTTTCAAATGTGTTCATGGCCTGTACAATCATTTCGCCACCCATCGCGGCCAATTGATCATGCAGCGCTGCTCCTGTTGTCTTTGCTGTAATGGGGGCAGATTTTCCCATCAGCATATCGCCGGTATCCAGCCCTTCATCCATTTGCATAATGGTAATGCCAGATTCTGTATCCCCCACTTCAATCGCCCTGTGGATGGGGGCGGCGCCGCGCCAACGTGGCAGCAGCGATGCATGGATATTTACACATCCCAGCTTTGGGGTATCCAAAATCTCTTTGGGTAAAATCAGGCCATAGGCAGCCACCACAGCAATATCCAAGTTGTGGTCCTTGAAAAGCTGAACATCATCAGTGGACTTAAAGTTCAATGGTGTAAAAACAGGAATATTATGCTCTTCAGCCAATAAATGGACGGCAGATTTTTGCAAGGCATGGCCACGGCCAGCAGGGCGTGGGGGCTGAGAATAAACAACACTGATTTCATGATCAGATGTCAGCAGTGCTTTCAAGGCAGTTGCCGCAAAATCAGGCGTGCCCATAAAACCAATTTTATAGGGCATGGTCCGCATCCTGATTTAAAGACTGCAAAATCTTTTTATATTTTCGCAACAGGGAAGACCGCCTTAGCCGAGACAGGTGGTCAATAAATAAAACGCCATTCAAGTGATCAATTTCATGCTGCACACATGTGGCCAGCAGGCCATCTGCTTCCAAAACTTGCTCATCCCCTCTTTCATCCAGGTATTTCACTTTAACGGCAGCTGGGCGTTCCACATCACCAGCGATACCGGGCAAGGATAAGCACCCCTCATCATATGTATTTACTTCTTCTGATTCCCAAATCACCTCAGGGTTAATCAATTTAAAGGCTGTTCCCTCGTTCTTGCTGTCCTCGCGGTCATCACGGTCTACATTCATGACCAGAAATCTTTGGTTAATACCAATCTGGGGAGCGGCCAACCCAATGCCAGGGGCGTCATACATTGTTTCTAGCATGTCATCCAGTATAGCGCGCAGCTCATCAGTAATGTCTGCGACAGGGGTGCACATTTCACGCAGGACATCATGGGGGTGCAGAACGATTTTACGAACAGTCATTGTGGTTATCTCTTTTTCAGAACTTCGGCCTTCACAAGGGGTGTTTCATCCTTTAGTGTATCAGCATGGAAGTTGCAATTATTTTACTCGGCGTTGTGGTTCTTGTTTTGCTGGGCGGCCTGTTTTATGTGCTGCGCCAACAAAAGGATCCATCAGCACAATACGAAAATCAAGCAAAACTGCAAGTGCTGACTGATCATATTCATCGGTTGCAAACTAGCATGAGCGAGCAATTACAAACGCAAGAGCGGGAAATCAGCAAAAAGCTGGAAGAACGCCTGGCAGATGTTTCGCAAAAAGTGGGCTTGGGGTTACAGGAAAACTTTAAAGAAACACAAAAGAATTTAAGCACCTTGCAGGAGCGTCTGGCTGTGATTGATACGGCCCAAAAGAACATTACACAGCTATCCACCCAAATGGTCAGCCTGCAGGATATTCTGGCAAGTAAAGATAAGCGCGGGGTTTTTGGCGAAGTTCAATTGAAGGACATTGTGGAAACAGTGCTTGCCCCCAACATGTTTGAATTCCAAACCAAGCTTTCAAACAACACAACGCCGGATTGTTTGATCAAGTTGCCCAACCCGCCTGGCCCCATTGTGGTGGATTCCAAGTTTCCTTTGTCTGGGTACGAACAGTTAATCGCCGCCCAAAATGATCATGAGAAAAAAGCGGCAGTGTCTGTTTTTAAAACCTCAATGAAAAAGCATATCAAGGATATCTCTAGCAAATATATCATTCCTGGTGAAACGGCAGATTCTGCATTGATGTTTTTGCCATCGGAATCCGTTTATGCTGAACTATATGCCAATTATTCTGATGTTGTAGAGGAGGCATTCCGTGCCAAAGTTTGGATTGTTTCACCCACCACATTGATGGCAACGTTAAATACGGTGCGCGCGGTGGTGCGTGATGCCAAAATGCAGGAACAAGCTGGTGTGATTCTGAAGGAAGTGATGGAAATCTCCAAAGATGTCACGCGCCTTGATACCCGGGTAGAGGATTTGCAGCGCCATTTTGATCAAGCGTCTCGCGATGTTGAGAAAATCCGAACATCTACCACAAAAATTGTCAATCGATCAGAGCGTTTGGATAATTTGCAGCTGGAAGAAATGGAAGATGACATCACTAAAGAGCTGTCATTACAGACCCCTAATCCAGCCCTTTCCAATAAACTAACAGGCACGTGATAATTCGTTTTCCAAACCTTGTGTTTTGGGATAAATTTTGGGTATGACACCTGCCGCCATTTTCATGATTGTTCTATCCGTTCTGGTTATTCTGGTTGTAATCGCCGGGGTTAAATCCGTGCCACAAGGGTATGAATGGACGGTGGAGCGTTTTGGCCGGTATACACGCACATTACGGCCTGGGTTGAACATTATTTTACCCTTCTTGGATCGGGTAGGGTACAAGATCAGCGTGATGGAAACAGTGCTGGATGTCCCATCCCAGGAAGTTATCACAAAAGACAACGCCATGGTTGCTGTGGATGGGGTTGTGTTCTTTCAGGTGCTGGATTCATCCAAGGCTGCCTATGAAGTTAATAATCTGTCCAACGCCATTTTGAATTTGGTGATGACCAATATCAGAACGGTGATGGGATCCATGGACTTGGACGAACTTTTGTCCCAGCGCGATACCATCAACACCCAGCTGATGATTGTAATTGATGAAGCCACATCACCTTGGGGGGTGAAAATCACCCGGATTGAGATTAAAGATATTACACCGCCCCGTGATTTGGTGGATGCCATGGCCCGTCAAATGAAAGCGGAGCGGGACAAGCGTGCTCAGATTCTGGATGCGGAAGGGGACAGGCAGGCTGCTGTCTTGAAAGCAGAGGGAATGAAGCAAGCCGCTGTACTGGAAGCAGAGGGCCGCCGCGAAGCTGCTTTCCGCGATGCCGAAGCCCGCGAAAGAGAAGCAGAGGCAGAAGCCCACGCAGTGAATGCACTGGGCCAGTCTGCTGCAGGCAGCCATCCACAGGCCATTACATACTTTATCGCGCAAAAATACATTTCGGCTTTGGCCGAGATTGGATCTGGGAACAACAATAAAACCATCTTCATGCCGTATGAGGCAACTGGGCTGCTAAGCACTTTGGGTGGGTTGGCTCAATTGGGTGGTGATATGGTTAAGTCTTCTGGTGTTGATATGCCTGCCTCTATGCCGGAACCTTTAACCGCCGGAGCCAAGATGCCCCCGGTTCCACCGGACTTCCCGAATGATCTTTCCACCGAGTAAAACATTGTATAAGGTTTCTGTATGACATATTGGATTTGGCTTGTTCTGGGTGGCGCCCTGATGGTAACCGAGGTTTTTATGCCCACCTTTGTTATGCTGTGGTTTGGAACAGCAGCTTTGGTTGTTGGCGGAATTATGGCTTTTGTGCCAGACCTTGCCATTGAAATTCAGATCTTTATTTTTTCTGTCATTGCTTTGGTTTCTGTTTTTGTATGGCGTTTGTGGGGGCGGCATTTTTGGACAGGGCCCAAACAACACTTAAATGCTCGCGCCCAAGAGCTGGTTGGCACAACGCACCGGTTGCTGTACCCCATTACAGAAGGCCGTGGCCGATTAATGCATCATGGGATTTTGTGGTCTTTGAATTGTGAGGTTGATATACCTGCCGATGCAGAAATTTATATCCGCGCCATAGAAGGCAGTACTTTGCTGGTAGAACCTGCCCAAAAGACAGAGCCAGTTTTGCAGGAGGAATCGCAAGACCCCCCATCAACAAATGGGTCTACTATGGGAATGTTGTTCTAAAAAGGTCTCCGGCTGGAAAGGGCAGCGGTTAGGGTGCCGTCATCCAGATAGTCCAGCTCCCCGCCCATGGGGACCCCGTGGGCCAGGCGTGTGATTGTTAAATCTGTATGCTTTAGTTTTTCTGTCAAATAATGTGCGGTGGTTTGCCCGTCTACGGTGGCGTTGGTGGCCAGAATAATTTCTCGCACATTGTTTTCGGGCTTTGTTCTGTCAAACAGGCTGCCAAAATTTAAATCATCTGGGCCGATGCCGTCCAGGGCTGATAAGGTTCCCCCCAGTACATGGTATTGTCCTTGATATGTATGGGTGCGCTCTATGGCCCAAAGATCTGCCACTTCCTCTACCACGCACAAGGTGGCTTGGTCGCGGCTGTTGTCCTGGCAAATACCGCAAGGGTTGGTGACATCCAAATTCCCACACGCCCCACAGGTGACAATTTGGGTGGCCGTTGTTTGTAATGAATCAACCAATGGCTCCATAATTTCTTGCTTGTTCTTCAACAAGTGCAGCGCTGCCCGCCGGGCAGAGCGCGGGCCCAAACCAGGAAGCTTGGACAGATATTGGATCAGGGTTTCTAAAGAATCAGTTGTCATCAGGCGTTGCCTTAGAATGGCATGTTAAAGCCAGGGGGAAGCTGCATGCCTTGGGTAACTTGGCCCATTTTTTCAGCCACTTCTGTTTCCACTTTGCCTTTACCATCGTTAAAAGCGGCGACGATTAAATCTTCCAGCATTTCAACATCGTTGGGGTCAACGGCATCTTTGTCCAGCTTCAGGCCAGTCATCTCGCCTTTGCCGTTCAAGATAACGGTGACCATACCGCCGCCGGCGGTGCCTTCAATTGTCAGATCTACAAGGCCTTCTTGCATTTCTTGCATTTTCTTTTGCATTTCTTGGGCTTGTTGCATAATTTTTCCAAGGTTCATTGGTGTGTCTCCTCTTAATTTCTTTACTCAGATTTTGGGGTAATTTTCAAAATTTTTGCACTGGGAAAACTGCTTAACAGCTCCTGCATGACGGGTGTTTCTTTGATGCTATTCTCTAAACTTGCATAGGCTTCAGCCTCTTGCGTGGCAACAGTCTTCGCACCTTCTTCCTTAGAAATGCTGACAACCCAACGTTCGTCTGTCCACTCTTTCAACAGTTGGCCCAAGCGCTGTGGTACAGAAGCTTGTGCCGCATCGGTCATGCGCAGTTCAATTAAACCTTTTTCAAATTTCACCAAATGTACATCGTGCTTCAGATGATTCAGCAGCAGCATTTCTTTTTTCTGCTCTACCAGATGGATAACATCCTGGAAGTTGTTGAGGGAAATATGCTGCGCTTCAATTTCCTGTGGGGCGCTTTCCGCCACGTGATGCATGGTCGGTTGTGGGGCAACAGCTAAAGCTGTGGCTGTTGTTCCAGCTGTTGCTGGTCCAGTGTTTGCGGGTTGTGGCGCTGGCGTTGCAGTTGGCGCCTGTTGAGCAGCCGGCATTGGTGCAGCAGGCTGCGGCATCGCTGGATTCGTAGGCGCTGTTGGTGCATTTGATGATCCCAAAGAATTTACCACTTCTTGTGGGGTTGGTAATGTGGCCATATAACAAAAACGCACCAAAATCATCTCTGCTGCTTGCAAGGGGCGGGGGGCCGTTTGTACTTCTTGAATTGCTTTCATCAGTAATTGCCAGGCGCGGCCAATCATTCCCATCGATAGTTTTTCTGCCATGGCGGTTCCGCGGGTGACATCTGTTTCACTGCCTGTTTTGGTTGCAGAATCTGGTGTCACTTTCAGGCGGGTTAGCCAATGCACCATATCCAGCAAATCCTGCATCACCATCAGGGGGTCCCCCCCATTGGTGTACAGGGTATTCAGTACGTCAATCGCTTTGGGGGTGTCCCCGGCAAAGCAGGCGTCCATCAAGTCGTAAATTTGGTTTTTATCGACCAAGCCCAGCATTTCTTCCACCGCAGCGAAAGTAATTTCCTTCTGGCTGACGGCTAAGGCCTGGTCCAGTAATGACAGCGCATCACGCACAGATCCATCAGCAGCTTTGGCGATGGCAAGGGCTGCATCTTCATTTATTTTGCCGCCTTCAAGATCAGTAATCTTGATGATGTGTTGTTGCAAAACGTCTGCCTCGACACGGCGTAAATCAAAACGTTGGCAGCGGGACAGAACCGTCACGGGGACCTTGCGAATTTCTGTGGTGGCGAAGATAAATTTCACGTGCTCTGGGGGTTCTTCCAGCGTTTTTAGCAGGGCATTAAATGCTGCTGTTGAAAGCATGTGCACTTCATCAATAATATAGATTTTGTACTTGGCTTGGGCTGGTTTGTATTGAACTGTTTCAATGATTTCACGGATATCACCCACCCCGGTGCGGCTGGCAGCATCCATTTCCAAAACGTCCACATGGCGGCCCTGTTCAATGGCTTGAACGATGTCATCATCTGGGTTTGGGGCCAGTGTTGGCGGGCCATTGCCTGTTTCATCTTTTCCGTTCAGGCATTTGGCGATAATACGTGCGGTAGATGTTTTTCCAATTCCCCGTACGCCCGTTAGAATATAGGCATGAGCCAGCCGATCATTTTCAATGGCATTGGTCAGTGTACGTACCAAAATATCTTGGCCAATTAAATCTTCAAATGTTTTGGGGCGGTATTTACGGGCGAGAACCTGATATTCTTTTTTTGTGTCGGTCATGGTGTGTTGGTTCTATACCCTTGAGTCTTGTTGGTTTTTTCTTTGAGTGGAGACTGACGGTGATGACCCGGAGCAAAACTCGCTACGGCTGCTTCCTTCCAGATCTGACCGGGTTCACAAACTGTCCGTCCATCTGTCAGCCTCCGCTTATATATGTAGCGTAGATGTGACGGTTTCTCAAGACTCTTTCTTACATAAAACGAAGGTTGTTTCGTTATCCCCTTGGTCGCGGATGTTAGCGTCCAGAATCGTCAATCCATAAAGCTCTGCTGCTTTGGCTGATGCAATGGCAGCGATGGTGGGATCATTTTCGTTTGCAACTTTTTGGGCGCCACCAGCAGTATCCCCAACATCTTTAATCAGAAAGCCATGACGTTTCAAATTATCACGACATTGCTTCAGTGCCTGGCGATGGGACCAGACTTCTGTAACCATAGCTAAGGAGCTATTTTGAGGTGCCATTAGTTTATGGTCGATGGCTAGGGCGCGTTCTTCTGCCGGGGTGATTTTATATTCTTCCAGCAACTCTTGTACGCCCTCTACAGCGCCGACAGAGGAGTTGCGGATAGGAAGGATAGCTTTGTTCACTTCCCCTGCCTTAAAGGCATCCAGAACAGCGTGGAAAGATTCAAATCCCACCGCCTCATAGGCAGGCAGCCACAGCTCACACATCTCATGGGAATAGGCGCCGGGAATGCCTTGGTATCCTACTTTTAGAATCATTGTTGAAAGCCTCTTTACATACAAGGTTATTGAAAACCAAGGGGTATAGTTCATAACTATACCCCTGATGTAAAGATTTTTCTAATGCTGTTGTATCATGTTCCTAGCGGCGTGCCGGCAAGGATTGTTTGCCGCCTGCTGGCTGCTGTTGCGTGTTATTTGATCTATTGTGTTTAATGCTTACTTGTGTGCGCGTACCAACGGCTGGGACAGGCTCAAGACCAAACCCGGCCCTGACATAATTGTTCACAGCGTCTGCGCTGAATTTTTCTTTATCTTCTGCACTTGAAAAACGGGACAAAGATTTAACACCGTCTTTGAACTCTTCAAGTAACGCATCATTTAGGGCTTGGTCTTGAAGAATGGCGCAGTTGTCATGCTGATTCCCATGCAGAACATCATCTACATATGTTCCAATAGATCTGCAGGTGTCATCAAATAGCCCATTTGATGTCCACCCAATGGCGTGGGGTTCAAAGGGAGCATCGTTGGTACCTTCCAAGTCTGTTCCTCTCCACTCTTGCATGCTAAAGAAGCCGTCGGTTGATTTAAATAACCTGTCATGGGTGTCATAGCTAGGGTTCAAGTAGATGTTTGCGCTGATATCCAAGGCGTCTCTTTCCATAATATCTGCATATCTTCCAATAACATTGTAAATCACTTTGTGGTTTGTTCTTGGCTCATCATCATTGGTGTATGTTATGTATGTATCATCTGCATTTGGCACATGGAAAACATTGTTTTTTAGAATTGTTTTCTCGTACTCTGGGCGATCTATTACTGTGTTGCTTAATGCCAGTTTCATGGCATTTATGCCTAACCCAGGGCCGTTCAGCTCTGTGATGTCAGGGTTGCTGAACAAATTCTGCTGCATATCTAGTTGGCAATGATCCCCCAGATACGCTGTGTTGCAGATAGACCCTTCGACAAACTTTTTCATCAAGGCTATAACATTGCCGGTGTAGTGGGCATACCCACCGCGGTGGTAAATCCCCACCTTGGCAAGTGCACCAGGGGTTTGGGCGGTCATATCACGTCCTTCAATAAGCAGGTTATTTTTAACCAATCCTTTGAAATCTCTGAAGCCTTCTGCGCTTTTGCTGGCCATAACCAATTGGGAGGAGTTTTGGCTGAACAGGTTGTTCATGGCTATCCCATTAGATCTCATCTGCATACCAGCTGCGGCATTCCCAATAATAGAATTATTTATTACAGTTGCTGGGTCTGAATTATATTGGATATATAATCCTTGGTTAAAGGTTGTTGGCGGTGCCTCTGAATTATCATCCAACTCAAGGTATCCATTATCAATAACGGCGTTTCCTTCTACATGCAGCTTGAATGTTTTGCTCGCAAAGAAAGCCCCTTGTGAGTGCCCACTATCATTGGCAGCATCATTCAGGGTATTATTCAGAAACAGAACATTCTCATAAGATCTCGTTTCTATGGGTCTGTTTTCGCATGACCCAAGGGGGTCTGGTTCTTCATCTGTACTGCTATCCCTGCACGTGGCCTGAATTACCACATTCGTTTTAAATCCTGAAAATTTATTGTCATGTATGGAAATATTTCTTCCATTCCCAAGGGCCCTAACGCCATTTGCGTTGTTGGTTGCAAGGGGGGGTACGGTAAACTCTAGCCCAGATAGAACAAAGTCGTGATAGACCTCTGCGCGTGGGTCATAGGCGGAATATCCCACCCCTTTTTTGACTAAAGGGCGCGGCTGTGAAATATCACCATAAGCCGTGTAAACATCTGGATTCAGGATATCTTTTCCGTTTGATCTCCAGTTCCCAATGTTTTCGTCCCATACATCGCCACGTTTTAGAACCACCCAATCAGCCAACTCATCTCTTAATAAATCTTTGGCCTCTGATATTGTTTTAAGGGGGGTATCAGCAGAAAGCCCATCATTGCTATCTGCACCGTCTGATGCGCTGACAAAAATAATTTTGGCGTCCAGTGGGTCGGGGCAAACAAAGACTTTATTGGCGTTTGGTACGGGATAAATTCCAGCATCTTCAAGGCCAGGGCATGGCAGGCTTATTGTTTGTGGGGCTTGTAAATTTTTGCCAAGATTAAGTGTTGCTGTTTGTAAGGCTTGCGCGGGAACAGTATTTACTGCTCCAAAAGCCAAAACCAGAAATAGAAAATACGCACGCTTTAATACACTGATCATAATTACCCACCTATTATTTTTGTATATTGCAATAATATTACACTATTGTTAATGAAAATGCAATTTTATATCCAAATTGACGCATTCTTGGGTTGCAGTTGTGTGTATTTACCCAGAGTGTGCCTCAGGAGAGGCAGATGGCAGTGTTTTCAGAAGATTTACGAAATTAAATGTTTTCAATTCCCCTTCAACAGACTATTTTAGATGAAGATTGCACCTTAATTATAAAAAGTTTTTGCCTTATGTCTCTTGAATTTAACAAAGCTGCCGCCGCCATTTTATTGACAGGAATTGTGGTTATGGGCAGCGGGATGATTGCAGATACCCTTATTCATGAAAAGAAGTTAGAGAAAAGCGCGTATACCGTTGAAGGTGTTGAACAGCCGGCAGGGGCCACTGCTGTTGCTGTTGTTGAAGAGGTGCTACCGCCGATTTCCCCTCTTTTGGCCACGGCTGATGTTGCGGCGGGGCAAGCTGTAACAAAGAAATGTACTGTTTGTCACACTTTTGATAAGGGTGGAGCTAATAAAGTAGGTCCTAACCTTTGGGGTATTGTCAACAAAGCTAAGGCTGCTGATTCTAGTTTTGCATACTCCCAGGCTCTTCAGGATAAGGGTGGGGTATGGACATACGAAAACCTGAACAGCTTTATGCATAAATCCAAGAAGTATGTCCCTGGAACAAAGATGGTTTTTGTTGGTCTGAGGAAAGAAAAAGACCGTGCCAACTTGATTGGGTATTTGCGTACGTTGGCTGATTCCCCAGTCGCTCTTCCATAAAATTAGACCGATGCGTTAGAAGAGGAAAATGCGCGACAGCTTCTTCCTATCCTTTGTTGTAATTCTTGCCTTGTGTTTTCCTGTTAATGTACAGGCGCAGCATGCCTTTTCTTTGCACGGTGACCCCAAATACGGCCCAAGTTTTACCCAATTTGGCTATGTCAATACCGCTGCCCCCAAAGGCGGTAAGATTGTTCTGGCGAAGGAGGGTACTTTTGATAATTTGAATCCCTTTATTCTGAAGGGGACAGCGGCTGCCGGTGCTGGGTACTTATTTGATACATTGATGAAATCATCTTCTGATGAAGCGTCAACACAGTATGGGTTGTTGGCTGAAAGCATAAGTGTTGCACGTAATAAGCGCTCCGTTATGTTTACGTTGCGTGAAAATGCAACATTCCGCGATGGGTCCCCTGTTCAGGCGCGTGATGTGGTGTATACATTCCAAGCCTTAACGACAGAAGGGCACCCTTTTTACAAGGGCTATTATGGGGATGTAGAGCGCGCCACATTGATTGATCGGCGGCGCGTTCGCTTTGAATTTAAGACAGATAAAAACCGTGAATTACCCCTGATTCTGGGGGATATGCCTGTTTTGTCCAAAGATTATTACGAAAAAGTCCCGTTTAATAAGACAACCCTGGTCGCCCCCATGGGGAGTGGGCCTTACAAAATCAGTAATATTGACCCTGGCCGATCTATTACCTATGTACGTGACCCCAATTATTGGGGCAAAGATTTGCCTGTAAATCGGGGGTTCTATAATATTGATGAAATTCGCTTTGATTATTATCGTGACGGTGTTGTGGCCTTTCAGGCGTTTAAGGCAGAAGAATATGACTTTCGCGCAGAAAATGTTTCCAAAAACTGGGCCACGGGGTATGACATTCCTGCTGTACGGCAAGGGCATATTATAAAAGAAGAAGTCTCCCATGAAATTCCCACAGGTATGCAGGCTTTTGTTTACAATGTGCGTCGTTCTGTTTTTCAGGATCCAAAAGTGCGCGAAGCGCTGTCCTATGCGTTTGATTTTGAGTGGTCAAACCGGGTGTTATTTTATGATGCGTATGCCCGCACCAAAAGCTTTTTCTCAAATTCAGAGTTGGCAGCGCGGGACTTACCCTCTCCAGCAGAGTTAGAGCTTCTGGAACCTTTCCGCGAACAATTGCCTGAAGAAGTTTTTACCAAAATTTATGAACCGCCGGTTAGTGATGGGTCGGGCTTTATCCGTCACAACCTGAAGAAGGCGCAAGCCCTGCTGAAAGAAGCCGGCTGGACGTATAATGAAGCAGAAGGCGTTTTGATGGATGCATCGGGTCAGGCCCTCAGCTTTGAAATTCTGCTCAATAACCCCTTGATTGAACGATTAACCCTGCCTTTTGTCAAAAATATGAAACGGCTGGGTGCCAAGGTTGTTGTTCGGCGTGTGGATGCATCTCAATACATTGAACGGTTAAAAGATTTTGATTATGACATGACGGTTATTGTTTTTGCGCAGTCTGTGTCCCCTGGAAATGAACAACGCAGCTATTGGGGGTCTTACAATGCCGATGTCAAAGGCAGCCGCAATTATATTGGCATTCAAAGCCCTGTCATTGATGACATTATTGAAATGATCATCAACGCGCCCAACCGCCAGTCCTTGATTGACCGCACCCGTGCGCTGGACCGTATTTTATTGTGGGGCCATTATGTTATCCCTCAATTGCATATTCGCAAACATCGTTTGGCGTATCGTGATAAATTTGGCCGTCCAGATGTTTTACCAAAGTATAGCCATGGCTTCCCTGATACATGGTGGGTAGATACAGATAAAGAAGCTGCCTTGGCGGCAGATACCCTTTCCGAAGAGCCGGGATCTTCTATGGATTGGAACAAAGGAATTTTTATTGCCTTTTGCTTGTTTATCATGGGGTGGGTTATAATCAGGAAACACAAAAGATAGGATAAATTGACATATGGCTTCTTATATTCTGCGCCGTCTTCTGTTGATGATTCCAACGATTCTGGGCATTATGGTGCTGAATTTTGTGATTGTTCAGGCCGCCCCCGGTGGCCCTGTTGAACGTTTGGTGGCGCAGTTAACCGGGCAAGACTTTGGCGCAACAGCTACCATCAGTGGTGGCGGGGCAGAAACCACAGTTTCCAATGATGCCCAGGCCCGCAGTCGCGCGGAAAAGGGGTTGGACCCTGCTTTGCTGAAAGAAATTGAACAGCTTTATGGGTTTGATAAAAGCCCAGCAGAACGCTTTTTTATTATGATGGGTCAGTACTTGACCTTTGATTTTGGCAGCAGTTTTTATTCTGACCGTGAAGTGGTGGATCTGGTGTTGGATAAACTGCCCGTTTCTATTTCGTTGGGGTTGTGGACCACATTACTTGTGTACTTTATTTCTATTCCATTGGGTATTCGTAAAGCCGTGCGTGATGGGTCCCAGTTTGATTTGGTCAGTAGTTTTATCGTGATTGTTGGTTATGCTATTCCAAACTTCTTGTTTGCTGTTTTGTTGGTCATTCTTTTTGCCGGCGGCACATTTTTGGATTGGTTCCCACTGCGGGGTTTAACATCTGAGGGGTTCGCTGATATGTCCACGTTTCAGCAGGTTTTGGATTATTTGTGGCATATTACCCTGCCGGTGCTCAGCATGGTTATCAGCGGTTTTGCTAGCTTAACGATGTTGACGAAAAACTCTTTTCTGGATGAAATTGGCAAGCAATATGTGCTGACCGCCAGATCCAAAGGTGTCACAGAAGGCCGAGTTTTGTACGGGCATGTTTTTCGCAACGCCATGTTGATTGTGATTGCAGGATTCCCATCTGCTTTCTTAAGTATCTTTTTTACCGGCGCCATGTTGATCGAGGTGATTTTCTCGTTAGATGGGCTGGGCCTGTTGGGTTTTGAATCTGTCGTTAATCGTGATTATCCAGTGGTGTTTGCCACGCTTTATGTGTTTTCGTTGCTGGGGATGTTTATGGGCCTGATTAGCGATCTTACCTATCGTTTGATTGATCCCCGCATTGATTTTGACAGAAGGGATGTGACGTGATGGTTCTTTCCCCTTTAATGAAGCGTCGTTTAAAAAATTTCTGTGCTAACAAGCGTGGTCTTTACAGTTTATGGATTTTCACTGCACTGTTCTTGCTGACGCTGTTTGCAGAATTTGTCGCCAATGATAAACCCATCTTTGTGTGGTATCAGGGCAGTGCCTATGTGCCGGTGATGCAAACTTATGCCGACACAACTTTTGGCGGAGATTTTGTAACAGAGGCAGATTATAAAGACCCCTATCTGCAGGGAAAGATCAATGAAGATGGTTGGATGCTATGGCCGTTGGTGACATACCACTATGACACCATCAATTATAATTTGGCAGTTCCGGCCCCTGCTGCCCCTTCGTGGGATAATGTGCTGGGCACAGATGATCAGGGACGTGATGTTCTGGCACGGTTAATTTATGGCTTCCGCATTTCTGTTCTATTTGGCTTAACGCTGACAATCTTAAGTTCTGTTGTGGGTATTTTGGCCGGCGCAGTTCAGGGATATTTTGGTGGTTGGGTGGATTTATTGTTTCAGCGCTTTATTGAAATTTGGTCTAGCGTTCATGTGCTGTATGTGCTGATTATTTTGGCCAGTATTGTGGAACCCAGCTTTTGGTGGTTATTGGGCATCATGCTGTTGTTCAGCTGGATGTCTTTGGTGGCTGTGGTCCGGGCAGAATTTTTGCGGGTCCGTAATTTTGAATATATTAAGGCTGCCCAAGTGCTGGGTGTTTCCAACTTTACGATCATGGTTCGTCACATGTTGCCCAATGCCATGGTGGCGACACTGACATTCCTGCCTTTTGTATTAAGTGGGTCTCTGGTCACATTGGCTTCGTTAGACTTTTTGGGTTTTGGGTTGCCGCCGGGGTCAGCCTCGCTAGGGGAGTTGTTGGCCCAAGGGAAAAACAACCTGAATGCCCCGTGGTTGGGAGTGACGTCCTTTTTTGTGTTGGGCCTAATGCTCAGCCTGTTGATCTTTGTGGGGGAAGCTGTGCGCGATGCGTTTGATCCTCGCAGAACGGGGGAAATCTAATGGCTAAAGCAACGTCCCGTATAATTTTAGATGTCAAAAATTTGTCTGTGCACTTTGGGGCAAACAAGGCCGTTAATGATATTTCTTTTGATATAAAATCTGGTGAAACAGTCGCCCTAATTGGTGAAAGTGGGTCTGGGAAATCTGTGTCTGCGCTTGCCATTCTAAAATTGTTGCCAAAATCGGCTGATGTTTCTGGTGACATAATATTTGAAGACATTGAAGTTCACACCCAGACAGAAAGGCAGATGCGCCTCGTTCGTGGTGAAAGAATCGCCATGATTTTTCAAGAACCTATGACCGCTCTAAATCCGCTGCATCGGGTGCAAAAGCAAATTGCTGAAACATTGCAGATTCACAAGAACCTGCACGGCAAGGCCTTGCAGGACAGAATTCTTCAACTGATGGATATGGTAGAGTTGGAAGCGTCCCCGCGGATGTTGAATGCTTATCCGCATGAATTGTCCGGCGGCCAGCGCCAGCGGGTGATGATTGCCATGGCCTTGGCCAATGAGCCTGATTTGCTGATTGCAGATGAACCCACAACCGCGCTGGATGTGACCATTCAGGCAGAAATATTACTATTGTTGAGAAAGCTGCAAAAAGATTTGGGCATGGCCATGCTGTTTATCAGCCATGATTTAAATGTGGTAGAGAAAATGGCCGCCCGTGTTCATGTAATGAAGGCCGGTAAGGTGGTGGAAAAAGGCCGTGTCAAAACTGTTTTTACCAAGCCCAAGCATGCGTACACAAAAAAATTGATCGCTGCCCAACCCAAAGGCAAGGCCAAAGCCTTGGCAGAGGATGCAAGAACCTTGCTGAAAGTTGATAATGCCAAAGTTTGGTACCCTATTCGGGCTGGCTTTTTTGGCAAACCCAAATCTTTTGTCAAGGCAGTGGACGGTGTTTCCTTTACATTGAGGGAGGGTGAAAGCCTTGGTATTGTGGGGGAAAGTGGATCAGGTAAAACCACCTTGGGCTTTGCATTGTTACGTCTAGTGAAATCCCAAGGCCGGATGGAGCTGGAACGCCGGCCGTTGCACCTGTTTGATAAAAAACAAATGCAGTCTGTACGCGCCCAAATCCAAATGGTGTTTCAGGATCCTTTTGGCGCTCTCAGTCCGCGGCTGTCTGTTGGTGACATTGTGGGGGAAGGATTGAAAGTGCATTTCCCCGGCTTAACCCGCATCCAGCGCAATGAAAAAGTTGCTGAATCGCTGAAAGAGGTTGGGTTAAGCGCAGATATGATGGCACGGTATCCCCATGAATTTTCTGGGGGGCAACGTCAGCGCATTGCCATTGCCCGGGCCTTAATTTTAAAGCCGCGTATTTTGGTGCTGGACGAACCAACATCTGCGCTGGATTTGTCGGTCCAAGCCCAGGTCGTGAAGCTGTTGCGTGATCTGCAGCAAAAGCACAATATCAGCTATATCTTTATCAGTCATGATTTGAAAGTGGTGCAAGCATTGGTTCATCGCATGATGGTGCTGAAAGATGGAAAGGTGGTGGAAGAAGGTCCCACGGCCCAAATCTTTAAAGAGCCGTCGACAGATTATACGCGTCAGCTTATTTCCTCGGCCTTTGATTTAAAAGTTGCTTGATTTGTCCTTTTAGGAGATATACAAAAGGGCATGCAAATATATATTCCTTCTAATATTGACGAAAGTTCACCACTTTTAGATAACTTTAGTACGCCAGAAGGCGGCTATGTTCTTGCGCATGAATATTGCGCGCCAGAGTGTTTACATTATCATTCAATGTGGCCAGTTCTGTCTGTAACAGGCCAGGCTGCAACACCGTATACACATAAATCTTTCTATCGGGATGGGCTAACATCGGCAATGCTTGGGGAAGATACAGAAAGTCGGCCTTTGAAGATTTTAATTGCAGGATCTGCAGACCACACCATGGTAGCGATGGTGACTGACCATGTTGCAGAATTAAAAGCTGATGTAGAAATCACTCTTGCAGATAAATGCCGCACGCCTTTGATCAGAAGTGGCTTATTTGCTCAGAGCCGGGGGGTTCCTATTACATTGCTGCAGCTGGATCTTAGCAAGCCAGGTGCTTTCGATGCTAAGAAAGCTAACTTTGATGTTATCTGCTCTGATCTAATCTATGGGTACTTTAGAACCCCAGATGGAAAGCAGGGACTTTTGAACAATTTCTCTAGCTGGTTGAGGCCAGAAGGTACTTTGTTAACCGTTTCGGATTGCAGCTCTATGTTTCGCACTTCTAAATTTAACCTGCCACCAGAGGTGTTGGCACGCCTTCAGGTGGTTGGAGAGGTTGCCAAAGCAACAGTTCCCCCAGAAGATCTTTTAAGTCAAATGTCCTGTATGGTTATTGATAACTTTTGGGATGCAGAGCAAATGGCAGGGATGATTTCTGCAGCAGGGATGACTGTTCAAAAAACTTCAGAGTTGTCTGAAGCGCGGCAGTACCACGCTTTCACAGCAGTAAAAGCGCGGTAATTTATTTTTATTTCCCTAAGCTGCTTGTGGCAGCACAGTTTGTTCGCTAGCTTGGCTAATCAATTCTGACAAATCAGACAAAAACACAGACCCGCGAACACTGCGTTGGATAAACACATTGCGGCGGTCATCTTCATCTTTTTTGCGCTTCACCAGCTCCAGCCCTTCCAGACGGTCAACGGCGCGGGTAATAGCAGGTTTGGAAATACCCAAGACCTCTGATAGCCCTTTTACGGTGTGTGGTCCTGGTGTCATGTAAACGGTTAAAAGCAAGCTAAGTTGGCGTGATGTTAAGTCCGGTGTATCTTGGCGGACAAGATCTACCATACTCAGGCGCCACCAATCTAAAACCGCGAATTTTTTTCTGCTCATGTTCTGTCTCCCTTATCGTTACGGCATATTATTATGCTTTCGCAACAATTGCTGCTCTAGTTTTGCTGTATTATACCCAAGGGGTCAAGGCCTCTTAAGGGAAAAGGGTGTGGACAATTCTACTTTTTGCCGAATTTCTGGCACAGCATCTCAAATGCGGCGGACATTCCTTGTGGCTCCCCGCCTTTGGGGCGTCCTGGCAGGCTAAGGGCGTTGTATGCCATAATATCAAAATGCACCCATGGAATATTTGGTTTAACAAATTCCCGCAAGAATAAAGCTGCGCTGATTGTGCCCCCGTAACGAGACGTTGGCTCGTTTGATAGATCAGCCATTTGGCTGTTAATGAAGCGGCGATAATTTTCATGCAGGGGCAGCGGCCATGTTTGGTCATGGGTGGCTTCCGATGCTTTTAACAAAGCAGGGTGAAACGTTTTGGGATCGTTTGTCAGGAATGTGGCGATCTCTGTTCCCAGCCCAACGCGGGCGGCCCCCGTTAAAGTGGCAAAGTCCATAATCAAAGCGGGGTTATCTTTGCTGGCTTCCCATAAGCAGTCTGCCAGAACAACGCGGCCTTCTGCATCGGTATGATTAATTTCAATTGTGGTGCCTTTGCGGGTGGGAACCACATCTTTTGGTCTCATACTTACAGCGTCAATGCTGTTTTCCGCCGCCCCGATAATGACTTTCAGGCGGACAGGCAATTTTGATCCCATAATCAACTTGGCCAAGCCTAAAACAATAGCGGCGCCGCCCATATCCTTTTTCATGATCTTCATTAGGTTGGAAGGCTTGATGTTCAAGCCGCCAGTATCAAAAACAATGCCTTTTCCTACAAGGGTTACTTTGGGGTGGGATGGCTTACCCCATGTAAATTCGACGTATCGTGGGGCTTGGGACCCGCCTTTCCCAACAGCGTAAATAGCAGGAAAGTTCTTTTTCAAAAGATCTTTGCCGACCACGGTTTTAAACTTGGCTTTATAGGTTGTTGCCAGGCTTTTGGCTGCTTTGGCCAAATTTTCTGTCCCCATATCTGCGGTAGGGGTATTGATTAAGTCCCGTACAAGGAAAGTAGCATCCAGCTTTAGTTTTATCTCTTTACCCAAGGTGGTAACCAACTTGGGTGTTTTGCGATTGGATTTCTTATATTTAATAAAGGTGTAAGATTCCAACCCCCAGCCAAGGTGTAGGGCCGCTTCGGCCTTTGCTGATAATTTGTTTGCCAGTTTGTAAAATCCTTCGGGCAGGGCATTGGCCAGGAATGAATAAACATAAGGATTTGTGCTTTCCCCAACAACAGCCACAGCGGCGATATCGCTGCCCGTTTGAAACAGGGTGCATCGGCCAGTGGCGCCAGTGAATCCATTAATTTTGAACCAGTTCTGGGTCTCTTTGGCTTGCTTTTTTAGCCATTTTTCAAATGCGGCCGGGGCAAAAACATGTAGAGGCGTGGGCTTTTTGGCGGTTTTTACGAAGGGGAGAGCTGTGTGCATATAAATAGGTATCCTTGCAATCTGTTGTTTTACTTCTCATATAATCTCTGTAGAATAGCAAGTAGAACTACACACTTTATGTGGATAGACGTTAAAAGGATCATAGCAAATGCGACCAGATTCCAAGGACAAGCCGATAGAGGTGCCTCCCATTGATCAACAGATTGATGAAAAAGATGTCTTGATCAATTTATCGCATGAAGATTTTGTAAATCTGGGTTTGCAGGATTTTGCTTATATTCAATCCCCCAAGCAAAAAGGGCAAGGTTTTATCGCTCGTGCAGCAGACGGACAGTTTTTGGGGGAATGGCACAGCCAGGAATTGGCAGAAGCCATTTTAATACAAAGTGGGTTGGATATCGCTTACTTGAACTAGGCAGCTAGTTTTTCACGTTCATCAGCGGTCAACATCATGTACATGGCTTCTGGATTGATAGAGCCCCGCAACTTTCGGCATAATTCAGCATTCTTTAAGTTGCGTGCAACTGATGCCATGGCTTGTAGGTGGTCTGCCCCATCCTGTAGTGGTGTAATTAGGAAGAAAACCAAATCTACGGCTTCCCCGTCCAGCGCACCAAAATCAATGGGGGTGCGCAGTTTAAAGAAAAACCCAGTAATTTCTGATATATCTTCGCTGCGAATATGGGGGATTGCCACGCCGCGGCCCAAGGCTGTTGGCCCCAGAATTTCCCGTTCGATCAACTTTTCATAGATCAGGTGGCTATCCAAGCCAGAGCTGACCTCTGCTTTTTTTGATATTTCAAACAACAAACTTTTCTTATCTGTTGCCCCAATCTTATGAAAAACTGCGTTAGGGTGCAGAAATCTGCTCAGTTCCATGTTTGCGCTCCAAAATATTGTTTTTATTAGCCTTTTTATTCGGCAGCTTTCCTGAATCCTTCAGGGTCTACCCAGCTAATGTTTCCATCTCGGCGACGGTATAACACATTTAGTCCCTCATGGCTACGATTTTTAAAAATAATGACTGGTTCGTTGGAAAGATCTAGCCGCATTACAGCTTCTGGAATGCTTAATGTTGGGATGTTGGTGGCCATTTCCGCGATAATTGCTGGCTGGTCCCCTTCATCTACGATGTCTTCTTTTTCTTCTTCGTCAGACGATAGAATGTATTGCTGTGCCATCACAGATTCGTGTTGAGCTTCCACTTCCTGCATCCGCTGGCTGTGATCTTTCAGGCGATCTTTGTATTTTTGCAGTTGTTTGCGGATCCTGTCACAAGCTGTGTCAAATGCGGCATAAGCATCACCACCAGTTTCATGGCCTTGCACAACGATCCCGCGGCTGACATGTACGGTGACATCAGCACGAACTTGGTGTGCTTCTTTAGAAAAAGTCACATGTGCTTCAATGGGGTTTTCAAAATATTTTTCAGAAATTTGTTGAAGTTTTGAATTAACGTGCGTGTGGAGAGAGTCTCCGACATCCATGCCTTTGCCAGAAATCTGGATTTGCATACAAGTCCTCCGTTTTTTATATGTTACACCTTACATGATAGGTGTAGTGGGGGTTAAAATCAAGAAAGCTTATGAGATCTTTTTCAAAGCGTTGTCGCGTTTATACGCCTTTTTCCGATCAGTGGAAGACCCAATATCAAGTTGTTCACGGTATTTTGCAACAGTGCGTCGGGCCACATCAATGCCCTGTGTTCCCAGCAGTTTCACCAGTTTGTCATCAGAGAAAGGTTTCTCTTGGGGTTCTTGATCGACGATCTCTTTAATTTTATGGCGGACAAATTCGGCAGAGTGATCTTCCCCCCCACCGGAAGAGCTAATTCCAGAGGTGAAAAAGTATTTCAGCTCAAACACCCCTCGCGGCGTGGCCATGTACTTGTTTGTGGTGACACGGCTGACTGTACTTTCGTGCATGTCGATGGCCTCGGCAATGTCTTTCAATGTCAGTGGGCGCAGGTGTTCAATTCCATAGCGAAAAAAGGCATCCTGTTTACTAACCAGAGCGGTGGCCACTTTTAAAATTGTTTGGGCGCGTTGATCCAGTGCCTTGGCCAGCCAGCTGGCGCTTTGGTGGCAATTGGATAGGTATTTTTTTTCTTCTTTGTTGCGGGTTTTGCCAGATATTTCGGTGTAGTAACGATTGTTTACCAGCACCCGTGGCAAAGTTTGTGTGTTCAGCTCTACCTGCCAGGTCCCGTCCTTTTTAAAGCGAACGAACACATCTGGAATCATGGATTCAGCTTGTTCTGTACGAAAATCATCCCCCGGTTTGGGGTTCAGGGCCTTGATGTCGGCAATCATGTCTGCCAGGTCTTCCATGTTGGTATTGCACAGGCGGCATAGTTCATCAACCCTACCATCGGCCAACATTTCTAGATTTTCAAGCAAAGCTTCGATTGCAGGGTCAAAACGATTCAGGTCGATCAACTGCAGGCGCAAACATTCGCGCAAATCACGGGCAAAGCACCCAGCCGGATCAAATTGTTGGACGCGGGCCAGCGTATCATCCACCAACTCTAAGGGGCAATTTAGCTGTTCAGCAATTTCTGTCAGCGGGACGTGTAAATACCCAGCTTCGTCCAAGCTTCCCACCAGAAATGTTGCAATCAGGCGTTCTAAATCATCTTTCAGTTCCAGGTTGATTTGGTTGGATAGATGTTCTTGCAATGTGGCATCACTGGTCAGGTTTTCATCAAAAGAGGTCCCCCCCCCTCCCTCATCAAAGTGAGAGCTGGATTTATTGGCCTTCCAGTCCACCACTTCATCGCCAGAGTAATAATCATTGGCTTCCACATCCAGGGGCTGGGCTCCGTTTAATGAATCAGCATTATCACTTTCCAGAAATTCGTAGCTATCTTCAGGGGTTGCTGCTGTATCATCCTCTGCCAATGGGTCATGGGCTTCTGTGTTTTCGTCCGATCCTTTTTCCAGCAACGGGTTTTGCTCAACTTCGCTCTCTAAATATGCACTTAGCTCTAAGTTAGACAACTGCAACAGCTTAATTGCTTGCTGTAACTGGGGTGTCATCACCAGGTTCTGTGTCTGCGTTAGATTGAGCTTCTGATCAGCCATTGTTTCGTTTGGACCCTTTAAGTCTCGTGGTTCGTCTTGTGCAATTTTTGTTTCTCTGTCTTTATTCTACATTCTACAGAGAGAACCTTTCCCCAAGGTAAACGCGGCGCACATCTTTATGCGCAACAATTTCTTCGCCTGTTCCTTCCATCAGAACCCGCCCCTCGTGCAAAATATAGGCGCGGTCCACAATATCTAACGTTTCGCGAACGTTATGATCTGTGATGATTACGCCCAGGCCCCGGTCTTTCAGGTGGGAGACAAGTTCACGGATATCCCCAACAGCGATGGGGTCAATTCCTGCAAGCGGTTCATCCAAAAGAATAAAATTTGGGCGAGAGGCAAGCGCCCGGGCAATTTCTACTCTTCGGCGTTCCCCGCCAGACAGCGCCAGGGCGGGTGTGTCACGCAAGTGGGCAATTTTAAATTCTTCTAGCAAATCATTCAGCATAGTTTCGCGCTGGTCTCTGTTTTGTTCAACCACTTCCAAGATAGCCATAATATTGTTGGCCACGCTCATGCCTCGGAAAATGGATGATTCTTGAGGTAAATAACCAATACCAGAACGCGCCCGGCGATACATAGGTAAACTTGTGATGTCACGACCATTCAGCTCAATGCTGCCTTGGTCAGGGGAAATTAGGCCGGTGATAATATAGAAACAGGTCGTCTTTCCTGCCCCGTTGGGACCCAGCAAACCAACGGCTTCACCGCGTTTAATATTCAAAGATACGTCACGCAAGACAGGGCGTTGGCTATAACGTTTGCCAATATGTTTGATATAAAGGCCGCTATTACCTTGAATCACAGTGGGTTTAGAGTCAGTTTCTTTAGCCATCTCATCCATTATATAATGATTTTATCTGCTTTTTCAGCACTAATTTAGCTATCTGGGGAATTTGGTGTAAACACCCCGCGCACACGGCCTGAATTTGGACTGCTCAACAGTTTGCTGACCCCTGTATTCAAGTTCACTTCTGCCAGGTCACCGTTCAGTTCATTTTGCCCTCGGAAAATTCTGACATCCCCTTTTAGAACCGCCAATCCATTATCAAGCGTATAGCGACCGCGGTTTGCGGTGATTCGTTCTTGTTTCGTAACGATGATGACCTTGCCTAAAGCATCAATGTTATCAATTTGGTTGGAGCCGTCTGGCCCCTCTATGAAATTGGCTACTAGCCTGTCAGCGTACAAGGTGTTGCCTTCTCTCAAGACTGTGGCATTACCAACAGCTTCAGCGGTTTTCTCTTTTTCTTTATATTCAATATAATCATCAGCATTCAGCGTATCTGTTGCTGTTTTAAGGGTCAGCGCCTCGCCCGTCATGCGGATGATGCCAGCGTTGACATCATAAATGGCATAATCGGCCAGGCCACGGTGTTCCCCTGTATCAATTTTCACATTACCGACTGCTTCAACCTTGTAAACATCATTGCCCATCGCATTTTTTTGGCCGTTAGCGTCCGTATAAAAAGCTTTGAGTTCATCACCGCGAATAGAAAAGTCCCCTTTGGCGGCCAAGGCATTGCCGCGCGCGATATAGACTTTCTTTTTTTGTTGCCATTCAATACCTTCTTCAGCATCGATAGTAATGGGTGTGTTGTTATCTGATGAATCAAACTTTAGAATTTGTGCCATGGCAGTTCCCTGACCCACAGTAACAAGGCCCAAGGAAAAGAATACGAAAAGGGTAAAAACTTTTTTCATCATGATTCTGGATAGAGGGTCAAACGCGTTTTGCCAAGTAGAAAAATTGTTTGCCGGTCTGGGATAATCTGGAAACCTTCTGATTCCAGGGTTCCCATCGGCCCTTGCCCCTTGACAGGAGAGGTGGAGGAAATCTCATTGGTGCTTAGGTTGATTTGAGCTGTTGGGGTGAAAATCTCATACCCGTCATCGTGAAACAGGTTCACCCCTTTATTCAACGTTAAGGTGTTATCTGCCTGTAAGTAGAAACCCGTTTCCGCCAACAAGGCCATCCAGCCTTCTTCTGCCAGCGAAATATCACCACGGATATTATCAATCAAAACTTTCTCATTCAGGCCATCCATTTGTGTGGCAGAATCTGCTGTAATGTTAAACGGGTGGTTATTGGGGTCGGAGCTAACAAAACGGGGTTTGTGCATTTTCAACTCTTTGGCCCCAAAGCTGTCCGTGGGCAGAATATTAAACTTAAAATAGGCTTCTTCGTCCTGAATGGCTGGCCACACAACCAGCAGTACCATCAGGCAAATGCCCACAGCAGGCAGCACAACTTTTAGCATGTACACCCACTTGCTATAGCTTTCCTCTGCTAGTTGAGATTGGCGCCACGTTTCGTCAGAGCTAAGGCGGTCAACCCAGATTAGGTTGCGCCTTTTTTTCGCTGGTGGCTTGGTTCCGGCCGAGGTGGTGGTTTTCTTTGTCATGTCCCGCCTTAGGCAAGCCCCACGCGCAGACAATCATGAAGATGTAGCAGCCCGACTGGTTTTCTATCAACGGTAGCAAAAATAGCCGAGATGGGGCGGTTCTTTTCGTTGTTTTGCATCAATCCCAGTGCTTCAGAGGCCAGCTTCTCTGGTGAGATAGTTACGGGATTTGGCGACATTACTTCGCCGGCGGTTTTGGAAACCAAATCATCAGACATATGACGGCGCAAATCCCCATCTGTTACAATACCAATCAAAACGCCATCAGCGTTAGTGACACCTGCACACCCCAGTGCTTTTTCTGTCATGACCACCATAACGTGGCTCATGGCATCAGATTCTGTGACGACAGGCAGCCGATCATCCTGGTGCATTAATTCTGAAACACGCATTAGCTGTTGGCCCAGCTTTCCACCTGGGTGGAAGACCCCAAAGTCTTCTTTGCTAAAGCCGCGGCGTTCCATCAAGGCCACTGCCAACGCATCTCCATAGGCCATCATCAGTGTTGTTGATGTGGTGGGTGCCATGCCGATGCTGCACCCTTCTTTATGGGTGGGCATGACCAATGGTACGTCTGATGCTTTGGCCAATGTGCTTTCTGCCTTGCTGGTCATACCCAAAAGTGGGATGCCATAGCGCTTGGCATAATTGACCATGTCGGTCAGTTCTTTGGCCTCGCCAGAGTTTGACAAGGCGATGATAACATCTTGATCTGTGATCATTCCCATATCTCCGTGGGATGCTTCTGCCGCATGAACAAACTGTGCCGGTGTACCCGTGGACGCAAATGTGGCGGACATCTTGCGTGCAACATGGCCGCTTTTGCCAACGCCGGTGACGATAACGCGGCCCTTGGCTTTGGCCAGAATTTCAACAGCACTGACAAAGGATGCCCCCAAGCTGGATTCCAGCGTTTTTAATGCTTCAACCTGCAAAGACAAAACATGCTGCCCTACAGGAATGTCTTGGAATGAAACAGTATCAACGGAAGTTGTTTTTGCTTTTGTCATAAGGGTGCCTCTTTTCTGCCTGCAAGCTAGCATATGGGGCGGCAAAATTCAAAACACAAGTTATGTTTTTAAGAGTGGGCGAAAATGTCAGTTTCTGCCCATCCGTTCAGGTCTAGCTTCCCGCGCATTGGCAGGAAATCAAAACAGGCCTGAGCCAGGGCAGTGCGCCCTGTTTCTTCCAGCATTCCTTGCAGTTTTGCCCGCAAATCATGCAGGTATAAAACATCTGATGCTGCGTACTTCAGTTGGTTTTCAGACAGCTCTGCCGATCCCCAGTGGGAGCTTTGTTGCTGCTTGGAAAGTTCAACTCCCAGCAGTTCACGGGTTAAATCTTTCAGGCCATGGCGGTCGGTATAGGTGCGTGCCAATTTGCTGGCAATTTTTGTGCAGTAAATTGGGTCACAAACAACACCCAGGTAATGTTCAATTACGGCCACATCAAAGCGGGCAAAGTGGAAGATCTTGGCTTGTTCCGGGTTTTGCAGAAACGCCTTCAAGTTGGGGGCATCATAGGCTCCATCTTCAAACTGAACCAGGTGGGCTTCACCATCGCCGTTGGAAATCTGCATCAGGCACAATCTATCGCGCAAGATGTTCAACCCCATGGTTTCTGTATCGATGGCCAGATCCCCCTTTAGTTGGAAATCTGATGGTATGTCATTGTGATAAAGATGGATGCTCAAAAGGGGCCTCTTTCACTAGATATTTGTGTTCGTCTATGTCTCAATTGTGACTCTAACCTATCGCCATAACAAAAAAAGGTCAATCTTATGCAGCAGTTGAAATCAGTTACAGTTTTTGGGGGAGACGGATTTATTGGGCGCTATGTTGTCCGTGAACTGGCCAAAACAGGGGCAATGGTTCAGGTTGCTTGTCGCCATTTGCAACGTGCAAAACGGTGTCAGCCATCTGGGGATGTTGGGCAAATTACCCCTATTTATTGTGATATTCGTGACGATGTGCAGGTGAGAAAGGCGCTACGCACAGCAGATGCTGCCGTAAATTTAACGGGTATTTTATATGAAAAGGGGCGTAATTCCTTTACAGAAGTTCACCACAAGGGTGCCAAGAATGTGGCAGAAATATGCCGCCAGTTAGGCATCAATAAGTTGGTGCATTTGTCTGCTCTTGGCGCGTCAGAAAAATCAATTTCCAAATATGCGCGGTCAAAAGCCCAAGGCGAACGCGCTGTGTTTCGTCAAGTGCCAGAGGCCGTTGTTCTGCGCCCGTCAATTGTGTTTGGGTCAGAGGATAATTTCTTTAATCGTTTTGCAGTCATGGCAAAGATATCACCCGCTCTGCCCCTGATTGGGGAAGGCAGAACAATGTTTCAGCCTGTCTATGTGGATGATGTGGCCAGGGCTGTTGTTGCCGGTTTGACAGACCCAACCTTGGCCGGCCAAATTTATGAGCTGGGGGGACCCAAAACGTATTCTTACAAAGAGCTGATGGAGTTAATTCTGAAGGAAATTGGTGCGGATAGATCTTTGGTCAATGTGCCCTTTGGGTTAGCATCTTTTAAAGCCTGGTTCGCCCAGTTTATGCCAGATCCTCTTATCACGCCAGATCAAGTGCGGCTGTTAAAGGTGGACAACATTGTAGGGAATAGTGCCAAAATGTTGGGTGATATGGGTGTTGCCCCCACAGCGCTGGAGATGATTTTGCCGACATACTTGTACAGATTCCGCGATCAAGGGCCATGGGCCAATACGGGATCTAACAAAGCGGCAGCTTAGAAGGGCAAAGTCTTAGAAAATTGGGCCGTTGTATACCCAGTATAATAGGAACCCACCCAGCAGAATTCTGTAGATGACAAAGGGCGTAAAGCTAGACCGGCGTAACCACCCCATCAAAATCCAGATTGCCAGCAGGGCTGTAATAAACGCGATACCAGCGGCTGTTAATGCATCCTTGGTTAGCGCTAAATCGTCTGCGTTATAAAGATCCAGCCCTGTTAAGACAGCGGCTGCAATAATGGTGGGGATGGACATCAGCATAGAAAAGCGCGCGGCTTCTGCCCGTTCAAACCCCAAAAAACGTGCCCCTGTCATGGTAATGCCAGATCGGCTGGTGCCTGGCAGCAGCGCTAATACCTGGAAAAACCCAATAATTAGGGCATTTTTATATGTCATGTGTTCTATGCGGTTGACGGTCATGCAAATTTTGTCTGCTATGTACAACAGCACTCCAAAGCCCAGTGTTGTCCAACCCACAAGTTCTAAGCTGCGGGTAGAAAATAAATCATAATCGTGCAGGAAGTACCCTGCAACTACCACGGGGATCGTTGCTAGAATGAGTGCAAAGCCTAACTTACGGTATTTTTTATAGGCTGATTTTCTGGGGAATAAGAAGCCAAGAAGAATATGGAACAGATCTTTGCAAAAATACAAAAGAACGGCCAACAGCGTCCCCACATGGACAGCAACATCCAGAATCAAGCCTTGGTCTGGCCAGCTTGTAAGTTGCGGTAAAATAACCAAATGCCCTGAAGAGCTGATGGGCAAAAATTCGGTGATCCCCTGAATCACCGCCAGAACGAGAAGCTGTAACATCGTCATGCCCCTTACTACATCGTGTCTGTTGGGATAAATCAAGAAACAGTGAATTTGCCTTTTGTACTTGCCTGCTCAGCGTGATAAAGAAGAGTCATGCGTACATTATATCATTGGTGGTTAGATCCTTTTTCCCGCAAGGTGCGGTTGTTGTTGGCTGAAAAAGGCCTGGAGTTTGACATACTTGTTGAAAAACCATGGGAGCGGCGTCATGAATTTCTGGCTATGAACCCAGAAGGCAGTGTCCCTGTTTTGGTGGAAGATGAAAGTACTACAATTTGCGGGGGGCAGGTTATTGCCGAATTTATTGAAGAGCGTTATACCCGTCCCAATTTGTTGGGTGCATCGTTGGAGCAGCGTGCCGAAACACGACGGCTTATCCATTGGTTTGATCACAAATTTTATTTGGAAGTGACAGATAATTTATTAAATGAAAAAGTTTTGAAGCGTTTTACTGACAAGGGCGGTCCGCACTCTGGTGCAATCCGTGCCGGTCATCACAACATTCAGACTCATCTGCAGTATGTTGAATATTTGACCGAACGGAATAACTGGCTGGCAGGGGATGATTTTTCTTTGGCCGACATTACAGCTGCGGCCCATTTATCGGCCATTGATTATATTGGCGATGTCCCGTGGCGCAGTTTTAAAGAAGCTAAAAACTGGTACGCAAAAGTAAAATCGCGCCCGTCTTTCCGGTCTATTTTATCGGATCACATTCCCGGTATGCCGCCGCCGCGCCATTATGCAGATCTGGACTTTTAAATAAGGTCCAGTAGAACATCTTTCAATACAGCCAGGTCTTCATTGCGGCTCAGGCGGTGGTCCCCATCCTCAATATAAATGACTTTCTTGTCAGTTGTGGTGGCCAGGTCATGAATTTTTTTGGAAATTTCCCACGGTACATCGGGGTCTTGCTTGCCGTGAATTAAGCGCAAGGGACAGTGCATTTCAATGGGGCCTGTTAAATGCTGGCAAGTGCGTCCATCTTCCAGCAAGGGTTTTGAAAATCTGTACGGGTCTGGTCCATATTCTGATGGAACTCTCAGATAGCCGATATCTGCTACTTGTTGGTGTTGTTCTTCTGTCATTTCTGATTCTATGCGCACGGTAAAATCTGGTGCCGCGGCCAGCCCGACCAGGCCAATAATACGATCTGGAATTTGCTTTAACAGATTCAGCATAATCCACCCCCCCATGGAAGATCCCACCAAAATCAGGGGGGCATTGGTGGCGTGATTAATCACCGCTAGGGCATCGGCAGCCCAGCTGGAAATGGTACCTTTTAGAAATTCTCCTTCGGAATCACCATGGGCGGAATAGTCCAGCCGCAAACAGCCCAAGCCCTGGGCTTGGCAGAATTCTTCCAAGAACAGGGCTTTTGTGCCTTCACGATCAGACATATAGCCTCCCAAAAAGACGATAGTGGGGCTTTCACCCGGTTGGGGACTTGGTACTTTATTGTAAACCAGTTTGTTGCCTTGGGGCGATAAGATAAATTCAGCTTGCATCCAAGCAAAGTTAAAGGAAAGATGGGGGCCATGCAAAACAATAAAGCACCCACGATTTTACAAATTCTGCCTTCACTGGGATCTGGTGGTGTAGAGCGTGGTACCTTGGACATGGCCGAAGCCATCACCAATCAAGGGTGGCGGTCTTTGGTGGTATCTTCTGGCGGGCCGTGGGAACACAAATTAAAAAGTTTGGGGGCCACGCATATCACGATGCCGGTGCATTCGAAAAATCTGATTCAAATGCGGCTGAATGCAGCCAAGTTAAAAAGATTAATTACGCAGCGAGAAGTAGATTTGGTTCATGCCCGGTCCCGTGCACCAGGGTGGAGCGCCTATTGGGCAGCCAAGGCAACGGGTACACCTTTTATCACAACGTTCCATGGAACGTACAGCCATCACAATGTATTCAAACGCCGTTACAACAGTGTAATGACCAAGGGCAAGGTGGTGATTGCGCCGTCTGAGCATATCTTGAAACACTTGCAGTCAGTTTATAAAATCAACAAAAGAAAAATTCGGCTAATTCCCCGTGGGGTTGATTTGTCCGTTTTTGATTCAGAAAAAGTTCCCCCCAGCCGAGTGGTAAACTTGTCAGAAGGATGGCGCCTGCCCGATGGGGTGCCGTTAATTATTCTGCCTGGCCGTGTGACGGCTGTTAAAGGACACTTATCCCTGATCGAAGCTTTAACAAAGCTGGATGTGCCGGATTATTTATGCTTGTTCGTTGGGTCTTATCGTGAAGATACTTACTTTAAACGCATCCAACGGGCCTTGGTGGAATATGGGTTAACAGAAAAAGTTCATCTTGTGGGCAGGACAGATGATATGCCAGCTTTGTACATGTTGGGCGATGTTATTGTCACCCCCAGTCCCAAGCCAGAATCTTTTGGTCGAACAGCTGCTGAGGCTATGGCCATGGGCCGTTTGGTTGTGGGGACAGATCATGGCGGGTTGTCTGAAATCATTGCCGATGGCTGTGGGTGGAAAGTTACCCCAAATGACCCAGCAGAGCTGGCCGTAGCCTTGGAAGAAGCGTTGAGCGTTAAGGCGAAAAAGCGTGAAAGCATCGGCAAAAAAGCTAAGGCGCGCATTACAAAAGAGTATAGCTTGGACCAAATGCGAGACAAAACGTTGGATGTGTATCGCCAGGTTTTAAAAATCTAACGAACTTTAAAAGTGTCGCGAATAACATCACTCAAGTGTGGCAGGTGATGTGTGCGTGTCGCAAATGTTTCATTGCGCCCCATGGCGGCGGCATGGGCACTGTTAATAGTGTGTTTTACCCCTGAATCATCCCCATCCAATAGGCTTTGGAAGTGAATCATGATAGCCTCCAGACTATTATTGGGGTTTTCTGTGTGGGACAGTTTAACCCACTGTTGGTTCTCGTCCAACATACTTTGAATGTCTTCAGGTTGATCCTCTGGAAACTGAGTTCTGACTTTATCAAAACAGCTCCGAACATCTGCAAAAACGACCGAATCCTTTAATGAAATGGCCCGAACAATAGCACACAAATGAGGTAGTTTGTCGGCGGCGCCTTCTGTTTCTAAGGCCTGCTCTATCCGCAGCATGGCTGCATCCAGAAGATAGCCTTCTATATCTTCAATTTCTTTTCCGCTATTTTTAATATCTTGGCCACGTGCCATTTTTTCGATAATTGAAAAGCTTTTCTGGCGAATGTCTTCGCGCTCATCAAATTGTATAATATCAAACAATGTTCCCACTGCCATGGAGGGCATCTTGTTATCTGCTAAATAAGCTGCCAACTTTGCATAACTGGGGGTGCGGTAACTGCCTGGTTCTTCGGGGTTATCTGATTCCACCAAGCTTGCCTGGTTGTTTATTCCCCTGTACTTTACAAACCAGGCTTCCAAATCATCTTCAGTGTAGGGCTCTGCAATGAATGCGGAAACATCGCGTTCAAATTGTTGTCGGTTAAATTTGGCCATAGGTAAAATATATCGATGTTCTGCTAAGATTCTGTTAAGGATAGTTTAATGCAAAATATTCTTATTATCAAACATTCTGCCTTGGGGGATTTTGTGCTTGCCTCAGGAGCAATGCATTCGATTCGCGCCCATCATCCGCAAGCGCGGTTGACGCTGTTGACCACCCCGCTTTTTGCGGAAATGTCGCGTGTTATGGGGATTTTTGATGAAGTTTTGATCGATGCCCGGCCAAAATTCTGGCAAATTGGTGAACTCAAAGGGTTAAAGCGGCGGCTCAATAGTGGCTATGATCGGATTTACGATTTGCAAGTGTCAGATAGAACGGCATTTTATCATCGCTTTTTACTGGCCGATCCCAAGCCTGAATGGGTGGGTCATGCCAAGGGGTGTTCCCACTTTGTTGAAAAGGATATGACCAAACATGCTTTTCAGCGCCACCGCGGGCAATTGGCAGCCGTGGGGATTCAGGATACCCCCCTGCCAGATTTAACAGGGCTTACCCCCGATGTTGCCGATTTTGATTTACCAGAAAAATACGCGCTGTTGGTGCCAGGTGGCGCACCCCATCGCCCCCAGAAACGCTGGCCGGCAGAACATTACCGCTGGGTTTCGCGCTGGTTGGCTGATCAGGAAATTACCCCTGTGTTGATTGGAACAAAGGCCGATGCAGGCCCTATTGACGATATTACCGATGGCAATGGTAGCGTGGTGGATTTATCTGGCAAAACATCATTGCTGCAACTGGCGGGGGTTGCCAAGGGTGCTGAATTTGCCCTGGGTAATGATACAGGGCCGATGCATATTGTTGGCGCCACCCAAACACCTTGCGTTGTTTTGTTTTCAAACGATTCAAGGCCAGAACAGTCGGCTCCCCTGGGGGATCATATCCATGTTTTGCAGGAAGATGATTTAAATAATTTATCGGTAGAGTTGGTGACTAAAACCCTGGGAGCGTTCGTTTAATTACATCATAGTTGGCTTTGATATAATTGTTGGCGCGCGCTACGCCCGATGTGCCACTGCTTTCCACCCATATTTGCAAAATCTGGTGGGGGGCTTCTGGGGTCATCAGTACATTAATTTTACTGGCTGCCCATCTTTTTAAGTCCCGTTTTTTTATGCCGGCAACGGGGTCTATGGTCAGGGCGATTTCACGGCCCTTAACGTGTCGGTTCAAAATACGTTTTTCTGTCAGGCCTAAATCTTTGCCCGTTATATCAAATAGGTGTTTGCCATCAAAAACTTTGTAAGAGACAGGCTGACCATTCGCAGTGTCTTGGGGTAATTTGGTGAAAACGGCCAAAGGGTCAATAATATTCCCCACCAACAAACCTGGTTTGACGCGATCTGTTGGGCCTTCTGTAATAGTGATTTTGTCTTTTTCTACCATCCAGCTTCGGGCATCTTGTTTGCCGCGTCGGGTAAAGCTGCCTGTATAGTCCAGAGTTTTTTCTTTAGTAAACTGGCTTTGGTAATTAGCCGCAAAACTATAAACAACATCCAGCAGGCCTTGGCTGCGAATGTCTGTAGACGCTGTGGTGATGCCATTTTTTTCTATCATTTTTAAGTGCACGCTGGCCACATGCAGCCCACCCCAGTGTACTTCATAAGGGATCATCGCGCTTGCGCTAAAAAATGGCAAAGCAGATAAAAGTAAGGCCAGAGCAAGTATTTTTCTATTCAAAGCTTGATTCCCTTTGTATGGTTCTTTAGAAATTTAAAGGCAAAATCAATAAAAACAAACGAAAATGATATGGCTGAAGCAAATTTAAAAGATAGATCCGTGACTTTAACCCTGCCCGATGGAACAGAGAGGGAGTACCCTGTTGGTACAACAGGTATGGAAGTTGCAGAATCCATCGCCAAATCTCTGGCCAAAGATGCCTTGATTATTGAGGTTAATGAAGAACAATGGGATCTATCGCGGCCCATTGAAAGCAATGCCAATATTGCCATTATCACCCGCAAGGATGAAAAAGCGCTGGAGATTATCCGCCATGACTGTGCTCACGTTCTGGCAGAGGCCGTACAAGGTTTGTTTCCTGGCACACAAGTGACCATTGGCCCAATTATTGAAAACGGGTTTTATTATGACTTTCATCGGGAAGAGCCATTTTCCACCGATGACTTTGCCAAAATTGAAAAACGCATGGCTGAAATTATCGCCCAGAACAAACCTTTTACCCGGCGTGTTATTAGCCGTGAAGAAGGTATCCAGCATTACAAAGACAAGGGCGAGGCATTTAAGGTAGAACTGGTGGAAGACCTGCCGGGTAATGAAGATATTACTATGTATGACCAAGGCGGCTGGGAAGATTTATGTCGTGGTCCCCATGCCCCCTCTACCGGAAAAGTGGGCAAGGCTTTTAAGTTGATGAAGTTGGCGGGGTCTTACTGGCGCGGTGATTCTAATCGTGATCAACTTCAGCGTATTTACGGAACGGCGTGGGCCACCCAGGATCAGCTGGATCAATACTTAATGCAAATTGAAGAAGCCGAAAAACGTGACCACCGTAAAATAGGGCGTGAAATGGATTTGTTTCATTTGCAGGAAGAGGCCCAAGGGTCTGTCTTTTGGCATGACAAAGGCTGGACGTTGTATCAGGAGGTAGAAAATTACATTCGCCGGCGCTTGCAAAAAGAAGCATATAGCGAAGTTTCTACCCCGATTATTTACGATTCCAAGCTTTGGAAGGCGTCTGGCCATTGGGATAAATTTCAAGATGACATGTTTGTCATTGAAGATGGGGATGATGCATTGGGGTTAAAGCCCATGAACTGCCCAGGCCATGTGCAGATTTTCAATCAAGGCATGAAAAGTTACAGAGACTTGCCGTTGCGAATGGCAGAATTTGGGTGTTGCCACCGGAATGAAGCCCATGGCGCGTTGCATGGCTTGATGCGCGTGCGCAAAATGACGCAGGACGATGCTCATATTTTCTGTACGGAAGACCAGATTAATTCAGAAACTGTTGCGTTCTGTAATTTGTTGCAATCTGTTTACAAAGACTTTGGCTTTGAAGTTGATGAAGTAAAATTTGCGGATAGGCCAGAGGTGCGCGCTGGGTCTGATGAAACATGGGACAAGGCAGAAGCTGCCCTGACGGCCGCGGTGAAAGAAGCGGGGCTTGATTATTCATTGAACCCTGGAGACGGGGCCTTTTATGGGCCTAAGCTTGAATTTTATTTGCGTGATGCATTGGGCCGTCAGTGGCAGTGTGGAACCTTCCAGATGGACTTTGTTTTGCCAGAACGCTTGGGCGCAACGTATGTTGGGGAAGACGGCGAACGTCATCACCCTGTGATGATGCACCGTGCGGTTTTGGGGACATTGGAGCGGTTTATTGGGATTCTGATTGAAAGTTATGCCGGGAAATTGCCGTTGTGGTTAGCGCCTGTGCAAGGGGTGATCGCGCCCATTACATCAGAGCTAAATGACTATGCCTTGGATGTTCAGACCAGATTAAAAGAGGCCGGATACCGGGTGAATGTTGATCTGCGCAATGAGAAGATCAACTATAAGATTCGTGAGCATTCTCACGCCAAAGTTCCTTTGATCGGGGTGGTCGGCCGCCGCGAGCAGGAAGCCGACAGTGTTGCTTTACGGCGACTGGGGGGGAAGGATCAAGAAGTGATGACTGTAAGCTCCCTCTTGCAAACCTTGGAAAAAGAGGCTAAAAGGCCATAAGAACATAATAATTTATACGGTAACAACAGGAGCAAAAGTTTATCGCACCCCCACCTAGAAGACGGCCCATGCCTAGAAAAGACGCTGGTCCGCGCATGAATTCAGATATCACAGCAGAAAAAGTAAGGTTCGTTGGCCCAGACGGCGAAATGGTTGGCGTTGTTTCGTTGCAAGAAGCTTTAAGCCAAGCAGAAGATGCGGGCCTTGATTTGGTTGAGATCAGCCCCCAGGCAGAACCACCAGTGTGCAAGGCGTTGGATTACGGCAAGTTCAAGTATGAACAGCAGAAAAAAGCCAATGAAGCCCGCAAAAAGCAAAAGACTATTGAAGTTAAAGAGCTGAAAATGCGCCCCAGCATTGATAGCCACGATTTGGAAACCAAGCTGCGTGCTGCCAATAAATTTTTGGATGCTGGTGACAAGGTAAAATTCACAATTCGTTTTCGTGGCCGGGAATTGGCTCACACAAACCGTGGTCGGGATGTTTTGAACGGCATCAAGGACGCGCTGGGCGAAAAAGTGAAGGTAGAAGTTCCCGCAAAGATGGAGGGGCGCCAAATGATGATGATTGTGGCCCCAGCCAAAGCTTAACCAAAAATGGGATCCCTTCCCCTTGTTATTTTTGGATCCTCTCGTGAGGATGGAAACACCGCCAAGGTGGTGGACCAACTGTTTTTAAACGCCCCTCATGATTTTGTAAACTTGAGTGATCATCCCTTCCCTCCTTACCGGTATGGAGAGGAGGAAATTCCCAAGATCTTTATCCAAATTGTGGAAGCTATGGCTGAGGCGGACCAAGTTGTATTTGCGACCCCTGTTTACTGGTATTCCATGAGCGCGCAGATGAAAAACTTTTTTGATAATTTTTCATACCTTGTGCGCCGGCGTAAAGATTTGGGCCGGGCATTAGCCGGCAAAAAGACATATCTTGTGGTAACAGGTGGGGAAGAAGCCTTACCAGAAGGGTATGAAATTCCTTTCCAAAGATCTTCTAATTATCTGGACATGGATTATCAAGGCGCGTTCTTTGTTCCCTTTGTTGGCGAAGACCCCGCAGAGGATTTTTCAGAAGCTGCCGCCGCTTTTGCTGCCGAACATTTCCCCGCCCCGATGGATCTTTCGTAAAAAAAGCCCTTGGCAAATTTTCGCTTTTGGCTCATATTAAGGGCAGAGGTTGATGAATTATGCCAATAACAATTGATGCAATGGAGCAGTGTACGGCCGATGTTCTTGCGTTGGGCTTGGATACACAGGACGACTTATCACGTTTTGCTATGGTCACGCTGCAAGAATTGCAGGATCTGGAATCATGCCCAGAGATGGACTTGTTCCAGGTTCGTCTAGAAACATTTTTGGATAACCTAAGTGTATTGGATAAATGGCGGCTGCACCGTCACACCCAAGAAACATTGGTGGTTTTGCCAGAAAATTATCAGCCACTGCCCAATGGGAATTATCTGCACAGTGGGTACAAGTGGGCTTCTTTATTCCCATTCAAGCCCCGTAAGTTAGAGAAAGCTGGTTTGGCAGAAATATTTAACTTGCTGGAACGGGCCGTTGTGGATTCTGTTGGCGATTATTATGAGGGCGTTCATGGCTTTATCTCTAACACTGTTGATCACGAAATACCTATAGTGGACGTGCACATGCAAGATTATCTGCAATTGGTTCAGATTTCTGCAGCACGTCAGATAATTATGCAAAAAACAGCCCAGTGGGCAAAAGAGAATCCCCGCTTAGATTCGCGCATTCCACCCTTGGTTTTGATAGACAACTGCACAGGCCGTTCCAGCAGATAAATCTTTGCCCACCCCCTTGCATTTCTTGGAAATATGATCTATAAACCCGCATTCAACTGCTGTGTTGGGCGATTTGGCATGCCCTACCAGTGAAATAAACCTTCAGATCTCAAGTAGCGCAACGCGCGGTAGATCAAGAAACAAGGAGATTAAAATGCCGAAGATGAAGACTAAAGGTTCTATGAAGGGCCGCTTTAGTTCCACCGCCTCTGGCCGCGTTAAGCGTGGTTTCGCAGGGAAGCGCCACGGAATGACCAAAAGAAACCCTAGAATGATTCGCCAAGCCCGTGGAACCACGTTGCTTGCAAAATCTGATGAGAAGCGCGCTAAATTATTCGCGCCATACATGTAAGGGGATTAGACATGGCAAGATCGTTACCAAAAGTCGCATCACGCGCAAAACGTAAAAAAGTTCTAAAACAAGCCAAGGGCTATTCAGGCCGTCGGTCAATCGCGCTGAAAACCGCCCGTCAGGCAGTTGAAAAAGCTGGTGAGTACGCTTACAGAGATCGTCGTCAACGTAAACGTCAGTTCCGTCGTCTATGGATCAGTCGTATTAATGCTGCTGCGCGCTTGAATGGGATGACTTATTCTCAGTTCATGAATGGTATGAAGCTGGCTGAAATTGACCTAGATCGTAAAGTTTTATCTGATCTGGCTGTTAATGATGCCCCAGCATTTGCTGCTTTAGCTGCTCAGTCTCAAAAAGCGCTTGAGAAAAAAGCCGCTTAGTGCTTTGATTCCTAGGGTTTAGGAATCAATGATGGACATGAGTTTAGAACAAATAAAATTAGATCTTTTATCGCAAGTCGAAGCTGCCAATGATTTGGCAGCTATCGAGGAAGTGCGCGTTAAAACCCTGGGCAAAAAAGGGATGCTGACATCCCTAATGCAAGGGCTGAAGGACTTAACGCCGGAAGAACGCAAACAGCGCGGGCAAGATTTGAATCTTCTGAAGCAAGATGTGGTTGTTCGCCTGGAAGAAAAAATCCAGCAACTCAATGCCAAGAAGCTGGAAGAGCGCCTAGCCACTGAAACTATGGATGCAACCTTGCCTGTGCGTGAATTAGCCCAGGGGCGTATTCATCCCATTACCCAGACTATTGAAGAAATCACGCAAATTTTTGCACAAATGGGATTCGCCGTTGCCGAAGGGCCAGACATTGAAGATGATTGGCATAACTTTACAGCGTTGAATATTCCAGAAGAACACCCCGCGCGGCAAATGCATGATACATTTTATCTGCCACCGGAAGAAGAGGGCACCTCTAACAGGGTTTTGCGTACACATACAAGCCCGGTGCAGATTCGCACCATGGAAAACCAAGAACCACCCATCAAGATTATCGCCCCCGGGCGGACGTATCGGTCAGATTATGATCAAACTCACACACCTATGTTCCATCAGGTGGAAGGGTTGTTGATTGATGGGGAATCCCACTTTGGTCATTTGAAAGGCTGTTTGTTGGATTTCTGCCGGCAGTATTTTGAACTGCCAGATTTGCAAATGCGATTCAGGCCCAGTTACTTTCCGTTCACAGAACCTTCAGCAGAGATTGACATCAATTGCGCCTGGAAAGATGGTCAGCTGATTATTGGCGGCGGCGATGACTGGATGGAAATTGGTGGTTGCGGGATGGTGAATCCCAAGGTGTTAGAGAACTCCAAGATTGACCCAGATCAATACCAAGGATTTGCCTTTGGTATGGGGGTAGAGCGTATGGCCATGCTGAAATACGGTATTCCAGATTTGCGCACGTTTTTTGAATCAGATGTGCGTTGGTTGCAGCACTATGGATTCTTCACGCCGGAGGTCCCCCGATGAAATTTACTTTAAGCTGGTTGAAAGAACACTTGGAAACGGATGCTTCGGTCGAAGAGCTTGGTGAAACGCTGACCAACATTGGGCTGGAAATTGAATCTATCGATAATCCGGCTGAAAAGTTATCGGGCTATACTGTGGCCTATGTTAAATCCACCAAACCCCACCCAGATGCAGATCGCTTGAAGGTGTGTGAGGTGGAAACAAAAGATGGCACGGTGCAAATTGTGTGTGGTGCACCCAATTGTGAAGCAGGGATGAAAGCTGTGCTGGCCAAGCCTGGTATGTATGTGCCCGGCATTGATGTGACCTTGAAAGTGGCAAAAATCCGCGGGGAAGAAAGCCACGGCATGCTGTGTTCTGCTAAAGAGATCGAAGCGGGTGAAGAATCTGATGGTATTATTCGTCTTGCTGATGATGCTGTTGTGGGTCAACTAGCAGCAGAGGCATTGGGCTTGGATGATCCTGTGTTTGAAATTGGCTTAACCCCCAACCGGGCAGATTGCACAGCCGTGCGCGGCATTGCTCGTGATTTGGCAGCGGCGGGATTAGGGACGCTAAAACCATATGAGCCAAAATCAGATGAAGACGGATTTGAAAGTTCTGTCAAAATTAAGATTGAAGATACAGATGGCTGTTATCAATTTGCCGGCCGGTTAATTCGCGGTGTTAAGAATGGGGAAAGCCCTGCCTGGTTAAAAGCGCGGCTAACGGCCATTGGCCTTCGCCCTATTTCAATGCTGGTGGATATTACCAACTATTTCACCTATGCCCTGGGCCGCCCGTTACACGTTTATGATGTGTCCAAGTTAAAAGGAAACATCGCGGTTAAAGCTTCCAAAGGTGGTGAAGAATTTGAGGCATTGAACGATAAATCTTACACCCTTGGGAAAAATGATTGCATGATTTGTGATGATTCTGGTCTGGTTGGTTTGGGCGGGGTTGTCGGTGGAGTATCCACCGGTGCCGATGAAAACACCACGGACGTTTTTGTGGAATGCGCGTTATTTAACCCGCTACGTATTGCCACAACAGGTCGTGCTTTGCAGGTTTTATCTGATGCACGATACAGGTTTGAACGTGGCGTGGATCCTGAATCTGTCATGCCGGGTATGCTCCATGCCACGGATATGATTATGGATTTATGTGGCGGGGAAGCGTCCAAGGTTGAGCTTGCGGGACATGCCCCAGAATGGCAACGCACAATTGAATTTGATTACGACAAAATTGAAAACTTGGGCGGTATTCAGATTGATCAAAAACAGGCGGAAGAGATTTTGACCACTCTGGGTTTTGGTGTTTCGGGCGCTACTATCACACCACCAAGCTTTCGCGGCGATATTGTGGGCCAAGCTGATTTAGTGGAAGAAGTTTTACGCATTTATGGCTATGACAAGGTGGAACCTGTTTCTGTGACACCCTCAAGATACCAAACAACAACACTGACCACCGCCCAAACGCGCAGCCAAATGATGAAACGTGAATTGGCCGGCCGTGGGTTGCTGGAAACAGTAACATGGTCTTTCCTGTCAGAAAAAATTGCCAAAGTTTTTGGGGGTGGTGAAGAAGCCCTGACGCTTTTGAACCCCATTAGTGAAGATTTAAAAATTATGCGCCCCAGTGTGCTACCAAACTTGATTCAGGCTGCCCAGCGTAATGCTGACAAAGGCTATCCCAATACATGTTTGTTTGAAGTGGGACCAGATTTTCAGGAAAAAGGTCAGCGTGTTGTGGCTGCTGGAATCCGAACCGGGAAAGTGAATGATAAATCCTGGACAGAAGAAACCCGCCCCGTGGATTTATATGATGTGAAGGCCGATGTTCTGGCTGCTGTAAAAGTTTGTGGTGGTCCAGAAGGGCAGATCAGCAGCTCTGATGCACCGACGTATTATCACCCCGGCCGATCGGCAACAATTCGTCTGGGCAAAAATGTGATGGCCCAGTTTGGGGAAATACACCCTGGTGTTTTACAGGCTTTGGGCGTTGATGGTCCCGTGGTGGCGTTTGAAGTTTTCTTGGAAGCCATTCCAGAAGCCCGTCAGAAAACAACGGCGAAAAAAGCATTAAAGCTTTCTGCCTTGCAGCCAGTACACCGGGATTTTGCCTTTGTGGTGACAGATGATGTGCAGGCCGCTGCGTTGGAGCGTGCTGCCAAGGGTGCGGACAAATCTTTGATTAACCGGGTGCATGTTTTTGATGTTTATCAGGGCGAACATTTGGAAGATGGCAAAAAATCCCTGGCCGTGACCGTGACCTTACAACCAAAAGATGCCACCCTAACGGACGAGCAAATTGAAGCTGTTTCTCAAAAAATTATCGTTCAAGTTGAAAAAGATTGTGGCGGAACCCTGCGCGGGTAAGTTAGTTTTTTCAGCAATTAACGCGCTGGCTGTTTAAAAACTTCAATGCAATTTCGCTGTTAACGCAAACGTGCGGCCTTTCCATAATTAGCACGCTTACCTTTGGGCAGGCGGCTGTAATTTCTAAACCTATCTTGGACTTTTCACAAATACTCCGTAGTTGGCTGACGTAAGAATCCATCGTGTGGTCATTCTTTTCGGGGTCATGATGGTGCATGATAAGTTGTGGCACCTTACTGGCAGCACATAAGCGGATGCCATGTTCCCCCGTTGAATGCCCGTAACCACGAAGTTTCAGGGCCTGTTCATTTTTCTTGGGGTCTAATTCATTATCTGTGAAGTGGGTGTCGTAAATAAGTGCGTCTGCATTCTTGATAAACTTAACCAAGGCAGGGTCCAACACAGGGTTATCATTTTCATCAAAGCTGTGATGGGTGTCGGTAACATAGCAGACAGATTTTCCATCATGTTCTATGCGATAACCGGTAGAAAATCTTTTGCCATGGGGCAAGCGAATAGTTTTAACTTTCACATCACCAATTGAAAATTCTTGTCCCGCTTCAAATTCATGGAATTTAAGGTTGGCCTCGTGATGTTCATCCAAATCTGGTGCATCAGATTCACAGGCCTTGCTAATTACCTTTCTTCGTAAAGTGCTGGTAATATAAGAAGGCTCTCTTTCCTGTCTTTCTGGTCCCAGTTCGCGGTAAATAGTATCGCCATTATGGCTTGTCATTTTTTCTTCTGGTGGGGTGCCATAAAAATGGATTGTCTTGTCAGAATCAAACAAAGCCCTCCCTTGGGCTAAGCCATCAATATGATCATCGTGATAGTGGCTGAATAAAACGTGTACTGCCATTGTGTCTGTGAATCTTTGATCTTTGCAGAAATCATGAAACCCAGATCCAGCATCTAACACAAGCAGCTTGCTCCCAGCCTTGATGGCCATACAGGAGGTGCTTCCCCCGAACATACCATAGTCACCGTTGGAGTCCGCCCCAATGGTTCTGGTGCCACGATTTCCATAAAACACAATTTGCATGACGTTTGTTATATCCATATAGGAAATTAGATGCAAGCCCTAATCTAAAAAATTCGTTGCAAACTCTGGGAAAATCCCTATCTTGGCGTGCATGGCTAAAGATATTTCTACTATCCGTAATTTCTCCATTATTGCTCACATCGATCATGGAAAATCCACTCTTGCTGATCGCTTGATCCAAGAATGTGGGGGGCTGTCCCAACGCGAGATGAAAGAGCAGGTGCTCGATTCTATGGATATTGAGCGTGAGCGGGGCATTACCATCAAGGCACAGACCGTACGGTTGCTTTACACGGCCAAAGATGGGGTGGAATATACGTTGAATTTGATGGATACGCCGGGCCATGTGGATTTTGCTTATGAAGTTTCAAGGTCCTTGCAAGCGTGCGAGGGGTCTTTGTTGGTGGTGGATGCCAGCCAAGGGGTGGAAGCTCAAACGCTGGCCAATGTGTATCAGGCCATTGACGTGGATCATGAAATTGTTCCCGTGCTGAACAAGATTGACCTGCCAGCGGCAGACCCAGACCGGGTTAAGCAACAGATTGAAGATGTTATCGGACTGGATGCCAGTGGTGCCATTCCTGTTTCTGCCAAAACGGGGGAAGGCATTACGGATGTTTTGGAAACATTGGTTGAAACATTACCCGCCCCAGAAGGCGATATTGAAGCCCCCCTTCAAGCCATGTTGGTGGATAGTTGGTATGACAGTTATTTGGGGGTTATCACCCTGATTCGGGTTATGCATGGCCGACTTAGAAAAGGGATGAAAATCCGCATGATGAGCACAGGAGCCACATACCCTGTGGATGCTGTTGGGGTGTTTACCCCCAAAGGATTGATCGTGGATGAGCTGGGTCCAGGAGAATTGGGCTTTATTAATGCCGGCATTAAAACAGTGCGCGATTGTCAGGTGGGGGATACCATCACCGATGATAAGCGTCCGTGTGCAGAGCAACTACCCGGTTTTAAGCCGTCAATCCCTGTTGTGTTCTGCGGGTTGTTCCCCCTTGATACATCAGAATTTGACAAATTGCGTGATAGCTTGGAAAAGCTTTCTTTAAACGATGCCAGTTTTAATTATGAAATGGAAACCAGTGCTGCCCTTGGCATGGGATTCCGTTGTGGGTTTTTGGGGCTGCTGCACTTGGAAATTATTCAAGAGCGGCTTGAGCGTGAATTTAATCTTGATTTAATTACTACCGCCCCAAGTGTAGTTTACAAGCTTTACATGACAGATGGCACAGAGATGGAGCTGCATAACCCAGCAGATTTCCCAGATGTGACCAAGCTTGAACGCATTGAAGAGCCGTGGATCAAAGCCACAGTCTTGGTGCCAGATGAATACTTGGGAAGCATCTTGAAGTTATGTGAAGAGCGTCGTGGGATCCAGCAAGAGCTGACCTATGTTGGTAACCGAGCTATGGTGGTGTACGAACTGCCCTTGAATGAGGTTGTTTTTGATTTTTACGATCGGCTGAAATCTGTTTCTAAGGGCTATGCCAGTTTTGATTACGAAGTTGTGGGGTATCGGGAAAGTGATTTGGTCAAACTATCCATTTTGATTAATGGAGACCCCGTTGATGCGCTGGGAACAGTAACCCACCGCGAACGGGCAATCCCCCGTGGACGGGCCATGTGTGAACGGTTGAAAGATTTAATCCCCCGTCAGATGTACCGGGTGGCCATTCAAGCTGCCATTGGCCAAAAGATCGTGGCCCGGGAAACGTTATCGGCTTTCCGTAAAGATGTAACAGCCAAGTGTTACGGGGGAGATGTCACCCGGAAACGCAAATTGTTGGAAAAGCAAAAAGCCGGAAAGAAAAAAATGCGGGAAATCGGCTCTGTGCAGATACCCCAAACAGCTTTTCTGGAAGCCCTTAAAATGGGTGATGATTAAAGAAAGATTTCAGCGGGTTCTTTCAAGTATTCCTTTCTGCCGTAGGGCGAGCGCGCTGACGCTGCTGCCCGGCAATGGTTTTTCCATCCATAAACTTTCAATGTGCGCACCATTTGGCATGTCATGATGCAAAAGCCGAACAGGTATGTATCCCCGTTTGGCATAAAAGGGCGTTGCAAATTTTGATGCATCAACAACAGCGTGGTTATGGCGCTTGCCCACATGTTTTTCAAAAGCTGTCAAAAGTTGGCTGCCAATTTTGTGCTGGCCTGCAAAATCAGGCAGAGTAAACAGTTTCAACAGTTCATTATCTCGCCCGATCATAAAACCTGCTGCAGTGTTATCAATTTCTGCCACTTGGCAGAAGAACTCTGGGCCTGAAATATGATGTGCAAAATCAGATTCCTTACATCGCTCAATCCAAGCTTCAGTTTGCTTTGTTGTGAGTGTCGGGCCACATAAAATACGCACGGCTTGTTCGTGGATGTTGCTTAAGGAAGCGGTATCATCAAGGGTGGCAGGGCGCAATGTAACATTGGGCACCACCAATGCAGGGGTACCTGCAGGGGCATGTAAAGACATATGAAAAACTTTTGTGTTAAAGTGTAAAAAAGAAAGATTGGACCCCGGATAGACCGGTCAAAAAGATACTAAGCAGGCAAACGCCACCAACGGGGGGGAACAACAAAGAAAGAACGTGTTGTGTGTATCATAGGGTTATTCATAGCAAGTTTTATTTAGGTTGCAACTCTTAATTATAGGTTTTGCCCTTATTTCTAAACAAAATATAAAGAATAGACCCCACAATACCAAACACCAAAAACCCTGCCGAAGATGCAAGTGTATCAAAGACAGAAGATCCATTGGTGTACATGCGCCCGGGTTTGCCTTCGATAAATAGATAGTACAGCTCCACTGGGGTGGTGGGTAAGAATTCACCAAATTCATAAAGATTTAGCATGTCGTGACAAAACAAAATCAGGGCAATTAGCAGAAGTGCTTTGCCTGTAATGAAAAAACCAATGTGCATCTTGTGTACTTTCTATCCTAATTTGGCCCCATTATGCAGGGGTTTGTCAGGGGTGGCAAGAACAACGCTGCCATCTTCCTGATAAAAGCCAGTGACCAAAACTTCAGATTTAAACCCTGCAATCCGCATGGGAGCAAAGTTGATGACACACACCACTTGCTTACCGATTAATTCTTCTTTTGTATATAGGTCTGTGACCTGCGCAGAAGATTGCTTCAGCTCAGCTGTTCCAATATTCACCCAAAGTTTATAGGCCGGCTTGCGGGCTTCGGCAAACTCTTCTGCCCGTTCAATAGTGCCTGCAACAATCTGAACTTTTTCAAACTCTTCCCATGTTAAGTCTAAATCGGTCACTTCTCTCTCCTCTAAAAAGCTTCTAACAGCACATTAGCTTTATTCTTTTGCCCATAATCCAAAGTAAATTTTCTTTCATTTCATGCATTCTAGCCGGAGACAAGCGAGATTTTCAAGCAGTGTATTTGGTGTAATAAGTTTTCGAGGGCATACCATTATATAAAGGAGCGATACTAGATGGATACAAACAGGGAAATTCAAGAGATTTTAAAAGCTAATCAAGCAAGAAGTGGTGCCAAGAAATATATATGGCGTACAAAGAAGGATGCTAAGGTCAGGTCAAGTCATTTTGACCGTGAAGGAAAGGTATATAGCTGGGACAAGCCGCCGCCAGGAGGGCATCCAGGAGAGGCATTCGGGTGCCGGTGCTGGGCGGAACCTGTTTTTGAAGAAGAAATGACAATAGAACAAAAAAGAGAAGCACGTACAATGGGAGGGGGTACTTTAGATTTTATCGATCATTATTTTACAGGAAATGGTAAAAGAGTGATGTTACAAGATTTGGGTCTTGCCAAGAACTTTGAGAATGCCCCTTCTGTTAGAAAAGTTACTGATGCGTTCATAGATAAAATAATCCCACAGGCACATGATGGCTTTAAAGCACGTGAAACTTCTGCAACGAATGTAACTTGGGAGCTGAGTAAGGGACTATTTGTTGTTGGGGACAGCACTTTTTTTATGGAAGTAGACTGCCAGAATGGAATTTGTACTTTTACCTTCTCAATTGAAGATGAATTTAGAAACCCTCTTGATATAGAGGGGGTTGAGATTCCTGGTGGGACAATATACGAGATTGATCATAAATGGCAGATTAAAAGACGTTTCAGATAACCTACTTTTGTGTTAGCTGAGCACGCCAGCAAAGCACCAGATACATCCAAAGTATGCTAGCTGGAATTAAAAAGATACCACCCCTTAGATGCATATAGAAAAGAGAAGAAAAGAATAAGAAGGCGGGCGGTAACAGTTGAAGGATGGCATGAATAAGCCATACTCTGGAACCCCACACCTTATTATTATTCCATACCCAAAGACTGGCTCTCTCCTTTTTAAGGAAAGAGATGATACTTGTAACGATAAGAAAATACATTGTCGCAATTATGCTTAAGATGCCAAGGTAAAGATAAAGGATGATGATTGTATCAGCATGGGGATGATAAAAATTCCGAATCTGATTGTACGTTATAATATGAATCAATCCAAAATACACGAACCACGGCACTAGTACTGAAAGGCCAAACAGTTTCCATTTTTTTGAAGGCATTTTTAAGGTCCCTAAATCTTGCCAATTTCTGACTTTAAACCATTTCTTAAAACTGTACAAAGAGGCTATTAACATCAAAAACCAGCTGCCTACATCAATAAGCAGCCATCGTGCTGTGCGATTCTCTTCCATTTTATCATACCAAACAGACAATCCACTTTTATATTCTGTTTTAAGGTTACTATAGGATGAGACCCTTAGTTCATGAGCCAACTTGGGATCTTTGTAGATAGGCATGTTGAGCCCCCAAATAATAAGGCTAAACGAAAGAAGAAGTGTTATGGCTATTAATTTTTTCATAAGGGAGAAATTCATCACCTAAATTATCAGCATATGCCTGACTATACACTACTGGTCACTCAGAAGGCAGTTGAAAATTCCTAGAAATTAGAGGTTAAATTCTAATTTTCAGATCTTTTTTTCATCCCATGATTTTGTTAGGCTAGAGAGATGAAGCTATCGCGGGAAAAGTTTTTAAAGTGGGAAAAGAAATTTGCGAAGTACTTTTTAGGCTTCGCTATTTCTCTTTGGATACTTGTAAGCCTTTTTGTCGGTATTATGACCCTTTTGATATATATCAAGAATCAGAATATAGCTGAAAAAGCTAGAACAAGCCAAGAATCTTCACTTCAAAACTATGGCAGTCCAGATCCTTATCCTATTCGCTATATTGCTATGAATTGGCTTAGGTCAGCTCCGCGAAGAACAAGGTAAACTTAACATCACCTTGACGAGGAGGGACTTGAAGTTAATCAGTAAATCTTTGTTTTAATTGAATAGGATCAATTCAATTTTTACGACATACCCCCATAAATACCCCTTAAACTCTACTTTTAAGAGGAAATCACCTTCCCTCTCTCTTTCTTTTCTGTGTCACTTTTTTCTTCATCGAATCGGTGGTTACTTCCTTTTTAGTTTTACTACCAAATGACTCTTCTCTTTTTTTAAAAACTCTCTTTAGGGCTGGGATAGATGATTGGTGAACACAAAAAATACCATTTTGTGTTCCTTGTCCTCCCCCTATGCGATGCCCACATTTTATTCTTTCACCGCCTAAAATGACAAAACTTTCTTCTGAATCTTGGGAAGCATTGCTCAAATCCTCAAAAATCTCAATGAAAGCTAACTTCATTGCAGACATGCCAAGGCTTTTTGCTAACTTAACTTTACCTACATCTCCCGGTTCTCTAGCCTTTAACCCTGCTCTGTGCTCTATATTAAGTTTTTTTCTTAAAGTAGGTATCTGTGATTGGTGAATATAGAATGCCTTTCGGGGGGGGTGGCCTGGCGTAAGTTTAAGTGCGCATCTAATAGTCTTTCCATCAATGCTTACAGGTGCTTTAGGATCTGAATGACAGTTTTTTTCTAATTTGTCCCATAATAACTTAAACTCTTCTCGTTTTGACGCTGGCAATGCCAGCTGAACAGCCATTTCAGCTCTGGTTAAATCATACTCAGCTCTAACCTCTGGTATGTTTAGCTTTGATCTAAAAAAACTAATGTCATCGGCGTGTATGCAAAAGCGAGGAAGGCCTCTATCAAGCTGAAACAAGCGATACCCACACCTAACTCTTTCGCCATTTATAACGACTGCATCAAGATGCTTTGTTACCAAATGTCTTTTATCATATTCCTCCTTAATTTGCTCAAAGAGCAAGTTAAAGTTTGAATCAGAATAGGTTATTGCTGGCAGTCTGTTTGAAACCAATCGTTTATCTAAATCGTGAGGATTTGCGGGTACCCTTCCTAAGGCTTCACGAATTACATCCAAAGAATTGCTGTGGATACAGAATACTAGTTTGCTCGTACGAGAACTTGATTGCCTTCTATAAGCGCACCTTACTTTATGTTCTCCCAGCTGGATATTGTTTGGGTTTTTCTCAAACTGTCTTTCTAAATCTGATACTAGCTCGCGATAATCTGTACCTACTCTTGATGCTGCCCTTATTTTCTGGGCTAAAAGCGATTTAGACATCCATTCCTTAGTTATAATAGGAATTTGTGTGGTTTCCAAAATTGCGGCAATATCTTCAAGATTTTTTCGATGAACATAAAACTGAACTCCACGCCCCACCTCGGTTCCCAGAGAATATCCGCACTCTATCTCCTTACCTTCAAAAATAAGGGGTACCCTAGATTCTTTATCAAATTGCTCCTGTAATTTAGATATAAGCTTAATAAACTTCCTATTTTGTCTGTAAATCCCCAAAGAGTCTGCAATCTCCGACCTAGTTAACATATCAAAGTTTTTCTTCTTAACTTGACCAGTTTCATGGCGCTGTTTAAAGGTAATCAGTGCTTTCTTAGAGGCATGAACTTTTACTCCCTTAACAGCTGCATCTGTGGAGGCAAGACGTGTTGAATGGTCTCTCCCCCCTAATGAGATTTCCCCTATGCCTTCCTCTGCTGTTTCATAGATGTTCACCCCAGGGGGCACCAAGAAATGCCCATCTGCTACCTGCCCAAAAGTTACGCAATCAGGTTGATCATCATCAACTAAGGTTACAACAAAGGCAATTTTGTTAGGGTTTTTCTGTGATTTTCGTAGAAGACGTCCACCAGTTTGTTCTGCCAAAATTGGGGCGCGAGTGGGACGCAGCATAAAACATAAAGCAGTATCAGGTGAATCCCATCCTTCAATAAGAAGGTCCGCATTTACGATGGCTTTAATCTCTCCACGGTTCTGAGCAGCAAGAATATCCCTTAACTCTCCCTTTGGTGTTGTTCCTGAAACAACGCGCACTGCTTGAGGGCCGAATACTTTTTTAAGATCTCTACCAACTCTTTCTGCATGACCAATCCCCATACAATAATAAACGGCATCTAAATCTCTAAATCTTGTTTTTGTTTCTGGATGCACGTAATTGGCATGCATTTCGATAGATATTTTATCTCTCTTCCGTATGCGGGCAATACGCTCAAGGTCTCGTGCAGAAAATTCTTTATTTGAACTATAAGGGACACCCGTTGAAATATGCGTTTCTACTACAATATTAATGATTGGGCACGTTTCACCGTTATAGACAGCTGATCGTACGGATGTTTCATGCATTGGCGATTGGCCGTGGAAAAGATGATCTCCAATGGTTTGCCCTGTTATAAACTGGTCTGTCGCTGTCCACCCTAAAACAAGGGAATTCCCAAAGAATGCTTCTTGGATGGCAGGGCGAATTACGTCCCCTCGGGCGCGATGTACCTCATCCAATATAACTAATGGATAATCATTAGGATCTAAAAGACCGCGAGAATATAAACTTAGAAATGAACCATACGTCGTGGACAGAACAGGGGCATTCAAAGCAGAACGTTTTTGCAATGTAGAAACGCCGCTGTGATATACACCAGCCCACTGAGGATCATAGCCGTATAAATCTGGACGTATCAAACAGTTATCTATGACTTGCTCGGCAAGAAGTCTTCTTGGTGATAACACTAATGCTGGATAATCCATAACTGTTTCACGAGGATTTAGTGCATCAATGATTGCGCTAAACGTAACTGTTTTCCCAGTTCCTGTTGGGCGCTTCACATACCCAAAATCACGTCCATCGTCCACGCCTTCTAAGACATCAACAAGGGTGTTGTGCTGATAATCGGTAAGGGGATTTTCTCCCTTAACTAGATAATCATTCAGACGATTAACAAATGCGTTACGTAACCCAGGCCTCATGCGCGCTCCTTTTAAGACACACCTTATATATGATTGCGTATTATCTTGTCAAATAAAAATAATATTACTTGGCGCTAAGTGATGTAGCGCGGAATGAGGCTTTTGATTGAGGGGTAGAGGGTTGATTTAAATCAATGCATGGCTGTTCAATATTCTGTATGTACCCCTAAATAGTACCCTTTATGGTTTTAGCTCAAGCATTCATTTATCCAATTAACCTCTAGGGTGTAACTATATCCCAACCCCCCGGGGGGGGAGGCTCCTTACTTTCTGAAACGTGCTGCAGCCAGCCCGATAAAATATGCAATTTTTAAAACTTCTCAGATATTTTAGCTGGAGACAAAGAGGATTTCCAAAGGAGCAATATGGTAAAATAGGATATTAAGACACCCCTGAGCAAGAAATAAAAATGGACCAGAATGAAATCAAGCGGATCTTGAAGCACAACGGCATTAATGAAGCTAAAAAGGGCAAAAAATATATATGGCGTACTCGCAAAGATAATAAAGTTAGATCCTCCCATGCTAGCCGAGATGGTAAGATATTTGAATGGGATAAGCCTCCTCCTGGTGGACACCCAGGGGAAGATTATGGATGTCGATGTACAGCAGAGACCTTAGTAGAAGAACCCAAAAAACGTAATATTCTTGAGGAGTTAAATGAAATTGATTATGGCAGGGCTCCTGGCTTATCCGATCAAATTAACCCCTTTGGTATTCGTGGAAATACAGGGAGTAGAGAATATCAGAAGTGGTTTGAGGCGCGGTTTCCTAATACAGTGGCCGGGGCAAAGAAACTAATTTCTCATCGTATTGACCAACAAATTCAAAAGCATATTAAGTCTGGTATCCCGATAAAGGGTGGTTCTATTAAGGTGAAAGATGTTGATATACAACCTGATATGAAACGTTTTGGGGATGAGTCACAGAACTTTATTGAACGCAATGTTGTTATAGGTAGTTTTGAGTTTGATGTTGAGAATATTCAGGTAGAATACACTCTGACAGGACAAAAAACAGTGCAATACGACTGGTCAGCAAGGGTATTCATACGTGAACAAACGGGCGTTGGCCCAGGCGAGCCTTTAGATGAACTTGAATTTTTGGCTGCAAAACGTATTCTCGATTATGGAGGTTGGGAAGTAAATGGGGCTGGTTCAGCTAAAGCACCTTAAAAAGTGTTTTGATAGATTTACCTATATTTTGGGTCTTATAGCCCTGTTAGGAGTTATATGGGTTGTCCAAGCGTTTTTGACTTATGAACCTAAATGGCAGCTAGAATTACCGCCTGGCAGTAAAGTAATCCAATCAAACATAGCGGGCTTTCACAACCTTCTTGAACTTTCAATATGGAGAGAGGTTTTATTACCCGAACCGAAAGGCTGTGCTGTAGTTTTTGATCAAGCAGATTTTATTGAAGAATCAGTAGAGGCAGGCAACCATTTACCAGAACAATATGATTATAGAATCTATACTAAAAACTACTACCACGAGAGTAATGACCGCGACTATATCTGTTTCGAAACCTCTGATTTGAGGCGTATTATACTTGTAGAGTGGTCAACTTAATAGTTAAGAAGTTTAGTTGCATCTACCTCTAAACCTTCAGCAATTTTTAGCAGCATGGTTACAGAAAGATTTTTCTTACCTGCTTCTATTTCAGATAGGTAACTACGATCCATATCTGCAAGACCCGCAAGATCTTATAGGGCTTATCTTTTGCCTTAGCATTCTTAATTTTTACTTCGGTGAGCTTCATTTTGCTTCAATAAGGTAGTTCTTTAACTTGTTCTCAATTTCAGAGAGAAGAGCATAGTACTTTCCTTGTAACTCTCTTTTTTCATTAATCATGGCTGTGTTATTAGAGTCTTTCTCAATAATGTTATTGATTAGTGCTAGAAAACTCCCAATAAGATTTGCCGTGTCTTGATCTAAGTTTAACCTTGCTCGTTCTTGTAAAATTTTTAACTCTTCTAGCTCCGGAGAGAAACTTTGCATCCACCCTATTATGCAGTTTATACTTTTCGTTATGCTCATGTATTTGATTTGATGACATCTCCGTATAATCATCCAGCCTTAGTAGAAAATTGTATAACTCTTTTGATTTGTAGATGTACTTGGCAATATCCGCTGCTAGCTCAGCATTCCTGACTTTTTTCCAGGTACCTAGAGCTTTGTGTGCAATTGCAGCAGCATACCACACGCCAATGACAGTTATTCCTTGGAAGAGTAGATTTAAATTACAATTCATTTGGGGTACTTTTTGTTTGGGTTGGGGGTATCTGATAAAAAATATGCCCCCAAATATTGCGGATGCAGGTGGATTTCTTTGTGCGTCCCTGGACACTGTATCAGCTGTATCTGTTGTTATGCAAGGATATTTCGGGCGTTAGCGGATTTTGTTGGAAGGTGAAATGGTAGCTTTTGGAGGAGGGACTTGAAGTAGGAAGATAATGAATTGTATATAAATAATAAAATATATTAAATTTTTTCATGTACCCTAATATGTACCATAGGTATTCTTTTGCTTCATTTGGCCTTTAAAAATGTCACTTTTTCAATTTGCGTTCAATTCCCTGTGTGGGACCCGAACGCGCGACACGAGTAATATTACTTTGGTCTTATTCTCGTGGCCAGAAGAATAAGCATATTTTCGTTCATTATATCAAACTTGCGGGTCCTTCCTGAGCCAGAAACGTATGCAGGTCGGCTTTTTTTTCTTTTTCTAGCCACAGAGCGATGGAGAGGCCCCTCTCCTCCTACATCAAGGGCTGAAAGTGTTGACATACTTTAGTTTTGAAAAAATTTGACGAGGGTTTTGTGGCTGGAAAAATTGTAAATTTATCAGAATTGGCGGAGATTTATGGGCTTCACAGGACAACGGTCAAAGAGTGGGTGAAGATTGGTTGCCCATTTGTGCAAGAGCATGACAAATCCCGGCGCTTGGATTGGCAGTTTAATACGGCTGAGGTGTGTAAGTGGCGGGAAGATCGGGCTAAGCAACTTACAGAAGAAAATCTTCAAGGCATTCAAGTTGGAGAATTGAAGAAACGTAAACTTGCCGCTGAAACAGCGCTGGCAGAGTTGGAAGCTGGAAAAGCAAAGAATACGTTTGTGAGCGTGGAGGATGTGGAGAGAAGTTGGCTCAACCTAGCCTCACTCGTGAAGGGGAAATTCTTGGCTTTACCGGCCAAGGTTTCCCCTGAGCTTGCAATTGCAAAGGATGCAAGAGAGTTGGAAGCCATCCTGCGCCATGAAATCCGCCTTACGCTGAATGAGTTGGCCACAGCTGAGACGGAGATTTTAGAAGATGATGAAAACCAAGGTGACACAGAAGTTGGATGTGGCAGCGAGGGCGTTTCTATCATCGCTGGCTCCCCCGAAGGAGCTGACGATCAGCCAATGGGCTGATGAGTATCGTCAATTGAGCCCAGAAGCCAGTTCGGAAGCTGGGCAATGGCTTACATCCCGTGCTGAATATCAGCGTGGGATCATGGATGCCATATCTGATCCATCGATTGAAACGGTGGTTATTATGAGCTCGGCGCAAGTTGGAAAGACCGAGATCATACTGAATTGCATTGGCTATTTTATGGATCAAGATCCAGCGCCTATGTTGGTGGTGCAGCCTACTTTGCAGATGGCAGAGGCATTCAGTAAGGATCGTTTGAGTAATATGCTAAGAGACACCCCCGCTTTACAGGGGACGGTGAAAGATCCCAGAGCTCGGGATAGTGGCAATACCCTGCTACACAAAACCTTTCCCGGTGGGCATATTACAATGGCTGGAGCAAACAGCCCTGCTTCACTGGCAAGTAGGCCGATCCGTATTGTGTTTAACGATGAAGTAGATCGTTATCCGCCCTCAGCCGGTGCAGAGGGTGATCCGGTGGCGTTAGCATACAAGCGCACCACCACTTTTTGGAATCGTAAGCAGGTTCTTGTTTCCACCCCCACGATTAGTGGGATTAGCCGCATTGAGGCGGCCTATCTTGAGAGTGATCAGCGGCAATATTACGTACCTTGCCCTGAATGCGATCATGTTCAAACACTCAAATGGAAACAGGTTAAGTGGGAAGATGACGATCCAGCCACTGCCGTTTATGAGTGTGAAAACTGTCAAGCGCCTTGGAGTGATGCCATCAGGTGGCGTGCCATTCGTCAAGGTGAATGGGTTGCTGAAAGCCCATTCCAGGGTGCAGCTGGATTTCGTTTGAATGAGCTGTATTCACCGTGGCAAAAGTTGGAAGCCACGGTCAAAAGCTTTTTAGAGGCCAAAGCCTACCCAGAGCGTTTGAAAACATGGATCAATACAACGCTTGGTGAAACTTGGGTTGAGCAAGGAGAAGCGCCCGATTGGGAACGTCTCTATGAGAGATCCGGGGATTACACGAACGGCCAAGTGCCGGCAGATGGATTGTTTTTAACTGCCGGTGTAGATGTTCAAAAAAACCGGATTGAAGCTGAGATTGTTGCTTGGGGCTTGAACAAGCAAAGCTGGTCAGTGGATTTCATTGTGTTTGAGGGAGATCCCGCCAAACCGCAAGTGTGGCAAAAACTATCTGCCTTGATGGATAAAAGCTTTGTGCATGAATGCGGGAGCGCTTTGCCCATTTCGATGCTGGCTATTGATTCAGGCTATGCCACACAGGAAGTGTATGCATGGTGCCGGAAATTTCCACTTTCTAAGGCCATGGCTATCAAGGGATCTGATCGTTTGATTGTGCCACTGGGTGCGCCGTCAAAAGTGGATGTGACTTTACGGGGCCGCAAGCTTAAAAGCGGTGCGCGGGTCTGGCCGGTGGGTGTTTCAGTTTTGAAATCAGAGCTGTATTCATGGTTGAATCTGACAGTTGATGAAGATGGCAATACCCCACCGGGATACTGTCACTTTCCAAAGTATGATCCTGAGTATTTCAAGCAACTCACGGCGGAACAGCTGGTAACAAAGCAAGTTAAGGGCTACCCCAAGCGGGAATGGCGCAAAATCAGAGATCGCAACGAAGCTTTAGATTGCCGGGTATATGCCCGAGCGGCAGCTATCGCTTTGGGCATGGATCGCTGGACAGATAAGAAATGGGAATCTTTGTTGCGTGATATGGCTGAGCCTGTGCCAACGGCAGAAGAACCAGAGAAAAAGCCTAAGAAACGTAAAGTGATTAAAAGCCAATGGATGACCTAAATGGCCTATACACAAGATGATCTAACACAAATTGAGGCAGCGATTTTACGGCTCCAGAAAGGTGAGCACATCGTTTCTGTTTCTTATGAAGGCAGGTCTGTTACATATGCCGGGCCCCAGCTATCAGATTTGATGGCTTTACGGGATCGCATGAAAGGTGAGTTGGCCCAAACCAACAAAACACGCACCCGGCAAATCCGTCTGACGACCAGTAAAGGGTTAACCTGATGGGATTATTTCATACATTGCAAAGAGCTTTTGTTGCTCCTAAGCGACGAGGCTATAGTGAGTCAGCTGGTATGGGGCGCAGGTTGATCGGCTGGCAACCAACGGAAGCTTCTATCAATACACTGTTGGCTAGCGATGCTGATATCATCCGTGCCCGGGCGCGGGATATGGTGCGCAAGAATACTTATGCGGCCAACGCAGTGGATGCGATTGTTGCGAATTGCATCGGCACCGGGATCAAGCCACTTTCAAAAGTACAAGATGAGGAATTTCATGAAGCTGTACAACAACTTTGGACGGACTGGAGTGATGAAGCTGATGCCGATAACCGTGTTGATTTCTATGGCCTGCAAGCTTTAGCCTGCCGCTCTGTGATTGAGGGAGGTGAATGTCTGATCCGTTTTCGCCCGCGCCGAATAGAGGATGGATTAAGCGTACCCTTGCAATTACAGATTTTGGAGGCTGAACATCTGGACGGTAGCAAAACCCATACATTGGCAAACGGCAACGTTGTGCGCTCTGGCATTGAATTTAATGCCATTGGCCAGCGCGTCGCCTATTACCTTTACCGCGAACACCCGGGTGAAAGCTCTTTAAAGTCATCGGGTGAAAGTATCAGAACACCGGCAAACTCTGTCTTACATCTCTACAAGCCACTGCGCCCCGGCCAGATCCGGGGAGAATCCTGGTTGGGTAAAATCCTTGTAAAACTCAACGAGCTGGATCAATACGATGATGCAGAGCTGGTGCGCAAGAAAACAGCTGCCATGTTTGCGGGGTTTATTACAAAGCTTGACCCTGAAGGTCAGTTTATGGGTGAAGGAGATGCAGATGAGACAGGCGTTTCTTTTGGTGGGCTAGAGCCCGGCACCATGCAAGTGTTAGAGCCTGGAGAAGATGTTAGATTCTCTGATCCTTCTGATGTGGGCGGCACTTACGAAGCCTTTATGCGCCAACAACTGCGTTCTATTGCCATTGGTATGGGGATCACCTATGAGCAATTAACCGGTGACTTAACCGGTGTAAACTACTCTTCTATCCGGGCGGGTTTGATTGAGTTTCGCCGCCGTTGTGAGATGCTACAGCATCAAGTGGTGGTGTTTCAAATGTGCCGACCCATCTGGAAAATATGGATGGAGCAAGCTGTTCTTGCCAATGCCCTACCTGTGAAGATCAGAGAGTTTCGCAAAAACCCACGCACCTATTTACGCGCTAAGTGGATTCCCCAAGGCTGGGATTGGGTAGATCCTGAAAAAGATATGAGAGCTGTGATTGCCGCCATTCGTGCCGGCTTGATCAGCCGCTCCGAAGCTGTCTCCGAGCTTGGCTATGATGCCGAAGAGATTGACCGGGAGATTGCTAGAGATAACGCGCGCGCTGATGATCTTGGCCTTGTGTTTGACACCGACCCCCGCAAGGTGGCGCAGAATGGAGCACAAAGCGCATCCGCTACAGAAGACTCCAATCAACCGGAAGATTAATTCATGAATCCAGATCTTATTGTTTTGGGCCAGCGATTGCTGGCCCGTCCACTTATGATGGAACCGCGCAGTGTAGATGTGCTCCAATCCTTACTGACCGCTCCTGAACGCGGCACTATGAGTATGGCAAAATCAATGGATCATGGGGCTCCCGATGGCATCGCCATTATTCCCGTTACCGGGCCGTTGGTTAAACGCGGCTCTGCTATGGCTTCTTTTTTCGGCTTTACCAGCTATGACAGTATTTCAGAGCAACTGGCGGCAGCCCTCGATGATACAGATGTTCATACCATCCTATTGGATATCGATTCACCGGGCGGGGAATCAGCCGGGGTGTTTGATCTGGCAGATCAGATTTATGAAGCACGCAATCACAAACACATTGTGGCGGTTGCTAATGAGTCTGCTTTTTCGGCCGCTTATGCCATCGCCAGTGCAGCGGATCAAATCTATCTCTCCCGGACCGGAGGCGTGGGAAGCATCGGGGTGATTGCCGCCCACTTTGATCAAACTTCTTATAATGAAAAAGTTGGGATCAAAATCACCCACGTTTATGCAGGTGCCCGCAAAAATGACTTTACGCCCCATGCCCCTTTATCTGATGAGGCACACAAAACCCTACAGGAAGAAGTGAACCGTACCTACGAGCTGTTTGCCGATCAAGTTGCACGCAATCGTCACCTTCCTAAAACCAGTATCCGCAAAACCGAAGCTGGCCTGTTCTTCGGGGATGATGCCGTGACCGCAGGTCTTGCGGACGGCGTAATGACAATGGGCCAAGTCATCAACCTTCTAACCACCCAACGAAAGGACTTTTCCATGAATAAACCAAAAGCCGAGGCTGCACCGGTTGCCAGTGTAGCAGAGGAGAAAACGCCGGATGTAAAAACCGATGTTCAACCAAAGCCTCAAATTGATGAGACTGTGCTTAAACAGGAAGCAGAAACTGCTGTGCGTCAAGAATTGCAATCTTATACCGAAGATGTGATTGCGGCCTGTGAGCTTGCCGGTTTTCCGCTCAAAGCTCTTGAGTATTTGAAGGCCAATAAGGACTTAAAGGCTGTTAAAGAAGATCTGTTGAAGGCCAAAGAGGAAGCGGCGAATCAGCCGATTGCTTCATTCGTTCAACCACAAACGGCCACTGGTTATGACTTCACCACAAACCCTGTTGTGGAAGAAGCCAAGGCCCGTGCCGAAAAGAAGGAGGGCTAATCAATGCCGAATATTGCAGAAGGTAATTATCTCTCAGATGTCCTGAAGTATGAAGCCCCTAATCTCTTCTCTCGCGAAGAGATGATTCTGGCTTCTGGACAAAATCTTAAAATCGGTGCTGTTGTCAGCCGAGTAACCGCAACTGGAAAGTTGGTGGAATTAGCTCCCGGCGCTTCTGATGGATCAGAAGTGGCCTTGGGCGTTTTAACCCGAGATACCGACGCCACAGCCGCTGATACAAAAACAGTGATCATCACCCGCCATGCCATTTTATCGGATAAGGGTGTGGTCTGGCCAAGTGGAATCACCGGCCCTCAACAATCTACCGCCACGGCGCAATTGGAAGCCCGCGGCATTCTTATCAGAAAAGGAGCTTAACACCATGTTGAATAATCCATTCCAAAACCCTGCCTTTAATATGGCGGCCTTGACACAAGCCATTAATATTTTGCCAAACACTTATGGCCGCCTTGGGGCAATGAATCTGATGCCACAACGCTCTGTCAGCTTGCGCACCATTACGGTGGAGGAGCGAAATGGCGTTTTAAACTTGCTGCCTACACGTGAACCCGGCGCACCCGGAACTCTTGGCAATCAAGCCAAGCGCAAAGTGCGGGCTTTTACCATTCCGCACATTCCCCATGATGACCATGTCTCGGCCGAAGACGTACAAGGCGTGAGGGCGTTCGGGACGGAAAGCCAAACACAAGTTCTGGCACAGGTGATCAATGACCGTCTAGCAACGATGCGCTCCAAGCACGATATAACTCTTGAGCACTTACGCATGGGAGCGTTGAAAGGCATCATCTTGGATGCCGATGGTTCATTACTCTATGATCTATACGGGGAATTTGAAATTGCTCAAAAAACCATCAGCTTTGGGCTTTCAAATGCCAATACCAATGTCTTAAAGAAGTGTTTGGATTTGGTGCGCTATGTAGAAGATAACCTTAAAGGTGAAGTCATGTCTGGTATTCGTGCTGTCGTCAGCGCTGATTTTTATGATGCATTGACAGGTCATGCCAAGGTCAAAGAAGCCTATGAGCGTTGGATGAATGGTGCTGCTTTGCGTGAAGATATGCGCTCTGGCTTTACCTACGGCGGCATTACGTTTGAGGAATACCGTGGCCAAGCTACCGATGCGGATGGCAACGTGCGCAAATTCATCGCTGATGGTGAGGGACATTCCTTCCCACTAGGTACTGCTTCTACCTTTGCCACATACTTTGGCCCCGCTGACTTTAATGAAACGGTCAACACCCTTGGCCGGCCACTCTATGCCAAGCAGGAACCGCGCAAGTTTGAGCGGGGAACGGATCTACACACACAATCTAACCCGCTGCCGTTATGTCACCGTCCTGCGGTTCTGGTCAAACTGATTGCTGGATAAGGGGAAGATTCATGTCTCATCCTGAAGTTTTAACACCTGTTACAGGGCTGGGGGAATCGCTGCCTGCGGTTCAGCCCGGCCCTACGCTGGATGGTTCCCCCTTAGATGTTACTGGGATCAGCGCTCCATCCACTAACTCGGTGGGATCACCAGCCGTGTGTATTTATGGAAATGTACGATTTCATATTGCCTTTGGCGAAAATCCAACAGCATCAGAAAATAACAAACCCGTCGCCGCTCATACTGATATGTGCTTTCGCTGTAATCCCGCTGATAAAGTAGCAGTCATAAAGCAAGCGGGGCAACCCAATGGTAAGGTCTGGATTAATCCTGCGGTGCTTAATGATTGATTCTATGCAAAAAGCATTAGATGCCGTGTTTGAAAAGTTAGGGCTGGTGGCTACTTACATGCCAGAAGTGGGTGACTCCTTTGAAGTGCGCGTTTTCACCCGCCGGCCTGACATTATTGAAGGCTTTTCAATCACACAAATCATTGCTGAAACCGGGATTTTAGAGGTTCGTAAAACAGAGGTTTCAGATCCCAAGCCCGGAGAACAAATTGATCTCAACGGACAAACATACACCATACAATCAGTCACATTTGATGATCCTGAAAGAATGGTGTGGACATTGAATTGCGCCCCATGAAGATAGCCGCCACCATAGCTAAATCCATCCGACAAGATATGCAACGTGAGTTACGTGCCATAGAAAAAGGCGTGATGACCGGTGTTAAAAAAGCTGGCAACGGCTTGAAGGAAGAATTGCGTGATCAGGTGGTGCGCGCTGGCTTGGGTGTACGGTTGTCAAAGACGTGGAGATCCAAGTTTTATCCTGATCAAGGGACAAACGCTACCAGCCTCATTTACAGCAAGGCCGATAAGATTATTGAATCCTTTGATCGGGGTGTGGTGATCAGAAGTACCAGAGGTATGTGGCTGGCTATCCCTTCTGAAAATGCACCCAAGAAAGGGACAGATGGCAAGCGTGTGAAGCCAAATACTTTCCCAGAACACCGCTTTGGGGAATTGCGATTTATCTATCGTGGCCCGGGCAAAGCCTCTTTGCTGATCGCCGATAATCTGCGTGCTTCATACAGTCGTAAAACTGGACAATTCAAGGGATTCAGAAAAGCCACTGAATCTGCAATTGCAAAGAAAAAGGGCCTTGCAAGTGCCGTGATGTTCTATCTGGTGCCGCAAGTCAAGATGAAGAAAAAGTTGAATGTCAATCGGGCCATTGAAAAGTGGCAAGGACAAGTGCCGGCCCTGATTGATCAAGCCTACAGCCAACAAGATTAATTCATGAGCAAAACAGAGCAAATATTAAGTGCCTTGCATACGATGTTAGGCACCATCCCGGATGTGCAGGTGGAACGAAATGAGGCAATTCCTATCCAGATTCCAGCTGGTGGCTTGATCATCATTCGTGATGGAGATCCCGGCTTTGGTGAGCGCACCTTGGGTGGGTTTGCTGGTAGGTATTACAGCCACACGGTTGAAATCGAATGTTATGTACAAGAAGCCGATGATACGGCCCGTGACTTGAAATTTGATGCGCTTTTGGCTGCGGTGGATGCCAAATTGCAATCAGATGAATCTTTGACTGGCCTTGTTTTCGGCATGGATTATAGCCGCCCCAACATTGATCTGGAGCCCATTGAAGGTGCTCCCGCCATCAAAAGCGGCGTAATTGAACTCACCCTAGAGTATGACACCACAACCCCACTAACCTAACATAAGGAGATTTTACGATGGCTAGAGCATATGGGTCAGCGGCCCAAGTGCTGCTTAAGCGTGAAAGCAGCTATGGACAAGTGCCAACAGGAAATTATTTACGCATACCTTTTACCCAAAGCTCATTGGGCAGTGAGCAGAATTTGATTGATGATCCTGTATTGGGCCAAGGACGTGATCCTTTAGCACCTTTGCGGGATGTAATCATGGTGGAAGGTGATATTACCATTCCCATTGACCCTGTTTATCTGGGGATTTGGCTGACGGGATTGTTTGGAGATCCCATCTCATCAGATAATGGCGATGGATCATATGACCATGAATTTCGTTCTGGTTCTTTGGCTTTACCAAGCTATGCCATTGAAGTTGGCATGCCAGAAGTGCCAGCCTTTTATATGGAAGCTGGTTGTAAGGTGGGCTCTATCGGTTTTGACTTTCAAACCTCTGGTGCAGCTCAAGCTTCTATCAATTTGATCGCACAAGGTGAAACAAGAAACAACAGTTCCCAAGGTGGAACGCCTGTTGATCTGCCATTTACACGGATCAGCCAATTCCAAGGCTTCATTCGTCAAGCTGGGGTGCCAGTGGCAAACCTCACTTCTGGCTCCCTCACATACACCAACAATCTTGAGAAGATCCAGACTATCCGTAGTGATGGAAAGATTGATGGGGCGGATGCCACTATTGCCGGCTTAAGTGGAAATATTAATGTGCGCTATTCTGATAATACGCTGATTGATTTGGCCTCTGCCGGTACACCGGTTGATCTGGAATTTGGTTATGAAGTTTCGCCCAGCAAAAAGCTTTTAATCACCGCCCATGAGGTTCACTTGCCTAAACCTAAACTTGGCATTGATGGCCCCGGTGGTGTTGAAGCCGGCTATGATTTTGCAGGGGCAAAAAATGATACCGCCGGTCGGATGGTAACAGTCACATTAACCAATGAAGATGATGGAGCCATTTACCTATGAAACTCACCCACAACACCGCAGATCCCTACACAATCGAACTCCCCTACGGGATTGAAGTTGAAATCACTCCCTTGACCAGCGCTTCTATGGGTTTGTGCCAATCCAAGGCCCGGAAGATTGTTCAAGATGAAAACATAGAAGATGAAGCTGAGAAGGATGCGCGCTATTCTCAAGAACTGATTGCACAGTTGGGCATTCGCCATATTAAAAGCTGGTCAGGTGTTTTAGGGGAAGATGATAAAGATGCTGAATTAACACCTGATGCGATCAAAGCATTATTTGATGTGTATCCTGTTGCGGATCGATTTTTTCAGGAAATCACGGTTAAGCAGTTGTTGGTCAATGCTGCAAAAAACGGATTAAGGCTCTCTGCCGATGGCATTTCGGCGGTGGAGCCCAATACTGCGGAAAATGCCAGCAACAAGATCTCGCCTGTGCAAGAGGAAATGTTGGAACCGATGGAAAGCAATGCCCCTACGTCCAACACGAACTCCAGTCAGAAGAAGAATTAGAAATCTTTCACATCATCGAGCTCTGCAAAAGCCAACTGAAACTCGCACCCAATGGGCATGTACTGGGTATTGATTTGGCGCTTGCTTTGAAATTAGCAGAACAACGCCAGCTTGATCCTGAGTTGGCTATTGAATTGTTGGAATCCGGGGAAGCCGGATTCACAGAAGGTTTTCATGAACGCACTAACACAAAGTAAATCACGCACCTATGCTATCCGCCTAACAGCCGTAGGCGGTGGCAAAGTAAAAGCCGAGCTCATGGAGGTTGGGAAAAGCGGTGAGCGCTCAATGGATAAAATTGAAGATGGGGCCAAGGATGCATCTCGCAGCCTAGCCGGTCTCAACAAAAGCGCTGGAAAGTTGCGTTTTGGGGCAAAGGCAATGGGAGCGGCCTTGGCTGGCATTGCCACTGTTGGTGGCTTAAAGATGTTGATTTCAAGCTCATTGGAAGCGGCGGATACTATTGGTAAAACAGCTGATAAGCTGGGTGTAAACATTGAAGCCTTACAAGAATTGCGTTATGCCGCTCAGCTGGCCGGTGTAGAGCAACGCACCTTTGATATGGGTTTACAGCGCTTTATTCGCCGTGTGGGTGAAGCAGCCAAGGGAACTGGTGAAGCAAAGCAAGCCCTGAATGATATGGGGATTCAGCTCAAAGATAATGATGGGCGGATTCGCGCTGCGGAAGATTTGCTGGGTGATGTGGCTGATGCCTTGAATGGGACGGAAGATTCCGCTGAGCGCTTGAGATTAGCGTTTAAACTATTTGATTCAGAGGGTGTGGCCTTGGTCAATGTATTGGCCGGCGGATCTGAGCATTTGGAAATGATGCGTCAGCGTGCGCAGGATCTCGGTATTGTCTTGGAGGAAGATCTTGTCCGTGATGCTGAGCGCGCCAAAGATGAATTGGATACATTGGGTAAAGTTATCTCCACCAATGTTAACCGGGCAATACTGGATGCAACCCCACTGATTGTAGGCTTTTCAGAGGGTTTATCTTATCTGGTTTCAGAAGCAGGTGAAAAATATGACATTCTGAAACAAGTTTTTCAGGGTGATTTTGCGCTAGAAGGCTTGAGCCCGCGCACCGTAAAACGACTTGCTGATGAATACACACAAGAATTTGAAAAATGGGGTGCTGCTTTAGAGAAGTTTGGCCCCAATGCCTCTGGTGGGCCTGTCAGGTATATGCAGAAGCGGATGGAAGAAGCTGGCCGTTTGGCTCAAGTTTGGAACTCGCGTCTTGAAGATCTTGAACAAGAGCGGGAAGAAAATATTAAAACCATCAATGAAAATTCAACAGCGGCAGCTATTGAAGAAGATATCAATAAAGGAAAACGCCTTCTCCAGATTGAGAAGCAATTTCAAAAGCAACTATTTGATCTTACCCATAAAGGTGCTGACAAGATTAAAATCGAATACAAGCAACTTTCAGAGGAAGTTGCCGGCCTTATCTTCCCTGATGGCAGTAATGCAGAACAATTGAATGGATTGATTGAGCAAGCAGCACAGATCCGGGATTTGCGCCTTGGTGAAATCGCTGAGAAAGAAGCCGAAGCCGCAAGAAAGCGTGTGGAAGCCAATAATAAGGTGATTGAATCCTTACAAAGTGAGCTGGATATTCTGAAACTGTCAGAAAAAGAGAAGTTCATCCAGCAAGCTTTAAGCCGAGCGTCAGCTGATGCAACAGCGGAGCAAGCCACAGAAATTCGTAAACTGTCAGCTGCTTTGTTTGAGGAAAAAGGAGCATTAGAGGCAGCCAATGATGCTGAAAAAGAGGCGCAACAGCTGAGAGAGAAAGCTGTTAATCTGACCCTTGAGCTGCGCTCGGCTGAGGAAGTCTATCATGATGAAATCAGAGAGCTTATCAGGCTTAAACAAGAAGCTGGACTTTCACAGGATACTTTTGCGGAAAGCTCACAGCGATCCTATGATAAATTGCTGGATGCAAGTAATACGTGGTCAGCTGGTGTACAGCGCGCTATTCGAGATTATTTGCGTGAAGCCAGCGATGTTTCAGTTGAGTTTGAAAACCTAACAACCAGTGCCTTGCAATCAACAGAAGATGCCTTTGTGCAGTGGGCTTTGACAGGAAAGGCTTCTGCTCGAGATTTGTTTAATACCATCGCAGAAGAAGCTTTGCGTGCTGCCACAAGCTTAGCTATCACCCAGCCTTTGGGGGGTGTCTTTGATAGTGTGTTTGGAGCCATTGGAGATTCCCTTGCCGGCTCATTTTCTACCGCACATGGCGGAGGTGTGATTGGCAAAGATAAATTGGGATCAAAGGTGGTTCCTGTTTCTGTATTTGCTAACGCTCCTAAATTTCATGGTGGTGGGTTGGTTGGTGGTGAAGTACCAATTATCGCCCGTAAAGGTGAAACAGTATTTACGCCAGAGCAAATGAGTGCATTGGGCAATGTGATGTCTCGGCCCAATATGAGCGTATCGGTAAACGTCCAAAACAATGCAGCCGGCGCAGAAGCGAGAGCGGAAGCCCGAGAAGACGGCAATGGCAACATGGCCATTGAGATTGTGGTGGATGAAGTTGAAAGCCGCATGGCACGTAATATTGGCCGTGGCTCAGGGTTAGCCCCCACGCTTGAAAGTCGCTATGGGCTCAATCCAGCTGCGGGAAGTTACCGATGATTATCATATGGCCCTCTGAAAAACTGCCATCCCCTACAATACAAGGGTATGGCATATCACCTGGGGAAGCGATTTTAAGAACGGAAATGGAGGCCGGCCCTGCAAGGCAGCGCCGGCGCTTCACGCAAGTTCCTAGCCGGATCAATGTGCGCTGGGTGATGACACAGGAACAATTTGCTGTTTTTGAAGCTTGGTATCGTTTCCAAGCCAAGGAAGGTGCCGAATGGTTTTTGATTGAGCTCAAAGGCGGGCTTGGACTTTTGGCGCAAGAAGCACGTTTTACAAGGCAATTTCAAGCGCGTGTGTATGCGGGTGTGTTATGGGAGGTCAGTTCTGAATTAGAGATTCGGGAACGGCCTACGTTGGACGAAGGCACATTGGCGCTTCTGTTAGAGGAAGATTTGGTTGGGCTGCAAGCTGCCATTGATGAACTTTATGTGCTTGTTCATCAAACGTTGCCTCTTCAATCGCCTTGGTAAATTTACCCTGCCTCCACTGGGCCGCCTTCGGGCGGTCCTTTTTTAAAGGATGAGATATGACTCTACAAACTGACCTGCAACAAGCCATTGCACAGGTGCAAGCTGATGCTGCACTTTTGCATGATATCGTGAACGGGGATGATCAAACTGTTGTTATCACAGATGGCGGTGAAGTTAAATCTGTCGCCAAAGCCATTGCTGATATTGAAGCCAGTATCACGGCTAATCTTGCCATCATCACCCAAGCAGTCACAGATTCAGAAGCTGCCCAATTAGCCGCTGAAACAGCACAAACCGCCGCAGAATCCGCAAGAGATGAAGCCTTGGGTGCTGTTGGTGCTGTGAAAGTGGATGATGCTGATACCCAAGCAGAGCAATTGAATGAAAAGCTGATTGTGAGTGTGGGATTGGAAAAACAAACCAATGATATTGGCGGCGGTCAAAAGCAGCTGGAAATTCGCGCTCAGCAGCGCATTGATACGGCCACAAGCCTCTTTTTAACAGGAAACTATATCTAAGGAGACAACCCCCATGCCCACATCCGATAAACCGATCTTTATTCAAAACTATCGGGAGGATTTAACTTTTCTTCCAAGCGATAAGGCCAATGATCCCAAGTTGATCTTCACACCCGGCACAGATGCCAGCCGTGTGCACTCACTGGCTTTGGCAAGTGATGATGAAAATGACCTAGAGATCCAGTTTGGTAAGGCAGAGGTTTTAACAGAAGTGGAAGTCAATGTGGTACCGGGGGATACGCCGTCTAGCGATCCTTGGACAATTGCTCGGCAAGATGGCGGTGATTACTTGGCCGATGGTTGGTATGTGGGCGCGATTGTCACGTTTGGATCTGATGTCACCGATATTGAAAACCGGGGTGATTATCGCATTGTGGCCCTTACAACCGATACCATGAGCCTTGAGCCAGAAGCCTCCATTATTCAAGAATTAGGTGTGACCTTTAAATTCTGGAAGTGGCATCCGCGCTGGTCAATCATCGTTCCCCAACGGGCTGGTTTAGATGAAAACGACTCCCACTCTGGCCTAGATCAAGATGCCCAGCCTTGGCTTGATCAAACGGGGGATAGCTGGATGGTTTTAAAAGAACCACTATGGGCAAGACTTCCAGCCAATAAAGATGCTTCACGCGGCAATGTTACCGTCTCGATTTACTCAGGGGATTACTAATGACCATTTCAACAATCACGCAAGATATGCCGCGTCCTTCACGGGGGGATCGTACACCAACGGACAAGGCTTTAAGGGGCAACCCCGCCAATCTGGTGAAGCATCTTGCCAATCATAGGCAACCTGGTACGCCAACTTTACGTTCGATGGGTTTTATCATGTATGACGGTAGCTTTCGTGTTGGAGGTGCGTCTAACTATGGCTCTAACATGCAAGGAGACAATAACTTTTCTACATGGATGCCTCAAGTCACTGGAATTGGGGTGTTTGAAGATGGCACCTTTGATGAAGATTACCAGTGTGCGCAAATTCTGAAAGGCTATAACCACACTTTTTATCTATCCAAGAATGGGGATCTGTTTGGTTCAGGGTATAATGGGCATGGTCAGGTGGGTGATAATGCGACCACCAATCGTAACTATTTTAGGCCCATTTATCCTTCGATCGGGCCAAGAGCCTCAATACCGCGCAAAATTGTTAAAGTGGTTGGCACCACTAACGGCTATCCTTCAACAGCCTCTACCTTCTATGCTCTGTGTGAAGATGGCACGGTATGGGCTTGGGGTTATAACGGTTACGGCCAAGTGGGGGTTGGCAATACCACCAGCAGTTATTACTACCCGCGCCACATGCGGGATAATTCTGGTACCTACATTGATGATGCCATTGATATTGAAGCGGCTGGGGCGGAGTATGGAGCCGTTCATATCGTTCGCAGGGATGGCACAGTGTGGGGGTGTGGTTACAATGGCTATGGCCAACTAGGTATGGGCCATGAAAGCAACCGTGTGTGGTTCTACAAGTGCGTCTTGCCGGATAATGAACGCTTTATCAAAGTCAAATCCACAGGCTCTCAGGCCAGAGGGACAACACTATTCTTTACCAAATCTGGCAAGATCTATGGGTGCGGTCATAGTTCTTACCTGCAAACGGGAACGGGTAGCAATGCCAACATCTACAGTACACCAGCTAAAGTTCTTTATCTTGGGGGTGACGGTGAACCAAAAGTTGTTGATTTCTGGATTTATGGCGGACGCTATGGATCTGGTTACGCCACCGATTCCAACGGTGATTTCTGGATGTGGGGCTATAACGGTTATGGCCAGCTTGGCACCAACAATACTACCCAATATAACCCGTTAAGAGCCCATGACACATGGATGGGTCGTCATGATTCAGGGCCACATGGTGCGCCTGAAATCGTGCGCGTTGGCTTTGCTGGCTATGATGCTTATGGCATCACCTGTGCCGTTGCCAAAGATGGCCGTGGCTGGACAACTGGATACAATGGGCATGGTCAAACAGGGCATGGGCATGCTGGCAACCAACGCTATTGGCGCAAGCCCTTCCTGCCTTCTGGCAAAAAAGTGATGGATGCCGTGGGCTATGGACATTCTAACCAGATTGTCATGTGCTATCTGACCGATGATGGGAATGCCTACACCAGCGGGTATAACGGTTTTGGGGCAGCCCTCCAGCATATAACAGATAGTAATCATGATGGTGTGACCGAGTTTTACAACCGCTATATTCCAGGAAAGGTGATCTTCCCATGACCATGCAAGTGTATTCTTATATCGAGCCCACAGATGGTGAGTGGGCTTTTGACACTCACGTTATTAATCCTGACGATGAACCGCCCCAATACCTCATGGAATATGAGGGGCGGCATTACATCGCCACAGACAGGGATTTAAGCGTTCAAGATGCACGGTGTGATTTCCAGGGGCCACATGATTTAAATGCCGATACCACCTTGAAAGAACAGTTGCAGAAATTTTCAGAGCCGATGCTTGGTGTGATGCAGAAAATGCGGGAAGAACGCCCCAAGATATATGAACTTTTAGAATGCATCATGCAGGAATTTAAAGAACGCCAAACAGCCGGAGAAAGCCTTTCCACAGAATTAGTCAGTGCCTTAACCAAATGGCAGATGGCGGAAGATAACAATCCCAAACCTGATTATTTATTCTCAAGCAGCTAAACCATGCCAGATCCAACTTTATCAGAAGCCATCCGCGAAGCATACGCGGCGGCCCCATCAGATATTGTGGTATTGCATACACTCGAATTGCGCCACCCCGCCTTTTTGGATGATGATGGCGAGAATACAGCTGTACGTGTGGTGCGAGATCATTCAGATCTTGATGCTAGATTGGAAACTGATGCCCCTGTGAATGCCGGCGAGATCGTGATGTTTGTGGCCATGGGATTTGAGCTGAATCTGCCACCTGTTGATACGGCCCCAGTGCCTGAGATTGTTGTGACGCTTGACAACATTTCCCGGGAGATCGTCAAGCATTTAGATGCAGCTGCGGACTCTCAGGAAAAGATTGAAGTCACCTACCGGCCATATCTCTCAACAGATCTGGAAGGCCCACAACTTGACCCGCCCATTCATCTGGTTTTGACAGAGGTGGAAGCAGATGTGTTCCGGGTGACCGGAAAAGCCCGGATGCTGGATATTGGGAATAAGGCTTTCCCTTCTGAAAACTATACAGCCAGAACCTACCCCGGATTAACGAGGCGATAAATGCATTGGGCAAATCAATATATTGGTAAACCGTGGGTGGCAGGGGCGCGTGGGCCAGAGGCGTTTGATTGTTGGGGGTTAGTGCTTTATGTGCAGCGTGAGCACTTTAATCGTGAACTCCCAACAATACCGGTTGATGCAGATAATTTAAACGCCTTGGCCCGTACTTTTGGCCGGCACCCGGAACGCAAGCGCTGGAAGGAAGAAAAGCGCCCCCATGAGGGGGATGCTGTTTTATTGCGCCAAGCGCGCTACCCCATCCATGTGGGGATCTGGCTTGATGTGGATGGCGGGGGCATTCTGCACTGTGTCAAAGGGATGGGTGTGGTGTTTCAAAAAGAGCGAGATCTGATTAACGGAGGCTGGCGCATCGAAGGGTATTACAGATTTGTTGGAGAATGAAAAGTTACTTTGGCTCTGATAGGTTTGCGGGAACCACTGTGGTGTACCTCACAGAAAAGACATCCTTTTTTTGCGAGTTTCTCAAGCTTTTCATCCTGCACAGACATCCCTTGCCAATATTCACCCGGACGCAGGATATGGGGTAGACTGGTTTCGTTTACAAGAAAAGCTGTATTATCTCTTTTACGTATTATCGGCCATTTTGATGAGTAGTTCATGTAGCTCATGCTTTGAATAGTGGTTGGTAAATCACCATTATTAGCAATATTAACAATAATATATTTTTCACTAGAATCACTTGGGACTATAATCATATTGGTATTGCATCGCATGTGCAATCTAGCGCCTTTTCGCCACCATTTGATGATATCCCATAAAAATACCAATGTTGCGACTATAGCAGCATAAATAGCTATGAGATCAATCTGATCTGATGAAATTACGATTTCCATTTACTTTTACCCTTAAGCGTATGTTATGCCCCATCTTATAACTGTCAGCAATCCTTTTCGTCCTTATGATGGGAGGCAGGTGAAGCGCGTTAAAAATGGCCTGACGGTCCAAGAGATTATTGAGGTTGAGAAGATCAACTTCACCATACCCTTTATTTGCTTGGTCAATGGCGAAGCTACTTTGCGGGGACAATGGAGCGTCAGGATTATTACACGCAATGATGTCATCAGCTTTGTAACACTGCCCCAAGGTGGCGGCGGAGGTGGTGGCGGTGGCAAAAATCCACTCAGAACCGTTCTTTCTATTGCTGTAATGGTGGCGGCCCCTGCTATCGGTGGGGCGCTGGCAGGATCTTTGGGGGTGACTTCCGCCATTGGAACGGCATTGATTTCTGCCGGAGTTGCCTTGGCGGGTGCGGCACTGGTGAATGTTTTAGTACCACCGCCTAAGCCTTCTGCCCCTTCTATTGGAGGCGTGGGTAATACGACTATTCCAAGCCCCACGTATTCCTTGCAATCTCAAGGAAATCAAGCACGACTTGGGCAGCCCATTCCGGTGATCTATGGCCGGCATGTGACTTTTCCAGATCTAGCTTCAACACCATACTTTGAGTACGCCAATAATGATCAGTACCTTTATCAGCTGCATTGTATTGGCCAAGGGCTCTATGATCTGGAGCAAATTCGTATCGAAGATACACCCATCAGCTCTTTTGAGGAAGTCGAGTATGAGCTGGTGGAACCGGGGGGAGAAGTCACCTTATTTGATGCCGATGTGGTGACAGCCCCAGAAGTGGCCGGCCAAGAAATGCTATCAGAAGCAGATGGCGTGGGCTGGATTGGGCCTTTTGCAGTAAACCCGCCTGAGACTCAAGCGCACCAGATTGGTATTGATATTGTCTTTTCCCGTGGTCTCTATTACGCAGATAATAACGGAAACCTGCAAAACAAAACGGTCAACTGGCAAGTTCAAGCACGCACCATCGATAATGATGGTGATTCTGTTGGAGATTGGACTACTCTAGGCACTGAAAGCCACACGGCCAACACCAATGAACAAATCCGCTTAACATACAACTACCCTGTAAGTTCTGACAGGTATGAAGTGCGACTGCAACGTACAGACACAAAAGATACTGATTCTCGTGCAGGACACGAAGCGCGCTGGCAAGGGGTGAAAGGGTATCTGGATGATGAATCTGATTTTGGGGATGTTACCTTGCTGGCCGTTAAAATGCGCGCCACAGATAACCTTTCCCAGCGATCTTCAAGGCTGGTGAACTGCATTGTTACACGTAAGCTGCCTATGTGGGACCCCGACAACGGATGGTCGGAGCCTCTGGCGACACGCTCAATTGCATGGGCTTTTGTTGACGCATGCCGCGCCGAATATGGGGCTGAGCTGGCAGATGATCGCATTGATTTGCAAGCGCTCTACGATTTGCATCAAACATGGGAAGCCCGTGGAGATTATTTTGATGCCGTATTTGATCAAATCATCACCGTCTGGGAAGCACTCACGCGCATTTCTCGGTGCGGTCGATCTGTATCATTCATGCAGGGCGGAATTGTGCGCTGTGTCAGAGATGAAGAAAAAACTCTGCCGGTCGCACTTTTTAGTCCCCGCAATATCGTGCGCGGCAGCTTTAAAATCCAATATCTAATGCCTGGAGAAGATACGGCGGATGCGGTGAAGGTGGAGTTTTATAACAATCAGATTTGGGCTCCTGATGAAGTCACAGCTTCATTGCCGGATTCAATGGCAGAAAAACCAGCGGGTGTATCCTTGTTTGGCTGTACAGGGGAAGATCAAGCTAACCGGGAAGGATTATATATGGCAGCTGCCAATAGATACCGCCGGCGCATGATTACCTTCCAGACAGAACTGGAAGGCTTGATTCCAACATATGGAGATCTCATTACCATATCCCACGATATGCCGCGCTGGGGCCAAGGGGGTGAGGTTATACATCTTGATGGCCTTGTCCTGAAACTGTCAGAGCCCTTGGAATGGGAGGATGACCAAGGAAATGATGTGACGCATTACATTGCTTTGCGCCGGCGAGATGGATCGGTGAGTGGCCCTTGGGAGGTCACACCAAATGGTAACAATGCTGATGAAGCCTTGTTGGCAGAGACTTTGGATTTCACGCCTTATACCGGTACGGCAGAAGAGCGTACCCATTTCAGCTTTGGCCCAAGTGAAAACTGGGGATTGTTGGCTCGTGTCTTGGGCGTGCGCCCGCGCGGGGATCTGGTGGAGATTTCTGCCGTAGGTGAAAATCCTATCGTTCATTCATTCAACTAAAGGAACGCCCATGCTGCGTGAAAACAAACCCAATCCCAAAAACGGCAACGGTAATGGCAACGGCCACTGGCATATCGATAAGCGTATCCCGGCCATCTTTCTGGTGACCGTGGTGCTGCAGACCGTAGCTGTGGTCTGGTGGGCGGCCCATCTGGATGCCCGGGTTAAAAACCTTGAGGTCTGGACCAATAACAACCGGCCACTCATTGAAAAGATCAACCGGCTGGAAGAGCGCATTGACGGCATCCGCGATCTTCTGGAACGCATCGAAAAAAGGATTTAACCATGCTGATTGGCGTAAACACCCTGATGACCAAGCAGGAAAAGGCGGCGGCCTCCATACTGGATTCCGATGATTTGCTAATCCACCTTGATGCTCACAAAAGTGTGAGCTTTGAAAACATTCTGGAGATGGTGGATTTCTCCAACCCGCATTTTATTCCCAATGCCGTGGGCCAATGGCTGGATACCTCCAACTTCGGCAATCATGTGAGCCCGCACCCGGATACACCATACCCCACGTACAGTGACAGTCATTTGGGCAATCGCGGCGGCATTTTCTTTGAGGGCGGATCGAGTGCGGCCATGAATCTGGAAAACGCGGCCTTTACCCATGATCTCGTCAATTCTTTTGAAGTTTTCATGGTGAGCCGGGTGGATAGCAATGTGCCGGGGCAGGATCGATTGCTGGAAATCCGGGGGGACGGCACGCAGGTAATCCTCTTAAAAGCGGATCAGTTCGACCGCGGCTGGTTCATCCGCTATGACACGGGCAATGTGGCGGAGCTGGCCACCAACATGAACTATGGACATACATACATTCATAACCTCATTAATGATAACGACCAGTTGACCGCCCGGCTGAATAACGCCGTGGTGGCAACTGCCACGTTAAACCCCGGCGGCATTATGTCCGAAGCCGATGCCTTTGTGGTAGGCGGCTTTACCGGCACCAGTGCGGCCCGCCAGTACGTGGGCGAGATTCTGGTGTTCAACCGGGCACTTACCTTCACCGAACGCGAATCCCTTTACACCAGTCTTTATAACAAATGGCTGCGTACCACCGGTGGCGGCGGCCCCGGCGAGGGAGAGTTTTACGACATTCAGCAATACAAACTGACGGACATGCTGGATCAGCAATTTTAAGAAAGGGCATTGCCATGCTGACATTGATCGGAAGCCTGATCGGCTTTATTTCTTCCGCTTTCCCGGACCTTTTGAAACTTTTTCAGGATCATCAGGACCGCAAACATGAGTTAGCCATCCTTGACCGGCAAATGGAACAAGCCGCCCAAGGGCACTCTCATCGGCTGGAAGAAATTAATGCCCAAGCGGATATTTCAGAAAGCCGCGCGCTATACCGTCATGCCAGTCTGCCAGCTGGCTATAAATGGATTGAGGGCCTGCGCGCCTCCGTCCGGCCTGTTATCACTTATGCATTTTTCACGCTCTTTGCCGTGGTGAAATACGCCGGGCTACAAAGCCTTCTGGATCAAGGGGTGCCCGTAACACAGGCTCTCATCGCGATCTGGGATCCAGAAACCCAAGCCCTGTTCGCCGCCGTCATCAGCTTCTGGTTTGGGCAACGAGCGTTGAATAAGTTCAGGAAGGGCTGAGGCCATGCGCCACATCACACAAGAAGGCTTGAATCTGATCAAGGAATTTGAGGGTTTTGAGCCGACCATTTATGAAGATGCTGCCGGCTATCCTACCATTGGCTATGGTCATCTCATCCGGCCGGGAGAGAAATTCCCCAAGCGGATTACCAAGGCACAAGGAGAAGAGATTTTGCGCCAAGATGTGGGTGTGGCAGAGCGCGCTGTGGTGCGCTTAATCAATGCGCCCCTCTCTGACGGGCAGTTTGATGCGCTGGTCTCTTTCACCTTTAACCTTGGTGCCGGAGCATTACAACGCTCAACCCTTCGTCGCAAGGTCAACCGTGAAGACCATGCCCACGTCCCAACAGAATTTATGCGCTGGGTCTGGGCTGGCGGCAGAAAGCTCAGGGGCTTAATCAGGCGACGTTCTGCTGAGGCTGATCTATATTTGGAATAGCCTGTTCTGATAATGTGGTATTTATTTTTTCAAACAAAGCTTCAAAATTACTTATAGTTTTTTCCGACATTTTTGGAAGAAGCTTATCTCTTTGTCTCATAAGAATGTCAGCTGGTTTTCCATGATCAAACTTCTCACCTGTGTGCCGATTAATTTGAGTGATTATTTGATCATTTCCATTAAGGTCTGAAACCTTAATGGCATTACCCTGGAAGGCTGCATTGTACAAAGACAAATAATCCCCTGGAGTGAAGAGATCTTCGATATCAGCAAATTTCTTGTCAACAAAATCCCCCACTAACAAAATTCTACTTTTTTCCAAAAGCCCTTTATTTGCAAGATTCATCAGTTTTTGATGTCCTGCTTTCTGGGAGTCAGCCAAAATAGTAACATCTAAGTGGTTACCTAAAAGAGCTGCAAATGTGGGAATCATATCTGCTCCCCCGACTGGAACCAACGACCATCTTTCATCTAAGTGATTTTTGCCGATTTCTCTAAGATGATTCGATATCACAGATAAATAGGTAAAATCTGAAGTTCCCTCAACAACAAGGTTATTGGGAGAAACAAATAGGTTTTGTGCCAAGTCATAACCAAGGGCGCCCTGCAGCGGGAAGAGTGTATCAGGATCATTTGCGAAAATGTCAGCACTTACTTTAGTACCATAAATCTCTGGTCGGCCAGCTTCCTTTACTTTTATTACATCCTCTACGACCCTAACATCCTCAAGTCGGTTTACCGGCACCATAAAAGGGGAATGCGTACTAAAAATAATTTGATGGTTGGGTTCAAGTTTTTCTTCCATGTACCGTAGTAAGTCTTCCTGAGCTTTTCCATGCAATGTTAAACCTGGCTCATCCAGCAGAATAATAACGTTTCCAAATTCTTTTCTAACTTGCGCAAATTTGACGAGAAATGAAAAAAACCAAATAAACCCAGCACTTCTCTCTGAAAAAGGGACGCTTACTCTGTGCAAGGTATTTTTTACTCGTGCCCTTGCAACTGTTCCTGTATTAAATGGTGCCGGATCATTAGGCTCTGCTTTTGTAAGCGTCACCACGACTTCCAAGTAGGGGTTCTGGAGCCAGTATTCCATCAATTGATCTGTAATCTTATTTGAAGCTGCTTCACAGCGAGAGTTAAGGTCTTCATATGTGGTTGTGCTGCATATCTCTTCCAGGGTCGTTCCTGCATATTCGAGAAAATCAAGGAAAACTTGGTCTTCCTCAGAAATTTTAACATTGTTTTGTTTATTATTATTAAGTGCATCAATTGAAATTTGCCCACTCATACGGTCATAGTGAGAAAAGTACAAGAAATGGGGCATTTTTTGAGAGAAACTTCCGATGGCTTCTTCTGTAATACTTTGATTTTTAAAGCCTGCGACAACTTTTAAAAGGTTCTCTTGTTTTTCAGTGGGGCTGCTTACTTCCTGGAGAGACTTATATAAGGCTTTGGTAGTTTTACACTCTTTAAGGGAAGCCTGCTCCGAAGCATTGAGTTTATGGGAAGAGATGAGATGCTTAACGATCAACTCTTGATTTATATCAAATGACCAATAAGTAGTCCCTTCGTAGCCTCCAGAAACTTTTATCAAACCGTTCCCAAGAGAACCTTCACCAAATTTTTGCTCGAACTCTTCCTGATCCTTTTGATCTATTGCCCAAACAGTTTTAGTAACCGTAGCCTCTTCCCCATCATGCCTTTCACCGTAATCGTTTAAAAATCTGCGGGGATAATCACGAGTTTTATTGTATTCAACATCTTGTCCATTGTGAGGCCGAAGAGCTGCAAGAGCTTGTAGTATTGCTGTTTTTCCTGCCTCGTTCTTACCTACCAAGCAGGTCATACCCCCAACATCAAATTCTTGTGAATCTTCGACAGATCTGAAATTCTGAACTCGTACTTTTTTAAGTTTCATAATTAACCCTTGCCTATAATAATAATTTGAGTTCTACGACCCTGAAAACCTTGGAATTGTAAAGATTTTTCTAATTATATTCAAGCCAAAACCTAGAAAATATACTTTACAAATGGTTTTTATCTTGGTCCTCAATAACAAACCTTTCCCATAGTCCTTTTAATCATTAATTGGTGACGTGGAAATTGTAAGGAAAAAGCAGTAAAGAACAAGGGAATAATCCCCTTTATTCTTCTAAAGCCTTTAATAGCTCTAATACCTTTTTTTGAGTTTCCTCACTCTTGATGGATAAAAACAGCTTCATGGCCATTCTGCTGTAGGCCGTTTGTTTCTTAATTGATTCTTCCTCACTTTTTTCCCATCCAAAATCCTCAAAGAAGTCAGCGTAAGGTACCCCTAGCCTGTGGTTCAATACCTTAAGGTGGGAAGCCTTAATGTTATTGCTACCTCTTTCATATTTTTGTACTTGCTGGAATGTTACGTTCAACATTTCACCTAACTGCGTTTGCGTCAGGTTGTGAATCTGGCGAATCAATCTTAGGTTTTCACCGATGCGAGTATTAATGTCTTTTGTGGCTTGCTTATCTGGCATGATCCCGTCTTTCTTTATTTAACGGGATCTCGGCTACCTATCTCAATGGTGTCGAGAGTTTAACAAAGCCACAAAGCAGCCCGGGACGTATTCACCCGAAGGCTCTTGTATTCCGCCCCACTCTCGACATAGAGAGTGAGGGATTTCTATGAATACTTCCTCTAAGCATCTTTGTGGGTTGTTAAGCCCGTCATATTCCCCATTTTTAAGGCAGATTTGTTTTAAAGTCAATCTAAAGCCTTACAAATCCATGGATTTACCATCTCTCGTTTCTTAAGGTATCTTTGACCTTGACATATACCCCCCTATGGTATACTATACCCCTGTAGGGTATATAAAAGGAGTTATATTTATGCCAGATCATGGGCCGTCACATAAAGCTGAAATCTCTCGGCTGAACCGGGTTTCGGGGCAGATTGAGGGGATTCGTAAAATGATTGAGGAAGAGCGGTATTGTATCGATATCCTCACGCAAATGCGTGCGGCGCGATCTGCTTTAAAAAGTTTGGAACATAAAATATTAGACACTCACCTCAGCCATTGCGTCACGGATGCCTTTTGTTGTGATGATCAAGCAGATCGCACGGCAAAGATTGAAGAAATCCGTGACCTATTGAAAAAGTTTGATTAGGAGAATAAAAATGGAAGCGACAAAATCTTGCTGCAAGACTCAAGATGCCCCGCAAGCCCGCTCTGGGTTTGACTTTAAGCAATGGGTGCAGGACAAAGTGGTCCCATACCAACCGTTGTTTTTGATCTTTGCTATGACGGTGGGTTTTGCTGTTATTCAGGCAGATGCCCCTGCCGATATCATGCGGTTATGGATGGGCTACTTTTTAAGCTTTTTGGCCTTGTTTAAACTATTCGATGTGTCCGGCTTTGCTGACGGCTTTCAAACCTATGATCTTGTGGCCAAGCGCTGGCGCGGCTATGCCTTAATCTATCCGTTTATTGAATTGGGATTGGGAATTGCGTTTCTTATGAGCCTTGCGCCCCTTACCACTAATGTGGTGATGTTGATTGTGATGGGCGTGGGGAGCATCGGCGTCTTAAAATCTATTCTGTCAGGTCAGAAGATTAAATGTGCGTGTTTAGGGACAGTACTGAACGTGCCGCTCAGCACCATCAGTGTGATAGAAACACTGGGGATGAGCGCCATGGCGGCCTATAACATCTTAAGGATTTTGTAACTTTCATGGATCAGAGTAAGAAAAGACTAGAAGCATCTAAAACTGAAATCTGGAAAAAGATCTCAAAATCAGATAGAGTAAAATAATATGAAATACATCGTTGCCCTTCTTATTGCGTTTCAGTTGATCGTCTTTCCGGCGGTCACGTATGCGCAAGGCTGTGTGATGATGCAAAATCGGATGGATGCTGAGCAATCGGCAAAAGCTGAAACACCATGCCCCCATGATGATATGGTGGAAAAAGCAGATGATAAAGAATCTGCCATGGAGCTGGCCAAGTTCATGTGCGATTGCTCCACGCCTGATGTAAACCAGCTTAATCCTGATCAATCTTCAAAAAAACAAACCTCCGTGGAGAAAATTGACTGGCATGTCACGCTGGCAGCTCTCCAGCCGGAAGTCATTTTGCAAGCTGAAAATACCCGTGCGCCGCCTAATCTTTCCTATATTCCTATCCAATCTTTCAAGGCCATTCACGCCCAAACCTCTCGTCTGCTGATCTAGCATCTTCTTAAAATGAAACGCCCACAGTGCTTTTGCTGTCTGGGTGTGTGTGCATTTTTGCATCTAATTTTAAGGAGAATCCCATGTTTAAACATATTTTTATCATCGCTGTTTTTATTTTGACGGGCTTGTCGTTTCAGCCGGCACAGGCACAGACAGTGCCCTATGGTGAATTGAAAGCCCAACTGATTGAGCACCCGGACTATCTGGCATTGGTTTCTCAATCTGAATCTTTAAACCATGCCGCTGATGGCGAGAAGGGCTTGCCCGATCCAGAAGTGCGTTTGGGTATCAATAACTTTCCCATTAATGGCGGCGGGTTTGATGAGTTTCTTCCCACCAATAAGAGCATTGGCTTTTCTCAGCGCATTCCTAACTTTGGGGTGTTGGATGCCAGTTCGGAAGAAGTGCGCATGCGTTCTAAACAAAGTGGTGTCCAAGCCCAATGGATGCTCCAACAACTGGAAGCACGGCTGATTATTACCCTTGTCCGCTTGAATGCCACCATCAAACAAATTGAGCTGGTAGAATCCCAGCAAGAACTTTTAAAACTGGAAGCGGTTTATTGGGATGGCCGTTTAGAGGGCGGGGAAAGTGTCTATGATGAACGCAGTGAGGTGGATGCCCGTATTGCTGCTTTAACCGTGCGCAAAGCAAATCTGGAAGCCCAGAAAGCCACGTATTCGGCAGAACTGGAAGAGCTCACGCAAAAAGTCGTAATAGATGTGGTCGAAATCCCCACGTTAAACCCGGTTCCATGGGCGGGAGAGGTTTCTAGTCTCTACCCTGTGATGATGGCTGAATATGAGGTGAGCTCCACTGAGGCCAGCGTTGATATGCGCGAAGCGGCCTTTGGCCCGAACTTTAATGTGGGGGTCACCTATCAGCAACGGGAAGAAGGTCGTAATTTCTCTGGCGATGATTGGGTTTCTGCCGGGGTAGGAGTGACGATTCCGCTGTGGTATTCCAGCAATCAGCGCCCCAAACTGCGCGCCGCTGAATCCAGACTTTCCCAAGCTAAATCTCACCTGCGCATGGCCGAGCGCCTTTGGCGATCTCGCCTTTCTTCCCTCAATAGCAGTATTATTGAGACTGACAAGGCGCTGACCGCTTTAAAGGATCAATACAAAGCGGTCAAAGAAAAAACCGACTCTCTCAATAGTGCCTATGCATCCGGGACGGCAGATTTGGATGCGGTGATTTTCTCTGAATTTACCCAAGCCGATATTGAGGCCCGTGTGGTGGAAACCATCGCTTTAAAAGCCAGCCAAATTGCCGAATTTAACAGCCCCTTTGGAGGACACACCAATGACAATTAAACATGTTCTCGCACTTGTGATGATTTTGACCTTTGCCGCAACCACTCCGGCATGGGCAGAAACGTATATGTGTCCCATGCACCCTCATGTGACGGATACCCGCGAGGGCAAATGCCCGATTTGCGGAATGGATCTGGTGGCGCTGGAGGAAGAAGATCACAGCGGTCACGATCACGGGGCTATGCAAAGCGCCCCGGCAGACCCTCACGCAGGACATGGATCTGGAGCTGAGGCTTCTAAAGGGGGAATGGGTTCCACCCGTATCTCCCCCCAAGCCCAGCAAAGCATCGGGGTCAGAACGGCGGAAGTTTCTCACTTCAATTTTGGCCGCAGCATTCGAGGCTTTGGGAATGTGGTCAGCAATCCGGCGGCAGAAGTGGCGATTGTCCCGCGTGTTTCGGGCTGGGTGAAAACCATGACCGTGTTTACAGAAGGCGAGCCTGTTAAGGCTGATCAAGAGCTGTTTACGCTGTATAGCCCAGATCTGATCAGTGCGCAGAAAGATTATCTGGCCGCACGCACTTCTGGGAATAAGGTGCGCACGTTTGCCTCTAAAGAGCGGTTGCGCTTGATGGGGTTTGACCAACAAGCCATTGCCAAGCTGGAGCGATCTGGCAAAGCGTTTGATAATGTGCCGTTTCATGCACCCACACAAGGCACAGTTTTAAATGTGCATGTGCGTGAGGGGTCTTACATCATGGCTGGAAAGCCCGTGATGATGTTGGCTGATTATAGCACTCTTTGGGTAGAAGCTGAGATTGCTGAACAAGATATTGCGTTTTTAAAAGAAGGCGATTGGGCCAGCCTAGAATTTTCCAATGGCAATCTCGATCCTATGACTGGTCGCATTGAGCTGATCTATCCGACCATTGATCCCACCACCCGCACCGGCAAGGTGCGCATCGTCATCAACAATAATGATGGCGCCATTCGGGCCGGATCTTATGCCGATATTGTGTTTGTCAATGACAGTGAAAGCCGTCTGGCTGTGCCCAGTGAAACCATTTTATATGACAGTATGGGTGCACGTGCAGTGATGGTGATGCCTGATGGTCAATACATGGCGCAGATGGTGAAAACTGGCATCACGGCAGACGGCATGACAGAAATCAAGGAGGGGCTGAAACACGGTGATCTAGTGGTCATCAGCGGCCAGTTCCTGATTGATGCCGATGTGCGCATCAAGAGCAACATTTCAGGCGGCGGAGGTGCACATGCCAACCATTAAAGATGACAACAACCTGAGCGCTCTTGGGCATGATCCCTCTAAGTCTTTTATCGCCCGTATCATTGAATGGTCAGTGGCCAATAAGCTGTTTGTCTTGGTGGGAGCATTGGCCCTTCTTGCTTTTGGCCTACAAGGGGTGATCAAAACCCCATTGGATGCCATTCCTGATTTATCAGATACACAAGTGATCATCCGGGCGGATTATCCCGGCCAAGCCCCGCAGGTAATTGAAGATCAGGTCACTTATCCGCTTTCCACCTCGATGCTGGCACTCCCCAAGGTGAAAGTGGTGCGGGGGTTCTCCATGTTTGGCACCAGCTTTGTTTATATCGTATTTGACGATGATACGGACTTGTATTGGGCTAGATCCCGTGTACTGGAATCATTAAGTCAAGTCACCGGCCAAATGCCTGATGGGGTCTCCCCACAACTTGGGCCTGATGCCACGGGAGTGGGCTGGATTTATCAATACGCCGTGGTCGATAAAACCGGCAATCTGGATTTAGCGCAACTGCGCACGCTCCAAGACTGGTTTTTAAAGTTTGAGCTGGCTACCGTACCGGGGGTGGCAGAAGTCGCCAGTGTCGGTGGCTTTGTCAAGGAATATCAAGTGCTGATTGATCCCAACAAGTTGCGCGCCTTTAACGTGCCGTTATTAAAAGTGCGCGAAGCAGTTGAGAAATCCAATCAGGAAGTGGGTGGCAGGTTGTTGGAGCAAGCTGAGACCGAATACATCATCCGCAGCAAAGGCTATGTGCAAAGCGTGGAGGATCTTGAAGAGACGGTGGTGTTCTCTGATAAAGGCATTCCAGTACGACTGAGAGATATCGCCCGGGTGGTGGAAGGCCCGGAACTGCGCCGTGGTGTGACAGATTTAAATGGTGAGGGCGATGTGCCCACCGGCATTGTGGTGATGCGTCCGGGCTATAATGCCCTCAATGTAATTGATGATATTAAAGCCAAGCTGGAGTTATTGAAACCCGGTCTCCCAGACGGGGTGGAGCTGGTGCCGGTTTATGACCGCTCCAAGATTATTAAAAACTCGGTTGATAATCTGACCGAAAAACTCATTGAAGAAAGCATCGTAGTGGCCTTGGTCACATTGATTTTCTTGCTGCATGTGCGTGCGGCCTTGGTCGCGGTGATTACCCTACCGCTAGGGATTTTAGGCGCGTTCATCATCATGAGTATGCAAGGCATTACTGCCAATATTATGTCTTTGGGAGGGATTGCCATTGCCATTGGGGCCATGGTGGATGCCTCTATTGTATTGGTGGAAAATGCCCACCGTAAACTCTCTGAACTCCCCAAAGATATTTCAAAGGCGGAGCGCACCCAAGTGGTGGTGCAAGCGGCCAAGGAAGTGGGCCCGGGGATTTTCTTTTCGCTGTTAATTATCACGGTGAGTTTCCTGCCGGTATTTGCTTTGACTGGACAGTCAGAGAGGCTATTTACGCCATTGGCCTTCACCAAAACTTATGCCATGGCTTGGGCGGCGGCACTATCCATCACGCTGATTCCCGTGCTCATGGTCTTTATGTTGAAGGGCCGATTTTATAAGGAAGAGCAAAATCCTGTTAATCGCTTCTTTGTGGCGCTTTACAAACCCATTTTATCAGCGGCCTTGAAAGTACCACGTCTTACCATTCTGATTGCACTTGTTGTTTTGCTCAGTGCGGCAGTGCCACTCACCCGTCTGGGGTCAGAATTTATGCCTGAACTGAATGAAGGCGATCTTCTTTATATGCCCACCACCTTGCCCGGTGTTTCCATTGATGAGGCCCGGCAGATATTACAGACCACCAATCAGCTGATTAAATCGGTGCCAGAGGTGGAGCGCGTATGGGGTAAAGCGGGTCGCGCTAAAACCGCCACTGATCCGGCGCCTCTTTCCATGATTGAAACATGGATTACGCTGAAAGATAAATCAGAGTGGCGGGATGGTCTCACCATGAAAGAGCTGACCCATGAGCTTAACCGCACGGTGAAGTTACCCGGTGTGGTCAACTCATGGGGCTATCCCATCAAAATCCGCCTGGACATGCTGACCACCGGGATTCGGACGCCGGTGGGGATTAAGATTTCCGGCGCTGATTTATCTGAACTTGAAAAGCTGGGCAAGGAAGTGGAAGTGGCGTTGAAAGATGTGCCCGGTACCCGCTCTGTCTTTGCTGATCGTGTGACGGGCGGGAAATATATAGATATCACGCCTGATCGGCGAGAATTAGCCCGGCGCAATATCTCTATCAAACAATTTCAGATGGTGGTGATGACAGCTTTAGGCGGTATGAAGCTTTCTGAAACAGTGGAAGGCCGCGAGCGCTATAGTATCGCCGTGCGCTATGATCGTCCTTTCCGTGAAACGCCGGAAAGCATTCGCAATATCCTCGTCTCCACCCCTGAAAAAGCACATGTGCCTCTTGGTGAGCTTGCCAAGATTCAGTTTGTGGATGGCCCCCCCATGATTCGCTCAGAAGATGCGCGCCTGAATGCATGGGTGTTTGTTGATATTGAAGATCGCGATATCGGCAGTTATGTGGAGGAAGCCCAAGGTGTGATTGCTGAAAAAGTAGATTTCCCCGCAGGCTATGCCATCAGCTGGTCAGGTCAGTTTGAGCAATTACAAGAGGCCAACAAGCGCCTGTCTGTGGCGATTCCCTCAGCGATTCTGATTATCATATTGCTTCTCTACATTCACTTTGGCCGCTGGGATCGCACCTTAATTGTACTCTCTGCCTTGCCCTTTGCCTTGGTAGGCGGATTCTGGTCTTTATATTTGGCCGATTACAATATGTCGGTTGCCGCAGGTGTTGGGTTTATTGCTCTGGCTGGGGTAGCTGTAGAAACAGCAGTCGTGATGCTGATTTATCTGGATCAACAAGTGCGGGATCATCCCCCACAAACCATAAAAGAGTTGCGCCAATCTGTGATTGCCGGCTCGGCCCTGCGGGTCCGGCCCAAGCTGATGACGGTGCTCACCATTATCTTTGGGCTCTTGCCGGTCTTTTTAACCGAAGGCACGGGATCAGATGTGATGCGCCGTATCGCCCTTCCCATGGTGGGCGGGATGACCACCACGCTGGTGATGACCTTACTTTTAATCCCGGTGATTTTTGAACTTTACATTGCAACTCAACTCAAACTGAAAAAAGGAGAACCACCACATGAAACATCTGTTTAAATCAATTCTGGTGATGGGGGCGCTGATGCTCTCATCCAACGCCATGGCCGAGACTTATATTGTTAAAATGGTCACTGACTATGATAAAGGCGCATATTATTTTGAACCCAAAGATCTTACGATCAAGAGCGGTGATACCGTAACATGGATCAATGTGCAGGATGATATGCACAATGCCGTAGCGGATGCGGTCCCCAAGGGAGCTGAGAAATTTGAAAGCCCCATGCTGGAAGAAGAAGGCCAAAGCTGGTCTTACACCTTTACCCAATCTGGCACCTATAGCTATCACTGCCACCCGCATGCCGCCATGGGCATGGTGGGCACCATTATCGTAGATCGGCCCTCCACACCTGATGAAATGGACTCCGATGGCCACGGAGATCATGATCACGGCAGCCACAGCAACCATCACTAAGGGGGAAACATGGGACACGCACACAATTCTGACAATAGATCATCAAAATATAAATCAAACAGCCTGACTCTGGCTGGCGCGGTGGCAATGGGCACCGGCGTGATGATCGGTGCGGGCATTTTTGCCTTGACCGGGCAAGTGGCAGAACTTGCCAGAGAATGGTTTCCGTGGGCTTTTGTGGTTGCTGCCATCATCGCCGGATTCAGCGCGTACTCTTACGTCAAAATGTCAAATGCCTATCCATCCGCTGGCGGCATCGCCATGTTTTTGGAAAAAGCCTATGGCAAAGGCACTATGACAGCCGCGTGTGCTTTGCTTATGTACCTTTCCATGGTCATTAACGAAAGTCTGGTGGCGCGCACCTTTGCCACGTATACATTGCAACTGTTTAACGCGGATCAAGCGGACTGGCTGGTGCCTGTCTTAGGGGTGGGTCTGTTGTTCTTTGCGTTTATTGTTAATATTTTGGGCAACAAGTTCATCCAGACATTCTCCTTCTTTATGGCCTTTATCAAAGTGGCAGGACTTGTTGTGTTGGCCGGAGGTGGTCTGTGGGTGGCGGGCGTTAATTTTGAAAGTATTTCTGTAGCCCCGCAAGATACCAGCATCGGCGGATTCTTAGGAGCCGTTGCCTTAGCCATTCTCGCTTACAAAGGTTTTACCACCATCACCAACAGCGGCGGGGAGATCAAAGATCCACACAAGAATGTGGGACGCGCCATTATCATTTCGCTGGGCATTTGTGTGGTGCTCTATATCTTTGTGGCCTTGGCGGTGGGAGCCAACCTTTCCATTGATGAAATCATCCAAGCAAAAGACTATTCCTTGGCTGAGGCTTCTCGCCCGGCCTATGGCGAGATGGGGTTATGGATCACCGTTGGCTTTGCCATCGTTGCCACTGTTTCCGGGGTGATTGCAAGTGTATTTGCCGTCTCACGCATGCTGGCCATGCTGACAGACATGAAGTTGGTACCGCACAGCCATTTTGGTATGCCCGGTTCCATCCAGAAGCACACGCTGGTTTATACCATCGTCTTTGCCATGTTGCTCACCATCTTCTTTGATTTGAGCCGCATTGCCTCTCTCGGGGCGATCTTTTACCTCATCATGGATATCGCCATTCATTGGGGCGTGTTTAAGCATCTGCGTAAAGAGATTGATGCAAAGGCATGGATCTTAATCACCGCCATTGTTTTGGATGTGGTCGTGTTGAGCGCCTTTCTCATTATCAAAGCCCAGACAGATATGCTGGTCATTTACGCCTCAGCCGTTGGGTTGATCGCTGTCTTTTCTGGTGAAAAATTATTTCTAAGTACAAGGAGAAAAAATAATGGATCATAACCATACCCATCATGGGGGCCACAGTGATAGCTCCCTCAAAACCTCTGCCCACGCCACGCTTCATTGCATGGTTGGCTGTGTGATTGGGGAGTTTACCGGCCTTGCCATTGGAATTACTCTTGGGCTTGGTGTTGCCATTACCATTAGTTTGACGTTCTTCTTTGCCTTTCTATTCGGTTTTTTACTGGGGGTCATCCCCGTTATGCGCCGGGAGGGTTTGACCTTCTGGAAAGCCTTTAAAGTGATCTGGCTGGGGGAAGCTATTTCCATTTTTGTGATGGAAGTGGTTATGAACCTTGTCGATTACCACGTAGGCGGGATTCAAGTGGCCTCAATTTTTGCGCCCATGTTTTGGATCGGCATGTTGGTTGCTATCCCGCCCGGATTTCTTGCAGCCTGGCCGGTGAATTACTGGTTGCTTAAGCGACACTTAAAGGCGTGTCATTAACGCGTAAAAAAATTTAACCTTTAATTAAATATGAATACGTAGTATCGTGTTGTGATGAAATTTAACCTGAAAGCTGCCGTTCTTGCTCTTTTTGTGATCAACCTATTTGTTGGTGCTTTTCTGCATTCTCATGCAGCTGACGCAAGCGAGGGAATAACACAGGTTAAAGTTTCAGCAGAGGCGAACCTTCATCAAGATACGGATTCTCCTGAAAAAGGTGAATTTTCTAAAGATTGTAAAGACTGTATCTGTCATGGGGCCTGCAAGACTCTTGTAAATGTCTCAGGCAACCTTTATGAACCTGTTCTGCGCAAAACTCCTTTAGCTTCATCTCTTTCTATCCTTTATTCCCAATCATCCTCTCCGCCCAAACAACCTCCCAAAGCCTAGTTCACTGCCTCTTTCTGAAAGAAAGGGGGCCTGCTTTTATTGTTGAACTAAGACTTTGAGGAAAATATGCGTTTAAAAATTATGATGATGATGGCCTTTGTGGCCATTTTGCCGGGCTTTGGTTATGCTCAATCTGTAGAATCACCAAGAATCAGCCTGGAACAAGCAATTGAAAAGGGCCTTCAGAACTCACCCATAATGAGTTTCGCTAAAGGCAGAGCTGGGGCTGCCAAGGGGGTGTTGGAACAATCCAAAGCATACCCCAACCCACAAGCCATGTTTGAAACAGAAAACGTTGGCGGAACAGATCAATTTGGTGGATTTGATTCAGCAGAGACCACTTTTGGGATAGCACAAACAATTGAAATTGGGGGTAAACGCAGCGCGCGTTCTAGTGCTGCGCGTCAAGGATATACAGCAAGCCAGCTAGAACTATCGGCTACTCAGCAAGATTTAATTCGCAATATCAAGCTGGCATACTTTCAAACGGTTTCAGCAGCTGAGAAGCTTAAATTGACGGAAGAGCAAGTTTACCTTGCCAATGAGGTGCTTGATGCTGTTGCCAAACGTGTGGAAGCTGCCCGTGAGCCAGAATTCCAACGGAGTAAAGCACAAGTTTCTTTTTCAACCAGTCTTCTTCAAAGGGATAGAGCAAAAAGGGAGTATGAAACGACCAAACAGCAGCTATCTTCATTGTGGGGGGACACTTCCACAAACTTTAAAGTCATCCCTGATGCATTCTTTGTTCTAAAAACACCTAAAAATGAGGGCGGTTATGAAGTGCAGTTACAAAACACGCCTGATGCACTCATGTGGGAGGCACTAACTAAAAAAGCACAGTCTGAAGTTGATTTTGAGCGGGCAAGAGCCATTCCTGACCCCAACTTTAGCCTCTCAGTCCGAGATTTTAGGGAGGAGGATGCTCAAGCGTTTGTTTTTGGTGTATCCCTTCCAATCCCTGTACTGAATACAAACCGAGGCAATATTATGAAAGCCCGGCAGGAATTAGTTCAGGTTGAGAGTAATCAGAGGCTTTTTGAAATTCAGCAGCGCCAAACTTTATTTGATGCCCTGAACAGCTGGCGGGTTGCCTATGGCGAAGCCAGCACGTTAAGAGATGAAATCTTACCACAAGCTCAACAAGCATTTGATCTGACACGCGAAGGCTATGATTTAGGAAAGTTCACGTACCTAGAAGTTCTAGATGCTCAACGCACTTTGTTTGATGTGCGTGATCAGTACCGACAAGCCTTGATGCAAATTCATACCGAAAACCTCACGGTTGATCGCTTAACCGCAACCAACGACCATACTGAAAGGAAAAATAATTATGCCGATTAAAAAATGCATGCACATTACGATACTGCTGCTCTTTATTGGGTTCTTAACAGCAGGTAGTAACCTTTTCTCGACACCTGCCTTCGCCGCTGATGGCCATAATCACAGCAGCCACGATGAAGCTGATGGCGATGATCACAGCGATGATCATTCCGAAAAAGGTGATACTCATGACGATCACGGCCATGACAGCCATGAAAAGGAAGATAGCCACGATGACCACGGTCATGGCGATCATGATGACCATGGTGATGAACACGGCGGACATGATGAGCATGAGGAAGGCAAAGTTGAAATATCTCCCGATGCTGCCAAACTAACAGGTATTCAGGTTCAACAAGCCGGACCCGCTCTTGTCGCGATGACCACGCCATTGACCGGACGCATCACGCTGAATGAAAATACAACAGCCAGTGTTCGTGCGCGATTTCCGGGTCTTGTAAAAGCAGTACATGCCAATCTGGGGGATACAGTGAAAAAAGGCCAGAGGCTGGCCACAGTGGAAAGCAATGAAAGTCTGAAAACCTACAATGTTAAGGCACCTATAAGTGGGGTGGTCCTTAGCCGTGACACCAATATCGGCGATGTCACAGATGGTAAGGAGCTATTTGTAATCGCTGATCTCTCAACTGTCTGGGCGAAATATCATATCTTCCCACGTGATGTACCCACTATCAAAAAAGGTCAGTCTGTGGTGGTGCATACGCTGGATGAAAAAACACGCCAGAACGCGGAAATATCGATGCTGTTTCCCACGACCGATGCTTTAAGCCAAACCGTGATTGCGATTGCCGAGCTATCCAATGAAAACGGCATATGGCGACCAGGCATGACGATTGAAGGCGATATCAAGGTGGGGGAAAAACAGGCTACACTCGCTGTGCCGCGCACAGCCCTCCAGTTTTTAGAAGAGCAGCAAGTGGTTTTTATTAAAAACGGCAATGAATATGAGCCGCGCCCCGTCAGCATTGGCATGACCGGGACGGAGAATGTTGAAATCACATCCGGCCTGAAACGCGGTGAGACCTATGTGAGCGCCGGAAGCTTTGTCATTAAAGCCGACATTTTAAAAGGCACAGCCGAGCACGAACATTAAACAAAAGCGATTTTAGAGGATCCCCCATGCTTGAGAATATTATTAAGAAATCAATCGAACATAGATGGCTGGTGCTGATAGCAGTTTTGGCTGTTTGTGCCCTTGGCATATATAATTTTAACCGTCTGCCGATTGATGCTGTACCGGACATTACCAATGTGCAGGTGCAGATCAACACCGCCGCTGATGGGTATTCGCCCCTAGAGGTTGAACAGCGCATTACGTTCCCCGTTGAAACGGTGCTGGCGGGCATTCCGAAGCTGGATTACACGCGCTCTTTATCACGCTACGGCCTCTCACAGGTCACAGTCGTTTTTGAAGACGGCACGGACATATTCTTTGCGCGGCAGCAAATTTCTGAACGCTTGCAGCAAATCAAAAGCGAAATCCCCGATGGGCTGGAGCCGATTATGGGGCCGATTAGTACAGGTCTGGGTGAAATATTTTTCTACACCGTTGAAGCCGAAGACGGCGCACTTAAAGAAGACGGCACAGAATATACGCCGATGGATCTGCTCACGATACAAAACTGGATCATAGTCCCGCAGCTCCGCAACCTCAAAGGCGTTGTGGAGATCAATACGATTGGTGGCTATGAAAAGCAATTCCAGGTCCAGCCTTATCCGGATCAATTGCTCTCCTATGATTTAAGCATCCATGATGTGATATCGGCCTTGGAAGCCAATAACGCGAATGCTGGAGCCGGATATATTGAGCGCAACGGCGAACAATATCTGGTGCGGATTCCAGGCCAGGTTGAAGGGCTTGAGGATATTGGCAACATCATTGTCACCAAACGCGATGAACTCACCATTCGTATTAAAGATGTGGCGTCGGTCAAGCTCGGCGCACCTCTAAGAACGGGCGCGGCCACGGAAAATGGTGAGGAAATTGTCCTCGGCACGGCCATGATGCTGATGGGCGAAAACAGCCGTGATGTCTCTTACCGCGTGGGCGAAAAACTCAAAGAAGTCGCCGCCAGTCTGCCTCAAGGTGTGATTGTCAAACCTGTTTATGACCGCACGACTTTGGTTGAAAAAACCATCGCGACAGTCACAAAAAATCTGGCTGAAGGCGCATTACTGGTGATTGTGATCTTGTTTGTCCTTTTGGGTAATATTCGCGCTGCGCTGATTACAGCACTTGTGATCCCGATCTCTATGCTCATGACCATTACAGGCATGGTGGAAAACAAGGTATCGGGCAATTTGATGAGCCTTGGCGCTCTGGATTTTGGCCTGATTGTCGATGGCGCAGTGATTATCATTGAAAACTGTCTGCGGCGTTTTGGGATGGAGCAACACAGGCTGGGGCGGCTCTTAACCAGGCAAGAGCGTTTTGATCTGGCCGCAAAAGCCACCACCGAGGTGATCAAGCCGAGTATTTTCGGTGTGCTGATCATTACGGTTGTTTATATCCCAATTTTCGCTTTGACAGGCGTGGAAGGGAAAATGTTCCACCCAATGGCCTTTACGGTTGTTGTGGCTTTGCTCTCTGCCATGGTGCTATCCATTACCTTTGTGCCCGCCGCCGTTGCTACCTTCATTACAGGCAAAGTTGATGAGACAGAAAACAAAGCTGTTCGTGGCGCAAAAAAAGTATATGAGCCCATGCTGCGTTGGAGCGTTGCCCATCCTTTACCTATTATTAGTGTTGCTGTGGTGCTTGTGATTTTGAGCTTTTTCACGGCCTCAAAAATGGGATCGGAGTTTATACCCAATCTGGATGAAGGCGATATCGCCGTCCAAGCCCTTCGCGCGCCTGGCACCTCCTTAACGGAATCTGTGCGTATGCAATCTTTCATGGAAAAAATGCTGGTCGAAGAGTTTGCAGAAGTAGAAACCGTGGTTGCACGTATTGGAACGGCAGAAGTTGCCACAGATGCCATGCCGCCGAATATTGCCGACACCTATGTGCTTTTGAAAAAACGTAAAGACTGGCCTGATCCCGATAAATCAAAAGAAGAATTGATTGAGGAGATGGAAGTGGCGCTGGAAGGCATTCCAGGCAGTAACTATGAATTTTCTCAACCCATTCAACTGCGCTTTAACGAGCTTATTTCAGGGGTGAGAAGCGATGTAGCGGTTAAAATCTATGGTGATGATCTTGAACAACTTGTAGCATCCGCCAATGATATTTTGGAGGTTGTACAGGATATTGAAGGCTCGGCTGGTGCGAAGGTGGAACAGGTCACAGGCTTGCCCGTTTTAAGCATTGTGCCGGATCGCAAGCGCATGGATCTTTATGGTCTCAATATCGCCGATGTGCAGAAAATCGTGCAAACCGCCATGGGTGGCCGTGAAGCCGGAACCGTGTTTGAAGGCGACCGCCGCTTTGATTTGGTGGTGCGCCTTCCAGAATCGCTGCGTACCGATGTGGATGCGTTAGATCGCCTGCCGATCCCCTTGCCAAACGCGGAACAGGACGGCGTGGATGAAAATCCCGACTATGTGCCTTTGGGTGAAGTGGCCGATATTTCTATTATCTATGGCCCGAACCAAATCAGCCGCGAAAACGGAAAACGCCGTATTGTGGTGACCTCCAATGTGCGTGGGCGTGATCTGGGCAGCTTTGTTAATGATGTTCGGGATCAAATCTCTACCAATGTCACACTTCCTGCGGGATACTGGACGGAATATGGCGGCACGTTCGAGCAGTTGATCTCGGCCAAGCAGCGGCTTTCGATTGTTGTACCGATTTCACTCCTGCTGATTTTTGGCCTGTTGTTCATGGCCTTTAATTCTGGCCGTGCGGCATTGCTGATATTCTCTGGCGTTCCTCTTGCTTTAACGGGTGGTATAGCTGCGCTGTGGCTGCGGGATATCCCACTCTCTATATCCGCAGGGGTCGGCTTTATCGCACTCTCTGGTGTGGCTGTATTGAACGGCATTGTGATGCTCTCTTTTATCCGCGATCTGGAAAAACAGGGCAAACCGCTAGAGGAAGCGATCATCGAAGGCGCGTTAATTCGCCTACGTCCGGTGCTTATGACCGCATTGGTGGCTTCACTTGGTTTTGTGCCAATGGCGCTCAATACAGGCGCAGGCGCGGAAGTGCAAAGACCGCTTGCGACCGTTGTAATCGGCGGCATTATCTCGGATACGATCTTAACACTGCTGGTGCTGCCAGCCTTGTATAAGTGGTTCCCGAGCCGTTTTAGCATCCGCCGAAACAAAAAATCTCAACCAAACCTAAACCAACCATCATAGAAGGAGAAAAAACTATGAAAACATTAATGCTATTAACTGCCGCCGTGCTGACTATCGGCCTTGGAACAGCCCAAGCCGGAGTGAGTGATTATACGCCGGAGCAAATTAAAGAAATGCCGCGCTTTAGCAGTATCGAACAACAACGATGCCCAAAGGCGCGGTTTACCTCTGTGAAAAAGCGCCTCGCATGCAAGAAGGAGGTGCGGGTTGAACTTTATGAGAAGCGCAAGGCCAGAGAAGCAGCAGAGCAAAATAATGGCTAAAGGTTGCGGCGATTCATGCGCTGACAGTAATTTTGAAGGATTATCGGCGACCTACAAAAAGATTTTATGGGTTGTTGTGTCCATCAATTTTGCCATGTTTCTGGTCGAAAGCGTGGCGGGTTTTCTGGCTGATTCCACGGCTCTGAAAGCTGACGCGCTTGATTTTCTTGGTGATGCTGCTACCTACGCGGCAACGCTTCTGGTGATCGGGAAGCCGCTAAAAACAAGATCCCTAATAGCCTTGCTCAAAGGGTTGAGCCTGGGCGCAATGGCGATTTTTGTACTTGGCTTCACTCTCTATCGTGTTTTTGTTACGGGTGAACCAGAACCGTTCACCATGGGCGCGATAGGCTTAATGGCTCTTGCGGCGAATACGGTCAGCGTCATACTTCTCATGAAATACCGCAATGGTGACTCCAATGTCCGCTCGGTTTGGCTGTGCAGCCGCAATGATGCTATCGGCAATATTGCCGTCATGATTGCAGGGGCTGGCGTTTTTGCCACCGGAACAATCTGGCCAGATATTGCTGTGGCTTTCGTGATCGCTGGATTGTTCATGCACTCATCAATCAAAATCACACAACAAGCCTTGTCCGAACTTAAAGAAGGAAAATAGGTATTAAACACCATGAATAACATTCTTAACCACACCCATGATTTCGATGTTTGCGCCTTCATAAATGGGGACGGGTTTGTAGCGATCATTCTCAGGAATCAGGGCGGGCTCTCCGTCTATTTCGCCAAGTCGTTTAACGGTAACTTCTCCATCAAGAGAAACAATGACAATGTCACCATATTCGGCCTTGTTCATACGTTCCACAACCAAAATATCTTCTGGTTTAATGCCCGCGTTAATCATGGACTCGCCTTGTACCTTCACACAAAAAGTCGCAGAAGGGCTTTTGACCAAATGTGTCAAAAGATTAATTCGGCTTTCAATAGTCTCATCGGCCAATTCAGGATGCCCCGCCGAAACTCTCGAACTATAAAGAGGAACCCCTACACCCCCTTGTCGGGCGATATCATCAACCAAAGGGACGATTTCCTCTGGTATACGCACGGGGCGTGTACTAACCCCGTATTTTCCTGTTCCTTTAGGCCGCCCCGCGCCGGGTCGGCGCCCACCATTTTTCATTTTGATTACATGCAACCTTGAGTTGTTAAATTTAGTTGAATTTGCGCCTTAAACTGATTATCGTACATTAATCAGTTTAAACAAGATTTACAAATAAAAAAGAAATCTTTAGGAGCGCACGGCCAGTTATGTATATCAAAGAAACTATGCATGAAACGTAGGGAGGCCGTAGGATGCCTTTCCCTCAAAAAGACTATCTGTATGTAGAAGACATGGTGGAACGGTGGGCCTGTAAACCGCGTGATCTTCACTACTGTATGGAAAATGGATTGATTGAAGTTGAAGTGTATTTAGCGTCAATCCCAAGCCAACACTTCAAAATGCGAAAAAACGCAAAAGGGAAGCCTATCAAACATCCTATCGCCAGTAAGATACTCAATGGATTTTATCGCCTACACCCAGACGATTGCCGTAAGATTTTGCGAAGTGGACAAGCGACTCTGCGGCACGTTTATAATGAAGATCTTGAAAATACCGTCTTTGAAATAAACCGGGATCAACAATTTCAAGTAAAACTTTCTCACCTCTCTGTGAACACAAATGAAGCAGATCGCTTTGAAAAGAAGTACAATCTGGATCAATTGAAGCAGCATGATTTGTTTGAGCATAAATCAGAAGATAAATTTTGGCATAGCGCTGATTATCATCAAGTTCGCGTTAACGAGTACACCTTCTTTTTAGGAACAATTCAGGCCAGCATTATCCGCCAACTTCATGAAGGACATCTGCAAGGGAATCCATGGATGCACGGTAAAGTACTTCTTGGGAATGCCGGCTCTAATAGCATGAAGTTATTTGACCTATTTAAAAAGCAGCCACACCGCAACAAATTGATCCGCTCTAATCGGCGTGGCTTATATTGCCTCAACATTCAATGAACGCACTTGCATGTGGCGCGTCCTTCTATCGTCCCCTACCGGTTCTTCCTGTCCCCCACCAAATCCAGCTCTTGATCCCCCGGCGGTTCTGACGACCGGCGTTTTTTTCTCTGTCAGGCTTTCAACATCACAAACGAAGGAGAAAGCCAAAATGACCAATATCACCCTTGCTTTTCTTGATCACACCACGGTTGAAGAAATCCCCAAACTAAATCCAAACGAATTGATGATCTTACAAGCTCAGCTAGAGCAAGAGCAAAAGCTTCTCAAAAAACGAAAACAGATTTTGGAAGATGGGCTTTTGCTTAAATATCAAGAAACCATTGATGAAGCTCTGATTGGTGATGGGAAAGATAGTGGCACAGTTCATTTTCCTGATCACCGGCACGTGATCAGCGCCGATGTTCCCAAGAAAGTCACATGGGATGCTGACATTCTCAAAAAAGCAATCTCCAAGATCCCTGTTGAAGAGCGCGATGATGTGGTCAAGGTCACATACACCATTGAAGAAAATCGTTATAAAAACTGGCCGCGCAGCTGGAAAGAGCATTTTAAAGATGCGCGCACTGTCAAAGCTGGCAAACCCAAAATCAGCATCAAGGAGGCATCATCATGAGCTTCCAGATCATCACCGCTGATCAGCGCTTACAAAATAAATCTGGTGTGAAGATGGTTATCTTTGGCCAAACCGGTATTGGTAAAACATCTCTACTTTACACACTCAACCCTGAAACCACTCTTTGCTTGGATATGGAGGCCGGCATGCTGGCGGTGGAGGATTGGGAAGGCCATTCCATTGAGATGAAAACTTGGGCTGCTTGTCGTGATATCGCGTGTTTAGTCGGTGGGCCAAATCCCAACTTGCGGGAAGATCAGGTGTACAGTCAAGCACACTATAACAACGCTGTTAAAGCGTATGGTGATCCTGAGATTTTCAAACAGTACGAGACCTTTTTCTTTGACTCCATCACGGTTGCTTCCCGGTTTTGTCTAAACTGGTGCAAAGGCCAGCCAGAGGCATCCACCAAAACTGGCAATAAGGATATGCGCGGTGCATACGGGTTACTTGGCCAAGAACTTATGGGATGGCTCACCCAGCTTCAACACACCAAGGGTAAGAACATTATCATGGTGGGTATTCTGGAAGAAAAGACAGATGAATTTAACCGCCGGTATTGGGCTCCCCAGATTGAAGGCTCTAAGGCGGCCAATGAGCTTCCCGGTATTTTTGATGAGGTGATCACGCTGGCTATGCTTGAGGGTGATCAAAACAATCCTTTCCGTGGGTTTGTTTGTCATACCATCAACCCCTTCGGCTATCCGGCCAAAGATCGCAGCGGTCGGCTTGATCCCATCGAAAAGCCGCACCTTGGCCACCTTCTTGAAAAAATCCAATCACGCGGCACGCCTAATCGTGAGCGTTTCAACTACACCATCCCCCAACTCACAACATAAGGAGAATCTACTAATGAATGACTATAATTTAACCAACTTCAATAACGCCCCTGAGCAAGTTACAACAGAACTAATGCCCGGTGGTACTTTCGCCAAAGTTTCTTTGCTGATCCGCCCCGGCGGTATTGGCCCAGAAGGCATGTTAACTGAAAGCCCTAACACCGGCAGCATCTATTTGGATTGCGAATTTACCGTTGTTGAAGGCCCGTTTATACGCCGCAAATTCTGGGATTTGATTGGCATTAAAGGGAGTGAAATTGATGAAAATGGCCAAAATAAGTGGGGCCAAATGGGCAAGGCATTGTTGCGTGCCGTTGTTGAATCTGCCCGTAATATTCACCCTGATAGTCAAGATCCTCAAGCTGTTAAGGGGCGTGAGCTGAAAAATCCCAAAGAGCTGAATGGCCTTATTTTTGTTGCAAAAATTGGCGTGAAGAAAAGTGAAGAGTATGGTGACAAAAATAAGCTGGTTGAGGTACTGACCCCAAAGCACAAACGCTATGCGGAAGTGATGCACCAGCAAAACATCAATTTCCAAGGATCAGGCAATATGGGTGCACAGTCTTACGCCGCTCAAGCACCGCTTGGTGCACCTACACAGCCTCCCGGTCAGCAAGTTTCTCAGTCAAATCCTGCCCCTCAAGCTGGTGGCGATTTCATAGACGATCCACTGCCAGACTGGATGGCACGCTAACCTCGAACCTTAAGGAGAGAAAAATGGAAGCGCCTGAGCTTGCTCTTTGGCGGGCGGTGGTTAATCAGGCCATGAAAGATGGCTTAAAAAAGCCCTCAAGCCACCACTCCAAAAATTCATCTGCGAATTTAGAGCAACAGCGTTCCATCTCATGGTTCACTAATCAAGGGGGTAATTTCTGCGCTGTCTGCGAAATGGCAAATCTCGATCCCACTTTCGTCCGCGCTGAATTTATCAAAAAGTATAAGGAAAAATTCAATGCCGATCCCGTATAAAACCCCGTGGTGCGCCTTTTGTCATGCTGATGCAAACGGTTTTGGTTGGTGTACGCCAGAAAAAGCATCAGGAAAAGCATCTATTTCTGATAAAAAGCATTGGTGGTTTTGCTCAAAGAACTGTCAGGATTTATGGTGTGAATGGAGACGTAAAAGCTTTGGTCAAAAACCACCTTCACGGCCTGAATATCATACCAAGATCGTCTATCGACAAAAACCTCAATCCGGGAGGTTTAGCAAATGGTAGAGTGGAATTTAAACCTCAATCATGGCAGCGATCCCGTACCGGCATCAAAAACCATCAATGGGCGCATCAATGCAGCTCTTGAAGCTGAAAACCAAGCTGAAACACCTCGGGATTATTTGGGTGCTTCCCGCTTGGGAGAAGAATGCTCCCGCCGGCTGCAATATGAATACCAACATACGCCACGCGATCATGAATTTGAGGGATCTATTTTACGCATCTTTCAAACTGGGCATATGTTTGAAGATCTTGCCATTCGCTGGCTACGTGCTGGAGGTTATGATTTAAGAATAGAAAAATCCAATGGGGATCAGTATGGGTTTTCAGTGGCCGATGGGCGTATCGCTGGACACATCGATGGTGTTCTTATTGGTGGCCCAGAGGGTTTAATCTATCCGTGTTTGTGGGAATGCAAGTCTCTTAATGAAAAATCATGGAAGGATCTGGTGCGCCGCACGGCACGCGTTGCCACACCTGTATATTACACGCAAGTCCAGCTGTATATGGCCTATATGCAGCTCACCGATCATCCCGCAGTTCTGACAGCTGTAAATAAGAACACATCCGGACTATGGCATGAGATCATTCCTTTTGATCCCGCAGAAGCACAGAAGCATTCTGATCGTGGGGTTCAAATCCTGCGAGCTTGTGATGCCGGCGAACTGTTGCCGCGCATAGCTTCCAGCTCTGATTTCTTCAAATGCAAGATGTGTCCGTACGCCAAAAGGTGTTGGAACCATGGCCAAAGTTGATAAGGAGGCGAAGCGAAACATGCTACACGCCCAGCTGGATTCAGTTTTGCCACATCTCTTACCGCATGGCAAATTCAACGGACACTACTTTGAGGCTGGCTCTATTTATGGAGAAGATGGCAAGAGCCTGAAAGTTTATCGCACTGGCAAAAACAAGGGCATGTGGGCGGATTACGCCGAAAAAGGCAAGCACAAAGATATCTTTGCCCTTTGGATGGAAGCTAGGAACATCTCGTTTCGTGAAATGATGGCTGAGGTGGATAGCTTTCTAGGTCTTACAGAATACAAGCCATCGCCTAAAGCCACCCAAAAGGCTGAACCTGAACCAAGCGGTACACCTATCATTACAAAATACCGTTATCATGATGCTGACGGAAATCTTCACATGACCGTCACCCGCAAGGATTACGGCCCCAAGAATAAACGGTTTAGTTTTTATGATGAAAAAGCAAAAAAACCAGAAGCACCAGCCATTCGTGTTCTCTATTGCTTGCCATCTGTCATTGAGGCGGATCAGGTTATCATTGCCGAGGGTGAAAAATCTGCCGATGCCTTACGCAGGAAAGGTTATGTGGCCACCACGGCCTCTGGGGGCTCAAACAATCCTCTTGAAAAAACTGACTGGACACCGCTGCTTGGCAAGCAAGTGATCATCTGGCCGGATGCTGATGAAAAAGGTGCAGAATACGGTCAAAGGCTTGGCCAATATCTACTAAAAGTGGGGGTACGAGATCTCCAACTGATCACCCCACCACAAGGAAAAGATGCCGGCTGGGATGCCGCTGATGCATTCGATGAAGATCTGGATTTTGAAACTCTGATCAAAAACAAAAACATTGTTGAGCGTGAAAGTCGGCTTAAAACGTTTCGGGGTGGTGAAATTCTCAGCTGCAACAAGCAGCCGCCGGCAGAATTGATATCAGGCGGCTTGCTTGCCCCGGGTAGTGTAATGCTCGTAGCCGGCCCTCCAAAATCCATGAAATCCTACCTTGTGCAGTGGATGGTTGCCAATGCCGCCATTGGACAAGGCTTTCTTGGCTTTAATGTTGAGCGCCCTTTACGCACGTTCATTCTTCAAGCAGAAATGGATTATTGGCTGATTCGCAAACGTTTGCAAAAGATGACCTTCCTACAAGGTCATGAAAGACTCCTAGACCAAAACCTTTCTATCTCTGATCGCTTCACCGACATCATGAATGATGAAGTGATGGAAGATCTGATCGATATCATCCGCTATGATTTTCCGCATCAGCCCCCAGATGTGATTGTTCTTGATCCATTTGCCAACATGTTTGATGGCGACAATGAAAACGATAACGCTCAGGTTATTGCCTTTTATAAAAAGCGCGTTGAGGTTATCCGCCAGCGTATCAACCCCAAAGCAGCCGTTATAAATATTCACCACTCCAACAAGATTAACCGCCAAGCCTTGATGGAAGATCCTTTTAATGCCATTCGTGGTGGGAGTGCGCACCGGGGCTATTACACAACCGGTATTTTTATCAGCAAGATTGAAGAGGATTTGGAAGATCGCCGGGTGTTCTTTGATTGCCGGTCAGGGCCGGCACCGCTTCCGTTAACTTTGAATTTTGATGACAGTACCGGTGGCTTTAGAAATGTAACTGCACACACACGTATTGTAGGGCAGAAACAAGGCGCGCGTCACGATGCCGAACGCCGGCGCAAAAAAGACATTATTCTGGATCTTATTTATAAAGAAGCGCGCAAGGGGAATGTGTTCCTGCCCACGAACTTTGCCAAGAAATATGACGGCAAAAAAGCAATGGGGAGCCGCAATACTATTAAAGATCGGATCGAGGTCTTAGAAACCCAAGGCTACATCAAATATTTCCAAGATTGCGAGAAATACGGTATTGAAAGCCGCCGTGGCTCCAAAAACGGTTATATGTGCGTTGAAGAAATGATGTTCAAAACGCCCACTGGCGCTGTTGATCGGCAAACAGGTCAGCCCTTGGATAAAATCATGCGGGTGTATCCAACTCATTTTAAATCCCAAACAAACGATGAGCTGACAGAGGTTGAAAATCGTTATGTCTGGGTTTTGAGAGATCCCGACTTGGAGGTAGAAGACAATGAAGAATAAGTCTATGCCTCACTTTCAGAGAAGTTCCCAGAACTTTTCAAGAAGTTTACCAAAATCAAGGGGAACTTTACCAATTGGTGGGTGGAACTTTACCAAAAACAGCCCTCAAACCCTTGGTTTCATTGGGTATGAACTTTACCAAAAGTTCCCAAGAACTTTACCAAACAGCATTTTTTTAAAATCAGCTGAAACCTTTGTATCTCATAGGTTTGAAGCCTGTCAGAAGTTTACCAAGTTCACCCCTATATATAAATATATAGGGAGCCCCTTTAAGGGAGGCTCCCCCAATTTATATTTTTTAAGCGCCGGAGGCAGCCATGAGTGAAGAATGGACTGCCCCGATGATCGCTGATCGTTTCAAGGATGCTATACGCTCCTTGCGGCGATTGCGTGAGCCACGCTTAAAGCCCATGCAGTATTTCAGTACATGGCCACCGGTAGTTTACACCACGTGGGAATTGATGCAGCAACAGGCTGGCCCTTTGCGTCTCGGGCCGCCATCACCAAGAGCCATCCAAGATATGGAAGATACTTTCAACTGGATCTTCTGGGTTGAAAGCCAAATGGAGCGTGAACTGATTTGGTTCCGGGCTAATCGCATTCCTTGGAAAACTATTTGTGTTGAGTTGGGCCTTAGCCGCTCGCATGCCACCCAGATTTGGAAGCGTGGACTTCAACGCATCGCCGACAACCTCAATCAGGGGGAGCGGCCATGACCAGACAAAAAGTACAAAAAACACACTTTGGACAAAAAACACAAAATACTAAAAGACAAAGTGCACAAAATTTGACTAAATGGTGGCTAATATCAGGGAAAATATGTTTGTTTTTCTCTGATGAGCTCCTTTCTTTCTCCATTTTAATTTTCAATCCCAATTTCGATATTCAAGAAGGAGTTTGCTATGGATAAGTTATCCTACAGCATTGAAGAGGCACAGAAGGTTTGTGGAATTGGGCGGACTAAAATGTATGAGGTTATCAATGCGGGAGACCTTCAAGCGCGCAAGCTTGGGCGAAAAACTATCATCTTGAGGAAGGATCTAGAAGATTTTCTCGAAAAGCTTGAGTTTTATAGTAAGTAGCCTACTGGGCTCTTTTTTCATCTAAGAAGTCTGCCCACCATTGCATCATTGGGACTCTATCTTTGATATGTTGGGCATGATCATATGAGGCTTTAACTTTATTTCTCTCCATGTGCGAGAGTTGTCTATCCACGTGCTTTTCATTAAAACCGTTTTCACGCAAGATGGTTGAAGCTGTGCCACGTATACCGTGAACAGTTAATCTGCCCTTGTAACCAGCTCTGTAAACCATTCGGGTAAGTGTAGCATCACTTATAACTTTTTTGGGATCACGCTCTTGAGGGAATAAATATTTATTCATGCCAGTAATTCCTTTGAGCTCTAACAATGCTGCTTTCGTCTGTTTAGCTAATGGTACAAGATGAGGCGTTGGCATTTTCATGCGACTTGCTGGGATCTTCCACATATCCTTTTTAAAGTCGAATTCATCCCAGACAGCTTCTCGAAGCTCGCTACTGCGGACAAAAGTTAAAAGCATAATCTTCATCGCTAGTTTGACATGGGCAGTTGAAGGGTCTTGCTCTATTTCTTGAAGGAAGTGAGGTAATTCCCGTTCTTCTAAATGGGGGTTATGTATTACTTGCCTAGACTGCAAAAGATGCTTTGGCTCTAGATCCATAATAGCGCTGCGCTCACACATTTCACGAACCGCAGCATAGGTCATAATAGATTTAATCGCTTGAAGGCAGCGTTTAGCAATATCAAGGGCACCCTTATTTTGAATAAACTCAATGCACTCAATTATGTTATTTGGTCTAACTGCTTTGATAGGAAGTTTCCCTATTATGGGTAAGGCATGCATCTCAAGTCGCCGCCACACTTTGTGTGCATGCGCCTCTGACCAATCAGTTTTTTGCTTTTCAAACCACTCTTTTGCAACGACTTCAAAGGTGTTTTCGTGATCTTCGCGCTTTTTTTGCTCACGCTTCTTTTTCTCAGCTGAGGGATCAAGCCCAGAACCTAACTCTTTTTGGGCTGCTATCTTCTTTTTTCTGGCCTCATCGAGGGTTACACGTGGATATGTCCCAAAGGCTATGGTTTTTTGCTTACCTGCATACGTATAGTTAAAGCGCCAATATTTACCACCACTAGGGTGAATTAGCATATACAGATTCTCTGCATCGTATATTTTGTACTGTTTTTCTTTAGGTTTTGACTGTTTAATCTGAAAATTGGTGAGCATTTCGATGGTCTCGCTTACTTTTAATCATCCTTACTAGGGTACATTTTTAAGCAACTAGGGTACATTTGCTTATATATACCCTAATTTTTCGCGGCTGTAAACGAATTTTTGCGAACACGAGCGAATGACAGTATCATCTAAAACCCTTATCAACCAATAGTTTCGGGGGGTTTTAATGGACATATATGAACGTGAAAAAACTGTAGCGAAAAAAGAAATGGTAGCGGAGGAGGGACTTGAACCCCCGACACCCGGATTATGATTCCGGTGCTCTAACCAGCTGAGCTACTCCGCCCCGAAAAGCGAACACATTCTATAATTGTAATTGTGGGGAATGTCAATCATTAGGATGCTTTTATCGAACATCAGATCTTTAAAAGGATTAAGTGTACTTTGCAGAATTATGTCGAGAGAGCAGAAGGAGATAAAGAGTTAAGTATAAATGGCGGTGGGAAGAGTCTGCTGATAAAGTGTCTTTGCCTTATTTCAAGAGAGTACCAAACTTGAAAAAGGGTGAAGGGAATCTCATGCACTGAATGTTTTTTCAGAATTTTTACCACCTCTTTTTCGTTCTCAGGTGTTTGCGTATGAACCCAAAGAAGAAGTCCGCCACGGTTCAGCTGATTTTGTATGGATTCTGCATAATGCTTGGCGAACAGGCCAGCAATGCCCCGCCAACAAAAGCGCCCGCACCACCTGCCGCCATCGCCGCTCCCAAGATAGATGGTAGTGTTCCACCTGAAGCGACCACAATACCCATGGCCGAAATTGCTGTTATATAAAGGGGAAGCTAAATACCTATTAAGCTATTAGAGTGGATCTTTAGCCAGTTATTTCTGAAAAAATGTCCTTCGTTTATTCCAGAAAATATTTTTTAATGTTGCCAAAAAGTGTAAAGAGAGCAAGGCAACTAACGTTGGGATAGCTGCAAATTTATGGATAGTCTCGACAGCTTCATGAAGCCATTCTGATTCTTCAGAAAATGGGGATGGGATTTCTAGCAAGCCGAAAAACGGTAAAGATTGAGTTTCAGTCCAGAGATACATGGGCCCTGTCATAATAAGTAACCCAATGGCAACGAGTAGAAGTACATGCGTTGTTTTTTTAATAATTCGCTCAGGCTTGCCGTTCTCTTGATCCGTTGGAAATCCTGATTTCATCCGCCATACAATACGCCATATAATAAAAGGGCTGGCTAAAAGCCCCACGCTTATATGCCAGAAAATGACACTATCTGCAGATTCACCACTTGGCAAAGCCTCATATACAAGGCCCAAGGTTAGCATTATAACGACAAAAACTGCGGTCACCCAATGGTTTAAAAGTGAGATTTCTCCGTAGTTTGCTTTTGTATCTTTCATATTCACCATGTTCTACTCCTTATAAAAAGCACTCAGCGTTAGATGTTTAGAAAACTCTAGTCACAACTCTTCTTTTTAATTCAGGTAATTGTGATATTAAAAATATATGAATTTAAGAATTAATCCACAATATTTATATAAGCGCACAACTAAGCGAGAGGGACTATATGCACTCGGTACATTTTTATCTGTGCGGTTTGGTGATGAATTATTGGATGTGATCTCTCACAAAGATCGAGATTTTTTCCAGACTCAGTGAGCGCTTGGGGGTGTGATGCTTTGGGAAGCCCACAGCTTGTGGGGCGTAGCGGTGCTCAAGCAGTGCAATGCGCGGTATCGCAGACTTAATGGCGGAGACGAAGGGATTCGAACCCCCGTGAGCTTGCGCTCAACACGCTTTCCAAGCGTGCGCCTTAAGCCACTCGGCCACGTCTCCGCATTTGAAAGGGGACCGTACATATATATGGGGTATGAGTCAAGATTTTGAATATGTGCAGATTGGATGTAACTTTTCAGGCAGATTGTCTAATAGGAGGGTATGTGAAAACACGCTGCCACAAGGCAGCCAATTATAGGAGAATAGAATGACAGAATTTAAGGTACATACGGCTGAATCTGCGCCAGAAGATAGCAAGGAAGTTTTGCAAAATGCACAGGAAACATACGGATTTATTCCTAATATTTTTGGTTCCATGGCCGAGGCACCCCAACTATTAAAAACATATATGGCAGTACAGGATGACTTTGGAAAGACCAGCCTGACACCAACAGAACAGCAATTGGTAATGTTGGCGACAAGTGCAATGAACAAGTGTTTATTTTGTGTGCCAGCACATTCTTATATGTTGCGAAACAAAGTAAAGGCTGATGATGCTGTGATCGATGCTGCCCGTGAAGGTCGCGAACTTCCTGATGCCAAGTTAAATGCTTTAGTGACCTTTACAAAGCAGGTTGTGAAAACCCAGGCCGGCGTTTCGGAAGAGCAAACACAGGCGTTCCTGGATGCGGGATATACCAGGCAGCAGGCCTTGGAAGTTGTTTTGGGGGTAGCTGCCAAAACCATGACCAATTATACAAGTAGAATTGCTGCAACCCCGCCAAGCGAGGAGTTTAGCTCTGAAGCGTGGACACCAAGTGTATGTTGTAGTGATTCAAAGTGCGCTGCATAGCATAGGTTGAAAGTTTCGTAACCACCTAAATGCCGCCCCTTGGCCAACTCTCTCAGTTGTGCCAAGGGGTTTTTTTATCTATAAATAGGGGCGATACATATCAATCTGACCCATTATAAAGGACACGCCCTATGGATTTCTCACTCGTGGCAGAAACACTCAGTTTTTTAACAACGTTATTTGTTTTCTTTATTGGGTTGGGCGTCCTTGGTGTTATTTTTCTGTTTATCCGCGATGTTTCCCAGCGTAAAAACGCTATACAACGCAACTTCCCAGTTGTGGGGCATTTTCGGGATTTGTTTACGTTCTTTGGGGCATTCTTCCGCCAATATTTCTTTGCTATGGACCGGGAGGAGCTTCCCTTTAACCGGGCAGAGCGTAGCTGGGTGTATGATGCAGCAGAACGCAAGGGATCGACAACGATTCCGTTTGGATCAACGCGACCTTTGAATATAACGGGCACTATTATTTTTGCTAATGGTATGTTTCCAACGTTGGAAAGTGACGAGGTGAGTGCCTCTAAAATCACTTTTGGGCCTTATACAAAGCATCCTTTTGAAACAGATAAGTTATTTAATATTTCTGGGATGAGTTATGGTGCTATTTCCAAGCCTGCCGTTTTGGCGTTATCCAATGGGGCCAGAATGGCTGGAATCTGGATGAATACGGGCGAAGGTGCGTTATCCCCTTATCATCTGGAGGGCGGCGCCAATATTATCTTCCAGATTGGGACAGCCAAGTTTGGTGTGCGCACGAAGAAAGGCGAGTTGAACGACGCAAAGTTGCAAGAAGTTGCGGCCCATGGGCAGGTGAAGATGTTTGAATTAAAGCTTAGCCAGGGGGCTAAACCTGGGAAAGGGGGCATCCTGCCAGGGGAAAAAGTAACAGAAGAAATTGCTGGAATCCGTGGTGTTGAAGCTGGTAAAGATGCTATCAGCCCTAACCGTCATTTAGAAATAGACAGCATTCCAGATTTACTGGATATGATCAGCCATATACGTGATGTGACAGAAAAGCCCGTAGGCATGAAATGTGTTGTCGGAAGCTATGGCTGGGTTCATGAAATGTGTGAAGAAATTCATAAACGTGGCATTGAATCAGCCCCAGACTTTATAACAATTGATTCCGCAGATGGTGGAACAGGTGCTGCCCCTATGAGCTTGATTGATTATATGGGAATTCCGTTGAAAGAAAGCTTGCCCGGTGTGGTTGATATTTTAGATCAGTATAATTTGCGTCCGCGTATTCGGGTGGTGTGCTCTGGAAAACTGGTGACCCCGGCAGAGGTGGCATGGGCATTGGCCATGGGGGCGGATGCCACAATTTCGGCGCGTGGCTTCATGTTTGCAATGGGCTGCATTCAGGCACTCCATTGTAATCGCAACACGTGCCCAACAGGAATAACAACACACAATAAACACCTGCAAGCAGGGTTGGACCCTGCTGACAAGGCTGTGCGTGTGATGAATTATGCAAACAATATTCATAAGGAAGTTGGCATTATCGCCCACAGCTGCGGGGTGACTTGCCCACGGCAATTAAATCGATCCCATGCCAGGGTGGTTTTAGATACAGGGCGTTCAGAATCTTTGGATAAAATTTTCCCCCCTGTTTCGGCAGACCCTGAATATAAGGCTGTCACCTAGGTAACTTGGGTTATTAGTGCTATTGCCGGAATAAAGTTCTGAAAATAATCATTTGATGAATAAACTTATTGATATATTCTCTGGCGTGCGGCCGAAGTTTGGCGGTTTAAGTGAAGAGACTAATAAATTTATCAAAACAGTTCGGGGATAGTGAGTAAACCTTTTCAATCTATATCCAGTGAGACACCTTATACGGCAGGGTCGACCCTGCCTGTTTTAACAGTTGATGTATCGGCTGTGGTCAGAAATTATTGTACTGTTAAATCACAGGCAGGTGTTGCGGATTGCGCTGCTGTGGTCAAGGCAGATTGCTATGGCTTGGGCATGAACAAGATTGTGCCAGCCTTATCGGATGCTGGTTGTCAAACATTCTTTGTGGCCCACGCAGAGGAGGGGAGGGATCTCAGATCGGTGCTGCCGGCGGCAAAAATTTATGTCTTCAACAGTTTTATGGGGCAAGATCTTTCTGCTTTCCACGAATATAGATTGCGCCCTGTGCTTAGCACGATTGAACAGGTCACGCTGTATGAGAATAACAAAGATCAGCTTGATGGGTCAGCGTTACATCTGGACACAGGATTGAATCGTTATGGCTTGCGGGCTGATGATTTGCCGGCATTACCTGATGATTTTTGCCCATCTTTGGTAATGTCTCACCTGGCATGTGCCGACGCAGAATCCCACTTTCTGAACAAGCAACAGCTTGGAGAATTTATAAAGTTGACCCAGCGATTTCCTGATAGCCAAAAAAGCTTGTCTGCTTCTGATGGCGTATTTTTGGGGGCGCCATATTGCTTTGATATGGTTCGGGCCGGCGCCGCTTTGTATGGGGTGAACACAACACCATACAGGGAAAACCAAATGGAGGCGGTTGTCACATTATCCGCCCCCGTTTTGCAGGTAACAAATTTAAGAGCCGGCGATTATGTTGGGTATGGGGCCAGCTATAAGGCACACAACGATCAACGGGTAGCTGTTCTTTCTATTGGGTATGCTGATGGTTTGCCAAGGGCATTGGGTAACCGGGGAAAAGCCTGGTTTGATCATGGTGGCGTATCGTATGCTGCGTCAATTATAGGGCGCATTTCTATGGATATGACAGTGGTGGATATCACCCAAATTCCAGATGGGATAATACAGCCGGGTATGATGGCCAGTGTCTTAAATGCTGATTATACCATTGATGATTTTGCAGTTGATTGTGACACCATTGGGTATGAAGCTCTAACAAGCCTGACCAAATCTCGTGCAACACGCCTCTATCTTTAAAGAGACCAGTATTTGTATTCTGGGAAATCGTTATCGTTCATGGCGGTTTTCACATCGACGAATACACCATCTTTTTTCAAATAGTGGCTAATGTTAAAACCATTTTTCACATAAAAGTTATGGGGAACCGCCAAAATCAATGCATCCAGATCTTTGAATTCTTCCAAACCGTTCAATGCCAATCCGTATTCAATCTTGACCTCGGCCTCATCGGCAAAAGGATCATGCACCAGCACATCCATGTTGTATTCTTTTAACTCTTCCGCGATGGAGGGCACTTGACTGTTGCGAATATCCCCAACGTTTTCTTTGAATGTTAAGCCCAGAATACCAACACGGGCTTTGTTCAGGGGGCAATCTGCCTCTGACAACATTTTCACGGTTTTGCGGGCAACAAAGCGGCCCATATCATCATTAATGCGTCGCCCTGCCAGAATCACTTGTGGGTGATACCCTAACTGTTCTGCCTTGGCTGTAATGTAAAACGGGTCTACCCCAATACAGTGCCCCCCCACAAGGCCGGGATAAAACTTCAGGAAGTTCCACTTGGTACCGGCCGCCTCAATGACATCTGTGGTTTTCAGGTCCATACGTTCAAAGATCACAGCCAATTCATTCATCAAGGCGATATTCAGATCGCGCTGGGTATTTTCAATAACTTTGGCTGCTTCGGCTGCCTTAATACTGGGGGCTTCATGCAAACCAGCGGTAATAACGCTGCCGTAAACTTCTTTCAGGCGGGCTTGGGTTTCTGGTGTGTCGGCGGAAATAACTTTCATGATATTGGCCAGTGTGTTCACTTTATCGCCTGGGTTAATGCGTTCTGGCGAATAGCCAATATTGAAATCTTTCAGATGTTCCAGCTTTGAAACTTCCTCTAAAATTGGCAAGCAAATTTCTTCTGTCAGGCCAGGGTAAACGGTGGATTCATAAACAACTATATCCCCTTTTTTCAGCATGGCCCCCACAGTTTGGGAAGATTTAATCAACGGTGTTAGGTCAGGGCGTTTGTCATGATCTATGGGGGTTGGCACTGTGACGATATAAAATGTGGCATCAGCTGCTTCTGTAGCTGTGTCCGTAAATGTGATGTTGGGATTTTCCAAATCCTTGGCATCAGCTTCTGATGTAATATCAACGCCGTTTTTTAATTGGTCGATGCGTCGTGAATTAATATCAAACCCGATAACGCGCTCAAACTGTTTAGACAAGGCAATGGCCAGGGGAAGCCCCACGTAGCCAAGACCAACAACACAAATCTTTTCTGATGTTTTCATGGCCCCATTTGTAGCGGAAATGGCTGTTTCAGGCAACTTTTTTCGCCTCTTTGCTCTTAACTGGTTACATCATCGATGATGTCAGAAAAAACAAGGCAAGGTTTGCGCGCGGCTTGGGTTTCATCCAAACGTTTTAGAGGCGTCAGTTGCGGGGCGTTTTTGAACATTTCCACGTTCCCCGCTTTGGCTTTGGCAGCCAAATACTTCACGGCACCTATAAACTGGTCCAGCGTTTCTTTGCTTTCAGTTTCTGTGGGTTCAACCAACAGGGCGCCGGGCACAACAAGTGGGAAGTACATGGTCGGTGGGTGATATCCTTCATCAATCAGGGCTTTGACAAAATCCAACATGGTGATGCCGGTATCTTTCAGAAACGCTTCAGAGAATACAACTTCATGCATGCAAACTTCATCAAACCCAACAGATAAATCACCCTGTAGCTGGGTGCGTAAATAATTGGCATTTAGCACTGCATCACCAGAGGCGGCCTTCAACCCATCCGATCCGTGAGATAGCATGTAGCTGAGCGCCCGAATGAACATACCCATTTGCCCGTGGAATGCTTTTAGTCGGCCAAAGGCTTGTTCGGCATCGCCTGTTTTCTCTTCCTGAATACTGTACACGCCATTGTTCTCAATGATCCACGGCAGGGGACAAAAATCTTTCAGGCGATCAGACAATACTACGGGGCCGCTGCCCGGCCCACCCCCACCATGGGGGGTAGAAAATGTTTTATGCAGATTAATGTGCATGCAATCGATGCCCAAATCCCCTGGGCGAACCCGACCCATAATGGCGTTCAGGTTGGCACCATCACAATAAAAGTATCCGCCTGCATCATGCAGCAGCTTGGCAATTTCAATGATATCAGTTTCAAACAAGCCACATGTGTTTGGATTAGTTAGCATGATGCCGGCCACATCTGGGCCAAGTTTGGTTTTGAATGCTTCCAAATCTACACGGCCGCGCTTATCGGCGGGAATGACTTCCACCGTAAATCCACACACCACAGCAGTGGCAGGGTTGGTGCCGTGGGCAGATTCTGGCACCAGAACTTTGGTGCGGGTGGCGGCCTCCCCCTTGGCTTCAATAGCGGCTTTAATTGCCATCATCCCACATAGTTCCCCGTGGGCCCCCGCTGCAGGAGACATGGCAACAGCTGGCATCCCCGTCAAGGTTTTTAGCCAATGGCTCAGCTCATCAATCAGCTGCAGGGCACCTTGTGTTGTGATTTCAGGCTGCAAGGGGTGCAGTTGGGCAAACCCTGGTAGTCTGGCCATCTTTTCATTCAGGCGCGGGTTGTGCTTCATGGTGCAAGATCCTAGCGGGAAGAAGCCCGAATCAATGGAATAATTTTTTTGGCTCAGTTTAGTAAAGTGACGGACCACTTGTGGTTCAGAGAGAGAGGGAAGACCAATTTTTGACTTTCTTTCCAGTCCGCCCAGTTGGCTTCCAAACTGAGATGGCGTCTCGGGAATGGCAGGAAGGTCCACGCCCGTGCGGCCATCAGCATCCAGCTCAAAGATCAAGGGTTCCAGCAAGGTCAGGCCACGGTTTCCAGTATATGTTTCCATTACATCGCCCCTTTTAAAGCTAAGGCAAATTCATGCATATCAGATTCGCTGGTTAATTCTGTCGCAGCCACAAGAAGTAAATTTTCATGTGCTGCGTAAAAGCGCGAAACAGGCACACCTGCTAAAATACCGTCCTTGGCAAGTTGATCGACAATGGTCGCCGCACCCTTGGGCAGTTCAATGGTAAATTCATTAAAGAATGTATCATTCAAAACTTTAATGCCGGGGGTTTTGCCAAGAATAGTTTTTAATTGCACGGCCCGGGCGTGGTTCAGTTTGGCCAGATGGGTAAAGCCTGTTTCCCCCAACAGTGCCATATGTATCGTAAAGGCCAACGCACAAAGACCGGAATTTGTGCAAATATTGCTGGTGGCTTTTTCCCGTCGGATATGCTGTTCACGCGTTGAAAGGGTCAGGACGAAACCGCGGTTGCCATCAGCATCGATAGTTTCCCCGCACAAGCGTCCTGGCATTTGGCGCATCAATTTTTGCGTACAGGTAAACAAGCCCACATACGGCCCACCAAAACCCAGCGGGTTCCCGATGGATTGCCCCTCTGCCACGGCAATATCGGCACCAAAGTCACCCGGTGGGGTCAAAGCGCCCAGGCTGATAATTTCTGTTGTAACGGTAACAAGTAAAGCTCCGTTGGCATGGCAGGCTTCTGCCAGCTTTGTGTGATCTTGAATGTTTCCAAAGAAATCTGGATATTGTACAACCACGCACGATGTTTGATCATCAATCTGGCCGATCAAATTTTCTGCTTTTAGTGTTGGGGCAGTATGCACAATTTCAAACCCGGCAAAATGGGCGTGGGTTTGGGCAATTTCCACATAATGGGGGTGCACGTTAGAAGACATAATCGCTTTTTTGCGCTTGGTTACACGATTAGCCATAGCGATGGCTTCGGTGCAGGCGGTGGATCCATCATACATCGATGCGTTGGCAATATCCATGCCCATGATGCGGGCAACCTGGGTTTGGAATTCAAACAAATATTGCAAAGTCCCTTGGGCAATTTCTGGCTGATAAGGGGTATAGGCTGTCAAGAATTCGCCCCGCTGAATGATATGATCAACACTAGCTGGAATGTGGTGGCGGTATGCACCAGCCCCCAAAAAGCTGGGGCATTGCCCGGCATGAAGATTCTTCTCCGCCAGCCGGCTAATGCGTATTTCTACTTCTTGCTCGCTTTGGTGCAAGGGCAGATCCACTAAATCTTTCAGGTATGCTTTGGGGTTAACATCATCGAACAACTCATCAATGTTTTTAACGCCAATAGCATCGCACATTTTTTGGCGGTGTTCTGTTGTATGGGGCAGGTAACGCATGAGGGGTTATAATCCCCCGATGTAATCACGATACGCATCCAGATCCATCAATCCATCCAGATCAGACATATCTGAAATTTTGATTTTGACAAACCAACCATCACTTTCAGCATCATCGTTAATCAGGCCGGGGTTGCCTTCAAGATCACTGTTAACATCTGTTACTGTGCCGCTGATGGGGGCGTAAACTTCACTGGCTGCTTTGACAGATTCAACAACAGCAATTTCATCCTTTTGAGATAGCTCTTTGCCAACATCTGGTAAATCCACGTGTACAACATCGCCCAATTGTTCTTGGGCATAATCGGTAATTCCGATGGTGGCATCTTCCTCTATAACTTCAATCCATTCGTGATCTTCTGTAAATTTTCTCATTATTTCCTCCGATAGTTAGGGGTGATAAAAGGCATCTTGGTAATTGTACAGGGAATTTCACGCCCACGCAGGACAGCTGTAACAGCTGTTCCCGTTTCCCGATATTGGCGTTCAACATATCCCATGGCAATCGGTTTTTGCAGGCTGGGGGAAAAAGCCCCACTGGTGACGTACCCAATTTTCTTACCGTTTACAAATAGTTCTGTTCCTTCGCGGATGGGTGCGCGACCCTCTGGTAAAAGACCGACGCGAATATTGCCCGGTTTTTCTTTAATTTGAGCCAAAATTCTTTCAGCGCCGTTAAAGTTTGCAGCTTCACGGCGGGATTTTGAAATCACAAAATTCAACCCAGCTTCCACGGGGGTGGTTTCTTCATTAATATCATGGCCGTACAAACATAACCCAGCTTCCAAACGCAAGCTGTCGCGGGCGCCCAGTCCAATCAACTCAACTTCTTCGTGGGCCAGCAGTTTTCTGGCTGTGTCAAGGATCCAGTTGTTGGTTCCCAAAATTTCAAACCCATCTTCGCCGGTGTATCCCGTGCGCGTAACCCAACAATTATTCCCATAAATTTCGGTTGGGCGCCCTTGCATAAAGTATAAGCCCTCAACATCAGCGCCAGCTTTGGCCATAACCTCTGCTGCTTTGGGGCCTTGCAAGGCAAGCAGCGAATGGGATTCAAAATGCGACGTGATTTCCCCATCGATATTATTTTGGAAAAAATCAATGACCAGATCTTTGCGCCCAGCATTGGTGGTTACTTCCAAAAATTCATCATTATGATTTCCGACGATCAAATCATCGATGATGCCGCCCTGTTCATTTAGCAAAACAGTATAGGTTTGATGATCTTTTGGTAAGGCTTGCAAATCTGTTGGGATGAAGCGTTCTGCTTGTTTGAAAATATCTTGGCCTTTGACCAAAAATGATCCCATGTGGGCTACATCAAATAACCCTGCATTTTCCCGGGTATGTAGGTGTTCTTTTAAAATCCCCAAGGGGTAACGGACCGGCATTTCATAGCCAGAGAATTCAACCATCTGTGCATTATATTCAAGGTGCAAGGCATGTAGCGGTGTTTTTTTCATGATGAGGTCGAAGGTAAAGTTTTTGAGCAAAAAATCCATGAAAATCTATTGGAATATGCAGGTTATAACAGATAAAGCTGTTGAAATTTAGGGAAAAATCTCTACTCTCTGCCATTAAGATGAGAACACAAGCCGCCCAACCTCTTTCTGCGCCTGATCTAAAGCCCCTAAAGGTTTTATTGGCCGCGCCGCGCGGATTTTGCGCTGGGGTGGACCGAGCCATTAAAGTCGTGGAGAAAGCACTGGAAAAGTGGGGCGCCCCTGTTTATGTGCGCCATGAAATTGTCCACAATAAATATGTGGTTAACACGTTGAAAGAAAAGGGTGCCATTTTCGTAAAGGAGCTGGACGAGGTTCCCACCGATGCGCCAGTTGTCTTTTCTGCCCACGGGGTGCCAAAATCTGTTCCAGCAGAGGCGGAACGCCGCAATATGATTTATGTGGATGCAACTTGCCCTTTGGTTAGCAAAGTGCACAGAAGCGCTGAACGTTTTTACAGTTTGGGCTATCACGTTGTATTGATTGGCCACCAAGGTCACCCCGAAGTAATTGGAACAATGGGGCAGTTGCCTGAAGGAATGTCTACTTTGGTGGAAACAGTGAAGGATGTTGAGAATCTGGAATTCCCCAAAGATGAAAAGTTGGCTTATACCACACAAACCACTTTGTCTTTGGATGATACCAAAGATGTCATCCAGGCCTTGGCAGAGAAATTCCCACAAATTATGGGGCCTAAATCCCAGGATATCTGTTACGCCACCACCAACCGGCAAGAAGCTGTTAAAGCCATGGCGGCCCAGTGTGATGCTATGATTGTGGTGGGTGCACCGAACTCTTCTAATTCTATGCGGTTGACAGAAGTGGCTGTAACGGCTGGGGCGCGTAAATCGATGCTGGTGGAGAGAGCAGCCGATATTGATTGGGATTGGTTGGCTGATGTTGAAATGTTGGGTATTACAGCTGGGGCATCGGCCCCGGAATTGTTGGTAGAAGAAATTATTACTGCACTGGGGGAACGGTACGATGTCACGACAGAAGAAGCTATCCACCGTGAAGAGAAAGTTAGCTTCCGTCTCCCCAAAATTCTTGAAGATGTGTAATGTCTGTTTTTACGCTGCTGACTGAGAAAGAAGTTGCTCTTTTCCTGACGGATTATGACGTTGGGTTCTTGCAGAAAATTATTCCCACAACAAGCGGTGTGGAAAACACCAATTATATTATCCAGACAGATCGGGGGAAATTGGTTTTGACGGTTTTTGAAGGCCGCATTCCTGAACCGCAAATCAAAAAGTGCTTAAAGTTTATGGCTTTTTTGCGCAGCCAGGCCATTGGCTGTCCAGATTTGGTTCACACCCGCAAGGGCAAGGTTTTATCTGCGATCAAGGAAAAGCCAGCAGCGCTCCAAACATATCTGGATGGTAAAGATCTGGACAACCCAGATGTGGAACATTGTTTCCAGGCAGGCATTACTCTCAGCCGGATGCAGGATGCTGCTGTCATGTACAAAATGGACCAACCCAACACGATGAACTTGCCAGAGTGGCGACGTTTGGTCGAAGCTTCTTTCCCCGCAGCCAAAGATTTGCAAGATGGTCTGCACGGTTTTTTGGAAGATGAACTAAATTACCTATCCACGGCTTGGCCAAGTGATCTTCCAGCGGGACCTGTGCATGCAGATTTATTCCCTGATAATGTACGCGTGGATGGTCCATTTTTTTCCGGCGTGATTGATTTTTACTTTTCGTGTGAAGAATTTTGGGCTTATGATTTGGCCATTGCGTTTAATGTGTGGGCTTTTGAGCGAGAGAATGAAAATTTCAACGCCAAAAAAGCCATCGCCATTATCCAAGGGTATCAATCTATCCGCTCTTTACAGGATTCAGAACGCATGACGTTCCAGGTGCTGGCCCGCGCCGCTGCGCTGCGTATGGCGGCCACACGTCTTTATGATTGGGTGCATACAGAACCACAAGAAAATGTAATGCGCAAAGACCCCATGGAATATGTGCGCCGTCTTCAGTTTCACCAAAAAAGAGATATTTTAAAGGATTTAAATTTATGACTGACAAAGTAGAAATTTATACAGATGGTGCATGTTCTGGCAATCCTGGCCCTGGCGGGTGGGGGGCAATTTTGCGTTATAAGGGTAAGGAGAAAGAACTGTGCGGCGGAGAGAAAGACACCACCAACAATCGAATGGAGCTGATGGCTGCCATTGAATCTTTACGCATGTTAAAGCGGCATTGTGTGGTGGATCTGTACACCGATTCCAGCTATGTCAAAGATGGTATTACCAAATGGATTGAAGGTTGGAAAGCCAAGGGCTGGAAAACTGCTAATCGCAAGCCCGTAAAAAACAAAGATTTATGGCAAGAGCTAGAAGAAGAAATAAAGCATCATACAATTAAGTGGCATTGGATAAAGGGGCATGCCGGTCATCCGGAAAATGAACGGGCAGATGAACTGGCTCGCAGTGGCATCCCCCTATAAAAACATCATGATCGGGCAGGAATTTCTTGAGAACAGCGCCCGATGCTGGTACTCATAACTTCTTTGAAGCGTTTACAACGAAAAGAGAAAAATGGATATTGAACCCCAGGATGCCGCCGCCGCCCGTAAAGCAGGATACATGACTGGCCAAGTTCTGATTGCAATGCCGCAATTGCGGGATTCATTTTTTGCGCGCACCATTGTGTATATCGGCAGCCATAATGAAGAGGGTGCCATGGGGATTGTATTGAACAAACCGTTGCCGTCTTTAACGTTTGGGGAATTATTAATGCAGCTGGAAATTGAAGCTGGTACAGAAGAATTGCGCGATTCCCGCGTTCACTTTGGTGGTCCTGTGGATACGGCGCGTGGGTTTGTGTTGCATTCGCCAGAATATGATCGTGATGGCACGGTAACCATTGATAAGGATGTATCCTTGACCACCACGGTGGAAGTGTTGCGCGATATTGCCGAAGAAAAAGGTCCCCAGAAATCTTTCGTGGCCCTTGGCTATTCTGGGTGGACAGCCGGCCAATTGGATCAGGAAATTTTGTCCAATGGTTGGCTTTCTGTAGACCCGGATCCAGATTTACTGTTCGGTGAAGACTTGGATAGCAAATGGAAAAAAGCCATGGATAAACTGGGCATCGATATTGATCGCCTGACAGTGGAATCCGGCCAAGCTTAAGTCAACTTCTTGGTTATGTAATCTTTCAGGTCTTTCTCCTGATTTTCTATAACATCACACCGTTCTTCTTTTTCCAGCAAGCCGTCCATAAAGTCTGGCAGGGCCGGGTGTTGACCCGTAGCGGTGGTGACAGCATCTGGAAATTTAGATGGGTGGGCTGTGGCAGCAATTAAAATGGGGCCTTCAACTTTCCCTGCAGCCTGTTTTGCAGCAGACAAACCAACAGCTGTGTGGGGGTCTAATATTTCGCCCGTTTCAGCATGGGCAGTTTTGATTGTCTCTATGGTGCCAGCATCATCCAAATAAAAGGCCATAAAATCTTTAGCTGGCCCTGTGATGGGCAAATCAAAAGAGCCTTGTTCACGGAATTTGGTTATCAACTGGGTGACTTTGTTGCCATCCCGGTCCAGCATTTCAAACATCAGCCGTTCAAAGTTAGATGAGATCTGAATATCCATACTGGGACTGAGAGAGGGGCTGACAGATTCTTGTGTCATTGTGCCTGTATTGAAATAGCGCGTCAGAATATCGTTCTGGTTAGACCCAATAATCAACTTGTTGACCGGCAGGCCAATTTTCTTAGCTACAAAGGCTGCAAAAATATTACCAAAGTTCCCCGTGGGCACACAAATGTTGATGAGGGTTTCTGGCCCCCCAGCTTTTAAAGCTGCATGGAAATAATAGACAACTTGGGCCACGATGCGCGCCCAGTTGATGGAATTGATCGCCGATAGTTTATGGGTTTTGCGGAAGTCCAAATCATTAAACAGCGCTTTTACCAGGTCCTGGCAATCATCAAACGTGCCGTCCACGGCGATGTTAAACACATTGTCATCCATCACTGTGGTCATTTGTTTGCGTTGAACATCAGAAACACGGCCATTGGGGTGGGTAATAAAAATCTTCAACCGGTCCCGCCCGCGGCATCCTTGGATAGCAGCGGATCCTGTGTCACCTGATGTTGCGCCCAGAATGGTCAGGGTTTCATCGCGTTTTTCCAAAATATGATCAAACAAATTCCCCAGTAACTGCAGGGCAAAATCTTTAAACGCCAATGTAGGGCCGTGAAACAATTCCAACAGGTACAGGTCACTTTCTGATTCTGTGGCAAGCTTCTTAACAGGGGCAATATCCGGGTGGTGGAATGTGCTGTATGATTTGTCCAGAATTCCTTTTAATTCATCGCGGCTGATATCCGGCGCCATAAAAGGGGCCAAGATTTCCAAAGCCAAATCAGCATAAGGTAATCCTTTTAGCTTTTTGATCTCATCAATTGAAAAGTGGGGGTACTGTTCTGGCACATACAGGCCGCCGTCCTCTGCCAGGCCTGTCAGTACAACGTCTTCAAAGTTCAGTTTAGGCGCCCCGTTATTTTTCTGGGCGCGTGTCGAGATATACTTCATGGTTATCCAAGTAAGTTGCTTTTAAATAGTCTTTAAAGTCTTGTGCAGATGGTGCTTTGCCTGTGGCGCGTTGAATTAGGTCATCCGGCTCATACAGGTTTCCTTGTTCATGAATGTTTTCCCGCAGCCATTGCAGCAGCGCGGTAACATCGGCTTGTCGAAGTTGGGGAATAATTTCCGGCGTGCTGGTAACAGCGGTTTTGAACATTTGGGCGCCATACATTGCCCCCAGCGTATAACTGGGGAAGTATCCAATCCCAACGGGAGAGAACCAATGAATATCCTGCAAGCACCCTTGAGTATGAGATGGCGGCGTTAATCCAAAGTATTTTTGGAACATGTCATTCCACGCCCCTGGCAAGTCATGGATGGAAAGGTCCCCTTCCACCAACGCTTTTTCAAGGCGGTAACGCAGAATCACATGCAGTGGGTATGTGACCTCGTCTGCTTCAATGCGGATAAAGCTTTTTTCTACTACGTTCAGGCTGTTCACCACAGAATCCACCGTCCAATCTTTGGCAGCATCCCCAATGATTTTTTGCAGGCGCGGCAGGTATCCTTGCATAAACAGTGGCGATTTAGAAACGTGGCGCTCCATCAACAAGGATTGCGTTTCGTGAATCATGATGCCGGCATCTTCCCCCACTGCTTGAAAGCTGTATTCCTCGGGCTGGCCTTGGGTGTAAAGGGCGTGACCCAGTTCGTGGGCGCAGGCCGAATAACAGTTAGAAAGAAAGCTGTCAGGCTGTGCTGAAATCACAAACCAGGTGTAGTTGCGGATTCCGCTGGAAAAGGGGTGGTCATATTCTGCCAGGCGGCCGCGGTTCATATCAAATTGAAAGACATCTGCCAAATCACGACATGCAGCCAGTTGTTTTTCTTCTGGAATGGTTGCATTGATGCGGGTGCGGCCTTCTGACTTTTGCTTTTCAATCACTTCATCGGCAAAACTGGGCAGAAAGGATTCTAAATCTGCAAACATGGTGTCAATCTCGGCCGTGGTGCGACCAGGGTCAAAGGTATCAATTAAAGCTTCATAAGTTGTTTTCCCCGGCAGGTAAGAATCTACCCGTGCTTGAGCAATATCGTTGGTTAAAAGCAAAAGACGTTTGAAGGGTTCTTCCACAATTTTGAAATCCCCTTTGGGTTTTGCTTCTTCCCAAGCTTGATTACAAATATTGGCGGCCCGGTAATATTCCCCAATCAATGATGGAGGGACGGCGCTGTCTTCCTGCCAGGATCGGCGCATCAGCTGCAGGTTCCGCTGATCCCACACAGAAAGCTTACCTTTGATGCTTTCTGCTTCATTCAGCAACCCTTCAATTCTGTTGTCACGATTCAACGTTGCGCATGTTTCTGCGATGGATGCAGAAATTTCACCCATAGTGGGTCGTGCGCCTTCAGGGGCTGTGCAGTTCATATCTGTGTCCAGCAAAGATTTGGCTGCTTTCAGCTTGTTGATATGGGCAAAGTGATCTTTCAAACTAGTGTAAGATTTATGCATCTTTCTGTTCCTCTTTATTGTCTTTTTTCGGTGCGGGGCTCAGATCGAAATCATCTTCTTCATCTTCGTCCTCATCACCTTCTTTTTTATCTTCTTCAGGTTTCTTGCGCGCTTTGAAAGCCACGATGATTGCGCCTAAAAGCGCAATTGCGGCAAAAGAGAACCACGTAAAGACGTATTGTAAATGATTGTTAGGTAGGCTGAGGTTGGGTTTAAAACCAACAGGACCCACCTGAGCACTGCGGGATTGCTCAACAAGAAAGGGTAAGTATTCATGCCCTGTCGCTGTGTGGAAATCATCCAGATCATAAAAGTAAAACTGGTTCTTGGCGATGTCATTTTCTGGGGTAAATCGTCCAGGTGTTTGGGGCAGCTTGATATAACCATAAACCTGCGGGGCATATAGTGCCGTATCAGCTGACGCAAATTTGGCATACTTTTCTGGTGTGTCAAAGGGGGTCCACCCGCGGTTGACCATCACTGCTGTTCCGTCTCTCAGGATCAGTGGCGTTAGAATATAAGCTCCCAATCGCCCTTGGAAAGTTTTTCCTGGCATAAAAAGTTGATGATCCCGATCAAAGCGGCCTTCTAAAACCAGGCGGCTGTGCTCCGCCTTTTCCAGATCAATTAAAACTTGTGGCCACAACAAAGTTTTCTTGTGACGCTGTTCAATTTTCTGGATAAGATCTTTTTTCCAGTGCAGACGGTCCAATTGCCACAAACCAAGCTCCACACATAAAGTGGCAACTAACACACAAAAAATGGTAAAGGCATAAGGTGCGATTTTCTGCAATATCTGCTTCATTAGAATAGCGTGCCCCCAAACGTATGCAGGGTCAACAAAGATCTGCAGTTTTACTTTTTCTTGCCAGTTTTTCTGTCAGTTTTTCTGTCAGTTTTCTTTTCAAAAAAATCTGTGTTGTTTTTGTATTCCAGCGCCACAAACAAACCTTTAAAGAAAGGCAATAATCCCACGGTTAACAAGAATGTCAGGGGAACCCACAACGCCACGTGCACCCACGGGGCAGGGGCATGGTTGATTTCAAATAAAATTGCCAATGTTGGGATAATGGTAATGACCAAAGACATCACAAAAAAGGAGGGGCCATCAGCGCCCGCCCACTCGTTCAATTTTAAATCACATGCATCGCAGCTTTCAACGGGCTTTAGATAACCTTTAAATAGCTTTCCATCACCACAGCCTGGGCAGCGCAGACGCAAGCCACGAAGCAGGATTCCTTGTGTAATTAGCTTTTTTGCCTTTTTAGTGGGCTGCGATTTCACCGGCGCCCCACCAATAGATAGAGACAAACAGGAACAACCACACTACATCTACAAAGTGCCAGTACCAGGCAGCAGATTCAAAGCCAACATGCTGTTCGGCGGTAAAGTGTCCAGCACGACCGCGCATGTAACAGACCAGTAAGAACAGGGTTCCAACAATAACATGGAAGCCATGGAAGCCCGTTGCTATATAAAAGGCAGAGGCATAGATCCCATCAGAAAAACCAAAGGGGGCATGCATGTATTCAACAACTTGCAAGCAAGTAAAGCTGATTCCCAAAATAATTGTGTACAGCAGGCCATTCATAAAGCCCTTGCGGTCACCATCAATTAACGCATGGTGAGACCACGTTAACGTGCATCCAGATAGCAACAGAATCAGTGTGTTTAACAAGGGAAGGTGGAAAGGATCAAACGTTGTAATGCCTTCAGGCGGCCATATACCACCAACGGGGAAGAAACTGGCGTTAAAATATGCCCAGAAGAAGGCCACAAAAAACATAGCTTCCGACATAATAAAAAGTAACATACCATAGCGCAGACCAATCTGAACAACAGGTGTGTGATGTTTTTGGTGAGATTCTCTCACAATGTCTCGCCACCACATGGCCATACATAAAATGACAGCAACCAACCCTGCAATCATTGGCCATAAAAGCTGGTAATGCATGTAAGCAATGGCCCCAACGGCTAGTCCGCCGCCGGCAAATGATGTAACCAAAGGCCACGGGCTGGGATCAACCAGGTGGTAAGGGTGTTGTTGTTTTCCGGCCATGGGCTTTCTCCTCGTCTAAAAATCTTGAAATCAGTCTACCTCAAATGACTGCAATTTCAAAGCTTCTGCCAACTCTTGGCTTTGGGCTTTGAAAAAAGTGTATGAAAGTGTGATCGTGTGAACATCATCCAGGTCTTTATCAGCCAAAATTGCGGGGTCAATATAGAACTGAATGGGCATTTCCATCTCTTCCCCCACCTTTAATAGCTGCTCTTCAAAGCAAAAACACTGAACTTTATGAAAATACTGACCAGCTTTAAAAGGCGTCACGTTATATGTAGCCGTTCCCACCAAGGGTTGATTTGACGTATTGGCGGCAGAATAAAAGGTCAGGCCCGTTTGCCCCACTTTAATATCCATAGAAACTTCACTGGGACGGAATTGCCAGCCCAATTTGCGGTTGGTGTCAGCATTAAAGCGCACATTGATAACGCGTTCATACACTTTGTCGGGCAGTGTGTCTGCTTGTTGGGTTGTGCCCCCAAATCCTGTGACCTGGCAGAATAGCCGGTACAAGGGGACCGATGCATAGGCCATTGCGCCCATCAGAAACACAGCACTAAGAACAAGGATGACAATTTGCTTATTCTTTTTGTCTTGAGACATAAAATAAACCGTAATCTTAAGCGATCAGGCCCCCATTTTAATTAAGCTGACAGCGTAAATCATGGCAACCCACAAAACCAGACCCAACAGAATCAGCAAATTCTTTTTACGTGTTTTGGGGGTGACAAGTTTTTCTTTTGGTGTTTGTTCGGTGGTCATAAGATTTTCTCCGCAATAACAGCTGTGAATAAAGCAAACAGATAGAAAATAGAAAAGCCAAAGCTTAATAAAGACATTCTTCGTGATGGAGATGTCAGCAGTTTTAAATTAAACAGAACATACAGCACGCCCAGCGCTGCAGCAGTTACCCCATAAATAGGGCCAAAAATGTTTAAGGGAACAGCCACAACAGAGAATACCCCAAGAATCAACGTATACACAAAAATCTGCTTATAGGTGTTCGTTTCTCCTTTTACGACAGGCAACATAGGGATGTTGGCTGTTTTATAATCATCTTTCAGGCTAATGCTCAACGCCCAGAAGTGCGGCGGCGTCCACAGGAAGACAAGTGCCGTTAGAAAGATAGAGGGGGGATGCACTGTGCCAGAGATGGCAGCATCCATAATCACAGGGGGCATAGCACCGGCCAACCCACCTATAACAATGTTTAAAGATGTGCGTGGCTTTAGCCATAATGTGTAAATCACAACGTAAAAGAATATAGAGAAAGCCAACAAGCCGGCTGCTATCCAGTTGACAACAAGGCCCATGTTAAAGACGGCAAACAAAGCCAACAGGGTAGAAAACGTTAGGGCTTCTGTTTCAGTCAGGCGTCCTTTGGGTAGGGGCCTGTCAGCTGTGCGCAGCATTCTGGCATCTACATCTTTTTCCAGTACCATGTTCAAAGCGCCAGCGGCCCCCGCCCCAATGCTGAGACAAAACAGTGCAACCAAACCAATAAAGGGATGAACACTGGCTGGGCTGACAAGCCAGCCGGCAATGCCCGTAAAAATCACCAGCGACATCACCCTTGGTTTAAGCAAGGTTAGATAATCTGCCAGCGAAAAAGAGGCGCTATGGGTTAATGTGTTTTCTTCCATGTCCCCTAATATACGCGTTATCGTACAATTGGCAACTTATCAAATGTGTGGAAAGGTGGCGGAGAGGATACTTTCCACTCCAACGTTTTGGCGCCTTCTCCCCAGTAATTGTCACCAACCTTGCGGCCAAAGAACAATGTGTGGAAACAGACAAACACAAAGAAAATTGCCGCCGCGAAGGAAATGTAAGATCCATAAGAAGACACAAGATTCCAGCCAGCATAAGCATCTGGGTAATCAGGAATCCGGCGTGGCATGCCAGCCAATCCCAAGAAGTGCATGGGAAAGAACGCCAAATTCACCCCAACAAAGGTTAACCAGAAGTGGATTTTCCCCAATGTTTCATTGTATTGGCGGCCAGACATTTTCCCAATCCAATAATAAAACCCGGCAAAAATTGTAAATAGCGCCCCGAGTGACAATACATAATGGAAGTGACCAACCACATAATATGTATCGTGCATCATGACATCTATTGCCCCATTTGCGAGAACGACACCAGTCACCCCCCCAAGTGTGAATAGAAAAATAAACCCAATGGCAAACAGCATTGGCGTTTTAAATTCGATGGATCCACCCCATATAGTGGCAATCCAACTAAAAACTTTAATGCCCGTGGGGACTGCAATAATCATCGTTGCTGCAGTAAAGTACGCTTTTGTATCAACATCCATTCCAACGGTAAACATATGGTGTGCCCATACAACAAACCCAACAACCCCGATGGAAACCATAGCGTATGCCATTCCCAAATAACCGAATACAGGTTTTTTAGAGAATGTCGATAGCACCTGGGAAATAATTCCAAATCCAGGCAAAATCATGATGTATACTTCTGGGTGACCAAAGAACCAGAATAAGTGTTGGAATAAAAGAGGGTCCCCCCCACCTTCTGGGTTGAAAAAGCTTGTGCCAAAGTTTCTGTCTGTTAGCAGCATGGTAATAGCTCCTCCCAAAACAGGAATAGTTAAAACCAGCAAGAATGCCGTTATCAGCATTCCCCAAACAAACAATGGCATTTTGTGCAGTGTCATGCCTGTGGTGCGCATGTTCAAAATTGTTGTAATAAAGTTTGTGGCCCCCAAAATGGACGAAGCCCCTGCCAGGTGAAGGGCAAGAATTGCCATGTCCACCGCCGGTCCCGAATGTGAAAGTTTGGTGGAAAGTGGTGGATAGACGGTCCAGCCTGTTCCGGCCCCACCATCAACAAACATTGAAGCAGCCAGCAGCAATAGTGACGGAACAAGTAACCAAAAGGAGATGTTGTTCAGTCGTGGAAAGGCCATATCAGGCGCCCCAATCATGATGGGTATAAAGTAGTTACCAAAGCCCCCAATTAAGGCGGGCATTACCACAAAGAAAACCATAATCAGGCCATGTGCAGTAATAAGCACGTTCCAAAGTTGACCATCCCCGTTCAGGATTTGGTCCCCTGGCTCTGCCAGTTCCATCCGCATAATTACAGACATTGCCCCGCCAACCAGGCCGGCAACAATAGAAAATATGATATATAAAATTCCAATATCTTTGTGGTTCGTAGAAAAGAACCAGCGTTTAAAAAATCCTGGAGCGTGATCAGACATAGAGGCCTACCTTATTGATGCTGTAATATAGTTAGTTGAGGGCGGCATTGCCGCAAATTCTTTCTTGGCTTTTTTGATCCAAGCTTCAAACTCTGGCTTGGAAACAGCGCGGACCATGATGGGCATAAAGCCGTGCCCTGTTCCACAAATTTCAGAACATTGTCCATAATAAACGCCAGGCCTGTTGATCTTCACCCATGTTTCATTCAGACGGCCGGGGATAGCATCTTTTTTGATGCCAAACGCCGGCATGGCCCAGCTATGCAGGACATCTGCAGCTGTAATCAGGATGCGAATTTCTGTGTCAACAGGCAACACAACTTCATTATCTGTGGAAAGCAGGCGGACATCACCTTCTTTTAAATCTTCGTCATTGATCATGTATGACTCAAACGTCAGCCCGTCGTGGTCTGGATATTCATAACCCCAGTACCATTGGTAGCCTGTGACTTTTAGTGTCATTTCAGGGTTGGGGGCTTTGTCCATCGCGTATAAAATTTTGAAGGAAGGCAAAGCAATAACCAACAAGATAATTACGGGAATTGCCGTCCAGACAATTTCAATCAGCGTATTGTGTGATGTATTGGATGCCTTTGCATTTCTGCGGTGGTTGTATCTGACACAGCAGTATACCAGAAGAATAAAAACAAGAACCGTAATTGACGTAATAATGGGCATTAGAACATCATTATGTAACCAGACTAGATCCTCTTTAATGGGAGAGGCAGGTTTTTGAAATCCAAGTTGCCAATTTTCTGGCAGTTCCGCCAATGCAGTTTGAGAGAACGTTGTAAGAAAAAGAGCACAAGTGGCTATAAATTTATATGTTGTTTTCATCATTGTATCACGCATCCTGTTGAATCTGCTTCAATCTAAACTAGTTATTTGCAGGTTTCAAATAATTAACACAGGTGTTTATCTAATAAGTTGTGGAATTGTGTCACAGCCGCATTTTTGTGTTCTTTTCCTGCTTTTTTAGATCTGCCGCGGCGCTTATGAGTATATCTTGTGTTTCTTAATCCACCGTCATAAGGTGGCATTCTTAACAGTTTACGGTTGCAGAAAGGTTTCGTGTGCAAAACATTCTTGATGATCTTCTTATCTCTGCTGATGTGGGGGCGAATAAAGCAGGGCAGTTTGTGTCTGACTCTTTGCAAGGGATGGACGATGGGGAATTGTACTTGCAGTACACCCAATCAGAAGATTTAGTTTTTGATGATGGGCGGGTAAAGTCTTCTTCTTTTGATGTGGCGCAGGGGTTTGGCTTGCGTGGCGTGTTAGGGGAAACATCAGCATATGCCCATTCAACGGTGTTGGACAAAGCTGCCTTGAATAAAGCAGCGGAGACAGTTCAAAGTGTGAAAACCGGACAGGGTGGTTCTTTAGCTTTGGCGCCAACTAAAACCGAGCATTCATTATATAGCGGCGACAACCCCACCCAGCAGCAATCCTTTGCCGAGAAAGTTGGCCTATTGCAAAAGGTGGACGCATACGCGCGGTCAAAATCAAATTTGGTGCAACAAGTTTCTGTTAGCTTGTCTGGGGAATGGGATGCCATCCGCATTGTGCGCGGGGATGGTCAAGTGATTGATGATTACCGTCCGTTGGTGCAAATGTATGTTAGTGTTGTGGTGTCAGATGGCACCCGTCAGGAAACGGGCAGCCATGGTGTGGGAAGCCGATCTTCCTATGATGATTTCCTGAAAGAAGAAAACTGGAAAAGCTATGTGGACGAGGCAATGCGCTCTGCTTCTGTTAAGTTGGAAGCCAGAACGGGGCCTGCGGGGGAATTGCCTGTGGTGTTGGGGTCTGGTTGGTGTGGTGTGTTGCTGCATGAGGCCGTGGGCCACGGCCTGGAAGGGGACTTTAACCGCAAAAAAACATCAGCCTTTGCCGGCCTGATGGGGGAGCAAGTTGCCGCCAAGGGAGTGACCGTGGTTGATGATGGCACCATTCCTGGGCGTCGGGGGTCTTTAAATGTTGATGATGAGGGCACACCTACAAACCGAAACGTTTTGATAGAGGACGGTAAGCTGGTGGGCTATATGCAGGATCGCCAAAATGCGCGGCTTATGGGGGTGGACCCCACAGGCAATGGGCGGCGTCAGTCCTATGCGCATTTACCAATGCCGCGCATGACCAATACATATATGTTGGGTGGCGATCATTCCCAGGATGAAATAATATCCTCGGTTAAAGACGGGGTCTATGCTGTGGACTTTGGGTTAAGCCAAGTTGATATTACATCAGGTCGGTTTGTTATTTCCGCAACTGAAGCTTACCGCATTGAAAATGGCAAAATTTCACACCCCATCAAAAAATGTACGTTTATTGGCAATGGGCCAGACGTGATGCGCAAGATTACCATGGTTGGCAATGATATGGCGCTGGATCCGGGGATCGGGTCTTGCGGCAAAAATGGGCAATCTGTGCCCGTTGGGGTGGGGCAACCCTCTGTTTTAATTGATGGTATGACCGTTGGTGGCGCATAAGTTGGTGTAAAATAAAACTACATTTTCAGTTTATTTCTTCATCATTCTTTAATATATTGATGAAACATCGAACTATTCACAGGGCTTTCAGCCAAAGGAAAGAAGCACAAAAATGGCAGCTGCCAAGAAAGCATATACGGTTTTTTGTTCATCCCCCTTTCGTGATGAAGTAGAGAAAACCTGCAACCAGTTGAACTGTAGCGTTGGGGATTTGGCGCGCGCAGCGTTGTTGTTGATGCCAAAGGACCTGCTTCAGGGGCTTGTAGACCCTGGTGAGCCGCCCCGTTCTGATCGTGAAATAGTCACAGTGAAGTCCGGAAAGACAAAAGGCCGTGAGATGAAGCGAAAGCCCCGGCTGCAGATGCGTTTGTTTGGTCGTTTTGATTCGCCAACAATCAGAAAAGCCTTGGCTGTCGGGCTATTGCTGCAAAAGGGCAAGGTTAGCCTGTGGCTAGAAGATTCGGCTGAAAAAAGTGTGAAAGATCATTTGAAAGATACACGGTCCCAAGCTAAGCGATTGAAGGAAATCGTCGATGCGCTGTCCTTTATGCCGTTAAAGCAAGGCATTCAAACCCGGGACCAAGCCTTGTACATTTTTGGGTTTGGCCCCCATGAAAAACCGGTAAAAACAGAAATTCGTTCACGATTCAAAACATTGGCAATGATTTACCACCCTGATAGCCCCTATGCTGGTGATCACCGACGTATGACCCAACTGAACGAGGCTTTGCAGTTTCTGGGTTAAGTGCGTTGTTTTTGCTGCAAACCAGCTAATTTTCCTGCAGCTTCAGCAATGACTCTGACAGGATATGGAATGCCTTTTAGGGCTGCACAGTGTTTTTTAATTTCTAGCTTAGCTTGTTGCAAACAAATCAGTGCTGCCTCTGCAGCTTGGTATCGTTCATAAAGGGCGGAAAGTTGCTTGCGCAATGCAATATATTGTTCCAGGTGTATGGTTTGTTCTTCCAGCCCCTCTTCTGCAGTCCCAATATTCATCTGAAGTCTGTTATTTTCTGCTTCTTGTTCTAAATCCTCAATATTTCTTGCTTCTGGCTCGAGGGCAGGTGCGTGCGCTGTTTCTGATTTTTTTTGGGCATCTGCAGCATTGATGCCATTTTTAGGTCCTTTGGCAAGGCTCAAGGCAAACGCAGCCATAGAATTTTCCCCAGCATTTTTAAATACTTCTTTGGCGTGTTTATCTAAATCTTGGCCAATTGGCAGCATTTGAACTTTGGCAATATATTCTTGCGCCCCTGCCAGCATAGAGTTGCCGGCTTTTACAATTCTGTTCTCCCAAAGTGTTATGGATTCTTTATACAACTTACGTTGGGCGTTTGCTACAATAGGGCTGATTTTGCTCTCATCCAGATTCTTACTACTGCGGCTTAAGGCTGTTAAATGCAACCTCAGGTCTTCAGTAGCACTTTGCTCAAAGCTTACCTGGTGTTCACCAGATGTTTCAAACAAATTTTGCAAAGCTTTTTGTACTTGTTCCAGCCCTTCGTGATCTAGGTATTGTATTGCTTGGTCTGCATAACAAGAAACTTCCCTGGCAACGGTGCGCCCCTTGCCAGTTTTGCAGCTGTCGCGAAAATCTTCAATGGCTTTGGTTGCCTGATCTGGTAGCTCTGCTAATAAAGTCATTTAAAGGTTGTATCTTAAACGGATAATAAGATCAAGGTGTTTTTGAACCCTTAGAACAGAAAAGTTCATAATGTATCCTAAGTTTTCAGGTCTGGGCTGTACTTGCGAATTAGATATACCCCAAGATAAACAAACGGCGTGTCAATCACTGCAATCGCCCATTTGAATAACCAAGCCCCCAGGATTAACTCTCCAACAGGGGCAAGGCCGTAAAAACCTATGCCAAAGAAAATGACAGAGTCGATCAGTTGAGATATTGCTGTCGAGATGTTGTTGCGTAGCCATAATCTTTTCGTTCCAAACAAGCGTCGCACAACAGAGAAAATCCAAACATCAGAATACTGCGCCGCCAAAAAGGCAGCTAAGCTTGCAATGTAAACCCGTGTTGAAAATCCCAGAACTTGATCAAAGCCACTGTTGTCATGCCAAAGTGTTGAGCCTGGCAAGGCCAGTGTAAATTGAATCAGGATTGCTGCCGTTAGAATGGCGATAAACCCGCCCAAAACCATCTTGCGTGCAAATTTATGGCCATAAACTTCACCAACAATATCGGTACAAGGAAACGTTAGGCAATAACCCATTGCTGCGCCCACAGGAATGATAAAGGGGCCAACATCCATAACTTTTGCTGCCAAGGGGAAAGCCATAACGTACCCGCCACAAAAAATGGCAAAGCAGATAACAAAGCCCCATAGATTATTGATATCGATCTTTTGTGTCTCAGATCGATGGGAATCTTTTGGAAGATCGAACATTGCTATTACTCTAATTCAAGTGCTTGGGAAGATCTTTGATGGCCTGTTCTGTCACCTTGGTGGCAGCGGCGTCTGATAATTTATCTTGAATCAGTTCACGTGCGGCGGCCACGGCAATGTCTGCAGCGGCTGATTGCACTTGGTAAATGGCCTCACGCTCTGCCAAGGCAATTTTCTGCATCGCTTGGTCTTGGCGTTGTTTTAAAGCTTGCTCCAAATCTTTGGTTGCAGCATCTTTCAAGCCTTTGGCCTGGGCTTTGGTTTCGGCCAGTAAATCTTCTGCTTCTTCCAAGGCATCCCGTTGTTTGCGTTTGTACGTTGCCAATAGCTCTTGTGCTTCTTCACGCAAGGCACGGGCTTCATCAATGCTGGCGGAAATACCTTCTGCCCGCTTGTCCAGCATTCCTGTAATAAAACCGAACAAAGGTTTACCCAACAGTACAACGAAGGCAACAAAGGCAATGAAGTACCAGAAATCTGCACTTTCAATGCTAAAAGGGCCTGCATGGTGGTATGCATCGTGGGCAGCTTGTTCAGTTGTCGCTTGGTATTCTGCCCCGTGGCCCGTTTCAATTTCTGTTGGTGTCTGAACTGTATCAGCCATTGTCTATGCCGCCTTTTTTGGGCTGGTCACCTTTTCGATCACAGTTGAAGCCTGTGACTCCTCTATATTGAGACCAGTTAATTTGTTGGTTGCTTCAACAGCAATTTGCTTTGCAACGCCTTTAATTTCTTCCATAGCTTTTGCGCGGGAAGCGTTAATTCTTTTTTCTGCCTTTTCAGCTTCCTGAGTCAACTTTTGGGAAACCTCATTGTGTTTTTCAAACGCCATGTTTTGAATTTCAATTTGCGTTTGGTCTAAAATCTCGCGGTATTTAAAGTGAGCTTCCGCCAATACCTGGTTGTATTCTTCCATAACCAATTCGGCCTCTGTTTTAAGGGCAGTAGCTTTGTCGATATCATTGTCAATGCGGTCTTGACGTTCGTCTAAAACTTTCTCAATCCGAGGCAAGGTAAAGCGAGTCAGCAGTACATAAAGAATGCTGAAGCTTAGCAAAGCCCAAAAGACTTGAGAGGCAATGATAGAAAGATCTAATTGTGGCATGGAGGAAGCTCTACTTTATTATTTCTTTAAATTTACAGTACAAAGATAATGATCATTGCAACTGTAAAGGCAAAAATTCCCAAAGCTTCAATCAAAGCCATACCGATGAAAGTCATCGCCTGTAGTTTTGGCTGGGCTGATGGGTTTCTTGCAACAGACTGCATGTAGCTAGAGAACAAGTTCCCCAGTGCCAATGCAACTCCAAAAAAGCTAAGCAATGCGATTGATGCAGCGAAAGCCTTTGCAACTAAAATATCCATTTATGTTTCTCCTTCTGCGTTTTAGTTAACTTGATTAATGGTGCATGTGTACAGCATCATTCAGATACGTACACATAAGTAGGGTGAAGATATAGGCTTGCAACGCTGCCACGATCAGCTCAAAACCAATCATAGCAATGTTAACAATAACAACTGGAAAGCCGGCATAAACACCAAAGCCTGTGGCAAGGGCGACAGAGAATCCAGCAAAAATCTTTAAAACAATGTGTCCTGCCAGCATGTTGGCAAACAAACGAATGGCCAATGTGAAGGGGCGAACAAAATAAGCAAACATTTCAATTGGAATTAAAATAGGGGCTAGAAACAAGGGTGCTCCCCCTGGCATGAAAAGCCCCAGGTACTTGGTTCCATGATGAACAAAGCCAATGACTGTAATAATCAAAAAGCCCATTAGGGCCAGCGTGAAGGTCACGGTCAGGTGGCTGGTAATCGTAAAGCTGTATGGCAGCATCCCCAGCAGATTTCCAAATAAAACGAAAGTGAAGACTGTGAAAATGTACGGGAAGTATCTTTTTGATTCCGGCCCAGCCAAATCAATCACCATATCGGCGATAAATTCATATAAAACTTCTGCAATGGACTGAAGACGTGAAGGCACCAATGAACGCTTCTTTGTAAATAGCGTCAGCATACCAAAAACGGTTGCTACAACAATTACCATCCAAAGGGAAGAGTTTGTAAAAGAAACATCGTATCCTGCAACTTCCAGGGCGATTTTCTTGCTAACCTCAAACTGCTCTAAGGGGCCTGCCATCTAACTTTTATCTCCGTCTACGTCTTTATTCTTTAACCTCATCCGGCGCGTCACTATCTTCAGCAGTGCTTTCAGCGCTTTTAAGCCCGATCCTTATAACATGCAAGATTGAACCTGCAAACCCTAAGATGAAAAAAATTAGCAGAAAAAGCGGACTCGTTTCAAATAGTTTGTCGAACCCGGCCCCAACCAGCAATCCCACGATGGGCCCGCCTACCAATTCGCTGGCAATTTTCCAGCCATAGCTTGGGTTTTCTGTCTCATCTTTCTTTTTACGAACAGGATTATGGTTCTTGTTATAAGAGTCAATTTTATTGGAAAGATGGATGATTTTTTTATCATCTGGCTGATTGGTCATAAAGGGGGTTTTAACACAGCGGCAAAAGAGAGGCAATATATTCTAAACCGCAAAAATTAACCGTTGGCCGCGTCTTGGAATTGTTCAGCTTGTTCCAAGTTTACAGAAACAAGTTGGCTGACGCCCGCTTCGGCCATGGTCACCCCGTACAGGCGGTGCATGCGGGCCATGGTCATCCGGTGGTGGGTGACAATCAGAAAGCGTGTGCTGGTTTTGCTGCTGATTTCTTCCAACAAAGTGCAAAAACGGTCTACGTTGGTGTCATCTAGTGGGGCGTCTACTTCATCCAAAATACAAATGGGGGCAGGCTTGGTCAAAAAGACCGCAAATAGCAGGGCGGCTGCGGTCAGGGCTTTTTCTCCCCCAGAAAGAAGTGTTAAAGATTGCAAGCGCTTGCCTGGTGGACTGGCCATAATTTCAATTCCAGCTTCCAGCGGATCTTCGCTATCTACCAGGTTCAGGGTGGCTTTACCGCCACCGAAAAGTCTGCGGAACAGAGTTTCAAAATTTTGGTTTACTTCTTCAAATGCCTTTTCCAGGTTTTCCCGGCCTTGGCGGTTCAAATCTCCAATGGCACGGCGCAGCTTCTGCGTGGCTTTGTCCAGATCTTCCCGCTCTGTTTGCAGCTCGGTAATTTTAGCTTCCACTTCTTCGGCTTCGGCTTCAGCCATTAAGTTTACGGCCCCGTAATGCTCACGCTGGCCTTTAACTTTGATTAGTTCTTCTTCAGTATCGCGGGGATCTCTGTCCAGATCTGTTTCTTCTAGGTCTGTTTCCAGCAACATTTTCCCTGGCTCACAGCCTGCTTCTTCGCGGATGCTGGAAATAACTTCGTGAAGGTCTTTGTTGATATGTTCTTGCCCAGCAGTGATGCCGGCACGTTCTTCTTTCAGGGCGCTGGCCGTGTGTTCATCTTCCCTCAGCTTTGCATTGCATGTTCGCAATGATTCTTCTGCCTGCTCTAACTCACTGGCAGCTTCGCGGCGCTTGTCTTCCATGTCTTTAACGCGGGTTAAAAGATCCTGACGTTTATCTTCTAGATCATCTGGCATATCATTGACAGACTGTAACGACATTTCCGCTTGAGCTTTTCTGGCCTTTAAGCTGTTCAGGCGGCTTTCTGTTTCTTGTGTGCGTTCTGCTAAGCGCTGCTCTTCAGTTGTGGCAGCAGAAAGCTCTGCTGCTTGTTGGGCAACTCGTTGAGTAATATTATCTAGCTCGTTGCGCTTTTCATAAAGTTCGCTGCGTTTCTCATGCAAAACAGTGCGGGCATTTTCAATATTAGCTTCAACATGAGAGAAATCTGGGCGCTTCGCCAGCACACTTTTCTTTTCTGTAATTTCAATTGTCAGTTGTTTAAGGGTGTCTGTAATTTGACCCAGGCGCGATTGTGTTTCGCCACGCTCTTTCTGGGTTTCCGCGATGTATTGCTGCAGATCTGTTTGTTCAGCGCGCAGTTGGTCAAGGCGTTGATATTGATCTTTCTGCGTTTCACGTAAAGTACGTTCTTTGATGACAGATTCACGCAGGGCTTGTTCTTGTTTGTTGTGAGCCAGTTCGGCAGTTTCTGCTTTTTTGGCAGTGGCCCCAATAGTTTTTGAAAGTTCCTTCAGGCGGTTTTTGTTTTTCAGGCTTTGCGTGGCTTGAGACGCCGCTTTTGGCGTAATGCGCAGTCCATCCCAACGCCAAACATCTCCCTTGGCAGAAACAACAACTTGCCCAGGGGTTAAATCCTGCCAAACATTATTGCCGGCTGTTTCTGTTTCAACGTATCCCATGTGGGCCATGCGCCGGGCCAAAATAGCGGGCGCTTCTACTTTGTCAGATAAAGCTATCACCCCCTCGGGTAAAACAGGTGCTTTGGAATAGGCAGGTAAACTGTGCCAATGAATAGCTTCATCCGTCTGGTCACTGATTGCCAGCTCATCTCGGAAAGCGGCACCAAGGGCAGCTTCAAAGCCGGCATCCACCGTAATTTGATTTAACAGTGCTTTGTCCGAATCTGTTTCGCTTTGTTGGATAAGCGTGGCCAGGGCATCTTGCTCTGATTCCAGTTGAGTCAAAGTTGCTTGCAGACGCTGCACTTCTGACCTGCTTTGTGCTGATAGCTCTCTCAGCTCTGTGGTTTTGGCCTCTGCCTTCTCTAAGGATTTTGTGCTTTTCTCGGCGGCCTTTTCCAGGGTTGGTAACTCATCGGAAATTTCCGTCAAGCGTTTATCTTCACGGGTGTTCTGAGCCATATGGCTCAGGTCTTCGGTCAGGCGCGTGCGTTCCCCCTCCAAAGATTCTTTGCGGTTTTCCAGACTTTCCAACTGTGATTCCACAGCTTCGTACTGCGCGCGCTGGGTGGCCAGTTGTGATGTCAGTTCCGCCACTGTTTTTTCAGCGGCGTCTACTGTTTCCTGCACGTTCTGCAGTTCGGTTGACTTGGCCTCGATTTCCTCGCCAGCTGCTTTTTCCTCTTTTAATTCTTCCAACTTTTGCCGAATAGTGACCAGTTGATCTTGATACTCTTGCCCCAAGCTTTCTTCACGCGATAAATCTTGGGTTGTTTGCTCGATTGTTGCTTCTGCTTGGGTGCGTTGATCATTCAGCCGCTGTTCTGCATTCTCAACATCGCGCAAGGCAAGGCGCGTGCGTTGCAGTTCAGCCGATAATGCCACTTCCTTTTCGCGCAAAGGTGGGATGCCATCAGACAATTCTAAATCCTGTTTAGTCAAACGGGAAATTGAAATCAGCAGATCTTTCAGCTGAGATTCAATCTCTTTGTGACGTTCTGCTAACTTGCCCTTTTCTTGAATGGCGTCCAAATACTTTAGATACAGCGTAACATGTGTCAGCTTCTTAATTTTCTCGTTCAGGCGTTTATAGCCCTTGGCATGACGGGCTTGTTTCTTCAGGCTCTTTAGCTGTGTATCCATGGTCTGAATAACATCGTCCAGACGTTCCAGGTTTTTAAGGGTGCCCCGCAATTTCAATTCTGCTTCGTGACGGCGCGAATGCAGTCCCACGATACCGGCCGCTTCTTCCAGAAGGTGGCGGCGATCTTTTGGCTTGGCACTAACGATTTGGCCGATACGCCCTTGCGATACGATGGCCGTGGAATTTGTTCCTGTCAGTGCATCGGCAAACAGTAGCTGCACATCTTTGGCGCGGGCAGGGGTGTTGTTAATCCGATAGCTGGATCCCATGCCACGTTCTATGGCGCGGGAAATTTCAATGGTGTCTGTATCGTTGTATTGGGCGGGGGCTTTTCTGTCTTGATTGTCCATGGTCAAGACAACTTCTGCCAAGTTCCGTGCTGGGCGCTTTGCGTGCTGGTTGTTGGTTCCGGAAAAGATGACATCATCCATATCTTCCCCCCGCAATTGTTTGGCGGATCCTTCTCCCATAACCCAGCGGATGCCTTCAACAATGTTGGACTTTCCACAGCCATTGGGGCCGACAATGCCGGTTAGTCCAGGCTCAATATCAACAGCCTGGGAATCTGCAAAGGATTTGAATCCTGTCAATCGAAGCTTACTCAGCTGCACTGTAGAACGCCCCGTCCTCTTATATTATTTTTATAGTCTTTTTATGTTTTAGTTTTTAGATGCTTGGGTTGAACCTGCCAATGCTTCGTCAATAATCTGACGGAAGTATTTAAAATCACGCCCGCCGCTGACAACCTTGCCATTAACGACAAAGCTGGGGGTGGATGTGATTTTGTGTTCTTGGCTTCCAAGCAATCTGTTTTGTGCCACCCCTTTGATTACAGCCTCATTGTTGAAGCATGCTTCAAACTCTTCCCCATCTGCGCCATTGGCCAACGCCACTTGCCGCATCCAAGCTGCAGGATTTTCTTCTTGCGCCCAAGTCATTTGTTTAGAGAAAAGGAACGACACAACTTTATAAAAATTAGCCTCAGGCACACAGCGTGTTGTTACGCTGGCCATCAATGCTTTCCTATCTAGAGGAAAGTCGCGAAAGATGAACTTCGCTTTACCGGTGTCAATATATGATTCTTTAACCAGCGGTAAGACTTGCGCGTGAAATGAAGCACAATGTGGGCAGGTGAAAGAAGCATATTCAATGATTGTCACCGGGGCATTGGGATCTCCCATCACAATATCTGGATGGCGGTAATCTTTCTGGGCTGATTTTTTAACAACTTTGGCTGTTGATTTCTCAGCAGCTGCCGGTGCAGAAGAAGTATCATCAGCATTTACAAGAGAATACCCTGCCAAGGAGTATCCTACTAGCCCTACTAAGCTAAAGATGGTAATTAGTGCGATGTATTTCTTCATAATCTTCTCAAAAAAATTTATGTTCCAATGCCCCCATAATATTGCGGCGACAATTCATTTCTCTTAAGCTAAAAGCTAGGAGGTGGCTTGTAAAGCAAGTTTTTTAAGGGCTTCACGCAAACTTTCGTTTTCCACAGCTTCTAAGCTACCCTCAATTTCAGGAGACAGTGGTTTTAGTTTTTTTTCCGGTTTATTATAAGTGCTTAGCTTTTTGTTCAGCGCTTTTTGCACAAGCTTGATTTTATGAATCTGGTCTGATCCACAGAAAAGATTCACTTTCTGCAAAACCTGCGGAATCATGTGCTGCACTTCCAAGCTTGCCATGGGTTCACAGTGTAAGTGCAATACAGCCTGCTTGCCGCTGGCCGAGGCATGAACAGAAAGCTTGTGTGGTTCTGTTAGGCGCGCCAAATAAGGGCCAACAACTTCCGGCCAGTGCGCCCGCATATTGGGCAAAAAAGTTGGTTTCCCGGCCAAATACTGTTTGGTCAATTGTGGCGCCAGGGCTGACATGCTTTTCAATCCCTTGCGTGGTGACGTTTTTTTATTCTTTGAATTTCCCTGCATAGCCCTTTATATAGCGTACTTATGCGGTTTTCGAAAGAGTTGCTTTGCTGGTATGATAAAAAAGGCCGAAATCTTCCTTGGCGAAAAGCCCAAGGGCAGGCGGATCCCTATCAAGTTTGGCTGTCTGAAATCATGTTACAGCAAACAACTGTTGCCACGGTAAAGGGGTATTTTGAAGATTTTTTAACCCGCTGGCCCACAATTCAGGGTTTAGCGGCTGCAAATTTGGACGATGTTTTACACGCTTGGCAGGGGCTGGGCTATTATGCCAGGGCGCGTAATTTACATAAATGCGCCCAAGCCATTGTGGCTGATTACGGTGGGGCATTCCCTGGAACAGCGGCAGAGCTGCTTGCCTTGCCCGGTGTTGGCCCGTATACAGCTGCCGCGGTGGCAAGCATTGTATTTGATGAACAAATCACCCCGGTTGATGGCAATGTAGAGCGCGTGATATCGCGTTTATTTAAAATTGAAGCACCCCTGCCAAACACAAAGCCAGAGATCAAAATCAGGGCGAATGAATTAACGCCCCCCAAACGCGCAGGGGATTTTGCACAAGCCTTAATGGATTTAGGTGCCACGGTATGTACGCCCAAAAGCCCAAAGTGCGATTTATGCCCATGGGAAGAATCGTGCCAGGCTAATGCGGCGGGTGTGCAGGGGGATTTGCCCAAAAAATCCCCCAAAAAGGTAAAGCCTGTCAGGGCAGCAATTGTGTTTTGGGCAGAAGATGACCAAGGCAGAATTTTAATTCAAAAGCGCCCGCCCAAAGGGTTGTTGGGGGGCTTGATGGAATTTCCATCCTCAGAATGGACAGTGGACTTTGACAAAGATGCTGCATTGCAAGTTGCGCCCTTGCAGGCGAGTTGGCAGGATGCGCAAAAATCCATCCGCCACACTTTTACGCATTTTCATTTGGATTTACATATTTACCGGGCAAAGGTCAGTACGGCATCTAATCTGCTTTGGGTGGCACCTGAAAATTTTGGCGATTATGCCTTTCCAACCTTAATGCTTAAAGTGGCGCGTGTTTGAAAACACCATGGCCATGCCATTGTTGTTGGCCGCTTCAATAACCATCTGATCATTTTTTGATCCACCAGGCTGAACCACGGCCTTGACCCCGTTGGCCAGCAAAACTTCCAACCCATCTGGGAAGGGGAAAAAGGCATCACTGGCAGCTACGGCGCCTTGGCCTTTTTCACCGGCTTGGGCTGCAGCAATTACGGCTGCATCCACGCGTGATGTTTGCCCTTCGCCAATGCCCACAGTTGCACCATCTTTAACAATGACAATAGCGTTGGATTTAACATGCTTGCACACAAGATTGGCAAAGTGCAGATCCAGTAATTGATCTTCGGTGGCGATATCTGTTGTGACGTTCTTAAACTCTTCCATGGGAATATTTTTGCTGTCACGTTCTTGCAAAAGGTATCCGCCGGCAACAGATTTCACGATGTACCTATTCAGGGTGGGGTCTGGCATTTGCCCTGTAATCAAAACGCGCAGATTTTTTTTGGTTGCCAGAATTTCGACCGCGGCGGGGTCAATTTTGGGGGCGATGATAACTTCCAAGAAAATTTCTGACATTGCTTCAGCCAAGGCCTTGGTGATGGGTTTATTCACGGCAACAATTCCGCCAAAGGCACTTATGGGGTCAGAGGCCAGAGCCTTTTCCCAAGCGCTAAAGATATCAGCAGCCATGGCTGCCCCACAGGGGTTGGCGTGCTTGATGATGGCCACGGCTGGCATATCAAATTCGCTAACCAGCTCAAACGCTGCGTCCGTGTCATTAATATTGTTGTAGCTCAGCTCTTTTCCTTGCAGTTGCTTGGCGGTTAACACGCCGATTTGTTCTGGGTTGCTGTAATAAACAGCGGCTTGTTGGTGGGGGTTTTCGCCATAGCGCAAATCCATTAACTTGCTGCCAGAGGCAATAAACTTGGATGGGATGATAGACCCTTGCGCCGGGGCCAGCCAGTTTTGGATGGCCGCATCATACGCTGCTGTGCGCTGGAACGTTTTAAATGCCATGTATTCGCGAAAGCCTTCTGTTGTGGCGCCGTTATTCGTTTCCAGCTCTGAAAACAGCAGGTCATAATATTCAGTATCTGGTACGACACATACATATTTGTGATTTTTGGCAGAAGCCCGCAGCATGGCTGGTCCCCCAATATCAATGGTTTCGATGCTGGGATTTTCTTCAAAGGGGTACAGGTTAATCACCACCAGATCGATGGGATCGATGCCGTGTTCTAAAAATGCTTGGCTGTGCTTTTCGCGGTCCCCCAAAATGCCGCCATGAATTTTGGGATGCAAGGTTTTAACACGGCCGTCCATAATTTCTGGAAAGCCAGTGACATCGGAAACATCTGTTACAGGTAAGCCCATATCGCGGATGGCTTGGGCACTGCCACCCGTAGAAAGAATTTCAATGTTATGTTGAGCCAGTAAACGGGCTAAATCTTCTAGGTATGATTTGTCGGAAACTGAAATCAATGCACGTTTAATAGGAATAAAGCCAGCCATTATGTTCCTGTCTTTTTGCTGTTCGGGAGTTCTTTGTCAGATGTGATATATTCAGGAACCAGCGATAGCAAAAGGGTAATTGCATCTTGCGCGTTTTGTTGTTCACAGAATTTGGATAGTTTTTTCAATTTGCTTTCCAGCGCTTTCAGCTCTGCGTGGCGGGGTTCTGCCAGGTAGATTTGTTTGTGTTCTGTTTTTACCAGGGCTTCCTTTTCATGGAATAGCTCTTCGAACAATTTTTCCCCTTCGCGAATACCCGTATATTCGATACTGATATCTTCTTCAGGTTTTAATCCAGCCAGAATAATCATCTGCCGTGCCAGATCAACAATCTTTACAGGGGCGCCCATGTCCAGAACAAAAATCTTACTGCGGGTGTCTTTGCCCTTGGCTTTAACGGCAGACTGTATGATCAGCTCTACAGCTTCGCGTGTGCTCATAAAATAGCGTTGCATATCTGGGTGGGTCACAGTGATGGGGCCACCGTCTGCAATTTGTTGCTGGAACAAAGGCACAACAGACCCTGTTGAACCCAAAACATTTCCAAAGCGCACCGTGACAAAGTTTGTGGTGGTTTGGGCTGTGTCCAAGGCCTGACAATAAGCTTCGGCCAGGCGTTTTGTCGTCCCCATAATGCTGGTGGGGTTGACAGCTTTGTCCGTAGAAACCATGACCATAGATTTTACTTTGTGGGTGACACAAGCATCCGCCACAGTTTTGGACCCCAGCACATTCGTGCTGATCCCTTCTACGGGGTTGCTTTCAACAATAGGAACATGTTTTAACGCTGCGGCATGAAAAACCACGTGTGGTTTAAAGCTGGCGAACAGGTCATTGATGCGATTTTGATTACGTACATCTGCCATTTGTGCATCCAGAAAAAGATCAGGGTTGCTTTTGCGAAGTTCATAATCGATTTGATATAAATTGAACTCGCTGCTGTCCAGAATCGCCATCTTTTTGGGGTTAAGTTGTGCGATTTGGCGGCACAGCTCTGATCCAATTGTCCCCCCCGCCCCGGTAACGATAACTTTTTTCCCTTCAATCAGGGCTTTTATACCTTGTTTGTCCAGGCGCGCTTGGGCGCGTCCCAGTAAATCCTCAATTTCAATCTTGCGGGGTTGAATTTTACGGGGGTCCATATCTGAAAATTGTGTCAACTCTGGCAGGCGACGAACACTGATGCCAAATTCGTCAGCTGTTTGTACAATTTGGCGTATGGTAGCCCCATCAATACTTTTCTTTGTAATGATTAATCTTTGTGGGGCCTGTATGCGCTTTTGTTTGTACAGCGTAAGCAGTTCTTCCAAATCTTTAAGTTGCCCTATCACTGTGTGACCGCGAATTTGTCTGCCAACGCGGCTGCCTTTGTCATCAACAATGCCCACCACTTTATAGGGCGCGTTACGCATGCGGTTCAGCTCGCGAATAAAAACTTCTGACCCATCGCCCGCACCAACTAAGAAAATGGGAACCTGGCGCTGTGGTGTGGTGGATAAAACTTTACGGAAGTTTCTGTCCCGGTATGCTCGGTATAAGATGCGTGGTCCCCCCAACAGAGCGGCCATAATAAACCAGCCTATCACCAAAGAAGATCTGGGAAAGCCTTCCATGCGTGTCCAAAAAAACAGGGCAATGGCATAAATGGCTACTGTCAGTGTCGCGATTTTTAAAATCGTGCTGACCTCTTTCAGGGACGTATAGCTCCAAATATATTTACTTAAGCCATAAAAACTCATCACCACCAGGGCAACCCCTGTAAACAGCCCAGTATGCTGAAGGTGGAAGTCCGTGGGATAGTTTAAAAAATCGTTTCCGATGCGCAGGTAAAAGGCAGACCAAATGGCCATGGCGGCCATGGCCAAATCAAACAGCAAGATGCCGTAGCTTTTCAAAAAAAATTGCCGATGCTTCAGGTTCAGCATCTTATCTCCCCGTTTAGATACTTACTAATTTTGCTTTTGAAGAGCCCACTTGATAAGCGTTGTCTTCTTTGGGCTGATAGCACCTGAGACGACAATCTGCAAGGTTTTATTCATATGTCCCTTTTGTCCCAGATAGATACTATCTTCCAAATTCATGTTGGCACCGTTGCTTTTGAAGCTCCACGCAGAGCCACTTGGCAAGATCAACATCACTTTCTTTTTATCCTGTGTGATAGATGCTTTAATCCGTGGATGTAAGTGGAAACGCACTGTGTAAATGCGGCCTTCCTCGCCAGTTAGCAAATCTTCCCCGCGGATGTCATCACCTGTTTTGCCCATAAAAATACGGCGGGTGTGGTTCAAGCGGAACTGCGCTTCATACCCATCTTGGTTGGCTTCAATCAGCACATTTCCATCTTGGTCTTGGCGAATTACTTTTACATTTTTTGGTGCTTGGCTGACATGCCCATAGGCATCAATCTGTGAAGATGATGTGTCATCAACAGCAAGGGCGGTGTGCGCAGCTGACGTGCGTGAGGCTTGTAGCCATTCTGCCTGATCGCCCGTATAGCCACCGCAGTTTACAAACAAACGGTCTTTGCCAAAACTAAGTTCAAAGCTCATGGTGCCAGCCGCTGTAACGGACCCATACTTGCTTGGCACACCAACATCCATAAACAGCATGGATTTTGCTGTGATGGCCTTGATGAAGCCGCTTTCTAAAAGCTGCTGGGGGACTTTACTTTTGTCTTTGCAGGCCAGCAAGGCTTCATCAATGCGTTTGGAGCTTTCTTCAAAACTACAATTGAACAGGGCAAGGCCCCCATCAGCATGGCGAAAGAATTTTAAAATTGGTGCCATACTGGTCAAAATATCTTCCAGTGAATCGGGGGTGGGTACTTTTGCCGCAATCAGAAAGTGCCGCACTTCGGCCAGGTCTTGGAAAATTTCCAATTGGATAGATGGTGATCGGTGCTTTACCCCGCCATCTTTAATCAAAGCGGCAGAGGCTGTTTTGATTAAAGCATTCACATATTTGGAAAGATGTTTCCGGTATTTTGCCAACGCCAAACAGCAGCTAATCATGCCTTTTAGGGCGCGGATTTCTTCTTGGGTATCTTTGGATGTGCCAATAGCGCGTTTCAGGTGTTGGGCTTGGCGGGTCAGGCTTCTAAAAAATAGCTGTTGGAATTCAAGATCCGCACTTTCGCCAAAAAAGCGGTATGCTGCCAGCCAATGGGTTAAGCGTTGACCCAAAATGTCGGGCTTCCAGATCAGGACGTCCCATCGGGGGAAAACATGAATCCATTCTTCAATCAGTTCGCGGGCGCGGCTGCGCGCTGCACTGCCGCCTAAAGCAGATAAGTTTGATAGCCACACAAAGCTGTGCAAATCACTTTCCGCCATTTCTGTCAAGTTTGTTTCAAACCAGGGGTTTTCAATGTAATGGGGTTTGCCAGATAAAGTATATTCAGACCTTAAAATCTCGGCTCCTTGGTCAGCGTCTCCGTGCCAGTACAGTGGCAGTTTCAGGCTGAGGGTGGGCATTTGTTTTTGCCACAGGGTATATCTGTAAAAGGGCAAGCTGAAAAAAGCGCGCTTTGCCCAAACCATGCTTTTACGATAAAAAGGGAACGAGGCGGAAAATGCCAAAGCCGTCATTCATCTCCCCGAATTTGTTGTATTGCAGTTTTATAATCTGGTTGTTTAAAGATGGCCGTTCCAGCCACCAGCACATTGGCACCAGCTTTTCTAACTAGCGCTGCTGTTTCTGTGTTCACGCCGCCATCTACCTGCAGGTCAATATCTTTGCCCAAACTTTGGATCATATCGCTGATGACTTCAATTTTTGAAAGCTGGGATTGAATAAACTTTTGTCCGCCAAACCCTGGGTTTACTGTCATCACTAAGACCAGGTCCAGATCTGCAATGACATGCTCTATCGTTTCAACTGGGGTGGCAGGGTTCAGGGCAACACCGGCCTTTTTGCCCAGATCTTTAATGACCTGAACGGATCGGTGTAGATGCGCGCCCGATTCTGGATGGATGGTGATGATGTCTGCCCCTGCATCTGCAAAGTCCTTTAAAAAGGGATCACACGGTGCAATCATCAGGTGTACATCCAAGACTTTTTGTGTATGAGGGCGAAGAGCGGCAACAACATTTGGGCCCATGGTAATATTGGGCACGAAGTGACCGTCCATCACATCAATATGAATATAATCGGCGCCGGCCTCTTCCACGGCTTTAACTTCTTCTGCCAGCCGCGAAAAGTCGGCCGCCAGAATAGAGGGAGCTATTTTAACTGACATACAGACATCTTATTTCTTTAAGGTAAACGGCGCAAGAGCGCGGCGAAAAAGCCGTCCATTTTCTGGTGATAAAACGGCAGTGTGCGCAGCATACCGGTTTTTGTAAAGGCGACATCGGGGATTTGCCCTGAAAAGTCAGTCGCGGACAAAGAGATCATCTCGTATAACCCTGTTGGTAAAATGGCTTCTATTTGCTTTTCACCCTCTTCGGGCTGCAAAGAACAGGTGCAGTAAACAAGACCCCCCCCCGGTTTTAGAAATTCTGCGGCTTTGACAAGCATGTTGTGTTGAATGCTGGCCATTTCTTTGACCTGATCAGGGTTTTTGATCCATGGTAAATCGGGGTGACGGCGAATTGTCCCCGTAGCAGAGCACGGCGCATCCAGCAGGATAGCGTCAAATTTTTCTGATGGGGCGTATTCAAAAACATCCTTCTCCACAACGGTGGGGGAAATTTTCAGCCGTTGCATATTATTTTTCAATACTTTCAGGCGATGGTCTGAAATGTCCAGGGCTGTAACATCAGCCCCGCTTGCGCACAGTTGGGCTGTTTTTCCGCCCGGCGCTGCGCAAATATCCAGCACGGTTTTGCCTTTGACATCCCCCAACAGTTTGGCGGGGAATGTAGCTGCCACATCTTGTACCCACCAGGCGCCTTCCTTAAAGCCGGGTAGTTTTTCTACGCGCCCGGCATTTTCAATGCGAATGGTGCCGGGGACAATTTCTTCACCATCTGGCTTTGGCGTGCCATTTATGGTGATATCTAACGGCGGCTGATGTAGGTGGCTTTCCGCAATTTTCAGGGCGCTGTCGGGGCCGTATGCTTTCTTCCAACTTTCAAACAACCAATCTGGTGTGGTTTTAGTGGCGGTGGGTGTTTTGGCCAGATCTTCCCGCTCGCGGTCAGTGGAGCGCAGTACCGCATTGATCAGCTTGGAATATTTATACATTTTCAGCTTTTTAGACAGCTTTACGTATTCGTTAATGGCGGCATAGGCGGGCGTTTCCATGTACAGCAGTTCGGTGATACCCAGCTTTAGCAGAATTTCTGGATCCAGATCTTTCAGGGGGGACTTTAAAAAGCGGTCCAACGCAAAGTCCAAAAACCCATTGTGGCGCAGTGCTGTGGTGACCAGCTGGCGGATAAAGCGCTGATCCAAATCTGCTGCCTTGGTATAGGCATCAGAATCGTTCAGCGCCTCGGACAAAAACTGCCCTTCTGCTACGATGGTTCCTAAAATTTCAGCGGCTATTCGACGCGCCATGCTTGAATTCCTATTTTAATCTGCCATAAGTTAAGTCATGGACACTGAAACAGACAACGACCCAAAAGACAAAGAAAAAAGCACCCCTGATCTGCCAAAAGAAATTGGTGGTCCCAAAGGGCCAGAGCCAACACGCTATAATGACTGGGAACAAGACGGCCGCTGTACCGATTTTTAAGCGCCACGTGCAGCTTGTTTTATTCGCGCAATGTTGGCCAGGGCCAGGGGCAGGGGATTAGTGCCCATTCTTTCTATTTCAATTTGTGCTCTTTGCACGCGTCCGCCTTCCAGTGTGATGATAGCTGCATCTAATCGTCCAAGACGGCTGCCGGGGTTCAAGCACAAGGTGCGACCTATGCGGCACTGTCTTTTTTGGGGCTGGTGAATATGACCATGCAAACTTAACGGCGGGCCTTTCTTGGAAATTTTTGAAAATACACCATAAGACCCAAACACGCCCTTGTCCTTTTTTCTTGTAGCAATGGGTGTGGTGATGGGCGGGCAATGTATGGCCCAAATAGTTTTGTTTACCCCATGGGCTTCTCCTGAAAGTTTTCTGATGCGGCTTCGTATTTCATCCTCTGTTGCGCCGCGTTCTGTCTTGCTTTTATTTTTCACAGGAACTTCTGCAACGCTTATCAGTTTCCAGTCATTGGGTAAATCAACAGCAGAATTGGTTGCCACCAACAGCCCTGGTTTTTGGTAAACTAAATCCAGGGTGTACGGGTCAGTATTGCCAAACGTAATAACAATTTTCTTGCCGCTTTCTTGGGCTGCTTGGCTAAGTCGTGCAGCCCAATCTTTTGCCCGTGCAATAATAGCTTGATGTTTGGCGGCGGCAGGAACGATGTAAGGAGCTGTAATATTCAGGCTCTCATCTGGAGGAAGGTCGACAAGGTATGCACCGTGAAAGGCGGCCCGCTCTTCTGCAATGGCCAGCTTTTCTGGTGAATTGATAACAGAAGCTTGCTGTGGTCCGTGTATGCACCATCCGCCTTCAATGGGCTGTTTTGGATAAAACCCCTTGCCGGCATGATCGCCCCCCAAGATGAAAACGTCTATCTCTGTGCGTGTGCGAATCGCTTCCAGAAGTTTCTGGAAGGTTCGCTCTGATCCATGAAGATCGGTTGTATAGAAAAGTTTCATGTGTATTTTTATGCCTCAAGCAACCTTACCGGTGCTTGTTGGCCCCACTATTAAGGGGCCATGGCGCATGTGTCAAGAGAGGTCAGTCACAAATCTTGGGGGTATCCCAAAAAAGCACGACAAAAGCACAAATATAATAAGAACGCGAAATTTTATGTCTGGTTTCTTACGCGCGCGTGTGTTGTTGGTCGGGCGTATGCTCCACTGGAAAGCTAAGTAGTTTGCGGACATCTGTTTCTAGCTTTCTCAGCTTTGGCCGATCATAACCATGCTCGATTCCAGATTCTGTTAGTAGGGTCACGACGCTTTCTGTGGCGATATCTCTGGTAATGCCTTTACCAGACCCGTTGACACCCCCAATACTGGTGACGATTTCTGTGATACCACCGCCAATGGCAGCCCTTACTTTCGCAAGGCCATTGCCATTTTGGTCGCGGCACTGAATCCCAATTTTGTCCAGGGCAATTTTCTCCTTCTTTATGGCTTTTAACAAAGCCGTGATATCATCAGGCGTGGCTGTCCCGTTTGTGTCTTGCAAGATTATTTGGTCAACTCCATCACCTAACAGCTCTTGGACTTTTTCTACGATCGTGGATACATCTACGGTCTGGCCGGTGCTGGGATCATCTTTGATGCCTGTAATAATGGCACAGGCACAATCAATGCCTGCCTGCCAAGCCTCGTTGCCCAGAATTTTTACTTTGTATAAATCATTCTCTGCAGAGGAAACTTCAAAAACAACCCGGCTAACTGATGCAGCGGCCTCTATGACATCATCTTCATTCGTTACAAAAGCAATGTGATTTGGAGTGTTCAGCGCGCCTGTGTTTCGGGTAATTGGATCTGTGTTCAGCTCTATCGCAATGTTTTGTCTATATTCTTTGCCCAGGTTTCCAATCTCAATGTTTTTTAACCCAGCAGTTTCTGCGCAGCGGACCAGATCTGCGTGTTCTGCTGCGGTTAAGATGGTGGACATGCTGTGAAGCTGGTTGCCCAGTCCTACTTCAAGGATTCTTAGGTTATTGCCAGCATATCCCACTCCTTCATAGCCCCATTGCCATTTATTATCAGCGGCATCTTTACGGGCATCCGCAATATCAGCAATGGTGAGCTGTTTAATATAATCCCAGTTAATGGGATCTTTTAACAAAGCGGCACTGACAACATCAACTAGTTGGTGGATCTTCTCCCCCGCCCGGGTCTTTGGATCCCAATATTTATCATCTCCCAAGTGGGGGAGCCTGGCTTTTTTCTTCCCGTTCTCATCAAATAATTCATGGCTTAGGTAATTTGCTTCACCTGCTAAATTATCAAAACCCTGGCAGCCTTCATCGATCAAGCACATCTCATAAGCTCGATCAATGCCAATAACATCACAGCCCGCAAAATAGTATTTTGCATTTTCTGCCCCAATACGGGAAATTACGTGAGGAGAAATGGTGGATGGTCGTACCCCAATCATCGCTTCTGGAAAGCGGAAGCGTGTTTTATCTTCAGGTTTGTCGCTGGCAATAACGATAGCATTGGGCACTAAAAAGCCGCATCCGCCCCCCATGCAAGCGCCATGAACGCCAACGACCAATCTTTTTTGCTCCGAGAAAAGTCGCACTTCTTCAAACATATCTGCCAACTTCTCACTGCTCATCGCTTCTGCATTTGTGGTCATTTCTGCGACATCAGCGCCGGCACAAAAGTGCTTACCTTCCCCTGTCAGGATAACACGGTTGATTCTTTCATCTTTTCTCAGCGCATTGAAAACTTTTGTCACTTCGTGGATCATATTGCCTGTCAGTGCGTTGGCTTTCTCTGGCCTGTTAAGTTTGATGTTGGCTATGTCGGTTGCTTCGTCAATTTCGACAATAAGGGTGGAAAGATTTTCGAACATTTCTGGCGCTCCTGATGTTTGGCCTGATGTTTGGCCTGATTGGGGGACTGAAGCAGTCATATCTCAATCAAACACGGAAGGCAAGGGTGATTTGGTTTAGTGGTTTTCCCGATTTTTGATCAACTGATCTACCACTTCTGGCTCTGCCAGGGTGGAAATATCGCCCAAGCTTTTATAATCATTGGCAGCAATCTTGCGCAGGATGCGGCGCATGATTTTCCCAGACCGGGTCTTGGGCAGGCCAGGGGCAAACTGAATCAAATCTGGGGTGGCAATGGGGCCAATGTCTTTGCGCACCCATTTCTTTAAATCCGCAATCAAATCATCAGACCCCGCAACCCCGGCGTTTAAAGTGACGTACACATAAATGCCCTGGCCTTTAATATCGTGGGGGTATCCCACAACAGCAGCTTCGGCCACATCATGGTGGGCCACAAGGGCGCTTTCAATTTCTGCTGTACCCAAGCGGTGACCAGAAACGTTCAGCACATCATCAACGCGGCCGGTAATCCAGTAATCGCCATCTTCATCACGGCGGCAACCATCGCCAGAAAAATAATAGCCAGGGTAGGTTGCAAAATATGTGTTGTAAAATCTGTCGTGATCCCCCCACACGGTGCGGGCTTGGCCGGGCCAGGATTGACGAATACACAAGTTGCCTTCACAGGCGCCGTCCAGTTCTTTACCATCGGCATCCACGATTACAGCATCAACCCCAAAGAACGGTTTGTTGGCCGATCCTGGTTTCATTTGGTGGACGCCCGGTAGTGGCGTCAACATATGGCCGCCGGTTTCTGTTTGCCACCAGGTATCAACAATAGCGCAGGTTTTGTTGCCGACAACATCGTGATACCAGTTCCACGCTTCTGGGTTAATAGGTTCGCCCACTGTGCCCAGTACCCGCAGGGATGATCTGTTGGTTTTGGTGACAAATTCATCGCCCGCGCCCATCAAGGACCGAATGGCCGTTGGTGCGGTATAGAAAATATTTACGTTGTGCTTGTCCACCACTTGCCAGAAACGGCTGGCATCAGGGTAAGTAGGCACGCCTTCAAACATGATGGTGGTGGCGCCGTTGGCCAAGGGGCCGTACACAATATAAGAATGCCCTGTTACCCAGCCAACATCAGCCGTGCACCAATACACATCACCTTCTTGGTAATCAAAGGTATATTGATGGGTCATGCTGGCCCAAACCATGTATCCCCCTGTGGTATGCACCACGCCTTTGGGCGTGCCGGTGGAACCGGATGTGTACAAAATAAACAAGGGATCTTCGGCGTTCATTTCTTCGGCCGGGCAGTCAGTCGATTGTTCATCGATCAGGGCACTGTAATCAAAATCGCGGGATTCATCCCATGCTACATCTGCTCCTGTGTTGCGCACCACCAAAACCTTGGGGGATGTGGTGCACTTTTCCAGTGCTGCATCCACATTGGCCTTCAGCGGCACAGTTTTCCCGCCACGGCGTGATTCATCTGCCGTAATAACAAAACTGGAGTTGCCATCGTTAATGCGGCCGGCCAGTGCATCAGGGGAAAACCCCCCAAACACCACCGAATGAATGGCTCCAATGCGCGCGCAAGCCAACATGGCATAGGCGGCCTCTGGAATCATGGGCATATAAAGTGTGACAACATCGCCCTTTGTCACACCTTGGGCTTTTAGTAAATTGGCGAATTTACAAACGGCTTGGTGAACATCGGCGTACGTTAAATGCAAATCTGTGTTTGGGTCATCGCCCTCCCAAATGATGGCGGTTTGGTCGGCGCGTGCTGGCAGGTGCCGGTCTAGGCAATTGGCGCATGCATTCAAAGTGCCATCTTCGTACCATTTGATGGAAACAGGCTTGTTAAAATCAGCATTGCAAATTTTTGTGTAAGGGGCCATCCAGTCCAGACGTTGGCCGTGATCGTGCCAAAATGATTCGGGGTTGGTGATCGATTCTTTGTACCAACCATCATATTGCGTGGTTGTTACATGGGGCGTATGGGAAAACTTTTTGGCAGGGACGGCGGTCATAAAATAATCACTTTCTTTGACATAAACAGAAAAACATTCTAAATTTCGCAGGCATAAATTACTAGATAAATTATTGGCATAAAACACGGAAGAAATCATGACCACAAGCACCGAACAGTTAATTGATATTTTACAAGATGATAGCAAACGCGCAGAGCTGATCTCTACATTACAGGGCGCCACAACGGATGTGGCCGCGCCAATGGCAGAGCCATCATTGATGGATCAGGCGTCTGCCTATGCAGATGCTGTGGTCGCTAATCTTACAAACCCTGATTTTTTAATGACGGGTGGCGTGAAGACTGTTGCTGTGTTGGTCGGTTTTGTGGCCTTGCATTGGGGTGTCAAAAAATTGCATGGGCTGATGCAAAGAAAGCAAGAGACATGGTCCGGCGGTGGGCAGGTGGCCCAAACTATGGCCAAGTATAATACGGCCCTGCATCGAGGGCTTGTTTATGTTCTTTATTTAATGACAGCCCTGACATTGTTAGAAGCTTGGGGCTTCCATGTTTATGGTATGTTTGAATCTGAAAGCTTTATGTATCTTTTGGGTAAAGCAGCCAGTATTGGGGTGATTATTGGGGGCTGTGTTGTTGTTGCAGAAGTTGTTCATGCTATTGCTGACAGGGCATTGTTAAAAGGCGGGCGCAAAGCCACAATGCGCCGCAATACGTTGCTGCCGCTTTTTAAAAAAATCACCAAAGCCGTTTTGGTGATTCTGGGGACGTTGATTGTTCTATCAGAGTTGGGCATTGATATTGGCCCGCTATTGGCTGGTGCTGGTGTGCTGGGGCTGGCCATTGGGTTTGGCGCCCAAAAGCTGGTACAGGATTTTATCACCGGTATGTTCATTGTGCTGGAAGATACCGTGCGTGTGGGTGATGTTGTACAGGTGGCATCTATTTCTGGTGCTGTTGAGAAAATAACCGTGCGGACTTTAATTTTGCGCGACCCCCGTGGGCAGCAGCACACCATTCCGTGGAGCAATGTTGGCGAAGTAACTAACATGACCAAGGATTATTCCATGGCTTATGTTGAAGCAGGCGTGGGGTATCGGGAAGATTCCAAGGAAGTTCACAAAGTGTTGGAGCAAGTTGTCGCCCACTTTCAGAAAGACAAAGAGTTTGGCCCCACTATTCAGGAAGTTAATTTTGATGGTATTACCACGTTGGGTGATTCTGCTGTGGTACACCGTGTTCGTTTGAAAGTGGACCCTGGCACTCAGTGGGGGTTGGAGCGCGCCTTTAACGCCAAAATTAAGGAAATGTTTGACGCCAAGAATATTGAAATTCCATACCCTCATCAAACGATTTACTTTGGGGAAGATAAGTCTGGAAAAGTGACTACGGCGGAAATTCTGGTGAAAGATGAATCGTCCAAGGGTAAGAAAAAGGCGGCATAAGCCGCTTGCATTTATTGTGGAATTATCTTGTTTTCTGGTCAGGTAAACAGGTGACTCTGCCGACTCTGAATTTATTGTTATAGACCTTTTTCTGACTAGCAACATTGATTGTTGTTGCAGGGCGGCGTCTTGCCAGATGACGTATTTTCGTGCGGCCTTCTAAAGCTTTAGCGATTTTGCCAACTGTTGCCCCTTTTAATAACAAGGTAATCTTTCTTTTGGCGGCATCGGCAATTTGTTTTAAATTAGGTTGTTTTCCCATATCATTTGTCCAGCTTGTGTGCTGCTGAGCGTACTTTATCCCTATTTTATCTTGATTCCATTGGTTTATGATAGCTGGTTTATAGCCCCCAAAACCTGTTGTGCAATATAGATCGGTGGTGGACACTTTTTGTGTATGGTCCGCGCCAAACTGTAACAGGCGGCGCACGGCATGGGCGTTAGAAAATTTTACAGCATGAACTAACAGCAAATCCAAATCTAACTCTGACTGATTTTCATGAGTTTCAAAGTCATCGGTCAGTATTCTGTCCAAAGTTTTGTTGCTTTCTTGGCTGCCTTCGGTAATGGCCCAAGCCGCAACTTTTGTCTTGTTGGGTGCTTCTATTGTGTCTGTGTTCTCTATATCAGCCATAAACCTCTCCTGAGAGAGAGGTTGTATCCTATAGGGATTTTCTTGTCAACTATTGATCAGATGGTTTTAAGACTTCTCTGGCGATTTGGTATGAATATCCTGCCCTGGCAAGTTTGGCCAAATCTTTTTCGTAAAAATCTGCTTGTTTCTCTGGCGGGCGATACGGACCCAGCTTTTTTCGACGGACAAATGTTTGGGCCGCAATCAGGTTTGTGTCCTCTGCCAAATCATCTAGCAGGGCGCTGGTTGTTTCTGTCGCCACGCCTTTTTCCTTCAGCTTCATTTGAATCAGGCGAAAGGATTTCCCCTGGGCCAGCATCGCCCGGATTTTTTGCTTGGCATAATTTTCATCATTCACAAAGCCATAATCCAGGCACAGTGCCACAACCTTATCAACCCAGGTGTTCCACTGTTCCCAGTCTGTGTCCGATGGGTCATGCGCGTACTTTGCTTTTTTCAGGCGGCGTTCCAACACCTGTCGTAAGCTGTGTTCAGTAGCAGAAAAGCGCTGTAGATAATAAAGGGCGATGTTTTTAAGCCGCGATTCTGTGATTTTCTTCACAGTTTTTCGCTTCTTTTTCTGGCTCTGCTCTTTTCTTTGGGCGTCAGCTGTCATATGGTCAGTTGTACTGAACTTCAAGAAATTGCGCAACATATGACTCTGATTCCTTCCATTTTTTCAATTGGCCTTTGGACCCTAATTAAGCGGGAGATTCACCGATTTTTGGTTTACTATGTCCAAAGTTTAATTGGACCGGTGATCACCACGCTGTTGTTTTTGACAATCTTTACCCTGGCTTTTGGTGACAGGGCAGAGGTTTGGGGCCTGCCATTTGTGGTGTTTGTTGCCCCAGGCTTGATTATGATGAGTGTGCTGCAAAACGCTTTTATGAGCCCGTCTGCATCGATCATTCTGGGGAAGTTACAGGGCAATATTGTTGATACGGTCATGGCGCCGCTCAGTTCGTTGGATCTTGCGCTGGGCTATGGCCTTAGCGGCGTGGCACGCGGTTTGATCATTGGATACACAACCTTGTTGTGTGTTGCCGTTTTTGTAGATCTTCCTTATCACAGTCATTTCCTGATTTTTCTGGCGCTGTTCAATGGCGGGCTGATGATGTCCTTGTTGGGGACGTTGACCGGAATTTGGGGAGATAAATTTGATAACCAAGCCACCATTTCAAACTTTGTCGTTAACCCATTGGCATTTTTATCGGGCACATTTTATTCTATTGATCGATTGCCAGAAACATGGCAAACAATTTCACATTTTAATCCATTCTTTTATGTGATTGATGCCTTCCGTTATGGGTTTCTTGGCATTAGTGATGCCGACCCCTATATGGGAATGATGATCGTTGGCATTTTGAATGTGGTTTTGCTAGCGTGGACATATGCGCTGTTTGCCAGTGGCTATAAACTAAAAACTTGAGGGATAATAACAATGGGCGATCAAGACCCAATTCTTTTAAAAGAGACTGACCTGAAACCAGCTGATGGCAGCAAAGAGCCTCGCGACAATTTGGTGCAACCTTTCCAGGTGGAAACGTTAGAACTGCGGGGGCGCATCGTGCGGTTGGGATCTGCCGTGCATGATATTATTAGCCGCCATAATTACCCTTACCCCATTGCCAAAGTGTTGGGAGAAGCGCTGACATTGGCGGCTTGCCTTTCCAATTCCATGAAGTTTGAAGGTGTTTTTACCCTGCAAGCAATCGGCAAAGGTCCCCTCACAATGATTGTCGCCGATGTGACAGATAAGGGGGATGTCCGCGGTTATGCCAGTTTTGACGAAGAGGGAATGACCACCCTTTATAAAGAGATGAGTGTTGATGAAGATGCGCGCATCGATATTCCTATCCCCAAATTAATGGGCGATGGGTATCTTTCTTTTACCGTAGATTCTAACAAGGTTCAGGACCGCTATCAGGGTATTGTGGATTTAAGTGGTGAGCGTCTGGGGGATTGTATCCATCATTATTTTCAGCAGTCTGCGCAAATTGAAACAGTCATTAAGTTGGCGGCAGATCACCTGCCCAACCAGCTTGCAACGGAAAAAGAATGGCGGTCTTCTGCGTTGATGTTACAGCGCTTGCCCGTGGATGAGCGGGAAACAAACATTGATGAGCGCGAAAAGCTGGAAGATGATTGGAAACGCGCGGTTGTCTTTTTAGATAGTGCGACAGAGGAAGAAATGCTGTCCCATGATCTTGGTGTAAATGGGTTGTTGTATCGTCTGTTTAACGAAGATGGAGTCCGTGTTTTTGAAGAAACCAAAATCACGGATAAATGCCGGTGTGATAAATCCCGTATGCAAAATGTGGTAGTGTCTTTAACTCAGTCAGAGTTGGAAGAGTATATGACGGATGGAAATCTGGAAGTTGAATGCCAGTTTTGTCGTAAAAAACGCGTGTATGATCAAAAGAAAATCGATAAGCTAAAAGCCAAGCGCAATCAGGAACAAAAAGATTAAGGAAACCCCCATGGGCCGTTCAGTTGTTTTTACTTTTTTATGTGCCTTGCTTTTAATGGGGTGCTTTGAAAAAGAAGTCATTGTCCCAGAACCTTCATTTTATGATCGGCTGGCGGCAAATGGTAAAGTGACTTTGGCTGTTCAGAAAATTAATTTCGATAATTCGTACCTGCCCAGCAGCAAGCTATTACCGACGGGGCTAGTTTATGTAGAGCAGCGCGCACCAGAACAGCCGCTGTTTGTTTTAAATAATATCTTTAAGAACAGATACGCCGCCGCGGGGGGAGAGTTCACCGCGCGCATTAATATTGTGGAAGCCAGCATCTTGCGCGTTCCCAACCCTGAAAAGCGCCCTGTCCCTGGGTGGAGTGAAACAACAAATACCTTCCGATATGATTTACGGTTTGATGTTGATATTGAGGTTTTGGACAAGCGCGGGTTTATTGCTGCAAGCACAAATTCTGTTGTTACAAGAAGCAAAGAAGAACCTGTTGGTGAATCTGCGCAGATATCGTTACTGCAGGCAATGACCGAAGAAGCAGCCGAAGCCTTAGACCAAGAAATGTATTTGGCTGTTAAAAGGTATCTGGAAATTTTTGTTGATTAGTCTTTCCAGAAATCTGGAGAGAACAAGACCAGAATCGTGAAAAACTCCAACCGCCCCATGGTCATGGCAACGCACAAGAATACTTTCACCACATCTGACAGGGAAGAAAAGTTTCCGGCCGGCCCGATGATGTCACCAAGGCCAGGCCCCACATTGGAAATTGCTGTTGCTGCCCCTGAAAAGGCTGTCACAAAGTCAAGCCCAGACAAGCTTAACAGCAGGGCCGTTAATGCGAACATGAAAATATAAATATAGAAAAAACTGGTGACAGAAAGCCGAACTTCTTCTGTTAGTGGGTTGTCACCATAAGTTGGCACAAACACGCCATGGGGCTGTAGCAATCGTCTGATTTGGGTTGTTACGGTGGATGATAAAATTTGAATACGGAAAACCTTGATCCCACAGGTTGTGGACCCAACACACCCACCAATGAACATTAAAATCATCAGGAAGGTCGCAATGAACCCACCCCAAAGCCCATAGTTTGCCGATGTGTATCCCGTTCCCGTCATGATAGAGATGGTGTTAAAGGCCCCGTTGCGTACGGCACTGTGAATGTCACCGGCGTAATAGTTGTCTTTGACCAAAACACCAGCCACAATCATGCAGGCAAAAAAGGCAATCATTAAAAACATACGAACTTGCGGATCTTGCAGCAGGCCCCACAAGTTACCGGAAACCATGCGCACATACTGAATAAATGGCAAGCTGGCCAGCACCATAAAGGCGGTGGCTGTCCAAACAATTTCAGGCTCCTGAAAATACCCCAAGGATGCATCTTTGGTAGAAAACCCCCCAGTTGCGATGGTTGTCATAGAATGGTTGATGGCATCAAAAAATGGCATGCCATAAAAATAATACAGAAACGCACACAGCGCTGTCAGGATGCCATAAACGCTGATAATTCCCAATGTGATTTGGGCTGCGCGGGGCAAAATTTTATCTGTTTTGAAAGAAAATTCCATGGAAAAGAACTGCATTCCCCCCACTTGCAACAGCGGTAAGACAGAAACAGCCATGATGATGATTCCAACTCCCCCCAGCCATTGTAGCATAGATCGCCACATCAAAATGCCTGGGGCCATTGTGTCCAGACCTGTCAGGACGGTGGATCCCGTCGTGGTGATGCCAGATGTAGATTCAAACAAGGCGTCAACAAAACTGATGTTTAAATCTGACATCCAAAAGGGCAAGGCGCCGATGACAGAAATACTGATCCAGGAAAAAGCAGTCACCAGGAAAGCTTGGCGCACAGACAGTTTTTCAATTTTGCTGCGATTGGTCAGGAAAAGCCCCATGCCAATAAATAAACAAAGGGCAGATGTGGTGGTGAAAACTTTCCAGTCTTGACTTTCATAATACATATCTACCAACGCTGGAATCAGCATGGCACCTGCCATAACACACAGCATCAGACCGATAGCATAAAAGACGGGTCTAAAATCAATCATGGAAGACACTATTTCAAATTCCTTGACCTTTGAAAAGAGCCGATATAGTGATGTTTCCTATATGGCTAAGGATAACCCCCCTATTTTTACCCAAGAACAACGAGAAGCGCAAAAGGCGTGGGCGTTGCTGGGTTAAAAATATTGGATTGCCGCGAAGCCATGGTCAGAACAAAATTGGGCAATTTGTCTGAAGAAAAAGCAGTGCAATTGGTTCTAACACACGGCAGAGACAGGTAGAAAATTTTAGTTCACTGCCCCATGTTCATGGGGGCTGTCCAATGAAAACGCTGGAATTGCCACATGCACTGTTGGGCTGTCTTTACTTGTTTCTTCATAAGCCATTTCATAGGTGCCCAGCATAATGCCTGATGGGGTAGTCAGCGGTGTGCCGCTGGTGTACTGATAGGTTTCACCTGGTTTTAAAACGGGTTGTTCACCAACAACGCCGGCCCCGCGAACTTCTTGTGTGCGCCCCAACGCATCGGTGATTTTCCAGTGTCTGTTCAACAGCTGAATAGATTGCTTGCCCGTGTTTTCAATTTCCACATGATAGGCCCATACAAATAGTTCCTGATCAGGCGATGATTGTTCTTCCAGGTATTCGGGCTGTACCCGAACGACGATAGAGTCAGTTTTTTGTTGGTAGCTCATAAAACCTTACTTGCAAGGGGGCTTTATCAAGATATATGCCCGCTTTGGTCTAATTTCAATAGAGTATGATTTAACGAATCACCAGTGTGGCTTCCACACGGCGATTTTCATCAGATCTTTTTCCATCGGCGGTTTGAACGCTTAAATCTGTTTCACCTTTTCCTTCGGTCATGATGCGGTTTGCATCAATACCATAGGCCATCAAAGCTTTCCGAACAGTTTCGGCACGCATTTCTGATAGGCGTTGGTTATATGCTTTTGATCCAACGGTATCTGTGTGACCAACTAAATCAACCCGCATAACGGAATGATCACGGCTAGCACGAAGCGCAATAACTTTAATCACATCGCGGGCCATATCAGTCAGGCCAAATTTGTTGAACTCAAAAAAGATCACATATTCTGTCTCAGTCGCGGGCAACTCAACTTTTGCGGCATGGCGCACAGCAGGTGGCTTTGAAGAATAGGTTGGTTTGTGGGATGGGCGGATAACCGCTTCAATGTTTGTCAGGTGCTTATAAAAGCCTGCTTTACAGTCACCGGGGGCAATCGCCTGGCGGCTTGCCGCATGCATGCTGGCATATTGCTGTACCCAACAGTCAAAATAAGCTTGAGCATAGGCTGCATCTTCACGTGCTTTGGTTCGCGCGCTGCGGTTTAGCGCAGAGACAAGGCGCAAGCGTGCATCGTACAGCGTATCTACGTTCTGATAGGGCAGGTTATAATCTTCCACCGCTTCTGGCAGAACCAGCTTGTTATCTTTGGCGTGTTGTACCTTACGGCCCATGTATCCTGCGCCTTTAAGGTTTTGGACAAATGCGGGGTATCCCCATGCATAAACATCTTTATAGGCATCAGCCAAGGTGTTGTTAAATTTGCTCAAGCGCTTTTGCTTGATTGGCTCTACCACGGGAATGTCACCATTGTGATGGCCCGTACAGCCAGACACAGCCAGCAGGACGAATCCCAAAATAATGAAAACGATCAAAGCGCTTCTATGCGCTTTAAGTGTTGACGTTTCGTCAACCAGGTGGCGTCTGTACATAACCTCAAGCCTTTTTATAATTCTGTGGATAAGTTTACTAAATCAAGGTTGGAATGTCCATGGGTGGCCATTTTGGCTCTATCAGCAGTACTCTTATGTGTTCTTTTTAACCCTTCTTGGTTAAAAAATAATTAAGAGCGGGGCTTCTTTTTAGCTAATTTCTTTGCTGGGGGCTTGGATCTTTTGCGCGTGGCCGCAGCCCGTTTTTTGGGTTGAGGGCGGCGCACGACATATACCGTAAATAAGAACATTGCGAACGATAACATGGTGTTATAGCCGGCCATAGAAATGCCAAATAGCGCCCACGGGATTACATCGCAGGGGACATAATCCATCTCCTGAACATTGGCGATCAGATCTTCCAAATTAGAGGGGTTAAATTCTGGCGCGCAGGAAACAGCATTTTCCCACCAATGTTGTTCAACCCCTGTATGGTACCCAGCAATAATAGATCCAGCCAGAAAAGCCAATGCCGCCAGGGTAAGAATGGGGCGTTCAAAACGCTGCAGGGTAATGCCAAAAATACCCACCAACAAAACAAACCCGTAAGGATAGCGTTGATATAAGCATAAATTGCAGGGTTTTAAATCTTCAAAGTACTGGAAATATAGCGCTGCGGCCAAAACCCCGGCAGACGCCAGGAACAACAGCCGCAGGGCATTTTCAGGAACCAGCATTTTTTGAATGATGTTATGAATCATGATTTATAGATACAGGATTGCAATGAAGCCGCCAAGCAAAAGAATGAAAAAAGCGCTCAAGACCCAGTTAAAGTACTTTTCAAGTGTGTAGCGAATGCGTTCCCCAAAAAAGTAGATCAGTGCCCCAACAGCAAAGAACCGAATACCGCGCGATAGGATGGAGCCCACAATAAACATGGGCAGGTTCATCCAAACAACGCCCGATGCAATGGTAATAACTTTGTAGGGGAACGGTGTTAATCCTGCTCCAAAAACAATCCAAAAACCCCATTCAGCATAGTTGGCGGCAAAGGTTTCAAATGCTTCACGATAGCCATAAAAGTCCAGAATTTGTGTGCCCAGCGTTTCATAAAACAATGCGCCAATGGCGTACCCTAATAACCCGCCCAGGACAGAGAAGACTGTGCAATACGCCGCGTAAACAAGGCTGCGGCTGCGTTCTGCCAAACACAGGGGGATTAAAAATAAATCCGGCGGAATGGGAAAGACAGAACTTTCCAAAAATGATACCCCCGCCAGCACCCATTTGGCGCTGCGCTTGGCAGAAAGATCCATCGTTTTGTCATATAATTTACGAAACATGCAGGAGAAGACCCTCATATGCTTGATTTTTTAATTTCTTAGGTATAAGGTGCCAAAACTTTTCCCACAAGCCTTAAGTATGGCTTTGTATATATCCCGTTGCCCGGGTGGTGGAATTGGTAGACGCGCCGGATTCAAAATCCGGTTCCTTCGGGAGTGCGAGTTCGAGTCTCGCCCCGGGCACCACCATTAAGAAATATTACCAATCATGTTGTTGTGCAAAGACCACATTCCTTTTTGGGGAGGGGGTACATTACGTCTTCGGTGCACAATTTTTTCTTGATTTTTGGCAAGGAATAGAATTACCTGTGTTGGGTTGCCACAACTATAGGTTGACTAATTTTTGTGAAACAAACGTAAGGACAATTTTTATGGTATCTCCCACATCTCTTTTTTCTTCAACAAAAACAAAGAACAATTTCCGCTATGATGCTATGGTTGATGCCATGCCCATCGCTGTGATGACATGCCGCGTTTCAGATTTTAAGATTGATTATGCCAACAAAAAATCCGTAGAGTTGTTGGGGGAGTTGCGTGATGTTTTGGTTGTCGCGCCAGAGGAAATTGTTGGCACAACTGTAGATGTTTTTCACAAACGCCCAGAACATCAACGCAAACTGTTGGGGGACCCAAAAAACTTACCGCACTCTGCCGTTATTCAGGTGGCTGACGAATATTTGGATCTTAATATTTCTGCCATGCATGATGATAAGGGTAAGTATACTCATGCCATGCTGACGTGGTCCATTGTGACTGACAAAGTTAAAACGGATGCGGAGACCAAGCGCCTGATGCAAATGATCGATAAAATGCCCGTCAATATCATGACGGCAGATTTAAATGATGATTTCAAAATTAATTATATTAATCAAACCAGTATTAATACTTTGAAATCAGTTGAGGCGCATTTGCCCGTAAAGGCAGAGGATATTGCGGGTAAATCTATTGATATTTTTCATAAAGCACCAGAACACCAGCGCCAGTTGCTGCGCGATCCTAATAATTTGCCGCACTCTGCCAAAATCAAGGTAGGGCCTGAAACGTTGCGCCTTGATGTATCTGCCATTCACGATGATGAGCTGGGGTATGTTGGGCCCATGTTGTCGTGGTCTGTGATTACGCAAAATATTCAGATGGGAGATGCTGTTTCTGACGTTGTTGGGCAAATTACTGGCCAGGTACAGAGTATGGGTGTTTCTGCCTCAACCATGAAGGATGTTGCCGCACGGGTGGAAAGTTTGTCTGCCTCGGTTTCTGGGGCATCCGAAGAAATGGCCGGCGCTATTAAGGAAATATCTACGCAAGTGGCCAATGCTACCCAAAGTATTGATGGTGCTGTTAGGGAGGCATCTGAGACAGATCAGCTGGTTGGCAATATGGATAGTAAGGCAAACAGTATTGGCGGTGTTATTCAGGTTATTGATGAAATTGCAGATAAGACAAACTTACTGGCATTGAATGCGACGATCGAAGCTGCCCGCGCAGGTGAAGCAGGTAAGGGATTTGCCGTTGTTGCATCAGAGGTGAAGTCCCTTGCCCAACAAACAACAAAATCCACAGAAGAAATCAGATCAGAAATTGAATCGATGCAGGAAATTGCTTCCGGTACTGTTGTGGCGATTAGCCGTATTTCAGAATCTATTACAGCTATGAATGAAATTTTCACTAACATAGCCGCTGCTATTGAGGAGCAAACTGTAACAACCGCTACTGTAACACAGGATATTGCAGGTGTTTCAGAAGCAGCCCGTGAGGCAGGTGAGGCCGCTGATAATGTGAAGGGTGTTGCAGAGCAGTTGAGCAAGCACTCCCAATCTTTGCAGACAGAAGTAACTACTTTTCTTGAAAGTTAGTAATCACCCAGGCGGACGATTGGTGTAATCGTGATACCAAAGTGTCCCTGCCACTTTTTCATAAGCGTGCCCGGGTGATAGGTGTATCATTCAGGTTCTATATATTTTATACAGGAAGAGCACTGTTAAAGGAGAGTTTCTTATGGCCAAAGCCGCCGCTAAAGTTAAGCCCTTATCTACCCATGCAACAAAGCCGATGAAAGCCTCTGACCTGATGGTTAAAGCGCTGGAGATGGAAGGGGTAGAATATATGTTTGCCCTGCCGGGGGAAGAAAATTTAGATTTCTTGGAATCTTTACGCCATTCAGAAAAAATTGAATTGGTGGTCACTCGCCACGAGCAGGGCGCTGCCTTTATGGCTGCAACCTATGGCCGCCTTACTGGGAAAGCCGGGGTGTGTATGGCCACATTGGGGCCAGGGGCGACAAACTTTGTTACCCCTGCTGCTTATGCTCAATTGGGGGCAATGCCACTGGTGATGATTACAGGCCAAAAACCTATCAAGAAAAGTAAACAGGGTAGATTCCAGATTTTGGATATTGTTAGTGTGATGGCACCCATTACAAAATTTGCTAAGCAGATTGTACATGGAAATACAATTCCATCTTTAGTGCGTGAAGCATTTCGCTTGGCCCAGGAAGAGCGCCCCGGTGCAACCTTGTTAGAATTGCCGGAAGATATCGCGGCAGAAGAGACTAACACACAAATTTTTGAACCCCATGAACGTGTTTATGCTGAAGCGACAGACAGTATGATTCAAGAAGCGGTTGAGATGATTCGTCAGGCCAAAAGCCCATTGCTGGCCATTGGGGCAGGTGCCAACCGTAAATGGTTGTTTGAGCCGTTAACAGATTTTGTGAACAAAACCGGAATTCCGTTTTTCAATACCCAAATGGGGAAAGGCGTTATTAACGAACGTCACCCCTTGTTCCTGGGAACAGCAGCCCTGTCTGATGGGGATTATCTGCACTGCGCCATCGATAAGGCAGATCTGATTATTAATGTTGGTCATGATGTGGTGGAAAAACCCCCCTTCTTTATGGAGGACGATGAACGCAAAGTTATTCATGTGAACTTTAAATCGGCAGAGGTAGACCAAGTTTACTTTCCACAAGTGGAAGTGGTGGGGGAAATCGGATCCACCATGAAACGATTGGGCGAAGAACTGGGCGAAGTTAAAGATTGCGATTACAATTATTTCATGCGCATTAAACAAGAAGTGGATACCCACGTGAAAGAGGGGGCAGATGATCCGCGCTTCCCCATTATTCCGCAGAGGGTAGTGGCCGATGTGCGCAAGGTTATGGATGATGAAGATATCATTGCGTTGGATAATGGTATGTACAAGCTATGGTTTGCCCGCAATTATAAAGCTCACCAGCCCAACACGGTTTTGCTGGATAATGCCTTGGCCACGATGGGCGCGGGATTACCGTCTGCCATGATGGCATCGATGTTGTATCCAGAGCGTAAAATTATGGCCGTGTGTGGGGATGGCGGATTCATGATGAATAGTCAGGAAATTGAAACGGCATTGCGCTTTAAGTTGAACCTTGTGATTTTGGTGTTGAATGATAGCAGCTATGGAATGATTCGCTGGAAGCAGGCCCATGGGGGGTTTGCAGATTATGGACTGGAATTTGGAAATCCAGATTTTGTAAAATACGCAGAAAGTTACGGCGCCCATGGTCATCGCATTGAAAAGACAGAAGATCTGGTTCCAACGCTGGAAAAGTCCTTTGCAGATGGAGGGGTTCACTTGGTAGAAGTGCCGTTGGATTATTCTGAAAACAAACGCGTTTTGATTGATGAACTGGAAGAGAAAGTTTGCAAATTATGAGCAAAGCTGCCCTGCATTTGACTGATCAAAGCTTTTCTGTCAGGTCCCCTAATGATGGGTCTGTGTTGGCGCAAGTACCACTGGATACAGAGCCTCAGGCTTTTGAAAAATTGGCGCGCGCCCGTGCTGTGTTTGATAGCCGGAAAGCCTGGCTGCCCAAGCATGAACGAATTGCCATTTTAAGAAAAGCAAAAGATCTTTTGGAAAGCCGTCAGGATGATTTTGCCATGCTAATTGCTGAAGAGGGCGGCAAGCCCCTGGCAGATGCCAAGGTGGAAGCGGCACGTGCTGTGAATGGGATCGAAGTAGCCATTGAGGAGCTGAACCGCTTGCGTGGGACAGAAATTCCCATGGGGTCAACGCCAGCCAGTGCTGGGCGCCAGGCCCACACTATTCACGAACCCATCGGTGTGGTGTTGGCTGTTTGCGCCTTTAACCACCCGCTGAACTTGGCCATTCACCAGGTTGTTCCAGCTGTGGCCACCGGCTGCCCAGTTATTTTGAAGCCGGCAGAAACAACGCCCCTGTCCAGCATCAAGCTAATTGAATTGCTGCATGAAGCGGGTTTGCCAGAAGCATGGGCACAAGTTTGTATTTGTGAATTGGATGTAACCAAGAAGCTGGTTTCTTCTGACCAAATTGATTTTCTGACATTTATTGGATCGGCTAAGGTGGGATGGTCTATCCGCTCTAATCTTGCCCCCGGCGTTCGCTGCGCGTTGGAACATGGCGGAACAGCCCCTGCCATTATTGATGCCACAGCAGATCTGGAAGCTTCTATCCCATCCCTTGCCAAGGGCGCGATGTATCATTCTGGCCAAGTTTGTGTTTCTGTTCAGCGCGTTTATGCTGAAGAAAAAATTGCCAAAGATGTGGCCAAACGATTGGCCAAAGCATCAGAAGCCATGAAAGTGGGCGATGCCCGTGAGGCAGATACAGAATGTGGCCCCCTTATTCGCCCCGGTGAAGTAGACCGGGTTGAAGAGTGGGTGGAAGAGGCCAAAGCCGGTGGCGCTGATGTTATGTGTGGGGGCGCCCGCATTGATGAAAACTATTATAAGCCCACGGTGTTGTTAAACCCTGCTGAAGATGCACGTGTTACCACACAAGAAATATTTGGCCCTGTTGTGTGTGTCTATTCATACAAAACGTTGGATGAAGCGATTGAGCGCGCCAACGGTTCACCATTTTCTTTCCAGGCAGCCGTTTATTCCAACGATGATGCCACCATTATGCGCGTGACAGAGGAAATCTCTGCCGCTGCTGTCATGGTGAATGATCACACCGCCTTTCGTGTGGATTGGATGCCCTTTGCCGGTCATAAACAATCTGGTTATGGTGTTGGCGGAATTGGCTATACTATGGAAGATATGCTGCAAGAAAAATTGATCGTCCGGCGGACATAGGTTACAAAGAAAAGATGAGAACATTAAAATGTATCGGGGCCGCCCAAGGTTGGGGTACCAATGAAAACGGCTGTAAAGATGGGCCAGATGCCCTTGATGAAACCCTGCAATCGGCAAGTTTACCTTCTTTCCATCATATTTTAAGGCCAGATACGTTTGTTCCTGACAAGGTTGACTTTGACGAAAGCTTTGCCCATGTGCATGCCTTTAACACGGCGTTGGCAGAAGAAATAAAATCTACTGTTGAGCAGAACCTGTTCCCTCTTATCATTGGGGGGGATCATTCCATCGCCATGGCAACGTGGAGTGGGGTGACCACCGCCCTGCACGCGGAACAACAATTTGGCTTGATTTGGATTGATGCCCATATGGATGCCCATACCCCTGAAACACGGGCAAAAGGAAAATGGGGGGGGATGTATCATGCTCAGCCGGTCACTGCGCTGCACGGCATGGGGCAGGCAGAAATTTGTAAGTATATAAATGACACTCCCAAATTGGCGGCGGAACATTTTTCTCTTATTGGCGTCCGCAGTTATGAATCAGGCGAAAAAGAGAATTTGGAAAAACTGGGCGTTCGCATTTTTTATATGGATGAGGTGAACGAACGAGGCTTTGAACAATGCTTTGAAGAAGCGCAATCCCGGGCAAAAACAGGCACCAAAGGTTATGGAGTCAGTTTTGATTTGGATTCTATCGATCCAGATCAGGCACCCGGCGTTGGAACGTGGGAACCAGACGGCTTGCAGGCGGACGATGTAATTGCTGCGATGCAAGGTCTTATAAATGATTCACACCTTAAGGCATTGGAAATAGTGGAATATAACCCGCATCGCGATGCACAAAGACAAACCCTTGATATTATTGAAAGATTTCTTAATTCTTTTCTGGTATCTTGAACATGAAGACGCATTTTTTCACACGTCATTCCCGTGTTGGTGCTGTCTCTCTGTTAAAGGGCAAAAGTTTTTACGGACATGGGAATGACGACGAAAAAGGGTCTCAAGTAGCACAAAGTGCGATAGACTAAAAGAATAGAATCTCAAGTAGCACAAAGTGCGATGGACAGAATATATGCGAAATATCAGTTCCTTTATCCAGTTAGAAGATGAAATCGGTGCCAACAACTATTCCCCCTTGCCTGTGGTTTTGGTGAAGGGAAAAGGCTCGCGCCTGTGGGATGAAAACGGCAAAGAGTATTTAGATTTTATGGCGGCTTATTCTGCCAACAACATGGGCCACGCCCATCCCAAGCTTGTCAAAGCGTTGACCAAACAGGCCAAAACATTATCCCTTGTTTCCCGCGCGTATTATAATGACCGCCTGGCCGGCGCGTTGGAAAAGCTGTGTCATTTATCGGGCATGGACAAAGCTTTGCCCATGAACACAGGGGCAGAAGCTGTTGAAACAGCCATCAAAGCTGCCCGACGATGGGGGTATCGTGTTAAGGGTGTTGCCAAAGATAAAGCTGAAATTATTGTATGTGAAAATAACTTTCACGGCCGCACCACAACCATTGTTGGGTTTTCTTCTGACCCTGGGACCAGTGGGGATTATGGTCCCTTTACCCCTGGGTTCAAGGTGGTTCCCTTTGGCGATGACAAGGCTTTGGAAAAAGCTATTACCAAAAACACATGCGCATTTATTGTGGAGCCCATCCAAGGCGAGGCAGGCATTGTTATGCCGCCGGAAGGATACTTTAAAAAAGTGGAAGCCCTTTGCAAAAAACACAATGTGATGCTGATTATTGATGAAATTCAGGCTGGCATGGGACGCACCGGCAAAACATTTTGCTTCCAGCATGAAGGTATTAAGCCAGACGGCATCACTGTTGCCAAAGCTTTGGGGGGCGGGTTGATGCCTGTATCTGCCTTTGTTGCATCGGCCGAATTAATGGATGTTTTTGATGCTGGTTCCCATGGATCCACGTGGGGGGGGAACCCCTTGGCAGCTGCAGTGGCAAGTGCTGCTATGGACGTGCTGGTGGATGAAAAACTGGTGGAAAAAAGTGCCGAGCTGGGGGGGTACTTGATGGCGGGGTTGAAGAAAATAAACTCCCCCCTTATCACCGATATTCGCGGCCGGGGATTGTGGATTGGGCTGGATGTAAATATAGACTTGATCAAAGCCAAGAAAGTAACCTTGGCCCTGATGGAGAACGGTGTTCTTACCAAAGAAACCCACGCCAAAACGTTCCGCATAGCGCCCCCCTTGGTGGTGACGAAAAAGGAAATCGACAAAGGCTTGGCAATTTTTGAAAAAACATTCCGCCAGCTTGAAAAAGACTTGAATCTTTAAGCACTGGCTCTCTACAGTAACCCCCTATGGTAGATCCGTTTATTCCGTGGTGGTTGGCCGCCCTTTGCATGAGTGTGATGGGTTCGGCCTATTTACTCATTAGCCAACAAACAAAATTAAGATCAGATATTCTGGTGATGTGGCGCGGGTTTGGGGTTGCGCTGGTGGCACTTCCCTTTGTCTTAATGCAATCACCGCCGGAAGATCCTTGGTTTTATTTCTACACAATTTCCATTGGGTTGTTTGTGGGGTACTTTGACTTTAAAATCTTACGGGCTTCTGCCCTGTTTAATGCTGGGGTTGTAACGCGTGTCAAGCCCATCCTGATTATCAGTGTTTTTGTGTTGTGGTATCTTTTAAATCCTACCCAATTTTGGGTGTTGGTTGACGAAACCCCCCTGAAATTTGCAGCTATCGTTGGACTGTTGGGGTTGGGATCTGCCGCCTTATATGCCGCTCAAAAGAACTCCGTCAGCCGCGAAGCATTGGTTTACCTGATGCCGGTTCTTGTCATGGGTGGGATTGTTGATGTTTTTAATAAAAGCGCCATGGTGCTGGCCCCTTATGCTCAGGCTGTTGTGTATTACATGTTTATTGTGGGGTTTTGTGCCGGGTTCGGGAACCTGGTTCAAAGTATGCGTAAGAAAACATTCAGTGGCACGGAAATATTCAGCAAAAATGTGGTACTTGCCGGTTTAATGGTGGTGGTGGCCAATGCTGGGTATCAGCTATTTAAGAATTATGGCATGATTTATACACCCAACCCAGCGTACATGACACTGATTGGGTTTTGCACACCATTCTGGGTGATGGGGTATAATGCCATAGGTGGTGTAAAGGACAAAGGCAACGTCAAGGCAGAACTTGTCTTTCTTGCCTCTGTCCTGTGTTTGATCTGGATTACAGCTTAAAACGTATTTTTAACCAATATCTTATCCAAAGAAAGCAAGCTGCCACGGGGGTGTGGTTCTGCGCTTCGCTTGCCGATGGCAACCATCATGGCAATTTCATGGTCGGCAGGCAGGTTGATCATTTGTCCCACTTTATCAAAATCAAACCCAACCATGGGGCAGGTATCCAAACCCATGCCTTGGGCCGCCAGCATTAATGTTTGGGCCACAAGGCCGGCCGAGCGCATGGCTTCATCGCGCTGCATTTGATCGCGTCCTTCATAAAACTGGGCAATGGCCGGGACCAAGAAATCTTGAGCCGCCTGGGGGGCGTGTGTCCAATAGTTTGCTGGGTCTTTCTCCCACGCTTTGACATCCACGGTTAAAATAGCCAGTACAGAACTGTCTGTAATTTGCGGTTGGTCCCATGCCACCGTTCTAATTTCCTTGCGTAATTCAGGGTCTTGCACCAAAACAAAGCGCCAGTGCTGAATATTGAAAGAGCTGGGCGCTTTTAAAGCTTGGGTAAACAGGTCGTTGATTTCATCCTGTGAAACAGTATGGTTGGCATCAAATTGTTTAATAGCGCGCCGATTTTCAATTGCGTTTTTAATGTCCATAACTTGGCTTTCCTATCTTTGTTTGTATGCTGAATTTAGTACTTTCTTAACCGAAACTCCTGTATATATGGCAGTGCACAATAAATAATCAAGGCCCCTTAAAAAATTAAGGTAAATAAAAAGAGCTTTGATAACAAGGAGTCTTGCTATGGCTGATAATGATGAGCTAAACGGTTATTTTATCGAGGACCTGGAAGTGGGTATGTCTGCTCGCTTTGCCAAAACTTTAACAGAAACAGATATCGTGCTGTTCGCTGGTATCAGCGGGGATGTAAACCCTGTTCACGTCAACCGTGAATATGCATCCGAGACAATGTTCAAGGGCCGTATTGCCCACGGAATGTTAACGGCGGCATTTGTTTCCACTGTTTTGGGTACCAAGTTACCTGGCCCCGGCTGTATTTACATGAGCCAGAACATCCGCTTTAAAGCACCCGTCCGTGCAGACCAAACTGTTCATGCCATTGTGACGGTAACAGACATTGATCGCGCCAAGAAGCGGGTGACACTGGAAACCATCGTGGAAGTTCAAGACCGCGTGGTGGTAGAAGGCGAAGCTGTTGTCATGGTGCCAAGCCGCGGTAAAGCCAAACCAGCGGACAAGCCCAAAGCTAAAAAGAAGTAACGCTGCTTTTAGCTGCGTTGGCGTCCACTAAAAGCTGTTTCATACCATTCAGCTGCGCGTTGCGTTGTTGAAGTTCTGGCGCGTCCTGCCATTTCCAGAACTTTAAATTCCTGACGGCTAATGCTTTGTCTGATCCAGGGTTGCTGAGCGTCTGCCTTATTCAATCCTTGACGAACGTAGAACATTTTTGCCGCCTTTGCTGCTTCTGTCAGATTTGTTTGACCTTGGAAAGACCCAAAACTCTGTAAGCCTTCACGATATTCGCGCAAGACTCTTTCTATGGGGCCTGCGGCTAAAACATATGTTTGGCGGCCTTCAATACGCTCTGGTTTTTGATCGCCATTGGCTTTGAAGTTACTGGACCCAAAATATCCTTTATAGGTAATCCAGGCATCAGGGTTGTCTCTATCTGCACCATCTTGCAACACTTCAATAACATCGCCACCTGCTTCATTGGTTCCGGCCAGAACACGACCCACCATGGCAATGTTAGCCCCTAAGGTTAGAGCTTTCGCAACGTCCCCTGGCATTGAAATTCCGCCATCGGCAATAACGATTTTGTCTCTGTAAGTACCTGATCCAAAAAATTCCCCTCTGACAGTTTTTGCGACAGAATGAACGGCGGAAGCCTGGGGGCGGCCAACGCCTGCCACGGCTCGTGTGGTGCATGTGGGGCTGGGTCCTACGCCCACTTTTACGCCATCTACGTGTTTAACGATGGTTCGGGCCAGATCTGGGTTGTCAATATTTCCACCTATGACAATGCGGTGTGGGTGATTGTTTTTTATGGTTGGTAAAAAGCCGCGCATAAAAGCGGTCATCCCACCTTGGGAAACATCCCCAATAATCATGGGAATGTCTTTAAATTCGCCCAAAACTGTATCAATAATCTCTAAATCTGCAACGCCACCTGTAACGCTTAGGTGACTAAATTTACCGCCATTATCTTGGAATTTGCCATAATCTTCTGTTTTCCACCATTTGGGGGCTGCAACCATAAAATCTTCCTTTGTCAGTGCAACAGCCAAATCTGGTGTGGTGATTTGCATGTTGGCTGCCATAATGGGAACAACACGAATACCGCCGATATCTACTGTGGGGTCAACATCACCGCGTCTTTCAACGCTTGATTCTAATTGGCTAAGGGCAATGTGTTCGTACCCCAGGGCGTGTTCTGCTGCATTTCCAAGTTCGATGGACATTCTGATTTTTTCCTTTTTGGTATGTGGCGATTAATGGGGCGGAAAATAACCCAAAAGGAAACGCATGTAAAGAGGGTATCTATGTTTTTGTCACTAATTGGTCACATTTATTATGTAAAGATATTGAAATATTCAGAAAGAATCCTTGAAAGTTTCAAGAATTTTGTTATATTAAGGGAAGATTTTAATAAAATATTAACCAAAAAGCGCAGAAATGCGGCCGCAGGCAAGTGTTGCACAGAATCTAAAAGACAGGTTTAAAAGCAACAGTGTTTGAAAGAACAGGAAGGGTATAGAAAGAAAGGTCATGCAAACTAACATGTCAAACCACACAGGCGAAACAGACGTCATTTACAATTATTCCAGCTTGAGCAACGTTCAAATTACGGGCCGTAACCTAACGGTTATGATTCATAATGCCGAAGACCCAGAAGATGTTATGGGCGATTTGCTGATGATTTCCAGCACCCCGCTAATCATGCACACTCCTGTAGCTGCCAACGCTGCCTAGATTCGATTATTGTAGGGGATAGTTTGTCGCTATGACTCCTGCATATTTCGCTGGATCTTCTGTTCTCTCTTACAGATAATAAGGGCATGCGCCAAGCTGCCCTTTCCCAAGTTACCCTTTCTTTGTCCCTTAAAGGGGTTACCCTTGCTGTTCAGGTTTTTCAGATTTTTCTTTTGACCCATCTGATTGCCGAAGAAGCCCTGGCCAGCTATTTTGCCACCCTTTCCCTTGTTGTTATTGTTGGTACTTTTACCAATTCTGGTTTTACCGATTACGCGTTCCGCCTTTTAAATCGCGGCGTTAGCGCTGATAAAATTATGGCGCGGGTTCTGCAAATTCGGCTGTTGTCTTTGGGGTTGGGCGCAGCCGTTCTGGCTGGTATTGCCAGTTTACAAGGTGGTTCATTTCAGCTGTTGTTCTGGGCGTTTGTGGCCGCGAATTTGAGTCAACTGACCAATGTGAACCGCCAATTGCTGATTCAAAACAAGCGTATTCCGGCCGTTATCCTGACCGAAGGGCTGCAAGTTTTTGCCTTTGTTGCCGGATTAGGGGGAATGTGGATTGCCGGCATGACCAGTCTGACCTTGGCCCAAGCCATTGGGGTTTATGTTGTTTCTTTTATAATTGCTTTTGTTTTATCTTGCTTTGTCTCTTGCAGTTTGCGGCTTTGGGGCCGGGCATTGGTGCGTTTGGTTCGCCCAGGGCTGTCGATCAAAGCTGTGTGGCGCAGTTTGTGCCGGGCATTCCCCGTTGGGGTGCGTTGGTCTTTAGAATCTGTCTTTACCAACATGCTGGTATTGATTAGCGACCAATTCTTCGGGTCTTTGGCCACGGTGCTGTTTGGGTTGTATCAGCGGATTCGTGCTGTGGTTCTTAGTTTTATCAGTGTTTCTGTAAGTAGCCATATGAAAAGCTTTTATGATGCACGCCTTGGCTTCTTTCAGCTGAAGAAATTTATGGGTTTTGCCCTTGGGGTGTTTGCCTTGTTTATGGCCGGTTTTTGGGTGGCCGGCTTTGTTTTGTCTTATGTCCAGCCCTTGATAGCCACCATTCCCGTCTTGGGGTATCTGGACCAGATTTTGCCCTATGACATTGCTGTATCGGTCAGCTTTGCATTGACATACTTGGCGGTGCATTTGTCCTATGCTGCTTTGGGTGCCAACTTGAAGGCCAGCCGTGTTTACGCCATTTTGATTGCTTTGGCTGTTTTGCCATTGGTTGTCAGTATCGGGTTGTACACAAATGCTGGTGATGTTTTTGCTTTGGGCTTGTGGGGCTTTAATCTAAGTTTATCTCTTTCAGCGCTTTACCAGGGCTGGATATTGTTGAGGAGACCATAACCCCATGTGCGGCATTACAGGATTCTGGGATTTTAATCACCAAACAGCAGACCCGGACCGGGTATTAGCCACTATGGCACGGGCCATCCAAACCCGTGGGCCAGACGCTCAAGACCAGTGGGCCGATGAAAAGGCGGGTGTTTATTTGGGGCACCGGCGTTTATCCATCCAAGATTTATCCAAACACGGTGCGCAACCCATGCATTCTGTTTCTGGCAGATATGTCATCGTTTATAATGGGGAAGTTTATAACGCACCAGAGTTGGCCAAGGAATTGGACTATCAATGGCGCGGTCATTCCGACACCGAAGTAATTTTAGCGGCCATTGAAGAATGGGGCCTGAAGCAGGCAGTACAGCGCTTTAATGGCATGTTTGGTATTGCGCTGTATGATAGGGAAGAACGCACAATATCGCTGGTGCGTGATCGAATTGGCATCAAGCCAGTGTATTACGGCATCGATAATGGTTGCTTGTTTTTTGGGTCGGAAATGAAATCATTTTTCGCCCACCCGTTATTTCAGCCCAGCATTGATCCCGAAGCGCTGGACCGGTATCTACAGTATTTGTTTGTGCCCACCCCGCGCAGTATTTTTAAAGAAATACGCAAGCAACGCCCAGGCACTATTTTGACAATTTCTGCGGATCAGGAAATAACCGAGCAAACCTATTGGCGTCTTGGGTTTAATCAGGCACCAGATGTTTCGATAAAAGATTTACTGACCAAGGCAGTAGAGCGTCGTTTGCTGGCGGATGTGCCGTTGGGGGCATTTTTATCTGGTGGGTTGGACAGTTCAACGGTCGTTGCGCTTATGCAAGGTATTTCTGATGACCCCGTTCGCACCTTTTCAATTGGGTTTGAAGAAAAAGAGTATGATGAGGCCCCTATCGCCCGGGAGATTGCCGGGATTTTGGGAACCAAGCACACGGAACTGTATGTGACCGGGAAAGAAGCGCTGGACGTTGTACCCAAAATCCCGATGTTTGCAGATGAGCCTTTTGCCGACAGATCTTTGATTCCTACATTTTTGGTATCAAAAATGGCGCGGCGGCATGTGACTGTGGCGTTGTCAGGTGATGGCGGGGATGAGCTGTTTGCCGGCTATTATTACAGATATGTTCGCCTTCGTAATTACTATCAAAAATTCCGCAAAATCCCCAGATTTTTGCGTGCTGGGGCCTCTTACATTCCCCAACTTTTAACACCAAATTGGTTGGGGGCAAAGTCCCGCCATTTGAATTTCAGGGCGCAGAAAATTCATAATGCTTTGAAATTTCGGACGTTGGAAGAGTTTTATGCTCCTCTAGTTTCTCACGGAGAGCGGGGATATGACAACTGGCCCAAAGACCGGCCAGACTTTCCAGATTCCCAAGCTGCTATGCAGTGGTTGGATTTACATTCGTACCTGCCAGATGACCCGTTGGCCAAAGTAGACAGGGCGAGCATGGCCCACAGCTTAGAGGTGCGAGTCCCATTTTTGGATCACACTGTGGTGGAGGCGGCGTTTTCGCTGCCGTCGGAGGAAAAGTTAAAAGACGGGCTGACCAAAATGCCAGTCCGCAACATTTTACAGCAGTACTTGCCCCAGGAAATTTTGAGCTTGCCGAAGAAGGGGTTTTCCCCTCCCGTTTCAGTTTGGTTGCGCAATGATTTAAAGGAGTGGGCTGGAGATTTACTGGAAATGCAGGATGATCAGGTAGACTTACGCCCTGTACGTCAGCTATTTCAAGATCATTTAAATGGTCATAATAGGGACCAGCAATTGTGGCAATACCTGATGTATCTGGCGTGGCGCCAGCATTGGAAGGTTTAATGGCTGCTGATTAGCTAGCAATAATCCTTTACACTTCTTGTTCGTTGTCTTGACGAAATGAATGCCAGAAGCAACGTATTTAAGGCATTTCGGTCTGGAAAAGTATGAAGCGCGTGGCGCGCCTGATAGGCTTGGGTGGGGGCAGTGTTCAAAGCAAGGTAGTCAGGGGTGTGATATGTCATTAATTCTCCTCTAGTTCGACATCCCAGTATAAATAATCGGCCCATGTTTCATGGAGGTAATTGGGGGGGAAGCTGCGACCATTTTCCATCAACTCGTAAGAGGATGGGCGCTTGGCTGGTTTCAGCAATCGCATATCTGTTTCTGACAAAAGCTTGCTGCCTTTTTTCAGGTTACACTTCTGGCAAGCGGTGACCACATTTTCCCAACTGGTGCCGCCGCCTTTGGCCCGGGGAATAACATGATCAAAGGTTAGATCTTTGGCGGGGTATATCTTGCCATCATACTGACAGGAAAAATGATCTCGCAAAAAGACATTAAAGCGGGTAAATGCGGGTTGGCGTTTCAGTGGTATAAACTCTTTCAAAGCAATCACTGAAGGCAATTGCATTTTTAAAGACGGAGACCGGACAAATTCTTTGTAAAATTCAACAACTTGAACCCTGTCTGAAAAGACTGCTTTGACGGCATCTTGCCAACTAACTAGGGATAATGGAAAATAGGATAGGGGGCGGAAATCTGCATTCAAGACGAGGACGGGACGAGGTCTCACTAAGCCTTGCACAGAACCCTCCATCTTAAAGTGTCGGGCGTCTGCTGAGGGGGGTGGCTATTGAGCTTTACCCAAGAGTAAATCGTTTTCCTCAAACTGCGTCTCATATACCTATATAATGGCATAAAACCCCCTAATATTCAATTAATGACCATATGTTGTGCTTAAAAGACAATATGTATCAAAATATCGTGGTTTTTTGGTCGCAGCATACCGGGTGCTGATAGGGGGGGCGGTTATTTCAGTTTGTTAACGAGAAATTCTTTCGCAAGGGCAATGCCTTCTGGGTCAATGCCATGGCCTAATCCAGGCTGATAGTAAGCATCGATATCATATCCCCAGCTCTTTAACTTTTCGGCTCCGTCTTGGGATAACACAGCAGGGACAACATCATCATCTTGCCCATGAATCAGGCGAATGGGGAATTTATCCACGTCTTGATCTGGGGTTGCTTCTTCTGCCAGCAACATGCCCGAATACCCCACAAATCCGGCCACAGGAACATCACGACGAATCAGGGTATAAAGTCCTGTCATGGTACCTTGGGAAAATCCAACAACTGCCAGTTTAGCCGCTGGCAAGTCATAAGTTTCCAGCACTGCATCCAAAAATGCGTTCAGGTGGCCACTTGCTTCTTCTGCCCCTTGGCGCATAACAGCGGGGTCACGGTCTTGCAAGGAAAACCATTGCCGGCCAAAGGGGGCCATATCAAAAGCAAAGGGCGCATCTGGCGAAATAAACAAGGTGTTTGGCAGGGCATCAGCAAACAGGGGGGCCAGTTCAATCAAATCATTCTTATCTGCGCCCACACCATGCAGAAAAACTACAATATTCTTTGGGGCAGCTTCCGCATTTTCTTGAGGGCCAAAGGTGACGGCTTCTAAAACATTTTGGTAAGACATACATCTTTTTAGCTTTCTTTTGCCAAAAGTGCAATTAGAGCTGGCTGCTCCATGTGGACTGATCTATATTGAGGGCATGAAAGAGATGTTTCCTTATATTCTTTTTGTCTTTATGGCGGGCACGGCTTTTGTTTTAGTTTGGGGGTTGATCAACATGTTCAATGCCAGGAAAAACAAAAATAAAAAGGCCAATGATTTGATGCGCTGGCGCATTATGTTGCAGGCTGGGGCCTTGTGCCTGTTTGCAGCTATGCTCTTTCTGTCTTAGTCCCTACAGCTGTATTCTGACTGTGATGTTATTGTGGTGTGATCTTGTAAATATGCACCTTTTGCGTAGATTTTGCAGTTGCGAAAAGCATTGCTTCTGAAAATTCTTGAAGATCATTCAGAACCCGTTCAGCATATTGACAAGGTGGCTGAAAGCTATCAAACGCATAACGGGAGTAAGCTATGGACATTAAAACAATCGGAATTATTGGCGCCGGCCAGATGGGATCTGGAATTGCACAGGTCTTCGCTTCTTACGGGTATGATGTCATTTTACTGGATGTTGCCAAGGAAGCATTGGACAAAGCCGTTGCTGGCATTGGAAAAAGTTTAAGTAAATTTGTTGAGAAAGAAAAAATTTCTGAAGATGATAAAAAATCAGCGTTAGACAAAATTTCTACATCGACAGAGTACAGCGCCTTTAAAAAAGCAGATTTGGTTATTGAAGCCGCGACAGAGAATGTGGACTTGAAGCTGAAGATCTTTGCTGATGTCATAAAAAATGTGCCAGACCACGCTATTGTTTGCAGTAACACATCATCTATTTCCATTACGCGTTTGGCTGCGGCCACAGACCGGCCAGAAAAGTTCATGGGGATGCACTTTATGAACCCTGTGCCCATCATGAAATTGGTGGAGCTGATCCGCGGGATCGCCACAGATGATGAAACATTTGACACGATTCATGCCTTGGTTGAAAAGATTGGCAAAGTTTCTGCCGTTTCTCAGGATTTCCCTGCTTTTATCGTCAACCGTATTTTGTTGCCCATGATTAATGAAGCCGTTTACGTGCTGCAGGAAGGCGTGGCCGATGTCACCAGTATTGATAACGCCATGAAGCTGGGAACCAACCAACCCATGGGGCCACTAACACTGGCAGACTTTATTGGGCTGGATACATGCTTGGCCATTATGCAGGTTCTGTACGAAGGTCTTGGTGATTCCAAATACCGCCCTTGCCCGCTGTTGGTGAAGTATGTGGAAGCTGGCTGGTTGGGCCGTAAGACTGGAAAAGGGTTTTATGATTACGCTGGCGATGCCCCCGTTCCCACGCGCTAAACTTTAAGCATTCTGAAAATTCCTTGCTGATGTCTCTTTTGGGGCGTACTGTTTCTTTTTAAAAGAAAAGAGAGAAGGGCCCTATGTCAGAAAAAATGACAGTTGTTTTACATAAAGATGGAACGCCTGGCTTGGGAAAAAAGCTGGATATGTTGGCTAGCATTTTAAGAATGCGTGGGCACGAGGCCGTTGTAACAAATCTGGATCAATCCAAAAGGCAGTATGAGAATTTTATGGATCACGCCGATATTGTTGTTTCGGGGGAAAGATTTATCAAAACTTGCGAAGGTAAAGTGCCTGCTGAGAACTTCATCGCGTTAAAGCCAGGCAGTAAATATAGCAAGATGAATAGTAACGCTTTGATCAGGGCAATGATCAAGATTGCTCGCCCCACGGAAATTCCACAGTATATTCCAGAATGTAAGCAGCGCGGTTAAAAGGGCATACTTATGTCGGAATAAGCGTTGTAATTTGGCCGCTCCGAAAAGAAAATAAATATATTTTTTACCCCCTTGACTTCCCGCTTCCAGGCTGTATTTTGCGCCGTAAATGATAATATAAATAACAGCGCAAATACGAGGCTTGCACACAATGAATATATGGATTGTTGGACAACAACCAATAACAGAATCTTTAACACAATACCCAGCAGAGCAAAGAACAAGTCCCAATACTTATTCCTGCTCTAAATTAGCAACGCAGGAACTTTTCTTGAATGATATTTTGCCGCGTTTTTTTGCAAGCAAGCAAGAGATGACAGGCTTTTTTGGCAGATCAGACCAAACGCCAGACCTTGTTCTGTTTGAATATACGCCGGTTGGGGTTCGGCCCGATGTTGAAGGTATTACAGACGCAAAATCTGTTGAATCTGCCCGTAAGATGGCAGATTTGATTGTTGACAAAGCCCCCAGTGCAAAATTGTTAGCCATTGGCATTTCAGAATCTAAAACACCAGAAGCATACACTGCAGAGGCAAAAGCCGCAGGGTTTTCTGTTTTAAGTTCAGATGTTGGGGAAGCAGTAAAAACAATACGTCAATTGCTGCACGAATCTGGCGTAAAGATTGACCCCGAAATTGCCCAAAGTTTAGACGCAAATCGTGCCAGGCAGTTGGCCTAAGGTTTATCTTCCTGCAATTGGCTTTTTAGAAAGTCCAGAACTTCTGGGTCATCCCACTCTACGGGGCCTGCCACATACCCGATCATAGCGCCATTGGGGTGCAGAATATAGGTGGATGGAAGGCCCTTTAACCCAAACAACCGCGGTCCCGCTGCAGTTGGGTCCAAAAAAATGTCCAAGGCAGGAAGTGCTGTTCTTTCAAAGAATTCTAGAACAGCTGATCTTCCTTGTTGGTCCAGCGAAACAGCCAGCACGGCAATGTCGTGGTCTTTGCCAGTTTCAGCCAGTGTGTTTAGTGCAGGCATTTCTGCCAGGCAAGGGGGGCACCAGGTGGCCCAGAAATTTAACACCACCAACTTGTCACGATAATCACTTAGTTTGACAGCTTGGCCGGTTTCACGCTCAAACACATAAGATGGTATGGCCGTTACCCCACGGTAATATTTAAAGTTCTTTAATGTCTCTGGCGGGCCAGGGCGCATCAGGGCGTCAAAATTTTCAACCGTCCACCAAACCAAAGTAATTAGAATGGCCGTGGCCATCATGCCTAAATAAAAACGAGGCTTGGAAATTTCTGTCAGCTTTTTCATAGACGGGTTACTAATTCTCTTTTATGGTTGGCAACATGAGACATATCTTGGTTTTAACAACACTTATGCTGCTTTTTCCGCTGCTGTTGAATGGGTGCGGGAAGTACGGTCAGCTGGATCCCCATCCAGAGCAAGAGAAGACATATAAGCGGACGTATCCGCCTGTTCGTTAGTGGGTGGTAATGCTCTCAATAATACACTCAGGGCATCAATCAGTTTTTGCGATGTTATATCGGCATCTTCCATTTCAAACGTTTCAAATGGCACTTTATAGGGAGCATATTCAATGCTGCAGCCCATTTGTAGGCGGCCTTTTGGTTCCAGCACCACACAGGGCCGCTGTAATGCCGCTGCTATATGCACAATCCCTGTATTGGGGCTGATGACAGCCGCTGCCCCTGATAGGGCTGCACACAGGTGTTGGTAACTAGCTGCCTGATATGTTTGAATAGCGGATGGCTGTTTTGTCAAAGTAGGGTACAGTTTTTGGCATGTTTCATACAGTTTTTTCTCTAACGGGCCCGCTGTTAGCAAGATTTGGTAATCTGGGTAAGTTTTACGAACATTTGCCAGGATCTTACAAAAGCAATTAGCGGTCATATCCTCTGATTGCCAGGTGTCCAGCAAATGAAACGCCAGATACTTGCCTTTTTTGTTCAGGGCAGGTGCAAGATCTTTGGCTGCCTCTGAAAAATTTGCTGTTTCCAGCTGCAAATCAGGGCTAGCTTTAATGCCAAACCTTTCACAGAGTTGCAGAAGATAGCTGGTGTGGTGTTTGGAAAGGTCACGCTTCTTGTAGAAACTTCTTTTTAAAATGATGGATTTTGTAAACAAGACTGGGGCCAGAATTTTGGGTAACCAACGGTAAGACATCAGCAAGGCGCCACGCTGTTTGGCGCCAGATAAAAAGTTTAGGAAATAAGCTACTGTACAGGGGTTAAAGTTTAAAACCAAATCTGGTTTATGTGCGCGCAGTTTTTTTAAAAAGGCCCAGTTTTCTGCAATGGATTGTTTTTTTTCCAGCTCCCAAATTTCGTCAATTGTTTCCAACCCTTCAGCGGCAACACGATTGTATGGTGAGGCAACCAAAGTTAAATGGCATTCTGGGTAAGCTTCCTTGATCGCGCGAAAAGCTGGAGTAGAAACCAGCAAATCGCCGACTTTATCATAGCGAAAAACGACAATTTTTTTCATGATGCCAACAGCCTACAAACTAGGCCATGTACTGTCCACCATTAATATTCAGAGTTTCCCCGGTGATAAATCCTGAATCATCTGCTGCAAGAAAGACCACGGCGCGGGCAATTTCTGCAGGTTCACCCAAGCGACCCACGGGGATGCCCTCTTTGATTTTTTCGACAATCTCTGGCTGGATATCGTTCACCATTTCTGTGGCGATGTAGCCAGGGGCGATGGCATTAACAGTGATGCCTTTAAAGGCATTTTCCAACGCTAGTGATTTGGTAAATCCGCGCATCCCTGCTTTGGACGCTGCGTAGTTGGTTTGCCCCATTTGGCCTTTCAGCCCGTTGATGGAAGAAATATTGATAATGCGGCCAAATTTGCGGTCACGCATGCCCGGAACCACAGCTCGGCACGAATTAAAGCAAGAGGCAAGATTGGTGTCCACTACACTGTGCCACTGTTCTGCGGTCATCTTGTGTAAAAAGCCATCGGCTGTGATCCCGGCATTGTTCACCAAAATCTCCACTGCGCCAAGGTCAGCTTGTACCTGTTTAATGCCGGCTTCTGTTTCTTCAAAACTGGCAACATCCCATTTATAAACATGAATGCCTGTTTCTTCTGAAAAAGCCTTGGCCCGTTCTTTGTTGTGCGCATAGGTGGCCGCTACAGTATATCCAGCCTCCTTCAGCCTTTTGGCAATTTCTGCCCCAATGCCCCGTGTACCGCCGGTTACTAATGCAGTTCTTGCCATTTTCTTATGACCTTTCAATACACATGGCGATACCCATGCCGCCACCAATACACAGTGTGGCCAGGCCTTTTTTGCTGTCGCGTTTTGTCATTTCATGGATCAAGGTCACCAAGATCCGGGTGCCCGACGCCCCAATGGGGTGGCCCAAAGCAATAGCCCCACCGTTTACGTTGACAATGTCTGTATCCCAGCCCATTTCACGATTGACGCTGATGGCTTGTGCGGCAAAGGCTTCATTCGCTTCAATCAAATCCAGATCTTTGGTATCCCACCCGGCCATATCAAGGGCTTTGCGGCTGGCGGGAACTGGCCCTGTGCCCATAATAGATGGGTCCACTCCAGCGGTCGCCCATGACTTGATGGTTGCCAAAGGTTCGCATTCCCGTTTTTCAGCTTCCTCGCGGCTCATCACCACTACAGCTGCCGCCCCATCATTAATGCCAGATGCATTACCGGCGGTAACAGATCCATCTTTTGAAAACGCAGGGCGTAGCTTGGACAAAGCTTCCTTTGTTGCTCCATGGCGGGGGTGTTCATCTACTTTAACTTCTACATCTTCTTTTCTGCCTTTGACGGTAACAGGCACGATTTCATCATCGAACTTGCCTTCACCTTGGGCTGTTTCTGTTTTTTGCTGAGAGTTCGCCGCAAATTCATCTTGATCATCGCGGGTGATTTGGAATTTTTCAGCAATGTTTTCCGCCGTGATGCCCATGTGGTAATCATTAAAGATATCCCACAAGCCATCGTGCACCATGGTGTCTACCATTTTACCGTTGCCCATTTTGACGCCATCACGCAGGAACATGGTATGGGGGGACTGGGTCATGTTTTCTTGTCCGCCGGCGATCATCACGCTGGCTTGGCCCAGTTTGATCATATCATGGGCCGTTGCAACAGACCGCAAGCCAGATCCACAGACCTGATTAATAGTGTAGGCTGTTTTGTCATCTGGGATGCCCGCTGCCATGGCGGCTTGGCGCGCTGGGTTTTGGCCCACACCAGCTGTTAAAACCTGACCCATAATAACTTCATCAATATCATTGGCAGGCACGCCAGATTTTTCCAGCACAGCTTCTATAACATTTGCTCCCAAAGTGGCGGCAGAAAGGGTTTTGAATCCCCCGCTAAAGGCACCAATAGCGGTTCGGGTGGCTGAGACGATAACGATATCTGAAGGGGCATTAGACATGGGACAATTTCTCCTAAAAACTGTTGATGCCCTTACATTACGGGCGTGATTTCACAGATGCAAGGTTTCAGCTGTTGCTTTGTAAAAATTCTGTGATGGGGTGCCAAATCTCTTCTTTTGATTGGGTGCCAGCCATCAATCCTAAATGGCCTGTATTGGGGATCAAGGTTTTGACATCGGCAATTTCATCAGCCAAACATAGGGCCGATTCCTTGGGCACAATTTGGTCTTTCAGTGGTTGAACCAACAGCGTGGGGGCCGCCACATTTTGAACATCGATGATGTTGTCTTCATACGTCCATGCTTTGGCATGCAGTTGATTTTTCCCATACCATTTCAGGAATGTTTCCACCGCCACAGTGGTGGCCAGCGGCACCCCTTGATTCAGCCAGTCTTCCACCGCAATGAATGTTTCTGCCTTCAGGCTGTTCTCATCCATTTTGGCAAAGCTTTGAAATTTATTGAATGCAGCAAAGGGATTTAGATAGAAGAACAGCATTGATAATAAATCGATGGGGACAGTATCTGCCACGGCGCCTGCTTTTTCCAGCAGCAGGGCGACCAAATCTGGGTTTTGCAGAAAATCAAATGCATCGATATGAAAGTTCCACGGCGTTGCCAGCAGTGTCAGCGTGTTCACGATATCAGGAGTAGCACTGGCCATCATTAAAGACAGTGTTCCGCCCATGCAGTATCCTGCAACATGGGGAAGTTGATTTGTTTTTGTGCGCACTTGTTTTTGGATATCAATAAGGCGGCTTAGATAGTCATTTATGCCAAAATCTTTTTCCGCACTTTGGGGTGTGCCCCAGTTGATCAAAAAAACATTGAATCCCTGTTCTTGCACAAATTTTACAAAACTTTTCTCTGGGTGCAAATCCATAATGGCGTGGGTGTTCACCAGGGATGGCACGATTAAAAGCGGTGGACCGTCGCCTGTGTAATGTTGCACCGTGGTGGACCCATCGCGGTAAAATTCTGTGAAGGGTGTTTGGGGGATTTCTTTTGTCGTGTGATGGTATTTTAAAACACCTTTGGAAAAGTTGGCAAGTTGGCTTAGCAACTCTTGCTGCACAGCTGCATCCAAAGATAGTATATCTTGCGCAGCGCCGGAATCCTTGAACCGCTTAGACTTTGTCGTTAGTTTTGGATTCCAGATTGGCAAGCCGGTGTTCAAGCTCTTCAACCCGGCGAGACAGCTGGTGTAATAGCTCATCGCGAGCATCAGGTTCAGTGCCAGTGGGCGTGGTGCCAGATTGCGCAGTTGATTGTGCAGAAGGTTCGGTGCTGTCATTGGATGAGTTTAGAGAAAAAAACTGCTGAAGAAAAGGGGTTGCCATTTGCATCATCGCTGGGTCTTTGGCCATGGCTTCCATATTTTGTTGCCATAACCCCATAAAGTCTTTTGCAGCATTAGAAAAGTTGGGGGGTGGTGCTTTTTTGTCGGTCACAAAATGTCCTTTTATTGTGCAGTTACGCAAAGTTTTGTATGCTTCACCCTTGCAACATTAAATCAGATTTTCTAAAAGACAAGCGCAGACTTATGCGGTACACTAAAGAATAGAAAAATAAAAAGGCACACACTAATGGCAACAGCACGGAACAGACAAAACCAGGAAATTATCATCATCAAGAAATATGCAAACCGTCGTTTGTATAATACGGACACCAGCAGCTATATCACGTTGGAAGATCTGGGCCTGATGGTGCGCGATGGGGTGGAGTTCCAAGTGGTTGATGCCAAAACAGGAAATGACCTGACCAAGGATGTGTTGACGCAAATTATTGTGGCGGAAGAATCCAAAGGCCAAAACCTATTGCCAGTCAGCTTTTTGCGCGAAGTTATTAAGATGTATGGCGATAATATGCAGTGGATGGTCCCCAAATATTTGGAAGCCAGCATGTCTAATTTTTCAGAAAACCAAGAGCGGGTGCGCAATTACATGCGCGAAACCTTTGGGACGTTCTCACCTTTGGATCAGATGGATGCTGTTTCACAGCAAAATGCCCAATTCTTTGACCAGGCCATGCAGATGTTCTCTCCTTTTGGGCAAGCAGCACAAGGTGACAACCGCACCACTGCTGCGCCTGACAATAGTACAGATATCAAAAGCCAGCTGGATAAGCTCCAGAAAGAGCTGGATGCTATTAAAAACCGCAAAGACTAATTAGCCTCTTTCGCGCAAGCGACGCTCTGCAGCTTTTCTGTTGCGGATACCGGCACGTTCACTTTGGGAACGGCGTGGCTCTGCCCGGCATGCCGTAATCAGGTTTGCCAAATGCCGTTCCATATAATTTGGCATGTAAGGCACTTGTGTATTACGTTCGGCGAAGGTCAAAGTTTTATAAGAGTAGCCTTGGCGGTCCATGCAGAATTTAAAAAAACCTTCATCCCCCTCGCGCAGGGCGCGGCTGACAGATTGGGGAATGCTATAGGACTGCATAAAGCAAACCTCTACATCGAAACCTGCTTCCAGCATTTTACCGATGGCTCTATCAATTTTATGGATCAGGGGGCCGCCCACATCTTTGTTCGCAGGGTGGTAAATTTTCATTTCTGTGTGTCGGTATGGATCCATATTGTTTCCAGCCCAAGTTGGGTGTAGAACAATTAAGGGGACGTGTGCTTTTTCACCTGGGCGGAAACCCAACATCTCTTTCCCGATATCTCTTAATATTTGCATGGTCAGTACCCCTAAAGCTGTTATCTGTTGGCGAAACGATATTCTCCCTAAAGGATAATGTCAAGGGGTGGGTGTGTGAATGCTGTTGGGTTATTCGGCTTTTTCTGTTTCTGCAATTTCTGCCGCAAAAAACTCATCCAGCTTATCGGGCGCCAGAATCATCGGTTTGCCAAAGTAATGACCTTGCTGCAGGTGTAAGCCAAAGGCACGCAGTAGCTCGTATTCTTCTTTGTTCTCAATACACTCCCCAACAATGGTCATGTCATAACCTTCTGCCAGTTCCAGCAACGTTTTGATGAACAGTTGCTTTCCGGTGTTGTTAGTGATGCCTTGGATGAAGGACCCATCAATTTTCACAATATCTACAGGGAACATTTTCAGCTGTTTAAAGCTGGTGTATCCTTCGCCAAAATCATCCAACGCCACACGGCAGCCAAGGGACCGGACAATGCGGAAAAACTTTTCAGCATCCTTTTCATCGTGCAAGGCCGCAGTTTCTGTGATTTCGATAATCAGGCGCTGGGCCAGCTCTTCTTTTGAATACACGCCAGACATTAGCGTCTGCAGCCATTCCCCATCATTGGCGTTAAAGGCAGAAATATTGATGGATAGGGTCAAATCCAGGTTTTGTTCTAACGCTTGCAGGGCATTTTTCAGCACGATAATATCAATCTGTTTGGTCAGGCCAAGCTGTTCGGCCACTTTGATGAATTCAAAGGCTTGAATGGGGGCTTTCCCCTCTTGGGCCATACGCAGCAGGCATTCGTAAAATTTGATTTCATGGGTGAACGAACACACCACAGGCTGGAAGGCAAACTGGAACGTTTCTTCATCAATGGCTTCACGAACACGGTCAGCAATGGCGATGGTGCGTTCCTGAACTTCCTGAGAGTTTTCAGCAAAGGAGAAACGACGGTAACAATTACGCCCAGATTTAAGGGCATCGTTAAAGGCAGATTCCCCGCGGATAAAGACCTCTTGCGTGCTTTTTGCGCGCTCTGGGAATAGTACTGTCCCGATTGAAACTGTCAGTTTCAAGCTGCCTTTGGCTGTTTCAATGGAAGATTGGCGAATGGTGTTTAGAATGTTTTCAACGATCAGGGTTTGACCATCTTCATCGCACTCTTCCACAATGATGCCAAACTGGTTGGTAGTAACACGCCCCACGATATCTTGTTCACGCACACATTTTTGCAGCAGCTTTCCGATGCGAATGACAACTTCTTTGGCGGTATCTGATCCGTATACATCATTAATGATGGACAGCTTATCAATCCCCACGATGATGTAAGCCCCGGGGACGCTGCGTTCTACAGCGTCGGGGATGATTTTATCCAAGCTCAGGCGCAGTTTGTTTTCATTATATAGGCCTGTTAGCTGATCAATTTGGTCTGATGGGGTAGATTCCTGTGATCCCACGCGGATAGACCCCACAATTCGTTGGGGTGTCCCTTCTTCCTGAAGAACCGCGGCACGCTCACTTATCCAGTGGGCGTTCCCTTCTTCAGTTAAAACTTCATAACCAACCTCGATGTGCGAATCAGCCTGCAAGCTTTCTGTCAGGCGATCTTCACGCACTTGTTGATCTTCATAAGCCAGCAGTTTTTTAAAGCTTGCCCCGGTTTTGACTGAAAGAATAAATTGGGTTTCTGGGTTATCTGGCATGTTAACCCATTGTATTTTATCGGATTCTAAATCCCAAACATAGGCAATCTCTCCTGTGGTGGCCAGGATCTCTTTCAAGGACGTCTCAACCGTCAGATCGGTAGGGTCTCTTTTAATGTCAGGCTTATCATCCGCCATATAATCGCCAATAAAATATATTATTCCCCATTCATATAATAGTATGCCTTCGCAATGGTTAAGGTTATATAAAAAGGTGTCGATAACTGTATTCAACGCTGTTTTCCAGATTTACCCATTGCAGAGTTCTTGATACCGTGAAAAAAACTGCACTGCTAAGAAGGCTAAAAAGCCATGGATTTGATAGAAAAGCCTGCCTGCGCGGCTGATTGTCAGGAAACAGACTATGTCGAGGTGATGGATATCCCCCACAGTTGCCATTTTCAGGCACAATTTATTCATCAAGAGTTGATGGACCAAGGTGTTTGCTTTAAAAATGCTAAAAGCATCATTGAAAAATATAAAATTACCCAAGAAATGAATCAGGAAACGGACCAAGGCACGCCCCATGAAGCCAGTAACGATAATTGCACTACTTGGATTTAGCCTGCTGATCTCTATGATATCGGCCCCTGCGTGGGCGATATCATATCCCGTAGCCGTTTTGCAGGGATTGGATAAGATTACAGGGCGCATTTCAAAGCTGTATGTTCCTGTGAATCGGGATGTAAAGTTTGGAACCTTAACCATTACGGCCCGTGCGTGTGATAAAAAACCGCCTGAAGAAACACCCGAGAAGGCAGCATTTCTGGAAATTTTTGAATCTTCAGTGAATGGGGAAAGTAAAGGCGATTTGGTCAACGTGTTTAACGGGTGGATGTTTGCGTCTTCGCCGTCTATTTCAGCGTTGGAACACCCCGTTTATGATGTTTGGGTCATCGATTGCAGCAGGGATGTAATCAGCCAGCCATCTGGGTCTGGGTCTGAATAAAAAATCTTATCTTCCAGCATGGATTCCTGCAGCACTTCTTTGTACTCAGGGCGGGCCAATTCACGTCCCCCAAAACGGGCCAGATGGTCGTTGGTGAACTGGGTATCCAGCAATGTGAACTCTGAATACTTTAAGCGGGCCACCAGCTCTGTCAGAGCGACCTTGCTGGCTTCTGTCACGCGGGAAAACATGCTTTCTGCAAAGAACGCGCTGCCCAGCGCAATGCCGTATAAACCGCCCACAAGCTTCTTGCCTTGCCATACTTCGATAGAGTGGGCATAGCCCATCTTGTGCAGTTCAGTATAAAGTTCGATAATTTTGTCGTTAATCCACGTATCCTGACGCCGCTCTGTGGGGGCGGCGCAACCATGGATAACGCTGTCAAAATCTGTGTTGCAGGTCAGCTTAAAGGGGTGCTTTTTCAAAAAGCTTTTAAACCGTCGCGGAATATGGAATTCATCAAACTTGATCACACCACGGTGATCTGGGTCCACCCAAAAAACATTTTCGTCCTCGCGCGATTCAGCCATGGGAAAAAACCCAACAGCATAGGCATTTAAAACAAGGGCAGGTGTGGTTTCGGACATAGGCGCCTATTATGTATATTTTTTGATTGCGGATCAATGTGGTAAATAAGTTTATCTGTAGTCTTGTTGTCGGGTCTTTTTGGAATTCATCTGGTGTGGTTATGTTGGGGGAAACGGGGCAAAAAATTACAGCACGGCCAACACCAGTTTATCAAGCAATAAAACCGGATTCAGGGATACCTGTAACGTTAAAGTTGGCTGATCTTCATCAGCAACAACGTGACTTAAAGCTTTAAGCGGCGTCTTGCTCTTTTTCTTTCTTGGCGTTGCTTTGTTCAACAAACTTTTCAAGCCAGTGAATATCGTAATCGCCGTTGATAAAATCTGGCTGTTCGATAATCTTTAAGTGCAGTGGGATGGTGGTGTTGATACCGCCAATTGCATATTCTTTTAGTGCCCGGCGCAAGCGCATCAAGCATTCATTCCGGTTCTTTCCGTGCACAATCAACTTGGCAATCATGCTGTCGTAATACGGGGGGATGCTGTATCCATCATAAATGGCAGAATCCACCCGCACACCAGGCCCCCCAGGGGCGTGATAGCCTGTAATTTTTCCGGGGCTGGGCATAAATGTTTCGGGGTGTTCAGCGTTAATGCGGCACTCAATGGCATGGCCACTGGGTTTGATATCTTCTTGTGTGAAGCTTAATGGCAAACCAGCTGCAACGCGGATTTGTTCACGAATCAGGTCCATGCCGGTGACTTCTTCGGTAATGGGGTGTTCCACCTGAATTCGGGTGTTCATTTCAATAAAGTAAAAGCCACCATCTTCGTACAAAAATTCGATGGTTCCAGCATTTTCATAGCCCATACCGCGCATGGCTTTAGCGGCGACTTCTCCAATTTCTTGGCGTTGTTCGTCATTCAAGGCTGGGGACAATGCCTCTTCCAGCACCTTTTGGTGACGGCGCTGTAGCGAACAATCTCGCTCGCCCAAATGCACAACGTTGCCGTGGGAATCCCCAATGATTTGAATTTCAATATGACGGGGTTTGCCCAGGTATTTTTCCATGTAAACAGCTTCGTTGCCAAAGTTAGCTTTGGCTTCTTGCTTGGCCAGGGGCAGCTGTTCTTTAAAATCCTCTTCGGTGTTGGCAACTTTCATGCCTTTTCCGCCCCCACCACTGGCGGCTTTGATGATGACAGGAAATCCAATTTCGCGGGCAACTTTCAAGGCTTCCGCTTCGTCCACCACTTCACCATCAGATCCGGGAACAACAGGAATGCCCAGCTTTTTGGCTGTTATTTTGGCTTCAATCTTGTCTCCCATGGTGTGAATGTGCTCTGCACTAGGGCCAATAAATTTAATTCCATGCTCTTCCACCATGCGGGCAAAGCTGGCGTTTTCTGATAAAAACCCAAAACCAGGGTGGATGGCATCTGCATTGGTAATGGTAGCTGCCGAAATAATCGCTGGGATGTTCAAATAGCTGTCTTTAGACGCTGCGGGGCCGATACACACGCTTTCATCAGCTAGACGCACGTGCATGGCTTCTGCATCCGCTTCAGAATGAACAGCGACTGTCTTAATCCCCATTTCTTGACAGGCGCGATGAATTCGAAGTGCAATCTCGCCGCGATTGGCAATGAGAATTTTTTCAAACATGAGAAATCTACTCGATAATTAGAAGGGGGTCGCCAAATTCTACTGGCTGCGAATCAGAAACCAGAATCTGCTTTACAGTTCCAGATTTTGGCGCTGGTATGGGGTTCATCACCTTCATTGCTTCAATAATCAGCAAGGTTTGGCCCATTGTTACTTGATCGCCAACCTGAATAAAGGCCGGGGCCTCCGGCTCTGGAGAGACATAAGTCGTTCCGACCATTGGGGATTTAACTGCCCCTGGGTGGTTCTCCAAATCAGCAGCCGCATCAGCTTCTGGCGCTGCATTTGCCGGCGCTTGGGCTGCAGCCTGGGGAACGCCCCCTGGTGCAGAAGCCACCGTTGTAACAAGATTATTACCGCCAAGGCTTGCGCGGATACGGACATTGTCCGATTCAATTTCCAGTTCATTAAGGCCAGTTTCGCGCAATAAATCGGCGATTCTTTTGACCATATCTTCATCAAACATACGTGTGTTAGCCTGCTTTTGTTGTTCAGCCATTTTAACTTATCTGTTGTTAACCCTATAATTTTAAACGTATTCTTAGCTGTTTTTGCGTGCTCTCGCAACCATCTCTTTCATACGCTGGCCAGTTATAGCCCCTGGAGCTACCTCTTGTCCAATAATAAATGCAGGTGTCCCATTGATGTTTAACTTTCTGGCTTGCTGAACATTACTGTCCAGACGGGCTGCAATAGCTTCAGAATCCTTGTCTGCTTTCAACTTTTCGATATCCAGACCGCCAACAGCCTTGGCGATATCCAGAATCATAGTGTCGTTCAAACGGCCTTTACTTTTCATCAGGGCTGTATGGAATTCCATGTACTTTCCCTGTTTCTCAGCAGCTAATGCATACTGTGCCGCAAGCTTAGAGCCATCGCCCAAGATTGGCATATCTATAAGAACTAAGCGGATATTGCCATCAGCTTCCACAACATTGACCAAATCATTCACAACCCGTTTACAATAACCGCACTGGTAATCGAAGAATTCCACCATGGTAACATCTCCATTGGGGTTGCCCGCGACAACAATGTTTTTGTCAGTCTTTAAGCTGGATAAAAAGGGTGTCAGTTCTTTTTCAACCGCTTGCTGGGCGACTTTTTCCTGGTGTTGTTTCAAGTTTTCAAAAGCCGCGATAATAATGGCGGGGTTTTCAATCAGGACATCTTTCACAGCCACCTTCAGGTCTGCATCCGCTCCAATGGCAATATTGGTTTTTGGGGCTTGGGTGCCAATGTAGTAAGCCACTGCAACTAAAGCAAAAATACCGACAATTTTTAAAGCTGGTTTGGAAAGAATTTTCATGAGTCATGCCCTTTTCTGTGTTTTTTAATAGCCTAGAAGCTTACTTGTAAGTTTCTAGGCGGTTGAATAACAATAATGTACCATATTCGTTATAGATAGGGAACCCTAGCTGTTTTTACCAGTTAAGGCAATAATATCGCTGGCACGAAACCAGCTGGGGGTATTTTCGGGTAAAGCTTTTAACGCTTTTTGTGCGCGCAGCTTGGCTTGGGGTTTGTCCCCCCCCAACAAAGCGTATTCTGCCAAGCTTAATTCTGCCATGGCAATGTTGCCCAGGTTTGCATGTCCTTGGGACTTTAAGCGCCATGCGTATCGGTTGTCAGGTTCTTTTTTAAGTGCAACTGTCAGGTTGCCCAGCGCTTTTTGTGACATGTCTTTGCTTTCCATGGCAATTTGGGATTGCGCAAGACCAACGCGCAATAAGGCAGAGCCTGGTTTTGTCGCCACGGCTTTTTCATAATAGGGGACAGATTCTGCAATGCGGCTGTTTTCAAACAGCACTTGCCCCTTGAGTTCCAGGAAATAGGGATCTGCAGGCATTTCTGCCAGTAAACCGTCAATCAGTTCAAGCGCTGGCGTCAGATCTGGCTTGCGATAAAAGGCGATGGCCCTGGCATAACGGGCCTCCACACTGGTATCAACAGGGTCATAATCGCGCAGTGTTTTTACAGGTTCATTCAAAAAGCCTTTCAACTTGCCGCGCATACGTCGTTGTAACACTTCAAAGCTTGCTGTAACGGGTGCATCAGCCAGGGGAGAGGTCTCCAAATGCTTTTTAATAAAACTGATTCGCTTGTCTACTGCCGGGTGCGTGCTGAGATAGGGGTCGCGGTTGTCAGAGATTAAAAAAGCCTGGCTTTCCAGTTTTTTCATAAAGGTCAGCAGCCCTTTGGAAGACAGACCTGCCTTGTCCAAGAATTCAATACCTGCTTGATCAGCGGACCGTTCTTGTGTTCTGGAATACCCCAAAATGTTTTGTGTTGCCAAATGTTGCCCGGCAGCCAAAGCCCCAAAGGCAACATCCCCCCGCCCAGCGGCAATTCCGGCCACGGCGCTCAATAAAAAGGTTGCGATACTTGTGTTGTTGGCAATATCCAGTTGTTCGCCAATGCGGGCCAGGTGCCCACCGGAAATGTGCCCTGTTTCGTGGGCAATAACGCCGATAACTTCCTCGGCTGTGCCGGCCTTCATTAAAAGGCCTGCGTTGAAGAAAATATTTTGGCCACGGGCAACAAAGGCGTTCAAGCTTTTATCATTGACGATGTATAAATCGATGTTTTCTTTTTTCAGCCCAGCGGCATCAAATATGGGGGCGGAAAAAGTGCGCAGGGTTTCTTCAATTTCTGCATCCCGAATAAAGCTGATCCGTTTTCCTTGGGCCAAGGCAGGTGAAATAGGGGCCAAGGTGAACACCGTACACAAGCATAGCAATAAACTCAAAATACCAGTGCGGCGCATGACGACTCCCTTTATCAGCTTTGTCCCATTATATGGTCAGATTCGCCCGGTTTTCAAGAAATACGTAGAAAAGGAGGGGGGCTTAACGGCCCCACCATCCCCGCTTGGGCTTTTCTGGGCTGCCTGTCACCAAGGCCACGTCTTTGTCCTCTTTCGGGGGGCGTGCTTTGGCTTTGATTTCCTTTACGACAACCTCTTCCTTGGCCGCTGGCTTTGATTTGCCTGCTGCTGCTTTCTTGGCGGGTTTGCTGTCAGACTTCGCTGCTGTCTTGGGCTTGCGGCCACGGGTGGCTTTGGCCTTTTTGGGGGCCTCGCTTTTTGTGTCAGCTGCGGCATCTGCCTTTACATCAACTTTTGCCTCTTCGTTTTGCTGCTGGGCATCATTGTGCTTGGTTGCATTGTTGGAGCCGGAAGATTTCCGGTTTCTGCCACCTCTGGATCCTCTTCTGGAATCAGGTTTCTTTCCTGCAGATTCAGCTGATGTGGCTTCCTCATTGTTGTTGGAAGCTGCAGATTTGTCATCCCGGTTGTTGTTTCTATCACGGTCGCGGTTGTTGTTGCGGCGGCGATTGCGACCACCCCGGCGATCATCAGATTTTTCGCCACGGTTGCTGTTTTTGTCGCGGTTATTGCTGCGCTTGCTTTGGCCATCCTTCTTGGGTTGACCTTCAAAGACGTAATACGGGGCATGGTTCAGTGCATCATCTTGCTCTAATTCTAATGTAAAGCCCAAGCGGTCTTCCAGATCACTAATTAAGCGACGATACTTGTTCAGCAGTGCAACGGCCAAGCCACCACCCACTTTCAGGGTAATGCTTGTTAGAGATGGATTGTCTTGCCCAACTTGTTCCAGCTTGCGCACCACTTCAATGGCTACCGTGTTCATGGATCGGATTTTCCCTGTGCCTTCACACGCTGTGCAAGATTCCATTGTAATGTCTGAAATGCTGGGGCGTAATCGTTGGCGTGAAATTTCCATCAAGCCAAATTCACTAATGCGGCTGGATTGAACCCGCGCCCGGTCACGCTTCAGTGCATCTTTCATGGCCTTTTCAACCTTGCGGTTGTTGGACCGATTCAGCATATCAATAAAGTCAATCACCACCAGGCCAGACAAGTCACGCAAGCGCATTTGCCGGGCTACTTCGTCAGCCGATTCAATGTTTGTACGGAAGGCCGTTTTTTCGATATCGCGTTCTTTTGTTGCCCGACCAGAGTTTACATCCACAGCAACCAAAGCTTCTGTATGGTTGATCACCAAGTATCCACCAGATTTCAGTTGCACTGTGGGGGTGTGCATTTCCTGAATCATATCTTCTACGCGGTGTTTTTGTAGAATAGAGACAGATTTATCCTTGTATTCTTGTACCTTCTTAACATGGCTTGGCATCATCATTCTCATGTAAGATTTGGCTGTTTTGTACCCTTCTGGCCCTTGTACTAAAACTTCATCGATCTCTTTGGTATAGATATCGCGCACAGCCCGTTTAATCAGGTTGGCTTCTTCGTAAATCAGCTCCGGAGCAGTGGCCTGCAAAGTGCTTTCACGGATTTGATCCCACATCTTTGTCAGGTACGCATAATCGCGTTTAATTTCTACCTTTGTACATTTGGCCCCCGCTGTACGGATGATAATGGACATGCCATTGGGAACATCCAAACCTTCAACAATGGTTTTAAGGCGTTTTCTGTCACCACCTGTTGCGATTTTACGGCTGACGCCGCCGCCATGGCCAGTGTTTGGCATCAAGACACAGTATTTCCCTGCTAATGATAGATACGTGGTTAGGGCTGCACCCTTGTTGCCGCGCTCTTCCTTGTTAACTTGGATCAACAGGATTTGGTTTTTCTTGATAACTTCCTGAATTTTATAGCTGCGAATCATGCGCTTTAGCCACTTGGCCCGGCGTTTGGCCAGGATCTTCTCCATGTGGACTTCGTTTTCAACATCGGCGTTATCATCATCAACAACAACTTCTACTTCGGCATCTGTCTCTGGGTCATCAGAACTGGAAGCAGTTTTTTTGCTGTTTTCTTTTGCTTTGGCAAGCTCTGCTTTTTCTTCTTCTTCCACTTCGGCCATGAATTTTTCACGGTCAGAAACGGGGATCTGGAAATAATCAGGGTGGATTTCGGTAAAAGCCAAGAATCCGTGGCGATTTCCGCCATAATCCACAAAACAGGCCTGCAACGAAGGTTCAACCCGCGTTACTTTTGCTAGATAAATATTGCCTTTTAGTTGGGATTTTTCTTCTGTTTCAAAATCAAATTCTTCCAGGTGGTTCTGGTCGATCACAGCGACCCGGGTCTCGAAGTCGTGGACCGCGTCGATTAACATACGTTTTGTCATGTAGTGTATTCCTTAAAGATTGTCTCAATGAAGTCATTGATAAATGTGTCATTGAAAAGGGTTGGGGACCCAAGCCAGTTAACATAGAATCCGATACAGAAATAACAGAGGGCACAGCTGTCACACGACGTGCCGATGTTTTCGGATAATGTGTTTCGGATAAATAACTGCTTTGCATCAGGTCTAAAACTTGTTTTGCTCAAAAGGGGCCACGCCCCTTTAATTTTGTTTTTTGACAGTCTGTCGGCTGCTTTTTAAGCGCTCTATTCTGTCAATTCTTAATTATCATTGGCGACAATAGCCTGTCTGTTAATATGTAGCAAACAAAATTTAAGAAAAGTTAACGCCTTGCGCTTTTTTGCATGCCTTTGCGGGGGTTGTTGTTAATACCTGCAAAGGTGTCGTGGGAAAAGGAACACTAGCCGTTTTGTGCAATTTGACCAGATTTTGCTTTAATCACCTGTGCTGCTGTCAGTGTCACGCGGTTCTTCGCTGGCGCTTGTTCTGGCACAAATTGCAGGCCAATTATGTTCAGTAAAGCTTCAATCTTATCTGCTTTTCCAGGGCCAATTGTGCGTTTTGGCGACTCTTCAATGATAGTTGCCTTTCCCCAGTGGCATAAGTCTTTCAGGGTTGGGGGTGTTTCTGCCAGGGCCGTGCCTCTGTTTCTTTGCCATTGAATATGCTTCAGTCCACGGAAAGTATTTGGCATCAATTTAAAAGCGTCTTCAATTTTCAGGTCCAGAACATCTTGGTGTGTTTTACAGGTATGCAAGGCACTCCAGCAAACACTGTTGATGAGGAGGGTTGCTGCTTTTTCATCTTCTGCTGTTTTGGCTTTGGTCTTTGCTAAGTTTAGCCAATTCATATAGTTATATGGTGAGTTTTGGGTTGTTTCTTGTGTGGGGATCTGTGTCGTCATGTATTTTTATCTAGTCTGAAAAGGGTGGTTCGTCAAGTGTTCTTTTGGGAAACATTGTTGCGTATTTATGTTTGTAAATTACGCGTGGGTATGTGGGTGTTTTTCCAGTTTATTGTCAGTGGTGGGGGGCACTTTTTCTTGCGCCCTTTGTCTTTGCCGTTATGATGCCTTAATGACCAAGAACTGGCTTTGGGCTGCTATCTTTTTATTGTGCGTTGTAATGGGGGCTGCATCTGTGGCGGCCAAGCCCGTGGTGACAGACGTTCGTATTGGGGATCATGCGGATAAAACCCGTCTTGTTCTGGAGTTTAACCAGCCCATTTCTTACAAAATTTTTGCGTTGCCCGACCCATATCGTGTGGTGATTGATCTGCCTGATCTGGAGTGGAGCATTCCGCCGGGCAGTGGCTTGACCAAGCAAGGCTTGATCAAGGGGTACCGATATGGATTGTTTGATGAAGATACCTTTCGTGTGGTGGTGGATTTAAAGTCCCCAGCATTAGTGGTGAAAGACTTTATGTTGCCCCCCAATAAAACAGCAGCACACCGGTTGGTGCTGGATATTGCAAAGACAAACCGCAGCGCATTTATGCAGGCATCTAAAAAAATGATGTCCCGCGTGTCAAAACGTAAATACTCGCCTGCCCCACAGGCCCCTATTCAGAAGCAAACCAAGAGAACCGGTAAGCAGGTCATTGTGATTGATGCTGGACATGGGGGGGTAGACCCTGGGGCGATTGGGGCATCTGGCCGTTATGAAAAACGCGTTACGTTAAGTGCTGCGAAAACATTAAAGGCAGAGCTGGAAAAAACAGGTCGGTACAAAGTTGTCTTAACCCGCAACCGGGATATTTTTTTACGTTTGAGTCAGCGAGTGAATGTGGCGCGTAAATACGGGGCGGATTTATTTATTTCTCTGCATGCGGATTCCCACCCTAATTTAAAAGTGTCTGGCACATCTGTTTATACCTTATCTGAAAAAGCATCGGATAAAGAAGCAGCGCGTTTGGCCCGTAAGGAAAACAAGGCTGATCTGATTGCCGGGGTTGATCTTTCCCATGAAGCACCGGATGTTAGCAACATTTTGCTGGATTTGGCCCAGCGCGAAACCATGAATTATTCCGCCAAGTTTGCTGCCAAGTTGGTGGGGAATCTGAAAAAGCGGGTGACACTACTGCGTAACACACACCGATTTGCAGGTTTTGCTGTGCTGAAGGCGCCGGATGTTCCCTCTGTCTTGATAGAGTTGGGATACATGAGCAATCCGGGCGATGAGCGGCGTTTGTTTGATAAAAATTATGTCAAAAAAATGATGGGTGGGATTCGCCTGGCCATCGATGATTATTTTAAGTGGAAAGACCAATTGCAACAACTGTAATCACAGGCTATTTAAAGAAGTATGACCAGAGTAAGAAAAAGAACAGTAACATCTAAATCCAAAGGTGCGTCAGAAAAGACGGATATTAAAACAATTGGAAAGTACGCAACATATGGCGTGTTGGGTTTATTCTTGCTTAGCTTGGTGGGGTTGATTGCCGCAGGTGTTGTTTTGCAGTTTTATTCGCAAGACTTGCCTGATTATAAACAGCTGGCTGACTATAACCCCCCTGTGGTTAGCCGTGTGTATGCCGGCAACGGGGAGCTGGTTGTGGAATATGCCCATCAGAACCGTGTGTTTGTACCCATTAACGTTATTCCCAAGTTAGTGATCAAGGCATTTTTGTCGGCAGAGGATAAGAACTTTTATAATCACCCGGGGGTTGATTTTACCGGTGTGATTCGTGCCATTGTGACCAACGTGGCCAACATTGGAAAGAACAGACGCCCAGTGGGGGCATCCACCGTCACCCAGCAAGTGGCAAAGAACTTTTTGCTGACCAATGAACTTTCCATCGCCCGCAAAGTAAAAGAAGCTATTTTGGCTTTCCGGATAGAACGCACATTTTCCAAGGATGAAATTTTAGAACTTTATTTAAACGAAATTTATCTTGGGGGTGGGGCCTATGGTGTGGCCGCAGCGGCCTTGTATTATTTTGATAAATCTTTGGATGAATTAACAGTAGAAGAGGCAGCTTACCTTGCTGCCCTGCCAAAGGCGCCCAACAATTATCACCCCGTGCGGAATTATGAAAATGCCTTGGCCCGCCGGAATTGGGTCATTTCACGCATGTCAGAAGATGGATACGTTTCTGATGAGCAAGCAGCAGCGGCGCAGGCATCCCCCTTGGTATCAAAACAAGCTAAGCGTAAACAGTTTGTGGAAGCGGATTATTTTGGCGAGGAAGTTCGCCGTGATATCGTCAAGCTTTTTGGTTCACAAGAATTATATGGCGAAGGATTATACATTAAAACATCTTTGGACCCAGATTTACAGGAACTGGCGACAGATTCGCTGCGCAAAGGGTTGGAATCTTATGACCGGCGCCATGGGTACCGTGGCCCCTTGGGTGTTATTGATTTAAACGCCCTTGATGATGCTGGCGCTGTGATTCCTTGGACAGTTAGTATTGAAAATTATGAAAAACCATCCGCCCTGGACGATGCCTTGATTGGGGTGGTGTTGACACTGCGTGATACTGTGGCCGAAGTTGGGTTGAAAAATGGCGAGGTTGGCTACGTCCCTGTTTCTGAAATGCAGTGGGCGCGCCCTGTGATAGAATCTGAAACCCCTGGTAAAAAGACCACCCTTGGACCCAAGCCAGAGTCCCCATCCGAAATTATGGCTGTGGGTGATGTTATTGCCCTTCGCCAGCTTAGTCAAAATGCTGAAGGTCAGAATGTTTATTCATTGCATCAAATTCCTGCGTTGAATGGGGCATTAGTAGCAATGGACCCCCATACCGGCCGTGTGTTGGCTATGGTGGGCGGGTATGATCGCAATGCATCAGAATTTAACCGTGCAACCCAGGCATATCGTCAGCCGGGATCGGCCATCAAGCCGTTTATTTATTTATCAGCCCTGAACAATGGACTGACCCCGGCAACATTGATTTTAGATGCTCCCTTTGTTGTGGATCAAGGGCCAGATCAGCCAAAGTGGAAACCATCGAATCATACAGAGCGTTTCTATGGACCCGCCCCTATGCGGACAGGGATTGAGCAATCGCGAAACCTGATGACTGTTCGGTTGGCACAGACTGTGGGCATGAAATCTATTTCTGAAACAGTTGAAAAGCTGAGCATTATGAAAAAAATGCCGCGGGAACTGGCTATGGCCTTGGGCGCGGGGGAAACATCTTTGCTGAACCTGAGCACGGCTTATGCCATGTTGGTGAATGGTGGTAAGCAAGTGGTGCCCAGCTTGATTGACAGTATTCAGGACCGTCGTGGGCGGTTGGTGTATCGCCATGATACGCGCAGCTGTGATGATTGCCAGGCAGAAGCTTTTGCAACGCCACGCGCCCCAAAATTACCGGATGACCGTGAGCAAGTTACATCGCCCCAAGCGGCATATCAGATTGTTTCAATGTTGGAAGGGGCAATTCAGCGGGGAACTGGCCGGCGCATTCGCTCTATCGGCAAGCCCATTGGCGGTAAAACGGGAACCACTAATGATGTGAAAGATACATGGTTTATTGGCTTTACCCCAGATTTGGTGGTGGGGGTATATGCTGGGTTTGATACGCCCAAACCCATGGGGCGGGGGGAATATGGTTCCACCGTTGCAGCGCCCATCTTTAAGCGCTTTATGCAAACAGCTTTAAAAAGAAAACCATCTATCCCCTTCCGGATTCCAGAAGGTATTCGCTTGGTGCGGATGAATGGAAAGACAGGGCAATTGGCCAGCCCCGGCGATGAGAGCGTTATTCTGGAGGCTTTCCAAACTGGGACAGAACCCACGGGAGATACAGTCTTGATTGAAGGGATTGGCGAATCTGTAACGGTTGTTCCCCAAGGCAGTGGTGCCAGCAGTTCCAACCTGGAAGGGATTTACTAGAATGGCTGAATACACCCAGCTGATTGAAGAAATGCAGGAAGGCCTGACTCTGATCCGGAGGCACCTTTGACTGGGATGCAGCCCAAGAAAAACTGGTAGAGCTGAACAAAGCGGCTGAAGATCCTGATCTTTGGAATGATGCAGAGAAGGCCCAAAAGTTGATGCAAGACCGGACGTACCTTGCCGATGAAATTAAACAGGTGAAAGGGTTCGAACAAGAAATCAAAGAAACTCAAGAGCTAATTGCCCTGGCAGAAGAAGAGGGTGATGAGTCTGTTTTGCAGGAAGCCATAGAAGCCATGCAAACTTTGCATGAAGCTGTTGCCAAGAAACAGTTGGTCAGCCTGCTTTCTGGTCCGGCTGACAAGAACGATTGCTATCTGGAAATTAATGCAGGTGCAGGCGGAACGGAATCCCAAGATTGGGCAGAGATGTTACAACGCATGTACCTGCGTTGGATGGAGCGCCATGGCTATAAGGCAGAGCTGGTGTCCGAAACCAATGGGGAAGAAGCAGGAATCAAGTCTTGTGCGTATCGGGTGACAGGGCCCAATGCCTATGGTTGGTTAAAAACAGAAAGCGGTGTACACCGGCTGGTGCGGATTTCCCCGTTTGATTCCAGCGCGCGGCGCCACACCAGTTTTGCAAGTCTTTGGGTGTTTCCCGTGGTGGATGAAGATATCGATATTGAAATAGAAGATAAAGACCTGCGGGTGGATACGTATCGGGCCTCAGGTGCTGGGGGGCAGCACGTTAATACCACCGACAGTGCAGTGCGCATTACTCATATACCCACCAAGATTGTTGTGCAGTCCCAAAACAGTCGATCACAGCATGCAAACCGTGCCGAAGCCCTGAAAATGCTGAAAGCGCGCCTTTATGAAGCCGAACTGCAAAAACGCCAAGATGAAGCAATGTCCACCCATTCCCAGAAATCTGATATTGGATGGGGGTCACAAATCCGGTCATATGTTCTGCACCCCTATAAACTGGTTAAAGACCTGCGCACACAGGTGGAGCATACAGATCCAGACGCTGTTTTGGACGGGGATTTGGACAAATTTCTTGAGGCAAGTTTGGCCCAAAAAGTTTAGAAAAGCATAACCCGTTGGAAAATAACATATTTTCAATTTTGATATGGTTAACGCGGTCTTAACAAATCATTGACAGAGCAGATTCACAGGTCTATAATTAAATTATTCAAATTCATCAATTTGTGTAGTTTTGTTTCTCGTACAACACAAAGAGAAGGATTTTAACCTAAGATTAAGAATACACTGGTAGAAAGCGCAGTAATCTGTCACTTTTTTAAGTAATAATCCGTGTAATTTTGGGTGAGATTGGGAGTTATGAGTCTACAGAAAATCAATACATTTATTGCAAAGTTCTCCATACCCCCGCAGGCAAGTCGCCGGGCAGATGCCGGTATTGCTGTCGCTTTGATCCTTGGGTCTATCATTCTGTTCAGTGCGTTGATTTATATTATCAGCCAATCGTTGCAAAGTTCTGGGGCGGCCATTAACCGGTCCAAGAACAGATCTGCCGATATCGGCATTATTGAAACTGCCAAACAGCAAATTTTAAGCAACGTTACCCGCACCAACGTTGATACGGGGACAGATATCTATTCTATTTCTCAGGTGCCCCCGGCGGCACTGGTCAGCGCAGCCAATTACACTGGGAACGTTGGGGCGACGACCGTAAATTCCACGCGGTGTTCTTTTGTTCGTACAAGTCCTGTCACCACGCGGGCCGCTCTAACCCAAAACACGGCTAATGTAATTCGATCTGCTAATGGGTTCCCCATTTGTGCTGTCCCTGTTTTTTACAGTGGATCGACTTATGATTTTGATGGGGTCGACAGTGATTATGATGATGATATGGTCCTTGTGGCCCCTAATATCACAGCGTTAGATCCTTCTACAGGCGACCGGGCTGTCGATGGTAATGGTGATCTTTTTTATGAAAATTCAGGTGGGCGCTATGCAGCTTTTGCCTTGTTGTTACCCCAGCAAGATGGGTCTTACGTTGTGGATGCTAATGGCACAATTATTGGTGCCCTGCGTGATGATCCCGTGGATGAGATTAACAGTGATATCAATGCTGGAGATGTTAGTTTTGGATTTACCCAAATTATTCAAAGTTATAAAGACATGGCTGTTACCAGTGGTGCCACTAAGTTAGAGTTGGTGACCGTTTCAGGTGCTTGTACAGACCTGGAAAAGCAGCAATGGGATGGAACGTCTTTTTCTTGCCAAGAAGAGTTTTCTGCTGGTATTTTGCGCACAATGACATCACCTTTGCCAGCTAGCGGTGGCGGGTTTGGGGTTGCTATACCGTTTGGGTTTAGTTTGTCTGATGGACAAATTTTTATGAATTCAACAGCAAGCACAGTCGATGGTATTAAATCTCCTGTATTCCGCTGGAAGTTAGACCCGTTTTTAGAGGGTATCAAGCTGATGGGCAATTGTAACGATACCAGTAGGAAGCTATTGTGGAACAGCGCAACCAGAAAATTTAGATGTGTAAATGACCCCAGCGGTGGTGGCGGTGCTATTACATCCATCACAAGTGTGGGTGGAGGAACAACATTGATCGAGGATGGATTGCCGCCAATCCCAACAATCCGTACAATCGCGGGTGCTGGTGGTATTTCCATCAGCGAATCTGGTGGCCTGATCACCATTGATGGCGCAGCTGCTGGTGGTGGATTTTCAGGGCAGAATCTAGGGTCTGGTGCAAACGTTTATGTTGATAGCACCGATGGTGATTTCAGAACCCTTGTGGGTCGTGCTGGTATTGCTGTTCAGCAAGAAGGAAGCGAGATAGTGGTGTCAGTTGATCCATCAGCGGCCCTTGGATCTTTCACTGTGGGGGACAACAGTATTGCCGATGTGGGCGCCGGTGTTGGGTCTTTGGATCCCACGTTTGTGGATGTGCCCAATAATACAACCAACTCTTTCTTCAGCTTCCGGATTGATACCAATGGGTCTGCAACGCCAGACGATGATTTTGTCCGTATGGACTATAACCTGAACAATATTGTGGAAGCCACAGGACACTACTTGCAGAAGTTTTCTTTTGGCGATCCTGTCGCTCAGGGGATTGGTTGGATTGCTGGATCTTGTATTGAGGATGTGGGAGGGAACCCCATGAAACTGCAGTGGTCACGAGATGCTAACGGTGGTATTGGTGGTTTTATCTGTCAGTTTGATGACAGGGGATACAAAACCATTTCTTTAAGCAGTGATGCTGTTTCCACGCCAGTGGGTGCATTTTTATCGTTAAACCCATTGGAAATCACTGGTGATGCCACAACAGATGGCGAGATAAAGGTTCAGCAGTTACGTTTTGCCGACAGTGATTTCAACGTTGTTGGAACATCTGGGGGATATGAAATCAGAACCCAAATTGCCGGCCAATCTGATGTGCGGTTGAAAGATGATATTAAAATTTACAAAGACAGTGCGGCGGCGTTCTTGCGTCAGTTGGATATAAAATCCTTTGCTTGGAATGCGGATAAGGCGACAGAGATTTTAGATGTTCCGGCCGAGCAGTTGGATGAAGAATTCAGAACAGACCGCACACAGGTTGGCCTTATTGCGCAAGAGGTTAAAGCCCTGTTGCCTGATTTTGTGAAAGAAAAGCAGAATGTATTTGTGATCAAGTATGACAAGTTCATTCCCTATTTGATTAAAGCCGTGCAGGAAGTTGCTGACTTAATCGATGGAATCGTGAAAAGGTTAATGGTTGTAGAAACGCTGGCTGCTGAGAACAGCGCCCGCATTTCAGAATTGAAGAACACAATAACACAACAAAAACAAGTGATTGATACCCAGTCTAAGTTGCTTGAAAATTTAAGTAAGCGGCTAGAAGGGTTGGAAAAAAACAAGGAAAACTAAGGGTCGTTAATAAAATCTTAACACTTTATTAACTATTCTGGGTGTACACTTTAAGGAAAAATTTATCTTAATTTTTTCTTGCATGTATGTATTATATAAAGGGGAGGCCTCTATGGGCTATCGGCAAGGAATTAGGCAGGAAATTAAGGGTTTTATCAAAAAGAAGGGTTCCGGCGTGAGAAAAGCACAATGTCTTTCTGGGAAAAAAATACAGGCAAGTAACGGTCAAAGTGGATTTGCCGCTGTGGTGTTGGCCGTTGTGGCCTTTATCGCCGTTGGTTTGGGTGTTTCAATGATGACGCTGCAAAATGTCAGCACTGTTCAGCAAGCAGAAACATCTCAGCAAAATGTAGAAAGCGCCGTTACGGCTTTGGCCCGTGCCTTCCGTCCTTTTGAAATGGATGCCGATGGTAGCATGATTTTCTTGCCCGATTATAGTCAGCTGCACAGTTATGTAGTGCCGCACCCCACATTAGAGAATGTGTACCAAGTTCGTGAAGCGCGGAATTCACAAACCACTTTACCCAGCATGCGTGTATCAATTGGGGTCATTAGCTCATCGGCTTTAAATGCATTAACAAATGAAGATAAACAGCAGTTTATTGATTTGCAAAATTCTGCCGTAATCGATCTATCAAACGCACCATTGGTAACGCAGTTTGATAAAACAACAGCCATGATGGTGGTTAGCAACAGTGGAAACGAAAATATTCAGTCTTTGGTGGGGCAAAGCCCAGAAGGGGCTGCCTACAACCGAATTTCCACAGCGATGGTTAACTCCGTTGCGGCTAGTCAATATGTTGGGGTGGATCGCCCAACATATACAGATGCAACAACAGGCACCACATATCGTGGGGCTGGGAGTCCGGCCACTGCCTGTTTTAATGTAAATGCTATTATCTTTGGGTTTGAAGAAGCCCCAGAAGAGCTGCTGGATGTTTCTGCTACGTCACCTGTGAAGGTGATTTTCTTGCCATTTGGACAAGGTGAATATTACTGTTACAACGAAGTAGACCCCCGTTTGGTTGCTGCTGTACGCCCCCTTGGTGATGCTTACATTGAAGCGGATGATACGTTGGTTCACCCAGATTTGGGCATTCGTTACATGCGTGACCAATTGAAATTGGTTTACCAGGAATATAACCTGGCAAGCCCAAGGTTTGACGCTTTGAACGGTGATTTATTGGCATCTTACTATTACAGTTCCAATTACTCTTTGACGGACCCTCCAGGGGCGTCCATTTGTGACAGAGATGTAGGCGATCCAACACGCCCACAGGAATGTGATGGGATTTCCCAGTTCCCCAATGAACAAAATTCTGAGCTGACAGCTGGAATCTTTACCCACATGCGTGAAGATGATCCTATCTTGCTACAGAAATTGGCAAACTTTGGGGGATACCTTGGCGCCAATGCTTTCTGTAGTGCAGGTGAAGTTCTAAGTTATCAGTTTGATGCAGATGCAGGCGCACCTTTGTTTGTCTGTGTGCCAGATCAACAAGCTACAGCCCTTGGTATTGACAGCTTTGTTTTTGATCAAACCGGTTTGGGTGAATCCTTTGGTGGCACTGTGACAGCCAATGCTCCCAGCAACGGGGATTACACCTTGCAGTTATTCAACATTACGGGCAGCGAATGTGTGGATGTTACAAATCTTGGATCTGACAAAATCCGCATTGATATTGAAGATTCGGCTCAGAACGCAAGCTGTGCTGGTGGCTTAACGTCGGTCATCGGGGACAATATTGGTACGCCAACGGCCCCCAACGTTACTGATAATGCAACAGGAGCCATGTTTGTGGTGGGAAGCGCCACATCAACGACCGTCCCCAATGTAGATACGTTAGAGTTCCGTCGTTTGGCGCCAGGAAACAGCATTATTTCAGTGCAAAATTCTGCCGACCAGAATGATATTAACGTAGCGCTGGATTTATCTGCCTTAACAGGGCCAGAAGGATTGAATCTGTCTAGTTGTGAAGACCCATTGTCTGATTACAAGCTGGTTTATGACCAAGCCACAGGCTTTAGATGTGAGCTGGACCGCACAGGTGGTGGGATTGCATCGGAAGATGATCAAGAAGTTTTCGGCGCGTCTTTGAATATTCTGGCCTCTACGTGTGAGCCAGGCCAAGTGATCACTTATTACGGTGACACGTTGGGTGGGGGTGTGCCCCGCTTACGTTGTGTTGATACAGGTGACACAGGTGGTGGTAATGTAACAGGTCTTGTAAACCTTGGAACAGGGGCAGACCTGTTTATTGAAACAGTAGAAAACAAAACTGTTGTTGCCAAATCTTTGGCCACTAATACAGATTATTTGGCACCTTTCCTGGCCAATGGAGACAGCTTGTTCTTGGATCTAAATGCTGAATTAACAGACAAGTTGAACACCTTGCAGCTGGTGATCGACTGTGTGGGCCAAGCCGGCAAATACTGGAGCGGCCAAGCTTGCGTGACAGAGGAACGTCACATTGAAAGTGAGCATTATACTGAAGTAACGCAGTGTAGTGGTGTTGTTCCCAGTTTTGAGCTGACACCCGTCATTAACCGTGGTAGCCAGCTGTGTACATCGGAATTCAGAAAAACCATTACGTTTGATCGACCCTTTGATCGTCCGCCGCATGTGATCGTGACGCAATCTAACGCAACGCTGGAAACAGATGAAGATGACTGTGTGAATGGGTCCAGCATTAAGGCTTTCGTTCGGATTGAAAACCTGACAGCCACAAGCTTTGATATTGTGGGTGGTGGTGTTCCGTCGTTGGATGGGATTTCTGGTGATCAACTATGTCGCGATTCTTTAATCAGTGGTCAGTATTTCTCTCAGTTTGCAGCCAGTTGGATGGCTGTTGAAGGGGATACCCCAGGATCAACCGTTGTTGCAGGGGGGAACTAAAGATGAGATTTGAAGGTAAGGATAACAGTATGACTGTAAAAACATTCAAAACATCAAACCCGCAATCAGGTTTTGGATTCATGGGATACATCATCGGCCTGATGGGAATTCTGGTGGCTGCCAGCGTTATTGTTAGCCAGTATGTGCTGCCTCAGATGCAGGTTCAAAAGCAGCTGACGGACAGTGTTGTGAATCAGTATGCAATGTCTAAGGCACGCCAGTATGTGCAGCAACGTTCTATCCTGACAAAGGTATATGATGATCAAGGCAACTATGCCAATTTGCGGCTGCCAAATCCTCAGGATTTGGAACCCGTTAACACAGCCCGCGGGGTATACAGATTAAAAGGCATGACAACACAGTTAGATACATATGTACTTGTGCCAGGCTTTATGGCAGGCACAAATGTTTCCAGCAATTACGCCAATATGGCGCAAAATTCTTTAGGGTTGGTGCCACAGTTAGCAACCGATGCAACGTGCGCCCAAGACTTGTTCACGCAGGAAGTCGGTACCCGTCAAGGGTTGGTGGGAACACGCATTATTATTGATGGTGATGAAGATGAATTAACGTGTGAAGATTTGCCAGATGATGAATTTTCATCTGCCACTTTGGATGCGTCAACAGCTGATATTACCTACGCTGGCCTAAGAACCGGGCGCGTGGATTCCACAGATGTTCTGCCAAATGATGAAGATGGTAGCGGCAACATGACAGTTTCTTTGCCTGGAACATGTTTGGTGGAAATGTTGGATCTGTCAGACACATCCCCTTTCAAAACAATTTACCGCCCAGATATGCCTGGTGCGCAAGATTACTTCTGTTGGCAAGAAACAGACCCCCGCTTTCAAGCGGCGGTTGAGGGAATTGCCGAAGAAAATCCAAACAATAAAGTTCTGCAGCTAAGTAGTGGAACAACTGTTTATTTGAGTGAACTGAACGTAGAGCCGTCGGATGATTTTTCTGAAGGAACAATCGACCCCCGTCCAACAAGTTTTGCTAATTCGCCTGTCTTCGAATACGCGGAAGAAACAGACCCCGTTGTGGAAGCACATTTGCCAGCTCAGGCCTGTGCAAGTGACCAGGCATTAACGTACACAGGCGCTGGTTTTGCCTGTGTGGCAGATCAGCAAGCTACTGGCGGTTTGGGGCTGGGAACAATTGAATTGGCCCCCGTTGCTGGTGGAGATGCTGATATTGGACTTGGAATACAGCTATCAGATAGTGGATCTGGCAAGGATGTGGTTTTGGCGTTGAACACGTTAAGAGCAGCCCCAGATGGTGGTATTGTTTTGAACAAAGATCTTGCAACCCAAACAATCAGCATTGCTACAACAGGTGGTGGTGGCATCAACCAAATTCTTGGAGACACCATTGGTACGGCAGCAGCGCCAGGAGTACCGGATACAGATGTGGGCAGTATTTTCTTTGGCAACGCTTCTTCCTCTACATTGTTGTTTAGAACACTGTCTTCTGCCAAATCATACTTGCAGATTTCAAATACAGATAACACTGTGGACATTACTTTTGATGTAGATGAGTTTTTAGGCGGTAACGGATTGAATGTTCCGGCTTGTGGAAATGCAGATACACAAAAGCTGTTATTTGTGAACGAAGCTGGGAACCCCCGCTTTGAATGTGCTTTAGACCGCTTTACAGAAGGTGTGACCGAAGAACGTGACCCCATTTACGTTGCAGCTTTGTCAGATTCTGTTTGTGATGTTGGCCAAGTATTAACCCATACAGGTGGTACGGTTGACTTGCCGGTTGTAACCAATCCAAATGTTCCAGCGGTTGTGACCAGCGTTCCTGATTTTGAATGTATTGATAATGTGACCGATGGCGGGGATCTGGCCCTGACCAACACAGGCACCGGGGAAGGTTTCTTGGCGCAGGTGAACAGCGAAACATTAGAAGTGAAAAGCTTGAACGTGGACCCAGCTTTCTTATCGTTGATTGAAACAGATAGTGTTGTCACGGTTGATCTGTCCCCACAAGTTAAGCAAGATCTTGAAATATTGACTAATATTTTGAACTGTTATGATCAAGGTGGGAACTCTTGGGATATTGATACAGGAACATGTATCAATATTCGTCAGCGCGTTGAAAGCGCTCAAAGAGTAGATCTGACAGAATGTGGCGCCCCACAAGATGCAGATACATGTAATGAGCCATTTGAATTGACGGTTATGTTTGATCGCCCATTCAACCATACACCACATGTTGTGGTATCGCCCGCTGATATCTCAGTGAAAGAAATTAACGGCTGTTCAATTGGACTGACCGATAAAGTCTTGGTAGAAGTAATTAATGTTACAACATCAGGGTTCACCATTCGGGGTGGTGGATCAATCGCTAAACAAGTCGCAGCAAACCCTGGCCTTGCCAATTGTACCTTGGCCTTCCCGAATGCTGATAACCTATACACAAAAATGGCAGTTAACTGGCTTGCCATTGACGCAGAATAAGGATTTTCTTGGAGATGAAAATGACAAAAATGACATCGCCTACTATGAAAACAAACGGTGAATCCGGGAACATTATCGTCATTGTGACGGCGATAATCGTGATGGTTGTCACGGCGCTCAGTGTGATTGGGTTAAACTCGACGGGATCACAGTCTCAGCTCTCTAACAAGATGGCGGATAACCGTCAGAGCAGCCAGACGAGGATTGCGCTGGATACAGTATTATCGCGCAATTTGACAACTGTTATGGTGCGCGATGCTGAAGGGGTGACCTTTAGCTTTGCTGCCTTGGATCCTTGTGCCTTGGAAGCGGGGGATACCCCCGGTATGTTCCGTTTAACGGGACCTGGATCAGACCAGTTGCCAGCTATTGTTCCAACTTTCTTCGAAGGATCTGATGAAGTTGACGTTGCCTATCTTGATGCGGATGAATGTTTGGCTGACTTTGGGGTGCAGAACTTTGTGTCCTTGTACCAAGATGATTTAGAAGGCGATAGTTATTTAGATCTTCCTGCAGTGATTCAGGCTGACACAGATTCACAAGCTGCAAACGTTGTTCAAGCAATGGGTGCAACGCCATATGATGCAGCAGCCCTTGGCGTACAAAGTCATTCTGTTGCCACTTTGGGCCAATTAGATGCTGGTGATTATGTTGATTTGCCCGGTGGTAGTGATGATGGATTTTTGGACCCCGGCAATCCTGATGTCAATGTGCGTGGTGCAAATGGTTTAAATACAACGCAAAACAGCGTTGGCAGTGGATTGGACCAACAAGGCCAGCAAATTGGTAGTGGCGATACCCTGGGGGGCGTCAATGTTATTATTGGGTGTTATGAAGATTATGAATTAGTGAATGGTCAGTATAATGTTTTAGACAGACCAAACCCCACTGTTGATTTTTCTGTGACAAGTGCTGAAAAATTCCAGTTTGATTACATGGACGGCGTTCCTTTCAGTGTTGGGTCATTCTGTTCAGACGAGGTGGATTCACATTTCCAGGCCGCAGTTTCGGGGCCGTTGGCTGATATTTCAAATGAGGGTCGCAAGCTAAGCTGGAATGAATCATTGCAAGTATCTTATCAGGGCGCAGACTGTTTAGATGACAGTGGCCGTGTTTCTCCTGCATGTTACCAAGGTGGGTTTGAAAACATCTCTGAAATTGATCCTTGGTTCCAGGAAAAATTACCCGGTGTTGATGTTATTAACGGTGATACAGTTGCCAATGCCTGTACAGCAGGTCAGTTGTTGACAATGGTTGGTGTTGAAGTAGATGGCACTGCCGGACCAGATTTTATCAAGTTTGAATGTGTGACCGATGAACTGGGTTCTAACGAAGGATCTGTTGGGGACTTGGTTTACAGTGTTGGAACAGATGGTTTGGCCATTGTTCAGGGCACACAAGCAGATAGCCAAACTGTTGACGATGTTAAAAACTTTACCATTCGTCTGAAATCTTTAGTCGCAGGAGATAATGTTCAGCTGACACCAGGTACAGCAGGGACCCCACAGATTGTTGTGGCATCGACCGTTGAACCTGGCTTGGCCAATGTTTATGGCCTGACGCGTGGAACAGGTATTCCCGCCACAGCCAATGAAAACAATGCTGATGGGTCTATTTTCCGTCGTGTAGTGAATGGATCTGTTTTTGAATTCAGAAAACTGGATACGCCACAGTCTTTTATTTCTCGGGCTGTTGCTGGCGCTAATCTAGTACTGGATATTGATGAAGATGGTCTTGTTGGCACTGAAGGATTAAACATTCCGGATTGTCGGGATGATGATTCCAGCAACTCCTATAACAAGTTGGTTTACAACACGGGTGCTGGATTCATTTGTGATACAGACCAAGAAGAAGAAACAGTTCTGGCCGAGCAAGACCCCTTGTTTACAAGCCTGATTAACTTGGGTATGGCATCCTGTTCTGCCGGTGAAGTTCTGACCTTGGATGAAGATTCAAACCCAGAGATGCCCGTGTTCCGATGTGTGGCATTGTCTTCTGGCTGTACTATTGCCAACGTAGAAAACCTAACAAGTGGCAATGCGCAGCCAATTTTGACCTCAGCGGATGATTGTAACCTGCAAGCCAGAAGCTTGTTGGTAAATGAAGAGTTTTTTGAAGCTATTTCCACGACACAGCAAGTGAATTTGGATTTGAGCGCAGACTTTAAGAACAAGTTGACGCAACTGACAGAAATTAACGGTTGCTTCCAGAGCGGTATGATCTGGGATGGATCTACGTGTGTGGACCCCGGTTCTCAGCGTGTTGAGAGTGGCCAGGGCGTTGCCGTTGATGTGTGTGGCGGGGAACAACTTTCCGATCTGTTTGAAGTTTATGAAGGTCTTTGTTCTAAAGAATGGACAAAGCAAGTTGCGTTCTCTCAACCATTTGCAGTAACACCGCATGTCATGGTAACGCCGGCTGATATGTCAGTTCTGATGCCAGGGTGTGTACAAGGTAAAATGGACAAAATTAGCGTCCGGGCCACCGATATTACCCGCACCGGATTTACCATCCGTGGGGGTGGTGCACCAATTGTAAATGATATTACCGAAGACGTTAACTGCCCAATGGTGATGGACCTGGATTTGTATAATACACAATTCGCAGCCAATTGGATTGCTATTGAAGGGGATCAACCTGGCGGACCAGGTGGACCAACAACAGGACCTAGAGAAGAACCCCGTGAATGTCCTGTTCTAGCCATTCCAACATTTGGACCATATCAGAATGGTGATAAAAGCTCGAAGCCTGTGGATCCACACTGGGCGAATTCTTATAACTTTACGACAAAATCAAGGTCTTTGTACTTTATGCACCTAGGTGGCAGAACTAGGTATACTGGCCCTGACAGGAACACAAAGCCTCGTGATATTGATTATAATTTTGATTCACCCCTGCCTAATGATGCGCCTGGTGGGTTGTTCAGCCGTAGCATTCATATTGAAGAGTCACCAGATGGGAACCATCCATTCTCTATTACAGCGCTTATTCCTACAGGTGAAACACATGGCGCCCGAGCTTATCTGAACAATAACCTTGCGTGGCCGAATTCCAGTGTGAATGAGCACTTCTCTTATCATCGAATTGAGGTTTTAGAGAGTGATAGACCAAATTTCTTCCAGTATGATATCCCGCATGATGCAGAAAATGGGGCAGGCTTTGTTTACGATAGCCCGATTATTCCAGATCGGTTATCAACCAGTAAACAGGTTAATGCAACTAATGTTTTAAGTGTCGGAACCCAAAAAATAACAATTTCTGGGTTTGAGCCTGGAAAATACATTGTACATATTCAGGGAACAACGGCCCGTCTGGCAGATGATAGTGTTGGTGATTCGTTTGATGTTCTCTTTTTGGGGCAGACTGCTAACGAAACACAAACAACCAATGTAACGACATACCGCATGGCTGATCATGCAGATGGAAACATGCCGTACCATGTGATGGACTCTGTTATTGCGGATACTGGAACGATGGATCTGGTTGTTCCGCGGAATATGGCAAACATTCAGTTGATTACCGCGTATCGTGTAAATAATACGCAAGAAACAATTGCAACAACGTGTGCTGTAACGCCTGAAAACTGTGAATTAGATAACGGTGTTACGAAGAAGAGGACAAGTTTTGATCCAGTAACAGATAGCCGCGCACTTGTGCCAACCGTGGATTTAGAGCCAGGACGTTGGATTGTAACGCTAACTGGGTATTGGGAGATAGATGGTTGTGATAACAACCCGGCATCTTGTGAAAACAGTGTTTTCTCTGCTTACGTACAGAGTTATATTGGGACTCACGCGATAAGCTACGAAAGTAGAGGTCACGTTGCCACATACCCAGATGGAAATTCTTTGATGACGATCACGGTGTTTGTGAATAATCCGACTAACGACGTGTTGACACATCAATACAATTTACCGGGTGCCTCAGGTTGGCTGAAGTTTATTCCAACAGAGGCTAAGGCCCAACTATGGACCCCACTGATGGATGTTGAGCAAGATTGTCAAGGGTTGGCTGCGTTGAACGCGTGCCCAGCCGGATATGTTGCTGGGGATCCAGAGTGTGGCTGTAGCGCCTTCCCTTATCGGGCAGAATGTAATGCCTGTCCGACTGGGTTTACCTTTGCGACTTCATGGACATGTGGGTGTGATGCCTTCCCAGCTGAGCCAATTTGTCAGCAGTGCCCAACAGGGTTTGTCGATTACTATGACGATACCTGTAACTGCGACTCCTTTGCAGCAGAGCATGTATGTTCACGATGCCCAGATGGATTCCAAGGTGTGGATGAGCCAAGTTGGGGATGTGGGTGTGATATGTTCCCGAATCAGCCAATTTGTCAGCAGTGTCCAACAGGATTTGTGGCCTATGATGATCCAGTCTGTAACTGTGATGCTTTCCCAGATACACCGGAATGTCAGCCAGAAAGAAACTGTCCTCAAGGTATTTCCCCCGATGCAACATGGGATGGAGATGGTAACTGTGGATGTAAAGAATTCCCAGAAGAGCCAGTCTGCTGGTCTGAAGAAGAAGTTCTGGACGATGTTTTCCCAGACAATTGGATTCCAGATGATCACCCGGTCTTTGATCTACCATCTTTCCTAGATTGGCGTGATTATATGCTGGCGAATCGGCACCTGTGGTGGGGGAATGCTCACCTAGGAGCTATGCTCCATTACCGTTATATGATGTATTGGGCACGTTGGTCTGATTACTTCGGTGATGGTGATAACGGTGGCTGTAGCGAAGGATTTGCGCCTGGACCACAGGGAACTTGTGTCCGCCAGGTAGACAGCGATACCAAAATTGATAGCCCCACGGGCATCGGTAATGGTCCCAGGTAATAAGGAATAACCATAATGAAAAGAATACAGGGTCAGCATTCGCGTAAACTTTTATGCCGGTTGCTGGCCTTTCTTTTGTTTGTTTTATTTATTCCTGCCAGTGCACATGCCGTTAATAATGGGCCTGCTTATTCGCAAGATCAGTTGTGGAGCATGATTGCTGAAGGCAATGTTGTTTTGTTGCTGCGTCACGGATTGGCCCCTGGCAATGTTGATCCGTTGGATTTTGATCTGAACCGCTGTGAGAAACAGCGTAATATGAATGACGAGGGCCGCCACAGTATTCGGTTGTTGGGGGAAGAGTTCAGAAAAAATGGCATTCAGCATCTTAAAATTCTGACCAGCCAGTGGTGTCGGGCGAGGGAAACAGCATTGCTACTGGGTCTAGGCCCTATAGAGGAGTGGCCTGTATTGAATAACAGTATTACAACGCCAGATTTGGCAGTTAGTGAGTCGGTAAGGGTGATTGATTATGTTAAAGCCTTGCCAGAAAAATTCCCGACAATTTTGCTTTCAACGCACAAAGATAATATTGTCTCTTATATCAATCATGGGGCCAGCTCTGGACAAATTTTTGTTGCACGCCGCCCTACAAAAGAAGATGCTCAATTTTTAGAGTACCTGGGGAAGATTGGACCGTTTTACGGCGACCTTACACCCAGACGGGGCGGGGGAGAATCTTCTGTTCCTGATTTAGGTCCCCCTACTCTTACGAAATAAGAGCGCCCCCATTTTTCTTTTCTAGGCCGCTTTTGCTTGTCTCACAGATTCTAGTACATCTTCAATGTGGCCTTTGACAGAAACCTTGGGCCAGATTCTCTCGATCTTGCCATTTTCATCCACCAGGAATGTGGCGCGCTGTATGCCAAAATACTTTTTGCCGTACATGTTCTTTTCAACCCATACGCCGTACTTTTCACAAACTTCTCCGCTTTCATCAGACCCCAGCTGAATATTCAGATCATATTTGTTTGTGAACTTCTCATGCTTGGTGATGGTATCTTTAGAAATACCAATAACAGCAGTGTTCAGCTTTTCAAAATCAGGCAAGGTATCGCGGAAGCCACAAGCTTGCTTGGTGCATCCCGGGGTGTCATCTTTGGGGTAGAAGTAAATAACAACTTTTTGCCCCTTCATGGCAGACAGGGAAAAATCTCTCTGATCAGTTGCCTGAACCGTGAGAAGGGTGAAATCTGGGGCAGTGTCGCCTATATTTAGGGGGGTAGACATAAAAACTCCTCTTGCGTTGGGTCATGCTTGTGTTGTACCCAAAATAAGATAATGTAGCGATTAATCAAGGACTCTTGTAAAAATAACAAATAAGGATACCTCCAGAGGCCCCATGTCTAAAGTTCGGATTTGTCGTAAAGCTTGCTTTTATGCAATCGAGGTGACCGCCGGTATCCTGGCGGCCCTGGTCTTGTTGTTAAGTTTTGTTGGGTGGCAGATTTATAACGGAACGTTTTCAACCAGTTATTTTAATGACTATGTGGGAGAGATCTTTATTGGGCAGAATTCCCCCTACAAAGTGAGAATTGGTGATAGTCAACTGTATTGGGATCATCAGCGTGGTGCTGTTATGCTGACGGTGCAAAATTTGGGGGTTCATTTTCCTGAGAAAGAAAACCTGTTTGAGTTGGAGAATGTGGAAGTTCAATTTAGTCGGCAGGCCCTTCTTTCCTTAAGTTTAGCCCCCAAAACATTGAAGTTCGAAAATTCCACCCTTTATATGGACAGGGTAAATCGCAAGCGCTTACGTTTTGTACAGGAAGAACAAACGGTATCATTTTCACCTGATGTTATTGCTAGCTTGATTGTAACCCCTGTTTATTTTTTAAAACAAAGCAAAAGCCTGGATGCGTTTGAAAGCTTAAGCGTACAGAATCTAAAGGTATTGCGTTTGGATGAAACGGGCCAGCATGTTCCCTTGGTGCGTCAATCAGACATCATTTTTTATAAATCAGATTCTGTTCTAAATGGTCAGTTTGCGGCGGATATAAGTGTTGATCAAGCCGTGACCAACTTGGACGGAGAAATTATCTATGATCTTAACTCAGATAAATTTGAAGTACGGACAGCATTTAATGATCTATCGACCGAACAGTTGGCTAAGTTCCAGGATGGGCTGGTAGATCACCTGCCCATTGAAGCAAATTTTTCGGGCAGTTTAAGCACATATCTAAAAATTACTGCGCAAGAAGATGGCACCCCAACAGTAGATTTGGATTTGGTTGGCCTTGCCCTTGTGGCGAAAGAGGGGAAAATCAATCTGGCACCCTATGCAGATGAAATGCTTCCCTTCACAGATTTAAAAATTACAGCAGTTTCTGCCAAGAATCTGGAATACGTACAGTTGCGCGAATTTACCGCTGATTTGGGGGCATTGAAAATAACGGCGTCTGGCGGGGCAAAGTTAAACGAAGAAACACAAGCCCATGACATTCAGGTCAAGGTTGATATTGCAGAAGCGGATGCAAAAAAAATACTGGCAGCATGGCCGCCAGCTTTGGCAACGGAAGCCAGAAATTGGCCGGCAGAGCATGTGAAAAAGGGAATCATTCAAGCATCTGCAGCAGTGGGTGGCCGCTACATCGGAGAAAGTTTTGAGCTGATTGATGTTAAGGGAAGCGGCACTTTTAAGGGTGCTTCATCCACCTATTTCAGAACATTTCCTGCTGTGACCGATGCGAATGGTCGCCTGGAATTTGATATGGAATCAGCAAATGTTTATATGGACAGTGGTTTTGTTGAAGATGTGGCTGTTTCAGAAGGGCATGTGAAGTTATATGATTTTGACCAGGACCCTGCCGTTGCAGATATTAGCTTTAAAGCAGAAGGCCCCATCCCCAGTGTGCTGGATATTTTGGATAGAGACCCCATTTATGTATCTAAACAATTTCCTTTCCCGGTAGAAGCCTTGTCTGGAACAGCTGTTGGAACAGTCCAGTTCTTTGAATTGCCTTTGTTGGATATTGTGATGGCAGACGAAGATTTTAAGCTGAAGGTGGACGGTCTTTTAAAAGATGTAGATGCCCAGAGTTTTGTTGGGGATCGGGATTTGGCTAATGGTCAGTTCTTTATCAACTTAGACCAATCAAAAATTTCCATCCGCGGTCCAACGCAGCTGGATGGCGTGCAAATTAATGCTGAATACGCGCAAACATTTTCTGAAGATACAATTTTGTATACTGTCTCGGGTCATTTAACAGAAGCAGAACGAAAGATGATCAAAGTGATGGATGATGACTTTTTTAAGGGCCCCCTTGCTTTGGATGTGAAAATTACAGATTTTTCTGGAAAACGGTATGATATCGATGCCAACTTGGACTTTACAGAAACTAGTGTGATCGAAAACTTTAGTAATTGGACAAAACCTGCCGGCATCCCTGGCACACTGGCTGTAAAGGCCAAGTATAATCCTGAAAAAAGCATTGAACTGACACAGTTTAATTTAAAGTCCAAAGATTTGGATGTGGCGTTGTTGGGCTTTTTTGATGCAGACTTTAACCCCAAAGATGTTGTGATTTCCAAGGCTGAGGTTGGCCTAACTAAATTGGCTGGAAAACTGAAGGAAGAAGAAGGTATGCGTAAATTTTCTATCCAGGGAGAGTATCTGGATGCTACCAATTTCAGTCAAATACCATCTTCAGATGCAACTGAAAATAGCTATTTGGAAAGCCATTTTGATCAGGTAAGCTTTGGTGGAATTGAAACGCTTAATAATGCCGCATTAATTTTTGACAAGGATGGCCAGACTGGAGCGTACAAATCTTTGAACTTAATTGCTTACACGGGCAATCAGGTCCCTATTTCTGCCCGCATTTATGATGACCAGGGGTTGCGCTTGTTCAAGGTGATGGCCGATGATGCTGGTAGTACGCTGCGTGGCCTGGATGTTTATGATAACGTCCAAGGCGGTATTCTGGATGTAACAGGCGCTTTTGACGATACTGGTGAACACAGCATTCTGGAAGGGACAATCACCATTGATGATTTCCGCGTGACCAACGCCCCGGCCATTGCCCAAATTTTAAGTGTTGTTTTGCTGACAGGCGTGCCAGATTTATTGCAGGGTGAAGGCGTGAAGTTTGAAAAACTGATTGGCACGTTTAGCTATTCTGATGACTTACTGACCGTAAAAGATTTACGTGCCAGTGGAAATTCGGTAGGGGTACGTGCCACAGGCGTTGTCGATAGCCGTAATGATGTGATCGATATGAAAGGCTCTGTGGCGCCTGCATATACCCTGAACAAACTTCTTGGGGAAATCCCCTTAATCGGCAGTATATTGACTGCAGGGGGCACAGAACAGTTGCTGGCAGCTAACTATAGCATTAAGGGTAGTGTTGAAGGGCCAAATGTGACGGTTAATCCCTTAACGGCTTTAACGCCTGGGATTTTAAGGAAGCTTTTCAGTTCTGAAACGAAGTATGAACGCCCCCCAGAAGAGACAGAAGAGACAGAAGACAAAAACATAGAAGCTGATGATGTTCCCCCTGCCAATAAACCAGCAGCGACGGATGTTTTACCCCAAACTAACTAGCGCGTGACGCTTTTTGCCGGCCGATAGCTTAACAGGGTCATTGGCAAAATCTTGTGCCTGTAGCATCATGTTTTCATCGGTGATAACTTCATCATTCACGCGGGCGCCCCCCCCTTTGATCAGGCGGCGCGCTTCTCCTTTGCTGTTGACGAATGTTGTTTTGATAAACAAATCCACCACGGCAATGCCATCGGCAACATCAATTTGGCTCACTTGCACTGTGGGCAGCCCCTCTGAGGAAGCTCCTTTTACAAAAGTTTCTTCAGCCGTTTTGGCGGCTTTTTCTGCGGCTTCACGGCCGTGGATCAGGGCAGTTGCCTCTGTTGCCAGTACCTTTTTCGCTTCGTTAACTTCTTGGCCTTGCAAGGCTTCTAACTTGGTCACTTCATCCATGGGTAGTGTTGTGAAAATCTTTAAGAGCCGGCTCACATCGGCATCATCACAGTTACGCCAAAATTGCCAGTAATCATAAACAGGCATCATTTCCTGGTTCAGCCAAATGGCGCCATTTTCAGATTTTCCCATTTTCTTACCAGAAGATGTGGTTATTAATGGTGATGTTAGTCCAAATACTTGGGTGCTATTCAGCCGGCGTGTTAAATCCACACCAGAAACAATATTCCCCCATTGTTCTGACCCCCCCATTTGCAACGTGCAGTTCATGCGCTTATTCAGTTCCATAAAGTCATAGGCTTGGAAAATCATGTAATTGAATTCCAGAAACGTCAGGGGTTGTTCTCGGTCTAGCCGCAGCTTCACGCTTTCCATAGTTAACATACGGTTGATGGTAAAGTGCGCTCCCACATCGCGCAAAAAGTCGATGTAGTTTTTTTCTGCCAACCAATCATCATTATTGACCATAACGGCATCTTTTTCGCCGTTTCCAAAAGTCAGCAGGCGGTCAAAAACCTTTTTGATGCCGGCTTCATTTTTGTCAATTTGGGATGTATCCACCAGTTTGCGGACGTTATCTTTTCCAGATGGGTCGCCAATTTTTGTGGTTGCTCCGCCCATCAGTACAAGTGGACGATGACCTGTTTGTTGCAGCCAGTGCAGCATCATGATGCCCACAAGGTTGCCCACGTGCAAAGATTCTGCTGTTAAATCATACCCAATGTATCCGGTAATAGTATCTGTACAGGCTTTTTCATCCAGCGCTTCCAGATCGGTTCCTTGGTATATAAAGCCCCGTTCTTCCAATACTTGCAGAAATGCTGATTTGTATGTGCCCATCCTGCTTTACGATGCTTCGGCAGCATCGTCCCCTGCTGTTGGTAAAGCATCATCAGGCACTGATGTTTTGCGGCGTCCTTTGCGCAGATCTGGCTTCTCAGGTAGGTTGCTCAGCGCTTTTTCAAGGTATGCATCCACCCCATTGGCCAACAGTTCACGTTTGCCGGTAAAGAAGTGATCTGCCCCGGCAATAACCTGGGATTCAATTTCAATATCACGTTGGTGCTGCAATTTCTTGGCAAGCTGTTCCACGGCATTTACGGGTACGATTTCATCTTGGTCTCCTGTGATCATTAATCCAGAAGACGGGCAAGGTGCCAAAAAGCTGAAGTCATAAAGATTTGCAGGCGGGGCAACAGTTACAAATCCTGCAATTTCCGGGCGACGCATCAATAGCTGCATGGAAATCCATGACCCAAAGGAAAAGCCGGCAATCCAAACATGGCGGGCATCTGGGTTGTGTTCCTGCATCCAGTCCAAAGCGGCCGCCGCATCAGAAAGTTCCCCTTCCCCACGGTCAAATGTGCCTTGTGACCTGCCAACACCACGGAAGTTGAAGCGCAAAACAGAAAACCCACGACGGGCAAAAATGTGATACAGCGTGTAAACAACCTTGTTGTTCATGGTTCCACCGTGCTGTGGGTGAGGGTGCAGCATCAACGCCAAGGGCGCTTCTTTCTCTTTTGAATGGTGGTAACGGCCTTCCAGTCTGCCGACGGGACCATTAAAAATTACATCTGGCATTTAGCTTCCTTTTTCTTTATCCCTGTAAGGATTGTGCATGTAAGCGGACTTTTGACGCAAATCAAGGCTCTCTTATATCAAAGTTGGCAAAAGAAAAACAAGGTTTTTATGTCTAAAGACGCGATTTACCTGGATTATAACGCAACTTCGCCCCTTCGGGATGGGGTAAAACAGGTTATGGTGGATGTCTTGGGGGTTCACGGTAACCCATCTTCTGTCCACGAATCAGGGCGTGAAGCACGTAAGTTGATTGAGGAAGCACGCGGGTTTGTGGCCAAAAGTGTGGGTGTAAAACCTGTGCAGGTTATCTTTACCAGTGGCGGGACAGAGGCCAACAACATGGCCCTGCAGGGAAAAGAGTATGGCGCCCGGTTTTGTTCGGCCATTGAGCATGACTCTGTTGTTTTTTCCAAGACAAAACCAACCCCCATTCCTGTAGATCAGAATGGCGTAATTGACCAAAGTGCTTTGACCACCAATAATCTGGAAGAGTCTTTAGTCAGCGTCATGTTGGGGAACAATGAAACAGGCGTCATCCAACCAGTGGCAAACATTGCTGCCCTTGCCAAAGGTGCTGGTGCCACGGTTCATACAGATGCGGTTCAGGCCTTTGGCAAAATCCCGCTGGATTTTGAATCCTTGGGCGTTGATATGATGACAGTTTCTGCCCATAAAGTGGGGGGACCCAAAGGCATAGGCGCTTTAATCGTGCGTGAAGGCATGGTGTTAACATCGCTGCTGACTGGTGGCGGACAGGAACGTAACCGCCGAGCAGGGACAGAAAACCTGGCCGGTATCGTTGGGTTTGGGGAGCTAGCCAAAAACATGGATGCTGTTCTGGCAGAGTCATCTAACATCGAAAAATTACGAAACAAGCTGGAAGCAGGTTTAGGGGGGAGCACAATCTATTCGCAAGCCGCGCAGCGCTTGCCCAATACAACGTGCGTGGCGTTCCCCAGCACCATTGCAGAAACCCAAGTGCTGAAGATGGATTTAGCGGGTTTTGCTATTTCTGCGGGATCGGCTTGTTCTTCTGGTAAAATTACGCCATCCCATGTCATTCAAGCCATGGGCTTTTCTGATGAAGAAGCCAACCAAGCGTTGCGCATTTCTTTGGGGTGGGGCACGACACAAGCCCACATAGACAGTTTTTTACAAGTATGGTCTAATAGCTAAACTTTTTTATTGAGGAGAATAATATGACCCGTGTGATCGTTGCAGGCAGCATTAATATGGATTTGGTGACCAAGGTAGACCGCCATCCGCAACCGGGTGAAACCCTCAGTGGGTCGAATCTTGAATATTTCCCCGGTGGTAAAGGCGCTAATCAGGCCGTGGCTGCCGCAAAGGCTGGGGCAGAAACAGTGATGTTGGCCCGTGTTGGCGGCGACAGCTTTGGTACAGAGCTAACAGGGTTTTTGGACCAGCAAGGCGTGTGTTGTACCAGTATTCAGGTGAGTGAGAAAACCAGCACAGGGTCTGCCCTGATTGTGGTGGATTCAATCGGTGAAAATAATATCGTGGTGTGTCCTGGGGCTAATGCCGATGTTTGTGCCGATGATGTATCCGACTTTTCATTCCAAACAGAAGATGTTTTGGTCAGCCAGTTTGAAATTCCACGCGATGCCATTTTGGCCTTTTTTGAATGTGGCAAGCAAGCTGGTGCCAAAACGGTTTTAAACACTGCGCCGGCCAAAAATGCGGACGAAACGCTGTTCCAAGCTGTCGATTATTTGATTTTAAATGAATCAGAGCTGGGTTTTTATGTGGGCGAAGCCATGGCGGAAGATTTGTCAGTTGAAGATTTAAAAATGTTGGCGCTGAAAATACGCACCCATGACGCGCAGGTGATTATCGTTACATTGGGCCACAAAGGGGCCGTTGCGTTTGCAGGTGGAGAAACTTACCAGGTGGAAGGACACAGCGTTGATGTGGTGGACACAACGGGTGCTGGGGATTGCTTTACCGGGTGCTTTGCCGCGCAGTTAAGTGCGGGTGCCAGCGTGGCTGATGCCATGGCCTACGCCAATACAGCGGCGTCCCTTGCCGTGCAGAAAATGGGGGCAGGGCCATCCATGCCAACACAGGGCGATGTGCAAGCGGAATTACAAAATGCAGCCTGATGGCAAGTTGATTTATCTGGACTATCAATCCACCACGCACTTGGATCCGCGGGTGGAAGCAGCCATGACCCCTTACGGTCAGCAGTATTTTGGCAACTCCCATTCGGTGAACCATGCTTTTGGTTGGATGGCCGATGAAGCGGTTAAAGAAGCGCGCACCCAAATAGCTGCCTGCGTCGGCGCAAAATCAGCAGAGATCATCTTTACCAGTGGTGCCACAGAGGCTAATAACCTGGCAATTCAAGGGTTGGCAAAAAGTTATGCTGGTAAAAAGAATCACATCATCACTTTGCAAACTGAACATTCCTGCGTATTGGGGGCGTGCAAGGCGCTGGAAGATCAAGGGTTTGAGGTTACATACTTGCCAGTTAAATCAGATGGCCTGGTTGATTTGGACGTGCTGGCCGCTGCTATTACAGAGCAAACCTTTCTGATCTCCATCATGATGGTGAACAATGAAATTGGGGTCATTCAACCCATTGCTGAAATTGGTAAGCTGGCAGCGGAAAAGAGCATCTTTTTTCATTGTGATGGCGCCCAAGCAGTGGGCAAAATCCCTGTTGATGTGATGGCCATGGGCATTCATCTGTTAAGTCTGTCAGGACATAAAATGTACGGCCCCAAGGGCATTGGGGCGCTGTATGTACGTGAATCTAGCCCTCGTGTGCCGCTACAGCCCCTGTTTTATGGCGGGGGACAAGAAAAAGGTTTGCGCGCCGGCACATTGCCAACCGCCTTGTGTGTTGGATTGGGAAAGGCTTGTGTAATTAGCCAGCAAGACCAATCAACAGAAACGCAAAGGATCACTGATCTTTCCCAACTTTTCTGGACATTGTTTGAAGGTACTGTTCCCAACGCTAAAATAAACGGATCTATCACCAAACGGTGGGTGGGGAACCTGAATATTCAAGTTCCTGGTGTAACGGCAGATTCACTGCTGCCAAAACTTGGGACGGTGGCAATTTCTGCTGGATCTGCCTGTAGTACGGGGTCAGATGGGTCATCCCATGTGTTGCAAGCTTTGGGACTGACGGATATTCAGGCCTTATCCAGCTTTCGCATTGGGTTTGGCCGCACGACAACCGAACAAGACGTGCGCAGCGCTGTTTTTGCCCTTGTAAAGGCAGTTGAATCTAGTCAAATCTCTAGAAAAGCCGGCTAAACGCGAATAATTCTTGAAAACTGCCCAGAAATCGGTAAAAAGACAACTTCATTGTAAAGGCTCAGGAAGCTTACCCAATACAAAAGAATTAGAAGAATATAAAGGAAATCAACACATGCCAAAGATGACATTTGTTTTAACAGACGGAAGCACCCAAGATGTAGAAGCACCCAACGGTCTGTCTGTGCTTGAAATTGCCCATAATAATAACATTGATCTTGAAGGTGCGTGTGAAGGGTCTTTGGCTTGTTCAACATGTCACGTTGTGGTGTCAGAGGAAGATTTTGACCGTTTGGCAGAAGCGTCAGAGGAAGAAGAAGATATGCTGGATCTGGCCTTTGGTCTGACCAAGACATCTCGCTTGGGTTGTCAGATTATCATGAAGGACGAGTTAGATGGCTTGAAGGTAACGTTACCTTCTGAAGCCAACAACATGATGTAGCTTATGGCCGAGAATACTCTTCAGGACATTATCAGTAAATTACATTTGCGCCGTGGGGCCATTGCATTGAAAGAAAAGGGCGATGGCCAAAACGTTGTTCGTATGATGATTCATATCAAGACCGGTCCGAAAGATGTTATTGAAGGGCTTATCATGGGTCTGGGAAATATTGGAGAGAAGGAACGTTTTTCCGATGTTCAGGATGGGGAAAGATATCTTGAGTTGAGCTTTAGTAGAAGGGGTAAAGAACCGCTGCCTATTGCAAGGGCGCCAATCAAGGAATTGCCTGAATCAGTCTCTCAGCTGGTAGAATATGTTAAGTCGCATGCAAAGCATACTCGTGGCCAGGTAAAACAACAGGTAAAACAAAAAGTAAGGTAATGGTAACAAGCCAACTCAATTCTTTGGGCTTTAACAAAGCCCCGGAAGAGACCCGCGTGGTGGTGGCCATGTCTGGCGGTGTGGATTCGTCCGTGGTTGCGGCTTTGCTGGCAGAGCAGGGGTATGATGTTGTTGGAATTACACTGCAGTTGTATGATCATGGTATGGCCATCCAGAAAAAGGGCGCTTGCTGTGCCGGGCAAGATATTTACGATGCCCGTCAAGTGGCTGATAAAATCGGCTTCCCCCACTATGTTTTGAATTATGAAAGCCGTTTTAAAGAAGAAGTTATCGATGATTTTGTCGAAAGTTATCTGCGTGGGGAAACACCAATTCCGTGTGTGAAATGTAACCAAACGGTGAAGTTTCGTGATTTGTTGGAAACGGCCAAGGAATTGAAAGGCGATTGTTTGGCCACGGGCCATTATATCCAACGTGTTATTGGGAATGATGGCCAGGCAGAGCTGCATCGCGGGAAAGACCTGACCAAAGATCAAAGCTATTTCCTGTTTGGGACAACCCAAGAACAAATTGACTTTTTGCGCTTTCCCTTGGGGCATATGAACAAGGATGAAACCCGTAAACATGCTGAACGTTTGGGGCTTATTGTGCATGATAAGCCAGATTCACAAGATATTTGTTTTGTGCCAGAAGGCCGCTATTCAGAGTTAGTTCAGAAAATTCGCCCTGATGCGGCAGATCCAGGAGATATCATTCACGTTGCCACAGGCGATGTGTTGGGCGCGCATACAGGGATTATTAATTATACCGTGGGGCAACGTCGGGGCATTGGTGTAGGTGGATTGGAAGACCCATTATACGTTGTGCGTTTGGATGCCAAGAAAAATCAGGTTATTGTTGGCCCGCGCGAATATTTGGGCAAGCCCGGAATTGTGTTGAATGATATAAATTGGTTGAGCACCCCCATTCCGGTGGAAGGGGTAAGCATTGAAATCAAATACCGATCTAACATGCACCCAGAGCGCGCCCGGCTTTTCAAAAATGAAGATGGCACCATGACCGTAATTTTTGAAACAGCGCAATTTGGAATATCCCCTGGCCAGGCTTGTGTTTTTTATGACGGTGTTCATGTCCTTGGCGGCGGGTGGATTACCCACCAGCCCGTGGATTATGACCTGTTGTCTGAAGATGCTAAGGTGCTATATAATCATCAAACGCCATAGCTGTTGTGGACATCCTGCTTATTTTTACACGCACGGAATGCACGCGTATGTCTAATTCAGGGTAAGTCTTCTTTTCGTCTGTTTCTAGTTTTAAAGCCTCTTGATCCTGACACCTTTTTACGGTTAGGGTTGCTCCTATGCCTATTATTTATATCCCACGAATTGCACGACGTTATTTGACAGCCCTTGCTATCATTGCCCTGTCTGCCGCTGGGGCTTACATAGTCTTGATGCTTACAGTTTCTGCACAGGAAAATTCTGCAGAGGTCATTAATTTAAGCGGTCGTCAACGGATGTTATCTCAGCGAATTGCAAAATTGGTGTTGATAGAAACAAACAAAAATTTTGCGGCAGAATCTTCCCAAGGTCTATTGGCAGAAACCATAGATTTGATGGAAAAGTCTCATGAATCTCTGTCTTTGGGGGATTCTGAGCTGGGGATACCTGCGCCTGCGTCCCAAGCATTGCAAGATATGTATTTTTCTCCCCCCTTGGATGTTGATCGCAAGGTAAGGGAATATCTTTCTTATGCGCGTGTTTTGCTGTCCCCCGATGCGGATGAGAAAGATAAGATGACTGCTTCAAAGTACGTTGCATCTCAGGCGTTAGGGGAATTGCTCGTTAACTTGGATGCTATTGTAGAACAACATGAAATGGAAAGTAAAAATGCTATCCGGAATTTATACTTGGTTGATACAGGTATTTTTATTCTAACGCTTCTTATTTTGGTGCTGGAACTCACGTTTATTTTCCGCCCTATGGAGCGGGATATCTTCCTGCAACAACAAAGCTTGGCCAAGGGAGAGGAGCGCCTGCGACTATTAATTAAAAGTACCCCTGCTGCAATTACAATGTTGGATCGAGATCTGAAAATATTGTTTTATAGCCGCCAGTGGCTGAAAGACTATGACCTTGTTGGTAAATCCGTAGAAGGAAAGTCATATTACGATGTGTTTCCCAATACGTCTAAGCGTATGAAGGGTGTTTTCCAGCGGTGCTTGAAAGGAATGGCAGAAAAAAACGGGGAAGATAGAGTCGAAAGGCCAGATGGCAAGGTTGAATGGGTCAAATGGCAAGTTTACCCATGGTATGAGTCTGATGGCATTGTTGGGGGTGTTATGCTCTTTAGTGAGCTTGTTTCTGCTGAACGTCAGGCCCGGTCCCAAGGAAAGCAATACCAGGCACAGTTGGAAGAAATTATCGAAAAAAAGACAATCGCTTTGGAGGCAGCAGAAGCAGAGATTGCTCATATATCAGATTTTACGATCCACAGTCCTTACCCTATTGTTGAATTGGATGAGAAAGGTGTGGTTCTTAATATTAACCCAGCGGCGCAAGGGATGTTTCCTGATCTGCAGTCGGATCCAAATCACACCTACTTAGCAGACGTTTCTAAAGACCTGAGGAGTATGATAGAGGAAAAGGAAAAATTTAACGTTCGTGAGGTGCGGGTCTGGAATAAGGTTTTTGAACAGTTTATTATTTTGGTCGAGGGCAATAGTGATGAAAAGCGTTTCTTACTTTATGGACATGAGATAACACAACGCAAATCCTTGCAAAATTTATCAGAACAACAGAAATCTTTATTTGAGATAATCGTCGACAACCTTCCTATTGCCTTGTTTGTTAAAGATATTAAGAACAAGTGGCGTTGGGTTGTTTGGAATAAGAGAGCGGAAGATATTTTTGGATTTAATCGGGAAGATGTTTTGGGGAAAGATGATTTCGAGAATTTTGAAAATAAAACCCAGGCCGAATTTTTTCGGGCAACCGACAAAAAGGTGGTAAAGCAGGGGGAGCTTTTTCAAATTGATCGCGAAAATGTTAAAACCCCCAATGGAGAGTTTGTGGTAAAAACAAAGAAAGTCCCCGTCTATGATGAGAACGGAGTTCCTCATCTGTTAATTGGCATAACAGAGGACATAACGGATGTGGTCGAGGGCAAGCCACAGGTCAAAAAAAGTAAGTAGCATTAAGTGAAAATTTATTGCTTTTACCTATGCTTTTGAGTGCACTATTGAGGTGTGTTAACAAACAGGTGATGTACAATTTCAATTAGCTGGATCCTTTTTTCTGTTTTTCCTGTTGTGGTGGGGCTTCTCGGTTGGCAATGCTACCGTGCGCGCATATCTACTGCCAAAATGTTCGAAGCACTTCAAAAAAGTGAAGAACGATATAACCTGGCCATTCGTGGATCTATTGAAGGCATTTGGGACTGGGATATTAAGGAAGATAGTTTTTATGCTTCCCCCAAGTTACTAGAAATTCTGGAATATCATATCGAAAGTGAAAATCTTACGCTGGAAACATTTATGGATGCGTTGCAACCAGCGGACCAAGGGTCTTTGGAAGAAGCGTTAAATGAGCATTTGGACGGCGGGACCAGCTTTGACGTAGAATGTCGTCTGCATCGTATGAATAATGAGATGCGGTGGTTGCATATTAAAGGGCAGGCTATTTGGGATAGCAAGGGGGAGGCCGTGCGCATGGCTGGATCCTTGATTGATATCACATCACGCAAGCGCTTTGAAACAGCCTTGCAGACGTTTCATGAAATTACAACGAATTCAACCCTAACATTTGATGAGAAAGTACGAAAAATCCTTATTCTGGGGACAGAAACTTTTGGGTTGTCAATTGGAGTATTGAGCAAAATACGTCAAGGAACATACACGGTTATGTGTGTTGTTGACCCAGATGAGAGTATGGTCCAAGGGCAGCACTTTTTGTTGGAAAATACATATTGTGGGTACACTATTTCCCAGGATGATATCGTCGCCTTAAGCGATATAGGTGATAGCCCTTTGAGTGATCACCCTTGTTATTTGAATTTTAATTTGCAATCACACTTGGCGGTACCTGTTAAAGTGGGGGGAGAGATTTACGGAACAATTAACTTTTCTGGCTATACACCACATGATGGTTTTAACAAGCAAGCGCAACAAATCATCAAAGTTTTTTCAACGTGGGTTGGCCAGGAATTAGAGCAGTTAGAAGTAAAAGAAGCGTTGGAATTCAAAAATCAGGAACTGCGAGAGGCAAAAGAGATCGCAGAAGCCAGCAGTGTTTCAAAAACACAGTTTTTGGCAAATATGAGCCATGAAATTCGGACACCCATGAATGCCATTGTGGGAATGGCGCAGTTACTGACCAAATCCAAGCTGAACAAAACTCAAAAGAAGTATATGGATGTTTTGGTTAGCTCTGGAGATATTCTGTTGACATTAATTAATGATATTTTGGACTTGGCCAAAGTTGAATCCGGTAAGCTGGAATTAGAAAGGGTGGCAATTTCCCCCGGGGAAATTGCTGAAAATGTTTACAGCCTTTATCAAGAGCGCGCCAAGCAAAAAAAGATTTCCCTTTCCACAGTGGTTGAAATGGATGCAGAAACCTTTGTTTTTGCAGATCCCATCAGGGTTCGTCAAATTTTGAATAACTTTGTTAGTAATGCCATCAAGTTCACAGAAGCAGAAGGCTTTATCACCATTAAGGTAGAGCAAACCAAAGCAGATGATCAGCAGGTAGGGTGCAGATTTAGTGTGATTGATAATGGAATTGGGATCCCCCTTTCCAAGCAAAACTTAATTTTTGAAGAGTTCTCTCAAGCTGACACATCTACCACCCGGAATTATGGTGGAACAGGGCTGGGCTTAGCGATTTGTAAGCGCTTGGTAACCCTGATGGGGGGAGTGATTGGTATTGAAAGCCATCCAAGCCGTGGAACCAATATTTGGATCGAAGTTCTACTGGATAGGGCAGAGGGGGCAGAGGATATGGTCTCAGCAGAAGATAATGCAGAGATTGAGAAAGTTGGAAAACCAGCGGATGATTCGCTCTCTGTCTTGTTGGTTGAAGATAATGAATTTAACCAAATGGTTGCCCAGGCCATGTTAAAGAACTTGGGCCATAAAGTAGATGTTGCCAATAATGGAAAAGAGGGCGTAGAAGCTGAAAATAACAAGCAGTACGATGTTATTTTAATGGATGTTCAAATGCCCATCATGGATGGAATTGAGGCAACAAAAGCAATTCATGAAAAGTATCGTGATTTAGAAAAGCCAAGCCCCCCAATTATTGCGCAAACTGCCCATGCCATGTCTGGCGACAGGGAAAAATATTTGGCAGCGGGCATGAATGAATATATTTCCAAGCCTATTGACGAAGATGAGCTGAGAAACGTTCTGAAAAGAATAACTGACTAAAAGGATGCAAGGAAATGCAAGATACTCCTGTTTTGGATCAAGAGATATTTACCTCTGTCGTTGAAATGATTGGTGAAGATAATCGCCAAATGTTGGTTGATAAGTTTGTCAACTCCAGTAATGAATGTTTGCAGAAGATTCAGCAAGGCGTTTCAACACAAGATGCTGATGCTGTGCGTGCCGGCGCCCACTCCTTAAAGTCATCCAGCGCCCAAATTGGTGGTATGCAGTTATCTGCACTTGCAGCTAATATTGAACAAAAAGCCCGAGAGGGTGATTTGTCAGATATGGCAGGTTTGTCTTCAGCGCTGAATTCGGCCTTTGCGGCGTTAGAGGAATCTTTTTCTTAAGCTGCTTGTAAAGCGTACTTTTGGTACAGGCTAACAAATTTCTTTTCTGTGTTTTCAGGTAACCATTTTTCTTGTGCTTTTGCCAAGGCGTTCTTCCCAAGATTCTCTCTAAACGTGTCATCCTGAATGAAAGTTGTGATGGCCTGTTTATATGCTTCAACCTCATTTTCAACCAAATGACAAATGCCAGATTCCAATTCCTGAACGGGTTCGCCAATTCTTCTGTTTAAAAGAATAGGTAGCCCTGTTAAAAGAGCCTCCAGGACAGATTTTGAAATTTCCCAGTATTCTGTGTGCGTCGCAAATAAATCAAAGGTTGGCAAGATTTTACAAAGTTCATCATTGGGGATGGCTGGAATAAAGTGCACGCGATCTTGCATGTTTAACTCTTCCACCACATTCTTTAGGTGTTGATGGTAAGGGCCATTGCCGACCAGTGTGTATTCCACCCCTGGTATATCTTTGATGGCATGGATAATTTTATCAGGATTCTTCTCTTTAATTTGCCGCCCCACACTAACAATTTTGAACACCTTTCCACAGCTATAATCTGTTTTTGGCCTAAGATTAGCAGGGTTAATAACGTTGTAACAAACTTCGTACTGATGAATGCCATTCTTTTCAAGAAAAGGGACGATGGGAGAGTAAACAGGCATGGCCAGGTTTGTTTCCTTCAAAGATGACACAACAACCTTGCGCATTAGGGTGTTGCGAATCGTCTGAACCATGGATTGCGCGCGGCCATACAAATCTTCATCAGGGTTGATATGCATGCTGACCAGAAACGGAATGCCCAAAACCCTTTTTATTTCTGCACAGATTAACGTGTTTAGGTGCGTTCCATGACAGCGGATTAACTGTGGTTTGATGGCTCTGGCAATCTCTATGCCTTGGCTTGTGATGCTTTTTAAAAAAGAGCGCTGGAATCCCAAGGATTTGAGCAATAACTTGCGGGGCATATTAATATTGTGAATATGCAGTTTGGCTGTGCCCACAGTTTTTTGTAGCTTGGCCAGATCTGGTTGGTCTTCATTGCATATAATAATGTGAACTTCTTTAAACAAATCCCCAGGGTTATAATATCTATCTGTGATTTCTCCTTTGTCTATCAAATCAGATAGACGGTCCATCACAACAACCATCAAGCGTTGATAGGCGGCAGGCTTTTCTTTGTTCACGCTGATTTCCTTAAAATAAGATATAAGCTGGTGGATTGCGTATGCACGATAATGTTGCCAAAGAAGCCAAATAAATCATCCAGTATTTTATAATTTCGTAAAATACGATCTGCAGTAAAATGCGGCACTCCGTAACCAATATGTTTTTCTGCTTTGCTTTCAAATGGCAGGGCCAGCGCCTTTTCCTTTAGGTTTTTCATGGTATAAAAATTGACGTGATCTGTTGTTTCCATCAAGTGCGGCTGCAGTTTGTATGCGATTTTAGAGAACATAGCCCCTTCGTTGGGAACACCTATAATCAGGATTCCGTCTTTTTTCAGAATTCTGTACACTTCTTCCAGTGCTTTTTCATCTTCTGGAATGTGTTCCAAAACATGATTAAAGAAGATCAAATCAAAACTTTCATCCGTTGCTGGGTAATCTGTAATATCTGCCAGTACGATGTTGCCCGGCTGTACCTTCTTTTGGGCGCGCAAAAGCCGCGTTACGTTGTAATCGCTGGCATAAACAGTATCGGCATAGGTTTTTAACCAATCGATGTGGTTCCCATCGCCGCAGCCAATATCTAAAGCTGTGGCCACTTTCTGGTCCCCCAAAAGCTTTTTCAGTTGTTTGTCCAAGTATGCGCGGCGTTTTTTAAAATGGTGGCGGTATGCCCCTGTGAATTGGTGATCTTGCACCTCTTCGTACCAGTCTGCCCGTTGGCTGGACCTTGCTTCTTTAATTAAAGAGGCAATCACTTTTTCGTTCCGCAGCAAGATGGGAATGCCATGATCTGCACGCATTGTAGCGTCACAATTTTGGCAACTAAAAGATTGGTTTTCTTCTTCAGGGGTCAGGGCGTCTACTTGAATAGGGGTTTGGCATGATAGGCAAATAAAAGGAGACGTATTTGTTTGGTTTGGTTTTTCTATTTCCATAGCGAGAGATGTCTGTTGCATAGCATTCTCTATAACCCAAAAGAGCGAGAAGTGAAACCTTTTTGACCCCGGTAAAATGGGTATAACTGGCCGCCAAAACTGCCTTTATACAGGCTTAAGCCCGCTTTCTTGTTGTTCGTAGTTCCAGGGAAGCTTTCTCCACATTCATACCGTAAAAAACCATCCCTTTTGGCGCTCTTGATTTGTTCATGCATCAAAAGTTTATTGATGCTGCTATCCACCCCTGTTTTTGAGGCCCCAGTCCAATAGTACACGCCTTCTTTAAAGCGCGCACAGTTCTTTGCAGCGATGATTTGGTCTTTATCACTTGCCAGCAGGATTTGTACCTTTTTATCCTTTAGAAGTTTTGTGAAAATTCCTTCAAAGTATTCATAAGGGTGCGGCTTCATGTCGGTGCGGTTATATGTCTCTTGATGCAAAGTATAATAGGTGTCTAAATCTTTTAGGGTTGCAGGACGAATTGTAATGCCAGATTCTTGCACCTTTTTCAGTTGCTGGCGTGTCGTTTCGCTCATGCTTTGGTCAATGCTTTTTTGTGAAAGAGACAAGTCAATAATCCAGCTTTGCGTCAGGGTGTTTTCAAATCCATCAAGCACCAGTGGGTTAATGTGTGGCGCATTCTTTGACCATAAAAATGGTGTCATGGGGGAAAGCGTAATACTTAAATTATTATAACCATTTTTGGCTGCGTTGCTTGACAGTGTTTCATATACAAAGTTTCTGATTTTCCGTTGCCTTTTCTCAGACAAGCCATTCTTTAATGCCAAGCCACCTAATGAAAACAGGGATTTTTGCCGCAAGATTTTTTTTCTACGCTGAATGCTTTCATGCAGGGGAAGAAGCCCCAAAATTTTGTCGTTTTTATCGGTGATTGCAACGCTAACATCTGTTTGGTTGGGCCAGCTTTCAAAGCTGTTTATGAAATCATTGTCATGCCACAGCCAGCACATATCTGATTTTATAACAAAATCATCCCAAGTGGCTTTGTCAATTTCTTGGCGGGACCGAAAAGAAAGTTTTTGGTTCATGAAAGTTATGTTCCTGATTCTAAATTTCTACCTTCGAAATAAACTCTTGGTTGAATTTATCTGTGTGTTCATGCCCCGCTGGTACTAAAAAGTAGTCCTCGTTCAGGTTTATTTTATACATTTCATATTGCAATTTTTTGAAAAACTCCTGAACCTTTGCCATTGAGGAGCCAGATCTTTCCAAGAACTTGGGGCGCAACTCCATTAACAAAATTGGTTTATGGCTTTTGATAGTTTTTTCAGCCCCCTTCAAAAAGTTATATTCCCCACCTTCAATATCTACTTTTATAAAGTGGGTGTTCTGAACTTTTTCTTTTTTTACATAATCATCCAGGCTAACAGTTTGGATTGTATCATACTGTTCAATACCTGCAGATGGAGTTTCTTCTATAAAGCCAGAAGCCCCCATGTTCTTTCGCAGGTAAAATGTGCCAGTTTTATCTGCAACGCCAGATTCAATAACCTTAATGGGTGATTGTAAAGAATTGGCAGCTATATTCCTGTGTAAATGGGGCAGAATATTGGTGTCTGGCTCAAAGCAATGAATATCCATATTATCTAGACGGTGGGCTGCTTTCAGGGCATAAAAGTATCCGTTATTAGCGCCAATATCAAAGTAACCTTGCCCATCCTGAAGGAAACTAAAAAGGACCCCTTCAATAAGTTTTTCTGCCTCATAATAAGTATTCTGGCTTCCGTGTAGATCTAAAGATTGTCCATCAGCTAAAGTTTTTTGATTAAAGTGGGTATTATAAAAAACCTTTAATCCATCTGGCATAACCAAATACGGATCTCCATTATCGGAAATATAAATAGCGGCTAAAGAATGATCCTGGATATATTGGCTGAGCGTCTTTATTTTGCGTATAAATGACACCCTTTTGTGAAGGTCAGGGCGTTTCAATCGATAAATTAGGAAGGACTTTAAGAATCTAAAAAGGGGTGCCATTATTCTACCGTATTTGTTTCTGGCTTATCAAAAAGATGTCTCAAGCCGTTGATGAGCTGTTTATATTTTATAGCTTTGAGCAAATGTAAAAACAATGCGTAACTCAGAACACCAAACATTGTTACCAATAAAAATTGCACGATGCTACTTTCTATTATTGCAGAAATCTGATTTTTAACTATCAAGCTGACCAGACCCATCAACCCGGCGGCTAAAATAACTTTGAAAACAAATTTGAAATTTACAGTCCCAAGCCGGGCATATGTTCTGGATAGAAAATAATTTAATGACAGGGCAACTGTAAAACATACCAAGGTTGCGATTGCGGCTCCTTGGATGGAATAAAGAGGCACAAGCAAGTAGTTTAGAACCACATTACAGGCCAAGGCCACGCCATAAACACCAACCTGTATGTAGGGGCCCACCCTAAGATCAAGCATGACCTTAAAGAATGATGACAGCATATACAGCATGTAGCTTAGTGAAATAATGCCCAAGATGCTGCCTGCTTCAGCAAACTCTGCCGGAGAGAAGAAGCCAACAATATAATCTGCCGTTAAGAAAATCCCCACGACTGCAGGGCTGAGAATAGCCAGCATTGTTCCGGCAGAATCATTCAGGTGTTGTTGCATTCTTGCGGGGTCAGATTGATTATAGTGTATCGTCATTAGTGATGTATAAGTTGACCAAAACGGAACAGATATCATTAAGATAATCATGGTTCCTATTCCATAGGCCAATGCATAGATTCCCACTGTATCAAACGATTGATAGTTTAAAATGAAGAAGCGGTCCAAGCTATCAATGCCCCATGTAATAAACAGCATGGGCACAACTTGGATGCTGTACTTAAGGCATCCCCACAATGCTTTAAAATCTGGGGATCGGAATTTATACTTCCACAAATAGTGGGAGGCTAAAAATGCAAGGGTCAGAAAATCTGAAAGAACTTTGTATTGAACTAATTCCAAAACCCCTTGGTCCAAGAAAAAGACAGCAAGCGCGGATAAAATGTTCAGAAATCCCTGGATGAAATTACCAAAAGCATAGATGAAGCTTTTTTTCTGGGTGAGAAACCAGTTTTTGTGCAGGTTGATTAGTGAAATGCAATAAATGTCTAAAACACCAATAACCAAATAGGTTGAATAAATACCTTTTTCACCCATAAAGAGTTGTGAAAGGTAATCGGCATTAAGCCAGATAATGAGCACAATAAACAGCCCGTTGACAACAGAAAACAGAACAGAAGCAGTAAAGATTGACTCTTGTGTATTCAGCGATTTTCCGGCGGCTTTACGAACAAAGCCCTCTTCCACGATAAACCCCATAAGGGGCTGTAAAAACAAAACAAAGACAAGAACCTGGGACCAGATTCCATAGTGGTATGATTGGAAATGGTAAGTCAAAAGGGGGATAATGATAAGACCTTTAAGGCGAACTAAAAGTTCAAAAAAGGCAATAATCGCAGTTCCCTTAAAGTAGGAGAGTCTTTCCATTTAGGTGTTCTATTTTTCGTTTGAGTCCTCACTGTTATTATAGTAAACCACCAGTGGTTACAAGCATCAAAGCATATTGCGCAAAGCGGGAATATTTATGACAACTAAAACAGAAACCAAGGCTTTCTTTAGTGGGCAGGCAAAGGATTATAGTAGTGTGATCCAGTATGATTCTTACGTTGATGTTCGCAAAGTTTCTTTGGTCCATGAATATATTCAAAAAAGTGATAAGGTTTTAGATATTGGCTGTGCAGATGGCCTCCACTTGATAGACTTTAGTGCTTCTTGTGGTGCTATTACAGGCGTTGATATGAACCCTGACATGCTGGAGGCATCGCGAAATAACATTAAGGGTAAGAAGCTTAAGAACTGCAAACTTGTAGAGGGAAGCGCAGAGGACTTACCCCTGGAAGATGAAAGTTTTGATCTAGCCTTTTCGTACTCAACACTTGTTGTGGTGGATGATGTTGCAAAGGCCCTGGCGGAAGCTTTCCGCGTTTTGAAAAAGGGGGGGATAGGTGTTTTTGATATTACCGGTCGTTATAACTTGAGTTTCCTGCATTGGCGTAAACATTACAGTGAAAAATGCAATCATGAGATTAATGGATTTTCTTTGTCGCAAGCACGGCGCTTATTGAAAGAAACAGGCTTTCAGATCCAGGCAGAAGAAGCTATAGGGTTTACGGATCAGTGGCGCTATATTCCCCTTTTACATAAAACTACTTTCCTGGCCAAGGTGTTCCATGATGGATCAGGTGAGCCAGATTTGGATGCTAGGATTTCTGGTTTTGTCGGTATCAGGTGTTTGGCTAATAGATGGTTTTTCGTTGTTCGCAAACCTTTTTAGGGGGTGAATGTGGTTTCGTTTATTAGTTTTTGAGTAATTTTATTTGTATCAAACCAGTCAACGTGTGACCCATCTGATAAAGATAGCCCAGTAGAGTCGCTTAAATCTATATACTGTACGCCAGACTGTCTTGTAAGCTTCTGCAGGAGGGCTGTAATATCATCTCTTGTGTTTTCTGATGCGCGTAAACTTAAATCAATAGGGGGGCGAACCAGGACAAGTTGGATATCATTGTTTTTTGCATATTTTATAATGTTTTCTAATGCCTTTGCTTGTGCGTTAGATAAAGGGGTGTTTCTATGTTTTTGATTTAAAGCAGATGATTCATTGGCCCACTTGGACAGAGAATCTGACTCTTCTTGCGTTGATAAATAAGTACGGTACAGAATTTGCCCCGAAGGTGTAAGGGCCTGGCCATAATCTTTGGCTTTATATGCTAAAAACAGGTCTTGAGCATTAAATTTACTGGTTGTTATGGTCACCGCCAAGTTTTTAAGAGCCGTTTTCCCAACTCTTGGTAAGCCCAGTGGAAACAGAAGTTGGCTCAGCCGGGTTTGGATTCCTTCATTTAAAAGGGTAATGCTTTTTCTATACTGCTGATAAAGCTTATTTAAGTTTGAGCTGGTGGCCTTCTCTTCAGGTTGCAGAAATTGATGGTAAGAAGTTTCAAGGAATAAAATAGATGGGGGGGATATCGTTTTAAAATGGGTAAAGAATGAACTGTATGAGTTAGCGATATTTCCCAAGTTATAGGCAGAGAGGCCTGTATGCTTAGATAGCATTTCAGGAGAAAAATCTGCCATAGTTCTGGATGTTCCTGCCATTAAAATTTGATAGGACTTTGCGCCGCCAAAGTTATTGCCAAAGTTATTGCCAGAGTTTATCGAGTAGCGCTCTATCAAATGCTTTTTGATGGCGTATGAATTTTGATAATCAATGCGGAAGAAATTGTACCCTGTTACTTTTTCGGTAACCAGTGATGCCACATTTAACAAAATACAAATGCCGGCAAAACAGAAGAAGGCGCGCATCCAACTTTGCTTAAAACTGGAAGTAGATAAAGTCACTGCTCTCTCCTGCTGAAATTAAAATTAGCCCAAAATACAAACATATTTTTATAAGGGTATTTATATAAACTTTTTTATCAGCACAATTCTGGCTGTTTGGTGCTGTGTGATCAAAAAGAAGGTGAATGCAAAATAAAGCCAAATAGGGCAAAGCGGATAAAATTCCAACAGGTAATGTTGCGCTGGGGACGGTGAATAACATTCTGTGCCACATGGAAAACGTGTGGTCCAAATCATAGGCCCTAAATGGAATCCATAAGAATATAACGATTACAAATGTTACCATCATATTCAATGCGGTTGGCAGCTTCTTGTGTAGAAATGAAAGTTTATGGGATGCCATAACCATGGCTCCGTGCAGCCCGCCCCAGACAATAAATTTCCATGCCGCGCCATGCCATAGCCCGCTGAGTAAGAAGACAATTAGAATATTTCTATTTTGCTTGGCATATCCATGACGGTTCCCTCCCAAGGGGATGTAAACATAATCCCTAAACCATTCCATCAAAGAGATATGCCATCTTCGCCAAAAATCCCCAATATTCCTTGCGAAATAGGGGTTTTTAAAGTTTTCAGGAATTTTGAAACCAAATAACTTTCCCGTTCCGATGGCGATTTCTGAATATCCCGCAAAGTCACAAAAAATCTGAATTCCAAACAGCAATCCTGCCAGCCAGGCAGTTCCAGAATCCATACTTTGTGGATCTAGGGAGTACAGTGTATCGATAGTGGGGCTTAAATTGTCAGCAATGACAAGCTTCAGGAAGAATCCCCTCATAATTCGATAGATTGCCCATTCAATTTCTTTCTCTTTTTGATTAAGAGGTCGGGAAAGTTGTGGCAGAAAGTCTTTGGACCGGATGATAGGGCCGGCAACCAATTGAGGGAAGAATGTTAGGTACACTGAAAAATCAATAAACCGGGCAACTTTGACATTTCCTCTGGAAACATCCATCAAATAGCTCATCCCCTGAAAAGTATAAAAGGAGATCCCCAAAGGAAGTATAAGATCTGAAAGTATAGAGTCAGGCTTTAAGTACCCCCCCGGCAAAAAAGTTTCACACAGAAAAACAGCGTATTTAAAAAATACTAAAGGTAGTAAATTAAAGATCAGCCCCATAGTTATTGGGAGCTTACTTTTTGTTCTAACAATAACAGGTGCCAGACTGTAGTTCAGGATGATTGTATAAAAAATTAAAATCAAGCCAGGGGGAAACCAAAACCCATAGAAAAAGAGACTGATCCCTAAGGCCCAAAATTTTGATGCTTCAGAACTCTTTTTGTTCAACATCCAAAAAATAGATAGCGCAACTACCAAAAAAGGGATGAAGATGGGATCTGCAAAATTCACACTGTTGGCCTTGATGACTGTTTTGTAACAATAAAGGGGATTCCATAGTTAAAGGACTCCCGAACCCCCGTTTATAGTCTATTTTTTCGTTTGAGTCCAAGGCCATATTGTAGTAAATACGGTGAGATCTTGAAAAAGTAATAACGCCCTGTATAGACAAATTTACTCTCCTTTGAAAGCACACCAAGTTGGAAATGACAAACAAGAAGAAAATACATTTTATTGCTGGCGCCAGGCCCAATTTTATGAAGGTTGCACCCTTGTATCACGAGCTTTCAAAAGCCCAATGGTGCGCGCCTATTTTGGTACACACAGGTCAGCATTATGACGCTAATATGTCTGGTCATTTTTTTGAAGATTTACAGCTTCCCCATCCCCATTACTTTTTAGGGATCGGTGGTGGAAGCCATGGTGAGCAGTTGGGTCAAACCCTGATGGCTTATGAGCGTTTATGCCGTGAAGAAACCCCAGATTTTGTGGTTGTTGTCGGGGATGTGAATGCCACTTTGTCGTGTTCTTTGATTGCATCACGTTTGCAGGTACCTTTGGGACATGTGGAAGCAGGGTTGCGTAGCCGTGATCGGGGAATGCCAGAGGAAATAAACAGAATTCTGACAGACCAGTTGTCTGATATTTTATGGACACCTTCAGAAGATGCGGATGCAAACTTGAAGGCAGAAGGTGTTTGCCCAGATAAAATTAGTTTTGTTGGCAATATTATGATTGATTCCCTGGTCTTTATGCAGCCCACATTTGAAGATTTAAACTTCCCCGATCAAATTGGTATGGGCGGGACAGAATATGCCGTGGTGACGGCCCACAGGCCATCCAATGTCGATACACCAGAGTCCTTGGCGCTGATTGTTGACACATTGACCCAAGCAGCAGAACGCATTCAGTTGGTATTCCCCTGTCACCCCAGAACGATAAAGAATTTGAAAGAATTTGGCATGGAAGACAAGGTTCTGAATAATCCACGCATCAAGGTGCTGGAACCCCAAGGATACAAAGAATTTATGTCTTTGGTGCTGAATGCCAAGGTCATTATTACGGATTCTGGCGGCATTCAGGAAGAAGCAACATACATGAATATTCCATGTTTGACGATGCGTGAAACGACAGAGCGCCCAATTACAGTGGATCAAGGAACCAATGTGGTGACACCACCGTCTCAATTGCCAGAAAGTGTTCTAACAGCTTTGGATCAAGTACTGTCAGGGGATTGGAAAGATGGTCATTGCCCCCCGTTGTGGGACGGGAAAACAGCCGGGCGTATCCGCCAAGATCTTGAAAAGATTCTGCTGTAAGGAAGTCACATGAAAGCTGTTAAGGTCCTTACCAATCCAGTGCAAACCTATTACAAGGCATTGTCCAAGTTCAGCCCAGAAACTCTGTTTGCAAAGTATGCAGACAAATGCCGCAAGGCTGGTATTACCAAGCCGCAATTTATTTTGTCTTTTGATTGTGACACCAAAGAAGATATCAATGTGGTGTGGGATATGCACCAGCGTCTGATGGATATGGGGGTGCAATCTGTTTATGCCGTCCCGGGAGAGCTTTTGCAAAAGGGTGAAGATGTTTATGGCAAAATTCTAGAAAGTGGGTCTGAATTTATCAATCACGGGTATCGCGAACATACGTATTTTGATCAAGCTGCAGGGCAAGACCTAAGCTGTTTTTTTTATGATCAGCAACCTTTGGATGATCTGGTAGAGGATATTTCCAAGGGCCACCAGAATCTGAAAGATGTTCTTGGGGTAACGGCTCAAGGATGGCGGACACCCCATTTCGGGACGTTTCAGAAAAATCATGAGTTACGCTTTTTACATAAGGTGCTGAATGATTTGGGGTATAAATATTCTTCTTCAACAAAGCCATATTTTGGGTATCGCTTTGGCCCTTTGTTTAATAATTACGGCCTTTGTGAAATTCCTGTCAGTGGAATGGTTTCGGCGCCCCTTGCCATCTTAGATAGTTGGGCCTTTTTTATGGCGCCGGACAGAACCCGCAAGGAAGAAGAGTATTTGGTGGAAATTAATGCTTTAACTTCTGCCGTAAAAAGCCAAGGTGCTGGATTAATCAATTTGTATGCTGATCCGCTTCATATCTATGACAAAGATACTTTCTTTCAAGCAATAGAATCATTGGTGCAGTCGGTTCAGCCCCTTCAGTTTAAAGATTTGAAGGTTTAAGCCATGTGTGGGATTGTTGGCTTGGCTGGTCCTTTGGAATCTTCAACTTTACGGCATAAAGTTGAACAGATGAACAGCGCACAGCGCCATCGCGGCCCAGATGAAGATGGTCAATGGGTGGGGAGCCATCTTGCCCTTGCTATGACCCGTCTGAGCATTGTTGATTTGAAAAGCGGGTCCCAGCCCATGCAGACCGAGGGCAAAGAGAATGTCTTGGTTTTTAATGGCGAGATTTATAATCACAATGCTTTGCGCCAAGATTTGGAAGCTGCAGGACACAGTTTTAAAACCCGTAGTGATACAGAAGTTTTACTAAGAATATTGGAAACGCAGGGTAAGGATGGCTTGCAAAAGCTGAACGGTATGTTTGGCCTGGCTTTTTATAACAAGGGCGCCAACAGTTTGTTTTTGGCGCGTGATCGTCTGGGTATCAAGCCGTTGTATTATGCCTTTATTGAAGGGGTGTTTTATTTCGCCAGCGAGATCAAAGCAATCTTGCAAGCCTTGCCCAAGAAACCAGATTTGAATCTTGCATCGCTTAACCACTATCTAAGCCGGCGTTATGTGCCGGGGCCAGAAACAATTTGGCAAGGTATCTATAAATTGCAGCCTGGCCACCACTTAACTTTGGATTTGCAGACCTTAACGCCCCAATTGGGATGCTATTGGGACCAAACAGACTTTGTTTCTCAGCCCCATGATTCCAACCGCAATTATGCGCAAGAATTTGAAGATCTGTTCCTGGATTCTGTCAATCAGCGGCTGGTTTCTGCTGATGTTGATGTGGGAATTTTGCTCAGTGGGGGGCTGGACTCTTCTGCCATTGGTGCCGGCATGGCGTTAAATGGGCACAAGAGCTTACATACTTTCTCGGTAGCTTTTGATGAAGGCGGCGAATATTCAGAACTGGCATATGCCAAGCAGGTATCTGACCATATTAAATGTCATCATCACGAAGTTGTGATTGGGCAAAAGGAATTCCTAGATTTCTTGCCAGAATTTGTTCACTTTACAGATGAACCTCTGGCAGATTTGGCAGCCATCCCCACGTATTATGTTTCAAAGCTGGCCCGCGATAAGGTCAAGGTTGTTTTGTCTGGCGAAGGTAGTGACGAAATTTTTGCAGGCTATGATTTAGACAAAATTTATCGCAAGTTTTTATTGCTAAAGAAGTTGCAACATCTGCCAGGTTTCATCCTACGGCAGTTGCCTTTTTCTATGGCCCAGACATTGGCAGATCACCCCTATGAAGATATCTTGAAGGCCAACCCAGGATATATTTCGACATACTTTGCCGGTTCAGAAAAACAAAATTTGTGGCAAGAAAAGTATCACCATCATTTAACATCCAGCCAGGAATGGTTGAAAAATATGTATACGCAAGCATCTTCACAATCCTTGCTAGATCAAATGCAAACAACCTATGTCCGATCCTGGTTGGTGGAAGATTTATTGATGAAGGCAGATAAAATGAGCATGGCAACATCGTTGGAATTGCGGGTTCCATTTTTGGATCACCGCATGGTGGAATGGGCATCTCAGTTGCCACTGGAACATAAAGTGGGGCGCTTTGGTCAGTTAACCACCAAGAAAATCTTGCGGGATTTTGCTGCCAAACATTTGCCTGCTTCAATTATCAACCGCCCCAAGCGCGGCTTTCCTGTGCCCGCCAACGGCTGGCTGCAAGGAAACTTACAAGGCTGGGCCAAGGATATGCTGCTGGATTCCAAGAAAAGCATTTCATTAAACTTTTTTGAAAAGAAAGCTGTTGAGCAAACATTGGGCAGTTCTTCCAGAAACAGTTGGTTGTTGATTATTTTGGAACAATGGTTGAGGGCAAATTATGATTGACCCCAAAGTTTTATTTCTGACATATGCTTTCCCGCCAGTGAATGCACCGAGATCTGTGCAGATTTCCCGGCTGCTAAAATACGCGGATTTAAACCCAGATTTGGTTTGTGGGGTGGGGCATTATCAGAACGATGCGAACCTGTATCCAGAGGCTGTAGATCAGCTTAAATCTGTCCATCGTGTACCCTTTACTAAACGCCAGGAAACATGGGCAAAGATAAAACGTAAGCAGCCTTTTGGTATGCTGAAAGATCCAGATCTTTTTTACCCGTGGGTGAAAAAAGCAGTGAAAGAAACGTGGAAAATTTTTAATCATGATGTCTTGGTTAGTTTCGGATCCCCCATGTCTGTTCATTTGGGGGCGTTAAAAATTAAAAGAAAAACAGGCGTAAAGTGGATTGCTTGCTTCAGCGATCCGTGGGCGGATAACCCGTTCAATAACTTCAGCCCCGCATTGAGCAGAAAAGTTTTGAAGGCAGAAAAACTTGTGTTTGAGCAAGCTGATAAGCTGTTCTTTAATACGCCAGAAACAATTGATTTGGTTATGAAGAAATATAACGGGGCATACCGTGATAAGTGCGGAATTTTGCCCCACAGTTTTGACCCAGAATTGTATCCAGATGCTTCTCCACCAGAAGAAGCCCCCCTCATTTTCCGTTACATTGGTCACTTTTATGGCAATCGTTCGCCAGAGCCACTGTTGGATGCACTGTTAAAATTACCAAAGGCGCAGCGAGAGAAAATTCACGTAGAATGTTATGGAGGGTATGCCCCTTCAATGATTGGAAATCCCGCGTATAAAGAATTGTTGGGCTCAACGGTCAGCTTTCACAAAGCTGTGCCTTATCAGGAATCTTTGGCGCTAATGAAAACAGCCCACGCCTTGCTGGTGATTGATGCGCCGGCTGATATCAGCGTCTTCCTGCCCAGCAAGTTGGTAGATTATATTGGTTCTGGCCGCCCAATTATGGGGATTACGCCACCAGGGGCAAGTGATAGAATTTTGAAATCCTTGGGTCAGCCCACATCCGACACATCTGATGTGGATTCAATTGTGGCAAATCTTTCTGCGTGTATTGAGCAGCTGTCAGCCAGCCAAGCGCCAGCTTCCTATGAACAACAAGATTACCATCCCAAACATGTGGGAGAGATCTTGAGCAGCGCAATTAATTCTTTTTAAAAACGAAAATATTACACCCGTGGGATCCGCGCACGGTCCTAAGATAGGTAAGGTCCAACCCTTTTTCTTTATAGAAACTAAAGATCGCTTCTGGGCTGGCCACTTCAAACGGGTATCCACCGATCCAATCAACCCAGTCATAAAAAACAGACATACCACGGGCAGATTGCTTGTAGCGTTTCAACGGGTTTTTAAGGTTCAGCACGTCATGAACCAGATTTTTGCTAGCAAAATAGAACGAGAAAATCGCAATCATCCCCCATTGAATGATTTTGGGTGATGTCACATATGTTTTTTTAATTTTCTTCCAAGCTTCAGAAATAAAGCCCTGATTATTGTAAATGGCAATAAACAGCTGGCTGCTTTTTTTCATGTTGTGTTGTACATTGTTCAGTGCTTGCCACATATCTCCCGTATGGTGCAGAACCCCCCAACTGTATACCACATCAAATTTACCCAGGGATTTCTGAAACTTTTCGTCCAAGACAGACCCCTGTTGAACAGTCCATGTTTTGGGCGCACCGGCTTCTTGATGAACGGCAACTGTACAATCTACAGAATCTTGATCATAATCGTAAGATGTTACTTTAGCCCCCAGGCCATGGGCGGCTAGGGAAGATAATCCACTGCCAGATCCAATGTCTAAAAATGTTTTGCCCTTTAAATCTGCAACGCCCAGTGCCGTTTTTAGATCTTCTTGTGCAGCGTTGATGCGGCTGTCATCAATTAGTTTGGAATATGACTTCCAGTTCTTTCCAAAGGCAAAGCGTGCACGTTTTTTTTCCAAAGTTGCATCCATTATCGCATTCTTCTTATAGTTGGTTCTACTGTTGGGCTTGCAGCGTGGCTTGGTGTTCATCTGTATCTTTGTATTCTTTATACCAATCTACAAAATTTCCAAGTCCCTGCTCAATCGATGTTTGGGGGGTATATCCCGTTTTGTCTGCCAACTTTTTTGTGTCTGCTGATGTTTCTTTAACATCGCCAGGCTGCATGGGCAGGAATTTCTTGTCAGCTTCCATGCCCAATTGTTCCTCCAGCATGGTAATAACATCCATCAGGTTTTTGGGGTTACCGCCCCCTATGTTATAAAGCTCTGTTGGGACATCACCGGTGGGGGCATCCATCCCAATTAATTTAATAATGGGCGTGACGATATCATCGATGTATGTAAAGTCGCGCATCATATCACCTTTGTTATAAATTTCTATGGGTTGGCCTTGGTAAATCAGATCGCTAAATTTATACAATGCCATATCAGGGCGCCCCCACGGTCCGTAAACGGTAAAGAATCGTAAGCCCGTGCACGGAATTTTAAACAGAGAGGCATAACTATGGGCCATAAGCTCATTGGCCTTTTTCGATGCCGCATAAAGGCTGAGGGGGGTATCTGTTTTCTGATCTGTGTTAAACGGCATTTCTTTGTTTAGTCCATAAACAGAACTGGAAGAAGCATAAATAAGGTGCTGCACGGGATGCGCACGACAAGCTTCTAACACATTTAAAAAGCCGGTAATGTTGCTGTCTATGTAAGCTTCTGGATGGTCCAATGAATAGCGCACCCCAGCCTGGGCGGCAAGGTTCACAACATGGTCAAACTGGTGGGTTTTAAACAGGTTAAGAAGGGCCTCTTTATCTTGCAGATCAATCTTTGCAAAGTCAAAATTCTCTTTTGCCTGCAAAAGGTCCAGGCGGCTGTTCTTTAAATCAATATCATAATAATCATTCAGGTTATCTAACCCCACAACGGTATGGCCTGCAGCCAATAGGCCCTGGCAAAGGTGATACCCAATAAACCCGGCAGCACCGGTGACTAAAATGGGGGAAGATAAAGGCGCGTTACTCATTCTCTTTTATAACCTTATTCAAAAGTTGATGCCAACTTTCATAAACCTTGTTGATATCGTAACGGCGCGCAGATTGAAAGGCTGTTTTTGATAAATTCTCTCTTTTTTCAGGGAACTGCATCAGATCCGCCAAGGCTTGCCCCAAAGCGTGGGGTGATCTTTCTGTCACTAAGATGCCGGCACTTCCATTTTCCAGAATATCTTCGGGGCCGAAGTCAAAATCCACGCTGACACATGCGAATCCGGCTGCTAAGGCCTCTGCTAAGGCGTTTGGGAATCCTTCATAGCGGGAGCAAAATGCAAAAATCTCTCCCCCGCTATGCCAATTTGATTGTTGCCCCAGCAATTTAACAGTATTGGATAGACCCAGGCTGTCGATTTGGGCTTGCAGCATATCTTTCAAGGGGCCGTCCCCAATGATATGCAATTGCCAATCCGGGTAATTTGCCTGCACATGGGAAAAGGCATGGATTAAAAGGTCAAAGTTTTTAACATCCACCAAGCGTCCAACAGTCAGAATGGTTTTTTGTGCCTTTTTTGGGGGGGTATCTGGCAATATCAGCGCGTTGGGAATCACCTGCATTTTTGAGCGTAAGCTTTTGGAGTAGTGTTTTTGTACCCCATTGGTTTGCACCACGATGGCTGCCGATTTTTTGTATATCAGGGGGCGTAGCCAATTGGTTAGGTGTGATGTTCGATGATGAATAGGGTGGCTGCGTTCACACACAATAACGGGGATAGATGCTTTCCGTAACGCCGTTAGAACACGCACATTTACATCTGTTAGGAAAGATATGACGCAATCTGGCTTTTCTGGAGTAATGCAGGCTTCAATCTGACGTAGCAATGCGCATTCAGATTTTATTTTGGCAAACCCACTTTGGGGGGTATGTGCCAAGGAAATAACTTGAACATTCTTGTTAATAAGGTGGGCTGGATCTGAATCAGCTGCAAAGCTTAGGATCGTGGCACTGTGTCCGGCCTCTGCCATTTGGTTGGCTAGTTTCACCACCATGGTTTCAGCGCCCCCCATTTTCAGCGAGGAAATAGTAAAAATTAGTTTCATCTGTATGGACATTTCTGTTTAAGCTTGTAGTGCAGTCTAGGCAAAGATAGGATGAAGAGCTATAAAAAACGAAGACCCTTGTTTATGCATATTGTTTGGATTGCAAATTACTACCCTACTGTCTGCCAACCATGGCGGGGAACATATATGCGGGTTCTGGCCAAGGCCTTGAAGTCTGCTGTAGATGGTATCAAGCTGTCTTTGATTAACCCTGTGCCATATACGCCCGGTTTTTTAAAGGGTGTTTTACCTCAAAGCCGCTTTTTTGCGGACTTGCCCTTGCACCGTCAAGAAGGGGGTGTGGACATATACCACCCCCGTTTTTTTGGGTATCCAGGCCACGCCAAAATTGGGGTGTCTGATATTTTTCAACGTAAGAATGCACTGCAGTTGCCCATCCAAAACGTTGACATGGTCCATAGTTTTTTCGCCTATCCCAGTGGCTTGTTGGGAAACTGGTTAGCTGAACAATGGCATGTGCCAAGCTGCCTTAGCTTGATGGGATTTGATGTGAACTTTTGGCCCCACAGTCTTGGCAACAAAAGACGCTTTAAGCGGGCCTTGACTGGGGCAAATAAAACATATGCCGTTAGCGAAGATTTGGCCGTTAAGGCGGAAAAGTTAAGTGGTGTTCGCCCAGATATTTTGGCCACGGGTATTGATTTAGACTCTCTCCCCTTGGATACGCCATCGCGCACGGCGCGCAAATCATTGAATTTGACAAAAGGTCCGTTGGCTTTGTTTGTGGGTAATCATAAGAAAGCCAAGGGGATTGAAGAGTTTTTTACTTTGGCAAGTTCCTTCCCCACCGTGCAGTTTATTAGTATTGGTCAGCAGGCAGATTTCTGCCCTGGTGCGATTCCCCCCAATTTATCCGTGTTGGGGGCTTTGTCCCACGGGGCAACATGCCTGTACATCAAAGCTGCAGACTGCTTGGTTCTGCCAAGTTACAGTGAAGGGATGCCCAATGTTTTGCTGGAAGCTGGTGCCTTGGGAACACCTGTTATTGCCACAGATGTTGGCGGGATTCCAGAGTTGTTGGGGCGTAATTATGAACGCGGCAGCTTGGTTCCTGTGCGTGATCAGCAAGCTTTGGAAAAGGCTTTGGAAAGCGTTTTGTTTGACTTGGAAAAGCCAATGGGCGCTGCTAATGATCTGGAGCAGTATGTGCACCAAAATTTTGATGTGAAAAAAATCGCAGAAAAATTATATCAGGACTATAAATCTTTACGCCAAAATTAGGCTGTCATTGGTCAGGGTTTGCTCTCCCTGAATCTGGAAGGCAAAAGTGCTGCCAGCAGCTTCCACAATGGTGTTTCCATCACTATGAGAATACCCCAAAATCGTTCCAGAACTTGCACCTGCTTGGATGCCAGTAAATAATAGGGCAGAAAGATCTAGTTGGTCACCCGCATTCCAGTCCATGATAATATCCATCAGGCTATCAACAGAATCTGTAAGGTTTGCAAAAACAAAAGTATCGTTGTTCTGCCCCCCATATAAAGTATCTTGCCCAGCACCGCCCGTCAGGATGTCGTCCCCTTTGTGACCGATCAGAATATCGTCTCCTGTATTCCCATTTAACTCATCATTTCCATAGAATCCGCGCAGTTGATCATTCCCATCGCCACCGTTGAGGACATCATTTCCACCAGCGACATCATTCTGTAAATCTCCATACAGAAGATCATCTCCATCCCCTCCGTACAGTGTGTCTAGCCCTGCGCCACCTTGCAGGGCATCGTTGCCAGCTTCACCGTAGAGAATATCACTCCCCGCATCACCGTTCAGGCGGTCATCCCCATCACCCCCGTAGACAGTATCGTTGTCGGCGCCGCCCCAAATTTGGTCTTTCCCGGCATCCCCGTAAAGTTGATCCAAGCCGTTGCCACCGTAAAGTTTGTCATGACTGCCGCCGCCACGCAGGGTATCATTGCCATCGTTCCCCTGTAGCCAGTTTACGGCGCCATTCCCAGTTATGTTGTCTGCAAAGGCTGATCCCAAAATCTGTTCAATAGAATTCAGGGAATCTGTTCCATCCCCAGCAGCAATTCCTGTTAACATATTGATGGTCATGGCTGATGCGGAAGAATAATCGGCTGTATCAAACCCTGATCCGCCATAGTAAGCATCGTTCCCAGCACCACCGTCAAAAGTATCGTGGCCGCTGCCACCGTACATGGTGTCGTTTCCATCGCCACCATCAAAAGAATCATTTCCACGATGCCCAGCCATCCAGTCGTTTCCGGTGCCGCCAAACAGGTTGTCTGCGCCATTATATCCGCGCAAGGTGTCATCCCCAGCATCCCCATACAGGGTATCTGCACCACCAACTTCGTTCCAGCGATCCCCAAAAATAATATCGTTATCATCTCCGCCGTGAACAGTATCACCGCCTTCACCGCCAATGATGACATCCGCCCCAGCATAGCCCCTTAGAACATCGGCGCCGTTACCGCCGTCCAATCGATTAACACCATTGTTGCCGTTGATAGTATCGCCGCCGTTGCCGCCATTAGCATTTTCAATGGTTGCGCCATCAGCAATCCACACTTTAACGGTGCCGGCTTCTGAATTAATTTCAAGATCTGATCGTAAATCAAGTGTTACGCCAATGTTTCCAACAAACTCCAGCGTATCTGTTCCCCCGCCATCCCAAATGGTTTCCCCAGTATGGGTAAAGCCATTGGCTGCTGCACTACCGTAATGGTTTGTTCCATCTGTGTTGGTGACTTGATTGCCAGCATCTTGTGTCAGGGTGTATGTTGTATCCCCCGCATTAAAGCTGTTGTTCACGCCATACAGGTACTGCATGGTGATAACATCTAAGTACATCGGTGTTACTGGCATGGTCGAAACAGCAGAGGGGCCTTGATTATAAGACATCACTGTGGCTTCTAAATGATCATACTGAGACGGCATTAAAGGCCGACCTGTCAGCCCTGCATCATGGGGGTGTTTTAGCCCCAACGCATGGCCAATTTCATGAAGCAGAATGTAGTACCCCACGGATCCGACCGTGGGGTTAGCAACATAAGAATCTGAAACAATAATATCTGAGTGGGCAATTGTATCTTGGGGGGAATTAATATCTGCGGTTCCAACTTCATTAAAGTATGGAATCGCAAAACCACCAAGATTTGCAGCACTAGCAGAGTTATCACCCTGCCTGAACATAATATCGGTTTCATTATCGGGCGTGCCATCGGCCACAAAAGTTAGTCCGGCAACATTTCCCCATTGGCCCAGCACATTAATCGTTGCTGCTTGCTGTGCGGCATTCATCGTGGTTGCACTATCAAAGCCGGGGTCAAAATAGTCGTTCAGAACATCAAATTCATGTCCGCCACTTCCAAAGCCATAGGTGATAACGGCAGCCTGGCCAGTATTTCCTGTCCAGGTATACCCCATGATTTGGGCGTCTGTTGTTGTGGTGCCGGAATTTAAAATAGCGGCATAGTCTGGATGGTCATCCAAAAGGCCGTGAAATGTTCCGTTGGGTCCATCATGGCAAAAAATGCACATACCCAGCTCTCCCCGTTTAAATTTCCCCAGGACACACTTTCATGTATCCATATGAGATATTATAACCTTGAATATCTTAACAAGAGGTTAGGAATGAATTTGAGTTTATAGACAGTTAAGCTGCTGTTTTTGCTAATTTTTTCTTAATTTTTGGTTTCAAGAAGCTACAGTTTCCTAAAATTTGAAAATCTCCTAAATCATAATGAGCACAGAAACTCTTTTCGATACTTTCTAGGAAGCTGCCAGGATAGACATAACAATACTGGCCCAACCAATCGTAAAGCGTTTTGTGGGCGGTAATCTCTTCCAAGATATAGTTAATAGAGTAGATAGCTTGTTCTTTTGTCTTTCCTTTTTTCTTTATGAAGGCTTGTGCATCATTAATAATATCCTGCCTGAACTTGATATTTTTGTGGAACTGCTCTTTTAATAAGGCGTGATCTTTTTTGTAGGCTTCTCTTCTAAGGATGTCATCCCATATGATGACTTTTGATTTCTGGATAAATGGGACGTAAGTGTCAATCCAATCAAACCCCTGTTTTTTTGCGCGTGCATGGGCCTGTTCCTCTGTCCAGCCTGTCATTAAGTAGTTATGACGTTGCAAAGTATCGCACAGCACAATTACAACATCTGTATAGTGGCGTTCTGCCCATTCAATCAGTGTGATCATTTTTTCTCCCTGATGATAGGGGGCCCCAATGCTGATGCATAATACAGCCTGGTTTTTCATTGTGCGCGGAGTAGAGATTTTATAAACTTGTTTTTTAAGCATATTTCTTGTTTGCCTCAGTGTGTGATGGTGCTTTTGCATGCTGCCAAAGAAAGTTAAAATAGTTTCTTTGGGCTTCAGCAATGTTCTCATCTTCAATAATTACAATGGTTCGTGCCACTTGGTTGTCAGATAAAATAGCATATTTATTTCCATAAATTGCCTGCGGGGCGTTGATATAAAACTGACTGGGAATGGATCTGTATTCATATAATGGGTGATTCAGGTGGTAATTATTCTCTTCCACCAAAAAGCGCATGGGGCAGTTCAGGCTGCGGATACGGGCTTCTGCTTTAATAACTTCAGGAGGGGACAGTCTGTTATCAATAAAAGCATGTAGAAATTCCCCAGAATTTTTGTTCAAGGTGTGATACGCATCATCCAGCATTTTTAAATAAGCAGTTGGCCCTTCAAAGATTTGGATTTTACCCTGTTGGGGACGTACACCGCCGTCAGCCGTAAATTCAATGCCCCCATTTTGCAAAGCGTTTTCTAGCTTTTCCATTGTTTCCGGGCGGGGATTGGCAACCTTTCCAGCTTCCAGCTTCACCAGGGCAGGTTTGGAAATACCAGCGCGTGCTGCTAGCTCATCTTGAGACCAGCGCAACATAGCGCGCGCCCCCAATATTTGTTGAGGTGTGGTGGAAAATGTTCCCATCAATAAACCCTGACTGTCTTATTTTTTAATTAGTATCCTAAAGTGATACTAATACTTTTCTGAAATGTCAACACACCCAATGGTATGTGGGTGTTGTTGAAGGGGTTTTTCGTCTTTACGGATAAATATGATGGTGGGGTCTAGGTTCAGTTAAAAAATTTAAGGGGTTACCAAGTGATTGATTGGCCCACATCCACTCCCCAGGTTTGGCCCGGTTTTGATGGCCCTTTCAACATAATTTTCTGCCTTGCGAATAGCTTCTTCCAAATCATCGCCAAAGGCCAAGTACGTTGCAATGGCAGAGGCCAGAGCACATCCGGCGCCGGACGTGTTTTCAGTTTCAACTAACTGCTTTTCAAACAAGGTGATATCCTCTTCAGAAGCCAGAATATCCATGGCTGGGGTAGATCCCAAGCTGGCACCTTTCACCAAGGCCGCAGCGGGAGACATACTGAGCACCATTTGGGCGCCCATTTCTAAATCATCTTCTGAGTCAATCTCCATCCCGCAAATATATTCAACTTCTTTAATGTTAGGGGTGATTAAAGTAATTTGGGGGAATAAATGAACTTTCATGGCCCGCATGGCGCCAATATCTAAAACCCGATCCGTCTTTTTCCCAACAGATACAGGATCTAAAATAATGGGGATGTCCGTGGCACGTTCCAACAACAGCTGACCAATATCATCAATAATATCGGCATTAAATAGATAGCCCAATTTAACCGCAACAACGGGTAGATCATTGAAAACAGCTTCCATCTGGTCCACAACCATTTTGGGGTTTAAGGCTTCTGACTGGTAAAAGCCCTGACTGTTTTGAACTGTTATTCCTGTAATGGCGGTGGCGGCATAGCCACCCAAGTTTGTAATGGTTTTAATGTCTGCCTGGATGCCAGCGGCGCCAGAAGGGTCAGATCCGCCAACAGCTAAAACAACAGGGGCGGTAGAGGGGGTATCAGCCATTTGCTACTTTTTCTATTTCTTCAGATATATCGTTAACAACTTTCTCTATTAACGTAGCATCAAAGCCTTGGGCCATGACACGAATAACGGGCTCTGTTCCTGACTTTCTGATAACAATGCGACCATTTTCCCCCAGTATTTGCTCGGCTTCTTCAATACGGCTCATGACGGCGGTACTATCGCATGGATCTTCACCGGTGAAGCGAATATTGCGTAAAATTTGGGGGGAAGGAGCAAAGACTTGACACACTTCACTGGTGCGCTTTTTGCTTTCACACACAACGGCCAAAACTTGTAAGGCGGCCATCAAGCCATCGCCGGTTGTGGCGTAATCTTTCAAAATAACGTGGCCAGATTGTTCCCCGCCGATGTTGATGTCTTTTTCCATCATCATCTCCATGACGTATCTGTCTCCCACCTTGGCGCGGTGCAGGGTAACCCCATTCTGCTGTAAGAACTTTTCCATTCCCAAATTAGACATTAGCGTGCCCACCAATTCTGGCTTGGACAATAATCCTTTTTTCTGCCAATGAGCTGCAATCAGAGCAATGATTTGGTCACCGTCTACCACGCAGCCAGTTTCGTCCACCACGATGACACGGTCAGCATCTCCGTCCAGTGCAATGCCAATGTCTGCTTCATGCTCCAGCACCGCCTTGGAGACAGCATCTGGGTAAGTGGCGCCACAAATCTCATTAATGTTCAGGCCATTTGGCTCAACACCAATGGCAATAACATCTGCCCCCAGTTCGTACAAAACTTCTGGGGCAACTTTATAGGCGGCCCCATTGGCGCAATCAACCACCACTTTCAGGCCTTCCAACGTTAGATCTTTTGGAAAAGTGGATTTAACAAATTCTGTATAGCGTCCGCGGGCATCTTCCAGGCGCATGGCTCGACCCAGCTTCTCTGCATCAACAAGGTATTGCCCCAGATCACCGCTAATACGTTGTTCAATTTCATATTCGGCCTGGTCAGAAAGCTTGTACCCGGCTGCATCAAACAGCTTTATGCCGTTATCATGATGGGGGTTGTGGGATGCTGAAATCATCACACCCAAATCCGCCCGCATGGAGGAAACCAGCTTGGAAATGGCCGGCGTTGGCAGTGGCCCCACAGTGACAACATCCATTCCGGCCGAAATAAATCCAGATGTTAACGCCGGCTCCAACAAATAGCCTGATAACCGCGTATCTTTTCCGATAATAGCTTTTGGTCGATGGCCCGCTGTATGTCTGTTTTTCTCGCGCAGGTAACTGCCTGCGGCGATTGCCACCTTTTGGGCTAGTTCTGCTGTCATGGGATAGGTGTTGGCGGTGCCGCGGATCCCGTCTGTTCCAAATAATTTTCTTTTGCTCATAATAATGCTCACTTTAAAAGAGGTTTTTAGCCAACTTACGCCGGAAACGCAAGCAAACTTTGAGGTATCGCCGGTTCTTGTATGGCTTCCATAACGGCTTTTACATTGTGAATCCGGTGTAGCATAATCCCTTTGCTAATCCCATATTGGGTGAATTCTGCCGTTTTTGTGTCCCGATCTTGGGGGGCGGGAATGTTATACAGCCGCCCAATAAAAGATTTACGGGAAATGCCCATCATGTGGGGAGCCAACTTGTTAAAATGATCAATATTCTTCAGCAATGTTGTGTTGTGATCATCGGTCTTGCCAAAGCCAATGCCGACGTCTAAACAAATTTGATGTTCCGCCAACCCCAGCTCCAAGCAAGTTTGCTTGCGGGTTTTTAGATAGTCAAAAACCTCTGCCACCACATCTGTGTATTGTGGGGCATTTTGCATGGTTTGTGGGGTGTTTTGCATATGCATCAGAATGACCGATGGTTTGTATTTGGCAATCACATCCGAAGATTGTGGATCATGGGTCAGCGCAGAAACATCATTGATAATAGATGCACCGGCTTTTAAACCCGCTTCCATCACCGCAGCATTGCGCGTATCAAGGGAAACAGGAATGCCTTTATCTATCAATCCTTTAATAAGGGGCCGCACGCGGTCTATTTCTTCTTCAATGGTAATGGGTTCAGCACCTGGGCGGGTCGATTCCCCCCCCACATCAATAATGCTGGCCCCATCAGATATCATCTGTACGCCCCGTTGAACGGCATCAGCCACACAGGCATCGACCCCCCCATCGGAAAAACTGTCTGGCGTGACATTCAATACCCCCACCAGGTGAGGGGTATCGAGCGAAAGGGTTGCAAATGTTTGGCTCATTCAGAAAATATAAAACCTTTGAACAGGCTTAGCCACCGGTATTTTGGCGGTCCCCCCCAGGAGCTTGATCCGGGCGCAACGTTACCTTTGGTTTATCTTTATATCTCAGCATTTGTTCTACTTTTGCATAAGACAGGGCGCTCTCCGCGCCTTTACCCCAGATACCCAAACTGGGTTTTGACGAAAAAATTTTACGAATATATGCGTTTACAGTTTCAACTGTTATGCCATCCATAGCGGCTTGGCTTTCTTCTCTTGTTCTAATTCTACCCGAGGCCATGTATTCTTTTATAAAGCTGGGTAAAAGATTTGTTGGGGCGCTATCCATTTCATGTAAATCCGCCCTCTCAAAGCCTGCTGTGATGTTTTGTATATCATCTTGATTACACCCTGATTGCTGAAGTTCGTTAATAACCCTGATGGTCGCTTTGATTGCCTGGTCAACTTTATGCGGTTCACACGTCAAAGAGAATTGATACGTGCCAGTATTTGTCAAAGTATCAAAGTTTGCATTACTATGGTATGCTATGCTTTGATCAGAAATTTCAGATGATAGCTTGCGGTTGATATAGGCGCTCATAACCCCGGGCAAAGGTATAGAAAGCATCCGGGTTTTCTGCCCATATGTTTCAAAGGCTAGGCATATTTGACAAAGCCCATTTTCTGGGATTTCCAAACGGTAATTGCCGCCAACATAATTTGCATTTGCGGCAATAGCTGCCCGTGCTTCTGAGGTGGGTTTATAGACTTGATTTGCTATTTCTTTTGCATCTTCGTGGGACATTCCTGTTGCAATGTATAAGGTTGAATTATTGTCCCCAAAATAAGCTTTCCAATGCTCAACAAGTTGGTCGTAAGTCATTTTGCGAAGGATATCTGGCAATCCTCCCAAAGAAATGCCAGCCCTTTGATTTGGGTAAAGTACTTCATAATTTTCCCAGTTGGCTCTGCCTTCTGGGGTTGATATTGGTTCCATCTGTTCTACAACAATTCTTTCACGTTCATTTTCCAATTTTTCGGGTGTGAATGCTTTTAATTGTCGGCGTTCTTCAATTATTTCCAAGGTTTCAGCAAGGTATTTTGGATGAGCTAGATCAAAAATAATGTCAGTACGGTTATGCCATGTTCTGGCATTAAAGTCCCCCCAAGGGTTTGTCAAAGTTGTTAGCTCATCTTTGGAAAGCTTCCCTGAACCTACCCCTAGTAAATGCTCCATAAAGTGTGTAATGCCAGCATGGTGTGGGTGCTCATTATGGCTCCCAACGTCCCAAGTATGTGAGACTGCAGAAGAATGCCATCCAGGTTTTTGAAATGTAACTAGTTTTACGCCGCAGTCCAGTGTGCTTTGGGTGGTGATAATATCTGACATGAAAAAGTCCCTAACTTCTATAATTAAGTGTTGTGCAATATTACGTTTATCGCTTTTGTTTTCTGTGGCCTGTGTATAGGGGAAAAGGAAAAACTTGTCAAAAGAATATTTTATAAAAATACGCAAAAGCATAAAATAATTACATTTTTGTTTCTTTATGGGGTGCGGTTAACGGCTGCGGGCAAACAGTAAGTTGGCGCGGCGGTTATAAACAGGGATGGAGTAGGCGGCCTCCCCCCGTATGTGGATGTTTTCATCCTCGGTAAGTTCAATTACATCGGGAATTGCCAAAGCTTCAATGCCCATCCCGCCAATTTGTATAAGCTTGCGAATAAACGATGCACTGGCAATACCTGTCCCATTTTTAAAGGCATCATCCCGGCACAGCAGGGCAGATTGCAAGGCCAGCTGGTCAGCGGGGGAAAGCTTGACGCTAGTGGTGAAAATCTCGTCAGTATCTAAAGGGCGAACTTTAAAGTGCGTCCCTTTTTCGTTTTCTTCAACATGGCACGCTGGTGGAATGGTGGTTCCCTCTGGCAGAATGGCACCGGCTTCAACCACGCAGAAATCGCCAATAGTGGCCCCACTTCCAACATGGGTTTCCACATCTCTTGCAAAACTGGGGCGAACCTTAATATGTTGCCCTACATGAACTTGCTGGCCAAAGCGTGTGTCGTAAATCTTGCAGTTGTGTTGGATATAAGTTTCCGGCCCTGTGATAGATCGACACAGGGTGGCTTCTCCCTTGATGATTGTGTTGTGATCTATATAGCTGGATCGGATATCGGTTTTGCTGCCAATGGAGGCGCCAGCACGGATAACAGTGCCAGAATCAATGATGGCATTGTTGCCTATTTCAAAGTATTTAGGGTCGATGGTGGCTTCTTGGCCATGCCCTTCATCAAGAATTGTTAGACATTCAGGAATTTTTACAAAACTGCCATCCCAATTTCGATGCCATCTTTTACGCAGTTCTGGCGGCAGTAACTGTGCTTTGAGTGCTTCTGCATCATTCACTAGAAACTGATTAAAACGCGATGTCATCCTGTCTGGCCTTCTCACTTTACAGGGGGCACCTTATAAGAAGAAAAATATACAGTCAATAAGGATATGATTGCAATTTGTATCCATTTGAGATATGATTAAGGGTGTATTAATAAAGGGGAGAGCATCATGGTTTTGAAGGCAATGGAAAAGGCACAAGTGCAGTTGGCTGAGACTGATCAACCGCCTGCCATTATTTCTTATGAGGAGTTACGAAAAATTCTTCCCCCGAGTGCTTTACAAGAGCTGAATCGGGTTGATGAGATTCTTGTAAAAATAGAGGAAAATGCTGCAGCCTTTGAAAGGGGAGAAATCAATGAAGAAGAGGCTCATGCAACCCACACAAAACTTGGGATAGATGCCGCCTTTGGGAAAAATAATATTACAACTTATGATCCGTCAGAACCAAATGAAATGGGGCAGTATACAGAATCCAGTGTTGGGGCCTGGGGCCAATGGAAGCTTTCTATTAAAGTTGGTAATTTCGAGGAAATGCTGAATAACGGTCAGGTTCAACGTTCTGGAACAGACCATGATGAAGTAAAAGTTGGTCTTGTTCTTGGTTCCAATGGGGTGATTGGCGGGCATGCCAATCTTTTCCGCACCACAGATGATGTTAATTTTGAAGAACAGCCGGGCAAACTGAAAGAAGCGTTACAGCTTGTGTGTGCAGCAGCAAAATCAGTTGAGAATGGACAAACAGTAGACTTGCTGGATTTAAAAGAACAGTGTTATGAAGTTACTGGCAAAAAAATGACGGGAATTGTTGGCACTTCTCATTTGATGCGTATGGCCTTGCGGGGCGGTCAATTATCTGAAGCGCAAAGTGCCCCAACTGGCACGGCAACATTGGAGCCACCTAAAGGAAAGATCGTCAATTTGCCGCCTGGGTTTACCCCCCGTGACCGTCAAAATGGTGGTTAAGCTGTTGATTCAAATCCTGTTTTAAGTCCCTTGCGGTTTGGGGGCAGAACTTTTTGGCACTGAAGATTTTTTCTTCTTTGGTTTTTTCTTGGCCGTTGTGCCAGAAGATTCATCATCATCAGCTACATCTGGGCGGGAAATAGCATCACCCTTTAGCAGGGCATTGATTTCATCGCCAGACAGCGTTTCATATTCCAACAAGCCTTGGGCCAAAGCTTCCAAATCTTTCTTGTTTTTCTTCAAGATGGTTTCTGTGCGCTTATAGCAAGCATCGACAATGTTGCGGATTTCTTCATCCACTAAACGGGCAGTGTCATCAGACATATTCTTGGTTTGGGTGACAGAGCGCCCCAGGAACACTTCATTCTCATCTTCTTCATAAGCCAGGAAGCCAAGCTTCTCGCTCATCCCCCATTCAGTCACCATGCGCCGGGCGCTATTGGTGGCCATGCGGATATCAGAAGAAGCACCGGTGGTGATTTTTTCTGGACCAAAGATCATATCTTCGGCAATACGACCACCCATGGCGACACATAAATCATCCAGAATTTTGTCTTTTGCCATGGAGTATCTGTCCCCTTCTGGCAGGCGCATCACCATCCCCAAGGCACGGCCGCGGGGAATGATAGTGGCTTTGTGAATGGGGTCTGAATTGGGGCAATGCAGCGCCACAATGGCGTGGCCCGCTTCATGATAGGCGGTTAGTTTCTTTTCGTCCTCTGACATGGCGATAGAGCGACGCTCTGATCCCATCATTACTTTGTCCTTAGAGGCTTCCAGCTCATCCATGGTGACCAGTTTTTTACCTCGGCGTGCTGCCAGCAAGGCTGCTTCATTCACCAGGTTAGCAAGATCTGCCCCAGAAAACCCGGGCGTTCCCCGGGCAATGACTTTTGCGTCCACATCTGGTCCCAAAGGTACTTTACGCATGTGGACTTTCAGAATTTTTTCACGCCCCAAGACATCTGGGTTGGGCACAACAACCTGACGGTCAAAACGGCCAGGGCGCAGCAATGCAGGGTCCAATACATCAGGGCGGTTGGTAGCGGCAATCAGAATTACCCCTTCATTAGCTTCAAATCCATCCATTTCAACCAGTAACTGGTTTAATGTTTGCTCGCGCTCGTCATTTCCACCGCCAAGACCAGCCCCACGATGCCGGCCAACTGCATCGATCTCATCAATAAAGATGATGCACGGCGCGTTCTTTTTGCCTTGTTCAAACATATCGCGGACACGGCTGGCCCCAACCCCCACAAACATTTCAACAAAGTCAGATCCTGAAATGGTGAAGAACGGAACACCTGCTTCACCGGCAATGGCGCGGGCCAATAATGTTTTACCGGTTCCTGGGGGGCCCACCAGAAGCACACCTTTGGGAATTTTTCCACCCAAACGTTGGAACTTGGCTGGGTCTTTCAAAAATTCAACAACTTCTTCCAGCTCTTGTTTGGCTTCATCAATGCCTGCTACATCTGTGAAAGTAATTTTCCCAGCTTTTTCTGTTAGCAGTTTGGCGCGGGATTTTCCAAATCCCATGGCACCACCTTTGCCGCCGCCCTGCATTTGGCGTAGCAAAAAGATCCAGATGCCGAAAAAAATAATCATCGGTAGCCAGGAAACCAACCCGCTTAGGAAGTAAGAGGCCCCATCTTCCAACGGCACCACTTTAAAGCGGACATTGCTGGCAATTAGTTTGTCTGAAACGCTGGCATCAGTTGGTGCAAGGGTGGCAAAAGCTTGACCATCCAAAAACGTGCCGCGCAGTTCATTGCCCTTGATAACAACACTTTCAATGTTGTTTGTTTCAATGCTTTGGACAAAATCATAATAGCTGATTTCACGAATTTGTGTTGCCGTGGTGTTGGATTGAAAAATCTGGAATAAAGCAATAACAAGCAGCCCAATGAGAATCCAAAGAGCAAAGTTGCGGCTAAACTGATTCATGAAAAAAGTCCTTATTAAATAATGTTATTTTGTATCTTAGCAGGTCTTACAGGTTTATCAATTCCCCGATCAATGGATGAACGGGATCATAATCCATGTGTACTTTTAGTGTCGGGCCAGCGACACCTGTGTATTTCAAGTGGGGGGCCGCCACAACTTTATCAAGATAGAAAATTGCCGGAACCCCATAGAAAAGACGTTTGGGTAAAGCAGGAACATGCACGTCGCTGGCTACTTGTTGCCATCCTTTTTCGTCTAAAGATGCAATTCTTAATTCCTGTTGTTCGTTGGGGCTGATGCTGAATCGGTACCGGTTGTCCCAAGTGCCCGATAGAGTACTGGCGGAAACATTCAACAATTTTGCTGCTGCTGGTTCGCGCATAACGTAAATACGGCCATGTTTTTCAAACAAAATGCAGCCATGGGACGTTTTAGCGCACCCGGGTTGATGCAATGCTGTGCACAGGCTGTCTAAAGATTCCCACCGCAGGTTCAGTGGGTTTTGGCTGATATAAATCAGAATTTTTTGTAAGGCAATTTTTTTGACGCTGTCCGGCAAGGTTAAGAAATCTACTTTCTCAAAAGCCAAAAACCCCATGGGCGAAGGAGTGACTTTGTATTCTAAAAAATCTTCAGCCAACGTTGTCAGGTCCCGTAAAGCTTCTTGCAGGTGGCGCATGGACAAGGCAATATTTGGATCTGTCAGGCCAATATCTTGCAATGTGGTGCGCGCTTTGCGCACCCGAGCGCGAAAGTACGATACATCGTCATTGCTGGGATCTTCAATCCATGTCTGGTCATTCGCTTTTAAAAATTGTTGCAGATCTTTCTTATGAAAAGGCAGCAGGGGGCGCATTACTTTCAAGCCGTTCATATACTTTTGTGGGCGCATGCCGCTCAACCCTTTCAACCCACTGCCGCGCGATAAATGGTGAAAGAACGTTTCTACCTGATCATCTTGGTGATGGGCAACGGCAAGCCGAGTATATCTATTTTCCTGACACCATTGACTCATCACATTGTAACGCATGTTACGGGCGGCTTTTTGTGTGTTCTCTGTGCTTTCAACAGGCCCTGTTAAAATAACGTGCGGAACTCCCAGCGCCGCCATCCATTGTGCAACTTGTTTTGTTTCTGTTGATGATTCTTTGCGTAGCTGATGATCAATGGTCAATGCCGTGATTTCAAATTCCATCTCTTTGGCAAGGCCTTGCATCAGTAACATCAGGGCCATACTGTCTGATCCACCAGAAACAGCAACAGCAACCTTGCTGCCTTTGGGCAGGGTGCCAAATTGCTTTTTAACGTGCTGCAAAAACAGTGCGAACAAATCAGAAGACAGGGGAACTCCCTTTAGCTTTGCGGGTTGGTCTGACCGCATTGCAGACGCTCCCATTCTGCGGCGCCACGACGCTTGATGTTAGAGGGCGAGTCTGGATACTCTTTTGCCAGCTTACCCAAGGTGGTGCATGATTCTTTAATGCTGCCTACTTTGGAAAGAGACAAAGCCAGCTTTAAAAGGTTGTCTGTGACCTTGGAAGAATTTGGGTACTCCTGATACCCTTTCAGGAAATCAACGGCTGCTTGGGCGTAATTTTCACGAACAAAGTATGTTTCTGCCAGCCAGTATTGCGCGTTGCCAGCCAGTTCATGGCTGGGAAACTCCGCCAAAAATGCCTTCAGGGCTGTTTCTGCATTTTCAAAATCAGACTTTTTCAAGAACTCAAAAGCATAATCATACTTTTGCTGGGGGGTGCCATCTGGCAAAACAACCGACTCCGCTGGTTCCAAATCTTCTTTTGAAATTGTCCCAAGGGTGTTTTTGTTTTTTGCATACAGGTCTGACCCGTTTTCGCCGGTCAGTTCAGCGTTGGTTTCTGCAGCTGCGGGGGCAGGCATTTGTTTAAAAGAGCTTGTTTTGGGGGTGCTGCGTTTACCGTTTTCAAGATCCAGCAGGCGACGATCCAAATCTGCAACCAGCTGGTCCAACCTTTGTTGAATTTGCGTTAGTTTATGGTTTGTTTCTTCGTACACCCCAGTCAGTTTCAGCATTTCTTCTTCCAGGTCAGCAACCTGAACTTGCAAGCGTTCTGCTGTATCTTTTGGTAAATCACGGCCGGTAGTAAAACTGCGGGTGCGGGTTTCTTTCTTGGGGTTTTGCTTAAACAGTTGCACTTGCAAGGTTTGCAAATCCCTTTCCAGGCGTTCAAGGCGCGCATCTGCACTTTGGTTTAACTGGGCTGCTGCTGGCAGTGCCAACAGAATAAAAGCAATAAAAGGAATGGTTAGATGTTTAAGCCGCATAATGCCTCCAAAAAAATAAATAGTCCTTACATAACAAAACGGAACTGTGATACCACAGTTCCGTTTCGAAACTCAATGTTTATCTGGGTTTAAATTTACTCAGATACCAATGTTACAGAGCGACGGTTTTGTGCCCAAGCTGCAGGGTTTGATCCCAAAACAGCTGGTCTTTCCTTACCGAAGCTTACAACTCTCACTCGGCTTGACTTAACACCTTGCGATACCAGGAAGTTTTTCACTGAATTTGCACGACGTTCGCCCAAGGCCAAGTTGTATTCACGTGTTCCACGCTCATCAGCATGACCTTCGACTGTAACATCAAGACCGCTGTGGCGTTTCAAGAAAGCAGCCTGGCGTCTTAGGACGTCACGAGCTTCTGATTTTAGACTGTGTCTGTCTGTGTCGAAGAAGACTCTGTCCCCTACGTTAACAGCAAGATCACGTTGAGATCCAACAACAACGCTACCAACACGATCACCGATCGCGCCAGGGGCACCTGTTGGATATTGAGATGTAGTTGAACTTGTTCCGCAAGCGGTCACAAGAAGAAGCAATGATAAAATGCTTATGAATTTAAGCCGCATGTGCCTGATCCTTCTTTTGGTTGTAATTACCTATCATCAACTCTTGCACCACTTTTTGAGGGTGGTGTCAAGTGAAAGTCTGGGAACACACAATAATTAACCGATTATTTGCTCGTTACTGTAACAAAGGTGACCATGCCGGATCTGATCCATCTTCAGGTGTCGGGATGATGCGCAGGTTATATCCCGTCAGGTCCACCGTATGGATAAGGGACTTTTGTTTACCGCGGTTGGTGGTGGGTTCTTGCCGGTAAAAGGACAGAACACGGCCATTTGGCGCCCATGTTGGCCCTTCATCCAGAAAGCTTTCTGTCAGTAATCTTTCGCCAGATCCGTCTGGGCGAATCACTCCAATAAAAAAGCGTCCCTTATACTGGCGGGTAAAGGCAATTAAGTCCCCGCGGGGGGACCAAACAGGGGTGGAATACCGCCCCTTGCCAAAGGTAATACGTTTGGCATCTGACCCATCACTTTTTGCAACGTATAGTTGAGAGCTTCCTCCCCGGTCAGAGTTAAATACAAACCTGCGGCTGTCGGGGGAGAAGCTGGGGGATGTATCAATAGCTGGGTGATCGGTCAAACGGCGCACAACGCGGGTTTCTGTGTTCATGGTGTACACATCTGAATTGCCATCTACAGCCAAAGACATGACAACGCTTTTGCCATCTGGACTAAAACGCGGCGCAAATGTCATGCCGGGGAAATCCCCCAGCACTTCTTCGCGGCCTGTGTCAATATCCAGCACATATACACGGGGCACACCTGAATAGTATGCCATGTACGTAATTTTCTGTGCTGTGGGGGAAAACCGTGGTGTCAGAATAAGCGTGGACCCATCTGTCAGGAATTTATGGTTGGCCCCATCTTGGTCCATAATGGCTAGACGCTTTTGTCGGCGGTCTGCGCGGCCTTTTTCTGAAACATACACAACGCGGGTATCAAAATATCCGCTTTCCCCGGTCAGGCGCTCATAGATAGAATCTGAAATGATGTGGGCAATGCGGCGCCAGTTGTCAGGTTCGGTAAAATACACAAGACCTGCCAGTTGTTGTTCGGCATAGACATCCCACAACCGATATTCCACGCGCAAGCGGCCATCATCCTGAAGTTCTGACTTTCCATAAACCAAAGCTTGGGCGTTGATGACGCGCCAATCTCCAAAGCGGGGTTGAACTTGTAATGATTCTGCTGTTTGGATAAAGGCGTTCTTATCAATGGTATTAAACAGGCCAGATCGTTTCAGGTTGGCTTTGATGACCTTGGTAACATCGCGCCCAAATTTATTGTCTGTTCTGTTTTCCCCCATGAAGTCAGCAATGGCCACTGGCAAGGGTTCTGAATGCCCGCGGGTGATATCAATTTTCAGGTCAGCAATGGCGGGAAATGCCATTAGCAAAACCAGGATTAACGGGGGGAAAAAGGTGGGCAGCAGTCTCATAAGCCAAGCATCTCTCTGGGGTTAAAGCGTAAGGTAATATTCCGCCATTTGTCGTACGCGTCAAGGGGAACAGGTAGTGGGTTACAGTTGGGGTTATAGACAGCGCGCAGTGCACTTTCAGCAGCTGTGCGATAAAATGGGTCACTGGCAGCGCGGCTTTTATCCACAATTTCTGCAAAGCGGACAGATCCATCTGGGTTCATACTCATGGAAATTTCTACGATTAAATTTTCGGCATTGCGCGCCCCTGCCGGAATAGCCCAGCAGCGCTCTACAGTTTCTTTGATAGCTAAAACTACTTCATCGCTTAATGGTGCATCACTGTCTGATGATGTGGGCGCTTGAAAGGGGGATTCAGTTGTTTCGGTGTCTTCCAAATCTTTCACAGCTTTCAGAACGCTGCTGAAATCTGTGTCTGGCTCTGGTTCGTCCAACACATCCTTTAAGATGGGTGCAAGGGGGGCAGGCTCTGCAATTTTGCGCGATGGTTCTGGCTCTTTTGGCGGCTCTGGGGTATCCGCAGTTGTTGTCTCAACAGGTTCTGGTAGTGGGACAGGGTCTGCCACAGGCTTAGGCTTAGATGGTGGCGCAGGGGCTTTGGCTGGCGCCACAGATTTACGCGGTGGCGGTTTGGGCGCTGAAAGACCAAGGGCATCAGCATCCACAACTTCCACACTGATAGGGCGAGACACATCTAATTCGTACGTGCGCTCTGTTCCTGGCGCCCCAAATAAGAACACATAAAAAATTAGCACATGAAACGTAACAGATAATGTGATCCCCGCGCGCATATCTGGATCTTCCCACATGCGCACAGCTCGAATGCGGGATTTTTCATACCCTTCTTTCAGGCTTTCTTTCAAATTTTCTTTCAGGGGGGTTGTCCAATTTGCCGGCATAGCTATCTCTGGCCCTTTATGGCAATTCAGCAATCAGCGCGATTTTACCAAATCCTGCCGTGTTCAGCATGCCCATCACGCGCATGACTTTCCCGTAATCCAGGGTTCTGTCGCCGCGGATATATAGGCGCAAGTCCTGGTTGTTTTGGGTGATAGCTGTCAGCCGGGCCACCAATTGTTTTTCTTTGATGGCAGAATCTTGCAGGTAAATCTTGCCATCTTTTTTGATGCTGATCACCAAGGGTTCTTCCGATGTGCTGAGGGATTTTGCCTCTGCCTGGGGTAAATCAACTTCCACTCCAACGGTCAGCAATGGGGCGCTGACCATAAAGATAATCAGCAGCACCAGCATCACATCTACCAGCGGTGTCACATTAATTTCAGACATCACCGCACTTTTACGCCGCGGCGATCTGTTTCGGGATGCAACAATTCCCCCCGCCATTAGGCTGCAGCCTTTTTGGTGGATCCTTCAATTTTTTCGTCTAACTGACGGGAAATGATGGATGAAAATTCAGACCCAAACCCTTCCATGCGCGTGGCATAACGGGACAAGTCTGTCGATAGTTTGTTATAGGCAATTACCGCGGGAATCGCCGCAATCAGACCAATAGCTGTGGCAAACAGGGCCTCGGCAATACCGGGGGCAACGGCCACCAGTGTTGTGTTTTGGGTCAGCGCAATTGCCTGGAAGCTGTTCATGATGCCCCAAACGGTTCCAAACAGCCCAACAAAGGGGGCAGTGGCGCCAACGGTGGCCAGGAAAATCATGTACCGTTCCAACTTTTCCATTTGCTGGTCGATGGTCAGCGTCATGATTTTGTCCAAGCGCTGCATCAGGGCTGCTTTAGTGTTCTTGGTCAGGTTGTTGGTTTCACTGCGCGCCCATTCACCCATAGCAGCCACAAAGACCCGGGCCATGGGGTCTGATGTGCCCTTTTTTAGTTTATTGTGCAGGGTTTCCAAAGATTTTCCAGACCAGAATTGGTTTTCAAAATTTGTTGATTCCATGTTTAAGCGACGCAGGCGTAAAATTTTGTCAAAGATAATCACCCAGCACCAAAAAGATGCCACCAGCAACATAAACATAACCAGTTGCACAACAATATCGGCCTGCCAGAACAGTCCCCATAAAGACAGGTCGGATGCACCACCACCCAGGTTAATGGCCTCAACCACTTTTGCTTCATTTGCCATGTTTCAAACTCCTTTAATCAAAAAATATTTACGCTGCATCCAGCACTTTTAAATGGCTTTCAAAAGCACTGCGAATTTTTTCAGAAATGCGTACTGGTTTTGCTTTGCTGTTAATGCACACCAGTGTCACATCCATTTGTGCTGCTATATCCAGCGTATGTTGCGCTCTGCGGGTGTCGCTATCAAAACATATAGTTTGGCGCAGTGTGAAAGATGATCTGCCAAAACGCAAAATTTCTACCCTTACGACTAAGCTGTCATCTAAGCGGGTAGGCTTCATATAATCAACATTGATGGTTTTGACAACAAACAGAATGTCATCTGTTTCGCGCAGTTCTATCTGGTTGAATCCCATAAAGCGTAACAGCTCTGTTCTTGCTCTCTCAGCAAAGCGCAAATAATTGGCATGGTACACAATGCCGCCGGCATCGGTGTCTTCATAATAAACCCGCAAGGGATAGTAATATGTTTGATCGTGGACTTCACCACGGGCCGCAATGCTCATTCTGTTGGCAGCTCCAGCTGATTGGGGTTGAATGTTTTTGGTGGAGTCAGGCCCAAGTACTCAAACCCCTTTTGGGTCAGCATGCGCCCGCGCGGCGTGCGTTGCAGTAAGCCTTGTTGAATCAGGAACGGTTCGATCACTTCTTCCAGCACGTCGCGCTGTTCGGACAAGGCTGCGGCCAGGGTATCAATTCCCGCAGGGCCGCCGCCGTAATTATCGGTCAATAAGCGCAGGTAGCGGCGGTCTTGAGCATCCAGCCCCAGGTGGTCCACTTCCAGTTGAGACAAAGCTTTGTCTGCTATTGTTTTGTCCACTACTTTGGTGCCGGCATAGTCAGCAAAATCGCGTACACGTCGCAGCAAACGCCCGGCCACACGGGGTGTCCCGCGCGATCTTTTCGCTACTTCCTCTGCCCCTTCTTTGGTAATCTCAAGATTCAACAGCCCGGCAGATCGCGAAACAATAAAGGCCAAATCTTCCAAGCTATAAAATTCCAACGCGCCCAAAATACCAAAGCGTTCGCGCAAGGGCTTGGTGATCAAACCAGATCTGGTCGTGGCCCCAATCAGGGTAAAGGGGGGTAAGTCAATTTGCACAGACCGCGCCGCGGGGCCTTCGCCAATCATAATGTCCAGCTTGTAATCTTCCATGGCCGGATACAGCACTTCTTCCACAGCAGGGGATAGCCGGTGAATTTCATCAATAAATAGCACATCGTTGGCTTGCATGTTGGTCAGCAGGGCAGCCAAGTCGCCAGCCTTGGTGATGATGGGGCCGGATGTGGCGCGGAAATTCACGTTCATTTCCTTGGCCATAATTTGCGCCAGTGTGGTTTTCCCCAACCCTGGCGGGCCATAAAACAGGCAGTGGTCCAAAGATTCTTCCCGCGATTTTGTGGCAGAAATAAACACGTTCAGGTTTTCTTTTAACTTGGGTTGGCCAATAAATTCGGCCAGTTTTTCTGGTCGCAACGCCCGTTCCACTTTGTCAGTTGGTTCGTGATAATCACGTTCAACAAGGCGCGTTTCTGATTCTTGTTCTGGAAATGTTTCTGGCTGCATGTCTTTCTTATAGCAAACAAGTGTAAGGGCGCAAAGGCGGAAGAGAGTTATTCACGCTCTTTTACGTTTAAGCGCTCAGTTGCTTTAACCCCGCTTGGATCAAATCTTGGATATTAGCGTCCTGGTTCTGGGTCAAGGTATCATTCACAGCTTTGTACGCTTCTGCCCGGCCAAAGCCCAAATTCACCAACGCAGAAATGGCATCGTTTGCGATAGAAGATTCATTGGTGTTGGCCGCAGGGGCCGAAACACCAGCGGCTGAGGTGTCAGCTGATAAGCTACCCACTTTGTTTTTTAACTCATTACAAATACGGTCAGCCAATTTTGGCCCTACGCCATCGGCTTGGCTGACCATTTTTTTGTCATGCGCTGCAATGGCATTGGTTAAGTCTTGGGGGGTTAACACAGACAGGATGGAAAGCGCGGCTTTCCCGCCCACCCCTTGGACAGATGTTAACAGCTTGAACCAATCTTGGTCATTTTGTGTCAAAAACCCGTACAGGGTGATGGCATCTTCGCGGATTTGCGTTTCAATATAAAAGCTGGCCTCTGACTGTGCGGTTAGCTGCGATAACGTGCGGCTGGAACAGTGCACCAAATACCCCACCCCATTTACATCCAAAATAGCGGTCTTTAATCCGGTGGAATCAATTTTCCCTGTTAGTTTTGCGAACATTTTTATTCCTTGGTGGGTTATGTTTATATGGAGCTTATATGCCCAAATGCGCTGAAGGGTTCAATCAATCTTGGCCATCACGCGCTTTCCTTCATGGCAGCGGCCAGTTGTTTATTCAGGTGGGCGTGGTGGGCATGGCAGATGGCAACGGCCAGGGCATCGGCGGTATCTTCCGATTTAATCTTAATGCCTGGTAATAAGCGGTGGACCATATCCATCACCTGTTCTTTTTTTGCGTGGCCAACCCCCACGACAGATTTTTTAACGCTGTTGGCGGCATATTCTGCAACCGGCAATCCCAGGCTGGCGGGGGTCATCATGGCAACGCCGCGGGCTGCCCCCAGCTTTAATGTAGATTTGGGGTTTTTGTTCACGAACGTTTCTTCGATGGCTGCGGCATCCAATTCATGGGCTTGAACAATTTGGGCAAGTTCTGTGTACAGGTGTGCCAGGCGGTCAGACATTGTGTAATCTGTTGGGGGTTGGATGCAGCCGCAATCAATCAACCGCAGGGTTGATCCCTGGCTTTCGATGATGCCCCATCCTGTATTGCGGAGTCCTGGATCTATTCCTAATATGCGCATTATCCTGCCAGTTTCTCCATCACTTCATCAGAGGCACTAAAGTTGGAGGCAACTTCCTGAACATCGTCCAGATCATCCAGCGCATCCAACAATTTAAACAGTGTTTGGGCAGTGCTTTCATCTACATCGGTCAGGGTTTTTGGTTTCCAGTCAAACTTCGCTGTTTCTGGGTCGCCAAACTTTTCAGCCAAAGATTCACGCACTTCATGTAAATTATCTATGCTACAAATAACTTCGTGGCCATTTTCATCACTTTCTGCGTTGTCTGCTCCGGCTTCAACAGCGGCTTCGAAAATGTCATCAGCGCTGACAGCATCGGCGGGGTAGTAAATATATCCCACCCGATCAAACATAAAAGCAACAGAGTTACTGCTGCCCAAATTGCCGCCATATTTGCTGAATGTAGAGCGAACATCACCGGCTGTGCGGTTTTTATTATCGGTCACAGTTTCAACAATAATGGCAACCCCAGCAGGGCCATATCCCTCATAGCGCATTTCTTCCAAGGCTGCTTCACCCGCCGCGCCAGAGGCTTTGTCCACGGCGCGTTTAATGTTGTCATTGGGCATGTTTTCTGCACGGGCAGCGGCAATGGCACTACGCAGGCGTGGATTCATTTCTGGATCTGGCATGCCAGACTTGGCTGCAACGGTAATTTCTTTGGCAAGACGGGAAAATAGCTTCCCGCGTTTTTTGTCTTGTGCGCCTTTACGGTGTTTGATATTGGCAAATTTGGAATGGCCGGCCATAAAAACCTCTTCAATTTTCTAAGTTTTTGTTAAACTTTCTTTTGTATTTCGGTACTAATGTAGGATAAACAGGTAAACCCAAAGAATAAAGGCAAAAGTCTGAACATATGTCTGGATATAAGTTAGACAGAATTAATGTGCTGGTTATTGATGATAACAAGCACATGCGTCAATTGCTCAAAACATTGTTATCTGCCTATGGGGTAGTCAATATTTACGAAGCAAAAGACGGCGGAGAAGGTTTTGAAAAACTGTTGGAGCACGAGGTCGATCTTGTCTTGTGTGACTTGGTGATGGAGCCTGTGGACGGGTTTTCTTTTATCAACCGCGTTCGTCAGGGGAAAGATTCACCAGATCCGTTTATTCCCATCATTATAGTTTCTGGTTATACTGAACGGTTCCGCGTGACCGATGCTCGTGATTATGGCGCAACAGAAGTTTTGGCCAAGCCTGTTTCAGCCAAAGAACTGGCTGCGCGTATTACATCGTGCATTGAAACACCGCGGCCTTTCGTGCGGACCAAGGAATATTTTGGCCCCGACCGGCGCCGTGTTAAGCGTGGAGATGCCATGTTTAGCGGTGATGAACGCCGCTTAAACAAGTTCGCCATTGAAGAGCAGCTAAGTATGGCAGCAGCAGACGAAAATACAGAGTCAGAAGCGCTGGATGATATTTTGGATTTTGATGCGGGAGAGGCGTAAATGGCCAAGGATACAAAGAAGTCGGGTGAACGCTATGACGTTGTCAAAAAGGTAGAGGGCGATTTTCCTTATGAAGTTTTGGAGCCAAAAAATATCATCAAAGAAAAAGTGGGTGATGCCAAGGGCATTAGCATAAAAGCCATTCACAAGGCCGAAATGGCTGTGAAAGAGCTGGGCCATAATTATATCAATGATTTCGTTTACGATGCCGAAGCGCTGAAAAAAGCGTTTGAAAATTTTATTAAGGCAAAAGGCGCCCAAGACCGTGCCACGCACTTAAAAGAAACCACCTGGGCAGCCCATGAAATTAAAGGGCAGGGCGGTAGTTTTGGCTATCCTTTTGTTTCGGCCGTTTCAAAGTCCTTTTGTGACTACCTGTTTGAATTGGAAGAGCGCAAGCTATTTGATGAGCTTGCCACAGAAATTATGCGTGCCCACGTCAATACATTGGTTGTGATCGGCAAGCGACGCATTCGTGGTGATGGCGGTGAAACAGGCCAACTGGTGTGTGAAGGGTTGGTCGTGGCTACACGCAAACATTTGGCCCAGGATGAAAGCTTCTTGAAAAGTGATGTGCTATCGTACTTGAAGAAACTGCAAGAACATATGGAAGACGATCCCTTATGATTTCTAAAGAAATGATCGGTGGCCTTTCCGTTTTGGTTGGTCTGGCGGGGTTTGTTCCCTATTTTTGGGCCATGTATAAACGCGAAGTTAAGCCCCATGTGTTTACCTGGTTTACCTGGGGGTTGCTGGCTGGGTTGGTTTTTGCCGCCCAATGGACAGAAGGCGGCGGCGCTGGGGCCTGGAATATTGGGATCATTGCGTTCGTTTGTTTTCTGGTGGCTGTTTTGGCCTTGTTTGTTGGAGAGAAAAATATCACCCGCAAAGATTGGGTAACGTTTGTTGCAGCCCTTATCGCCATTCCTGTTTGGTGGCTGACAGATGACCCTGTTGGGTCGGTTATTTTGGCGACTTTAATCAACTTTCTGGCATTTTTGCCAACGTTTTTTAAATCTTATCACAAGCCACGTGAAGAAAGCTTGGGGTATTATGTTTTTAGCACCATTGGATTTGTCCTCAGTATTTGGGCGTTGGAAGTTTACAACCTGACCACGGTGCTGTACCCAGGGTACATCGTCGTTGCCAATATTGCTTTTGCCGCCATGGTGCTGTGGCGCCGCCGGATTTTATCAGCGGCTTTAAGCCGGTCCAATATTCATTAAATGCGGACCTTGGACAAAGGCGCTGATGGTGGTTGGCAAGCCGTTGGGGCCAAGTTCAAAAAACGTGCCGGATAATGTCACCTCATCCATGGCGGCTTTCAATCGCCCGCCAGGTTCTTTGGTGGTAAAGCGGTTGATAGGTTCTTCAATTTCTGCTCCAATAACTGAATTGTAATCACCGCACATGCCGGCATCGGTTTGGTATCCTGTGCCTTTGGGAAGTATTTTTGTGTCCGATGTTGGGCAGTGGGTGTGGGTGCCCACAACGCAGCTGACACGCCCGTCCATAAAGTGGCCAAAGGCTTGTTTTTCTGATGTGGCTTCGGCATGAAAATCAACAAAGATGCCATCGACCATGCCGCCCAGGGGATACTTTTTCAAAAAGGTGTCTACCAGGTCAAAGCCCTCTGTTTCTTCTTTCATAAAAACACTGCCCATGGCGTTAATAACCAACAATTTTTTGCCGCGGGATGTTTCAAAAATGGTGTGAAAGCGGCCAGGTTTTTCATCGCCAAAATTAATGGGGCGAATGATGTTGGGGGTTTCATCCATATAGGGAAAAATCTCTTGCCGGTCAAAGGCATGATCCCCCAGCGTGATGACATCAACGCCGGCTTCATAAAGTTTGTCACAAATTTGTGGTGTAACCCCTGCAATGCGCGCCGCATTTTCTGCGTTGACGATCAACACATCCAGCTTCAAATCTTTTTTAAGTTTTGGGGCCGCTTCCATAACGGCTTTGCGCCCGGCGCGGCCATAAATGTCACCCAAAAATAAAACACGCATTTATGCTGTCCCCACTTTTGTGCAGCCGGTTTCTGTCAAAATATAATCAACGGCAATGTCATGATCTTCGCACGGCACTTTGGGTACTACCAAATCATCATACGCCACAGCGATGGTGACAGGCCTTTTGCCTGCTGGATAACGATTCAACGTTATATCATAATAGGCCGCCCCATACCCCAGCCGGAAGCCACTTTTGTCTACGGCAATGCACGGAACTAACATGTGCGTGGGGAGCAAGTTTTCCGCTGCTTTTTCCGGTTCTTTCAAACCATAGGGGCCGTCTTTCAAATTATCTGTTGGCGCCCATTTGCGAAAATTTAGCGGTGTGTGTTTCCCTTCAATTTCTGGCAGACAAACTGTGATACCTTGTTCATGCAGTGTGCTCAGCAAGGTGAGCAAATCAGGCTCACTCTGGATGGGTAAAAAGCCTGCAACAATGGACCCCACTGGCAAAGAGAATGCGCTCAAAAAGTGCTTTTCAAGTTCACACCCAAAAGGACCTTTGTTTTCTTTCAGCCAATCCCGACGGGTTTTCAATTCCTGGCGCAGGCTGTTTTTTTCACTTTGAAGGGGCATAGCTTACTTTCAATCTTAAAATGCGATGGCCACCAGTGCCGGTGGTTATTGTGATCCACTGGTGACAAAAACACCAGGTGGGCGCCGTATACCTGGACCACGGTCCAGATAGGAACAGCCCCCTATCAAAAAGTATCGCCCCAGGGAAAACGAACCTGTCGCGCACGGTCGCCATCGCGGTTATAACTTAAGCAGCTTCGATTGAATCGGCAAGGTTGGAAAGACGTTTTGATAAATTTTCCATGGCTTGAACAATTTTTACCATATCTTCATCGTTGGCTGCCGGTGTTGCAGACCCGCTTTGCAATTTAAGCTGGTCTATTTTTTTACGTTGTTCGAAAATTTCATCTGAAATCATGATGCTGGCCATCAACAGCAGGCGTGTATCGCCAATCTGCCCAATAGATTGGGATAAATCGCTGACTTTGCTGTCAACAAAGTTGGCCAGTTTAATTAGATGAGATTCTTGTCCATCATCACAGGCAACTTGGTAGCTGCGCCCATTGATGGTGACTGAAACCTGCCCCATTTTATATTAGCTCCCGACTATGGCTTTCAGTCGATTTATAGTCTGATCTATTTTTTCTGCCAACTGTTTTTGTGAATGGCGCATGGCCTGATTATCTGACATTAGCTGTTTTAGTTCGTCATCGTTGGCAGAAGATTGAATGTTTTCAGTGGGTTCCGCTGTTTTGACGTTGCGCACGCCTGTTTCAATTTTATTTAAAGATTTTTCGATATCTTGGATTAAATCGACCAAATCTGTCATTCGCGTTCCCTTTTTTGCCTCGGTTGTTTTTAGAAGTCCGCACCATACGGATGCAGTAGATGTGCGTCAATACCGGATTTTGGATAATCCCCGAAAAATTATTGAAAATTTATTCCCGTTGGGTGTTATGGGGAAAAGTGACCCAAAAGTGTCCAGAAAGCTTAAAAATTCTGGATTTAAACAAAAAGAAAAGTTGACGTGCCGCCGTTTTCTGGGCATTTTCACGTAACCCTTTTCACCATTAATCACGGGATTCAAGTCACCATGCCACAAGCCGCAACAGCTATGACATCATCAACTACACAAAACCTTCACACTTTAATGGCCAACAGTATTCGTTTTTTAGCGGCAGATGCTGTGCAGAAAGCCAACAGCGGACACCCTGGAATGCCTATGGGGTTTGCAGATGTTGCCACTGTTTTGTATCGGGACTTTTTAAAGTTTGATATCTCTGCCCCCAAATGGGCAGATCGGGACAGGTTCATTTTATCTGCCGGGCATGGGTCTATGTTGCTGTATTCTTTGCTGTACTTGACTGGCTATGAAGACATGCCAATTGAAGAAATTAAAAACTTTCGTCAATTGCACAGCCGGACAGCGGGGCACCCAGAATATGGCGAAGCTGCAGGAATTGAAACTACAACAGGCCCCTTGGGGCAGGGAATCGCCAATGCCGTTGGCATGGCAATGGCTGAAAAAATGATGAATGCTCGTTTCGGTGATGATTTGGTCAACCACTATACATATTGCGCCGTTGGGGATGGCTGCTTGATGGAGGGGATTTCCCATGAAGCCATTTCTATGGCCGGTCACATGCAGCTGAATAAGTTAATCGTGCTGTTTGATGATAACAGCATTTCCATTGATGGATCGACAGACATTTCTGTTTCTGATGATCAGTGCAAGCGGGTGGAAGCATCTGGCTGGAATGCTGTGCGCGTTGATGGGCATGACCCTTCCGCCATTGCAGAAGCAATTGAAAAGGCCAAAAAATCTGACAAGCCAACATTAATTGCGTGCCGCACAACCATTGGTTTTGGATCTCCCAGCAAGCAGGGAACGGCTGCTACACACGGCGCGCCTTTGGGTGAGGAAGAATTGGATGCAATGCGCCAGTCCATGGGGTGGGATGCTGCCCCCTTTGAAGTGCCTGAAAAAGCACTGCAAAGCTGGCGTGAAGCTGGTAAACGCGGGGCAGAAGATCGTGAAGCTTGGGAAGCGCGGTTGCAAGCATCTGACAAGCGTGAAGAGTTTGAACGCCTGATGGCCGGCGATCTGCCTGCTGATTGGGAAGCAACGTTACAGTCTTATATTGACGGTTTGTATGATGCACCAGAAAAAGTAGCTACGCGCAAAGCATCTGGGAATGCGTTGGATGTTCTGTGCCCTGTTGTTCCAGAATTGATTGGGGGATCAGCTGATTTGACAGGATCCAACAATACAAAAGCCAAAAATGCTATGCCGGTAACGCCAACCGATTTTTCAGGTACGTACCTGCATTATGGGGTGCGTGAACATGGCATGGCTGCAGCCATGAACGGCATGGCCCTTCATGGGGGAATTATTCCTTTTTCTGGAACGTTTCTGGTGTTTACAGATTATTGCCGCCCGTCTATCCGCTTGTCTGCGCTGATGAAGCAGCGCGTAATTTACGTGATGACGCATGATTCCATTGGCCTTGGGGAAGATGGCCCCACCCACCAACCGGTGGAACATTTGGCCAGCTTGCGTGCCATGCCAAATGTGAATGTGTATCGTCCGTGTGATGTGGTGGAAGCTGCTGAATGCTGGGCCGCTGCCTTGAAAACAAAAGAAACACCCACCATCTTAGCTTTGTCCCGTCAGGGTTTGCCACAGATGCGGACAGAAAAAACGACCAAAAATTTATCTGCCAAGGGCGCGTACATTTTGAAAGAGGCCAGCAGCACGCCGCAGGCTGTTTTGTTTGCTACAGGGTCTGAAGTACATATTGCAGCAGAAGCGCAAGAAACTCTGGAGGGCAAAGGCATTTCAACGCGCCTTGTGTCTGTGCCCTGTTGGGAGCTGTTTGCCGCGCAAACGGCAGATTATCAGCAAAGCGTGCTGGGGCCAAGGGGAACCAAAAAAGTTGCGATTGAAGCGGGCGTCAGCCAAGGTTGGGAACAGTTCATTGGGGTAGATGGCTGCTTTGTGGGCATGAACAGCTTTGGGGCTTCGGCACCAGCTGGGGATTTATACAAGCATTTTGGCATCACAGCAGACGCTGTTGTGGAAGCCGCAATACCCACGACAAAAACATGCTGCGGTGGCGGTTGCCAGAAATAAATAGTTGATTAAGGAGAGTACTATGACAATTAAAGTTGGAATTAATGGATTTGGCCGTATCGGTCGTATGATTTTGCGGGCCTATTTTGAGCAACAGCCAGAAAATTTTGAAATCGTGGCTATCAATGATTTGGCCCCCGTTGAAACAAGTGCCCACTTGTTCAAGTATGATTCTGTCCATGGTCGTTTTGATGGCAATGTTTCCAGCACGGCAGATTCATTAACTGTTAATGGGAAAACCATGACGTTTCTATCTAACCCAAACCCGGAAGATCTAGGGTGGGATAAGCTGGGTGTGGAATTGGTGCTGGAATGTTCTGGCCGTTTTTCTGCCCGTGATGATGCTGCCAAGCATTTGAAAGCTGGCGCCAAGAAAGTGATTGTTTCTGCCCCCTCCAAAGGTGCGGATCTGACCGTTGTATACGGTGTCAATCATGACCGGTTGACCAATGACCACGAAGTTATTTCCAATGCATCGTGCACCACAAATTGTTTGGCGCCTGTGGCTCATGTTTTGAATCAGGCCATTGGGATTGAAAAAGGGTTTATGACAACCATTCATTCTTACACTGGGGACCAGCGTTTGGTGGATACATACCATGACGACCCGCACCGCGCCCGTGCAGCAAGCTTGAACCTGATTCCCACCAGCACAGGGGCCGCAAAAGCTGTTGGCTTGGTGCTGCCTGAATTAGATGGTAAACTGGATGGGGTTTCCATTCGGGTGCCAACACCAAATGTTTCGACGGTTGATTTAAAGTTTGTGGCATCACGCGATACATCTGTTGAAGAAGTGAACAAAGTTATTGTGGATGCTGCCAATGGCGCTTTAAAAGGCGTGTTGGAAGCAACGGACGAGGCATTGGTTTCGATGGACTTTAATCACCATCCTGCCAGTTCCATTTTTGATTGCCCGCAAACAAAAGTGATGGATGGCAACTTTGTCCGCATCATGAGTTGGTATGATAATGAATGGGGCTTTTCTTGCCGTATGATTGATACCACTGATTTATTTGCCAGAATCTTGGCCAATAGTAATGACGTTAAAATGGCCAGTTAGGAGCAAACATGCCAGTTGCAACCCCCAAACAATTCAATGAAATGTTAAACACGGCTCGTGCGGGGAGTTATGCCTTTCCTGCCATTAATGTAGCCAGCATGGTGGCAGCCAATGCAGCGTTAAAGGGGTTTGCCGATGCAGGGTCTGATGGCATAATTCAGGTCTCCACCGGTGGCGGAAAGTTTGCCAGTGGTCTTGCTGTCGGGGATATGGTTGTGGGGGCAGTTTCCTTGGCCGAGCATGTCCACCGCATGGCTGAAAAGTATGACATTCTAATTGCTTTGCACACAGACCATTGCCCACCTGAAAACGTAGATGATTTTTTACTGCCGTTGGTGGCAGAGTCTGAAGCACGCGTGGCAGAGGGGAAAAAACCATTGTTCAACGGCCATATGCTGGATGCCTCTGGTTTGCCATTGAAAGAGAATCTGGATTTATCCGTTCCTGTGTTTGAGCGCATGGCTAAAATCGGCCAAGTGATAGAGGTTGAAGCCGGTGTTGTAGGTGGGGAAGAGGATGGCGCCGCTGGTTCGGACGATACGCCAGCCGATAAGCTATACACTACAACTGAAGAAATGGTGGAAGTATACCGCCGCATGAATGCCGTGGATGGTACCTATATGTTTGCCGCCACATTTGGGAATGTCCATGGGGCATACAAACCTGGCATTGTTAAGCTGCGTCCTGAAATCTTGAAAGAAGGTCAAGACGCTATCGCTGCAGAGTTCGGGGCGGATGCGCATTTTCATCTGGTCTTCCATGGCGGGAGTGGCAGTGAAAAATCCCAAATTAAAGAAACGCTGGGGTACGGTGTCATCAAAATGAATGTTGATACGGATACCCAGTACGCTTTTTCACGGGTGATCGTGGATCATTTTTTCACCAACTATGACGGTGCCTTGAAAGTGGACGGGGAAGTGGGCAACAAAAAGGTTTATGATCCCCGCTCATACATGAAAAAAGCTGAAGAAAGTATGGCAGCGCGCGTCAAAGAGGCATGCGAAGATTTGGAATCGGCTGGAAAAACTTTGTTTAAAAAAAACTCTAACAGCGAGGCAGCATAATGAAAATAAATGGAAATGAAATCCGCGTTGGAAACTTGATCAAGCATAAAGATCGTTTATGGGTGGCAACAAAAACGAATCACGTAAAGCCTGGAAAGGGGCCAGCATATTTGCAGGCAGAACTGAAAGATGTTGTTAGTGGCACAAAGTTAAATGAACGCTTCCGGGCATCAGAAACGGTGGAGCGCGCCCGCGTGGATGAAATGGAATATCAGTACTTGTATGAAGATGGCGATGATCTGGTTTTCATGAACACAGAAAATTATGAACAAATTAACATGCAGAAAGATTTCCTGGGCGACCAAGTTGCTTTTTTACAGGAAAGTATGATGGTCACACTATCTATGTATGAAGAAAAACCTATTGGGGTTTCATTGCCAGATACTGTTGTTTTGGAAGTGGCCGAAACAGAAGGCGTTGTGAAAGGTCAAACGGCTGCTTCTTCTTACAAGCCTGCCATCATGGATAATGGCGTGCGTGTAATGGTGCCGCCTTTTGTAGATGTAGGTACACGCATTGTTGTAAACGTAGAAGCCCAAGAGTATGTGGAAAGAGCAAAGGATTAATTATGCCATTAAAGCCAGATCAAAAAATTGAACGTAAATCCTTTGACCGGCGCGATAAACGCCCAGCCGAGCGGGTAGAGCGAAAGCAACGCACAACAGCGTACAAGACCACACCAGATTTACAGGTGATGGTCGATGCTGCGTTGAAAGCAGGGCGCCGGCTGATGAAAGATTTTCGTGAAGTAGAAAACCTACAAGTTTCGCGTAAAGGCCCGGCAGATTTTGTATCTAAAGCTGATTTAATGGCCGATAAAATTTTGAAGGAGGAGCTAAGCTATGCTCGTCCGGGGTATGGGTTTTTAACAGAAGAATCCGGTGAAACCATTGGCGAGAAGAACGCCCGCTTTATAATTGATCCTTTGGATGGAACCACAAACTTTTTGCACGGGTTACCGCATTGGGCCATTTCAATTGCCTTGGAAAAAGAAGGCGAGCTAACAGCAGGTGTAATTTATGATCCGTGCAAGGATGAAATGTTCTATGCTGAAAAGGGGTTTGGCGCGTATTGTAACCGCAATATCTTACGCGTTTCCAAGCGTGACAAGATGGAAGAAGCACTGTTGGCCATTGGCTTTCCTTTTAAAGGTCAATCAGATGAGTATAAAGAGCGCTTCCGTCGGGACATGGAAATTATCATGAATGAAACGCCTGGCGCCCGTCGTTGGGGGGCAGCGGCCTTGGATATGGCGTATGTTGCTGCTGGCCGTCACGATGCTTATCGTGAAACAGAAATCAGCGTGTGGGATGTTGCAGCTGGTGTAGTTCTGGTGCAGGAAGCAAAAGGTGTGGTCAAGGATGTTGACGGAAAAGACTATAGTGTGGATTCCACCAGCATGATGGCTAGTAATGTGGAGATTTATCCCAAACTTCTAAAGCTTTTTAAATAAAGTAAGATCAGCCTTGCAGTCATAGGCCGAATTTGTCAATAATAGCAGGCTAAAAGGATCGATATGAAAACATCAGCCGTTTTAACCCTTTCTCTTCTTGCGATCAGCACCGCCATGCCAGCTGCTGCACAAAGCTATGATGGATATGGGCAGGATCGTGATGTACATGTAAATTGGCATGTTTTGGATCAATTGGGGCCAGAGCAAACAATTCCTGGTCAAGTGCGTGGGCACGAATATTATCGCCCCCATTACACAATTCCACGCCATGTAAACCCGTATGCGCCGCCAACGCCAACCTATGTGCCTGGCCCTGCTACATCATTCTTTCCACCAGACCAGCCGCCCAGAAGTTATGTGAATGAAAATGTCATTCAACAACAGCCAACAGCGCGCCCTGCATCGATTGTGCCTGTCTCACAGCCGTTGCCACCGTTGCCCGGCCTAACGCAGGATCCTATCCCCACGCCTAATTTTGCCCCTGCCGAACCTGTTGAAGAAGAGCCATTATTCCAGATTGTTGAACCCCCCACAGAAGCTCTTGCCCCTGCGATTGAAGAAGAAACCGTGCAGGATGTAGATACTGGTTTGGGTGATGTTGAAGACGCTCCAGGTGATGATTTAGATGTTATTTTGCTAGAAGAGCAAGAGACAGAAATGCCAGATCCAGTTGCTTTAGAAGATATCACCCCTGCCGTGGAAGAGCCTGTCATCATGATGCCAGAATCAGCAGAAGAAGAGCAAGCGCCAGACGTTGTTGAAGAGATAGAAGAAGAAACGGCGGTCCCTGTTGAGGCGCCAGTTGAGATTCCAACTCCAGCTGAAGAGCCAGCCACACAAATAGAGGAGGAAGGCTCTTTCTTTGATGGCATTAAAAATATGTTCGGGTGGCAAGAAAAGGATGCATTGCCGGTTTCTACCCCTGTTTCTGAAGAAGCAACCACTGAAATTGATGATTCAGATTTACCGGCCAGCTTAACTGAAAGTATTGATAGCCAGGCGGATGAGCAGCCTGCCTTTACTGTTGACGTTCCTGAAGTTGTAGACACGCCGGAAATTCCCGATACGCCCGTTGCCCCTGTAGTGGAAGAGGAGGCATCTCCGCTGGACTCAATTTTCTCTCACATCGCAGGGGAAGAAGAGAAAGCAACAGATGGTGCGGTTGAAGATGTTGTGGATACGCCCCTTGTGTCAGAAACTCCTGAATCTTCGGACGTCATTGTGGAGCCGACAGCCCCTATTTCTGTGATTGAAACACCCATTGAAAGCCCAGAAGTATCAGAAGAAATTGCCCCCACGCCGGATGAGCAAGTAGAAGAAGTGGTTGAAAGCATCGTAGAAGATGTAACAGAGACGGTTGATCCCATCGTTGAAGAACAAGATGTCGCTGCCGTTACCCCAGATCCTGTTGCAACGCCGCGCCCAGGTGTTTCTGATTCGCTGTTGTTTGCAGGGTCTCAAGTAGAACTGGACGACAACAGCAAACAAGTTTTGGATGTGGTGGCCCGCCGTTTGAAGAATGATGATACAGTCCGTGCCCAGCTATATGCTTATGCCGCGGCAGAAGATGACAGCGTTTCACAGGCCCAAGCCCGCCGGAAATCTTTGTCCCGCGCGTTGGCCGTTAGATCGTACCTGATTGATCAGGGTGTGTTGACCACACGTATTGATGTTCGTGCTTTGGGAGACAAAACTGAAAGCGGCGACCGTGATCGTGTTGATATCATCTTTTTAGAGCGTTAAGCCATGTCTCAGCTTTCAGGCCTTCTTGTCCTTACCCTTGTGATTGCAGGCGCCTTGGCCGGTGTTTTCCAAGCATATGATTTTTTGGTGTCGTGTTTCCAATCTTTCCAGAAGCTAAACTATGTCACAGTTGGTTTAACGACTGTGGGCTTGTTGTTGAGCTATCAACAAGTGTTGGTGTGCAAGCGCGGCGCTCGCCAACAGTGGGCGGAAGCATATTTTTATAATAAAGAAGCCACTTTGCGGTTGTTGGTGCGTCTTGTTTTGGTGACAGGCTTCTTGGGAAGCTTTTACCTGATTACCAGCCAGCCAGAAATGCACGGCATGGTTTTTGGCCCTGTCTTGGTTGGCGGCATTTGTTTTACGCTTTTGTCAGTTGCAGCCAGTTTGGTAGAAAAAGTTCACCACCGGATGGTTCTATCTCTGCCTCGGAACCCTGGTCTGGAAGGGGTGCATGAAATGACTCCCAGCGAGGTGCGATCTTCTGTTGTGCCGGGTAAAAAAGAACCCACATTGGGTTGAGGGGCAAGCATGCAGCGTCGATCCCACAAAGTTCACGATGATTATTTATTGATTATCCTCGGCTTAGTTTTGCTGGGCACGGTGTTTAGCTTTAATCAATCAGAAGAGTTTGAGCAGCGTATCAGCCTGAGCAAGGCCAACAACAGTGAAATTACAGACCAAATTTTGGCCTTGAGCAAAGAAAATACAGCGGCGAATGCCCGCCTTGTAAAACTGCAGGCTACTATAGACAAAACCAAGCAAACCTTGGCAAAGGAAGCATCTGAAAAAACATCATTGGCAAAGGATTTGAAAGAGCTGACCAACGCTAAAACCTCTGTCGAAAAAACCCTTAGCAGCCGGCTGTCAGAAAAAACAACTGAATTGGGTGCGTTGTCACAAAAAAATGAAGAGCAAAACCAAACCATCAGGGCCCTGGTGGAGCAGGTGGAAGTCAGCAAACGCCAAATTGCATCGCTGATAGATACACGGCAGTCTATGGACCTGCAAGTGGCGCGTTTGCAGAAACAGCTGACAGAAACGCAGGCCAAAGTATCGTTGGGGCCAGAAATTAATCAAGCTTTTTTGAATGCGACGGACAGGGCCTTGGCAGACAGAACATATTTCCGCCGGTTAGAAACCAAAGCCGTGCTGCAGTCAGACCCGCTGTTTGAGAAAGGTGTTCTAACACCAGAAGGACAAAGCGCGCTGAATGAAATTGCACGTCAAATTCGTAGCGTTGATAAAAAAGGCGTTGAAATGGGTGTTGCCATTAATGTGCACACAACAGAAACACCGGTGGTTGATGCGTTGACTCCACCCCCGTCAGCCCAAAGCGTTTCTGATGCCCAGGTCATTTCCATCGCCCGTTACCTAAAAAGTTTGGGCTTTACCAAAAATCAAATCTTCCTGCGCTCGCAAGGGGCCACAAAAGCGCTGGACAGCCGCCAGGATGAATTTGCCCAGCGCCGCAACCGCCGTCTGGAAATCAGCCTGTTCCAGGTTGAGTAGTTAAGCCACCTTTTTTCCAGATTGTAGCGCCCATAGGGCGGCGTAGGGGCCATTGTTTTTCAAAAGATTGGTATGGGATCCACTTTCTACCACTTGGCCATCTTCCAGCACAATAATACGGTCGAGCGATGAGATGGTGGACAAGCGGTGGGCGATAACGATGGATGTGCGGTTTTTCATCAACGTTGCCAACCCCTGTTGGACCAAGGCTTCATTTTCAGAATCCAGGGCACTTGTGGCTTCGTCCAACAGTAAAATTTTGGGATCTTTCAAAATGGCCCGCGCAATGGCGATGCGTTGCTTTTGGCCGCCGGAAAGACGCACGCCTTTTTCGCCCAGAAATGTTTCGTACCCTTCGGGTAACTCTTGAATAAAGATGTCAGCTTGCGCGGCTTTGGCGGCGCTTTTAACTTCCGCATTTGTAGCTGTGGGGCGGCCATAACGAATGTTTTCCAACGCCGATGTGGCAAATACCACAGGATCTTGCGGAACCACACTAAACAGGCCACGCAAATCTTCAAAACGCAAATCCTGAATGTTCAGTCCCTCAATTTTAATGCTGCCTTTTTGAATGTCATATAAACGCAGCAGAAGTTTAAACAGCGTGGATTTCCCCGCACCGCTGGCACCGACCAGGGCAATTTTCTCGCCCGCTTTGATATCCAAAGACAAGTCTTTTAAGGCGGTCTGGTCTGGTTTTGATGGATAAGTGAAGGTAATAGAATCAAATATTAGCCCACCTTTGATAGCTTTGGGGAGTGGCTCTGGGCTGTCTGGTTGTTGAATGGTGGGTGTTTCTGCCATCAACTCCATGACGCGGTCCACAGACCCTGCTGCGCGGCTTAAATCACCCAATACATCACTGATGGCGGCAACGGACCCGGCAACTACCACGGCATAAAACACGAATGACCCCAATTCCCCGCCAGAAAGAGTACCGGCCAGAACATCGTTGGCGCCGATCCACAGCATGATGGCAATAACACTGAAGACAGAGAAAATAACCGTGGCAGATAATGATGCACGCGCGCGAATGCGCTTGGCTGCTGTTTCAAATGTCTCTTCCACAAATCCGTCAAAATGCTGTCGGGTAAAGTGTTCCCGGGCATAGGTTTTAATGGTGGCGATAAAGTTCAGGCTTTCTTCTAGGTATCCGCCTGCTTCTGCCAGTTTGTCTTGACTACTTTTAGACAAACGCCGGACAAAGCGTCCAAAAATCAACACCAAAACCAGCACCACGGGAATGAAAATTAAAACAATGCTGGTTAACTTGGCGCTGGTCATCACTAACAATGTGCCACCACCCAAGAAAATCAGCCCATTACGCAGGATGATGGGGACAGACGTGGCCACTAATGTTTGCACCATGGATGTATCGGTGTTAACGCGGGACAGCAAATCGCCCACTTTTTCTTTTTCATAAAAGGCCAAGTCCAGTGATAATAAACGCTGAAATAAAGATTTGCGCAGGTCTGCGGTGATGCGTTCGCCCAGCCAGGAAACGCAGTAATACCGGAAGAAGCTGGCCAACGCCATGATGAAAACTGTGATGACCATAAATCCAAGCGCGCCGTGCAACAAATTTGTCTGATCTTTTGAAAAGCCATGATCAATAAAAAGCCGCAGACCTTGCCCCAAAACAAGCGTGGTGGTGGCCGATGCCAGAATCGCCAGCAACCCGCCCAATAAGGTTGTCTTGTATGGTTTTACATATTTCCATAATTGGCAAATTGAAGGCACAAAGGAAAAAGAGCGCGGGTGATCAACTTTTGATATCATATAGGTATGCTTATAGCGGGTTTTTCCCTGAAAAAAAAGTGGCTTTCCCCATTGCCTTTTGAAGAAAAACGCCTTATAACCGCTTTTCTTCCCCGAAAGATCGTGTTGGAAGACGGAATTATTTGAGGACAGAGTTATGAAAAACGATATTCACCCTGACTACCACGAAATCACAGTTGTGATGACAGATGGCACAGAATATGTAACACGTTCAACTTATGGAAAACCTGGCGACAAGCTAGAGCTTCAGGTGGATCCAACATCTCACCCTGCATGGACAGGCGGAACACACCGCATGCTGGACCAAGGTGGAAGCCTGGCGCGCTTTAACAAGCGTTTCGGTGGTAAGAAGTAGTTACGACTTAAAAACAGATTCTGCCCCAAGGTGGGCCGATTGACGCGCAGAGATAGCATCTTCTGCGCGTTTTATTTCGTGGGTTAACTCTTCGATGTACTCGCGCAACTCGCTGATGTCTTTTCCATCAAAGTTCAGGGCCTCAAAGCCTGTTTTCTTCTGCTGTGGCTGGTCTTCTTCATTGAACATTGTTAATCTCCTATCGAATTCACGGGAGATAGAATATGAAAGCCGTAATCGTTTCGCAAGGAACAGATGCATCCGCCCTGACGTTACAAACAGTTGATAAACCTGTTGTGGGTGATGGTCAGGTGCAGATCCGCGTGGCAGGGGCTGGGCTGAACCGGGCTGATATCCTGCAGCGCCAAGGTAAATACAATCCCCCCACCGATGCGCCAGATGTTTTAGGATTGGAAGTCAGTGGGATTATTAAGGACGTGGGGCCGGGTGTTCAGGGTTTTGCAGTAGGCGACAGGGTTTGTGCGTTATTAGCAGGGGGTGGATACCAAACCTATGCCGTGGCCGATGCTGGACTGTGCTTAAAGGTGCCAGATGAGGTAGATTTGTTGGACGCGTCTGGCCTGCCAGAAGCATTGTTTACCGTTTATGCTAATGTGTACGATATTGGCGGATTGCAAAAAGGCCAACGGGTGTTATTTCATGGCGGGAATAGCGGTATTTCCAGCATTGGCATTCAAATGGCCTGTGCTACTGGGGCAAAGGTGTTTGCCACTGCCCGCGGCGCAGATAATGTGGCTTTTGCAGAAAAGCTGGGTGCAACAGTTGTGAATACAGAATCTGGCAGCTTCGCGGATGAGGTTTTGGCCCAAACACAGGGAAAAGGCGTGAATGTAATCTTGGATATGGTGGGCGGGGATTATGTGGCGCAAAACCTGGCCTGTTTGGCCATGGATGGGGTAGTGACGAACATTGCCACCGCCCAAGGCCCCAAGGTAGAAATCAGTTTTCGCCACATTATGGCCAAGCGTGCGCGCCTCAGTGGGTCTTTTCTGCGCGCCCGCCCCTTGGCAGAAAAAGAAAGGTTGGCAATGGAAATTAAGGAGCATATTTGGCCCTTTGTTGCTTCTGGGCAGATTGCACCCGTGACAGATAGAATCTTTCCAGCAGCCAAAGCTGCTGCGGCCCACGCTTACTTTGAAGAAGGCCAGCACAAGGGCAAGGTTTTGCTGGATTTCCGGGATTCATAAGAAACACGAAGAAACGCTTGGATTTGTCGGCGTTTTTGCCTATAGTGCACTCCGATTCGCTAAAAAAGCGCAAAACCCAACAAAAACCAGAAAAGATTTAAGGCAAAGACAATGAGTGCAGCCCCATTAATGAAAAAAGCAACCGCCGTATGGTTGATTGAAAACACAAAACTGACGTTTGAGCAAATTGCTGATTTTTGCCAACTTCACAGATTGGAAGTACAAGCAATCGCCGATGGGGAAGTTGCCGGCAAGATGCATGGCCTGAATCCTGTTTTGTCTGGCCAGTTGAGAAAAGAAGAAATAGAACGTGCAGAAAAAGACCCCAAGGTCTGCATGAAGATGGCTGTGAAGGATCTTCCAAAAGCTGTGAAAAGGTCCAAGGGGCCAAAGTACACTCCTTTGACCAAGCGTCAGGACAAGCCAGATGCCATTGCTTGGATTATCAAAAACCACCCAGAGCTGACAGACGCACAGATCGTGAGACTTATTGGAACGACCAAAAATACGATTGATAAAATCCGCACACGCACACATTGGAATATTCAAAACATTACACCGCAGAACCCCATTTCTTTGGGATTATGCAGTAACGATGATTTGGATGCGACCATCAAACGCGCTCAGCGTAAGTTAGAAAAGCAGCAACAAGCTGCTGACAAAGCTGCTGGTAAGACATCAAAAGCACCAGCCAGTGAAGAAGCTGCTGCGGAAGAAATTTCGCAAGAAACGCCTCAGGATGCCGACTTGGCGGAGGCTTCCAACTCCTAACTTTTATTGACTTTAAAGGACAATTCTATGACACAGCTGCCCGATACGTTATCCAAAACATTTTCACTGGATAAATTAAGGAAAGGGCAGTTGGAAGTTCGCTCGCCTATTGATGGGGATTTAATTGGCTCTGTCCAAGAAGATACAAAATCATCCGTTGTTGAAAAAATTGATGAAGCCCACTTGGCGCATTTGCGTTGGCGGTCTGTGCCGGCGCCCATGCGCGGGTTCCTGATTTTGGAATTGGCCAATGAATTGCGTGCTGCCCAAGAAGAGCTGGGCAAGCTTGTTACCATTGAATGCGGCAAGACCCTTGCCGAAGGTATCGGCGAAGTGCAGGAAATGATCGATATTTGTGATTTTGCTGTGGGGTTGTCGCGACAGCTTTACGGGCTGACCATTGCATCGGAACGCCCTGGCCACAAAATGCGAGAAACCTGGCACCCTTTGGGTGTTGTCGGCGTCATTTCTGCGTTTAACTTCCCTGTGGCTGTGTGGTGCTGGAATTTTGCGCTGGCTATTGTGTGCGGTAACAGTGTTGTTTGGAAGCCATCAGAAAAAACACCGCTGACAGCCTTGGCATGTCAAAAAATTTGGGAACGCGCCCGTGAAAGTTTTGCTGCCAAATACGGCATTGGTACGGATAACTTGTCCAGTCTTATAATTGGCGGCGCAAAGATCGGTGAATATATGGTCGACAACCCCAAGGTTCCCTTGGTTAGCGCCACGGGCAGCACCGCCATGGGTCGCATTGTGAACCAGCGGTTGGCTGGTAGATTTGGCCGCGCTATTCTGGAATTGGGTGGCAACAACGCAATGATTGTAACGCCATCTGCAGATATGGATTTAGCCATTCGCGCCAGTGTTTTCAGTGCGGTGGGAACGTGTGGTCAGCGCTGTACAACATTGCGCCGTTTATTCCTGCATGACAGTATTTATGATCAGTTCTTGGATCGCCTGGTCAAAGCTTATGAAACACTGCCCATCGGGAACCCGTTGAAAACTGAAAATTATGTTGGTCCGTTGATTGATAAAGACAGCTTCAAGCAAATGCAAAAATCTTTGAAGCAGGCCAAATCTGAAGGCGGCATCATCTTTGGCGGTGGCCGTGCACGTGAAGATAAATATCCCAATGCTTTTTACGTCACCCCGGCTATCGTGCAGATGCCAGGACAAACAGATGTGGTGCGCCACGAAACATTTGCCCCAATTTTATACGTGATGCGTTATTCAGATTTGAATCAGGCGATTATGGACCAGAACGATGTACCACAAGGGTTGTCTTCCTCTATCTTTACAACAGATGTGCGCGAGGCAGAGCTGTTTACATCGGCCACGGGAAGTGACTGCGGCATTGCCAACGTGAACATTGGCCCCAGTGGGGCTGAAATCGGCGGTGCATTTGGTGGAGAGAAGGAAACCGGCGGTGGACGTGAATCTGGAAGTGATTCGTGGAAAGGTTATATGCGTCGCGCTACCAACACAGTCAACTACTCAACAGACCTTCCGTTGGCGCAAGGTATCAAGTTTGGTGATTTTTAGCCGGTAACCCGCTATACTCAGTAGATGGATTTTAAAGCCCTCCCGAAAGAGCTAAAGAACTGGAGCATCTTCTGGACGCGGTATGACCTGTCAATAATTGAAGATTTCCTAAATGCTTTTCGTGGTGTTACAGTGCCAATTCTGCTGGGCATTGTACTGGCATTATACGATGTACATCATACTGTACCACCCTTTCTACACTTTCTGATTTTGTTGGCGCTGGGAACGTCACTTGCCATCAGTATTCAGACAGGCATCCGCACCTTTCGCATGCCAAGCCCCCAAGCTATCTTAAGAAGGCTAGAGCAAGAAAATAAACTACCCTATGGCCCCTTGCAGACTTTGGTGCATCAGTTGCCAGAACAAACAGAAAAGTCTACCCATGATCTATGGCGCGCTCATAGGGGCCAGCAAGAGGTTAACCTAAAGCGTTTTCATGTTGGCAGGTTTGTAAACCCCCTGGTTTTGGCAGACAGGTATGGATTGGTATTTATTCTGATTATTTTGTCTGTCATTGGTGGAATTTCTGCTGATAACCGGATGGAAAAAATTACAGGTTTTTGGACGCTGCATCCAGCAGCATTATCAGCCCCCCAGGCCTTGCCGAAAATTTATGTGGAAATGCCGGCTTACTTAAACAGTAAAACTATTTTGCTTAACCCCAAAGCCCCGCAAAAAATTACAGAAATCCCCCAGGGCAGCTATTTTGTGCTGGATAAAATTCCAGCAGATCAAAATATTCGGATTTACGTTGATTACAAAGAAATGCCAATGACTACTAGCGGTCAAAGTTCATCAGTTAAAATTGATGAAGCCGGTGATCATTTGATTCGTGTTTTTGCGGGGTGGCAGCAAATTGCTGCTTGGTCAGTGGATGTGGTTCAGGATCAGCCCCCCCAAATTGCCTTTGCCGATGACCCATACACAACCCAGCGCGATAGTTTGGCTATCAGTTCTACTGTGCTGGACGATTTTGGTATTAGCCAGGTTTATTTGCATGTGAAAAATGCAGAAAAGGGGTTTGAAGAATCGTTTCCTCTCAGCTTGCCTCGTCAATTGGTAAAGGAGGGAACCTTTACCGGCTATCAGAACTTGTCACACACAATTTTGGCTGGGCAAATGGCAGAAGTTTACCTGACCGCGATGGATGGAAAGGGGCAAACAAGCCGCAGTGCTTCCTTGCAGCTGGAAATTCCAGAAAAGGAATTTACCAGCAAACCCGCCAAGAAGTTGGTGGAAATTCGCAAACGCTTGATAGAGGAAGGGCAAATTTACCGTAGTGAGGCATGGTTTGATGTCAGCCAAGTGGGGCTTGAAAAAGATGTTAAAGAAAAGCCCATTCCCGGTATGGGGCTGCGGGTTGCTTCCCAGCGGTTGTATCTGGATGGCAATGGCGCATATTTGAATGACTCCATTGCCCTTTTATGGGATGTTGCCGTGGATTTAGAAGATGGTGGGGCATCATCGCTGGAGCGCCAATTGCAAGATTTAGAAGAGCAAATTAAAGACGCAATCCGCACCGGTCAAAGCCCAGAACAAATCGCCTTTTTGTTGCAAAAGTATAAACGCATGTTGGCAGAATTCATTCGCTTTCAGTTAAGCCAAATGCAACAGGGTCAACAGCCTAATTCCTTGGGGGGAGAGAGTGGCAGCTATGGTGTGGAAGCCGGCGACTTGCTGAACTTTGTCGATTACATGGAAAAGCTGGCCCAGAATGGTCAATATGATGATTTGTCCAAAATGTTTTCTCAGCTGCAAAATATTCTGGAAAATATGCAGCAACAACAACCCATGTCGGAAGAGGCAAAACAAGCTTTTGAGTTGATCAAGAAAGTACAAGAAACCATTGATAACCAAAATGCTGTTTTGCAAAAAACCTTTCCATTGTCCAAGAAGGAAGTGACCAAAGAAAGTAAGCCAGATTTGCTTTCAAAGGGACAGGCCATAACGCCAGAGCAAAAAAACATCACCGCCGACATCGAAAGCATTGCCACACAGTTGATGCAAATTTTGCCTGTGCCCCCGCCGCCTGAATTTATTGCAGCACATGATTTGTCAGAAATATCTGAAAAATTGTTGGATGAAGCCGACTTCAAACCCGCCACCAAAACCCAGGCACAGATTATCGCTAATCTTGAAAAGGCGTTGAAAGATCTATCCCAAGCTGCCCAGCAAATGTTTGGCAGTGCTAATCAACAAAGCTATGGCTTGCCAGGGGCGGAAAGATACCAAGACAATACCATTGAAATTCCCAATAAGAATGAGTTGAATGAAGTTGATTTGATGATTCAGGATTTGCGGTCAAAAATATCTGACCCCGATTTACCAGAAATGGAAAACAAGTATTACAGAAACCTGTTGGATTTCTTTTAAGAAAGATCTAAAATTCTTTTTTGTTTTTCTTTCTTTCTTCCTCTTTTTCCCTTTTGGCGTTGGCTATGATCTCTTCTGGTGATGGGGGCAGATTGTCTTGCGAGCATTTTTTCTGCACTACATTGCTTCTCAAGGCTTCATAGTCACCTTTTAAATTTGCATATTCTGTCGCTTCTGGGCCGTCTCCCCCCTCTAGAAGGAAAAGGGCAGGCCAAAATAGTATTAGCCCAACACCCATGGCAACATCATCATTTGAGGATTTTTTGTCTAGGTGTCTATAAAGATTAGAGGTTCTTCTGCTGACATGATCCATTTCCATTATTATTTGATCACAGTCATATTTAGAGTATTTCAGAGGAGATACATAAGTTGCAGACATTTTATCTGGGTCACTGGCGCATGCCCCTAGAATCAAGACTCCAAGAATTGTTGCTGTTATCTTCTTCATAATACTTTATCTCTCAATTGTTTTTTAGGGGTTTGCAAATGTAATAATGACGGATGATGCTGCGTCAAATTCAGCGGCAACTTCGGTGGTGAAAATCTGGAACTCATCTGGAATGATGCGTTTGGAGTTTGCCGTGAACTGCCATTCTTGTAAAATATTCTGGCTGGCATCACGTACTTGTGCTTTTAGTGGCGGAATTTCCAAAGGTTGGCTGACATTGTTAACAATGTTGCCAGATATTTTTAAAAAGCGCTGGCCTTCCTTTTCTGTTTCTTCCACTTGAACATCCAAAAAAGCCAGGTTTTGTCCCAGCACGGGCGCATCCATGCCAATCGTTTCATATAATAGGGCGGCAGGTTCCCACAATGAAACTACTGTCCCTTTGGCCACCAGCAAGAAAACCAGAATAGATGCGGCAATCCCCACACTAATAGGGAGCTTCTTTTTCTTTGGTTCTTCTTTTGTGGGGCGCTTACGGCGGGGTTTAAATTCCACATCTGCCTTGGCATCAGGCGTGCCATCTGCTTTGGCATTCGTTTCAGGTTTTGCTTCATCCACAGGCGGTGTGGGGTTTTCGGCTGCTTGGAACCAAGTGTATTCACAGCTGGTGCAACGTACCTTTTTCCCCTCAGCCCCAAGGGCTGTGGAGTCCAGGTTAAATTTTGAAGAGCAATTCGGACATTCTAAAATCATCACCCTTTGCTTTTACTGTTATTTTGATCTGTTGAGAAGGGCCTTCGCATTTGTCTGCAGAATTATGCACAACTTCTGCACATCTACCTTCCTTTTTCGGTCTAATCATCGCATAAAAAAGACATGACGCAACTAAGCTTTGAAAATTCTTATAAAAAGGGCGAAGAAATTATCCGGCTGGATAATGTTGGTGTTCGCTATGGTGATGAAATCCAGCCAGAAACCCTGCAAGACCTAACCATGGGTATCCAGCATGGGTCTTTCTATTTTCTGACAGGCCCCAGCGGGGCTGGAAAATCAACGTTGTTGAAGCTGCTGTATTTGGATCTTCCCCCATCCCGTGGGTTGGTGCGCCTGTTTGGCAAGGATGTTCATTCCTTGTCACGTAAGGCATTGCCAGATTTGCGCCGCCGGATTGGGGTGGTGTTTCAGAATTTTCGTTTGATTAAACACATGACAGCGATGGAGAATGTCTCTCTGCCGCTGAAAATATCTGGCATGGAAAGCAAAGAGCTGGATGACCACGTCATAGATCTTTTGAAATGGGTGGGGCTGGGAGATAAAATTCATGCCTTGCCAGAAACCCTGTCCGGCGGGGAGCAGCAACGCGTTGCTATTGCCCGTGCGGTAATGATGAAGCCTGGCCTGTTAATTGCTGATGAACCCACAGGGAATGTGGATGATGAAATGGCATCGCGCCTTGTATATTTGTTTGAACAGCTGAACAAAATGGGCACCACCGTTATTATTGCTACCCACAGCGATCATTTGATTTCCCAGTTTGATTACCCTCAAATCAGGCTAGAGGGAGGGCGCTTGACCCATGTCTAAAAGATCCCCGTTGAAAGCTATGTTGGCGTTTATGGGTTTTGAAAGCCCCAGCCTGATCGTGCGCGATGAAACCACTAAGGCTTTACCTGTGATCGTTTCTGTAGTGGTTTTTTTGATGGCCATGGGCCTGAGTTTGACATTCACCCTGAACAGCAGCTTTAAAGCATGGGAAGATGATCTATCTGGCAGTCTGACCATTCAATTGATCGCCGATAACAATGCCAAGGGTATTGACTTGGAGAATGTGCGCGACCAAATTCAGGATTTTGAGAATATTGCGGATGTTCGTTTGTTGAGCGAAGAAGAAACCGGATTTTTATTTGAATATTGGTTGGATGTGGAAACACTGCCGGCAGACTTGCCGTTGCCAGATATTTTTGAAGCTTTTGTTAAAGATGGTCAAACCATTGATGGAAAAGCGCTAAAGGCCAGTTTATCTGTGCCGGGCTACGATATCATTGTGGATGATCATGGCTTGTTTTTGGGGCATGTGCGCGGTTTAATTTCATCTATTAAATGGGCAGCTTGGGTGATGGTGATGTTGGTCATTATGGCGGGTGTTTTTGTTATCGCCCTGGCCACCCGTACAGGCATGGCTTTGCACAAAAATGTGATCGAAGTTTTACACTTGGTTGGCGCGCGCGATTTTTACATTGCCCGCCGTTTTGCCTGGCGCGCTTTTTACGGCAGTCTGGCGGGGGGGGTGATTGGTTTGGCTGTTGCCGGCCTTGTGTTACTAAGTGTGTACTTAAGTCTTGAAACATTGCAGGAAAGTTTTTCGCCCTCTTTGGCGTGGGAAAATTGGCAGCTTTTTGTGGTTTTGCTTTTGCCCTTGGAAATTGCTTTTTTGGCCAAAGTCGTTTCTCTTTGGACGGTTTCAAAAAGCCTTGCTAAAATGGTCTGATGATAGAAGAGCTCCCACATCTTATTTTACTGGATAGAGACGGTGTCCTGAATGAAGACCGTGTTGATTATGTGAAATCTTTGGAAGAGCTGATCATGGTTGCTGGCTCTGCCGCGGCTGTTGGCCGTTTAAATGCAGCAGGCTGTAAGATTGCTATTGTTACAAACCAGTCTTGTATTGGCCGTGAAGTTATTACGGAAGAGCAGTTGGAGCAAATTCACGAGAAAATTCAGCGTGAATTAACAGCATATACTGGCCATATTGATAAATGGTACGTGGCGCCAGATCACCCTGACCGGGCAACAGCCCGGCGCAAGCCTGGTCCCGGTATGATGCTGGAAGCGTTGGAACATTTTAATGTGGCGCCGGAAAATGCTGTTTTGATTGGTGATGCCCTGCGGGATTTACAAGCTGCCAAAGCGGCCGGTTGCCATTTTATTCTGGTGCGCACAGGCAAGGGCGCTGCGTTAGAGCAAATTGGCCTGCCTGAAGAGTTAGAGGGCACCCCCATTTTTGATGATTTGGATCATGCTGTTTCAGCGTTGCTAACATTACCATCTAATATAGTGGACGAGGAATCTGTATGAAGGGGGTTAAAATGATGATTGCGGTGTTGGCATTCCTGTGGATTGGGGGGTTTTATGTTTTTGGGTTTACCCTGCCCAAGGCGGCAACCCCACCAAACGCCCCAGCAGAAGTTATTGTGGTGTTAACGGGCGGGTCCAATCGGATTAATGTTGGCCTTGAGTTGCTGGAAGTAGAAACCGCCCCACAGGTTTTTATTTCTGGCGTAAACGAAAAAGTGGTGTTGCCAGAGATTTTGCGTACTAAAAAAGCGCTATCTTGTTGTGTGGAGCTGGGCTATCAAGCCACCAACACAGTACAGAATGCATGGGAAGTTAAAGATTGGCTGCAGAAACACAAGATGTCCTCCATCGTGTTGGTGACATCGGCTTATCATATGCCCCGCAGCTTGTTATTGCACGAACGTACCTTGGGGCCAGATGTAAAAATTCACCCTTATCCCGCTTTTGGAGAAGGTATCTCCCCTACCACATGGTATCTGCAGCTGGAAGCGTATAAAAAGATGCTGCCTGAATATCATAAATATCTTTTGACCAGGATTTTGTAAGTATGATTAAAATTATTCGTTCTATTCGGGGGTTAATTTTCAGTCTGTTCTTTTTTCTTTGGCTGTTGGTGTTGACGGTTTTTGGGTTTCCGTTGCTGATTTTTCCACGGATGTGGACAATCCGTGCGGTGCAAGGTTGGCTTTGGGTGGTGTTAAAAGCGTTGAAATATATTTGTGGCGTCAGTCATGAAGTGCGCGGCCGCGAAAACATCCCAAAGGATGCGGCGATCATTGCATCCAAACACCAATCGGCATGGGAAACTTTTTTCTTGATGATGACCCTGCACGATCCAGCTTTTGTTATGAAGAAAGAGCTTTTATACGTGCCGTTTTATGGTTGGTATGTTTGGAAAAGCGGGCACATTGCCATTAACCGGGCAGGGGGGGCAAAATCTTTGAAAATGATGGTGGCAGAAGCCAGAAAAAGATTGGATGCTGGGCGGCAGATTATTATCTTTCCCCAAGGGACACGCGTAAAGCCTGGTCATGCACATAAATATCAAGCAGGGACAGCGGCTATTTATTCTGCCTTGGATGTTCCGGTGGTGCCTGTTGCGCTGAATTCTGGTGTGTTTTGGCATAAACGCCAGTTGGCCAAGCAACCCGGTACAATTGTTATCGAATTTTTGCCTGCTTTGCCGCCTAAAATGGATAAGCGAGAATTTCTAAAAACTTTGGAAGCAGTTATTGAGGGGAAATCAAACAGCTTTAACCCAGAATTGGTTCAGAGACAGCCCTAAAATCGTGTAGACGCCCCTTGCCTTGGAGAGCGAGGGACGCCTACGATTTTGAATTCAATATTAGAGAAAGCCAGCCTTGCGATTCCTAAGCCGCTACCATTTCTCTTATGGGCTGTCCGGTTTCGGCCGGGTCGGTTAATACTTCAATCTCATCTTTCAGAGAAAGCTTTTTGATCTTCATTCGTTTGATGTGCCCATGATCAGGGTAGGGTCGTTTCTGTTCATCGTGAATTGCGCGTTCTAATTGTTCGTGAAAATTACGAAGAGACAAAAGACGATTCTGTGAAATCATAAGATTAGTTCCTCCAAACTATAGTTTTCGATACAGATGCAATAATTACTCGTTTACTGCATAACCTTATTGTAGGCATGATTAGGTTAATCGACAATGGACGAAAGGTTGAAAGCAACAAAATAAGCGTAAATATATTTCTTGACAAAGGGGTCATGTGACGTTCGGGGTGTGGATAACTTTGGTTGGCGAACTTTTATTTCCTTTAGCGGTAAAAATATTAGAAATTGAAGGGCGTAAAAACTCTCCCTAAAAAACAAGGGCCTATAAAAATACAGGCCCTTTTATGGTAAGAATGTTGTTTTGAAAAGGCAGAAGCCTGGTAGCGTCAAGTTAGCTCTTATCACCAAAGCAAACGCCAAGGCCGCGGGCGGTTTGCACCTGAATGCTATCTTCTTTTACGGCGCGATAAGATTTAATCCCTTCAGCGATGGGAACATCGATAATGTCACGATCACGCCAGGCCAGCATGCGGTCGAACTTGCCTTCTGCTGCCATGTCCACAGCGTGTACTCCAAAGGCAGAGGCTAATACCCTGTCTGCCGCTGTTGGGGGGCTACCCCGTAAAACATGCCCCAAAACAGTTACGCGGGTATCCACGCCGCCTGTGCGGGTGCGAATTTCATCGCCCAGGTAATGGCCAATACCACCATAGCGGGCGCGCCCATCATCATAGACCCGTAAAATGGGGGATCCGTCTTCAGTTTTGACAGCCTCTGCCACTACAACCAGACAGTAGTTTCTCTTTCTGCGCTCACGAATATGTTGAATGTGCTTCACGATGGTATCCAGGTTATATTTAATTTCTGGAATCAAAATAACGTCTGCTCCGCCAGCAATTCCTGTCGATAGGGCAATGTGCCCAGCATCACGCCCCATAACTTCCAGAATCATCACTCGGTGATGACTGGCGGCTGTTGGTTGCAATCTGTCCAAGGCTTCTGTGGCAACTTCCACGGCTGTTTGATAGCCAATGGCAGTTTCTGTAACTCCAACATCATTATCAATTGTTTTGGGGATGGCGATGATGTTCATATCGCCCTTGGCAGCCAATTTTTGTAGAATGGCAAAACTGCCGTCCCCGCCCATACAGATCATGGCGTCCAATCCAAGTTCATGATATCCATCAATCACTTCCTGAGATCTATCCTTTTTCGTTCCGTCTTCCATAGGGTAATTAAAGGGATCACCATAATTAATGGTACCCAAAAATGTCCCCCCCATCCGTAAGACATTGGTTCCGACATCATCTACGTCCAAAGTTTGGTGATTGATGGGGCGTTCCATCAGCCCATGGGTGCCATCTTTAATGCCAATGACCTCCCAATCATATGTAAGGCGAGCATGGTGGACGATGGCGCGAATGACGGCATTTAGACCGGCGCAATCCCCACCGCTGGTTAAAACCCCAATTTTTTTGATTTTTTTTGTGCCAGACATTATTATTTCCTTATAATCTTTTAAGGTGCTTTCCACGAATTTATAAAAAATCTACCCTTTTAGTGCATAAAGTGTTATAATATATGCCTTATAAATTCAATGTTTAAATTTTGGATGTTGGCCAAGAAAATTAAGGCGCTGGAAAGAAAAAATAGATGCTAGACTTTACGGATGATGAATTAAGAGCACGGCTTGCAGAGCTGGAAGAAGAGCACAGGGATTTAGACCTGGCGATCGACCGTATTTCGGAGACCCCCCCGTTTGACGAACTGCAATTACGCCGTTTGAAAAGACGCAAGCTTGGGCTGAAGGATGAAATTTCCCGTATCAAGAACATGTTGGTACCAGATATCATTGCATAATGATTCAGTATGTCTTTGGGCAGCCTGCCCCTTGCACAAATTACAAATATCCGTATAGTACTTTCTTCTAATTTTGAGAGCGCGCGATGACACAATCACACCCTGAAGCACTTGTTGGTATTATTATGGGCAGCCAATCTGATTGGTCCACCATGGAGCATGCTGCCCAGATTTTGGATCAGTTGGAAATTCCCTTTGAAAAGAAAATTGTCTCGGCCCATCGAACGCCTGACCGTATGGTCGACTATGCCAAGGATGCAAAAAGCCGCGGGATTAAAGTTATCATTGCAGGTGCTGGGGGCGCAGCCCACTTGCCGGGCATGGTCGCTTCGATGACGCCATTGCCTGTGCTGGGCGTGCCTGTTCGATCATCAGAGCTGGAAGGGATGGACTCTCTGTTGTCTATTTTGCAAATGCCAGGGGGGGTGCCTGTGGGAACGCTGGCCATCGGGAAAGCAGGGGCGACAAATGCCGGGCTTTTGGCTGCTTCTATCTTGGGGTTGCAGGATGAAAAAATTGCTGCGGCCTATGATAAATTCCGGGCGGATAAAACAGCCTCCATTGCGGAAGACCCGCAATGACAGTGGCTTTGAATGCAGGCACTATCGGAATTTTTGGCGGCGGGCAATTGGGCCGAATGACTGCACAAGCCGCAGCCAGCCTTGGTATCAAAACAATCATCTTTACAGACACCATGGGCAGCCCTGCGGCTGATGTGGTGGCGGAAACAATTGTTGGGAATTATGCTGACAAAACCTTGCTGCAAGAATTTGCAGACAAGTGCGATGTGATTTCTTTTGAATTTGAAAATATCCCGGCCGAGGCTGCCGCCTTTGTTGAAGCACAAGGTAAGCTATTCCCCGGGACAAAAGTTTTGGAAACATGCCAGGACCGGGTATTGGAAAAACAATTTTTGGCCGATGCCGGAATCCCAGTGGCTCCTTTCAAGGCAGTGACCACGCAGGCAGAGCTGGAGCGCGCCATCATGGAAATTGGTGTGCCCTGTGTTTTAAAAACAGCACGCTTTGGTTATGATGGCAAGGGGCAGGTCATTATCCATGATGCATCAGAAGTGGCTGCGGCTTGGACGGCCTTGCAGACGGACCATGCCATTCTGGAGGCGTTTGTTGAATTTGAACGTGAAGCATCTGTTATTGTTGCCCGTAATAAAAAGGGGGTAGAGGCTTGCTACCCCATCGTGGAGAATATTCACGAAAATCATATTTTGAAAACAACGATAGCCCCTGCTGATGTCACAGGTGATTTGCAAGATAAAGCAAATCAGGTTGCGCTGAAGATTGCCGATGCCATTGGTTTGGTGGGCTTGTTGGCGGTGGAGTTGTTCCTGACAGCTGATGGCAACTTGGTGGTGAATGAACTGGCACCGCGCCCGCATAATTCTGGTCATTGGACCATGGATGGCGCCGCCACCAGCCAGTTTGAACAGTTCGTTCGTGCCATTTGTAATTTGCCACTGGGTGCAACAGATGTGGTAACCCCAACGCGCATGGAAAACCTGTTGGGGGATGGAATTTTGAACTTGGATGATGCCCTTGCCACACCGGGCGCCCGCCTGCATTTATACGGCAAAGCCGATATAAAGCCTGGCCGCAAAATGGGGCATATCAATTATTTGCAAATTACTTAGTTGTAATTCTATTTCCGCGTGCCAGCGCAGTAATTTTTGCGACTGGGTTTACTTTTTTTCTATGCTCTTTGGCAGAGATAGATTCCATCGCTTCTTGTATAGCCTCTCTGCCGTGTTCGTTAATTCCCATCCTTAGCGTATCTTTAGCATTAGCGGGGTTATTTATTCTTTGGTGCGTGGCCAGCATGGCATAGGCCATGGGGTGCGAGGAACCCCCGGGTATTGTGCAGTCATTGTAAAATGCTTCGTTGTTCGAAACAGGGGTGTTAATAAAGGTGTCTTGCAAAGCTACGTCCAAAAGTGTGACATCACCTGGCATCCTTAAATCTTCCCTCAGATCGTTGGCCAGCTCGATAAAGTAGCTGGCACACAGACCAAAGCGGTCTTTGTCAATCTTGCTTTTTCCAGCTTCAGACATTTTTTGTGGTAAAATTTCAAGAACCGCGTTTAGGGCTTTTAACTTTGCGCTTGTTTCAAGAATATTTTCAATGGCATCGCCTAAACCGTTCAATAAGTCACAGGGGGCAACCATTTTTTGAACAGGTTGACGAAGTTTGGCAAAAAGTGATTCGGCTTTTGTTAACGGTTGATGATTCATGCTTTGTCCTGTTTTTGTAAGGGATGAAGTTCCCTATTATACAGATTTTTTCTTAAAGGGAAATGCCCGTCCGAGGGCCAGGACATTTTTTATGCGATTTTGCAGGAATTTCCAGCTTTTACCGTGGTCTGGCGATGAATCGCGCAGCCAATAAAAAATGGTCGAGGTATAAACCCCACTAAGAAGAATACGCTTGGAGTAGAAATTAAAGTCCGTCGATGTGTCGCCACAGGCCAACCAAATGTGATCACAGGTTTGGGCCAGTATCTTGATACCAAAGGGTACATTTAAGGGCTGGGAAAAGTAAATTTGCAAGCGTCTTACAGCTTCTTTGTGGGGGGCAAGAAATTCCAGCCGGGTTTGGACGCAAAAAGCAATTTTCTCTCGCACTTTAAGGGCTGCAAACTTTTTGCCTTTGGCTTTCTTTAGCATTTGTGCATCTACCCAGGCCATAAAGTGCTGAATGACACTTTCGGTTCCTTGGGGGTAGATCGTTTGCATTTCTGCCAGGTCCATATCTAAAGATTTTGCTGTGGCGGACAGGGCCTCCATCGTCCAACCATCAAAGGCGGCATTGGATAGAAATGCTAACAAATATTTGTCTTTGGGGTGTGTGTCATTTTTCATGACCTTAATTTAAGGCCTAAAAGGTGGGTTGTCACCCATAGCTTGCAAATAAAGGGTGGATATGATAGTAAATCAGCCTTCAAACTTTGATTAGAAAGGAGTTGATCGAACGTGCAAGTAGAAGTCAAACACAATGATATCGAAAAAGCGCTGCGGATTCTAAAAAAGAAGCTGCAACGTGAAGGTGTCTTCCGTGAAATGAAAATGCGTCGTCACTATGAGAAGCCGTCTGAGCGTAAAGCTCGCGAGAAGGCTGAATCATTCCGACGTCACCGTAAAGCAATGCGCAAAAAAGCGTCTGCCGAAGGTTTCTAGGACTTCTCGACCAAAGCAATTTAGTTCGAGAGATTCAAAAAAAGGCCCCAGATTTATCCGGGGCCTTTTTTATATTCAGCTTAATCCAGGTTTTAGTCTAAGGCCTGGACGATTTCTTCTGTCATTTTCTTGGCATCGCCAAACAGCATCATTGTTTTTTCACTGTAGAACAGATCGTTATCAATCCCTGCATATCCTGGGCTTAGCGATCGTTTGATAAACAGCGTTGTCTTGGCTTTTTCAACATCCAAGATCGGCATGCCATAAATGGGCGATGCTGTATCTGTTTTTGCTGATGGGTTGGTCACATCATTGGCTCCAATGACAAAAGCAACATCCGCCTGAGAGAAATCATTGTTGATGTCTTCCAGCTCAAACACTTCATCGTACGGCACATTGGCTTCAGCCAATAACACATTCATGTGTCCTGGCATCCGTCCTGCCACAGGGTGGATGGCGTATTTGACCTTAATGCCGCTTTTCTTCAGGGTGTCAGCCATTTCCCGCAAAGCGTGCTGGGCCTGGGCCACAGCCATGCCATATCCAGGCACAATAATGACGGTTTTGGCGTTCTTTAGCAAGAAGGCAGCATCGTCCGCACTTCCGGCTTTCACAGGGCGATCAGATCGCGTTGCGGCAGTGCCTCCGGCGGCATCTTCGCCCCCAAAGCCCCCAAGAATAACGTTGAAGAAAGACCGGTTCATTCCCTTACACATAATGTAAGACAGAATGGCCCCAGAAGCTCCCACAAGAGCGCCAACGATAATCAGCAGCGTGTTCCCCAGTGTGAAGCCAATCCCCGCTGCAGCCCAGCCAGAATAAGAATTCAGCATGGAAACAATCACTGGCATGTCTGCTCCACCAATGGGAATGATCAGCAAGATTCCCAGCAACAGCGCAACAGCTGCCAACAGCCAGAAAATTTGGGCCGCTTGTGTCAGAATCAGCAGCATTACCAGCACGATGATTACCACCCCAAGGGCAGCATTAATCAGGTGTTGGGCTGGGTAAGTTACAGGTTTACCAGAGATCAGCCCTTGCAGTTTTCCAAAGGCAATGATGGATCCTGTAAAGGTAATGGCCCCAATGGCAAGGCCGATAGACATTTCAATCAGGCTGGCGGTTTTAATGTCGCCGTTGGGTGTGGTGATACCAAAAGATTCTGGCGAATAAAATGCAGCTGCTGCCACAAACACGGCTGCCAATCCCACCAGCGAGTGGAACGCCGCCACAAGCTGGGGCAGGGCCGTCATATTAATGCGCAGCGCAATCAGTGACCCAATGGTTCCCCCAATGGCGATGCCCACAATAATAGTGAACATATCCATCACCTGTGGACCCAGAACAGTGGCGCCGATGGCCAAGGCCATTCCCACCATACCGTACATGTTTCCTTGGCGCGCTGTCTCTGGCGAGGCAAGCCCCCGCAAAGACATAATAAAGCAGACAGCAGCAATTAGATAAGCAACGTTAATAAGCATCATGATCTAATTTCTCCTAATCTGATTTCTTAAACATGTGAAGCATGCGGTTGGTGACGATAAAGCCCCCAAAAATATTGACCGAAGCCAACGTTACCGCCAAAAATCCAAACAGCTTGGACATACCCATCACACCCAACCCAGCAGAGACCAAAGCCCCCACAATGATGACCGATGAAATGGCGTTGGTAACCCCCATCAAGGGAGAGTGCAGCGCCGGTGTCACACGCCACACCACATAATATCCCACAAAGCAGGCCAGAATAAACACGGTAACAGCTGTTAAAAATGGGTCCATTGTACCTTGGCTTGCCACCGCCGTGTGGGCGCTGGAAACCAGGTCTTGCGCTTCCAAGGCCAGTTCTTGGGCCTTTTCTGCAATATCTTTTGATTGTTCTACAAGATTCGTTGTCATGCTTTATCTCCTAGGCAGCTTTCTGTACTTTTTCTTCAGTTTGTAAAGGTTCTACGGGCGTGCCGCCAAATCTTTCATTCACGGCTTTGCCGTCGTAGGTCAAACATGTTTCGCGGAAGATTGGGTCTTGCCAATCCAGTGCCAGTTTTTTGGTTTCCGTGTTGTACATTTCTTTTACAAAATTGAACAGGTTGCGGGCAAACAGGTTGCTGGCGTCGCCTGCAACGCGGCTGGCCAAATCAGTGTAGCCCACAAGGTGCACGCCATGTTTAACAACCACTTTGTCTTTTTCTGTCAGCTTGCAGTTTCCACCGCGGCTTGCTGCCATATCAATAATGACGCTACCTTCTGGCATATCTTTGACCATTTTTTCAGTAATGATTTCTGGTGCCGGTTTTCCGGGAATCAAAGCGGTTGAAATGCAGATGTCTGTCTCTGTCATTACTTCAGCCATTTTTGCGGCCTGGCGTTTCTTATAATCTGCCGACATTTCTTTGGCGTATCCGGCTTCAGTGCTGCCCGATTCATCAGAGTCAACCTCTACAAATGTTGCGCCTAGGCTTTCAACTTGTTCTTTGGTTTCTGGGCGTACATCAAAAGCATTGACCACAGCACCCAAACGCTTGGCTGTTGCGATGGCTTGAAGGCCGGCAACACCTGCTCCGATGACCAAAACTTTGGCAGGGGCCACGGTTCCAGCGGCTGTCATCATCAGCGGAAAAGCGCGGTTAAAAATGGTGGATGCTTCCATCACGGCGCGGTATCCGGCCAGGTTGGATTGCGATGATAAAATATCCAAGCTTTGTGCTTTGGTAATGCGGGGCATTAATTCCATGGCAAAGCTTTGAATGCCGGCAGCAGCATATTTTTTGATGGCAGCAGCACTGTCAAATGCTTGCATGTCACTAATCAGTGTTGTGCCTTTTGATAGTAAGGATAACTGATCGGCTGTGATCGGGTTAATGGATAAAACGATATCCGCTTTGTCCACAGCGGCTTTGGTTGTGGCGGCAACGGTGGCGCCCACATCTTTATAGGCTTTATCGGTGAAAGATGATTTTTCACCCGCGCCTTTTTCAACAGAAACGCTTAAGCCCAGCTTGATATATTTTTTAACAGAATCCGGCGTAACAGCCACGCGCGCTTCCAGTTTGTTTTGTTCTTTTAACACTGCAATTTTCATGAAGTCCTCCAGTTAAGTGGACATGATCATGCAAAATTAAACCGCCTTTGAAAAGGGGAAAGTGTGGAAGTTCCCAACAGGGGAAGAAAACCTGACCAAGCAGAGTGTTGCAGCTTTAAATACGGATCATCTCTTCAGGGAACCGCATTGGCATTGGTCCTTGTGGATCAACTTTTGTCCGCTCATTGGCTGCGGCTAACCCTATGCCTCGGCCTATGCCCAGGTATGTAAGGTCAGTGGGGTGCTTCTCTGCAAAAGTTTTTAACTGTTTCATGGTTTTATTCATTTTGCGTTGGCCTGCCTCTTGGCGCTCAGGGGTATCTTGGGTAAATAACAATGGGGATAGGTCCTGCTTTGTGTATCGGTTGAGTTTATTGTCTCCATTTTCCACAAAATCAACGGCTGTTGGCTGTAAAGCTTCTGGCAAAGATAAAATGCATGTGGCTTGATGGCTCAATAGATTTTTTTCGTGCTCTCTGTTCCCATCACTCATGTTGGCAGATTCTTTCTCAAACCCTTTGATAGAACGCGCAACCTGGTTGGCATATAGCCCTATAACCCGTTGGATTGTTGGAATGTTTAACAAGGAAATATTTTCCAGCTTTTTGGGATCGTTGGACATGTATTCATGCTGTCGACCATAGGGACCACACGTTAAAGCAACTTGTGTGGCAATATCCAAAAGTTGTGGGGGAAGCTTGCTGTTTGCCATAAAGCCCATTGCTACCCAAAAAGTGTTATGGCCTTGGGTTTCTATAATGATGTCCGTTGCCCAATCTTGATGCAGCTTTGTGACAATTCTTTCTGCATTTGCATGCTTGTTAAGTGCTTCTCTTGCGGGATAGATTCTGGGCATATCTGCCAGGCGCTGTGAGCAGACTAGCTGCATGACACTCATATCCGGCCAAATATCAAAGAAATCTCTTTGCGCCTCCAGTTGTTGTTCAATTGTTTCCGCAACACGTTGCATGTTTCTAAAGCTGATACAGTCATGATGAAAGGGAATCTCCTCTGCCCAGCTAACTTTCACAACATTAGAAAGAATTTCTAAAAAGTAAGTGTCTACATCCCGCAGAATATTCATAAGCTGCTGCATCAACTCTTCTGGCTGCGCAGATTGGAAAGTTGTCCCAATGGAATCTCTTGCCTGGATTGCAATTTTCAGGATTTCATAAGCGGGGGTCAGTTCCCCCAATAGGTCTTCGTTTTTAGCATTCTCTAGGTGTTTAAGGTGCTCTGATTCGCGCTCTGTCCACCAGTTATCTGTAAAGCTTTCCCCAATGCAGGATTTTGCATTGTTGTGCTTGAGTCTCTTTCCCTCAAGTTGCCCTGCAGCTTCAATGACCGTATTTTTGGCTAATGCTTTGGATATTACTTTGGCTGCCTTAAAAACGTGTGTGAAAGCCTTATCCCGTTGCCTGTCTTCCATGGAGCGGATTTCTGCCGTCATCGTTCGAACAACTGCTTGCGGGATAGCACTTAATTTCACTGTTGAAGTTCCTTCTGCCTAATGTTGAGGAAGGTATATATCATTCTTTCCTATTTGGCAACGGCAAGGTTGTTTTATTCTTCCAGCTGGAACTTATAAATATCACGCGTTGGCAGGGTTTTTAGTGAATGCATAAACCGTTGGATGTTAAAGGGGTCACCATACAGTTGGTAGGGGCCATAACCAGACCCACCCAGTTTCATATCCAGCTGTTGGGCAAAGGCTTGCTGAGAACCCCAGACATCAATGTCTTGGTCATTAAAGCGGTGGGGCACAACCACGTAATATGTTTGCCGTTCTTTACGCAGTAACATCAACTGGTGGCGGGGGCTGCCAATTGTACGCATTTGCAGCAGGTACCAATTGGGTTCCAGCTCCATAAATCTCATTTCGCGCTCGCCTGTTTCGGGGTCATCAGTTTGGGCGACATACACATTCTTGCCCAGTTTGTTGACGATCTCATACACATCAGGCTCAGATGTTTCCCACTCCCCATTTTCGTCCAGGCCATAGCCATAAAACTTGTAATCTTTCACCAGTGAAATGCGGCTTGCTTCATCTTCGGTGATGATTTCTTCAAACGCTTCGTAACAGCCGGTCAGGGCGAGTGTTGCCAGAATGGCCAAAAAGTATGCAATAAGCTTCTTCATATCTATCAAAATAGGTTTCTGAACAGCAATGAGCAATCAAAAAGCAGCAGCAAGTAATCAACAATCTGTGTCCATTGATTCTATGGTACCTGGTTTTATCGCCGCTGCTGAATGTATTCAAACTTACCATCAACTTACCGAAGAGTTAGATGAATCTTCCAAAAAGAGGGGCTAAGCCAAAAGTGAGAAGTCGTGCGGCGACATTTTTAAGAGGAATCCAAGAGCTTGTAAAAGCCTAAATATCAATCTTTGCTTTTTTCAGGGCAGCTGTTTGGGCCGCTTCCAGTTTTTTCACATCAAAGTTTTCAGTCAGCTCGTTAAACAGCTGGTACCAATTGATCTCGGCATTCAAGTGTAAAAAGACAGATCCCAACCCCAGGGCTGCACGGTCCATCAGCACAAATTCCCGCGGGGGTTTAACGCCGCCTACTGCCCGCAACTTGGCGTGGACTTCAGCGGCTTTGGCGCGGCCATATTCGCCAGAATTTGTTTCATCCATCTTGCGTTTTTTGTCTTCCATCAGCGGGGCGTAAACAAAGTTTGCCCACACATTCAGCACATCAATTAATTCGTTTGATAAGTTTTCAAACCCCCAAGATTCATAAGCATGCACGGCAAGGTCACGGTTGTCTGTTTGCAAGGCTTTGTATAAATCCAGCACACCTTGCACGAATGATGGGGGGAAAATGCGTACGCTGCCAAAGTCCAACAAGTTGATGCTGGCATCATCACGAATCGTATAATTCCCCAGGTGGGGGTCGCCATGGATAATGCCGTAATAATAAAAGGGCACATACCAGGTGCGGAACATGTTCATGGCCAGCTGGTTGCGCACTTCAGCAGGGCTGTCTACGTAATCCAGCAGCTTTTTGCCGTCCAGCCAGCTCATGGTCAGCAGGCGTTTGGTCGATAACTCAGGGATAACTTCCGGAATATGGGCAACGTCCACGTCCTTAAGCATATCTGTATACAGGTTGATGTTTTTGGCTTCACGTTCGTAATCCAGCTCTTCCAGCAGGCGTTCGGAAATTTCATCATGGACGGCGGATGTATCAATGGCTTTGTCATAACGATGGTACAAATTAAAGATTAACCGCAGTTGGCGCAGGTCCGCCTCAATTGCCGAGGCCATGTCTGGATATTGCAGTTTGCACGCCAGTTTTTTACCATCTTTTTCTGCGATGTGAACTTGGCCCAGGGAAGCTGCATGGGCAGCGGTTTTTTCAAAATGATCGAACTTGCTTTGCCAATCCCGGCCCAGCTCGCTTGACATGCGGCGCTTGACAAACGGCCACCCCATGGATGGCGCTTCAGATTGTAATTGTCGCAGTTCCTGAACATATTCATCGGGCAGGGCATCTGGAATGGTGGAAACAATTTGCGCCACTTTCATCAGGGGGCCTTTCAGCCCCCCCAATGCCAGTTTTACATCTTCAGCAAATTTTTGATCATCAATCTTCAGGCCAAGGTATTTTTTACCAGCCATCTTAACGCCAAGCCCTGCCATCTGCCGGGTGACAGATCCATACCGTTTAGCCCGCTTACCGAGCGATGATTTTTCCGAATCGTCGGTCATTACTCCAGCGTTTCTAGCTCATCAATAAAGCCGGAAATCATTTCCAAGCCTTTGCTCCAAAAATCAGGATTGCTGGCATCAAGGCCAAAGGGGGCCAACAATTCTTTGTGGCGTTTTGATCCGCCAGCGGCCAACATTTCCCAGTACTTTTCGGTAAAGCCTTCATCGCTGTTTTGGTATACAGCATAAAGCGAGTTCACCAAGCAATCGCCAAAGGCATAGGCATACACATAAAACGGTGAATGAATGAAATGCGGAATATACGCCCAGAAATACTTGTATTCGTCCCGGTAATTAAAGATAGGTCCCAGGCTTTCCTTGGCGATGTTTAGCCAAATTTCGCTGATCTCATCTGCGGTCAATTCCCCTTGTTGGCGGCGGGTATGTACTTCCCATTCAAACTGGTGAAACGAAATTTGCCGTACCACAGTGTTCAGCATATCCTCTACCTTTTTGGCCAGCATGACTTTGCGCTTTTTGGGGTCTGTCGTTGTTTTAAGCATGCTTTGAAAAGTCAGCATTTCCCCAAAAACAGAGGCCGTCTCCGCCAGCGTCAGCGGTGTGTCAGACAGCAGATGACCTTGCTTTTTTGCTGCCAAATATTGATGCACGCCATGGCCTAATTCGTGGGCCAGTGTCATCACATCGCGCGTACGTCCCTGATAGTTCAGCAGCAAGTATGGGTGAACGCTGGGCACACAAGAATGGGCAAACGCCCCTGGTGATTTTCCAGGGACCATCGGCACATCAATCCAGTCATTGTCAAAGAACTTGGTGGCTACTTCCCCAATTTCTGGGGAGAACGCCTTGTAAGCATCCAGAACTGTGTCGACAGCATCATTGTATTTGATTTTGCTGTTATCTTCTTCCGCCAGGGGGGCGTTTCTGTCCCAGTATTCCATTTCATCCAAGCCCATCCACTTTGCTTTCAGCGCGTAATACCGGTGGGATAATTTAGGGTACGCATTTTTAACAGCAGTGACCAAAGCTTGGACAACATCGTCTTCCACTTGGTTGACCAGATTACGTGCCGCCAAGGGGCTTTCATAGTTGCGCCATTTATCTTCGGTGGCTTTGTCTTTGGCCAGTGTGTTAGTAATCAGTCCGAACAGCTGGATGTTTTTACCCAAAACATCGGCAAAAGCCTTAGCCGCTTTCTCTCGCACGCTTCGGTCTGCATCGCTTAGTTTTTCCAGCAACTCTTGCGATGCCAACTCTTTCCCATCATAGGGAAAGCGCAAGTAAGCAAACGTTTCATCAAACAAGCGCATCCAAGCTGCCTTGCCACTAACACGTTTTTCATGCAGCAGTTTTTCCATTTCATCGTCCAGTTGGTGGGCGGCAAAATCGCGCACGCCTTGAATCCACGATGCATAGTGGGCTACAGCTTCATTTTTCAAAAATCCATCCAAGGTGGATTGGTCCACTTTGTTCAGTTCTAGTGTGAAGAACAAAAGAACGGTGGAAATATCTGTAATTTGTTCCTGGCAAGATTGATAGAACTGCGCAATTTTGGGGTCGTCAATTTTTTCGGCATGCTTTAACCCTGCAAAACTCATGATTTTTGACAGCAGCTCATCGATACCTTCATATTCTTTCAGGGCCGTACCAAAATCCACAGCAGATAGGGATGCCAGCTTTCCTTCATATGCTTTTGCAAATTCTTTGGACAAAGATCGTACTTTTTCGATATCAGCTTTTAGCTCTTCTGAATCTGGTGAAGGGTATAGATCTGTAAGATCCCAGCGGGGCAATGTCCCCAATTCATTTGACTCAATCACGTTTTTTGCGCTAGACATAAGACTTCCTTTTTATAAATTTTCTTAGGTAGGTAGTATACAGATATGCCAGATGCAGTTGATTATCAATCGTTGACATCACTTCCGCAGATGTTTTTTACACAGGCAAACAAGCAGGCGCGCAGCCCATTTTTGTGGGCTAAGGATAAAACCACCGATAAATATGCTTCTCTAAGCTGGCAAGATGTGCGCCAACAAGTCTGTCAGCTGGCAAATGGATTGCTGGCAAGTGGTGTTGGCGCTGGGGATCGTGTGGTGATTGTGTCAGAAAATCGGCCAGAATGGTTGATCGCTGATATTGCAATTATGGCCATTGGGGCAATTTCTGTGCCAGCCTACACCACTAACAAAAAAGATGATCATCTGTACGTTTATAATAATTGTGCGGCCAAGGCGGTGATCTTGTCCACAGAATTGCTGGCCAAAGAAGCTGTTGCGGCGGCGGAATCCGCACCATCAGTCGAATTTGTGGTGACGATGGCCCCGTCTGTGAAATCTGGTACAGTTCGTATTATTACGTGGGATGATATGCTGCAAAAGGGGGCGGCGTATCCGCAGGATAAAGTTGAAAAACTAGCAGAAAATTTAGACCGCAAAGAAACCAGTTGCATTATTTATACGTCCGGTACAGGCGGTGCGCCCAAGGGCGTTATGCTTAGCCATGGGGCGATTATCAGTAACTGTGAAGGGGCCGGCCATTGCATTCAGGATATTGGGCTGGGGCACGAGGTGTTTTTATCCTTTCTGCCATTATCTCATTCTTATGAGCATTCCGCCGGACAGTTCTTTCCGATTTCTATTGGCGCGGAAATTTATTATGCTGAAAGCATTGAAGCGCTGGGGCAAAACTTTATAGAAGCCTGCCCCACTATCATGGTGGCTGTGCCGCGCTTGTATGAAGTGTTCCATAACAAGATTCAGTTCGGGATGCGCAAAGCATCCAGTACCAAGAAGAAGTTTTTTGCAGATGCCGTTCGCTTGGGAACAAAGAACTTTATCGGGGAGCATTTAACCCTGCGGGAGAAGATCTATAACGCATTTTTGGATTTAACAGTTCGTCGCAAAGTGAAAAAGCGTTTTGGGGGACGGTTAAAGGCACTGGTTTCTGGCGGCGCTCCGCTGAATTATGAAATTGGGATGTTCTTTACAGCTTTGGGGTTGAACTTGCTGCAGGGGTATGGTCAGACAGAGGCGGCCCCTGTTGTCAGCTGCAACAACTGTCGCACGAAAAAAATTGAAACGGTTGGCGCTCCTCTAAAGGGGGTGGACGTTAAAATTGCCAATGATGGAGAGATTCTGGTGGCTGGCGAGCTGCTGATGAATGGCTATTGGGGTGAAGCAGAGCTGACAGCCCAAACCATCAAGGATGGCTGGTTGCACACAGGTGATATTGGTTTGATTGATGAGGATGGTCAAATCAAGATTACAGACCGGAAAAAAGATATCATCGTTAATGCAGGGGGCGATAATATTTCCCCGGCGCGCGTGGAAGGGTTTCTGACCTTACAGCCAGAAATTCACCAAGCCATGGTCTATGGTGACAAGCGCCCCCACTTGGTAGCGTTGATTGTGCCTGATGAAACATTCACCCAACAATGGGCATCACGCACAGGCAAAACAGCGGGTCAGGCCGCAACAGATGCGGAGTTTAGATCTTTAATTTTGGCAGCGGTAGAGCGGGTAAATCAACGCCTGTCTGTCATAGAAAAGGTGCGGACATTTGTTTTAACCAATGAACCCTTTAGCGTTGATAACAACCAGATGACCCCCACACTGAAAATCAAACGTCATCGTATTAAAGAGCAGTACGGCGAAGATCTTGATGCGCTATATACGCGCGGCATGCGGAAAACCGGCTAAATGAAACTTCTGCAAAAAGTATTTTTCTATGCTCTTCTGTGGGGCCTTGTTGGCGCTGTCAGTCTCGTTTGTTTAGAGGTTAGCTTGCGGCTGATTGATCGGGTTGACTCTTCTTTGTTGCCCGGTGTGCGCTTTCAGTATGAAGAGGGGTTTGGCCCCCGTAATCGTGCAAATATTGCAGACCATGATGGGCGTGGGTATCGCAACGCAGGGGCGGTTGAGCAGGCATGTGCTGTTGTGTTGGGGGATTCACAAAACTATGGCACCGGTGTGCGCGCTGATGCACCGTGGCCAGCACAGTTAAGTGCAATGACAGGGCAGGAAATTTATAGCATGTCAACGCCTGGGTGGGGCGTCTGGCATCAGTTGCAGGTTATTGATCAAGCTTTGGCCTTGCAGCCATCTGTTGTTTTTACTTCTTTTTACAGTGGCAATGATTTGCACGATGCATCCGTTCAGTTTCCGGATCAAGCTTTGGCCAATAGTAACTCTGTTGGTCGGGGTTCTGCTGGGGGGCTGAAAGCATGGATTAAAGGGACTGAATCCTGGTCGCGTGTCTCTCAGCTGGTGTTTGAACTGTACCGATATTCGCCACTGGCTGGCATTGATAAGATTTCTCGGCCGCAGCCCCTTAGCTGTGAGTCTGGGGATGCTGTTCCCTTGCGGGGGATGCGGGAAGTTTGCCTCAATAATGCCCAAGTGCAAGATGTGTTGCAGATATCATGGCGCTTGGCAGTGATGAATGATCTGCAAGTTTCATCAAACACAATGGCAAGTGACTTTGTATTGGGAAATCTTATTAAGTTGCATAAACGCATAAGAAAAAATGATTCATCAAATGTTGTTCTGTTAATTCCTGTGAAAGAGTCTGTTTATGCAGCAGCTTTTCCAGAAGAAACTGAAAGATTCACTGGTTTAGTAGAGCTGGTGCAACGTGAAGAAGACCTGTTTTCTAAAATTCGGACCTATCTGACAGCCCAAAATATTGACTTTATAGATGTGAAGAAGATTTTGGCAGATGCGCTGCGCACAGAGGGTGTTGAAAATATATACCTGTTTGCCGACGGACACTTATCAGCACAAGGCCACCAGATTCTTGCAAATGCCCTTCAAGAAAAAGTGCACCCCCAGTTTTGTCCACAAAATTAACTTGTTATTAGCCACCTCCCTTTAAAATATCTTAAGAATTATAAGATACGGGTGAGTTTAATTGGTTGTCCTGGAACAGAATAGCCAGCGTGGTATAGCTGTTGGAGTGATTTTGATCGCGGTTGTTTTAATCGCGGCGTTGCTGACAGCTATTTCTAACTCTATCAGTACGGCTGGCCAAAGTGGTGATAAAGAGGCGTCACAAGTTTATGCTGCCACGATTATTGAGCAGGCCTTGCAAATTCAGCAGGGTGTTCAGCGTGCTAATGCCACGAACAGTTCTGTTGAATACTTTATCGAAGATTATTTGAGTGGGCGTATTGCCCCACCGGTCGGGGCGATGACCCAGCCAGGCCAGTGGGAAATTGTTGCCGTTAACTTCACCGGCGATGGTGTTTCAGAAGTTGTGATGTACATTGATAACCTGCGCGAAGATGTAGTAGCGGCAATCAATCGGACGATTCCAGGGGGCCAACTTGGCGGGCTAGAAGTAAATGCCGATATCGCTGCCAGCAGTTATATAGAGAAAACCTTGCGCCGTTACGCCGGCTTTATGCAGCGCTTGCAAAGCGAACTTCTAATCGGGGCTGCATTGGCGCGGCCAAATGGCTTTTGCCGTGATCCCGCCCCAGGGATTTTGCTGCAGCTTTGCTATTCCCGCTGTTCATTCCTGGAGTTTCTGCCGGATAAAACAGCAGGCAGTTGTAATATCAATTGGTCAGGCCCGTTGTTAAACACCACACCAGCGTTTGTTGTATCGGGTTTTGAATCTTTCTTTGGGTATGATGCTTGCTATCAGAATTACTTTGATGGCAGCACGCTGCAGTTCAGCTGTGTTGAAAACATAGACAAGGTTGTGAGCTTAACGGGGGAAGTTTCCACCAATTATAAAAGCGATCAGTTGGCCCGCGTGCTGTTGATTGACGGTGCTGGCGGCGACCCTGAAAGACGCGGCAGTTTTATCTTAAAATTGAAAAGCTTCAATTAAAGGCATCAAACCTGATTTACCCATAGAAAAGCCCAAGAAAGATTCCCTGGGCTTTTTTGTTATTGTGTTAGGGCTGATTACTCAGCAGCCACCGCAGCGGGGCTGGCCAGGTTGCGAACAACCATATGCAGGATGCCGCCATTTCTGAAATAATCAACTTCATCTTCCGTATCTAGACGACACAGAAGTGTGACAGGTTCTTGATCCCCATTACTGCGGGTGATAGTCATTTCTAAATCTTGGCGGGGGCTTAGCCCAGCGCTAATACCTTTGATATCATAGGTTTCAGACCCATCCAGCTTCAAGGTTTGGCGATTACCAGTTTTAAACTGTAAAGGCAGCACACCCATTCCAATCAGGTTGGATCGGTGAATTCTCTCAAAACTTTCAGCAACCACGGCCTTCACGCCCAGCAGGCGCGTTCCTTTGGCAGCCCAGTCACGGGAAGACCCTGTGCCGTACTCTTTCCCGGCTAGAATAACCAGCGGTGTGCCTTCTTCAATATACTTCATGGCACCATCGTAAATGGATGTACGCTCGCCAGATGGCATGTGCTTGGTGGAAGACCCCTGTGTTTCCGGTGTCATTTCATTCTGCAAACGGATGTTGGCAAATGTTCCGCGCATCATCACTTCATGGTTTCCACGACGTGACCCGTAAGAGTTAAAGTCCGTTGGGTTCACGCCTAATTCCTGCAAATACTTTCCAGCAGGACTGTTTAATGCAATGGCCCCAGCCGGTGAGATGTGATCTGTGGTCACCGAGTCACCAAGAATGGCTAGTGGCCGCGCACCAGTAATATCGCTCAGGTCATCAAAATCAAAGCCCATGCCCTCAAAATAAGGGGGATGCTTCACGTAACTGCTACTGTCGCTCCATTGGTAAGTTAAAGATTTGCTCAACTGAATGGCTTGCCATTCTTTTGGCCCTTCAAACACATTGCCGTAGCGGCTTTTAAACATTTCTGGTGTTAGCGATGCTTCCATTGCTTCTTGGATTTCAGCAGATGTGGGCCACACATCTTTCAAGAACACGTCATTGCCATCTTGGTCTTGACCAAGGGGATCGTTCAGCAGGTCAATGTTCATGGACCCAGCCAAAGCGTACGCCACCACCAAGGGGGGAGAGGCCAAATAATTTGCTTTGGTGTGGGGGCTGATGCGCCCTTCAAAATTTCGGTTTCCAGATAGAACGGAGCACACAACTAAATCGCCTTCTTCAACGGCAGCTGCAATGTTTTCTGGCAAGGGACCAGAGTTTCCGATACAGGTTGTACATCCGTACCCAACCAAGTTAAATCCAACGGCATCTAGGTCGTCTTGCAGATTTGCTTTTTCCAGGTAATCTGTCACAACTTGTGACCCTGGCGCCAAAGATGTTTTTACCCACGGTTTGCGGGTCAGACCTTTTTCACGGGCTTTGCGGGCAACCAACCCAGCACCAATCATGACAGACGGGTTGGATGTGTTGGTGCAGCTTGTAATGGCAGCGATAACCACGGCCCCATCTTTTAGTTGGTAATCTGTGCCGGCAACATCTGGGGTGCCTTTTCCAGCGCCAAAGCTGGGCACAGTTTTATTTGCAAATTCATCGGCGGCAGAAGATAGCGATACACGATCTTGTGGGCGTTTTGGCCCTGCCATAGATGGCACCACAGTGGAAAGATCCAGGCCCATCTTCACTGTAAATTCTGGTTCATGGTTTGGATCAAACCACATGCCTTGGGCTTTTGCATACGCTTCTGTCAGTGCAGCAGTGTCTTCATCACGGCCAGTAAACCGCATATAGCGCAAGGTTTCTTCATCCACTGGGAAAATCGCACAAGTGGATCCAAATTCAGGGGACATATTCCCCAAGGTGGCCCGGTCTGCAATGGTCATGGATGAAATCCCTGGTCCATAGAATTCAACAAATTTTCCAACCACGCCTTGTTTGCGCAGCATTTCTGTAACCGTTAGGACAAGGTCTGTTGCGGTGGTACCCTCTGGCAGTTTGCCATCCAGCTTGAATCCAACAACTTCTGGAATAACCATGGAAACAGGTTGGCCCAGCATTGCGGCTTCAGCCTCAATCCCGCCAACACCCCAGCCAAGAACACCCAAGCCGTTGACCATTGTCGTGTGGGAATCTGTTCCCACTAATGTGTCAGGATAGGCAACAGTTTTGCCGTTTTCTTCCTTGGTCCAAACAACCTTGGCCAAATATTCCAAATTAACTTGGTGGCAAATCCCTGTTCCTGGCGGCACTACGCGGAAGTTTTCAAACGCTTCTGATCCCCAGCGCAAAAATTCGTATCGTTCTTGGTTGCGCTCAAATTCTTTGGCAACGTTCATGTCAAATGCATCATCAGTGGCAAAGGCATCTACCATCACAGAGTGGTCAATGACCAAGTCTACGGGAGTCAGCGGATTAATTTTTTCAGGGTCGCCTTTCAGGGCGGTCATGGCATCACGCATGGCAGCTAAATCCACCACGGCAGGTACGCCGGTGAAGTCTTGCATTAAAACGCGCGCAGGGCGGTATGCAATTTCTGTTTTTGATGTTTTGTCAGATAGCCAGTTTTTAAAGGCCAAAATCATATCGCGGGTAACGGTGCGGCCATCTTCCCAGCGTAACAGGTTTTCCAGCAAAACTTTTAAACTGAAGGGTAGTTTGGAAACATCACCCAACTCCCCGCCGGCTAGTTCCGTTAGATCGTAATATGTATATTTTTTCCCGTTTACATCCAATGTTTTTTCTGTGTTGAAAGTGTTTTTTGCAGTGTCGCTCACGAATGATCCTCCTAAGGGCATTTATCCTTGGTATTAGAATACAGAATGGTTAATTTTACACAAACAAAAGTTGTTTTTTAGAGACCAAATGCTTGTCCTACGTTATAAAAATACGGCATGTTGTAAACAAGAAAGACCATCGTATGATACAGACGCGTTTTTTACCTTTAATAGGCCTGACAGTTTTAGTGGCTTTGTTGGGCTATGCCCTGTTTCAACGGACTGCTGACCCATCTGGTGTTGTCCAGATAATAGACAGGCCATTGCCAAGTTTGGCGTTGCCTTTGCTGGAAAGTGATGTGGCAGAGCTGGACTTTGCCACAGTCCAAGGCCCCTATGTGTTGAATTTGTTTGCGTCTTGGTGTTTGCCTTGCCAGGTAGAGCATCGCGTGTTTATGGATCAGGTTTCTGCCAACGGGCTGCCGGTTTATGGCATTGCCTATAAAGACAGTTATGAAGATGTTACCAAATGGCTGGATGCGCGTGGTAATCCGTATGAACAAGTTGTGTTGGATTTAAAAGGAATGGCGGGTGTTACGCTGGGCATTACAGGTGTGCCAGAAACATTTTTGATTGATGAAAAGGGGCACATTCGCTATCGGCATGTGGGGCCAGTTCGCCCAGAAGATTGGCAGGAGATTTTAATGCCTATCTGGCAAAAGATGAACTCATGAAGCGGCTGGTTTTACTTATTGCGCTGTTAATGCCCTTTTCTGCCCACAGCATGGACCCTGATGAACTTGTTTTGTCGCCTGCCCAAGAAACAGAAGCGCGGGAAATTTTTCAAAAACTTCGCTGCCCGGCCTGTACCCACCAATCCTTGATGGAATCTGATGCAGACATCGCCAAAGACATCCGCGTGTTGATTCGCGATAAAATTAAACAAGGGCATCCACCTGATCAAATCGTGGCACTTATCGTGGCAACCTATGGGGAATCTGTCTTGATTGTACCTGCTGCTGAAGACACCCCTGTTTTATGGTACACACCCTTGGTTGTTTTTATTCTTGCAGCTGGCGCTATAGCCATTACATTTAGACGAAATAGAAAAGGATAGAAACATGGATGCTGTTCTCGCGCTTGTTTATCAATTGTTGGATTTATATAAAGTCCTGATTTTTGTGTATATTATCTTCAGCTGGCTTGTGGCCTTTAGTGTGCTGAATACACGTAATCGGTTTGTGGCTTTGGTGTTAGATTTTCTGGGTCGATTGATTGAACCCTTAATTGGCCGTATTCGCCGCATCATACCATCACTGGGTGGGGTTGATTTATCGCCGGTAATTTTGATTCTGATTGTGATGTTTATCCAGCGCATTATGAGAGATTCATTTGGATACCAAATCACCTATTTATAAAGGTTCGGCCTATAAGGATTTGATACACTCTACTTTGGTGGGGGTGGAGTTCGATGTTTGGGTTTCCCCAGGGGCATCGGCAAACAAAATCATGGGGCCTCATGCACTGGAAAATGGACAAATGGCATTGAAGGTGGCTGTTAGCGCTCCACCAGAAAAAGGCAAAGCCAATAAAGCGGTGATAAAATTGCTTGCGTCTTCACTGGGATTTGCTAAAACGGCTCTTTCCATCACCAAGGGAGAGGCCAGCCGCCATAAAACCCTGGTTATTGATGGGAATATCGAAAAGATAGAGGCAACTTTAAAAGAAAGTTTACACCCATGGCTCCCGTAATAGCTCCACAAACAGACGCTCAAGCGATTCCCCTCGTTTTCCGCGATGATTCTACCGATGCTACCAAGATCATTGATGGCAAAGCAACTGCCACACTGTTGGAACAGCAATTAAAAGAAGAGCTGGCCGATCACCCCGTATTTAAAGATACCCCCCCAACATTACAGGTTATGTGGGTAGGCCAAGATACGGCAAGCAAAATTTATGTTGGCAATAAGGTTCGTGGCGGGAAAGAGGCCGGCGTTGATGTGCACTTGTATCCCACAAGAACAGAAGACAGAAAAGACTATACACAACCTGTTCCAGGGTCGATCACAGAAGTAGAAAGTGTGATCAGTCAGTATAATCACAGTCCGGCGATAGATGGCATTATCGTGCAATCCCCACTGCCGGTTCCTGGGGTTAGTAAAGATGATATGGAAGGTTTGTTTGAAGATGTTGACCCCATCAAGGATGTTGATGGCTTTACGGATCACAACTTAAATCTTTTAAAAGAAAAGCGCGCGGGGCTTATTTCCTGCACCCCCCTTGGCGCGATGTATTTGATCAACGGCGTGATTGCCAGTGGTGCTGAATTGCCAAATAATTCCAAAGCGGTTGTCTTTGGCCGATCAAAGCACACAGGCCAGCCCATTGCCACCATGCTGGAACACCAAGGTTTTGACGTCACTATGTTTGGCAGTAAAACCCACACAGAAGATGAAAAACGTGAACTTTCTGCCCAGGCGGATGTTGTGGTTTCTGCTGTCGGATCGCCTAAGCCCGGCCAAACTCCCCACCGCATTACGACTGACTATGTGAAAAAAGGCGCCATTGTTATCGATATTGGAATGCGCCAGGGGCCAGATGGAAAGACCCAGGGGGATGTAGATTTGGAAAGCGTGATGGGTAAAGCCGGCTACGTAAACCCCACGCCACGCGGAACGGGCCCCATGACTGTAATGGCTTTGCTGGTGAACACAGTGATTGCGGCTCATCATCGCCGTGCCCGTGAAACAGTGTTGCCCGCAACCGCCCAACAGGTTTGGGCCGTTGCCAAGCAACGCGAAATGGGTTTTTAAGCCAGCTTTTTATTCAACAGTGACAGATTTTGCCAGGTTGCGCGGTTGGTCCACATCCGTGCCTTTGGCAACAGCTGCGTGGTATGCCATCATTTGGACAGGCAGTGTGTAAAGAATCGGAGATTCAAAAGTATAACACTCTGGCAGGCAGATTGTTTTCCACGCGATGTCTTTAAATTTTTCGCACCCTTTTGCATCACTAACGGCGATAATCTTACCACCGCGGGCGTGTACTTCTTGTGCGTTGGAAAATGTCTTTTCAAACAGCTCGTCAGACGGTGCCAGCACAATTACCGGCACATCATCTTGAATCAGGGCGATGGGGCCGTGTTTCATTTCACCAGCGGCGTATCCTTCGGCATGGATGTATGAAATTTCTTTCAGCTTCAAGGCGCCTTCCAAGGCAATGGGATATTGAAGACCACGCCCCAGGTACAGCACGTATTGATGGTCAGCAATTTTTTGTCCAATTTTCTTGAAATTGTCATCCATGGCCAAAATTTCAGTCACTTTTTCAGGCACTTCAATCAGGTGGCCGACCATTTCACTTTCAGCTTTGTGATCCAGCGTCCCGCGTTTTCGTGCAAGGCCCAACCCCAAGCTGGCCAAAACAGCCAACTGGGTGGTAAAGGCTTTTGTGCTGGCCACGCCAATTTCCGGCCCGGCTTTGGTGCGCAAGAACGTGTCTGATTCCCGCGCCATGGTGCTGGATGGCACGTTCAGAATACTCATGGTTTTGGCGCCCAAATCTTTGGCATATCGCAGGGCTGCCAAGGTATCTGCCGTTTCCCCAGATTGGGAAATAAAAATGGTCAAACAGCGCTCGTTCAGGGATGGGTACTTATATCGGAATTCTGAAGCCAATTGCACATCCACCGGTACTTCGCAAAACTGCTCCAGCCAATAGTGGCCAGTCATCCCAGCGTAATATGATGTCCCGCACGCGATGATGGAAATGCGGTCGATTTCTGAAATATCAAAGCCCAACTCTGGCAGGGCGATGGACCGCTCTGACGGATTCAGTAAAGCTTGCAGGGTATCGCCAATAACAGCGGGCTGTTCAAAAATTTCCTTCTGCATAAAGTGCCGATAATTGCCTTTGCCGATCATGGCGCCAGACAGTTCTGTTTGTTGCACTGGGCGGTTCACAGGGGCGCCGGATTCATCATAAATTTCTGCGCTTTCACGTGTCATGACAGCATAATCACCTTCTTCCAAATAGCAGATTTTTTGCGTCATCGGGGCCAGGGCCAAAGCATCAGACCCCAAGAACATTTCTCCATCACCATAGCCCACAGCAAGCGGGGATCCGCGCCGTGCTCCCATCATCAGGTTATGTTCGCCGGCAAAGACAATGGCCAGCGCAAAAGCGCCGTGTAAATCTTGCAAAGTAGCATGCAGGGCATCTTTAGGGGATTTTCCACCATTCAAATAATGGGTGATCAGGTGGGCCACAACTTCGCTATCGGTTTGCGATGAAAAGTTGGCGCCTTGCCCTTGCAGGCGATCGCGGATTTCTTGAAAGTTTTCAATAATACCGTTATGAACCAGTGCCACTTTATCTGTTGCATGTGGATGGGCGTTGCTTTCGTTGGGGACGCCGTGCGTGGCCCAGCGTGTGTGGCCTATGCCGACAGACCCTGTTAGCGGTTCTTCTTTTAGTTTTGCCTCCAGGTTTTCCAGCTTGCCTTCTGCTCGTACACGGTCGATAGACCCATTGCGCAATGTTGCGATGCCGGCAGAATCATACCCGCGATACTCCAGACGCTTCAAGCCTTCCATCAGCTGAGGTGCCGCATCTTGGTCTCCAATAATTCCAACAATTCCACACATAGTTTTTAGCTCTCTTCTCGGGTTTGGGTTTCCCGCTTAATTTGGGGGTATATTTTATGAAAGGTGTAAACACCCAAGTATACAATGGGTGTATCTATCAGGCTTATAATCACACCAGCAATAAAAGCTCCAGAAATAATGGACCAAATTTCATCTGTGCCATAGACACCCCAGAAAGCAATCATTGTCCAGGTGGTAACATCTAAGAATCTTGCACAAAAAGTTGAAAGGTTATTTCGGATAAACAAAAACTTAGATGATGTTTTTTTGCGAATTAAACTGAAGATATAAATATCTGTAAATTGACTAATTATATAGGCCGCCAAAGTGGCCAGGGAAATTCGAAGGCTCGAACTAAAAAAGACATCATATTCCGCAGCCCCATTCCAGAAACTGGCATTGGGAAGTAAAACAGCAATCTGATTGAAAAGCATAACACAAACCAATGCAAGTAAGCCGCAGTATACAATGCGCTTCGCATGCTTTCGACCAAAAATCTCGTTCACGATATCAGTAGCAATAAACGTAAAAGCATAAATTAAATCGCCGGCAGGAAACACTAAACCGCCCAGTTCAGCAACTTTATAAGATTGCAAAGGGGCAATTGTGTAAGCCGCTACAAAAAGGGCTAAAAGCAGAGCATATCCAAAGGCAGGGTCGCGCTTTGTCATTTAACTAGCTTTCTTTTTATATTCTGTTGTCCAGCCAGGCTTTTCGATTTGGTCAATTTTGTTATGGGCCAGGGCATCAGCCGTAACATCTTTGCGGATTAAGCTGCCCGCTGCGACATAAGCGTTGTCGCCTAAAGTTACCGGTGCCACAAGTGTGGAATTTGACCCCACAAAGGTGCCATCACCCAGCGTTGTTTTTTGCTTTTTAAAGCCATCGTAATTACAGGTGATGGTCCCGGCCCCAAGATTAGCGTTCTTGCCCACATCGGCATCGCCAATATAGCTCAGGTGGTTGACCTTGGACCCATCGCCCAGCGTCGTGTTTTTGATTTCAACAAAATTCCCAATGCGCGTGCCGGTTCCCAGTTTTGTACCGGGACGAAGCCGTGCAAAGGGACCAACAATGGCGGTGTCCCCCACAACAGCATCTTCCAAATGGCAGTATGCTTTGATGTGAACGCCGTTGCCTACCTTAACATTGGGGCCAAAAAATACATTGGGTTCGATAATCACATCATCGCCAATTTCAGTATCATAAGATAAGTAAACTGTGTTGGGGTCAATCATGGTAACGCCAGCTGTTAAAAGCTCTGCCCGTTTGGCGTTTTGATATAAATGTTCGGCCACTGCCAAATCTTGCTTGTTATTCACGCCCACAACTTCGGTTTCAACTGTTTCCACCATGCGGCAACCCCACCCTTTTTCGCGGGCCAGGTGCACGCAATCCGTCAGGTAATACTCGCCTTGGGCATTGTCATTGGTCAGCGTTTTTAAAAGCTGCCCCAGTTTGCTTGCATCAAAGGCAAAAATACCGCTGTTGCACAGATTGATTTTTTGCTCTGCTTCGGATGCATCTTTGAACTCTACAATTTTGTCAATGTTCCCAGCTTCGTCCGCCACCACGCGGCCATACTGGGCAGGGTTCATGGTGCGAAAGGCCAGCACCGCAACAGCTGCATCATTCTTTTGTTGTTCGTGAATCAAAGCTTCACAGGTGTTTTTGCTGATCAAGGGTACATCCCCATACAGCACCAATACGGTCCCTTTTTGGGGGGACAAGGCATTGAACGCAACCTTGGCGGCATCACCTGTGCCTTGGGCAGGGCTCTGCACCGCTGTTTGCACAGGGGCCACAGCTTGTTCCAGTGTGGTCATGTCTTTACCCACAACCACGACCGTATCTTTGGCTTTTAGTTGGGTCGATAGATTCAGGACATGGTTAATCATCTCGCGCCCGGCGATTTTATGTAAAACCTTGGGCGCGGAAGAGTTCATGCGGGTTCCAAGCCCTGCGGCCAGGATAAAAGTGGTTAGCGTGCTCATAGCCAAAATTAGTGCCACATTCAGGCGGCATCGCCAAGGATTAATCAATTTCTGTGTATAAAGAAATGTTGCGGATTATAACGAATCTTATCTTGAAAGTTTTCGAAACCGTGCCAAACTAACTATTATGCCGGTCAGAAACATCCGGGCTATTTTAAGCCCCACCAATACCGGAAAGACTTTTGAGGCGCTGGAAAGGATGCTCTCCTTTCGGAGTGGGATGATCGGCTTTCCCTTGCGCCTGCTTGCCCGTGAAAATTATGATAAGTTGGTGGCCAAGTTAGGCCGTGGTAAAGTTGCGCTGATTACGGGGGAAGAAAAGATTGTCCCGGAAACAGCGCAGTATTTCTGTTGTACGGTGGAATCCATGCCGGTTTCTGAACCTATGGAATTTTTGTGCGTTGATGAAATTCAATTGGCTGCAGACCCAGAGCGCGGACATGTTTTTACTGACCGTATTATGAAAGCGCGCGGGATTAAAGAAACATTGTTTTTGGGGTCAGAAACCATTGCCCCGGTTTTGCGTATGTTAATTCCCCAAGTGGATATTGAAATGCGGACCCGGTTTTCTCAGCTGAGCTATGATGGCAAATTGAAGTTGTCGCGCTTGCCACGGCGATCGGCCATCGTTGGGTTTTCTATGGAGGATGTTTACACAAATGCAGAAATGATCCGACGGATGTGTGGCGGGGCAGCGATTGTGATGGGGGCATTATCGCCGCGGGCGCGTAATGCCCAGGTAGAGCTATATCAATCGGGTGATGTCGATTTTATTGTCGCCACTGATGCTATTGGGATGGGTCTGAATATGGATATTGACCATGTAGCATTTTCTAAAACCCGCAAGTTTGATGGCCGCCGGCATCGACGGCTGCGCGCTGAAGAGTTGGCCCAAATTGCAGGACGTGCCGGGCGATACCAACAAGACGGCAGTTTTTCCACCTTGCAGGAAGCCGGCATGTTGGATCCACAAACATCAAACGCCATTGAAACACATGCCTTCCCAGTAATCGAATCCATTTATTGGCGCAATTCAAACCTGGATTATTCGTCCCCCACCACTTTACTGGCCAGCCTGAACAAACGGCCAAATAATCCCATTTTGATGCACAAGCGTGATGGGATTGACCACTTGGCGTTGGAACAAATGCTGAAGAAAAAAGGCATTGCCGACCGCGCCAAGGGCGAAGATATGGTGCCACTTTTGTGGGATATTTGCCAAATTCCTGATTTCAGAAAAACGCTGAACGAGGCCCACTTCCAGCTGCTGAATGATATGTTTTTGTTTTTATCAGACAGGGGAACATTGCCCAATGATTGGGCAGACAGGCACATCGGCCGATTGGAAAACCCTCAAGGTGATATCGATGCATTGATGACGCGTATTGCCCATACCAGAACGTGGACATATATTTCCCATCGGTTAGACTGGTTTGATAACCCGCGCATCTGGCAGCAACGCACCCGTCAATTGGAAGATGATTTATCAGATGCTTTGCACCAACAGCTAACATATCATTTTGTTGATAAGCGATCTTCCGTTCTAACGCGTAAGTTGGCTGATAATGACGCGCTGGAAGCCACTATGGAGAAGAATGGTAGTGTCCTGATTGAAGGTCAGTTTATTGGTAAGTTAAAAGGGTTCCGATTCCGTGCGGATGAATCTGTGACCGATGCATCCGCCAATGTGTTGTTGCGCGTGGCCCGTCGTGCCTTGGTACAAGAAGTTGAAACCCGCCTGAAAGAGCTGTTCCAGGATAAAGGTAAAGGGCTGTTTTTGGACAAAGATGGCAGCATTTTTTGGCGCAAAGAAAAGATCGCCTTTTTGGTGCGTGGTCAAACAGTGTATACGCCCCAGGTGCGGGTATTAAAATCTGATTTGGTGCAGCCGCGTGAGTCTTTTGAAATCCAAAAGCTGATTACTGATTGGGTGCATGAAAAGATTGGTCGGCATTTTGGGCCGCTGTTTGACCTGCGCGAAGCCCCAATTAACGGTTATGTAAAAGGGTTTATTTTTGAATTATTTGATTGTTTGGGTATGCGCCGTACCAAAGATTTGCGCGATGCTTTGGGCCACCTGAGCAAGGAAGAGCGTGCGTACCTGCAAGAGCAGGGCGTATATTTTGGCCAGTTGGGCACTTATTTGTATGGGTGTACCCGCCAGCATCAGTTTGAGTTACGCCAATTGTTGGCTCGAATATATTTAGATATGGATACTTCCGCTGCCATTGAAAACGGCCAAAAAGTTATTGCCAACAAGCGCCATTACCCCAAGGCTTTTTATAATTTGTGTGGGTTTTACGTGCTGAAAGATCAGGCCGTGCGATTAGATTATTTGGAGAAACTGGCCACGAAAATCCGTAAAGCCACCAAGAAAAAAACCTATGTCCTGCAAGATGCTCAGCCAGAAAAGGGCTTAACCCCAGATAGTTGGCGATACATGATGGCGTTGATGGGTTTTTACCCGGATCCAAAGGACATGAACAAGTTTACCCGTGTAAAAATTACCAAGGGTAAAAAGAAGAAGGCCAAGGCCAAAATGAAAACAGCCTCGCGCAAACCTGTTGACAAAAACCACCCCTTTGCGGCTCTGGAAAAATGGGGAAGTTGAATCACGCTACAGGGCTTGACTTTTCCAGAAAAACCGCCATCTTGCAGGAATGATTTTTAAGTCCCTTTTTGCCAAGCCTGCCCCTGTGGATACGGGCAGATCAACTCATGATTTACAAGTGGCCGTTGCTGTATTGTTAAGTGAAGCTGCTGCCATGGATGATGACTTTGGCGACCAAGAACGCACAAAAATTCAACAGCTGATTCAAGAACGGTTTGCCTTAACAGCTGATGAGGCAACAGAGCTGCAAGCCCTGGCCGAAGCAACACGGGAAGATTCTGTGGAATTATTCACCCATGCTAAAGTGGTCAAGGATGCTTTTTCACATGAGGAGCGGATTCAGATGATGGAAATGCTGTGGGATGTGATTTTGGCCGACGGCATCGTGCATGATTATGAAGCAAACTTAGCCCGGCGTTTGGCCGGTCTTTTATATGTCAGTGATCAAGAATCTGGCGCAGCACGCAAAAAAGTGCAAGAGAAGCGTGCATGACATATATTGTGAATGATGCCTGCATTAAATGTAAGTACACAGATTGCGTGGAAGTTTGCCCCGTGGATTGCTTTTACGAAGGCGATAACATGCTGGTGATTCACCCGGATGAATGCATTGATTGCGGCGTCTGTGTGCCGGAATGCCCCGTGGATGCCATTCAGGCAGATACAGAACCTGGCGCTGAAAGATGGATTGAATTCAACAGGCAATGGGCAGAAAAATGGCCTGTTATTACCGAAATCAAACCCGCCCCTGTTGATGCAGATAAGTGGAAGGATGTTCCCAATAAATATCCAGGTCACTTTTCCGAAGAGCCGGGAAAGTAGCACACTTGTCATTAGCAAATGTTCTTAAAGTAAGGGAACTTAAAATAATATTATAATTTGCAGTTGTGAGGGTGGGAATTTTGTGATATAGTCTCGACAAAATTAAGGGTTTGTTAAGAAATCCCCAAACTAGAAAAGCAAGCAGCAACTTTAAAAGCAAGAGAAAAAGAGTATATTTTATGACAGTAGCAAACGATGATTTTAAAACAGGCGAATTTGTGGTTTATCCAACACATGGTGTTGGGCAAATCTTGGGGCAGGAAAACCAAGAAATTGCTGGCCACGAGATGAGCTTGTTCGTCATTGAATTCCAGGAAGAGCGCATGAAGCTGCGTGTTCCAACATCTAGCGCCAGAAAAAATGGCCTGAGATGCTTAAGTTCCAAGAAAACCATGGATGATGCCATGAAGAAGTTAAAAGGGCGCGCCCGTGTTCGTCGCACCATGTGGTCTCGCCGTGCGCAGGAATATGAAACACGCATCAAGTCTGGTGATCCTGTATCAATTGCAGAAGTTGTGCGCGAATTGTACCGCAATTCAACCCAGCCAGAGCAGTCTTATTCAGAGCGTCAGATCTATCAAACAGCGTTGGAACGCCTGGCACGTGAATACGCTGCCATTGAAAATATGGAGCTGGATGACGCAGCTAAGAAGCTAGAGGAGATTATGTCCAAAGCGGCATAACTTTTTAAGTAACAGAAATTAAAAAAAATCCCTTGATAGGAATATCAGGGGATTTTTTTATGCTAATTCAGTGTTAAGCCTGCTGCCAGTTGGATCTGTTCTGGGTGGCTGACATCAATCAAAGGGCCGTTCCAGTCCCGAATCCAGCCACGGACAACGACCTCTCGGCCTTTTAGGTGGGATGGGTTTATGTTTTGTGTCTCAAATAATTTTAGGTGTTTTTTATCAATTGCAATAGTGAAATCTGTCCGCCAGTTCAGGCCAAAGTTCAGGTATGTTTTGTCCCCTGTTGCAGTCACATTTTTGACAACCCCCCGGATAATTTGATAACGCCCGATATACTTGTTGGCCCAATTATGAGTATAAACTTTATAAAAGCTGCGGCTCCAAATGCCATTTTTTTGCGTGCGGGCTGTATCTTCGTGCTTGTACATTTGTTCAGCATAGTTGCGCGTATGAACATAGGTTTGAACCCGGGCCATGCCTGCTTTAAGCATAGCTTCTTGGACCCATGCTTTGGGTTGGTCCAGATAAACATGTGCAAGGATATAGCCGTTGCGATCTTTAAAGTCCTGTCTATTGTGGTGTGCAGTAATTTTCTGACCCAAAATAAGTGTCTCCAAAAAATCATAAGATTCTTCTGCCAAAGGCCAGCTTTTTAAGGTGGGATTATTCAAGGAAAGGTGCGGCGCTTCGATGCCGGCTAATCGAATGCGTTTTCCATTCTCCAGCTCAAAACTTTGGCCGTTTATTATGCTTTTTACGACGCCAGAAACAGACGCATTTTGGGCACAAACCACAGATGGCGCCCAAAAAAACAAGAGCAAAGTTAAATAAAAAGTTTGCCTGAACATACACATACAGTATAACACTTATGGGCTTAAGAAAGTCTTAATACTTCTTAAGCGTTTCATAACAAATGAAGGTGTGATCCAGATGCGGCTTATTTCTCTTATTCTTGCTTTGTTTGTCTTGTTGGCAGCACACTCTATTGCTTTTGCCCAAGAAAACACCCCAAGCCGCATAGAAGTATCTGGTGGGCAATACGATATCAATGATAATTTTGATACGTGGGAAGCCCGGCTTGATTATAAATTTGGAACAGCTTTGGTGTGGGATATTCACCCATTTGTCGGCGTGACGTTAACAGGGGATGATGCCGTATATGGGTATGCTGGGTTGGCCTATGATTGGGAATTTGCCAATAATTGGTACTTTATTCCTTCTTTTGCTGCCGGGGCTTATGCGGATGGTGATGGTAAAGATTTGGGTCATGCAATTGAATTTCGTTCTCAGGTTGGATTTGCGTACGAATTTGAAAATCAGCACCGTCTTGGCGCCTTTGTTTCACACATTTCAAATGCCAGCCTTGATGACAAGAATCCAGGGACTGAAGAAGCTGTTTTGACCTATTCCATTCCTGTGCAATAATATACAAGTTATTGCAAACTTTTCAGGGTAAGGGGTCTATGGCCGAAAACTTAAAGACAGAGCTATGTATTATTGGGGCTTCAGCTGCTGGGCTAGAGATGGCAATTTTGGCATCGCAAAAATTCCCCAACGTTGTTTTGATCGATTCACGACCCTTATCTCGCATTCTATCATGTAACCCGCATTTACAGTCGGCTTCTTTATCACGGGCGGCAGGCGTGCAGTATTATGCCAAAATGTACAAGGAAAAAGGTGCAGGTGTTTCTGCAGCCAAAGCAAACTTTGCCAAACTTAATAAGTGGATAGAAGATTTAGAATCCGGTACCCAGTTTGATGTAACAGCCAAGGATCTGGCAGAAATTGGCATTACCTATATTCGTGGTCAGGCAAAGTTCACGGGCAAGGAAACAGTTCAAGTTGACCAACAAACGATTAAAGCCAAAAAGTTTATTGTTTGTTCTGCCTTGCAGTTTGATGTGCCTAATATCCCGGGCTTGAACTCTGTAAAGTATACTTTGCCTGACAGTGCTTTTGCGCCACCGGTCAATATGAAGAAGTTGATTATCCTGGGGCATGATCGTTTGGCTGTTGAGGCGGCCCAAACTTATAAACGTTTGGGCATAGATGTGTACATTCTGGGGCTGGACGAGGGGTTGTTGCCCAATTTTTCCGAGCAAAACCAACAAAAGGTTTCGGATGTCTTGATTGCAGAAAAGATTGATGTTGTGAAGTCTGCTTTGGTTTTGAAAGTTGGGAAAAGTAAAGCAGGCATCAAGGTAGACTATCAAACCAACAAGGGCAAAAAAACATCGGTGACGGGGTCACATTTGTTTGTCAGCCCCACAGTTGATCATGGGTATGATGCCCTGGATTTGTCTGTTGCAGGCGTTAAAACACTGGCTTTGGATTTCAGGCAGCGATCCCAAGACAATTCCAGTATTTATTTTATGGGGCCACAGTTTAATCACTTTCCTGATAAGTCACAGTTGGATTTTTATGCCGATCACGTTGTGCGCAATGCCATTATGGGCACCAGTGTTTACAGGGATGATTTGCAGCAAATACGCAGCGTTTTTATGGATCCAGAAATTATCGAACTGGGCTATACAGTTGAACAAGCTATGGTAAAGTTTAAGGATGTACGGGTGGTTTCCTTAATGCCAGATTCTTATACCTTGCTTCAAGATTGTGTAAGGCCTGCACCAAGTATCCAAGCTATCATCGCCCGTTTTGGGGTTGTCGTTGGGGTCTCTATCCAGGGGCCAGGTGCACGGGAACATGCCTTGGCTTGGTCTTTGTGTTTATCCAGGCGCAAGCGCTTGTCATGGTTTTTGAATGGCTTTGCCCCGTACCCGTCTTTGGGGATTTACCCGAAACAGCTGGCCCAAATGGATGAATTTGAAAATCCCACGCTTTTAAGAAAGGCCATTACTTTTTTGCGTAAAATCTTTCCTTAAGATTCTCGCCACCACGTCAGCATCAAAAAACCCAACCCCAAGAAAAGCAAAAGTGAGTAGGGAATCAACGATGTTCTGTCTGCCCCCACAACCCGATAGCTTTCAGGATCATGCAAACTTAAAGTAAAACGGTCTGCAAATCTGCTGGACCGGTTTGTGTGCACAATTTTGATTTTCTCTAGCCCACTGGCTTCGTAACTGCCCCCTTGCGTATCCTGCACAACAGGCTGGATTAAAGCATCAGTAGCTTGAATGTTTTTCAGCTCTTTCTTGTTAATAGCACCCACTTCAATACTTTTGGTGGTGCGCCCATCGGTGGCATAGAATACGCCTGTGCGGGGAGCTTCCCACTGATAAATATAAAGCCCATCTTCCACCGTTGTACTGGTTAGTGTTTCTAAGGATTCTGTGGTGGTAGTGATTTCAAGCTGCCCTTCTGCTAAACCCAGACCAGGTTGGCGCAAAGTGACATCCATACCATCAATGTCATAGTCAATCTGGAATTCATCCAGTGTTGGCTCTTTCATCAACCAATGGGCCAGACGACGCAGAAGTTCCAAGCTGGGGCCGCCACTTTCATAGCCCCTGTACCATAACCAAAGCTGATCGGTCATAATGGTGGCCATTCGTCCTTTGCCCACTCTGTCAGATACTAAAAGTGGTAAGCCATCAATCCCTGTCATCAGGGCATCACCGCGCTTTTGGATGCTGGCATCTAACCGGAAAAACGGACTCCACCCCTGTTGTTGGGGGGATAATGAACGTGTAATGGGGTGGGCGCGCCCCTTGGCTGTCAGCTTGGGTTTATATTCAAGCTGAATGCGCTGCCCCGTGGGCGTGATGGGGAATTGAGCATATAGATTGGAATCTGTCAGTTCGCGCCGGTCCAAAAAGTCATTGCCTACAACTTCCAAGAAAGCCCCACCTTCATCAATGTACTTGGCAATATTGTCAAAATAGCTGCTGGTTAAAACGCCCCGATTCTTGTAGTCATCAAAGATGATTAAATCAAAATCGTAAATCTTTTCGTTGAACAGTTTTTCAACAGGAAAGGCGATCAAGGACAGTTCATTAATGGGGGTATTATCCAATGTATCTGGGGGACGTAAAATCGTAAAGTGGATCAGGTCCACGCTGGGGTCACTTTTTAAGATTTGCCGCCACATGCGTCCACCATTATGGGGTGCGCCCGTTACCAACAGAACGCGTAACCGATCGCGAACGCCGTTGATAGATAGGGTGCGATGGTTGTTGTGGGGGCTTAGTTCCCCCTTCATCAGCGGGGTGATCAGTTCTATAACATTGGGGCCAGGATTTTCAATGGGGACCGTGACATTCAATGTAACGCCCAGCGGGGCAATGCGTTCTTCCTGCAAGACGTGGTTGACAAAAATTTTGACAGGAACCAGCTTGTCAGATTGCCGGCGCCCATTGTTGGAATCTGTTACTTTAAATTGCACCGTTTGCTGGCTGTCAAGAACACCAAATACGGGAGTGTCGATAAGGTCGATTCTGCGGTCTTGTTCTTGGCTCCCCCCAACCTGAATAAAGTGGATGGGAGCGTCAGTCTCTATTGAATCTGGCACATCGTGGATTTGTCCGTCAGAAATAATAATCACGCCGGCTAATCTGTTTTTAGGGATTTGGCTGATCTCACTGCTTAGGCTGCTAAACAGTTGTGTGCCGTTTTCTGCTTTTGTGTTTCGACCTAATGGTAAAATCTGTACATCCAAACTGGGGATGGACTGTAGTTTGGTCGATAAACTTGTCACCGCCGCGCGCGCGTCTTGCATGCGGGTTCCCAAAGACATGCTTTGGCTTTCATCTAAAACAAGTAAGACGGTGTCTTTGTGGGCTTCGCGGATTTCTTCCAATAGTGTTGGGTTTAGAATCAACAGCAAAAATAACAAGAATGTTAAAACACGGAAAATTAAGCCCTTTACCCTCACTATCAGCATATAAGCCGTTAAAACCAAAAGGCAGGCAATAATCCCCCATAACCAAGCTGTGGGCAGGGCAGGGTCAAAAATTATATTAAGGGACGATTCAATCATTTGGGTCCCCCAAGACGCTCAAGTACTGCATTAATGTGTACTTGGTCTGTTTTATAGGTGCCTGTCATGGCATAAATTGCCAGATTCACACCAAAGCGAAAAGCATGCTCGCGTTGTAATTCGCCCCCTGGAATGACGGGGTACATAGTTTCTAAATCTGGGGTCATGGCCCAGGCTTCTGCCCAATGGTTTTGTCCAACAAAAATACGCGTTATGGCAGCTGCACCGCCATCAGGGCCACGACTGTCTTTAAAAACAGTGCCACGCACCCAACGGCCGGGGAATCCTTTGAGCAGGTAAAAGGACTTGGTCACGGCGTGGGTGTCTGTGACGGGGCTAATTTTATAAATACCCAGCTGTTCCAGAATTTTCAACGCAGCGCTTCGCTCCAGTGGGGTATACTGGTTGGTTTGCAGATCAATAAATAAAATACCACCCCGCTCTATATAGGTTTTTAGCTTTTTGCGCACGTCTGGTTTTAGATAGGCGCTGTCTGATGTGACAGGCCAGTATAAGAAGGGAAAAAACATCAGATTGTCTGTTTCAAGATTTACCCCAACTGGTTGCTTTACCTTGTATGCTGTGCGCAAGTTCAGCATCAGGCTTAAACCTTCCAGGCCCTTGTGGCTGTTTGAATCCAACGCTGGCTTGCCCGTTTGTATATAAGCCAAATGATTGTTCAGCGCATAGCTTTTAACATTTGTTTGGGCTGTGGCGGGGGATACAAAACTGAACAGTAAAAATACGAGGGGCGTTTTAAAAAGTGCGCTGAACCCATATCCACGAATCCAAAGACCCAGCAGTGCATCCAGGAAAAATAGCGCAAAGCACGCTAACAATACCCACGGCCCCAAACGCAAGGTGCTAACGCCTTGTCTTTCAGGGATAGTTTTGCTGGTCAATGTATTTACTTTTGGCCGGGGCAAATAAGGGCTGAGATTCATGGCTTTGTACGCTTGTTTGTCTCCGTAAAAACCGGCGGGTGTTTCTAAGCTGGGGGAAAAATCTGCCAAGGTTTGGGTGTTCAAGCTCTTGATTCTGCCTTCTGGTTCCAGTGGGTCCCCATACGCGTCCAGCAGTTTGTAGGCGGGTAAATCATCAAAATTCCCCTGGCGTGTTAGGGTGGTTTGCAGGTTGATCAGCCGATCAAGCATTTGAACAAAGGCGCCTGATAAGGGCAAATCTGACCAATCGGGCAGGGCTGCAATATGCAACAAAACCACCCATCCCTTGCCATGTTCTTTGGCGGTGACCAGTGGGGTTCCATCAGATAGTGTTGCCAGTGTTTTATGGGTTTTATGGGTTTTATGGGTCCCTTCTTGCTGGGAAAGAGGTAAAATTTGCCGCCGTACATTCAATGGCACAGGGCTGGAAATTTTGGCAAAGATACCACCTTTTGGGAATTGCTCAATAGCTAGGGGCGTTGACCAGGAAAAAGCCCCCCCCATATCGCGCACGTTATTTGATAGTGCCACAGGGTATAGGGTGTCTTTCTCATTATGGGCCCCGCTGGCAAAACGGATAAGAACCCCGCCTTTGGCCATCCACTTCATCAGGCTTTGTTGCTCTGCTTCTGAAAATGTTGCCGACCCAGGCGCCACGATAACCCGTTCGCTGGTTATCAGTTTTTCCAACGGCGCTGCGACAGGATCACCGATGGTGGTGATGGCTTTTTGTAGAAAATAGCTTTCTTGCTTGAAGGGCTGATTAATAGAATTTTCTGCGGTTAAAACCCCTACACGCTTGGATGGGCTGTATTTATCAAAATAATAGGTGGATGACACACTGGGGCGTTCTTTCAGGCGAACGGCCTTTAATTTTGATCGCTGTTCTTGATCCAACATCATCCGAACACTTTGGAAAGGCTTGCCCGCATCAAACGTGGCGCTGTGCTCTGTCATCACGCGCCCTCGGAAATCAATTGTTTGCAAGGTCAGGGAATCCAGAGGCAAGGCACCATTTTCTGGCCTTAATAAATGGAATGTGGTGGATGCTTGGCCGTTTTCTAGTCGGGGGCGCAGCAGAATTGTTTTGTTGTGATCTGGCTTGAATAGCTCAAAGCTGTTAGCTTTTTTTAAAACATCCAAGAAAGATTTTTGTCCGGGAAAAGCCATGCCACTTTGTAGCCAGATAACCTGTTGGTTCAGGTGCTGCTTGTTGGCTTCTATAAATAAATTGGCGCGCAGATAATCCGGCCCCATTGGGGTGGGTTTTAGCCGACGGATAATATCTTCTGCTTCTTCGGCCACAAGGTGTTCATAAATTTGAATGTCTTGAGTTTCAAATTGGGGGGCTGTCACCACCAGATCAACTTGCCGATTGTTGAGTTTGGCTTCTTCGATCAGGTCTAGTAAAAAAGCGCGGCGTTCGGCAAAGTTGGCAACGGTGGTCCAGTCATTATCCACGATCAGCAATACATCATCCTGGATATACTGGTTGGTGCGATGTCCGTAATAGGGACCAGATAAGAACAGCAGGAAAAGGCTGAAAATAAGAAGGCGCAATAAAATCAACCACCATGGAGAGCTGTGTGCAGTCTTCTGGCTGGTTTGCAAGGGCAGCAATAACATCAAAGATGGAAAGCGAATTTTCTTTGGTTGGGGCGGGGTTAACTTAATCAACACCCACAACAGTGGCAGCAACAAAAAGCCAGTAAAGACCCACGGATTCTGAAAAGATAAAAGAGATAGCATCTCTGTCATGAAACTAAATCCCCCTTATCTGCAATATGTGAATACAGGGCGAACAACGCATCTTCTGGGGCTTCATTTGTACAATGGGATTGGAAAGACCAATTCGTGTTGAGGCACGCTTTTTGTAACAGCGCTATGTGTTCATTGTATCGTTTTGTATATTCTTCTTGTATGTCACCCACCTGGCGAATCATGTGGGTTCTCTTGCTTTCTGCATCTTCAAAAATTGCACGTCCCAGATAGGGCAGATCTTTTTCTGCCGGATCATATAAATGGATCAGGTGACCCTGAATATCTTGGGCAGTCATATGACGCAAGAGGGCTTTAATCTCTTTAGGCGGGCTGAGGAAATCCCCAATTAAAATCAATTGGGCGCGGCCTTTTAATTCCAGTTGAGGGGGCAGATTTTTGGTTTTGATATTGGCCTCTGCGCCGCGTTTACTGTCCACAAGCTGCGCCATGCGCCGGATTGCCAAACGCCCGGCAGACAGCGGCAGGTTTGCGCCAAGAAAAGAGTATTCTTCCCCTGCACGGGTTAACAGGGAAGAGATCGCCAAAATCAGCAAGTTGGCATATTCCAGCTTTGTCGGAACATGGGCATTGGAGGCAAAGTCCATAGATTCAGAGCTGTCCCGCCATAGCCAAACGCTTTGGGGGATTTCCGCTTCTTTTTCCCGCACATAAGCATCTTTGGACTTTGCTGTTTGGCGCCAGTCAATCAGTGATGTGGGATCTCCAAAAGCATAGGGACGGAAATTCCAGAATGTTTCTCCCGTGCCCACTTTGCGTCGGCCGTGCAGCCCCAGTGTGACATTGTCTGCAACTTTTTCAGCTTGCACTTGTAAGGGGGGCAGGGCCGAAGAAATATCCTCTGCCGACTGCTTTAAACCTTGTCGAAACTTTTTGACGAAACGGTTCAGGGGCTTTTTGAATGTTGCAGCCATGGCGGAGGCTATGCCTCCACTTGCTCACACATTTTCAGGATCACATCTTCAATGCGGGTCCCTTCAGCTTTGGCCCCAAAGCTAAGCGCCATTCTGTGTCGCAAAACAGGGGCAGCCAGTTCCAAAATATCTTGCATGCTGGGGGCCAAGCGCCCTTCCAGCAGGGCTTTTGCCCGAACGGCCAAGGATAATGTTTGGCTGGCGCGGGGGCTGGGGCCCCACTTGACACTTTTCTTAACCAGGGGGATAGAGGACGTCTCCGGCCTTCCCGCTCGTACAAGGCGTAAGATGGCGGCCATCATTTCCTCTGTCAGGGGCATCAGGCGTACAAGTTCCTGTACTTTTAAAACGTCTTTGGCGCTTAGAATTTTTTTGGGCGGTTCTTCAGGTCCACCAACGGTGGTGTTGATCAGCATCTTTTCTTCTGCATCGGCTGACGGGTACCCCACACTAACTTGCAGCATAAAACGATCCAACTGTGCTTCTGGCAGGGGGTATGTGCCTTCTTGCTCCAACGGGTTTTGGGTGGCCAGGACGAAGAAAGGCTTTGGCAAATCATATGTTTCCCCAGCGATGGAAACTTGTTTTTCCTGCATGGCTTGCAACAGAGCAGATTGGCTGCGCGGGTTGGCACGGTTAATTTCATCAGCCATTAGCAGTTGGCAAAAGATGGGTCCTTTGATAAAGCGGAAAAACTTTTCACCAGCTTTGTTGGTCTCTAAAACCTCTGACCCCAGAATATCGGCGGGCATTAAATCAGGCGTACATTGGATGCGCCCCTCTTGCAACCCCAATACGGTCGATAGCGTGGCAACAAGCTTGGTCTTGGCAAGGCCTGGCAATCCAACCAACAGGCAGTGTCCACCAGCAAAAATAGTGACCAGTGTTTGCTTGATTACATCTTCTTGGCCGTAAATAACGGATTGGACTTCTTTTTCAACTTTTGACAGATCCTTGGCAATGGATTCTGCAGTTTTTACAATATCTTTGTAGTCTTGCTGTTGAGCCACGCGATACTTCCCTGTATGATCTATTTTTATTAATTGTACAGACTTCATAACAGGATTCAAACATCCATGATACGACAAATCATAATTCTTGGTCTGCTGTTGCTGACCCCCACCGTTGGATATTACTTTTTGTGCTTGTTTTTGGCTAAAAAGAAAAAGGTGCAACTTAAAAAATGGTCAGAGTTTCCCTGGGTTCCCTTGCTGGGTGGTGGGTTGGCCTTGGCCATTATTGCGTTGGTAACGCTGTCTTTTAGTACGGGGTATGATAAAGACACAATTTACATTCCAGCCCACATGCAGGATGGTGTTTTAATACCTGCGCAAAATATTGATCCAAAAACCAATTCTGAAAGTGTAAAGTAACCAATATGTTTTCGTGGCTTGAAAGTTTGGATATTCAAAGTGTGTTTGCAAGCTTTGCAGAAGCTGGATCAGAGTTGCGCTTTGTTGGTGGCTGTGTGCGTGACAGTCTGCTGGGGAAAGAGGTAGCAGATTTAGACGCCGCCACGCCGTTGCCGCCAGAACAAGTAATAGAACTGTTTGGTCAAACCAATTCTATGGCTGACTTTAAAGTGATTCCCACAGGACTGAAGCACGGTACTGTGACTTTGGTGGGTGATGCTGTGAAAATTGAAATCACGACCTTGCGCGCAGATAAAGAAACCGATGGCCGCCACGCTACTGTGGCCTTTTCTGATAGTTGGGAGGAAGACGCCGCCCGACGCGACTTTACATTCAATGCGCTGTATGTGGACCAAAACAAGAAAGTTTATGACTATTATAAGGGTCAGGAAGCTTTAAAAGCAGGACACGTTGTTTTTATTGGGGATGCTAAGCAGCGCATTCAGGAAGATTACCTTCGCATTTTACGCTTTTTTCGGTTTTGGGGACGGTATGGGCAGGGTACGCCAGATGCTGCTGCGCTGGCGGCATGTTATGATCTTGCCCCTGCCATCAAAGATTTATCCAAAGAACGCATTCGGGACGAGCTGTTTAAAATTTTAGCCTCTCCAAGTGCGGTGGATGTCATTAGCTTAATGCACCCTGATATTTTGACGCATATTAACCGTGGCCCGTGGCGAGTGGATCACTTTAAAGATGTTGCCAAAGCAGAAGAAATCCTTGGCCTGTCATCAGACCCTGTTCGGGGCATGGCGGCATTACTGGATGAAAGTTCGCGCACATTACAAAGCTGGTTTGCCTTGTCCAACAAGCAAGCAGATCGGTTAGATGCCATCGCTGCTGATAAAATGGCTGGCTGGCAAGGTAAGTCAAAGGAAGAGGTCCTTTATAAGCTTTCCAAAACACGGCTGCACGATTTTGCCGTGTTTCAGTGCGCGCATCAGCCAGATTTAGCAGAAAGTTTGACTGATTTATTAAAACTGTCAAAAGAATGGCAGCAACCTGTCTTTCCTGTGTCGGGGCATGATCTTCGGGCAATTGGGCTTTCTGGCCCTGATTTGGGGAAATCTCTGAAAAATCTTGAGGCTCAATGGATTAAAGATCATTTTCAGCCAACCAAAGCCCAACTTTTGGGTATGCTGCCCCCATATTAACCAAACCCTTAACAAAAAGTAAATAATAGTTTACATATTGCGGGCATTTTGTAATAATATTGCTGTGAGCGCAGGTTAACTTGTGCGCCAAATAAGGGGGAAAGCTTCATGACACACGCAGAGAATCTCAAAAAACAGGGGTACGTGCCTTTGATCAACGGGGCTGCTATGCGCCGTTTAAAGGGCAAGGATGGTGAAAAGTATGTGCAAATCCGCTTTGATGATGAATCACTGCACGTTTCTGTTCATGGCATTATTCATTCTTTCTTAGAGCAAGGTTTTTTTGAAGCGCACATTGAAAGTTTAGCTGCCAAGGTTGTTTCTCAATTTCAAGACGAGAAGAAATGGAAAGAGGGCGCCCCCCACTTGCTTTTGACCGTTGATGAGGGGATGTCATTTTTCAGCCTTCTATCAGAAATCGGTGATATTACCCGCGAAGTACGTGAAGAAGCAAAACAACAGCAACAAGCAGAAACAGTATAAGATTTTTTAGGAGATAGAGTTATGTCAACAATTGCTGGACCAGGGATAATGAGCGGAATGGGTCAAATGGTTGAGCCAAAACCAGCCCCATCAGTAGGCTCATCAGCCGATCCTGTTGGGTTAACAAGACAAATTGTTAAGGAAAAGATTGTTCCTGTAGATATGCTTTTGGCTGATCTGGGGGAAAAGGGTCAAGCCTCTCTCGCAAAAATGCTGACACAAGACAAAGCATATCAAGCTGAAATGGCCAAAATGGCTTTGGAAGCAAGCCGCGGGAAGACAAGGCAAGCAAACAAAGCAAGCCAAACCGCCTTGAAAATTAAAGGGAAATACATTCGCCGTGCCCATGCAGAGGAGCTGCTGGGAATTCGCCACGAGGCTAAGGAAGAGGCAAAAGTTGCACGTGCTCATAAGCGTCAAACCAAAAAACCAGTTAAACTGCCAAGTGCGCGGGCCTTGAAGAAAGACCCTGCAGCGCAACAGCGAGTTCTGGAAACAGCCAAAGCTGAAGGGATTGACCTAGATGCAGTGAGTGCAATGGAAGCTGTTGGCAGCTTGGGCGATATTGGAAAAGGCCATGCCATGATGAAAGGGGCAAAAGCCATTGCTGGGAAGGGCGTGAAGAAAACCGCAAAAGTTGCCCTTAAAACATCTTTGGGTATTGTGGGCATCGGTGTCGGTGGTGCCGCTGCCTATGGCGCGGGTGTTGGTCTTGGTGCAGCTACAGGCATGGGCGGTGTAGCTGGCTTGGCAGGCCTGGGCGCAGTTGGAACAACTGCCGTTACAGCTGCTGCTGGTGGTGCCGCCTTGTTGACTGGTGCTGTCGGTGTTGTGGCCGTTGGTCTGGCAACAGCATTTGTGGCATCAAAAGCCATTAAGGGCTTGAAAAAAGCTGGGGCCTTCTTGGAAAACGCTGGGCATTCGGCTGTTGAAGACGAAAAGGCGCAACTAGCCATGCGTCAGCAGAAATTAGGTATGGTTAGATAAAGCCACGGCAAGGGTCATTCCCACGCTAACAGCAACATTCAGGGACCGTTGATCATTCTGCATGGGGATTGTGATGCGTGCATTGGCTGCTTGGTGCACTTCTTCTGGGGCGCCAGCACTTTCACGACCAAACAGCAATATATCATCGGGTTGAAATTTAAAACCCCACACACTTTCAGCAGATTTGGTTGTCATCAACACGATGCGCCGGCCCCCCACTTGCTTGTAAAAGGTCTCCCAACTGGTATGTCGAACAAGGTCAACGCTGTCGATATAGTCCATACCTGCGCGTTTAAATTTGCGCTCTGAAAAAATAAATCCACAGGGTTCGATGATATCCACACCCACATTCATGCATGCCGCTGTCCGCAGAATCGTCCCAGTATTCTGCGCTATATCAGGTTGATAGAGGCAAATTCGCACCATTTTCTTTAAACCCTTTGTTAAAATTTGACTTTCTCATATCGTTTCAAAAGACGTTTTGGTAGGGTGTCTCTTGAATATATTTGGCAGATCAGATTTAGATCTGTACTGTCTTTTTAACTTAAAACCGGAACAGTTATCTATTAAATTAAGTCGGCATGGCAAAGAAAAAAGAACACACAAGACGCGATTTCATTCATTTAACAACCACAGCAATGACAGCAGCCGGGGTTGCTGCCGTTGCCTGGCCTTTTGTTAACTCCCTTAACCCATCTAAAGATGTTTTGGCCCTGGCAAGCATTGAAGTTGACCTTGGCCCCATACAGCAAGGGCAAAGCGTGACAGTCAAGTGGCGCGGAAAGCCGGTTTTTATTCGTCACCGGACTGCTGCTGAAATTGAAGAAGCAAAAGACGTTGATTTAAAAGTTTTGCTTGATCCTGAAAAAGATGAAGACCGTGTGAAAAAGTCAGAATGGCTGATTGCACTGGGTGTTTGTACGCATCTTGGGTGTGTGCCGTTGGGACAAAAGCAAGGAGAAACCCGTGGGGAATATGGTGGATGGTTCTGCCCATGTCATGGGTCTCATTATGATACATCAGGCCGAATTCGCAAAGGCCCAGCGCCAACGAACCTGACTGTACCAATGTACGAATTTATTACAGATACATCGGTAAAAATTGGCTAGATAAGAAACCAAAGAATAAAGGGGAAACTGCAGTGGTTGGATTGCATAAATCAAAATTTAAAAATCCAGTAATCAAATGGGTGGATGAGCGTTTACCTATCCCCACCATGCTCCATAAAGAGTATGCCCAATTTCCCACGCCAAAAAACTTCAACTATTTCTGGAATTTTGGCGCATTAGCCATGATTGTTTTGGTTACGATGATTGTGACAGGAATTGTGCTGGCAATGCAGTACACCCCCCACACAGCTTTTGCCTTTGATAGTGTTGAGCGCATTATGCGGGATGTAAATGGCGGGTGGTTGATTCGTTATATCCATGCCAATGGGGCATCTATGTTCTTTATTGTGGTGTATATTCATATGTTCCGCGGGTTGTATTACGGGTCTTATAAAAAGCCACGGGAATTGCTGTGGATGCTGGGTGTGCTGATTTTACTATTAATGATGGCCACTGCCTTTATGGGGTATGTGCTTCCTTGGGGCCAGATGAGCTTCTGGGGTGCGACGGTTATTACCAACCTTTTTTCTGCCATCCCATTGATTGGGGAAGATGTTGTGATTTGGCTTTGGGGCGGATTCTCTGTTGATAACCCCACACTGAACCGTTTCTTTGCACTGCATTATTTGTTGCCATTTATTATTACAGCGGTTGTGTTCTTGCACGTGGCAGCCTTGCACATTACAGGATCAAACAATCCTTTGGGGATTGAGCCAAAAGGCCCACAAGACACTATTCCATTCCACCCTTATTATACGATCAAGGATTCGTTTGGGATAATGGTCTTCTTTATCTTCTTTGCCTACTTTGTGTTCTTCCAGCCAAACTTCTTTGGCCACCCAGATAACTATATTCCAGCCAACCCGTTGGTGACACCTGCGCACATCGTGCCAGAGTGGTACTTCCTGCCATTCTATGCCATTTTGCGGGCTGTTCCGGATAAATTGGGCGGCGTGCTGATGATGTTTGCTTCTATTGGGGTTTTGTTTATTTTACCTTGGTTGGACAGTTCCAAGGTGCGCAGTATGACGTTCCGCCCCATTGCTAAGTGGTTCTTTGCCCTGTTCGTGGTGGATTGCTTAATTCTTGGGTATGTTGGTGGTATGCCTGCGGAAGAGCCATACGTCATGATTGGTCAATTGGCAACAACGTTTTACTTTGCATACTTTCTGGTAATTTTGCCATTGCTTGGAAAATTTGAAAAACCGGCGCCATTGCCCAGCAGTATATCGGCCGCTGTTCTCAAGAAAAAGAAGGCGCTTGCAGAATGATTGGCAGAATGATTGGTAGAGGAAGCCCTATGAAAAACATTACATACATATTTTTTGCACTGTTCTTAACAGCTGTTTCTCCAGCTTATGCAGCTGGCGGCGGTGTTGCCATCCCAGATCATCCATTTAGTTTTGATGGTCACATGGGTGCCTTTGATCAAGGGGCGTTGCAGCGCGGCTACCAGGTCTATAAAGAAGTTTGTGCCGCATGTCATGCTGCCAAGTATGTGCGGTTTCGTAATTTATCAGAAATTGGCTTTTCAGAGGCAGAAGTAAAGGCACTGGCGGCACAGTACACCATTATGGATGGCCCCAATGATGAAGGGGAAATGTTTGAACGTGCCAGAAAGCCAAGTGACCAACTTGCCTCTCCCTTTGCTAATGAAATGCAAGCCAGAGCAGCCAACAATGGGGCGTACCCCTCAGACCTTTCTACGATTGTGAAAGCCCGCTCCAACGGCGCAGATTATGTTTATGCCTTGTTAATGGGTTATAAGGATGCTCCGGCAGATGTTGAGTTGAGCGCCGGCATGGCTTATAACGAATACTTCCCCGGTAATCAAATTGCCATGGCAATGCCACTCTTTGAAGATGGTGTGGAATATGCCGATGGGACAACTGCCACAGTAGCGCAAATGTCTGAAGATGTGACAACGTTCCTGGCTTGGGCGTCTGAGCCAGAAATGATGGAACGCAAGCGCCTGGGTGTACGGGTTTTGATCTTTTTGATTCTTCTGGCCGGGTTCTTCTATGCCTCTAAGAAACGTGTATGGCGCAATCTGGATCATTAAAACAATCAATTGTTGATGAGTCACTAGAAGATTCTTTGCTGGCAACCTTTTTTGCTAAGCGTGCTTTGACGTATGATCTCTTGGACTCTCTTTCTGACGATGATATGGCTTTACAGTCTGCTCAGCTTTGTGGGATGTTGGGACAACAATTTCACCGCCTTGGTCAAGCGCAAGACCACCGCATTCAAGCGTTAAGAACAGGGCAGCTTTCTGCTGATAACAGCGCTTTAATCTTACCTTTTGAGAAAGATCAGTCGGTTGCCGCGCTGATAGCTTATCTGAAGGCATTGGATGATTTGCTAGAGGAAGAGCTGCTTAACATTAAGTTCAACAAAGTAAGCTGGTTTGGGGACGAGGCCGCTGTTGCAGAATACCTACAATCCTTGTCAGAGCATGAAATTCTGCACCATGGCCAGTGGATTGTCCAATTTGCCCAATTTGAACGCCCTTTGCCCCAGTCTTGGGATGTTTTAAACGTTTAAAATTCTCCTTGTAATTGTTTCTTATTGGGATTGCTTTCGGGTTATGGATAGTAATTACGATTTAGAATTCACATTTTCTCGTGATGACTTGGAGGACTTTGGTCTTGCCATTGAACGTACAGGTGATGAAATTACAGGGCTATGGGTTCGGTACTTTTCGGCTAAACCAGCCGTGCAAAAGGCAATTGAATCCGTTAGAAGATATTTAAATTCTATTAAGGGTGTAGATCCACAAACGCTGACTTTTATAGAGCATATCCAGGATGTTATAAGTGGGAATCAAGACCTTAGAACAGAACCCCAAAGCTTTTGTTTTCTGACGAGTCCTCATGAAAAAATGGTATTTCAAAACCCAAAAACCAAAGAATTTATAGAGTACATAGAAGATGGAATGGGGTGTAACTGTCCCCCTGTGCCGCGGGGTTTAGAGCAAGGTGAGGGGGAGGCTTTTTTACCAGGTGTTCTTCGTTTAGACCTGACAAACATCTCTGCCGTTCTTTTTAATAGTTTTACGCTGTCCCTTGGCCAGAGCAATCGTAAAAAAGCAGAAGAGTATAAAAGGTATGCCCAAGAAATAGGCCGTGCAGCTTGTCGAGAGCGCTTAGGTTCTTCAGCAGAGAAGGGTTTTGCCCCTGCGACAGCTTTTACCATGCAGGCTGTTCTGCAGCGTCTAAATGAGAAACATATTTAGCTGCAATTCCATTTCCCTTTTCGAACAAAAGGCTTGACATCGTTTCCTTTTCGGATTATGTTCCCGTCAAAGATTAATAAATCATTAATAAAAAGGGCAGGATTATGCATATGAGACGTGATTCAGGTTTTGCTATTGGGTCTATTCTATTAGCCGTTGTGCTGGTTGCAGCTGTTGTTATTTCTATTGCTGTGTCCACAACAACATCTTCTGCCAATGCAGATGCTGAAGAACAGAAAATTGAAGAAAGCGCCATTTTATATAACATCCAGCAGCTTTTGGCTGGGGCCAAGCGTTACGACGCTGTAAATGGTGGCCGCGGACAGTATGTTGTTTCTGATGTGACTGCTGGTACGGGCATGACTGTTCAAACCCTGATTGATGAAGAGTATCTACCGCAAAGTTTTGAGGTTCTACCAGGTATTCCAGCTACAAGTGAGTCTGGAATTTGGGCATTAGGCCCTTATTTTCGTATGTTCTTTATTTTGGTTGAAAACTGGGATGATGCAGCATGTCGTGACTTTAATGAAAAATGGCAGGATGGTCGTGATGTTTATTCACTAAGCCAGATTACTCAGCAAGATATCGATGCATTTGATTTGGATGTCATTTTGGGGCAGTACGCCAATATGGCTGTGACCCCTGGAAACATTTTCTGTGGGATGCACTGGAATTATCGTGATAATATCGCAACCTATGCCCTTGTCGTTTCTATCTAAAGGCGTGGCATAAATTTTCTGCTTCTTTTGTTGCCATGCAATACTTATAGCTTGATTCGGTGTCTGTAAATTAACACGCTATTAACCATTTTTTCTTAGTATGGAAGGTGGAGAGCTGTGTTAATGAGACGTGATTCAGGGTTCGCGATAGGACTAATATTGGTGGCCGTCGTTTTGGTGGGCGCCATTGTGGGTGCTATTGCCATTTCATCCAGCAACTCTTCTGCCAAGGCTGATGCAGAACAGAAGAAAATAGAAGAAAGTGCCGTTCTTTTTAATGTTCAGCAGCTTATTGTTGCAGCCCAACGTTTTGATGCTGCAACAGGTGGGGGCGGGCGTTATGTTGTTGCTAATGTTGAAGTTGAAACAGGAATGACAATTCAAACACTTATGGATTTGGATTTGTTGCCCTCAACCTTTGAGGTTTTGCCCGGTATACCGGCTGCCAGCGCATCGGGAATTTGGGATCTAGGAGCCTTCTTTCGTGTATTCTTTGTTCTGGTGGATAGCTGGGATGCAGACAAATGCATGGAATTTAACGGAAAATGGCAAAATAACTCTACAGTTTACCCAATTAGTATTGTTGCTGGGGTAGAGTTTGAGTTTCCAGTTGAAGGGTATGGTGCACATGGCGCTTTGGGGGCAGTCCCGGGTAATATTTTTTGCGGCATGAACTGGAACTATGTTAGTGGCACAGCAACATTTGCCCTCGTTGTTTCTCTTTAGCGAGTTGATCTTTCTTTTGCCAATTACCAATCAAACCAATCGCCGCCGCGGCTGCCTATACCGCTGCCTCTGACTGGACTAATTCTCGGCCTTTTATGCTTCCTGCGGTTGGTTGCGTCAAAGGCGCTGTTGCATGCTGTCCGCCAAGTCTCATACATAGGGGCAAGCCCTTGCCCCTTTGACTCCAGTATCTCTAGTTCTGTTCGCGCTTGCTCATGAGACAGGGTTCTGCCCAATTCATTTAAAACAATTTTAGCTTCTGCAGCATTCAGTTCTCCTGAAGCGACAGCTTCATTCATCAAGCCAGGTATATGTCCGGCAGTATTTCCCAGAATTCCTTTTGCTACAGCGCGCCTAAGGCTTGTACCTAGTTGGGTGCGGGTACAAGTAGATAAGCGGTGCAACTGCTTCTGAAATGTATCGTATTTCGTTGACTCTACTTCACAGATTGTTTCATTAGTGAGTTTTGCAAAACATATATTAACTCTGATTCTTAACTCTTTGATTCCTGGGTCATTGGATGACAGGTCTTTATAGTGAGAGCCAAAGTTTATGCCTTGCAATAAAGCTTGTAGTAAAGCCCCATTAACAAGAGGAGTTTGCTTGATGCCTTCATTTGCATGGGCCAATAAAACAAGTAGTTGTGGCGCAGTTGTTAACCCTAACGGGCTGTAAATTTTATCAAATCTGCTGTTTATATCTCGGCTTTTTATAGCGCCGCTGGCAGCCCCTATTTCTAATTCCCGAGCGTTGGCTATAGTTTCTTGCAGAGAGTCAGAAAGCTCTTCTGCTTTTTTCTGGGCTCTTTCCCAATTTTGTTGAAGTCTTGGTTGCATGGAATTATGTCTCCTAAAACGTATTGTTTTAGGATAAGTTCTGTGTGACGTCAATAATTTAAGTTGTTAGTTCTTAGAATACAAACTGCACCCGCTTTAAACATTAAACTTAAAGTGGAAGATATCACCATCTTTGACGGGGTATTCTTTTCCCTCTTGGCGCAGCAGGCCGGCATCCTTGGCGCCTTGTTCACCGTTGTGTTGGATGAAATCATCAAAGGCGATTGTTTCGGCGCGGATAAAGCCGCGTTCAAAATCCGTATGAATTTGGCCGGCTGCCTGTGGGGCGTGGGCGCCGTCATAAACAGTCCAGGCGCGGGCTTCCTTGGGTCCGGCAGTAAAGAAGGTGATTAAATCCAACAGGCCATATCCGGCGCGAATAACCCGGTTCAAGCCAGGTTCTTCCAGCCCAAGGCTTTCCAGGTACTCGGCCCCATCTTCATCGCTTAAGGTGGCCAACTCTGATTCAATGGCGGCGGAAATAATAACTGTGTGGGCATTTTCTGCTTCGGCCTTCTTCTTAACATCTTCTGTCCACTGGTTACCCATGGCGGCATCATCTTCAGACACATTGCACACATACAAGATGGGTTTGGTAGTTAGCAGGTTTAATTTATCGCGAATGATTAGCTGTTCGGGGGTAAGGTCCACTGCGCGGCCGGGGGTGCCGTCTTGTAATGCTTTTAAAAGTGGCTCCATCACTTCCAGCATCTGGACGGCATCTTTTTCTTTGGCTGTGGCTTTCTTGCGCAGGTCCGTTATGCGTCGTTCCAATGATTCCATGTCAGAAATCATGAGTTCAGTTTCAATAATTTCGGCATCACGTAATGGATCAACAGACCCTTCTACGTGGGTAACGTTAGTATCTTCAAAGCAGCGTAGCACGTGTAAAATCGCGTCTACTTCGCGGATGTTGCCCAGGAACTGGTTGCCCAAGCCTTCCCCCTTGCTAGCGCCTTTGACAAGGCCGGCAATGTCCACGAACTCCAGCGTGGTTGGAATAACCTTGGCAGATTGGGCAATGCCCGCAATTTGTTGCAAACGCGGGTCTGGCACGTTTACACGCCCCACATTGGGTTCTACTGTACAGAACGGGAAGTTTGCTGCCTGGGCAGAAGCTGTTTTGGTCAGTGCATTAAACAGGGTTGATTTCCCCACATTGGGCAAGCCCACAATTCCACAATTAAATCCCATTTTTCTCTCCTATTACTGCCATCAATAATGGCCGGGTCTGTTTCTAGCGTGATATACAGCTTGGATCAAGTCTGCTTTAGAAATAAAGGAAAATAGCTTGCAGGAAAACATCAAAAGCTTAATCGATGTCAAACCTAAGGCTTGATAATATGTTTGAAATCGCAGATCTTGTCACATCCCAAAGACTGGCAAATGCGGCAAGGTTAATCAGGGCGCGCGTTTAAGCTAATCTTTATTAATCTGATCTAAAACATCTTCCAGCACATTTGGTATATCGGCCAGAACCTCTGGCAGCCAGGTGTTCTGTTCTTCCTTGCTGAAGTTTTGCAGGACATAGTTTGACACATCATCTTTATTGCCCGGGTGCCCCACACCAATACGGATGCGGTGGTAATTCTTGCCAATGTGTTGATCGATATTGCGCAGGCCATTGTGCCCAGCGTGGCCGCCGCCTTGTTTGGCGCGTACTTCTGCGGCGGGCAGATCAATTTCATCGTGGATGACAATAACGTGTTCCGGCTTGATTTTATAAAACTGCATGGCTTTCTGGACAGATTCACCAGACAAGTTCATATAGGTTTGGGGCTTTAGCAGCAGAACTTTTTTCCCATCAACAGTGGCAGAACGCAACAGGCCAGAGAATTTAGAGCTTTCAGATCCTGCATTATAGTCGTGCGCCAAAATATCAGCAGCCATAAAGCCAACGTTATGACGGTTCAGAACATACTGGCCACCGGGGTTTCCTAGACCAACGATCAGGATCACAGCCGCCAGAGAGCTCATTCTATATCTTCCTTTTGAAGTGGGGGAAGTAAACGGGAGCGATTATTCGCCCGCTTCTTCCTTGCTGTCTTCGCTTTCAGATGCTTCAGTAGCGCCATCTTCACCTTCAGCACCTTCAACATCTTCGTCAGCTTCTGCAGGCTCTTCTTCAACGCGTGGCGCTGCAACTTGCAAGATTGTGAAGTCACGATCATCAATCACAGGTTTCGCCCCGTCAGGAAGTGTTATTTCACTGATGTGTAGGCTGTCCCCAACTTGCATATCTGCAATATTTACATTGATTGATTCGGGAATGTTATTGGCGCGAACATATAGTTCAACGGTGTGACGGATAACGTTCAAGATTCCGCCAGCTTTCAGGGCAGCACACTGTTCTGCATCCATAACATGAACAGGGATTTCAACGTTGATAACAGTTTTTTCAGTCACGCGCATAAAGTCAATGTGCTGGGGAAGCTCATTCACTGGGTGGAACTGAACTTCACGGGCAAGAACACGTTGCTTGCTGCCATCTACACTTACATCGTAAAGGTGTGTAAAGAACCCACCAGCGTGAATTTCTTTTTCTAGAACATTCTGTGGAACGCGGATAGAAACAGGTTCTTTGTTATCACCATAGATAATCCCTGGAACCATGCCGGCACGGCGTGTGGCACGGGCCCCACCTTTTCCAACATTTTCACGCTTTTCTACTTCTAAACTTAATACTTGTGTCATTGTTCTGCTCCTCTTCGGGCTTTTCTTTGGCAATCTGCCTAAATTAAACTTTAAACGCCTTAAGCGGCCTTCACTGGTTCTTTCAACAGAGAAGACACTGATTCATTATTATGAATTCGGCGAATTGCTTCCCCAATTAACGGGGCAATACTAATCTGCCGAATATTATCTGCCACACGAACTGCTTCTGTCGCCATAATGCTGTCTGTTGTGACCAATTCCCCCAATGGAGAAGAAGCCACGCGGGCAACTGCCCCACCTGATAGTACCCCGTGGGTAACATAAGCTGAAACAGCGTTGGCACCTTGTTTCATCAGCGCTTCAGCTGCATTACATAAAGTGCCGGCAGAGTCAACTATATCATCGACCAAAATGCAAGTTTTATTTTTCACATCCCCGATCACGTTCATCACCTCTGAAACGCCGGCACGTTCGCGGCGCTTATCAATAATGGCCAGGTCTGCGTCAATGTTTTTGGCAATGGCACGGGCCCGAACCACCCCACCTGTGTCAGGGGAAACAACGGTAATATCTTGTTTTTTATATCTTTTCACAATGTCGTGGGTGAACACGGGGATCACACCAAGGTTGTCTGTGGGGATATCAAAGAAGCCCTGAATTTGTCCAGCGTGCAGGTCTAAAGTAAGAACACGGTCCGCCCCTGCGACGGTAATTAAGTTGGCAACTAATTTTGCAGAAATCGGGGTTCTGGGTGCAGATTTACGATCTTGGCGCGCATACCCATAATAGGGGATCACTGCGGTGATGCGGTTGGCAGATCCACGCTTTAGCGCATCAATGGTAACCAGCAGTTCCATCAAATTGTCATTTGCAGGGTAACAAGTTGATTGAATGGCAAATACATCTTGCCCACGAACATTTTCATGGATTTCTACAAAAATCTCCATGTCCGAGAATCGGCGAACACTTGCCTTGGTTAAAGGCAGATTCATGTATGTTGCCATTGCCTCTGCAAATGGCCGGTTAGAGTTACACGTAACGATTTTCATGGGGCATCCCTACCTTAGTTTATCCTGCGTATTTCTTGAGGGCGTTATATCCTTAAATGGCGCACATTGCAAGTACCCCAACCAGGAAAAAAACAATCAACATAATTGTATAGGGCATGTTTTTAAGAACCAAATACTGTCTGTGGGTCCAGGTAATCTAATGAAAGTTCATCTGCAACCGCTTTATAGGTAATTTTGCCTTGGTAAGTGTTCAGTCCATTCAAGATATGTGGGTTGTTTCGCAGGGCGTCCAGGCCTTGGTCTGCAATTTGAACTACGTACTCATAGGTGGCATTATTAAGTGCAAATGTGGATGTACGCGGCACAGCCCCCGGCATGTTGGCAACACAGTAATGCACAACCCCATCCACAACATAGGTTGGGTCCTCGTACGTGGTTGGTTTAGATGTTTCAAAGCACCCGCCCTGATCAATGGCAACATCCACCAGAACTGACCCTGGTAACATAGAAGACAGGTGTTCACGCTTGACTAGTTTGGGGGCAGAGGCTCCTGGCACCAGTACAGCCCCAATGACCAGGTCTGCATCCGCAATTTCTTCAGCAATTGTATTGGATGTAGAGTAAATGGTTTGAATTTGTGATCTATAGCGGGCATCTAATTCCCGTAATGTTTTGATGGATTTGTCCAGAACAAAAACGCGCGCGCCCAATCCCACAGCCATGCGCAGGGCGTTTTGCCCAACAACACCGCCCCCAATAATAACAACTTTGGCAGGGTTTACGCCGGCAACACCGCCCAGCAGAATTCCAGATCCACCTTTTGATTTTTCAAGGCCCGTGGCGCCAGCTTGAATAGACAGGCGCCCGGCAATTTCACTCATGGGGGTTAGCAAGGGAAGGGTGCCGTAACTGCTGGTGACTGTTTCATAGGCAATAGCGGTAACGCCTTGCTCCATCAGGGCTTCAGCTTGGGGTTTGTCTGCGGCCAAGTGCAAATACGTGAACAGGATTTGCCCCTCTTTCATCAGTTTATACTCCGATGGCTGGGGTTCTTTCACCTTGATGACCATATCCGCAATATCAAAAACTTCTTTGGCTGTTTGCAAAACTGTTGCACCGGCGGTTTCATAATCTGAATCTTCCAAATTAATACCTGCCCCCAGGCCAGATTCCACAAAAACCTCATGCCCTTTACGGGTTAATTCCTCTACCACAAAGGGGACAGTCCCTGCGCGATATTCTTGTGCCTTAATTTCCTTTGGAACCCCAATTTTCATATTCTATCCTTCTTTTAAAGTAATGACGGAAATTTGCCGCCCATAGTCCGCTTGACCTTGATGGGTCATCCGCCGATAGCTGAAAAAATCAGCTTCATTGGTGTATGTATCATGTGTAAGCTTTTGTATATCGCCAATCCCGTATTCTTTCAGGGTGGCTTCAACAAAGCTGGGCACGTCCAACATATAATGATTTTGTTGTGGGGACGCGACAAAAAATTGATCGTTCTGTGCGTTTTTCTCTAAAAATGCATCGCGTACTTCTGCCCCAACCTCATAGGATTCTTGCTGTATGGCTGGTCCAATGGCAGCAACAATGTTTGACGTTTGGCTGCCCAATTTTTGCATTTGATCCAGTGTTTCTTGTAACACGCCCCCTAGTGCGCCGCGCCATCCGGCGTGGGCCGCCCCGATGATAGGAGCGGTTTTATCTGCAAATAAGACGGGAACACAGTCAGCTGTTAAAATACCCAAACCATGATTGGGTATTTGGGTCACCATGGCATCGTGGTTTTGTTGTTTGCTTTCATCCAGCGTCGTTGACTTTTGAATAATGGAAACATCTTTGCCATGAACCTGAGAAACACTTAACAGTTGAGCAGGGGGAATGCCCATTCTTGTTGCCACAATTTCCCGATTTCCATAAGACTGTGGGTCATTTAGAAAGGCACCACAGTTTAAGCTGGCATATATTCCCGTGCTGTTTCCCCCTTGGCGCCCAAAGAAACCATGGTCAATATGTGGAATATTTTGAAGAAGTTCTGCCTGCAGCATCACGACCGGAACCCAATGGGGGCAGGTAAGCTTTTGTGAACCAGCGCCATAACCTTGAACAAATCGCCCATTTCATCTTTAGAAATTAACCGTTCTGTTGCTTCGCGAATTGCTTCGCCCTTATCGCCAGGGTTTGACTGCGCCAAAATATCTGTGCGCATTTCAATACCCAGTCGGGCTAAAAAACGGCCCTGGGTTGAAAAGAAAGGCGTTGCATCAAGGGCAGCTTTGATCAGCATGTCAAAGTTTACATGAGCGGTTAAGTCTGCTTCCCCAATATTGCTTAATACAGGGCAAGGGTGATGTTTGTAAACAGCTTGGAAAGAATCCCCTGCGCCGCCTTGAGCGTGGCCGTAATCAATAAATAACGCCGCCCCGGTATGGCGGTTCAAACGCTCATTCACATGTTGGGCAATTTCAACGGCGGCTGGGCTATATTCATAAATCGTGCCGTCTTCCATCTTTTGAACACTGTTGGGTATCCACCCTTCCATTTTTTTCAATAGCTTTGTGTTGAAAAAGCCCAAGGATCCATCCGCCAAAATTCCAATGCGCCGTTCATGCCAGGCCCCCCCCTGTTTGATGAACTGGTGAATGGGCAGGGCGTCTAAAAATTCGTTCGCCAAAATGATAAAGGGGCCGGGCGCCACATCTTCCACGCTGTCATACCAAGTGGGATTATATTTGCTCAAAGACTCTTTCTGTTTTTCGCGCAACACAGGGCTGTTTTCAACAAGGTGAATGCTGACAGCTTTGCTAAAGCCTTCTTCTGTTTTTGCAGCACGCAAGGCATCGGCCATTAAAGTGCCGCGTCCTGGGCCCAGTTCAATCAGGTTGAATTTGTCTGGCGATCCCATCGTTCGCCAAAGGCCAATACACCAAATGCCCAGAAGTTCCCCAAAAATTTGCGAAATTTCTGGTGCTGTAATGAAATCTCCATTTTTACCCAGGGGGTCACGTGTGGTGTAGTACCCGTGTTCAGGGTGGCACAGAGCCATGTTCATAAATGTTGCAATGCTGATAGCGCCATTTTCTTTAATGTGGGCCCTAAGGATATTTTCGAGTGCTGACATAATATAATCCTATTCCAAATCCAATCATGGGCAAGGACAAAAGCTGCCCCATGGAAATTTGTGCAATGAAAACACCCAAGTGGGCATCAGGTTCGCGGAAAAACTCAACAATAAACCTGGACAAGCCGTATCCCATAATGAAAAGTGCTCCCAGGCGGCCAGGTTTGCCCAGCATATTTGTTTTACGGGCCAGCCAGCCCAGCAAGAAAAACAGCATAATGCCTTCCAAAGCCGCTTCGTATAACTGGCTAGGGTGACGAGGCACCGCCCCACCACGCGGAAAGATCATGGCCCACGGAACATCGCTTGTGCGGCCAAATAATTCTCCATTGATAAAGTTTGCAATACGCCCAAAGAAAAGCCCAATGGGAACAGCGCATGCCACCAAATCCCCCAAGTGCAGCAAGGGCACTTTATGAATACGGGCAAATAAAACCAAGGCAGCAATCACCCCCAGTAACCCCCCATGGAAGGACATTCCCCCTTCCCATATTTTTAGTGCTTGCAAGGGGTCTTCCCAAAGATACTGGGTTTGGTAAAATAAAACGTAACCGATGCGCCCCCCCAGAACAATTCCAAGGGTAATCCAAACAACAAAATCATCAATCTGTTGTTTGCTGATGCGTTGTCCAGCTTTTGTTGTCATGGAAAGCATGTATCGCCACCCCAATAAAATGCCCGCAACATAGGCCAAAGAATACCACCGAATAACAAGGGGGCCAATCTCTGCCGCAATGGGGTCAATAAGGGGATATGTTAGTGCCATTATGCATACCTGTCTTGTTGGGAAAGGTATTGATCAAAATATTGCTGAACGCCCGCTTCAATAGATGTTAGTGGGATATCGTATCCAGCGGTTTTCAGCTTTTGCATATCGGCTTGAGTATAGTATTGGTATTTATCGCGCAGGGTTTCGGGCATGGGGATATACGTAATGTTTTCAGGTACACCCAGCGCCGCAAAAGCGGCTTTTGCCAGTTCATTAAATGTGCGTCCCTGGCCAGACCCTATATTAAATAGCCCAGACACTGTTGGGGTGCGGTATAGCCACATCATAATGTTGATGCAATCCCTCACCCAGACAAAGTCACGTGCTTGATCACCGTGGGCCACCCCATTTTTGTAAGATTCAAATAGCTTGGCTTGACCAGTTTCTTTAATCTGGTGATACAGTTGGTACGCTACGCTCAGCATCGACCCTTTGTGATATTCATTTGGCCCATAAACGTTGAAAAATTTCAGCCCGGCCCACTGCGGGGGAACGGGTGCGCCTTGGTCAATCAAATCCCGAACCATTTGATCAAACTGGTGCTTGGACCGACCATAGGGGTTTAGCGGCTGTAAAGTTGCCAGCTCTTCTGGTGTAAAGAAATCTTGAAACCCGTTTTCCCCTTCGCCATATGTTGCCGCGGAAGAGGCATAGAAAAACTTGATACTGTGTTTGGCGGACAAATCCCACAACTGGCGTGACCAATCCACATTGGTGCGGGTGATTAAGTCCACATCCATTTCTGTGGTGGCGGAAATAGCCCCCATATGAAAAATGGCTTCTATCTCTGTGCCATTCTCTTCAATAAAGGGTGCCAGGGTTTCTTGGGTTAAAACATCCGCAAGTTCAGCTTTAGCCAAGTTAGGGGTTGTGGCATCTGTTCCTGGTATATCACATACAACGATGGGGCTTAAATTTTCATCCCGCAGTCGGGCAATAATGTTCGATCCAATAAAGCCGGCCCCACCGGTTACAATAATCATAGTGCACTCTTTTAATATTTGTTTTCTTGTCTGTGTCTTTGAATTCCGTTATAGGAAGGGAGAACTTTGAAAACAAGCAGAAACGGGATCATAAGCATGCGAACACGTGTTATCGAAGAACTTGCCAATGCCGCGGGGAATGCGGTTTCCATGGCCGCAAACTTACGGGAAGAAATCAAGCACCTTGTGCGCCAACGCGTTGAGGAGGTCGTCGCCAAGATGGACCTGGTCCGACGGGAAGAATTTGAAGTTGTTCGAGACATGGCAGAAAAGGCACGCTTGCAACAAGAGTTGTTGCAAAAAGAACTAGATGCGCTGAAGGGTAAGGAACCTAACAAGAAGGCCGCCAAAACAACTAAGAAGTTGGCAAAGAAAACCGCTAAAGGCGCTGTAAAATCGAAGGCCAAAAAACCCACCAAAAAGTAATCCACATATATTTTCTAAAAAGCGTATCCCTCTCCCTTGCCACGGACGGCATCGTCCCTGACAATGACACCAACAACTAAAAAGCCTGTGCAGAAAGTGCAGGCATATAAATACTAGCCCACTCAAAACCGGGAGAGTTGCTTGATGAAAAATATAATAGCCCAGCCAGCGGCTGGGAACCCGCTTGACCTCGCTGAAGAGTTCGTTGCTGCCCATAACTGGGCCTTTAACCGATCTGACGATGATGAATTGTTGGTGGAAGTTCAAGGCCATTGGACGGATTACCAGCTTTACTTTTTGTGGCGCCCTGAATTAGGTGCGCTGTACTTTTCTTTATCTTTTGATTGTAAAATCCCTGTGGCAAAGAAAACCCAAGCATATGAACTGTTAGGCCGCATCAATGAAAAGCTGTGGTTGGGTCACTTTGACCTTATCAACAATGATCATACCTTGCTGTATCGTCATACCTTGTTGATTCGGGGTATGAATGGTCTGACCATTGAACAGTTGGAAGATTTGGTCGATTCTGCTGTGGCAGAAACAGAAAGATTTTACCCAGCTCTGCAGTACTTTATTTGGGGGGGAAGATCCCCAGAAGCAGCCCTGGAAGCAGCGCTGTTTGAAACAGTTGGCGATGCGTAAGGGGGGGGCATGCATATACTCCTGATCGGATGTGGTCATATGGGGGGCAGCTTGGCCAATGGCTGGTTGTCTCGCTTTGACCCATCCGCCCTGGTGACAGTTTATGACCCAAGCCCTGCTTTAGGGTTGGAAAACCCGCGCGATATGCAGTTGACAACAACGTCAAATCTGGCAGATCTTTCTGGTCAAGAATTTACCCACGTTGTGTTCGCCGTCAAGCCCCAGCAGTTTAAGGAAGCCGCATCTGCCTTGAAAGAGACATTATCTGACGATGTTGTTGTTGTGTCAGTTATGGCTGGGGTTTCCGTTGAGAAAATTCACCAATATTTACCAGATGTAACGGTTGTTCGCGCCATGCCAAATCTGCCTGCGAAGATCAGTGAAAGTATGACGGGGCTGTATACCGATGCGATTATTGATTCTGATGTTGTGGAAAGTTTGTTCACTGCTGTTGGGAAGGTAATTTGGTTGCTAGAAGAACCCCAAATTGATGCGATGACCGCAGCAGCTGGTAGTGGTCCTGGCTTTATTTTTTATATGATGGAATGTTATCAAAAGGCAGTTGTGCAGCTGGGTTTTGAAGAAGCAGAAGCCCGAGATATTGTCGTTCAAACCTTTTTGGGCGCAGCGCAGTTTGCTGGGCAAAGTAAGGAGCAGTTTGATGCATTGCGCCATCAGGTCACCAGCCCAGGGGGTACTACAGAAGTTGGATTGAAAGATCTGTTTAAGTCAGACTTGCCCACGGCGTTGGCCGCAGCGCTGGAGTCAGCTTCTAGGCATGGAAAAGTGCTGTCTGAAAATAGCTGAATTGCTTTTTCAAAAATTCCTGACATATTAGGGGCATGTCAAAAAAATCTAATACATCTTCTTTGCAAAAAGACCGCACAAAAGTTTTGGCAGTGGCACTGCCCTTAATTGCAGAAATGGGGTGGCAAAACTTTGCATTGGATATGGCGTATAGTGCAGCAAAGTTATCTGTGAAGAAGGCCGCAACATGTTTTGCAAACAAGGAAGATTTATTGGCTTTTTTCAGCCAAGAAATTACAAAAGAAATGATGGAAGAGTGCGGCCCATTTGTGGACGAGCCAGAAAAAGACCGGTTGTTTGATGTGATTATGACACGCTTTGATGTGTTGCAAAAACATCGTCCGGTGATTATAGAATTGTTTGAATTTTTTAAAAGAAACCCCCTACAAGGGCTGTCATTTCTGGTGTCATTACGCAGTACTGTTCAGTGGATTTTGTGCGCAGCACAAGTGACTGATTCCTCTTATCCTTTTCATTTAAAGGAGAAGGCAGTTTTGTCGGTTTATATGCTTACGTTACGCACGTGGGTGCGCGATGATTCCCCTGATTTAGAAAAGACGATGGCAGATTTAGATAAAAACCTGGATCGTATGATTCGTTTTGGGGGGACGTTTCAAAAAACTTCTTTTTAAATCGTCTTCTTTACCTTGCAAAGGTGCTTCTGTTTCTTAATATTTGGGGCATAACTCAACGCAACACGGAGCTTACCGACTATGTCAAAAAATCCTTTTTCATTTCTACAAAACCCCTTTTTGCAATCAATGCCATCTACCCCGATGATTGATATGAGCACCTTGTTCGCAACAGGGCGCAGAAATATGGAAGCTTTGTCCCAAGCACAAAAAATAATGTTTGAATGTGCCCAAGCGTTGGGAACCCGCCAAAGCCAAATGATGCGTGAAATTATGAACGACATGACAAAGGTAAGCCGTGAAATGATGGTGGAACCAAGTGTGAATGGTCAGGCAAGTCGTCAAACACAGCAATCGAAAAAAGCATTGGAAGGCGCCATTAGCAACGCCCGGGAACTTGCAGAAATTATGACCCAATCCAACCGGGAAGCATGTGATATTTTGAATTGCCGTTTGGCCGAAACATTGGAAGAAATTTCACGTCTGATGCAACCGGGCGCATCTACATCTTCAGTGGCTACTGCACGTCCGAAGGCACCTGCTGCACCATCTTCTGCCTCTAAGAAAAAGGTGACCCCTGCTAAGAAAAAAGCAAAAGCCAAGAGAGCGCCAACAAAGAAGACAGCGAAAAAGGCCGCAGAAAAGACAGAAGCAAAAAAGGCGCCTGCTAAGAAAAGAAAAACATCTTCACAAAGAAAATCTGCAGCCCGTAAAGCCGTAGCTTTAAGGAAGGCCAAGAAGGCAGCTGCAGTTAAGGTTAAAAAAGCGGCAAAGCCAAAGTCCGCCAAGCCAACCGTGAAGAAGGCAACAACCTCGAAGGCTGTGGTCAAGTCCACAACGAAGAAGAGCGTGAAAGTCAAGACAAAGACGGCACGTAAAACAGCCAGCAAGGTAAAAGCGAAAGTGAAAAAAGCCACGCCGAAAAAACCCGCTATGCGTGCTGTTGCCGCTAATGCCACAGGTGTTTCGGCTGCCATTCAAAAGCCGAAGGTTGTTGTTTCAAATAAATAGCTGATGCTTTGAAAGAATAAACAAAAAGGCCGCCTGCGTTGGGCGGCCTTTTTTGTGTAGTTGGTAAAAGTTTACAGATTCAATTTATATATCTTGGCGTGGGATAATAATTGTTACGCGTAAACCACCCATAGCGGATTTTGATAATTCAATTTCTCCCCCATGGGTGCGGACAGAATCACGTGCAATGGGCAACCCAAGGCCGACGCCGCCTGTTTCTTGGTTGCGGGATTCTTCCAAGCGTAAAAAGGGGCGAAAAACATTTTCATGCTGGTCTTTGGGAATGCCCGGCCCATCATCATCCACATGGATGACCAAGTTACCGTCTTTTTCGCTGGCGCTGACCATCACGCTGTCTCCATAACGAACAGCGTTGGAAATGACATTATTCAGCGCACGTGTTAAGGCCAAAGGCATAACACGTGTCTTCACAATACCTGTGTTGTCATTCATGTGAACTTTATGACCTTCGCGCTTTATTTTTTCAATAATACCTTGAATTAATCTGGTAATGTTTGTCTTTGTGGGCTTCTCATTGCCTTCCCCGCGGGCAAAGTTCAAATAGGCTTGAACCATCTGTTCCATTTCATCAACATCCTTGTTCAGGTTGTCGACACCTTGAACATCCTTCATTAAGCTGAGCTGTAAACGCATGCGCGTTAGCGGCGTACGAAGATCATGGGAGACACCAGACAGCATATCTGTACGTTGTTGAACGAAGCGGTTGATCCGGTCACGCATACGCTTAAAAGCCAGGGCAGCTTGGCGAATTTCACTGGCGCCAGAAACTTTTAAGGTGTCAATATTCCCCCCTTTCCCCAGTACGTCAGCAGCTTGGCTTAACTTCCGGATGGGACGGATTTGATTGCGCATAAACATAATGGCGATGGCAAATAGCACCATGCTCATTCCCAGAATCCACATAATGAAAATATACGTGGTAGAGCTGAACAGCCTTTTTTCGCGTACGCTGAATTGCAACAAACCGTCTTGATACGGTGTTAGAACATAGAACTCCTCTGTGAAGTAAGATTTTTGCACGGAGAAAGGCAAGCTTAACGTTTGGGAAAGCTCGCTGTTTAGAATTTGGGCGATGGTATGGGAGGTGCTTTCTTTTTCGTATTTTTGATCTGGATAATAATCAATATCAATATCCAAGTAACGATACCCAGGTAGGCTTTTTAAATTGTTTAAAAACTCAGGATGTTCTTGCAGTAAATACAAACCGTGTGCAACGTCCATGGAAACATTATGGGCAAACCGCCGTGTCACCCGGTCCCAGTGGCGTTCATAGAACATATAAATGGACAGCGCCTGCAAGATGATCACAGGTGTAATAATGATCAATAAAAATCGAGAAAACAACGTTTTGGGTAACAGCTTCTTGATCATACCTTATACAATATCCGCATAAAAAACATATCCTTTGCCCCGCACTGTTTGCAGCACTTTTGGCCGGGCTGGGTCTGATTCAACCTTCTTGCGCAAGCGCGTAATTTGCACATCAATTGTGCGTTCATTCCCATCCAGCCCGCAGCTTTCCATAAGATCCTCCCGAGAGATGGGTTGGCCAGGTGTTTGCAGCAAAACTTTAAGCAAGGTTGATTCCGCCGTCGAAAGAGAGATGCTTTTGCCTGCTTTCGTCAGGGTGTTTTTCTCGCTATTGAAAGCAAATTCCCCAAACTGATATGACATACTTTCAGATGGGGTGGGCGCCCGCCGTATAATATTCTTTAGCCGTAGCAGCAGTTCTTTTGGATCAAACGGTTTGGTCAAATAATCATCTGCCCCTGTTTCTAGGCCGCGAATTCTGTTTTCTGTTTCTGCCATGGCTGTCAGCAGCAAAATAGGCATTTGGTTGCGCTTCTGGTTTAATTCTTCTGACAGCTCCACCCCTGTTTGGCCAGGCATCATCACATCCAGCACCATGGCATCAAACTGTAGAAAATCCAGATACTCTTTGGCATGGGCCGCGTTTTTAGCGGTGGTGACAGAAAACCCGTGATCAGACAAATATTGATCCAGCAGCTCACGCAAGCGGGCATCGTCATCGACCACCAAAATGTTCGGGGTGTTTTGTGTACTCATTCGCTGGCTTTCAGTTCTTTAAACTGTTGGCGTGCTGCCTGAACATATTGCACCGCTGTTCCCAGGGCCAATACGGCAGAGATCCACAAAAAGAGGGTGCCCGCCTGATAAACATACATGGGGTCTGCAAAGCCATATGAAATCAGCAACAAGAACAAAGCCATCATCTGGGCAGATGTTTTAGCCTTGGCCCAGAACGTAACGTTTACAACAATGCCATAGGGGCCTAAAAATTCCCGCAAGCCAGAGATGAAAATCTCGCGGGCGATAATGATATAAGCGGCCAACACTTCTGCGCTGAGTAAATAGCCTTTCATCATTAGAAAGAACAGGGCTGCACCCACCAAAAGCTTGTCTGCAATGGGGTCCAAAAACCGGCCAAGTTCACTTTCCTGGTTCATTTTACGGGCCAGATATCCATCCACATAATCTGTGAAGCTGGCAAACATAAACAAGAACAACGCCGCTGGCCCACCGTAATATTGGGGCAAATAGAAACAAGCAATAAAGGGCAAAATCAACGCCAAGCGAGAGAAAGTCAGAATGTTGGCAAGTGTCATAAGAAGCTCCTTTATTAATTTTGATGGAAGTAGTTATAAATGGTTTCTGCAATGCCTTTGCTGATGCCTTCCACACGCATCAAATCTTCCACGGCAGCGCCTTGTATACTTTTAACAGATCCAAAATGCAGGAGTAAGGCTTTTTTCCGTTTTCCCCCAATACCAGGGACGCTGTCCAGTGCAGATTTGGTCATGCTGCTTTCACGTTTACTGCGATGGGACCCAATTGCAAAGCGGTGCGATTCATCGCGCAGGCGCTGGATATAATATAAAACCGGATGGTTATGGGGCAGGTTTACAGGATCTTCATTGGGAAAATACAGTGTTTCGTGCCCGGCGTTTCTGTCAGGCCCCTTGGCAACACCAGCCACAGGAATATCCATTAAGCCCAGTTCTTGAAACACATCCAGCGCCACAGAAAGCTGTCCTGGTCCCCCGTCCACCAAAACCAGTGATGGTGCTTCTGTCATGGAATTGTGCTTGTCTTTTCTGCCAAGATATTTAAACCTCCTGGTCAGCATTTCACGCATCATGGCGTAATCATCTCCCGCTTCTATATCTTCCGATTTGATATTGAACTTGCGATAACTTTTCTTATCGAACCCTTCTTCGTTGGCAACAATCATCACCCCAATAGCGCTAGTGCCAGAAATGTGTGAATTATCGTACACTTCAATCCGTGTGGGGGAAGAGTCCAAACTGAAGACATCGGCAACATCTTGCAGCAGTTGGTTCTGTGATTTACGGCGGGTTAGCTCTGCTTCCAATGCTTCTTCTGCATTTTTTAAGGCCCGTTGTATAACGTTTTTACCGTCACCGCGCTTTGGCGTTGTTAGTGTAACTTTGCTGCCGCGCTGTTGGGTTAATGCTTCTGCCAGCAGGTCTTTATCTTCTATGTTATGGGACAGCAAAATTTGTTTTGGGGCGGTTGTGCGTTGATAGAATTGTGCCACAAATGCCCCCATAACTTGGGTGGCAGGCTCATCCTTGTCATGACGGGGAAAGTATGCCCGGTTCCCCAACATCTGGCCGTTGCGGAAGAAAAAAGTCTGAATACAAGTGCGCCCCCCCGCTTGGTGGGCTGCCAGTGCATCTACTTCTTTAAAGCTGGGCACGTTAATGTCTTGTTTGGTTTGAATGTTGGTCAACGCCTTGATGCGATCGCGATAGGCCGCGGCTTTCTCAAACTGGGTATTGGCACTGGCATCCAGCATTTTTTCTGACAAATCTCGTTGGATATCTTGGGTTTTCCCTTGCAGGAAACCGACAGCCGCCTTCATATCTTGGGCGTATTCTTTTTTGTTAATATGCCCCACGCAGGGCGCAGAGCACCGCTTAATATGATATTGCAGGCAAGGGCGTTTGCGGGTTGCAAAGAAACTATCAGTACAATTACGTAACTGGAAAACCCGTTGTAGCGCCACAATGGTTTGATGCACCATCCCGGCCGAAGCATAGGGTCCAAAGTATTTTCCCTTTTGCTTTTGTTTGCCACGGTGAATCCGGATTTGACCAAAGTCATGATCCCCCGTCAGCAGTATATAGGGAAAGCTTTTATCATCGCGCAGTAGGATGTTATATTTGGGTTCCATGCTTTTGATCAGGTTGCTTTCCAACAATAGGGCTTCGACTTCTGTGTGGGTGGTGACGATAACCATGGAATGGGTTTCGGCAATCATGCGCTGCAGACGATGGGGCAGTTTATCAGGGCGTGTGTAAGCCTGAATTCGTTTGGGTAAATCTTTTGCCTTGCCCACGTACAAAACTTCTTCTTGTGCGCCCAACATACGATACACGCCAGGCTTGGACGGAAACGTCTTCAAAGCTTTGCGGATAACATCTGCGCCGCGTTCTAGGTTGTTCACGGGAAAGGCCCCTTTGTAGTTATGCGAACTGATAGTATATATAGAAGCAATACGCTGGCAAGAAAAGGGCTGCTGTTATTCGGGGTAGTTTTCCATAAATAGTTGCAATCAGCATCAGCGTAACTGTTGCAGCCAAAGTAACGGGCAGATCAATCGCAGTCATGTTGGCAGGAACGGGCAAGGGGACAAATAGGGAAACCACGCCAGATACGGCCAGAATGTTCAGGATATTGGATCCCACAATATTACCGATGATAACATCTGTGTGGCCTTTGCGGGCAGCAGGAATGACCGTGGCCATTTCTGGTAAAGATGTGCCAATGGCCACCACGGTAAGTCCAATTACAGATTCTGAAACACCCCAAAACCGGGCGATAGAAATGGCCCCTTCTACAAAAACATCCGCCCCCACAATAACACCAGCCACACCCGCTATCAGGAATAGTATGTAATACAGCTTAGATTTACCATTTTCTACAGTCATAACATCTGCTTCTTCGGCAAAGAAAGAATCTTCAGGTGCGTCTTTTTCTGTGATGTACGCATAATAAAAGTAAGCTGCTAGGCCGATTAAGAACCCAACGCCAGATATCCAGGTGTAAGACCCAAAGTAAGCAATGCCGGTGAAAATAGCGGTCACTAAACACAGTGTTCCCCCATCACGTTTCAAGAACTTTCGGTCAATATTACAGGTTGTAAAAACCGTGGCCAGCCCCAGTAAAAGCAAAATATTAGCAATATTACTTCCCACAATGTTTCCCAGTGTCAAGCCCGATGACCCGCCAAGGGCGGCGTTGAGCGAAACGACCAGTTCCGGCAGAGAGGTGCCCGTTGAAACAATGGTTAAACCAATCAGCAGGGGGGAAACCTGGAATTTTTGGGCAGTCCCCACAGCGCCTTTTAACACAGCTTCGCCACCTGCATACAACAGGGTGAACCCAATTCCTAAATAGATGAAAGCTTCAACCATGGAGATAATGACAAGACTCAAATTTTATTCTACTGTGATGTAACAGAATATAGATTAAAAGAGAAACCTAAAAGAAAAACAAAGTGTTTTATGGCTAAGATTGATCCACAACAATTGGCACCTTTTGTCGATGTTCTGTCTTTGTTGACGGTTGCTGTGGTTGTGTCTTTAATCCTGCGCCCTTTGCGTGTTAGCCCAATTTTGGGATACCTGATTGGGGGGATTTTAATTGGCCCCTTTGGTCTTGGTTTGATTCAGGACGTAGATAAAATACAATTGCTCGCTGAATTTGGGGTGGTTTTTCTGTTGTTCACTATTGGGATGGAGCTGCCGATAGAACGCCTGAAAGTAATGCGTAAGCTGGTTTTTGGCCTTGGGCTTAGTCAGGTACTCATCAGCTTGCTTATTATTGGTGGCATTGGGTATGCCGTTGTGAACACCTTTGATTCAATTGTGTTGATTGGGGGGGCGTTGGCTTTGTCATCAACTGCTCTTGTGCTGCAGTTGATGGTAGAACGCGGGGAGCTTTCCACCCAGTATGGTCGATCAGCATTTTCGACATTGTTATTTCAGGATCTGGCCGTGGTGCCGCTGATTGTTGTTGTGCCACTGTTGTCCTTGTCAGAACAATCCATCATGGGGGCTTTGGGGTTGGCATTGGCCAATGGTATTTTGGTGATGTTGATTGTGTTTCTTGCTGGTCGTTTGATTGTCCGCCCCTTGTTTCGGTTGATTGATGCAACCTCTAACCCAGAGCTTTTCACTGCTACCTCTTTGTTGATTGTGCTGGCCACGGCGGGGGTGACGAATGCTTTCGGGCTGTCCATGGCCCTGGGGGGCTTTTTGGCTGGCATTTTGATGGCCGACAGTGAGTACCGCCACCAAGTAGAAAGTGATGTTCAGCCTTTCCGTGGGCTGTTGTTGGGGTTGTTCTTTATGACTGTGGGAATGATGATTGATGTTTCCCACTTAACCGAGGAAGTCTCATTGATTCTGGGGTTAACTTTTGGGCTGATTGCGCTAAAGACAGTTTTGTTGGCAGGTATTGCTTATGCCTTTAATCATAACTGGGTTACATCTTTTCGGTATGGGGTTATGCTGTCCCAAGCGGGGGAGTTTGCTTTTGTAATTTTGGGGTTGGCCTTAACACACAGTGTCCTGCCCCCAGAAGTTATCCGCACGCTGTTCTTGATTGTTGCCTTAAGCATGCTAATCACCCCCATTTATATTAAGGCTATGTTTCCCTTGATTGCCAAGTTTGACAAACCAGCAGAAACACCAGAAGAAATAAAAGTTGAATCGGTCAGCGAAGATCGTGAAAATCACGTTATCATTGCAGGTTTTGGCCGTGTTGGCCGCACCATTGCCCGTGTTTTGGATGCTGAGAAAACCCCGTTTATCGGTGTAGATATGAATCATGACAGGGTCGCCAAGGCCCGCGCCCGAAAACGGCCTGTGTTCTATGGGGATGTTATGCGCTTGCCTGTGTGGCGATCCGTTGGGGCAGAAAAGGCCAAGGCCGCTGTCATTGCTATCGAGAAACCGTACTTGGTGTCAAAAGTTGTGGGTATATTACGGGAAGAGTTTCCCAATCTGAAAATTTTTGTGCGGGCGGTGGATGAAAAGCATGCGGAAGAATTGTTGGCCGCTGGGGTGACGGAATCTATTCCCATTACTTTTCAGGCGAGTTTGGAATTGGGGGCCTCTGTCTTGAAGTCTATGGGGCAGTCATCAGAAGAAATTTCCGAAGTTTTGGATTATGTGAAAAGCCGCTATGAAATTGAATAAGTCAATTACTTGGCTGTTGCGGATTTCAGGCCCAGATCGGAACTTTCTAATCGTTTGATCTCATCCCTATATTTTGCTGCTTCTTCAAAGTCCAAATTGCCCGCGGCCTCGTGCATTTTTTTCTCGATGCTTTTGACATAAGCTTTCAGGTCTTTACCGCTCAGGAATTCAGTGCCATCTTCGGCAACAGCAATATTCACGTGATCTGCTTTTTCGTACACGCTTTCCATAATATCGCTGATGGATTTCTTGACCGAAGCTGGCGTAATGCCGTTTGCTTCATTAAATTCTACCTGTTTTTGCCGGCGACGCTCTGTTTCATCGATGGCGTACTGCATGGAATCTGTAATTTTGTCCGCATATAGCACGGCTTTCCCGTCAATGTTTCGCGCTGCTCGTCCGATGGTTTGTACAAGGGACGTTTTCGACCGCAAAAACCCTTCTTTGTCTGCATCCAGAATGGCCACCAACCCACATTCTGGAATGTCCAGCCCTTCGCGCAGCAAGTTAATGCCCACCAGTACATCAAACACGCCCAGGCGAAGGTCTCGGATAATTTCTATCCGTTCCAGCGTTTCAACATCCGAGTGAATGTACCGTACGCTCAGCCCTGCTTCTGACAGATATTCTGTCAAGGCTTCGGCCATGCGTTTGGTCAAAGTAGTGACCAAAATGCGCAGGGCCATCTTTTTCATTTTCTGACATTCTTCAATCAAATCATCGACCTGGTTTTCTGTGGGGCGAATTTCCACAGGCGGGTCAATCAACCCTGTGGGGCGCACAATTTGTTCTTCAAAAACGCCGCCAGTTTGTTCCATTTCCCATGGGCCTGGTGTGGCAGAAACAAAGATGGTTTGCGGGCGCATACCTTCCCATTCTTCAAACATCAGGGGGCGGTTGTCACGGCAGGATGGCAAGCGGAACCCATGCTCTGCCAATGTGTTTTTGCGCGATCTATCTCCCTTGAACATGGCGCCCAACTGCGGAACTGTTACGTGACTTTCATCCACAAAAAGCAGGGCATCATCTGGCAAATATTCAAACAATGTTGGTGGGGGATCGCCAGGGTTGCGTCCCGTTAAATAGCGAGAGTAATTCTCGATCCCGGCACAGGTGCCAGTGGCGGCAATCATTTCCAAATCAAAATTGGTGCGTTGCTCCAGCCGTTGGGCTTCCACCAGTTTATTATCCGCATGCAGAATTTTCAGGTGATCTTTCAGTTCCACCTTAATTTGCTTGGCTGCCTGATGCAGTGTGGGCGTGGGGGTGGCATAGTGGGAATTTGAAAACACGCGGATACTTTCCAGCTCCCTATCTACTTCCCCTGTCAGGGGGTCAAATTCCACGATGCTTTCTACTTCATCGCCAAACAAGGATAAGCGCCAAGCCCTGTCCTCGTAATGGGATGGGAAAATATCAATGGTATCACCCTTGGTCCGAAACGTGCCGCGGTATAAATCAACATCGTTGCGTTTAAACTGAATTTCCACCAATTCTTTCAAAAAATCCTGTCGGTTCAGCTGCTGGCCGGCTTCAACCGAAACTGTCATGCGCGCATAGGATTCTGGGCTGCCAAGGCCATAAATGCACGAAACAGTAGCAACGATGATTACATCGCGCCGTTCCAGCAGTGCGCGGGTGGCGCTGTGGCGCATGCGGTCAATTTGTTCATTAATCTGGGCTTCTTTTTCGATGTACGTGTCAGATCGCGGGACATAGGCTTCAGGTTGATAATAATCATAGTAAGAAACAAAGTATTCCACAGCATTATTTGGGAAAAACCCCCGCATTTCCTGGTATAATTGGGCCGCAAGTGTCTTGTTATGCGCCAAAACAAGGGCAGGGCGCTGCATTTGTTCAATAACATGGGCAATGGTGAATGTTTTCCCAGATCCGGTCACCCCCAGTAAAACTTGGTCTTTTTCCCCATCTTGAACGCCTTTAACCAATCCTTCGATTGCTTGTGGTTGATCGCCCGCAGGTTCAAAATCTGACGCAATTTCAATGGGGTTTCCTGTTTTTGCAGCCCCAATAAGATCTTTTTTCCAATCCATACCCCCAATATGGGTGTTTTTTATGTAAAATCTACATCATTTTTACTTGTTTAATTGACATTATGTTATAAAATGGGGTAATATATTAACGATTAATTAATTTCGGGGATTGGAAAATTTCATGGGCTTCATGGCAAATACAGCCAGATCATCACTTGCAGCTTTGTTGGCTTTGGGCGCTTCAGCGCAAAGCTTTGCCATGGGTGACACTGGGGTTGAAAAAATGGTCTCTTACGTTAACGCCCGGGACATTCCAGAAGCCGCAGCGGGCAATGATCTGCTTATTAAGCAAGAGGCTGATGCCCGCTTTGTTGCTGCCGCAACGGATGATATGTCAGACGAGCAACAAGAAGCGTTGAAAGATCAAATTCGCGGGCAAGTCCAAAGAGAAGCCCAAACAAAGAACTACGAAAATTTTGTTGATGCGGGAGCTTTACAAGGTTTAATGAATCTTGATCAGATCGAACAAATGGAAATGCAAGGTCAGCAGGCCTTTGATCAAGTTATTGATGAGGCGGAGCTTGAGAGAGAAGCTGAACGCCTTGGTAAAGGAACATCTATCTTTTCTATGCTTAACCCTTTGCGGGAGGATCGCTTAAGAAAAGGTGCTTTGCGTTTTAGTAAAATTAAAACAGCATCTGATTTAGCTGGCGATATGACGTCAATGATACTGGGTGTGAATGAAAAAGGCGAACCTGTTAGTTTTTGGGATGCATTGAACGCTGCCGAAACCAACATCAACCAGTTCATTACAAAGTTGTTTGAAACCGGTCAAATTGCCCAACGCATGCAAGAAAAGGGTATGTCGGCAGCAAAATTGAACAAAGCATTCAAAGACATTGCCAAACAGGATTTGGAAAAATTCAACCGTGAAATTGCTGCCGAGAAAGCCCACTTAGGAGCGCTACCGCCTGAGCAACAAAATCTTGATAGGTTAACGGCGTTGATTAATGGCCGGAACACAATTAATCGTGTTATCTCTGATAAAAACTTCAAACCATCACGCAAGCTTAAAAGCGCCCAAGCATTAAAGGCACAATCTGGATTGCTGGGTAAGTTTATGGCATTGATTATGAGCGACGATAAGGCAGCTAAATATGCGGCAAGCCATCGCATGCGTGGACACGGGCATGTTCGTTAAGCCAGTTTTCTTTATAGGTAAATTTCCTTCTTGATTTTAAAAAGCCCCGGCAGTAGGGTGCGGCCATATTTATCTTGTCACTTATAAAGGAAGAGAAAGATGGCGCTGCTTGCTGACAGAATTTCCAACATTAAAGAATCTGCAACCCTGAAAATCACTGCGAAGGCCCAAGAATTAAAGGCCGAAGGTAAGGATATCATTGGCCTGGGTGCAGGGGAGCCAGATTTTGATACGCCGGATTATATCAAAGACGCTGCCAAAGCTGCCATGGATGCTGGGCAAACAAAGTACACGCCTGTTCCTGGAACGCCGCAACTTCGTCAAGCTGTTGCCGATAAATTACGGAATGAAAATGAACTGACATACCAAGCCAACCAAGTCATTATTGGGACGGGCGGAAAGCAGGTTTTGTTTAACGCGCTTTATGCATCGCTGAATGCGGGCGATGAAGTGATCATTCCAGCGCCATATTGGGTGTCATACCCAGACATGACACTGTTGTGTGAAGGTGTTCCTGTTATTGTTGAATGCTTGGAAGAAAACAGCTTTAAGCTAAGTCCGGAACAGCTGGAAGCAGCCATTACCCCCAGAACAAAGTGGATTATTTTGAATTCCCCCAGCAACCCCACGGGGGAAGCATACACCAAGCAAGAAATGGAGGCCTTGGCCGCCGTTATTCGCAAGCACAGCCATGTCCACGTGATGGCTGACGACATTTACGAGCACCTGGTTTATAGCGGTGCAGAATTCCACACTTTTGCCCAAGCTGCACCTGATTTGATTGATCGTACGCTGACGGTGAATGGGGTGTCGAAAGCTTTTTCCATGACAGGGTGGCGCATTGGCTATGGGGCTGGTCCGTTGGAATTGATCAAGGCCATGACCAAAATTCAATCCCAATCCACCAGCAATGCTTCGTCCATTTCCCAAGCTGCTGCTTTGGCGGCGCTAACGGGCGACACAAGCTTTTTGGCTGATTGGCGCCAAAGCTTTGAAGCCCGCCGTAATTTGGTGGTGAAGATGATTAACAGCTGCCCAGGTTTATCTTGCCGGACACCATCTGGTGCGTTTTATGTATATGTAAACGCTGAAAAGTTGATGGGAACAATCACACCATCTGGCAAGCCCATCGAATCAGATGTGGATTTGGCTGCATATTTGCTAGAGCACGCTCTTGTGGCTGTGGTTCCGGGGTCTGCTTTTGGGTTGGCGCCGTATTTCCGCATTTCTTATGCTGTTGCGGAAGAAACGTTGGAAAGTGCTTGCGCCAGAATTTGCGAAGCCACTGCAAAACTACAAAAATCTTTACCCCAAGCGGGATAGGGTCAAACCAAGGTGACATAAGCTTTGTCGTGTGCCTTGCAATCATGGGTGGTAATTTTAGGTCTGCGTACATATTGCATTAACTGTTTTTGTAGTATTGTATATAGGATATGGAATTGCGTGATCAGACCATTTTAATTGTCGAAGATGTACCTTCCCAAGCGTTGGTTTACCAAGAATACTTGCGCGATTTAGGGGCAGAAGTACTGATTGCAGCCAGTGGCACAGAAGCAAAAATCAAAATTTTTTCAGACGCTCCTCCAGATGTATTGCTGTTAGATCTTAGCTTGCCAGATATTGATGGGATGGAAATTCTAAAGCAAATCCATGGGGAAGGGCTGGATGTCGTAAGTATTGTGATCACTGCAAATGGATCCATGAATGTTGCGGTAGAGGCCATGAAATATGGGGCTTATGACTTTTTGGTAAAGCCTTTTGAAAAAGAAAAATTGTTGGTGACCATTAAAAATGGAACAGAAAAACAGATTCTTTCGAAGACGGTAGAAGTTTATAAGAAAGAGTATGAGCGCGAATCATTTTATAATTTCATTGGATCATCTTTGCCCATGCAGGCCGTTTACCGGCAAATTGAATCGGCTGCCCCTTCCAAAGCCACAGTTTTTATCACCGGGGAAAGCGGAACGGGGAAAGAAGTGTGTGCTGAAGCCATTCACAGCGCGTCTGAGCGGGCCAGCGGGCCATTTATTGCTTTGAACTGTGGGGCCATTCCCAAAGATTTGATTGAAAGTGAAGTGTTCGGTCATGTGAAGGGGGCTTTTACCGGCGCCACGGCTGACCGTGAAGGAGCGGCAGAGCGGGCCAATGGCGGGACGTTATTCTTGGATGAGATTTGCGAGCTGGACATGAATTTGCAGGTGAAATTACTGCGGTTCCTGCAAACAGGCACCTTTACAAAAGTGGGGGGAGACAGGGAAGAGAAAGTAGATATTCGCATTGTCTGTGCCACCAATCGTGATCCTGTGAAGGAAGTGCAACAAGGTCGCTTCCGGGAAGATTTATATTACCGTTTACATGTGATTCCCATTGTAATGCCCCCCTTGCGCGTGCGTGAAGATGATGTTTTGGAAATTGCCAACCACTTTTTGCGTGCAAACGCAGAGAAAGAAGCTAAAGAGTTCGTTGGGTTTGCGGATGAAGTCGAAGTGATTTTGCAAAATTATACATGGCCAGGAAATGTACGTGAGCTGCTGAACAGCATCCAAAACATTGTGGTGATGAATGATGGGGAAGAAGTCACCATAGATATGTTGCCTGGACCTTTAAGCAAGATTACAGCTGGCAAGCCCCACCATCCTCAGCGTCGGGCGTCTGACAGTATTGCTAGTGGGGCGAAGAAGCTTGATAGGGATGTTTTTGCTTTCCCCACCCGGCCAGAGCAAATCAAACCCTTGGCCGAGGTGGAGCGTGATATCATCGAACAAGCGATCAAGGCTTGTGCTGGGAACATTCCCAAAGCCGCTGCCTTGCTGGAGATTAATCCGTCGACGATTTATCGTAAACGTGCTGCGTGGCAAACCGCTAACGAAGAAGTAGTTTAGTCCCCAAAAGCACTCCGTATTATCTTTATTTTTCTTGATTTTTGAGTGAGAAAACCTATATATAGGACAAAATTAGTCCTGATTAAGGGTTCTATGATTAAGTTGAGCAAATTGACAGATTATGGTGTCGCGATTATGGCGTATATGAGCCAGGATCCAGCGCGCCTATACCCTGCTACGGATTTGTCTGAAGAGCTTGGTTTGGGGAAGGAAACAGTTTCTAAATGTTTGAAGCTATTAAGCAAAGCTGATCTGTTGAAGTCTAAACGTGGGGCCAGTGGGGGGTATGTTTTGACACGCCCTGCAGCAGAAATTTCTGTGACCGATGTTATTAACGCTTTGGAAGGCCCTATTCAGTTAACAGACTGCATTGATGGCAGCGGGCCGTGTTCGTTAGAGCACACGTGCCCCACAAAAGGCCGTTGGGATAAAATTAACGCGACCATTGTGGCTGCGTTAAGTAAAGTAAGTATTCAAGAAATGGTAAACCCTGAAATGGGTTCTCAAAAGATCGAGAAGAGAAAAACGGCATGAATTCAGAATTAGTTGAAATGCAAAAAGACGTGATGGACGCGGTGGAATCTTCCCTCGGGGACAAGTACAAGTATGGCTTTTCAACGGATATCGAAAGTGAAAAGGCCCCCAAAGGCCTGAACGAAGATACCGTACGGTTTATTTCTGCTAAAAAGAACGAGCCAGAATGGATGCTGGAATGGCGCCTACAGGCTTTTGAGCTTTGGAAAACCATGCAGGAACCAAATTGGCAAAAGTCAAAGTATCCCCCCATTGATTATCAAGATGCATATTATTACGCGGCTCCAAAATCTATGGCTGATAAGCCAAAGAGTTTGGATGAAGTGGACCCGGAGCTACTGGAAACGTATAAGAAATTAGGGATTCCGCTGCATGAACAAGAAGTGCTGGCTGGCGTTGCTGTTGACGCAGTGTTTGACAGTGTTTCTGTCGCGACAACGTACAAAGGCAAGCTGGAAGAGGCTGGCGTTATTTTTTGCCCCATTTCAGAAGCTATTCAAAAACATCCAGAACTCGTGCAGCGGTATTTGGGGTCTGTGGTTCCCCAAAGTGATAATTACTTTGCTGCGCTGAATTCTGCCGTGTTTACTGATGGGTCATTTGTGTACATCCCCAAAGGGGTGCGTTGCCCCATGGAGCTTTCAACGTATTTCCGGATTAATGAAATGAACACCGGCCAGTTCGAACGCACATTGATCATTGCTGAAGATGAGAGTTATGTCAGTTATCTGGAGGGCTGCACCGCCCCCATGCGGGACGAAAACCAGCTGCATGCCGCAGTGGTGGAGCTGGTGGCCATGGATGATGCTGAGATTAAATATGCGACAGTGCAGAACTGGTACCCTGGCGATGAAAATGGCGTTGGGGGAATCTATAACTTTGTGACCAAGCGTGGGGCGTGCAGGGGCAAGCGATCCAAAATTTCATGGACACAGGTTGAAACAGGGTCTGCCATCACGTGGAAGTACCCGTCTTGTATTTTGCAGGGAGATGATTCGGTGGGGGAGTTTTATTCCATCGCCATTACCAATAATCACCAGCAAGCGGACACAGGTACCAAGATGGTTCACATTGGAAAGAACACAAAAAGCACAATCATAGCCAAGGGAATTTCTGCCGGAAAAGCAGATAACACGTACCGTGGCTTGGTCAAGGTTCTGCCCTCTGCTCATGGAGCGCGCAATTATACCCAGTGTGATTCCATGCTGATTGGGGGCCAATGTGGCGCCCACACGGTGCCCTATATTACAGCGCGTAATCCGTCTGCGAAGGTAGAGCACGAAGCCACAACATCGCGCATTAGCGATGCCCAGTTGTTTTATTGTAAGCAACGCGGATTATCAGAAGAAGAAGCCATTGGCACCATCGTCAATGGATTTTGTAAAGAAGTTTTACAAGTGTTGCCTATGGAATTTGCCGTGGAAGCACAGAAATTAGTTGCCATCAGTTTAGAAGGGAGTGTTGGTTAATGCTTGAAGTTAGAAATTTGCATGCCGGCGTTGAAGAAACAGAAATTTTGAAGGGGTTGGACTTTCATGTGAAGGCCGGGGAAGTGCATGCCATTATGGGGCCAAATGGGTCTGGGAAAAGCACATTATCATATGTGCTTGCTGGGCGTGATGGCTATAATGTAACAGAAGGTGAAATTCTGTTGAATGGTGAAAATTTGATTGACCAAGAACCCGAAGAACGCGCAGCAGCGGGCGTTTTTTTAAGCTTTCAATACCCTGTTGAGATTCCAGGGGTTAGCAATATGAATTTTATTAGATCCGCGCTGAATGCCCAACTAAAGGTCCGTGGCGAAGAAGAGATGAATGCCATGGATTTCCTGCAGCTGCTGCGTCAAAAGGCTGCCATTCTAGGCGTTTCAGAAGAGATGCTGAAAAGATCTTTGAATACAGGGTTTTCTGGTGGAGAGAAGAAACGGAATGAGATTTTGCAAATGATGGTGCTGGAACCAAAATTGTGTATTCTGGATGAAACGGATTCTGGCTTGGATATTGATGCCCTGAAAACAGTGGCAGAGGGGGTGAACGCTATGCGCTCGCCAGAGCGTGGCATGATAATCATCACCCACTATCAACGCTTGTTAAATTACATCCAACCAGATCAAGTGCATATTTTGTCTGGCGGAAAGATTGTTCGATCTGGCGGCAAAGGCTTGGCCAAAGAGCTGGAAGACGGCGGCTATGATGCCGTTATCAAAAAGGCGGCATAGACAATGTTTCCAAAACCCAAGTCCATGCATAAGTCAGACTTCGATGCAATTTTTGCAGAAAAGCAAGACGTCTTTCCAGGGTTGGAGCACAGCTGGCAGGCTGCTTTGCGTCAAGATAGCTTTAACAAGTTTACTCAAATGGGCATTCCTACCCCTGCTAATGAACAATGGGTGTTTACAAACCTGAAGCCATTGGTTGATGCTAAGATGGATGCCTCAATGGAAGTAGATGTTGTGCCATCTAACTTGCGCGAACAATTATTATATTTGTTTGAATTGCCAGAAGGCCCCCGCCTGTTATTTATCGATGGACAATATTATGAGCCGCTGTCTACAAAGTTTGATGACCTGCCACGTGGAGTGACGGCTATCCCAATGTCTCAAGCGTTGGAGGAAAACCACCCGATACTGGAAGAATATATGGGCAAAGTGTGCCCAGATGACCAAGCGACTTTTGCACATTTAAATGCAGCGTTGATGACAGACGGATTCTTATTTCACATTGAAAAAGAGTCCCATATTTATCAACCAATTGTGATTGCGCATATTTCATCTGCCCAAGAGACAACACAAGAAATTGCTGTACGTAATTTGGTTGTTGCCGAAGAAGGTGCCAAAGGTTTGTTTATTGAAGTTTACATGGGGCTGGATGGATCAAAGGCGTTTACCAATGTTGCCAGCGAATTTGTGTTGGATAAGAAAGCCCACCTTGAACACTTGAAAGTACACAAGGATCAGGCTGATGCCTTTCATGTTTCTTCCACTTTTATTCAGCAGGCAGAGCAAACCCATTTTGAATCTTTTACGCTCAGTTATGGGGGGCGCTTAACACGCTTAGAAGCACACGCAACCTTGCATGGTAATAATACAGAATGCCAAGTGAATGGGGCGCTATTACTGAAAGAGAAGCGCCAGGGGGATTCTACCACCCGCATCACCCATAAAGGGCAGGGTTGTTTGTCCAAGCAAATGTGCAAGGTCATCTTGTTGGACAAGGCAAAAGGGGTTTTCCAAGGCAAAACAATCGTGGAACGTAATGCCCAAAAGACCGATGGGTACCAGTTGAATCAAAACTTGTTGCTGTCACCCAAAGCGCAGATTGATACCAAGCCAGAGCTGGAAATTTATGCTGATGATGTGAAATGTTCGCACGGGGCCACCACCGGCGATTTGGATGATCATGCCCTGTTTTATTTACGCAGCCGCGGGATTGAAGAAAAGCAAGCCAAGCAAATGCTGGTGGAAGCTTTTATTGATGAAGCAATTCAGGAAATGTCTTACGAACCTATGCAGGAACATCTGCATAAAGCGGTTAGTATTTGGTTGAAAGGGTTGAACAAGGATGACAACTAATTTAGCCACTTCATTGCTGCCCAGGGTCCCGTTTTCTGTGCAAGAAATCCGCAAGGATTTTCCAATTCTGGATACAGTAACATACTTTGACAGCGCTGCCTCTAAGCACCGCCCCACTCAAGTTTTGCAGGCGATGCAAACTTTTTATGAAACGTCTTATGCTAATGTGCATCGGGGGATTCACAGCATGGGTGCACGCGCCACAGCCCAGTTTGAAAGAGTGCGCGATCAGGTGAAAGAGCTGATCAATGCCCCTCGCAGGGAAGAGATTATCTTTACCAAAGGCGCGACAGAAGCCATAAACCTGGTGGCCTATTCATTTGGTGAGTTACTAGAGCCAGGTGATGAAATTCTGCTGACTCAGATGGAGCATCACGCCAACATTGTACCGTGGCAAATGCTGGCAGAGCGTCGCGGTGTTGTTATCAAGGTTCTTCCCGTACAAGCTGATGGAACTTTAAACATTGATGAATTGGCTAGCATGTTAAGTGCCAAGACAAAGCTGGTTTCCATTGCGCATGTTTCTAATGCGTTGGGTGTTATTAATGATGTGTTCACTATCATCCAAGCGGCGCGTGTTGTGGGTGCTAAAGTCATGTTGGATGGCTGCCAAGCCCCTGCCCATATTGCTATAGATGTGCAGGATTTGGATGTCGATTTTTATACATTCTCTGGCCATAAAATGTATGGCCCTAATGGTATCGGCGTTTTATATGGTCGTTATGATTTGCTGGATGCTATGCCCCCGTATCAAGGTGGGGGGGAAATGATAGACGTTGTAACGTTTGAAGAAACAACGTACGCAGATTTGCCATACAAGTTTGAAGCGGGCACCCCCGCCATCGGCGAAGTTATCGGCCTGGGCGCAGCGATAACGTACCTGCAAGGCCTGGATATTGGTGGCAAAAACTTTCATGAACAGGCGTTACTGGCCCAAGCCGTTGAAATTGTAAAGCGCTTTGATGGTCTTAAGATATGGGGTGGTAAACAGGAAAAACGTGTCAGTGTTTTGTCTTTTTCTCATGACAAGATTCATGCAAATGATATTGCCAGCTTGCTAGATGAACAAGGAATCTGCGTGCGATCTGGCAACCACTGTGCGCAGCCATTGATGCAGGCGCTGGGTGTGCCGGGAACAGTGCGCATTAGCTTGGCGATGTATAACACCGCAGAGGAAGTTGAACGCTTGCGGCCAGCTTTGGCAAAAGCAATGAAAATGTTGGGATAGGCAATGACTGCAGATAAAGATTATAGTTTTGAAGATGCCATCAAAGATGCCCAGCAACAGGGTGGTGAAGGCGCTTTGCGTGAAAAGCTACTTGAGCGGCTAAAGGAGAATTTGGCAAAAGCCAAAATCCCAACTACTGTTCCAGAAACGCCAGAGGCCATGCGCACCGCAGTGATAGAGGCAATCCGTGCGGTTTATGATCCCGAAATTTCCGTGAACCTGTATGATTTGGGGTTGATTTATAGTTTAGAAATTAGTGAAGAAAGCTATGTTACTATAGAAATGACACTAACTGCGCCAACATGCCCCATTGCGGGAGAGCTGCCAATAACGGTAGAAGAGGCAGTCAAGCAAGTGCCGGGTGTTACAGGGGCCACGGCAAACCTGGTGTGGGAGCCGGCGTGGGATAAATCCCGCATGAGCGAGGCCGCTCGGCTTGAATTAGGCCTGATATAGCACAATATAAAAAAGATAAGAGGGACAACATGAGCATACAAACAAAAGAGATTTTAAAGCTGACAGACAAGGCAGCTGATCGCGTGAAAGAAATTATGGGCAATTCTGTAGATCCAATTGCAGGGCTGCGCATTACGGTGAAAAGCCGGGGGTGCTCTGGTAAAAGTTATGATTTGGCCTATGTGAAAGAAGATGAAATCAACACAGCTGATGAAATTGTGACCGATAAAGGCGTAAAAGTTTACGTAGAGCAGGGCGCCGTCTTGTTCATTGTTGGGACGGTGATGGACTTTAAAGAAGATGCCATTGCATCCAGCTTTATTTTCACAAACCCCAATGAAAAGGGGCGTTGTGGGTGTGGAGAATCCTTTCACGTATGAGCGATGAACAGCCCACCCCAGAAATAACACCAGAAATAACACCAGATGCAGATGATCTAGCAGCCCTTCAAGCAACGCAGGATAAAATCATTGCTGATTTTGGTTTTTTTGATGCATGGGAAGAAAAGTATGAATACTTGATTGATTTGGGGAAATCCTTGCCTGACTTTCCAAAAGAAGACATTACCCCAGAAAACAAACTAAAAGGCTGCCAGTCAGACGTTTGGTTTACCGCAAAGCAAGAGGGGGACGCCCTTGTTTTACAAGCTACCAGCGATGCTGCCATTGTGCGCGGCCTGATTGGGCTGGTCTTGAAAGTATATAGTGGCCATCAGCCGCAAACGATTCTGGCTACCCCACCAGATTTTATTGATCAGATTGGTTTGTCTAACCAGCTTTCCCCCAGCCGCACCAATGGGCTGCACTCCATGATTCAAGCCATTCGCAATGCAGCGGTGCGGGCGCTGGGTTAACGCATTTGTGTTTTTGATGGGTTGGGCGTAATGCCTTTTCTAACTTTAAGGCGGCGCGTATCAATTACATCACCATCGGAAATTTGCGCTGGATGCAGCCCAAAGCCTTTCAAAATTTTATCGACCGTTGCTGCCTCAACTTCAGGGCTGATATGCTCTGGTGTTATTCTGATGTTTGTAGAAAATTCGCAATGCCACACGATTTCGTCGCGGATACCTGGTGTCTTTAGCAGTGCCGTTACATGGTCTGTGATTTGAATGCGTAAATCTTGTGCTGTCGGGGATTTTAATCCCAACCGTCTTGAAAACACCTTTTGCTTTGCCGGTACGTTGTCAGGAAGAGAGACCCCTACCTTTACTTGCAGTAAATGCAAAATAACAAGGGTTGCATCTTTGGTTAGCTTATCTGTGTCAATTTTTGGTGTTGTGCCTTCTGTATTATCCATTTGTTTTAGCCTTTTAGTTAGTTCTGATTTTTCCACCCACTTTGCTGATGCCGGGTAATTTTTTTAACTTGATGCGCCGGGTATCGATTACTTCTTCTCCCTCACGTTTAAGGCGTAAGTGATTGCAAGCAAGAATGCCGACGGCTAGAGCAAAAGTTTTAGTCATGTCTTTCACTTGCGGTTCATAAGATCCATCACCAGGTTTTCTGCCATCTGTGTGCATATAGCGGCTGCAAATATCTTCCTTGCAGCCTGGCTTGTTTAAAAAATCTTCTACGTTTTCCATAACACCTTGGTGTAATTTTGCCATGGTGGGCATTTCCAATCCTACATGTTTGGCATAAATTCTGTGAAGTTTGTCGACGTCATAGGAAAATCTTTTCAGGCCTAGGTATGTCATGGTGAGGTAATGCCCAAGGGCGACATATAGAAGTTTATTAAGATCATCGTTCGTGCGATCTGAATCTATCATGCTGGTCATGGTCTTTTCCTTTTTTCGTATCCATAAAAGATCTGCGGGACAATGTCAACCTGCTTGGTTGCGTAATTCTGACGCAGTTTTAGGGGAATTGACCAAATTCTTGGAAGAATGTGGTGCATTGTTGATAATATGGCGTTTTCTTCTTATGTTATAGGCGATACAACGGTATAACCGATAAGAAGTTTATTTAAAAAGTACAAGTAAAATTATGTTGAACATTGCCAGAAAAATCTTTGGAACCCAAAATGACCGCTCCGTTAAGCAGTTAGCCAAAACGATAGCTGCTGTTAATGCGCAAGAAGAAAGTCTTGAAAAAAAATCAGATATTGATTTGCGGCGGTTCTTTGATGATTTACGCAAAAAATCTGAAGAGGGTGAATCGTTGGATGGCCTTTTGCCATATGCTTTCGCTGCCACGCGCGAAGCCGCTAAACGCACACTGAAGCAGCGCCCGTTTGATGTTCAATTGATGGGGGGGATTGTTCTTCACCAAGGAAAAATTGCAGAGATGGCAACGGGGGAAGGAAAAACCCTGACATCAACCATGCCGGCGTGTTTGAATGCCCTGACCGGCAAAGGGGTGCACGTTGTAACGGTGAATGATTACTTGGCAGAACGGGATGCCAATTGGATGGCCCAGATTTATGATTTTTTAGGGCTGCGCACAGGTGTGATTCTGGAAAGCATGCAGGACCAGGAAAAGAAAGCCGCGTATAACGCTGATATTACCTATGGAACCAACAACCAGTTTGGGTTTGATTATCTGCGCGATAACCTGAAACCAGATACGCGCTTTATGGTTCAGCGTGAGTTCAATTATGCCATTATTGATGAAGTGGATTCAATTTTGATTGATGAAGCCAGAACGCCCCTAATTATTTCAGGCCCTGCCGATGATTCTGGTCACTATTACACGGCCGTTGACAAGATTATCGATAAATTGGTGCCAGAAGATTATGAAAAGGACGAAAAAGTCCGCACCATTTCCTTGACCGAAGAAGGCCAGGAAAAGATTGAAGAAATGCTGTTCCAGGAAAATTTACTGGATGAAGGTAATTTGTATGACATTCAAAATGTGGCGTTGGTTCATCACGTGAACCAAGCTTTGCGTGCGCATCACTTGTTTCAGAAAGATCGAGATTATTTGATTAAAGAAAACAAGGTTATCATTATTGATGAATTTACTGGCCGAATGATGGATGGCCGCCGTTATTCTGATGGCTTGCATCAAGCCCTTGAAGCCAAGGAAGCTGTGACCATTCAAAAAGAGAATCAGACGTTAGCCTCTATTACGTTCCAAAACTATTTCCGCCTGTACCCCAAGCTATCTGGGATGACAGGAACGGCCATGACTGAAGTGTCGGAATTTGAAGAAATTTATAAATTGTCTGCGGTGGAAATTCCCACCAATCGCCCCATTGTGCGCAAAGACCATGAAGATGAAATTTATCGGACCTATGGCGAAAAGCTAACAGCCATTACCGATCTGATTGCAACATGCCGGGTTAAACAGCAGCCGGTTTTGGTGGGGACAACGTCCATCGAAAAGTCGGAAGAGCTGTCAAAGTATCTAACAAAAAAGAAAGTGACCCATAACGTTTTGAATGCCCGCCACCACGAAAAAGAAGCCGATGTTGTGGCCGAAGCTGGAAAACCAGGCGCAGTGACCATTGCCACCAATATGGCTGGCCGTGGGACGGATATTAAGTTGGGGGGGAACCCTGATGAACTGCCGGCAGATGAATACAAAAAGAACTATGAAGAAGTTCTGGCCGCGGGCGGGTTATATATTATTGCCACAGAACGTCATGAATCACGCCGCATTGACAACCAGCTGCGCGGCCGGGCCGGTCGTCAAGGAGATGCTGGAGAATCAAAGTTCTTCCTGTCTTTAGAAGATGACTTGATGCGTATTTTTGGATCCGATCGTTTAGACAGTATTTTGCAACGTATTGGCATGCCCGAAGGCGAAGCCATCAAGCATCCCTGGATCTCAAAGGCGCTGGAGAAGGCTCAAAAGAAAGTGGAACAAATGCACTTTGAAGGCCGGAAAAACATCTTGAAATATGATGATGTGATGAATGACCAGCGCAAGGTGATTTATGAGCAGCGCAAAGAGGTGATGCAGGCCGATGATATTTCTGACCTGATTACAGAAATGCGTCACGATTCTATTGAACGTCTTGTTGAAAGCTGTATTCCGCCGGGGTCTTATCCAGAGCAGTGGAATATTGATTCTTTGCATGAACAAACGCGCCGATCATTGGGCTTAGACCTTCCTGTGCGCGATTGGGCCAAGGAAGAGGGAATTGCAGATGAAGAAATTCTTGAGCGATTGACAAAAGCGTCAGACGAGCATATTGCCAAGAAAGTCGCCAGTGTTGGGGCAGATGTCTTCCGTTTTTATGAAAAGCGAACTTTCTTGGAAATGCTGGACAGCGCCTGGAAAGAGCATTTGCTGAATTTGGATCATTTGCGTCAGGGGATTGGCTTACGCAGTTTTGGCCAGCGCGATCCCTTAAATGAATTTAAAACAGAAGCTTTTGACATGTTCCACGGTATGCTAGATGTGATTCAGGATAACGTTACCCAAAGCATGAGCATTTTGGACTTTAGCGAGCATGCTATTGAAGAAATGGTTCCTTATGAGCGCCCAACGCCAGAAGGCATTGTCATGACCCACGCTTCCCCTGCGGCAATTTCTGCCTTGGAGGCAGAGATGCAGACAAAACCCGGTGGACAGCCACAACCGCCCACAGGGCCGGTGGCTGATACAGGCGCTTCGCCGTTAACATCACGTCAGGCTGCCATTACCATGGATCCAAATGATCCAAGCACTTGGGGGCGTGTCCCCCGCAATGCAGCGTGCCCGTGTGGATCTGGCAAGAAGTATAAACATTGTCATGGATCGGCGGCATCTCAACCGCCATCAGAAGTGGCTTAATAAGCTATCTCTAGTTATAAAAGCTACTCAGGTATTCTGTGTCCAAACGCTCTTTATAAGAGTTTAAGAAACGTTCAAACATATCAATTTTGGCAAATCTGTTGGACAGCTCAGAAAAGCGATTGATGCTGGCTTCTGTAGTGGTATCCAAGCTGATATCAGTAATCAGGTTGAACAAATCTTCATAAGCCGTGTCGCGCATAAAGGTCAGGTATTTGTTGCGCAACGCCATTAGTGCATCATTTTCATCAGCCAGGGCCAAGGCAACAGATAAGTTCAAAACAAGTTCGCGCAGTTCATTTTCTGCCAAAGCAGAAGCTTGCTTCCCAGCTTTATCGCCCACCTTTTGGTGGACTTGGTCAATCAAGCGTTTTAATACTGTGCTGGCCAGACCCCACTGCTGGGTGCGCCAATAAATGTCTGCTCGCAGCAAATCTGAATCATATCCAAAGTCATTGAATAGTGTTTCCACGGCCAGCTCTGGCTGGTCTGTTTCAAACAGGGCGCGGGCTTTTAGCAAGCGGCGTTGCTTAGATAAATCTTCCGGCGTTGCGGCACTTTCTGTCCGGATGATTGTATCCAGTGCTTTTTGTGGGGCTTGGTTCAACAAGTAAATGAGGCCCAAACGTGATGCAGTTTTTGTTTTTTCTAACCCTTTCAGGCGGAAATTCACTTGAAATTCCAATAGCTCTGCTGCCCGATCCAAAAGGTCAACAGACACAAGCCTGTCTGCCAGGCCAGCAATCATCTGGTCACCCTTTTCATTCACGGGGGTCAGTTCGCGAAACTCATCAAACAAGGCAACAGCCTTTAACGGTGGCAAACTATCAGCCTCTCCTTTATAGAAAAGGTCAGAAAAAATATCGGCCATCTGTTGGGCCAGTACAGATGTATCTTGGATTTTAGAGAAATCAGCAATAGCTTTCCTCAAGGTGCTTAGGGCCTTGCGATACTCATCTGCTTCCGAGTACATGTCCCCCAAAAGCCTTAAAACCTGAAATTCAAAGTTATCTCGCTCAATTGGCAAATCATATTGTCGGGGCTTTGCGCGTGGCGCGCGCCAAGCAAAGCGCAGTCTTTCCAAGCGTTCAATTGCTTCCTTAACAGGGGTTTCATTAATCGCGTGACCAGATTTAATGCTTAGGAATTCAGAACGGGTCCGAATGTATTGGTCTTCTGATTCTCTGGCCTTATCCAAAAGCTGCAAGGCTTCCCCATAGCTTTTATCTTTAATTAGAATTTCTGCTTGCTTGTAATCAAAAAGATTTTTGTTGGCTAGGGGGACAAACTCTTTCTTGCTAAGGCCGTCTTGATACGCCGCCAACATACTTCTGGCTTCATCGATTAACCCATTGTGTAAGGATGCCTTGATCGCTTGAAACACAAGAGCTTTGCGCACAAAGGCGGGCCAGTTACTGGGAATGGAGCTGGCTTCTGAAAAGTGTTGAATGGCTTCGTCAAATTTATGCTGTTCTACCAGCAAGGCTGCGCGCCATAAATTGGTTTCAGCATAGGCATCAAGGCGGGGGTTCGATAAATACTTGTGCGCCTTGTCATATTCTTTATCCAAATATAATAATGCCCCATAAACAGCCATAGGTTCCGGCTTTTTAACCAGACGGGGGTTTTCTTCAGCCAGAATATTCATAATACCCAGCGCTTCTGGTATAAACCCGTGGGCAAAGTAAAATTTGGCAAGGCCGTATTGCGACTCAGATAATTCAAAACGCGAGGATTTTGAAATTTCATACATCAGGCGTTTTTCAACATCAATAAAGTATCCTTCTTCATCCTTGGCCCATTCAGAAAACCTGTAAAGCCGAACAGAAGTACTGCTGCTTTCTTTTGCTTTTTTATCTTGAATTCGCAAGCCTTTGGGGTTTGAAATAACAAACCCACGTTCTGATCTGTCCAATGTTGTGTTCATAGATTTGGGCAAAATCGCCAACCCATGGTTGGATGGAAGAATATCAAAGTCAATGTATTGGAATGTATTGGTAACGCCACGGCCCAATGGTTCAATGGGGCCGGCGTACAAGGTGTCGCGAATAACGGGATCTGCAAAGGCCACTACATTACCCGGTGATTGTACGGGCACAGCAACCTCTGGTCCCGTTCTGTCGTTGATGCTGTTGACAGGGTCAAGCACCACATCTGGTACCGGTGGCGAGGGCGTAAAAGTTGCCACCCAAGCTTGCCCATTTCTGGAAATAGTGGGGTTAATTCCCGGCAAGATAGAGGTGTACAAAATCGTGTGTGTGTCCGATGGGATTTGCCGAAAGTCCCCGATTATCTTATCTTTTATGGTATCTTTTGATGTCATAGCCAAACTGGCCAGCTTGTCAAAAACCATATAGCTGGTATTCCCACGAGAGAAAAAGGCAGCGCGTACAGGTTCAGCCCAGACAAACTCTACACGGACCCCGCGATCCACTTGCTCCATAACCACAGGCAGCTCGCTGGCGCGTGAATTAATGGCTGGTCCTTCTGGTGCTTTCACATCTTTCGTGTTTTCAGTTTCACCTGTTTCAGGGGGGGATGCCGCTTCTTCAAGGACCTTCGCTTCTACTTTGCGTTCTTCTACAGCTTTCTGGGCTTCTTCCTCTGTCAGGTTTGTAATGCGGGGGATTTCCACTTCTGGCTTTTTAATTTTTGGCAGTTCTTTCTTCTTCTCTTTCTCTGCCGCTTTATTTTTCTGCTTGCCGGGCCGGTAAATATCCAAGGCAATATTATCTTCACTACGGAAGGTGCGGTACCGTGTAAACCCCTTTGTTGTGACCGTTGCAACTGTTTTACCAGCAGTGTTTTGGGATGTGATTTTTGTGACTAAGTCCAAGCGCTCTTTTTTGAAATCATCTTTTGAAAAATTAATAAGCTCGTTAAATGTAACGTGTATGGTATCGCCATCACGCTTTACTTGGTAGCTGACGGTTTTATTGAAATCAAAAACCACGCGATCATATTTTGCGTGTTGGCCGTAACGCACAGACCCTGGGGCTTGCGCCAGAGCTGCAGACGCAAACATAATAAGCCCCACGAAAAGGGTAAGGAAGCCTCTAGAAAACATAGGGGTATATTACAATATCCACGCGCCGGGAGAGAGTAAATTTTTCACCCTGTGGAATTCCTTTAGCCAACTCTGAGAATTTTGCATCAGAAAAGCCCAAAACACTGACTTTACGCTTCATTCCCAGCTTTCTAAGTTGTGTGCGTAATGTAAACGCGCGCGCGATAGAAAGCTCCCAGTTGCTGGGAAATTCTTTGGTGCTGATGGGGTTGGGGTCTGTGTGACCATAAATTTCAATTTTGTTGCGCACATTTCGTAAGATAGAACCCAGTACAACAACAATAGACCGTGATTCTGGGCGTAAATCAGCACGGCCTTGGTAAAAGAAAAAGTCAGACGGGACAGAAAGCACCAAGCGATCTTGAAGTTTTTGAACGATAATTTGGTCCTTCAGTTCGCGCTGACGCATCTGATTTTCAATAATCCGGCCCAGATAATCCAAATTGATGGCGCGTTCTCGTAAAATTTCTGGTACGGCTTTGTCCAGTGGCACACCAGTGTTGCCAATGTCATGGGCATCTTCAAAGTATGAATCAAACGTGTTGACGACATCCTGCCAAATCGCATTATCCAATGTGGACATGGAAAACAGCAGAACAAAAAATGTTAACAGCAAGGATAACGTATCAATAAAGCTGACAATCCATGGGGCGTCTTCCATAGATCCGCTGGGTTTTGTTTTTCCTTTCTTATGGAAAAAGCCTTCAGGCGGGCTTTGATGTGGCATTTCTATGTCACCGTCACTCATCTTGTTCCCCCTTTTCGGCCTGTTTCTTTGCCTCGTAATGGCGTTTGAAGTCTAGTTTTGGCCGGGCTTCATCGCGGATATAAAAGAAGAAATCAATTGTGCCATGCTTTGTTTCCGGGGAAACCCCAATAGCCACATGGCGCTTAAAGGTGCCAAGCTGCACAAAGGTACGTGCCAGAACACCAGCTTGGCGTAGCTCGTCATAGTTACCAAAGTTCCCATTTTCAGCATTGGTTGAAGATCCAAAGTAGATTTCGACCTCATGGTCTTGATATTCCTTGGTTTTTTTCATCTCAAAAACAATTTGCTTTAAGGCGTAAATGCCCTCTTCTGTGATGCTGTTGCTTCTAAAAATTTCGCCAATAGGTATCGTCACCTTCAAAGTATTAGCGGGTTGAATGCGTTCAATATTTAAAACTTCTAGCGTTTCTTCCAAAACTTTTTTGGCCGCTTCATCAAAAGGTTTTTCAGCGGCTGCCGCATCTGGCACAACTGCCTCTATTTCTTTGGAAGAAAGGAAGTTTGGGTCTTCAAAAGCTGTGCGCACACTTTGTACGGCTACGCGGGCTTTTCGTTGTTCAAAGTTTGCCAGAGAAACCAAAACAATAAAAAACGCCAGCAACAGCATGAACAAAGCGATAAACAAAAAAGATGTTCCGCCTTTTTGCGTGTTCTCTGAACTATTTCCCGGCAAGACCAGGAACTCCGGGCAGGAAAGTGTGGGAATAAACTTGTGCATCAAGATGATTTGTCTCGTTTTTTAACCATCTAAAAGTGTAGGGGAATCAATCGAAAGAGGCAAGAATTGCATCGATATCATCCTGAGAATTTGCTTCTCCGGTCATTCCAGGACCATTTAGCAAGCTTTCTGGATCATCGATCGAAACTTCCCGTTCAGATAGAGGGTAAATTTCCTCTTCAGAATATCCCATGCTTTCCAGCAGCTTCACCATGCCACTTTCAGTATTTTGCATGGTTTTGATAACCTTTGTGATGCGCTGACCTGTTATATCTTGAAAGTTAGATGCTTCAAAGATACGCATGGATTCTTCCATGATTTTGTCTTTAGCTTCCGCCTCTGTCACAGTTTCTGCCGCTGTTTGAATGCTTTCGGTGGCATCCATAATGGTGTTGGCAGCTTGCTCAGTTGCAGCAACAACCTCGTCCAATTCATCGTGGGCATTGGGCAGCTCATGAATGCCAAACTCACTTGGTTTGAACCCCATTCCCTTGCGGACTTGGCGCATGGTATGGATTGCGTCTTTTAGCTCAGTAGCAATAGCTTCTTTTTTATCACTATTATCACTGGCAATGCTGCGAATCAGTGATTCTACCATGCTGATTGCTTCTTGGCGCGGCAGTGTTTCTGATGAATCAGACTTTAGTTGCTCTAGCGCTTTTTCAATTTCATCTCTTACGGACATTTCTATATTCTCCAGATTTAATTTTGTATCGTGCTTAGAAAGGCCCGAAGACAGCTTCCATTTTTTGTTTCAAAGTAGCAGCATTAAAGGGTTTCACAATATAATTGTTTACCCCCGCTTGTTTGGCAGCTACCACATTTTCCGTTTTGCTTTCCGCGGTGATCATAATAAAGGGCAGGGCTTTTGTTTTTTCTTCTTCGCGAACTTTTTGCAGCAGTTCGTACCCGGTCATGGGTTCCATATTCCAGTCTGAAATGACCAGTCCGTAATCTTTGTTTCCAATAGCTTCCCAAGCTTGGACGCCATCTATTGCTTCATCTACATTGTTGAACCCTAATTGGGCTAGTAGGTTTCTGATAATTCTTAACATGGTTTTGTAATCATCCACGATCAGGACATTCATGTTCTTATCTATGGGCATGGCGCAACCTTTATATGTTTTTTGGTTAATGGTTAATTACATCGAAAAAGAGTTAATAAAGTCTTTAACACAGTAAAAAACTTGTTTAAGAAGTGCAATGCGATAGCTAATTACAACCGCAAGAAATTTTTTGGGATTGTTTAAAGTGTAACAGGCCGTACAATGGTCCGATGATGAATGATACGCACGGCTTTAGTGTTTCCACACTCTCGTCTGATGTGGCAGCGGCGATGGTTGAAAAAAATGTTTGGACAGATCAAAGCCCCGTTGCCTTAGGCCGGTTGCGGTTATTGGGCATTTCTTATGTTGATTTTGACGGACAAATGCACACAGATGGGGAAATGGTTGTATTGGATGTAGTGGCCCCTTACGTGCAGCGCATTTTTAAAACGCTTTATGATGACCGGTTCCCCCTTCATTCCATCAAAGGAATGGAACATTTTAATGGTGATGATGATGCTGCAATGGGTGCCAATAACTGTTCTTGTTATAACTTCCGCGCGGTTTATGGGCAAACTGGCACGGCCCGCCTTTCTATGCATTCTTATGGCGTTGCCGTGGATTTTAACCCCATTCAAAATCCTTATATATTTAAAGGGGTGCCATGCCCCCTAGCTGGCAAAGACCATTTGGACAGAAAAGCCGCAGTCCCTGGCAGGATAGAGCCTTATGTGCCACTGATTGAGGAAAACGGCCTGTGGATGTGGGGCGGCCATTGGGGGGATGAACCAGATCTGCATCATTTTACGGTGCCCCGTTTGGTGGCGCCCGTCCTGGCCACCCTTTCGCCAGAGGAAGGCGCTGCTTTTTATAGAACGTATGTCGATGTGGGCGTTGCCGCTGCAGGGTTCTTGATGATGACAACATCAGATGAATTAATTCAATTGTTTAGAACGTCAGATGATTTTGATGCAGTGTATAAACAGAAAACAGCAGACCACAAATTAACGACCCCAGATCTCAGTTTATATCAAAAGCTGCGCTAAGCCGCCCACAGTTTCCTCTAATTCGGTCTTGACGGCACCCCGCTTTTTAGTTTTCATGCTAAGGTATTCTAATTACATTAGAAGTTGGGGATAATAAATGAGCAAAAGACTAGACACTGCCATTTTTGGTCAAAATAAACGTATCAAGAAACTGCTTAAGCAAGCATTGTCAGATTTGGATATGAAAGTCTCTCACGAAGATTTAGAGCATGCGTCCCTGGGCTTTATTGAACTGTTTACCGAAGAAACACCGCTGAATGACGAACAAACCTTAGCGTTCATTAAAAGCACGCTGTCAGATTCCAAGCCCCAGTATGATATGGATGATAGTGATTTTGATAAGGCCAAAAAAGCCGTGCAGTTTATTAAAAAGGTTGCCCAACCCAAACGCCCACGTTGGCATTTTGCTGCAGCAGTTGGTGTTTTGCTGTTAATCATTATTGGTGGCTTTACCTTTTTACAGCAGCAACAGGTAATTATTCCATCCAGCGATGTAAAGTTTACCATTCAACAAATTCATGATTACCGGGAATTAGCCAAACAAGTGGCGGCCAATGAAGGCAAACACATCAATACCGTGCATCAGGAAATCAAAAAAAGCTTTGGCCTGGGCGAAATCAGCGCGTACCCACGCGATAAGTATGACGATATCATGGAGCAACTGACAGAAAGAGCCACCGCAGTTGTGCCAGAAATAGCACCGGAATTTCCCGCGCCTTAAATCTATGTTCGTGCGCGATTTTGCCGGCCATCATGCAGCAAAGGCCAGGAAGGGTTTGGCGTGAGTTTGCTGCTAGACTCTGGAGACTTTGGCGCGTTTTTGGCTTCCTCCAGCAGAGGGCTAATCCTGATAAGTTCTATTCCGGCGCCTCTCTCGCCAGCATTTTCAGCTTTTTTCAGGGCATCTAACCCAAGAGTGACAAGCTCTTCATTATCCAAATTTTTCTTGATGGCGTTTGCAATAGCTGCCGCATCTGGAATCCAGGGAATAAAGCTTTTAGCTGGTTGTGTTCGCGGCCCCTTGGTTTCAGCTTCTGAACCTTTTATAGTCGGAATCTGATAAGGGCTCGGGAATAAAGGTTTTTCAAAAGCAGTAAATAAAAATTGTCGTGACAAGATAGGAATGTTCCCCTGCTTGCAATACTCTTTAAAAGCAACGGCCGCAATTTTTGCTTCATGCTCCTGCCTTTCTATGTATGAGGCAGAATAATAGACTCCTTCATCCTTGGCTAACTCCTTAACAAGTTCATAAGCCGTGGGGGAAAAAGCAGCCAGCTTTGTAGCAAGTTCATCAACGTTTATAGAGAAAAAGCCCTTTTCTATAGCTAGTTTTAGGCTCTCTGCAGCATCATCAAAACGCTCTGCACGAATTTGCTTTTTCGCGGTTTGGTACTCAATCCTTCCGCTATTCAAGGCGTCTTGAAGCTTTTCTGGGCCGGTTGTTCTAATTTCTTCAACATATGTTTCTGCAAGGGGGGAGTGCTCCAAACAACTGATAAGCCGGTCTAAGCAAGCTTCTTGCCCATACCCTTGTTGAAAGGCCTTGTAATAAAGCGTTACAGCTTCATCAATACTGCCAGTGATTTGCCCATAACCGCCATAGATGTTATTCGCGAAATCCCAAAAATATTCGCCACCGTCCAAGTACTCAACGGCTGTTTCATCTCCTTTGGCTGCCAAGGATTTAATATGGTTGAGAACAAGCGTATTTTCCCAATGCATATACAGAGTATTCTTCGCGCCTGTAGATCCTTTTTGATGGGCTGTAATAAGGTGCCCAGCAGGAATGTCATCTTGTGGTTGATTCTCAAGATTTCCATAATCGTCTTTGGATTTCCAGAATAAAGCATAATCGTATTCACCATTTTCAATGAAATCACGCGCCAAGTCTGCGTTGGGCTGATTGTTGGTGATAATATCGCGCAACGCTTCTTCGGCGCCGTTTATATCTTCATTGCTCACTAAATCCATCAGCTCTTCTACAAAGGTGTCAGAAAGTAGACCATGATCAAGGTTTGCTTGCACCAAAAGGGGGACGCCATCACTGTCATTAGTTTTATTGTTGTCATGTCTGAGTTCATTGGCCTGGGCGACAATTTTACGAAACTGCTTGGAAAAGTCAGAATCGGTTTGTTTAGCCAGTTTTTCTGTTGCTTCTGTAAATGCTGCTGCATATTTTTTTGCAATATTCTCAACTGGTTGCCCAGCATACCTGGCATGCCCATCCATATACGATTCAAACCGTTGGCTCAAAAAGGTTTCGGTGTTTAAGCGCGCAAAATCATAGGACATTTTTATTAAATGCTCATCATCCTCTGATACATTAGCCTGTATCAACAGCGTTTGTAATAAATCTGGATGGCTATACAGCATGAAATCAGCATAGTGTTGGGCTTCTTCATAAATAGTAGAGAGAGATAGAAAGTTGGCGATACTGGTATTTTCTGCCATCCCGATATAGGGAGAGTAGGTGGGTAGATGGGTGTTCTTCTGGAAATACCCAGCAGTTTGGCTATTCCGGCCCCAGGCCTTCTTTTCTTCTGTTGTTACCCACCGCACATCAATAGGGGGAATGCCATAGCTGTTGGCAACAGTATTTGAAATTTCTTGATACACCCTTAATTTTTCAGCAGAGGTAAGGTGTTGAAAAATAGCCATGCGCCGCTGTAAATCAAAATTTCCTGAAAGTGCAGCGGCTACTTTTTCAGCCATGTGATTATGAAGTAGTTTGAAAGCCTCTTCTGGCACGAGGAAGTTTTTATATAGCCTTTCCAGTGCCACCAGTTTTTGGGCACTATGGGGATCATCAGCAACCGCCTGCATCAGTTGATAGTAACTTTCAAAGTCTTCCTGAACATGCTCTTGCAGATCAGCATCGTTCATGCCCAACACTTGCCAGGTATGCATCTGTCCAACACTGCTTCCCATTTCTTGCACTTCGTTTCTTAAGTCCCAAATGCTCCAAGTAAGGCCTCCAAAGGGGAGCATATAAAGTCCAGCAAGGCCCGCGACGGCAAGCCGCTCTTTTATTCTATCAGCCCTGGACTGTATGTACGGCTGGTTACGGGCTTTTAGCTCTGCAGTTTGGCGTCTGCGCTTTATCACGCTGGTTCTTAAAGCTTGGGGTTTGATGTGTTTAGCCACGGTAAATAATCTATATTCTTAGGTTGTTTAGAATATTTATAAATAACGGGAATGCCCCACATAGGCAAGGGTATTCCTTTTTTAGGATACGGGCGTCTAAATATATCCAGCAACGATGTTCTGTGTCCAGTCTTTTTAGTACCAAATGTTGTACCTAGGAAAAATGGGGTGCTTTTTCTTTATTCCTGAAACCCTTGGTGGGAATGGTGCCGGCAGAGAGACTCGAACTCCCGGCCCTCTGATTACAAATCAGATGCTCTACCAACTGAGCTATGCCGGCCCGTAAAAGAAGTCTTATCTCTTAAGAGAAGCGGCGCGGAATTTCAAGCATAAAATGCGATTATTGCATGTTATTTGTACAAGTTCTTAGAAAAGGGCAGCTTCCATGCGGGTTCTGGCGATATTTGCGGCGAATCCCCACATGAAAGCTGTGTTTCCTTTCTATTTACCTGCAGTGGACAAGGCGGGCATCATGATAGCGCCGTAACGTACCAGGTAGTGCGCTGCCACCGCCTGTGCCTGTGGTGGTGCTAGATTCATCATTATCGTTAGATATCATAAATCCATGCTCATCAAATTGCATTTCAAGATCGAGCAACTTTGCTAAGCCACGTAGTTTTTCTTGAGCTTTGTGCAGGGCAGGGTGCGCATGGCCAAGCCCGTCCCCTGTTTCTTCCAGCCTTCTAATATGATGATCCAAGAATTTTTGTAACGGGGAAATGGCTGTGAATTCAATTAAGTCACTTAACTTAATTTGGCCTGTTGCCTTGTACGGCTTGTCACCATGGTTAAAGCGCCAGATTTGTTCTTCCAGAACTTTTCGCTTTTCAGGGGTTCGCACTGCTTTCAGCCCAAATACGACAGATTCCATAATATGTTCGGCTGATGGCATGTTTGGCCAAGTTTCAACAGGCAAATCTGGGTTCCGATCAATGCAACCCGCCAGCATACATTCTGTCATAATGTTGATCTTCTCTAGATCTTGTAAAAGTTTTCGGAGGCTATCTTTGGCTCCTTTTGCTGCAACAGCATCTTTCAATTTTTCTGCGGCCGCTGTTTGGGAAATATTGTGGAAGGCTTCAACCAACATGATAGAGGCATAGGCAAGGTCCCTTTTTCCCTGCTTATTGCCACCATCCACGGGCATGGTGACGGTGCCGTTACCATTTGTTTTTAAACGGCCGTTGCTTCTGTCTTCCATAACCCAAGGAAGCTGAATCTGAAAGGGCATATGAGGAGAGAACTGTTCTTCAAACAGCTTTCCTTTTCCTCCATGGTGGTACCAAATAATGCTTTTGTGCTCTCCTCCTTTCCCAATTTTCAGGCCTTCCCATTCTTTGGGCCATACGGCGGAACCCTTTTTGGGGTTTACAAGCTCTAGCTGAATGCTCATGACGTCGTTCGCTCCTGTGGATCCATCGACAGTTGTATCATCCTGATGAACTTTTAAGAGGCCCTCTTTGTATAATTTACTAAAGCCAATATAGTTAACGTAAAGGCTGCCATTATTCTCTTTCACATGGCCTAAAATCTCTTCTGCAATTTTGTCTGCAAAGGCATAGTCTTGCTTGCCGCCATTGGCTTTTATATCAGGGGCAATACTTTTTGCCACTGACTGAACAGTTTGAACATAGCGATTGCGCACTTGTTCGATGGCATCTACCGAGTAAGCAGCTTCTTCTGCCTTGATCATTTTACGAATTTTGTTATGGAAGGTCCTGATCATTTTCCGGTCCAGGTCTTCTTCGATATCTGCCTTTGCTGTTCTGGCGCGAACTTGCGTATAAAGATCTGCCCCTCGCAAGACTTGATCCGGGTTAAAGAAGCTTTCTTCCTGCAAGCCAGGCAGGTCAAATCCCATTTCCAAAAGAATAGTTGGGGTAACCCCTGCCAGCAGGGAAGACCTGGTTGTGTCTGGTATGTTTGCCGCACTCGTTGTGCCAATTCGGCTTTCTATGCGGGGGATAAGATTCTCTATACCCTTGGGCAAATCTCCATGGATGGCGGCCGAATAGCCATAGTTGTTTGCCACGCTAAGAGAGTGACTTCTTAAACTGTCCAGCAAGGTTTCTAGTTTCTTTGGGTCTTCTTGATAGCTGTTGGGGTCTTCATTAAAATTCAGCAGCTTCCCTTCTAAAGCATCTTCTTGTTCCTGCATTTCTGCATTTGCTTTGGTCATCAGGTCTGCATGGCCGTATTGTTTGATAGCGGCAAAAATTTCTTTATTCCACGTTTCCAGGCCTTTAACAGTTTTCAGTATTTCTTGTGTGTTTTTCAAGATTTCATAAGTGCGCTGGTCCAGAACATCCAGATGTTCTATCACGTGATCTAGCTGTTTGATAATATGATCCAGCTTGGCATTAATGGGCTTCAGCATTTGCATGACCATTTGCATTTCGCTTTGCCCACCGCCACCGCCGCTGGCTAAAGAGCTGACCAGAGAAACGGCATTCATGGCAAGCATTGCCCAGCCAACCGGAGTTGTGATCGTTGCGGCCATGGTTAAAAGTTGGGCACTCCCAACAACAGCTGTATTAAACTTTTCTGCCAGTTCTGGTTTTTTAAATACTTTCCCAATCAGGAATTTACCGGCGGCACCAATCCCGTGCAGATTCTTTTCCAAAGATTTTAGGTCATCGCTGCTTGGCTTTTTACCATCAAAAATATCTTGAATGGTTTGCGCGTTCTTTTCAATTTCTGCTTCAAACCTATCCAGAGAATCTTTAAATATGTCATCCAGGCTTTTGTCGTCATCCTTTTCTTCCAGGGCCTCAAGTGATTCTATTAATGGCAATGGCATGCCTATGGCAATTCCATTCAGCTCTTCTTCTGTCAAATCAGAAAGATCAAGGGAATATTCATCCTGGGGAACGTACCTATTTAGCAAGGCGCGCGTTCGCTCCTTGACTTCTTCTGTCAGTTCAAAGGGTAAGCTTTCTTCACTCTCCAGGTATTGGGAAACCAATTCCAGAATTTCATCAGATCTGTCAGCAGTGTTGTGGCCAGTGTTGTGGCCAGTGTTGTGGTCAGTGCTGTGGTCAGTGACTGCTTCCAAGCTTGGGGTGCTATTCCGCGGTGCCCCGTTTCTGATGGGGGTGGCATAGGTATCTTTCACGACAATGTTATCAAACATTTTCGGCGATGGGGCTTGATCTGGCTTTTTGATATATCCCTTGGTTTCAGAAAGATAAGATTTGATGTGACGGCTTCTTTCTTTGTCAGTTTCTGATCTTTCCAAGTTATGGCGCAACCCGTCCATTTGCCGGTTCAGGGTCTGTAAAACTTTAATGGTGCGTTCTTGCTTTTCAGGTTCCTGCTGCAGTTGCTTTGCGATACGTTTGCTCAAAAATAACGCTGAGACACTTGATGTGTTGTTTACAAAATCTAGGCTTAACTCTGGCATGATATTCTCCCTACTGGTTGGTTTTAATTTTTTATGGTTTTTACGGTAAAGGAAAATAGGAAAGCGATGCAAGAAATAAAATAATTTAAATTTCTTGCAAATCAAATTAAAGTTATTTAAAATCCGCAACTATAGAAATTAACACTCTGTTTTGGGTGGTGGGTGCTTTTTTGCTTGGTGAAGCGGGCAAGGGTGTATCAAGGGTTTCCCCCCAGGTTTTGTCAGGTGTTATTTATGGCCATTTTAATTTTGTCACGATAGCCACTCATTATATTTTCGGGCAGGTTTGACTTTTGTAAGGCTAAATATAGGCGGCCGACCAATTCAATTTTTTCTTTGCTGGGCATATCTATGTTGGCTAGATCCTCGACTAAATCCCACCGGTCAATATAGGTATTTAAAAGTTCGCGGTAATGCTTTTTATCACGAACATCTTGGACAACATCAAAAAACTCTACCAGCACTTGGATGCGTTCTATATAAAAGGCCAGCTCTGAAATATATTTGTAAAGCATTTCATATTCCAAATACCTGTTCAGGCGTTCTTGCAAAAGATTGATAATATCTTGGTTCTTGGTGGGATCTTCTTTGCTGGTAAAAGATTTTTGCATTTTTAGTGTTTGAGAAACTTCGGCATATAGATCTTTGCTAAAAATTTTATTGCGGGTTTCCAGGGCAGATTTTAGTTCATCACGAAAAGCAAGAGAACAACGCTTTAGCTTTAAATTGATGATTTGATGGAATAAGGGTTTATTGCTGAAATTTTGCTCAATGTCATCTATGCGTCCCTCTGTTAGTTTTTTCAGGATATCAACTTTTTTAGCAGTACTTTCTATGCTTTCAAAAGTTGATTTCCAAATTGTATGATTGGGCAAATAGTCACTGATAAATTGATCCAAAATTTTCTGCAAGCTTTCATTTGTTACGTTGGCGTACAGCGCTAGCAGCGTTTCAATTTTATCGGAAACTTGCTTTAATGGTGTTAGGTGCTTGGTAAGCGCGGCATAAACCAGGAATGAATTTTCAAAGGTTTTCTCTGCCGCTAAAAGTTTCCCAAGGCCCAGGTCATCACTTTCTGTATTCAGGGGTGGGATTTTATCTTCTTTGTGGGCATTCCAGCAGGTTGTGATGTACGTATCAATAATAGCATTTAATTGCTTGATCCGGTCTTGAACATTCAGGCCGCTGCCTTTTACCTGTGCGATGGCGATTTTTTGAACGGCTGTGGCCTGCAGCCCCCCGGCATTCTGGAACGCCGCTTGTAAATCTTTACTGTGCAGAAGCTCTAACGGGCAGGCTTTCTTTTCATCCAGAAAAGCATGGCAGGTTTGCCATATCAAAAGTCGTGCCTTTCCCTTTGCAAAATCGCTAGGCGATTGGCACATAACATCCTTTGCCATGCTTTGGAATTCTTGGTCTAACATCTTATCCCCGAATGCTTCTTGTGCAGCTATTGCACGTCATCCAGTATATAAGATGAGCCTTAAAAAAACGCTAACATTCTATGGTATGAATGCATACAGGGATACTGCAGCAGCGTTAGAAACGTTGATGCTGGGCATTTCTGGACATGAAGGCAAGCTGAGCATACCATCGCATCGCTCTGCTACCAAGCGCCGGATACCTGGGCCTTCTGCCCCCATCACCAGCACAGATTTATCAGCAGCTTCAAAGGTTTTGTCTAACGGTATGCCCCGTTCATCCAGTCCATAAACAAAAAAGTCATTGCGCTTTAATTCATCCAAAGCCCGCGATAAGTTGGTGACAGAAACCATGGGGATGGTTTCCAGCGCCCCGCAGGCTGTTTTGGCTAGAGTGCCCGTTTCTGGCGGACTGTGCCTGTCTTGAACAATGACTGCAGCAGCCCCAAAAGCTGCGCAAGAGCGCATAATTGCCCCAACATTGTGGGGGTCTGTCACATGATCCAGCATTACCAACAACTTGGCGTTAGCAGAAACATCTGCCAGGGTTGGCTGTGTCAGAATTGCAGCCTGAACAGCGATAGATTGGTGCACAGTATCCATTCCCAGCAGTGAATCAAAGCCATGTTTATCCAAAATTTTCGTTTCTGCATGGGCGGGTAGGTGCAGGCTCTCTTCTTCCAAAAAGTTGCGGGAATTTTCTGTGCAGTAAAATGTACTGATTTTCCGTTTTGGGTTTTTCAGGGCCGCTTTTACTGCGTGGGTGCCGTATAAAACAACCCGCCCAGGCCCTATACCTGATTTTCCACCGCCAGATTTACCTGTGGTGTTTTTTGGGCCATTTTTGCGCGACTGTTTATATTTCTTTTTATTTTTCATGGATTACGTCATAAACCATGGCTTGCTCCTTGACAAGGCATGTCCATATTGATGGTGCAAATTACTTAAAGAAGCTCTCTGCCGTTACCACGGTTTGTTAGGTAAATGCCCCACAGAAGATCACTTCCCAGTCTCGGTTTGTTCTTAGTGCTGTGATAGCTTCTAGCGCCAGGTGGAATGGGGGTATCATCACAACCTTGCCCACCACCAATGTTTTGCTGGTTTTTTGGGATGCAGTCAGATAGCCCAGCTGCAATCAGTGTTGGGATGAAAGAGGCAATAGGAGCGGGGCGATCATCCAGGAATTTGTCTTGGGTATCAGGGTTAAAATGTCCCAGAACCTCTCTCTCCGCTTGTGCTCTAATGCTGGTTCCGTTTTTCTCGTCAAAATCTTCCATCATTTTTAATGGGATCACTAGGAATGCTGGATCTGTGATGGGTGTTCCTGGTCGTTGGCTATCACTAAATGCTGTCTCTCGGCGGCAGCACTCTACAATAGTGGCAAAAAGCTCCAGGAATTCCTCTTCAGATATCTGAGTAAGCGGAGATAGCTCTATTTCTGTAAAAAGTTCGACAGCAAGAATTAGCTGTTTTAATTTCCCCTGATCTTGCTCACTGATGAGAAGACAGTGGTGGTTTGGCGTTATGTGGCGCCATTGGAGGGCATATTCTTCTTGAAACATTCGCAGAGATGTTGGGCTTGTTTGTAGAGCACATTGAATTTTATCTAAAGTTTCTTGTGGGATTGATTCTGGTTTATCCATATACAACAAAGTTGGCAGAAGGGTGCTGGCAATTAACCAAGGCTGTGCCGTAATTTCACTTAGCATTTCACCCAAAATGTGCTGATTTTGGTTTAGCCATTCAGGGTCTTTAAGCACTTTCTGCAGCTTGGTATTAATTCCTCGAACTAACTTGCCCGCCTGATTTTCTTCCAAGTACTTGCGGGCAATTGATTCACAGAAGAACGCTACGGATCTTGTTGGCATAGATAAGCTATCTAGCTTCAAATCTTGTGCTGCCTTTAAGCTGTCGGGGTGTTCCATTTGTTGACCGCATGCCCCGATTGTAATGTTGGGATTACCTGCCTTTAGGGCTGTTATGGCTTCTGCCATTTTTTCTTTTACTTGTTTACATAAAACAGTGAAGGGGCTTTGCCCTGCATGCTTGTTGTTCAGCATCCATTGCTGAACAGCCAGAACATCATTGCGCCGTATGCCGCCCATAACATCTGCTGTTAAATCGTTGGTGCCAAAGCTTGCAAAATCACAAACCCTTGAAATTTCACCTGCGTTGCTTACAGCATCTAATGTTTCAATCATCGATCCAAATTCAATCTTTCCTTTGAACCCTATAGTCGCGTTTTGATTTTCAATCATAGCGCGGACTGTTTGCAATTCATCGGCAGTTCGCACGTTGGGAACCATGATTCTTAATGGCTCTTTATACGCTGTATCCCTGGCAGCACTTAAAATCGCTGAAATCTGGCTAGGGTACAAACCGTCTGCCGCCAATCCAAACTGAACGCCACGGGTGTTGGCAGTGCCTACACGTTCTTTGACAATGGCTTTATCTTCAACATTTAAAAACTCATCCAAAGGGGCATCTAACAATCGGACTGTAATAGGAAAGGGCTTTGGTGCCTTGCTTGCTGCGGTAAAAATTTCTGCCATATCTGCCTTGTGCACTTTCACAAAATTTTTCAGGGCAGGGATTTTTTCTGCCGTGTTTTTGGCTTTCATGGTGGCCTGTAATGCTTCTAAGGCGGCAGGGTTCATTAACGTTGTGTGTTCTGTTCTAAGTAAGCCTGCTCCTGAAACATTTACCCGGATTGCTTCGGTTAATTGTGCAGCAGAATCAACATTTGCCTGAACTTGTAATAAAGAAGGTGTGCTTTCTAAAATACAATTTGACCAGTGGGCGAATGCCCCTACGTTGAGAGTTTGTTCCCCTAAGATAGGTAGTTTGGCAGCATAGATTGCTCCGCGATAGTTATATTGATCTATAGTTTTCCCAAGATCATAATCCCGCACATCGTGTTCAATGCTTACCCATGCTTCCATAGAGATATAGTCCCCGCGGCCAAGGGTATATTTTATTTCTCTCTCACTCTCATCTCTATAGCGGGAGAACGACGAAACAAGCTTACCATTTTCAATTGATAAATCACCCCACCGCCCTTGTCCCATAACGGCCGGTATGTTGTGATTGTCTGTTAATATTTTTAGGTGTTCTGTCCCTTCGCCCAGTAAAATAATCCCGTTCACATATTGCAGTAAGTGGGCTTGGCCTGGATGAAATGAATCCAATACAAGGATGATGGGCTCTTGGGCATCTTGTTTTTTCAACGCTGTGATGTCTTCCATATTAAAGGCAACTCTGCCCACAGCTATGCCAGGGGATGCATTATCAAATTTATCCCCCTTGTCATGTTCAAAATTTTTATCACGTGGAACATCCAGGTGTTGAGATGGATTTTCAACAAGGGGCGTTTCCAGCTCAGTCCGCATTAAAGCGTCTACAGGCGTTAAAAGGCCGGCTTGAATAGCGTCAATAGCTTCATGGCGATCAATTTTTCCTTCTTCACCTGCTGTCAGAATTTTTATTTCAGTGCGCGATGTGGGAAAGTTTGTGCCCCATTCTTTATTTGTGTATTCCCTCAACTTTGTAGGTTCGTCGTCAGAAATGTACCCACCATTTTCTGTGTAAAACTGCCCCCATTGACTGATGGCTATAAACTCTGTTTTATTCATGGTTTCAGCGCCAGCTTCTTTTAGTTCTGAGTAGCTATTTATTGCGCTCCGATTAAATTCATTCCCGCCACTATGCATATAAATTTTTGCTGGCCTTAAATCGTCCGGTTGATCTTTTAGGAACGTTAACAGTTCTGCCAAAGTGCTTGGGTTGTGATATGTGTTAAGGGGGCCACCCATTAAGCCACCCCCAATGGCAGTATCGCAGCAAATTAAATCGATCTTTCGGCCCTTTGCTGCATATTCTTTGGCAATGTCTACGGCTTCTTCAATGTTCTGTAATACATGTGTTTCAATCTCTACGCCACAGTTTGTAAAGATTGCAGAAAGATCAACGTAGGCGCCATAATTATCATCAATAAAAAGAACAATACGTTCGGGGTTTTCTGGGGTTTGGGTTGTAGACATGCTTGCTAACCTTTCTTGAGGGGCTCTTCTTTGTGTATATCAGCGTGAATCCTAAAGGGCAACAATACTTTTGCTTGACAAGCCATTCAAATTTACTTAACTCCATAAGACTCTTTTTTGCGGAGGGATGGCCGAGTGGTTAAAGGCAGCAGATTGTAAATCTGCCCGCATAGCGTACGTAGGTTCGAATCCTACTCCCTCCACCACTTTTTTTGACCCCACCGTTTTATGATAGGTGTTCGTATGAAATTTATTCTGGCGCTTTTGTTCACTTTTTCACTTCCGGCCTTTGCTGCCGAAGGTATTGAAACCATTCAAGTAAAAGATAATCTGTATATGTTGGTGAACCCCATGGGTGGGAACGTTACTGTTTCCATCGGGGAAGATGGCACCTTTTTGGTTGATGACCAATTAACAGACAGAAGCGAAGCTATTTTGGCTGCGGCCCAAGAAGTGGGCGGGCAGGATGTTAAATTTATTCTGAATACCCATTACCATTTTGATCACACCGGTGGGAATGAATTTTTTGGTGCTAAAGATGCTGTTATCATGGCCCATGATAATGTGAGAAAACGTTTGAGTGCGCGCCAGTTTATTGAGTTTTTTAACAAAGAAATGCTGCCGACAGCTCCGGCAGGGCTGCCTGCGATCACTTTTTCTAATGAAGCGACCTTGCATTATAATGGGGATGAAGTGCGCTTCTTGCATACGCCTGCAGCCCATACAGATGGGGATACTATTGCACACTTTACCAAAGCCAATGTTATCGTGGCTGGGGATTTAATTTTTAATGATATGTACCCCTTTATCGATATTGACCACGGCGGTTCCATCGCCGGTGTCATAGCCGGGCTGGATGTTGTTTTTAACCATGCCAATGAAGAAACCATCATCATTCCAGGCCACGGTAAACTTCTGAATAAAGCGGATTTGTTAGCCTATAAGACGGCACTTTCTGTTATTTCAAGCGCGGTGGAAGGTCACATCAAAGTTGGCAAAACGTTGGAAGAGACAATCACCGCAACCCCAACGGCTGAGTTTGATGCAGCCTATGGCGGTGGGTTCATTTCCCCGAAAGATTTTGTGACCGTTGTATACAAAAGCTTGCAGCAATAATAGCCAGAAGCTGGTTACTATTTTTGATACGTTTTGGCATCCATTTCCCGATACTCCACTGTAACGGAAATATCTGCATCGACACTGTTTTTAGCTATGGTGTGCAGTTTGGCAGAGATACTTTGCTGTAAGGCAAGGGGGCGGCCATCCAACATCAAAACCGCCACATGGACCATCTTGTTTGATTGGTTGTCTGTTCCCACCATGACATGGTCATAGGCGATGGCGCGGCTTTTAATGCGGTTTGGGTCTACTGTTTCTGCTTCCCCCAGGGCGGCGTGCAGATCTTCCATCAAGGCGCGCAGCTGTATATCTGGTTCCAAGTTTTTTGAATACTCAATGATCAAATGCGGCATAGACAAAACCTATCATGCCTTGGGGGGATAGGCCAGATATTCTACATTTCCATCAACGTACAATTTACTTTTTGGGCAGGGGGATGATCTCAGCGCTTTGCTGCTTATGTTCACAGTCAATCAGCTTTACGCTCGCCTCCAGCAGATGTGCTGCCAGCTCAAAATTGCTTTGGCGGACATCTTCGATAACATATTCAATATAGGATGTAATTTTTTCTACATCCTCGGTTTTTCTGTGTTGATTGGTCATTTTCTGCCTCTCTTGTTTGTGTTAACGGTTTTTATAGTAGCGATCATATCTAAGTACCAAATTGATGTCTGATACACGCTGTTCAGTTACGAGTTTACGGGTATCTTTTTGAGCAAAAATTGGAGTTGGGAGATCTGTGGCCCTTGCAATAACGCGGTCCAAGTTATCTTTGTCGGTTTTTAGGCGCACACCAACGACTTGATTGCCTTCGGGTGTTTCAATTGTTGTGTTTGAAAGTAATTCAAAATCCCACTGGTAGCGGTTAAACGATGCCAAAATTCTTTTGTCCACCACAGCGATGATAGAATCAAATTTAAGGGACGCTGCATAATCAATTATTCCTGCAAATAATGCCGGGGTAACAGATCTGGGGGCGCCTTCGCACACCATGAAACGCGATGCTTCCCATACAAATTCAGATTTGTCTGGTGCGGCATCACCATAAAGATCTGGGTACATATCGCGCAAGGGATAGCTTTTCCCCCGGCTATCTTCATTGTCTGTTGGCAGCAGTCGCACAGCGCCCATAATCTGACCATCTTCCGCTTCACAGACGATATAGACGGTGCTGCTGGTATCATAAAGATCCAGTTCCCCATTGTAGACGGACACAGCCCATTTCAGGCTTGTATAGAATGTTTCCTTTCTGGCGCGAAACATTCTGTCCAGGAGGTCATTCTCTTCTCTGTGATTATAAGCGTTTACGATTTTCAAAGAATCCATTCTTTCTGTCCTTGTTTCTTATTTAAATACATACCCATCTCTAAGCAGTTGTAAACTGTCAGAAATAACAGGGTGACCATAGTTTTTGTATTTTAAATGGATTAATTAAGGGTTAATTATTCCAAAAAGGATTGCCCGGACGGCTGCTTGTGTTCTGGTGCTGGCGCCCAGCTTAGCTTTGGCGTTGTCCATATGAAAGCTGACAGTTCGTTCACTAACGCCTAAAATTTCCCCAATTTCCCAAGAAGATTTTCCATGCGCAGACCATAGTAGGCATTCTTTCTCTCTGTCTGTTAATTCTGGGGCAGGGTCCAGCCCCTCTTTACGCCGCAATTTATCGGCAATCGTATGAAAGTATAGACTTAGAATGTGAAGTTCATCGCGGTTTTCTTCCAAAATCAGGTCAACTTCTTCTGGCGATTCATATGACAGAATAGATGTTAGGGATTGTTGGGCATGGCCATGGGGGTTGGCAAAGCCGGCCCCGGCGCGAATGCCCATTCCATCGGCATTATCCAGGAATTTTTGCTGGTCTGGTGTAAATTCCAGCCTTGCCAGCAGTTCATGCCAAACAAAAGGCTGGGTTTGTTTCATGCCATTCACCACAATGGGATCAATAGTATAGTATTGGTTTTCAATATATTGCTTCAGCCATTCAGCGGGATAGTTGCTCATAATAAAGGGCTTGTCCTGTCCACGATCTTGCAGGACAAAGCCATAGCGGTCAAAGCCAAGCTGTTTAAGGCTTTGGGTGAAAACATTTTCCAGTTGAGCTAGGCTATCTACGCCCTTAACCTGATCGATAAAGTCTTCGACAATATCGTCCATATATTTTCCCTTTATACTTTTTCTTTATACTTTCCCTAGGGGTATAATTTTAGGGGAAAATCAATAAATTTTACTTAAATTTGAAGTGTCTTCTGAAGTTGCTGGAAACTCGATATTTTTATTGGAATATCAGAGAGTTTTTGCGTAAAGTTCTTCCTATGCCAGACCATGAAAAAATAGATTACGTTGAATTTCCTGCCAAAGACCTTACTTTGGCGAAAGATTTCTTTACAGCCGCTTTTGGGTGGGTTTTCACCGACTATGGGCCAGAGTATACAGCCTTTGCCTATGAGGGGTTGGAGGGCGGCTTTTTCAAATCTGACCTGAGCGTTTCTACAGATGCTGGCAGCGCCTTGATTGTGTTTTACAGTAAAGATCTGGAAAGTACGCAAAGCAAGGTGGAGGACGCAGGCGGCGGCATTATAAAACCCATTTTTGCCTTTCCTGGTGGGCGACGCTTTCACTTCGCCGACCCCAATGGCAATGAATACGCCGTTTGGTCAGACTTGGGAATTTAGGCTTTATTTTATGCGTGTTTTGCCGTTTCTTTTGATTTTCAGCTGTTGAAAGGCTACACTCTCACAAAATATCGCTATTGGAAAAATTATAAAAGGGAAATGAAGTTAAGGCAGTTATTTGTGCTAATAAAAAAGCCGGGCTTTTTACTCAAGTAGAGTCTGTTTCGCCCGGCTAAGAATTAGGTTGGTAATGAATTAGATTGGTAATATAGGGTGCTAGAAGCTGGCTCCAACTTGCAGCCATACTTTTTGAGTATCTGTATATGATGCATCTTCCGCTTCATAGTCGGCATACTTTAGCAAAACTTTTACCTTTTCAATGGGGCCTGTATTAGAAAGCGTAAATGCTTTGCCAACAGACAGGTCTAGCTCTGTTCCATAGTTTCCACCGCTGTCACCTTCAAAGTCATGGTACGTGGCAGTAAGCTTTGCTCCGTCAAGCACACTGTCAGTTTTGGATACTTTATAGCTAGCGCTAAGGTAAGTATCTTCAAGGCCGGAAGCAGGGGTGTTTAGAAATTTATCGGCCCACCCGTTAAATTTATGCGAAGTGGCCAAAGGCGTTTGAAAAGCAGATGTTCCATTCCCGCCTAATTCTTCATACCCAATTTTTGCGGAAAAGCCATGGCCTTTAATACCGGGGGCAACATGATAGTAATTTTCACTATAGTTTGTTGTGTTGTTGCCGTGTTCACTTTGACTGGCAGCCTCCACTTCATAGAAGAATGTCCAATCTTGGTTTACTGGTAAATCACCAGTAAGGCGCACACCATATGTTTTGCTAGATCTTGCAGCCAGCCGCTCAATATCTAGCCAGTAACCATAGGCAGTAATATCCATCCAGTCAGCAGCAGCGTATGTCGCATGTGCAACGTGTGTTTTTGTATCTAGATCACCCAGTGTGTGATCATCCCCTTGGATTCTATTTACGTTACCAATATAGGAATATAGAAGATCTAAATTCTGAATACCAGAGTGTGAAATAGAGAATGCATCAAATGTTTGATCATTTTGACGCCAACCAACAGTTCCGACAAAGCGCTGGTTGTCGATATTAACTTTCTGACGACCAACTTTAACAGACGTGTTCGCCAGGCCATTATAGCTAACCCAAAGCTCGTTGATTTCCTCGACATCTGGATCAGCTACCGTGGGGAATTCTGTTTTGTTGTTAACGCTATCGTTGAAATCATCTGAACCAATGTTTCTTACCAATTGACCTTCAACCAGTGCTTGGAAGTTTTTATACTCACCCGTTTTGAACCCAAGATTAACTCTCATTGTGGATGCGTTAGCATCTTTTGCAATGCCATCTTGGTCAACAAATTCATAACGGTAACGTGCTTCACCAAAGAAATTTCCATCAGTTAGCATGCTTTCTAGGCTATCGCCAGCCATAGCCGGAGAGACGGCAAGAATGGTCCCTGAGATGAAGATTGATTTGAGAATGGAAGATGTTTTCATGGCGTGTGCCCCTCATTTATTAAATAATTTGGTAAGAAGTGTAAGTGCTAGGCATTTCCTTACCTTGATCTGGATCAAGGAATTGGGCGCTTCTATGAAGATGCGCGTGGATAGTTTTTTAGGAATGAATCAATATTTAATCCTTCCTCTAGCAAGGCTTCTGTACTGTCGTGTTGCCTTGCTTCTTCAAAGCGAAAAGTTGCTGGATTATACTCTAAAAGGTCGCCTTTTTTCATATCAAAATACCAGCCATGAATTTGAACTTCTTTAGCTGTGTATTTATCTTTGATCCAGGGGAAGGATAGTAAGTTTTCCATTGAAACTAAAATGGAAGCTTGTTCCAGGGCTTTAGTTTTTGTGCTATCATCTGCTTCTCCCAGAACATTGTACACTTTCTCTTTTGCGGTTGCTGCAATCCCTAGCCAGTGATGCAAGAACTGGAAGTCATTATTGTCTATTGCTTTATAATTTTCTGTGGCCAAGGCATTTACGCCGCCACAACCAGCATGGCCAAGTATAACGATATGTCCCACTTTCAGTTGGCGCACAGCATATTCAATCGCAGAACTTGTTCCATGTAGTATCCCCGTGTTGTTACACGGCGGTACAAGTGCCGCAACATTGCGAATAGCGAAGAAGTCACCGGGGGTGCTGTGCGTTAAGATTGCTGGATCTATGCGTGAATCTGAGCAGGCGATAATAAGCGTTTCAGGCTTTTGTCCATGATCTACAAGGTTTTGGTATAGTTCTTTGTCTTTTGATTGAAAGTAGTTCTTTTTAAAAATATGAAATCCAGCTATCAGTTTCTTGTATGGCATGGTCTAAAATCTCCTATAGGCGTACCCTAAATCAGAAGTTGCGAAACTCAATTAAAAAGTTTCCTTGTGTGAGTAAACGGCCTGTATCCAGGGTGCGCTTTTGTGGGGGGAGAAGCCCCAGCGTTGGGCGGTCATTGTCAGAGCAGAAGTTTTGCACATAAAAAGTACCCTGATAATTGCGTTTTTCAAGGTCATCTATGATGTCTAGTATATCTTGCTCATCCATTAGATCAGTATGGACAGTTGTTCGTACTTCAAATGGGACAGTTGTTTGGGCACACAGCATATTTAATGTTTCTGAGAATGCTTCGTACTTTTCTATTCTAGTAACTTTTTTGAACTTCTGCGGCGGAGCTTTATAATCTAGCGCTATATAATCCAGTAAACGGTTGTCTAAAAAATCTTTGATTACTGTTGGGTTTGTTCCATTGGTATCTAGCTTTATTGCATAGCCCATTTCTTTAATTGTGCGAACAAACGATGGTAAATTAGGGTGTATAGTTGCTTCCCCACCAGACAGAACAACACCATCAAGCAAGCCTTGTCGCTTCTCCAAAAACTCCATAATTTGGGCAGCGCTTTGGCGCTGCCCCCCCTTTACAATTTGCGGGTTATGACAATAACCACACCGCATATTGCACCCAGAAAGCCAAATAATACACGCTGTGCGTTCAGGAAAATCCAGCATAGTAAATGGCGTAACGGAGTAAACAGGCGGTAAGGTTGCCTTTGAAGGTAGGTTCATGCCCTCAGCTGTGTTGCACGCCATTAACATTATTATACATGCTCAAACAGATCGACGGATTCTGTGTGTCGTTCTTGAAAATGCTTGCGCTCTTTGTGTTCTCCTTTTTTGCCGGTATTAAAGCTTGCAACAGGGCGGAAATATCCCATAACACGGGTCCAAACATTTGTTTGTTCTCCGCATGTTGGACATTCAGGTTGTTCACCGTTTAAATAGCCATGCGTTTCGCATGTTGAAAATACAGGCGTGACCGTGACGTAGGGCAATTGATAATTTTCAACAACCTTTTTAACAAAACGCTTGCAAGCTTCGGCAGATGATAGTTTCTCTCCCATGTACAGGTGCAGAACTGTTCCCCCAGTATACTTACATTGAAGTTTATTTTGCAGTTCAAGTGCTTCAAACGGATCATCAGTATGGTTAGAAGGTATTTGTGATGAGTTTGTGTAATAGATGTTTTCATTAAAGCCAGCTTGTAAAATTCCTGGGTAATATTTGGCATCTTCCTTCGCAAAACGATATGTTGTGCCTTCCGCTGGTGTAGCTTCTAGATTATATAAGTTCCCACTGGTTTCCTGATACTCAACCATACGTTTACGCATATGATCCAGAATATCTATTCCAAGTTGGATGCCTGTTTCATCGGTAATATCGTGTATGTCATCTGTAAAGTTACGAATCATTTCATTCATACCGTTTACCCCGATTGTAGAAAAATGATTGCGCAAGAACGGCAGGTATCGTGCAGTGTACGGATACAGTCCACGGTCATACATTTTTTGCACAAAAACACGCTTTTTCTCGAGAGTAGATTGAGAAACATCCATAAGGCGATCAAGTTCGGCAATTAACCCTGCATAGTCATTTTTAAAGCGATACCCAAGCCTGGCCATGTTTATTGTTACAACACCTAAAGATCCTGTCATTTCGGCCGATCCAAATAAGCCGTTGCCACGTTTTAGCAGTTCGCGTAAATCCAGTTGCAGGCGGCAGCACATGGATCTTACAGCGCCAGGCGAATAAGCTTCGGGGTTGCGTACTCGTTTCCCATCTTCATCCTTCATCCATTGGCTGCCGACAAAATTCTGGAAATAAGAGCTACCAACTTTAGCGGTGTTTTCAAAAATAGCAGTGGCAACTTTGCTGTCCCAATTAAAGTCTTCTGTAATGTTTACCGTTGGTATGGGAAAGGTGAAAGGCTGCCCGCTTGAATCGCCCTCAGTCATGACTTCATAATAGGCAATGTTAATAAGCTCCATCTCGGGGGTGAAATGGCTGAACGTTGCATCCTCCAGGGACAGGATCCCCATATCGCGATTTTGCATTTTTCTAAGAAGATCATCGTTATCTATGTCTTTAAATAAATGAGAATCGTTATAAGTGGGGGCTTGGTTTGCTAAATCTTCTGGAACAGTAATATCAAGAGTAATGTTCGTGAAAGGTGACTGCCCCCAGCGTGCGGGAACATTAAGGTTGTATACGAACTGACGGATAGCTTTTTTTACCTCATGAAATGAAAGCTGATCATAAAACACATATGGGGCTAAATAAGTATCAAAGGAGCTGAACGCCTGTGCACCGGCCCATTCAGATTGTAATATACCAAGAAAGTTGCTCATCTGTCCTAGTGCTTCGCGAAAATGCCGGGGCGGGCGTGATGATACGCGACCATTTACACCGTTGAAACCTTCGTTTAGCAGAGCCCGTAAAGACCACCCTGCGCAATACCCTGTTAGGCAATCCAGATCATGAATATGGATATCCCCTTTGCGATGAGATTGCCCTTCTTCGGGGCTATAAATTTCATCAAGCCAATAATTGGCAATGATTTTCCCAGCTACGTTGTTGATAAGGCCTGCATTAGAATAGCCTGTATTCGCATTAGCTTTTATGCGCCAGTCAGATCCCGAGATATATTCCCCTACAGCTGCCGAGCAATTTACATCTGTACCTTTGAACAAAGATGTAACTTTATCTGATGTGGTTGATTTCATAGCGGTGACATTGGTCATTGCAAGCTCCTATTTTTTTTGATCATGACTATATTGCTGGTACGAGAAAAACGCCCAAAGCTCAATATATAGTGTTATTTGCAGGGACAGTAGCACTATATGTGGTGTGCGGTGTTTGATCTTGGTCAAGTTTGGTCGTTATTTTTTTGAATTATATTTTATAACGCACAGGCTGACTTCCAAGGGCAATGCCCAGTGGATAGCCCAGTGAAATGTCCAGTGAATAGCCTGGTTTGATAAAAAGTTAAGCGGCCGTTTTGTCCGTTAACTGATTCATTATCAGTTGTTTTGCTGGTTGGATGCGATTACCCAAACGCAGCAGAACTCTGCGTGCAAGTTTTGCTGCCGGTGTTTCTTTGGTGTAAAGATGCACCAAAGCATTTGTACCATGGTACAGTGGGGCACAGGTGCGGCGATGAGTGCGGCTGTATTGCTGCAGTACTTCTTGTGAAGCAAAATCATTGCCAGTGCTTATGGCAGATTTTATTGCATCAGCCAAAGTGTTGGCGCCGCGCAAACCAAGGTTAAATCCATGGGCAGTTACTGGGTGCATTCCAACAGCTGCATCCCCAATAAGCACAAATCTGTTTTTATGAAAAGTTTTGGCCAAAGTTGCGACCAAAGGATAGGGGAATAACTTGCTGGTCAGGCCCATTTTTCCAAACTTCCCTTCGATACGCTTTTCTATATCTGCACTAAATTGCGAAGCGCTCATTCCCAGAAGATCAGAATCTTCTTCTGATTTTAAGGTGATCACAACAGAGACCTGATTACCATTCATTGGTAAAATCGCTAATGTGCGTCCAAAATGAAAGCATTCATATGCAGTATCGTTATGGGGGGCTTCAATGCTCATAGTGCAAACAACACACGTGCGGCCAAAATCTAACATAGATGTAGAAATGCCCATCATTCGGCGCATCGCAGAAAAACGGCTATCAGCAGCTACAATTAAAGGGGCCTCCAAACGTTTGCCGTCAGACAGTTCTATCCAGCCTTTGTTGTCATCCGTGCCCAATGACGAAACTTCTGCTTCTGTTGTGATTTGAATATTCTTAAACCCTGCTAGCGATTCATAAGCAGCCTTTCTAATGCTTTGATTCGCAATCATGAATCCCAGGTTTTGTTCACCAGCTTCTTCGTGATCAAAGTTTAATGCATAGGGTGATGTACCATTTAGAACTTTAGCTTTTTTAATCAAAGAGATGTTTTGGTCAGGAATAAGTTCCCACATACCTAACTTATTCATAATTTGGTGAGACAGATGCGTCAGGGCAATTTCTCTGCCATCGTAAGGGGGGCTTGCCAAAGTGCTTTTGGGTTGTTTCTCAAGCAGCAGAATATTTAAATTGGTTTCTGCCATGCTGCGGGCAAAGCTTAACCCGGCAGGGCCAGCGCCAATAATGATGATATCATATTTCATTTACAACGAATCCAAATATAAAATTGTACTGTATAGTGTGGTGGAACTATAACAGTTGTCAAAAGAAATATAACTTGATTTAGCTCAAGGTTTAGAAAACTTAATTTAAGGATAGTCTTCTCATGATTTTATATAACGAGGCGAAAGCCATCATCCAAAATGCCGGCAAGGCATTAGGTTCTAAGACAGAAACCATTGTGTTGCAAGAATCTGTGGGGCGTGTATGTGCTCAAAACATTAAGGCCCCAATAGATATTCAACCTTTTGATAATTCGGCAATGGATGGGTTTGCGGTAAAGATGGCTGACCTGGAGGGCACAGGCTGCACTTTAACAAAAGTTGGAACGATTGCTGCTGGTGCTGATGTACCAAGAGTGGAATTGCAAGCAGGGCAATGTATGGAAATAATGACAGGCGCTCCCGTGCCTCCAGGTGTTGATACTGTCATCCCGATAGAGCTTGTTACTGTAAATGGTGATCAAGTAACTTTTAATACTTTACCAGCAGCAGGTGCAAATATTCGCCATGCGGGTGAGGATTTCAAGCAAGGTATGGATGTTTTGTCAGCACAGCAGGTGATTCAGCCACAACACATAATGCCACTTGCAACACTGGGGATTGATGCACTGCAAGTTTACAAAAAGCCAAGGGGGGTATTTTTGGCCACTGGTGATGAGTTAGTGGATGACTTAACACAAAGCTTAAAGCCGGGGCAGATTTATAATTCCAACCGCCCTTATGGCTTGGCGGCGTTAGAAGCTATGGGCGTTGATTGCGTGGACGCGCCCAGCATGCCAGACAATGCAAAGCAGTTTGAAGAGTTTCTTGAAAATATAAGTCAGCAGAATATAGATTTAATAATATCAAGTGGTGCTGTTTCTGCTGGTAAATTTGATTTCATCCGCAAAGGTCTGGAGAATATTGGGGCTGAGATTTTATTTCACAAAGTTAAAATTAAACCCGGTAAACCCAATCTTTTCGCGCGATTACCTAACGGTACTTTGTACTTTGGATTGCCAGGAAACCCTGTATCAACCGCGGCTGGGTTGCGTTTCTTTTTACAGCCATGTTTGCGTGCCATGGTGGGGTTGGGGGATGAACAGCCTGTGAAGGCAAGGGTGGCAGAACCCTTCAAGAAGCGCCCGGAATTTAGAATGTTTTTAAAATCTAATGCATATGTTGATAAGGGGGGAGATCTAACAGTTAACTTTTTAGAAGGCCAAGCCTCTTTTATGGTTAGGCCCTTTCTTGAAATGAATTGCTGGGCTGTAGTTGAAGAAGGAATTGACGAAACAAAGGCTGGTGACAGTGTAGATATATACCCACTTTACCCGAATGTAGGCTTACTTTAATTGCAGTTTTCGGTATGCATAGGGCAATGGACGCAGTCTTTTTTGTTTAAAGCTGTACATTGATGCGCCGCGTCAATATCACAAAACTGACAAAGTGCAAAAATATCTTTCATATGAATATGTCTGCCTTCTACTTCAATACCCATTTTTTTTATTTGGGTTAAAGTCCGCGAAAATGTTTCAGGCGTGATGCCAAGGTGATTAGCGATGATAGATTTTTTAAAAGGAAGCTCAAATTCCGTGTTATTAGATCCTTGCTCTATGTGTTTTTGCAGAAAATAATAGCCAACGCGCTGAAGGGGACTTTTAATGGCCATTCCTTCTATTTGATGCATAGCAGCTTTGTAATAGTGCGTTACAATTTCAAGTAAGTTAGAGGCAAGCTGGTTGTTTTCCTTAATAAATTTTTTGATAAAATTGCCGTTGATCATTATCATCTTTGCGTCATCTACAGCTTGCACGACAATTGGAGAGGGAATGCCCATAAACAGTACCGCCTCCATACAAGTGTCCCCTGGCTTTAACATACGAATTGTGGCTTCGTCACCTTCCACATTCGCACGCAAGGTCCTAACACTGCCTTCTAAAATAAAATAAATATTTGCAGGCATATCACCTTGTTGGACAACAATTCTCCCTGCTTCAAAGTTTTGAAGCACAGAGTTATCAAGAATCTTCTGCAACGCACCTTGATCCATTTTATGAAACAATTTGGATCTTCTGCTTGATGCAGAAAAGATGTCGGATGAGAGGTTTGTGTTGCTTTTGATCATTATATCTTTTTTTTTAACATGTATAACTATCGGCACTTGATCTAAATCAATTCCAACAGCGTGCAATCATGACAAAAATCTTGCGTAGGTCAAGGATTAACATTTTGGTCTCATTATAGATAACATCGAAAAATACGGAGAAGCCCCCATGGCGATAAAATCAGATCAAAATCGTGCACTCAGTTTAAGTACATTTGCATTTACTGCATGTTTTGCCGTTTGGACAATTTTTTCAATTATTGGTATCAAAATTAAAGCTGATTTAGGGTTGACCGACACACAGTTTGGTTTGCTGGTGGCTACGCCTGTTTTAACTGGGTCGTTAAGTCGCTTGCTTTTAGGGATTTGGACTGACCAATACGGTGGACGAGTAGTCTTCTCTCTGACGATGTTAGCCTCTGCGGTGGCAACTTGGCTGCTTTCATCGGTGCAAACTTATGAGATGTTCTTGGTTGCAGCTCTTGGTGTTGGTTTAGCCGGTGGTGGATTTGCTGTTGGTATTTCTTATGTTTCCCAGTGGTACGAAAAGGAAAAGCAAGGTACTGCGCTTGGTATATTCGGTGTTGGTAACGTTGGTGCGGCGGTTACTAACTTTGGTGCGCCGTTCTTGTTGGTTGCCATTGGGTGGCAAGGCACAGCGCAGGTTTACGCTGTTGTGCTTGCTGTTATTGCCGTGTTGTTCTATTTGTTCAGTAAAGATGATCCAAAGCTAGCAGAACGTAAAAGGAAAAATGAGCAACCACGCTCAATGTTAAAGCAAATGGAGCCTTTGAAAAACGTGCAAGTGTGGCGTTTTTCTTTGTATTACTTTTTTGTGTTTGGCGCTTTTGTTGCTTTGGCCCTTTGGCTTCCGCGTTATTACGTTGGTGTATATGGTTTGAGCATTACGTCCGCTGGTATGTTGGCTGCTGCCTATGCATTGCCAGGGTCTATTTTCCGTGCTTTAGGCGGTTGGATGTCTGACCGGTATGGTGCACGTGCAGTAATGTACTGGACATTCATAGCATCTATCCTTGTTTGCTTCTTTTTATCATACCCTGCAACAACATATATTGTTCAAGGGATTGAAGGGCCAATACAGTTTGATATTGCTATCAGCTTGCCGGTTTTTGTGGCGTTAACAATTGTGCTCGGTTTCTTTATGTCTTTGGGTAAAGCTGCTGTTTATAAACATATCCCGGTTTACTATCCAGATCACGTTGGTTCTGTCGGTGGTGTTGTTGGCTTGGTCGGCGGTTTGGGTGGATTCATTCTGCCTATCGCCTTTGGTGTAATGAATGATGCTGTTGGTATTTGGACCAGTTGTTTTATGCTGCTATTTGCCATTACAGCTCTTGCGCTTCTATGGATGCATGCTTCTGTTCTGCATATGGAAGGAAAAATTTCTAAGCCGAAATTCTTGCCCGATTTGAAGCTGCCTCATGGTCATCAAAAGGATATCAAATTAGACGTTGATAAATCTGCAGAGTTCCAACACCAAGGTTTGGAAGATTGGGATCCGGAAAATAAGAAACAGTGGGAAAGCTGGGGTAAAAAGATTGCCTTCCGAAATCTGTGGATTTCTATTCCCTCGCTTTTATGTGGGTTTGCTGTTTGGCTTTATTGGGGCATCATTACGGTGCAGATGCTTAATCTGGGTTTCCCATTCGCCAAATCGGATTTGTTCTCTTTGATGGCTATTGCTGGTTTGTCTGGGGCGACTTTGCGAATTCCGTCAACGTTCTTTATCCGCTTGGCAGGGGGGCGTAATACAATCTTCCTGACAACAGCAATGTTGATTATGCCTGCCATTGGTGCTGGCTTTGCACTGCAAGATCCAAATACCCCATTGTGGGTGTTCCAGGTCTTGGCTTTGCTGTCTGGCTTGGGTGGTGGTAACTTCGCCTCTTCCATGTCTAACATTAGCTTCTTCTTTCCTAAGAAAATGCAGGGATTGTCGTTGGGCTTGAATGCTGGTTTGGGTAATTTTGGTGTAACCACTATGCAAATCCTTATTCCGCTGGCTATGACATTTGGGATCTTTGGTGGGGATGCAATGATTTTGCAAAGCACCAGCGGAACCTTGATTGGCAAGATTCCAGCTGGCACGGAAACATATATCCAAAATGCTGGTTACTTATGGCTGGTTTTCCTTATCCCGCTTTCTATCGCGGCATGGTTGGGTATGGACAACATTAAAGCCAAGCACGTCTCACCAAATTTGGGTGCGCCACCAATGGCATTTTTCCAAATTATAGTAATGCTGGCTATTGGCTTGGCTGTTGCTGCCTTTGGTTTGTGGTTGATGCTGCCAGAAGCGGCCAATGGTTCTGGGTTCGGCATAAGTAAGTATATTGTGATCCCTATTGTAATTGCTGCCACAGTGATGCTGTTGAAAATGTTACCAGGGTCAATCGGGGAAAGTTTGAAACGTCAGTATCAAATTTTCAAACACTCGCATACTTGGGTAATGACTGTTATTTATACTATGACCTTTGGATCATTCATTGGCTTTGCGGCATCCTTCCCGCTGGCTATTAAAGTGATCTTTGGTTTCCAGCACGTTATGGATGCTAACGGTGTTATGACCCATGACTTGGCCAATCCTAATGGCCCAAGTGCATTAATGTATGCTTGGATGGGGCCATTTATTGGTGCCTTAATTCGCCCTGCTGGTGGTTGGATATCCGATAGATTGGGTGGTGCTTTTGTTACGCAGATTTGTTCTGTCGTAATGATTGGTAGCGCCTTGGGTGTAGCTTACTATATGAAGCTGGCTTATGGCTCTGCAACACCAGAAGTGTACTTTACACCGTTCTTGTTGTTGTTCTTGCTGTTGTTTGCAGCTACAGGAATTGGAAACGGTTCAACATTCCGTACAATCGCTGTGGTGTTTAATAAAGAGCAAGCTGGCCCTGTGTTGGGTTGGACATCTGCTGTGGCTGCTTACGGTGCGTTTATTATTCCAAAAGTGTTGGGTGAGCAGATTAAGCTAACCACGCCGGAAGTTGCACTTTATGGTTTTGCAGCATTTTACATGGTTTGCCTGGTATTGAATTGGTTTGCTTACTTGCGCCCAGGTGCGAAGTATAAAAACCCTTAAGGTGAATAAAGAAACGCTACAATAAAATAAGAAAGAAATACGAAAGAAATATCAACATGAGCTATTTTATCGACCGCATATCCTACTTTGCACAAAAACGTGAGAAATTTTCAAATGGGCATGGTGTAACAACACAGGAAAATCGGGCGTGGGAAGAAGCTTATCGCGGACGTTGGGCACATGATAAAGTTGTGCGCTCTACGCACGGTGTTAATTGCACGGGGTCTTGTTCGTGGAAAATTTATGTGAAAAACGGATTGATTACGTGGGAAACTCAACAAACTGATTACCCACGTACGCGGCCAGATTTACCCAATCATGAACCACGGGGTTGTGCGCGTGGGGCAAGTTATAGTTGGTATATTTATTCTGCAAATCGTTTGAAATATCCGTTGATTCGTAAGCGTTTGTTAAAGATGTGGCGCACAATGAAGCAGCAACATCCAGATCCGGTTAATGCTTGGAAGGCTATTCAGGCCGATCCAATTTTACGTGCTGAATATCAAAAATTACGCGGGAAGGGGGGCTTTGTTCGTGCGGATTGGGACGAGATGAATGAAATCATTGCAGCTTCCAATGTCCATACTATTAAAGAGCATGGTCCAGACCGTGTTATTGGGTTCTCGCCTATTCCTGCAATGTCTATGGTATCTTATGCCGCAGGGTCGCGTTATTTGTCATTAATTGGCGGCGTTTGTATGAGTTTTTATGACTGGTACTGTGATCTTCCTCCCGCTTCTCCGCAAACTTGGGGCGAACAAACAGATGTACCAGAAAGTGCAGATTGGTATAATTCTGGTTTTATTATTATGTGGGGGTCTAACGTGCCCCAAACCAGAACACCCGATGCACACTTTATGACTGAAGCCCGTTATAAAGGGACGCAGGTTGTTACGATTACTCCTGATTACTCTGAAGCGTCGAAGTTTGGTGATATTTGGTTGAACCCAAAACAAGGTACAGATGCAGCTGTTGGAATGGCAATGGGGCATGTTATCTTAAAAGAGTTTCACCTAGATAATGTCTCTGAATATTTTGATGAATATACTCGAACATACTCTGATTTTCCGTTTCTTGTGCAGTTGGAAAAACGTGATGGCCGTTATGTTCCGGGGCGTATGGTGCGTGCATCGGATTTTGTGAAAAATTTGAATCAAAATAATAACCCAGAATGGAAAACGGTTTGCTTTAATGAGAAAACTGGGGACGTTACGGTGCCAACAGGTTCAATTGGTTTTCGTTGGGGGGAAGAGGGTAACTGGAACATTGTGCCGACAGATTCAAAGTCTGGCAAAAGCTTCCTTCCCCAGAAAACCTTGCTAGGATCAGAAGATGATATCTTGGATGTTGGCTTCCCATATTTTGCTGGTGCAGAGCATGAGCATGGCTACTTTGAGCCTAACGAGCAGGGCGGCGATATTCTAGATCGTAAGTTGCCGGTGAAATATTTGAAGCTGAACGGCAAAAAAGTTCCAGTTGTAACTGTGTTTGATTTAACTTGTGCGAACTATGGAATAGAGCGCAAAGGTTTGGGCGGCGATAATGTTGCCTCTGATTATAGCCAAAACATTGCTTATACACCAAAATGGCAAGAGAAAATTACGGGCGTATCCGCTGATAAGATTATTCAGGTTGCACGTGAATTTGCTCGCAATGCTGATGTTACCAAAGGTAAATCAATGATCATCATTGGGGCTGCTATGAACCATTGGTACCATATGGACATGAATTATCGCGCATGTATTAATATGCTGGTTTTCTGCGGCTGCATTGGCGAATCTGGTGGTGGTTGGTCACATTATGTTGGACAAGAAAAACTGCGTCCGCAAACAGGATGGTTGCCGTTGGCTTTCGGTTTGGATTGGGCGCGCCCACCACGTCAGCAAAACTCGACATCATTTTTCTATGCGCATACAGATCAATGGCGTTATGAAACATTGGGCGTTGATGAAATTCTTGCTCCAACGGCGGATAAAGATCGTTGGAAAGGGTCCTTAATAGATTGCAATATCCGTGCAGAACGCATGGGGTGGTTGCCATCTGCACCACAGCTGCAAGAAAACCCAATTGATTTAGTTACCAAGGCTAAAGGCAAAGGGGTTGACCCCATTGAGTACGTGACCAAGCGCTTGAAAGATGGTGACTTGCGGATGTCATGCGAGGATCCCGATCATCCTGATAACTGGCCGCGTAGTTTATTTATTTGGCGCTCTAATTTGTTAGGGTCCTCTAGTAAGGGGCACGAATACTTTCTTAAGCACTTCTTGGGCACACAACATGGCGTGCAAGGAGATGACCTGGGAGAGGATGGACGTCGTGTCTCTGAGGAGGTAACCTGGCATGATGATGCACCAGAGGGTAAATTAGATCTTGTTGTTACTTTGGACTTCCGGATGTCTACTACTTGTGTGTATTCAGATATTGTCTTGCCAACGGCCAGCTGGTACGAAAAAAATGATTTGAATACATCGGATATGCATCCATTTATTCATCCCTTATCAAAGGCGATTGACCCTGTATGGCAAAGCCGTAGTGATTGGGATATTTACAAAGGGCTTGCCAAGAAGTTTTCAGAACTTTCTGTCGGGCACTTAGGGGTAGAGAAGGAAGTTGTCCTTACACCGATTCAACATGACACCCCAGGGGAGCTATCTCAGCCAGATGTTAAAGAATGGCGTAAAGGTGAATGTGATTTAATACCGGGGAAAACCGCACCGGCCATGAAGGTTGTTGAGCGTGATTACCCCGCCACTTATGAGCGCTTTACATCGCTTGGACCATTAATGGAAAAGCTGGGTAATGGTGGTAAAGGAATTGGCTGGAACACAGATCATGAAGTTGAATTCTTAAAAGCTTTGAATGGCGAGAATGAAGAAGGACGCGCCAAGATTGAAACAGATATTGATGCAACTGAAGTTGTGTTAACTTTTGCGCCGGAAACCAATGGTGAAGTTGCTGTAAAGGCGTGGGCAGCATTAAGTAAAATGACGGGCCGCGATCATACGCACTTGGCCAAGCCAAAGGAGGACGAGAAAATACGTTTCCATGATATTCAGGCACAGCCACGCAAAATCATTAGTTCTCCCACATGGAGTGGTCTTGAGTCAGAGGAAGTTTGCTATAACGCTGGCTATACTAATGTGCACGAATATATTCCTTGGCGCACACTAACTGGTCGCCAACAGCTTTACCAAGACCACCCATGGATGCTTGATTTTGGCGAGGGAATGGTTTCTTATAAACCGCCAATCAATACTGCTACTGTGCAGTCTATGCTTGCCAAGCACGGTAATGATGAAACACCACATATAACGCTGAACTTCATTACGCCGCACCAAAAGTGGGGCATTCATTCTACATATTCAGATAACCTGCACATGCTGACTTTATCGCGTGGTGGGCCAATTGTATGGATGAGTGAAACCGATGCGAAAAAAGCGGAAATCAAGGACAATGATTGGGTAGAGGTGTTTAACACTCATGGTGCAATCATGGCCCGTGCTGTTGTTTCCCAGCGCGTTAATGATGGCATGTTGATGATGTATCATGCCCAAGAAAAGATTGTGAACACACCAGGCAGTAGTATTACCAATGCCCGTGGTGGTATTCATAATTCTGTAACGCGGGCAACAGTAAAGCCCACCCACATGATTGGTGCCTATGCACAGCAAAGTTATGGGTTTAATTATTACGGTACAGTTGGTTCTAACCGCGATGAATTTGTGGTTGTTCGCAAGGTGGAGGATCAAGACATCGATTGGATGGAAGGTCCTGCAAAAATGGAGGCAGCAGAATAATGAAGGTACGTGCGCAAATAGGAATGGTTCTTAACCTGGATAAATGTATCGGGTGTCATACATGTTCTGTAACTTGTAAAAATGTTTGGACATCCCGTGAGGGTATGGAATACGCCTGGTTTAATAATGTTGAAACCAAACCAGGTGTTGGTTTCCCAAAAGAGTGGGAAAACCAGGACAAATGGAACGGCGGGTGGCACCTTGGCAAAAGCGGTAAAATTCGCCCCAAGCAGGGTGGACGTTGGCGCATCTTGGCCAAGATTTTTGGTAATCCTGATATGCCAGAAATAGATGATTATTACGAGCCTTTTACTTTCGATTACGATCACTTGCAGAAAGCGGGGGAGTCCAAGGCCCAGCCTACAGCACGGCCGCGCTCCTTAGTATCTGGGAAGCGAATGGAAAAAATTGAATGGGGTCCAAACTGGGAAGAAATTCTTGGGACAGAATTTGAGCACCGTCGCAAAGACTACAACTTCAAGGACATGGAAGAGCAAATGTACGGAGAATTTGAGAATACATTTATGATGTATTTGCCGCGTTTGTGTGAACATTGCTTGAACCCAACATGCATTGCATCGTGCCCATCTGGGTCAATTTATAAACGTGAAGAAGACGGCGTTGTCTTGGTGGATCAGGATAAATGCCGGGGCTGGCGCATGTGCGTTTCTGGCTGCCCTTACAAAAAGATTTACTATAACTGGAAGTCTGGTAAAGCAGAAAAATGTACGCTTTGTTATCCCCGTCTTGAAAGTGGTGAACCAACAGTTTGTGCTGAAACGTGTGTGGGACGTATTCGATATCTTGGGGTTATGTTATATGATGCAGATCGCATTGAAGAAGCTGCGAGCACGCCCAATGAAGAAGATTTATATGAAGCCCAGTGTGATGTTTTCTTGAATCCGCATGATCCAGAAATTATCGCCCAAGCGCGCAAAGATGGTATCCCGGAAAATTGGATTACTGGGGCGCAAGATTCACCCATATACAAAATGGCAATGGATTGGAAAGTGGCTCTGCCTTTACACCCAGAGTACCGCACATTGCCGATGGTTTGGTATATTCCGCCTCTTTCTCCAATTCAGTCCGCAGTAGAATCTGGGAAAATGCCAATGAAGGATGGAATTATTCCAGATATAGATAAAATGCGCATTCCTGTAAAGTACTTGGCTAACTTGCTTACGGCAGGGAAAGAAGAACCTGTTGTTAGATCATTAAAGCGTATGATGGCAATGCGCCAATACATGCGTAGCGTCTTGATTGAAGGGAAAGCCGATCAATCAATTTTGGAAGAAGTAGAGCTGAGCCAAGAGTTGGTTGAGGATATGTACAAAATTATGGCGATAGCCAATTACGAGGATCGTTATGTTATCCCGACTGGCCACCGCGAAGAAACATTAGATGCTTATGGTGTTAGTGGGTCTTGTGGGTTCAGCTTCGGAGGGGGGTGCTCTACACATTCCAACAGCAAGACGGATTTGTTTGAAAACCCAGAAAGCTGGCGTGGACCAAGTGCTTCAGGTAAGGACAACCGCGTTAATACTCTGTTTGCAAAAGGCAAAACCAGTGCTTCTGGCGGCGGTTGTGGTATCGATAGCGATAGTAATAGTAATGGTGGTTGCGGCAGTGGCGGTTGCGGCTGTTAGGAGGTAAGTAATGAAAACACTTAAAGTTTTGGGTTGTCTTTTAACATACCCTTCTGCTGAGCAGGTAGCAGCTTTGCCAGAGTTTCGTACTATTTTGGAGAGTGAAAAATGGTTGCCAGAACAATCATTAAAGAACCTTGATCATCTGATTCACTGGATGACAAATCAGGATTTAATGGATTTACAAGAAGAATTTGTTGCGCTGTTTGATCGTACGCCTTCTTTGTGTTTGCATTTGTTTGAACATGTCCATGGCGATTCTCGTGATCGTGGTCAAGCCTTGGTCGATTTATCAGGTGTTTATAAAGATGCTGGTTTGTTAATTAACACAGAGGAAATGCCAGATTTTCTGCCGCTATTTTTAGAATATTTGTCAGTCATAAATATAGAAGAAGCCCAGCAAAACTTGGGTGAAATCGTCAATGTTTTAGGTGTTTTGCAAGGGCGGTTGCAGAATAGGCAATCTCCATATGCGGCGGTGTTTAATGCTTTGATAGAAGCTGCCGATAGCAAGCCAGATATGGATGCGGTGAAGAAGGCACTAGAGGAGGCTGAGGGGAAAGTTAGTACGTTTGATGAGTTAGATAAGGCTTGGGAGGAACAACAAGCATTTGAAAATTCTATGCAGACAACTGGACAAGATATGGACAGTGGCTGCCCAAGTGCAGAAGAGATGTTGGCTAGAATGAATTTACCAACCCCAGGTCTTGACCAAAATAAGGAGGCATAACGCCATGGATTTCTTTCTTTTTCAAATTTTCCCGTATATTGCCATAGTGGTCTTTATTCTGGGTAGTGTTTTACGCTTTGATCGCGACCCTTATTCATGGCGTTCAAAGTCCAGCCAGTTTTTACGTCGCAGGCAATTGATTGTTGGAAGCGTACTTTTTCATTTAGGCATTTTGGTTATTTTGGCCGGGCATGCTGTTGGGTTGCTTACGCCGATATTTATATTTGATGCCCTGGGCATTTCTCATGGGTCTAAACAAGTGCTTGCCATGGTTGCCGGTGGTATCGCCGGTGTATTTTGCTTTATTGGTCTTGCCATGTTGCTGCACCGCCGGTTGTTTGATCCTCGTATTCGGGCTACAAGCTCATTTGCCGATATATCTGTCTTAGTTATCCTGATGATTCAGCTGTGCTTAGGGCTTTGGACTATTACAGTTTCTATGAATCACTTAGATGGCCATGAAATGGTTAAGTTTATGAATTGGGCACAGCATATTGCAACTTTGCGTGGTGGTGCACATGAATACCTGGTGGATGTAGCACTGGTTTTTAAAATGCACATAACGTTGGGTTTATTTATTCTATTTGTTTGGCCGTTCACCCGTCTTGTGCACGTGTTCAGCGCCCCAATTGGTTTTATCGTACGCCCTTATCAGATTGTGAGAAAGCGGGAAGTTTAACATGGCCGCTGTGTCTGAGATTGTTATTAACGGTATTGAAATTACGCCGGAGCAAATAAATGCCGAGGTTCAGTATCATCCAGCAGAAAGCTTTTTTAGCGCCAGGTATGAGGCCTCTCGGGCATTGGTCGTGCGTGAATTATTGATACAGCGCGCAGTTGAATTAGGGCTTTGTGAACATGAAGAAGCTATTAGTAACCCAGATGAAGTTCTTGAAGCCTTGTTTGCAAAGGAAATAGATGTTCCAAATGCGGATGCAGAAACGTGCGTCCGTTTCTATGAAAGTAACAAGGATCGTTTTTGTACATCGCCTTTGTTTGAAGTTGCACACATACTGTATCTTGCGCCAGAAAACGATGAAGGGGCCCGTGCCGAAGCTTTGGTAAATGCACAAAAGGCTTTGGCACGCATTAAGCAGAAGCCAGAACGTTTCAATAAAATTGCGAAAGCTGAATCTGCTTGTTCATCCGCAGAGATGGGGGGACGGCTGGGGCAAATAACTAAAGGGCAAACGACAGCCGCTTTTGAGGTGGCTTTATTTAATATGCAAGAAGGAGAGATTTCTGCAGAGCCACTGGCTAGTGAGTTTGGCTATCATATAATAAAAGTTGATAAACGTTTGGAGGGCAAGCAGCTGCCCTTAGAGGCTGTAGAAGAGTGGATTGCAGACGATTTACAACGTCAAAGTTGGCAGCGCGCATTTAGCCAATATGTGCAACTGTTAGCAGGAAAGGCTGATATCCAGGGGTTTAAATTAAAATACTCTGACAGCCCGCTTGTGCAGTAATGTTATCTTTTCTAGATCGCCCTATTCTTGGCCGGGGGTTTCGTCCATTTTTTGTATTAGGTGCATTATATAGTGTTATCAATTTATTGATTTGGGGCGGGGTTTATATGGGGTATTCATTCGCTCCAGATTTCATGCTAAATCCTATGTCTTGGCATGCCCATGAAATGATTTATGGATTCACTATGGCTATTGTTGCAGGTTTCTTGCTTACTGCCGTTGCTAATTGGACCGGTGGCGCGCCTGTACGGCACGCGCAGTTGCTTGTTTTAGCTATATTATGGATAGCTGGGCGCCTTGTTATGAATGTTGATCTGGGGATCTCCGTCTTTTCTGCATTAATCATTGAAAACGCATTTATTCCTGCATTGGCTGTTAGTCTTGCTGTCCCATTGTTGAGGAGTTGGAATAAACGTAATTTTGTATTCTTGGCCTTGCTGGCTACTTTGTTCGCATGCAATGTTTGCTTTATGTTGACCCAGCAACATACCCCACTTTATATCGCGATTATGGTTGTTATTACCATGATATCACTTATCGGCGGACGAATAATTCCAGCCTTTACTGTCGCGGCTTTAAGGCGGCGTGGTGAAATAGCGCATCAAGCCAGCCTAAGAAAATTAGATGCCATGGCGCTTGCGTCGTTGGTGATTATTATGCTGGTTATAATCGCTAATGGTTTGCAGGGGCTGCCGCTATCAGTTGTTGCTTTTGCATCGGCGGTAATCCATATGCTGCGGTTGCGGGCATACCATACGCGCCGCATATTAAATGATCCCATGGTTTGGATATTACATGTGGGTTATGGCTGGGTGATTGTTGGGTTGGTATTGTTGGCGCTTAGTGCACTTAACATCGTATCATTCAGTATTGTGCTGCACTCTTTTACTGTTGGGGCAATTGGGTCCATGACCATTGGTATGATGTGTCGTGTGGCACTTGGTCACACAGGGCGCGCTTTGATTGCGAACAGGGCGACAACAATTAGTTTTATACTCATGCAGGCTGCTGCAATCATTCGCATTGTTTTCCCACTTATGGTGCCAGAGTACACATTTTTACTTGTTGGGGTATCTGCACTTTTGTGGGCTATGTGTTTTTCTATCTACCTTTTTGTATATGTACCCATATTATTTAAACCTCGGCCAGATGGTTATCCCGCGTAGAGCTTTTTAAAAGCCTGACTTGATTTAAATCAAGGGGTGGTTTGCAACATTTTCTAAACTGTAATCTAAGTTGTTAAGTTAAAGGCTAAACTCTCCGAGCCCTTTTCCCTAAGTCTTTATGAAAGATATGGGCCCAGGGCCGAGGTTGTAAGTGGAAACATTACAGCCTGCCGTGTTTGCGAAGGAGTAATTGATGAATAATAAATCTGCTATAGCAGATCGCTTTGGGCGGACGTTCCCCTATTTAAGGCTGTCGTTGACAGATGTATGTAATTTTAGCTGTACTTACTGTTTGCCAGACGGGTATCAGAAAGTTGGCTGTGAGCCATTTATGTCCAAGGACGAAATCATCCGCCTTGTGCGTGCTTTTGCCGCGCTGGGAACCTGGAAAATTCGCCTAACAGGAGGCGAGCCAACTGTGCGAAAAGATTTTATTGATATCACTGCGGGCATTAGTCAAGTGCCAGGGGTGCGTAAGTTGGCTTTTACTACTAATGGTTATAAATTACCAGAGCGCGCCCAAAGCTTTTATGACGCAGGGTTGCGCGCTATTAATATCAGTGTGGATTCGCTGCGTTCTGACATGTTTACAGATATCACGGGCCATGATCGTTTGCATGAAGTGCTGAACGGCGCGCAAGCTTGTCTTGATGCTGGTTTCGAGTCTGTAAAACTGAATGCAGTTTTGCTGAAAGGGGTAAACGATAATGAATTGGATGATTTTATAGATTTTGTAGAGGATAAACCAATATCATTGCGCTTTATTGAATTAATGCGTACCGGTGACAACCAAGCCTATTTCGAAGCACATCATTTGCGCGGTACCTTTGTGACAGAAAGGCTGCTGGCAAGGGGATGGCGCTTGCGTGAACGCACTGAAGCTGCAGGTCCAGCAGTAGAGTTTGAACATCCTGGCAGTATGGGCAGTATTGGTTTAATTGCGCCATACTCCAAAGATTTTTGTAAAACATGCAATCGACTACGTGTTTCTGCAAAAGGGGAATTGCACTTATGTTTGTTTGGGGAAAGTGGGTATTCCTTACGCGATTACTTGCAAAGAGATGACCAGGAAGACGCGCTGCAAGAGAAGATTATGGAGCTTATGAATTTTAAGCATTCTGCGCATTTTTTGCATGAAGATAACAGTGGTGTGCGCAAGCACTTAGCATCCATAGGAGGATAAAAATATGGCTAAAAATGATGTGATGATTGAGTTTCCCATAGCAAATAAGCAAAGCTTTAAAATGATTGATGTGGGACGCAAACGCCCGACCAGAAGAAGAGCAGTTGCCGTAGGAAGCATCCGGCTAGGTAAAGAGGCATATGGATGCGTGAAAGACGGCACTTTACCAAAGGGGGATGTTTTATCATTGGCTGAAGCTGCTGGCATAATGGGGGCAAAGAAAACACCAGAAATGCTGCCAATGTGCCATACGCTTCCATTGGACCAAGTTACAATACACTGTGTGCTAAATAATGAAGATTGCAGTGTCAGTGTTTATTGCCAAGTTTCTGCATTGGCCAAAACAGGTGTTGAAATGGAAGCTTTGGCCGGTGTTAATAATGCTTTGCTGACCATTTGGGATTTAACCAAAGGCGTGAACCCAAATTTAGAGATTGGTGATGTAAGCTTGTTGGTGAAAACTGGTGGTAAGAGCGGCGTTTATATAAATCCAGAAGGTATCCCCGATTGGCTTGCAGGGCAGCTTCCTAGTGAGCAAACTTTGGTGGAAAAACGGGCGGCACTTTTGGTTATGAGCGATCGTGCAGCTGTTGGCGAATATGAAGATAAATCTGGGCCAGTTTTAAAAGATCTTATACAAAGCGCTGGAGCGGAAGTTGTTGATTTTGCAGTTATTCCAGATGATGCCGAAACTATTGAAAATAAGATTTATGCAATTTGTGAAAAGCATCAACCAGATTTACTGATTGCCTCAGGGGGAACGGGGCCTGGGCCGCGTGATGTTACCCCAGATGTTCTGGCTAAAATAAGCAGCCGAATGCTGGATGGTTTAGGGGACATTCTGCGTACCGAAAGCTTACATTTTACTGATACAGCTTGGCTTTCCCGTATGACCGCTGGCATGGTTGGGCCGACATTGGTAATTGCCTTTCCGGGGTCTCCCAAAGCTGTGAAAGAGTGTTGGGATATACTTGCGCCATTCTTGGGGGATGCGCTGGATAAAATAGCTAAGCAAGGTTTTAGGTAAGGAAAGCAGCATGAATGATATTGTGATAGATATGAAATTGTTTGGGGTATTGCGTAAATTTGGTGATAGTCAGAGCTTTTCAGTTCCAGCTGGTAGTACGGTTTCTGAAGTGAAGGCCATTTTTCAAGCCAAGTTAAACAGTGGTTTAGTGGCAGATTCTGTGCTTGCTAATGCCAGTGCTATTCTAAGCGATAATGATGTTCTGCAAGACGATGCACAACTTTCTATTTTACCCCCAGTGTGTGGGGGATAGGGGATGGACGAGTCAATCTTTGTAAGCATTTCAACTGACAGTTTAAGCATTCAAGATGCATATAATTTTGTGATTGACCCTACCCATGGGGCAGTAGATCTTTTTGTCGGTGCTGTTCGAAACCACCACGAAGGCAAAGATGTTCAGGGAATAACCTATGATGTGCATGAAGTGTTGGCTGTTCAGACGTTTCAAGATATCGCTTCCAGAGCACAAAAACGCTGGCACGGGACAAGGATATATGTCTCACATTACAAGGGGCAGTTGGATATTGGCGGGATTAGCGTCGTTATTGCTGTTGGTTCTGCCCACCGTGCAGAAAGTTTTGATGCATGCAGATATATCATCGAAGAACTAAAGAAGCGCGGCCCAATATGGAAGCAAGAACACTATCCTGAGGGACCCTCTGAATGGCTTCCAGGCCACTCCTTAAAGGCCCTTGCAAATGAATAAGAAAAGTATTTTTGGGGTGGTGTTGGCTGGCGGGCAGTCATCGCGAATGAAACAAGATAAAGCATTGTTGGATTATAATGGCCGGCCGTTATTGGATCACATGATAGATCTAATGCAGCAAGTAGGTTTTAGTGATGTATATGTTAGTGGGAACGTGCAGAACTATAACTGTATCCCAGACACTAGCCAATATGCTGGGCCAGCCCGCGCGATGTATGACGTATTGCAGCATTTGGGGGATTATGATGGCGTCCTTTTTATACCAGTAGATATGCCTTTGTTGCCTGCGGGTGCTTTGCAGCTTTTAATGAAGCAAGAAACTAGCGGACATTTTACAGATTTTCCGTTGCCTGCTTATATAACGTCGCAATGCCCATCGCAACCGCCAGAGTCAGTGAAAACATTTCTAGAATCTGTGGGGGGGCAATCTATCGCTTTGCCTCATAGATTTGTGAACGGGATGAAAAATGCCAATACCCCTGAACAGTGGGAGGAGGTTATGCGCACGTGAATCTTAAAATTGAAGGGCAAACATTACGGTTTAAAATTAGTAGGGCAGAACTGTCCACCCTTCTTGAGGGCCAGAAATTGTATGAAAAAACCTTGCTTGCCGGCAGTTCTTTAGAAGTGACTGTTGATCCAACAGGCGAAGAGAAAAGCATGCAACCAGTATTAGTAATTGAAAAGAGTACATCTAAGGTGGGTGTCTTGATTCCTCCACGTTATGTTCAGGCTTTGGCAGATATGGGGCGTAGTAAGAAGGGTATTGAGCAAACTATTAATGGCGTATCCATTAGTTTACAGGTGGATTTGCGTGAACATGCCAAGGGGATTAAGTAAAATATGGTTGTCTTAATCGTTTCATTTTTTATCACTGCAATTCTGTATGCGACCGTAGGTTTAGGTGGAGGATCTACCTATGGTGCTTTGTTGGTGCTGGCAGAGACAGATTACCATATTCTGCCGACTATAGCGCTGATCTGTAATATAATTGTTGCCAGTGGGGGGGCATACAGATTTTTGCGGGCCGGCCATATTAATGCGCGGCTTATATTGCCCTTGGTTTTTACATCTATTCCCGCTGCTTGGTTGGGCGGTTATATACATGTTTCTGAAAGTTGGTTTTCTGGACTATTAGGTTTTTCTTTATTAGTGGCAGGGGGACGCATGCTTTGGCAAAGAAGTGCTTCACAAAATATCTTTGTTGGCACCAAAGTTCAGCCTTTTCTTTTAGCGCCTGCTATTGGGGCAGGCTTGGGTTTTTTATCTGGAATAGTAGGAATAGGTGGGGGTATTTTCTTGGCGCCTGTCTTGCATTTATTGCGCTGGGACAATGCCAAGAAAATAGCCGCCACATGCAGCGTATTTATTTTGACCAATTCGTTGGCAGGGTTAAGTGGCCAGGTAATGAAGCTTCATGACACAGAACTGCTTGACAATATTGGCGTTTATGGGTGGTTATTTCCTGCGGTTCTTGTGGGTGGGCAAATTGGGTCATACATGGGGGCAAAATATCTTAATCCAAATACATTGCGATTTTTAACAGCACTTCTGATTTTGTATGTTTCAGGGCGCTTGCTTTTGCGTTGGTGGGGAATGATATAAGTTGCAGCTGCACACGTATGTATAATTAATTTTGTGAATATTGTAATATTGTATGCGGAAATGCGATGCAAGGGAGTTATTATATGAGAAACCAGTATGGAGAAAATATGGTTAAAGCAGTTGTACCTACGGGGGTTGAGCAGTTTTTTGATAAAGATGAAATCATCGTCAGTAAAACTGATCCAAAAGGTCTGATAACTTATACCAACGGCGTGTTTATGCGTGTTGCAGGTTACAAAGAAAAAGAGCTTATTGGCCGTCCGCATAATATGATTCGCCACCCTGATATGCCCAAGTGTGTTTTTAAATTGCTGTGGGATACGATTTCCGCGAAGAAAGAGATTTTTGCCTATGTCATTAATAGCTGTAAAAACGGTGGCCATTACTGGGTGTTAGCCCATGTGACCCCGTCTTTTGATAGTAATGGCAATGTTACTGGTTATCATTCCAACAGGCGTGTGCCAGACAGAAAAGTTTTGAACGAGGTTATCATCCCACTTTATAAGCAGTTGTTGGACGAGGAAAAACGCCATGATAACCGAAAAGATGGGATGAACAGCGCCTTTAATATGTTGTTAGACCTTCTTAAAGAAAAAGGAGTCGGGTACGATGAATTTATCTTCTCTCTACAAAGTTAGGATTGCAGTTTTTATTGCTATGGCCCTGGCAGTTTTGTCGAAGCTAACTGGCCTTGCTGGTGGGGATACCATGCAAGCCATAAGTCTTGTCTTCTTGGCGGGAACATTAGTGGCACTTGCCTTTACTATTTATTTCCAGCGCCGCACAGAAAAAGAAATGCTCCGCACACAAGAATTGTGTGAATGCTTGGCAAAGGGAGATTTTGAAAAACGCTTGGTGAACATTGTTGAACGCGGTGATTTTGGAAAATTTCAATGGACTCTCAATGAAATGGTAGATTACGTGGATTCCTATGTACGTGAATCTACAGCAGCCATGGAATGTATCAGCCATAACCAATATTACCGACGTATCCTTGAAGACGGTATGAAGGGGGATTTGTTGCGCGGTGCACGCATCATTAATGTAGCAAGCCAAAGCGTAGAAGCAAAAATGAACGGATTTGTTAACATCGCTAATGATTTTGAATTGTCTTTGAAAGATGTTGTTGGCGACATTAATAATACGGTTTCCAGCTTGACTGAAACAGCAGATAATATGGGTGCAGCTGTGGTCATGACCCGCGAAGGGGCAACAGCTGCTGTTGAAAGCTCTGATGAAACCTCATTAAACGTACAAGCTATATCAAGTGCGGCAGAGGAAATGTCCAGCAGTGTTACTGAAATTAGCCAGCAGGTTACGCGCGCATCTGATATTGCGCAAAATGCTGTACGCGAAGCCGAGGAATCTAGCCGTACTATTGAAGAATTATCTGTAAGTGCCGAAAAAATTGGAGAAGTTGTACAGTTGATTGAAACGATCGCCGGACAAACAAATCTTTTAGCACTGAACGCCACCATTGAAGCGGCCAGGGCTGGTGATGCTGGTAAAGGCTTTGCCGTTGTGGCTTCTGAAGTAAAAGATTTGGCCGGGCAAACTGCCGCCGCGACAGAGGCAATTATTGGGCAAATTGGTGGAATTCAAAATTCAACTCAGCGTGCTGTTGCCTCAGTTACTACAATTGGTAAAACCATCGAGGAAATTAACGATGCAGCAACCACTGTTGCCTCTGCGATTGAAGAACAAAACGCAGCATCGCAAGAAATTGCATCTGGTGCGGCGAAAGCGTCAGAAGGGACATCCTATGTTGCTGGTAATGTAAAAGAAATTAGCAACAGTATTGGCCAGGTTGATGAGGCGGCACAGAAAGTTTCCGTTGTTACCAAGGATCTTTCTGGACAATCATCACAAAAGGTGCAGTCACTGTTAGATAAAATGGCCGTGTTCATGGCAGAGCTTAAGAGAATTGCTTAATCGCACTCAATGCAAAGCCAGGCTTCGTACCCGCCCGCCATGTTTTTAACCTTTGTGTATCCCTGATCTTTAAGGATAGTTGCGGCTTGTTGCCCCCGCCGCCCCCGCTGGCAGAAAACAATGATTTTTTGGTTCATCGGTATGTTTGGCAGAATTCCTTTTTTAAGAGAGGAAAGCGGCATATGTTGTGCTGAATCAATATGTCCTTCCTCCCACTCGTCCAGTTCGCGGACATCAATAAGGGTGAAGTCTTTCTTGTTTGGCACGTGTTTTGGTAAAATTTGTTCGATATTCTCACAAACCTTTCGTGAATAGTGCAAGGTGATTTCATTGTTGGGTTTGGCGCAAGTTTCACAATTTATATTTTTGGGAATGTCAAAAACATGACTTTGCATACTGCGTGTGTCAATGGTCCATAGCTTCCCAGAAATAGGCCGTAGATCTTCATGGTCTAGGATAATCTTGATTGCTTCAATAGCCTGTGCAGTGCCTGTAATACCGGCAACAGCCCCGATAATTCCAGCTTCAGCACAGTTGGGAACATAACTTTCTGGTGGAGCAGGAAACAAACAGCGGTAACAGGGGCCATTTTTGTGATTCAAAACAGAAACCTGTCCATCAAAGCCAAGAACAGACCCATACACTAATGGCTTACCAGCTATGACTGCGGCATCGCTTATGAGAAATTTTGCGGCAAAGGTATCTGTTCCATCTATAATAATATCGTAGTTTTTGAATAAACTTACAGCATTTTGATCAGTTAGTTCATCTGCATATACTTGTATTGTTGGACCTGGGTTTATGGCTTGTAAATATTCGGCTGCTGCTTCGGCTTTGTTTTGCCCAATTTGACGATTTGTAAAAAGTACTTGGCGCTGCAGGTTTGTTTCCTCCACCGTATCAAAGTCAATGATGCCAATTTTGCCCACCCCTGCAGCTGTTAAGTATAGCAAGACAGGGCAACCTAATCCCCCAGCTCCAATGCACAGTATCGATGCTTGTGATAACTTCTTTTGGCCAGAGCTTCCAATCTCTGGCAAAATGATCTGCCGTGAATAACGGTTTTCTTTTTTCATATCCCCATACTAAGGTTTGGGTTTGTTTTTGGTAGCTATTTTTGCAGAAAAAGCAATTCACAAGAAACAATCTTGTCTTAGGCGTGCTTTCCCTCTTGCTCTTGAAAACCACATCTGCTATCAAACATCTCTTCGCGCGGGTGTAGCTTAATGGTAAAGCCCTAGCCTTCCAAGCTAGTTATGAGGGTTCGATTCCCTTCACCCGCTCCATCTTCCCGCCACGGGGCAAGTTTGGGGACAGAAGAAAGCGCATAGGGGTATAGCTCAGTTGGTAGAGCGGCGGTCTCCAAAACCGCAGGTCGTGAGTTCGAGTCTCTCTGCCCCTGCCATTTTCTGCCATTTTTCAGAAATTTTCTTATTTTCTATTTCTCGGCTAATTGTAGTGAGATGTCTTCATCCCAAATTCGATCCCATATTTGGGATATAGTGCCCATATCGCGCCTGCTGGAAAAGCGCTGGTTTGTTGTGGGTGTGGTTTCTTGCCCGTTGTTCAGGCCAATGACAAAACCAAAGATATATGAATCAGGTTCCCGCCCCATGCGAAGGTCTGTCATGATGATTTTATCCTCCTGTTGATGGGCTTTATAAAAACCATTGGTAAACCAATTTAAACGTTGTACGGCATAGGTATCAGCAAGGGGTGACAGCAGGGCCGGCTGACTGGAATAATGTTTTAGCAGTATGTCATCCCCTTTATCAAAGATTGAAGCATAACCAACTTTGTAGCCATCATTATCCATCACCAAAATGCGCCACAAGAATGTATTGAACGGTGTGGTTTGGACCAGCACTTGCGAGGGGGCAACGGTGTGTGACTCGTGCAATTTATTGGTGATGATTTGCTGGGCAGCCAGTCCCCACGCCAAGTAAAGTGTGCTGACAGCCAAAGCAACCTTGGGAATGTGCCTTGATTTATTGAACAAAAACCAAATCAGACCAACCAACAAGGGCAGGGTGTAAAGCAGATCAATAATAAACACAGACCCAACTGCAATAGGAGGCGTGGGCAGGGGCCAGAAAAGCTGTGTGCCGTATATGGTCAGCGCATCCAGCAGCATATGGGTAAACAGGCCGAGAAAAACCATAACGTGTAAGGCTCGATCTTTAAACTGAACGCCCAGCCATTTTATTTTAGAAAAGATCCACGCAAAAACAGGCGTTCCAAAAATTGCGAACAAGAAAGAATGGCTCAATCCGCGGTGGTGGGTAAAAGCCGTAACAGGATCATCAGAAGAGAAAAAGATGTCTAAATCTGGAATGGTGCCGCAAATTGCCCCGATTAAGGCTGCTTTCCTGCCATACTTTTTACCGCCAACAGCTGCCCCGATGGCCCCGCCCAAGGCAAGTTGTGTTAATGAATCCATTGCTATGATATATGGCATGGGGCAAGTTTAATCAAGCGCTTGGCAGTTTATTTGTTTGCTTTTCAGGGGGGCAAACGATTAAGAATAGGCATGATGCAAAATACTGAACAATATGACGTTATTATCATCGGTGCTGGTGCGGCGGGAATGATGTGTGCGATAGAGGCCGGCAACCGTGGTCGCCGGGTTTGGTTGATTGATCATTATAAGAAAATTGGCGAAAAAATTAGAATCTCTGGCGGGGGGCGCTGCAACTTTACCAATATCCATACAAGCCCCGCGCAGTTTTTATCCACCAATCCGCACTTTTGCAAATCGGCGTTAAAGCAGTTTACCCAGCACGATTTTATTGACCTGATGAACAAGCACCAAATCCCCTTTCACGAAAAGAAGCTGGGCCAGTTATTCTGCGATGAATCGTCCATGGATATCATCAATATGCTGTTGGGTGAATGCAAGCAAGCAGGTGTAGAGATTGAAACTGGAACCACTGTAGACAGTTTGGAAAAGACAGATGCCGGATATGTGGTAAAAACCAATCGAGGTGAGAGTGCATGTGAATCTTTGGTGGTGGCTACAGGGGGCTTGTCCATCCCCAAAATTGGGGCAACGGGTTTTGGTTATGACATTGCCAAACAGTTTGGCTTGAATGTGATTGAAACTCACGCCGCTTTGGTGCCACTGACCTTTGAAGAAGAGGTGTTGGACATGTGCAAAAGCCTGACCGGTATTTCGGTAGAGGCCTCCATCAGTTGTGGCAAGATCACCTTTGCGGAAGGGATGCTGTTTACCCACCGGGGGCTGAGTGGCCCGTCTATCTTGCAGATTTCATCTTTCTGGAAGACAGGGCAGGATATTTTGGTGAATCTTGCGCCAGAAATGGACGTACTGACCTTTTTGAAAGAGAGAAAGAAAACCCACGCCAAGCAGGACGTTCAAACTGTGCTGTCAGATATTTTGCCCAAGCGCTTAGCCCAAACCATTTGCGAGCGTGAAAACGTGCTGGGCCGTATTGCAGATTTGCCTGGCAATAAGCTGATGCAGTTGGGCGCTGCTGTTAATGCATGGGTTGTTTTTCCTGCCGGAACAGAAGGGTACCGCACAGCAGAGGTAACACTTGGGGGAGTAGATACGAATGATCTTTCTTCCCAAACCATGGAGGCAAAAAACCACCCGGGCTTATTTTTCATTGGAGAGGTGATGGACGTTACTGGCTTTCTGGGGGGATATAACTTTCAGTGGGCATGGTCATCGGGCTATGTGGCGGGGCAGCACGTTTAAAATACTGCTGCTTTTTTGTGGAAATATATAGGGTTATCCCATGTCGTTTCTTGTTTAGTGCTGGTCAAATTTAGTCTATATAAGGAACATTAAGACTGAAATTAATAAAACTATGGGAGATGTTTTATGAGAAAATTGATTGTACTTGCAGGTATTGTATCTATGGGCGCGCTGCCTACGCAAACTTTGGCACAGGAAGGCACGGACTGGCTGTCTAAAGAGCGATTCCAGCTTCGTGCCAGAACTATCGGTATTTTTGCTGATGGGGATGGCATAGTTTCTGGCACAAGTTTAGAAACAAATGTGGGCGATGCTGTAACTCCGGAAATTGACCTGACATACTTTTTCACAGATCATATTGCTGCTGAATTAATTGCAGCCACAGCTGAACATCAAGTAAATGCAGGGTCATCCAACTTGGGGGAAACGTATATTCTTCCGCCAACATTGACTTTGCAATATCACTTTACACCTGGCCAAAACTTTAGCCCCTATGTGGGGGCCGGTTTGAACTATTCCATTTTTTACAATGAAGATGCCGGCGCTGGTTTTACGGACTTAGAAGTCGATAATGGTGTTGGACTAGCATTTCAGGTTGGCTTTGATTATTGGCTCAATGAGCGGTGGGGGGTAAACTTGGATGCTAAATACATCGATTTGGATGTAGACGTTACTGTTAATAGTGGGGCCTTGCGCGCAAATAGTGTGGATATAAACCCATTGATTATTGGCGCTGGGGCATCTTACCGGTTCTAAAATTTTCTACTTTTTTGCATAATAAAAAAGCCCCGGTTAGTTTTTAACCGGGGCTTTTCTTCATTTATGGTAGAAGATTACTTTTTCTTCGTTGTTGTTCTCTTTTTGGCCGCTGGCTTCTTCTTGGCTGCCGGTTTTTTCTTTGCCACCGGCTTCTTTTTGGCCGCTGGCTTTTTCTTAGCTGTCGGTTTCTTCTTCGTCGCTGGCTTTTTCTTTGCCGGCGCTTTTGCAGAAACAGACTTTGGTGCTGCCTTGGCCTTTGGCTTGCTGGTTGCTTTCACAGGGGCAGGCGCTGGTGGTGTTGGTTCTGGCACATGTGTTGTGCTGCAGGAGGACACACCAGCTTTTGAGGAACAAGACGTTCCACATTTGCTGCGGCACCAGAATCTATCAAAAGATAAGCCACCGCCACCGCGACATGCAATGGTTGCCAACAGAAGTGCCATGTACATGTGCTCAGTAGTACTTTGGTATGTAAATTCGATAACTGCTGTCATGATCAGTAAGCCAAGGGCGCCAAATCTGGTAAATAACCCAAAGGCCAATAAAACGGCTAAAACGAGTTCTCCGCCTGTGGCAAGAACTGCAGCAATATCTGCCGGAATTCCCGGAACAGGGTGTTCGTGTTTGAACAATAAAACGGTGCTGGCCCAGTTGTCGTTCAAGTAATTTTCAAACTTCAACCAACCAGAGGTGAAGAAAATATCTGCTACGACCAAGCGCATCAGTAAATCAACGATGGGGGTTCCAACACATTTTAGAAAACCGCGTCCCCAATAAATCTTGTCACAGATAAATTGGCACAGAGAATTTTTGCAAGGTCCGGTTGAGCAAGAACCTGCTTTTGCAGAGTGAGGGGTCATTTGGGAGTTCTCCTTATATAATTCTTATAGCTGATTTTTTTTAAACAGGCCCCAGTTTAAAAACTGGGCAAATAAATCAGCAATTTCTGCGGTTGGCACGTGGGTCCCCGCTTGTTCAAAAGGCAGTGTATCAAGGTTGTCTATGAAAAGGAAACTATCTGCGTTCACTTCTTCAATTTTTATTGTGAGTTGAGGACGAAACACTACATACATTTTTCGTCCTTGATTCAAATCTAAATCTTGTTGGTTTTTTCTCTCTGTCATTTTCCTGATTTGCTGCAGGGGAAAGTCAGATTGAATCAGGAACACAGATTTTCTAAGTGGAAAGGTCATTTCCATTAACTCATCAGGGCTTTTATCCGCTAAATCTTCTGGGGTTAAGCGGGCATCATCTTTGGCATGGAAAGATAAGTTCACCAGCCAATCTAATTCTGCAACATCCCCCAAGTATGGCAAGCTTTGCGTGTGGGGAAAGGCGCGAATAAAGCGGGCAAACTCTCCACCATAATAAGTCATGTTCCCTTGGGTGGGCGGATTATCCTTAATAAAGCTACGGGCAAGGGCCGTGAAAAAATCATCCCCTACTACAGCCAAAACAGTGGGATAGGTATCTTTTAGAATATCAGTTAAAGAAACAAACAGATTGTTTTGATAAACTTCCAGCCGCTCCAAAGCTGGGATTGCACCATCCTCGATTGTATTTAACAGCTCTTTGGACGGGGCTGCCGTTAGACCGCTGACAAAAGCTTGCTGAAGGTTAGAGAGCTGCACGCTGCAACCTTTCTTGTCCTGAACGGTTAATGGTTGTTTGAATGCTCTCTGCTCTTGCGGCCTCTTCCAACAAAACTTCCAGCGGGGGGATATCCGCGTCCCATTCAATAAGCGTCAACGTGGGGCCAAAAAGCTGAGCGGCTTTTTCATACAAATCCCACACATCTTTTCTAACAGGTTTGCTGTGGGTGTCGATCAGTAAACTGGCATCTCCGTGGCTTTGTTCTATGTGGCCTGCCAGGTGTATTTCTTTTACGTATGTGGGGTTAATAGCATCCAAATACTGTTCTGCATCAAAATTATGGTTGTGAGCTTGGACAAAAATATTGTTGATATCCAGCAGCAGGCTGCAGCCGGTTTTCTCTGTCAATCTGTTTAGAAAGTCTGGCTCGCTCATTTCATCTTGAGCAAAGGAAAGATAGGTTGATGGATTTTCCACCAACATCGCCCGGCCCAAATAATCTTGCGTGCGGCTGACATTATCGGCCAGCCGATTCAGTGTTTCCGTGGTATAGGGTAGGGGCAGAAGATCATTCATGTGGGCATTGCCAGAACGCGACCACGATGCATGGTCTGACACAACAAAGGGATCAAATTCTTGAATCAGTTCTTTCAAATTTTTCAGGTGATTTTCGTCAACAGGTTGGTCAGACCCTAATGATAACCCCACCCCATGAAAGCTGATATCTGTGTTTGCCCGAACTTTCCGCAGCATTTCTTTGTGAAACCCGCCGCCGAAATAATTTTCTGGGTGAACTTCCATCCAGCCAATGCTGTTGGGCGGGGAATCGACAACTTGTTTGTAATGTGGCGCCCTTAAGCCAATACCAACCAACGGGGCTGGGGTGCGTAACAAAGGACCATGAGAGGGGGGCATAAAAATAGCTCAGTTAAATGAATGAAAAAAACGAGGGAGACCCTCTCTCCAAAATATATAGAGAAGATCTCCTCGCAGGTGGGATTCTAGTGGCTGCCGTTGACAAGCTTGTCACAAAGACCTTTGGGAACGTATACCCACTCGCCTGGATCAGCATCAACTTTGGCTTGGCCAGCACAAGAATGCGTTCCGGCTTTATTTCCGCAGTCGTTCTTGCCAGCTTTTACAACGCCATAACATTTTTCCATATCATCACTGCCGGCTTTTGCTTCAGGGGCAACAAAGCCCGTGATTGCCATTGCAACAGCGGATGCCAGAAGTGTTCTTTTGGCTAATGTTCTCTTGTTCATAAAATCTCCTAAATGATCATTAAATTAAAGTGCAATTAAGTTCTTATACGATAGCCCATCAAACAAAGTTACAAAAAAAGATCAGAAAAATTTATTGTATAAAAAAAGCTTGGTTTATTTCGGGGGGTAGAGATACAGTGATCTCTAGTGCTAAAGGAGTTAAATTTATGAAGAATTTATCCGTTTACATTGTTGCGACCGTGTTGGCTGTGGTTGCCTCTTTTGTTTCTTCACTGGTTTTTGCGCCGGAAGTCGGTCGTGTTATGGAAAAAGAGTCTACCTATGACCGGGTTATGCGCACGGGCAAAATTCGTTGTGGGTATGCCTATTGGCCAACATATCTTGATAGAGATCCTAATACTAACAAGCTTTCTGGCATTTGGTATGATGTGACAGAAGAGATTGGTCGGCGGGCGAAGCTTGAAGTTGAGTGGTCTTATGAAACCAGTTTTGGTCAATATCCGCAAGATTTGAAAGATGGAAAGTTCGATTTGTTTTGTGGGGGGTCTTGGGTAAACACTGCTAGGTCAAGATTAGTAGATTGGACAATGCCAGTTAGTTACCAAGCGGTCGAAGCTTTTGTGAAGGAAGGGGATACTCGCTTTGATTATAATTTGGCCGCTATTAATGATTCATCAGTTAGGGTATCTACGATTGATGGAGAGATGGCTTCTCAGATCCGAGAGGTGGATTTTCCAAAATCAACAGAAGTTAGTTTGACTCAACTGTCAGATGGGGCACAGATGTTGTTGAATGTCACAACAGGTAAAGCGGATGTCACGTTTACCTCACCGGAGACAGTGATCAAATTTTTACAGTCTAATCCGGGCACTTTACAGCAGGTTAAAACTCATAAGCCCTTAAGGTTTTTCCCAGAAACTTACGCCGTTGCCAAAGGGGAAGGAGCCTGGCAAGAAACGTTGAATGGGATGTTGATCGAATTGCATGGTAGCGGGTTTATCGAGCGCACTTTGAAAAAGCATGAAATTCACCCAGGTAGCTTTTATCGTGTTGCAACTCCATACCAAGGGACTATTCAGTAACAGCTTTCTCTTGATTTTGTGTAATGCAGAAAAATCTGGACAGGGCGGCCGCACCTGTGGTGAACTTTGTCCAGTTATAAAAAAGTGTAAAAACCATGCTGAGGCTTGCGGATGAATAATCTAGAGAAAGCACATGGTACAGACAGACAAACAGTATTTGTCCTATTTGGTGGCCAAAGCCAAAGAGACCGAGGCCCATAACCCTTTTAAGGAAAGGGTGTGGGGCTATTTAAAAGATGCACAACTTGGCCCAAAATTTAAAAGACATCACCCAGTTGGTGCATATATTGTTGACTTTATCTGCCCCGAGAAGAACATTGTTATAGAGGTCGCGGGCGGCAGCGATGCCACCCCAGAAGAGCTTGAAAAAGACAGAGACCTATTTTTAAGGCAAGAAGGCTATAAAGTAATGCGGTTCAGATATAATGATATAGAGCATAACATCGGCGGCGTCATCGCGGCCATTATTTTGGCATTGGATGAAACCCCCAGCGCAAGGCCACCTGCTGAATGACCGTACTTGATATTCTTATTAAATACCAGGCAGCGTTCCTGCAAGGATTGTGGGTGACGCTGCAATTATCTGCCGTTATCTGGGGATCTGGCCTGATCCTTGGCAGCGCCATTGGTCTGTTGGGGAATAAATATAAAGCAGAAGTTGGCCTGCCCAGCCGCATTCTGTCTTTTTTGCTGTCGGGTATTCCCATTCTGGTGTTTTTGTTCTGGTTGCACTATCCGGCCCAAGCCATGTTTAATCTGGTGGTGGACCCGTTTTACACAGCAGCGCTTACGTTATCTATCGTCAATATTTTTGCCGTGGCCGATGTGGTGCGCGGTGCGCTTAATGATTTCCCCCAACAATATATGACAGCGGCCAAGGTATCTGGTCTGACAAAGCAGCAAACAGTTTTCAAAATTCAGTTCCCCCTAATCTTGCGAGAAATTTTGCCCACCTTACTATTGCTGCAAGTGACCATGCTGCACACGACGCTGTTTGCCTCTCTTATCTCGGTCGAAGAAATCTTCCGCGTGGCCCAGCGTATCAATGCCCAAATCTATAAACCCGTGGAAATTTACACAGCGCTTGGCCTTTTCTTTCTGGTGGTGTGCCTGCCCATTAATGGCTTTGCCCACTGGTTGAAACACCGCTTTACCCGTAATTTAAGTGAACAATAAGGAACGTTATATCCCATGAAAAACTTACCCATTTACATCATCACTATTATCTTGGCCGTTGGGGCTAGTTATTTAACAACACAGCAAATGGCAGATAGTTCTGTAGCTGTTCAAGATGCGGGTGAAGGCTCTGCCGAACAAGCTGCCTATGGCCGTGTGATGCAAGCACAAACCATTCGGTGTGGGTACGCGCTTTGGCCCCCGTTTTCGAACAAGGATCCAAATACAGGAAAGTTGTCTGGGTTCAACATCGATATCTTTACCGAAATTGGAAAAGAGCTTGGCTTTAAAATTGAGTGGGTGGAAGAAGTTGGTTTTGGAAATTATATCGAAGGCTTAAAAGCTGGAAGATATGATGCAATGTGCCAAACTGTTTGGCCAGACCCAGCGCGCTTTACTAACGCCATGGTGACAATACCAGCCCATTACCACAAGGTACATGTTGTGACACGCGCAGATGATACCCGTTTTGATGCTGATTGGCGGGTACTTAATAACCCAGAATATAGCGCAGCTGTTGTGGATGGTGATATTACAGATACCATCGCCCGCACAGATTTTCCCAAAGCACAGGTCGTGGCCATTCCGCAAGCGGCAGATGCCAGACAAATTTTCACAGAAATTGAAACCGGAAAGGCAGATGCCACCTTTGTCGATTACGGATTTTTCCTGGATTATAACAACGCCAACCCAGGCAAGTTAAAGATTGCCGGTGATGTCTTGCGTGTTTACGGGTCTGTTTTCTCTGTTAATAATGGGGAAGTAATGCTGAAAACCCTATTGGACAATGCGATCATCGCCCTGACAAACAGCGGGCGTATAGAGCAAATCCTTCGTCAGCACCCCACAACGGCGATGTCCCCTGCGCCAACTTACTTGCCATTATCTGCGGATGTAGAAGCAAGCCTAAGGAGTAAATAAACCCCATGAAAAATCTACCCATTTACATCCTCACTATTATCTTGGCCGTTGGCGCCACGTTGGCGACGCAGCAGATGGTGCCGGTTGACGGCAATGGCAGTGATGCCGTGGCGGAAGAATCTGCCTATGAACGGATTATGCGCACAGATACTATCCGGTGTGGGTATGCGATGTGGCCACCTTATTTGTTTAAAGATCCAAATACAGGGCAGGTTTCTGGCATTAATTATGATGTTATGGAAGCGATGGGTAAGCTATTGAGCCTAGAAATTGATTGGGTAGAGGAAACAAGCTGGGCAACTTCTATCGAAGGGTTGAATACAGGGCGTTATGATGTGTTCTGTGCCACGCTTTGGCCAGATGGACCAAGAACAAAACAATCTACGCTGACCATCCCCACCTTTTATAGCGCAGTTTTTGCTTACGTGCGATCTGATGACATGCGTTTTGAAGGGGATTTGGAAAAACTTAATGTTTCCACAGTTACTGTTGTCGGTTTGGAGGGGGATGTAACTTATGATGTGGCCGCAACGGATTTCCCCAAAGCTAAAGTTTTAGCGCTTCCTCAATTAAGTGAGGGAGGAGATTTGCTGCGTTCTGTTGCGACGGGAAAGGCAGATGTCACTTTTGTTGATGAGGGCATTGCCCGCACTTATAACGAGAACAATGAACAAAAACTTCGTAAAGTTGAAGGCGTTGGCCCTGTCCGCGTTTTTGGAGAAGTTCATGCCGTGAAGGTGGGGGAGTTTCAACTAAAGAATTTATTGGATACTACAATTACAACACTGGTTAATTCTGGCGTGATTGAAAAGTATATCAATGATTATGAAAACAGCTATTTCCCTGTGAGGGAGGAGTACAAGAAGTAAATGCTAACAGCAACGAACATCCATAAACAATTTGGGCAGGGAGATGGCATTAACAAGGTGCTGGACGGTGTTGATTTGCAAATCAAGCCTGGCGAAATTACCTGCGTGATTGGGCCAAGCGGCACGGGCAAGACAACCCTGTTACGCGCTTTGGGGTTGTTGGATTTGCCCGATCAAGGCCGCGTGGATATTGATGGTACCACATATACTTTCCCGTTGGGGGAGGAGGAAGAGATTACCCCGCCCTGGCCAGAAGTGACGGTGGTGTTTCAGTCCTTGTTCTTGTGGCCGCATTTAACCTTGCGCGAAAACATTTTGCTGCCGGCGCGAAATATTTCGGGAGAGGCAGCCGATGCAGAACTGGAAGAGATTATCGACTATTTTGAAATGGATCACTTTATCGATAATTACCCCAATCAGGCATCACTGGGGCAGCGTCAGCGGGTGGCTTTGGCCCGCGCCTTGATGCTGCACCCCAAGTATATTTTGTTGGATGAAATTACATCTTCTTTGGATGTAGAGCAGATTCATAAAATTTTGACCCGTCTTGAAGGGTTAAAGAAAAAGAAGATCGGCATTTTCCTGATTACACACCTGATTGGCTTTGCCAAACGGGCAGCAGATCAGATCGTTTTTATGGACGGGGGAAAGGTTGTGGAGCAAGGTGGTCCAGACATTTTGAAAAAGCCAAAATCCCAGCGATTGAAAGAATTTATCTCTATGGTGGAAGCAGCCAGTTAGAACACCTTAAAATTATCGTTCAGATTCTTTACTTTTTTCGCTTTGCCCCCTTGCAATTCAAAACAAAATAGGTATAGTGCGCCTTCCTGGACCGCGTTTGTGGGCTGGGAAAGTGTTGTTTACGGCAGTCCATAAAGGAATTTGAAACAGAATGGCAATTGCAAATCCCGCCAAATTTATCCGCGAAGTACGCAGTGAAATGGCAAAGGTAACATGGCCAACGCGCAAGGAAACCATTGTCACCACAATTATGGTGTTGGTGTTGGTGGCTTTGGCGGCAGTTTTCTTCTTCTTTACAGATTGGGTTGTGGGGCACTTGATTAAACTTGTACTTGGTTTTGGAGGCTAGGAAATAAATGGCGGCTCGTTGGTACGTAATTCATGTTCATTCAGGTCAGGAAAAAAAGACCGCGGATTACATTATGGAACAGGCTCGTCAAAAAGGCATGGACCAGTACATTGAAGAAGTTATGGTTCCAACTGAAGAAGTTGTAGAGATGCGCCGCGGTGCCAAAGTAAATGCCGAGCGTAAGTTCTTCCCCGGTTACATGCTGGTGAAGATGGAGATGAATAATAATGCCTGGCATTTGGTGACAAGTTCGCCAAAGGTAACAGGATTTTTGGGTGGCAAGCAAAGACCATCGCCAATTTCGGAAGCAGAAGCTGAATCAATTCTTCAGCAGATGCAAGACGGGACTGCCCGTCCGAAAAGTGCGATCGAGTTTGACATCGGTGAAGAAGTTAAAGTTATTGATGGGCCATTTGCGTCTTTCAATGGCATGGTGGAAGAAGTGGACAGCGACAAGCAAAGGCTGAAAGTTTCGGTTTCTATCTTTGGGCGTTCAACCCCTGTTGAGCTGGAGTACAGCCAGGTGGAAAAAGGGTAGTTCGCGAATAATTTTTAATGCGGGAGGGCTGGCCAGGCCTGATTAACCGCAAACCTTAATAAGAGAAAAGGAAAGAAGATGGCAAAGAAAATTGATGGTTACATCAACCTACAGATTCCAGCGGGACAAGCAAACCCGTCTCCACCAGTTGGTCCAGCTTTGGGGCAAAAAGGTGTTAATATCATGGAGTTCTGCAAAGCTTTTAATGCAGCAACTCAAGAAGAGAAGCCCGGAACACCTATTCCTGTAAAGATCACCGTATACGCCGATCGTTCTTTCACATTCATTATGAAGAAGCCGCCTGTTTCTTACTACCTGAAGCAAGCTGCAAAAGTGAAAAAAGGATCTGGAACCCCCAACACAACTAAGGTTGGTAAGGTAACGTGGGATCAGTGTTTGGAAATTGGACGTCAGAAAATGCCAGACATGAACTGTTTTGATGAAGCAGCCGCTGCAAAGATGGTTGCCGGATCTGCCCGCGCAATGGGCTTGGATGTTATAGGAGGACCCCAGTAATGGCAAAAGCTTCTAAAAGAATGAAGAAAGTCTATGAAGGCGTTGATAGAACAAAGCTTTATGCAGCTGATGAAGCCATTAAAGTTTTGAAAGATCTTAAGGCGACAAAGCTGGACGAAACAATTGAGATTGCGATGAATCTTGGGGTTGACCCCCGCCATGCAGATCAAAACGTTCGGGGCGTTGTTAGTCTGCCGCACGGAACAGGGAAATCTGTTTCTGTGGCTGTGTTCGCCAAAGATGCCAATGCAGATGCTGCCAAGAAAGCTGGAGCAGACCGTGTTGGGGCAGAAGATTTGGTTGAAGCTATCACCAAGGGTGACGAAATTTATGACCGCTTTATCGCAACCCCAGACATGATGGGTGTTGTTGGGCGTGTCGCCAAGATTTTAGGTCCCAAGGGGTTGATGCCAAATCCAAAGCTGGGAACAGTGACGCCAAATGTGGCAGAAGCTGTAACCAATGCCAAAGCCGGTCAGGTGGAATTCCGTGTTGAGAAGCAAGGAATTGTACACGCTGGTATCGGTAAAAGCAGTTTTGACCAAAAGCAGCTGGAAGAAAACTTCACAGCTTTTGTAGATGCAATTAAAAAAGCCAAGCCAACTGGCGTGAAGGGGACTTACATTAAGAAGACCTCTATCACATCGACCATGGGTCCTGGCTTGACAGTAGAAATCAACTAAGGGATCAGCAGGAGAATTATTATGGCTATTTCAAGACAAAGAAAAGAAGAGTTTGTTGCTGATTTCAAAGAAACTTTTGAAGCTGCAAACTTGGTTGTTGTAACACAGCAATCTGGTTTAAGCGCTGATGATGTGAACGCATTGCGTCAGAAAATGTACGACGTAGGTGCTACATACAAGGTGACAAAGAACAATTTGGCCAAGCTGGCACTTAAAGGAACAACCTATGAACCTTTGGAAGAGCTATTCCAGGGTCCAACGGCTGTTGCTGTGTCGGATGATCCAATTGCTGCGGCAAAAGCAGCCGTGGATTTTGCCAATGAGAACGAAAAACTACGCATTGTTGGTGGTGCTATGGGTGACAAGCTTCTAAGTGAAGCGGAAGTCACTCAGCTAGCTAAGCTACCTTCATTGGACGAGCTTCGTGGCAAGTTGGTGGGACTATTGCAGGCCCCAGCTTCGAAACTGGCACGTTTGTCTCAAGCACCTGCTGGTCAGCTGGCCCGGGTATTTGGCGCTTACGGTCAAACAGAATAATTGAATTTTTAACTTTACTACCTTCCTTTCGGGGAAGCCGAATTTAACATAGGAGAGAACCATGACTGACTTAAACAAATTGATTGATCAACTATCTGAGTTGACTGTTCTGGAAGCTGCTGAGCTGTCCAAACTTCTTGAAGAGAAGTGGGGCGTTTCTGCTGCTGCACCTGTAGCCGTTGCTGCTGCTGGTGGTGCTGGCGATGCTGGTGCTGCTGAAGCAAAAGACAGCTTTGATGTTGTTTTGGCCGCTGCTGGCGACCAGAAAATCAACGTGATCAAAGAAGTTCGCGCGATTACAGGTCTAGGCCTGAAAGAAGCCAAGGACTTGGTTGAAGGCGCACCTAAAGCTGTTAAAGAAGGTGCCAGCAAGGACGAAGCTGAAGAGCTTAAGACAAAATTGGAAGCAGCAGGCGCAACTGTCGAGTTGAAGTAACCGACGTTGAAGTTTGTTTCATTCTTTATACAGGTTCGGTGGAGCTAGGTTTAGCTCCACCCATTCCTGTTTGAAGACCCAAGAACTTGTCTTTTAAAGATAAGATTATTATTTAATTCGTTTCACGACGAGCAATTTCAAAGGATCTGATATGGTCGATGTTCAACACACATACACATCTCGTAAACGCGTACGTAAAAGCTTTGGTAAGTTAATAGAGACGGCCGAAATGCCGAATTTGTTGGAACTTCAAAAAAGTTCTTACGAAGCTTTCTTGCAAGCTGATATCTTGCCAGAGAATCGTCCAGATGAAGGTTTACAGGCTGTTTTTAAATCTGTTTTCCCCATCAGTGATTTTTCGGATATTTGTCATCTTGAATTTGTCTCTTATAATTTTGAAGAGCCAAAATATGATGTAGAAGAGTGTATGTCCCGTGGAATGACTTATGCTGCAACGCTGAAAGTAACGCTGCGTTTGGTTGTTTGGGATGTTGACGAAGACACAGGTGCCAGATCTATCCGCGATATTAAAGAGCAAGACGTCTACATGGGCGACATGCCTTTGATGACAGAGCGTGGAACCTTTGTTGTAAATGGCACGGAACGTGTAATTGTTTCCCAGATGCACCGCTCTCCTGGTGTGTTTTTTGATCATGATAAAGGGAAGTCACATTCTTCTGGGAAGTTCCTTTATGGCGCCCGAATTATTCCTTACCGTGGGTCTTGGCTAGACTTTGAATTTGATGCAAAAGATCTTGTGTTCTGCCGGATTGACCGTCGCCGTAAGTTACCTGCCACAACACTATTGATGGCGTTGGATAATGCTGAAACCCACGAAGAGCGCATGAAGCTGGCCAAAGATGGTAAGCAACTGGCCCCAGAGTTGGCTGTTGGAATGTCTTCTGAAGAAATTCTGCACACGTTTTATAGCGAAGTGACGTTTGCTGCCGGCAAGAAAGGCTGGACGACAGAATTTGTGCCCGAGCAATTGCGTGGTCAGAAAATGCGTTTCGATTTGGTTGATGCCAAATCTGGTGACGTTTTGGTAGAAGCTGGTGAAAAGTTAACAGCACGCAAAGCTTCTGTTCTTGCCAAAGATGGCGTGAAAGAGCGCTTGGTAACAGCTGAAGAGATTGTTGGTCGTTTTTTCTCGACTGATATGATTAATGAAGAAACGGGCGAAGTTTTGGTGGAGGCCGGTGAAGAAATTACCGAAGACCACCTAGAGCAGTTTGAAGCCCAAAAGATTAAAGAAATCCGCACGCTGGATATCGATAACGTGAACTATGGGCCTTACATCCGCAACACGTTGGCGGCTGATAAGAACTTTACCCGTGAAGAAGCTTTAATCGATATTTATCGCGTTATGCGCCCAGGTGAGCCACCAACATTGGAAGCGGCAGATGCTTTGTTCCATTCACTGTTCTTTGATTCAGAGCGTTATGACCTGTCTGCTGTTGGTCGCGTGAAGATGAATGCGCGTTTAAGCTTGGATGCGGAAGATACCGTTCGCACCTTGCGCAAGGATGATATCCTGGCCATTGTGAAAGAGTTGATTGAAATTAAAAATGGCCGTGGTGAGATTGATGATATTGACCACCTTGGAAACCGTCGTGTGCGGTCCGTTGGTGAATTGATGGAGAATCAATACCGCGTTGGATTGCTTCGTATGGAGCGCGCTATTAAAGAACGTATGTCCTCTGGTGATATTGATGCCATGATGCCCGCTGATCTGATTAACGCCAAACCCGCTGCTGCTGCGGTTCGTGAATTCTTTGGATCTTCACAGCTGTCTCAGTTTATGGACCAAACCAACCCATTGTCTGAAGTAACGCACAAGCGTCGCCTATCAGCGCTTGGGCCAGGTGGTCTAACACGTGAACGTGCTGGGTTTGAAGTTCGTGACGTACACCCAACGCATTACGGGCGGATTTGTCCTATTGAAACACCTGAAGGTCCAAACATTGGATTGATCAACTCTTTGGCAACCTATGCCCGCGTTAACAAGTATGGATTCATTGAAAGCCCATACCGTAAAGTCGAAGGTGGAAAAGTAACCAATGAAGTTGTGTACCTTTCTGCGATGGAAGAGGGCAAGTACATCATTGCCCAAGCCAATGCAGAGCTGGACAAATCTGGTAAGTTCACAACTGATTTAATTAGTTGCCGTGCGAACGGAGACTTCTTGATGACACGCCCTGAAGACATTGACTTCATTGATGTATCTCCCAAGCAGTTGGTTTCTGTTGCCGCATCGCTGATTCCTTTCCTAGAAAATGATGATGCGAACCGAGCCTTGATGGGATCGAACATGCAGCGTCAAGGTGTGCCACTGATTCAATCAGATGCACCATTGGTCGGAACGGGGATGGAAGCTACAGTGGCTCGTGATTCTGGGGCGTCACTTGTGTGTCGTCGTGCCGGGGTTGTTGACCAAGTGGATGCAAACCGGATCGTGATTCGTGTAACAGACAAATCTGATGATGACCCTGTGGGCGTGGATATTTACAGCTTGCAGAAGTTCAAAAGATCTAACCAAAGCACAACCATCAACCAGCGTCCACTTGTAAAAGTGGGTGACAAGGTGAGCAAAGGCGACATCGTTGCTGATGGCCCATCTACTGATCTTGGGGAATTGGCCCTTGGGAAGAACGTATTGGTGGCCTTTATGCCTTGGATGGGATACAACTTTGAGGATTCAATCCTGATTTCAGAGCGGATTGTGCGTGATGATGTTTACACATCCATCCACATGGAAGAATTTGAAAACATGGCCCGTGATACCAAGCTGGGACAGGAAGAAATCACACGTGATATTCCAAATGTTGGGGAAGAAGCCCTGCGGAACCTTGATGAGGCGGGAATCGTTTACATCGGGGCGAAGGTAGAAGCTGGTGACATTTTGGTGGGTAAAGTAACACCAAAAGGGGAATCCCCCATGACACCGGAAGAAAAACTGCTGCGCGCCATCTTTGGAGAGAAATCAGCGGATGTGCGTGACACATCTATGCGGATGCCTCCAGGAACAACAGGAACTGTTGTTGATGTGCGGGTTTTCTCTCGCCGTGGAATTGACAAAGATGAACGTGCCCTGGCGATTGAAGAATCTGAAATCGAACGTCTTGCAAAAGACCGCGATGATGAACGTTCAATTTATGACCGTAACTTACACGCCCGCCTACGGGATCTGCTGAAAGGCACAACTGTGGCGACAGCGGCTAAGGAGTCTGGCGTTAAGAAAGGTCAAAAGCTGGATGCCAAGGCTCTGGAAGAAGTAAACCCGCATCTTCTGAAGAAGATTACGGTTACCGAAGCCAAAGCCATGGATGAAATTGAAGCTTTGACCAAAGAATACAACAAGAGTATCTCAGCCCTTGAGAAGCGTTTTGACAATAAGGTTGAAAAGCTTCAGCGTGGGGATGAACTTCTTCCTGGTGTGATGAAATTGGTGAAGGTCTTTGTTGCTGTGAAGCGTAAGCTGCAGCCTGGTGACAAGATGGCCGGACGCCATGGAAACAAAGGGGTGATTTCTAAAATTATTCCGATTGAAGACATGCCATACACTGAAGATGGAACACCTGTTGATATCGTGCTGAACCCCCTTGGGGTCCCATCACGTATGAACGTGGGGCAAATTCTGGAAACACACCTTGGTTGGGCCGCTGCCCAGCTAGGGAAACAGGTTGGAGAGATTGTCGATGATATTCGTCGTAAGACCTCTAACGTAGATGATTTGCGTAAGTCATTAAAAGTGTTCTACGGGGAATCTGAATACAAGCAAAAGGTAGAGCCTTTGAACGACAAGGAATTGTTGGAAATGGCCAAAAACCTGCGCAAAGGTATTCCCATGGCAACGCCTGTATTTGATGGTGCCAAGGAAGCGGACATTGTTGAGCACTTGAACAACGCTGGCCTGAATGACAGCGGGCAGGTTTCCCTGCACGATGGTCGGACCGGAGAGAAATTTGACCGTGATGTAACAGTTGGAATCATCTACATGTTGAAACTTCACCACTTGGTGGATGAGAAGATTCACGCCCGTTCGATTGGGCCGTACTCTCTTGTTACTCAACAGCCGTTGGGTGGTAAGGCACAGTTCGGTGGACAGCGTTTTGGAGAGATGGAAGTGTGGGCCCTTCAGGCTTATGGTGCTGCCTATACTCTACAGGAAATGCTGACTGTGAAATCAGATGACGTTGTGGGCCGGACAAAGGTTTACGAATCTATCATTCGCGGTGATGAGAACTTTGAATCTGGTGTTCCAGAATCATTCAACGTTCTTGTGAAAGAGCTGAAATCTCTTGGGTTAGACGTGAATTTGCGTCAAGCCAGCGGAGAATAAGAATACACCCGGCTGCAGGAAACTGTGGCCGGGATTTTAAGACAAGTTTTAATATATGGTCTGAACGAGTGCACAGCACGGCAGACCAAAACAAAAGGTCTCAAGTAACCGTAAGGTGACAGACCAGAACAAAGGAGCCCAATAAATGTACGAAGTTGCCAACGTATTTGGAAAGCCCGCTAACGCACAAACCTTTGACGAAATTAAAATTTCGATCGCTAGCCCAGAGAAAATTCGCTCTTGGTCTTACGGAGAAATTAAAAAGCCAGAAACCATTAACTATCGGACATTCAAGCCCGAACGTGATGGCCTGTTCTGTGCCCGTATTTTTGGTCCTGTAAAAGATTACGAATGTCTATGTCGTAAGTACCGTGGCATGAAGTACCGCGGAATTATCTGTGAAAAATGTGGTGTGGAAGTAACCCTTTCAAAAGTGCGTCGTGATCGTATGGGTCACGTGGAGTTGGCAAGCCCCGTTGCGCACATTTGGTTCTTGAAATCAACGCCATCCAGAATTGGTAACTTGTTGGATATGAAGCTGAAGGATCTGGAAAAGATTCTTTACTTTGAAAGCTATGTTGTAACAGAGCCAGGCATCACGCCCCTGGAAACAGGCGCGCTATTGTCAGAAGAAGAATTCCTGGATGCTCAAGACGAGTATGGGGGAGAGAACTTTACAGCAATGATTGGGGCAGAAGCCATCAAGCACATGCTGATCAACATGGACATGGATCAGGAACATGAAAACCTGAAAGTGGCGATGAAAGCCACCAAGTCTGATACAATCCGCAAGAAGATCATCAAGCGCCTGAAGATTATTGAATCTTTCAAGGATTCAGAAACGCGCCCAGATTGGATGATTCTAGATGTAATCCCTGTGATTCCGCCAGAGTTGCGTCCTTTGGTACCTTTGGATGGCGGGCGCTTTGCCACATCTGATTTGAATGATTTGTACCGCCGGGTTATTAACCGGAATAACCGTTTGAAGCGTCTAATGGAATTGCGTGCACCAGATATTATTATCCGGAACGAAAAACGCATGTTGCAAGAAGCTGTTGATGCGTTGTTTGATAACGGTCGTCGTGGCCGTGTGATTACGGGACCTTCTAAGCGTCCGTTGAAATCTTTGTCAGACATGCTTAAAGGAAAGCAAGGTCGTTTCCGTCAGAACCTTCTTGGGAAACGTGTTGATTATTCTGGACGTTCCGTGATCGTGGTTGGGCCAGAGCTGAAATTGCACCAGTGTGGCCTGCCCAAGAAAATGGCGTTGGAGCTGTTTAAGCCCTTTATTTATGCCAAGTTGGAACTTTATGGATTAGCCTCTACCATTAAAGCTGCAAAGCGCATGGTGGAAAAAGAGCGCCCAGAAGTTTGGGATATCCTGGATGAAGTAATTCGTGAGCACCCTGTCATGTTGAACCGGGCCCCCACGTTGCACAGACTTGGGATCCAAGCTTTTGAACCCGTTCTGATTGAAGGAAAAGCCATCAACTTGCACCCCCTTGTGTGTACAGCCTTTAACGCTGACTTTGATGGAGACCAAATGGCTGTTCACGTACCGCTATCGCTGGAATCTCAGCTGGAAGCACGTGTTTTGATGATGTCTACCAATAACATTTTGTCTCCTGCTAACGGGAAGCCGGTTATTGTGCCAACACAAGATATTATTCTTGGGTTGTACTACTTGTCTTTGATGTTGGAAGGCGAAAAAGGCGAAGGCATGACATTCTCTGGCCTGGATGAAATTCACCATGCCTTGGATAACGATGTTGTGACATTGCATGCCAAGATCAAGGCCCGTATTACGGATCTTGATAAGGATGGAAATCCCACAACGCGTATCATGGAAACATGTGCTGGTCGGATGATGATTGCCGAATTGTTGCCTCAGCATAAAGCTGTGCCGTTTGATGCCATTAACCAGATTCTGACAAAGAAAGCCGTTTCAAACTTGATTGACGTTGTGTACCGTCACTGTGGGCAGAAAGATACGGTTATCTTCTGTGATCGCTTGATGGCCCTTGGGTTCAAGAATGCTGCCAAGGCTGGTATTTCAATCGGGAAGGATGACTTTGTGATTCCAGCTGCCAAGGAAAAATTGGTCAACGCTGCGAAAGAGCAAGTGAAACAGTTCGAACAACAGTACCTGGATGGTTTGATCACTCAGGGTGAGAAGTACAACAAAGTGATTGATGTTTGGTCACAGTGTACAGATCAAGTTGCCGAAGAAATGGTAAAAGGAATCTCTAATGTAGATTCTGGACAATCATTGAACTCTGTTTACATGATGGCCCATTCTGGTGCCCGTGGATCTGCAGCACAGATTAAGCAGTTGGCAGGAATGCGGGGCTTGATGGCCAAGCCTTCTGGGGAAATTATCGAAACACCGATTATTTCTAACTTTAAAGAAGGTCTAACAGTTCTTGAGTACTTTAACTCTACCCACGGGGCGCGGAAAGGTCTGGCTGATACGGCCCTGAAGACGGCGAACTCTGGGTACTTGACGCGTCGTCTTTGTGATGTGTCTATGAACTTGATTATTAAAGAGCAAGACTGTGAAACTGATAGAATGCTTGAAATGCGCGCCGTTATGGATGGTGCTGATGTTGTTGAAACATTGGAAGAGCGTATTTTGGGACGGACTGTTGGTGAAGAGCTAAAAGATGCTGATGGGAACGTTATCGTCTCAGAGAAGGAAATCATTGAAGAAAAGCACCTGAAGATGATTGAAGATGCTGGGATCAACGAAATTAAGGTTCGCTCTCCGCTGATTTGTGAAACCAAAGGCGGCGTTTGTGCCACGTGTTACGGACGGGATCTTGCCCGCGGAACTCCTGTAAATATGGGTGAAGCCGTTGGTGTGATCGCAGCCCAAAGTATTGGGGAGCCTGGAACACAGCTTACAATGCGGACTTTCCACATTGGGGGAGCAGCCCAGCGCGGAGCAGAGCAATCTTCTATTGAAGCAAACATTGATGGAACCGTGAAAGTGAACAACCGCCAAGTGGTTGTTAACTCTGAAGGGATTCCAATTGTGTTGAACCGCAGTACAGAAGTGACAATCTTGGATGCCAAAGGGAACGAAAGATCTCGTAACCGGGTGCCATATGGAACACGTCTGTTGGTTGACGATGGCAAGAAAGCTAAAGCTGGTCAGAAAATCGCAGAATGGGATCCATACACATTGCCGATTATTACAGAGCAAGATGGTATTGCCCACTATGTTGACTTGGAAGAGGGTGTTGCTATTCAAGACATCACAGATGAAGCCACTGGTCTGACATCTCGTGTGGTTGTTGATTGGCGTCAAAGCGCCAAGGCCAGCAGCCTGCGTCCACGTGTTACAATCCGTGACAAAAAGGGTGAAGTCATTACCATGTCCAATGGTTTGGAAGCACGCTACTTTATGTCTGTGGGTGCAATCTTGAGCGCAGAGAACGGCCAAGAGGTGAAAGCCGGGGACGTTCTGGCAAGAATTCCACGTGAATCTATGGGAACACGCGATATTACCGGGGGTCTTCCACGGGTGGCAGAGCTGTTTGAAGCACGCCGTCCAAAAGACTATGCCGTTATTGCGGAAACCACTGGTCGGGTTCTGTTCGGGAAAGATTATAAGACGAAGCGTCGTATTATTATCGAGCCTGAAGATGGATCAGAAGCAGTTGAATACATGGTACCAAAAGGAAAGCACATGTCAGTTCAAGAGGGTGACTTCGTGAACCGCGGTGATTTGTTGATGGATGGTAACCCTGTTCCACACGATATCTTGCGGATTATGGGTGTTGAAGCCCTGGCCGACTACTTGGTGAATGAAATCCAAGAAGTTTACCGACTGCAAGGGGTGAAGATTAATGATAAACACATTGAAGTTGTTGTTCGTCAAATGCTGCAGAAGGTGGAAATCACCGATGCAGGAGACACAACCTTTGTTGTGGGTGAGCAGGCCGAGAAGGAAGACTTCGAAACTGTGAACCAGAAGATTATTGCTGAAGGCGGCAAGCCAGCTGAAGCGGACCCAGTACTATTGGGGATCACCAAAGCCAGCTTGCAGACAACGTCATTTATCTCTGCGGCATCATTCCAAGAAACAACCCGTGTTCTTACGGAAGCGGCTGTGACTGGAAAAGTCGACAAGCTGGAAGGCTTGAAAGAGAATGTGATCGTTGGACGTCTGATTCCTGCGGGAACTGGGGCCAGCATGCGTAAATACGCAAGCATCGCCGCTGACCGTGACCAAGAGAATCTGGCCATTGCACAAGCTAATGCCCCTGCCTTGGAAGGCGCATCAGAGGAAGCCCCGGCTGACACTGCTGCAGAAGACAAGACAGATGGCAAAGCCGAAGGTGATCAGCAACAAGACGTTGCATAAAACAGCTTAAATATAGTGGTAGGGCCTCTCATTTATTGAGGGGCCTTTCCTCTTTTTGGTGGACGTGCTCGTAAAAGGTTAAGAACACCTTAAAAATATTCCGCAATAGGGCTTGACGCCACGTTTTTTCATGATATAGTCGCGCTTCCTTGAGGACTTAAGGACTTTATTTGTTTGATATTCATCAAGCAAGGCGAAGAAACCAAGTCTTGAAGAGAAATTGCTAACAAACTTAATAACAGCGCTGAATAAATAATCAGCATCTTTGGAAAAGACCTGAAGCTAGGGTCAAAAAGTCCAGATGTTGCAAAGTGTTAGAGTGAAAATTTAAAGTCAGGCCTCAGGTAGCCGTAAGGCGGTAGGTCAAATGATAAAGAGGATTTAATGCCAACAGTTAATCAGTTGATTCGTAAGGGTCGTAAAGATAAGCCAAAGCGCGCGAATGCGCCGGGTCTGAAGCGTCTGGGACGTGGAAAAGGCCTGAAAGCCAAGAAGTATGCCTGCCCACAGATGCGCGGCGTATGTACACGTGTGAATACAGTAACGCCGAAGAAGCCGAACTCGGCCTTGCGGAAAGTTGCACGTGTAAGGCTGACCAATGGTGTTGAGGTAACCGGATACATTCCTGGTGAAGGTCATAACCTGCAAGAGCACTCAGTTGTGTTGTTGCGTGGTGGTCGTGTAAAAGATTTGCCTGGTGTGCGCTATAAGGTTGTCCGCGGAACGTTGGATACCCAAGGTGTACAAGACAGAAAACAAGCCCGTTCTCGTTACGGTGCGAAGAAGCCTAAGTAACGGCAAGGATAAGGATAGAAGATGTCTAGAAGAAGAGCTGCAGTTAAACGTCAAGTGCTTCCAGATCCCAAGTATAAGGATACGGTTGCCTCTAAGTTTATTAACGGTTTAATGCTTGATGGAAAGCGTGGAACGGCCGAAGCCATTTTTTATGGGGCTTTGGATACAATGGCTGCCAACAGTAATGGTGATGCCTTGGCTCTTTTCCACCAAGCTTTGGATAACACGAAGCCTGAGCTTGAAGTTCGGTCTCGTCGTGTTGGTGGGGCGACTTATCAGGTTCCTGTTGAAGTAAGAGCGGATAGAAGTCAGGCTTTGGCGATTCGTTGGTTGGTTGGATCTGCGCGTAAGCGTTCAGAGCGCACAATGCAACAGCGTTTGGCCAATGAGTTAACGGATGCTGCAAATAATCGTGGCGCTGCAATCAAGAAGCGCGAAGACACACATAAGATGGCGGATGCCAACAAAGCATTTGCACACTTTAAGTGGTAAGTAGAAAAGATTTAAGAGGATAATATGACTGAGCAAAACGTTTCCCTGGATATGTATCGTAACATCGGCATCATGGCTCATATTGATGCGGGTAAGACAACGACGACAGAGCGTATTCTGTACTACACAGGGAAGTCATACAAAATTGGGGAAGTGCACGATGGTGCAGCCACAATGGACTGGATGGAGCAAGAGCAAGAGCGTGGAATTACCATTACCTCTGCTGCGACAACGTGTTTCTGGAAAGATCACCGCGTAAACATTATCGATACGCCCGGTCACGTGGACTTTACTATTGAAGTAGAGCGTTCTTTGCGTGTTTTGGATGGTGCTGTTGCAGTATTCGATGCCGTTTCTGGTGTGGAGCCTCAGTCTGAGACAGTATGGCGTCAGGCTGATAAGTACGGTGTTCCCCGTATGTGTTTCGTCAACAAGATGGACCGTATTGGGTCTGACTTCTACGGTGCTGTTGATTCTATTAAAGACCGCTTAGGTGCCAATGCTTTGGTTATTACATTGCCAATCGGTGCTGAAGCTGAGTACGCTGGCCTGGTGGATCTTGTGACAATGCAAGGTGTGACTTGGAAAGATGAAAGCCTTGGTGCTGAATATGTTGTTGGTGATATCCCAGCTGATTTACAAGATAAAGCTGCTGAGTACCGCGAGAAATTGGTTGAAGCTGCTATTGAGCATGATGATGCTGCGATGGAAGCTTACCTAGAAGGTACTGAGCCTGATGAAGCGACATTGCGCGCTTGCATCCGTAAAGGGACAATTACAAATTCTTTTGTTCCTGTGTTGTGTGGGTCTGCCTTTAAGAATAAGGGTGTTCAGTGGTTGCTAGATGCAGTTGTTGATTACTTGCCCTCTCCGTTGGATGTTCCATCTGTTGAAGGTGTGAAGCCTGACTCTGATGAAGTTGACACACGTAACGCTGATTCTTCAGAGCCATTCTCTGCATTGGCCTTTAAAATTATGAATGATCCATTTGTGGGATCTTTGACCTTTATTCGGATTTATTCTGGAACATTAGACGCTGGATCATATGTTCACAACACGGTGAAAGATCAGCGTGAGCGTGTTGGGCGGATGCTGTTGATGCATTCAAACAGCCGCGAAGAGATTAAAACAGCAAAAGCTGGGGACATTATCGCCTTGGTTGGATTGAAAGCCACAACAACAGGGGATACCCTGAGTGACGCTGCCAAGCCAATCGTTCTAGAGCGTATGGAATTCCCAGATCCCGTTATTGAGGTTGCTGTTGAGCCTAAATCCAAAGGTGACCAAGAGAAGATGGGGATTGCCCTTGCACGTCTAGCGGCAGAAGATCCGTCTTTCCGCGTGACATCTGATCAGGAAAGTGGCCAAACAATTATTAAAGGGATGGGTGAATTGCACCTGGAAATCCTGGTTGACCGTATGAAGCGTGAATTTAAAGTAGAAGCCAATGTGGGTGCCCCACAGGTTGCTTACCGCGAAACAATCACGAAGCCATACGAAGTTGATTACACACACAAGAAGCAATCTGGTGGTGCTGGTCAGTTTGCCCGCGTTATTATGGACTTTGCACCAGCTGAGCCTGGCGAAGGATTTACTTTCGAAAGCAAGATTGTTGGTGGATCTATTCCAAGAGAATACATTCCAGGTGTTGAAAAAGGTTTGAACCAAGCACGTCAAACAGGTGTACTTGCTGGATTTCCCGTGGAAGACTTTAAAGTTCTTCTGAAAGACGGTGGCTTCCACGATGTCGATTCATCTGTTATGGCCTTTGAAATTGCTGGGCGCGCGGCGTTCCGTGAAGCAATTGCCAAAGCAGGTCCGGTTCTTTTGGAGCCTGTTATGAAGGTGGAAATTGTAACACCAGAAGACTACATGGGAGATATCATCGGTGATTTGAACTCTCGTCGTGGTCAAGTTGGATCCATGGATACGCGCGGAAATGCCCGTGTGATTTCCGCAATGGTGCCACTGGCAAATATGTTTGGATACGTTAATACACTACGCTCTATGTCACAGGGGCGGGCCCAGTTCTCAATGTTCTTTGATCATTATGAGCAGGTTCCCCAGAATGTGGCGGATGAAGTGAAAGAACAATACGCTTAATTAATACCCGCCCTTAGTAGCCGTAAGGCGATAGGGCAAAAAGGTCTCAAGTAGTGCGAAGCACGATAGACCATGAATATGAATTTGAATTTAAGATCTTAACTTAGGAAAAAAGGAAGGAAACCATGTCTAAGGAAAAATTTGATCGGTCGAAACCCCATTGTAACATCGGGACTATTGGTCACGTTGATCATGGGAAAACAACCCTAACAGCTGCGATTACTAAGTATTTCGGAGATTTTCAGGACTATGCTGATATTGATAAGGCACCTGAGGAGAAAGAACGTGGAATCACAATTAACACAGCACACGTTGAGTACGAAACGGGTAACCGTCACTACGCACACGTAGACTGTCCTGGTCACGCCGATTATGTGAAAAACATGATTACTGGTGCTGCCCAAATGGATGGTGCGATTCTTGTTGTTAACGCTGCTGATGGCCCAATGCCTCAGACACGTGAGCACATCCTTCTTGCTCGTCAAGTTGGTGTACCTGCTCTTGTGGTTTTCTTGAACAAAGTTGACCAAGTTGATGATGCTGAACTTCTTGAGCTAGTTGAAATGGAAGTTCGTGAGCTTCTATCTCAGTATGACTTCCCAGGCGATGATATTCCCATCGTTGCAGGATCTGCTTTGGCTGCCCTAGAAGGTCGTGAGCCAGCAATCGGCGAAGAGAAAATCAAAGAGCTAATGGAAAATGTAGACAGCTACATTCCTCAGCCTGAGCGTGAAGTAGACAAGTCTTTCTTGATGCCAATCGAGGATGTATTCTCTATTTCTGGTCGTGGAACAGTTGTAACAGGCCGGATCGAATCTGGTGTTGTTAACGTTGGTGACGAAATTGAAATCGTTGGAATTAAAGACACAACAGTTACAACTTGTACTGGTGTGGAAATGTTCCGCAAGCTTTTGGACCGTGGAGAGGCTGGCGACAACGTTGGTATCCTTCTTCGTGGAACCAAGCGTGAGGAAGTTGAGCGTGGTCAGGTTCTTGCCAAGCCAGGGTCAATCAAGCCCCACAAAAAATTCAAATGTGAAGCTTACATTTTGACAAAAGAAGAGGGAGGCCGTCACACGCCATTCTTCTCTAACTACCGCCCACAGTTCTACTTCAGAACAACTGATGTGACTGGTAGTGTTGTTCTTCCAAGCGGAACCGAAATGGTTATGCCTGGTGACAACATCACAATGGAAGTTGAGCTAATTACACCCATCGCCATGGATGAAGGTCTACGTTTCGCGATTCGCGAAGGTGGCCGTACCGTTGGTGCCGGTGTTGTAGCTAGCATTATTGAGTAGAGAATAACAAGCAAGGTTAGCAGGGCAACCTGCTAACCATTGTTTAATAGATTTTTGGAGAAAAGATAACATGGAATCGCAAAACATTAGAATCAGGCTGCGTGGATTCGATCATCGTCAGTTAGACAAGTCGGTGATGGAAATTGTAAGCACGGCCAAGCGCACTGGCGCTGTTGTTCGGGGACCAATCCCTCTACCAACACGCATGGAGCGGTTCACTGTTCTTCGCTCGCCTCACGTAAACAAGAAGTCTCGTGAGCAATTTGAAATTCGGACGCATAAGCGTCTGTTGGATATCGTTGACCCAACGCCACAAACTGTGGATGCACTAATGAAGCTGGATTTGGCTGCTGGTGTTGACGTGGAAATTAAACTACAAGGAGCTGCTTCGTAACATGCGAACAGGAATCGTTGCACAAAAGGTAGGCATGAGCCGCGTCTTCGCAGAAGACGGGAGACACATCCCCGTGACAGTTTTAAAGTTAGATAACTGTCAGGTGATTGCTCAGCGTACTGAAGAGAAAGATGGCTATTCGGCTCTGCAATTGGGTATGGGAACGCGTAAGGTTAAGCGCATTTCTAAAGCTCAACGCGGTCAATTCGCCAAAGCAAAAGTTGAACCAAAAGCAAAAGTTGCGGAATTTCGGATTTCGCCTGATGCCATGATTGATGTAGGCCAGGATATTCTTGCCAGCCACTTCCTAATCGGGCAGAAGATCGACATTACGGGGACATCCAAAGGTAAAGGTTTTGCCGGTGCGATGAAACGTCACAACTTTGCTGGATTGCGCGCGACGCACGGTGTATCAATTTCTCACCGTTCGCACGGATCGACAGGTCACTGTCAAGACCCAGGGCGTGTTTTCAAAGGTAAGAAAATGGCCGGTCAAATGGGAAACAAGCGTGTGACTGTTCAAGGTCTTGAAATTGTTGAGACAGATGACGATCGCGGTCTAATCTTGGTGAAAGGGGCTGTCCCAGGATCTAAAGGTGGATTCGTTCTGATTAAAGATTCTGTGAAGGCAAAAATGCCAGCAGATCTGCCGTTTCCAACAGCTCTAAGGCAAGAGCCTCAACCAGAAGCGGAAACGCCAGAAGTTGAGACAGAAGTTGAAACTGCAGCTGACCAAACAGCGCCTGAAGCGGAAGCTAAGACAGAAGCTCCTGTTGAAGCAAAAGCTGAAGAAGCACCAGCTGCTGAAGCAGAAAGTAAGGAAGAGTAATCATGAAACTTGCTGTAAAAACACTTGATAACAAAGCCGCCGGTGACGTTACTGTCAGCGAAGCTGTCTTTGGCTTAACGCCAAGACGTGATTTGTTATCTCGCATGGTGAATTGGCAACTAGCCAAACGCCAGCAGGGAACACATGACACCAAGGAAATTGGTGAAATCCGTGGATCTGGTAAGAAGCCTTGGAACCAAAAGGGGACAGGTCGTGCGCGTGCAGGATCTAACTACTCGCCTCACTTTCGTGGTGGAGCGACTGTTTTTGGTCCAACGCCAAGGTCACATGCTCATAAGCTAACAAAGAAAGTGCGCGCCCTTGCGTTGCGCCATGCTTTGTCAGCGAAGCAAGCCGCTGGTGAGTTGATGATTGTTGATGATTTAAAGGCGTCTACACCAAAGACAAAGGAACTTGGACCCAAGCTTGAAAAGCTAGGATTGAAGAAAGCTTTGTTTATTGCTGGTGAAACAGTAGATGTGAACTTTGCTCGTGCTGCAAACAACATTCCTTATATGGATGTGCTGCCAGTGCAAGGTGCTAACGTTTATGACATTTTGAAGCACGAAACTTTGGTTCTATCCAAAGCAGCTTTGGATGCATTGCAAGGTCGTTTGGATACAGCAAAGGCGAAGAAGCCAGCTGCCACCAAGAAGGCCACTGCAAAAAAAGCACCGGCGAAGAAAACCGCAGCTAAGAAGGATGACAAGTAATGGCTAAAGCAAAGAAAGCAGATAAGCAGATTAAAGCTTGGCATTATGACATTGTGGTCAAACCTGTAATTACAGAGAAATCCACAATGGCGTCCGAGCAAAACAAAATTGTTCTAAACGTTCCTGTTGATGCCAACAAAAAGGACATCAAGGAAGCCGTTGAGACATTGTACAAAGTCACAGTTACAAAAGTGAACACGTTACGCCAAGTTGGAAAACTAAAGCGTTTCCGCGGAATTAAAGGCCGCCGTGCAGAATCTAAGAAAGCTTTTGTAACGTTGAAGCAGGGCGATTCTATCGACCTGATGACAGGAGTATAAAATGGCGTTAAAGAAGTATAACCCAATTACCCCCTCCCAGCGTGAGTTGGTCACTATTGACCGCTCAGAGCTGTGGAAAGGACGCCCTGAAAAGACCTTGATTACAGGTCTTCAGAAGACAGGTGGGCGGAACAACACTGGTCGCATTACAACGCGTCACAAAGGTGGGGGCCACAAGCGCCTGTACCGGATCGTGGACTTTAAGCGCCAGAAGTTGGACATGGAAGCAACGGTAGAGCGGATTGAATATGATCCAAACCGTACAGCCTTTATTGCTTTGGTTACGTACACAGATGGAGAGAAATCTTACATTTTGGCGCCACAGCGTTTGGCTCCAGGAGATAAAGTAATCTCTTCTGCACGGGCAGATATTAAGCCTGGAAACACAATGCAGCTGAAGAACATGCCTGTGGGAACAATCATTCACAACATCGAAATGAAGCCTGGTAAAGGTGGACAGATGTGTCGTTCAGCCGGAACCTACGGTCAGCTTGCTGGTCGTGACCAAGGAAAAGCACAGATTAAGCTAAGTTCTGGTGAGTTGCGGACAGTAAACGAGCTGTGTGTTGCCACCGTTGGGGCCGTTAGTAACCCTGACAAGAAGAACACCAACGATGGTAAGGCGGGAAGAAGCCGCTGGCGCGGGAAGCGTCCAACCGTTCGTGGTGTGGCAATGAACCCAGTTGATCACCCACATGGTGGTGGTGAAGGCCGGACATCAGGTGGTGGACACCCAGTGTCGCCGTGGGGAATGCCCACAAAAGGCTATAAAACACGTAAGAACAAGCGGACGGACAAAGCTATTTTGCGTCGCCGTAACGCAAAGAAATAGGAATAACGGTCTCAAGTAGCACAAAGTGCGATAGACCAAAGAAAGGAAAAAAAACATGGCAAGATCAGTATGGAAAGGCCCTTTTGTTGACCATTACCTTCTTAAGAAAGCGGAAGAAGCTTCTGCCTCTGCAAAGAAGATGGTTATCAAGACATGGTCACGCAGATCGACAATTATGCCTGAGTTTGTAGGCCTGACTTTCGCTGTATACAACGGCATGAAGTTCATCCCTGTTCTTGTATCTGAGAACATGGTTGGTCACAAATTTGGCGAATTTTCTCCAACGCGCACCTTTACAGGGCACGCTGGTGATAAGAAATCGAAGAAATAAGGTAAAAGAAAATGGGAAAGCAGAAAACTCCAAGAGCTTTAGCAAATAACGAGGCATGTGCCATTTGGCGCAATGCACGTACAAGCCCTTACAAGTTAAACCTTGTAGCCGCAAGTATACGTGGGTTGTCAGCCCAAGACGCATTGGCAGAACTTACATTTTCGCCTAAGCGTATTGCAGGTGGTGTAAAGAAAACCGTTGAATCTGCTGTTGCAAACGCAGAAAACAACCACCAGTTGGACATCGATAGCTTGTACGTTAAAGAAGCGTATGTTGGAAAAAGTTTTGTAATGAAGCGTTTCCGTCCACGTGCCCGCGGTCGTGTTGGAAAGATTTTAAAGCCATTCAGTCATTTGACTGTTGTTGTTGCAGAAAGAGCTGCTGAAGAAGCAAAACCTGCAAAGGCCGAGAAGAAGACTGCAAAAACATCTAAGCCCGCTGAAAAGCAAGCTGCGAAAAATAAAGAGGAGACTGCATAATGGGTCAGAAAGTTAACCCAATTGGACTGCGTGTTGGTATTAACCGTGCCACAGATTCACGCTGGTTCGCAGAAGACAATTACGCTGAGCTACTAGCGCAGGATCTTGAAATTCGTCGTTACGTTTTCAAAGAGCTAAAAGCTGCTGGTATTTCCCGTGTGATTATTGAGCGTGCGGCCAATAAGTTGATCGTTACAATTTACTCTGCTCGTCCTGGTTTAATTATCGGGAAGAAGGGGGCAGACATCGAGAAGCTGAAGAAGAAGATTACAGCAATGGCTAAGGCACAAGTGGCTTTGAACATTGTTGAGATTCGCAAGCCAGAAGTTGATGCCAAGTTGATTGCAGATAACATTGCACAACAGCTAGAGCGCCGTGTTTCTTTCCGTCGTGCTATGAAGCGTGGAATGCAAAATGCTCAGCGTATGGGTGCTGGCGGAATTCGTGTTAACTGTGCCGGCCGTTTGGGTGGCGCTGAAATCGCGAGAACAGAATGGTACCGCGAAGGTCGTGTTCCCTTACACACATTGCGTGCTGACATCGATTATGGACTGTCAGAAGCTATGACCACTTACGGCGTAATTGGTGTGAAGGTTTGGGTTTATAAAGGCGAGATTCGTGAAAATGACCCAATGGCGCAAGAGCGTCGCATGAATGAATTACAGCGTCCACAAGGGGCGCAGCCTCAGAAGAATAATAAAGCGGCGTAAAGAAGATTAAGGAAAAGGAATAAATCCATGTTATTGCCAAAGAAGACAAAGTACAGAAAAGCGCACAAGGGCCGTATCCACGGAATGGCCAAAGGTGGAACTCAGCTGAACTTTGGGGCTTATGGCCTGAAAGCTGTAACACCAGAGCGTGTGACCTCTCGTCAGATTGAAGCTGCACGTCGTGCGATTTCAAGATCTATGAAGCGTGCTGGTAAATTGTGGATTCGTATTTTCCCAGATGTTCCTGTAACCAAGAAGCCTGCTGAAGTACGGATGGGTAAAGGTAAAGGGTCTGTTGAATTGTGGGTTGCTCGTGTTAAGCCTGGGCGCATCATGTTTGAATTGGATGGTGTTCCCGAGGAAGTTGCCCGCGAAGCCTTTGAATTAGCAGCTGCGAAGTTGCCTGTAAAAACTAGATTCGTTAAGCGGATCCAAGAGTAGAACTTAAAGTAGAGACAAGAGTAGAGACATGAAAATAGCAGATGTTCGCGCAAAATCAGATGATGAGTTGATCGGCCAGATCACAGACCTGAAAAAGGCGCAATACAACTTAAGAATACAAAAAAGTACAGGACAGCTTGAAAAGACTGCAGAAATCCGTACAATCCGTCGATCTATTGCTCGCGTGAAGACAGTTTTGACTGAACGCAAGCTTGGAATGAAGGTGGAAAGCAAGGTTGAGCCTAAGAAAACAGCAAAGGCAGCGAAGCCCGCGGCAAAGAAAACAACAGCGAAGAAGCCAGCAACAAAAGCGGCTTCTAAAGCAAAGAAGGACTAAACGGTCTCAAGTAGCGCAACGCGCGATAGACCAATGAGAAAAGGACTAGATAATGCCTAAGAGAACTTTACAAGGTGTCGTGACCAGCGACAAAATGGACAAAACAGTAACTGTTTCTGTTGAGCGTCGCATTAAGCACCCTTTGTACAAAAAGTACATCAAGCGTAACAAGAAGTATGCTGCACATGATGAGAAGAACGAGTACAAAGTGGGCCAAACGGTAATGATTCAGGAATGTAAGCCCATTTCTAAAAGAAAAACTTGGGAAGTAACCCAAGCCGTTGATGTTCATGCTCAAGGCACTAGCACAACAAAGAAAAAGACAAAAACAGCAACAAAGGAAGAAGCTGCATAAGCTTTGAGAATTTGAGGATAGTACTATGATTCAAATGCAAACAAGAATGTCTGTTGCAGACAACTCAGGAGCCCGCGAAGTCCAGTGTATTAAAGTACTGGGTGGATCGAAGCGTAAAATTGCCGGCGTTGGCGATGTTATTGTTGTTTCTGTGAAAGATGCTATCCCCCGCGGGAAAGTACAAAAGGGATCAGTTCAACGCGCTGTGATCGTGCGGACAAAATCCCCCGTGCGCCGTGCAGACGGATCTTTGATTCGCTTTGATAGCAACGCAGCTGTGTTGATTAATAAACAAAATGAGCCCATCGGGACACGGATCTTTGGCCCTGTAACGCGTGAATTGCGCAGCAGAAAGTTTATGAAGATCATCTCTTTGGCGCCGGAGGTTCTATAACATGACCACGAAGATGAAATTAAAGTTGAAAAAGGGCGATCGCGTCCAAGTTTTGACCGGAAAAGACAAAGGCAAGCAGGGTGATATCCTGAACGTTGATCGTGAAAAGGGTCGCGTTATTGTGCAGGGCGTGAACGTTGTTAAGCGTCACACCAAGCCAACACAGTTTGACCAAGGCGGTATTAAAGAAAAAGAGTTGTCGGTTGATATTTCAAACGTTGCAATTCTAGATCCTAAAGACAACAAGCCAACACGTGTTGGATACAAATCATTAAAGGATGGCAGCAAGATTCGTTTTGCAAGACGTTCTGGTGAAGTGATTGATAGTTAAGGAATAGACAAATGGCAGAAAAAGCATACAAACCTCGGCTTAAGAAGCAGTACGAAGAAGTAATTACAAAAGCTTTGATGGAAAAGTTCGGGTATGACAACCCAATGCAAGTTCCTAAGTTAGAGAAAATTGTCATCAACATGGGTGTTGGCGAAGCAACCAACGATCGTAAGGTTTTGGAACATGCTGTTGGCGATTTGACAGCCATTACAGGGCAAAAGCCTGTTGTGACAAAAGCTAAAAGATCTGAAGCCAGCTTTAAGATTCGTGAAGGCATGGCTATTGGAACCAAAGTAACATTACGTAAAGCAAAGATGTACGAATTTTTGGACCGTCTGATCACAGTTGCAATGCCACGTGTTCGTGACTTCCAAGGTGTAAGCCCCAAAAGCTTTGATGGGCGTGGAAACTATTCGGTTGGCTTGAAAGAGCAAATCGTTTTCCAGGAAATTGACTACGACAAAATTGATACTGTCCGCGGAATGGACATTTGTATTGTAACCTCAGCTGGAACTGATGATGAAGCACGTGAATTGCTTCGCGGTTTCAACATGCCTTTTAGAAAGTAAGGAAAAGACACTATGGCAAAAGTATGCATGGTAGAAAGAGATAAGAAACGCACCAAGATGGTTGCAAGCCGCAAAGAAGCGTATGCAGCTTGGCGTACAAAGATGAAAGATCTTCGTAAGCGCCGCGCGAAAGGTGAAGACGTTTCATATGAAGAGACAATGGCTGTTCAGTTTGAGCGTCAGAAGAAGCCTCGTAACGTTTCTCCTTCACGCATTCGCAACCGTTGTAGCCAAACTGGCCGCCCCCGTGGGTTTTACCGCAAGTTTGGAATTTCAAGAAATGTTCTACGTGAATTGGGAAGCCAAGGATTTATTCCAGGCTTGAAAAAATCAAGTTGGTAGAAAAAAGCTAAAAGGCAGAAAGGTCTCTTAAAAAGAGGCAGAACAAAAGGAAATAAAGATATGAATATTAGTGATCCAATCGGCGATATGCTAGCACGCATTAAGAACGGTCTAAACCGTGGAAAAGCTGCTATTTCAGCACCGAATTCAAAGCTTCGTCAGAATGTTTTGGCTGTCCTGAAGGATGAAGGGTTTATTCGTGGATTCTCTCAGAAAGAAATCAGAAAAGGGATCAGCGAAATTGAGATTGAGCTGAAGTACCACGAAGGGCGCCCAGCAATTAAAGAAATGAAGCGTGTGTCAAAGCCAGGGTGCCGGACATACACAAATATTGAAGATCTTAAGCCTGTATTTAATGGCTTGGGTGTAGCTGTTCTGTCGACATCGCAAGGTGTGATGTCTGATAAGAAAGCTCGCGATTTAAACGTTGGCGGCGAAGTAATTTGTACCGTCTTTTAAGAAGAGATTAGAGGAAGTTTTATAATGTCACGTGTTGGTCAAAGTCCCGTAGTAATCCCAGAAGGTGTTGAAGTTACAATCACACCAACGGAATTCCGCGCCAAGGGCAAGCTTGGAGAGCTAAGCTGCGCAATCGCGAGAAATATCACTGTTGAGAAGGACTCTTCTGATAGCAATGTGCTGCATGTGAAACCTGCAGATACGGAAGATCCCACCACGCGCCCAATTTGGGGAACAATGCGTGCGAATGTAAACAACGTTATCCAGGGCGTTTTCAAAGGTTTTGAAAAAGTATTGGAAGTTAATGGGGTTGGATACCGTGCGAACGTACAGGGTAAGACCTTGGTCATGATCCTTGGGAAAAGCCACGATGATAATCTGGAAATTCCTGAAGGTTTAACTGTTAAAGTTGAGAAAAACCTAATCACAATTTCTGGTGCAGACAAGCAGCGTGTTGGTGCTTTTGCTGCAAAAGCCAGATCTTTGAGACCACCAGAGCCTTACAAAGGTAAAGGTGTAAAATATAAAGATGAATACATCATGCGGAAAGAAGGGAAGAAGAAGTAATGAAAGCTGCTCTTTTCAAAAAAGCCAGACGTCAAAAACGTGTAAGATCTCGGATTGCAGAAATGCGCCATCCAAGACCACGCTTGTCTGTGTTCAGATCAAACACGCACATTTATGCGCAAGTTATCAACGACCAAGATGGCAAAACATTGGCTTCAGCTTCTAGTTTGGCAGACTTGAAAAAGGATCTTGGCAAAAAAACAGCAAACAAAGACTCTGCCCGCAAGGTTGGGAAGCTGGTTGGGGAGCGCGCTGCAAAAGCAGGCGTAACCGAAGTTGTTTTTGATAAAGGATCATACAGATACCACGGACAAGTTGCAGAGCTGGCAGAAGGCGCCCGCGAAGCAGGCTTGAAGTTTTAAGGAATAAGGAAGAGATATGGCATTTTCACCAAAAATGGACGATTCAGGCATTGTAGAAAACCTAGTAGAGGTTCGCCGTGTTGCAAAAACTGTTAAAGGGGGACGTACAATGCGTTTCGCAGCTTTGATGGTTGTTGGCGATGGTAAAGGCCGCGTTGGATACGGAACCGGTAAAGCCCGCGAGGTTCCCGAGGCAATTCGTAAAGCCAGTGAAGAAGCGCGCCGTGATATGCGTCGTGTGCCTCTTCGTAATGGAAGAACATTGCACCACGATACAATTGGTCGGTTCGGTGCTGCCAAAGTAACATTGCGATCTGCCCCTGCGGGAACAGGTATTATTGCCGGTGGTCCAATGCGTGCTGTATTTGAAGCTTTGGGTGTTCAGGATGTTGTTGCCAAGTCTATGGGATCTTCAAACCCCAACAACATGGTAAAAGCCACATTTGATGCGTTTTCTTTCTTTGAAAGCCCTCGTATGGTTTCTTCTCGCCGGAATATGAAAGTGTCTGACATCTTGGGTAAAAAGCTTGAGAAAGTCATCGACAACGAAGAAGCAGAGCAAGCAGAACTAGCCAAAGCAGCTGCTGAAAAGGCTGCCAAAGAAGCGAAGAATAAGAAGGCAGATGCGAAGAAGAAAGCACCAGCCAAGAAGAAACCTGCTGCTAAGAAATCTGCAAAGCCAGCTGAAAAGAAACCAGCTGCAAAAGCAGAAGCCAAAGCTGAGCCAAAGGCCGATACAAAGCCTGCAGCAAAAAAAGCTGACGATAAGAAGGAATAGGCACCATGGCCAAGAAGACAGTTAAAGTAAAACAAATCAAAAGTGCAATTGGACGTCCAGGCGATCAAGGGAAAACCCTTGTTGGATTAGGGTTGAACAAGCTGCACCGTGTTCGTGAATTAGAAGACACGCCAGCTGTACGTGGAATGATTAACAAGGTAAGCCACCTTGTGGAAGTTGTAGAAGGATAAGAACCATGCGTTTGAATGAGCTAAGAGATAACCCAGGAGCCACAAAATCACGTAAACGTGTTGGTCGTGGTATTGGATCTGGTAAGGGAAAAACCGCTGGCCGTGGGGTCAAAGGACAGAAGTCTAGAAGCGGGAACAAAGTTAATGGCTTTGAAGGGGGACAAAACCCTTTCTACAGACGCTTGCCAAAACGTGGATTTAACAACCCTAATGCACAGACATTTGCAGAAATTAATCTGGATACTTTGCAGACAGCCTTGGATAACAAAAAGCTGGATGCTTCCAAAACTATTACAGAGCAAGCTTTGGAAGAAGCTGGTGTTGTAACACGCATCAAAGATGGTGTACGTCTGTTGGGTCGTGGAAAGTTGGAAACAAAAGTAAACCTGGAAATTTCAGGTGCAACAAAAACGGCCACTGCTGCTGTTGAAAAGCAGGGAGGTAAAATTACACTCTTGACTTCAACTCCAAAAAAGGCAGAGTCAAAGGCCGAAACAAAATCTGCTGATAACGACAACAAGTAAGTAAAAAATGGCATCTGCCGCCGAGCAACTCGCATCAAATCTAAATCTTTCAGTTTTCAGTAAAGCAACTGAACTGAAGAAACGTATCTGGTTTACACTGGGGGCGTTGATTATTTATCGGCTGGGAACCTTTGTTCCTGTGCCGGGTATTGATGCGGCCTTGATGAGCCAAGTCTTCAACCAGAACTCTGGTGGAATACTTGGAATGTTTGATATGCTTGCCGGGGGTGCGTTAAGTCGTATGTCCATTTTTGCATTGAATATTATGCCTTACATTTCGGCATCAATTATCATGCAGCTTTTGCAGGAAGTTTCCCCAGAATTAAAAACCCTGAAGAAAGAGGGCGGCGAAGTAGGCCGCAGAACTCTGAACCAGTACACCCGTTATGGGACGGTTTTGTTGGCAATGGTGCAGTCTTATGCCATTGCTGTCGGGCTTGAGGGAATGAGTGTTACAGGCGCCCAAAGCGCTGTTATTGACCCTGGTTTCTTTTTCCGGGCTACAACTGTCTTAACCCTGACAGGGGGAACTGTTTACCTGATGTGGTTGGGAGAGCAGATTACTGCGCGCGGTATTGGAAATGGGATTTCTTTGATTATCTTCGCTGGTATTGTTGCGAACCTGCCAGGGGCTTTGGCCAATACTTTTGAGCTGGCCCGCAGTGATGCATTGTCTCCTGCATTGGTTGTTTTGTTGTTAGCGTTGTCTATTGGATTGATTGCTTTTATTGTGTTTGTTGAGCGCGCCCAGCGCCGCGTATTGGTTCAATACCCCAAGCGCCAAGTGGGCAGCAGCCGCATGACAGGTGGGGATTCTTCCCACATGCCATTGAAATTGAACACGGCTGGGGTTATCCCACCTATCTTCGCCAGTTCTATTCTATTGTTGCCTGCAACAATAGCTGGATTTGCCGCCGGAACAGGGCCTGAGTGGGTCACAACAGTTGCAACATTGCTTGGGCACGGCCAGCCACTGTATATGGCGTTTTATGCTTTCTTGATCATTTTCTTCTGCTTTTTCTATACGGCGATTATGTTTAATCCTCAAGACACGGCAGAAAACCTGCGTAAATATGGTGGCTTTGTTCCAGGTATTCGTCCAGGAAAGAACACAGCTGATTACCTTGACTTTATCTTGACCAGATTGACCGTTGTAGGTGCTTTGTACATGACAGCTGTATGTCTGTTACCTGAATACCTGATTTCTGAATATTCTGTGCCATTCTATCTTGGCGGGACTAGCTTGTTGATTGTTGTTACTGTTACTATGGACACCGTGACTCAGGTACATTCGCATATCTTGGCCCACCAATACGAAGGCCTTATGAAAAAATCACAACTCCGTGGGCGGAGGCGCCGAACGTGAGGCTGATTCTGCTTGGACCCGCCGGAGCTGGAAAGGGGACGCAGGCGCGCCTGATCTCTGAGGCACAAAAAATCCCCCATCTCTCTTCTGGAGATATTTTCCGTGAAATGGCCCAAGAAGATTCTGATCTGGGCCGGACCATTAAGACAGAGATTGACGCCGGCAATCTGATTTCCGATGAAATCCTGATTAATATGATCAAAGAAGTGATTAATTCTTCTCGGTGTGAGAATGGATTTATTCTAGATGGTTTTGTTCGCACCCAACCCCAAGCCGAAGCTTTGGATGACATGCTGAAAGGCCTTGGTAAGGAGCTGGATGTTGTTGTGTCACTGTTGGTAGATGGGGACAAGCTTGTTAAACGTCTGACAGGCCGCTTTACCTGCGATAAATGTGGGGAGGGTTACCATGACGAATTTAAAAAGCCAGCCACTGCTGATGTTTGCGATGTCTGCCAAGGAACTGTATTTTCCCGCCGTGCAGATGACACGGAAGAGGGGATTAAAACCCGCTTGCAGGCGTATCATGACATTACAGCCCCCATCATTCCGCACTATGAAGCTCAAGGCAAATTAAGAAGTCTTGACGGTATGAAATCTATTGAGGAAGTTCAGAGTGAAATTCAGGGTATTTTATCTGAGATTTCTAGTTGACAACGTCCAAAATCTGCCTATACTGCGCGATTCCGGGATCCCTTATTGTAAGGATCCACAGGATAATTGTATAAAAATAAGATATTAACAAAAAAATATTAGGAGTCGCCAGTGGCACGTATTGCCGGTGTAAACATCCCAACTAACAAACGTGTGGTTATTGCCCTAACCTATATTTATGGTATTGGCCAAACGCGTTCAGAACGTATTTGTACAGCTGCAGGAATTTCATTTGATGTTCGTGTCAAGGATTTGACAGCTGACGAGGTTAATAAATTGCGTGATGCAATCGATGCTGAGAACCAGACTGACCCTGTAGAGGGTGATCTGCGTCGGATGGTTGCCATGAACATCAAGCGTTTGATGGACATGAAATGTTACCGTGGCTTGCGTCACCGTAACCGCTTGCCTGTTAGAGGGCAGCGTACAAGCACAAATGCACGGACCCGCAAAGGTAAAGCAGTTGCCATTGCCGGTAAGAAAAAAGTAGCGAAGTAAGGATATAGCAAATGGCGAAGCCAGCACGTTCAGGTAAGAAAAAAGCTAAAAAGAATATCATCTCTGGTGTGGCGCATATTGCAGCTACGTTTAACAACACTGTTGTTACCATTACAGATGAGCAGGGAAACACAATTGCTTGGTCAACAGCTGGTGGGTGTGGTTTTAAGGGGTCTCGTAAATCGACACCATATGCCGCACAGATCGCTGCTGAGGATGCAGGCCGTAAAGCCCAAGAACATGGCATGAAGACATTGTCTGTTCAGGTCAAAGGCCCAGGGGCTGGACGTGAGTCAGCTTTGCGTGCTCTACAGATTGTTGGGTTTAACATTACAAGTCTTAAAGACGTAACACCCATTGCCCACAATGGTTGTCGTCCCCGTAAACGCAGACGCGTCTAACGTTACAAAAATACGAAAGAAGGAGAGGTCCACCCGTGCTACAGAACAATTGGCAAGCCTTGATTAAACCAGAAAAACTAAAGTTTGAACCCGGTAAAGATCCTGCACGTGTTGCAACTGTTGTTGCAGAGCCGTTAGAGCGTGGCTTTGGCCTGACTTTGGGGAACGCCGTTCGTCGTGTTCTTTTGTCTTCTTTGCAAGGGGCGGCTATTACAGCTGTTCAGTTTGAAAACGTATTACACGAATTTTCAACAATTGATGGTGTTCGCGAAGATGTTACAGACATCATTTTGAACCTGAAAGCCATTGGTATTAAAATTAACACCGATGAAGCCCGTAAAATTCGCTTAACAGCGACTGGCCCTGGTGAAGTAACCGCTGCCCAGATTGATGCTGGCGCAGATGTTGAAATTATGGATCCTGAAGCAGTTATTTGTACGCTGGACCGTGATGCGACAATTAATGTGGAAATGACAGTGGAAGCTGGAAAAGGGTATGTTCCTGCAACTGAATCTGTTGCCGAAGAATCTCCAATTGGGTTGATTCCAATTGACGCGATTTTCTCGCCTGTTCGTAAAGTATCTTACAAGGTTGAGAACACCCGTGTTGGACAGCGTACAGATTATGACAAACTAATCATGACTGTGGAAACGGATGGATCTATCACACCAGAAAATTCTGTAGCCTTGGCTGCACGTATTTTGCAAGACCAGTTCCAATTGTTTGTAAACTTTGATGACCCTGTTGAGGATGCAAAAGCTGAGAAAGAGCAAGAGTTTCCATTTAACCGTAACCTTCTTCGTAAAGTGGAAGAGTTGGAACTATCAGTTCGTTCTGCCAACTGCCTGAAAAACGACAACATCGTATACATTGGGGATTTGGTTCAGAAAACAGAAGCCGAAATGCTTCGCACGCCGAACTTTGGTCGTAAGTCTTTGAATGAAATCAAAGAGAAAATGGCTGAAATGGGCTTGCAGCTAGGTATGCAAATTGAAGGATGGCCACCAGAGAACATTGAAGAGTTGGCCAGAAAATTAGACGACCAGCAGTTCTAAGAACAGCTGAGAAGATCAGGAGAGCATTATGAGACACGGAATGAGCGGCCGTAAATTAAATAGGACTTCGCCCCATCGTAAGGCGTTGTTTATGAACATGGCCAATGCGTTGATCAAGCATGAGCAAATAACAACAACGTTGCCAAAGGCTAAGGAATTGCGTCCTTTCGTGGAAAAGCTTGTTACACTTGCTAAGAAAGGTGATCTATCTGCGCGCCGCCAAGCTTTCGCAACGTTGCGTGATGATGCAATGGTTTCCAAGTTGTTTGCAACTTTGGGTGAGCGTTACAAAGACAGACAAGGTGGGTACACCCGTGTTCTTAAAGCTGGATTCCGTTTTGGGGATAATGCCCCCGTTGGTATCATCGAGTTCGTTGATCGTGATGTAACAGCCAAAGGAAAAGATTCTGGCCCTGTTCAAGTACCAGAGTTTTCAGAAGAGCAACCTGCTCAGGCAGCAGCTAATTAAGGAGATCTAACGATGAAAACCCCTGATGTATATATTCTCGCAACAGGTGGAACGATCGACAAGGTCCATAATGAGATTGAAGAAACGTTAGAGTTTCCACGTAAATCTCAGGTTCCTCTAATGTTGAGTGATTGCAAGATCAGCAATTTCAAACACCGTGTTATCATGCTGAAAGACAGCTTAGACATGGATGATGCAGACCGACGGTTAATCTATAACGAGATTTTGGCTGTTTTTGAAAAATCTATCGTGTTGACGCATGGAACATCAACCATGGCAGAAACCGCAGAGTATCTAAAAGATAAAATCGTAAACAAGACAGTTGTTTTAACAGGGGCAATGCGGCCTTTTGCTTTTTCACGTTCTGATGCCCCCTTTAACTTTGGGGCTGCGGTTGTTGCCTCTCAGGTTCTACCCCCTGGTGTTTATGTTACTATGAACGGGCAAGTTTTTGAAGCAGGGCAGGTCGATAAGAATATTGAAACGGGCGTCTTTGAAGGGACTGCCATGGCTTATGCTGATATTATAAAGCAGGGCGCTGCCTAAGCCTTTTTGGGCGGTGTAAACCAACGCTGGATTTTTTCACTAAATTAGGGCATACCATCCCCAGGATGATTTTTGCTGTCGCAATCGGCAGTGCCATGAGAACTGTAAGCCAACATTTAATCTCTTGTACTTTTGTTGTTGGGCATGAAAGAAGGCAGAGTTTTTTTGGTCTAAGAAGATAATTAGAGGATAAAGATGGGTAGCATTCACCACAAAATTGCAGAGGCAGGCCACGCAGACATGCGGCTGGATAAGTGGTTCCAACAGCAGTATCCGGGTCTTGGTTTTGGGCACTTACAGAAACTGCTCCGTACGGGCCAGGTTCGCGTCAACGGCAAGCGTGTAAAAACCAGTGCCCGCCTTCAGCCAGGGGATGATATTCGCATTCCACCGTTTGAACAACGCCCCCCGCGTGAGAAAACATCCCCTGTTGGCATGCTAAGCAAGGAAGAAATTGCAGAGGCCAAGAGCTGGGTTTTGTGGGAGGATGATCACATCATCGTCATTAATAAGCCGGCCGGCCTTTCTACCCAAGGGGGCAGCAAAACCTATAATCACGTAGATCGCATGATGGCAGCTTTCTCGCCCAAGCCAAAACTGGTTCACAGGCTGGACAGAGACACCAGCGGCGTGCTTATTTTGGCAAAGACAGGCCAAGTTGCGAAAGAGCTGATGCATATGTTCCAGCAAAAAACGATTGAGAAAGTTTACTGGGCGCTGACAGAAGGTGTCCCCACACCCCAACAAGGGCTGATTAAGCGGCCTTTGAATAAATTGATGGTTGGGGGGCAGGAAAAAGTTGTTGTGGATGAAAACAAAGGAAAACGCGCCCATACGCTGTATCGGGTAATTGATCATGCCGCGCGTGAGTTGGCATGGGTAGAGGCCCGTCCCCTGACAGGGCGAACACACCAAATTCGCGTCCATATGCAAAGCTTGGAAACCCCCATTATGGGCGATGGCAAGTATGGGGCAAAAGACCCAGATGCCCCCCTGTATCTACATGCCCGCCTTGTTCAGTTTGAGCTGTTAGGGCTGGAGTATCAAATTTGGGCGCCATTGCCTGAACATTTTTTAGAAGCTTTTGAACAATATGACTTTGATGAAGAGGTAGGCCAAGCTCTGGCTGAAGAAGGGATCATTGAAGAATGACCGCTGTTTTATTTGACTTTGATGGAACCCTGCTAGACAGCAACCGGTTGTTGGTGGATGCCTTGCATCAGGTGGGCGATCGTTTTGAAATTCCCCTGACACAAACAGAGGAAGAAATTCGCCAAGGCTTTGGTGTCAGCCCCCTTGGTCATGTGAAGATGGTTTTCCCTGGACACCCAGAAGATTTATACCCCCAGTTGGCAACAGCCTATGGAGAGGAGTTTGATAAGAACAAGCAGAAAATTGATGACAAAATCCCCTTGTTCCCCGGCGTGATTGATTTAATGAAAGATTTGGAACAAAAAACCCGTCTTGGCATTGTTACCAGCATGCCGCGCAGATATTTGCTGGATATTCTAACAGCCCATGGCATCAAAGATATGTTCTTAACGCTGCAAACGCCAGATGATGGGCCGTCCAAGCCATCGCCTGCACCAGTTATCAATGCAATGTTAGCTGTGGGGGCAGACCCGCATGAAACGGTGATGATTGGGGATACGATTTATGATATCGAATCTGGTAATGGCGCTGGCGCCACCACCATTGCCGTGCACTGGGGGCATCATTCCCCTGAAAAACTGGCAACTTCCAACCCCACCCATACGGTAGATACTATGGCTGCGCTGGATAAAATTTTAGTAGATCTAATATGAAGCGGTTTTATAAAGATGTTTTGGTGGTTGGGACAAGTAGTGGCTTTGTCATTCACTTGGATGATATGCCCGTTAAAACCCCAATGAAAACGCTGTTGCAGCTGCCAACACAGGCCTTGGCAGATTTGGTTGCCAAGGAATGGCAAGCGGTGGCAGAAACCATCGATCTAAATGCCATGCTCTATACTAAAATGGTTGCCACGGTGGTGGATCATATTTCAAATGATCGGCCCCGTTATGAAACAGAAATGCTGGAATATTTACGCACAGATACGGTGTGCTATCTGGATGGGGGCAATGCCACCTTGTTGGAAAAGCAAAAAGCCCAGCTGCTGCCTTTATTACAGGCTTTTAATGAACTGGCAGGGGCAAACTTGCAGCCGGTTATGGACCTCAGCGTGCCAGAAATAGAAGAAGACAAAACCCGCGCCTTAATTGAGCCCTTGTCGGATTTTCATTTAATGGGGCTGCACTTTGGGGCAGGGTTGATAAAATCTTTTATCCTCAGCTATGGGCTGATGACAGACATTCTAACGGCAGAGCAAGCCTATACCCTAAGCCATATTGAAGAGCACTTGAACACCGAACAGTGGGGAGCAGATGAAGAAGAAACCACCCGCTTACAAGGCGTGCAAGATCAGCTGACCGCACTTGGCAATTATTATGCTGCGCTTTCTGGGTAGCATTTTTTTTATTATATATCTGACTCTTTGTTTCTTTTGTGGCAACTTTCGCTCAAATTTGAATCTTTTTTGGAGCAAGAAATGGCAAGGCATAGAAAAATTAAATATAAATACGAAAATCATATTGATGAAGACCGTCGGGCGTTAATCGATTCAATTCCAGTTGTGAGTGAAGCTTATGTTAAGAATACTCCAGGTAAAACCCATAAACAAATAGAAGTTAATGGAGTTATTGTAGTGGCAGAAGCTTTTACTAGGGTTCCTGTAATGGTTTTTTCAATGCCTGCTTTTGATCGGGCTTTATCAAAACTGCCAGAGAATGAGCGTAGTGAATATTTACCTTCGGCAGCTTCATGTATGCCTACGTATAGCTTACGACATAACTCTTGTCCTTACGCTGTTGATAACGGGCCGGTTCTTATTTCTGATGAAAAGCAGATATGGCCTTCTGTTGGAATAAAGTTTAGCCAAGGGGCGGATCTGCTGCAAAAGTCTAAAGCAACACTAACTAAAATCCGTCCGCCGGCTTTACGAACGAAAGTGTTAGTAAGGCACTTGGATCAGCTTGAGCGTGTCAGATAGAAAATCTTTCTGAACTCGCCGATAAGCGCTGCGTCCACTTCTTCAAAGCTGGGGGTGTGGCCTTCGTTATAGATTGATGTCACGCCGTGCTGGGAAATGCCGCAGGGTATAATGCCGCCAAAGTTTTGCAAGTTGGGATCAATGTTCAGCGAAATGCCGTGCAGCGTCACCCATTTACGGATGCGCACGCCAATGGCCCCAATTTTATTTTCCCGGTTGCCGTTCTTTACCCAAATGCCAACGCGCCCCTGTCGCCGTTCGCCTTCAACATTAAAATGGGCCAAGGTATTGATCATCCACTGTTCCAGGTTTTTAATATAAAGTCGCAGATCTTGTTCGCGGCGTTTTAAATCCAGCATCACATATGCCACGCGTTGCCCCGGCCCGTGATAAGTATATTCCCCACCCCGGCCTGTTTTATAGACAGGAAAGCGCGATGCATCCAGCAGGTCTGAATCCTGCGCGCTGGTGCCTGCTGTGTACAAATCTGGATGCTCCAGCAGCCACAACGCTTCTGCTGCATTACCGACTTGGATCTCTGCCACACGTTTGTTCATAGTGGCCATGGCTTCTTCATAGTCTACAAAACCATCACTCTGGATGATCTCCAAAGGTTCTGCTTGCAAGTTGAGAGTTGATTTTGTTTGCATATTCCCTCTATATAAGGCTTCAGGTGTAAACTTGTAAAGGTCTCAAGTAGGGCAAAAGCCCGATAGACCAAAGTTATAGATAAGCTCTCAAGTAGCGCAAAGCGCGGTAGAGCAGAGATATGCGGGCGTGGCGGAATGGTAGACGCGCAGCGTTGAGGGCGCTGTGAGGCAACTCGTGGAGGTTCAAATCCTCTCGCCCGCACCATAAACAAGAAAGGGAAGAAGACTATGACAGATTCGCAAAGCACACCTTCCCAGTTGGAATATGATGATGAGTTGCGCATCATCACCCCTGAGTTTGTCCAGCAAGTCCAAGATGCCATCGAAGATCAAGATAAAAAGGCCTGCAAGGCCATGGTCAAACCGCTGGAAGCAGAAGACCTTGCCGATTTGTTTGAATATCTAAGCCCAGAAGATCACCAAGCCCTTGTGGGATGGATCAGCAAAGACCAAATTGGAGATCTGTTGACCGAGGTGGACGAAGATATCCGTGATCAGATTGTCGAAAATATGGCGACAAAAGATTTGGCCACAGCCCTGAAAGACCTGGATTCAGACGATGCTGTGCACGTTATTGAAGATCTGTCAGAGGAAGACCAGCAGGCTGTTCTGGGCAGATTGCCTGAGCAGGATCGGGCCTTGATCGAAGATTCACTTTCTTACCCTGAAGACACCGCCGGCCGTTTGATGCAGCACGAAGTGGTTACGGTGCCATCCCATTGGGATGTGGGCACGACAATTGATTTCATGCGTAATGAAAAGAATGGTCTACCTGAAGAGTTTTACGAAATTTTTGTTGTAAATCCGCGGTTTGAAGTGATTGGCTTGCTTTCTGTTTCAAAACTTTTACGCCATTCACGTAAAGAGTTAGTAGAGGATTTAATCCGCTCAGAATTTAAAAGTGTTCCCGCTATGGCTGATCAAGAGGATGTCGCCCACTTATTCCGGACTTATGGCTTGATTAGTGCGCCCGTTATTAATGAAAGCGGCCGCTTGCTGGGGCGCATCACCGTTGATGATGTCATGGACGTGATGGACGAAGAAGCTGAGGAAGATTTAATGCGCCTTGGTGGGGTGGGAACCGATGACTTGTATTTAGCTGTTCTCAAAACCAGCCGCCTGCGCTTTTGGTGGTTGGGAGTGAATTTGCTGACAGCCTTTTTTGCTTCTTTGGTGATTGCACAGTTTTCTGATGCACTGGAAACCATTGTGGCCTTGGCCATCTTGATGCCAATTGTGGCAAGCATGGCAGGCAATGCCGGCACACAGACATTAACAGTAACAGTGCGCGCCCTTGCTATGCGCGAATTGAGCGAGATTAACTTTTCGCGCCTGGTGGGCAAGGAAATTTTGGTGGGTACTTTGAACGGTGTTTTGTTCGCAGGTCTAACCGCTGGTGCGGCGTATTTATGGTTTAGTGATTTATCTGTGGCCATCATTATTGCGGCCTCAACTGTGGCCTCTCTTATGGTGGCAAACTGCGCCGGGGCTGCTATCCCTTATACCTTGGATCGTTTGAAAATAGATCCCGCGATCGCTTCTGGTGTTTTTCTAACCACGGTGACTGACGTTATGGCTTTTGCGACATTCTTGGGTCTTTCCACACTATTTTTGCTTTAAATTTGTTTTTTGCGCAACTTTCTTATATAATAAGAGGGTTAGGGTAGAGAACAAAATAAGCAGGACTGAGTTAAAATGAATCGCATCTTCTTGATTTTAAGTGTTTTTATTCTGCTTTCCGCAGGGCCAGCGTATGCACAGTCATATGTGCATGATAGTGGTTGGACTGTGGGGGCAAATACGCCGCAACCCCATTTGCAGCCTGGTCAACAGCCCTTACCCCAACAAGATTTACCGCCGCCGGATCGGCCCAGTGTTGACGAAGCCTGGGACCATGTTTGGAGTCCAATACAAGACATTTCAGGATGGCGCCGCAGCAGTGCAGAGACGATCTTGAATAACACATCAGACCGCATGCAATCTGATTCCAATGAGCTGATGGGAAATGCCCGTGCGTGGAGTGTTATTGCCGCTGATTTAGGCATTGGTAGTTTGTTCCGTGGCCTGGCCAGTGACTGGTTTGTTTTTACCACTACAGAAATCCCACAACACGTGATTGAATAAGCTTTTCTCCCCCTTAAAAACAGACTAATCTGGCGCCATGCCAGAGGGAACCACCTTTTACCTTGCCCAGTTAAACCCCATCGTTGGGGATATTCGTGGCAACATCAAGAAAATTGCCGATGCCTATGATTGCGCAGCAAAAGAGGGCGTGGACTTAGTCATTACATCAGAATTAGTGGTTAGTGGGTATCCACCCGAAGATCTTGTTGCCCGTCCAGAGTTTTTGGATATGGTTGAAGCTCATATACAGGAATTGGCCGTCAGAACAGGTAAGACAGGGTTGTTATTAGGCACGCCGTGGCGCCAGAGCGGGAAGCTATATAATGCTGCCTTGCTGCTGTCAGAGGGAGAAATAAAAGCTACCACCTTAAAACAGCACTTGCCAAACTATGGCGTTTTTGATGAACAGCGTTTGTTTGCAGCTGCTGGCCCACAACCCCCCATGGCTTTTCGCGGAAAAAGTCTGGGTGTAATGATTTGTGAAGATATCTGGGTGCCAGGTACTGCAAAAACACTGGCCGATCAGGGTGCTGATATTTTGATTGTCATGAATGGGTCCCCCTATAGCCAAAAGAACCTTCAAGACCGGCACCAAACTGTGGCTGATCAGGCCAAAGAAGCAGACCGCACAATCATTTATGTTAACCAAATAGGCGGACAGGATGAGCTGGTCTTTGATGGTCGGTCTTTTGTGATGACAGCTCAAGGCCAAAAAGCCCTGTGTTTAAAAGCTTGGGCAGAGGATGCTTGTACGTATCTATGGAGAGAGAACCACCTGCCCAAAGCTGCTGCAGAACAGGTTTATGATCTTAATGAGGATACTTATAACGCCGTGGTGCTTGGTCTGCGGGATTATGTTGAAAAGAATCACTTTCCCGGCGTGGTCATTGGCTTGTCCGGCGGGATCGATTCAGCACTTAGCGCTATTCTGGCGTGCGATGCCTTGGGGGCAGACAGGGTGTTTTGTGTATTTATGCCTTCGCGCTATACCAGCAAGCAAAGCGTGACCGATGCGGAGCAGCTGGCGCTGAATCTGGGCTGTCAGTTTGAAATCATCCCCATTGATGAAACCGTGGAACAGCTGAACAAAAGCCTGGCGCCTGTTTTTCAGGGAACAACCCCCGATGTGACGGAAGAAAATATTCAATCCCGCTTGCGGGGGCTTACCCTTATGGCCATCAGCAATAAGTTTGGCCACATGGTGCTGACAACAGGGAATAAATCAGAAATGGCTACCGGCTATGCCACGCTATATGGTGATATGTGTGGGGGCTTTAATGCCCTGAAAGATTTGTACAAGGTAGAAGTATTTAAGTTAAGTAAATGGCGCAATGCAAATGTTCCGGACATTTCAGTGTTTGCGAAAAAAGACCTGATGCCAGATTCTATCATCACCAAACCGCCATCGGCTGAATTGCGCCCTGACCAAAAGGATGAGGATTCTTTGCCGGCGTATGATGTGTTGGATGATATCTTGGCCCGTCTGATCGAGCGTGAACAGCACTTGGAAACCATTGTTCAGGAGACCGGATACGACATTGACTTAGTCAAAAAAGTCTGGAAAATGCTTGTTTCAGCAGAACATAAGCGGTATCAAGCTCCTCCGGGAGTCAAAGTCACTGCCAGAGCTTTTGGAAAAGACCGCAGATACCCGCTGACCAACGCCTATTTAAAGAATATTGCTTAAAAGCACAGAAAGAAAAGTTATGTCCATCCTTGTCCGTTTCGCCCCCAGCCCCACAGGTTTTTTGCATTTGGGGAATGCTAGAACAGCCATCATTAACTGGCTGTATGCAAAGTCCCAAGGCGGAGATTTTATGCTGCGTCTGGATGATACAGACACATCGCGCGGAACCCAGGAATATGAAGACGCCATTTATGAGGACATGAAATGGCTGGGCTTAGAGTGGGATAAGTTTGACCGCCAAACGGCGCGGTATGATCGCTATGCGGAAGCTTTTGAAGTATTAAAGCAAGCGGGCCGTCTGTACCCCTGTTATGAAACGCCTGAAGAGTTGGATATCAAGCGTAAGGTTCAATTGTCCCGTGGAAAGCCCCCCATTTATGATCGCAGTGCCCTGGATTTGACAGAAGCGGATATCAAAAAGTTTGAAGAAGAAGGCCGCGTGCCCCATTGGCGCTTTAAGTTAGCGGCTGGCAAAATTGAATGGCAAGATGAAGGGCGTGGCGGCCTGGTTTCTTTTGATGCGGCCCATATTGGGGACCCTGTTTTGTATCGGGCCGATATGAAGCCAATTTATATGTTGGCATCGACCATGGATGATATTGATCATGGCGTCACCCACGTAATTCGGGGGGAAGACCATATCACCAACACAGCGATTATGATCCAGATTTGCGAAGCTCTGGGCGGCACACCGCCAACCTTTGCCCATTTGTCTATGATTACCATGACCGATGGGGAAAAGATGTCTAAGCGTAAGGGATCAACAGGCATACGTGATTTGCGTGAACAAGGCATTGAACCCCTGGCAATTGTTAGTCACTTGTCCAAGTTGGGGTCATCCGATGCCATTGAGGTCAGAACATCCATGCAAGCATTGTGTGATGAATTTGATATTTCCAAATATTCACGCGCCACACCCAAGTTTGATTCAAAAGAACTGTTGGCCCTGAATGCCAAGCTATTGCACCAAATGCCATTCGACCAAGTAAAGCCAAAATTGGATGCCATGGGCGTTGAAATTTCGGAAAGCTTCTGGAATACGGTGCGCGGTAACTTGTCCAGTCTTTCTGAATTGCAAGAATGGATGCACGTGATCAATGGTCCTGTTAGTCCCGTGATTCAAGATTCTGGCTTTGCAGAAACCGCCGCTGGATTACTGCCGGCAGAACCGTGGGACCGGGAAACATTCAAAGCCTGGACCGGAGAGCTGAAAGAAAAGTCTGGCCGCAAGGGCAAAGAACTGTTTATGCCGATCCGCTTGGCCCTAACTGGGATGGAGCATGGGCCAGAGCTGCCAGATTTGCTGCCGTTGTTGGGCTATGACAAAACCCTGAAACGCCTGCAAGGCGAGGCTGTGTAGGATGGCTAAGTCAGCTAATAGCGCAAGCGAGTTAACAATATATGTTTGTGGGCCCACGGTATATGATTATGCCCATATTGGGAATGCGCGTTCAGCGGTTGTTTTTGATGTTCTCTTTCGTTTTAAGAAGTTGGCTTATTCAAAAGAGAGAATTCCTTCTGAGGCCAAAACAGTAAAGTATGCTCGTAATATCACGGATATTGATGACAAAATTATCGATAAGATGAAGGAAACTGGCCGTACACTAGAGGATATTACTTCAGAGTTTACTAAGGCCTACCAAGAGGATATGGCTGCATTGAACTGTTTGGAGCCAACATTCCAGCCCAAGGCAACGGATCATATTCCAGATATGATAGCCATGATATCAAAGTTGATTGAAAAAGGGCATGCTTATGAAGCAGAAGGCCATATTCTTTTTTCAGTAGAAAGTTGGGAGAGATACGGCGAGTTAAGTAAACGTAACCAGGACAGTGGTATTGCTGGTGCTCGTGTAGAAGTTGCGAGTTATAAAAAGAATCCTGCGGACTTTATTTTGTGGAAACCCTCAGAAGATGATATTCCAGGGTGGGATAGCCCATGGGGAAGGGGGCGGCCAGGTTGGCATATTGAATGTTCTGTCATGGCCAAGAAGCATCTGGGTGATGTAATTGATATTCATGGGGGTGGATTGGATTTGATTTTCCCTCACCATGAAAATGAGCACGCTCAAAGCTGCTGTGCAAATGGTACAGAAGATATGGCCCGCGAGTGGATTCATAATGGTTACCTTCAAGTAGAAGGTAAAAAGATGTCTAAATCTTTAGGGAACTTTATTACTGTAAGAGACCTGCTTGATAGGGGTGTTAGAGGAGAAGCAATACGCCTTGTGTTGTTGTCAGCACACGCTGGTCAGCCATTAGATTGGACAGAGGATAAATTAAAAGATGCCACTGCAATTTTAAATAAACTTTATTCAGTGAAAGCAAAGTTCAATAATGTAGAACCGAATGAAAGAGCTGCGCCATTGCCGAGCGAGGGGCTTAACTTTATGGGTTTACAGCGTTTAGATTTTCCTTATGTTTTGAACAGAGACTTCATTCCATTAATCAATGCTATGAATAAAATGGATGTTATAGATATATATACACCAAAAAATAAAATGGCGCCTCGGTCAATGTTGTCCCATCTAAATGAATCTTGCTATCTTTTTGGCATTGGTCAAATGACCCCCGATGAATGGTTTAGGGGAGATATAAAGCTGGCAATGCATGCAGAAGGTATGATTACCCGCAGATCTGAAATTAAAGAAGAAGCAATGGAGCATAAGAAAAAGTTCTCAGATCTTATGCAGCAAGCTGATGAAATCCGCAATCAACTTAAAGAAAAAGGGATTATTCTTGAAGATACTGCCGAAGGTACAATCTGGAAAAAAGCATAAATGGCAGGCACTGATTCTACTCAACAGGCAATTAATAAAGGCCCATGCGTTATTTTGGTCCAACCCCAAATGCCGGAAAATATGGGCATGACCGCCCGTGCCATGATGAACTGTGGGCTGACGGACTTGCGCCTTGTAAGCCCCCGTAAAAGCCATTTAACAGACAAAGCCATTGCATCTTCTACCCATGGGGCGGATGTGCTGCGTTCCGCCCAAGTGTTTGAAAGCGTGCAAGATGCCACGGCAGATTTAAACCTGGCCCTGGCCACCACAGCCCGGCCACGCGATAACACCATGGATGTGTATTTACCAGAAGAGGGGGCCCGTGAAGCCCAAGAAATTATCGAATCAGGCGGAAAGGTGGGCTTTCTGTTCGGTCGGGAAAAATCTGGCCTGACCAATGAAGACCTGTCCTATTGTGATGGCATCATCAGTATTCCGCTAAACCCAGCGTATAGTTCATTGAATTTAGCACAAAGCGTGCTGTTGACGTGTTATGAATGGTACCGCCTGACGGGTGGCCAAGTCCTGCCCAGTGTGACAGATAAGGTGCAACGCAAAGCCAACAAGGCAGAGCTGAATGTATTTTTTGACCACTTCACCCACTATTTAGATGCCAGTGCTTTTTTCGTGGCCCCACAAAAGCGTGATTTGCTGCTAGAGAAGCTGCGCAACCTGTTTCAGCGAGCGGATTTGACAGAGAATGAAGTGCTGATGCTCCATGGCGTGATCAAAGCGTTGGCCATGAAGGAAATTCCCGAAAAAAGGGCTTGACGGGGAAGGCAAAACGGCTATACTCCGCCTCTCGCAGCCCTGAAGTGGCTGTGTTGCAGGTTTATTTAAAAAGCGAAAAAGATTTGATATGACAAAAAGAATTCAGGCAAAGAAAAAGATTTCTCGTAAATTGCGGGCCAACCTTTGGGGTGACCCAAAGTCGCCGTTCAACACGCGTTCATACGCCCCTGGTGAACATGGTCAGCGCCGTAAGCCCCCCTCTGGATACGGGGTTCAGCTACGTGCCAAGCAAATGTTGAAAGGTTTCTACGGAAACATCAACGAACGTCAGTTCCTGAACATTTATAAAGAAGCCATCCGCAGAAAAGGCAACAACTCTGAAAACTTGATCGAGTTGCTAGAGCGTCGCTTGGATGCTGTTCTTTACCACATGAAATTTGCGCCAACTGTTTTCGCCGCACGTCAGATCATCAACCATGGTCACGTAAAGCTAAATGGTAAAAAGCACAACATTGGATCAACACGTCTTGAAGATGGTGACATCATTGAGCTGTCTGCCTCTATGAGAGAGAACGAGCAAGTTCTTGCTGCTCTTCAGCAAGACCGCCCACAACCAGATTATCTGGATGTTGATTACGGTAAGTTCGCTGGCCAGTTCATGCGTGCACCAAAGTTGGAAGATGTTCCATACCCTGCACAGATGGAGCCTAATTTGGTTATTGAATATTACTCTCAATAATATACATCCCAATCTTAAAGTTTTACATCAAGGCAGTCTTCGGGCTGCCTTTTTGTTTTGGGGCACTTTAGGGTCTTAACTTGACCCTCTATAATCCGGCTATTACATTTGGTGGAGGGAGATATTTTGTGAAACACTTAAAAATTTATCTGTTCGTTATAATTTTAACCGTTATCACCACTTTGGGGATGGATCGATTTGTTCAGGATTCTGCCTCTGGTATACTTGGCACAAAAAAGGTTGAAACGGCTCAAGAGCGAGTTATAAGAACAGGTATTATTCGCTGTGCTTATGTGACGCTAGATCCTTATATATACAGAGATTTAGGTAGCAAGAATGAGCCATTGCGAGGCCCTACGGTTGATGTGGCAGAAGCTGTGGCGGATGCTTTGAGTTTGAAAATTGAATGGACAGCAGAAGTCACTTTTGCGGAGTTTGCGGAGGGCTTTAAATCTAATCGTTATGATGCCTTTTGTGGGCATATTGCTATGGCGCCAGGCCGTGCCCGTGTTGCAGCCTTTACGGACCCTGTATACTATGTTCCCTATTATGTGTTTGCGCGCCCTGATGAAACACGCTTTACAAGTTTATCAGAAGCCAACACATCGGATTTCCAGGCGGCTGTTATTGATGGCGAAGTTTTCCAGTTTATGACGCAAAAGTATGTGCCAGGTTAAGTTTTAAGCCCCCATCCAGGCAGGCATCCACGCTTCGTTGGCTTTTTTCAGGTCAGCCAGGTTCACGTTCAGGTTGGGGCCTGTCAGTGTGGTTTTGGCGGTTGTTTTACCCAGGACTTGCGCTTCCAGGCCACGGTCTTTGGCGGCGTCCAGGACAGCTTCTGGGTTTTTGGTTGTCACCACATAGCGGGCTTGGTCTTCCCCAAAGTAAAAAGCATGCAAGGGCAAGGTGGTTTGGAAATCCAGCGTGGCCCCCATATTACCGGCAAAGGCCATTTCAATGATGGCTGCCAGGCATCCACCGTCAGAAACATCGTGCACAGCGGTAAAGTCACCCGCTTCAATATGTTTGCGAATAAAGGTGGCTGCTTTTTTCTCCAGGTTCAAGTCCACTGGAGGTGGGGCGCCTTTGTCCAAATCTTCGATCACTTCCAGGTACAAAGAAGCACCAAGCCAGCCGTCTGTTTTTCCAATCAAAACAATTGACTCGTCGACATCTTTAAAGTTCTGTGTCATGGTTGTTGTGATGTCATCAATCAATCCAACGCTGCCGATAACAGGGGCAGGGTGGACGGATTCACTGTCAATTTCGTTATAAAGAGAGACATTCCCAGAAACGACAGGGAAGTCCAAAGCTTCACACGCGTTGCGAAGACCCGTCACACAGCCCACAAATTGGCCCATGATGTTTTCTCGTTCTGGGTTTCCAAAGTTCAGGTTGTTGGTTACAGCAAGGGGCTGGGCGCCAACGGCTGTCAGGTTGCGGTAATTTTCTGCCACAGCTTGTGCGCCACCCTGTACAGGATCGGCATAGCAATAGCGCGGGGTGCAATCCACCGTGGTGGCAATGGCTTTTTGGCTGCCGTGAATGCGCACAACAGCAGCATCGCCGCCAGGGCCCACGTTGGTATCGCCCATCACTGTGTGATCATACTGTTCCCAAATCCAGGCACGAGAAGCCATGGCAGGGGACGTCATCAATTCGGCAGTAGCAGCGTTATAATCTGCTGGCTCGCGGATATCTTTGGGGCGCAGCACATTGCGCGGTTCAGGTAATTTCCATGGGCGGTCATATTCGGGGGCGTTGTCCACCAGGGCAGGAACGGGCAAATCACCCACTTCTTCCCCATGGAAGTGCAAAACCAAATGGCCGGTATCAGTTACTTTTCCGATGATGGCAAAATCCAATTCCCACTTATCAAAAATAGCCTTGGCTTTTTCTTCAGACCCAGGCTTTAAAATCATCAGCATGCGTTCCTGAGATTCTGACAGCATAAATTCATATGGCGTCATGTCTGGTTCACGTGCGGGAACTTTGTCCAGCCACAGTTCTACACCAACTTCGCCTTTGGATGCCATTTCGGCGGCAGAGCTGGTAAGCCCTGCGGCCCCCATATCCTGGATTGCTACAATGGCATCACCCTGCATCAATTCAAGGCAAGCTTCCAGCAGCAGTTTTTCCATGAATGGATCGCCCACCTGAACAGTTGGGCGTTTATCTGCATTATCTTCATCCAAGGGGGCAGAGGACATGGTAGCACCGTGAATTCCGTCTTTCCCAGTTTTGGACCCAACATAAACAATGGGGTTACCAATACCGCCGGCAGCAGCATAAAAAATATTGTCTTTATCTGCCAGGCCAACAGTCATGCAATTTACCAGGCACTTGGCATTATAGCCTTTGTGAAAATTGGTTTCCCCAGCAACGGTGGGCACGCCCATGCAGTTCCCATAACTGCCAATTCCTTTAACAACGCCTGAAACCAAATGCTTGGTTTTTGGGTGGGTTGGCTCCCCAAAGCGAAGGGCATTCAAGTTGGCGATGGGTCGCGCGCCCATGGTAAAGACATCGCGCATAATGCCGCCTACGCCCGTCGCGGCCCCTTGGAAGGGTTCAATGTTGGACGGGCTGTTGTGGGATTCAATTTTAAAAACAATAGCGTGATTATCACCAATATCGATAACCCCGGCGTTTTCCCCCGGACCTTGTATCACGTGGCTGGCCTCTGTTGGTAAGGTTTTTAGCCATTTTTTCGATGATTTATAGGAGCAATGCTCGGACCATAAAGAACTGGCAACACCCAATTCCACAAGGTTGGGGGTGCGGCCCATTAATTGGCGCAACCGGGCATATTCTTCTGGTGTCAGGCCATGGTCGCGGGCCATGTCTGGGGTCACTTCACTGTGTTTGGGCTGGAAAGCTGTGTTGGTCATGTTAAGCAAAAGCCTCCATCAATCCTTTGAACATATTCATTCCATCTGTGCCGCCGTGGGTGGGGTCTACAGCGCGTTCTGGGTGGGGCATCAGGCCCATGACATTCCCCTGTTTGTTGAGGATGCCTGCAATGTTTTGGGCAGACCCGTTAATGTTGGCAGTGTCTGTAACAGTGCCGTCAGCTTCGCAATAGCGGAATAAAACTTGGTTGTTGTCGTTCAATGCTTTCAAGCCATCTTCATCGATTACAAAATTCCCATCGTGATGAGCAACAGGTACGTGGATGGGGGTGTCTGTCTGGTAGTGACGGGTAAAGGGGGTGTCTGTATTTTCAATCTTCAGGTGCACTTTTTTGCAAATAAACTTCAGGTTTTTGTTGCACATCAAGGCCCCAGGCAACAGGTGTGATTCTGTCAAAACTTGAAAGCCATTACAAATGCCCATCAGTAAGCGGCCTTGGTCTGCATGGCGTTTAACTTCTGACATAATGGGGGATTTTGCCGCCATGGCCCCACAGCGCAGATAATCCCCATATGAAAATCCACCAGGCAGGACAACCAAATCATAGTTACCCAACGATGTTTCCCCATGCCAAATCATATCTGGTTCGTGGCCGGTAATATCGCGCAAGGCGACTTGGATGTCTCTGTCACAGTTTGAAGCAGGAAAGACAATAACAGCAGATTTCATGATTTAAGCAGCAATCTCAATCGAATAGTTTTCAATGACCGTGTTTGCCAACAGGCGTTCACACATTTCTTTTACGCTGGCTTCTGCCTTGGTTGCATCTGTTTCCACCAGGTCCAGTTCAATGAACTTGCCTTGGCGGACAGATTCCACCCCATCAAAGGCCATGTGCTTCAATGCATTCTGAACAGCCTTGCCTTGGGGGTCCAAAACGCCAGTTTTTAAAGTGACATAAACGCGGGCTTTCATTTGTTACGCTTTCTTTTTACGGGTTGCAGCTTTTGTTGTTTTGGGGTCCTGGCCTTTTTCTTTTTGGCCGTTGTCATTTAACAGGCCTAAGCGGCGGGCCACTTCTTGGTAAGCTTCTTCTACTTTACCCATATCACGGCGGAAGCGGTCCTTGTCCATTTTCTCTTCTGTTTGTAAATCCCATAAACGGCATGTGTCAGGGCTGATTTCATCGGCCAGCACAATAAAAGAGTTACCATGCTCATCAAAAATCCGGCCAAATTCCAATTTGAAATCCACAAGGCGAATACCGATGCCCATAAATAGGCCGGTTAAAATGTCATTGATCCGCAGCGAATGCGTGTAAATTTCTTCTAACTCATAAGGGCTGGCCAGCCCAAAAGAAAAGACATGATCTTCTGAAATGATTGGATCGCCCAAATCATCTGATTTATAGCAATACTCTACGATTGAGCGGGGCAGCTTGCCCCCTTCTTCCAACTTAAAGCGCTTGGCAAAAGAACCGGCGGCATAGTTGCGTATAATAACTTCTACAGGCACGATTTCAACGTGGTGAACCAACTGTTCGCGCATGTTGATACGTTTGATAAAGTGGGTGGGAACATCACATAGGCTAAGGCGGCTCATCAAAAAGGAAGAAATGCGGTTGTTTAAAACGCCTTTCCCTTCGATAGTGCCTTTTTTGACGTTGTTAAAGGCGGTGGCATCATCTTTGAAGTATTGCACGACCGTGTCTGGCTCTGGCCCTTGATAGATAATCTTTGCTTTACCTTCGTATAGTTTTTTGCGACGTGCCATGTGCCTACCTCTCGAAAAAGAATAAGGCCGCACAATGCCTGTGTTTTGGCGGTTTGTCAATGGCTTGGGAAGGGAAGTGCCTTAAAATCTTGCCCTGTCCGTGCATATCTTACAATGGGAAGAATTCCATCTATATTTGGTGCGGGCAAGGCATAAAGGTGGTGGCTGCGCGTGCCAAATCCAGATTCTAACTGAAAGGCCATTGCATCATAAGCAGTTCCATCAGTTACTTGTGACTTAAGCAAACCTTCCCAGTTTTGTAACGTGTTTCCATCTTTTGGGGCGGCCGCTTCAAACATAGAAAGGTGACCTTGTACACGTGGGAAGGATAAATCATTTAACCCCCCACTGGTAATCATAGATGTGCCAGCTGGAACAGACTGTTGGGTAATATTATCTCCCCCATGGCTTAGCACAAAGGCCTTTGTATTGTCGGCAATTAACAAGTGAAAGGGGCGATACGCTGCGGGGTTCAGGTTTGCCATGGCTTGTGCTGCATCAGCAGCTTCCCCATGGTTCAGGGCTTCCAAAACCAGTTCGCCACGGCTGCGATGGTTTTCATCGGGGCCAAAGGCGTCTTTCTGGTTCAGTAGAATTGCCACCACGCCCGTTTCATTGATGGCAGACCAGGTGCCCCCTGCGCGCTCATCCAGCCCGCCGTGGATACCTGGGAATTCTTCCCAGTGAAAATTAGGATCCTTGAAAGGACGGTCAATCATCTCATCGCGATTGCCTGCAATAATAAAAGGCCATGCATGATCTGGCCTGCGGTGAAGAATAACTGTGCACATCGTTTTATGCCCGCTTAGAAATAAGCCATGTCGCTGGCCACCAGCGAATCAATCATTTTGTTTACATAGATGACAGCAGCCAAAATACTGCCCAAGCAGATAATGAAAAAGATAAAGATATAATACAGACCTTTGTTAGAAGATCTGCGTCCATCATCGTCAAACATGATTTTTAGTTTCCAAAAACACGGTTGAAAATTGTGTCCACATGCTTTGTATGATAGCTCAAATCGAACAGATTTTCCAGTTTTTCCACGCCTAGCGCCTCAATGACTTGGTCGTCCTTTTTCAGGTAGTCAACAAACATCCCTCCTTGTTCCCATACCTTCATGGCATTGGACTGAACAATCTTATAGGAATCTTCACGGGAAATGCCATTTTGGGTCAAGGCTAGTAGAACACGCTGGGAATGAATTAAGCCACCCAATTGGTCTAAGTTTTTCTGCATTGCATCTGGATACACCAGCAGATTCTCCACCACATTGGTCAGGCGCCCCAGGGCAAAGTCCAAAGCGGTACAGGCATCTGGGCCAAAGACACGTTCAACAGAGGAGTGCGAAATATCACGTTCGTGCCACAGGGCTACATTCTCCAATGCAGGGACCACACTGGCACGCACGATGCGGGCAAGGCCTGTTAGGTTTTCTGTCAAAATAGGGTTGCGTTTGTGGGGCATGGCGGATGACCCCTTCTGCCCTTTGGAGAAAAACTCTTCTACTTCACGCACTTCACTGCGTTGCAGGTGGCGGACTTCAACGGCCAGCCGCTCGATAGAACTGGCAATAATTCCCAAGGCAGAGAAAAATGCTGCATGACGATCACGCGGGATTACTTGGGTGGAAACAGGTTCTGGCGTTAAGCCCAACTGGTCTGCCACATATTCTTCCACGCTGGGATCAATGTTGGCAAAGGTGCCCACAGCCCCAGAAATGGCGCACGTACTGATTTCTTCAATGGCGTGTTCCAGGCGGGTTCTGTTGCGGGCAAAGTCTGCATAAAAGCTGGCCAGTTTCAGACCAAAGGTGACAGGCTCTGCGTGGATGCCGTGGGAACGGCCAACACAGGGTGTCATTTTATGTTCCATGGCGCGTTTTTTCAGTGATGCTAACAATGCATCTAGCCCTTCCAGCAGCAATTCCCCACTTTGCTTCATCTGTATGGCAAAGCAGGTGTCAATTACATCAGACGATGTCATACCCTGATGCAAAAAGCGGGCTTCTTCACCAACAATGCTGGCTACGTGGGTTAGAAAAGCAATGATGTCGTGCTTGGTTTCCCGTTCAATTTCCAAGATAGCTTCGATATCTTGATCTGTAAATTCTTTGGGGCCTTTCTCCCAGATAGTTTTGGCAGATTCTTCTGGAATCATTCCCGCTTTGGCCATGGCCGTTGCAGCATGGGCTTCAATTTCGAACAGGATTTTGTACTTGTTATTTTCTGTCCAAATGTTTGCCATTTGGGGGCGGGTGTAGCGTGGAATCATGTGACCTCTCTTGATGTTAGTTTGACTTAAAGAGATCTGTCTGAAAAGTCAAGTTTGCTTGGGCGTTAGGCTGTGCTCCATTTGAACAAGTAACGGCCAAAAAGATAAAACGCCACGGTATAGAAAATCACTGTTCCAAAATGCCAGTACAGCTGTACATAAGGCGTAGCACCATGGTCATGAAATTCCCACATGCCGGCACAGAAAGAAAAAACAGAAAGCCCCATTAGGCCCGATGTTTCAGCGGGTGATGTTGTTCTGAAGCGCTTTAAAAAGTAATACATGGCAATCACCAGTGGGATGGCGTAAAAGGTCATGGCCGTAAAACATGTGGGGCTGTTCTCATAGGTAAAAGCAATGTTTTCCCCCGCCTCTTGGGCGTGGACAATGGCGCTGCCAATTAAAGACAAAAGCCAAATCCCCAGAAAAACAAACGGTGTTAACAGAAACTTCCGTGGCAGGCCGGGGATGCCTGTCCAAAAAGCGGCTAAGGCGGCAGTGATTCCGGTCATCAGGGAAGTCACCACACGTGTGTCCCACAGCAGGTTAGATGCCACTGTTCCCATATCTGGTCGAAAGCCAAACCAACCAATAGCCAACAACGAAATGGGTAATGCCACAATTATCCACTTTATGACAGAACGATATGGGCAAAGGCAGCTTACAGGCGATGCATCGTTACACAGCGTTTTAATCAGGTTATCTGTATCTTGTTTATGGGTCGTCATTGCAGTCCATCCTCAATTATACCCCGAAGGGCTTTATAAGCACGATGGGCGTTTACTTTCATCGCCGTGACCGAGCTTCCTGTTTTATGGGCTGCTTCTGCAAAAGAAAGCCCTTGTAGTTTGACCAAGGTGACAGCTTCACGCTGTTTTGCTGGCAATTTTGCCATAGCTTTGGCCAGTAAATCTCTGTCTTCTAACTTCTCACCTTCACTCTTCGTTTTAGGGGTTAAGAAAGTTTCAAAAGAAGTATTCTCATTTTCATAAATTTCTTTGCCCTGTTTGCGGGTAAAGCTGCGCACAGCTTCAACCACACGATAACGAGTAATGGCATATAGCCACGGCCGAAAGGCCATCTTGGGGTTATATGTATGGCGCGCGTTATGCAGGGCCAATAAAACATCCTGGACAATGTCTTCGACCAAATCACGATTGCCGCGCCAGCGCTCATTTACGATTTTGCGAATAATAGGCAAAGTATTTTTTAGTAACTTTTGATAAGCAGCTTTATCCCCGTTCTGCACTTTTACCATGAGCAGAGAGAGATCATCTTGAGGCGTGTCGGCTTTTTTTGCTTTGGTCATAAAAGTCCTAAACTTTTAAAGCTGGTATATGAATCGCCTGCTACAATAACATGGTCATGCAGCTTTACATCAAGTTTTTGGGCTGTGTCTTTGATGTGCTGGGTCAGCTGAATATCTTGGGAAGAGGGGGTTGTATCCCCGCTGGGGTGGTTGTGCACCAAAATCAAGGCGCTAGCATGCAGTTCCAGCGCCCGTTTGATGATTTCCCGTGGGTAAACCACAGCCTGGTCCACAGTGCCTTGCTGCTGCAGCTCATCGGCAATTAGCTGGTTTTTCTTGTCCAGGAACAATACACGAAATTCTTCGGCTTTCTTGTATTTCAAGCTGGATTCCACATAATCCAAAATACCCATCCATGAATTGATGACAGGTTTTTTGACAATCTGGTCATGCTTTAATTTGATGGCGGATGTTTCAATAATTTTCAGGGCGGCGATGCAGGTTTCCCCCACACCTTTTACGGTGGCAAGGTCCTTGGCATCGGCGGCAATAACACCGGAAAAGGTTTTGAAACGCGCCAACAGGTTTTTGGCCAGTGGCTTGGTGTCTGCCCGGGGGATGGCCATAAATAAAACCATTTCCAGCAGTTCATAATCGGCCAGGGCATTGGCCCCGCCTTTTAAAAACCGTTGACGCAAGCGCGCCCGGTGGCCCTGGGCATGATTGGGTGCCTGATTGTTTTGCGAAGGTAAGGCTTTGGCAGGTCTGCTCATTAGCTGTCCTTAGACATTATAGGGTGGTTTGTGTAAGCCTTTGGGTGACAGGGTAAAGATTTCTGCTCCATCATCGGTGACCCCAATTGTGTGTTCAAACTGGGCAGAGTGCTGCTTGTCTCGCGTCACGGCTGTCCACCCATCGGACAGAACCTTCATTTCATGGCGGCCAAGGTTGATCATAGGCTCAATCGTAAAGATCATACCTTTTTCTAGCACGGTGCCTTCGCCAGGCTTTCCAAAGTGAACCACTTGGGGTTCTGTGTGAAAGCTTTGACCGATGCCATGGCCACAGAAATCGCGCACAACAGAAAACCGGTGACTTTCCGCATAGCTTTGAATGGCATGGCCAATATCGCCCAACGTTGCGCCCGGCTTTACCACATCGATACTGCGCATCAGGCAATCATAAGTTACATCACACAGTTTTTGGGATTTTGGCTTGGGTGTACCGGCATAGAACATCCGGCTGGTGTCTCCATACCATCCATCTAAAATTGCGGTAACATCAATATTTAGGATATCGCCTTCCTTCAAAATTTTACGCTCATCGGGGATGCCATGGCAAATCACATGATTGACAGAAATACAGCTAGATTTTGGATAGCCCTTGTACCCCAATGTGGCAGGGGTTGCGCCATTTTCCAGAACAAAGGCATGGATCAGATCATCCAGCGCCAGGGTAGAAACGCCCACCTTTACATAATTGGTGATGTAATCCAAACATTCTGCAGCCAGTTTGCACGCCGCGCGCATTTTGGCGAAAGCCGCTTCATCATAGATGGGGATGTTGTGTTTTGTCTCTCTCAGCATATCTTTAAACTATGTCCAGTTTTTTACCTAATTCAATTCCATTAACGGTTATTTGGGTATCGTAGCACAGCATTTCTACCCCGGCTAGCTTGGCTTTGTCAAAGTTTTCGCCATATGTTGGGTCAATATCTTTGGCTACGGAAAAGGTTTCACAGTCCATGCGCTGGACCAGATAAAACATAACGGCACGGTGGCCTGCTTCCACCATTTCAATCAGTTCTTCCAAATGCTTGGCGCCGCGACTGGTGACAGAATCTGGGAATTCTGCCAATCTTTCTTCGCGCAGCATGTGCACATTTTTAATTTCTACATAACAATCGGGCAGACCATCTTGGGTTAACAGGTGATCAATGCGTGAGTTTTGTGACCCATACTTTACTTCGCTTTTTACCCCATCATACGCGGTTAGTTCTGGTACTTTTTTCTCCAGCAGGGCCTCTTTCACCAGCTTGTTTGGAATACTGGTATTGCATCCCACCAGGCCACCATCTGCTTCCACCAACTCCCAGGTGAACTTTAACTTGCGGTCTGGGTTGTCGGCCGGGGATAAATACACTGTCAGGCCAGGCTCTTTAATGCCGTACATAGACCCGGAATTGGCGCAGTGGGCGGTGACTTCGCGCCCATCTTCCAGCGCTACATCAGCCATAAAGCGCTTGTATCTTTTAATCAGCGTGCCTTTTAAAAGTTGATTCTTATATTCCACGATCTATCCTGTTCAGTATGAGTTCAAACATCACCGCCGCCGTTCTTATTATTGGGAACGAAATTTTAACGGGTCGCACCCAAGATGCCAATGTTCAGTACTTGGGGCAACAGCTTTTTGGCATGGGCATCAAGTTACAGGAAGTGCGCGTTGTGCGTGATGATGAAGCCCAGGTGGTAGAGGCTTTGAATGCCTTGCGTAAAGCGCACACCTATATCTTTACCACAGGGGGGATTGGCCCCACCCACGACGATATTACCGCAGCCTGTGTTGCCAAGGCCTTTGGTCGCCAGATAGACCGCAATGCAGAAGCGGTCAAGGCGCTGCAATCCCATTATACACCAGAGGACTTGAACGAGGCGCGCCTCTCCATGGCCGATATGCCGGTGGATGTTGATGCCTTGATTGAAAACCCCATTAGCAAGGCCGCAGGCTTTCGGATAGAAAATGTCTATGTGTTGGCAGGCGTGCCCAAGATTATGCAAGCGATGTTCGAAGGAATCAAAAGCACGTTGCAGGGCGGGGCCAAGCTGCATTCCCAAACCGTTACGACCACCAAGCACACAGAAGGCACGATTGCGGACCAACTGCGCATCTTGCAAAACACCAACCCTGATGTGGAAATTGGATCTTATCCCTATTTCAAACAAGGGGATTTTGGCGTCAGCCTGGTGGTGCGCGGCGAAGATAAAGCAAAAGTCGCCGCTGTAGCCACAAAGCTGGAAGGTGTGGTCGGGTAACTTACTTCTTTTTGCGTTTGGCGTTGATAGCAACGTTGTAAGCTTTGTCTGTCCAATCCATCAGGGTTTTTGGATCTTCTAAAATCTCCACCGGGACTTTCCAATTTGAAACCACAATGGTTTTACCGCCTTTTTCATAAGTGAATGGGGCGCTTTCTGCTGCTTCATAATCCGCACGATTGGTTTCATCAACCTTGAAGTAAATTTCATCTTCAAAAATCAAGGCAATGGGAAAGCCATTTTTGCGGATGGCGTGTCCCCCGAACATTCTGCAAGATGTAATCCCACCAGATGGTTCCAACAGTTCCAGGATGTAATCTAAATAGTCATTTGCCATGGTAAATAAGTAAGGGGTTTATAAACAGTACGCTCAAGTAGGGCAAGGCCCGTTAGCGATTTTAATAATGGTGCGGGCGGAGAGACTCGAACTCTCACGCCATAAAATGGCACAGGATTTTAAGTCCTGAGCGTCTACCATTCCGCCACGCCCGCACTTTATTTTGTCCTACTGCGCTTTACGCTATTTGAGGACATTTTTAACTCTGGCCTATTGCATGTTATGTTGCTTGAGACCGTTCTTATTCGCTCTAGCGTCCGTTGGACTGCTTGAGAGCTAATTGGTAGAACAAGACGAATGCCAGTCACAGGCATTTATGTCAAGCCCTTATCAGCATCGGTATCTAAATTTTATGTTAGGCCGCTGCTGCACGGTCATCATTGGCTGCAGATGCATTGTTGGTAGCTTTGACCATGCGTTTAAAGGCATTGACTTGTTCTTCCAGCTTGCTTGCTTGTTGTGTCAAGTTGTTTGCAACGTCATCCACCTCTGTAGCAGATTGATTAGCGTTGGCAACAGCCCCCATCACTTGGCCGACATTATCAGAAGCCATGGTTGATCCTGTTGCAGCTTCTTGGGCATTGCGGCTGATCTCTGCTGTGGCGGATTCTTGCTCTTGCACGGCAGAGGCAATAGCGGTTGTTGCCTCGCTAATTAGTTGGATGGTTTTATCAATCCGTTGAATGGCTGTAACGGCATCTGTTGTTGTGGTTTGAATAGCCTGAATATTGGTTTGAATTTCACCAGCAGATTGCCCGGTTTGTTCTGCTAGTTGCTTTACTTCAGAGGCAACAACAGCAAATCCCTTGCCGGCTTCTCCGGCGCGGGCCGCTTCAATGGTGGCGTTTAAGGCCAGCAGGTTGGTTTGTTCAGCAATATCACTAATGATGCTTATAACATTGCCAATGCGTTCTGCTGCTTCTGATAGCTTCCCAACAGCGGCACTTGTGCTTTGGGCTTCTACTACTGCTTCTTGGGCGATACGGTTGGAATCTGTCACCCGGTGGGTAATTTCCCGGATAGAGGAGCTTAGCTCCTCTGAAGCAGAGGCAACGGCTTGTACATTGGATCCTGCCTCTTCAGTTGCACTTGCTGCTGTTCCGCACTGCTCTGACGCGGTAGATGTGATATGTTGTAAGCTGACAGAAGATGTTTTCATCTGGCTTGAAGAAGCTGCCAGGTTGTGGCTAACCCCCTCGAGGGTTGATACCATGTTGCCAACAGGGCGTGTGATGGAATTGGTAATGACAATAGCACACCCCAAGACAGACAGAGTTCCAAAAATAGACAGAAGCATATTAAAGTTCAGTCCGTTTGAAATTGTGTGCTCTAAGCCTTTTTCAAGAGCCAGCTCGTCTTTTCGGATGGATTCAAGAACATAAGAAACTTCTTGGATCACTTTTGGCCCAATAACGTCTAATCCACCTTTCATCAAATCATTTCTTTTCAGAATAGTAGTGGATACTTCACTAAATGCTTTTGAGTATAGTTCAAATTTTTCTATCGCGTCTTTAGCTAAATTGCGGCGTTGACGGTTTTGCAAATTGCTGGATAGGTTTTCCAGTTCAGTTTTAAAAGCTTTTTTCTGTTCTTCAACTTTTTCAAGGTAAGTGGATTCATTTTCCAATAGAAACTTTTGTACATAAAAACGCATCAGCATCAGCTTCTCTTGGCTACGGCCAGCTAAATAAGCTGCTTCTGTATCTTGTGCACGATAAGAAGACTCCATAATTTTTGTGATGCTTTGTCGAATTTGTCCACCCAAAGTATTTAGCTGCCCGGTGACAAGTGTGTTGCGTTGTTCTTGAAGGGCTTTGACTTGAAGAAAAATGTTTTCGTATGATGTCAATTCGGTGTCCAGCTTTCTAAAAATTGCCAATCGTTCTGGGTTTTCTACAGTGTCCAAGGTTTTTTTAATTGTTTTGTGGGCCTCTTCCATTGCATGAGCAGTATTCTGAGCAAACTTTTCATCATTGTCAGAAATATAACTTTTGATGTTAAAGCGGGCTGTTGCAATATGCTCTTCAATGGTCACAACATTCGCTTCATCTTGGACAAGGTCTTCAAACTCTATAAAGGTACTTTCAATGTTTAGTAGACTGAGAGTAGATGTGGCTGAAACAATGAGTAAAGCAAGAAGGGCTACACCAAAGCCAAGCCCAATTTTAGCGCGGATTGTTAAGCTTGATAAAAAACCTAAAGAAGATTGAGGAGCCATAAAAACAGATTTCCTTACATATGGTTACGCATGATGTTACACGCTTACACAATATGCAGACAGAGTCTAGGTTTTTTGCAACTGAAGGTTGAATATGGCGATTGTTTTATGGCCACTGTTGGGAATCTGTCTAAGCTCCTTGTATTTCAGCAAAAGCTCGCCAGTTCTGCTGCCCCCGTACAGGCTGTCCAGCATTTCGGTGGCTGCAGCATCATTGTTAGAAAGGGCGTAAATCATAGCCAGGGTTTTTGACTCTTGAACGCCAGACGCATCAAGTCTTTGTAGTCGCTCTAAAGTTTTAATGGCGCCATCCTCCCTTCCGCCAAGGTAATAGGAAATTGCCAAGAAATTACGAATAGATAAATTATTTGGATTTAGCTGCAGTCCCCGAAAATAACTAGCTTGGGCCAAGAAATGTTTTCCTTCATAATCGTGCAGCATACCATCCAGCATGTACACGTATGGATTGTTGTCTGTTTTAATTCTCTGATTTATTTGTTGGCGTAGATCTGAAATCTTGTTTTGCCGAATCATGTACAGCAAGTACTTCCCCATAATCAGGGGGTCGGATTTTGCAATTTGTAGTGTCATGGGGGCATCGCTTCCAGAAAAGTAAGCTTCTGCCACGGAAATTCCTGGCGCGATCAGGCGTATATCTGCACGGGCAAAGCGTCCTTCAAAGAGAAGGGTGCACAGCAAAAGCAAAGAGCATAAAGCAAATGCTTTACGTAATTTTATTGGCCTCATTGCAATGGTTTCCCATTATTCTTAATTCTTACGTTATCTAGGTGAATTCACAATCCACCCATTATCACATATTCATTATGTCTATGGGCAAGGGAAAGGTACAACAAAATTACAGCTTTTGTGCGAAAAAAACCGAGAATTTCAATGATTTTGAGGATTTTAGAGCAAAATTTAAGGGTTTTTATCCAGTTTGGTGCCCTTAAGATTGGTATTGTTCAGGTCTGCATTCAGGAAGTTTGCATTCAGTGTTTCTGCATTCTCCAGGTTTGCTTCATTTAGAACAGCACCCATAAAGTTGGCATCTTCCAGGTTTGCATGTGTCAAGTTGGTTGGTTGCAGCCGGCCGGTCTTTTTCCCACGGGAATCTTGCAAATCAATCGCCCCCAGGCAAGCGCGGGTAAAGTTGGCCCCAAAACAATCGGCATGCTTCATGTTGGCGCCATCCAGTTGCGCTTCTGAAAAATTGACAGAATCCAGTTGTGCTTCTTCAAAGCTAGATAGAATTAGAACACAGCCAGATAGGTTGGCCCGGCTTAAGTCTGTGCGTGAAAAGTTTGCCCCACTAAGGTTTAAACCAGATAGATTCAGCTGCATCAGGTTCATGCCTTCAAAGCTGCCACGGCGGGCATCTGTTGCCCCGCGTAACCAGGCCGTGTGAGCTTTTAGCTCTTTCCTAAACTGTTCCGGCAAATGCATGGCAAACAAATCATCAATGGCCCCTGCCAGATCACTGTTGTTAAAGTCATTGTTGTTAAAGATTGCCCCTTCCAAATCAGCAAAACGCAGTATCGTTTTGTTGAATGATGCATCACTAAAGTTGGCCCCTTTAAGGTTGCTCAAGGTAAAGTTTGTGTCTTCCAGGCTTGCCTTCTCAAAGTTGACAGATTCCATATCTGAACGTGTGAAATTCGCCTTGGTCAGGGCAGCTTCATTCATTTGACACTCTTTTAGGTTTGACCTGCGAAAGGTTGCTTCTGACAAATCAGCACACAGTGAAGATTTGCTGGCATAAGCATCTTGATAAATATCAGCAAAGCTTTTCTTTGGGCCAGTACGGTCTTCATCCATGCTAATGTTGATAAGGTTCCCACCGCGGAAATCTGATTCCTGAAAGTTAGAATCATCACATTTTGCCCCGTTTAACTTAGCACCGCGAAAGTCTGTGCGGATAGCTGTAGATTCACGCAAATCTGCGGATTCGGCCTTGGCAGCATAAAGATCAGAAAAGCTAATATCCGATCCTTTTAGGGATGCATCTGTAAGAATGGTGTTGGTAAAACGGGCGGATCGCAAATGTTGACCTGATAAATCTTTGCCTGTTAAATCCTGGTTAGAGAAATCTGCACGACGACCGTTGGGCGATTTATTCAACCACTTCATGTGGTTATCAAGAATTTTATCAATCTCACTTTGTTGCATAAAAAAGTTTTCCCCAACTTTGCCCAATAATTACAGATGTTAGTATATCAATTTTCACAGGATTGGGTTAATTAATTGTAAAGGTATAGACTTCGTTAATGAACGGTCAATTCTGGAAAACTTTTTTAGATCTTGACTTTTAGTCTAAGCCGCGGAAACTTAAGAACAATTAAAAACAGAGCGAAATATGCGTTACCTTGTCTTTTTCTTGATGGCCTTCTTCATTTTTACCCCAGCGGTAGATGCCCAAACCACCCAAGCTGTGGGGGCGAAAAGTTCTGTTGCTATTTATGGGCACGGAAATTCAAGATGTTCTGATTATAACCAGTTCCGCTTTGAACAGAACGACGCTATTCTGAAAAACTATCAAGTTTGGTTAAACGGAATGCTATCTTCTTACAACACGTTTGTTTCTAAAACAGGGGATGTTGCTGGGGGGTTGCGCTCTGATGAGCTAATGCTGTGGGTAGAAGATTTCTGCCGGTTGAACCCAAACACGTATTTCCAGAGAGCAGCCATTGAACTGCTGCGGTCACTGGAAACTGGCCAATTTTAGCTAAGATTTTTAAGCAATCCTGGCTCTAGGGCGATTGACCCCTTTTATTTTATACACTTGATTAGCTAGAGAACTGTTCCTGAAGAATGCGTTCTTCCATGTTGTGTTCAGCATCAAACAGGACAGTCATTTCTGTGGTCAAATCCTGTTCAATTTCTACCTTCACAACCCGGCGCACCTCTGAATGGTCAGACACGGCACTAACGGGGCGCTTGTTTTGCTCCAACACTTCCAGGGTGATTTTAGAATCCCGGGGCAAAATGGCACCGCGCCATCGGCGAGGACGAAACGCACTGATAGGGGTTAAAGCAATGGCATCTGCATCAATGGGTAAAACAGGCCCATGAGCCGACAGGTTATAAGCTGTACTCCCCGCAGGGGTGGCGGCCAAAATGCCATCACAAATTAACTCTGGCATCCGCAGTTTACCATTCACATAAACTTTCAGTTTGGCTGTTTGGCGGGTTTGACGAAAAAGGGAAACTTCGTTAATGGCCAGCCCCGTGTGCCGGACATTATTTTCATCATATGCTGTCATTTTTAAGGGGCGCAACGTTGCTGGTTGAGCATGGGCCAGGCGTTCTGCCAGATCTTTCTTTTCATACCCGTTCATTAAAAATCCGATGCTGCCAAAGTTCATCCCATAAACAGGAACCCCGCGATACATTACAGCGTGTAATGTTTCCAGCATAAAGCCATCCCCCCCCAGGGCAATGACAATATCTGCTTCATCAATGCTGACGGTGGGGTATTTTTTTTCCAGCTCTTTCTTGGCTTTGTTAGCTTCTTTGCTGCCAACAGACACCACTGCCAGCTTCTTAAAAATCCCCACATCTGGGTTTTCAACAATAAAATCCGCCATAAAAGACTTTCTATATTGGTTTGTTTAGCCCCTATATATTTCATGTTTGGGCATGAAATGCCAGATTTTAACGACACAAAGAAACTTTGATTTTAAGCTGTCAGGGCAAGCTAACTTGAGGTGTAGGTGGATAAGTTTCGGCGGAAGGGGTTGGTGATTGTTAGTTAAATACAAAGGGTTACGGTTGTATGGGTTTTTATTGTATCCATTGCGGATATATCGCCTTGTTTTTAAAGTGTTTTTTCTTGTTTCTTTTAAGCCCTTGTTTACTTTTCTGGCCTACTCTTGGGAAAGGCACAGGTAGGCTGGAGGAGAAGATGAAATTAACACAAATGATATCCAAATATCACTCGGTTACATTTAGCATGAAAGAGCGTGATTTGGAAAATGACCCACTGGGTGAAGAAGCAGACGATCTATACCATCGCATTGAACGCACCAAACCCGTTGACCCAGATGATGTGGCAGCGTTGGCGCGGTTTGCCCGCCACGTGATAGAGGCTGAGCAAGACCCCTACGGTGCTGTTAAAATGATGCACAATATTGCAGATTGGGCGGCCTTCCATAGTGGAGAGATGGAAGATTTTGAAGTTATCACACAGATGGCTTTAGACAGTACCCGTCATTAATAATGACCTAACGGGCTTTGCTCCTATGGTTATGCCATTGTGCGTGGCAGGCGATATAGCGTCCATAAACTACATGCCAACAACAAAAATGCCCCCATTTGGTGCAAAGCTGCCAGCGGGATTGGTACGCCAAACATCAGCGTTTTAATACCCAGGCTAAGCTGCACAAAAGCCATGATCAACAAGTGAATAACGGCAATTTTCAGCTTTTTGTTGGGTTTGCTGCGCAAAACCCAAATGCCAAAGACAAAAATCAGCACCACTGCAACTTGTGCGACCCACCGGTGAATAAACTGCACTGTCAGGGCATTTTCGAAAAAATTCACTAACCAGGGCGACATCACAAATAGGCCGGCTGGTACCCATTGCCCATCCATTCTTGGCCATGTGTTATAGGCAAGGCCCGCATTCATGCCCGCCACAAAGGCGCCCATAATAATGGATAAAAAGATAAGCCAAACAATAACCTTGTTGGTTAGTCTGAAGCTTTCCAAGGGTCCAGCAGGCGTTTCATCGAACTTGATGCGCATAAATAGCCAGAAACTGTGAGCAAAGATAACCACGGCAATGCCCAGGTGCACAGCCAAGCGATATTGGCTGACATCTACGCGGCCGCTTAAGCCAGATTTTACCATCCACCAGCCGATGTAGCCTTGTAAAGCACCCAGCGCAAACAGTACAAGTACGTGGGGTTTTAGGGCTGTTGGCAATTTACCCTTGGCCCAAAACCAAACCATGGGCACGGTAAAGGCAAGACCAAGCAAACGCCCCCAAAGTCGGTGGATATATTCCCACCAATAAATGTTTTTAAAGGCTTCAAGGCTCATACCTTTGTTAACTTCCTGATATTCGGGAATCTGTCGATATTTTTCCAGGGCAACTTCCCAGGCTTCTTCAGTCATTGGGGGGATTGCCCCGGCAATAGGCAGCCATTCTGTAATGCTTAGGCCAGATTCAGTCAGTCGGGTGATGGCGCCAATCACGGCCATGGCCAAAACCATAATGGCCATTGTTAACAGCCACCAGGCCACAGCGCTGGGTGCCGTTAAATCAGGTAAAGATGATTTTTTTGTAATGCTCATAATGGCCCCAAAGATAGGGCAAAATTACAAAGACGTCCAGCAAATCAGGTGGCAAATCAGGTAAAAGTTATTTTGTCTGCACTGGGGCTAGGGTTGAGACATATGGTGTCCAGCCCCCCCCTTTTGTTTCCGAGTTGTTTCGGCCAGTTGGGTGAAGTTTGCTATAAGATGGAACGGTTTCTTGGGTTCCTGGCGGATCGCGCAGCTCAAAGTCATTAATGTCAATAATTGCGCGGTGCATTTGACCTAGCATCGCAGTTAAGCCCTGTTCAGCGAGTGCAGCTTTAATAATGCCCAAGGACTTTTTGTGGCGTGAAGCTGCCTTTTCCAGCATTTCCATTTGTTCAGCCGGTGTTAGTGTCGGCCGGGCGCAATCAGCAGAATAGCGCTGATTTAATTTTACACTGACCAGGCCTACAAAGCGGTTCCCAATTTTGCAGCTATCCTCGTAAAGCTTCTTTAGCTGTGCTGGCTCTGCAGGTTTGCTCTGGTATGCTCCGATTCTGGGGTTACCAGGGAGTGTTGTGTCCAAGACGCTCAGAATTGGGGTTTTCCCAGGCCCAACATAAAGCCTTCGATCACGAGAGGGGGATATCATAAATTTACCCAGCTCACCTTTGCCACAAGTATCCATCAAGCGGCACAAGAAGCCTGCACGAAAAATTTCTTGTTGTATTTCAGTTAAATCTAGTGTGTTTTTACCCATGTTGATGTATCTGCTTTCGTCAGCTGTTTAAACTCCGTGTGTTCTTTAAGGGACACAAAAAGAAAAGTCAATAGAATGCCCCTAGCTCTTTCCCATGGTTTATCCTTTGAAGATTTATATAGCCGCGAAGGTGTTCAGCAGCTGGACTCTATCTTCGTGCGTTTTTTAAGTCAGGCAGATGTAGATGTCCATAATCGTTTTGTCAAAGCGCGTCTAAAAGCCATGATGCTGGAAAAGGGCATTGATAAAGAAACAGAATCAAAGCTTTTGGTGGATCTTACCCCCTTGGTGGACGAGTTTTTAGCAGCCCTGTTTGATATTAAACAAAGCGTTACGGCGGTATCGGACAATATTGACGAATTGGCCCCCATCTATCGGGCAAAGCGCCAGTTTGTTCAGCGCAAAGCCATGAAGCAGTACAAAGCTGATGATGTTCAGGGCTGGGATGGTGATGCCCTGTTGGCAGATCTGGAAGCCAAGCTGGGTGGGCCATTTTCAGAGTTGGCCTTTGCTAGCGCTGTTCTGGATAAGGTTGGCGAAGATGAAATCTTTGCCCGGTATGGGGCGTGGGCATCTTATACTAAGGCAGGGTACCGGCGCCATATTCGGGGTGTTTTGTTCAAGCACCCACAAAAAACAGACCGGCAAAACCTGGTTCCGCTGGAAACTGAAGAAATAGGGGGGATCACGGTTCTAAAGCAAGCTGATGATTTGCGCTATCGTGATGGGTTCCAGCTAACAGACTCAGGCTGTGATATGACCTTTGCAATGGACCAATCAGCCTATTGCCTGAAATGCCATGAACGGGAAAAAGATTCGTGCCGAACAGGGATTCGGGATAAAGAGTCAGGTGGTTTTGTTCGCGATGAGCTGGGTAATGATTTGGTGGGCTGTCCGCTGGATCAGAAAATATCAGAAATGGTTATGGCTGCTGAAAAAGGCCATATGCTGGGGGCGCTGGGTATTGTGTGCGTGGATAACCCCTTTGTGGCGGCAACAGGCCATCGAATTTGCAATGAATGTATGAAAGCGTGCATCTTCCAAAAGCAAGATCCGGTAGATGTCCCCCAAATTGAAACCCGTATTTTGAAAGAGGTTTTGGCCCTGCCGTGGGGGTTTGAAATCTATTCACTGCTGACTAGGTGGAATCCATTCAATTTAAAACAACCGTTACCCCTTCCCCCCACGGATTATAACGTGCTGGTGGTGGGTATGGGGCCAGCTGGGTTTACGTTGGCCCATTATTTGTTAAGCCAAGGCCACCATGTGACAGGAATTGATGGCCTGAAGATAGAGTCGTTAGACGTGGGCTTTCAGCCCATTAAAAATATGGCGGATCATTGGGAATCTTTGGATGATCGTATTATGGCAGGTTTTGGCGGAGTGGCAGAATATGGCATTACGGTGCGGTGGGATAAAAACTTTCTGAAAGTTATCCGCCTGCTGCTGGAACGCCGGCGCCGTTTCCAAATGCACGGTGGGGTGCGATTTGGTGGAACTATCAAATTAGACCAAGCTTTTGATGAGCTTGGCTTTGATCATGTGGCCTTGTGCACAGGGGCTGGCAAGCCCAAGATTCTGGACATCCCCAATGGGCTGGCCAAAGGGGTGCGCGCCGCCAGTGATTTTTTGATGGCGCTGCAATTAACAGGGGCAGCGAAAAAAGACAGCCTGGCCAATTTGCAGGTGCGTTTGCCTGTGGTGGTGGTCGGCGGTGGCTTGACTGCAATTGATACCGCAACCGAAGCGCTGGCCTATTACCCCCGGCAGGTTGAAACCTTTGCTGCCCGTTATCATAGGCTGTGTGATATCATGGGGAAAGAGAGCGTTCGTCAAAGATGGACGGCAGAAGATGCTGAAATTGCCGAGGAATTTCTGACTCATGCCGCAGCATTGAAAGGCAAGTCAGCCTCAGAACGCCTGGATTTATTAAAAGAGTGGGGGGGCGTTACGGTGGCTTATCGTAAAACGTTGCAGGATGCCCCCAGCTATCGGCTGAACCATGAAGAGGTCATAAAAGCGTTTGAAGAAGGTATTCACCTGGTCGAAAACGCTGATCCCGTTGGCGTGGATGTAGATTCATCTGGGGCTGCAATAGCTTTGGAAACCAGTGTAGGAACATTGCCAGCACGTACCATTTTGATTGCCGCGGGGACAGAGCCTAACACCGTGGCAGGGCGCGAAGAATCTGATAAAATCCATCTGGATGGCCGCTTCTTCCAGGTGATGGATTTTGATGGGACCGTTGTCAGCCCAGAGCTTATTCCCAAGCCAAAAGATGTGCATTTAATCAATTATATGCGTGATGACAAAAAGGCCGTCACATACTTTGGCGATTTACACCCCAGTTTCCATGGTAAGGTGGTCAAGGCAATGGCCTCAGCCAAGCTGGGTGCGCCTATTGTTGGTCAAATTCTGGCGATGGCCAAGCCATTGAATCAACCCCAAGATTTGCACGATATGCTAACCCCCACCGTGGTGTCGGTAGAGGATAAAGAAGGGGTGTACGCCCTTACTGTGCGGGCGCCGCTGGCGGCTCAGAACTATCAGCCCGGTCATTTTTATCGGTTGCAGGCTTATGAACAAACAGCCCCCACCATGGAGGGGGTGGCCATTACCCCTGTGCACGTTGATAAAATCAACGGAGAAATCAGTACTGTTGTTCGTAAAACTGGGGGGTCGGCAGACAGGATTAAACATATGCAGCCAGGGGATAGGGTTTTGCTGATGGGACCCACCGGCACTGCTTTAAAAATCCCCCATAATCAGCATATAATTTTGCTGGGGGAAGGGTATAGTGTTGCAGCGTTATCGCAAACCGCTGCACAGGCAAAAGCCCAAGGGTGCACTGTGACGGTGTGTAAGGACACAGACACTGCAAGCCAGAATATGCAGGGGGCAGATATGTTGGTTACAATGGGGTCCCCACGGTTTTTACTGGGTGTGCAAAGTCTGTATCAACAGGAATGGGCTGCACAGATGGCCCCAAGCCACATTGCAAAAGTTGCCGTGCACGCCCCCATGCAGTGTATGATGAAAGAAGTGTGCGCCCAGTGCATTCAGCATCGCATTAACCCAGAAACTGGTAAGAAAGAAGTGTACTTCACCTGCTTTAATCCCCTGCAAGATTTGCAGGCGGTTGACCTGGCCACGCTAAAGTTGCGCCTTGGGCAAAATAGTTTGGCCGAGAAAATCGCAGCTTTAAGATAGTCTGATACATATCCAATAAATTTTTAAAGTAAGGTGCTTTTCTGAGAAATCAGGAAAGCCCTAAGCTTTGTAGGACCCAGTAGTCAAGCCAACCATCTGGACCAAAGAAGCCCCCAGGTTGGAAAAGACCCAAGTGTCCGTAATGGTCCCAGACCAAAAGAAAAATAAGGATAAATGGTAAAATTATAAGCCAAGCTTTCATAGCGAGGATTATAGGCGCGCTATAGGGGGCAATAGCAAGAAATTTCGTGCAGAATTCTAAAATTCAATAATGCCGTCGACAATTTGGAACTCTGACGGTTTTATCAGTCCTTGAGAAGCCACCACAACAGAGTGCAGCTTTCCATCTAGGTTTTTGTCCCAAAAGTTTAAAAACTTACCCAGAACGGGAAAAGCAGGGGGATTATCCATGTCTTGCCATAAATAGGTTTGCAAAAGATCAGGATGATCTGGAAACCGGTAGAGAATCTCTGCCGTTGTTAGTTGGAAGTCATTGAGTTGATGTATTAAATCATTCCTCATAATAAAAATATATCTGTTGGTAGCTCTGCCTTTATTATCGGCTGAAACCCTTTAAAGTCTGGTTAATTTTCCCAAAAAGACATTTGGGTTGATTTAAAAGATTCCTTCCCTTAAAACAGGCCTATGACATCCCTTTCAAAGCTTCCCAAGCGAACACGCCATGATTATGCTTGGCCGCCGTTGCCAGATGCAGATGGCCGTTTTGCTGGTGGGGCTGTCAGGCGGGCATGGCGGCAGAAAAGCGTATTTAAGTTGGCCCGGGCTGTTCTGGCCAATGTGGATCCAGAATTTAAGGCAGAATCCAGGCGTCTAAAGTGGCAGTTGGCTAAAACCGCTGCTTTTGGAAAGGCTGCAGAGGGAAGCATTCCTGCAAAATCCAGTGCTTTGCACTTTAATGTCATTTTTTCTTTGGCTTCTTTAATTTCTTTGGGAAAGTTTACTACAAACCTGATGAGCGGGACTGGCTTAGTGCAAACGGCCTGGCAAAGTAAAGAATGGCTGATATTGCCACTTTTTTATGCTGGGATTAAAACCCTTGAATGGCGGACAAACAGCCTTTTCTTGCAGCGCCAATTGGCGGTGGAGCAAATGCCAGAGGCTATGGTCAATTTGGTTGCGGATGTTGAAACCCCTAACCCCAAAGACAGCCCAAAGCTTCAGAAAAGTAAACTCAAGGCCTTGGAGCTTTTGGGCCGCGTTGCAAGTTTTGAAGAAGATGTTTTCAAAGAAAACAGCCCAAATCAGTATGCTGCCTTGGCAATTCAGAGCTTGCGCCCAGAAATTACTGCGACCGTTGAAACGTCTCGTACCAGGTAGTCCAGAAAATATACACCCTTGAATTTTTTTGGACTCTATACCCTTGACATATTTGCTGCTTAATACTACCTCTTTAGCACTCTCCATAATGGAGTGCTAAGTCAATTAACCTAAGAAATACGGGAGATATCGTATGAAATTTAGACCCTTACATGATCGTGTATTGGTTCGTCGCATCGAAGCTGAAAGCAAAACAGCTGGTGGCATCATTATTCCAGATTCAGCAAAAGAAAAGCCCATGCAGGGTGAAATCGTTTCTATCGGAACAGGCGCAAGAACTGAAGCTGGTGAAATCACACCAATGGATGTGAAAGCAGGAGATACTGTTCTGTTCGCCAAATGGGGCGGAACAGAAGTAACGGTTGACGGCGAAGAGCTGTTGATCATGAAAGAATCAGACATTTTGGGCGTTATTGAAGGTGCCGCAAAAAAGTCTAAAAAAGCTGCGTAAGTAGCTTTGGATTATAACTGCTCTTAGCTGCAAGGCAGTAGAGCAAAAAAAACGCCCTCAAGTAGCCGTAAGGCGGTAGGGCACAACACAAGGAGTTTATTAAATATGGCAAAAGTAATTCAATTTGGTGAAACAGCACGCGCCTCTATGTTGGCAGGTGTTGAAGAGCTGGCAGCAGCCGTTGGTTCTACACTAGGTCCCCGTGGCCGTAACGTGGTTCTTCAAAAATCTTTCGGTGCACCACGCATCACAAAAGATGGTGTATCTGTTGCAAAAGATATCGACTTTGAAGACCACTTCAAAAACATGGGCGCACAAATGCTGAAAGAAGTTGCGTCTAAAACAAACGATCTTGCTGGGGATGGAACAACAACTGCCACAATGCTGGGTGCAAGTATTTTCCGCTCTGGTGTGAAGGCTGTTGCAGCTGGCATGAACCCAATGGATGTAAAGCGTGGAATTGATATTGCTGTAGAAGCAGTGATCACCAAGCTTCAATCTATGTCCAAGAAAATCAAAACCAACGAAGAAGTTGCCCAGGTTGGCCGTATTTCTGCCAATGGCGAAACTGAAATTGGCGAGATGCTGGCAAAGGCCATGGACACTGTTGGTCATGAAGGTGTGATCACTGTTGAAGAAGCAAAGTCACTTTCAACTGAGCTTGAAACAGTAGAAGGTATGCAGTTCGACCGTGGATATCTGTCTCCATACTTCGTAACAAACGCCGAGAAAATGATTTGTGACCTAGAGAATCCTTTGATTCTTCTTCACGAAGCAAAGCTTTCTAATCTTCAGCCCATGCTGCCGTTGTTGGAAGCTGTGGTTCAGTCTGGACGCCCGCTGTTGATTATTGCAGAAGATGTTGAAGGCGAAGCGCTGGCGACATTGGTTGTGAACAAGCTGCGCGGTGGCCTGAAAGTGGCTGCTGTTAAAGCCCCTGGTTTTGGGGACCGTCGTAAAGCCATGTTGGAAGACATTGCGATTCTAACAGGCGGAACAGTTGTTTCTGAAGACCTTGGCCAAAAGCTTGAAAACATTGGCCTGAATGAACTTGGTTCTGCCAAGCGTGTCACCATCACGAAGGATGACACAACAATCGTTGATGGATCTGGTAAAAAAGGTGAAATCAAATCTCGTTGTGATCAAATCCGTGGTCAAGCTGGTGAAACATCTTCTGACTATGATCGTGAAAAATTGCAAGAACGCCTAGCTAAACTATCTGGCGGTGTTGCTGTGATTCACGTTGGTGGTGCCACTGAAGTAGAAGTGAAAGAACGCAAAGACCGTGTGGAAGATGCTTTGAACGCAACACGTGCCGCTGTGGAAGAGGGCATCGTCCCTGGTGGGGGTGTTGCCTTGATTCGTTGCCTTTCTGCGCTGGATGGCCTGAAAGCTGAAAACGATGACCAACGCGTTGGGATGGACATTGTCCGCCGGGCGATGCAAGCGCCGTTGCGTAAGATTGCTGAAAATGCTGGTGTCGATGGCGCCGTTGTTGTTGGCAAGGTTATGGAAGCCAAGGAAGCTACCTTTGGGTATGATGCCCAAAGCAAGGAATACACAAACATGGTAAAAGCTGGGATTATTGATCCTGCTAAAGTTGTGCGTGTGGCCCTTCAGGATGCAGCCTCTATCGCTGGTTTGTTGATCACAACAGAAGCAACGATTGCAGACAAACCCGCCAAAAATGACAACCAAGATCATGCACATGACGCCATGGGCGGCATGGGTGGTATGGGTGGAATGCCTGGCATGGGCGGAATGCCCGGAATGATGTAAGCATGATTTAGCTTACATTCATACCTTATGAATAAAAAGAAGGCCTGGGGATTTCTCCCGGGTCTTTTTTTGTTTTCTGCTTGACGGTAGAATCTCTTTGGGATACGTAGGGTGGGGTATACATCAAGAAGCAGGAGACACCCCAAAACATGCACAGTAAATTTTATGCCGCTGGCGGACTTCTCGAAAAGCCTTTATGTGAACAAATCGCAGATTTGGAAGCATCTTTGCTGGATTACCATGAATCAACGGGCGCTTACTTCAAGCTGATTGAAGACAATATCGGCAAAAAAGCCCAAATTGTTTTGAGCAGAATTGAGAGAATTGCGCAGATGAGACCAGCTATCAAAGAGGTTGACTGCGAATATCCACACATGGTGGGCGGTGTGATCGAGGACATTAGCTCTGTTATTAATTATGCAAAAGCCGTGCAGCAAAAAGATAGCGAGCTTCGCAGTGAGGGCAGAAAGAGAAAGCAGGCGCGCGTCACAAAAGAGGCAATGCGAAGGGCTGGCTATAGCAAGGTCAGGGGCGCATAAATAATTTCTTGATACCTTAAAATTTTTAATAAAGGCTAACAAAAAGGAAAAAAATTAATGACCATTGAAACAAAACAAATGACAAATGCAGATATTGCAAGAAAGCTTAAACAGTTCAGTCACTTGATGCTGGGAACACAGGCACAAGAGCTAGATGATTTTGCTGCCACTATATCGGCAGCACGTGGATCTGCCGGCGGGCTTTTGCTTGGTCAAACCCGTGAACAAACGGATCTTTTATTAGTTGGAATGACAAAAATTGTAAATGCCCAGCTACCCTCTCCTGTAAACCCCCAAGACAACCCCAATGTTATGGCACAAGATGTAGCAGATAAGGCGAAGGCGGTTGCTGCAGCAAGAGCAAAAGCCGCTAAAGCAAGAGTGAACGGTTAAGCCGGCATAACAAAAGAAAGAAAAAGAATGACTGAGGTATCGCTTCTAGGCGACCAAACGATTGAGGCGTTTCTAACAAGCTTTAAAACACTGACGCTTGGTGCCCAAGCTGCAAAGTTAAAGGAATTAGTCAAAGAAACTTTTGGGGAACATTTTGATAAACCTGTTGAAGGGGTGGCAAAGCCGCGTAAAGAGCTTTTGATCGCAATGACGGAGATCACCCTCCAAGGTTTGTGTGAAAAGGTTGCCAGCAAAATTACGGGGGGAGATTTTAAATCTCGGGCAATTTTAACAATGGGTATGGCAGCAGAGGTTGCAGACCTTCAGCAGCAGCTGGCAATTAGTCGCAAAGTGGCTGTTAACTGCTAAAGTGTAACTTTCCACCCTTCTTCATCGAACAGGGGGTATGAGAACATATTGTACCCTTAAAAATATTCTAATGGTTGTTCTGTTTGGCGCCGGTGTTTTGGGTGCTTATGCTTATGGGCAAAGCCAGGCAGCGGCTATGGCTGCTGACATAGATGGAAAGGAACCCCAGATGAGTTCTAAGAAAACAGATGTTTTACAGAATTTAACGCCGTTGCAGCATCATGTAACCCAAGAAGGTGGGACAGAGCGTGCCTTTGACAACAAATACTGGGACAACAAGGAAGAGGGCATCTATGTTGATCTTGTATCGGGAGAGCCACTGTTTTCCTCCACCGATAAGTATGATTCTGGCAGTGGGTGGCCCAGCTTTACCAAGCCCATTTCACTGGAAAATGTGACAGAACACACCGACACCAGTTATGGCATGAGCCGCGTGGAAGTGAAATCCACCGCGGGGTCCCACCTGGGGCATGTGTTTCCTGATGGCCCACAAAAAGCGGGCGGCAGCCGGTATTGCATTAATTCAGCATCGTTAAAGTTTATTCCAAAAGATCAGCTGGAAGACGAAGGCTATGGCCAGTATTGGGCCTTGTTTCAGTAATCACTCCTTGTTCTTTTCCTTGTCTTCTGGTGCTTTGTTCGTTATGACATTTCTTTGACTTTAAAGAATGTTAGGGCCTTGCCATGTCTGCAGAAACCAAAAACCAAGATAATTCAGATTCACCAGAATCACATGACTTTCGCGCCGTGCGCTTGGGCAAGGTTGACCGCTTGCGTGAAATGGGTGTGGAACCTTACCCCCACAAGTATAATCCCACCCACACAACCGGTGGCTTGCAGGCAACGTATGAGTCCTTGGCTGATGGCGAAGCCACGGAAGACACAGTGTGTGTGGCGGGGCGTATTATGTCTATCCGTAACAAGGGCATGTTTATTGACCTGAAAGACAATGAAGGGCGCATTCAGGTGTTTTGCCATAAGCAAGATTTGGATGAAAAGCAGCTGGAAATTGTGGGCTTGTTGGATCAAGGGGATTTAATCGGTGCCGTTGGGTACGTGCGCCGTACACCGCGCGGAGAGCTGACTATCAACGCAACAGAAGTGACCGTGCTTTCAAAATCCTTGTTGCCACTGCCAGATGATTATTACGGTGTGCAAGATATCGAAATGCGTTATCGCCAGCGGTACTTGGATTTAATCATGAATGATGAATCCCGTGATAAGCTGATCTTGCGATCTAGAATCATTTCAGAAATCCGCAGCTTTTTGGATGCCGATGGTTGGTTAGAAGTGGAAACCCCCATGCTTCACCCCATTCCTGGGGGCGCAGCAGCAAAGCCGTTTGTTACGCATCATAACACGCTGGACCAAGATATGTTCTTGCGCATTGCGCCAGAATTATACCTGAAGCGTTTAATGGTGGGTGGGTTGTCTCATAAGTTGTACGAAATTAACCGCAACTTCCGTAATGAAGGGATTTCCGTTCGCCATAACCCAGAATTTACCATGCTGGAATCTTATCAGGCCTTTATTGATTGTGGTCAGGTGATGACCAATGTTGAAAACATGGTGATCCACGTAATTCAGAAGATTATTGGCCAAACGACGTTAAAGTTTGAGGGTCGCGAGATTGATTTTGCAGGGCCATGGGCACGCAAACCTATGGCAGAGCTGGTAAAGGAAGAAACGGGCGTTGATTTCCTGGAGCTTGAAACGGAAGAAGAAGCCCGCACAGCGGCCAAAAAAATAGGCGTGCATGTCGACAAGAAAGCCACTTGGGGCAGGTGTTTGGTTGAAGTGTTTGAGGAAAAAGTTGAAGAAAACTTGATAAGCCCCACATTTGTAACGGATTATCCAAAGGATATGTCCCCCCTTTCTAAGGTGCACCCAGATAACACACGCTTGGCAGACAGGTTTGAGCTGTTCATTAACGGTTGGGAAATTGCCAATGGATTCAGCGAGTTGACCGATCCCATCAACCAGGCAGAGATGTTTAAATCCCAGGTTAAAGAGCAGGAAAAGGGTGATGATGAAGCCATGGCCTTTGACCAGGATTACATCACAGCGCTTGAATACGGCATGATGCCCGCTGGTGGCCAAGGTTTGGGGATTGATCGGTTGGTTATGCTGTTGACCGATTCCCAAAGTATCCGCGATATTATTCTGTTCCCCACATTGCGCAGAAAATAGCATTTTGCGCAATATAATTGCAAAAGCACCTGTGTTTTGCTAATATTGAGGTGTTGAAGGGATTTTATGGTCGCACCTCTATTAGCTCCGTTGGTTTTTGTTGGTAAAGCTGTTGTTACGGCGGTGAAGATTACTGCAAAAGTTGCTGTTCAGGCTGTAAAGATGGCAGCCAAAGGCGCTAAAATGCTTGGAAAAGTGGCTGGCAAGGTAGCAAAAGGGGTTACTAAAAGACTTGGTCGAGGCGTTAAGCGTGGGGCACGGGAAGGATCTCGGCAGGTGTCACGAGAGTTTTCCAAACAAACTCAACCCAGCCAAAGCAGATTTAAGATCCAGAATTACCAAAGACGCGAGCAGCGTGCCGCTGTAAAAGCTGCGCAAGCTGTGCAGCGTGGGGAACGCCAGCCCGTTCAGCACGAAGCTGCCCCGCGTCAAGCTGCCGCCCAGCAGCATCAAAAATCCCCAGCCCTGGACCCAAGGGCCGTTAAGGCGTATTTAGCCAGTCAACGCCATTAAATATTGTCATCTAAGTTTGCTTTAAAATTGCGGATTCTGCGCAGGTTTTGGTGTGGGGGTAATTCCGTTGATTCCACGGTTATATCCTGTGTTTGCTAAAACCAAATCTGCTTGAGATCTTTTGCTAAGCTTTTTGCGGGGTTTGGGCGGTTGGCTGTTTGCAATAAGTTTGCGGGCTTTGCCAAAGCCTGCGTCCATCAGATTCACCATTTTGTTGTCTCTTTTGGGGGCTGTTTCCCCGCCAAAGACCACGCCAATCAGTCGGACATTTCCCTGCACGGCAGAAGCCGCAAGGTTATAGCCAGATTTACCAACATACCCAGTTTTCAGTCCATCTGCGCCGGGATAGGTTTTTACAAACTTATTATGACTGGTGATTTTGTTGCCGCGAAAGGTAAACTCTGTTTGGCCAAAATACCCATAGTATTGGGGGAACTGCAACATCATGGCGCGCACCAACAGGGCAATGTCACGCGGTGTGGAAACCTGTTTATCATCATGCAGGCCATTTGCGTTGGCAAAACGTGTTTTGTACATGCCCAATTTAATAGCTTTTTGGGTCATTTGCTGGGCAAAATTCTGCTCAGACCCAGCAATGGATTCCGCCAAAACAACGGCGACATCATTGGCGGATCTAATAATCAATGCCTGAATTGCCTCTTTCACGGTAATAGTGGTACCTGGTTCCATCCAAAGCTTTGATGAGGGCTGCTTAGACGCTTTCTTTGATACTTTCAACTTTTGTCCCAAAGTCAGGCGCCTGTCTGTTAAGGCCTCAAACGTTAGGTATAATGTCATCAGCTTGGTCATAGATGCAGGGTAAAATTGATTATGAATATTCTCTGCCGATAAAATCGTGCCGCTTTGTGCTTCAATCACAATGCTGGCTTCTTTTGCGTGGGCAAAAGATGTGATCAGCAATAGGCACAGAAAAACGCATGAAAACCTCATCCGACCACTGTAACAAACCAGACCAGGGCTGTCATGGGCTGTGATGGAAAGATATCAACACCCGTGTGTATGGTGTCTGTATGGCCACCGACTGGAAAAACAGCACTGTGGCACAGAATCCCAATTTTCAACGGGCAGATGATGGGGTATAGTGTGAAAAGATACATTTATGTGCGGCGCACAAAAAAGACTTGCAATTGCCAAAAACGTTGCTATATTGGTGTTGTGCGTTGCACAATAAGTGGTATCGCCGAGAAATTTTAGAAGTGGAGTAGATTATGTCTAAAACATCAAACATGTACACAACAGCGCAAGTAGAAGACGCAATCAAAAAAGGCACAAAAGCAGCCCAAGATGGTTTCGAGCAGTTTTCTCGTATGACGCGCGATCAGCTTCAGCAAGGCTTCCCAAGCTTTATGAGTGGGTATGATGAAGTTTCTGCAGCCAGCAAAGATAATCTGGATGCACTTGCCAAATCATCAGCTTTGATGGCCAAAGGGTCAGAGCAGATTTTCAATACGTGGATGGGTTATTGCCAAGAAGCGTTTGAAAACAATGTTTCTGCCATGAAAGCAATCATGAGCTGTAAGAACCCCAAAGAAGCGGTGGAGCTTCAGTCGGATGTTGCAAAAACAAACATGGACCGTTTCTTGTCAGAAGCCAACAAGGTTACTGAAATGGGAATGAAAGCTGCGAATGAGGCATCTCAGCCAATTCAAAAGCGTGTTGACCAGACTGTAACAGCGTTTTCTAAGAAGACAGCTGCTTAATAAAGTCTGACAAGCAAATTAAGAAAGCCCGGGGAAATGCCCTGGGTTTTTTTGTAGCTTTTACTGACCTTTAAAGTGTGCGCTGTTGGTGAATCTGCCTTAGGCGTTGTGCAGTTTCAGGAGGGGTTGTTCGGCGGCGGGCGCCTGACCGTGAAGATGCCGACCGTGAAGATGTATGGCGTGTTGTGCCTTGGTCAGCTTGCGGGGCTTTGTATCGTCCGCTAGCCCGGCTTTGGCTGGTGTGCTTAATGCCCAACGTCTTTTCCAAATCTTTCCGGATTATCATGCGTTGTGTCGCATCTGCCCGTATCTGCGACAGCTTTCCTTGCGCTTTCAGCTCTTGCAGGAATGCTTTCATGTCACGCGCCGCAAGTTTTTTTGCAGCATCCGAGGACAGGCCATGGGCTTGATAGTATTTCAGGCGCTCTTGGTATTGTGATTTAAAGGCTTGTCCTTGTGCTTGTCTGTTCAGGCGGATTTTGTCCAAGGCCTTATTCGCCTGCTCTTTGTCCAGCCCTTTACCAGATTGCATGTCTTCCTGTATACCGCGATACATTACCGTCAGGTCAGCACTGTTTTGTTGTAAAGTTTTGTAATCCTTTTGCATAAATTGGTTTAACATCCCGCGAACTGTCCATCGGGGAGGGGGGACCAAGGGGTTAAATAGAGCAGCCATTCCTTCTGGCATTTTTGGAATCACATCGCCGCTGCATTTATCCAGGTTAAGTCCACCAAGTTTGGTGATTAATTTTTTAGCTGCTTCGCGAATTTCTTGAACACCAGTGGGGATATTGGTTAGTGATGTTGTAAACCCTGCAGGGAGCACCGCGTGGCCTCCTTCTGCTTGGGCCTGAGCATCTACCAGGTTATAGGATGCCTGCCTAAACCCTGCCAAGGCAATTATCAGTTCCCCCTGTAACATAGAAATTGCACGGATGTTTTCTGGTGTTGGGTGCATTTTTGCAATCAGGATGGCTGTTTCCAGCTGTGCGCGAGCGCGTTCTACATTTTTCATCTGGTCGCCAGCTTCATCCCGGGCTTTAAAGGCGCGGCTAACCAAGCTGTTCACGTATGGGTCTTGTTCGTGCTCTGGGCCAGAATCGGGGGTGATAGATGTTCCTGCTGTCATATCTTTTTAATTTTTTGTTAACTATCAATCCAATAGTATAATAATATTGCAATTATGGCAATTTATTAATTGAAAAATATCGCGCTTGGGCGGTTTTGCCTACAAGAGCGTCTGAACAAGGCAACTGTTTAATATTTCTGGGGGTTTTTACGAATCCTAAACTATTGAAATGGCATTGTTTGGTATATTATATGAACGTTATGCATGAGCTAGATCAAATAATGATAATTGAAGACCTTTTAATCTCAATGGCAGAAGAAGATAACGACGGCGCCGGCGGTACGGATGAGTCTGAAGATGTGGGGGTGTTGACTCGCCCCAAGCCAAAGACGAAAAAGCCGTCCATGTATAAAGTTTTACTGCTGAATGATGACTTTACCCCTATGGAATTTGTGGTTGAGGTTTTGCAGCGCTTTTTCAGCAAATCACAAGATGAATCAACAAAAGTAATGTTAAGCGTTCATAATAAAGGTGTTGGGTTGTGTGGCGTTTATACGTATGAAATTGCCGAAACAAAAGTGACCCAGGTTATGGATTATGCCCGGCAAAACCAACACCCCTTGCAATGTACTTTAGAAAAAGAGTAATAAAAGACAACCAAAGGAATAAAGAATGATTTCTAGAAACCTGGAAAAAACACTGCACCGCGCGCTAGATATGGCCCAGCAACGTCGTCATGAATTTGCAACGCTGGAGCATTTATTACTTGCTGTGACTGAAGATGAAGACGCCTTAAAGGTGTTTGATGCCTGTGGGGTGAACGTTGAAAAGATTCAGAAGGAATTAATTGACCATCTGGATAATGATTTGCAGTCTTTGGTTCGCATGGATTTGGATGAGGCAAAACCAACAGCTGGCTTTCAACGTGTGGTGCAACGGGCTGTGATTCATGTGCAGTCATCAGGGCGTACAGAAGTTACGGGCGCTAATATTTTGGTGGCCATGTTCTCGGAGCGGGAATCCCATGCTGTGTACTTTTTGCAAGAGCAAGACATGACACGCTTTGATGCTGTGAATTTTATTTCCCATGGCATTACCAAGGCAGGGCGTAAAACCGTACGCCGCGGTATGGAAGGTGGAGAGCCAGTGCCCGCCGATGCTGAAGAAGACAAAAAAGCGACAGATGCCTTGGAAGCATATTGTGTGAACTTGAACGAGAAGGCGACCTCTGGAAAGATCGACCCCCTTATCGGTCGTGATGAAGAAGTGGAGCGCACAATTCAGGTTCTGTGTCGTCGGTCTAAAAATAACCCATTACTGGTTGGAGAACCAGGGGTTGGTAAAACAGCCATTGCTGAAGGGTTGGCTTTGCGGATCACCAAAAGTGAAGTGCCTGACGTTTTGTCCCAGACCACGATCTGGTCTTTAGATATGGGATCGCTGCTGGCTGGAACTAGATATCGCGGCGACTTTGAAGAGCGTTTGAAATCTGTCGTTACAGAATTTGAACAGCAAGAAGATGCTGTTTTGTTTATTGATGAAATTCATACAGTAATTGGTGCCGGTGCCACAAGTGGTGGGGCGATGGATGCTTCCAATTTATTAAAGCCTGCTTTGGCTAGTGGGACGCTGCGCTGTGTCGGGTCCACGACATATAAAGAGTATCGCAATCATTTTGAAAAAGACCGAGCCCTTGTGCGCCGATTCCAAAAAATTGATGTGAAAGAGCCTTCGGTAGAAGATACCATTAAGATCCTGATGGGCTTGAAGCCAAACTATGAAAAGCACCACGGCGTGACATATTCAGACGATGCCATTAAAACAGCTGTTGAGCTGTCCAATCGTTATATTGGTGACCGCAAATTGCCTGATAAAGCCATTGATGTGATTGATGAAGTTGGCGCCCGTCAAAAATTGTTGTCAGAAGATAAGCGCAAAAAAGTGTTGGATGTTGAAGATATTGAAGATGCTGTGGCAAAAATTGCCCGCATCCCATCGAAGAAAGTATCCTTGGATGATCGCAAGGTTTTGCAAACGATGGAGCGTGACTTGCGCACTGTTGTCTTTGGCCAAGATAAAGCCATCGATGCCCTGGCCACCGCTATTAAAATGTCTCGGGCAGGCTTGCGTGATTTGGAAAAGCCCATCGGATCTTATTTGTTCTCTGGTCCTACAGGGGTTGGTAAAACAGAGGTGGCTAAGCAGCTATCCAACACATTGGGAATTGAGCTGATTCGCTTTGATATGTCAGAATATATGGAGCGTCACAGCGTATCGCGCTTGATTGGTGCCCCTCCAGGATATGTGGGGTATGATCAAGGCGGGTTGCTGACAGATGCTGTCGATAAATCGCCCCATGCCGTTTTGCTGTTGGATGAAATTGAAAAAGCCCATCCAGATGTTTATAACTTGCTGTTGCAAGTGATGGATCATGGAAAGCTGACGGACACCAATGGAAAGTCCATCGACTTTCGCAATGTAATGTTGATTATGACAACTAACGCGGGGGCCAGTGATTTGGCCAAACCCCCCATAGGGTTTGAGAATTTGGAACGCACCGGGGATGATGAAGAGGCAATCAATCGTTTCTTTAGCCCAGAATTTCGCAACCGTTTGGATGCTGTGGTGCCCTTTAACAACTTGCCACGCGATGTGGTGGAACAGATTGTCGATAAGTTTATCATGCAGCTGGAAGCGCAATTGGCTGATCGCCACGTGGTGATAGAATTATCACCAAGTTGCCGCAGTTGGCTTGCTGAAAAGGGTTATGATAAAAATATGGGTGCACGTCCCTTGGGCCGTGTTATTCAAACCCATATTAAAGTCCCGCTATCGGAAGAGCTTCTGTTCGGGGAATTACAAGAAGGCGGCCGTGTTTATGCTGATGTAAAGAAAGACAAAATTGTTTTTGAATACACAAAGGACCCAGATGGGCCGGGCAAGAAATCAGACAAAGTTTCGGAGATGGTAAAATAGAGACGATCTGGGAAGAGATGTAATGGTAAGTAAATAGCCTTTGACTAGTTTTGCTTGACACACCTTCATAACTTTTTAACGATCAAAGACATAAAGTAGTTTTTAATTAAAAAAATGGATAAGATCCTATGGACCAACAATTTAACCTTTCAGTAGTTGAACTTCTTTTCTCACGCATGTGCCACGATTTGGTTGGCCCTGTCGGTGCTGCCGTCAATGGCGTAGAACTTTTGGAGGAGTTCGGCAACGAAATGGCAGAAGAAGCGCTGGGGCTTTTAGGAAGCAGTGCGCGTGTTGCGTCAAAAAGATTGCGCGTTTACCGCGTTGCTTATGGAATGGCCACTGGGGCCGCAATTACATCTTTGTCTGATCTAAAATCCTTGGTGGATGACTACTTGGAAGGCGGAAAGATTGATTTGCTTTGGCCAGATGAAAACATCGGCCGTGCCACGCAGTTGCAGCGCTTGGGTATCAAGTTGATTCTGAACCTGGTGATTTGTGCGACAGAAGCCATGCCGCGTGGCGGAAAATTAGATCTAAGTGTTGAGCCTGTGGACTCTAAAATACAGGTTAATGTTAAAACCACTGGAGAAGGTGTCCGTTTGGCAGAAGGCGTTTCTGAAGCTTTCCACACAGATATCAACGTTGCTTCTTTGGACCCCCGTACGGTTCAAAGTTACTTCACTGGCAAGATTGCAGAGTCTTTGGATGCCAATTTCAAGTGCGTTGAAGAGGCTGACGGCATTGTGTTTTCTGCAATTATCCCATCGGGTGCTTAACTTTACACCACACACGCGTATTTTAAATAATCGTTGCATGCATTTATCGTAGACAAAGCACTTGTTTTTTCGTCATAGTTAAGACGTTGCTAACCATTGTGGTCTAGCTTGAACATTACGCACTGACAAAAATAAAAGGCGATACTGATGGACGATCTCTTATCTGAATTCCTCACCGAAACAAATGAAAGTATGGATGCCCTGGACAACGAAATTGTTGAGCTGGAGAACCGTCCGGATGACAAGGAGCTGTTGAGTAATATCTTTCGTCTTGTTCACACGATTAAGGGGACATGTGGGTTCTTGGGATTGCCACGTTTGGAATCTGTCGCCCACGCCGGGGAGAACGTTTTAGGAAAGTTTCGTGATGGGGAATTAGTGGTCACAACCGATGGTTGTACTGCTGTTTTGGATTGCTTTGATCGAATCAAAGATTTGTTGGCTGGTTTGGAAGAGGCTGGTACAGAGCCAGAGGGGGAAGACACAGAGCTGATTGACCGCTTGAACGCGATTGCGGATGGTGGTGCGGCGGCACCCGCACCTGCGCCTGCGGAAGCTGCGCCCGCGCCGGAGGTTGCTGCCTCGGCGCCAGTTGAAGCGCCAGCCGAGGTGCCTGAACCTGCTGCTGGGGGCGTGGATGCACCTTCTGCCCCGTTGACGGAAGAATTGCCAGAGCCTGTAAGCTCTGCGGGAGATTCGGACGAGCTGCAGGCAGCTTTTGATGCAGCTCCTGGGCCAGAATCAGCTGGGGGTGTGGATGCGCCTTCTGCTCCGCTGACGGAAGAATTGCCAGAGCCTGTAAGCTCTGCGGGAGATTCGGACGAGCTGCAGGCAGCTTTTGATGCAGCTCCTGGGCCAGAATCAGATGCCCCAGCCACTGAGGAGGCTGCTCCTCCTGAGCCAGCTGCAGCCCCACCGGTAGAGGTTGCCCCAACGCCGCCAGCAGTTCAAGAGAAGCCCGCAGCCCCAGTCGGGAAAAAGCCACCCGCGAAAGAGGGTGGAGTAGCGAATCAATCAATCCGCGTGAATGTGGATGTTTTGGAAGATTTGATGAATCTGGTTTCAGAGCTGGTCTTGGGCCGTAACCAGCTGATGCAAATTCTTCGTAATCATCGTGAGTCAGAATTTGCCTTGCCCTTGCAGCGCTTAAGTCAGATTACATCTGATTTGCAGGAAGGGGTTATGAAAACCCGAATGCAGCCTATTGGAAATGCATGGAATAAACTGCCACGTATTATTCGTGATTTAAGTATTGAACTGGATAAAAAGATCGATCTGCAAATGATCGGGGCAGAAACTGAACTGGACCGCCAAGTTCTAGAGATGATCCGTGATCCATTGACACACATGGTTAGAAACTCCGCTGATCATGGGGTTGAGATACCCGCTGACAGGGTTGCCGCTGGCAAGCCAGAAACGGGGAAAGTTATCCTGAATGCTTTCCATGAAGGGGGGCACATTATTATTCAAATTAAGGATGATGGAAAAGGATTGAATCTGGATCGCATTAAAGCCAAGGCCATTGAGAATGATGTGGTGAGCGAAGCAGATATTGAAGGCATGTCTGATAATCAGGTAATGCAACTGATTTTCCGTCCTGGGTTTTCTACGGCAGAAGTTGTTACCGCTGTTTCTGGGCGCGGTGTTGGAATGGATGTGGTGCGGACCAATATTGAGAAAATTGGTGGAACCATCGAATTAAATTCTGTTGAGGGGAAAGGATCTGAGTTTACTATTAAGATCCCGCTGACGCTGGCGATTGTTTCTGCATTGATTGTTGAGTCTTGTGCCGAAAAATTTGCAATCCCGCAATTGAGTGTTATTGAACTTGTGCGCACGTCGCGTGATTCTGAGCAGCAAATCGAAATGATTCGGGGAACCCCCGTAATGCGTTTGCGTAATCGCTTGCTTCCTCTGGTTTCTTTGGAAGAGCTATTGAAGTTGGATTCAGTTGGCAAGGATCAACTTATGGCAGATGTGGCGGCCATTCAGGATGAAGAGTTTAAGCCAATTGATTTGAATTTTGATGTTTCTCAGTTAGTTGTTAATGAGGGGTCCACGGAAGAAGGCTCGGCAGAAGCTGTTGCAGAAGAAGGAGCGGCGTTGCCCACAGAAGCTCCAGCGGAAGTTCCGGCGGCAGGTCCTGTGAAAAATGATCCGTTGGATATTTCCCAGCGCTATGTTGTGGTGGCTAAAGTTGGAAATTATAGCTACGGAATTATTGTGGACGATGTTTTTGATACGGAAGAGATTGTTGTAAAGCCTGTTGCGCCGATTCTGAAATCTATTTCTTTGTTCTCTGGAAATACAATTCTGGGGGATGGAACGGTGATCATGATTTTGGATCCAAATGGCATCGCCAGTGCCAGTGGTGAAATTCATGCGAGTGAGGACCAGGAAAATGAAGAAGCTGCCTCTGCTTTGGTTAATTCAGGGGATAAAACAACCTTATTGGTTTTCAAAGCCGGAACTGGGGGGCCAAAAGCCGTGCCGTTATCTTTGGTTGCGCGCCTTGAAGATGTTAAGGCTGATGAAATTGAATATGCGCATGGTCAACCCATGATTCAGTATCGTGATAAGTTAATGCCACTTGTGTTCTATAGTAATGAACAGGTGTTGCCAGAAAAGGGCCACATTCCGTTAATTGTCTTCACAGAGGAAGATAAAAGCATGGCGCTTATTATCGATGAAATTACGGATATTGTTGAAGATAAAATGCAAACAGATGTCTCTAGTGGCTCTCCCCACTTGTTGGGATCTGCCATTATTGATGAGAAGGCGACAGATATTATTAATGTAGGGCACTATTTGGATCAGGCTTTTGGTGATTGGTACCGCAAGAAGAATTCTGATGTTCGGTTATCCCGTGATAATGAAGAGAAGAAAAAGGTCTTGTTGATTGATGACAGTGTCTTTTTCCGAAATTTGATCATTCCTCTTCTTTCTGTTGAGGGATTCTCGGTTGTCTCACTGGAAAGCGCTTTGCAAGCTTTAGAGAGATGTGAAGAGGGTGAAAAATATGACCTGATTATCAGTGATATTGAAATGCCAGATATGAATGGTTTGGAATTTATTGCCAAAGTTAAAGAAACAGCATGGAAAGATACGCCTTCTGTTGCGTTATCGTCTCTTTCTGAGCAAGGAGATATAGAAAAGGCGATGGCTGCAGGCTTTGATCGCTATGTAAAAAAATCTGACCGTGATATGATTGTTTCCACTATTCGTGAAATTCTTTCAGGCGATGTAGATGTAGCATCTAATGAAAGTGCAGATGTCCAGACAGGAACTGAAGGATAAGATATGAATCAGCTTGTTACAACAGAAGAGAATACAGAACAATCATTAGATGTTGGGGTCCCTGTGGGGACTGAGCAGTACGTAACTGTGCGCATTGCAGGGCAGTTGTTTGGCCTTGCTGTGTTGGATGTTCACGATATCTTGGGCCCACAAAAGATAACGCGTGTGCCGTTGTCTCCCCCAGAAATTGCCGGATCTTTGAACCTGCGCGGAAAAATTGTAACTGCCATGAATATGCGTGAAAGCATGGATCTTCCACCGTTGGGTGAAGGCGAAGAAAGCATGCATGTTGTTGTTCATCACAAAGGAAGTGACTACAGTTTATTGGTTGATGGTGTGGGGGAAGTATTAAACCTTCATCAGAAAGATTATGAAAGAACTCCCCCCACATTGGATCCACGTTGGGGGAAAACATCTAAGGGAATTTTTAGGTTGCCTGAAGAATTAATGATTGTCTTGGATGTGGATCAAATTTTAGCAACAGAGCACGAAGAAAGTTAGAGGGTACAGAATGAAAACCTGCCTTGTGGTTGATGATTCGCGTGTTGTCCGTATGGTCGCCCGCAAAATTTTGACAGAACTTAAGTTTAATATTGAAGAAGCCGAAGATGGACAAAAAGCTTTAGATCAATCTATCGCAAAGATGCCTGATATCGTTTTGTTAGATTGGAATATGCCAGTTATGACTGGAATTGAATACTTGCGTGCATTACGTGCAACCCCAGGCGGGGATGCACCTGTTGTTGTTTTCTGTACAACTGAAAATGATATGAGTCGAATTCAAGAAGGGATCGCTGCTGGTGCCAACGAGTATATTATGAAACCTTTTGATGCAGATATTATCAAAGCGAAGTTCACTCAATTAGGGTTAATGTAAATGATAGATACAAGCTCTGCTTCCTTTGGCGCTTCGTCAAGTGCGCAAGGTACAGATACCTTTAACATTATGGTGGTTGATGATTCTGCAGTTATTCGCGGGTTAACAACACGTTTCCTGGAAACAGACACAAAATTAAAAGTTATCACATCTGCCTCTAACGGTGAAATTGCCGTGAAACAGCTGGAAAAGTACAAAGATCAGATTGATGTTATTATTTTAGATATTGAGATGCCTGTTATGGATGGAATTACGGCAATCCCTTTGTTGTTGGAAATCAGCCCAAATGTTCGCATTATTATGTCTTCAACCTTAACGTTGAAGAATGCTGAAATAAGTATGAGAGCCTTATCAGCTGGAGCAAGTGATTATGTGCCCAAGCCAACATCAACTACGGAAATGACAGCTGCAGATGAGTTCCGTCTTGAGCTGATTCACAAAGTTAAAGCCTTGGCCTCTTCTGCAAAGAGATTGCAGGTGCCACCTGAAACGCCCCGCCGTTCAACAGCTAGTACGGTTCCTGCTCCTGCGGCACCAGCCCCTGTTGCTGGAAAGCTGGAGGTTTCAGAAGATGTAATGCCCGTTGAGAAAGGAATGCAGCGCGCGCCTTTGAAACCTGCTGACGGTGTAATGACGACGCAGCAGCCACGGCTGTTTAGGCCAAAATTACTTGCTGTTGGAAGCTCCACAGGTGGGCCACAAGCTTTATTACAGTTTTTTAAGAACTTGCCACAGGAATCTGCCTCTCAGCCCATTGTTGTAACGCAGCATATGCCGCCAACGTTTACATCTATTTTATGTAAGCATATTTCAGAGGCGTCCGGTTGGCCCGCCAAAGAGGGGGAAAATGGTGATATTCTAAAACCTGGGCATGTTTATTTAGCGCCAGGGGGGTATCATATGTTGCTCAAGAAGGGGCCAACCCCTTCTGATGTCGTTGTACAGTTGGATGACGGGCCACAAGAAAACTACTGCCGTCCTGCGGTAGACCCTATGTTGCGGTCTGCAATGGATATTTATGGGGCAGACATTTTAACTGTTATCTTGACGGGTATGGGGCAAGATGGTTGGCAAGCGTCCAAGACTTTGGTGGAAATAGGGGGCAGAATTATTGCACAGGATGAAGATTCCAGTGTTGTTTGGGGTATGCCAGGCGCCGTTGCAAATGATGGCTTATGCTCGGACATTTTACCTTTGGATTCAATCTCTCGTAAAGTTTCAGAAGTTCTTCAAGGGGGCGGTATATGAGTTTAACTGACCAATCTTTTGAAATTTTAAGTTCTAAAATTAAATCGCTTTCGGGCATTGTGCTGTCAAAAGATAAAACGTATTTATTGGAAAGTCGGCTGTTGCCAATTATTAAAAAGCACAATATTCCAGATTTAAATGCATTGGCATCCCAAATTCAAGTGCCCACAACCGGTCCATTGATTGAGGATATGGTTGATGCCATGACAACCAATGAAACATTGTTTTTCCGTGATATGCACCCGTTTGATACATTGCGTGATGTTATTGTTCCACACATGCAGCAAGCACGCTCAAACAAGCAACTGCGAATATGGTGCGGGGCTTGCTCCACAGGACAAGAGCCATACTCTATCATGATGATTTTGAAAGAGATGGGGGCACCATTAGCGGGCTGGAATTTTGATATCTTTGCGACAGATCTTTCACAAGAAGCTTTGGCAAAAGCCAAGGCAGGGGTGTATACGCAGTTTGAAGTTCAGCGGGGGATGCCGATTACATTGCTGGTGAAATACTTTACCCAAGACGGGGATCGTTGGATCATCAAAGATGAACTGAAGAGTCCTATTAGTTACGACTCTGTCAATTTGATGGATGAATATAGCAAGGTTGGAAAACGTGATGTTGTCTTCTTGCGGAATGTTTTGATTTATTTTGATATAGAAACCAAAGGTAAGATTTTAGAAAAAATCCACGGTTTGTTGGAACCAGACGGCTTTCTTTTCCTTGGTGGGGCTGAAACAGTTTTGGGCGTGACTGATGCCTTTATCACGACACCAGATGTAAAGGGGCTGTACAGACCCAACCCAGATTGGCAGCCAGTAACGCGTCCTATGTCGGCACCCGCTCCTGTGGCACCTGCACCTGTGGCTCCCGCTCCTGCGGCACCAGCTCCTGTGGCACCTGCACCTGTGGCTCCTGCTCCTGCAGCTCCAGCTCCTGCGGCACCGGCTCCTGCGGCACCAGCTCCTGTGGCACCAGCTCCTGTGGCTCCTGCTCCTGCGGCACCGGCTCCTGCGGCACCAGCTCCTGTGGCTCCTGCTCCTGCAGCTCCTGCGGCACCGGCTCCTGCGGCACCAGCTCCTGTGGCTCCTGCTCCTGCAGCTCCTGCTCCTGCGGCACCGGCTCCTGCAGCTCCTGCTCCTGCGGCTCCTGCTCCTGCGGCACCAGCTCCTGTGGCTCCTGCTCCTGCAGCTCCTGCTCCTGCGGCACCGGCTCCTGCAGCTCCTGCACCTGTGGCTCCTGCTCCTGCAGCTCCTGCTCCTGCAGCTCCCGCTCCTGCGGCACCAGCTCCTGCAGCTCCCGCTCCTGCGGCACCAGCTCCTGCAGCTCCCGCTCCTGCAGCTCCTGCTCCTGCAGCTCCTGCTCCTGCAGCTCCCGCTCCTGTGGCTCCTGCTCCTGCAGCTCCCGCTCCTGCAGCTCCATCGGCAAATCCTGTAGATCCAGAGCAGGGCACATAAGAAAAAACCCCATCCATCAGGACGGGGTTTTCTAAGTTCTTATTGGCAAGATTTAGCGTATTGGGTATTTAAGCGTTCGCGGCCTCATCTTTGCGGACAGGTTCGCGCAGGACGTATCCACGCCCCCAAACAGTTTCGATGTAATTTTCACCGTTTGTCATATCTTCTAACTTTTTGCGAAGCTTACAAACGAACACATCAATAATTTTTTGCTCTGGCTCATCCATTCCGCCGTATAGGTGGTTCAGGAACATTTCTTTGGTCAGCGTTGTGCCTTTGCGTAAAGACAGCAATTCCAAAATACCGTACTCTTTCCCTGTTAGATGCAGGGGCTGTTCGCCAACACTAGCTGTTCTGGTGTCCAGGTTTACTTCCAGGCGACCCGTACGAATAATTGATTCTGAGTGACCTTTAGATCGGCGCACAATGGCCTGAACACGGGCCACAAGCTCGCGCTTGTCAAAGGGCTTGGTCATGTAATCATCGGCCCCAGTTGTCAGGCCTTTAAGTTTGTTGTCTGTTTCTGACAGACCAGACAAAATTAGAATCGGGGTTTCAATGTTTGCATCACGAAGACGTCTTAAAACATCGTATCCATCCATATCTGGTAACATCAAATCCAAAATGATGATGTCATAGTCATATAACTTTCCAATTTCCAGGCCATCTTCCCCAAGGTCGGTCGTATCAACCACATAGCCCGAGGACTTCAACATAATTTCAATACTTTTGGCGGTTGCCGTATCATCTTCAATGAGTAAAACACGCATTTTATACTTACCTTTTCTAATTAATGATCACGTAACTTTTTAAAAACTATCTCTTAACCTTATATATTAAGAATAGTTAACATTTGGTAAATAAGGAACAAAAACAGTTAATTTCTCATTTATCATTCCATGGTAGGGTGGATACTTGTGGTAAATTTACGAAAACATGTAAAAGTATAAAGAATATGGGCAAAACACCACTAACTGAGCCGTTTTCACGCGTTGAAAGCTCCGTCAAGCAATTGGACGGGGCCAAGTTTCATGGGCATGTTAAGTCTATTCTGGGCATGGTTGTCGAAGTTGCAGGTATTAACGAATATCTGTCTGTGGGTGATCGCTGCTATATCATTAATCGGGAAAAAGCACGCATAGCGTGTGAAATTGTTGGCTTTAAAGAAGACCATGCCATTGCTATGGCTTTTGGAAACTTGGAAGGTGTAGGCTTGGGAGCGCGGGTGGAAGTATCATCCAAACAGGCGGTGGTCATGCCAGCCATGTCTTGGCTGGGGCGTATTATTGATGGATTGGGTAACCCCATTGATGGCAAGGGACCGCTAGAGGCTGGCCCTGCTGCCGTTCCTTTGCGTAATAAGCCGCCTTTGGCCAGCGCCAGGGCCCGTGTTGGTGATAAAATAGACTTGGGTATACGATCAATTAACACCTTTCTGACGGCGTGTAGAGGCCAGCGAATGGGCATTTTTTCTGGCTCTGGTGTGGGGAAGTCCACAATGTTGTCCATGATTGCCCGATATACCGATGCTGATGTTAATGTAATCGGTTTGGTTGGGGAAAGGGGCCGTGAGGTAACAGAGTTTATTGAAGATGATTTGGGCGAAGAAGGTTTGAAGCGATCTATCATTATTGTGGCGACGGGGGATGAATCCCCATTGATGCGTCGGCAGGCGGCTTACCTTACTTTAAGTGTGGCAGAGTTTTTCCGCGATCACGGGAAAGACGTGCTGTGCATGATTGATTCGGTGACACGCTTTGCCATGGCCCAGCGGGAAATTGGATTAAGCGCAGGGGAACCCCCAGCCAGTAAAGGATATACGCCCACCGTGTTTTCAGAGCTGCCCAAACTGTTGGAACGCGCAGGGCCCGGCCATAAAGGGCAGACAGGATCTATCACCGGGCTGTTTACAGTTTTGGTGGAAGGGGACGATCATAACGAGCCAATTTCCGATGCCGTCCGAGGTATTTTAGATGGCCACATTGTATTGGACAGAAACATCGCCCAGCAAGGTCGCTATCCGCCAGTTAATATTTTGCAGTCAGTATCGCGGATGCTGCCTGATTGTAATACAGATTTCCAGAATGAGATTGTAGAGCGTGCGCGCCAGCTGATGGCAGCCTATGACAACATGGCAGAGATGATTCGCCTGGGGGCTTATAAGCGCGGCAGTGACCCCAAAACAGATGAAGCCATTGAATACAGAGACCACTTGGAAGAATTTTTGGGGCAACGAATTGACGAACAATCATTGCTAGAGCCTTGCTATCAGCAATTAGCAGAAATTTTAGGCATGACAGAAGCCGTGGAGACAGATGAAACAGCTGAAGACGCTAATCAAATACCATCAGAGCTTATTGGACGAGAAGCGTAAGGCCTTACGCGCCGTTCAAGATGAAGAAGACCAGATTGTCCGAATGAAAAAACATTTGGCCGATGAGCTGGTTAAGCAGCAAGGCTTGGTGAGCGAGAATGTTGAATGGGGCATTCACTATGGCCCGTATCAGGATACAATTTTCCGTCGACAAGAAGTGCTGGAAAACATGCGCCTTGCCTTGCAAACCAAACTGGATAAAGCGCAAGAAGCCGTGCGTGAAGCGTACCGGGAACTGAAAAAGTTTGAACTGACCCTGGAGCGCCGCCAAGAAGAAGAGCGTAAAGACTTGGAAAGAAAAGAACAGATCGAAGCAGATGACATGACAGCTGCACGCTGGAATCGCCAAGATACATAATCTTGAAAACTCTCAACGCGCAGGCAGTCATATTTTATCTGTTAGGTTAAGTTTATGGCTTAACCCTCTTGAATATTTAGAAAAACATTCGCTGTTGCTGAGTTGAACGGTGGAGGCTTCATGGCACTTAAGCCAGAGCCACCGTTGGAGGCAGCCATTTTTGCAGCATATGCTTTTTTACCAGGTTTGGTATAGTCTGCTACAGGTGGTTCGGTTGAAAGATGTGTCCATTTTTCCGTAGCTTGTTTTGCTGTACCTGTGCCTTGATTTACAGGTGCACCATCAAACCCTGGGGGAACCAGAAATCCATCAGGGCGTCCAGGTCCAGGGGCTGGGCCAACTTTACCATTATAAGCTGAAGGACCATCAGGAACTAGAAATCCATCGGGGCGTCCAGGTCCAGGCGCAGGGCCAACTTTACCTTCATACTGTGTTGGACCATCAGGAACCAGAAATCCATCAGGACGTCCAGGTCCAGGTGCCTTTTGCTTGGCAATATCTACAGGGTTGTGTGTGTTTGGCTTATCGGCATCCGCACTTTTTTGAGCGCGAATTTTCATATAGGCCTCTTTCGTCATGGCTGGCCCTGGTGTTGTTAAGGCCGATCTAGCAGAGATATCCATTACGCATACCTTTCTTATCGTTAAAGTTTCGTTGGGCGCATCTTTGCAAGATCCAGACCAAGATAAGCAGAGCAAGGCTATGCGCCGATGGCGATGATATCTTCCGCTGGGGAATAGGGGGGCTTTTCAGTTTGTTTGAATGTAACTTGTCCGGTATAGCCCATGGCTTCAACATAGCTAATGAACACTTGACGCAAGCCATGTTGGGCAGCGTTCGTCATAGGTTGCCCCAAGTGCAAGGTTAAATCATATCTCTTTGCGCCGAAGACGCTGTCTACTTGAATTTGCCCTAAGTTGGTCAAGTTTAAATCAATCACTAGCCGCGTTTGCTTTTCTGCGTTGTCTGTTCCGCTATCTGATAGTTCATCGCGGTAATACGCGTTCATTTGCTCCAACTGGCCCATATGAAATAAAGGCAGGTGCAAGCTACGCCAGTCGGCAACGGGTTGTTCAGGCGTTGCCGTTAATGTGGGGGGGGTGGGGTTTCTTTCTGCACGCTGGCCTTGGATAGCTGCGCGGGTTAAAACTTGCAAATCAGCATCCAGCGTTTTTAATGTTGGACCCTGGGGGCTTTGTTGAATGGCTTGGCGTACGGTTTGGGGCAGGACGTTTTCTGATGTGGTCTGGCCAAAAATAGCCGTCATCCAGAACAGGGCCTGTACTCCCAATTTGGGGCCAGGTTGGGGCAGGGCATTTTGCACAAAAGTTTGCGCTGCCGTTGGCGCTTGCAATGAGATCGTTTGTAAAATGTCATCCAAAACCGGCCAGTTTTGCGTAAAGGGTAAAGCAGGGGCCTTATTGGTTGGCGCCGAGGAAGTAGTGAAGCTGGCATCCTGTGCAGTTGCTGTGGGGCTGTTTGATATATCAAATAAAATAAGCGTCCCAGTTTGTGGCGGAACAGCTGTTTTGGGCAGGGTCAGAATAATGTTTCCTGCTTCCACCAGAACTTGGTTCTGGGCATTAATGCCAGAAACAACCCCCGCAAAGCGCTGGGAGGTAAGATCTGTCTGGCCCCATGTGCGGGGGGCGCCTGGTTCTTGAATGGCAATAATCTTTGCCTGAATTGGCTTGCCTGGCTCTTTCCCCACTAAAGGAACTGGTGGTGTGCTGGGGCCTGTTGGCCGGTATACTTTGCCAGATAGTTGCTCTGCCCCTTGCCCTTGTTGGGGGGCGCTTGGGCTAGGTGTAATTTGCTGGCTGGTTGTTAGCGCCCCTGGGGAAAGCTTGCTAAGGGGGGAAAATGTAGGTTGTTGGGTGGCGTCTTCTGCCCCTGGAATAGCGGAAGGGGTGGGTGAAACTGATGACGGGGTCGACGGTGAAGTTGTTCCAGATGGGTTGGTCGCAGCAGGTTGCACGGGTTTTGCACCAGATGTAATTCCGTCTGGTAAGGGGCCTTTGATAACAGCTCCCTTGTTTTGGCTGGCAATGCCCTGGAATACTGTTCCTGGTTGATAAGCTTGCTTACCGGATAGCTGGGGCGGCACCACAGTTGTTTTCCCAGAAATTTGAATGGCCACTTGTACACCAGCCTCCAGTTTGGTCACGGCAGTGGTTTGTAATCCACTTGTTGCAGGGGCCGTGTCAGAAACTTTTGTTTGAACCACAGGTTTGCTTGGATGATCCACTGTTGGCGGCGTTGGTTGAGATGTTACAGGTTTGGCCGTTTCTGCAGTTTTTGGTGCTTCAATATGCACCAACTGAAGGCGCAGGCTTTCCCCTGATGATTTAACTTCCAGCGTTACTTTTGTTCCGATGGCAAGGTCTTTGCCCACGTTTTGGGATAGCCGAACATTTAAAATTCCCTGGTCTGTTTTGATGGTGGTTTCCCCCACATTGCTTTTCCCAATGACTTCCCCTTCGATCAAGGTGCCGGGAGTGGCATCGGCCAAGGTGCGGGGTGGAGCGTTAACAACACCGCTGATATTGGCTTGCGGAATAGGCCCCCCCGGACCTGTTGTACTGGGGGGTGGCGTCACTTTTGACATAGGGGAAATGTATCCTGTTTGGGCGGTTTATTGTGCCGCAGCTTTTGATTCGCCACCCAATAAAGCGCGCGCGATCATTTCAACATCATCCGCAGCATCGCTGTTTGGGTGACGCTTTAAGATAGGTGTTTGTGCGCGGATAGATTCTGGAACACGGCGATCCCGACGAATAATACCCAAAAGTGGTGGTTCATGCTTTAGGAAACCACGACAAGCTTTCAGCAATGTTTGGTATGTCTTTTCACCTTCTTGCTTGGAGTGAGCCGCATTAATCACAATGCGGATATCGCGGCCTGGCTCTTCAGCTAAGGTTACCTTGATGAAGGTATAGGCATCTGTTAGTGATGTTGGTTCATCATTTGAAATAACAATAATGGTATCAGCATCTTTTGCCATAGAACGGATGCTGCGCTCTACGCCGGCTCCAAGATCAATAATCGTGTTATCGTATTGATCAGACATTTCTTTCAGCTCTTCGCGCATAGAAGCCATGCGGCTGGCCGGAATTGCCGCCAAAGCACCAGACCCGGAACGCCCTGCGATAATGTCAAAGTTGCCTTCTTCATAGCGCATCTTGGCTTTTTCAATACTTTGATTGTTGGATAAAGCTGTTCCCAAATCCACATCTGGGGTTAATCCCAGTTGAATATCAACATTGGCAAGGCCCAAATCAGAGTCAAATAACAAGGTACTGCGGCCTTGTTTTGCAAACCAATGGGTTAGGGTAATTGAAAACCATGTTTTCCCCACGCCACCTTTTCCGCTGGCAACAGCTATGACCTTAGGCTTCTGGTGTGCCTTTGATTGGGGGGTAGATTCTGAGGCTTGTTGCGTCATTTCAATTATCCTTCAACTCATTATCAATAGTACAAAATCATTAACAAAGTAAGAACCTTTTTCGGGTTCTTTAAAATTCTTCTTCTTTATCTGTTTCCTTCAACAAACAGTCTAGCTAATCCCAAGGGGTTTAAACTGGTGAATCCTTCTGCTACCAAGGGAGATAAACTGGCATGGCTAAAAGCCAGTTTTGCTTTTTCTGCAATAACCAGCGCGCTTCCATAGCGTTTGGTAATATCCAGGCGGGTGTATATAAAACGGGTGATTTCAAACGTATCGGTCAATTTTTTAGCAATTTCACCAGCTTCCAAAGCGTCATGTCCAGCTGATAACACCAAGATAGGTTCAGCGTTGGAAACCTTGATAAAGGTTTGTAAATCTTCCAGCTCTGCCGTGTCATAGGGGTTTACACCGGTGGTATCAATAACCTGCAATTCCCCAACCTTGGCATTGGCGATTAGGGTGTCTAACTCCCTGGTGGACGATGCTTTTTCAATAGGCTGACCCATGGCATCCATATAGCTTTTCAGCTGTTCGTACCCGCCAGCTTTTACTGTATCCAGTGTAATGGCGCGTACGGGAACATCGTTTAGGGTGGCTTCTGCTGCAATTTTTGCTGTTAGCAACGTTTTGCCAACCCCAGGGGGACCCACCAAAATATAAGGGCGCTTTACATCGCGAACATCAATGGGGGCAAACTTATAACGGGCATCAAACACGCTGCCAAGGGCAACGGTCACATCATCCATTTCCAGCTTTTCCATTTCCTCCAACAGCTTATCGCCCAGGCGGCGCGGAATACTGTGGTTGTCAAAAGCCTCCCCGGCAATATCAGTAGGAGAAATGAACGCAGACAAGTCTTCATCCTTCAGGTGGTTATTGTCATTGATGTTCGCGATATCGATGGTTTTATCCAGCGCGGCGGTTACCTTGATTCCACCTGTGGCTTCATCCGGTGCACTTGAAACGATAATAGCATCTTCCCCATAAGCTTCTCTAATAAGCTCCATGGCGTCGCGCATGTTGTCTGCAATGATTGTTTTTAGCTGCATATTCCCCGGATTTTACTGATAAACTTAAACTTGGCCAAGGGTTTTTATACGTGCCTTAGCATACACTTCGTTTTGCGACATAACAGTCGTAGAGGGGCGGAAACGCTCGATCACAGAGCGCACATAAGGACGGATCCCCGGACTTGTCAACAGGGCAGGGGATTCCCCCATCATCGCAAACTTGTCAAAAGTTTCGCGGACAGCGGCAATAAATTCTTGAAGTTGGCTGGGCGGCATTGCCAGCTGCTTATCTTCTGTTTGCCCAACAAGAGATTCTGCAAAGCGTTGCTCCCACATGGGGCTAAGGGTAACCAAGGGGATAAAGCCTTGCTCATTGGTATTGGTTTCTGAAATCTGGCGGGCCAGGCGGCCACGGGTATGTTCAGTAATTTGCATAATGTTTTTGGTATATCCAGCAGCTTCTGAAACACCTTCCAAAATGGTGGGCATATCGCGGATAGAAATGCGTTCTTGTAGTAAATTCTGCAACACACGCTGCAACCCACCCACGCTGATTTGGTTGGGCACAACATCGGCAATAAGCTTTTGTTGCTCTTCTTCCATTTCATCCAACAGCTTTTGTGTTTCAGCAAAGCTTAGTAGTTCTGACATATTATCTTTAATCACTTCTGTCAGGTGTGTTGTCACAACAGTGCTTGGTTCCACAATGGTATAGCTTTTCATTTGGGCTTCATCGCGCAGGTTTTCAGCAACCCACATAGCAGGTAAACCAAAGGTTGGCTCTGTTGTCATTTCACCAGGAAGGCCAATTTTTTCGCCTTGGGGATCCATCACCATCAGCATGTTGGGGCGAACTTCCCCACGGGCAGATTCAATCTCTTTAATACGAATAACATAGGTGTTGGCAGGCAGCTGCAAGTTATCTTGAATACGTACCGATGGCATAACAAAGCCCACCTCTGCTGCCAATTGTTTGCGCAGGCCTTTGACCTGATCCGTCAGCTTCACGCCATTTTCATTATTGATAAGCGCCAGTAATCCATACCCCAGCTCCAAACGAACTTGGTCGATAGTAAGCTGTTTGGTGATGGGCTCTTCCAGCTGTGGCTGGGCGGCTTCTTCAATTTCTTGTTGTTTTTGTTCTTCTTCCTCCTTGTTTTTGGTTCTCTTCAGAAAGTAAGCCATTGTTCCGGTTGTGGCCCCCAAAAACATAAAGGGAACAGGGGGGATGCCGGGGATCAAAGCAAAGGCAATCATAAAGACAGCAGCCATCCCAAGGGCATAAGGGTATTTAGAAACCTGGCCAAAGACAGCTTTGTCGGTTGACCCTTCCACCCCAGATTTAGTTACCAGCATACCTGCGGCAATTGAAACAGTCAGCGCTGGAATTTGTGAAACAAGACCATCACCCACCGTCAGAAAAACATAGTTTTGACTAGCTTCTCCCAGGGTCATATCCTTGAACGCCGTCCCGATAATAATACCAACAATAACGTTAATCAGGGTTATTAAAAGGCCGGCAACGGCATCCCCGCGAACAAACTTGGCGGCACCATCCATGGCCCCGAAAAAGCTGGATTCATCTTCCAGTTCCCGGCGACGTAGGCGCGCTTCTTCTTCATTAATAAGGCCCGATGATAAATCTGCATCCACAGCCATTTGCTTTCCTGGCATAGCATCCAAGGTAAAGCGGGCGGTTACCTCGGCAATACGGCCAGAACCTTTGGTAATAACAATAAAGTTGATCAACACCAGAATGGCAAAAACCACGATACCAATGATGGGTTCGCCTTGCATGATAAAGCCCCCAAAGGCTTGAATTACGTCCCCTGCGGCGGCAGTGCCTGTGTGCCCTTGGCTTAAAATAAGCCGGGTAGAGGCAATATTCATTGCCAACCGTAGCATGGTTGCAATCAGCAGGATGGTGGGAAAACTTGAAAGTTCTAAAGGCTTAGAAATAAACAGAACCATCATCAAAATAACAACGGAAAAGGTAATCGATGTGGCCAAGCTAATATCCAGCAACCACGTTGGAATCGGCAATACCAGCGCCACAATCAGCGCCACAATACCCAATCCCATGATGGTTTCACCACGCATGGAATTGTTAAATAAACGGTTCAGGAATCCAGGCCCGCCGGCCCCAGCGCCGCCTTCTTGTTCGCCTTCAGCGGCAACCTGTTGTGTGGCTTCTGCCATATCCCTTTAATCCCTACAAAATTAATTAAGCGGCTGTTCCATCTTGTGGTGTGGGAACGGCAACGCCATCTTCTGTATATATTTTTAACTTATTGCGCAGCGTGCGGATGGAAATCCCCAAAATGTTCGCTGCGTGTGTTCGGTTCCCCAGCGTATGGTCTAATGTGCTGATAATCAGGTTTTGCTCAACCTCTGCCACTGTTTTACCAACCAAGCCTGCAACTTCTTGCTCATCTTCGGTTAAAGCTGGAATGGGGTCCATATCATCGCGACCTTCCATCAATCCTTCTGCTTGGGTCAGGATAATGGCACTGTCTGCAATATCATCCCCAGAGGCCATTAGAACTGCGCGGTGCATCGTGTTTTCAAGTTCCCGAACATTTCCCGGCCACTTATAAGACAACAGCTTGTCTGTGGCCTCTTTAGATAAATGGCGTTCAGGCACGGCATTGACTTCGGCATACTTTTTAACAAAGTGTTTGGCCAGCATTTCAATGTCTTTGGGGCGTTTGCGCAAAGATGGCATATCAATGTTCACCACATTTAAGCGGAAGAACAAATCTTCTCGGAATTCACCCTTTTTCACAGATTCTTGCAAGTTTCGGTTACTGGTGGCCAGTAGGCGAATGTTAATTTTTACAGGCTCATTCCCGCCAACTCGGTCAATTTCACGCTCTTGAATAGCGCGCAATAGCTTGGCTTGCAGCCGGGGGTCCATTTCTGAAATTTCATCCAACAGTAATGTTCCGCCGTTGGCTTCTTCAAACTTTCCAACGCGGCGGCTGACAGCCCCGGTAAAAGCGCCTTTTTCATGTCCAAATAATTCCGATTCCAGCAAATTGTCAGGAATGGCTGCGCAGTTGATGGAAATAAATTTGCCGGCGGCACGTTTACTTTTGCTGTGAATATAGCGCGACATCACCTCTTTACCCGTTCCGGACTCACCCGTAATCAACACGCTGGCTTCAGATGGAGCGATTTGGTCTGCCATGCTGATGACTGTTTTCATCACAGGGTCTTGGAACAAAAGATCTTCTGACTCTTCTGTAATAGCAGCCAAGACAGCACCAATTAAATCTGGGTCTGGGGGCAGGGGTACGTATTCTTTGGCACCTGCCTTAATAGCGTCGGCCGCGGCATCTGGGTCTGTTTCCACCCCACAGGCAACAACTTCTACGTGGATGCGTTCATTTTCAATAGATCTAATAAAGGTTGGGATATCTTGCTTGATATCAATCATTACCAAGTCTGCCCCATTACCAGAGCGCAGTTCTTTCAGCGCACCGCTAATATCTGTGGCATGGGTCACGTTTGCACCTTTGCCCAAAGCAATTTTGCTGGCTTCTGTAATGTGGCCTCTTAGTTCCCCAACTATCAGTAATCGCATTCTGTTTCCTTCAGTCCTTTATCTTAGTCAAAGTACCGCAAGCGCTGGCTTGGCGGTAAGATAGTGTTCAGCATCATTTCTAAACGACGGGGATTTTCCTGCTTGGCAATAGAACTTGCCCCAATCATGTAAATTGTGTTCAAAGTTTCTTCTTCTTTAGAGTTTCTCTCTAACTTGGAAGCCAATGGGTTGAAAACCATATTGGCCAAAACAGCCCCATAAAATGTTGTTAACAAAGCCAGCCCCATGGCAGGCCCAATGGTGGACGGATCTTCCAGGTTTGCCAGCATTTGCACCAGTCCAATCAGTGTCCCGATCAGCCCCATGGCCGGAGAGATTTCTCCCGCTTTTCTCAGAATTTCAGCACTTTGTTCATGGCGCCGGGAAATGGCAGCAACTTCATTGCGGCAAATAGCCTCTAGCTCTTTTGCGGGGACACCGTCTACAACCATGCGCATGGTGCGGTAAAACAGGGAAGATTCTGGCAAGGTGACAATGTCTTCTTCCAAAGCTAAAACCCCTTTGGATCTGGCCTTTTCAGAGTATTCAAGCAGCTTGGTGCTGACCCGTTTCGCATCATCTGTGTGGTACAAAATGGTACGCATAATGATCTTTGGGGCGGCCGCCATGTCAGATAGGGAAAAGCAAACAGTTGTCAGGGCAGCTGTTCCCCCAATCACCAACAGAACAGAGGCAAGCTGCAGGAAGTTTTGAACATCCCCCCCCACAATAATGGCAGCGATGACCATACCAAATGCGATGGTCGTCCCCAAAATGGTCGCTAAATCAATCCGTCCCCTCATTGAATTCCCCTAAATCTTTCTCTAGTTATTTCGGTCTGATTTGATAATCTCCGTCATGGTTACCCCAAGGCGATCATCCACGATGACGACCTCTCCGCGGGCAACTAAGCGGTTGTTTACGTAAATATCAATGGCTTCCCCAACTTTACGGTCAAGCTCTACTACGGCACCACGACCCAAGCGCAGCAATTGACTGACCTGCATTGTGGCTTTCCCAAGAACAGCTTGAACTTGTACGGGGATATCATAAACGGCTTCTAGGTCTCCCGCAGATTGGGGGACACGCATGCCATCATCATCTTCATCGCCACCGCCGACACCTGTGGAGCCGGGTTCGCTGTCGCCCAGCTCTTCCAGGCCTTCATCAGCGCTGCCTTCTGCTGGGGCATCCGCTTCAGGGGCGGCATCAGCAGCGGGTGTTTCTTCTTCTGGTGTTTCGTTTTCATCTGCCATGCTTATCTTCCTTTATGACAATTCATCAGTTTCTGGTTTAATTTCTTCTGGGTTAGTTTCGGGTTCTGCCGCAGCTTCGGACATCTCTTCTGTTGAGGCCCCTTCATCGTTGGCAGTAATTTCTTCTTGTGTTGAGTCTACGACCTCTGCTTCAGAAACTTCAACATCTGCGGGGGTATCTTCTGTTTCTTTCTCGGCTGCTGTTGCTTCAACATCCACACTTTCAGCAGGTGCTTCCTGTGTTGGTGTAATTTCATCTGCGGGTGTTTCTGTTTCAGGTTCCGGGGCTTTTAAGTCTTCTGCAGGAACGGGTGAATGTCCCTCAAAAGATTCAATCACTTGTCTTACAAGATCAGAGGCATTGTATTCGGCCCCACCATCTTTCCCCCAGTTTAACTTAAAGTCAGCCTCGCCCAGAGCAGCATCCTCTGTAATATCAATAAAGGTATCTTCCCCTTGTAAGCTGGGCAGAGTTTCAATTTTTTCTTTTAGTTTAGCCACATTACCTGGGGCTACAAAAATTTGGACCTTCGGCTTGTGAACGGCTATTTCCAAGGCTTGTTCCAGTGTTGTTTCAATTTCCTGAAAGCCACTTTGTTCCATGTATTTTGGTACGACAGCTTCCAAAACTGTTTTAACAGTAATAAAGCACCGATCGCGGATGGTTTCCACTTGTTCTATATGTGTGGCTTGAATTGCTGCCAGTTGGGCATCAATTTGGTTCAAGATTTGGGCAACTTTGGCATCTAAGCTTTCTTGTATTTCAATACGGCCTTTGTTCAGGCCGTCAGCAAACCCTTGTTGACGGGCTTGTTCAACATCTTCAGCCAAAAACTTGGGGATTTTTGCTTCGGCAATAGCGGCTTTGCGGTCAGCTTCTTCCTTTTCAAGCTCTTCCTCAAAACACGTATCAAAAGTATACTTATCTGTTAACTCTACCATTTTAATAAACCAGCTCGTCCTCTCCAGAACTGTCAGCGATGACAATCTCACCTTTATCAGCTAGACCTTTGGCAACGCCAACAACGTGCATTTGCGCTTCGTCCACTTCGCGAACACGAATAGGACCCATGCCTTCCATGTCTTCTTTCATAATCTTTGCCGCACGCTCTGACATGTTAGAGAAGAATAGATCTTTGATTTCATCAGCAGCACCTTTTAAGGCGCGGCCAAGTTGTTCTTTATCCACTTCACGTAAAACAGTTTGAACACCAGTTGCATCCAAGCGGGCAAGGTCATCAAAGGTAAACATCAGGGCTTTAATCTTCTCGGCAGATTCAACGTTACGCTCTTCCAGTGCTGCCAGGAATCGGGTTTCTGTGTTACGGTCAAAGCTGTTGAAAATCTCAGCCATCATTTCATGGGAATCACGGCGCGATGTACGGGCCAGGTTAGACATAAATTCTGCTCGCAGGGTTTTCTCCACATCCATCAGAACTTCTTTCTGAACAGGCTCCATCCGCAACATCCGCATTACCACTTCCATGGCAAAATTTTCTGGCAACATCCCTAATACTTTACCGGCATGTTCGCCCCTGATCTTGGTCAAGACAACGGCCACGGTTTGGGGGTATTCATTCTTCAGGTAATTGGCCAAAATTTCTTCAGACACGTTGCCCAGCTTGTCCCATAAAGTACGTCCAGCCGGTCCACGGATTTCATCCATGATGTTGTCAACTTTGTCTTTATCTAAGATCTTTACCAGCAATTTTTCTGTACTATCATAAGATCCAACCAAGTTTCCAGAAGAAGAAAACTGGGAAACAAACTCCAGAATCAGGCTTTCAACAGTTTCAGAATCAACCCGGCCCAAGCTGGCCATTGTTTGGGACAGCTCTTTAATTTCATCATCGTGCATTTGCCCGAAGATCGTTGCTGCATATTCCTCCCCAATAGCCATCAAAAGAGAAGCGGCTTTTTCCGGTCCCTTTAACTTATTGATAGCCTTTTTTTTGTTTGCTTCAGCCATTTAATCTCCTACTCGGGCTGTGCGCCATCATGAAGCCAGCCACGGATAACATTAGTTGCTTCATCTGGGTGCTTTTCAATAATTTCGCCAATTTTCTTCAAGGAAGATGCTTTGATCTTTCCTTCAATTTGGCTGATGTTGATCATCTCTTCCAGCTCACTTGGCTCTTGTGATGCAATAGCCAAGGCCTCTGATGCTTCTTCTGCGCCTGAAGCGGCAATAGCGCCCCCCCCTTCAGCAACCCCAGCCGGCGGTAAAGTAGACCCAGCCGGTCCTGTTAGGGCAGGGGGTGCCATCCCTCCTTGAAGCTGCATTGTTTCTCCCAAAATTTGACCTTCAGGCCCCATGGTAGCTAACTGACCTGTGGCAGACCCTTCAAACATTTTGGTAACCAAGGGGCGTACAATTAGCAGCAATGCTAAGATTCCGGCCACAGCCAAAATCAGCATTTCTGCGATGCGGGCAACAGCATCTTCATCCAGCCCCAGCAGAACAGCTTGCGGCTCAGAGCTTCCGCCCAGCACATCAACGAATTGCTGGTTAGAAATTTGAATGTTATCTCCGCGCTCTTCGTCAAACCCAATAGCGGCTTTTACGATGCTTTCAATTTCTTCCAGTTCATCTTCTGTGCGCGCTTCATAAACAGTTTCACCTTCGGCATTGGTGGTGTATTTACCATCAACTAAAACAGCCACAGAAAGTTTTTTCACCACCCCTGTTTCGCGTACCTCTTCACGAACAATGCGGGAAATTTCATAATTAACAGTTTCTTCTGTCCGGTTTTGGCTGGCAAAACTGCCGGCACCTTGACTGCTGCCTGTTAAAGGCTCGCCCACAACTTCGGGGATATTTCCTTGCACGGTAACGGCATCATCCTTGTCACGATCAGCTTCATCAATCTCTTCTTCCACGGTTTGTGTGGATCTTACAACCTGTCCATCTGGGTCATAAATTTCAGAATTTTCCCGCACTTGGTCAAAGTCCATGCTGGCCCGAACAGTGGCCCGTACTTTACCAACACCCATGGTTTGGCTAAGCATCGCCTCAATTTCACGTGAAATACGTGTTTCGTACGCCTGCTGCTTTTCAACAGCAGAATCCCCCAGGATGCCGGCTTGATCAGAGCTGGCATACCCACGGGCCAGCAATGTTCCTTGGTCATCAATAATTGAAACTTGTGTGGGGCTTAGCCCTGGGACAGCGCTGGCGGCTAAATGTTGCACGGCAGAGACTTGCTCTTTAGAAAGGCGGGAAGACCCCTTCATCTTTAAAACAATAGAAGCGCTAGGTTCGCGTGTTTCACGGCTGAAGAGTTCCCGTTGTGGTAAAACAAGGTGAACACGGGCAGATCCAACATTTTTAAGTGAGGCAACTGTCCTGGAAAGCTCCCCCTCCAGCGCGCGGACCCGGTTGATGTTCTGCATGAAAGAGCTGGACCCAAGGCCATCACTATCATCAAATAATTCATTTCCAATATTTCCGCCACTGGGCAAGCCTTCTTGGGCAAGGGTCATGCGCATACGCGTGACTTGATCTTTCGGCACCAGAATTTGGGCACCATCTTGACGAATCTGATACTCAACACTCAGCCCCTCAAGTTGCGAGACAATTTCTGAGCTTTCGCTCAAATCTAATTCACTGTAAAGAACCCCGAAAGAGGGCGTTGACAAGCGTGTGATAATGAAAATGAAAAAGGCCAACATGCCCAGCGTCACCCCACCCATGGCGGCGAGTTTAGCTGGTCCAAGACTTTTTAGAGTTTGTAAAAAGTTATTCAACTTTTCTACCCTTCTTTATTCAATTTCCCTGGGTTTCCTTGCAATTTTTGTTCCTATTCCGGATCTAAAAATTACGCAAAACACCAAGGGTTCCCTAACTGTTTTAGTTACCCCTTCCTACCAAAATGCTGCCAATAATTGTTTGAAACTTATATGTTCTTTAAGACATTTGTACCACTGTCATGGTAAAGGAAAAGTTAATGCTAGGCAATTTTTGCCTACTCACCTGTGTTCCTGCCAACGTGGATGGCAAAAATCGTATCCTTAATGTCACATACTAGAAGGTGCTGCGAACGGTATGCTCTTCTATAGCATCCTGCACAAGCTTTTTAGTGGTCCGCACAGACTCATGGTCTTTATAAGTTTGTACCTTTGTGGCCTTCAGCGCTTTAACGCCGTGTTTGGCAATTGCGCGCTCCCAGCTTTCAAATTCTTCTGGCGAAATATTATACATTTTGCAGGCTTCGTTCAGGCTGATGGTGCCCATGTGGACGCCCTGCACAACTTGCGCTTTCCGGCGAATTACCCAGCGGGTGGTGCCTGCAGGCGGCAAATTTCTGAACTTTTTAGACTCATTGGTCATACTTTACCCCAAAATATTTCTATTCACTCTCATCCACTATGCGGGACGAACTTTAAAAAATTGCTAATAAAGGTTTGAATTCAATCTGTTTCGAAAATTTTCTATATTTAGGCATGCTTTTCTCTAACTTTTGATATCTAACAGCTGGCCTTGCATGTCATCTATGGCTTGTAGTGTCTTTAAGTTAGCCTTGTAAGACGTTTCATTGACGGCTAGGTCGACTATTTCTTTTCCCAAGTCAACAGGCATGGCTGTTTCTTTTTGGTTCGGGATAACCGTGACGCCGCCATTTGTGCTAACATTCTGCGGATTATAAGGTCTGTACCCGGGTGTGGATGCATTGGCGATATTGTTCGCCGTATAGTTGGTTCGTTTACTGGCTGCTGCAAGCCCACTAAGGGCTGTTGAGATCCCTGCGATCATATTATTCCCTGCCTCCTGGTTTGGCCTTGATGTATCGTACTATCGCTTTGTTGCTTGAGTACGTTGCCGGCCATTTTCTGTTTAGGCTCCAAACTTGCGGGCTTTTCACCCTTTTATCCAATAATTATAGGCGTTAAACCCTTAATTTTTGTTAAAATCCCCCCTTTTTTTGTGGCGTTGAAAAAGATCGACCGCTTGACGTTTGTTTTCATAAAGGCTACAAGGGGGCCTGTAAAAAAACAAAAAGATAGGACGCAGTATGACAACCCCAGAAATTCACCCTGCATCAATGGTATGGTTGCAATCAAATGGAACATTTCCAACCCGCGAAGGGGAGTATTCTTCTGCCTATGAAATAAAGCAGTTTCTTTTGTGTTCTTCGGGGATGCAGCACCCTGGATTAACAGTTAATGATATGACGCTGGCCGAAGGCGATGCGTATGATTTTTCAGATGGTGTTCTGGTTCAGCATGGGGCTATTTCCATTTCACCCTTTGCCCACGGCATTGCTTATGCTGGCACAGGGTTTGAAGGCATTCGTGCCCGCCGGATAGAGGGGCAAGAATATCCCATTATTACATTTGGAAAAGATCATGTGGTAAGGTTGGCTGAAACAGCAAAGCATACTGGAAATACGCAACTGCCAGATACAGCTGTTCTTGAACAGGGTATTCGTTTGGCCGTTGCAGCTACGCCAGAAGGGTGGAAGTCTATGTACGTTCGTCCACAAATTGCCCGCATTGACCCCAAAGTGAAGTTGGCTTTTGGGGGCGTGGAATCAATCCTGGCTGTCGGGGTGACAGAGCTAAAAAGTTATCTTGATCCAAGCGCTTTGCAGGAAGGTGTCACAGCAGTTATAACGCCTTTTGGCCCTACAGAAATGCGCGGTGTTAGCCCCCAGGCCAAAGCTGGCCCAAATTATCTGCCACGTTCTTTGGCTGATGATTGGGCGAATGCATACGGTAAAGAGCATGGCCATGAAAGTTTAGTACCGTTGATGACCAAATTGGCAAAAAACCCACTATATGCCCATTCTTATGATGAAGTTTGGGATGGCAGTGGTGGAAACATTCTTTTTATTAATGAAGCAGACAAAAAAGTTATTATTCCCCCGCGGGCACAAATTTTCAGCGGCATTACTTTAAAGAAAGTTTTGGAACAGTTTGAAGCCAGGGGCTTTATGATTGAAGAGCATGTTTTACATGCCGAAACAAAAGATAACCACCCAGTTGTTTGTCGCGAAAGTTTTGGGGAATTTTCTGATCTTGGATATGGCGCGATGATGACGGGAACAGCCTTTACCGTTCCCATGCTAAAACAGGTTATTAATCCTGTAACCGGCCAAACGTATGATTTCCCAATCAGCCCAACAGCGCTGGACGTTCAGCAGGCAATTTTGGACCGTGTGCAAACATATAACCCGAAGGAAGATTTGCGCGTTACTGAATCTGACCACGGTGCCTCTATTGATGCGTGGAACCGTGTCCGGCGCGTTGCTCACGTACGATAGTACCAAAATAAAGTGTGCTCAAGTAACGCAGTGATAGTACCAAAATAAAGTGTGCTCAAGTAACGCAGTGATAGTACCAAAATAAAGAAAAGCCCCCACGATTAGTGTGGGGGCGAGGTTCTTTAGGGAAGGGTAGGGAAACTTATATTAACGTTTCACTCGGATCAGCTCTTCCAGCATTTCATCTGCTGTCGAGATTACCTTTGTATTGGCCGAGTAATTCCGTTGTGTCACGATCAGGTTTGTAAACTCCTGCGCGATATCTGTTGTTGATCCTTCCAGGGCGAAGGCAATAACCTTACCGGCACTTCCTTGTCCAGACTGTGACAGGGTAAAGTCACCCGAATCTGCTGTCTGTCCAAACACGTTCCCGGTTTTGGGATCAAGTGCGTTGGGGTTGGCGAATCGTACCACCGGAATTTGGAAAAGGGCTTGTTGTTCCCCGTTGTTAAACAGGGCGGTAATGATACCTTCTTCCGAAATTGACACACCAACGGCCGTTCCAAATGATACACCATCTTGGGTAAACAGTCGGTTGGGGTCAGGTGTTTCAACATCAAACTGTGCCAAGCCGTTAGAGTCATCTTGACCCCCAAGGGTCAGCGTAATTGCGCCATCATTGGCACCACTCGCTGCATAAGGCGCACCAGTTGATCCATCGTAATCAATTCCAAAACCAAGTTCCAGGTTACCTGTTACAGCGTTCAGGAAGCTGGATCCATCTGTCATATCTTCAACATCTGCCAGGGTTCCATCTCCGTTAAAGGTAACACGAAGGAAATCTTGGTTGGCAGCCGCTGCTGTGGCAGCGCCCAGTGTTGATAGATCAAAAGCATCACCCGTAGCTGTTGGGTCATTATCCGCACCGGCGTTATCAAGTGAGTTACCAGAAGCCGTGTTTAACGCAAAACCAGGGGCAGGGTCACCAATCCGGACAGAAGCTGCCCATACGTTTGGATCCGCACCTTTTGTCCAGGTGATTCGCATTGTGTGGTCTGTCCCCAAGCTGTCGTAAACAGTTACGGTTGTTGTGATCTGTTCACCAGGGGCTGTTGAGGAAGGCAATGTTGCACCCAAGAAAGCTGTTTGGGTTGCGCTTGGTTCCCCAGCAATGTTGGCAATGTTAACTGATGTCAGGGACAATAGTTCTGTTGCACCTGTTGGCAGTGACCCTGTTGCATCTAATGTCCACGCTTGCAGGTAGTTACCAGCTGTATTCACCAAGTAGCCATCTTTATCAGGACGGAAAGATCCGGCACGGGTGAATAAGAATTCATCCCCAGGACCACGTTGTTGTACATCTGTTACCGCGAAGAAACCAGATCCATCAATAGCCAAATCTGTTTCAAAGGTAGATCCAAGCAATAGACCACCACGGTCAACTTCGTATCTTGGGCGGGCAGAAACCCCACCAGGAGAGTGCGCCGCACGAGAAGAGGCAGTCACCAAAGTTGAAAAATCTGTTAGAACACGTTTGTATCCAACCGTGTTAGCGTTAGCAATGTTATCAGAGATCGTTGCCAGGTTGCTGGCAAAGGCGTTTAGCCCTGATACCCCTGTGATTAATGCACCGTAAACACTCATGTTAAGCTCCTATTTATTCTAGTTAATCATTTCAATTTTTAAGAGCTTCGTGCCCAGTACAAGCCGTCTTCATGATGGCAGGTTATTCTTGGTCTTCTATCCTATCCAAAAAGTCCGTCTAAAAAGTCTTGAATTTGCTGTTGAATACCATCGGTATCCAAATCACCTAACTCGTCTTGTAGTTCATCCAGATCGATATCGCTGAAATTTTCTCTCAGGCTATCCCATCCGATATCTTCTTTAAAAGCATCTAACCCAGGTTCGATATCATTTTCGTAAATCGAGGTTAGATCATTCAAAAAGTCTGAATCAAATTTCTTGTCTTCAGTTTTTCCGTCCAAGGCACCAACGGCCAGGATATTTGCTGTGTCGATCAGCAGGTCTTCGATCGAGACAAGAATTTCATTGTTTGGTCCACTACGGACACTTGTTACTGTTCCAGAGATTGCAACAAAGGTTTCAACGGCAACACCTTCACCATCTTTGGCATCTACGCGGATGGTATAAATACCATTTTCTTGGTCAACGCCATCATTGTTTTTACCATCCCAAACCAAATCAATTGGTTCGCCAGTTGCTTCTGGGTTGTATGTTTTAACTGTTTCACCGTCTGGTCCCAGAATTGTAATGGTAATTTCTTCTGGTTCTGCGGTAGAAGCCACGCGGAATTTCATGGCGCCATCTTTCAGGTATCCTTGGCTTCCAATGGCTGTCACCTCTTTGTTAATGTAGCCAAGGGATGTTACTTGTGCATCCAAGGCACTTAATCCAATCAAGCTTTCCAGGTTTGTATTCTGGGCAATTTGTTGTTCCACGCTGGCAAACTGCACAAGCTGAGATGTAAATTCATTTGTATCCAAAGGCTCTAACGGATCTTGGTTTTGAAGCTGCGTTGTTAGCAGCAATAGGAATGAATCAAAGTCATCGGCAATGCGGCCACCAGCAGACAAGGCGCCTGATTGGCCATTTAATACTGATGTTGCGTTCGCGTTTACTTGTCCGACCATGATTTCCTCTAAATCTGTATGTCTAATTTGCCGTTAGCTAAATCTCTATTTAGCTCTGCCTCTGAAATTATTGTTTGGACAGCGGCTAATGTTTCATCTTGTTCAGCTTCCTTTGACATTGCAGGAGTCGTGCCAAAGTCATTCTGTTGCTGTGAATTTTTTCCAGCATGGTCTTGGCTCGACGAATCTCCTGCAAGGCTGTATTCAATATTTGCTTGGCGTGCTTCAAGCCCAGCTTCTTGCAGGGCTTTTTGCATACCGATGGCATCTTTGGTTAGCAGTGCAAGTGTTTCTGGGCGTTCCACTTTCACAACGGCTTTTACGCCCCCATCTTTGTTGACAGATAAATCTACGTCAACAGCACCCAGTTCCATGGGCTTCAAGTGGATACGAATTTTATTTTGGTCGCCTTTAACAGCTTTCTGAATATGAACAGCAACTTGTTCTGTTGCGGCATTGGCCATTGCTGGTTTGAAAGACGCAATATCTGCTTTGGCAGCTGCAACTGTATCAACTTTTGCCATGGCCGATGCATTCATCATAACAGGGTCAACTGTTTCCAGTGCGGTTTGGAAAGGCATGGTTGTTTCAGGTGTTGGCGTTTGTACCAACGCTGCCTGGGCCTGTTGTTGAACAGGTGTTTGCAAACCCTGGGCTGCCAAAATCGTTGCGCCAGTTGATGGTTTGTTTAAGTTTTGCAAACCAGTAGCACTGTGGTTTCCTGTGCGGATGTGGGCTTTTATGTCATTTGCAGCCAAAACTTTATCTAGCTTTTTAAGGCCAGCCATTGACTCTGCTTCAGCATCCAGAATTGTATCAGCATCAACAGCTGTTGATGGCTTGGTTGTTTGTGTGTTCAGCTTGGTCATTTGAACATTAGTTGTATCCAAGGCCAAAGCTGCGGCATCTGTTTTTTGTGTCAATGCCTTAGGTTGAATAGGTGTATGTTTAACCAAAACTTGTGCAGCAGAGCTTTCCTCTGGCGTGGGTTGCACTGTTAGGGATGCAGGCTGCTGTTTTGCTACACGCTCATTTTTTAGCTCAGTTAATGATTTTAGAACGGGCTGCTGTGCTTCAGCGGTTGCCGGTGTCGCAGCTGTATTTGTTGCATGCGTTGTTTGATCGTTATTAAGCTGTGCCAAAGTTTTCTTGGCTAATCCAATAAGATCTTTATTTGTTTTAATGTCTGCTGTTTGAAACTGCGACCGGAAGGCCTCTAAGAAAGAAACCAATTTTTCAAATGATTTATAAAGTCCCAGCTTGCTCAAAATTTTCTTGGCTTCAGAAGGACTGATCTCACCACTTTCAACTTTGTCTAGAACCTTTCCAATTTTATCGGCTTCTTCTGCTGTAAGCTCTGAGTTAACAACCCGGGCCATCAAACTGTATTGAGAGGCATCCATCTCACCGCGGGCTGCAGCGTGCAGGGCGGCAAAAATTTCTTTGGGTGAATCTGTGTTGTTGCTTGTAATGTTGCCAGCGGCAGAATTTTCCTCAGACGCTGCAGTGGAGACAACAGGATCATCAGCGTCGTCATATGCAGCAGGGCGGGGGGAATCAGCTTCGAGGTTTTTATCTGCCTTGTTGTGGGCAGCTTTATCCGCTGCTTCGTTATCTGCCTTTTTCAGGTCGGCATATTTTTCCGATTCGTCTTTTAAATATTGGTCGAAGCCAACCTGTGGTTCAGGCCGCGTATCATCACCAAAAACCTTGGGATTCCCCAGGTTTTCACCGATATTACCAATTGTGTTTAAAAGATCAGTTGTCATTTTTTTCCAATTTTTGCATTCAATCCAGCAAAGCGTTGCAAATGCTGTGCCAGCTTTTTGTTCGCATTAATTTCTGCCCCTTGTGTCCAGATGAAAAAAATGGGTATGTGCAGAAGCACATACCCTTTCAAGTCTCCCAGTCAGGGTTGGGCAGAAACGAGATAACTTTTTATGCAACGCTTGCTGGTTGCGATTCAGTCTTGGTTGAAACTGCAATTCTGGCAGCAGCAGATTCGGTTGTTGCTTGAATAACTTGTTCAGCAACTTGTGAATCAACTTTGACCCAGGAACTGCGTAACTGTTTAAGAAGCCCCAGAACTTCCTCAGCGATATCTTTATCGTTGCGGAAGTTTACTTCTGGAAGTTTCCAAATCATGTAGCTGTAAATCGTGCCTAAATTTTCAGCGATAGTGCCGCCTTTTTCGCGGTCTAGCCACATATATAGATCAGAAATTACTTCAATGGCCGTGTTGACGGAATTGCATCTGGCTTCAATATCATTACATTCGATGGCACGAATGGTAGATTTTAAGCAGGACAAAGCATTGTCATACTGCAAAACAATCAGCTTGGCTGGTTGGTAGTTCAGAAGCGCTTTTTCTAATGTGCTCATTCTTGACTCATTCATATCTGTTTGCGTCATAGGTCTGTCTCCCTTTGTGACGATTGCAGGTAAAGCATTGCAAAGCGCATGCCAACTTTTGACTAACGTTATTGAAATAGGGGAAAGATTAGAAAAAGTGGGGGGAGTAAACGACCTTAGCGGGCGTACTGTGCAGTAACGTCAATATTTCCTGTATACGAATCACGGAATTCTGCTTCTGATCCAGGTTGTGGGGTAATTGTTGCCGAGACACGGAAAGACGTTGCGTTCTCTGGCACAATGTAGCTGTTGCTTTCACGGTTGCTTTTCATTGTGGAGGCAGGTTGCAGATTGCCTGGGTTCACCGTACAAACGTTGTACGTAAATGTTTCTGATGTGGTTGAAATAACAAAGTCCACCCGCAGCGTTGCAAGCAATGGTTCTGTTTGTGATTCACATTCCCCGGTAACAGTAACAACGTTGGGGCTGCCCGCTTGGGCGTAAGATAGCAAGCTGCTCATGGTGTAAACAAGGTTACCTTTGTGAACAAGCGCAGGGTAAGCCGGGTCAAAAGTGGCATCCAGATCAATGTCTAGTAGATCTTGACCGGAATAGGTATACCCCTCGAAACCTGCTGCCCCTGTGATATCAGTTGTCCATAAGTTTCCAAACTCTATAAAAATACCCAGCAGGTCATCCCCTGCATTTATGTCAAAAGTGGCTTTTTGCAAATAGCTTGTGCGGCCTTGGTACGTGCTGTCTTCTTCTGGCAAACATTCCAACTTACCTTCATCATTAATCGTGGCAATGTCGTCTTCCGCGCATTCAATTTCATCTTGCTGCTTCAGGGCATATTCCTGTACGCCTGTATCTGGCTCTTGTTCACACCCTGCAAAGCCAACAGCTTCATTGTAAATGGTCGTCTCCCCTTCCGCACACCCTGTTGGGGGAACTGTATTCTTGTCTTCCAAAAAGTTATAATTGGCACTAATGCGGTCAAAATCACTCATAGATGAAAATAGGAAAATTTTCTCTCCACTAGCTGCGTTGTTCAGCAGGGCAGCGTTACAAGTGGTTTCAACAAATGTTTTACGTGTGAAAACCAGGGCAAAGCGAACTTCTGGGTCTGTTGGGCGGTCATCATATACACAATAGCCGATGGGGCGACCGCGCGCTGAATAAACACCGGCGTATTGTTGTGGAATCAAGCCTGCTGGTAAGACGCTGTCTTCCCCGTCCACGGCAGCAGTTGGCAAAACGCGATCTTCTACGGGCGCTGCACTGTTGCGAAAAGCACTGATAACTTGCGCTGCTGCCAAGTCAGCTGTTTTTTCTATGGTGACGCGTTCGTTCTTTTGGGCTTCATTACCTGTAATTGTTTTGTATGAATACACCACACCTGTTGCGGCAACAGCCAGAATCGTCAGCGCTAACATGGCATACCCCAAAAGGATGCCGGATTGTGAGTTTGGTTTAGGTGTCATTCTTCTTTTCCTATATTAAATAATCAACAACGACATTTAACTGTGATTGCAGTTCATCTGGAATTGCAACATCTTCGGGGATTTCCCCTGCGATGAAGGAAGCTCTCAGCCACATTTTGCTAACACTGCCGCCAACTGGAATGGTTTTAGAGATGCTGAACTCTTCATGATATGTATCCACACTGTCATAGCTTTCCTCTTCCGAAAACAGTGTTTTTGTTTGTGTGCCGTAGTCATCTTCAACAATCAGCTCCAATGTCAGGCCACGTCTGGCCACCCCAAACTGTGTCACACGGATAGACAGAAATGCAAACTTTGCCCGTTCGGGCAGGGAAGTCAGCTCCGCTACTTTTGTATAGGTATAAATGGGCAAAGCCCCATCTAGTTCAGGTCCAACCCGAACAATATTGGGATCATTACTATGGGGCAGAAGGCTGAAGTTATCCTGGCCAATGCTTTCAAATTCAAAATTAAATGTTTCGATAGCTTGGCAAATAAAGTTGTAATCGGGCAAGCCATCGTAATCAACAGCTTGGCTTTCATCTGTTGGTTTCACCGTCAAAACTTCATCTGCACCACAGGTGGGCAAATTTTCCTTGGCTAGCTGCATCAGGTTTGGGTCTGTTTCTTCTACGCATTCCGGCTGACCATCAACATTCCACCGAATGACAACATTTGGCAGGGCGCATGATGCATCCAAGCTTAACAGCAGCCGTTGCGCTGGGTTGAATTCATTAATTGCTTCTGCGTATGAAACAGGGCGAATAACATCCCGGATGCCCTCTGCGCGTAAGCCACTCTGAAAGGCTGATTCATCAAACCCCGCATTTTCATAGGCGTTATAAAGGCTTTGACAGTCGATTTCGAAATCCCCTTCGGCCGCTGTAATGGCAAAGACCAAAGGGTAATCTTTTACCTGATTATAGGTGACAGGTGTTGCGGCGTTTGCCTGGCCTTGGACCATTTTGTACAGTCCCCCCAACCTTAAAGCATCAATGTCAGAAGTATGGGGGGCAGATGTTTGGCCATAATCATAGCTACAAAATGTAACAGGGCGCCCTTGACGATCTTTGAAATAGTCTGCACCAAGCTTGGGGATGTGGGACATAAACCGAGTGGTGTCGTTTAATGGAAAAATGTCATCTCCATTGATCGCGGCCCCTTTGTGCGTGATTTCGTAAATACCGTCTTGGTCTGGATCCCCCATTAGTTCGCCAATGCTGTAAAACGCTTTGCCAACGTCATTCCGTTGATCCAATTGGATAGAGGCATCTTGATAGTTCAGCGTCATGTCCCGAACAATAGAAATTGTCCCGGCCATTACAGCGACCAGGACAACAATTGCGAAAACCGCAGTGCCAGAAATAAATCCAGCTGAATTTATAAGCTTCCTCATAGCAGTGCTGTACCCTTTATTCTCTCACCAAGGCAGAGGTTACCACACTTTTGTCTTCCCCAAAAGATAAAGTAATGGGCGCGATTGGAGCCATAGAAGCGGTGTCTGGTGTATTTGCCTGTGTTGTATTCTGGACGCCCCCCATATCACCTGCATCTTTTGTTGCGTTAGATCCGCTTCCGTTAGCTGTTCCTGTGTTGCCACCAGGCCTTGCTGCTGTGCCCAGTCGTGCAATCTTGACTTGCTCAATCGCATCCATGACCTCTTGATCTGGTTGTGTGATTTCCGCTGTCATTTCAATAAACACGTTCTCTGTATTTTGTGTTAACGCAACGGAGATAGAGGCAGGAACCCGGCTATATGGCAAATCATCAGCAAGGTTTAAATCATTTGTGCGTCTGTCATCCCACAGCTCTGCTGCAACTTCATTTCTTGTTGCGCTGCATAGCCCGATGCGAGACGTTGTCCCATCTTTAAATTCCATTACTAGATCTGCCTTTGTGGCAAGAACCGCATTTGATACACATGTGAAAACAACATCAACAAAGGTCGTTTTGTTTTGTGTGATCGTGTAATCGGTACAGCCAGATCTTCCATCAGATCCGCCAGATCCTCCTGTGTTTCTAGATCCGCCTGTATTTCCAGCTCCAGTGTTGCTTTGGCCAGTGGGTGCATCGACGCGCGCGACACCCATGCCATTGTTAGTGCAGGTTGTAAATCCAATTTGACTGTCTGAGTCAACCTGCGTGCTATTCACATCAGTACCATCAAGTGATTTTGTTACTTGTGTGCCCCCAAGGCCGCCGCCAGAGCCGCCCCCGCCAGAGCCACCACCACTGTCGTTGGCAGTGCGGCTTTCATAGATTGTTGCTATACGCACGATTTTTTGATTTTGTACATCCACGCCATCGGCGTCAGATCCATCGCCTAAGCCAGAAAAGCTGACATTATTAAATTCATCAATTTGAATTTCTACGGCAAGGTCCAAGTCAACGTTCTCTGTCAGGGTTCCCCCATTCAGGAAGGCTGTATCCAAGCGCCCACAAACATAAGGTGGTTCGGCGTTGTTTCCGTCATAATCTGGGTTTGCAATCAAGAAGCTTCCATAATCACATGTCTGGGGCAGGCTTTCAACTGCGTGTGTCAAAGCTGTGGGGTTGGCTTCTGGTTCGCAGTCAAAAAATGCAGACGATCTGTCCAGTGTTGTGTCGTCGCTGTTTCCATCTCTCAATACTAACTTAAAGCCGTTCTGACAGTTTGGCGCATTTGTAAACAGGCTTGTGTACTGTGCACGTTCGTTTTCGCGAAGTTGTTTAACAAGATCACGGCTAACTTCACCAACCAAGGCCACATTCACACGGTCATCCCCTTGGATGTTACCAACAGCTGCCTGCTCACACGTTGTTGATTGCATCCCGTCACTTCCAGGGTGAATCAATGCAAACAAAGGTTTTTGCATGGCTTGGCTGATTGTGTCGCTATATCTGTTTGCAACGGGGGCTGCATATGTTTGAACATCATCATCAGAGCTGAAGGCGGCAACATCATTTACCATTGTTTCTGGCGCAACGTTAGCATATGCACAGTATCTGTGATTGCTGGCTGTTGCAGAAGAAAAACTGCGGGGAATCAGGCCACCCCAAACGGCGGCCTCTGAAACTGTTCCATCAGCCGCAGGTGTTGCAACAGCTGGTAGACGATTGTAACTGTATGCAGGCTCCATCGCTGGGGGTGGGGCCAAGGGTACATTGCTGGCCACAAGGGCGTTGCTGATATCATTTAAAACCACATTTGACGCAACATATGCTGAGCGTTGATCTGCTGCGCTGTCATTTAGCTCTGCTAAGCTGACAACGGTGGGGGAAATGAGTTTTGCCACAAGCCCGGTAGTAAAGACCAGCCCGACGATGGCTAGTAAGATTGTTCCTAATGCGAGTCCGCTTTGAGAAGATCTATGCATGTGGTTACCCCTAATTATCCTGACTAAAAATATAATTATGTTTCAAATTTATATAAAACCTTTGACTATTATTATGCTTCTAAATAGTTAATGACCTCTTAAAATAAGCTGTAAGGACGGTAAAATATGGCTAAAAAGGATATGTTTGGGGAGGGAAATCTGTAAATAATTGTCAATTAACAGATAATGGGGGGAATTCTTAACAAAATATGAAAAAAACCCTTCAGAAAATCTAAAGGGCTTTTTAACCAATTTTACAGCATTTCAAGGTGGAATGCCTAGCTTGGTGGGCTGTTATCTTTTCTGCTGGGGGGTTGCAGGCCCGTACTCCCGTGGGGATACGGTAAAGATAATCTCTGACCCTGTAATGCTGCGGGGTTCAATTGTAATTGTAGCAATGCGATCACCGCGAACATAAGTCATAACACTTGTTTTAGAGCGCACACCTGTAATCTTTGTCCACCCATACCCTGGCATTTGGGTTAAGTAAAAGTCATAAGTTTCTGCGGCAGCCATGCTGGTTGTTTTTGTGACTTGGCCTGTCCATTCATCATTTCCGCCAAAAACCAGGCTATTGCTCAGGCTCATTTTGGCGCCGTTTGGAATGGGGATGTCTGTAAAGTCAGCAAAACCACGGGGTTGTGTTTGGCTGCTGCTGTCAATAGATTGATTGTCCTTTTGGTTAGATCCCAAGTTGGACAAGGTTTCACAGCCAGTTAAAACCATCAGGCCGGCAAGTAAGATAAAAATGTTTTTCATAATAATGTGTATTCCCTAAACTGTGGGAATTAGACGAAACTGGCGCCTGAAAAGCAAATCGTTTTTCCAGCTATCCACACGAAAAAATTGGATTTAGTTGGTTTTTGTTACTTTTCGGTTCCTTTTTCTTGGGCACTGCTTGCAAATCTATAAAAACGATGTATGGTTTTTGGAAATATCACTGGGGTGTAGCAAGGCATGTTAACGGCAACGGAAAAATTTACTGGCAAGGCAAATCTGTACGACGATTACAGGCCGCCATATCCGGCGCGTATTATCGAGGCTATAAGTGAAAGCTTACCAAGAGATGCGCGCATCGTTGAAATAGGGGCAGGGACAGGAAAATTGGCGTTCCCCCTTATTGACCGTGGGTATGATATTACGTGTGTAGAGCCAAATAAAGATATGCGTGAAGTCCTTATATGTAAGGGGCGGCAAAATCCTGATTTGAATTTACGGGTGATCAATGGAAGAGCGCATATAACTAATTGCCCCAATAGATCAGCAGATGTTATTTTGTTAGGGAATGTGTGTCATTGGTTGGACAGGTACAATAGCGAGCTGGATATTCACCGGCGGGAATTCAGTAGAATTTTGGCCCCTGGGGGCAGGGTGGTAGCTGTTTCGTCACTGCTCAGCGTTGGAAACACATGGTTAAGGCCGTTGCTTTCTGCCAAGAAGAATCTGGATGGAACTTTTGATGTCGATCAGTTTTTTGCCCCATTACGGGACCCCTTAAAGCATTCATCACATTTTATTGACACAAGCCCTGAATCTATCGCTTTGGCAAATAAACAGGTTGGTGCTTTGCTGATGCGTACAGATAGAAGCGTTGTTTCAATGGGGTTGGAGCACTTTAGTGGGTTGCTGGCCGCCATGAGCTTTTATGATAAGCGCCTGGCTTCGTTAGTGCGCGATATTTATGCCCACCACGCTAATGAAGTTGGAAATGTGGATGTTGAATTCTATTCAACATTTTTAAGTGGCTCTTTAAAGATGCCAGCCAGAGAGCAAGAAGCCCAGAAAACTGGGCGAAAACGCCTCCATGATGCCCGCCAAAAGGCGCGGGTATAATTTTTTTCATTTTTTTTGAAAAAAGGGCTTGCGTTTAAGTTTTTGCGCGACTATGTTGGCGTTCCGCTCGCAACTAAACGGGTTTAACCCCGGCGGGCATTGTTCTGTGAAAGTGTAAGTAAAGAAATAAGTTGACAGTGGGTCCTATATTTTTTGTCTTCGGGCAAATTATAGATACCACGTCAAATTCTAAGCGTAATATATAGTAATTTTAAACGTTAGTGTACGTTATGCTATGGGTGAGACATCTCATTAACTTGAGAGTTTGATCCTGGCTCAGAACGAACGCTGGCGGCAGGCCTCATACATGCAAGTCGAACGATCCTTCGGGATAGTGGCAGACGGGTGCGTAACACGTGGGAATGTACCTCTTGGTTTGGGATAAGCACTGGAAACGGTGTCTAATACCGAATAGTCCGGAAACGGTAAAGTTTTTCGCCAAGAGAGCAGCCCGCGGCTGATTAGCTAGTTGGTAGGGTAAAAGCCTACCAAGGCGATGATCAGTAGCTGGTTTGAGAGGATGATCAGCCACACTGGGACTGAGACACGGCCCAGACTCCTACGGGAGGCAGCAGTAGGGAATATTGGACAATGGGCGCAAGCCTGATCCAGCCATGCCGCGTGAGTGAAGAAGGCCCTAGGGTTGTAAAGCTCTTTCAACTGTGAAGATAATGACGGTAGCAGTAAAAGAAGCCCCGGCTAACTTCGTGCCAGCAGCCGCGGTAATACGAAGGGGGCTAGCGTTGTTCGGAATTACTGGGCGTAAAGCGCGTGTAGGTGGTTTTATCAGTCAGAGGTGAAAGCCCAGGGCTCAACCCTGGAATTGCCTTTGATACTGTAAAACTGGAGTCTTGGAGAGGAAAGTGGAATTCCGAGTGTAGAGGTGAAATTCGTAGATATTCGGAGGAACACCAGTGGCGAAGGCGACTTTCTGGACAAGTACTGACACTGAGACGCGAAAGCGTGGGGAGCGAACAGGATTAGATACCCTGGTAGTCCACGCCGTAAACGATGCACACCAGTTGTCAGCCCGTTAGGGTTGGTAACGCAGTTAACGCATTAAGTGTGCCGCCTGGGGAGTACGGTCGCAAGATTAAAACTCAAAGGAATTGACGGGGACCCGCACAAGCGGTGGAGCATGTGGTTTAATTCGAAGCAACGCGAAGAACCTTACCAGCCCTTGACATCTTGGTCGCGGATCTCAGAGATGAGTTCCTTCAGTTCGGCTGGACCAATGACAGGTGTTGCATGGCTGTCGTCAGCTCGTGTCGTGAGATGTTGGGTTAAGTCCCGCAACGAGCGCAACCCTCACTTTTAGTTGCTAACGATTCGGTCGAGCACTCTAAAGGAACTGCCGGTGACAAGCCGGAGGAAGGCGGGGACGACGTCAAGTCATCATGGCCCTTACGGGCTGGGCTACACACGTGCTACAATGGTATTTACAATGGGTAGCTACTTCGCAAGAAGGTGCTAATCTCTAACATTTATCTCAGTTCGGATTGTTCTCTGCAACTCGAGAGCATGAAGTTGGAATCGCTAGTAATCGCGTATCAGCGTGACGCGGTGAATACGTTCCCGGGTCTTGTACACACCGCCCGTCACACCATGGGAGTTGATTCTGCCCGAAGCCGGTAACTAATCTGGAAGCCGTCCACGGTAGGGTCAGCGACTGGGGTGAAGTCGTAACAAGGTAGCCGTACGGGAACGTGCGGCTGGATCACCTCCTTTCTAAGGATTGTGTTTTATTGAGTTAGATTTATCTTTCTCTTAAAACCTTTCACTTAAAAACATAATATATCTCAACGGTATCGTTGGATTCACTGTCATCTTATTTCTTTACACACTTATCACTTCTTTCCTTTTTCTTTCAAAATCTTATAGAGAATGTTTAACCTCGCTTCTGAGGGTTTTTACGTTTTGGTCATTCTGACGAAGCCAAACGTAGAGCTCTGAAGGATTTACGTTTTTCATTGTATTAATAAAATGTTAAAATATACCTTGATTTAGGTAATATAATTATATATTATCTGGGGGTTTACAGGATTAGAGGGCAAAAGGGGAAGTTATGAATGTTAAAAAGTTAAAGAACCTGGGGCTTTCAGCCACTGTTTTGGGGACAACAGCCCTTGGTACGGTGATGGGCGGGTGTTCCTACACCCCCAGTAAGTATGATGGCGTTATTTTGGCGCCAGATGGCACGGCTATGCGTGATTACCAGAATGAACAAGGGGTAAGCGCTTTGGCGGGCGCCCATGCGCTGTCTTCAGATCAGGAGATTGCTTCTATCGATTTCACTACAGATATTCGTGAAACTGACAAGGATTGGTGGGGCGATGAACTGGGGGCGGCCATCGGCACAGTGTTAAATGCGGGTACTGATAAGCTGTTTGGCGGTTATAGTCACGTGGGAGAGGTGACAATCCCGGTAATTGGCGTCACGGAAGAAGGCGCCTGGATGATTCCCCCTGGCTATCATGGCGGACATTTGGATGAGTTGGGAGATGGCGGCGGTGAATTGCGCGTTGATGGGTTGTTCTTTACCCGTGATGCCGCGTCTATTCAGGCGTTGTTAGAATTAAAGCGTGCCTTGGCTGTTGACCAAATCCGCGGCTTGCAGAGTGCGGTCAGCGTGACAGATAAAGGGAATGTGCACACAAAGAATGATGTAATCCTGCAAAACAAAGAAATTGAAGTATATCAGGACAGAACACGTGGGCGTTACAGCCTACGCATCGATGGGCGCGGTATTTATATTAATGGTCGCCGGGCGCACAAGTTCCGCAACCGTCTTAATTTACGTCGCAGTTATAGCTTTGTTGGTACTTTTGCTCAGGCCAAATACCACATGGATGAAGTGCAGGCCATCACGGCTATGGGGCCAAATGGTCAGGAAGTGACAATTTCTGCTGTTGATCAGGTGATTGCTGCCAGAACAACGGAGATTGATCGCGTTAATCGCTTGAAGTTGTTGTTACAAGACCGGGCAAATCGTCGTGATGATAACCTGAATGGTATGCCTCTGAACCCTTGGGAAACCAAGGAGGGAAGCTCCAGGCATGACCCATCCCCCTCATTCAGAGAGTATGAGGGTCGCTCTTCTGCCGGCAGTTTGCGCGAGGCATGGAAGGAGTTAAGGGAGCGCCGGGCAGCAGAAAAGAATCGCGAGCGCTAAAGCAGCTTGCTTATCCCCGTATAAACCAGCAGATGCAGTGGATACCAGGCATAGAACAAGTACTTGTTCGCCCTTGGTAAGGTGATGCTCTGCTTGTCAACAATCCATATCACCAGCAGCGTCATAAGCGTTGTGGGGGTATAGATGCTGACATTGCTCAGCAGAGCCATCACAGCCAGCATTAAAACGATTGCGGTCCAGTGGCGGTATCTTGCAATCAACCAAAACGATACGGGCAGCATAACGCCCATCAGGCCGTATTCCACAAACAAGCTTAGCTGAATCACCACAGCAGTCAGTACCATGGTCATAAGGAATGTGTAAAAGCGCTTGTCGCTCTTGGCCTTAATGCGCGAAAGTAAATTGGTGTACACATATATAATGGCCAGCCCCAACAGCAGGGTGAACAGAATATTCAGGCTGGTTTCCCGCCCAATGGCTTGGTGAAACCAGTGAAAGGGATACTGCGCAATGGCTGCTGCGACCAACAGTCGCCCCATATATTTTAGGCGATTTTTTGTATTATATTGAAAGTGCCAAGCGGCCAGAAAAGCAAAAATTGGCAGTGCAACGCGCCCAATCAGCTTAAAAAAAAGATAAAAAGCACTGCCATCTGTGAAAAAGATGGTACCGCCATGATCCAGCGTCATTGTTATTATGGCAAGCCATTTCAAAAATTCTAATTGGCCAGATGTTAGAAGATGTTTTCGATCTAAAAAGAGCATTTTAACAGTCTAAAATGGCAAAAGACGCTTTGGGAGTAAAAAATGTCATATTTGTTGAATTTTCCTCTTGCATCTACATTTTAGTCGGTCTATACAAGCACTCCCACGACACGAGTGGTTGTGGTTTGATCTGTGAAAATGTGAATAGAATGAACGCTGGTTCAATTCGTAAAATATCAAGCGATTTGAAATTAAGCGCTAGATTCTATGATTTTGTTTTTAAGTTTTCGAACTTATTTATGAGATCTTTGGTTTCTAGCACTTGGTTAAGTATAAAAAGGGCATTTGGTGAATGCCTTGGCACTAAGAGGCGATGAAGGACGCGACAGGCTGCGATAAGCCACGGGGAGTTGTCAATAAACTTTGATCCGTGGATTTCCGAATGGGGAAACCCACCTCTTTTGAGGTATCTACATCTGAATACATAGGATGTAGAAGCAAACCCGGTGAAGTGAAACATCTCAGTAGCCGGAGGAAAAGAAATCAACCGAGATTCCGTTAGTAGAGGCGATCGAACGCGGACCAGGCCAGTGTTAGGCAAGGGATAACTAGAAATCTCTGGAAAGTGATACCGTAGTGGGTGATAGTCCCGTATAGGTAAAGTCTTGTCTAGCCACGAGTAGGGCGGAACACGTGAAATTCTGTCTGAACATGGGGGGACCATCCTCCAAGCCTAAATACTCCTTAGTGACCGATAGTGAACAAGTACCGTGAGGGAAAAGTGAAAAGAACCCCGATAAGGGGAGTGAAATAGATCCTGAAACCGGATGCCTACAAGCAGTCGGAGCCGCCTTGAGCGGTGACGGCCTACCTTTTGTATAATGGGTCAGCGACTTACGTCTCAGTAGCAAGCTTAAGCCGATAGGTGTAGGCGCAGCGAAAGCGAGTCTTAAAAGGGCGACATAGTTACTGGGAGTAGACCCGAAACCGGGTGATCTAGCCATGGCCAGGCTGAAGGTTGGGTAACACCAACTGGAGGGCCGAACCCACTGATGTTGAAAAATCACGGGATGAGCTGTGGCTAGGGGTGAAAGGCCAATCAAACTCGGTAATAGCTGGTTCTCCGCGAAATATATTTAGGTATAGCGTTGAGTGAATACCTTCGGGGGTAGAGCACTGAATAGGCTAGGGGGGCGCGAGCCTTACCAAACCTAATCAAACTCCGAATACCGAAGAGTAATGCTCAGCAGTCACACCATGGATGCTAAGGTCCATGGTGGAAAGGGAAACAGCCCAGACCTACAGCTAAGGTCCCAAAGTCATGATTAAGTGGGAAAGGATGTGGGATGGCCAAGACAGCCAGGAGGTTAGCTTAGAAGCAGCTATCCTTTAAAGAAAGCGTAACAGCTCACTGGTCTAGTTAAGCCGTCCTGCGCCGAAGATGTACCGGGGCTAAAATCATGCACCGAAGCTTAGGGCGTACTATGTACGCGGTAGCGGAGCGATCTGTAAGCCTGCGAAGGTGTGGCGTGAGCCATGCTGGAGGTATCAGATGCGAGAATGCTGACATGAGTAGCGATAAAGAGTGTGAGAGACACTCTCGCCGAAAGTCCAAGGGTTCCTACGTAAAGTTAATCTGCGTAGGGTTAGTCGGCCCCTAAGTCGAGGCTGAAAGGCGTAGACGATGGGAACACGGTTAATATTCCGTGACCTGCCAGAAGTGACGCATGCCGTAAATTGTATCCCCTTATCGGATTGGTGGATGCAGTGAAGGTGTGCCAGGAAATAGCTCTGGCATTAAGACCGTACCCTAAACCAACACAGGTGGACAGGTAGAGTATACCAAGGCGCTTGAGAGAACTATGTTGAAGGAACTCGGCAAATTACTCCCGTAACTTTGGAAGAAGGGAGACCTCCATTTGGGCAACCAGGTGGAGGTGGCACAGACTAGGGGGTGGCGACTGTTTACTAAAAACACAGGGCTCTGCAAACTCGCAAGAGGATGTATAGGGTCTGACGCCTGCCCGGTGCCGGAAGGTTAAGGAGAGATGTGCAAGCATTGAACTGAAGCCCCGGTAAACGGCGGCCGTAACTATAACGGTCCTAAGGTAGCGAAATTCCTTGTCGGGTAAGTTCCGACCCGCACGAATGGCGTAACGACTTCCCCACTGTCTCCAACATAGACTCAGCGAAATTGAACTCTCCGTGAAGATGCGGAGTAACTGCGGTCAGACGGAAAGACCCTATGAACCTTTACTATAGCTTCACAGTGACATTAGATTTATTACGTGTAGAATAGGTGGAAGGCTTTGAAACCACGGCGCCAGCCGAGGTGGAGCCAACAAGTGAAATACCACCCTTGATACGTTTAATGTCTAACCACAGCCCCTTATCGGGGTTTGGGACACTGTGTGGTGGGTAGTTTGACTGGGGCGGTCGCCTCCTAAAGTGTAACGGAGGCGCGCGATGGTAAGCTCAGACTGGTCGGAAATCAGTCGTAGAGTGCAATGGCATAAGCTTGCCTGACTGCGAGACGTACATGTCGAGCAGAGACGAAAGTCGGTCATAGTGATCCGGTGGTCCCTCATGGATGGGCCATCGCTCAACGGATAAAAGGTACTCTAGGGATAACAGGCTGATAACCCCCAAGCGTCCATAGCGACGGGGTTGTTTGGCACCTCGATGTCGGCTCATCTCATCCTGGGGCTGTAGCAGGTCCCAAGGGTATGGCTGTTCGCCATTTAAAGAGGTACGTGAGCTGGGTTTAGAACGTCGTGAGACAGTTCGGTCCCTATCTGCCGTAGTTGTAAGGAAATTTGAGAGGAGCTGCCCCTAGTACGAGAGGACCGGGGTGGACGGACCTCTGGTGTACCAGTTGTGACGCCAGTCGCACCGCTGGGTAGCTATGTCCGGACGGGATAACCGCTGAAAGCATCTAAGCGGGAAGCCTCCCTCGAAACTAGATTTCCCTTGAGAGTCGTGGAAGACCACCACGTTGATAGGTCAGGTGTGGAAGTGTGGCAACACATGAAGCTAACTGATACTAATATCTCGATTGACTTACCCAAGTGCTAGAATTCTAAGATCTTGTAAGTCTAATACAGGGCAACGCCCGATAGACAGAAAAGAATTTTAGAATCAGGCCTTTAAATTAAAGTCCTCAAGCATTGCTTGAATGATATTTTCGAAACGAACCAGCAAAAACTAAACTATATGGTCTTAAATAGCGTAAAGCGCGATAGACCAGACTTAATATGTTTTAATGACTTGGTGATTAAGCAAGTTGGAACCACTTGATCCCATCTCGAACTCAGCCGTGAAACAGCTTCGCGTCGATGGTACTGCATCTTAAGGTGTGGGAGAGTAGATCGTTGCCAAGTCTTTAAAACATATTGAGATGAGCCGACTAAACCAAATGATCTCAAGTAGCCGCAAGGTGGTAGATCAGATAAAGTGATCTCAAGTAGTCGCAAGACGATAGATCAGATATAATGTTCATTCTATTCATATTTTCTCAGTTTTAATCTGAAGAACAAAACAGCCAGCTTTTTAGCTGGTTTTTTTTGTGCCTTTATTGCAAAACATAATTACACACTTCTATACACTTCTTGCGTTGTTGATTTCTTTGGTGTTTTTGGCTTTACAGCCCAGCCTGGGCGGGCGTATGTTTTTTTATAAGGAGACACGAAAATCCATGGTTGAGGTTACTAAACAGGGCGGTTGGCCCAATGACAAAGATTTGTTCTGGCCCGACAATACTGATCAGCCTTCCCCAGAAAAAATAGATGCTGCAATTGCAGATGTGCGCTATGTGCAGCATGAGCCAGCGTACGGTAATGCGGCAGATAGCTTTGATATCGATGATTTAAGTGCGGGGTTGAATATCATGACGCCCCTGAAGGTTGTTGCCCCAGGTAAAACCAAAGTGGGGGGCGGTAAGCTGTACAGAAAAGCCATGACCCAACGGATTCTTGAACTGGGTAAAGGTTTACATGGTTGTGCTGTGGGCACCGATGAAGATGATTTTTCGCGTGCAGAAATTGCAGCGCGAACCATGGCGCTGTATTTAGAATATACAATGCTGGTCAGTATTTGTATTTACCCTGATGATAGCTTGCATACTTTGGGTTTAAGAAGCCAACGTGAGATTGGGGGCAAGACAAAGTTTGATGAATATTTACGCCAAGAAATTGCTGCCAACCCAGAAGCCGTATCAATGGCAGAGGAAATTCTGGCCGATGCTGGTTGGGCTGTCAATATTAACGTTGTCCCAGGTCAATTGCGCGATAACTTTGATGAAAATTCTCCCATTTTTCAGGCAAGCTATGGCTTTCCCGAGGGAGAAACATGCCAAGCAAAAATTATTACAACAAGGGGTGTGATTGATAATACCCCAGTAAGAAAACTAACTATTAAAGCCCGCACTGTTGTGCACGCTGCCCAAGAAAGGCAGTTGCAGTACCAATAGAGCCTACCTTGCGATAGATCGGCCGCGCCAGCTGTGCATACGTGCCGCCCGGGCAGCACGGTCTGCTTTTTTCTTTCTTTGCTCCGCTGCGGCTAATTCTTCTGCTAAAGTTTCTAAGCTTTCGTCAAACAAGGTTTTAACTTCCGTAATTAAGGACACAATCCTTTCAGTTACTGTCTTATCAGGGTCAGTTTTGACTTTGAAGAAGGAGATGATTGGCAACCTAGACCCATTAGCACATGCGGTTGATTTACAGGTTAATGCCGTTTCTATGGGAATCAGTTGGCTTTCCCTGCCCCTGGTAATTCCTTCAGCCGTTAGCTGGGGGGTCATGAAGATGGACTTCACTTCGTGCGTAGGCGTGAGATCTGTTATTTCAGGTCTTCCACCAAACTCCTTCGCAACCTCAACTGTTCTGACAAGGGCTTCCAGAACACTTTGGCCATTTTGCTGCTGTACAGAAAGAACGGCTTTTTGAAAGGTTGCACTTGTTTGGAATATATCTGGAGAACGATATTGTATATCTATACTTGCTGTTTCAACGCCGGATAACATTTTGGGGTTTATCAGGCTGGTCCAGGTTATTTTGGGTAACTCAAAGAGGCTGATATGCCTGTTGCGCAGACCATATAAGTAATCTGTAAGGAGACCAATTTCCTTAAATTTAATTTCGCACTTCCAGCTTGGGTCATCATCCAAAGTTAAAGAAAGGGACAGGCCGTCAGTCTTCGCTGTGTAGCCCCGTTGGCTTTGATTAAAGTAATTAACCGCATTTTGAATAAGATCTGTCATTTAAATCTTTTACGGAGACTTTTGCGAGGTGTCAATCTTATTCCCGGAATTCTTCCTTGTCGGGGATACGGGAAAAGGCAATTTTTGTGCCCAGGTCATGCATTTTATGGGTGTCGGCAATATCCCCCAGCCGTACGATGGTAGGGTCATCATATTTATCCACCAAGCCATCAATGGTGGTGGTCAAGGTTTTAAAGCGCGCCTTTGCCTCTTTTGTGCTGTGGGCGCTAGCATTTTCAAATAAATCGCCGCTTTCTTGCCCCACAGGGGTTAGGTGGTGAAAAACCACAGATACTTTTTTCACCCGCTGCCGCTGCAGGTGTGTGGGAATCGTTGCCCAAAAGTGTTCCAGGCTATTCAGAAAGGTAAAATCATCATTGCTGTAGGGCAGGGGAATCTCGTGGGTGTACTTATCTTTGTTTTCAAAGCGCAGGCTGATGACAAAGCGCTTGGTAAAGTATCCTTCCCGCCTCAATCTGCGGGCAGCCTTTACGGTTAGCAGCCTGCCAACCTTGCGCGCTTCTTCTGCCGGGCGCAGGTTGGGCGGCAGAATGCGGCTGTGACCAATCATGCGGCGGGTGGTTTCTTCATGCGGTACATCTTGTCCATGCAGTTGCAGCCACAGACGTTCCCCTTGAACGCCCCCCCAGATGGCCCGAACCTGCTTGGGCGGTAAATCATACAGTTGTTGGATTGTATGAATGCCCACGCGCTGCAAACGTTTTAGCATATTGGGGCCAATGCCGGGGATGGTTTGTAGGGGGAAGCGTGCGAACTTGCCGGGCAAATCTTCGGGCGGCAGTGTGACCAAGCCATCTGGCTTTTGCATTTCTGTCCCGATTTTAGCCAACAGGTTGTTGGGGGCAAGGCCGATGGAGCACGTGATGTTGGGCCCCACATTCTTGCGCAGGCCTGCCTTGATGTTTTGGGCCAGGCGGATGGCATTGGCCATTTCTTTTTCTGCACCCAATAACTTGCAGCCCACTTCATCAATCGAAAACTTTTGGTGAATGGGCAGGTGGTTTTCAACTTCATCCATAATACGGTGATGATAATCCACGTACAGCTTGTGATTGGCAGGAATGCAAATAAGGCCTGGGCACATCTTCTTTGCTTGGTAAATCAGGGTGCCAGTTTTTACGCCAAAGGCTTTTGCTTCATAACTGGCTGCAATAGCGCAGGTGGAATCTGTTTGCATGGGAACAATGGCCACGGGCTTGCCGCGTAATTCTGGGTGTTCGTTCTGTTCCACGCTGGCGAAATAACTGTTCAGATCTAGAAACAGCCATTTAAGGTCTCTTTTCATTGGGTGTTGCACTTGGTTGTTCTTGTTTTGTTCTATTTTGCAAAGGATGTTTTAGAAAAGCAAGTGGCAAGGTTGCCCATGGTGCTTTTTCTTTTGTGCTGGGGGGTAAGCTTTGCTACGACTGAAGGATGAGCACAGTTCAAGTCACCAGTTTTTCTCTGCCAATTTTCAGAGAAGCCAATGAAAGTGCAGAGCGCACAACCACAGCTTTGTTTGGAGAGCATGCAGAGCTGCTGGAGCAGCAAGGTATCTTTGCCAAGGTTCGGTTGATCAAGGATGGGTACGAAGGGTTTGCCTCGTCATCAGATTTATCCCACAGCCCTGTGCAGCCCACCCACAAGTGTTGTGTGCTGGGCAGCTTTATTTATGAAAGGCCCGATATAAAATCCGCCGTCTTGGGGGAAGTCCCCTTTCAGGGTGAAGTTATGATAAGTGGGGAAGAGGGGGATTTCTTCAGAACGCCCCACAGTGGTGCCCCAGGGTATTTGGTGAAAGATCACTTTGTGTCTTTGGAACAAAAGTTTTCTTCGCCGCTTCTTGTGGCCAAACAGTTTTTGGGAAGCCCTTATTTGTGGGGGGGGAAGACATCTCATGGGTTGGATTGCTCCTCCCTTGTGCAGTTGTCATTAATGGCCTGTGGGGTGGATTGCCCCCGTGATAGCGGCCCTCAGAAAGATACATTAGGCCAGGAAGTTGCCATAGAAGACAGAAAGCCTGGCGATCTTCTTTTCTATAAACGCCATGTTGCCTTTATTGCAGAACGGGATTTGTGTCTGCATGCCTCCGCCGGGGAAATGGTGGTGTATTATGAATCGTTTGACGCCGTTCAGGCCCGCTATGGGGCAAAGTCAGGCTTTGAAGTGCTGAAACGCCTGTAAGTTTTAAGGGGTAGGTTTTGTTGTGCCCGCTTCTTTGGCCGCTGCGCTGAAGTGTCGTTTATAGATTGCCAGCCCTGTTATCACTGCCAAACAAATGCTTTCTGCCGCATTAGCTGTAATAATCAGGCTGTCATCAGTTTGGATTAGCACATAGGCCAGATCCACCAAAGACAACATAAACCAAATGCCAAAAGCTGAAATGCTCAGCGACTGTGCCGTTGTCTCTACATGGGCCAGCGTTTTGATTTGGGGGCCATAGCTGACCACGCCAATAATGATGGAGGCCACAAATAAAAGTGCGATAAGTTCCATAAACCTTCTCTCCCGATTTATTGTGGGACAGAATGGTTAATGTTTCTTAAAAGGTGCGGGCTGTATGTTTTAGACATCCCGCGATGAAAGGGTTGAAAAGCGCAGCTTTCTCAATAAATCTTGATCCAACTCCATGCCATAATCATCAAAATCACTCAAGTCAATGTCTTGCGGTACTTCAATTAATAGGCTTTGATCTTGTGTAATCTGTTTCATTGTATTCTTCCTCCGTATTGTATCCCGTAATTGTTTAAAAAGGATACATTCAAGAGTTGTGCCAAAAAGGATTTCCGGTTGCGTTTCCCATAAAAAGCTTTAAAGTAACAAGGATGAAAGTTTTGATTATTGGCCTGCCGGGGGCAGGAAAAACCACCTTAGCCAAAGATATTGCGGCGCAGCAATCCTTGGCCGTTGAGCATTTGGATCAAGTGATTTTTGGAGAGGGTTGGACACCCAGACCAGAACAAGATGTAAAAGCCAAGGTTGCTGCTATAGTAAAGAAAGATGCCTGGGTGGTAGAGGGGCTATCCGCCACCATTCGATCTTATCAGATGGATGATTTGATGGTCGCAGCCGATAAAATTTACTATTTAGACGGCCCGGCTTTGGTCAGGGCCAAGCGCATTGCAAGCCGCATGAAAAGCCACGTCTTGGGCCGGGAAGACTTGCCCGGCCATGAAAATGGAAATAGGTATGGCCTAAATAAGGCCACCACAGCGCACATTACCCGCATTATGCTCAAGTTAAACCAACACATGAATGGACTGCCTGGGGAAAATAGCTTTGTTTTTGGGGCGCAAGTTGGATATTGCCCTAATTTCAGAGCGATCTATGGCCAACGGCAAATGACTCAGCTGCGTAAGGAGCTAGGGCTGATTGATATAGTCTCCACAAACTACCCACTTCTGCCTGAAAAAACAGATAGACAAGCTGTGCGCTAAGCCCTAAGCAAATAGGGTAGTCACAAAAAAGGTTTTATCATATGTGTTGGAGTGGAGAAGCATCCCTAACCCTGGCAGCTGTGGGATTGGGTGCAACAGTCTACGCAGCGCATAAAAAAGAATCCCCCCTGTTATGGATGACGCTGGGGTACTTTTCATTGATGGAGCTTTTGCAAGGCTTTACCTATAGCGTGATTGATGAATGTGGGCTGCCATCTAATCAAATCGCAACGCTCTTTGGGTATCTCCATATTGCCTTCCAGCCGTTCTTTATTAATGCCCTGGCCATGTACTTTGTGCCAGAGCATGTCAGGAAAAAGATCAGCATTCCTGTTTACAGCCTGTGCTTTGTTTCCGCCATCATTATGCTTATTCAGCTATATCCTTTTGATTGGGCTGGAACGTGCGCCATTGGCCGCCCACTGTGTGGGGAAATATTGTGCTCTGTCCGTGGCAGCTGGCATATTGCCTGGCTTGTGCCGGCAAATGGCATTGGAAACTGGCTGTTCTATGATGATATTTTGTTCTTCACCAGCGGGTATTTTTCCTATGTCATAGCTGGGTTTATTTTGCCTTTCTTGTACGGGTCTTGGCGGGTCACCGTGTACCACTACTTTATGGGGCCGTTCCTCGCAGGGTTAACCACCAGCAACGCGAATGAACACCCTGCAGTGTGGTGCTTGTTGTCCATTGGGTTCTTGCTGATTGTGGTGAAAACGCCGGTGCGCCAATACTTGCATGTTCGCGGGTGGTTGTTGTGGCCCAAGTCTTGGCGGGCAGCTTAATTTAAAAAATATACCAAATACAGAAAACAAGGGGTCTTTACCCCTTGTTTTTCTTGCTGGGATGGTCTATAAACCGCCCTTATCAGATAACGGTTGCCGCGGAGTGGAGCAGTCTGGTAGCTCGTCAGGCTCATAACCTGAAGGTCGTAGGTTCAAATCCTGCCTCCGCAACCAATTAAAAAAGGTCCCATTTATGGGGCCTTTTTTAATTGGATATGACATGTTTTGAACTTACGAGAAAAGGAGGTTCACCTAAGGAGCAGCCGGGCTGGTGCACGGCGAAAAGCGACGCAGGGCAGGGAGCACCGCGAGCTAAATCCTGCCTTCGCAACCAACATAAAAAGAATCCGCTGTTATGCGGTTTTTTTTATGTTGGTTGCGAAGTGTTTATTGCCGATTTTAACTTACGCGGGTTATCTTTGCTGTAGCCATGCTTTCCAGGCATGAAAAACATTTTTTCCAATTTGAGAAGCCGGATTTAAGGGTTTGGGATTTTGAATGCCGGGCTTGCTGATATCTTCAAAAGGGTGTATATGGCCGCGTTCGAATAGCATGTTTGTATAGCTTTTAATGCCTGGTAACAAAAGTGGCATAGGCATTTCCCCGCAAGAACAATTGTTTTCCCATTCTTCTGGCGTGTAATCAGGCGTAAAGACATACACGGGCTTTCCGAGAGTCATGGCATCTGCAATCATTGAAATAGAATCACCTGAGACCACAACACGATCAGCCACCGACAGTATCGCGACATAGGGATTGGGGCCTTCAGCGGCGTAGTCGTGAACATAACTTGGCACTCTTCCTGCGTGCTCTTGGATAATATCCATGCAAAAAGCGCCTGTGCGGCGGCTAGTGGTTAATAGAGTTGACCCTGACTCTGCTGCAATTTTTTCCATTGTTACAGATAGCATCGCATTCAGATTATAACGAATAGTCTCTTGCTGAGCGATGCTTAAGCTGCCGTCCGTCATTACCGGTTCTTGGGCGGTGATTCCTCCGATTGAAATAACAGTGATGGGGCCCTTGGCAGCCGTTTGGATTTTTTGTACTTCTAAGGGCAGATTTTCATGAGCATGCTGCAGGCTGTCAGTTGTTATCGGACTGGGACAATAGTCGTAAAACGTAAAACGCTCAGGGTACTTGTCAAAGCCATTATGATAGCTGCTCTGAAAATAGATTTCCATATCCAGAGGTTCTTCTTCTATTTTTTCTGGAAGTTGATCTGGAGGGAAGATCCCGACAACAAAAATTCCCATTTCTCGGTACTGGTTTAAGTTTTTAGTGCCAATTTCACCAACTCTGAAATGAGGCACCAAGAAAAGATCAGGTTTGGGTTTATTGGTTAGTAAAAAATCTTCGCCAAATTTCCATGCTTGATAGTTACACCTTTTTACCTGAATGATTTCAGCTTCAGAGTGGACAGCACGGGCAATAGCCAGCTGATTATTGTTATCACCAGTATAGCCAGTTTCATAACAAGAGATAATAGGGGCTCGATCCATAATATTTCTTTATAGGATATTCCCTGGTTTGTCAAAGATTACCCTGGCCCTAAACGAATAGGAGCTCTTTCTTGCCTAATAAAAGCCCAGTTGTTCTGATGTTTTTATTCTCATAGCAAAGGAGAAAAAAGAAAATTGGCGTTGCTTTTTAGGATAGATGCTGGTGTCGCAGGGCAATATTCTGCAAAAGGAAGCATCGGCATAAGGCAGCATGGTAGACACATCGCTTCTTTCTAGTGACAAATCAAAAGATCAGGCCGTTGACCAACAGGCGGCAAACCCGTTTATTCGGCGAATGATGCTGCGTGTCCAGGCAAGGGCGCTTCAGGGTGCAAGTACGCTATCGAACCTATTAGATCTTTTGAGGGGGGAGACATTATCGAATGTAGATTTGGCAGAAATCACCCGAATGGCACAAGATCTGGGCGGAAATACAGAATCAGAGCAGGAAGGGCTTGAAGCGAAAGCTTTTTGGTTGAGATTATAAATTTCAGCCTATCTCACTCCACCGGTGGTAGGTCAAACCCTTCGCGGATGTAGTTTATGGCGGCTATAGCGGTGAAGCGTTCGTCCCAGCTTCCTTTGCGTAATTGGCGTGCTTTCTCCATAAAAGCATCAACGGCGGCATCTTCGCGGTCAATAAAGCTGCTCGTTTCAAAGCTTATTTTCAGGCTGTCCAGGTATGTTGCCATAGTGCGGTTTGGGTCTGTATAGGGAAGTTCTTCCTCAACATAAGTCTCGCCCGTTGCATCAGCAAAGTTTTCAAAGCTTCCCGTTCCGTCTTGGCTTGTAATTTCATGATTTGTCACATTTGTTGTGAAGTAAGTGTTGTTATTAAAGTGCCAATACTCTGGTAGACCCTCTAAAAAGGTTCCGTTAATGTTGTATAGTCGGCCGCCTTCAGCAGGTTGTTGGCAACTATTGTTTGTCAGTTCCAGGGTTGGTGTGCTGGGGGCAATCGTGATGCAGTTGCCGCGGCACCCCCATGTGTCACAACGATCTATTTCTTTCCAGTCATATATAATGTTGCCGTAAATCTTGTATGTTGCTTCTTCTGGGTTTGCGGTTCCTTTAAGTTGGATCCCCATGTTGCTTCCAGTTCCATAGCGTTGTTGACTTACGATGTTATCATATATTTCAACATTATGGGCTTTCTCACCAATTCCAAAACCACGTCCTTGGGGTTGGCGGATAACATCGTCTGTTGGGTCGGCAGGATCATTAATTTCACGAATGATGTCCATACCGTGAAGGGTGACGTTTTGTCGTATGGCCCCATTGGTAATAGAGCCTTCTGTATTTTCGGGGTGCCCAAAGCTAATGCCACCAGGGGTTTTTAAGAATAAGTTTTTCTCGGCCAATCCGCCCCGGCGAAGTTGCTCAGGTGAAGAGCTTCGAGCAGCGATATTGCCGCGCAATATAGCATTTGTATTTTGGCTTAAATATAGGTTGCGGTTGAAGATTGTCATCTCGGCGTCAACATCAAAATTATACCCGTTCTCATCCAAAATATTTTCTTCAATCGTCAGGCCATCAACTCCACTAGCAAAGATTCCTTGGGAATGTCCTACTTTGGAATAAGAATTAACAATAATGTTCCTGCGCAAAGTTACGTCATAGCCAAAGCTGCCGGTTTGCCCTTGAATGATAAAGTTGTCCTTATAGCCCTTCACAAACAAGTCTTCGATTAAAATATCGCCAACACCACCGATTAAAAGGAAAACCCCTGCTGGCGGACTGCCATCATAGTTGGGATCACGGTTTGCAGCCTCAAAGTGCAGGCTCGTGATGGCTGCGTGCTCTAAATCATTTCTGACTGCTTTAAAGGCCGTTTTATTTCCTGTAATAATTTGGGGGCGCGGGGCAATAGCTGGCCCGTAAGCAGAAATCAGAAATTTTTCTTCTGTGCTGCGGCCTTTCTTCCCACTTAAATGCAGTGATTCATCAATTTCCCACGTGTCTCCACGTTTCAGCAGTACCCAATCAGGGTAGCCGTTGCGCACGTGGTCCAGCGCTGCTTGAACCGTTCTAAAGGGATAAATTTGGCCTGTGTGATTAAAGGGGGTTGGGCTTGCCTGCGCGTTCCATTGATAAGGTACAGCCGTGCTGTCATCCCCATCTGTGCTACTGACGTATAGAATGTTTGTATCAACGCTTGGGTTAAACTCTGTCCAGCCTGCTGCTGGTTCTGGATCAGGTTTGCAGATATAAGGGGCAACCTGAGCTGCCTGAAATTCTTTTATAAAGCGAGAAACATCATAAAAATTATGCTGCCCGTATGGTTCTGCCAAATCCGCAAGGGGGTCACCACTGACAAAGGCGTTCAGAAAGAGTTGAGCATCCACATTGGTTACTTCACAGTCAAAGTTTAGATCAGCTGGATGGTCAGCTTTTGCAGGGTTTGCAAATAAAATAAATAAAGCTGCAAAAGCCGTTAGAAAAAAGTATTCTAGGTTTGAAATAATCTTTTTACTTGCTACCGGCATCAGGCCACACCACCATTTTATTTTTTATGAAGAGAGCGTAAATTAGTTATCTATTTTGGATAAAGTTAGTTAATTTTTAGTTAATACCCGCCCTTAGTAATAGGGTTTAAGCGGGCTGCTTTTACACTAGCAAGCAGGTATTAAGCTTTGGTTTTTAATGGCTATAATTTATTTCTAATTTTACAGAGAGCGGAAATTATTAGGTGTGGGCCGCCATGTTTGATATATTTTCTAATTACCAGAAGGGGACGTAAATATGGTGGATATGAAGTTCAAAAAAGTAGGGGTTTTTGGCCTGGGAAAAGTGGGGTCTTTGGTTGCGACATTGCTGCATAATACAGGGTTTGATGTTACAGGGGTTGATGCTTATGAGAAGATGGATTTGCCCTTTGAATGTGATACGTTGGATGTGACAGACAAAGCCATGCTGACTAACTTTATTCAATCACAAGAGTCAGTTGTTTCTTGCTTGCCGTACTTTTTGAACATGGATATTGCCAAAATCGCTGCCGATAATGGCGTACATTATTTTGACCTGACTGAAGATGTACCCACCACTAACTATATCCTGGATCTTGCGAAAACAGCTAATTGTGTTATGGCCCCCCAATGTGGGTTGGCACCAGGGGTGATTGGAATCATCGGGGCAGATTTGGCCAAGGATTTTGACAGCATCCGTCATATCAAATTACGCGTAGGGGCTTTGCCGCAAAATCCCACAGGGTTACTGGGGTACTCATTTACGTGGTCGGCCGATGGCGTGATCAATGAATACCTGAATGATTGTGAAGTCATTGAAAATGGCGAACGCAAAACAGTTTCCCCCCTTGAATGGTTTGAAACAGTTTACATCGATGGGCAAGAGCTGGAAGCATTTACCACTTCTGGTGGGTTGGGTACTATGTGTGAAACCTATGCGGATAAGGCCGAAAATCTAGATTATAAAAGTATGCGATACCCTGGCCATGGCCGGCAGATGAATTTTCTGCTGCATGAACTGTTAATGCGCGATAACCCACGAGAAACAGCCAAATTCCTCAGTGAAGCCAAACCCCCAGTGGCAGACGACATTGTTTATGTTCACGCTGCGGTAGAGGGTGAGAAAGACGGCGCCGCTGCCCGTGAAGAGTTCGTCAATGCGTACAAGCCCATTATGATTGGGGATGAGCAATGGCGTGCGATTTCCTGGACAACAGCTGCTTCCATATGCGCGGTGATTGAAATGGTTGCCAGCGGCCAATTGCCGGACAAGGGCTTCATCCGCCAGGAAGACATTCCCTTTGACCAGTTTCTGGAAACCCAAAACGGGGTATACTATAAGAAGGGCAATTAAGGGGTTACATAAGCTTCTTGAGCTTTACGTACGCTTATAGTATAAAGTGTGCCGTATTGCATACAAATGTGGTGCAAGAGGCAGTTTTTATAAGGATTTAAGAAATGGCACAAGGCAATAATTTATCTTCATGGGCAGGAACCACTGTTCCAGATGCCCCTACTTTTAGGCATGAAGTCGGAGTGGAACGAGAGAGACTTGTTGAGCGCTTAGTTGTAAAGGCCTTTTGTAGAGAAGGAGACTGCCTGACTTATGATCTTCTGACTGTTTCTGGTCTGCGGGATTATGAAAGTGGTGAAGATACGGCACTTTTTAGGGAAGATGGCAATCTGCAAGGGATTTACCATGTAGGGCTGTCTCAAGATCTAGATATTGTTACGCCACGTGAAATATTGGTTCACGTTAAGCCAGCTTCTGATGAAAATACCATTGCTTTTGGAGCACAAACTTTTGATCATTTAAGGGCTAATGGCGTGAACACGGTGCGGCATTTCAAGACCAAGTCTGGTGCTTGCCAAGCTGAATACGGCCATGCTGTTGCTTGTTTCACAATGTTTGAAAAAGGTATTCACCCTTATGCTGATCCAAAAGTTTTAGAGGCTTTTGGCGAGCAAATTGCGAAGATGGAGGATGGATTTTCGTGTCTTCCTACGGATAGAAAGTCCATGATCCGTGATGCGTCCCCAGACAGATATGCTTTGTGGACCCAAGGTTTTGAAAATTGGACAAAGTACGCTAAACAAATGGGGAAAATCTCCACAGCTGCTAAAGATGTTTTGCGCCAATGTGGTGAATATTTGGAAAGCCACAGCGATATTCTTGATATGGATAACGGGGCGCCCAGCCATTTTGAATTGACTGAAACCAACACGCTTTGGGCAGAGGATGGTCGGGCGATTGTTTTAGACGCCGACATGCTGCTGTCTGGGTGGTCTCCCAAGCATTATGATTTGGGGACGTTTGCGCTGCGCGTTGGGTTGAACCAACCCATCACTGTGAGCGGGGCAGAATTGCCCGACTTAGGGAAAGAGGCTCTATCCCCTTTGTTAAGCGGTTATAATGTGGCAAAGTCCCAAAGGTTTGCAGAAGGGTTTAAGGATGGACTGGATGCTGACCAGCTTGCGGATAAAACTATGATGGCAGGGGCGTTATTGATGATGGTTGTGCCTGCTTTGCTTGAGAGAGAAACTGAATTAAAAGATCTTTCAGGTCATATTCAAAAAGTGGCGCCCAAAGTGGCTCGGGCCATTGAGCATAGGGCTGCTTTCACGCGTTAGGTCTTTAATCTTTCTTTAGCTGCTGCATTTATAAGTTTTTATGGCCTTTTCCGCCTGCTTTCCGCTTATTTTCCTTTCTTTTTGGGGCCAGGTTCTATAGAACTTGGCGTTCTGCTGGGTATTGATAAAAAAAAGCCCGGCCAACTTTAAAAAAGAAAGACTAAGTTGATGGCTGAAAAATTACGCAATATTGCAATTATTGCCCACGTGGATCACGGAAAGACAACGCTGATTGATTCATTGATGAAAGAAAGCGGTATGTTCCGTGATAACCAGCACGTGGACGAAGCCATCATGGATACGGGCGATCTGGAAAAAGAGCGTGGCATCACCATTCTGGCCAAGCCAACATCTATTCAGTGGGGGGATACCCGTATCAATATTATCGATACCCCTGGCCACGCTGACTTTGGGGGAGAGGTTGAGCGTGTTTTGCATATGGCCGATGGTGTGATCCTGTTGACAGATGCGGCCGAAGGCCCCATGCCTCAGACTAAGTTTGTTCTGGGTAAGGCCCTGAACCAGGGCTTGCGCCCCATCGTGATCATCAACAAGGTTGATCGCCCTGATGGCCGCCCGGAAGAGGTGGTTGATGAAGTATTTGATCTGTTTGTGGATATGGATGCCAATGAACAGCAGTTGGACTTTCCCATTTTGTACGCATCAGGCCGTGATGGTTGGTGTGTGAAAGAATTGGAAGACCCCCGTGAAAATTTATCGCCGCTTTTAGATTTGGTGTTGGAACATGTGCCCTCTCCGGAAGGGGACATTAAATCCCCGTTTGCGATGCTGGCAACGCTGTTGGATTCCAACCCCTTTTTGGGTCGCTGCTTGACAGGCCGTGTGATCCAAGGGTCTGCCAAGGTGAACGATACAGTAAAAGCATTAGGGCTGGACGGCAGCACCGTGGAAACAGGCCGCTTGACCAAGCTGTTGAAATTTGAAGGGACAGAGCGTGTCCCTGTTGACGAAGTAAAAGTTGGGGACATTATTTGTATTGCCGGATTAAGCAAAGCATCAGTGGCTGATACCATTGGCGCCCCAACCTTGGCAGCGCCTGTGGAATCTACCCCTATTGATCCGCCAACAATGGCTGTGCTGATTTCGGTGAATGATTCGCCTTTTGCCGGGAAAGAGGGAAAAAAGGTAACATCCACCATGATTCGTGAACGCCTGTTGGCAGAAGCAGAAACCAACGTTGCCATTACATTTAAGGAAAATGATAACAAAGATGCTTTTGAAATTGGGGGACGTGGCGAATTGCAGCTGGGCGTTCTGATTGAAACAATGCGCCGCGAAGGGTTTGAGCTGACAGTATCGCGCCCGCGGGTTCTGTATAAAGATATTGATGGTCAGCGCCATGAGCCATTGGAAGAAATTACCATTGATGTGGATGAAGAGTACTCATCCACCGTCGTTGACAAAATGAACCGCAGCAAGGCAGAGATGACAGACATGCGCTCTGCCGGGGCGGGAAAAAGCCGCATTACATTCCTTGCTCCCTCGCGGGGATTGATTGGCTATCAAAGCCAGTTCTTAACAGACACCAAGGGAACCGGGGTCTTTAACCGGGTTTTCCACTCTTATGCCCCATACAAGGGTGATATCCCCCAGCGCCGGAATGGAGCGCTGATCTCTAATGATCAGGGCCAAGCTGTGGCGTTTGCTTTGTTCAACCTGCAAGCCCGCGGCGTCATGTTTGTTGGCCATCAAACGCCTGTTTACCAGGGAATGATTATTGGTGAAAACAGCCGCGATAATGACTTGGAAGTGAATGTGCTGAAGGGAAAAAAGTTAACCAACGTTCGTGCCTCTGGAACGGATGATGCCGTAACTCTGACGCCTCCACGCAAGATGAGCTTGGAAGAAATGATGTCTTACATCAATGATGATGAGCTGCTGGAAGTAACACCCCAGTCTTTACGTCTTCGCAAGCGGTACTTGTGCCCGCATGATCGTAAACGTGCGAGTCGCCAGGCCGGGTGATTCCGTGTCTGACGTAATCTAAAGCTTATTTGTTGCTTTTTCACAGCTGTTTTGGCTTTTTATCTGCTATTCCAATGCCCTATGTATAGGGGGGCAACTCACAGGCGAAGAAGCCTGCATCCCTTATGAAGCCTACTAAAGTATAGGCATAGCTTTGGCTTTCTGCCTTTGTTGGTTGTGTTGTTTATACCTCTATATTCTTTTGTGATTCTTGGTAAGGGGAGATTTATCTACAATTTTCTCTCTAAAATAAGTAAGATTTTCCTTGCTCCCTCTTGTTTCTTTGAAGGGGTGTAAGTTTATTTTGCGAAAAAGGATGGTGTGATGACTGTAAAGGCTAAAATTGTTTCTTTTGCTGTAATGGCTAGTTTGTTTCTTCTGATGATCTCTGGTGGGGCCCTGTATGGTTTGGGTGAAGTTGGTACTAAGCTGAAATCTATTGCGGAAGAGGATATTCCCTTAACAAGCCTTGTAACTGAAATTACAGTTCACCAGTTGGAGCAAGTGGTTAGTTTTGAGCAGGCAATTTATTATGGGGCAAAGGCCTATAGTGCCAGGGCAACAGGGTACTCAACGGGGGTGGCCAATACAGGGTCTTCGGTTGGGCAGCAGTCTAAATATTTAAACCTTTATAAAAAATCAAAAGAAAAATTTAAGGCATTTGCCAAAAAAGTTGATGGAGAAATCATCAAAGGGGAAGAGCTGGCCCAGCATGTTATTGATCGTGTGTCCCGGGCGGGTGGGGACCCCAAGGTTGTTGATGAATTCCAGATGGTTTTAGAGATCCTTAAGGATATTGAACATAAGCATTCTGTTTTCGACAAGCACGTCTACGAGGTATTTCGCTTAGTAGAGTCTGGCCAAGCTAACAATATAGATAGTCAAGTTTCTAAAATTGAACAAGAGGCAGAAAAGCTGGATCATGATCTTAAATCTCTTATGCATGAGATTGCAAGCTTCACCGCCAATGCTGTTGTTGCTGTAGAGAGTTTAGAGGTGCAAATTCAAAAAGTCTTGGCAGTTGCAGTTGTAATTGCCTTGATCATCTTTATTGTCTTGGCATTAAGAATATATTCCGCGGTTATTCCCCCGTTGCTTAAAACAAAGGCCTTCGCTGAAGATCTGGCTTCTGGGAATTATGATGCAGAAACACCGCAGTTTAATGAAAAGGATGAAATTGGAAGTGCTTTAAAATCACTTGCAACGTTTAAAGAACAAGCGCAAAAAATGCAAAAATTGGAAGCTGAGCAAGTACGCTTAAAGAAAGAAGCTGAGGAAGAGCAAAGGGCCTTGTTGAATAAGATGGCAGATGGTTTTGATCAAAGTGTTGGAACTGTGATGGCCGCTGTGAAAGAATCTGTAGATTCTATCAGAAGCAGCAGCGAGAATATTCAACGCAGCGCCCAAGAAACATCCAGTCAGAGTCAGGCAATTTCTTCTGCTGCTGCCCAGGCTTCTGGAAGTACGCAATCTGTTTCTGCTGCTGCGGAAGAGATGGCAACGGCAAACCAGGAAATTGTGGAGCAAGTTGTCAAAACCTCTCAGGTGGTAAAAGGTGGTGTTGTGAAGAGTGATTCAGCACAAGAAAAAGTGACGACACTGCAAACTGGGGCCAATAAGATCTCGGAAATTGTCAGCATCATTTCTGATATTGCCGAACAAACCAACCTGTTGGCTTTGAACGCAACGATTGAAGCTGCCCGCGCTGGTGAAGCCGGAAAAGGGTTTGCGGTTGTTGCTTCTGAAGTGAAGCAGTTAGCCAGCCAAACCGCGGATGCCACTAGCGAAATTACAGAACAAATTCAAACTATTGTGACCCAAGTTGGGGAATCCGCAACATCCATTAATGATCTGAACGAGGTTATGAAGGAAATTGATGGATATGCTTCTGGAATTTCTGCTGCAGCTGAAGAGCAGAATGCTGCGACCCAGGAAGTAACGGGCCGTATTCAGGAAACATCTCAAGGTGTTGGAGAAGTAAGCGAAAACATCAAAGCAGTTTCTGCGCAGAGCGAGGAGAACAGCAGTCTTGCCCAGCAGCTGCTGACTGTGACGCAAGACTTACAAGTTAAGTTTGATGAACTTCAGCGTGAATCTACAGACTTTGTCGCCACGGTAAGGGCTGCTGTGGACTCTGATCCATCAGAGAAGCCTGACTCATCAGATGAAGTATCTTTGGATGATGCGACAGTTCAGGCCAATGATGATGGTCTGCAAGGAGAACACCGGGAAGCTTCCTAGAGGGTTCCCCCAAAGTAACACTGAAAAGCCCCGTTTGTGCGGGGCTTTTTTGTTATGAAATGTAACTATCTTCTTGAGGGCAAGAGCAATATTGGTGAAACTGGATAGCAGGTAAACTCCAACCAAAGGAAGGTTCCATGCGCTTTATTTCTTTTTACTTATTTTTACTGTTTCCACTGATTGCTGTATCAAACCCTGTTGCTGTAAATCCGGCAGATGCTGTTTTAGGGCAATACTGGGGGGAGGATAACCGCTATATTATCGAAATGTATAAAGAGGGTGGCCAATACAAAGGGCGCTTTGTTTGGCACATAGAAGACGAGAAAAAGGATGAAAATAACCCGAACCCTGATTTGCAAAACAGGCCCCTTGTTGGGCTTACCTTTTTAACCGATTTTCAGTACTATGAACGCGGTAACCGTTGGACAGACGGCAAGGCGTATGCTGCAGATGATGGAAGCACATATTCAGGGAAAATATGGCTGGAAGATCCCAATACCCTAAAAATGCGGGGGTATATCGGCATTTCTTTATTTGGTCGCACAGCAACCTTTATCCGCATTGCTGCAGGAAAAGATATTCCTAAATAGAAGAATTCTTGCTATAGTTACCTTATGAGACAGTTAGTTTTTCTTATTTGTTTTATTTGGGCTTTGCCGGCAGCGGCTTTGTTAGTGGGGGAAACAGTCTCGTCAGTAAAGATGGTTGATAGCAACGGTACGACCCATAATCTTACGGATTATCGTGGGAAGGTTGTTGTGCTAGAATGGACCAGCCCTGTATGCCCATATAGCCAGTATCATTATGCCACAGGGCAAATGCAGAAAATGCAGCAAGCAGCACAAGATGCCGGCCATGTTTGGCTGTCTATCAGTTCCACAGGGCCAAGCCACCCAGGTTTTATGGACGCGGCCAAAGCCGACGATTTCATGAAGGAAAAGGGGGCAGTGCCAACAACACTTATGCTGGATTCCCAAGGTATGTTGGCGCAAATCTTTAAGGCAAAGACAACGCCGCATATTGCCATCTTAAACAAGGAAGGGGTTTTGGTTTACGTGGGCGCTTTTGATTCAAACTCAGCGCCAAGAGCTTCCCTAAGCCGTGTTGTTAATTATGTAGAGCAGGCATTGAACGATTTAGCGGCAGGCCAAACAGTACAAACGCCACTAACGCGGCCTTATGGGTGTTTGATTAAGTATTAATAAAAAAGGGCAATCGCTATTTGCTTTGCAGCTTGCCGGCCGTATTAATTAAGACCATAACTTCATTACCCATTCTGCGAATTCCTATGCGGTCCAGCCCGTACAGAACATTAAAATCTGATCGATTAAATGTCCCATATGCTGAAAAAGCAGCAAGCTGACGCCCTGCCATGCTTTCACCCACATCTTTGTGAAAGGTAATTTCCAGCGTCATGGGGTGGCTTTCCCCCACAAGGGTCAGAAGCCCTGTAACATCGGCTGTGGTTTCACCAGTAACTTTCACATCAGTGCTTTTAAATGTGATAAGTGGGAAGTCTTTTATGTTCAGCAGCTTTTCCCCATCAATAATGGTTTTAATGTGATCATCCCTGTGAAAGTCGCGACTATACACGGTGCTGGCTGGAACAATCGTTACCTCTACCCAGGATTTCTCTGGGGCCGTTTCATCAAAGTAAAAAGTTCCTGTAACATCTTGGAATTCCCCTTCCAAGATATCTGCTTCGCACATTTTTGTGGCGAATTTTACCTTGGTTTGTGTGGGGTCCAGCGTATATAAATTCCCGGACGCAGCGGCAGTAAAAGGCATAAAAGCAATTAAAATAAGGGTAAAAATATAATGTCTCATTCCCCAATTATAGCAGGTTTGATATGCTTTTGATAGAGCTTGATGTTCTAAAATCAGGTGATACACTCCCCGTCAGAACATGTATACGACACGATATAAAAAGGGTTTACGATGAAGTGGGTTAAACGGCTGGTTATTGCAATCGTTCTAATGGTTCTAGTTTTGGTCGGTGGGGGCGCAATTTTTGCCTATACCTTTGATGTGAATGCCTATAAACAAGATTTACAGCTGGCTGTGAAGGAAAAAACAGGGCGCGATCTTGATATTGCGGGTCAAATTGAAATGACATATTTCCCATGGTTAGGGATGACATTAAGTGGGGTCACATTATCAAACCCACCATCTTTTACCCAGCAGCCTTTCGCCTATATCGACCAAGCCCAAGCCAGTGTGATGTTACTTCCTTTACTGTCTGGAGATGTGCAGTTGTCGCAAATTAATCTTATTGGGGTAGAGGCAAATCTAGTCAAGAAGGCTAATGGGGATGCAAGCTGGGAATTCCCCCAGGCACATGAGGCCCTTGTGCACGACTCTTCAGCTGTCACAGAATTTGCCAATCAGGAACGCAAAGATTCTGTGAAATCTTTGCGTATTGGTGGTGTTGATATTGAGCAGGCAACCATCCGTTATATTGACGACCTGGCCAAGCAGAACATTGAAGTGACAGATTTATCTGTGCGCTTGGGCGAGTTTGCTGAAGATCAACCGATGGCTTTTGATGTTAAAGGTGCCATCGAAGATAAGGCAAATAAATTGTCTACGGCCATTTTGGCAAAAGGTACGTTGGCTACCACATTGAAGGATCCTGCCCCCGCTTTAAAAGAAGTGGCGTTTAATATAAAAACAACGGGAGCCAGCATCCCGGGTGACAAGCCACTTACGGCAACGGGAAAGTTGAACATGGATATGGCCATGCAAACTTTGGAAGTGGCAGGCCTGAAGTTGTCTGGGTTGGAAACGTTGCTACAAGCAGATCTTTCGGTAGAAAACTTTAACCGCCCAAAAGTGCGTGCCAGCATGATGGCTGATGAGCTGAACCTGGATAAACTGCAAGAAATGATGGCAATAGAAGATGCTGCGATACCTCAACCATCGGCAGACCCATTAATGCCACGACCAAAAGCAGACACCACAGATAAAATTATGCTGCCGCTGGACTTGATAAGAAAGCTGGATTTGCAAGCATCCCTTATCGTTCGAAAATTGGTGGTCAATAACCTAACCCTGACAGATTTGAACACAACATTGACAGCAAAGCAGGGCGTGCTGCATTTAAATCCCCTGGATGTTTCGTTGTATGATGGTGTGGTCACCGCATCTGCCACGCTGGATGCCCGCCAGGAAATTCCTGAGTACTTATTCAAAGGGCAGTTAGAACAGCTGCAAGCTGAGGGGTTGCTAAAAGATTTGGCGGGGGAAGGGTACGTTTCTGCCATTGCCAATATTACATCTGACCTGACAACTCGTGGAGATAGTGTCGCCACCCTTAAATCTAACTTAAATGGAGGGTTGGGTTTTGATGTAGGGGAAGGCACCATCAATAAGTGGGAGCTTTCAAGGCGGATTAATCAAGCTTTAGCCTTCTTTGCAGGGGACGACCCAGAAACAAGCGAGGCAACGGCTGATACCTTTGAATTTACCTCTATGTTGGGGTCTGCAAGAATTGAAAATGGTATATTGCGCAATAACGATTTCTTGTTACGTGCGCCCAAAAGTCATGCTATTGGGTATGGTTCTGTTAACTTGGGGCAAGATTACGTAGATTACACTGTCAAAGTGGCTTTGAGGCAAGACCCAGCCTCAACAAAAGAGAGACATCGCTTGCCTATTGAAATCAAGGGGCCTTTTGAAAACGTTCAATACAAGCTGGATGTGGCCAGTCTTGCCCAGGCGCGCTTGCAGGAAAAGTTGGATGAGGAAAAAGGCAGGCTTGAAGAAAAGTTGAACGAGAAGATCCAAGATAAGCTGGGAGATGTTTTCAATAAATTTCTACCCTCTGGATCATCTGGCTTTTAGCAAGCCTCATTTTTTACGGTATGGGTGGGGGTGCTTCGTTGGCTAAGCTTGGTGCCATAAAAAAAGAGGCCCGAAAGCCTCTTTTTCTGATCACATACTGTTGATCGATTTTTTATTTAAAACCAACCAGTATCAAACACCTTTGATTTAACCATAGACCAGTTTGCATCTGCCTGCTCAATGTGTGTTTCTACTGATTTCAGCCAATCTTTTTGAACGCCTTTAGAGTAGTTCAAGTACAGCTTGCCATTGACCAATGCCCAAGCATTGGGGTCAATTTTAACTTTGTCCCCTTTGACGGCCATGGCGTAAGCACAGTATCCGCCATACCCTGGCAGGAACTGTTCAGGGTTTTGTTGGAATGTATCCAGGTTTTCTTGCGAGACAAACTGAAATGTTGCGCCTTGGTGCTCAGCTTTGTATTCAGCCACCCCCTTAACAGCAGCAGCGCCAGCAGGTAACGTTGTGTATGCAACAACATCAACGCCTTTTAATGCAAGGCCCTTGGGGGCAAAAATTTCATCAGCAGCGTGAGCTTGATTAACTGTAAACAGTGTTAAGGCCAAAAGTAGTGTGTAAAAGATTTTCATCCGTCTGTTCCTTTATATAAAGATAGCATCTATTTGTGTGTACCCTAACATTAGCTTTGCTGCAAACAAAGGTTACATTTCCGCACAAGGATCTTTACAAGTGCATCTTTTTCTTTAGTCTAGCGCCAGCGAAAAAAGAGAAGGCATATGGAACAAGAAGAAAAAAGACGGTTAAGCCCAGGCGATATTCTAACGTTAAAGATTTCTAAGTTTAACAAGGATTATTGGGGACAAGCCAGGTTGGGGCGCCGTAAAAAGGCGATTGTTCCTGGCGCATTGCCAGGTGAAAAGGTTGAGGCCGAAGTTGTGGAGGTTTGGAAGTACCGGGTCTTGACACGCTTGACCAAGGTGATAGAGGCTAGCCCCGATAGGGTAGAGGCTGGTTGCCCGCATTATGCCACGTGTGCAGGCTGCCAATTCCAAACATTGTCTTATGATGGGCAGTTGGCTTTGAAGAAGCAAAAGGTTAAGGGCCACTTTGAGTTTGTGAATTTTTCAGAGCCATTGCCTGAAATTAAAATGGTTCCATCGCGCACGCCTTACCAATATCGGAACAGCATTACCTTGCATGGCCCTGGCGAGCCAGGTTTCTGGCAGGTTAAAGGCCGTGGTATGGTTGAAGTTCAAGAGTGCACAATTTGCGTGGATGAAATTAATGCAGCCCTTGCCGATCAGCGGAAATCTAACTTTTCTGAATTTTTGGACCAAGGCATTGATAACGTTATGCTGCGTGCTAGCAATGCGGGGGAAATCTATGTCGGGCCAGAGCTGTATGGCGATGAGTGGGAAACCTGGCTGCAAGAAAAGATAACCAACCCCCTGACAAAAGAAGAGGTAACGTTAGATGTACCTGCACATGCTTTTTGGCAGGCCAATACGCAAACATTGGAAGATTTATTGGCAGCAGCCTTGCTGCCGGTAAAGGAGTTTAACGCGGATGTGTTTATTGAGGCTTATTGTGGCATCGGCGTTTTTGGCCTGATGGCAGCCCCCGTGGTTAAGCAAGTTGTTGGGGTAGAAGAAAATCCCCGTGCTATTGAGGCGGCAGAAAAAAATATTGCCAAGTTGGGGCTTTCCAATCACCGGGTGCAAGCTGGAAAGACAGAAGAATATTTGAACGAATTTTTGGCTGAACAAAAAGGCAAAAGGATAAGCTTGCTAGTGGACCCTCCCAGAAGCGGGTTAAGCAAAGAAGTGATAAAAATGATTCTGGCACATTTGCCTGAACAGCTGGTTTACGTTAGTTGTGGGCCAACAACGTTTGCAGAAAACCTGAAAAAACTTTGCACATACTATGACATTCAAAGCATGACGTTGGTGGATATGTTCCCCCAGACGAAACATATTGAGTCTGTCGCTGTTTTATCTCGGAAATAAGTTCCTATATAATTTGGGATAACTGTTTTTTGCGCTTGCCTTACCCGAGCCCCAAAAGACATAATCTTGGTGCAAATTTATATACTTAAAGAATGGGATACCAGCTTATGGGCAAAGGTCTTGATCAATTTTCAGCCGCGTATACGCAGTTTATTTTAAAATGGCGCTGGGTCATTATTATTGCTTCCCTTTTAGCTGTTGGATTTGTTTCTTCTGGTGCAGGCCAGTTAACCTTTGCGACTAACTATCGCGTCTTTTTTAGTGATGAAAACCCCGAATTAATTGCCTTTGAAGAATTGCAGGCTGTTTATACAAAGAATGATAATGTTCTGTTTGTTGTGCAGCCTAAAAATGGAAAGATATTCTCTCCCAGTGCAATGAAGGCCATAGAAGAAATTACGGAGGCATCTTGGCAAATCCCGTACTCTATTCGTGTGGATTCCATAACCAACTTTCAGAACACCTGGGCTAATGGAGATGACCTAACTGTTGCGGATCTTGTTAAAGATGGCGCAAATATGGACCAGTCTACTTTAAATCAAAGAGAAGCCATTGCTTTGGCTGAGCCATTGCTGAACGGGAGTTTGATTTCCCCCGATGCTGATACAACGGGTATAAATGTTATTTTGCAGCTTCCTCAAAAAAGCACCCAGGAAGTGCCAGAGGCGGCGGCTTTTGCTCGACAGATAGCGGCAGATATTCAGGTCAAGTACCCAGATGTGACAGTTTCTTTATCGGGGATTGCGATGATGAACAACGCATTTGTTGAATCAGGTATGCAAGATGCGATGACGTTAATCCCCATTATGTATTTGGTCATGATTGTGATTATGTTGCTGGCGCTGAGATCTATTTCTGGAACCATTGCCACCTTGATGGTGATTGCCTTATCCGCTACCACTGCCATGGGAATCGCTGGTTTTATGGGGATTCCCTTAACCCCAATTTCCCTGACGGCGCCAACAATTATTTTAACATTGGCCATTGCCGACAGTATCCACGTCTTGGTAACAATGTTGAATGAAATGCGTACGGGCAGCTCCAAGCAGGAAGCCTTGGCTGAAAGCCTTCGGTTAAATATTCAGCCTGTCTTTATTACCAGTTTAACCACCATTGTTGGGTTTTTAAGTCTGAATTTCTCAGACTCTCCGCCGTTTTGGCACCTTGGAAACATAACAGCTATGGGGATTGCTGCGGCATGGATTTTCTCGATGACGTTTTTACCTGCGCTGGTCAGTCTTTTGCCAATCAGGGTCAAGGTGTCTGATTCTAACACGGGCTTCCAAGGGGCGATGGTGAAGCTGTCTCATTTTGTAAACCGCCGTGCTAATGCCTTGTTTTATGTGATGGGTGGGTTGGCAGTTGTTTTGGCTTTGCTTGTTCCCAGCATCGAATTGAATGATGAGTTTGTAAAGTATTTTGACACGCGGGTTACTTTCCGGAATGACACAGATGTGATGACACAAAATTTGACTGGGATTTACAATATTGAATACTCAATCCCCGCGAAAGCTGCTGGCGGCGTGAGCGAACCAGAATTTCTTCAGAATCTATCTGCCTTTACAGATTGGGCGAGGGCACAGCCAGAGGTGCGTCATGTATACAGCTTGAGCGACATTATGAAGCGCTTAAACAAGAACCTGCATGGCGATGATCCAGCGTATTACAAATTACCAGATAGCAGGGAATTATCTGCTCAATACCTGTTCCTGTTTGAGCTGTCTTTACCCTATGGGCTGGATTTGAATGATCGCATTAACATTGATAAATCTGCCACGCGTTTGACTATGATTTTGGATGACATGTCTACGGTGGAAATTCGCGATTTTGTAACGCGCTCTGAACAGTGGTTGCAAGAGAATACACCTGAATATATGCACACGATGGCGACAAGTTCTACGGTGATGTTCTCTCATATTTCAGAGCGTAATATTACCAGCATGTTACAGGGGAACGTGATTGCGGTTATCGCGATCGCTATTATCATGATTCTGGCGCTGCGTCACTTTGGTGTTGGTATGTTGAGTATTATTCCCAACTCTGTTCCCATCTTAATGACCTTTGGGATCTGGGCGCTTGTTATTGGCCAAGTGGGGATGGCAGCTGCAACGATTACCGCAACCTCTTTAGGGATTGTGGTGGATGATACCGTGCATTTCCTGACGAAGTATTTGCGCGCCCGTCGGGAAAAGAATGCCACCCCGGAAGAGGCTGTTACATATGCTTTTGAAAATGTCGGCATGGCTATTTGCGTCACCACGGCTATTTTAATTTGTGGGTTCGGATTGCTGAGTTATTCAACCTTCTTGGTTAATTCGCAGATGGGACTGTTGACGGCATTGGCGATTACGTTGGCCGTAATTGTTGATTTCTTGTTTTTGCCTCCTTTGCTAATCAAATATGAAAAACGAAAAGAAAGATCTTCTCATGTTGCACCTAAAACTGTCCAAACTGCTTAGCGTTCTTGGTGTTCTGGCTTTTGCCACGCCTGCTCAGGCACAAACACCAGAACAAAAAGGGTATGAAATCAGTAAGCGCGGGGAAGAAAGTGACCGCGGCTATCAAGATAGCCGGGTCGAGCTGAAAATGATTCTGCGTAATGCTAATAACCAGGAAACCAGCCGTGTGCTGACGATCACCAACTTGGAAGTCCCTTCTTTAGAAGAAGGTGACAAAAGCATGGTGGTATTTAGCGAGCCGGCCGATATTGACGGGACTGCGCTGTTAAGCCATGCCAAAATTTTGGACCCAGATGATCAATGGTTATTCCTTCCGGCTTTGAAGCGGGTAAAGCGGATCTCTTCAGTTAATAAGTCTGGACCTTTTGTGGGCAGTGAGCTGGCTTTTGAAGATTTCACATCTCAAGAATTGGGCAAGTATAATTATAAATATATCGGTGAAGATGCGTGTGGTGCCTTAATGTGCGATATGGTTGAGCGATACCCCCTATACGAACATTCAGGTTATACCAAGCAAATCGCCTGGCAAGACCAGGACGTTCATCAAGTTCGCAAGGTTGATTATTATGACCGCAAGGGCCAGCTGCTAAAAACTTTGGTTTTTGATGACTACCGTGAATATGATGGCGGTGTGTGGCGTTCCCATACTTATAAGATCACAAATCACCAGACAGGAAAGTCGACAGATCTTTTGTTTTCAGACTACCAGTTTAAGTTGGGGTTGGATGATAAAGACTTTGTTCAATCAGTATTAAGACGTGCACGTTAAATCTTTTCTTTTCGGTACAGCCGCGCTTCTTGCGCTTGCTTCCCCCGCCCAAGCCATTGAGTGGGGAAAGGCTGACTTTGGTGGTTATGTGGGGGTAGAGTCCCGCACATTCTTGGAGACCCCCCAATATGCGGGCCAATCTAGTGATAATGAATTTACACTGTTGCTGAACCCAGAGTTCCGCATCAAATCAAAAGACAGAAGCCACCAGGTGACTTTTGTCCCTTTCGCTGCCATCAATAGCAAGGATGATCAACGTTCTCACTTTGATATACGCGAACTGCACTATACATATGTTGGGGATGATTTTGATGTGTTGGTCGGAATCAACAAGGTTTTTTGGGGCGTGACAGAGTCTCGCCATTTGGTAGATATCATCAACCAAACAGACCTGGTGGAAGATATCGATACAGAAGATAAACTAGGTCAGCAAATGGTGCAGTATACCAGCTTGCAAGACTGGGGTACTGTTAGTTTGTTTGTGTTGCCAGGGTTTCGGGAAAGAACTTTCCCCGGGCCAGAAGGCCGTCTGCGTGCGGGTGTTGACGTAAATGAAGACAACCCGTTGTATGAATCAGGGGCAGCAGAAAAACATGTGGACTTTGCGGCCCGCTATTCCAATTACTTTGATGAATGGGATGTGGGTGTTTCTTATTTCCATGGAACAGGGCGTGAGCCTGACTTTGTGCCAGATGCCTCTGGCCAGAGGATGCGCCCTTACTATCAAATCATCAATCAAGCGGGACTGGATCTGCAATACACAAATGAGGCTTGGCTTTGGAAGCTTGAGGGCATTGCCCGTGAAGGGCAGGGGGATACCTTTCTAGCCTCAGTCTTTGGGTTTGAGTACTCTTATTACCAAATTATGGAAACAAATTATGATTTAGGTGTCCTGTTGGAGTATCAATACGATGGCCGAGATGAGACCGCCCCCTTGACCTTGGCGGATAATGATATCTTTTCTGGCGTACGTTTGGCTCTGAATGATATTCAGGACACAGAAATCCTTGCGGGGTTTACGTATGACCCTGAAACGCAAGAGACATTTTATAATATAGAAGCTGAAAGACGTATTGGCAGTAATTGGAATTTGGAGCTGCGGGGGCGCTTTTTTTCTGGCCCTTTAAAATCCTCGGACCCTGCTTTCGCGCTTGAAAGTGATGATTATGTTCAGGTGCGTCTAGAAAAATATTTTTAATTACCACCAACCCCTTATGACGATAGCACCACAAGCTGTGAGGCTCACGGTGCTGGTTTAAAGTTTCATAAGTAAATAAAATATTAAAATATTGTTGCTTGGGCGGCCATGTTTTGATACTATATCTAGAATGCCTAAAGGCAAAAATATAATTTAGGTGGGTATCTTATGGCAAATCGAATCTCTTTGAAGGAGCGCATTCAGCGCCGTCGGTCTAAGGTCAAGAAGCGGTCTATATTGGATGTAACTAATTCCACACAAGATATTGTTCAGCACAAATCAGCTTTAGGGAACAAGAGCAGAAACCTTGGCAGAAAGTCTGCAAGGCGCATGTCTGTTAAGTTGAATAACGCCGGTGCAGTTATTCCAAAGATAAGTCCCCCGACACCGATTGATGATCCTGTTGACCCGTACGTTCCCCCCCTTAGCCCTTCTATTCGTCAAGCTTTGGGCGCAGCCCCAAGTGCTAGCGGGAATCAGGCGTTAACAACAGGGCATGGCCATGGGTCGAAGGCGGCTTTTAGGGCCTCTAATCGACTGGGGTTAGGCCCCAAGCCAGGTGACCTAAGCACCATTGATGCTGTGGGTGCACATGAGTGGGCGTTAGCACAGTTGGATGTGGATGTTGCAGACTATGCTGTTGGGAAGCCAACAGTATTAGATAACATGCGCTATTTGCGTTTTATCATTAACAAAGAAGCCTTTGGCCGAGAGCCAGGTATTGATGCCAGTGACACATGGAAGCAGTGCCGTAAGTTTGGTCAGCCACACGCGATGGAGCAAGGTTTTCTATTTTATCGCGACCTTTGCACCACAAACCATGACGTGTTAGCCCGTATTGATATGTTCTGGGGAATGGATCATTTTAGTATGCATTCCAGTTTTCTGGAATGGGGCGTTATGGATACGGACATGGATGTGTACGCGTTTATTACAGATACCATCCATAGCCATTCCCGTGGGAATTTCGCGGATATGGTTATTGCTGTTTCCAAGCTTCCTAAAATGCAGCATTACCTGAATAATAAAAATAACGGGGGCCGTGTTGGCGCTGGTTTGAACGAGAATTTCGGTCGGGAAATTTTGGAGCTGCACACTTTGGGCGTTGATAATGGATATACCCAAGAAGATGTTGTGGCGATTTCACAAATGTTGACAGGGTGGAATTATACCACCCCGTATATTGACGCGCCAGCCGCAGAAGTTTGGACGGCCGGTGAATTTGTCTTTAAGCCACACAAGCATAATTTAGATCACAAAGTATCTGGAACTGTTCGTTCCAGCACCCATATCCCTGTTCTTGACTGGGAAACTGGGGAGTATGATGCAAATGATGGTGTTGAGATTGCTGAAGATATTATTCGCCGGATTTGTGCAACACCATTCTGTGCAGAGTTTATTGCAACTAAATTATTGCAGGAATTTGTTTCTGAAACACCGTCAACAGAAGACATTACGACAATAAAACAGGTTTTCCTGGATAATGTTGATAGTCCCACACAGTTAAAAGAAGTTTACAAGGCGATTTTCAATTTGCCTCATATCTTTGATATTGAAGCGAATTCTTTGTACAAGCAGTCTGATCATTATCTGCTGTCTGTCTACCGTGCGACAGGTCTGATCGATGGTAATATTAACCCCAATTATGCTGACCCTGCTGTAGGCTACAACCCAAGCTCTTACGATCTTACGCCTGATTATATAACGGCGCGCGGTGATATTGAACCTGATTGGGATCGCATGTACTGGCAAGGGTTGGATAAAATTGCGGTTCACTTCCAGGATTTGAAAAACTATGACGAACCAACTAATGCAGGATTGTTAAACAGGAAGTTGTTAAAAAACCTGTTTGCCCACAAACGTGGTTTAGCTAGATCATACCTAATTTCACTGGGCAGTGAGTATGGTAGATACAGAACGCCAGAAGGGCCTTCGCGTTTAACACGTGATACGATTAACGGCGGCGCCCTAGTTGGCCGGGTCGAGATTTTAGATGAAATCTCAGGCGATATTTTGGCTAATTTGCAAACAACTGTTGTTGATCATTTAAGGGGTGTATTTCCTGTCGGGGCCAAGGTTATGAAGGTAATCCAAGTTGGCATTAATAATACGGCAGGTGGTCCCCTTTCTAAGTCACGGCCTGATGCTAGGCCGGGGCAGTTTACGGACACAACACAATTAATTGTCGCCTTTATGAGTGACGAATTTCTTCGGAGGTAAGGTAAAATGGTTTCACGTAGAGATTTCTTAAAATATGGAACAGCTTGCTGCGCGGCAGGTGCAGGTATTGGCCTTCCTTCGTTTGGATATGCCAATCCCTTACCCCAAGATGCAACAGATGTAGAGGTTTATTACATTTACCAAGCAGGGGGAAACGACACGCTGCATAATTTTGTGCCTTATACTGACCCATTATACCGTCAGTTGCGCCCAACCCTTGGGTTTGAAGCCCCAGAAGAAGACCCTGTTCACAGTGTTTTGGATTTCACCACCACAGAAACACTAAACGGAACCGACCCCATGGTCCTGGGGTTAAACCCAGGAATGGAAAAGTACAAACAGCTGCATGATGCAGGGCTTGTAAAAACATATTTGGCTTCAAGCCACATGTTTGGTGGGCAAACCGGATCACACTTCCGAGGAACAGATATGGCCATGTGGGGCCTGCTGAATCCCACGTTGAATGATTCAGGCTGGATGGCCAGAATGCTGAATGAAACAGAATCAGACCATGCTATTCGTGGGTATTCTATCACCAATACTCTGGACAAGCCCATTACCTTTAATGGTAATGAACAAACAGCAGCTTTGAAGGCTTTGGCGGATACAGATGTTGGTGATATGGGGGATGTTTTATCTCACCTTTACCGCATCGAAGGGGCAGACAATGTTGCCTCTGAAATGGCGCAAGGAATTCAAGCTTGGGAGCAACTATCCAATATTGGCCAAGATAATGGAGATATTGATTTAGCAACTTTGAACAGCAATTTCCATGTGCAAACCCAAGTTGCTGCGTTATTGGATGCCCAGGCAAAAGTGCTGGTTCACCCTGGATATGATTTTCACCAAAATCAGAACCGTGGCATTGTTCAAAATCAGAACAGCTTGTCCAGACGGTTGGAATCTTTCTGGGATGCAATTTACCAAATGGTTCAAACCATTATGGCACGCGGCAAGATGGAGCAAACAGTCATTTTCATTATGTCAGAGTTTGGCCGCAGAGGGTACGAAGGATCGGCCATGGGGTCAGACCATGGAAAAGGCGGGCACCTGAATGTTATTGGAAGTCCTTCTCGCTTGCGCAATATGGGAATGGTTTATTCCGGTGAATGGGCAGGTTTAAGTCAGTTGGATGATGGTAACTTACCATTTGCTATTGATACCAAAAAGCTGATGGCTCAGGACTTATGGGATATGTACGGCGATCACTTGTCCCTTGAAAGTGTTGTGAATATTTTCCCAGACATCGACCCAACAGGGTTGATCGCACCTGGGGGGCAGTCTTCTTCTGGCGAATTCGGTGGTTCTGCCGGGACAGCTGTCAGTACAGATGGCGCTTAAAACCGCTTATTTCTTAAGCTGAAACAACGCCGTGAACGCATCCAGTTGCGGTAAATCACGGATATCAAGCTGCGAAGCTTTCAGGCCTTTGTCGCCAAGCCATGATTCTGCATTGTTGTCATACCCAGAAACAGAAATTTGGTCCTCTGCAAAGCGGATTTTCTCAATGATGGCAGACCTTGGTACCTGATTTAAAATTTCTAATAACCTTTTCATTGCTGTCCGGTATTCGGGGGAATTAAATTCGTCCAGCTGCTGAATCGTCTGTTGCATCACGTTTAAGGAGCTGTATTGGTCCGCCGTTAGTTGGGTTTCCTGTTTTAGTATAATGAGTTTTTCACGTAATTCGCTGTCTGGACTGCTAAATAAGTTTATCGCCAAAAATGCCAAAATAACACAAATCAGCCCCAGTACCATTAGGCGAACAAAGGCGGGGTGGCTGATGCTGTGACGGGTAAAAGATAAATCTGATAAAGGGCCATGGGCAAGGCGTTCTTGGATACTTTGCCCAACGCCAGATTGTGTTGCTTCTCCTACTAAAACTGCACGGTATTCAACACCTGGGTCTTGAATGGCATCACGAATATCACGCAGCTTGTTCTCGGTCAGGGCATAAAAGTGGGGCTTCTGGTCATCCCCACGTTTGGCGGCAAAGCTAACGCGCTGCTCCTTAAAAGGGAATAAATCACGCGCCAAAGCTTCCAGGGTTTTTCTGTCTTTGGGAAAAACCCGCCCATCGCGCTTGAATACAAGATCTGGGTGTAACACCATGATAAAAGGTTTGCGGAATTCTTTGTCTGTAAAGCCAGGCTTGCCTTTGATTTGCAGGCTTCCATCCAGTCGTGCTTTAAGCTTAAAAAAATGTGGCGTTACTTTGCTGTCAACAGCAACAACATGATGGGGCAGGGCGCTGGCTCGGGATGTTTCGGTCATCCTGCTTCCTACTGTTCAAAATAGGTGGGTTCATCCGTTGCGAACGGATCTTTTGATTTCCTGGCCGGCTGCTGGGGTGTCAGTGGCTCTGGTGGCAAGGTTGCTTGCACAGGAACTCGAACGTACAGGGGCTGTTGCGGTGCAGGGGGAGCTGGGGGCTGCACATATCGGGGTGCTGGCGCTGTTACAGGGTGAACCCTTTGCGTATAAGGCACGTTCTGTGTGGGTGCGCGTTTAAATTCTGGCAACGTAATGCCAGAAAAGGCCTCGCTCAAAATTTGGGCAGATGTTTGGTCAGAAACAATATAAGGCGTAATCAGAATAACCAGTTCAGACCGGGAAACAGACTCTGTGTTGTTAGAGAACGCTTTGCCCAAAATTGGGATGTCTCCCAACACAGGAACTTTGGATTCTGACAAGCTGTTTGTGGTTTCAATTAACCCCCCAATTAAGACGGTTTGTGTATCTTTGATGACCAGCTCTGTAGTGATCTGGCGCACGTTAAATGTGGGTTGTGAAACACCCGTACTGGTGTCGTTGGGACCTTGGTTGGAATCTTCAACCTCTACCACCATTGTGATGGTGCCATCATCTGCAATGTTGGGGGTAACAGACAAGGTGATGCCTACTTCTTCAACTTCAAATTCCTGAGTTGGCAGGGCGTTATCGTCTACTTCTACATCCGTCAGGAACTGGGCGCTTAGCACGCGAATCTTATCAGTGCTTTTAATGGTCGCCGTGGCTTGGTTGCGAACAAGCAAGCGGGGGCGCGATAAAATGCGCAGGTCCGTTGTGCTAGCCAGCAAATCAATGGTAGCGGATGTGCTGCTACTTAAAGATGTTAAGCCAATTTGTCCAGGGGCAGAGACAATACTGGGGTTGCTTAGGTTAACGCCCAACGTTAAGTCTTTGTTGCTAGAATCAATTATCCCATTCCGGCGCAAGAACCACTGCACGCCATAGGCCAGATTTTCATCCAGTGAAACTTCCAGAATTGTGGCATCAATCATCACAGAAGGAACAGTGTAGTCCAGCCGCTCAATGATTTTACGAATTTGATAATATTGGGCAGGCGTGGCCAGTATCAATAAACTATTGGTAGAGGCATGAACAACCAATTCTACCTTGTCATTGTCCACCTTCATGCTGCCAACTAAAGTTTGCAAGGTTTGCTGAATTTCTTCAGCGTCTTGATTGCGCATGGGATAGTAAAAGACTTGCGGTGTATTGGTGCCTTCTTTGTCCATTTCATGGATAAACTGCTTTACAACATCGCGCAGTTCTTCTGTTTGTGTGACCACCACAATGCGGTTGGTGCCAGCAACAACTTCTGCTTCTATCGCGGGGTTTCTATCGCGGGGGCGTAAACCCATTTTTGTTGGCAAGTTCTGAATTAAGGCGGCCAAAGATTCTGTCTTAAGAATCCGGGGGGCGTAAACCAGAATTGTTTTGTCTTCCAGGTCTGGCAAGTCAATGCGGTTGATAAAGGTACTGATTTGCCGCAATTCTTGCTGGGACCCAGATGCCACCAAGGTGTTGGCTTGGGGAATTAACTGAATAGCATTGGCGTTGTTAACGAATTGACGAACAATGGCTTGTAAATCAGAGGGGGTTACAAACTTCAACTGCCATGACTGAACGGCCTGGCCAAATTGTGCACCGCTGCCGGCGTTGCTAAAACGTTGGGGTTCAGAAGATGCAATGTATGTACCATTTTTATATGTAACGCTGACGCCATTAACATCCAGGAACATATCAAACAGCCCAGCAATTTCATCTTCTGTGTAATTCCCTGTCGCAACCCAGTTAACAGGCTTGTCTACGAATTCTGTGCTAATGATATAGGGCTTTTTCAGGTGCTCTTTGAAAATGAACTCCAGAACAGTTCGAAGGCTGGTGTCATTGAAGTTAACCTCAAAAGATTTCAAGCTGCCGGTGTCTCTGCGCGCGGGTTTTTTGCCGGTTAAAGTTGTGCTGCTAACCGCGTTGCTGGTGTTAAAAGATCCCTCGGACAAGTACCCCTCATCAGAGCGGGGCAGACCATCTGCAATGGCGCGGGATGTATCAACATATGGGGCGCTAGATAGTTTGTTCACATCGACAGAACTTTGGTCTTTATCAAACATTTCCTGCACTGTTGGTTGCGGGTCTGGGGCAAGGGGATCATAGGAATCCATTGTTTGGCAGGCTGTTAAACCAGTGAATAGGCTTGCAACAGCAAGCCCGCCAACAAGCGCTCGCGATGCTTTATTGAATTTTGATAGGTAAGTTCTCAACCTGATCCTCAATTCCTTCACGGGGGTTTATAGATTGAACGCCTTTACGAGATGTATAAACAGCTTTGCCATCCTTTACACCGCCAAATGTGCCCTTGTCTGATTGTGCCCCTTTAGCCAAATAATCATCTTCGAAAAACAGAATTTCTGTTTCTCCCGCCTTTAAAAATCCCTTCACCTCTGACGACTGTGGTCGGGTGGCAGAATTCACCTTGAAACCCTGCCAATCTGCGCGTTCTTCGTCAAATACATTCGCTTGTGGATAGTCTTGAGAGAAGGCCTTGGCGGTAGAGACATTTATCTCTGGAAGCTTGAGTTTAGAGGGGCTTATGCCTCCTTGGCCGGATGTTAGCAAAGTTATTAACACCCCAATAATCAAACCCACGGCCAACACCGCTAGCAGGGCTCTGTTAATGGTAATGAATGAGTGTGTCATATTTCTTTGCCTATGTTTGTGGAATATCCACGATTAAAACTTCTAATTGGCCTTCGATGACAACCTCTTTATTGCGGCGGTCTGCCTCTAAATTTAACCTGTTCCACTTGAAGCCTGTTTGTGGGTTGCCCAATGCCAGCATTAGTTTAAATGCATCGTGGTGAGATTTCGCTAAGAAGGAGATTTCAATAAAGGCGCGCCTGGCATCGTTCAGCTTTTCAATGTCCCCAGCCGTAACATCCACGTCTTGGGCGCCGTACAAGGTCAGCTCTTGACGTAGAATATTTTCAACAAAGGATTTGTCATTTTCTGTCTGGTCTACTTTTAGGGTCGCTAAGTTAGATGTTCTGCCAACAAAGGGTGTTTCCAGCCGGTTATACAAATCATCAATCTTTTGGGTGCTTTGTTGAAGCGCCACATAGAAAGATACTTGCTGACGCAAGGAATCTTGCGGGGTTGCAGCTTGGTTCGCACCGGGGAATACAGTGGAATAAATAAGGCCCCCCACAACACCAATGGCGATGACGACCAGCACCAAAAGCCGCAAGGGGGAAGAGGATTCTTTTTGTTGAATATCCATGCAGGCATCTTACATGGCCGCTGTCATGCAGATAACTTTAAAAATCTATCTATTGTTGATAAACACGCAGCAGACGTTGGTTGGCTGGGGAATAAATTCCCTCTATGTTCGCGCCGTTTGGCGTATTGATAGTAATGCGCCAGGGACTTTCTTTATGAATGGTGTTGGTAACGGCCTTTTCAAAGTGCGCTGCGGCATGTATACCGACAATTGTTTTCAAGGATTTATTAAAGGGGTCACCCTTATCATCATTTAAAAAGGCCAATCCTTTTTCCGCTGTTTCGGCTGAAATATCTACCAGCGCTGCCACAGTTTTTGGCGTTGCGTGAATACTTGAAATTTTGGCACCTTGCGTTCCCACTTCAAAGATCGTTTGCAGATAGCGCAGCTCTGCCGCTGTTACATCCCCAGGTGATGCCAGCAAGGACCAGGACCACCATTCTAAATCTGGTGCAGCTTGGACTTTTTTCTGAAGGTCAAGAAATAGGCTGACAATCTTCCGGATTTGGCGAGGCTTTAGCCCCAGGTTCTTCAGGTATGTGCCCATTTGTTTGCGATCCATAAACAGCGGATTTGGCAGAACAGCCAAGGGGGTTGTTGTTACCGTATAAGTATCTTGCCCAAATGTAAGGGTGCGTGGATCACCGCCAAAAACAAAGCTTTTGGGGACATTAATTTCACTAACATCATCATTGGAATCCCGAATAGTGGAAAGGGGAGAAACGTCTTGTGTGTCTGCCTGGTTTTGCACAACAACGTCAAATCCGCTTTGCTGAAGCGCTTCAATTACCAGGGCAAGCTCGTCTTGTATTTGCTCTTGAGTTCTGCCCAAATCACTGTTGGCATATGTAATATTCTTAAAGCCGATCCAGCGTTTATCTACCACCTTTTTGCGATCTGCCAAAGCATCAGCAACGTAATCCATTGCAAAGGAAAGTTCTGTCAAACTGGCAGAATTTTCTGTCAGGCGCAGCAGCGTTTTTGTCAACGGGGGCTTGGATAAATAGAAACTAAGAATCGCTGCAGAGCTTATGGTAACCCACAAAACAAAAATCAGGACATAGCCTTTGCTTTTCTGTTGATTGTGGGTCATTTCGGATGCTCCATATCGGGGAAGGAAAAAACCCATTCCGTCTTCTTACCTTCGATATAAAAAGAAATCTTGAAGAGATGAGGGTGTTGCGTTCTATAGCGCCAGCGGTCAATAAATTCTTGGCGGCTGGGGTCCCAATATTCAAATTTCCCCCGGCTTAAATGGGACAAAAAAAACCTTTCCTGTTTACCTTGCTTAGCTATAAACAGTGCGGGGCTTTCCAGCTGAGCTATGATTTTTTCTTTGCTGCGGGCATCCTTTGTTAACCAGCCTGTTAAGGGTTTTTCCCGGTACAGTATCTGATCTTCTTTCAGGGTATATTCTACAACATGGGGCTGGTTGTTTTTGCCCCCCATAATGCTGGTGTTTGTAATAAAGCGCAGCTTATCCTGCTGGTAAAAATCTTTAGGGTCTGGATTCAAATAACGAGTTAGGCCTTGATCCAGGCTTTTAACCTGGTCGCGTATATATAGTTCGCGTGTGAAAAAGCTGTCCCGGCCTTCCAGCTTAACACTGGCGCGGCTAATGGTTTGGTACACATCAATCCCTGCCATAATAACAAAACTGGCCAGGACTGTGGCCAGCACAACTTCTATCAGGGTCATGCCATTTTGGCGATTAGGGGTGGGGGGAACTGGTTGCATTCTTTTACCTTTGGCCCGGCAGCAGGCCAGGTGCGATGATGGTTAAGGTAAAGGGTTGGGTTTTTTCATCGCCAATCGTAAATAATTGGTGGGGTGTATATGCTTGAGAGACCTTAATCTCTCCTCCTTGGCTGTAGTTAAGAACACTTATTTCTTCGGGGAAACCCTTCTTAAAGCCTTTGTTTTTCGCTGCGTTCATCCGAAACAACAAGGTGTCATCCTTTACCACTTTATTGGCGGCTGTCCGGTTAATGGCAAGCAATATATTGGCCTGGTTTTGCAAAATTGTTTGCTTTTCCATAACGGCCTGAGCACGGGCAGTATAAGCTAAAAACTGACTAAGCTGGGCCAGCAGCACTGTAACTGCGGCAGTGAAAATCACTACTGTAATGATGGTTTCAATCAGGCTGAAGCCCTTTTGTGTCCGCTTATAGAACATCGGAAAAGCTGTAAACTGCCGATAACATAGAAATTACAATCATTCCAATTAATCCCCCCATGATCAGAATCACGACAGGGCCCAGAACGGCTGCAAAGCGCTTCAGCTTATGTTGCAGTTGTAGCGAAAGAATGTTGCCGGCTTTGGCCACCATTGTGCCCAGGTTTCCAGCTTCTTCCCCCACCTTGATAAAGCGGGTGGTCAGTTTGGGAAAGTAGGGGATAAATTCTGCCGCGCGGTGCAGTGGTTCCCCGCGGCGCACCTCATTAATGGCTTCTTCTGCGCCCGATAATAAAGGGCCCAGCGTCAGAACATTCTTGGCCAACTCCATCGCTTGCAGCAGGGGCACGCCACTTTCCAGCAAAACACCCAGCATGTTGGAAAAGTTGGTACCTTGGGAAAGCTGCAGGTGTTTTCCAATGCCCGGTAACTTTAAGAAGATAGTATCCATGGAATATTTAGCGCCCTCTGACTTTCTGTACAGAACCATCAACAAGATTGCGATGACCAGCATAATGGTCAAAAGTGGCAGGCTGTAATTTTTCAAGAAATCACTGGCTGCAAAAATGATCAACGTGCTGGTGGGAAGAACTTCCATTTTATCTGCAAAAAGTTCCTCAAAGCGGGGGATAACTTTATAGCTGATAGCAATCAGGCTAAGCATGCTGACCACAAACAAAATAGCGGGATACGCAAGGGCAGAGACAATCTCGCTCTTTAGTTTGGCGCGGACAGCGTAATGCTCTTCCAGTGAATCCAGAACCTTGGGCAGTTGGCCGCTGGCTTCCCCCGCTTGCACAAGGGCTGTGGCATAAGATTCAAACAGCCCCGTTTCTTGCATAGCTTGGGAAAGGGACCCCCCTTGCTTAATAGTTGCGTATAGATCCATGGCCAAGGATCCCAGCTTTTTGTCTTGTACGTCTTCTGCAATAATGGACAGCGCTTTATCAATGCTAATGCCGCTTTCAATCAAGGGGGAAAATTCTGTGATAAAGTCCCCGATCAGCTGCTTGTTCGCAGGCTTTTGTTTTACCTCTTCAGCTTCTACCAAGATAAGTTCGCGGCCTTTCAGGTTTTCTTCCAGATCAATCAGGGATGTTCCAAACAAGGTGGCATTCACCTTGGTCCCGTCGCGTTTGATTGCTTCGTACTTATAAAACGGCATTAGCTGGCCACCCGCATCACTTCATCGATTGTGGTTTTCCCTTCAAAGACCAGGTCTAACCCATTTTCTAGTAATGATTTATACTCCGGCAATGAATCTCGTGCGGCTTGGGTCAGCATTTCTTCTGTGGGGTCTTTTAAAGCCATTTCCCGCATTTTGCTGGTCATCGTGGCAAGCTCTGCAATGGGGGTTCTTCCTTGATAGCCAATGTCACCGCATTCCCCGCAGCCCACAGCTGTGTAGACTTGTTGGGCAGGGTCAATACCAAAACGTTCTGCAATCAAGGGGGGGATGGGTCCGGGTTGTTTGCAGGAATCACATAAACGGCGCACTAATCGTTGGGAACTTACAGCCAATAAGCTGGAAGCTAGTAAATAGTCTGGCACACCCATATTTAATAGCCGGCTGACAGATCCAAGGGCAGAGTTTGTGTGGATGGTGGACAAAACCAAGTGCCCAGTTAAGGATGCCTGCACAGCGATTTCTGCCGTTTCACGGTCGCGGATCTCCCCAATTAAAACAACATCAGGGTCATGACGTAAAATGGATCGCAACGCCGTCGAGAAGTTCAGGTTGATGGCAGAGTTCACCTGGATTTGTGTAATGCCATCCATTTCATATTCAATGGGGTCTTCCACGGTGATGATTTTCTTTTGACCATCGATGATTTCTTTCAGGCCAGAATACAGCGTGGTGGTTTTTCCAGATCCTGTTGGCCCCGTGATCAAAATCAGCCCATAGCTTTTCTTTAGGCACTCTTTCAGTTGGTCAATAACGTGGGGGGATAAACCCACGGCATCCAGTGTTGTTAGTTCCTTGTTTTGGCTTAATAAACGCAGGTTTACGTCTTCCCCATAATTTGTGGGGATGGTTGATACACGGATATCAATATCACGCCCAGCAGATTTCATGGTAAAGCGGCCATCTTGGGGCAATCGTCGCTCTGCAATGTCCAAGTTTGCCAAAATTTTGATGCGGCTGACCACAGCGGGGTATTCTTCCAAAGATGGGGACGGACGGGAATGCATCACCCCATCAACACGGTACCGCAGCTCAATTTTGGTTTTGACTGGTTCTAAATGAATATCCGATGCACCGCTTTTAATAGCATTATTAATCATGTGGTTTACTTGGCGGATAATGGGCGCTTCCAGGGCCAGATCTTTCAAATCCTGGGATGTAGCGTGCTGCATGTTGGCGTTGGCAGCCTCTGCCAGGGTCGTTTCCCCGCCATCAGCCCCCATGGCTTGCAATCGGTGTTCAATATCACTTTCTGCACCCAAGGCCAGTGTCCAGTCTTGGTACAGGCTTTTCAGCATTTCCAGCAATCCTTGGTCTTCGGCTGTGCACACCACAAAAATCTTCTGGCCTTGCTTCTCAACCGGCAGGATTTTGTTGTTTTTCATAAAGTCAGGATCAAGCGGGTTTTCTGTCGCCGCCAGGCCTTGCTTGTCCCATACGGGAATATCTGTCAGCTCAGAATAGGCAGACAGCAGTTGCTCTTCCGCCAGAACACCAAGATCCAAAAGAATAAAACCAAGGGGGCGCCCAGATTGTGTATTCAATGTTTTTGCCTGTACGTAAACATCTTGAGAGATCAAGCTATCACGGATCAGGTTTTGTCCCAGTTTATCTGCGATGCTGTGGTCAGGGTTGGGTTGGTGTCTGGCGTTAGGCATCTTGAGCTTTACTCCCAGTTTCCGATATCTTTGTCGTTCTCTGCACCACCGGGTTTGCCGTCAGCACCCAAAGAAGATAGATCATAATCAATTCCGCCTTGAACAGGCGGGTTGGCATAAACAAATTCATTCCCCCAGCCATCTCTGGGCAGCGTTTTCTTGCGCAGGTAAGGTCCATTCCACAGGCCCAGTCCCTCTGGTTGGGCAACCAAAGCTTGCAAGCCTTCTTCCTCTGTCGGGTAACGGCCAATTTCCAGGCGGAATGTATCCAGCGCAGTCGACAGCAGTTCAATCTGTGATTTTGTATTTCTGGCCTGAGACTGTGTGTATTGTTTGAAGATGTTGGGCCCAACCAGGGCCAAGATGCCTGCAATGATAATAACGACGACGACAACCTCCAGCAAGGAAAGACCAGATTGTGGGTTCATCGGTTGTTTCTTGTTCTTCATAGCGGGATCCTCTTTTCTTTTTTATGGAAGCCTTTAGGGGGCGTAGTACAAAATTGTTGAATCAAAGGGGTTGATAGATACGTTATATAAAATTTGTGGCGTGCCCTCAACGTCTTTGCGGGCAACGGCAAATTCACTCACAATTGCTGTGCCATCTGCATAGAAAAGTGCCACGTCCTGGTGGGGCATAAATTCTGATGGGGCGGGGTATGTTAAGCGCAAATCATCTGTTTTTTCCAGTTTCAACTCTGTATCTGTCAAAGATGATTTAAGGGAATTGTTCTTTATATATACTCTGTTGGACTTGCCTTTTAAGATCGATTCTGATCTTTGCTCCTTAAGGTATTGTACTAGCTCTGGAATTTGTCTTTTTTGATCAAAGGAAAGATTGGGCATGGCGATAGCCAAGGCCCCGCTGATCATGGCTAAAACTACCAGAATTTCTAGTAAACTTAGGCCTGATGTGGGGTTTGCGGCTGTGTTACGCGGCATCGCTCACTTTCTTATCTATCATGGTGCCATTTTGATCAATGGTGTAGAAAATGGGAACCCCTGTTGCGATCTCAACTTTCAGGATTTCTTCAGGGCTCATGCTTTCAATGTTTTTAACAATAGATCGCAAGCTGTTTCCGTGGGCAGCAACCAAAACAGTTTCCCCGCTCTTTAAAAGGGGCATAATGTGCTCTTCAAAATAGGGCCAGGTTCTGGTTTCTGTATCTTTCAGGCTTTCTCCACCAGGGGGTGGCGTATCATAACTGCGCCTCCAAATGTGAACTTGCTCTTCCCCAAACTTTGCGCGGGCGTCATCCTTGTTTAGGCCTGTTAGGTCGCCGTAGTCACGCTCGTTCAAGGCTTGATCGCGCGTGATAGGCAAGTCAAGGCTTGCCACATCCATAATAATATCCAGTGTATGTTGAGCGCGTTTAAGATCAGATGTATAGGCCAGCGTGGGGGCAAGGTTTTCCTGCTTGATGATTTTTCCGGCGTGTGCAGCTTCTGCCCTGCCTTTTTCTGTTAGTTCAACATCTTTCCAGCCTGTGAATAGATTTTTTTCATTCCACTCACTTTGTCCGTGGCGCACAAGGATAAGATTGGTCATGGTCTCTCGCATATTTATGTTGGGTTAAAAAATAAAATGTTCCTTGTGATGCTTTAGCAATTTCCGCATCAACTTTCCAGCGCTAAACCTGTTAGCTGTTGACGCTTTATCCCGGAAAGGGTAAATCTTCTGCAGCACATAAATCAAGGATGGATAGAGATGAAAAAATTTGCAGCTGCATTGCTTCTTTCTTCTGCTTTGGCGCTTCCAGCGCAGGCAGATGTAATTAGCGACACATTTGGAGATGGGAACTGGTATGCAGGGGCCGGAATTGCCCCAGGCCTGGTCTTTGTAGACGATGCCGATGTTAGTGGCTCTGTAAACGATGAAATTAAATTTGACGAAGACTTTGGCGGCTTGGTCAGTTTTGGGTATAAATTTTTAAGCAACTGGCGGACAGAGCTGGAATACGCTTATCGGAATACAGATGTTACAAGAACACAAGCGTCTGGCGCCGCTTCTGGCGAAGCAACAGCCAATACATTAATGTGGAACGTGCTGTATGACTTTGAAGGTTTTGGTCAAGTTACTCCTTATATCGGGGCAGGTTTAGGGATGATTAACCTGGATCTTGAAAATGTAACACCTCTTGCGGGGGGCAGCAGCATCGATACAGATGAAAACGACTTTGCGTACCAAGGGATCTTGGGGGCAAACTTTGATGTTTCTGAAAATTTGGATCTATTCGCCCAGTATCAGTACTTGGCATCTGAGCTAGACTTCAGTACGTCTGCTGGAAGCTCTGATGTGGATTACGATGCACACACGGTGTTTGTTGGTCTGCGTTACTTGTTTGGTGATACAACAGCACCGGCGCCACAGCCTGCACGTGTTGCAACGCCCGCGCCACAGCCTGCTAAGGAAGTTCAGAAAGAATCTGTTACGCAGTCCAGAAACTTTCTCATTTTTTATGACTGGAATAAATCTAGCCTGACAGACCAGGCCAGCAACATTCTTCGCCGTGCAGCAGATACCGTGAAGCGAACGCGTGGCGTAACACGTATTGAGCTGACGGGACACGCGGATACAACTGGGTCAAAAGCATATAATGATGGGCTGTCCAAGCGTCGTGCGGCCACTGCCAAGCAAGAACTTGTTAGGCTTGGTATCCCGGCTAACTTGATTGCAACGTACGGACGTGGGGAAGAGCAACTGCTGGTTCCAACGGCCGATGGCGTGATGGAACCACAAAACAGACGTGTTGAGATTATTTACTCTTACAAAGATTAGAAAGTCTTAAGTGGATTTAATTTATTTTGAAGGGGGGCTGGATTTTTTCAGCTCCCTTTCCAATTGTACTAACTGCGTTTGATTACATTCTTTAACGCCGTATTCTACGCTCATTAGTTTATAGAACTTTGATAGCTTTTCACCTTTGGGGAAAGACATCGCTGTCTTTAAAGACTTGGTGGTTTTGGCGCAGTATGTTTCTTGATCTTCATCCAGCCCCAAGTTAGATGCTTTGTTTGCAAGGGCGGTTAGGAAATCTGCAAAGACACGGCCGTAATCCTGGCTTTCGTGTCGACGTTTAAAAAAGGTTTGTAAAACTTTAGAGCTTTTATCCAAGTGGGGTGCATGGCGGTTCACAACTTTATTGTACAGGCTGTGTTTCCCACATGATAAGGCGCCCACCATCAGCTGCATCTGGTGTACCTTTTGCTGGAAAGCTTCAATTTCATCCGGCTTGGCGCAGTCTGTTTTGGCCAGCGCAACCGCAGGCAAAACCACTGCCGCAAAGGCAAGGGCAGAGCAGGTTGCTAAAAGGCAAAGTGTTTTGCGCATCATTAAATCCTTCAAGCCCATATTATACAGGCTTTTTGGCTATTCTACAACAAAACGGTTTATAGAAGAATAAAGCTCATCAAGATTGTGTAAATGATCACGCCGACAATTAAAGCAAAGGCTGTGGGTGATTTGAAGAAGGCCATGTAGGACATCTGCCCCGTTCTGGCCAGCATTTGACGCCAGTTTAAGGACATGAAGTTCTTGATAGACAGCATTCCAGTCAGCTTGCCATCAATATCTACAACAGGAAGGTGGCGGTACCCGCCCTCTACCATATATTTTACAGCATCGTCGACTGAATCGTCGGATGTTACTGTTTGTGGATCTGGTGTCATAACATCTTCAACTTTTGTTTTATCAAGGGTTTTTCCCTTGGCACAAACACGGTTCAGCAAATCTCGCTCCGAAAAAATACCAACCAATTTGCCTGTTTTGTTTACCACGGCAATGGCCCCAACATTTAATTCCGACATATACGTTGTTGCAGCTCGTACAGTTGTTTTGGGTGCAGTGGTTGGGATGTCTTTTTTGTTTCTAGCTTCTGGTAAATCTTTGATTTTCAAGAACATTGTTTAATACCTTTGTAACCTACGGGTGAAGTGGATTTCTTTATATCGGGCGCGACATTTTGTCACATGTTTTTTAATATATAGTCAGCCTGTGGTGGTAATCAAGTCATTTTGTAAGTTTTTACTTCCATTGTTAGTTTTTTACATTAAAAACGGGATGTCAAACGCAATAGGGCGCAATAGGGCGCAATAGGGAGATGTTTTATGAAAAGGGTTGTATTGATTGGGGTTTTGTTACATCTCTGTCTGATTAAGCAGGGGCACGCTGCAGTTTTTTTGTTTGCAAATGGGGACCGTTTAAACGCGCAAGTGATCGAAGAAACCAAAGAGACATACACTGTTAAATCGAACACCCTTGGTCAGGTGCAGATCAAGAAAGCATCTGTGGCTGAGGTAATCTTAGACAAAAATGATGTAATTCAAGCAAAAACCGTGACCGCCCCAACAGTGGCAGAACAATCCAAAGATATCTTGGGGGGTAAACTGCCTTTTCCAGAAGCATGGAAGTACGAAGGCATGATTAACCTGGGGTTCCAAAAGTCTGATGGCAACCAAAGCAAAACATCTTTGAATACAGACAGCGTTGTGAAAATTCAAAGCGGTAAAAACCGCTTTACGGCCAAGGCAGATGTTTACTTGGAAGAGGATGAAGGTAGCCAGATTGAAAATGAACGCTTGTTTGGCCTTGAGTATGATAGATATCTGACAGACCAGTTATTCTTTAACAGTAATGCTCAGTATGAAGTGGATAAAGATATTAACTTGGAAGAGCGTCAAACATTTGGGGTGGGGATTGGGTATGATTTTATCAAGCAAGACCTTACCAGCCTGACAGCCACAGCCGGGATTAACACTGTAAGTGAGGAGTTCACCAGCGGGGCAGAGGAAGAGTTTGAATCTGGCCGTTGGTCTGCTGATTTTTCTCACAAGTTTTTTGAGAAGAAGGGAGAGTTCTTTCACAACCAAACCGGGCTATTCAGTTTGGAAGATTCAGAGAACATCGACTTTAAAACCAAAACAGGAGTCCGTTGGGCGTTGTATGAAAACTGGAAGCTATCTACCCAGGTCAATTTTGATTGGGATAACCAACCAGCCGCCGGCGCCCGTGAAGAAGATATCAAATATTTGATGAGTCTTGGCTATTCTTTTGGGGACAAATAAGACAGCACTTTCTGAGAAAGCGCATAGGGTGCAGCGGGCAGGCTGTGCCCCAGTATTTGCCCAGAGATAAGCGCAGCACAGTACAGTGCCGATGTTGCCGCGTGGGACCCATGTCCTGTGTTGTAGTAAACATCGGCATTTTCAGGGGACTGCCCAAAAATGGGGAAGCGTTGGGCGGTGGCCCCGCGCGCGCCTTGCCAGCTTTGAATATCAGCAAGGTCCAGGTTGTCATACACATCTGGCAGATATGTTTTGGTTTTTTCCAAAATTTGCTCTGTAGCATCTTGTTCGTTGGGCACTGTTGTTTGATCGCGATGATACGTGCTGCCCAGCAAAACACGGTTGCCGTTGGGAATGCAGTACCCATCATAAGTTACAACTGTTTTTGGCAGGGTGGTGGGGTCTTTTACTTTCACAGATAAAATCTGACCAGCCACCGGTTGCAACGCCAAGCCGTCATAATTTGTGCAAATAACCTGAACACCCTTTGTTCCGGGGGCAGGGGTATTTAAATGGATTGTAATGCTGGGGTGATCAACCAGCTGCTGGCACAAATCAGCTAAATTCACCCATCCCCCTTGGGGGAACAGAATCCCACCGTCTTGTTGGTGAATAATATCATCCGTTAGGCCAAGGTTTTCAATAATACCAGCTTGGCGCTTTGCTTTGTCATCTGAATGGGCTTGTTGAAAAACCCCTGTTTGCTGGAACGCAGAATAGGGGGTAAGAATGCGCAAGGCCTGTAAGTAAGATTGGGCGTAAAATTCCCCCTCTACCGATGGTTTGGCCGTTAAGCGCGGGTATACAACCGCCGCAGGGTTGGACGATACACCAGCAGCTAGGCAGGCATTCTTTTCGTACAAATCAACCTGAATGCCTTTTTCTGCCAATGCTCGTGCTGTAGCGCATCCTGCAATGCCGCCGCCGACAACGGTAACTGTTTTGGGGGCAGGCTTGGCGGTAGATTTCCCCGGCAGGTGGCCGGTCAGCATATCTCTCTTGAACTTAAAGCCTTGCTGTTTTTCAACAGTAAAGCCAATGTCTGTCAACCCTGTGCGGACCGAGCTGGCAGCGGTGAATGTGGCAAAGGTTGCGCCCGCGGCAGACAGTCGTTTGATTTCCCCAAACAAATCAGCCGTCCATAACTCTTCATTCTTGGCGGGGGTAAAGCCATCTAAAAGCCAGCAATTAACTTGGGCATTGATCTGTTTAAATGCTTCTGTCGCATCACCAAAAATTAATGTCAATGTGGCGCGGTGCTTGGGGAAAAACAGACGATGAAAGCCTGCAACAAGGGGTGGATATTGAGCTAGCAGGGCGCTGATATCTGTGTCTTGCCAGAATTGCTGCATTTGGTCTTTTGTCAGCGGGTGTTTTTCAGCGCTGATAAATTCCAACTGGCCAGTATCCGTTGTTTCTTCCCACACTTTCAGCGTTTCAAAAAAGTTCAACCCCGTGCCAAAGCCGGTTTCTCCAATGCAGAATGTATCGCGCCCTTGCCAGGCCTGGGGAAGGCTGTTGCCCTTTATAAAAACATGCTGGGTTTCTTGCTTCCCCCCATGGCGGGAAAAGTAATAATCATCAAAGTTGGCTGAAAATGCCGTGCCATCTTTAAAGCTGAAATCTGCAGGGATAACTTGTTCACCGTTCATGGGGCAGTTATTGCATTTTCTTTATGGCATTTCCAGAAATAACCTTGGGGTTGTGGCCAGGTAGTTATCCCGAAAATAAAAAACGGGCGCCAAATCTGACGCCCGCCTTATCATAGCTAATATCTGAATTTATGCAGCGATTTTGAAACCTTCAGTCATGTTCTGGGCAACAAACTCCCAGTTCACCAGGTTGTCAATAAATGCGGCCAGGTAATCTGGGCGACGGTTTTGGTAATCCAGATAGTAAGAATGCTCCCACACATCGCAACCCAGCAAGGCTTTTTGGTTAAAGCACAGAGGGTTAACACCGTTTGGTGTACTGGTTACTTTCAATTGGCCACTGTCTTCTACCAACCAAACCCAGCCAGATCCAAACTGACCTGCACCTTTAGATTTGAATTCTGCTTTAAATGCATCAACAGATCCAAAATCGCTGGTCAGGCGTGTTTCCAATTCTGAGGGAATAGATCCGCCGCCATTGGCTTGCATAGCAGGCCAAAACAGCATGTGGTTCCATGCTTGCGAAGCGTTGTTGAACAGGCCTTGGTGTTCATCCTTGTCGTATGTGTTGGTGATAATACTTTCCAGTGATTGGCTGGCAAATTCTGTGCCAGCGATGGCATCGTTCATTTTTGTGATGTATGCATTATGGTGCTTCCCGTGGTGCAGTTCCAGCGTTTGGGCGCCCATGTAGGGGCCAAGAGCATCATGTGAATAGGGAAGATCGGGAAGTTGAAATGTCATAGCTTTTTCCTTTTGGTCTTTGCTGTTGAATACGGTACGTTGCTGATAACATAAGCAATCAAAAAGCAAAAAACAATGCGCATTGAAAAAAGTTCCCAGCTGCAAAAGATGGTTCGTGATCAGGATTATGATCGTTATGTGGCGTCCCTTTTTGTGCCAGCCAAGCATCGCTGCGCTATCTGGGCGCTGTTGGCTTTTAATCATGAAGTTGCAAAAACGGCCGAGGTTGTTAGCGAGCCAATGCTGGGGGAAATTCGCCTGCAGTGGTGGCACGATGCGATCGATGAAATCTATGAAGGCAAAACCATCCGCCAGCACGACATTGTGACCCCGCTGGCAGAGGTTATTGTCCAGTATGATCTCCCGCGCGATTTATTTGATCAAATGATCGATGCACGTCTTGTGGATTTAGAGGAAAAACCTTTTCAAACTGTGGCAGAGCTTTTGACGTACACAGAGAAAACATCGGCCAATTTGTTGCATTTGGTTGCACAAGTGCTGGACGTTGAGGAAGAGGGGCTAGAGGCATTGGGGCAGGCCTATGCATTGGCCGGAATCATCCGCGCTATGCCTTATCAATTGCAGCAAAATAGGATGATGGCGCCACAAGAAATGCAGCAAGGCTTGCTGGACCAACAGGAGAAGAAGAAGCAAGGCGTGCTGGAGGCAGTCAAGCCAGAAAACATTAAGAAGTTAGTTGAGGAAATCTTTATAATATCTTGTGATCATTTGGAAATAAAAGAAAATTATAAATTAAAATACTTCCGGGTTTTGCATAAAGTTACCCAAAACTATTTGGCCCAGATTAAGCAAAAAGATTTTGATATTTACCAATTACACAGTTTAAAAACCCCCTCGGTCATGCGGTTGGTTTTTGCATGATAAAAGGGCAGCGCATTTCAATTGTGGGGACATCTTCCTCTGGCAAAAGTACCTTGGGCAGAAAGTTGGGAGAGAGGTTGGGGCTGCCTGTTTATGACTTGGATGATTTTTACTGGTTGCCTGGTTGGGAAGTAAAAAGCCCAAACCAGTTTATGGTGGAAGTTGAAGCGCTGGTGGCAGAAGACAGCTGGATTATCATCGGGAATTATGGCACAGCAAAGCTGAAAGTATGGGGCAGGGCTGATACGTTGGTTTGGTTGGATTACCCACTTCATGTTTGTTTGTGGCGCGGGTTGAAGCGCGTGCTGCACAGGGGTATTATCAAGCAGAAAATTTGCAATGGTAATACAGAAAGCTTGTGGCGATCTTTTTTCACAAAAGAATCTATCTTGCTATGGATTGTTAAAACCTATAAGCGTCGCCGGACAGAAAATGAAGCAGCTTTGTCTGGAAACCCAGAACTTGCAAAGAAAATGATTGTCCACAGGCTGGAATCTATAAGTCAAGCCAAAGGCTTGTGGCTGTAATTTCGCCGTATCCTTTTTGGGGGGTCTCCTTGCTTTTTTACTCAGATCTATGTATAAACACCTCTAAAATAAGAGAGGCTATTGATGATTGTAAAAAGGCGCGTTGTTTTTCCTGAACACACAAACCCCCATGGATCTGCTTTTGGCGGTGATATTATGCGCTGGGTCATTGAAGGCGCGCGCGAGCAGGTTCAAGCGGACGCAGCCCTGAAAACAGATGAACCCCTGAAAAATCCCTTGCGGCTGATGAAAGTTGATAACCTTGCCTTTTCAAAGCCCATTTACCCTGGTGAAGTGATTACGGTAGAGGCCGAAGAAACAGAATTTTTTATGGGGGGGATGTTCTGTTCCTCAACAGCGTTACTGGTGGACCGTCAAGGCGTTAAACATACTGGCAATGACAAGATAGAAGTTGCCGCAACGTTTAACGGAAATTTTAGGGCTTTTTCAGATAATGCAATGCTTAAAGCAGCAAGGGATAGCTCGCTAGCCCCAGCCTTGCAGAGCACGCCAAGAACCCGCCCAGAATATGTTATTCAACCATCGGCACGGTTTGGGCCATCTGATTACAAGGGCAAAGGACTATTTGTTGATGAATCAAAAGTTTTGTCAGCGGCGGATATGGGTGTTTCATACCATGCTTCCAAGCTTGTGCAGCTTGGGGAAGCTGGCTTTTTAGTGACCAAGGGGGTGGACGGGCGCTTTCATTCAGGCGCTTTAACATCTGAAGCTATAGAAGTTAGAACAGAAATTGTAAGCAGCACAGAAACCAGTTTGGAAGTGCTTGCGTTTGTTAATGCTCTGCCTGTTGGTTTTAAGGGGGACGAGGCGCTGAGGTTACCAGCAAGGTGTGCGGCAGAGATTACTTTTGAAATGGTGATGATTCGCCAGAATGCAGAGGGTAATTTTGCGTCGACAAAGCTTCCCCAACACATTCAAAACATAGAGAACTGGAGAAGGGTTAGCGGACGGAACCTGCACCAATTGCTGAACAGTACGCGTGAACGAACCCGTATTTAAGTTTTTTCTTAAAAGGATCTTGCATTCTTTTTATAATCCTTTATATCTCGAAAAAATCTTTTAAAGAAATAGGTATGCCCCATGACAGCAGTTAATACTGACTCTAGAGATAAATCATTATTCCCGGCAAATGATTTGCTTCCCCCAGACCGTCATCCTGTTTTTTCAGATGTGGTGATGCCTGACCATCAAAACCCATACAGTGGCTTGTTCCACCCAGATCGTCCGCCTATTTTTGGGGGCTGGGTATTGCAAACTATGATTAGTGGGGCATCCAGCGCCATTAACGTAGAAGCGGATGCCCCATTTTTAATCAGTGGCATCCGTAACATTTCTTTTGAAGCCCCAGTTTTGTCTGGCGATGATGTATCAGTTTTCCAGACAGGTGATATTGAGCATGAGGTGGAGGCCACTAAAAACAGGGTGGCTGTTTCTGCGGAAATGTGGGTGAACCGACGTGGTTTACCGCTAAAGCCTGTTCCCACCCCAACTAAGCTAAAAAATATTCAACGTGTTTCTTCAGGAAAGCTGACGTATGCCAGTGTGCCGATTGATATTTTGAAAAAGATTGCCATAGGTGAGAAGAGAATGTCTGTGAGGGGAGAGTTCCCTTGCCTTAACCATGCCCCAACGTTGCGGGTTTCAGCAAAACCTGCTGATACGGGGTCCCATGGATTTGCTTTGGCAGGGTGGGGCTTGTCTAAATGTGATTTGGCAGCCGCCGAGCATGCAGCTTTATTCAGGGCTGATGAGAATATTGTGGTTACCGGGATTGTGCCCAAAATGGATTTCCTGGGGCCGCTTCTTCCTGGAAATGATATTAGCATTTATACGGAAATCCTAAAAACGGGAACAAGCTCTGTGGATGTGGATTTGAAAGTTTTTGCCCATCATACGCACCGCTATAAACCAGGTTCAGCAGCATCTGGACGTAATGGGAACGGTGATATGCAATTGTTGGCCACAGGTGTCTTTAAAATGATCAGCTTTGATCCTGAAAGTAAGACTCCCACCCCCCTTGAAGAACAGTACCAGAGTAAAACTGGGGAGCAGCTGGGCGAATTACGCTTTATGCCATCTCTTTATGCACGGGCATTGGCAGAGCGCACTAAGGTTTAGGCGCTTTTTTATAAATACATAAACCTGTTTTGTTTAGGGGCTATCTTTGTCTGCGACGTGCTCTTGCCAGCTGTTCAAGCGTTACGAGCTGGGTGATTTCTGAATTTGGTTGTGCTTCGGCGGGGATATCTTTGATCAAAGCCTGGTATTTATCTTCCAGCGTAGAGAAGTCAAAGGTTTTCTTTAGGGCGTCAACAAAAGCTTTATCTTGAGGAAGTTTAGGTAGGCTAATTTCCTTCCCCAGTTTAAAAGAGTCTCCAAATTGATTGAAGTTTTTTACTTCCCTGGTTTCCAAGCCATACTCATCTTGATAGGTAACATACACTGTGCCTGTTTCAGTATCTGCATGCGCAACATAAGCCGCCCCTGACATAAGTTTGTTCAAGTCCTTGCTTCGATTATAGCAAGACTCTATAAATGTTGCTGGTATTAGAGCGCCTATAATAACTAGTGCTGCACACCCACCGCTATCGCCATTACCATTTGGGCTTTGGCTTTCCTTTTTTTTCTGTTCATTTGCCATTAGGTCGTTTCTTTGGTTGGGGGTTTTTTTGTTATCCTAAACAGAAACCCTGGAGGGTCAAGGTGTTTTTTTCTTCAGGTATGGCGCCAGGTATTGGCCGGTATAGCTTTTTTTGATTTTGACGATGTCTTCTGGTGTGCCTATCCCCACAATTTTACCGCCTTTGTCCCCGCCTTCGGGGCCGATATCGATAATCCAGTCTGCAGTTTTGATGACATCCAAATTATGTTCAATCACCACTACAGTGTTGCCCTGGTTGACCAACTCATGAAGCACTTCCAGCAGTTTTTTAATGTCTTCAAAATGCAGCCCCGTTGTGGGTTCATCCAGAATATACAGTGTGTTGCCGGTGGCGCGGCGAGCCAGCTCCTTGGACAGCTTCACCCGTTGGGCTTCCCCGCCTGATAGAGTGGTGGCAGGTTGTCCAATCTTGATATAGCCCAAGCCAACACGTTGCAACGTTTCCAGTTTGCGTTGGATGGTGGGAACGGCTTTAAAAAACTCTGCGCCTTCATCGACCGTCATATCTAAAACATCGGCAATGGATTTGTTTTTAAATTTCACTTCCAGCGTTTCGCGGTTATAGCGATGGCCCTTGCACACATCACAAGTTACGTACACATCTGGCAGGAAGTGCATTTCAATTTTGATAACGCCATCCCCTTCACAGGCTTCACAGCGTCCACCTTTTACATTGAACGAAAAGCGGCCGGGTTTATAACCGCGGGCTTTTGCCTCTGGCAGGCCGGCGAACCAATCGCGCATAGGACCAAAGGCCTGGGTATAGGTGGCGGGGTTAGATCGTGGCGTCCGTCCAATGGGGGATTGGTCAATATCGATCACTTTGTCCAAACGTTCCAGCCCATCAATTTTCTTGTGGGGCCCGGGAATTTCACGGCTGCCATTTACCCATTTGCTGGATCCTTTATACAGTGTTTCAATGGTCAAAGATGATTTCCCGCCGCCCGAAACACCGGTAACAGCCACAAAGCAGCTGAGGGGGAAGTCTGCCGTCACATTTTTCAAGTTATTGGCTGTGGCGTTATAAACGGTTAATTTATGATCAAAACTGCGGCGCTGTGTTGGTACTTCAATTTCTTTGCGCCCTGTCAGGTAATCCGCCGTTAAGCTGTCTTTGCATTTTAGCACATCTTCTGGCAACCCTTCTGCGATGACTTGGCCACCGTCGACCCCAGCGCGAGGCCCCATATCAATCAGATAATCAGCGGCACGGATGGCATCCTCATCATGCTCCACCACAATCACCGTATTGCCAATATCACGCAGGCGCGTCAGTGTTTCCAGCAGGCGGGTGTTATCGCGTTGGTGCAGGCCGATGGATGGTTCATCCAACACATACAGAACACCAGTAAGGCCCGACCCAATTTGGGATGCCAGACGAATCCGCTGAGATTCCCCACCAGATAATGTGCCGGACATGCGGTCTAGTGTTAAATATTCAAGCCCCACACTAACCAAAAAGCCCAGGCGATCTTGAATTTCTTTCAAGATTTTTTCAGCGATTTTATTTTGCTGGTCTGTTAATTCCTTGGGCAGGTTCAGGAACCATTCCAGCGCCATCCCAATGGACCGTTCACAAACCTGTGCAATATCTTGTTGGGTAATTTTAACAGCCAGGGCAGTATCATTCAGGCGTTTGCCGTCACACACTTCACACGGACGGGTGGACAGATAGCGCGATAGATCATCACGCCGATAGCGTTGCGCCCCTTGGCGGAAATCTTGCCAGCGGCGTTCCAGGTTTGGAATCAGGCCTTCAAATTCTTTGGTTTGGTCATAAGATTTCCCGCCATCTTTATAGGTAAAGGTAACTTCTTCTTCTGTACCGTCCATAATGGCATTGCGGACCTTTTCTGGCAGGTCCCCCCACGGTGTATACATGGAAACACGGAAGTGCTTGGCCAAAGATTCCAGCGTTTGATTATAATAGGGGTTGGATGATTTTGCCCACGGCAGAACTGTCCCTTCCGACATGGATAAACGCCGGTCTGGTACAATCAGGGCGCGGTCAAAATATTCTTTCACCCCCAACCCATCACAAGTGGAACAAGCCCCATGGGGGCTGTTGAATGAAAACAAGCGGGGTTCAATTTCATCAATGGTAAATCCAGAAACAGGGCAGGCAAACTTTTCAGAAAAGGTGTGCTGGGTGCCGGTATCGGCTTCTTCGGCAACGGCCAGGCCATCTGCCAATTGCAGGGCTGTTTCCAGTGAATCTGCCAGGCGTTGGGCAATACCATCCTTTACCACAACACGGTCAACCACCACTTCCAGCGTATGCTTTTTCTTTTTGTCCAAATCCGGCGTTTGGCCAATATCGTATAACTCACCATTAATTTTAATGCGCTGGAATCCGCGACGCTGCAGATCTTTCAGCTCTTTTTTGTATTCTCCCTTACGGTTGCGGACGATGGGCGCCATGATGTACAGGCGGGTGCTCTCTGGCAGGTCCACGATTCTGTCCACCATTTGCGAAACCGTTTGCGATTCAATGGGCAGGCCAGTGGCCGGAGAATAGGGGATGCCGATACGCGCATACAGTAGGCGCAGGTAATCATAAATTTCGGTCACCGTCCCTACGGTGGAGCGGGGATTCTTGCTGGTGGTTTTTTGTTCGATAGAAATGGCCGGGCTTAGCCCCTCGATGGAGTCCATATCCGGTTTTTGCTGCATTTCCAAAAACTGGCGGGCATAGGCCGATAATGATTCCACATAGCGGCGTTGACCTTCGGCATAAATGGTGTCAAACGCCAAAGATGATTTTCCAGATCCCGATAGCCCCGTAATCACTGTTAACTGATCTTTGGGAATATCGACACTAATGTCTTTCAAGTTATGTTCGCGGGCCCCGCGCACGGAAATATGAGTCAACGCCATGAAAAGATATATAGACGCTCAGCCCTTAAAAAACTAGGGGGTAATACAGCTTTTTAACGGTTTTCCCTGGTTTTTTCAGCTGCCCGTTTTTGGGGTGCTACTTTGCTAACACGATGGTTGGGCAGGGGGCCAAAATCATCCCCAAAATCTCCATTTGTCAGCTCTTGTCTGGCATGTTCTGCGCCATAGCGGCGGCCATTTTTGTTCAAAGTTTCCGGAAATAGCGCGTGACCTGCTTTTGCATCAAGCTGAGCAATAAATTCCGCCGATGTTTTTAGAGGGTGAATCCCTCCCACCAGCTCGAAGATCTGATCGAATAAAGATTCTGCCATTTCTTGTTTGCGTTGTGCAATAACGTCTATATCTTCTGTCTGGTATTCAGATTCATTCGCCTGATCTTCTGCTGCCATCTTGATGCGCAGGCAAGATGCTTTGCGTTGCTCTTCAATTCGTTCTTGCATTTCTTTTGATGGCCATTCTTCACCATTAAGAGTTCCCAGCAAGATCGTTGCAAAAATTTCTGCCGCAATTGTCAGGACTGTTTCCTTGTCGCCTAGATCCTCTTTAATTTTGAGGGGGCAGATATAGCATTTCTTGCCCCCATCAGTATCTATACCCAGTAATGGGATATTAGCATCTATACCCAGTAATGGGATATCAGTATCTATGCCCAGTAATGGGATATTAGCATCTATACCCAGTAATGGGACATCAATATCTACTCCGGATTCCCATTCAGCTTGATTTCTATAGGTTGCACTTTCCCAGAATCCACAGGGGTAATAAATAATTTGCCCAACGGTGTATGTGTTATGGGGGGTATGATCATTGGCCTCTTTTGGTGGCTCTTCTGTAACCAAGAACTTTTCAAAGTTAGCAATTTCCCAGTAATCGGCTGGATGAGTTTGATCAGAAGGGGTGCGTTTTGCCATTACCTATCCCTTTCTTGTCTGGGGGCAGAGAGGGGGGCTTGATGATTGACCCCAGGAGCAGGCAGAGGGCTAAAACTATTTAGTGTTTCTTCGTTACTGTTTCCTATATTCGAAATATAAAGCTTTCTGACTCTTTCTGCGCGGTACCGTTGGCCCTTTTCAAAAAGTTCTAATGGAAATTGTTTATGGTTTTCACTTAACAGGCCTATAAAGGTTTCTCTATCTGTTCTATAAACGTCAGCGATATGGCATGCGGACAAAACGTCTTGGAATACTCGTGAAACAATTTCTTTCTTGGTTTCATCGGCGGGACCTTGCCAATCTTCCCTGGCTTCCAGTTCAATGGTTTCTGGCAGTATTTCCAAGCAAGCTATCTTCATCAATGTAAGCCGGTCTATCATTTGACTTGATGCACGATCTTCACCGTTAATCCTTCCCAGAATAAGGGTTGAGTAAATATAGCAGGCAAGCTCTATAAAAAGTTCGGGATGTTCATCCATATTGCCATCAGGGGCATTGAAGTTACAAACAAAGCAGGCCAGCTGCCCATTTGTATCTACACCAAGAAGGGGAATTGTATACTCAACGCCTGGTTCCCAATCTAACTCTTTTTGGTTGTATGTGTCTGTTTCCAACATATTTTGAGGAGAAAAGAGAGGCCGAATCAAAATTGTCCCGTCTCTATCTGAAGAATCTGATTGGATAAGGACTTTTTCAAAGTCAGTTACATGCCAAGTTTTCATTGCGCTCTGGGGTTCGGTTGGGTTGCCTTCGGGTGTTTCGCTGTGCCAGGTTGTCATGCTCTGTCCTCTCTGTCGTGATTTCTGCGCGGTGGGCGTGACGTTGTTGTGCGGGCGGCTAACCCAGCTTTACGACCCGCAGAACCCTTGCTGGTTTTTCCCAGATTTGGCATGGCAATAAACTTAAACTGTCCTTGTCCCCGAATCTGCATAAACTCTCTAACATCTTTTGCCAGGCAGAATGGGCTTTCTTGCCTGACACTTTGAATAAACACATCGTGATTTCTGTCTTGATCCAGCACCTTTGCATAATCTTTAATATCAACAACCATAATAGCATCTGGATTGATGTTGCCGATGATTTGCAAGCCAATTTCCCGGCAAGCCGTGGCGTGTTCGTCCGTTACGGTTTTTTCAATAAAGGTTTCTAGAATCTGCTCCATTGTATTCTGGACATATTCTTCGTCCGCTGCTTTACCCAAAGCGTAAATGGCTGTAAATGCGGGCACAAGGTGTCCTGCAATCTGTATTGCAACAGACAACCAATCAGTTCTGAATCCTTCCAGTGGAACCGATACAATAGAGGGAAAAAGCATTCCATCATCTCGAATGCCCAGACAAGGCAGGGAAAGGCCTGGCTTTTCATCTATACTGGTGCCTTGATATAACGTGCTGACCCAATAGTTTTCTTCAGGGATCATACTGACAGCGACAGAGTGAATGTTATATTCTCTATCGTAAATTGCGATTGTTGAATCTGTAAAGAGCCAACGTGCATTGTTGTTTTGTTCAGTCATTGTTTTAACTCTTAGCCTTTATTCTAATTGTTTCTATAGGGCCCACCTTTCCCGGCATGACGGCCAGGAGGTAGGTTTGGAGGTAGGTTTGGAGGTAGGTTTGGAGGTAGGTCTAGAAAATTTCCGTTGTAAGAGGCAGTAGATTTTTTAGGTTCTGGTAACGCAGGAAATGCTAGCCCCTTATGCTTTTTCGTAATGATAAGTCGCGTTAATATCGCGGCATCCCGCTCTGAAAGCGTATGCAGTTTTTTTGCTCCATGGTGATGGTTGCGGCCTGTGTCGGTTACTTTCTCGTAGTCTTTGGAAAATACTTTAAAAATATTATCTCCTGTCAGGTTGTCAATCATCAGGTTGGAAATGGCCTGTACCTCGGCAGAGAAATCTGGTTTTACAATTTGTGCGTCATGGGCAACGCTACTCATAATATCTGCGGTAATATTTTGTGCCTGTTCAAACTCCCCTTGGTTAAGGAGGGTGACCGCCGCAAGTATAGAGGAAATGTTGGCGGCACATATTTCTGCAACGCTTGTGTGCTCGCGTGAAAAATCTTTCATGGGGATAGCGGTTACCGTCAGCCGCCTTAATCCGTCAGTTGTGATGGACATAACAGGCAACATCATCATAGGATTTTCACGGGCATCACATCTTTGATAATGCGCACTTTCCCAGTAATCTTTACTGGGAATAAAGCTGACAGCGCCGTGGTTTTTCTTCGTTTCAGCATCTGTCACGATAACGGGGTAGTCGGTTGGAATCCAATCCAGTGCTTGTTTTTCTTTGTTCATGTGTTTTTATTAACCGCCATTCTGTTTGTTGCTGCCTCTTACAGGCGGTTTAAAGGGCAGGGCCCCAAAGTTATATGTTTCTTCTCCATCACAAATAGCTTCTAAGAAATAATCACGGGCAAATTCGGCCCGGCCATAATATCCTGTGCTATGAAATTTTCGGATGAGTTTTTTATCCTTAGCATTCAGTGTTCCAATCATTGCAGTACGCTTGACTGGCGTAATGCTTTTTGATGTTTCCATAATTGTATCAATAATTTTCGCATAAGTTTCTGTCAACTCTGCTTCATTTAAAGTGTCGCTGGGGCCTTGCCATTGCTCTCTTGGCTTGTCATAGCTTTCGGCCAGGCCTTGGCAATAATCCAGCGCGTACTCCCAAATCGTATCCAGGGCGATGTTTATGTCGTCTATGTTCTCATTTTCCGGGTCATTAATTTGGGCCAGGCAAATTGTTGAAAAAATAAATTTGGCCAACGCATGGGTTTGCTTTGTATCTGGAATGCCTGCCTTTTCAAAATTAAACCGGCACATAAAATATTTATCATATCCTTTGGTGTCCAAGATCAGGACAGGGAATAGGTACTGGGCGGTATCATATGTTTCATCATCGGGGATTGTATATGCATTGGCCGGGTCTTCCCCAAACAGAAAAAAGCTCATCTGTACGTATAGGGGATATATGGGTTTTCCGGCTTCTTCTTCCTGCAAGGATAGTTTGTTGTAATCCCCATACATCCAGGGCAACTGCTCTGCCGCAGGTTTCTTGTCATTGTTATCTTCTGGCTGCCATTCTGAGCTCATATTATCTACCGCCTTTGTTGTGCACATGACTGGGAATAACCATAGGGGGAAGAGGGGCAAAGGGTATTTTATCTTCCTCCGCTATGCCTGCTAGAATAGTGTTGTGAAAAATATCCTGCACGAATTTTGCTCTTTCGTGTTCAGCCCCATTCCTGAATCCTTTGATCAGGCCGGCATGGCCTTTTTCTTCATCCAGCATCTTGATAAAAGCATTTCGTTTGGGTCGTTCAATTTTATCCTCTGTCAGGGCGCAAACAGCTTTTTCAAAAATTTTATCAACTGTGTATTCATCAATGGGTGAAAGGGGCTCTTGCCAATCTTCCAGGTCGTTATTCAAGAACTCAATATATTCATTACAAAGGGTTGTGCAGGGTCGAACCTCATCGCGAATACGTTGGGCCATTTCATGGCTGACAAAGTCTCTGCCATTGGTTAATTCCACGCACAAAGCTGCATAGATAAATGCAACGGCCAGCATGGTAACGTCATCTGTTTCTAGTCCCGCTTTTTCCATGTTTAAGCGGCAAACGTAATACTTGTCCACGCCATCAGAATCAATGGTTAGGGAAGGGAAAAGATAAGTGTCGCCCTCGTCAGCATTGATGGCCGGCTCAACATATCTGGGGCTGTTTTCCCGGTCAGTCAGCATAATACCAAAGCGAACGTATTGCTCATCTTTGCCGTCATCGTTGTCAAAAATTGCCGCATCACAGGTTGCATCTTGCCAGATGCCCCACCGGTCTTCTTGCTCATTTTGGGCTTCATCTTCTTCCCAGTCATTATCGGGTGTCCAGAATTCTGTCATCAGCTGCCCCTTTGCTTTGTTGCGCCAGCCAGCCCCAAATTGATGCGGTGGTGTTCTGTCCCCGTTATGGTTTCTGGCGAGGGGGCTTGGGGGAATGAAAGAGGCGCTTGGCCCAGCTCAGTTAAAGATACATTGATTTGTTCTTGCGCAAAACTTGCCCGATCACTTTTGCTTACAGCTAGCAAGGACTTAATAAGTCCGGCATTATGGTTGGGGATTTTTGTTATAAGCTGCGGAACTGCGATGCGATCCACAGCCCCATGAGTCAGGCTGATCGCATTACTTGCAATATTTAGGATGGCTTGACGATCCAGTGATGAATCTTGCAGTTGATGGGGCAGGGCTGGTTCAATTTCTTTCCACGCTTCGACTTTGTCTTGATGTTCAATATCTTCGTCTATATCCATTCGCATGGCCAAAGTTGCATAAACAGTTTGAACGATTTGCAAATGGTACGCCCATGGCTGATTCTCTGTTTGGTGGGTGTCATACTCTGCCCAGAACGTATCCATCTGGCCGCTGGCATCCAGGATAAGGATAGGGAAGGAAAGAACCACAGTTGCTGGCAGGTTTTGTTCATTGCCATGGACATATCCTTGTTCAAAAATTTCAGAACTGGGGCAGAGCACAACTTTGACTGGGGTGTATTCGCTCTCTACGCCCAGCGCTTCCCAGCCCATATTGGCCCCAGCAATCGTGGCGATCTCACGGTCATTTCGTTGGGCATCCCCGATAAGTGCGGCAAATATACCTTGCAGGTCTTTCGCGCCTAGATCAGAAAGCAACTTTATTCCTTCTAAAATATCCTTGTCCCGGCTTACATCTACCTGTATTTCTTCCAGTTCCTTTTCCATGACACGTAAATCATACAATTGATCATCAACATCTTGAATAATGCTTGTAACTTCTTTCTGGGCAGGTTCTTCCCACTGGAACATGTTCTTTATTTGCTGGCCAACAGCATGCAGCATTCGCGCTTTTACCTGTGCACGGTCCTCATCAGGAACGCCAAGGTGATCCATAAACGCACCAAAGGTTGCGATGTTTACAGCCGCTTCTAGGCTGGTATCCAAATTATCTGTTGTGTTTAGAAAGGTTGCAGGCAGTTGAGCGCTATAAAAGGTTAGTTGCCCGCGGTTTGTCAGGATAATAAAGGGGATCTTCAGGAACATCTTATCCTGTATCTCTTCCAAAAGATCGTGCTCCATATACTGTTCAAAAAATTGACCATCAGGCACAATCAGGGCAGAGCGCTCTTGTGTTTCTGCATCGTGCTTTTCGCCACTATTGATCAGGCGCCAGGCCGGATTACCTGTAAATTCATGGGGGTCAAAAGATGTCATGCTTTTATCGTCCCCCTTCTTTAATGCTCAGGCCCAATAGCTTCCTGAAGGTGTCATCTGTTGGTTGAGCTTCTGGCAGGTCTGGGAACTGAACATGGATGGGGGTTTCTTCACCGGGCTGATGCTTAATATAATCCGTAACAAATTTTCTGGCCATTTCGGCCCGAACGCGCGCGCCTGCATTAAGCAGGGTGTTGACAAGCTGCTGGTCACTTTGGTGCAGCCCGGCTCGAAAGTGACCTACATTCATCAACCCACAGTCATTATCTCCATAACTCATGATAATTTCGGCGACCAGATGCAGCATTTCAGTCGAAGGATCTGCTAGTAAGCTGGCCCGCAAGCGTTCCTCTACTGCTTCAGCTACAAGTGAGTATTTTTCCTCGTCAAAAGTTTGGTCAAATGTATCCAGCCTTATGGCGGTTTCACCGTAAGCAAGGCATGCTAAATGCATCAAGTCCTGCAGCTCATGCTGACTCTCTATTTCAGTTTTGGTTGTGTATTGTCCCCAAAAATACGTACATTCACCTTGGCTGCTAATAAAAATAATGGGCATATCTAATGCAACATGGGTTGGATAAGCATTACCCACGGGCCGAATATAGTTTTTCCTTGCTGCTTCAAAAGGGCATAGAACAACACCCACATTCCCATCATCCAAGCTGATACCCAGGGGTTGCCACTCTTGTTCGCCAGATGTTGGTGCTGGTGCGGGGGCGGTGTTCTGCTGGTTTAATTCTTTCGCTGTTATTGTATCTTCCGCATCCCACAATGCCCGGAAAGTACTTTGGCGCGCAGACTTGTCTGGGTTTGTAAGGTGTTTCAGGCCTTCTAATACGCCCGCATCACGATAAACCAGTAATTCAAAATCAGGGCGCCTTAATATTTCTATTTCACTGCTTTTTAGTCCAGTTTTGGCAGCATCTAGCAACATATTGGCTGTATTTATGGCGTGTTCCTGCCCTTTTGGATCTACCAGCGCTTGCTTTAAGTATGAAGATATATCCGCCAATTCTTTTTTTGTGTCATCTTCGGGTATATTTGCATGAATCATTGTCGCCTGGGCTGTGGCAAGCCGTTGGATCAGCTCAAACACTGTCTTTTCGTGCTTTGGCTTTATATTCCCGGGTAAGGGAGCCTTGTAAAGGCGTAGGAAAATTTCTCCATACTCATCCAAAATAATGTATGGGACAGAACATACTTTTTGGCCTGTCTCAGCATCTGTTTTAATAAGCTTGTGTTGTTGGTAGTTATTAAAAAAAGTAAAATCAGGCGTCAGCGTTATAAATTGAAGATCTGCAGATTCAGCCCCAGTTGACTCTGTTGTTTGCAAAACAGGCCAGCGCGCTTTTTCCACAAAGTCTTTTAAGCTATTATCTTGGTTGTACCCCATGATTGAGTCTTGCCTCTTTCCCTCAGTTTTACAGGCAGTTATCGCCTGTTTGTATCTTTAAGGGATTTTCTTATCCTACTTATGCAGAAAGTTCAATAGATTTTTGCTTGCAATCGTTCTTTAAAGGGCTAAGGTCAGACAAATATTCCAAGCGACATAGGCGCTGTGGGGAAAAACCAGCAGAAAATAGGAGTTTGTATGGCAGGTTCAATAAATAAAGTAATTCTTGTGGGCAACTTGGGGCGTGACCCTGAAATCCGCAATACCAATGATGGTCAAAAGATTGTACAGCTTTCTGTTGCCACATCTGAAAACTGGAAAGACAAAAGCACTGGTGAACGCCGTGAGCGCACAGAGTGGCACCGTGTTGTGATCTTTAATGATCATTTGGCTGGCGTGGCAGAGCAATATTTGCGTAAAGGGTCCAAAGTTTACCTGGAAGGCCAACTTCAAACCCGTAAATGGCAAGATCAATCTGGCCAAGATAAGTATACAACAGAAGTTGTATTGCAGCGTTACCGTGGTGAGCTAACAATGTTGGATGGCCGTGGTGAAGGCGGCGGGGCTGCAAACGATGCGTTTTCGGCCAATGAATCTGGCCCAGATTACTTGGGGCAATCCCAAGCTCAGCCTCAGCAACAGGCGCAGTCAGCCGGTGGTGCAGCACCAGCAACAAATATCCCAGATTTGGATGATGAAATTCCATTCTAAGGTTAATTATCCCCATATAGATTAGGTCTGCGCCCCAAAACCGTTTGATTTAAGGGCGCAGTCTGCTAGAAAAAGTGCATGTCTGATATAACATCCGAAACACCACCACCGCCGCCAGACGATTCTGTCCAGACGATTCTGCTGGAAGATGAGATGAAATCATCGTATCTGGATTATGCGATGTCCGTGATCGTTTCACGGGCCTTGCCAGATGTCCGCGATGGATTGAAACCTGTTCACCGTCGTATCTTATATGCGATGAAGGACGGGGGCTATACCAACGATAAACCGTTCCGGAAATCGGCGCGTATCGTTGGGGATGTTATGGGGAAATACCATCCCCATGGGGATGGCGCTATTTATGATGCTATGGTGCGGATGGCCCAAGACTTTTCAATGCGTCTGCCGTTGGTGGACAAGCAAGGAAACTTTGGGTCGATGGATGGGGATCCTCCAGCGGCCATGCGATATACCGAAGCGCGCCTGGCCAAGGTTGCTGCGGAAGGTCTGCTAAAAGATATTGACCGTGACACGGTTGATTACCGCCCCAACTATGATGAATCCATGAAAGAACCCAGCGTTCTGCCAGCTGAGTACCCAAACCTTTTGGTTAATGGGGCAGGGGGAATTGCTGTGGGAATGGCCACAAACATCCCCCCTCATAACTTGGGTGAAGTTATTGATGGGACGTTGGCGCTAATTGATAATCCAGATTTAGAAATTGCTGATTTGATTCAGTATATCCCTGGCCCTGACTTCCCAACAGGGGCGCAGATTATGGGACGCTCTGGCATTGGATCTGCCTATACCACAGGGAAAGGCTCTGTCGTGATGCGGGCTTGTGTAGGGCAGGAAGAGATGTCTGCTGGGCGCACACGTCTTGTTGTGACAGAAATTCCGTACCAGGTAAATAAATCCCGCTTGCTGGAACGCATTGGGGATTTGGTTCGGGATAAAATTATTGAAACAATTTCTGACATTCGCGATGAATCAAGCCGTGAAGGGGTTCGCGTTGTTGTTGAGCTGAAAAAAGATACCAACCCAGAAGTTGTGCTGGCTCAGCTTTATAAGCATACCCCCCTGCAAACCAGCTTTGGCTGTAACATTTTGGCCTTGAATAAAGGCCGGCCGCTACAGTTGAATCTGAAGGATATTTTGAACGCCTTTATCGAATTCCGCGAAGAGGTTATTTCCCGCAGGTCTGCATTCGAATTAAACAAAGCCCGTGATCGTGCCCATGTTTTATGTGGATTGGCCATAGCTGTTGCGAATATTGACGATGTTATTGCGTTGATTCGCGGGGCAAAAGACCCTGAAGAAGCCAAGCAGGGCTTGATGAGCAAAGATTGGAAGACATCTGATATTGGCGTGTTGCTTCAGCGTGTAGAGGATCTGGACGATGTGCCAACGGTTTACAAGCTAACAGAAGCCCAAGCAAAGGCGATTCTGGAATTACGCTTGCAGCGCCTAACAGGGTTGGAGCGTGACAAGATCTCTGACGAGTTGGATGAGCTTGTTGCTAAAATTGCAGACCTATTAGAAATTTTGGGCAACCGCGAAGTAATGTTGGACGTTATGCGCGAAGGCCTGCGAGAAATTAAAGAAAAGTATGCTACACCGCGCCGTACTCAGATTGAGGACGCAGAGCTGGATCAGGACATAGAAGATCTGATCGCCCGCGAAGATATGGTCGTGACTGTTTCTTACCGTGGCTATATCAAGCGCGTTCCGTTATCCACATATCGTACACAGAAGCGTGGTGGAAAAGGCCGATCTGGTATGACTACAAGAGAGGAAGATTTTGTAGACCGTATTTTCGTGGCCAACACGCACACACCGGTGTTGTTCTTTACATCCAAGGGGATGGTCCACCAGATGAAGGTGTACAAGCTGCCAATTGGGTCGCCAACATCGCTTGGGAAGCCCATGATTAATTTGCTGCCGTTGGATAAAGATGAAACAATTTCCACTGTGATGCCTCTGCCAGATGATGAGGAAACATGGGAAAACCTATATGTGATGTTTACAACATCTGGGGGGTCTGTTCGTCGGAATAAGTTGTCTGAATTTACAAATATCCGCTCTAATGGAAAGATCGCGATGAAGCTGGAAGGCGATGAAGAGCTGATTGCCGTGCACCCTTGCCGGGCAGATCAAGATATCTTGCTGGCCTCTCGCCAAGGAAAAGCCATTCGCTTCAAGACAGAAGCTGTGCGCGTTTTCCAAAGCCGGAATTCCACCGGGGTGCGGGGAATGAAGTTGGGTAAAGATGATCGCATTGTTTCTATGTCGGTGTTGGAATCAGATAAAGAGCAGTTCATCATGACCGTTTCCGCCAATGGGTATGCCAAGCGGACATCTTCTGAAGAGTACCGCGTGATTGGCCGTGGTGGCCAAGGGGTTGCCAACATGTCTTTGACATCAAAAACTGGGGAAGTTGTTCGGTCCGTTCAAATTGAAGACGAAGATGAAGTAATGCTTGTGTCAAACGGTGGAACGCTAATCCGCTGTCCTGTGCGCAATGTGCGCATTGCCGGGCGGTCTACCCAAGGGGTGATCCTGTTCAAGACCGATGATGGTGAAGAGGTTGTCTCTGTCGCTCGTTTGGTGGACAGGGATGATGAAGAAGATGAATCACAGGAAGAAAGTGAAGATCAGGCTTCAACTTCTGCAGAAGCTGATGTTGAAGCTTCACAAGCTGCCAGTTCACCTGATGAACAAGAGACAGAATAGCCTACTGTTACAGTTAACGGTTAGTCGTACGTATTCCGTCTCATGTGGGGATGGAAAGAATTAACATCACCTTTAATATCGTCTGAGGTTTTTTTGTGAGTCCTTTTTCATCATGAATACGTGCGCGGGTCCAATACCACAGAATCGCTTGCTATTTCCTGTAATTCGTCTTATGTGTTGAAAATGACAAAAATTGGCGTATACCCAGGAACCTTTGATCCTGTAACCAACGGTCACATGGATGTGATCAAGCGGGCCTTGAATGTGGTTGATAAATTGGTGGTGGCTGTTGCCGCCAATGCGGGGAAAGACCCGCTATTTTCAGCCGAAGAGCGAGTGCAGCTTATTTCTGAAGATTGCATGAAGCTGAAAGTTAGTTCAGATCGGTTGGTCGTTAAAACCTTTGATAACTTGCTAATTGATTTTGTGCGCGAACAAGAAGCCACAATGATTATGCGGGGGCTGCGTGCGGTAACAGATTTTGAATACGAATTCCAAATGGCTGGTATGAACGCTCGCTTAGCGCCAGATTTGGAAGCTGTATTCCTGATGGCATCGGACAAATTTCAGCTGATTTCTAGCCGCTTTGTTAAAGAAGTTTCCATGCTAAATGGTGATGTTAGCCACTTTGTTAGCGCCAATGTTGCCCATGCCCTGCAACGTAAGTACCAAGGTGATTCTGTCCTGCGAACGGGGTAGGGGTGCTGCCCATTCTAAAAATTCTGTTGCGCTAGCTCCCCCAACGGAGTACTTTTGTACGAGGAAGCCTTAAAAAACGGGAAGAAAAGGTTAAAAGTTATGACGCAGGAAGATCAATTAGAAACCCAACCAGACCAAAAAATTGATGAAGGCTTTTGGAGCAGCAAGATTGCTGCTTGGGGGGTAACGGGTATTTTTGTTGTTGGGGTTGCAGCAATTGTTGTTGATATAGCTGTTAAAAACGCAGCCCTGGCAGAGTCAGAAGCCAACTTACAAAAAGCCCGTGTTGTTTTAAACCCGGATCGTGAATTTACCGAAGAAGAAGTGCGCGGCAAAATAGGTGATTTCTTTGTGTTCTCCTACGAAGATGTAATAACAGGGAAACAACAAGCTGGGGCTTTTAAAATTTCTTTGGATGAAGATGGGCATATCAAAGCTGTTTACCATACGTGGAATGCCCCAGAATTCATGGCAAATTACGACGAATTTCAGGCAGCCTCCAAAGATTCTAAAATGAGGAGAAAAGGCCTGGTCTTCACGCCTGATATCACAACTTCCATCAGGAGTTTTGGGAAAGAGATACCACCAGCGGCTGTAGCCTTTGATGTTGGGGGAATGCAGTCGGGTAAAAAGCCAACCGATGGCGCTGGCGGGTATCGGAATGTTATGCAGAACATTCTGTCGGGGGGCATTTGTTATGAGGCCAACCGGAATTTTAGTGAAGGAAACAGTGCAGAAGATATCTTTTTAACATGGTCGGGCGATCAAAAACTGTTGGGTAGCATAAAAGTTATCATTGTTGATGAGGCATCATTAGAATCAAGCCCTGAAGAAATAAGTTTTATCAGCAATCAGAATGCAAATGGAATTCAGGTTTTAGAGGGTGTGGAAGCTTGGGCAGCAATAGCTGATCAATCTCGTTTTATGCAATGGGCGTTGGATAATCCCGGTGCCTTTATGAACCCCTATATTACATTGGAACATCTGTCTGACTCAGACAAAGAGATGATGGAAGCTGTTCATAGACAAAGTATAGAGAGAGTCAACTGGGCAAGTACATCAGATAATACAAGATTTAATGCCACCCCAATTATGATGGCCAATGGAGAGCTGTTACCAATTATTGATTTTTTTGTGGCCGATGCGGTGGAACGCTACAGTGGTGATAACCCCAAGTCGTTTTTTATGTTGGGAAATTTAATGGCGATGCCTTTCCACGAACCAGAGATGATTGAAATTAATAGCCCAGCCGAAGTAAATGCTTATCTTGATGTGCATTCACCCGATGGGAAGCAAGGGCAGGGCGTTGCTTTTGTTATGGATGGAATTTTGATGCATGTTTCTTTGGTGCCTAAAGAAAGTAAACCCTTGGTAGGGGATGATGCCGTAAAATTATTGCAAGAGCAGAAATCAAGAATGTTAGCGCATCAAGAGATCAACTCAGAGGATGGGAGCCTGCCACAGGGTGCGATTTTTGCCCCAGACTTTAGGTTGTATGATATCAATACTGATTCAGCTTTTTTAAAGTACAATACGGCAGCGGGAACCTATCATGCGCCAGTTGCTGTGGCTGAAATATATACAGAACATGAAGAGAACGCACTGAGATATGCAGGGTACGAGGCATTCCGGCAGTTGAATTATGCGGAGTTTTTGTTGAATGCAGATAAAGGATATTTGCAGATAGAGGGGTATAAGCCCGCTCCCTATTCCCGTTACTATCAACCACTTGACAGCATTAGTTTGTCTCCGTCTCATGCGCAAGAATCTGTCCGTACTAACGGCGGATAAGGGTAACTTTGTTTTAATTTTTCTCTTGTCGGCACTGTTTTATGTTTGGCTCTAAACTCTCTGTAAAATATTCTTGACATACACGCAAAACGGGCGCAAAGCTTTTGTGTTCATAGTTTTTTGCAAGAATAGTTTTAGGGAGATTTTAATATGAATAAACTTTATTTAGTAATTGCTGTTTTAGTCGGAACAGCCTTTTTTGTAGGCTACGCTCAAACGTCTGCGGCGCAGTTTTCAATACAATCGAATGTTGGCGAAGCATCGCGTGTTGGTGGCCATTGTGTTGCTGGCGGCGGTATGGACCGTTGTTGTGATAGGCTTTGTGCTGAAAGTGCTTCTGGGACGTCTCTTGATTGTCAGGACACAGGACAAAATGGAACATTGTGTAGCACATGCACCTTTAATGATCAGTGTGGTGGAACTTGGTCCGCCCAGGTTTGCAGCCAAACACAAGATAATGAGCATGAAGCAACTCAGCGCGCTATAGCACGCTGCGAAGCTTAGCCTTAAAGATTAGAAGTATGGGGTCCTTTTAGGGCCCCATATTTTTTTGAAATATGAAGTATGGCGGGGCTTTTGTTGGGTTTCTTTTCATGGTCGTTTTGGTGCTTCCTGCCAAAGCAGATGGACCGCCTTACCTTGAAATTCCGTTTAAGGCAGATTCTGCCAAGCTATATAATCAGTTGGTGGAAAGCAGCAGTATTCTGCAAACCTCTTTCGGGGATCAACGCCTGTCACTAACTGAAGTTATCAATATTGGTCTTAATTTAAATGCCCGCCTTATTCAGGACAGGTTGAGATTGGATATGTCAGAATCAGATATCCAAAGTGCTGCAGGAACTTTTGACCCCACAATTCGCAGTACCATTCGCAATTCCCGCAACAGGACACCCTTAGAGCGCGAAACAGAATTACTATTGGGCACAGAAGTGTCAGATTCTTCGTCACAGTCTGCCAATTTTTCGGTTTCAAAAAATTTACGAACAGGCACGAATCTATCTGTTTTTTCTTCGCTGTCCAGATTTAAGAGCAGGGGGGATTCATCTTTACCAGACAATGAATCATCTGTTGAATTTTCAATTGTGCAGCCGCTTTTAAAAGGTTTCGGGGGTGATATTCCAGATTCAACAGAGAAGATAAACAGTATTGATCTTGAATCTGAAAAGTTGGACTTTTCTCACACAGTGGCCAGGCGGGTCCTTAGTTTGACTCAAAACTATTGGAACTATTTGCGCGCGTATGAAAACGCCCAAATTGTACAGAAGTCTTTGGCCCGTATTGATGAGGTCATTGCTTTTCTAAAAACAACAGATCGCGAAAGTGTCGAGGAAGACATCTCTTTGGCTGGGGCCGCAAAATCTGAACGGCAGGGTGATGTGCTGGCTTTTAATGAAACGCTGCGAAGTTCGCGCGATGTATTGGGCCTTGATATGGGGTTGAACGGCCAGCAGTATGCAAGTATTCCACAGCCCTTAGATAAGTTGCCCAGGGTTAAGCCCATGCAAGAAAGCCGCCTGGGAGAGTTTCTGGACAGTGCCACCAATAATCGAACAGATGTAAAGGCCATTTTAAAATCCTTGGAAAGTAATGAAATCAGTTTGAAGAAAGCCAAAAATGATTTATTGCCTGACCTTTCTGTTTTCGGAACGGTTGGATATAACAACACAAATGATGCAGATGGCTTTTCTGAAACACTTCTAACCCCTTTTAGTGACCGCAATGCCATGGACTGGAGCGCAGGTGTCACGGTTAGCTTTCCTTTTTATAATGATGTTGCCAAGGCCGCTGTAACACGGGCAAAAGCATCACAAATTTCCAGGCAAATTGATGCGTACGAACTTAAGCGCACTATCTCATTTGATGTTGCAGATTCTTTCTCGCAAATCACGTCCGACACTGAACAGCTGGAACAACAGCTGAAGACACTAGAGAACTTTTATAATGTTTATCTGGAGCAGCTAAACTTGCTAGAGAAAAAGAAAGCCACTGTTTTTGATGTCTTGCAGGCGGAAACCAATTTGACCTCTGCTGAAACAAATGTGGTGGGGTTGCTTTCCAATTATGCCAGAAATTTGGTGTCCTTCCGTTTTAATACGGGGGCGTTGGTTGCAACAGAGGAAAATAAGAACGCGCTGCGTGTGAACCTGCAAAGTTTGAAAGGGTTAAACTAGGGCGTTATTCTGAGTCACGAAGGCAAGCTTTCCTGGCTTTTTCTTCCGCTTCACGCTGCTTATCAATTTCTGTTTTAAATGTACTACAAGCGCTCCGTGTGTAAATCAGGGGTGTTCCCGGCTTTCTGACCGTACATTCCATGCACAGACCATTCACACTGGTCGCCCGACACGTTACAGGTTCTTGTGTGCATGCATCATTCGTTGCTGCGAAAGAGGGGATTATAACCGCAAATACCCCAAGAAACATGATAAGCCCGTAAAATAATCGCATAAATTCTTCTACCAGTTCGTTTAAAAAACAGCAGCCAGAACATAGCATACCCAACAAAAAACGCAAATATGGGACGGCTGCGTTTTGGTGATTCAAAGAAACTTATAAAAAAAATGAGATAAATAATCACAACCGCTTGACGCAAGCCGTTCATATCACTATGTTGTGCTCTCTCTAAGAGTGGTTTGCGGGCGCATAGCTCAGTCGGAAGAGCATCTGGCTTTTAACCAGAGGGTCGCAGGTTCGAGCCCTGCTGCGCCTACCACCTCTTTTTTCTTTATATTCTCTTCCGCATAATTTTTTTAGATTTTTCTTGATCTTGTGCTTAATGATGCGGCGCCACACCGTAGTGTCAGTATCCCTTTCCGGGATTTTTTTAAATAAAAGTTGAAACATAATTAATGTCTTGTTAATTTTGTGAAATTAATCTATAGTTAATTGTATAAATAAAAAAGAATAATATAAATTGTTCTATAGGTAGGTTTTGATGACTAAGGCAGGGAATTCCATCAGGATTCTGATATTTTCACTAACCTTTATGCTGTTTTTTGCAGTCCAGGGCGATGTTTCCGCCCAGACAGCCACAAATCTTCCAAATTCGCAGACAAGTTTTAATCAAGGCGGCAGCGCAAATGCGACAACAGGTGCCTCATCGACATCTTCGACGGCCCTGCCTGCAACAAATTCAGCCCGAAGGACCACGTCCCGTGCTTACCAGGGGATGGTGATTAACAGCCCGAAGCGCAAAAACGTAACGCGCAAGGCCTTGAAATTAAGACGCATGGACGGCGGATACATGACGCCGTTTAAGTCAAGAACGCATAACAATATTTTTAAAACGAAAAGTTTTAAACGTCCCGCACCATACTTTTCTTCTTCTTCGCTTTCTAAGCGGTCCTTATTTAAAAAATAAATTCCCTCTCTCGTTTCCTTCTATTAGGGTAGAGGCATGTCAAAACATGTTTTTATCACAGGGGCCAATGGTTTTGTTGGGCGTCATGCCGTGGAGTATTTCTTGAAGCAAGGCTGGCGTGTTAGCGTTTTAAGCCGCACGGCAGAAAATTTACCCAAAAACATGACGTTTTATACCTTTCCAGAGGATTTTGAGGCAGCGCCATGGCAAGATGCCTTGGAAAACGTTGATGTTGTTCTTCACTTGGCCGCCAGGGCCCATGTATTGAAGGAAACAGCTCAGGACCCTGTGGCAGCATTTTGGCGGCTGAATCAAGGTTTCACAGCTGTTTTGGGGGCGGCAGCCGCCAAATGTGGGGTAAAGCAGTTTGTTTACTTAAGCTCTGCCGGTGTTTATGGCAAAAAATCAGGTGTTATACCTTTTCGAGAGGCAGAAGACACGCCCATGCCTCACAATGCCTATACAGCGTCAAAGTTGGCTGGGGAAGACACTTTGTGGCAAATTATGGAAGAAACAGGCCTTCCCGTTACCGTTATTCGCCCCCCATTAATGTATGGCACAGGCGTACGGGCCAACTTTGCCCGTTTGACGTCCCTGGTACAAAAAGGAATACCATTACCTTTTGCCAAGGGGCAGAACAGTCGCAGTTTTTTGGCGATAGAAAACTTGCTGGATTTTATCAAGACAGCTTGCTTGAACAAGAAAGCCTATGGGCAGGTGTTTAATGTTAGCGACGGGGAAGATCTGTCGACACATCAGTTATGTCAAAAGTTGGCCTCAGCGTTGGGGAAGAAGCCATTTTTTATGCCATTCCCCCGTATTGTGGCCCGCGCCTTGTTGACAGTTTTGGGGAAAAAGAATTTGTATTATGGTCTTTGGCGGAGCTTTCAGCTGGATATCTCCAAGGCCGAGGAGCAATTAAACTGGAAGCCCCGCCAAAGTGTGCATGTTGGCCTTAAAAACTATATAGAAAATTTATTAAACCCGCCGGCATAATGCCCAAGACGGCGGTTTCAATGGTTTTGTCCACCCCTGTTAAAACCATCAAACCCACGACAATGAACAAAATGCCTAAAGCCGGCTTTAACCAGTGTGCTGTTTTGGCTAAGGCCTCCTTGCGTCGTTGCAAAAGATGTTGAGAGCCATACGCTAAAGCCAGAATGGGGGTGGCAACCCCGATAGAAAAGAACAGCATGATAAGACCTGCATATGCAACATCCTGACCTTGGGATGCCAATGAAATGGCTGCACCCAGCGTTGGGCCGATACAAGGGGTCCAAATTGCCCCCAGCAGAAGTCCCAGAATAAATTGCCCATAAAGGCCAGATACATCCACGGCTGCTGCCTTGTTGTTAAGTCTGCACGTTAGTTGAGATGCCGCCGCAGAGAACATACCCTGCAGCTTTGTAGAATATAAAGCCAAGCCAAAAATAATCATCCCGTTGGCCGCAATGTTTTGCAGCACCCACGGCGTCAGCCCGATTGACAGGCCAATGGTTGTGATCAGCAATCCAAAGCCTGCAAAGGACAGAACAAGGCCCGTTACCAACAGTAAAGGCCCCTTGCGATGGGCGTTTAAGGACCCTCCCAGAATCATGGGAACCAGTGGCAGAACACACGGTGACAGGATAGAAACAACACCTGCAAGATAACTCAAGATAATCTCTGGCACGTTACAGCCTTAATGAGTAGCCAGAAAGAGTAAAGGCAATTAAGGTAAACCAAAAGCTTCTAAACTTCATGGGGAATCCTTTCTTTAAAGCACGTGTTGCCACACAAAGTTTTTAATTTTCTCTGTATTGGTAATGCCAACAGCCCTGGCCACTTCCTCTTGCCCTTTAAAAATAATAATTGTGCTTTGGGACTGTGCCTTTAGCAGGGTTAAAGCCTCTGGCTGGGCATCATAATCAACATACATAAACACAGCTTCTGCCAAGCGGGGGTCTGTGGTCAGGGCGTGCAGCCCTTCTTTTTGCATGCGGCATGTTGGGCACCAAGGAGCAAAGGTATCAATGATGATGGTTTTGTCTTGTGCTTGTGCCTGTTCAAAGGTTGTTGCATCAAACAGGTCGTATCCTTGTGGGGGGGCTACATGCCAGGCGGCTGTTTCATTATAAAGAAAAAAGCCGCCAATAGCGATGACGACTATGCTTAGAAATATGTTGTTTTTGATCCAGGTAATCATGGGAAGCTTCTCCTTTGTTGTCAGCTTCCCATTGTATGGAGATAGAGGAAAAGTTACATTTTTATTTGATTTATTCAAAAACAATCATGCCGTTTTTAACTGTTGCACGGTTTGCTTTTCTATCGTACATGCTCAGGATTTTGTCCGAAGGACCGTAAAACCCAGCTTTATTATACTTAAAAACTTCATCTTTATGACCTTTTAAAGATCCTGCAATCTGTGTGATGCGTGTTTGCAAGCTGGCTGTTCTGATCAGCTTGGCAGAATTTTTTACAACATGGCTTGTTGTCCGTGCTGTACGGGGTACTTTTTTTGAAACGGCTTTTCCCTGGATAACCACATTTTCAGCAACAACAATTTCTTCTTCAGCTGCTTGTGGTTTTGGAAACTTAACTTTTCCTGAATGTTCTGTAGCAAAAGCCTGCGTTGATAGGAACAGCAAAGAAATGATAAACGAAACTGTGAACGGACGCTTGATAAAATTTAAAATCATTGTTTTTCCCTCCCGAAGAAAAATCCCTATATATTTTTTTATTATGTTTTCAGTTTACGGGCATTTCCTTAAAGGATATGAAAAAAAGCATCAATTTGTATCTAATAGTTCAAATAAAAAAATAAGCCATAAGTTTTTGATACTTATGGCTTATTTTTGCTTATTCTTTGTGGTGTAGTGGCTATTTTATATAAATATCCCCGTTGATTTTCACCATTTTCTTAACTCGGTCACCGTAAAAGTAACCAATTGTTTCCTCTGATGGTATCCAAGCGCCAGCAACATTCTCAAAATTGCCGACTTTGGCCTTTGTCCCCATTTTATCTTTCAACTTGTTTGTAAAATCTTCCAGCCCATTCAAATTGATGTTGGCTCTGCTGGGTCTGTTGGTAACAGCAACAATATGCTGTGTTGTTGTGGTGGTAACTGTTGGTGCAGTCTCTGGTGCAGCAACAGGGACAGGGACAACGGCTTTTGGAGCAGCCTTAAGCCCTAAAGCATAGGCGCTTTTAAAAGATCCCAAAGATAGAATGATAAAAGATAGTATAAGAATGGTCTTTGTATGTGTCATTATTCTGTTCCCTGTCTGAATCTAGGTTAAATACCTAGTTTTTATTTTTAATATATATAAAATTGTACACAGATATCCTTAAAGGAACGTTAAGGGGTGAATATTTCTAAACTTCCTTATAAAGCCTTGGCAGCAGGGTAATCTTTCCCTATAACAGGGCGATGTCGACACCCCTTCTCTCTATTCACGAGGCAACAGTCTCTTTTGGTGGTCCTCCGTTGTTTGAGGATGTCACTGTTCATGTGCGCCCCCGCATGCGCGCTGCATTGGTGGGGAAGAACGGGGCAGGGAAATCTACCATCATGCGTTTGATCACTGGCGAACAAGATATGAAAGCAGGTGAACGCTGGGTAGAGCCGGGTGTTACTATTGGCTATATGGAACAAGAGCCTACTTTTAGTGCTGATATGACGGTGGAAGAATACGTGCGCGAAGGGCTTGCCGATATGGAAGATCCAGAAGGCAATGAATATTTGATTGATATTGTTCTGGGGCCGCTGGGGGTGAACCGTAAAGATAAGCTGGCAAAAATGTCTGGTGGGCAGGTGCGCCGATCTTCCTTGGCCAAGGCCTTAATCGCGAATCCAGATATCTTGTTGTTGGACGAACCAACGAACCATTTGGATTTAGATATTATTGAATGGCTGGAAGATTATTTAAAAAGCTATCAAGGGTCAGTTGTTTGTATCAGCCATGACAGGGCGTTTTTGCGCAATGTGACCAGCAGCATCATTTGGGTGGACCGCGGTGTTGTGCGCACCCACAACAAGGGATATGCGACCTTTGATGATTGGTCGCTTGAAATATTAGAGCACGAGCAACGCCGCCTGCAAAATTTGGAAAAGCGCGCCCAAATGGAAGGGGCATGGGCTTCTGGTGGGATTCGTGCCCGCCGCAAACGTAACCAACGCCGCTTACAAGAATTTTATAAGGTGCGCGACAAGTTACGTGCAGATAAAGCCCGCTTCCGCGAAACATTGAATAAAATCAGACTGGGGGAAATAGAATCATCCCAGGCATCTAAACTATTGGCGGAATTCAAAGGTGTGACAAAGTCTTTCATCAAACAGGATGGGGAAGAATTCTTTGTCGCCAAAGATTTGTCCATGCGCATTATGCGTAAAGAGCGTATTGGGATTATCGGGCGCAATGGAACAGGGAAAACATCTTTCCTGAAACTGCTGACCAAAGAACTAACGCCTGATGAAGGGCGCATCCGCCTTGGTAAAACGCTGGAGCTGCGTTACTTCGATCAAAAAAGATCTATGCTGGAACCCAAGAAAACCTTGTGGGAAACCTTGGTACCAGAAGGAGGGGATCGCGTAAACGTGGGCGGCAAGTCCATGCATGTGATTGCTTATTTAAAGCAATTTATGTTTGAACCTGGCCAAGCGCACGATAAAGTGTCCACCCTTTCCGGCGGGCAAGCCAACCGGCTGCTGCTGGCGCGTATTTTGGCAGACCCTGGCAATTTTCTGATTTTGGATGAACCCACCAATGATTTGGATATGGATACATTAGATATGCTGCAAGAAGTACTGGCAGACTTTGATGGCGCCTTGGTTATTGTTTCCCATGATCGGGATTTCCTGGACCGTTCTGTCCACTCTATTCTGGCGTTTGAAGGGGAAGGCCGCGTTGAAAAGTACTGGGGTGGTTATACAGACTATCTGGAAACTGTGGCAGCGGAAGCTGCAAAGAAAACTGCAAAACCGGCAGAGGAAACTACAAAGCAGGGCGCTGATAAGCCAACAGGTAAGAAAAAACCTGCCAAGATCAGCTATAAGGTAAAATACGAATATGAACAGCTGCCAGAAAAAATCAAAACACTGGAACAAGAAGTAACAGATTTAGAAGCGCACCTGTCTAACCCAGATCTGTTCAATGATGACCCAGATAAGTTCGCACACGTCACAGCCCGCCTGCCAGACGCCCGCCTTGACCTTGCCAATGCCGAAATCCGTTGGTTAGAGCTGGATGAAATGTTGGGGTAGGGGGTTGTTTGTAGGGTTAAGGCATAACAACAAAGGACAAAATAAAATGAGTGAGATGCCCGCATGCCCAGAATGTGCTTCTGTTTATACCTATGAAGACCGGGGGATGTACAATTGCCCAGAATGTGGCCATGAATGGTCAGGGGATGCCTTGTCTGGTGAGGAAGGGGCTGTCATCCGTGATGCCAACGGGACAGAGCTGAAAGACGGGGACACCGTCACCGTTATCAAAGATTTGAAGATACGGGGGACATCATCGGTCGTTAAAGTGGGCACCAAGGTGAAGAACATACGGTTGGTAGACAGGGACCATGACATCGATTGCAAAATCCCCGGCGTTGGCCCCATGGCGTTGAAATCTGAATTTGTGAAGAAAGTCACAGATTAACAATCTTTCGTTAGCTGGCCATTAACATACGGTGGTCCCCATTGTTTTGTGCTTCTGGCAGTGCGCTGATAGTATATTGATGGAGAGATATTCTCTTTTCTTTCAAAATCTTCTTATCATATTTAGGGGGCAGAATGCCGGTTTTTGTGGGCTGTAAAAGGTTTTGGAGTACACGCTATTGTTGGGAAGCTAAAATGCACCAAGCACACGCATTGGTTGTATTTTCGGGTGGAAATAGTAACGAAAGTGCAGGTCGCTGGTGTATAAAAATACCGTAGTGTAGCGGGAATATTCCCAATATGCATGATGGGATATGTGTTTTATGGAAAGAATAAGCATTCTATTGGTTGAAGATAACCAAGATGACATTGTACTGTTGCAGAAGAATATTTGTCATAATGAAACGCATTTGTTCAACTTTGATATTGCCAATAGTTTTCAGCAGTGTGCTGATAAAATCACCGCAGAGGCTTCCTATGATGTTGTTTTCTTGGGCCTGACCCTGCCTGATAGCAAGGGGCTGGAAACTGTAGAAAAGTTTCTGAAGCTGAATTGCCAAGCCCCAACAATTATCCTGACAAGTGCTTATGAAGAGGGTGTTGTTAATTTTGCCCTGTGTAATGGAATTCAAGATTATATTGTGAAATCCAGAATTAATTCAGAAAATATTATTCGTATTATTGAATATTCAATCACTCGTCACCGCCTGCAAGCAGAGCTGTACAACCAAATGAAAGAGGTGGAGCAAAAGTCACTGAAGGTGCTTGAGAAATCACAAAAGTTGCTGACTCTTATCAAAGATTTACAGAAACCACTAAGCATGGGCTTAAGTGTAGGGAAGGAATTAGCCGCCACCCCCTTACAGCCCGAGCAACAGGACAAAATTGGCAAAGTGATGTCTTCAATCGGGGTTATTAAGGTTATTCTGGAAGATTTGGAAGAGCAAGAATCTGTCCCTGATGATTCACAGGATAACCTTGATCAAATCATCCAAAGCACTGTGCGCGGCACCTCATCCTAGCTTCTTATACTACTAATGCAGGAAATCATGGCGGAGAGAGTTTCTCAGTATGTTAGCTTTAAATCTAAACAAAAGCCAGGTTACGCACGCTTTCTATCTCTTTGCAGGTCAGCTATTGTTTTGGAAATACTTGGTGGCAGTGACACAGTCTTTCTCGCAACAGGTTGTGCAGTTAACGGTTGAACTTTTATTCTATATGTGTCAGGGGAATTGTAATATTCAGAAGGCCTGCCTTTAATAAATTCAACGTCCACATTTGCCCCCCGTTTGTTGGGTTTGGCATTGTCGCCAGAATTTGGCCCAAATAGGTGCACTGGGGGGGGCATTCCATGGAGGTCCTCTTCTTCTGCTGAACTTTCAATTACCATGCGTGGCAAGCTGCTGGTGCCGTTCGGTGAGTTCTCTTCAAGGGAGGTGGCAAGGCTTACTCTCTCAAATGTGTGCTCTCCTGATTCTTTGGAAGCAAGTACATTTTGATGCACTAAATATTCATCAGTATAAAATGGGAAACTAAAGTCCATATTATGTTGAACGGTCAAAATGCTCTCATCCCAGCGAGCTAACAGCAACGAGGTTGTACCCATATGTCGACATGTTTGATGATAAAGGACCCCTGCCTTTGTAACAATGATGTCAGGTCTGGCGGCATCTTTTATCGTCAAAGAAATAGGGGTTTTTGATGAAACATATATGGGATCATCTATACTAATATTTTCCCGTATCTCTGCTGGCAAAGCTGGGCATTCCGGACCATAAGTATCAATAACCCGTTGGAATACTTCTAAAGCATGTTCATGGTTTCCAGATTTTGCCAACAGGCAAGCATATAAACTCCACCCTACAGGGTTGAATCTATTGTTATCATTGGCTAGTGCCAGTCTCAAAGAATTGATACTTTGACCTATATCCCCAGCCTCCAGTGCAAGTTCTGCAGCTTTATAATGTGCCCGGTTTTGTTGAAGGATTTGGCTTTCTATGGCATTGAAGCCATCTTCTAGGGTTCCTTCTATCTCTGATAGGGCGGCGTTTGCGGCTTCAGCTTCTTTTTTAAGAGAGACAATTCCATCGTAAATACCATCCAATTTCTCTCCTGTTTGGTCAAGCAATGAATCTAAGAATCTTGTGTAAGCGTCACTAATAACAACAATGCTTGTTCCAATAACAACGGGGTCCATATCATCTCTCCTTGAAGTTTTAATATAGGCAGTGTGGTGTAATGCTCTGTATATGTCAAGTTTGCCAAACTTAGAGTATGAAGGGTTTTTTAGTAAGGAGAAAAGAAATCATGGCGGAGAGAGGGGGATTCGAACCCCCGAAGGCTGTGACACCTTGCTGGTTTTCAAGACCAGTGCATTCAACCGCTCTGCCATCTCTCCTAAACCAAAAACGAGCATTAAAGATTAAACTTTAATGATCAGCGCTTTTAGCATATGATTCTAGGTAGGTAAAGAAGGGAAACAGTAAAAAGCAGCGAATTTTTTTGCATTTCCTTTTGGGATAAAATAGTGTATAACGGAGCCATGATTCCAGATACGCCTGTACCCTTTGCAACACTTACAGTGCCGCAGCAGCGGCAGATGGCCGCTATTACCAGTTCAAGCACCAAACGATTAACAGAGCAGGCAGTTCAGGGTGCTTACAAAATGGAAGGGACAGACCCAGCTTCCACATTTCAGTTGAAAATATACCCTGGGGATGAAGCCAGAAGATTATTAAGCCGATTAGCGGGCGAGAAAAAAGGACAGCCCATGTCCGAGCGTCGGGCTTGCAAGCTTTCTGAGTGGGCGGCTAACTTATTTTCTTTGGGAATTTTGTCAGCGAAGAAGGGTCAAACCAAAGCGGATGTTCGCCAGGAATTTATCCAAAATTTATCGCGTGGTGGCGCTGTTCGGACCCAGGCTTTGACTGTGCTGTTCGCGGCAACGGTGAACTATGTGACAACACAAGCGCAAGTAGGAAACCGCCCCTGGTTTTTGCCACGGCAGATAGATCAGTTGGGGGATGTATCTGAACAAGAGGGTTTTTTGATTAACCTTGACCACTGGGACAAGAACGAAAAACGGTGGGCAGCTTCTGATTTACGTAAAAAATCCTGGACTTTATCACGTGCAGAGATGGGCTATCTTTTAGCTGTTTGTTTGGAAAGTTTACCGCCGGAAGTTTTAATTGCCGGTGCCCAGCATTGTAAACAGAAAGCGCTGCCAACATCTGGCGTTAGTCAGCTTTTTATTCAGCGCGTAGATGATCTTTACCCCCATGGGACAGACATAAAAATGGCAGGATCTATTGGGGTTTGTCGATGGCCAGCACGCGTTATGGTAGCATTCCCCGGGCTGGGTAATTGTTGGGGGAGGACAGGGCAACCTGGCAATGTGCCAGGACGTGATACAGGACGTGATACAGGAAGGGGAGGGTGGCAACAAGGTCCCGGCAGGCCAGGTGTTGACAGGACGCGCCCCCGTTCAGGTGGCCCAACATTATTTGATAATATCCCAAATAAAGGCGACCGTGGTCGCGACCGGTAAGCGTTAGCCAGTTTTCTCTCCAGCAGATTTTTCTTCCGCTTGTAGCGCATCGGCAAGACGCATTTTGGCAGATCCGGGGCGCAGGGGTTGCTGCTGTGTTGCTGCCGGCGCCCATGCAGTAAAGCTGATGATTTCAAACGTGGCGGGGATTCTACCGTCTTTGCCATATTGGTCTTGGTAAATCTCTGCCGATTTCATAAATAGCTGGCGTGGTGATGCTTTCTTAGATCTTAATGCCACTGCATTGGTTTCCCCCATCCCACGTAGATCTTTTATGAGATCAAACAGGGTGTCGTACTCTGCAGTTAGGGGGTAAGCATCTACCACGGGCAAGGCAAAGCCAGCACGCTGTAGCAGCATGCTGAAATCTTGTGCCGACCCAAAGGGAGAGACTCGCGGCGAGACACCCCCCAGAACATCCTGTTCTGCAGTGGCAAGGCTATGATGTAGTTGAGACAGTGTTTCCCCACCGAACAGGCCGGCAACCAGCAAGCCGTCGGGCTTCAGCGCCTTTCTAAGCTGCAGTAAAGTGCCTGGAACATCATTCAGGGTATGTAGATCCAAGCACGAAAAAACCATATCCAGATTCTGCAAGGGGAAGGCCTCCGCATCGCCCACCAAGTCTGTCAAGATAGACCCGTACGGGCGCACGTTAATAACGTTACCCACCTTGGGGTGTGCCCGCAGTTCTTGCAAGCAGTTGGCATCACGCAGATTTAAACAGCCAACTTGGTCAAAAGTATGGGAAAGGTCATCTAATCTGTCCAGTAAATCTGCAAACACCGCTTTATATAAAAAGTTGTAGTCGGCAAACTTGTCTTCTATGCGCTGTTGGCGCATAAACGTTATATGACGGTCAAAAACGTGGATCTCGTTCGGCATAAAGGCAATATAGGGGGCTTTGGTGAAAAGCTCAAAGTATTCTGTAAGGTGCTTGTGGCCAAAGTTGTTGATGCTATCTTGCCGCCGCGGTGCGTTTCATGCGGCTTGGTTGTGGAAGGAAAGCAAGGGCTGTGTGCCATTTGTTGGGCAGATGTGCAATTTATCACTGATCCAATATGCGAAACAACGGGCGTCCCGTTGGAAGTGGACAGCTATGTCACGGATTTAACATTGGTCCAGCCAGATTTAAATCCTTTGTATAGAAAAGCCCGCAGTGCGTTTGTTTACAATAAAAACAGCAAAAGAATAGTGCTGCGGTTCAAACATGCAGATCAAACCTATTATGTTGATTCTTTAGCGGAAATGATGATTCGTACAGGGGATAAGCTACTGGAAGAGGCTGATATCATTTGCCCAGTTCCGCTGCATTGGCAGCGCTTGATGCGGAGGAAGTATAATCAATCAGCCCTTCTTGCCAATGCAATGGCAAAAATGGTGGATGTTATTGCCATTCCAGATTTATTAGTTCGCACCCGCCCAACCCCCACTCAGGGCAGCTTACGTCGAGCAGAGCGGGCAAAAAATGTGCGCGGGGCATTCTCTTTAAATTCAAAGTTTGATCCCTATATACAAGGAAAGACAGTGGTGTTGATCGATGATGTGATGACCACTGGCGCAACTGTGGAAGAATGTGTCAAGGTCCTGTTGGATTATGGGGTAAAGCACGTGGATGTCTTGACTCTTGCCAGAGTTTTATGAGAGTTTTATGGAAACAGGAAAAATATTTTTCAAATGAAAGGAGCTGTAAATGGCAATTAAAATGTATTCAATGGACGGATGTATGGAATGTGTTCGCTTGCGTCAGATTCTGGATGAAAAAGGTGTGACAGTTGAAGAAATTAAAGTTTCTGGCGATGATGCGAGCCGTTCTGAAATTTCTGCCAAAACAGGCGGGGCAAAATCTATCCCTCAGCTGTTTAATGACGATGAATATATCGGTGGGTTCCAAGCTGTTGTTGGCATGAACGCCACTGGCGAATTAGATGCAAAGTTAGGACTGTAAGGGTAGTTAGCGCGTGTGTCCTTGGTCTTGAAGTTGTTTGAGCGAGGCAAGTTGTGTGCGTTTTTTCGTGTTTCCCATTTTCATTAAAATGCAGGCGGCCGCTACAAACAATAGGCCAGAGGCGGTTTGTGTAAGGGCGCTTGTGGGGGTGGACCCCTCTTGAACCAGGCGTTGTACCCCATCTGCCACCACGAATAAGCCCCGCGTGGCCAACAGTGTGCCTGCAATTTGCTCAAAATGTGACCGCCCAAAGCGGAAACCCGCGGAAAGAGGCTTTAAACAAACATTGTCCCGCCATGGTGTCGTTTTGGGCGGTTTTCTGAAAGTTGGAAACTCTTTGGTGTTGGGCAGGCCGCTGATAATTCCATTCCCATGTTTATCTTGAACGCGGTTATCAATAATTTGCATTATATTGCCTATGAACTGCCCACTCCATGCTGTTAACGCGATGGTGGCGGCAATTACTTCGGCCACTGTGGGTGGATTCCCTGTGCTGGGAGTCAGTAACGGGTTTACGATGGTATTTAGGGCTGGGCTATCAATTATGCCTAATGCTGGCTCTATATAAGGGTAAATATGCTGGTTAATCAGTGGTTTTATAACTGTGCCATGGAAATAAAAGCCTTGCCCCAACATGGCCATGGCGCTTTTGATCATAAAAGCCTGGTTTTGGGATATCTTTTTGCTCAGCAGCAGGCTGAACCCTTCTCTGCTGGAATTAATGCCTCCCGCCACCATACGTCCATGGGCTGTGGCGCTTGGGGTGTCTGTGGCGCCAGATGCCCCCATTGTTAGGGTGGCCATTAACTGTGTGACAGTCTGGATATTACGATAGTTTTGATTGAAGAACGTTTTGGCGTTGTGCACACCATCATAGCGAAAGCCCACAAGTTCTGATCCCCATTTTCCAAGGGCCACGAGTGGGTTTTTGCTTCTTGTTTTAATGGCTTCATCCCGCATACAGGCATTATATCTGAAAAAGATATAAAAGGGGAGTTTATTTTATGCAAACGCCATAGTTTATGGCTGTATTTCTGGAAAACATGAAAGAATTATCAAATGGGTTATATTTAAAACCCTGAACATCAACCAGGGCCTTGGTTGTGTCGTCCAGCCAGTGGTTTAGCTCTGATGGTTTAACAAACTTGCTGTGGTCATGGGTGCCATGGGGCATCAGGTTCAAGATGTATTCTGCCACATACTTACCAAAAATCAGGGATTCTGGGGTGCGGTTCAGGGTGGTGAGGATCAAAAGACCGTCCTTGGCCATTAATTGGGTCAGGGTTTTTAAGAATGCTGCTTGATTTTCAACGTGTTCAATTACTTCAGAGCACACCACGATATCAGCAGTTTCACCAACTTTGGCTAAATCTTCCGCTGTGCTGATGCGATAATCAATGGTCAGGCCGTTTTCCTTGGCATGATTTTGAGCGATATCAATGGTTTCTGCACTTAAATCAACGCCTGTTACTTTGGCGCCAGACTGGGTTAATGCCTCTGACAGTAAGCCGCCCCCGCAGCCAATATCTATTATTTTCAGGTTATTAATGGGTGTTTCTATGTTTTTGGATTTGCTTTTGTGTTTATCCCATTGATCTTCAATGTATTTCGTGCGTGTTGGGGTAAAGGCATGCAGCGGTTTCATGGGGCCATTGATATCCCACCACTGTGTCCCCAGCTTTTCAAACTTTGCTTGTTCTTCATTGTTTACAGATGCGCTTTGGTGTGCCATGCACAATGATGTAACGTATTTCAGGATAGAGACAAAGCATTTTATGAAAGTCGTACAAAAATATGGGGGCACATCTGTTGCCAATATTGACCGCATTCGCCATGTGGCAAGCCTGATTGCAGCAGAAAAAGCCCGTGGAAATCATGTGGTTGCTGTGGTTTCCGCTATGGCGGGGCACACCAACACCTTGCAAGGCTGGATTTCAGAGCTTGTAGACCCTGTTAGTGAAAACCCCGATATTGACCCTGTATTGTCATCGGGAGAGCAAGTGACCAGCGGCTTAATGGCATTGGCGTTACAGGAAAAGGGCTTGAAAGCACAGTCATTGCAAGGCTGGCAATTGCCGCTTTTTACAAATAAACGTTTCGGCACGGCACAGATCCAGGAAATAGAAACTGCAATTGTAGACAATATGTTGGGCAATGACATTATTCCCGTTATTGCTGGCTTTCAGGGAATTACGGCGGATAGACGGATCACAACGTTGGGGCGGGGTGGGTCTGATACATCTGCCGTGGCCCTTGCTATTGCGTTGGGGGCAGACCAGTGCGATATTTATACCGATGTAGAAGGGATTTACACTGCGGACCCCCGCATTTGCCCTCGCGCCCGGTTGTTAAAGCGCATTAGCTTTGAAGAAATGCTGGAACTTTCTGCCCGTGGGGCCAAGGTTTTGCATCCTCGGGCTGTGGAACTTGCCAGGCGGTATCAAATGCGCTTAAGTGTGCGCTCCAGCTTTTTAAACCAACCCGGAACTTTAATCGTTCAACGAAAAGAATTGCCAGATATGGAAAGTCAAATCATTACAGGCCTGAGTGTTTCTACTGATGAAGCCAAGGTCACCATCAACAATATGAAAGACACCCCAGGAACAGCAGCGCGCGTGTTTGGGGCCTTGTCAGAGGCAGAAATTAATGTGGATATGATTGTGCAGAATATCCCGCAATCAGCAGATCAGGCATCGCTAACATTTACGTTGCCCATGGCTGTCGCAGACAAGGCAGAGCAATGCATCCAAGCGTTGGAAGGTGAGCTGGAATACGATGATTTAATCGTTGCGCGGGATGTCGCCAAGGTCAGCGCCATTGGGCAAGGGATGCTAACTCAAACAGGGGTGGCTCATAAGATGTTTGACACCCTTTCCCATAATGAGATAAACATTCAGGCGATTTCTACTTCCGAAATCCGTATCAGTGTTTTAATACAAGAAAACAACGTGGATAAAGCGATGAAAGCGCTCCACACAGCTTTTGAATTGGATAAATAATGACAGACGCACAGCAATACATAGATACACTATGGGCCAAGGGCCGCGAATTTTTGGGGACACGATACGCCATCATGGCAGGGGCCATGACCTGGGTGTCGGAACGTAAACTGGTTTCCGCCATTTCTAATGCTGGGGCCTTTGGGGTGTTGGCTTGCGGGTCTATGCCGCCAGATATTTTGCGGGCAGAGATTGAAGCCACCAAAGCGCTGACCGATAACCCATTTGGTGTGAATTTGATTGTGATGCACCCACAGCTAGAAGAATTAGCTGATATTTGTATCGAACAAAACGTAACGCATGTTGTATTGGCCGGCGGGGTGCCAAAGAAAGAGATTATCGAACGCCTTCATAATGGCGGCTGCAAAGTATTGGCCTTGCCGCCCACATTGGCGTTGGCCAAGCGCTTTGTGCGCAGTGGGGTAGATGCCCTGATTATTGAAGGTATGGAAGCAGGGGGGCATATTGGCCCTGTATCGTTGGGTGTTTTGGCCCAAGAGATTCTGCCACACATTACAGATGTTCCCGTGTTTGTGGCTGGCGGTATTGCTCGTGGGGAATCTATGGTATCTTACCTGGAAATGGGGGCAGCAGGTTGTCAGATGGGGACTCTGTTTGTGGCCTCTGAAGAGTGCGTTGCCCATGAAAAGTTCAAGAAAGCCTTTGTCCGTGCGGGCGCTCGCGATGCAGTAACCACCGTGCAGCTGGATCCACGCTTTCCGGTTATTCCTGTCCGTGCCCTTTCGAATGAAGGGTCACAAGAATTTATGGCCAAACAAAAAGAAGTCATTGGCAAGTTCGAATCTGGGGAGCTGGACATGATGGCCGCACAGCTAGAGATTGAACATTTCTGGGCAGGGTCCTTGCGTCGTGCTGTTCAGGACGGAGATGTTGAGAGCGGATCCGTCATGGCAGGGCAGAGTGTTGGCATGATTAAAGAGGTAAGATCTGTGGACAAAATTGTGGAAGGATTTGTGAGTCAAGCCCTTGAAAGTGTGTCTAAAAGGCACGATGGTATGGGTGGTTCTGCGGAAACCCTTGCAGTCGGCTAAAGTTCGCCGGTAGTGTATTTTTGCAATTAATATTATTTTGTTAACCAATTTGTTGCAATTTACATCTTATAATGTAACGAAGTTCAAGTTCAGGTTGTAAAAGCTTGATGCAGGACGTTTACTTGAACGCGTTAAATGATGAAGAATAAAAGCTAAGGCACAGGTAATGGCTATTAACTTACACAGTATAGAAGAAGAAGTGGTGGGGCCCTACGCGCGTTCCAGCATTAGTGTAGGTGAAATTTTTTACAAAGCCCGCCAGGAAAAGAAGTTAGATTTGGGCGATATTGCCAAAGAGCTTCGTATCCGCAAAGATTATTTAAAAGCTATCGAAGCTGGCCGCAAAGAAGAGCTGCCAGATATGTGCTATGTTGCAGGATTTATTAAAACATATGCCGTTGCTTTGGGGCTGAACCCCCAAGAAATGTTAGATCGCTATAAGGCGCAAGAGCGTGAAGAAGAAGAGCAGGAAGAAGCGCAAACAGTTGCGCTGTCCCAAGCCAAGCAAACACGCAGAACCCCCAGCCAAGCCGTTTTATTTGGTTGTTTAGCTGTTTTTGTTGCAGTGCTGATCTATTGGCAGTCAACTTCTGAAGAAGCTGCTGTTGATATGCAGCTTGGGCAAGAGCAAACAGCCCCAACGGTTGTGGAAGCCCCAGAGACAGCAGATGTTATCGCGCAGGAACCTGCCGTTGAGGGAGCTGAAGTAGTAGCAGAAGACTTACCAACTGTAGAGAAAGCCGTAGAGCCAGCCGTAGAGAAAGCACTGGCAGAACCACAACAAGTTGTAGAAGCCCCAGTTGAAAAAATACCAGTAATTGATATTAAATCCTTTGAAGCAAGCCTTGAAAATGTGAACCTTGGGCTGCCGCCATCCGTTATAATTCGCGCAAAACAAGAAACATGGGTGCAAATTGGCGATGGTGAAACCCTGCCCATTATCAGTAAAGTTATGCTTCCCGGTGAAGTATATCGCGTGCCAGCATCAGAAAAAGAATTGAAGTTACTAACCGGAAACGCCGGCGGGCTTGAAATTTTGGTGGATGACAAACCAGTCCCAGCTTTGGGGGCGTACGGCAAGATCCTGCAAAACGTGCAGCTGGATCCAACCTTGTTGGCCAAAGGCACTGCCGTTCTTAATTAAATATTCCTAACTTCCTAAGCTTACTTTACTCGTTCGCCCGTTCTGCAGCTGACGGGATCTAACTTACGAACATCTGTTAATGCGTCAACAAAGTCTGCACGGCGTTCTTCGCAAAATGCTCCTTTGGTGTCCGCGGCCAAAATGACATCGTAAGCGTTATCAGCACTTAACCCACGGCAAAGGCCAGCAAGTTGCTGGCCTGCTTTGCTCAGCTTGCGGCGAGTAGGCTGGTGGGGTCCTTTACCAGTGCAATCAGACAGTATATTGCCTTCCTGGCTCAACTCTTCATCCATGATAAAGCTGTTGTAGGCATCAAGAATCGCTGTAGCGCGTTTTTTGCTTACTTCTGGGGCTGATTTGATGCGCAGGTTTTTTAATGTTTTTAAAAAGTGTGCCTCTGTTAAAAATTCAATTGTACTAGCGGCATGTGGGTCTGTCGTAATGCCCTCCACTTCCCTCTCTGTTTCGATCTTGGCAGCCTGTAGTGCTGGTTTGATTTCTGCGCATATTTCAGCTGCGTTCATATCGGGGAATGCCTCAAGGCTTTCTTTAAGGGCATTTTCTGCGGCTTCCAAGGCGTTGTGATGTATCATAAATTCGGCGTTTGTGGTGTTTTCCCCGTTTTCAATTTTATTAAGGTGCGCTTTAACTGCGCAACCTGTGCGCACAAAATTTACGTATGCTTGCACGAGTAGGGTGGTGTTTTCGTCGGTAGCTGTTTCTGCTGTCATTTTTTTTGTCTCCTATAGGGATTTGTTTACGCCCATCCAGGGGGAGTGTCAACTATTGAGTGGCATAGCTTGCCTTCTGCTTAATTCCCGCTTGGTTTTTCAGTTGATTTTTTTGCCAAAACCAAGCATCTTCTGGGCTATGGTTATGGATCGCCCCTATGCACAGATAAACAGACGAAAATCGCGCCAAATTATGGTGGGCGATGTTCCTGTGGGTGGCGATGCCCCCATTACCGTTCAATCCATGACCAACACAGACACCACAGATGTTGCAGCCACGTTGGATCAGGTGAACCGTTTGGTTGATGCAGGGGCTGATATCGTCCGCATTTCAACACCAACGCGTGATGCTGTGACCGCTTTTGGTGAAATCGTCAAACAAGTTAACATTCCGCTGGTGGCGGATATTCATTACCATTATCAGTTGGCCATTGAAGCGGCCAAGGTGGGTGCGGCGTGTTTGCGCATTAATCCAGGCAATATTGGGTCCATGGATAAAGTGCGTGAAGTTGTCAAAGCGGCCGAGGATAATGACTGCGCCATCCGTATTGGCGTGAATGCAGGGTCTTTGGAAAAAGATTTGCTGGATAAATTTAAAGAACCAAACCCAGAAGCCATGGTGGAATCTGCCATGCGCCATATCGGTATTTTGGAAGATGTTGGGTTTACCCGCTATAAAGTTAGCTGCAAGGCCAGTGATGTTTTCTTGGCAGCGGCAGCGTACAAGTTGCTGGCAGAGCAGGGGGACTTTCCCCTTCACCTTGGGGTTACAGAAGCTGGTGGCTTGCGCACGGGCAGTGTTAAATCGGCCATGGGTTTGGGGAATCTATTATGGAGCGGCATTGGTGATACCATTCGTGTTTCATTATCTGCAGACCCTGTTGAAGAAATTAAAGTTGGTTTTGAAATTTTAAAGGGTCTTGGTTTGCGCCATAAGGGTGTGAATATTGTGTCTTGCCCATCTTGTGCCCGCCAAAATTTTGATGTTATTGAAACAGTCCGCCAGGTGGAAGAACGCATCGCCCACATTCAAACACCTATGACAGTCTCTATCATCGGGTGTGCCGTGAATGGACCGGGCGAAGCAATGCACACAGACCTTGGTATCACAGGTGGAAAACACCATACGCATTTGATGTATAACGCTGGCCAGTTGGACCACCGGGCCAAAGAATCTGATGTGGTGGAGTATTTGGTCAAGATGATCGAAGACAAAGCTACAGAACTTGCCACAGAGCGTGCTGAACTGCACGCCGCATAGCTAAAGGAATGAACATGTCTAAACTTCAGCCCGTTCGGGGAACCCACGATTTATATGGCGAAATAGCAGATAGGCACGCCGTGGTAGAGGCCATCGCGGGGGAGCAGTTCCGCCGATATAACTTTGATGTGATCAGCACACCTATTTTTGAATTTACAGATGTTTTTGCCAGAAACTTGGGGGAAACATCGGATATCGTTTCCAAAGAAATGTACACCTTTGAAGACAGGGGCGGGGACAGCATTACCCTGCGGCCAGAATTTACAGCTGGCGTGGTGAGGGCCTTTATTTCCAATGGGTGGGCACAAAATGTGCCGATGAAAGTGTGCATGGCGGGGCCAATTTTCCGTTATGAGCGCCCGCAAAAAGGGCGGCAACGCCAGTTCCACCAATTGGGTGTTGAAATTTTTGGTGTTGCCAGCGCCCAAGCCGATGTAGAAGTCATTACCTTGGGGCATGATATTTTGAAAAGCCTTGGTTTGGCAGATAAAGTGGTGCTGAACCTGAATACACTGGGGGATATGGAAAGCCGCCAGATGTATCGCGATACTTTGGTTTCATACCTGGACGGCCACAAAGATAAGCTGTCCGAAAGATCTGTTGAACGGTTGACCAAAAACCCCTTGAGGATTTTAGATTCGAAAGAAAAAGAAGATCAAGACATCATTAAAAATGCCCCCAGCATGGCTGATTCCATGAATCAGGCTTCGAAAGATTTTTTCCAACAGGTTCAGGATGAATTATCCCTGTTGAATATTCCCTTTACGTTGAACCCAACACTTGTGCGTGGGATGGATTATTACTGTCACACGGTATTTGAGTTTATTACCGATGAGCTGGGCGCCCAAGGGACGGTGCTGGCCGGTGGGCGGTACGATGGACTGGTCAAGCTGATGGGCGGGCCAGATACCCCTGCTGTTGGCTGGGGTGCCGGCATCGAACGTTTGGCCATGATGCTACAAATGCCAAAGCCTGCAGCGAACAAAGTGGCCTTGGTGCCGTGCGATGCAGAAAGTTATCAGCGTTGTGTTGGGCTGGCTCATCAATTGCGTGGAAAAGGCTTTGTGACTGATTTAGGCTATGCCGGAAACATGGGTAAACGTATGAAGCGTGCCGATAAAGTGGGCGCAGCTTTTGCCGTCATTATTGGTGAAGATGAATTAAAACAAAACGCGGCTACCGTGCGGGATTTAAGCACAGGGCAGCAAAAACTGGTGCAGCTTGAGCAAGTTGCATCTTACTTGGGGTCTATTTAATGAGTTCTTTTAATGAAAAACTTAACAGCGTTCTGAATCATTTTCAGGAAGTACAAGATAAGCTGGCCGGTGGATCTTTAACGCCAGATGATATGGCAAACCTGGGGCGTGAATTTTCACGTATGGAGCCCATCGCCAAAAAGATTGAAGAATACCAAAAGCTGAAAGGCGATATGGATGGTGCTGAATCTTTGATGGAAGATCCAGAGGCCGACGCAGAAATGAAGGAATTGGCCAAGGAAGAATTCTATGGTTTGAAAGAGCAAGCCCCTGCCATGGAAGAAGAAATTAAAATTCTGCTGCTGCCAAAAGATGAAGCTGATGAAAAGAACGCCATCGTTGAATTTCGCGCAGGCGCCGGGGGGGATGAAGCCGGTATTTTCGCGGGGGAGCTGTTTGAAATGTACCAAAAGTATGCCACCACCCAAGGCTGGCGATGCGAGATCATGAGCCGCAGTGACACTGGCGTTGGGGGTGTAAAAGATGCCCAAATGCAAATTTCAGGCACCAATGTATTTGCCCGCATGAAATATGAATCTGGCGTACACCGGGTGCAACGTGTGCCGGCAACGGAATCTGGCGGGCGTATTCACACATCCACAGCCACCGTGGCAGTTCTGCCAGAAGCAGAAGATGTGGACATCGACATTCAAGAAAAAGACCTGCGGATCGATGTGTTCCGTGCCTCTGGCCCTGGCGGGCAAAGCGTGAACACCACAGATTCAGCAGTGCGCATTACCCATATTCCAACAGGGGTGGTGGTCAGCCAACAGGATGAAAAATCCCAACACAAGAACCGTGAGAAGGCCATGAAGGTTCTTCGGGCTAGATTGTACGAGGAAGAACGCCTGCGCCTTGCTAATGAACGTGCGGCAGAACGTAAAGGCCAAGTGGGAACTGGGGATAGATCAGAACGTATTCGCACTTATAACTTTCAACAAGGGCGTGTTACAGACCACCGCATTAACCTGACGCTGTATAGCCTGGACAATGTGATGCTGGGAGATTTGGACGAACTGATCGATGCCCTGATCGCCGAAGACCAAGCTGAACAGCTGGCAGCAGTTGCGGAATAGCCTTGACTTTATCTTAAAGCGATATACCTTGCTGTCATGGCGAATGTAATGATTCTTTCCACCGGCGATATAAGATACAAGTTTTGTGGCGCTGCCTTGCAAAGCATGGGGCATGATTGTTGGGAATTTTTTCCTGAACATACTGCAGATAATAGAAAGTCATTTATGGATGCCTGTGAGCGCAGGAGTATTGATTTTATTGCTTGTGAATTTACCCTTTTTTCAGATCGCACACCGCTTAGTTATTTGGCGTGGGCTGGTTGGAAAGGGGCTGTTTTATCTTTTGGGCCCAGTGTTCCAGGATTTCGTGGGATTTTTGATCCCAGGCTAAAGCACGAAAAAATAACAACGTTCTTCTATGATGAATGCAAGCCAATGGATGCTGCGTTTTTCTTAAAATTCAAACGGGCTGTTGCGCGTGCTTTGGGGGAACTGCCGCAGGAAGATCTTCGGCCCATAAATTTTGCCGCTGCGTGCGCAAGACTTTGTAAAAATAAAGCAATATAAGATAAAGGATAGAGAGACATGGCTAAAATTTTGATTCTTGAAGACTCTAAGGAGCAAATGAAAGTGCAAATAGGGATGATGCAGCAGCTAGGTCATGCTGTCTGTGCAACTTCTGGCACAGATATTGAGGATGTTTTACAAAACTTCCAGCCAGATATTGTTTTATCTGATTATGATTTGTCTAATACTTTGCCTGGGCTGAAGGGGCCAGATCTTTTGGCGGAGGTAAATTGGACAGGCCCTGTTCTTTTTCACACAAATGGCATGGTTCGTTTAGTTGAAAGCAAAGTAAAATTGTCGCAGTATAAAAAAGAGTCTGCGTTTTCTCATGTTGCTTTTATGCCAAAGCAATTAACGCCAGAAGACTATAGCCAGTCCATTTTGACATTGTTGGAGAATGCAGGAATAGATCAGAAAAAATCCCGGGTTAAGTTACCTGATGGCTATGATCCAAAGGGAGATCGTGTTAATCAGCAAGCCTGATGACACAGCTGCAACCCCTTTTTAAAAACACTGTAAGTCGCTTGAAAGAAGCTGGCATTGACACGCCAGAGCTGGATGCCCGCATCTTGCTGGCCCATGTTTTGGGAGAGGACGCTGCCAGCTTGAACCTGCTGGCGGACAAAACGGTGGATGTTGATCAGTTGGAAAGTTTGGTCCAGCTGCGCCTTGCGCGCAAGCCCATTGCCAAAATTATGGGAGAGAAAGAATTCTGGAGTTTACCTTTCCATACCAACGAACACACGCTGGACCCCCGTCCAGATTCAGAAGTGCTGATTGAACAAATTTTGGCCCATTTCAAAACGGCGCACGCCCCGCAAACCATTTTAGATTTGGGAACAGGCACGGGGTGTTTGTTACTAACGTTGTTAACAGAGTTTGCCGATGCAAAAGGTGTTGGCGCAGACCTTAGCCCTGATGCATTGGCCGTGGCTGAGCGGAATATGCAGCGTCATGGTTTAGAGAGCAGGGCACAATTAGTTCAATCCGATTGGTTTGAAAATATATCTGGTCAGTTTGATTTAATTGTTTCCAACCCCCCTTATATTCAAATGGATGAAAAGTCAGATCTGGCCCCCGAAGTTTCAAACTTTGATCCGGCATTGGCCCTTTATGCGGAAGAGACTGGCCTTGCTTGTTATCGTAAAATCTTGGCAGAGGTCAGAGATTATTTGGTAAGGGGAGGGACCCTGGTTTTTGAAATTGGGCATACCCAGGCAAAAGATCTTGTTTCCATGGGGCAGGCTGCGGGTTTTTCTCACCTGAAAACAGCGCAGGATTATGGCGGGCGTGACCGCGTTGTAATCTTTCAATATAGCATTTAAAAAAGTTGACTCTGTCCCCAACTTTTTTACGGATTTAGCTGGTAAGTTTTATTTCCTCGCGTAATATATTTTCATGAAAAAAATCAATACTGTTATCTGGTTTGTTGTCTTTGTCACTGTGATGGTGGTGGGGTACTTTTGGTTGGGCGCCCATTACCAAAATGTTGGCGATGTGGTGGAAGGTAAAGAGTCTAGCGCTATTGTCAGAACCAATGCAGCCATTGGCGGCCCGTTTCAGTTGATAAACCATGAAGGGCAGCCTTTTGGTAGTGAAAATTTAAAAGGCAAGTGGCAGATCATCTATTTTGGTTATACATTCTGCCCAGACATTTGCCCGATGGAATTGCAGACAATTACAACAAGTTTACAACTGTTAACGCCTGAACAGCTTGAAAATGTTCAACCAGTGTTTATTAGCCTGGACCCAGAGCGTGATAACCCTAAACATTTAAAGAATTATATTTCCTTGTTCCACCCCAAGTTAATTGGGCTGACAGGAACAGTGGATCAAATTAAGGCTACGGCCAAATCTTATAAGCTATTTTTCCAGAAGGTGAATGATCCCAATTCATCATCGTATCTGATGGACCACTCTACATACACGTATCTGATAGATCCTGAAGGAAACCTGCACAGCATTTTAAGATACCCTTTGCGGTCTGATATTTTAACCCGCGAATTACGTAACGTTCTAAAACGGGAGCTATCATGACGGTAGAAGCTGCTGTCCATTCTATCAGCGGCATTGGGCTTTCTGCGTATTGGGTTATTCCTTTTGCAGGGTTGTTGCTATCTATTGCCTTTGTTCCCTTGGTTACCCCACGGTTGTGGCATAACCACTTTGGGAAACTGGGGGCAATATGGGTAGCCTTGTTTATAGTGCCTGCCACGTTGGAGTTTGGCTCTGGCGTTGTTTTTCATGAAGTTCTACACGTATTTTTCCTGGAATATATGCCGTTTATCGTACTGTTGTTGGCTTTGTTTACAACGGGGGGAGGGGTACGTCTTGTCGGGCAGTTGCCCGGGACACCGGCCATGAATACAGTTATCTTGATCGTTGGAACACTGCTGGCCAGCATCATGGGGACGACAGGAGCCGCAATGCTATTGATTCGCCCAATTCTGAAAAGCAATATGAATCGTAAATATCGCGTGCACATTGTGGTGTTTTTCATCTTTTTGGTTGCCAATGTTGGCGGATCTTTAACGCCGTTGGGCGATCCACCCTTGTTTCTTGGGTTTTTGAATGGGGTCGACTTCTTCTGGCCAACAGTCAATATGCTGATTCCTATGAAAATCGTGACACCGTATTTACTTTTGGTGTTTTATGCGATGGATCGTTTTTTGTACATGAAGGAAGGTAAGCCAGCGGCCAACGTTGATAACATCAGCATGGACAAGCTAAAGGTAGAAGGCAAAATCAATTTTGTTTTGATTTTAGGGATTCTTGCTGCCGTTATTATGAGCGGTGTTTGGAAGCCAAATGTACAAATTGAAGTTGATAACATTCCCCTTTCTTTACCCAGCTTGGTTCGGGATGGTTTGTTATTGTTTATAACGTTTTTATCGCTTCGGCTAACCAGTAAAGAATCCCGTGTGAAGAATGGGTTCAGCTGGTTCCCCATGGTGGAGGTTGCCATGCTGTTTTCGTGTATCTTTATTTGCATGATCCCCGCTTTAAAGATTCTAAAAGCGGGTGCCGATGGCGAGCTAGGGTTCTTGATCTCTCACTTGTCAGATGAATCTGGGGCGCCCGTAAATGCTATATACTTCTGGGTAACGGGGATTTTATCTGGGTTTTTGGATAATGCCCCCACATATCTTGTCTTCTTCAACACTGCTGGCGGAGATCCCGCAGTCCTAATGACAGAGCTATCAGGGACACTGTTGGCTGTTTCAGCGGGGGCTGTCTTCTTTGGTGCTATGACTTATATTGGAAACGCCCCGAATTTTATGGTCAAGGCCATTGCGCAAGAACGTGGTATTCCCATGCCAAGCTTCTTTGCATACATGTTGTGGTCCATCACAATCTTGCTGCCAATCTATGGCTTGATTACCTGGTTGTTCTTTGTTTAAAAAGTTGGAAAATTAAAAAAATTAATGGGCCATCATAATGGGGGTTTCCATATGCCGCAGCATATATCGGGTGGTGCCTCCCAAAATCATTTCCCGCATACGGGAATGACCATACCCGCCCATGACGATAAGATCACAATGGTGTTTCTTGGTTTCTTCCAAAATTGTGGGGCCGCCGCCTTTAGCAAAATTTACATTCCCAAGATCCTCAATAACGCTGGCCTTGGCGCCGCGGGATTTGATGTAATCAATAATCTCTTTGGCTTGGGTGCCGTCTGGGTCTGTTTTTGTGCCGGTTAGAACAAAGATTTTTTCGGCATCTGGAAATAAGTGAGATGCACCACGTACAGCACGGATGGCGCCCCTGGAATTTTTCCAACAAACCATAATGCGCTTACCAATGGTTTTGGGTTTTTGGCCGTTGGGCATCAATAAAATAGTGGCACCTGTTTTAAACATCAGCGTTTCTGGTGATGATTTTAAAAAACGGTTGCGGCTGTGCTTGGGGTTTAATTGGCTGAAGATGCACAAATCACATAGGTTAGATAGGTACGTCATGCGCTCTACCGGGTCACCCTCTACAAGGTTCCAAGTAAAGGGGATCTTGTTCTTTTTGCACATTTCTTCAATTTCAGTGTGAACCACGCTTTCTTTCTCGCGGGCAATTTCCATAACCTCTGCAATATAGGCATTGGATGCACAGCGCCCGGCCACTTCATCAGGAATTGAAGCTGGCGTCAGGATATACGCAAAGCGTACGGTAGACTTATGTTTTTTCGCAAAATTGATTGCCCAATGAACTCTGGCTTCTTGTCCGTCCGTGTTGGACACATTTAATAGAATATTTTTAAACATATATCTCTACGACCTCTACACAGTCTTTACATTCATTTTCATTCCTGTACAACTATTATATGGTCTTGCACAGAACAAACAACAAGTCATCTGACCCTCGGCGCAGTTCCTCACAGAAGCCTGCGGTTATGATTATTCTGGCTCTGTTTTGTGTGGTTTTGGGGGGTGTTGCAGTTACCGTATTGCCAGTGCCAGGCCAAACGCCAGCTGCTGTTGCACTGTTTGATTCCCGTATGCCTGAACTGTCCACCCAGCTGCGCATTGTAGCGGCAGAAACAGGGGATATTCACACTTTTAATGTGGAACTTGCCGAAACGCCTGAACAGCGTGAGAGAGGCCTGATGTTCCGTCAGGAAATGGCCGCAGATGCTGGCATGTTGTTTGATTTTGGTGTGCCCCAACGTCGTGTGTATTTTTGGATGAAGAACACAATGATTCCCTTGGATCTTATTTTTATCAATGACCAAGGAATTGTCGCACATATTCATGAAAATGCGGTTCCTTTGTCAGAGGATTTACTGCCCTCTGTCCATCCTATCCGTGCTGTGCTGGAAATTAATGGTGGCATGTCTAAAAAGTTGGGGTTGCAGGTTGGGGATAAAATTTACCATCAATACTTTACGGACAAGCCCCTATCATAAAGCCTGTCATAAAGTCATAGAAAGAATCACCATGAAGCAAAAAGTAATCATTCAAAAGCCATCAAAAACTGCTATGTCATCAGGGCGGGCGAAGACCAAAAAATGGGTAATGACTTTTTCGCCAGATTCCCCCCAAAAGCCAGATCGTTTGATGGGGTGGCAATCAGGTCAGGATACACGCCGGCAAATCAGGATAGAGTTTGAGAGCGAGGCAGAGGCCACTACCTATGCCAAGAAAAAGAACTATGATTACCAAATTATAGAAACGAAAGAGCGCACAGCAAAATCCAAAAGCTATGCCGCAAATTTCACCAAACCTATTTTAGGGTAGGTTTTTGCCAGGCTCACATCTTCCTGGGAACATCAATGCCCAGCAGTTTCAGGCCCGTTGACAGAACCTCTGCACTTAGGCTGAAGACAGAAAGCCAAGACTGCGCAACAGCTTTATCAGCTTGCTGCTGAATGTTGTGTTTTTCATAAAACGCGCTAACTTTCTGGGCATGATCAAACAGGTAATCGCACAGAATGTTTGGCGCCTTGTTGCGCAGCACGCCATTGATCACATCCGGGAATGCCAAAAGACTCAAGATAAGGGGGACTTCTTCTGTTTGACCCAAAATGCTTCCTGCAGTTAATCCTTGTTCTTCAGCTCGTTCTTTTAATGAGTTGATTCGAACAATCATGTATTGGATGTAAGGCCCTGTTTTTCCTTCAAAGCTTGTAAACCTGTCGACATCAAAGATGTAATCAGAAATTCTGTGATTGGATAAATCAGCATACTTCAAGGCAGCTAATCCAACCTGTTTAGCAACTTCATCAATGTTCAAGCTGGGGTGTTTATCGATAATGCCTGCTTCTGTAATGCGATCTTTTGCCTTGCCCACCACAAGATCAATCAGCGCGGCCAGGGTCATCACGCCGCCATCCCTGGTTTTAAATGGCTTACCATCTGGTCCATTTACTGTGCCAAAGCCCAGAAACTCCATATGTTCATTGGCTGTATAGCCCACTTTGTTGCACGCGCGGAAGACTTGTTCAAAGTGCAGGTGCTGACGCTGATCAACAATGTAATAAACTTGTGTGGGTTTTAGATAGGGCAGATCTGGCTTTGTAGGGGGCGCCAGGGCATTCACCCGCATATAAATGGTGGCAATGTCCGTTGTGCCATATCCAACACCGCCATCCTTGTTTACAAGGATAAGCGGGGGGATGGGTTTTTTGTCTTCTGCCTCTTCCAGGTCAACAATGATGGCGCCTTGGTCTTCACGAGACAGGTTTTTATCTGCAAAACCCTTCAGAACGGTCTGGATATGATCCGCAGTGTCTTTTTCCCCGTTATGTAAATCAAAAAGCACGCCCATGCTTTCAAATTGGCCTTTGGTATATTCCAATGTCACTTCATAAAAGCTTTGCAGCAGGGCATTGTAGCCGGCATGCCCATCTTGCAGTTGCTGTGTCGCTTGACGTGCTTTGTCACGGAATGCTTCGTCTTCCTTGGACTTAACGGAGGCAGCAACGTAAACTTCTGCCAATTCTTGTAAGTTTAATGTATGGGCAGGGTCAAAAGTACCGGCCCAGTTTTCATCAAAATAGGGCAAATCTGGCGTGCGTATTTGGACTTCACAAATGATAAGCCCCATGGGAAGTCCCCAGTCCCCGTAGTGTACATCGCTTTGGGCTGTATGCCCTGTAAAGCGAAAAACACGTTGCAGGGCATCCCCAATAACAGTGGATCGTAAATGCCCCACGTGCATCTGTTTGGCCACGTTGGGGCCACCAAAATCCAGAATCACTGTTTCCCCAGTGCCAATGCTTCCCATGCCAAAGTTGCTTTGGGCAAACATATCTGACAGGCATTGGGTTAAATAGGCTGGCTTCAAGGTGATGTTGATAAAGCCAGGGCCTGCAATTTCCATTTTTTCAAAAACATCTGCAGCCCCATCAGCGCTTTGTACGGCTGCAATGGTTTCTTCAGCAATTTGGCGAGGGTTCTTTCCCAGGGCCTTGGCAGCCTTTAACGCACCATTGCATTGGAAGTGAGCCAGATCTGGTCGATCTGCTTTTTGTACAAACCCCAATGCGGCATCAGCGCCAGCATCGATAAAGGCTTTTTCAAAGAAAACGGAAAGCTGCTGTGTAATCATCCCGATGAAATAACAGCTTATAGAGAGTGACTCAAGAAAAAGCTGGAATTGTAAGATATTTTGATTAACTTCTAGAGCTGAATACATTTTCTAGGAGTCTATATTTCATATGCATTTTTCAGATAGTTTTTATTGGGGTACATCTACATCAGCTTATCAAATTGAAGGAGGTGTGGCCGAGGGAGGGCGTAGTCCTTCTATTTGGGATACTTTTTGTGCAAAGCAGGGGGCTATTAAAAATGGGCATACTGGGGAAGTTGCCTGCGATCATTACAATCGGTTAGATGAAGATTTAGATTTAATTCAAGGGTTGGGAGTTAAGCATTATAGGTTTTCTACAAGTTGGTCACGTATTCTTCCCGCAGGTGTTGGCAAGATTAACCAACAAGGGGCTGACTTTTATAATGCTTTGATAGATGGTTGCCTTGAAAGGGGGGTAGAGCCGTGGATTACATTGTATCACTGGGATATCCCTCAAATTCTTGAAGATAAAGGCGGATGGACAAGCAGAGATGTAATCGATTGGTTTTCTGAATATGCAGATAAGGTCACGGATCTTTATGGAGATCGTGTTAGTAAGTGGATGATTTTAAATGAGCCTTCTGTATTTTCTTATATAGGCTACCTTCGTGGGGAGCATGCCCCTGGTGCACGAGATGAACAAGCTTATATAAAGTGCGTTCACAACGCTAATTTGGTTGTGGGAAAAACTTATAGAGATTTAAAAAGAAAGAATGCGAATTGGAAAGTTGGGTCAACTTACACTGTTATGCCGTTGCGTCCAGAAGCAGAAGATACCCCCCAGTCTGCGGTTGATATGATGGCCGCTTTTTGGCACAGAAACTTTGCAGACCCTCTATTTAAGGGGCAGTACCCTGATGTTTTTAAAGAAGAGTTTGCACCACTGATCCAGCCCGGCGATATGGAAACGATCAAGGTAAATTTGGATTTTGTGGGGATCCAGCATTATAACCCGATCGAAGCTAAATACTCAGAAGATCAATTGTTTAATGTGGACTTTGGAAATAAGCCAGACGATAAGCCTAAAACGGATATCGGCTGGCTTATTGATCCAGATGCATTTTACGAAACCCTTGTAGGTTTAAAGAGTGATTATGGAGATTTTCCAATTATTATAACGGAAAATGGGGCAGCTTATTATGATAAGATTAGCGAAGATGGAAAGATCCATGATCAATATCGTATAGATTTCCTCAATTCTTATATAGCTAGTATGAAAAAAGCTATGGATGAGGGGGTTAATGTTGAAGGTTACTTCGTTTGGTCATTGTTTGATAATTTTGAATGGTCAGAAGGGTATGGCCCACGGTTTGGTTTAGTTTATGTTGATTATGAGAATGATATAAAAAGAATTCCGAAAGAATCATACTCTTGGTACAGGGGCTTTATAAAGAAAAGCTAAAGACAGCTTGACACAGTGTGAGGGGGGTGGTATCCACTTGTTTCCCAATAGGATCGCATGGAGGCGGGTATGAAAAAAGTTGGCGTTGTTGCAGTAACATACAGAAATTCAGAAGATAATTCAGTTGCACGTTTGTACGGGTTGGTTTCTCTTGTAGAACAAATGCTTCTAGGGCAAACGTATCAGGGCGATGTTAAGATGGCCTTGATTGATTCAAGCCCAGAACCTCATCCCTTCTTTGAAGCCTTAGGGGAAAAATTGGCGGATAAGCTAATATATATGCATGTTCCTTCTCGGCAGGATATTCCAACAAAGGCATATGATAACTTCCCTGAGGCGAGACAGTTTATTCCTACGCCAGAGGAGCAAGAAAGCTCTGAGTTTTGGCAAGAACGTAGAAGAGAAGTTGCCGCAGCAAATCGTTACGTGCCTTATGAAGAAAGTTATCCTATCCAACCTGATATTGAAGCCCAGTTTTTAGCGGATCGTCCAACAATCGGTATGAAGAAGAATTTTGGTATCCGCGCCTTAGAAGAAGCTTTTGGGGCATATGACGTAATTGTAATGGCGGATGATGATGATCACCATGGCCCTGATTATATTGAAAAGTGCGTAGCTGGCCTGGGTGAGGCGGACTTTGGCCGTATGACAGATTATCTGGTTCACGCTCTTGGAAGCGCTGCTTCACAAGCAAAATGGGGGCGCTACAACACCCCGATTGAGCGCGGCGCAATTGGAAATTGGGATATCCCCGATGCTGTGAAATCTGAAACATTGTATGAGTACAGGGCTGGGGGGGAAATTGTAGAAAGGCCATTAGGTGCATTTATGAACCGCGTTATTCCTTTGGCCTGGCCTGCAATTATTTATGAAGGTGCTTTGCACTGTTACTCAACCGCAGCTTGGAAACGTTCTGTTGATACTTTTGGGGGCGTCGCTCCTGTTTCATTCTCTGAGGATGTCATTTATGGTCGTAGAAATTTCGTTGAGTTTGGGGCGAACTTTAAGGCAAAAAACATTCCTACTGATGGGCAGCAGCATTTCTTGCGCTGTACAGATGGAAGTAACGCATCTGTGATTTACTATACAGGGGCCATAGAGCAATCAGATGTTCCTGAATGGGCAAATAAAGCACTTGCTCCGTTGAACCGAGCTTTGTCACGCCCTCAGGATTTTGATCACTCTGCCTTTTTATCTGGTTTGGCTTGTAAGTATCAATCCGCGGCGAAAACTATTTTCCCTGAACGGTTGAAGGTTTCTGCAACACCATTGCAGCAGCATACACGTGACAAGTAAGCTCCCGATTTTGCTGTAATCTCAAATTTTACTTGGAATTCTCCCAAGCGTTATGTAGAGTCTGCTCACATATGCGCGCCCGTAGCTCAACCGGATAGAGCACCTGCCTTCTAAGCAGGGGGTTGGGGGTTCGAGTCCTCCCGGGCGCGCCATTATTTGGAAAGGTACTATGATGAAAAAGGTCTTTATCTTACTTGCATGTTTGGGAATGTTTACCGCTTCCGCTGCATATGCACATGGTGGTGGTTGCCGCAAAGCCAATTTGCCAGAGCAGTGCTGCCACATGGATAACAGCACTGGTGTTGTTCACTGCCATTAAGGATGGTGGCATGTATCACATGACACCTCTTAGATGTCATTGTTAAGTAAGTAGGTTTGATTATAAATGAGTTCAAAAGAGTTAGAGCAATATATTAATGAAATGTCTGACAGGACAAACAAGGCGCTTATTGCTCTTAATAGTGGTGCAATTTTTTCTACTATAGCTTTTCATTCACAGGGGTGCCTTACCCAAAAGACGGGGGTTTTAATCCCTTTTGTGATTGGCATTACATGTATTCTTTTTACCTATGCTTTGAACTATTTTCAAGGTGTTCATGCGCTTTATCGGCCAGAGGACTTGCTAAATAATATAAATTGGTATCCACACCTAGCAACATTTTTTGCCGTAATGTCCGCCCTGTCCTTTTTATGGGGAGTTTGGAGCATTGCCTTATTTTTATAGGGGGTAGAGTTTTATCAGCGAAAAAAAGCGAGAAGTTTTAGTAGAGTATAGCTCAGGCGCATCTAGCTTTTACACTCGGCGCAGCTGCCATGCAGTTCTGCAAACCATTGTCGTACCTTGAAGTTTGATTGTTCCGCCTGGCTGGTGATGTGTGCGGGAATGCTGACAGGGTGCACTTCCTCTACTCTGCCGCAATCATCACAGACAAAAAATTGACTGCCTGAATGGTGGTGCCCTGGGTGGTTCCCTTGGCAGCAAACAACATAAGCGTTCAGGCTTTCTATGCGGTGAACAAAGCCGTGTTCTTGCAGAAAAGAAATGGCCCTGTATACCGTGGGGGGCTTGGGTTGCGGCATGCGCTTTCCTAATAGCTCCAAAACATCATAAGCCGTGGCAGGCTTTTTGTTGGCGGCAACAATTTCCAGAACATGCTTGCGGGGTTCAGTGGCGCGCAAACCTTGTTCAAGGCAAAATCCTTCAAATTGGGATGTAAGTTTTTTGACATCTGCTTTTTTCATTCTGACAGCCTAAATCATAATGCGGTTCTGGTAAATACATTTGCTCTTGTCATCAAAGTAAGAATAGGATAGAAATTGCGTATGTTATAATATAACACTTTGAGAGGCGGCAATGGTTTTATTAATTGGGCAAGAAGCACTTGATTTCACATCTCCGGCAGTTATGCCAGATAATTCAATTAAGCCAGATTTTGGTCTAAAGAGCTACTTGAACGGTCGTCAGGGCCTTTTGGTGTTCTATCCCATGAATTTTGGATATGTTGACCCAACCGAAATCACAGCTATTCAAGATGTGTTACCAGAGCTTACAGAACGTAATGTTGCCCCCGTTGCTGTAAGCGTGGATACATACATGAGCCACATTGCGTGGAAAGAACGCCCCTTGGAAGAGGGGGGAATTGGTAATGTTCAGTTCCCGCTTGTTTCAGATATCAGTAAAGTTGTGGGGACAAATTATGATGTGCTGGTCAACCAAAGCATCAGTCTGCGGGCCACATTTCTAATAGATGCAGACTTTTTTGTTCGGTACCAATCTGTGCAAGATTTGCCATTGGGCCGCAATATGAATGAAATCATTCGTGTAATTGATAGCCTGGCAACGTACCAACGCACTGGGGAAGTTATCCCCGCCAATTGGCAATCAGGCCAAGAAAGTATGCGCCCAGACAAGTTGGGGCTGAACACATATCTTTCCAAAAAGTATAGAAATGCTGCCTAGCTTAACGGCTGGGTCGACCTGTTGATCCGCATTGATGTGATATATCCAGAGTGTGCATCATTTTGTGCATCTCGTGCGGTTGCTTTACGGTAATATTTCTTCCCTGTAGGGCAGACTTTGTAGTGTCCGTCAGCCCAATCTGCTCAGGTTTAGCGGCGTATATAAACAGAGATCCGTTAGGGTCTAGCATATAGCTCACCAGTGCTGCATCATCATTTTTGTCTGCGTCAGGCAGGCGCCATAGCTGGCATTTATATTCATGAACAAGCCCATCTCCCACAAGTGTGCACCATTCAGAGTTACCGGTTTGTGCGTTCTTCGCGAATGGTGGTTCAATGGTTTCTGGGAACTGTATTGTATGCTGTGCCATAAAAATGACCTTTCTTTATATTGATGCAATCTGTTTAACCGCGTTGGAATTCTTGTTGCCAAGGTTTTGCAGGTTGTTGTTTCGGGGGTATAGATGGTGGCGTTTTTGGCGCTGTTTCTTGCACCACTGGGGTTTGCGTTGCTTGCCCAGAACATTGCGGGCAACCACAGTTTGGACCATGGGCTGTTACCTCCGCCATTGGGTCTTTAACAGCTGTATTTGTTTGTTGTGCCGCATAAGGCTTGTTTGGTTCAGTAGGTTTGGCCCCACCCAAACAGCTTGGGCAGCCACAGTTTGGACCATGGGCTGTTACCTCTGCCATGGGGTCTTTAACAGCTGTATTTGTTTGTTGTGCCGCATAAGGCTTGTTGGGTTCAGCAGGTTTGGCCCCACCCAAACAGCTTGGGCAGGTGCATCCTGGGCTGTGCGCTGTTACCTCTGCCATGGGGTCTTTAATAGCTGTATTTGTTTGTTGTGCCGCATAAGGCTTGTTGGGTTCAGCAGGTTTGGCCCCACCCATACAGCTTGGGCAGCCACAGTTTGGACCATGCGCTGTTACCTCTGCCATGGGGTCTTTCGGCATATCTTTTAAAGCCGTCTCTGTCATGGGGGCAGGGTCTTGTTGGGGGGCGACATAGGCGTTTTGTGCAGCGACAGACTGTGCAGAAGGCGGCTCTTGCTCCGCAGGTGTATAGTCCAAAGCAGCAGTGTTCTGCGCTGCAATGCTGGAACTTTGCGGTGTTGTTGCGTATGTCTCAACCTGTGAGGGCTTTGTTTGTGAGGTTTCAAGCGGTGTTAGTGTTATGTCTGCTGCCATTGGGCTTGGGTAAAACACAGCTTGCTTTGGCTCTACAGTAACCCGTGGAACGGATGTATCGCCAACTGCATTAAAGAATTTCTGCCCTGGGGCCTCGCCATTATTGGCTGCAGTTAATCCTTGGTCCAAGCGTGCTTGCGCCGCCAAAACTGGTTGTGGCACAGGTTGACCTTCTTGATGCATCAGGTTGCTTGTCATTTCAGTCGCCGCACTGGCCATTGCATAAGTTGTTTGCACTGCTGGGGTTATCGCCCCTAAATCGCCTGAGGAAATTGCAGCCTTTATGGTGCTTTCAAATTGTGCGGTTAAATCGCTGCCTGCAACTTGGCCGGTCTCTCGTCCCATTACACTGCCTGCTTTTACTTGAGCAGTTTCAAAAACTTGCATATCTTTTCCAACAGCCGATACAAGCTGTTGTTTATAGTGGCTGATATAGTTGGATAGTAATTTTACGTTCCTTTGAAAGTTTGGTTGACGCATCATTTCAACTGCAGATTTTGCAATTGCCATTAAGCTTTCTGGCGCATTAGATGTTTGTAGATCTTGTGACAAGCTCTGAAGCTGTTGATTCAAAAAAGGCCCGTTGGGTAACTTTAAAATAGTTTGAAGCCGCGTTAAAAGGGACCTTACTAAAAGATTTGATTGCGCCAAGGCATTGTTCTTGGGGTTTTGCAGAAGTTGCATGCGCTGGAACATATTAAAAACTTGCAGTATTTTCTGCAATTTCTCAGCGCTTAGTCTGCTTTTAAGTTCAGGAATATCCGAAGATTTAACCCCACTAATTAACAGACCTTCTATATATGCTAAATCCACACCTTCTGCAGACAGCAGGCTTAACATATCTTCTGCAGTCAGGTCACCTTCAAGCAGGTTTGGGTCTTCTGTAAAGGGTGTATCGCTGGATGAGCGCGTTTGGGATTCAACGGCGAAATCAAGGGTATTTCCAAGTGCCGATTCGTCAGTGTTGTCTTGCTCTGCGGCTTCTTTTGATTTGTTTGCTTCTGAGCCTTGAGCACCCTCAACAGACTGAGAGTTGACCCCACGTTCAATTTCCCCCATGCCACCAGCTTGGTCATCGTCTAAAACAACCTGATCCAGGCGACTTTCAAGAAGACGCTCTTTGCTAATGTCTGTAATGGTTGTTTGTGTTGCGACTGACATAAATTTTATTGAAGTGTTATATTATAACATTTGATAAGCCCTCTTAAAAGCTATGTCAATAACCAATTGATTAAGCGCCACAGAGAATTTGTTTGCTTTGTAAAAGTTGATTATGCATATATCTGCATTTTATGCAGGTTTTTCGGATAATATTTCTGTAGGGTTTGGCCTTGTTATGAAAGCAAACAGAACGAGGCTAAATATGAATGGCGCATTGAAACAAGCGCAAGGGACTGATTTTTTGCCCCCTTTCGAAATTGGAACCTTAGAAAATGGGCAGGGCTATCACATGTCTTTCCTGCAGGCAGATAATATGCCCGAAATTTTAGCCTTGCAAGATAAGGTAAAAGCCGAGCTAGATGCCGCAGGTCATGCAAGTTATATTGTCCCAAAGTCAGAGCTTAGCTTTGTGCGGAAACAGCATTTACAAGGCAGAATGCTGGGTGTTTTCTCTGAAAGCCAACTGATCGCCCAGTTGATTGTTTCTATGCCAAATCAGGCAGATGATGCAGGGCTGGTGGGTATGCATGTTCCCCATGCAAATACTGATATGGCTGTTATTGAGAATGTCTTGGTTGATTCTGATTTCAGGGGCAATAAATTAATGGAGAAACTTGTGAGGCAGGGTTTTCAAGTTGCAAAGAGTTTTGGCCGTCCACATATTTATGCAGAGATCGACACAGCCAATATCCGTAGCTGGAAGGTGTTTTTAGATTGTGGAATGGATATCACCCATCTGGGCAAAGACCCGTCAGATGGATGCGCGCTATATTACACATACTCTAATGTTGGCGCTTCCCTCGAATATATGGGGGGGGCTATTTCCGTCTGTCCGCAAACAACATCGTTTGAACAGCAGAAAAAGCTTATCTCGTTAGGGTACCAAGCCCACAGCTGGGATGCAGTGGCCAAACAGCTGGTTTTTCAAAAGACAGCGGCTAAATCTGTGCAAAAAGTTACTGTGCCGACGCCGGCAGTTGCAGCGCAATTGGTGAAAGAAACAAGGTGTAAAGCTTAACCCTTGGCAGCTTTGCGACGGTATAGGTCATCCTTAAAGAACAGAAACAGTGTGGTAGAGAAGTAAACTGTCACCACACCAAGGTACATTGCAAAGGGCATGTAAATAAAGCCAACTATGATAGCCGCAATCAGGCTGATACCAACAGGTGCCATTTTCTTGGAAAACGATAATAGCCGGTTTGAAGGTGTTTTGATGTGGCTAATCATTAAAAATGCCAGGAACGTTATGTACAGTGACACATAAATAGATGCCGTAGTTTCGATGAAACCTTTCAATTCTAGCACGATGGGCAGAAACACCAAAATTGCCCCAGCAGGGGTGGGAACCCCTACAAAATAGTTGGAAGAAACATTCTCTGTCCCCTTGGTAGAGTACATAACATTAAACCGTGCCAGGCGATAAGCGCCTCCCACTAAAAAGATTAAGGTAGCTGCCCAGCCAAAGAAGTACAAATCTTTCAAATGCCATTCAAAAACCATCAGAGCAGGGGTAATGCAAAAGTTTAAAAAGTCCGCTAAAGAATCTAGCTGCGCCCCAACAGGGCTTTCCACTTTCAGGCGACGGGCCACTTTGCCATCAATCCCGTCCAGAATGGCGGCAATTAAAAGCAAAATTAGGGAGTAATAAATATCCTCACGAATATAGCTCAACCGCAATGCCGTCAGCCCCAAGCACATGGCCATCAAGGTAATCATGTTGGGAATAAATGGAACCAAATGCTTTGGGTTCAGACTTAGACTTTTTGCCATTTTAACGCCTTCGGCTTATATGTTTTTGGGTCAGTTGCCAGAATTGTCTCACCACCAACGGCAATACTGCCAACATCTACCAATACATCATATTTGGTGGGAATGTAAATATCGCAACGACTTCCAAAGCGAATAATACCATAGCGCTCGCCTTGTTTTACTTTTTGCTTGGGGGTGATTTCACAAATAATACGCCGGGCCACAAAGCCAGCAATTTGCGCAAAGCCAATAGTATCCCCTTTGGTAGTTTCCATCATGCTGACGGTTCTTTCGTTATCTTCGCTGGCTTTGTCCAGCGCCGCATTCAGAAACTTCCCAGGGACATAAACATGGTTAGTGATTTTTCCAGATGTCGGAACACGGTTGACGTGCACATTAAACACATTCAGGAAAATAGAAATTTTGGTGTATTGCATTTTTTCATCTTGCCCCAATTCTTTGGGAAGCGGCGCTTTGGTAATGTGGCTGATAACCCCATCCCCTGTGGCTAAAACAAATCCATCCCCCTGTGGGACCATACGATCTGGGTTGCGGAAGAAATATGCGCAGAACGCCGTTAATAAAACGCCGGCAAAGCCCGCATAATCTGAATACCCAAACAAAACAACGGCCAACACAGCTGCAATTGCAATAAAAGGCCAGCCCTTTGGGTGAATAGGGATTAAAACAACTTCTTTGATAGTCGTAAGCAAATGCATAATAAAAAAACTCTTCGGTAAATTGTACTTTGTTTATATGAGGGGTCCGTAAGACAAGAGGGAATACTACTCAGATATTTTGAAAATATCTATTTAAAAAAACGAAATGCCAACATACATGTTCTGAGGCTCAGAAATTGGCCATAAATAGCACGGTCCATTCTTGCCAAAAGGTACCTTACTTTTGCTTGGCTGCAGCTGCTGCTTGGCGCTGAGCATTTTGCTGCGCTTGTGCCTGCTGGCGGCTTGCTTGTTCTTGTTGGGTGCGCTGTTGTCGTTGCTGTGTCTCGCGCTGTTGTTTCTGTTGTGCTTCACGCTGTTGGCGCCGCTGTGTTTCCTGTTGCTTCTTCTGCAGGTCTTGCTGCTTTTGCACTTCATTTTGTTGCTTCTGACGATCTTGGCGTTGTTTAGCCTCTTTTTGTTGACGTTCCTGAGCTTGTCGTTGTTGTCTTTTTACCTGTTGTTGTTGAGTCTGCTTTTGTTGGGCCTGTTTCTGCCGTTCTTTCTGCCTCTCTGTTTGCGCTCTTTGTTGATCAGCTTGCTTTTTTTGTCTTTGTGCGTGTTGTTCTTTTGCTTTCTTCTTCTCAGCTTCCTTTTGTTTTTGCGCCATACTATCACCAGAATCCACGCGTGTAGTCGAGACATTGTGGGTTTGGATTGGCTGACCCGTATTTGAGCGAGTAGGTGTCATGGACCCGTTAATTTGAGAGCCAACTTTATCGGATTTGACCCTGTTTTCTTTAGCTGTCAGCAGTTGGGCATTCCCCGTTGTGTTGGGGCCACCTTTTGATCTGGGGTCCATATGGTCAACTTGGGCACCTTTGCGGGTGGTAATTTTTTTGCCAGAGGCATCACTGCGACTTGTCCATTGGTTGTTAGATGCATTTTCAGCGCGGACTGTATTCTTTTGTTTTTCTGTAAAATGGCCATTGGCCTTTGGGTTTTTAGTATCTTGCAGGTGAGAGTATGGGCCCACATGAACTTTGCCGTTGGCTGTTGTGGTTCCTGTTAGATTTGCATTGCTAGCAGATGGAGTTCTGCCACGGCGGCGTGTTAAAGATTGCTGCACATTACTCATGCTTGTGTTTGCTGTTGCTGCCTGACGGGGTGGTGGTGGCGCATAAGATTTAGTAACGGTACTTACCTTGCTGGCATCAACTTTTGTTGCTGTTAAACGCGATGGGGTATCAACATTCTTTGTGGTTGTATGCGCTTGCTTTCGGGGCTTTGCTTTTGGCGCGGCAAAGGTGTTTGTTGCGATAAAAGAGGTGGCAATGGCACCAATGAGTGCAAGTTTTTTATAATCCATTTTATTATCTCCTTCTAGTTAAGATATCGAAAACCCAATCAAACGCGATAGCCGAGGTAATAGCCCTGCCAGCTGCTGCCTTCTTTAATTCAGGGTTGTCTAAAGGGGTAGGCTCTTGATATGTCCCGATGGCAGCTTCTGTGGCGGTGATACCCACCTCACGAATTAACCGCATGCCCCGGGTTCCTTTTGTGGCAGCGCGGCCCACTTTTCCTGCTTTTCCAGCGATTGAAACCACCCGAAGAGGACTGGGAATAATCCAAGATGCCCAGGCGCCTTCTTCGGCGGCCTCTGGGTACATTTGGTACGCCATCATCTTGCTTTCTTTTGCGAAGTGGTTTTTTTGTTCGTAGGTCATAACCTGACCGTCACCGTTTACTTCGGTGTTGAAAGTACGAATGATGGGACCCCACAAAGAATCTTCTAGTGCGACAAACCTGCGTGCTTGGGCTGCTGTCATGTGGTGTTTGAAAAATTCTTCATTGTAGCGGTATGTGGCCAGATATTGTTTGCGTTCTCCGTTTTCTTTCTCCACGATAGCTGTCAGGGGTTGCTCAATTCCGGGGCCTCTGACATGCCGGTCTAATATGGTGTATAACTGCCATCTATTGAATAAAGGCTGGCCATTTAACTCAAGAATTGTATCCCCAGCTTCCCAGGGGAGTTGGTCTCCCCATAAAGAGGTTGGATCAAGAACCTTTTCAATTTTTACGCCTTGCCAGTCTCCATTCGCATCATCAACTTGCAATCCCAAGACCCATGCGGGAACAGGTGTCCCTGTTGGCTTGCCAATCTTCTGCCCATTTGCAAGGGCTGCTGTAATGCCAAACATTGTATCTTCAAGGGCCTTTGCATACACTTCTGCGCGCTCTGATCGTTCTTTAAGTGTTGCCCCTGCATTAATCCAACGGCACAGGGGGTGTTGGATCTCTTCGTAGTCTCCATGTTGGATGTAGTGCAGCTTCAGATAGATCGGATCTGCGTCCCCATCAATTAGGTCTCTGTTTCGTTTGGGAAGTGTAATCTCCCATTCAGGTTCTCCAATATCTGCTTCATAATACCAAGAAATGTCATCCCACTTATCTTGGGGAATGATTCCAGACAAGGCATTTAAATAGCCAACAACATTATTTGCGTTTGTGTTGGTGGGGTCTACTGTCCCCCAGTACCCAACTCTGCGACCATCTTGGCCGGCCATTGTGGGAAGTTTCCAGGTGATTCCTGTGCCTGGTTTGATGTCTTCAACACGGTACAGTTTGTCCATCGGCAGGGCGCCGATATCGGCTTCGGCAAAAATCCAATCTGTGAGTAGAGGGGTGTTATTGTAAACTTTATAAACGTGGGTATCTTCTGAATAAACTCTGATGACTGAGACTTTTGCGCTTTGCGCTGAAGCAAGAGAAGTGGAAAGTGTAACAGCGGTTGAGAGGAGTGCCAATTTAGCGTTCATGTAATACCCTTGGTTGTTTTTGTTGCAATAGCCATAAGCGATACTAGGGGCAGTGTCAAGAAAACTCCGTTGTGCAGCGCCGTGCAGTACAACTATGGGTTGGTCTTTGCTGTCTCTGTTTCTTCCTGCGTATTACCTTGTTTTTGGGCGTATTGTTGCCTAGAATGCGGAATGATTTTATCTTATTTATCTTATCTGACGGCTTCTGACGAGCATCGTGTTATCCAGTTATTAGAGCTTGCGCGGCAAGATAAATTTTTGGATAAAATTTTATCCAGGCTTGATGTGTTGGGGATAGATATAAAGTTTAGGTTTTGGGGCGGGCCTGGGCAATATTCTCCCCAAGCGCTTTCTGTTGCATCAGAAGACCAGTTCCATGAGCATTTTGCACAAACGGTAAAGCAGGGCGATATGGCGTGTCAGTTTGAATTTTCTCCCCGTCATGGGCAAGCTGTAGTGGTCCATACTTGGGTTCATGAACTTATCCATGCCTATCAAGACAGTTTGGGACTGATGATGACACCCTTGCAGATAGATGGGCGAATGCCCATTATATTGGACGCTCGCAGTGAGGTGCAACTGATGCTGCTGTGTGAATCAATAGCTACAGTAGAGGCAATCCGCGCTTCTTGGCGGTTGAAAGAGCAGGGAATTGATGCTGCCTGGCGGGGAGCATGCCTATCTTTTGATTGGCGGAAGCTGGCCAAAAGTTATGAAGCGGACATACGGGCTGATTTGTCAGAGGAAGAGGCAGCCATAAATGCACTGGCCAATTGGTTTGGAATGTCCCAGCGCTTGTATTATGAAAAGCGGGCAATCAATATGTTTAAGAAGAATTTGAAAGGGTATCAAAGCTCTGCTGGTTTAGCAGATGTCGATATTTTGCCGTTTTTAAGAACAATGTCATTGCAGGCAATGCTATCAAAACTGCCATCATTCCTTTCTTCTGTTTATCAGTCTATGCCCGAAGAAATAAGCGTTCAAACTATGTGCGAAATTCAGGCCTTGGAAGAAAAGTATGGGACATGCACAAACTTATCGGTTGATGATATTGCCGTTGGGTCAGCTCCTTGTTTATCAAATCGCCAGCAGAATAAAAGGGCAGCATAATTTCTATTTCTATCTGTCGCGCTGTTGGCGTAGCCTTCTTTCCCTGTTCCTTTCGTAAATTAGCTCTGCTTTAAACTTGAGGCTATCCAAAGATTCTACAATGTAATCATAGTGGGGGTGATCTTTTACTTTATTAAGAAAGCCTTCCCTTGTGTATTCGCCATACCAACCAGAATGATAATATGCTGTTTTGGTTTTTATATATTTTCCGCTACCGATAGAGTGGACATCATATTTCCGGACTGTTGCTCTGAATCTTGGGCCTTGTCTGCTTTCTAATCTGGTCACTATAGATCCAGGAAATTGTGGGTGACTTTCCGAAACTATTATATCTCTGTACTCACTTCCAAATTCTTTCGTTGCTTTGGCCCCTGGAAATTCAGGTTCATGGACATAGGGTGAGATAATATAAGGATCACTGTTGGCTGCATTTACGCCGAGTAAAGACTTTGCAACTCCACCCTTTCTGAGAAATTCAAGAAAGTTTTGTTGAGTTAGTGTCTCTCTCTTTTCAGGGGTGACCCCTATCTTGTGTACAATAACTTCAAAAATAGGGGCCTCTTTTCCAACCCTACGTATTTGGGCGGTCATACCCTTAAGGTTGATAAGGGAAGTAACATCCCCAAAGTATCCGTTCTGCTTGTGTAAAAGCCGGTCAAATTCTGCAGGTGTTTTATACCGTCTCCAGGATTCTATCCACCTTAACATACTTTGAGACGCGCTCATCATGTCTTGCTCTAGGTTAGATGTGAGTCCTGATAGCTCCTTGCTAAAATCAAAGGGGTAAGTAAAAGACTTCATACCTTTCAAATCTAACAGGGCGTCACTGTCTGGGTGATAGTAGTAGATGGGATCTCCATACCCTGTAGATGTTGCAATAACGGTTTTGGTTTTGTTGCCATAATTTAAAACTGTGCTTTTTTTATATCCTGGGTATGCATTGTTAGAGATAAAGTGAAAAATAAAATCAAGGTTTCCAGACCCTTCAACTTCCTTCAAGAACCCTTTTAAAAGGCCTGCCTTTTCTAAGGTCTGTGCAAATGCTCTTGCATTATAAGTGGTTTCGCGCAGGTGCGAATTTCCAGAAGAGTTTTCTTGAATAACTTCAAAAATAACTTTTCCATTCTCGCTTTTAATAGCTGCGACTGAATAATGAAGAAAGAGCAACCGAACGTAATCTGCTCCAATATCAGTTCTGTAATCTATAGAGGTGTTTTTGTTTTTTAAATCTTGTCCAATTTTCTCAAGGGATTTAGAGATTGACGTGCGTGTGTTAATTTCCTGATCAACTTGGTTTGTGAGAGTGACTAGTGTTTGCTGAATTGCTGCTTCTGAGACATTGCTTTCAGATAATCTGTCTTTAATGCGTTTTCTATCGTTCTCGCCATACCACTTGCTATGATAAAAGACCTTTTTATCCCCCTCCTGTCTAACTGTTAGATTAAAAACATGCTTGCCAGTTTTACTGTTGGAAAAAGGCATCGTGGCTTTTGGTCCAGGAAACAGATCTTCGTGTACATAAGCAGAAATTAGATAATCATTTTCTGTTCTGTTTACATAATGAAAAAATTCAACCTTTAGCCCTAAATCTTCCATAAGGAGTCTTAGCTTCCATGGTGCGTCAAGTTCTTGGGTGGATAAAACACCCCCAGCATCATTCTTTCTAATGGCTTCAAAGACTGGCATATCTGTGCCATGCTGGGTTGCCTTAACCTGAAAGTTTCCTATGGTGATGGCGATTCCGTCTTCATTATAGCGGTAACTATAATTAAGCGTACCATCGTTCTTGTTTCTTGCTTCCTGGGCATATTCTCTCAGTCTGTCCGCATTTGATGTATCTGCGAAGTGCTCAGCTGTGTTCATGTTTGCCGCTAAAGTTTGCTGGGGAAACAGTGTTTGACCAGCTGTAAAACCCAGAAGGGAAACTGCGGCTAGATTCTGCATAAATGATGGGCGGCTTGTCATTATAGCTCCTGCTGTATCTTTTGGCGATAATGTAGGGATTGAAATATAGTCTGTCAAATGCGCCGCATACTTCTGGGCAAGCTCTATAAAATCATTGCAATTGTTCGTCCAGCCGCTATACCTAGGGCGCCCCTTTGGTTGGGCATGCTTAATTCATCATCTAATTGAAAAGTTTTTCTATGGTTTCACATGCACTTTCATCTTTAAAACACACATGGTTCGGCAATGTTCGTAATGATTTGCTGGCTGGAATTGTTGTTGCCTTAGCGCTGATTCCAGAAGCTATTGCTTTTTCCATCATTGCAGGTGTTGATCCCAAAGTGGGGCTGTACGCATCTTTTTGTATTGCCATTGTGATTTCTGTTGTTGGCGGCCGGCCGGGAATGATCTCTGCTGCGACAGGGGCTATGGCCTTAGTAATGGTGACGTTGGTGAAAGAGCATGGGTTGGACTATCTGCTCGCTGCTACCATTTTGACTGGTTTTATGCAGATTGGTGCCGGTATTTTTAAGCTGGGATCTTTAATGCGGTTTGTGTCTCGTTCTGTTGTGACAGGCTTTGTGAATGCCTTGGCCATTCTGATCTTTATGGCCCAATTGCCAGAGTTTAATAACGTTGGCTTTGAAATGTACGCTATGGTGGCTTTGGGATTAGGGATTATTTATCTGTTCCCATATGTTAGCAAAGCTGTGCCATCACCACTTGTGTGTATTCTTGTTTTAACGGGTATTAGCTTATCTGTTGGCTTGGATCTTCGTACCGTGGGGGATATGGGGACGTTACCTTCAACGTTGCCGAATTTCTTTATTCCCAATGTTCCTTTTAATCTGGAAACATTGATGATTATCTTCCCCTATGCTCTAACATTAACGGCGGTGGGATTGCTGGAATCTTTGATGACAGCCACCATCGTGGATGATTTAACTGATACAAATAGTGATAAAAACCGTGAATGTCGTGGGCAAGGGATTGCTAACATCGTTGCTGGATTCTTTGGTGGAATGGCTGGATGTGCCATGATTGGGCAATCTGTCATTAACGTAAAGTCTGGGGGACGGGGCAGGTTATCAACTCTGTTTGCTGGTTTATTTTTAATTTTTCTGCTTTTGGTGCTGGGGGACTGGGTTGGACGTATCCCTATGGCCGCATTGGTGGCTGTGATGATTATGGTATCTATCGGGACCTTTAGTTGGTCATCCATCACGAATATGCGCACACACCCCAAAACATCAACCTTAGTGATGATTGCAACGGTGGCAACAACTGTGCTGACCCATGATTTGGCAATTGGGGTTTTTGTGGGTGTATTAATGAGCGCTTTGTTTTTTGCGCGTAAAGTTTCCCATTTGCTGAACGTCGAAGCGTTTCTATCTAAAGATAAAGAAAAGCGAACATACAAAGTATATGGTCAGGTGTTCTTTGCCTCTGCCGATAAATTTGCTGCCTTTTTTGACTTTAAAGAAGTGGTTGAACATGTCACCATTGATGTGACTGAAGCGCATTTCTGGGACTTTTCTGCCGTTGGCGCATTAGATAAAGTTGTGATGAAATTCCGTCGTGAAGGAACAGAGGTGGAGTTGCTGGGGATGAACGAAGCCAGCACAACATTGGTTGATAATCTTGGTGTCTATGATAAGCCAGATGCCTTGGAATTAATGCTGAAACATTAAGGGAAAAGATAAAATGACAAAGTTACTTGTTTGTATTGATGGATCAGCATATGCCGATAATGTTTGCATCATAGCTGCTTGGGCCGCAGGCCGGATGAAGGCAGAAGTTGATCTGCTGCACATTTTACGCCGCCATTCAGATTATGAAGCGCCAGCTGATGATCACACAGGTGCTATTGGTATGGGGGCCAGGGCTCATTTGTTGGACAGCCTGACTAAGGTTGATGAAGAGCGCGGCAAGTTGGATCAGAAGAAAGGCAAGCTGATTTTAGCCCATGGGGAAGAAGTTCTGAATGCCGCAGGTGCCAAAAGCGTCAATACACTGCATCGGCGCGGTGATTTGGTGGAAACACTGTTGGAACTGGAAGAAAGCGCAGAAATTATCTTTGTTGGTAAGCGGGGCGAGCACGCCAATACAGATTCAGAATACCTGGGATCTAACTTGGAAAAAATGGCCCGTGCCGTGCACAAACCTTTATTCTTGGTGGGGCGCAAAGTGCCAGATATCAAGCGTTTTTTGATTGCCTATGACGGAAAAGAAAACGTACAAAAAGCAGTGGACTATATCGCCAGCCAGCCTTTGTTAAAAGGGTTGGAATGCCACTTGCTGACAGTAGATTCTGGCCATGGGGCTACTGATACCACGGCCAGCGAAGAAAAACTTTCCAAAGCTGGGTTCATCGTTACTGTTACCGCAGAACAAAACGCTCATGCTGATAAAGCCATTGCTGATTACGTTGCCGCCAATGAAATTGATTTGTTGGTAACGGGTGCATACAGCCATTCACGCCTGCGCAGCATGCTGTTGGGCAGCACCACTGCCGCCTTGATTAAGGAATGCCACGTCCCGTTGTTGTTATTTAGATAGTTTAAAGTGCTTTGACGGCTGCTTCAGCTGCCTGAGCCAACAGAGTGCTGATTTTCTCAACACCAGCTGGGTTGTTGTGCACCATGTCTGATCTAACCTCAATCAACAGGTGCGGCACATGGGGGCTGTTAACATGCCCAGAAATGCAACTGGCAATATCAAATAACTCTACCCCGCTATAGGGTTCATTGCTGCCGATTCTGTAATCTGAATTATCAGTCAATGTATTGATGAAGGCGTCTTTGTAAGGGGCGTGGTCGTCCCACATCACAAAGATATGCCAGGGTCTGTCAATATTGGCATCGGCATACTTAAACCCATCAAGGCGTTTTTCAAAGGTATGAATGGGAAGATACAAAACTTTCTCATGTTGGCTGCGTTTTTCTGCAAGCAGCACATCTACCTGACTATGGTAAGGGGTGAAATACTGGTCGATTCTGTCTTGTCTGTCTTTGGACGAAAGCCCTTCATTCGCAGGTACAGGAACAAATTCGTGCGCCATCTCCGGAATGCAATCTGGATCTGCGCCATGGCGATCCAAATCCACAAAGGCGCGGGAATATTTTGAAAGAATGGCGGTTGCGCCCAGTTCTTTGCTTAAGGCCCGCGTTAAAAGTTCAGCCCCCTTATCATAGTGAATGTAATGTTCTCCTTGATATTGGGGGGCGATGCCCAAATCCCCAAACGCTGCAGGAATAGCGGGTGATGCATGTTCACACGTTAGCAAAAAAGGCGTGGTAGAGTTTGGGGCTATAATTTCAAAAGACATCAGAGAAGTTTACGATCTTTTATGTGGCTTGCCAGCCCAGTGGCGTGCTTATAGAACTTTTTTTAAAGGGTGTTGTTTAAAGAAAGCTTGTTTAATTAGCGTGTAAGGGCAGATTCCATCAAAAGTTTAAAAAGGGCGGCATTCTGGTCTGAGTTGTCGGCTATTGTAGTGTTCACGTCTTCATAGGCCGCGCGTACAGCTTGTAAGCCAGGATCACAAGGGTATCTAGCTTGGATTTGTGCAGATGTATATTCGGGGTGAATGCCAGAACCAATGGCCCACCCTTGGCCCCGTTTTACTTTAACAATTGCGGCAGGGCAATTGTTTAAATCATTATACCGGGCCAAAACTTGTGTATTGGCTGATTCTGTTACGTTCTCATACACGGGTCCGGCCATATACAAGGCTTTCATCGTTGTTCCACCGCTAAAAGTAATGTTGGCCGTTCCAAAAATATGGTCATCAGTCAATTTATCTTCAGGTAGGGCGGCAAATTCCAGGGCTGGCCCCCAAGAGTGAAGGGGTAACAGTGGTAACTTAAAATCCATTTGGCGGCGCTTTAGGCCATTTAGGTCAGCAGGGGACTTTATGTATTGGTAATAACTGGCAGGCTCCAATGCTGCAGCAAGATAGGCGCCAGCGCATAATCCCACATAAATCATACCGGCTTCCACTGCATTGACAATCTTCCCCATGCCATCTTCCCCAATACCTTTGTAATAGGGCATTGCACTGGGGGCGCCGGGAATCAAAAGGGTTGTTTCAGCGGGTTGGCATTCGTCCAACAGGCCGTTTTTAAGCTCTGCCGCTTTTACCAGCTGTATTTCGTAAGGGATAGGTGATATTTGCTGGTGCGCCTGCATTGTATCGTACAGGGCTGTATAGTTGGCATTGGCATCACTTAAAATCAGGCAGGTTTGGGTCATGTTATTATATCTTGCAAAAGCGTCAACCACAGTTGGGGTTGCCCGCCATCCCTTAGTTTTTGTAGATCTTCCTTGGTTGGGGTGCTGTTATCTAGTTCATATCCGCGCAGAGCCAGTAAATTTGCTGAAATTTCAAGATGGGAACTGCTAAGGATTGCTTGTCCTGTACCAATGTTTCGCTTTATCAGGGCGGCATTGCTGTTTTCAAGGGCAGTGTATCGGGCCATAACTTCAACATCATCAGGGTAAGGCGCCACAAACTGCGGCCCACCCCAGTAACAAACGCTGTAAGTTTTGCCAGCGGCATCTTTAATTTCAACAACCGCTGTTTCCTGTGCGGTATAATCTGGTGTAAACTGCGAAATAGGGCCGGTGGACTTGCCAGGAAAAAAAGCCAGTTCCCGCTGGCCAGCAATCTCATCTGCTGTGTTTTCCATCCAGCCAATTTCACTGCATCCATAATAGGCACCAGCGCAAATGCCCAGATATGTGCCGCCTGCTTCAACATAATTGCGAATTACATGGTTACCTTGCCCATTTAACTTTTCGCAGTAATACAAATCAGCCCCGCCAGGCATTACAAGGGCTTTCACTTGGCTTGTAAGCTTGCCTTCATTGATAAGTTGGTCAGCGTCAATGAAGTCAACGTTCTGACGGCCAATTACAGACGCAATTGATTCATACAGCATCATCAAGTTATGGATGTAATTTTGGTAAATTAAAATCATGGCTGGGTTTTACGCTAATACTTGCAAAAGGAAAAGACTTAACTGTTCCCGCCACGGCTGCCAACAGCTGCTTGGACGGCGGCGGAGATGCCATTGGCTGGGCCGGATCCAGACCCAGCGCCGCCAAAATCTGCCAAATCATCATCAAACCCGAAAGAAGGATTCAACGCTTGGTCACAGGCTTTTTCCAGCTCTCGCAAAATAACGCGACGTTTGGTTTCCACCGGCCAAATTTTCATCAATACCTCATCGGCAAAAGGGCGGTTGGGGTTTACCTTGGGCATGCGGTTGACGAATTTCCGGCAGGCTTCTTCAACATAAATAATAGCGCCGGGCACTTGATCGATAATTTCATTTAAAACGGCAAACACGCGTGAAACATCTGGCGCTTGACGGCAGGGGTAAATCCAAAAATTCACTGTTCTATCCCGCGGTGTTTGAGGCCCAGGGGGTAGCAGCGTCCAGCACGCATCAATGAAGCGCGCAGCATCCGGAAAGCCATCCTTGATTTTGGATGGAATTCTTTTGTTGCTATCCCCGTAATAGTCCATGGTTTTTGTTGCCTTTATTTTAGCCTCTCCTAATTTTAGCATTCATGAGCAAAATTACAAGGTTTGCTTATGTTTTCGGCTGGCTTTTGGCTTTATGCATTTCCAGTTTATAGTCATGAATCAGGCTTTTTAGGGCGTTTCTGGCTTGTGTGTCAGACATACTGGACCCTTTTGATTGTTCACCGGTTCGCCGTTGTATCTCTTTTAGGATCGTTCCTTTATAGCTAGCACCTTTGGTAATGCTTCTGCGTAAAACTTCTCCGGGGTTTTTGGGTGATATCGGCGCCAGATATAGTTCTGCCAGCTGTGGCGGATTCAAGAATTTCAGAATATTATCCTGAAGAATCATCCAAACATTGGGCATGAATTCTGCTACTTCGCCATCACCCACCGCAATTCTGGATCTGGGGGAAACAAGCCACTGCGCGCCCCGTTCATCATGCAAAAGACGGGCGGTCAAAACCATCAAATTTAAAAAGCAATCTTTTGGCTCTTTTGTGTGATCTACAATCTCTCCCAACGTATTTAAGATAAAAGATGCCTCTGGAGTGTCTTGGTACTCTTTCCCTGAAAATCTGTGCTGAAGTCCCAAGCCAATGGCAACGCGCTCTTCTGTCTTGGGGGGCTTGATGTCGCTTTCTTTCGCGTGCATTTCTGCGTTTTCTGTTACCTTGAAGCGGTAATATAAATTGACGCCATAAAGCAGGAACTGCTCTGGCTTCATTTTTTCAAAAACGCTTAAGACAGAATGTAATTGATTCTGGATTGCTGGGTCAGTTGCTTTTTTCTCACCCAGCTTGCCAAGTTCAATATTTTTAAGATGGTTATCCAGGCTATAATTCAGGATATAGTCGTCATCTACATTTTGCGTATCCATAGTCCCCGTTCATCATATTTAAACCTATGCATACAAGTATAGCCATTAATGTTAAGGGAACGTGTAATTTTTCGCCTAGTTCCCATAAATTTTGTAGATGACGTGGCTTATGGGCGAATTTACTTGTTGTTGTTGTTGCTACTGCGTTGCTCTTTAATAACATCTAACGCAACTTCCAAAGTATCTACAGTTTCTTCCAATGTTTGAGAAATTTCATCAATCATTGAAATTAAGTCGGTAATATCTTTTTTCTGCTCATTGGTCATTATTATTTCCTCCGTTTTGTATAAGTATTGCGAAGGCTGTGCCAAAAAGGAGTCTATTTTTTTGTGTTTATTTTCATGTGGTTAGCTTGTGAATACGGGCGTGTTCTGCAAAGGGAATTGCATTTTGCAACAAAGGTTAATTTTTACTCTCAAAATGCAATAGGGGGGTTAGATATCGATATCCTGCACGAACTGCGCATTTTCTTGAATAAATTCAAAGCGCGGCTGGCTATTTTTGCCCATTAAATCTTCAACCAGTTTCTTGGTGTGTAGCATTTCAGTAGCTTCTTCGATTGTGGGCAACGTAATGCGCAATAGTTTGCGGCTTTCTTTGTTCATGGTGGTTTCTTTAAGGTACCTGGGGGGCATCTCTCCCAACCCCTTAAACCGGGAAATCTCTACCTTTTCATTAGTTTTGAATTCATCCACCAGAAGTTTTTCGCGGGCCTCGTCATCCAGCGCATATAATGTTTTGTTCTTGCTGGATAAGCGATATAAGGGGGGCAAGGCGATAAATAAGTTTCCACCTTCAATCAGCTTTGGCATCATTTGGTAAAAGAATGTCATCAGCAAGCTGGCGATATGGGCTCCATCAACATCAGCATCTGTCATTAGGATGATTTTCTCGTACCGTAGCTTATCTAAATCCAGATCTTTGCCAATGCCCGCTCCCAAGGCTTGAATTAGGTCACTCAGTTCCTTGTTAGCCATCATTTTATCTTTGGTGGCGCTGGCAACGTTCAAGATCTTACCGCGCAAGGCCAGCACGGCTTGGGTTTTGGGATCCCTTGCTTGTTTGGCAGAGCCGCCAGCCGAATCCCCCTCAACGATAAACAGCTCTGTGCCTTCGCGATCTTTCTTTGAACAGTCCACCAGCTTTCCTGGCAGACGCAATTTTCTAGCCGGGCTTTTGCGTTTCGTTTCTTTCTCTGCGCGCTTTCTTTTGCGCTCTTCCATACGCTCGATAAAGTGGTCAATCAACAGGCGGGCATGGTCTGGATGTGTGCTGAAATATTGTTCGAACCTGTCTTTGACAGCGTTTTCCACCAGCTTAGAGGCAGAGTTAGTACCCAGCTTTTCCTTGGTTTGCCCTTGGAATTGGGGGTTGGGAATAAATACTGAAAGCAACCCAACTAATCCGCCTAAAATATCTTCTGCGCTTAACTCCCCGGCTTTGCGGATGTTGGCTAAATCTGCAAAAGATTTAACCGCACGTGTAATAGCTGTTCTAAAGCCTGATTCATGCGTCCCGCCCAAAGGGGTGGGGACAGTGTTGCAATAACTTCTAAAGCTGCCTTCTTCATCTTGGGGCCAGGCAAAAGACCATTCAACTTTTCCGTCATCGCCTTCTACTTCACCAGTAAAGTTTGGGAACAGGGGCGCCCTATCTTTGAGTAGGACTTCAAGGAAGTCGCCCAACCCATTGGGAAAATGTATTTTTTCTGCTTCTGTGGCTAGGCTTTTTTCCGTTAGTAGCGTGGGGTTGCACTTCCAATTAATCGCAACGCCTTTGTACAAAAATGCTTTAGACCGAACAGAACGATACAAACTATCTGGATTAAAGTGCTGCTTGGTGCCAAAAATATCCGGGTCTGGGCGAAAGGTTACTTTTGTCCCCCGGCGGTTTGAAACAGGCCCCAGCTTTTCCAGCTCTGATGTTGGGTGGCCTTGGGAAAAGGTTTGCCTGAACAGCTGCTGGTTGCGGGCAACTTCCACTTCCATGAATTCTGCCAGGGCATTTACCACAGAAATCCCCACTCCGTGCAGCCCCCCAGCGGTGTTGTATGCCTTGTTGGTAAACTTTCCACCAGAGTGAAGTGTGGTCATGATTACTTCTAACGCGGATTTGTCTTTATATTTGGGGTGGGGGTCAACGGGAATCCCACGGCCATTATCTGAAATGGCCAGTGTGTTACCATCGACAAGTTCAATTTCAATTCGGTTGGCGTGCCCGGCAACCGCTTCATCCATGGAGTTATCCAGAATTTCTGATGCCAAATGGTGATAAGCGCGCTCATCAGTTCCACCAATATACATGCCTGGGCGCAGGCGAACAGGCTCTAGACCTTCTAAAACTTCGATATCAGCTGCTGTATATGTTTCGCCTTTGTTGGCCGTTGCGGATGGCTTGGGTGCCGGTTCTGTTGCCTTTGTTTGCTTTGGGGCTGGCATATCAACGGGCTGTTCCGCTGCCATTTCAGGGGCGGATTGTGATTCTGGAATTTGCTCAAATAGATCGGCCATTGCTTGTGTTTAAGGAATTATCAGCCTTACAGCAAGCAGGAAAACGTTTTGGGGTGTGGAAAGTCAGATTTTTTTTGTATTTTCTGCCTTCTCTGATTACACTCTCCCCCATGCAAGATAAGATTTCAGAAACAATGACACAGCTTTTAGGCCGTCTGAGTATGTGGGTGGATGCAACACTGTCAAATCAGTACACGTTAATAGAGATTTCCTGGATTGGGCTTTCTATTGCCCTTAGCGTGTTGATACTTGGTCCGTTTTTTAAAGGCATGCTGGAAAGATCGACCGCTAACTTCAAGAAAACCAGCTTGACGGCAGCTTTTTTAAACTCCCTGCGCCGGGTTGTGATGCCGGCCAGCTTGCTGGCTTTGCTGGCTGTGGGGTATTTTGGCGCTGTGTTCGCAGCAGTAAAGCCAGATTTTTTGGGTGTTTTCCTCAGCTTATCTCTGGCTTTGCTGGTGATTCGCTATCTTTCTCAGTTTATTAAGAATGATTTTTTGCGCCGCACTTTTGTGTTGGTAACTTTGTTGGTTGCGGGCCTTGATATTGTCGATTTATTGACCCCTGTGACAGAAATTTTATCTGACCTGTCTTTCAGCCTTGGTAGTTTCAAGTTGTCTGTTTGGACCTTACTGAAAGCGCTGGTTGCTTTACTGGCGTTGGTTTGGGCCTCTAATGCTATTTCCAATATTTTTGACCGCACGATTAAAAGATCACAATCCTTTACCCCATCTGCTAAAGCACTGATGTCCAAAGCCTTCCGCATTGCCCTGATGACCCTGGTGGTTATTGTTACATTGAATTCTGTTGGCGTGGATTTGACAACGCTGGCGGTTTTCAGTGGAGCCATTGGTGTGGGGATTGGGTTTGGTTTGCAGAAAATTTTCAGCAACCTGATTGCAGGTTTCATTCTTCTGATGGATAAATCCATCAAGCCAGGTGATGTAATCGAAGTAGGGGATACTTTTGGCTGGGTAACATCTGTTGGGGGACGTTACGTTTCTGTTGTGACTCGGTCCCAGACAGAACACTTAATTCCCAATGAAATGTTGATAACAGAACCTGTTATCAACTGGTCTTTTTCCAACAGCACTCTGCGCTTAAAGCTGCCCATTGGTGTGCATTATGATGCAGATGTTGAACGCGCGATGAAATTGTGTGTGGAAGCGGCAAGTAAGCACGCCCGCGTTTTGAAAGATCCGCACCCTCGGTGCTGGATTACAGAATTTGGTGATAATTCTGTGAACTTCAATCTGTTGATCTGGATTGCAGACCCCCGCGAAGGTGTGTCTAATATTAAGGGGCAAGTTTATTTGGACGTTTGGCGTCTATTTAAAGAGCATGGCATTGAAATTCCATATCCTCAACGTGATTTACACATCCGCAGCGTTGCAGATGATGTAACGTTTAAAGCCAAATAACCCAAACAATGTCTTTCTTATGAAATTTTTATTTAGCGCACTTCTTTCTTTTTGTTTTCTGTCCTCTGCTGTGGCGGGGGAACTGGATGATAAGGGGATTTACAATATCAGCTATGAAAATGATGTTTTCTCTGGCACAGATCAAAATTACACTAATGGGGTGCGGATATCATACCTAACGGCGGAAAATGATATCCCTCGCATTGTGCTGGATTGGGCAGCCAAGGCGCCGTTTTTTCACCGTGCAGGAAAACGCCGCGCCAGCTTTGCCGTGGGACAAAGCATGTTCACCCCGCAAGATATTACCATCAGCCAGTTACAGCCTAATAATCGCCCTTATGCCGGGTGGCTTTATGGCAGTGCCGGGCTGGTCTCAGATTCTGGTGACAGGCTGGATAACCTGCAGCTAACCGTTGGGGTGGTGGGGCCAGCATCCTTGGCCGAGCAAACCCAGAAATTTGTTCATAAAAACATGAATGGCTCCCCTGACCCAAAAGGATGGCGCCATCAATTAAAGAATGAGCCTGGCATTATTTTGTCTTATGAGCGGCAGTGGAAAACCTTTTATGAGATCAATGAAAAGCACACGGGCTGGGCGTTTGACTTTTCCCCCCACCTTGGTGCCAGTGTGGGGAATGTTTTTACCTATGCTGCAGCAGGGGGAACATTCCGGCTGGGGTATGATTTGCCCAATGATTATGGTCCACCGCGCATCCGCCCCAGCTTGCCGGGATCCGATTACTTTGTGCCCACCGATGATTTGGGCTGGTACCTGTTTGCTGGGTTTGAGGGCCGCGCTGTTGGCCGCAATATCTTTTTGGATGGAAATACATTAACAGACAGCCACAGCGTAGATCGCGAAGCTTTCACCGGGGATATCCAAACAGGCCTGGCCGTTATTCTATATGGCACCCGGGTGGCATATACCCACATTTTTCGTGGAAAAGAATTCCAACAACAAGGCCGCAATGACCAGTTCGGTGCATTGACGGTGTCGGTGCGATATTAAAAAAAGAAGGTAAGCTTTGCGGGGTTCCAGTGGTGGGCCTGGGCTGACTCGAACAGCCGACCTCACCCTTATCAGGGGTGCGCTCTAACCAACTGAGCTACAGGCCCGCACCAGCGGTAAGAGCGTTGTATAGCCCGTTTGATTTTCAAGTGCAAGCCAAAATACTGTCAAGGAGGGCAGATTTTTCATAAGTTGCAGTTTTTTATGATTTTCCAGACTTTTGCCATGCTTTATCTATTTTTCTTTCTCTTCATCTCTTTCTTCCCCTGCGCCAATTTGTCTCATGCCATTTTTGTGGGGAATTGTGTATCCCTCTATGGCTATTCTAAAAAATAAAATAACTATGGGAGATTATCTTGCGCATTTTATCATTGGCCGGCGCTTTATTGTTGGCAACATCCACCTATGCCTTAGCTGGCAACCAAACAACAGATCATAGCCATCATCATAACCATCATGCAAGTGGGCATGACCACAGCGCACGCATCCATGCGCCAATTGGCATCATGGGAGATCACTTGCATGATAAAGGGGACTGGATGTTTTCATACCGTTACATGAATATGGAAATGGATGGGAACCGCGATGGTAATAGGGAACTGACCCCCGCTGAAACCCGTGCAGAAGGCTTTATGGTTGCCCCCCTTAACATGACTATGGAGATGCACATGTTTGGTGTCATGTATGGGTTGACCGAAGATTTAACAGTTATGGCCATGGCGCCATATGTGATCAAGGAAATGGATCATGAAACAGGGGCATTAGTGCATTTTACAACAGAAACAGAAGGCATCAGCGATGTTAAGGTTTCTGGTATTTATGGCTTGAGCAAACAGGGTGATGAAGAAGTTTTATTGAACTTTGGTGTTAGTTTACCAACAGGATCTATTTCTGAGCGTGGTGACACCCCCATGGGAAGTAACCAAAAGTTACCGTATCCCATGCAGCTGGGGTCTGGAACCGTTGATCCAACTTTGGGCATTACATACACTAATGTTACCAATAATGTAAGCTGGGGTGGTCAGGCCAACACAACACTGCGCTTTGGGGAAAATGATGAAGATTATCGCTTGGGCAATGAATATAACGCCACAGCGTGGGTTGCCACCAAATTCACAGACTGGGTGCACGGGTCCTTGCGCATTAAAGCAGCCGTTTGGGGTGATATCCAAGGATCAGACCCACAGCTGAACCCAGCCGTTGTGCCAACTGCACGCGCAGACTTACGGGGTGGGGAGCGTGTGGAAACCCTGATTGGGTTTAGCATCGCAGATCCATCTGGTGCATGGAGTGGCCATCGCTTGGCGTTGGAAGCTGGCTTGCCTGTTTATCAAAACCTGGACGGCCCCCAAATGCAAACTGATTACACTTTTAATATTGGGTGGCAGTACGCATTTTAAGCAGCGCGGCTGTTAGAATTTCGATAAAGGGCCAGGGGTATATTTCTCTGGCCTTTTTCGTGGCCTTTTTCGTGGCCTTTTTCTTTGTTGTCCGGGCGAACCACCGTAAGTTGCCGCTGCTGTACATGTTGCAGGCTTAGGGACCGTCTGGTTTGTTCATAGTTTTGCGCATTTAAAACGTGAGGGTATTCCACTGTAACTTGCCTTAAGAGTTGGGATTCCAGCTGCTGCTGCGCGATCAAGGCACGACTGCTGTCGGTCAATAAAGCTTCGTTAGAAAAATCAGGGCTTTTCATAATGTTAAAGGTATATTCAATGCCTTGGCGCCGCACAAACATATGGGTGGCGCGTTTGCGGACTTCCTTGTTGCCAGATGTGGCTGTTCGGTCGCTGATGTATTCAAAACAAACGGTGAGGTCTGGTTCTGTATTTTCTTGCTCAGATTCCTGTTCTGGCATCAAGTTTTTGGCTTTCACGGCTGATTGCTCTGTGGTGGAAAGGTTGCCGCGTTCCTGCCCTTGTTGCCGGTCCAGTTTTGCCATAAGTTCTTGGGTTTGAATCAACTGAATGACAGCTTGCGATTCTTTTTTATCCTCACGCACTGGCACGTGATTTTCTTTCTTGTCCTCGTCTGCTTGTTTGGCAACTCCAGCTTTGTCGGTAAAAGGGTCCTCTGCTGCAGGGTTGGCTGTTTCATCAGCCGATAAACTCAGCAGGGCATCTTCCTCATCTGTTGTTTCTGTTGCAGGGGGGGAAATATCTTGCAGTTCTGGCGCGGCATAGGCGAAACGGTCTTGCTCTGCCTGTAAATCATGATACGTCCAGCCGTTTTCAGCCAGCAGTTCCGCCACACTTTTGGTGTGTGCAGGGTCTTGATTTTTTTTAAAGAGAGAAAATAAACCCATGGATGCTGAATGCCTGCTTGTTACGTATGATAATTATCTTTTGTATTGGGGTGGAATATTATCAAAAAAGTTCCTTTGGGGCAACGTTAAAAAATTGATGTTTTTTTAAATCAACCCTTGCATTTTCTGCCCAGAGTCAGTAGACAGAGTGCTTGTTCGGAGTGTGGCGCAGTCTGGTAGCGCACTTGGTTTGGGACCAAGGGGCCGGGGGTTCGAATCCCTTCACTCCGACCATTTTCTTAAATTGGTGCTGGGCGCCCGTTTAAGAAAATGAAACGGGGTTGGATGAGAACCCCAGGTTCGGCGGCGCAGCGAGCCGGGCGAGCAAAGCGCGAATGAAGCCCAAATAAAATTTGGGCGCCAGGCAATCTCTTCACTCCGACCATTTTATAAAGTAGGGGCTTTGCAGCCCCTTTTTTATTTACCCCGTTCTCGCAACTTATTGCCTTTGTCCATCCCCTCTAAATTGTTAATACCAAAGGGGGTTGCTAGGTCCCTTAAGGTTTTACCTTTTGGAATATTGCGGACATCAGCGGTACACAATTTTTGGAACATATCGGGCTTCCATCCAAGAATGATACCGGGGATATCAATAACTTTTTCTGGTCTGCCTGGGCTTTCATAATCGTAATAGGGGTTAGGGATGAAGACACCTCCCGCGGTTGGTTGCCCCCATCTTTTGGAAAAAGAACACAGAATCATTTTTGTCATAAGCGCGTGTCACCAACGCCTTATAGCCCAGACACGCCATTTGTCTTGCGTAAACTTGCGTTAACAGGCGGCCCGCAAAGGACTGTTGATAGTCAAAGTTAATGTATAAAGATCCTAGTTCAGCTGTAGAAGCAGAAGAGGTTTGAGCTTGGTCTGCACTTGCAGAATCAACAGGTTTTCCATTGCCTTTAACGAAGCCAATAATTTGGCCGCGGCCATTTTCCGCTACAAAGCAATAATTTGCGTCCGTTGGGTTGGGAGAGAAAACCCCAGGAATAAATTTTGCCCAGTAGTCTTCAAAAGATTCTTGTGTTTGACCTTTGAGCAGCTCTGGAAATTCTTTTCCCAGTGGCCCGCCATAAGGCTTACCGTCGCGCCCTAAAGTTTTGAGGCAAAAGAAGCGTCTATAATATGTGTTATAAGCTAATGTGGCCAAAGCCTGTTCATCATTTCTGGTTGCTTTTCTAAGCGTAAAATTAGTCATAATAAAAATTCCTGTCCATGTAGGTGAGAGCCAAAAGGCTCATATCAAAAAAAGATCTAAAAAAGGGTGGGGTATATAAATATCAGGACTAAGCCTGATGATGCAGGAATCCAGCAGCAGTGTTTGAAAACATGCTGTATGAAGAAATCATAGAAGTGATAATTGTTTTATTGATCATATATTTTATATAGAGGTCTTTTGCAATCTACGCAAGCCTACGCTTTTAAACTACCCTTGTTGGGCGATGTGCCGCAGGCCAAGAAACGCGATGTGGCGGCTGATAATAACGTAAGTGGGGATAGGCTTCATAAAATCTTCTTGAGGATTTTTAGCTTCGAAGCGGTTGCGGAAAGCTTTTTCATCAAAGGCGTTTTCCATTTTTTTGATAATACCGCCGGCTAAATAAACTCCACCATGGGCGCCCATGGTAAGGGCCAAGTTCCCTGCAACAGTGCCCAAAAGCTCTGAAAATGTTTTTGTGGCCTTGATGCACTGTTTGTCTTGGCGCTTCATTGAAAGGTCAGAAACATCCATCGGCTCTAAATCTTTGGGTGTCACATCATCAAAAGTGCAGTGGGCGTGATACAGGTTCACCAACCCGGGGCCAGAAATCAACCGCTCTGCCGTAACGTGCCCATATTTTTCACGCATCAGGTGGATGATACGTTCTTCCTCTTCGGTGGTGGCTGCCAAGGTAACGTGGCCGCCTTCGGTAATAATGGGGGTCCACTCTCCGTTGGCAGAGGGCATTAACCCCCCAACGCCCAAGCCACTGCCAGGGCCGATAACCCCAATGGGCATACTTTCATCGTGCTGTTTTTTCCGTCCGCCAATGTGTTTGGCATCATCTGGCCCCAGGTTGGGCATTGCATAGGCCATGGCTGTAAAGTCATTCACCACTTTCAAGTTATTCAGTCCCAGCTCTGCACGGGAATGTTGGATTGAAAATTTCCAATGGTTGTTGGTGATGTTCACTTCATCAGATAAAACAGGGCAAGCGACGGCAATAACGGCATTGTTTGGCTTAATCCGGCAAGAGGCAATATACTCTGTCGCGGCATCAATAAAGTTTGGATAATCTTTACATGGAAGATACAGGATATCAGCAAATTCGCCGTTGGCTTTCATAATTGCAAAACGGGCATTTGTTGCCCCAATATCTGCAATCAGTGTCAGTTCGTTCAGTTTAGGCGCGGTGTTGTTGGCCACAGCTGGCATGATTGATACCTTTTTTTAAAGCGAATGTTTGGTTTTATACAACTTATGGTTAGATTGCAAATTCTTTCACATCACTTTTCTTGGATGGCTTAAACCGCGTTTCTGCAATTATATCGGCAGATTCATGAGTCGGTGTGTCATGCTTTTCAGAATAGTCAAAGACTTCTGTCAAGACAGACCCTGTAATTTCAACAGTTTCCATCGCTTTTGTACGATCATAAGGCTTGTTGTAAAATTCCAGGTGGATATTAATTATTCCTCCGGCGTTAATGACATAATCAGGGGCGTATAGAATGCCTTTGTCATGCAGCAGTTGGCCATGCTCTGGTCTTGCCAGTTGGTTGTTTGCGGCGCCTGCGATAATCGTTGCTTTTAACTGATCAATGGTTTCAGTGTTCAGAATCCCCCCAATTGCACAGGGAGAGAAAACATCCACATCTTGGCTATAAATTTCTGTCAGGGGAACTACAGTTCCCCCTGTTTCTGTGGCCAAGCTGGTTGCAGAAGCTTCATTGATGTCTGCCACAAATAGAATTGCGCCTTCTGCGGCCAGTTCACGCGCAAGGGCAGCCCCAACGCTGCCTGTTCCTTGGATGGCAATTTTGATGCCTTCCAGGCTTTGGCGACCCAATTTGTGTTCAACAGCACTTTTTAGACCTGAAAAAACACCGTGCGCTGTAACTGGGGACGGATTTCCAGAGCTACCCATTTTCTCCAGCCCCGTGACATGTTGTGTTTGGCTGGCCATAATTTCCAAATCTTTAGGGCCGATATTCATATCTTCAGCGATAATGTATCCGCCGCTGCACTTTTCAACAAAGCGCCCCATGGCTTGCAGCAAGGCAGGGGTTTTCTGTGTTTTTGGATCCCCAATAATAACGGATTTTCCGCCTCCAAAGTGCAAATTGTTAATCCCCGATTTATAGGTCATCCCACGGGATAAACGCAAAACATCGCGCAGGGCTTCTTCTGTGTTTTTATAAGGGCGCATACGGCAGCCACCAACACCAGGGCCGCGGGTGGTGTTATGGATCGCAATAATTGCCTTCAAGCCTGATTCGCGATCGTTGCAAAAAATGATTTGTTCGTGGTGGTCAAATTCAGGATGTTGAAATAGATCCATGTCCATATGTTTTCCCCAACGGTATGCATTTTAGCTTTTGCAAAAACGCTATTTGTACAATAAATATTCAGAACAACCTATTTATTTGAAAGTTCAGTATAGCACAAGCTAAACTATCTTATAAGATAGCTATTTCGCAGGGGCAGCATATGCAATTTTTTATCATGTTTGTATTGGGGGTTTTATTGGCTTGTGTCTTGTTTTCGGCCAGGGGGCGGCGCACAAATTCCACGCAAAAAGCACGATCGTATGGTAAAAAAACATTCAAACGATCCACAAAAATGTCAGACCCCGAGGCTGTCTCCATTCTGGGATTGGGTAAGTCATATACCCAAGATGATGTTAAGAAAGCCCATAGAGAAATGTTGAAGAAAGTTCACCCAGATCAGGGTGGGTCAGAGTATCTGGCCAAACTTGTAAATCAAGCCAAGGATCATTTGTCTAAAGCTAAAGAATAGAGCGGACATTGGCGCGAAAAAGGGTTGATAGGCCCCCTTGTTTCTGGCACAACTTAGTCTATGAGCACACAGAAAAAAATTCGTAAAGCAGTTTTTCCCGTTGCCGGGTTGGGAACGCGGTTTTTACCCGCTACAAAATCCATGCCCAAGGAAATGCTGCCGGTTGTTGATAAACCTTTGATTCACTATGCCGTTGAAGAAGCAAAAGCCGCTGGAATAGAGCAGTTTATCTTTGTTACCGGGAAGGGCAAAAGTTCTATCGAGGATTACTTTGATACCCATAACGAATTACAGGAAATGCTGAAAGAAAAAGGCAAAGAGGATCTTTTGGCTGATTTTATGGAAACGTTGCCGCAGCCCCACCAAATTGTGTACGTTCGTCAGCCAGAGGCACTGGGGCTTGGCCATGCTGTATGGTGTGCCCGCGAAATCGTAGGGGACGAGCCTTTTGCTGTGTTACTTTCCGATGTTTTGATTCTGGGGGAGACACCCTGTATGCAGCAAATGGTTGCAGCGTATGAAGAAACGCCAGGCAATATCATCTCGGTTGAAGAGATTCCCGCAGAAGATTCAAAAAAGTACGGAATTGTGGATGTAGAAAGCCAAGATGGGAATCTTTACAACATCCGCGGCATGGTTGAAAAGCCAGCGCCAGAGGACGCCCCATCAAACCTTGCGGTTACAGGGCGCTATATTATTCAGCCAGAAGTGTTCGATCATTTAGAACGTAAAGAAAAAGGCGCAGGCGGAGAAATTCAACTGACAGATGCTTTGGCGGCAATGCTGCCAACCCACACAAATTCAGCTTTTAAGTATGAAGGGGTTAGATATGACTGTGGCAATAAGTCTGGTTGGCTGGAAGCGAATATCGCGTATTCTTTAAGCCGTGATGATCTGCGTGAAGAAGCGGTCGGCATTGTAAAGCACTATGCGGCCCAGTTAACTGAAGAGGAAGCTGCATAATGAATATTTGTATTATTGGGACTGGTTATGTTGGTTTAGTGACAGGAACATGCTTGGCTGAGTTGGGACACACAGTTGTTTGTGTCGATAAAGTAGCCCATAAAGTGGATTCGTTAAAACGAAATATCATGCCAATTTTTGAAGATGGCTTGGCAGACATGGTTGCTGAAAATGTAGAGGCAGGGCGTTTATCTTTTACCACCGATTTGTCACAAGCCATGGCACAGGCCAAAGCTGTGTTCATTGCTGTGGGTACACCCAGTGTTGAAACAAAAGATGGGTCCCCCGCTGCAGCAGATTTAAGCCAAGTTAAGGCTGTTGCCAAAGAAATTGCGCAAACCATGACGGGTTATACTGTTGTTATTAATAAATCGACAGTTCCTGTGGGGACGCAAAAGATCGTGACCGATATTATTAAAGGCACAAACCCCACAGCTGCGTTTGATGTTGTTTCCAACCCCGAATTTCTGCGTGAAGGCGCTGCCATCGGTGACTTTATGAACCCTGATAGAATTGTAGTGGGGCAGCAAACAGACAAAGCAGCAGAGATCATGCAGGATTTGTATAAACCGTTGATTGACCAAGGGGTTGCATACCTTGAAACCACACCCAAAACGGCAGAGTTGATTAAATATGCGGCCAATGCATTACTGGCCACTAAGATCAGCTTTATCAATGAAATGGCGGATATCTGTGAAGCGGCAGATGCAGATGTGGAAGAACTTGCCATGGGAATTGGGCTGGATAATCGCATTGGGCCAAAGTTCTTAAAGCCTGGCCCCGGTTTTGGTGGGTCTTGTTTTCCCAAAGATACAGATGCACTGGTGCATATCGCCCAGCAACACGGCGCGCCAACCCATATTGTGGAATCTGTCGTAGAAGCAAATAACGCCCGTAAAGAGCTGATGGTGAAAAAGATTATCTCTGCTTGTGGGGGGGCTGTTGAAGGTAAAAAGATCGCGATTTTGGGGCTGACGTTTAAAGCTAATACAGATGATGTTCGTCAAAGTGTCAGCTTGGTTATTGTGCCGGCTTTGTCCCGTTTGGGTGCAGATGTTCGGGCCTATGATCCAGAAGGCAACGAAACAGCAGCAGAAATTATGCCAACCGTAAATTATAAAGACAGCGCCCAAGATGCGTTGAGTGGTGCAGATGTTGCTGTGATCCTGACAGAGTGGCCAGAGTTTGAAAATCTGGACTGGGGCAACATGAAAGATATTATGGCGGCGCCTTTGCTGGTGGACTTGCGTAATATTTTGGACCCCATAGAAATGGAAAAAGCGGGGTATACGTACATTTCCGTTGGGCGCCACTTTCAAGGGTTAAATGTTGATGCGCCTTTTCTAATTAAAAACTTGAGAGCATAACCAGAGACATGTCTTACCAGTTTCATTCGTCTATTATCCGCGAATATGATATCCGTGGCATTTTTGGAGAAACCTTAACCACACAAGATGCTTACGTTTTGGGGCAATGCTTGGCAGTTTATGCAGGTTCCCCAGAACGGGCCGTGATTGGCTTTGATGGACGGGACTCATCTCCTGAACTGGCTGCTGCCTTAACCCGTGGCTTTCAATCCCAAGGGTTGGACGTAACACACATTGGCCTGGGGCCAAGCCCCATGCTTTATTACAGTGTGTTTGAGCATGTCTTTGATGTAGGGGTGATGATTACGGGGTCTCATAACCCTGGCCATTATAATGGGTTCAAAATGATGGTGGGGCGCTCCACCTTGCATGGAGAGGGTATCCGCCAGTTGGCAAAAATTGCGGCTGAAACAACATTTCAGGAAGAACGCGCCGAAACCCCACCCCATAAGCTGGATGTTTTAGACAGCTATCTTGCAAGACTTTTGCAGGATTATCCAACACCGGCAAACTTGAAGGTGGCATGGGACACGGGAAATGGGGCAGCCGGCCCAGCTATAGAAAAGTTAATTGGGTTGCTGCCGGGCAAGCATACGCATTTGTTTGCCGAAGTAGACGGCACTTTCCCCAACCATCACCCAGATCCCACCCAGGCTGAAAACTTGGTAGATTTGCAGAAAGCTGTTCGTGAAAATGGCTGTGATGTTGGCATTGGCTTTGATGGTGATGCAGACCGCATTGGAGTAGTGGATGATGAGGGCGGCATCATTTGGGGGGATCAATTGATGATGCTGTATGCTCGTGATGTTTTAAAATCCCACCCTGGGGCGCCTATTATTGCGGATGTTAAATCCAGCCAGGTTTTTTTTGAAGATGTGGCAGCAAATGGCGGCCGACCCATTATGGGCAGAACAGGGCACTCACTGATTAAAGCGAAGATGATTGAAGAAAACGCCCCCCTGGCTGGCGAAATGAGCGGCCATATTTTCTTTGCTGACAAGTTTTACGGGTTTGATGATGCTATTTATGCGGCCATTCGGTTATTAAACATTTTGGCAAAATCTGGACAAAAGCTATCTGATTTCAGAAAGTCCTTGCCCACGTTGAGAACGACGCCGGAACTTCGGTTTGAATGTGATGAACAACGCAAATTCACTATTATTGATGAGATAAGCGTGCGTTTGTCAGAGCAGCCAGATATGGATGTTTGCCGCATTGATGGCGTACGTGTGAACACGGACCAGGGCTGGTGGTTAATTAGGGCGTCCAACACCCAAAATGTCCTGTCCGCCAGGATAGAGGCAAAGAACGACCAAGCGTTGGAAGACCTGATTGCTGATTGCGCAGAGCAATTAAAATTATCTGGAGAAGCTTTGCCGCCTATTAAGATTTAAGCGCCAGGCTGCTGAAATTCTTGCGAAATAACCTCTGTTAACTCTTGTGCTTGGGATCGAACACGCTTTAACCGCTGGTGGATACGATCCAAGCGGTCAAAAATTTCCTCTACATCCGGGCCGGTGGCAAATTCCACCATGGTTAGCGCAAAGTCCAAAGGGTTCACAGGTTTAAATTCAGCCATATCAGCATTGAACATGTTCTGAATCAGAAAGGCAACAACTTGGCATACTGATGTGGGGCTTGGCATACCCCCGTGGGGATATGTTTCTAAAGTTGCATATTATAAAAGGGCTTAGTAAAACCTATTTATGGACTTTTTGATGAACGTTGGTGCCGCAGCACTCAGAACCCTTCCGCCAGAACCAGCCCATACATGGGGATTGAAGTTGTTAAAAGCTTCTCCGTTGCCCAAGTATAAACACACCGCCGCCTTTGAAAGCAAAATAGGGCAGGTGATTGCCGCAAATCCAGTTGGGTTAGCTGCGGGATTTGATAAAAATTGTGCCGTGCCTCACAAGGCTCAACACTTGGGCTTTGGATTTGTTGAAGTTGGGTCCGTTACGCCATTTCCCCAAGCCGGTAACCCCAAGCCACGCTTGTTTCGGTTGACAGAAGACCAGGCTGTTATCAACCGCATGGGCTTTAACGGAGTGGGAGCAGATGTTTTTCACCGAAATTTAGAGCGGTTGCGCCCCAAGGTAAAAGTTCCTTTGGGTGTTAACTTGGCTGCAACCAGGGGGGGCGATGATCCCATAACAGATTTTTTGAATTTGGCATCCCGCTTTCATGGTATGGCAGATTATTTAACCATTGATGTTTCTTGCCCCAACACGCTGGATGGAAAAGCCTTGCAAGACCCAGAAAACCTGAAGGGCCTGTTGGATAAAATGAAAGAGCAAAGTGCCAAATTAAAGATAGCAACGCCCATTTTTTACAAACTGGGGCCAGACCTGCAAGATAATGATATTGACGTGCTGGTTAAGATTATTCAGGGCTATGAACTAGATGGCTTGATTATTACCAATACATCAACCCAGCGCCCTGATAGCCTGAAATCTAAGTACGCGGGTGAAATAGGGGGGTTGAGCGGCGCGCCGTTGAAGCCGTTTGCCCAAGCAACATTGCAGAAATTTTCAAGCCGTTTGGATGGTGCTTTGCCATTGATTGCAGTTGGGGGCATTGCCACGGCAGATGATGTGCTGGCCCGCTTGAAGGCAGGGGCAAGTGCCGTACAGTTGTATACGGCAATGGTGTTTCAAGGCCCAGGGGTGGTGAAAAAAATATTGAAAGATCTTGCGGCCAAGATGCATCAACAGCATGTTACCCACATCTCTGAGCTGGTCTAGGCATATTTTGGGGTTTCGGTATGAAACTTGCTGTCTATAATCCCTATCATGCATGATTTAGTTATCTTTGCCGTTTATACCATCACCAGCGCCATCATTGGTTTTACGGGCGATAGTTTGTTGGGGATGAGTGCACAGGCAGCACCACTTTACGGGTTTATTTGTTTTTTAATTTGTATTGCCGCGCACGAGGCAATGTTACGCCGGCGGGACTTTACCCATATGCAAATTGGGTTTGAGGCATTGTCTAATGTGTTGGCAGATGTTAGCCGATTGGCAGAAAAGCAGAAGAAGTCTATCGCAGACCTGACAAAGAAAATAGAAGCTCTGTACGCTGAAAAGCAGCAGCTGGAAGATGTGCGTATAGAGCTGGATATTCTGCAAAAACTGGTGACAGATCTTTCTGGTAGGTCAAAGGGTAAAACCCAAAAAACAAAAGCCAAAGTGGCTATACCGCCGAAAAGTAAGGAAGTTTTGCTGGAAAGTGTACGCGATGCACTGCGAGGCGACAGGGTGGATTTATACTTACAGCCAATTGTGACGTTACCCCAACGCAAGGCCCGCTTTTACGAATGCTATTCACGCATCCGTAATAAAAAAGGCGAATTGATTTTGCCCCAACATTACATAGAGGCTGCAGAGCAGGAAGGCTTAATCGCTGCAATCGATAATATGCTTTTATTCCGTTGTATTCAGTTGATTCGAAAAGCTCATAAAGAGAATTCGCGAACACGCTATTTCTGCAATTTATCGCGTCATACACTATTTGATGAGCACTTCTTTGGGGACTTCATTGACTTTTTAGAAGAAAACCATGATCTGGCTCAAAACCTGACGTTTGAAGTAGATCAGGACGAAATTGATAACAAAGATAAGCGTGTCAAAAAGTATCTGAAGCAGTTAACAGATGTGGGCTGCCGCTTGTGTGTGCAGAAAGTAACGACTTTACGCTTTGATTTAAAGTATTTGGCTTCTATTGGTGTTTCATTTGTGAAAATTGAATCCGATACGTTAATGCAATACGTTGATCAGAAAAACCCTGGTATTGACCTGACAAAGCTTAAAATAGATACCGATAAGGTTGGTATAGATATTGTAGTAGAGAAGATAGAAGACGAACAGGTTCTGCTGGAACTGCTTGATTATAACATAGATTATGGCCAGGGATATTTATTTGGAGAGCCAGTTCTTCACTCTGACATGAAATAAAATTTCAAATCTTTCTTTGTTCTTGCAATTAACTTTCTGTTAATGTAGAATTAAGAAAAAGTTAACAAATTGACGACTAACACGGGGATTTATCAGATGAACACATTTTCAAAGACATTTTTGGCTGTTGTGCTTGGAACAACTCTTTCAGCAGCACCTGCATTTGCACTTCCAATTAAAGGTGGTAAAGCTGGGCTGAACGTAAAGAACGTTGCCGTGCAGCAGGTTCAGCTTAGCAAACAGGCCGCCACAAAAGCTACTTTTGCTGGAACCAAGGCGGCCAAGGTTATTAACAGTCAGAATATTCGTAATGTAAAGTTTACAGCGGCTAACGCCAAGACATTGGGCAGTGTTGCTCAATCAGTAAGTTTGCATGCTGATAAAGCAATTTCTATTGCTGTTCCTGCTGCTGCTGTAAACGCATCAGGTATTACACTGGATCATGCCCTTGATAATGTCATTAATATGAAGGGTTACGCATCAGCAAATATGGCGATGAACAAACAAACTGACGGCAGCATTATTATTCAAGATACAGGTGCTCGTGGTGGTGACGGACTTGGCGGCGGTACAGCAGGCGCAACACTTGATGCTGGCAGCATTGATGTTACAAATGCTGGAAACTTTGACTGTGCTGCATCTGTTGCCATTGGTGGCGGCGCTAGAACTGGCGGGTGCGGTGGTGGTGACACTGGCGGAAACAACGGAACAAATGGAGATGCTAACTTGCAAGCGCAACTTAACAGAATTCAAGGGACATTAGTTGCTCAGTTTGATGCTCAAACAACAGCTGCTGAAGATGAAGAGTTTGCCTCGGCTGCTGACCCAATTGATGTTGGAACAGCTGTTCGTAAGAACCAAACAGGAAATACGAATCGTTACTATGGTAATGAATTGGATGCTGGTAAGAGCGTTGTTTCTGCCGGAAAACTGTTGCAAGACCTTTTGAAAGCAGCAGACGGCGTTCAGTAAAGCTTAGCTAAAATTTGAATTCAAGGCCTTTTCATAGGCAAGGGAATGCGCGCTGGGATCAGCGCGCATTTCGTTTAAGAAGCGATAGTAATTTAATGCAAACACCCGAATATTAGAGGTAAGAGCCCCTTCTGAGCTGTGACCGGCAATTGAGGAGCAAATGATGGCAATGGATGTTTTCTCAGCTGCAGCAATATCTTCTAAATAACCCCAAATACTGTCTTCCAGGCTTACACATGTCCGTTTATTGTTAATATTTAGGTTTTTTCGGATTTTATTTTCCATATTTTGGCTCAGCCTCTTGACTCGTTGATAAAGTTTATATAAAAAGCAGACTCTTTTGTATCACGTGTTTAAACCCATACATAGGTACAGAACATATATAAATATAACCAAAGGCGTTAAGACAATGTCAAGAGTATGCGTAATTACAGGTAAAGGTGTGCACGTTGGTAACAATGTAAGTCACGCTAAAAATAGAACTAAGAAAAGATTTTTGCCAAATCTTCAGAACGTTACGTTCTTAAGTGAAAGATTGGGCACACTGCGTATGCGCGTTTCTGTCGCTGGTATCCGGACTGTTGAAAAGCATGGCGGAATTGATGAGTTTTTAAGAACAACACGCAACAGCAAGCTTCAGCCAGAAGCTTTGAAGCTGAAGCGTCGTCTTGAAAGAGCAGAAAAAAAGCAAGAAAGCACAGCGACAGCTAAGGCAGCCTAGTTACACCCGGGAGACATCGTCCATGCAGATCGACTATCCCGGCTTTTCGTTTACGCTATCGAAAACATCTGAAAAATCCAAAGCTCGTCGTGGGGCCTTAAAAACGCCGCATGGAACGGTGCAAACCCCTGCGTTTATTTTTTGTGGGACCAAGGCAGCCATCAAGGTTGCAACCCCAAAACAGGTTAAGGACGCAAACACCCAAATTATTTTGGCGAATACTTACCATCTGATGCTTCAGCCGGGCGCTGATTTGGTGTCTAAGATGGGCGGCTTACACAAGTTTATGGGCTGGGATGGCCCCATGCTGACAGACTCTGGCGGGTTTCAAATCTTTTCCCTGGGCCATGGTGGGAGCGTTGTGGGAGAGCTAAAAGGCGCTAACATGAACAAAAGCTGGGGTAAGTCCATGCTGAAAATTGATGAGGAGGGCGCAACATTCCGATCTTACGTTGATGGCAGTGTGCATCATTTATCGCCAGAATCGGCGATGGAAATTCAGCGCAAATTGGGGCCAGACTTAGTTGTGTCGTTAGACGAGTGCACCCCCCTGCACGAAGGGCGTGAATATACGGCCAATTCCATGCGGATGTCCATGCGCTGGGAAAAACGTTCTATCGAACAGTTTGCCAAAACCCATGACGGCAAGCAGGCCATTTACTCTATCTCTCAAGGTGGAATTTACCCGGATTTGCGCCGCGAATGTGCAGATTTCATGAACAGTTTGCCATTCTTTGGTCATGCCATTGGTGGATCTTGGGGGGACACGAAAGAGCAAATGTACGAAGTGATTGGCTCTGCCATGGAAAACCTGGACCCATCACGCCCCACACATATTTTGGGCTGTGGGGGATTAGACGATATCTTCGAGGGTGTTAGCTTGGGGGCAGATACCTTTGATTGTGTGCACCCCACACGCATTGCGCGTCATGGAATTGCCTATTGCCATGGTGCGCCCAATAACCGTCTTAATATCTTCAATGCTCGGTTCCGCAATGATGAAAGCCCGCTGAGTGAGACCATAGAATCAGAGGTAGCGCATTTTTCCAAAGCCTATATCCACCATTTGTTTAAGGCACGTGAAACATTGGGCATGCAATTGCTGGCAATTCATAATATTGCCTTTATAAACAAGTTGTTTGTCGGTATTCGTAAAGCAATAGATGAAGATAGGTTTGAAAGCTTTAGAAAAGAATGGGAAAGTTACAGATTAACACCAGCACAAGAGGAAAAAGAATATGCTGCAAAAGCTTGATCACCCCCTGATTCAACAGAAATTAATGCAACTGCGCGATAAAAGCAGTGATCATATGACATACCGTGCCCGTTTGATGGAAATTGGCGCTTTGATGGCATATGAAGCTTTTAAAGAATTGCCCAGCAAAGCAGTGAGTGTAGAAACACCGTTGGAGACCATGGAAACACGGGCATTGGCCGCAACGCCTGTGGTTGTGCCCATTCTGCGTGCGGCCCTTGGGTTGACAGATGGAATGATGTTGGTGTGTCCAGAGGCCCACTTGGGCCACATTGGCCTGGCCAGAAATTCAGAAACTTTAAAACCAGAGGAATATCTGGTGAAACTTCCAAAAAACCAGGGCCAACCCTTTTATTTGGTGGACCCCATGCTGGCCACAGGTAATTCAGCCGTGCATGCGGTGGAAGTTTTGGAACGCCATGGAGTAGAACAAAAGAATATCTGCTTTGTAGCCCTTTTAGCGGCTCCAGAGGGGATAGAACGCCTGCACGGGGCATGTCCGCATGTAAAAATCTATACTTGCGCTGTGGACCGTCAATTAAGCGATAAAGGCTATATCTTGCCTGGCCTCGGTGATGCCGGCGACCGTCTGTTCGGCACTGATCATTAACTAAAGCAAATCGCCCAGTTTTTGGGTTAGAGTTTCGGGGATGTCTGCAACGTCGAACAGGGTGATCGAGTTTTCATAATACTTTGTCACATCATGGCCAATCCCAATGGCCAGAAGCTCTACATCTGATTTACGCTCGATCATCCGAATTGTTTCTTTTAAGTGTTGGTCCAAATAATGTGGCGGATTGACGGACAGGGTCGAATCATCCACCGGCGCGCCATCTGATATCACGGTCAGAATGCGGCGCTGTTCGGGGCGCATCAACAGGCGGCTCCACCCCCACAGCAGGGCTTCCCCATCAATATTTTCCTTTAACATGCCTTCTTTTAGCATCAAGCCAAGGTTGCGGCGTTGTCGGCGCCATGGTTGATCGGCGGATTTATAAATAATATGGCGCAAGTCATTCAGTCTGCCGGGGTTTTCTGGCTTGCCCTCACTGACCCAAGCATCGCGGCTTTGCCCGCCTTTCCACGATCTGGTAGTAAAGCCCAGGATTTCTGTCTTCACGCCACATCTTTCCAAGGTGCGTGCCAAAATGCTGGCGGTAATAGCGGTAATCAAGATAGGGCGCCCGCGCATAGAGCCAGAATTATCCAGCAGCAGGGTAATGACAGTATCTTGGAAATTGCTGTCGATTTCTCGCTTATAACTGAGCGGAGAGAGGGGGTCTGTAATCAACCGTGCCAGGCGGGCAGGGTCCAGCAGGCCGTCTTCCTCGTTAAAGGACCAAGACCGCTGTTGTTTGGCCTGTAACTTACGCAGCAAGCGGTTTGCCAGGCGGATAACCAGGCTTTCATAGGGTTTGACTTGATCTTCCAGCTTTTGAAACAGGGTTGCCAGTTCTTCATCTGGTACCAAATCTTGGGCGGGGATGGTTTCATCGTGCTGTTCCGTAAAAATCTGATAGCGAGAGGCATCAGACTCATCAAAGTTCAGTCCATCCTGATCATCACTAGAAATACCGGGCAAATCCATTTGCGACAGGGCATCTTGCAGCTCTTGCAAGGTGACATCACTTTCTATTTCTTGCTCTTGGGAGGAATCGTCATCTCCCTCTTCAGTGTCTTGAGGGCCGGAATCTTGCGTTGTGCTTTCATCTTGTTGATCTTTATCCTCGAGCAGAGAGCTTTGGTCTGGCTCTTCATCCTCGTCTTCTTGGTTTTTATGGGCCTGAGAGGGCTCAATATCCAGCTTCTGCAGGATGTCTAGCAGGATAGAGCCATATTGCTCTTGATCCCTTTCTACATCCGCCAGGGATCTCAACTCGCTGCCGGCTTTTTCTTCCACCCAGTCTTGCCACAAACTTACGACATTCTTTGCGCTTTCTGGGGGTTTTTCACCAGTAAGGGCTTGGCGAATCATCAACTTGAGGACTTCTGGCAGGTGGGACTCCTGCCGATGAGTTACCTGGGTATAGCCCATTTCTTCGTAATGACGGTTCAGGTGGGCGTTCAAATTTTTGCGAATGCCTTCAAAAGTTTTTGCCCCGATGCATTCTACTCGGGCTTGTTCTGCTGCTTCATAAATGCTTTGCGCAACGGCATGGGCCGGGCGTTGTGCCGTATGTAGCCCAGAATCATGATACCGCCATTTCAGGGCCAAGGTATCAGCAATACCGCGCAGGTTCTTCATTTCACGTCGGCTGCGTCGGCTGGGGGTGGGCAGGGTTGCTTGCTTTTCTGTAATTGCCGGGGTGCTTTGAGCAAACAGCACTTCCCCCGTTGGCATATTCCCCACCGCCCGTAGGCTGGAGGCCAGCAGCCGCTTCATCTCTTCTGGGTTGAGGGGGGGCGCCTTGGCCATTTTCTGGCCTTTACTCTTTTGCGAGAGCGCCAAAGGTAAGCTCTGTCCCAAAGACGCGCTGGTAATATTCTGCAAAGACAGGCTTTTCAAAATCATCACAGCGGTTTAAAAAGCTTAGTGCAAAGGCGTGCTCCAAATCATCAAAGATTTGCCAGTTTTCTGCCCAACTTAAAACAGTTCTGGGGGACATGACGGTAGAAATATCCCCCGCAATAAAGCCTTGGCGGGTTAATTCAGCCATCTTCACCATTTGGCTGACGATTTTCTTGCTGTCCTTCTTATCCAGCTCGGGGTGTTTTTTTAAGATGATGGCAACTTCCACATCGCGGGCCAAATAGTTCAACGTGGTGACGATATGCCAGCGGTCTAGCTGTCCTTGGTTGATTTGCTGGGTTCCATGATACATGCCGCTGGTATCGCCCAAGCCAACAGTATTGGCTGTAGCAAACATGCGAAACGCTGGGTTTGCCCGCACTTGGCGGTTTTGTTCCAGCAGTGTCAGTTTGCCTTCTGCTTCCAGAACGCGCTGGATCATAAACATGACATCTGGCCGGCCAGCATCATATTCATCAAAAACCAGTGCTACAGGGTTTTCCAGTGCCCATGGCAAAAGTCCTGGCTTAAATTCAGTCACTTGTTTGCCATCTTTCAGTACGATGGCATCGCGCCCGATTAAATCCACACGGCTGATGTGGGAATCCAGGTTAATGCGCACGCAAGGCCAGTTTAGGCGGGCTGCCACTTGCTCAATGTGGGTAGATTTTCCCGTTCCATGATAGCCTTGGATCAGCACACGCTTGTTGTGCTTGAAGCCGGCCAGGATCGCTTTGGTGGTTTCTGGGTCAAACTGATAGCTTTCATCAATATCTGGGACATAGTCTGACCCATCAGAAAAGGCAGGGACTTTTTCATCACTTTCAAAACCAAAGGTTTGCTGGACAGAAATTTCTATATCAGGGGCTGTAATGGCCAAAGCAGGGCTAGACATGGGGCGTTTCTTCTTTCAGTCTCTTATTATTGAACAGGATCAATGCATAATTCCTGAAGAACTTTATAAGCTTGGGGCAGTTTTTTAAAGATATCTTCTTTGGTCTTATCCCCTTTGTTCACATCTGGATGATATTCTTTAACCATTCCTTTGTACGTTTTCTTCAGCTGAACTGTTGTGAATGGCGTCATGATGTTAAACAGGCTGAGGGCTGCTTCCTGCTCTGTTGATAGGGATGAGTTATGAGCCGCAGCCTTTGCGGTATCGCCGTCCATAAAGTCGAAAATATCTTCAGAAAACTTTTGCCAGTTGTGCATAAAAGCAAAAGCTTGGAAATCTTTGGCCTGATCTTCTGATCCATTCTGTCCAAAAGGCCAACTGGGGCGATCCCATACCACATCTTGGTTGCGGATTTGGAGAATTTCCCCTTCGGACATATTGCGGAAATAATCCCAACTTTTGTTATACATTTGAACATGCGCCATGCAAAAATAGTAATAGTCACTGGGGTTTCTGGCGTTTGCTGTCCGCTCTTTGGGGGCTTTGTGGTCTCCTGCCTCTGTACAGCCAGGAACATGGCATGATACGCTATGTGTTTGTTCTTTATAGGATTTTAGGCTCAGGCTGGGGTTAATTCTTTGTCGTTTCACTGGATTTTTCTCTATTTCTTCTGTACCTTATCATAAGATAGGAAAAACTCTCGTAAAGAGCGAAAATTATTTCATTCTTAAAAGTTTATCAACCAATGGCACTTACACTAGAAAAAAATATAAAGAAAAAATTGACCCAAGAATTCAATCCAATTGAACTTGAGGTCATTAATGAGTCCCACTTACATGTGGGGCACCGGGGTAGCCCCGGAACTGGGCAGAGTCACTTCAAAGTAATTTTAAAATCAGCTGTGTTTGACGATTTATCGCGTCTGCAACGCCACAAGTGCGTTATGGACACGTTAAAAAATGAGATGGGAGAAGGGATACACGCGTTGAGTCTTACCCTTTGGGGAAAAAATGAATAATTATACAACTTTTGGTTGCATAAGATTCTATCGTATGTATATATAGAAGACATGAGCACACTTATTAATAGAAACGTAATTGTTAACGGCAAGCGGACCAGCATGCGATTAGAACCCGAAATGTGGGAGGCGCTGTACGATATTTGCCAACTTGAAAACATTAAAATTGGACGCCTATGTACAATGGTGAATGAACGAAGGCGTGGGGCCAGTTTGACCTCTGCCACGCGGGTGTTTATCATTTCTTATTATCGCGCACTGTCTATGAGTGCGACAAGTCAGCAATCCGACTATGAGAAACGGGCATTCCCAACATCTCCTCATTTACAGCGGGCCTTGAACTTTAGAAAGGAAGAGGGCGCCCCACAACCTGCAGAAACGCCCTCATACTATTAACTAATTTTGTTTCTTTTATCTTTGAGTTAGCCGCCGTAGGCTGACCCAAAGATGAAGGATTCTCTCTCCATAACGCGGTATTCCAACTCGCGTTTTACTAATTTGTATAGATTCCGGATAGAAATAACAGTAATGACGCGGTCATTACTGTCTACAACAGGTAGATGCCTGTATCCTTTACCTGTCATCATTTCCAATGCTTTAAATGCATCTGCTTGGTAATGAATAGTTTCTGGATCTTTTGTCATAACATCTGCAACACGAATGCTGCTTGGCGGAATCTCCATACAGATAACGCGATTTAATAAATCGCGTTCAGTAAAAATTCCCAATAATTTTTCTCCGTCCTTCACAAGCACGGCACCTGTGCCTTGTTCAGTCATCTTTTGTGAAGCTTCCAACACCGAAGCGTCTGGCCCCACAGTGACAACTTTAGACTCTTTTACTAACTCTGGATAAATATTCAGACTCATAAAATTCTCCTGTTCCCTATATACCTATTAAATTACCTATAACTACTCTTTTACTTTGGTCTTAGACCTAAGTCTTAATTTTATAATTTAACCTATTATTAAACAAATCGTGCGGTATTACAAACAAAAATTGAAAAAGTGGGATAAAAAATTACAACTTTTTGATATTTATTAATTTTATCTGATTTCTTTGTCGCCTAATAATCTTGAATCTAACACCATGGTATTCAAAAATTTGCCCGGGCGTTGGAATGTCCTTGGATTCATACAAGACTAAGCCTGCAATAGTTGAGGCCTCATCATCTGGTAATTCCCAATTCAAGGCACGGTTAAGATCGCGCAATGTAACATCACCATTTACCAAATAGCTGGTATCTGGCTGGCGGCGGATTCCAGCAACTTCTTCATCGTGTTCATCATCAATCTCACCAACAATTTCTTCCAGAATATCTTCCAGCGTTACAATCCCCATCAGGCTGCCGTATTCATCAATAATATGGGCGATATGCTCTTTTCGTGCTTTGAAAGCTTGTAGCTGGTCCAAAAGGTTGGTGGATTCATGCACAAACCAGGGGTCAGTGGCAAGATCTTCGAAATGAAGTTCGTCAATACCCACTGTGGGGTCCTTTAGTTTGCGAAACAAATCTTTGGTATGCAGAACCCCAATAATATTGTCTGGGTCATCACGAAAAATGGGAAATCGTGTGTAATTGGCTTCTACCACTTGTTCCAGCAAAGATTCCTTGCTGGAGTTAATATCCAGCATAACTAGGTTACGTCGGTGGGTCATGACTTCTTCGATGCTCACGTTATCTAAATCTAGAATAGAGTGCAGCATCACGCTTTCTTCACGAAGGGTTGCTTCATTCTTGGCGTGCATATCAATGGCGCCGCGCAGTTCATCGTCGGCCATGCTAACCCCAATGTTGGTGTTTAGCTTCATGCCGAACAGGCGTAAAACCAGTCGAACCACCATTTGCACAAATATCGTGATGGGTTTGAAGATGAAAACCATCAGGCGAATGGGGGGTGCCACCCACAAGGCCATGTTGTTTGATTTATTCAGGGCAATGGTTTTGGGCAAAACTTCTGCAAAAATCAGTACCAGCATGGTCATGCCGATAGTTGTATACAAAATGGCAGCATCGCCAAACAATTCCAACAAAACAGTTGTGGTAAAAGCAGACGCCATAATATTTACAAGGTTGTTTCCAAACAGAATGGCACCAATCAGGCTTTCAGAATCCGCTCGCAGTTTATTGACGGTTTTTGCCCGTTGGTTTCCCTTCTTGGCCATATTGTGCAATTTAGGGCGCGATGCTGCCGTCAGCGCCGTTTCAGAACCTGAGAAAAAAGCCGATAGAATTAACAACACCACAACAAATGTGATGGAGAGTGATAAAGGGATATCCATGGAGGGGTTCAACCTTTCTTTTCTGATTGAAGCTTGTTAAAGTGGGTCATTAAAAATAACAACTTATATATTGTAGAGAGGCTGCATGTCTTTTCAATCGGGAAAAATACTTTTTGTTTTGCTGCTTTTAATCTTTGTGATTATTTTAGGTGGTATTGTGGTTGTGGCATCTTGGGATCCACCAGCCCCGACACAGCAAGTGGTTAAATCCTTAGATGCTGAAAAATTGTTGAAATAAATGAATCGTCTCATTTGTTTCATGATCGCACTGCTGTGGGCGCCTGTGGGCTATGCCCAGGGGGTATCTGAGGGGGTATCTGCCCCCTTAAAGCTAGGGGATGTTCCTGCAGAGATAGAAGCCAAAAAGCCTGTGCTTTATACCCAAGCAGTGGATGTAGACCAGTTGACTGTCATTGAATTTGATGGCACCGGCACATTGGATGCAGAAGGGCTTGGCGCAAATGTATGGCAGAAAAGCCATATGAATGAGGTTATTCCATTAATCCAATCTTTGCCCAACCGCATTTATCAGCCCTTAACTCGTAGCTTAACCTTGAAAGCTTTGCTAACCAATGCCCGTCCCCCAGAAGGGGTAAGTGATGGCCGCTTTTTTGAAGCCCGTGCCTATAAGCTTTTGCAAATGGGGCAGCTGACAGAATTTTCAAAATTGGTGCTAGCCTTGCCCAACACCCTAAGCACCCCAGGGCTGGACAAATTGCGTTTTCACAACTTCTTTGCCAAAAATAGGGGAGAGGAAGCTTGTCGTCGTGTCCCCAGATATGTAGAGGATATGCCCGATGATATTTTCTGGCAGCAAGCCGAGCTGTTGTGTTTGTTGGATCAACAAAACATTCCCCAAGCCGCTTTCAAATACCGGCTGCTGCAAGAACAGGAAACTGGGTTCAGCCCCACCTTCCAACGTTTGTTGGGGGCAGCGTTTGGGGAATATAATGATGATATGGTTCAAACAGATCTTCCAGAACCCTGGGCGTTGATGGATGTTTATTTGTATCTTAAATCCCCCTATGCGCTATCTGACGAACAGGTGGTGGCGCATTTAACCACTGCATCACCTGCTGTGATCAGTGTTCTTGCCCACAGCTTGCAAATAGATAACAGCTTAAGAATTTGGGCGGCAGAACAGTCAGAGCGTTTTGGTGGGTTTCCGCTGGCGGATTTAACAAAGTTATATGATTCAATTTTGATGGCTGCAGTTGATTTAACGGACGCTGTTGGTGTTTATGAGAATGCTGGCGCCAACAGAACATTTGCAGCGATCTATCAAAGTTTGAAGGGTGCACGTAACAGCCGCAGTTTTACCCAGGAATTAACCCATGTTTTCAGTTTGGATTTGGATTACGCAGCGCGCAGCCAGTTGAGCCGTTTGTTCATTGGTAAGGTGCGGGACATTCCCCCCTCAGTGGAAATGGCTGACTTTGCCGATACAGCCATTCAGGTTCTAACCCTGGCTGATTCTGCAGAAGCTGCCCTGCCTTGGGAAGGGGCCAAACAGCAATTGGCAGAAAAGGGAAAAGAGCCTCTACCTATCAGCTCTCTTTATAACCCAGACGTGCTAAAGAAAGTATCTGAAGCAGGGGATACAGGGCAGCTGCCCTATGGCTTGCGTTTGAACTTGTATTATCTGACCACCAATAAAGCATTTTTGAACGGAATTAATGTTGATCCTTTGCAGATAAAGGAAATTAACTTGGGCGCGTCTTATTTAATTTCGACCTATAGCGCAGAAAACCAAATGGGCAATACGTATCTTAGTTTTCTACAAGAAGGGGTGAAAAACCCACTTGCACTGCGTGCCTTTTTGCAAGGCTTGGTCATGACGGGGAAAGAGGCGCTGGTCAAACAATTGTATCAAGAAGCTGTTGGCTTTTATTTGTATGAGTAAGCCCCCGGTCATTGATTTGTTTTTGGAAGTGCTGCTGGTAGAGCGGGGTGTTTCTAAATCCACGTTAGCAAATTACGCCAGGGCTTTGGCACAGCTGAATGACTTTTTAAAAGGCAAGGACATCACCCAAGCCAGTACCGATGATATCCGCGCATATCTAAAAGCCAAGGCGGCAGAAAACAACAAAGCCACCACCATTTCACTTTATTTATCTGCTTTTCGTCAGTTCTATCAATATTTGCTGCTGGAAAAGGAAATTGCCACAGACCCGACATCGATCATTGAAAACCCCAAACTGGGGCGGCGGCTTCCCAAAGTTTTGACAGAGGAAGAAGTTGAAAAGCTTTTTACCGTCGCCCGGCAGAATCAAACCCCTGCCGGCGTAAGGTTACTGGCAATGTTGGAAATTTTATATTCATCTGGCCTGCGGGTGAGCGAATTGGTGGGGCTGCTTTTGTCGGCGTTTTCCAGGCAAAGCCCTATCTTGAGTGTAACGGGAAAGGGCAATAAAGAACGCCTTGTACCCTTGACAGATGCCGCCGTTCACACCACCAACCAGTACTTGGACTTACGCGATGCTTTTATGAAAGAGGGTGCAGAGTCTGTTTATCTTTTTCCATCCACCAGCAAGACAGGGCATGTAACCCGCCAAAGATTCCATCAGATGTTGAAAGATTTAGCCAGACAAGCTGGCTTAAGGGCAGATAAAGTTTCCCCCCATGTGTTGCGCCATGCGTTTGCCACACACTTGTTGCAAAATGGGGCAGATCTGCGCGCTGTGCAGCGCATGCTGGGCCATGCTGATATTTCCACAACAGAAATTTACACCCATGTGCTGGATGAACGTTTAGCCGAAGCCGTTGAGAAATATCATCCGCTGAGTGATTAATTTTGAACCACAGAAGCAATAGCCTGGGCGGCGATGCCTTCATTGCGCCCGGTAAAGCCCAAGCCTTCTGTTGTGGTAGCTTTGATAGAAACCTGATCGGGTTGGATTTCCAGAATCTCTGCCACGCGCTGGACCATCGCCTGGCGGTGGGGACCAATTTTGGGCGCTTCACAGATCAGGGTTAAGTCCACGTTCACGATATCCCAACCTTGTTCGCGCATCAGCTGAATTGTGTTTTCTAGCAAAATGGCTGAATCAATATCCTTGTAGGTATTATCACTGGGTGGATACATTTGGCCGATATCCCCCATGCCACAAGCCCCTAACAAAGCATCGGTCAGGGCGTGCAAGCCCACATCCGCATCTGAATGGCCTTTCAGCTTTTTATCATGCTTTACTTTAACGCCGGCCAAGATAACGTGGTCGCCGTCCTCAAAGGCGTGAACATCAAAGCCCATTCCTGTTCTTATAGCATGTTGGGGCATGGCAGGTCCTTTTTGTAAATCATGTTGTGTCGTAATTTTTATATTGTCTGGATCGCCCGGTATCAGGGTGACAGGGATATCAAACGCCTCCAGCAGGGATGCATCATCGGTGGCGGCAATGTCTTTCCCCTTTTTATGGGCCTGCAAGATTTCTGAATAGTGAAAAGCTTGGGGTGTTTGGGCCAGGAACAAGGTTTCCCGGTCCAGTGTTCTTTTGATTTGATTATCTGGCCCCAGCTTTATTTTTTTCACTGTATCATTTACCGGCAGGGCAGGGATGGCCCCAGGGAACTTTTCCAGCCCCTTCAATGTTTGGGAAATTAAATCTGCACTTACGAATGGGCGGGCAGCATCGTGAATCAGCACATAAGATGGGGATAAATCTTGTAAATTCTCCAATCCATTCAAGACAGAAGCCTGTCGGGTCTCTCCTCCAAAGACAGGGTCCAACAGTTTTTGAGTGTCCATGGCCATTGTGGTTTCTTCATACAGATCCAAACTTTCAGGGTGGATAACCACTTGAATGCTGCTAATCTCCGGGTGCTGCTGGAAGGCCTCTATCGACATTTGCAAGATATTCTTTTGTCCAACATTGTGATATACTTTGGAAACAGTGTGGCCAAACCGTGTACCTTTGCCAGCGGCGACAATAAGGGCGGATATTTGTTTTAAAATGGCGGCCTCCTGTGTTAAACACAAATAAATGTATATCAGAGGACATAAGATGCAAAGACCGACTTTTACCCTGTTGACCGTTTTGGTGATGACCTTGTTGGCAATTCCCGCAATGGCAGAAGAGACAAAAACGTTAAAGAATCCTCCGCAAAATGGTGTTCAGACCAAGGCAGAGGCCACAAAATCTGATGTGGATTTATATAACGCAGCCCGCTGGCGGGCGCTGGACCCTGCAAAAAAGGGAAAAATTACTTATGCTGAATATGTAAAGCACGGGTTTGCATTCAAAAATACCTTGGCCCCAGAACAGCAGAAACAGGTTGAACAGTACGTGCGTCAGGCCTTTGAGCTGTATGATACAAACGGCAATGATGCTGTAACCTTGGCTGAATACAATGCGTATCACGAAAAGCGTTTTAAGCAAATTGACACGGATGGCAATAACATTTTAAGCCAGGCAGAGGTGCAAGCCGATGAAGAGCGTGTAAAAGCTGAAAGCGCAAAGAAGAAGTAAAAACAGAGCGTTGAGTTTCTTTAGGGGATACGTTGTTTTTACCCTTTTTTGCTGTTATACTCAATCCATGAAAAATACAGATAGATTAAAGTTGGTCGCTGTTGTTGCTGCCAGTATGGGCGGTGCAATGATAGCTGGGGGGTGTTCTACAGCACAATCCACACGCGGGCCAGTTTTGGATTCACGGACAACAGTGCGGGTGCCAAAAAATGGCGGGAACAGCCCAGTAAAAATTTCTGTGAAGCCAAGCAAAGGTATTAAAAAAGCCACCCGTGATATTGAAAAAGCCACAGGCGGTATTATCAAGTTCAAAACCAAGCGCGTTCGCAACCGCTAACTTATCTCAACCCAAACAGGTGTGTGGTCTGATGGCTTTTCCCAGCCGCGGGGTGTTTTATCAATGCCAACTGCCGTCAGCATATCGGTGGCATAAGGACATGTGAGAACATAATCAATTCGCCAGCCTTTGTCTTGATCCCATGATCCTGCCCGATAGTCCCACCAGCTGAAATATTGCTTGTGGGGCTCAAAAACCCTGTAAGAATCCGCATACCCCAAATTAATCAGGCTATTAAGGTGGTGGCGTTCAGCTTGTGAGCATAAAATGCGTTCCCCAACTTTGTCAGGGTCATGTATATCGATGGATTCTTTTGCCACATTAAAATCCCCACCCATGACAAAGGGTTTCTCTTGGGAAAGCCGATCTTTCAAATAGGCATGCAACGCCGCATAAAAGGACATTTTATACTGATATTTATCGGACCCAATTTCTGATCCATTAGGAACATAAATGCTGCTGACCGTTATGCCATTTTCTAAATCTGCTTCTATATAGCGGGATTGTTCATCTTGAAACCCAGGGATGCCCTTGCGGACTTCTTTTATAGGGATTTTGGAAAGAATGGCCACACCATTATAGGCTTTTTGCCCAAAAACAGCACAGTGATAGCCCATCTCTTCTATCTCCATGTAGGGGAAGTCAGGGTCTTGGCATTTTAACTCTTGCAGTAAAACAACATCAGGGTGAAAGTCAGCAGACCAATCTTTCAAATGCTGAAGGCGTGATTTAATTGAATTAACGTTCCAAGCTGCAACTTTCATAGCTATTCTTGGGGCGCAGTAACAGCGACACCAACTTCGGCTGCATCTTTTCGAATGCCTGTTTGTAACAAGACAGGGGACGCAATATAGATAGATGAATATGTTCCAATTACAATTCCCCAAATCATCGCCAGTGCAAATCCGGCAATTACCGCGCCGCCAAAGAAGTATAATGCCCCCAAGGCCAATAACGTAGTAACACTTGTTAGCAATGTTCTGGAAAGTGTACGGTTCAGGGCAAGGTCAATCACCTCTGCCAGGGGCATTTTCTTGAACTTGCGCAGCTCTTCACGCACACGATCATAGACAATAACGGTATCATTGATGGAATAGCCTGCAATGGTCAAAATTGCTGCAACGGTAGATAGGTTGAAATCCAATTGAAGGAAAGAGAAGAATCCAAGTGTCAAAATAACATCATGAGCCAGCGCAACAACGGCCCCCAATCCAAATTGCCACTCAAAGCGGAACCATACATAAACCAGGATGGCAAGAATGGCAAAGACAACGGCTTCAACCCCAGCTTCGATTAATTCTGCCCCAACGGTGGGACCTACAAATTCTGTCCGGCGATAGCTTGCATCTGCAGGCATGACAGAACGTACTTTTTCAATAGCGGCTTGTTGGGCTTTTTCATCCCCATCTTGACTTTGAATACGGATCAACACAACGTTATCAGATCCAAATTCTTGTAAAGAGAAATCCCCTAGGTCTAAATTCCCAATATCATGGCGCATATCACCAATATTGGCTGGGCCGTCTGTGGCTACTTCAATTAAAATTCCACCCTTAAAGTCGATCCCAAAATTCAACCCTTGTGTGGCAACCATAAAGATGGAGCCTGTACACATAATAAAGGATAGAACAAAAGCAATGTACCGCAACCTGATAAAGCGGACTGTTGTTTCTTGAGGAAAGTAAGCTAAAAGAGCCATAAAAAATTGTCCTTAGAATCTCAAAGATTGGGGCTTACGCTTCCACAGCCATGTTGTCACCATCAGGCGAGTAATCATGATAGCGCTGAAGAAGGATGTTATAATCCCGATTGTTAGGGTAACGGCAAATCCACGAATGGGGCCAGTTCCAAAAATGTATAACAACACGGCTGCAATTAATGTTGTAACGTTTGCATCCACGATAGAGCTGTAAGCTTGGGAATACCCTGAATCAATTGCTGAAATAGGGGGGCGTCCGTTATTTAGCTCTTCACGGATCCGTTCAAAAATCAGAACGTTGGCGTCAACTGCCATCCCGATTGTTAGAACAATTCCGGCAATTCCTGGCAATGTTAATGTCGCCTGCAGAATGGATAAGGATGCAATGATCAGCGTAATGTTAATAATCAACGCAATAACAGACAAGATGCCAAAAAATCCATAGGCCAAAATCAAAAAGCCAATCACCAAAGAAAGCCCCAGCATGCTGGCCGTTTCACCTGCAGCAATAGAGTCAGCCCCAAGACCTGGACCTACTGTTCTTTCTTCTAAAATGTGAAGGGGCGCAGGCAGTGCACCGGCGCGCAGTAGTAAAGACAAATCTTTTACTTCTTCCAGGGTAAAGCTGCCGCTGATTTGGGCAGACCCGCCAATGATTGGTTCGTTAATATTGGGGGCGCTGATAACTTCATTATCCAGAACAATGGCAAACAGCTTATCCACGTTTTTGGTGGTGACATCCGCAAAGCGTTTGGCGCCAACATTGTCCAAACGGAAGGACACCACAGGACGGTTGTTTTGATCAAACGAAGGAGAGGCATCCACCAGCATATCCCCCGTTAATAGAGAGCGACGCTGAAGCACATAATTTTCTAGGCTGCCACGGCTTTCATTTTTGGACGGTGGAACTTTGATCAAACTGACAGGGACGCGTTTTTCAGGCGTTGCAGAAAATGTGCGCTCCATATCTACCAGGTGGAAAGTTAACTTCGCCGTTTTTCCCAAAAGCTTTTTGATACGCTGGGGATCTTCCACGCCGGGCAGTTGCAGTAAAATCCTGTCTGTTCCTTGGCGCTGAATTAGTGGCTCTTTAGTACCGGTTTCATCAACACGACGACGAACAATTTCAATCGATTGACTAAGGGCATAGTCTTGACGTTCTTTAATAAAGGTAGGCTTTAGCGAGACCACAACACTGTTTTCTGCGTCTCCGCGTGCAACATCAACTTCTGATGGGTATTCATCATTCAAGAATTCACGCACTTTGGCGTAATCCGCATCAGAGCCAATACCAAAGTTGATGGTCGTGCCCTCGGCCACGAAGTTGTTATACGTAAGAGAGCGTGTCCGCAAACCCCTGCGTACTGTATCTGTAATGTTATTCATATGTTCAGCCAGAACACTGGCAACATCCACTTGCAATAACAAGTATGATCCCCCCTGAAGGTCAAGCCCCAGGTTGATCTTTTGGGTTGGCGCCCAGCCTGGCAGGTGTTCCAACGTGCGTTGAGACAATGCATTAGGCAGGGCATAAACAATGCCCACCAAACAGATAAAAGTAATCAGGTATGCTTTCCAGCGTTCAATGCGAACCATTAGGCAGCTTTTCCTTTTTTGGTTTTAGCTTTAGCTTTGCTTGGCTTCTTATCGTCGTTTACGGGGGTGGATTTGCTGGTTACAGTTGAAATGGTTGAGCGAACAACAGTGATATCAGTGCCTTTGGCAACTTCAATTAATAGCTCATCTTCCATTACCTTGCTAACTGTCCCAACGATACCGCCAGATGTAACAACTTTGTCGCCGCGGCGAATTGCTTCAACCATAGCTTTGTGAGCTTTGATTTTTTTCTGTTGTGGGCGAATTAACAAGAACCAAAACAGCGCAAAAATAAGAATTAATGGGAAAAATTGGGCCATCACATCGCCGCCGCCTGCTTGTTGAGCAAAGGCTGGGGATGCAACTGTTGTTGTGAAAAATAGTGTGATAAAAGCAGTAAGTTTATGCATGGTTTCCTCCAAATAACTTTCACACATTAGTGTCTTAACTTTAAAATGCAATCCACTTATCCGGGTTTACAGACAATATGTAGATAACTTTGTTAACTTTACCTATGAACGCCTAAGGTAGCTGAGGGGGTCTATGGCTTTTTGCCCCCGGCGAATTTCAAAGTGTAGCTGCGGGCGGTCTACACTGCCAGATGACCCCACGGTAGCAATTTTCTGACCACGCTTTACATAATCCCCGCGGCGGACATGAATTCTATCTGTATGGGCATAGGCTGTAATATACCCGCGGTCATGTTGAACCAATACCATATTGCCATAGCTTTCCAGATCTTTGCCGGCATAAACCACTTTACCATTACGGGCTGCGGTGATGCTTTGCCCTCGGGTGCCAGAAATGTTGATGCCATCATTATGAATACCGCCCTGCTTGGGGCCATACGTAGACAAAAGCTTGCCTTTTAGTGGCCATAAAAATGTCCCAGGGCCAGAGGCAAGTGGCCGGGTAGCAGGGCTTTTTTTCTGCGGTTGCGCCCATTTGGGTTTTGGCTTGCTGTATGAGGATGCTTTTCTTGCAGCAACCATGGTTCTGGCCTTATAGCCAGCCTGGGGCAGTAGTAGCTTTTGGCCAGGTTTAATTGTATATGGTTGGCTAATACGGTTCATGGTCACAATTTGGTGAACGTTCATGCTGTATTTGTCTGCAATGGCGTACAGGGTATCGCCACGTTTCACGGTATATGTGCGCTGGATGGGAACGATAATGCGCTGCCCTTCATGCAAATGATAGGGAGCGCGAAGCCTGTTGGTCAAAATCAAGCTGCGAGGGTTGACATTATAAAGGCGTGATAAGTGATAAACTGTTTCCCCTTTTTTCACACGAATGGCTTGCCCTTTGCCAGGCAAAGATTGGCTGTATCGTTTGTTGATATTAGCAGAAGAGGGGGCAGATGAGTACATTGTCGGGTTTGTCCCAAACCACACCGGGGCCGGCAGCCCAACGCGGCTACACGCAGAAAGAGAAACACCAATGATTACATAGAGAAAGACGTACCGCATCCACAACTACTCGCCGCATTGGGGTTTTTTATGGTAAAGGCAGATCCAATCAATTCTTGTACATAATGAATTTCAGACCCGCTGATAAATTCCAGCGAAACGGGATCTGTCACAACTTTGACCCCATTAGCAGCAAAGCTAATATCATCTTTTTGTGTTTCATCCGTTAGCGAGAATTGATATTGGAAGCCAGAACAGCCCCCGCCATCCACAGTTATGCGCAAGAACAAATTTTTGTTTTGTTCTTTCTCCTGCAGATGTTTAATTTGCTCAATAGCAGAGGGAACAAGTATTAGTTCCCCAGATGTATTTGATATAATAACCTCAGACATTCCTTTATTATAAGGACACTGGGACAAAAGTAAAAGAGGAACTGTCTATGACTGAACTTGCCAGCTATGCTTGTCACCCAGAAAACTCGCGCGGCAGATTATATGCCGAACCTTCTGCGGAACGCCGTACCTGCCATCAGCGTGACAGAGACCGCATTATCCATTCATCGGCTTTTCGGAAGTTAGAGTACAAAACCCAAGTTTTTGTAAATCATGAAGGTGATTATTACCGCACCCGTTTAACACATACCCTAGAAGTGAGCCAAATTGGTCGTAGTATCGCACGCCCATTAAGGCTGAACGAAGATTTGGTGGAAGCTTTGGCATTGGCCCATGATTTGGGACACACCCCCTTTGGGCATGCGGGGGAAGATGCCTTGAACGAAGTTATGGAAGAGCATGGCGGGTTTGATCACAACATCCAAACCTTGCGGATTTTAACTGAATTAGAAAAGCGCTATGCGGACTTTGATGGTCTAAACCTGACGTGGGAAGCGTTGGAAGGCACTATAAAGCACAACGGCCCCATTAACCCGCCGTTTGATAAATCTTTGCGCCTTTATCTGGAAAAGCATGATTTGGAAGTTGATTCTTATGCCAGCCTGGAGGCGCAAGTTGCCGCTATTTCTGATGACATTGCCTATAATAACCATGATATTGACGATGGTTTTCGTGCCGGACTGTTTGATATGGAAGAGCTATTTGATTTACCCTTGATCGGCCCAACGCTGGATCAGTTGCAGCGCGCCTATCCAGATTTAAGCAATGCCCGCCTGGTGCACGAGATGATTCGCCGCATTATTAACGAGATGATTCAAGATTTGCTAACAGCAACAGAGCAGAACATAAAAAAGCTTAAGCCAAAATCTGTGGAAGATATCCGTCAGGCTGATAAAGCTGTTGTGGGTTTTTCAGCAAAAATGTCAGAAAGTAATGAAGCTATTAGGGCTTTCTTGCATGAAAATATGTATCGTCACTATAGGGTGAATCGTATGATCAGTAAATCCAAGCGTGTTGTGACAGATTTGTTTACGCTGTTCTTTTCAGAGCCTGAATGCTTGCCAACAGAGTGGCGTACAGCGTATCAGGCCAAAGAAACTGAAGAGGAAAGGGCATTAGTTGTATCAGATTATATTGCGGGGATGACAGACAGGTATGCGATGGTAGAGCACCGCCGGCTGTTTGATATCTATGCATCCAGTCAATAAAACTTGCGTGCGTGTGTACGATACAGTAGCGTTATTTTGTTTTTAAAGGGAGAAGAACATGTCTGAAGAAAGTAATACACAAAAAGATCTGGGCGAAAGCAATAACCAGTCTTCCATTATCCGTCTTTTGCCAATTACGTTGGCAAGCATTGCCATCCTTGGGTTTGTTGCCGTTGTTTGGTACGCCTATAACCAGGGTCAGTCGGGGCACTATCAAGAGGTTGTGCCAACAATCCGCGCGGATTATGAATCCTTTAAAACAAAACCAGATGAGCCAGGCGGAATGGAAATTCCCAACCAGGACAAATTTATTTTTGAACAGGCTGAAGATCAAGAGCCTGAGAAGCTGTACGTTGACGATGTTGCCTCTTCCGTTGCTGAAGAAGTAGAAGAGTTGGTTGTTGATACACCGGACCCAGCCTTTGGCGCAGAGGAGAAAATTGCCGTTGAAGAAGTTGTCACCCAAGTGGAAGAAGAAACCCTACAACTAGAGGCTGGTGCCCCACCGGCTGTTACAACACCAGCGCCCCCAGCTCCAAAAGTGGAACCAGAGGTGGCAAAGGATGTTTTGGATGCCCCATCAAAAAGCGTTTTGTATGAATACCGTGTGCAGCTGCTTTCTGTGAAGGAAAAAGGCGCTGCAGAAAAAGCCAAGAAGGATTTACTGCCCAAGCTTCGTTCTGTGTTGTTGCCAGGGCAAGGGTTGTATGTTGCTGAAGCTGATTTAGGTGATAAGGGAATGTATTACCGCGTTCAGGCAGGGGAATTCTCTACCAAGGCACAAGCTTCTGCCCTTTGCGATGCTTATAAATCGACAGGTGGATCTTGCTTCGTGGTTAAGCGGTAATGCAAGCGCTGACTGCAGCGATTTTTGGACTTTCTGGCCCTGAGCTAACAGCTGAGGAGGAAAGGTTTTTTCAGGAATCTCAGCCGGTTGGCTACATTCTTTTTGTGCGAAACATTAAAAGCAAGGCGCAACTGTCTGATTTAACGGATAAATTAAAGTCAATTTCTGGCAAGAGTGCTCCTATTCTGATCGATCAGGAGGGTGGGCGTGTTCAGCGTGTGGTACCGCCCCTAGCCAAGAAAAAGTATCCTGCTGCTAATGATATTGCCCAGAAATATCAAGAAAGCCCTGCCAAATGTGCAAAAAAGGTAGAAAGAAACTATAAAGAAATCGGCACAGAACTTAAAAAGTTTGGCTTTTCCGTTAACTGTGCCCCCGTCTTGGATTTGTTGCAAGATGATACAACAACAGCCATTGCATCACGCACGTTTGGGGCGGACCCCGCACAAGTGACAGATTTGGGGGCAGCAGCTGTGCGTGGCTTGCTTGCAGCGGGCATTATCCCCGTTATTAAACACATGCCCGGTCATGGCCGTGCCACGGTGGATAGCCACCATGAGCTGCCTGTTATTCATGCCAGCCGTGAAGAGTTGAATGCCACAGACTTTGTCCCATTTGATAAGCTAACGTTTGAATTTGGCCATCAAATTTGGGCGATGACATCTCACTTAAAGATTCCCAGCATTGGGAAGTCCCCTGTAACGTATTCTGAGAGAATCGTTCAAAATATCATTCGTGACCAATTTGATTTTGACGGTATTTTACTGACCGATGATATAGACATGCACGCACTGGACGATACATATGCCGAGCGGACTTTGCGCGCCTTGGAGGCGGGGCATGATATTGTGTTGCAATGTAATGGGGATTTGGATTGTATGCGCCAAGTGGCAGAAGTTTGCCCAGCGCTGTCCCCAGAATCTGAAAAGCGGTTCTATCGCAGCCAAATAAAAAGTTCAGCCGCCAAATGACAGCTGATTTATGGATTACCTTATCAGTCTGGGTTATTCCTATTGTTATGGCCGTTGTGCTGCATGAAGTGGCCCACGGCTTTGCGGCGTACAAGCTGGGGGATGATACCGCCAAGCGGACTGGGCGCCTTTCTTTAAATCCTATCAAGCATGTGGATCCCTTTGGCACAGTTGTTTTGCCTTTTATGCTGGTGATTGCCCAAACAGGCATCGGTGTGGCGACGCCCTTTATTTTTGGGTATGCCAAGCCTGTTCCAGTGGATTTCCGGCGTTTGAATAACCCGCGACGTGATATGGTGTTGGTGGCTTTGGCTGGTCCTGTTATCAATATTGTTCTGGCTTTTGCTTGCGCTCTTTTGTTGCATGCCCCATCACTGATTGCCGATGCCGCCATTCAGGAATGGGTGTTCTTGAATATTCAAAACGCTATCATCATCAATGTTGCCTTGGCTGTTTTTAATATGATGCCCATCCCCCCGTTAGATGGTGGGCGGGTGATGATTGGCTTGTTGCCGGCAAAATATGCCCGATCTTTTATGAAGTTGGAACGATACGGCTTTTTTGTTGTCCTTTTTCTGCTTTTTGGGCTGCCATATCTTGGGGAAAAGTTAGGATATGCAATAAATCCGCTTGTCTCCGTGTTGGAATTCTTTATTCTTAATATCTTGGATATTATTGGATGGATGACCTTTTGGTCGTAAAGAGTTTTTTAGAGGCAATGACCCCAAACCCAAATACTGGCTTTCAGCAAGACGAAAGACCCGCGGTCGATATGGACGCGGTGCAGGATCACTTTGACCAAGGTGAAAGGCCTGATGCCAGGCAGTATGAAATGGCTTTTCACGTAAATTTGGATGGATTTGAAGGCCCCATCGATTTATTGCTGCACCTGGCGCGAGAGCAAAAAGTTGATCTAACGCAAATTTCTATCCTGGCTTTGGCCGACCAGTACCTGGCATTAATTGAAGATTTGAAATCTATGGATTTGCAGGTAGCGGCCGATTTTTTGGTGATGGCCGCTTGGCTGGCGTTTTTAAAGTCTCGTCTTTTGTTGCCCAAAGAAGAGCAAAGCGTGGAAGAGCTTTCCGCTGAGGAATTGCAACGCGCTTTGGCCCGCCGTCTGCAATTACTGGAAGCTATGCAGAAGGCCGGACAAAGCCTAATGGATCTCCCAAGGCTGGGGGAAGATGTGTTTGCTCGCCCAGAAATGGACGATGACAAACGCTTTAACGTGGTTGAGAAAGAAACCTTCAAGACAGAGTTGTTTGACCTGCTAAAAGCATATGCCAGAATTCACAAAAAATCCCAAAAGCATGAATTTCGTATTCCTGTCAGTTCGCTCTTTTCTGTGGAAGATGGAATGAAGCGTTTGAGGCAGTTGTTGGGCGATCAGTTTGTGCCAGACTGGAAGACCATGGAATCGTTCTTGCCAGAAAGCTTGCGTAGCCCGATAGAGCGTCGCTCGGCCACGGCTAGCTTATTTGTGGCCAGTCTTGATCTGGCAAAAAATGGGGTGCTTTCCATTAATCAGGAAGATAACTTTGGCCCTATTTACTTTAAATCTATCCCAAAACAAGAGGCGGCATAACATGGAAGAAAAAAACCTGACCCGAATTATTGAGGCACTTTTGTTTGCAAACAACAAGCCCCTTAGCCTGGATGAAATTGCAACTTTGGCACAGGAAAATAACCCCCGTGCTGTGGAAGATGCGCTGGCATCTTTGCAAGAAACATATGTCAATCGCGGTATCAACTTGGTCTTGGTTGATGAACGCTATGAAATGCGCACAGCGCCAGATTTGGCAGAATATCTGACCATTTACAAGGAAGTTCGCAAAAAGCTGTCCCGGGCAGCACTGGAAACGTTGGCGATTGTTTCGTACCATCAACCTGTTACGCGGGGAGATATTGAAGAAATTCGCGGTGTTTCTATTTCAAAAGGAACACTGGACTTATTGCTGGAACATGGCTGGATTCAGCCCAAGGGCCGCAAACAAGTACCCGGTCGGCCGTTAACATGGGGGACGACAACTGCATTTTTGCGTGACTTCGGTCTGGAAAATCTGGATGCCTTGCCAGGGTTAGAGGATTTACGATCTGCCGGATTGCTGGACAAATCACAAGATCAATTAATTTTGAAAGAGCTATCAGCCAATGATAACCCCGATGAAGAAGGGGATGACCCTGCTGAATATGAAGAAGATGGATCACAGGATGCAGCAATTTCATAAAGTTGTCTAAAAATGCGTGAAAGCATGCCCCAGTCGGTTTAAGATACATCAAATCAAAGGAGGAGCGAGAGATATGTCGCCAAGTTTACCCCAAATTCTCATCGTTGTTTTAATCATTGTCTTGTTATTCGGGGCAAACCGAATTCCACGCCTTATGGGCGATCTTGGAAAGGGCATTAATGCCTTTAAAAAAGGTGTGAAAGAAACAGAAGATGAAACTGTAGAAGCGTTGGAAGACTCATCGGATGATAACGTTGCCGAATCTTCCAAATCCAAGTCTAAATCTTCATAAAGCAGTTCCATGTTTGATATCGGTTGGTCCGAACTGCTGATTACAGCAGTTATTATGATTATTGTGATAGGCCCGAAAGAGCTGCCCCTTGTGCTGCGCGCTATTGGCCGGACCATCGGTAAAATCAAACGTATGGCCAAAGACTTTCAAGACAGCGTCACAGAAATGGCCGAGGTGGAAGAAGTGCGCCGGGCTAAGGAATCTTTATCTAACATTGCGGATGTTGAGCTGGCTAAAGATCCAGAGGATGTGCGCCCCAGGATGAGGGACGCTGATGGTGAAGTGATAGAGGATCCCAAAGATGACCAGTGAAGATGAAGGCCTGCCAGACGATGAACAGCCCATGACCATGGTAGAGCACCTGGCAGAGCTGCGGATGCGTTTGATGTACTCCATTGTGGTAATGGCGATTGCTGTTGGGATTTGTTTTTACTATGCCGAATATATATATCAATTTTTGGCACAACCCTTGGCTGATGCAATGTCTGGCATGGAAGAAGGGCGCAGCACCAATCGTTTGATCTATACTAATCTGACAGAGCCATTCTTTACCTATATGAAAGTATCGCTGTGGGCTGGCTTTTTCATCAGCTTTCCGTTTATATCTGCTCAAGTCTGGATGTATTTGGCTCCGGCTTTGTACAAGCAGGAAAAGCGAGCGTTTTTTCCATTTTTGATTTTTACGCCCATTTTATTTGTCTTGGGCGCAGCCATGGCCTATTACGTGGTGTTTCCGTTGGCGTGGGACTTTTTCCTAAGCTTTGAACGGCCCATGGGGGCTGCAGGCTTGGCCATTCAGTTGGAAGCCAAGGTAAACGAGTATTTGAGTCTTGTGATGAAGCTGATTTTGGCTTTTGGAATTTGCTTTGAATTGCCGGTGTTGTTGACTTTATTGGCCAAGGTTGGCATTGTCACTTCCCGCGGTTTGGCTGCAAAACGCAAGTATGCAATTGTTATTACGTTGCTGGTGGCAGCCTTTATGACCCCACCGGACTTGATAAGTCAAATTTTATTGGCTATTCCCGTCTTGATCTTGTACGAGATCTCAATCATTTTGGCCCGCATAGTAGAAAAGAAGAAATTAAAAGATGCATGATATAAAATTTATCCGTGAACACCCTGATGTTTTTGATGCAGGAATGAAAAAACGGGGCTTGGCGCCACAGGCTGCGGCTATTCTTGAAAAGGATAGCACCCACAAAACAGTGTTGCAGAAAATGCAATCTGTTCAGGCAGAGCGAAATGCGCTGTCCAAAGAGATTGGAAAAATCAAAGGCCAAGGCGGTGATGCCACAGAAATTATGGAAAAAGTGGCTGCTTTGAAAGAAAGTCAACACGATTTAGAAGCAAAAGAAAAAGCCACCGCAGAAGATCTAAAAGCAAGCCTGCTGGATTTACCCAATATTTTGCATGTCGATGTGCCGGACGGGGAAGACGAGGATGATAACCGTGAGGAGCGCGTTTGGGGAGAGATCCCTGCTTTTGATTTTGATCCCAAAATGCACGATGATTTGGGCGTTGATTTGGGGTTGATGGATTTTGAACGTGCTGCAAAGGTGGCGGGTGCTCGCTTTGCTTATTTAAAGGGGGATTTGGCCAAGCTGGAATTGGCGCTGGGCCAGTTTATGTTGGATGTGCAAACCAACGAGCATGACTATATGCACGTTGCGCCACCTTTGTTGGTGAACGAAACTGCTTTGCATGGAACAGGGCACTTGCCAAAGTTTGAAGAGGACCAGTTTAAAACCACCGATGGGTATTATTTAATCCCCACATCAGAGGCAGCTTTATCAACCTATCATATGGGGGAATTGCTTTCTGCCAATGATCTTCCTGTTCGGATGGCGGCATTCACACCGTGCTTCCGGTCTGAAGCCGGATCTGCCGGTCGTGATACCCGTGGGATGATTCGCCAGCATCAGTTCAACAAGGTAGAGATGATCAGCCTTGTAAAAGAGGAAGAGGCTGATGAGGAGCTGGAACGTAAAATCGGCTGTGCAGAAGAAATCCTAAAGCGCCTGGAGCTGCCATACCGGGTGATGACCTTGTGTGCCGGGGATACAGGATTTTGGTCTGATAAAACATATGACATTGAAGTGTGGTTGCCTGGGCAAGATGCATACCGGGAAATTTCATCTTGTTCCCGTACGGGCACGTTTCAAGCCCGGCGCATGAACACCAGATACCGTGAAGAAGGGAGCAAGGAATCTAAATTCCCTGTGATTTTAAATGGATCTGGTTTGGCTGTTGGCCGTTGTTTGGTGGCGGTGATGGAAAATTATCAGCAAGCAGATGGATCTATATTAATCCCCAAAGCTTTGCAAAAATACATGCAAATAGATGTAATTTCAGCAAATTCTTGATTGCCAAAACAGAAATGGTGTGTTAGACCCTGTTTTTTGCAACAGAGGATCTGATCTATGACAACTTCATATCGTCAAAATATAACTGTTCAAGGGGCGCATGTGATTGTGTGTAATGATGATGGCCCCCAATATATTTGGGATGAAGTAACGCAAGAACACAAAGCAAACGAAACGCATGAGGGGCATCAACGCCTTTTAAATGCGATCCGCAAAAGTGGACCTGCCCATATTTGGGACACAACACCTGCAACACAGCAAAGTGGGATGGGAACAGCCATCAAAACTGGCCAGTATGTTGGGTATGAAGTACACAAAAGTAATTCCAAAGAAACAGCAATGATTGTTCAGGGAACACCGGCAGATTCTGTCTTGGCCATGATTAACTATGTCCAGACCAAAGGCCATGACCCTAAAGAGGGGAATGATACTTGGCTGTGCTTGAGTGGCTGTAACTGGGGAACAAATCTGGGGAATGATGTCACCCCATCTGGGACTGTTGGCTGTGCAAAGTACGCATCAAATGACCATAAAATCCGCAGTGTGGCATTCAGTTTTGGGGATTTGCGGGGTGAAGGTCTGTGGGAAGAAACAACGAAATCAGAATGGCACTGGGATGCAGCTGAAAAAGTCATGACAGATTTGATTTACCTGATTGGGCAACTGCCTGAATTTGGATCAGACCTTTGGAAACGTAAATGTTATTTGAATATCAATATTCCAGATTTACCACTGGATGAAATTCGTGCGCCTCGGGTCACTGTTTCTAGCTACTTTGATAAAACATCTCGCTTGGAAGATGACCGGGTTGTTCTTGATGTGCCAAAGCATTCAGCTTTTGGAGCAGATGTGTCCCCCTCAAGAACAGAACACCGTGTGGGTAAAGTATATTCCAACGGTAGAACAATTCCCACACACCATACTGACGGAGATATTCAACGTTTTTGTCAGGGGCACGTAACAATGACTGTTATGCGCGATGGCGTCAGCAAGGAATCAGCCACTAAATTCCAGCAAGCTTTAGAAGCTGTCTTCAACCAGTATGAAGATTTATCTTTCCAAACTGCTTTACAGGCCATTCACCAAGACGCAGAGAATAAACGTTTAAACTTCTCAGGTGTTCCAGTAAACCAAAACACACCGTCGGCTGCTATAAGTGATAGAGGCCAGAAGGTTAATGGCTAAAATGGGGTATCTGACTGGCAAGCGACTTTTACTGACCAATGATGATGGCTTGCTTGATGGGGGCTCTCCAAAACCAGGTATTTTGACGTTATATAATCTGGCCAAAGAATTCACAGATGATATTACAGTTGTGGGGTCTCTGCGTAATAACAGTGCCATGGGTTTTGCCGTTTCCATTGGGCAAGAACAGCAATTGTACGAATATAAACTCCCTGGCTTGGAAAGGTGGTTTTGTGTGCCGGATGGGTATGCTCTTTGCCCCCTAATTTTGGGCTTAGACCACATATACGAAGGCCGTCAAGAACCAGATGTTGTGATTTCTGGTATTAACCCAGGGCCAAACTTAACAGAAAGAAATTTGTTGCACTTTTCCGGCACTGTTGCTGCTGCACTGCAAGCGGTTAGCCAGGGGCAAAGAACAAGGGGCATAGCAATCAGCGCCGGGTTTTCTGCCCCCAAACCAAAAGAGATAGATTGGGGCGTTGCCCAAAGTGAAGCGCTAGAGATTTTGAAAAATGTTGACACCATGGGTGTTTGGCATGAAAAGGATGTTCTCAATGTTAATGTTCAAACCATTAACCCAGAGCTTATCTCTGACACGCACCTTGTTAGCCCCGCTACCAGAAGAACTGTTGTGAAGATGACAGATTTGGTTGAATCACACGCAGATGGGTCAAAAACTGTTAAGATAAATCCAGATATTCGCGCAAGTGTAGTGGCAGGAACAGATGCGCATGCTTTTCACAAATTGCGTGCAAATACAATTTCTGCCTTTCGTGTTAGCACAGAATCTACTATAGCTGATCCATGGGTGGGACATTTTGCTAGAGAACAACGCCGAAGATAAAACAGCTAAGATCATTATGCGCCTGAGGAACTTGGGCGTGTCAGATGTGCCTGTTCTGTCTGCGGTTGAACGAATGTCCCGCAAGCATTTCCTGCCAGCAGATCTTATCGACCAAGCGTATGATGAAGTTATGCTACCCCTGGGCGATGGCGCCTATGTGCCCAGCGCCACACTGGTTGGGGTTTTGGGCCAGCATTTACAGCTAGAGCGCAGCCACAAGATTTTGGAAATTGGAACAGGCAGTGGATATCAATCTGCTGTGTTGGCGCAGGTTTGTTCACGTGTGTTTACCATCGAACGCCGCAGGGACCTTCACAGCTTTGCAGACAGGGCATTCCAGGCGTTGCATATCACCAATATTGTAAATGTGCTGGGGGACGGGTCCAAAGGTTGGCCACAAGAGGCCAAATTTGACCGTATTATTGTGAATGCTGCCACCAATCAGATAGATGACAGAGTTTTCAGCCAACTGAAAGAGGGCGGCTTTGTTCTGGCTCCTTTGGGGTTAACTGTGCCCGGCCAGCATTTATATAAACTACAGATGGAAGATGGCCAAACAGTGTCAGAACAATTAATGGAAAGCCAATACCCCCCTTTGGTAGAGGATCATTCAAAGGCCTAAGCCGCGGGTTGAACTTGGGCCATGGCTTCATCCAAAAGATCTATCCCCACACCTGGTAAGTGGGCTTTCTCTGACAGAACACGTCTAAATTTCTTGGCCCCTTTGCGCCCGTTAAACAGCCCCAGAATGTGCCGTGTAATGCTTTTAAGGGGGATGCCAGTGGCAAGCTGTTCTTCAATATATGGGCGATACGATACCAAGGCTTGCTCCGCTGTTTGGGGTACTCCCCCAAACAGATTTTGCTCCACTTGCAATAATAAGGATGGGTTAGAATAAGCTTCTCGTCCCACCATAACGCCATCCACATGTTGCAGGTGAGTTTTTATGTCTGCCACCGTTTTTATGCCACCATTGATGATTATTTCTGTTGCTGGGAACTCTTCTTTGATTTGATAGACAAGATCATACTTTAACGGCGGGATATCTCGGTTTTCTTTGGGGCTCAGGCCTTTTAGCCAGGCTTTGCGGGCATGGATGGTTAAACTTGGGCAGCCAGCATCCACCACTTGGGTAACAAAGTTTTTTAAATCGGCATAATCTTCCTGATCATCAATTCCAATGCGGGATTTCACTGTAACAGGCAAGCTGGTTGCTGCCATCATTGCTTTGACAGAAGCTGCTACGGTTTCCGGCTCTGCCATCAGGCAGGCGCCAAAGCGCCCGCTTTGCACTCGGTCTGACGGGCAACCCACGTTCAGGTTCACTTCGTCATAGCCATATTCTTCGGCCAACTTCGTGCACGTGGCTAAATCTGTGGGGTCAGATCCACCCAGTTGTAATGCAACAGGGTGTTCACCCGTGTTAAAGGATAAATGACGTGCCACATCCCCATGAATCAAGGCGCCCGTTGTAACCATTTCTGTATACAGTAAGGCCGATGGCGATAAGATGCGGTGGAACATTCGGCAGTGCCGGTCAGTCCAGTCCATCATGGGGGCAACGGAAAAGCGTCTATCCAGCAATGTGGCCTAACTCCCGGCCAACTTTCTCAAATGCTGTAACAGCAGCATCCAGTTCTGCCTGTGTGTGGGCCGCGGACATTTGTGTGCGGATCACTGCTTTGCCCTGGGGCACAACTGGGTATGAAAACCCAATAACGTACACACCTTCTTCCATCAGCTTGTTGGCAAATTCTTGTGCCTTGGCAGCATCCCCAATTTTCACAGGAATAATGGGGTGTTCACCGGGGATAAGGTCCAGACCTGCAGCTTCCATTTTCTCACGGAAATACAGCCCGTTATTGATGACATTATCGCGATACTCTGTGCTGTCTTCCAGCATGTCTAAAACTTTTAAGGACACATACGCTGTCGTTGGCGGAATAGCGTTAGAGAAAAGATATGTACGCCCCTTATTGCGCAACCATTCGGTAATTTCACGCTTGGCGGCAATAAACCCGCCAACAGACCCGCCCAAGCCCTTACCTAGTGTGCTGGCCACAATATCAATGCGGTCCATTACGTTAAAATGTTCATGGGTGCCATATCCATTTTTGCCCATAAAGCCAGTGGCGTGGGAATCATCAATCATTTTCAGGGCGCCATACTTCTCAGCCAAATCACACACAGCTTCCAAGTTTGCCAGGGTACCTTCCATAGAAAAAACACCATCTGTCACGACGACTTTAAAGCGCGCACCATCTTCGGTTGCTGCTTTAAGTTTTTCCTCTAACGAGTTCATGTCATTGTTTTTGTATATATATCTTTTGGCTTTGCACAGGCGGATACCATCAATGATACAGGCGTGGTTCAGCTCGTCAGAAATGATGGCATCTTCCGGTCCCAGCAGGGCTTCAAAGATGCCAGTATTGGCGGCATAACAAGAAGGAAACAGGATGGAATCTTCCTGGCCTACAAATTTGGCCAAGCGTGTTTCAAGTTCACGGTGCACATCGGTAGTACCACAAATAAATCGGACAGAGGCCATCCCAAATCCGTATTTATCAATCGCTTCGTGGGCAGCCTCTAAAACCTGTGGGTGGCTTGCCAGCCCCAGGTAATTGTTGGCGCACATGTTGATGACATTGTCATTACCAACAGTGATTTCAGTTCCTTGGGCTGATGTCAGGTAGCGTTCATGTTTGTATAAACCCTGCGCTTCCAATGTTTTTAGCTCTGATCCCAGAAAATCAAAGATGTTTTGTCCGGATGTTTGTTGTTCTGCCATGGCCATAAAAAATCCCCTCTATCAGTTGTGGAAGAGGGGATTCTGGCCTGTTTCGGCCGGATATTCAAGACATTAGTACTTTACACTGCATCCATACGGTGCAGTAGAGGCAACGGCAACTGGGGTGCCGGCTTCAAGATTTGCAAAAGCCATGCGGATGTAATTGTCAGCCTTTTTAACGTCAGATTTCTTGGTGCTGTTGATACTGTCTATAGCGCCAGCGTAAGCAACCTTACCATCAGGATCCACAATAAATATCTGTGGGGTTGTGCGCGCACCATATAGCTTACCGATGGTACCTGTGTCGTCCAGCAAAATATGGCTGGGTTTTGCATCACGCTTCAGGGTTAGTTCGTTCGCCTTGAGGCCGTCCACATGGCCCTGCTTGCTGGGGGCAGAAGAAATAACGGAAACCCACACAACGCCCTTGGCGGTTAGTTCTTTTTGCAAGGTTTGCATATTACCTGTTTCATAGTGTTTTTTAACAAAAGGACACAGGTGATTTGTCCATTCCAGCACGACATATTTACCCAAGTGATCAGACAGGTAAAAATCTTCGCCATAGCTGTTGGATGCCCCAAAATCAGGGGCTTGGCGACCCACTTCTGCTGCCGCATGGGCAAATGTTGGGGCAATTAACAGGGTCAATAAAGTAAGTACTGTGCGCATTATTCTCTCCTTTAATGCTGTTGGTTCCCCAATACCTTTAGAACCGTTGTTGGTGTTAGAAGTTGGGGTAAAATGACAGGGTCACCCCCAGCAGGGTAATAGACATAAAGGGGAACACCAGCGCGTTGAAAGCTTTCCAAGAATTTTGTAATATCATCATCATAGTTCGTCCAATCCCCTTCCATGTATATGACACCTTCGTCGTTAAAGGCCTGAACTACAACATCACGCTTCAGGGTAGTTTGTTCGTTTAGTTTACAGGTCAAGCACCAAGCGGCCGTCATGTTTACAAAAACAGAGCTGCTGGAATCACGATATGCCGTTAGCTGCTCTGCAGAGTAAGGGACTTTGGCCAAATTAACAGGGGGTTGCCCAGCTTGATAGCCAGTGGCCAACAACAAGGCCAGGGTTAGGGCGCCAATCAAGCCAGCTTTGCCGTGCAACTTTCTGTTTAGCCAAACGCCAAAGCCAATTAGTGTACATCCTGTCAGCGCTGCTAGCACACCAGTCGCCCCAATTTGCTGGGATAGCACCCACACCAGTCCCACAACAGTTAAATACAGCGGCCAGGCCATCGCTTCCTTGAATGTATCCATCCACGGTCCAGGTTTGGGCAAGGATACCAACAGGCGTGGATATAACGTCAATAGCAGGTATGGCGCGGCCATTCCAAACCCAAGGGCGAGGAAAATAGTGAAAATTATAATATTAGATTGGCTGAGGGCGAAACCAATGGCTGTTGCCATAAATGGTCCCATGCAAGGGGTTGCAACGATAGTTGCTAAAATACCAGAGAAAAATGCCCCCTTGTGGCCCGGTTTTTGTGTCAGGTGGTTACCCACCCCCATCAGAGATGTTCCAAGCTCTATAAATCCAGACAGGCTAAGGCTCATAAAGAAAAACAAGAATATCAAACCCAAAATAAATTCTGGGGATTGCAGTTGGAAGCCCCAACCCAGTTCATGCCCTGCGGATTTTAACCCCACCAGCAAGAACGCAATAGCAATAAAGGACAGCATCACCCCCGCCGTAAAGCTGAGGCCCTCTTCACGAATATGCTTCTTGTTTTTTCCTGCTTTTTTGACATAGGACAAAATCTTGATGGATAGAATGGGAAAGACACATGGCATCAGATTCAAGATGGCACCGCCCAGAAAAGCCGCCAGAATAATCCATATCAAACCAGTATCAGGTTCTGGGCGCTCTAAGCTAAAGGGGGTAGGGGTGTGATCAAATGTTACATAGACAGGGCCGTCCCTGCCTTGAATCAGGCCTGTAAACTGCTGCAAGTCATCGATCATAAAGTCAGAGGTTGGCACCTTAATAACATATTGGTCCTGGGTGCTTTGCATAACCTTTTGAACTTGCTGATTGGAAATCAGTTGATCTGTCACTGGGAAAAGATGGTACCCATCCGCCAGTTCTTCAGCACCCAGCTTTTCAGGCAGGCCGATATAGATGTGTTTGGCATCTTGATAAAAGGTTCCTGTCTCGTGGTTTGTGCCGGGAACAGCTTCACGGGCTTTTGCCACAAAAGCTTGGTCTGCCGTGCTTGCAGATAAAGTTATCGCAAAGTCGCCAGACTCTGGTACGCAAATTTCTTCACATATCAGCCAGTTAACATTAATGTCTAAGTTTTTACTTGAGGATTTTAAGGTGAAGGGAATGGTGACTTCACCTTTATAGCCATAAACAGTAAAGGGGCCTTCTTGAATGGGCTGAGGAACAGGCCATGACATACCTGAAATTTCAACGTCGTCAGTTGTGGATCCTATTTCTGGCGGCGCTCCAGAATCCCCGGGGTTTTGCCAATACACATGCCAGCCGGGAATACTTTGAATATGCAGGGTGGCTTCCGCCACACCATCAACCCAAGGCCCGCTGACAACACGCACTGTTGCATGTTCTGTCTTAACAATATTAGAGACCGCTGCCGAAGCAGGGTGCGTAAAGCCAACACAAATAAAAAGAGCCAAGGCCCATAAAAAACGCCACATACCTGTAATATGTGACGTCTTTTAACTGAATTCAACTATGGAGTTTAAAACAACCCCAGCTTTTGCACAGGGTTAGGCCCGAGTACGCAAGCTTGATGCTACAAGCTGTCGAGCTAGGGTATATTTTGTGCTTGCTTGTAGGGCAACAGAGCCTGATAAAATGTCATGCTTCGCCCCAGCTTCTAGTACTGAATTATTGCTTGTAAGAAGATCTGGAGCATTATCACGCACCATATCAATCATTGCCTGGCCAGCAAAAGCTAGAGTAGTTAAACACCCTGCTGTTGACATACGAACAGACAAAGGATCCCCAGAAGGTGTTCCTTCGCTGGTGAAAACACCACGACCATTCAGGGCTGCAACCATGTTCATACCATTTTTAATTTGGATGCCGTCTATTTCCCGGCCCAGGAATGGCTCAATACTAGGGAAAAAGAATTGCCCAGCTGGGGGCATATCAGCATTTTCGAACCCTGCTGTGCTTGCCCCTGTTTGTAGCAACGTAACACGGTCACGGCAGTCCATTGCTACCTGCATTTTAAAGTCTGGCCCCATTTGCATCGCAGCTGCTAAAGCAGCGAGCTTGGATGTTGGCACCAAGCCATGTTTGGGTGCGCGGGCGCGAATTCTGTCTGCGGCGGCTTTGTCCCTGGCAATGACATACCCAATTTCTGCCCCTGCATAGGCAAAGACCTTGGCCAAAGATCCACAAACGTCAGCGTTTTCCATATGACCTCTTAGGTAATGCAATTCTTGTTGTTTAGCCCCAGATCTAACATGAACATTATTGTTTTCATCAACTGTCGTGTCTGGATATTGAAGGCCGGCATAAACAGCATCATCAATCCCGTGGGCATTCTTGCTTTGAAGAATTTCTGCCATTGCTTCCATACGCTCTGCCGTGCTCATCTGACCATCGGGGTTGCGGATAACTTCTTTGATGAAAACTTGGGAAGATCCGTTTCCTGCAACAACTTTGCCCAGGTGGTTTAAATCAATCAGGCGGGTTTTATCATCAACCTGTACACTTGACGTCTTGATGCCATGTTCGGCAAAAATGGGGTTCAGCGCATTCCAGTGGATTGCTGGTGTTGCGGCGGCACGATATCCGCGGCCATGTTTTTTCTTCCTTTGTTCAATGGCATCTAAAGTAGAAAGGCGCATGGCGGTACGCGTTCCGCCAGGAACAATCACAACTTGATCTGCGCCCACATTCCAAGTTGGGTTTTCTCTATTAAAGTGATTCGCCACTTTCTGCTGAACCCAGACCATGGGTTTGGTTGCTGATCTGGGGGCGTATTTACTGGGATTTACATGATTTGTTAGGGGGCTGATATCTATGCCCGCATCGTCTAGCGCTTTCAAGTCAGGGTCTTGCGGATTATATGTAATGTCGGCGGCGGCGGCCAAAAAGACTCTTTCTGCAGCAATTAGCTCGTAAGGGATATCTTGGCCAGGGTTTCCAAGAGTTAGATCGGCCGTGATTTCTTCTGTTCTGACTGCCTTCTCCTTCGCGGCGTTGGCCTGGTCAATATCCTCTTGGGTGATGGGGTGGTAGTTCGCTGGTAATGCGCTCATTGGAACCTCTATTTGTTTTATTGTTAAGTTGCCGATTAAATTTGTACTGTCTGTATCATATTTCGGAAAAAGGCACAAGAATATTTCTCAAAAGGATCTTTTTGGTCGTGCGATGGCTAAAATACAACGCAAAGCTGCAGGGGGTGACATAAAAGGCATACAAAACAGGGGAATCCTCTAGCTTTTGCCGCAAAGGTCATTGACAATAATTGCACAAACGTCGGTACGACAAAAAATTACTAAATGATAGAGGATGTCAAAAATATGACTGAAGCAAATGAACTATACATTGATGGTATTGGAAAAATTGATTTCGTTGGTGGTGTAATTCGCATGGAGCTTGTTGCCCTGCAAGCAGACGATGGAAAGAAAGAGCCTGCCCCTGTTGTGCGCCAAAGATTGGTAATGCCAGCGCGTGGCTTGCTACAGTCTTTATCTGTAATCCAGAACATGGTGCAGAAAATGGTTGATGCTGGCGTGATTCAGCAAAATGAAGCTACAGAAGCTGAAGAAAAAGCTGCTGCCAAAAAATAGTAGTCATCGGCTTTTAGCAACTAAATAATAACTCTTTATCTTGAGAGGGTAAGGGAGAGTAGTCCATTCGGGCTGCTTTTTCTTGTTTGCGCCGATGAAATGATTTACGGGAACCAGCTATAGGCTTTGAAGAAAAGTGGAGGCCCGACCCGGAGCTGCGCAAGGGAAATTGATAAAGTCAATTTCGCGCGCAAAGCCAGAGATACCTTAACGAGGGGGAGGCTGAGATACGAAGTCGTAGACCGAGGTTAGGTGATCTGCGGGAACCAGCTATAGACTTTGAAGAAAAGTGGAGGCCCGACCCGGAATCGAACCGAGGTACGAGGATTTGCAATCCTCTGCATCACCACTCTGCCATCGGGCCTCATGCTTTTAGAAATCGTTTGCAGAGTGAAGAAATGGGTATAGCACGTTTTTGAGATGGGTCAATATCTTTCCTGTTGCAGGCCAGATTTAGGAAAAGCTTTTTACTTTATCTATGTGCTGTGTGGGCACGTTTGCACAGATCATCAGGAAAGAGCGGAGCAAGAGTGGATTCCATTTGCGCTGCTTGGGCCAATCTTTTAAATATAAAGCATGAATTTTACGCAAGCCCGTCAAAATATGGTTGATGGCCAGCTGCGCACCAACAAGGTGACAGACTATGGCATTATCGATGCATTCAAAGCAGTTCCCCGCGAAGAGTTCGTGAGTAGGGAGCAGAAGTCAATTGCCTATGTGGATGAGGATTTGCCCCTTAAGTTTGGGCAATCGATCAGGTACATGATGGAACCCATGGTCTTGGCACGTCTGATTCAGGCGGCTGATATCAAGGATGATGATCTGGTTTTGGATGTAGGTTGCCTGACAGGGTATTCCACAGCGATACTGTCGCGTTTGTGCGGGGAAGTAACAGGGATTGATTCTAACAGTTATGCGCTGAACAAAGCCAAAGAGACATGCAAAGCGCTGGGCTATTACAACATTACTTTGAAAAAGGCAGATTTAGAAACAGGCATCAAGGCGAAGTCAAAATTTGATGTGATTTTGTTTAGTGGAGCTTTGCCCGAAGTGCCTGAAGCTTATTTTGATATGCTGGCCAATAACGGTAGATTACTAGCTGTTATTGATGAAAATGCTGCTTATGAAGATAACACAGTTGGCCAAGCTGTGGTTTGGCAAAAGATTGGAAAAGGGGCCAAAGCGCCCATTTCTTTGCGTGAATTATTTGATGCACAGGTCAAGCCACTTCCTGGGTTTGAGCAAGAAAAAGGCTTCCAATTTTAGATCAATGCGCTACACAAGTAGGCATGAAAAAATATTTCAATAAGCTTTTTGTTTTTTGTTTTTTGATGGTGTTGGTTGCATCCCCTGTTGCCGGCCAGGCCCAAACATTGCGGGATGCTTTGGTGCAAACGTACCAAAACAACGGAACGTTGCAAGCTGCGCGGGCCAATGCCATTGCTTCATCAGAGGAAATTTCACAAGCTGTCTCCAATTTTCGTCCCAGCCTTACACTGCAAGGGCAAGTAGAGCGCACCCGCATTGAAACAGACACTTCAACAGTTGTTGGATCGCCCAAATCTGGCCAAGTAGTTATTGACCAGCCTATTTTTCGGGGGGGATCAAATTTTGCCGCTTATAGAAAATCAAAAGCCAATGTTTTGGCCTCTTACGCTGCTTTGCACCAACAAGAGCAGGCTGTGATCAATGATGCCTTAACCGCTTACATGGATTTGGTGCGCGATAAAACCATCGTAAATTTACGCCGCAATAACACCAAAGTTTTAGCCAGGCAGCTGGACGAAACAGAGATCCGCTTTGGTGTTGGGGAAACCAGTAAAACAGATGTTGCGCAGGCAAAATCCAGACTGGCTTTAGCAGAATCTGGCAAGGTGGAAGCCGTTGGGGATTTGGAAGTGACCAAGGCAAAGTATCAGCAAGTTATCGGCCCATTGCCCAGAAAGCTGAGGGAACCCCGTGCGCTGGATCATTCAGACAAAACTTTGCAACAGGTGCTGGAAGTGGCAGTAAATCAATCTCCAGCCGTAATTAAGGCGAAATTCTTGGAAGAGTCATCCCAAGGTGAAATAGATGAAAATTTTGGAAAAATCCTGCCTCAAGTCAGCTTAAAGGGGACCGCAACTAAGGCCGAAGATAACTTTGGCTTTGCATCTGCAGGGAATGATTCTGAAACATTATCTGTTATGGCGCAGGTCTCTGTCCCTTTTTACCAGGGGGGTGCCCAAGCATCGCGTATTCGTCAGGCCAAGAAAACAGCATCACAGCGCCGGGTAGAAGTAGAGCAAACAAAGCGTGAAGTTCGTGAGCAAGCAACCCAGGCCTGGCAAGCTTATAAGACTGATGTGGCGTTAATTGATTCTTTAACCCTGCAAGTTAAAGCTGCCCAAATTGCCTTGGAAGGTGTGCGCATTGAACAAAAAGAAGGAGTTCGCACAACTTTGGATGTTTTGGATGCGGAACAGGAACTGCTGCAAGCACGATCAGATTTAATCTCTGCAAGACGTGACCTGGTCTTGTCCAGCTATGGTATTTTGGCCGCTATGGGGAAACTGACAGCTAAAGACTTGAAGCTAAATGTGGATCTTTTTGATACACAATCTGTTTTTAACGAGACTAAGGGCCAGTGGTGGGGCTTTTAAGCTTTGGCCGTTTATCAACAAGGGTGTAAAATAACTCTTGTGTTTTAGGCACCCATTTACACAATATTTATGCAATATTTTGTAACTGCATACTGTATTTTGAGGTTAAAAGGTTAACGCCAAATGGTGAGCGATAGTACTGAAGAAGAACCCTCGATGGAGGAAATCCTGGCTTCCATCCGCAGAATTATCTCGGATGATGAGGAGGAGGACGGGGCGGAAGAGCCTGCAGCAGAAGCTGAAGAATCAGCTGCTGAGGAAGCGCCTGCCGAGGAAGCAGCGCCCGAACCAGCAGAGCCGGAAGCACCTGCGGAAGAGCCTGAGCCGGAACCTGAAGCGCCTGCCGAGGAACCAGCACCCGAACCAGAGCCGGAAGCACCTGTGGCAGAGGAACCTGAGCCAGCACCTGAAGAACCAGCAGAGGAGCCTGAAGTTGAACTTGCGGATGCTGATGATGAAGTTATTGATTTGGTGGATAAAGTTGAAGAGCCCGCAGCAGATGCTGAAGAGCCAGCTGCTGAGCCTGAGGCACCAACTGAAGAGCCAGCGCCAGAGCCAGAACCTGTTGCGGCAAAGCCAGAACCTGACCCTGAACCAGAGCCTGCTCCACAGGACGATGGAAAACCATTTGACAGTGAGATTATTGGAGAGCAAGCTGCTGTATTAGCAACAAATAACTTTGCGGACTTTGCCCGCGCGACTGCACCGAAAGGAACTCCATTGGGGGGCGTACACCAAACACTAGAAGAACTTGTTAGGGAGCTTCTGACACCACACCTGAAAGATTGGTTGGATACAAATCTTCCGCCAATGGTAGAGCGTTTGGTAAAAGCTGAAATTGAACGCTTATCCCGCGAAGGTGAAGATGACGCCGATCCTTTGATGTAGCTTAAAGTATGAGCGTGAAGCGCAAGGTTCTTTTCCCTGTTATTTCCTTTGGTTTTGGCCTTTTACTGTTTTTAATTATGGCAGAGGTGTTCTTGCGGTTTTTACCGGTCAGCACAGGGGTGCGCCTTAACACTGTGAATGTAGATAATCCTGTTCCCCACACATATTCTGACCAAGATTTAGTTTGGTCCAAGAATTGGAATTTTAAACAGGTACGCCAGATCCGTTCTAACAACTTGGGGTTTATCAACCCGCAAGATTACAGTGAGGAACACTCTGTACCCTTAACGGCTGTTATTGGTGACTCTTACATTGAAGCTTTGATGGTTTCGCCAGATCAAACATTTCAAAGCTTGTTACAGGCCGATTATGGTAAAGAGAGGCGAGTGTATAGTTTTGCCGCTTCCGGTGCCCAATTGCCCACGTATTTAGCTTACACAGATTATGCGCGCAGTATGTTCAAGCCTGATCAGTATATCTTTTTTATTATTGGTAATGATTATGACGAAAGCTTGTGCAAGTACAGGTGTCGGCCGGGGAATCATTTTTTTGCAGATAACTTGTCAGGCGAAATGCTCTTAAAGCCTTACCAACCCTCAGGGTTAAGGGGCCTATTAAATCATTCAGCACTTATTCGTTATATTGTTTTTAATCTGCAGATTGACCGCCAAAAGATAGTAGATTTATTTGGGTCAAAGGAAGATAAGTTAAAGTATGTGGGAAACACAGCAGCAGCCTTTAGCCCAGAGCGTCTTGAAGACAGCAAAAAGGTTGTTTCTTTGTTCCTGGAACAGCTAATCAGGCAGGCTGATGTCAGCCCTAAGGATATCCTGTTTGTGGTAGATGGGAACCGTCAATCTATTTATGAGCCGGCATTGGCTGAAGAGCTGGATAAAAGTTTTGTGGCTAAAATGAATGCTTACTTTATCGTTCAGGCCACATTGCGGGGATTTCCTGTCGTGGATCTCCATACTTTTTTTAAAGCCAATTACATGAAAGATAAAACCCCTTTTAATTCCGATCATGATTGGCATTGGAATGAATATGGGCATGATGCAGCTTTTCGTGCTGTTCAGCAGAGTGGTTTTTTAAAGAACTAGATTAAAAATCAGGTATTATGGAATTGTTTGTAAAAACAGAGGGGTTTTCTGTTGACTCGCAGAAAAAATAAAGTATACAAATAGCCTGACCTTTTGTGGGGGTGTAGCTCAGCTGGGAGAGCACTTGATTTGCATTCAAGAGGTCGCAGGTTCGATCCCTGTCACCTCCACCACTTTCTTTTCCTTGTTTTTTGAAACTTCAATATAATCGTTGGCTTGTTTTGCCACGGCAAGGCTTTAGGTGATATAGATACTGTGATTTGTTTTCCGTGCAATTTTAACGTATACCTTATTCGGACATGAGAGCACGACAACACACTTCACAATATCCAGCAAGGCCCGGCGGCAATGGCGAATGCCCTTCTGCTGTGTATTTAGATGCATTTGATCACAAAGTTTTGGGGTATGGGGAAACCCTTATTTGCTTTTCCAGTACTGCACAAATGAAAGCGGAAAATGGCGGATTACGAATTCCAACAGCTGTGGATATGGGGTGTGGGGCTGGTGCAATGGCCCAAGCCTTAGGGCGTGCAGGCCTGAACGTAACGGCAGTTGATTTAAACCCACCAGAGGGCGAGGAAAGCTTTTATCACCACGCTGTAATCGGGCGTGTTTCCTACAAGCAAGCTAATTTCCAGCGTATAGACTATCAAACTTTACCACCGCTCATTGATATTTTTTATTCGCAGCGCGCGTTGCATTATGTGCCTTTTGCTGCGGCTAAAAATTTATTGCAGAGCGTATCTTCTAGGTTCCCAAATCGCGGCGTGTTGGCAATTTCAGTGTTGGGTGTAAACTCTCCCATTGTAAAACACGCTGATTGGCGTCATAACCCCATTGAACAACGTTTTGGAAAAATCCCTGCCTTTGATGCGAACCGTTGGAACATCACCCGCCGCGTATGTCCTTATACCCAACAAGATTTGGTTGATTTGGCAAGTGACTTGGGCTTGCGGGTTTCAAGTTTGCGCAGTACGCGGTTTGGAATCATCAAGGCGATTTTGATGAAAGACCCAGTAAAATTTAGGTGAAAACGTAGTTATTTACCTTTTGATTGAGCGTAAAAAATCATTATGATTCGCTTATGAAAAAGACAGTCATTTTCCTTATCTTACTATTAGCACTTCCGGCGTGTTCTTATAACGCAGCAACTGGGGATAATCAGTTTACGCTGCTGATGTCTGAATCTCAGGAACAACAAATTGGGGCAGAAAACCACGGTAAGGTTCTTAAATCTTATGGTGTGGTGAAAGACAGCGCATTAACATCTTATGTAAATCGCATTGGCCAAAGTTTAGCCCGTGATACAGAACGCGCAAATGTTGCCTATACCTTTACATTGCTGGACAGCCCGCAGGTTAATGCCTTTGCTGTACCTGGTGGATATATCTATATCACCCGTGGAATTTTGGCGTTGGCCAATGACGAAGCAGAAATGGCCAGCGTTTTGGCCCACGAAATTGGGCATATTACGGCACGCCATTCAGCAGAACGTCACACCACAGGTGTTTTTACACAGCTTGGGGCAGGGGTGCTGGCCAACGTAATTGGGGATGCAGGTGTGGGTAATGCCCTGGGCGCAGGGGCGGGTCTGTACATCAGTTCATATTCCCGCGATCAAGAGCGTGAAGCAGATACCCTTGGTGTTCGATATTTATCTTATGATGACTACGCACCCTTTGCCATGTCTGGCTTTTTAGGGCAGTTAAACCGCAATGAACAATATGAAACGGCTCTGCAGGGGCAATCACAGAAAACCACGAATTACTATTTCAGAAGCCACCCGCTGACATCAGAGCGGATTCGCCTTGCCGCAACAGAGGCAAAAAACAAGCTGACAGACAGACCTGTGAAGCGCAATAGACAGCAATACCTTGCTAAAATTAATGGGATGATTTTTGGCGATACGCCAGAACAAGGTTTTATTCGTCGGGGAACTTTTTTGCACCCAATCATGGGGTTTAAATTCAAAGCGCCAGATAATTTTCGTCTTGTAAATTTACCAACAAAAGTTGTCGCCACCAATGACAAAGGCGTTCTGGCAGAATTTGATATGCGAAAATCTAAAGAACCTTTGACCGTTACTCAAGCTTTGGCAAAGTGGATTCCCGCAGAAGGCGCAAAGTGGATACCCAAAACTGTATCGTTTGGCGGGTTTAAAGCAGCCACAGCCACAGCGGATGTCGCGGTAAAAGGTAAGCCGTACTTTCTGCGACGGACAGTGATTGCAGCGCACAATAACCGTTTTTATAGGTTTCAGTCTTTAATGCCAAAAGCCCAACAGCAAACTTTTGATGGGCCGTTGTACGGTATGGCAAAATCTTTCAGGTTCTTGTCTGCAGCAGAGAAAGTTGCGGCCAAGCCGTTGCGTATCAAAACCTTTACCGCGAAAAAAGGCGACACCATTTACAGCATTGCGCGCAATATTCCCCACCAAGAACAGCCCCAAGCATTCTTCCGTATGTTAAATGGGTTGGACGCAGAAGATGCATTGCAAGTGGGGCAAATGTATAAGACAATCGTTGAGCGATAAGCCAATCTAACTCAGCCAAAGGATTCCCATGCCCATAATCAAATACCAAGATGTAACCCCTGAAATTGGTGATAAGTGCTTTGTTGCAGACAGCGCCGATGTAATCGGCAAGGTAGAGTTGGGGGGGAATTCCAGCATTTGGTATAATTGTGTGGTACGCGGCGATGTGAATTACATTAAAATTGGCAAGGGTACCAATATTCAAGATGGCACCATCATTCATGTGGCCAGTGAAAAGCTGGGGGATCTGCCCACTGTTATTGGTGATAACGTAACCATCGGGCATATGGCGCTGATCCATGCATGCACCATTGAAAGTGAAGCATTTATCGGCATGAAGGCCTGTATTCTGGATGGTGCTGTAGTGCAATCCAAAGCATATGTTGGGGCAGGGGCTGTTGTGACGCCTGGCAAGGTGGTTAAGACGGGGGAACTTTGGGCGGGCGTTCCCGCCAAGAAAATTCGGGACCTGACCGAAGAAGATTACGCCACCATGAAGTGGAATACCGAACATTACGTTCACCTGGCCCACAGTTATCTGTAAAATAGTTCTTGCATCTTTCGTGAGGTTTCAATATATCCCATAGGGATATGAAAAACTCTTTTGACATGCTATGCTTCCAAACTTATTGGAAAAAATTTTATGATAATTCCACAAGTGATGTGAAGCGCTTGGATATTGTGGATGCAGCAGATAACACTTTCTTGTTTGCATTTCTTTCGGCCCAATACGCTGCCATCAATAAGGCCTTAAAAACAAATGATCAGCTTTTTGAGATTTTTGATCAAGCGGATCTTTTTATCGCCGCTATTGAATGCGCCATTCTTAACCCAGATATAGAAGTTGTGGATGATGATGAGTTGGATGAGCGCAGTTACCTGGAGGCTATAAAGGAAACTGCCGTGCTGTTAATTAAAAAGAAGGCTGAAAAAATCCCGGATGGTGCTGTTATGGCGTCCCCCCCTTATGCAGAGGATTTAGCTGTATTAGCCCAAACAGGAGTGTTTCTTTCTTTAGGGAATAGAGAAATGATTGGGTTGTTAACAACTGCCATGAACGGTGACCCGTTGGATCAGCAAAATATCACCAGTAAATTTTTAAAGACCAAATGGCGGAGATATGTTGAGGTAAACCCCAGTGCTATGTTGTTTGCAGGGGCAAACTCTTCTACCCCATTGGTGTCTAGCCCTGTGAAGTGGTATGCTGATACTTCAACCAAGCGGGCTTTGGTTTATGAAGTTGGGCAGCGATACCTGGAAATTCAGTGTTTGCCAGAACTTATGAATGTTGCCCTATCCATTCCGGCCCGCCGGTTAAACAATGTTTTAGAAATGCTGAATAAGTACCGTATAGAAATTGCCATGGGCCATAGAGAAGTTGGTCAGGAGACAGAAGATATCATAATGTCAGATATCGTGGAAAAAGCCGGGCTGCAGCGCCAACTTTCTGCGGCAGAGAAAAAGAAACTAAGAAATAACGGCCGTTAATAACGCCAAATTATTTAAACAACATTTAACCACGATTTGATATAATCTTTGGTATGAGAAAAATTATTTTCAGTATTTTGCTTTTATCTGTTTTTGCGATGCCAGCTTTGGCTCAGCAAAGCAGGGGCGTATTTGTGCCAAATAAGGCAGCGCCATCTACATCTTTAAAGCATTATAACTATCAGGGAAAAAAGCTCAGCCCTAAGCAGATTGAAATGTTGAACAAGCATCGGCAGGGTAAAACACGGTTGAATAAACCAGGTAAGCCAGCCCGGAAATCAACAAAAGCTGTAACGCCCAATCCAAAATCAAACTTAAAGTTGAGACAACCCGCAGAAAAAAAGCAACCCCACGCCATTAATAACCAGGCGTTAGACCGTTTGTTTAATACAGTTCGAACAGGACGCCCGCAGTAAAGGCGCCTAACTTTTCTTCAGAACGTAACTTCCAGGCGCTTTTTCCAAAGCTGGTAACTTGCCAGATCCAGGTTTGCGCGCGGTGACAGACCCGCCAGAGTATTGTTGCATCCATTTATCCCATTCTGGCCACCAAGACCCAGCCAATTCTTTAGAGGATTTCACCCATTCATCGGCTGCTTTCCCAGTAATTTTGGCAGAGTTCAGCCAGTGAGAGTATTTCCCTTTGGCCGGTGGGTTTACCACCCCAGCAATATGGCCAGAGGCCGCCAAAACGAACTTTACAGGACCAGAGAATTTCTGCGCCCCTTTATAGGTAGCTTTCCATGGGGCGATGTGATCTTCCCGCGTGGAGATAAAGAAGCTTGGGGTTTTGATAGTTGTTAGATCAATTTTTACCCCATTCATTTCAATGCCACCTGATTTAACCAGCTTGTTCTTTTGGTACATATTGCGCAGATAAAAGCTGTGCATGGCAGCTGGCAAGCGTGTGGAGTCAGAATTCCAGTATAGAAGGTCAAACGGGAAGGGGTCTTTCCCTAGTAAATAGTTATTGATAACGAAAGACCAGATCAAGTCGTTGGATCTCAACAGATTAAAGCTAGTGGCCATTTCATGGCCTTCCAAATAGCCTTTGTCATCCATACGCCGTTCCAATGCGGTTAGCTGCTCATCATCAATAAAGACGCCTAACTCACCGGGATCAGAAAAGTCCAGCAATGTGGTAAAGAAGGTGGCACTTTTAATGCGTTTGTCTTTCTTTTCTTCCATCCAGGCTAGCAAACAGGCCAATAATGTTCCACCGATGCAATAACCGATAACATTAACCTCTTTCTCTCCAGTGGCCTGTTCAATGGCATCCAAAGCTGCTATTTGACCTTCCACCATATAGTCTTCCATCGATTTATTCTTATAGGTTTCATCCGGGTTAACCCAAGAAGTCATAAAGACGGTATAACCCTGGTCCACAGCCCACTTCACGAATGAGTTCTCAGGGCGTAAATCCAAAATGTAATACTTGTTAATCCATGGTGGCGTAATTAAAAGAGGGGTCTTATGCACCTTCTTTGTGGTGGGTTCATACTGAATTAGCTGCATAAAATCATTCTGGAAAACAACCTGCCCAGGGGTGATTGCAATGTTCTTACCAACTTCAAAGGCGTTCTCATCTGCCATTTTAATGGCCAGTTTTCCTTCACCTTTTTCAAAGTCTTCCAGTAAATTGTTCAACCCATTCATTAGGTTTTTTCCTTTGCTTTCCAAGGTCTCTTGCAAAACTTCTGGGTTGGTCATCAGAAAGTTAGAAGGTGACAAAGCGTCCACATATTGGCGGGTGTAAAAATCAATCTTCTGCGATGTTTTTTTATTAATTCCTTTAACGTCGTTTACAGATTGCACTGTTTTTTGCGCCCAAAGAAGGTATGCCTGTTTGATAAAGTCAAACCAGGGGTTATCTTCCCATGCTTCATGCTTGAATCTTCTGTCGCCACGCTCTGGGGCAATCATGGGATCTTGCGCATCTCCCATCATCTTCTTCATCGTGCTTTGCCATAGTTCTGAATAGTTGGTCATCAAATCCATTTGGCTTTCCCATATTTTCATGGGATCTTCCATCATCTTTTGGCCAAGCTCCATAAAGGCGTCACCAATATTGGCTGGGTCTGCCATGCCGATGCCTTCTTCCTGGAATGTACTGAAATCTTTGTGCGCATTAGCCCCATAGTGATTCAGGTAGTCAGAAACAATTTTCTGGCATCGTTCTGTCACTTTATATAAGACATTAGCTAACTCAACCGGATCGGGCATTTCTGTCGATGGGTTCTGATCATTTGCGGCTTTTGTTTTAGCAGAAGATGTAGATGACATTTTGGCAATCCCCTATATGTTGTGGATAGATGAGATTTTGCTGTTTCACCAACAAGGTAATCTCCGTAAACTGTTCATTGTTATAACACAACTTATGCGCGTAAGAAACAATGGTAGTAGAAAAATACACTGAGGCTCAAACCCCTGTAAATCCCAAAAATGCGAAACGCTTGGCGGTTCTGTTTTTATCGACATTTATCCCACTGACATCAGTGCCAGCACAGAACACGACCAATTGGTATGACAGTGATTCTGGATATTTTGGAGCGCAGGTTACTTTACCATCCCAGAATGAGGCCGATAGAAAATCAGCTCAACTTGCGACAGGGAATGAAGATTGGTTCAAAGATGGGGATGTAGACGCGTTTTTTCCCTTGGCCAAATCCATTGTACGCCCTGCAAAGCATGTTGGTGTTTTACCCGTTCCTGCTGACCCAGAACGGCGCCAACGGTCGCCACAGCGCGCTGTGGCTGTTAGTCACGAAAATTTGACAGTCCCCCCTCAATTTGATGTAGATGGGGAATGGGTTGAAAAAGACCCCGTCGCTGTAGAGCGTAGACGCCAGGCTGTTCTGCAAAAGCCAGAGTGGCACCCAAATACATCCCCCGCAACATTTAAAGACCCCTTTGCTGATGATGTTTTTGCTGATGGGGAAGAAGTTATAATCTATCAAGATCAACTGAACAACACGGCCATCACCCAGCGGGAAAGCCAACAAGAACTGCCGCGGCAGTTATCTGAAGTGAAGCCACTGGTTGGGCCGGGGTCTACAGTCATGCAGGCGGCACAAGCCAATGTGGCAAGGCATGGTGTTCCCATTAGTGGTGAAGATTTAGCCGCTATGGGTCTGCCCGTAGAAGCCCGCAGTGTGGATAGCGCCCTGTTAGCAGGAAACCAGCCACAAGACTTAAAATTTGCCCAAGATTATATTCAGAATCTGGAACCAGTTCAGGCCAACAGCCCTCAGTTTGCTGACAGTGGCGTTTTAATGCCGGCAACACGTATGAGTCAGGCAGAACAGTCTGCGCTGCAAGAGCCTGTTACGTTAGAGCAGTTGCAAGTTGCCGAAGGTCAAGCAGCACAAGAGCTGTTTCACCAGTATATTGATGAGCAAGAATCCTTGATGCCGCGCCCAACGCCGCGTCCAACAGAAAATCACCCAGCTGCTTCACCAACGCACCTCGCAGGGGGCGCTCCTGTGCAGCATATTCCGGCTGCTGCTAAAAATTCTGGCTCTAAATCAGAATTTAAATCAGAGGCCTTTACCATGGCTGACGCCCGCGTTCCTTTGGCAGATGATGTGCGATACCCAAACTGGGAATCTTCCCCTATACATATGCACACGGCTGATAAAGCTACGATTATGGCAGAGCGTCGTGCCAAGCTGAAGCAACTGCGCGATAGTCAACCCAATGATTTTATCGATGTAGTTGGCGCCCAAACAATGGATGCACCGTACCCAACAACACAACTAGCTGCAAACTGTGGGCAGTGCCCCACCGTTGCAAGTAACGCTGAAGAATACACATATGTGATGGCGCCATATGATCAGAGCCCAGATGCGATCTCCCACGCTGAGGCGTTAACAGGCGAACTGGTGGACCCATTTACATTGCTTGACCAGCCTGTGGCAGTTGCTGGTACTGATGCAATCGAAAGCACATATATTGATACAGCGGAAAATGTAGAAGGGTATTTGGTTGCAGATGATGGGCCACTGCAAGTCGCTGAAAACAGTGCGTTGGATTATGATGGGCTGCCCATGCCAAAGCCTGTGCAGCGTGTGAATATGTATGAAGGGCAAGATATTGACCCCAAAAAAGCCTTTAATCCAGACCAGTATTACGCACAGATTTTAGATGAAGAAAAATCTTTGGGAACTATCACGCAAGCGGATCTGGATGCTTTGGATGAACAAATTGAAGCTGAAACCCGTGCAGAAATTCTGGCAGAAGCCCGTGAAGATGATTTAGAGCAGTTAAAGCAAGAGCTGTTGGCAGCTTTGCGCCAAGAATTGGCTCAATTTAAGCCTCAGATTGCGCCGGCAGCTCCAGAAACTGAAACTGTTGCTGGGGAAAGTGAAGCACTTCCCACAGAAGAAAAAGTTCAAACGGTAGCTGAATCAACAGTTGATGACGCCACAAATGCAGAAGACGAAAAAACCGTGACAACGGATAAAGGCTGGACAAAAAGTATAGAAGCCCCATCCCCTGTCACTCAGCGGGCATCGTATGAAGATCCCAGCACGTTGATGCGTTATTTTAATGTTCCCCAACGCCCGTCACAAGTGAACCACCAGGCACGCTATGCAGCAAACCCATACCAGGCCCCAACGGCGTTTGATTTGTCTCGCTCTCAAGCTGTGCCAGCTTGGCGGCAGAACCCAAATGTTGCAACGATTCCAAGTCGTCAGGGTAATGCGTACTATGCTCGTGGTGGATATCAATCCCCTGCACAATCTTCTTCTGGCCATCAGGGCTATAACCCGTATACCAGCCGGCCGGTGCAGTGGCCACAAGCCAGAACACCACAAGAGCCAGCATGGATGCAACGTTGGAAGCAGCAACAAGGTATCAAGCCGCAGGCGCAAGTTCAGCAGTCAGTTGTTACAACTCAGCCAATTGCTTTAGCAACCATCCAGGATGCAAATCCCTTTATGGCCAACGGCGCGGCGGCCGCTTTTTCAATGGCTGAAACAGTGCAACTGCCAGGGCGCAATGCCGTACGATATAATGGGGCAACCGAATCTGATGTGGATTCAGCAGTGACGTACGCGTCTGAAAAAACAATAACGCTGAATAATTCCTTGCGCATGGTGCCAATCAACAACCCTGTGGATGGCCCCCAGGATTACTTTGATGCAGCAGCTTTGCAAAAAGCCGCAGCTGTTGTTTATTTTGGCAATGGGTCTTCTGGCTTAACGGCCAACGCCCACCGCGTTTTGCGGCAGGTGGCAGCATCTTATAAGGAGCAACCCAGAACCGTTGTGATCGAAGGCCATGCATCTAAAAGAACGCGCAATACATCCCAGCAAGAACAAAATATTGCTAACTTCCGTGTGGCGTTGGAGCGCGCTGAAATCGTGATGAAAACATTGCGTCAATATGGTGTAGATGTTAGTGCCATTCAGGTGCGTGCCCGCGGTGCTGAAAATCCGGCGTATGAAGAATCTATCCCCCGTGGGGAAGCATACAACCGGCGTGTGGAAATCTATTTCCAATAATTCCCTTTACATCTTTTCTTTTAAGGCGTAATTCTTGTCTCAAAGGGAGATAAGAATGACAAGTAGTACCATAAGAAGGGAAGGGCTTTTCCTGGAGTCTGAGGAAGTTTTATCTATACCTGGTTCGTTTTCTGGTGCTGGGTATTCAACAGTTAAAAATCCACAACCCTGGGTTTGGGGTGCCGCTATTGGGTTAGGTGTCAGCACTCTTTTAGGTGTGCTCAGTTTGTGGTTGAATGACAAGGAAATTCGGGACAATGCAAAAGAGCTTTTATCAGACCCAATTCCCGTAACATATGATTTACAAGGCAGACGAGAGACGTCTATTACCTCAGCTGCTTTTAAGGGAGTTACCTATGAAATTGCGGATGGTAACTATTTTGGGATGTCCGAGGTTAAAAACCCTGATAACCACCAGATTGGAACCGCCCACGTAAGAAGTAATAGAAATTTACTGGATGATCCATATGATAACCCAAGTATGACCCTTAAAGCGTGGGGTACCACGACGGGGGTTGTAACACTTTCTGCTGCTGCCATTGGTTTGCTAGCTCAACGCCGCAGATATAGATAACATAAATAGGAATTAAAACATGACACATGCAGAACAGCTTCCTCCTGAATCAGTTGCAAAAGGAATTTTTAGAGAAATTAGGATCGAGCATAACCCTGCAACTGGTGATGTTAGGCCACATTTAAGAATGCGTCCTTGGGTAAAGGTATCAGCTCTTGCTAATGTGGGGCTTGCGTTATTAACGGGAAATATGTTGGGGTGGGCATATTTGAGTCAGGAAAAAAGCAATAATACTGTAATTAAATCGCCTACTGTCCGTATCCCTGAGCCTGCAGGTGAATATACGATACAAGATGTTATAGCTTTGGTTCCACAGGTGGAAATATACCGGGAAACATATTCCCAGCCCTTTCCAGAAGCAATGAGCTTTGATTATAAGGCAGCCACACAAACAGGGTATCTTGCGGTAACGGCAAGTGGTAAGCCCGTTGAGCTTGGTAAGCCATCCTCTTTCATTATCCAGGACAAGGAAGACGTTGCACGCGTTGGGATGCTTGTGTTGGGGGCTTCTGTTTTGTTTGGGTGTGCATGGGAAAAATTGCGTTGCTCTGCCCGTTAAGACTGTGTGATTTAGCTGTATTTTTCAATAGCCGCGGCTGATTTTGAAGTTATACTGGCGTTATGACAGATCATTTAAAAATCGCAATTGTGGGATTGGGCACCGTTGGGGCCAGCACAATCAAACTTATAGAGGAACTTGGCACGCAACTGGGCCAAAAAACACGCCGACCAATTGAAATTGTTGGCATTAGCGCCCAGGACAAAACCAAAGACCGCGGAATTGACCTTTCTAAATACAACTGGGTGGATGATGGGGCTGCCTTTACCGCGCGCGCAGATGTTGATGTTGTAGTCGAGCTTGTTGGTGGTGAATCTGGTTTTGCTTTGCAGCTGGTTGCAGAATCTTTAAAAGCTGGCAAGCATGTGGTGACAGCTAACAAGGCATCCCTTGCCCATCATGGGGCAGAGCTATTTGACGTTGCAGAACAAAAAAACGTTGCCTTGCGATATGAAGGTGCTGTCGGCGGCAGTGCTGCCCTGATTGGGGCATTGCAAACATCGCTTATTTCTAACACGTGGGCCAGTATTGAAGCGTCTTTGAACGGCACGTGTGATTTTATCCTGTCTGATATGAGAGAGCGCGGTGCCAGTTTTAAAGAAGCTTTGGGTATTGCAGAAGACCGTGGCTATGTAGAGGCAGATGCCTCTATCGATTTGGATGGAAAAGATGCTGGCCACAAGTTGGCTTTGTTACGGGCTCTGGCCTTTGGGCAAATCCCCAAGTTTTCAGCAATTGGATTGCGGGGCATTCGCGCAATCACGGCAGAGCATATTGCCTTTGCCAGCGAGCTGGGCGGCCGGGTGAAATTGCTGACCAAAGCCACTGCGGATGCTGCCGCAGTTTATCCCTGCATCCTGCCGGTTTCACACCCGTTGGCCAATTCAGCTGGGGGCCAAAGCGGTGCGTTGCTGACAGATATTTCCGGCAAAACATACTATAACGAGGGGCCAGGGGCAGGGCCGCGCGAAACAGCTGTTGCTGTTGTGTCTGATCTTATCCAAATTGCCAATGGTGACACCACGTTCCCATTGGGGAAAGCTGTAAAAGATTTAAAGCCATGCCCAGTAGGAACGCTTGAAAAAGCAGAATATGCATTTGTTAAAACCACAGATAAAGACGTGCTAAGCAATTTGGGCGGAGATATTTTGGAAACCGCTTCTTTTTCATACACTGCTATTACAGGAAAAGCCCCTGATAGCAAAGCTTTAAGGATTGCGCATGCCTTTGCCGATGAACGTGGATAATAAACCGGATACTGCCGACCAACAGTTATCTCTTTTGGGGAAGGTTTGGCATCAGCGGCCGGCGGATCCACGCCAAGCGTTAACCTTTGCCCAGAAATTTGGGGTGCACGATGTGTTGGCCCAGCTTTTATCTGTGCGTAAAATCCCCATAGAAGATATTGAAACGTTTCTGGCCCCCAGCTTAAAACATCAACTGCCAGATCCATCAGTTCTGAAAGATATGGGGTTGGGTGTTAGCCGGCTGATCACCGCCTTGCAGAATGATGAAACCATCGCACTGTTTGGGGATTATGACGTTGATGGCGGAACCAGCGTTGCTGTACTGTTCAAATTTCTACAGGTTTATACTGATAAACTATTGGTGCATATTCCTGACCGTCAAAAGGAAGGGTACGGCCCTAATGAACAAGCTATCAGAAGCTTGCAAGAAAAGGGGGCAGGCTTAATCATATTTATGGATTGCGGAACAACTGCGTTTGATCCTTTGGCCTGCTTGGAAGAACTGGCACTGGATGCCATTATCATTGACCATCACAAGGCAGAGGCAAAGCTGCCCAAAGTGACTGCCTTGATCAACCCCAACCGGTTAGATGAATCTGTTGACACAACAACACAGTTGGGCCATTTGGCCGCTGTTGGATTAACGTTTTTATTTGTAGTGGCTGTAAACCGGGCAATGCGCCAGACAGACATTTACAAAGAATTTGACTTAATGGGTTTGTTGGACCTCGTGGCACTAGGCACTGTGTGTGATGTGGTGTCTTTACACGGCTTGAATCGTGCCTATGTTGCCCAGGGATTGAAAGTTATCAAACAAACACAAAACCTGGGAATCCAAATGCTGATGCAAGTGGCTGGGATTACTGTCATCAAAAGCACGTATGATTTTGGTTTTGTACTGGGGCCACGCCTGAATGCTGGCGGGCGTTTGGGGCAGTCTGATCTTGCATTCAAGCTGCTGACTACCAATGACCGTGGCAGTGCCTTTGAAATGGCCAGTATTTTGGATCAAAACAATCAGAAGCGTCGCGCGTTGGAAAAAGACATTGTCCAGCAAGCCATCAATCAAGTGCAAGATTATGATTCTCCCTTGCTTGTTGCTCATGGGGACGGATGGCACCCTGGCGTTATCGGTATTGCTGCCAGCCGCCTGCAAAACAAATTTTACAAGCCGGCCTTGGTTGTGGCATTTGAAGGTGATGTTGGGAAAGGGTCTGGCCGGTCTATCAAGGGTTTGGATTTGGGCGCCCATATTCTGGCGGCCCATCAGGCGGGATTGCTTATTAATGGTGGCGGGCATGAAATGGCCGTAGGATTTTCTGTTCATAAAGATAAGTTCCAAGATTTCCAGAATTTTCTGCAAAAACGTCTGGCCAAAGAGCCTGTCATGTTTGGAGTGGGGCAATTAAGTATTGATGCCGCACTGGCGCTGGACCATCTTTCTTTGGATTTGGTTGGTGAAGTTGGCAAGCTTGCCCCCTTTGGTCAAGGGCACAAGCGGCCCTTGTTTATGTTATCTGGCGTGCGCTGTTCATACAGCAAAATCGTGGGGCAAGATCACATTGCTTGCACACTGGAAAGTGATACTAAAAAATCTGTCCAGGCCATCAGTTTTGGCACTGTGGGAACAGATTTGGGCAAGGCATTACAGGATAAAACCAAGCGTTTGGATGTTGTTGGCACCATTCAGATCGACACCTGGCAGGGTAACAGCAAGTTAAAATTCTATTTGGAAGATGCCAGGTTCAGTTAATAGCTGAGCAATGGGTATTTGAATAATGTGTTATATTTTAAGTTTTTATCAATTTGGGGGTTGATTTTTCCTGGTGGAATCGGTAAACAAAGCAATCCTAATGCGCTCCCATCGTCTAGCGGTCTAGGACGCCGCCCTTTCACGGCGGAAACACGGGTTCGAGTCCCGTTGGGAGTGCCATTTTAAGCAGCTGAACAGAAGTGTTTGGCTGCTTAATTGTTTCTGGCGTCTAAAAACAAGTTTCTTGACAATGTGTGTTCCCTTTGGGATAAGTTTTCATGGCTTCTACAGATGTAAGCTCTGAAACTTTAGAAATGGTGCGCACCCGCATTGCGGAGCCGCTGAACCGTGGTGAAGCACCCCCGTCTTTATCTGCGCTATTATTGCAGATAGAGCAAAATAAAGGTGCAGATCATAGCAGAGAGATGATTGCTGCTTTGCAGGCCATTTTTTCAAACCCAAAACAGCGCTTTCCACAAGATGAAGCAATTGCGGCTACGCTAAAAGAAATTACTGGGGTTGCTGGGCAGCGCCCAGAAGTTACGTTTTTTAAGTTACCTTATCCAACATCAGAAATTTATGAGGGGCTGGCTGGTATCATCGGCCCTTTAGAGGACATTGTTGACAGACGTATTGCCGAACTTATGCGGAACAGTGATACTGATTATGAGTCTCTGAACACTGAAGAGCTTACATCAATTGGTCTTTGTCATTTGTTGGGGCTGGGGGTGGCAGCTGATCAGGTTTCTGCCTTTAACTTTTTTCATAAGGCGTTTATAAAAGATAATAAAAATTACAGAGCAGCCATCTTACTGCTAGATACCATTGATCGGGAAGAGTCAGATACCGAAAGAATTAAAAAGGCTTTTCGAAAGCTGTTAAAACATGAAAGGTCCGCATCAATCCATACTTTGCGGGGCCAAATATTTATGAGTTTGGCAGAGGCCGCAAACAGCCCAACATTGTTTCTAATTGGTATGTATGCTGCCAAAGGCGCTAACCATGCCAGTGGGATAGAGTTAATTGGAGAGTATGCAGCTAAGCCGCTCGAGGCCATCAATGCCGGCCAACCGTGTTTGCCAAACACAGCTATTATTTTGGCTGAAAGCTTGCTCTGCAGGAATGGAAGTGTTTCCTACCGTTTGATGCGCGCAATGAACTATGTTCCTGGTATTAGTAAATGCCCAGACAGTGGCCCCAGTGATGTAAGTCGCCAGTACCCATTGCCGGAAGTAATGGATGATATAAGAGCGCTGATCAGTGAGTGGATTTTCGTATGTTTATCTTCGGGGCGCTTTGAAACAGCATTAGCGATGACCCCCACTTTAAAAGAGAGGGACTTTTATACCTCCCTTGATAGGCAAGACGACACTTACTCTTACAAAAGTTTTAGATCTCTGTTTTTTAGATATTTGAATATGAAATCACTTTTAGGAAGTGAGGAGTGTAAGAACAGCATTTCTTTAAAGGTGAAAACAGATTCTCAGTTAAAAAAAGTGGTTCGGATGCTTGAGAATGCTGAAAGTAACCCTGATCTAGAATCTGATGATATAGCCCTGATCAAAGGGGTTCGCGGAGCAATGGTTTGGTATAAGGATATTGAAGGAAGCCCGGCAGAAGCGGAAGCTTTAGTGAAAGAGGCGGCCAAGGGAGATTGTCGAATAGGGACAATGATATATTCCGTTATTCTTCAGGGTAAGGGAGAGAAAGACCGTGCGCAGCAATACCTTGAAAAGGCGGCCAAGCTAGGTTCACCACGGGCGCTTTTTCTTTTGGGTGCGAAAACAATCTATGAAAAACAAGATGCCACCCCAGAAGAGATTATGGAGGCAATTTCTCAACTTTTTAAAGCCAGCACTATTTCGCCCAAGTATACGCATAAGGTTAGAACCTTGGTAAGGCACGATAAATTAAAAGCCATTTACCGAAAAGCGCAACAAACCCTTGAATCATCAAATCTGGATACAGAATCTATAAGAATTGTGAATACTTTTCAGGAAGAATTGTCAGCGGCAGGTGACAACTTCCAACCTATTGCAGCTTATTTTGATAAAAAATATCCGCAGGTGCGTGGGTTACTGTCCCCCCACAAGGAGCAAATTCCGACCCTTTCATCTGCAGCAGGCGCCCACGGAAATAATCGTTAAATAGCGGGGTGCTTTACGTTAACCGCGTTCGCCTTTACCACCGGTATAGTTGGGGTGTAGGGGGCAACCAGATGGAACAACTGGCCGACCACGCCGTTTAAAGAACCCCGGTTTCTGTCCAATTTCAATGGGCTTGGGCGGCAAGTATTCCCCAGCAGGGTCGTGATATTCAATTTGTTTTAAGTGGGCGCGGGGATCTGCTGATTTTGCATTTTTGCCTGCACTTTCTGCCTTTCCCCATCTCGCTTCAAAGTAAAGTTTAAAGCTTTTCTCAAACTTTTTATAGGCCAGGGTAAAGGCCAAGGTAGATGCCGTCCCCACAAACCCATAGCCAATGGTTGCTGCCATGCCCAGTCCGATTTGGGGGGTAGCTGCAAGCGCTGCCGTTACTGTTGTTCCTAACCAGCCATAGCTACCTTTTATATTAAAAAGTGAATAAACGCCAAATACTGCGTGCTTTCTGACGAAATTCGTTAAGCGCTTTGGCCAAGGTGGCTTTTCTGCTGTATTATATTTTTCTGTGGGTCCAGTGGCTGGGTAACTGCTCATGCTTTTTCTTTAAACTACGCGCTGGGGCGCCCTTCATCAGTTTTGCCCATTAAGGCAGGGAGAGAGAGGCGACGTCTAAAGAATCCACGCTTAGATGCTCTTTCATCAACGCGCATGCCACCCCCATCTTTAACGTGACTGACGCCAAGTTCTTCCACAACCTCCCGATGATGGTGGGCATATTCCATTATGGGGATTTGATTGTTTGTTGGTAAAATATAACCATAAGGCCTAAGGATTGCGTTGATGTATTGTGCCAACGCAGCCCCTGCAGAGCTTTCAACAAAGCGCAAGGGGCATCCACTTTGTGTTTTTTCCTGTTTAAAAGCAGCCACGGCTTGTTGAATGACCTTAGATTCCATAAAGCACTTTTCAGCATTACCGTTATATTTCTTAAAACTTTCCCAATCGATGTTCATGCGGATTAAGCCCATGGCGTAATGATCTTTATACCTGGGGTCTAGCACGCATTGCTTGGCCCAGTCAAAGTAAATAGCATCAAGGCCAAACTCTTCAACCAGCAACTTCCCAACTGCTGTTTTAGAAAGATCTGTTTTCCAATACCCATTAACAGTATCTAAAACTTTGTCAATTCCTGCCTGGTCAATATTCTGCTCTGCGTACCTTTGCTGGGGCATCCCACACTCCGTTATTTTTTATTCTTTTATATCAGTTGTTTCAAATTTGGCAACAACCTATCTTTGTTTTAGCATGCCAGAACATTTGGCAAGAAAGCTGAGGTTCATTTTCCTGGCTGCTGTCTTTGTGATTTTTTCCCCTTCAAGAACGTCATTCATTCCAATGGTTTGTGCAGCAGCGGCGGACTGATAGCTGCTGACGCTGCCATCTGCTTGTTTCACATCCACAGATGGTCCACCGGCGTCATTTGCTTTCTTAACTGCTTCTACTGTCTTTTTTAAATCCTCTGGCGCGGGGGCTTCGTATGAATCATGTGTTGGTGATGCAGCTTCCACAGCAGGTGCTGGTCCGCCATCATTACTGATCTGCCCACTGTGGTCCGCAGGAGCAGGGGCGTTGTTGTCTTGTTGGTATGCTGCAGGCTCTGCCTTGTTTTGGATCTCCGAAGCGTTTTGTGCTGCTGGGGCGCTAGCTTGCGGGGCTATCTCTGCTGCCGTGTGTGATTGTTCCTGCGCTACTGGTGTTGCTGTAATGGTGGCGGGCGCCGGTGTTGCTGCCTGGTGTTGTGGGGCAGGGGCCTCTACACTGGCTTGTGCAGGGGCAGAAGCTTGGGCAATGGCGCCAGAAATCAGGACTGCTGCTGCTGTGCGTTGGCCAGTGGCCAGGGCGTCAGCAATTTTTTGGCCCATGGTTGGGTTCGTTTGGCTGACCTTGGCTGCCAGTTGAGTACCAGCGGCCGGATTGTTGGTGATAACAGTTTCTACCTTCTTGGCCGCATCCCGCACTTGGGCGTGGGCTTTAACAGCCTCAACCGTTTGGACGGCTTTTTCAACAGACCTTGCAACAACAGGTAAATCTTGGCGGGCAATCATCTTGCTGACAGCTTGGGCCAATTTTTCTGGCACCAAAGGCTGACCGCCAATTTTAGCTTGCATGGTTTCTTTAAGAATAGCTTTAAAAACATCCTTGGGCAGGGCTTTGAAGATTTCAGTCAAGCCTTTTACGTCTTTTTCTGCCAAGGCTTTTTCAAATTGTTCTGCCAGGGCAGGGTTTATTTTTTGGATCATCGCAGTTAACTGTTGGACAAACTTTTGCCCCTCTGGCGTCTGCAGTTGCTTTTGAATGGCAGGGTTGGTCAACACCATGGCCAGCAACTGTGGTTGCAAGCTGGCGGATTCTGCCAGCATCTGGGATGAAACTTTTGTTAGCGCTGGGGTGGCTCGGGTTAAAGCGGCTGCCATGCCTGCAGCTGTTGTTTCTTTGGTGATGCTTTTGACAATTTTGGCAAAGGCCGCATCTGCTTTGGTGAAAACATCCCCCGGCTTGGAAAGGCCCTGTTTAACCATTATGGCTTTTTGTAAAACAACCAGCATAGACATCATTAACATGCTGTGAGCCTGCCGATGGCTTTTAATGCTTTTTAATGATTCTAAATCTGCTTTAGTGATGTTGATGCCCAGCTCTGACAGAAATTCCAGATCACCAATCTCTTCCATCATGGCTTCCAGCTCGTCTTGCATTTGAGCCATTTCTTCATCGCCCAATTCAAGATCAAGGGAGACCTCCATATCTGGGGCGCCTTGTTCAGCTTCACCTTCCATGGAATGGTCTACACCATCACTGACAAGGTCACCTATTTCTGCCGAGCCAGCAGACATAGAGTAGGCAGTTCGACCGTCACTGGCGACACCGCCAGCAAAGTCATCTAAAATTTCATTTATCAGTTTATCAACACCGTCTGATGCTGTTGCATCATCCAGGGCCGAGTTGGGAGAGGGGTGAGTTTGGACAGCAGTGTTCATACAAGCTTATTCTATTCTATACATTTCGTTTATTAATCAATAAAACCCAAGGGACATCAAGGGGTAAATTGTCGCAGGAGAGAACTTTCCCCAGCATAATTTTAACAATACAATTTCGTTCATCAATCTTGAATAAAAAGTACCACAGGTTTCGGTGTAAAGGATATTTTAACCCTTTGGTTGTATTCTAGACTAGTGAAGGTGTGCAACATAAGCGCACCCATATAATTGTATGTAATATACAAGAAAAACAGTTAGGACGCAGGAATATGGCTATTACACCATTGAATACTCAGGGGTTGCTCCTGAGTACATTGAACAACAATTCAGCAAAGACAGATGCGATTTATAAGCGCTTGGCCACAGGCTTTAAACGCCCGCAAGATGATGTGGCGGCCTTGGCCATTGGATCACGGATTCGGGCAGAAAATGCCGAATTAGCAGCCGCATCGCAAAATTTACAGCAAGCTAAATCCGTCACCGGTATTGCCGAAGGGGCGTTGAGCAATATAAACGACCTTCTGGTTCGGGCGAAGGAGCTTTCTGTCCAAGCTGGGAATGGCACATTATCAGATGCCGATAGATCCTTACTTAATGCAGAGTTGGGGTCTGTCTTTTCAGAAATAGACAGGATTGCTGGCGATACACAGTTTAATGGCCAACCACTTTTATCCTCCAGTCAAGATGTTGCATTAGCCGGCAGTCCAGCAGGGGTTGTTGATGCATCTGTCAGCGGGGTAGGAGAAGATATTGGTGCCACCAACAACTTCAGCTTTGATTCAGCCACCAACACTTTCAGCGTTGATATTGATGGTGTGACGTACAGTGGCCAGGTTGATGATTCTGATATTGATGCATCTGGAAGCATCAGTGGAAATACAGCGGTTCGTTTGCAAAGTTCTGTTTCTGGTCAGGATGGCAGCGTTGTTGTAGAGCTGGATTCCAGCTTTGATACAACTGTTGATAGCACTAGTGATTTGAGTGTAACGGGGGCATCCTCTGTAACAGATTTTGAATTTGGAGCGGGGGACACCGCTATTGATTTAAGTTTGGCGGGGACCAACACAACCACACTGGGGCTGAATGATGAAAACATAAGCACTCAAGCCGGGGCTGATCAGGCCATTGCGGCTATTGATGCCGCACTGGATTCCGTCAGCTTTACGCGGGCAGATGTGGGGGCCATTGAAAACCAAATTGATAGTGCAATTGAAAGCATTGATGTAACACGCGAGAATCTGGAAGCTGCACAATCTTCTTATTTGGAGGTAGATGTTTTGTCGGAGTTGAGCGAGAAAGCAGCTGCAGAAACATTGTTGCAAGCGAATCTTTCGACATTGTTACAAGGAAATAATATTAACCGGAACTTTGTGCTTGATATCCTGTCTCTATAGTCAGCGATAACACCGTAACAAGAAAAAGCCCGAGGCTGTAATGGTCTTGGGCTTTTCTGCTTTATATATGGTTTTATGATGATCTATCCGTGCTGGCTTGTGAAGCCAAGCAAGGTGGTCTGCTTGGTTTAGTTTACCGCCCCTAAGAGAAGATTAAACCCACAATCAAACCAACAACAATGGCAGTTACCAAGGCTGCAAGGGTGTTTTCTTGTGCCCAAACCACCAACTTGTTTTTTGTTTCTGAAAAATCTGCTGGAATACGAATTTGCGACTCTTCCAGTGCTTTTACCTGTGTTTCAAGCTTCTTTACGCGGGCTTCAAGTTTGGAGCTAGCTGTTTTAGTACTTTTTGTTGCTGGTTTCTTGGCAGCCATAGGTTATATCCTTTATTTGGTTTATATCTGCATACACTGAAATGAAAAAAAATTCAAGAATCAACAAAATCACACAGAAAACTGTGAAAAGGGACTTGATTTGTTGTGTTAGATAGATTACTAAACTCCTCTATTCTAATGCGGGGGCGTAGTTCAGTCTGGTTAGAATGCCTGCCTGTCACGCAGGAGGTCGCGAGTTCGAGTCTCGTCGTCCCCGCCATTTTCAAATTACATTGTTTTAGAGCCAACCGTAAGTTGTGCAGTAATAGTATTGGTTTGAGATGGGCTGCTTGCTTTAATAGTAAGGGCACCGCTTTCTTTAATTTTCTCAAAAACTATATCAGCTGCCTGCTCTACCGCTATGAGAAATTTACCCAGCACTTGGCCGCTTGTTTGCGTTGAAATGGACCTTGGCACACCAGATGTATTCCTGATGATGTTTAAATCTACGGCTGTTTGGTACAATGCCTGGCTATAATAGGTGGTATTCCCACCAGACCAAAAAGCATCACGCATTAAAGTTTGGCGAATAATTTCGTCTATAACTTCTGTCTTGGAAGCTAGGTAAGAAGTTTGGACCTCAGCAGTAATTCTAACTCTAACGGCCTCGGTAATTGCTTTTAGCTTCTTGTGGGTTGCTTCTGTTGCTGTTGAGCAATCCCTAATTCCGGAAATATTTCTGTGGATATCACTTGCGGTTTTCCAGCCTAGTAATTTCAGGTAATGCCCATAGTTATTAAGGATTTTCTCTGCCGTTGCCGGTGAAACTGCAATGCTGCCCCTGTTGGGTCTACGGTATATTCCAACTTGTTCATTGACGCATAATTCAAAGTACCAAGCGCTTGGGCTTGATAGTCGCAGTGCAGCAGGTACATCAGATAACATTTCTTCGCGCTCTCGCCTGATAAGCATGGTGAATGTTTCTAAGGCGCCGCCGTATTCTTTTTTTAAGGTCGCTGCTGTTTCATAATGAGGTGGTATTTCAGGACGAAATGTATTGTCAAAAAGGTTTGTTCCTAGTTCAAAAAAGGGTCTTTGTTCTATGTCTGCAGGCAAGGACACCTTTTGACGGTTTTGCCATATAGTTTGAAGCATATCCATGGCTTCAGACCGTCTATATCCCCTGAAAAAATCTCGATCACTAAGCAAACCTCTTAAACGCAAAGCCCTTTTTTGGGGTTCTGTTTTTTTACGAGACTTTGGGGGCTTCGGTAAAATTACGTCTAAAACATTGGAGCAATTATCACACAAGCTTTCGGGCGTATGTCCAATCAGGGCATAGAACGCTGCGCGCCTTTCAAAGAAAGATACTTGCGTAGGGCTTAAGGCCTTTAATGGTGTTTGACCTGTCACTAAAAGTTGTGTCATATGAGTCCAGTTATATGTTGTGGGGTTTAGTTTATATCCTAAAAAGAAAATTTAGTCGAGCGTTTTTTATGACCCATCCATTATACCGTCTTGTTAATCCAACCGATTTAGACACGTTGCTATCCCTTGGCTTGTTCCAAAAGAACCATAAGCCACTGGTTTTTTTGCAATTTTTAATTGATCAGGAAAACCTTGTATTGGTAGAGGAAGAGGGGGAGGTTCTGGGTATCGCCGCTAACGACTATATGTGGAGTGACGTTCCCATGTTAAGCTTTTTAGAGATTATAAAGCGAGAAAATCGGCGTAAAGGCTATGGCCGTGGGCTGGTGGAACATCTGTCTCATGTTTTGAAAAAGCGTGGGCATACAACTTTGTTCAGCTCTACCATGATTGAAAACCTAATTTCACAAAAGTTTCATGAATCCATGGGTTTTGAAGAAGTTGGCAGTGTAAACTTCAACCTGCAGGCGGCTCGCCCAGAAGAAATTTTCTATAAGAAAATGCTTTAAGCCTATCTTGAATTAGGTGCTTTTATCCTGGTATAAATTACTTCATGCCTGTGCGCTTGTGCCGATTCTGCTGTTGGCCACGACACGATAGATTGGTGCTTGAATCCCTTATTCAGCATCCCATATTTAATAGGGTCACCAAATCGGTTGGTTATAATTCCACCACGAGATTGTAGTATAGCATCGAAAGCTGCTATGTCCCAGTCTCCTGGGCGCTGATTAGGTTTCGAAGCCATATAGAAGCGCCTGGATCCTGCATCTAGAACTGGAGTTAACCGTGATAGAATATGGGCAGAGCCAACCATCTTTTGTAATCCAGTAATTTCTTGAAATTCTGAAAGCTCTTTATAAAAATCTGCAAAGTCTTGTTCTGCCCCTAAAAATCTGGAAGGAACCATAACTTTATCTGTCGATGTATACGGTCTTGAAAGGTGGACTTGTTTGTTTTTTCTCTCCCAATAGAAACTTATATCTGGCCCACCAGATATAACAGCATCGAAAGCTGGTAGCGATATAACCCCATACACTGGCTTGCGTCCCCGCAAAACACCAAGCAATACAGCAAAGTGATTGCTACCATTTTTGAAATTGCTAGTGCCATCTAGTGGATCAATAACAAAAGTTAGTCTGTCTTCATCAAATTGCAGCGCTTGATGGTCTTCTGGTGTTCCTTCCTCAGACAATATCTGTACATCTTCGCCAAATAACTCTTTCAGCTTTTCCGTTAGATACTTGTGAGATGCTTTATCTGCTTCAGTAATATCTGTGCCATCTGTTTTTAGTTCTGCTACGCGTGAGCAGTTCACGATAATTTCCCCTGCCTTTTTGCAGATTTTTCTAAGCTCTGTACAGTCGTTTATCGATAAAGTCATGGCGAACAGTATAACGGAAAAGGTCCAAAAAGGCAACGTTGGCTTAGGGGGCGTATTCTTGGATTAGTTGTTTAACAAACTCTGCCCCACAGCTGGGTAAGTAATGGTGGGGATCTGCCGCATAAAAGCAGGTGAAGCGCCCAATAGGGTGCTGGGAATAGTCAACAAAGCTATCGCCCAGTGTTGTGCTTAGTTGGCTGATATATGTTTTGTAAGCAGCAGCAATGCCTGTATCTGCCAGAATTATATCACGATACACAAATTCGTTCAGCGGGTTTGCGTAAAAGATAACCTTTACTCCGCGTGCATCCATGTTTGCTTTGAATTCTTTCAGGCGTTTAATGCGCCCATAAGAAAAATCAAACTTGCCGTACATATTGGTGCGCAAGGCATTGAATGTTTCTTCATAATCGGTTTCTGAAAAATTTGTTACGGGTGTTGGGTCTAAGTAATATGGGTTGCGCTGCCCATTGGGCAAGTTTGCTGGTCTGTCGCCGCGTTTTGTGGCGCGAATATGGCGGATAGAGTTAATCAGCGTGGTAAAGTTTGCCAGATAAACAGTGTAATCTTCCATGCCGAATTCCCCAAACTTTGTCTGGCTCAGGGGGCGGTCACGCTCGTTAAAGGTAAACAGATCCAGCCCAACAATCACAAGCTTTTGGTCTGTCACGTACCTTTCCAGGAATGTTGCAATTTCTTCGGGCAGGCCAGATGCCATAGATGCATTGTAAAATGTCAGGCCATTAATATTAATGTCATCTGGGTTAATCAGGTCTGGTTTGCTGGTTCCAATGATCAAGGCATTGTGCGGGAATTGCTGAATAGCTTTGGGCTTTACCTGTCGCTCCGCAGACAGAAAAATACCCTCTGCCGGGATACGGAAATAGGCCAGGGGATCCACCATATAGTTGAACAACGCCATCGCCAAGAACAGCAGGGCGGTAAATGCAATCCAAATTTTTAAGAATTTTCTGTAACTCATTGTTAAAACTGAAAGTATAAAAACTCACTTACCCTTGTTAAGTTTGAAATTGCCATAAACGTTAGCCCTGCAAAAAAGCCTGCTGTGCGCCAAGATAGCTTCAGGTTTTCTGCCCACCAAATGCTATTGCGCAGGAATAAAGCCGTGATAAAGGCCGTAATAAAAGCTGGCCCGATGACGGATAAAAACTCGTACCCAATAATATTGTTCAACAGTTCGCGTTTAATTGTTCCGATGCTGGGGTGGGCTGCCAGTGTGGCCAGGGCAGACAAATCTGAAACCCGCACCATACCTTTTAAAATTTTGAAGGCGCTTTCCAAATCCAGCGCCCGAAAGAAAACCCACGTGACGTTGATAAACACAAAAGTAATTAGCCAAGATAAGAAAACCCCCAGGTTGATATTTAGCTTTTGCCATAACCTGTGAATGACCATAGCCCCGCCATGCAAGGCCCCCCAGATGATAAAGGTCCACCCAGCGCCATGCCAGATACCGCCGATAATAAAGGTCAGGAATAAATTGGCCAGCGTGCGGGGCATTCTTTTCTTGCTGCCACCAAGTGGGATGTAAACATAGTCGCGCAACCAACGGCTGAGCGTCATGTGCCAGCGGCGCCAAAAATCCTGAATTGATGTTGCCTTGTATGGCGAATTAAAGTTTTGCGGCAATTTAATGTTAAAGAGCAGGGCCGACCCAATTGCCATGTCTGTATAGCCGGAAAAATCAAAGTATATTTGAAAGGCATAGCTAAGTGTGACAAACCACGCTTCAAAAAAAGTTAGATATGCAGCCACATCAAACCCATTATGAATAATGGGGATGAAGGAATCCGCGATCACAACTTTTTTAAACAGCCCCATAGACAAAATAAACAAGCCAACGGTGATGTTGTTTATTTTAATTTTACGACTGTCCAGGCCTGTAAACTGGGGCATCATTTCTTTATGGTGAACGATGGGGCCCGCAATTAATTGCGGGAAGAATGAAACAAACAGCGCATAACTGATAAAGTCATACTCGCGTGCAATTCCTTTGTATGAATCCACCAAATACGCAATTTGCTGGAAGGTAAAAAAGCTGATGGCCAAGGGTAAAATCAGGCCCAGTGGCTCAAATTCACCTCCCAAAAAGTTCAGATTGGTAATCATGAAATCTGTGTATTTGTAAAATGCCAGCGGAAACAGATTGGCAATAATTCCAATAATCAGCAGACTTTTTTTCTTCTTGTCTGATCGTTGAAAAGAAAGACCAATGGTGTAATTAACAAGAATAGACCCTACAATCAGGAACAAGTAATTGGGGTTCCAAAACCCGTAAAAGAAAAGCGAGCATAACGTCAACCAAACTTTGGCGGGCAAAGTTTGCCCCCATCGATTCAGCAGGAAGTACACCAGAAAAGCTGTTGGTAAAAACGCAAACAGGTAGATGTACGAGTTAAAAAGCATTGATGCGGCCCTTTTAAATTGCTACGGCACAGTTATTAAAAATAAGACTTGGGAACAATCGTATGTTTTCCCCTAAAAATTCATAGTCTTAATGTCACGCTTGCTGACTTTTTATTAAGCTGTAGATAAATTTTTAAAGGGATTCTATGAAAATATGCTAGTTTCTTGTGGATGGAAGTTTCTATGATGCCCGAATATTTATCAGAGTACCTTGCAGTACTCGTCTTTATTGTGATTGCACTTGGTTTGAGTGTTGTTATGGTTGCTGCATCTTATTTGCTTGGAAAGCAAAAGCCAGATCCCGAAAAAGTATCACCATATGAATGTGGGTTTGACCCGTTCGATGATGCCCGTGGGCGGTTTGATGTTCGGTTCTATTTGGTGGCAATCTTATTTATTATTTTTGATCTGGAAGTCGCCTTCCTGTTTCCTTGGGCTGTAACGTTGGGGGATATTGGGCTGTTTGGGTTTTGGTCCATGATGGCTTTCTTGGGGATTCTAACAGTCGGCTTTATTTATGAGTGGAAAAAAGGTGCGTTAGAGTGGGAGTAAAAATTTATGGAACTAATTAAGCCAGGGCAAGAGCAAGATGAAATTTTGAATGCTGTCACAGGGCAGATTCAAGACAAGGGTTTTGTGTTGGCCAGCATGGATAAGTTGGTTCGTTGGGCGCAGTCTGGGTCCCTTTGGCCGATGAGTTTCGGGCTTGCCTGTTGCGCAGTAGAAATGATGCACACAGCTTCTTCTCGTTATGATCTGGATAGATTCGGAGTGCTGTTTCGTCCCAGTCCCCGTCAGTCAGATGTGATGATTGTTGCCGGAACGCTGACCAACAAAATGGCACCTGCCTTGCGTAAAGTTTATGACCAAATGCCAGAGCCTCGTTGGGTGATCTCTATGGGGTCTTGCGCCAATGGTGGTGGGTATTACCATTATTCTTATTCTGTTGTTCGCGGGTGTGATCGCATTGTGCCTGTGGATGTATATGTACCGGGCTGTCCGCCAACGGCCGAAGCATTGCTGTATGGTATTATGCTGTTGCAGAAGAAAATTAAACGTACAAGTATTTTTGCCCGATAAGCCTGATAAGTATGACAAAAGCATCTGAAAAAACATCCGCGCTACAAAGCCACCTGGAAGAGGGGCTGAGCAAGTGCAAGCCAACTTTCACAGTCCACCGTGGAGAGCTAACGCTGGGTTGTCAATCCAAGCATCTTTTGGATGTATTGTCTTTTTTAAAGAATGACAAAGATTGTGACTTTAAGATGTTGGTTGATGTTTGTGGGGTGGATTACCCACAACGTCCGTTGCGTTTTGATGTGGTGTACCACTTGCTAAGTTACACGAATAACATGCGCCTTCGGGTCAAGGTACAAACGGACGAAGAAACACCTGTGCCTTCGGTAACAGCATTGTACGCCTCTGCCAATTGGTATGAGCGCGAAGCGTGGGATCTGTACGGTATTTATTTTGATAGCCACCCAGATTTACGCCGCATTTTGACGGACTATGGGTTTGAAGGGCATCCTTTGCGTAAAGACTTCCCGCTAACTGGGTATGTAGAGGTGCGCTATAGCGAAGATTTAAAGCGTGTGGTGTATGAACCTGTGAAGCTAGCCCAAGATTTCCGGACGTTTGATTTCCTCAGCCCGTGGGAGGGTATGGACAAAGTGGTTGCCAAGTCAGGGTTGCCAGGTGATGAAAAGGCAAGTGGTGATGATGATTTTAAGGAGGCCTCATGAGCGAGCAAAAGCCAAAAGAGGTAAGTGTTGAAACCTTTTCCATGAATTTTGGGCCGCAGCACCCTGCAGCCCACGGGGTGCTGCGTTTAGTGTTGGAAATGGATGGCGAGGTTATCGACCGCGCTGATCCGCATGTGGGATTGCTTCACCGTGGAACGGAAAAGTTAATTGAACATAAAACATACCTACAGGCCGTGCCGTATTTTGACCGACTGGATTATGTCTCCCCCATGTGTCAGGAACATGCTTATGCCTTGGTTGTTGAAAAATTATTGGGTATCGAAGTGCCCCGCCGTGCACAGCAGATTCGGGTGCTGTTTGCGGAAATTTCCAGAATCTTGAATCACCTGCTGAATATTTCAACCTTTGGGTTGGATGTTGGGGCGATGACGCCGTTTTTGTGGATGTTTGAGGAGCGGGAAATTTTGATGGAATTCCACGAGCGGGTTTCTGGCGCACGCATGCATGCGGCATATTTTCGCCCTGGTGGTGTGGCGCAAGACTTGCCAAAAGGTCTGGAGGAAGATATCCGTGAATTTATCACTGGTCGCTTCCCCAAGCTGATGGATGATGTGCAGCGTATGTTGTCTGACAACAGAATTTTCAAACAGCGGACTGTTGATATTGGGGCGATCTCTGGCGAAGAGGCGATCAACTTGGGCTTAACAGGTCCTGTGCTTCGGGCAGCAGGCGTGGCGTGGGATTTGCGTAAATCCCAGCCTTATGATGTGTATGATGAGGTAGATTTTGACATCCCAGTTGGCAAGAATGGTGATTGTTATGACCGTTATTTGGTGCGCATTGAAGAAATTCGCCAAAGCCTGCGGATTATCGAACAAATTTTAGATCAACTTGAGCCTGGCCCAATCAAGGTGGAATCTCATAAGGTTTCTCCGCCATCGCGCAAAGATATGAAACGCAGTATGGAAGCGTTAATTCACCACTTTAAACTGTATACCGAAGGATACCACGTGCCAGAGGGGGAAGCATACGCCGCCGTTGAAGCCCCCAAGGGGGAATTCGGTGTGTATCTTGTTTCTGACGGATCTAACAAACCATATCGCTGTAAAATCCGGGCCCCAGGCTTTGCCTTTATGGCCGCCATGGACCACCTGAGCCGTGGCCATATGTTGGCAGATGTGGTTTCCATTATTGGGTCCCTTGATATCGTCTTTGGAGAAATCGACCGATGAGCGTAAATGTTCAAACCCTTGAAGATCTTGTTATTGCCGTGCGCGGTGAAGAGTTTGTTTTTGGTTCTAAGGCAATGCTTGCAGAAAACTTTGCTAAGGTAGAGGGCTTAACCCCCGCTGAGCAAAATGAGTTGTGCGATGCAGTTTATGTCTTAGCCCTGAAACATAATTTGTTAGAAGCTTTGATACCCCAAAGCCAGGCAAGGCTAACCCATGACAAAGGCGAAGAATTTGTTCAGTCTCTGAAAGACACTGGCGTTACTTTTGATCTTTATGAGAAGGAAGCGCATAGCCTTGCTGCAAAAATAATTACATATGATCGCTCTACTGTTAACGCAATTGAGCACATTACATTTATAACCAGCCTGACCCATTCTTTACTTCACAGCTTTATGATGTTTGCACCTTATGTTGAAAAGTATTTTGAGAGGAAGCCAGATCGCTCTGGGGAGAAGATAGAACCTACAGATCAGAATATTCAAAAGCGGGTACGTAGTGCTTATTGCCAAACGACAGATCATTTTAGCATTGCTTTGCCAAAATCTTATGGGCCAGGCTCTAAATATTTGGGGTTAGGTGGTCCGGGCCCCGTTGCCATAAAGGCATCCTTGTATGCTAATGGCTTAGATGACTCTCTTCCCGCCTTGTTTGGGGCAATTTCAGATTTGGAGGTTGCTTGTGAAGGACTGCCAACGGAATTAGATGAAAGTGTTTTAAGTGAAATAACCTCTTTTTTCATATTTGACTTTAAACATACCTTTCAGTCAGATCCCAAAGTTTCAGAGAAATTAAAAGGTATTGAATACGAACAAGAGATGAGGGGTGTACTAAATAAGAATCAAACTGGGGTAAATCAGGTGGTAAGGCTGGCTCAAAAGCTTGAGCAATATTTAGCCGATATCCCAGCAGAAACAATTGCAGAGCTGGAAAAACGATTAGACCAGATTCCTGCTTTTAAAGGGCTTCTGGCCAGACACAGAGAAATTATGGCAAGTATAAATGAAGATTCCGGCAAGCTAAAAGTAACGGTTACGCCACAAGTACCAGTCAGAACGAAGGCAGGTTAAAAAATGAGCACAGCAAAAACCAAAAAACGAACTGTTAAAAAAGAGATTGAGACGTTCAAGTTTACAGCGGCCAATAAGAAAAAAGCCGATGCAATTATTGCCAAGTATCCTGAGGGTAGACAGAAAAGTGCCGTTATTCCGCTTTTGTATATTGCACAAAATCAGTGTGAAGGCTGGTTGCCGCAACCGGCGCTGGATTACATTGCCGATTATCTGTCCATGCCCTTTATTAAGGTGTATGAGGTAGCGACGTTTTACACCATGTTCAATTTGTTGCCCGTTGGAAAGAATCACATTCAGGTGTGCACCACCAGCCCTTGTTGGCTGAATGGGTCTGACGATATTGTCAAAGCGTGCGAGAAAAAGATGAAAGTCAAAATGGGGCAAACATCTAAAGATGGAAAGTGGACGTTGTCGCATGTGGAATGTTTGGGGGCCTGTGTGAACGCCCCTGTCGTGCAGATTGATGGTGACGATTATTATGAAGATTTGGATGCCAAATCCATGACTGAAATTTTAAACCAGTTGGAAAAGGGCAAACGCCCCAAGCCAGGATCCGCTAAAGGGCGCAAAGGCAGCATGCCTGAATCTGGCAAAACAACTTTGAAAAAGGTAAAGGGTTAAGATGCTAAGAGACGAAGATAGAATCTTTACAAACCTTTACGGTGAAAAAGGTTGGGATTTAAAATCTGCCAAAAAGCGCGGTATTTGGTCTGACACAGGCAAATTTGTGAAAAAAGGCCGTGACTGGCTGGTGGAAGAGGTTAAAGCCTCTGGTCTTCGGGGTCGTGGTGGGGCTGGATTCTCTACTGGACTGAAATGGTCATTCATGCCGCCCAAGGGCGATAAGCCCCATTATCTGGTGGTTAATGCCGATGAATCAGAACCTGGTACATGTAAAGACCGTGATATTTTGCGCTATGACCCACACCGCTTATTAGAAGGCTGCCTCATTGCTGCGCGCGCCATGAATGCTAATAATTGCTATATCTATATTCGCGGCGAATTTTATAATGAAAGCAGCAATCTGCAAAAAGCCATTGATGAAGCTTATGCCGCTGGCTTATTGGGTAAGAATGCCGCCAAATCTGGCTGGGATTTAGATGTCTATGTTCACCGCGGCGCTGGTGCTTATATTTGTGGGGAAGAAACAGCCTTGCTGGAAAGTCTGGAAGGTAACAAGGGCCAACCACGCTTGAAGCCTCCATTCCCCGCTGGGGTGGGCTTGTATGGCTGTCCAACAACCATTAACAATGTTGAAACTATTGCCGTGGTACCAGAAATTCTGCGTCGTGGGGCAAGGTGGTTTGAAGCATTGGGGCGCCCCAAAAATTCAGGCACCAAAATTTTCTGTATTTCGGGGCACGTGAACAACCCCTGTAACGTGGAAGAGGAAATGGGCATTCCCCTGAAAGAGTTGATTGAAAAGCATGCCGGTGGTGTGCGTGGTGGTTGGGATAATCTGCTGGCTATTATTCCTGGCGGATCATCGGTACCTGTTTTACCAAAGTTTATTTGCGATGATGTTTTAATGGATTTTGATTCTTTGCGAGAAGTGCAAAGTGGGTTGGGAACAGCCGGTATTATCGTTATGGATAAATCCACAGATATCATTGAATCCATCACCCGTTTGGCGCATTTTTACAAGCATGAATCTTGTGGTCAGTGTACGCCATGCCGGGAAGGAACAGGCTGGATGTGGCGCATTATGCAGCGTATGCAAGAAGGCAATGCTGAAATTGAAGAGATTGATACCCTGCTTGATTTGACCAAGCAAATTGAAGGTCACACCATTTGTGCCCTTGGGGATGCCGCCGCCTGGCCCATCCAAGGGTTGATCCGTCATTTCAGGCCAGAGATGGAAAAACGTATTAGAAAGCACAAGAAAACTAACAAGAAACAGTTAGTGGCTGCGGAGTAAGATTATGGACAAAATTACCCTGACCATTGATGGGCAAATAGTGAAGGTAAACCCTGGTACAACAGTGATGCAGGCTTGCCAGCAGCTGGATATTGAGGTGCCACACTTTTGCTACCATGAACGATTGGACATTGCGGGAAATTGTCGCATGTGTCTGGTGGAAATGGAGAATGCTCCCAAACCAATTGCCAGTTGCGCAATGCCTGCTGCCGAAGGCATGGTCATTCGCACAGATACACCGTCCGTTGAAAAGGCCCGCAATGGAGTGATGGAATTTTTGCTGCTGAACCACCCACTGGATTGCCCCATTTGTGATCAAGGCGGGGAATGTGACTTGCAAGACCAGGCCATGGCCTATGGAATTGATAAAGCCCGCACCCTGGAAATGCGTCGGTCTGTCAAAGATAAGTATATGGGGCCATTAGTGAAAACCATCATGACGCGGTGCATTCACTGTACGCGATGTATCCGCTTTATTGAAGATGTTGCCGGTGTACCAGAATTGGGTGCCGTCAACCGTGGAGAGGACATGGAAGTCACCACCTATGTGGAAAAGGCGCTGACCTCTGAAATGTCGGCCAACATCATTGATTTGTGCCCCGTTGGGGCGTTGACATCTAAGCCCTATGCGTTTAAAGCGCGCCCTTGGGAGTTGAAGAAAACTGAAAGTATCGACGTGATGGATGCTGTTGGCTGTAATATTCGCGTGGATTCCCGTGGGAATGAAGTAATGCGCGTTATGCCCCGCTTGAATGAAGAGATTAATGAAGAGTGGATTTCAGATAAAACGCGTTATGCCTATGATGGGTTGCTGCGCCAACGGTTGGATCAGCCTTATATCCGCCAAGATGGCAAGCTTGTTCCCGCTAGTTGGGAAGATGCTTTTGGTGCAATTACAAAAGCCACCACCAAAATGACAGGAAAGCGTATGGCTGCTTTGGTGGGTGATATGTGTGATGCAGAGTCAATGTATGCTTTGAAACAGCTGATGAAAAAATGGGGCAGCCCCAACCTTGATTGTAATACCGATGGCATGTACGCAGAAGCGGGCAACCGTGGCAGTTACCAATTCAATACGACAATCGCTGGTATTGAGCAGGCAGATGCATGCTTGATCGTTGGGTCTAACCCGCGGTTAGAAGCCCCGTTAGTTATGGCACGTTTACGCAAGCGGTTTATCCGGGGCGGGTTCCATGTTGCAATGGTGGGTGAACAGGTTGATCTGAACCTGAAATATGAACACCTGAGCGATGATGTGAAAACCCTGGAAGCTATTTTGGCTGGCAAGCACGCGTATTCTAAAGTCTTGAAAACAGCTGAAAAGCCCATGCTTATTTTGGGAACAGGGGCGCTAACTCGCCCGGATGCTGCCGCTATTTTGAACCTGTGTTATGAAATTGCCAATAAATATGACTTATTCCAGAAAGGGTGGAATGGGTTTAATGTTCTGCACAGGCATGCTTCGCGCATGGCAGCGCTAGATATGGACTTTACGCCCCAGAAAATTCGTCAGGAAATGGGTATGAATACAGATGAAATCTTGACAGCTGTTGAAGCTGGCAAGGTCAAGTTTGTGTACCTGCTGGGGGAAGATTCTATTAATATGAATCGTTTGGAGAAAGCCTTTGTGGTTTACCAGGGACATCATGGGGATGCTGGCGCCCAAGCGGCGGATGTTGTTTTGCCTGGGGCCGCATTCACCGAAAAGGATGGAATGTATATTAATACAGAAGGGCGCCTGCAGTATGGTTTCCCCGCAATCTTTCCAGTTGGGCAGGCAAAAGAAGATTGGTCTATCATTCGTGCGTTGTCTGAAAAGGTTGGTAAAAAGCTGGCGTTTGATTCCTTGGCAGAGCTGCGCAAAAAACTGGCGAAAGATTATCCCGTGTTTGGGGCTTTTGATCAGGTTAAAGCAATTAAGCCCCGCAAAGCGGGGATTAAAGGCAAGCTTGATAAGGCCCGCCTGACAAGCCCCATCAAGAATTTTTACATGACCAATGTTATTGCGCGGAATTCTAAAACCATGGCCGATTGTGCTAAAGAGTTTCATTTAGATCAGAAGCCAAACCTTAAAGTGGCGGCTGAGTAGTATGGCAGAACCCATTGTTCGTGAGGCAGAATCTGGCGATGACTTTCAGGCGTGCTTGCCTTTGTTCCAGATTCTGAACCCAGAAATGAGCAAAGGGGAATACAACCATAATATAGAGCTTGGCAAGAAGCTGGGCCGTAAAATTTTTGTGATGGAGAAAGACGGCACGATCATCGGTGTTACCTCTTTTACAGAGCTGTCAGACCCTTCTATGGGGCCGTACATTTTGCTATCTCATACAATTGTTCACCAAGATCATCGTGGACATAAGTATGGAAAACAGTTGCTGGATTTTGTTGAAAACTATGCAAGACAGCACCAGTACCCCATCATTCGCATCATTACTCAGGGCTTTCGTATTGACGCGCACGCCTTTTATCAGAAATATGAATATGAACAAACGCGCCTTATATTTGAGAAACAAGCATGACATTTTGGACCGAATACGCTTACCCCGTTCTTGAAACAACCTTCTTTATAATGTTGTTGGTGCTACCGTTGTTGGGGGGGATCGCTTATTTGACCCTGGCGGAACGTAAAGTTATTAGCGCCATGCAATTGCGCAAAGGGCCAAACCGCACAGGGCCATTTGGTATCTTGCAACCGCTGGCAGACGGTTTAAAGCTATTCATGAAAGAAACAATTATTCCTTCTGGGGCAAGCCCGTTGGTGTTTTTGTTTGCCCCCATGCTGACCTTTGCCCTGGCCATGGTGGCGTGGGCAGTTATTCCATTACAAGAAGGTTGGGTTCTGGCCGATATCAATGTGGGGATTTTGTATTTATTCGCCATTTCATCCTTGGGGGTTTACGGCATTATCATGGCTGGTTGGGCCAGTAATTCAAAGTACCCGTTTTTGGGGGCGTTAAGATCTGCTGCCCAAATGGTAAGTTATGAAGTGTCGATCGGCTTTGTTATTGTGACAGTACTGCTGATTGTTGGATCCTTAAACCTGTCAGAAATTGTTCAAGCCCAAAAAGGGATGTGGTTTATCATTCCACTGTTTCCCATGTTTGTTGTGTTCTTTATCTCTGCCCTGGCAGAGCTGAACCGTGCCCCCTTTGATTTACCAGAGGGGGAAGCAGAATTGGTGGGGGGGTACTTTACAGAATATTCTGCTATGACCTTTGCATTGTTCTTCCTTGGTGAGTACGCCAACATGATTCTGATGTCTGCCATGACAGCCGTGCTGTTTATGGGGGGATGGCTTCCCATTTGGGATGTTTGGCCGTTGAATGTTATTCCTGGCGTAATTTGGTTTGCGCTGAAAATTGCTTTTGTGCTGTTCATGATGCTGTGGGTGCGCGCTACATTCCCACGCTTCCGCTATGACCAGCTAATGCGCATTGGTTGGAAGATCTTTTTACCATTTTCACTATTCTACGTTGTCTTGGTGGCAGGTGTTTTAGTGTATTTTGATATGTTACCGAAATAGGGTGAGTACATAAATTATGAGCATTTTAACATCGATCAAACATATTGCCTGGGGCGCTGTTCTGTACGAGTTGATCAGCGGTATGGCGTTGACCCTAAAATACATGTTCAAACCTAAAGTCACATTGAATTACCCCTATGAAAAGGGACCCATCAGTCCACGGTTCCGCGGTGAACATGCTTTACGCCGTTACCCCAATGGGGAAGAACGCTGTATCGCTTGTAAGTTGTGTGAAGCTATTTGCCCTGCCCAGGCCATTACTATTGAATCTGAAGAGCGCGCAGATGGATCGCGCCGGACAACACGGTACGATATTGATATGACCAAGTGTATCTATTGTGGGTTTTGTGAAGAAGCATGCCCCGTGGATGCCATTGTGGAAGGGCCAAACTTTGAATTTTCCACCGAAACCCGTGAAGAGCTCTACTACAACAAAGAGAAATTGCTGGATAACGGCGAACGGTGGGAACCACACATTGCAGTGCGCCTGAAATTGGACGCACCATATCGTTAAGCATTTTATGTTTGCAAAACCCTTTTATTTTATCCGCCATGGGGAAACGTCTTGGAACAAGGAAAAGCGTGTTCAGGGCTGGGCAGATATTCAGTTAAATGTTGCAGGGGTAAAGCAAGCGCATCTTGCTGCTATGCGGATGGTGCCTCACGATATTTCCCATATCTACACCAGCCCCTTAAAACGGGCGCTCCAAACAGCGCAAATCATTGCCCATAAAAAGCAAGTGCAGTTAGACACTGTAAAAGGGTTAGAGGAAGTAAATTTTGGTGCCTTGCAAGGAAAGTTGTGGTCTGAGATTGGAGATAAGCATCCCTTGCGCCCCAATAATTTAGATAACACTGTTCCAGTGCACGGTGGGGCTGAAACTTTTATCCAGCTCAAAGAACGTGTAAAACCAGCTATTGAGAACGTTCTTGTAAAATCACAAGGCACACCGCTAATTGTTGCCCACGGGGGTGTGTATGTTGTTCTGTTGGATGTTTTGGGGTTATCATATGAAAGCCCCCAAAATGCCATTCCGTATTATGTAACGGCTGACACGATCACCACAGTATAACATCCGTCCACAGAAAAGTTTTTGACCGTCTATGTCCAATGCTTGTGCGGTGTCTTTGAATTCTTTATAAATTTCCCAAGGCCTAACGCTTTCAAAAGAGTTTATATGACCATATCGCTGCTGCTATTTTATTTATTCTCGTCCATTGTCCTGTTTAGTGCGACAATGGTTGTGTTTTCAAAAAACCCCGTTCATTCCGTGCTTTTCCTAATCTTGGCGTTCTTTAATTCAGCTGGGCTATTCTTGATCGCAGGGTCAGAGTTCTTAGCCATGATTTTGGTGATTGTTTATGTGGGGGCCGTTGCGGTTCTGTTCTTATTTGTGGTGATGATGTTGAACATTAACTTTACCTTATTAAGGCAGGGGATGAAGCGGGTAATGCCTGTGGGCCTAACTGTTGGGTTTGTTTTTATTGTTGAGCTTATCCTGGTGGCTTTTAGTTATGGGAAAGACCCTTTCTTTGCCCCGGCTTCTGTTAACCCTATGCCAGAGGGCGCCGTCAGTAATACAGAGGCGCTTGGGCAAATTCTATATACAGATTATGTTTACTTGTTCCAAAGCGTTGGGTTGATATTGTTAGTTGCGATGATTGGCGCAATTGTTTTGACCCACCGTCAGCGGGAAGGTGTTAAAAAACAAAAGATTGCAACGCAAGTGCGCCGTGATAAAGAAAAGACGGTTACACTTGTTTCTGTTAAACCGGGGGAGGGTGCATAAATGGCAGTTCCGTTAGAGCATTACTTAATTCTTGCCAGCTTGTTGTTTACCTTGGGCGTGTTTGGTATTTTTTTAAACCGCAAGAACGTCATTGTTATTTTAATGTCGGTAGAATTAATTTTGCTGGCCGTTAATTTGAATTTGGTAGCGTTTTCAGCCTATTTGCAGGATTTAACAGGGCAGGTCTTTGTAATGTTTATTCTGACCGTTGCTGCTGCAGAAGCCGCTATTGGGTTGGCGATTTTGGTGGTTTATTTCAGAAACCGCGGCAGTATCAATGTTGACGATATTAATGTGATGAAGGGATAAGAAGTAATGTACATAGCCGCTGTCTTTCTTCCTCTTCTCAGTTTCCTAATCGCGGGATTGTTTGGTAATGCCATAGGTAATCGCCTGACAAACTTTATTACATGCAGTTTAATGATTGCGGCTGCAGCTTTTGCCGGTGTTATTTTTTATGATGTTGCCTTGATGGGGCAAGATGTCACCATTCAGCTAGCTCCGTGGATCTTTAACGAGGGGTTGAACTTTTTTTGGGCATTAAGATACGACACATTAAGTGCCATTATGATGGTTGTTGTGTGTTCTGTTTCTGCCTGTGTACACGTTTATTCTGTAGGGTACATGAGTCACGATGATTCAGTTCCGCGCTTTATGGCGTATTTGGGGCTTTTTACCTTTGCAATGTTAATGCTGATTACCGCGGATAACTTGGTACAGATGTTCTTTGGCTGGGAGGGGGTGGGGCTTGCGTCTTACTTACTGATTGGCTTTTGGTACAAAAAAGAATCAGCCAACAAAGCTGCCATGAAAGCTTTTGTTGTTAATCGTGTGGGGGATTTTGGGTTCACATTGGGGATCTTTGCTTGTTTCATTTTGTTTGGATCCGTCAACTTAAACGAAATTTTTAACGAAGCCCCCTTACATGCTGATGCTATGATGGAATTCCTTGGGTTTGAATTTCATGCTTTGTCCATTATTGGTGTTTTACTATTTATTGGTGCTATGGGGAAATCAGCACAATTGGGGCTGCATACTTGGTTGCCAGATGCGATGGAGGGGCCAACACCTGTTTCAGCGTTGATTCACGCGGCAACCATGGTGACAGCCGGGGTCTTTATGATTGCACGGATGTCTCCGTTATTTGAATATGCCCCAGCTATTTTGGATTTAATTGCTGTTATTGGTGCATCAACAGCATTTTTTGCAGCGACAGTGGCTTTAACGCAGAATGATATTAAGCGGGTAATTGCTTATTCAACGTGTTCTCAGTTGGGATATATGTTTTTTGCCATTGGGGTTTCTGCTTATGGCGCGGCAATCTTTCACTTGTTTACACACGCTTTCTTTAAAGCCTTGCTGTTCCTTGGGTCTGGGTCTGTCATCCATGCTATGAGCAACGAACAAGATATGCGCAAAATGGGTGGGCTTTGGAAAAAAATTCCCTATACATATGTTTGTATGTGGGTTGGGTCTTTAGCTTTGGCTGGTTTACCATTCTTTGCCGGCTATTATTCAAAGGACATGATTCTGGAATCTGCATACGCCGCTCATAGTAACGTGGGGATGTATGCGTTTGTTCTGGGGCTTTGCGCCGCTGCTTTAACAGCGTTTTATTCATGGCGTTTGCTATTTATGACATTCCACGGACAAAGCCGAGCCAGCAAAACTGTACAAAAGAATGTGCATGAATCTCCCTTGGTGATGACGGTGCCTCTGTTTGTGTTAACTCTTGGGGCGTTGTTCTCTGGTTATTTGGGGTATGAGTTGTTTGTAGGGCATGGGTATGAAGGTTTCTGGCGCGGTTCCCTGTTTGTTTTAGGGGATAACGTGATGGAAGCAGCCCGCCATGTGCCGCTGCTTATTAAAAAAGCGCCCATTATTTTAAGTGTAATTGCGATTTTACTGGCGTGGGTTTTCTATGTGAAAGCGCCGCATTTTCCTGGAAAAATTGCCAAAGTACTTCCTGGTTTGTATCAGTTCTCTCTTAATAAATGGTACTTCGATGAATTGTATGACCGCATTTTTGTGCAACCTGCAACGAACTTGGGTAAATACTTTTGGAATGCTATTGATGTGGCCATTATTGATAATTTAGGACCCAATGGTTTGGCGAACTTAACACGTCGCTTTGCCGGCGTTTTATCGCGCCTTCAAACAGGCTATTTATATCACTATGCTTTTGCCATGCTAATTGGCGTGTTGATTTTTGTAACATACTTCTTGGCTAGGGGAGGGTTCTAACATGTTTTCTGGTTTGCCACTTTTATCGGTTATAACCTTTCTGCCTTTGCTTGGGGTTTTGTTTATTCTAACCATCCCGAAAGAGGGGGAAGCCAATGCCCGTTGGGTTGCTTTATGGACATCGCTGGCAGTGTTTGCTGTATCCTTGGGTGTTTGGTTTGAATTTGACCGCACCACGTCAGATTTTCAGTTTGAAGAATTCATTCCGTGGATTCCCAGCCTTAATATCTCATATCATATGGGGATTGATGGTATTTCCGCGCTGTTTATCTTGTTATCAACGTTCCTAACGCCTTTGTGTATTTTGGCAAGTTGGAAAGCCATTAAAACGCGTGTGCGTGAATTCATGATGATTTTCCTATTGTTGGAAACATTGATGATTGGAATGTTCTGTTCTTTGGATTTATTCCTGTTCTACGTTTTCTTTGAAGCTGTTTTGATTCCTATGTATTTGATTATCGGAATCTGGGGCGGAGAAAACAGAATCTATGCTTCGGTTAAATTTTTCCTATACACCCTTTTGGGGTCTGTTTTAATGTTAATCGCTATGCTAATGATGCTGTTAACAGCTGGCACGGCAGATATTCCAACATTGATGCAATTTGATTTTGCCCCATCAATGCAGTATTGGCTGTGGCTGGCTTTCTTTGCCTCTTTTGCTGTGAAAGTGCCAATGTGGCCAGTTCACACTTGGTTACCAGATGCCCACGTGCAAGCCCCAACAGCTGGATCTGTTATTTTGGCAGGTGTCTTGTTAAAAATGGGGGGCTATGGCTTTCTGCGGTTCAGTATCCCCATGTTCCCATATGCATCTGACTTTTTCACCCCCATGATTTTTGGGCTTAGTGTTATTGCCATTCTGTACACATCTTTGGTGGCGCTGGCGCAGAAAGACATGAAGAAGTTGATTGCTTATTCATCTATTGCGCATATGGGCTTTATCACTATTGGTGCATTCACCATGACTCAACAGGGGATTACAGGATCTATCTTGCAGATGATATCCCACGGCCTTGTTTCAGGGGCTTTGTTCCTGTGTGTTGGGGTTTTATATGACCGTTTACACACAAAAGAGATCGCCCGCTATGGCGGATTATCACAAACTATGCCCAAATTTGCGCTTATCTTTATGCTGTTTACGTTTGCGTCTATTGGGTTGCCCGGCACATCTGGTTTTGTGGGGGAGTTCCTGATTTTGATTGGCGCCTTTAAAGTCAGTACAACAGTAACAACGTTGGCTGCTTTGGGTGTTATTCTTGGTGCAGTGTACATGTTGTACTTGTACCGCCGGGTAATTTTTGGGGATTTGGTGAAGAAAGATTTGAAGAAATTACCAGACTTAAGTCCGCGCGAAATTCTTATTTTTACCCCTCTTGCCATTGTTGTTTTGTGGCTTGGTATTTACCCAAATCCGTTTATTGAAATTATTGAACCGTCTGTTGCTAACTTGATTGAAACTTATCAAACGGCGTTACAGCAAGATTTGGAAATTGTGAAGAAAGTGGCCCTAAAATAATGAGTCCTATAGAAATAGATATCTTTACCATCATCCCCGAACTGTTTTTGGCTTGTGCCACCATGATGCTTTTGCTGCTTGGTGTTTTTGGCGGGCCAAAACGTGCTGTTGCCATTCATTGGGCGGGCATTGTTTTGTTGGGCCTGACGGCATATTTGGTTTACACCGCCCCGGTGGACAAGATGCTGGCTTTCAATGGCTTGTTTATTCGTGATGGCTTTGGCGCCTTGATGAAAATGCTATGCTTGACCGGATCTGCCTTTGCTATTTTGATGTCCATCAATTATATGCGCACGGAAAATAGCCTGAAGTTTGAATACCCTGTCTTGATTTGTTTTGCGGCGCTGGGGATGATGATGATGGTTTCCGCCAATGATCTTATGTCTCTTTATATTGGGATAGAACTGCAAAGCTTGGCTTTGTACGTTTTGGCTGCTTTTAATCGGGATAGTTACAAATCAACCGAAGCAGGGCTGAAGTACTTTGTTCTTGGGGCGTTGTCTTCTGGAATGCTGTTGTATGGTGCGTCTTTGGTTTATGGCTTTTCTGGTGCCACGAACTTTGATGGCATCGCATATGCGTTGAATGATGGGGCTGGCCTTGGCCTTATTGTGGGGCTGATGTTTATGCTTGCAGGGCTTTGCTTTAAAGTTTCTGCCACGCCCTTCCATATGTGGACACCAGATGTTTATGAAGGCTCTCCCACGCCTGTTACAGCATTCTTTGCTGTTGCGCCCAAAATTGCGGCAATGGCTTTGTTCATTCGCTTATTGATGGGACCATTTGCTGATTTGGTTGTCCAGTGGCAGCAGGTTATTATATTTGTCTCTGTTGCTTCTATGCTGGTTGGGGCTGTTGGGGCAATCACGCAAACAAATATCAAGCGGCTTTTAGCTTACAGTTCAATCGGTCACATGGGATATGCCCTGATGGGGCTGAGCGCGGCCACTGAAGATGGGGTTATGTCTATTGTTTTATACCTTGGCATCTATTTGGTGATGAGCTTGGGAACTTTTGCGGCCATTATCGTTATGCGCAAAGATGAACGCGCCGTTGACAGTATAAGCGATCTTTCTGGCCTATCAAAAACACACCCCTTTATGGCATTGATGTTGGCGATATTTATGTTCTCTATGGCCGGTATTCCGCCAATGGCTGGGTTTTTTGGAAAGCTTTATGTTTTTATGGCCGTTGTTGAGGCTGGCCTGTTTGGCTTGGCTGTTGTTGGGGTGTTAACCAGCGTTATTGCAGCATACTATTACATCCGCATTATTAAAGTTATGTACTTTGATGATGTTAAAGGTGAATTGGATGCATACCGCCCACCAGAAATAACATGGATTTTGGCGGGCAGTGGGGCGTTTACATCCTTCTTTATTTTATTCCCAGCCCCATTTGTTCAGTTGGCGGGTATAGCTGCGGCAGCCTTTTTTGCGCCATGATACACCTGCCTAAAACTTGGTCTTATGTCGAATACCCAGAAATTGACAGCACCAGCGAAGAAGCCAAAAGGTTAATCGAAAGGGCGGGCCTTGCAACGGGAACAACCCTGTTTGCAAAACGTCAAACAGCAGGGCGTGGTACTCATGGCAAGCGTTGGGAATCCCTGGAAGGTAACTTGTTCACCAGCATCGTTTTGCAGGCAGAGGACTTGGGCGATATTCATCAATATTCTTTTGTTGTGGCGCTGGCTGTTAGCGATGCCATTAAAGTTGTTCTGGGGGAAGCAGAGCAGGATATACACTTTAAATGGCCCAATGACATTATGGCCAACAAGGCTAAGGTTGGGGGTATTTTAATTGAAACCCAACACAAAGATGGGCAGGCTTATGTTATTGTGGGTGTCGGGGTGAATTTAACTACCCACCCAACATTGCCGTCGGGGGCCGGCTATCAAGCAACAGACTTGATGCAAGAAACTGGCGTTAGTATAGATCCAGAGGATTTTTTAAGCTTTCTAACACAGCGCCTGGACAGACGAACCAAAGCTTGGCAGGTAGATGGTTTTCAGGCCATTCGTGAAGCTTGGTTAGAACAAGCCCTGGGGTTGGGGCAAACAGTCACTCTTAAAACTGATACGCTGAATGAAACAGGCGTTTTTGTTGATGTTTCAAAAGAGGGGGGCATCATTTTAAGTCAAACCAATGATGTCCGCAAAACCTTCTATGCAGGTGTTGCACACTTTCAGTTAAACCGCTAAGAAGACAGGTATGTTATTAGCTATTGATTCAGGAAATACCAATGCCACCTTTGGGTTGTTTGATCAGGATAAATTGATTAACAGTTGGCGCATTTCAACAGATACTGCCCGCACGGCGGATCAGTACGCTGTTTGGTTGTTAAAGTTATTTGAAATTGAAGGATACTCCCACGAAGATATTGAGAATGTCATCATCGCTAATGTTGTTCCAGCCACAGACAGAGCCTTTCGCGGGATGTCAGAAAAGTACTTAAAACAATTCCCTATGGTTATTGGGGATGCGGCGATTGATCTTGGTATTGATATCATGACCCAAACCCCCAAGGAAGCGGGGGCTGACCGAGTTGTAAATGTGGTCGGGGCCTATACGAAAATTAAACAAGCTGGCATGGTTATTGACTTTGGCACTGCAACCACCTTTGATGTATTGGATGAAAAGGGAAACTATCGCGGTGGTGTGATTGCACCTGGGGTTAATTTATCGCTGAAAGCGTTGGTGGATGCTGCCGCCCAGTTGGCGGCCATTCCCATCCGCAAGCCAGAGAAAGTCATTGGCGAAACCACACGCCAGGCTATGGAATCTGGTACGTTTTGGGGATATGTTGGTTTGGTAGAAGGCCTGATTAACCGCATTAAAGATGAAACAGGGCAAGACATGAAAGTTATTGCAACTGGGGGGCTTTCTCAGCTTTTTGCAGATGCAATTCAAGGGATCGATCACGTGGCAGATAATCTGACGCTGGAAGGTTTGTTGGAAATTTATAAAAGAAATATCGTTTAGGCATGACAGTTAAATTAAAAGAAGATGGCACATATTTTATTCCCCTTGGTGGCGTTGGGGAGATTGGGAAGAACTGTTATTTGTACGCCGATCAAGATGAATTCTTGATGGTGGATTGTGGGATTAACTTTCCAGACAAACGCCATCCAGGCATTGATTTTATTTTACCAGATCTAACCTTTGTGGACCAGAACATAGACAAACTGCAAGGGTTGGTCATTACCCACGCTCATGAAGATCATATTGGGGCGATTCCATATTTGTGGGAAAGATTAAAATGCCCCATTTATGCGCCACCATTTGCAGCCGAGTTGATTGAAAAAAAACTTGCTGAAGTGGGCCTGCGTCATGAAGTTACAGTAGAGGTTATCCGCCCTGGTGAAACGTGGGATATTGGAAGTTTTGAGATTAATGTTCTGCACATTACGCATTCCGTGCCAGATGCCACGATGATTATGGTGCGCACCCAAGCTGGGGCGTTATTACACACAGGGGATTGGAAGTTGGATCGGGATCCTGTTGTGGGGGATCCCCCAGCGTTTGAAGAGTATAAAAAAATGGGGAAAGAGGGTGTCTTGGCGATGATGTGTGATTCCACCAATGCTGATTCCCCAGGGCGATCAGGATCAGAGGGGGATGTTCGCAAAGAACTTGTTCGTGTTTTTAAAGAACAGCCCAATGCCATTGCTGTTGCGTTGTTTTCATCTAACGTTGCGCGGGTAGACTCTGTGCTGCATGCAGCCAATAAAACAGGACGAGATATTTGTCTGGTTGGGCGCTCTTTAAAGCGCAATATAGAAATTGGAATGGATTTGGGGTATCTGAAAGATCTTCCCAATATTATCCCCGAAGAAGATGCTGCAAATGTTCCCCGGAACAGGATTGTTTACTTATGCACTGGGTGCCAGGGGGAAGCCCGCGCGGCAATGTCGCGCATTGCTTATGGCAATCATAAGAATATACAGTTTGCGTCGGGGGATACGGTTATTTTTTCTGCCAACAGAATCCCAGGAAACGAAGTTGAGGTGTTGAATATGCAAAATACTTTGGCGAGTCAGGGAGTGCATATTATTACGCCGCGTTTAGAGCCTATTCACGTTTCTGGCCACCCCAATCAAGAAGAGTTGAAAGAGCTGCATAATTTGATCAAGCCAAAGTTTATGGTACCCATACATGGAGAGGATCAGCATTTATCAGAACACATCTATCTGACAAACCAATGGGGAACAGCAACGCCCATTTCTTGCTATAATGGCACTGTGTTAGAGATTACACCAGAAAGCATAAAGCAAGTGGGACAAATAGACTTGCAAGCTATTGGGCTTGAAGAGTATCAGATGGTCAATCTGGAGTCAGACCGCCTGCAACAACGACGAAAGATTGCCCACAATGGGGCCGCCGTTGTTACGGTGCTGCAAAATCCAGATAATACATTCCAAAAGCCTGTGCGGGTTTCTTTGATGGGGCTGTATGATACTAAAGAGCAGCAAGTTAGATTATCCCAAGATATTGAAGATGATGTTCAGGCGGCAATGGCAAACATTCCCCGCAAGGATTTAGCTGATTTTGCAAAAGTACACGAATATATTCGCTTGGGGTTGCGCAGGTCTTTGAAAAAGCTGACTGGTAAAAAGCCAGTGATTGACGTGCAATTAATTCATATAAATTAAAACTGATAAAGGATCTTTTCCATGAATGCAGTAACGGCGATTATTTCTTATTTTGTAATTTGGTGGGTTAGCTTATTTTTTGTTTTACCTTTTGGGGTGAAGCGTAATGATAGCAATGTTCCAGGCGTGGATGCTGGCGCTCCAGAAAAATCCCTGATTGGTCGAAAGATGTTGATTAACAGTGTTCTGGCCTTTGTTTTCTTTCTACTTTTTTATACTGCGGTTGATTTAGGTTTAATTAGCTTCCGTGAATTGGCCAATGATGCGCCCTCTCAAAGGTAAAATGTTCAGAATTTTCAATTTTGGCCCAAAATGTGCTAGGGTAAAGCCATGAGAAACGTTTTAATCTTTCTATCTATAGCGGTTTTTTTGTTGGGCAGCGCGTCTCTTCCCTTTGCGGAAGAGCAAAAAGTTGGAGACGGTCCAGAAGAAATCATCATCACCAAAGAAACATGTCTACAGTTGATTGACCATGTGCCTGATATGGATGTTAATTTTCAGCCAGGTGTTGATGTCCGCGGTAATATCGTTGCCCCGGCAAATTTGGCTGAATCGCCACAAGTTTTTGTGCCTGATCAGTTTATTGTGGATTTGGATGTTTTTTTGGGGGATGCTTTGGACATAGATTTGGGGCTAGCGGGAGACAAAACAGAAGCTAGTATCGTCGATGTAACATTTAACACCAAAACAAAAGAAGTTTTGTTAAATGGGCAGGTTTTATTGTCTGCTGATGACACCCGCCTATCAGCTTTATGTCAGGAATATTATGGCAGCTTGATTGGTAACTAAGTTAAGCTACAAAATCTTTTGGCATTTTACAGCCTGTCAAGTTGGCGCCTTCTAGATTGGCATCTGTCAAAACAGCGTTTGACAAATCGGCTTCTGTTAAATCTGCACCAGTCAAATTTGCCGCTGTCAGGTTGGTTTCTATAAATTCACAGTAAGACAAATCTGCGCCGGCCAAGTTAGCCTGGCTTAAGTTAACAGGCAGCTTGTTTCCTGTGGCTTTTCCCGTTGGATCTGTAATCATGATTACACCAAAACGGGCCTTGAAAATTTTGGCATTTTCAAGGTTTGCTCCACTTAAATTAACCCCGTCCAGCAAGGCCAGGGTTAAATCAGCTTCGCTAAGGTCTGTTTTTTGCAGGTTTGCTGCTTGTAAGTCAGCGCGCGCCAATCGGCAGCCAGCGAGGGAACTTCCCATTAAGTCTGCCCCAGACAAGTTTGCAGCTGTGAAATCCATACTGGCTAATGAAACATGGTGCAAAATGGCTTGATGGCCAGATTGACCATTTTCTACCACCCAAGACCTATGGTCGTTTAAAATGTCCTGCAGGGTTTTCTCTCCATCTGGCTCTAATGGGGATTTAATCATCTGTGGGTACTTCAGAACATCCCGCTCTATCTTCACGGCTAACAGCTGTTCTCTTTCTACCTTGGCGTTAGTCATGTCGGCGCCATCAATAACAGCTCCTTCAAAATTGGCGCCTTCAAGATTAGATGAAGCCAAATCTGCGTAAGTTAGGGTGGCATTCTTTAAGTTGGCATTTTTCAGGTTGGCTTTTTCAAGGCGCGCCCCAGTCAGGTCTGCCCCCTCAAAATCACAGCCTGCTAAATCTGCACCGTTCAGGTTAGTGAAAACCAGCGTTGCGTCTGTCAGGTCAGATCCTTCCAGCGTTGTTTGAACAATGCCTAATTCTGCATTGCCAGATGCGGCATCAGATTCCACCCCGCTTCTTAAGTCTGCTTCTGTCAGGTCAGCGCCTTTAAAGATAGCCTTGTTAATTTGAGTGCCACGCAAATTTGCCCCTTTTAGGGAGGCATTTGTAAAGTCAGCACCGCTTAATTTAGATGAAAATAAATCAGTGTAAGATAAATCACTTTCCAAAAACTGTGCGTTGCTAAGATCACAGCTTCGCATCACGGCTGTTTTCAGGTTGGCTTTTGAAAAATCATAACCAGACAAGTTCTCTGCAATCGCTTCGTATTTTTTGCCCCCCGCTTGATCTAGCCATGCTTGGTGCGCTTTAAGGGCTGATAAAATATCATCTGGTGTCATTATGAATCCATTCCGTTGATTACAATGCGAACATAGCGTTCTGGGTTGGGGTCTGAATAATTTAAGTAATAATCAAAAAAACATTCCAGTTTGTTCACTGTACAGTATTCCGTAATTGTTTCATACGACCGTGTTTTTTCCAATGACGGAAGCGTCAGGTCAAACTTCCTCATATATTCTTCGGTCAGGGATTTCCCCTCCAAAGTTTTTAGTTTGTAAACAAGAAAGCCAATAGGTGGGCGTGCGTCCATATCTTTATTGTGTTGGTGAACTTTTGCAACGTCAGCTTTAAAGAATGTGAAAATTTGATCAATCTGTTCAGATAGTTTTTCAAGTGCGGCATCACGACCGAATAGGGGGCTTGCAGGCTCAGACATAAAAAATCCCAGTTGTGTTTAGTTCAGTATAAGTAGACCGAGGGTAGAATGCGTATGATACGTTCGTGATCTCTAAAAATTGTTTAAGATTGTGATATTTTTTCCCCCCTCTCTCAAAGGCTTAGTTATGCACAGTTTTTAAAACTTTTTTTTCAGACAATGGTCTAGATTCATAAAATTTTCATATCTTTAAGGGGGTTATCTGAAAATTATGTTGTTATTATTGTGGATATCTACTATTCTATGACCACTCGTAAAGAGTCAGTTTTAATTATTAAATATAAAAAAATGGTAGAAAATAGGGAAGATATCCAGGTGGCAAGCCTTAAGGCTTGTGTTAAAAGCAATCCGTTGATTGGCTTTTTTCAAGTGTCTGTAGAGGATGCGGATAGCTTTTTGTTCGACTTTGTTAACGATGCCTATGCACATTTGATCGAGGAAAGTGCATCTTCGATTGTGGGGCAGCATGTTCGTGACATTTTTGGCGAACAGGATACTGCCGTTATTATTTCAAATTTTCGACGGGCGATTCATTTAAAAAAACCTCTGACGTATGATGAGGTTTTATTTTTACCCCATGGCCGCATTTGGTGGCAAATTTATCTTACTCCAGAATTCCATGAAAACGGCGAGGTTAAATCCCTGACAGGGACTGTAACCAACATGACCGACCAAAAAAGAATGGAAAATGCGTTGCGAGAGGCAGAACGCAAAAACCGGGCACTTATTACGTCAATGCCCGATGTAATTTTAAAGTTGAACCGATCAGGAACATTTACTGATTTGGAGGAAGGAAAAGATACTGTTCTTGGCCTTTCTCCAAATCAGTTTGTTGGAAAATCTTTACAGGATATTCTTCCCCCTGATCTTGCCAAGGTTGCCAGTGGCCATTTAGATAAGCTGTTTAAAAGCCGTGAAACACAGGTTTTTGAGTATAACTTAAACTTTAATGATGCCATCCATGACTTTGAAGTTAGGCTTGTTTTTATCAATAATAATGAATGCTTGGGTATTGTACGTGATATTACGGAAAAGAACCAAGCTCTACGCGATTTGGAAATTGCCAAAGAGCAAGCAGAGGCGGCAAACAAGGCTAAATCTGCGTTCTTGGCAACTGTTTCCCATGAATTGCGTACCCCTTTAAACGCCATTCTGGGTTTTTCTGATGTTCTGAGAAATCAAATGTTTGGGTCACTAGGTGCCCCTAAATACCTGGATTATGCGTTTGATATTTTCTCAAGTGGATCCCATTTATTGGAAATAATTAATGATATTATTGATTTATCTAAACTAGAATCAAATACAGCTGAACTTCAGGAAAGCGCTTTTGAGCTAAGCAAGATTATTCAAGCCTCTATTAAGCCATTTGAAAAGAATATTTTAGAAAACCGGTTGCAGGTTAACTTGCGTTTGGAGCAGAACTTACCCATGATTTATGCTGATAAACGCGGTGTAAAGCAAATGCTGAGTAATCTGGTTTCTAATGCAGTGAAGTTTACTCCCCAAAAGGGCACAATTAATGTTGTGGCCCGCAAGGAACCCTCTGGTGCTTTGACCTTAATTGTTGAAGACACAGGCATTGGTTTAGATCATGCAGATATTCCAAAGGCACTAGCCCCTTTCCAGCAAGTTGAATGCTCTATGCGCCGTTATTACGAAGGCACAGGTCTGGGACTGCCGCTGGTGAAATCAATTATGGAACTGCATGGTGGCTCTTTGGAAATTAAATCCAAACGCAATGTTGGCACAAAAGTTTACATGCGCTTTCCTTTAAACAGAACGATGGCTGCTGAAGCATCAGTAAAAACAGGGGAAGACACTGCAGAGTTTTCAGAAAAATCTCCAGATCTAAAAATCACTCAAGAAGTTCTGTAAAGAAGCTTAGTTTTTCTTGGTCAGATCTGACCATGTCCACGCCACTTGGTTGATGTGTGAATTCCAAACATATCTGTTGGCGGGATTATCCAAGTTTAACTTTAAAGCCATAAAGATTCGCTTATCAAACGGGTAGCGCTGTAGGCGTGTTCTGTAAACACCTAAATTTTCTAGTACACGCATTACATAATTTCTGGTTTCAGAGTAGGGGATTTTCTCGATCCAGTTAACAACATCCACCTCTTTGCGGGGGTCTCCATGTTCTTTAAGCCATTTGTTAACACGAGCAGGGCCAGCATTATACGCGGCCAAGGTTAACACATATGACCCATCATACTGGCGCAGCAAACCATCCATATAGGCATGACCAAGCTTTACGTTGTATTCTGGATCTTCCAAAAGTTTCTTGCGTGAATAGCGCACTTTTAATTTTCTGGCTGTGGCCCGCGCGGTAGAGGGCATAATCTGCATCAATCCACGGGCACCAGCGCGGCTTTTTGCCTTGACCTTAAAATTGCTTTCTTGGCGAATTATTGAATTGACTAGGGCCTTTTCCGGGCCATCTTCGCGATCAATGGCGACAACGGGGTATCCCTCTAAAACAAGGGGGGCATGTTGCTTTAAAGCGCGTCTGGCAATGGTGACGCTTAAATCAAAGCGGCCAACTCGCCGTGCCAACATAGCTGCCAGTTCTTTTGTGCCTGGCGTTGTGCTTTGGCTTGCCAGGTTTAAAATAAAGGGGGTGATATCGTTCAGCCTACCGATAGCAGCTAAATCTTCTACCACTTGTACACTATCATTGGCACGGAAGCTTCTTGTATCTTGGCGAGTGATGGGCGGTTGTTCAGGCAGGCGAATGTTCGCTTGCTTGTAAAGTTCAACGTAAGACAGCTGCCCATAAAAAGTTGTTCCATGCTTGGCGGACCTTTTAAACCAGGCATTTGCCTTGCGTGTTTCATTTACATTCTGTGCGGCACGCCCAGCCCAGTAAGCAGCCTTTGCAATACTGATGGGGTACTTTACCTTTTCATAAAGCTGTTCAAAATGTGGAAGGGCTGTGTACGGTTCGTTCAAGTAATTCAGCGCAATCCAGCCACACATAAATTCAGCTGCTGCATGTGGTGCCCCCTCTGTTTGGCCGTGGATGCTGGCCAAGGTATAGGCAAGGTTGTACTGCTCTTTCTTTAAAAGCCGACGAACTTGATAATCACGTTCGCGCCACCATTTATCTGGCCGTCCCAAATCTTTAGGGGGATCTAACAATAATTTCATGGCCGATTCATGTTTGCCTTTCAGCCGTCTCCAGCGCAGGCGTTCATAATCCAAGCCAGGGTGATTTTTCAAACTTTTGGGGACACGCGCAATAGCAGCATCCACATTCCCATGACGCCGATACAAGGCCATGCGAGCTTTTGCCAAGGCTTGCCAGCCTTTGGGAACAAGGTTGATCATCCGCCTGGCAGATCTTGTGTGTCTATCCCAGAGCAAGCGGTCCATCCGCGCAATGTGATCTTCACTTTTCAGATGTTTTTTGTACTTTGCTAAAAAATGGCGTTGGCGTTTGGATGTAAAATACTCTGACACCCAGATTTCACGTAATTGATCAACAATCTCATCAATTCTGTCGATGCGCTGTAAAGTATCTGCGTAGCGAATAATCCCATCGATAGATTTGGGAGGGTGTCTTTCAAACCATTCAAGCACAAGGGCATCATCTAAATCAGCGGGCATGGATTCTTCCAGACGCTGCTTTAGTAAATTGATTTGTGGCCAGTTTGGGTTGTTATCAATGAATTCAGACTTTTCTTGGAATGTCGCACCAGATTTCGGTGTTTTTAGATATTTCCAGTAAATTGCTTTGCGCGGCAGGGGGTCTTCTGCATCATTGGCAATATTGAGAGCTTTTTTAAACTTTTTCCCATCAGCAGCACGAAAAGCTGCTTTGTATACCTCAATGTCCTCTGGGCTCAGGCTAGCGAACGCCAAATTTGGCGCAAAAAGGGTAAAAACAAGGATAATCAGCGCTTTTTTAATCACGGTCCCCAATTGTTCGCTTTAATTTGCGAAACCTTTATATTATAAGCCTTAGTTCGTATTATATGGTGATATGTAAACTATATATAACCATTACACATATATTTTCACTGTTTTTGGTTAATGAGCAGTAAATAAAGAGACAAACATGGGGAAAAAGAAGAAACCATCAACAGGCAACACGATTGCCATGAATAAAAAGGGCCGCCATGATTATGAAATCTTGGAGGAGGTTGAAGCTGGTTTGGTGCTGATGGGCAGCGAAGTTAAAGCCCTGCGCGAAGGCAAAGCAAGCATCAAAGAGTCCCATGCAGCCCTTAAAGATGGGGAGCTTTACCTGATCAATGCACATATTTCTGAATATGGGCCAGCCAAAAACTTTGGGCATGAACCACGCCGTCTGCGCAAGCTGCTGTTGAAGCAACGTGAAGTAGAAAAATACGTTGGGTTGGTTCAAAAAAAGGGTATGACATTGGTGCCACTGGCTTTGTACTTTAATGCAAAAGGGCTGGTGAAATGCAAGATCGGCCTTGGAAGGGGAAAGAAAAAGCATGATAAAAGAGAGACAGAAAAGAAAAGAGACTGGCAACGCCAGCGGGAAAGGCTGTTAAAATGATTTATGTTGCAGTGGGGGGGAACTTACCCAGTACATACGGAAGCCCAATGGAAACCTGTGAAGCCGCAGTAAAGCAGCTTGAAGCGGCTGGATTAACGGTTTCGGCCAAATCATCTTGGTATGAAACAGAACCTGTGCCCAAATCTATGCAGCCATCTTTTATCAATAATGTGGTGCAAATTGAGACTGATTTGGATTCTACTGCGCTTTTAAAGTTGCTTCTTAAGATTGAAAAACAAATGGGGCGCCAAAGATCCTTTAAAAATGCTCCGCGTGTGATTGATCTGGATATGATTGCTTATAATGATGAAATAAATGGGTCAGACTTTCTAACGTTGCCCCATCCACGCATGCAGGACAGGGCTTTTGTTTTGTATCCATTGGCAGAAATCGCCCCAGATTGGCATCACCCCGTGTTGAAAAAGACGGCTGTAGAGCTGAAAGACGCACTTTCAGACAATTATTGGATCAAAAAGTTGTAAATTTTTCTTTGAATTTTCGCTTTTATCCTCTATAAAAATCAATCCTATGTTTTGCAATGCAGCAGATGTGGGAATAATAGCCCAGAATTAAGGAGAATTTCTAATGGCACGCGTTACGGTTGAAGATTGTATTACTAAAGTTCCAAACCGCTTTGAGTTGGTTATGGTGGCTGCAAAACGCGCCCGTCAGCTTTCTTCTGGAGCGCCCTTGACGGTTGATCGTGATAACGATAAGAACGCCGTTGTTTCTTTGCGTGAAATTGCTGGGGAAACAGTTGCTGTGGAAGACATGGAGAATACAGTTATCCGCGGTTTCCAAACAACAGCTGATCCAGATATCTTGACCGAAGATACTGAAGAGCTAACTTTTGATGATGATGACATGTCTGCAGAAATGCTGATGGCAGAAGAGGCAAAGGGAATTACAGACCCCGCTTTTGAAGATGTTGAAGATGATGTCGTCGCAGAAGAGCCAGAAGCCAGTGCAGAAGAAGTGCTTGCTGAAGGCGAGATTGAATAGACAACTTCCCCACATAATAATACAATATCCACATGTATTGTCTGAATTTTAACGGTTTTGGCGGAAGAATAAACTTATGTTAATGGATCGTCAGGCCGAAATCATCGAACGTATCAAGGAATACGATAGCAAGGCTGATTTAGAGGCCGTTGCCCGCGCATATGCCTTTGCAGCCCGCGCACACGGTGATCAGAAGCGCGCCTCTGGAGATTTGTATTTTACCCACCCCATTGAAGTGGCAAACATCTTAATAGATATGAAGATGGACAGTGCGTCTATTATGACGGCTTTTCTGCACGATACAGTTGAAGATACGGGAATTAGCCTGGATGATATTGAAACTGAATTTGGGGAGGAAGTTGCCAAGCTGGTAGATGGCGTTACAAAGTTAAGCCAAATTGAACTGCAGTCTGATAGCACTAAGCAGGCGGAGAACTTTCGTAAGCTTGTGTTGGCAATGTCAGAGGATATCCGCGTCTTGCTTGTGAAGTTGGCTGACAGACTGCATAACATGCGCACGCTTCACCATATTAAAAAGCCAGAAAAACGTGTTCGTATTGCCAAAGAAACCATGGAGATTTACGCCCCACTAGCGCAACGTATGGGGATCAACGAAATGAAAGATGAGCTGGAGGACCTGGCTTTTTCTGAAATGAATGGGGATGCGCGGGAATCTATTATTGCACGGTTAGAATTTTTGCGCTTACGCGGAACAGATCTTGTTGGGCGGATTATCGATGAGTTCCGCACCATGCTGAACGAGGAAGGTGTTCAGTGCTTAGTATCCGGGCGGGAAAAAACGCCATATTCCATCTGGCAGAAGATGCAACGTAAAAACGTTGGGTTTGAGCAGCTGTCAGATATCATGGCTTTTCGTATCACGCTGGACAGCATTGGTGACTGTTACCACACGCTTGGAATCTTACATAGTGCTTATCCTGTAGTGCCAGCGCGCTTTAAAGATTATATCTCTACCCCCAAGGCCAATGGCTATCAGTCACTGCACACAACGGTTATTGGGCCAGAGCAACAACGTATTGAGGTTCAAATTAGAACCAAAGATATGCATGAAATTGCTGAACTTGGGGTGGCTGCACACTGGATTTATAAAGACATTGAAGCCCAAGCCAGTGGGCGCGATAGCGAAGGAAAGCAGTATCGTTGGTTAAGAGAGTTGTTGGACATTTTGGAATTTGCTTCTGGCCCAGCTGAATTTTTAGAGCACACCAAGCTAGAAATGTTTCAAGATCAGGTGTTTTGTTTTACACCCAAGGGCGATTTGATTTCTCTTCCCAAAGGGGGCACACCAGTAGATTTTGCCTATGCTGTGCATAGTGGGGTTGGAAACACGACGGTTGGAGCTAAAATCAACGGCCGTATTATGCCACTGAAGACAGAGTTGCAGAATGGCGACCAAGTAGAAATTGTAACATCCAAAGCGCAAACACCATCCCCCAGCTGGGAACAGTTTGTTATTACGGGGAAAGCCAAAGCTGCTATTCGTCGTTTTGTACGCTCACAACAGCGGCAGCAATACTCTGATCTTGGGAAAGCAATGCTGCAAAAGGTATATCGCGAAGAAGGCGTGCAGTTCTCTCCTGGGGCGTTTGATGAAAAGTTTTTAATGAAAATGGGCTGCCATGAAGTAGAAGAGCTATTCGCCAAAGTTGGGGAAGGTAGCACAAGCCCAATAGATGTTATTACAGAAATGTTCCCGTCATCTCGCCGTAAAAAGGCTGAGGAGGACCAACAGAAAAAGATTGAGCGGGAAGAAAACAAGCTAACGTCTTTAACCCGGCGTAAAGGGGGGACAAACACCAATCATATTCCCATTAATGGGTTGATTCCCGGAATGGCTGTACACTTTGCCCGTTGCTGCCACCCCTTACCAGGGGATCGCATTGTAGGAATTGTCACGACAGGGAAAGGGGTGACTGTTCACACTATTGATTGTGATACATTGCAAAGCTTTTCTGACCAGCCAGAGCGGTGGATTGATATTTCTTGGGATATGGATCAGCCAGAAACGAATCAGTTTATTGGGCGGGTCAGAATAATTTTGGTGAATTCGCCAGGAACTATGGGGTCTTTAACAACCGTTATCGGAAAGAGTGACGGCAACATCACAAATCTAAAAATTGTGAACCGGGCGCCCGAATTTTTCGAAGTAATCGTTGATGTTGAGGTGAATGATGTGAAACATTTAACAGAGATTGTTGCGGCGCTTCGGGCTTCGCCAGATATAACCCAGGTAGATAGATTAAAACGATAAATGTTTCAACGGCGAAAAAAAAACCATTTCTTCAGGCGCACGACAGATGCATTGTTGCCCCAAGGTGGGTGGCGACGGCGGTTAAAGTATTTCTATAAACGCACAATCCGGATGAAAGGTAGCCCCCATGCCATTGCTTTTGGGGCGGCTTCGGGAATTGCTGTTTCTTTCACGCCGTTTTATGGGTTTCATTTAATTCTAACCTTTATTTTTTGCCGGATATTTAAGAGCAATTGGCTGGCATCTGCTGTGACAGCACAATTGGGTAATCCCATTACATTCCCGCCAGTTATCATTATGAATTATTATTTAGGCAGTTTATTTTTGGGGCTAGAAAAGGGTGTTTATACCCCTGATGAGCTTTTCTTTTTAATTTACGATACCTTGGCTAGTTCTGATCTTGGCAACAGTGAATTCTGGAACGTTTTTTGGGTTGTTGCACTAGGAAGTATTCCGGGTGTTATTGTAAGTTTTATTGTGTGTTACTATCTGTTTAAGCCAATGGTTAGGAAATACCAATCTGTCCGCTCTGCTATGCGTGCTAAGAACAAGAAAAAGCATATGCCGCACTTTCTACATCACAAAAGGCCATCGTAAGGACTTTTATGATTATTGGTACTGGATCAGATTTAATCGATATTCGCCGCATTGAAAAAACCTTGAATCGGTTTGGTGATCGATTTGTTCAGAGAGTTTTTACACCTGTTGAGCAGGAAAAGTCAGAAAAACGCACCCAGCGTACTGCAAGTTATGCCAAGCGATTTGCCGCAAAAGAGGCGTGCTCCAAGGCTTTGGGGACGGGACTTCGCCGCGGTGTGTTTTGGAAAGATATGGGAGTAGTGAATTTACCATCAGGGCAGCCAACCTTGCAACTAACAGGCGGGGCTTTAAAACAACTTGAAATAATGACGCCCGAAGGGTTCAATGCCAAGATCCATTTAACAATAACAGATGATATGCCCCTGGCAATGGCGCATGTTATTATAGAGGCAGTAAAAAATGACTGAGGAAGCAACAACCATGAACATCGTAAAACCAGGCCCCAAGAAAGAAAAAAAGGAAGAGGGCCTTTGGGAAATGCTGCGCACTGTGTTCTACGCATTGCTATTGGCGTTGATTGTAAGGTCTGTGGCATATGAGCCTTTCAGCATTCCATCAGAATCAATGCTGCCAAGCTTGTATGTGAACGATTTTTTATTCGTTTCTAAGTATACATACGGCTATTCAAACCATTCTTTTCCATTCAGCCCCAATATTTTTGATGAACGCGTTTGGGTGACACCACCTAGTCGTGGGGATGTTGCTGTTTTTAAACTCCCCCGGGACGGCAAGACAGATTACATCAAGCGAATCATTGGTCTGCCGGGCGATGAAGTGCAAATGCGTGGTGGTTTTTTGTTTATTAATGGAAAGCAAGTTCAGCGCCGTAAGGTGCAGGATTTTGTTCATGGGGGGCAGCGCTACACACAATATGATGAAACACTTCCAGAAGGCCGTAAAATTAGGGTTGTAGAGATGGGGGACGTATCTCCGGCAGATAATACACCTGTTTATCGGGTGCCAGAGGGGCATTACTTTATGATGGGGGATAATCGTGATAATTCCCGCGATAGTCGTTACTTGACTGAAGTTGGCTATGTTCCTTTGGAAAATTTTGTTGGAAAAGCATCGTTTCTTTTCTTTTCAGTGGATGGTACATTTTGGAAAGTATGGGAATGGCCATGGACAATTCGCTGGGAACGTGTGTTGAAAGCAATAAATGAGTGAACTAAATTTTGACAATCTAGACGCTTTACAAAAAAGCCTTGGATATAAATTCAAGGATGAAAGCCTTTTGCGCCGGGCTTTAACACACAAAAGCACCAATACCAGCAAAGTTGCTAGCAAACGCAAAGACTATGAAAGGTTGGAGTTTCTGGGCGATCGTGTTTTGGGGTTGATTATAGCAGAAACATTGTTGGCTACTTACCCCAAGGAAGTGGAAGGGCAAATCAGTCGGCGTTTTGCTGCGCTTGTTAATCAGGATACCTTGGCCGAAGTTGCTACAGATTTGGAATTACACCGGTATATTGAAGTTTCTAACTTGGACATTAAAGATGGCGATAAACTTGAAAACCCAAGTATTTTGGCCGATGTGATGGAGGCGATCATCGCTGCTGTCTACAAGGATTCAACCCTTGAGAAGGCGCGGAAGCTGATTGAAAAATTTTGGATGTCACACATCAAGCAGAAAAGTAAACCGCCCAAAGATCCAAAAACGGCCTTGCAGGAATGGGCACAAAGCCGCAACAAGCCGCTGCCTAAATACCGGGTAACAGACAAAAGCGGGGCGGATCATTCGCCAATTTTTACTGTAACAGTTGATTTAGCGGGTCTTCCTGTGTTAACAGCACACGGAACATCCAAACGCTTGGCAGAGCAAGAAGTTGCCCGCAAGGCGTTAGGGTTCTTGAACGAAGCCATCCCCATAGCTGGGGAAGAAAGCCAATAATGAAAACAAGATGCGGATTCGTGGGCCTTATCGGGGCCCCAAATGCAGGGAAATCCACCCTGACCAACACACTGGTGGGGGAAAAAGTTTCCATCGTCACACATAAAGTACAAACTACGCGGACGCAAATCCGTGGGATTGCCATGATTGACCAAACCCAAGCGGTGTTGATTGATACGCCTGGGATTTTTGGGGCAAAAAAACAATTTGATAAATCCATGGTTAAAGCAGCCTTTGCGGCGTTTGAAGAGGCGGATGTTCTATTTCACATTGTGGATGCTGTGCGCGGCATGACTGAGCAGGATAAACTGATTGGAGAGCGCCTGGGTGATTTTAAAGGTCAGGTTTGCTTGATTTTAAACAAGGTGGATTTAATTAAAGATAAGAAAGCGTTGCTGCCCATTATTCAACAATTTAATGAGGCATATGATTACGCTGATACGTTTTTGATCTCTGCCACAAAATCTGATGGCGTGGACAGCTTGAAATCCTTTATCATAAATGCTTTACCAGCAGGGCCTTGGCACTTTGATGAAGACCAACTTTCTGATATGCCCATGCAGCTGACAGCAGCAGAGGTAATTCGTGAGAAAATTTTGCTAAACACCCACCAAGAAATACCCTATGGCGTTATGGTGATGCCAGAAGGCTGGGAAGTTTTTAAAAAGGGTGATATCAAAATTAGCCAAGTGGTTTATGTGGCACGTGATACCCATAAAAAGATTGTTTTGGGCAAGGGGGGTGCCACGATTAAGCGCATCCGTGAGCAAGCCCAGCATGATTTAGCTGATATGTTGGGTGTTCCAGTTCACCTATTCTTACAAGTTAAAGTGGATGAAAAGTGGCAATCCAAGCCGCAGTATTACACATCCATGGGATTAGACTTCGCGGGATAGGCATATGCAGTGGACAGACCAAGGCATTGTCGTTGATTTTCGCTCCTTCGGGGAAAGTTCCCTTATCTTAACACTCTTTACGCCAGACCAGGGGTTGGTCAAGGGAATGGCCCGCAAAGCCAAGGGCCGCAAAAGCGCAAATGTTTATGAAGTTGGGGCAAAAGTTTCTGCCACATGGAAGGCCCGGTTGAAAGAGCACTTAGGCAGCTTCAAGATTGAAGTTTTAAAAAACCCTGCTGCCAGCTTCTTCCATGACTATCAACGTCTCAGCGCTTTGCAGTCCGCTTGCGCTCTAACAGCAGCTTGCTTTCCTGAAGATGAAGCGCATGAAACATCATATCGTGATTTAGAAAACTTAATCACTTTGCTTTGCCATAGCAATTGGATGGAAGCTTATGTCAGGTGGGAGGCATCTTTGCTGACAGAGTTGGGATTTGGATTTGATTTATCATGCTGTGCAGTAACAGGAAGCGCAGAAGGGTTAAGTCATATTTCCCCTAATACAGGGCGTGCCGTGTGTCTGGAATCTGCAAAACCATACATGGACAGGTTATTGGTTCTTCCCCCCTTCCTTGTGGACGAAAGCGCCCCCAGCAAGCAGGATATCCACGATGGCTTAAAGTTGACGGGTTATTTTCTTGAACGACACGTGTTTTTATCTCATAACAAGCCTGTTCCAAAGACAAGACAACGGTTTTTGGAAAGCTTAAAAAGGTTAAGGGCATGAACATAAACACGCTGCTAAATGATGATGGAATAGATGCAACGCCGTTGGCGGATGCGTTAAGCCAGCGTTATTTGTCTTATGCCTTGTCCACAATTATGTCGCGGTCTTTGCCAGATGTGCGTGATGGATTAAAACCCGTTCAGCGCAGAATTCTATTTGCCATGAATGAACTGCGTTTGAATCCTGACCAGGGGTACAAAAAAGCTGCTCGTGTTATCGGGGATGTGATTGGTAAGTTCCACCCCCATGGGGATAGCTCTGTTTATGATGCGCTGGTACGCATGGCCCAAACATTTGCAGCGCGTTACCCCCTTGTTGATGGGCAGGGGAACTTTGGAAACATCGATGGTGATAGCGCCGCTGCCATGCGATATACCGAAGCAAAGCTGACAACTGTTGCCCAAGCCCTGTTGGAAGATATTGATAAAGACACAGTTGATTTTGAATATACTTATGACGGGGAAGAGCGTGAACCATTGGTTCTGCCTGCAAACTTCCCAAACTTGCTTGCCAACGGCAGCACCGGAATTGCTGTGGGGATGGCCACCAGTATTCCACCCCATAATGTTGAAGAATTATGCAATGGCTTGCTGCACTTGATTAAATCCCCCAATGCGCAGATTGAAACGTTGATGGACAAGATTCCTGGCCCTGACTTTGCCACTGGTGGAGTAATGGTTGAGGATCGCGCCGGTATGTTAGAGGCATATAAAACAGGGAAGGGGTCTGTCACTGTTCGTTCCAAGTGGGAAAAAGAAGATTTAGACCGCGGTCAGTATCAAATTGTTGTCACGGAAATTCCATACCATGTAAGTAAGTCACGCCTGATGGAAAAAGTGGGCGAGCTGATGATGAATAAAAAGCTGAATCTGATTTCAGATATTCAGGATGAATCAGCTGAAGATGTGCGTATTGTGATTGAGCCCAAAAGCCGCACTGTGGACCCTGTTGTTTTGATGGAAACACTGTTTAAGCAAAGTGAGTTTGAAAGCAAGTTTTCCATTAACCTGAACGTGATTGATGCGATGAAAACACCACGGGTGATGAATTTGCGGGAATTGCTGCAATCATTCTTGGATCACCGCCGTGAAGTGTTGATTCGTAAATCTGAATTCCGTTTAAATCAAATTGCCCAGCGATTGGAAATTTTGAAAGGGTATCTGGTTGTTTTCTTGAATTTGGATCGTGTGATTCAAATTATTCGTGAAGAAGATCAGCCCAAACCCATCATGATTGCAGAATTCACCCTGACGGAGAATCAGGCAGAAGCAATCTTGAACATGCGTTTACGTTCTTTGCGTAAGTTAGAAGAAATGAAAATCCGCGATGAGATTGCAGAGCTGGAAGAAGAGCAAAGTGGTCTTCAGGCGCTGGTGCGTAATGAAGATTTGCAATGGCAGGAGCTGGCAGAGCAAATCCGCGGAATTAAAAAGAAATTTGGAAACAGTTCAGCTTATGGCCCGCGCAGAACGATTATTGAAAAAGCCCCGGAAAGCGTTGACCTGAGTGTTGAGAGCTTTGTTGAGAAAGAGCCTATTACGTTTGTGTGCTCTGAATTTGGGTGGGTTCGTGCCATTAAAGGGCACAATGTGGATCCCGATGGCCTGAAGTATAAAGAAGGTGACCGCGGTAAGTTTATCGTGCCAGGCCATACGACTGATCAATTTCTGATTTTAACATCAGATGGGCGCTTCTACACGATTTTGGGAGATAAGCTTCCCTCGGGCCGTGGATATGGGGAGCCATTGAACCTGAGTCTGGACATTGATAAAGACGCAGATTTGATTGCTATCTTTCCGCACGAGAAGGGCCGCAAGCTTTTATTGGCTTCAACCAATGGAAAAGGCTTTGTTGTTAGTGCAGATACCTTGCTGGCCCAAACAAAGAATGGCCGTGCCGTAGTGACAGTCAAAGGCACAGATAAAGCCGTGGTAGCAAGATATATTCCAGAAAACGCTGATATGGTTGCCGTGACAGGGACATCACGCAAAATGTTGGTATTTCCACTGTCTGATGTTTCAGAGCTAGGAAAAGGCCAGGGTGTGGCGCTGCAAAAATATAAAGCAGGTCGCCTGACAGATGCGAAGGCCTTTAACGCGGCAGAAGGGTTAAGCTGGCTGTCTGGGGACAGAACATTCACTTTGGATGAATTCTCTGAGTGGCAAGCCGGACGTGCAACACAAGGAAAGTCTGCACCCCGTGGGTTTCCTGCCAGCAACTTGTTCGATTAAAAAACTAATTTTTTGATTATTGTCCTTGAAGATCCTGCAAGGTTGGGGCTGGTTCTTTGGGGGCCAGCGATTTCCCTTTACGGTGGTCAAAACCATCGATTACAAATTCTTTTAACAGAATAATACTGATGCGTCTGTTGCGGGGGTCATAAGCATCTGGGAATAGGTGTTCTTTATCCGCTTTTCCTAGAATGCGTTCGATACGTTTTTCTGACAAGCCCTGCTCCAGCATAGCACGGCGGCTGGCATTAGCACGGTCTGCGGATAGTTCCCAATTGGTATACCCAGGCCCCGTGGCAAAAGTATACCCATCTGTATGGCCGGAAATGGCCAACTTATTGGGCAGGCGTTGGGCTACTTTTGAAATTTTGTGTAAAAGCTTGCGTGTTTTCGTCTGCATGCGGGCGCTGCCTGGCGGGAACATTGAATACTTATCATTATCTGTTAGCTGAACGCGCAACCCTTCAGGTGTCATATCCAGCATTAAGTTATCGCCTAAATCAGATAATTCAGGGTCATTCAACACAGCCTGTTTGATTTCCGCTTCAGCTTCTTTAAGTTCAGCTTCTTCTTTGGCTGCCTGCATGGCTGCAAGTTTGGCTTTTTGCTCATCTGCTTCTGATGCTTTATCAAGCGCATTTACATCTGCTGTAACACCACCATCCAATTCTGAATTATTGACCCTTTCACCGTCTGGGTTCATGCCAGCTGGGGGAAGTTCAGTTTGAATCATGGCGCTGTTGTTATTGTTTCTATTTTCTTGCGCTTTAGTAATAACTTCACCGCCAAGAACGCCGCCAGCTCCGCTTGTGCTTAGGCTTGCAACGTTGGGGGAAAAGTAATCGGCAATTCCAAACTTTTGCTCATCCGTTGTTACGTTCAACAGCCATAGTAACAAGAAGAATGCCATCATCGCTGTTACAAAGTCAGCATAGGCTACTTTCCAGGCCCCACCATGGTAACCACCATCAATTTTATCGGCCTTTATAACAGGAACAGATTGTTGGTTATTAATCATAACAACTAAAACTCTCGCTCTATTTAGGTTGGTGGCGGCAATTCATTAACTGCATCTTCCACTTCTATAAATGTTGGGCGCACATCAGAAGTTAGCGTTTTGCGAGCAAATTCAATGGAAATAGCAGGCGCATACCCTTGCATATGGGCAAGTAATGCTGCTTTGATACATTTGTAAAACTTGGTTTCAGCGTCACTAATCTCACCCAGTGTTTCAGACATCGGCCCCACCAAACCATAAGATAAGAATACCCCAAGGAATGTTCCCACAAGAGCGCCCCCGATCATCTTACCCAAAACTTCTGGTGGTTCAGAAATAGAGGCCATGGTTTTAATCACCCCTAACACAGCGGCAACAATCCCCAAAGCGGGCAGCCCTTCTGCCAACATATGATATGCGTGGGCAAGTGCATGGGTTTCATGATGGTGGGTGCTGATTTCTTCATCCAAAATGGCTTTCATTTCAGCAGGGTTATCCGTTCCCAGTGTCCAAAGACGTAAATAATCACACAAAAATTCCATCACATGTGGATCTTTTGCAATCAGCTCAAAGTTATTGAATAGGGTGCTTTCTTCCGGGTTTTCAACGTGAGCTTCAATGGCCAAGGCCCCCTTGCTTTTCACCATTTTAAAAATTTGATAAAGCAAGCAAAGAAGCTGTATGTAATCTTCCTGTTTCTTTGTTGGCCCCTTGGCGATTTTACCAAAAGCACCCAGGGATTTCTTTAAAACCTTCCCTGGTGTTCCAATGATGTAGGCCCCAATACCAGACCCCAGAATAATAATCAGCTCAAACGGGGCGGCCTTGATGATGATGGACATCTTTCCACCCATGAGCATGTATCCACCAAATGTACAAATGAATACAACAAGAACACCAACAATAAACTTCATTTTTTTATTACCACTTTATGACGACTAACAGTGCACTTTATGCGTGTGCTTCTTTTTTCAATGTAAGATAAAATGGTTAACAAACTCTTTTATGAACCGACATGGGTCGTTCATTTTTTACGGACGCAGTGTTAATTTACCACGTGATAGCTCTTTGAATTTGCCGGCATTCTCGTTCAGCGTGATGTACTGACCTTGCAGCCACAGAGGGATCATATCTATGTAATTTTTAGAATAGATATTGCCAGACTGCCCGGGCGTTATAATAAATTGAGAACTTTCCAAATCTTTTAAATCAAAGATAGCGCGTAATCCAGCCCCGTGAACCTGGGTAAAAGGCTGATCAGATTGCAAGTCAAAATCACTGCGGTTTAAAGTGTGTGCAGATCCATCATGGGCAAAGCGTGGATGCAACAGCGCATCTATAAATGGAATTTTATCAAACAGCTGATGCGTAAACACAGCTTGGTGGAAATCTCCCCACTGCCAGTTGCTAGGGTCAGTTCCGAATAGATTAACCAAAGTATGGGTGCTGTCCTGATAGCTTTTAAGTGCTATATCATTGCATGACTCGCGAGTGGGGGTGTCCGTGTTATCGCACCAGTGAACATGCTTGGTCATAATGTTTTTGATAAAGTAGGGCTTAAGCTTGCTTTGTGTGCTTGCGTATTCAGCCAATTCATCATGGGTAAGGTTTGTTGTAAGCTGTTTTAGCCAAACCATAAATATAGCGGGGGCAGCTTGCTCTTTCCCCATTACATAATCCCAGTCTTGCAGAATGGACAAGGCTTGTCCTTGAATCTCATTCATGGCCTCATTACTGGGTAAGGCTTGTAACATAACAGGCAGCAGATCTTTAGCCATATAAGATGTAACATCCATCTGCAGATCTTCCATGGTTTGTTTTGTGATTTGCTTGCTGTTTGCCAGTAAATCGCGCAAACGCTCTGCCCGGTAAGATGGCAAATAATGTGCTGTCAAATCATATGGATATGATTCGTCAGCAACCTGGTTGTTTGCGTTAAGCACAATCCCACTGGCGGGGTTATATATCTGTGGCAGGTTTGCTGCCGGAATATCCGCAGGCCAAAGTTTGTCCGTTACCCAGCCTTGTTGTGGAGCAAAGCCGGGGGGGGATGTTCTTGCCGGAACTTTACCCGATGATTGCAACCCAATATTACCCAAGTTATCAGCATAGGTAATGTTTTGTGAAGGTAGCTGAAAGCCATTCATGGCTGTTCGGAATTCTTCTATAGTTTCGGCCCAGTTCATTCCCTGAATTGCTGAAGCTGTTGTGTTTTCCCGTGCTAAAGCCGATGATTTAAGCGTCAGCACTTCCTTGTCAGATTGCAGGTTCAGGTTATCTGGCTCTTCAAATACATCACTGATAACAGGCCCATGAACCGTTTCACGAATGCGCACTTGTACATTATCAGACCACCTAACTTTAATGGTTTCTGTTCTGTATTTAAAATCACTAAAACCGTCCGCCATATAGTATTGGTCTGGGTTGTTTGTATTGATTTGTTCCACCACAAGATCCTGAGTATCGATAAAGCTGGTGGTCATCCCCCAGGCAATAGTGCGGTTGTGCCCAACCATGAAATAGGGCATACCCGGCACTGTCGCTCCAGCCAGTTTAAATTCTGGCGCCCGCAGCTTTGCCAAATACCAGAAAGAAGGCAGGCTTAACCCCAAATGTGGGTCGCTGGCCAAATATGTGCTTTGGCTTTGGGGTGTTGCCGTTGGCGTTGCTGCCAAAATACGATCGCTTACCGCCCAAGCGTTAGAGGCCCCTCGTTGCATAAACGGCAGAACATTTTGTTCTAGTTTACTTGCCGTATTAGAAAAACCCATTGGGGGAACAAACACAGCATTGCTCTCATAATATTCACTCAGTCGCTGGGGGTTTAGCACCTTGGACAGCTTCAGGGCTTCAAGCTCTTCATAAAAGTTGTTGGATAACATCAGCCCCAAAGCCCTACCGATAAGTAAGCTATCCTCTGGCTTCCAAGGGTCTGGCTCATACATTAGAAGGGTGAATTCCAAACCCATTGCACCGGAATTCTTTTGCATATAGGCGTTAATGCCATTGGTATAGGATAAAATAGCTTCTTTGATCTCAAGATTCTTGTAATCTTCTGCTGCTAAGTCTGTCAGGTTTAAAGAGCGCATAAATTTATCAAAGCCAAGGGTTCTTGCGCCAAAAAGTTCTGATAAACGCCCACTTGCTGCCCGGCGCTGCATATCCATTTGCCATAATCTGTCTTGGGCATGGGCATACCCCAGGGCAAAGTAGGCATCCTCGGCCATATTTGCCTTGATAATCGGAACACCATGCTGGCTGCGAATAATATCAACAGGCAAGTTAATCCCTTGAACTCTGACATCTCCTTCAATCATAGGTAGTGAAGACCTGCCCCATAGGGCAATTCCTGCAACACTTACGCATAGCAGAAGAAATAGAACCGTCAATATTCTGTAAAGCCACTTCATTCTAGTTTAGAAATTTGTTAACGTTAATTAGTTTACAGTATTATATATAGACTATTGAAGTAACTGACCAGAGGCCCATATGCAACAATCTTATCTAACTGCGATCCACTTAATTGAACGGTTACACCGTCAGTTTTTGGAAGTTATCAAGTCAGAACTTGAACGTCTGCAAGTAGATGATATCAACAATATTCAGGCCTTGATTCTTTTCAACATTGGAAAAGATACAATGACTGTGGGGGAATTAACCCATCGGGGGTATTATTTGGGATCTAACGTTTCTTATAATGTCAAAAAGATGACCGAACACGGCTATATTGTGCAGCAGCAATCCCCCCATGATAAGCGCTCTATTCGGGTGAAGCTATCTGATAAAGGGCTTAAGCTGTGGGACAGCATCAATGATATGTTCGCAAAACATAGCGAGGCTTTATCTACCTCTGAAGTAGATTTGGAAGACCTAAAAGAATGTAATCAAGTATTCCATAAGTTAGAGAGTTTCTGGTCTGATGTTCTTAACAGAGCAGGGGTTTCTCCATTCAGTGGTTTTTAAGTCGTGTCGAATCAATCTCCTGCTGAGTACCTTATTGAATTTTACCCTATGGGGCACCAGGTAAAAGTTTCTGCCGTTTGTACACAAACAATGGTGGAAGTTTCCATCGTGGGGCCTGCCTCTGCGGGGCAAGCAACGCTCAAGCGTAATGTTATCCAGAAGTTGGATTATATGAAGGCAAAAAAAGCCAGCTCTTAAGTTTAAAGATACGCCCAAGATACGCACAGAAATCAGATTTTCTTCTTCCCCCACCTTAACAGAGTTAGTATCTCTATAGGGACTTATAAAAAGGGGGATTAAAATGGACTTGATTCAGTCACAACTCGCAGCATTCACCGACAGCATTTATGCTTTTGTATTTTTCTCGGTACCATTAGGGTTTATTGGTGCGCCAGATCTGTCAGTTCCTATAATCCTTATTTGGTTGGTCGCTGCATCTGTCTTTTTCACGTTTTACTTAAGGTTTATGAATATCAGGGGTTTAAAGCACGCCTTTAAACTGATTCGTGGGGATTTTTATGACCCCACCGCCACAGGACGCATCACACATTTCCAGGCCTTGGTTACAGAACTTTCTGGAACTGTGGGGTTGGGGAATATTGCAGGTGTTGCCATTGCTGTTGCCAAAGGGGGGCCTGGGGCTGTCGTTTGGATGATTCTGGCTGGCTTTTTTGGTATGTCCACAAAGTTTGCTGAATGTACTTTAGGGGTAAAGTATAGATACAAAGACAAAGAAGGCCGCGTCCATGGGGGGCCAATGTATTACCTGGACAAAGGTTTAAAGAAAAAAGGTTGGAACCAGTGGGGAAAATTTTTTGGCGTTTTGTTTGCCATTTGCTGTGTGTTTGCAACCTTGGGCGCTGGAATTGCGTTTCAGGTAAACCAGTCCTTTATTCAGTTTGATAATGTTATCGGCGGCGGAACACAGGCGTGGATGTTTGGCACCGTCTTTGCCGTTATTATTGGTGCTGTCATTTTGGGCGGTATTAAGAGCATTGCAAATGTTGCTTCAAAAGTTGTGCCCCTTATGGCTATTGTTTATGTGGGAACAGCGCTGGTAGTTATTGGGATGAATTATACGGAAATTCCGGCGGCATTCAGCACAATCTTCACAAGTGCATTTAATATTGAAGCTGGAATTGGTGGTCTTGTTGGCGCCTTTATTGCGGGAATTACTCGAGCTGCTTTTTCAAATGAAGCTGGGTTCGGGTCTGCTGCTATTGCCCATTCAGCGGTTAAAACAAAACACCCCGCGACAGAGGGTTTTGTTGCGATGACAGGCCCTGTTTTTGATACCGTTATTATTTGTACGATTACAGCATTGGTGATTGTTATCACGGGCGTTTACCAAACAGGTGATGGCCTGGGCGGCGTGGAAATGACATCTGATGCCTTTGCCACGGCTTTTACGTGGTTTCCAGTGGTGTTGGCTATTTGTGTTATTTTGTTTGCTTTCTCCACCATTATTTCCTGGAGTTATTATGGGTGCAAATCCATCAACTATCTATTTGATGAAAATATAAAAGTTGAAACTGTGTTCAAAATTATTGCCTGCTTGTTTGTTATTTTGGGCGCGGTGATGGATTTGGGCACTGCGATTAAGTTTTCAGAAGCTGTCATGTTTATCATGGCTGTTCCCAACATTATTGGGCTGTACATTTTGGCGCCAGAATTGCGCGAAGATGTTAATAAATATTGGAAGAAACATGCAAAGGCATAAGGAGATATTATGAAAATCTATCTTTCCTCTGACCATGCCGGATTAGATCTGAAGCGGTTTGTGATTGATCTGTTGCAGGAAACAACACACGATGTGGAAGATTTGGGGCCTTTTTCAGAAGAATCAGTTGATTATCCAGATTTTGCCGATACATTAGCCGCCAAGATGGAAGTGGATCCTGATGCATGTGGCATTATTATGTGCGGGACGGGAATTGGCATTTCTATCCGCGCAAACAGGTATAAATTTATCCGAGCAGCACTGTGCCATACACCCACTGATGCTCGTCTGACGCGTCAACACAATGATGCCAATGTTTTGGCCCTTGGGTCCAGAACAACTGGCACTGAAGTTATCCGGGATATCGTGCAAACCTTTCTGGAAACTGATTTTGAGGGGGGGCGCCACCAACGGCGCGTAGACAAATTGGGACAGTAATCCCGTAACTTTAACAAGGACACCCAAGGCTGAGGCATTAAAGACAAAGAGTATGACAAATTCGACATCCACAATTCGCAAAAAAGACTTTTTTACTGAATCATTGAAAAGCGCGGACCCAGACTTATTTAACGCTGTAAGGGGCGAACTTGATCGTCAGCAAGAGGAAATTGAACTGATCGCATCAGAAAATATTGTTTCCCAAGCCGTGTTGGAAGCTCAAGGATCTGTTTTGACCAACAAATATGCCGAAGGTTATTCCGGCAAAAGATATTATGGGGGGTGCGAATTTGTTGACGTAGCCGAGGATTTAGCCATAGAACGTGTCACCAAGTTGTTTGGATGTAATTATGCCAATGTGCAGTCCCATTCAGGGGCGCAAGCAAACCAAGCTGTGTTCTTCGCATTTTTAGAGCCTGGCGATACATATGTTGCCATGTCTTTGAATGAAGGCGGTCACTTGACTCATGGTCACCCCATCAACCAATCTGGAAAGTGGTTCAATGCCATTCCCTATGGTGTGGACAAAGATACAGGCTTGATTGATTATGATCAGGTTGAAAAAGTATCCTTGGAGAATAAGCCAAAGATTATCATTGCCGGGGCATCTGCCTATACCCGCCGTATCGACTTTGCCCGCTTCCGCGAAATTGCAGATAAAGTAGGGGCTTTGTTGATGGTTGATATGGCCCATTATTCGGGTCTTATTGCTGGAAAGGCATACCCATCGCCATTCCCCCATGCCCACGTGGTAACATCCACAACACACAAAACATTGCGTGGCCCCAGAAGTGGGATGATTTTGTCTAACGATGAAGAGTTAGCGAAGCAAATTGATAAAGCTGTTTTTCCTGGATACCAAGGTGGGCCGTTAATGCATGTGATTGCCGCCAAAGCTGTTTGCTTTGGGGAAGCGCTGCAGCCAGAGTTTAAGGCCTATGCAGGTCAAGTTCTGGAAAATGCCAAGGCCATGGCCGGTGTTTTTGAAGAACGTGGCATTAGTATGGTTTCCGGCGGAACAGACAGCCACATGCTGTTGTTGGACTTTTCTAAAACTCACCCAGATTTAACGGGTAAGGTTATTCAAGAATCTTTGCAGAGTGCAGCATTGTCTTGCAACCGGAATTCTGTCCCTTATGATCCGCGGCCGCCGTATATTACATCGGGCATCCGGATTGGAACGCCAGTGGGGACAACCCGCGGCTTTAAAGCTGAAGAATTCAAGCAAGTTGCCCATTGGATTGCTGATGTTATTGATGGTTTAGCTGCCAACACAGATGACAACTCTGCCATTGAAGCCAAAGTAAAGCAGCAGGTAAAAGACCTGTGTGCTCAATTCCCCATTTACCCAGATTTATATAAGTAGGTTTTATTTATGAGATGCCCGTTTTGTTCCAATGCTGATACCCAAGTTAAAGATTCCCGCCCGACAGAGGATGCCGCAGCTATTCGCCGCCGCCGGCAATGCCCATCATGTGGGGCACGCTTTACAACATTTGAACGGGTGCAACTGCGTGAATTGACAGTTGTTAAAAACAACGGGGAAAAAGAACCGCTGGAGCGCGAAAAGCTGCATCGTTCCTTAAAGTTGGCTTTGCAAAAGCGTAATGTGGATGCGGATAAGCTGGAGCGTCTGGTCAATGGAATTGTTCGTCGGCTGGAAAGTTTGGGCGAAAATGAAATTCCCACCAATGCAATTGGCGAGCTAGTGATGGAAGCACTTAGCAGCTTGGATCAGGTAGCGTATGTGCGTTATGCCTCTGTTTATAAGAACTTCCGCGAGGCCCGTGACTTTGAAAGCTTCCTTGGGGATATGGGTGATACAGATGTAAAAGGAAAGAATTAAGCTTTTTCCTTTTATTTTTCTGGTTCTTTTTCTGGCTTTTTTGGGGCTAACCCCTTATATAAACCGGTATGTTTACAGGTATTGTTGCAGAAACAGCAAAAATTGTAGAAGTTATCCGTGGGGATCGCAGTGCGCGTATCGCCGTTCAGCGCGTTGCCTGCTTGGCTGAACCGCTGGATGTTGGTGCCAGCGTCAGCATAGATGGTGTGTGCTTGACCGTTGAAACCAAAGAAGATGATGTTGTTTGGTTTGATGTTATTGCCTCTACTTTGGATAGGACGACTTTGAGCCGTGCAGAAGCTGGTCAAGTTGTGAATCTTGAGCGCAGCTTTTCAGAAGGCGATGAAATTGGCGGACACATTGTGTCTGGTCATGTGGATGCGGCTGGAAAGATCCTGGATGTGGAAGTTATGAAAGACAATTGTCGAATTGCCATCCAGCTAGATCCCAAGTGGATGCGTTATGTGTTTGAACACGGCTTTATTGCGATCAATGGCTGCAGCTTAACAGTCAACCAGGTAGACAGGGCAGAAAGCTGGTTTGATGTGTGGTTGATCCCAGAAACATTACGCCGTACCAACTTGAACGCATTTAAACAGGGTGGTTTTGCAAACGTTGAAATTCCCCGTGACCAACAAGTACAAGTTGATACTGTTTATGCTGCTGTCACAGATACATTAACAGCTTGGCTGGAAAAAAATAAAGCAAGCAACTTGGAACTTGATGGATTAGTGAAATCCCTGATTCAGGCAACACCGAAAGGAAAGAAGATCAGCAATGACAGAAGCTAACACAAACGTACAACCTTTGGTAAAAATGGTGAACCCCGCTGATGAGCTTTCAACAATTACGGAAGCCATCGAAGATATTCGCAATGGGAAGATGGTTGTCCTGGTGGATGACGAGGACCGAGAGAATGAAGGCGATTTGGTCATGGCAGCACAGCTGGTAACGCCAGAGGCCATTAATTTTATGAGCAAGCATGGCCGTGGCCTGATTTGCTTGACCCTGCCGCCAGAGCGTGTGCAGCAACTTGGTCTGCCATTAATGGGGGCCAATGATCGGTCCCAAGTGCAACCTGCCTTTACTGTCTCAATAGAGGCAAGAGAGGGAGTAACAACAGGGATGTCTGCCAAAGATCGCGCCCATACCATTTCTGTGGCGATTAACCCCAACAAGGGTAAGCAGGATTTAATTGTCCCTGGTCATATATTCCCTCTATCCGCACGTAGTGGCGGTGTGCTGGAACGCGCTGGCCATACCGAAGCCAGTGTTGATCTTGCCCGCCTTGCCGGTCTTCAACCAGCTGGGGTTATTTGTGAAGTGATTAATGAAGACGGGGAAATGGCCCGCCTGCCAGATTTGGTTGACTTTGCCCGTGAACATAATGTGCGTGTGGTGACGATTGCAGACTTGATTGCTTATCGCTTGAAGAATGAAAAAACTGTACACCGCAAGATGGAATCCAGCATCAGCACAGCCCATGCCGGTGATTTTAATGTGGTGGTTTACGAAGATGAGCTGTCTGGGCTAGAGCACGTGGCGTTGATTAAGAACCATATTCCCAAAAGTGACCCTGTGCCAGTGCGCATGCATTCAATGAATTTTTCCAATGATGTGTTGTTTTCAACAGAGCAAAGCCGTCAGGGTGAATTGCACCAAGCTATGAACCTGATTCACGAAAAGGGAAGTGGCGTCCTTGTTATTATTCGGGATCGGTCTATGGATTCTGTTTCCAAGCACTTTGCTGCTGATGCAACACAGTGGGGAACGGCTGGAACACGATCAACAGAATTAAAAAATTATGGAACTGGAGCGCAAATCTTGCGTGATTTGGGTGTGAAGGACATGATTTTGCTGACAAATAAGCCAAAGACTATTGTCGGATTGGATGGTTTTGGGTTATGTGTAAAAGAAACGCAATCAATTCCAAAAAGTGAGACACCATGGCCAAAGTTTTAATTGTTGCTGCCCCCTATAGAAAAGAAATCGTAGACGAGCTTGCCCAAGGCGCTGTTGAAATCATCGAAGGTGAAGGCCATGAATATGATATTGTGAATGTTCATGGCGCATTGGAAGTGCCCTTGGCCATTAAATTTGCAGCTAAATCTGGGAAGTATGATGCTTACCTTGCGCTGGGCTGCATTGTAAAAGGTGAAACTATTCATGACCAAGTTGTGGCTATGGAAGCTTTCCGTGGGATTGCACGCTTAAGCCAGGATGAAGAGCTACCCATCGGGAATGGAATCTTGACCGTGGAAAGCACAGAGCAAGCTATTATTCGGGCAGATCGCCAACAAATGAACCGCGGCGCAGAAGCTGCTAAAGCCTGCCTGGGGCTTTTGGATATTAAAAAGTTGTTTGCATAATATGAGTATGAAAAAACGTACCCGCAGCCGCGTTGCAGCGGTTCAAGCTATTTATCAATTAGAAAAGTCAGATTCTGATCTTCCTACAATTGTGAAAGAGTTTGTCTTTCACCGCGTGGGTAAGGATGAAGAATCTGCCCCATATGAAGAAATGGATAAAAGCTTTTTCAAGGATTTAGTGGAAGAGGTTGCCGACAATAGGGATGATGTAGATTCTATTATTGCGGGCAATCTGGCCGAAAATTGGACCCTGGAAAGAATGGATCAAGTAAGCCACGCTTTGTTGCGCTGCGGTACGACAGAGCTGTTACGCATGGGGGAAACACCTGCAAAAGTGGTGATTAATGAGTATCTGGAAGCGGCTCATACCTTTTTTGAAAGGGAGGAAATCTCCTTTATTAACAAAACGCTGGACAAGATATCTCATCTGCTGCGTCCATCAGAAGTGGCGTAAGATTACCCACAGGCAGTTACCGTTCCCTTAACGAATATTAAACTGTTATTTTATATACTAATTTTATAAAAACTACTTTTTACTGGTTTTTACTGGGGTAAGGAATAGCATCGTGATCTTTCAGAATATTCGCGTAATTATTTGTTTAATGGCTTTGCTTTTTGCAGCCCCTACCTATGCCAGTGGCGTAACAGAAGATGGTATCTTTGGCCCATATTATAAAGAGTTACCTCCTGTAACCGTTAGCATCATTCAAGATGGCGTGGTGACAGATCACGTAACATTTGTTCTGATTTTGGAAGTGGAAAGCGAAAGTGATATAGAGCGCATCATGAAGTTTTACCCAAAATTCCGTAGTGAATACGTTAATTACCTGCATTCTATTGCAAGCAATTCAGCGCGAACAAAGCTGAATAATCAAGCTTTTTTGAAACGCAAATTCAAGCGAATGACTAATGATATTGTGGGCGAATCGCTTGTTCAGCAAGTTCTGTTCAAAATGCATCAGAATCGTCAATTGGTTGTTGGCTAAGAATACCCGCAACTCACATTTACATTCTACTCTTCAGCATTCTTTGCTTGCTTTTTGTATCTAATTTTGGCATCACCGTCCTCTTGATCAATTAAACAAGAGGTTTTCAGATGCTAGATCTGCAATACTATATTTTCGTCATCTTGTGCGGCGTTATTGCCTTGGCTTACGGATTCGTTGCGACACGCAGCGTCTTTGCAGCGCCAACAGGAACAGCACGCATGAAAGAAATTGCTGGTGCAATTCAAGAGGGGGCAAACGCTTACCTTAACCGCCAGTACACAACAATCGGTTTGGTGGGTGTCATTATTTGTGTCGCCCTTTGGTTCTTACTTGGAACCTACGTAGGTATCGGATTCGCCATTGGTGCAATCTGTTCAGGTGTTGCTGGCTACATTGGAATGAACGTTTCAGTTCGTGCCAACGTCAGAACCACAGAAGCCGCACGTGAGGGACTTACTCCCGCCCTAAACATCGCCTTTAAATCTGGTGCAATTACAGGAATGCTTGTAGTTGGATTGGGTCTTTTGGGTGTTGCTGGGTACTACACAATCCTTCTAAACATGGATGTTGACCAAAGAACTATCATCGAAGCCCTAGTCGGTTTAAGTTTTGGTGCTTCCCTGATTTCTATTTTCGCCCGCTTGGGTGGGGGAATCTTTACCAAAGGGGCAGACGTTGGCGCTGACTTGGTTGGTAAGATTGAAGCTGGAATTCCAGAAGATGACCCACGTAACCCAGCCGTAATCGCTGATAATGTTGGGGACAACGTTGGGGATTGTGCTGGAATGGCCGCGGACTTGTTTGAAACATATGCTGTAACAGTTGTTGCTTCTATGTTGCTTGCCTCTATCTTCTTTATTGGCGGCAGCGCAGAAAAAATGATGCTGTACCCACTGCTTATTGGTGGTGTGTGTATTTTGGGGTCTATCTTGGGAACATTCTTTGTTCGTGTTGGATCTTCAGAAAACATTATGGGCGCGTTGTACAAAGGATTCTTTGCTTCAACGATTGCCTCGGCTTTGTTTATCGGAATCGCCACAGAATATCTTCTTGGGTTTGATTCTGTCTTTGTGTTGGAATCTTCTACTATTACAGGTAGCAGCTTGTTCTACTGTTCTATCGTTGGACTGGTTGTAACGGGTCTTCTGTTTGTGATTACAGAATACTACACATCAACAGAGTATCGCCCTGTGAAAAGTGTTGCGAAAGCTTCTGAAACAGGACATGCGACAAACATTATCCAAGGCCTTGCCGTTTCAATGGAATCAACAGCACTGCCAATCATTGTGATTTGTGCAGGAATTATTGTTTCTTTCTTGAACGCGGGTTTGTTCGGAATTTCAATCGCTGCCACAACCATGCTTGGGTTGTGTGGAATGGTTGTTGCCCTGGACGCTTACGGGCCTGTAACGGATAATGCTGGTGGAATTGCTGAAATGGCAGATCTTCCAGAAGATGTTCGTAAAACAACAGATGCTTTGGACGCGGTTGGAAACACAACAAAAGCTGTTACAAAAGGGTATGCCATCGGGTCTGCTGCTTTGGCTGCTTTGGTTTTGTTCGCAGCTTACGTTCAAGATTTGACACACTACTTCCCAGAACTAGATATCGCCTTTATGCTTTCTGACCCATACGTTGTGGTCGGACTGTTCTTGGGCGGGATGTTGCCGTACCTGTTTGGTGCCATGGGCATGATGGCCGTTGGCCGTGCCGGTGCAGCCGTTGTAATGGAGGTTCGCCGTCAATTCAAAGAAATCAAAGGTATCATGGAAGGGAAAGCCAAGCCAGATTACAGCGCTGCTGTAGACTTGCTGACAAAAACAGCTATCCGTGAAATGATTATCCCGTCACTGTTGCCAATTGTGGCCCCGCTGGCCGTGTTCTTCCTGATTCAGGAAGTTGGTGGTACAGCAGAAGCGTTTGTAACGCTGGGCGCTATGCTGCTGGGAACAATCATTACGGGTATCTTCGTGGCGATTTCAATGACCTCCGGTGGGGGTGCTTGGGACAATGCCAAGAAATACATCGAAGATGGGAATCATGGTGGTAAAGGTAGCGAGGCCCACATGGCTGCTATTACTGGTGACACTGTTGGGGATCCTTACAAGGACACAGCAGGACCTGCCATCAACCCTATGATTAAAATTATTAACATCGTAGCATTGCTACTATTGGCAGTGCTTGCTGTATAACAAGTTATTTTCTGCCTACTTCCAGAGCCTGGCTTATGCCAGGCTTTTTTTTGTCCTAAATCTAGGAGGCAGGGCGGGAAGAAAAAATCAAATTATGAATTATGCGATGCGGCGCTTTTGCCCAGCATCTTCTATTTTGCGGGCAAGAAGGCGAAGCTGCTCAGGAGTTGGCTGTCTATTATTAACAGTCCGAACAGCCAATGGAAGCTGAGTAAGATCCAGTGTTTGGAACTCTTGCGGCTGTTTGCTATGCCACAACGCATTTAAAACAAAGGCATCCCTGTTCCCTTGCGGGATTTCCAAAACATCTGCAAGGCGCAATAAAAAAGCTGGGCTTTCAACCAAGCCAAGGTCACGCTCTATAGCGCTTATATCAGTTACTTTATAACCGTATCTTTCACAAAACGTTGTGATATCCAAACCGGTCAAATTACGTCTTAGAGTAACATACTGTCCATAGGTAATTGGCTCACCATTTTCCAAGGTTAAGGGCGGTTCCTCACTGCCAAGCATTGATTCATAATCTTTCATGATATTACTCCTGCCTAGTTAAATAAACTTAACGATCAGTGCTTCCGGGAAGGTTTTTGCTTGAATCTCCCTGGAATCTGCCAATGTTCCCCAATAGCTGCTGAAGAATCGTGATATCATCGCCAGCCGTTGGGGTTTCCTCATCATCCAGGTTAACATTCAAGATATCATTCTGGTTATACAGCTTGATGCTGTTAACGATGTCCTCTTCATCAAACTGGACGACAAGAATCTTTTGATCTTGGATATCTGGCTGAAAAAAAGCAAAGTGCTCTGTCTTTTTTCCAATATAAATCCAGGTACTGTTATCAAAGGCATCCGTTGTAGAGGGGGACCCAAATTGAGATAAAATCTCATTCTTGGTTGTGATGCCGGATTCAATTTGTTGAACGTCTTCAGCTTCCAGCATGTTTCCATGCACATTGGCAATGGGCGCGCAGTTCAAGGTCATCCCCAGCACAACTGTGCAGACGCTTAGTTTTAAAACAGATTTTGCAGTTTTGAATTGCATTTTCGACATAGCCTCCTATGTTCAGTTAAGGAACTTTACAAGGTTTAGAGAAAAAGGGAAAGATGAAACTCTTTAAGACTGTCCGTAATTTAGTAACTTTTTCACGCTCTCAGGAAAAAGAGGCATGGAAACTATACCTGAAAACTGTGGAACAGGCACGCTTGCCAGTGTTCTATCAAGACTTAGGTACGCAGGATAATATTGATGGGCGCTATGATGTGCTGACCTTGCACGTTTGCATGATGATGTATGTGCTGGATAAGAAATCTCCGCAAGCGATAGAGTATAACCAAGATCTGTTTGATGTGATGTTTGAAGATATGGAATATAACCTACGTGAAATGGGAGTAGGGGATTTGGCTGTAAAACATAAGATGAAAGCCATGTGGAGTGCTTTTAATGGTCGGCGCCATGCATATTATGAAGGGTTTAATACTCCAAATACTTTGGCTGCTGCCATTGCTCGCAACTTGTATAGAGGGGAGAAGGTTTCCCAAAAAACCCTAAAGTGGTGGGAATCTTATATCGCGACAACACTGGCACATTTAACTACTTTTACATATGCTGATCTTATCCACGGCAAAATAACGTTTCAGAAGGTAGCAATATGAAACCAGAGCTAAAAACAACAGGCGAAACAGAATTTTCCCGCGTTTTGGATATTTCAAACATGGAGCCTGGAAAACGATATGATTTTGATTTTTCAGCCAACGCAAATGAGCGCAATAAATTGGCTGATCGTTGCAAGATCCGTAGTATCGATAAGTTCAACGTCAGCTTACGAGTAAATTACCCTGTTGCTGGTCCCAGCATTTTTATAGAAGGCAGCTTTGAAGCCAGCATCACCCAAAGCTGCATTGTAAGCTTGGAAGATGTTCCCCAAAGCATTAAAGCCACGTTTGATTTGGAGTGCATGGATGAAAGCCTAATTACCGAAGAGTATGAAGAGGAAGATTTTGAAGACTTTATAGAACCTATTTCAAACAACAAATTAGACTTGGCAGAGATTGCTACACAGTATTTGGCTTTGGAAATAGACCCGTATCCCCGTAAGAAAGGGGCAGAGGCTGATGTAACCACAAGTGTTAATTCTGCTGCAGAAAAGGCAGAAGATACCCAAAGACCCTTCGAAAATTTATCTGAGCTCTTGAAAAAGTCTTCAGAATAGAGTAAACACCCCTTTCGAATTGATTTTTTTAGAAAAGAGAGAGAGCAATGGCAGTTCCAAAGACCAAGATATCCAAGTCACGCAGAGGCATGCGTCGTTCGCACAATGCGCTGAAAGGAAACTCGTTTGTTGAAGACAAAGAAAGCGGAGAATTGCGCCGTCCCCACCATGTTTGTAAAGAAACAGGGACGTACAATGGCCGCCAAATTGTTGAGCCAAAAGAAAGCTTCTAACTTATAACCAACTTATGGGGAGACGTGTCCATTGGCCACGCCAATTACTCTTGCGCTTGATGCAATGGGCGGTGATGACGCCCCACAGATGGTTATAAAAGGTGCCAATATTGCGCGTGAGCGTTTCCCCCATGTACAGTTTCTTATGTTTGGGAACAAAAATACTATTGAGCCTCTTGTAAATAAATACAATGGGTTATCAGCTGTATCCGAAATTATTGATACAGGTGAGCATGTTGTGACCAACGAACAAACTGTTTCCACGGCTTTACGTAATGGCAAAAAAACAAGCATGTGGAAGGCCATTGAAGCTGTAAAGCTTGGTAAGGCCGATAGCGTTGTTTCAGCAGGAAATACAGGCGTGTTGATGGCAATGTCTAAATTACTGCTTCGGCCATTAAAAGGTGTTCACAGGCCAGCTATCTGCTCGTTTTTTCCCACCCGTGTTGGGGAAAGTGTGATGCTGGATCTGGGGGCAAACATTGAATGTAATGCAGATCACTTGGTTCAGTTTGGAATTATGGGTGAAATTTTTGCACGGACAGTTCTGGGGCTGCCCAATCCTTCTGTGGGTGTTTTGAACGTGGGGTCTGAAGATCACAAAGGAAAAGAATACCTGAAAGACGCAGCCACAAAGCTGAAAGAGGGGGGTAAGGTTAACTTTTTTGGCTTTATTGAGGGAGATGACATCGCCAAGGGAACAACAGATGTTGTTGTGACCGATGGCTTTACCGGCAATATCGCCCTGAAAACCGCAGAAGGCGTTGGTGCTTTATACGGAAAGTTTCTGTCTCAAACAATTCGCCATTCTGTTTTTGCAAAAATTGGATACATGTTTTCACGCTCTGCTTTCAAAAAACTGCGTTCACGTTTGGACCCTCGGCGCTATAATGGGGCTGTGTTCTTGGGGCTGAATGGAATTTCCATCAAAAGCCATGGCGGTACAGATGCTTTGGGCTTTGCTACAGCCATGGGCGTTGCCGTTAATTTGACGGACCATCATTTCCTGGAAGAGCTATCAAAGCAATTGACAGAGAATGAAAAAGACAAAGAGCTGAAAGTAGCAGCATCCTCATGATTCGGTCTAAACTTCTTTCCGCAGGTCATTACTTGCCCGAGAAAATAATGACCAACAAAGATTTGGAATCTTTGGTAGATACATCAGATGAATGGATTCAAAAACGGACGGGAATTCAGCAGCGCCATGTAGCAGCTGACACAGAAATGACATCTGACCTTGCCGCCAACGCTGCCAAAGACGCTTTGCAAAAAGCAGGGGTAAAAGCAGCAGATGTTGATATGTTGATCGTGGCCACAGCCACACCAGATTTAACATTCCCGTCAACGGCCACACAAGTTCAGCATAAAATTGGAATGACTGGCGGCTTTGCTTTTGATATGCAGGCCGTTTGTTCAGGTTTTGTCTATGGCTTGGCTATGGCCGATAACTTTATAAAGGCCAAACAAGCGAAAACAGTCATCGTTATTGGGGCAGAAATATTTTCCAGAATCTTAGATTGGAATGATCGTGGTACATGTGTGCTGTTCGGGGATGGGGCAGGGGCCGTTGTTTTGCAGGCAGCAGATGGCGAATCAGGAATTCTCTCAACACATCTATACAGTGATGGCCAATATACCGACCTTCTAAAAACAAACGGTGGTATTGGATCAAACCAAGTTGCAGGCGTTGTAACCATGCAAGGACGCGATGTATTTAAGCACGCAGTCTCAAAAATGGCGGCAGCTGTTGATACATGCTTATCCGCCAATGGGTTAACCAAGGATGATATTGATTGGTTGGTTCCTCACCAAGCAAATAAGCGCATCATTGATAGTATGGGTGAAAAGCTTGACTTACCCAGTGACCGGGTGATTGTAACTGTGGATAAACACGCAAATACGTCGGCGGCATCAATCCCGCTGGCGTTGTCTGTGGCTTTTATGCAAGACAAGTTTAAGCATAACGATTTGATTTTATTGGAAGCTTTGGGGGCCGGATTTACTTGGGGTTCTGCTTTGATAAAATACTAGGGTTTCTAAGGGTTTTTCAACGTATTCGCAATTGACCCGTGCATTTATAGGGCTATAATACAATCAGAAGGTTGCGAAGAAAATGACTGAAAATAATACACTTACACGAGCCGGGATCGCTGAAGCTGTTTATCAGCAGGTAGGTCTCTCTAGAAACGAAGCTTCAGATATTATAGAGGCCGTTTTAGATGAAATTTGTGATGCGTTATTGCGGGATGAAACTGTTAAAATCTCTGGATTTGGAACATTTTCAACTCGTCAAAAAAATGCGCGCGTTGGGCGAAACCCTAAAACAGGTGTGGAGGTTACAATTGAACCCCGCCGTGTTGTGGTGTTCCGACCGTCCAATATTCTGAAAAAATCTGTGAATGATGAAAATTCATCCTCGACAAGCTCCTCAGATTTTGCTTCTTATTAAGCTCTTTTATAAAAAAACATAAATATAATTATTTGCTTAAGGCTAATTGCTATGACACAGAAATCTTCCAGTGCCTATAAAACTATTAGTGAGGTTGCAGGTCAATTAGACATTCAACCCCATGTTTTACGTTTTTGGGAATCAAAGTTCACACAAATCAAACCCATGAAGCGCCGTGGTGGCCGTAGATACTACAGCCCCAAGGATATTGAAATTCTGAATCGTATTCATGAATTGCTTTATAAAGAAGGGTACACGATTAAAGGCGCTCAGAAGCTCCTTAAATCTGGTAAGGCGGCTGCAGCTGTTCAACACACGGGCCAGGATAACTCTGCCCCTGCTGGCGATAATGGGGGAACTCCATCGGCTTATGGCTTTGAAGAGCTTTTGAAGCATGAACTGAAGCTTGCCATTGAAGAGCTGGAATCTTTGAAAGAGCAGTTGATCGCCGCATAAAGGCATTTTTTTCTTTCATCTTACGCGAAAATACGTATGTTAGGGCGAAAGCGTCGGAATGTAGCGCAGCCTGGTAGCGCACTACTCTGGGGGAGTAGGGGTCGTAGGTTCGAATCCTGCCATTCCGACCATTTTAAAAAAAAGGCAGGCATACAATGCGAATACCTATTATTTTATTTTTAGCAACAACCTTTATTAGCAGTCAAACCTTTGCCGTTGGTTTAGGGAAAAAAGATGACGCTGAAAGCGTTGGCATTCAATCTTCAAAAAGCCGTAAAGCTGGCATCAGCGATACTCAAGGCTACACCACAAAGAGCAGCTCATCTAACAAGGCTGAAGGTGCGGCAACTGGTACATCTGAAACCGACAGCAATAAATCTCTTACACAACAATTGCAAGAGTTTCCCCCCTTGTCTCAGGTCATTAGGTTCGTGGAAACAGACCTGAAGTATAAGGCTGTGATGCGTGCTGAATTTCGGCCATCTCAAGGAGAGTGGATTGTTTACGCTTTTGATGCAACAGAAGGTACATACCGCTTACGGTTAGATCCTATTACGTTTGAAGTTCTTGATAAAAAGCGTATTCGTAAGCTTTACTAAAAAACATGGCTTAACTTGATAACTGGTCGATGGGGTTTTCTGCTCCAAGAACCTGCTTGATCAGCTTGTAAAGTGCCTTTTTTCCTAAATTGATGTTTACACTAATAGTAGAGGTAAATTTCTCTGGCGGGTTTTGGATGCTAACAATTACTTCGTACTGAGGCAGCACGTTTACTTCTTTCTGAATGGGGGCTGCACTAACAAATTTAACTTGCCCCTGATAGCTTTGGTTGCCGGAATAAATGCGCGTTGCCTGGCCAGATTTTATTGCCCTGATGTGCCTTGCTGAGACCAAGGTATAGATTTCCCCCTCTGCATCATCCGGCTTGTAAGATAAAAGCGCAGATCCCTCACGAACGGGTGTGCCTGTCTCTGTGATGAATAAGGAACGTACAATTCCGTCTTTTTGGGCCTCAATAACCAGGCCGGACTTAATTTCGTACAGTTCACTTAAGTTTGTTTTCAAATCACGCAGCGCAATTTTACGCTCATTCAGCTTTTCCAGTACTGTGGCTTTAACTTCGCTTTTAATTCGCTCCAACTGTGCGTTGGCCTGTGCCAACTTTGCAAGCTGCTTGTTTTCTTCCAAACGGGCATCACGCAAACGCTGTTGAAGAAACTTAACCTGCCTATCTTTTGCCAGTTTTTTCCATTGGCGCGGGGTTATATTCCAAGTTTTGGGAAAAAATTCAGGGTCTGTAGAATCTGTGTTTATCAACCCTAATTGATCCTCAACAAAAGCAACCTTTTCAATAGAGATATCCTGAATCGCCAACTCTTTTGACACTTCTTCCTCTGCACTTAAAATAGTAGATTCATGTGTCGAGCGGCGTTGATCAAATATATTCTGCTGTAGAGAAACCAAATCTGCATACGTTTCTAGGTAAAAGTTACTGAACTGTAGTTCATCTGCTCCATCCAGCTCTGCCTGCAGACGGCTGCTTTCCAGCTCAAGAATTGCAATTTCGTCTTTTACATTATCAATATCATTTTCCAATGCCAGGTTAGATAGTGTCATTAATGGCCTGCCAACTTCCACGTGGGCGCCTTCTTGTGCATGAATAGATTCTAAAATTGCATCGCTGGGGGATGCCACAATAGACAAACGTGTATCGCCTTCAACAGGGAACCCTTCTGATTTAATAACATAGTCAATCTCTGCCACGTAACCCCATATACCCAAAGAGCAAACAGCAAGAACCACCAGAATTAACAGGGTGGAATACATTTTAGATAACCCAGACGGAGCTTTGGAAAACAAAGGCTTTTTCACTTTCATTGCTTTAGCTTTCTTCTGGCGTTTGACCGGCGTGCATAAATAGGCGCGGTGGTTGCTTTTCAGAGGGAAGGGCGTTGTTATATTCCATAACGCCCAACTGAACAAATCTTTGTTTCAACTGCACATAGCTGATAATGGCTCCAGGCAACCGTTGAAAGGGGTCCAAATACAAATATGTTAAGGCTGTCATTCCAACAGCGCCGCCAACAGACAGTGTATCGGACAGAATTAAACCATCCATCAAATGAGTTGTAGGATCCAAAAACCGTAAAGATAAAAAGAACAAGGTTGTTGTAATTAGTACCTGTAACAACCGAGCAATCAGATTGGTGAACATTTCTTTTTGCTGTAATGTCAGCTTTCCTTGAATCAAATCCTGGACAACGCCTTGAAAGCTGCTTTCATATTCTGATACCAGCCCAGATGTTAAATATGTTTCCTCTGTTAAAGAAGAATCCTTGCGTGCTGCACTTTCCGAATAAAACGCCAAGATGATAAAAATCAAGGTAGAGGTAAAAACCACAATCCCCAGCAAGGGACTGAAAGAAAAAATAGCCGCCAATAGAATGAAATTGAAAATACATTGGCGAATCACCATAGCGTGGTCTTTCTCAAAGTATTTATACAAATCACCCAGCGCTGGAACCATTTTTGGGCCTTGGTCAATGCCCAGCCGATTGGCCACAAACAAGCTGGTTAGCTTGGCCGTTTGATAGCGCAGATAAAGGGCCATGGACCAGAATAGAAAAAGAAACAGGATAAGCGTGGCAAACCCAGACCATAACATCAACAATGTTTGGCTGGTGGGGTAGGAAAGTGTCCAATCAATAATGCCCACAACAAATAACAGTGCCGCTGTTGTAAAGACAGAAATAAGCAATCCCAAAATTGTTCGAAACAGACTGAACTTTTTGACGTTAGTAAGACCAGAATCTAAGAAAAATTGAAGATGTTTTTGCAGCGAAAGATCCAACACAAGCGTTCTATCCCTTTTTTCTTTGCATCCTATCACTTTTAATTAAAAAGAAAAGGGTAGAGAGGCACTTCCCGGGTGCTTTTAGGCAGCTGTTTGCTGACTTGTATACTTTTCGCGCGCTTTATCCAGCATTTTTACCAGCTCTTCACCAATGGGGCCGCCATGACCACGAATGCTGTCCCGCAAAACAGCTTGCACTGCATCGATATGGGCCTTGATGAAATCCAGCAGGTTATCGTCAATATCACGCTTAACGCTAGTACAGTCCACCAGTGACTTTCCAAAAATTGTAATCAAGTTATATCCAAAGGTTCCCCCCTGGCCGCGTAATTGGTGGGCAATTCTTCCAAGTTCAGTCAGGTGCCGCCATGGGTTGACTGGCTCATTCTTTAGCGCTTCATAATGCGTCAGCATTTCCTTGATGTTATCTGCAACCCAATCTGCATAATCATCTTCCATAGATTGTAAATGTTCTTCTGCAGCTTCAAGCAGCCCAGGGTCAATGGTTCCCACTGCATTCCCCGTGCTGAATTTGCCTTTCAAGTTATTGGGTAACTTAAAGTGCCAAATCTTGGCCTCGGTATCCAAGCTTTCTGGTTTCTTGCCTGAATAGATGACCTCAATATTATTAGGGCTGATAACGCGGCGATCTTCCCCTTTGATATTCATGGGTTTCCGGCGGCGATCAGGGCCAAAGTAGTCCCCGTTAAAGATAAATTGGCGGGGCTGCTCAATCACTGAAACAAGCCGCTTGGCAACACTGCTGATGGAAAAGGGCTTGGCAATAAACTCCGTCACTCCAATATCACGTGCCTCAGAAATGTGAACTTCTTCCACCGCGCCACTTAACGCTACAACTGGCATAAAGCGATCAGGGGAATCGCCAGAACGCCTAACCCAGCGTGTTAACATTGCTCCATTAATAGGGTCCATCAGCCAGTCTGTGATAATGATATCAATACTGCATTGCCCAACGACAGCTGAACTTTCAACCGATTTCTTAATTTCCTCGATAGCTTCACCACCATCCTTGGCCAGGGTCAGCTTGCCAACTTTTAAAACGCGCAAAACATTAGATATCGTCCGCCGCGCAAACTCGCAATCATCAACGATTAAAATATTTAGCCTGGAAAGGTCGTAAAGTGTTTGGTCCATAATTTGTCTTTCTATATTATCCATCATTAATATCAGGATCACTATAAAGAAAACATTAATTTTGTACGCATTGGAATAAATGATGGAAGGTCGTCTTGTTTATATCACCTTTGGCTCTAAGGAAGAGGCTTTAGCCATGTGCCGCCATCTTGTTGAAAACCAGCTGGCTGCTTGCGCCAATATCCTTCCTCAATCCATTTTGTCTATCTATCAGTGGGATGGAAAAACAGAGGAAACAGAAGAGATTATGGCCCTTTGTAAAACCACAAAAGAAAAAGAGAGCGCCCTGTACGAGCATGTTCAAAAGCATCACTCCTACGATGTTGCTGCTATTTTCAGCATTGACCTTTCAACTGTTTCCCCCGCTTATGCCAAGTGGGTAGAGAGTTGTTTGGGCTAACCGATAGCTTTTTCAATTGCTTGTCGCAGATCTTCAATTAGATCCGCAGGGTCTTCAATCCCTACAGAAACACGGATCACTTCATCAGTGCAGTTTGCCCGCTTCTTGTGTTCTTCAGTTAACTGGCGGTGCGTGGTAGACCCTGGGTGAATAATCAACGAGTGTGTATCCCCCATGTGCGCCATATTGCTGAACAACTCACAGTTGGTAACAACATCCTTGCCTGCATCAGCGTTTTTTAATCCAAACGAAAACACAGACCCAGTTCCATTAGGCATGTACTTCATGGCATTAGCATAAGATTCATGTGACTTTAGCCTGGGGTAATTCACCCACTCTACAGCGTCATGATCATCCAGAAAGCCTGCAATTAAATCAGCATTTTCCACATGTTTTTTCATGCGTAAGCTTAACGTTTCAATGCCGGTCAATGTCAAGAAGGCATTCATAGGGGCCATAGCAGGGCCAAAGTCCCGCAGGCCAATAGCATGCAAGTGGGTAGCAAAGGCCGTGTTGCCAAACTTTTCAGCAAAGACCAACCCTTGATACGATTCATCTGGCTCAGAAAGCGAGGGGAACTTTTTGCTCGTCCAGTCAAAGTTTCCGCAATCGACGGCCATACCGCCCATGGAATTGGCGTGGCCATTCATATACTTTGTCAAAGAATGGATAACAATGTTGGCCCCATGATCAATCGGGTTAAACAGGGCAGGGGTTGGCATCGTATTGTCGATAATCAAGGGAATTTCTGCTTCCTGGGCAATTTTGGCAATTTCATCAAAATCAGGAATAACCCCCGCCGGGTTGGATGCACTCTCCATATAAATGGCTTTTGTTTTGGGCGTCAGGGCCTTTCTAAATTCATCTGGGTCTTGTGGGCGAACAAAGTTGGCGGTCCACCCAAATTTCTTAAAGTTTTTAAACTCACTTCCGCTACCCCCATATAGTTTAAGAGAGGCAATAAAATCATCGCCACTGTTCATTAATGCCACAAATGTAATGAAATTAGCCGCCAAACCAGAAGAGGTGGCAACAGCAGCCGTTCCCTTTTCCAAACTTGCAACGCGCTGCTCCAACGTATTTACTGTTGGGTTATTCAGCCGCGAATAAATATAACCATCTGTTTCCAGGGCAAATAAATCGCCAGCGTGCTCTGCATCATCAAAGTGATAGCAAACCGTTTGGTATACCGGCATGGTCCGAGAGCCAGAAGTGGCATTTCTATTAGTTCCACGGTGCAAAGAAAGCGTATCAAAACGCCTGGTATCATTTGGTTTAGTCATAAAATATCCTTTATAATGGGTAGCTTAGTTTACCTGCTTATGGAAATTTGGATATAAAAACTTGTATTTAAGATAAGGTATTTTAATACCATAATTCTAATGGCATGAAAAATAAGAACTTTTTGCTGTTGACAAGTGTTGAAAAAACAGTATTTTACCCACACTTAAACAAAAGGCCGAAAGGCCATTAAAAAGGTTAGAAGTATGAAAACATTTACAGCCACGCCCAGTGACATTACCCGCGATTGGTTTGTCATTGATGCAGAAGATTTGGTCGTAGGCCGTTTGGCCGCTAAGGTTGCCTCTTTGCTTCGTGGAAAGCACAAGCCAATCTTTACACCACATATGGATTGTGGAGATAATATCATTATTATCAACGCAGAAAAAGTTCAATTCAAAGGTCGCAAAATGACGAACAAGAAATACTATCGTCACACTGGCTACCCTGGTGGAATTAAAGAAACAACACCAGAGAAGATCATTGAAGGAAAACACCCAGAGCGCGTAATTGAAATGGCAGTTCGCCGTATGTTGCCGCGTGGTCCTTTGGGCCGCCAGCAGCTAAGAAAATTGCACATTTACGCTGGAACAGAACATCCGCATGAAGCACAGAAGCCCCAAACAATGGACTTCGGCGCTGAAAGCTGGAAAAACAAGGTTGCATAGGAGTAGACATGGCTGACAAAGCGACAAAAGAAACTGCGACTGAAGAGAAAAAAGGCCTGGAGTCATTGGCTGCTCTGAAAGAAACAGCTGCAAAAACAGAAACCCCTGAAAAGGAACCTGCGGATGAGTCTGCAAGTTCAACAACAAACGAAGCTGTTAAGCGCGAACCCAAGCGCGACAAGCAGGGTCGTGCGTACGCAACAGGGAAAAGAAAAGATGCTGTTGCCCGTGTTTGGGTTAAACCTGGAACAGGAAACATCATTGTAAACAAGAAGCCTGCCAATGATTACTTCACACGCCCAACATTGCAGATGGTTATCAATCAACCATTTGATATCGTCAGTAAAGCTGGCCAGTTTGACGTTGTTGTAACTGTTGCTGGCGGTGGTCTTTCTGGTCAAGCTGGTGCAGTAAAGCACGGTGTTAGCCGCGCTTTGGTTAATTATGACCCAGAATTCAGACCTGCGTTGAAATCAGCCGGATTCCTGACACGTGATGCCCGTGTGGTAGAGCGTAAGAAATACGGTAAGCGCAAGGCGAGACGTAGCTTCCAGTTCTCCAAACGATAAGAGAACTTTTGCTAATATATACAATGTTTTCAGGGGCAGGGCCTGTCAGGTGTTCGTTGTAAATCAACAGTTGCCTGGTAGACCTGCCTCGAATATTTTTCAGACACACATACTCTGCTTAGCCCTTTTTAGGCCTATTTGGGCCTATTTGGGACAGAGTTTTCAACACTTTGCCTTAGTAAGATTCCAGCAGTGTTCCTGGAGCATACTTTAAAGCGTAATTCTTCGCTTCACTAAATGACTGTTGGGTTTCCAATAATTTTTCCACCACTTTTATCATTCATTTAAAACCAAAGCCGGAAGCATACCAGTGGATGAATTCGGAAAAGTTAAGATGAAAAACAGAAATACCCTTGAAACCACTCTCATAAGGATAGTATACATCATTTTGATATTATAAATAAATGTGTGAATCTGCGCACAGTTTATATAAAAGCGGCAGATTCAGGCATGTTTATGCGGGATTCGGAAATTAGCCGTGGTATAAACACTGCGAACAGAACGTGTGGGACAACATTACAATGAATAAAAATCTATATAAAAGTATTCTCTTTGGTTTGACGCTAACAGTATCAACACCAGCATTGGCAATAGACCCGTTTACGGTGCAAACACCATCTTCAGTTAATCCTGGGCAACTTGAACAGCGGTTTCAAGACAAGGAAGCCCCCAAGGCTGGTGGCAAAAAAATCCTTCCGGATGTAAACCAGGAACAAAAGGCCCCCGCACGTGGTGAGGAAGTTGTTTTCACATTAAAAGGTGTGAACATCTCTGGTTCCACAGTTTATGAAAAGGGCGCTTTTCAAGATATTTATAACGAATTTGTTGGAAAAGAAATCTCGCTGGCACAAGTTTTTGACTTTGCTGCCAAAATTACAGCCAGATACCGAAATGACGGATATATCCTAAGCCGGGCAATCGTTCCCCCACAGCGTGTTGCAAATGGTATTATTGAAATCCAGGCTATTGAAGGCTTTATTGATCAAATAAGCTTTGAAGGTGAAATTGAAGGCAAGCAAAACTTGCTGAACAAATATGCCTCTCGTGTAAAGCAAGATCAGCCGTTGAGGGCCAAATCGTTAGAGCGATTCGTTCTTTTGACAAACGACCTTCCCGGCGTAAGTGGCCGTGTAGTGTTGCTGCCGTCGCCAACAGTGACCGGCGCATCTGATGTTGTTGTGGTTCTGACCCACGATAAGTATGAGCACTCTTTAACAGTTGATAACCGCGGAAGTAGATTCCTGGGGCCTATTCAGTTGTCGGCCTCTGTGAATGCCAACTCTTTGTTGGGCAATTATGAGCAGCTTTCGTTCCGTCATGTTTCCTCTACGCAACGTGATGAGTTCAACTTATACGAAGTTAACTATGAGCAGCCCTTTGGACCAGATGGATTGAAGTTTAACTCTTCTATTTCACGATCTTTAATTACCCCTGGGTATGATATTAAACAGTTTGATGTACAAAGTGACAGCACCCGCTTTACAGCTGGATTCTTTGTGCCTTTATTAAGAACACGGGAAGAAAACTTCTCTATCAGCACAACATTTGACTATAGAGATTCTGTAACAACGATTTTGAATACAGAAACATCACAAGACAGAATTAGATCCTTCAAAGTTGCAACAAGTTATGACTTCTTGGATTCATACCGCGGGATTAACCTGTTTAACCTGGCGATGACACAAGGGTTAGATGTTTTTCACTCAACGCCCTCGGGGTCTGCTCGTTTGACTAGAGCACACGGTAAAAGTGACTTCACAAAGTTTAATCTTGATATGCTTCGTTTGCAAAACTTGGCACCAAACCTGAACCTTTATTTGTCTGCAACTGGTCAGTACAGTATTGACCAGCTGTTAAGCTCTGAAGAGTTTGGTTACGGTGGTGCACAGTTTGGCCGTGCGTATGATCCATCTGAAATTACGGGAGACCATGGGTTTTCAGCACAAGCAGAACTTAGATACCAAAATGCGCTATCTAGCTCAGGCTATCTTACAAATTATGAACTGTTTACGTTTTACGACTTTGGGGCCGCCTACAGAATTGACTCAACGGATGGAAAAGGGGCCAGAATCAGTGGCGCTAGTGTTGGGGCAGGTGTTCGCTTTGGAGCCATTAATGACATTTCAGGAACATTAGAAGTGGCTTTGCCTTTAACACGCAGTGTTGAGACAAGAAGCAGTAATGATGCAGAAAAGGGAGACGACCCACGCGTCTTTTTCTCGGTCATTAAAACATTCTAGCTTTAAAAAAACATAGTCTTTCTAACTATTTTTTGTAATTTCTTTAATGTTTTTAGCATTAAAAAAAAATTTCTTGCGTTCTGGGGGTTCTTGGCCTACAAGAATCATGTCTATATCTAAAAAGGATTTAGGTGGCAGGATTTTAACAATATTAAAATAGGTGGAGAGACATACGATGAACGTAAATGTCCTAAAGAAACTAGCAAAGAACACAACAAGTTTAAATTCGATCAAAAAGATTGGAACGGGCATTGCCCTTGGGGTCAGCCTAGTTTGTGCTGCCGCTCCTGCGCAAGCAAATCCATCGGATCCGACAATTCAGTTTGGGGACTTTACATTCGATAATATCAATGATGCTATCTTGCATATTTATCAGCATTCCCAAGGTGGTTTTATTGATTGGGAAAGTTTTGGGATTCCTGTTGGGTCCGTCGTTCAGTTCTTCCACAATAATTCTGATTCAATCACGGTTAACCGTATTACAGGTGATGACCCAACGCGCATTTATGGGTCGTTGCTAGCAAACGGAAATGTTTTCATTATTAACCAGAATGGGATTTTGTTTGGGGCAGGGTCTCGCGTTGATGTTGGTGGCTTAGTTGCGACTACAGCAAACCTAACGCCAGAGAAATTCCAAGCCGGCCTTCCCACAGGCCAATTTGACTTTGACGAACAAGGCACAAGCCCTGGATACGTTATTAACGAAGGAAACATCACCGTTCGTAATGGGGGACTGTTGGCCCTTGCCGGTGGGTACGTTGCAAACCATGGTGTTTTAAGTGCAAATCTTGGTAAAGTTCATTTGCACTCTGGAACTGATTTTACCATTGACCTTTATGGGGATGGGCTGATTAACTTTAGCTTGCAAGACTTTTCTGACAACGAAGAATTTCAGAAAATGCTAACAAAGCTTGGTGCAACTGCCATGCTGGAAAACACAGGCGCAATTTACGCCAATGGTGGCCAAGCTGCCTTTACAGTGGGTGCCGTACAAAACTTGTTAGATACTGCCATTAATATGGATGGCTATGTAGAGGCCCATTCTTTTGGTATGGATAACGACACAGGTGAAATTTACCTTTATGCTGCTAATGGTACAGGTGCTATTGAAGTCAACGGGACATTGAATGCTTCTGGCCTCGGTCCTTTTGGTGATGGCGGCGAGATTACAATTATCGGTGATAGCGTGACAATGAACGGCCACTTGGACGTAAGTGGTGATGGCCTGTTCGGTTGGGGTCTATTTGGTAGTGCTGGGAATATTTTCATCGCTGGATATGACAGCCTTGAAATTGGCGGATCCATGAATTTTAACTCTGGTTTCTTTGGTGATATGGGAAGCTTGACGTTGGTTTCCGATCACATTTCAGTTGGGAATCAGGCTGGGTACACATTCAATATTAGTTCTGACCAATTTGCTGACTGGATTGGCGTTGCAAACCTTAACATTATTGCTTCTGGTGGGGATATTGATTTTAACGATGAAGTAACCACAGGAACATCTGGTGGGGCATTAAACTTAATTGCTGTTAATGACATTAACTTCTTTAATGATCTGAACTTCATGGTGGAAAATGGTGATATTGCGCTGATTGCCTTGAATGATATCCGCACCCATGATGGTAGCACATTATATATGGACAATGGGGAACTAACCCTTGTTGCTTACAATGACATTGATTTGCGCGCAGATGGCGTGAACACTGTAAGCTTCTTTAGCCATGGCGACACAACACTGGACGTTAATAACTATGGCGGTACCGTCACAATTGGAACAACAAACTATTTTGCTCATATCTTGGGGTACGATATTTCAATTAATGTATCCGGCGGCTATGCTGGTGGTGACATTAACCTGACATCTGCTGACACACTTCACATTGCTGATGGCATGAGCCTTTCTGGTGAAAACACATATGTTTCCGCAACTAACTTGAACATTGGTGACAATGCAGTATTAGAAGCTCGCGCGGGTGATTTAACAATGGCGGGAAGCTCTAGCTTTGTTGCTGGCGATAACGTTACATTCACCGGACAAGATGTAACACTGTCATCCTTCTTCGGCGGTGTTACCTTTGGTGAAGGAACTGAGATTGATGCTGATGGAGACCTTCTGATCTTTGGTAGAAGTCATGTAACGCTTGGTGATAACTCAACTGTTTCTGCGTGGAACGAAGCAACACTTGCTTCTTACGGCAATATTAATATTGGCAATAACACAGCCATTTCAGCTGGGTGGGGGAACCTGAACATATTTGCTGCAAATGATCTGAACATTGGTGAAAATGCCTCTCTGTTTAGCTGGGGCACATTAAACGCATATGCGGGCCATAACATGAATATTGCATCTTCTACTATCCTTGCAAGTTGGGGGAACCTGGTTATCACTGCTATGAATGACTTTATCATGGGTGATGACACAACATTGTTCACATATGGCACAACAGATATTGAAGTTGGCCAAGACTTTATAACAGGAACTAACAGTAATATTTTAAGCTGGGGAAGCATAACAATTGAAGCAGGCCGGAACCTGATTTTGGGCACATCGAACATTGTTGCTTCACTGTCTGATTTGTATATGCATGCTGTGAATGACATGAATATTGGTAACAATACTCTGGTCCAAGGCGTTGATTCTGTACATGCTGTGGCGAACAACATGTACATTGGTGACAATGTTATCATGAGGGCAAACGCAGGGGATCTGACAGTTGCTGGAAGCGCTAGCTTTGTTGCTGGCGATAACGTTACATTCACCGGACAAGATATAACACTGTCATCCTTCTTCGGCGGTGTTACCTTCGGTTCAGGTACAACAATTGATGCAGATGGGGACTTGATCGTCTTTGGGCGCACACACCTTACGATGGGTGACAACACAGATATCACAAGTGCAGGGGACTCAACACTTGCTTCTTACGGTGATGTGTTGCTGGGATCTAACTTCTCATTAACATCATCTGGTTTGGCGAATCTATTTGCAGGCAATAACCTGACAATGGCAAATGGTGGATCAATTATTGCTGCCAACAACCTGAATATTATTGCAGGTAATGACTTATCAATTGGGTCAGGTAGCTTGTTGGATGGATCTGGCGTAACCGTTGATGCGGGCAATAACCTGACATTTGCAAACAATGTAACAATTGAAGCAACAGGGGATATGCTGCTGACTGCTGGAAATGATTTGAGCATGGGCGAAGGATCATTTGCAAGAGCAACAGGTAATCTAACCGCAACTGCTGGCCGCAATATATTCTTGGCCGACAGCGTTGAGTTGCGTGCCTTGCAACAAATGACATTAGATGCTGGCCGTAATATCGAAGCTGGAAACAACGTTTCACTGTTATCACGGGGCCGTATGGTGCTGGCAGCAGCTCGTAACATTGTCTTTGGGAAAAGTGCGACAATCACATCCAGAACAAACAGCGTTGATATAGAAGCAGGACGCAATGTTCGCTTTGGATCTGACGCAACAGTAAGTGCAGCGCAATCAATTGATATTGATGCAGGGCGTAACGTTCGCTTTGGAAATCGTGCAACGGTAACCGCCGGTCAGCATTTGACAATTGATGCTGGAAATGACATCCGTTTTGGGAACCGCGCTAATATTGACGCAACCGCCGGTATTTCAATGGTTGCCGCAGACGATATTCGCTTTGGCAATAACGCATCTGTTCGCACAAAAGGGCAGATGTTCATGAATGCTTCGGCAGGTAACCTGACTATTGGTGACAATGCAGTTCTGTTCTCTCAAAATGGTGCCATTGACCTAAGATCTGGAAATCAGTTCAGTATTGGAAATAATGCCAATATTACTGCCGGGACGAATGTTGCCTTTACATCAGGCGCAAACATGACAATTGGTGAGAACTCAACAGTTCTGGCTAACGATAATTTGATTCTGAACGCAGGTAATAATCTGCGGATCATGAATGGTAGTTCTTTAACAGGGGCAAACAGTGTCTTGGTTGAAGCAAACAATGATGTCAGCCTGGAAAGCAATGTAAGTCTTATTTCTGGCGGTAATTTAACGCTAACGGCGCTAAATGGCCTTACGATAGATACAAATGCATTGATTGAAGCTGGTGGAACCGGCTCTCAACTTTCAATTTCTGCAGCAGGGATCAAAAGCCGCGGCTTAATTCGTAACTTGGGATCAGGATCAGTTGATATCACAACAACATCTGGATCTATGCACTTTGGCAATAATGCAATTGAGCTAGGAACGGGTGACCTGACCATGATTTCAGCTGGTAATATCATGTCTGCCTTGGGCGGCAACGTGATTACAACAGCTGGAAACGTATTTATGTCTGTTGTTAACGGCGGCACAATAGGTGCGCCAGGTGCAGCATCATTTGGAATCATCCAGAACGGTGTAAACAATGTTCTGGAGCTTGTTGGTTTAGCTGACGGAACAATTGATGTCACTGGTAACCAGTTTGCGAATTTGATTCTGGATATTGGATCAGCTGGAACTGGACTGATTGATATCACCAATGTTGGTGATCAACTAACATACAGTGTTGCTGATGGTTCAAGTGAAGTGCTGGAATGGTCTGCGCTGAATGGGACGGCGATTTCCCTGACGGATTCACGTGATATCACAATTGCCAATGGAAATGTGCAGTTGGGTGATAATGCAGATATGCTTCTGGAAACGACGGGAGACATTTTATTGGGAACAGGTGTTGGTTCAACAATCGACGCGTCTGATAGCAATGCGAATATCACGCTGACATCCACAGAAGGTCAAATTATTGGATTAGCCAATAACCTAATTGAATTTAGCTCAGGAACATTAACTCTGAATGGATTTAACGGTGTTGGTGCCAGTGGCGCGCCTATCTTTATTGCCAAGGATAACTTGTTTGTTGGCGGTATTTCACCGTTCTTCTCTCAAGATTTCTTGGAGGGTGTGGTTATAGCCTCTAACGCTGGTGGTGGTGGAATCTTCATTAACTTGCTTCCTGATAATGAGCTTCCCACAATTACAACGACTTTCTTGAATCAGTTGGATCAAAAAGAAGAAGAAGATGAAATTAACTTTGAAGAAGAGCTAACAGTTGGTGATGCTACTAGAAAGAACAAAGTAGGGAATCCCCTTCGTTATTCTGGACAAAAAGCAGGCCTTAGCGAATTTGATGCAGGTCTGGCTGAAGTTGACGCAGATAGGTTAACTGCAGCGCTAATTGATGGGCCTCAGGGATTATAATCTCAATTATAATTAATACTTTTTCTAAACGTTATTAATAATTAGGCCTGGAATCTTAACGATTCCGGGCCTTTTTAATGCCTTGTTTTTAAACGATTCACCTAAATTCCTTAATACAATATTCCAAAACATTAGCAATTAATTAACTTTTATTGTTGACTGGGGTTAATATTGTGATATTCTATTAACATAAAGTTAATGATGTGGGAATCAGGTGAATCATATGGCTTATAATCTTTCAGTCTTCGCAAAAACAGAGTGTCTTGCTTCTGGTGGGAATACATCAGCACATACAACAGTTACAACAGCAGACGTGCGCCGTGCAGCTAATCAGCTTTCTGGCGCTCAGCACACCACAGAACCTGCTTACAAAGTTCAAGGGACTGAAGTTTGGGATACAGAGAGCAAAGCAAAGCGTGCCATACTGATCGATGATATCATTCATGGTCGCTTTATGCCCCCAGCTAAGGCCAACGCAAGTTTAACACCTGAAATACGCACACCTGAAGAAGAAGCTATGGAGCTGGTTGCAGAGCAAACAGAGTTTCGTAAAGCGGCGCAGGAATCTCCATCCCACCGAGACAATGCCCGTGAACTAGCCCTTGTTAATGCACGCTAGTCGGACAAATTTTTAAGTTTCTTCTATAATAAAAAGGCCAGCTTACCTGCTGGCCTTTTTTATGTAAAAAGAAAGGAAGGCTGATAAAAGCCTCCCTTTCTCATAGTCCCCGTCTAAAACTGTTTATTATCTGACCTTTGCAATGTTCTTCAAATTAAAAGGTTTAATTTCTGCCAGGCGCATAGTGCAGTTATCATTGACAGAAATAACCTGATTTTGAACTTCGTCCCCAGCCACTTGGCAGCGATACATTAAACCATTTTCTGTTTCCAGCTCAACTGTATGCCCAAGTTCTGTTCCGCCCATGGTCAAAGATAGTCCAGATTCTGAATCACTAAAACAAATGCGTTCTTCCCCGCGGGAAGACAATTCTGCAGACTTATGCGTTACTTCAGTATTGCGTGCTGTCATAAGACCCAGCAAAGATCCTTCTGTCCTTTTGTCTGCCCATTGTTCTTTAAATTCATCCGACCCTGAAACTTCAACATGTGGCGGATAATCTTCCGAAAAGTAAACAAGTTCAGCCACATTGTCGCCATCTATAAAGCGAAGCTTCAACCCATCTTTGTCCGTGCTTACAGCAATATCTGCCTCAGCACTTAACATAAAGGCATCTGCAGGGTGCTGTTCTGCAGGTGGCATTGCCTCTCTCATGGAAGGTTTTGATTCCACAATTCGCTCTGCTGGCATAACAGGTTCTACTTCCAAGGTATCGGGAGCAGGAACCGCTTGTTGTTCCTGCTCCTGAGGTTTCTGTGTACGCTGACCATAAACATGATCCAAAATATCCGTATCGTCATGTAGATTCTGTTTTGTTGAATCTTCTCCCGGCTTTAAATCTGGGCGAATATCTGTCACGTCAGAAAAAGGGTCAGGACTACCATTAACTGTCGTAGACTCAGGCGATGGTGAAGCAGCATTAGGAGTAACGCCTTCTGAGCCACCAGACGTTTCCGTGGTTACCCCTTCAGGCTTGGCAAACCCGTTAGAAGGGACGCTGCCTTCTTCCTTGCTCTTTCCTTGTTCTTGTGCAGGCTCTGCACGTTCTGTCGCTTTTGCTTTTACGTTGTTTGCCTCAAATTTTTCTTGAAAATCTTTAAAATTTGGCCCCTTGGGATTCATCATATGGATAAGGCTTTGGGGACCTTCCCATAAAAAGCGCAAACTTGCCGTTAATGTTGAAGTAACAGAAACAACCATTGGCAAACCAGTCACAAGCAAAGCGGGGGGGAATGCCAAGGTAATTGCAGCCAAAATAACGCTGATGGCGCCAAATTCAATGATATCTTCAAGCGCGCTACGTGCAGGGCCAGCGCCCCCCCAGTTAGAGGCATGAATCGGAATAGCTGTTTTGATATCTCTATCAACAATGGCATTGCCAACTTTATAAAGGGCATAAAATAGGCCCGTTCCACCAGCTATGGCAGGTGCAGATCCAGCGAGACCAACACCCGTAGCAGCAAAACCACCAAGTCCACCTGTTACCGCAGCAAAAGTCACCCCACCAATAGCTGCTCCAGCTAATATAAGGTTACGCTGCACCTTGCGCATTCTATTGTGACGTTCTGGGTTATCTTTCTTCAGGTTCTTTTTCAGTATCTTCTTCGCTTGCCTAACGGGCTTACGAAGGGCAGCAGAAAACTTTTTATCTGCTTCTATCAAAGTTAAAGTATCAAAACCCAACTGATATGCTTGCTTACGAACCTCTGCACTGTCTTTCTTGGCAACCTTAGCGCGTTGCCCATCCAAAAATGGCTTAAACTCTACGTGATAGCCATCAAAAACCGTTTGCCCGGTTGGGTCTTTTTTGATATCTGCGGCTAAACTAACGGAAAGATTAGTGAATAAATTAGAAAGCCTGACCATTCCCTGCTTATGATAAAAATCAGCAAGGCTGCTTAAATACATGGGCGCCCGGTTTTCAACACTTTTGACTTTCTCATAAGGGTCAGTCTTGGCTGCTTCTGTAGCAACATCAAATGGCGCCGGCTCCAAATCTTCTCTTGCCTCAACGGCATCTGTACCAGAATCTTCCTCTGTTATGGGTGTCGCGACTTCTTCTTGCGTCCCATCATCAGGGAATTCACTGCTTTCTACATCATCAAATATTGACATATCATCAGCAGGTGCTGAGCTTTCTACTTGTGTCTCATCACTTCCCGCTGCAGGCTTTCCCTCTACTTCTGATGCGGTTTCAACAACAGCACCTTCATCACCGACTCCGTCATCTGCTTGATATGGTTTTTTGGGTGGTTCTATTGTTGCATTTGCCATAATTCTTACTCAAACCTTTAAGAAAGTGTTAAAATTTTGCGTAAAATATAACATTTACACACAAAATGCAACAATAAAATTACAAAACCGTGGCCCTTTAGGCGATCTTCCGACTTGGTGGTGTATCCAGTCCGCCGTGCCTGCCAGACCAACTAACAGGGTCATTCAAAAAGTCATTTACAGAATCCAAATCCTTGTCCTGGAATAAGCCTTTTCGTTCAATCGCTTGCATTACATTCTTCCAATCAGTCAAGAAGTGCAAGTTAACACCAATATTCTTTAATTCAGCCCCACTATCTGGGAAAATCCCATAATAAAACACAACTGTAGAGTGACTGCACTTTGCCCCTGCCTCGCGGATGGCCTTTACAAAGCTTACCTTACTGCCCCCATCTGTCGCCAAATCTTCAGCCAGCAACATATTACTGTGATCTTCAAAGTACCCCTCGATTTGTGCGTTTTTACCGTATCCCTTGGGCTTTTTACGAACATATACCATCGGCAAGTTAAATTCCTCTGCCAACCATGCGGCATAGGGAATGCCTGCGGTTTCCCCGCCGGCAATAACATCCAAAACCCCTAGTATGCGCTCTCTAATCAGTTCAGCTTTAAGTTTTGTGATTTTTTTGCGTGCTTCAGGAAAAGAGATAACCTTGCGGCAATCAATATAACACGGGCTTGCCCACCCAGCAGACAATGTATAAGGCTCTTCAGGGCGCAAATTAATTGCATTGATGTCCAATAAAATTTCTGCGGCTTCTTGCGCAATTCTCTCTGGGGGATGTTGCATCTTACTTTTCCTTTATTTTTTGATGTGTTACCACTCTATGATCTAGCATACAAAACAAATGGAATGCCATAAAAATGTCGAAAAAGATCCACGCCATCGTTCTGCAAGACCATGTCACTGGCCATTCCAAGCTTTCAATGGCTGTTGCAAACTTTTTAGATGCTAAAGTTACAGCTGTGCCTGTTGCTTATACTAATTGGGCGAAACTGCCCAACGGGTTGCCAATTTCAACAAAAAAGAGATTTCAGTACACGCTACCCAAAATGACAGAAAATAGGGTTGTTTTGATTAGTGCCGGGCGCCGATTAGCTATGCTAAACCTGTCTTTGAAAGAAAAGCTAACCCAAGCAGGCAAAGCTGTATTCAGCTTACAATTGCTGGACCCCCAATACAAAAATAAACAATATGATGTCTTGGCTGTTCCCCAGCATGATGGCTTGACCGGCAATAATGTAATCCAATTCTTGATAAACCCTGGCCTGGAAAGCAACCCAAAAGAGACAAAAGACAGCTACACTAACTTACCTAAACCGCGGACAGCGCTGTTAATTGGAGGGAGCCACAAGGGCGGCATGCTAACCCAAAACATGGCTGCGGATTTGGCCAAAGAACTAATGAAATTCCGAACAAAGGAATCTGGTTCTTTTCTGTTTACATCCAGCAGAAGAACAGGGCGGGACATAGAAGATATTATCGTTGAGCACTTAAACCCTGAAGAGACATACATTGCCAGCCGCCCAGCTTGCAAAAATCCATATGCTCACTATTTGGCATCATCTGATATTTTGGTGGTTTCAGGGGAATCTATTTCCATGCTAAGCGAATCTGTTGCCACAGGAAAGCCTGTCTTTATTTATATGCCCCCCGCACTAGTTTCTGGTAAGCATTTGTCTTTCTGCCAGACTTTAATCTCCCAAGGCTTGGCTTTTCCCCTAAATAAGTTGAAAAACTATCAGAGCCTTCGCCCAGGTAAGGCAAAAACATTCCTTGCCAAGTTTTCTAGCGACATTTGCGGCGCTGTTGATAATTTTTTCAAAATATCTTGAACAAAAAACCTACAAACCCCGCTTAGCTCGCCATAGGTTGGTAGGGTGGAAATTTTCTATGTTGTCCTTGTTATTTTGGTGATTACCCGTTTGTGCGGCGAAGTTTCGTCTCGGCTGGGGCAATCTGTCTTGCTGGGGGAGTTAATATCCGGTGTTTTATTAGGGGTGGTTGTTAGCTCAACACCTAGTACCTTTCCTATTCTTTCCGATTTAGACCATAATGAAGTGTTTCATATCCTGACAGAGTTTGGCATCTTTTTTCTGATGCTTATGGCTGGGATGGAATTGCAACCCAGGGATATTGTTGGCGCTGGGTGGAATGCTATATGGGTTGCTTTATTTGCTGTTTTAGTCCCCTTGGGCCTTGGAATCAGTATTGGGTACACCTGGATTCCTTATTCTGATCTTTTGCCCGCTCAAGCCTTGTTTTTGGGCATTGTGCTTACAATTACAGCTGTGCCTGTGCTGGTAAAGATTTTGATTGACCTGGATCTGCTAAATTCAAAGTACGGAAAGATAATGGTAGCTGCGGGCTTTGCTGTTGAGGTTGGCGCCATCATTCTGCTGATCTTTATGACAAATCTGATTTCAACGCACAGTTTGCCCGGCGCCGACGTTATTTTTGAAATTCTGCTAAATATCTTTGTTTACTTCTTCATCATTATTCCCATTGGGGTTTATGTATACCCATACTGGGGTAAATTCTTGCTAAAAACACAAGCCCAAGAATTGGAATTTACAGCCGTTATTGTTTATGCCTTGTTCTTTTCTGTCTTGGCAGAGGTCTTTCAGATGCACTTCCTAATTGGGGCATTTATGGCTGGGCTATTTTTTCAAACAAACACTGTGGACCGGGAAACTTTTAAAGGTGTGATGCTGAAAGTAGAGGGTCTTACCTTTGGTTTCTTTGCCCCCATCTTTTTTGCCTCTATCGGGTTAAAGCTGGATTTATCTGCCATTCTAAACACACCGGTGTTTATTCTTGTGATGATTTTGGCCGCCTTTGCATCTAAAATGGTAAGTGCGGGATTGATATCCCGCCTATTGGGGGCTTCCAAGCGAAACGCCTTGTTAACAGGGCTTGGAATGACCGCGAAAGGATCTTTGGATTTAATCGTGGCGGGTATCGCCCTGAATGCAGGGTTGTTTGAAACAAACGGAACAGATAACCCGATTATTGAGTATATGTTCTCTGCCATTGTGATTATGTCTATCACAACGACCCTGCTGATTCCCATCAGCATGAAGTTTGTTAAAATGCGCCGTAAGATATAAGGGGTTTAGCGATTCACCAAAGAAGATAGCATCCAGATAGATTTTTCATGAATGTTCATTCGGCCAATACATAGATCTTCTGTTACCTGGTCATTTTGCTCACCGGCAGATTCTGCTGTTTCACGCAATAGCTTTACCAATCGCTCGTTCTCTTCAATCAGTGCTGTAACCATATCTTCGGCCGAAGCATTATCTGGCAAAGCAGGGGATTCAGATAAGGCCTGGAAATCTGCAAAACTGCCCGGTGCGCGGTGACCCAAAGCACGAATACGTTCTGCAATTTCGTCATTAGCTGTTGCCATGTCTGTGTACTGCTCTTCTGTCAAATCATGGATTGTTTTGAACATTGGGCCTGTTACATTCCAGTGCACATTTTGTGTTTTCAGGTATGTTGCATATGTACTGGCCAATACTTTCGATAATTTTTCTGCCAAATCTTTGCGTGCATTTGCCCCGATACCTGTATCCAGGTTTGATGTGGTAGAGGGAACTTGAACAACGTTATCTTGTGACATAAAAATCCTTCCGAAAAAATATAACTTATGACTACAATTTAAGATCATCATGATAAAATACAAGACAATTCATCTGATTATCTCTTTAAGTTTTTCTTATAGTCCCCTATGTTCCATAGCATGACAAAAATTAAAAGTTCCTGCTGCACGCCCAAACGTGACTGTGAAAGCAAAAGGGTGGACCCTTTCTTTTGGGGGCCTGTAGCCATTGTACTGATGGCTTATGTGCTGTCCTTTTTTCCTCAGCTTTCTTCGGTAGATGCAATTAACCTTGGGGGGCACCATATTCGATTCCTTATGAACGAAATGATTTGGGGGATTGTCATCGGGATTTGCTTTGTCAGCTTACTCAGTTTCATTCCCCAAGAAGCTGTCTTGAAAGTACTGGGCGTTAAGCCTGGCAAGGGCAGTATTTTACGGGCCACACTTGCTGGGGTTTTCCTGGATTTATGTTCCCACGGCATTTTAATGGTGGCTGTAAAGTTTTATCGCCAAGGCGCTCATTTATCACAAGTTATCGCCTTTTTAGTTGCCAGCCCGTGGAACTCTCTTTCTCTCACCGTTATTCTGATTGCCTTGATTGGGTGGCAGTGGACGTTAACGTTTATTGTCCTGTCTATGGTTGTTGCTGTCATCACTGGCCTTGTTTTCCAGAAATTGGAAGACACTGGCTTTTTACCGAAAAACCCTAACACTATTGGAAAAAATATTGATAGTGTCAGCTTCAAAGAGCTTTTCGCGCAAACAACCCTGTCACGCAAAAGTGCGGCTTCCGCACTTAAAAGCGGGCTGCATGAATCTCGCATTATTATTAAGTGGTTATTTATTGGGGTAATTATTGCAGCCGCTATAAAAGTTTTTATTCCCGTAGAACAGTTTAAAACTTACTTTGGGCCAGATCTGTTGGGGATGTCTGCCAGTATGGTTTTTGCAACAATCCTGGAGGTTTGCTCAGAAGGCTTAGCCCCTGTGGCTAGTGATATTCTGACAACGGCCTTAGCACCGGGGAATGCTTTCTTGTTCTTGATGGCTGGGGTAGCTACAGATTACACAGAAATTATGGTGCTGAAAGAAACGACTAAATCTTGGCGCATTGCCTTGACGGTTCCCGCGGTTGTTGTCCCACAAGTTTTGATTTTAGCCTACTTTTTAAATATATAGGCCTTACTTATCACAAAAACTATCTGCTTAGGTATGGTAACAAAAGATCATCAATACCCAGTATCACACACCCCAAAAGAACCCCAACAACAATCAAAAGTGTAATGGTTATGGATGTGAATTTACCAAGTGTATGAAGTTGTTTCAGAATGCGCTGTTCCCGGCGATACTGTAGAACATTCAAAGCGGCCGGAACAAAACTTTCTGGCCAACGGCCTTCGCGCAAACCAATAACAATTTCTTCATCTGGACGATCAAAAAGCTGTTGATAAGGACCTGTAAATTTTATTTCATTCATAAGAAATGATTGTCAGGGGTGGAATTCAATAAATCAAGTGTTCAGGGACATCAGGTTGGTATTTCCTCCTGATGCTGTTGTATCGGTGCTCACTACCTTTTCAACTGTGAAGCGGCTTAGGTAATTAGGGCCACCCGCTTTTGGGCCTGTTCCAGACAGCCCATGCCCACCAAATGGTTGAGATCCAACAATAGCACCCACCGTATTGCGATTTACATAGATATTCCCTGCTTGTATTTTGCTGGCAACCTCATCGGCAAAAGACTGTATCCGTGTTTGAATGCCAAATGTTAGCCCGTATCCGGTGGCATTTATCTCATCAATAACTTTGCCCAAGTCTTTGGCTTTATAACGAATTACATGCAAAATAGGGCCAAAATGTTCCTGGCTCAAATCCAAGATAGACTTTAATTCTATCAATGTGGGGGGAACGAATGACCCACCACTGCGCCCATGCTTTAAAGCAGCTTGGTGCAAAACAGTTTCGGACTTGATATGAGCTGTTAAGTCTTTCTTGGCGGTATTATCAATAACAGGTCCCACATCTGTGCGCAGCAAGCCTGGGTTCCCAACTTGCAGTTCATCCATGGCCCCCTTCAACATCGCAATCAGCTTATCAGCCACGTCTTCTTGCACATACAAAACCCGCATTGCAGAACACCTTTGACCAGCAGATAAAAAAGCTGACCGAACAACATCAGTCACAACTTGTTCAGGTAGGGCGGTTGAATCCACCAAACATGCGTTTTGCCCGCCAGTTTCCGCAATAAAGGGAACAATAGGCCCATCTTTTGCCGCAAGTGTTTGGTTAATACGCTGCGCAGTAGATGTTGACCCCGTAAATGCTACACCAGCGATATCTGGATGAGCTATCATCGCTTGCCCCACGCTGGATCCAGCCCCAGGAATAAAGTGTAGAACATCTTTGGGAACGCCTGCTTCATGCAGCAGTTTAATCATTTCAAATCCAATAACTGGCGTTTGGTCCGCTGGTTTGGAAATCACAGCATTCCCCACAGAAATTGCAGCGGCAATTTGGCCCACGAAAATAGCCAGCGGAAAATTCCACGGGCTGATGCAAGCAAAAACACCGCGGGGCTCATATATCAAGACATTGTTTTCACCTGTTGGGCCAGGCAAATCAACGGGGCGGCCATACTTGGTGCTGGCTTGCAGCGCATAATAGCGCAAAAAGTCAACGGCTTCGCGGACTTCAGCAACAGCATCCGCAATAATTTTACCTGCTTCAATAATAGATAGAGCATAAAAGAACTCTCTGTTTTCCTCTAACAAATCAGCAGCTTTGTTCAGAATACTTGCTCGCTCCTCTGCCGGCTTGGCTGCCCAATTTTTATAACCAGACCTGGCAGTTTTAACGGCATTATCAACCAAAAGTTGGTCACCGTGAATAACGGTTCCCACTACCTGATCCCGTTGAAAGGGGCATGTCACAGGCTTTTTGGGTAGCGACTTTTTGTTTTTATAAGATGGCGTTAAAGGGTGCGCATGGTAACTTTGTTCTGAAAATGCTTTTAGCCTTTCTTGCAGTTGTGCTAAATCAGACGTGTTGACCAAATCAAATCCATTTGAATTGCTGCGGCTTTCTCCAAACAAATCACGGGGTAGTGGGATTTGGGGGTGTTGTTTTTTGTCATTGGCCAAGGCTTTGGCAATGGGATCTGCGATAAGATCTTCCACGCTTACATCTTCATGCACCACCTGATTGACGAAAGATGTATTCGCCCCATTTTCCAGCAACCTGCGGACAAGGTAAGCCAATAAATCTTCATGGCTTCCAACCGGGGCATAAACACGACAAGGAATTTCAAGAGCGCCATATAAATCTTCCCCCATGCCATGCAATCGTTGAAATTCATAAGAACTTACATCTGAACTGGCCTTAATAACATTGTAAATATAACTAATAGTATGGGCATTGTGGGTGGCGAACTGCGGAAAAAAGGTGCGGTTCCCTTTCTTTATGATTTTGCGCGCGCAGGCCAAATATGAAACATCTGTATTTTCCTTCCGCGTAAAGACAGGGTAATCTGGCATGGCAAGTTCTTGGGCATATTTAATCTCTGAATCCCAATAAGCGCCCTTTACCAGGCGCAACATCAATGGGCGCCGCTTTCCATATTGGGCTTCATTCTGATTCACAAGATCTGACAACCAATCAATCACATAGTACCCACGTTTTTGATATGCCTGTAAAGCTAACCCAAAACCTGTCCAGCCTTGTAGGTCTGGATCCATATACAATGCCTTGATTAAATCCAAGCTAATGTCCAAGCATTCTGATTCTTCCGCATCAATACATAAGTTGATGTTTGCTTCTTTTGCCCGCTCACACAGATACTTCATTTTGTCATATAAAGCGTTCCAGAAAATACCTTTCTGGGAAAACTCATACCTTGGGTGTAGCGCTGAAAGTTTTACAGAAACCCCTGGGTTTTCTTCAATTTTATTGGATGTGGCATATCGGGCAATAATGCGAATGGCTTCTTTGTAAGATTTAAAGTAAGCCTCTGCATCCTCGGCAGTTTTGGCGCTTTCCCCTAACATATCAAAGGAGTATGTATAGTCTTCACTCTCTTTGCTTTGTGATCTTTTCATTGCCTCTTTGATGGTGCGTCCCATCACAAATTGCTGACCCAAAATACGCATGGCTGCAATAACAGCCTTGCGGATGACAGGCTCTCCACTTTCGGCAACCATGCGCTTTAGCAGGTTTTGCTGATCCTGCAGCTTCAATACTTTACCGGTCAACATTAACGCCCAGGTTCCAGCATTAACGAAAGTAGAATCACTTTCCCCCACATGTCTTCGCCAATCGGCACTGCCAATTTTGTCTTTAATCAACTTATCTTGTGTAGCTTTATCAGGAATGCGCAACAGGGCCTCTGCCAGGCACATTAAAATAACACCTTCCTCTGATGAAAGATCATACGTTTTTAAAAACTGATCTAACCCACCAGAATTTTTACTTTCTGCGCGTACGCTCTCGGCCAGTTTTCTGGCCATCAGCATGACTTTGTCTTGTAGTTCTTCTGAAATTTCAGCAGCATCCAACAAGGGGGGGAGGGTGCTTTCTTCTTGTGCGTAGATTAAATCAACAAGTTTACGTCGAAGTGGCGGCAACTTATCTTGGGTTTGCCCCCAAACAAAAGAAGATGCTTCTTCGAAAAAATTTTGTTGCGCTGTCGTCATTGGTTTACCCATATTTTCTCTTTATGAATTTAGAGAAAAATTTACTAAAAAACAATCTTTTAGACGTATTTTATACAAAGTGAGGCATTCTTGTCTTATAGGGGGAGAATTTCAAGCAATGATATACTTGGTGATTCCCAACAAACACAAAGTAGGTATACTTAGGGTTGTATGTTTATGGTTTTTACAATCGACATTGCCGCATTAGTTCTTTGCATCGCGAGCGCTTGGCAATCTTCTCTGTTGGGAGAAAACAAACACAAATTCATTTCTGGCAGCTCCAAGCTGCATTTTATGGCTTGCTTAATGTTAGCTGCCTGGCTGTTGTATACAACTCTATCAAATTCGATGGGGGTTCTGTACGAAGAGCAATCATCATTAACCCAATCCATTTTAACATTTGCCTTTTCTGTTTTCCTGAATTTTTATGGCCGGTCTTTAAAAGTTGATTTGGGGAGATCAACAGAAATTGAAAATGAATTGGCAACAAGACTACTTAGCATTCAAGAGGAATTATCCACAAAGCAAGACAAGCTTAAAGACTTGAGCACAGATTTGGTCAGCCAGCAAACTAACTATAAACAAAATGAAGCGAGCTTAAAATCCAATATAACTAATATTAAATCTCAAATTGAAAAAGAGAGAGAGTTTATTGCCTCTCTTAATTATGCCATTCGTACCAGAATGAATAGTGTTTTAGGGATGACAGATATGCTGTCTGAAACAAAATTAAGCAACATTCAAAAGAAATACATGTCTGTCATGCGGGCATCTGCGGCTGATTTGGTTTCCTTTATTAATAACATATATGATTACACCCTGCTTCAAACAAAAAGTGTGACACTTAGAAAAGAAGCAGTGAATCTTCAAAACATTGTACAGGATGTCTGCAGTATATTGCGGCTGGATATCCAGTCAGAGAATGTTCAAATCGTCCAAAATTTTGATAGCCGGTTACCCATGGGCGTTAAGGCTGACGGTGGAAAGCTGCGTCAAATTTTACTAAACCTGATTCAGAATGCTGTTAAATTTACAGTAAAAGGTGATATTCACGTTAGCTTGAATGTGACAGAAATGTCAGGTGGTACAGCCAAAATCAAGTTTGAAGTTAAAGATTCTGGCCCAGGGATTCCTGCCAGTATTGCACCGCACATCTTTGAACCCATTAAAGTTGATCGGCTGAACCTGTCTCAAAACACCACAGGGGGCAGCTTGGGTCTGCCATTGTCGCAAAAGCTGGCTGAACTAATGGGCGGTAAAATCACAGCCCATTCACCAGGATCCGGCGCGGTTTTTGCCTTTGAACTTGCCTTTGAAATTACAAATGATGTTCCTTTGGCAGAAACAACCGCAGGGGAGTCAGATCAAAAAAGAATACTTATCGTGGCAGAGGATAAATCAGAGCAAGAATATGTTGGCCTGCTTTTAAAGAAGGCAGGACACAAAGCCGAGTTTTGTTCTACAGCCTCTGATGTGGCAATTTTTCTAGATGTTGGAAAGAAAACAGATTTGATTATTTCTTTTGAACTGGAAGGGTATACGGCAATTCGTGATGAGTTAAAGCGGCCAGATGCAGCGAATCAGCTTAATAAGATTCCGCTACTTATTATATCTGATTTCCAAAAGTCAGAGCTTGGTAAAAAAGGGTTGGCCTTTACTGAATACACAGATGTCTTCACTAAACCCATCGACAAGAGCGAAATTTTGCGAAAGGTTGATTCCATGATCAAAGGTAAAACGGTTATTGGAAAACAAGAGGAAACTGGAGAGAAGAAGTTGAAAAGTGATTTTGCCAACCAGCTTCCTTTGAAAATTCTGATTGTAGAAGACAATGATGTCAACATGATGCTTGTAACATCAATTGTTGAAAAGCTGGGCTATAAAGCCGACACAGCCGTAAACGGGAAAGAGGCCGTAGACCTTGTTAAAAAGAATGGCTATGACGTTATCTTTATGGATGTAATCATGCCAGAAATGGATGGTTTGGAAGCAACGAAGAAGATCCGCAGATCGCCATTTGCAGGTAAGCGCAGCAAGATTATCGCCATGACAGCAAATGCTATGGAAGGGGACAAGGAAGAATGCTTGGCCGCTGGTATGGATGATTATATCTCCAAGCCCATTAGAATCGAAAAAATCCGGGATCTAATCAGCAAGTGGGGAAATCCTCAAGAGAAGGATGACCAGCCTTCTGACGGTGTTGACAAACTGCAAGCAAATAGCTAATTTTAATACAGAACAACTGTTACACGGCGGTTCAAGGGGTCTATATTATCTGGTGCTGTGTATACCAATGGGGTGAATTCGCCTTGTCCTTCCACATCAATCCGCACAATGTTAACCGCTGCTTGACGTAGCTCTTCTTCAACATACAAAGCCCGTTGAAGGGATAGATCAAGGTTTTCGTTTTCAGCCCCCTTTCCATCGGTGTAGCCAGTAATCTGAATAGCAACTTCCCCCTGTAAAGCTTCTATAACCTCAATCAAGTTCAGCAAATCTTTTTGACTTTCCAGAGTTAGATGCTCCGTTTTATTTTGGAAGAAAAGCATGCTGATTTGCGGCAACTGTACTTCAAAGATTTTTTCTCTGGATTGAATTTCAGATGCTGCTCCACGATCAGACAGGACAGAGGTCAGAACCTCGGCCTCGTGCAAGGCTGTGTAAAACATTTGTCGGCAAGAACTGGCCCAAGGGCTGCCCATTAACATAATCCAACAATCTAGAGTCCCAAAACCCTTTGCTGCCTCGCTTGGGTGGCTTATTTTAAGCCCTGAATCCAAAAGATGGTCAAACCGCAACTTGGCATCATACGCTTCTAATAAAGCACTTTGAGATGCATTGCGCGGTGGCTCCGAAAGTTCAATGTCTTCGTGACGCGCAAGAGTTAAGCCTTTCTCTGCAATTTTACTGGCTTTACTATACTGTTTTTGCGACTGCAACCATTTAGAAAGCCCTAAATACTCTTGCGCAAGGGATGTTTCGTAAATGCCTTGCCCCATAGAGGATTTCTCTAATTTTGAGACATTTGTCGTGCCACACCCAACAATAAGGGCAAGAAGGCCACCAAAAATTGCCAAATGCTTTATTTTCATAAATAAATTCCACTGATTCTGCATGATTTTAATTTAAAATTAACCGTAACCTAAAATTATAGTAGGATAAAGATAGAAATTAAGCGAGGCGACGCCTGTGGTGTCCTTAGAAAATATCCAAGAGTATTTAGATATACTTTGGATACTCATCTGCACAATGTTAGTTCTGCTTATGCAGCCTGGTTTCTGCTGTCTGGAATCTGGGATGGTTCGGGCAAAGAACTCTATCCACGTTGCCATTAAAAACTTAAGTGATTTCTGCATTGCAGCGCTTTTGTTCTGGGTTGCCGGATTTGCCATTATGTTTGGGGACAGTGTTGGCGGCGTTATTGGCCATACGGGCTTTTTCTTTGGACAAGATACAACCACGTTTATGTACGCATTCTTCTTATTCCAGCTGGCATTTTGTGCAACAGCTACCACCATCGTTTCTGGTGCCGTGGCAGAACGTATGCGCTTTTCTGGGTATATTTTAACCTCGGCCATTCTTTCGGGGCTTATATACCCCGTGGCTGGCCACTGGGCGTGGGGAGGGTACCTTCCCAATACAGGGCTTGGGTGGCTATCTGAAAAGGGCTTTATTGATTTTGCCGGTTCCACGGTTGTGCACTCTGTCGGGGGGTGGATTGCCTTGGCTGCCCTTATTGTGATTGGACCACGCATTGGGCGTTTTGGTAAGAACGGCAGACATATTGAAGGGCACAACCTGACAACATCAACCTTGGGTGTCTTTCTATTATGGGTTGGTTGGTTTGGCTTTAATGGCGGAAGTCGCCTTGCCTTGGATGAAGATGTGCCATTATTGCTGGTTAACACAGCTATGAGTGGGGCTGCAGGTGGCTTAGGCGCCTTACTGTACACCTGGACATTCTATAAGAAGCCAGATGTTATCATGATATTTAACGGCGTTTTGGCGGGTTTGGTCAGCGTCAGTGCAAGCTGCCATATTCTAACCCCATTTTCATCACTTCTGGTTGGGGCCATTGGCGGATTCATCTGTGTCTGGGGCAGTAACTTCCTGGAACGCCGCAAGATTGATGATGCCATTGGCGTGGTACCTGTTCACCTATTTGCAGGCATATGGGGGACGCTGGCTGTTTCCCTGTTTGCAGACCCAGATACATACTTCCAAAGCTTCCTTGACCAACTACAGGTTCAAATTCTGGGGGTTGCTGCAATTGGCTTATACTCCTTTGGCGTTGGGTATATTTTGCTTTCTCTTATTGATCGATTCTTCACGCTTCGAACAAGTATTGAGAATGAAAAAATTGGCCTGAACGTGGCAGAACATGGCTCTAGCACGGCCTTGTACAATTTATTGCAAGAAATGGAGAATCAACGATTTGAAGGGGATTTCTCCTCTCCTGTGGATGTAGAGCCTGGGACAGATGCCGGAAAAATTGCCATGCAGTATAACCTGGTACTGGATAAGTTTAATTCTGAAACGAAGCGGCGAGAATCTGCCGTCCGTGCCATGAGACGCGCACGCGATGCTGCAGAGGCAGCCAGCCGTACTAAATCGCGGTTTTTGGCAAACGTTTCCCATGAACTGCGAACACCATTAGGTGGAATCATTAGCTATTCTGAAGCCATCAAAAGTAAGATTTTTGGGCCCATCGGTAGCAATAAGTATGAAGAGTACGTCGACACAATTTATGAATCTGGCAACCACTTGCTCAGCTTGATCAATGATTTGTTAGACCTGTCTAAAATTGAAGCCAGCCGTTTTGATTTAAACGAAACAATCATTGATTTAAACCAAATGGCTGATGATATGTTTAAAATTGTTGAACCAAAATCAGACAAGAAAAATCTGAAAATCAGCAAGGAATACGCCAAAGTCTTGCCGCAAATTTATGGAGACCGCAGAGCCATCAAACAGATTTTGCTGAATATTTACTCCAATGCCATCAAGTTTACCCCAGATGGTGGCAAGATCACCATTGCCACAAACTTATTGGAAAGTGGGGATGTTTCTGTCAGCGTCAGTGATACAGGAAAGGGAATATCACAAGAAGATATGCAAAAAGTGATGGAACCATTTATCCAAACAGAAAGTGGTATTAGTTCTGAAGAAAAAGGAACGGGCTTGGGCTTGCCATTAGCAAAATCACTGATTGAATTACATTCCGGTAAATTGGAAATCACCAGCGAACCCAATGTTGGAACTACAGTGACGGTGCACTTTCCAGAAACGCGCGTGCAAAAAGAATCAGATCTATCCGCTGACAATGATGATACCCCAACATCAGAAGCCGCAGAATAGGGGAGTTAGGCTGCTTTTTCCTGCTTCCAGGCAGATAAAGCTTCAATAGCTTCCTTGGTAACATCTTCCAAGTGATCATCCATCAGTTTGATGCCTTCTGCATTTTGGCCTTGGCGAAACGCTTGTTCCATCTTCAGGCCCAATTCAGAAAGTTGCATTGCCCCAAAGCTGGCAGAGCTGGACTTCATGGAATGTGCTTCGCGCGCAAGGGTTTCAAAATCCTTACTCAAAGCCGCGGTCTTCATATCGGTTAAACGTTCTTGGCATTCTTTCAAAAAGTTTTCTAAAATCATGAAAACAGTATCAACATCCAGCTCAGACGTTAATTGCTCTATCCTGTCGCGTTCCAGTGTTTGGGCCGTAAACATATGCTTTCCTTCCTTTTAACTTCCAGCAACGGTCATATCATCAATACGCAGCGTTGGAACATTGGTGCTGTATTTAAATTCTAAATCATTGGCAGGCTGCATGTTTATCATCATATCTAACATCTGCCCTCCAATTGAAATTTCATTTACGGGGAATGCAATTTTCCCATTTTCAATCCAAAATCCGCTGGCGCCTTGAGAGTATTCTCCCGTTACAGTATTAACACCCATGCCCATGGTTTCAGTTACATAAAACCCTTCTTTGATATCATGAATCAGCTCATCGACGGATGCTTCCCCCGCAGCAATATAAAGATTTGTCGTAGTAGGTGACGGCGGAGATGAGGTGGAGCGAGAAGCCCTGCCAGAACTTTCCAAACCCAATTGCTTTGCCGAAGCCAAGTCCATAATCCATGTTTGTAGTTTGCCATCTTCAACCAAATCAAGGCGCTCTGCAGCCAAGCCTTCTGCATCAAAGGGGCGTGAGGCTAGCCCCTTGACCATTCTGGGATCATCAATAATCTGAATATTCTTAGAAAACAGCTGTTCCCCCAGCTTATCTTGAAGAAAACTGGACTTACGGGCAACGGAACGGCCATTTATGGAGCGGGCAAAGGCCCTTAACAAAGTTACGCCGACGCGGGGATCAAACACCACAGGCAGCGTGCCTGTCTTGCCTTTTACAGGGTTTAAGCGGCGTAAAGTGTTTTCAGCTGCTGCTTTCCCAATTTCACTGGGGGCGGGTAAGTCTGCGCAGAAGACTTTGACAGCATAATCATAATCACGCTCCATCTCTGTATCTTTACCTGCCAGAACAGATACTGAATTTGAAAAATAAGATTGACGGTACTGTCCTTTAAATCCATTTGACGAAACCAACGCGTATGAAAACACACCTTGTCCCGCGTCTGCACCATCTGAATTGGTAATGCCATTTATATCTAAAGCAGCTTGTTCTGCTTCTAATGCTCTTTGTTTTAATTGCTCTGAAGACATAGTGTTGTCGTCAAAGCTTTCAATGGCAGGAATTTCTTTTATTAAGTTGTCAGAATCTGCAATCACGCAATAGGGATCTTCCATCGATACTCTTGCCATATCAAGGGCACGGTCTACCAAACTATCAAATGTGTCATCTGCAATATGAGAGCTGGAAACAATGGCTTGCTTACTCCCTACAATAACGCGCAGGCCTAAGTCTTTGCTTACCGATTCTTCCACAGATTCAATATTTTGCAATCGCACAGAAATATCCATACTTTTGTCTTCAATGACCATGGCTTCTGCGTGGTCTGCCCCCTTACTAAGGGCTTTTTGTACAAGGTTATCAAGGCTGGAAAATGGCATTACAAAGCTTTCGTCAGAGTTTATAGGATGTTAATATTTTTAAGGGTATTATGGCGCAATATACATTGAATTAGGATATTTGCGAAAATAAAAGGGGAAATAACATGAAACAATTTTGGGTTGTGGGTGGTCACTACAAAGACAGCCAGTTTAGCGAGTTAGCGCCAGGGTTTAAGCAAGAAAAACTTGGGCCTTTCACATCTTACGAAGACGCTGAAAAAGAATGGTCTTCAAAGGCTTGGTCGTCTGTTGATGAATGCCATGCCAGATATGAAATTGTGGAAGATGTAAATTAAGTAAGCATAACCGGATCTGCACTGGATCATTTTGGCTACAATACATACATTTCGCTAATTTTCTATCAGCTTTAGATTTGCAGTCATTTTTTCTATAAAGTACCGTATTTTCAAAGGTGGTACTTTATTATGAAATTTAATACATCCGTCTGCGCAGCAGCACTTCTTTCAATCTTTATTGCAGCAGAAGCAAATGCCTCTGGTTTTCAGATTCGCGAACAAAGCGGAAGTAAACTGGGGAATTCTTTTGCCGGTGCAGGGTCAGAAGCGTCTGACCCCTCTGTCATGTTTTATAACCCTGCTGGCATGACACGCTTGTCAGGAAACCAAGCAACTGTTGCAGGGCACTTAATCATTCCAGAAATTGAGTTTGATAATCAAGGATCACAAAACGTCACAGGAAATAATGGTGGAAATGCCGTTGGTGTTTTCTTCTTGCCAAATGCTTATGTTTTTTACGATGTCGCCGAAGATTATAAATTTGGTTTCAGCATTAATTCACCCTTTGGACTAGAAACTGACTACAAAGATGGTTTTATTGGTCGTTACCAAGGATCAGAGTCTGCTTTGCAAACAATCTCTTTTGGGCCTAACTTTGCCTTTAAAGTAAGCGATGATTGGAGCCTCGGCGCAGGAGTGTATATGCAGCACTTATTCATCCGCCTAAACCAAGATCTTCGCTTTAGTGCGCTTGGACCATTCGAAGATGGTCAGGGCGTTCTAGAAGGAGACTCCACGCGCCCACACTTTACAATCGGGGCCATGTATGAACCAACAGATACAACGCGCTTTGGAATGACGTACCGGTCTGAAACACAGCACCGCGTAACTGGAACGGCGCGCTTTACAAACCCAACACCAGCGCCAACTGCTGGAGCGTTTGTCCAAACACCTTTGGAAGCAGAGGCGATTCTGCCAGAATCTTTATTGTTTAGTGCATACCACGAGCTGGATGACCGATGGGCGATCATGACTGATATTGAATGGACACGTTGGAGCAGACTACAAAACATCGTTGTTGACTTTGCAAACCCTCTTCAAACAGATCAACACCTTCGCTTTGACTGGGAAAGCTCTATCTTTTACTCGGTTGGGGCCAATTATAAACTGAATGACGAATGGCTGTTAAGAACAGGGGTTGCTTATGATGAAAGCCCACAAAATTCTAACGATAGAACCCCCAGAGTACCAGACTCTAACAGAACATGGCTTTCAATTGGGGCAACGTATTCTGGTTTAGAAGATTTTGTTCTGGATGCTGGCTATACGCACATTTTTGTTGATGACGCTAATGTTAGACGTCAGAACGACACATCAACTGACCTGTTGATCGGACAATACCAAAGCAACATAGATATCTTGTCCGTGCAAGCAACGTACAACTTCTAACAATTATTCTTACAAAAAGTTATTTAGCTGGAGGAGCGCCTTAGGCGCTTTTCTTGTGCTGAAGAAAGTCTTGCCATCTTTTTCAGGTCCATCTCTGATACCTTAAAGGCTGTTTCCACCCATAATTCAGTAATGTCTTTTAGCTCTTTAAGAGTCATAGGCGTGACAATCTTACGAACCTGATGAACTGCTGCAATAGACAAATAACCGCGCTTGTGGCGCTTAATATAGCTGTTTACGGCCTGTTCACCTTCACCATCCTCGGCAACAACATCGATAAGGCCCATATCGTACAATTCACCAGCGCTACAAATTCTGCCGCCCAGTATCATCTTCTCTGCCTTAACAGCCCCAAAGCGGCGCGCTAAAAGGCTGAAAGCCCCCATTCCAGGGAACATGTTGAACATGACCTCTGGTAATCCAAACTGAGAGCTTTTCTCAGAAATGATGATACCTGATGAAATGACAGATTCAAACCCGCCCCCAAGGCTATCTCCCTGCACAAGGGCAATATTCACAATGGGAAGACCAAAGTTATCATAATTGTTAAAGACGGCCTCTACACAGCTGTGAGCATACGCCAGCAAGCGATCTTTCTCACCTGCGCGGATTAATTCGATAAAATAGGGAAGGTCCCCGCCCAAATTGAAAATGCCAGGAATTCCTGACTTCCAAACCAAAAACTGTAGTGCTTCATGGCAAGAATATTCTTGCCCCTTAAAGTGATTTCTAAGCTTGGAATGAAAATCATTTAATTCTTGCAACAAAGACAGCGTGTAACAAGGACGTTCCGGAGTAATCGTTACCCATAGAACAAGATCTTCCTCGTTGTATTCAAAGCTTAGCTGTGAATAGCCCAAGCTTGCAATAAAGTCTGAAAACGAATCAAACTTAAAAGTGTTCGGCGCTGCTGGCGCTTTAAAGTGCCGTTCAGCCGCAGCAAGGCCTGTTTTTTGAATTACAACTGGCTTTAAGCCTTTTTGCTTTTCATTTTCCACAATATCACCCAGGTATTTTTAATTATTATTAAATTCTTAATATGGCCGAGTATTTACCACACAAAGAAATAAAAATCTACAATTAATTTAATAAAAGCAACTTTTCTCTATTATTTAGCAAGATTCAAGCAGATCTTTAATAACTGTCATGCATATGCATGGAAAATATGCAAAAAATGCACGCAAATAAAGAACTCCCTAAACTTTTATTAACCTAATTCAGGCATAACTTTAAGAAAGAGTTTTTAAGGCCTTATATACACTATGTTAAAACTAGCTCTAATCGATGATAGACCTACAAATCGCAAGTTGCTGTCTCAACTTGCCACTCATGTTGACCCCAACCTTGAACTACACTCTTTTGAAGATGGCCTAGAGGCAATTACATGGGTAAGAGAGGGGCAAACACCAGACTTAGTCATCACAGACTATAATATGCCGAAAATGAATGGTGCAGAGTTCATTGCCGCCTTCAGAGAAATTGAGCGCTGCCGTAATATCCCCGTTATTGCACTAACAGCGCACGAAGATAAAGACTATAGAATCAACGCTTTGGAAGCAGGGGCCACAGACTTTCTTCAACGCCCCATCGATCATCATGAATTTCAAGTTAGAATCCGTAACTTATTGACTTTGCGTGAACAGCAAATTCTTATTGAGAGAAATAGCGAGCGTAAACTGAAAACATTCTTAGACGCTATCCCAGCAATGGTCTGTGCCACAGATATTGATGGAAATATCTCATTTGCCAATAAGTATATGCAAGACTTGCTGGCGATTAAGGAAAGTGATTGCTTCAATAAAGATTTAGACAATCTATTTGAACATTCTGGTTTCAAACGTAAATTTGCCCAAAAGTTCAATGAATCATTGAACCATAATTTTGAAGAAACAATCACAGACCCTGAAGGAAAGAACAGAACGTTCCTGACAACACGGGTTTCTTTGTCAGAAATTCACCCCTCTATGGATGAGGACGTTCTTGTCTCTATCGATATTAGCGAAAGAAAGAACGCAGAAAGAAAATTCAAGCATCAGGGAACTTATTTTCATGGAATAATTGATAATGATCCCAACTTGATCTTTGCCCATAACAAGGATGGATTAATTACCATTGCGAATAAGGCTTTTGCCAAAGCTTGTGGTATCAGTCAAAACGAACTTAAAGGCTTGTCTGTCTACGAGTGCAAAATTAATTTTGGTAAACCCCAAAATAAAACAATTGAAGAGGGCGTAGATGATGAGCGGCAGGCTGAAACAGTCAAGTTTATGCAACCCCTTACCTTGCCCAACGGAGATAACAAATGGTACCAGACAGTTCAAACTCAAATCTCTAGCTTGATGTCTGAAGAATCGGACGGTTCTTTTGAAACATTGAATGTCATGAGTGACATTACAGCTTTAATTGAACAAGCAGATGAACTATCTGCCGCCAAAGAAGAGGCAGAATCCGCCAACTGGAGCAAAACAGAGTTCCTGGCAAATATGAGTCACGAGCTGCGCACCCCCTTGAACGCAATTATTAACTTCTCTGAAATGATGAGACAGGAAATTTTGGGACCAATTCAAGTTCCAAAATACAAAGAATACGCCCAAGATATCAACGATAGCGGAAGCCACTTATTAAGTATTATCAATGATATTCTTGATATTTCTAAGATTGAATCTGGGCAAATGCACCTTCATGCGGAAGAGCATGATATGAATGAAATTATTGAATCTGTATCGCGCTTGCTGAAGCACAGACTGGAAGCGGCAGAGCTGGGGTATGAAGTTATATATGATGATTCCGCTCCAAAAGTGAAAATGGATGCTGTTAAAATTAAGCAAGTTCTGTTTAATTTGGTGACGAACTCTATTAAGTTTACACCCCTACAAGGGAAAATTAGTGTTCAGGTAAACCATGATGCAGAAAACCTGACCGTAAAAGTAGTCGATACAGGCATAGGTATCAGGGATGAAGATATTCAAAAGGCACTAAAGCGCTTCGGACAGCTTGAAAGCCACCTAACGCGCCAGCATTCTGGCTCTGGGTTGGGGCTGTCTTTAGTCAAAAGCTTTATTGACATGCACCATGGGTCCTTTAGCCTGGAAAGTGCAGTAGGAGAGGGAACAACGGTTACATTTTCCATTCCCTTGCAACAAGCAGTAACCAAGCCGGCAGAGTCCACAGCACGCCCCGAGCGCGAACAAGCACCACAAGCAGCTTTTTAACACTGTCGCAATTTGCATAATTTTTGCACTTTCTATTGCAATTTGCAAAAAAACACCTTCTACAGAAACTAAAAACCCCAGAAAACAGCCATTTTTTACAAAGCATGTCTCTTGCACAGTCTTCTATATTAATAGATTAGAAAGAAGGCAGAAAAATGGAACAGTGCATTTTAAATAGCTTTAAGTTAAATGAAGCATGCTTGTTAATTGAGCCGTGCGAATTTCTGACATGCTGCCTTCCTCTGTGTATTGTTATTGCCTTTTTTATGGCTGCGATCGTCAGCTGCTTTATGCAAAATCCTAAAGACATAGGGGTAATTTTCCTAAACTAAGGCCTAGGTTCTGCGTGCAAGTGCGCGCTTTTTCTCTCTGGTAACCTGTGGGTTAGCTCACAGTATCTTTATAAACTTTCTGAATAACGTCAAAAATATCCCCTGGCGTAAATGGTTTGCCAATATGGGCCATCATCCCTAAATCCAAACACTTCTTGATAGTTTTTGGGATAATATTGGCTGTTAAAGCCACAATTGTGGGGGAGGACTTTTTATCACGGGAAAATATTTTCTCCGTTGCTTCAAAACCATCCATAACCGGCATATCCAGATCCATTAAAATTAAATCGTACTTTTCCTTTGCTGACATACTAACAGCTTCTTGTCCATTGCAGGCAACATCAGCAATGTAACCGTACTTTTGAAGAAAGGCTGTCAAAACCAATTGGTTTGTTTCGTTATCCTCTGCCACTAAAATTTTAATTGGGGTTGTTTCAAAAACAGGGGCAACGACTTCCTTTTCAACCTCTTTGTCTTTCTTCAGTTCCTTTTCTTTGGTTATGTTTTTGTCTTTAACCGATGTTTCTGTTTTTTCAAAAGGGACTTTGATGATAAACGTGCTTCCCTTATTAGGTTTACTGATTAAGCTTATCGTTCCTTGCAAGCGTTCTATCAACTCTTTACAAATAGACAACCCAAGCCCTGTCCCCCCATATTTCCGAGTTGTAGAAGAGTTTGCCTGAGAGAAAGGTCTGAAAATTTTACTTTGAAGGTCTTTAGGGATTCCAATGCCAGTATCCGTAATTTTGATCATAAGGTTCAAGTGTTTGCGGGTTTCCTTTAAAATATCAATGCTGATATGAACACTGCCGGTATCCGTGAACTTGATAGCATTAGAAAGTATATTGTTAAAAATTTGCTGGATTCTAACAGGGTCTGTTTTAATTTCAGAAATTTCTTCCGGCATATCCCAAAGAAGTTCCAAACCTTTTTGCTCTGCTACGGGCTTAAAAACCTCGCAAATATCACTTACGATTTCTTTCAGATTAACAGGAATAACTTCAATTTCTAAACGATGGGATTCAATTTTAGAAATATCCAAGATATCATTAATTAACGATAATAGGGTCCCGGCAGACCGTTCAATCAGCCCCATATACTCAGATTGCTTTGCATTTAACTTTGTTTGAGCAACCAGCTGGGAAATCCCAATTACGGCGTTAAGGGGGGTTCTGATTTCATGGCTTATATTTGCTAAGAATTGTGATTTTGCACGGTTTGCTTCATCGGCCTGCTTAAGGGCTTCATCGGCTTGCTTAAGAAAAAATTCTTTTTCTGCTGTTAATTCAAAAATCTGCTTCACTTTGGCATTAGACTGCTTGCAAGTATACAAAATGATAGCGCCGAATAGAAAGCTCATAAAGGCCATGGCATAGTGCGCCATTTCTGTTGCATTAACTGCCAACACAGCAAAAATTGGCACAATAACCGCCAAAACAAAACTAAAATAAGCATTGCGCATTGGACTTAAAGTTACCGCACCGGCCGATGCCATGCCCACCAGAACAAAGATCAAAAAAGCTTGGTGCAAGGGTGAATTATGCGGAAACATTAAAATGGGTGCCAACCCCCATGTTAACCCGCCAACCAAAGAGCTGAAGGAAAATAAGCTGACCCAAACCCTTGTATCAATTTTATTCTTTTGTTTCAGTTGGGCGCGGTACTGCAGATGAATGAATAACCGAACGGCAAAAATTGAAATAAAAGCAATAAACCACTGGGCAATTGCATCATGGCTAATTTCATAAGACAAGACAACAGCCAGAATGACAGCATTAATGAAACTGGCAACCCAAGTCACAGGTGCAACTTTGTATAGCGATTCAAGCTGATATTTTTCGTATTGCATCTCCACCCATAGGCAATTTAAGGTAAATCTTTATAAGAATAGGGCACCTTACAACCAACAGAAAAGATCATTCTAGCCAAGCACATACGCACGTATAAAAAATAGATTAGAAATATTCATGCCCGTTACATATTTACCCTTCATTATTCGGCCAAAAATTAAAGGTGGTTGCAACAAATAAGAAATTTTTCATGGCATGGCAGGTGCCTAAATGCTAATCAAAGTAGTCACATATATATGGGGGTACTCTAAACCATTTCCCCAGACCGCTAAACAATAATCCATGAACGTGTTGCAAAGATGAAAAAGAAATCCATACTAAAAAGAATTATTCAAAATGAATTCCTAAAAGTCATAGTATTTGGCTTGTTGCTATTGGGGTTGATTATTAAGTTTTCCAGCCTGTTTGTTAGCCCAGCTCCACCAGCGGAAGTTACGGTTGCATCTGGTACACCTGGCGGGTTTTATTATAAATTTGCAAATAAATATCGCGCCTTCTTTGCTGAACGAGGCATGCAGCTAAACATTGTAGAAACGTCTGGTTCTGTCGAAAACATCCAGCTTTTAAAAGACAAGAAAGTGGATTTTGCGTTTGTACAAGGTGGCATCTTGAATGACAACGATGCCGATACCATGCAAATTATGGGAGGACTTTATTTTGAACCGCTATGGATTATTTCTCTAAAGCCATTTGAAAACCTGACAGAGTTAAAAAACATGGCCATCGCCATTGGCAAAAAAGGCAGCGGAACCAACGCAACAGCCCAAGAGATTCTAGCCCTGAATGGAATCAGCTCTAACAATGTTATTTTTTATGAACGCTCCGGCATGGCTGCCATGGAGATGCTGAAACAAGGTAAAGTAGATGCCATTTTTTCTGTCGGAAACCTGGAGAGCACCTTTGTTCAATCCATCTTACAGGACGATACATACTATGTGCATTCCATGAAAAGGGCAGAGGCATACCAGCGCCGCCTAAAGTACATGACTCCTGTCACATTACATCAAGGTGTGCTGGATTTTGAACAAAATATCCCAGCTGATAATATCCGTCTTGTTTCAACAATCGCACAGATTGTTGCAGACAAAGATATTCACCCAGCCGTTGAGGATATGATTCTACTTGCAGCTTTAGAACATCACAGTAAAGGAGGGTACCTAGAATATGGTCAGAACTTTCCTACCGTAAAGTATACAGACTTTGCTGTGGATGAGGGTGCCGCCAGATTTATTGAGAACGGCCCATCGTTCCTGCACAGATACTTTCCGTTCTGGGCAGCAACATTATTAGATAGAATCAAGTTCATGCTATTGCCTTTAATTACCTTGTTGTTTCCATTATTCAAGATCCTTCCCCCCACATACAGGTGGCGTGTTAGATCTAAAATTTATAAGTGGTACAGACTGTTAAGCGAAATTGAAATGCGCCTGAACAATGCCAAGAAAAGTGCCGAAGTTGATGAAAGTATTGCGGATATAAAAACGCTGACACAAGATGTGGAAGACGTAACTGTACCAAATTCTTATGCAGAGTCCCTCTATAACCTCAAAGTGCACATTGACTTAATTCGCCAACATGCACTTGAGAAAAAATCCAACTTTTCCAAGAAGAAAAAGTCGACTACAAAGACTGCTTAGAACAGGCCTTCTAAAGTAGAGCCAATGCTTTCTTGAATTTGCTCTTTCGCGCGGTCAAGAAAAGACCCAGTCGTTGCTTGTGTAACAGCTTGTGTTAGCTCTGCTACAACCCGTCTAACAGCTTCTGGGGGTTGGATTGCTTGGTTTTCTGTTCCAATGTCTGTCATGCGGATTGTTGGCAGCGCAATATCCTGACTTTGGCCTTCGCCAGCCAAAGAAACAGCAGCAACTGCCATTGCATTAGAAATTATTAGCTCACGAATCGCAAGGCCTGCAGATTCAGAGGAAGAAGGTGAATCAGATGCATCGCTATTAGAAGAACCAGAAGAAGAGGCTACTGCCGTGGAAGCCATATTTCTTTTCAGCTCTTGAAAGTTCAGCTTTCCATCGCTCATTTCTGCATATGCTGTCAAACCGTCAACAACAACAGAGCTGATCATAACGGGGCTACCAAATAAATCCTCTGCCTGCGCTGTAAAAGAGCCAACTTCCAGGATGTTTTCTGATTCAAAACCAGCTGGGTTTTTAATTGCAACTCCGCTGATGCTTACATTTTGTGAAAACAAAGAAACGTTCACGCTGGAAATTGTAACTTCTGTTTGCAAAGTATCAGAGGCAATTTGCTCTGCCGTGCTCTTTACAATTGTATCTAGATAAAATGAAATTCCAGCAGCCGCAACAACGACCAGAACAACAAGTGTTAAAAGGAATTTTTTCATGATTTGTAAATCTCCTACTCAAAAATATGCTGTTAAGCCCTAAAACTGCGGAATTTGCGTATGAATTGCAAGATTTTTTATTAAATGCTGCTGTGATCCCAAAACACAATACGCAAGAAAACCCTCAGTCTGTGGACGCATTTTGCAACCAAAAGAGAAAACTTTGTTAATATGTAAACTCAATATTTAAAAAGTTGAGGCGCATATAATGAATCCAAAATCTGTTAATTCAGGCCATGTCCATGAAAATGAAATGAAATGCATTGACTTAATTCAAGCACAACTGGAACGAGCTAGGGAACTGCTTAAAACAGAAGAATCGGCAGAAGATGTTATCATGCAAATTTCAGCCATTAAATTTGCCCTTAAGTCCATGGAATCTACATTAGTAGAAAAAAGAATGGCAGCACGCTTGTCAGAAGCATTTAATATTTCCAATCAACATTACCAGCAGCGCAAGCTAGATAAAGCCGAGCTGGCTTAAGGTTGCTTATTAAAAGGAACTATGCCCACCCCATTATCTGCAGGCGCCGCCTTCCAAAAGATAATTTTATTATTATTTTTTAGAATAATTTGACAGCTTCATAAATATCTGTCATAACCCGCCCTTAATTAAAGAAATGTCCCATAAGACAGAGCTTACAGAAAGTATCCAAACACAAGGATACGTGAAGGGCTAACCCCTCATTCATTCTTTCCGAAAAGTTCAGGTTTATAGGCAAAGCCAATAACGGCTGAATTAAAAGGAAAAATGATGAAAAATTTTGAAGGCTTTGGTCTGTCCGCAGACCTGTACAAATCTCTATCTAAAATGAATTACACCACCCCAACGCCAATTCAGGCCAAGGCCATCCCACTGGCATTGGAAGGAAAAGACATTCTGGGATCTGCCCAAACAGGAACAGGTAAAACCGCCGCGTTCAGTATTCCCCTTATTGAAAAAATGCTAAATTCCAGCAAGGGAATGGCTGTGGTACTGACCCCAACAAGGGAATTAGCCAAACAGGTTCTGGATGTTATCCATCAATTACTGGGCCATCAAAGCCCCATTAAAACAGCTTTCCTAATTGGGGGAGAAGCCATGCACCGCCAGCTAAAACAGCTTCGCCGTGAGCCACGCATTATTGTCGGAACGCCAGGGCGTATTAATGATCACCTAGATCGTGGAACGCTAATGTTAAACCGTGCTGACTTTTTGGTTCTAGATGAAACAGATCGCATGCTGGATATGGGTTTTGGTGTGCAGATTGACCGCATTTTGGAATTTATGCCAAGACAACGTCAAACGCTGATGTTCTCGGCCACATTGCCTCAGGCCATTATTAAAATGTCTGGCCGCTACCTGAACAATCCAGAGCGTGTATCCATGGGTGCTACCAATGTTATTGCCCAAAATATCAAACAAGATGTTATCCGCATTAGCCAAGAAGCCAAATACAAAGAGCTTATCAACCAACTGCATGAACGCGAAGGGTCTGTCATCGTTTTTGTTAAAACAAAGCATGGAACAGAGAGAATGGCAAAGAACCTGTACAAGGAAGGCTTTGAGACAGATGCCTTGCATGGTGATTTGCGTCAAAACAAGCGTAACGTTGTGATGAAAGGTTTCCGGGATAAAAAGTTCCGCATTCTAATTGCTACAGATATCGCTGCCCGTGGATTGGATGTTCCCCACATTCAGCACGTTATTAATTATGATCTTCCCCAAGTTGCAGAAGATTACATTCACCGTATGGGGCGCACAGCCCGTGCCGGATCTAATGGATCGGCTTTATCTTTTGTGACAAACCAAGACGGCCGCAAATGGGGGGCAATTGAAAGATTGCTAAACCCAGGTCAGAAAAGTAAAAGCCGCTTTGCTGATGACCGTGACGAGCGTTCATCTCGTGGAGGCCCCAGAAGAGGGGGCAAGCCAAGTGCCAAGCGCTTTGGCAAAAAGAGACCTGGCGAACGATCTGATCGACGTTCCGATAATAGAAAATCTGACTGGAATTCAGAAGGAAGACCAGAAAGAGGGGAAGAAAGACGTTCTGACAACAGAGGCTTTGGCAAGAAACCTTATGCCAAGAAAAAGTTTGCAGATCGCCGCGAAGAAGGTGGACGCACTGAAAGAAGCAACTCTGGATGGACGCCACAAGGAAGATCTGAAGAAAAGTCTGTCGATGATCGCCGTAACCCCAACAACAGCTTTAGCAAAAGATCTGGAAAGCCTTTTGGCAAAAGAACTTCTGTCCGCGATGAAAATGGTGGGCGCTCTGAAGAAAGATCTTACCGCAAAAAGCCAGCTGGAAAAAGTTTTGGCAAGTCATTTAAAAAGCGCGACGAAAACACATCAGACAGACCATCTAGCAAGTCTTTTGGTAAAAGATCTGAAGGTCATCGTGAAGACGGTGGGCGCCCTGAAGAAAGAAGCTACAACAAAAAGCCATCGGGAAGAAGCTTTGGCAAACCAGGGAAGAAGACCTTTGGCAAAAAGTCAGGCAATAGCTTTGGTAACAAAATGGATGGGCAAGCACCCCGCCGCAGAAACAAAACCAGCCAGTATAAGAAAGCAGCTTAACAGCTGATTTTCTTGCAGATTAATACAATGGCTCTTCACCCAAAAATGTGAGGGGCCATTTTTTTATCTATAAGAAGAAAGAATAAAGCTTGAAATGGCTCCCCGTACTTGACACAATACGAACTCATCACTATCAAGATGTGATTATTATGTACGGATTAGCTACGAAGCGCAATTTTAGCCAACCAAACGGCTATAAATGCGAATGAGCGCAAGCGGATTTATCTTATGCTGATTCTGGAATAAGTCCCGCCAGCAAAGTAAACTGGCGGGATGAGGGGGGAGGAACCGGGTTGCTAAGGTGGCGGGCTTATCGTTTAAGCCCTTTCGGGCCATACTACTTGTGGGACCCTATGAAGAAGGGTGTGTGGCACTGGCGGCTCTAGCCGGGTGTGCTATCAAACGAATATCCACCGCTAAGCATGGAGATGGTTTGACGATTTTTTTCATTATCGCCGGCTCTTCCATCCACGCTTTCTTTGAGATATTTTGCGCCTTGTGTTTGACTATCACTAAGCTTGGTGTCACTCGCTCTTTTTTGTTTTGCCGTTATTTTATGCCGGATGAGAGCAAACTCGATAGCATCTGCCAGATGATCAAGGTTCTTTTTCATAACAATGTCTGCTGCACCATGAGCCATGGAAAACGTTGCCAGAACTCTTTCTGCTTCTTTGTCGCCGGTCAGGGTGATGATGGGAGTTAGTTTCCCCAGAGATTTCACCTTTTTAAACACATCCTTGCATCCTGCCGCATCGGCCAGATCTGTATCAAGCAAAATGATATCTGCACGCTTAAAGCACGGGCTTGCGGTTTGAAGGCAATTGTAAAACTCGAAAATCCAGCCGGTGCGCATATGAAGGTCCAGCTGTCCTTTAATGTGGGCGGTATAGGCTAGATCGCCTGAAATCAGCAGTATGTTTGTATTTGTTTGTTTTTTCATTTTTCTACTCCTTTTGTAGATTCATTTAAATTATGCAAATTTGATTGCTAGCCGCCTTCATTCTCCATGCGCTGTGTATCGATACCGAAGGCTGCAATCTGTGCTTGTGAAGGGGATTCTTTCAATTTTATTGCGCCGCATCCGGGGGAGCTGCCCGCTTCTATAGTTTTTGCCTTAAATTGCTTCATTGCCTCTAAGATTAATTTTTGTGCCTTGTCCTTACCTTCCCAGCCATCAACGCGGCACCATTTTTCTGGTTCAAGGGTCTTGTATAGGTCAAAGAAATGGGTGATTTCTTCCATCAAAATTGCCGGTACATCCAGATAGGTCTCGATTGAGTCATAATAAGGATCAATCCGGGAAACGGGCACCGCCAGGATCTTCTCGTCTCTGCCGGCTTCATCTTCCATCATCAGAACTCCTATGGGCCGTGATATGATCATGCAGCCGGGAACAAGTGCCTCGCGGCCTATAACAAGGATATCCAAAGCATCCCCATCTTGTGATAAGGTTTGTGGGATGAATCCATAATTGGCTGGATAAAAAAGGGGCGTGCGCAGGCGTCTATCAACATTTAGGAATCCTGATCGTTTATCAATTTCATACTTTATGGTAACGCCCCCTTTTGGGACTTCGATCACGGCATTGACCTCTTCGGGTGCATGCTCACCAGCTGACAGAAAATCTATACTCATTATTTTTCCTTTCATACTTACCTATTCTAACAGGGCAACCTTATTTGCAGCTGAAGGCAGCTTAAAAACGCTCAATTCGTTATTTTCTATAAAGTGGAAATCTATGCAGGGTTAAAAAGGACGCGGACCTTCAACCCCTTGCCATCACGGTGAGAGTCAAGTGTTAGATCGGCGTTATGGAGATTACAAACCCTCTTTACGATGGCCAGCCCCAGCCCACTTCCGGTCTCACTGCTGCCCTTGACCTTTTGAAACCGCTGTAGAACGGCTTGTCTTTTCTGGACTGGAATGCCGGGGCCTAAGTCTGCAATACAAAGGAGAAGTTTATTTTGATGTGTATTAAGGGAAATAGTGATTGTCCCCTCCGCCGGGCTATATTTAATAGCATTGTGAATGAGGTTATGCAAAAGTACCGATATGCTTTCTCTATCAGCATGAATGTAAAGCTTCCTGGTGATGGCTGTTTTTAACTTCACCCTTTTCTCTTCTGCCAAATCTGAAAGGTCTGACGCAACACACAGGCACAAATGGGAAAGACTTATTTTTTCCTTATGGAGCGTAATATTATCCACTGAATGACGTGCCAGAGCCAATAACTGCTCGATAAGGCGCTCTGCCTGATCAACGGCATGAATAATATTGCCCAGGGCTTTTTTTTGAATCTTTGGATCTTCTGTTTGTTGTGCAATCTCGGTTTGAATGCGAATACCCGCAAGAGGGGTGCGCAATTCATGGGAAGCATTGGCTGAAAAATCCCGCTCATTTTCCGAGCGATCCTGAAAGTTGGATACCAGCCGATTGATCACTTTAATCAATGGCTTAATTTCAACAGGAGCTGCCGATTCTTCAATCGGCTCCAGTTTCTGGAAGATACGCTTTTCTATATCCGCAGAAAGCTTGCCAATATCCTGGAGATACTTTTTCTTAACAAGAGTATTGGAAAACCATTCATGAATCATGAGCAAGCCTGTATCCCATATTCTTGACTGTCTCTATGACGTCTTTGCCAAGTTTTTTGCGAAGTTTAAAAATGTGAACTTCAATGGTGTTGCTTTCAATTTCCGTACCCCAGCCGTAAATACTATCCTCAATGGTCTGCTTTGAGATAATTTCCCCCGGCTTCTCCATAAGATGCTGCAGAATTGTGAACTCTTTGGCTCCCAGCTTCACGGGCCTTCCTGCCAGAGCTGCCTCTTTGGTTGCAGGGTTCAAAGTAATGTCTCCGGCTTTTAGAAGCGGCTGTATGCGACCGCCCCGACGTCTGTGCAGGGCTCGAATGCGGGCTTTGACCTCTGCAAATTTGAAAGGCTTTACTAAATAATCATCTGCACCAGCATCCAGGCCTTTTACTTTGTAATCTGTCGTATCATAGGCTGTTAACATCAAGACAGGGATATGCTTTTTTTGCGCCCGCATTTCTGCCAGAAGATCAATGCCTGAGCCATCAGGTAGCCCGATATCCATTAATACCATATCATAATGATGCGTCTTCAGGGCGAGTCTGGCAGACTCAAGATCTTCGGTCCAGTCGATACCATACCCTTCCTGCTGAAGGCCGGTGACAAGACCATCTCCAATAATTTTATTATCTTCTACAATCAGTATCCGCATAGTGCCTCTTCCTAAGGTTTATTTTCTGATACCTCTTTAAGTACCATACGCTTATCTTGCGCCAGCAGCTAAACAAAAGAAGCTGCTCTCGATTAAAGGACCAGCTTCTTCCATTTTATAGTTTCAGGGTAGGGTAAAATTGTTGTTAGGATTTTTTGTTCTTTCCCCAACCAGAACCGCCAGGATTATTACCTGAGTATCCCTTGGCTTTCTTATCCTTTTCCTCAGGTGACTTCTCATTTTCTTTAGGCTCATCCTGCTTAGGATCTTCCTGAGGCTTTTGATTTTGTTTTGTAGACATTGCGTTTCTCCTTTTTTGAACGAATGTTTTAAGACAATTTGGGAGGACTTTTTGTTTTCCGCCCTTGTCTATATCGTCTTTATAAAGTCTCAACCTTAACTGCAGCTGAAGGATTGTTTTTTGCTCTTAATCTAAATTTCTTCGTCAGTTTTTTGCTGGTTGGCTGAGCTATGCCCATGAATATCGGTTGCTTTATTTCTTTTAAAAACTTTAGACACCATTTTCTCTTTCTTTTTGCTTTTTGTTTGTACCCATAGCAGCAACCCGCCTTTATCAATTTGGTCTTGAAAGAAACGGCTGTATTTACTCCCTAGCAATCTTGCCAGTAGGCCACCGCTCAGAGTACCGACTAGGCCGCCTGTAATAAGAGCTGTTTCAATTCCGGGCTTAAAGAGTCCTCCGGCAAAAATGAGACCGCCGATAATTCCCGCTACCATACCAACACTGATAAGGACCCCTTGGGCAGTTCCCAAATCTTCGCGGGCAATAAAGGAGCTTCTGGGGGATTACTAAGGATGTGTATGACAGGAAGCAAACTCAAATCACGAATCGCCAGCTAGAGATAAACCGACTCCTAGAGCAGCATCACAGCGGAGATGAGCAATTTAAGATTGCACTGACATCCTTGATTCAACTGGCTTCCCATTCGTATGAGCTATTTGAAGCAGCAACCGTTGACGAAAAACGTCAATTGATCGGATATGTCTTCTCGAACTTGGTGCTGGAAGGCCGAAAGCTACGCTATACCTTGAAAAAACCATTCAACTTGTTTGTTGATTTGGCTTCTTGTCTTGAATGGCTCCCCGGGACGGGCTCGAACCGCCGACCCAGTGATTAACAGTCACTTGCTCTACCGACTGAGCTACCGGGGAACATTTCAAGACTCTCGTCTATAGCAAAGTGCATTTCTTATGCCAAGCATAAAATAGGGTTTTTCCAAGTCATTTTATAAACAAGGGGGCAAATCGCAAAAATGTTGTAAATTGTGTTTGAATTGGCTATAAGTCAACTTGCGGTACACAAAAACAAGGTCATACGTGGTAAATAGTGTCAATACACATTTTTCGACAGATCAGCTTCGGGCAATGGCCGAAAAATATGGAATTGACTATGACAGCCTTTCCGCGCCAAATTTTGAAACACGCCTAGAAAAACTAAGAAAAATTTTACAAGACAAAGATGTGGACTACCCCATTCCAACGGATGTGGCTGCAGCCTATTTTGCCAAGATGGAGCAGGGCGAACCCTTTAAGATAGGGACCCTATCCGATAAAAGAGTTGATCTTGAACAATACAAAAATACCCAGGTTTATGATGATTACCCAAAAGAAGATCATTTAAGTTGGGCCATTCTGTGTGAAAAGCAACATGGCACGAAAGATGAGCACGCTTGTGAAGAGTATCTTTACGGAGAGATAACCTTTGCCATCGGGGATAAAATTATTCCTGATTATTATTTGCTAAATGCCCGCATTTACCAACAAACCGGCTGGCAGTTGGCAACGGTTGAAGAAATTATCCCCGCAGATCTTTTCTTTGCCTGCCACAGTAATTGCTTCTTCCCAGTAACAACCTTTGTCCGTGGTATTGATGTTGATTATTTGGAGGAACCAGATATCGGCCATGATATTGCCGGACATGTTTCAACTTTTACAATCCCTGCTGTAGCCAACATTATGCAAAGCCATGGTAAAGCCCGCGATATGATTCTGGCAGAGCTAGAAGAGGCTTATGCAAAAATTGAAAATAACCCGCAGCAGCCTTTTTTGAAAAGTAGCATGAAAAAAGCAGCGGCAGAAAAAGCAGCAAGGCTTTTGGATTACGCTGGCAGACTTTATTGGTTTACTGTGGAATTTGGGTTGGTCATGCAAGATGAGAAGCCGAAAGCTTTTGGAGCAGGCATTTTATCCTCTCCGGGTGAAACAGAGTTTAGCATAGAAAGCTCTACGCCATCTCGTGTTATTATCAACCCTTCCAATGACAGAGATCTGTTGCGCTTGACCTGCACAAAGTTTCTGATTTCAAAGTTCCAAGAAACATATTTTATGATGACAAGCTTTGATGAGCTTAACTCCCTGACGCCAGAACGTATCTTAGCAGCCGTCAAAGCCGCAGATAAAAGAACACATTATTCCTGGAAAGATTTGGTGCCTGGCGATGTCGTTCATAACGTAGGGAAAAACCAAACATCGCCAGAGCAAAAATACCTAAGGTTTGCAAATGGTCAACCCTTGGATACAGCAGAATTAGAAATTCTGCATCGCAATCTATATCACGCTGGAAAAGGGCACATTCAAACAGGATGGGATAATTTAACTGCAGGCATGCACCTGCACACAGAATTCTCCGCTGAAGAAGAATTTAATAAAAGGAACTTCCCCACTGCACCCAAAGAGGTTGAGTATCGCGAGGTGTCTGATGAGATTTTAGGAGAGATTCCACCAGATTTAAAGCTGACTATCCCAGAAAAACCGTGCATTCCACCAGGTGTGCCGAGGGCTAAAATAAACACCCATTAAATCTGCTTTTGCTCTTTCTATAGGTGTTAAATTGACAACGTCATGGCAAAACAACAACGACATTACGTCACCTCATTACCAATTTAATTTTTTAGTCATCATTAATTTGTTATAAATAAGGCATGGAAAAAGTTGAATGGGAAGACCCCCTAAAATTCAAGAGTCTGCTAAACAAGGATGAACTTAAAATCTGGGAAGAGGCCAGGGAGTACGCCCAAGGTCACCTAAAGCCCAGGATTACGCAAGCATACCGCAATGAAGAGTTCGACACGACCATTATGACTGAAATGGGCGAGCGCGGCTTTTTGGGCTGTTATCTGGATGGATATGGCTGCAAGGGCTGGTCCAGCGTTGCTTATGGCTTGGTTAATTATGAGGTAGAGCGGGTCGATTCTGCCTATAGATCTGCCCTTTCTGTACAATCTGGTTTGGTAATGTTCCCTATTCATGCCTACGGAACAGAGGAGCAGAAGAAGAGATATCTGCCCAAACTCGCCACAGGGGAAATGATTGGCGGATTCTCTCTGACAGAGCCAGAGTCTGGATCTGACCCTGCAAGTATGTCGACAACGGCCACAAAAGTTGATGGCGGTTACCTTTTAAACGGCCATAAACGATGGGTCACCAACAGCCCTGTATCAGACATTGTTATTGTTTGGGCCAAATTAGATGATGGCAAAGTTCATGGCGTTATTGTGCACACAAAAACCAAGGGCGTTACCATTGATGGGTTTGTGGGGCGGCTTAGCTTGCGTGCCTCTGCCGGCGGAATCGTGAAGTTGAAGGATGTTTTTGTACCAGATGAAGACATTTTACCAGATGCAAAAGGTATCAAGGCGGCGTTTGGATGCCTGAATAACGCCCGCTTTGGAATTGCCTGGGGTGTCCTGGGAGCGGCCAGTGAATGCTGGCATCTTGCCCGTGATTATACCATGGAACGTCATCAGTTTGAAAAACCTTTGGCAGCAAACCAATTAGTGCAATTAAAGCTGGCAGATATGCAAACGGAAATCACCCTGGGGCTACACAGTGTTCTTCAATTAGGGCGCCTGAAAGACAAGGGAGAGCATAGCCCAGAAGCAATCTCTCTGCTAAAACGCAACAACTGTGGAAAAGCATTGGATATTGCCCGCACAGCACGCGACATGCTGGGCGCAAACGGCATTATCGATGAATATGGTGTTATGCGCCATGTTTGCAACCTTGAATCTGTCAATACGTACGAAGGAACCCATGATATTCACGGCCTTATCCTGGGACGTGCCCAAACTGGCATTGCCGCATTTTAAAACAAAGCGACAAATTGACAAACCCTTCACGCAACTATATAATAAATTAATAAGAAATTAAGTATAAAAACGGGTGAAAGCCCAGTGTGTGTAGGATAAATATTCATGAGCTTTAGGATGCCAATCCTTCATCTGCGGCGATTTTTCTTGGGCCGACAGCCATCAGGGCAGGACCGAAGGGAATCTGCGGCCTTCAATCCAACAGCTTTTACCAGTCACGATAGATTGCTAGAACGCATTGCGTTGGAGTTTTTTAACAAAAACCTGACCGGTTTGATTTATGAAACTTTGTGGTTTTACAGCTGCTTGCAACAAAAGAAAGAAATCCCCCTCAGCCGGCTTTGGGCCTTGCAAAACAGGTTAATCCAGATAGAGCGAAATAGTACCCAAAAACACCAGCCCCCCCATAGAACAATCAAGCAAGAGCTGAGCTATAAAGAATTTCAGGCCCAATTACAGTTGTTTGATTATGATCTTAAAATCATACTTGATCAGCTTAAAAGCTATTTAATAGAGCTAATAAATACCATAGATGAAAAAGTAGGGTGGTACTTGTTCTTAGAAGAAAAATTGAGTGTTTTTGAAACTAATACCGACTTAAACAAATCTCTGATCTTACCTTTTGAACAGCACGCAGCCCGCTCAAGAAGCCTTGAACAGCTTGGTAAAGATGTTTTCTTTATTAAAAACATTTTGGGCACCCAAACAGAATTAACAGCATCGAACCTGTCATCCTTAGAACAATTTTTACAGCACCTTTTTGAAAAACTGGATATGCCAGATTCTCTGAACAGGCTTAATATCTATGACAAACTGACGCATGCCCTTTACTTGATTGATGAACGTGTTACTTTGGGTGCTTAAATCATAACAAGTATCCAAAGGCCTTAAAATGTTGCGCAGCATTCTTTTTCTGTTTTCCTTATTCACCCTAACTTTCAGCCAACTTGCATTGGCCGATCAATCCCTGACACTGCAGACAGAAAAAGTATTCACATACCCCAGTATTAAAGATGGAAATGGAGCAATTTACGGAACGTTTGTCAATAAAGGCAATAGCGATGTTAATATTATCTCTGCCACATCACCTGCTGTAAAAACAGTGGAATTACACACCATGAGCATGGAAAATAATATGATGCGTATGCGTGCAGTCCCCTTTTACACTGTCCCCGCCAAAGGCCGCTTAACCCTGCAATCAGGGGCAGAGCATATTATGCTGATTGGGCTTGTAAACCCCATAAAAGCAGGAGACAGCTTTCCCGTAACCTTGAAATTGGATAATGGAAATACTCAAACCATCACTGTTAATGCGATCGCACGCGGCAGTAACCTTAATGTCCATTAGGATATAGCTCCGCTTTTTTCATAAAGAAGCTTAATTTCTTGACACTTTCAACCTGATTATGCGGTCCAAAAGCCATAGTTTTCTTACGTTTGAACACAATCTTAAGACATTATTAACCATTTAAGGGTATGATTTTTGTAAGAAAAGTGATAGCATGTTTAGTGTATTGGTAATTTTATTTCACATTTGATCTATTATTAGAACTTCTGAAAGGACCTGGATGTTAATCTCGTTAAAGACTAAGGGGACATCTAGGGGGAGACTTAAAATGAAGAAAATCACTGCGGGTATATTGGTAGCAATTATATTGGCTTTTTCGCCAACCGTTTCAAGCGCTGAGAATATTGAAAATTACGGAACACCAGACAAGGTGGCAAAAAGCATGTATTTGCGTGGAATTCCCATGGAATCTATTATGAAAGCCACCGTCCAAAATATCGTGAACAAAGCCCCACAAGGCATGCTAAGTCGCGCTTCTGTTTGCATGAAGAAATACATGACTATCACATCTTACCATGATGTTGTAAAAATTATGATGGCAGCACATCCCGGTATTTTATCTGCAACTAACACATCTTCACTACATGAATCTGCAGATGGTCAAAAAGTTCTATTCTTCTGTGGGGACCACTTGCAAGAAGCTTCCCCCGTTGTGAAAGCAGAAATTCAGCACACAATGAAAAAATACTTGAAAATTGCCTTTAACGGCTTGCCAGCAAAAAGTTAAACCAAGCAAAAGCATGGCACAATATGTATGCTTAATATGTGGTATTAGGCACAGCTGATAAGTTTTAAGCGACAAAATAGCCCGAATTCCAAAAAAAGACTTGGAAAAGTAGGCTAGGCAAGGTAATGATAGCAAACCTTACGGGAGAGACCTTTAATTTTTTATATAGAGTCACCCTTTAAATCTACTTTTTATATGTATCGTTTCGGAGGTACAACTTGAGACAGTCCAATACAAGTGGACGACGTCATTCTAACAATAGACGTCGCAGCAATAACGGTAAAGGCGGGAACCCCAGTTCCAGAGGCAATGGCGGAAACAATCGTTCAGCCGGCCAAAACAAGGGGAACGCCCTTCAACAGTACGATAAATACACACAGCAAGCGCGCGATGCCATCGCATCTGGCGATACTGTTCGTGCCGAAGGCTGTTACCAATCTGCAGAGCATTATTACAGAGTCGCCCAAGAAAATGGCCTGTTTGAAAAAAGAAATAATGCAGCACAGCAAAAAAACAATAACAAATCATCCACGGCCAATAAATCTGATGCCACACCACAAAAGGATGCAACCGCTGACGCAGAAAATAAACAGGATGCGCAGCCCCAAGAAAAGACTGAAAAACCGAAAAGAAAAACCTCTGCCCGTCGTGCACCAAAACAACACACAGATGCAGAGAAAAGTGATGACGCAAACCCACAAAACTTGCCAAGTTTCCTATATAACAAGGCAAATTTGGATGAATCTGATTTTGATAAAGCAGCCGAAGAAATGGCCGCTGACGACAAAAAACCAAAGAAACGCGAAGTCATTCGCGGCTAATCCTTGAAAAACCACCCCAATATTCCTTACCTTATAAGGAAAGGATGGGAGTTTTATGAACACGGATAAATACACAGATCGCGCCAAAGGGTTTATTCAGGCAGCTCAGAATGTAGCGCTGCGTGATAATCACCAACAGTTTACCCCTGAACACATTTTAAAAGTCCTTTTGGATGATAAAGATGGCTTATGCGCTGGCCTTATAGAAGCTGCAGAAGGCAAGGCCAAAGCCGCCCATGCCGCTGTTGAGGAAGAACTAAGTAAAATGCCGAAAGTAGAAGGCGCCGGCGGCCATCTATACATGGCAAGTGAAACGGCAAAGTTCTTTGATTTGGCAGAAGAAGCAGCGGAAAAAGCCAAAGACAAATTTATTTCCACCGAAATGCTGTTAATGGCACTGACAATAAATGTGAAATCAGTGGCAGGAGATATTCTGAAAGAAGCTGGTGTTACCGCTCAAAAACTAAACAAAGCCATCAAAGAAATGCGCAAAGGAAAATCCGCAGACAGTGCAAGCGCTGAAAGCAGCTATGATGCTTTGGCACGCTATGCCCAGGATTTAACCGCCCGCGCCCGGGAAGGGCATATGGACCCTGTTATCGGGCGTGATGAAGAAATTCGTCGCACGATTCAGGTTTTGTCCCGCCGGACGAAAAACAACCCCGTCTTGATTGGAGAGCCTGGCGTTGGGAAAACAGCCATTGTTGAAGGGCTGGCCCAGCGCATCGTGAATAATGATGTGCCAGAATCTTTGAAAAATAAAACGCTGATGTCTTTGGATCTAGGGGCCATGGTTGCCGGCGCTAAGTATCGGGGAGAGTTCGAAGAACGTCTTAAGGCTGTGCTGGCAGAGGTAGAGGCCGAAGCTGGCAAAATCATCTTGTTTATCGATGAACTTCACACCCTTGTGGGGGCTGGAAAGTCTGAAGGATCTATGGATGCGTCCAACATGCTAAAACCTGCACTGGCACGCGGGGAGCTGCATTGTGTTGGGGCAACCACGTTAGAAGAATACAGAAAATACATTGAGAAAGATGCCGCCCTTGCCAGGCGCTTCCAGACTGTATTTGTGAAAGAACCCACGCAAGAAGAAGCCATTTCAATCCTGCGCGGCCTGAAAGAAAAATATGAAGTACACCACGGGGTGCGCATTACAGATTCCGCCATCGTTTCGGCTGTCACATTATCTCATCGTTATATCAGTGACAGGTTCTTGCCAGACAAAGCGATTGACTTGATTGACGAAGCATCTTCACGCTTGCGTATGGAGGTTGATTCCAAGCCAGAAGAGCTGGATGAGTTGGACCGGCGCATTATCCAACTAAAGATTGAGCGTGAGGCACTAAAGAAGGAAAAAGACAAAGCATCTAAAGACAGGCTTGTTGATCTTGAAAAAGAACTGAAAGGCTTGGAAACAAAAAGCGCCACCTTGACCAAAAATTGGACTAGCGAGAAAAACCGCTTGGGTAAAGCCCAACATATCAAAGAGCAAATTGACCAAGCCCGCATGGCGTTAGAGATTTCTCAACGTGATGGTGATTTGGAAAAAGCGGGAGAAATTGCCTATAGCTATATTCCCAAGCTAGAAAAGCAACTTGAAGACGCTGAAACAGAACAAAGTACTGTGATCGTGAATGAAGAAGTAAAGGCCGAGGATATTGCCTCTGTCATTTCACGGTGGACGGGGATTCCTGTCGATAAAATGCTGGAAGGTGAACGTGAAAAGCTACTGGGGATGGAAGAATTGCTCCATGCCCGCGTTATTGGACAGCAAGAGGCAATTACAGCCATTTCAAACGCCGTCAGGCGGTCCAGAGCAGGGTTGCAAGACCCAAATCGCCCCTTGGGGTCTTTCATCTTCTTGGGTCCTACAGGGGTCGGAAAAACGGAACTGACCAAGGCCTTGGCTGAATTCTTGTTTGATGATGAACATGCCATGGTGCGGCTGGACTGTTCTGAGTTTATGGAAAAACACTCTGTGGCCCGTCTTATTGGCGCACCCCCTGGCTATGTGGGCTATGAAGAAGGGGGCGTGCTGACAGAAGCTGTCCGCCGCAGGCCTTACCAAGTGATTCTGTTTGATGAAATTGAAAAAGCACACATGGATATTTTCAATATCTTGCTGCAAGTGTTGGATGATGGGCGCCTGACAGATGGGCAGGGTAGGACTGTTGATTTCTCTAATACCCTTATTATCATGACATCTAACTTGGGGGCCGAGCATTTAGCTGGCCTGAAAGAGGATGAAGATGTTGAATCTGTCCGCGGAAAAGTCATGGATGTCGTCAAGGGCGCCTTCCGCCCAGAGTTCCTGAACAGGATTGACGAAACACTGCTGTTCCAGCGCCTGAATCGCAGCCAGATGGATGCCATTGTTACCATTCAGTTAAAACGCCTGCAAAGCTTGCTCGCCGATCGCAAAATTGTGTTGGATATAAACACCAAAGCCAAAGAATGGTTGGCTGACCGTGGGTTTGACCCTGTTTATGGGGCACGGCCCTTAAAACGGGAAATTCAGAATGAAGTTCAAAACCCGTTGGCAGAAATGATCCTGAAAGGGGAAATCCCTGATCAATCCACCATTAGCATTTCAACCAAGGGCAAAGAACTAACATTCAATGTCAGCACAGCAAGCAAAAAGAAGGCTGCGGCTTAAAAGTTTAGGCAGCTCTTGACTTCTCAACGCGTTCTTTGATTCCCGCTAATCTTCGCGTGAAATCTATGCCGTAGGTGGTTGCTGGTCCTTGTGTATCAATATCTTTTTGAATTAATGCCAAAGCTGCTTGCTGAATTCCCCGATGAGCATAAACAGCCTCAGAAATTTGCGTAACCCGATAATGGCGAATATTTTTTTTGAATTGCTTATAAATTGTCGTCCAAGTTTTGAGGCTTGCTTTATCCAGACCTGCCCCCATGGCTCTTTCTGTTTCACAAGAGTATTGGTATGCTAAAGATTCTTGATAAACTCTATCCGCCTTCATTAACTGCGCAACAATCAAAGCGCCGACATCCCCCACTTCACTAGTGCTATCTTTATTCGTTGTATTGCCAAGGTTATCAAAAATACCAACCAAGCAATCTGTATCTCCTGCAAAACAAACCAATGCCTCCCCTTGGGATGCCATGATCTCCTCATACGTTACAGCTTTGTGAATATAGGCTGTATATGCATCAAAAAGCCTACTTCTACCTCCCTCTTTAGTAAAATCAAAGTCGGCGCTGGGAAGCTTTAAAAAATCCGCAAGCTCCTTACAGGCTTTTACACCTTGCTCTACTGAGGTTTCATTATCCCCCTCATACCTTCGAATTTTCCTAGCCAGGGGAAATGCTTGATAAAATTCTGGTTTCTGTTGAGACATGCTGCAAGCTCCTTTTTTGTTACATAACCACAATTATGTCCAAAAAAGATTTTGGTCAAGGGAAATAGAAAAAAAGAAATTACTCGTTACCAGTCAAATCTGCGCTGCTGGCCAGAATTTCGCTGTCATTCTTGGCGGCGGCAACTTGCTTCTCAACTTGCTTTGCATACAGCTGAAAGGCAACCAAATCTGAATTCTTCAAGATTCTTTGGCTGGGCATTTTGACCTTACTGGGGTTCGTGTGGCGGCCATTCTTATGAATTTCATAATGCAAGTGTGGCCCTGTAGAGCGGCCGGTTGACCCAACATATCCAATGATTTGTCCTTGCTTGATCTTCTTGCCAACTTTCATGCCTTTGGCGTATTTACTCATGTGGCCATAGGCTGTTGAATACGTTCCGCTGTGACGCAACTTAACATAGTGACCATAGCTGCCGTTCCAGCCCTTTTTCACCACAGTGGCGTCCCCTGCAGCGCGAATGGGGGTTCCTGTTGGGGCAGCGAAGTCAATTCCCGTATGCAGCTTAGTGTATCCCAATACTGGGTGGCGACGTTTCCCGTAGCGCGATGATACACGGGCAAATTTCAACGGTGTCCGAAGAAGAGGGCGCCGCACACTGTTTCCATTTGGCAGGAAGTAGTCTGGCGTTTCCATTTCTGCTGTTTTGTAACTATAAATCGACAGATCTTCCCCACGAACGCCAAGGTCCGCATGGATCAGATTGCCCGTTTTTACAAGATTGTTGTCTTCATCATAAAAAGCTTCGTAGTAAACAGCAAAAGTATCACCGCGGCGAATTTCCCGCTGAAAATCAACATCAAATGAAAAGGCATCTACCATCTCTGCCAAAACAATAGAAGGAACCCCGGCCGCTTTTCCGGCCACCAGGATGCTGGAATTTACTTCACCTTCTTTATATTCCACCTTGCGGAAAAGGGGCTTGTCTATTTTAGAAGAAGAAATTTCCCCTGCTTCATTTCTGGAAACGATGATATCTGTATCAACGTCTTCAAAAATCTTAAAACTGCGGAAGGCAAAACCTTGCTTGGCATCTTTGGCGGGGGCCAAATCATTAAAAAGTTGATCCTGAATAGGATCAAATGTCAATTCCAGCTCTTGCCCTGCAATCAAGTTCTTTGGATTAAAGACTGACTTTAAGCTTTGAACAATCTCATAAGATGTTTGGTTATCAATGCCATTTGCCTGTAAAATTTTACCCAGCGTATCCCCAGACCTAACCTTCAGGCGAATCTTCTTGGGTTCTAATGCTGCAACCTGTACAGAGTCTTCCTTTGATGAGAAAAGATCTTTTGTTTCTGCATCAATTTTTTCTGCAATGGTTTCAACAAAGGATCTTTCTTGTCTTTGCGCTACGGCCTTCTTTTGGGTTGGGCGTGGCATGGCGTTCACCTCGGCAGTAGATGCCATTAACCGTGCCTTGCTATCCTTATATGTTGAATGGCTATAGCCAGACTGCGGGGCCATCACCCCCATTAAAAGTAACGTCAGCAATAAAGAAAGGGTCACCAGGTTCTTGCGCTCTTCGTATGAAAACTCTTTCTCAACCTTGGTGTTAAAGGTTTTTGAATAATGCCAAATCTCCTTATAAAAAGAACCCATAACTTCATGCAGGCAAATGCCCACAAAACTGATAAAAATTCCTATAAACTGGATCATCAATAGAACAATGTACTTCAATCCCAAGTAAAGGCTGGTCAAAAACTGTGAAAACGCAGGGGCAAACTTGTATTCCAAGATTTCCAGAAACTTATTATAAGCCTGCTTCGTCGGGGCAAACTTCCCGTTACGAACGGTCAACCTGAACCGCGTTGGTTGAAAAGAAACAGAATCGTACGCCCGCTTACACTGCGTTTCTGTATATTTCCAGAAAGATTTAAGCTTTTCTTTCACATCAACCTCTGTTTGACCTTTAAGATCGGGCATTCGTTATTCTCTTATATAATTTAGCAATAGTTTCTAAGTATTCCGTAAACTTTAAATATAACACGTTCCAGAGTGATGTGAACACGCTAAGCCCCGGAATTTCGCAACTTTTCACCATTGTGTCAATGAAGAAACCGCTATATTTGTGTGCAAAACTTAAGAGCAGATGCTAAAAAAATCACAAACCATTCAAATATTCTAAAATTTACACCTTAATTAGAATAACACGTTTTCCCATTAAGAGAAAATAAACTTTAGATGCGTAATCTTGACCTTATAAGAAATAAAATTACAAGGGAGAGGGTATGCACCGAAGCTATGGGTGGAGATTTTTACTAGGCGGCTTTATTCTAAAAGCCATTGGCTTCGCCGTAAAATCTATTTTTATCATTAGTTTCTTGCCCTTTAAGCTGGCAATACGCGCCCCTTGGGCCATCCTGGCCTTAGTTATTTCTATTATCATGGTTTTTGCAAGGGGTGGATACCGTCTTTCTCACTGGAGCCGAAAACGAGCTCAAAAACATTACGCCCGCAAGCTAGAGGGGCTAAACAAGCCAATAACCAACACATTACCTGATGGATCTGTTCATATTAAAGATCGTAACTTTGTGCATATTGGTAAAAAATGCTATGTTCGCAACCAGTTAAAGGTTATCCCATCGCCATTTTCACCCAAAGTTGTTGAAAGTAACCTTAAGCTTGCTGGCTATTATAAGGATTTCCCCTTACAACGCACCAACGGAATAGAGTTGCCTGCCGTTGTTCAGTAACCCCAAAAGAAACATTGTTGTTGTTTTTTCAAAGTTTTATTGTTAATATTATATTAACCGCAAAAGATTGCGCTGATTATTATAAGTTTTCTTCCCCGTCTGGGTCGTAGATACGTTCATAATGGGTGGATAAGTGGCTACGACCCAGTTATTAATTTTTTAAGACTGGGGCAACAACAAAGAACGGCAAAATAATGGGTTATGCTTCTGCCTCTCCACAAAACTCCAGAAACCTTGGGAAGGTTCTAGCGGCCTATTGGAAGAAGAACCCCGACCTGGCCAAAGGCAGAAAGTTTGCCAAAAAGCCTGAAGAAAATAGGTTTTACAAAAGCGATCAAAAGACTGTAAATAAACAGAAAAATAAATCAAAGCTAAAGTCAGCAGTAAAAATAGCAATGAAGGTTGTAGCGTACGCGCCTTTCCATTTTTTTGGAACGCCTGGCACGCAAAGCTGGGCCAAAACAATGCTGTTCTCGCCCAACAAAAAAATGGCCTTGGCTTTAGAGGCAGACAGGCTGCGGCGCCAGAAGAAAGCTGACCACCAACACAAGCCACAGGAAACAGTTCAGCACAGAGATATCAAAACAAATAGCGGCAGAACGGGCACTTTGCGTGTTGGCACGACATATTACAAAAAGCACCTAACCACCTCAAAGGAAGGCTCTTTTGCTGCGTGTGTTCAAGTAACAGTTGATGGGCTAAGCAACCCTTCACAAAAACGCGCCGAAAGAAATTCAGGCGTTGACGCACAAGCCCAACAAGGGCAAGCTGCCGAGAATGCAAGCTACGAGATAAACGCCCACCTTGCAGCTGTTCAAGCTGCAGGTAGGTTGGGCAGAGCGGCCTAAACTCCTTTGCTATGTAACAGCCTTTAATTCGCCAGCTGTTTATAACCTTGGCTTCGCCCCCCTCATTTCTTAACCTTATCCCCGGATTTAGTGATTTTTGTTATTGCAGCCATGTCACACCTGTTCTATTGTTACCACACCTTTATTAACAAAAGAACATCTATGGTTGTAAAACAAACATCCTTTTTCTCGTCCAAGCTTTTTCGTCAATTCAGGCGATGGTCCCGAGATATAAAGCTTGTAAAGAGATTAACGCAACTTACTGTGCTGATTGCTGTTGCCTCTATCATTACCACGTACAGCTTACTCACAAGCACATTTGGCTCTGATCCAGATACCATTATCATGCTGATGAACGTCAATATAGTTCTGTTGCTGGTCGTTGGTGCCGTCGTTATTCGAAAACTCAGCAAAATTTGGATTGCCCGACGCCAGAATGAAGCTGGGTCCAGGCTTTATTCCCGTATGGCTGTTCTGTTTAGCGGGGTGGCAATTACCCCGGCAATTATTGTTGCGGTGTTCTCCGCCTTATTCTTTAATTTTGGGGTCAACACCTGGTTTTCAGAAAAGGTTAGCACGGCACTGCAAGAATCCAAGGCAGTTGCAAGATCTTACCTGGAAGAACACAAAAAAGTAATTCGAGCCGATGTACTGTCCATGGGCAATGACCTGAATCGCCAAGCGGCAGAATTAAATGAGAATAGATCTTTGTTTGAAGCGGCTGTCCGCACACATGCTGCCCTTAGAAACTTTACCGAAGTTTTGGTTTTTCAAAGTGCTGGGGATATTGTGGCGCGCGCAGGCCTTACATATGTATTAGAGCTAGAACCCCTATCAGACGAGGCATTAAACGATGCCCGCCAGGGTGATGTTGTCTTATTATTAAGCGAGGAGGGCGACCGCGTACGTGCTTTGGTGCGCCTGGAACGCTTTGTTGATACATTCCTTTATGTTGGGCGATATTTGGAACCCCAAGTTTTGGCCCATATTGATGCCACCAACCAGGCTGTAGACAGTTTTGAAGCCCTGAAGCGAGAAAGATCGGACCTGCAAATCAGCTTTGCACTGGTCTTTTTAAGTATGGCTTTGCTGCTTTTGTTGGTTAGCGTTTGGGTAGGGCTTAGTATTGCCACGCAACTTGTTACCCCCATTGGTGAATTAATTCGCGCCGCTGACAAGGTGCGGGCAGGGGATTTATCCGTCCAGGTAGAAACAGATCAACATAATCGAGACGAAATTTCCAACCTGAAGCGGGCCTTTAATAGAATGACATCCCAGTTGGGTTCACAGCGTGGGGACTTAATTGACGCTAACCGCCAATTAGATGAGCGAAGACGCTTCATCGAAACTGTTCTTTCTGGTGTTTCTGCAGGAATTATTGGCCTGGACGCCAAAGGATATATTCAATACCCCAACGAAAAAGCATCCGAGCTTTTAGAAGCGCCGCTGCACGATCATATCGCAACCCCCTTATCCGATGTATGCAAAGAATTTACAGAGCTGCTGGGAAAAATTATGGAAAACCCCAGCATTCCCCAGGTTTCCAAAATTCGTATTCGTCGCCAAAACCAAACAAAAACACTTCTTGCGCGGATGACAGCAGAATCAGAGGATGCTGAAACCCTTGGGTTTGTTGTAACCTTTGATGACATTACAGACCTGATCAATGCCCAGCGGATGGCCACGTGGGCGGATATGGCCCGACGCCTGGCGCACGAAATTCGCAACCCTCTAACCCCCATTCAACTGGCAGCAGACAGGTTAAAGCGCAATTACGCCCATCAAATTACAGAAAACAAAGAAAACTTTGAAACGTTCCTGGATGTTATTATCCGTCAAGTAGATGATCTTGGAAAAATGTTGGGTGAGTTTTCGTCCTTTGCCCGCATGCCAGCTCCACAGATGGCTTATGTAGATGCCATGGAGATTATTTCAGACTGCGCATTATTGGTTCAGGAAACCCATGCAGATATCCAAATTAAAAAACCAAAACAGCAAAAAGTTTATCTGTTTGCTGATCCCGCACAGTTGCGCCAAGTATTCACCAATATTCTGAAGAATGCTGCAGAATCTATCGATAGCGCAAAGTCTGCCAATGATAATAGTGCAGCTGGAAAAATTGAAATTAAAATCGAGGAAGAAGATGATATCCTGATTGTGGATATAAAAGATAACGGAACAGGCCTTTCCACCACAGAACAAGACCAACTGACAGAACCTTACTTTACAACAAAGGAAGAGGGTACAGGCCTTGGCTTGTCTGTTGTTGCCAAGATTATTGAAGACCATGGTGGACGCCTGCGGATGTTCAACAACAGCCGCGTGGGAGCAACTGTCCGTTTGCGCTTTCCCAAAAGTGGGAACAAAAATAAGAAAACTGAAACCGAAACGAACAAGCTTGGGGATAAGGATTTTTTAAACCTTGCTAAACAAATTGCAACAGAACCTAATAGTAATGATGGAGAAAGAAAAGAAAATGACAGCTGATATTCTTATCGTAGATGATGAACCGGATATTTGCTTACTGCTAGAATCAATCCTGCAGGACGAAGGGTATACAACCCGTTCTGCTAACAAAGATTCCCAAGCAATGGAAGCAATACGCCAGCAAAAACCAACATTGTGTGTCTTGGACATTTGGCTGGAAGGATCCAAAGTTGATGGTCTCCAGCTACTGGAAAACATTAAACGCGAATTCCCAAGCATCCCAATTATTATGATTAGTGGGCACGGCACGATTGAAGCCGCCGTAACTGCAATCAAACGGGGGGCTTATGATTTTATCGAAAAGCCATTTAAAACAGAACGTTTGCTGCTTGTTTTGCAACGCGCCCTGGAAGATTTGAAACTAAGACGTGAAATTGAAGAGCTGCGCGTTCACGGCGGAAAAGAAACAGAACTGATTGGCCATTCCAACCAGATCCAGTCTGTGCTTTCAAATATTACCAGAATTGCCCCAACCAACAGCCGCATCATGATTACCGGTCCAGCTGGAACAGGGAAAGAAGTTTCCGCACGCATGATTCACAATCAATCGGCCCGTGGAAAAGGACCGTTCGTTTCAATGAACTGTGCCACAATCCGCTCTGACATGATTGAAGTGGAGCTATTTGGTGTAGAGCCAAGCTCTAACCGCAAAGATCCAACACCACGTAAGGTTGGTATTTTTGAACGCGCACAAGGTGGAACCCTGTTCTTGGATGAAGTTTCTGACTTACCACTAACGGTACAAGCCAAGCTTGTTCGCGTTATGCAAGATCAGTCCTTTAAGCGTATTGGCGGATCAGACCCCATTCCTTTGGATGTTCGGGTTATTTCTACCAGCAATCAAGATGTCCAGCAGCTGATTACCCAGCGTATGTTCCGCGAAGATCTATACTATCGCTTGAATGTTATGAGCTTACGGATGCCATCTTTAGCGGAACGCCGTGAAGATATTCCCGTTCTTGCAAAGCACTTTATGCACCGTGCTGCTGAATCAACAGGTCTACCTTCCCGGTTGTTATCGCCAGAAATCGTGACAGCACTGCAATCTTATGATTGGCCAGGGAATGTCCGGCAACTACGCAACGTAATTGAATGGTTGCTGATTATGGCCCCTGGTTCCTCGAAAGAATCCATCAAGGCTGATGCCTTGCCACCAGAGTTTTCAGCCCAAGCCAGTGCTGTTGTAAGTTGGGATCGTGATTCTGAGTTGTTAGAAATGCCCCTTCGTGAAGCACGTGAAATGTTTGAACGTGACTATCTTTTGCGTCAAGTTCGTCGCTTTAACGGGAATATTTCAAAAACAGCGCAGTTTATTGGAATGGAAAGATCAGCTTTGCACCGCAAGCTGCGGTCTTTGAATGTGGATTATCAGAATGCATCGCGCACAACCTCGGCCACGCCAAAGCCAGAAGAAGCAGCCAATGACCAAGCCACTGAAATAGCAGCTGAGGCGCCCTCTGTAGAGGTACCCGCTGAGTTAAGTGAGATTGCCAAAGCAGCTCTTTCTGAACAGCCTAAAAGCGATCAGGCCTAAAGGGTAAGGGATTGTAAGATCATGATGAACGTTGTCATCTGTGGGGGCGGGCAAGTAGGCTCTAGCATTGCCAGCTATCTAACCCAGGAAGATGCCAACGTCACCATTATTGATAATGATGATGCCATCATTAGAAGGCTGAATGAAAGCATGGATGTGCGCGCCCACAAAGGCCACGCCGCCCATCCAGAAGTTTTAAAGCAGGCTGGCGCCAAGTCCGCCGATATGATTGTGGCAGTAACCAGCAACGATGAAGTTAATATGGTTGCCTGCCAGGTTGCCCATACCTTGTTTGATGTTCCCACCAAAATTGCCAGATTACGTCACCAAAACTATCTGGATGAATCTTGGCGAGATTTATTTTCAGCCAATCACATGCCGATTGACTTCATTATTTCGCCAGAAATAGAAGTTTCAGAAGCCATTCACAAGCGTTTGCAAGTTCCAGGTGCAGCAGATGTTTTGTCTTTGGGAAGAGGGCGAGTTCATCTGCTGGGCATTAATATCGACGAAGAAACACCGCTGATTAATACTGCCTTCAAACAAATTTCCGACCTATTTCCAGATTTAAAAATGCGGATTATCTGCCTGATTAGAGAGGATAAAATCTGCCTTGCCAAGGATGAACTTCAACTTCAGCCTGGGGACACAGTTTACGTTCTTGTTGATACAAAACATATTCGCCGCGCGATGATTGCCTTTGGCCACGAAGAAAAAGAAGCCCACCGTATTCTGATTGCCGGCGGGGGAGGAATTGGCCGCAGACTTGGGAAGGTCGTTGAAGATATTTCTGATGTTCGCGCCAAAATGATAGAGCTGGATTCAGAAAAGGCTAAGCAAGTGGCCATAGAGCTGCCAGATACCATAGTCATTCATGGGGATTTACTGGACACAGACTTGCTGGAAGAGGTGGGCATCAAGCGCATTGAAACCTTTGTTGCTGTGACGGATGATGATGAATTTAACATTATGGCCAGCCTGCTTGCGAAAAAGCACAACTGCCCGCGGGTGATTTCACTGCTAAACACCCCCGTTTATGAAACACTGACAGCACAACTGGGAATCGATGTTGTTATTAACCCCCGTGCTTTAACGGTTTCAAGCATTTTGCAACATATTCGGCGGGGTCGCGTACGTTCTGTTTACAGCATTGGAGAGGGCGATGCAGAGATCCTGGAAGTTGATGTGATCAAAGGGTCCGGCTTTGCAGATAAAATCGTAAAAGAGCTGGATCTGCCCAAAGATGTAATTTTGGGGGCAATTGTCCGCGACAAAGATGTTATTTTCCCCGATGAAAGCACAGAAATCTTGGTAAATGACCGTGTTGTCACCTTCGCCCCCAAGAAAGCCGTAAAAAAGCTAGAAAAAAAATTCCTGGTGAAGCAAAGGATCATTTAATAATGCAGCTCAACCAGCTTCCCAGGCCCAAAGCAGTTCTGTTTGACTGGGACGAAACATTGGTAGACACATTTCCCACCGTTCACAAAGCAATGAATGAAACATTCATTGCCATGCAACACCAAAGCCAATGGACCTTGCAGCAAACTAAAGACAGTATTCATCATCCAGCTGTAGTTTATTTTCCAGAAATTTTCGGAGACCAGCACCAAGCCGCGCTAGAGACTTTCACAAAAGCCTATCAAGCCAACCACCTGCAAGAATTACAGCCAATGCCTTGGGCAGAAAATGTTCTTAAAACTCTTCAGTCACATAAAATTCCCATCGGTATCATTACCAATAAACGACGCTTTATACTGGAGCCAGAGCTAGACTTACTGAAGTGGCGCCCGTTCTTTGTGACAGAAGCCATCATCGCCGCAAGCGAAGCTGGCCCCAACAAGCCTGCAGCAGACCCTGTCAATAAGGCCCTTGCAGCTATGAATATCTCTGCAAGCCCTGATGTTTGGGTGGTAGGGGACAAGCTAAACGATGCAATATCTGGCCAGAACGCAGGTACATCATCTGTCTTTTTGGGGGCAGAACACCCAGAAATACCAGCTAATTTTGGGCAACTGCCCCATGCACATGCAGTTGATTTAGATAATTTTTTGAGCGATTTGAAAATAATTCTTGTACAAAACTAAAAAACCGCTAGATTGTTGAATAAATCCGTTAAAACAAAGCAAATAATTAAATAAAAAAGGATTTGCGATATGGCCGCTAAGAAAGAAAAATCTGCAAACTTGCAAGACACCTTCTTAAATACAATCCGCAAAGAAAAGATTCCCGTAACTGCCTTTCTTTTGAATGGCGTTAAACTGCAGGGTATCGTGACATGGTTTGATAACTTTTGTGTTCTTTTAAAAAGGGATCAGCACACTCAGCTGATTTACAAGCACGCAATTTCGACAATCATGCCCGGGAAACCTGTTCAGCTGTATGATGGAGACGGTGAAGCCGTTGAAGTTACATCTGACGAGGAATCAACACCATCTGAAGGATAGAGTGCTGACTCTTTTCTCATCCCTTACTTGTCAACGATAAATGGGAACTGGACCCTCAGGATCTGAAGTTGTATCTGATGATAGCCGCTTGCAGGCTATTGTTGTGCATCCTTATATCAAATTCAGCCGTTCAAAGAAAAGCGCGTCTGAAAGCGATGCCCATAAAAGTGCGCGTGAACCTGACTTAGCGTTGGAAGAAGCTGTGCGCCTTGCCGAGGCCATTAACCTGAATGTTGTTCATTCCAGAACATTGGGGCTTTCTGAGAAGCGGCCCTCTACCTTAATTGGAAAGGGCATGATTGAGCAATTATTCCAACAGCAAGAGGATTTAGGCAAAAATCTAACCATTTTAATCGTCAATCACGATTTAACGCCCGTACAGCAGCGAAACCTGGAAAAACAAACAGGTATGAAGGTTTTGGACAGAACAGCGCTGATTTTGGAAATTTTTGGTGAACGTGCCCAAACCAGGGCAGGGCAACTGCAAGTGGAACTAGCAGCCCAACAGTATCAACGCTCTCGTCTTGTTAGAAGCTGGACACACCTGGAAAGGCAACGCGGCGGAGCAGGGTTTATGGGCGGGCCTGGGGAATCGCAACTAGAGATTGACCGCCGTCTAATTTCAGAGCGTATTACCCATTTAAAAAAGGATTTAAAGAAAGTAAGCAAAACACGTGATGTGAACCGCCTGGCACGTCAACGCAATCAATACCCTGTTGTGGCCTTGGTGGGATATACCAATGCCGGTAAATCCACATTGTTCAATACTTTGACTGGGGCCAAGATTTTAGCAAAAGATATGCTATTTGCCACGCTAGACCCCACAATGCGTGTTATCAACTTACCCGATAAAGGTAGCGCAATTTTAGCAGATACCGTTGGGTTCATTACAGATCTTCCCACATCTTTGATTGAAGCTTTTAAATCAACCCTGGAAGAAACAACAGCAGCAGATTTAATCCTGCATGTGCGCGATATCGCTCATCCCGAAACTGAAGAGCAAAAGGCAGATGTTGAAAAAATTCTGCAACAATTAAAAATAGATCCAAACTCTGATAAACACACTGTTTTAGAGGTTTGGAATAAAGTAGACTTGTTGCCAGACCACGATAAAGACTACTTTAATAACGCGGCGGAAATACGCGATAATGCCGTGTGTACTTCCGCAACAGAAAAAGAGGGTACAGAACAGCTCTTACAAACGATTCATGACCTTTTAAACAAGGGCAGGGCCAGATACACACTGGAAGTTCCCCATAAGAATGGCCAAATTGTTTCCTGGGTTCATGATCACGGCAAGGTAGAAACACAAGTTTCAGAAGATCACAATATTGTTATGACAGCGCTGCTCACAGAAAAGGACGCAAAACAGCTGGAGAAACACTTTAAATCTCAAGAATTTACGCTAAAGCGCGCAATTAACTAACAATTTACCCTAATTTAATAAAAAATTGTTACCATTCTCTTGAAACAGTGATATAGTTAAAAGAAATAAACGACAGTTCAAAATAGGAACGCTAAGTCGGTAGCAAGGGATATATAGAAGATGGCACGTTTTTACTGGGACGATGACACGTCCGCAAGCCTCGTCAGAACCAAAGAATTCCAGGAAATTACGGGATCACAGGAATTTATGCTGTCAGACCCTGTTGTAGAGCCATACTTATATCAAGCGCAGAATGATATTTTACAAAGATTCAGCGACAAAGACATTATCTTCAAAATTAAAGGGAATATTTCCAAGCTGATGACTTTGGAGTCCGGGCTTTCCACTCCCGTTCCCGCAGAACCTTTATTACGCGGCTTAGACAGCCTTGTTCGCCTGGCAGAGCAGCGTCACAGCAAATCTCCATGGGATCACGAAAGTTTAGAACCTGTTTCAAAAAACATGATTCAGTTTTTAATTAAACTGAAAAACCACCCTCAAACGCCAAAAGATGTTCTCGCCCCCTTGGGGGAAGAGGTTGGCCTGGAAACCATTACATTCCAGGAAATTTTGTCTGACATCTTTGGGGTAACAACAGTGCATGCTGCCGCCCAATCTATGCTTGAGAGTGGACAGAAAATTGCCCTGGAAAGCGCAATCAGTGGCATCAAGAACGCCACAGCAAAAGCAAAAGCTGAAGTCACAGCAGAGGTTTTAGACGCTTAAAACCTCTGCCCAGATTTGATCCGCAAATGTTATTAAAAAGTCACACTGGTCTTGCGCTAACCTTTTAACAGGTTCCGCCCTCCTTTTATTTTCAACAACTTACAAGACAGGCAACCCAACACGCAGAAAAAAACAACAAATCCCCCAGCATGGACAAAACGACCCAACAGAAGTAGTGCTTACCCCCCCCATAAAAATATCTACGTTGGCCACATACAAAACATCCGCAGTTCCAATTGCATCCAACCTACCTGCATTGTGCAATGCTATAGGGCCTTTAACCTATGGGGCTTAAGCAGAAAAACATCTTTATTTTCAGAATCATTTACAGGTGCAGAAGAAGCATCAAAAAAGTATGGCCACAGGAGCCAGAGTAATTAAATTTGCTTTAATGCCGCTTCTGCTCCATATACCAAAACTGGGCTACACCTACGAGGCTTTCCGAATATTCATTTTAGCGCGATTCCATAAATTCATCTTATCACTGTCAGATAGGGACTGAAACTCAAGGCTCTCTTTCTGACAAATCTTTCCTATTTCAGCAAAGCGGTGTAAAAACTTTTCATTAGCTTTCAACAGCGCAACCTCAGGGTCTACACCTTTAAACATACCAATGTTTGTTGTAACAAATAGAACATCACCCAACTCTTCCTCAAGGTTGGATATATCCTCATCATGTGCAACTTCTTTAACTTCAGAAAGCTCCTCAAAGGCTTTTTCTAACAAAGCATCTATGTTGCGCCATTTAAACCCTAGCTTTGCTGCCTTCTTCTGAATTTCAACACTCATCATTGCTGCAGGGAAGGGCGTATCAACCCTAACATCAAAATCACTAACATCAGCAACTTCAACACTCTCAGCCTTCTCTTTATCCTTAACTTGCTCCCAAATACTTAATACATCCTCTGCCGTATTTGCAGTAACAGGCTTTGTGCCATTCTCTGGCCCAAATACATGTGGATGCCGGCGCACAAGCTTCTCATTTAAAGCGACAACAACATCCTCAAAGGTAAATGCATCTCTTTCTGCCGCAATCTGGCAATGAAATATCACCTGTAACAGCAAATCACCCAGCTCTTCCTTCATGTTTTTATCGTCATTTCGGATAAGAGAAGAAACAACTTCATATGCTTCTTCAAGGCAATACCTTGCCAAAGAATCATGAGTCTGCTTTACATCCCATGGACAGCCCTTTTCCGGGTCACGTAACTGCACCATAGTTGAAAGAAGGTTTTCTATTTTTGACATTCACAATCCCCACAATTAAAGTTAAGCAAAGCAAGTAACAGGCTGAACAAAAAGCAGAATAGGCCATTAAATTAAAGCAGTATATAGCACACCTATCTTTGGCGCATAATATATATTGTGTAAAATAAAGGCATGTATATAACCCATTACTTTAACAGTGCCCTTTGCACAACGACCAACCTGTATATCCCTTAAATCATACGGAAGTACTATCAATTATTCAACGATATCTAGTATAGTTTCCTATGTAGTACACAACTTATTCCGTCTTTTTTCGACAAAGGAGTACCCTATTCATGCATTTGATCAGACACGCAGAAGATCGCGGCCATACAACGACAGATTGGCTAAATAGCCGCCATAGCTTCTCTTTTGGAACGTACAAGGATCCAAATTGGGACGGTTTTAGAACATTAACCGTAATTAACGAAGATCATGTCGCACCACAATCTGGGTTTGAACCCCATTCCCATAAAAATATGGAAATCATGACCTATGTTGTTAGTGGCACCCTTACCCACCAAGACTCCACAGGGGCAAAATCAACAATGAAAAGTGGAGATGCGCAATTAATGTCCGCAGGGGTTGGCATTGAACATTCTGAAATGAATGAAACTGACGAACCTTGCCACTTTCTTCAAATATGGATCAAGCCTGACCAACAGGACGAAGCCCCCAAATATCAGCAAATCTCAGTTGAGCGGGAAGAAAAAGAAGGCAATATTAAGCTGCTGGCCTCGCCTGAAGGCAGTGATAACTCTCTTCAAATCGCTCAAAATGTATATATATACAACTCCTTGGTAATTGAGGGGGAGTCCATCAGCATTAATATGGAGCCAGAACGCCATGTTTGGATTCAGATTATATCTGGCAGCACCTCTATTAACGGCGAAAACCTTCATGCCGGAGACGGAATTTCAATTTCTGCCGAAGAAATGATAGTAATTACAGCAGTAGAAAGTAACGCAGACCTTCTACTGTTTGATTTGGGGTAAATACTTACTAAAGTTGAATCTCCATACCATCATAAGCAGGCTCTATGTGGGCAGGCAAATAGCTTTTGAGCGCATCGTAATCCAAATCTATTCCTAAATTTGTTAAAACTCCCCGCTCAGCCCCGATTTTATTTACAATACCTACCGTATAATCAATGTGTGCGTGGGTGAAGTGCTCTTTATGCTGAAACCCATCAAAAAGGCAAACCTTCACCCCATTCAATAAATCAAGTGAGGCATCTGGTATTGTCTTAAAATCTGGTGCATATGCAAAATCACCAATGCGATACCCCATAGTTTTAACAGAGCCATGGTTTACATCAAACGGTACTACGGGTAGTTCTTTTATGCTAAAAGATTCTGTCACGTTGTTTGCTTCTAAGTGTGGCCTAAAGATTTTATTGGGGTCTTTGAGTGGCTCAAAACAGTAATCAAACTTACTTTTCAGATAAGAAACCGTCTCTACCGGCCCAAAAATAGGAAGTGCAGCCCTATTTAGCCTACAAATTCCCCTTAAATCATCTATTCCCATAATATGATCCGCATGTTCATGCGTATATAAAATGGCATCTACCTTACATATATTGCCTTTCAAAACTTGGCTACGTAAATCTGGGCCTGCATCAATGAGAAATGAAACAAGATCGCTCCTAATATAAATAGAGCTCCTAAACCTAAAATTTTTCTCATTATCAGGGTTGCAGTTCCCCCAAACTCCCTGGCCTTTATCTCCGCCGATCAGAGGAACCCCACCAGAGGGGCCACACCCCAGAATTTTTATATTTAATTTCATTTATATACTGTGCAAAATTGAAAATTATATGTCTATACATAATAGATAACGGGATGGCTAAACATTTAAATTCCCAACAAAAAGGCAGTAGTGCTAAAATTTTCAGAGTTTTTTATATTTATAAATATTTTCTATTATATTTATAATTTACAAAATTTTCCCTATTCAATCAGTGTGATACTTTTACTAATAATGGAAAATCATTTCTGTAGAAAAATGACTGGTTCATTCTTGAAAGGTAACTTATCTTAAAAGAGAAAATTAATCCTAAACACTTAAAGTTTTGGAAACAAATTATTCACAACCATTATTGCTTGGACGAAAGATAAAAATCTTAAGTTAAATAAGGTGGATATAATAAATTTATATTTTCAGATACTTTACACAATGACTTTTGTAAACAGGGTATTGAAGTTAGTTGTCGTTTGATGTGCCATATCTTTGAAAGGAACCTCCTTAATATCAGCAAGGACCTCTGCTGTATACTTAACATAAGCTGGCTCACATCGCTTTCCTCTAAAGGGTTGCGGAGAAAGATATGGAGCATCTGTTTCCACTAAAAGCCTATCCATAGGAATTAACTTGGCAATTTGCCTTATATCATCTGACTTCTTGAAAGTTAATATCCCTGAGAACGACACATACCCCCCAAGCTTTACCCCAATTTCTGCAAGTTTTTGGTCCGAAGAAAAGCAATGCAGAATGAATGGAAAGGCGCCCTTCCCTATTTCGTTTTCTAAAATATGAATCATATCTTCATCTGCATTACGTGAATGAATAACTAATGGAAGCTGAGTTTGCCGTGCCGCAGTGATTTGGCGGACAAATTGCTCCTTCTGAATATCTTTCGGAGCATAATCATAATGATAGTCCAGGCCCCCTTCCCCGATACCAACAACCTTAGGGTGGTCAGTTAATTTAATAAGCTGATCGATATTAATCAAATCTTCTGATTCTGCGCTGTGGGGGTGAACGCCGGCTGTACAATAAATATTTGGATATTGCTCAGCAATGGCAAGAACTTGCTGAAATTTACTTAGCTGAGTACAGATAGTCAAAAGAGTATCAACACCTGCCTCTTCAGATCTTTTCAGAATTCCTTCTAAATCCCCTTGAAAATCTTCAAAATCAAGATGGCAATGAGAGTCCACTAGCATTAGGCTGCTTCTTCCACATATCGGGGGAATAGACCAGACGGGACTGGCAATAAAGTGCCTGGCTCCAGAGAATATTTTAGCACAAGATGTTCAAAGGTACGATTTTCTTCTGGGATGGCCAACTGATCTAAAAGCTGCTCAGAAGCTGTTGGTGTGAATGGTAATGTTAGAATAGCAACGCATCTCAAAAGCTCTACTAGTGTAGCCAAAACAGTTTTCATTCTCTCCGTATCTGTTTTCTTGAGAGTCCAAGGCGCCTGTGCATCAATGTATTTATTACCTTCTGCTATCAATGACCAAATCAGTCGTAGTGCCTTATCAAAGGCTTGTTGATCTAGTAAAGGCCGAATACTTTCAATCAAAGTGTGAGCTTTTTGCAGGAGCTCCATATCTGCACTACTATAAGAACTACTTTCTGGAACTGTTGCTTCACAATTCCTTTGGATCATTGATAAAACTCGTTGCGCAAGGTTACCGAAATCATTTGATAGGTCAGTATTACATCTTCTGATCATAGCATCTCTAGAAAAATCGCCATCCTGACCAAAAGGAACCTCTCTCATAAGAAAATATCGCAAAGCATCAACCCCAAAGGTCTTTTCTAATTCAAAAGGATCAATAACATTACCAAGGGATTTTGATATTTTTTGCCCTTCGTTCGTCCACCAACCGTGGGCATATACACGTTTTGGGGGTTGTAACTTTGCAGCCATTAACATTGCAGGCCAATAGACCGCATGAAAGCGTAAAATATCTTTTCCAACCATATGCATATCTGCTGGCCAGTAGTTCTTAAACATTTCAGAGTCTGTCTCTGGATACCCCAGCGCCGTAATATAATTGGTAAGTGCATCAACCCACACATACATTACATGTCCGTCCGCATCAGGAACAGGGACCCCCCAATCAAAAGTAGTTCTTGAAACTGATAAATCGTTCAGCCCACCTTTTACAAAACTTAAAACTTCGTTACGTCTGGATGCAGGGGCAATAAAATTGGGGTTTTCATCGTAAAACTTTAAAAGTGGGGCTTGCCACTCAGATAGCTTAAAAAAGTAACTTGGCTCCTCTACCCACTCAACAGCGGCGCCAGAGGTTGGATTATACAACTGCCCATCATCACCTTTGACTAACTCCGATTCCGTGTAATATGCCTCATCTCTAACTGCGTACCACCCAGAGTATGACCCAAGATATATTTGATCATTCTCGACCATTCTATTCCAAAGGTGTTGAGCAGATGTTTGGTGTCTCTTTTCTGTTGTTCTAATAAAGTCGTCATTTGAGAAAAGGAATACCTTGGACATACCTCTGAAACTATCTGATATTTTGTCTGTATACTCTTGTGTTGGTACTCCCATTTCTGCTGCTTTTTCAGAAACTTTTTGTCCATGCTCATCCGTTCCGCTTAAAAAATGAACGGAATATCCGTCCAAACGCTTAAACCGGGCAAGAACATCGCAAGCAACAGAGGTGTAAACATGCCCGATATGGGGCAAATCATTCACATAGTATATAGGGGTTGTTATATAGTATTTCTTTTCATTATCAGACATTTAAAAGGTGTTCCTAAAGAAGTTTATAAACTTATTTAAGACGCACGAAATGCCAATAAAGAGGAAAGGGTGACCTGTTTTTTATCCAGATTCAGCCTCTCAACATCTCGCAAGCCTGTGGATAATTTATTCCACAGTTCAAGCCAGTGTTCAAGGGGGTGTGTGGATATAAGAGAGCTGAAAAGTACATCTTCTGCAGGAATGTTACTATTTCCTATCTTTCCCGTAGAATAGCGCAAAATAAGGCCATTCAGAATATGTAAAAGAAAGTCAGTAAATAAATTCCATTTATGTGGCTCTGACGTACTTGCGACACCCTCAGAAAATTTTATTAAATCTGACATAGGGATTGTGTCAAGCTGCTGCAGTTGTTGCAGAAGTGAATTATAAAAGATACCAGCTTCATCATGAGCATAGCGAATTGCCTTGCCTGGGCAACCTGAAGCAAGAAACACATCTGACTTTGAATAATCAAAAGAAGATGTTAGCTTTAAGTCTTCAAGCAACCCCTCAACTGAACTTATGGCTAAAGGATCAAACTTTAAAGCCCTGCACCTTGATCGTAATGTAGGCAAAAGCTTGCCAGGATTATGGCTAATCAAGAAAAGTATAGACTTTTCAGGTGGTTCCTCAAGAATTTTAAGCAGTGCATTGGCAGCACTTACATTCATATCATCCGCTGTATCAACAATAATGATGCGCCATCCAGCATAACTAGGAGTTAAAGAAAAGAATTGAGAAATCCCCCTAACCTGCTCCACAGAAATATTTTTTTTTGACTTCCCCGTTTTGTCATCAATATGCTTTTCAATACTACGTAAGTCTGGGTGGCTTTCAGAGGCAACCAAATGTGTAGACTGTGATTCTGTAGAAAATTTCAATTTTTCGGGAAAATCCCCAAACATATTAGAGTCTGAATCTGTTGTCTCTCCCTGTTCCAGAAGAAATTTAGCACAATGATATGCAAATGTCGCTTTTCCCACCCCTTCTGGGCCAGTTAGAAGCCAGGCATGGTGAAGCTTATTTCCATAAAAAGACTCTAGAAAAGCTTTCTGCTGGGCCTCATGCCCGACAAGACGCTCTGTTAAACGAGGGTGTAAAATTTCAACTGACATTCTGAGACGTTAATAGCACACCCAAGCGCGATCCAACAGCAAAGTTAACACGCGTATGAACATCTTCGATTGTTCCTGATGCATCAATTATATGGCACCGCTCAGGGTTTCTTCCTGCGATATCTAAAAATGCCCCCCGAACAACACGGTGAATCCGTTCATAAACCTTTTCCATGCGATCTGCAGCCTGCCTACGGGCTTTAATGCGCTCAAAAGCAATATCAAAGGGAACATCTAAAATAAGGGTTAAATCAGGCCCAAAATCGCCCAGTGTCACCTCTTCAATAGTTTCAACGTTCTCCCTGCCGAATTTACGCGCATAGCCTTGATATGCCATTGTAGAGTCAGTGAACCTGTCACAAACAACCCACTTACCAGCTTCAAGGGCAGGATATATAACTTTTAAAACATGGTTCCGCCGTGCAGCATACATCAAAAGGGTCTCAGAGACCGCATCCCACCGATCTTCTTCACCTTCTAAAAAAAGTTTGCGAATTTCCTCGGCTGCCTCTGTTCCACCAGGTTCACGTGTATGAACAATTTCAATCCCTGCAGCTTTTATGCTTTCAACCAGCATATCAACCTGCGTTGATTTTCCAACACCTTCGCCCCCTTCTACCGTAATAAACTTTCCGCGCATCGCTTCTCTTCAACCTCTGCCTGGTAAATCATCAGGGTTGCCGCCCCACAATAGATAATCTAGCACAGCTTTAATTTTATTAAGACCACTAAGCTTCTCAACACTTTCGGCTGCTACTAGAGGCAATTGAATGGGTTCCGCCTCCCCAGGGAGGGTTATTCTCAAAGAGGCAACCTCTTCCCCCTGGCGAATAGGTGCCTGCAAAGGTCCATCATATAAAACATCAATTTTAGCTTTCTTTACAGCGCGCTTAGGCAGCGTTAAGACCAAGTTTTCTTGCAACGTTAGAGGTAAAAAGGTTTTCTTCCCCAACCATGTTTCTGCAACCTCAACAAGATCACCAGCTTGGAAAAGTGTGTAATTATCAAATTCGCGGAAGCCCCAACGTAAAAGCTTTTCAGATTCTGCAGAGCGTTCTGTTTTACTTTCCATCCCACCCAGAACCAACAAAAGGCGCCTGTCCCCATCTATCGCGGAAGCAGTTAGGCAGTACCCAGCCTCATCTGTATGACCAGTTTTAATACCGTCTGCCCCTATATTCTTGTAAAGTAGAGGGTTTCTATTTCCTTGCTTAATGCCATTATAGCTAAAATCTATTTCTGAATAGTACTTATAATATTCAGGGAAGTTCTGAATCAAATTTCTAGATAGGACAGCCAAATCATAAGCTGAAGTAATATGTTCTGGATCTGGCCAGCCTGTGGCATTCTTAAAAACTGTCTTTTCCATTCCTAATTGCTCAGCTTTGGCGGTCATTTCGAGGGCAAAATCTTCCTCAGTTCCAGAAAGCCCCTCAGCCAGCACAATGGAAGCATCATTCCCAGATTGAATAACAACGCCTTTGATTAAGTCCTCGATGTTAACTTCGTCACCAACTTCAACAAACATCTTTGAGCCACCCTTGCGCCAAGCTTTTTCACTAACACTTAGCTCATCATCCAATGACAAACGACCATCTTTGATTTGTTCAAAAACCAGATAAGCCGTCATGATCTTTGTCATGGATGCCGGGTACAAAGTTTCATACCCAGATTTATTGTACAGGATCTCACCCGTATCATAATCCATTAAAAGAGCAAATTTAGCGGCAGTTGAAATAGCGTGTGCCGGCGTGAATGCAAAGGCAAGAGCCAGAAAACTACAAGTGAAGATTTTTCGGTACATATGCGTTATATTTTTATTTCAAAAAAGGTTAAAACAAAGACACAATTTTAGCACTTGAAATTCCCGTCGATGACAGGCCTGTCAAATACCCTTGTGCATGGGCTTTAGAGTTAAAAGGCCCCATCTTTACCCTGTAAAAAGCCTGCCCATTTACATCGGCCGGCTCTACAGCAACAGTTTTCTGCGGGTGCCTATCTGCCAGATTGTCCCTAAGCTTCTGCGCATTACTATAGTCTGTAAAAGAAGCGGCCTGAATATAAATTTTAGACCCGTCCACAGCTTTTACTGAAGATTGAGTAACCTCGGCCAGCTTGGCAGTGGGCTTATTTTCTTCAGGCTGACTATATACTGGCTTTTCAATGGGTTGCCCTAAATCACTAACGTAGTATGGCTTTGATTTAGGCTTTGGAAATAGCTCCGCATACCGAGGCGCCCTTGGAACAACCTGATACAAAGCCAAGGTTTCTTCCTGCAAAAGCTCTACCTTTACTTTTGCCAAGCCCGCCTTGTCCATATCTATGGATTTAGCTGCCGCATAAGACAAATCAATAATTCTCTCTCCCACAAAGGGACCACGATCATTAATTCGAACATCCACAACTTTTCCATTATGCAAGTTTGTTACACGAACAATACTTGGTAATGGCAATGTTTGATGAGCTGCTGTAAACGCGTACTTATTATACAACTCCCCATTAGCTGTGTACTTTCCATGAAAATTTGGCCCATACCAAGAGGCAATCCCCTCTTTATAATAATCCATATCAATTTGCGGCTTGTACCAACGCCCATTAATCTTATAAGGGCTGCCGACCTTAAACGCCTTGGGGCTGGAATCAGAGGCAGCCATACGCTTTATTGCATGGGCAGCCAATTGAGTTTCAGCACACCCAGTTGCATTCAAAGCGACGAAAGTTAGTAACGTAGGAATTGCAATTAACCTTACAGCAGAAGAAATCATTCCGTGACTTCCTTTTTTATATTTTTTCAACAAAACTGACAAAAACCAGCCATATACAGTTTATTACTGCATACTCACCCGAGTGTAGCTGTTTCCAATTTTATCCGCAAGCGTTCCCACTGCAACAGCGAAGTAATCAGATCTGTTCCATTTCAAAATTGTGTCATAATTGTTGTATACAATATATGCGGCCCCGTCACGCCCATCAGGCATAACAACCCTGGCCTGCAGGTTCCTTGATGGAAGTGCCTTGCCGTTAACTTTGCGCACGCCTAAACGTTGCCATTCTGCCAAAGATTTATAAGTCTTCTTCTTAACATCCAAATAATTGAAGCCTTTGGGGATGGATATTTTACGCCCCCATGTCTGATCAAACTTCCAGCCACTCTGAGAAAGGTAGTTTGCAATAGAAGCAAAGACATCCTCTCTTGTGGCCCAAATATCTTTGCGGCCATCCCCATTCCCATCTTGGGCAAATTGATTAAAGCTAGAGGGCATAAATTGGCTCTGACCCATGGCACCAGCCCAAGATCCCTTAAAGTTCTGTGGCTCTACATGCCCTTCCTCCAATATTCTCAAGGCTTCGTGTAGCTCTTTCTTAAAAAATTTCTCTCTCCGACCATCATAAATTAACGTCACCAACGCTGGAACAATATCAAAGCCGCCCTGGATACGTCCAAAATCTGTTTCAATCCCCCACAATGCCACAATAAATCGCGGCTGAACTTGATATTTTAATGCAACTTTTTCCAACAACTCTTTGTTTTTAGTGTACCTATGCTTACCTTTGTCCACGCGTGATTTTGGGGTTGTCCGCCTCAGGTACGTTTCCAGCGTCAATTTAAATTCTGGCTGGTTCCGATCCAACTCTACAATTTTTTTTATTGGGGCCTTCACATTTTGAAACGCTTGCGTAAGAGTTTTCTGAGAAATTCCTTTGTCAGCGTAATACCCTTTAAGCTGCTGTATAAAAACAGGAAAATCGGCCTTTGCGTACCCAGCTTGGGGTGTGGACAAAGCTGTTATAAATACAAATAAGGACAGAAAAGTATAAAAACGTGACATAAAAATCCTTCCACAGAATATAAACAGTTTATAAAGAGTGTTTTCCACAATTGAACTTTGGCATGAATTAGCATAAGGTGTCCACAGTTTATCTGTTAATAACACTGTATAGAGCTGGATTGGTGTGTGAATTATGCTTGAGCGTATCTTTTTCAAACCCATACTGTCGCTTTTAGCGACAGGGTTATACCTTGGTAAAATACCGGTAGCACCGGGTACATGGGGGTCAGCCCTTGGTCTCTTTTTAGGATTCGTATTGCTGAGGTACTACGGGTTCTTTTGGTTTTTTTGGTCATTTTTAGCAATTCTAATGTGCTCTTTTTACATCATTCATTTTTTTGCTCAAAAATATAAAAAAGACATGGATTCACCAGAGATAGTAATAGATGAAGTTGTGGGCATGATGATAAGTATGGCCCCACTTGGTAGTTCCTCTGTTGAGGTGGCACTGGAGGAAGGCGGTACTCATGTTTTACCTCTTCTTGCAATCTTGCCGATTCAATATGCTATTGCCGCAAGTTTTGTGTCTTTTTTATTATTCCGCTTTTTTGACATTCTAAAACCTTGGCCCATACATGTTTTGGATAATAAAATTCACTCTGCCTTTGGAACTGTTATTGATGACGTTGTTGCAGGGATTTTTGCTGCTATTGTTTTAATTGGCATTGCGTATACTGGTCTTCAACTGCTGTAAGGTTTTATAATGTACCCAAGCTCACTTATGAAACAGGCCGAAGACACTTTGGATTTATGCAAAGCGCAGTTTACCAATCTTTATACTGCCGAATCTTGCACAGGCGGTTTACTTGCGGGTCTTTTAACAGAAATTTCTGGCGCCTCTGATGTTTTTCAAGGGGCTGTTGTTTCCTACTCTAATGTCCTTAAGAGTGAACTTCTTGGCGTGCCTAACTCTTTACTTGAAAGAAAGGGTGCTGTTAGCCACGAAGTTGCCGAAGCAATGGCCCGAGGACTTATTGAAAGGGTTGCACACTCTCATTCAAGTGGCCTTGGTATTTCTGTTACTGGTATTGCAGGCCCCACCGGCGGATCAAAAGATAAGCCAGTTGGCCTTGTATACATTGGTTGCGCAACAACAAAAGCCTGGGCAGTTCGCAAATTCAATTTCGCGGGAAACCGCCAAGAAATTCGCTTTCAAGCGATTGAACAAAGCCTAAGGTTTATTCAAGAAACTATTTAGCATGCAAAAAAACAAGGGTATAAGCATGAAAGCTTATACCCTGTATTGATGAAACCTGCTCATCATAAGTCGTCATATGGGTAGATATGCGGCATTGGTAACTTGTTTCTTATCTGACCAGGAGGCCCCTGATCCTAACTTTTCAGTAGTTGTTCCATTCACAAGATCTTCATCTCGTTTACTTGCAATTTCTTCCAAAACTTTTCTAAAAGGCCTGTGGCTAAACCTGGCAACCTTTACACAGTGTGGCGCCAACTCATGCTTGCTTAAATTCTCTTGCAAAGTGTCGCAAGCCTTTATAATTCCGCTAATTTTATCTTTTTGTTTGCGCGCTTCTGTTTGCTTTAATAAAACGCGTGACCTTGTTTTCAGGGCACATGCAGCAAAATAAGCACCTCTAATTAAGCCTTGCAGAGAAAACTTTCCTAACCTTTCTTCTGGTAAGGAGTCGATTTCCTCCAATGTTTCATCTAAACGCTTTTCCAGCCGCTTTGTATCTAATCGAAGAACGTCTTCCATATCTCTTCTAATCTCATGCAGGCTTGTTGCCGCTGGATCCGATAAATAAATACCTGAAAAAACTTGATAATCTGATAATAATGAACTCATAACAACCCGCTCCCTAAGCTTTATTCTTTTAGGATACGGCAAAATATTAAAAAAAGTCTTAAAGCTAAGAAAAATCGTTATTCTTATCAGCAGGATATAAAGGAAGCATCAGCTGTAAAGTTCTGCGGCCCTGCTTTCAAAAGACTGAATCATCTTGAAAACTGCTTTTGAAAAAACAGGCTGAATGGCAGCTTGTAGTAAGCCAGACTTAAACTCAAAATCGACAAAAAAGTCTATTTCTGCTCCTGCTTTACCCTCAACTTCAACGGGAGAAAACTTCCAAATGTTCCTTAAATATTTAAAGGGACCATCTTCATAGGAAACCCTAACTTCATCTGGGTGATCAAACGTTACAACGCTGGTAAATTTCTCCCGAAACATTTTATAACCTATAACAAGATCTGCATTGATGGAGTTTGCTGTCTTTGTATTAATACGCGCAGCCGTGCACCATGGCAGAAATTCCGGGTACTTTTCAACGTCAAGAACTACTTGAAACAACTGATCTGGCGTGTATGGGAGCTGCTTTATCTCATGATGTTTTGGCATATATAAGGTATGTAAAACCCAGCTCCAAAATGCAAGTTAAATTAACCCCGCTGACGAGTTGCCGCACGCACTTTTGCAACAGTATGTTTATTGCTACGCTCTGGGTCCCTTAGATCAATATCCATCATTTTTTGTTCTCGCTGATGTATTAGCACATCTTGAAAGAAATCAGCTTTACCAACAGTGTAAACCAGCTGAACATATAAATGGCGCAAAACAGGCTCTGCTGTGCACATTCTTAATCCATAATCATGGGGCCATATAACCGGCTCTAACCTCTCCAGTTCTGGCTTAATGAAATCAACCAACGCTGTTTTATAATGGTTGGCTGTTCTTTTATCTTCTACAGATACTTCTTCATTCTTAAGAACTTCAAAAATCTTATACTTTAAAGCTGCATAAGACAAAATCTGCATTGCAGCATTTTCACGCCTAGCAGGACCAGTATTATAGTAGTGCAAAACATTCCCCAAATCTTTAAAAGACAATCTGCGCACCTGCTTTTCAAGCAGTTCAATTTCTCTGTTGGAGAGATTTTCAATTGATTCGCACTTCTTGCTACCAAGCAAGGACATATCAAAAGGCTCAACCGAAACTTCATCCAAAAGACCATAAAGGCGGAGAGGTTTTTTACCCTGGTTAAGAGCAGCAACAAGCGCATCACCAACATCTGCAGAGCACGCGTAGAAGGATTGAGAAATACTCTGCATGCTATATATGGCGTTGGTTATTGAAGCAAGGTCGGATTTGTCTGTATCTTTGATTTCTTGACGTCTTACAATTTCATCAAACATTTGCAGCAAGGGAATCAATTGATCAAAGCTTACAGATCCTTTTTCAGGGTTTACTACTCTGAATGTGTCGCAAAGTTCAGCAAATTTTTTTGATAAACCAGAATCTGCCAGCTCAAAAAGATCATCGTCTGCCAAGGCAGACGACTCTTCTCTATTCATTGGTTTTTTAGTGGATGTTCCCATAGCCTCAATATCTTTTATGGATCATGGAAATACGCCATAAATACAAAGGCGTCAAGATTTTAATCTGATTTAATCTCAGGGACAAATAACCCTAACGGGCTGTACCATCTGTATGACCACCAACCTTCTTAATAGTCTCTGTTGCAGCCACTGCACCCGCTGTCACCTGATCTTCTGGGCTAAAGCTTTGCTGCAAAGCCCCCATGACCTCTGGCAATGAGTATTGCCCTTTATGTGCTAACGTGGTTGAAAATGCTGGGGGATACCCTTCAACTTGCATTCTATGACCATCTTCAACACGCCACTTGGCTTTTGCTTGTCCACAATAAGAAATCATTTTTTGAATAGACTGCTTTTTCAGCTCCATCACTTCATGAATGCGGTAATCACCTTGTGCAGTTCTTTCATCTAAAACTTCGTCCAATAAAAGTTGCCCGCAGCAGTTTTCAAACTCTAGGGGTGTTTGCAAAGAACTTTCAAAGTGCTCTATGAAATGATCCCTGCCCATATTGTGAAAAACTGTTTTAATGGCGTTAACTTCATCCGGTGACTTTTCATGAACATTCATCAACTGCCTGTTAATCCATACACCTTTTTCTTCTACTAGTCGCATATCCTACCCTCCTGATGTTATGCTTTTATTTGTTATGTAAGCAGCCTAGGAGGTTCTGGTTAACAGAAGGTTAAAGATAATAAAAAATTTGAAAAAACTTAATTTTGTGGCAAAAGAGATTACGCCGTTATGGGTGTAAATTCTTTTCCTTCCTTCTTCAGCAGCTCAATCCTTGCGGTTCGCATAACTTCAAAATCATCACCAGCATGATAACTGGAACGCGTTAATGGCGAAGAGGACACCATCAGAAACCCCTTTCCACGGGCAATGTTTGCATACTCTTCAAACTCATCTGGCGTTACAAAGCTGTCTACAGCCTGGTGCTTAGGGGTTGGTTGTAAATATTGCCCAATAGTGATGAAATCAATATTGGCAGATCGCATGTCATCCATCACCTGCATGACTTCTTCACGCGTTTCACCCAACCCAACCATAATGCCTGATTTAGTAAAGACACTGGGGTTACATTCTTTGGCCATTTCTAATGTACGCAAAGAATGGAAATACCGTGCCCCTGGGCGCACAGAAGGGTAAAGGCGGGGAACTGTTTCCAAATTATGGTTATAGACATCTGGTGGGCTTTCCATGACCTTCTGAACAGCACCATCTTTTCGCAGAAAATCTGGTGTCAGAATCTCAATTGTTGTCTCTGGGCAGCTCCGTCTTAACGCGTCAATGGTTTCGCAAAAATGTTGCGCCCCACCGTCATTCAAATCATCCCGATCAACAGATGTAATAACAACATGTTTTAATTCCATCTTCTTTACAGCATCAGCTGTGTTATATGGCTCGAACGGATCAAGGCTGCCAGGCTTTCCTGTTTTCACATTACAGAATGTACATGCACGCGTGCATGTATCGCCCATAATCATCACAGTGGCATGTTTCTTTGACCAACACTCACCAATGTTGGGGCACCCTGCTTCTTCACAAACAGTGTGTAAATTATTCTCACGCATAATTTCACGAGTGTCTTGGTACACTTTTGAGGTTGGGGCCTTCACACGAATCCACTTGGGTTTACGGCCCATGGGCTTCTGTTCGCGGTTGCGTTTCTCTGGGTGGCGTTCGGCCCAACGGTCTTCTTTGTTGGTTAGCGCCTTTTCTTTTGCGTTTAATGGAACATTACAAGACATTAGTTTTTATTACCCTCTTCCATTTTTAAGGTCATAAGCATTAAAACAAAAAACAAACTAAAGTCTGCATACGGAATAATGCCCCCCCATAATTTATAAACACATACAATCAGCAGGAAGGAAGCCGTCCCAAGGATAGAGATAATATCCTTCCAAAAAAGCCCCAAAGAAATGATGGCAATAGCCATGTAAAATCCAATATAAAACTTCATCTTTTGAGCGGTTTGCTTAAACAAAGCATTATAGTCGGCGTCTGTTGCAACAGACGCTAAAGCATCTTTAAACTCTATGGGTAGAGAATAACGTTCAAGACCTGCTTTGATGCTTTGGAATTCAACACCGCGCACTGTCTGCATAAATCCGTAATCTGAAAAATTATTGAGCACGTTCCACCCTGCAAAAACCAGAATGAAAGGCATCAACCATAAAAACGCATTCTTGCGTGTTTGTGGTTTTGTAACCTGAGATCTGAATTGTTCTAAATCGTGATACTGGTTGCCTACCATTTTTCTACCTTGCCTATATGTGAATCACTTTGCCATACGCATCCATGACAGATTCATGCATCATTTCTGATAACGTTGGATGCGGGAATATTGTGTGCATTAACTCTTCTTCAGTCGTTTCCAAGGTTTTACCAATGACAAAACCTTGGATCATTTCTGTCACTTCTGCACCAATCATATGGGCACCCAAAAGCTCCCCTGTCTTTTCATCAAAAATTGTTTTGACCAGCCCTTCTGGCTCACCCAGTGCAATGGCTTTTCCATTCCCAATAAAAGGAAAGCGCCCTACTTTAACTTTCAATCCCTGCTCTTTTGCCTTGGCCTCTGTTAAACCAACACTGGCAATTTGCGGGCGACAGTATGTACATCCAGGGATATTTTTCTTTTCAATAGGATGAACATTTTTCAAACCTGCAATTTTCTCAATACAGATAATTCCTTCGTGCGACGCTTTATGCGCCAACCAAGGCGCGCCTGCAACATCCCCAATAGCATACACACCTGGCTCTGCTGTTTGGCCATATCCATCAGTTTCAATTTGGTTACGTTCGGCTTTAACCTTGGTGTTTTCCAGCCCAAGATTTTCTGTGTTCCCTACCACCCCAACAGCCATAATAACGCGGTCAAAAGTTTCTTTACTTACTTTTCCTTTGGGGTCTTCAATGGTGGCGGTAACGTTTGTTTTTCCCTTTTCCAGTTTTGTAACCTTGGTTGAAGTGCGAATGTTCAAACCATCTTTTTTAAGCTGCTTTTGCAAAAACGCCGAAATCTCCTCATCTTCTGCAGGGACAATTCTGTCCATTACTTCAACAACCGTCACGTCCGCACCCATGTTTTGATAGAAGCTAGCAAACTCAATACCAATTGCGCCGCTACCCACAACAAGCAACTTCTTGGGCATTTCAGTGGGAACCAAAGCTTCTTTATATGTCCAAACAAACTTTCCATCAGGTTCTAATCCCGGCAAGACACGGGCGCGGGCACCTGTTGCAATGATAATGTTTTTGGCCGCCACCGTTTGTTTTTTCTTGTCACTGCCTTCAACTTCAACTTTTCCTTTGCCCAGCAATTTTCCGTGACCATCCAGAATTGTCACTTTATTCTTTTTCATTAAATAACCGATACCATCAGTTAACTGCTTAGAAACAGCACGCGATCTTTGAATAATTTTCTGAAAATCAAAACTGATCTCTTTTGCGCTGAACCCATATTCATCCAAGTTATGAAGAAGGTGATTTATTTCAGAAGATCGTAGCAAAGCCTTGGTCGGGATGCAGCCCCAATTCAGGCAAATTCCGCCGAGGTGCTCACGCTCAATAACAGCTGTTTTCATGCCCAACTGGCTTGCACGAATTGCGGCAACATAGCCCCCAGGCCCCCCGCCAATAATAACTGTATCAAAACTTTGTACTGTCATGATGCTTGTTCCTCTTCCTGTTTAATTTTTTCTTTTAGCCGCTCTTCCACTTTTAATGTGTGGAATTCAAATGATCCCCGGGCACCATGGAAAGCCAAACCCAAAGCAATTAGATAAATACCAAAGGCAGGGTTTGCAATAGATTGATTCATAGCCATATCAATAAAAACCCAAACCACCGTTATCAGATGCATCACCTGAGATACTCTGGATTTGATATAATTAAAGAAAGCAAAAAACAGGTAGGTAAAAGCATAAATCAGCCATTCTGTTTTTACAACGCCTTCTGGTGTAGACAGTAAGTTTGCCGCAGCGCCCAAAGAACCTACACCTGTTGCCAACCCATCCATATAAGACATCTGCATGGCGATGTTTCGATGATCACTTGTTATGTGGGTCGTATAAAAATCCGCGTGTCCCATTTCTGCATACCCAACCCCCAGCACATAGAATAATGTCAGTAACACTGCTGACATCGTTCCATAATGGTTGATTCTTTCAGCCTGTGCGCTTGTTTCAGCGATAGGCCAGAAAAAGGATAAAGCCATGCTTCCTCGCTACACCAGCATAAGGGCCGGGTCTTGAATATATTCTTTTAATGCTGCCAAGAACTGGGCACCAACAGCGCCATCCACAACACGGTGATCAACAGACAAAGTTCCCTTCATCACTGTTGCAATGGCCAACTCCCCATTTTTCACAACAGGGTTTTGCTTCCCTTGGCCAACAGCCAAGATGCACCCCTGTGGCGGGTTAATGATGGCAGAAAATTCATCAATACCAAACATACCAAGGTTGGAAATAGTAAAGGTACCTCCCTGGAATTCTCTTGGAGCAAGCTTACCCTCACGCGCACGAGTGGCTAAATCTTTCATTTGCATGGAAATTTGTGCCAAACCCTTGGCCTGGGCATCTTCAATAACTGGCGTAATCAGGCCATCTGGCATAGCAACGGCTACAGAAATGTCAGCAGATTTATACTGACGTATATGATCGCCCATCCACATGGCATTTGCTTCTGGCACTTCCATCAACGCCATGGCACAAGCTTTGATTATAAAATCATTCACTGAAACTTTTACGCCCTGCTTCTCAAGCTTGGTGTTCAGTGACTTACGTGTTGTTAGCAAATTATCTAATTCCATTTCAACGGTCAGATAGAAATGGGGAACTTGCTGCTTAGATTCCTGCAACCGCTGAGCAACAACCTTGCGGATGTTACTAGTTTTAATTTCTTCAAATGCGGGTAATCCATCAGCTGATCTTGATCCTGTGCTTGCTGCAATGCCAGCAGATCCGGAAGCAGATGACTGGTAAGATTCAATATCGCGCTTAATAATTCTGCCCTTAGGGCCAGACCCTGTTACTTGTGAAAGGTCGATACCCTTTTCTTTCGCCAATCGCTTTGCCAGGGGAGAAGCAAAAACTCTACCCCCTGATGCAACAGGCCCTGGTGGTGTCGGTTGGATCGCTATCGGCGCAGGAGCCGCTGACGCTGCAACCACCGGGGTATCATTCTGTTCTGGTGTCGATGTTGTTGGGGCATCAGCCTGCAAAGACGCAATATCGACCGAGGCTATATCCTCCCCCTCATCTGTTAACACCGCAATCAATGCATTAACAGAAACGCCCTCTGTCCCTTCATTTACAAGGATTTTGGCAAGTGTCCCCTCATCAACTGCTTCCACTTCCATAGTGGCTTTGTCTGTTTCAATTTCTGCAATCACATCACCAGAGGAAACAGTGTCCCCCTCTTTCTTATGCCATTTGGCAAGGTTTCCCTCGGTCATGGTGGGTGATAAAGCAGGCATTAAAATGGGTGTTGGCATATTCTTGTTCCTATTTTTTTATGCAACTCTTACTTTTTCAGCAGTCGCTTGTGCTAACTTAATTCTTCTGTTTGTTTCTGCGCGGGGGTGCACTTGAATATCCTGTACAATCCCCTTTGAATCAGCCAATTTTAATTTACTGTAATTTACATGCACATAAAGGGGCGGCTCTGATTCCAAAGTTTCATCACAAACAAGCTGCAACATAAGACCACCAGCATAAGCTGTAGAGGATTGAAAATTTAACCCCTTACCATTGGCAATGGATTCATATGTGTCTCTATCAATTTCAACTTTAGGGGTCATTTAAACTTACTCCTGATACGTCACTTTTTTAACCGCATCCACGATATCTTGTGCTTGTGGCAGTGCCAATTGCTCCAAATTTGCGGCATATGGCAACGGTACATCTTTGGCATTTACACGCGCTACAGGCGCATCCAGATAGTCGAAGCAATGCTCCATCATTAATGCCGCAAGTTCAGAGTTCATGCCAGCTAATGCCCAGCCCTCTTCCGCTGCAACCAATCTGTTTGTTTTCTGAACCGAATTCACAATAGTTTCAACATCCAATGGGCGCACAGAACGCAGATCAATTACTTCTGCATCGATACCCTGCCCTGCCAAAATTTCAGCGGCCTCCAACGCCTTTCCAACCATGGCAGAAAACGCCGTAATTGTAACATCAGTCCCCTGGCGCAACACTTTTGCCTTGCCAATCGGCACGATGTGATCAGGATCTGATGGAATATCATCATGACTAATTCCGTACAAAATTTCATGTTCCAAGAACACAACAGGGTTGGGGTCCCGAATAGCAGCTTTCAACAAGCCTTTGGCATCAGCCGCACTATAGGGCGCAACAACTTTCAAGCCTGGGATGTGGGCATACCAACTTGCAAAACATTGAGAATGCTGAGCCGCAACACGCCCTGGTGCCCCGTTGGGGCCACGGAACACGATGGGGCAGCCCATCTGCCCGCCAGACATATACAACGTTTTTGCAGCAGAGTTAATGATATGGTCAATAGCTTGCATGGCAAAATTCATCGTCATAAACTCCACGATGGGGCGCATTTTCATAAACGCCATTCCCACAGCAATTCCGGCAAACCCATGCTCGGTAATGGGGGTGTCAATAACACGTTCTGCACCAAACTCTTCTAACATACCGCGGGAAACTTTATAGGCACCATCATATTCAGCAACCTCTTCCCCCATCAAAATAACTTCACTATGGGCGCGCATTTCTTCTGACATGGCATCACACAAGGCTTCACGAACTGTGGCTGTGTATACTTCACCTGTGTAATCACTTTCAATTACTTGTGCAGCGACTGGTGATGTAGCTGATGCTTCTACAGCAGGTGCAGACGCAGAAACTTCTTCAGCAACGGCACTACTATCGTTGGCTGCCATAGCAGAGACATCAATATCATCAGTCGATTCACCCTCATCCAACAAAACGGCAATGGGTGTATTAACCGCCACGCCTTCTGATCCTTCAGTGATTAGGATTTTCCCCAGAACACCTTCATCCACTGCTTCTACTTCCATGGTGGCTTTGTCTGTTTCAATCTCTGCCAAAACATCGCCTGAGGAAACATTATCCCCTTCTTTCTTCAGCCACTTGGCCAAGTTACCTTCTGTCATGGTTGGCGATAACGCCGGCATTAAAATTGGTGTTGGCATATCTTTACTTTCTTATCCTTGTCTTAATTTTACTGCGGCTGGTCCCCGGCCGATTAATCCAGCTTTGATTAAATTATCTAAAGTTACTCTTCCTGCATTCGCTGTTCGTCTTGTTTCTTGAGCAGAGGTTAACTCCATTGGAATCCTGTTTTTAATTCTGTCTAATTCGCGCTCAAAAACTTCTGAGTTAGCAGGCCCTGCCCCCAAATCTCCATAAAACTGATTCATGGTGGTGACAAACCTGTCTATAGAAACTTTCGGAAAATTGAAATACGCCATAACAGTACCATCATCGCTTTTCAGCGTTTGCTTGATTTCAACAATCAAGAACTTCCGCGCATGTGCGCTGGTGCGTAAAATTGCGAACTCCCCATTATTTCGTGGAGAGACACTTAAATCATCGGCAAGGCCTTCACAATTTTCAATTGCCAGTTGGTTGATTCCCCCCGTTTCAATGGCTTCATACTGCAGCCCTGTTACATTGATATTGGCAATCACAGCTCCAGGAAAATCATCCAGAGTAGAGCTAACTTGATCTGTACTGAGATCAGAGTCCAACCCCTCCATCTCTACTGGCACAATTCTTAACTTGCCCATCTATGCCGTTCCTTCTTCAAGTAATACGTCTGTCCAAAGCTCTGATGGGTCTGGTTCTGGTGATTCTTTTGAAAATTCAACAGCTGCAACCATTTCTTCTTTAATTTCGTCATCAATGGCTTTTAAATCAGCTTCGGTTCCGTGTTTTCCTTCTAAAATAAAGGCGCGCATCGCATCAATTGGGTCGCGGTTTGTGCGAATCTCGTTCACTTCATCCTTGCTACGGTATGTTGCAGGATCAGACATTGAATGCCCACGATAACGATATGTACGAACCTCCAGAATAAATGGCTTTTGATTTTTTCGAACATAATCAGTTGCCTCTTTAGCTGCTTCAATTACATCTAAAACATCCATTCCATTGACAGCTTTCCCGGGAATCCCGAAAGAAGCCCCACGCTCATAAAGCTTGCTGCCGTTTGCAGCGTGACGGTGCACGGCTGTTCCCATGGCATAATCGTTATTTTCAATCACGATCAACGCTGGCAAGCCCCAAAGTTGAGCAATATTCATGGATTCAAACACCTGACCTTGGTTAGAAGCCCCATCCCCTAAGTATGAGTGGGAAATCCCATTATCTTTATTGTATTTGTGGGCAAAAGCCATTCCAATCCCGATAGGAACCTGCGCCCCAACAATTCCGTGTCCGCCGAAAAACTTCTTTTCACGACTAAACATATGCATAGACCCGCCTTTTCCTTTGGAATAGCCACCAATACGGCCGGTAAGTTCAGCCATAACACCGCCAGCGTCCATTCCCGTTGCCAGCATGTGTCCATGGTCACGATATGCGGTGATAACTGTATCCTGCTCTTGGCGGACATATTCCAACCCAACCACAACAGCCTCTTGACCGATGTAAAGGTGACAGAACCCACCAATCAGCCCCATACCATACAGCTGCCCTGCACGTTCTTCAAAACGGCGAATTGCTGTCATATCACGATATAACTTCAGGTAATCTTGCTTGGTAAACTGGGATTTTTCCCCGCTTTTCGTTGTTTTTACTTTTTTAGGGGACGTTTTTTTAGCCGCCATGCGATCTCTCCATAGATAAAATAGGACTTCGCACTATACGCAAGGCCAAACGTTAATACAAGATCTCAAGGACTTAAATTCACAACTTGTAGTGCAACGCACAAATTCATCTCTTGGTAACCAATTTTTAAGCTCTAAAGCTTAAAATACAAGGATATGACCATATTTTATGGGAAGTTGGGCTGAATACATGAAAAACAATGAAAGCGGTTTTGCCATTGGATTGATTCTGTTAGCTGTTGTATTGATTGCAGCTATAGTAAGTGGCATTGCTATTTCCACTACCAGCTCTGCCAACTCCGCGCAGATAGAGGAGGACATGCTAACTGCCCAGGCCAAAAGAATAGGAATTTTAAAGGTTTCTCAGGCTTTAAGCCGCTTTGAAGCCACAGGCGGAAGCTTATCGGGCATAACAATTGGCGTCCTGACTTCTGCCAGCATTTTGCCGTCAAGCGGCTATTCAGACATTACAATTGCCTCAGCAACGCTTAATCAAAACCTCGACCCCGTTTCCCCTCCCGGAATGGCCGTAGACTCTATTGTTGTCTTAGACTCTGCTCCAGAAATTAACGAACGCTTATGTTCTGCTCTTAACAGGGAGTTCAGTGGCAACGGCACCATATTTGAGGTAGGAATCGCAAGTATTGGCGAACTATCCGGCGGAGAGCTTGGGACCCTGATGAACAAAAATGGGTATGCCTCACCTTCCGTTGGGTCAGGGGGATGCGGCCTGATGACAGGTTCTGGTCAATACTTTTTTTACTATTTGCATGATATTGCTGCGGCCTAAGGCGCTTAATCCTCTAAGCCACCCGGAACCAAGGTAAGCGCAGGGGATTCTTTTTCTTCTGTCGTTAAAATGCGGTCCTTTGTCTCTGTTTCAACTACCATTGTGCCCTGAAGTTTCCTTTCTAACTGCCTGAAATGAGGGTAGAAATCCAACCCACTTTTCTTTAGCTCTGCCCCCGCTTTGCGCAGAAAGTTCAGTGTGGTAATTCTTTGCTCTGCCGTTCCCAGACGGTTTACCATCAGGTCTTGCAAAGCATCAATTTCATCATCCTGAAAGAAAACTGTTTGCTCCTGTTCTTCCAACATACAGAATTTTTCAATCACCAAATTGGGGTGAACCACAAACAGCATTTGCAATGCTCTATCATCATCCCATGCTTGCAAAGAAATGGCCGCTAAACAGATATTGAAGGCCCGCTCCATATTGTTTGCAATGCTTTGCTCACTATCTTTAATTTCATCCCAGAGACGGTCGAGGAACATCTCAAAATCCATCGAAGCGGCTCGCGGGGAAGGGAAAAGCTCCTCATATGGATCAAAATCTGTTTGCCATGCATAAAGCTTCCGGCTTAACTCCCAAACATCGCGCGCAGAACTTTCAGTGCCCTGCTCATAGTTCAGCAGAAAGCGAATCGACTTTTGCAAAAGATCAGCTTCAATTAACATTGTGTATTCTTATTCCTTGTTTAATAGCCCAAAATTGAGCGGCTTTTCCTCTATTTTATAGTTTCACAGATAAAGATTTAAAAAAGGTAAACCCTTCATTAACCAAACAATGCTTAACAAGCTAATATCAACACGATAGCAGTCAGTATGGATTTTTTAGATAAACCTTAATTTGCAAGAGTTGCAAGGGTTGACAGAATTTGACGCACCCCGCCTACACGCACCTGTAAGTCATTCCATGGTCTGATTATTGTCAATCTTTGGTCAGGTTTTACTTTAACTGTTCCTGATTGAGATTGAATAAATTCAATCAGCTTATCTGGATTTGGGAATATATTGTTATGAAAAGTAATTGTACCGCCCTTGGGACCTGCTTCCACCTTTTCAACACAAGCTTTCCGACAAACTGATTTTAACGCTACAATATCAAACAGGTTATCAACCTCTGGCGGTAATTTGCCAAAACGATCAATCAACTCAGCAGCAAAGGAATCAATCTCTTCTCGGGTTTGTAGATCAGCAATACGACGGTATAAAGCCAAGCGAACGTTTAAATCAGAAACGTATTTTTCAGGAATCAAAACAGATGTGCCAATATTAATCTGCGGAGACCACGTCTCTTCCCCCTCTTCAGCTAAAGAAACACCCTCTTTGCGGGCAGCGACGGCCTCCTCCAACATTTGTTGGTATAGTTCAATTCCAACTTCTTTAATATGGCCAGATTGCTCTTCTCCCAACAGGTTCCCTGCCCCACGGATATCCATATCATGAGATGCCAAGCTAAACCCAGCCCCAAGGTGATCCAAGGTTTGCATCACCTCTAATCGTTTTTTGGCTTGATCTGTAACACGTTTCTTGGGGTCCAACGTAAGGTAAGCATAGGCCCTGACCTTGGAACGCCCAACACGGCCGCGCAACTGGTAAAGTTGGGCCAGACCAAACATATCTGCCCGATGAATGATCATGGTGTTCGCTGTTGAAATATCTAACCCAGATTCTACAATATGGGTGGACAAAAGCACATCATACTTACCGTCCATAAAGGCCGTCATGACGTCCTCCAAGTCGGCTGGGGCCATTTGCCCATGGGCTACAGCATATTTCACATCCGGAAGAATTTCATCAAGCTTTTCAGCAACTTCCTTCAAATCTTTGATGCGGGGCACAACATAAAAAGACTGCCCCCCACGGTGCTTTTCTCGCAAAATTGCTTCGCGTACCACCAACCCATCAAAAGGCATTACAAAGGTGCGTACGGCCAATCGGTCAACCGGTGGGGTGGAAATCAAACTCAGGTCCTTCACCCCTGTAAGGGAAAGCTGCAAGGTCCGTGGAATCGGGGTTGCCGTTAACGTTAGAACATGAACATCATCCTTCAAACTTTTCAGGCGCTCCTTTTGCTTTACCCCAAAGCGCTGCTCTTCATCCACAATGACCAGCCCTAAATCGGCAAATTTGATGGATTCTGCCAGCAGAGCGTGCGTCCCAATAACAATATTAACATCGCCCTTTCTAAGGCCTTCTTTTACACGGGCAGCATCAGCAGGCTTTACCAACCGGGAAAGCTGGGAAACCTGTACAGGAAAGCCTTCGAACCGCTTTTTAAAGTTAGCTGCATGTTGGCGGGCCAAAAGCGTTGTTGGCACGATAACGGCTACTTGGGCACCATTCATGGCCACCGTAAAGGCCGCACGCAGAGCAATTTCTGTTTTTCCAAACCCTACATCTCCACAAACAAGCCTGTCCATTGGGGGGCCAGATTGTAACCCATGTAAGGTTTCTTCAATGGCTACTAGCTGATCATTTGTTTCAGCAAAAGGAAAACCCATTGCAAATTCTTCTGCTGTACCCTTAGGTGCAACAAAAGATTCCCCCTGTTTGATTTTACGGGCTGCTGCAACTTTCAGTAGCTCTCCAGCCATTGCAAGTAGATCTTTCTTAACTTTGGCTTTTCTTGCCTGCCACCCAGCCCCACCAAGTTTATCAAGCTGTGTGCTGCCTTCATCATGGCCAAACTTGGATAACATATCCAGGTTCTCTACCGGCAAAAACAGCCGATCATTCCCAGCATAAATCAAACGCAGGCAATCGTGGGACACTCGATCAACGACAAGGGTTTCCAGCCCATCATAACGCGCAATGCCGTGCTCTTCATGAACAACCAAATCGCCCTCTTGCAGGGCAGAAACTTCGGCGATAAATGCATCGGATTTACGCTTTCTCTTAACGGGGCGCGCCAGTCTGTCGCCAACGATATCTTGCTCTGTCAAAAAAACAAAACCAGGGGCCGTAAAGCCATAATCCAAATCCAAAGTGATAAAGGCAACCTGATGCACTTCCAAGTCCACAACATCTTGCCAGGTCTGACATTCCACAGCTTTCAGATGGGTGTTGTGTTCTGCAAACAGCGTGATAAGACGCGCCTTGGCTCCATCAGAATACGCTGTGATAACAGCCTGACGATTTTGTACTCTTTGATCCTGGATATAGCTTTCAACTTCCTTATACACAGAAAGATCAGGGTTTTGGCGGGCTGCTGCAAAACTGGGCACACGCTTTACGCCGTGGTCCTTTCCATCTGGAATTTGCTGGCTAGTAAAAAGTTGATGGGGCAAATTTAAAACATCTTGCCATTCATCTTCTTTCAAGTACAAAGCCTTTGGCGGTAAGGGACGGTATGGCGTTTCTTCTTTGCCCAGAATTTCTTGGCGGGATGCATAATATTCTTGAATATGCTCCAATCGCTCTTCAGCTGAAACAGCAGCCTGTTCATCAAAAGACAGGTGATAGGATTCTGGCAAAAAATCTTGAATTCTGGAGGTTCTTTCATAAAACAATGGCAGCCAATGCTCCATCCCTGCATGTCTTTGCCCTGCCTGAATAGATTCATACAAAGGGTCACTGGCAACCACTGCACCAAACAAATTCCTGTACCCGTGGCGAAATCGTTCTTGCGTTTCTTCTGTCATCACTACTTCTTGGGCCAGGAACAGTGAAACTTCCTTGATCGTTTTTGTTGTCAGCTGGGAAAGCGCATCAAACTGCTTTAAGCTATCTATTTCATCCCCAAAAAAATCCACCCGAACAGGGTTTTCAAACCCCACAGGGAAAATGTCAATAATTCCACCGCGGACAGCATACTCCCCCACTTCACGAACAGTTTCTGTTCGGTGATAGGCATGCCCTTCTAAAAAAGTGATAATTTGGTTCAGGCCTATAGACAACCCAGATTTAAGGTATAGGGCGGTTTCAACAAAAAGATCTTTGGGTGGTAACCGTTGAATTAAACTGGATGCAGCCATTAATAGAATTGTCGGCTCTACTTCTGTTCCCTTCCCTTTTGCCAGCCCTGTTCCTTGTGCCAGAGTGCTTAACGCACGCATCCGCAAGCTGATAATTTCTGGGTGGGGGGAAATTCTGTCATACGGTAAACAATCCCACCCGGGTAATTGCAACACCTGGACCTTTGGACAAAAGAATGCTAGTTGATTGGCCAGAATTTCAAGGCGCTTTTCTTCGCTGACAATGTGTAGGGCAAAGCCATTGTCCTGGGCAATTTTACCCAACAAAAGCGCATCAAAGCCAGGCACAACACCAGACAACTTTTCCACAGTAGAAGAGGAAGATTCTGCCGCTAGCATGCTTCTTGTTCTTGATTCCAAAAGGCCTGAATTTGCCCCAGAATAGATTGATCAACAAAATCAGGGGCAGGCTTTTGCCCCGTCACCCAATTGTAAATATCGATGTCTGATTCGTTCAAGAACTGCTCATAAGACTTTAAAACTTCCATTCCCATATTCGGAACCTCCGCCCGGGCAAATGGCCCCAACATAAGATCTGTTTCCTTGGTGCCGCGGTACCAGCTTTGGTACAAAAGCTTCTTTCTCAAATTTTCAATATCATTGGCCATGGCTTGGGTATACCTGATTTTCAGAAAAAAACCACCAGATTTTTTATCAAAATATACTGACATCCCCATTGAAAATGTCTATCCATGTACTATGGATCCTGTTTTAGCGCCATTATTTCAGTCTGTTTCTATCTTAAAAGGGGTTGGCCCAAAGATAGCCCAGCTTATCGAAAAAATTGCAGGCAACAGAATTATTGACTTATTTTTCCATCTCCCGAACCGGGTTATTTTACGAAACTTAATTGATGAATTAAACGATGGATATAGCGCCCAAAATATTATCATTAAAGTAAGCGTGTTAAAGCATATTCCCCCACCACGGGGCCGGCGCAATATTCCTTACCGCATTAAAGTTGAAGATGAATCGGGAAATTCATTGGATCTTGTCTTTTTTAAAGGGGCACAAAAATATATTCAAAACCAATTGCCAGAAGGGGCAAGAAAAATAATTGCCGGTCAGCTGGATGTTTTCCGGGGAACGTACCAAATCACCCACCCAGAACATATCCTGGAAGAAGGCGCCACCCTGCCCGTTAGCGAATCTGTTTACCCAGTAACTGCTGGCCTGTCAGCCAAAACCCTTACAAAAACGATTACAGGTGGGCTGGGGTTACTCCCCCCCTTGCCCGAATGGTTGGATGAGAACCTGTTAAACAAAAATGGTTGGACCGATTGGCGAACAGCCTTGATCACGGCCCACGAAAAACCTGGCGATAAAAAGGCCCTTGCCCGCCTGGCTTATGATGAGTTTTTGGCCAATCAGCTGACCATGGCTTTGGTGCGAAAACACACCCGAAAACAAAAAGGCATTTCCATGGAAGGCAACAAAGAGTTGCGCCGCATGATTATGGCGGCCCTGCCTTTTGAATTAACAAGTGCCCAAAAAACATCCCTGGCAGAAATTTATGAGGAAATGCACGAACCCAACCGGATGATGCGCTTGCTGCAAGGGGATGTTGGGTCTGGAAAAACAGTGGTTGCCTTGCTGGCTATAGCCAAGGCTATAGAGGCTGGTCACCAAGGGGTATTAATGGCCCCAACAGAAATTCTGGCCCGACAGCACCTGGAAAGCATTACGGAAATGGTGGCCGGTCTGGGGATCCATGTCATTTGCCTGACAGGGCGCGATAAAGGCCCCCAACGCAAGCAGATCCTGCATCATATAAAGGAAGGTCATGCAAATATCATCATCGGAACCCACGCCCTATTCCAAGAAACAGTTGAGTTCAAGAACGTTGGCCTGGTAGTTATTGATGAACAACACCGCTTTGGCGTGCATCAGCGTTTGGCGCTATCTGACAAGGGCCTAAAGCCCGATGTTTTGGTAATGACAGCAACCCCCATTCCGCGCACGCTGTTGCTGACAGCTTATGGAGATTTGGACGTTTCACGCCTGACGGACAAGCCGGCCGGACGAAAACCTATCGACACACGCCTTGTAACGGCAGACAGGTTAGATGAGCTAACGCAATCTTTAAAACGCCCCTTGCAACAAGGGCAAAAGGTATATTGGGTTTGCCCCTTAGTAGAAGAGTCTGACAAGCTGGATCTGGCCGATGCAGAAAATCGTCATGCTTATTTAAAAAAGATGTTGGGCGACAAAGTTGGCTTGATCCATGGCCGCATGAAGGGGCCAGATAAAGACCAAATTATGGAAGACTTTGTGAAAGGCGTTTATGACGTACTGGTGGCAACCACAGTGATTGAGGTGGGCGTTAACGTGCCAACAGCAACCATTATGGTTATTGAGCATGCAGAACGCTTTGGGCTGTCTCAGCTGCACCAACTGCGTGGCCGTGTAGGACGGGGAGATAAACAATCCAGCTGTATTTTGCTTTATAAAGCCCCCCTGGGTGATGTTGCAAAACGCCGCCTGCAAACTATGCGCGATACAGAAGATGGCTTTGTCATTGCAGAACAAGATTTCAAATTACGCGGCGGCGGAGATATATTGGGCACACGCCAATCTGGAGATGCAGCTTTTCGGCTTGCGGATTTATCCATTCATGGTGATTTATTGCAAATGGCCAGGGACGATGCGGCGCTTATTTTAAATAAAGACCCAACGCTTACGCTCTCTCGCGGCGAGGCTTTGCGGCATTTGCTACATCTGTTCGAACGCCATCAGGCCGTGAAATATCTTTCTGCTGGTTAGATTCTTCTTGCCCAAGAGGCACCTCCTCTATCTCCCCCTCCTCCAAAGCTTCTTGGATAATAGCTTCTGCAACTTCATCTGCTGTCTTCGCCTTATCAGCTTTTGAATTTGGCCTTGTGGAAATAGCATCACTCTTCCAGTCATATGGACTCACAGGCTTTGACTCAACAGGGCGGGGGATAAAACCTGGAACTGCCCCCATATTATCCTCAGTAATCGGCTTCTCTTGATTGGCCCTAATTGTTGCTGCAGTCATTGTCCCTTTTGCGATTTTTAACAACTGCAGGCGCCGACCAATCTCTGATGGCTTAGGACGATATCCTTCCAACTTAGCAATAGCCACTTCTGTTCTTCCATCAAGCTTTATGATTTTTTCTGCTTCTTCTAATGATATTTTGAAAAGGTTGTTGATATCCAGCCGGGATTTTCTAGGGGGGGTATGCAAGCCATTTGTGTTTGGAGTGAGCGTACTTCCTGCTTTTTTAGGAGCACTCACAGAAGGCAGCGAAGAAGAAGGAATAGCTATTGCACGCTTTTGATTAACGGGTACTTTTTTCTCCGCAGCAATGGGTTGGGGTTTAGCAGCCAACTCAACTTTTTCCCCCAGTGTATCAGCTAAAGCTTGTGAAATTTGTAAGGTAATTTTTTGGCAATTATTTCCGTTTTCATGCAAATGCTTGGGCAAAGGAATTTGAATGTCCAATGGTGAAAAATCCACATAAAGTTTTTTCACCATATGCTCATTTAGCGACCTAATATGGCTTAAATTTGCCATACGTGCGATCAAACCAGCATCTTTAGATGCCCAAGGCTTTTTGATTAACCGCAAAGCATCCACAAGAATTTTATGATCTTCTGCCGAAATGCGCTGAACAAAAGTATTCAACTTTTCTGATGAAGCCTTCTCTATTTTTTGCCCCTCAATAGTCAGAAAGTCCAGAACTTCTGCTAGTTCTTTGGGCGTTTCAAAGGAATCAAATAAATTATCCATTCTATCTTCTTAAAATCTATTGCGCCCCATTCCAACGCCTGTTGTAATCCCAAGCGCTGTTGTTCTGAGAACCCCTTGATTAGCATCTTGCCGCGCCTTAATCTGTGCGGCAGTTGCCTGCCCCAGCAAAATTTTACTCACCTGGAGAAAGCGGCCCTTTTGAGTAGGTCTTGAAGTGACTTCTAAATAATTCACAATATTTTTGCGAGTTTGAAAGTCAAGCTTGGCCACAAGAGCTTGTACGGCATCCAAAGAAACCTTATCAGCCAACAAGATTTCTGATTTCTTTCTGGCCAAAACATCAAAAGGTACCCTGCGCCTTGGCTGTGGGGCACTGCTTGTTGATGGCTTCACCATCCCAACAGGCTTTACCCTTGTGTGCTTGGCTGCAAGAACTGGTTTTGCCGCTGCCGATCCAGCTTTCCCTATGCCAGATAACACTCTGTTACGTATATCCAGGGGAAGTTCAAGATCAAAACTTACGGTATCGTTACCATCTTCAGCTTGGGAAGTGCTAATGCGCATTTTAATTTTTATAGGTGCTCTAAATTGATACAAACCAGCCGGAATTTCGTGACCTTCAATATAGGCTGTTGAAGAAATAAGTTGCTTAATCTCATCTCTGCGGCTTTGCGAAATAAATGCAGACTTATTCGCCGCCTCAATCAAAAAATTATGCTCTGCCCTTGTTAAGCGTGCAACAAACTTTTGCAGAACATCTGCTGTGACATCATTCAATAAAACATCATCAAGGAATAGACTATCTAACTTAGCTGCCAACTCTGATGAAACACCTTTGAATTTCAAAAAACTTATCATTATGCTATTGTCCTCATGCCTTTATTTTTAATTAGGGCACACCATACACATAATTTACAGGAAAGAAAGAGGTTTTTTCCTTTTAGGATTTTTTGTTGCTTGATTTTGTTTTTTTCTTACGCAACTGCTTTGATTTCCCTGGAGTGACGATTCCCGAAGAAATAAGCATTTTAAAAGCATCTTCTACTGAAATTTCAAGTGGGGTCAGATCTTGTTGAGGAACAAAGGCCAGGAATCCTGATGTTGGGTTGGGCGTTGTAGGGATAAAAACGTTGATCATTTCATCATCCATTATTTGCTGAACCTCTCCCTTGGTTTTACCAGAAACAAAGCCCAACATCCAAATGCCCTTACGCGGGTACTCCACCAATACAACATCACGAAAAGCATCTGATTGTTGGGCCAGAACAGTTTCCAAAATTTGCTTTAAAGCGTTGTAAATTGTACGGATAACCGGTGTATGTTCGACAATTTTTTCAAACTGACGAAGAAAAAAACGCCCAAAGAAATTGGCTGTTAAAAAGCCAATCAAAATCAACCCCAGAAAAATAACCACAATGCCTATTCCCGGTATGGAAAAAGCCAAGTTGCCATCAGGAATGTACGTATCAGGTACCCATGACTTTACCCATGAATCAACAGCAGCCACAAAACTGTACGCCAAATACGCCGTAATTGCTAATGGGGCTGTGATTAAAACCCCCGCAAGGAAGTAATTACGCAGGCGTCCTAGAAAACTAACTTTAAGTGGCTTTGTCATACAGCTATATTTGATCTATCTTTCATCAGCATGCAAGGGGAAAAGAATGCAATCGGCAGATATTATTGATTATCAAATTCATGGGGACGTTATGGAAATCCTGGAAATTGAACTAGACCCTGGGGAAGCTGTTCAGGCAGAGCCAGGATCTATGATTTTCATGGAAGATGGTATAGAAATGCAAACTGGCACAGGGGGCGGCTTTTTAAGCGGGTTAAAGCGTAAAATTACCGGAGAAGATTTCTTCATCAGCAAATTTGCCCACAAAGGCAAAGGAAAATCTAAAGTAGGCTTTGCCGGCCCATACCCTGGCACAATCGTACCCATTAATTTACACGAACATCGAGGCGCCTTTATTTGCCAACGAGATTCTTTCTTAACATGCGCCAATGGCATCAAGGTTTCTATTCATCTAAACAAAAAGATTGGGTCTGGTCTGTTTGGGGGGGAAGGATTTATTCTGCAAAAACTGGAAGGCGTTGGGATGGGTTTTATCTGCACCGGTGGCAATGTGCTGGAGCGGGATTTAAAAGCCGGCGAAAGACTGCGCGTGGAAACGGGGTGTGTCGCTGGCTTTACTGCTGGTATGGGGTTTGATATCGAATATGTTGGCGGATTTCTGAATCCCATCTTTGGGGGGGAAGGATTATTTGTTTCCACCATCACAGGGCCTGGCACGGTTTATATCCAGTCCATGCCCTTTCAACATTTGGTTGATGCCATTGGTTGCGCCTTTGAACGCAGCGGTGTTAAGGGGCAACATTTGCGGAAATAATTAGCGGGACTTTCCCTGCTGACTTTGCTTAAGAAGATCATCCAGCATTTCATCCGCTGTGGGAAGCACCTTATTTAAAGGGATAGCCCAGTTTCGTTTTGAGTAATCATGAACTGCAAAATTAGGATCTGTTCGATCAACGACCATATCTGGGAACGCCCCTATCGCAGGGACAGAAGAAATTGTTATTTCGCCCATGTTAGGGAAATAACTTAGCTTAGTAGAGACAAGCGCCTTTACCCGCTTTGCATGTCTTTCAATTGGCTGGTGTGCATATGCAATCTGCCCAATTACTCTAAGGTCCTTGCGCTCCTTAGAGGAAGTATAAAACTGTTCATTATACTTCATAACACCTAGCAAGCTTTCAAACTGGGTTTTCTCCTCTGCTGAAAGCTCACACAGCTCTGCAAATTTAGCTCTATACTCCAAAGAAACAGCAGCCTTCTTAAATAGATAATGCGTTGCCTCCTCTACTATTGTATCCAAAACCTGTGCCACGTATATGCTGTTCTTTGAATCTGGATTCAACCCAATCTCTGGATCTAACTCAAGATCTGTAGCATGAGAAGAAAAATAACCACTGCTTCTACGAACCACCATACTATTTTTATAAAAATGAAGCCTTTCAAAATCCCCATCCATTGTGATACGCGGGAATGGCAGATCAAAGGCATCGCAGTAGACAGATAAAGATGTTCCAAACAACTCTGCCTTTTCATCAAAAGTCATGTTGGCAAAACTATGCTCTGCTGGACCCTTATCCATCAAAACTTCAGCCATACGCAGGTCACTTTCTGCTAAATGCTGTACAAAACGATTGGATATAAACTGCTCCACCTTAACAGCAATATCTGAATTTCCAGTGTAGTTTGTATAAAGAAAATCACGGAGATTATTCCCTGCATCTTCATCCATAGTAAATGTACTGGTTAAATACATCGAGTATTGATTCAAAGATAGATCGGCAACCTCTTGTGGAGAAAGGGATAGAATCTGAGTTTCTAAACCATCATATACCCCGCCAGGGGTTAAATCCGGCACAGTGTCTAACTGTTTTGATTGCTGAGATGAAGAAAACAAGCGATCATGGTTTGCTGCAAGCGCCCCCACAACACCCGCTAAGGCCAGGGCAGTAAATCTACCCGCGGTAAATTTGACATTAAATGGCTTGTTTTTATTCATGTGAAATTTCCTAAAAAAGACCTTTTATAATTCCATTATCTTTCGGTCAAGGCATTTTGACGGGCCTTGTTCAGCGGTTTCATCAGGTATTGGAGCACTGTTTTCTCACCAGTTAGAATATCAACTTGAGCCGTCATCCCCGCAATAATGGGCAGGGGATCCTTTTCTGACCCCAAGAAATTCTTATCGGTGCGCAGCTTTACACGATAAAACTCTTCCCCTTCTTCTGTTGTAATTGTGTCGGCAGAAATATCTTCAACCACCCCATCAAGACCGCCATAGATAGAGAAGTCATAGGCCGTAACTTTGATTTTAGCATTTTGATCTGGACGAATAAACGCAATATCCGACGGACGTACGCGGGCTTCTATCAGCAAAGTATCATCCAAGGGAACAATTTCTAATAGCGGCTCCCCAGGGCGGACAACCCCACCGATGGTATTTACCTTCAAATCCTTTACTGTCCCACGAACGGGAGAGCGAACATCCGTCCGCGCCACACGGTCTTCATCTGCCTGGATTAACTCCTCCAGAGAAAACATCTCGTTCTCCTTAGCTGTAAGCTCTTGTTGGGCTTCAGCGCGGAAAGATTGCTCTCTCTCTTGCAATCTGTTCTTTGCTTCTCCCATTGCTGATTGTGCGCGGGGAATAGACAAGCGCACAGAGTCCATCTGTGATTTCAAGTTATTGACCTCCTTTTGAATGTTCAAAAGATCAATACGCGGTGCAACGCCCTTTGCAACAGATGGTGCAATAATGTCCAGCTGTTCATTAGCCAAATCCATAGAGCGCTGAAAGTTTTTCCGCTTAGAGCTTAACTCTGATATTTCTTGACGGCGTTGGTCCACCTGGGATCGTAAAACACTTAGCTGAGAATCCAACTGGCTTTTGCGCACATTAAAAGCAGCAAGTTCATTGCTAACAGCTGCAGGGGCGCCTTCCAGAACTTTATCAGGGAAGACCAATTCTGTTCCGTCAATTTCTGCCCGCAGCCTTGTCACCGCTGCTTTGGTAGCCAGATACCGTAAATATGTTTCGTTATAATCTGCTTCTGCCAAGCGATTATCAATCTTCAAAATCACCTGTCCTACTTCCACAATTTGACCTTCTCTGGCCAGAATTTCAGAAACAATTCCCCCCTCTAGATTTTGAATAACTTGTACTTGGCTGGATGGAATTACCCGTCCATCCCCACGGGTAACTTCATCTAGTGTTGCGATAGAAGCCCAAAACAAAAACACTGCAACAAAAGCCATAACAAAGAACATCAACAGGTTTGCAAATAACGGGGCTTGACGATGCTGCGCAGCATAAACTTCTGGAGAGAACTGTAAATCCTCTCTTGCATCATAATAACGTTCAATTTTCCTGGTTACAGATTTCATATCTTTGCTTTAATTTCTTTGTTCTTCAAATTTTCTAAAACCTTGCCTTTGGGGCCATCCGCCACAATTTTTCCGTTACTGACAACGATAATACGGTCCACCAAATCCAGCATGGCACTGCGATGGGTAATCAGCAGCACTGTTTTTTCTTTAATGATTTGGCTTAATCTTTTTTTGAACATTGTCTCGGACCCTGGATCCATAGATGCTGTGGGTTCATCCAGAATCATCATGGGGGGGTCATAAACCAAGGCACGGGCAATAGCCACAGCTTGCCGCTGCCCTCCAGAAAGGCTTTCTCCCCTTTCCCCAATCATGCGGTCAAAACCTTGGTCATCATGGCGTAAAAAGTCTGTCACCCCAGCAATGGCCGCCGCACGAATCAAGGCATTATCATCAACTTCCGGGCTGCTTAACGTAATGTTATCACGCACGTTCCCATAAAACAGATGCACATCTTGCGGCACTGTTCCTATATTTTTGCGCAAATCTGCAGGGTCTATCTGGCGAACATCTGTACCATCGACACAAACGGACCCCTTTGATGGCTCATATAGGTTGAGCAATAGCTTCTCAATCGTTGTTTTACCAGATCCAATGGGGCCAATAATGGCAACTTTTTCCCCACGCCGCATGCTGAATGATACATTCTTTAATGCTTCATGAGCTTGGCCAGGATAAGAAAATGTAACGTCCTTAAACTCAATGTACCCGGCCAATGCTGGACGATGTAAGAACCTTTTGGATTCATCACGCTCTTCCCTAGTTTTCATAAATTCTGTCAGGGCAATGTATGATTGCCTGGCTTGATTCATCCTCGTCAACACACCCGACAACTGAGAAATGGGGGACATAACCCGCCCAGACAACAAAACCGCTGCCACCAAGGACCCCATGGTGGCATCCCCATCCTTAATTAAGTAAACCCCATACACAATGGTAAAAACCGTCACCAAATTCGCAATTAAAGCAGACAGGTTCATGCTGATTGTGGATAGTGTTTGCACCTGGCTTTGCCCCTTGGCAGCTTGTCCAACATAATTTTCCCAACGGCGCTGCACAGCCCCTTCACCGCGAAAAATTTTTAAAGTTTCAAGCCCAGTAATTGCCTCTACCAACAGGCCTGATTTCTGCGAAACATCCCTGTATGTTTGACGAATCAAGTGTGTAATAGGCCGCTGAATTAAATACCCCAGCGTTACCATAATTGGAATGGCCACTAAAGGCACCAAAACCAATGGCCCCGCAATCAACCAAATCACAAGCAAGTAAATCAACACAAATGGAATATCCACCAAATTGGCAATAGTGGTAGAGGTGAAAAATTCGCGAATGGTTTCAAACTCTTTCATGTTTCCAGCCAACACCCCTGCGGATGGTGGCTTTTCTGACATTTTCAAGGACAACAGCTTGGAAAATAATTTTGCAGAAATCAGCGTATCAGCCCCACGGGCTGCTATATCCAAAAAATATGCGCGTAAAGACCGCAATATAAAGTCAAATATAAATACAGTTCCCGCCCCCAAAGCCAATATCCACAAGCTTTCTACAGCACTGTTAGGAACCACACGATCATACACATTCATAATGAAAAGCGGCGTTGTTAACATGAACATATTGATAAAAAATGCTGCAATAAAAACTTGCGTATAAATGCGTTTGAACCGCCACAACGTGCCCCAAAACCAATGACCAGGGCGATGTGTATCGGCAATACGCTGGGCGCGTTCATCATGCTTATAAATGGGGTTAGAAAACAGCGCGTACCCTGTGTATCGGGCATCTATATCTTGTATAGAAAGGCGTGTTTCCCCACCAGATTCAGGAAAAATAACAATGACATCTGCCCCCTCAAACCTTGTCAAAATAGCGGACGATTTATCTTTGAATAAAAGCGTACAGGGCAAAGTAAAGGGAGAGATCTTTTTCAAAGGACGTTTCAGCAAACGCGTTTCCAAGCCTGCTGCCTTTGCTGCACGGATATATAACCCTGGCGTCATCCCTTCTGGACCGACAGGAAGGTTAGAGCGCAATGCCTCTATTGATTTTGGGCGTTCGTGCAGCTTTGTCATAATAGACAGACAGTTTAGCAGAGCATCATTTTCACCCGTTACGGCGGAGGTAACTTGCCACTGTGTTTCATCGCCAGGGTTTGGAACAAACGTTTTATTCCCAGAATTTTCTGGTGTAGCCTCTTGCTCAACTTTTGCTGCAGATTTCCCGGCAGTGCCGAGTTCCGCGATATCTTTCTTTTCTGACATAAAAGTAAGTTTATCTTTATTGAAGGCTAAATAAAACCAAAGAAAGGATTTTGAACAAAAAAAACACCGCCGAAGTGGCGGTGTTGGATAGAGTTACTAAGGCTGTGCGTAGTATAAAACTTGTTGTGGCTAAAAGTATCTTGTTTTTGAATGCAAATTCCCCTTGTGCCCATTGGGCCTGAGCCTTGCTGTGGCCAGTAAACTTAATGTTTTAACTTCTTTGGTGGGAAAAAAGATGAGTCCCCCGCCAATCCCTAACTGTTTCTAATTTGCTTAGAATTTATATCAAATTTTATTTAATTTAAAGATACAGCGCCAAGCTGTATCCGTCAAGGATATTTCCGTAAAGAATGTGTTAAATTAAGGATTTAGACAGGATAACCACCTGATTTTACTGAATACCCAATGAAGGGCTTTAACGAAAAATATTACTGATTTCCAATTGATTAACCAGAATTGGCGGCTTTCAAACCTTATCCAACCGAAGTTAAGCTATCTAAGCTGACTTCCTGCGCCTGAACAGAGGAAACATCCACGGCCATATCACCCAAGTTAGCGCCCCCTTCCCCGTCTTGAATCAAAGCTGGGGATGGCTCACCAAGGATAGCTAGATCAATCCAGCCGTAATCTCCGCCGGCACCATCGATATCAATTTGCACCATTGTGGTCCCATCTGGAAGCTCTATGTACTGCAGGTACTGACTGATATCACCATTAAAGTTTTGCAATAAAGCAGAAACATCCAGCGTGTCACCTTCAGCAGCATTAAAGTCTGTAATGTGGTCAACAGCCCCATCATTTAAATCACCTGCACTCCAAACAAAGGTATCAGCACCTGATCCCCCCATCATGCTGTCAGACCCCTCGCCACCATAAATAGTGTCATCACCGGTGCCACCCCAAATGATGTCATTTCCTGTTCCGCCAAAAATAGTGTCATTCCCAGCATCACCATCCAGGTTATCATTGCCAGCACCACCGTACAAAACGTCATTTCCACTATCACCCCACAGGGTATCATTCCCATCTTGCCCGTGTAGAACATCATCATCAGCCCCACCGCGCATAAAGTCATCGCCCGCGCCACCATACATCTCATCATTTCCATCATCACCCAGGATGATATCATTTCCGTCACCGCCCCAAAGATTGTCATCTCCATCGCCACCAGCGATTTCATCGTCACCTTCGTTACCAAAGATAAGGTCATCACCAGCGCCGCCGAACAAAAGATCATTACCAGCACCACCATGGATTTCATCATTCCCGGCGCCGCCATCAATCCAATCATTGCCTTCGCCACCGTAAACAAGATCGCTTCCAGAGTTCAGCCAAATAATGTCATTGCCCAAGCCACCATTTACAACAAGATCGCCCAATAAATATTGGTACCCATCTGTTGTAGTAAAGTTAAAAATATCGTCCCCAGCACCTAGGTTGAATTGCTCAACACTAATAAAGCGGGGGTCTGTGAAATCATAATTATCAGCAAAGAAAGGAATATCTCCCCAGAACTCTGATCCTTGTAAGGTCCCATCAGGGCCAATTAAGAACTGGTACAAAAATAAGTCAGCCCCATTGGTTCCCACAACAGTATCGTACCCTTCACCGCCGTTATATTGGTCAAAGGTAATATTAATATCTGCCAGATTTGCGAAGTCAAAATCTGCCGCTAAGGAGAAAAATGTACTGTAATATTCTTCTATACTGTCATTAAAATTGTAAGTTTGAATTGGGGCCATGTCCCCACGGTCAACAAATGGGTTGCCATCAGATCCGCCTGCAGCATTCCAAAAGTCATCTGCACTATAGGCAAGGGTATCATTCCCAGCGCCACCGTATAGAACGTCAACACCACGACCACCAACAAGATAGTCATTACCATCACCACCCAGCAGCAAGTCATCACCTTCACCGCCCTGCAGCACATCATCGCCATCACCACCCAGCAACAAGTCATTCCCCTCGTCACCTCGTAAATTATCATTTCCAGCACCACCTTGCAGGGTATCATCCCCCGCGCCACCTTCTAACAGGTCATCACCGTCACCACCATCCAAGACATCATCGCCAGATCCGCCCTGCAGCCAATCTTCGCCGGCCCCACCATTCAAAGCATCATTGCCTTCTCCGCCGCCCAGGTAGTCATTTCCTGCACCGCCACTTAAAGAATCATTACCGCTGCCGCCATACAATGTATCAACGCCGTTGCCACCGTCCAGAATATCATCGCCAGCATCCCCGTACAGGGTATCGCGGCCTTCACCGCCAGACAGGGTATCGTTACCATCTCCCCCATGCAGGGTATCACGGCCATCATTTCCATTGATATTATCGTCCAAAGACCCACCATAAACGGTATCATTCCCAGCCCCTGCACTAAAAACAGACCCAATAACATAGCCGGCTTGGTTTGCAGCTTCTTCATCTTGGGGAAGGTAAACTGTATCATCACCATCCAAACCATTGTACTGCGTGCCATCTGTATAGTCGCCAACTGTGAGAAGGTTAAAGTCAACAATATCATCGTTCTCTGTAAACAGTGGGTTGAATGTGTCACCAGCCGGTGGTGTATCATCATTTACAAAGACCAATTGCTGATCATCTCTTCCACCACCGTTAAAATCACCAAAAGAGGAAATAACGCCCCCATCGCCAATTTCCCTGGAACCAGGCAAATCAGAACCAAAGTCAGCAGAATCAAAGTCAGCCCCCGTATTTCCCTGCAAACCTTCAGCGGGGCGGATGTCATCTAGTTCACCAAGTGCCTGCATGATTTCTAAGAACTGTGTGGCCAGCAACGTGCTTCCATCAGCAAGAATAAGCTGGAATTGCTCGCCTGTTAAGAATTCAAAGAAATCAACCAGCGTAACACTGGCTTCATTTTCAAATGTAAAGATAAGGTCATCGCCCTCTTGAGAGATGCGCGCATCAGAAACTTCAAAATTTAAGGCATATACTCCACCGGCCTTCACATTATAACTAACAACTTCCTCACTATCGGGAATGTTAATTTGAATGACAGGATCTGTTGCCGCTTTCGTTACGCCCTCAATCACGTTATCCAATGAAGATACATTACCTTTTTGCGCAGACTGCGCTTGTTGAGATGCCTGCTGAGCCATCTAACACATCCTTTCTGATTCTCTACTTCAGTTTTCCTGTAAGTTTAAGAGGGAATTTCCTGCCCACCCCTATCTGAATAGGAACACTTACAAGGCCATAAATTACTTATATTTCTTTTTATGTCAACTTTTTTATAACAAAATTTTAATATATTGTTAACCATATTTCAAATAAATAATATAAAACTTTGTGAATGAAATAAAAACAGACAAAAAAAAGGCCCCCGAAAGGGCCTTTTAAGTTGATATGTTATGCACTCTCAAACGAAACTTTTTATGCGCACACATCATCCATAGATCATATGAGATTGTGTTATTTATTCATTTTCGGGATTGGAGCCCGCAAACACTTTAAAGTTTCCTTCAAGCATTTGCGGGTTCTCCCCCTTAACTTATCTCCTAACTTACTGCTGGAATAGAGACAGTAAGTTCTGAGGAACTTGGTTAGCCTGGGCTAATGTAGAGATACCAGACTGAAGTAGAATCTGCTTAGCTGTGAATATCGTAATTTCGGAAGCGATATCCGCATCTAGATAGGAAGACTTTGCAGCTTCTGTATTTTCAATTGTTGTTGAAAGATTATTTTGGGCTGTTTCAATTCGGTTCTGGGTGGCACCCACCTCAGCACGGATATCAATCAGGTAATTAATAGCTGAATCAATAACAGCACTAGCCTTATCAGCATTGTCAGAGCTGGAAATATCAATAGCGGAGTTTGTGTCTCCATCAAATCCCATAAAGGAAGAACTTGATCCATAAACACTTGCAGCGATTACATCTTCTGCAGGATTAGATCCAGACCCAACACGGAAATCAAACGTTTGGAAGCCATTAACATCACCGTCTGCAACAATATCAAGAACGTTTGCAGTACCGCCGTCTAATGTTCCTGCGGCATCGGCACCGATACCGTATCCGACCCCAAGTGTCAGAACAATAGCCCCCTTACCTGTGGCAGAGGTCAATGTAACAGTTGCCTGTGATGTTAGGGTTGCGCCCCCAATATCTGTTGTATCAATAGTACCTGAATACCCATCAACAGAAATTGTATAAACACCAGCTACAGCAGCAGAGACAGCAAAATCACCTGTTGCATCCACGGCCCCAACGATATTTGCTCGGTAAAGTGCTGTATCATCATTAATAGCGTGGCTAGCGTCAGAGCTGTTTACCAATTGCTGACCGTTAAAGGTTGTATCAGCAGCAACACGATCGATTTCACTTTTTAGAGCTTGAAACTCAACATCAAGAAGTTGGCGCTCAGTATCAGAGAGTGTGCCGTTAGCAGCTTGTGCAGAAAGAGATTTCATCCGAACAAGCATATCGTTTGTTCTGGCGTAAACACCTTCAGCAATTTGGGTTAAAGAAACGGCTTGCCCCGCATTTGTTGCTGCAACTTTCAAAGCCGTTAGTTCAGCATTTAGCCGAGACCCAATAGCCATGGACGCAACATCATCTGAAGCACGTGCAACACGTAATCCAGAGGAAAGTTTTTCCAGTGAACGGGATAGATCGTTGTTTGTAATATTAAGATTTCTCTGCGCAGTAGACGCAGATGTATTGGTCAATAGACTTAGCATAACATAATCTCCTACTTGGATATTTTATAGGCAACTTCTTGTCGCCTTTTTTCCAGAATAGGATGGAAGTATGAAAAAAAGATTAATTAGATAAAATTTTATGTAATTCCACAAAAGATAAACGCACAAATGTATGCAACATAAAGGGTTCCATAGTGAAAAAAATACAAAAAAGAAAGAGAAAGAAACTAGCCCCCCTATTGGGAAGCTAGTTTCATGAAGTGCTCAGGCATTGTAACTTGTAAAGTATCCAGCATTTCTCCCGTTGCTGCCAACACACGATAACTACTGAAAAGCGCATCAAAGCGTGCATCAATCAAATCAATTCTGGAAACAAATAACTCATTTTCCGCATCTAGCAAATCCAACAAACTGCGCTGACCCAGCTCAAACTGTTCAAGGTAAGCGTTGCGAACACTAACGTTAGATCGAACAACCGATTTTGATGTATCAATCTGATCACGAGATGCCATCATCTGATGCCAAGCAAACTTGGTTTCTTCTTCCACCAAACGTCGCACCCGATCTAAAACCGACTGAGAGCGAGAACGTTCAAAAATAGCAGTTCTTTGACGGGCTGTGTCTGCCCCCCCGTTATACAAATTGTACCGCATGACTAGCAAGGCGCGCAAGTCGGTGTCTTTTCCATCCACCCCCTCAATATCATTAGATCTTCTAGCGTCTAACTCCACATCGAAGCGAGGAAGAAATGGAGATTTTGTAACTTCTGCTTGGTAAAAGGATGAATTCAAATCCCGCTCTGCTGCCATAATGGACGGATTATTGGCCAAAGATTTCTCGATCGCCAATTGCAAGCTAGCTGGCAACTCCGCCAAGGGCGCTTTGGGGCGAATCAACTTATCTGGGTCTTCCCCAACAAGGCGACCGTAAGAAGCTACAGCATCACGCAAATTACTTAAAACTTCCGTTAGTACATTTTGCGCAGCACCCAAGCGAGATTCTGCCTGAGCAACATCAGCCGATGCTCCAACACCTGTGTTTGATCTTTCTTTTACACGATTCATGTACTGAATATGCGTATTTACATTTCCACGCGCTAACTGCGCAATGCGGGATTGGCGGATTACTTCCAGGTAAGACTGCGAAACATCCAGGCTGATTTGCTCTGCCTGTGCCCGCAACCTATATGTCGCGGCCTGTGACGTTGCCAAGGACTGATCAACCAAATTAAAGGTTTCAAATCCATCAAAGACCATTTGTCGCAAACTAAGCGAAGCGGCTGAAGGGCTAAGAGTAACATTGTCATCCCCCGTATTGACCGCATTGGCACGTGTGCCGCTATCTTCCGTATATTGTCTACCAAAAGAAGTTTCAAAATCCACCCGCGGGAAAAAATTCGCACGAGTTTCACGAACGCGGCTTTCATCAGCCAACTTCTCTTTTACAACAACTTGAATATCAGGGTTATCTTGTAAAGCGGCTTGAACAGCCCCATCAAGAGTAATTGCTTGTGCTGCGGTTGCCAGACACATTGTAGCCCCAAGGACTGCAACCGTAGATTTAATTTTAAAGCGCCAAGAGTTCATACCGTCCTCTATTTTTATGGTTATTCGGTAACTTCTATATCACCCTGGCGTATACACAGTTTTTACACAATTATATTATTTTCTGGATATGACTATATACTTGGCTTTCCGCAAAATCTAGCGAATATTTCCTGGTTATCCACAAGATGTAGAATTAGCCTGAGAATTTTTGATTGACACTTGCCAGCTTCTGAAGCGTTCCATTACCCTTGTAATGAACCCATAAAGATTGCTCATTAAATGTTGCAATTGGCTGGTAATGGCCAACTTCAGACAATGATCTCACCTTAGCAAACTGATTGTCCAAGACATATGAAACATTATCAATACTCACAAGCAAAACGGCATGCTGTGCTTTGCTAATTGTGTTCTGAACTAACGCTACCCTTAATTGATCAGGAGTAAATCCCATCAACTTCAAGGCATGGTACTTTGCAATTACAAAGTCCTCACAGTCGCCACCACGCTCAACAAAAGTTGCTGGAGCAAGCCATGTATCTTGAGGGTCTGCCACGTAAGCAACATTGTTAAAAAAACGATTGACCAACTGCATTTTCTGAACTTGAGTTTTTCCAGAAACATAAACTAATAGCTGTTTCCACAACTGATCCTGGCGAGAATTATGTTTAACAATCTGGCTTTCTCCCTGCAGAACTGCAGCTTTGGGAATAAACTTAAATGGCTTCCCAACTTTGACGGCATTAACAGTTAAAAATGGAGAAACAGAGGAAGAGTCCGCCTGCGCAGCACCAGAAAAGCTTGCTAATAAGCAAATCACGCAAGCAAAAAATACTGCCTTCAATGAAATATATTGATTTACCCTGCGTTTCGACGTTCTATGGAAAGGCACAATAATAAACCTTCTTTCCCTATGGTTGTAATTATATTACCAAAAAGAAGGTTAAAAGTGAATGAAAAAATCGTGAAATCTAATTTTTGTGGAATTTAACATTAAGGCAGATTAACAAAGCAGCAGTTTATTAGGGATGCAACGAATGATTGATCTATTAAGGGCCTATAAAAAAGCTGACCCAGCAGCAAAATCATATGCAGAAATTCTTTTGTTATACCCTGGTATTAAAGCCATTTTCTTACATCGTATTGCCCACAAATTATACAAAGCAAGGGTTCCCTTCCTGCCAAGACTCATAAGCGAAATTTCAAGATTAATTACACTGATTGAAATACATCCTGGGGCAAAAATTGGTCACCGCGTAGTCATTGACCATGGCTTGGGAATAATTATAGGGGAAACAGCAAAAATTGGAGATGATTGCCTGATTTATAATGGTGTAAGCTTTGGGGGATTAGATGCCCGTGGGGAAGATGGGTGCCGGCACCCACAGCTGGGACAACATGTTTTGGTTGGCACAGGTGCAAAAATATTAGGGCCTGTGAAAATTGGGGACTATGCGGTGATTGGCGCAAATGCTGTTGTAACAAAGGATGTTCCAGCACATACAACAGTGGTAGGCATTCCTGCAAGAATGATTAAACGAAAAAATAATGTCAAAAAAAAATTAAACAAGAAAAAGTAGGATTTTTCCAATGACAGAGACAAATATCTTTAACAGCATAACAGAAACCATTGGCAAAACACCCTTGGTTAGGATGCAAAATCTGACGAAAAACTTTAACTGCGATCTTTTATTTAAGTTGGAGTTTTTTAATCCCCTAGGCTCTGTGAAGGACCGAATTGGGGTGGCGATGATTGAAGGGGCAGAAAGACGGGGGGATTTGAAACCAAATACTCATATTATTGAACCCACCAGCGGCAATACAGGGATTGGTATCGCTTTTACCTGTGCAGCCAAAGGCTACGAGCTAACACTGGTGATGCCAGATACGATGTCTTTAGAGCGTCGAACTCTATTTCTGCTGCTTGGGGCTGATGTTGTGCTGACTCCAGGACCAAAAGGGATGAAAGGGGCTTGGGCAAAAGCATTAGAGATAAAAGATCAAGACCCTGAGAATAGCTATATCCCCGGCCAGTTTACAAACCCAGACAATCCAGAAATTCATCGACAGACAACAGCAAAAGAAATATGGGAAGACACAGCAGGAAAAGTAGATATGCTAGTAGCTGGCGTTGCAACTGGTGGAACAATCACTGGCGTGGGACAAGTCCTAAAGGAGAAAAAACCTACGGTAGAAATTATCGGGGTAGAACCTGAAGAATCTGCCATTCTATCTGGGGGAGAGCCATCCCCCCATAAAATTCAAGGGATTGGCCCAGGGTTTGTAGCACCCAATACAGATGTAAATGTGATTGACCGGGTGGAAAAAGTTTCTGCAGAGGAAGCACTGACAATGTCGCGACAAGTTATCAAGGAGGAAGGCATTCCCGTGGGAATTTCATCTGGCGCCGCCATTACAGGAGCTTTCAGACAAGCAAAAAAGCCAGAAAGCCAAGGCAAAACTATTGTTGTTATTATTCCAAGTTATTCAGAAAGATACCTTTCTACTGCCCTAGCAGAGAAAGAAAAAGGGATTGCTGCAACTTTACAAACTGAAGAACCCCTGGACAAATATTTACAACAGGCAAATATGGAAATTGAAAAATTCTCAAATTAAGGGTTGTCAAAAAAATAATTTAGTGTATTCATAAAGACTATGAATTTTACAGTTAAACAAACTAAACAAAGCAAGGTCAAGGGACAGTAGTCCCCGGGCGGTTTTTGTTTGCGCTGAGTTTAACACTTTTTCTTTCCTAGTTAAAAAAATATCTACTCTTTCAAATAAACTACTGCCCAGGGGCTGCCCTTGCCGTGCCTTGCTTTACGATTGGGTAAAACAATGTTCGCAGAAGAGAGTAATGGAATTATTGAGTTCGAGGGGCCTACCCCTGGACCACGCATCATCGTCATGGGAGGTGTTCACGGGAATGAAGGGACCGGAATTGAGTGCCTGAAGTGGCTGAATATATACCTAAGAAATAATCCTATAAAATCTGGGACTGTTGTTCTGTGCCACGGAAACCCTGAAGCAACACGCCAAAACAAAAGGTTTATTGACGAAGACTTGAACCGCTTAATGCGTGAAGATATTTTGGATAAAATACGCAGAATGCCACCCATTGAAAGAAATACCGAGCAAAACAGAGCATTACTTCTGGCCAATATCCTACAAGCTGCTCATGTTATAGATCTGCACAATACAGAAAGCCCAACAGAAAGAACATTCTGCATTACAAGTCAAACCACAGGCAACCAAAAAGTAGCGGCTTTCTTCCAGCTCGACACAACGCTATACGTTGCAGAAGATGCTGAAATTCCAAGCTTGTGTACAGGAATGGATGATTATGCAAATGCCAATGGCATGGTGGGCGTCTGTGTAGAGGCAGGATACACCTATGACCCACAAGGCTTCAAATCTATTCAGGCGGGCATTATAAGAACGCTGCAACATTTTGGCGTTATCCCGACATCCCATATCTTTGACCACTCAGAAGCTATAGTTGAAACCCAAGAAATCTATCAGCAGGTGATGGTCAAAGACCCCGCAACATTTAAGTTTGCACAAAACTGGACAGGCTTCACAAAAGTTCAGGCAGGACAAGTTTTAGCCTATCAGGGAGAAACGCCCATCCAAGCAGAAGAAGGCAGCTTTATCATCTTTCCAAAAAACCGGGAAAGATGGGCCGCTGGTAAGCCAAGCTTATACCTAGCAAGAGCTGTAAGTTCTACATCTAAACAGCAAAACAAGAGGAAAGATGTAGCATGCACCACAACAATTAACTCACAACGTCAATTAACACACTAAAAGAAAAGAGGTTACTACTATGACGACAGCACAACAAATTCCAGCCAATACGACTAGATCAAGAAAACTTTCAGACAAGATTGTCGCAGCCGGATATGTTCAAGAAAAAGAAACAGAATGGGGTACTGAATATACCCATATTGTAGCTGAAAAGCTTTTTCTACCAAATGAAGTTACAAAAGAACAGGAAGCAGAAATGGTACCAACGATCGCAGCGGCATCAACAGCTTTTGGCAACCATATAGTGCGGCAAAGAATTATTGAGCAACGCAAACGAGATATGCGCTAATTAAGCAAACCCTTGAGATTCTAAGTAACGGGGGTCATCTTCACGCAACTTGTCTAATGATGTTTGCAAAAGGTGATCCCGCACTTGATCCTTGGTAGAAGAATCTGAATCAAACTCCCCTGCCCTAATGCGCTCACTAAGTTGACGGTTAAGCTCTCCAACTACTCTTTCCAAGGCACCAGGAGAAGATTCTGCAAACTCTATCTCTGAATCTACTTCCTTGCCCATAATTTCTGACAACCTCTCCAAAGCACGCTTTAACGGCCATTCACCAGCTTCAATTTCTCGACTAGCGATATTCATGGCCCGGGCTACCAGTCGCGCATCATGGCGAAGATCTTCAGGCAAAGCTGCGGTTAGGCGCTCTACCAAAACTTTACGGGCAAGGATAATTAAATCTGTTCCTGTTGGCTTATTACGCACTTTCAGCCTCCTTCTCTTGAACAATCACCGCACGTTCAATACGATCAATTAGACTTAAAACCTCCAGCTCAAGTGCGGCAACGCTGTGAGTCGTCAGCGCCAAATCTAAGGAAACATATAAACCTGTTTGGTGACGGCGCCCATACTCGATACAAACAAGGGCGCGGCGTAAATTCACCATGACCTTCCACCAATTAAAGCGATCCATATCAACTTCACGCTTGGATTCTTTTTGATAAGCTTCAGAAAAAACTTCTAAATTCGCCAAACCACCCGCAACCATATCATAGGCGCCAAATCTTGAAAATTTTGCGCAAAAATTAGCAATATCTTCATGTGGGTCAGACCAGGTTACATATTCCCAATCAATAATACCTGTCAGGTGGCCATCTGAAACCATCATATTATTCAAGCGATAGTCCCCATGGCAAAGAACGATATCACTTTTCTTCGGCAAGTTCTGCTGACACCAGCGAATGCCCCACTCTATCACTGGGTAAGAAAAAGCGTCGGAATCTGCGGTTAATCTATCCAAATACCCATAGCAATCTTCAATTGCCTTCAAGGCAGGGCTTTCTGGTGGTGTTTCAAGAAAGATTAAGTCTTCTTGTGGGGGTTTAATTTTATGAATCGTTGCCAACGATGTTGCCACCTCTTCAACCAACTCATTGCCTTCATCAGTATTTGAAAGCTCTGCCACAAGTCTTTCTCCTTGTGATTTTCCGGCAATTCTCTCCATAACAAAGAAGGGGTTGGGGTAAACGTCAACCTCTTCACATAGGAAGAGCGGTGCAGGCACCTTAACACCTGCTTTATGCAAAGCTTCTAAGGCATGGAACTCTTGAACACAGTTATGAGAGTATGGCATCAGTTTCTGCTCATCAACACGCAGAACAAACTTTTGGCGGCCATTATACTGCCCACCTTCTAGTTCTAACTCCAGCAACCAATTTTCTTTTGACTCTCCGCCTTTCATTTCACTCATACTGATAATCTCCAGCTGAGTACTGGCCCCTGCGGCGCGGGCAATAAACTCTGAAACGGCTTTTGCTTGTGTCTCTTTCACTTTAATAACCACTACTTAATAAAAATTATAAATAATCCTGTGCTGTACCGCACAATATCTTATTAGTTTAAGGACATAAAGAAAAATATACTCTTGTTTAAAAAGGAAAAGCACAGTCAAACAACTGTGCTTTTCCGGAGAAATTTGTAAATAACGAGTACGTTATTTACCTACCTACTAACTCCAAACTTATGGACTTATTTTTATCTTTGCCGCGTTGTCCCAATCTTGCTTCTCAAATCCCGCGCTTCTGGCAGACCAGAATTCAATAAAAAGCTGGTTTGCATAGGCAGCTTGCTTCTTATATCTCGCACCAAATCTGGACTAACAGTTACTTCTTTTAAATCTTTAATACGCGGCATACAAACCTCCTATAAATCTAATCTAGATTTAATTGTGTCAATCTTCTTACCATTCATCTTCTTAATTAAAACTTCTTCTATCATTGCGATGCCACGAACCAAATCATCAATTTGCTCTGGAGATACATGACCATTGTTTATTAGAATTTCATCAATTCTATCCAAAACTTCGTAGCTGCGCTCACGAACCTGTAAAAGCAACGCTGGATCTGCGCCATTTAACTCTGCAAACATATGCTGCATATAATCATATGTTACTTTACGAGGGTCAGGGATGCGAACGGCTTCATCAGCAGAAAGGCGAAAAACCTTACCTTGATAAGAGCGCTGTGGCTGCTGATTAGCTTGTAGTGACATTTTCATTCATCCTTGCCTATACTCACACCAACTAAGCTGGTTGTATATTCTTTATATATAGCTATATAAGAATAAAATTACCAAAAAATCAATATTTTTTTTAAAAAAGTTGCATTTATTAACATACCCGCTCAACTAAAGGGGTGTTAATTTTCTAATATATCTATTAATTACTGCAGCCTTAAGAGGTTTGAAAAAAGCTAGGAACTGCTGATCCAAACCCTTTTTCTTGCGTTTCATTTACTGGCTTAACTTCCTGCGTTTGCTGCTTCTTTGGCTCGGGGTATTTCGCTACATCAGCCTTCTTTTTCAACTCTTGAGATTGTTCAGCAGAATTAGAAACCCTAAATTCCTTCAGCTTTTCTCCTAAACTCTTTTTTAGGGCATCATATTGCCGCCGCTCTGCACTACCATGAATTGTAAAAGCCTTCCCCTTGGCTCCTGCTCTACCTGTTCTTCCAATACGATGCACATAATCATCGTATGAATTAGGGACCTCAAAATTAAACACCATAGATAAAGCATCAATGTCTAACCCCCTTGCGGCAACATCACTAGCTACCAAAATATCGGCTTCCCCCGCCTTAAAGGTATTAATAGTTCTGATCCGATGGGATTGAGTCATATCCCCATGAAATGCAACAGCTTTAAACCGGCTTTTGTTCAGGTGACGCTCTATTGCATCAATATCCTTTTTCCGATTACAAAAAACAATAGAGTTCTTAGGTTGCAGCTTCTTCATTAAATCAACTAAAAGATCTCTCCTTTTCTTAGGATCTCCAGGGGCCTTAACAGAAAATTGCTCAACAGAATCAGAGGTTGAAGAAACTCTGGCAACAGCTACTTCAGCCGGATTGTTCAAAAACTTCTCAGCCAAACCCTTAACAGGCTTTGGCATTGTTGCAGAAAATAGTAATGTTTGCCTATCTTGCGGAAGCTTGGAGGCAATTTTCTCAATATCCGGAATGAACCCCATATCAAGCATTCTATCTGCCTCATCTACAACAAACACTTTAATATCATTTAATAGAACTTTACCATTTTCAAAGTGATCTATCAAACGCCCGGGCGTTGCAATAAGAACATCCACACCCTTTTTAAGCTTGGCTTCTTGCTCAGAAAAAGATGTTCCACCTATCAATAAAGCTTTAGTTAAAGGAGTAAACCTCCCATAGGCGTCAAAGTTTTCAGCAATCTGCATCGCTAATTCCCGTGTGGGAGTTAAGATCAATGATCTCGGCATACGGCTTCGTGCCCGGCCCTCCCTTAAAATATCAATCATCGGAAGGATAAAAGACGCCGTTTTCCCGGTTCCTGTTTGTGCAAGACCTATTAAGTCCCTTCCCATCAAAACCTTTGGAATTGCCTGTGCCTGAATTGGGGTTGGGTTGTCATACCCAGCCTCTGCAATGGCTCGTAAAATGGACTCTGATAAGTGTAATGCCTCAAATGCTGTCATGGACGCATCTTTACTCAATTCGTGCACAAGATCAAGGATTTGATTATTCCAAAAAGAAGAAATGAATTTTGCATACGTTTCTTTAATTGTTGTTATATCATATTTATGTTATGAAACATAAAGTTTTGATAGTGAGAAGTATGAATGGGCACAAAAAAGCCAAAAAAAGAACCTAAAAGCAAGAAGGTGCCCCCAAAGAAAAAGGGGGTACGTGAAAAGCCCAGCCATGAGATGTTTACAATGCTGCTGAACAAAGCGCCAGCAAGCATGTTCTTGATGCAGATTAATGATACAAATGATTTCTTTTACGTAGATGCCAATTATACCTTCTTTAACCGAACGGGCCTTACTCAGGATAATGTATACGGCAGCAAACTGGAAGATCATTTAAGAAAGAGCGATACGCAGAAAATTCGTAAAATTTTTCAAAGTGGAATTAAATCGCAAAGTACACAACAAGCGGAACTGTTTATTAAGTTACCCCTTGGGTATAGGTGGGTAGAAATGACAATAGAGCCCATCATCGAAGGGGGTAAGGTTGTCCAAATTCTTGGCATTGTTACAGATATCACGACTCAAAAGAATCACAAGAAGGCCCTTGCCCAAACAGCTGCACGAGCAAAAGCAATAGCAGAAATTGGCAATATCGCCCTACTGGACAATACAATAGAAATGTTTTTTAGCGAAGCTTGTCAAATTCTAGCAGAAACAATGGGAATAGAATTTATTAAAACAATGCGTGTAAGTGATAATTTCCTGAATTTAGAAGTCATCGCAGGCCATGGGTGGGAAGAGGACATAATAGGCCAACAAATATCTGTATATGATGGCTCACAATCGGCATACTCCTTAAATAGTGCAATGCCTGTTATTGTAACAGATGCTGAGAATGAGTCACGCTTTGAGCTATCGGACTTGCAAAAGCGTCATAAAATTAAAAGCGGGATGACAGTAGCTATTAATGGTGTTTCAGGCCCTTTTGCTGTTTTAGGGGTCCACAGCAATCGCAAGAATCAATTTACAGAAATAGATATTGAGTTTTATAGAACTGTTGCAAGGCATATGGGTAGTTGTGTTAAGCACTATCAATCGCAACTTGCCTTGAAACGCAGTGAACAACTTGTATCATCCATCTTGAAATCTGCTGACATTGGAATATACGTATGTGACAACACAGGCAGGATCATCAGAACAAATGATGCATTATGCGAGATAACTGGCTATAGCCATAGTGAGTTAAACGGAAAGGAGTATACTCTTTTCTACCCAATGAAAAGCCGCGAGGAGAAACGAAAAAACTTTGACTCCCTTGTATCAGACACAGACATAAGGATTGATCAAGAAGAGGTTTTTTCCCATAAAGACGGTCGCCAAGTTGATGTTCATCTTAGGGGAACAATTATGAGGGGTGATTGGCCGCAAGAAAACTATATTTTTACAGTAACAGATATAACCCAATTTAAGAAGAACGAGAAACACCTTAACCTTTTGCAGCTGGCTGCTACGCACGCAAAAAATGGTATCGCGATTTTAAACAATGGGTCAGGGCATGCAGGCCCAGAAGTAGTCTATGTAAACAAGGCTTTTGAAGATATCACAAAGTTCCAAGCATACGAAGTGATAGGCCAACCTTTAAGTATTCTGAAAGGTCCAAAAACATCAGTTACGTCATTTAAGAAGATACAAGAAGCATTTCGAAAAAACGAAGACCTGCAAATAGATATTCTTTACCAGAAATCAAATTTGACAGATCTTTGGACACACCTCTCTCTTGTCCCTGTAATGGGCAAAGGAGGTGCAGTAGATAACTGGCTTGTCATTATTCACGATATCACAAATAGAAAGTCTCATGAATCTACACTGATGGCTGAAAAAGAGGAAGCGCACTCTAATGATAAAGCAAAAACTAATTTTTTAGCAGAGATCAGCCATGAGATTCGTACCCCGTTAAATGCGATTATAGGGTTTTCTGAAATTATTCATAAAGAATATTTTGGCAAGATTAACGAAGAAAAATACAAGGGGTATGCTGAACATATCTATGAAAGTGGCGAATTTCTATTAGAATTAATTAATGGGATATTAGATTTATCAAAAGTAGAATCAGGAGAGAATGAGCTGGAGGAAACAACCTTCAAAACGGAGAACCTGCTGCAAGATTGCATAAAAATGCTGCGGCACAGAGCTGAAAAAGGTGGAGTTAACCTGAATATCCCCCAAACTAATGTCTATCCAACAATTTTGGCTGATGAAACAAAGCTAAAACAAATAATTATCAATGTTCTTACCAATGGAATTAAATTCACCCCAAAAGATGGGAGTATCGATATTAAGTCATTCATCAACGATAAAGATCAATACACCATCAGCATCAAAGACAGCGGCATTGGGATACCTGAAAGTGAGATTGATACAGTGCTTTCTCCTTACAAACACTCAAATGTAAGTACCCTTTCCAAAAACAAGGGAACAGGTCTTGGCTTGCCAGTAAGTAAAATGCTTGCCTCCCTCCATGGTGCAAGCTTTGATATTCAAAGTAAGCTTGGAGAAGGAACTGAAATTAGCATTACATTCCCAGTTGAACGAACAATATCAAAATAAAAAAAATGGTGGCTATAAAAGCCACCAAAGTTCATCTTGCACTGCTAAACTTATATATACCCTATAACGACTTACCAATCGCAACGTTAACCTCACCTAATTGAGCGTTAAAAATTTCTGCCTTAGCTTGCTCAAAGTTAATTGGCGCGGATAACCTAAAACTCTTATCAGACTGTTTGGCAACGGGAACAGAAATAGCCATTCCAACCAAAAGCCCCAAACATAAAACGATTAAAAAATTATCTTTCATATCCCCTGCAATCCATTTATTAACGAATTGTTAATTTATACTGACAGAATAATATCTATTTAAGATACAGTCAAGAAAGAAATCGTTAACCATATTATTGATAATAGCCATTCAGAATAAGCTTTTAAGAAAAATTACTTTGCTCTTCCTCTAACTTTTTCGAAAGTTCTTAACCCACCCAACCCTAACATTGCAATAACAAGCTCAATAAGATGATCAATCTGCAATGCGGGTATAGATGCCTCAGGAAGATAATAAGATGTTACCCAAGCTAACAAAGGATGTGCTACGTAAACATAGCATATACTTGCACCACAAACCCAGCCCAAGAAAGGCCTCCACCCTGCTACGAATAAAGATCTGTGACTAGCTTCTATCTTATTAATCTCTGCCTGAATCTCAGAAGCACGGGAATTCAGGCGCTGCCTAGCCAAATCAAGAGAAATTTTCTCCTCATCAGAAGTAAAAAGATCATCAATTATGCCCCCGATTGCCTCTATAGGCGCAGTAACTTTTGGGTTAAAAATATTCAGTATACTCATTCATATGCCCTTTTCAGCCACCCTGTCTTAAATGTAGAAAATTTGGGGTTTTTTAAAATCAATTGGCGATATATGCCGGCCACCTCTGCACGGTATGCCACCATAAAACAAACCTCATCAATTGCATTGATTGCGCTCAAAGACCTGGGCCCAAGGAAGCCATCTTCAACGACCCCCACTGTATTAGCTAAACATGCTCTTTGAGCAGCGCGGTGCGCTCTTTTTGTTCCCATATTTACAGAAATATCAAAAATCTTTCCAGCCACCCTTGGGCTATTAAAACTGTCATAAATACTGAGCCAGAAATCTGAGTAATAAATCTCTATAGCTTTTTCTTTAGTTAACTTTCTAATATTCAGATTTGGATACGTTCTTTTGCTAATTCCAAAGTTAGTTTCTCCACCAGGGTCAGAAGGGTGATTAACATACCCCCCCTCATGTTGCAGAGTTTTTCCGACCGCTGAAATAAAAGATTGAGAGTATGACATTTTATTTTCTCATGTAAAAATCAGTTACAAAATTAATTGCCCACGCACACACACCGCCCAAGATAAGAACAACGGCCAATCCGCCCTTCCAACGGTTGGATTGAGCAACCAGGCTTTCCTGCTTCGTTCTTATTTCGTGCACCTCTGCACGCAATAAACCTATTTCTACCTGCAAGGCAGTTATTTCCGTTATTAGACGCTCTTGATACTTGGTCATCATATTATAATTTCCTCTGTCTCTACAGATAGCCAACCGTCTGAGTTCACAATACCAATTACTCGAAACAAACTGGAAAGTGGTTCATAATTGATAATATCCCCCTCCTCCAAAGAAGAAAAAGTGTATGGGAGCTCCAAATTCAAGAACCTTCTCATGGGAGACTTTACCGCTAAATAAGTATCTAAAAATTGCTGTGCAGTAACTTCATCATCGATCCATCTTGCTTCATAGTCTACCTTTCTAGGTAACCCAATATCAGCTTTGGAAATCAATGATTCTGCAAAAAGATTGGCTGCGGATTCAGAATCATCAAAACTATAATTAACAGTGATTTCATTCTCAATGTCATCTGTGCTGCTCCACGAAAGGTCAGGAAACTCCAATATATCTTGCTCCCCAACATCTATGGTGGACGATGATATATCAAACAATCGAATTAACGCATTTCCATTTTCCTGTTTTGCAATCAACGTATTTGCTTGTTCTGATGCAGAACGCATTAGATCAGCAACATCTGTAGGGGAAGATATCCTGCGAGAAAAAACATAATTACTGTTATCAAAGTGCGTGTGAAGTGCATTGTATGTCAAAAGCTCCACATTCTCTTGGTTTTCTTCAATCAGATCTTTCAATACATCTGCAGGGTTGCCTGATTTTCCAGTTAGGTTAGCAACAATTTTTGTTGCAGGCGCCCTGATCGTTTTTTCGTACTCCACCAATACATAAGCTTGCACAATTCCTACATCTTCAGTGCCACCCCCAACATAATTTAACTGTAAGGTTTTATTGGTTAAATCTGACCAATCGATAACGTCAACAATATCAAAGCTATTTACAACTGTTCTGGGCGGTGTAGGAATATTAATCGCTAAAGTTCCAGCGCCAGTCCCATCAATATTTGCAGACGTTAGAACACCACTTACATTAGATGTTCCATCAAACACATCACTTGTGCCCTCTACAGCCCCGCCATCAAGGGTAATGCTGTTTTCTGAAGGCTTTGAGAAAACAGCACCCTTAATATTCTTGATTGTTGGAAATAAAGATGTACTTAAGGAAAATGTTGGAACAACAAAGCTTGTATCATGACGTAAAGTCAAAAATTTTTCATTGTCTGGTATTGTTACAAATACTGTCTGAGAAGTGGAAGTTAGACTAAATGTAGCATCCCCCAACTGAACGTCTGAAGCATTGTTAACGCCCCCTGCAGCATCGTTACTTTCAATCGTAAATTGGTAAGTTCCGCCCACAAGGTTTTCAGGTAACGCAATTGTTGTGTCCAAAGAATAAACAATTGTTTGAGATGGACTTCCCGAAATTTCTTTTATTGTATAAGCAATGGGAACATTAATAGGGATTGAAACAGCATTGTCAGTTCTAGAGATTGTAGAAGTAAGAATGTTCTCGATCGCGGTAGTAATCAATTCAGCCGTGCCTGATGAAATAGTGTCTATATCAATAGTATGAACGGATTCACCACCATTAGCTTCATTATCAGCATCTAACTTACCTAACAGATTTGAGTCCCAGTACACTTCTATACAGTCCAGGCTTTGGCTTGTCGTAAAGTATTCAACAACCAACCTGGCACGTTCAATTTTCCCACGATTAGGGTTATTTGTCGTTTGCTGCACAACAAGGTTCGTGTTTGAAGGTTTACGAAGGGTAGCATATGCTGCTTGATCCAAATTTCCGACTGTCACTTCCCGGGAAGCAGAAAGTATATCCACCTTAAATGCTCCAGGTAACCCGCCGTCCAACTCAACCCTAACAGGCAGCTCATTAACATCTCTGTCAAACTCAACAGTTACAGGGCTAATATTATAGATGATTTGACCGCCTTCCCAAACCCAGACAATTTGATCGCCGATCTTGACGGTTGCTTTTCCTAGCTGAGGAATGCCAGCTTGGACTGTTACAGCGTAATTTACTGTATAAACACCTGCAATAATGCGGCTTGTCCCCCCCTGCTCTACAGGTTCAGGAAATGGGACCTTACCCACTTCAGCATCAGATATATCTATTGGCAATGATGATGCGTTATGCGTTTCAGTACCAGTTGCCGCACGAATAGCATTAATACCATTAATTGCTGTTGAACTTACCTCAACCTGATCAAATTGGGCTTGTATACTTTCGGGGCCTGCTTCTAAATCTTGTGTTGGGGGATAGGGAAACGTTATTTGTGCATTTGCCAAATCTACAACCCCGTTATAAAGCACCCTCTCTTGTTCTGTTTCTTCAGATCCAACCGCCTTCACAACATCAACAGCAGTTAAAGCATGCTCAGCCCCCTTATACACGGCTGTCTGATTAATTGATACTTGCCCGCCGCGCTGGTGTTCATTTGTAATACTAAGCCCATACAGCGTTGTTTCATCCTTATTGGTGTATGTATATACAACATCATCAATAACAACAGCTCCTGACTCAGGAAAGGCTTCAGCATCACGCAGGACAATAGATGTGTCCTTGGGTCTAGCGGTTCTGCTTAAACTGGAAAGCGCCGGCAAATCAACCGGGATTAACTCTGCACGGTTAACCTTCCCATATACAACGGGCAAGTTTTTGTTTAGCGAAGATTTCGGGGCATTAGGGTAATCTGTCAGATTAATTGCGTTAGATTTGGGTAATTCCTTTGGGTTTAATCTAGATAATCCGCATGAAAACTCCAAGGCAATAGGGCCTTCAGTTGGCTGCCCTAAAATAATGCCATCGAAGATAAGATAACCGTCTGCTACAGCAGATAATCCATCAGATACCTGATACAGCCTAACAGATCTGTTAATCCACCACTCAACATTCGGTGCTTGAGCAGTTGCAATAGAAAAGCTGCAAGATTCTAAACTAACATCACTTAGGTTTACAAGTATTGGTAAAATACTGTCGCTTCCTACTTGCTTAATGGATTGAGAAACATAGTAAGTTCCCTCATCAACAATTATTTGCAAAACGAATTCGGCAGAATTAACACTAGAGGATAGAATATTATCAAGGATTGGGTTGGGTGTACGCATATCTACAATCTAAAATTAACGTTTGAAAATGTGGGACATATGATGGATGCCCAAAAGGGCTTTCATTCTAACTTTATAAAGAAAATTTAAAATATTTTGCATTATTATAATACCTCCAATAATTCAATTTGACTGGAATAAACATTATTAAAAATTAGCTGAAGGGGAAAATTTCCTGGCGCTTTACAAAGCAAAGTGTCCCCAGTCAAAGGGTGCACAATAATGAACGGAAACCGGAAGCCAGACGTTGTATTATACCACTCTGTCCATAATCCTGATTCAGACGCTTGCAGCCAATCCCAAGACCAGCTACCGCGGCGTGCTCGATACTTTTCTCGCGAAAATATTGTACCTGCAATAGATTCCCGATCTTCAGAAAATACTGATGTATCAAAACTGAACGGATAACTTGGGTCTGTAATATCAATCAGCTTACCCGCATACAGCTGACCAACAACACCCGTGGCATTTGCAAGGATGCGCCATTCAGCTGCAGGAATCTCCCCCCCCGTATCCACATAGAAATCTGAAGAAACATTTGTAAAGTTCTGTGAATATACAAAAGAGGAAAAACCGTCTGTACTAGCCTGAATTGTTAAATCCGCCATGTTAGTTTGAAACAAGCCAACAGCTGTTACAGGGCTTGAAACCGTGTAGACAGAAGAAGTTTGCCCTATATTTAATGATTCAGGCTGAATCTTATACGGCAACCTGAAGCTATCTGAATAAATAACCTTCATAATTACCCTCTGCTCAGGCTGGAGACAGTGCGCTTCTGCCCCTTAATCTTCCCATAAGGCTGACAAAGGCGAATAACTCTTTCTGGAAGTGGCAAATACGATGTTCCTTGGCTGGCACGAATAGAAATGTCTGCAATTTTTATTTCGTTAAAGTTAGACAAATCATCATCCAAAGTGATGTCAGATGATAAAAGTTCCAGTGCAAGCTCACAGCAAGCCTCTTTTACGAACACAGGAACTATATTGGATTCAACACCATAACCGTCTTGATCAATAATACCTGCTCTGGGAAAACCAAGAGCTTGATCTTTTGTCTTCCTGATGCCATCCCAATTTATATTAATATCCAACAACCTGGATGCCCATTTTAGTGTTATAGCTTTTTGATCATATGCTAAGGCATCCCAAGTATCTCTGTGCAAACGTTTAGCAAAGTATGTTTCTGCCTCAGCCAAGCTTACATAGCTGTTTGCAGCAGATGATCCGCTTCCTGTTTCAAGAATAACATTCTCAAACTCATCAAATATTGAATCACGAACAATAAATGACCCATCCAATGATGTTCTGTTGGCGCCATCTGCCTCCCAACGCCAGTGATAGCTTCCCACTTGACTTACACTGATATCAATATAATAAACCCCCACGCCATCTCTAATAACTTCAGGGTTTAAACCGTACTGGTAAGTAGAAAGAGTACCTGTGGGAGAAATTAGCTTAAATAGCAGGACTGTGGGATCATAGAATGCATCATTTGAATCTGTAAATGATGCATTCAGACGGACCTCTTGCCCGATAATGTATTCAGTTGTCATAGTATGCCTTGGGTTTTAATTAATTAAGATTGACCATTTTGCTGAGAGATAGTCATAGATCCTATCTCTCTCAGCCAGTTTGAGGGCGCGATTATAAACCAACACCTCACCTACTTTTCCAACGATGCCGTTGCTTCCATCAATGTTAGCCCCAACGGAAAGTGCTTGCGGACTGGAAAAAACACCAGATCCCGGCAAAAACGTGGGTCCGCTAATTAAAGATGCATCCCTATAAAGCCTGACGTTACCTTGATTAACGTTCAGTTCTATGAAAGCTGGATTATTTGTATAGTTAAAGATAGGGCTTACGAACTCCCCAGAAGATCTTCTGATGAATAAATCATGCGGGACCGTATCTCTTGTTCTAAATATAATATCTGTAGAGCCACCACCGGTCATGGAAAACAATCTTTCTTGGCCAGCGTTTAAATCTTCCAGTTCAACAACAGAAATCCATGTAAAATCATCACTGATAATCTGGGACATAGACAGATTACTCATATACTGTCCCACTGTCGAAAAATGCAAAGCAGCCCTATTTCCAAAAGATGAGCTATCTATACTGGGGCGCAAAGCAACGTTAGATTGTGCCATATGATTACCCAGCCCAGACAAATCGCGGATCTCAGAAACTTTGTTATCAACAAAAGATACAGAATCTTCATCCTGCGGATCCAACCATAGCGTGAGGCCATCAATGATTGAGGGCGCGAAACTTTCTCTAATAATATTTCGCTGTATCAGGATATTTTCTGCCCCTTTAAAGCCCATTTCATTCAGGCCATCCTGGTTATAGTGAATGCTATCTTCCACTTTATCTTCAAATGGAAATTGAATAGTATTTTCAAAAGCAAAAAAAACATAATCCAACTCTTGAACAACGGATTCTTGCCCCTTCCTAACAGCTTCTAGCCCCACAGTATCTCCAGAAGATGTTATTCCTGTTTTAAAGATATATGCTTCAAAATAAGGGTCTATATCCTGCTTGAAGCCCTGCAACATTCTCTTAAACTCTGCAACATACTCAGCTTGGGTAAGGTTTCCTTCTGTTATAATCGTGGCGTCTCGCTCTCCCTGAGACCATAACAAAGCTTTTTGCCCAATTTCATAATCTGGATGGGATGCAATAACTTCATAGTTATCATTCCAACTTTGAATGGCGGCTGTGTACAGGGTGCCGCCTTTTTCCCAGGTTCCATTGGAACTTGTTCCTGCTACCTGCCCTGATCCATCAATCGCCGCAGATAGAGTAATTGGTGTACGGTTTGTTAGTTTGGACCACATTGCAGAAAACGCTGGCCAGGCAGACCCTGTATTTGCATTGCCAACAGGGTCTTGCAAAGACGATAATGTTCCAGCAGATATTTCAAAAGCATTCCCGCTTTCTACCAAAATGGATTCAGATGCATCTCCCTGGCCAGAGGCATTTGACTGCCCCCCCACCATAAAAAAATCAACCTTTGCAGGGGTTTGCCATTTACTTGATAAATAGCTTAGTGAGCTTTCAATTTCTGCTGAATCTAATCCGCCACGATAGGCAATTACCTCACAAATTTGGCCTTTAAAGTATCTATTTTCTGTAGCTTGCAAGATACTTCCCAAACTACAGCTATCAACTTGTGAAAGATCCGACTCTGCAAATGCAACCTGATTAACAATCTTATAGCCATTCAAATATGTATCAATCTTCCCTGACTCTACACGAATACACAATGTATTCACCCCCAGTCTGGTTTCTCCAAAAATAACATTAATGGGGGTGCCGGGGTTTTTGGATGAAATATACTGTCTGGTCGCAGAAAACATAATTGCGGGAGAATAACTTGGCACAGAGCTGCCATTGTTTGTCCAAGAAATAATGGATTGGTCCTGTGAAATTGTATCTGGCGAATATGTAAAGAATAACGTATGGGGCGAATCATTATTTGCAATTAAGTCAACCAGACCTGCAATTAGTAATGAATCAGACGTTCCATTAAAACGAAGAGTGTTCAACCCATTAACAGACCCATCATATGAAGGCCTTTTGGAAACCTCAGTCTGAACTGCGTGATATGCATTATCTGATTTATCACTCCAAACACTAACTTGGGAGCTTTCATCAAAAGAAACCGATGCTGAGTCGCTTGCATCAAGCCAACACAAAAGATTGGGAATACTTGCTGGAGAAAAGGCTGTACCTGCACTCCCATTCACTTCAGAGATTAATGAGGGTGCACCCTTAACCTGCCTGAAAAGAGAACTCTCTCCGGTTATACTTGCAGTAAGTTTTTCTACCATTTTAGCCGCCGCGCTTGTTTCTTGCTCTTTGTGAAGCTGTATTTAGGGTTGGGTTGCCCAAAGCTGCTTGAAAATTAATATGGGCAATAACCTTTTGTGCTACTACTTCAGGGTTGTCGGCCCCATTAACAGTAATATTCACTGCATTGCCACCCCCGCTACCATTAGGGATAATTCGCCCTGAAGATTGTGGAACAAAAACCTCTGGCCCATTCTCTCCTACAACAAATGGCTTCCCAGCTGTTACTGGTCCCCCAACAGCTCTACCTTCAAGCTCTCGCCGTCTAAGCAAGATACGCAAAGCCTCCTCTTGAAAAGTGAGCGCTGCCGTAATTCTGTCGATAGATAGCCCAAAGGGACTGGCTACACCTAAGTTTTGGGCTCTCAAGAAGTCCGCAGAATCCCTTGGTCTACGTTCGTCCAAAAGGCGCCGCAAGAAGCTAATGTTACTTTCTGCAGTTGCAATATCATCAGATGGAGAAAAACCAAGGACACCCAAAATCGTTCCCGATGCAGACCTAGAAGCTTCGCTCAATGAAGAAGCCGTTCTATCAGCTGCTGAAACTTGCCGTTGAGCAGATAGCTCTGCTGCATCTGCAATTGCCTTCCACGCTCCCGACCCTTCTTGTCCGATAGAACCATAGCGCCCATTAGCCGCGGTTGAGATACGTTCAAGTGCATTGACAGCTTGGTCAGCGCCTTGTTTTGCCCCACTAGCATCAATGCCAATGGTTAGGGCAACATCAAATGCCATAAAAAACCTATAATAAAAATGTGAGAAAATTAGTTACGAGAAAAAATAGTCTGAACACGCTGGTTCGTATAATCAACGTGATCTTTATCCATTAGTTCCCCAAATTGCCGTAAGGCAAGAATGCCACCTTTTGCTCCTTCTTCAAGGTCAAAGGCACAGGCAAAAACATCTGCTTTACGATACCCTTGCGGGTCTAAAAAAGTATATAAAATCGTTATTTGTTTGATGCGTTGCTGGGCATCTTCACCAACCACAATAGATTCCATCTCTAAATTCAAGGAAGCGGCAAACCTATCTTTTAACGCTATCTGACAGAAGTTACCCTCTGCAGTAACAATAGCAGCTTTCTCCGCTGAATCACCACAACTAATAAGGGCCAAACAAAGAGATAGAAATATAAAGAATTTACGCATTTTTTCCCCTTGCAACAATTCTAAGAGCTTCCGCCAAAAGGTCAATGTTTATGTAAAAATAGCTACGCTTTTAATTTCTCATAACAATCATCGAGATAGATGTTATCCAATACCTTAATATATTTCTTAAATTCTCTAATTTCGTGAGCGGCCAAGGAATGAATTTGGCACCAAACCAATATTTCAGACAACAAAATACCGCTCTGTGGCGTAACCCTTGTGGAGTGTAAATCCCAAAACCCTTCCCACACATGATACAAATCCCCATATATCATTGGCTTGTCAGGCTTTGCGCTATTGCCAATATTTTTAGCTTTCTTGATCTCTTCCAACCAAGCACCTTGCGCGCCCCACTTTAAATGCCAACGAAGCGCGCATACTAATTTTTTATAGAATTTTCCTCTACCGATTTTCTAAAATTCTCTCTTTCAAGAGATAACGCTTCAATCAATTTTCTAAAATCTGGGTAATTAAACAGAAAGGACTCTGCTTTTTCCGCACTATACGCAATAGCTTGCCCATTTTCTAAGATACCCTTCCAATCCAGCAGAATGGCACGGGCAGCTGCCTTTATATAGATCTTGTTTGCGATATCATCATCCAGGTTTCCCTGTCGGATAGACATGGCATAGGGTTCAGACAAATCACGTAGAAGGCGGTTATAGGTATTGTTCCCGTGTCGTGCAATCCTTACTTGTGCGCCGTCATCGATGTTAATCCACACACCACTTTCTTCTGCAACAGCATCTGTCGCAAAGTTCTCAATATCCATAAAATCGTCTTTATTTAATTTGTATAAGGTTCGTAGCTTGATTTAGCATTCAACAAATTGATCATACCTTTTACATCAAGATTCTTGATGCTCATTAGATCAACAAAAGATACGGGCGCTAATGGATTTGCAACCAATCTAATTTTGCCCCCTTGCTTCACAAAATCTATTATTGATCTTGCAAAATCCTGTACTTCTGGCGCGTCTTGATATGTTGCAAAGTGCGCATCAATTAATGAAGCGTACAAAGGAATCATCAAAGCAAAGTTCTGCCCTGTTTCGCTTGCAACTGAATCCAGCACACGCCCCCTGACAGGTTGGTCCAGCAAAGATATTTCCGCATCTTTTAGGCTGGGCGGATTTTCAAGCCATGTTTCCGGATCATAACTACCTGCTTCAAAAGGCAAGTTATCTATATTGGCAGAAAGATTAACAGCCCCCATTTCCGCAAAAATGCCGCTGAATGAAATTGCTGTGCTATCTAACTCTTTATCTCGCTCCACACCTAACCGTAGATCACCTTGAATTTCCTCGTACCCTGCAAACTTCAGGGCCTTTTCAATAGGTGATTGGGGGTTCAAATTCATGCTTAACCCCCTTACAGACAGGGAACTTTCGCCAAAACTGTACAACTTGCTAGGGTCTGCCAAATAAAGTTCTGGATGCTCTATCAATTCTTGAACATTACCACCAAAATCTACTTCCACCTGATCTATGGTAATAATACTTACAAAGTCAGACCTTGCAGAAACTTCACGAATGTTCAGTTGTTCCAGCCCGTATAAAGAGGCTTCATCCCGTACATAATACTTAGCAGAAAAAGACCCGCCATTTTCAATGGAAGCAATGTCTTCATCAGAGCTACCACCTTCAATTAAGAAGCGTCCCTCTATATCAATGCCTTGACCTTTTGCGTATTGAGTTTCGATTACATCAAAAACATAGTATTGATCAGTTTCTGAAATTGGATCAGCATTCTTACCAATCATGTTTTTTAACGCGTAATAATTCTTGGTTTTATCTGCCAACACATCTGCCGTTAGTTCTATGAAGCGGGTATTCCCCTCTGTCAATAAGCTGGCGACCACACCACCTGTGATGTCAGATTCTGGGCCTTTTTCTTGGGCAAAATTGCTGCCATAAAAAACTGTTTCTTCAGATTTAATGGAGAATTCTACAATTTCAGGGGCCGGTGTATTGATGTTAGAAAAGTAAATTCTTTCCGCTGCAAAAAAAGGCTTCCCATCAATAATAATTTCAAAGTCTTGAATACTTGCTTTTTGTTGCCATACATCAATAGATAAATTTGAATATCTTGCTTCAGAATTGGGTAAATAGATTTGCAAAGAAGTGTTTAGCTTACCTAAATCTGTGCGAATCTTCTGATCCAAATAGTAATATCCACCCACGGCTGCCACGATGGTAACAACCACCAAAACAGATAACATAATTAGCAGGGATTTTGATTTCTTAGGGATTTTCTTGCTCATCTTTATAACTCCAATAAAAAGGTGAAGCCATAAGAGCATTGTCGCCCATTTTATGCAAGATAAAGAAACCTAAAGCATATCAATCTGAAGAACTGCCCCAGTTACCGGGTCCTTTACCGCTGTAAAATCCAGGGGAAGCAAAATATCTTGGTCCGCCCCTTCAGCGATTGGATTGCCCGATGTAAAGTAAACCCGTGGCAAGGTCACAACAATGACGTTATCCGCTGCATCCGTCAGACGGAAGCTAAGCGATGTAGCCTGGTGATTGATAAATTTTTGATACAGAGCAGCATTTTCAAAATATGCTGTGATAGACCCTGTCACATCAAAAGATCCCGCTGTAATATCTGTCGGGAATTTACTGCTAATACTTACCTGCTCTCTCAAACTATTGGCAGCACTAAGGCTGATAGATTGCAAGGCGGTGGTTAACGTAGCCCCCCCCTCTTCCACATCGCCAACGCTGATACCACCAACAAAGGAAGTATTTTCTGTCGCAGCTGTTACAGAAGCAGCTGTGGTACTGCCAGAAATGCCCCCTACCTTTCCTGTAAAGCTTACAGCACCTGTTACAATTTGTCCGGCGGCAACGTTCAAGGTGAAACCACCAGGAACAAGGCCAGAAAACAAGGCGTACTGTGAAACATCCAAGAACTGTTTTTCAATACTGAAAGATGATCTAGTCGCACCATTAATTAAGCGCTTCCCATCAATCACTGCTGCGGCTGTTGTTTGTGTTGCAAATGAAGCCCCTGCAAGAGTTAGGGTTTCCCCAAGAATATCAGAGATTTTATAAATCCCATTATTGGCTGCTACAGCGCCAGAAATCTTGACCCACTGCCCAAGAAACAGATTATCAAAAGTTCCCCCACCAGGCCCTATGATGGTTGCCCCAGCAAAGTCCAGGGAAGCCCCAGAAATTGACTCCTGATCATAAGTATTGAACAGAGCCGCTGCAATAAGCGTATCATAATCACCGTAGGAAAGCTCAAAGTTAACTTCCCCAGATGCACTAACCGCCGTCTCAATCATATCGCGGCGTGACCTATCTGCTGTAATTTCAGCAGAAATTTCTGTTTGCTTGTCATATGACAATGATTCGCCTGTTAACCGAAGCATCTGCATTGTGGGAGAGGGAGGTGTTTCCCCCCACTGGCTTTCTGCTATATAAATAAGCTGTGTTTGAGATGTTGTGGCACTGACCATCCCTTGTTCCTTTTTCTAGAGTTAAAATAAAAAAAGCCACATCAAAGTGCGGCTTTCTACGAAATTTGTTTTTATTAACTTTCTACCCGTCATTAACTTTTTGGGTTGCCAGTTGAACGGCCTGAGCGCGAATCATACTTGTTTTATAAGAATTGATAGCGCCCTGATAAATCGCAGCTAAATCCGTCTGCGCAGAATTGAAATCAAGCTTGCGACCTTCAATGATTGAAACTTTATGGCCGCTATTAAACGCCTGTCCACCTTTTCCTGCAATCAAAGTATCTGCAGAGACAACATAAATATTGGCGTTTGCCTCATTCAAACTATTCAATGTTTGAAGCGCACTGGTAACACTGCTGACGCCCAAATTACCACCTACATTTGTTGTAGCTGGTGAATATTCAAAAACAGAAGACTCTGCCAATCCAACAGGGACAACGCCCCATCTATCAAAAGCAGCATCTTCATGGGCTTCATGAATTGTATAGGTTGAAACAGAAGGTAATCCCCCTTTTGCCTCTCCGTGAAAAACACATGTATACTTGGGCTGATACCCAGATAAATCTTCAATGATCGCAACTGTTCCAGATCCAAAGTTTTCGATCTCTCTATCAACTGTAAAGCTGTATGGCGTTACCGTTTCACTATGTCTATCTAAAATTCCATTACCCGCCAAAAGAGCTGCTGCCCCAAGAACTGTCCATTTATTGAAAACGCCCATAATTTTATTTCCTCTTTACTAAAGACTTTGAAGCTTTATATCCCATTAGGACACAAAAATCAAGGGGAAAATACAGGCTTATTCGTCAAATGTATAGGGAATTGTTACAGATATTCTATATTTTCCTGCTGGCGCCTTTGCCACGCGGTTTAAAGAGGCAACACGGCAAGTTATGGTGGTGCTCCCATCTGTGATTTCCTTATTCGTAAATAAGTCACGCAAACTACTTGCAATGTCCCTAGCCGCCCGTGTTCCTGAATTTTCAGGCACATATATATCCACCTGAATAACACCAGTATAACGAACGCGCTGACCACCCAGAGCAGTATTGGTACCTGTTCCACTAAGAATTGTAAGCGAAATAAAAGGTTCGCCAGTTGGCTGATCAAATGGAATGTTGTCATACTTCACACTGGTATCGGTGTAATAGTCTTGAACATAACTTTCAATCAACTGTCGCTCAGCAGCAAAAGCCATAGATATTCTCCATAATGTAAGGGGGCCTATTTGTCTTTAATTTCTTCCAAGGTCAGGCGCGCCATTCCCTGGGGCGCTTGATTGGACGAACCAAATTCAAGATCAATGATGTAATCTAGGTTATTTGAAACAAAAACTGTTCCAAATGGGTTTTCGACAGAAACTTCTGAAACACCTTCTGTTTCATACGTTTCCTGGCCTTCTGGCGGAACAATAGAAACAGGTTGCCCCACACTGAGGTTCCAAGCTGCTTTAGCCCGACCAGTTCGGGTTGGGGTTCTTTCCCGTACCTTTTGCAGCACAGCTTGACTGATACGCTTCTGTGCATCAATCAAGGCTTGTTCCAAGCGCGCTTTTAGCTGAGCGTGCCCAGCTTCAATATTAGTCTTCATATATGTAAAGGGGGTTACTGCCTAATTTGCAGAATATAGACAGACTCTGTCGTATCTTGAGCTGATGAAACAATCGTCCATAGCTTATTATCAATTTCAACCTTATCATTTGCCGTTGGCACTTTGCCTGGCAATGATGAAGCTGGCAGCAGAACACGTTTATCTGTTACTAAAACTTGTTCGTTATCAATTTCTGTATGGCGATAGTCATTTATAATAACTTTAATATTGCTGCTTTCGAAGCTACTGCCTGAAAACCCGCCAGAAGAAGCAACATATGCCCCGCCTGTATAGCGGTGAAACTTTGCGCTTTTGGTCAAACCTGTAACAGCATCGAAAACTGTGTTGGTAAGTCTTTGAAATTTTTTATTTAAAAGCATTTGAACCTCAAGTGGTTTAAAACGGTTTTGCGGGTACAGCTGCGTGTATCTTTCGCAATATTTCTACCTTTGCCCATTATACTGCATCTGCGAAAAAATTCCAACAGGAAAGAGAAGCATCCTCATCGACCTTAAAGACCACAGGCAAAGCCCTTGCAAATCAACAGCTTGCAGCAAAAACACGATAATATGCGTTAATTGTGCACAGCACACAAAAACTTATTCACAGTTCACAAAAAAATCCTCGGCTGACCAAACGATCGCCGAGGGAATAGGTAGGTAGGGTAAGTAGGAGGTATTTATAAGTTTTCCTGCACAAATCAAGGAACACAGGAAAGCATATAACTACTGGGCGGATTTCTAATGGTTTTCAGGGGAAAGTCAACCCCCAAAAATCATTTTTATAAATCTAAATTAAAGCCCTTTAAAAACCTAAGGATCTGGCCTGCCCATAAGGTGAGCACAAAGAGAAATTGGACAGGCCAGATGTTGCCTTAGATAGTAGAGGCAACTCGAACAGCAAGTTCAGGTCGTACCAAAGCTGCTCCATACAGGATATCAAGCTCCCATACGGTGCGCTTGTACTGACGGGCAATTTCAAGACGCATAATCAATCCAGTTTGCGGATCTTGCATGGTCATCATTTCATTACCCAAAGCAAACTGCTCTGTTGCATCAACCAAAGGCCGCGTAACAAAAGCAAAGGCATCACGATGGAAAACCAAGTTTACTTTATGTGACGCTTTAAAGGTCACAGCAGCGTTATCAGAAGGCGCTGAAGCAACAGCAGGGGAAACAGTCAATGTAGACGTTGTTACCGAAAGATCTGTCGCAGCTGTAACTGTGTAGGTTTGCTCGTCTCCATTAATCGTGAAGATATCACCAACGCTTGGCTTTGTTGTAAAACCATCAACGATCAGAGTTGTTCCTGCTTGACCGGCACCTTTTACCAAAGGCGTTCCAGCGGCACCTGTTGTGTGTGTTGTAACACCATCATCGGAATACCAGTCGATTCCAAACTTACGGCCAATTTCACCCTCAATCTTGGGGGCTGAATCACCCGCACGGTCTGCATCTTGGAAAGATGACAACTCTAGCGCAGCAGCTTCAGTATCAAAGTCAATGACACCACGACGGCTTGAACGAGGCGCTTTCTGCTTATTCAGCATTTTACGCGCATCCAAAGCAGCCTTCACACCATCGGTAGTGTTAAAAGCAGCTTCGGCTGTTGATCCGGCAAAGCCGTAAACACCCGTGTAAAGGTTATGAATAGAATTGTTAACTTCAGAGGAAAGAACACTTACCGCTTCGCTCATTTGCATGGGAACAAAATGACGGTTTGTATCCAGCTCTGCCACTTCTTTATCAGAAAGATGGAAAGCAACCTTTTTCCAATTATTTAGGTTTACAGAAACCTTAGATGGCGCAGAATCATCTGCTGCAACCAAAGTATTTGATGGCACAACGTCAGAGGCAACCAAGCTACTGGGAACTGGAATATCAACCGTATCCCCCTGCTCTGCTGCTTCCATCGCATAATCAAAATTGACAAGGCGCGGCATAACAGCTTGCTCACGCAAAGCTAACAGACCACGCGCCAAAATCTTCGGCATAACTGCCGATAAATTATTAGACATATAATAAATCCTTGAATGTATTGATAAATATTAGGGGTTAAGATCAATTACCTCTGGCAAATGATATGAACAACAAGCCCCCCAGAGACTTACTGCTTAAAATGAAACTTTTCCTGATGCAATATCTTGCAAATTATGAGAGTTGATTTTTCTGGGCATAACAACTGATGCACCTGACTGATGAGTAATAGCCCCGCCCCCAGAAGATGTGTTAAAAAGGTGGGGGGCCTCTATCGTCAGCTCTTGCAACCAGACTTTCAATGAAAGGGGTTGCCCTGAAGAACTTAAGATGGGGGTTGAAGATTTCGCATCAACAGCTTGGTATTGCCCATTGGCACTTTCTTCCCATTGATGCAACTTGGCACGCTCTACGACATCTGGCATTGCCTGGGCTTTCAGGCCTGCTTTAAAAGCCACCTGCTGAAGCTTGGTACGGAAATATGCCGCCTTCATATCAGCTTCTATACACATATTTTTCTGGCTCATGGCCTCTAACTCTTTGGCCAAATGCTCGTTATCCAGCTGCAGCTGGCGAATGGCTTTGGGGTCAACACCCAGATACAAAGCCTTCACAGCTTCCAGCTCTGCTTGAAGTTCTTTTTTCTCAGCAAGGATCTTATCGCGATTATCGCGCAAGCCTTTTACAGCAGCTTCTATTGCTTGTTCAACAGAGGCAGCTGTCATCGCCTGAGGTTGATTTGGTGCTTGAGTCGTTGCCACTTCTGGCTGTGTTGTCATAACGGTTGGTTTCGGCAGATTGCTAGAATCCGCCAATACAGATTGGTCGTCCATTTAGAACCTCTAAGAATGTTAAGGGTGATGTTTATGTAGGGTTTATGCAGTCAAAGGTGCCCAACGACGGGACTTGACCTGGGTTGCAAGCTTTACAACATCTGAATCTTCAGACGCGGGGCTAAACATAGGGTTAGAAACATCGTGCTTTTCATCTGTTGCAATGTTTCTTGCATTATAAAACAAGGTCGCAGCAGGACCGCCAAGACAGAACATCTCTTCGGTCATTGCATATGTTGCAAGCTGCGATAAGCTTGCTTTTTTCAACGCTATTACTTCCTCTTCACGATTCAATATCGTCAATGCAAGGGAAAGTTGCTCGATAATCTTTTCTTGGCGTGTCAGCTTTTTCATGGGGAGGCCCCTAAGCAGATCCATTCATTTTACGAACTATTCTGATATCAGAACCCAACGAATAAATCTCATTGCGAACTTGCGATTCAAGGCGATCAAATAGAACTGAAAAAGCACTTTGGTCTTTAGAAGACTCAACATAGCTTAAAAGATCTTTATTGTTCAGTGCTTTAATTTCCACTTTGTTTTCAATACCTTTAATTTTTACCATGATAATTGCCCCCGTTCGTTTAATTATAAATCTTAATAAATCTTAATAAATTCTTTATAAAGTCTTAATGCCCCCTTAAGGTATCCTAAAAAGACACGACATGTCAACGCAAATGTATGGTTAATCCATGCTTTTTACGAAGCACTCCATACCTCTGTATGGTGAACTTCAGCATTGGAATGTAGCAAATTGCGCGCTAAAGACATTGCCAGTTCTAATTTTTCCACCTTATGGATTGCAGCAATATCACCACCAGAGTGCCGAACTTCATCAAGCTCTCTGTAATATAAGTCTTCTGTATATTGCACAAGAAATTTTAAGTCCAACGAATCAAGAAAAAGCTCATCAATATTAACATCCGCCTCTTTCAATGCACGTTTTACATGCAGGCGAGTGTCCTCCACTTTGGCTCTACGATTGATTTTTCTTAACAGCTTCACTTATTTTACCCCAATATATCAAGATATTACAAATCTTAACCTCTTATTAATATATCCTTTCAGGAAAAAATAATCAATAGTGAAATTAAATAATTTCACCTTGTGACAGGTTATTTTGCAATGCATCAAAGGAGATAGCCCCCGCCTGCCAGGCAGCAACTAAAGACTGTATGGATGCTGAATCCATTTGCCCGGCGTAGAAATCCTTATTCAAAAACACTTTTGGACTATCTGCTGAATCTTGGCCAAGCCAATATTCCCAGTATGTTAACGCCCGTGAAAGCCCCTTTGAAACGGTTTCAGAAATTGATGCTAAAGTAGATGATTCACCTGTTTGGCGTAATCTGATTGCCTCTGCAGCTTCTACACCACGCTTCTGGTCTTCTAACAACCTAGCCCCTAGCACAGCCATCATACGCTCTTTCTCTCGGCACGCATTCTCAATAAAAGTTAGACCAGCGCCCCTGAACTCTAGCATACCTGCTGATCCGCCCTGCTCTAACAACCAAACATGAGAGGGGCCAATCTTGAAAGACAAGTCTTCTTCATATCCACTACTGGGGGCTGTCACATATGGTGTTGGTAGTGCCGTAAAGTGACGTCCATGCTCTAAATCTGCTGAAGAGCGATAATGCGATAGGTTCACATTAATCAGATCTAAGATTGGGGATCTTTCAATTTCTGCAGATAAACTAACTGGCCCAAAGAAAACAAAAGGAATAAAGTCAAAAGCCTTGCCCCGTAATTTGGGTTTAATGGTTTCAATTTCCTCTACCTTACCATTTTCTTTTTCTTGGTACACAACCTGCTCGTACTCACCCTTCTTGTTCAATTTCAAGACACGGTATTGCTGTTGCTTAACGTTGGTAAATTCATCTTTTTCAGAGGCATGCGTTTGCATCTCTTTTAAAACCACCAGAGACAGCTTTAATCTGCCACCACGGGCCTCATACCGCCAGTTGATAATATTTTCAGCGCCATACCCAACCAGATATGGGGTTGCCCCACTTTCCCGCGGCATATCAACCAAAACACCATAACGGCCAAGGCTCAAAACTTCTTGAGAAATCTCTTTTGCAAAAATATCAAAAGGGCGATCATCAAAAGTAATATACTCCAACCGGTCACGGTGCTGATCACTAACCTCTATACGTAAAGGCTTTCTGAAAAGCGCCCCAACCAACCCTTGGATTGTGCGCGCGCTGGCATTAAAGAACAATGCACGCTCTACATATGAGTTGTATTCAGAGTACGTTTGATCTGACAGCTTTGGCAGATACTTTGTACCGGATGATTTGATGGCACGCTCTCCGGCCAAGACATGACGAATTTTTTGCCAATCTTTTGCATGAAAGGCATATGACTCACTAGGAGTTGATACAGGCATAGGGAAAAACCTCGGTATTTTTTACTGATAAAAATGATCGGCCTGCTTGGCTTTCAAGCCAACAAGCCAGGACGTAACAATTAGAAGGAAAGGCAACGCAACCAAAAGGCTTGTCACCAAAAGCTCTAGCGGCTCTTCAATTAAGCAAGAATGCGTCCAGAAGAACGGATTGTTAGCAGAGAGGCAAAATTCCATACACTTATAAGGAGCTAAACATTAGGTTAAAACAGCCCATAGGTATATATAGTTTTTGCCATTAGTAAACAGCTTAGAACACATTAGTATGAAATAAAACTTTCCAACCTTACAGTAAATTTATACTAGATTTTGCAAAGGTTCGAAAGAGATGTCTCCGAATTAAATGTCTTTGTTAAAAAAAATCCCCGTTGAATAAACAACGGGGAAAGGCTGGGTAAGTATCCTATGGAGGAACTGACTAGCCGTGCTAAAGATGCGCCGTTTTATCCGAAAGAGAAACCCCTGTCAAGCGATATCTTTAATTTAAAATCTACCACCCCGAAGTTTTTACCATTCCCAGTTTATAAGGAGAGTTCAGCATTAAGTGTGTGATACCCCAAACCAGAGCATCCAACCGGTCTGGTGACTTCCCCGCTCCGTTGTAAGAGCAAAGCTGATCTTCCAATCTACTTAAACCAGGAACATGGAACACTCTGCCCTGCTCATAAAGAGCTGCAACCGGTTCTGCGCGCACAACTTTACCCCGTGTTGCATAAACAGGCTTTATTGGCAACGTTGCATCCACAGATTGCAAAAGCTGATTTAACAAATCACCGCCTTGGTTTGCCTCTACAATAACACGGTCTGCCTGGTATTTATGATAAACTTCTACTGCTTTGTTTGCCCAGTTTAAGGGGCTTTGTTTTAAAGAGTAATCCCCCAGGACATACGCTGTATCTTTTAACTTACCAACAACGATAATACCTGTTTCATCTCCCAAGCCTTTTGCGCTGACAGAAGGGTCAATGGCAACAATGATGCGGTCAAATGCCTCTCGTGGTTTAACCACTGTTTGTTTTTCTAGCAACGCGCGACTCCACAATGCTCCTTCAACATTCTCTAAGAACTCTGCATGTATTTCCTGTCGACCAACGCGTGTTCCCTCATATCGGGAGATAATTTCCCCCAGGAAGGCCGCGGGCAAATTTAAGGCATTCTCGTATGTATTACCAAACGTACAAACTGTGTCATGGCGTTCGCTCAGATCCTTTAACCATTTTAAGGATCGCGGTGTTGTTGTGGCTATAATCTGTGGGTTATCCCCCAACCGAAGAGAAAACAAAAGATTCACCCATGCGTTAGGCTTGTGCCATTTGGCAATTTCATCTGCCCATGCACAATCAAACTGGGGACCGCGCAATTGGTCAGGCTCGACTGCGGAAAAAGCAAATGCCTGCGCCCCACAAGGCCATGTCAAACGACGCTTTGAGCTTTCAAAATGGGGGCGATTCCATGGTAAAGAACAATTCAAAATTCCTGAATCTCCTTCAATCATAACATCACGGATATCAGCCCATGTCTCTCCAACCAGAGCGATGCGCCTAGCGGCACCGGACTCAACTTTGGCACGAATAAATTCTGCCCCAGTTCGGGTTTTACCCCATCCCCTGCCTGCTAACACAAGCCAAACACGCCACCCTGCTTCACTGCATGACTCATTGGGTGGCAGCTGATTTTGCCTGGCCCATAATGTCCAGTCATGGCGAAGACTAATAAGCTCTCGCGGGCTAAGGCTCTTTAAAAATTTATCCATCACCAATGTTACCCCAGCACAAAAATGTAATAATTTATGTTTTCGTTTGCTTTGCTGCTTTTGCAATTTCTGCCATTAAGCGATTCTTTAATTCCGAATACTCCTTATCTGACAAAGCAGCATTGCTGTTACTTCCCTCTTCAGAAGAACTATCTGACAATTTCTTCTCCAACAGAATCTGAGCTTTTAAGCGTTGCTCCAGGGTGGGGTAAACAGTTTGTTTTTCAGCTGATGAAGCCAAAGATATAGCTGCCTCAAACCCCTCCCCCTTTGCAATTTTTATAAGAAAACCAACTGGGTCAGCCTCTTTCTGAATGCGCTTTCGAAGCTTTTTAGTTTGCGCCTCGGTCATTTACCTAGGGGCCAGGAACCGCAGTTTTACTATTATCAGAAGGGGCACTGCCCGAAATGTCCAAATTACCGGCATCCATCTGCGCAGTTGGCGTAGAGTTATCTACATTTGCTTGAAACTGAACATCAGGTTGGTCTGTGTCAACCTCTTCCTCTCCAGGCAGCAATGAATCTAAACCAACGTTACCCTCGTTTTCTAAAGATAAATCTCCACCTGATCCACTGTTCACATCCTCTTCCATAGTGGCCTCTGGCTCATCTTCATACCACAGATCCTCCAAACGGTTTATGTCCAGACCTGCTTCTTTATAAATTTCAACACGGGCATTATTAAGCGCAAGAAGGGTGTGTTCCAAAATATCGTTTGTTTCAGCAACTTTGGCGGCCAATTCTGGGTTCTTGTGCTCGGCAACCCTTGCGCGTAAACTTTCTAAGTACTCTTTAAAGGGCACTACATCCAACACGCGTGGAGCGTCCAGCACAGCATTAATAACAACAGAATCATTTTCAGCAAAAGCAACTTCAATAACTTCCATGCGCGCCTCCTCAGACAAGCTCAGCAGATAATTTCTAACTTCCGTATGCTTCAACGCTTGGTGCAAGTCAAACTCCTCAGCATCGCCAACAGCCAAGGCCTGCATTTCAGCTACACGGTCTTCGGCAACTGCAACAATTTGCTCATATATCGACAAGCGCTTCAGCTCATACTCAGCCAACTCGCCAATTCTTGCCAACAGCCCTTCTTCTGTAAAATGGCTGGAAGCGCGAACACTTTCCACTTTGCCAATAAAGCTTTGAAAAAGGGCATTAATACCTTTTTTAGCTGCTAATAATTGTTTTTGCACTGGTGAAGCTTGCTCGCTTTCAGCAGTTTCTGTATGGCGCCCAAAGGCGGCCATTTCGCTAATATGGTCCATAACGTTCCTATATGTTTTTAAATGAAATCGGGGTGAAATGAAAAAAGCCGCACACTTTTTTGCGACCTTACATTAAAAATATACGTTTTTTTGCAAAGAACGGAAAGAGATGTCTCCGTTTTTTTATTTATGAATCGGCCAGCTCTCTCTCAGCCACCTTTGCAACAGAAGCCCCCCGCGATACTTCAACCATACGCAAGATATTATTAATATTGCTAGGCCTAAGTTCACGTGGATACGCAATATGGGGGTTTTCAGCAAACCCGCTCCTAATATCATCTAAATTAAATTCGCTTGCTAAGCGGGAAATATCTGTCAGTGCCTCGCCCAACGCTTGACGATGAATAGGCTCATTCTCGCTATCATCAGCAGGTGTTGTCATCAAAAGATGTGTATAAACATCAAATGCTGTCAAAATGTTGTCTAAATCTTCAATCGTTGGCTTAACAAATAAACTTGGCACGTATTTCTCCTTCTTACTTTGCCAGTTTAACCGGAAAACTTTAATGCTTGTTTAAATTAGCATTTCAGCTACACACTTAAATGTTATAAGATAATTTCAGGGACGTGAAGTAAAAATATATTGCAGGCTTTTTTAGAAGCAAATTAAAATTTCTTATGCGTCTTTTGCACATCATAGTATAGACAAATGTAGTCGCCTTGCCCCCTTGAACTAGTAAGAAGACAAGGTTTACTCAAAAAAGCCTTTTAATAGCTGCAAAAATATGCTTTAAATCCCCCTCATAAAAATAGGCAGCAGGTAACAAACGTGAAGACATCCTCACCACGTCCAGGGAATGATAACAAGGCGCGTAGCGGACTGCGTAAAACAGTCCCAACTAGCTTTGACAAGAATATCCGCGTTAAATTTTCAAGCGTAGATCCGCTTCCCAAATTTAAGCCGCAAGATTTTATTCAACGCATGCTTCCTATTGATAGCAGCTTGATGCTGTCAGCAGCGGCATCTCAAAGATATTACTTTATAGAAGGAAGCACCCCGCCTTCTGTCGAAGAGGTGCAAGAACTAAGAAGACTTTTGAATACTCAGTTTGAAATGTTCTTATCTACGATTGAAGACCAAGAAATGGAAACTGTTGAAACCCACGATGATTTTTCCGACAGTTACTTTTTTAATGCCAAAGATGATTCCCCAATAAACTCTGATTCATACTCAAACGCTTTTGTCCCTGTTTATGACAAAACACTACTAGGATATGATTTAGCTGTTAAGCTTGCTTGCCATATTAAACATTCGCTGGATAAAGAAAGCACATGGTACTGGCAACCAACTGAACAATTGGTAACGCCTGGAAGCGCCCCACTTGTATACCCAAGCAAAGCAACCAGCACGGATGATGCTGATAGATCAACACCATCTGCCCCTAATCATATTACAGAGTATATCCGCGAAGCAGCTGTCGAAACACTACCTGCCATTCGCCTGCACAATCATTTGGAAAAGGCACTGGATTGGGATTTAGCAAGCTTGCAAAGCCCTGCGACAGCCCTGTACTTAAACGGTGATGTTCGTATTATTCTAGCCATGCTTATTGATGAAGTTTGCAGCAGGACAGACTTCCAGGGAGAAGATGTCTCCCCCCATGATCGTGACAGCCTTTTGCGTCTAGCAAGACAAGCCATAGAGCTTGAAATCATCCAGGGCATTGAAGAGTAAACAACACTCTTCACCCAATCATATATGAATATTAGGCTCTTTTGCGAAAGAAGCTCAAGCCATAGCCCCCAAAAAAAGACCCCTGCGAACAGGGGCCTTTCCATAAAAAAGATTCTAAGTACTATTATTAAGCAGCTTTTTTCTTCTTAGCTGTTTTAGCTGGAGTCTCAGCAATACCAGAAACACTAATGTCTACATCATTTGCAGCATTAATTGTAGATCTGCTGGCTTCACGACCAGATACAAGAGCTGTAAAGCTAACCCCTGTGAATGTTGCAACAGTTGCAAGTGTCGTGATCAAAGTTGCCACACCACTGGCAGCTTCCATAACACCTAACTGAGCTAGAACCGTCACAGCCATGTAAGCCATTGCTGGGTAGACAAGGAAGTTTCTTGCTGTGCTGTAAGCATTGCGCGCAGTTTGAGAAGCTTCACCCATAGTAGCAGGAAGGCTTGTGTACAGTTGTGAAGCGATGTACCCAAAAGATCCAACAGCAACAACAGCAAAAATTGTTGTCATCGTTCCTGTCGTTCCAGCGGCGATCAAGCTGCTTGTAATGAAGCTAGCAGTTGTCATAACAACTGATGCAGCAATTGCCCTGGCAGCAATTTGGTTTGCTTCTTGCGAATAAGAAGCCATGTTCGTGATCGTTTGAATCATAATTGGTAATGCAATCGCAAACAATCCAAAGCCAATAACAGATGGAGCAACGCCAGTAATTGTTAACGGTGTCGCAGTCCCAATAACAGCCAATGTATTCGCAGGATTAGAACCTGCCATTAGCAAACCCAAGAAAAACAGGGACCCAAGGCCAGAAATAATTGTTGATTTGCTTACTAATCTTCTAGAAGCAGAGTTTAAAGTTGTTCTTTCAATCAATAGATAAAGCGTCATGGCGGCACAGGCAGCAAAGCCCATGGCAACCGTCAACTCAGTCACGCTTGTCAGCAAAGTATTTGTCATCAGTCTCTCCTATAGTCTTACACAATAATTTCGTTAAGCCACATTAGTGTAGCCAAAATAACGAAACCATATTTTGTCCCCTGCCTCAAGATAAATACCCTACATCTTGTGGGAATTAACCTGGCCACCCACAAAAGTGCTACTTTCGCAACTGAAACGGCAACACTAGGCCATACTTGCCTTGGTCCAAATGGATACTATCTATTTTTTTTCGCGTTTTATAAAGCTAAGGTAAAAAGTACTTTATAAAGAGTAGTATAGCTTAAATTCCACAGGGTGTGGTGTTTGCTCATACTCTTCTACTTCTGCCATACGGAGCTGGATATAGGCATCGATCTGGTCATCATCAAAGACCCCCCCCTCTGTGAGGAATTTTCTGTCTTTGTCCAGAGCCTCCAGCGCCTCGCGGAAACTACGGCATACCTGAGGAATCTTATTAAGCTCTTTCTCAGGTAAGTCATACAAATCTTTTTCAATGGCTTTGCCTGGGTCAATCTTATTTTTGATTCCATCAAGCCCGGCCATAAGCATTGCAGCATAAGAAAGATAAGGGTTGCCCATACAGTCACTAAAGCGAACCTCAATACGCGCTGCATTCCCCCCTTCGTTATGGGGAATCCGACACGCAGCTGAACGGTTACGGTAAGAATATGTAAGCAATGTCGGGGCTTCATACCCTGGAACCAAACGCTTGTAAGAGTTTGTTGAAGCATTGGCAAAGGCATTCAGGGCCCGCGCATGCTTCAGGATTCCCCCAATGTAATGCAATGCTGTCTCTGAAAGCCCTGCATAAGCTTTACCAGCAAAGGCAGGCTTTTTGCCCTTCCAAATGGATTGATGCACATGCATCCCAGATCCATTATCCCCTTTAATAGGTTTAGGAAGGAACGTTGCTGACTTTCCATAAGCATGAGCCGTATTCTGCACGACATACTTATAAATCTGGGTTTGATCAGCAACCTTCATCAGGGTGTTAAAGCGGAACCCTAACTCATGCTGAGAAGGCGCAACCTCGTGATGGTGCTTATAAGCATCTACACCCATTTGACGCATTACGGCCACCATCTCGGCTCGCAAATCAGGGGTTAAATCTGTTGGAGAGACAGGAAAATACCCGCCTTTCACTTGAGAGCGGTGACCATGGTTATGCCCATCATAATCACGGTTCGTATTATATGGCCCCTCTTCCGAATCCACGTGATAACTGACATGATTCATATCAACGGCATAGCGCACATCATCAAATACAAAGAATTCTGGCTCTGGCCCAAAGTATGCCTTGTCACCAACGCCAGATTTTTTCAAAAACTGTTCTGCCTTCTTTGCAATAGAGCGGGGATCCCTGTTATAAGGCTTGTTGGTTACCGGATCAAAGATATCACAAACAACAATAACCGAAGGCTGCGCTGAATATGGATCAATCACAGCAGAGCTTAAATCAGGCATTAAAACCATGTCTGACTCATGAATTTCCTTCCATCCTTCAATGGAAGAACCATCAAACATAATGCCGTTTTTCAGAGTTTTTTCATCCAGCTCATCTACAATAACAGCCACATGCTGCCACTTTCCCTTAACATCTGTGAATCGAAGATCCACAAATTCGGCATTGTGCTTTTTAATAAGATCGAAAAACTTTTTAGACATTGGCTAACACTCCCCTTTATTGACCAATATTCTGGATAACATTCGCAGGTGCAGCGTGGAATAGAAATAATCGCAGTTTGGCTCTTTTCCACAACTTACTTTCAAGCCTTCTATCATAGTGCAAGCAGCTTCCCTGCAGCTGGATCCGTATTAAAGAAATTTTTCTTCCCAACATCGCTTCTCTATGCTAGACAGAATAAAGAAAAGGGTAGAAAAATGACATCTGAACACAGACATCTTCGGAACAGGAAAAGAAAGCCAACCGGCTTACGGCGGGCTTTGAGCATCCTTTCAGGTAACTCCTCAGAAGGTGGTCTTGTTCAAAATGATGATGTACCTGCGGCTAATAATAACGCTCCCCTTCCTGCGGCAAACGCCTTTGGCGGCACGTGGAACCATGGTTCGCTGGGAGAAATGATGGCACAGATCGAGCAAGCATCTGCAAACCCTGTCAAAGCAGCGCAAAACATGCCAAAAGATGATTTTGCATATCAAAGGCGCGCCAAGCAAGTTGCAATCAAACAAACACTGGCAGACAACATGCCGCTGCAAATGGCAACCAGCATTGTTAGAAAGCTAGAGATGTTTGCCAAAACATCTAACACCCCCCTGAACAGTAATGGCTTACCTGGGGTTGCCCCCAAGGTAGCGGTGACACAAACAGGGCCAAACGCAGCTTGTATCGTGATAACAGGCCCCGCAAGTGCGAGCGCGGCGATGAAGGCAATAATGGAAGCCACACGGCAATTAGTAGAGTATGAAATGTCCCAGACACTTCAACACCAGGCTGGCAGACAAAGACGGGACCTTCCCCAAATGCGGACCCCAAGGTCCAGAGGGTCTGGCAGCCACTCTCGCTGAGGCACCTTTTACCAAATTCAAGCAAAGCTTAATGACAGACAAGCAAGCCCGGCTGTGTGCTGGCCAATTTTTACATCTCAAGCAAGCGATGCAAGCACCTTGAAGCATCACACACCCCGAAATAAATGAAGGGCGACAAGGTAAACCTTATCGCCCTTCGTGTCTGTGATGAGTAGGAAACCTTAATTGAGTAAACCCAAATACGTTTTCCCCTATCTCCAAACTTGTAATATCAACCGGTAGCAAGCTATCTTTTGATACTACATCACCATTCAGAAAATATTGAGCAAGCCCAAACTTCCCTGCTACTTATTAAGCGCGGCTGACTTCGCGCCTGATAAAAAATCCGAAGATTTTCTATCTATCTACATAACCGAAGCCATGTAGATGCCCGAACTTAAGACTAACTCTCCTTCAGGCAGTTAGAGCCAGATAAAAATAATGTTACACGAGGCAACTTCTTAATAAATAACTTTAACTTGTTTTCAGTTTACCTTATGAATTCGCAAGAACAAGCTGGAAAATAGCAACTTTTTAAATTGGCACTTTTGCCCACACCCTTATGCACACATTCATACACAATATAAAATTAAACCCCGAATATGGGCAAAAATAAAGGCGGGGGAAACCCCGCCCTTACTTTAAAAATATGTATTTAGCTTTTACCAGGTCATGATTACCTCTTTCTCAGGTTACTAATCTCTTTAAACCAATGCCGAAGCAATAGTTAAACTAACCAGCACAAAAATGCCGTATTCAATATATGAAAAAAGCCTCAGGCTTTTCTGTCGTGTTGTCATGAGATTCCCCCCTCACTATCGTTTCCCCATTGGAAACATAATACCATCTTGAAAGTTAAGAAGAGATGAATGAAGAAAAAGATAAGGGAAAGGTCAAAGACCTCTCCCTTAAAGGCTTTCTTCATGTGCTGAGGTTGGGCTTGAAGATTGTTAAGATAACTTTTTCAATGCAATTAAACTTAATGTTTTTTAATTCGGCCTATCTCCCAACAGTTACCGATGGTTGTACCACCCACACAATACACAACCCACAGCCACATGCAACACTTTCCCTATGAAAAGAAAGCCTTTTTCAACTTTCATGCTTTTCATTACAGTTTAAATGTAAATTATTCTGCGTTTTGGGCAAAAACCATCACTCAAACACATAAATAGCCTCAAATCTTAACGTTTTAGTAACCTTTTATTAATAAACTGGTAATATAATGTTAATCAGGTGTTAAGAATATATCAGCGGGGATGGCTGTGAAAAAAGAACAAGGGCTAAGAAAAAGTGTGGGAACATCATGGCGATCAGGGTCGTCAAGGTTAGGCCAAAAGACCAATGATCAATCTGGCTTTGCCATTGGGTTAGTATTTGCGGTTGCAATCCTGGTGGGTGGGATTACAGCCGCTTTTACATTCTACAACCAAGGAACAGCTTCAGCCTCCAGCAGCACGGCAAACCAACAAGCTTCTTTGCTTGTTCAACAAGCTGCGATTATTCAAACAGCTGCATCACGGTACAGTACATCAGGCACGCAAGTTCAAGCGATGGAAGATTTATATAAAGCAGACCTTGTTTCAACCAGCTTAACCGCAGACCCCAAAACTTTCCAACAAGGTATAGAAAACTGGAAAATTGGATACGTGCGCTTTTTATCTTCAGGAAATGTATATAAAGCCCTGATACTGAAAGGTATTAAGGCAGAATTAATTGACTATATAAATAAAAAAACAATAACGCAAATTGCAACCAACAATAACATTTGGCAAGAATTAGGGGTAAAAAAAGCCAAAGCAAGTGAGCGCACGATGAGCTTTAATAATACTTTTAGCGCCCCCCCTCTTAGTGGACCAATTAACTTGAATATCAGACAAGCAAACATGGAACAAGCCTTACAACAAGATCAGTTTTTAGCGATCACGCATGAAGATGGCCTGTCTTACTTTATCACAATTCTGCCTTAAAAAGCTTTTTCATTGCAGATGCAAAGATCACCCCCTGGCATAATCCCCGGCCAGGGGGTGGTTCTTTGTTGGCTATCTAAAAATCTTGCAGTAACGTGAGGGCATGAACTCGGGAAAGCTTTCTATTTGGATTTTGGTAATAGGTTTAGTTGTTGGGGCGGCACTGGCTGGCGGCCTTTACCTAAAAAGTAATTTGCTCACAAACACCTATGAAGAAGGGGAAATTTCTGCCCTTTTAGCTCAAGGGGCCGCCCTCAAAACGGCAATACACCGATATAATAAAACGTATCACCGCCCCCTATCCTCTTTGGTAGAAATTTATGCCACGGAAACCCTCTTAGAGCCGTTGAAGCCCGCAAAGAACCTTTTGCAAAACCCTGTCGAATCTTGGAAATTACAAAGCGTTTTGTTTAATGATTCAGCCCACCAACTGCCCATGCTGGTTTTAGCTGGCCTAACCCTCGAAGCTACTAATCAAATTCAAAAACAGTTGGACCAACATCTTCCCAGCACAACATTTTCCATTAATGGCGTTAAAGACCAAGGGGATAGAGGGAAAATCTCATCAGATGATATGAGCCGTGTTTCTGTAAAATATACAGCAGCCCATGGGACTTCTCATACTTTTACGGCAGAAGATTACATTAGCCGCGCCAGGCAATACCCAAGAACAATAGAACAGTTTGGAACAGCAGCAGCTGAATACTTTAGCAATAATGATGTGATGGAATTTAAAGACGCGGATGAATTTGTTTCCCGCAAAACTGTGGGGGGGTTGAATCGATTTTTAGATATTGATGAAGTGAACCCCAACATACGCTTCTATATCAATGACCTGCTGGTCAGAAACCCTTTTGAACCCATTAGTCGCCGGCAAATTATATATCCCGCATCTACTTTAGTGACCAACCCAGCAGGGAAAGCGCCGGACTATACAATAATTCAAGCATCCCACTATGATTTCAACCCACCCGGGGCATTTGCAATGCTTTTGAGAGAACCTAACAAGCCTGCTAAAACAGGTAGCCTGTTCATCTATCTGGACTAACGCCAACCATTAGAACCCGCAAAATTTGGTTAAAGTTAACACTTTTTCACCCAAAAGGTTAACAAAATTAACAATATTATTGCCAATAGGTAAATTTTATAGTAATATTATATTAACCAATAAGAAAAGATAACACGGACAACATATTGGGAAGCGTTATGATGATCTTACAAAAAGTACCTCACACAAATTCTTCTGAAAGCGGCTTTGCTATTGGCTTGATTCTTATGTCAGTTTTGTTAATTGCGGCCCTGGTTGGCGCTTTGGCGGTTAGCTCTTCTGGATCAGCCAGCACATCAGAGTTAGAAAAATCCCGCACACAAGCGTCTGGCTTAATTACCCAAGCTGAAGTTATTAAAAACGCTGTTATGCGGTACCATGCAACAGGTGGAGAAACAACAATGCCCTTGCTGATTAGTGATTTACAAGCAGGGCGTGTTTTGGCCCAAGGCTTTGCCTCACCCCAGGGAGCTGAAGGAAACTGGGTTATCCAAGACATGGACTTTGGAATTTCAAACTATTCCGGCAGTGACTTTGTTATGCTTAAGGTTGCAGGCGTTGATGAGGCCATTTGCCAGCAGGTAAACTCTGTCTTAACAGGCGACAGCACAATCATTGAGTTTACAAATGCTCAAACAAGTGGCGTTGCAGGCAGTATCACTGCAGAACAACTTAGAAACATTGATACCATTAGTATGGGGTGCCGAAATTATAATACAGGCACACTTGAAGAAAGAGTATTCATCGGATTTATTCCTAAGCTATAGTATGGGGAGACAACAACTATAGTGTAAAGAAATGAGTTTACCCCCCCCGTGTGAACAACCACGTCAGGATACCCACCGCAGAGGACATGCGGTGGGTATCCTTGTTTTTGTAATTGTTTTAATTGCTGCAGTCTTATTCTTCCTTTTTAAGTCCACGGAATCTTCTGAATTTTCAAAACGGTTAGAACAAGCTAAGATTGATGCCAGCGCCCTATTAGCGCGCGCCAATAAAATTGAGGAAGCCGTCTTGCGCTACGGGGGGCTGGCACCCTATGTTGATTCTTCTCTTACTTTACAAGATTTAATCGATGAAAAGCTTTTAAAGCCTGGCTTTTCTGAACCCATTCGCTTTTATGCTGAAAGCCAATGGGAATTCGTCGATATGCCTTTTTCCGTTCTAAACTATAAGGCCCCGGGACACCTTATGTTAGTGGCACGCAATATGCCCCTGCCCGTTTGCAAGCAAATCAATGTCACTTTGTTTAGGGCATCAGATATCGTAACCATCACAAGTGCTGCAGGAAATGGGCTTGAAATTGGCCTAACAGAGCAGCAATTAAGTCTTTATGGGGGAACAAATGCTGGGTGTTTTAATTACAACCCAGAGTCTGGCACCTATGAGGAAAACGTCTTTGTGATGTTTGTCAGGACGCTTCAGTTTTAAAAGGCTATTCCTGCCAACGTAACCGGTGACCCAAAGCCTCAGCAAAGCTTGACAGAAAGATCGGCTCTAAAGTTTCTATCACTGTTCTACAAGATCGTAGCGCCGCTGGTAAGGCGGGGTTTTTGGCGCGCTGATCTAACACCTCTATGGGAACGAAGGCATTAACTTCCGGACTACCCCAATAGTACGCCACCGCTGACAACGGGGCAGAAACGGCTATACCATTTAAGCTTAAACAACTTGCCAGTGGAGTTAAACTTTCTTCATGGCGCGTCATCAGGGCATAAAAGCGCTCGTAAAGCTTGGCCGTTTCCAAAGATGAATAATTTAAATCTGGTTCCATAATTTTAGGCGGCGTGGGAATTGCGTGCTCGTCTTTAGCAATAGCCCAAATAGATGCATCAAATAGCTTCCGGCAATATTTACGAATGCTTTTAACAGCGGCAGCCCCATGCAGCGATTGAATGCGCTCCTCTGGCGTTTCTGGATCCCCCAGGTAAACTAGCTCCAGCTCTAAAACTTGCTCCAGCGTTGACAGCCCTGTGGTCTTGGCATAGCAAGACAATATCTTTTCTGCCTCCTTTTGCCCTACACGCTTCATGATATTTTTTGTGGCTGTTCGGTACAGTTCTTGCGGGCTTGGCACAATGGGCTTATAAGTCAAACTCACCCAGCAAGACCCTTGTGCTTCGGTTTTCAAAACCTCTCTATTTGAAAATTGATACGCTGGGTTATCACGATAAAAAACCTTGGTCTTTTGCAGCTTAACCTGTCCTTTATGAAAGTATGGCAACCCAAACAACTCAGAATCTGGGATCGCTTGCCCCATGGGCTTCTGCTCTAGCTTATAAAGGTTACGAAAAACATGCTTATACAAATCATACGAAATAGCAGTGCCTAACTCCTGAGGAGAAATTTCGTGCCAGTACGCCTCAAACTGTTCACGGGTTAACCCAACAGGCTGCAACGGCCAAGCGCCCCGCTCTGGTGCAAACTTATAAATCTTACCTGATACAAATTTATATAATGGCCTTTGATCTTCTGGCCAACTGGAATCAATAAAATTCCGCAAGTGGGTTAAGTGAACAGCTTTATAACGTGGTCGCTGGGTTGCCTGCCAGCAGGGGTCAAAAGTGTACACGGGGTATTCAGATTCATTATAATAATAGAAATTATTCAGGTCGATACCACTGTACGTATCTTTAGACTTTAATAGCCGCAACCCTTTGGGCAAATCTTCTACGGTAAAGTCAAAACGAGCATTAAACCACGGGTCTGGGTAAGCGTCTTGCGCCAGGGCAGGAAACGACAGAATCAAAAGAACAAGAATGGAAAAAACCACACGCGCCATAGTCAGCGGGTGTAGCACACTTCACCTTTTATGAAAAGTTAGATCTAACGGAAAGAGTCACCCAACCAAAAATTACGCAGCCACTGATTGGCCTGGCGCCATTTTGCTGTTTCTTTGCCTTTATAATTCTCCCCTACACGGACATAGACATGTCGAGATTTATCTTCCACGGGTAAGGCAAAAAAATCAGAGCTTTGCGGATCCATCGTACTCTCCCATTATCAATGGTTTGCAATTAATATGCGGTCTCTTCTCTAGATCCTATGGCAGTTTGGTTAAGCAATGCTTAATGGTTTTACGTATAATTTGAAAAAACGACTAAGCAAAAAAAATCGGTGACAGGATGTCACCTTGTCACCGGTAAAGTTGCTTGAGGCTAACTTGTGCTCTTCGGACAATTTCGCCGAAGAAAATAAAACTTTCTACTCCTACCCTTAGAAACATCTTAGATCACTAGATACGGTTTGCCAAGATAAAAATATAACAAGATATTGATAATATTGTTTTATCAACAGGTGCTTTTTCAGTATCAAAAAAACAAAAATGCCACTGCTTTTATCATTAAAGCAACGGCATTTTTTGAACTACAAATTAGCCTTAGGCAGCTGACGACGGTGAAGTGACCGGTTCGCCTGGGGTTTCGCCAAATTCTTGGTCAAATACATCTTCCCATTTACCCGCGGTTGCAGATCTGCTGTATTCAGTTGCACGACCTTCGAAAAAGTTCATATGCTCAACAGCATTCAGCATTTCATCCATCCATGGTAGTGGGTTCTCTTTCACGTCATAGATTTCTTCCAGACCAAGCTGTACCAAACGACGATTTCCGATAAAACGAATGTAATCTTTTACTTCCTGTGCTTTCAGACCTTCAATAACACCTTCGTCTGTATCCATTTCAAAGGCCAGATCAATAAAGGCATCTTCATGGTGAACGATTGTTTTGATCGAAGTATAAAGCTCGTCCTTAAGTTCTTCCGTCCAAATTTCTGGATTTTCCTGAATAAAGGTCCGGAATAAGCGAATAATGTTCAAGCAGTGCAGTGTTTCATCACGAACTGACCAAGTTACAATTTGCCCCATTCCCTTCATCTTATTAAAGCGGGGGAAGTTCATCAAAATCGCAAAACTGGCAAACAGCTGCAACCCTTCTGTGAAGGCACCAAAGACAGCTAGCGTTTTGGCGATCTCATGTTTGTTGTCTACCGTGAAGTTCTGCATGTAGTCATACTTGTCTTTCATTTCTTTATATTTCAAGAAAGCCGAGTATTCCGTTTCTGGCATCCCAATTGTATCCAATAAGTGGGAGTACGCAGCGATGTGAATCGTTTCAATGTTAGAAAATGCAGACAGCATCATTAGAATTTCAGTTGGACAGAAAACCTGACTATAGTGCTTCATATAGCAGTTGTTTACTTCCACATCACTTTGAGTAAAGAAGCGGAAAATCTGTGTCAGTAGGTTTTGTTCTGCTGGGCTAAGCTTGTCGCGCCAATCCTTTACATCATCTGCCAAGGGAACTTCTTCAGGCAACCAGTGAATACGCTGTTGCGTTAACCAGGCTTCATAAGCCCATGGATAATTAAAGGGTTTATAGACGGGGTTTGGCGTCATTAATCGTGACATAAGGCGCTCCTTTTCAAATATTTAAGCTCTAGTATTCATCTCTAATTCAGGTCTACAAGAACAAACGGTCTATTATTTTGCAACGTTATCCACACTTTTGTGGACTATTCTTTATACCTCAGAACAAAGACTATATATAGAGCAAAACGCACCGTCAACCACAATATGTTGTGCCATAATGCCGCAGTAAAAAAAGAAACTATCTTGCTTTATCTGATAAAAACTAACAAAAGCAGGCGGGAAATCATTCAAACTTTTATGATTTACGAACCTCCTCCAAAAAAGAAGTCACGTGCTGGGCCAAAACAGTTGATTGATCGACCAACCCTGTCACTACAGTATAGATGCTATCAGAAGCCCCATGTACTTCTTCCAGGTGCGTTGAAACCCCTTTAATCTTTGATGTTATACTGCGCGTATCTTCCGCTGCTTGCTCAGCATTCTGACAAACCCCTTGGGTTGCTGTACCTTGTTCCTCTACGGTGCCAGAAATTCTCCCTGTGATCTCTGCTATTTTATCAACCACTGCAGCAATCCCCCCAATAGCTTCAACAGATCGCTCTGCAGATCCTTGGATTTGCGCAACAACAAGAGCGATTTCCTCTGTCGCGGCAGTTGTCTGGTTGGCAAGGGTTTTCACCTCACCTGCAACAACGGCAAACCCCTTGCCTGCTTCACCAGCCCTGGCAGCTTCGATTGTGGCATTTAAAGCCAGCAAGGTAGTTTGTTCTGCAATCTCATTAATCAATTCTAGAGAGACCCCAACCCTTTCCGCCGCCGCTGTTAACTCCTCCATTTGAGTATTGGTCTTACTTACCTCTCCAACGGCTTGGTTGCTGATTTCCTTTGATTTTATGGCTTGAGAAGAAATTGCCTCAAACCCTTTGGACAATTCATCCATACCACTGGCTAGGCTTTGGACCCTTGCCACGGCTGCATCAGCCTCCCCTGCAATGGCCGTTGATTGATCACGGACCTCACTTGTTTGTTCTGCCATCCCTGCGGCCTGTGTTTGTGTTTTCTCAGCAGCATCCGCAACAGCTTGAATAACGTTCTGAATATTCTGTTCAAATATATTCAACATATTATGTAAAGCTTGGGCGTCCCCTTCCTTTTCCAGCTGTTGCGCGTCTTCCGCTTGTGGCTTTCCCATTACCAAAGAAGCAGAATCTTGGCCTTGCTGAGAAACCCCTTTGGCAATAGCACGAGAGATAAAAACAGCCAGGCCCGCCCCCAGCAAAGAAAGAAGAACAATCAAAGAGTATGTGGTTTTAGAGAGAGCATAGATTTCCTTGCTAATCTCCTCTTTGCCGCTCATAGCGCCTTCAGAAATCATGCGCAAAACATGATAAATTTTCTCTTCAATGGGCTTTACTCTTTTAGCTAACAGCTCCTTACGCACATTCAGCATAGACTCCAACTGATTGAAACTGTCCAAAAATTTAGGCAAACTTTGACGAATTTGAACCAACTCTTTTGCATCAATAATAGTTGTACTGGCAGCGCCCTCAAGCTCTGGCATTAGTATGCTTAATTGGTTGATGTGCAATCGAACACTTTTTGCCAACTCAGCTGATGGGTGGGCAAAAAACTTATTAGCCAGCAAGCTTGCCAACAATAAATGCCGCTGCCCCAGGGCAATAAGGTTCAGTGCCCTTGCATTTGCACTGACGGATAAAACTTTTCTGGAAGAATCAAAAAGCCCTGTCATATCACTGGCCAACGTATTAAATGTTACCGTCTGCAGCGTATCTATCTTTTTGCTTATTTTGATCAGCTCTTGCATATCTTTTAAAAGAACTGCCCGCAGCTGCACAATGTCCTCAACCGCAACTTGCCTTTCGGGGGCGGATGCTTTCTCTTGTAAAGCAGATATTTGCCCTTCTAAAATTTTAGCGTTATCTGCAATTTGGGATGCATACTTTAAATCACCAGTGGCAACCAATGCCTCTGATGCGGTTTGGATATCTGTGAAACTTTTTCTTAAATTTGTAACAGCGACAGAACCATTAATGCCTTGCCCATATTGATAAAGGCTTCCCACTAAAGCAGAAACATTCAAAGAGATGAATACGTTTCCCACCACAAAAACAGCAACGACAGCCATAAAGCTAAAAAGCAACTTGGCGCGCAGGTCTAACCGCTTAAAGGCGGCAACCAGATGTCGCCCTTTTACTTTAAGATCAATGGGTGTTCTATCAGAACTCATTATATATTGCTTTCTTACACAGTTGCAGCCGGACTGCGAAAATGGTAGACCACCTTAACAATTATTAGGGGCTAAGCAACTTTTTTCAATCATACAGGGGTCTTATGTACGACAGAATTATCGAGTTTATCTTATACGCGGATCAACTTAAGCAGATTAATCGTAAAACCACCATTGCTGGCAAAGTACGCCCCGAAAACAGCGCTGAACATTCTTGGCATTTGTGCTTAATGGCCATTCTGTTGGAAGATACATCCAACACATCAGTTGATTTGCGCAAGGTTTTGAAAATGTTGATTTTGCATGACCTGGTGGAAATAGAGGTGGACGATACCTTTCTTTATGATGCAACGCGCAGTCAGGTGTTTAAGCTGGAAAAAGAAGCTGCTGAAAGAATGTTCGCCATGCTGCCTCAGCCCTTTTCCAAAGAGTTCCTATCCCTGTGGCTGGAATTTGAAGAGGGAGAAACGCCCGAATCAAAATTTGCCAGGTCCTTAGACCGGCTTCAGCCTTTACTACTTAACTATATGAACGAAGGGAACGCCTGGCAAAAATATGGTATCACTCAAGACCAAGCCATGGCTGCCAACGCCCATATTAAAGAGGGGTCAACAGCATTATGGAATGTGGCCAAGCAACTGCTGGAAAAAGCAACTGAAAAGGGATACCTGCAGCCACCAGCTACTTAATGTTAGCTCAAAGCTGATTTAACCTATTGGCCATTGCCTCTAACGCATATTGATGGTGCTTTCGCAAAGTCACAGCTGATCTGCCATCAGCATCTTCCAGCCGACGCCATGGAATTTTGCAGGCCCTGGCCCAAACCAGCCGACGGTTTGTTCCATTCAACGGCATCAACCATTCCAAACATTCATCCATGCGGGTAATTGCCTTTGCGCTGGGCGGTCCCAAGCGGGCTTTTTCATTCCCCCATCCACGCATTTCAAAAGTGCTAATAACAACATCTGGCCAGGTTGTCATTTTCTGACTCATACCTTGGCGGGGTAATCGCTTTAAAGTTTCGGCAGCCTCTTCTATTCTGGCCTTTACGTAGACATCATCGTACTCCAACGGGGCGGCTTCATCTAAATCTTCAAATGTTCCTGGCTTATTATTCATTCTCATTAATCTCCTTAATTGAAATGGCACGGATTTGTTTTTTACGCTGTGAAGGCGGGGTAATTCTTTGCAGTGGGGAAAGAAAGGGATGCTCCTTGAACCTTAACTTATGATTGGGCTGCTGCACCCCAGGGTAAGCAATCATGGCCTTGCCAGATTTGTGCAGCCTTGCATTTGCCTTTCTCACCATATCTTTGGGGTCAATAACCTGCCCCCTATATATAAAAGAACCATCTGGCTTTGCTTTAACTTGCTTGCCCAACACTGTTATTGCTGCGGCAAGGGCTGGGGAAAGCTCGTCCCCCTCCTTCGGACCATTCATCATGCGTTCAAAGCTTTTATCAACCTTTATCCTGTCGATTTCTGAAAACCGGGACCATGGATAAACAACTGTCTTCTTTCCCTCTGATGTTTGGATAACAGCAGGGCGGCCATGACCTTCAACATGGCCACTTACCTCTGACGCTCCAGACTGAACACAATCGGGCAAGCTATCGATATCAATAAAATCTGCCTTGGTCACCTGACCGGATGTCACCTCTAAAATGCGGGCCATAATACGACGTGTGGGGATTCGCGTCCCAGACAGGTATCGATGAACACTCATCCGGCTTTTCAACCCGATCGAACGGGCAAAATCAGCTGGGGTTAAATTATTAAGGGCTAAATAATCTGCTAACTTCATAGTACATTGTGTATACATTACATCCTCATTTTTCAATTTATGTATCCACTTTGTATTATTACTTGCAGAAAGGAGCAATATGTGTTTGGTATTAAGGGAACTATTCTCAAAAACACCTACAAAAACTTGGGGATAACCACACAAAACAACAAAATATTGTACCCATAATGTAAATTTAGCATACAATACAAAAAATTATTGAGAGCACAAAAATGAACAAAATCAAAGAAATAAGAAAAAACAGAGAGATGACCCTACAATCACTAGCGGACAAAGTGGGGACAAGCAAATCTCAGATCGACAAATTGGAAAGATCTGAAAGACGCCTGACTGTTGATTGGATGATTCGCATTGCTGAAGCTTTAAACGTGCCACCCGCAAACCTGCTGCCCGAACATGCCCAAAGCAAGCCGGCTGAATCCATAAAAAGGAACTCTCACCTTTCCGGTTTTTTAACCCCACTGGGGGGCGCAATGTCTACTCCAACACCAACAACAGCCCAGCAACCTGCCTTACCCCCAGATGTGCCAGTCATGGGCACAGCGATGGGGGGCAGCAATGCTTTTCTTTTTAACAATGGGGAAACATTGGAATATGTCCGCCGCCCCGCTAACCTTGTGGGCGTGAACAATGCCTTTGCCGTTTATGCTATTGGCGATTCAATGGAACCGCGTTTTTTTGCCGGGGAAGTTTTGTTTATCAACCCCAACCGCCCCATTACAGCTAATGCCTTCATTGTTTTGGAGCTAATGGATGGCCAAGGATTGATCAAACAGTTTAAAAAGCGCACAGAAGATGCCGTCACCCTGCATCAATATAACCCTGATAAAGATCTGACAATAAAGCACAGCGAAATACGGCACATGTATCGTATCGTTAGTTCATCTGAATCAAATTAATGGGAATCTATCTACCTGCGTGGCGGGCAGCGACCATAGCTGGCGCAAGTTTCTGTGGCTTAAGAATTAATCTCTGCGCCACTTCACGGCGGGCCGTGCTGGCTGCTTTGGAAAGATTCGCCCCAGCCTTTCCAACTTCTGCCAGGCTAGATCGCAAAGCTGTTTTTGGCCTTACTTGCTGAACTGTTTTGGGCTTATCGCTTCTTGTCCCTTCTTTGCCAGGGGTAGTAGCTGCTCTAGACATCTTTGCTGCCTGCACCCCCTCATACTTAGCCATAAGCTTTGCATTTCGTCTTTGCATCTTGCGTAAAATCATCTGCGTGATCGGGTTTGACTTTTCAAGGGACCCTTCAGCAACTGACAGTTTGGGGATTAGTTTCCCAATTTTACTCACGTTCCTCTGAGCTTGCTTTACATCCCTTTGGTATGCTTTGGGGTCTCCACCTGCTGGCGGATTTTCAATCATTTCCTGCGCCTTGGCTGCCAACTGGCCCTGCAAACCAATGGCTGAAGAGGTGGCACCCGGCATCATCATCGCTGTTCTGGGGTCTTGTGCTAACATATTCATCTGACTCTTCCCTTACTCTTTATTTCCGCCCTTATTCCATTGGGGATTGCTGCAGCAAAGCTTGCTCTTGCTTTTCAACTTTCTCTGCAATTGCCTGATCCAAATTGTCTAACTCAGCCAGCAAATCAAAAAACATGATGGACTCTTCCAACTCCAACAACAAGTGATGGCCTTTTTCGTCCTTACGGCGCTTTGGATCATCTACTTGTTCCAAAACCTTTATAGCCACAGGCAAAACTGTTGGCTCTAACACGTTTTCTTCCTGCAGCACGCTCATCATTGCTTTCAAGCTTAATAGCAGGGCCAAATCCTCAAACCTGATTTCACAATACCTTGACTGATCTTTAGAAACCAACCGGCGCATGTACACGCCAGGAATTAAAAGCACAAACCCCTTTGGGCGGCTCGGATCGTCAACTGGTGGAAGGTTTGGCTGTGCGCTTGTTTGCTCTGATAATTCAGCGGATTGGCCCATATCTGGTGGCGCTTCATTTGAATTCATTTTTTATTCCCCGTAATGCGTCTTAAATTCTTAAGAATGTATTAACATCATAGTAACCGTTTTTTCCAAAATCGTCAAACAAAAAGAAATATTCTTACAATTTGTCCGGTGGTAAATTAGCCCTAATTTTGCATGCAAATTCATGCAGATACCACAACAAAGTACTTTGTAGATAGCTTAGAGCCAGACAAACTAGATAAAATGCAATATTCCATGCTAAAGTAACCTTTCTTTCAGCATTTCTGCGCTATGATTGATGAAAGTAGGTCAGGTAAAAATTTTGGGGATCCATGACACAGGAAAGAGTTAAAATCACCTATGAGGTCCATACGTTAAAGGACGATCGCTGGATTATTGACCAGATTGATGGCAGTGCCAAGATGGCTATTGACCAAGCCAAAGAACTATATTCACAAAAATATTTGGATGCCGTAAAAGTGATAGAAGAACGGTATGATTCATATAGCAATGAATCGCGTGATAAGATTATTTTTGAAGCTAACCGCCACAGCAAACGTGAAGGGCCAACATCATATTTGGCAGATTCCATTAAGAAGAATAAGGAAAACCGAAAATCAGCAAAAGCTGCAAAAAAAACCAAACTTGCAACGAAGAAGAGACCAAAACTGGCTGCTGTAAACCCCGCCAATGATTCATATGAAGATACTTCGGGGGATTTTTTCTCCCTTCCCAACTTTATAATTATACTTCTTAGTTTAATGATTTTGGGAACCAGTGCGCAATGGCTGTATAGTCGCGGCTATATTGACCTCAGCGGATTAGGGTTTGAATATAAACAACCACAACAAAAGTAAGATAAAGATCAGATGATGTTTTCCGAAACACCCAACAGGGTTGCCCCCCAAAAAGCTGTTATTAGCCACCCGCTGGAATGGCCAGAAGGTTGGCCCACAACAACAGACACAGACCGCCACCAAGGTCGCATACAAGAAGACTTTGTCGTGGCAATGGAAAAGCTTGAAAAAGAACTTGGGTTGTTTGGAGCAAAAGATGTTCGTATCAGCACTAATGTGCGCGTAGACAAAGATGGGCGGAATCTCCCTGGTACTGAAGGGGTGCGTGTGGCGAACCCCGGTGTGGGGGTAATTTTCACCAAAGAAGGGGAAGAATATACAATTGGCTATGACGGCTGGTCTGCCGTTGGTAATAATTTGGCACACCTTGCCCAACACCTTTTAGCTTTGCGACGAATTATGGATACAGGTGGCAAAAACTTGGTGGAACACTTGCTAAAATCATCCGCTCTGACAGCACACCCCAGTGCGGCAGAACCAGCAACAGAAAGCCCCCCAGCAACAGAGGAAGCCACCCCTCAACATGACACAGAAGAAGATATAGAAGAAGTTCCCGTAGAAGTTATTACGCTGGATCCGACAGAGCCATGGTGGGAGGTTTTGCAACTAACCGCAAAAACAACAATGGAAGAAGTTTTGGAAGCTCATACTAGAATGCGCAACGCTGCACAGAAAGCTGGTGATGCGCAGCGGCTGTATAGCGTAGATGAGGCATTCGCCAAAGCAAAAGCAGCCCTGAACACTTCTGGCCTTGACGAATCCTTCTAAAACACCCACCATCATTTAATATGACATATACTAAAATACTTGCACTGATGCTTGTTGGTCTTTTGTTGGGGGTGACAGCCGCACCAACAGATGCCCATGCCCAAAGAAGTCGACACAACAAATCAACAACGGAAAGTAAGCCCCCACCCGTTTTATGGGCTCAAGGCCTTGACCCCATGAGCTTTAGACTGCAAGGCCAAGCTTTTTACGGCCGGGCGCAGCACTATATAAAAAACAACGAAAAAAACATAGTCTTCTTCTTTATTTCCGAAGAAAACAAGCAAGCTTTTCTGGACCATGGCAAGAAATTTGAAACCTTGCTGCCCCAATACAATGCGTGGGATGCTTATGGTTTAGCCTTTGGTAAAACCTATGCGGCAGAGCTGAACATTTTTGAAGTATACGACGATAAGATTTACATGTTCTATAGCTATGCAACCCGCCGGGCATGGCAACAAGACAAAGACAAATTTATCGAGCAAGCAGATGACGTTTACAAAAAAATGAAGCAGGAACAAGACGCGCGCAATAAAGGAAAAAAGAAAACAATCTAAGCGCTTAAACTTAAAACAGACGGTGTTTCTTGCAGGTAATGAATTAACGGCGCGTCTGCCTCTGGAACTTTCAAATCCGACAACCCCCCAAGACTTACCCAATCCAGCTCTTTGTGTTCTAGCGCCTTTATTTCGCCTTTCCATGATGAACAAAGATATAAAGGCATAAACAAATGAAATGCATCATAAGCATGACTGACAAACGTCAGCGGCATTAAGGCTTCTAGGTCAACCTCAACACCCAGTTCTTCTTTTAATTCCCGCTGCAAGGCAACCTCTGGTATTTCTCCCTCTTCTACTTTGCCGCCAGGGAACTCCCACAGGCCTGCCATCTGCTTTCCTTCAGGGCGTTGAGCCATCAGAATCTTGCCATCTGCATTTACTAAAACGGCGGCCACAACCAGTAACATCAGTTGAATATTACCTTCTTCTTTTCTGGCTCTTCTTTTTTCGCGGGCTTATCAAAGCGCGTTATCTGTGCTGCCTCAATATACTTATTAATTACATCTTGGCGCAAATCAGCATGCAAGGCGCGCAAAATAATTGGCTCTATGCTTTCACGTTTTGGTAAGCGGCCTTCGCGCTTTTCTTTTAGCTTATAAATAGCCCACTGACCGCTGTGGAAGACAGGAGACGAGGAAATATCCTCTACCTTCATGCGCAACAACTCTGTTCCAAAGCGCTCTAAATCATCTTGGAACAAATAATACATATTCCCCTGGCTGTTCTGCCCAACAACAATGTAACTGGTGGTAAAAGGATCTGTCATATCAAGACTGGAGAAAGCCTGCTCTTGCAGGTCTTCAAATGATTCACCATTAATCCACTTCACCAATAGCTCGCTTACTTTTGTAACAGATGGGGCAGATAACTCCTGAACTTTCAAAACCGTCAGAGGCTCAAAGTTACTTTTAATTTCGCCGTATTTATCAATGATAAAATCGCTATAACCAGGCATTTTTCTGATCTCCTGATCCAGAAAAAGTGTTTCACGAATATTGGCCGTTACATCATCAATCCTGCTCTGAACCTCGGGAGAGGCTTCATTAAACATCCCCCTTGCCTCATTATAAACAACCATTTCCTGAATACTTCTGATGTATGCATCTTCCAGCACCTGTTCGGGCGGAATGCCAAAAACATTAAAGTACGTATTGATAAACGTGTGAGCAACATCCCCTCGCGTAACATTAAACTGCGCCCTATCCTCTGGAATCCAGGCATACTCTTCAGATTCCTCATCTGGCGTTAAATCCAGCGTAAAATCATCCAACGTGGGGATTTCTTGATATTGCGCCTGAAATTTCTGGAACAAACCAGACACCAAACGCTTACGCACAGATTCACGGAAGCTGGCAAAATATTGCTGACGAATCTTTAAGATACGTTGATCAAATGCCTTCTCAAAGGGAGATTTATACCCAATAACATACCCAAAAGGTACCTTGATTGGTTTTTCTGTAATGTCCCCGGGTTTTAGCTCTTTTTGCAATCGAATCCGCAGCTCGATAATTTTATCGCGAAATTTCCCACTCAGCGGCGATGTGTCCAACAGCTCATATAGTTCTGAGTATTCGCGCATGGTTTCGCGAAATTCATACCCTTTTTTCACCCAATTAATCAGGGCATAGGCATCTGGCTCTGACCAGCGCAAAATTAAATAGACGGGGAAGTCTGCCTGCAACGTATCTTTGTAGGCCTCCAACCATTCTTGGTAATCACGGTCCAGCCCCTCTTCCACAATAAAGCGTTCCAGGATGTAATCAAAGTACAGCTCCGTCACATGTTGGCGCAGGCTCAACCGAAAACTCTCCAAGAACGGCTCTCCATAAATTGGTACCTGTTGTTCATATGCCTGGCGCAAAACAGCCTCCCCGATGGCTTCATCAACACCGCCGGGGTATCTGGCCGCTTCCGCCCGTGTAATGATATATCCGTTTACCTCTGCCAGGGGCTTGGATGCCTCTTCAATGCTAAAGCGTTTTTCTTTCACTGCAAATTCAGATGAATCTCTGGCTGTGGTCGCTGGCGGCAGAATCAAATCATCTGCCGAAATCTCTTGTGTTTGCCCAGGTAAAGACATGGCAAAAAAACCAGCAAATACACACAAAATGGCAAACGAAAATAACCGCATGCTTTGTTATACAAAGCAAAAACAAAATATGAAACGATAATAAATTCCAGCTGTGGAGAGGATTACCCCGTCCTTTGACGGTCAAACAAACTATAAGAAACCGTTACCGGACGCGAAAGCCCAACTTCCTTGGCTGTTTCCGGGTGATACATTGCCTGCAGTGGGTTGTGTCCCCCTTTATTCATCCACCTTGCTACCCACTGCCGCCTATATTCGATGGGGCTATCTGACAAGCATTCCATTTCCCATGATACCTTAGAAACATGTGAACCTGGAAGTTGGTCAGAAAGGTCTAATGGGTGAAGCCCTGAGATATTCTCAATAACCCCTTCATACCTGCCTACAATTTCATCAATTGCATTCTGCCCTTTTGGGTTGTTCCTATAAAAGTCCTCCAAAGACGGGGTAACAGGGTATCTTGACTCATGAAGCAAAACACTCATTGCATGCTTGATAATAATATCCTCAATTTTCTTTCCCTTGGCAACGGCCAGAAACAACCCCATCCCCTCAAACACATCTTCAGGGCGATCGGTTTCCAGATTTTCATACTCAAGCTGACCACAGGTCATCACACCATGACTGTCCATCCCTACAACAAACTCTGGCTGGCCTTCATGGCCCAGAACAAACCGGAAGCAGTCAGCCAGCTCATCATAAGCAAACAATTTGGAAAGCGTTGGAAAAAGCCTCTTAAAACTTGGGGCAACAAGTTGATTAGCCATATTAGCCATACCTTATATCCTTTTAGGAATTATTACAGGATATATTATTGATTGGCAACAAAAAAAGCGGGCCAGAACCCGCTTTTCTTAAAAATATTGAAAGATAATTTCGTTTAGTGGAAAACTTTCCTTAATTAGCCTTAACTGGGCTTAATTAGTCGCTTTCACATCAACTTTTGCATCTTTACGAAGCTTGGCAACAACATCAGCAATTGCCTGGTCTGTCAACGCACGACGAATTTCCCCTTCTACATCTTTCAATGGCGGGGCTTTAGCAATGCGCTTGTCTTCCACTTTAATAATGTGCCATCCAAAACGTGTCTGGATAGGTGAGTTTGTGTACTTGCCTTTTTCCAACAAGAATGCAGCATTAGCAAAAGCAGGAACCATAGCTTCACGCACAAAATATCCAAGATCCCCTCCACGTGCGGCAGATGGGCCTGTTGATTCTTTTTTGGCCAGCTCATCAAACTTGGCACCTTTTTCAAGCTTGACAATCAGTTTCTTGGCTTTTGCTTCGTCTTTTACCAAGATATGGCTGGCACGAACCTCTTCTTTGCCTTCATAGTTGCCTTTCAGCTCTTTATAACGGGCCTTAACCTTGCTGTCTGTTACCTTGTCTTTGATCTGACGGCGAACAAATTCTTCGCGCAGAAGACGGGCAACGATGCGTTCCAGATTTGCTTTAACTGTTTTCTCATCCCCAATTTTGGCTTTATTTGCAGCCTGCTCCAACAAACGTTGGTCAACCAGACGGTTTACAATTTCACCATAAATTTCATTTAAAGGGCGGCGCGATTCTTTTGGCAACGTGTCATAAGCTGCCTTTACTTCTTCGCTGGAAATTTTTTCACCGTTTACTGTAGCCACTGTTTTTGCTTGGGCTGACAATGAAACGAAAGTCGCAACAACAAGAACCAGAAGTCCCTTTGTTAACGTTTGTACATTCATCATATTATTGCCTTTGATATATGTTGATTATTAATAACACGGGTAATCTAGCACGGGGGTGCGGCAATGCAAGGGGGAATATTAGCGTCCACGCGCGCTCCTTAATATTTCCAAATTTCTCGCAGCATGGTACCAATTCATGCCTACAAGGGGTGTTCTAACTTCAAGCTCGGATAGATTGGACAGAAAGCGCAAATCTTGCTTGCGGAAAACGTCTTGCTCTAGATTCAATGCAATGTGGAATGGGTCATCCAAAAGCATGCCAAAATGTTCAGCCTCCTTTGGGCTGAACTGAAGTTTACTGCGGGGGCCATCCACCAGCTCAAAAAGGCGCTTGGTGGCCTTTGCCCTGTCAGGCATGTTACCTGCTGCTTTCAGCCCTGCCCCCTTTACAGAAAGTTTTTGGGTAAAATCTAACTGCCCCGTCACTGAATATTGCAATAAAACGACTGTCATGGATAAACCCAAGGCCATCTCCAGCAACAGCCTGTCTTCAGTTAAATGGTGGCGAAAATCCTTGCCGACCAAACTATTTGCATGCACCCCCTCAACAGACTTGGCATACACTGCCAAGGCCATATCAAAAACAGGAATATCATACTGTTTGCAAATTTTCACCGCTTCTGCTGACATAGCCTGTAATTCAACGGTTGTTTCTGGCAAGCAAACACAGTGCACATACTCTGTCCGAATTCTCTCTTGCTCTATGGGGTCAGACAGCCCTGCTGCAGGGCGCTCTTTAAAATCCGCAATATACTCTGCTATTTGCTCATTGGTATACCCACTGACTGACCAATCTTGGCTTGCAAATCTTTCTTCTTTATCCTCTTCCTCGGTAATGCCTTGCTGCAAAATGGCACCACGAAAAACCGCCGCTGCCCGTTTTTTCATTTCTGCTGATGTTAAAGCGCCGGTGAACTCTGTGCTGGTATTTTCTGGCAAATATTCGTCTGCCAGCATTTCATAAAACCCCTGCACCTTTTGCAATATTTCTCTAAACGCCGCAGTACTTCCGCCTTTCTTAGCGGTTTCCATGGCATGCACCGTAAGTTGAACAGCAAATGCAGGCAACTTTGTAATAACTGCACAGATGTAATCTTCAGAAGTTTGCTCTAGTAGCTGGCCCAAGGCCCCCAAAAACCCTTGTGCACGTCCGCGATAATGATTCTTATCCGCCAATTCACCAATGGTGATCCCCCCTAAAATGGGAAGATCAATACTGGAATTTTCCACCCACTGACGGGTGACATACCAAACATGTAACAAACGAGCCAGCTTTGCTTCAAATTTGTCATTACCAGCAACGAGCGCAAAAAAATTATCCGCCCGCTTGGGATCGCTCTTGCTTTGTGACAATTCCGCTATCTGCTTTTTATTCAACCCAGAGATAACCCCCGCAAAAACCTGCTTAACCTTTTCATCATTAAAAGGATCTGGAAAAGGATCTGGAATTTCACTAAGGGTTTGTTTTTTTTCAGCCATCATCGAATCTCTTTAGGATACGATGTATACGCTTATCCCCCTGATAAAGCAAGGCGAATCTTACAGCTTCCTTGTCTTTTGCCCTTGCTGCACATGAGGGGGCAATGTAAGCAACCTTCTGACAGGCCTACCCAATCCTATGTGACCTGACCGCACCGAATAGTCTCTTACCTGGGGTGCCCGCCTTCCTTGTTGCGATTTATCAGCAATCAAGTGTGCAAATCTCTCTGGTGCCAGCACTGCTAATTCCACAGCCAGCCCCTCTTGTCCAGGGCGGCTGGCAAGGGAAGCAGCCAAATCATCGTATTCCTCGTGCACAACAATACGCTCTGCAATATATTCATTCATGGTTTGACACCATATAGCTGCACCCGCTGCTTTGCGGATTTTGTTAATCTCTTTTCCCACCTTGGAACTAGCCATACCACTAACCAAACCCGCCGTAGAAATAGGTGCCGCAGCAAAAAGAACTCCGACCCCAAAAACCGCCGAAAAAAGAACCAAACCACCAACACAACACAAACAAACCATCATAGTACCAAATAATGTACCTTCCAGCACATTAAGCTTTGCAGTATGGGCGGCAACTCTTTCTGTTACCTTCTTCGCAACCATGGGGTACGTGATAATGCCATCCTCTGCCATAACTACTGCAATATCATCTGCCGCTGCAGCATTTGCTAATACGCCTTCATCCACAGGGGAGTGCACAATAGATCGACAAGTTTTTTTAAAAATCGGGATATAACGCGCAGGAATATCTAACCCCAAGCTTTGCTCTAACCATAAACGTCTGAGTGGCTGCCAATTTTGGGTATATTTATCTATCACGATTCTGGCATCAGCCATAATATGATGATCAGCCACAAGAATATCTGCAAGGTATTCCAGCACCTTAGGAAGATCAGGGTCTATACTATTCAGTGATTCCTCATTCAGCATATGTTCTGGCGATGCTACTACCAACAAATCTACACTGATTTCAGTTAGGCGATTTAATGTATAGCTGGAAACACTATCCTGGTTTACAGCCCCCAACGCATACTTCACCAACAAGGCGATAATCTGATTTTCGTCAGCATAACTAACGGGGGGCAACGCTATCCCCAAATTTGCACAGCTAACTTGTATGCTCTCAAATCCCATGCAGCAAACCTATTTAGCGTTGGTGGTGCCGTTTGTCCAAGACAGACTTTACGCGCCTTGCATCTTCCCCAGTATAGCGTGAAGAAACATAAGGCCCATGGCCTTGCATGCACGTATCTACTTCTACGCCAGCTTGGATTTCAGAAAGAACCTTAAGCTGCTTTGTTAGTATCACACGTGCTGTTTGAACTCTGTACCCTTTGGGGTTTTCAATGCCTTGGTTCAGGTTACAACGCTCATCTTTGTTCAGCTTAACACCTGTACATTCCAAACCAAAAACTCTTGGCAGGTTGGCACGTGCTTTTTTCGGATTTCCAGATTTTTCAACAGCGGCTTGTGCATAATGAAGGAGAGAGTCACCCTCCTGCATTGGTTCTGACGACACCATATACTTGAAAATGCCTGTTGCAACTTCCAACCCGGAAAGCAGGGGGTGCAAATCAGCCACAACACCTAATTCACGTCGTACGCTCTCATCCGGACGTTTGATATGTAGATCTGCCATTGCTTTTGTGCAAAAGGCAGTTGCCATATCGAATAAATCAATATCGTAATAGCCTGCCATTTCAATGGCGCTGGCTGTAAAAACTTTTACTTCCAGCTTCGTTGCGGGAACCAATATACTGTGTGAAAATTCTTCGCGAACTGTCTGATGAGATGGCAACTCTGCCCCTGCCCCAAGAGCCTCTAACTTAAAAGCACCTATTGTTTCCATAATATCTGTTGGACAAAGCCCCATCCTTGACCAGTCATGTGCTGCGTTGCGTTCCTCAGCATCTTGTTCTTGTGTAATTCCCTGCTGCAGAAGCGCATGGCGAAAGCAAGATGTTACTCGGCGGCGCAGCTCTTCCATTCTCAGGTTCTCACCGGAAAAATTATCAGCTTCAAATTCTGGCAAATATGCAAAAGACATTGCATTGCAGATATGCTTGAATACTTCTCTGTTCTCTACTGGCATATTAAAAAAGTGATGGCTTTTTCTGCCTAAATCAAACGCTGTTACAATTTCTTCTATTAAATCACGAGGCAATTTTGAAAAAATACCTGCAACAATTTCAGGATCTTGTGTTGCGGACATACCAACGATTGACTTAACAAAAGCACCTGCATCTTCTTTCGTTTTCTTGGACTTCTGAATCCATGCAGCCGTTACTTTGGCCAGCAAAGCGCCATATGAATCAGCTTCTGTTGCAACAATTTTCTTTGCGGCCTTATTTGGGGTAAGAATTGGCTGCGGAATCACAACGGTTGTCGGGGTTTTAACCTCTATAATACTTTTGGGGGCTGTACCGCTTGCAATAGGTTGTGGGGGCTTAGTTGTCATGAATTTGCCTCAAGCTCTGTTTGTATCTTTTATGGATACACTTTATATCGTGTTTTTCTGTTTAAATCAACGACTTTTTAGGCATGTTGCCAAAAAAGGTCAAGCTTTATAAAATACAGGGCCCTACAGGGAAAAATTAACAGACCAATTTTCGTAACTTCCATCGCCATTTTTCCAAACCAACTCAGCTTGGGGGATCTCTAGCACCTCATGCAAATAAGGACAGTAACACCTATAAATACCCTGCTCTACCCCAAATAGGACATAATAATGCCCAGACCCTTCTGGCCGCGCGGCAAAATGGGTGATACTGGCAATAGCCAAACCACCAGGGTATGTGCTTTCTCCGCCTGTGGTTCCCTTAAACTCTTCCCTGGCAAGGGTCAGGATATGCTCTTGCTCCGTACCCAACTTAGCAGAGGGATTAAGCGCACTTTCCAGTGCTTTGTATGATAAATCATCTCGCCCCAAGATTTTGGCAACAGTCGCAAAACACCCCACTCCACAGCTATAGGAATTTTCCTGTTCTATGCCTTGCCTTTCTATATCAAAAGGAAGGTACCCTTCATCAACAGAACTGTCCTGACCTTCGTCTTGGCGGTCCCGCTTTGGGGCGATATAATCTTTGGGTAAAGGCATTCTGCCCCCTTAAACAACAAGATCTGTGCGGCTTTTGCTCATAATTACACCAATCCCACGTGAAGCTTCCAGCTTATTGGGTTTTTCAATACGCAATGTAACAGCTTGCACATAATCATTTTCTAGAACACGTTCAAAAAATTCATCCGCAATGGTTTCCAACAGGTCCCGATGCCCTTCTGTAGCCATTTCTTTCAAAATGTTATTGGCTTCACGATAATCATACACGTTATTAATATCATCGTTCAGGCTATCTTTTTTCAGAACATCAATTTCAATATTAAAAACCAGCGGCTGGGTCACGCCCTTTTCTTCTGGCGTACAACCCACGGCATAGGCCACAGTCAAATCCTCAATAAAGACACTATAAATGCCGGCCATCAAAGCCTCGTCATGGTCAAAAATTTCTCCCGGCGGTGCGATTTAATCGCCTCTGGGGACATGCCTGCAAATTTGGATAACTGCTTATCAATTTCATTGGCAACAGAACCAACCATCATCTTGGGGTCTCTGTGTGCACCGCCCAAAGGCTCTTTGATGACCTTATCAATAATTTTTAAGCGTAACAAATCAGCGGCCGTAATCTTCAATGCCTCGGAAGCATCTTTTGCTTTTGCAGCAGAACGCCACAAGATAGAGGCACACCCTTCTGGCGAAATAACGGAATACACTGAATTTTCCAGCATCATCACCACATTGGCCGTGGCAATGGCAATGGCACCACCTGATCCCCCCTCTCCCGTAACGGTAGAAATAATAGGAACGCCCACGCGGACTGACTTTTCAATAGATTTGGCAATGGCTTCTGACTGACCACGCTCTTCTGCACCAATCCCTGGGTAAGCCCCTGGGGTATCAACAAATGTAATAATCGGCAGGTTAAATCGATCTGCCAGATCCATCAGGCGTTGTGCCTTGCGGTACCCTTCTGGACGGGCCATCCCAAAGTTATGCTTTAGCCGGCTTTGGGTGTCACTGCCACGTTCGTTCCCCAATACCACAACTGCCTGGCCTTTAAAGCGCCCCATACCACTGACCATGGCATTATCTTCGGAATATAACCTGTCGCCCGCCAAGGGAGTGAAATCTGTAAACAAGCTTTCAACATACTTTGTACATTTTGGACGGTCTGGGTGACGCGCAACCTTTACCCGCTGCCACGGCGTTAGCTTGGAATAAATAGACTCTATACTGTTTTCTAACTTGGATTGCAGACGACTGACTTCATCAACAATATTGATCCCTTTGTGCCCATTTTCATTTGACATATGGCGCAACTCCTCAATCTTGCCTTCTAATTCAGCAATGGGTTTTTCAAAATCTAAAAAGTGTTTTTGCATATCTTTTTATTCTATTTATTAAAAGAGCGCGGACATTACCATACCGCGACTGTGCACTCAAGAGCTGAATGACCTGTGAGAATTTTGGCAAAACCCCTTGAACAAATTATCTTTTTTAGATACAAAGGTGTGAAAGTTTAAATAGCCAACCAGGGCAACCAACAGCAGGACAAATAATGGCAGCCGCAACAATCACACCAGCAGAAAAAAAACAACAAGAGCCGACCTTAAAGCAAATATTGAGCACTCTTCCCACCGACTTATATGAATTAGCCTTTGCATTACTTGGGCTTCTTACTTCAGAAGGTTTCAAAGAAGAAAACCTTGATGCGCAAGACCAGGCACGAAAAAAGTTTCGCCAAATCATCAATAGAATTCCAGCGGCACTTTTGTATGAAATGATAGATAGTGAGTATGAAAATGACACTTCAACCCGAGAGTCATTTAAAGGGCTCTTGGACACTCATTATGAAACGCAAATTTCAAAAGCAATCCGAAATATTAAAGATAAGCTTCACATAGACAGCAACTTAAGAGAGCAAGCCCGCATACAAAACCTTATCGACTCTGACACAACAACAAAGGAAGAGAAAGAAAAGCTGCGCAGAGAACTTCCAAAAATTACGGCGAGTATTTTAAGGCATAATACTTTCAACAAAAACTTTAAAAAAACAACGCGCAATCTTCCAACCGACCGCCTTATTTCAGCAGTTCATAATACTTTTGATAACATTGACTTGCCTGGTATAGAAGAAGCGAAGCAGCAGGTTATATACCGCATTGGCAAAAGATCTGAAAAAATGCAGCGTGAAAGACAAGCCTCTATTACCCGCAGCGCAGGTACGGCATCACGCACAACGCTCTCCAGATATACAAAACGCTCTATTGCCGAACAGTTGCTGGATGTTTTCAGTGCCTATGAAGATGATTTACCAACAGAAGCGTATGACAGGTTCTATGACACAGTTGTAAAAGCTGATGAATATTGTGCATGGGCCAGGAAAAACCCAGCAACTTCCATTGAAGAGGCAAAAATTTTTGCTGAAGACATCGGGCTAATTCAGCCTGAAGAGCTGGCTGAGATTCAAACAATCAGCGAAATCGAAGACAGAGTTGGAAAGATCTATTCCAAGTTCCGAAAAAGCCTTGGCCCTATCCCAGAACAAGCTGTAGAAGCCCATACAAATAGAATAGAAATTTTACGGGAAATTAAAGAATTTGAAAAATTAAGGCGGCCAACGGAAAATGCCAAACTATTACGCTTAAGCGCCATTCTAGACAAAGTCATAAAACACGTCTTAATTAGTGATAAAAAGGGACTTCCAATCAATGATTTGGATGCTTTGCTAGAACATATTATAGATCTGGAAGGGCTGAAAACTCAATTAAAACGGGATGTCACCAACCATGTGAATTCATACAAGTTGCGCCTGCCTCCTGTAGATTTGCCAAAGCTTTTAAAAAGAAAATTACCGTCCATTCCAGAGATGGTCAACATGTACGGCTTGCGTACACCTGCCATTGTTGCACTGGTTACATACGAAGACATTGAAGCAAATGAAGAAGAAAGAATTGCTTTGGGTATCTCTCCCATTAATGATGGTGCTACAAGTGTTGCAAGCTTTATGCTGCAGACAGACCCAGTTGCCTATATTCAACCTGAAAGCGAAGAAAGTGAAGAGGATGAGGCCCCGTCGCCCAAGCAACCAGCGACAAAGCAAGATGACAACACAGTTGCAGAGTCAATAATTGAGGGCAAACCAACAGAGGAAGAAAATGATGACCCCTCTGAAATGGTGGATGCCTATGACCCAGAATCAGATTTGGATAAACTATCAGATACAGCACAGCGGGAATTAATGGGTATATTAAATGGGCTAGAGGAATCCCCCATTATTCAAGCCGCCGCCCTGTGGCACAACTTAGCGCCTCTGACAGCAACAGCCGTAAAGGATGCTGAAAAAATTGACGCTGTAATGAAAGACCGCTTCCTGCCAATAGGCAGATCATTTCTGGAAAACATCAATGATATTATACGGCGGGAATTCTCTCGTCCCAGCAGAGTAGAAGATCCACGTGCGCCCTTAAGAGACAATGCACGAGACCTTCTGGACCAAATCAAAATGGTTCGCAACAGCATTCAAGATGCAAAGTCCCTGGCAACCCCCGCTCTGGAAGAAAATTTGGACGCAGCCCTTGACCCTATTTTATCAGCCAATGATCTTTTAAGTGCGGTCCCCAATATTTTGGGAAATCAGCTGGCGCGCCCTCACGAAGAGGTGAGAGAGGCCCACAAAATTGAAAACAAATACAAAGCCCAAGAAAGTGTAATTCACCAAGCTGTCGAAGAATATGAAGAGGACAATAATTTCAAAGGTGATCAGTACAGACTTTCAGATCAGCAATTAAGTGAAATGAAGGCCGGTTGTTACCGCTATTTTTGTAAAGTGAGTGAGATATATAGAATAGCCAATCAAATTTCTGCACTTAGTGGGGCAGGAACGCAAATCGGCACGTTCAAAAGTGATATTGATCTTTTGCCAGAGGAGTCCACAGACATTTTAAGCAGCCTGCTTTTGGAGGATGATCGTAGCGCGGCTTATGACCGCGCTGCAACCACCCCCCTTAACGACAGAGACATGATTATGCACCTTGCCAGTTATCCCACACGCATTAACGCCCGGGTAGAGCAAGTAAAAGGCGTAATTTGGGGGATATGCACCCCAAATGGGGAAGAAGTTCCCATCACAAAAGCATGCCAAGAAGCGGTTGTTGCAATTAAAGAAATGCCCAATCAAGTAATTTTTGGGGACGTTGCAAAGCACTATGACACAGCATTTGATGGCTTAGGCGTTAACTGGCTGCTTGAATTGCTTCAACAACAATCTGCCCAAGAAAACGGCGTTAATATCGGGCTTCTAAACAGGCTTTATGAGCAAGCTGGTGTCCCCAAGGAAAGAGCATAAAGCCTTTCTGTTAAAATTATACGGGAAAGCCTCTTGACGTTTCGATGATTTCATCTTACAAAAACCCACCCTATGGCGGGTGTAGCTCAGTTGGTAGAGCGCCAGGTTGTGGTCTTGGTTGTCGCGGGTTCGAGCCCCGTCACTCGCCCCATTTTCTTTCCATTACCCTTCTTTTACAGCTTGGTTCCGTACAATTCCAATCGATGGTCTATCAGCTTAAAGCCCATTTTTTCAGCAATTTTTGCTTTCAGCTTTTCCAACTCTTCATCCTGGAATTCAATAACTTCGCCGCTATCAATATCGATAAGGTGATGGTGGTGCTCTTCCAGCACCTCATAGCGGGCGCGCCCTTCGCCAAAATCATGACGCTCAATAACATCCAACTCTGCCAACATCGCTAAAGTTCTGTATACCGTTGCCACTGAAATATGATTATCTAGCTTTGAAGACCGCCGGTAAACCAGCTCTGCATCAGGGTGGTCCTCGCTTTCTGCAAGCACCCGCAGGACGACCCATCGCTGGTCGGTCATTTTAATCCCCTTTTCCTGAAGGAGCTTTTCAAACTTTTCGCGGGTCCAAACTTCTTGCTTCATTAACATTGCATATTTTCCAGATTGACGAATTTTGCAGCGCCAATGTACCGGATTGTTCAACGCCTGTAAACTAATCACATACATAATGTCGCACCCCCTTTACTGGCTTAAGTAAAAGATGCAATCGTTATAGAAAGATAGTTATCTACAATGTTTTCAGCTTGCTTTTTCGCAAAAGCATTCTAATAATGAGAACCGTTCGCAAGAAAAAAATAGGAAAAAAGAATAATGCCTGCAACCCTGCTTGACCCCACGCTAAAAACCAAGGATGAAGCGTCTTCATCTTTGATGGAAAAAAGGCTGGACGAAGCTTTGGCAGAGCAGTTGGACGAAACCGCTGGTGGCATGGGTGATAATCTGCGCGCAACACCAGGGGCAGGACAAAGCGCTGAAGGGCAAGATTCAGCAGAACAAGATGGCATAGAGGCAGACGGCGTTGAACTGGGTGGCGGCGGCTTAGAAAGTGGTGGGGATTATGCTGCCGAATCTGAAAACACTGGTGCAGATCTGGCTCAGGAATTTGAAGGTCATGAAGCTGACTTGGAAGCATTCTTTGAAGAAATGGATCTTGGCCAAGATATGCTGGCAGAACTGGGCATCAGCATTGATGGTATCACGATGTCGCTTTCCAAGGTCAAAGAATACAAAGACCGCGTTCAGGCCCTGAAACTGATTAAGTTAAGCATTTTGAACATGCTGGCCACAAAGCACAAAGCATTGCTATCTCCACAAAAATTGGCAAAAATTACATCACAAGCCAAAGCATTGATGGCCGTATTGGGCATGAAGAACATGTCTCAGTTCCCAGAAAAATTAGCAGAATTTTCCAAAACAACAGGCATGGATATTCGCGGTCTTGTGGAAACTGCAAAGATGGTCACTGGCTTGCTAAATGATTCATCCAAAGCCATTGATAAAATTATCGAATCTTTGACTGAAAAATTAAACGGTCCCCTTGCTGGAACAGCCGCCCACAAAGAAGCCCTGCAAGAACTGATAACAGAACTGACTAAGGTTTCAGCTGAAATGAAAACCACAATTAAGGAAGCTGTGGCCAAGGGTGATTTAAGCCAGCTGGCTGATAAACTGCCGGCCCTGATGGCAAAAGCAGGTCAAGTGATGGTAACATCCCCCGCAGCCCAACAGCTTTCCCCGCTAATGCAGAATGTTGTGAACAAAGCTGCCCAAACTGTGGTAAGTGCCCCAACAACTGTGGCACGCCAAAGCATCCAAACCCATATTAGCCAGGCCAAACAAAGCCCTGCAGCCGCGGCAACAACTACAGCAGCTTCTGCACCTGCGCCAGCTGCCCCTTCTGCATCAGCCCCCCCCACACAAACAGCAACACCAGCGGCTCCAACAGTTACGGCACCAACGAACTCTGCCGCACCGACATCATCCAGCATCAGCGCACCAACAGCAACGATAGCCGCACCACAGCAAGACAACAGCCCAGCTGCACCAACGGCGGCGGCCCCTGCCCCAACAACGTCTGCTTTCCGCACGGCGGAAACAGCAACGCCAACCGTTGAATTTGCCACTTACAGCAATGAAGTCAGCTCTCCGGGTGTTTCTTCCCCCGTAGCAGAGAGTGCAGAACCTGCAATCGATGAGCCAAATGCTCCTGCCCCTATGGCGGAAGCGGGAATCAGAACAGAATCCCCCCACCAGGCTGATGCTGTGGTAACAAATGATGGCACGACATCCCCTGCCCCTCAGCAACAATCTGGCTCAGAAACTGCACAACCAGCATCACAAGATGGCCCAACATTGGCTGAACCGGCTGCCCTTAGCCAAGATACCGTAACAGAAATTGCGGAATCAAACCTTGATTTAAGGAACATATCCCTGGAAATCAGCGCTGAAAGTGAAGCAATGGTTGCAGATGCCAAGCTTAAACAACAAAAAATCAAAGCAGATATCAAAAGTGGAAAAATTAATATGGGTGATATGCTGGAAAACAGCACAAAACTGAACATAGGCGTCATCCCTTCCAAAGGAGATGCAGATTACCAGCCAGGGGGAGATTTTGATTTTCTTAAAGGCGTGACGGCTTGCAAAGGATGCAGTGGTGATAAAGGCTGCTGTTCCACAACTGAACAAAAGGCCATCGATAAAGAAAACAGACCTGCCGGCCCATCGGATGCCCAAATTAGCCAAACGCAAAGCAACCAGCGTGCGGCTTAATGTCACTTGATTTTGTGAACAAAATCCGCTAAAAATTCCAAATAAGAAACAAGCAGGTTAACATATGACAAATCTTTCTTTGACGCAATATACGCAAGCTATTCCGGTTACACTTATCGAAATAACAGATGAGAACCATGATGATATAATGGCGCTTTTACTGCAATTAAAGCAAGATAGAGCCACCCTGAATGGTGAAGCTGCATTGGATTTGGCATTGCAGCACAAAGATAAAAGCCTGCAGCGTATTGGCGCACCATACACACACACAGATAAAAAAACGTATGAACTTTTTGGCCCTGTAGACAGCACCCTGTGGCGCATTAATGCTGATGATACTGTCGAGGTTCTACAGCCAGCCGCTTACAATTCTTTTATGATGGTAATGACAGATGAGCATGGCCGGAAACAAATTTTACCCGGCCCGACAGGGCGTTTTGCCGCCATGTGGGTGGCGCCCAATCCACAACCAGGAGAGCCTGCTTTTGAAGTTGTTGTGCGTAGCTCTCAAGATACAATCAGTCAACTCTTTTCCAAGCAAAAATACCTTATCCCAAACACTGGGGCGGCCGATAAAATTGTCGAAATGATGCAAAAGCTATTCATTAAAGCATCCTCAAGCTGCGGCACAAGCTGTACAGACAGAAGTGGCTGTGGTGGCGGCTGCTCTAATAATGATGATGATTTGCGCAATAGGCTTGGCCGTGATGACCAGCGCAATCGTTAAACCTTAAAGGTTTGCCGCATTTTTCTGCAAATAATCCGCAATACCGGTATCCGTTTGTTTGATGCCTGCATCCCCCTTTACCCAGCCTGGGGGGCAGACTTCTGCCGTGGCTTTATGGTGGTCCATGGCGTCTAAAAATCGTAAAATTTCGTCAATATTACGACCATAAGGGGTATCATTATAAGATTGATGCCGCACGCGACCATCTTCATCCAAAATAAACGTGGCACGATGGGCAACGGTATCATTAATCTGCACGTCATATGTTTGGCAGATTTGGCGGGTAATATCTGAAACCAACGGGAAGTTCACTTGCCCAATGCCGCCCTGCTCTACTGGCATTTTCTTCCACGCTAAATGTGCCAGATGGGAATCACAACTAACCCCAACAACGTATGTCTTGCGCTGCATGAATTCTGTCAGGCGATTTTGAAAGGCCAAGATCTCTGCCGGACAAACATACGAAAAATCCAAAGAATAGAAGAACAAAACGCACCGGAACCCCATTCTGTGAGCATTCAGGTTGAAATCTTCCTTCAATGAATTGTCCTGCATAATTGCGGGAGAAATAAAATCTGGGGCTTGTTTGCCAATAAAGTTGACCATCAAATTTACCTATCAGGGGCTTATAAAATTCATGTTGCGATCCGCCCCACACTATGATCTTGTTCAACGCCTGTAAAGGCCTGTTAACACTTAACTTTGCGCCTGAGACGATAGCCGCTAGAAAATGATCTTTAAATACCGTATGGTTGACCAAGCCGGAACGGAATTGATAATCATTATCAACTATACTGTCAAGGTGCCAAAACAACGCAGATGTGAGTAAGGATGTTTTTTAAAAAAGATAAAGATTACATGGATAGAAGCGCCATCATTCTGCTGCAGAATAATGCGGGAAAGGTCTTGCTGCAATTGCGCGATGATACCCCCACTATCGCGTGGCCCAATTATTGGGGGCTGCCTGGGGGCTTTTCTGAAGCTGGTGAACTGCCGGAACAAACAATCCGCCGTGAAGTTATGGAGGAAATTAGCTATACCCTGACAGAGATTGAAGAAGTCGGCCTGGAGGTGGAGGAAGAAGGGTACCAAAACATCGCCACTGTTTATCACGCAAGCTTTAATGAACCAATTGAATCCCTTACCCTTTTAGAAGGTCAGGCACTGAAATATATGTCAAAAAGCGATTGGGACACCCACAATGTCATTCCCTTTATCCGCAAGATTCTTGAACAAATAGCATAAAATCTTCCTGAATATATTTTTTATTTGTCTTTTTCGGAAACATTTGTTAATGTCTTGTTAACTTTTTTTCTTTATCATTAATTAAGATAAGATAACAAAAAGTTAAAACACAAAAAATCAGGTAAGGCAATGATATGATTGGTATAAAGTTAGGTACTCTTTTCAGTACAGAAGTCAAGAACTCTCTATTTTATCTAAGCTTGAATATTATGATGTGCATTGCGCACATCCAGATTGCATCTGTTTAGAATTTTTTCTCTCTCTACTAGAATATCTTCTCAAACTTATTCCTCAGTCCCCTAAACAAGTTTGAGCCAAAAACAGGGGGAGCCAAAAAAACGGCTCCCCCTTATTTTATTTCTTAGCGTGATGCAATTTGTACTTCATTAAGAATCCTGGGCATAATATTCGGCGCGTGGCCAGACTGTTTTGGCTCAACAAGTTTTTCTTTCTTTGGCTGTGAAGTTTGCCTCTTGGAATCATCCGAAGAACTTGTAATTGCAGCAACAGCCATAGCCAGCCCAACTAATATACCAATTGTTGCCCTCACACCCCGTTGACTAACAGGAATTCGCCGGATAAAAGAATCTTGATTTTCAGCCTCAGTCATTAATTAATTCCCTTCTATGTTAAGTTATTAAACTCATACGCAACCTCTCCCAAAAAGGCAACGGCAAAATACAACAGCAGAATGTTTATTTTAAAAGCGCCAGAAGTTGATCATGAATCTGCTGATTACAGGAAATAACGGCATGACGGACAGAGGGTTCAAAGGCCAATGGTTGCCCATCCCAATCGGTGATAACGCCCCCTGCGCCTTCAATAACGGGAATCAGGGGTAAAAAATCATGCATGGCCGTGAACGTTTCAATACTGGCATGACAATGACCACTGGCAACAAGACCTGTATTGTAAGCATCCCCCCCAGCAGAGATCACATGCACTTGATCACGCAGGTGATAGGCTTTGTCAGCCCCCAGGCGTTTACACACACCCATGGGGGCTGTAGCCGAAATACGGGCTTGGGTCAGGTTTATTTCAGAGCTGGTGGTTACAACACTCCCATTGTGCGTTGTGGACTTATCTTTTACCCCCACCCATCTGTCATTTAAAATAGGCTGATTGATAATGCCAATGACAGGCGATTTATTGTGGCATAGCGCAATCAAATTTGCGAACAAAGGCTTGCCGACTGAAAATGGTGTAGTGCCATCGATAGGGTCCAACACCCATACATATTCTGCATCCAGATTATGGGGGCCATATTCCTCGCCCCAAATACCATGATCCGGGAAAGCCGCTTGAATCATTTGTCGCATCACCTCTTCGGCCTTACGGTCTGCCTCTGTTACGATGGGGGAGCCAGTTTCTTTCCATTCCACACCAGGGTCTTGCCTAAAATACTTGGCAGAGATTTCCCCCGCAGCATCCGCTAATTTATGAGCAAAATCGATAAGTGATTGATCCATTCTATGCCCCCCTATTCCGGTAAAAAGCCATCAGATTGCATGGCCCACAGCTTGGCAAAGACACCCTTTTTCTTGATAAGGGCCTCAAAGCTTCCCTCTTCCACCAGCTTTCCATCATCCAACACAAAAATGCGATCCACATGGCGGATAGTTGATAAGCGGTGGGCGATAATAACCAGGGTTTTATCCTTGAATGATTGTTGCATGGCCTCTTGAATCATCATTTCTGATTCTGAATCAAGGGCCGATGTTGCTTCATCAAAAATAACAATTTCAGCTTTGCGGGCCAAAGCACGGGCGATGCCAATGCGCTGTCTTTGCCCACCAGAAAGCTTGATGCCCCGTTCCCCAATTACCGTTTGTTCTTTCTCTGGCAACTGGTTGATGAACTCCGTGGCATAAGCCCCTTTAATAATGCTTTTTAAGTTCTTTTTCATGGAGGCTGGAGAATCCAGCAAAATGTTTTCCTCAATTGAAATATTGAACAGCTCAACATCTTGGGGCACTAAAGAAACCTCTGACAATACTTTCTCAACCGGAATGTTTTTGATGTCTGTTTTGTCAAACCGGATCTGCCCATCGGTCACCAAAAACTGCTTCATCAACACTTTTACCAGCGTGGATTTGCCCGCCCCACTGCGGCCAATCAAGGCAACTTTCTCGCCATTCTTAATAGATAGGTTTAACCCCTTTAGCGCTGCTTCTGATTTCCCATACTGAAAAGAAACATTATCAAAATGTAATTCTTTCCATTTTTTGGGCATAGGTTTTAAAGGCATATAATCAACTTTTTCAGGCTCTATGGACAATGTATTCATCAAACGCATGACGCCGTTATGCTGCTCTAAAAACATACGCAAGGCATAGCTAACATTTTCCATATTTGCCCAAATACTGTCAGTAATAAAAACGATAGACGCCATCGCACCAATGGACATCCACCCATGAGAGATTGACACCAATGACAACCCCATAATCGTAGAGATCCACACCAAAGCCAACACACACAGGATAAACCAAAACATGAAAACACGCATGTGAATGCCATGCATTGCTTCAAAATCTTCTAATTCCAAATCTTTCCCCCGGCGCATAACTAACTTTGAAAGATTAAAGTTCTTAACCGTCTGAATGGCGCTGATAAATTCATAAACCCTTGCCATCAACTTTTCATATATTCGGTTGTGCTTGTCGTAATACTCTGGAAAGGGCAATGATAAACGGTACGCAGTATATAAATAGCTGCCTATATACCCCAAGAAAACCAGGACAAAGAACCATGGCACATCCAAAAAGAAAGTCATCACCATCGCTGCCGTGGCAGAAGCAAAAAGCGTTACCACCTGAAACACAAAGGTATTACACATTTCTAAGATGTTCGCTCGTGCCGTCATGATGCGTTGAATTTTACTGCCCGCCCCTTCTGCCTCGTGCCAACTTAAGGGCAAACCCATAATATGCCCCAAACTATATAAGCTCAACTTGCGAGAAATTTTCTCAGAAAAATCCATCATGTATGGACCAAGTAAAATCATTGATAGAGAGATTAGACTAACAACAATCATGATGAACAACCATTGCCAAACCTTCATGGGGTCCGTCTGCAAATACCCAGCCTCTATACCTTCAATCATTTTACCAATGAAAAGAGGCACTAAATAAATTAGCACCCTGCGAAGGAATTGCAGAAAAGTATGGAAAAAAAACTCTGCCTTATGTGGCTTAATAAAAAACCATAACCACTGCAGAATCCCTTGCATAGATGGCTTTTCATCTATGGGTGGAACAGCAGCCAACCTTTCAATACTGCGTTCTGGAATCAACTTCATCATGATGGCTCGGCATCTGTGCCATGCATATATAACTGCAAAATCAGCAGCAAACTAAGAATAGTGCCCAACCACCAACTTTGCCAGATACCATGACTGACCATGCTGACGGCAGAGATAGAGGTAATAAGCCCCAGGATATAGGGGCGTTTTTCAGCAGCAACCTCCTTGAGCCGCTGAAACAAGCCCCAAATCAGGGTAACAGCCAACAAAATGCCTATCACTCCAAATTCCAGCCAAATTTGCAGGGCAGCATTATGAGGATGCATTGAATCCCCTGCATATCCATTGGTATAAATACTTAACCGATCTGTTTTTAAAACATGACGACCGGCCTCTACCCCCCAACCTAGCACAGGTTTTTCCGCAATCTTTTCAGCGGCAACACTCCAAATCTCAAGACGGTGTTGTGGGGCGGCTGAACTAATAGCACTCCATTTCCATGCGTCGGCATCGTATGTTTTAAAAAGTCCCTGCGCTATTAGCGGAGACATCAAAACACCCCCAATTAAGAAAAGCTTTAAAGCCCGCGTTGCAAACAAAGGAAACAGCTTGGCTACCGTGAACACAGCAAAAGCACATAACACTGCAAATGCCGCTGAATCGCTGGATGTTTTAATTAAAATTAAAAAGCTAGCACCCATTAAAACGAACTGTGCAAGGTAATGGCGCATTGGAAAAACATATAAAACAGGCCAAACCATCAAAGATAAAACAACAGCGCCCCTGTTCATCAGCGTGGGCAGCGGGGAATTGGTATTCGGGTGCACAGCATCACTGATCAAAAAACCAGTGCTCACTTCAAATAAAATGGACACAAGCCCTATACAGAAGCCAACAATTAAGTATTTTCCCAATCTTTTTTTATCAAATCCTTGATTAAAGTCTGCAAAGGACCACAGAAAAAATCCTGCTGAAATGTATAAAAATATTTTCAATATACGGGAAAAACTTTCCGATGGATCATTCGCCCAAATTAAGGAAACCAACATGCACCCCACAACCATCAGAAACAGCCGCATCCCTTTGGGGTTTAACTGCAGAGTTGCCAAGTTTGATCTTTGAATAAAAGCAACAAACAGAATAATCCCCACGGGCAGCCAAGCCATAATCTTTGGCACAAACAAGGCAAGCAAAGGTAAACATCCAAAAAACAGGGATAATACCCCATTCTCTAATTTGTAACTGGTGCAAGACTCAAGCTGTACTTTCATATGTCGTTACCATAATCATACAACAAGAAATGTCACCCAAAAAATAGTATGTGCAGACTGGCAAAAAAAATGTAACTTTTATCACGCGATCTGCAATAGGGATTGCTAAGTGAAAAACGTGCCTCAGAAGCTTTACGGAGAAGTTATGACTTATGTTAAGAAGAATTTAGAATCCATTTTAAGCCTTTGGATTTCCTTTGTTTTCATCCAATCTCTATTTTTTAAATTTACAAATTCGCCAGAAACGCAATACATTTTTTCAACGCTGGATTCCTGGGCTGCGGGATTCGGTTTTTCGGGTCTATTTTTACCCCCCGGCCCCTTTAACCAGTATATTGTTGGCAGCGCAGAGCTTATTGCATCCTTATTGTTATTAGCTGGAATCTTTAGCGCCATTAAATTCCGTGCCTTTGGTGCAAGCGTTGCCTTGGTTGTAATTTCTGGCGCTATATTCTTTCATCTGTTTACGCCACTGGGCGTGGAGGTGGCAGGCCCCGGCTTTGAAGCTGATGGAGGAGCCCTGTTCATCATGGCAGTGACGGTTTGGCTATCCAGCGCATACTTAATCTTGAAGAATAAAGCTTACCTTCCCATCTTAGGAAAGATGACAAACACTGCAGATTAACAAAATATAATACAAAGCAAAATACCCATAAGTTTGGAGACAGAAAGCCGGGAATCCCTACCCGGCTTTTTTCTGTTCTGCCGCTTCAATCCCCACCTTTAAAGACAGGCTTTCGCAATCATTGGCGGCAGTGTCATAGCGCACTTCTTCAGCACGGGCAACAGCTTGCAGAGAATTTTGCATCTGCTTCACAGTATCGGTCAGCGATTCATCGGCAGAACCCAGATCAATAATCAAAGCTTTTAACTGCTGCCCCTGGGAAATCTGACTTTGCGTTCGCAAAGACCGAACGGTGCGTAAGATGCTCAACACAACATCCATTTCCTGGACAGTGTTTTCCCATTCTGGATTTGCTTTGGGCCAATCAGAAACGTGCAGGGAAACAGCATCTTCATAAGGTTTGTAAACCTGCTGGTATAATTCTTCCGTCACAAATGGAATGAAGGGGGCAAACAGTCCAAGGACTGTGCGCAAAGATTCCCACAATGTCCACTGGGCAGATATTCTGGCGCTTTCATCGTACCTGTCCGGATTCCAAAAACGGTCTTTGGTGATTTCTAAATAATTGTCACAGAAGGTCATCCAGAAGAATTTTTCCAGCCGCTCTCGGGCGCGCCCATAGTCATAAGTTTCAAAGGCTTTTGTTACAACCCGAATCGTATCGTTCAATTCGTTCAGCAACCATCTATCTTCGGCTGTGCGCTCTGACACAGGCATGGAGGTGGATTTTGGATCAAATCCTTCCAGCTGCATCAATACAAAACGCGCAGCATTCCACATTTTTACCACCAACTTGCGGCCGGCTTTAACATCCTTTTCGTTATAGCGAAGATCAGACCCCAACTGAGACCCTGTCGCCCAATAGCGCAAAGCATCGGCTCCGTACTTCTCGATAACAGCATAAGGTTCATAGCGATTATAGCCTTTATCATCAGTAAAGTTTTCTAAATCCCGCTTGGAAATCTTCTTGCCCTGCTCGTTCAATCCCCAGCCAGAGATCATGACATTTTCCCATGGCAAAGTATCCGTATGAAGATGAGATTTAATCAATGTATAGAACAGCCATGTGCGAATAATTTCAAACGCCTGCACCCGCAGTGTCATGGGGTAAATACCCATACTGCCCTTGCGCCCTGGCGATTCTGCCCAGTTGGCATTTACCAACGGCGTCAGGGATGATGTCATCCACGTGTCCATCACATCCAACTCTGGGCTTAAATCATCTGGATTATGGTCAGATCCTGTGTACTTGTCTTCTGTTGGGTCAATGGGCAACTGGCTTTCATCGGCGATAACAGCATTGCCATCTTTGTCATACCAAACAGGGAATGGCACACCATAAAAACGCTGGCGGGAAATATTCCAATCATACTTCAGGCCTTCCACCCAATCTTTCAGACGAACATTCATAAACTCGGGGTACCAATTTACTTCTTCCCCACGCTTTAAAATATCATCTTTCAAATCAAGAACGCGAATAAACCACTGGGGAACCATCATAAATTCAACTGGCGTACCAGATCTTTCCGCCACAGATACCTTCTGATCTTTCACTTCCTGGTTTTTCAAAAAGCCTTGGGCTTTTAAATCTTTTGTAATCAGCGCGCGGGCTTCCTCCACCGGCTTTCCATCATAAGGGGCAGCCAGTTCTGTCATGCGACCATTGGGCGAAATACAAACACGCGTATCCAGCTTATCTTCCTTCCACTTGCGCACATCTTCGGAATCCCCAAAGGTAGAAACCTGCATCAAGCCTGTTCCAAATTCTGGGTCCACTTGGTCTGATGTTTTGACGGGAACTTGCTGACCAAAAATTGGCACGGTGATCATCTTGCCAGCTAGATGTTTATACCGTTCGTCATCTGGGTGGTGATAAACAGCCACACAGGCTGCAATCAGCTCTGGCCGGGTGGTGGAAATGACAAGCTCTTCCCCATCTGGGCCGGTGAAGGCAATATCGTTCAGCTTGGCTTTTCGATCCAGCGTTTCCAAATCGGCCTGGGCCAGCGCTGTTTCAAAATGCGTATCCCACAAAACAGGTTCATCTGACCGGTAAATAACGCCCTTGTTATACAAATCAATAAATGATTTTTGCGCTGTTTTGCGGCAATGCTCATCAATTGAAGAGTACCGAAGCTTCCAGTCCACAGATAGCCCCAAAGCGCGCCACAACTGTTCATAGGTCTTTGCCCCTGCAGTGGTTTCTTCCACGCACAAATTACGAAATTCAGATCGGGTAGTTTTACTTTTGTTTATCTTGTGTTTTTGCTCTACAAAGCGCTCTGTCGGCAGACCATTATCGTCAAAACCCATGGGGTAGAAAATCTTTTTCCCGTTCATGCGATGATAGCGCACCACAAATTCTGCCTGAGCATAAGACATGGCGTGCCCCACATGCAAGTGGGCGGCACTTACATAAGGGGGGGGCGTATCAACGGAGAAAACTTCCCCCTCTGCGTCCACATCATAATCGTGAATTTTACTTTCTTCCCAAAGCTGTTGGATACTTCCTTCAACGCTTTGGTGGTCAAAATTCTTATCTAATTCTGGAAAACTCATAGCGCTCGTTTTATCAAGCGCTTGCCCTGAAAGCAATGGTTAGTTTAAGAAGCTGTCTCTTTTGCCTCTGCTTGTGTTATCAAGGTTTGAACATTTTGATACCATAACTGAACCAGTTGATAAGCAGCTGGATAGGCTTGCTTGTAACCACGCACCTTAAATTCCACATATTCATTAGGAAATGATTTAATTGTCATAACAGGATGCGCTACATTCTGATGCACTTTTTCACTTTCTGCTACCAGCAATGGGGTGCCTTGATAATTATAGATGGCTTGGCGTTCCCCAGGGCCTCTTTCACCCTTGAAAATATCCCAACCATACACAGCACCCGCATCTTTGCGGTCCACATCTGTACCACTGGAGCGGATGGAAATTAATAGTTCTTGCCCGGATTGTTGATTTTGGAATTTGGCAGAATATTTGGTTTGTCCCTCTTCCAGGCGTCTTTCACCAACAAAAACCCAATCTGCAACATTTAATGGTACAGCCTGAACATACGTGGCTAATCCACGATGCGAAAGCCCCGCAGCAAAGCTGGCAGAGCTGCAAAGCATCAAAGCCCCAAGCAGAAACAGAAAATTACCTAAAAATCGGCCCATGCGCTGAGTATATCACAGATACAGCCATAAATAAAACAGCCTTTAGTGCAACCCTTTAAAGAAGAGTTAACCCTATTGAAGTAGAGTTATATTGAGTGCAAATCACCATAAACGAGAGTAATGAATGAGCGCTATGCTTGGCGGTACACAAAAGATTTCTGCTTCAATGGAAGGGTCCCTTCATAGAGATGACCTGCATATTTTAGAGTTATCAAATATTCCCCTAAGTACACCTGGCCTGCAGAAAGCCAAGATGGTGAAAAATTCCCAACTGGACACAATGGTTGAACTGTTTGGCGGTTCAGAAACGGGTAGCGGCCAAGTTGCCATCCGCGATCTATACTCTGTTTTCCTAAGTAACGAAGAAGAGCTAAATAAGGACCTGCCCACGTTGAATGCTATTGCAGAACTTTCCAGTTTTGATGTTTATTCTTTACGTGTTGGGGTGCGGGACCTGGGCATACAGGTCAATGACATCAAAATCTTAAGTCTTTCCGAAGAGAAAAAACTAGAACTGGCCACCAAAATGGCAATTTTTACGCGCCCTTTAATTATGCAAGTTTATGGGGGCGGCACTTTACGCATTTCAGATATGAATGATATCCTGAATTTGTTCAAAAACCCAAACACGGACGAAGCCCTTACAAATCTTGCAAAAATGTCTGACAAACTAAATATTCAAGTTCATGAGCTGCCAGATTTTCTGGAAGAGTATGGCGATATTTTTCTGTCTTTAAGTTATTTTGAACATGAACTTGAAATCATTATCCCCAGCATCACCAATTTCATTCAAAAGCTTGATATTGTGAATGAAAGCTCGCAAATGCGTGCTGACCCAAGCATACAAAATATGCTGAAGAAGGTAAAAACAACATTGACAAATATTATGAGGTCTTTACGCCAACGCTTGTCCCTATTTCGTCGTAAATTTGAAGAAATTTGGGGAACGATAGAGCAAAATAGCTTTGAAGATATCAAGCGCATGATTCAATCAAACCACAATAGCCTGGGTGGCGTTCTGTGTGGGCTGGCCGTTAAAATGAAAGCTTGGGATCATAAATTTGGCGACACCGAAAACATCAGCCCCAGCAAACTAACCGAATTTGTCCGCACCGAAATTTTAACAGGGATGGACAAACTGCTGAAGATTGAGAAGAAAGCCGCTGTTTCCCCATAGTTTATCCTGTCTACAATCCTAAAGATTGACTTTTCTCCCCTCTTTGGCCTATAAAACGCCCATGACTAAAGATACCTATCATATCGTAGCTTTCTACAAAGTAACGCCATTCGCTGATTGCGCTGCCTTTCAGCAGCCGCTGAAAACATTCATGATTGATCATGATGTTAAAGGCACTGTTTTGGTAACCCCAGAAGGCATTAACGGCACAATATCCGGATTACCAAAAAATGTTACCCGCGTTATTGAATACCTGCGGGAACGCCCGGAATTTTTTGACCTGACCACAAAAACATCCGAAGCATCATCGCACGTTTTTGAGCGGACCAAGGTAAAGCACAAAAAGGAAGTGATTTCTATTGGCTGCCCTGTAGATGCCATCAATATGCCGGGAACATATGTACCGGCTGAAGAGTGGAATGACCTGATTCAAGATCCAGAAGTTTTTTTGCTGGACACCCGCAACGATTATGAAACGCATTTGGGAATGTTTAAAGGGGCTGTTGACCCTAAAATCAAAAACTTTAAAGAGTTCCCTGATTTTATTGAGAAAAACCTAAACCCCCAAAAGCATAAAAAAGTGGCAATGTTCTGTACCGGGGGTATCCGTTGTGAAAAATCAACCGCTTACCTTCGTCAGCTTGGATATGAAAACGTTTACCACCTTGAAGGCGGCATTCTGCAGTATTTTGAAGATATCCCCACAGAAGAAAGCTTGTGGGAGGGAGAATGCTATGTCTTTGATGAGCGTATTGCCGTTGACCAAGACTTAAAAGCTTCCGCTGATTCACAAAGCTGCCCTGCGTGCGGCCATGCCCTGACAACAAAAGACAGGCAAAAACCAGAACACATTCCCGGCGTTTGCTGCAGATTTTGCAGCCCTGCACAACCTGCCGAAACAGTAGAAACAACACAGGCACCCACACTATGAGCAAATCTCTAACAACAGTCGGTTGGCGCGAATGGTGTGGCCTGCCAAGCATTGGCATTCCTGCAATCAAAGCAAAGGTTGATACCGGTGCAACAACATCCACGCTGCATGCCATTGATATAAAACCTTATGATAATGACGGAAAGCTTTTTGTTAAATTTCTGTGCCATCCCATTCAAAAAAACACCAAGCTGTATGTGGCGTGTGATGCAGAGGTGATAGAAATGCGTGATGTGACAAATTCTGGCGGATATACTGAAAATCGGTACGTCATTAAAACAGAAATTACATTACAAAACCGAAAATTCTTAACAGAATTAACACTAACTAACCGATCCACCATGGGATATCGCATGCTGCTAGGTCGGGAAACCCTCCGCCATGGTTATTTGGTGGATTCTTCTAAATCTTTCTTGCTGGGTACCCGCACCCGGGAAGAATCCTTGAAGCTATATCAAGATTAAGTAAAGGACCTTCCATTGTGCCCAACCCTGTTAAGCCCATGAATATTTGTATTTTAGGAACCAACCGAGAGCTGTACTCCCACAAACGTATGATTGAAGCTGGGGAAGCCCGTGGTCACAACATGAAATTTATTGTGATCAGCAACTGTTATATGAACATTACCGCTGACAAACCTGAAGTTAGGTATCGGGGTGGAGAGGTTTTACAGGACATAGATGCCATTATCCCCAGAATTCGCCCCTCTATGACCTTTTATGGGGCTGCTGTGGTGCGTCAGTTTGAAACAATGGGCGTTTATTGTATTTCCAGTTCTGTTGCCATCAACCGGTCCCGTGATAAATTGCGGTGTTTACAGTTTTTGGCCAGAAATGGCATCGATATGCCCCAAACGGGCTTTGCCAACTCTTCCCAAGACACTAAAGACCTGATTGACATGGTTGGCGGCGCGCCGGTAGTGATTAAACTGCTGGAAGGTACCCAAGGGCGGGGCGTGGTTTTGGCAGAAAGTAACAAGGCAGCAGAAAGCGTCACCAATGCTTTTAAAAGCTTAAAAGCCAACATTCTTATCCAAAAATTTGTTTCTGAAGCAGAGGGGAAAGATTTACGCTTGTTTGTTGTGGGCGATAAAGTTGTCGCGACAATGCAGCGTGAAGCGGCAGAAGGCGAATTCCGTGCCAATGTCCATCTGGGGGGAACTGTCAGCAAAATTACACCCACAGACGCAGAAGTGGACATGGCCATTAAATCTTCCAAAATTTTGGGGCTTGGCGTTTCTGGCGTTGATATTATCCGCTCTGAATCTGGCCCAAAAGTTCTGGAAGTCAACTCTTCCCCCGGTTTGGAAGGGATTGAAAAAGCTTCAGAAACGGATGTTGCCGATATGATTATTCAGCATATCGAAAAAAAGGTAGAGCTGCGCCGCCAGGAGCTATCCGTTGATCATTTCGAAAATATGTAGCCCCCCAATTTTATGGGCATTAACATCCCTGTATCTTGTTTTTCTTAGCTTAGGGGTCTTTTTACCCATTTTGCGTGTTGAAAAATTCTTTTTCTTTGAAGAACATTTATCTCTGTACGATGTGCTGACAACACTTTTCCAGCAGCAAGAATATTTACTATCTATTGTCGTTGCGGGGTTTTCCTTTGTTCTTCCCTACCTAAAAGCGGGGGCACTGGCAGCTTATCTAACAGGTCAACACCCAAACAACAAAGCCCTGAAATCATTAAAAATAATTTCTAAATGGTCTATGCTGGATGTTCTGCTGATTGCACTTTTGGTTGCTGGGTTTAAGGCTGGTTACATGCAAGATGCAGAAATTTTACTAGGGTTTATTTTCTTTTCACTGGCCGCCGGCCTTTCTATCATCTTGATGCAAGCAATAGAATGTTTGTCTTGCGCCCCTAAAGAAGCTATAGAAAAGTAACTTTCTAAGCTACCTACCGAACAGGAACCCATGCTGCACGAATTACAACTTTTGTTTGAGCAATCAGACTTGCTGGAAGCAGGGCAAATTTTGCTACTGATTATTGGCAGCTTTATTTCCGAAGATGTAACCATTCTGGCATCTTCGCTATTGGTGGCCAGCGGGCAAAAGGCGGCCTATGTCTTTTTCTTGGGCAACTTTTTGGGCATTACAATTGGGGATATTCTGCTGTATGCCACCGGACGTGGCCTTGTTAAACACAAAGCAATCCGCAAAGCCAAGGGGCTGAACAAATTCCAAAAATTCTTGAACAAAAACAAAGCCGTCGGGTTTGTTTTAATTTTTCTAGCCCGTGCAATCCCCGGCACACGTATCCCTGTTTATGTTTCCGCCGGTATTGGCCGTTACCCATTTGACCTGTTTTTTGTTGCTACCATTACGTCCGTTGCGTTATGGGTCAGCTTGTTTTATCTGTACAGTGAAAAAATTTACAACGTGATCATGATGAATTCCCTCGGTATTTGGACCACCCTTGCCGTTGGCTTGGCACTTTACATACTAATTCACAAGCTGGGGCAGCTTCTGCCGTTTCTGTTTGATCCGTACAAAAGAAAGTCCCTGCCTAGTTTTTTTTTGAAAATGAAATATTACGAATTCTGGCCGTCGTGGCTGTTCTATTTGCCTGTGGTCTTTTATTATATTTACTTGAGCCTACGTTACCGTAACCCCTTGCTGCCATCTGCAGTTAATCCATCCATCTTTTCAGGAGGCTTAATTGGCGAATCCAAACACGAAATTTACAAACAACTACAAAGCAAAGATGATGCTTTTCTGAAATATACATTTCTGCCAGCAGATCTTGCTGCCAAAGAAAAAACCCGAGCTGCCAAAAATTTCATGACGACCAAAAAACTGACATACCCCATTATCATCAAGCCAGATTCAGGGCTACGTGGCCAAGGCGTGGTCCTGGCAAAGAACAAGGCATCTCTTGAAAAAGCAATCAAGAATGCCCCCTACCCCCTTATTGTGCAGGAACTTTCCCCCTATCCCCATGAAGTTGGCCTGTTTTATATTAAGCAACCAGAATCATGCGAGATTATTATTTATTCCATTACTGAAAAAGTGTTTCCGACAGTAACTGGCGATGGCAAATCAACCTTGGGCCAGTTAATTCTGGCAGACAAACGCGCCCGCCTAATCAGCCATATATACTTGGATAGATTTGAAGAATCGCTAGATACTATTCCCGCAAAAGGCGAGGTGTTAAAACTTGTGAACTCTGGCAGTCACGCCCAGGGGTCCATCTTTAAAGACGGACGGCATATTGAAAGCCCGGCCCTAACTGTTGCTATTGATAAGCTGGTCAGCCAACTGCCAAACTTTTATGTTGGGCGTTTGGATCTGCGCTTTAAAGATCTAGAAAGCTTCCGCCAAGGCAAGAATTTTAAGCTAATTGAAATCAATGGTGCAGGGGCAGAAGCCACGCATATTTACGATGAAAAATTAACATTGGGCAATGCTTACAAGGTTTTGTTTAAGCAGTGGAAAATTATGTTTGAAATTGGAGCCATCAACCGTGCCCGTGGCTTAAAACCAACCCCGGTCTTTAGATTTATGAAAGAGTTAATCGCCTATAAAAAGTTTGCAAAAAATTATGCAACAGCGTCTTAGCTTTGCATTTTGCTGCGCACGTTGATCAAGGCCTCTGATAACTCTGGCGTACCCACCTCTTGGGATGACCCATCTGGCAAATACTCCAAAACTTTGTGAAGGCGTGATGGCTCTTTTAAATTCAACTCTGACCACATTTGTACAGCTTCCTCTAAACTTTTGAAGCGACGCTCAACAAGCCCTTGCTCGTCTCTCTTGGTACAGTCTGTCTCTGTTCCAACATCAACGTCTATAACCTCATAAAAGGTGTCCTGATCGCCCTTGGGGCGCATTAATTTGCCTAATAGCTCAGTTGACATTTTTCCTCAACGCGTTTGGTTACTTTCTATTTTTATTCTAAAACGTGATACTTATATTACAACAACCCCTAAGAATTGTATTTAAAAAGGCCGTTTGCATCAAATTCACACTCGCAGTGGTTGTATAAATAGCCTTTATTATTATATAAATGATTAAGCATAATAATTTATTAAAGATTTGGGTAGAAAATCAAAAACATGAAAAAAATAAACCCTTTAAAACTTAAAAAATCAGAGCTGAAAACACTCGCCCTGATTCAAGAACTGGCCCGCCGCGACGAAAGCAGCTGGGCGCAATCCAACATTGAAGGCGACCAACGGGTAAATATTACCCCAACGCCTGTAGAAGATCGTCTGTACTTTGGTAATTTTTCAATTCCCAAACCCACAACAGCGCGCCTGTTTAAGCGGGGTGTTTGGCTGGAACTGGAAAGAAAAGGCTTGGCCAAACCCATTACAGATCATTCCGTTACCATCACCCGCGAAGGGCTTAATTACCCAACTGGTGGCATGATGGCAGAAGTTCCCGCATAGAAGAATAAAAAGAGTATAGATGTACTTAGGGCCCCCTTACGAGAGCCCTAAGAATACTCAATAGGATGGGAGACTTATTGAGAGATACGCCCCACTTCGTCCTGTTTATTTTAAAAGTTACATCTCTCCTATAGTTTTTTTCACTTTTCTTTTTTAAGCAGCTCGATACAGTATTGCCTGTTATGGAAAAAAAGCACGCGACTAAAAAATCACTGACACAACTTGGATCACTTATTCGCGCCCACCTATGGGCGCAAGTTCTCGCAGGGCTTTTCCTGGGAATTGGCGTAGGGTTATTCCTCAGCCATACATCAGTTTTATCAGAAAGTGCTACCCATACGCTGATTAGCTGGCTAGCAATGCCAGGGCACCTTTTTTTGCGGGTCATCCAAATGATTGTTATTCCCCTTGTTATTGCCTCTGTCATTCGGGGGATTGCCGATACCGGTGACGCAGAAACCGTTAAAAAGCTTGGCTTTAGAATTGTGCTGTACTTTTTATTCACAACAACTATTGCCACCGCTATCGGTGCCAGCCTCAGCACGGTTTTAGCGCCCGGCGATTATATGGATTCAACCTTGGTTCAGCAGACCTTAGCAGATGCCGGCCCAACAGTGGAAGTTCCTGTCCCTTCAGAAGAAGCCAAAAACATGAGCATTCCACTGCAACTTGTCAGTTTGTTGCCTAGCAACCCTTTCTTTTCGGTAGCTAATGGAGACATGTTAGCCATTGTTATTTTTGCAGCTATTTTTGGAACAGCCCTGATTGGCCTGCCCAAGCAACAGGCGCGCCCTTTGCTGGATCTTGCCGCCAGCGCACAAGAAGCGTGCATGGTAATTGTCAGCTGGGTACTACGCATTGCGCCCCTGGCTGTGTTTGGCCTGATGGCAGAGGTCAGCCAAAAAGTGGGGCTGGATGCTTTGTCCGGCATGGCTGTCTACGTGGGTGCTGTTATTTTGGGGTTGCTGTGTTTGCTAGCTTTCTACGCCACCATTCTGATGGTAGCAGGGGGGCCAAACATTCTATCTTTCCTGAGTAAAATTAAAGATGTGCAGCTGTTGGCCTTTTCAACGTCATCATCAGCCGCCGTTATGCCTGTTACCTTAAAAGTGGCAGAAGAAAACTTGGGGTTGGATAAATCCGTCAGCCGCTTTGTTGTTCCCTTGGGTGCCACCATCAACATGGATGGCACAGCCTTGTACCAAACCATTGCCACCCTTTTCTTGGCGCAAGTCTTTGGAATAGATATTGGACTGTCAGGGCTTTTGCTGGTTCTGGCGACATCCATTGGCGCCAGCATTGGCACCCCCGGCACACCCGGGGTGGGAATTGTAGTATTGGCCAGTATTCTTATTTCTGTGGGCGTGCCCCCTGCCGGAATCGCCCTGATCATTGGGGTGGATCGTATTTTAGATATGTGCCGCACAACCCTGAACGTTACAGGTGATTTAGTGGCATGTGTCGTTATGAACCGCTTACAAAAGCGATAGTATTTACCAAATCATTCGTCTTACCCTATTCCAAATCAATCAGTCTGTGTCTTAACTTTTCACGCAGCAAACTTTTTGCAAAGCGCTGCTCCATAGATCCAATCGTTGGTTTGTAGTTTTGCTTGGAAGCTGGTTTCCCCAAAGATACAGAAGGTGTGGGCGTTGAACGAAGGCTTGTCGTATCATGGACAGGGTCCATTAAGAAAATATCTGACATACTTTATCCTGCCTATTTAAGGTCTATACACAAACAGGCTAGCAATAAAATTACAAGAAATCAAAACAATATTTCTTTGGTTGTGGCTAATTCTGCGTCAAAGCAGATAAAATTTTGTTACCGTGCTTACGAATATAAGCTTCTTGGTCTTTGTACCTCGGCCAGCATTCTTCCACCAAAGCCCAATATCTCGGTTGATGATTTGGGTGCTTTAAGTGACAAAGCTCATGCACGACCACATACTGAAACACCTCAAACGGCATATGAATTAGATGTAAATTCAAGTTGATACTACGCGCTGTTGAACAACTACCCCACCGGGATCGTAAATGTTTATAACGAATTGTCTTGGGGATTTCCCCAATGATAGGGGCCATTTCTTCTGCCAAAGACCATGCTTCTGCTTCAAAAAAGCTCTTTACCGCCACAGCGATGGCTTTTTCAACCCGCGCATCTAAATCTGGTTTATGCCAATCAGCATACTTAACCGCCACGCGAATCTTATCGCTCAGTAACGTGGCGGTTGTTTTGCGCCCTCGCTCCAATACAATAGTTACTGGCACCCAATTACCAAACAGCAGAAATTGCGTACCTTCCTCAAACTGTAGGGGCCACGGCGTGGCTGTAACAGGATTGTTCCGGTTATCAGCTAGAATTTTCTCGGCCCATTTTTGCTTGGTGGATAAAAACTTTAACATCTGAGCTTCAGACCCGCCTTTAGGTACAATAACCTGAACATGGTCATGCTTAATCACCAGCCGCCCGCGTTTGGCACGGCTTGATTTCTTAATCACATAAGGAACTTGAATTTGTGGAGATGAAAACAAAGAAGCCATATTTTAGAAATAGTCAATCATGGCGCAGTTTAAAAGGCTAAAATTAAACTTATACTATCCCTTTAGCAAAACCAGTTCTTTAGATTCCTGATGAAAAATATGAAGCAACAGAGCGCGCTCACGGGCAATTTCATTAATGCCATCTGTTTCAGGAAATGCTGCACGCCAGTATTCATCTGGCCTTGATGACGCCGTGATAGAGACTGACTTAAACTGTGGTCCAGAAGTTTTTTTTGTTTTACCCATGTTTGCTCTTTCTATTCGCGCCATACAGAAACATTATATCAAAAAGCACGATCAAAGTAAACTTATTATTAAAAAATGGGCCTCCCTACTTCTGCTTGAATAACCCCCGTTGCAAGGTCAACGTTCCGTCGTCTAGCTCAAATACTGCGGAATTACTTTGCATCCAATCCCCACAATTAGCATACAAATATGGGCTACCTTGTAACTGGCATAAATCTGGCCTGTGAATATGGCCACACACCACACCATCTGTGCGGGTCACCTCGATTAATTTCGCTAGGCTTCGGTTGTAATAGCTAAGCCGTTGCATCAACCTTTTTGCACGATGCTTAGACCAAGTGGCAAATGCTGGATTTAGCCACAGCAATGCATTGTATAAGGTGCTGCCAAATTTGGCAATTCTGCGCATGGCCCCACGGCGCATAAACTGGTCAACCTCGTCCCCGTGGATAACCAAAAATTTCTGACCACTTTTGCTTACATGCTTATCGTTTAGCTTAATTCTAATGCCAAAAAACTTTCGTCCGGCATATTTCCGTAACCTGTCATCATGATTACCGGGGATGTAAACGACCGTCGTTCCCCCTTTTTGTAGCCGAATCAATTGCTTGATAATTTCCCGGTCTTCTCTGGTTAAATCTTGCAAGCGTTTCAGCTCCCAAAAATCAATCAAATCGCCCACAACATATAGCTTGTCACAAGAAAACTGCTTTAAAAACGCCAACAACCCTGCAACATCCGCACTGGCTGTGCCCAAGTGAACATCAGAAATAAAAATTGTTTTAAAATGCCGCTGTTTCACACCGCATACGATAGAAGCCAATCCCACTGTTATCAAGCGAAGTTATAACTTTTTTCATAATGCCCCTTGCGCCGAACAAAAAAATTAGCTACACCCTTTTGACCAAGCATCGTGCGGATATGGTGGAATTGGTAGACACGCTAGATTTAGGTTCTAGTGCTTCACGGCGTGGGGGTTCGACTCCCTCTATCCGCACCACTTGGTTTTCTTTAAAGATCAGAGCCATAAGGCCATCCTCCCCTCATCTGCTGCAACAATAGTAAAATTTCCACACAAAGCATCAGGGGCTTTCATGGACTATGTTACCAAAAGTATTGCGCTTACAATTCCAGAGCCAGCCATAATGGTGCTGGACACCGTTCGGAATCTTCCCCATGTTCGCCAGGCAATTTGCGGGGGCGGATACCCCCGCGGCCTTTACATGCAGCAACACATGGGCCTTTCCCCTGAAATGTATGACATGGATATCTTTGTGGATATTCCCAAGGCAGCTTTTCAAGAAACTTTTATGGCCCTTGGCCGTCAGTTTGGGAACTTGATTCGCCACCATGAAGGGACGTTTAGAGAAAACGAAGGCCTAAAAATTCTGGCGGAATTCCCAATCCCCAAAAATCTACAAGCCAGCTTCAGCGGGCTTGAATCTATCCAAGTGAATATGGGTGATGGGTTACCCAAAGCCAACTTTTCTCATTTTTTGCAAGTAGCTAACTTAGGGATCAACCAAATTGCAGTAAAAGACCCAAAGACAGCAGTCTGCACCCAAGACTTTTTAGGCGGAATGGAAACACGAACCTTGGCCATGAATCCCAGACCAGATTGGGAGTATAATGACTGGAAAATGACGTGCCAAAAAGTGAAAAGTTTACTTAACGAACGCCCCGAATTCAAAGGCTGGAGCACACAAGTGGTAGAGAAGCCAAAAGTCGCCACCAGTGGAGATTTTTGGAAAACTATTGCTGACGACAAAACCCCCAACAGATAATTTTTCTTGCTTTATTTTTAAAAATAGCCTGTAACAAGAAACACTATGCAGAACTCGCCCCCCTCCTCTCTGCCATTTCAATATAAAGCTTTATGCATCATTGATGTGCAACCCAAAACACTTGCTCCAGAAACCAACCATGTTGTAACTGCCATCATTGATCACATTAATGAAACTGAATATGGAACCTATCTTGTCAGTGAATATTTTGTTGATGAAAGGTCAATGCTGTCTCAGCAAACAAACCTTCCTGTTGACAGCCTTGGGCAAACAGATTCTGGTATTTTACAAGCTCTTTCTGGAAAACAACGCCCTGTTCTTAAAGTTGAAAAAAACACGCGATCCTGCTTTGAAGGAGAGAATAAAAAAATTCTACAAAAATTAAAAAATGATGCTATTGAAGAATTGCATTTTGTTGGCTTTGATATCAATGATTGTGTTATGGCTTCTTTGTTCCAAGCAAATGATAATGGCTTTTTCACTTATGTAATTGAAGAACTATGCCACCAAAACCAAATGCTGGAAGATTTTAAAACAGCCAGCCTGAAGATTCTAAGACGGCAAAAACTAACACTGGCGCTAAAAGAAGTAACAAACCAGGAAGATTAATAAATGCAGCCTTTTATCACCCCCGACACCCCCGTAACCGATAGCGTTTTGAATACCATTGCGCATCTCCCCACAAAAAGCCTGAATACCGTTGTAGACAGTGCCTTTTTCAAAAAGTTGTCCGATGAAAACTTTATGCGCATTGCCACATTGCTGGCCCAGAAAAGTTACGATGAAGGCGGTTGCCCCATCGGCGGCGTGATTATTGATAATGAGACAAAAATGATCGTAGGCAAAGGTCACAACACATTGGTTCAGGAAGATCACCCCTATAACCACGGGGAAACATCAGCCATTCGGGATGCAGGGCGGATCAACTTTTCCAAAACCACTATCTTTACAACCCTCAGCCCGTGCGATGTTTGTGCGACGCTTATTTACATGCGCCAATTCCAACGCACAGTTGTGGGTGATATCACCAGTGCTTCTGGCAATGAAGATATGCTGAAAGCCAAAGGCGTTCAGGTCGATATTCTGGAAGATCAAATGGTGATAGATCTGTACGCCAAATACCGGGCTGAAAAACCAGATTTGGACATGGAAGACTGGCAGGGCCTGGCGGCTGTTAAGCAGTAAGCTTATTAGGCTTCTTTTTTGCAACCAGAACAATTTTACCTGCCAAAACAAAACCAGCCGCAATAAACTGGGTGGTGGTCATGTTATCTCCATAAAGCAAAACACCCGCCAAGATAATTGCCAAGGGGTGCATCATCTGCACAAACATAAATGATGACAGTGTATTATGTTTCAAGGCAGCCATGGAAAAATAATGGCTGAGCCCTGCGCCAATAAACCCACCAATCAACAACCCCGCCCACAGCAACCAACTAAAATCATAAGCAGGAAGTTGCCAATCATTAAAAGAAAGGCCTGCGATAAAGGTCAGACCAACCAAAGCCAACGCCCTTAAAGTGACCAGTGCATTGTGGTTGATTTTGTGGGCAACGTGCTTTTTGGTAATTACCGTCCCCGCAACGCCGATCACCATCACCAATGCAGCCAACATCCCGGTTAAATCTGTTTGCACACCTGCTTCGCTTGCAAATAATAAGATGCCCGCAAAAATTGTTCCGGCCCCTACCCACTCTTGGCGGGTTAAAGATTCTTTTAGCACCAAGATGCTCCAAAAAATTACCACCACATAATGGCTTTGCTCCAGCACCGTATTGCCACTTATACCCAGATAGTAAACAGAGAAAAACCACCCCAACCCCGATAAAATGGAAAAGAACAGAAAGCATAATGTGTAAGGCCAATGGTTAAGCAAGCTTTTCAATTGATCTTTCCCAACGCGCAAAACAACTAATCCAACCAACCCTGAAACAGCTGCTGACAAATACCAAACAGGCATTGCAACAAGGGGGGATAGATGCAACAACACATACCCCAGGAAAACATCATCCAGAATATTGCTAACCAAAGTAAAGTAAGGAAGGGCTTTTTTAATAGACATGGGCCGATTATTTCAGACAAGGTGTGAACAGGATATTAAATTCTTTTGAAAGCAAGTTTACAAACTTTATGAAAAGATCCGCGCATCACTTCCCTACCCCTGTCAGAGGAATCTGGATCGCGATTCTCGCATCACAAATTTACTCCACCCTATATGCCATTACCAAACTTTTAAAAAATTATGATCCTTTTCAATTAAGCGCCATATCAACAGTATTTAGTTTGGTAACTCTGGTTTTACTGTCAACCTTTCTGGGGAAGAATGATTTTTTCAAAGTTAAGTTTGCTCTAAAAAAGACAAACTATAGAGTTTATTTTGCGAATGTTTTATTGGGGATTGTTGGGGGTGTTTCAGGCTATTACGCCCTACAGTTAATTGGTGTGGCAGAATTCCGAACCATTACCTTAACGCAAGCGCTGTTTACGTATCTTCCTGCCGCTTTTTTTCTAAAAGAAGCTTTTAATCCAAACAAATTTCTTATTGTAGGCCTTGGGTTTTTAGGGGTTATTTTGATTTTCAAACCAGATCTATTTAGCCTTTGGAATCTTGGTTGCCTGCTGGCGTTACTGATGGTCTTCAGCTATACCATGACCGTCATTCTTGCCAGCTACAAAACGCGCAGCGATAAAGTTGGGAACGTTATTTTCACAACAGCTTGCCTGCGACTACCCATTGTTAGCTTAATTGCAGCCTTTACCTGGCAACCCATCTATATGGAAGATCTTTTATTGCTTTTCCTGTTTTGTTTTACTGGCTTTACAGCGGTTTATCTTTGGGTGCTTGCGTGTAAGCTGGCCCCAGCTTCAACCATTGAGCCGTACAGCTACTTGGGGCTTCCCATTGCGACACTTTACGGGTATTTCTTGTTTGAAAATGTTCCATCCATAAGTTCCTGGGTTGGGATGCTTGTTATTTGCCTTGCAGCAGCCCTTCTTTACAGAACATCATCGGACAGGGCTTAAAAATGAGGCCATCTAATTGCCCCCTTCCCCTTTAAACTTTTTGGTAACAAATTATATCTACAGTCTGGCGTGATAGATCACATTAAATTGGCGCTTTGTGCTTGATTAAGGGGTGCAAAACCTGCTAGGCCAATGAGGATACATTCAATAAAGTAACTAAAGGCATAGATTTCATGAAAATCAGCGTAATCCAAAAAGAAGAATTAAAGCACGAATATAAAGTAACGGTTCCGGCTAAAGCTATTGATGATCAATTGACAGCTCGTCTAATGGAATTGGCAAAAACTGTTAACTTGCCTGGCTTCCGCCCAGGAAAAGTTCCCATGGACGTAATGCGCCAAAAGTATGGTCAGCGCGTGATGGGTGAAGTGTTGGAACGTACTGTTCAGGAAACCAGCCAAAAGGCTTTGGATGATAAAAAAATTGTCCCCGCTATGCAGCCACGCATTAATGTCACCAAGTTTGATGATGGCGCCGATCTGGAATACAACCTGACGGTTGAAATTATGCCCAAGTTTAAGATGATTGATTTTGCTAAGCTGAAGCTGGAAAGACCTGTTGCAGATGTGACGCAGGAAGAAGTTGACAAAGCTTTGGACAGATTCTCTAAACAGTTTAAAGATTCTGCCCCCATTAAAGAAAAACGGGCCGCCAAAGAAGGCGACACAGTAATGGTAGATTTCGTGGGTCGTCTTGATGGGGAAGAATTCCCAGGTGGCGCTGGCAAAGACACAAAATTAGAGCTGGGCAGTGGATACTTCCTTGCCGGTTTTGAAAAAGGCGTCGTTGGCATGAAGGCTGGCGAGACAAAGAAAGTGCCTGTGGATTTCCCAGAAAATTACGGGTCTGCTGATCTTGCCGGGAAAACCGCCGAATTTGAAATTACATTGAACGAAATTCACAAAGTGATTGACCCCAAGCTGAATGATGAGCTGGCTAAGAAGGCCGGTTTTGATGACCTGAAAGCGCTGAAAGAAGCAATTGAAAACCAGATCACATCTGAATTCCAAGGCGCGTCAAGAATTCGTTTGAAGCGTAACTTGTTAGATGCATTGGCCGGCGAATACAGCTTTGATATTCCAGAAGGTTTATACCAACAGGAATACGACACCATTGTTGCCCAGTTTAAACAGTCTCAGGGCCATGCGGACAGTGGCTCTGCTGAACAAGACAATTCTGAATCAGGGGCCAGCTTGGATGATAAAACCAAGAAAGACCTGAAGGAAATTGCTGAACGTCGGGTACGTTTGGGTATTGTTTTGGCTGAAGTTGGGCGTGAAAACAAAATCCAGGTTAACGATGATGAACTACGCCAGGCTGTTCTGCGTGAAGCACAGAATTACCCTGGGCAAGAGCAAAAAGTTATCGAGTATTTCCAACAAAACCCGCAAGCTGTTTCTGGGCTAAGCGCCCCTATTTTGGAAGAAAAAGTTTGCGATTACTTGATGGAATTGGCGTCTGTAAAGGATGTGAAGCAAACACCGGATGAACTGTTTGCAGACCCCGATCATGACCCAGAAACATGCGATCTTGACCATGATCACGATACACCCAAGAAAAAAGCAGCGGCCAAAAAGAAACCAGCTGCAAAGAAAGCAGCCCCTAAAAAAGCGGCTGCAAAAAAATCACCTGCTAAAAAGAAGAAAGGATAAATTCCTATGGATGAAACTATGTCAAACCTTGTGCCAATGGTTATTGAACAAACGAGCCGCGGTGAGCGTTCGTTTGATATTTACTCTCGCCTCCTTAAGGAGCGGATCATCTTCCTAACAGGCCCAGTTTATGACGAAATGGCCGCCCTGGTTTGTGCACAGCTTCTGTTTTTGGAATCTGAAAATCCTGAAAAAGATATCTCTATGTATATTAACTCGCCAGGTGGAGTTGTAACAGCTGGCTTGAGCATTTACGACACCATGCAGTACATCAAATGTGACGTTTCAACGTTGTGTTTTGGTCAAGCTGCCTCTATGGGTTCTTTGCTATTAACAGCAGGCGCTGCTGGAAAACGTTACATTTTGCCAAATGCCCGTGTGATGACACACCAACCTTCTGGCGGCTTCCAAGGGCAGGCATCAGATATCGAAATTCACGCAAAAGAAATTATCGACATGCGCAAGCGTTTGAACCAGATTTACATTGATCATTCTGGCCTTAGCTTGAAAGAAGTTGAAGGCATTATGGAGCGTGACACGTTCTTGTCCCCCCAAGATGCAAAGAAACTGAAGCTTGTAGACAATATCGTTGACTCAAGAACGAATTCTGAGAGCAAAAAGTAAACGCTGCACCGCACCATTTAATGGGGTGTTAAGTGTTTGACGACAACAATAAAAGGGAGTGTTGAAAACATTCAACCATAATTGGTTACAATGTGTTGACGCTCTCCCTTGTTCCTTCCTAAGATGGAACATACATACACATAAGAGAAGAGAAGGATTATGAGTAAATCTTCCGATACTGATAAAAACACCCTGTATTGTTCATTCTGCGGCAAAAGCCAGCACGAAGTGAAGAAGCTTATTGCCGGGCCAACGGTTTTCATTTGCGATGAATGTGTTGAGCTTTGTATGGAAATCATCCGTGATGAAGAAAAATCATCCGCCCTACGCAGTGACAGTGAAACAGTTCCTTCTCCGCAAGAAATTTGTGACATTCTGAATGATTACGTTATCGGCCAAGCCCACGCAAAGCGTGTTTTAGCGGTTGCTGTTCACAACCATTACAAACGTCTGCAGCATGCTGGCGAAAATAAAGATGGTGTAGAGCTGGCAAAATCTAACATTATGCTTATTGGGCCAACAGGGTGTGGTAAAACGCTTTTGGCCCAAACGCTGGCCCGCATTATTGATGTTCCCTTCACCATGGCAGATGCCACCACGTTAACAGAGGCTGGATACGTTGGTGAGGATGTTGAGAATATTATCCTGAAATTGCTACAGGCTGCTGATTACAATGTTGAGAAAGCACAACAAGGAATCGTCTACATTGATGAAGTTGACAAGATTTCCCGTAAATCTGACAACCCATCTATTACCCGTGATGTTTCTGGTGAAGGTGTACAGCAAGCCCTGCTAAAAATTATGGAAGGATCTGTTGCAAGTGTCCCCCCACAAGGTGGACGGAAACACCCACAGCAAGAGTTTCTGCAAGTTGATACAGCCAACATTCTATTTATCGTTGGGGGTGCCTTTGCCGGCCTTGATAAAATTATTAATCAGCGGAACAAAGGAACTTCTATCGGGTTTGGCGCGGATGTTAAATCTGAAGAGGAAGAAGATTTGGGTGCAACATTGCGCCGTGTAGAACCTGAAGATCTGCAACGTTATGGCTTGATTCCAGAATTTATTGGTCGTCTGCCCGTTCATGCCACGCTTGAATTGCTGGATGAAGGCGCATTGATCAAAATTCTAACCGAGCCTAAAAATGCCTTGGTCAAACAGTACAAACGTCTGTTTGAGATGGAAAACGTTAAGTTGGACTTCACTGATGGCGCCCTGAAGGCCATTGCTGCAAAAGCTTTGGCCAGAAACACAGGGGCCCGTGGTTTGCGCTCTATCATGGAAGGCATTTTGCTGGATACCATGTATGATCTGCCAGATATGAAGGATGTTACGGAAGTCGTTGTGAACAAGGACACCGTTGATGATGGAAAACTTCCTGTTTTTGTAAAGAAAGGTAGCAAAAAACCTGCTGCCAAGAAAACAGCTAAAAAATCATCTGAAAAAGCAGCTAGCTAATTAAAAAGATCAGGTAATAATTAAAAGGCGGAAGATTTCTTCCGCCTTTTTTATTTCTATTAATCCCCTACAGCATCAAATAGATAAGCAACCTTTGTTAGTGTAGAGCAGTCAAAAAAATCACGAAACAAACCCCACAGCCATTTTGCTATCTTCCTGCTCTACCCATCCGGGACCGAATAGCTTGCAGCAAATCCCCTGCTCCACTTGGCATTGGGCGTTGTAATGCGGCATGAGAAAGCGTGCGCATTTCTTCATCATCAAGGGAAGGAAGTTCGCGTACGCCTTTAAAGTATGTGCGCTGAGAAACAGTTAACTCTGGCAAGGTAATTTGCACTCCATGCTCATCAAAAACTTTAATCTCGGTTACTTCCCTCTCATCGCACTTTATCCGGTTAATAGTCGTTTGCAGGCAAGAAGCCCCATCATCGGCAATCATATAAAATTTGGCCAATCCGTGATAAAATCTCCCATCAGTCAAGAAGCGCTCTTCAAAAACCTCAAAGTCTCTACCATTATTGGGACTTGGTACAGCTATTCGGCTGGCACGTTGTGTTTTTTCTCTGTCATAGTAGCTTTCTGAAAGAAAGGTTACATTAGCATTGCCCAGATTTTGCTGCATTCCACAGAACAAGCCGTTTTCCATCAAAGTTTGAACATCTTTTCCCAACACCCCGTCCCATTGCTGGCTATCAGAAGCAATAATGTAAGAAAACAGCTTTTCATGGGTTACTTTAACCGCTTCAACGTTTTTTAACGTTAAGTCACGGGCGATGCCTTCCAGGTAATCTTCAGAAAATGCGCCTGTATACTTTATTTGCTCTACAGCAAAACCAGCTTCATTTGGTGCCAGTGCACGATCAAAAATAGCCGTGTATAAACGATGCCCCTTGCGATTAGTTGCCAGTTTACTTTCATTAATAAAGCTCATGGAAGATCTGCCTCTATATAATTTCCAAAGAACCTATCATTTTTTGTCCTTTTGGGCAACAAAAACATGTTCTGCCTGCCCCCCACCTTTCCTGGGGATTAATCCGCACATCTTAACCTTGTATCAACGGTTCGTATGCCTATATTATTAAGAAGAGAAAGGCCCCTTATGATATTCAATAAAACACCAGAGAATGAGAAAGAAACTGCGGACAAACTTCCTGTTTTGCCGGTTCTGCCCTTGCGCAACATTGTCGTATTCCCACGCATGTATGTTCCCCTGTTTGTTGGACGGGAAAAATCTGTCAACGCGCTGGAAGAAGTTATGGGTAAGGATAAGCGCATCTTTCTGGTAACACAAAAAGACAAGGATATCGAAGACCCCAAAACCAAAGACCTGTACAAGGTTGGAACCATCAGCACGGTCCTGCAACTACTGAAGTTGCCAGATGACACCGTAAAAGTTTTGGTAGAAGGTGGCCCCCGTGCCGTTGTTCGCAATTATGTGGATGAAGATGGCTTTATGCAGGCAGAAATTGAAGAATTGCTGGATGATCCCATTGATGAACAATCAGAGCTAGAGGCCCTGTCCCGCGCCGTTGTTTCCCAGTTTGAAGAATACATCAAGCTGAACAAAAAAATCCCACCAGAAGTACTGGTTTCCATTAATCAGATTGATGAAGTTGATAAACTAACAGATACCATGGCTTTCCACCTGAGCACCCATGATCAGGACAAACTAATCCTGTTTAAGCAGGAACTGCTGGAGAGCACCAATCTAACAGACCGATTAGAGCGTATTTACAGCTTTATGGAGGGGGAGATTGAAGTCTTACAGGTAGAACGTAAAGTGCGTGGCCGTGTTAAAAAGCAAATGGAAAGAACCCAACGTGATTATTACCTGAATGAACAATTAAAAGCGATTCAGAAAGAGCTGGGTGGATCTGATGAAGATGGCGGTGATGATGTCAATGAGCTGACCACCAAAATTGCAGAAACCAAGCTTTCAAAAGAAGCCAAAGAAAAAGCAGAAGCAGAGATGAAGAAGCTTAAAAACATGAGCCCCATGTCTGCCGAAGCCACTGTCGTTCGCAACTATCTGGATACGTTACTTGGCCTGCCTTGGGGGAAATCATCTCGCCTTAAAAAGGATTTGAAGAAAGCCCAAAAGGTTTTAGATAATGACCACTATGGTTTGGAAAAAGTAAAAGAACGCATTGTTGAATATCTAGCTGTTCAACAACGTGTGAAGAAAATCAAAGGCCCTATTCTGTGTTTGGTTGGCCCACCTGGAGTTGGTAAAACATCCTTGGGTAAATCGGTTGCCTCTGCCACGGGCCGTGAATTTGTCCGTATTTCCCTTGGGGGTGTGCGTGACGAAGCAGAAATCCGTGGGCACAGAAGAACCTATATTGGATCCATGCCCGGGAAAATTCTGCAAGCTATGAAAAAAGCCGGCACAATCAACCCAATGTTCCTACTGGACGAGATTGATAAAATGTCCGCAGACTTTCGTGGGGATCCTGGCTCTGCCCTATTAGAGGTTTTAGACCCAGAACAGAACGCCACGTTTAATGATCATTACATGGAAATTGATTATGACCTTTCCAACGTAATGTTCATGACCACGGCAAATACATTACGGATGCCCCAACCCTTGATGGACCGGATGGAGATTATCCGCCTGTCTGGCTATACTGAAGATGAAAAGGTTGAGATCTCTCGTCGTCACCTGATTCCCAAGCTGTTGAAGCGCCACGGCGTGAAAAAGGGCGAGTGGTCAATTTCTGACTCTGCCTTGCGCGACCTAATTCGCTTTTACACTCGCGAAGCAGGTGTGCGGAACCTGGAACGTGAAGTGGCAAACCTGGTTCGTAAGGCCATCAAACAAATTCTGCTTAAACCGTCCAAGAAAAGCGTGGCGGTCAGCCAACGTAACTTGGCTTCCTATGCCGGCATTCAAAAGTATCGCTATGGTGAAATCGAAGAAGAAGACATGGTTGGCATGACAACCGGTCTTGCATGGACAGAAGTTGGCGGGGAAATCCTGCACATCGAAGCGGTTATGTTGCCAGGAAAAGGCAAGCTAATGCCAACAGGAAACCTGAAAGATGTTATGAAGGAATCCATCCAAGCAGCTGAAAGCTATGTAAAAGCACATTCTACTGAATTTGGAATCAAACCTACAATCTTCGAAAAAAGCGATATCCACGTCCACGTGCCAGAAGGTGCAACACCCAAGGATGGCCCATCTGCCGGAGTTGGAATGTTAACATCCATTGTTTCCGTCCTAACAGGGATTCCCGTACGCAAGGATATCGCTATGACAGGTGAAATTACCCTGCGGGGACGGGTCTTACCCATTGGTGGCTTGAAAGAAAAACTTCTGGCGGCCCTGCGCGGTGGAATCAAAACAGTACTGATCCCCAAGGATAATGAAAAAGATCTTGCTGAAATACCTGATAACGTGAAAAAAGGCATGGAAATTATTCCTGTCACTCACGCTGATGAGGTGCTAAAGCACGCTTTGACCAAAGGCCTGGAACCGATCGAATGGACGCCAAAGGATATTGTGGCCGCGGAAGCCTCTAAAGCAACATCTGGCTCTGAATCTGGTGTCGTGAAACACTAAAAGCAACCAATAAAAATTTAACAAAAAGCTGGCCGTAAGAACGGTCAGCTTTTTTTATATATCGTTTTTTTCTAAAAACTGTACACAGCCCCGGGTTTTCTTGGCCTTTCACAGAAAAAATATCCGCAAAACCGAAACAAAAAACCTTAGAAAACCTTAAAACACCGCTCAAACTTGGAATTATCCACCCCTCCATCAGAAGAAAAAGAGAAATCCCCCGTTTTCTTTGGTTTTCTGGGGTTTTCAGCGGTTTTTCCATTGACGGAATCAAAAAAATCCTCTTAGATTTATACATCTTAAGTCACCCAATCGACTGAATGGGCTGGCTTACAGACTTTATTTAACTTAACTAGGAAGGGATTACCCCCATGAATAAGAGTGAACTAGTAGACTACATTGCAAACGAAACAAGCGAAACTAAGACAACTGTCAACTCAGTTATCGATGCTTTCACGGGTGCAGTAACACAAGCTTTGAAAAAAGGTGACAAAGTAAGCCTAGTAGGCTTTGGAACTTGGGAATCTCGTCGTCGTGAAGCCACAACTGGCCGTAACCCACGCACAGGCGAAAGCATCAAGATTCCAGCTTCTAACCAGCCTAAGTTCAAGCCTGGTAAAGCACTTAAAGACGCTCTTAACTAGAATAGAATTTATAATTCTATTGTCTAGACAGACGTCGACCTTCCAGGAAGTACCACAAGTAAGTCCTGGGAATCGAATTAGAAGAAGGCTGCTGATTTTTGGCAGCCTTTTTTCTTACATCACACAAAAAATAAAATATAATAATATATTTACCTGAAATTAAGCAATTAATATGCTATAATGGCTTACAAACAATAAACCAGGGAGTAGTCAGAATGTTTCAGGGCGTTAGCAGTAAAGTTTTTCTAAAGAAAATAGTCAGCTTCTTATCAATTTTTACATTTATAATTGCTCTAGGTCTTCAAAACTATGCCAACGCACAAATGGTGCGCAGCATAGAGACATCAAATCAAAAAAACTCTCACCATGATGCTGTTAATATTTATGAAGGGGTTGAATGTAACCCCACAACAAACAATTTAAATCACCTACCCAACTTTGCAGGTAGTGAAGATAATTATACCCCTATAGAGATGGGAACTCACACATTAGGGGCAGCCCTTACAAACCCGACTCCACACCAAGTGATTTGTACTTTAGAAAGTGGCCAGACTTTTACTATCACATCAAGCGTGGAAGATGTTTCAATCTTTGATACTCTTTTAACTTTGGAAGAGCTATTCAATTTTATCCCAGATCAAGATTTTGAGTTCCGTGCCAGCGGATGGAATGATGTGACCGTAACAGACCCCAGCACTGGAAACACACATACATACAGCATTAAGATAAAAAACGATGGCACCGTTCAAATTAAAGTTAATCACAATGGAAAAGAAAGAACATTAAACGTTAAAAATGGCAAAATCACCCATTGGGCCAAAGGAAAAATTGGAGACATCAGCAACCTGCCTAACGGCGAGGGAGAAGGAACTGTTACACTGCTAGACAACGAAACGTCAGTTTCTATTGAGACTGATGAAAACGGCGACACTATTGTTACCATCGGTGAAGGCGAAAACGCAACGACAATTAACTTAAATGATTTGGTTAATGAACTAACTGAAAAATTTGGCAAGGACGCTGTCTGTAGCATGGCAGATAAGCTGGGCCTTCCCCCTGCACTAACTGAGAAGTTAAAAGAAATTGCAGGTTGTGGTAGCACAGATGCAGCCCCTGTAACAGATGCAGGACTTGTAGAAGCTAAACACTAAAAAAGATACTAAAACATTAAAAAAAAGGCTGCTGAAAATTAGCAGCCTTTTTTCTTATAAACCCCATTGACGCAGGGTCTTAGATTTAGTACAACCACCTTCTTCTTGAAGGGAGGGCGATTAGCTCAGTTGGTAGAGCATCTCGTTTACACCGAGAGGGTCGGCAGTTCGAGCCTGTCATCGCCCACCATTATCTCATAATGGTTTCCCCCGATTAAGACATTCCAACTAAAACAAACTTCACACTGTATACACACTAAATGCCCTGCAAAAGGCTGGGCATGCACCCCTCCCCTATTGATGCTTTAGGAAGACTTCCTCTCGGTGAGGGGGGTACAAGGGGGCATGGGCTTCTGTATATGTATTCTAAAAGAGCCTGAGATTTTCTAGAAGAAATTATAGAAATTTGAGAAAGAGAGTCATAAAAAGGCCCCACCGGACAGCGGATGCTACCCGGCAGGGGGAGATCACTCTTGCCAAAAAAAGTTAAAGAAGATCGATCAAAAGCACCGCGTTGGACACATCATCCCGGATGGCGGTAAATTCAACAGGGAGGAGGACATCCTGATCCGGTCCTTCTGCAACCGGATTTCCGGCGGTGAACTGAATCTTGGGAATCGTAAAGATCATTACATTCTGATTCACATCTGTAAGGCGGAAAGACAGAGAAGTCTCTGTGTGTTCCAAGAACTTTTGATACAAGCCGTTGTCTTCGAAGTAGGCTGTGAGGGAACCGGTCAGATCAATGCTGCCTGAGCCAATGCCGCTAACGTTTTTGGAACCAAGAGCTGCTTGCGTTCTTAAGTTATTGGACAGCGACAAAGAGAGCGATTGAATCGTGGTGGTCAAATCCACCCCGCCTTCTTGTAATGCTCCCACATTCACATTCGAGCTAAACGGCTTGTTAGAGTTTGGTGCCGCAATGCTGCCAGAGATAGAGCTTGCTGCAGAAACAGCTCCTTTGCCCTGAAAGCCGAACGAGCCTGTGACAATGGAGTTGGTGGAGATATCCAGGCTAAACGTATCAACCCGCAATCCTGTCAGGCTGATATATTCACTGACATCCTGAAACTGTTTTTCAAACACGAAGGACTGGGCTGTAGTGCCGTTTCTCAAACGGTTTCCTGTGATCACAGCACCTGTGGTGGTTTCTGTAATCAATGAGGACGTATTCAAGGTTGCTACTTCATTAGTAATATCGTTGATTTGGAAAATACCATTATTCTCCGTATTGGTCGCTCCGCTGATCTTGATCCACTGGCCAGCCTCATAGCCCGTCCAGTTAGAAGAAAATTCAGCCGTTATCATACTGGTATCAAAATCCAACCCAATACCAGAAAGTGTAGTCTCAACAATGCTGTTCTGCAAAGCCCCTTCCAGCAAGGTATCAAAAGATCCAAACGTCAGCTCAAAATCAATGGACCCAGAGGCACTGGCCCCGGTTTCAAATACACCAGAGCGCATTCGGTCAGAGCGAATCTCGCCCGATGTAGCGGTTTCTTTATCGTGGGTTAAGCTTTCGCCCGTTAAACGCAATTCTGTCATATCCGGGCTGGCGGGAGTTTCCCCCCAAGTGATTTCTCGTGCATAGAGAATTCTTGCACGCGATGTGTCCGCAATCGTCATAACAACGACTCCTTTCTTTTTAGGTTAAGTGAAGTTAAAGTGGTGAGGTTAAAAATAAAAAAGCGAACCCACATGAGGGATTCGCCTGTAGGTAGAAATGGTATTAGAAACTCAAATGTAAATTATCCAATTGGTTGTATTTGTTTGATTTATCAGCTTTTTCTGCAATTTGAAATTGACCTGCACACATACAACATGTACCTATAATTGTATGAATGCTGCAGTAGATTCAAAAAGCTCCTTACCTCAGAGAAAATTTTGGGATAATCTGATCTGGGATAGATTTATCGCCTTTAGTATAGATTTCCTATGCATCATTGTATTGGCAGCCCCTATTTTAGGTACTCTTCATCTCACTGGATTTAGCTATGAGGAATTACATCCAACGAGTGAGGAAAGTTCTCTGGGCACCATCATGGTTGGCACTGTCTTTTACTTTTATAAAACCTTATTTGAATATTTTTATGGTCAAACGCCCGGCAAAAAGCTCATGGGGCTGTATGTTGATAGAGCAAGTTTAAGCAAAGCGGCCTTTTTTAACAGATGCGTTTTTAGAAATCTGTTAATTTCCCCTCTTTTAATAGCCCCACTGCTTGAAATTATTCCGGTTTGGGTCTTACTCTTTATACCCTATCCAACCTTCTGCAATTCATCGAACAGCGCTTTGCATGATCTTATGACTTACCTAACTATCAAAAAAACGGATCAATCTACTAACTACGCGCTCGGTTTTTCTCTACTCTGGCTTTCAACAATAATTTTTTCTTTAACCTCCGTTTTAGGCGTTCAATACGGCTATCTACCCTGGATAGAAGGTCAAGGTATTTCTACTGAAGATACCGCCCTGCAAGATAAATTCTATACTGCTCTTTCTATTGCTGAACAAATAAACTTTATGATGACGTATATGTTGGGTGTAGTCATTCTTGGGCTCTGTTATGTATCTTTTCTATTTTACCAGAAAAAAGCACCATATCTCCGTAAGGCTTTTGAAGCCAAAAGGCCAAGTATTCATGTTGTGCTTTCAACTCTGGCAGCAATTATAATTTCATTTCTTACAGCGGCCACCGCCCTTTGGGTTTTATGGATTCAAAATACCGCCGTGCGCGAAGCTCTAAAGAGTATAGAAGGTGGCAATTTCTAGCTTTCTAAATAGACAACTCTTACTCATGAAGGTATACATCAAAACATGAAAAAACTATCTAAATACATCAATATTTACACAGTGTGTGGCATATACGGTTTATGGAGTTTATTTGGAGGGTTGTTTTTATATTTCTACTGGAAAAAGCCGCTCTTCGATATTTCTGAGTCAACAGGATTGATTATATCTTTAGTAATCTCTGCGTTTGTCGTAGTCAGTTCGATTATCCATGCTTTCAGGTATTATAAGAAAGATAAGCGTAAAGCCTTTCTTCCGTTACAGTTATGGCTAATCCCTCTTTTGATGTTCACAATAATAGCCTATACGATTATGTATATAGAGCACATTAAACTGCGGAGGGTTCTTGATAAAGTTGTCGTGTATTAAAATTGACTCAAATATGTTTGTTGCCAAGACTGCCTAATGCTCTCACTCCAACTTGAAGCATTAGCTTGAATGGCTAAGTCAAGTTTAGCAGCATCAAGGTTTGGTCCATGTTTTTTGAATAGCTCTACACCGATTCTTCTACCTATGGCTTCATCTAGGTCGTTAGCTCTAGTAATAAAGCTAGAACCAATTCGAAAGCTAATGTCACTTAGTGTGCCTGTAACTACTCCTGAGTCTTTACTTATTATTGCATTTTCACTCACTCCAAAAGCTGTTCCGATATATCCTATTCCTATATCTTCCCAGATCTTTGCAAAATAGGCATACTGGTTTTCCCAGATAGGAATTGTATAATCACTTGGCCCATCGATATCATATTTTTGTTGAGCAGCTCTTATAGCTGACTTAGCCGCAGATCCAATAATAGCCAAGTTTACTTTACCTAACTCCGAAGTTATATATTTTACTGCTTCTAATTCTAACTCCCCTAGAATCTCACCAATAATTTCTCGTGAGAGACTAGCTCCTGGAATTGAAATATTATTTATAGCTGATATCACAATTCTTGTAACGCCTGTCGCCCCTTTTGAAACAATCTCTGTAAGGATACTGGACATTATACTCGCAACCTCATCATGAATTCTGGGCTCTACAAATAAGGGGGCCAGTGCAATCAAGATCGCTTTCCCATTGCGTATCATTAAACTAGCTGATGACCCAAAACTCGTGATAACTTCCTTTATCTTGTTATCAAGCTTTTCTATGTTGGCGGGATAATTCTGACTCATAACCTCTGCATTTTGAGTATCTTGCACAATCTCGTCACCCTTATTGGGGTCATACCAACGAAAGTTTATGAACTGCAGTTCAAAGTTGATTGTGCTCATGCTCCCTTGTGAAGCAGCAGCAAAACTGCCTTTAACCGTAGAGAAAGTGATCGCTACTGATGTCTCATCGAAAACTTTCTGTACAATATTCCGTAACAATGTCAGGCCGGGCTCGGAAAGCTTCATATTATCAATTCTTTGTAGTCCCTCTCCTAAATCTTCCGCACCATTTGCAACAAGTTTTGGCCCCTCTAGTTTTCTAATCTCTTCAAATGTTAACTGGCCCGTCTCTCTCAATTTCTCTGCCAATGAAACCTGCTGGCCCGTTAATCTGCTGTTATACTTGATATCAAAAGTTAGCATTTCTTCTTGCCTTTCTAATTTCTATTGAGCCGTGCCTGTTCATAAGCCTCATAGAATCGTTCTGCGACTTTATCATTCCACATGGCATCAGTGTTGGTTTCAGCATTCTCCGAGCGTTGGGCCGCCATAAACCAGTTTTGAGCACGAACAAACTTGATGAACGATCCGCGCATATTTTCGATGCTATCAATGCGTACAATCTCAATCAGCGCTTCTCTGGCCAATCCCGGGAAGCCATCAAATTCGGAAAAGACACTCTTGACCTCTCTCATAAGCTGTTCAAGGTGAAGTGTATTGGCTTGCTTAAACAGAGCTTCAATCTCTGCATCTTTCACTTTATCCGCAGCCAGATTCCAGTCTTGGTAGGGAAACACATTCTCATAAACTTTTGGAAACCGGTTTTGAATCGCCCCGGCACTCCCAGCTCGGCAGGCCAATATGCCTAATCCTCTTTGCCCAGGAGCCGGAAACGTTTCAAACCCAAAGAGTGAGGAACTCAAGTCTCTCAAGGCTGGCTCCAGCCACTTCTCACGGATTTTATCATCAACGGTAGGGACCTCCTTGAAGCTACCGAAGGTATAAGAATCCGTCACGCCTTTTGGCGTCATATTCTTTAAGGTTAGAGTGATCGCGCTTAGCATCTTTTGGGTGATACCTTTTGAGGCAATCCGAACAGCTCGCACCTGCTGTGTCCTGGTCTCACTGGTTAAAGCAGCTGCAGCGTATTTTAGAAAAGCTGTTTCAGCTGCTTGCTTAACCTCTGTTGGCATATCTGGATTTTCTAGTGCCAACACATAAAGCTGATCCAAAATCACCAAATCACCTGCTCCAAAGAGAGATACTTTAGGAGAGTTTTGATTACGCCATCCATTGAATAAGTCTTCTGGAGTTGTTCCTGTCCCTGCTTCTGATTTATTGGTTAGAAATTGTATAGGCACGGCAAAAAATCGCCCGACCTCATTTAAAAAGGCAATAATATCCGGCGCCGCCGGAGCAGGTGCATCAGCCATATAAGAATCCATCAGTGTGTTGAAGTTAAAATGAAAAAGTGTCCGTGTAGGTAAAAAAATAAGGCCCTAAAAACAACAAAACCCAGTAAGACGCACTCACTGGGTATGTTATTTAAAATAATGCCACTTTATCGAAAACAACGAAAGGGTTGTCTCCAGCTTTATTATCCTGAGATTTTCTAGAAGAAATCCACAGAGCACAAAATATAGCAATTTTTCTGCTTACAACAACAAAATGTGGGGTATACTTAGAGCAAAGTGCCGCTAAGTGCATCAAAAATTTGGCTTGAGCTAACAGTAACATAGAATCTTCTAAGTTCATCCGAGTCATTTTATTTGAGTCTCTTTATGGTCCACATTTTTAATTATGGGTAAAGGAGTAACCTATGACAAAAAGAACCAATCAGCACGTCGTTCCACATAAAGATGGCTGGGCAGTAAAAGGAGCTGGAAATAGCAAAGCTTCTTCAGTGCATAAAACTCAAAAAGAAGCTATTGGCAGAGCAAGAGATCTTGCTAAAGATGTAAAAACAGAACTGCTAGTACATGGCAAGGATGGTAAAATCCGCGAGCGTGATAGTTACGGCAACGACCCGTATCCACCGAAAGGTTAAAGAAATATGATCATGACGGAAAACTTAAATAAGCCTATTACTCCCCTAAGAACTGATAATCCAAGGCTAGATGACTTCCTTCTAGATATTGCAACACAAATTGAATTGACTGACTTTGATCGTCAGATTGCAGACCAGCGTTACAAGCTGCTTAAAGAAGTTCTGACAGAACCAAGAACAGCTTTAGCACAATACATAGCTAAAGATGAAGGGCGGATATACCCGCACGGTTCAATGGCTACAGGAACAACTGTAATATGCGGACAGGAAGATGAAAGGTATGATGTTGACGCTATTGTTGAGCTAAATTTACCTGAGAATGTTTCTGCAACTTTAGCAATGCAGCTTTTATATGAAGCTTTAGAAAACTTCCCTGATGTTCAGGAAGTTGAAAAGTGCACTCGGTGCATCCAACTCAGATTTTCTCGCATGCACATGGATGTAACGATCCTTATCCCTCAGCACGAAATTGGCATCCAGGGTGCTGGCAATATACTACACGTTCCCGACAAAGGAGAGCCTCAAATGATCCCCGCTAATCCTTGGGGTTTTGCTCAATGGTTTAGAAACAAGATCGCAATACCAGAAGCGGGCTTTCCAGATTACATCGCACGCAGACGCGCGCACTTTAATTCTTTTCGCGATACAAATAAAACTCGTGATCTATCTCAGGATGATTTGCCCGCTGTAATAGCACCAAGACTAGATTCAGAGTCTATTGTGGCCTTTAAACTTCTTAAAAGATATCTGGCTGTGTGCTATAGTAACAGGGATGTACGACGTCCACCTTCAATATATTTATCAAAATTAGTAGCAGACTTGGGCGATTTCCCTTTTGGACTTTATGCGCAGCTTATCACCTTAACTCAACACGTGGAAGGGAAGCTCAAAGAGCTTATCTTAATGAGTCAATTTCCAGATGAGCGAAATCCATCTTATACAGAAGATCGTCTAAATGACCGCTGGCCCACAAATATCGAAGACATGAAACTATTATCTAAGGATCTTGAATATCTAAGAACCTCTTTGGAAAATGTAAAATCTTCTCAATTCGCTCATATCGTAACGGTATTCTCTAAATTATTTGGCGAAAGGATATCAAAGTATTCAGCACAGATGTACATGAACAGAGATGAAAAATCTGCTGCAAGCGGAAGTATGAAATATGAATCAGGTTCTGGACATATAATGGCAACAGGAACACTAGCAACTGCTAAAACAAAAGTTATTAAACCACACGACTTTCACTTTGATATACTAGAATGAATAAGCTTCCCTATCATAAAAGGCCAAAATCTCTCAAAACTCAGTCTGAGTTTATGCAAAAAGAATGGCCTGACTTTAGGCTAAAAATGCTATCGACCGAGATTGTTAGCTGGGTAGGCGATATTCAGCCCCAAAATGCCCGTTATACAATTGAAGTAATTTGGAATCATACCACAAAGAAACTACCCTATGTTCTTTTGCTCAATCCAAAATTAAAGCCGCGCAACGAAGGTAAATATGATGAAATCCCACATTTAATTTTCAATTCAGCAGATCCTGTTAACTCGGCCTTATGTCTTTTTGATCCGGCTAAAGCGCAATGGACAAGCGCCATGATAATTGCAAATACCACTATACCTTGGGCTAGTAAATGGCTGCAGTTTTATGAATTCTGGCTTTATTGTGGAGATTGGAAAGGAGGGGGAGTTGGCTATGAATCAGTGGCAGCTGCCAGATCGCAATCTGTTCTCGAATAGACGTGAAAACACGCTTGGTAGTAACAGAAAGAAGTTACCCTGGCCAAGTAACAGGCCTTTTAAAATCCTATCTTTAGATGGTGGTGGAATTCGCGGTGTGTATGGTGCAAAAATTTTAACCCAGGTAGAAGAACAAATAACAGGTGATAGGCCTATAGCAGATTACTTTGATATGATTGCGGGCACATCAACAGGTGGGATTATTGGTCTTGGCTTAGGGATGGGCATTACTGCTAGAAAAATCTCTGAACTGTATTATGAAAAAGGTAAGAGAATCTTTTTACAAAAGTGGTGGTGGAGAATTCCATTACTCGGACGGTTATTAAAGCTTTTAGCCCATGCACTCGGACCAATATATGACCACAAAGCTTTAGAAGAATTTTTACAGGATGAGTTTCAAGAAGCTAAGCTTGGAGAAGCTAAGACACGCATGATTATTCCTGCATTTATAAACTCCGAAGCTGAAATACAAATCAGTGTGTTTAAAACTGATCACCACCCTGACTTTAGCAATGATTTCAAATCATTTGCTTGTGATATTGCGAGAGCTACATCTGCTGCCCCTACGTACCTAGAAGGACATACTCAAGGGTCGAGCATGTTTTTGGATGGTGGTTTATGGGCAAACAATCCTGTGATGGTAGCTATTATCGATGCATTGAGCTGTTATGACTTAGCTCCTCATCAGATTCAAGTGCTCTCCATCAGCTCAGGCAACAGCCCCCTTGGTATGAGCCTAAAACATTCAAAAGGAGGGTTCTTGAGTTGGAGAACAGTTATTGAAACATCAATGTTCCTAACAACAAATAATGCTCACTCCCAAGCAAGATTATTACTAGGACCACAAAATATTCTGAGACTAGAACCTACACAAGAGAACGCTAATATTAAACTAGATGATTGGAAAATGGCCACAGAAAGATTACCGCTTAATGCCTTAGATACCTTTAATGATAGAAAGGAAATAATAGAAAAGTTTTTTAACACCACAGTGAATCCTAGGCATAGGTTTCACACTTCAGAGGTTAGTTAAATTTATACTTTGAGTGTGAAAATGCTCTGACCGAAGAGAAGATTAAGTGACGAGTTTCTATACTATAAAAACCGAATTAGAGAAATCAAACCTAGAACCACCCCCGTACTTCCCCATAGCAGAAAAAGCATTGTAAAGAAGTTATTTCTAAGCTCCTCGTCCTTAATAAAAATGGATCTATTTACGTACCATGAAACTCCACAAGCAAGAATGAGCATAAGGCTAGATTTTAGATCTATGCCAGATAAGAAAAACAGATATACATTTACAAACACACCAATTAACAACTGCATAATGATTTTTATATACATCATATTTTGACGCGTCAACGCTGCAGATTTGGATGTTCATATACTGCATTGTTCTTGCATGGATTTACTTAAAACTATCGGTCACAATGTTAAGAAATATCGCAGACAGCGGCATTGGTCGCAAGAAGCATTAGCATATGAATCTAACCTGCATAGGACTTCTATCGGCGAGATTGAAAGAGGTACAAGAAATTGTTCTGTTCTTATAATTAAACAATTAGCAGACGCCTTGAAAGTAGAGCCTCATAAGCTATTGATTAAAGAGTAGCACATACCTTAAGAATCATCCGCCTAACATCTACCTAGTATAGAGGCAATATAGTAGGTATTACAGAGCAGATTACACTCATGCTCAATCCTTATATGACTTTTAACTTTAGGGTTAGTTCCAGACACATCATAAGCTCATATAAAAAGAAGATAGGGGCCCCTATTCTCAAGTTGTATTAAGCTTTTATTTTAACTCAGGTGATTCACAGGCTCTTGAGTTACTCTAGAGTAGCTCCTGTGTTTTATCCCTGTGTATTAGTATTATGAGTATATATATCCCCCTTCTTAAGACTGATCATGGGGATTGAATTGATTAAAGGTAAAGAGATGGGGATCTCCAGCACCATTCCCTCCACTATAGGTTTGAATTAGGTAACCATGCTCAATGAGAACATCTCTTGCACTTCTTATGGTCTTTGCACTGTAAGGTAGAAGCTTCTCCAGACCAGTGGGACTCACTACAAATTCATCTCTCAAGCCTTGCTGATATAATTTAATACATAACAGCAGAGTTAAGGCTTTGGGATATTCCAGTAAATCCTGATACTCCTGCAAAGTAACAGGAATATACTGAGAACCAGGAAGCAATAAAGTGCCTTTCACTTTATAATCCCAAACACTTTTTACAGTGTCCTCGACCTCGCGCTCTTTTAAGGGCACATCAAAGTCTTCAGAGTTGCAAAGAATAGCGTAAGATAATAAAGCCTCTTCACTATCTACTGAATGTGCGTGGCTTCTCAGCATATTGAAAAGCCTAACATTCCGGCTTCCTTCTTCTGAAGCATTTGAGCTTGATTCTGGCCTAGAACGACTTTGTCTTTGGCCTACCCCTAATACATCAGAATTTATAGTTGGAAGGCTATCCAGTAAACTAAGGTCACCACTTATAAACCGATAAGATTCACCATTAACTGTATTAACAGAGGGAGGGAGCATAATTATCCCACCCTTAGCTCGGATATCGATTGCCAAGCTATTCCAGCGTGTCATAGTACTCTCTCCGTTGTACCTGTAGTACATATGGCAGCCTCCACTAGGGGTTTTCACACCTAAAGGAGTCTCCCCAAATGTCTGTACTGCGTCATAGACCAAGCTTGGATCATCAACGTCAACCACCGTTAGATTGGTTATTGGTCCTGTAAGGGTTCCAATATTGCTAGCAGAGAACTGATTCATAAAGCTCTGTATCAACTCTTGCTGCGGCAAGGTGACAAAATGCTTCCATCTTATGCGCGGCCTTTTGATGCTTCCAGTAGACATAGGGAGAGGGAATAAACCATGGCTCAGAATTGTCATTGCGTTGTTTGCATAAACTCCCATTACGCACCTACCTTTTCCATACCAAGGCTTTCCAACCATTGGTTAACATCAGCTGATCTATAACGAACAGCAGCCCCTATGTTAATTGGGTCTATGGTTAAAGTGTGGTGTTGCCCATGCCTGCGTTTAAAGCGCTCATTACGCACCCAACTTGGCGACATGGATAGTTTTGATGCGATATCAGCATCAGATAATAAAATCGAACTCATAAAGAATTCTCCTTTCATACAATAATTAAATTTGACCTTCTCAGGCCGGTTTAATCATCAGTATGATTGAGAGAGATGAGATTAACGATATTGGGCGCAGTTAATACCTAAATACCAATATAACTACTTGCTTACATTGATTCTTTTTCTAAGAGCTTCTTCACCTGGAAGCTGAGAAAGGGGTATACCTTGATCCACTAATTGCCTAATGACTAGTCTAGTAATCTCGGATTTATTCAACCTTCTGCCTGACTTGGCATAAAGACCTAACTGCCTCTTGATGATTTGATCAACCTTAGGCCAATGTTCATTAGTAGGAGCACCTCCACCCTTAGGCCTTTTCACTGCATCCTGAACACTATGCTTATAAACATCCTTTTCAAAAGACCTAAGCTTTGCTGGATCAACTAAGACATGTAAGTCAGCATTATCAGCGGCATTTTTAATTCTTGAATGAAGAATATCTATCTCGGTATTGCCGCTATAATCCAGCCAATAACGCTTGGGAATAATATAAACTCTTCCATCTAGTGCTCTTCCAAAACTAACTAAAGAGCTAGAATTCATCTGCTTTCTAAAACCTTTTTCAAAGAAGGCTTCATGCCGCACTAAATCTTCTTTACTGGGCTTCTTGAAAAGTGACTTCTTCTTTTCAATCTTCTCAAGATCATCTATTTCTTGATCTTTAGGTCGAACAAAAGCAGAGGCATCAAACAACATGGGCTGAGAATCTAAGTAAGTTAGAATTTGATAATCAACCCAGTCATCTCTAAAGTCTGCTTTGCCAAGCCTCTGATACACATCAGGCAACCTGAGATATCTATCAAATCTTTGTGGTGAAGGTACTTCTTCTAGTGAATTCATGTTCCACCCGTTAGCCTGCCAAGAGCCTCTTCAATCTTCTCAGAGTTTCTTGATTGAGTCGCCTCAACCACCGTTGCATAGTGCCTTTCTATCATTGCCAAATTACTGTGCCCAAGCCTGCTTGCCAGAGATCTAAGATCCACCTGGCTAATGGCAGCATGTGTTGCATTGGTTCTTCTAAAGTCATGAAAGACAATATCTTCTAATCCTAAATCATTACGGATACTGGCCCACCTTCTTTTCAAAGTCATATCAGAAATAGGAAAGACGCGCTGATCTTTTGTTTTCTTATCAGCCTTCTGCTTTTTAACAATATCCCTCATTGTTCTTGTACATGGAAAAGTTCTGAATGATCCTGTTTTACTATTCCTAACAGTCACGAGCACCACATCTTTACTGGCTTCCTGAACATCACTCCACGCTAAATTAAGGATCTCTGAGCGCCTCATTCCTGAATGAAGGGCCCATACCATAACATTAAAAAACCATGGCTCATAAGCCTCTGAAGCACGCGCTAGAAGGGAGATCATTTCATCCCCTTTTATAACCCTGCTGCGCCCTGGAATCGCCCTTAAGCTATCAATTCTATCACATGGATTCTTCTCTAAAAGGTCACTTTGAATCGCATTATTAAAGATTGATTTTAAAGTATCCAGCTCTCTTCGAACAGATGAAGATTTAACAGTCTTTAATCGAGACTTCATCCAACTATTAATATGAGAAGGCTTAATTTCGTCAATCGTCAACTTACCAAAGGCAGGAATAAAGTGCCTCGAAACATGGTACTTTGCGTCTTTAAAGCTTTTCAACCTACCCTTTGCTCTTGCAAGCCAGTCATTCGCCCAATCTTCAAACAGTGGCTTTGCATCTGGTACAAGGGGCTGTCCTTGATCTGCCCTTCTTTGATATTCTTTTAATTCATCTGCAAGCTCTTCCCAACCCCAAGACTCAAGCTTACCCAGCTTGATCTCAATAGAATCTCCAGCTTTATAAGACCTACCCTTAAAAGTAGCAGGCTTGCGCAAGCGAATCTTAATCCATGCGGTGTCGCCTCTCATCCCACGAAGGACACCAATACCCTTTACGTACTTAGGTCTTCTGCTTTCTCCAGGTTTAAGAGATGCAACCAAAGCATCATATTCAGCATATCTTCTAGGGCGGCCAACAGGTCTGTTCATATCACTTGCTCCAGTGGGTAATTTAGTGTGTAATAAAATATATATCAAGATATTATTAAAAATAACTTCACACTGAATACACACTAATAACAAATATAAACCCCAGAAAACGACTATACATCAATACATACAGAGAATATTAAAAGAGACCTACAACGCCATGATAGTAATGACTTGAGAGTACAGACATAACAGAGACCTTATCGTTTACACCGAGAGGGTCGGCAGTTCGAGCCTGTCATCGCCCACCACTTATTCATAAGGCTTCCAGCCAATTCGCAGTAATGCATGCACCCCAAGCTTGGCGCTGGCTTGAGCGCAAAATAGTTGCCAGCACCGCCCACTCACTGAATAATTTTTACCCACAAATAGTCATCACACCTATTCCCATTCCCGTTGATACTTGGCTATGGGCAAATATCTATCACACTCCCTGCACGACAGGCCAATATTCCCAGACCTTTTTGACCAAAAGCCGGAATTGGCAGTTAAATTCTTACTCAGTTGCTCTAACCAGGTATCCTGTGCGCAAGGATTCTTCAGCAGCCAGGGTTGCCCAGGTGGCGTTGTGCAAGTCTTGATATGAAATGGGCATGGGCTGGCCTTGTTGCAAAGCATCCAGATAAGTTGCCAGCATTTGTTTTTGCCCCTTGGCACCATCATAACTGCGCGTTGATTTTCCGCGTCCCAAAATTTCCAGCCTAGAGAAGTTCTGCATTCGCAGTGTTTTGCCCCCACCGATCACTTCTAACTCTTCTTTTGGAGTTTTGGGGCTGCCTTGGGTCACATAAACCAATGTGGCCATGGATCCATCAGATAATTGGAACGTTGCCGTCACGCTGGTATTTTCATCGCCCTGCCCTTGGGTGGGGGATAACCGCGCCGCATAAACGGATGTTACTGTGGCCCCTGTCAGGTACAAAAATGTATCGATAAAATGGGTGGCTTCCCCCACAAAGCGCGACCCTTGCACGCTGCTGTCAGCAAGCCAGCTGGTCCCCTCCAGTTTTCCAGCATGCACGCGGTACGTCATGGTATATGGAACACCCGGGGTCATTTGTTTCTTCATGCGTTTAAAAATGGGGGAAAACCGGCGATTCAACCCCACCATAACATTCCCACCTTTGGACTTTGCAACAGCGCCATCCACAGCTTTCAACTGATCAAAAGAAATAGCCAATGGCTTTTCAACAAAAACAGACCTTCCTTTTTTCAGTGCCTCTATCGTTAGTTTGGCGTGACTGGCATGGGGGGTAGCAATCAACACGCTGCCGATAGATTTGCGCTTCCACATGGCAGATAAATCCGTCATGTGCGCATTAAAGCCAAACTTACGGGCAGCATCCGCAGCAGTTAGCGGCGTGGTCGTCACCACAGAATCCAACGTGACACGGCGGTCCCGCTTTAAATGGGGCAACAACATACTGTTGGCGTAGTTGCCTGCGCCAATAACACCAAAGGTAAGGGAAGCTTGGCCCTTTCCCGTGTCTTTAACTGGAACAAGTTTCAGCTTAGTTTTGGGCTTCTTCACTGCCGGATACTGGAACAGAATGCCAATCCCTGGCAAGTTACCCTTGCTCATTTTCTCATACACATCAGCGGCTTGACCAAAGGGATAAATCTTGTTGATCAACAAATCCATACTCAGCGCACCCTGATCCAATAAATCAACAAAGGCTTGCAGGTTTCTGTTCTCTGTCCATCTAACATATTGATAAGGGTAATCCCTGCCCCCTTCTTCATAAGCGGGGTCATAGCGCCCTGGCCCATAAGAGCGAGAAAATTTAAAATCAATCTCTTTGGCAAAAGATGTGCTGTACGGCAAATCCATCTTTGTTTTACCAATAGCCACCACCGTTCCCTTGGGGCGCACACAATGAATAGCTTGTTCCAGCAATGCGTTAGAGCTGCTACCCGCTACTAAGAATACAGCATCGGCCCCTTGTGTTTGGGTATGGGATGATAACGCCGCCACCAGCTTATCTTGAGATGAGTTGGCAAAAGCAGCGCCGCTTTTCTCTGCTGTTTTGCATTTAGCTTTGTCTAAATCAACCCCAAAAACAGTAATGCCGGCTGCTTTTAAAACTTGCACCAACACCTGGCCAACCAAACCAAGGCCAATGACAATAGCTGTTTCGCCCAATTTCAAATCTGCCTGGCGGAACCCGTGCATGGCAATGGCGCCAATGGTGGAAAAAGCTGCTTCCTGCATATCCACCGAACTTGACAAGGGCACCACCAAGTTACGGGGCACAAAATTAACATCGGCATGGTTCGCGTACCCAGCACCGGCGCAAGCAACGCGTTGGCCTACTTTCAGGTCAGTTACACCATCCCCTACGGCAATAACTGTTCCAGACAGCGAATACCCCAGGGGTGTCAAGGAATCTAACTTGTTCATGACCTTTTGGTATGTTGCCATCACCCCATTTTGGCGCAAACTGTTGATGACATTCTTCACCTGATCCGGCCGGGCGCGAGCTTTGCCCAAATATCCTAGCTTTGCTTCTTTTACCTTCATGCCTTCTGTTCCGGCAGAAATAACACTGTATGCTGTTTGCACCAACACACCGCCAGGTTTCAAGGCTGGCAGATCTACATCCTGCAGTTTAATGGCCCCTGTTTTATAGTTTTGGGAAATAGATTTCATGAGGCTAATCCTGCTGGGTTAAAAGTTGTCATTCCGGGGATACTCCCAACGGTTTCTTGGTCACGAATACTTTGCTCATAAGCTGCAATACGTTTCAGGGCTAAAATATACCCCAGAACTGTACAAACACCAACCATTGTCAACGGGCTTTCCATGCCAACGTTAATGTAAATTGCTGTAAATGCGATAAAGAATAAAAACGTCCCATACCGCGCATAGTGATCCTTTTTAAGGTTGAAGGGAAAACATGTTTTAAAAATAAACAAAACAAATAACACAAAGCCAGCCAACCCCATACGAAACAGAATACCAATAAAGGAATTGTGCACCCCAGATTTCATGATATCACCCACATCTTCATACCGCTCTATTACACCAAGTTGCAGATACTGATTCGTCACAACCTCTTTACCAAAGCCAATGCCCAGCATATGACTACCAAAAAAGCCCGAGAATGCATCCCCCCACAACAAATAACGAAACGCTGTGTTTTGGTCTACCTGCAAAAGATCCAAGACAAAGAAATAACCAACAAATGACACGAAGATGATAAGAATAACCAGCGCAACTAGAATTTTACGAATACCTGGAAAAACGCCAGTCATCATCAACATAAACCCCACCAACACAGCTTGAGAGTTAGCTGCCAACATCACAATTAAAACCGCCGTGCACAAGGACAGAATACCCATGCTTTTACGATATCGAATAAAAATAAAATAACCTGCCGATAACAAAAGCAAAGATGTTGGGTTCTGCATTCCCCAAAAAACAAAAGGCCCAATATTCAAGATAGACAGGTTAAACCACACCATTCCCCCCAACATTGTGAAGAACAGAATGCCCATATATAAATCTGTTCGCCCTGACTCATAAGCGTGCAGCCAAAAGCGTTTAGACGCACAAACAAGGGGGTAAATCAGAAAAACAAAGAAGCTTTGCGATAAAATGTATTTACGATCATAATAGATTGTCCATGCATCGGGCAGAACATCTGCATAGGATAACACCACATAAACAATCCCCAGAATGACGAATCCCAGTAAAGACCAATACACATACAGCGCATTAGTCACCAGGAAGTACAGTGTGATTGCAGCTGTAAAACCCAACAACCCCGTAACCCCAGTATGACGAACTAATGGCCCTGCAGCACACCACAACACAATAGCAAACAAAAACAAAATATGCGGAAACAAGCCGGTCTGGGCAGAGACGCCAGGCAGTGGTAATTTCTGAAGAGCAATTTCAGCCATGGCCGAAATTTTGCGGAATTCCCCAACAAAATGCGAGTTTTTTAAACCTGTTTATGTGGATAAGAAAGCCATTGCGATAAAGCCAAATGCATCCAAGCTTGGGTCCAACGCATATAGGTAAGCTTGTTGGTATAAAGCCGTTTCTTTTGGTAATGGAATGCGCTTCTTCTTTCGTTCCACATCTGTTGGCATGTCCACCGCAAAACTTTCTCAGCCAAATCAATATGATCTGGCGTGGGATTAACGCTTAACAACGTGATTACAGCCTGGGCCGTATTATGGCAATCGATGGGGTAAACTTTATGGTCATAATATGCAGGTCGGCCATCCTCGCCAAAAAATGCTTTGGCATAATATGACATTCCCTTTTCAAGAGACTGCTGAATCTGAAGGCTTGGCTGTAACGCTTTAAGTAAATTCAAGGCCTCTAAATTAAAGCCGGTATGGAAGCTATCAACAAAGCCATGGTGACCAGCTTCACCATAAAACCAACTTCCATCTGGGCGCTGGGCATTCAAAGTATAGTCAACAGTACGTTCGGCCAGCTCTTTGAATCGGGCAGGCCCGCCCAAATGATGGGCCAGCATCAAAACATACGCCCCCCACAGGTTCACGTTATGCACCATGGTTGTATCATCTGGAATATAGGAAATATAAACGGACTTCTTATTTAAGCTAAAACACAATAAGTGCTTTTCAATAAAAGTTGCAGCCCCTTGGATTACATCGCTGTGATCTTGCTTCAGCAAATTTTGTGATCGGTGCAAAGCCTTGACTGCATAGGCCGTGCAAATTAAATTGGGCGTTCCTTTGGGCACAAAAAATGCACGCGCCTGCCAGGGAAAGGGGTACCCCCACGCACCGCCACCCCACTGTATTGGGTCACACCGCATATCAAGCAAATCATCTATCAATGGAGCCAAAACATCTGTGTTTTTTTGAAGGGCATAGGATTGGGCAAACAATGCGTGTCCCTTGGCATTTTGCACTTTTGGAGTTTGCATCATTCCCCTAAAGTTCAAGGGAGACCGCTTGCAAAACTGAATCCACGCTAACCGCAATAAGCGCGACTGATCCAACTGCAACGCTTGAAAAATATGACTGTTTAAACCATCGAAAGGATCCCACCCAGCATACTCTTTTGCCTGGCATGTTGCATCCAACTTTTGAAAAACTTCAGCAAAATCCATACGTGTTACCCCGATGACTTCATAAGAAATTTAAGCTCTGATAACGTATTGCTGCAGAATACATCTTTGGTAAATCTTTTGTGGAAAGTTTGGTTCCCTGCGCGTCCCAAAGACGCGGTCTTCGCCTTGGTCAAAGCTCCAAGCTGACCAAGCAAATGCTGCCTATCATCACACAACACACCATCGACATCATTTGTAATAATTTCAGGAAAGGCCCCCGCTCTATAGCACAGGGTGGGCACAAAAAAGGCCATGGCCTCGGTAATGACACGACCAAAACCTTCATTAGTCGATAGAATAAGGTGCAGATCTTTGTCTGAAAATATTTTCTCTAAATTCTTTTCATATCCATGATACAAAATGCCAGGATGTTTTTGCAGGGCTGCTTCAAAAGGTCCTTTTCCGTAAACATGGAATTCAATATTTAAACCCTGTGTTTTAACTTGGTCTGCTAACCATAATAAATCAGGTATGTTTTTACGCACTGTCAGCTCGCCCACTACACATACCTTCAACGGCCCTGTTTTGGCTTTGCTGGGACGTTTTGTAACTTCTGTATCTGATCCATTATAAACAACTGCCCCGTTTACCTGCTCAACGCACAACCCCATATGCCGATAGGCTTCTTGCTGAACGAACTCGCTAATAAACAAAGTTTTGGCAGATCTTTTCATCGGGCCCCTCAACATGGATATCATCAACCTGTCTCTAAGACTTTTGGGAGGCTGGAACAAAGGACCATGAATTGTCATAACGTGGGGAATTTTCAACTTTTTTGTCAAGCATCCGGCCATAATATTGGCATTGCGTAAATGGGAATGAACAAATGCGATGTCCTTCTGGCGATTAACCAAAAACTGCTTCAGTCGCCATATTTCCAAAGAATGTTCATATTGAAAAGGAACTTTGTGGGCTGAACTTAAAACATCTTCAAAAGGGGGCGTTGGGATAAAAGTATGGGTTTTGAAGCCTTTTTCCTCTAACGTTTTATTTAACTGATAGGCATGCTTACGCGCCCCGCCAGCGGCATTCTTTCCGATAATCCGGACAATCAATTTCCCCAACGTTAATTTTCCTCGATGGTATTAATGATATACTTGCAAGCTGCTTCAAGCTCTTTCACAACATCTGCCGTTGCAGCATCCAGTTTCTTAGTACGTCCAACCATACCTTTAACAGAAGCGGCTAATTGCTCTTGAATTTTCTTTTCTGGGGCTTGCCAATCTAAAACATAATCTTCAACCCCCAGTTGTTTGAATGTGCCCAGCGCCTTTTTCTGCTGATATTCCAGCACAACAGCAGGCGTCCCTTGTGTGGCAGCAAAAATAGTGGAATGCAATCGTGTGCCCAGCAAAAGGTCTGCTTCCTTATAAAGCGCACATAGCTCCTCTACCGATAAATCATCATCCACAAAAACTAAGCGGCGATAATACCCCGGGTCCATACATTTCTTAATGGCTTTTTGCACAACCCTATCATCCTGATTTTTGCCCGGCCCAATAACTTGCGGCACGAACTGGACAATCCAATTGGGGCGATTCTTTAAGAACCCCTCCAAAATTGACGCCATCTTACTTTCAAAAGCCGCCTGCACACGAACATCAGAAGAAAGGTTGCGCGCCGTTACACACAAAATCTTCTTCTTACGAACAGGGACCTTGGGCTTGATATAGCTTTTGAGAATAAAGGCAATGTCAGGTACAACCGTTACCCGACCTGGGATAACACCCAGTTCTTCTAATAAATCCTGGGAAAATGTTTCCCGCACATACACATGGCGGCATCGATTAAAAATCCACCTGGCTTGAAAGCGCGATAACTTACCATTAAAAGGCCCAATTGACTGGGCAAAAACGATTGGCTTTTTGTGCAACAAAATAGAAAACAACAAGGGGCTTAACATGCGCATTAAAAAGAAATAAGCGCGCAAGCCACCCTTGCTATAAAAAATGCTACCGCCCTTGCTAACCACCACACCAGACCGAACATAAGCGCGCTGATCTTTGCTCAGAACTTTTATAGCCCGCCCGCCAGAAGCTTTATATATTCCAATACGCAAGACCCCCAATGTCAAACGAACAGTAACCGACACAGCCTTGGTCATATTGCGAATAAAGCCCGATGATTCAACATAGCGCTGGGGCACACTATTGGGGATGACCCTGTCGGCCACCTTTTTTAAAAAACGATGCGCAGGAGAATTTCGGGAATCACTTTTCCCAAAAGTAGAAACAGCAAACAGCTTTGGTTCTTCTTTATATTTATCAAGATACGCCTGCCGCAACCCCAAAAGTGTGGCCAAAATAATGCCGTGGTCGCCCTTATTATCATCCGCATAGCAGTTGACCAGGCAAATCGTCGTTTCATCGGCCCTATAGTCTGTTGGCCCTTTTCTCTGTAAATTCATGGAAAGACCTTAACACGGCTAAAACACAGAATTAAACGGCTGTTTACATCAGATTTTTCCAATATGAACACCTGTTCCCATTGCATCACAGCCCATCGGAATTTTCTTTGTTATCCCCGCAGATCCTTTAGGGCATCGAATGATCAGGCCATAGTAGGAAGAAACAGAGGCTTAAGCAATGACTGAGGCACAAATTTCTGATGGCTATTCTTACCCTGCTCGGCGTTTTGAGTGGGTCAAACGCCTGTTTGATTTACTTGTTTGCATTCCCTTGCTTATCCTGTCCGCGCCACTTTTGTTGTTTATCGCCATTCTTATTCGCTTGGACTCTCCCGGCAACACACTATTCCGACAACAACGCCATGGACGGGATCATGTTATTTTTAACATGTATAAATTCCGCTCTATGACCCAGGCTTCCTCGGATAATGATACCCTTGAACAGGTTAGCAAGAATGACAGCCGCGTCACACGTATTGGAAAGCTTCTGCGCCGCACCAGCCTGGATGAGTTGCCCCAAATTTTAAACGTGCTGAAAGGGGACATGTCTTTAATTGGCCCCCGCCCCCATGCATTGGATCATAACAAATATTATGAGCAGCACATCCCAACCTATCGCTTGCGCCACTCTGTTCGCCCGGGCATCACAGGCCTTGCACAAGTTCAGGGCTTCCGCGGGGCAACCCCTGAAATACAAGATATGGCCAACCGCGTAGAAGCTGATCTAAAGTATTTGGAAAATTGGACTTTTTGGGGTGATATCAAAATATTGCTGTGGACAGCTCTTGTCGTTTTCGAAGTAGAGGAACGATAGCCCATGGATTTAAAAAGCAAGCAATTTACTTTTATGGGCAGCCCGATGCATTCCTTAACCCTGGATGAAACAGTGGTTTTTGTTCATGATAAACTGAAAGCCAAAGAAGCCATGCAGCAAGTGGTGGTTAATGTTGCCAAGCTGGTCAAAATGCAAAAAGACAAAGAGTTATATGATAGTGTTGTCACGTCTGATCTTATAAATGTTGATGGCATGGGTGTTGTATTGGGCGCCAAGCTATGCGGCCACCCCGTACCAGAGCGTGTGGCCGGCATTGATGTAATGATGTATTTGCTGGATCTGTGCAACAAGGAAGGGTACAAGCCTTATTTTTTAGGCGCTAAGCAAGAGGTCTTAGATGAGGCGCTGGACGCTGTCCGCTTGGGGTATCCAGATATCAATATCGCCGGGTCCCGTCATGGCTATTTTACAGAAGAAGATGAAGGCGGCATCGTAAAAGAAATTGCAAGAACAAAAGCCGACATGCTTTTTATTGGCATTACCAGCCCCATTAAAGAACGTTTTATGGCGCGCCATAAAAAAGATCTCAACACCCCATTTATCATGGGTGTTGGTGGATCTTTGGACATACTGGCAGGAAAAACAAAGCGAGCCCCCCGATGGATGCAAAAGCATGGCATGGAATGGCTTTACCGTATTTACCAAGAACCCCGCAGAATGTGGAAGCGCTATGCGGTGACAAATTCTTTATTTGCGTTAATGCTAATTCGTGAATTTTTTGCCCCTAAAAAAGATATTTTCTAAACGCCCTTTCAATTTTTGTTCTGTAAATTCTTCTTCGTATCTGGCTCGCGCCAGCTTTTGATCATTTAACAGCTCACCTTTATTCTCTGCATAAAAACCAACCTTCTTGGCAAACAGGGTGGCCATATCCTCATCATCTGTATAATCAAAAACATGGGTTGAAAAATCTGGACCAACCATATCACGCATCCCCCCGGTATGGCAGATCAGGGGCACAAGACCATGCCCCATTGCTTCCAGAAGAACCAATGGGGCATGGTCATGACGACTTGGGTACAAAAAGATATCTGACTTTTGAAAAATGGCCTCTTTTTCTGCTCCATACAAAGGCCCATAGAATGTAACGTTCTTACCCAGTCCTTTGGCGGCAGCAATTTGCTCAACCTTGGCTTTGCTGATCTTGGCACTGTCCCCCCCAATAACATGCCCTCGTACAGACAAGCCATTGGCTTTCATTTTTTTCAAGGACTCTAAATAGGTTAGAACACCTTTTTCTTCTTTTAGATTAGAAATAAACAAAATATCTAGATCTTTTGTATCGAGCACCTCCGGCACATTAACACTCACCGCATTGGGCAGGCGCCAAACATGGGCAAACAGGCCAGCGCCCTCTGCAGCACGGGCGGCCTCTTTGGTAATGGCAATAACTTCCGTCTTTCTAATTAAAAACCGTAAAAACCATCGTTTAAAGCCCGAGCCATACAGCAGAGCATGCAACCCCTCCCCATGAACATGAACCAAAACCCGCTTCCCAATGCCCTTGGCAAAAAAAGCGACAATAGAATCCCGTAAGCTAACGGGCCAAGTGGGGGAAAACGGGAAATACACCACGCCCACCTTGCCCGAAAAAAAAGATCTCACCCGCAATATCATCATTTTCCACAAGATACTAACCATTTTACGGGCTTTACCTTTACCAATATCTGTCAGGTCTTTGGCATGAGCCAATGGTTTTACATTTACCGTATGAAACTTGTTTTGCTTCAAACAATCATAGACTTGCCTGTTCACCGTGGTCACCCCATGAATGGGTGGTGGCAACTGAGCCAGCATCAAAATTGTCAAGGATCTATCACTCATCCTTCCTTTATACTCAGTTTATCCTTACCTTATCCACATGAATTTTCCACATCCCCCCCTTTTTATAGAAAAGTTTGCGGTGACGTCACCCTGGAAATAGATACTATGGAAGGCATGAAAAAAGGCCTACCGTCATCTTTGCTGTCTGCATCCACCCTATTTTGTTTGTGTGCAAGCCTTTCAAGCCCTGTCATGGCGCAAGATTCATTTCGTAAGGACCCTTCAATCAACAGAACAGTGAAAGACCGCGCTTTAAAACTGTTTGAAGAAGACGTTATCGCCCAGCAAAAACCTGTCAGCTACTTTGTTGGTGGTCAAATCCAAGGATTGTATGACGATAATATCTACGCAGATGACATGAACGAAGAAAGTGACATGATCGCCATTGTCAGCCCTGCCTTGGGGATTGCCAAAAACTTTAGCAAGGGCACATTGGCCCTGGCAGCCAAGGCAGATCTTGCCTTTTTCCAAGATAACGATGATGAAAACTATGAAGATATTTTCCTTATTGCCAATACATCTTATGAAATTTTCAATAACCTGACGGTAACAGTTGCTGGGGGCTATAATATGCTGAGCGAAGATCGCGAAGCACCCAACTCTGCCGCATCGGCTGCAGAAAGAACTGAATACGATGAAATCGATGCCTTCTTTGAAGTAAAATATAAACCTAATCGTGTTTCTGTTGCTGCCTCTATTGAATATGAATCCCTGGACTTTGACGATGTACGGCGCATTGGTGGCGGAATTATCGATACTGATGACCGGGACAGAACTGAAAAAGTTTACGCCCTTCGCCTGGGGTATGACTTGAAGCCAGATTTGGAACTATTCTTCAAAGGTCAATATGAAGTAACTGAGTACGACCAAAGATTGGACAGCAGTGGCCTGGCCCGTGATAACGATGGGTATCGCGCTCTTGTGGGCTTGAACGGGAACTTCACAAAGAATCTATTGGGTGAAGTATATGTGGGGTATCTGGAAAAAGAGTATGACGATGCCAACCTGGAAATCATTGATGGACCAGCTTATGGCGCATCCGTAGATTGGAACATGACCAAGCTAACAACAATTTCCCTATCTGCAGAACGTGAAATTGGTGAAACTATTGAAATCGACGCTGCTGGAATTGACCAATACTCCTTCAAGCTGGACTTGAGCCATGAACTAACGCGCGATTGGTACATTACGGCGTTAACCTCTATTGGGAATCAAAGTTATGAAGGCATTGCCCGAGAGGATGACCTGCTGGGCTTTAACCTTGGCACAACGTACAAGCTGAACAGGTGGGCCGCTTTAAATCTTGGATACTCTTATGCACAGCGCGATTCCAGCATCAATGCCAACGATTACGAGATCAACCGCGCTTTTCTTGGGCTAGGGGTTAAGTATTAAGATGCGTAAGCTTTCTCTCCTCCTGGTTGTTCTTATGTTAACGGCCTGTTCCTTTGATGGGAACCTTTTTACATTTGACGAAAATCAGGCTGAAGAACCTGTACCGCAAGGACAAGGGACTTTCCCAACATTACAAATCCCCTACCCGGCAAAGCCTGTAGAAACTGCAACAACGGCGGTGGATATACAAACTTATACGCTTGGAGCTGGAGACAGAATTTCAGTAACAACTTTTGATGAAGACAACTTATCTGATGATTTTTTAATCAGCGATAACGGCAGCATTTCCATGCCACTGATTGGCAACATCATCGTCAAAGAACTTAACCTGACACAAGCATCTGCATTAATTGAAGAGAAGCTAAAGGATGGGTACTTAGTAGACCCGCGCGTTTCAATTCAGATTCTTCAGTTTCGGCCAATTTATCTGATTGGGGAAGTGAATCAGCCAGGGCGATATCCTTACTCTGACGGGTTAACACTGCTAAATGCTATTGCCCTAAGCGGCGGCTTTACATACCGTGCGGATAAAGATGACATAGAAATTCGTCGTGGCGATTCTATCGCAAATGTTGAAGCGGAAGATGGCTTAAAAATTCTGGTCCAGCCCGGCGATGTTATCCAGGTTAATGAGCGATTTTTTTAACACACAATTATTCACACCCGCCCCCTGTTCTTGACTTTTTTGTGGAAAACCCCCCATTCCCGCAGATTTGCAATCGCTGCACTTCTTCTATCTTGGTAGTTTAAAATTTGTTAAAGATGGGAGAACATCAAAGCTGTGTCTACAAGTAGCGCACAACCTGCAAGAGGCTATAATTATAATGCCGAAATGAGGTCTGCTTCGAATCTGAATGATTCGCCGGCAACGATTGATGTTCGCTATATTCTTCATACCTTATACAGACGCAAGTTTCTGATTCTTCTTATTATTCTGACGATTACAAGCTTCTCTCTCTTTATCGGTCAGCGCATCACGCCCATCTATACTGCAGAAGCTGACATCCTGATTGAGCGTCAATCTGTTCAGTTTATTGATGTACAGTCTGTCATTACCGGTAAAAGTTTTGATGCTGCAGGCATCATGAGCGAAGTTGAGATCATCCGTTCCCGGCAGCTTTTGGGACAAGTAGTTGACGAGTTAGATTTAGTGAATAATCTGCTGTTCAACCCCTACTTAAAAAACCTGACCTATGCCGTTCTTCCCATTAGTACAGACCACCCCCAATATGACGTGATGTACGAACAGTCCATTGAATCTTTACGAAATAGTTTAAGCGTATCGCCTGTTTCACGGTCACGAGTGGTGAATGTGCAGTTCAAATCAGCAGACCCTGAAGTGGCGCAGAAAGTTGCAAACACCGTAGCAGAGCTTTATATCGAAAACCAACTAACTGGAAAATTAGAAGATAGCGGCAAAGCCTCAGACTGGCTGGAAACACGACTGGAAGAATTGCAAGCTGCTCTTTACGAGTCAGAGCGTGAAGTTGAAGCCCATAAAAGAACGCTCATCGAAGATCAGGGGCAAAGCCAAGAGTTAACCAGCCAACAATTGGTTGAATTGAACCGTGATTTAATTCAAGCCCAAGCCGTTCATTCAGATGCAAAAACGCGCTTGCAAGAAGTATATAAAACGCTGGAAAATGATTCTGTCGTGGCTGTCGCCTCTTCTATTTCAGAACTTTTGAAGTCCGGCCTGTTAAAGCGCATGCTGATTGATGAAAGCAAGATCAAGCGCCGTGTCGAGGAACTGGCCGTCCGGTACGGCCCCAAACACCCCAATATGGTGAATGTAAAAGCAGAGCTAGAGCAAATTCAGGAAGAAATTATATCGGAAGTAGCCAACGTTGTTCAAACATTGGAAGCTGAAGTGCGCTTAGCCCAAGTTAAAGAAAATACTCTGTGGCGTAAAATCCAAGGGCTGGAGGACCTAACAATTAATGGCTCTTTGGCAGATATTCACTTACGTGAGCTGCAACGGGAATCTGCAACAAACAGAACGTTATATGAATCATTCCTGCAAAAATATAAAAGTGTCATTGATCAGGAAAAATTACAAACAGCAGATGCCAAAATTATATCACGGGCAGAACTTCCAAGCAGCCCCACATTTCCAAATAAAAAACTGATTGCAGGACTGGCACTATTCACTTCATCCATTATTGCGATTCTATTTTCATTTCTGCTAAACATGCTGGACAATCGCTACAAAAGCATCCGCCAAGTAATTGAAGATACTAACCTTCCTGTCTTAGGCATCATTCCTAAATTACCCCGCAGCAAAACCAAAGATGTAGATTATGTGATCAAACGTCCATTCTCATCGGTTTCAGAAGCTGTGCGCATGATCCGCACCTCCATTACACTGTTAAGCCAAGGTAGTTCGAATAATAAGGATGTAAAAGTTATTAACGTTGTCTCATCCGTCCAGGGAGAAGGCAAAACAACTGTCAGCGTTTGGATGGCACGCATGGCGGCCCTGTCTGGACTGCGTGTTATCTTGGTGGATAGCGATATTCGAAACCCAACCCTGCACAAGATTTTCCCCAGCAAGAACGGGTATACCTTGCACGAAATTCTTTCAGGCAGCGCCCGCCTTGCAGGCCAAGACACAGGCATTGGCTCAGACCAAAAGGCCATTGCGGTTGATCAGGAAAGTGGTCTGCATATGGTTTATGCGCACAAATCAGAAACAACAACGCTGGATTTGATTAATTCTAACCGGATGAAATCATTCATTGAAATTTTGAAGAAGTCTTATGACCTGGTAATCTTGGACGCCCCCCCAAGCTTGGGGATTTCTGATGGACGGGAATTGGCACGCTTGGCTGATTCAACAGTTTACGTTATCCGCACAGATGAAATGTCTCGTGAAGGCGTTCAAGCTGGTATCCGTAATTTCCGAGACTTTGGCCTGCAAATATCTGGTGTTATTTTAACCCACGTGAAAACAAATAGCCGTGCGAAGTATGAGTACTTTGTTACTAAATATGCAAATTCCTAAAGTTTAGTCTTTTTTTCTTTCTTTCTCAAAACACAACCATTAGTATACATATGTATCCAGAAATGCAAACATAGGGGGTGTGCAAATGCGACTATTCACAAAAGGATCCAGCGGATTCATCGGTTCAAAACGGCTTTTTCATAAAAAATCAATAATGGAAGAACACGCATTAACGATGCTGAATGAAATGCCCACCCCGGCCCTACTGTGTGATCTGGACAATTTCAAAATATTTTTTGCAAACAAGGCCAGCACATCCACCTTAAAACAAATCGAACATTTACTTCCCATCACTGTGGAGCAGCTTATTGGCTCTTCCATTGATGTTTTTCACAAAGCGCCGGAACACCAAAGAAGGCTTTTAAGAGACCCCAACAATTTGCCGTATCGTGCAAAAATCCAAGTTGGGGAAGAACATATGGACCTGAAAGTTACTGCCATAGTATCAAACGGAACTTATATTTGCCCCATGCTGACATGGGAACTAACAACGGAAGATGTCAAGCTGGCTGATAACTTTGAAGGAGATGTTAAAACCGTTGCAGATGAAGTCACAGGATCTTCTGACAGTATGCAAGGATCCTCTGAAAGCATGTCATCTGCTTTGGAAGAATTAAGTGCGTCTAGTCAGGAAATCACCACCCAGATCAACAAAGCAAGCCAGCTGTCTCAATCCAGTGTCAGCCAAGCACAGAAAACAGCATCAGTTATGCAAGCTTTGGAGCAAGGTGCTGACAAAATCGGGGAAGTTGTGGAATTAATCTCCACCATTGCAGATCAGACCAACCTTCTGGCCTTGAATGCCACGATTGAGGCTGCTCGTGCTGGAGAGGCGGGTAAGGGGTTTGCAGTTGTTGCCTCAGAAGTTAAGTCTTTGGCCAGTGAAACAGCCCAAGCAACAGAGGAAATTTCAACCCAAATTAAAGAAATTCAAGACACCACCAAAGAAGCTGCCGTTGAAATCAATCAAATCACTGACTCCATCAATAAAATTAATGAAGTAACAACTGTTATTGCCTCGGCCGTGGAAGAACAAAACGCAGCCACCCGCGAAAGCAGTCAGTCTTGTCAGAATGTTTTAGCACAGGCCAGAAGCTTGAATGAAAAATCAGCTGAGTTACGCACACAACTAGATGGATTCTTGGAAGAAATTCGCAACAAGTAAGTTACTTGATAACCTTTGTCAGAACGCCTGAAAGTTGATCCGCTATATCTTCGGCAATCATGCCGCCACCCTTGGCTTCAGCAAAATGGTTGGCACACGCTCCATGCAAATACACAGCTGCCTGTGCTGCCTGTACAGGGGGCATCCTCTGGGCCAGCAAGCTGCCCACAAAACCAGATAAAACATCCCCCGTTCCCGCAGTTGCTAATGTTGCGGGGGCCTCTTCTTCAACCGTTATATCGCCGTCTTGCATAATCAGGGTTTTTGGCCCTTTTAAAACACAAACTGCCGGAACCGTCTCCCCCAATTTACGGACAGATTCTTCCCGGTCTTTCCACCACCCAAAAACACGCCGATACTCTCCCTCATGCGGGGTGACAACAACATCTTTGTGCAGGTTTTCATACAGGCTTTCCTTGTTGTTTTCAAAACAGGTCAACGCCCCTGCATCCAGCAATGTGGGTTTGTTTTGGGACAGAAGATAAAAGACAACTTCTTGTGCTTCAGCATCCAAATTTGTCACCCCAGGCCCATATAAATATGCCGTGATATCTTCGTTATCAATTTGCTGTTTAATATCCAGTACGGACTTATAGGTTTCAATAATGGTCCCTGGGGCCAAATCCCCATAAAAGACTTTTTCAGATTCAGGACAAATAACCTTTACCAGCCCTACCCCCATACGCCGGGCTGCATATGATGCAAGCTTAATAGCACCAGGTAACTGCCCTGCAATAATTAGCAAGTAGCCGCGACTATACTTATGTCCGTCTTCTTGCAAACGGGGAAAATGTTCCACCCAAAGGCTGGGGCTATTGCGCTGTGGTGTCGTCATCTTTAAAAATGATAATATCTTGCGGGTTAGCATACCCAAGGTTGCGGCGGATTTGCTCCTCTAACATATCGGCATCTAACCGATCAGGGTGCATCAATGCAACACGGTGCTCCAACGTTTCACGTTTCTTCTGAACGACATCAAGCTTTTGTTCCGCAGTTGCCAGCTCTGACTTTAATTGCACATAAGAAAAGAACCCGCGGTCCCCGTGCAGCGTATGGTAAACAAAATAAACAATGATCAGAAACCCAAAACAAGGGATAAGGGCCGTTCCAAGGCGGGAAGATGCATTTTTAACCATAGAAATAGTCTATGGCCAAAAGAGCTGCAAAGTCAAAATACAGCCAACAAAAAGGCCGCAGAAATTTGCGGCCTATGATGTTTTTGTCCCTATTAGGAAAAGGTTCAACCAGCCTTTTTAAGCTTTGGGCGCGATTTGGCCTTTACCGGTGTTTCAAACAAGCTGTGCCCAGTATACTGGGCAGCATCATCCAGCTCTTCTTCAATGCGCAGCAGCTGATTGTACTTGGCCAACCGGTCAGAACGACTTAAAGACCCGGTTTTAATTTGCCCTGCATTTGTTGCCACGGCAAGATCTGCAATAGTTGTATCTTCTGTTTCGCCAGACCGGTGTGAAATGACAACGTTGAAAGAGTTACGTTGGGCTGTCGAAACAGCATCCAGCGTTTCGGTCAACGTCCCAATTTGATTCACTTTTACAAGAATCGCGTTGCCGGCGTCTTCATCAATGCCGCGCTGCAAGCGCTCTACATTAGTGACGAACAAATCATCACCAACGATCTGAACATTGGGCAATTTTTTGGTTAAAGCAGTCCACCCATCCCAATCATCTTCACTCATTCCATCTTCGATAGAAACAATGGGGTAACGCTTACACAAATCAGCATAATAATCCACCATCTGGTCAGAGTTCAGGGCTTTACCCTCTCCATTCAAACTATAGATTCCATCTTTGTAAAATTCTGTGGCCGCAACATCCAAAGCCAAGACCACATCCTTGCCTGGTTTAAAGCCGGCCTTATCAATAGACTTCATGACAAAGTCCAGCGCTTCTTCCGTGCTGGATAAATCTGGCGCAAAGCCCCCTTCATCCCCAACGTTGGTACTGTGACCGGCATCAGCAAGCAACTTCTGTAAGCTACGGAAAATTTCTGCCCCCATTTGCACAGCATGGGAAAAGCTTTCCGCCCCAACAGGCATAACCATAAATTCCTGCACATCAATGCCGTTATCAGCATGCGCGCCTCCATTCAAAATATTCATCATGGGTACCGGCAACAGGTAAGAAAACGCGCCACCCAAATATTTATACAGCGGCAGTTCCATTTCCTCTGCTGCGGCACGGGCCACAGCCATGCTAACGCCCAAAATTGCATTTGCCCCAAGGCGCGATTTATCTGGCGTGCCATCTAGATCAATCATGATGTTATCAATCAATACTTGCTGACTGGCTTCCAGCCCTTGCAAAGCATCAAAAATTTCTGTATTCACAGCTTCAACAGCCTTCAGAACCCCTTTTCCATTGTAACGCTTTTTATCACCATCGCGCAGTTCAATTGCTTCGTACGCGCCGGTCGAAGCACCTGACGGTACGGCAGCACGCCCAAAAGCCCCCGATTCCAAAACCACATCAACTTCGACAGTGGGGTTGCCCCGTGAATCAAGAATTTCTCGGGCTAGAATATCAAAAATGGCAGACATGAAGGCTCCTTTGTAAGTTTTTATAATACCCTTTGACAGGTAGCGGATTTCCCACCCAAAATCTAGAACCAAAATGTTGAAAATCTATAAAAATTGCCTTTATTCATGCTTTTTTCCTGCTATAACCATCACACAGGGAAATAAGACGAAAGATGTACTATGAGCCATGAAAGCTTCAAACTGAGAGAAGAAATCCAAATATCTTCTGAAAAGTCATTTGGTCAAGTTTTTGCAGTTGTCTTTGCCATCATCGGTTTTTGGCCTTTATTGGTGAATATGCAAGCACCAAGTTGGTGGGCTGTAGCTGTTTCTGCGGCTTTATTAATTATCTCTTTGGTTTACCCCCTTGTGCTAAAACCATTCAATGTTGCCTGGTATTGGCTGGGACGAGCTTTATTCCATATCACAACCCCCATTGTCCTGTTTGCCTTGTACTGCGTAACCATCGTTCCCATTGGTTTAATCATGCGCCTTAGCAGAAAAGATCTCTTAAAGATGAAGCTTTCAGATACAGCGCCCTCTTACTGGCAAGAAAGAACCGAAGAAATTTCACCCGAATCACTAAAAAACCAGTTTTAGGTTAAAGGAGCCCTCAATGTCTTTTATTTCAGAACTTTGGCAGTTTATGCGCGCCCGTAAAAAAATGTGGCTGATGCCAATTATAATCATGATGGCTCTGTTTGGTGGTCTTGTAGTTATGAGCCAAGGGTCCGCCGTTGCTCCCTTTATCTATACGGTATTTTAAATCATGCGATATCTTGGAGTTTCTGCTTTTTATCACGACAGCGCTGCAGCGCTGGTTGAAGATGGCAAAATTGTTGCTGCCGCTCAGGAAGAACGCTTTACCCGTAAAAAGCACGATTCTGACTTCCCCAAAAACGCTATTGATTTTTGCTTGAAAGAAGCTGGCATCACCATGGATCAAGTGGACAATGTTATTTTTTATGACAAGCCATTCATTAAGTTTGAACGCTTGCTGGAAACTTATCTGGCCTTTGTTCCCAAGGGGTTTGCTTCATTCTATAGGGCAATTCCTGTTTGGCTAAAGGAAAAGCTATTTCAAAAAGATATGCTGTTGAAACAACTGAAAAACCATGATGAAAATTTTGATGCCAAAAAACTTCTGTTTACAGAACATCACCTAAGCCATGCAGCATCGGCGTTTTATCCCTCTCCTTTCGAAGAAGCAATTGTGTTGACCATGGATGGTGTTGGAGAGTGGACAACAACATCGGTTGCCATTGGCCGTGGTCGCAATTTAGAGATAAAGAAAGAAATACACTTCCCCCATTCTTTGGGCCTTTTGTATTCTGCCTTCACGTATTACACAGGCTTCAAGGTTAATTCCGGTGAATACAAAGTAATGGGCCTTGCCCCTTATGGAGAGGCAAAGTACGCAGACATCATCATGGATAACCTGATTGATGTAAAAGAAGACGGGACCTTCCGCCTGAACATGAAATACTTTAATTTCGCCACTGGCTTGACCATGACGAATAAAAAATTCTCTGCTTTGTTTGGCCAACCAGTTCGTAAAGCTGAAGAGCGCTTGACACAGTTCCATATGGATATTGCAGCGTCCGTCCAAAAAGTAACAGAAATAATTATGCTGCGCTTAACGCGTGATTTGGCCAAGGAAACAGGCATCAAAAACCTGTGTATGGCTGGAGGTGTTGCGCTGAACTGCGTGGCCAACGGCAAAATTTTACGTGATGGCAGCTTTGAAAACATCTGGATTCAACCTGCTGCTGGTGATGCCGGCGGAGCCTTGGGCGCTGCCCTTTGTGGTCACTTCTTATACCAAGAACAACCTCGTGAAGTTATTGCTAACGATAATATGGCTGGATCTTATCTTGGTCCTGTCTTTGAACAAGCAGATATTGAAGCGCGCCTAAAAGCCGCTGGTGCCGTATTTGAAGTTTTGGATAACAAAACCCTTGTTGATGAAACAGTAACAGCCTTGGGCAGTGGCAAAGCCATTGGATGGTTTCAAGGCCGCATGGAATTTGGCCCCCGTTCCCTTGGAGGACGTTCTATTTTGGGTGATCCCCGTAACGAAGAAATGCAGCGGAACTTGAACTTGAAAGTAAAGTTCCGTGAATCATTCAGGCCCTTTGCACCATCGGTCTTGCGTGAAGATGTAAATGAATGGTTTGAGATGAACACAGACAGTCCCTACATGTTGTTGGTTGCTGACGTTCAAGAAAACAAACGCCGCAAGATGACCGCTGATGAACAGAAACTGTTTGGAATTGAAAAACTGAACGTAAGGCGCTCTGACATTCCGGCCGTGACCCATGTGGATTATTCTGCCCGCGTTCAAACGGTACATGAAGAAACAAACCCCCGATATCATGCTCTATTAAAGGCCTGGAAAAAAGAAACAGGGTGCCCTGTTCTGGTCAACACCAGTTTTAATGTGCGTGGGGAACCTATTGTATGTACGCCAGAAGATGCCTTTCACTGCTTTATGGGAACCAACATGGAAGTGTTGAGCATTGGGAACTGTTTGCTCCGCAAAGAAAAGCAAGACCCTGCCCTGGCAGAAGATTATAAACACAAGTTTGATCTGGACTAAAACTTTCCGCTTTACATCCATCCAAAGTTCTTTCATCTTTATCCAAAAGCGATAGAAGAATAAGAGGTTGATGTGCCATACAACTTTTTGGCAGGTATCCCAGAAAACGAAGAAGTCACATTCTGGAAAACCCTTTCAGAGGTAAACCTGCAAGGGCAGAGACGCCCTTTGCATTTCATTGAACAGATCGATTCATTATGCGCACACTTTGCCAATGCCCACCATTTACTGGAACTCATAATAGCAGAGCTAGATAAGCCAGAGCTGGACAGACGTTCAGATTTTGACGCTTACTATGATAAAATTGAGGAAGCCCAGACACTTATGGAAGCTGACTTTTCAGAAGAACGCTCTTTTACAGAAAGTGAATCGTGGACTGCAGAAGGAGAACGCGCAAAAGAAAAAGACCGTGATGCACGGTACTGGCGGCTAAGGCGGGAGTCTACCATGAATGCATTTCTCCCCATTTATGAGCAGCAAACACCTGGGTTTTCTTGGCCCACGGCTGGGGAATTTGCAGCTATTTGCTACGGACTAAGTAGAAAATTAATTACAGATGCCAATGAGCATGGCTCTGTAGAAGGCTTTTGCAAACAAACATTAGTCCAAGAGCATAATGATTTAGATCATTATGGCTACTGCCTTGAATTGTCATTGTTGGAATTTGCAACTGAGCATTTCAGAGAAAAAATTAGGCAGTCCCCCTCAACCCCCATTTCTTTACTCCCAACACAAGTCCCTATTTTTGCTGACGGCCGCCCATATATAAACGTCAAAGATTTAAAACTGAGTGGCCTGTCTATGTTCTTTCAAGATATTTTGACAGAAACTGTATTTGCCAATGTTCCGATTAATACTGAAAAGAGTATTTTGACAAATAAAGAAGCCATTCTAGCCACTTGTGCGACAATCCTTCAATACCTTGATCATGCAACAGAAGAGCACCTGGCAGCGGCACTGTGCTGCATCCAAGGAACACGAGAAAGAATAGAAACAACGCGCCAACAAGAAACGAATACATTCTTTGACCTGGTGATTGGGCGAAATGATTCAGCTATTGATGTATATCTGCGCTTTTTAGAAAAAAGGCTGCGGGGGTCAGATTTGGAAAGAGAGTTAAGCCCGCAAGACTGGGAACTGATACAAAAAGCCATCAATCACGGTCATCGTTATGCGTGTATTGAAGGCCAAGAAAAGTTTATCTCTCAAACTCCTGAAGATCCGATAAACTCATTCACACGATATGAAAAAGACGGGAGACTCGATCCCTCGTTAGTGATACCAACTTCAATTATTAGCAGAAATGCCAAGCAACATTAAGACTAAGCCGCAGCCAAATTAACCTGTTTGGTTTCTTTGGTTAGTTGATCATATCGTTTCAGCATTTCCAGCAGCGCAGGCATCTCTGCCAATGGAACTTGGTTGGGCCCATCGGAAAAAGCCTCTGACGGGTTGGGGTGCGTTTCAATAAATAATGCCGCGACACCAATAGAAACAGCAGCCTTCGCCAAAGCAGGAATAAATTCCCGTTGGCCGCCGGTTGTGGCACCTTTACCGCCAGGTTGCTGAACAGAATGGGTGGCATCAAACACAATTGGATAGCCAAACTCTGCCATTTGCATCAGGCCACGCATATCCACCACAAGCGTGTTATAGCCAAAACTTGTGCCGCGCTCACATAGCATGATGTTGGTATTGCCAGCTTCTTCCAACTTGCTGACCACGTTCTTCATATCCCATGGGGCCAGAAACTGCCCTTTTTTAACATTCACGGCCTTGCCGGTTTCAGCAGCGGCCACCAGCAAATCTGTCTGCCGGCATAAAAATGCGGGAATTTGCAAAATATCACACACTTCGCCGACGGGTGCACACTGTTCTGGCAAATGAACATCCGTCACCACAGAGCAACCAAAGGTATCACGCACTTCTTGCAGAATCTTCAGCCCCTCTTCCAGGCCAACGCCACGGGGAGATTTAATGCTGGATCGATTGGCTTTATCGAAAGAGGATTTGTAAACCAATGGAATGTCCAACGCTTCACACATCTTGGTCAAACTTTCTGCTGTGCTAAGGGCCATGTCGCGGCTTTCAATGGCACAAGGACCTGCAAGAACAGTAAAAGCGTCTGTATTACTTAGCGTGAGCGAGCTGGCTGGATTCTGAACTGTGATCTGTTTCATGCTGATTTCCTTTGTGCGCTAGTGAAGCTTCAATGAAAGAGGTAAATAGCGGATGCGGATCAAACGGCTTTGATTTTAGCTCTGGGTGGAACTGTACCCCGATAAACCAGGGGTGATCATCGCGTTCGATCGTTTCTGGCAATTCCCCATCTGGTGACCAGCCAGAAAAAACAATACCGGCTTTCTCCAACGTTTCGCAATATGTGGCGTTCACTTCAAAACGATGACGATGGCGTTCGATCAATTCTTCTGAATCATAAATAGTGGATATTTTTGTCCCAGACTTCAAGGATGCAACATAAGCTCCCAGGCGCATTGTTCCGCCCAAGTCGCTGTTTTTATGACGCTTAATGATGTCACCATCTTTAATCCATTCTGTCATCAAGCCCACAACAGGCTCTTCACACGGGCCAAACTCTGTGCTGTTTGCCTTTGGCATATCGCACAAGTTTTGGGCCGCTTCAATAATGGCCAGCTGCATTCCCAAACAAATGCCAAAATATGGAATCTTGTTTTCACGAGCATATTTAATCGCTTCAATCTTGCCGCGCACACCGCGTTCCCCAAATCCGCCAGGCACCAAGATGCCATGAACATCTTCCAGTTGGGCTGATGGATCTTCAGATTTAAAGACATCAGAATCCATCCATTCAATATTAACGCGCACCTTGTTAGCCAGGCCGCCATGCATCAAGGCTTCGATCAATGACTTATAAGAATCAAGCAAGGATGTGTATTTTCCAACCACCGCGATGGTCACTTCATCCGTGGGATTTTTCCGCAAATCCATAATATTTTCCCAGCGGCTTAAATCAGGCGCAGCGCCAATTTCTTCATTAAAATACTCCAAAACTTGCGTATCTAAACCTTCTTGGTGATAAGCAATAGGAACTTCATGGATGTCAGAAACATCCAAAGCAGGAATTACAGATTCTTTTTTGATATTACAGAACAAAGCAATTTTGGCGCGGGCATCTTCATCCAAATTACGCTCTGACCGGCACAACAAGACATCTGGCTGAATCCCCACAGATAACAACTCTTTTACAGAATGCTGTGTAGGCTTGGTTTTCAGTTCCCCAGCTGCAGCAATATACGGCAGCAAGGTCAAGTGCATGAACAAGGTTCTGTCGCGACCCAATTCATTACGGCTTTGGCGAATACTTTCCAAAAAAGGTAAACTTTCAATATCCCCAACGGTTCCGCCAATTTCCACCAGCACAAAATCCACATCATCCGTACCTGCCATCATGTATTCTTTAATGGCATCGGTTACGTGGGGAATCACCTGAACTGTGGCGCCCAAATAATCGCCACGGCGTTCACGCATCAAAACATCTGAATACACACGGCCCGTTGTTACGTTGTCTGTCCGGCGTCCAGGCACGCCTGTAAATCTTTCGTAGTGGCCCAGGTCCAAATCTGTTTCTGCGCCATCATCGGTCACATAAACTTCCCCATGCTGATAGGGGCTCATGGTGCCAGGGTCTACGTTCAAATATGGGTCCAACTTCTTCAAGCGTACAGAATACCCGCGTGCTTGCAACACGGCAGCCAAACTGGCGGAAGCAATTCCTTTACCCAATGAAGAGACGACTCCCCCGGTGATGAAAATGAAACGGGGGTTTTTTGCATTAGTCGTCGTCATTACTTACTCCGCGATGGGGACCTTGGGGATGTCATTTGTTGTTGGGGCAGCATCTGTCTCGGCAGGAACGTCAATAGCCGCTTCTGGCTGCACAGGAACCTGCAACTGATCCAGCAATGAATCTGGGTTAGATGTTTGGGCCGCAAAAATCGCCAGCAAGATGCTGGTCGTCATAAAGGCAGCTGCCAAAATTGTTGTGGTGCGTGTCAGCAAATTTGCCGTTCCACGAGAAGAGAGAATATTCCCAATACCGCCACCACCAGCGCCGCCACCGCCAATGCCAAGTCCCCCGCCTTCACTGCGTTGGATCAAGACCATCGCGATCAACGCAACTGTCAAAATCAAATGAATAATGAGTACAACCTCGGCCATAATGTTTTAAAACTCTCTCACAAAAAAGTATTTGTTTCCTTTGAAAGAATGTTTTTTACCTGCTTTTTCTTAGAAAGACCAGAAGAAAATCAGAAAAAAACCAACAAAACTCCCAAAAAGATTCACAATGAAAAAGCTGGCTTACGCCGCTTTTCTCAGCATTTGCTGTTCAGCAGCATTAATGATTTCACAAAAATCTTGTGTTTTCAGGCTTGCCCCACCCACCAAGGCCCCATCGACACCATCTAAAGCCAAGATTTCTGTGGCATTGGAAGGCTTAACAGATCCCCCATACAAAATTTTGATTGTCTCTGCCGGCATCTTTGCTGCCAGTTGCTTGCGGATAAAGTTGTGGGCTTCTTCAATTTGTTCTGTGCTGGCTGTCAGGCCCGTGCCAATGGCCCAAACGGGTTCATAAGCAACAACCAAATTTTCAGGACGAAGGCCCTCAGGCAAGCCAACTTCAATTTGTTCATCCAGAACGGCGTTGGTCTCCCCCTCTTCCCGTTGGCGTTGGGTTTCCCCCACACACAGGATAACTTTCAATTTATGCTCCAACGCCAAGGCCACTTTACCGCGAATCAGCTCGTTCCCTTCATGGTTGAACATTCTGCGTTCTGAATGGCCGATAATAACGTACTTGGCCCCAATATCTTGCAGCATGGGGGCACTGACGCTGCCGGTAAAGGCGCCAAAGTCTGAATGGTGGCAATCCTGTGCCCCAAAGCGTAACGGCGTTTCTTTAAAATCTGTGATTAAGTTCTGCAACCAAATATGAGAAGGACACAAAACAATTTCGGTAGATATGTCATTATCTTTGGCATAAGCAGCAACATCTTTGGCCAGCTGTGTGGCTTCTGCCGCCAGGCAATTCATTTTCCAATTTCCAGCAATCATCATTCCACGCATGTAATGGCTCTCCTTTTTGCTTGCCATACTTTAGGCAATCTGGCTAATCTGTGCACGAACATTAATCGGTACTTTAGCGGGAATAAAATATGCTTCAAGCTTTTAGAGGAAGATACGCAGGATTCTTTGTGCGTATTATTATGGGAATTTTAATCATCAGTTTTGGATTATGGGGTGTGGCAGAGTATTTTGTCTCTGGCGGGGCAGAAAATCCGAACCAAGCGGTGGTAGCCCAAGTTGCACGGCAAGATATTTACGGCATACAACTGCGCAATTCCTTAAACCGCGATATCAGCCAAATGCGTCAACAGTTTGGGGACAAATTTGATGAAAGCCAACTAAAGGAATTTGGCTTGGTTGAATTACGCCTGAACCAACTTATTTCTGACATTTTATACCAGGAAGAAAGCGCAGATTTGGGCCTGACAGTTACAGATGAGCGGAAGCTGGCCAGCGTTGCCAAGAACCCAAACTTTGCGAATGCCCAAGGCAAGTTTGACAAAAATGCTTTCAAACGCGGCCTGCAATACCAAGGGATGAGCGAAGCATATTACTTTAAGTTACTGGAAAAAGATTTGCTGCGCGAAGATCTTGTTCGCTCTGTTCTGGAAGGCATCAAACCACCAGCTATTTTAAATGACGCTGTAAACCGCTATGCCAATGAAACACGCAATGTTACACGCGTAAAAATTCCAACCAGCAAATTCAACGTTGGCACACCAACAACCACACAACTGGAAGAATCATACACACAAAACAAAAGCCGCTTTATGACAGAAGAAAAGCGCACATTAAACTATGTCAGCTTTAGCCTGGAAGATGCTGTCAAAACAGCCACCATTGACCCAAAACTGGTAACCGCCCATTATGAGCGCAATATTGATGAATACACATCCGCGCCCAAGCGCCGCTTTACACAGGTTTTGCTGGATGATCAAGACACAGCCCAGAGCCTGTACAACATATTCCAACAAACCAAAGATTTGACTGCAGCTTTGGCGGAAGTCGCTGTTGATGCATCGCCAGCAGGTCTTGGCCCCGTTGAAAAATCCGGGGTATTAGCGCCATTGCAGGAAGAAGCCTTTACCCTTGAAGCTGGCAACATGACACAGCCACAAGCTACAGACTTTGGCTGGATGGTCCTGATAATGGAAGAGGAACTCGCCCCTGTCATCACACCATTTTCCGATGTGAAAGCAGACTTAACCCAGCAGTTAACAGAATCCTTCGCGGCTGATACTTTCTTTGAAAAAATTGGCCAAATTGAAGAAGCCCTAGCAGATAACAATACAGCGGCTAATATTGGCCAAACCTTTGGCGCTACGGTGAAAAAATCCCAAGATACATTGGCAAGAAACACAACCCTGCCAGAAGTTTTGACCACAGCTGCCTTCCAGCTGCAAGAAGGGGAAACATCGGACCTGCTAGAGACAGAAGATGGAACATTTTACATCGTGGATGTGGCAACCGTTCAAAAGCCCACAGAAAAGCCTTTGGCGGCGGTTAAAGCCCAAGTAACCACAATTTGGAAGACACTGGAACAGTTTAAGAAAGCAACTGCCCTTGCAGATGATATTTCCACGCGGGCAACATCCACAACAGAGCTAACCCAGCTAGTACAGGAAAACAGCCTGACGACCAAAAACTTAAAAGATGTTAAGCGCCAGGATACAGACCCGCAAGACGGGTTAACCCAATCTGCGTTGGAAAGTGTTTTCTCTGCCCCTGTTGGCGAGGTTGTTGTGACCTCTGATGCAGATGGTATTGTTTTGTTTCAAGTGACAAATATTTCAATCCCGCAAACGGCATCTGATGAAAACGCCAACGAGCAGCTTTCTTTCCAACTATCAGATGAGCTGATTTTGCAATATAACCAAGGCTTGCGAAACAAAATCGGTGTTGGCATCAACAAGCAAGCAGTTGACGCGCTATTCTAAGGAAAAACAAAAAGCTTTAGGAGACAGCTTCCGGGGAGCTATTCGTTGCAGTTGCCTCTTCGGCGGATTTTTTCTCTGCCGCTTTGCGTAGCTCTTCCCGGCGCACTTCATCTGGGCTTCTGGTATCAATCAGCAATGGCTTGCATTTGTGGACCAAATCTTCCACCATTTTAAGATGCAACCCAGAAAGCTGGCCAAGGTCCTGTTCGGGAACTTTACGGGCTGCTTCAGCAACTTTAAGCTCCAGTGAAATTCTGTCACCACTAACGCCGGCAACATCATTCAAATGCTCCAACCGGCTTTTCAACTTCTCAACACGGGCATTCAAATCCGCCTGGCCATATGCCCCCCCACCTGCAATCAAGTGATTGGTTAGGCCAGCTCCACCAGTTTTTAATGCCATTGGTAAACTTAACTTTAAAATGGCTGTTCGGGCACTGTTGTTTAAAGGTCCAATAGCCCAGCCTTTTAGCTCTCCAGCGGCATCTGGGTCATTTGTAATTTTGGCAATGGCCTCTTCTACCCCTGCAGTCACACAAGTTGCAGCAAACAGCTCATAAGCACGTTCTGGGTCACGATAAATATCGGCCATTTGTCTTTTGAAGTCTGCCAAAAGCGTAATCGCCCGCTCAGCTGAAAGAAGTTGCTCTTTCACCTGGTCGCGCTCTCTCACTTTATTCAAGTGCGTATCCAGCGTCTGAATCGCCTCGATTAAAGTTCCATATTCGGCAGATTTTTGAAGTGTCACGTTATCCCCACCATTCATACTGTGATTAACTGCGTTATCTATACCCGTCTTGTTATATACTACATTAGCAAGTGCTGCATTCATTAATCATACCCCCATTTTTAATTGAAAATGTTAAAATTTTATTAGTTTCGTTACTTTTCTATTAACAGTAACACAAAATTAACCACCTGGGAATTATTTAATAACAAAAATTAACGTCTTGGTGACACTTTACACCAAAACAGAAAGTTGATAAAAATATGGGTTTTTTAAAGCTGTGTTGCAGACTTTAGTACTCTTGCCGGGCAACCAGGTTGATTCGCTTCTGATAGTGGATTAAATCCGTCACAGAAACCAAGTCAAACCCTTTACCTGCAAGGGTTGGCAGCCATTCCTGCAACGCGGAAAGCGTTTCTTTCTTGGGGTGGCCAATAGCCAGGGCATACCCCTTGCGGCGGGCGATGGCCTCTATTTTAGCCAACTGATGGCTAATGGCAGTCTTTTCCACCAAATGATCAATGAAGATATCGCGGCTCAGGTGGTTCAGCCGCAATTCTGCCGCTAAATCTGCCGCAACAGAGGTTGGCGCTGTTTTTGAGTCCACAAAAGCCAGATTATGGTGTTTTAAAACCCCTAAAACCAACTTCATTTTACTTTCGTCAGACGTAAAGCGGCTGCCCATATGGTTATTTACCCCTGCCAGCACAGGGAATTTCGTGATATTTTGACGAACTTGCTGCAAAATATTGTCTGCGCTCATTTTAACGTGCAAAGCTTCTGGACCTGGGTCTTTGTTGCTGTCAAATGGCTCCATTGGCAGGTGCATAAAGATTTCATGGCCCATTGCTGCACTATCCAGCGTTTGGGCCTCCAGCCCCTGCCCATAAGGCAAAAAGGACAGGGTCAATGGCCCTGGTAATGCAGAAACCTTGCGCGACAGTGATTTATTCAACCCCATATCATCAATAACGATCACAATTTTGGGTTTAGCGGGACTTAAAATCGGCTTTTTACGACCAATTACAACAACATCCCCAGTTTCTTTATGTGCCTTCTCCTTGCTCAGCGGAGCAAATAACGGAATATCTGCCACAGCTTCCGGTTGAACTTCTTCTGGCAGATCAGGCACGATAAAGCCTGCCTCCCCTAGCGCACCCTCTGACGCACCCTCTGGCGCATTTAACAGGATTTCCATGCTAGCATTTTGCTGAACAACCGAGCCATCCACAGGTGTTTGGGGCACTTGACCCTGTGCAAACAGAGCAACTGCCCACAAGCAAACCACAACAGCCAAACACAGGCCGAGATACATTAATAGCTGAGATTCTTGGGTCTCTTTATTCATAATTGGTCAAAGCATTGCAAAAAAATACCGCCCCCACCACAAAATTGCTTGCAATCTATCCACACACTGCTACCTTGTACCTGTTTTGTTCTATTTGCAAAGGGGATTGATATGCTGACCAACAAACAGAAATTGCTGCTGGATTATATCAACAAGCGCCTGTCCAAGGATGGCGTGTGCCCCTCTTTTGATGAAATGCGCCAACATTTGGGGTTAAAATCTAAATCTGGAATTCACCGCCTGATTCAAAGCTTGGAAGAACGGGGCTTTATCAAGCGCCTTGTGAATAAAGCCCGCGCGCTGGAAATTCTAAAATTGCCAGAGGAACTGAAGCAAGCGGCTGAAAACGTAGCAGAAATGATCTCTGTCCCCCTGCTTGGGCGCATCGCCGCCGGAACCCCGATAGAAGCAATCCCACAAGATGGCCCCCATTTGGACTTGCCCCCTTCGCTGTTGGGCGCAGGGGATCATTATGCCTTGGAAGTTAACGGAGATTCCATGACCGATGCAGGCATCCATGACGGGGACCACGTCATTATCCGCCGTCAAGAGCGGGCAGAACAAGGGGAAATTGTCGTCGCATTGGTAGAAGGACAGGAAGTAACCCTGAAACGCTTTTACAAAGAAGGCAGCAAAATCCGCCTGCAAGCTGAAAGCCCAAACCACCAAGACCAAACCCACCCTGCCGATAATGTGCAGGTGCAAGGCAAATTGGTCCAGCTACTCCGCCGGTATTAGATACAACAAATATGTTTGCTCAATTGGAAACGACATTGTACAGTCACCTTTCTTAACATTGAAAGTGACAAAAAAGTTATGGCATCAATCCCCTTACCCATTCCAGCTGGTGGAAAATATGATCTAAATGCACAGCAAATTCTGGCAAAACTAGTTTCCTTTGCAACCACTAGCAGAGAGTCAAATCTCCCCCTCGTTAATTGGGTTCAAGATTATCTCAAGCATCATGGCGTCAACGATGTTCACTTGATATATGAGCCTGGTGATGAAGATAATGGAAAAGCCGGGCTTTGGGCAACAATTGGAGACAGAAGCAAACCGGGACTTATTCTGTCTGGACATACAGATACCGTACCCGTTGACGGCCAAGATTGGGCAACTGACCCATATCGCCTGACCCTTGTTGATGACAACAAACTGCAAGGGCGGGGGGCTGTTGATATGCTTGGTGGTGTTGCAACTGCTTTAGCCGCAATTCCAAAATTTGTGAGTGAAGAAGGCAACCTGCAAGTTCCCCTTCATTTAGCTCTATCTTTTGATGAAGAACTTTCAATCCGCGGTGCCCCTTTCGTGGTCGGCTGGATGAATGAGAAATCACAAGATGATTCAAACAACCTTTTTGCAAAGCCATTGGGGTGCATTGTTCTTGAGCCTACATCTGGAGAGGTTATTAGAAAACATAAAGGAAAAATTGCAGCTACCATCACAGTTACTGGAGAGGAAGGCCACTCTGCTAGAGTAACAGGCCTAAGTGCTACCCACCCTGCCGGGGAGTTAATGGCTTTTATATCAAGCCTTCATCAGGAAAAGGCAACAGATGGCCCCACAGACGCAGACTTTGATGGCAAAAAAGACCCCAATCACTCTACCTTAAATATTGCTGGTGTTGTCGGCGGTACCCCCTGGGCTGAAAGCGGTACCCCAGTTGTAAACTTTAAGGCGGGAGACACTAAAGTTTGGTTTGAAATACGCGCTATTCCTGCAGAATCACCCAGAGATATCTATAAAGAAATTACAAACTTTGCAGATACTCTTTTGTCTGAAATGCGTGAGATAGCCCCCGGCGCAGATATAGAGTTTAAAGTTATTGGTGAATACCCCGGCCTCAATATGCAAGCGGAAAACCCCTTCGTTCAATTTGTTCAAAGCTTGGTGGCCGCTGAAACCAGCAAAGCAAATTCTGGCGGTGCTGATGCCTGCTACTTTCAAATTATGGGTGATATACCCACTGTCATTTGTGGGCCAGGGGATGTCTCAATGGCGCACAAAACCAATGAATTTATTACTGTTGATGCCCTCTCAGAAGGGACAACAATGATGGATGACCTTTTAAAGTGCATGACACCCCAAACCAGTGACACCAAAGTATCCAGTAAGTTTTCCCTTCTTCTGCAAGGCCATACGAAAGCTCTCTAGCATCCCTACCGGGGAATCCAGGGGCGGTGTCCACGGCTGTCAGCCACGGTTTTAAGGCGCAAAACACCATTACGATGATACAGGGCAGTGGCGCCATATTTACGGACAAAGGCTTTATCAATGATCAGTTGGCTGTCTGCTGCTTTGAGACATGTACCATCATTGTAAAGCGATGTGATTATCACATCGGCCGTGTTGCAATCTTCACCCAGCCCCTGATAATCTTTGGCATAGACAATTCGGTGGGACCCAAGGGTGTAAATGCAAGCCAGTGGATCACAGGAAACTTCTGCTGCCTCATTATCATCAAAAGTCAGCATATCCGTTTCTGCCAGTTGGCCCAACCAGCTTTCTGAAACAAATTTCTCTTTGGTTTTAGAGGTCATGATGATGTTAGTTTCTGTTTTCAGGGCAACCAGCTCTGCCGTGGGGCTGACCAGCACACTGGGAACAGGGTTGGCCAAAATGCTGAACCCCCCACCGATTAAGGGAATGATTCCCAGCAATCTCCAGCGCCGTTGCCATAAACACAGCCATAAGCCACCAGCCATCACAATCAACAGCCCCCACCCAGGCAGCGCTGGTACCAAGATCAGTGCCCGTGGTAAATGAATCAAGTAATCTCCCATTTCAACAATAGCGTACAGCCCCACATCCACAATCCATAGCGGCCAATGAGCAAGGCCAAAAGGCATCAGGATAAAAGCCACGATAATGGCCGGCATAATCACAAAAACCACCAAGGGCATGGCCACAATATTGGCCACCAGATTATACAACGTAATGCGGTTAAAGTGGTGGATCCCTAATGAAATGGTAGCAATTTCAGACACAATTGTTGTCAGCATAATCAGCACCACATACAACACAGCTTTGCGCTGCCAACTGGCACGGTCTGAAAAAGCATAGATATGGGGGCGGATCGCTTCGTACGTGGCAACCAGCGCAATCACCGCTGCAAAAGACATCTGAAAGCTGGGGGTTAAGATTACTTCTGGCATCATGATCAAAATGACCATGGCAGCCAACGCCACCAGACGCAGGGAAATGGCCTGCCGGTTCACAAACACGCCAACAAACACAATTCCCACCATCAGAAAGGCCCGTTGCGTGGGAATGGGGGCGCCAGCCAACAGCAAGTAGCAAAACGCCCCAAACAAGGCAACACCAGCTGCAATTTTCTTAACAGGCCAGCGCAAAGCAACGGAGGGGAACGCGCAAAAAACAATACGAATGCCAGCAAATATCAACCCAGCGATTAGCCCCATGTGCAAACCAGAAATGGCCAATAAATGCGCCAAGCCAGAATCACGAAACGCATTTAATGCCCGTTCCGGTATACCGGTGCGAATACCTGTCATCAAGGCAGCAGCCACCGCCGCTGTATTGGGATCATCGATACTGTCTGTTACCGTACGGGCAACAGACAAGCGCACAGATTCCACCCAATACCAAAACCCCAATTGTTCTGGGCGATCCAACAGCGTGGGCTTGCCCAAGGTAAACCCAATGGATCCAATACCTTTGAAAAAAGAGTACCGCTGAAAATCAAACGCATCTGGTGCAACTGGTGGCGGGGGTGGACGCAGAATAGCGCGTACCTTTATGCGATCCCCCACTTGCCATGATTCATCAACATGATAACTGTGCAGGCGCACTTTTCTAGGGGTGATTTCTGGCTTTAAGGTATCTGCCTTTACATCTTCCACCACGATGCGCCTGGCTTTGGGCAAGGGGTGAATTTCAGCAATGGTGCCGGTTACCATAACAGGGCGGGTTTCAAACCCCAGAACTGGGCCTGCGACCCGCTCTGTCCTTAGCTGCGCACCCCAAAAGCCCAACGCAACAAATAGTAGCAAAATGCCCATTGTCCTGATGGGCAAGCTATCACGCCGAATCGTTCGAAGGAATAAAACAGCTGACAAAAAACTAAACACGCCACCGGCCCATGGTTTCGGTTCATTGGGCAAGGCAAAGTACACAATGATGCCGGCCCCAAACGCCACAGGCAGCCACAACAGCCACCGGCTGCGCTCTGCCTCTATGTTCTTCCAAAACTTTCTGGAAAGGTTTAAAATCATTGACTCCGGCTTTTTAACTGTTATGCCTATTAAACAAAATCCAAGAACAAAAACATATAACAAACTGTAGAATTATGACTGTTATTACACGCTTTGCTCCCTCTCCCACTGGTTTTTTGCACATAGGCGGCGCCAGAACCGCCATTTTTAGTTGGCTGTTTGCCCGCCACCATGGCGGCAAGTCCCTGTTACGGATTGAGGATACAGACCGCGAGCGGTCTACCCCCGAAGCGATCGAGGCAATTTTTGACAGCTTAAAATGGCTGGGCCTGGACCATGATGGTGATGTGGTCTATCAATTTTCCCGCCGTGAACGCCACCAAGAAGTTGCCCAGCAACTATTGGCAGATGGTAAAGCATACGAAGATACAGACCCAGAAAAGGGCACTGCTGTCCGCCTGAAAGGAAATAAAACAGGCCAGACAATCGTTCAAGATGTGATTCAAGGGGATGTGGTGTTTGAAAATGAACAAATGGACGATATGGTCTTGCTGCGCAGCGATGGCACCCCCACTTATATGTTGTCTGTTGTGGTGGATGATTATGACATGGGCGTTACCCACGTAATCCGCGGGGATGACCACCTTACTAATGCGTTTCGCCAAAGCCAACTGTATCAGGCCATGGGCTGGGGTATTCCCAAATTTGCCCACGTTCCGCTGATCCATGGGGCAGATGGCGCCAAACTTTCCAAGCGCCATGGCGCTGTGGGGACAGAAGCATACAAAGCCATGGGCATTTTGCCAGAGGCCATGTTCAATTATCTACTCCGCCTGGGGTGGTCTCATGGGGATGAGGAAACCATCAACCGAGATGATGCCATCAAATGGTTTGACCTGGACCATGTGGGGAAATCCCCTTCGCGGCTGGATATGGACAAGCTTCACCATGTGAATGCTCACTACATAAAAGAAAGCTGCAACAAAGAGTTATTGGCGTCCCTGCATCCATTTTTTGAAGAAAAAATGGGCACTCTGCCCGGGCAAGCTGTGCTGGATTTATACCTAGCCGCTATGGATGAACTGAAAGATCGCGCCAAGACCTTGCCCGATATTGTCGATGCCGGCTTATTCTTTACCAAAGACATGCCCGTCCCTGCGGATGAAAAAGCCGCAAGCGTTCTAACAACCGCAGAGAAACCCTTGCTGGAGGCAATCCAAGCAGCCTTTACAGGTTTGCCTGATTGGAATGCAGACGACATCTTTGCCGCCATCAAAGCAACTGCGGAAACTCAAGAAATGAAAATGGGACACGCTGCCCAACGCGCCCGCGCCGCTGTGACAGGATATACATCTGGAATATCCCTGGGCAAAGTCCTTGAAATTCTTGGCAAAGATGATGTGCTGCGACGTTTGGGTTATACATTACAAAATCTTACGTAACTGTATTCTCTTCTTTCTTTTTTTTTAACTATTTTAGCGTTAAAGTTGTATTGCACTGCACAAAGCGGGCGCGCGTTAAAAGGTAATTAGGAGAAACCACCCATGGCCCAGCCAGCAAATAAAAACAAGCAAAACACTGCCACACTTACCCTTCCAGACGGAACAACCAAAGAACTTCCCGTATATAAAGGCACCGAAGGCCCTGACGTTATTGACGTCACCAAGTTGTATGGGGAAACAGGATACTTTACGTATGACCCTGGGTTTGCCTCTACCGGGTCCTGTGAATCAAAGATTACATTTATTGATGGGGAAAAAGGAATTTTGCGCTATCGCGGGTATGATATCGCAGATCTGGCAGACAACTGCACATTTATGGAAACAGCGTACTTGCTACTGTATGGCAAGCTGCCAAATCCCAAGAAAAAAGGCGAATTTGAAAACATGATTACGTACCACACGATGGTACATGAACAATTGCATTACTTTTATCGTGGCTTCCGCCGTGATGCTCATCCCATGGCTGTTATGGTTGGTGTTGTTGGGGCGCTATCATCTTTTTATCATGATAGCCTGGACATCCAAAACCCAGAACACCGTGAAATTTCAACCCACCGGTTGATTGCAAAAATGGGTACATTGGCTGCCATGACCATGAAGTACACAATGGGCCAGCCGTTCATTTACCCAAGAAATGACCTAACATATACAGAGAACTTCTTGCATATGTGTTTTGCGGTTCCGTCCGAACCCTATGTGATCAACCCAGTTGTGGTGGATGCAATGCGCCGCCTGTTTATTTTGCATGCAGATCACGAACAAAATGCATCAACCTCTACCGTACGATTGGCCGGATCTTCTGGGGCAAATCCATTTGCGTGTATTGCTTCTGGAATTTCTTCATTGTGGGGACCTGCCCATGGGGGCGCCAATGAAGCTGTCCTAAGTATGCTGGATGAAATCGGCAGCGTGAAGAACGTAAAAAAATACATCGACAAAGCCAAAGACAAAAATGATCCATTCCGCTTAATGGGCTTTGGCCACCGTGTTTATAAAAACCATGACCCCCGTGCTAGTGTTATCAAAACAGCCTGTGATAACGTTCTGAAAGAGTTGGGTGTTTCTGACCCCCGTTTGGAACTGGCCATGGAGCTGGAAAGAATCGCGTTGGAAGATGAATACTTCATCGAGAAAAAACTGTACCCCAATGTTGATTTCTACTCTGGAATTATTTACAGCGCAATTGGCTTCCCAACATCTACCTTTACGGTGCTGTTTGCTTTGGCAAGAACCGTGGGATGGCTGGCCCAATGGCGCGAAATGATTGAAAACCCTGCACACCGCATTGGGCGTCCGCGCCAACTGTACACAGGGGAACAACGCTTGGATTTCCAACCACTTGGAAAACGCAAGTAACAAATAGTTTTATAAATTTATAAAAGCCCCAGGATCGTATTTGCAGCCAAATCGCCTGGGGTTTTTTCATGCACTTTTAATTGTGCGATGGCTTTCTTACAACCTTCTAACTGCGTTTTACGGGTGTTGGCATTATCTAACAAGGAAAGTGCCTTCTGATAAATTTTCTCTGGCACGCATTTGGATTGTACAAATTCTGGCAAAATTTCTTGATCTTCCAGCAAGTTTACCAAGCTGCCGTATTTGGCGCTGACTAATTGCCGTAAGATTTTGTATGTTAGTGGATTCATCTTATAAGCAACCACTGTGGGCGTGCCAGAGACCGCCAATTCCAAACTAACAGTACCTGAAACCGCCAGCCCCAAACTTGCCGCCTTATATGCCTGATATTTGTGAACCTTGTCTGTTAAAAGGTGAGTTTCAACATTCCAACCCCTAACCTGCTCTTCCACCAGCTCCTGCATATGGGGCACTGTTGGCAGTACAAAAACTGCCTTGGGGTGGCGCGCGACCAGACGCTCTGCCACATCTTTAAAGACAGGAGCATGGCGCAGGATCTCTCCCTTGCGGCTGCCCAAAAGCGTCACAATTACTTCCCGGTCCTTTTGAATGTTAAATGCGTCATAAAATGGAGCTGCCTTAGCTTGCTGAATTCCCAAGTTCAAGACAGAGTGCCCAACAAATGTTGTGGGCAGGCCTTCCACCTCAAAGTACGGCGGTTCAAATGGCAACAAGCATAAAAGATGATCAACAAGGCCCGCCATTTTCTTGGCGCGCTTGGGCTTCCACGCCCAAACTGTGGGGGCCACATAGTGCACAACAGGCTTCTTAAAGCCCTTTTTGCGCAGGGCTTTAATCACACGCAGTGTAAACCCTGGTGAATCAATGGTAACCAACACATCTGGGTCTTGTGCCAGAATATCGGCCACGGTTTCTTGAATTCGCTGTTTAATTTTGAAAATATGAGGCAAAATTTCCGCCAACCCCATAACAGAAATATCAGAAATGGGGAACAGACTATTAACGCCCTGCTCTTGCATCAAGTGCCCCCCAACGCCCGACAGCTTTAACTTCTTTTCATGGCGCTTCAATGCCTCGATCAACTGCCCGCCAAGCTGGTCCCCAGAAGGTTCCCCAGCAATAAAATACATGTGTTTAGTCATTGCAAACCTTTAAAAATAAACCGTACCGATCGCAGGCCTTAATCACAGCCGCTTTATCAACCACCTGTGTTGTATCTGCCGTAATGGCAAGCCCTGCAAAACCGGCTTTAGCAACGCTTTTGATAGTGCGTGGCCCAATGGTGGGCAGATCGACAACATCTTCCTGGCCTTGCTTCATCGCTTTAACCAGCACTGGCTTGGGACCAGGGTACTTTATCCTTTGTGCTTCTTTGATCAACTTGTCTGTTCCTTGGCGTGCCTCTACAGCAATAATCTGCCCCTGTTGAACTACAACAGCTTGTCCCACATCAAATTCTGAATTATGGGCCAAGTACTTAAAGCCCAGCTTGATATCTTGCAAAGTTTGCTCATCTGGTATAGCAGCTGTGGGGGTTCCTGCCTCCATAAACAAGTTGGGAATTAAGCCGCGTGTGCCCACAACCTTGAAACCAGCTTGTTCAAACTGCTCCCGCACAAATCGCAGCAAACCATTATCCCCCAGAACAGATTTAATCAACCGATTGCGTAGCTCTTTGCCCTTCTCATCGACTTTCAGGGCTGACATTGATGGCCTTGCCCAAGATCCAATCATCAGTACTTCATCCACGCCTTGCTCACGCAATGACCCCAAAAGCGCATCCACAAGCCCAGGACTCTCAATTTGCATAACGGGCATACCGCGAAATTGCTTGGGATCATACATTCCCTTAAACCCAACCAACACGAATGGCTTTTTTCTAGCTTGGCAGCTTATGGCCGCATCCAGTGGCAACTGACCGCGCCCCGCGATAATCGCAAGCTTGGTTTTTGATGAAATCATGTTTACGCCCTATTATTTTCTGCAAAACTGTTTATAAACCGGGCTGACAAATTCCCCGGGAAGATTCTTGGCGAATGAAGTCTACAATGCTGTTAATGACATCTTCATTCTGGTAATCATTTGCTACCTGTTTTAAACGGTCACTTAACGGGCCATTGGGGCCAAACAAAGCATCATACGCTTCACGGATAGATTGAATCTGCGAACGGCTAAAGCCATTACGTTTCAGCCCAATAATATTCACACCGCTTAACTTGGCACGCTCGCCTTTAACCGAACCATAAGGAATCACATCATTTTCCACACCAGACATGCCACCAATGATAGCAAAGTTGCCAATGCGCACAAACTGGTGAACAGCTGATAACCCGCCCAAAATGGCATTATTCCCAACAGTTACATGACCGCCCAATGTGGCATTGTTTGCCATAATAACATTATCCCCTACCTGGCAATCATGGGCGATGTGCGCCCCCACCATCAGCAAACAATTATTCCCAAGCTGGGTAGATCTTTCAGGTTCTGTATGGCCGGGGTTAATGGTCACGTGTTCACGAATAACGTTGTTTTCCCCAATGATCAGTTTTGTTTCCTGGCCTTCTTTGAACTTTTTATCTTGAGATGGCGTACCAATTACAGCAAAAGAGTAAATCACTGTCTCTTTGCCAACGTGGGTGTTGCCTTCAATTACAACGTGTGATTTCAGCTCTACATCCTCGGCCAAGATTACACCTTCCCCTACAATACAGTACGGACCAATAATTGCACTATCAGCAATGCTGGCTTTGTCAGAGACAACTGCAGAAGGATGGATTGTCGGCATATTACTTCTCGTCCAGAATCATGGCAGAAATGGTTGCTTCTGCAACTTTAGTATCCCCGACATAAGCTTCACCATCAAACTTATAAACGTTGCGCTTATTTTTCTGCTGCTTAACGCGCAGCTCCAACATATCACCAGGGACAACAGGCTTTCTGAACTTAGCGCTCTCAATAGACATAAAGTAAACAAGGCTGCCTTCTGCTTTTTCACCCAAAGTACGCACAACCAATACAGCTGCTGTTTGGGCAATTGCCTCTACAATTAAAACACCTGGCATAACAGCACGGGATGGGAAGTGCCCTTCAAAACAGGGGGATTCTTCTGTCAGTTGATTAATACCAACGCAGCTTTCCCCAAGCTTTACATCACGAACTTCCTGAATCAACAAGATGGGGTGCCGGTGTGGAATCATATCCATGATCCGTTCTTGTGAAATTGTTTCTCCCGTAAACTGATCTTCAGTCATCGCTTTTGAATCTTCCATCTTTAATGCTTTCATCACAACGTTCCGTTTATTTTGTTCTATATCTTTTTTTTGTTAGCAAGATTTTTAACTGAAACCGTCTGCCGATGCCAGTCTTTTATTGGAATTGCAGGAAACCCACCAACAGCCTGGTTGCCATCGATATCCTTCATCACCCCACTTTTGCTGGCAACTTGCACATTACTGCCAACCTTAATATGCCCTGCAAAGCCCGCTTGCCCCCCAACCATGACAAAATCTCCCAGCTCTGCACTTCCGGAAATCCCAACATGGGCTGCAATCATGCAGTTTCTGCCGATTTTTACGTTATGGGCAACCTGCACCAAATTATCAATCATGGTGCCCCGACCAATAACTGTATCATGGCCTGACCCGCGATCGATCGTGGTGTTTGCACCCACCTCTACATGGTCTTCAATAATAACACGACCCAATTGTGGTAACTTAACAGGCTTGTCTGGGTTAGGAGCAAACCCAAACCCACGATGGCCTATTTGGGCGCCAGAATAAATCAGCACATTATCTCCAATCAACGCATAAGAAATCGTGGTATTGGGGCCAATTTCACAATTCTTTCCAATGATCACGCCTTGATCAACCACTGCACCGGCAGACACAATGGTGCCTTCCCCAATTTCAACGTTGGGACCCACCACAGCAGTTGCAGAAATTTGGGTAGATGGGTGAATTTTTGCTGATGGGTGAATGCGTTGCTCACCATCGGTTACACCAATAGGCTGTTCAGTATAATAAGCCTGAGCCGCTAAGGCAAAGCTGCGGTATGGGTTATCTGTTACCAAGGCAGTGGTCTCTTTGGGTAGCCGGGCAACCAACTCTTCTTCAACAAAACATGCCCCTGCTTTGGTTTCCCCCACCGTGGAAATGTATTTGCGGTTTTGCAAAAAACTAACATGATCTGCCGTGGCAATTTCTAACGGTGCCACATCATCAATCATCAAACCCGCCTTCTTAGGGTTTTGCAATTCTGCCCCTGCCAAATCTGCCAAAGCAGCTAATGTCATCGGGTCTGCCTTTTTAAAAAAGCGGGGATCAGCCATAATTTATCAACTGCTTTTTGGGGTTGTAACCTTAATGTCTGGAATTGCTTTGTTTACGCGCTCCAGAATGATGGGAGTAATATCAAGTGCCTTTTCTGCCAGAAAAACCTGTGAACGGCGCATAACAATATCAATCTTCTTTGATTCTGCATATTCACTAACTTGCTTAACAAGTTCAGCCTGAAACTTACGTGTTGCATCTGTATAGGCGCGTTCCAAATTACGCTTACTTTTCCCAACGCGCGATTGCAATTCTGCGGCTTGTTGGGCGAATTTTTTAGAACGCTTTGCTAATTCCTCTTTTGGTAATTCATCACGCACCGCGCCAATTTCTTTTTCTGCCTTGCGCAAAACATCTTGCTCCTTGGAGATTTGCCCTTGGTAAGATGCCCGCAATGATTCCAGCTGCTTTTGAATTGATTTCATCGCCGTAGCTTTGCGCGAAATAGCCTGCACATCAATCACCGCAATCGTTAGCTTGCCATCATCTACTGCAGGTTTTTCTTTGGAATCAGCATAAGCATGCGCCACCAACCCCACATAAATCAAAAAAAATGTAATAAATAATTTTTTCATAAGTCCCTGTTGTATCCTCTAATCTTCTAAGATTTTTTATGCCGTATGAATTTTTACTAAAAACTAGTGCCGAAGTTAAACTTAATAGATTCGGTTTCATCAAAATCTTCCTTGGCAATTGCTTCTGAAAAATCAATCCGAATTGGCCCAAAGGGGGAACTCCACGAAATTCCAATGCCTGTTGAAACACGCAAGGAATCTTCATCCACAATCCCCGTCCCGGTGTCATCCAGCTCTGTTAGCGTTCCGGCATCCAGGAAAACACTTCCACGAATTCCCAATTCATCTGGCAACCCAAGCGGGAAAGAAACTTCCGCTGACCCAGAATAATAAAAGTTTCCGCCCAAGGCATCATCTGTGGAAATATCGCGTGGTCCCAAGCCTGCCAACTGGAAGCCACGAACCTGGTTATTCCCAATGAAGAAGCGGTCAGAAATCCGAACGTCATCATCCAGCCCATCAACAAAACCCGTTTCAGCCTTCAATCCCAAGATCACATCTTCAAAGAAAAATGGATGATAATAGCCAGCATCGGCTGTTAATTTATAATACTTTACATTTCCACCCAACCCGGCCAAAGCTGTAGTAAAGGACCAATAGCCCCCTTCTGTTGGGTTAAAGCGGTTATCGCGCACATCATACCGCAAGGTTTGTGAAATTTCCGAGGTTTGGAAGGTCCCTTCTTGGTCACGAATAAACCGAGAGGCATCTGAGTCCACATTCTCAATGGATGTATCATCATAGGTATAGCGCCAAGATTGGCGTAAATCACGGTTGATAAAGTACCCCAGGCGCAAAGCCCCCCCGATGCGACGTTGCTCAAAAGAAATATCATCTGCTTCTTCCAGTGTCACACGGAACAAATCAAATCCAGCTGCAATCTTGCGATCCAAAAAGTATGGTTCTGTAAATCCAAGATCCAATTCCTGGCGACGCCCCGAAATTGTTGTGCTTAACCGCAAGTCTTGTCCACGACCCAGCAAGTTACGTTCACGCAAGCGCACGTTCCCCAAAACGCTTTCATTGGTTGAGAACCCAGCACCGAAAGAAAGCTCCCCAGTAGATTGTTCTGCCACACGAGCCTTGATGACAGTTCTGTCAGGCTCTTCCCCTGGCTCTGTGTCAACTTCAACATTTTCAAAGAAACCAAGATTTCTTAAGTTTCTACGTGATCTTTTCAACTTGGACGCGTTAAAGGCATCTCCTTCGGCTAAATCAAATTCACGTCGGATCACCTTATCCAAGGTTCTCACATTACCTTCGATATCAATACGTTCCACAAAAACCTTGGGGCCTTCTTGCAAGTCAAAGGAAACATCCAACGTTCTGTCTTCCGCATTTTTATCAATATCTGGGTTCACCTCTACAAAGGCATACCCTAGGTTCCCTAGCTCTTCGATAAAGACATCAACAGTCTCTTCCAGTTTTTCAGCATCGTACCAGTCACCAGATTCAAACGTGACCTTGGATTGCAAATCCTCAACATTCAGATCTTTAACAGTAGTTGCCACGTTAATATCTCCAACGTGATATCTATTCCCCTCGTTCACAGTAAAAGTGATGTAGAACCCTTTTTTATCTGGGTCCAGCTCTGCCACGGCAGATAAAACTTCAAAGTCTGCATACCCCTCTCTCAGGTAATGGCGCCGCAGCAATTCGCGGTCAAAATTCAACCGGTCTGGGTCATATGTATCAGATGATGTAAAGACCCGATAAAAAGCAGCTTCCTTCGTTTGAATTTCACTGCGCAAGGAGCTGTCAGAAAATTCTTTGTTTCCAATAAACGTAATACGGCGGACTTCCGTTAAGTCCCCTTCCGCAATTTCAAAAACCAGATCAACGCGGTTTTGTTCCAGCTTAATAATTTTTGGTTCAACAGTTGCCCCAAAACGCCCAGACAAGCGGTAAATATCCAACACCCGTTTAACATCTTCACTCACCTTACGTTGGGTAAATACAAAGCGGGGACGCAGCTGGATTTCAGCTTCCAAGGCATCGTCCTTCAAGCGCTTGTTCCCTTCAAAAGCGATACGGTTAATGATGGGGTTTTCACGAACCATCACAACCAAGTTTTCGCCATCCCGGCGCATGCGGATATCAGCAAACAACTCTGTTCCAAACAAACGCTTCAAAGATTCATCAATACGAACGGCATCAAACGAATCTCCAGGGCGGACAGCCATGTAAGACAAAACGGTTGATTTATCAACGCGCTGGGTTCCTTCTACCAAAATTTGATTGATGGCACGCTCTGGCATTGGTGATTTTGCAAAAGCCGGGGCTGCCAAAGACAGTCCCAAAACAACAGTCACCAACAAAGAAATTATAAATCGCTGCATTTAACTAATCAGGTTTGTGATGTACTCAAAAACATTTAATTTAGACAAATCATTCCATGTAGCAAAGGCCATCAGCAGTAACACCAAACTGATACCAACCATGGAGCTTAACTCTTGTACCCGATAACTGGGTGGTTTACCAGCAACTGTTTCAATGGCATAGAACAGCAAATGCCCGCCATCCAAAACAGGGATTGGAAATAAGTTAATTAGGCCCAGGTTAATAGATAACAACGCTGTAAAGAACAAGGCCGTTGCAAATCCTGCTTCGGCAACATCTCCAGACATTTTAGCAATCCGCAAGGGGCCGCCAATTTCGTCAGCACTGCGTGCGCCAGAAATAATTTGGCCCAATGCATTAAAGGTAGACATCGTCAGGTTATAAGATTCAACAACCCCAGCCCAAACCGCCCCAACAGGGTTATGTTGAACGCGTTCCAGCTCTTTAGAAAGAATGCCAATGCGCCCTACGTTTTGATCATCCCCGAAACTGTCTGGTTGCGCAACAGCCTCTGTGGTCAGCTCAGTTTCAAAAACTTCTTCTCCGCGCTGCACTTCCACGGTCATGGCTACGCCAGGGTTTAACTGCACGATCCTGCGAATATCTTCAAAGCGGGGTGTTGACCGGTCGTTTAACGATAAAATCTTGTCTCCAGCTTCAATGCCCGCAACGGCTGCTGGGCCGCCCTCTACAAGTTCTGAAACCTGGTTAGATGTGTATGGCTGCCCATAGCTCATGAATAAAACAGCCAAGGCAACAACGGCAAAAATATAATTAAACAAGGGGCCGGCAAAAACAATCAAAGCGCGCTGCCAAACTTTTTTGTGATGAAAGGCAATGGCCTTTTCAGCCTTAGTCATCTTCTTTGTGCTTTGCTTGCTGCTGGCGGGGTCTGCATCGCCAAACATTTTTACATATCCCCCAAATGGGATCAGGCAAAACTTCCAGCGGGTTTTTGATTTATCCGTAAACCCGAACAATTCACGCCCAAACCCAATAGCAAATGCTTCAATTTTAACACCACATTTCTTTGCAACCCAGTAATGTCCAAACTCGTGAACAAAGACTAGAATCGACAAGATAATAAGAAACGGGATAAAGTAATGAACAAGACCCGAAAAAAAGATTTCCATAATTTTAAGTACTTACGCTGCTGTTGATAGAGAAGGAAGGTGCTTTTTTGCCAATTCACGGGCGTGGGCATCCACCTCGATAATTTCATTCATAGAAGTGATATCTTTTTGTACTGCCTGAGACAAGCTTTTTTCAAGCACTGTCACGATGTCTGTGAATGGAATCACCCCATCAACAAATGCCTGAACTGCAACTTCATTTGCAGCGTTGTAAGTAATGGTTCCTACTTGCCCTTGCCTCAAAGCCTGTTTGGCTAAATCTACGGCGGGGAATCGATCAGAATCTACGGGAAAGAATTCCATTCTGTTTAAATCGGTTACGTCAAATTCTTTATGCGAAATATCACACCTGTTTGGGTATGTATAAGCATGTGCAATGGGTATGCGCATATCCGGACAAGCAAAATGCGCCAAGCTGGATCCATCGCCAAAGGTGACCATCGCATGGATTAAAGATTGGGGATGAATCAGAACATCTATATTTTCAGGTGTCGTTTCAAACAAATATGCCGCTTCGATCACTTCCAAACCTTTATTGACCAAGGTAGCCGAATCAATGGAAATCTTCTGCCCCATGGGCCAAACTGGGTGATTTGCTGCCTCTGCTGGGGTTACGTTGTGCAACTCTTCCAAGGACTTCGTTCTAAATGGCCCGCCAGAAGCTGTGATCATCAATTTCTTTAGATCACTCAACCGCTCACTATGAAGCAGCTGAAACAAAGCGTTATGCTCTGAATCCAAGGGCAATAACGTGCAATTGTGCTGGGCAAACTTGTCTAAAATCCAACGCCCCCCGCAAATGATAGATTCTTTATTGGCCAAGGCCAGTGATGCGCCCTGTTCGATCAACTTTACCGTTACCGGCAGAGCTGTTGCCCCCATAATAGACATGACGGACCAATCAGCTGCCATGGTGGCAGCTTCCAGCAACCCATCTTCCCCTGCTTTGACATCCACCCCCAAATGCGCCACAGCATCTTTCAGTGCATTATACTTGCTGGCATCAGCTGTCACCACACACTGGGGGGAATACTTTTCTGCCAGTGCCGCAAGCTTTTCAAGGCTACCATTGGCCGTCAGGGCCACCATTTCAACATCATCAGCACTTTCATCAATAACGGACAAGGCCTGACTACCGACAGACCCTGTTGCACCAAAAATACTGATTTTTCTTTTCACCATGTCTCTAACTTTATGGGTTAATTATCCTCAAGAAAGCCCCAAGCCGCGCTCTGCCGCCATTTGAATCAAAAGATAGTAAAATGGCAGCGTGTATAAAAACGCATCCATACGGTCTATAATGCCACCATGGCCTGGGAAAAAGGTGCCTGAATCCTTTAAATCCAACTGGCGTTTAATTTTTGAAATCGTTAGGTCCCCGGCCTGGCACAGCAAAGCAAAAATGGGGGCGAACAAAAACCACCCCACCTTGTCAGGAATATTGTAAAATCCGCACCATAGGATCACGAAAGCCAAGCACCCCAAAATACCACCTAGCAAGCCGGCCCATGTTTTATTGGGGCTGATAGATGGCCACAGCTTGGGTCCTTTCAGGGTTTTACCAACAAAATAAGCCGCAGAATCTGTCGCCCAAATGCAAAGCAGATAAAACAGATAAACCAGTGGATTAGACGGCAAATTAGAAATCAAAACCACCCAAACCAAAATGACCCCTGCCCCCAAAAAGCGGGTGCTGGTTTTTAATTTATCACGGGTCATATCCGCCCATTCGATAGACAGGCCTGCAGTAATCAATAGCAATAATGCATCAAACCAAATACCGCCCATAATCGTGGCAATCACCACTAAGGGAATAGCAATTGCTGCAGTTATTAAACGTCTTGGTAAGTTTGAAAAGCTTTGCTTTTTAGCCGCTGGCACGGATGCCCCCATATCTGCGATCACGTTGAGTGTATTCTGCCAAGGCATTGTCCAACGTTGCTCTGTTAAAATCTGGCCACAAGGTATCTATAAACACCAATTCGGCATAAGCCAACTGCCATAATAAGAAATTGCTGATACGTTTCTCCCCTGATGTGCGAATTAACAAATCTGGGTCTGGCATACCAGCTGTTTCCAATAAACTGGGGAAGAAGGCTTCATCAATTTCCTCAACCTGCAAGCTTCCCTGCTTTACCATTTCAGCCGCCTTCTGGGATGCTTTAATCAGCTCATCCCGGCCACCATACCCCAGCGCAACAGTCAACTGCAAACTATCATTATCTTTGGTGGTGTCTTCCGCATTTTCAATCAGGCGTAAAATATCTTTAGAAAAGCGACTTCTGTCGCCAATCATTTTAAAACGAATATTTTCTCTATGCATATGTGCTAATTCTGACTTCAAATACTGCTTTAACAACCCCATCAGAACACCCACTTCTTCTTCAGGGCGGGTCCAATTTTCTGATGAAAAAGCAAATAGTGTCAGGTATTGAATGCCCAAATCCCCGCATGCTTCCAATGTTTTGCGAACGGCATCTGCCCCCTTTTTATGACCGGCAGTACGCGGCAAACCACGCGCTTTTGCCCAGCGACCATTCCCATCCATAATGATGGCAACGTGGCACGGCAGCCCTGCAGAGCTGGAACTGAAATCTTTGGAGTCTGGGGAAATAGACATTAAACTTGCAGGATATCTTCTTCTTTTTGCGCCAGAAGATCATCCACCTTTTTCACAAAATCATCTGTTAGCTTTTGAACATCGCCCGAAAGTTTACGCTGATCATCTTCTGAGATATCACCATCTTTCTCCTGGGCTTTCAAAATATCCATCCCATCACGGCGCACATTACGAACTGCAATGCGGGTTTGTTCTGCGTACTTTCCTGCCACTTTTACCAACTCTTTGCGACGCTCTTCACTTAAATCTGGCAGGTTAATGCGAATGACTTGCCCTTCGGTTGAAGGGTTCAACCCCAAACCAGAATCACGAATCGCCTTTTCTGTGGCCGCAACCATTGATGCATCCCACACTTGCACAGTCAACATGCGTGGTTCTGGCACACTGATGTTTCCCAGTTGGGTTATCGGCATTTTTGATCCGTAAGCGTCCACTTGGATTGGCTCTAGTAAAGATGTAGATGCGCGGCCTGTGCGCAAACCTGAGAATTCTTTTCTCAAAGCTTCCAGTGCATTTTCCATTTTCTTCTGCAGGTCACCCTGATTAAACGTTGCCATTATCTTTCTCCATCAATAATTGTAAATTTACCTTTTTTCTGAACAACATCAGCAAAGGCACCTTTTTCTTTCAGTGCAAAAACCAGAATGGGGATTTTATTTTCCCGCGCCAGCGAAATGGCACTGGCATCCATCACCTTTAGATCTTTGCTTAAAACATCCAGATATGTCAAATGCTCATATCGGGTTGCATCCTTATCTTTCTTTGGATCCGCTGTATAAACACCATCCACCTGTGTGGCCTTGATCAAAGCATCACAGTTCATTTCAGACGCCCGCAAGGCTGCGGCTGTGTCTGTGGTAAAGAAAGGGTTCCCCGTTCCAGCCCCAAAAATAACTACGCGGCCTTTCTCCATGTGGCGTGCGGCGCGTCGGCGAATATATGCCTCTGCCACCGATGGCATGTTAATGGCAGTTTGCACACGAGTTTGAACATCAAGGCTTTCTAGGGCGTTTTGCATGGCAATAGCGTTAATGACAGTTGCCAGCATGCCCATGGTATCGGCTGATGCACGGTCCATTCCTGTGGCTGCACCAGATATGCCGCGAAAGATGTTCCCCCCCCCAACAACGATGCAAACCTCTACCCCAAGGTCAACAACAGATTCAATTTGCTTGGCCACAAACTGGACCGTTTCTTGATCTAAACCAAACTCCTTATCACCCATCAGGGCTTCACCAGAAAGTTTGATCATCACACGTTTATAAGCTGCTTTTGTCATGGCTTTATTACATACAGGCTATGGGCAGAAATGAAAAGCAAAAAACGGGGCGTGTTTTTGTGCCCTAAGGCACATTATGCAAACCTACTGCCCGCCATCAGGCACTTGGGGTGGTTTTTTGTTTTCCAGGGCCTGATAAAAATCATCATCCAGCATTAAATCATCTTCATCAAACTCTGGTTCGGCTGGCGCTTGGCTTACAGGAGGTGCGGCCCCCTCAGCCAGCTCCCTAGTCGGTGGCTGTACCGTAACAAGCGGATCCACCGGCAATGCGCTTTCAGGGACAGGTGGTGGTGCGGGTGAAACCTCCAAGCTGCTTAAATCCATAAAGTTTTGATCCAAGGTTAACCCATCATCCACTAGGTCATAGTTAGGGGCCGTATCATCTGGCGCTGTGTTTGCCAAAACTTCAGATGGCGCTTGGGCTGCTGCCTGCAGAAAGTCCTGAGGCGGTGGAGTGTATGGCTCAGTAGGGGGGAGTATAGCATCGGGCGGTGCTGACGGCAGCGGGACATCCGGAATTTCTTTAAATTCCGGCATAGGCGTTAAGTTCGCCGGGTCTTGTGCCTTATAAATTTCTGGGTTTTCATCTAAGCGTAAATCATTTCTGCTTGCCACAATGGCAGCGGCGCGGGCAACATCATCAGGCGCCAATTGGTTTGCAGCCTGATCATAAGCCTTGGCCTTTTGTGCCTCTTCTTGTGGCTGCAGCGGGGTGTAATCAGACATAGATTCCCGCTCAATCTTAATGGTCTCTTGGTTTTCTGCCTGCCAATGCTCTAACTTTGGCAGTGGATGCAAGGCGCCGAACTGTTGCTCTTGTCCCGCAACCCACACCCCCCAGTTCTCTGATGTTATCTCGTCCACAGCTACAGCTTCCAGATCTGGCAATGTGGTTAAAATGATTTGCCGGCATGCCGCGGCAGCCCGCTGCCGATCCCTGGCAGCAACGTTGGATTGGGTCATGTAATTCAATACATTATACAAGCCAGAAACATGATTAACCGAAACCACCCGACCAGAAACAACAGAAAGCAAGTCCGTAATATGGAATTGCTCCCTGATAGTATCTTCCTGTATGCCTGCGTCATTTTTTTCAACAGCAGGCTGTGCAGGCGCAATATCCGACGCATCTTGTTGGAAAGGCTCAGGATTTTGTTCTGTTTCAGACATTTTTCTCAAATTTCGTTCGCGCCCGCAGCACCTTTTACCCCTTTACAATAGCATACTCCCCTGATATTTCGAGGCTGTTCTTACAAAGGAGACGTTAAAAATGAACCCTGTTATCACAATATGCACAGAAGGCTTAAACGAAGAGACAACGACTTTGGCCAGAGACATTGCTTCTTCCCTTATCTCTGAGCACGGCTTGCTTGGTGTTCACTCTGATCTTCAAACAGCTGCTGCTGAAGATAGAAAATGTGGCAAAACTTATATAGGCCACAAACCACAAAGTTGGGTCAAGGGCATCACATCCAGTTTTTATCTAACTCCCGTGCAGGAATCTTCCCGCCCCACTTATGGGCTAACGATGATTCCCAAACCAAATATGACAGATGCAGAACGAACTGACTTTATTGGAAAAGCATGCACCGCAATTATCACGGGGCATGATAGCCACTGCACCCGCATTGCAGCGGCAAGAAAGCATCAACTGGTTAATGCTTAGGAAAAATATTTAATAAAAAAAGCCCGGGGGATTTCCCCGGGCTTTTTACTTTTCTGCAAGGGCTTTTTTTACGAAGCCATCTTCTTAACTTCTTCTGCAAAGTCGTCTTCTTTTTTCTCGACGCCTTCACCCAATGTGTAGCGAACAAAGCTTTTCAGCTTCACAGGGGCGCCAACTTCAGCAGCGCTCTTTTCAATAATGTCGCCAACCTTGGAATCTGTATCCATCACGAAAGACTGCTCCATCAAAACAACTTCTTCATAGAATTTGCGGATACGCCCTTCAACCATTTTACCAATGATTTCTTCTGGCTTTCCACTTTCACGGGCCTGCTCAGAAAGAACAGCTTTTTCGCGCTCTACTAAAGTTGGGTCCAAATCTTCTTTATTCAACGCAACAGGGGCAGAAGCTGCAATATGCATCGCAACCTGCTTACCCAACGCGTTCAAAGAATCAACATCTCCTGTAGATTCCAGCGCAACAATCACCCCAATTTTCCCCATGTTAGGGGCAGCAGCAGAGTGCATGTACGTTGCAACCACACCATTTTCCACGGACAAGGCTTCAGCACGACGCACTGTCATGTTTTCACCAATTGTAGCAATTAAGTTTGTAAGCTCTTCTTGAACAGTTTTATCTGTATCGCCAGCGTATCCAGCTTTCAGAAGGTCTTCCAAATTCCCTTTTTGCTCCAACGCCGCGTCGGCAACGTGCTTTACGAAATCCTGAAACTGTTCATTCCGGGCCACGAAATCTGTTTCAGCGTTAACTTCAACAACAGCACCAACGTTTCCTTGGGAAACAACGGCAACCAAACCTTCAGCAGCAGCACGGCCAGATTTTTTCTGTGCTGTGGCCAATCCTTTGGTCCGCAGCCAATCTAGTGCTGCTTCTAAATCACCGCCAGATTCCTGCAATGCTTTCTTGGCATCCATCATGCCAGCACCACTTTTATCGCGAAGTTCTTTTACTTGAGAAGCTGTAATCTGTGTCATTATCTTTTTCCTTATTTCTAAAAAGTTGGTGTCTATATCCCAGCTTTCACCGGGATAAAAACCATCAATATGTTAGGCAGAAGCTGCTTTTTTCTCTGCTTTTGCAGGAGCATCAGCGGCTTCTTCATTGGCAGCTTCAGCAGCAGGCTTGTCAGACTTTTTTTCAGTCTTGGCAGCTGCCTTCTTCTTTGGAGCGGCTTTCTTTTCTGCCTTTGGCTCTTCAGGAAGCGCTTCTGGTGCTGGATCAGCAGATGCACCAGCATCAACGCCGGCTGTTGCCATTTCCATCTGAATTCCATCCAGAACAGCATTTCCAAGCAATTCACAGTAAAGTGAAATGGCGCGCATTGCATCGTCATTGCCAGGAATTGGAAAGTCCACACCATCTGGGTTAGAGTTTGTATCAAGAACCGCAACAACAGGAATCTTCAAGTTGTTGGCTTCTTTAATCGCAATCTGCTCTTTATTTGTGTCGATCACAAAAATCATATCTGGAACACCGCCCATTTCACGGATCCCACCCAATGCACGGTCCAGTTTGTCACGTTCACGTGTCAGGTTCAAAAGCTCTTTCTTGGTCAAACCAGAACTAGCTTCGTCTTGGCCCAAAACTTCATCCAATTTTTTTAGACGGGCCAAAGATTTAGAAACTGTTTCCCAGTTTGTCATCATACCACCCAACCAGCGATGGTTTACGTAATGCTGGGCACAACGCTTGGCATGTTCCGCAATAATGTCAGAAGCTTGGCGCTTTGTTCCCACAAACAGAATACGGCCGCCGTTTTTGACAACTTCTTTTACTGCTTCCAATGCATGATACAGCATGGGAACTGTTTGCTGAAGATCAATAATGTGCACGTTGTGACGGCTGCCAAAAATGTACTGTTCCATCTTTGGGTTCCATCTGCGTGTGTTGTGTCCGAAGTGAACGCCCGCTTCCAAAAGCTGACGCATCGTAAATGTAGTCTGAGGTGATACACTCATGTTCTATAGTCCTTTCTAGTTTTTACCGCCACAGCCCAAGAAGGGATTCAAAATCACCAGAAAGTCTGGACTGTGTGTGAATTCTTGTCTCTTATGAAACAAGTGCGCGTGTTATACGCATATTTCCCCGCGAATGCAAGGCCCACATGAGATTTTATGCCATTTTTATTGATAAGTTCGTTTACAGGCAAATCTTTTTAAGATACAACCATTCCTATGCCCCTTAACCATCAAGAAACCCAAGAACTTGAAGCGCTCATCGATAAGTACACTGTGCGCAGTGCCAACCCTGATTGGCACATTGATGAGCTGGCTGATGTTCCACACTTTCAACTTAAACAAGCAGGCTCTTTTGACAGCTTGGACAAACTAACTGCGGCAACCCTCCAACGGGGTAGGCCTTTATACCTTGTCCCCTTAAATTCCTGGTACAGAAAAGTTCACACAGATCCCCTTCCCCGTAAGAAAGATCTGACAAAAACATTACGGCTCGGGGATAGGGTCCCGAAAAGCCTCACCCCCCACCCCGGCATCTTCAAGATCAATCATGAAAACTGTTCTGTTGGCGCCTGCAACTTTAGCTACCCTCTGTTTATGGGTCCTCTTCCTAAAAATTCTTCTGTCATTTTATTTGATGATCATGTTGCGTCAGGCTCTACCATGCGAAGTTTTGCAAGGTATGCGGCCTCTTTTGGGGTAAACCTTTGTGGCACCTTATGTAGCGATGCACGCCAACAAAGCTCTGTTTTCACAGGGCAACCTCTCAGATACATAGAAGAAGAGGCTCAATATATTCTACAGGCTAGGGACGCCCTAGACACTGCCGAAAACAAAAAAATTTTAACAGATCGCATTACAAATGCCTTGCGTGAAACCATTCTGCCCAAGGGGCAGAACCTGAATCAGCTAACCCAATCTGACGTTTACTTTTTAATGAGCCGGTTCAGATGTCATTGGAATGACACCCACGATTTTGACGAAACCATTCGGCGTACAGCCAGTACCATTATCCCCCCTAAAAACCCCATAACCACGGCAGATATTCATGAACCTGCAGAATTACTAGCATGGGTAAAAGACCGTGAAGAAGCAGAAAAAATGATGCAGCGCGCAGCAACATCACGCTTGGTTCAAGCAAAGAAGGCCGACAAAGGGGCAAGGGCTTGCCGATGACAGGGCGCAGCCGCCTTCTTCTTTTGGCCCAAACTAAGCGCAGCAGTGAAAGCTTTGCAGCTGCATTTGCGGATGATGCCAAACAAGCTGGTTTTAAACTGGTGCCAGGCCGTTATGATGACCCTAAAGCACTGAAGGAAGCCCGAAAAAGGAACTGCCGAGCAGCCATGGCTATTATTTCAGATATTGACAGCCCAGAGCACATTCCCGTTTTACCCAAGCTAAAAGCACTTGGTGTAACGGCAATGAACAGCTTTAAAGCACTTTGCGTTACACATGATAAGATACAAACGCACCACTGCCTGGTTAAACATTCAATCCCCACCCCCAGAACTACCATTGCCACCCAACAGTCAGAGATCAAACACCAGCTTGCCCAACTTGACTGCCCCTATCCTATAATCGTTAAAGGAAGCCACGGGGCAACTGGTCATGATGTTTACCTGTGTGAAACATCAGACGACGCCATCAGCATTGCCCAGCAGATGAAAGCTGTGGACCAAACCCGTACGATAACCGGCAGAACCGTGCATATGGCAGGGGTCTTATTTCAGGAATATCTGCCCCAAGGCAACACCAGTTTGCGCATTATTGTTTGCGAAGGAGAAGTCATCGCCGCAGCAAAACATATTGCCCGAAATGGGGAGTTCAGGTCTAACGTGGCAAATGGAGCAAAATCTGTACCTGTTACGCTACCTGCCAATGTTGTGGATTTATGCATTAGAACTGCTGCTGCACTCGGACAGGGCTTTGCAGGTATTGACCTTGCCCCTGACCCATCATCCCCCGCAGGGTACAGTGTACTTGAATCAGAATGTGCTCCAGGGCACCAAATTTCAAAAACATCCGGCGTGAATATCCGTGCGCGGCACCTTGAGGCATTAGCTGCCCGTGTAAAAGCAAAGCAGCTTGTCTAAAGAACATCCACCGTCAGGCCATCCAAGTTCTGCAAACTGGCCAAAGCCTCTGCCGACAAACGGAACCGCTGGCCCAAATCCACTTCCACATGCTGATTATTTACGGGCAAGTGTATCATCACTTCTGAAGGCCCTTTACCTTCTGCCGTCAATAAATCTGCAACCTGTTTAAAGACACTGACATCCTGAATCTCAATCTTAATATTGCTTCCAGTATTGCCACTAAGAACTTCTAAATCTTGAATATTCTGACAAACAAACCGCAGCTCATCTTCGCTTTCACCACGCTGAGGGTCAACAGTTAACAGCAATGGTTTGGTAGAATGCAGCAAGTCACGTCCCTGGCTCAATGTGTCAGAGAAGACAGTTATTTCATAAGCCCCACTGGCATCAGACATCGCAGCAAAAGCAAATTTATTCCCGCGGGCAGAGGTACGCTCTCGCACGGAATTTACCACCCCGGCTACCTTGGCACGACGCAATTCGCCATTAATCACCTCTTCCGTTAATTCTGCAATAGAGCTAACCCCCAATTGTTTTAACACAGGTTGGAACGCATCAAGCGGGTGAGCTGACAAATAAAACCCGATGGCTTCAAATTCTTTGGTCAGTTTTTCACTGGATTTCATGTCCGGTACGCCTGCCCAATCAAAATTGACAGAGGATCCTGCCATACCGTCCCCAAACAGATTGTTTTGGTTGCTCGCGCGCTCTTCCGCCAAATGATTGGCATGGCCCAAAATTTTCTCAACAGAATGCAGCACACTTCCCCGGCTGGGATTAAGCTCATCAAAAGCACCGGCATAGCACAATGCTTCCATCTGCCGTTTCCCAAGGGCTTTGCTATCCAACCGGGCTGCCAAATCTTGGGCATCTTTGAAAGAACCGTTGTCCAAACGCTCACGAACGATGCTTTCCATGGCTGCTGCCCCAGCCCCCTTGATTGCCCCAAGGGCATAGCGAATGCCACTGGCTCCGTCTTCTGTTTCCTCGACACCAAATTCCACCAAAGATTTATTAACAGAAGGCAGCATCAGCGGAATTTTCAGCCGGTCCAGTTCTTGCCGAAAAATATTCAACTTATCTGTGTTGCCCATATCCAGCGTCATCAAAGCGGCCATAAATTCTACAGGGTAATTGGCCTTTAGGTACGCTGTTTGGTAAGACACCATGGCATATGCTGCAGCGTGAGATTTATTAAACCCGTACCCAGCAAACTTGGCGATTTGATCAAAAATTTCATCTGCTTTCTTTGCGGGAACATCATTTTCACCAGCGCCGTCCACAAACATCTTGCGCTGATCATCCATTTCTTTTTTGATCTTTTTACCCATGGCCCGACGCAGCAAGTCCGCACTTCCCAGTGTGTATCCCGCCAAAATTTGTGCGGCCTGCATGACCTGCTCTTGGTAGATCATAATTCCATAGGTTTCGGTGAGAATATCTTCCAACTTGGGATGCAGATAATCACTTTCTTCGTCCCCATGCTTCCTGCGAATAAAGCTGGGAATGTTATCCATAGGGCCTGGACGATACAGGGCGACCACGGCGATGATATCTTCAAACCGATCAATGTTCAGCTTTTTCAAAACATCACGCATACCGGCACTCTCCAGCTGGAAAACCCCGGTGGTTTCGCCACGGGCCAACATGGCGTACGTTTCTTTATCGTCTAACGGCAGCGCATCTAAGTCAATTTGCACGCCACGGGCAGCCAGCATATCAACCGCCTTTTTCAGCACAGTCAGGGTTTTCAATCCTAAGAAATCAAACTTAACCAGCCCTGCTTTTTCTACGCGCTTCATATCGAACTGCGTTACAGGCATTTCAGATTTGGGGTCTCGGTACAAAGGCACCAACTCATCAAGTGGCCTATCCCCAATCACAACCCCCGCTGCGTGGGTAGAGGCATGCCGGTACAGTCCTTCCAACTTTAAAGCTGTGTCCAACAAACGCGAGACATCTTCTTCATCGTCCCGCATTTCTTGCATGTCTTTGTCACCATCGATGGCCTGCTGCAAGGTGACGGGCGCCGCCGGATTATTAGGCACCATCTTACAAATACGGTCTACCTGCCCATAGGGCATCTCATAAACACGCCCCACATCACGCAAGACCGCACGCGCTTGTAATTTTCCAAAAGTAATAATTTGTGCAACGTGGTCTTTCCCATACTTTTGGGCCACGTATTGAATCACCTCATCACGACGTTCTTGGCAAAAGTCGATATCAAAGTCAGGCATCGATACCCGTTCTGGATTCAAGAACCGCTCAAACAGAAGCCCAAACTTCAACGGATCCAAGTTCGTAATTTTCAATGCCCAAGCCACAACAGATCCTGCACCAGATCCCCGCCCAGGCCCCACAGGAATGTCATGGGCAATAGACCATTTCATAAAATCCGATACGATCAAGAAGTAGCCAGGAAATCCCATCTTCTCAATTACGTCCAGCTCAAAATCAAGTCGATCAAAGTATGTGGGTTTTCCGTCCTCTGGGTAGTCTTTCAACCGTTCCGCCAGCCCTTCTTTTGCCTGAACGCGAAGCTCTTCAGCTTCGCTTTCCCCTTTTTCCACGGGGTATGGGGGCAAAATAGGCGCGCGCGATTCGGGCATGAATGAACAGCGCTTGGCAATCACAATGGTGTTGGCTAAAGCTTCTGGCAGGTCTTTAAATAACTCGCGCATTTCAGATGACGTTTTAAAGTAATGATCAGGCGTCAATCGGTACCTGGCATCGTTAGAAATCGTCATGCCTTGCGCATTAGCCATCAACACATCATGGGCTTCGTACATGTCTTTTTCTGGGAAGAAACAATTGTTGGTGGCAACCAATGGAATATTGTGCTGATAGGCCAGATCAATCAACGTATCTTCTATCTTGTTTTGGGCCGGCAAGTGGTGACGCTGAATTTCAACATACAGCCTGTCACCAAAAATATCTTTCAACGCCAGCAGCTTTTCTTCTGCTTCCTGGTTCTGCCCTTCTGCCAAAGCGGCGGCCACCGGACCTTTCAATCCACCGGTCAGACAGATTACGCCCTCACTTTGTTGACGCAAAATTGCCCGATCAATAAACGGTGGGTCCCCTGGCTCCCCAGCCAAATAAGCGTGAGACACCATTTTCAATAACCCGCCGTATCCCTTTTCATTTTGGGCAATCAACACGATGGGTTCGCACTTTGGCGCTGCATGAACACCCATGCGCTTTTTCTGCTCAAAGTTCAAATCTATCTGACAGCCAATGATGGGCTGAATGCCGCCTTCAGCACAGGCAGCCGCAAATTCTAATGCGCCAAACATGTTGTTGCTGTCTGTGATGGCAACGGCTGGCATTTTATATTTTTGACACTGTGCCACCAGCTCAGGAATACGCAAGGCCCCTTCCGATAACGAAAAGGCAGAATGGACGTGCAAATGAATAAAAGGCTCTGCGCTCATAGGGAGACACTATAAAATCAGATCAACCACCGGGGAAAGTGAAAAACAGCCAAAACATGGCATCAAGAACAGATTGTGGATGGTTTTGAACGGAAAGAAGCTAAAGAAGTTTATTCCTGATCAGGCTTTTGCTCTTCTTCGTTGGAGTGGGTTATTGCTGCCTCTTCACGTTCAGTCATTTGAATATCGACCATCTCCATAGGTTTGATTTTCAACAGCTTGTCTTTCACAAAAATTTGCTTGGTGCCTGTTATTTCACTGGGTTTTTTGATATAAATTTTGGCGTCTGCGGCATGAGCATGACTAAACAAGCCAAACATAATCAACGCGCCACATGCTAAAATAAGTTTCATCATAATTTACCGACCCACAGTATCAAACTGTATAAGCAGTATGCCTAAATATGCTTAATACTTTATTTATTCCTCTGATTGTACCAAAAAACTGGAGATTTGTCATTCAGTTTTTTCCTTTTCGGACAACCCCCTACCCCTTCTTGATCTTCCCAGCATCCAAAACAAATTTATGATCAGCCTTGGCCGCCAAATTGGGGTTGTGGGTTGCCATCAGGACAGCAATTTTTTCTTCCCTAGCCAACTTCACAAGCATATTGAAAACGGTATCTGATGTTTCTGTATCCAAATTCCCAGTGGGCTCGTCTGCCAAGACCACGGCGGGTGAATGGATCACGGCCCGTGCCACAGCAACGCGTTGCTGTTCCCCCCCAGAAAGCTGCGCCGGACGATGAGACAGCCTGTCTTTCAAACCCACTTTTTCCAAAACCTCTGCCGCTTTTTTCTCTGCTTCCTGCTTGTTCATACCCTGAATAATCAAGGGCATAGCTGCATTTTCAACAGCCGTAAATTCTGGCAACAAATGATGGAACTGAAAAACAAAGCCCAACTTTGTGTTACGTACTGCTGTTAACTTTGCATCCGACAGATTTGTCGTGCTATGACCATCAACGATAACACCGCCTTTGTTTGGACGTTCCAGCAACCCCGCCAAGTTCAGCAGCGTGGACTTTCCCGATCCGCTTGGCCCAACAAGGGCCGCAACATCCCCAGATTTTAGCTCTAAGCTCGCCGCTTTTAACACCTGAATCTTGCGCGACCCCTGCTCAAATGTACGGTACAGGCTTTTTAACTCTAACACTTTACTCATAGCGCAGAATCTCCACCGGGTCTGTTTTGGCCGCCTTCCAGGATGGGTAAAGTGTGGCCAACAATGACAACACCAAAGACATCCCTACAACGGTTAGCACTTCACTCCAGTCCACCTCGGCCGGTAGCTGGGACAAGAAGTAAATCTCTGCCGAGAATAAATCCGTCCCCGTCAAGCTTTGCAACCATGTACGGATGATTTCAATATTTTCTGCGAACAGCACGCCAAGGGCAAACCCGAACAACGTGCCAAACACCCCAATACTGAGACCCGTCATCAGAAAGATGCGCATAATGCTGCCACGACTAGCCCCCATGGCCCGTAGAATAGCGATGTTACCACGCTTTTCTTTCACCAGGATAATCAGCATGGAAATAATGTTGAACGCTGCCACCAAAATAATCAGTGTCAGAATCAGGAACATCACATTGCGTTCCACCTCAATCGCTGTAAAAAAACTACGGTGGCTTTGCTGCCAGGTCATCAGGTTGATATTGCCTTCAGGCACCACGCTGTATAAGTCCAACCGCACATCTGGATCTGTAGCCAGGAAAGGATCTGTCAGTTTCAGTTCTATCGCACTGACACGACCTGGTAGCTTGAAATAGGTCTGCGCCAACCCCAGCGGCATCAGGATAATGTTGTTATCATATTCGTACATGCCAATCTGAAAAATGCCCGCCACTGTATAGGTTTTACTGCGCGGGACAGATCCAAAGGCCGTCACCGTAGATTGGGGGGAAATCAACGTGACTTTGTCCCCTGGCTTTACCCAAAAGCGTTCTGCCATACGCGACCCCAGCAGAATTCCCTTTTCATCTTGAAAATTCGCAATAGATCCAGCCACCAAAGATTTAGATAAAAGCGGGCTTTGTAAAAATTCATCTGCGGATAACCCCCGCACCATTGCCCCGCTGGCGGTATTATTGGCTGTTACCATCACCTGGCCTTCCACAATGGGAGTGGCGCTGACAACAACATCTTTCCTTTCAAACTCTTTGGCCAAGGCATCATAATCATTCAGCGCATTGGCAGAAAAACTTTCTGTTACTGTCATGTGGCCATTAAACCCCAGAATGCGGAAGAATAATTCCTGACGGAACCCATTCATAACCGACATCACAATAATCAGCGTCGCCACCCCCAGGGTAATCCCTAACAGGGAAAACACAGTGATAACAGATAGAAACTTCTCGCCTTTTTTGGCTTTCAAGTATCGCCACGCCAACCAAGATTCAAAGGCTAAATTCATGAGATTAGACTCTTTAAGGCCTCATCCAGGGAAACTTCCTGGGCTTCACTTGTCTTTCTGTTTTTCAGCTCTACAACGCCGTTGCCAAGCCCCCGAGGCCCGATGATTACCTGCCAGGGTAAACCCATCAAATCTGCCGTATTCATTTTCACGCCTGGGCGCTCATTGCGGTCATCGATCAACGCTTCTACCCCAGCATCCCACAACTGCGTATAGAACCCTTCTGCTGCGGCAGTACATGCTTCATCCTTCACGCCCAAGTTAATGACATGCACATGGAAAGGCGCCACAGGTTCTGGCCAAACAATACCTTTATCATCGTGGCATGCTTCAATAATCGCAGCCACTACGCGGGTAACCCCAATGCCGTAAGACCCCATATGAACGGGCACTTGCTTTTGGTCAGAGTTCAAAACAAGGGCGCCCATTGGCTCTGAATACTTTGTGCCAAAGTTAAAGATATGCCCTACTTCAATCCCGCGTTTGACGATTAATTCATCCGCTGCAGGGGCGTTGTCATTCTTTTCGTGTTTTTCATCACTGGCGGCGTACATTTCTGTCCATTTTTCAAACAGAGGAAAAAGATCACCATCATAGTCAATGCTTTCAGCCAGGGGATCCAAATCCAAGAATTCTGGCTGACAGAAAACTTCACTTTCGCCTGTTTCGGCCAGAATCATAAACTCATAAGATAAATCCCCGCCGATAGGGCCGGTATCAGCCTTTACTGGCACAGCTTTAATGCCCATGCGCGCAAACGTGCGAATGTAAGAGGCAAACATTTTATAAAATGCCTGATGGGCCCCTGCTTCATCCAGGTCAAACGAATAACCATCCTTCATCAAAAATTCACGACCGCGCATAACACCAAAACGGGGGCGGACTTCATCACGGAATTTCAGCTGAATCTGATACATCATCAAGGGAAGCTGCTTGTAACTTTTGACATGGCTGGCAAAAATTTCAGTGATTTGCTCTTCATTGGTGGGACCATACAGCATATCACGATCATGACGATCTTTCAGGCGCAACATCTCTGCCCCATAATCATCATACCGGCCAGATTGGCGCCACAAATCTGCGCTTTGCATGGTGGGCATAATCATGTGGCCAGATCCGGCACGGTCTTGCTCTTCAATGATGATCTGCTCTACTTTGCGCAGGGCACGAAAGCCAAAGGGCAGCCAGGAATAAATTCCTGCAGAAGCTTGTTGAATCATCCCCGCGCGCAACATTAATTGGTGCGAAGGCACTTGGGCCTCGGCCGGGGTTTCTTTTAAAACTGGAACGAAAAACTTTGATAATCTCATGGGTCCCGATGATACCCACCAACCCCAAAGATGCAAGCAGGAAAGTACTTATCCTCTTACCAACTGGCCACGCTCTCTCAGTGCCAAGATATTTTTTTCCAGATTACGAACAGCCGGTACGCCGCCCCAGGTTGCCTCTGCCGGGATTGCCTGGCGTTGTGGAATTCTGAAGGCAGAAGCATTCACCCGCATCCGTTCTTCCTGTGTACGGTTCACCATTGCCATTGTGGCTTGCACAGCTTGTTCCTCTGTATTTGCAACAAACAAAAGATCCGCTGTTTTAGTTCCAATGGTTCTGTACTTGCGCATCAACACTGCTGTTTGCAACAACAGTAAATCAGCCAATGTTTTGTCTGGTCTGTCCGTAAATGCTTCAATCTCTGGGCCATTGGCATGAATCATTGTGTTAAATTCACGGTTAGTGATTCCGCCTGGGTTAAACAAAACAGTCCGGCGGGGTATTTCCACCATAACATCATCACCATGCTGTTGCTGTGACACTACATTCAATGACATTGCAACATTACCAGCATTCATGCCCAAGAAGAAAGATTGTGCTGTATCTGGCCCCCCCGGAATAATCAGGCTGACATCAGATTGAACACTCATTAAATCATCGGCATGATAATGCGTTGGCGTTTCAATCAGCGGTACGTCTCGCTCAGAAATAACACTTCTATCGCCAGTTCTGTTTTCACGAATAGAGCGTGGCAAAATCGAAACAACCTTCTTTGCCATTTCCCTGGGGTTATACTTATGTTCTGGGTCATCATCCAAAAGATCTGCTGCCTTCTCAAAAACGCCCCCTTCGATGCCAGATTCAATGGCACGGGTAATAATTCTGACATTTCCGTACAAACGTTCTGTAATGTTTTGGACACCTTCATACATATCCAAAACACCTGCGCTGCCTGGCTCATTGCGTAGCGCGCGCTCCAAAGCATATGCTTTTCTGGGGGCAACAATCGCCACAGAAGGGACAGGGCGCCCCAAAATATGCCCCGCAACATCCGCGGCATCATGCATAGCTCTCAACCCATAGGGGTAAGATTTTGGCATGCCCCCATTCAAATAATTTGAACGAGACAACCTGTCACTCTGAATACCTTGATCCCCTGCAACGCCTTCCATAATTCCTTCAATATCTGGCCAAACTTGCTCGGGGTCTGATGCTGTATGCAGCCATTTACACGCACGGGAAGGAACAAATCCTTGGGCAGCCCCACTAGCATAGTACTGATATAAATATTTGTAAGGATTGACACCATTAGGGGCAAAAGAAACAACTGGAATTGGGCGAGGGTTCACCCCATCCAAACCATTTTGAACGTCACTGGCTATTTCATGCAATGTTCCAAAACCACCAATTGTGGCGATGGCATTATCTGCAACATCCCCCAAATAAAAAGTACGCGCACCCCATGTACGAACGCGGATATCGCCCAACAATGGCTTTGGAAGCGGGCCTGGATATTCAAATTGGTGCAAACGCTCTAAAAACACGCCATAAGCATTTCCGCCCGCTTTTAAACAGTATTCAGGGATTGTGTACATAGCGCCCAATGTTCCACGGCCCCAGCCAATCACGTGGTCTCTCTCTGCTGCCAGCCTTCCGACTTCTCGACCCATGCGTTCAAAATCACCGCAATCAGGGTCATTTAAATCAATTGAATGCTTACGTGCGCTTCCGTATGCTGCTGTTACTGAATGAATCTTGCCAACCATCCCATATCCTTTTTAGAAAATTATTTTAACCTGAATATACAGGTGTGTGCCCCAAAATCAATTACAATTTTCAGAAATTATCTTACCCTACAACAAGATAGGCCGGACTCTTCACAGACCGGCCTTATAACATCTTGTACTTTTTGAAAAATTTACCAGGTAATTGGCAAGTGTTCGTGAACTTCATTCATAATTTCATTCACACTATGCACAACTTTCACCTTACGCAAGGCACGAACATTCATGTATCCACGTTCATACAAATAATGAAGGTACTTCAAAAGATCATCGTAACAACCTTCATGGTTCCAAAGCAAAATTGGTTTGTCGTGTTCTTTGATATCTACCTCGGTCAGAAACTCAAACAACTTCTCACGCACATCAACCCCTCCTGGGGTGATGACGAACATCCCCGTCAGGGCTTTGACCGTGAAATCCACGGATTGTTCATTGCGGCGAACCAACAGGTATTTCAACCCTTCGGCTAAACCGCCATCCTTGGCCATATGTTTGCTGGCCACACCGATGCCGCTGTATTCATTTTCAGCAATCAACGACGAAACCATGCCCTTAAGGCCTTTATTCTGACCACTGTGAATAATACGGTAACGGTCTTTCCCAAGACAATGGACCAGCTTTTCCAAGCCTTCTTTCAGCTCTGTCATTTCCAGGGAATTTTCAACACCAGCAGTCCACAGCGCAACAGAGCGAGCCAATTTTTGCGGCCCCACCATCTCCAGCGGGATCATGGCATCTTTCAACGTTACGGTGCGCGAATCACCCAAAGCCGAAGGCCCCATAGCAATTTCATCATCAAACAGCTCTTTAAATTTATCTGGGTTCGATGATTTTGACATTTCCAATAAATCTGGATGATCTTTAAAATAAGCTTCCAAGGCCGGCAGAATTTCAGTTTCTGAATCCACCACAATTAAAGACTTTTCCATTTCTGGAACGACAAAACCGTCAGCCACAGCGCGTTTAAAGTCTTTCAAGAAAGGCTCAAAATACCCTTTAAAATTGACGACAACCAATGGCTTTTCATGCTCACCATATTCACGTTCCACCAAATATTCATACGCTTCATCTGCTGTTCCGGCACCGCCGGGGAAAATTGTAAAGGCACAAGATAACTTGGCAAAAGCCAGCTTGCGTACCTGCATATCATCTGCCACCAAAAGTGTGGTGACATCTGGTTGCACCCCTTCACGCCCATACAAAAGATGGTGCGTGGATACCCCGATGGCTTCGCCGCCATGATCCAAGACAGAGCGCGAAACAGCGCCCATCATACCGGTTTCACCGGCACCCCAAACAAGAGGAATACCATTTTCAGCCAGAATTTTTCCAAAGTTTTGGATACAGGCGACATGGCCTTCATTTTCGGGCATGGTTGTTGCGTGGTTTGAAGCACCACAAAAAACTGAAATTGGAGGGAAATTATACTGTGCAGTCATAAGTTTTTATATCTTACTATGTTTTTGTGAAGAATTCGTTATAAAAGGAATTCATCAAAAAAGAAAGGGGTTTGTCTCCATTGTTTATCCCTGAAGAGATTATTGTTTTCATTGTGGCATTTATCGCCAGCTTATTCTCTTCTATTGCAGGTGGGGGCGGCGGCTTGATTGTAACGCCTGCGCTTATTTTTATGGGACTCCCCTTCACCATGGCTTTGGGAACAGGAAAGACATCCGCATTGGGACTGGGGATTGGATCTTCTCTTCGGTATGCAAAAGATAAACTGCTGGATTGGAAGCACACCCTGTTTTTATGCCTTATGGGGCCAATTCCTGTCACCATAGGGGTTTACGGGATCTTGCACACCCCCAACGATATTGCGGTTAAGGTTTTGGGCATTTTAACCATGAGCCTTTCTGCTTATTCTTTTTTCAAAAAGCAGTTGGGGAAAAGTTATGCCCCCAAGAACCGAACAAAAAAAGGATATGCTATCGGCGGAATTGGTATTTTTATTGTCGGGCTTTTCAGCGGGGCATTTGGTGCCGGGTCTGGCCTATTTAATACTATTTGGAATATCCGTTGGTTTGGAATGGACTATAAACGCGCCGTTGCCCACACCATGTTTGTATTGGGCTTAGCCTGGAATTGTTTGGGGTCTGGCTTGCTTATTTATAATGGCCAGATTGTTTGGTCCTATATTCCGGCATTGATGCTTGGCTACCTGGTGGGGGGCTATTGTGGCGCCCATATTGCCATTAAAAAGGGCAATGCGTTTATAAAACATCTATTTGAAGTTGTTGCCTTTATTTTAGGATTGAAATTACTGCTGTCTTAATGTGTTATGCGGGTATGACGAATATACCTTTGGTCACAGAAATTCCATTTCAGGACTCTTTTGAAGTTTTATTGAAACTGCATCCTCATTTTCCTGCCCCTGTTTTTCTGGATAGTGCGCTGCAAGATGCTCAACTTGGGCGGTACAGCTATATCGGGATTGACCCATTCCAAACGGTAACATCAAAAGACAATCACCTGTTCATTAATGACTTCAAGCTAACTGGCAACCCTTTCGACTTACTGCAAGGAGAGTTAGCAAAATACAAACTGAAAACACTGGATGATCTGCCGCCCTTCCAAGGTGGTGCAGCAGGATATTTTGGGTATGATTTGGTTCATCATCTGGAAAATGTGGGAGCCAAAAACCCAGACCCACTAAACTTTCCCGATATGGCTTTTGGCTTTTATGATGTCATCATTGCTTTTGATTTGCTGGAAGAAAAAGCCTGGATTTTCAGCAATGGTTTCCCAGAACTACGCGCAGAAAAACGCCATCAACGGGCCTTGGTCAGGACCACACATGTACAAGAAATTTTAAAAAAACCATACGTTGCCCCAACCCCACCCAGCCATCGGCTGACCTGGCGCCCCGATATTTCAGAGCAACGCTACAAAGCGCGTGTACAAGAAGCCGTTGCCCACATTTTTGGCGGTACATTTTCCCAATGCAACTACACCGGTCGTTGGACGACAGAACCGCCCTATTCGTTCGACCCTATCGGCCTGTATGAAAAGCTGCGTACAGAAAACCCCGCCCCCTTTGCCGGGTATTTTGAACTGAATGGGCAAGCCATTATTTCAGCATCCCCAGAACGGTTTTTACAATGCCGGTATGGAGCAGTGGAAACGCGCCCCATCAAAGGAACTACCAAACGCAGCACAGACCACGAGCAAGACCGCGCCTTGGCAAATGCCCTGAAGCAAAGTGAAAAAGACCGTGCAGAAAATGTGATGATTGTGGATTTAATGCGCAATGATCTGTCCAAAGTGTGCGAGGACAGAAGTGTAGATGTCCCCCAGCTTTGCCAACTGGAAACATTTGCAACGCTGCATCATTTGGTCTCATCAGTAAAAGGCAAGTTGCGCCGTGGAAAAACGCTGATTGATTTGATTAAAGCAACCTTCCCAGGCGGATCTATCACCGGCACTCCAAAAGTAAAAGCGATGGAGCTGATCCAGCAACTGGAAGCCTTTAACCGGGGGCCATTTTATGGCAACCTGGGCTTTATTGGGTTTGATGGCACGATGGATTTAAACATCCTGATTCGTACCTTTGCCTACAAAGCAAATCACTTATCCTTGCAGGTGGGGGGGGGCATTGTGGCTGATTCTGACCCACAAAAAGAATATGAAGAAATGCTGCTTAAAGCCGAAGCATTGTTCCAGGCCGCCAGCCCAGACAAAGCAGAAAGGCGCATCGCATGATTCTGGTGATTGATAATTACGATTCGTTTGTTGAAAACATTGCCCGCTATCTGCGGGAATTGGATCAGGAAACTGTGGTTCACAGAAATGACCGAATTACATTGCAGCAAATTCAAATAATGCGTCCCAGCCACATTATTTTATCTCCCGGCCCCAACACCCCAGATGAAGCAGGCATCTGCATGGATATTATTAAATCTTTCGGCACACAAATTCCTATCTTGGGGGTGTGTTTGGGCTACCAGTGTATTGGCCAGGTAATGGGCATGGAGGTTAGTCCCTCTGGCACACCTGCCCACGGCAAAACGGCAGAGGTCCACCACAACAACAGCGCCCTGTTCCATCATATCCCTGATGGCTTTAAAGCGGCGCGATATCATTCATTGATCCTTGAAAAGCAATTTATTCCCGATATGATCGAAGTTTCTGCATGGACAGAAGATGGAACTATTATGGCTATCCACCATAAAACGTACCCGCTATACGGGGTGCAATTCCACCCGGAATCTGTTTTAACAGAATATGGCCATAAACTTTTGGAGAATTTTTTAAATGCTGCTTAAAGACAGAACCGCCCTTATCACTGGATCCACCAGCGGCCTTGGACTGGCCATCGCCACCGCTTTTGCTGAAAATGGGGCGCAAATTATGATTAATGATCTGCCAGAGAATGAAGACACGGCCAAATTAATAGCAGAACAACTTGCAGAAAAGTACGGCGTCACAACAAGTTTTTGCGCAGCAAATGCAACAAATGCTGGGCAATCAGAAGCAATGGTTAGGAAGGCAGCAGAAGTTTTTGGCGGTTTAGATATCATGGTCAACAACGTGGGGGCACAGTTTGTTTGTCCTTTGGAAGAGTACCCCGAAGATAAATGGGACATGGTCATCCAGGCCATTTTATATTCCACTTTCTATGGCACCAAATATGCCATTCCGCACCTTAAAAAATCAAAGTACGGGCGCATTATCAATATGTCTTCTGCCTTGGGAAAAGCTGCTGTCCGCAACAAAATTGCTTATGTCACAGCCAAGCATGGCATCGTGGGGTTTACAAAAACGACGGCGCTAGAGCTGGCAGAAGATAAAATCACCTGCAATGCAATCGGCCCGGGGTTTGTACAAACCCCGCACGTGGACCGTCAAATGCTGGAATACAAAGACCTGAACCCCACAATGAGCGAAGAAGAAATTCGTAATACCATCATGCTAAAAGGTCATGAGCGCAAAGAATTTGTCAGCGCCGATCAGGTTGGCCAGCTTGCTGTGTTTTTGGCCAGTGACAATGCCGATGCCATCACCGGCACCACGCACTTTATCGACCATGGCTGGACAGCCCGATGACCACCCCAGCACATTTGGCCGACCTTCACATTATCGGCATTATGACCGGCAACTCCCTTGATGGGGTAGATTGTGTTCTAACCCGCTTTACCCCCACCGGCGAAATGACAGATCTGGCGGCCCATTCCAAAACGCTGGACAAAGAAATGATCCGCCAGCTAAAAATGCTGCGCAATGCTGTTGAAAATACACATGGCGATATGCCAAAAGCTGTCAACCTGCTGGAAAACAAAGAAAAATCATTTAACGACATTCATGATGCATACCTGACTTATGTTGCACAAACGGTGCGTGAGCTGATTGCGCAGAATAAAAATGCTGCAGCAAAAATTGATGCCCTTGCATTCCACGGGCAAACCTGTGCCCATAATCCCCCCAACGCAAACCGGGATAACCTGGACACCACATACACAGTGCAAGTTGGCAATGGCCAACAGTTAGCTAATGATTTAGGCATACCTGTTGTTTATGATTTCCGCTCGGACGATTTGATGAATGGCGGGCAAGGCGCCCCTCTCGCCCCGTTGCATCACCTGCACCTGGCAGAACAGTTGCAGAAATCTGCAGAAAATATTTTTGCTTTTGCAAATGCCGGCAACACCAGCAACTTTACATTATTAGGAAAAAGTACCCTTGGTTGGGATGCAGGCCCCTGCAACCATTTTCCAGATTATCTGATGCGCACCGAAACGGATGAACTGTTTGATAAAGATGGCACATTGGCGCAAACAGGTGCAATCAATACAGATTTATTGGCAGAACTGTTTGACCATGCCGCCTGCACCCCTGGTGGTGGGAATTTTTTGCTACAAGGTTTGCCCAAATCATCAGACCCGCAGTGGTACAAAAATACCGATCTGCTAAATCAAGGCAGTCCCATCCCTTTTGCTGATCGCTTACGTACGGCCTGTTATTTTGCAGCTTATGTCGCAGCCTTCAGCTGGTCTATGCTACCTGCTGACATAGCGAAGCCGACACGCTTGTTGTTAAGCGGTGGTGGCTGGAAAAACCCCATCATCCGTGAAAGCTTTAGTAGTTTAATGGCCGGCCTTACAAACGCACTTCCTATTTTACCGCAACATAAAGACGCTTTTGAAAAACTGACCAACCCAGCATTGGTCATCGAGCCATCAGAAAAATTTGGTATCGATGGTACTGCCATGGAAGCACGCTTGTTTGCTGATCTTGCTGCGTGCAGAATTATGGGGGTCCCCTTTACCACCCCGTCAACAACGGGAACGAACACCCCAACCGTGTGCGGAGTGATTGCCTGGCCCGATGATTATGCAAAAGATGGTTTACTGCACCAATGGCTGACGCACTTTAACAGCGCAGATCTGACTACCCTGCCCCAAGGCCATGACCCAAGATGGAATCGGGCAGTAAAAGGATGGCAAAAAAAGTTAAAAAAAGCAGCTTAGCGAATTTTTATTATCTAATTTTGATTCTGGCTGGTGAATCTGGCCCTACAGTAACTTTGCCCTCAGCCGATAATTTATAAGCACTACGCCCTTTGGTTTGAACATAGCTGGTTAGCATCTCGCTGGTTTGGTCGGCAGAGTACAGCAAGTTGTGCCACCCGCCCCCACCACTGCCGGGCGTATACCAGTGGTTATACATTTCATCCGTCATGGCCCATGGCACATACATACTTTTGCGGTTACTCATCTCACTAAAATTCATGTTTTCAAACAGCAGCGCTGTTTGAAAAAACGGCGGCGGTGGGTGTGAAACATGTAGCAACGCAAACCCTTGCTTGGCCACTGATGCGGGCTGCAAGTGTTGGAAAAACAACTTAGCGCGCTGATCTACCACCCGCATCACCATAAATTGCACGTTGGAATATTGGGTCAACTTCTGAACGATTCCCTCTTTGGGCTTGGCACGAGCCGCTACAAACACGGTGTGGTAATCAGTATAATCGTGGTCTTGGGGCTTTTTATTGATGAAATTAATACGCAAATTTGCCCCCAGTTTATTGGCAATGGTTTGCCCAATTTCCACGCTTTCACCCTGGTAATCGATGATATCAATTTCTGTTACCGTTTTGGTATGTAGTAAAAACGGGCTAAGAGGAATAGCCGAAATCCCAATAAAGGCAGTCTTCAAGGCCCCTTCTTGCTTCTCTCCCTGGTCAACCCTATGGCCGTGGGCAGCCAGCAAAGCTTCCTCCATTTCTGTTAGGTGATAAAAACCGCTGTAAAACGGGGCCAGGCGCAAGTCTTCAACACTAACGTTGGATTTACCTGCAATGGCACGCCCGCGAATTTGCTCCATCGTACGTTCAGCCTCGGCAAAAGTGGATTGCATATCAACAATGGAATTTGCAATTTGTGCGTCAGAAAACAGCGTTGGCACATCTTCTGGCATCAAGCCGAGTTCTGGGCTTAACACGCCATAAGCATCAGCAACGGCCTGGAACAAAGCATTGGCATTTGGCTTGTCCGACGCCAGCAATTCTTGAACCCTGGCATAGCTATCCAGCGCAACATCTTTGGCGGTTTCTATCCGACGGATGGGTTTTGCAAGTGCAACCATGCGATTATAGGTTTAAATCTTATTAGCGTCGCCGCACTATAGCCCAATTATATTTGGAAGAGAATTAGAAAGTGCAGCTAATACACACAACACCAACCTATAAATGCGCTGGGATATAAAGCATAAAAAAAGCCTAAGCGCGTTCTTCATCGGGGTTGGCATTCCAAAAGTCCAAATGGAACTGGGTGCCATCATATGTGAACTGGCAAATATGGCCGGTCTTAACTTTTAAATCCTGCCCCTTGCGGAATTCTTCAAAAGCGCCATCAGCCAACATAAGAAAATACCGCAACACCCCATTGGAAGAAACCGCCATCACAGCCTCATCATTGGCGTGCTGGGTCACCAACTTTTCAGAAAATGATAGAATCTGATTAATCATAGCTTCCTCAGACGGATGCCAATCCGCGTTTTGCGGCCAGATGCCCCGTTCCTGCCAATCTTTCAATGGCTGTTCCCCAAAAGTTTTAATAATCTGGTCGTTAGACTTCCCACTCCACCGGCCATAGTCAATTTCTGTCAAGGCCGGGTCTTGCTGAATATGGATAGGTTGCCCCAGCAATTCATGCACAATAGCCCCAAATTCATAAGTACGCTTTAACGGTGCTGTATAAATTGCTGTGGGGGTAATGTTTTTGTGCTTCAAATAACTGCCGCAAGAAATGGCTTGAGATTTCCCCTTTTCCACCAAGGGAAGGTCATTTTTGGCCCCCACCCACACGGGGTTGTCCCCTGGCCCAAAGGTATTGCCATGGCGGGCCAGAATCAGCTTCACAGAATTTCCCCTTCGCGCGCAATGATGGCTTCTGCCCGCTCTACATCCTGGGGGCTGTCCACGCCCCAGATGGTGCGGTCAAACGGATCTATCGTCACCACGCGAATAGGGATATCATTTTCCATGGCGCGCAATTGCTCCAATCCCTCAATTTGCTCTAGCTGTGTGGGGGTTAACCCCACGTAAGTTTCCAGTGCGTTATACCGATACCCATAAATTCCGATATGTTTGAAGACAGGTAACGGATCTGCCGGGTCATAATCGCGCAAAAATGGGATTGGCGCTTTGGAAAAATACATCGCATCTCCATTTTTTTTGAACACCACTGTGGTGCCGCCTGCTTTATTAGCGGCCATATCTTGCTGATAGTGCTTGTATGTTTCTTCCGTCACACGAATAGCAGGGGTGGCAATTTGAACATCCCCATTGGTTTTTAATTCATCAATTACTTTCTCAATAAAAATGGGGGGAATCAACGGGCTGTCCCCTTGAAAATTGACCACAAACTTTGGCTTTTCTGGCAAATTTTCTGCCGCAGCAAAGCAGCGGTCTGATCCATTGCGGCAGGTTTTGGATGTCATGATAGATTTTCCACCAAAGCCGTCAACAAACTCCACAATGCGTTCATCATCTGTAGCCACGTAAACCGCATCAGCATTTTTCACGGCATTAGCCAATTCATACACCCGTTGGATCATGGCTTTACCGGCAATGGGGTGCAGGGGCTTGCCCGGCAACCGCGTGGAATCATACCGGGCGGGAATAATGATAACAGAGTCCATAGAATATCCTTGATTGGGAATTTTATTTTCTTGCCGCCATTGAGCCGCAAACCGCCGGCCAAGTCAAGATAGCAAAAAATGGCAAAAGAAAAAGCCGGCGCAAAGACCGGCTCTTCCCTGAACTTTGGCTCGTTAAATTAAGAGCAGTGCAAGTTCTTATTTTATTGGCGCAACCTTATTGACAGGCCAAACACTCATCAAAGTTAGCCGTGTTTTCAACAACCTTCACCTTGGTGGGGTCATTTACGATACCTTCTTCGATGACAAGATCTGGCTGCTCTGCTGGAGGTAAATTGCCCTCCTCTGCAGCTTTTAATGGGTCTCCCATCAAATCTTTATAAGCATCATTGGCTTCACTGCTTTCCGCACGCTGAATTGACAGAGACCGGCAGTAGTACAAACTTTTCACGCCTTTTTTCCAAGCATCATAGTGAATCTGGTGCAAGTCACGTTTGTGAACATTAGCAGGAATAAACACGTTCAAGGAAGATGCCTGGCACACATGTGGTGTGCGGTCTGCTTGGTGCTCAATCAACCATTTTTGATCCAGCTCAAACGCTGTCTTGAAAACAAGCTTTTCATGTTCGCCCAAGAAGTCAAGGTGCTGAACAGACCCACCGTTAATAGTGATAGATGACCATGTTTCCGCGTTGTTGCGACCATAATCTTCCAAGATTTGTTCCAAGTACTTGTTGCGAACATTGAAAGATCCAGAAAGTGTTTTATGCGTGAAGGAATTCGCAGCATATGGCTCAATCCCTGGGGATGCGCCCCCACAAATAATAGAAATGCTGGCCGTTGGCGCAATTGCCATCTTGTTAGAAAACCTTTCCTTGATGCCAAAGTCTGCAGCATCTGGGCAAGCACCACGCTCTTCTGCCAAAACCTGGCTGGCAGTGTCAACACGCTCTTTAATTTCAGAGAACATCCGCTTGTTCCAAACCTTTGCCATCACAGATTCAAACGGAATGCTGTTCTGTTGCAAGAAAGAATGGAAGCCCATAACACCCAAGCCGACAGAACGCTCACGCATAGCAGCATAAGCAGCGTTCGCCATGCTATCTGGTGCTTTCTGGATGAAATCTTCCAGAACATTATCCAAAAAACGCATCACATCTTCCACAAACGTGGGGTGATCCTTCCACTCGTGATACTTTTCCAGGTTCAAAGAAGACAAACAACAAACAGCTGTCCGCTTTTTACCAAAGCGATCAATTCCTGTTGGCAATGTAATTTCAGAACACAGGTTAGATGTTTTCACCTTCAAACCAGCAAGTTTGTGGTGTTCAGGAATTTGACGGTTTACATGATCGATGTAAACGATGTAAGGCTCTCCGGTTTCAACACGGGCTGTCAAAACACGAATCCACAAGTCACGGGCAGAAATCTTCCGAATCACTTCCCGTGTTTTGGGCGAACGCAGCGCCCACTCTTCATCCGCTTCAACCGCACGCATAAAGGCATCTGAAATCAACAGCCCATGATGCAGGTTTAATGCTTTACGGTTTGGGTCTCCCCCTGTGGGACGACGAATTTCAACAAATTCTTCAATTTCTGGGTGATCAATCGGCAAATACACCGCCGCCGATCCACGACGCAAAGACCCTTGGGAAATGGCCAAGGTCAAAGAATCCATCACGCGGATAAACGGAACCACACCAGATGTTTTGCCGTTTCCACGAACAGTTTCCCCGATAGAGCGCAAATTCCCCCAGTAGGACCCAATACCCCCACCACGAGAAGCCAGCCAAACGTTTTCATTCCAAAGATCCAGAATGCCTTCCAAACTGTCATCTGCTTCGTTCAAGAAGCAAGAAATTGGCAAGCCCCGCTCTGTTCCACCGTTAGACAAGACAGGCGTTGCAGGCATAAACCAAAGCTGAGACATATAATCATACATGCGCTGCGCATGGGCATCATCATCTGCATAATAAGAAGAAACACGGCCAAATAACGTTTGGAATGTTTCCCCTGGCATCAAGTATCGGTCTACAAGTGTAGACTTTCCAAATGGTGTCAGGTTTTCATCTCTTGAATGGTCAACTTGGACGCGATGTCCTTTTTCAACTTGCAGCGTATTCAACATAGTGGCCTCAGCTCCTTCTGACAGGTTAACGTTGTCGTTTTCACCCTGCTGGTTGTCATCTCTGGCTGTTCTATCTATTATCGCGCCAGTTCCAGACGATGCATATGAAGCTTCATATTCTGTTTCTTCGATTAAACCTTCAACTTCAGCATGCAACAAATCATTCATATTTCTCTCCTCCAATAAGAGTCTATTTTCTTGCTCACCTTTCTGCTGAAAGGTGACACTTTTTATAGTCCGGCCTTTGGCGTTGAAAATTTCCTGGAATTATCGGAACCACGCTCAAGCACATTTATTTTTTTGCGAATCAGTCTCAACAAACCTACCTGATTCTTTCGCCCTTCTCAGCCTTTTTTTATACACAGCTGTGAAGAATAACTTTTTGGGGAAACCCCCTATATCTTGTTCAGATAAGCTTATTAAACACTACATTTAGTAACCTGCCAAGAACAATCGATCTGCAAATATAAAAAAAGATGTCCCCATGTGAGCAATCTGCACACCCAAGGGAACACAATGGCATGACGGGGGAAAAGGCTGTGAAAAGATTAAAAACTTAACAGCTGTTGGGGAAAAAATAGCATCAATCCGGCGAACAAAAGAATGCAAATCCACATGGCTCCATCTCCTATATATAGTTATGTAGATAAAATCTATTTGTTCTACTTTTGTTCTTTTTGAATTATAAAGCAAGTAAAAAATGAAGTTGTTGCTTAAAAATCAAACTTCGCCAACTTTACCGCCGCTTTGGCGCACAAAAAAAGGGGGAATCAGTTGATTCTTAACTTTTTTCACCGCACACTTACACATATGGAAATAGAAAATCCCATCTTTGACGCCTTGGAAGAGAAGACCAGCGTGCTGGAACCCAACATGATTCGGGGACTGCAGCTGGGCCAGCTAGATTACGCTGTTAATGCCCGGTTCAACGGTTTGCTGGAAATGATTTTTGATTTGCCCATGTCTGGTAAAATTGCCTGCGCCCAGTGGGCATTGGCCCAAATTACCAAAGATGACCCCCGCGGCCTTATTGTATATTTTTGCCTACACCGGATTATCCGCAATAATGCCCGTAAAGTTGACCCCTACGAATATATTGTCTTTGCGCGCAAGGCCCACCCAACAGCAGATGGCAAGCCCGACCCGCGCGACACACCAGATATTTTAAAGCGCCGTGAAAAAGCAAGAAAAGAGCGCATTCAAGAAAGCATTGCCAGTGCGCGCGATTTACGCGAAGCCCTTGTGAATTTAATCGGCAAACCCCTGCCCACAGATTTATTTACCCGCATTACCGTTTTTGAAAGCTTGTCAGGAAAAGAAGTGTTGGCTGTTTTTATTGCCTGTGTAGGGCACCAAGAAACGGATTGGGTTGCCCAGGCTTTTAGCAGCGCTCAAAATGCCCGCGCCCAACTTGCCATGGAAGACGCAGATAAAGACAGGTATGCAAGATCACTGCACTTGTCAGAAATTTATTTAAAAGCTTTGCAGCTGCACTTACAAAATGAAGTCAGAAACGTCACCAAAGGGACCCCCAGCGAGACGCCAGTCCTGATCTCCTCGGGCGGGTCGAAGAAAAAAGAATCTAAAAACTCCTCTCCTGAACCCACCCGAGCAAAATCAGCGAATAAACTTCCGTTTACGTCTTAGAACGCTGCTTTCAAAGAAGCAGGAAGTAGAACTTGATCAATAACATGCACAACCCCGTTTGAAGCTTGCATATCACTTTTCAGCACGTTTGCGCCGTTAACAGTCACACCATTATCAGCATTGAAGGCAAGCTTTTCGCCTTCAGCTGTGGCCACAGTTAAACCAGATTTGATATCTGACGCCGCAACTGCCTGTGGCAAAATGTGGTATGACAAAACGTCTTTCAACATGTTCATGTTTTCTGGCTGAAGCAACGCCTTTAACATACCTGGATTCATGCTAGCAAATGCCGCATCTGTTGGGGCAAATACAGTCAAATTTTCAGTTGCATTCAAGTAATCTACCAATCCTGCTTTTTCAACCAGCATTGCAAGTGTTGTCAGCTCTGGGTTGCCAGTAGTTAGCTGTAAAATGCTTGAATTTGCAGTCATTGTAGATTCTACACCTTCAGCAGCAGTGGCTGCAGATTGTGAAATAGAGTTAGAAACCGAAGATGTTGCCGCCTTGCTGGCAGCTGCGGGGTTTCTTAAAGAGTTGGCCGCGCTTTCGGACACAATGGGTCCGGCCACTAAAGCCAAAGTTAGTAATGATGTTGCAAGAACTTTCATTTGAATAATCCCTTTTTCTGTTACACTGGAGTTAAAGAAAAATTAACTGATTTTCTTATAAAGTAAAGGTGGAATGTGGCTTTTAGACACTTGAACCAAAATTATATGAAGTTTTATAGGATTCATTTCTAAAAAAAAGAGCAAGCTATCATACTATGATATTCAGGCTAAAGTGCTCTGCCACAAAAAAAGAATAAAAAGCAGTTAAAATGAAAATCCATCTGATATGTGCCGCTCGGCCAAATTTCATGAAAATCGCCCCGTTGTATCATGCCCTTTCTTTAGAAAGCTGGTGTGAACCACAGATAGTTCATACTGGCCAACATTATGATACCAACATGTCAGGTAGTTTTTTTGAAGATTTGCTTTTACCAGAACCCCACTTTCATTTAGGTGTTGGGTCCGGCACACACGCAGAACAAACGGCAGGCGTTATGGTTGCCTATGAAGGACTTGCACTGGAAGAAAAGCCAGATCTTGTCATCGTTGTGGGGGATGTGAACTCAACCATTGCCTGTGCATTGGCCGCCAAAAAAATTCATATCCCTGTTGCCCACTTGGAAGCAGGTTTACGCAGTAACGACCGCACAATGCCTGAAGAAATCAACCGCATACTGACGGATTCTATTGCTGATATCTTGTGGACACCCTCTATTGATGGGAATGAAAACTTGCTACGCGAAGGTGTTAGCGTAGACAAAATTGAATTTGTCGGAAATATCATGATTGATTCCTTGGAAATGATGCGTGACAGCATTACAGAGAATGAAGATGCAGATGAAATTCTGGAAACAGTGAATCGCCCCTATGCTCTGGTGACACTGCACAGACCCAGCAATGTAGACGATAAAGAACAGCTTGAAAACCTGCTGCGTAGCTTCAGTGCTACCGCTGGTGAAATGGACCTGATTTTCCCGCTACATCCAAGAACGCGCAAAAACCTGGAAGAATTTGGCTTTTTGCAGGATCTAATAGATCACCCCAACATTCATGTGTTGGAACCATTAAATTACCTGGCATTCATGAAACTTGTGATGCACGCAAAGCTACTGATCACAGATTCTGGTGGAATTCAGGAAGAAACAACACACTTAAACGTGCCATGCTTAACGCTGCGCAACAATACAGAACGGCCCATCACCATTACCCAAGGAACAAACCAGCTGGTAACGACCTTGGACTTGCGTGAAAATATTAAAGGCATCTTAAATGGTGACTGGAAAGAGACTCAGAAAATCCAACACTGGGATGGAAAAACAGCCCACCGTATTGCGAAAAAGCTAAAAGCCAGATTTGCACCAGAGGCAAAACAGGCAGCCACCAGCGCAAACACACCTTCCAAAGAAAAGCTTCCTGTCAGCGGCTCTTAAGCTGCTTTAATATCTTCCAGTGGTGGAACTTGCCAATTAATGGGGCTTTTGCCCTTTTCCTGCAAATATTGGTCGGCCTTTTTAAAGTGGTTATTTCCCAAGAACCCCCGATGGGCAGATAAAGGCGACGGATGGGGAGATTGCAAGACACAATGGCGGGATTGGTCAATAACCGTACCTTTTTTCTGAGCGTAACCGCCCCACAGCAAAAACACTACATTTTCACACTGATCATTGACCACTTGAATCACCTTATCAGTGAATTGCTCCCAACCCTGCTTTTGATGGGAAGCTGCACGGAACTGCTCTACAGTAAGCACACTATTCAACAACAGCACGCCCTGCTCTGCCCAGGGCATCAAATATCCGTGACTTGGCGCCGCACAGCCATATTCCGCTTGTATTTCCTTGTAAATGTTCTTTAAAGAAGGGGGCGGCACAACACCAGGCTTGACCGAAAAGCATAGCCCATGAGCTTGATTTGGCCCGTGATAGGGGTCCTGCCCCAGAATCACAACTTTTACCTTGTCCAGCGGCGTTGTGTTCAGGGCATTAAAGATCTCTGCCCCTTTGGGGAAGATAATTTTGCCAGCTTGTTTCTCTGATTTTAAAAACTGTTTCAGGGCAATCATATAAGGCTGGTCAAACTCTTCCCGCAAGTGGGGCAACCAGCTTTCATGCAATTGAATAGATTGTGCAGTGTTCATGTGCCTAAGTTTAGGCAGCCTTTATAAGACACGCAAGGGTTTCATTTTTATATAATGGCTTTACCATCGTTATTTTCAGAAACTTCAACTGGTTCTGGGTCTGCAACAGGCCCAACAATGGGACTTAACGCATCAAACAGCGTATTTGTAAATGTTAAGGGAGCGTCCGCATCAAATAAGGGGCGCTCCTCTACAACAGGGTCAATGGCGTCAAACAACGTATCTGTGAACAGGATGACATCTTCAAACGTCAAATCATCCAAACTCTTTCTGAATACCCCTAACTTTTCAAAATTAGTCGCCCCAACCTGCAGCCCTACAATTTGCGCCTGCAAAGTAGATCTATTCTCATCTAAAGCGATGGTAGCAATTTCAAACAAGGTGGGTTGTGGGGCAAATGTTATAGGTGGATCTACTGGTGTTGGATCTACTGGTGTTGGGTCTACTGGTGTTGGGTCTACTGGTGTTGGGTCTACTGGTGTTGGGTCTACTGGTGTTGGGTCTACTGGTGTTGGGTCTACTGGTGTTGGGTCTACTGGTGTTGGGTCTACTGGTGTTGGGTCTACTG